>JAESFO010000004.1_pt1 | contig 1651724 bp, 1548 predicted proteins | sample 9269421 | NCBI WGS metagenome assembly JAESFO01 (sample SAMN14502839, study PRJNA617101) | algae metagenome | isolation source: Nostoc desertorum CM1-VF14 and co-occurring heterotrophs from rocky... | place: USA: Clark Mountains, San Bernardino, California | collected 2000-06-05
CGAAGAGTTTGCGATGCGCCTCGATCCATTCGGCCTCCGCTTCGAGACCGCGTTTCCCAAGCTTGCAGGTTCTCACCCGCCCCACCTTCTGCGTGACGACGAACCCCGCCCGCTCGAGAACCTGGACGTGTTTCTTCATGCCGGTCAGCGTCATCCGGAACTTGTCCGCGAGACGGGTGATCGACGCGTCCCCTCGCCCAAGCTCATCGATGATCCCGCGGCGGGTCGCATCGGACAGCGCAGCAAACGAGAGATCGAGGGGAGGACTTACATACTGAACCATATAGTTCAGTATTTAACCTGCTCGCGCGGGAAGCGCAAGGATCACTAATTTCCCTCCGGTGGACCGATCATTCGATGTCATGGAGTAGCAAAGGGCCAGCATTGGTCTGATGGACAACCGCGCAAAGAAAAACCCCGCCGCTATCGCTAGCGACGGGGCTCCGTCATTCCGGTAAACGCTTAGCGGCCGAGTTGGCGCGTGGTCGGGCCACCGAAGTTCGGCCGCGGGCCTGGGCCGCCCATGCCGGGGCGGCCGGGACGCGGGCCGGCTCCATAGCCGGGCCTCGGGCCATAGCCCGGACGCGGGCCATAGCCCGGACGCGGGCCAAATCCCGGGCGATGTCCGTAGCCCGGTCCCGGACCGAAGCCGGGGCGTACCATCGGCGGCACGAAGCCGCCACGGAAGGGCACGCAGCGGCCATAGGCGTTGCGCGTCCAGCCGGGGCCGCAGCCCATGGCCACATTGGTGATGAGGGAATCGTCGGTCGTCGGCAGACCATTCGGCATCGCCTGAGCGGCCGAGGCCATGCCGAGACAGAGAATCGCGGCGCTAATCGCTAGCTTCATTTCGCAAGCTCCATTAATAAAAACAGCCCATATAAGCGCCTGGAAACATGAACAGAACCTGAAGCCCTTCGGCTCCCGATCCGATCGCGCTCCTCCTCGCCAACGGCCTTCCCTACCATAATCGAGAGTCGGGCCGATCCGTTGCAATTATCAGCAGCGTGGTTGACCGCCTTATAACATGCCAACATAAGTATATCTTTATATCATCTTGACATTGGGCAGAAGCCCATTCACTCTCCCGCCGTCGTGGTTCTCTGGGCCTGTCATGGGCGCCAGAGCTAAGAGGGAATCCGGTGAGATCTCGCGTTTCGATCGAAGCGCGAGGGGCGAAGCCGGAGCTGCCCCCGCAACTGTAAGCGGCGAGCCACCGTCCATCTGCGTCACTGGGGCGAAAGTCTCGGGAAGGCCGGACGGTGAGCGAAGACCCGTGAGCCAGGAGACCTGCCACGACAAAATAGTCGTCCCTGGGCGGGGTGTCCCGGTGGTGCGCTTGCATCGGGCGCACACGCGCCCGTCTCTGCATGCGTCCGCTCGGCCTTTGCCCCCAACATTTTGGGGTTAAGCCGATGTCTGTTTCTTCTCTTGCTGGTTCTCTTGCTGTCAGCACGCTCGGCGTGCCGCGGATCGGTCCGCGACGCGAATTGAAAGCCGCGCTCGAATCCTATTGGTCGGGCCAATCCGACGCGGCGGCGCTCGCCACCGTGGCGGCGGGTCTGCGCGCCGCCAATTGGGCGCGCCAGAAATCGCTGGGTATCACCAATATCCCATCGAACGATTTCTCGCTCTACGATCACGTGCTCGATACCAGCGTCATGGTCGGCGCCATTCCCGCCATCTATGGCTGGAACGGCGGCCAAGTGTCGCTCGACACCTATTTCGCCATGGCGCGCGGCACGCAAAAAGATATTCACGCGGAAACCTGCGCGCATGGCCATCATGGCGGCGAGGCGCATGGCGTGCCGGCGCAGGCGATGATGAAATGGTTCGACACCAATTATCACTACATGGTGCCGGAATTTTCCAAGGATCAGCAATTCACCCTCGCCTCGACCAAGCCGGTCGACGACTATCGCGAGGCCAAGGCGCTCGGCTATGAAACCCGCCCTGTCCTGCTCGGCCCCGTCACTTATCTGAAGCTTGGAAAGAGCCAGGATCCGACGCTCGATCCCTTGTCGCTCCTGAACCGCCTGCTGCCGGTCTATGTCGACGTGTTGCGTCGGCTCGCCGCCAATGGCGCTGCCTGGGTACAGATCGACGAACCGTGCCTCGTCACCGATCTCGACGAAGCCACACGCGAGGCGTTGCGCCAGACCTATGGCACGTTCGCGCATGCCTTGCCGAAGCTGAAAATCATGCTCACCACCTATTTCGGCGGGCTTGGCGATGCGCTCGACCTGGCGCTGCATCTGCCGGTCGCTGGCCTGCATCTCGATCTGGTGCGGGCACCGGAACAGCTTGATGCCGCGCTCGCCAAAGCGCCGCAAGGTCTCGTGCTGTCGCTGGGGGTGATCGACGGGCGCAACATCTGGCGCGCCAATCTGCCGAAACTGCTCGATCGTCTCGAACGTGCCGTCGCGCAACGTGGCACCGATCATATCCAGATCGCGCCATCCTGCTCGCTGCTGCATGTGCCGATCGATCTCGAACAGGAAAACGATCTCGATGCCGACCTGAAATCGTGGCTGGCGTTCTCGGTGCAGAAGATGGGCGAACTCGCCGTGCTCGGCCGGGCTTTGGCGAGTGGACGCAGGGCGGTGGCGCCGGAGCTTGACGCATCAGCAGCGGCGGCCGAGCGCCGCGCTACGTCGAAGAAAGTGCACGACACGGCCGTTCAAAGTCGCGTCGCGGCCGTCGATGCCGCCATGCAACGGCGGCCGAGCGATTTTGCGCGCCGCAAGGCCGTGCAGGACGCACGCCTCAACCTGCCGCTGTTTCCAACGACCACCATTGGCTCCTTCCCGCAGACGGCCGATGTCCGCAAGGCTCGCTCGGCTCATGCCAAGGGCGCGCTCGACGATGCGCACTACACACGGTTTCTGCGCGAAGAGACGGAGCGCACCATCCGCTGGCAGGAAGAGATCGGCCTCGACGTGCTGGTGCATGGCGAATTCGAGCGCAACGACATGGTGCAATATTTCGGCGAACAGCTTGAAGGCTTCGCCTTCACGCGGCATGGCTGGGTGCAAAGCTATGGTTCGCGCTATGTGCGTCCGCCGATCCTGTTCGGCGATGTGTCGCGGCCAAAGCCGATGACGGTTGATTGGTGGCTCTATGCGCAGTCGGTCACCGACAGACCGATGAAGGGCATGCTCACCGGCCCGGTGACCATTCTCAACTGGTCGTTCGTGCGCGACGACGTTCCGCGCAGCACCGCCTGCCGGCAGATCGCGCTTGCCATCCGCGACGAAGTGCAGGATCTAGAAAAGGCTGGCGCCAAAATGATCCAGATCGACGAAGCGGCGCTGCGCGAGGGCTTGCCGCTGCGCCAGGCGGATTGGCAGACCTATCTCGACTGGGCGGTGGAAAGCTTCCGGCTGACCTCCTCCGGTGTCGCCGAGGAGACGCAAATCCACACCCATATGTGCTATTCGGAATTCGGCGACATCATCGCTGCGATCGCGGCGATGGATGCAGACGTCATCTCGATCGAGACGTCGCGTTCGAAGATGGAACTGCTCGACGCGTTCCGGACTTACAAATATCCGAACGAGATCGGCTTGGGCGTCTACGACATCCATTCGCCGCGCGTGCCCGACACGATCGAGATGGTGCAACTGCTGGCGTTGGCGCGCGAGCAACTCGCCGACCGGCAGCTCTGGGTCAACCCCGATTGCGGCTTGAAAACGCGCAAATGGGACGAGGTGCGCCCTGCCCTCGTCAACATGGTCGAGGCTGCGCGACGGCTGCGCGCCAATGTGGCGCAAGCGGCGCAGTGAACAAAACCGCACCGAGCGCGTGGCGCTCGGTGCATTCCCCCTAGGGTCGTATCGCGCCGGATGATCGAGCGCGCGTCGACGCCCGCGCCGGCGACGCGAGTTGCGTCGAGATCGCGGCGGCAGCGCGTTGCAGCTTCTCCAGATGCAAGGCCGCGAACTCATCTTCGTCCATCAGCTTCTTCGGCCAGATGATGGCAAGAGCGCCAACTGGCCGTTGTCCGCTGTGGACTGCGACCGCTATCGCCCGCCGATCCAGTTTGCGCAATTGCGGCGCTTTGCGCATCCCATAGCCGCTCTTGCGGACTTGATCCAACATAGTCTTAAGCATCTTCGGCGTTATCCCGTAACGCTCGGCGGAGGCCATTTCGTCATCCTGAACCAGCTTGACGATGTCGATAACCTCGCTTTCCTTCAAGCAAGCGAGATAGGCCAATCCGCTCGCCGCCACGAAGATGTTCACGTCCACTTCGACATCGCCGCCAGCCGCATGAGCAAATGGACTGCGGCCATGGGTCGATTCGATGACGCGCATGCGGCCGTTGAGAAAGAAATGCAGATTGACGGGCCACCGCGCATTCTGGGTCAATTCCAGCATATGCGGACGCGCCACTTCGACGAGGCGGCCGATGAGAACACTGTCGCGCGGATTGACGGCCTGCAGCGTGGCGATGTTGCTGCGATACATGCCATCCGTGAGCCCGACACGCACGAACCGGCGCTCGACCAAGGTTGCCAGCAAACGGCGCAGAGAGCTCTTCGGCAATCGCGTGCCGAGATGAATCTGATGCAGGCTGGACGGCCCTTCGGTCCCTAAGAATTCGAGGATATCGAGGCCACGGTAAAGCGCTCGCACCTGTTCCGCTGCAGGCATCCAATCCCTCCGCGTGCCGCCTGGCGGCACATTAGCGCAATTTGCCTTGCACGGACCAGGGCTCGAAGCGACCAGTGCGCAGGCAATTTTTTCGGGGAGGATGTCGTGGCTCAACTATCAAGACGCCATTTTGGTCTCGCGTCCGCTGGCCTTCTTTCCGCCGGAGCAGCACGCGCGCAAACCCCACCCCGTTCCCCCAAAACGTTCGTTCTCGTGCATGGCGCCTGGCATGGCGGCTGGTGCTGGACACTCGTGCGCGACATCCTGACGGCACAGGGACATCACGTCTTCACACCGACGCTCACGGGACTTGGCGAACGCTCGCATCTCATGAGCCGCGACATCACCCTGAAGACGCATATCGATGACGTGGTCAATGTCTTCGCCTTCGAGTATCCGAAGGAGGTTTGCCTCGTCGGCCATTCCTATGGCGGCTGGCCTGTTTCCGGAGCGATCGAGAAGGTTCTGCCGCAGGTCTCCAGCATCGTCTATCTCGACGCCTTCATGCCAGAGAGCGGACAGAAAGTGCTCGATTATCAGACACCGCAAGGCATCGCGGATTTCAACGCCGCTTGGGAGCGTGGTGAAGTCAGCCGTAGCGTACCAAAGGCAACATTCTTCCACGTGAAACCTGAGCGGCAGGCCTGGGTCGATGCCAAAATAACGCCGCAGCCATTGGGCGTTTCGTTCATGCCGCTTGAACTCACTGGCGCCCGCAACAAAGTCGCCAAGAGAACCTACATCCGCGCCGCCTCCTTCAAGCAACCGCATTTCGATACCGGCCTGAAAAAGGCAAAGGACGCCGGTTGGAAGACCTATGAACTGAATGTCGGCCACGATGTGATGGTCGACGAGCCGGAACAGCTCGCCAAGATTTTGATCGAGAACACCTAGACCGTCGCCAATTTGGTGAACGGAAGCGACTTCAGGGAGGATAGGATATGACTGGGTCCAAAGTTTCACGCCGCGATGTTTTGAAAACCGGCGCCGCCGGCTCGCTGGCCCTGGCGGTGGAAGGCGGCCTCGCCTCGGCACAGGAGAGCCGGCCGCCGAATATCATCTTCATCATGGCCGACGACATGGGCTATGCCGATCTCTCCTGCTATGGCCGCACCGAATATCAGACGCCCAATATCGACAAGATGGCGGCGGGCGGCATGCGCTTCCTGCAAGCCTATGCCAATTCCGCGGTCTGTTCGGCGACGCGCACGGCCCTGATCACCGGCCGCTATCAATATCGCTTGCCGATCGGCCTCGAAGAACCGCTCGCGAGCCTCGGCGACCGCCATGTCGGCCTACCGCCGGATCACCCCACCCTACCCTCGCTGCTGCGCGAGGCCGGTTACGGCACGACGCTCATCGGCAAATGGCATCTCGGCAAATTGCCGGACTTCGGCCCGTTGCAGAGCGGCTACGATCATTTCTATGGCTTCCGGGGCGGCGCGGTCGATTACTTCACCCATAAGAGCGGCGGCCCGGCGACCGACACCCATGATCTATGGGAGAACGACGTCAAGGTGCATGAGGTCGGTTATCTGACGTCCCTGCTCGGCAAGCGCGCCACGTCCGTCATCGATGCTTATGCGAAGGCGCAGAAGCCGTTCTTCCTCAGCCTGCATTTCAATGCGCCGCATTGGCCGTGGGAGGGCCCCGGCGACGAGGCTGAATCGAAGCGCATTCGCGGCCTCGCCCAATATGATGCCGGCTCGATGAAGACCTATGCCGAGATGATGGTCGCGCTCGATGCGGAAGTCGGCCGCGTGCTCGCCGCGCTCGATGCCAACGGCATCGCCGATAATACCCTTGTCGTCTTCACAAGCGACAACGGCGGCGAACGCTTCGCCAAGACCTGGCCATTCTCCGGCCGCAAGACCGAACTTCTGGAAGGCGGCGTGCGCATCCCCGCCGTCGTGCGCTGGCCGCGCGGCATTCCCGCCGGCAAGACGAGCGAACAGACCATCATCAGCATGGACTGGATGCCGACCTTCCTGGAACTCGCCAAGACCGCGCCCGATCCTAAATATCCCATGGACGGGGTGAGCCTCGTGCAGACGCTCGCCGGCACCGCGCCCGTCACGCCGCGCAAGTTCTTCTGGCGCTATAAAAACCTGGAACAGCAGGCGATGCGTGATGGCGACTGGAAATATCTGAAGATCAAGAACAACACATTCCTGTTCAACGTCGTCGAGGATCCGATGGAGCGTGCCAACCACAAGATGCGCGAGCCGGCGATGTTCGAGCGCATGGTGGCGGAATATAAGACATGGAATGACACCATGCTGCCGATCGATCCGAAGTCGAACACCGCAGGTCCCACGGGCGCGCAACTGGCCGATCACTTCGGTGTCGAACCGCCGCCGAAGCCGCATTAGGCGGCGGGCAGCCCCGTTTTACCCACCTGAATGACTTCCGGCGCCGCACCGTATTTCTGTTTCGTGCTGCGATGGTAAGCAATGAAATCCGGCGCGGACAGCGGCTTGGAGAACAGCCAGCCCTGCCCGAAGTCGACGCCATGGGCGCGCAGATAAGCGGCCTGCTCTGCCGTTTCGATGCCTTCGGCGACACTGAACAGGCCGAGCGTGCGAGCCATGTCGATGATATAGGACGTGACCGAACTGGTGGCGGTATTGCGGCCAACCGTGTCGATGAAGGACTTGTCGATCTTCAACGCGTCGAGCGGCAAGCCTTGCAGATATTGCAGGCTGGAATAGCCGGTGCCGAAATCATCGATCGCCACCGAATGGCCGAGTGCCCGTGCCTTGGCGAGCGTGGTTTTGGCCGCTTCGATATCGATGAAGCCGCGCTCCGTCGCTTCCAGCCAGATTTGTGCAGGGCGGATACCCGTCGGCGGTAGTTTCTCTGTCAGCACATCGAGGATGCGGCCGGAGGTGATATCGGCGGCGGACAGATTGATGGCGATATGCAGGGTTCTGTCACCGACGAGGGTCGGCCTGAGATCGGCGATGATGGCATCCACCACCTGATCGGTGATCGGCAGAATGAGGCCGCTCTCCTCCGCCAAGGGTATGAACAGATCGGGCCGCACCAGCGAGCCATCGGGCCGCTTCCACCGCACCAGGGCTTCGGCTCCGATACAGATGCCGCTCTTCAATTCGACGATCGGTTGATAGCGCACGATGAACTCGCGCTTGCGCACCGCGATCTCAAGTTCGGCTAACGGCGACAGGCGTTTGCGTGAGAACCAGGCCACCGTACCGACGATGAAGGCGGCAATGAAAGCGCCGACCGGCAGCAGAAACAGCCGTTCGCCGTGCAACCGGTCGGCGAGGCGGGTGCGCGGCTCCATCGCGATCGCCCTGAGCCCATCATGATGCGCGACCGCATAAAGGGCCTGATCGGTCATGCCCTTTTTCGGCTCGCCCAACAGGCCTTTGACAAGGCCGGCATCCGGCGCGTTCAAAACATTGATCAAGGCGCCTTCCTCGTTGGCCAGCGCCAACGACACGTCCCTTTCCAGCAGAACGTCGACAAAACGCGAGGGCGCGATCAATACGTTGTAGTCGCCGGCATAGATCGCGGTCATCGGCTTGCCGCGGCTGACGCGCGGCTCGATCCGCATGCTGACCCCAAGTCCATCCGGGATCGTATAGTCGACCGCAGTGCGCGGGATGGCGCCCTCGGTCATCCCCCATGACGTGCACTTCAGGAGACCGTCGGCGAAATAGCCGATTTCCTCTACCGAAGGCGTGTTGATGGCGATCATGCGCATGTGCCGGATATGCGCGTCGGAGCATGTTGGCAGACCCGCGGCCTTGATCTCATCAAGCGCCTGTCTGGCGTCCTTGAACGTATTGGCGGCGCGTTCGATCGCCTGATTGGCGAGCAGGTTCAGCGCGTCCTGCTCCTTCCCGACGGCAATACGCCACGACATATAGGCCATGGCGGCGATTGGGATGATCGCCCCGAGCAATCCAAGCAGAATGGCTGCCGCGATGATGCGGAAGCGCCGCGCGTCCATGTCCAGCCACCTGTCCCTTTGGCGAGGATTTCAGGCTATGGTCATTGAATTTCCATTAAAATTTTCAGTCGCACCTATTGGCTTCCCGCACAAATTGACCGAAAGGCGATCAGCCGCGCTTGGTGATCCAGGCGCCCCAGAACAGGCTTGAAAAGAAACGCAGCGGCTTGTCGAAGCCCGCTTCCGCCAGCAAGTCGGCGACGACCTGTTCGGAGGCCGGTGGATCGGCACCCTGCAGGATCTTACCGAGCTTGCTTTCAATCTCTTCAGTGCTGGCGCCGTTCATGCGCCAGCGCTGCGCCCAGGCCGCCATCATCAGGGGCTGCGAGGCATAGGCGTAGTGATTGCCGGCGAGAATGAAGGGCGCACCCGGCTTCAGGCGTATGGCGATGTCGCGCAGGATCGCCTGTTTGGCCTCACGGCCAGGCAGATGGTGCAGGACGCCGATCAGCGTCGCCGCGTCGAACTGGCGATCCGAGGGCAGATCGGCCACCGCGCCGACAACGACCTCGGTGCGATCCGTGAGGCCCGCAGCCTCGATGCGCGAGATGGCCAGATCGAGCATCGGATGGGAGGGATCGACCGCGACGAAACTCCAGTTCGGTTCGAGCCGGCCGGCGACAACGATCTCATTGGCCGTACCGCCAGCGCCCGCCACCAGAATGGTCGCCGTGGACCCCGCACCCAAGGATGCCGCCAACAGACAGGCCGCCAGATCGTGACAGGCTTCGTAACCGGCCAGCGCGATGCGGCTCTGCTTTTCATATTCGGCAGCGCGGGCGGGATCGAATTTCGCGGCGGCGTCGGCGGTCATGGCTCAGGTTCCTGGATCGGCAGTATACTCCCGTGCTGAACCAATCACCCCACGTCGACAAACGAACTTTAAGCCCGCACAGGCGCCCTGCCCGACGCGCATGGCTGGCTACCGCGCCAGGCGCCAGATCGCGGCGGCGGCGATAGCGGCGGGAATGGCGAACACGATCACCAGAATGGGCAGTTCGTCACGCACGGAATAGCCGGCCTTGGTCACGCCGACCCACATATTGACGAGCGCGACGACGAGCCAGACCGGGACGAAGAGCTTGGCGGCCCAGGCCATATTCGGCAGGGTCTCGCCCCATAATTTGCCGAACAGCAGAAACAGGCCGAGCAGAACGATACCGCCACCGATCACCATCGCCATATGCATGAGTAAGGTCCCCTTAGCGCACTACGGTCGATAGATAGCACCCTTCCGGCACTCTTGTCCTCGATCAGCGCCAACTGTGAGCCAATTCGTAATCCAGGCTCATTGCCCCTTTATCTCGACGGAATTTCCGTCGACTGGTAGGCAACGTTCGCCCACTAGAAAGAGCGCCTGATAATCGAACGGGTCCGCGCCATTCCGTCCAGATGGCACGCCGCTTCTCGACGTCAGTCGCGATCTCTATGGCGAGAGCATTGCGCTGGGGAACGGCCGGCTCGACATGATGTCGGTGATCGAAGCCATCGAAGCCCGCACGGATGCCTCCGCCACCGCCGCGCGAAGCGAGACCTCAGGCTGAAGCGAACGTCATCACATGACGTTCATTTTATTGGCGACGGCATTGTATTGGCCCTGAACCTTCGAACCGACCATGCTGACGCCACCAATGATGGCGACGGCGATCAGTCCGGCGATAAGGCCATATTCAATGGCGGTAGCGCCGCGTGCATCGCGAATGAATTGCCGAACGAATTTCATGATGCATCCCCAAGGCGCCGGGCCTCTGACCCATTGCAACCTAAGCAGAATTTCCTCACCGAACCCTAAATTCAGCCGAAAGCTTTCAAGCAATTCATGAATGCGGATCATAGCCGCATGCCCGATTATGCGGCTAATCAGTTGGACGATTACGCCTTATTTCCTCCCTCGCCAGGCTGATTTTGCCGTCTGGCAGGAGATATCCGATGTTGAAAGCCTCCAAACGCGGGCTGGAGCGATGAAAACGCTCCTCGCCCAGGCCGATCGCGACATTCCTACGGTCGCCCCGCCTATCACCTCCCGTTCCGCCGTCCCCAGCGGCCCGATCGCCAATCGGAGCTGGCGCGTCCTCGCCGTCCTCAGCGCCCTGATGGGGTTCGCCTCGATCTCGACCGATCTTTATCTGCCGGCCATGCCGGCTATGGGCCGAGCGCTTGGCGCGAGCGCCGGGACGATCGAACTGACGATCTCCGGCTATCTCGTCGGCTTCAGCCTCGGGCAATTGCTTTGGGGGCCGATCGGCGACCGCTACGGCCGTCGCCTGCCGGTGGCCGTCGGGCTTGTCCTTTTCATTATCGGCTCGGCCGGCTGCGCGCTGTCCGACAGCGCATCCACGATCATTTTCTGGCGGGTCGTCCAAGCGGTCGGCGCCTGTGCCGGCGTCGCCCTGTCGCGGGCCATGGTGCGCGATCTTTACGACGGCAATCGCGCCGCGCAGATGCTCTCGACCCTGATGACCGTGATGGCGATCGCTCCTCTCATCGGTCCGCTCGTCGGCGGGCAAATTCTCGCCGTCGCCGGATGGCGCGCGATCTTCTGGACGCTGGTCGGCGTCGGCCTTCTGACGTTTGTGGCTCTATTCACCTTGCCGGAGACGCTGCCGGCCAAGCGGCGCAACCGCGAGCCGCTGCAGCAGTCCTTCGCCCGTTACGGCGAGCTGCTGCGCCAGCGGCAGGTGCTCGGCTATGCCGGTGCCGGCGGCTTCTTCTACGCCGGCATGTATGCCTATGTGGCCGGCACGCCCTTCGCCTACATCAGCTATTACCACGTGCCGCCACAGCTCTACGGACTGCTGTTCGGCATCGGCATCATCGGCATCATGGCGACGAACCTGGTCAATTCGCGGATCGTCGCGCGCTTCGGCGGCGCGCGTCTTCTGGCCCATGGCACCAAGGCCGCCGCCTTGGCCGGCATCGTCATGGCCGTGATGGCCTGGACCGGCTGGGGCGGTCTCTGGGGCTTGGTGCTACCGCTGTTCGTTTTCGTCTCGGCGACCGGCTTCATCGTCGCCAATTCGATCGCTGGTGCGCTGGCGGATTTTCCCGAGCGTGCCGGTACAGTCTCGGCCCTTGTCGGCGCCATTCACTATGGCAGCGGCATCGTCGGTTCTGCGCTTGTCGGCGCCCTCGCCGACGGCACGCCCTGGCCGATGGCCGGCGTGATCGCGCTGTCAGGCCTTGGCTGCGCCGCCTCCGTCTGGCTGATCAAGCCGAAGGCACGCAAGACGCCTCTCTAGCGAGGGATCACTCCGGCGTATTAGTGGAGGTCGCAGCCCGCGTTGCGCCGTCGGCCGGAACGAAGACCACGCGATTTCGACCGATCGTTTTTGCGCCGTAGAGCGCTTCATCGGCCAGTTTGAACGCATCCTGAAACGATCTGCCGGGCGTTGGCGTGACCATCGTCACGCCAATGCTCACCGATAGAGGTTCGACGATCTGATTGGACAGATGCGCGAGCTGGACCGACCGGCGAATATCTTCGGCGACCTTTTCCGCGCCCTCGGGCGCCGTCGAAGGCAATAGAACCGCGAACTCCTCGCCGCCATATCGAGCCGCGAAATCCGCCGGGCGCTTGATATGTTTTCTGATGCAATGGGCGACGACGGCCAAGGCCATATCGCCGGCCACATGTCCGTTGCGGTCGTTATATTGCTTGAAATGATCGACATCGATGACAAGGATCGACAGGCTGCTTTTCTCACGCGCGCCACGCCGCCATTCGAGCGCGCTTCGCTCGTCGAAGGCGCGCCGATTGGGCAATTTCGTCAACTGGTCGATGCGCGACAACGCTTTGAGGTGGCCGGCAGCTGCGGCGAGCTTGATTTCGAATTTACGGCGCAGCCTGAACTCACGCAGAAGCATGAGGCCAAGCGCCGCCAGCGCCGCGCACAAGCCCAGCACCATGGCACTCAAGGTCAGCGCCTTCTGCCGCCATGCCGTATAGATGCGCTTCTCCGGCATCGCATAGGTAACGATGAGCGGGAGGTTCGGCACTCTGGCCGCTCCGTACAATCGTTCCATGCCGTCGATCGGCGAGACGGCCGTGAAGATCGCCGTTTGCTTGTTCTCGATCGCCCGCAGCAGCGTCGTCTGACCGAGACGCTTGCCGATGTCCATCAGGCTGAAGGGTTGCCGGCTGATCAAAACGCCGTCGGAACTGAGAACGGCGAACGCATCATCCTTGTGGGCGTTCAGGTTCATGAAAAGGGCTTGGAAATAAGCCAGACTGACACTACCCGCCACCACGCCCCCGAAGGACCCGTCGGCGTTCGCGATGCGGCGGCTGACGACAATGATCCAGTCCTGATCGATCCGCGATTGCAACGGCTCGCTGACATAAAGAATGTCATCGTTCGCCCGCTGCTGAACTTTGAAATAGTTCCTGTCGGCGAAATTTTCCTTCGGCAGAACGTCGCCTTGCGATTGCGCGATCGCGCGACCGTTCGCGTCGATGACAACGATACGATTGAGATAACGCGCTTTCGACGCATAGTCGAAAAGCGCCAGCTGCCGCAGTTCCGGCGATGCCTCGGCGATGGCGGGATTCTTCAAGCCTTGAATGACGCCTTGCAACGATAGGCCATACAACTCGAAATTTCTTGAAATATCCTGGGCGATGGCCGTGGTCAGGCTCGTCGCCGCCTGCTGCGCTGCCACTTCCGCATCGCGTCTGGCGTCGAAAATCACATAAGCGAAGAAGGCTATCAGCCCCGCCATCGCGACGACCGCCAGGAGCCGGATCGCGGTGATTTTGCGCGCCAGCCGGAGATCGCCCAGCAGAGATCTTGCCTCAATCGACATGGTCATCAATCAAAATATAAAAACAAAACATAAAGGAGCGTCATAGTGGACACCCATTTGCCCGTTTTGACTATCCCGCCAGCGACCCAGGCGATCGACTTCGGTTAACGCATTCTTTCCAAACGGCGCGAACGCCGCCGCGCATTAACGCTCCCCCGGCCTTCCTCACACAACTGGCAACGCCCGATCAATGATCGCGCGGCTTTCGATCTCAGCTGCGGAACCGCCATAAGCGAAGGATGGATGTTCAAGGCGCAAACGGCAGAAAGCTTCGGCGTTCGGATTTTGCGCCGCCAGAAGAATCGCCGCCTGCGCCAAAAGCGCAATGCGCTCAACGCGATGGCGGGCGCTGGCTTCGTCGGCCCGCGTTCCCTCCAGCGTCGCTAGCGCGGCATCATAGATGGGATTGAGCCCGCGCGCCGTAGCGAACAGGTCCTTCAGGGCGGCGACAGCCTCGGGCTCGCGCTCCATCGCGCGTGCCACATCCAGCGCAATGACATTGCCTGACCCTTCCCAGATCGCGTTCAGCGGCGATTGGCGGAACAGCCGCGCCATCGGGCCGGTCTCGACATAACCGGCGCCACCCAAACATTCCATCGCCTCGTAGACGAAGCCTGGTGTGCGCTTGCAGATCCAATATTTGGCGATCGGCGTCAGCAGACGAGCGAGCGGTTCGCGCGTGTCGAAAGCGACGGCAAGGCGGAAGCCTAGAGCGGTCGCAGCTTCGCTCTCAATGGCCAGATCGGCCAAGACAGCAGCCATCGCCGGCTGATCGATCAACCGTTTCTGAAAGACCGAGCGATACGCCGCATGCCACAGCGCCTGCGCCAAGGCGGCACGCATGGTCGAGGCCGAACCGATGACGCAATCGAGCCGCGTGTGCTGCACCATCTGCATGATCGCGGGGATGCCCCGGCCCTCCTCGCCGATGCGCCAGGCGAAGGCATGGTGATATTCGATTTCCGAGGAAGCATTCGAACGGTCGCCGAGCTTGTCCTTCAGCCGCATGATGCGGAAGCCGGCGTTGCGCTCGCCGTCCGGCTGCCAGCGCGGCACAAGAAAACAGGTGAGTCCCCGGTCGCTATAGGCCAATGTCAGGAAGGCATCGGACATAGGCGCCGAGCAGAACCATTTGTGGCCCGTCAACGCGAAGGTGTCGCGGCTCACGTCGAGCGGTTCGGCGCGGGTCGTGTTGGCGCGCACGTCAGAACCGCCCTGCTTCTCGGTCATCGCCATGCCAATGGTGACGCCGGCTTTTTCCGAAGCCGGCTTGGAGGCCGGATCGTAGCGACTGGCGAGCACACGCCGCGCCCATTCGCTGCCGACGCCCGCGTCGCCTTTCAGCGCCGCGACGGAGGCGCAGGTCATCGTCATCGGACAGATGACGCCGGCATCGACCTGCCCGAGCATGAAGCTCAGCGCCGCATGAACTACATGGCCGTTTGAGGTGCCGTCCCAGGCCGACGCCGCGATACCGTTGTCGAGCCCGAGCGCCATCAGGTGATGATAGGCGGGATGAAAGCGCACCTCATCGATGCGCTGACCGTAATGATCGAAACTCTCCAGCACCGGCACCGAACGCTCGGCATCGCGCGCCCAGCCGATGACCTCGGCCGATCCGGCGCGGCGGCCAAATCGCGACAAGCGTTCGGCATGACCGCTTTCGCCGGCTTTCGTGACCGCATCCACCAAGGCGCGATCGCTGCTGAAAAGATCGATGCCTTCCAGCGGCGGCGGCTGGTTCGTCACCTCATGGGTATCGAGTGCCGTTATCGGTTTGCGTGTGGCCACGCGTCACTCCATACGCTCTCGCCTATTCCCGGCGCATCGCCGCATCGACGCTCCAGGGGCCAGGACCGGCAGCGGCAATATAGAGGAAGATGAAGCAGAACAGCATCGCCGCCTCGCCGGCGTTGAGCACGGGGAAGAAGCCACGCGGCGCATGATAGAGGAAATAGGCGACGGCCATTTCACCGGCGAGGATGAAGGCCACCGGCCGGGAGAACAGACCAATCAACAGGAGAATACCACCGACGATTTCCAGCACGCCGGCAATGTAGAAAGGCAAGGTCAGAGGCGCGGGGAATGGTGCCGGCCAGCCGAAATATTTCATCAGACCGTGGGTTATGAAAGTCGCGGCGGCGATGATGCGGACGATGCTCAGAAGCTGCGGCGCCCAGGGGCGAAGAAAGGTGAATTCCATATTCCCTCCTCTTCAGGCCGAAAAGCGTCCCAGCGGCATGTGTGCCGACCCGGGAATCGGAGGCCCTGCAACTCCAGTTTGCGCTGACTCTCCGCCTGCCACAATGCCTGGGCAAAATGCCCGCCGCCGTTTGCCTAAACTCAGCCAGTTCAACGGCCAAGCGTATAAAACTCGGCATTCGGCCGCATGCGGGTGACATTGGCCATGCGGTTGGAGAGCGCGAAGAAGGCAGCGATGGCCGAAATGTCCCAGGCGTCCTCGTCGGTAAACCCGTGGCGCGCCAGCGCGGCAAAATCCGCCTCCTCCACCGCATAGGCTTCCAAGGCCACCTTGAAGGCGAAATCGAGCATGGCCTTCTGGCGATCGGTGATGTCAGCCTTGCGATAGTTGACGGCCACCTGATCGGCGATCAGCGGATTCTTGGCGCGGATACGCAGAATGGCGCCATGGGCGATGACGCAATATTGACACTGGTTGGCATTGCTCGTCGCCACGACGATCATCTCGCGCTCGGCCTTGGTCAGATTACCTGATTTGTCCATCAGCGCGTCGTGATAGGCAAAGAAAGCGCGAAACTCGTCCGGCCGATGCGCCAGAACGAGAAAGACATTGGGAATGAAGCCCGACTTCTCTTGAACCGCCAAGAGCCGCTCCAGAATGTCAGGAGGGATATCGGACAGTTCAGGCACCGGAAAGCGGCTGATAGGATGGGTGGACATGGATCGGCCTCCGCGCGCCCGCGACTCATGCACTCAATCGCACCCCGACCGGATCGGCGGCGCAATCCGCCAATAGTCGATCATGAACTAATCGGCGGTGCCTTCGACAAGCGACGCCAGACCTGTAAGATCATCGACGGCTTGCGGCCGCCTATGCCATCGCTTGGTTAATACTGGAGGGTGTCATGAAAAAGATCGCGGTTCTCGTCGGCAGCTTTCGCCACGGTTCGATCAATCAGCGTTTCGCCCGCGCGCTTGAACGGCTGGCTACTGGAAAATTACAGTTTGAATTTATCGATATTTCCGCGCTTCCCCATTATAATGAGGATCTATTGGCGCAAAAGCCGATGCCCGCGGCCGCTTACAAACAAGCGATCGCCGCATGCGATGGTGTGTTGATCATCACTCCGGAATATAATCGCTCGATTCCCGGCGTGTTGAAGAATGCGCTCGACTGGGGCACGCGGCCCTATCCCGAAAATGTCTGGCGGGGAAAACCGGCGGCCATGGCCGGCGCGTCCGGTGGCGCGGCTGGCACGGCGGTAGCGCAATCGCAATTGCGCAGCCTCTTGCCCGTGCTCGATCTGCGCGTCATGGCGCAGCCGGAGGTCTATCTGCAATACAAGCCCGATCTGATCAGCGACGACTTTCAGATCACCAACGACTCAACGCGCGGCTTTCTGCAGGGATTCGTCGACAAATTCGCCGCCTTTGTCGACGCGTGAACCAAGAAATGCAATCCTCCCAACGTCTCATCGATCCTTCATTGTATCTTTTCAAAAGAGTGTCCTAAACTGAGGCTTGGTCATATGGACCGTTAGGTAGCGGCAATCTTTCCAGGGGTGGAAACGATGAAGGCCCATGTTTCTCGCCGGGACATCCTCAAGGCCGGCGTGGCGGCCGGCGTCGCCATTGAGGTGTCATTCCTCCCATCCGCGCAGGCGCAACTCATCGAGACGCCGCCCCGCCCCGGACCAGATTGGCTGAAAGCCGACGGGCGCCCGAAATACCGTCTCGATGCGATCGCCAAAGTTACCGGCGAGAAGACATTTTCTCGCGACTATCGCGCACGCGATCTCGAGGGATGGCCGAAGGAGCAGTCGCACGCCTTCCTGCTGCATGCGACCCGCGTCGATCGCGTTTTCGACAGCGTCGATCTCTCTCTGCTCGGCGACGACCTGAAGCCCGACAGGCTGGTGCTGCACGAGGATCTGATTGCCGATGGCATCGTCATCCCCGTGCCCGACTTCTATGGCGACGTCTTTCTGGTGCGCAAGGGACAGAACCCGCGCTTGCTCGGCCAGCCGGTTGCGATGCTGATCTATCGCGACTTCGCCCGCTATGACGCGGCCAAGCGTCTGTTGCGTTTCAACGACAAAGTGGTGCGTTACGGTGCCGAGGCGCCCTATTCCCATCCGCCGCACTATGGCGCCTCACGCTATGTACGCATCGACGGCGGCACGCCGGACGCCGAAGACCGTTATTCGCCCTATAAGGACACGGTGATCTTCGCGGGCTTCAACGGCGACGAGGCCGCCTGGCCGAAACCAGGCGATGGCGATGCCATGGCGCGCGGCATGACCGCCGCCGAGGAGATCAAGAAAGACATCGACAGCGCCGGCGCCGATACGCTGGTGGTGAAGCATCAATATTTCTCGCAGTCGGTCGATGCTTCGGCGATGGAGCCGGACAATGGCAATGTCTGGTACGAGCCCTCGACCGGCATTCTGCATGCGATGATCGCCACGCAGTCGCCCTATGAAGTGGCGGAGGTGGCGGCAACCCTGGTGTCGAAATCGAAATTCCCGCTCAAGAAAATCGATCTCAAGGTCGGTTATACGGTAGGCTACGGCACCAAGGACCATTCGATCTTCCCGTTCTTCTGTGTCGTCGCCGCGCTTTATGGCGATGGGCGGCCGGTCCGTTTAGCCAACGATCGCTACGAGCAATTCCAGATGGCGCTGAAGCGTCATGCCTTCTGGATGGACAATGCTCTGGCGATCGACCGCAAGACGGGAAAGTTCCGCGCCATGAGCGGCCATTTCAAGAACGATGGCGGCGGACGCGCGAACTTCTCCTTCTCCGTCGCCTTCGTCGGCGCGACGGCGGCGCAATCGATTTACTATCTGCCGAAGAGCGATTTCTCCGCCGTGGCGCTGGCCTCCCGCGCAGTCGATGCCGGTTCGACGCGCGGCTATGGCACACTGCAATCGATGTCGGCCACGGAAATGATGATCGACGAGGCGGCCGAACTTCTGGGCATGGACGCGATCGAACTGCGCCTGCGCAATGTCTTCAAATCGGGCATGAAAAACACGCAAGGCGCGATCCCCGCCGGCGCGCTGCGCAACGAGGAAATTCTTGCCAAGGCACGCCGGCATCCGCTGTGGACCGAGAAGGCGAAGAAAAAGGCCGCTTACGAAGCGGCCAATCCGGGCAAAAAATATGGCGTCGGCTACGGTCACGTGCAAAAGGACTATGGCACCGGCGCCGAAGCGGCCCTCGCCACTTTGGAATTCGATGCCAAAGGAAAGCTGACCTTCGCCCATGTGGCGCATGAGATCGGCACGGGCACGACGACATCGCAAGCCATCATGGTGCGCGACATTCTCGGCAAGGCGCCGGAGGCAACCGAATACGGCAAGGTCGAGTGGCCACAGATGCCACTCGAAACCACCGATGAGCCCTATACGATGGCGCAGGCGGAAGAAGACAAGCGCAAGCAGAACCCGCGTTGGACGCCGACGTTTACGTCGCCGATGAGCGCCACCAACAGCGTCTACTATCTCGGCCATGCGACACGCGAAGCCGCACGCACTCTGCTCGAACTCGCCATCTGGCCGGCCGCGCAATCGCTGTGGTCGCGCGGCATCGGCGGCGGCGTGATCGCGCCCTATTCCGTGCGGCGCGAGGATTTGCGGCTCGATGGCGGCGTGATCAACGCCGGCGGCCTGCCGGCGCTTACGTTCGAACAGGTGGCGGCGGAAGCCCATCGCCTCGGTCTCGTTACCGGCGTCACCGTGCACACGTTCAACCGCTGGCAATGGGCGGAAGCCGAATTCGATGTCGCCGGCAGCCGGCACAAACTGCCGATCGATGCCCTGGCGGTTAAATATGGCGATGGCGCCAGCGCCGATAACAAGGCGCTGATGACATTGGCCGGCTGGCAGTTCGTCGAGCGCGCTTCGATCACCTATCCGCCGACCCAGCGCAACAATGCCGGCGTCACCTATTATGCGCCGATGGCGACCTTGGCCGAACTGGTGGTCGACACGGCGACGGGCGACGTCACCCTGCTCTCGCATCATTCGATCATGGAATGCGGCACGCAGGTGGTGCCCGAACTGGTGTCGGGACAGATCCAAGGCGGCATCGCCATGGGCATCGGTCACGCACTGAAAGAATATCTACCGCTCTACGAGGATGGTCCCGGCAATGGCACGTGGAACTGGAACCGCTATGAACTGCCCCGTTCCGCCGACGTGGCTGTGTGGTCGCAGACATCGGAAATTCTGCCGCCTCTCTCGGCGACCGATCCGCCAAAGGGCATCGCGGAAGTGGTGATGATTGCCATCGTGCCGGCGATCGCAAACGGGATCGCCCATGCCATCGGCAAACGGTTCTACGACCTGCCGATCACATCCGATAAAATCAGGGGGGCGCTGTCATGACGCTCGCGATGCGCAAACTGTCTCTGACCGTCAACGGCAAGACCATCGATCCGGTCGACGTGCCGGAAGCGATGATGATGCAGGACTTCCTCTACGAATATCTCAATCTCACCGGCTCGCGCATGGGCTGCGGCCAGGGCATCTGCCACGCCTGCACGGTGATCGTCGATGGCGACGACGGCGTCATGCGCGAAATACGCACCTGCATCACCGGCGCTCATTGGTTCGCCGGCAAGAAGGTGCGCACGGTCGAAGGCCATGCGACGCGCGATGCTTCGGGAGCGATCACCGCTTTGTCGCCAGTGCAGCAGGCCTTCATCGAACATTTCTCGTTTCAATGCGGCTACTGTACGCCCGGATTCGTCACCGGCGCGACCGTGCTGATGGATGAGCTGAAGCGCAAGCCGGTGCGGCGCGCCGATCTCGAACAGACGATCAGCGAGGCGCTCGACAAGCACATCTGTCGCTGCACCGGCTATGTCCGCTATTTCGAAGCGGTGCGTGACGTCATCCTGAAAACTCCCGGCCTCGTGAAAGCCTGACGACCATGCGCGCAAGAAAACTGCTGGGGATCTTGATCCTCCTCATCGTCTGCGGCGCCGTTCTCGCCGGCTGCATTTTCGCCGGCCTGTTCGAAAAGAGCGTGGTGGCCAAGGACATCGATCAGCCCTTGCCGCCCGACCAGATGAAGAGCCTGGCGCAGCGTGGCGCCTATGTCGCCGTGGCCGCCGACTGCTATGCCTGTCACACGACGACGGGCGGCGCGCCCTGGGCCGGCGGCCTGCCGTTCAAGACGCCGTTCGGCACGATCTATTCGACCAACATTTCGTCCGATCCCGACAACGGCATCGGCAATTGGAGCCGGGCCGAGTTTCATCGCGCCGTGCGTGATGGCGTCGGCAAGGGCGGGCGCCATCTCTATCCGGCCATGCCCTATGCCTCCTATCGCAAGATGACGCCGGAAGACGTGGACGCGGTCTATGCCTATCTGATGAGCCGGCCGCCGATGAAAGTGGCCAATCCGGCCAACGAACTCACCTTCCCTTTCAACATCCGGCAAGGCCTGACCTTCTGGAACCTGCTCAATCTGCCAAGCGAGACCCAGACGAAGGATGCCGCCCGCTCCGACGTGTGGAATCGCGGCCGTTATCTGGTCGATGCCTTGGCCCATTGCGGCGAATGCCACACGCCGCGCAACCTCACCCAGGGCATGATCCAGAGCGATTATCTGAAAGGCGCCTTGCTCGAAGGCCTGTTCGCGCCTGACATCACCAAAGACGGCCTGACGCGCATGGGGTTCACGCCGCAACTTCTGGCCGGCTTCATGAATTCGGGTCTCTCGGCACAAGGCGCGATGACCAATCAGATGTATGAGGTCGTGCATTTCTCGACCCAGTACATGACCAAGGACGATCTCGACGCCATGTCGGCCTATCTCTTCGGCCTCGATGCCCTGCCAAAAGACGCGACACCGCCGGCGCCGCCTAAGCCGGTGCCCGTCGCGGCGGAAGTCGCGACCGCGGCGCGTGGCACCTATGTGGCGCTGTGCGCCGCCTGTCATGGCGCCGAGGGGCAAGGCATTCCCCATGTGGTGGTTCCGCTGGCCACCAATGCCTCGCTGCGCCTGACGAGCGCCCGCAACCTGATCCACACGACGCTCAACGGCATTCCGGCCCGCCGCTTTCCGGGGCTTGAACGCATGCAGCCCATGCCGGCCTTCAAGGATGTGCTCGACGATCGCCAGATGGCCGACCTCGCCAATTGGATGCGCGCCACCTGGGGTGGCGAGCCGCCCAACGTGAAGGCGGAGGATGTGGCGGAGATTCGTAAAGGGCATTAGGCCTTACGGGTGGTGGCGGACACGTGCGTCGCCACCCGCCTTAACGTTTCTTAATCTGCCGTTCCCATCTTTTCGGAAAACTGCCACAAGTCTGACGCGATTTTCGCCAAGCTCCGCTCCGAGGTTGATGCGGGAGAGTGCAGATGAGAACGTTTCAAAAAACGACGGTCGCCGTGGCCCTATCCGCTCTCGCGCTCACGAGCGCCAGCGCCCAGGATCGGCGCAAGAGCGACGACGTATTTGGCGCAAGCCCGAAGGACATCGTGCTGTCGACGGCTTCCGATTGGGGCGGCCAAGGCGGCGTCTACACCTGCGAGCAATGGAAGGCCTATCTCACCCGTCTGTTCAACCAGGCCGACGTCAAGCGGCATGGCTATATCGACGAACGGGAGTTCGGCACCATCCGGCGGGCAAGTCCGCTGTTCGAACGGGCAGAGTTCGGCTTTTTCGGCGCCGATGCGAAAGGCCGGATCAGCCGGCAATCCTTCATCGGTCAGCGCGGCATGTTCTTCGCCCGCTATGACAGGAAAGGCAGTTGCAGCGTCACCAGCGCCGAACTGGCGACCGCCACGGCAGCGGAGCAGAAGAGCGCGCCGACGGGCTTCAGCGGAGGTCGCGGCGGCCGGGGCGGCGGTGGTGGCGAAGGCGGCTTTGGCGGCATGAGCCTGGGTGGCGTCGGCGGCCGCTTCTAGGCCGCGTCATCCCTCGCCGTCTTCCTCATAGCGCAGGAGGTCGCCCGGCTGGCAACCGAGGAACTGGCAGATGCGCTCTAATGTCTCGAAGCGCACGCCTTTCACCTTGCCCTGTTTCAGCAGTGACAGATTGGCTTCGGTGATGCCGACATATTCGGCCAGGTCTTTCGACTTGGCATTGCGCTCCGCCAGCATGACATTGAGCCTGACCTTGATGGGCATGGCGGCCTCAGACGAATTGGGCGTTTTCATCGGCGATGGTCATGGCTTCCCGCATGACCCAGGCGATCAACGCAACAGTGCCGCCGAAGATCAGGCCGAGCACCGTGTCCGAACCGATGTTGAAAACAAGCGACTTGGTGCCGGGCGAGCTATGCCAGCTCAACAACACCGAGAGTGCCGCCCCGGCGAGCGGCTTCAACAGCGCCGAGGCGATGATGGCCATGGCGAAATTGCGTAGACGGCCAGCGCTCTCAGCCGAAAAAATGCGGCCGGCGGCGAAAGCGGCGAAGCAATGTCGTGCCTGCATCAGGCCATAGATCAGCGCGCCCAGCGGCACCATGGAAATGAGGAAAGCCAGCACGCGGATGGTGAAGCCGAGTTCGATCGTATAGCCGTGGCTCACGCCCGCTTGGGCGCTCAACAGGGCCGGTGTCGGTGTCACTGTCCAATAGACCAGCAAGGCCACCGTGAGCAGGATCGAGGTGGCGGTACAGGCCATAGCCAAAATCCGGCTCAGGCGGCGGATGCGCGCGAGGCGAAGGGCACGGACATTGTCGGAGAGGACTTCGGTGGACATGGTGGCTCCAATCAGATGATTTCTGATCTATAGCTATAAATTATTGTTTGACAATAAATTTTTTCCGCAATACGTCTCCGACACCGAAACGGAGAAGATGTATGGCCTGTCGCGTCCTCGTTATTGCTGCCCTGTTCGCCACCGGCATTTTCGCGTCCGCGCAGGCCGCGCCCTCGACATCGCGCGGCGAGATTTCCGTCGCGCAGGTCATGGAAATGCTTGAGAAGGCGCCGAACGAAGCGACGGCCCGGCAGATCCTGCTCGCCTATCTCGCCGGTGTCGGTGAAACCACCGGCATCCTGGTGAAGGCGGTCGGCACCCGCGCCACCTGCCAGGGACCGCTGACCTTGAACGACCGTGCCGCTCATCAAGCTCTTAGAGCGGCCAGGCGCCAAGGCAATGCGGTGGAGACGCCGGCCACGCCCCTGCTCGTCGACGACATGATCAAGCGCGCCGGCTGTTCGCTGGGGCGTTGATCGCCTCAGCCTCGCTTCGACACCGACCAGGCGACGAAAGCCGCGATGACATTGGCCGCGACGCTGGCGATGATCGGCAGCAGATAGCTGTGGTTGATGTCGAAGATGAAGCCGGCGGCACTCGGGCCGATCAAGGTGCCGAAGGCAACGCTGGTGTAGAGAATGCCAATCAGGCTGCTGACATTGCGACCGCCGAAATGGTCCATCACCACGGCGGGCAGAATGGCGACCCAGCCACCATAAGCGGCGCCGAACAGCAGTGCGAAAAGCGCCAGGGGCCAGAAACTCGTCGCGACCGCCCAGATCGCCAATGTCGCCGCCATGGCGATGAAGGTGGCAAGCAAGAAGGACTGCCGCCCCATCCGATCTGCGAGCCCGCCAAGAAAGAAACGCCCGGCCGTGCTGCCCACGCCAATGGCGCCGATCAGCAGCGCAGCCGAGGACGCGTCAATGCCGTGATCGAGCGCATACGGCACGAGATGGACGAAGGGAACGAACACGCCGAAGGCACAGATGAGGCAAGCGGCATAAAGGCCCAGGAATTGCGGCGTGCGTACAGCATCGGCCACGGCGAAGCCTTGCACCGGGCCTACCCCACTGCCTGGTGCGGCTTCGCCATCCGGTGACAAGCCGCGATCCTTGGGATTGTCGACGATGAACAGCGCCATGCCGACACCGATAATCAAAGCCATGATCCCGAGAACGAGATAGGCCTGTCGCCAGCCGAAAGTGCCGATCAGCAGCGCCGCCAGCGGCGGCATGACGAGTGTTCCAACACCAATGCCGCTCACCGCCAGACCGGAGGCAAAGCCGCGGCGACGCACGAACCAGCGCTGCACCGCGCCGACCGCCGGCACATAGGCGGCGCCGACACCGACGCCGATCCCCAGGCTGTAGGCCGCATAGACCTCGGTGATGGTGCGCGCGAAGGACGCCAGAATGAGGCCAAGCCCAACCAGGACCATGCCTAAAATCGCCAACAGTCGCGCGCCCCAGCGATCGGCCAGCGGGCCGCTGACGATGCCAAGCGCGAAATAGAGAAACCCGGCGAAAGCAAAGACCAGCGACACCGATCCGCGCGAGGCGCCGAAATCCCGTTGCAGGGACTCCATGAAAGCGCTGAACGCATAGGCGCAGCCAAAGCCGACAAAAGTGACGGCAAAGGCCGCCGCGACGACGAGCCAGCCATAGAAAAAGCGGGAGGACGGCATTGGGTTCAGGGACTACACTGCGATCAGGGAAGGATAGCGCAGCCTAAACCAGATTTCTGTCAGCAGGCGAGCGGCCGGCGAAGGGCAGCCCTGTGTGCGGGAGCCCTACCCGCCCCCCGCCACGGGATAAGGCCCCTCCTCGAAGACTCTGTCGTGATAGCCCTTGCTGCCAACGGCCACGGCGAGCGGACTGCGAAAATCGCGGCCCTCTCGTAAGCATTCCAGCACATGGGCGAAATTATAGCTGGGATTCCATCCGAGCTCGCGCCGCGCCAGGTCGTTGACATAGACCCGGTCAATCGACGGAAAGAGATGCCAGCCCTTTTTTGCATAAAGCGCCGCGCAATCGGAATAAAGCCGCCGCATTACGCCAGCCGCATCCTGGCGCAGATCCGCGAGATCGTCCTGGCCGAACGGGCTCGTCGCCGAAACGATGTAGCGGGCAAAGCCCATTGTTGGCGCTCGCTCGGCAGCGCACAGATGGGCCTCGACCGCATCGGCGATATCGAGGCGGCGATGCAGCAATTCGTTGGCTTGCGCATTGTCGAGATCAAAACGCGCGCGCATGGCGGCATCGTCATCGGCCTCCGGGAAAAAACGCGACGTGCGCAGAACGATCACCGGCAGCTTATGCCGGCGTGCAAACAATTCGCTGAGCGTCTCAGCCATCAGTTTGGTCGTGCCATAAATGTTCTTGGGTACGGGGGTTACCCCCTCGGTTACCCAAGCGGCGGGCTCCCCCGGTGCTGGCGTTAACGCGCTTCCGAAGGTACTCGTCGTGCTGGTGAAGATGAAACCTTCGACACCCGCCGTTACGGCTTCTTCGAGAAGCCGTAACGTGCCGGTGACATTGACGTCGATAAAGTCCTGCGCCGTATGGGTGACCACATGCGGTTTATGCAGAGTCGCGGCATGCAGAACCGTGCCGATCCCCTTCATGCAATCCCGCACGAAAGCGGCATCCAGGATGGAGCCTACGTGATCGGTAAAGGCCGACGACTTGATATCAATGCCTCGCACGGGCATTCCCCGCACCCGAAGCGTCCGAACCAGCGCTTCGCCGAGATGGCCGGCGCTGCCGGTTACTAGAATTATCTTTGAGCTGTCCTTCATAGGCTGGGATTAGCCCGGATGACGTGGGACCGCCATGCATATATTATGCGTGGCCGCTTTCGTCGTTCCTGCCAAGCAAAACGCCCATGGCGGTATGGATCCACAACCACTCATTGCTGAACGCATCGGATGGATCGTCGCCACGCAGGATCGCCAGCAGTTGTTGATAACGTCCGGCGCGATCGTGATGCCGGCGATATTGATCAAGGTGCCACTGGATAAGCGAGCGATCCGGTTCTCGCTGCATGGCTTGCGCGGAAGCTTCGAGCCAAGCGCGCGCGATCCGCAGGCCTGTCTCGCCTTTCGGGTCTTCTTTGCGCGCGATGGCCGCCTTCACATCGTCGAAGGTCACATTGGCCGCCTTGGCATAGACATTGGGATCGAAATCCTTAGTCCACATCGTCTGGGCGCCAGCTTTGATTTCCGCCAGATAGGACTCGTCCGACAAGATCGTCATGATGTCGTTCCAGGCATCGATCTGCGCTGGCGTCGGTTCGTCCGGCAATGTCGGGGTGGCGGCATCGACCATCTGCTGTCTCCAGGCATCGTCGATATGCGCGCCAGCCGCGACCTTGTCGTAAAATTGTTCGACAGCGGCGCGGAACTGGGTTTGCGAAAGATGGGTCATGGTCCAGAGTCTCCTGAGATCGGCTTCCGTGGGATCGGCTGTCCGCAAGGCAGCTCTCAGGGTGGCGGCGATGCGACGCTGCGCGCGCATTTCCGCCTCCAGCGTCTGTAAACGCATTTCAAGAACCTGCCGGAGCGGTAGCCGCCGAGCAAGCAGCTTGCCGATGGCCTCAAGACCAATACCGGCTTGCCGCAACGCTCGGATGAGATCGAGACGGGCCACATCGTCGTCGGAATAGATCCGGTAGTTGCTCGCGCTGCGCAGGCGCGGCGGCAACAATTTCCGGTCGGAATAAAACCGAATTGTGCGCACCGACACGCCGCTGAGTTTGGCCAACTCGCCGATGGTGTAGTTTTTCTCGCTGCGGTTCGTCTCGCTCATGACGCGGTCCTAGAGCCTCCACCAGGTGGAGGGTCAAGCGCCACGTCCGCCGGTCTATCGAAACGTCTAGGCGGCAATCGTTCCAATATCCAGTGACGACCTGCAAAAGCCGGCGCGGACATCGCGCCGGCTCAATATTCGTCTATTCTAGAACCTCGACAACATGTCCGTCATTGGGATCGACGATCACACGGCGTTGTTCGATGACGACCGGGCGATCGCGCAGGTAGGGCGATGACGGGTCCACCGCCTCGATGTTGCGGATGTTGCGCGGCGGGCGTGGCGTGGTGTCGATCATTTCGTTGGAATAAGGCGCGACAGTTACGGGCTGCCCCATGGACGGTTGTCGAATATATTCGCGCTCCCGCACGACCGTCCGCTGATTGTACGGATCGACCTGAATATATTCCCGGACGATCGTCCGCTGCCGTGGCTGAACGTAAACTTCCTGTGCGATACTGGCACCGGTGCCGATCAAAAACATGGTGCCCGCAAGGGCCATCCCTGTTGTAAGGCGCATGATGGCCTCCTCTAGTTGCCACCCGCCCCGAAGCAAACTCCGGCAGTCCATGATCGTTCCGACAGGAACCTCAATTGAAAGACGCCACATACGTGGCGAAAGCGCCGCATATGTGGTGCTTTGCCGATTTGCGGAACCATCGCCAGTGACGCCTGTTGGCTTTTATATCGCGTCTGCGCGATCGAGCTGACAATCCCAGCCTGAGGAGGCAGCTTTGGCTTTTCGCATCTCACCCATCCGTGCACGACAAGGTAGCAAAGGCATGCGCGTGCTCGTCATTCTGCTCGGCAGCCTCGTTCTCGCATTGATGGCATGGTTCGCTGCGGAGATTTATGGTGTGTCGAATTCGCGCCATGGCTCGCCGGTCGACAATGGCGCACTGACGCAACAACGATAATCGATGCTTACTTCGCGGCGCGCCGTTTGCGCGTTGCCGCCGCTTTCTTGGCTGAAGCGGATCGTGCGCTGGCTGGACGACGGGCCGATGCTTGACCACCCAGGCGACCGCCCTTGCGCGCAGAAACATTCGTATCAGCTACACCTCGTCCGGAACCTGATTTATTGCCGCCGCCAGATTCTTTATTGACCGTGGCCCAGGCGCGCCGCTCGGCCTCATCCTCGGGAATGCCACGCTTCTCGTAGCCTTCCTCGATATGTTTGGCCTTGCGCTTCTGCTTGTCGGTGTATTTGTCTTTATCGCCTCTGGGCATGGCTCGCTCCTCTGGCTGAAGGTGATCCGATACGGACCCAACTCCACCTCCGACGAACGGTTCCCCGAACCCTACTGACACATCCTGACGGCAGCAGAAGGTTAGGTCCTATCACGGAGCGCAGGAGGACCAGATGCTCAAGTTCTACTTCACGCCTTTTTCCCGATCGACCGGCGTTCATTGGCTGCTGGAAGAGCTCGGCGTCTCCTATGAGCCTGTTGTCATCGACATTCGTCAACCAGGCGGCGTGCCGGAAAGCTATCGTGCCATTCAGCCGAACAAGAAAGTGCCGGCGATCGACCATGACGGCACGATCGTCACCGAACGCGCCGCGATCTGCCAATATCTGACCGAGGTCTTTCCGCAGGCCGGACTGGCGCCCCTGCCCGGCGATGCCAAGCGCAGCGCGTTTCTGACCTGGATCGTCTATTGCGATTCCGTGTTCGATCCTTGTCTGGCGGCGCATGCGCAGAACATCGAATACAGGCCGCAGGCGTTCTCCTTTGGCGCTTTCGACGACATGATGGCCAATCTCGACAAACAGCTTACGCGGCACCCCTTCGCCATTGGCGATGCCTTCTCCGCCGTCGATACGCAACTGGCGTCTGGCATCCACTTCGGCATCAACATCCTCAAGGCGATGCCGGCAACGCCCGTCTTCGAGGCCTATCTCGGCCGCTGTATGACGCGGCCGGCCTTCCAACGCGCGATGGAGCGGGAAGGCGCGGCCGCGAAAGACATCACGCCAATGAGCTTCTGAGCAAAGTCGCCTTTCGATCGAAAAGCGATTTGCTCTAAGCCGGCGCCCATTTCAGCGCGACGATGCCGGCGACGACCAACGCGACGCCGGCAAGCCGCAGGGGATGCAGGGTTTCACCGAACAGCCACACGCCCATCACCACCGTGCCGACGGCGCCAATGCCGGTCCACACCGCGTAAGCGGTGCCGACCGGCAACACGTCGAGCGTGCGGCCCAGGAGATAGACGAAGATGCCCAGCAAGAGGAGCGACAGCAGGGTCCAGCTCGGTCGCGTATAACCTTGCGCATATTTCATCGCGATCGCCCAAGCAACATCGCAGAGGCCCGCGACGACGAGCCAGAGCCAGGCAGCGCTCTGTGTCATCTGCCCTCACGCCGCGACCACAGGATCTTTGACTTGCAGGCCTTGCGCCAGCATGGCTTCCCGCACCGAAGGGCGCGCGGCAACGCGATCCATCAGGGCGCGCAGATAGGTGAAGCCCGAGAGATCGACCTTGGTGAATTGCGACCAGCCGACGATGGTGAACAGATAGGCGTCGGCGGGCGAGAAATCCAAACCAAGCAAAAATGGTCCGTTGGTGGCGAGCTGCGCATCGACATAGGCCAGCCGTTGGGCGAGCTTGCCGCGCGCCACCTCCTGCGCCTGCGCGCCATATTCGGGATGGAACAGCCAGGGGCTGTACATCTTGTGCAGTTCAGTGCTGATGAACACGAGCCACTGCTCCAGGCGGACGCGGGCCAATGTGCCGGGCGGCGGCACGAGTTTATTCTCCGGCTCATAGTCGGCCAGATACTGCATGATGGCGACGCCCTCGGTGAGGACAGCACCGTCATCGAGCCGCAGCGCCGGCACGTAAAGATTGGGATTGACGCTCGCATAGTCTGTGCCGCTGCTGGTTAGCCGCGGCGTCTTGCCGAGATCGACCCGTTCCAGATCGAGCGCAATCTTGGCTTCATTGGCGACGATATGCGGGGCGAGCGAACAGGTTCCGGAGGCGTAATAGAGCTTCATGGGGTCTTATCCTTGCGAAAAGGCGCCGCGATGGCGCGATCGGTCGGTCCGGAATATGGAGCTGGCGCACCCGCAATGCTCATTGGATTTTTGCCAGCCCTGTTTGCATGACTGCAAGTCAATGCTCTGCTAGAACATGCGCGTGGAAGACTGGAACGACCTCAAATTGGTTTTGGCGGTGCACCGGGCTGGCAGCCTGACGCAAGCGGCCCAGGCCCTCGCCATCGATCATTCGACCGCTTTCCGGCGGCTCAAGGCGCTGGAAACGCAGCTCGACGTACGCCTCTTCGAGCGGCTGCCCGGCGGCGTCTACCAGACGACGCCGGCTGGCGCGCGCATGGCGGCGGGCGCCGAGCGGATGGAGGATGAGGCGCTGGCGCTCGATCGCGACATTGTCGGCGGCGACCATCGCCTGTCTGGGCAATTGCGCATCACCTCGTCGGAAACCCTTGCCTACAGCCGCCTCACCAGCCATCTGGCCAGCTTCCGGCGCGTCCATCCGGGCATCGTCGTCGAGCTGGTCATCGAGAACCGCGTGCTCAGCCTATCGCGGCGCGAGGCCGACATCGCGCTCCGCCCCGTCCGGCCGAAGGAAGGTGAATTGTGGGGGCGCAAACTGGCCGACATGGCCTGGGCGCTCTATGCCGCGCCGGACTATCTCGAAGCCCACGGCGTGCTGCACGGCCCAGATAATATCGACCGCCACGCGGTGATCGGTTGGGAAGCCGGGATCGCGGGCATCGCTGCTGCCGACTGGCTCGGCGAACACGTGTCGCCATCGGCTTTCGTCTATCGCTCCAACAGTCTGGTCAATCAGTCCATCGCCGCCAAGGCCGGCGTCGGCATCACCCTCCTGCCCTGCTATCTGGGCGACAGCGAAGCTGGCCTTGCCCGCGCGCTCACCACGCCGATCGCCGAGATCGCTGGCGAATTGTGGATCGTCACCCATGTCGATCTGAAACAGACCGCGCGCGTGCGCGCCTTCTTCGATCTCGTCGGCGAGAGTTTCGTCCGCGAACGCGATCTCTTCGAGGGGCGCAGGTGATCACTCAAGCAACCGGATCGGAACGCGCCGGTTGTTTCGGCTCGGGCGCGCGGCCGCCCGATGTGATCAGGCGGACATTGCGACCGAAGCCGACATAGGACCAGACCCAATCGAACATCACCGTGAGGCGATTGCGGAAGTCGATGAGAAAGAAGATGTGGACCAGGCCCCAGAACAGCCAGGCCAGGAAACCCTTGAAGCGAAGCCAGCCGAGATCGACCACCGCTTCGCCGCGCCCGATGGTGGCGAGACTGCCGCGATCGACATAGCGAAAGGCCGGCAGGTTGCGCCCTTCGAGCCGCGCACCGATCAATTTGGCAACATAGGCGCCTTGCTGCTTGGCGGCGGGCGCGATGCCCGGCACCTGCTTGCCGTCAGCGGTCATCACCCGCGCCGCATCGCCAACGACAAAAATATCGGGATGGCCCGGCACCGTGAGATCATCAGACACTTCAACCCGGCCGGCACGATCGAGCAGCACGCCACCGCCGAGCCAGGCGCCGATCGGCGAGGCCTTGACACCGGCGGCCCAGACAATGGTACGGCAGGGGATGGTGGTCGTGCCCGCTTCGACGCGATCGGGAAAGCAGCCCGTCACCGCAAGATTCAATTTTACATCGACGCCCAGCCGTTCGAGCCCCGCTTGCGCCGCCTTGGCCAGATTAGGCGCCATGGCAGGCAGCACGCCCGGCCCCGCCTCGATCAGCACCACCCGCGCGGACGTCGGATCAATATGGCGGAAATCATCGGCCAGTGTGTGCCGTGCCAGTTCGGCGATGGCGCCGGCCATTTCGACGCCGGTCGGCCCCGCGCCGATGACCACGAAAGTGAGAAAGGCGTCGCGCACCACCGGATCGGTCGCCAGTTCCGCTTGTTCAAAGGCTTCGAGAATACTGCGGCGGATGGCGGTGGCGTCGTCGAGGGTTTTCAGGCCCGGCGCCACCTCGGCCCATTCGTCGTGACCGAAATAGGCATGGGTCGCGCCGCTGGCGAGGATCAGCGTGTCATAGGCGATCTCACCGGCCTGCCGGCCCCAGACCACCTTGCGCGCCGTATCGATGCCGACGATCTCGTCGAGCAGAACGGTGGCATTGGCCTGGCGCCGTAGCACCGCGCGGATCGGCTGGGCGATCTGCCCAGGCGACAGCGCCGCCGTCGCCACCTGATAGAGCAAGGGCTGGAACAGGTGATAATTGCGCCGATCGATCAAAATGACATCGACCGGCAGTTTGCGCAGCGCCTTGGCGGCCGTCAGACCGCCGAAACCTCCGCCTACGATAACCACGCGCGGCCGCGCCATAATCGTCCTTTCGTGATCGCACCCGAGCCATGCTAGCACGACCGGGTGCGCCGCGCGCCGGTTTGTGCTTTAAGGCGCCCAGAGGGACTGAAACCGACAGGACGCAGCGTGTTTACAGGCATTATCCAGGGCATGGCGACTATCGCCGCGATCGACGATCACGACGAAATTCGCACCTTCAAACTGCATTTCCCCGAGGGTTTCAGCGAAGGGCTGGCCATCGGCGCCAGCGTGTCGGTGGATGGCGTCTGCCTGACCGTGACCGAATTGCTGTCGGCCGACAGCGCCAGTTTCGACGTCATCCTGCAGAGCCTGAATGTCACCACTCTCGACGCTGTGGCGGCCGGCGCCCGGGTGAACGTGGAGCGCGCCGCCAAAGACGGCGCGGAGATCGGTGGCCATCCTATGTCGGGCCATATCGATTTCTCCACGCCAATCGAGAGCGTCGCCACCGCCGAAGGCAACAAGCTGCTGCGCATTGCCATTCCACCGCAGTTCCGCCGCTATATTTTTCCGAAGGGCTATATCGCGATCAATGGCGCGAGCCTCACCGTTTCGGAAGTCAACAAGAGCGAAGGCTGGTTCGAAGTCTGGCTCATCCCCGAGACGCGGCGCATGACCACGTTCGAGGAGAAGCAGGCCGGCGATCGCGTCAATATCGAGATCGAACGCAACACGCAGGTGGTGGTCGATACGATGCGTGACGCCGTGCAGGAGAGCCTCGGCAAATTGCAGCCGGTGCTCGAAGCTTTGCTCGCTGAAAAAGGCCTGAAGCTGGAAGACTTCATTCAAGCCCCGGTGCAGATCGAAGCGAAACCCAAATAGCGTTTTAGTGTTTGATGGGATCATCAAACACTCAGAAGACGCGCCCTTGAAAAATCGCGTTTCTATCGAAACGCGATTTGCTCTAAGTAGTGCTCGCAAGCCATTCGGCGAACATGGCACGCGCTGCCTTGGCGAGCGCCGGTCCGTGGCGGCGCGCATCCTGGCGGATCGCACGCGGATCGATCTTCGCGCCGGCCAGCTCCGCCGCGTGGCCGATCAGCCAGGGTTCGAGATCGTGAGTCGTGTCGGCTTCCGGATGGAATTGCAGACCGAGCACATTCGATCCGAGAGCGAAAGCTTGTGTGGCGCACACGGGAGTCGAAGCAAGATGTGCAGCGCCGTGCGGAATGGCGAAAGCATCGCCATGCCAATGCAACACATGTACGCCGTCGAGATGACGCAGCGGGCTCTTAGCGCCCTGCTCCGTTAACGTGAGCGGCGAAAAGCCGATCTCCTTGATGCCGGTCGCCGCCACCTTGGCGCCAAGCGCCGCGGCGATGAGCTGCGCGCCCAGACAAATGCCGATAAGCGGCGTGCCGCCGGCAAGACGCGCGCGGATCAATGCCAGTTCATCGCGCAGCACCGGATAGATATCCGTCTCATAGACGCCGATCGGCCCGCCGAGCATGACGAGCAGATCGGGCTTCGTTGCATCGATGGTCAGCGCGTCCTGGCCGGCATCAAGGTAACTGAGATCATAACCTGCATCCGCAAGGACCTGTTCGAACGTACCGAGCGTTTCGAAATGAACGTGCCTGACCGCGACTGCCGTCTTTGCCATTTCATCCTCATGAGCGCGACGCCGGCAGCTTTACGCCGGCGAGCGTCAAGAGGCCAGCACGGCCGGCTGCGACATGCAGGCGCGAATATCATCCTCCCTGTCACGCAGCGTCGGACAGAGCGTAGACGCGCAGGCGATGACCATCGGGGTCGAGCGCCAGGAAATTCAATCCGAACTCCTGCCGTGTCGGCTCTTGTGCGATACGCACGCCGCGCGCGGTCCAATCGGCATAGGCGCCGTTAACCTCGTCGTCGTTGGCGACACGTAAGCCGATTTCCGCGCCACCCGCTGCCGCTTGCGGCACTGGGGCAACCGTATGTTTCGACCACAGACCCAGCATCAAGCCCGTTTTCAAGGCGAAAAGCACGAAAGTCGGGCTGCTCTCGACCGGCGTCGCGCCAAGTAAATCTGCGTAGAAGCGACCGGAGGCTTCCGGATTTTCGACATAAAGCAGCAGGTAATTGGGATGATTCATCAGGCCCTCCTCTTGTTTCGGACACTGTTGAGACACATGTCTGGCGAATGACCGGGGGCACTGCGGAAGCTAGCGATGATTGCTGTCAGCTATTGGCAGGAGGGCCACTTAGTCTGACGACCATTCGCGAAGAGCGAAAATTTTTGCCCTTCGGGAGATTTGCCTGTCGGATTGCGGCGGTTTCGCGCGTCCTTGAAACAGGCATCTGCCTCTTCGAATTGGAAAGCGCGGAACCATGAGAAAGATCATTGCTTCAACACTGATCAGCCTGGATGGCGTGATGCAAGGTCCCGGATGCCCGCATGAGGATCCGATCGGCGGGTTCGTTCACGGTGGCTGGTGCGCACCGCTGTTCGATACGGATGTCGGGACTTTCATCGGCGACATCTACGCACGGCCGTTCGACCTGCTCCTCGGCCGCAAGACCTACGATATTTTTGCCGCCCACTGGCCCTATGTCGGCGTCGACAACGAAATCGGCGTTCTGTTCAATCGGGTATCCAAATATGTCGCCACGCGGTCGGAGCCCGAACTGACTTGGACGAACAGCCGTGCGCTGGGTCGCGACGTGGTTGGCAATCTGCGTCAGTTGAAGAAGCAGAACGGCCCTGACCTGTTGGTGCAGGGATCGAGCGATCTCTTGCAAACCCTGTTCGCGCACGGCCTGGTCGACGAACTGTCGCTGCTGGTCTTCCCGGTCATTCTCGGCGATGGCAAGCGGCTGTTCGGCGCCGGCACGACACCAGCCGGACTGCGGCTCGCGGATTCGCGCATCTCGTCCAATGGCGTGGTCATGATGACCTACCTGCCGGATGGACAAGTAGAGACCGGTTCGTTCTCACTCGAACATCCAAGCGAAGCTGAACTGGCGCGGCGGCGCGGACTGATGGAGTTTGCCTAACCGAGTTCGGCCAAGGCCAGCTTCATCACACCCAAGTCGATATCGGCGGTCTGGTTGTCATCGAGAAACCAGACGGCTGACAAGCCCGTCCAGGCGACAAGCCAGCGCAACATCCGTTGTTTCTCGATATTTGCCTGGGCACAAATGCGTGCGAGACGCGCCTTGAACAGATGCGGATCGGTCGCCGTCGCCAGATCGGGATTGCAGAACAGATTGGCGTAATCGAAAGCGCGATCGCCGATCAGCGGCTTGGGATCGATCACCAGCCAGCCCCGTTCGCCGAAATCGATGATGTTGTCGTGGTGCACGTCGCCGTGCAACGGCACGATTTCGATCTGCGCCGCAAGCAGTTCCTTGGCGACGACCAGAGATTGACCGAAAGGCTCGCCATATTTTTGCGGCGCCGGGAAAAGATCGGCGAACCACGGTTCGAGCCCGACCAATTGCGGCCGTACCGCCTCCAGCCGGGCGGCGCTACGTGGCTGATGCAAAGCAGCGATGGCATCGCAACCGATGCGGGTTGCTTCGTCGTCACGTCCCTCACGCACGAGCTGCGATAGCGGCCGTAGAACGCCCTCTGGGCGTTCGAGCAATAATGCACCCCCATGTTCGCCGAGAACGCGCGCCGCGCCCTCCCCGGCCCAGAACTGCATCAATACGCTGCCGGCTTTTTCGTATTTCTCGAACGGCAATTTCAGCATGGCCGGCTGACCGTTGCTGTCGCGCACCGGCATGAGATGGCTGCTGTGCGTGGAAAAGGCTTCGCCGTCCTGTTTCAGGCGCCACAGGTCGAGATAGAAATCATAGTCAGCCTTGGGAGTAGCCATAGTGTTAGCTGAGCGAACGGCGCGCGGGCGCTCCGGCGAGATCCTCAAGGATCGGACAATCCGGCCGTTCGTCGCCATGGCAGGCATGAATGAGTTTGCGCAGAGTCGTCACCATGGCCTGCATTTCAGCGAGCTTGCCCTCCAGGTCAGAGAGATGGCGTGCCGCCACCTGACGCACGTCACCGCTCGGGCGCTCACGGTCGCGCCACAGAGACAGAAGCTCGCCGATTTCCTTCATGGAGAAACCAAGCGAGCGGGCGCGGCCGATGAAGCGCAGTTCGTGCACATCCTGCTCGCCATATTGGCGGTAGGTGTTGCTGGACCGGGCGGCCGGCCGCAGCAGGCCGATCGACTCGTAATGGCGGATCATTTTGGCGCTGACACCGGAATGTTCAGCGGCCTGGCCAATATTCACGACAAACTCCATATACCCGTTGACCTTACCATCGTGGGAAGGTGTAACTTGCCTGGGACTTGTAATCAAGGATTCCCTGATGGCCACGCACAATCATCAAGAACATCAACATCATAACCACGATCACCACGGCCATTCGCATGGCGCCGCGGCGCCCGCCTGCTCTCATTGCGGCCCGGCCCCGGCCAAGGCTGACGACGGCAAAGTGAAGGATCCGGTCTGCGGCATGACCGTCGATCCCGCCACTGCCAAGCACAAGGCGACCTATAAGGATCAGCCCTATTTCTTCTGCTCGGGCGGCTGCAAGACCAAGTTCGAGGCCGATCCGCAACGCTATCTCGACCCGAAGCCGCAGCCCAAGCCCGCCGGCTCCGAGACGGACATCTACACCTGCCCGATGCACCCGGAGGTGCGCCAGGTCGGCCCCGGCTCCTGCCCGATCTGCGGCATGGCGCTGGAACCGCTGATGGTCTCCTCCGAGCCAGTCGAGAACCACGAATTGAAGGACATGACCCGCCGGTTCTGGATCGGCCTGGTGCTGACCCTGCCGGTGTTCGCGCTGGAAATGGGCGGCCATCTGTTCGGCTGGACCCATGACATCGGCATGCAGCGCTCGAACTGGATTCAGCTCGCGCTGGCAACCCCCGTGGTGCTGTGGGCTGGCTGGCCGTTCTTCGTGCGCGGCTGGCAATCGGTGCGCACAGGCAATCTCAACATGTTCACCTTGATCGCCATGGGCACGGGCGTCGCCTGGAGCTACAGCATCATCGCGACATTGGCGCCGCAGATTTTCCCGCCGGCCTTTCGTGGCCATGACGGCGCGGTCGCGGTCTATTTCGAAGCCGCGGCCGTCATCACCGTTCTGGTGCTGCTCGGCCAGGTGCTCGAACTGCGCGCCCGCGACGCCACGGGCGGCGCCATCCGCGCGCTGCTTGATCTGGCACCACGCACGGCCCGTCGCATCAAGGCCGACGGCAGCGACGAGGAAGTTACGTTGGACGAAATCGTCGTCGGTGACGTGCTGCTCGTGCGGCCCGGTGAAAAGGTGCCGGTCGATGGCGCGGTCAGCGAAGGCCGCAGCGCGGTGGATGAATCCATGGTGACGGGCGAATCCATGCCGGTGACCAAGACCACCGGCGACAGCGTCATCGGCGGCACGCTCAACCAAAGCGGCGCGCTGCATATCGAAGCGCGCAAGGTCGGCCGCGACACCATGCTGTCGCAGATCGTGCAACTGGTGTCGGAAGCGCAGCGCAGCCGCGCGCCAATCCAGCGTCTCGCCGACCAAGTATCGGGCTGGTTCGTGCCGGCCGTCATCTTCTGTGCGCTCGTTGCCTTCGTCGCCTGGTCGGTGTGGGGGCCGGAACCGCGCTTCTCCTACGGACTTGTCGCGGCGGTCGCCGTTTTGATCATCGCCTGTCCCTGTGCGCTCGGCCTCGCCACGCCGATGTCGATCATGGTCGGTGTCGGCCGTGGCGCGCAGTCGGGTGTGCTGATCAAGAATGCGGAAGCGCTGGAGCGGCTGCAGAAGGTCGACACCCTTGTGATCGACAAGACCGGCACATTGACCGAAGGCAAGCCTGCCGTCACCGCCATCGTGCCAGCCCAAGGGTTCAACGAAGCCGAACTGCTGCGCCTGGCGGCAAGCGTCGAACGCTCGAGCGAACACCCCCTTGCACTGGCCATCGTCAAGGCGGCGCAGGAACGCGGCATCACGCTTGCCAAGGTCAGCGACTTCGACTCGCCCAACGGCAAGGGCGCCATCGGCACCGTCGATGGCCATCGGATCGCGCTCGGCAATGCGCTCTTCTTCGGGGAGTTGCGTGTCGGCATCGAGGCGCTGGCGGCTGAGGCCGAGAAGCTGCGTGGCGACGGCGCCACCGCGATCTTCGCCGCAGTTGACGACAAACTCGCCGGTATCTTCGCCATCGCCGACCCGGTGAAGGCTTCGACGCCGACGGCTCTCAAGGCGCTGCGCGAAGCGGGCCTGAAGATCGTCATGTTGACCGGCGACAACCGCACCACCGCCAAGGCGGTCGCGACGAAATTGGGCCTGACCGATGTGGAAGCCGAAGTGCTGCCGCAGGACAAGAGCCGCATCGTCGAGCGCTATCGCAGCCAAGGCCGTATCGTCGCCATGGCCGGCGACGGCATCAACGATGCGCCTGCGCTCGCCGCCGCCGATGTCGGTATCGCCATGGGCACGGGCACCGATGCGGCCATTCAGAGCGCCGGCGTGACTCTGCTCAACGGCGATCTCACCGGCCTGGTGCGTGCCCGCGCGCTGTCGCAAGCGACGATGAGCAACATCAAGCAGAACCTGTTCTTCGCTTTTGTCTACAACGCGTTCGGCGTGCCGGTCGCAGCCGGCATTCTCTATCCGGCCTTCGGCATCCTGATCTCGCCGGTGATCGCGGCCGCCGCCATGGCGCTGTCATCAGTCAGCGTGATCATGAACGCGGCGCGGCTGCGGGCGACGAAGCTGCCGTAACATCGATCCCGCTCCCCGATGCTCGTCGGGGAGCGGGCTATTCCAGATCGCCGCACCAGCTTGGTGACTACATAAAACCCGGGTTTCGCGGCAGATATTGCGTCCAATCGCCATAGCCCGGCGATGCCATCAGCAACATGGGAAAGCTGATGCGCATACCCTGATTGACCGCAAGGCTGAGCGCACCATCGCAGGTGCCTGGCAGGAAGGCCGAAATCTTTTCCGTCGAGCGATCCACCGCCAGCTTCAACGCCGTCGCAAAGGCATCGCGAAGCATATCGGCGCGCATGACCGCGACAGGGCCGACATGTCCATTGGCGGCAATATAGCTGTAACCAATGCAGTCACTGCCGATGTAAAGCAAAAATCCTGTGCTTGCGGGGTCATCGAGCAAGTAACGGTGATGCTTCTCTCGCGAAGCGCCGATGGCGACGGAATCGATCTCGATCAGTTTTGCGATGGTCGCAACGCTCTTGTCGATCACAACGGCGCGCAGCGACGTTTCCGGCAACTCCTTTGCCATCCGCTCGCGCGCGGCATTGAAAAAGTAAATCGGCATCTTGGGAAAAAGGCCGTGCCTTATGTAAAGGCCCTGCGAGACACGATTGAAGGTGAAAGTAATCAGCGCTTTGTGAGCCGCCCTCGATTTGCGGGCGTGCTCCATGGTTCGTTCCAACAGAGCGTTTCCGATGCCACGGCCCTGCTGGGCCGGATCGACGAACAACTGGGCGAGGAACCAAACATCACCGCAAACCCAACTCCAGGCGAAGCCAAGAATGTTCCCGTCGTCCTCTGCGACCCAAAGGCCTTCAGGGTCGTCCTTGAGCGAGAACAACTGGAAGTTGGGTGGGCTGGCCGTCGCCATCGGGCCAAAGCCATGCCGAACAGTGAGATCGTTGATGCTAGCCACCACGAGCGCTTCGGCTCTCGCCAAATCGTCTGCCCGCGCTGATCTGTAAATGAGCGACATTGGACACTTTCAACGAAAGGCTTCTCGATCGAACGCGAGCCACCAATTATAGCAGCCATTCTTGGTTGCCGTCCCGAGTTGCGCGAAGCCTTCTGAAGCTACCTCGGCGGCACCGAATAGGTCGCGGTGGCGTGGGCGACCGGATCGCTCTCGCCTTCGCTCGTCATCCAGACATCGCCGACGGCCAGGCGCTGGCCGAGCTTCATCAGGCGGGCGGTGCCGATCAGGTCGCGCTGGGCCGGTTTGCGCAGGAAATTGATGTTGAGATTAGTGGTGACCGACAGCGCGCCGGCGCTGAGGCCCGCCTGCTCGGGATCGTCGCCGACGCCGATCTCGCCCAAAATCGCTACATACATGGCCAAATCAGCCAAAGTGAACATGGCCGGGCCGGAAATCGTGCCGCCGGGGCGCAAATGCTGGTCGGAATAGACCAGCCGCAAAGTGGCCGACAGGGGCTCCACCGCCTCGATACGGAACCCAGTTCCCATTCCCGCCTGGGGAAAATGCCGCTGAATGAAGGCGTCGATCTCCGCTGCCGTCATTTTGCGCCGCGAGGCGACTTGATCCATGGCCGTATCCGCTGCCCTGCTTTAGATTGTCCTCCAACCAAACCCGGAATCGGCCATGGTCACAACCCTGACGAAGGATCAAGCCCTCAGCCCAGCGCCGCTGCGCCGCCGCGACGACGGGCCAGTCGCCATTCTGACCTTGAGCGACCCGCAGCGTCGCAATGCGCTCTCGCTTGCCACCATCGCCGCCCTGCAACAGGCCTTCGATGCCATCGCCGCCGATGACAAGGCGCGGGTCGTTGTTCTGGCCGCCGAGGGACCGGCGTTCAGTGCGGGCCATGACCTCAAGGAACTGACCAGCCATCGCGGCGACGACGACGGCGGGCGCGCCTTCTTCGAACGGACGTTTGGCTCGTGCGCGACGATGATGCAGGCGATCGTGGCTTTGCCGCAGCCGGTGATCGCCGCCGTCGAGGGAGTCGCCACCGCCGCCGGTTGTCAGATGGTCGCTGCCTGCGATCTCGCCATCGCCGGCGAAGACGCGCAATTCGCCACGCCCGGCGTCAACATCGGCCTGTTCTGCTCCACACCGATGGTGGCCCTGTCGCGCAATGTCTCGCGCAAACACGCGATGGAGATGCTGCTCACCGGCGATCTGATCGAAGCCGGCGAAGCGGCGCGCATCGGCCTCGTCAATCGCATGGTGCCGAAGGGTACGGCGCTGAGCGAAGCCATCGTATTGGCGCATAAGATCGCCGAAAAACCGCGCTCCACCATCACATTGGGCAAGCGCGCCTTCACTCGGCAGTTGGAGATGCCGCTGGCGGAAGCCTATGCGCACACCAGCCGCGTCATCGTCGAGAACATGCTGCATGCGGATGCGGCCGAGGGCGTATGCGCCTTCATTGAGAAACGCATGCCGGAGTGGAGCAAAAGGTGAAAAGACTTGCTCTGCTTGTCGGCTTAACTTGGATGCTGGCTAGCGCAGCATACGCGCAGGCCCCGCGCGCCTACGCCCCCACACCCGTAACCTTCGACCATTCGGCGGCCGGCGATCCCGATCTCACGGCGTTGATCGTCACATTGAAGGAAAGCGTCGGCAACAGCGATCTCGATCCGCTGTTCAAGGCGCTATCCGCCAATATCGCAGTGATCACCTGTCCGATCGATCCGCTCGTATCCTGCGCGCCCGGCAAGCGCGGCATCCGCCAGGCGCCGCAAAACCTCTCGCCTGTCGAGCGCATTCGCCAGGGCCTGTGCTGCGCCGGCATGGCGAAGAACGAAATCACCGAGGATCTGCGCAAGGAGACGGTGACCGGCCTCATCGCCGCGGCGTTGGAAGCCGAAAGCATCGGCGCCCATCCCGACGTGCCGGGCCTTGCCTGCCTGCCCTCATGGCCGATCTTCGATCGCGCCAAAGCGGAAGCTGCGGTGCGCGCCACGCGTATCGACAAGGAAAATCTGCGCGTCACCACCGAAGAACTCGTGCTGCGTACCAAGCCCGCCGCCGATGCGCCGGAAGCAGCGCGGCTGCCGGCCGGCCAGATCGCTCCCTTCATGACCGACCTCGATCAGCCGCCGCCCGACGGCTGGTATGCCATCGCCCTGCCCCAGGGCGGGATCGGCTATTCCGACCAGGTCGGCCTCAATGAACTGACGCCGTCGGGCCTGTGTTTCGCCAAGGAAACGGGCGGTTGGAAGATCGCGCTTTTCGTCATGCGCGATCAGTGACAGATAAGGCTCATGAATCACGATCGCTACGACGACGACTATATCCGCACTATTCTGAAAAGCGTGAAGACGATCGCCATGGTCGGCGCCTCGGCCAATGACGCGCGCCCGTCCTACTTCGTCTTCAAATATCTGCTCGGGCGCGGCTATCGCATGATCGCCATCAATCCCGGCCTCGCCGGCAAGGAGCTGCTGGGCGCGCCCTGCTATGCCAGCCTGAAGGATGTGTCCGAACCGATCGACATGGTCGATATCTTCCGCAATTCGGCGCAGGCAGGTGCGGCCGTCGACGAGGCCTTGTTGCTCGATCCGTTGCCGAAGGTGATCTGGATGCAGCTCTCCGTACGCGACGATGCGGCGGCCGAGCGCGCCGAAGCCAAAGGCGTGAAAGTGGTGATGAATCGCTGTCCGAAAATCGAATACGGCCGCCTCTCCGGCGAGATCGGCTGGACGGGCGTCAACTCGCGCATACTCTCATCGAAGAAACCGGCGCTGGCACGGGGCTTCCAAAAGTTCACCATCGACCGGCGATGACGACGCTCAAAGCATAAAGAAAAACATCCAAGAAACAAAAAATAGAGGAAACGCAGGGGCACCATGTACCATCAGATTCCGCCGCTCATCCGCCGCAACACGGCCCTGTTCGCACTGACGCAATCCTTCACCGGCGCGGGCATGCAGTTCGCCTATGGCTTTGGGCCGCTGATGGTGATGGAGCTGACCGGCTCAGCGAGCCTCGCGGGCCTTTCCGTCAGCCTGATCGGTCTCAGCCGTTTTCTCGTCGCCTATCCCGCCGGCAAAGTGACTGACGCTTACGGCCGTAAGCCCGGCATTCAGCTCGGCCTGATCCTGGCGTTCTGTGGCTGCCTGATCCTGTTCCTGGCGATGAACAAGCAGAGCATCGTCATCTTCGCAATCGGCCTGCTGATCTTCGGCATGGGCATGAATGCCTCGCAGCAGTTGCGCGTCGCCGCCGCCGACATGTATCCGCCGCGTATGCGCGCACAAGCGCTTGGCTTCGTGGCGCTCGGCTCCCTCGTCGGCCTCGCCTTCGCGCCGATCCTGATCTCGATCTCCGATGCGGTGGCGCCGCGCCTCGGGCAAGATCCGCTTGGTCTGCCGTGGCTGATGCTGCCCATCGTCATCGTCGCCGGCATGATCATCGCCAATCTGGTGCGGCCCGATCCGAAAGAGATCGGCATGAACCTGCAAAAATATTATCCCGATTATGTACCGCCGCCGCAGTTGGAGCGCGCGGCCGCGCAGCCGTTCAATTCGCGTCTGCTGTTCGCCGACCGCCGGTTGCTGATCGCGACCGTTTCGAACAGCGCGGCCAACGGCAATATGTCTATTGTCATGGTGCTCACCTCCCTGGTGCTGCACCATCACGGCCATTCGCTGCTCGCCATCGCCATTTCGCACATGTTCCACTCGGCGGGCATGTTCGGTTTCACCATTCCACTCGGCCGCCTCGCCGACCGCTTCGGCCGCGAAGCGGTGATGTTTCCGGGCGTGGCGACGACCATCGTCGGCGCGCTCTTGCTGGCGCTCACCTCAGCCTGGTGGAGCGTGACATTAGGTACTTTCCTCGTCGGCATCGGCTGGGCGGCAGCCAATGTGGCGGCGACGGCCTTGATCGCCGACCACGCGCCGGCCGAACATCGCGGCCGCGCCATCGGCGTCAACGACAGTTGCGCCGGCGCAACGAGCGTGTTCGCCGCCCTCGTCACCGGCCCGCTGATCGACTGGAGCGGCCTACCGGCCACCGGCCTCACCGCCGTGCTGCTAGCGGCGATCCCGTTCGTCTTGTTGCTGGTGCGCAAGCCTGCGGCGCAGCCACAGGCGTGAGCCACTGATCAGTGGTTGACAGCCGCCCCTCAAATGTAACAATCATAGTTACATGATGAGCGATAACCCTTCGCCGGAGGCGCACAGTCCCGCTTCAGCCGCTTTCAACGCGGCCCACGCGCGGACTTATGCCGAGGGACCGCCCCGGCAAGTGCCAGGCTTCGCCGGCCTTCAGCGCATGACCTCGATGCTATTGGCGGAGCGCGTCTCCGCGCAGGGACGGGTTCTGGTGTTGGGTGCCGGCGGTGGCTTGGAATTGCAGGCGCTGGCCGACGATCATCCCGGTTGGACATTCGACGGCGTCGACCCGTCAGCCGACATGCTCCAGGTGGCGGAGCAGATCGTGGCGCCGCACGCGGCGCGGATCCATCTCCATCAAGGATACATCGACGCGGCGCCCAAGGGACCGTTCGATGGCGCCACCTGTCTGCTGACGCTGCATTTCGTTGCCCGCGACCAACGCCTCGAAACCTTGAGAGAAGTCCATCGCCGCCTGGCACCAGGTGCTCCGTTCGTCGTGGCGCATATCAGTTTTGCGCAGACCGAACCCGATCGATCGATGTGGATCGCGCGCCAGATCGCCTTCAGCGGAACCGATCCTGCGAATGTTGAAAACGCCAAGCGGGCGATCGCCACCAAGCTCTCCGTTCTGTCGCCAGAGGAAGACGAAGCGCTGCTGCGCGACGCGGGGTTCTCGAACGTCGCTCTGTTCTATGCCGGTCTGAGTTTCAGAGGCTGGGTGGGTTACGCCTAGTTCGCAACATCGGCGACCATATACTTGGCGCTCTCGCCATAGCCCGCCAACTTGTCGGCGAGCGCCTCCACCTTGCGCGTGCGAAACCCATAGCGCGACCACATCACGTCGGTGCCATAGACCGAGACACAGGCGAGCTTGCGGAGTGATTGGCCCGTGGCCAGCGCTCTGAGATCGGCGATCAGATGACCGGCCGCACCGTGGCCGCGCGCCCTGGGATCGATGGCGACGTCATGCACATAGAGACAATCAGGCGCCGGCGGTAAACCCCCAAGAAAGCTGTCGAGGGCTGGAATGTCGTCGAGGCGCCAGGGATGGGTGATGCCATAGCCGAGCAGCCGCCCCTCCTTCACAAGTTTGCGGCAGCCCACCGGAAACAAGTCGATCTTTTCGGCGAAGACCGTTTGGCGCTCCGGCAGGCCGGGATGCAGGGCAGCGGAGAGACGGCCGACCTCGTCGAGATCGGCCGCGGTCAATGCCGTCCATTGCGCCTGCATCGGCCCGGCTCAGTGGGACGAGCCGTTCCGTGAGTAGGCGTCGGCCGACAAGCGCTCCACATAGGCGATGCCGATGGCCGAGATGATGAAAGTGGCGTGGATGATCGTCTGCCACATGATGCCGGTCTCGGTGAAATTCGTCGTCCGGCCGGTGGGGCCGAGATTGCCAGCCTCGATGAAAGTGCGCAGCAGATGGATCGAGGAGATGCCGATGATCGCCATGGCGAGTTTGATCTTGAGCACGCCGGCATTGACATGGCTCAGCCATTCCGGCTCGTCCGGGTGGCCGCTGAGATTGAGCCGCGACACGAAAGTCTCGTAACCGCCGACGATGACCATCACCAGCAGGTTGGAAATCATCACCACGTCGATCAGGCCCAGGACCACGAGCATGATCTGCTGTTCGCTAAAAGATGTAGCATGTGTAACGAGATGCCAGAGTTCCTTCATAAACAGAATCACGTAGACGACCTGGGCGATGATCAGGCCGAGGTAGAGCGGCAGTTGCAGCCAGCGACTGCCGAAAATCATCCAGGGTAAGGTGCGAAGCTGCTTCTGTTCGATGGTCGGCGTGGGCGTGGCCATAGGGTCCTCTAACTGATAGGCGGCCGGCGGGGGACGCCGGCGCCGGGATGGTGCCGAGAGGGCGCGTCATGTGCACCCCGTAAAACTACGTAACTATATGACGGTCCACAGAAACACCGGCAGCAAGGCCACCGAGATCAGGGTCGACAGGACGACAATGCCGGCCACCTCCTCCGGTTCATTGCCATAGGTGGCGGCCCATAGGTAGTTGAGCACCGCCGGCGGCATGGCCGACTGAATGACGACGACCCCGCGTGCCACGCCCTCGAGGCCCAGCAGCAGCGCCACGCCCCAGCCGATAGCGAAGCCGCCCAGGAGACGGGCAAGCGCGAAGACGAGGCTACGCTGCCAGGAGGCGATGCGTAGGCTGGCCAGGGAATAGCCCAGCGACATCAGCATCAACGGCACGGTGAGGCCGCCGAGCAGATTGAGCGAGCGCGCCACGATGGGCGGCAGCGACAGGCCGGTCCAGATCAGCAGCAAAGCGATGATGATCGCCCAGATGATCGGCATACGCACCAGATCGGTGAATTTCATCCCCCCAGCGGCGATGGCACGGCCGAAGGTATAATTGGTCATGCTAGAGAGGGCGAAAAAGCCGATAGCCAGCGCCAAGCCCTTGTCGCCAAAGGCGAACAGGCTCATCGGCAGGCCCATGTTGCCGCCGTTCGACCAGATCATCGAGGGCAGATAGGTCTGCACCTTGCCGCCCATCGCCCGCACCAGCAGATAGCCGAGGCCGGCCGAGATCAGCAGGGTCAGCACCGCCGCCAGCCCCACCGTACCCAGGATCGAGAAGGTAAGCCCGGAGCGCGTCAGCGTGTCGATGACCAGGCACGGCGTCGAAACGGTATTGACCAGGACGGCCACGAATGTGCCGTCGAGCGGCTTGCCCGCCCGGGCCCATAGATAGCCGACGAAGGCGATCAAGAAGACCGGCCCGACGACGTCGAGGAGAATGGAGAAGATTTGCATCGGATTGCCCCTGCCCTAACGGGCATAGGGCTTCACGGCAAGGGGCTTGGCCTCATGCCTGCTTCCCGATCAGTCCACCCACATGCCGGTTCGCTTATGCCAATCGGCAATCGATTCCTCGGGATAGGCTTCGAACACCTTGTCCGCCGGAGCAACATCGGGCTCCACCCAGCTCGCTTTGTACTTGAGCATGATATGGACCTTTTCGACCGGCCGGGGCAGCGCGCTGTCGATCGCCGATGCGAAGGGGTGGATGAGGTCCGGCCAGGTCGGATCATAGAGCCAAAGGGCAGCGCCGCATTTCTTGCAAAAATTGCGCTGCCCGGACGACACTTCGCAGGCCTCGTGTTCCTCATCCTGGATCTCGGCCTGGTACACGCCGAGATGCCGCTTGCCCGTCACCTTCATCGTGCGGGAATCGGCGCCAAGATTGATGGCAAACCCGCCGCCGCCCTGCTGCTTGCGACAGATCGAGCAGTAACAGAGCATGAAGGGTGCCGGCGTGTGGCTATCCACTTCGAACGTCACGGCGCGGCAATGGCAGGCGCCTTTCAGCCGGACAGGCATGTCACAATCTCCTGTCTCGATGAGGTCAAGTCTGCGAGCGCTCTACCACTGATCGAAGCGCCAGTTGAAGCCGCCGCCCGACGGCGGGTCGGGATAGCGGTTGTCGGCGCAGCGGTAGCCGACGAAACATTGCGCGTTGTCGCGGGTGGCGATCCAGTCCGGCATCGTCACCTCTTCCTTGGTGCAATAGGCCTGGCTCGACACGAAACGGTCGATCCGCCGCGAACGGGCGCTGGAGATGATGACCGAACCGTACTGCTGGACAGCGCCCGCCGCCTGGGCGCAGCTCATGGCGCCACCGCTGAGACGCGGCTGCTTCATATAGTCGAACTGCCAGCCCTGCGCCGAGGCGGAAACCAGAGGAGCCGATGTCAGCAGAAGAACCGCAACAAGCCGTTTCATTTTCTTCGCTCCTGGACCACTAACTTCTGTTCTAACGGTTGTATTCGACCGCCCGTTCCCTGCAGAGGTAACCGATATTGCAAGCCTGAACGTCGCGAGTCGGCACCCATGCCGGATCAATATACTGCATCGGCGTGCAATACGCTCTGCTGCTCACATAACGATCGTAGAGGCTCGGCCCAGAGCCGACGACGGCAGCGCCGTTGCTGCGCACGAGGCCCGCGGCCTGCGCGCAGGTCATCATCAGTGAATCCGGCCGCCCTTGCGCCATCAGCGCGGTCGAAGTCGTCAAAATGACGGCAGCGGTGAGAATGATCCGTTTCATATTATCCTCCTCTCGGCCTTTCTCAGGGCCGGCGCCCGCCGCGCGTGATCTCGATACACCTGTAACCGATGAAACACGTAGGATTGTCGCGGGTCGGCACGAAGTCCGGTTTCGTCGTTTCGGTCGGCGTGCAGAAGCCGCGATGCTGCACATAACGGTCATAGGTATAAGGACCAGTGCTCATCACCACCGCACCGCGTGCATTGACGATGCCGGCAGCTTGCGCGCAGGTCATGGCCGTCGACAGGGGGCGGCCCTGGGCCATCGCCACGCCCGTCGGAGCGATCAGCATCCCAAGCGCCAGGACATAGGCAAATGTCTTCATGGCTTCCTCCAGATTCGCCCTCGAGTCTTTCACCGTTTCATTAAACGGCGAAAGACTTCATGCTCCTGTTTTGACGCGTTTTCTTCACGCGAACCGGTCTCCACTTCGCTCGAAAACGCTATAGAGCCATCCATCTTACGCCATTCGCGGCTGACTGGATCAGAGACGTCCCATCACAAGCGCGCGATGGTTGAAGCTTCACATGTGCGCGGGATAGTCGACATAGCCCTTCGCGCCACCCCAATAGATGGTGCCTTGATCGGGCTGCGCCAGATCGAGCCCTTCCCGGTAGCGGCGCGGCAGATCGGGATTGGCGAGGAACGGCTTACCGAAGACCACCGCATCGGCGGTGCCGGACACGATGGCGTCATTGGCTTTTTCGAAGTCGAAACCAGAGCCCGCGAGATAGGCGCCGCTGAACAGAGCCCGCAGGTTATGCACCTCGTAGGCACCCTGGCGCGCGCCGTGCAGATAAGCGATGCCGCATTGCGACAGTTCGCGTGCCACCACCGGATAGACTTCTTCCGCATCGGGCTCGACGACATCGTTGAACTTGATGCGCGGCGAAATCTTCACGCCAACACGATCCTTGCCGACCACGGCGACGACGCTCTCCACTGCTTCGCGCAGGAAACGCACGCGATTGACGGCGCTACCGCCATAACGGTCGGTGCGGGTGTTGATGGTCGCGTCGAGAAATTGATGGATCAGATAGCCGGAGGCGGCATGCACTTCGATGCCATCGAAGCCGGCTTCCATGGCGCGTTGCGCTGCCTGTCCGTATTCGGCGGCGACGCCGGCGATTTCATCGGTCTCCAGAGCACGCGGCATGACGAACGGTTTCTTGCCTTCGTCGGTCTGATTGGTGCCGTTGATGGCGATGGCCGACGGCGCGACAGGTGCGACGCCGCCAGGCAGCCAATCGGGCAAAGCAACACGACCGGTATGATAGAGCTGCGCGAAAATCCGCCCGCCCTTGCCATGCACCGTCTGCGTCACTTTCTTCCACGCGGCGACTTGCTCTGACGTGACGAGGCCCGGCGTGCGCACATAACCCTTGGCCATAGCGGACACGTAGATCGCCTCGGTGACGATCAGACCGGCGGAGGCGCGCTGCGCGTAATATTCGGCGACAATATCCAGCGGTACGCCGTTGGCATCGGCGCGCGAGCGCGTCATCGGCGCCATGACGATACGATTGGGAAGATCGAGTGCGCCGAGGCGCAAGGGTGCAAACAGGTCAGCCATCGGTCCTCCGGTGGAGCGCGATGATCCTGGATCGCAATCCAGCATCGTTCAGCATCAATGTTCGTCTTTTAAGGCATCTCTTCACGCGAAGCGGTCACACTTCGCGTGAAGAGAGAGGTTTGCGGGTTCAGACCAGTGCCTTCAAAGCGGCGCGGCCGGCGTAGCGCGCCTGGTTGCCGAGCTCTTCCTCGATGCGGATGAGCTGATTGTACTTTGCGGTGCGGTCGGAACGAGCGAGCGAACCGGTCTTGATCTGCCCGCAATTGGTGGCCACCGCGAGATCGGCAATGGTCGAATCCTCGGTCTCGCCGGAGCGATGCGACATCACCGCCGTATAGCCGGCACGATGCGCCATATCGACCGCCGCCAGCGTCTCGGTGAGCGAACCGATCTGGTTGACCTTGACGAGGATGGAATTGCCGACGCCTTCCTTAATGCCGCGGGACAGGCGCGTAACATTGGTGACGAACAGATCGTCGCCGACAAGCTGGCACTTCTTGCCGATGGCGTCGGTGAGCTGCTTCCAGCCGGCCCAATCGTCCTCGGCCATGCCGTCCTCGATGGTGACGATCGGATAATCGCCGACGAGCTTGGTGAGATAGGCCACCTGTTCGGCGATCGAGCGGGTCTTGCCCTCACCTTCGTAGTGATACTTGCCGTCCTTGAAGAATTCGGTCGAGGCGCAGTCGAGACCGAGGTAGATGTCCTGGCCCGGCTTGAAGCCGGCATCGGAGATGGCCTTCATGCAGAAGTCGAGCGCGGCTTCGGCGGTCGGCAAGTTCGGGGCGAAACCGCCTTCGTCGCCGACATTGGTGTTATGCCCGGCCTTTTTCAGACCGCTTTTCAGCACCTGGAACACTTCCGCGCCCCAGCGCACCGCTTCCGCGAAGGTCGGCGCGCCAACCGGCAGGATCATGAATTCCTGGAAGTCGATCGGATTGTCAGCATGGGCGCCACCATTGACGATGTTCATCATCGGCACCGGCAGGACGCGAGCCGACGGGCCGCCGACGTAACGGTAGAGCGGCAGGCCAGCCGATTCCGCCGCCGCCTTGGAAACAGCCAGCGAGACGACGAGAATGGCATTGGCGCCGAGCTTTGCCTTGTTGGGCGTGCCATCGAGGGCGATCATCGTCTCATCGATCTCCACCTGATCCTCGCCGTCGAGGCCGGAGATCGCCTGGTAGATCGCGTCGTTGACGTTTTCGACCGCCTTCAGCACACCCTTGCCGCCGTAGCGGGCTTTGTCGCCGTCGCGCAATTCCACGGCCTCATGGGCGCCGGTGGAGGCGCCCGACGGTACGGCGGCGCGGCCGAACGAACCGTCCTCGAGGATCACGTCGACTTCGATCGTCGGATTGCCCCGGCTGTCGAGGATTTCACGGGCGGTCACATCAAGGATGGCGGTCATAGAGTCCTCTTGCGGGAAATGAAGTTCGGGCGGGACGTAGCGCGCTTCGGCCCCTGGGCACAAGGGCGGCTCAGCCCAAAGTGTCCTAACCAGTTGAAAACGGATCGATACGCCGCCGATTCAAGGCTTATTTCCCCTCGTTATCGATCACATGACAGCGGTCCTTGAAGGAATGGGCTTGCCAAATCCCGGCTCGCTTGATACTTAAGTGAATGCTTCAGTATCAAGAAAAGCTCGATGCCGTCTTCCATGCCCTCGCCGACCCGGCGCGGCGGCAAATGGTCGAACGGCTCAGTCGCGGGCCTGCTTCGGTCAGCCAATTGGCCAAGCCGCTGGCCATGACCTTGTCCGGCGTCGTGCAGCATTTGGCGGTGCTTGAAGCGAGCGGGCTAGTGCGTTCGCAGAAGGTCGGGCGCACACGCACCTGCACCCTCGATCACAATGCGATCCACCCGGCCGAACAATGGCTCACCCAACGCCGCACCGCTTGGGAAAAGCGGCTCGACAGACTCGGCGCCTATCTCGATGTCACCAAAGAGGAAGATGAGCAATGACTGGTATCTATCATTCGACCTTTGTCATCGAACGTATTTATGACGCGACGCCCGCGCGGGTGTTCAAGGCTTTTTCTGACGAGAAAGCCAAAGCCATGTGGTTCGGCGGCCCGGAGGACGTCATCGCTTCCGGTCAATCCTTCGACTTTCGCATCGGTGGCCACGAAACCCAGGCTGGTCTTTGGCCGGACGGCCGGAAGACGGAATTCGACTGTCTCTACTACGATATCGAGCCCAACCAGCGTATCATTTATACCTACGAAATGAAGATCAACGGCGAACGCATGTCCGTCTCGCTCGCAGCCATCGAAATCTTCGCTGAAGGCACCAAGACCAGGCTGAAGCTCACCGAACAAGGCGCCTATTTCGATGGCCCGGATGGCGCCAAGGGGCGCGAGCACGGCACCAACTGGCTGATGGACAAGCTCGGCGCCTCGCTGGCCGCACCGGTGCCAGCCTGACAGATCATCAAATACTCAGACAATGCCTCAAGACGAATTCCGGGCAAATCGCCATGCTTTTTGCCCGGAGCTTACTGGTCTTGCGGAGAAAACGGCTTGGGCCGCAAAAGTTCACACCAGAACGGTCTTTACGCGATATATGTGACTGAAAAAACACATCTATTCGTAATCCATTAACCACCTGCTTGTGCGCTGGCGGAATCCCCTGGGGCCCCATAGTCTTCTAAGCGAAGCCACTGATTTCAGGGGCTGACCCGCCAGGGGTGGCGGATTGGGGCTGCACATGTTGACCGATCGGATTTGGGGCGTCTCGCTTGCGAGACGGATCGCTGGCGTATTCGGTTGCCTGCTATCGAAGGAAAGAAACACACGCGCGAAAGCGGCGAGCCTGCTCTCCGCTTTGCTGCTCAGCGCGCTGACATTGGCCTTCGCGCTTGTCGCCTCTCCGGTATCCGCGCAATCGATCGTCAGTGTCACGCCCAGCCCTACGACATTCAGCGGCGCCGGCCAGACAATCCATTTCACTTATGTCTTCAATTCCGGTGGCTATGTCATTTCGGGTCTGACCGTCTCCGACAATGCGATCCCGCTGTCAGGCGCCTCCTGCCCCGGACCATTCAGCGGCGCGACAAATCAAACGACGACTTGCACGGCCTCCTATGTGACGACGGCCGCCGATGTCGGTGCCTTGCAGATTCAATCCATACCCGTGTTCAATCTGAATGCGCTCGGCACGCCCATCACCGTCACCTACAGCGGCGTCATTACGATCACCTATTCGGGCGGCGGTCCGACCGCGAGCACCACGTCGCTGGGTGCCAGCCCTAATCCCTCGTCGTTCAATCAAAGCGTCGCACTCACCGCGACTATCACCGGCAACTCACCGACCGGCACGGTCACCTTCACCAACGGCGCAACGACGCTCGGCTCTGTCCCCGTTTCCGCCGGCACGGCGACGCTGAACACCAGCAGCATTCCGGTCGGATCGCACACCATCACAGCCACCTATAGCGGTGACGCGCAGAATCTGACGAGCAGCGGAACCGTTGGCGTCACCGTGAATCAGGCCTCGCAGACGATTACGTTCCCGACCCCACCCGACACACCCTATACCAGTGCGCCACCGGGCCTGAATGCCACCTCGTCGTCATTGCTCACCGTCACCTACGCGTCCAACAGTTCAAGCGTCTGCACGGTCTCCGGCAGCTCTATCACTTTCCATTCCGGTGGCGTTTGCTCGATCACCGCCTCACAGGCCGGCAACACCAATTTCGCCGCCGCGACGCCGGTGACGCGCACTTTTAACGTCACGCCCGGCACCAATACGATCACCTTCCCGACGCCGCCGAACACGCCGTTCACCAGCCCGCCGCCGTCGCTCGCCGCCACGGCCAGCTCCGGCCTCACTGTCAGCTATGCGTCAAACAGCACGGGCATCTGCACGGTCTCCGGCAGCACGCTGACCTTCGTCGCCGGAGGTACCTGTTCCATCACGGCCTCGCAGGCCGGCAATGCCAGCTATGCGACAGCTACGCCGGTGACAAGGACCTTCACCGTCGCCCCTGGAACCAATACGATCACCTTTCCCGGATTGGCGGATACACCATTCACCAGCCCGCCCCCGGCTCTGACCGCCTCTGCCAGTTCCGGCCTCGCCATCACCTATGTGTCAAGCACGACAGGCATCTGCACGGTGTCTGGCAGCACCCTCACTTTCGTTGCCGTCGGCTCTTGCGTGATCAGCGCAACACAACCCGGCAACGCCAATTACGCCGCTGCAACGCCCGTGACACATACGTTCAACGTCACCGCTGGCGTCAATACGATCACGTTCCCAGCGCCAGCCAATACGCCCTTTACCAGCCCCCCGCCGGCGCTCGCCGCCACGGCCAGCTCCGGCCTCACCGTCACCTATGTGTCGATCACCACATCGACCTGCACAGTCGCCGGCAGCACCATTACATTCGTCGCCGCCGGAGGCTGCTCGATCACAGCATCGCAGGCCGGCAATGCCAATTTCGCAGCCGCCACGCCAGTGACGCAGAGCTTCACCATCACCGCCGGTGCCAATACCATCACCTTCCCGGCGCTCGCCAACACGCCTTTCACCAGCCCGCCGCCGGCTCTGTCGGCGACGGCTAGCTCCGGCCTCGCCGTCACCTATGTGTCGATCACCACGTCGACCTGCACGGTCGCTGGCAGCGCCATCACCTTCGTGGCGGCGGGCGCCTGTTCCATCACGGCGTCACAAGCCGGCAATGCCAATTTCGCCACCGCCACGCCAGTGACGCAGAGCTTTACGATCACTGCCGGTGTCAATGTGATCACCTTCCCAGCACTCGCCAACACACCCTTCACCAGCCCGCCGCCGGCTCTGACCGCCACCGCCAGCTCCGGCCTCGCCATCATCTATACGTCGACGACGACGGCGACCTGCACGGTCGCCGGCAGTGCCATCACCTTCGTGGCGGCAGGCTCCTGTTCGATCACTGCTTCGCAGCCGGGCAATGGCAATTTCGCTGCGGCAACTCCCGTGGTGCAGAGTTTCACGATCACACCCGGCACCAACACCATCACTTTCGCCGCCCTCACCGACCGTGCCATCGGCTCCGGCGCGTTCACCGTGTCGGCGACGGCCAGTTCCAGCCTCGTCGTCACCTTCGCTTCCTCGACGCCCGCCACCTGTAGTGTGGCGGGATCGAGCGTGTCGCTGCTCGCCGTCGGCCAGTGTTCGATCGTCGCGACACAGCCCGGCAACGCCAATTTCGCGGCCGCAACCGCAGTGACGCAGAGTTTCACGATTACCAAGGCAACGACCACCGTGATGCTGACGGCCTCGGCGACCAGCATCATGTTCGGTCTGCCAGTGACGCTCACCGCCACCGTAACCGGCGTCACCCCGACCGGCACCGTCACCTTCCGCGACGGTGGCGCCGCACTTGCCACGGTCGCCGTTGCAGGAGGCGTCGCCAGTTTCACGACCAAGTCGCTCGCCAACGGCGCCCATACATTCACCGCCGCCTACGGCGGCGACATCAACAATGCGGCGACGACATCGGCTGGCGTCGTGATCACCGTCAACGCGCGGCCCGATCCGTCGCTCGATCCCAACGTGCGCGGCATCGTCCATGCACAGGTGACCTCGTCGCAACGCTTCGCCGAAGCGCAGATGGACAACATCACCCAGCGCCTCGAGCGGCTGCACGACGACGACGATCCCGAGCCCGTCAGCATGGGCATCGGCTTCAGCGGCCCCAGCAACATCCCGCCCGGCACATCGGCCTTTGCCGATACGGCGCGTGAAAACGGCGGTTACCTCGCCTATGCCGAAGGCCGGCGCGGCATCAAATCCGCCTTCCCGACCCCGCCGCCGGCCAAGCGCAAAGGATCGGACGTTCCCTTCCACATCTGGATGGGCGGCGCCGTCAGTTTCGGCACGCAATTGCAGATGGGCCTTTTTGAGAACAAGTTCACCACCGCCGGCGTGACATTGGGTATCGACACCAAACTGTTCGATGGCCTGAAGGCCGGTATCGCGGTGGGCTTCGGCACCGATCAGACCCGCATCGGCACGGACGGCACGCGCACCGATGCGCGCAATGCCAATATCGCCTTCTATGCCAGCTATAAACTCATGTCGGCCACCTTCATTGACATGATCGCCGGCTATGGCCGCGGCTCGATCGATTCCCAGCGCTACGTCACCCTGCCCGGCCTCTACGTCATGGGCAGCCGCAATACGAAGCAGCTCTTCGGTTCGCTGGCCTTGGTGCGCGAGGAGCGCTGGGGGCCGTGGAAACTCGCGCCCTATCTGCGGCTCGACGCGACACGGCTGGAACTCGACCCCTATACGGAAACCGGATCGCCGATCTGGGCGCTGTCGTTCCAGAAGCTGTCGACGCAAACCCTGCGCGGCGTCGTCGGCCTGCGCACCAGCTACGACATCCCCATGACCTGGGGCATGCTCACCCTGCTCGGCCGGTTCGAATACCGCGCCCGCATGGGCGGCGCCTATAGCCAGAACCTCACCTATGCGGATCTGCTCGGCGGGCCGGTCTATACGATCACCGAACAGACCTTGGCCAACAGCCAGATGATGATGGCGGTGGGGCTGAGAGCGAAAACGGAAACGCTCGGCTTCGATCTCGAATATCAGCTCAGCGCCGCCAACAGCCGCATTCAATCCCACACCTTCCGGGGCGGCATCAGACTGGGCTTCTGATGCCCCTGGACGCCCGACCGGAGGCCGGTAGGATAGCTGCCGGCATCACGTGGCGTGGGAGCAACAGGTGGGTCAGCTGTATGAGTGGGCGGATTTAGAGCATCAGCTCGCCCACATCGGCCTGCGGCTGGGTAAGCTCACGCAAGCCTTTGATCTGCCGTCTGAAGACATACGGATCAGCAACGCCCACGCGAGCGATGACCAGATACCGGTGGTCGAGGTCGAGGTTTCGGCTGATGTCGACAACGCTCCCTTCTTCGGCAATTTCAAGGGGCGAATCCTTCACGTCACCGGCGTCTTAGGGCCCTATCTCGCCGATTATGCGAAACGTTCGCCGTTCATTCTGAGGTTCAATCTGTCCGATGTTGGCGGCGCCTGCGCCTTGTCTTTCGACCGGCCGGCCGATGCAGACTGGGCGCTGTTTCCCGATCTCTATCTGCTGGAAGCCCGCCGATCCTTCGAGCGCGGCGACTATGGGGCCGCTGAAACAGACGGCGATTTCGAAACGACATTCAGCAACCGCCAGCCGCTCCTATTTTGGCGCGGTTCGACCACCAGTGGCGGCTGGATCCGATCGCTTGATGAACTGCGCACCAACTATCGCGTTGACGCCTGCCTGCGGGTAGCGGCCGCCGTGGGCGCAAAAGCCGACTGTCGCATTTCCAAACTCGTGCAATGGGTGGGTGCTGGCGAGGACGAGGCTGTCACCCTGCTCCATGACCTTGATGTTTATGCCGATTTTGTTCCGGAAAGCCGCTTCGCCGATTTCCAGATGTATCTCGATCTGCCGGGCAATGCGGGCTCCTGGGGCACATGCCACAAACATCTGGCGGGCATCCTCGTCCTCAAGGTGCCATCAGGGCGGGAGCTCGCCTATACGCACCTGCTCCGCCCCTGGAAGCACTATGTTCCCATCGCCCGCGACATGAGCGATGTGGCGGAACGCGTTTCCTGGGTGCTCGATCATCCCGCGGAAGCCACAGCGATCGCGAGACGCGGCAAGGAGCGGCTGTGGGGTTTCCTCAAGGGTCTCCCCGTCTACATGCTCAGAACCCTGGAAATGCATAATATCTCGCCAGAGAAAAAACTGATCCGCGTTCGATAGGCACGATTTGGCGGGGAAACCGATCGCCATTAAGCTCTCACTCTATTCTGAAATTCTGTTTCGAGACGAAGGCGCCCCCGACGGAATGAGTAAGAAAATCCTGGTGACAGGCGGGGCCGGCTTCCTCGGCTCTCATCTCTGCGACCGCCTGCTGGCCCAAGGTCATCATGTGATCTGCGTCGACAATTTCTTTTCGGGCACGCAGCGCAATCTGGCACATCTGGCGAACGAGCCACGTTTCACGCCGTTGCGCCATGACGTCGTCCTTCCACTCACCGTGGAGGTCGATGAAATCTACAATTTGGCCGCGCCCGCCTCTCCCGTTCACTACCAGTTCAACCCGATCGAGACGACGAAGACCTGCGTGATCGGCGCGATCAACATGCTCGAGCTGGCGCGCCAGCGAAACATCAAAATCCTGCAGGCCTCCACATCGGAAGTGTATGGCGATCCCGAACAGCATCCGCAGCCCGAGAGCTATTGGGGACACGTCAATCCGATCGGCCAGCGTGCCTGCTACGATGAGGGCAAGCGTTGCGCGGAGGCCCTGTTCTTCGACTACCATCGTCAGCATCAGGTGCCGATCAAGGTCGCCCGCATTTTCAATACTTATGGACCGCGCATGTTGCCCGATGACGGGCGCGTGGTGCCCAATCTGATCCTGCAAGCGCTCAAGGGCGAGGACATCACGCTCTACGGCGACGGGCTCCAGACCCGTTCGTTCTGCTATGTCGACGATCTGATCGAAGGTCTCATGCGTCTGATGGCAAGCGGCTCCGACATTACCGGGCCTATCAATCTCGGCAATCCGGACGAGGTCACCGTCCGCCAACTGGCCGGATTGATCATCGACATCACCGGATCAAATTCGAAGCTCACACATAGACCCTTGCCGAGCGACGATCCTCGTCAACGCCGACCCAACATTGACCAGGCTCGGCAACGGCTCGATTGGACACCCAGCGTCGCTTTGCGCGAAGGCCTGATCAAGACCATCGCTTATTTCGAGAAACATCTTAGCTTGCCGCTAGCACAGGAAAGGTGAAGCCGTCTGCTCAAGTCGTTGGCTTGACGAAAGAATCGACGAGAATCAGCCGCAGATTCGACGATCCCAGACGGATCGTCTTTGCCGCCGCATAGTCCGACGACGCATACCAGCGACGGGCGCTATCCATGTCCGGAAATTCGATGATCAGGATATTGTGGGCAGGCCCGCCCTCCAGCACCTCAGGCTTCGAGCCGCGCGCCAGATAACGGCCGCCAAACTTCTCAATGGACGCAGCAACCATCGGACCGTAGCCCTTCATTCCTTCCGGGCGAACGATTTCAACCTCGCCGATTACAAAAGCGCTCATTGCAAGATTCCTTGAAGTCCAGAGTCTTTCACCGTTTCATTGAACGGTGAAAGGCTTCAGCTTTTGTTTTGACGCGTTTTCTTCACGCGAACCGGTATCCACTTCGCTCGAAAACGCTCTGGTCTTAACGCGGCAGCCCCTCAGTAAAGGCATTGGTGAAGAAGTCAGTGCCCGCATGGTCGGTCTTCACGATTCCTGCGGCCTTCACATAGGCCATACGTTCCTGCCAATCCTGCGGCGACTGCCAGCCGACAGGCTTGCCCTCGCCGGACGGCGCAAAACGTAGGGATTGAAAGAACTTGATCTGTTCGAGGATATGCTCGGCCGAAAGCTTGGTATTGGGCCGCTGAGCGCGGATCGCCCGCGCCCCCTCCTCCTCGTGGCCATCATAAATGTAAGCCATGGCACGCGCGCATACTTCGATAAACCGCTTGAGGGCGTCGCCGCGTTTGGCGATCGTTTCCTCGGTCGCGTAAAGCCCATTGCCAGGAAGTTTTACGCCGAAGTCGAGCGAGGAAATCAAATTGGACGCACGCAGCGGATTGGCCTCGGTATAAGCCAGATCAACGGTCAGCATGGCATCGGCTTGCTTGATCGCATAGGTCGTGAACAAGGCCGTGGAGTCGACATACATCAATTGCATGTCGCTTGGCTTCATATCGAACTGCGCGAAGAAGGAATTCAGCAGCGGCGGCCAGGGACCGGAGGCGATGATGACGACCTTCTTGCCCTTCAAATCTGCTGGTTTGGTCATGCCGGAGTCGACTGGGACGATAATAGCCGGACCATCTTTCTTATACCATTCGGCGATGGCTTTGACCTTGGCGCCCTTGTCTCGCGCCGAAACGATGGGGGCGAGCTGCCCCTCGCCGACATCCGCATGCCCGCTGCTCACGACCTGCATCGAAAAGTTCGAGCCGCGGCCATCCAGCAGTTCGACATCGAGCCCCGCCGCCTCGAACCAGCCCTTATGCTTGGCGAGGAACAAATAGGCCTGCGGGCCCTGCGGATAGAACGCGGTCTGGACCGTCAATCGCTCGAGCGCGCTGGCATGGCCGCTCCAGGCAAGCGCTGCCGCAACGAAGGCCGTCCGCAGATGTTTCAAGACGGAAAGAAACGGCATGACGATTGTCTCCTTTCTGCTTCAGGGCGTACGGCTGCGCTGCGACACGTGCCAGGGCACGAGAAGACTTTCGGCGAAGACGACGAGATAGAAGAGGACCGTGGCGATGACGCTGAGGAAGAGAACGGCGGCGAAGGCGCGCGGTGTGTCGAAACTCCCTTGCGCGATCAGGATGAGATAGCCAAGACCCGACTGGCCACCGACATATTCGCCGACGATCGCACCGATCAACGACAAGGATATCGCCACCTTCAACGCACCGAACAGATGCGGCAACGCATTGGGAAAGCGGATCTTGAACATGATCGCCGGCGACGAGGCATGATGAACCTTGGCAAGGTTGACCATTTCTGGATCAACAGACCGCAAACCCGCCACCGCATCGACAACGATCACCAGAACCGACATGAGCGCCGCGATGACGATCTTCGGCTGGTAGCCGGTTCCAAGCCAGATGACGAAGAGTGGCGCCAGCGCCACTTTCGGCACACTATGCAGCAGTGCAAGAAAGGTCAGCAGAATGCGCTCCAGGATGCGCGAGGAGACGATGACGACCGCGAGCAGCAGGCCCACGACTCCCGCGATGAAAAAGCCGGTGAGTGCTACGCCGATCGTATAAATGGCGTGGGTCACGAACAGGCTGGGATCGGAGAGGAAATCCTGGATGACCGCCTCGACCGGCGGTAAGACGAACAAGGGCAGGTTCAAAAGCTTGACCGCCGCTTCCCAGACGACACAGACGGCGACGAAAACGCCGACAACCCAAAGACTGTCGACAGCGCGCGCTTTGATGGATTGCGATGTCATTTGCCCCTCAGGATGCCGGCATCCACCATGGTCTGACGCACGATGGCCGTGAAATGGGTGAAGGCGCTGGTGTCGCGCACCGAGAAAGAGCGCGGACGTGGCAGATCGATCGCCAGATCGAGAATAATTCGACCGGGATTGCGGTCCATGACGATCACGCGATCCGAGAGAAAGACCGCTTCATCAATGCCGTGAGTGATGAAGACGATGGTCTTGCGATCGCGCGTCCACAACTCCTGCAATTGCATGTTCAGTTCGTCGCGCGTCAGTGCGTCGAGCGCACCGAACGGCTCGTCCATCAGCAGAAATTTCGGATCGCACAGCAGAGCGCGACAGATGGCGACGCGCTGGCGCATGCCGCCTGACAATTCCCAAGGATAACGATTTTCGAAATCGCCGAGACCAAAACTGTCGAGCAGACGCCTGGCGCGCTCGATCATGGTCGCCCGCGCGATCTTCTGAAATTCGGCGGTGATCAGGACATTGTCGATGGCGGTGCGCCAATCGAGCAGCACGTCGCGTTGGAACACAATGCCGAGATCATCAGGCGGTGCCGATACGGTTTTGCCGGCCACGGTGATGCCGCCGCTCGATATCCGCTCAAGCCCGGCAATGCATTTGAGCAGCGTACTCTTGCCGCAACCGCTCGGACCAACAATGCTGACGAACTGGCCGTTGGCGATATCGAGATCGATATCCGATAGCGCGGTGATGGGACCGCGCGCCGAATGATAGGTTTTGACCAAGTTCTTGATCGCGACGAGCGGCGGTGCGGAATCCGTGGCTTTGCGCACCAGCGTCATCTTCGGATGTATCGCGACATCAGCCATAGAACATTCACCACCTGGATTTGACAATGACGAAAGCTGAGAGGCGAGATCGCGCCTAATAGGCTCCTGTCTTGATGTTACCAGGCATAATTCGTGCCGTACTGCGAGACTTGAACTCCCCATAAATGAAGGGCTTGTCGCGCGGCATGGAGGTGTGCAGATTTTCCGGCGCGATATTGCTCGGATCTGGATTGGCGATCAGCGGCTGGATCAGCGCGTCGAAACTCGGATACATAAAGAAAGGAATGGAATAGCGTTCGCGACCCGAGCGATTGATGACGCGATGAACGGTCGAGGAGAACACGCCATCCGTCCAAACCTTCAGGACCTCACCAACATTGAGCACGAGCGTATGCGGGATTGGCGGCACGGCCACCCATTCGCCTTCGCGATTGCGGATTTCGAGACCGCCATTGGGATCCTGCGCGAGGATGGTGAAGGCATTGGTATCGGTATGCGCCCGCGCGCCCAGATGTTCGCCTTCCTGATCGGGCGCCTGCGGCGGGTAATGCAGCAAGCGCAGGGAGTTCATATCCTTGGTGAAATATCCACGCAGGCGGCCCTGCTCGAAACCCAAGCTCTCCTCGAATAGCGACAGCAGCGCATAACCCAACCCGTCGGCCTGATCGAAGAACCGCATCATGCGCGGCTGGAGATCCGGCATGGCCGACGGCCACGGAATCTCGCCGTGCAGCGGCCGGCCGGCGAGCAGATCCGGATCGTCTTTCGCCAGTGGTCGACGAATTTGAAAAGCCTCTTGCAGGTTTTCGACGATATTGGTGCCGGTGCCTTTGCTCTTGCCGTGCAGATAGCCCTGGGCGTGATTGTTCTTGGTGAGGGACACTTCCATCTTGGCGTCGATGGGCAGGTCATGGAAATCCTTGGCGGTCTGAAAGATCAGATCGATTTCCTCTTCCGAAATGCCGTGATTGATCACGTACATGAAACCGACGCGCGCGCAGGCATCCGCCAGGCGATCCGCGAGAATACGCCGGCGTGCCGGATCGCTCGAATGAATGTCAGTCAGATCGATGACGGGGACATCGGCGAAATCGAGTTTCCGTGCGGTCGGCAGCATGCGCCTCTCCATTTCCTTGAATCGCAAGGATTCAGCCGCTCGGCGCTGGCTTGAATCTTGCTTTTGGCCTGGATACTGTCAGCCAATAGGGAGAGTGAGAGAAGTACCGTGAGACGTGATCGGCGGTTCAGAGAACGTGAACAATCGCGATGAGCGTCGACCGTTTTCGTCTGATTGAAACGTTCGTGTGCATTGCACGCCGGGGCAGCTTCAGCGCTGCGGCGGAAGAGCTGGGCATGTCCCGCGCCGCCGTGTCCAAGCACATGATGGACCTTGAAGCGTTTCTTGGTTCGCGCCTGCTCAACCGCTCGACGCGCAAGGTCTCGCTCACCGAAATCGGCGAGACCTATTACGAGTCCTGCACCAAAATCCTCACGGACTTCGAAGCGGCCAATGCCTCCGCGCAAACTCTGCAAAGCGGCCCGCATGGCACGTTGCGCATTCTGGCACCCCGCGCCTTCGTCGGCGGCCACCTGGCCGAAGCCATCGCGCAATTCGCACGGACCTATCCGACGATCCATATCGTGGTTTCCGTCTACGACTCCGGCGTCAAGGCGCTGAGCCTGAACGATGGTGACTTCGACGTGGCGATCCGGCTTTGGCCGCTCGAAGACGGTTCGCCCTATGTCGCCAAACAGCTCGGCTCGCTGCAATGGGTCGTCTGCGCGGCCCCAACCTATCTCGAACAATATGGCCGGCCGGAAACGCCCAACGCACTCATCCGCCATAATTGTCTCATCAGCCCCCGCCTGGCGCCCGACCGCATCTGGCGTTTCGCCGATCCCATCCAGCCGGTGAAAGTGACCGGCACTTTCGTCGCCCACAGCATTCCCGCCGTGCGGCAAGCGGCGGTGACCGGCGTCGGAATCGCCATGCTGCCGCTCTACTATGTCGGCAGCGATATTCGCGACGGCAAACTCGAAGTCATCCTGGAGGATTTCGCCGTGCCGGAGCGGCCGGTCTGGCTGCTCTATCCCCCGTCCCGACTGATGAGCAAGGTGCGGCTGTTTCAAAGCTTCATGGCGGATTGGACGCGCAAACGCTCCTGGAACAGCATGTCGTTTTCGGACGCGCGGTGACGCGCGCATAGCGTTTCACAGCTCGACTTAGTCGAGCGCCATGAAGACGCGTCCGAATAAGAGCATCTAAGCAAAATCACGTTTCTGCCGAAACGTGATTTGCTCTAAGCCTCTGTTCACGACTACGGATGTAGAAAGCCAGGACGCTCGTAACCATAAGACGGTTTTGGCCGATGTGCGCCAGCGCACAGGTCGCATTTCGTCACTATGGTCTAAGAGAATAACACCGGCATTGCTCTCCGCCGGCATTGCGCCAGCCCGCTCTGTGTCGATCGCGGGCTGGCGTATTTGTTTGATCAGCCCGTGATGCTCTTCACCCGGTTGGTCAGAGAGCCAATGCCCTCGATCTCGACCCGCATCACATCGCCCGCCTTGAGGAATTTGTTTTCCTCAGCGCCCGTGCCGCTCGGTGTGCCGGTGAGCACGACGTCGCCGGGATAGAGGGTCATGCGCGACGAAATCTGCGCCACCTGATCGGCGATGTTGAAGATCATTTCCTTGGTATTGGAATTCTGCTGCAGCTTGTCGTTGATGAAGGTCTTGATGGCAAGGTTCATCGGATCCTTGATCTGCGACGCCGGCACAATCCAGGGACCGAGCGGACAGGAACCGTCGAAACATTTCTGGCCGATCCAGTCGAAGCTGAACGGCGTGCCGGCTGCCACTTTCGGACGGCGCGACAGATCGCGGGCCGAGACGTCGTTGGCACAGGTGTAGCCGGCGATGTGCTCGTAGACCTTGTCGAGGGGAATGTTCTTACCGCCCTTGCCGATGACGACGGCGAGTTCCGCCTCCCAATCGAGCGACTTCGATACGGTCGAAATCTCTTCGTTGTGGCCGACGGCGGTGCGCGCCGGCTTGAGGAAATGCCAGGCCGTGGAGCCGGCCTCCTTCGGATTGGGTTCCTGCGGCAGGCCAGAACGCTCGGCCATGCGACGCACATGATCGGCATAGTTGGCGCCGGCGCAATAAATGGCGACGGGCCAATGCACGGCGGCGAGATAGTGCGCGGAAGCCAGCGGCATGGTTTTGACGCCGCCCTTGGTGACCTTGTCGGCCAAGCCCGACAGCCGGCCTTGCGCTGCGGCCCAATCTTCCAGAATGCCAAGCATGCTGGCATCGGCGGCACGGCCCGTGCCTTCAGCCACATCGGCATAGACGTCACCAACGGCGATGCCGGCGCGCGGTCCTTGTGCCGATTGAAATGTCAGCAGGCGATAATCGGTCATCATATCCTCCCTGAATTCGGTTTGGCGGCGATAGTTCATGGCTCTCGGAACGAGTCAAGCGCGCCGTATTGTGATACATGGGTCTGCCGTCGGATGGACGGCGATGGTTCCGACCATTACGCTGGGAATTGGTTCTGGATGGAGATGCGAAGAATGCGCATACTCGTAACCGGCGCAAGTGGCTTCGTTGGCCGACATACGATTGGTCATTTGGCAGCCGCAGGTCACGAGGTGATCGCCGCGGGGCGTTTGCGTTCCATCGAACATCCCGGTATCCGCTGGATCAACGACGACCTCATCCAGCCGGCCGTGGCAGCCCGTATCGGCGCCGCCGTGCGGCCCGACATCTTGCTGCACCTGGCCTGGACCGTCGAGGCCGGCAAATTCTGGACGGATCCCGACAATCTCGACTGGGTTGCCGCCTCGCTATCTCTCGCACGCGCCTGCGCAGAAAAAGGTACGCAACGGATTTGTATGGTCGGCTCATGCTACGAATACCAATGGCCGGCCGATGGGTTGTGCCGAGAAGCCACGACGCCCAGCGGTTCACACACGCTCTACGACGTCGCCAAGGACAGCGTGCGCCGCGTGCTGGAAAAATACGCGGCTGAAATCGGCATTTCCGTCGCTTGGGCACGACTTTTCAATCTTTACGGGCCTTTCGAAGATCCAAACCGACTGGTTGCGTCTGTGGCCCGCGCGCTCTTGGCCGGACGGACGACTGCTGTTTCAAGCGGCAAGGCAATCCGCGACTACATGGATATTCGTGACACGGGCGCCGCGCTCGCGGCGCTCACCACCAGCGACGTCTCCGGTATCATCAACATAGCTACGGGCGAAGGTATCCGCGTCGCCGATATCGTTCGCGAAATCGCCGATATCGCCGGACGGCCGGAACTCGTCCGGTTTGGCGCCCTGCCTGATCGCGATGAACCACTGCGGATCGTCGCCGATGTCGGTCGCTTGCGCAACGAGCTCAAATGTCCGGCACCCACAAAAAGCCGGCGTGACAATCTCGCCGATGCGCTGTCTTTTTGGCGCGAACACATGGCAAGCCAAGCTGCCGGCTCGGCCCATCTGCATGAGATTGCCTAGTCCCGTCGACTACCTGGAGACCCATAATCGCTGCAACCATGAACGGCGCAAAGCCGGCGGTGGCGGAGCAATCGGCGTTACAGGCGGCTCCACAACAGCAGTCGGCTCCGTGACAATGGGCTCAAGGACAGTCGTCGCCGGATAGTGAAATGGCTTGCCATCGTCTCCGACCAGTGCGCCAACTAGGCGAACGACATCAAGAATATTGGCAACGCCAATGCGGCTTGTGTCGAGCGAAAGCGAAGTGCCGTGAAGACCAAATGATGTCGGCGTCAATTCGGCCCAGTCCACGTCGCCTTTCGCCGGCAAAGCATCAAACCATGCCAATAGCTCCGCATCATGTGCAATGGAAACGCGAACCGCCTCGATGAGGCGATGCCGTCGCTCCTCCGGCTTCAACGGGATGGAATTGCGATGCTGTAACAAGATTGCGCGCAGATCGAGATCGAATTGCGGATCATTACGAAAGAGGCGATCGCGCGCCGATAGATAAGCGTCATGGATCGGAGTCCAAACCGTATCTTCTTGCGGGACCGCGGGATGAAACGCCAATCCGGCGCGCGCATTGAGGTTGGTGAAATCTTCGACAATCTCCTTGGCGTCTGGATCGTAAAGCTGCGCCATACCATTGCTGTTATGGGAAATCCCGGCGACGCTTAAGGGAACAGCGAGATCGAGACAATCGCGCGCCAGAAAACCAATGGCGTAGGCGGAATAAATGTCAGGAATACGGTGTCCAAAGACTTGTCCGGTCAATTCGCGGAGTTGTTCCAGCATTCGCCGGTTGACGAATGAACAATAGATCATTGGCAGCGAGTCAGGCATGATCTCGATTTTGGCGGCCCGCTTCAATCGCTCATGCATATCGACGCGCTCGACGGACTTGACGAGATTTATTCCCCAAAGGCGGTTAGCCCATCTCGCTACGCGCAAGGACGGCCAAGTGTATATGCAGCGGCCCCAACGAAGCGCATCGACATCGCCAAAATGTGCGATCAAAGCCGCAGCTTCACGTAAGGCATAAGAGCAAAGACCGTCATCGTCCCCGAGTACGGTCACGTAGCGCCCGTTGGCAGAACTAACACCAAGCTCCCAATTCGCACTCATGGCGAGAGCCTCAGGAGGCTTTACATACTTGATGCGGACGTGAGCGATTTCGCTTATCAGTTCTGCGGTTGCGTCATTATCAGAATTATCGCAGACGACGATTTCATAATCGTCGTAATCCTGTTCGAGACAGGTCTGTAAGGTATAACGCAACGTGTCCGCCCGATTGCGGGTGGGAATAACAATACTGAACAGCGGCGACATTCGTATGCCCTCATTTCAGGCGAGTGTCTTGCTTTCCGAGTGTCTTGCTCAAAGACGACTATACTCTGATCACCACTTTGCCGAAATGTGCCGCCGACTGAAGATAGGCGAAGGCTTCCTTCGCCTCGTCGAAGCCGAAAACCCGGTCGATGACCGGTTTTAGGCCATTGACGCTGATCGCCGCGTTCATCGCCTCGAACATTTGCGTCGAGCCGACGCTGATGCCCTGCACATTGGCGCGCTTCGCGAGGATCGCCATCGGATTGATTTCCGCATTGCGCGTGAGAACACCGATCAACGAAATGAAACCATTGGGTCGGATCGCCTTCAGCGAGCGGCTGAACGTATCGGAACCGCCGACCTCGACGACCTGATCGACACCGCGCCCGCCGGTATAGGCGAGTGCCGCCTCATCCCAGGCCTCATGCGTGCGATAGTTGATGCCGTCACTGGCACCAAGCGCCTTGGCGCGTGCCAGCTTGTCCTCGCTCGACGATGTGGCGATGACCCGCACACCCATCATCCGCGCGAATTGCAACGCAAAAATCGACACGCCGCCTGTGCCCTGCACCAGCACGCTCTGGCCGGCCTTGAGATGCGCATGTTCGACCATCGCGTGCCAGGCGGTCACCGCCGCACAGGGCAAGGTCGCCGCTTCTTCATAGGAGAGATGCGCGGGGATTGCGACCGCGCCCTCTTCTTCCAGCACCGCATATTCGCGCAGCATGCCATCGATGGGACCACCCAGCGCGCTGCCCGGACTGTTCGCATCTGCTAAACCGCCAAACCAGCGTTGAAAGAAACAGCTCGCCACCCGGTCGCCGACCTTGAAACGCTGCACGCCGGGGCCGACCTCGATCACTTCGCCTGCGCCATCAGAGAGCGGCACCACATTCGGCGCGATCGGACCTCGATAGCCACCGGAGACGAGCGCCAGATCTCGGAAGTTCAGCGAAGTGGCGATCACCTTCACCAAGATCTGGCGATGTGCCGGCTTCGGCATCGCTTCCTCCACCTGGGTCAGCGATTGGATGCCGGTGAGCTGCGGAATGCGATAGGCGCGCATGAGGTCTCGATCCCCCCTCGAACTTAATGTTGATGGCGCTATAGCAGAGACTTGGCGCTTCTGCCATGGTGCGTCCAAACAATTCAAGGTTGGACATGGCGAACGAAATTTACGCACCACGGCGGGTCTCGCGCACGCGGCATCTTGATGTCAGAGGCTTACCGATCCTGTTGCGTGAATGGGAAGGCAATGAGCCGCCCCTGCTCCTGCTGCACGGCTTCCTCGATGCGTCCAGCACGTTCCAGTTTCTCGTCGATGCCATGGCGCAAAACCGAAAGGTCATCGCGCCGGATTGGCGCGGCCACGGCGGCAGCGGCTGGGCGCCGCAGGGCTATTGGCTGCAAGACTATCTCGCCGATCTCGATACGATCGTCGAAGCCATCTCACCCAATCAGCAAATCGACATCGTCGGCCACAGTCTCGGCGGCAATCTGGTGACGATCTATGCCGGCATCCGGCCGCAACGGGTACGCCGCCTCGTCTCCATCGATGGCTTCGCCATGCGCGATACATCGGCACAAGAGGCACCCGCGCGCATCGGCAAATGGCTCGACAGCTTGAAGGAGATGCCGAAGGAACGCGTCTACGCCAATGTCGCTGAAATGGCCGATCGGCTCATGGCCGCCAATCGACGCCTGCCGCGCGACAAGGCGCTTTTCCTGGCGCAAAGCCTTGCCCGTCCCGTCAACGGCCATGTCGCCTTTGCCTTCGATCCCAAACATCGTCGCCCCTTTCCGACCTTACATCGGCTCGACGAATGGGCGGCGTGCTGGGAAAAGGTCGAAGCGCCGGCTCTGTGGATTGCCGCAGGCGACCGGTTCGAGAAAGCGCCGCGCGAAGGACACGGCAATTTCGACTGGCGCCTGAAGCACCTGCGCCATGGCCATGGCATCGAGATGCCCGATACCGGCCACAACATTCATCACGATGCGCCGCAAGCCTTGGCGGGGCTGATCGAGGATTTCTTGGCGCAATAGTATGGGGTATCGCCCACAGCGCCCCAGGGATTGCCCGGGCGCCCGCGCGTGCTAAAAGCCCCCAACCTTTTAGCGCCCTTCGAGAGTTTCATGAGCAAACCCGTTCTCTATCTCCTGCCCGGCCTGCTGTGCGATGCCCGCATCTTCGCCACGCAGATCGCCGATCTCGCCGACATCTGCGAAGTGAAATCGCTCGATTTCTTCGGCTTCGACTCCATCCCGGCGATGGCGCAACATGTCCTGAAACAGGCTCCTGAAAGATTCTCCGTCGCAGGCTTCTCCATGGGGGGCCGTGTTGCCTTCGAAGTGTTCCGGCAGGCGCCCGAGCGGATCGAACGTTTCTGCGCCTTCGACACGGGCCTGCCGCCGCTGGCGCCGGGCGAATTGGAAAAGCGCGAAGCGATCATCAAGCTCGCCTACGACAAAGGCATGGAAGGGCTCGCCGACTCCTGGCTGCCACCGATGATCCACCCGGCGCGCCAAGGCGACGAAGCTTTCATGAAGCCGCTGCGCGACATGATCCTGAGCGTGACGCCGGAAATCCACGAGAAGCAGATCCGCGCGCTCATCAACCGGCCCGATGCGCGGCCGGTGTTGCAGCAGATCCGTTGCCCCGCCCTCTTCCTCGCCGGCCGGCAGGACGCCTGGAGCCCGCCCGAGCATCATGAGGAGATGGCGAAAGCGGTGCCCGGCTCGCGCCTCGTCGTTATCGAGGACAGCGGCCATTTCGTCTCCGTCGAACAGCCAGCTGCCTTCACCAAGGCGCTGCGCGATTGGATGGAAATCAAGGTCTAAGATTGCGGGGCATGATCCGGCTTCAAAGCCGCTTTGGATTGCCCGGCAGAATTTGATAGCGGCGGCCTGAGCCGTTGTCGTCGGCGAAGGTTGCGACGGTGCCATCCACCGTCACGTTGTAGCAGGCCTCTTCGTCCTCATCGTCATCGGGAAACGTGAAGCACACTTTCTCGCCCTTGATGACCCATTTGCCGGTGGCGGTCTCGTCATCGGCAAGCTGTTTTACCGTGCCATCGGCCAAGTAATATTCAGTCAGCGGATTGCCGTCCTCGTCCTTGCCGCTGATCGAATTGCCAATCAGCTTCTGCCAGGCGGCAACGCCCTTCAGCGCTTGATCCTGCAGCGCGGTTGCGGGCGCATCATTCGCCGCCATTCGATTGGCTGTGGCTTGATTGGCTGTCACTTGCACATCGGCCACGGCGAAGAGCGATGCGGGATCGCGAATGCTCAGCAGATCGACGAAACTGAGGGAGCCCTTTTTCGCTGAGATCGACACAGCGAGCTGCTTTGGATCGTCGACGAAACGCGCCAGCGCCTCGGCGATCTTCAATCCATTGGCCTCACCACCCAGGAGCAGCGGAATGACGGAGGCGGCTTTCGCCAAATCGCTCTTCAGCTCCGCCATGCTCTGCTTCTGCTGCCGCGCCGCCTCCTGCAGGATTTTTTCGGCAAGGCCGCCGTTGGTAAACTTCATGTCGACGGCGGCGACGCCTGCGCCCAGCAAGGCAAAGATGCGCTCGCTCTGTTCGCTCGAGAAGGCTCCAGGGTCGATGCCGGTGAAGCGTCCTTTGAGCGCCAACGTGCCGAGATCGGCGCCCGAAACCGTCAGATCGTCGAGACCATAGGCCCGCTTGGCCGGATCGTAGGTGCCGGAAAAGCCGAAGGACAGATCGAGGCGATCAATGCCGACTTCCTTCAGTTTGATGGCGCCATCGGACGACGGTGGCACTTCGACCACGATATTATCCGCCTTGGCGGCAAGCCGCAGCGGCAACCCATTGTCAAAAGTCGCATCGGCACCGACCACTGCGATTTTGACCTTGGTCAAATTACCGCCAGGTGCGTCGAGCGGCGTGTCCTTGTCCGGCCCCTGCCCCTCGACATCGCGCATGGAGAAGCGGGTGAATTGCGCCATGCCCTTCTTCAGATCGTTGTCGCGGATCGCTTGCAGGAGGCCCACGATATTGGCGCCATCGAGCTGCAACGCCCCCGATTTAAAGCGCAGTTCGCCACCGGGCTTGTCGGCGAACGAACTGTCGAAAGAGCCGATGGAAAGCTGTTTCACCTTGCCGGTATCGACATCGCTGGCAACGAAATCGGCCAGCGTCATGCGCGAGTCCTTGGCGGTGATCACCACGGAGGGAATGGCAATGCGCGCGGCCTTGAGCTTGCTTGCGATGGCGGCGGCCTCCGCGCTCGATGTGCCGCCGCTGAACAATTTGGTCACCTCCTCGCGATTGAGATTGGTGCCGATGAATTCGATCCGGCGAAACGCAATGCTGGCCTTGCCGCCGTCGTCATAGGTCTGGTTTTCGAGGACCACATCCTGCTGCGCCCGCGCCGGCGCAGAAAAGCCGGCGAAGAGAACCGCGATCAGGAGGGCCGCACGCGGCCAGACGCGGTCCGATCGCCTACCCGTTTCAACGCCGTACCACATGGTGCGCCTCTATCGTGATCCGTTGGATTCTGGTCTACAAGACTACCGACAATCGCGGGGCGCCGATAGCGCCGGCGGGCGATTGGCGCTAAGCTCGCACAAAGCCGGCGGGAAGCCGGGTACGATGAGGGAGAGATTAAGATGGCACAGCCAAAAGTGATGGGAATGCGCGGGCTCGAGGTTGCCGTCTACGATCTCGAGGAAAGCGCCAAATATTATCGGGACGTCTGGGCGCTGGATGAAGTCTCCCGCGATGGCGGCAAAATGCATTTGCGCGCGACCGGCCCCGATCATCACGTTCTCACCCTGCATGAGCGCCCCAAAGCCGGGCTCGTCGCCTTGAATTTCGCCGCAGCGGATAAAGCGGCGGTGGACGGGCTGCATGCACATGCCATCGCCAATGGCGTGACCGTGCTCGCCACCCCGCGGGCGTTGCCGGCGCAGGACGGCGGCGGCTATGGTTTCGAGATGCGCTCGCCCGATGGCCACACGATGCGCGTCTCCAGTAATGTCGACAGCCATGCGGTGACCTCTGTCGATCCGGCGCGGCCGTGGCGCATCAATCATGTCGTGCTCAATTCGGAAGACATTCCGACCGAGATGGCCTTCTATCTCGACACGCTCGGCTTCCGGCATTCCGACACCACCGACATTATGAGCTTCATCCGCTGTTCGCGGAATCATCATTCGATCGCACTGGCCAAGCATGGCGGCCCCTCGCTCAATCACATGGCCTATGAAATGTACGATTTCGATGGGCTGATGCGCGGCACCGGCCGCGTGCGCATGGCCGGCCATGAACTGGGCTGGGGCGTGGGCCGCCACGCGGGGCCCGGCCAAAACATCTTCGCCTATTTCGTCGACCCCAACGGCTTCGTCACCGAATATACGACCGATGTCGATCAGGTTGGCGACGATTATCAGGAGCATTTCGCAGACTTCTGGCGCGCCAAACCGTTGCGCCCCTGCGCCTGGGCCGGCAACAAAGTGGTGCCAACCGCAGCGGCGACCCACGCCATGTCAGGCAAGGCGATCGCCGAACGCAACGCGCGCTGTGAGGATGTGATCGCCGAAAAACTCGCCAGCTGACGTGGGGCTGACAGGGCGCGGGGATATTAACTCCGCGTCAACGATAACGATTCAATACCCTCCGCCTCAGCAAGAATTCAGTAACCTTTACGACCCTTACTGATCCCGTAAACGAGTTGTGCCGGCAGCGTTTTGTCCGGCTTATGGGGTCAGTATCATGCGTTATGCGTTCCTGGGCGGCGTCGCTCTTTCCGTTCTTGCTTTTGCTGGCGCGAACGCCGCCGATTTGCCGCCGCGTGGCTCACCTTATTCGCCGACGCCCATGTATGCGCCGGTCTCCACTAACAGTTGGTCCGGCTTCTATGCCGGTATTAACGCCGGCATGGCTTTCACGGGCAGCAACGGCAACGGCATTCTTCCGTCGGGCTCATTCCTGACGCCTGGCGCGTTCCCGCAGGCGGCCCTGCCGGCGATCGGCAATTCGAATGGCGTCAAGGGCAGCAGCGGCACGTTCGGCATCCAGGCCGGCTACAACTGGCAGCTCAACAACGGCGTGGTGATCGGTACGGAAGCCGATATCAACTGGCGCGGCCGCAACCGCAGCGGCGGCTTCGGCACCGCCTTCGTGCCGCTCGGCGGTGCTGGCCCGTTCACCGGCTCGAACGGCTTCGCCTATTTCGGCCAGAATCGCAGCGAATGGTTCGGCACCTTGCGTTCGCGCGTCGGCGTCGCGCTCGATCGCGCCCTGCCTTACGTGACGGCGGGTCTCGCCTATGGCGGTACCGGCACGTCCAATTCCGCCATGTTCACGACCAACGGCGCTATGACCGGCGGACCGTTCGTGACGCAGAACGGAGGCAGCAATTTCGGCTGGGCCGCAGGCGCTGGTCTCGAATACGCCTTCACCAACAATATCAGCCTGAAGGCCGAATATCTCTACGTGAACATCGATCACGGCACGCGGATGCTGGTCAATCCGACCAACCCTGGATATCTGCTGGTCAACCGCAATGAAGACCGTATGCATATCCTGCGCGCTGGCCTCAACTACCGCTTCGGCGGCATCGGCCAGGGCATCTTCGCCCAATAGCGCGTCCGTTCTTTTCAAGCATCGACTTAAGACCCAACACCGCGCTTTCCGCGCGGTGTTTTTACTATGGCCAGCCTGATCATAATATACTGATTTTTAAGACTTATCGCCACCTGTGACTTTACCGCAACACAGCCCTAAAAATGACACCGGAGGGCCAAGTTTCGATTTACGAAACTGCCGACTCTCTCTAGGGTCCCGCCAGGTTTCGGGGTTTCGTTTTGGGGCCACTTTTCCGATTCTCTTTTACTCAGAGGTATAAGCACAATGCGTCATCTTCTCCTCGGTTCGGTTGCCGCTTTCGCGCTCGTCGCTGGCGCCGCTCAGGCCGCTGACCTTCCGCGCCGCGCTGCTCCGCCGGCTCCGATCTATGTTGCTCCGATCTTCACCTGGACCGGCTTCTACGTCGGTGCGCAGATCGGCGGCGGCTGGGGCCGTAGCGAAATCGGTGCCATCTCCTACAACGCCAACGGCGTCGTCGGTGGTCTGCACGCTGGTTACAACATGCAGTTCGGTTCGATCGTTGCCGGTGTTGAAGGCGACATCGAAGCCACTTCGCTCAAGGGCTCGACCGCTTTCCCGGGCGTTCTCCTGAAGACCCGCGCTCCGTGGCAGGGTTCGGTTCGCGCTCGCGTCGGCGTCGCCTTCGACCGCGCGCTGATCTACGCCACCGGCGGTGTCGCGATTGCTCAGCTCAAGCACGACATCATCATCCCGCCGTTCGCTTTCGGCACCAGCACGACCCGCGCTGGCTGGACGGTTGGCGCTGGCGTCGAATACGCCATCAACAACAACTGGTCGGTTCGCGCTGAATATCGCTACACCGACTACGGCCGTTACAACACCGCGTTCTTCCCGCTGGGCACTGCCAACACCCGCTTCAAGGAAAACGCCGTGCGCGTTGGTCTGAGCTACCGCTTCGGTGGCGCGGCCGGCCCGGTCGTCGCCAAGTACTAATATCCAAGACGCTTCTGGCGTCTGGTTTGGAAAACCCGGCCTCGCGGCCGGGTTTTCTTTTGCCTATTCGAAGGGCAGCGCAGCCCGCCCTTGTGGCAATTTGATCACAAAAACTGCAGCCCCAACCTATTGCATAAGCAGCCAAATTTCGTTTCGTGTCATTTCAGCAACAGCGCTTTGGAAATGACGCATGATCGCCATCTTGCAATTTACGATTTGCCGGACTCTCTCTAGCCTGAAGCTAGTTTTCAGGGCTGGTGGGGCCCTTTCCGTCCCTCTTTCTGGAGCGAGAATACCATGCGTCATTTGCTTCTAGGTTCGGTTGCCGCGTTCGCGCTTGTGGCTGGTGGTGCTCAGGCGGCCGATCTTCCGCGCCGTGCTGCTCCGCCAGCTCCGGTTTATGTTGCCCCAATCTTCACGTGGACCGGCTTCTACGTCGGTGCGCAGGTTGGCGGTGGTTGGGGGCGCACGGAATTCGGCGGCCTGACCTACAATGCCAATGGCGTCGTCGGTGGTCTCCACGCCGGCTACAACCTGCAATTCGGTTCGATTGTCGCTGGCGTCGAAGGCGATATCGAAGCTACGAGCCTGAAGGGCTCGACCACGATCGGCATCAACACGTTCAAAACCACGGTGCCGTGGCAAGGTTCGCTGCGCGCCCGCCTCGGCGTCGGCTTCGACCGTGCGTTGATCTATGTCACCGGCGGCGTCGCCTTCGCTGGCCTCAAGCACGAAGTCTTCATCCCGCCGTTCGCTCTGTCGAACCAGTCGACCCGCACCGGCTGGACCCTAGGCGGTGGCGTCGAATACGCCTTCTCGCCAACTTGGTCGATCCGTGCCGAGTACCGCTACACCGACTACGGCCGTTACACCGCCAGCTTCTTCCCCTTCGGCGCGGCCAACACCCGCTTCAAGGAAAACGCCGTGCGCGTCGGCCTGAGCTATCGCTTCGGCGGCTTCGCCGGCCCGGTGGTCGCAAAATACTGAAATCTTTCGGGTAGCTTCGCCTTGAATGCATTGAAAACCCGGCCTTCTTGGCCGGGTTTTTTCTTACCTATTTGCCGCTCATTTACCAGGCATTATGCATCGTAGGCAGGATGAATGTGTACCTAAAGAGGCACACTGCCTTGAAAACGGCCTCAATCTGCCAAGTTTAGATTTACGGCCTCCCTCCACAGGACTAGGATTTCTCCAGAGCTTTTTGGTGTTTTGGTCCATCTTTTCCAACTCCAGCGGAGGGGAATATCATGCGTCATATGCTACTTGGTTCGGTTGCGCTGCTCGGGCTTGTTGCCGGTAGCGCTCAGGCAGCGGATCTTCCGCGCCGCGCTCCGGCTCCTGCGCCGGTTTACGTTGCGCCTTTTTTCACATGGACTGGGTTCTACGTCGGTCTCAATGCCGGCGGCGGCTTCGCCACGAATAACAATGGCGGCAGCACCTATTTCTTGCCGGCAGGTTCGGTCATCGGCTCGGCTGGCACCAATGGTGTGCTGACCGTTCCTAACAACGGCAACAACCGCAGTAGCTTCATCGGCGGCGCCCAGATCGGTTACAACTGGCAGTTCAACAGCAGCTTTGTCGGCGGTCTTGAAGCCGACATCCAGTACGCCAACCTGAGTCGCCGTAACGGCCAAGTCACGCCGTTCCCCGGTTACATCTTCACGGGCGCGCCCGGCCTGGCGTTCGCTGCACCGCCGGCGACTGTCGTCAGCGGTACTGGCTCAAATCAAAACTACTTCGGTACGGTGCGTGCCCGCCTCGGCTTCGCGATCGATCGGACCCTGGTGTACGCCACCGGCGGTCTTGCCTATGGCGGCGGCAACTCGCGCGTCGGCTATGCGGTCGGCGGCGGTGTCGAATACGCCTTCATGAACAACTGGAGCGCCAAGATCGAAGCGCTCTACATTGGCATGAACCGGAACAACAACAATAACTTTGCCGTGTTTAATCTCGGCACCAACACGTTGTTCCTGCCAAACAGCAACAGCCGCCGCAATGATTTTGTCGTCGTCCGCGCCGGTATCAATTACCGCTTCGGCGGCCCGGCTGGCCCGGTCGTCGCCAGCTACTAAACTCGGCGCCTCGGCGCTAGCATTTCAGAAACCCGGCCCTTGCGGCCGGGTTTTTCTTTGGGCGCTAATGTGTCGTATTTCGACCACATATGTGTCTTTCTCGCCACATTTCCCGCAAAATTACGCATGGCCGCCATGCGCAGATTTACGGTCTCCCGACTCACGTCTAACCTCCGACCTGAGGGCTTTACGAGTTGATGGGTTTTTCCATTCTCTTGGACTGAGGGGGAACTTATGCGTCATCTGCTTCTCGGGTCGGTCGCACTATTGGGGCTAGCGGCCGCCAGCGCCCAGGCTGCGGACCTTCCGCGAAGGGCCGCGCCAATGGCTCCGGTCTATGCGGTGCCGATCTTCACCTGGACCGGCTTCTACGTCGGCGCCAACATCGGCTACGGCTGGGGCCAATCAAAAACCCGGACCTTCCTAGATCCGACCAGCAGCTGGGCGGTGGAAGCCCCCGCTTTCCAGGCGGGTTGGGCGGCTCTCAGCAATGGCACGACCAATCCGTCGGGCATTCTGGGCGGCGCGCAGATCGGCTACAACTACCAGATGAACTCGTTCGTCGCGGGTCTTGAAGTCGACATCAATGCCGCTGGTATCAAAGGCAATTCGACTACTTTTGGCGCGCCCACACCTCCGGGACCGCCGACCTATACCTGGATGCGCAGCGCCAAGACCGATTGGTTCCTGACGGTGCGGCCACGTCTCGGCGTCACCTTCGATCGCACCCTGGTCTACATCACCGGCGGCCTCGCGGTCGGCGGCGTCAAGGGCGATTGGAGCGTGCTGGGCAGCAACGGCTACAGCAAAGGCGCCTCGTTCTCGCGCACCAAAACCGGCTGGACCATCGGCGGTGGTGTCGAACAGGCCATTACCGAGAACTGGAGCATCAAGCTCGAGTATCTTTATACCGATCTTGGCCGCGTCGATTATGCCTCGTTCTATCGGCCGGGCAGCACTTTCGCCCCTCCGGGCGCCAATTACCGGGAACTGCTGTCGCAGGACTTCAAGTTCCATACGGTTCGCGTGGGCCTGAACTACCGCTTCGGCGGTCCGGCGGGCGCGGTCGTCGCCAAATACTGAGATTGATCGGGCGCCCCGGCGCTCCGCGCTCTGGAAACCCGGCCTTACGGCCGGGTTTTTCCTTTTTAGAAGCTTCAACAAGCGAGTTAAGTTGTTCTGCCGGCTTGTTTTGGCCATCCGGCCGTGGCAAGCGGTGCGCCCATGTCCGACGTCGCCCAACGCCCCGCCCCCAAAATTTCGTTCGTCTCGCTTGGCTGCCCTAAGGCGCTGGTCGATTCCGAGCGCATCATCACGCGCCTGCGCGCCGAGGGCTATGAACTGACCAAGTCCCACGCCGGGGCGGATGCGGTGATCGTCAATACCTGCGGCTTTCTCGATTCCGCCAAGGCGGAGTCGCTCGAAGCGATCGGCGCGGCGCTGGCCGAGAATGGCAAGGTCATCGTCACCGGCTGTATGGGCGCCGAGCCCGAGGCGATCTCCAACCGTTTTCCCAACGTGCTGTCGATCACCGGACCACAGGCTTATGAGAGCGTGGTGCAGGCGGTGCATACCGCGTCTCCGCCGGCCCACGATCCGTTCACCGATCTGGTGCCGCCGCAGGGCGTGAAGCTGACGCCGCGCCACTATGCCTATCTGAAGATTTCGGAAGGCTGCAACAACACCTGCAGCTTCTGCATCATTCCCAAGCTGCGCGGCAAACTGGTGTCGCGCTCCGCCGCCGACGTACTGCGCGAAGCCGAGAAACTGGTCACAGCCGGCGTCAAGGAATTGCTCGTCATCTCGCAAGACACGTCCGCCTATGGCATCGACGTGAAATACGCCGAGAGCCGCTGGCGCGACCGTGACGTGCGCGCCCGCTTTCTCGACCTGTCGCGCGAGCTCGGCAGCCTCGGCGCCTGGGTGCGCCTGCACTATGTCTATCCCTATCCGCATGTCGACGAGGTCATCGACCTGATGGCGGAAGGTTTGGTGCTGCCCTATCTCGACATTCCCTTCCAGCACGCCTCGCCACGCGTGCTGAAAGCGATGAAGCGGCCGGGCAATCAGGAGCGCACGTTGGAGCGCATCCACAAGTGGCGCGAGACCTGCCCTGACCTCGCCATTCGTTCGACCTTCATCGTCGGTTTTCCGGGTGAGACCGAAGACGACTTCGAAATGATGCTCGACTGGCTGGGCGAGGCCAAGCTCGACCGCGTCGGCGCCTTCAAATACGAGCCGGTGGCTGGCGCCCCGTCGAACAATCTCGGCCTGCCCGAAGTGCCGGACGAGGTGAAGGAACAGCGCTATCGCCGCTTCATGGAAAAGCAGCAGGCGGTCAGCAGCCGCATTCTGCGCAACAAGGTCGGCAAGCGTCTGCAAGTGATCATTGATCAGGCTGGTCCCAGCGTCGCGGTCGGCCGCTCGAAGGCCGATGCGCCGGAGATCGACGGCAAGGTCTACGTGGCGTCACGCCGGCCGCTGCGCGTCGGCGATATCGTCAGCGTCAAGATCGAACGCGCGGACGCTTACGATCTGCATGGCGTGGCGAGCTGATCCGAGCGGTCACTCCACCCACTTCTTGCTCAGGCGCTCCCACGTTCCATCGGCGCGGATCGCCTCAAGACCGCTGTTCAATCTCGCCAAGAATGCCGCATTCTGCCCTTTCAAAACCGCAGCGGTGAAAGGCAGCTCGAGAAACATCGAACGTGGTTCGGTGATCTGGCTGGGATACAAGCGGCGCGCCAGTATGGCCCCGGTCTGATAGTTCAACGCAGCAGCCGCGGCCTGACCGCTCGCAAGCTGCGCCAGACTGGCCTCATAGTCCTCTGTTACGACGAGTGTCACGCCCGGCGCTGTCTTTTGAATGTAGGCCGCCAGAGGTCCGGTGCGCGGAGTAACGACGATCTTGCCGGTAAGAGCTTGCAGATCTTTTGGCGTCTCCTCCGGTGCGCGAACGAAAAGCGCACCGCCGGTGACGAGTAGCGCCTGGCTGAAATCAAGTCGCTCGCGACGATCCGCACTTGCCGCCATTGGCATAGAAGCCACGACCCGGCCGTCTTTGAGGACCCCTTCCATTTGCTCCAGCGGCACGGGGAGGAATTCCACGTCATAGCCTGCACGCTCTGCCGCAGCACGAAAGATGTCGACGACAAGCCCAGTTGCCTGGCCGTCTCGAAACTCAGAAAACGGCGGGAGCAGATTATTATAGGCGATCGTAACGGAATCGCCCGCTCGCGCGGATACCGTCATAACAGCCGCCAGCAAAACAGACACGAACGACCGATTGAGCAAACCACTCTCCCTCCGTGCGCCTCGCCTCTGGAGACGCAGCCGGAGAGGCCCGGCCGCGTCGTCATTGCTTAAGGAATGAGGATGGTCGAGCCCGTCGTCTGGCGGCCTTGCAGCGCCTCATGCGCCGCCACCACGTCTTGCAGCTTGTAGCGCTTGTTGACGGGGATCTTCACCTTGCCACGCGCCACGACGCTGAACAGATCGCGCGCCATGGCGGCGAGCCGCGCGGGCGTATCGGCATAATCGTAGAGCGTCGGCCGCGTCGCGAAGAGCGAGCCCTTCTGCACCAGAAGCCCGATGTTGAAAGCTTCGATCGGCCCGGAGGAAGAGCCGAACGAGGCGAACATGCCGCGCTTTTTCAGACAGTCGAGCGAAGCGGGGAACGTGTCCTTGCCGACGCCGTCGTAGACCACATCGCAGAGCTTGCCCTTGGTGATCTCGCGCACGCGATCGACGAAATTCTCGTCCTTGTAATAGATGATATGCTTGGCACCGGCCTTCTTGGCGAGCGCTCCTTTCTCCTTCGAGCCGACCGTGCCGATCACCGTGGCGCCAAGCGCCTTGCCCCATTGGCAGAGCAGCAGACCGACACCGCCGGCGGCCGCATGCACCAGGATGACGTTACCGCGCTTCACGCGAAACGTCTGGCGCAGCAGATATTGCGCGGTCAGGCCCTTCAGCATCATGCCGGCGGCCGTCTCGTAGGAAATCTTTTTTGGCAGTTTGACGAGGATGCGCGCGTCGATCAGCCGTTCCTGGGCATAGCTGCCGAGGGAGGAGACATAGCCGACGCGATCGCCGACCTTGAAGCCACGCACGCCCTTGCCGACTTCGATGATTTCGCCTGCCGCCTCGTTGCCGGCGATGAACGGCAGCGACGGCGCCTTGTAGAGGCCGCTGCGAAAATATGTATCGATGAAATTGAGACCGATGGCCTTATTGCGCACCTTCACCTGGCCAGGACCAGGCTTGCCCACTTCGACATCCTCGATCTTCATCACTTCCGGCCCACCATATTCGTGGACCATGACCGCCTTGACCATCCTGCTGCTCCCGCATCACGCGACGCTGTGCCGCTTCCCGCCCATCTTAAACGATGACAGGGGTAATCCTACAATGCCATCCTTCCGTCTATCCGACGGAATCAGCAGCCCAGGATTTTCAACCCGAGATACGATACGCTCCCATGACGTTCGCCACCTTCTCCCCGCCCCGGTCCCCCATCGACAGTGCTGACTCGTTCACGCCAAAACTGGTCACCGTCTGGCGCGAGGGCTACGGGCTCAAGGGGTTGCGTGCCGATGCCATCGCCGGGCTGACGGTCGCCATCGTCGCCTTGCCCCTGTCGATGGCCATCGCCATCGGCTCGGGCGCGAAGCCGGAACACGGCCTCTATGCTTCGATCGTCGCGGGCTTCATCATTTCAGCCCTGGGCGGCAGCCGCTTTCAGATCGGCGGCCCGGCCGGCGCCTTCATCGTGCTGGTCGCCACCACCATCGAGCGCTTCGGCTATCAGGGCCTACTCGCCGCCACCATCATGGCCGGCTTTCTGCTGCTGGCCATCGGCTATCTCAGGCTCGGCTCCTATATCAAGTTCATCCCGCATCCGGTGACGGTCGGTTTCACCGCCGGCATTGCCATCATCATCGGCGCCGGCCAGATCAAGGATTTCCTGGGCCTGTCGCTGGCGCATGAACCGGCGGCGCTGGTCGCCAAAATGCCGGCCCTGTTTTTGGCCTTGCCGACAATCAGTTGGCAGACCTTGCTGCTTGGTTTCGGCAGCCTCGGTGTCATCCTGGCGTTGCGGCGGGTAGCGCCCCGCCTGCCCGGTCTGCTCGTCGCCGTATTCCTGGCTTCGCTCATCACCTGGGCCTTCGGTCTGCCGGTGGAGACCATCGGCACCAAGTTCGGCGGCGTGCCCTCAAGCTTGCCGGCGCCGGCGCTGCCGGACATGAACCCCGCGCTGCTGATCGAACTTCTGCCCTCGGCGATCGCCATCGCCATTCTCGGCGGCTTCGAATCCCTGCTTTCAGCCGTGGTCGCCGACGGCATGAGCGGGCGCCTGCATCGCTCCAATTGCGAATTGGTGGCGCAGGGCTGGGCCAATATCGCCAGCGCCTTGTTCGGCGGCCTGTGCGCCACCGGCACGATCGCCCGCACCGCCACCAATATCCGCGCCCATGCGCATGGGCCGGTGGCCGGCATCTTGCATGCGCTGTTCCTGCTCCTGTTCATTCTGGTCGCCGCGCCGCTCGCCTATTACATTCCGCTGGCGGTTCTGGCGGCCGTGCTGCTCACCGTCGCTTGGAACATGATCGAATTCGATCAGTTCCGCGCCATCCTGCGCACCAGCCGGGGCGAAGCCACCGTGCTGCTTGCAACCTTCCTCTTCACCTGCGTGCGCGATCTCACCGAAGGTCTCGCCGTCGGCATCGTGCTCGGCGCCATTCTGTTCATGCACCGCATGTCGCAGTTCGTCGAAGTGACGACCGAAGTGAAACTGCTGGGCGATGCCACGGCGGAGAACGGCGCCGAAAATGGTGGCGCAGCGCATGAGGCCTTCCCCTCCGACGGCATATTGACGTTCCAGATCGCCGGACCTTTCTTCTTCGGCGCTACCGGCACGGTGTCGGCGGTGTTGTCGCGGCTTGGCGAAACGCCACGCGCAATCATTCTCGATTTGTCGGCCGTGCCTTTCGCCGACAATTCGGGCGCCCATATCCTGGTGGCCTTCGCCGAGAAGAGCCACCGACGCGGCGCTCCGGTCTTCATCGCCGGCGCATCGCGGGCGGTGCGCCGCTCGCTGCTGTCATCAGGCCTGTCGCGGCATCTGGTTCGTTATGCGCCCGATGTGGCGGAAGCGCATGAGCGGGCGCTCAAGCTGGTCGCCGTATCAGTCTGATCAATCACCGTACGGCGACGGACACCGTCACGTCCGCGACCGCCGGTTCAGGCTGCGCCAGAAAAGCATGCAGCGCCGCCACCACCTGCGCGCCCTCGCCCACGGCGGCGGCGACACGCTTGATCGACCCCTCCCTGACATCGCCGATAGCGAAAACGCCGGCCTGATTGGTCTCCAGCGGATGGAAACCCTCGGCACCGGTGCGAATGAATCCCTTGCCGTCACGTTCGATCCCGGCATCCGCCAGCCAATCGGTGTTGGGCTCGGCGCCGATGAACAGGAACAGGTGAGGAATCGCGCAGGTGTCGGTTTCGCCGGTCTCTCGATCACGCCAGGTGATCCTCTCCAGGCTGCCGTTCTGCCCGGAAAGGCCGATCACCTCGGTCTGGACATGAACCTCGATATTGGGCTGGGCCTCGATGCGATCGATGAGATAGCGCGACATGGTCGCTTCAAGCCCCTTGCCGCGCACCAGCAGCGAGACCTTCTTGACCTGACTGGCGAGATAGACCGCCGCCTGCCCGGCTGAATTGCCGGCACCGACGAGCGCCACCTCCTGATTGGCGCAGAGCTTCGCCTCGATCGGCGACGCCCAATAATGCACGGACGATCCTTCGAACTCGGCGAGATTGGCGACATCGAGCCGGCGATAGCTGGCGCCGGAGGCAACGACCACCGACCGGGCACGGACCTTTTCGTCGGCATCGACGCCGAGAACAAAATGCCGCTCCGCATCGCGCGACAGGCTGAGCTGGCAGGCTTCATCCGGAATGGCCATTTCGACGCCGAATTTCTGCGCCTGATTGTAGGCGCGCGCCATCAGCGCCAGGCCCGAGATGCCGGTTGGAAAACCAAGATAGTTTTCGATCCGCGCCGAAGCCCCCGCCTGACCGCCGAAAGCCCGACAATCGAGCACGATGGCCGACAGTCCTTCGGAGCCCGCATAGACCGCGGCCGCAAGGCCGGCGGGCCCGGCACCGACGATGGCCACGTCATAGAGCTTGTGGGGATCGATGGGGCGCACCAGCCCCAGGCAGCGCGCCAGATCGGTGTCGGCAGGATTGCGCAGCAGGCGACCGTCCGGACAGAGCACGATCGGCAGATGATGCTCATCGACCTTGAAGCGGTCGATCAATGTCGCGGCGCAAGTATCCTCCTCCGGATCGAAGACACCGTGTGGCTGGCCGCTGCGCGTGAGAAAACCCTGCAGACGCAGCACGTCGCCGCTGTGGCGGCGCCCGACGATGATCGGACCACTGCCGCCGCTTTCAAGAAGATCGACCCGGCGCAGGATCAGAGCGCGCATGACGCGCTCGCCCAGATTCGCTTCCTGCACCATCAGATCGCGCAGCCGGCCAGAGACGATGACGAGCGCTTCGACATCGCTCATCGCTGTCGCATTGACCAGCGACGGCCGATCGGAAAGCTGGGCGAGTTCGCCCATGAATTCGCCGGCGCCATGGGTGACGATATGAGCGCCGGTGCCGCCATAACCGGCGCGGGTGATTTCAAGCTCCCCGGAGAGGATCACGATCACGCCGGGCGAAACCTCGCCGGCGCCGACGACACGCTGGCCGGCCCTATAGGACGCAGCCGCTCCGAAGCGGCGCAAACGGTCGATGTCGACCGGCGGCAGGACCGGATACATCTGCGCCGAACGGGGATGTGACTTCGCGGCGGTTGTCTGTTCCATCCAAACCTCTATTCCGTCTCACGTTTTGCTTTGAGCCCAGACCGAACCACGGGTCAGCGGCAGGAGGATGACATAGGCAGCGCCGGCCAAGAGCACCACCCGTCCCCACCAGGGACCAGCGAAATTCGTCGCCAGTTCGAGACCGGCGGCCGCCGTCCCGACCACCATCACTGCGCCGGTCAGCCATTGCAGGCGTTTCACCCGCATCGGGTGAACGAAGACGATGGGGGCGAACATCAGGACGACTGCGACGAGAACGATCAGGGCCGTCACGGGCGCCGTCGGCTGGAAGACCAGCAGATAGAACACCAGCACGTTCCAGATGGCCGGAAAGCCCCGGAACCAATTGTCCGGCGTCTTCATGCGGCCATCGGCGAAATAGAGCGCCGAGGCAATCAGTACGATAACCGCCAATGTCAGAGCCCAGGGGCGCGGCAAGAGCGGCGCATGCACCAGAACCACCACCGGCACGACCACATAGGTGAGAAAATCGACCACCAGATCGAGCGTATCGCCATCGATGATCGGCACGACCTCACGCACTCGTGCGGCACGGGCGAAGGTGCCGTCGATGCCGTCGATGACCAGAGCCACGGCGAGCCATAGAAACGTGCTGACGAAATCCTGCGCCACGGCGCGCTCCAGCGCCAGGAAGCCGCAGGCGGCGCCGGACGCAGTGAAAATATGAACCAGCCAGGCCAGGCCGCGTTGAGAGGATGATGAGTCGGTCATGGGCATCGGGTGTAAAGCAAGGGGCAAGGTGCGGCGCTTCGCGGCTTTGTGCAAGCCGCGCGCTTAAACCTTGATGCCAAACGCCTTCATCCGCGAAATCAACGTGGTCGGCCGGATGCCAAGCAGTTCCGCGGCGCCATCGGCACCGAACACCCGTCCACCAGCGACAGTCAACGCCGCAGCGATATTGTCGCGATCGCGCTGTTTGCGCTCGTCCTCGCGCACCAGACGCACCTGTGAAGGCTGTGGTACCGAGGCGCCCTGCCCGGCGCGGGCTTCCGGCAGGCTGATGCGCAAGCGGCCGTTCGACGCCAGGATCGCCGCGCGTTCGATGACATTTTCCAGCTCGCGCACATTGCCCGGCCAGTCATAGCGCATCAGGCGGTCGATATCGGCCTTGGTCAGCGTGATCGGCGGCAGATTGAGCTTGCGGATCGCCCCTTCGAGCGCGTGCTGGGCAAGCTGCGGAATATCCTCCAGCCGCTCCCGCAAGGGCACCGATTCAATCGGGAACACGTCGAGGCGGTAGTAGAGATCCTCGCGGAAGCGCCCAGCCTTCACGTCGCTCTTGAGCGAGCGATTGGTGGCCGCGATGATGCGCACGTCGACATTGCGCGTGCGTTCCTCGCCGACGCGTTCGAGCTGCTTTTCCTGCAAGACGCGCAGCAGCTTGCCTTGCAGTTCGAGCGGGATTTCGCCGACCTCGTCGAGAAACAGGGTCGCCTGATCGGCCAGTTCGAAACGGCCGATGCGATCGCGGATGGCGCCGGTGAACGCGCCTTTGACGTGGCCGAAGAACTCGCTTTCGAACAATTCTCTAGGAATGGCCGCGCAATTGACGCGGATCAGCGGACGGCTGGAGCGGCGGCTCGCTTCATGAATGGCGCGGGCGATCAGCTCCTTGCCGGTGCCGGATTCACCCGTGATCAGAACCGTGGCGTCGGTCTGCGCTACCAGTTCGATCTGGCTGATGATCTTCTGATGGGCGGCGCTGCGGCCGATGATGCCGCGATGGCGCGTCTCGATGCGGATTTCTTCCTGCAGATATTCGTTTTCGCGTTCCAGGCGTTCGCGCAGATGATCGACTTCGGCGAGAGCGCCGCGCAACTGCTCCTCGCTTTCGCGCCGCACGGTGATGTCACGAAAGACGATCACCGCGCCGAGCAGGCCGCCGCGTTCACGGATCGGCGTCGAGGTATATTCGACATGGAACGGCGTGCCGTCCTTGCGCCAGAATACCTCCGTATCAGCCTTATGCACGGTGCCGTCGCGAAAGGCCGCGTAGATCGGGCAATCGTGATTGACGTAGTGGCGGCCGTCCGCATGGGTGTGATGGACGGTGGCATGCATGTCGCGGCCGACGAGTTCTTCCGCCGTCCAGCCGAGCATGCGCTCGGCGGCGGGATTGACGAAAGTGGTGACGCCTTCGGCATTGACGCCATAGATGCCCTCGCCCGCCGCGCGCAGGATCAAGCGGTTCTCACGTTCGATATCCTGGAAGAAGCGCTCGGCGCGCTGCCATTCGGCGATGCCGCTGCGCATGAACAGATCGGCCTCCTGATCGACCATGCGGCGCTGGCGCTCGACAATGTCGTGCAGGGCGATCTGCAACCACTGGCCGGCCGAGGTCGGCAGAACGGCGGCCGAATATTCGAGACTGAGCTGGCTGCCGTCGGCATGGCGCGGCGACAGGGCCTGCGTCCAATAACGGCCTTTCAGGAGCGCCGCCTGGCTGAAGACGATGAGGGCTGGAAGCTGGCCGGGATGCAGCGCGCTGACGCGCATGCTGCGCAGGTCCGACCGGCCGTAGCCGAGCAAAGCCGCCGCGCGCGGATTGGCGTCGATGATCCGATCTTCCAACGGATCGATCACCAGCACCGGCTCGGCGCCATGCTCGAAGGCGAGGCCGAGCGAGACGTCGGGATGAGCGTCGGGCAGATCTACGATATTTCGTATGTTCATTGTGTAATCTCGTAAGACTACGAAATTCCGTATCAGCCCGACGCGCCGCTTTCCAGCCCTAAGTGCATCAACCCACTGGATTTTCGCAGCGCGCTCGAGCTGGCACGCCGGTTGCTCGTTTGGGAGGCAGATTTCACAGAAGGCGAGCGCAACCATGGCTTTATTCAAGAACCCGTTCGACGCGACTTCGAAACTTTCCGGCTGCGGCTGCGGCCGCCATGTCTCCCAGGCGGCGCATGACGCCGAACTCACATGCAGCCCGGCCGATGCAGCACCGGAAGAGAGCTATCGCCGCACGGTCGAAACGGCGGTGATGAAGGCGATCTTTCCTAACGATCTGTCGCGCCGGCGCTTCCTTGATGCCGCGGGCACTTCGACGGCTGCCGCGGTTCTCTCGTCGATCTTTCCGATCGCCGCCGCGACCGAGGTCTTCGCCCAGACCGGCGGCCTGGAGAAGAAGGCGCTCAAAGTCGGGTTCATTCCGATCACCTGCGCCACGCCGATCATCATGGCCGACCCGCTTGGATTCTATAAAAAGCATGGCCTCGACGTGGAGGTGAACAAGGCCGCCGGCTGGGCCGTGATCCGCGATAAAACCATCAACAAGGAATATGACGCGGCGCATATGCTTTCGCCCATGCCGCTGGCGATCTCGCTTGGCATCGGTTCGAACCCGATCCCCTATACGATGCCGGCAGTGGAGAACATCAACGGCCAGGCGATCACGCTGGCGATGAAACACAAGGACAAGCGCGATCCGAAATCGTGGAAGGGCTTCAAATTCGCCGTGCCCTTCGACTATTCGATGCACAACTATCTGCTGCGCTACTATCTCGCCGAGCATGGTATCGATCCCGATACCGATGTGCAGATCCGCGCCGTGCCGCCGCCGGAAATGGTCGCCAATCTGCGTGCCGACAATATCGACGGCTTCCTCGCGCCCGATCCGGTAAACCAGCGCGCCGTCTATGACGGTGTCGGCTTCATTCACATCCTCTCGAAGGAGATTTGGGACGGCCATCCCTGCTGCGCCTTCGCCGCCTCGCGCGAATTCATCACCCAGGCGCCGAATTCCTATGCGGCGCTGCTACGGTCGATCATCGACGCAACTGCTTTCGCGACCAAGGCCGAGAACCGCAAGCAGATCGCCGAGGCCATCGCACCGGCGAATTATCTCAATCAGCCCGTCACCGTGGTCGAACAGGTGTTGACCGGCACCTATGCGGACGGTCTGGGCCAAGTGAAGCGCGATCCCAAGCGCATCGATTTCGATCCCTTCCCCTGGCAGGATTTCGCCGTGTGGATTCTGACCCAGATGAAGCGCTGGGGCCAGATCAAGGGTGATGTCGATTACAAGGCCGTCGCCTCGCAGGTGTTCCTCGAAACCGATACGGCGAAACTGATGAAGGAAGCCGGCCTTGAACCGCCAACGCCCGGCTCCAAAAAGATCGTCGTGATGGGCAAGAGCTTCGATCCCGCGAAGCCGGCCGATTACATCAACAGTTTCGCCATCAAGCGCAGTTGAGCCGATGACCTTGTCTCTCAACGCACGGTCTCTACTTGTTTCGGTGCTGCTGCTGGCGGGCTTTCTGCTCGTCTGGCAGCTCGGCACCCAGGGCACGAAATCCGTCGAACAGATGGATCCGGAATATGCGCGCCTGATGGGCGTTACGGCGACGCAGGGCAAATCCGCCATGCCCGGCCCGCTCGATGTCGGCGCGCAAATCTGGAAACATCTGAAGGAGCCGTTCTACGATCGCGGCCCCAACGACAAGGGCATCGGCATCCAGCTCGCCTATTCGCTGCTGCGCGTGCTCACCGGCTATGCGTTGGCGGTGCTCGTCGCTCTGCCGATCGGCTTTCTGATCGGCATGTCGCCCCTGATGAACAAAGCGCTCAATCCGTTCATCCAGATTTTGAAACCGATCTCGCCGCTCGCCTGGATGCCGCTGGCGCTCTACACGATCAAGGACTCGTCGATCTCGGCGATCTTCGTCATCTTCATCTGTTCGGTGTGGCCGATGCTGGTCAACACCGCCTTCGGCGTCGCCTCGACCCGCAAGGAATGGCTGAACGTGGCGCGGACTTTGGAAGTGCGCCCCTTACGCAAAGCCTTCACCATCATCCTGCCGGCCGCCGCGCCCACCATCGTCACCGGTATGCGCATTTCCATCGGCATCGCCTGGCTCGTCATCGTCGCCGCTGAAATGCTCGTGGGCGGCACAGGCATCGGTTATTTCGTGTGGAACGAATGGAACAATCTGTCGATCACCAATGTCATCATCTCGATCCTCGTCATCGGCCTGATGGGCATGATGTTAGATCAAATCCTGGCCTTCGTCGGCCGGCTCGTCACTTATCCGGAGTGAGGCCGTGAACGACAAATTCATTTCCATCGAAGGCATCGCCCGACGCTATCCGAAAGCCGGCGGCGGCACGACGACGATCTTCGACGACTTCTGGTTCCGCATGGGCAAAGGCGAGTTCGCCTGCATCATCGGCCATTCCGGTTGCGGCAAGACGACGGTGTTGAACACGCTCGCCGGCCTCGAACTGCCCGATGCCGGCGTCACCGTTGTCGATGGCCACGCCATCGAAGGACCGTCGCTCGACCGCGCCGTCATCTTCCAGAGCCACGCGCTGCTGCCGTGGCGCACGGTGCTCGGCAATGTCGCCTATGCGGTGGCCTCGAAATGGCGTGACTGGAGTCGCGAACAGGTCAATGCGCATGCCATGCGCTTCATCGACGTGGTCGGCCTCAAGGGCGCCGAGATGAAGCGGCCGGCGGAACTGTCCGGCGGCATGAAACAACGCGTCGGCATCGCCCGCGCCTTGTCGATCGAACCGAAAATCCTGCTGATGGACGAACCGTTTTCGGCGCTCGACGCGCTGACGCGCGGCTCGTTGCAGGACGAAGTACGGCGCATCTGCCTCGACACCGGCCAGACCGCCTTCATGATCACCCATGACGTCGACGAAGCGATTTTTCTCGCCGACAAGATCATCTTGATGACCAATGGGCCGGACGCGATGGTGGCGGAAGTGGTTGCCAATCCACTGCCGCGCGAGCGCCGCCGCATCGATCTGCACAAGGCGGCCGACTATTACCCGCTGCGCAATCATCTCATCGACTTCCTCGTCACGCGTTCGCGCACGTTCCGCGACGAGAAGCCCATCGGCTACGACAAGAAACATCCGCCCGTCGTGCAGCCGACGGCGGGCAGCCCCATCCCCTTACGCGTTCCCGCGTAACAAGCTTTCACTTCACAAGGAGACATCCATGAAACGCGAAGAACTCACCGAGAAGATCCTCGACATCAAGCGCGAAAAGGGCTGGACGTGGAAATATATCACCACGGAAATCGGCGGCATGTCGGAAGTGCTCGTCATCGGCGCGCTGCTCGGCCAGATGAAACTGGTGAAGCCCTTGGCCGAGAAAGCCGCCGCACTCTTCGGTTTGAGCGAGAACGAAAAGCGCATGCTCAACGAAGTGCCCTATCGCGGCGGCGGCACGCCGATGCCGCCGACCGATCCGCTGATCTACCGCTTTTATGAAATGGTGATGGTCAACGGCCCGGCCTGGAAAGCTCTGATCGAGGAGGAATTCGGCGACGGCATCATGTCGGCGATCGATTTCAACATTGAATTCGAACGCGAACCCAATCCGAAGGGCGACCGCGTGAAAATCGGCATGTCCGGCAAGTTCCTGCCCTATAAATATTACGGCAACGAACAGGGCATTCCCGACTACGGCTTCAAGGAAGCCTAGCAAGCTCTACCACACGCCCCTGGTTCCCGGATCGCGCCGTTGGCGCGTCCGGGATGACACCAAGGTGCTGGACTATTCTTCGACGTTCGCCGTTTTCTCAGGGCCTCGGTGTCATCCCGGACACGCGAAGCGTGATCCGGGAACCAGGGGCAAGTGGCAAAACGTTGCGTCGTGGTTGCGCACCACAGTTTCGCGTCGGGAACGGCACCGAGCAGCTAAACATCCTTAACGTATCGTGGCCCGATTGTTGCTCAAAAGGAACCATCGCAACACGAACGTAGCGAAATGGATCATTGGGATGGGGGATAGAAGGCAGCAGCAACGCAGACGGACTTATCTTCGCGGTTTGATCGCATTCAACGAACGAAATTCCACCATGGAATGCCTGGTCCGCGATTTGTCTCATAACGGCGCATTGATCGCGATGGCGAATACCTCGAACCTTCCGGGCACTTTCGAAATCGCCATTCACAAGCAAGGCGAAAGTCGACCGGCACAAATGGTTTGGCTCAACGAGACCCGGGCCGGCATCAAATTTACCGAACGCCGCTCGAATGTGATCTCGTTCGAAGCGGCCCGCCGCATACACTCGCTGGAAGAAGAGCGGCGCATGCTCAGGAGACGACTGGAGGACTGGTTTCTATAATCTCCAGCGCTCTTTTCCGGGTCGCCCCAAATTTCCGCTGTCCCCGCGACTTGATGCCGGCTCGCCAAAGGCGACCTGAGGCTTTAAGTCTGGGGCATGGACGCGAATATTCTCATCGCCGGTGCAGGACCGGCCGGCCTCGCTGCCTGCCTGGCCCTGGCGCGCCTCGGCAAACGGGTCGTCGTCGCCGGCCCCGCCGACGATAGGCTAAGCGCGCGCACGGTGGCGCTGTTCGACGGCTCGGTGCGGTTTCTCGCAGCACTTGGCGTGTGGGACAGGATCGCGCCGCGTGCGGCGCCGCTCGCCACCATGCGCATCGTCGACGATACCGGCTCACTCTTTGCCCATCGGCCCACGGATTTCAAAGCCAGCGAAACAGGGCTCGAGCAATTCGGCTTCAACATCGAGAATGCCGACCTCACCCGCGCACTCGAAGCCGCATTGGCGGAAGAGCCCAACGTCCGGCGCCGGCACGATCTTGTCACCGGTTATGATTTCGAAGCCGAGTGCTGCCGCGTCGGCCTCGCCAACGGCGAGACGATCGAGGCACACCTCGTGGTCGCCGCCGACGGGCGGGCGTCGCCGGCCCGCGCGGCGGCCGGCATTGGCGTGCGCGAATGGGCCTATCCGCAAGTGGCTTTCACTGCCCTGCTCGATCACGCCATCGCCCATGGCGATGCCTCCACGGAATTTCATACGCGCGAAGGCCCCTGCACCTTCGTGCCACTGCCTGCCACCGACACATCCGCTCATCGTTCAAGCCTGGTATGGATGATGCGACCGGCACACGCCGACCAGTTGCGCGCGTTGAGCGATGCGGACCTGGCACGCGCCATCGAAAAGCAGAGCCATCATCTGCTCGGCAAGATCACTTTGGCGCGACGCGGCGCCTTCATTCCGATCCAGGGGCTCACCGCGCGTGCGATGACCGCGCCGCGCCTGGCTCTGGTCGGTGAAGCAGCACATGTGTTTCCGCCCATCGGTGCGCAGGGCCTCAACCTCGGCCTGCGCGACGTCGCCCATCTTGCCGAATATATCGAACGCCTGCAGCCGGAAGATGCCGGTGCTCCACACGTTCTCGACGCTTATGAACGCGCGCGCCATGGCGACGTGCTTTCACGCCAGATCGCCGTCGATCTGCTTGATCGCACTTTGCTCGCTGGCTTCCTGCCTGTCGATATATTGCGCGCCGCCGGCATGGCTGCGCTCACCACCATCGCGCCGCTGCGTCGCTTCGCTATGCGCGAGGGTGTGCTGCCAGGTGTGGGCGCGCCGGATGTGATGCGCCAGCCTTATCAGCGCGCTCAATCCAGGCCTGTCTTGCCGGGCGCCCAATAGGCTTTCGTGAGGATGCGCGCCGCTGGCACCTCTTGCCGCTTCAGGCCTTGGCGGAGCCGCTGGATGGTGCTGGCCTGTCCGGTCAGCGCGAAGGTGGCGCCGTCGTCGACCTGCGCTTGGAGCGCGGCCTCCATCTCCAAGATGTGCGTGCCGTTGCCCTGTCGTGCGAACAAGGTGGCCGGGCCGATCTCAAGCTCTTCGAGAAGCCGTGATGTGCTTTCCCGGTCTCCGACTTCGAAATGGCACGTCACGGATCGCGCTCGATCCTGGCGGAGCAGCGCATACGCAAGCCCGATAGCGGTCTCGTCGCCGAAGACGGCCAGCGGTCCGCTTGTCTGGCTCACGTCCAGCGAATGACGCGGACCGAAAAGATCGCAGGTGTCACCGGGGCGGACGTTGCGCACCCACGCACTGCCAGGCCCCTCGCCATGCGCATAAGCCAGAATGCGGGTGCGCCCGGCCTTAGGATCCCAGTCCATCGGCGTATAGGTGCGCGCGACGAAGGCCGAGCCCATCGCGATCTGGATTTTCTGTCCAGGCGTCCACGTGACAGCTTCCAGCGCCTTGCCTTCGAGCGTGATCAGCCGGATGTCGTCGGCCAGCGGCTCGCTGGCAACGACGGTCGCCTGTTTCATCAGCATGCGCAGCAGTGCGCGGCTCAGCCGGCCGGGCGTTTTGGTGGTGGCACGTTCTGGGGCTTCTCTCAGCAGCATCGTGCGGTCCTCACGGTGAATTCGTTGCCGCGTCCCTCATCCAGCGCGAGCGCGCGCGAGAGATAGCCGTTCGCCGGCTTGCGGACATAGTCCTGATAGGCGGGATCGAAAGCATTCTCGCCGAGGATCGCCGCGCCTGGCGACAGCCGAGGCTCGATCATTTTCAGGACCGGCAGATAAAGCGAGAAGGCACCATCGAGCAGCAGCAGATCGACCGTGCCGCCGACATCCCTGAGCGTTTCGAGCGCATCGCCTTCGCGGATCTCGACCAGATCGTCCAGGCCGGCGGCGGCCAGATTGGCGCGCGCCCGCGCCACCTTGGCGCCTTCAAGCTCGCTGCCGATGAGGTGACCGCCGCCGTTATCGCGCAGCGCGGCGGCCAGATAGATGGTCGAAATGCCCATTGAGGTGCCGAACTCGACGACCCGCCTCGCCTTGCAGGCGCGTGCGATCGCATAGAGGAAGCGGCCGTACTTCGGCGAAACGGCCAGGAAATTGTCAGCATGGTCGCGATAGACGCGGCGATAATCCACCAGCTCTTGCGCCAGCATGCCGGCGATCGCCTGTTCGGGCGAGCCGCCCGGTGCCTCGATGACCGCCATCATCGCTTCGATATGTTCGCGGTCGCAGGCCTCCGCGTCCCGGTGCAGCTTGTCCAGCGTGACCGCGACGAGGCCCTCGGTCAGTGAGTTCACGGCCTGTCCTTTCGCGTGCGCCGGTGGGTCTCGACCGGCTGGCTATGAAGGGATAAAAGGCCAGGAGTTTGGCGTCACTCCGAAATTCAGACAGAATATTATTCAATTCTGCCAAACCGGAGCCCCAGGCGGACCATGCCGATCCTGACCCAACTGTCCAAACCGTCAGACTGGATCGAACCGGATGACGTGCCGCGGCCCGTCGTCACCTATGGCTTCGTGACCGAGGATTTCGACGGCATCGAACTGGGCTTCCACAGCCACGCCAAGGGCCAGATCATTCTCGTGCAGCGCGGCGCGCTGAGTTGCGAAGTGGAAGGCGGGCTGTGGATCGTGCCGCCGCGCAGCGCCGTCTGGATTCCCGGCGGCGCGCTCCATGCCATCAAGGCTACGGCCATGGGCGCGCTCGAAGGCTATAACGGTTTCGTCGATCCGGCCGTCGGCCAAAACCTGCCGCGCACCTGCTGCGCCTTGTCGGTGACGCCGCTGCTGCGCGCGCTTTTGACCCGCGCCGCGAATCTGCCGCTGCTCTATGAGGAAGGCGGAGCGAACTCCCGCCTGGTGTCGGTCCTGCTCGATGAACTCGCCGTCGCCCAGATCGAGGATCTGCATCTGCCGATGCCCAACGATCATCGTCTGCGCCGGATTATCGACCTGATGATGAACGCGCCGGCGGATCGCGCGACGCTCGCGGTCTGGGCAAAGCGCGCCGGGCTGAGCGAGCGCACCTTGGCGCGCCTGATCCATCAAGAGACCGGCATGAGTTTTGGCCGCTGGCGCCAGCAGCTTTGCGTGATGCTCGCGGTCAAATGGCTGGCCGGCGGCGCCTCCATTCAACAGGTCGCGGCCGATCTCGGCTATGAGAGCATGCCCAGTTTCGTGACCATGTTTCGCAAGGCGCTTGGTACGTCGCCGGGGCGATATATGGTGGAGCGGCATTCGGGCAGACTGTGATTGCCCGGTCGCCAACGGATTATATGAACGCGCGCGCATGGCGACGTGCTGTCGCGCCAGATCGCCGTCGATATGCTGGATCGCACCTTGCTGGCGAGCTTCCTGCCGGTAGATGTGATGCGCGCCGCCGGCATGGTGGCGCTCTCGATCTTCGCGCCGCTGCGCCGGTTTGCGGTACGCGAGGATGTGATACCGGGTGGGCGCCGAGCGTTATGCGGAGGGCAGATCATCTCACAACGCGATCGTAAAGCTACCTATTATCGTTTCGTCCGCTCAGCACTGGAGACAACGTTGCTGTACGGTGTTCACACTTCGGGCACTATCGCCAACTCCGGCCTACCCAACGGATGAGTAGATGAATCGAAAAAGTGCAAATTGGCATTTGGCAGCGCCCTAATCAACTCGGCCTTTTTTTGGCGAATGTTGCCCCCAGTTCTAATTGAAACCGCTACGTCTCGGCCTTTATGGGCATCCACAGCATCAATAATATGCTTGTCTGTATCACTCAAACTACTACCAAAAATCACCATGGGTGCATCGTCTTTTGAAAGGCGAGCATATACGAAAGATAGGTAATCAGATCGATATATCGATGCCAATTTTTCCTTTGCCGTCCCTTCTGAAATGAACAACGGCATTGCATCATCAAACGGTGTAGCGAAGAGTTCCAAAAGGCTCTGATTTTCACTAGCCTTTCGCTTTACTGTCTGACCACCGGCACGACGATAAAGATGCAGACCACCATGCACGAAGTGCACAGCTGTTGCATTCTTCTGCCATATCTCAGTATCCGAAACATCAAACTCCCCAGACCAAAAGTAATCTCGGAATGTTTTCGGATCCTTCATCATGGCCCAATAGGTTACAAGATCGTAGTTCGTACAGTAAACAGAGGCGAACGATGAAAGAGCCGCTGAAACGTGGTTTAGTATTTTTTCATCCATTTCACGCCAAGGAATATGGACTGTGTGTACCGCCTTAATCAAGGCGTCACGAATGCTCGCTTCACGCTGATTAATCATCTGAACATCTTGTTGAAGGGTGGAGATTACGGCTTTACTTATCGAGAGAGCACTAAGAACGGCCTCAAAATTTCGTGTCTCCAGACAATCAAACAACTCGACGTCTTCTTGTTTAAGCTGAGCACCGTCGCCTCTCGAAGCTGTTTCGAATAGCGATTGGTACCCAAAGCTCTTCCAAATGTTTTGACTGAAACCGTTACCAATAAGGAGACTTGGCCAGTTGCAAACCTCCTTCAACTCGTTCCAAGTTTTAAGGTCGCTATTCAGCTCAGGCATCTTCCCCCCCCCTAGCCCATCCCATAATCAGATCGCCAACCTTCGTTTTAGCCCCCCAATCTCAAGTACATTCACATCTACTTGAGGGGGCTCCATAATGAGATCTTCACCCAAACAATCGATACGGCACGCCACCAACGGCGATCAGGTAGAGCAGCCCCGTCACCGTCATCACCGAGATCATCGTGCCCGCCATGATCAGGCTTGAGGCGCGTTCGACATAGACGTTGTACTGGCTCGCCATCACGAACACGTTCAGCGCCGGCGGCAGCGCCGCCATCATCACGGCGGTGAAGGTCCACACGCGGCCGAAGTCGCCGAGCAGCGACATGGCGACCCACACCAGCAGCGGATGCAGCACCAGCTTGCACAGAAGCAAGAGCGGCATTTCGCCAGAGATGCGTTTGACCGGGCGTTGCGCCACCGTCACGCCCATGACGAAGAGCGCGCAAGGAGCGGCGGCGTTTTGCAGGAAGGTCAGCAGTTTCTCGACCGGCACGGGCGGATGGATCTGCGTCGCCGCCGAGAAGATGGCGAGCGCCGTCGCCACGTTGAACGGATGGGTGAAGACGCGCCGGGCGATCAGCCAGGCCGTTTCGGCCTTGGTCGCGTGACTGCCAGCCGACAGGCTCATCAGCAGCGGCACGATGGTGAAGAAGAAGGTCGAGTCGAAGACGAAGATCAAAGCCGTCGGCACCACCGAGGCCGGACCGAAGGCCGCGAGCGTCAGCCCCGGTCCCATATAGCCGACGTTGGAATAGCCCGAGGCGACGCCTTGGATCGTCGCCTGTTCCAGGCGGCGGCCGCTGCCGAACCAGCCGACGCCGAAACCGAAGGCATAGGCCAGCGCCGTGCAGCTCGTGGTGATCGCGATGAAACGCCAATTGGCGAGTTCGGCGATAGGCGTGGCGGCGATCAGATTGTAGAACAGGGCCGGCAGCGCGACATAGACGATGAACGTGTTCATCCAGGCGAGGCCGGCCTCGGGAATATCCCACAGTTTTCCGCAGACATAGCCGATGACGATCAGCCCGAAAAAAGGCAGTGCCAGATTGAGGACATCGGCCAGTTTCGGGGCGAAAAGCCCGACCCCGACGAGCGCCGCGAAGCCGGCCAGAGGCACAAAAACGTGGATCAGGCGGTCGCGCACACGCTTGTTTCCGGAATTTCAGCCCCAACTAACGCAAAAAGCGCTGACGGCGCATATTGTGCGCGATTCCGCTCACCGTTATGGATTTGACCAAATCGAGTCAACGCGGCACGCCGCGAACCCCGGTGCCGCCCTCTTTGTCCACGCCTCCGCCCGCCCCTCGCTTCAAGCATCGCATTGAATATGCCTGTTTCCGGGCCATGGTGGCGCTCGTGCGGGCGCTGCCGCTGGAAACCGCTTCCAACGCCATGGGCTGGGGTTGGCGGATGTTCGCGCCCTGGTCGAGCCGGCACCGTCGGGCACTTGCCAATCTGCAAGCTGCCCTGCCGGAAAAGACCGAGGCCGAGCGCGAGGCGATCGTGCGGGCCATGTGGGACAATCTCGGCCGGGTCTTCGCCGAGGCGTTCCATCTCAAGACCATCATGGACGAAGGTCGGCTTGAGCTTGAAAGTAAATTCTCGGATCTGCTCCCAGCCGACAGATGTTTCATCGCCTGCGCCCCTCATCTGGGCAATTGGGAACTCGGTTCGGCCAGCCTGGTCGTGACGGGGGCAAACACGGCTGGCGTCTTCCAGCGCATCAAGAATCCTTTGATCGACGCCTATGTCTACCGCCTGCGGGCGCCGTTCTATCCCGGCGGCCTGATCGCCAAGCATGAGAGCGCGGCCCGCAAGCTGCTGCAACATGCCCGCCATGGCGGCGCCATTACCACCATGGTCGATCTGCGCGACAATTTCGGCCTGCCCGTGCCGTTTTTTGGCCGGCCGGCCCCCAGTTCTCCATTTCCGGCCATCGCCGCCCGACGGCTTGGCATCCCCCTGTTCGCGGGATGGGTGGTGCGGCTGCCAGGCGTGCGGTTCCGTGCCGGCCTGATCCGCATCGAAGTGCCGGTCACCGACGATATCGACGCGGATGTGGCCGCCGCCACCGCCAATTTGCACCGTGCCATCGAAAACGCCGTACGCGCCCACCCCGAACAATGGATGTGGGCGCATCGGCGCTGGGGCTGAAAGGCGCGGCGCAACCGGCTACACTCGCCCGAACTCTAGAATCTCGACCAACAGAAACCGGAATTTCGCCTGTGCGCATAGCCACCTGGAACGTCAATTCGGTGCGTCAGCGCCTCGATCATCTCCTGCGTTATCTCAAGGAAGAGGAACCCGACGTCCTGTGCCTGCAGGAAATCAAATGCACCGACGACGCCTTCCCCAGGGCCGAGATCGAGAGCGCCGGCTATAACGCGGCCGTGCATGGCCAGAAGACGTTCAACGGTGTCGCCATCCTGTCGAAGGCGCCCATCGAGGTGACGCGCGGCCTGCCGGGCGACGATGCGGACGAGCAGTCGCGCTACATCGAAGCAATCGTGCCGCACGGCGACACCGTCGTGCGTGTCGCCTCGATCTATTTGCCCAACGGCAATCCGGTCGGCACCGAGAAATACGCCTACAAGCTCGCCTGGATGGATCGCCTCGCTCGCCACGCCAAATCCCTGCTCGCCTACGAGGAGCCGCTGGTTCTGGCCGGCGACTACAATGTCATCCCCGAAGCCAAGGACGCCAGGACGCCGGAAGCCTGGGTCAACGATGCGCTATTCCTGCCGCAGACCCACGCGGCCTTCCGCCGGCTGATCAATCTCGGCCTCACCGAAGCGGTGCGCGCCACCACCGACGAAGCCGGGCTCTATTCCTTCTGGGACTATCAGGCCGGCGCCTGGCAGAAGAACAACGGCATCCGCATCGACCATCTGCTGCTGTCACCGCAGGCGGCCGATCGTCTTTCCTCCGCCACGATCGACAAACATGTGCGCGGTTGGGAAAAGCCATCGGACCACGTGCCGGTGCGCATCGAACTCAACTGAGGCCCTGATTGGCAAAGCCACAGCCAGCGCGCGCGACGGAGGCCCCCGGCCGCAAGACGGCGCGACGCGGATTGCTGTGGCTGGTTGGCCTGACGCCGGTCATCATCGGGCTCATCGTCGGCGTGTTGCTCAACGGCACGCGGCCGGTGGAGCGCCTGCGCAATATCGTCTTCGACGAATTCCAGCAGCTCGCGCCGCGCCCGTGGACACCTGATCTGCCGGTGCGCATCGTCGATATCGACGATGCCTCCCTTACACACCTTGGCCAATGGCCGTGGCCGCGCCAGCGGCTCGCCGAGCTGACGAACAAGCTCATTGAGCAAGGCGCCGCCGTCGTTGCCTATGACAGCTTGTTCGCCGAGCCCGACCGGCTCGCCACGCGTGAAGTGCTGTCGCTGCTGCCGGCTTCTCCCGAACGCGACGCGTTGGAGAAGACGCTTGCCGATAGCGGCACGCTCGACGCCGACCCGCTTGAAAAGGCCTTCCGCGATCAGCCCGTGGTGATCGGCATGGCGCTGACCAATCGGCCCTCCGACATCAGCGCGCCGATGAAGACGCAATTCGTCCGCCTGGGCGATGATCCAACGGCTGCGCTGCCGTTCTTTCGCGGCATGATCCTGCCGCTGCCGCATCTGCGCGAAGCGGCGGCCGGCATGGGTGCGATCAACTACATTCCCGACGTCGATCTCATCCTGCGACGCGTGCCGCTGGTCTTCGCCATCGGCGACGGGCCGCAGAAAACCCTGGTGCCCAGTCTCGCGGGCGAGGCTCTGCGCGTCGCCTTCCGCACCGACACGCCGGTGATCAAGGCGAGCAATGCCTCGGGCGAGACCAATTTCGGCGGCCGCACCTCCATCGTCGCGGTGAAGATCGGCGACGCGGAAATTCCCACCGAACGGGATGGCGGCGTGCGCATCCGTTTCGCCGGTTCGCAGCCTGGCCGCATATTGCCGGTGTGGAAGATTTTGGAGGGCAGCGTCGATCGCGATGAGATCGAAGGACGTATCATGCTCGTCGGCTCGAGCGCCGCCGGCCTATCCGACTTGCGCTCGACGCCGATCGACAGTGCGGTGCCCGGCGTCGAAGTGCATGCGGAGCTGATCGAACATGCGTTGACCGGCTCGCGCCTGGCGCGGCCCGATTGGATGCTGGGCGCCGAAGCCATCGCTTTGCTTATCGGCGGCCTCGCCGTCGCCTTCCTGGCACGACGGTTGCCGCCGACTTTGGCGGCGCTCGCCGCTTTCCTTCTGCTTTGCGTCTGCGTGCTCGGCAGCTGGTATCTGTTCCGCTACGAAGACCTGCTGTTCGATCCGGTCATTCCCGGCGCGTCGTGGATCGCCACTTATCTCGGCGTCACTTTCGTCGTCTATCGGCAGAGCGAACAGGAGAAGCGGTTCGTGCGCGGCGCCTTCCAGCGCTATCTCAGCCCCAGCGTCATCGAACAGCTCGCCGCCGATCCGTCGCGCCTCAAACTCGGCGGCGATACGCGCGAAGTGTCGATCCTGTTTTCTGACGCCCGCGATTTCACCGCGCGCGCCGAGACGCTCGATGCCGAAGGCGTGGTGCGCTTTCTCAATGCCCTGCACACACCGCTGACCGGCGCCGTACTGACTGAGCGCGGCACGATCGACAAATATATCGGCGACGGGCTGATGGCATTCTGGAATGCACCCTTGATCGTCCCCGATCATGCAGATCGTGCCTGCGCGGCGGCGCTCGCCATGCAGGCGGCCATCCCCGAGATCGACGCGGTGCTGCGGGCACAGGCTGAGGCCGACGGCCGGTCGCATGTGCCGCTGGCCGTCGGCATCGGCCTCAATGCCGGGCCGGTCTTCGTCGGCAATATGGGATCGGACCAGCGCTTCGATTATTCGATCGTCGGCGATCCGGTGAATGTCGCGGCGCGGCTGGAGACGGCGACCAAGGAATTGGGCGTGGCGATCGTCGCCTCGGCGGCGATCCGGGCGGCCGCATCGGCGCATTGCTTCGTGGAACTCGGCGCCTTTGCCCTGAAGGGCAAAAGCGAACCGCAGCCGCTCTATGCCCTGCATGGCCGGCGGGATCAGCTCGGCGCGGACTTCCGGCACTTCGAGACATTGCATGCGGCCGTGCTTCAGGGCCTGGCCAGCGGTGCGACTGATCTGCCGGCGCGTATCGCGGCAGCGGTCGCGACGCCAGACGGCGCGCGCTATCTCGCGTTCTACAAGAAGATCAGCGGCAAGATCGGTGATGGACGAGCCATTGAAATCGAGGGCGAGAAGTCGCCCGGAGGCTCTTGATAAATCGAATGAATTAAAGGGAGCGCTTTTAACGGGAGCGCTTGGCGAGCTGACGGCTGAGTTCGATATGCGCCGCCTGTTTGTCGAAATCGTCGGCGGTGCGAATCGCGGTGTCGTAGAGATCGACAATCCAGCGGTTCTCCGGCCGGTCGCCGGCGGCTTCGCGCGCCAGGGTCAGATACATGAGGCCGCGATGGCGCTGGCGCGGCAGGCCGTTGAGGCCTTGGAAGAGCATATTGCCCAGCAACGCCTGCGCTTCCATGTGGTTCTTTTCGGCGGCGTTGCTGAGCCAACGGGTCGCCTGGCGCGGATCGGCCGGGATGCCGTCGCCGTCGAGATACATGCGCGCCAGATTGTACTGGGCGTTGGCGTCGCTGAAATTGGTGGCGGCGTAATGGAAAAGCTGGAAGGCGCGGCGCGGATTGCGCTTCAGCGTCTGCAAGCCATGCAGATTGTAATTGCCGACCGAGACGAAGGCGCTCGAGACGAACGGAATCTCGCGCGGGTCGGAAGCGTCCTCGTCGTAGGAGGCGACGATCTGCGAGAAATATTGGAAGGCCTTGATGTCGTCGTGGGGCACGCCGTCGCCAGCCGCGTACATCTGGCCGAGCTTCCATTGCGCCATCGACTTACCGCCTTCGGCAGCATAACGCAGCGCGCGTACGGAGGCGTCGAAATTGCCGGCGCGATAGCCAGCAAGACCTTCGCGCAGCGCCGCCATCGGATCCTTGAACACCGGCAGAGCGGCGGTGGCCGAGCCCGGCGGCGTCGGTTCGGAATCGAGCGCACGAGCCGGCGTCATGACGACCGACGCGCCAAGCAGCGCGATGCTGCAATAGAAACGGATGGAGTGGTGAGCCGGAAAAGCCATCATGGCAGATCCCCGCAAACGTTGACCCAACCCCAGCCCATCGCAATGAAATGAGAACGGCGCGACACAAAGGCCGATCCTTCGCGGGTCGATCCCTCGCGCCCGGACCGAATAGGAAACTCCGTCTTGCTGAACCCACACGCGTCCATCAACGCTGTCCCAATTCCAATTGATCTATCGCCACGCGATTCCGCGCCGAATGAGTGTTTCATTGCCTTGACGATGCGATCAACTACCGCTCTCACTGCACCCTACTGATTAGCGAGCGGTTTATGGCACAAACGGGGCATAGATCAGGGCGTTTCGCGTCGTAATCTGAATCATTTTCAGGCTGTTGCACGGACGCAACAGGGATGCTGCGATCCGAAAGGGTTCCTTCACCTTAGATTTCGCATTGCCGCGAAACATGCGCCGGTGGCGCGACATCTTTCCAAACAATTAGGAAACATGCGTTTTCGCCAACAGGGGCGTGAGCCGCGCCGCCAGAAAGTCGGACAAGGCCCGTACGGCCGGCAGTTGCCCGCGCCGATGGGGCGTCAAAAGGGTCAGCGTTGGGCCGCCTGGATGCCAGCCCTCCAGCAAGCGAACGAGCTGGCCGCTGGCGAGCGCCCCGGCACACATGCGCGCCGGCAAGGAGGCGATGCCGAGCCCAGCGATGGCGGCATTCAAGAGGGTCGCCGGATCGTTGGAGACAAAGCGCCAGCACGGCATGGCGGCAGCATCCTCGAATGACCGCCCCTGATCATCGTAGAATCGCCAGGGCAGCGCCTTGGTCTTCAAGGCGAACCAGATGCCCAGATGTCCGCCCAGCTCCGCCGGAGAGTTGGGCCGTGGCCGGCCTTCCAGATAGGACGGCGCACAGACCAGATGGTTGAACGAGACGCCAAGCCGCCGCTGCACCTGGCTTGAATCCGGCAAGGGCCCGTAGTGCGTACGTAAGGCCAAGTCGAAGCCATCCTCGATGACATCGACGAGACGATCGGTGGCATCAAGCTCCAGAAACACTTTTGGATGGGCGACGGCGAATTCCGGCAGCAGATCGGTCAATAGGGTTTGGGCTTCCAGGACAGACGCGGTGAACCGTACCAGGCCCGCTGGCTCATGCAGCCGGCCCTGGATCAACGCCTCCGCCGTCTCGGCCTCGACCAGCATGGCCTGGGCGCGCTCGTAAAGCTCACGGCCGATCTCGGTCAAGGCAAACCGACGGGCATGGCGCTGGAACAGGCGCAGGCCGAGCCGGGTCTCGAAGTCGCCGATGCGCTTGGCCAAGGTCGACTTCGGCATGGCGAGGGCCCGCCCCGCAGCAGCGAATCCGCCGTGATCGGCCACTTGCACGAATAATCTGAGATCGTTGAGGTCAAGCATCGCATCGTCCAATTTTTAGGACATAAGGTTCTATTACTGCCAGCTTCTGTCCTTTCGTCCAAGTTTTACATGCGAGGGCGAAAGGACCACCCCATGCCCCAAAGTTTTTCTGGAAGAAGCCTGACGGCGCTCGTCGCCGTCTGTTTCGGCTCATTCATGTTCGGCCTTGAGATTTCGGCCGTGCCCGCCGCCCTGCCCGGCATCGAAAACGCCTTGCAGACGTCGTTTACGGACATGCAATGGATCATGAACGCCTACACCATCGCCGTGAACACCATGCTGATGGCGGCAGGCACCCTGGCAGACCGCTTCGGCCGGCGGCGCCTGTTCATCATCGGCACGGCCTTGTTCGGGCTGACCTCGCTGGTCTGCGGCTTTGCCCCCAACACCGCCACCCTCATCATCGGCCGCGCCCTGCAAGGCATGAGCGGCAGCACGATGCTGATCGCCACCTTGGCCGTGATCTCGCATCAGTTCGAAAATGCGCGTGAGCGTGGCATCGCTTTCAGCGTCTGGGGCGTCATCGCCGGCGCCGGCATCGGCTTTGGCCCGATAGTCGGATCGCTGCTCGTGGAGTTCACCAATTGGCGTTGGGTGTTTCTGGTCAACGGCCCTGTCGCCATCGTCTCCATCGCGCTGGCTTATGCCACCGTGAAGGAATCGCGCGATCCCGACGCTGGGCGGCTCGATCTCGCCGGCATCGTGACACTGTCTCTCGCGGTCTTCGGTCTCGCCTTCTACATCACGCAAGGCGCCAGCCTCGGCTTTGGCAGCCTTACGGCGCTGGCCATTCTTGCTGGCGCGGTGTTGGCTTTCGCGCTCTTCCTGTATGTCGAAACCACAGTCGAGCGACCGATGGTGGACTTTTCGGTCTTCCGCATTCGCGCCTTTTCCGGCGCGCTGTTTGGCTGCATGGGCATGAACTTCGCCTTCTGGCCGTTCATGATCTATCTGCCGCTCTATTTTAACTACGGCCTCGGCTATAGCGCAGTCGCTTCCGGTCTGGCGCTCCTGGCCTATACGCTGCCGACCTTGATCTTCCCGCCGATCGGCGAATGGCTGGCGCTGCGCTATCGGGCGGCGCGCGTCATTCCCGCCGCGCTGGCGATCATCGGGCTTGGCTTCCTGATCATGTTCCTCGGCCTCAAGACCAATGCCGTGCTGGTCCTCTTCGGCGCGGCGATCGCCGGCGCCGGACTTGGCAGCGTCAATACGCCGGTGACCAACACCACCACGGGCTCGGTTTCGCGCGAACGCGCCGGCATGGCCTCGGGCATCGATCTGTCGGCGCGCATGATCACGCTTGCCATCAATATCGCCGTCATGGGGCTCATCCTCACTGAGGGCACGCTTGCTTCCCTGCGCGACAAGCTCGGCGGCGCGTTGACGGGCGCACCCTTGCGCGCCCTCGCCGAAGAGGTGGCCGCCGGAAAGCTGCATGGCGGCACCCTGCCCGCCGCCGGTCTGCAAGCCGCTCTCATCGACGGTTTCGGCTGGGTGATGCTTTATGGCGTGCTGGGCGCCTTCGCCATGGCGAGCCTGAGCCTGCTGGCTTTCGGTGCCCGGCCAAAGACGCAGTGCGCCCAAGCGGAAGCCTGATCCGTTCCATCCCTCGAAATGGCAGATGCCGGCCCCGCCGCGCGTCTGCCATTTGCTGTTCCATATACAAGAACCGCCGCAGCCGGTGGTGAAACTTTTTGCCACCCCTAGACTTTCAAGCCTTGCGCCCTATTTGTAGCCTATGCTACATCTCGAACGACACTAATTTGAGGGTTTCTGGGTTTATGTCTTCGGCAGAAAGTTTTGGACCGGGCGCTGGTGGCCCGCAGCGCTTTGGAATGCGCCCGTCCCTCCCGGAATCCCACGGCAGCGTCGCGGTATCGGGTTCGACCATCCGCCGGTTCATGGCCTTCCTCGGCCCGGGCTATCTGGTCGCCACCGGCTATATGGACCCCGGCAATTGGGCGACGGCCCTGGCGGGCGGTTCGCAATTCGGCACCGCTTTGCTGTTCATCGCGGTCCTCTCCAGCTTGATGGCCATCGTTTTGCAGGCGCTCTCGGCCCGTCTCGCCATCGGCACGGGCATGGATCTCGCCCAGGCCTGCCGCCAGCGCTTCCCCCGCTCCGTTTCCTTCGTGCTCTGGCTGATCGCCGAAGCGGCCATCGTCGCGACCGACCTTGCCGAAGTGATCGGCACAGCCATCGGCCTGCAATTGCTTTTCGGCATTCCGCTCGCCATCGGCGTGATCCTGACGGCCCTCGACGTCTTCCTTGTGCTGGCGCTGCAAAATCTCGGCTTCCGCAAACTCGAAGCTTTCGTCATCGCGCTTTTGATCATTATCGCACTGGCGTTCGCCGGCCAGCTCATCCTGGCGCAGCCCTCCATGGCAGCCATCGCCAAAGGCCTGATCCCGACCGTCGATATCGCCACCAATCCGGAGATGCTCTACATCGCGCTCGGCATTCTCGGCGCGACCGTCATGCCGCACAATCTCTATCTGCACTCCGGCGTGGTGCTGACCCGGCAGATCGGGCCGACGGTTCCTGAAAAGCGCGAAGCGATCAAATTCGCCGTATGGGATTCGACCATCGCGCTCGCCTTCGCGCTGTTGATCAACGGCTCGATCCTGATCCTCGCCGCCGCCACCTTCTATACGCGCGGACATCATGAAGTGGCCGAGTTGCAAGACGCGCATCGGCTGATCACGCCCCTGCTTGGCACGGTGCTCGCCGCGCATCTGTTCGGCATCGCCTTGCTGGCGTGCGGCCTCAATTCGACCGTGACCGCGACGCTTGCCGGCCAGATCGTCATGGAAGGCTTCATCCAGTTCAAGGTGAGCCCGGTGGTGCGACGGCTCATCACGCGCGGTCTGGCGCTGATCCCCGCGGCTTTCGTTACGATCTGGGCCGGCGAAGCCTTGACGGGCAAGCTGCTCGTGCTGAGCCAGGTGATCCTCAGTCTGGCCCTGCCCTTCGCCGTGGTGCCGCTCGTCTGGTTCACCGCCTCGCGCCGCATGCTGGGCGATCTCGTCGCACCGCGCGCGCTGTCCTTTGTCGCTTTCGCGATCGCGGCGCTCATCCTCGCGCTTAATTTCAAACTCCTGTTCGATGCCGTGACGGGCTGACCGCCACAGCTCCCTTCCCTGCCAACGATCCGCTCCGCCGGCCCCTGCCGACGGCACGGGAAAGACGTGCCTATCAATGCGTTCACTTCGCGCGGCCTTGCTTTCCAGCCTTTGCCTCGGTCCGCTGCCGGTTGCAGCCGCCGACATCGACAGCGAACATATGTTCGGCTTTACCGAAGGCAGCGACTTCGGCGGCAAGGGCGAGTTGGAGATCGAATATTCGGCCTTCGGCCGCTTGGGCCGCGCACGCGGTCGCTATTCCGCGCTCTCCGGCGGCATCTCGGCGAAATATTCGGTGACGGACGACTTCCGTATCGCGCCCGGTTTCTTCATCGCCCGCCACGACGTCTCGGGCGTTCCAGGCCTGCCCCATCGCGGCGCCACCTCCCCCGAAGGCGTCGAGTTGGAATTCAAGTATCGGCTGTGGCGCCGTGACGAACATGGCTTCGGTCTCACCCTCGGCGTCAAACCGACCTTCGCGCGCATCGATGGTGTGGCGGGGCTGCGATCCAGCGAATTCGCCACATCCTTCTTCGCCCGCTTCGACAAGGAGATCGTGCCCAACACAATGCTGATGGCTTTGAACGTCGATTATGAAACCGGCTTTGGCCGCACGCCGGGCATGACAGTCTGGAATCGCGTGTCGGCGCTCAGCCTCTCCGCCGGCACAAGCCTGCGGATCGTCGGCCGGCTCTTCATGGGCGGCGAAGCGCGCTACGTGCGGACCACCGACGGTAGCTTCCTCAATCGCTTCTCCGGTCACGCCCTCTTCATCGGCCCTAACCTGTTCTACAAGCCGACCGATCATTCCTTTATTTCGGCGGTGTGGAACCGGCAGGTGACTGGCCGCGCCGATGGATCGCCGGGACGTTTCGATCTCGACAATTTCGAGCGTAACGAAATGCGGATCGTCTATGGCGTGGCGTTTTAGTTGAGAGCGATCGCCGCGATCAACCGGCCGTAGTCATTCTCGCCGCGATGGGTGGTGCGGCGATAGGAGTAAAAGCGCTCTTCGTCCGCATAGGTGTCGAGGGCGAGATTCTCGAACGCGCCAACTTGGGCCTTGTCGAGCTGGGCGCCGATGAAAGCCGGCAGATCGAACATCGCATGATCAGCGCGCGGCGACGGCACGAAGAAACGTTCGTTGCCGGCGTCTGCAGCGCGAAAGCGCACGACGAATTCCGGCCCGACTTCATAGGAAGCCTGTGCGATCGTCGGCCCCAGCACGACGCTGACATTGGCGCGTTTCGCGCCGAGCCCTTCCATGCGCTGCAGGGTCGCTTCAATCACGCCGTCGAAAGCCCCCTTCCAGCCGGCATGGGCAGCACCAATAACCCCGGCCCGTGCGTCGGCAAACAGAAGGATGCCGCAGTCAGCACCCGTCACGCCGAGCCCCAGGCCTGTCGTCGCGGTGGCGACACCATCGCAACGCGGCCGCTCCGCCTCGCTCCACGGCGCGGCGATGGCCACCGCATCGGCGGAATGAATTTGATACGGCACCATGAAGCGATCGGCCGTTATCCCAAGCGTGTCAGCCATGCGGCGCTTGTTTTCGGCGACCGCCGCCGCATCATCGCGCGATCCGGCGCCGCCATTCAGCGACGCATAGACGCCGGTGCTGACGCCGCCCTGGCGGGTGAAGAAAGCGTGGGAAACGCCCGCTGCCTCCAAAAGGCGCGAGCGGATGACGGGCAGCGCGCTCATTTCGATGGGCTCTGCAAGCCGGGCGGCTGCGGCATGTCGGGATGAGTGATCGCCATCACTTTGAACAGCGCGCCCATGCCCGGCACCATGGCGCCGCCGGCGCCGCGCTCGGGCGCGGTGGAGACGAGACGCAGCAGCGCCCGATCGACCTCGATCGCCTGACGCGGCGTCGCCTGACGCTTGAGGCCGTTGGCACGCTCGAAAATCCCGAGCTTCGACAGGAAATCCGCCTGCCGTTGCGGGCCATAGACCGACGCGCCCATGGCACGCGCGGTGCGCGCCAAAGCGGCGAAATCGACATGGGCGGTGAGATCGGCCTCGCCCGGCTCATCGAGCGGCGACACCGGCTCATGGCTTTTCAGCGCTTGCAGGGTTTCGCCGAACTGGGTTTCCACATGGCCGTAATCGATAATCAAAGCGGCGCCGCGATCGGTGGCGACGCGCTTGGCGAGTTCAGCCATCACACGATGGCTCAGCCCTGAGACTTCGAGCACGGCGTTCTCATCGGCACGGGCGCGGATCGAAGTTTCGGGATCATCGGCGAGGCCGTAGTAAAGCGCGTCGTTCTCGTCGAGGCCGATGACTTTCTCGTACCAGGCGCCTTCCTGAAAGACGTAGTGGCGCACCGGCAGCGCATCGAAGAATTCGTTGGCGAGAAATATCGACGGCCCATAGGGCACGGTGTCGAGCGACTGATGCCAGGAGATCTTGAATTCCGAACCAGCCAGGATTTCGCGCTGCTGCGCTTCGAGAACCGGACTGGTCTCGATCAAGTGGACCGTCAGCGCCTTGGCAAAATTGCCAGCGACCTGCAGAGCGCGCAGCGCGTCCGACATCAACGTGCCGCGACCGGGGCCAAGCTCGACAAGCTGGATCTGCTTCGGCGATCCCATCAGCGCCCAGACCTCGGCGGCCCAGAGGCCAAGCAGTTCGCCGAACATCTGCGAAATCTCCGGCGCCGTGGTGAAGTCACCATCGACGCCAAAGGGATCGCGCGTCATGTAGTAGCCATGTTCGGGATCGCCGAGCGCGATCGCCATGAACCGCTCGAGGGAAACGGTCTCGCCATTACGGATCAGCCGGCGGATGTGCTCGCCCAACGGCGTCATCCTTTGCCCCCTGCCTTATCCCCTGCTTCCGCCACCGGTTCGACGACCGGGCGGGCGCGTGCGATCAGCCAGATGCCGACCAGCACCAGCGGGATCGACAGGAGCATGCCCATCGTCGCATTTCCAAACAGAAATCCGAGCTGCGGATCGGGCTCGCGGAAGAATTCACAGAAAATGCGCGCCAGACCATAGCCGATGCCGAAAACGCCGGTGAGAAAGCCCGGCCGCTGGAAGCCGCCACGGCGGACGAAGACATAGAGAATCATCAGGAGCAGCAGCCCCTCGAGCCCCGCCTCATAGAGCTGGCTCGGATGGCGGGGCAGCGGCCCGGCATCGGGGAAGACCATGGCCCAGGGCACGTCGGTCGGCCGGCCCCACAATTCCGGCTTGATGAAATTGGCGATGCGGCCGAACAACAGGCCAATCGGCACGACGGTGGCGCAGAGATCGCAGACCGACAGCACGCCGAGCTTATAGCGCCGGGCGAACAGCCAGATCGCCAAGGCGGCCCCTGCGAGACCGCCGTGGAACGACATACCGCCCTTCCACAGCGCGAAAATCTCTTGCGGCTCGGCCATATAGTGCTCGACATTATAGAAGAGCACATAGCCAAGGCGGCCGCCGAGAATGACGCCGAAGGCGCAATAGACCAGAAGGTCATCGAGCGATGCCACCGTGGGACGCGGCACCGCCCCCCAATGAGCCGGCTGCGCCACCAGGCGGCGGGCATAGAACCAGCCGCCGATCAGGCCGAAGATATAGGCCAGCGCATACCAGCGGATCGCGAACGGGCCGACCTCGACGAGGACCGGGTCGATAACGGGAAAGGCGATGACAGGCGCGAACATGGGTTCCTGCCTAACCGCTGCTCGCAAAAGGGGCAAGCGGTGAGAAAGCGACCGAATTGCGGCGGAATGGCAGGCCTGCGCAGGGGCAAACGCGCCTGCGGAACCACTTGCTGGCGACAGCCATTATAAGGTCGCTGTCATGCGGCCGTGTGATCGCGGGGTAAGACGGAGTTGCGGCATGAATGTCAGCCACGAACAGGCCATCGAAATCTACGCCAAGATGTTGAATTATCGATGGGGCGAGACAGCTCCGGCGATCGCGCGCGAACAGGCCGAACGGTTTCTGCGCCTCGGCGATCAAGGTGGGCACGACGTCTGGATGCAGGTCGCGGCCAGATCGACGACCCTTCCCGTCACGAAACAGGACGATAAAGATTAGCGCACGTTAGAGTTCGTCGCTGTTCGCCAACGATCCCCCGTCAGACCGGGCGAGCCAGGAACAACATTCGGCCCTGATTGTGCCCGATGTTGCGCGCCGCGCGCTCGGCTGCGAATCCGTGCCCGCGCAAGAGTTCGATCATCGCTGTTTCGCTGTAGCGCGTCAGGCCCAGTTGCTCGCGCAGCTTGCGGTAGTCGGAAAACACCGTCTTGACGATCCCCTTCAATGCCGCGGTGAGAAAGCCGCCGTGGGCAGCGAAGCCGAGCAGCGCCCAGGTATCGGACAGAGCATTGGCATCTTGCGGGATGACATCGCCCAACGCCAGAACGCCGCTCGGTTTCAACTTCGCGCGCGCCAGATCCAGCAGAGCGACGAGTTCATCGTGCGAGAGATATTGCAGCACCGAATTGACGACGACGAGATCGAGCGTGCCGGGTTCGAGCGCGGCCAGCGCGGTTTCGTCGAGAACGGCGATCTTCGGTTCGTTTCTGACCCGTTGCGCCACCGCAGCGCGCACGGTCGGCGCCGTGTCGAACAGATAGAGTTTCGCGCAGGCGCGCGCCAGATCGGCCGCCGTCCATGCTTCGCCGCAGCCATAGTCGAGCACGACGGCCTGTGGCGAGGGAAACAGTTTGACGATGTCGCGGGCGATCAGGTCGAAATGCAGCCGACGGTGCCGTTCGCTGACATAGATTGGATGCGGCCCATCCCAATATTCGCGCCAAGAGGTCATTGCGGCCTTTCCGTTCGCCCCATGCCGCCCCTTCCTACAGGCGCGGCATGGCGAGGGGAAGGCCGGAACGCGACGGCGGCCTAAGCCGCCGCGCTGCCCTGGGCGCGGAAGGCCCAGCCGGTCATGCGCTGTTCGAGCCAGGCGGTCGCCGCATACATGAGGATGCCCTCGACGGCGAGCGCGATCAGACCGGCGAAGACGAGCGGCATCTGGAAGTTCGAGCCCGCCTGCGCCATCAGAAAGCCAATGCCGGCATTGGCGGCAATGGTCTCCGACACCACGGTGCCCACGAAAGCCAAAGTGATCGCCACCTTCAGCGAACCGAAGAAGTAAGGCATGGCCCTGGGAATGCCGACCTTGCGCATGACATCGAGCTTGGAGGCACCGAGCGCACGCAGCACATCCTCAAGCTCCGGCTCGATGGTCGCGAGCCCCGTGGCGACGTTCACGACAACGGGAAAGAACGAGATCAGGAAAGCCGTGAGGATCGCCGGGATTTCGCCGATGCCGAACCACAACACGAGGATGGGCACCACCGCGACTTTCGGGATCGAATTGAAACCGATCATCACCGGATAAAGGCCGCGATAGATGGTGCGCGACCAGCCGACGACGAGGCCGAGGAACAGGCCAAAGCCGACGGCCAACGCGAAGCCTGCCAAGGTGGTCCACAAAGTGACGAAGGAATTGCGCAACAGCGGTGCCCAATAGCGCAGGATCGCCGCCCAGATGTCGCTTGGCGCCGGCAGGATGATGGTCGACACACCGAACAGCTTGCAGACCAGCTCCCAGATGGCGAACAGGCCGATGACGAAAATCCACGGCGCGAGGGTTTCGATTTTGGAGGAGTTCATGATGTCGCCCTCACCCTTTGCGTACCTGCGCAATCTGATTGCGCAGATCGTGGACGATATCGGTGAACGCCTTGTCGTAGCAGACTTCGAGATCGCGCGGACGTGAGAACGATACATCGCGCGTTTCGATGATCCGGCCGGGGCGCGCGCTCATCACATGCACCGTATCGGCGAGGAAGACCGCTTCACGCAGATCGTGGGTCACCAGCACCACGGTGAACTTCAACCGCTGCCAGACATCGCGCAGCACGCACCACAGCTCCTCTCGCGTGAAGGCGTCGAGCGCGGCGAAAGGTTCGTCGAGCATCAACAAGGCCGGCTCATGAATAAGAGACCGGCAGAGCGACGCACGTTGCTGCATGCCGCCGGACAGTTCCCATGGGAAACGATCGCCGAAGCCTTTCAGGCCGACGGTGGCAAGTAAATCTTCCACCTTGGCGATGTATTCGGCGCGGTTCGAGCGGAACTTGCCGCGATAGGGTTCGACGATCTCAAGCGGCAACAAAATATTGTCGGTGACGGTGCGCCACGGCAAAAGATTGGCGTTCTGAAACGCCATGCCCGCCATTTTGACCGGCCCCGTCACCGGCGCGCCGTCGACCGCGACGAGACCCGTCGTCGGCTTCACCAGGCCGGTGACGAGTTTCATCAAGGTCGACTTGCCACAGCCCGACGGGCCGACGACCGCGGCGAATTCGCCGCGACCGACGTTGATCGTCGTGCCTTCGAGCGCCAGCACGGGCCCCGTGCGCCCGGCATAGGCGAGCGACACATCTTTCAGAGAAATCACACCAACCTCCGAGCCTTGTCTCCGGTCATGCGGCTCAGAGCTTGCGTTCGCTCGCCGGCGGCAGGAAGTCGTTGCTGAAAATGTCGGCGGCCGTCGGGCGGTTCTTGAATTCATAGGTGTCGGCGATCTGATCGATCGACTTGGTGAGACGTTCCATGTCGACACCACCGACGCCATTGGCCTGCACCCACGGCGTAATCATGTTGTCGCGCAACGACATCTTCAAACGCGCCAGTTCGATGGCGAGATCGCCGGTCTCGTTGCGCTTCATCACCGACTTGATCGCCTCTTCGGGATTCTTCGCGGTGTCGATGACGCCCTTGATCGTCGCGCGCACAAAGCCCTGCACCACTTTCGGATTGGCCTTGGCGAAATCCGGATTGACCATGATGGCATTGCCGTAAAGTACCAGGCCGTGATCGGACATCAGCATGACCGAAATGTCGTCAGCCTTGATGTTGTTCTGCATCAGATTGAAGAAGGACGAGAAGGAGAAGCCGGCGATGAAGTCCACCTTGCCCTGCGCCAGCATCGGCTCACGCACGGGAAAGCCGACATTCTCGATCTTCACTTTCGAATCGTCGAACTTGTTCTCCTTCACGAAGGCTTTCCACTGAGCGAAGGCCCCATCGGCAGCCGGTGCTCCAAAAATTTTACCTTCGAGATCCTTCGGCGTCTTGATGCCGGTCTTCTTCAGGCTGACGAGGGAAAACGGCGGACGGTCATAAACCATCATCACCGCCGTTACCTTCTGGTCCGGCTGCTGGTCGCGGAATTTCACCAGCGAGTTGATGTCGAAGAAGCCGAGCGGATATGTGCCGGCGGCGACGCGCGCGATGCCCTGCACCGAGCCCGGACCGGTGTCGACGGTGACGTCGAGCCCTTCGGCCTTGTAGTAGCCCTTGTCGATCGCAACGAAGTAAGGGGCCGACGGGCCCTCGAACTTCCAATCGAGCGCAAATTTGACTGCTGTCTGAGCAGTTGCGCCATAGGTGCTGCACGAAATGACGGCAATAGCTGCGAAAGCTGCCTTGAAACTAAGCTTTGTCATTCCCCGTTCCCCTTCCAACTGCCTCTCGAATAAGCGGAGGCTGAAACATCGTGAGGAATTACGCAAGCGATGTGCCAATCCGGCCAAGGCGATCCCAAATTTTTTCGTCAGCCGACAGATCCAGGCAGCATCGCCCGCCGTAGGGGAACTGGAAGCGACCGGCATTTCTTAAGCACCAAACCGTATTGCGCCCCGTCTGGTTTCCAGACGGGGCTTTTTCATGCGCTCACCAAGGCCATTTCCAACAGATCGAGCGCGGCCACGCCGAAGGCAAACATATTGGCCTGACGCTCTTCGCTGCCGGTTTCGACCGTCGTGGACAGGGTCATCGGCCCCGAAATGGCGAGACAGCAGTGACCGGAAGCATCGCCATAGCGATTGCCGCCGGGCCCGGTCGCGCCGCTCTCGGCCAAGCTCCACGTCGTGGCGAAACGTTCGCGCACGGTCTGCGCCAGCAACGCGGCATAGGGTTCGGTGGATGCGCGCATACCATCAGGCAGATCGCCAATGCCAAGCTGCAGCAGTCGCGCCTTCTGGGTGTAGAGAACGAGGCCGCCAAGGAAATAGGCCGAGGCACCGGGAATCGACAGCAGCGCCGCCGCGATGAGCCCGCCGGCCGAGGATTCAGCAATGACGATGGTCTCGCCGCGCGTTTTCAAAAGCGCCGCGATCCGCTCCGCCCGCGCCGTCATGTCGGAAAAATCCATGGTGTCCGCCATCCCCGCCTCTCCTCCTGGCCCGAAAATCGACCTTGGCCCTTTATGACAGAAGCTCGGCCACTGGGGAAACAGCCTCCAAAGTCAAAAATGATCGTCGGGACAAACAGATAAGCTTGCGATTCATCTTGGCCGGATGAAGCGATCAAGATACGATTGTTAAAATTCAAGAGATCGTGGCCGGAGCTGGCCACGACGTCCAGGGCTGGGGCTCAATGTTCGGATCACAGAAAGCAACGCGCGGCACCGCGCCGGTGCCGCATGGCTCGTGGCGCAGCGATTCTTGGCGCAGCAACGTATCGCTGGCCGCGCTGGTCGTCGCGACGGGGCTTGGCGTCACGCTGGTGCCCGCCTCAGCGCAGCAGCAGCAAGGCGGCGACGGCGGAGACTTTTATACCGGCATTGGCGGCTTGGGAGGCACGGCAGGCCAGCCGGGCGTTGACGGAGGGGCCGCGGCCTCCCCCGGCTATGGTGGCTCTGGCGGCGGTGGCGGCGGCAGCGGTTTGCTTGTCGGAAGCAAACCCTCCGGCGGCGCTGGTGGCAACGGTTACAACGGCGGAACGGGCGGCGCAGCCGAACAGAGCGGCCAGGATGTCTCCGGGGCCGGTCAAGGCGGCGGCGGTGGTGGTGGCGGCAATGGTGGTGCGCCCATTGACGTCCTGTCCGCTGGCGCGACTTCCATCTCAGGTGTGTTTTTCAGCGCCGGTGGCGGTAATGGCGGCAATGGTGGCAGCGCCACCGGTAGCGCCTCTGATGGTGGTAGCGGCGGTGGCGGTGGTGCCGGTGGCCATAACGCGATTTTCGGCGGGGCGGGCTCGTACACGGTCAATGTCATCAGCACGACCACCATCAACGGCGGTAATGGCGGCGCCGGCGGCAATGGCGGCGATGGCAACGCGACGGTTGCCGGCTCTGTCGGCGGCGATGGCGGCAGCGGTGGCCGCGGCGGTAACGCCCTCCTGATCACCGCGCCCGGTGTCACCTTGAATAACGACGGCATCCTCACGGGCGGCAATGGTGGCGCTGGAGGAACGGGCGGAACCGGAGCCTCTCAAAATGGCTATGACGGCCAGGCCGGCAGAGGCGGCGCTGCCGTCGTCGGTGGCGATCTGACCGTCGTCAACAATGGTCTGATTGCGGGTGGCATGAGCGGTGACGGCCTAAGCCAGGCGAATGCCATCACCTTCACCGGCGGCGCCAACCGGCTGACCATCGGCACGACAGGCGATTTCAGCGGCGCCATTTCCATCCGAGGCAATGGATCGCTGACGCTGGATCAATCGGCCAACGACGCGGCGATCTACAGCGATATCACCGGCAGCGGCTCGGTGGAAAAGGTTGGCTCCGCCACGGTTCTGCTCGCCGGCATCAACACCTATGCGGGCGGCACGACCGTCACGCAGGGCACGCTCGACCTCGATGGCCCGCAGCCTCTCGGCACCGGGACGGTGACGATGAACGGCGGCACGCTGCGGGTGGCCACCCTTGGCTGCGGCTGTGGTGGCATTGTCGGCCTGTTGAACGACGTCGCCATCAATACCACGGGCGGCACGTTCGATGCCGCCTCCGGGATCATGTTTTTCCTTGGCAACATCACCGACGGCAATGGCCCCGGCGGCATGCTGACGATCACGGCCGCCGGCGGCGGCGCGGGCTTCGTCGTCTTCGCCGGCAACAGCACCTACAGCGGCCCAACCTATATTACCGCCACTGGTGTGCTGCTGGCCGGATCGCCCACGGCCCTGTCGCCGAACTCTCACTTTATCGTCGATGGCATTCTCGACATGGGTGGCTTTGATGCCACCATCGCCGGGCTGTCGGGCGCCAGCACCGGCGAGGTCGGCAGTAGCGGCTTCGGCGCCCCTGTGACGCTGTCCCTCGACCTGAAGAGCGGCACCAGCACCTACAACGGCATCATTCTCAACGGCGGCCCCGACCCCGTGTCCGTGGTCAAGAGCGGCGCCGGCAAACAAGTGCTCGCCGGCATCAACACCTATACGGGCAGCACGACGGTCAACGCCGGCATTCTCGCCATCGACGGCTCCATCGCCTCGTCATCGGAGGTGATCGTGAATTCCGGCGGCACGCTTTCTGGCAATGGCATCGTCAGCACCACCACCATCAATGCCGGCGGCACCTTGGCGCCGGGCAATTCCATCGGCACGCTCACCGTGCAAGGCGATCTCACCTTCAAGCCCGGCTCGTTTTATCAGGTCGAGGTCTCGCCGTCTGGCGCCGATCGCGTCAACGTCACTGGCATCGCCACTTTGAATGGCGCGACCTTGTCGGCGATCTACGAGCCCGGCGCTTATGTGAGCAAGCGCTACACCGTGCTCAATGCGGCCGGCGGCGTGAACGGCACGTTCTCGGGGCCGGTCAACACCAACCTGCCCGCCAACTTCTCGGCGGCATTGAATTACGACACCAACAACGCCTTTCTCGACCTGACCCTGAGCTATGTGCCCCCGCAGCCGCCAAATTTCGGCACGGGACTGAACATCAATCAGACTAATGTCGCCAATGCGCTGGTGAATTCGTTCAACACCGCTGGCGGCATTCCCCTGGTCTTCGGCGCACTCGGGCCGACGGGGCTCACGCAGGCTTCGGGTGAATCCGCCACGGGCGTGCAGCAGAGCACGTTCAACGTCATGGATCGCTTCCTCAACCTGATGACCGATCCCTATGCCAGCGGCCGCACCACGGCGATGGTGCCGATGTCCTATGCGCCGCTGCCCAAGGGAACCCCGCCCTTGATGGTCACGCAACAGACGCGCTGGAGCGTCTGGGCTGCCGGCTACGGCGGCACGCAAACGACGCGCGGCACGGCGTTTATCGGATCCAACACTTATACCGGCGGCATCTATGGCTTCGCGGCCGGCGCCGATTATCGCGTCTCGCCCGATACGGTTATTGGCTTCGCGCTCGGCGGCGCCGGCACCAGCTATCACCTCGCCAACGGGCTCGGCAGCGGTTCGTCCAATGTCTTCCAAGCCGGTCTCTACGGCCGCCAGACTTTCGGCGCGGCCTATGTGGCTGGCTCGCTCGCTTATGGCTGGCAGGACGTGACCACCGATCGGCGCGTCATGTTTGATCAACTGCGCGCCCGCTTCACCGCCAACGCCTTCTCGGGCCGGCTTGAGAGCGGCTATCGCTTTGGCACGCCATTTGGCGGATTGACGCCCTATGCGGCGGGCCAGTTCACCAACATCGCTCTGCCGAATTATAGCGAACAAGCGATCACCGGCCCTGGCCTCTTTGCGTTGAATTATGCATCGAAGAACGTCACGGCCTGGCGCACGGAGCTTGGTCTGCGCGCCGACACCTCTGTCGACATGGGCGACGCCACGCTGTGGCTGCGCGGCCGTCTCGCCTGGGCACATAATTACAACCCGAACAGCTCGCTCTCGGCCTCCTTCCTCAACCTCCCCGCCTCCAGCTTCGTGGTGAACGGCGCCGCGCAGGCGCGGAACGCCGCGCTCGTCTCGGCCGGCGCGGAGATGAAGTGGCAGAGTGGCTGGTCGATCGCGGCCACTTTCGAAGGCGAATTCTCCGGCCGCAGCAACAGCTACGCTGGCAAGGGCTCCGTTCGCTATCAGTGGTAACGCAAGAAGCCGGGCCCATGGCCCGGCTTCTTCATCTTGTCAGCCTTGATCAGGCAGCGCGCTGGGCCGGGCGACGGACGGCGATCATTTCCAGTTCGGCGAGAATGGCGACCGCTACCGCCTGAACGATGACCACCGCCGTCCCTAAGGCATTGGGTGCCAGCCAGCCCGTCGCGAGCGAAACGACGCTTTCGACCGTCCATAGGACGTTGATGCCGATGATCGACCAGACGGCCCAGACCGGCACCGTGTTGCGGCTGGCCGTCCAAAGAACCAGGGCGGCGAAGGGCAAAAGGATCGCGCCGGCCCCGCGCAGCACAGATGGATCGATGGCTGTCAGGCTCGTCAGAACTTGCGCGCCGAGCAACATCGCCGCACCGGAAACGAGGGAGACGGCCCCGTCGAGCACGAGGATACGACGCAGGAAGGCTTCGGTGCGAATGATGGAAACAAGGTTCGACATGATGAATTTCCTTTCTGATTGAATCGGTTGCGGAATGATTTTTCAGTGACGGACGAAGTCGAAGAAGCCGATGACGGCGTTGACCTTGCCTGATGCATCGAGAGTGGCGACATCGGTGCCCTTGACGACGGCGCCGTCGCCGGCGGCCAGCTCCCAGGTGAAGCGCAAGCGGTTGTTGTAGCCATCGGCCTCACCGAGGCGCTTGAAGTTGTGGCCGGGGAAGCGCTCCTGCACCTGGCCGATCATCGCCGCGATGCTGGCCAGCCCCTCGCTCTGCATCACCGGATCGACGAAGCTGGCATCGGCGGTGAAGATGCCGGCGAGTGCCGCTTCTCGCTTGGCGGCATCGCGTTCGTTCCAGCTGGCGAGATAGCGGTCGGCGATCTGGTTGAAATCGGTCATTTTGGTCTCCTGCGTTGCGAACCGGCCGGGTTGGCCTCGTTCGTTGACCCGACAATCGGCGCAGGAAGGCGGCGGGTCGATTACCTGCCAGGTAATGGGATTACGATTTGTTCGGCGCTAGAGTGCAAGGCATGAACACGAACTCCGCCTCATCCACTTCCGCCCCTGCTCCCGTTACCTTCGGCGATCATCTGCGCCTGTGGCGCCAGCGCCGCCGCCTGAGCCAGCTCGACCTCGCCAACGAGGCCGAAATCTCGACCCGCCATCTGAGCTTCGTCGAGACTGGCCGCTCCAAACCATCGCGCGAGATGGTGCTTGCCTTGGCGCATCGGCTCGACGTGCCGCTGCGCGAGACCAATGTGATGCTCGCCGCCGCCGGTTTCGCACCGATGTTCAGCGAGCGCGCCCTCGACGATCCGCAGCTCGCCGCCGCGCGACAAGTGATCGACCAGGTGCTGAAGGCGCACGAACCCTACCCCGCCTTGGCGGTCGATCGCCGCTGGGATCTCGTGGCCATGAATGGCGCCGTTGCGCCTTTCATGGAGGGCATCGCGCCGTTCCTGCTGACGCCGCCGATCAATGTATTGCGCCTTAGCCTGCATCCGGAAGGACTGGCGCAACGCATCCTCAACCTGCAGGAATGGCGGGCCCACGTTTTCATCCGCGTCTCGCGTCAGATCGACATCGCCGCCGACGCCGGGCTCATCGATCTTCTGGAAGAATTGCGCAGTTATCCTGCGCCTCGGCGACAGCCGCCGCGCATCGAAGACGGACCGGTGATCGCCACGCCGCTGCGGTTGGCCTCTCCCGCGGGAGAATTGTCCTTCATCAGCACGATGACCGTCTTCGGTTCGCCATTGGAGATCACTCTGTCGGAGCTGGCGATCGAAGCTTTCTTTCCCGCTGACGCGCAGACGGCGCAGGTGCTGGCGCAAGCGCAGACGTCGGCTGCCTCCTAGACCAAACGTGTGCGCTTCATCTCACCCATTGCACTCCGCCAAGCTCTCCGTACGATGCCTCGCGTCTGTCGATCCGGTGACACGATCACCATGATAGGAAGACGTCACGCCATCCACGGAGAGCTGTTCTGCAATGATTGGGCAATTTGCTGCGGCACTGGAAACATGCGCTTCGATGGACGAGGTTAAGGTTCTCTTCAAAGAACGTATCGCTGAATATGGCTATAACGCCAGCGCCTGTGGCGCGTTCCTGCCGACGGACAAAGGGCCGGAAACCCACTTTTTCTTCCAGGATTGGCCACCAAGCTGGATCGAGCTCTATGTGAGCCGAAACTTCGTCGCCGCCGACTATAGCGTCGCGGAAGCGCGCCGGCGCATCGCACCCTTCACCTGGCTGGAAGCCAAAGCCGAGCGCATCCTGTCGCGCGCCGAGCAGGACATTTGGGACACGGCCATAGCGTGGGGATGGACCGATGGACTCTCTGTCCCGATCCACGGGCCAGGCGGTTACTTCGGTCTCGTCGCGATGGCGGGCAAGGAGCAGCCGATGCCGCTGTCCCTACGCATGACGTTGCACCAGATCGCCTTTCTGACCCATGAGCGTTGCCGCGCATTGATCGGCCTGGCTCCCGTCGCCGATCCGCAAGCCGTGCCTACACATCGCGAGTTGGAGTGCATTCGCTGGGTTGCCGCCGGGAAAACCGATCTGGAAATCGCCGCCATCATGAATCTCTCCCAGACGACGGTGAAAACCCATGTCGACCAGGTCCGCCGCAAGCTTGGGGCCAAGACGCGCTCGCAGGCGGTAGCGCGCCTCGTGTTGAGTGGACTGTCGTAACATGTGGCAAAACGGCAACGGATAGAATGCTTCTCGCGCCTCCTCCTCTTTTTAGAGGAGAGACGCCGCGCCCCGAACCCGCGATTTTCCCCCTGGGCTGATTCTTATCGGTGATCTTTGAGGGCGCGCGGATGCTGGCGAAGGCTGGACGGCATGACGATTGGTTTACGGGAAACAAGCTACGTACTCTTCTGCTGACAACCTCGGCCCTGCTGGCGGTGGCTCCCGTTCAAGCGGCCGATGTGGAAATCACCAGCAATACGCCGAGCGTCGATCTCGACACTTATTCCGGTAGCACGGCGCATATCGCCAGCGGCGTCACTGTGGGACCGAGCAGCCCCGCCCTTCGTGCTTCAACGCAAGCCTGGTCCGTCACCAACGATGGCACCATCACCGGTGGCAATACGGTTCAGCTCGATCAAGGCGGCACGTTTCTCAACGCGAGCGGTGCCTCCGTCACGGGCACCGCGACCGGCCTGACATTCGGCTACAAACCCTTTGGCCTACCGCCTGCCGGTGGACCCGGCACCTTGAACAATTACGGCACGATCACCGGCGGCGTCGAAGGCGTGACGTTGTGGCTTGGCGGAACCGTCAACAACTACTTTGGCGGGACGATCGAGACACTGAATGGCACAAACGCCGTCTCCATTGGGCAGGGAACGTCGCGCACGCTGTTCAACGCCGGCACCATCCGGGCACCCAAGACGACCGGCTTCAGCACCGGCGTCCTGATCCAGGGCGGTCCCGCGACGTTCACCAACACCAGTACCGGCGTGATCTTCGGCGACTACAATGGCGTCTATGCGAGCGCCACGACGCCCTTCATCTCGTTCACCAATGCGGGCTCCATTACATCGAGACGCGGCCCGGCCGTCGAAGCGACCGCCGGCGGGACGTTCGTCAACAGCGGCACGATAAGCTCGACGAACACCGATGGCATCCTGATCCGCAACAATGTGAACGCGGAGATCACCAACAGCGGCACCATCAGTGGCGCGGTCAATGCCATCAATTTCTCCGCCGCCGGCGGCGCGGCGACGCCTGCCGTGCATACCCTGCGCCTGCAGACGGGTTCGGTGATCAACGGCATTGTGCGGGGCGGCACCAATACCGACAACCTCATTCTGGAAGGCACTGGCGCGGAAAGCATCGCGAAATTCTTGAACTTCGACAATTTGACGATGAATGGTGGGGACTGGACCGTCAACGATGCTGGCACCTTCTCCACCGGCACGAACGTACAGACGGGCACGCTGCGCGTCGCGGGCAGTCTGACGACACCGACGCTCACGGTGCAAGCGGGCGGCACGCTCGCTGGAACCGGCCTCGTCATCGGCGCTGTCAACAACGGTGGCAATGTCCGCGTCGACAGTGGCGCCACGTTGACGATCAACGGCACCTACGCCCAACAAGCCGGCGCCTTCCTCGTCATCGGCGCGACACCTTCGGCGGCGGCCCTTTTGTCCGTTTCCGGTACGGCCACGCTCAACGGCGGCGTGCAGGTGCTGGCGGGATCCGGCAACTATGCCCTGTCGACCCAATATACGATCCTCACGGCGTCGGGCGGACGCACCGGCACATTTGACTCGGTCTCCTCGAACTTCGCCTTTCTTTCACCCTCGCTCAGCTATGACGCCAACAACGTCTATCTGACGCTCGTCCGCAACAGCATCGATTTCGCCGCCATCGGCGGCACGTTCAATCAACGCGCGGCCGGCGCGAGGGTCGAAAGCCTTGGCTGGGGCGGACCCGTTTATAACGCAGTCTTGATTCTCTCGGCGCCGCAGGCTAGCGCCGCCTTCGATCAGCTCTCCGGCGAAGTGCATGCCTCGGCCCAGAACGTGATCATCCAGGACAGTCGTTTCCTGCGCGATGCCAGTATCGATCGGCTGCGCTCGGCCTTCGACAGTGTCGGCGCGTCCTATACACCCGTCATGTCCTATGCGCCGGGTGGTCCGGTGATGGTGCCGAGCCAGAGCGAACGGTTCGCCGTCTGGGGCCGCGCCTTTGGCGCCTGGGGAACGACCGCCAGCGACGGCAATGCGGCGCGCCTGCGTCACGACGTCGGCGGCGCCTTCGTCGGGGCCGACGGTCTTCTCGCCGACACCTGGCGCATCGGTCTGCTGACCGGCTACAGCCGTTCGACCTTCCGCGTGAACGACCGCTCCTCCTCGGGCGCCAGCGACAATTATCACTTGGGGATCTACGGCGGTTCGCAGTTTGGCGCTCTTTCCTTCCGTTCCGGCGCCAGCATGTCCTGGCATGACATCACCACCAGCCGTCTGGTCACCTTCCCCGGCTTCACCAACGGTCTGCAAGGACGCCAGAAGGCACGCACCGCTCAAGTGTTCGGCGAAGTGGGTTATGGCATCCGCGTCGGCTCGCTCGGCTTGGAGCCCTTCGCCAACCTGGCCTATGTCAACCTGAGCACCGACGGCTTTAGTGAAACCGGCGGTCCCGCAGCTTTGAACGTGCGCGGCAAGAGCAGCGGCGTCACTTTCACGACGCTCGGCCTGCGGGCGTCGCAGCAGTTCAGCCTCGGGTCTATGAACCTGACGGCCCGTGGCACCATCGGCTGGCGCCACGCCTTCGGCGATGTGACGCCGATTTCGGTGGCGGCTTTCGCTGGCGGCACGCCCTTCTCGGTCGCGGGTGTGCCGATCGCTCAAAATGCCGCCGTCGTCGAGGCCGGGCTCGATCTCAGCCTGACGCCGCAAGCGACGCTTGGCATTTCCTACGGCGGCCAATTCGGCTCGCGTCTCTCCGATCAGAGCCTCAAGGGCAACTTCATGTGGAAGTTCTGACATAGACGCTCGCGGCTATGCCCTGAAAACAGGCAACGATCGCCGCGAGCGACATTTCATTGCTGAATGATTCTTCCGCGCTGTCACATGTTCGACACAGCATTTCAGCGGCCTCGCAAAAGCGGAGGAAGATCCAGAACTTGTCGCAATAGTGTCATGGCACGACTGATAGACCCCGCCGCACAAAAAGCAGTGGGGCTCAAAAAAACATGTCAACTTTGTATAGCCGTGTCAGTCCGCTTCCTCTCATCCTCCTGTCTTGTGGTTTGGGCATAACCGGCGCGATCGCCGCCGACATCACCATTCCAGATGGCACCACATCCTCGGGCGCCCGCACTTTTGGCGGCACGGATCAGATTACTGTTGGCACCGGCGCGACGCTGACCTCTTCGGCCAACCCCACTTTGAACCAGAACTCGGCGGCGACAGGGGTTGTCATCGACAACTCCGGCACCATCGAATCGACCGGCACCGGCACTCGCGCCATCCGTTTCAACAACGGCACGGCGATGACTTTCACCCTGACCAACCGCGCCGGCGCCACCATCCAGTCACAGAACGATGCCGTGCAAGTAGGACAGAACGTCAGCAGCGGCACGATCATCATCAACAACTACGGCACGATCCAGGCCACGGGCGTCAACGGCAACAACGGCCAGTCGATCGATTTCGGCAACATCACCGCCGGCACCGCCAGCATCACCATCAACAATTTCGCCGGCGGCCTCTTGCAGACCGCCGATGCCGACGGCATCCGTCCCGGCAATAACGCGACGGTCAACAATGCCGGTTCGATCATCGCGCACGACTATCAGAACAACACCGGCGCCGATGGTGTCGATTTTCAGAACAGCACCGGCGGCACGGTCAACAACAGCGGCCTGATTTCCGGCGGCCGGCACGGCATCAACCTGGGTTACGACGCCGCTTCGAACAGCACGAGCTCGTTCATCACCGTCATCAACGAAGCGAGCGGCCAGATCATCGGCCGCAACGGTTCGGGCTATGGTTCCGACGCAGGCGGCAAGGTCATCAACTATGGCCTAATCTCCGGCCGGATCGACGACAGAGCCGGCGTGCCCAATGGCGACGGCGATGGCGTCGACATCGACTATATCGGCGAAATCACCAACTACGGCATCATCGAGGGGATCGGCGCCAAGGGTGTCGGTTCGGACGGCCTGACCAATACCGCTCAAGGTATCGCCATCGGTGGTGGCATGATCGACAACAAGGCCGGCGCGATCATCCGCAGCACCGGCGACGGCATTCTGGTCGACAACAGTTCGCAAGGGCCGGCCTTTGGCGTGATCAACATCACCAATGCGGGCACGATTAGCGGCGATCGCTACGGCATCTATATCAACAGCACGCTCGACAACGTGATCACCAATTCCGGCACGATCACCGGTGGCAACGGCCAGGCGATCGTCTTCGGTTCGGGCAATGACACGCTGAACATCCGCACCGGCTCGGTGATCAACGGCACCGTCGATGGCGGTGGCGGCTACAACCGTATTTCGCTCTCCGGCACCGGCACATTCGCCGGCGCGATCAACTTCCAGACCCTGAGCGTTGACGACGGCACCTGGACGCTGACCGGCACGCAGTCCTATTCGGACGGCATTTCGATCGCCAACGGCGCCAAGCTCAACGCGGCCGGTACGATCGGCGGTTTGATCACCGTTTCGAGCGGTTCTCAAATCGGCGGCTCCGGCACGCTCAGTGCCCTGCTCGTCAACTCGGGCGGCATGGTCGCGCCGGGCAATTCGATCGGCACACTGACGATCACCGGCAATATCACCTTCAACGCCGGCTCGATCTATCAGGTCGAAGTCAACGCCGCCGGCCAGTCCGACAAGATCGCCGCCGGCACCGCCACCATCAATGGCGGCAACGTGCAGGTGTTGGCGGGCGCCGGCACCTATGCGCCCTCGACGCAATACACGATCCTGACCACGACGGGCGGGCGCACCGGCACGTTCAGCTCGGTCTCCTCCAATCTCGCCTTCCTGACGCCGTCGCTCAGCTATGACGCCAATACCGTCTATCTGACGATGGCCCGCAACGACATCAACTTCGCCGCCGTCGGCACGACGCGAAATCAAAGCGGCACCGGTGCTGGCGCGGAAAGCACCGGCTGGGGCAATCCGGTCTACAATGCGATCCTCAACCTCTCAGCGCCGCAGGCCCGCGCGGCTTTCGATCAGCTCTCAGGCGAAGTGCATGCCTCGGCCCAGAACGTGATCATTCAGGACAGCCATTTCCTGCGCGATGCCAGCATCGACCGGCTGCGCTCGGCCTTCGACAGCGTCGGCGCGGCGTATACGCCGGTGATGTCCTATGCGCCGGGCGGCCCGGTGCTGGTGCCGGCCCAGACCGAACGTTTCGCCGTCTGGGGCCGCGCCTTTGGTGCTTGGGGTACCACCGCCAGCGATGGCAATGCCGCGCGCCTGCGCCACGACGTTGGCGGTGCCTTCGTCGGGGCCGACGGTCTGGTGGGTGACAATTGGCGCGTCGGTCTGCTTGCCGGCTACAGCCGCTCGACCTTCCGCGTCAGCGACCGTTCTTCGTCAGGCGCCAGCGACAACTATCACTTAGGGATCTACGGCGGTTCGCAGTACGGGGCACTGGCCTTCCGCTCCGGTGCCAGCATCTCCTGGCATGACATCACCACCAGCCGCGCGGTGAGCTTCGCCGGTTTCGCCACCAACAGCCTGCAAGGCCGCCAGAAGGCGCGCACCGCGCAGGTGTTCGGCGAAGTGGGCTATGGCATCCGCGTCGGCGCGCTCGGTTTCGAACCGTTCGCGAACTTGGCCTATGTCAACCTGAGCACCGACGGTTTCAGCGAAACCGGCGGACCGGCGGCGTTGAATGTGCGCGGCCGGAGCAGCGGCGTCACCTTCACGACATTAGGCTTGCGGGCATCGCAGCAGTTCAACCTTGGGGCGATGAACCTGACGGCACGCGGCACCATCGGCTGGCGCCATGCCTTCGGCGATGTGACGCCGATCTCGGTGGCATCCTTTGCCGGCGGCACGCCTTTCTCGATCGCCGGTCTGCCGATCGCCAAGAATGCGGCCGTCGTCGAGGCCAGGCTCGACCTCAATCTGACGCCGCAGGCGACGCTTGGCATCTCCTACGGCGGCCAGTTCGGTTCGCGTCTTTCCGATCAGAGCCTCAAGGGCAACTTCACCTGGAAGTTCTGATCGTTCTGACCACCAAGATCTGACTCAAAAAAACCGCCCGGCACCAACGTGCCGGGCTGTCGCATTACTCGATCTTCACACCCGCCGCTTCAACCATACGTTTCCAATTTGGCGTTTCGCTGGCCAGAAAACGCGCCAAATCATCCGGCGTTCGAATTTCAGGATCGACATCGGCACCCAGATTGGAAAGTTTTTGGCGAACGTCCGTTTCCGCCAAAATCGCATTGACCTCGTTGTTGATCTGCACGGCCGTCTCCTTGGCTAGGCCCGCCGGCCCCAGCAGACAGACCCATGTCGAAATCCTGACATCGCCAAAGCCCGTCTCGGGCGACGTCGGCACATTGGGAAGCTGAGCGGCCCTTCGAGCTCCGGTAACAGCGAGCGCGCGCACGGTGCCCGCCTCGATGAAGCTGATGACACCCGGCAGGCTGTCGATCGTGAACTGAATGTTGCCGCTCAAAAGATCCTGCAACATTGGCGCGCTGCCGCGATAAGGCACATGCCGCGCATCGGTTCCGGCGACCGTGTTGAGCAAAGCGCCACCGAGATGGCCCGTCGAACCATTGCCCGCACTGCCGTAGTTGAACTGCTGCGGCTGCGCTTTGGCTTTGGCGACAAGTTCGGCCACGGTCTTGTAATCGGCGCTGGCATTGACGATGAGGACGCTGGGGATCGAGGCCACGAAAGCGACCGGCGTGAAGGCGGATGCAGTGTCATAGGGCATGCGCGTGTACATGAATTGATTCATGACTGCCGGCCCCGGCGTCGACATGAGCAGCACATGGGCGTCCCCTGCGGCTTTGGCGACGGCCGCCGCGCCGGAATTGCCACCGGCGCCCGGAAGGTTTTCGATCAAAAACGTGGCCTTGAGGCGCGCGCCCAAACGCTCTCCGACAATGCGAGCGATAACATCGGTCGTGCCGCCGGCCGCGAAGGGAACGACGATCTTGACCGGTTTATCCGGCCAAGCCGCAGCCGGTGCGATCGCCGCGCCGATCGGAACCACGATGGCCGCTACGGCAAACCGCATCACAATACGGGCAATGTTCATGTCTCCTCCCTGAAGCAAAAATTCAATGACCTATATATATGATTTTTGAAAATCGGAACCGTCTCGCAAGGCCGCCAAAAACAAAAGGCCCGACACCGCCGCCCCCTCCGGGAACGGTGCCGGGCCGCCACGCATTTTCGAACGACATGTTTTCAGGTCGCGTGAAGAAAATGCGGTGAGCCGAAAGCCGAGACGGCTATTTCGTCAGCTTCTTCTTTTCCAACCAAGTCTGGACGAGCTGCGACACTTCCAGATTGTTCTTGTCCATCATCATCATGTGTGAATTGCCCTTGATGCCGACGGCGGGAAGATTGACCACGTCGACCGAACCGCCCGCGGCGGTGATCTTGTCGCCGAAGTCAGTGGCGTTCTTGCGGATCGTCGGCCAGCGCGAATCCTGCTCGATGAAATCCCCGAACACCATCAGCACCGGAATGTCCTTCAGTGCCGCCGCCTTTGTCGGATCGCCGATACCGGCAGGCTCGATCGCGACGAGCGCCTTCACCTTATCGGGACGCGCCTGAGCCACTTTGAAGCCGAACTGGCCGGCCTGGCTGTGGAACATGATGACGCACGGGCAGACCTTGTCGACTTCGGCCAGATAAGCGTCGATGATCATGTCGTCGGTGGAGGTCCAGCGCGGCACGATCTGCTTGACGAAATTGTCATAGCCATCCGGCGGGAATTGATTGCCGGGCAGATATTTCCGTTTCGCCGGATCGGCATTGTAGCTGTTGGCGCCGTCGCCGATGCGGAAACGTTCGAACGGATTGGCCGTGGTCAGGAACACCGGCTGGCCGGGAATGACATCCGGATACATCGCCCAGCTCGAGCGACCGCGCTCAACCGCATCGGAATTGTAGACCGACCAGCCCTTGCGCAGGAAAAATTCGAGCCAGCCCTGGCGCCCGTCCGGCGTCGACTCGTAGTTCACGCCGGTCATACCGCCGCCGTGCCAGAACAGCAGCGGTACGCTGCCTTTCTCGTTCTGCGGCAGGAAATACTGCACATACATCTGACCGGTCTGATAGGTGCCGTTCGGATCGACCTTGGCCGGCACGCCGCCGGGCGAGAAGGTCACTTCCGTGACCGGCCGGCCGGACAGTTCGACCAGTTTACCGCCGACATGGAACGAGCCCATGCCGCGCAGGCTGATCGGCTCCTGCGTCTGCTGCGCTTGCGCCGCACCCAGCGTGATCGACAGGCTAAGCGCCGTCGCCGCCAAAACACGAAACTTCATGATCCCTCCTCGATTCCCAAGAGCGTTTCCGTGAGCGTTGGTCGCCCGATAGAGCTCAAAGAATGAGCATTGTGAAATGCAAACGCCGAAGCGATTAATGCACTCCACGCATCAAAGAGAGGGGCGAGGAATTTTGGAGCCCGCTTATCGCGACGCCAGAGGTTCCTGAAAATGCAAGGGAAGCTCCTGGCCCCGCCGGGACGACTCTAGGGCGGCCAGGCAGATCTCCAGATTGGCGAGGCCCCATTTGCCCGTATGCACCGGCGGCTTGCGGCCGAGAATCGCATCGGCGAATTCCGCCAGCACGAGATCGCGCGGTGTCTTGTCGGTGGCGAGAATGATCTCTTCGCGGCCGTTCTCGTCATAGAGGAGAATGCCGCCGGGGGATTGGCGCAGGTCTCCCCGCTCGCAGCTCACCACCGTCAAGCCGAATGTCGGCTGATAAGGCGCGACGGCCGGAATGGCGGTCTTGGCACGGCTGCGCTTGGCGGCAAGCTCGCCTTCAGAAACCGCTTCCCGCTTCAGCTTCGGCCTTTTCGACAAAGGTTCGACAAAGCCCCATTCGGTGATGTCGTCGGTCAGCTCCATGGTCGAGAAATAGCCATAGCCATTGTAGACCGCGACCGCCGTCGCCCCATCTTCGAACGTGAGGAAGACCGTATGTGCGCCGATCGACGGCCGGCGCGGATCCCAATCGAAGGTGGATGCCCGCACACTGCGCACAGCGCCGCCGCCGAGCAGACGGATGATGTCGAACTGATGCGAGCCTTGCCGAAAGGTGACGCCGCCACCGAGCTTGACGTCGAACTCCTCGACGCGCCTCGGACGAAACATCCAATCGGTGAAATCCATGGTGTTGATCATGCGAACGCGGCCGAGGCGGCCGCTGTCGATGATGCTGCGCATGGCGTGAATGGGCGCATCGTAGCTGTGCGAATGACCGACCAGAAGAATGCGGTTGGCTTGCTCCGCTGCCGCAACCATGGCCTGCGCATCCTCAAGCGACACCGCCATCGGTTTTTCGGTCAGCACATGTTTGCCGGCAGCGAACGCAACCGCAGCGTGAGGACGATGCTGTTCCGTCGGGGTCGCGATATAGATCGCATCGATGTCGCGATGTGCAACCAGCGCGCCCACATCGGCGTAGCCCTGCGCGCCCGTCTCGCGTTCGGCCTCCTGCCGCGCGGCGGCATTCGCTTCGGCGAAAGCGACGAGCTGAAAATCATCACTCTTTTCAATCGCCGGCAGAAAGGCGCGGCCGGCGGCACCCATGCCGACGATCCCGATTTTCAGGGCTGCCATGTCCCCTCCCCGTTTTGTCGCTTTCGACTGCTTGCCAAAGCTTCGACATAATGTTAGGCAACTAATATTATAATAAGACCCATTCAAGTCTGGGCCGCCGCCAAGTCTGGGAGAGGACTATGCTCACCGCCGAACAGAACGAGATGATCACCCGCATCGGACCCGGCACGCCGGCCGGCAATCTGATGCGACGCTATTGGCAGCCGGTCGCAGCCGTTTCGGAATTGAGCGAACGCTGGACGATGCGTGTGCGCCTCTTGGGCGAAGATCTGGTTCTCTACCGCAATCGCGAAGGCGGTTATGGCCTGGTAGCCGAGAAATGCCCGCATCGCGGCGCTTCGCTGGCTTACGGCATCCCCACCGAAAAGGGCCTGCGCTGCCCTTATCACGGTTGGGAGTTCGGCAAGACAGGCCAATGCCTGAGCCAACCCAATGAGCCCGAGCGCATGGGCTTCAAGGACAAGATCAAGACCGCTGGCTATCCGGTCGAAGAACTCAACGGCATGTTGTTCGCCTATCTCGGCCCGCAACCGCAGCCGCTGCTGCCGCGCTGGGACGGATTCGTGGTCGAGGGCGCCATCCGTATGCTCGGCCGCGCACTGATCCCGGTGAACTGGCTGCAGGCCATGGAAAATTCGCTCGACCCCATTCACACCGAATGGCTGCATGGGCACACCTATGAATTCGTCAAGGAACAGGAAGGCGTGAAGGTTGCGATCTCAACCCGTCACGAAAAGATCGCCTTCAAAGAATTCGAATATGGCATGACCAAGCATCGCCTACTGGAAGGCCATTCGGAAGACTCCGACGATTGGCGCATCGGCCATCCGGTGGTGTTTCCGAACATGCTGTCGGTCGGCAATGGCGATGAAACCTCGCGCTATTATGCCTTCCAGATCCGCGTCCCGGTCGACGATCAGCACACGATGCATATGTGGTACACGGCCTATATGCCGCCGAAGGACCGGCCCGTGCCACCGCACCTGCTCGCCAAAATCCACACCTACACCGTGCCGTTCAAGGACGAGAACGGCGAGTTCATTCTCGACAATGTCGACACCCAGGACATGATGGCCTGGATCACCCAAGGCGCCATTGCCGACCGCACTAAGGAAAATCTCGGCGTCTCCGATTCTGGCATCGCGCAATATCGTCGGATGATCATGCGCGAGATCGAAAAGGTGCAGGCGGGCCAGGACCCGATCGCCATTTTTCGCGATGCGTCGAAGAACGTGCGGCTCGATCTGCCCAACGAACGCAAGAAACATCACAACAGCGATGGCTTCGGCAATTGGATCATGCGCACCCACGCCGGCTATTCGCCGATCGCCCGCGATGTGATCGAAGTTTTCGAGCCCAAATTGGCAAGACATCTGCAACCGGCGGAATGAATATTTGTCTGGCGGGTGCGGACATGCGATCCAAGCGGTCCTTCGTAATGACATCGCGAGATCAAATGGCGCGCCGGGCAAGCAAACCGATCACGGTCGACCCTTCCGACCGTATGGCTCATCTGGTGAAGCTGTCCGGCAAGGCGCTCGTACGCGCCTTGCAGGTGCGGCTGGCCAAAATCTCGGTCGCCCACGGACATTGGACGTTTCTGCGCATTCTCTGGCAGCAGGATGGCTTGAGCCAGGCGGAGCTGGGCGTGCAGGCCGGCGTCACCCGCCCCTCCACCTTCGCCGCCGTGAAGGCCATGGAGGAACTGGGCTATGTCGAGCTGCGCCAGCAGAAAGGCAACCGCAAGAATGTCTATGTGTTTCTGACACCGGCCGGACGTGCGCTTGAGCGTAAGCTTGTGCCGCTGGCGGTCGAGGTCAATAAGATCGCCTTGAAGGGATTTTCGGAAGCCGACGAGAAGCGCTTTCGCACCATGCTCCTCAAGATCAGTGAGAACTTGGCAGAAGACGAAGTTAGCTTAGAATGAGGATCAAAGAGTTCCGGCTCTTCTGATGACAAGCCCTCGCTGAAAGCGGGGCACATATGGGAGGATTGATTATGGCAGGGACGAAAGTCCGTTGCGTGCTGGGTGCTGTCGCGCTGCTGGCGGCCATGGGGACATCGCAAGCTCAGGATGCCGAGGCGCAATTCTACAAGGGCAAGACAGTGCGGATGATCGTCGGCTTTGGACCCGGCGGCGGTTACGATGCCTATGCACGCATGATCGCGCCCTATCTGTCCCATGAGCTCGGCGCCAATGTGGTGGTCGAGAACCAGCCCGGCGCCGGCAGCATCAGCGCCATGAACAATCTAAGCATCGCCCCGCCCGATGGGCTGCAATTGATGTTGGCCAATGGCACGGCAGCGGGCCTGGCGCAGATCATGGGCATGTCCGGTGTGCGCTATGATCTCAGCAAGCTGACGCAGCTCGGCACGGTCAGTGCCTCGCCCTGGGTCTGGCTGGTGCCTGTGCAATCGCCGCTGCGCACCATCGACGACGTCCGCAAACTCGGCCGGCCGTTGAACTGGTCGTCCAGCGGCCCGATCGACGGTCTGTCGGATGGCGCGCAGATCACCTGCGAAGCCCTGAAGCTCAATTGCAAGATCGTGATGGGCTACAAGGGCAGCAGCGAGGCGGCCCTGGCGGTGGCGCGCAATGAGATGGACGCGATCTATGTTTCCGACACGTCCGCCAACAATTACGTGAAGGCCGGCGATCTCAGAGCGATCGCCAATATGGCGCGGCGCAAGTCCCGCTTCTTCCCCGATCTGCCTACTGTCTACGAGATGGAAAAGCTGTCGCCGGAGGCGCAATGGCTGTTCGACTTCCACGGCACGGTGGAAGATCTCGGCCGCATCCTGATCATGCCGGCCAACATCCCGCCGGCCCGGCTCGCCTTCGTCAATGCGGCCGTCGCCCGCGCCCTGAAAGACCCAGCCCTGATCGCGGAAGGTGAGAAGTCGCAGCGCTATGTCGATTTCATCGGTCCGGAGGAAACCCGCAAGGCAGTGAACTCGGCCATCGGCCAGTTGACGCCCGAGCAACGCAAGACGGTGCAATCGGTGCTGTCGGTGAACAAATAAAAGTCTTGGCGCCGGCAGCACCAGCTGCCGGCGGACACTTCTTGAACACTGAGCCGATCAATCGGCCTTAAATCCCGCGGCCTTCACCAGCTCGCCCCAGCGCAAGCCTTGTTTCTTGATATCGGCGAGAAGAGCGTCGCTGCCTGTCCGGCCCGAAACTTCGAAACCCTGCGCTTCGAGTGAGGCTTTGACCTTGGGGTCGGTGTGCGCCGCCTTGGCCGCCTTCACCAGTTCATCGATGATCGGCTGTGGCGTCCCCTTCTTGACCAACAGGCCGAACCAAATGGAGGCCGTGAATTCGGGATGTTTCAATTCCGCGAAGGTCGGCACGTCAGGCAGAAGCGGCGAACGCTTCTCGCCCGTCACGGCGATGGCCCTGAGATTACCTTGTTTGATTTGCGGCACGGTGTTGTTGATCTGTGTGAAGCCGAGCAAGGCATGCCCCGCGACCAGATCGATAGTTTGAGGGCCTGAGCCGCGATAAGGCACATGCGACAGATCGAGGCCGAAGCGTTGGTTAAGCTGAAAGCCGAAGAAATGCGACGGCGTGCCGGGACTGAATGAAGCGTAGCTGAGTTGGCCAGGCTTCGTTTTGATCCAGGCGACAAGCTCGTCCAAAGTTTTGGCCGGCACACTGGGATGGACCACAAACGCCAAGGGGGCTTCGACGCCGCGGATCAACGGCACAAAGTCGTCCACCGTCCAGCGTAAATTATCATAGGCACTGGGATTGATTTCGGTCATGGCTTGCGTGCCGACCCAGACCAATGAGCCATCCGCTGGCGCATCGGCGACCATCTGAATGGCGATATTACCGCCAGCACCGGGCTTATTTTCGATGATGATCGTCCGGTTCATCGTTGCAGCCATGTGATCGGCGATCACACGGGCATAAGGATCGATCGCGCCGCCTGCTGCCGCACCGACAATGAACCGGATCGTATTCGACTGCGCCTGCGCGGCCACGGACATGATCAATACGGATGCCAGCGCGACCGCTATCCGCAAACCCTTCCTCACCACCATTTCCTCCCTCCACTTTTCGCCGCGAGTCGATGCGCTGCTGGCTTGTTCTCCCTTCCGCCAGCGCACTTCGACCCGCGATACGACATAAAAGCTTGCCCAAGTCGCAAACCTGTTCAACACATACTCGCGGAAGGGCCACACAGTGGCCCAAGACGGAATGACGGGGGCCGCATGGACACGACGAGCAAGACCTGCTCGCTCGAACGCGCCATCGATGTGCTGGAACATCTGGCGGCACGCGGCCCCAGCGCCTTGCATCATTTGCAGGACGAAACGGGCCTGTCGAAGACCACCCTGCGCAGGCTTTTGGAAACATTGGTACGGCGGCGCCTCGTGCGGCGCGGGCTGAGCGACGGCGCCTATCGCTGCAACATCACTTTGCCCTCGCGCGGCGACAAAACCCATCAGGGTAAGATCGCCCGGCTCATCGATGTGGCGACGCCGCTGCTGCGGGCCAGTAACACCGACATCCGCTGGCCGATCGATCTGCACATCTACCATCAGGGCCGCATGCAGGTGATCGAGTCGACCCGCACGATCAGCCCCTTCGGCTTCAACCGCCCACACCGGCCCGAGCTCGATCTCAACATTTTCGCCGCCGCCAGCGGCATCAGCTATCTGGCGACCCTGCCGGATGCGCGCGTGTGGAAGATGATCGAAACCCTGCGCGACCAGGAGTTGTGGGCGCTCGCGCGCTACCGGATCACGCCGCAGCGACTGTTTCGCGAGATCGAGCTGACGCGCGACAAGGGTTATGCGCGCCGCTTGGCCAACCAGAGCGACGGCGGCTTCCACGCCATCGCCGCTCCGATCCGCTCTCATCGCACGGGGATCGGCGCCGTCAGCCTCTGGTGGCCGCAGACCTATCTCGCCCTGCCCGCCTTCGCGGACAGGCATGCCGAGCAGTTGAAAGCTTTGGCGGCGGCAATTTCGCGGGAGATGAGCTGAAACCGAAGGCTTGAGGCTGACGGGCGGATTTAGGTGGCTCAAACCGCTCGCAACCGATTGCAGGGGGTGTTTGGTCCATGGTATCTCGCCGCCAACTCCGTGGGACTTTGCGTGGGACTTTTGGTCCAAAACGTTCTGCTTCGGTCCTGACGTGGTTTTTGACAGCCTGAGTAATATTCCTTATTATTCAGATGCTTGGAAATATTCGGGGTATAGCGCAGTCTGGTAGCGCGGAAGTTTTGGGTACTTCAGGTCGTAGGTTCGAATCCTGCTACCCCGACCATTCCCAGGTGTTTGGAGAATATCGTTCTGACAGCGAGATGGAAGAGCCCATGACCGCCCGGATTTCCTGCCCCGCCAAGACCGCGACCCAATCGGGTTTTGCCAAGTCGAGACGCTGGCTGCTGGAATTCGACCGGAATTCGCCGCGCGAGATCGATCCGCTGATGGGCTGGACCTCGTCGAGCGACATGAATGCGCAGGTCAGACTGTGGTTTCCGACCAAGGAAGAGGCGATCGCCTATGCCGAGCGCGAAGGCCTTGCCTATGTGGTGGTCGAGCCCAACGCGGTGACGCGCAAAATTCTGTCCTATTCGGATAATTTCCGGACCACTCGCATCGGTCAGTGGACCCACTGATCGGCCGTCATTGCGTTTCAGCGAACGCAATTTGTCTGCAGTTTCAGGCTCCGTAGCTCAGCTGGATTAGAGCAGCCGCCTTCTAAGCGGCAGGTCGTTGGTTCGAGCCCAACCGGAGTCGCCATTTTTTCCCTGCCTGCTTCGCATTTGCGCGGAACCATCGCCACGTGAAGGGATTGACAGGCAGGGAACCTATCAGCCCCCCAGCCCCAGGTTCCCTTTTCCCGCCGGTGAGCAGCCACTCGCCGGCGGGCCCTTTTTATCCCCCTTATTCTCTCCCTTGCGATCCGCGCGTTCTTGCCAAAGTTGACATCTGGATCGCTTGCGTTAATATGTAACTATAAGGTTACAAATTATGCGCCCTTCACCTGCTGCCGCCAATGCCGTCTTCCGCGCCATCGCCGATCCGACCCGGCGGGTGATCCTTGACCGGCTGCGCGCCGGGCCAGCCAACGCCGGCGCCCTGGCGGCGGATTTTCACACCAGCCGACCTGCCATTTCCAAGCACTTGCGCGTTTTGCGGGAAGCCAAACTGGTGATCGACACCCCGGTCGGTCGCGAGCGCGTTTACTCCGTCAATCCCGTCCCACTGCAGAGCGTCGCCGGTTGGCTGGAGGGCTATCGTGCCTTCTGGCAGACCAGCCTCGACCAATTGAAACGTAACCTAGAGGGAACATGAGCACATCTGCCAGTCATCTTGCCAGCCATCAGGCACGCGCCGTCGCCGACATCAGCGAAGGGCTCGTGCTGGCTTCCGTCGAAATCGCTGCGCCGCCCGAACGGGTGTTTCAGGCCCTCACCTCAAGCGAAATTTGCAACTGGTGGGTTCGCCCCGGTGTCATGGATACGCGGGAGTGGAGCGGCGAAGTACGTGTCGGCGGGCGCTGGCGCGCCTCCGGCATAGGCAACGGCCGGCCTTACGTGCTGGAAGGGGAATATCTGGAGATCGATCCGCCGCGCAAACTCGTCCACACCTGGGAACCGGTCGGCGCACCCGGCCAGCCCTCGACCGTCACCTATCTCCTGGAACCCACCAGCAAAGGCACCAAAATCACCTTGCGTCATGCCGGCATCGCGGTTCCCGATATCTGCACCAATACGAGCGTTGCCTGGGAAACGAGCTTTGCCCGGCTTGCCGAAATTTTCACCGAGCGCCTGGGCTCCTAGGCCATGGCTTATGACGAGGCCGCCGCCGCACGGATCCGCGGCGCCCTGCCCGCGGCGGGAACTGTTACCGAGCGCCGAATGATGGGCGCGCTCTGTTTCATGGTGGACGGCCATATGTGCTGTGGCGTCACCGGATCGGCACTGATGATCCGCGTCGGTCAAAATGGCTATGCCGCCGCCCTCGCCAAGCCGCATGTGCGGCCGATGGACATTGGCGGACGGCAACCCAAGGGTTTCGTGCTGGTGGAACCGGAGGGCTATCGGACCAAGGCCGCCTTGCAGGCCTGGCTGCGTCAAGCCCTCGCCTTCACCGCTGAGCTGCCACCGAAGAAGCCGGCACGGCGGAAAGGCTGACAACCTTGGTGTCATCCTGGACAGTTGCGAAGCAACTGATCCGGGAACCAGGGGCAACAAGCACGATGTTTACCGTCTGTCGTTGCCGTGCCGCCACTCTCTGTCCGCTCTACCACTCGCCCCTGGTTCCCGGATCGCCTGCGGCGTCCGGGATGACACAAAGGTCGAGGAAGCACTTAGCGGAACAGCGAATTGGCGATCTTGTCACCGGGTTTCAGGCCGATCTTGCGGGCCGCACCGGCGTTCAGTTCCAAAACCGCGAAGGCCGGGCGCGCCGAGGGAATGGTACGTTCGGACAGAGGCTCGGTGTTCTCAGCCACGTTGATGACGGTGCCGTTGCGCGAAATGAACACCATGTCGAGCGGCAGATAGGTGTTTTTCATCCACATCATCACCGGCTGTTCGCTTTTGAAATCAAACAGCATGCCGCGATCGGCAGGCATATAGCGGCGGAACATCAGGCCCCGCGCCCGCTGCTCGTCGGTCCGCATGACCTCGACGGAAAACTGATGCGCGCCGCTGGCCGTGGTGATGGTGAGGGGTTCGAGATTGGCCTCTTCCTGCACCGCCGCCGCCTGGGCGAAAGCCGGAGTAGAGAGGGGTGCGGCCAGGGCTGAGAGGCCAATCACGCCGGCCAGAAGCGCGCCGCGGCAGAAAAATCCATAAAACTTGACCATCGACTCTATGCTCCGGAAGCCGCCCGTGCCGGCCGATTAGCATAGATCGGCGGCAGCCGTAATCGGCCGCCCATCAATCGATCGTGAAGTTTAGTGGGAGCTTGGCAGGCGGGTTTCGAGCGGCCGCACTTCCGCCGCCATCAGGCCCTTGTCGCCATGGCCGAAGCGCACCAGGAGTCCGTCGCCCGGTTTCAGATCGGCGATGCCGAACCGGCGCAGGGTTTCCATGTGAACGAAAATGTCCTCGGTGCCTTCGCCACGGGTGACGAAACCAAAGCCGCGCACGCGGTTGAACCATTTCACCACGACGATTTCGAAGCCGCCCGGCGCCGCCACCTGCACATGGGTGCGCGGTGCCTGCAATTGCGAGGGATGCGTGGCCGTCGACTCATCGAGCGAGAGCACTTTGAAGACCTGCAGGCCCTTGGCGCGCTTCTGCACTTCGCAGACGATGCGCGCACCTTCCGGCGCCGTCGAGAAACCATCGCGCTTGAGAACGGTGACATGCAGCAGCACGTCAGCACCGCCGTTGTCTGGAAGGATGAAGCCGTAGCCCTTGGCGACATCAAACCACTTGATGTGCCCGGCGATCTCGAAGAGATCCAACGGCCGTTCTTCGGACGTCGCTTCGTGCGCGACACCTTGGCCGCTTACGCCGCTTCTGCCTTCAAGCTGATCCTTGCTGGTCAATGGACCCGCCCCCGCCTGGACACTCTTGTTGCCGCACCATGCACTCTGGATGTGGCCGAACCTATTTCAACTTCACCCAGAATCACCAACTAAAGATAGCATCGGGCCAAATTGGTCCAACTGATATTTGAGAAAACTCCTGTGGATGACTGGGCCGCCTTGTTGGCCCGCCAGGACGTTAGTTCAAGCGGTTAGCACGCTCGAACGGCTCGAGAATGGCGCCGATGTCGCCACGCAGAACCAGGTCCGCGATATCGTCGAACGGTGTCGGATCGCGATTGATGATCACCAAAGCGGCCCCGTTTTCCTTAGCGATTAAGGGGAATCCAGCCGCTGGATAGACGACGAGCGACGAGCCGATCGCCAGCATCAGATCGCAATTTTCGGCGACACGCTGCGCGCGGCGCATGGCTTCGACAGGCATCGCCTGGCCGAAAGCGATGGTTGCGCTTTTGACCGCACCACCGCACAGGCATCTGGGCGCCCGGCCATCGGCCTCGAACTTGCGCCGGATCGGCTCCAGCTCGTAGCGCACGCCGCAGGCGAGGCAAGTCGCATAGGTGCCATTGCCATGCAGTTCGACCACTTGCTCGGCCGAGACGCCAGAGGCCTGATGCAGGCCGTCGATATTCTGCGTGATGATGCCACTCATAAGCCCGTCGCTGATCAGGCGCGACAGCGCGCGATGGCCCCTGCCCGGCTTGGCGCCCGCATAAGAATCGTCCATCGCGAATTTCCGCTCCCAGGCGAGAATGCGATTGTCCTCGCTCGCCAGAAACGCCTCAAACGGCATCGGCGGATGGCGATGCCAGGCGCTGTCCTTCGAGCGAAAATCAGGGATACCGCATTCGGTCGAAATGCCGGCGCCGGTGAAAGCCGCGGCGCTGCTGCTTTCCGCCAGAAAGGCCGCGAGGCGCCGGTGCGCCTCATCCAGTTCATCCTGTTTCATGCGTGCTTCCGTCCGCTCCAGCGATCCGCGCAACGATGCTTATCAACTCTTGCTTATCATGAAGGCAGAACATCGCCTTCACCATTGCAAAATGCGGCCCGACCCGCTCCTATCGCCGCCGTGAAAATGACCGCGAGATCAATCTCGCCAAAAATAAATAGTGAGCGAAACATGCTGGACAAGAATCTGGGCAAATCCGGGTTGCGGGTGTCGGTAGTCGGCCTCGGCTGCAACAATTTTGGCGCGCGGCTCGACCTCGCCGGGGCGAAAACGGTGGTCCATAAGGCCCTCGACGAGGGCATTACCCTGTTCGACACGGCCGATATGTACGGCAATCGCGGCGGCTCGGAGACGGCGCTTGGCGAAATTCTCGGCGCCCAGCGCAAGAACATCGTCCTGGCCTCGAAATTCGGCATGCAGATGGACGAGGCCGGCAAGCTCAAGGGCGGCTCGCGCCGCTACATCATGTCCGCCGTCGAGGCGAGCCTGCAACGGCTGCGGACCGACTGGATCGACCTCTATCAACTGCATCGGCCCGATCCGCTGACGCCGATCGAGGAAACCTTGCGCGCGCTCGACGATCTCGTCCGCCAGGGCAAGGTGCGCTATATCGGCTGCTCCAACCTCGCCGCCTGGCAAGTGGTCGAAGCCGCCTGGACAGCCAAGAGCGGCGGCCTCAACGCCTTCGCCTCCTGCCAGGACGAATACAGCCTGCTCTATCGCAAGCCCGAGGCCGATCTGGCGCCAGTGACCGAGCAATACGGCCTTGGCATCCTGCCCTACTATCCGCTGGCCGCCGGCATGCTCACCGGCAAATACAAGCGCGGCGAAATGGGCGCCGCCGGCACGCGCTTCGCGCCGGGCTCGATGTATGTGAACCGCTATATGAACGACAAGAACTGGACGCGGATCGAACAGCTCGACGCCTTCGCCAAGGCGCGCGGCCGCACGATGGTCGAACTCGCCTTCTCCTGGCTCGCCAGCCGGCCGACGGTGTCTAGCGTCATCGCCGGCGCCATGACGCCGGAACAGGTAGCCACCAATGTGAAGGCGGCGGCATGGACGTTGAGCAGTGAGGAATTGGCCGAGATCGATAAGATCACGGCTTAGCTGAATGCGTTGCAGACGACGTGAGATCGAAGGCGTTACCGTTTGCCCCTGGGTCCCGGATCACGCTTCGCGTGTCCGGGATGACACCAAGAAAGAGATCAACCCGGCAACTTCAGCCAGATGTCGCCATCGCGTACTTCGGCCGGAAAGCCCTTCAGGCGCGTCGCTTCATCGCCCGGATGGCGGCCGGTCTCGACGTCGAATTCGAACCCGTGCCAGGGACACACGATATGTTTCTGGCCGGTATAGAACATGCCCAGGCTGCGTTTGTCCTCGGTCAGCTCCTCGCCGATGCGTCCGAAGATACGCCCCTGGCACACCGGGCCGCCCGCATGCGGGCAGTGATTTTCCCACGCATAGACTTTGCCGCCGACCCGGAACACACCGACCTCGCGGCCCGATGTGGCGTAAACCCGATGAGCGCCGTCGGCGATGTCGTCGAACCTTCCCACTTTGACGTCAGCCATGTCTGCCTCGAATGATGTGATGAATTATCGGGTATGGCTCGGTCGGTTGAACCAGAGCGCTACGTCGAACATGTTGAGATCGACCGCGCGGATCAGTGCGCAGGCGGCGACCACCGCCTCGGTCGCATTGACCAGCCGCGTGTCGACCGGCGCAAATTCCTGCTCGGTCTTTTCCACCTTGGCCGCATAGGCTTTCACCAAAGCGGTCATGGCGTTCTGCAAGACCTCGTCGGGAATGTCCGCCGCCGCGTCGCTCTTCAATGCATCATTCAGTGCATCGCTGAGCGCCGCACCTGCATCCTTAACCGATTGCACCATTATCAACGTCCTTTGGACAGGGCGATGCCCTGTGCGGCCGCAGCTTCGCCCACCGGGCCGAGGCTCGGTTTACCGAGCTTGTGCTCCGGCACTTTGAGATTGAAAAGTTTCGCGGCGTTGAGGCCAAGAATGTTGCGCTTCTGCTGTTCGTTGAGGAACGGCAGTTGCGTGATCGAATTGGGCAGATCGAAATCCCAATGCGGCCAGTCGGTGGCGAACAGAAGCTGCGTCTCGGCGTTGATCGCCTTGAACGTCGCTTCCAGCAGTTCGAGATTGTCACGCTCCATCGGCTGCGTGGTGTAATACATCTCACGCATATAGTCCGACGGCTTGCGCTTGAGCAGCGGCGCCTCCGATGTGCGCATCATATATTCGGAATCGAGCCGCTGCATGACGAAGGGCACCCAGGCGAGACCGCTCTCCACCCACATGCTCTTGAGTTTCGGGAAGCGCTCGGGAATGCCGTTGATGACCCAATTGGTCATGTGGATGATGTTGTAATAGACGAAAGAGATGGCGTGCATCGACAGGAAGCGATTGCACTGCTTCATCGATTCATCGCCCCAATGGAAGCCGGAGTGGAAGCTGATCGGCTTGCCGCTCGCCTCGATCGCCGCGTAGAGCTTCATGTAGCAATCATGATGCACCGGGCGATAGCGGGTCGACGTCACCATATAGCCGACGACCTGAGGATTGGCCGCGTGCTTCTCGACTTCGCGCAATGCCGCTTCCGGATCGTTGAACGGCAGATAGATCATGTTGATCATCCGCTTTTCGTGCGGCAACATGTCTTCGCACATCCACGCGTTGAAAGCCTGGCCGATGGCCGCTTCGATCTCCGGCTGCGGATGCATGCCAAGCACTAGCATCGGCGTCGGCAAGGTGACCATGTAGTCGAGGCCCATCGTGTCCATGGCGCGCTGCGTCAGGGTCACCATCGGATGCTGGGTACCAGGCGTCTTCTCACCCAGGCGCTGCTGATGCGGGATGCGGCCGAACATGTCCTGATACAACATGCCGGGTGTCGCATTGCTGAGTCCGGGAGGCGAACCGGGACGGTCCTTGAATGACTTCGCCATGTCCCGATAGACCTTGTTGTCCATCCGGCCGATGATTTCCTGCCAGAACGGAAACTCGCTCAAATGCCCATCGGCATCGACGACGAAATAATCCTTCAGCTTTTCCGCTTCCTTGGTCGCATGGGCCAAGAGATCGCGGGTATCCGTGAGCGTATCAACGGTCGGAAGTTCGAAGACACCGGTGGGAACCGAGGTGCGATCATCCATGTGTTGTCCTCCGCGCTGTCGCGACGAGCCGCATCAGGAACGAAACGAACTCTATCGCGATCGTTTTGTTGATAGCGGGTATGTTCCCGCTCTTTGTCGTCCGCAGTTTAGAATGGTTCTGTTGCGTGCATGGTTGAAGCGCGACCGCCGTCCTGTCAAGCACGACATCGCCCTCTCCTATGTGCTTGTGCGGCAACGAAACGAAGCGTTTTACGATCGTTTTATTGAGCCGCGACAGACCGTTGCGACGAGGCCATTTAGGGGCCTTTGCAGACGATGTTGAGCAGCGCCTGGCGCTTTTCCGTCTCCATCACCTTGAACGCCCGCTCGATGGCTTTCGGCACGGCCGCCGGATCGACGACCTTCTCGCCATGGCCGCCGGCGGTCTCGACCGCTTTTTCAAAAGCCAGCTCTCGATCGAAATATGTCAGAGGCTCGCGATTGCTCTTGGCCGCATAGCCACTCGGATAGACCTCGCGGGTGTTGCGCTTCACCGCGCCCCACATGGCATTGTTGAACACCATGGTCAGGATCGGCCAATTCTCGGCGGCCGACACATAATGCGCCGGGATCGGATTGCCGAACATATAGGCGCCATCACCCACCGCGCAGATGACCCGCTTGTGCGGTGCGGCAGCCTTCATGCCCAGCGCCATGCCGAGGCCCCAGCCTAGCGCACCGGCGGCGCCGGTAAAGAACAGGGAGCCGGGCTTCTGCAAGGTCAAATGTTCATAGGTGATCGGACCTTCCTTGATGACGATATCGTCTTCGCCGCGCACCTGATCGAGGCAATAGGTCACCCAGGCCGGATTGATCGGCGTTTCGTGCTTGGCTTTCTCGAGCGCCGCCTGCCAGCGTTGGCGCTGCGCCGCGCGACGCTCCGCGAGGCGCTTGCGGCGCGCCTCGATGCGATCCTTCGCGGCGGCTTTGCGTGTTTCCAGGGCGGCGGCCAGCGCCGCCATCGACGGGCCGGCCGCGCCGGTGATGGCGAGATCGCTAGCGAAGCTGCGCATCGGATAAGACGAGAACAGCGGATCGACGCCGATATGAACGATCTTTGTATCGCGGCCCGGTGCCTTCTTATTGGGAATCCAGGGCACGTCGCATTCGATGACGATCACCGCGTCCGCCTCGGTGATGAAGGCATCCGGTTCGTAGCCCAGATGCATCGGATGATTGCTGTCGAGCGCGACATAACGGGGCTTGCGCTGGGTGACGGGGATGGCGAACACGTCGGCGAGAGCGGCCAGCGCCGCCGGTTCGCTCCAGTCGCGGCCGACGCTGGCGCAGACGATCACCGGGTTTTCCGCCTTGGCGATGATATCGGCGGCACGATCGATGGCATCGAGATCGGGGAAAGGCGCGCTCGCCGGCTGGCGGCGCGATGGCGAAGAGTAAGAGAAATTCTCCACCGGCGCGGCCAGCACCTCGCGCGGCAGCGTGAGATAGACCGGCCCTTTCGGTTCGCTCATGGTGACGGTCAATGCGCGGTCGACGGTCTGTTCCAGCACCTGCGCGTTCGGCAGCTCATAGTCCCATTTGACGATCTCGCGCACCACCGCGCCCTGATCGCGCATTTCCTGCGGCCAGTGGATCTCGCCCGTGCGCGCGCCGAGAACGCCACCCTCCTCGCTGTAGGGCGTGCGGCCGGAGGTGAACAGCACCGGCAGATTGCCGCGCCAGGCATTCATCAGGCCGCAAATCGAATTGGCGGTGCCGACATTGACATGGACCATGACGAGCTGCGGCTTGCCACTCTGCAAATAGTGGCCGAGCGCCATGTGGATAGCGACATTCTCGTGCGGGACGATGACAGGCTTGGGCATTTTGCGCCCCTCGCCCTCGAATTTGGCCAAAGCTTCGATCAGCGGCGCGAAATCTGTGCCGGCATTGGCAAAGAGGAAATCGACGCCGCGATCGGCCAACAGTTCGACGTAGGCCTCGGCGACAGTGCCGGAGGCAATGGTTTTCACAGACACGTTTCCACCCATGGTTGGCGGCCTGTGCGCGGCCGCTTCGCGCCTGCTTTAAAGCAGGATTGCGTGGGAGGAAACCCGGTGGGCCGTGCTCTCTACCGCTTCGGCTGCCAGAGCACCTGCGGGCCGATTTCGTCGTTGGTGCAGCAGCCCGTGAACCCCATGTCAGTTTCCAGCTCGTTCCGCAGCAAATTCAGGGCGTGATAGGCCCCCTCCTCGCCGCCGACACAGGTGCCATAGAGGGTGGCGCGGCCGGTCAGCACCAGATCGGCGCCGAGCGCCCGTGCCTTCAGAATATCGCCGCCCCGGCGGATGCCGCTGTCGACGATGACCTTCATCTTGTCGCCGACCTCGGCCTTGATCTCCGGCAGCACATCGAGGGAGTTGACGGCGGTATCAAGATTGCGCCCGCCATGGTTGGAGATGACGATGGCGTCGAGCCCCTCAGCGGCGGCACGCGCCGCATCCTCCGGCCTGTGCAATCCCTTGAGGATCATCGGCCCTTTCCACAGGTCGCGCAGGCGCTTGATATCTTCCCAGGTGACATCGCCACCGGAAAGCGAAGGCCGCTCGCCACCCTTCGTCGGCTTTGGCCGATGCGCCAGCGCCGGCATGCCATATTTGAAGTAATGCGGCGCGAAAGTGCCGATCGCCCAGCGCGGATGCAGCATCACATCCCAGACGGCGCGACCATTGATGAAGAAGGGCATGGTGAAACCGTTGCGTCGATTGTATTCGCGCACCGGCGAGACCTGCGTGTCGACCGTGACGATCAGGGTTTCAAAGCCGGCATCCTTGGCGCGGCGCACCAGGGCATAGGATTGTTCGCGCTCGGGCCAGATATAAAGCTGGAACCACTGCCGTGCGCCCTGCCCGGCCGCCGCAACGGCTTCGATCGTGCTGAGCGACAGAACCGCCAAAGTGAACGGCACACCGAAACGCGCAGCAGCACGCGCCAAAGCCAGTTCCCCCTCGAACCAACACACACCAGCGGCGCCGGTCGGCCCGACGGCCAAGGGCATGCTCAACGGCTTGCCGAAAATCGTCGCCTCGGTGCTGCGCTTGGTGACGTCGATACACACCTTGTTGCGCAGTTTGACCGTTTGAAAGCCGGTGCGATTGTCGCGCAGCGACAGTTCGTCCATCGTACCTCGGTCGAAATATTCGAACACGCCCTTAGGCAGGCGACGTCTGGCGGCCTGGCGCAACTCTTCGATGTTCTGATAGCGCTGCATATGTTCGGCCGAGGGCGGCGGGCGCGCGATCGCCGCGGCGGCGCCGGGGGCTGGCGTGGCAGCGGTGGAATCGATGACGACTGGCTTATTCATCGGCGTTTCGCCCCAGATGTTGTTCTCGTCGCGATATATTATGGTCTTTGTCGCTTAAGGCCAAGAAGCCCAGCGTTCCGTTTTCGACAAAACTCAATGATGTCCTTGGGCCTGCCGGCCATCGAAAACCATCAGTTCGGCCAGGCGCGCGGCGCTGGTGAGGCTTTCGACACCATGCACCGCCTCCAGCAGCTTCGCCTGCGCGTCCGCATCGAGCGCGCCCTCGGCGCACATGCGGAACTTGCCTTCGAGACCGGCATCGGACAGCGGGTTTAAGGGGCCACCGCGATAGCGCTCGTCGGCCCATTGCACCAAGGTACGACCGTCTTTGGTATCGACCTCGATGCGCGAGCGGATGAGGTCGTATCCCCGCGCATCGATTTCGGGATCGCCGAGCACTTGCGTGCGCCGCTGCAAATCCTGCATGGGCGCAGACGCCACGAAACTGTCCATGAATTCATGATGGCTGGCGCGGCGCTTGAGCAGGATCATGCACAAGAGCGCCGGCATGGAGAACTTCGCCTGCAGGTGATTGGCCGCCACCGGATAACGGATGGGCTCCAAAATATTCTTGCCGGCGTAGAAGCGGATGCTTTTGACCTCATCGGCCTTCACATCATGGTCGAGCACCAGTTTCAGCATGGCATCCATGGACTGATGAGTGAGAATGCCTGAGGGATAAGGCTTAATGCTGACACCCGGATCGACGATCGTCAGTTGCCGACCAAAGCCTTGCGCAATCTTCGCCGGATCGAAGCCCTCGCCCATCACCGAGAAGAAACCCCAGGGGCCGTCGAGCACGCTCGGATCGGCGGTGAAACCTCGAGCCGCCAGCAGCGCGGCGGTGATGCCGTTCTCAGCGGCGCGGCCGACATGCAGCGGCTTGGTCATGGTGCCGAATGAAGCGCGGATGCCGGCGGCGAACGAGGCGGCGATGCCAAGCGCATGGGCGAGCTGTTCGCCCTTCAGCCCCAGCAGTTTGGCGGTCGCGGCGGCCGCGCCAAAGGTGCCGACCGTGCCGGAGGAATGATGACCACGCCGATAGTGGCGCGGAAGCATCCATTCGGAAATCTTGCATTCCACCTCGAAGCCGGTCTGAAACGCGAGCATGAAACGACGGCCGTCGACACCACCGAGACGCTGCGCCATCACCAGCGCCGCCGTCAGCGGCGGTACGGAGGGATGGGTCAACAGACCATAGACGTGGGCAGGATCGTGGGAGACCTGCGTGTCGTCCCAATCGTGGGCATGACCCGCGGTCGCCAGCACGCGCGCCGCCATGCCGGCTGGCACGCGCTGCCAGCCGGCGGCCAAGAGAAGCGCATCGGGCCGTCCGCCCTGCTCGGCCGCGTCATCCATCAGAATATGCACCGCATGTTCGGACGTGCCCGCCAGCATCACGCCCAATGTATCGACCATGCAACGCCGGCCAATCCGCAATGCTTCGGCCGGAAGATCGTCGAAACGCACATTTTCAATAAAGGAGACGGCCTGTTCGGTGATGGCGGTGGACATAAACGACTGTGCCTTTCTGCGCGGCGCATGATGGGCGGCACCTTCACCGGCCCTTGGACCAATTGTCAATCAATGGCCAACGTGCCAGCCTGAGCGTTCGTGGAGAGCCGTTGGAGGGTGCATCCGCGTGCCGAGGGAGAAGGTGCATGAGGAGGAAAACGCTTGCCGGCGTGTGCGCCGGGTTGCTGACGCTCGTTGCTGCCGCCACGTCCGTTTCAGCGCAGGAGTATCCCACGCAAGACATCAAGGTCGTCGTCGGCTTCCCTGCCGGCAGTGGCGCTGACGTCTATGCGCGTTATTTCGCCAACAAGCTGTCGCAGCAAGCCAAGCGCACGGTGATCGTCGAAAATCGTCCGGGCGCCGCCGCGAGCATCGCCACCGAATATGTCGCCCGCTCCAAGCCCGATGGCTATACGCTCTTTATCGGCGGCTCGGATTCCTTCGCCTCACCGCTCTATCTGTTCAAGAAGCCAACGACCGATCCGCGCAAGGACTTCATCTATATCTCACCTTTGGTGAGCCAGGGCTTCATCCTGCTGGTCGATGAACAGAAGCCGTTCAAGACGGTGGCCGAACTCACCACTTATCTTAAGCAGAAGAAGGATCAGGCCTCTTACGCCACCGCCAACAATCCGGCGACCATTTTGGCCGAGATCTATAAGAACGCGGCCGGCCTCGAAACCATGCAGGTGCAGTACCGCACCAGTGTCGACTTCATCAACGACATGCTCGGCGGGCGCATCGATTTCGTCATGGGCGATCCGGTGTTCGCATTGGCGCGCATTCGCGAAGGCAAGATGCGGCCGCTTGGCGTCAGCACGGGCCAGCGCATCAAATCGCTGCCGGATATTCCGACCCTGCAGGAAGCCGGCATTCCCAATGTCGACATGAATCTGTGGTGGGTGACGGCGGCGCCGGCCAATACGCCTGCACCGATCATCGACAAGCTCAATGGCTGGTTCACCGAGATCGGCAAGCAGGAAGAGACACGCGATTTCCTCGGCAAGTTCGGCGCCGAACCGTTCATCGCCACATCGGCCCAAACCAAGGCGCATATCGATAAAGAGATCGCCGACTGGGCGGCTTATGTGAAGCTGGCGAAGTTGGAGCCGCAATAGCACGGGGGCTTGTCGCAACCTCGGTGTCATACCGGACACGCGAAGCGTGATCCGGTATCCAGGGGCAAACGCTTCAGTCTTTCAACGTGGCGTCTTTGCGATACGACAAAACTCTACCGCTCGCCCCTGGTTCCCGGATCACTTGCTACGCAAGTGTCCGGGATGACACGAAGGCTGTGGCTTTAACTCGCGAAGGCTTGGACGCTGCCGACCTGACCGCGCAATTGGAACTTCTGAATCTTGCCCGTTGATGTCTTCGGGATCATGCCGAAGACCACCGCCTCGGCACTTTGAAGCCGGCGAGCTGCGTCTTGCAGAAGGCGATGATCTCCGCCTCCGTCACTTGTGCGCCCTCTTTCACTTCGATGAAGGCGCACGGCGTCTCGCCCCATTTCGGATCGGGCTTGGCGACGACGGCGGCCACGAGAACTGCGGGATGTTTGTAGAGCACGTCCTCGACTTCGACCGACGAAATATTCTCGCCCCCCGAAATGATGATGTCTTTGGAGCGGTCGCGGATCAGCACGTAGCCGTCGGGATCGATCACCGCGAGATCGCCGGTGTGGAACCAGCCGCCGGCGAAAGCGTCCTGCGTCGCTTTCTCGTTCTTCAGATAGCCGCGCATGACGATATTGCCGCGGAACATAATCTCACCCATGGTCTCACCGTCATGCGGCACTTCCTCCATGGTCTCCGGATCGAGCACGGTCATCGCCTGTTGCAAATGATAAGGCACGCCCTGGCGCCGCGTGAGCTTGGCGCGCTCTTCAAGCGGCAGCGAAGCCCAATCGGGCTGCGGCGAGCAGACACCGGCGGGACCATAGACTTCGGTGAGGCCATAGACATGAGTGAGCTTGATGCCGATGTTTTCGGCGCCAGCGATCACCGCCATGGGCGGCGACGCCCCCGCCACACTGCCCTTGACCGAACGTGCTTCGTTCTTACGCGCGTCGCTGGCATTCACCAGTGTGTTGTAGACGATTGGCGCGCCGCACATATGGGTGACGCCATGGCGGGCCATCAGTTCGAAGATTTTCGGCGCTTCGACCTTGCGTAGACAGACATTGACGCCGGCGACGGCCGCGATCGTCCATGGATAGCACCAGCCGTTGCAATGAAACATCGGCAAGGTCCACAGATAAACCGGATGGGAGCCGAGATCCCAAGCCAGCACATTGGACACCGCATTCAGATAAGCGCCGCGATGGTGATAGACGACACCTTTCGGATTGCCGGTGGTGCCTGATGTGTAGTTGAGGGCCAACGCATTCCATTCGTCATCGGGCAGATGCCAGCGGAAATTGGGATCGCCCGTGGCGATGAAGTCCTCATAGTCCATCTCGCCGATGGTCTTGCCGCCGGAAAAGGCCGGATCGGCGACATCGATGACGAAGGGCTTCACTTTGCACAGCGCCAGCGCCTGTTCCATCACCGGCGCCAGTTCCGGATCGACCAACACCGCTTTGGCTTCGCCGTGATCGAGCATGAAGGCGATAGCCTCCGGATCAAGCCGCGTGTTGAGCGTGTTCAGCACCGCGCCGATCATCGGCACGCCGAAATGCGCTTCATACATGGCTGGGATATTCGGCAGCATCGCCGCCACTGTGTCGCCGATGCCGAGACCGCGTTGCGCCAGGGCCGATGCCAAGCGGCGGCAACGGGCATAGGTCTCGACCCACGTGAAAGCGCGGGTTTCGTGGACGACACTGGGCAAATGCGGATGCACCAAGGCGGCGCGTTCGAGAAAGCTCAGAGGCGAGAGGGGCACATAATTGGCGGGGTTACGATCCAACCCCTTGGAATAAGTATTGCCGGCCATCGTCCCGCTCCACCCTACCGAACCCTGTTTCGAGCCGGACAATGCGAAGTTGCGCGGCGGGAGGCAACTGGAGCCTGCGTGTGGCTCGTGCTGCCGCGCACATTCTTTCGGCTAAGGGGCGCCTAGGGTCTTTCCATCGCCGGTCGGAAAAGTTCCACCGGCCCGGAACAGAACAGGAGCATGTCATGATCAGCAGAAAGACCCTTACTGCCACCGCTGGCGCTCTGGCCCTGGCCGCGACCTTCGCCGTTTCATCCACCCCGGCCTCCGCCGGCTGGAAGCATCATCATGGCTATGGCGGCGGCCTGGCCGTCGGCCTGCTCGGTGCGGCCCTCGTCGGTGGCGCGATCGCCGCTTCCCAGCCCGCTTATGCGGCTCCGGCCTATGACTGTGAGATTCGCCAGCGTCCGATCTACAACGCCTGGGGCGATGTGATCGGTTATCGCCGCCCGGTTCGCGTGTGTTATTGAAAACACATGCAAAATTTTACATAGGCGGGCACGGCATCCCTGTCGTTGCCCGCTTATTTTGCTTTTCGACCTAAATTTGACCAGTTTCGTCCCCTTTTAGGGGCATTTTGCGTCGCCGCAATGCATATACCGCATCTCTTGTTACTAAGTCTGGCTAGAAATAGGCGCTAAAAACCAATGTGACGGGCTTGTGTCACGCTTTTTAGAAGTGACAGAATTCATATTTTGTAATCTCATGCATCAAATGCATATCAGATAGTCCAACTTAGCTATGGCATTGTGCGCTGCATCATTCTACATAGTGCTCATGAACGACGGGCTGCAGGACAGACCGTCAAGTGAGGATAAGATGACTATCAAGAGCATTGTGGCCTGGGTTGACTCCTGGCGTCGGTATCGGGTGGCGGTTGCGGAACTTTCGCAGCTCTCGGATCGCGAATTGCATGATCTGGGCATTACCCGCTCCGAAATCCACGCCGTTGCGCGTCAAAGCTCGGGCATCTGATTAGAGATTTGGAATAGCGTGGACGGGCTTCCCCTCCCTCAGCCCCCCACGTTTAAGCGCCCGCCGGTCCCTCCCCCGGCGGGCGCATTATTTTTGCACTGCGCTACGCACCTGCACCATTGCCCCAATCGGCCCCTGGCGGCATAACCCGCCGCATGTCTTCGCAGCCTGTTTCTTCGCAATCCGTTTCTTCGCAGTCTGTTTCTTCGCAGTCTGTTTCTTGGCCTGCCGTTCACATCATCGGCGGCGGTCTCGCCGGATCTGAAGCGGCTTGGCAGATCGCCCGGATGGGCGTGCCGGTCATCCTCCACGAAATGCGTCCCGTGCGGGCCACCGATGCCCATGCGACGGATGCCCTTGCGGAACTCGTCTGCTCCAATTCCTTCCGCTCGGACGATGCGGAAATGAATGCGGTGGGCCAGTTGCATTGGGAAATGCGGCGCATGGATTCGCTCATCATGCGCGCCGCCGATGCGCATCAAGTGCCGGCCGGCGGCGCCCTTGCGGTCGATCGCGATGGCTTCGCTGAAGCCGTGACTCAGGCCATCTCTAGCCATCCGTTGATCGAACTGGTGCGCGAGGAAGTGCGAGACCTTCAGGCGCAGGACTGGCCTTCGATCCTGGTGTGCACCGGCCCGCTCACGTCCCAATCGCTGGCCGAAGGTATCGGCCGCCTCACCGGCGAAAGCGAACTCGCCTTCTTCGATGCGATCGCGCCGATCGTGCATCGCGATTCGATCGACATGGACAAAGCCTGGTTCCAGTCCCGTTACGATAAAGTGGGTCCCGGCGGCACCGGCGCCGATTACATCAATTGCCCTTTGTCGCGCGAAGAGTACGAAGCCTTCATCGATGCGGCGCTCGCCGGCGACAAGACCGGCTTCAAGGAGTGGGAAGGCACACCTTATTTCGACGGCTGCCTGCCCATCGAAGTGATGATGGAGCGCGGCCGCGAGACCTTGCGTCACGGCCCACTGAAGCCCGTCGGCCTGACCAACCCGCACAATCCCACGGTCAAAGCCTACGCCATAGTGCAACTACGCCAGGACAATGCGCTGGGCACGCTCTACAACATGGTCGGCTTCCAGACGAAGCTGAAGCACAGCGAACAGACACGGATCTTCCGCATGATCCCAGGCCTCGAACGGGCGGAATTCGCCCGCCTCGGCGGTCTGCATCGCAACACCTTCCTGAATTCGCCGAAAGTGCTCGATCCGCTGCTGCGGCTGCGCGCCGATCCACGCATCCGCTTCGCCGGTCAGATCACCGGCTGCGAAGGTTATGTGGAAAGCGCCGCCATCGGCCTGATCGCCGGCCGCATGGCCGCCACCGAGGCGTTGGGCCGGGTCATCCAGATGCCACCCCACACCACGGCCATCGGCGCACTGATCAACCACATCACCGGCGGCCATATCGAGACCATCGACGCTGGGCCACAGTCCTTCCAGCCGATGAACGTCAATTTCGGCCTGTTTCCGCCGATTGAAGCGGCGGTCAAAAGCCCCGACGGCAAGAGATTGCGGGGTCCCGAGAAATCTCAGGCGCGCAAACGGCTGTTAACGGAACGGGCGAAACGCGACATGGAAGCTTGGCTATCGGAACCGGTGCCAGCCTGAGGGCGTTGAGAGCCGAGCGCCGCGCGAAATCTCGCTGAAATCAGCGCAGCGATCACATTAAGGTTAATTGTTTACCCTATTTGGCCTGTTACGATTGCGGCCGTTAAGCCTAACGATTATGCTTACTAAACAGTGAACTTACATACTTAAATTTACTGAGCATCACCAAAACGGATTGCGAGGCCTTCGGCAATTTCAGGTGATCGAACGGGACGGTCGCGGCGATCGTCATCAGCCTTTTGCCCTCCCCTTTCAGGATGGGCGTTGATCATGTTGTCAGGCGAGCAGCGGGCGCCCGACACACGAGGAGTAGTCGCATGCCCGTTGCCAAGGCCAAAGACATCTATGCGCTTTTGCGCTGCCCCGGCTGCCACGGAAGTCTGAACACCCAGGGCAATAAGTTGCGCTGCGCCGATCCCCGTTGCCGCGCCGGCGGCGCCGGCTTCGTCAATGCCGCGAGCCAGCCTGTGCTGGTGGATTTCTCGCGCAGCCTGTTCGATGAGCCCGAATTCACCGACGGCCATATTCCGGAGATCGGCAACCACACCACGTCGACCTTCGGCATGCTGCGCATGAAACTGCGCGAGGGCCTGTTCGGCACCAACGAAATGGCGAAAGCCAAATGCGATGAGCTAGTGGCGCGTTTGCGTGGCCGCTCCAACCCGGTGGTGCTCGTCGTCGGCGGTGGCACGGTCGGCTCGGGCATTCAAGCGCTCTATGAGCAGAGCGACGTGCGCGTCGTTTCAACCGATGTTTTCCCATCCGCGGTGACGACGCTCATCGCCGATGCGCATCACCTACCCTTCAAGGACGGAAGTTTCGACGCCATCTGGATTCAGGCGGTGCTCGAACATGTTCTCGAACCGGAAGTGGTGGTCGGCGAGCTGCACCGCGTACTCAAGAACGACGGCCTCGTCTATGCCGACACGCCGTTCATGCAGCAGGTGCACGCGGGCGCTTACGACTTCCAACGCTTCAGCCCCAGCGCCCATCGCTGGCTGTTCCGCCGCTTCAGCGAGATTGAAGCCGGCGCGGTTGGCGGCGCGGGCGTGTCGCTCTTGTGGTCCTATCGTTATTTCCTGCGCGCCTTGGGGCTGGGCAACAAGCTGGCGACGGCGCTGTCGCTGCCGTTCTTCTGGCTGCGCTTCTTCGACCGCTTCACCAAGCGGCGCGAAAACCTCGATGCGGCGAATGGCGTCTACTTCTTCGGCATGAAGTCGCAGGTGAGCCTGCATCCCAAGGACATCATCGCCTACTATCAGACGTCGGGCCAAGCGCCGCGCGCCCGTCCCGTCAACGCGGCAGCCGGCCCGGCCACCGCGCCAGCGCCCATTGCAACCGCCATTGCGGCGGATCAATGAGGGTGCGGAACGGCTCGTAACCGCGCTTTTCCATCGCCTTCAGCCAAGGCTCGACAAAGGCAAGCGGCGCGAATACGGGCCGCACCTCTTCCGGTATCTGCGCCAGGCCGCTGCGGGCCGCCTTAAGGTGAAAGCGGATGCGTTCGCGCAAGTCCGCCAGTGCTTCCCGCAAGGCTGGCGAATCGAGCCCCGCCGTGGCCGCCTCGACGAGCGCGCCATGGCGGCTCAGCACATCGCTTGGCAGATAGCATTGGCCGCGCGCCGCCTGCCACGGCAGCGCCCGCAGCAGTCCGGCCATCGCATAGGCACAGCCGGCATGACCGGCGACTTCTCCGCCGCCCGGATCACGTCCGCCAGCGCAGATGATGGCGCACAAACGAAACAGAGCCGAACAGGTTTCGCCGCAATAGCCCTCCAGATCGTTCAGGCTCGGCATCGGATCGTCATAGAGATCGAACCGCCGCGCTTCGATGAGATTGACCAGAGCGGATCGCGGCAGATTGAATTTCACGATCGTATCGAGCAGCGCCTGGGACAGCGGATTGGCTTGCGCCTCCGTGTCCCGCCCGCCTTCGACCACCTCGCGCCACCATTGCAGCCGGATTTCACCAAGGCGCGGATCGGACACCGCTTCGCGCGCGCGCGCCACTTCATGGGAAAAAGCATAGAGGGCGTGAACGTGCGGCCGATGCTGGGCCGGCACGAACAGGGACGCCAACCAGCGGTCGCGGTCGCCGGTGCGCAGCGCCTGTTCGCAAGCGGCATAGGCTTCCGCCAATTCGCTCATGACAGATCGCTCATGGCGCGGCGATGAGAGCGGCCGCCACCTTGCGGCGTTCGCCCAACAGAATGTTGTAGGTCGACACCGCATGGCCGGTGGCCATCGGATCGAAACGCAAGCCATGGGCCCTCAGCGCTTGGCGGACGGATGGCGACAAGGGGGCCAGCGTCCGTCCCGTGCCGATCAGCAGCAATTCGATTGTTCCCGCCGGTTCATCAAAGATCGGCTGGAGGCTCGCGACATCGAGCGCGGACACATCATTCACCGGCCAGGCGCGAACGCCGGAGGGCGTGACGAGGATCGAGCCTCGATGCGACATGCCGGCGAATTGAAAGCCGCCGGCGCCATAGCCGTCGATATTGGCTTCGCCCGGAAAGAATCCGTCATGGCGTTGCGTATTCATTGCAAGCCTCCCGAGTTGGGCACGCGAGAGCGCAGTTTGAGGCAAGACCGCGTTCGATCGAACGCGGTCAGCCTTTTAGGGCGTCGTCGCCGGCTGCTTGACGTCGGCCGCATGGCCGGGTGCGCCGAGATAGATCAGCACCGGCGAGCAGATGAAGATCGACGAATAAGTCGCGACCAGAACGCCCCACATCATGGCGAGCGAGAACGACTGGATGACGTGACCGCCGAAGAACACCAGGGCCAGCAGGGCCAGCAAAGTGGTCGTCGCCGTCATGATGGTACGCGACAGAACCGCATTGATCGACAGATCGATGATCTCGGCCATGGTGGCGCGGCGATATTTCTTCATCATCTCGCGAATACGGTCGAGCACGACAACGGTTTCGTTGAGTGACAGACCAACCACCGTCAGAATCGCCGCGATCGAGGTGATATTGAACTCAAGCCGCGTGACGGCGAAAAAGCCGACTGTCAGCAACAGATCGTGCATGGTCGCGATGACGGCTGCCACCGCAAGCTGCCATTCGTAGCGGAACCAGAGATAGATCAGCACCGCCAGAACCGACAACACGACACCGAGCGTGCCTGATTGAACGAGTTCGCCGGACACGCGGGGCCCCACCACTTCGGTGCGGCGGAATTCATAGGCATCGCCGAGAGCGCCACGCACCTTGTCGACAGCATCGCGCTGGCCCTGATCGCCACCCGGCTGCAAACGCAGACGCAAGGTCGCGTCCTGGCCGTCACCGAAGGCCTGAACTTCGACTTCGCCGAGATTCAGTTTGTCGCCGAGCTGGCGCAGTTGCGCCAGATCCATCTGCCCCGACTTGGCACGCAGCTCCAGCATGGTGCCGCCCGAGAAGTCGATGCCGAAGTTCAGGCCGAGCGTCAGGAAGGCGACGACCGACAAGATCGACATCATGGCGGAGAATGGATAGCTCAGGCGCCGCAGGCGCATGAAGCCAAAGTGCATGTTGTCGGGGGCGAGACGGAACCGGAACATGGGCGCTTTCTAAAAATCAGATCGGGATCGTGGTCGGCCGCTTCCAGCGGTACCACAGCGCGATCATCATGCGGGTCATCGTCACCGCGGTGACGACGGACGTGATAATGCCGAGGCCGAGAGACACGGCGAAACCGCGCACCGGGCCGGATCCCAGGAAGTACAGGATCACGGCCGCCACCATCATCGTCGAGTTGGAGTCGATGATCGTGGCGAAAGCGCGGTTGAAGCCGGCATCCAGCGCCGAAATGATCGATCGCCCGGATCTCGCCTCTTCACGAATGCGTTCGTAGATCAGCACGTTGGCGTCGACCGCCATGCCAATGGTCAGAACGATACCGGCGATACCCGGCAAGGTCAGCGTCGCCTGAAGCAGGATCAGGCCGGCGAAAATCATGCCGATATGGATGGTCAGCGCCAGATTGGCGAAGATGCCGAACAGGCCATAGGTCATCAACATATAGAAGATGACGAGGCCGGCGGCGACATAAGCGGCGCGCTTGCCGGCATCGATCGAGTCCTGGCCAAGACCCGGACCGACGGTGCGTTCCTCGACCACGGTGAGTTTCGCCGGCAGCGCGCCAGCGCGCAGCAGGATCGCCAGATCGTTGGCCTGTTGCACGGTGAAGCGGCCGGAAATCTGGCCCGAACCACCGGTGATCGCGGTCAGAATACGCGGCGCCGAGATCACCTTGTTGTCGAGGACGATGGCGAAGGGCTTGCCGACGTTCTGGCTCGTCACTTCGCCGAAGCGTTGGCCGCCACGGATGTTGAAGCGGAAGTTCACAACCGGCTCGCCATTGCGTGTGTCGAAGCCCGGCTGTGCGTCGGTGAGGTCTTCGCCCTGCACCATGATGCGCTTTTCAACCGGATAGGTGGCGATCACGCGCTCGCTCTTACCGTCCGGCGTGCGCTCATATTCATTGAGCATGTCGACATCGCCAGGATTGTAGCCGGGATCGGCGACGAGGCGGAATTCGAGCTTCGCGGTGGTGCCGACGATTTCTATGAGACGCTGCGTGTCCTGAAGGCCAGGCACCTGGACAAGCACGCGATCGGTACCTTGGCGCTGAATGTTCGGCTCGGTCGTGCCGAGTGCGTCAATACGGCGACGAATGACTTCGATCGCCTGATCGACGGCGCGGCGGATACGTTCCTGCGTGCCCGCCTCCGTGATGGACAGAACGATCTGACCGTCCGAATTGTCCCGAACGTCGAATACCGGCGGTGTCGCAAGGCCAAGCGCGTTGACACCGGTCGGCTGCGCCTGCTGGCGCAACTTGGTCAAAACACGAGCCCGTTCGGCAGCGTCATTGATGCGCAATTGAATCGTACGACCGGAGGCCGCGACCGTTCCAGCAAGGCTGCGCACACGCTCCTCGCGCAGAATGCGGCGCACGTCGTCGCGCAGATTCTCAATCTGGGTGCGCAGCACGTCCGCGGAATCGACCTCGAACACCACATGCGCCCCGCCTTGCAGGTCGAGACCCAAAACGATGCCCTGGAACGGCACCCATTTCGGCAGGTACTTGGCGTATGCATCGCGGGTCTCCTTGGTGAGGAAACTCGGCGCGATGATAAGGAACGTCAGCACCGTCAGCAGAATGACCGAGGCAACCTTCCAGCGGGAGAAGCGAAGCATATTTTCCTGTTCCGGTTAGATACGAGCCGCGGCTCCGGTCATTCCTTGACCGGCTCGCCCTTGGCGCGCACTTCGGCGATCATCGAGCGGACCATGCGCACCCGCGTCTCGGGCGCCAATTCAACTTCGATTTCATTGTCATCGATCACTTTCGTGACCTTGGTGATGAAGCCGGCCGAGGTGATCACCGTATCGCCACGACGGACGTTCTTGATCATCTCCTGATGAGCCTTCTGGCGCTTCTGCTGCGGCCGCAGGATGAGGAAATACATGATGACCAGAATGATGGCGAAAGGCGCCAATTGGGCGATCATGTCCAGTTGGCCGGAGCCGGCAGCCTGGGCGTAGGCCGGAGTGATAAAAGACATTGGAAACTAGGCTCCATCGAGCGACTGGCGGGCACCGGCGCGAACCGGTCGGTTATTCGGCGCGGAATATAGCGGCCGTCGCCCGTAAAGCAATGCCGGCTCTGCGCTTTCCGAACCCCTCAAATGCCTGTTTCGGCATGGACCTGCCTCATTTCACAAGCTAAACCGCGCCAGCGTCAGGAAGGCGCACCACTGGATAGGGCCAATGAGCAATTCTACCGATCGGGAAACCCTGTTGCCGCTGCTGGAGCGGATCGCCGGCGCGCTGGAGCGCCTCGCCCCCAAGACACAGGACCGGCCCGACCTTGAAGCCGCCGATGCCTTCGTCTGGCACGCGGCCGGCCACGTGCTGCAGCCGGTCAAGAAGGTCAACCGGGTCGAAATGGCCCTGCTCAAGGGTGTGGACCGGGTCCGTGACCAGCTTTTCGACAATACGCTGCGTTTCGCCCGGGGCCTGCCCGCCAACAATGCCCTGCTCTGGGGCGCGCGCGGCATGGGCAAGTCCTCGCTGGTGAAAGCGATCCACGCCCAGATCAACCATGAGCGGCCCGAAGGCTCGCATGCTCTTAAACTGGTCGAGATCCATCGCGAGGACATCGAAAGCCTGCCGGCGCTGATGAACATCGTGCGGCAATCGCCGCAGCAGTTCATCGTCTTCTGCGACGACCTGTCGTTCGATACCGACGATACGTCCTACAAGTCATTGAAGGCCGTGCTGGAAGGCGGCATCGAAGGCCGGCCCGACAATGTGGTGTTTTACGCCACCTCCAACCGGCGCCACCTCTTGCCGCGCGACATGATGGAGAACGAGCGCTCAACGGCGATCAATCCACATGAAGCGGTCGAAGAGAAAGTCTCGCTGTCGGATCGCTTCGGCCTGTGGCTCGGCTTCCATAAGTGCAGCCAGGACGAATATCTCGACATGGTGTTCAGCTATGCCAAGCATTTCGGCCTCGACCTCCCGGCCGAAACCATGCGTGCCGAGGCGCTGGAATGGGCGACGACACGCGGCGCCCGCTCCGGCCGCACCGCTTGGCAATATATCCAGGACCTCGCCGGACGGTTGGGCAAGAAGACAAACTAGCCCGCCTTGATCGCGTAGGCGGACAGAAAGATGCGAACGGCCTCTTGAGCATGGGCCTGCATCGCGTCCGTCTGCGGGATCGCCTCATCTCCCAGCAGCATGGCGTCGTTGGTCATCGCGCCCATCAACAGCCAGTTGAAGAATGAAGCCGCCGCCATGGGATCAGCCATGTCGAGATGGCCATGCGCCTGATAACGCGCGAAGGCTTGGGCGAGCCGGGTGATGGAGCGCATCGGCCCACGCTCGCGTAGCTCGCGGCCCAGTTCGGGGAAACGTACGGTCTCGGAGATCACCAAGCGTCGCAATTGCAGCAAGCGTGGCGTCAACACGATGGCAAGCTGCTGATTGGCGAAATCGAGGAGGAAGCGTTCGACCGGCACGTCATCGCCGGGATCGGCCACCTGCTCTTGCAGTTCCGCGCTAGCGCCACCGCTCATGCCCCTGATGACACCGAGGAACAAAGCTTCCTTGCTCTGAAAATGGGAATAGACGGTCTGCTTCGACACATCGGCCGCGGCGGCGATCTCATCCATGCTGGTGCCAAGGAAGCCTTGGCGCAAAAACAGCTCCGCCGCCGCCGTGACAATAGTCCGATGCGTCCGCTCGATCCGTGACACCGCCACCTTGTTCATGTCGCCCCTGCTCGATGTGCCTTGTCTACACCTTCTCGCTTGACGGATCAAACTGGACGGTCCAGTCTAATTATAGAAAATCTGAGAAAGCCTCCATGACTAGTTCCTCTCTGCGGCTTCGAACGGCGGCCTGCACCTGCGGACAAGTTGCCTTTGAAACGAGAGGCGAGCCGATCGTCACGGCCTCTTGCCATTGCACCAGTTGCCAGACGGCCGGCCAGAACCTCGAAGCCCACCTCGGCGCCCCCAGCGTTCTCGCAGCCGATGGCGGAACCGACTATCTGCTTTTCCGCAAGGATCGCGTTCGCTGGCTGCGCGGTCAGGCCCATCTGCGGGAATATCGCCTCGCCGCAACCTCAAAGACACGGCGCGTCGTCGCCACCTGCTGCAATGCTCCCGTGTTCCTGGAATTTAGCGGTGGTCATTGGTTTTCGATCTACAAGGACCGCTTCGCCGAGGCTGACCAGCCGGCCCTGGACATGCGCACCATGACGCGGGATCGCCGGCCGGGCGTCGAGTTCACCGATGGACTGCCCAGCTACAAAACCCATTCCGGCCGGTTCATGTGGAAGCTCCTCACCGCCTGGGCGGCCATGGGGTTTCGGGCGCCGAAGATCGATTATGTGAACGGCACGCTCACCCCCTGATCGTCGGTGACGGCTCTTGTATGGTTGCGTATTACAACTATATTGTTGTATCATGCAACTACATCGAACGAGAGCCTCCAAAACGTGACGATCGATCCATTGGTTGAAGACATACGTGCCGCGTCGCGCCTGATGGTGCGCGAACTGGGCTTCATGGGCGGCGGCGACTTTGCCGGCACCGATCTGTCGCCCTCCGCCGTCCATGCGCTGATCGAGATCGAGAAAGGCGGCGTCACCGCGCGCGATCTGGGCGCGCGCCTACGCCTGGAAAAATCGAGCGTCAGCCGCATGCTGCGCAAGCTGGTCGACTCCGGCGACGTGAAGGAGGAAACCGGCGAGGATGCGCGCGTCAAAATTCTGTCCCTCACGGCTACAGGTAAAAAACAGGTTGCGGCGATCCACGCCTTCGCACGCACGCAGGTCACCGATGCGCTTGGCCGCCTGAAACCGGGCCAAGGCCGCACCGTGCTAGAAGGACTACGCCTTTATACCGACGCGCTTGATACGGATGGCACTGTCACCGCACATGAGCGCGCCACCGCTCCCCGCATCGAGATCGTCGCCGGCTATCAGCCCGGCCTCATCGCGCGCATCGTGCAGATGCACGCGCTCTACTATGCGCGCGAGTCCGGTTTTGGGCAGCGTTTTGAATCGGTTGTGGCAAGCGGTTTAGCCGATTTCTGCGGTCGCCTGGAAACGCCGTGCAATGCGATCTGGGCCGCCATGCAAGACGGCCAGATCATCGGCTCGATCGCGATCGACGGTGAAGACTTAAATCGAAAGAACTTGGACAAAGATGTCGCCCATCTGCGCTGGTTCATCGTCGACGACGGGGTGCGTGGCGGCGGTGTCGGCCGCCGGTTACTTTCGGCGGCCCTCGCCTTCGTGGACGAAAAGGCTTTCACCGAAACGCATCTGTGGACCTTCGCCGGTCTTTCCGCCGCCCGCCGCCTGTATGAAGCGCATGGCTTCACTTGCGTGGAAGAATGGTCCGGCACCCAATGGGGCAAGGAAGTTTTGGAACAGCGTTTCGTGAGGCCTCGCCCATGACAACCACAACTTCTCCCTCACTCGTCGATCTTGCCGGCCCGACACCTCTTCGCGCGCCGGCCGGGCGGCTCAAAGGCCGTATCTGCCTGGTCACCGGCGCCACCAGCGGCATCGGCCGCGCCACGGCTTTGATGATGGCATCGGAAGGCGCCTCAACCGTCGTCGTCACCGGGCGACGGCAAGAACTAGGTGAAGCTCTCGCCGAAGACATCGAACAATTGGGCACGAACGCCCTGTTCATCGCCGCTGACGTCACTCAGGAAGCGGACATGGCCCGCACGATCGAGCGAACGATGACGCAGTTCGGGCGCCTCGATGCCGTGTTCAACAATGCCGGTTTCCAGGAACGGCGCGCGCCTCTCGCCGAACAGACCGACGATGTCTATGCGCGGGTCTTCGACACCAATGTCCGCGCGGTCTTTTACGCCTTGCGCCATGAGATTCCCGCACTGCTCACATCCGGTGGCGGCACGATCGTCAACAATACGAGCGTCAGCGGCATGCGAAACCCTAATCCGGGACTGGCGCTCTATGGCGCCTCCAAGGCCGCGACCATATCGCTGACGCGCGCGGCGGCGATGGAATATGCGCCTTCGGGCATTCGCATCAACGCCGTCGCGCCGGGCCGCGTGGTCACCGACATGATGCTCGGCTCGGGAATCGCCGACATGCGCACCGTGGCCGCCAGTCTGCCGTTGCGGCGGATGGGTCATCCGGAAGAAGTGGCCGCCGCCGTCGTCTGGCTGATGTCCGACGAAGCCAGTTTTGTCGTCGGACATGTTCTGTCGACCGATGGCGGCTTTCTCGCCGGCTGACGCTTATGTCCCTTGGGGCTGCGTCGCCTTGCGCGGCCAGCTCACCAGCAAGAGGCCGAGGATCAGCAACGCCACCGCGAGCGTGAATTGCGGCGGCAGCGGATCGCCCATGATGGCCCAGCCGGCGAGAACGCCGAGCACCGGCGTGAGGAAGGTCAGCGCGGACAGTTCGGCGGCGCGATAATGCGCGACCAGCCACATCCAGCCCATGAAGGTGATCGCGGCCACCCAGATCGTCTGGTAGGCCAGCGAGGCATAGGCCAGAGCGGAGATCGAGAAGCTTGGGCTCTCACCTTTCAGCAGAGCTGCAAGAACCAGAAAAACCGATGATACGGCAAGCTGATAGAGCAATATCTTCGAAGCCGGCGCGAATCTGAGTTTGGTGCCTTTGATGATCAGCGTGGTGATCGCCCAGCCAAGACCCGCCAGCAGGCACAGCACGTCGCCGATCAGCATGTCCTTCGATACGCTGAACGAAACGCTCAGCGCCAAGGCGACACCGATGAAGGCGAGTGCCAGACCCAGCCATTGCGACAAACGCAAGCGTTCGTCCGGCGCGACCCAGATCACGCCGAGAGAAACGAACAGCGGCGCGGTGTAGATGAACAGAATGGCGTGGCTCGCCGTCGTCCGTTGCAGACCCAAAAACAGCAGCAGGAATTCGAGCGCGAAGAAAAAGCCGGCGATCAGGCCGCTGGCGAGCGTGCCATCGCGGCGAAACACGTCGGGCTGGCGCAGCCACATCCAGATGCCGACGACAAGACAGGCGCCGACCGAGCGCACCGCCGCCTGGGTGAGCGCCGGCACTTCCGGCATGGCCAGTTTGGCAGCCACCTGCTGCACCGACCAGGACAGGCAAAAACCGAGCGTGAGGAAGAGACCGAGACGGTCGAGAGAGCGGGACGCGGACATGATTCTGATTTCACCTTCGCCATGACGCTGCACGGCGACTAGAAATTAGGCAACATCAGATTGCGCAGACCGCGAATGCAAAGGCGGCGGGGCCTTTCTTTGGACCCCGCCGCCCTTCTTTTGCTCGGTGCACGTGTCTCGCGGCGACCGAAGCAAACTTTCAGATCTTAGAGACCCGCCAGATAGCTCGATGGATCGACCGGCGTAGAACCCTTGCGCAGTTCGAAGTGGAGCTGCGGCGAAGACACGTTGCCCGACTGACCGGAGGTGGCGATGGTCTGGCCACGCTTCACGCTTTCGCCGCGCTTCACGCTGAGCTGGCCGTTGTGGGCATAGGCCGAGACGAAGCCATTGGGGTGGCGGATCAGAACCAGATTGCCATAGCCCTTCAGTTCGCTGCCGGCGTAGGCGACGACACCGCCTTCAGCCGCCTTCACGGCCGTGCCTTCCGGCACCGCGATGTTGATGCCGTCGTTACCACCGGCCTTGAAGCCTTGGATGATGCGGCCACGAGCCGGCCAACGGAATTCGGGCTTGCCGTCATCGGCGCTGGCGGTGGTGGCGGCCGGCTTAACCTCGGGAGCCTGCGCCGGAACGCTGGCAGTCGGCGTCGCGTCGACCTTCGTCGGGCGCGCGTTCGGCTCAACCTTCGCCACTTTCACCGGTTCAACGGGCTTCTCGGCCACCTTCTCCGGCTTGCGGGCCGGCTCGGGCTTCTTGACCTCGGCCATCTTCGGCTTGGCAGTGGGCGCGGGCTTGGTCTCGGCGACATGCGCCGGCTTATGCTCGGGTTTGGCGGCCGCGACCGGAGCCGGACGCTGCTCCGGTTTGGCTGCCTGAGCCTGCTGCGACGTCGAGGGCGACGAAGACAGACTGTAAATCGGAATGATGACGCGCGAGCCGGGCTGGATCTGCGAGGCCGACGACAGGCCGTTGACTTTCAGCAGAGCGTCCTGCGGCACGCCATAGCGATTGGACAAGGCGCCAGCCGTGTCGCCCTGCCCGACGGTGATGGTGGTGCCGCCAGCGGCGGTCCACGGACCGGAAGAGCGCGCACCCGTGCTGGCGGTCGTCGCCACATGCTGCGCGGGCGCGGCCGAAGACAATTGCGGACTGGCGGCGGCCGGCGCTGAATAGTTCGGCCGCGAGGGCACCGAAGGCGGTGGCAACGGCGAGGACTGGATCGAGGCAGAGCGCACCGGCGCGGGCGCAGCCTGCTGGGCCATCGGATAGCCGCCACTGTTCACCGAGTCCGGCGGACGCGGCACAGAGCCTGTGGCGGTGCGATCAACACCACCAGTGAGATCGGCTAGCCTGGAAGAGTCGGAGCAACCGGCGATCAATAACGCGGTCGCGCTCATCAGGGCAAAGCGCATTGGCATGCGCACTGAGGAAAATTTGGACCTTGCACTCATTTGCTTACCCGCACACCACGCATTCACGTTCGCAGATTCATTAAATGCGCGGTCGGTTAAGACGGGGTTTATGATGAATCGATTTGTCAGAATTTTCCGAAAATTCGCCGCCAAATAGATATATGCGACTGAAAAAGTTGAGTTTTATATTGTAACAATACGTGCCAGCAGATGCTTGATCGTGGTCCGATCCTAAAGCGGAAGGGATTTTCCAGGCACCAAAGGCGTCAATCGGCAGGGGGCGATGACGGTCGTTTCGTAGCCATCCTCGGCGGCTGCGTCGCGGCGCAGACTGACCAGATGGACCTGGCCGGACGCATCCGAGCGGGCACAGATAATCAAGCCCGCCCCATGGATCAGGGCGCCGATCTGGCGAGGGATCTCGTTCAGCACGCCATGGATGAGGACGCGATCGAACTGCCCTGCCCCCTCCGGCGGCGCCAATCCATCGCGCCATTCGATCCGGGCATTCTCCAACCCGATCTGACGCAGCCGCTCGGCCGACTGGCTCGCCAAGGTCTGGTAGCGCTCGCAGGACAGAACCTCGCTGGCGACATTCGCCAGAATGGCCGTGGTGTAACCGGAGCCGGTGCCGATCTCATAGACGCGCATCGAGGGCTGCAGTTTCAAGGCTTCGAGCATGCGGGCGACGAGAAACGGCTCGGGCATGGTCTGGCCGCAGGCGATCGGCAGGGCTAGGTCGCGCCAGGCGAGATCGACATGCCGGTGCGGAACGAACAATTCGCGCGGGATGGTTTCGAGCGCCCGCAAGACCCTGAGATCGGAAATGCCCCGGCCCCGCAGCCGCAGGACGAATGCCATGCGCGCTTGGTCGGTGGCCGACAGCGGCGTGGTCGCGGGGACGCCGCCGTTCATGGCGTCATCCCCAAGAAGACATCAGGCAAAGGCACCGGCATATTTCTGCATGGCCTCCCGATCGGTGAGATCAATGCGCAACGGCGTCACGGAAATACGGTTGTCGGCCAGTGCCGCCAGATCGGAGCCCGCCCCTGGAGCTGACGTCTGGCGCTGAAAACCGATCCAGTAATAAGGACGGTGGCGGCCATCGAAGCGTTCCTCGATGCGCAGGAGCGCGGCGTCGCGCTTTCCTTGGCTGCACACCGAGATGCCGCGCACCTCGCTCGCCGAACAACGCGGAAAGTTGAGATTGACCAACGTCCCTTGCGGAATGCCGAGATCGAGCAGGCGGCGCAGAATGTCCGGCGCATGGGTTTCGACATTGTCCCAGGGAATCATGTCGCGACCGCCGGGGGCAAAGCTCTGTGACAGGGCGACGGCGGGAATGCCGAGAATCGCCGCCTCCATCGCGCCCGCAACCGTGCCGGAATAGGTGACGTCCTCGGCGACGTTGTGGCCGGCGTTGACGCCCGAGAGCACCATGTCGGGCCGCGCGCCATCGAGGACCTTATGGATGGCCATGATGACGCAATCGGTCGGCGTCCCCTGCACCGCGAAATGGTTGGGCGTGACCTCGCGCAGGCGCAGCGGATCGTTGAGCGACAGCGAATGGGCGACGCCGGACTGGTCGGTTTCCGGAGCGACGACGGTGATCCGGCTGGCGCCCATCCGACCGGCGATGCCTTCGAGAACTTTCAGACCGGGCGCGTGGATGCCGTCGTCATTGGTGATCAGAATATGCATGCCGCTCTTTGGCCTTTCCCCAGTTCCGTGTCTACAGGGGTCGCCGATTCTGGCCAAGGCTTAATCCCGGGGGTGAAATTGGCCCCTCCCCCTGAGCAAGGCCATAAAAAAACCGGCGGCCCGAAGGCCGCCGGCTCATAGAAGATCGGACCGCCGCGATTAGTAGCGGGCGAGGACCGGGCCGGCCGGGCCGCCGAAGCGGTAGGACACGCCGACGCGAACCGCGTTTTCGCGGAAGCGGGTGTTGGCGGAACCCAGCGGGAAGAAGCCGACGTTAAACCGGCCGTAGTCGGTGTAACGGTATTCGGCGCGAACCGACCAGTTGTTGTCGATGGCGTATTCGACACCGGCGCCAACCGTCCAACCCGCGCGGGTCGTCGTGGTCGACGAAGCGAACGGCGGCACGATGACGTCGTTCTTGATGCTCGCGAAGGCGACACCACCGGTGGCGTAGATCAGAGCGCGATCGAAGGCGGCAACGCCGACGCGAGCGCGCAACGAACCCTGCCACGGCACGCGGGTCTTGTACATGTTGCCGAAGAAGTCGACCGCCGAGCCCTTCATCGAAGTGGCTTCGAAGTCACCTTCAACACCGGCAACGATCATGCCGAACTGCTGGTTGTAACCGGCATGCAGACCGCCGACGACGCCGTTGGCATTGTAGTTGATGCCAGCCACTTCGCTACGGCCCCAACCGCCACCGATCTGAGCACCAACGTAGAAGCCGGTCCACGTGAAGATCGGCGCAACATACATCGGAGCCGGAGCAGGCGCCGGGGCGCGGCGCGGGAGATCGGCCGCCATCGCGGTCGAAGCCATCGCCGAAAGCGCGACGGCGGTGAGGAGGGTCTTGCGCATAGTCGTTATCCTTTTCACTCGTCTCAAAAAACCAAGCGCCCCGTGCAGTTGTGCGCTGAACACCAAATCGCCGCACATTGGCTTTGGTTCCCGCCGAAATGCGCTTTCTGGGTCATCCAGAAGGCAGTGTGCGGTCGGTGTCGCAGCCAGGGCACACCGCTGTTTAACGCGACCTTTGTGGCTGAGATGTGCCTTAAAAATGGCCTCTGTTTCGTTGCGGGAGGCCGTTGCATCGAAGCAACATTACCATTGGCTAACCACTGATTTATCTGAAACGACTGGCTGTTTTAGAAAGACTCGCAATTGGCGCGAAAGCGCGCCCGCGACAGACCGCCGCAAAAGCTGACCAAACTCGTCGCTTTATGGCGCAAATGTGGTTCCGTTCATGGCGGTGGCTCGAAATGAGCCAATCATGGCAAGCGAATCTTCACCATGTTCCGAGTCTTTACGCTCAGCGAACACTGATCGTGGCGAGACCATTCATATAAGGCCGCAGCACGTCCGGCACGATCACCGAACCATCGTCATTCTGATAGTTCTCCAGCACCGCCACCAAGGCGCGACCGACCGCAACGCCCGAACCGTTGAGCGTATGGACGAATCGCGGTTGCTTGCCTTCGCCATCGCGGAAGCGCGCATTCATGCGACGGGCTTGGAAATCACCGCAGACCGAGCACGACGAAATCTCGCGGAAGCGATCCTGCCCCGGCAGCCAGACTTCGATGTCATAGGTCTTCTGCGAGGCAAAACCCATATCGCCGGTACACAGCGTCACAACGCGATAATGCAGGCCAAGGCGTCGCAACACGTCCTCGGCGGCCAGCAACATGCGCTCATGTTCGTCGCGCGATTGCTCGGGCGTGGTGATCGAAACGAGTTCGACCTTGCTGAACTGATGCTGGCGGATCATGCCGCGCGTATCGCGGCCAGCCGCACCGGCCTCGGCGCGGAAGCAATAAGTGCCGGCGGTCATGCGCATCGGCAATTGCTTGGCATCGACGATGCTCTCGCGCACCAGATTGGTCAGGGGAACTTCGGCGGTGGGAATGAGCCAATAGCCATCGCCCGCCGCAAATTGATCGTCGCGGAATTTCGGCAGTTGCGCCGTGCCGAACATGGCATCGTCGCGCACCAGCAACGGCGGATTGACCTCTTCGTAGCCGTGTTCCTGCGTGTGCAGGTCGAGCATGAATTGCATCAAGGCGCGCTCGAGCCGCGCGAGCGCGCCTTTCAGCACGACGAAGCGCGCACCCGACAATTTGCCCGCCACTTCGAAATCCATCAGGCCGAGCTTTTCGCCGATATCGAAATGTTCCTTCGGCGCAAAATTGAAGCGCGGCTTCTCGCCGACGACGCGCAGCTCGACATTGTCGTGCTCGTCCCTACCCTCCGGCACTTCGTCGAGCGGTGTGTTGGGAATGGCGCCGAGTTCGATATTCAAGGCTTCGATGGCGCGCTTCTCTTCCGCCTCATACCCTGCCATGCTGTCTTTCAGCGTGGCGACCTCGGCCTTCAGCGCGTCGGCGCGCGCCATGTCCTTGTCCTTCATCGCCGCGCCGATTTCCTTGGAGGCGGCATTGCGACGTTCCTGGGCCTTCTGCGCCTGAGCGATGGCGGCACGACGCGCATCATCGAGCTGCAGCAGTTTTTCCGCCATCGGCTCCAGGCCACGGCGGCGGCGGCCGGCATCGAAAGCCTCGGTGTTCTCGCGGATCCAGCGAATGTCGTACATGGGATGTCCAATTGGCGGTGTTTATAGCCCAACGCGGTTCGTCGGCTGCTACATGCAACAAAAGCGGCGACAGGCCAAGGCGGAGGAACCGGCGGGCACCGGAAGCGCCCGCGCCGGTGGCTTCAGACCAGCCGGCTCTGTTCCTTGGCGGCGGCGATGAAGCTGGCGAACAGCGGATGCGGCTCGAACGGCCGGGACTTCAGCTCCGGATGGTATTGCACGCCGATGAACCAGGGATGGTCCTCGAATTCCACGGTCTCGGGCAGCAGGCCGTCGGGCGACAGACCGGAGAAGGTCAGGCCCTTGTCCTCAAGCCGCTTGCGATAGGCCGTGTTGACCTCGTAGCGGTGGCGGTGGCGCTCGGAGATATCCGTCGTGCCGTAGATACCGGCGATTTTCGAACCGGCCTTCAGACTCGCCTTGAAGGCGCCCAGGCGCATGGTGCCGCCGAGATCGCCTTCCGCATGGCGCTGTTCGAGCTCGTTGCCGCGCATCCACTCGGTCATCAGGCCGACAACCGGCTCGTTAGTCGGGCCGAATTCGGTCGAACTCGCCTTGTCGACGCCGGCCAAGGCACGCGCCGCCTCGATCACCGCCATCTGCATGCCAAAGCAAATACCGAAATACGGCACCTTTCGTTCGCGGGCGAAACGGGCCGCTAAAATCTTGCCTTCGGAACCGCGCTCGCCGAAGCCGCCCGGCACGAGAATGCCGTTGACGCCTTCCAGATAAGGCGCCGGGTCTTCCTTTTCGAAGACCTCCGACTCGATCCAGTCGAGTTTCACCTTGACGCGATTGGCCATGCCGCCGTGAGCGAGCGCTTCGATCAGCGACTTATAGGCATCCTTAAGGCCGGTATATTTGCCGACGATGGCAATCGTGACCTGGCCTTCCGGATTGTGAATACGCTCCTCGACTTCGGCCCAGCGGCGCATGTCAGGCTTGGGCGCCGGCTCGATGCCGAAGGCCGCCAGCACTTCGCGGTCGAGACCCGCCTCGTGATAGGCGCGCGGCACGTCATAGATATTGCCGACGTCGCGCGCTTCGATCACGGCGCTCTCGCGCACGTTGCAGAACAGGCCGAGCTTGCGGCGCTCCTCGCGCGGAATTTCGCGATCGGTGCGGCACAGCAGGATATCAGGCTGAATGCCGATGGAGCGCAGCTCCTTCACCGAATGCTGGGTCGGCTTGGTCTTCAACTCGCCGGCCGAGGGAATGAACGGCAGCAAGGTCAAATGGACATAGATGCAGTGATTGCGCGGCAGATCGTTGCCAAGCTGGCGGATGGCTTCGAAAAACGGCAGGCCCTCGATGTCGCCGACCGTGCCGCCGATTTCGACGAGCACGAAATCGACGCCCTCGTTCCCTTCCAGGACGAATTCCTTGATGTGGTTGGTGACGTGGGGAATTACCTGCACCGTGCCGCCCAGATAGTCGCCGCGGCGCTCCTTGGCGATGATCTCCTGATAGATGCGGCCGGTGGTGATGTTGTCGGACTTGCGCGCCGGTGTGCCGGTGAAACGCTCGTAATGCCCCAGATCGAGATCGGTCTCGGCGCCGTCGTCGGTGACGAAGACCTCGCCGTGCTGATACGGGCTCATCGTGCCCGGATCCACGTTGAGATAGGGATCGAGCTTGCGCAGGCGGACCGTGTAGCCCCGTGCCTGCAGGAGCGACCCGAGAGCCGCCGATGCCAAACCTTTGCCGAGCGAGGAGACCACGCCGCCGGTGATGAAAACGTACCGCGCCATGGGAACCGAGACCTATCCTTTCGCGATCGATTCGGGGAGGATTTTCGTACCGCCCCACGGGATATTCACAGCCGTCATTCTAACGACCGGCCAAAAGCAAGGGGCCGGCGAACCGGCCCCTAATTTTGCGCTCTAGAACCGCTTACCGACCCGGCTGGGGCGGCTGCGGTGCCGCGGGAGCTGCCGGGGCCGCCGGCGTTTCCATGCGCTGCAACTGATCAAACAATGAACCGCCCGAAGCCGGCGCCTGGCCGGGCTGGGCCGGCGCGGTCTGACCAGCCGGCTGGGCGCCGTCCAGCACCGAACGCGGCGCGCGGTGAACATTGGCCAGAATGGTCAAAGCCAAGCTGGTGAGAAAGAAAATCGTGCCGAGAATGGCCGTCGCCTTGGTCAGCGCATTGGCCTGGCCACGGCCGGTCATAAAGCCAGAGCCGCCGCCGATCCCGAGCGCCCCGCCCTCGGAGCGCTGCAGGAGCACCACCACGACGAGCGCGATCACGACCATAAGGTGAATGACGATCAGTACCGTATCCATGAAAATTCCAAGGTCTGGCGGGCAAGAGCCGCTTACAAGCCTGTGACTTGGTGCCGGCTCTTACACGATGCAAGGGCGCAGGGAAACCCTATTACGCACCTATTGCGGCTCGATTATTGCGGTTCGATTCCTGCCGCCTTGGCGGATTCAATGGCATTCCGTGCCTCCCGGGCCACCAAAGCGGTGAAATCGGCCGTGGACGTCGGCGCTGGGACGAATCCAAACGGCTCAAGCTTGGCAGGAAGTTCCGGTCGGCTGGTGAAAGCGAAAATCTCGTCGGACAGGGTTTTGACAATGTCCTTGGGCGTGGCGACCGGCGCCAGCAGGCCAAACCAGACCAGTCCGGGCTCAAACCCCGTGACGCCGGATTCCGCCACCGTCGGCGCCTCCGGCAAGGTCGTCGCCCGCTTCTTGCCCGTTACCGCCAGCACTCTCAGCTTGCCCTCCTTGGCGGGCGCGACGATCGTCACGGCCGTGGCGATGCCCAGATTGACCTCCCCTGCCTGCAAGGCCGCCGACATCGCCGCCTCGCCCTTATAGGCCACGGTGACCATGTCGAGGCCGAAGCCGCGCTTGAAGGACTCGACCGTCAACCGGTTGCCGGCGGCAAAGGACGCGACGTTGAACTTGCCGGGATTGGCGCGCACTTGCGCCAGCAGTTCCGGCAGGGTTTTGACCGGGCTGTTGGCCGGCACGGCGATGAAATACGGGCTCTCCACCACCTGCCCGATGGCGACGAGATCCTTTTCCGGGTCGATGGCCGGATTCTTGAACAGAGCGCGGAAAGTCGGCAGCGACGGCGTCGTGAACAACAAGGTCAGGCCGTCGGGCTTGGAGCGGGCCACATAGGTCGGGCCGATCAGCGCATCGGCGCCGGGACGGTTTTCGACGATCACCGTCTGCTTGAAACGCTGATTGAGATGTTCGGCGAAATAGCGCCCGATGGTGTCGGCGCTGCCACCGGGCGGCAGAGCGATGATGATGCGGATCGGGCCTGACGGATAGTCTGCTGCCATGGCGAACGGCGCAGTCATCGCTGCGTAGAAAATGGCAGCCATCAGTAGCAGGCGTGCACGAAAGCCCGATTGATCCACCTTGCCCATTGTTCCTCCCTCGCCGTCCAAGCGTTTTTATTTGTATGGTAGGCTTACCATCTCGACGGCGCGGGTCAAGACGACCGCCCTTTGACCGCCGGCAGGAACGATACGCTTTCCTGATCACTCGAATAGTTTTGGCATCTTGGCCGTTTTTTGACCTGGCTCATACTTCCCCCCACTCGGCCATGGTAGGTGGCTTTCGGCTTCCCGTCTGCAAAGGTTGCCGCAAATTTGGTGAGGGAACGATGCTCAAGCTCTATACGGCGCGCAATTCCATCTGCACCCAGAAAGTCTTCATCACGCTCGACGAAAAATCGATCCCGTATGAGATGCAGAACGTCAATCTGTTCACCAACGAGCAGTACAGCCCCGAATATCTGAAGCTCAATCCGAAGGGCGTGGTGCCGACGCTCGTCGATGACGACAAGGCGGTGGTCGAGTCGACGCTCATCTGCGAATATCTCGACGAGACCCATCCGCAAAAACCGCTCATACCAGCCGATGCCTTTTCGCGCACGCGCATGCGGCTGTGGTCGAAACTGATCGACGAGCAGATTTTCGAAGCGACGCGCGAAATCAGTTTCTCGGCGCATTTCCGCTACAAGATGCAGAACATGACCGAGGAACAGCGGCAGGTGCGTTTCGCCAATGTCGGCGATCCGGAGCGACGGGCGCGGTTTCTATCGACCTATGAACACGGCGTCGAAAGCCCCTATGTGTTTCAGGCGATCGGCCATTTCGAAAAAGCTTTCAAGGCGATGGATGTCGCTTTGGCGGAAGGCGGCCCCTGGTTGGTCGGCGCCAGCTATACGCTGGGTGACATCAACATGGTGCCCTATGTCGCGCGTCTCGCCTATCTCGACCTGCTCGACATCTGGATCGCGGACCGGCCGCGCGTGCAGGACTGGTGGCAGCGCGCGAAGGCGCGGCCGAGCACCATCGAGGCGATCGACAATCGTCTGACGCAGGACGAGACCGACGAGATGAAGACCTATGGCAGCAAGCTGCGCGATGCGATCGCGCGGCGACGTGCTGAATATCTATCAACGGCGAAACTTTAGGCCGCGACTTTTCGGCGGCGCGCGCTCGCAGTCCGCGCGTCCACCGGCGGCATGTCGTCGGCGACCTCGCGCAAGAGCGTGCGCAGCCAGGCGATGGCCGGGTCGCGCTCCTGATATTTGTGCCACTGCAATTTTTCCGCGAAGGCTGGAATGTCGACAGGGCATGGCAAGACGCGCAACGGCAATCGCTGCGCCAGTTGTCGCGCCAGCCGCGTCGGTAAGGTCGCGACCCGCGTCGTGCCGATGAGGAATTCGGGCACCAGCGTGAAGCTCGGCGCGATGATGTCCTGGCGACGGGTCCGCTTGGCGATCGACAGCAATTGCGCATCGATGGTGATCCGCCGCCCCCCACCCCATTCGACGCCGACATGGGAGGCGCTGAAATATTGATCCGCGCTCAACTTGCCGCCGGGCAATTTATAGTCGGCGCAAATCACACAGGAGAACGTATCTTCGAACAAAGCCTCGGACGGATGCCCGGGCACGGTCGAAAATTCCGGTGTGATCAACAATTCCACCTCACCGCTCTCGAGCCGCTCCGGCGATTGCGCCGACTTCACGCGCAGATCGAATTGCACCAAGGGCGCGATGAGCGCGGCACGGCGCGCCACTTCGGTGAGGAAGACGCTCATTACATAGTCCGAGGACTCGATGACGAAGCGACGCTCCGATGTGGCCGGCTCGAACGACGGGCGCGAGCGCGTGATGGTTTGAATTTGCAGCAGCACGTCGCGCACAGGCTTCGCCAGTTCCTGCGCCAGAGGCGTGAGCACCTGCGTCTTGCCGACCGGCGTCAGCAACTCGTCCTCGAAATAATCGCGCAGACGCGCCAGCGCGCAGCTCGTCGCTGGCTGGCTTAAAAAGAGCTGTTCGGCGGCGCGCCCGACGCTGCGGGTCGCCAGCAGCGTGTCGAGAACGACGAGTTGGTTGAGGTCGAGCTTGTTGAACCGCATGGGGCTCCCTCCATTTAGGCGTTAAATGTAGAATATTGAGACAATTAATTTTGTAAATGCCTCGCCTTCCCCAATAGTCCGCCCCGCAACGGCCGGAGGGGCCGAGACCGGAGGGGGCGATGATGAGGGACACGGGCAGCGCTTATGCGCCTTGGGCGCAATGGGGCCTGGTCGCCACGTTGACGCTGGTGACCATGCTGGCGCAGATCGACAAGAACATCCTGGTGCTCATGGTCGGGCCGATCCGTGCCGATCTGGGCATCAGCGACGTGCAGATCAGTTTCCTGATCGGTGCCGCCTTCGCCGTCGCCAATATTCTCGTGGGTCTGCCGGCGGGCTGGCTCGCCGATCGCTTCGACCGTCGCCTGATCATCGTCGTCGGCGTCCTCATCTGGTCGCTGGCTCTGGCCGCCAATGCGGCCACCTCCGTCTTCCTCGGCCTGGTCGCGGCGCGCATCGTCGTCGGCGCCGCCGAAGCGCTGATCCCGCCCGCCTCCTACTCCTTGATCCGCGACGGCGTCGAGGAGACGCGCCGCGCCCGCGCGCTGTCCGTCTACACGATGGCCATCATGCTCGGCACCGGCCTGTCGCTGGTGCTCGGCGGTCCCTTGATGAGCGCGATCGAGGCCGCCGGCATCAATTCACTGCCACTCATCGGCAAGGTGTCGCATTGGCAGGCGACGCTGTTCATCATCGGCCTCGCCGGCCTGCCGATCGGCCTGCTGATCTTTCTGAACAAAGATCCAGGACGCCAGACGGCGCCCGGCCGCAGCGACAAACCTGCCGTCTCCGCCGTCGCCCGCTATCTAATGGCGCGCAAGAACATCTTCATTCCCTTGCTGGTGTTCTCGGTCATGAACGCCATGATCAACTTTGCCCTGGCGACCTGGATTCCCACCGTGGTCACGCGGCAGTTCCATCTCGGCATGAAGGAGATCGGCCTGATCCAGGGCGGCATGCTGCTGACGATCGGGCCGCTCGGCTTGTGGCTGGCGGGACTGGCGATGGATCGCAAGGCGACCGGCGGCCGTGCCTCCTCCGCCGCCCTCGTCGGCATTATCGTCACCGTCACATTGACCGCTTTCACCATCTCCCTGTGCCTGGCCAACACGATCGGCTGGTTCTGGTTCTTCGATGCCTTGGTGGTGTTGTGTTCGACGACCTATCTCGCCGTAGGCTCGACCATCGTTGCCCGCACCGTGCCATCGCTTTCGGTGGGCCTCGTGATGGCGCTGGTGCTCGTGCTCAATGGCCTGATGGGTCAGGGCGTCGGTCCCACCCTGATCGCCTTCGTCGCGCAGCAAGTCTACGGCACCGGCCCCAGCGCTTTGGCGAGCGCCATGGTGCTGGTCTTCGCCTGCGCCGGCACGATCGCCTTGATCGCCGCCATCTGGCTCTACACCGCGCTGCTGCGGCACGAGCAAGCCTCCGACCCTGCCCTCGCCGAAAGTCCGGCGACTTGAAGAAGCGCAAGGAGATTATGATGGAGTGGGATGTCATCGTCGTCGGTGGTGGGCCTTCGGGCCTCACCATGGCGGCGGAACTGGCCGGGTCGGGCGTGAAGACCCTCGTACTCGAGCGGCGGGTGGAAGGCGTACAATCGCGCGCCGGGACGATCCTGCCGCGCATGCTGGAACTGTTCGATGCGCGCGGCATCGCCGAGCGCTTCATCGAACGCGCCCGCGAGATCACGGACTTTCCCTTCCGCAAAACGCATATCTGGGCCGGCTTCGATCCGATCGAGTGGAAATATCTGGAAACGCGCTTCGGCTTTGGCCTGACCCTGCCGCAAAACATCACCGAAGAGATTTTGCAGGGCTGGGCTCTCGAAAGCGGCGCGCACCTGCAATGGGGCGCGGAAGTGCGGGCGCTGCGCCAGCAGGACGATGGCGTCGAGGTGGATGTCGCCGACCCATCGGGCACGCTTTCCACCTTGAAAGCGCGCTATCTGATCGGCGCCGACGGCGGGCGCAGCACGGTGCGGGCGCAACTGGGCCTGCCGTTCGAAGGTTCGTCCGGCACATTCCGGGGCATCGTCATCGATGCCGAATTGGAAACGCCGTGGCCTGGCCCCATCGGCGCCGACAACGAAATGGGCTGGCTGCGTGGCTATGCCTTCGGCGAAGGCATCACCCGTTTCAATATCGTCCATCGCGACCGCCGCCATGCGAGCAAGGACGAACCGGTGACCTTGGAAGAAGCCCTGCAATGTCTGCGCGACATTCTCGGCAGCGACTATGGCATCAAAAGCTTTCGCTGGGCCTCGCGTTTCGACGATCAACTGCGCGCCGTGCCGCGCCTGCGCGAAGGCCGCGTCTTCCTGGTCGGCGAATCCGCCCGCATCCATTATCCCGCCAGCGGCGTCGGCATGAATTTCTGTTTGCAGGACGCCTTCAACCTCGGCTGGAAACTGGCTCATGTGGTCAAGGGCCTCGCCGACGAGAAGACGCTCGACAGTTACGACAGCGAGCGCCTGCCGGTGATGCATGCGCTGCTTGAAAGCGTGAAGGCGCAATGCGTGCTGCAGTTCAATTTCGGGCCGGAAGGCGTGGCGCTGAAGCGGCGCATGAGCGAACATTTCATTCCCCTGCCCGACGTGCAACGCAAACTGGTGCTCGAACTCTCCGGCCTCGAAGCGCCCTATCCCAGCGCGCCCGGCAGCCATCCACTGACCGGCGAACGCTGTCCCGACGCCGATGTGACGATGCGCGATGGACGCTCGATGCACATCACCGAACTGTTGCGTGAGCGCCAGTTCGTTCTGCTCGATCTCGAAGGCTACAGCCGCCAGTTCGATGCGCTTCCGGTCGCCGGGCGCCCGCTCGTCGTCCATCGCGTGCGCCTCGGTCGCGTACCGCCGGAGCTGGACGGGATCAAAGCGCTGCTGGTGCGCCCTGACGGTTACGTCGCCTGGGCGAGCACCGACGTCGGTCGCCTCGCCGAGGCTGAGGCCCAGATCAATACATGGTTGAGGCCATAAGATGGATCGACAACCTACTCTCCTGAGCGGCGGCTGGATCATCAGCATGGATCCGTCCATCGGCGACTTTCGCCAGGGCGACGTTCTGATCGAGGGGCAGCGGATCGTCGCGGTGGCACCACAAATCGAAGCGCCGCAGGCCGAACGGATCGATGCCAGCGGCATGATCGTCCTGCCCGGCTTCATCGACACCCATCGTCACACCTGGCAGACCTGCGTGCGTCATCGCTATGCGGAAATCGACCCGCTCATCTATTTCCGCGAAATGCTCGGCGCCAAGGGCGCCGCCTATCGGCCCGAGGATGTCTATATCGGCACGCTGCTCGGCGCCGTCGCGGCGCTGGAGAGCGGCATCACGACCATGCTCGACTGGTCGCATGTACAGAACACCCCCGAGCATTCCGACGCCGCCATCTTCGGCCTGCGCGATGCCGGCATTCGCGGCGTCTTCGGCCACGGCTGGCCACTGATCGAGGGCGATTCATGGATGTTCGACAGCCAGCGGCCGCATCCGCACGACATTCGCCGCTTGCGGCAACAGTATTTCGCCTCCGACGACCAGCTCCTGACGCTCGCCATGGCGGCGCGCGGACCGGAAATGGCGCAACGCGATGTCTGGCTTGAAGATCTCAGACTGGCGCGGGAACTCGACATCCGTTCGACCATTCATATGGGCGCCTATGCCCGCAACGGCAGCGTACGCGCCATCGCGCAGATGCAGGTCGCCGGCGTGCTCGACGACGACCTTACTTTCGTCCACTGCTGCTTCTGCGGCGACGACGAAATCAAGATGATGGCGGATGCAGGTGTCAGCGCCTCGCTTGGTGTCCATTGCGAGATGAATGCGCAGGGCATCGGCGACATTCCCTTCGATCGCCTGCTCGCGGCCGGCATTCGGCCGAGCCTGAGCGGCGACACCGAGACGAAATGCTCCGGCGACATGTTCACCCAGATGCGCCATGCCTTCGCCTATTACCGTTCATGGGTCGGCGGCCAGCACTCGCGCCTCGATCGCCCCCCGGCTCTGTCGCTGCGCGACGTGCTGTCCTTCGCCAACATGGCGGGCGCGCAGGCCAACGGCCTGAGCCACAAGGTCGGCTCGCTGACGCCGGGCAAGCAGGCCGACATCGTCATGATCCGCACCGACGACCTCAATCTCACACCCGTCTCCGATGCCATCGCCGCCGTGGTGCTGGCGGCGCATCCGGGTAATGTCGATACGGTTCTCGTCGCCGGACAGGCGGTGAAGCGCCAGGGGCGTATGCTGAATGTCGATCTCGACAAGCTGCGGCAACGCGCGCTCGCCTCTCAGGCCTATGTGTTGGGCCAGCCACCGCACGCCCATCCACACCACTAGGCGCCTTCCCATAAAAGCAATGGCTAAGCACTCGCGCTTGCGGCGCAGAGACGCTAAAACCTTCCCGCCGAACACAAAGAACAAGGCGCGGGGTGGAAATGAACAAGCGATTTCAAGTGGCTATCGTTGGCGGTGGCCCGGTTGGCCTGGGATTGGCGCTCGATCTCGGGCTGCGTGGCATCAAATGCGTGCTCATCGAGCGGCGCACCCGCCACCATCGTATTCCGCGCGGACAGAACCTGACCCAGCGCACCCTCGAACATTTTTACTTCTGGGGCATCGTCGACCAGTTGCGCGCCGCGCGCGTCATGCCGCCGGGCTATCCGATCGGCAATGTCAACGCCTATCGCAGCCTGACCAGCGAATACTGGCACGCCCACGAAGGCCGCGAGACCGTGCGGCGCTATTTCTTCCAGGATAATGAGCGGCTGCCGCAATATCAGACCGAGGATGTGCTGCGCAGCAAGCTCGCCACCGTTCCTTCCGTTGAGCAGCGCTTCGGCTGGACCGCCGGCAGACTGGAACAGGATGACAAGAGCGTCCGCCTCGACATCGCGGACGAGAACGGCGCCAAAGAGACGATCGAAGCCGACTATCTCGTCGGTTGCGACGGCGCCCATTCGACGATCCGTGCCCAGGTTGGCATCGAACGCGGCGGCACCGATTTCGATCAGGTGATGATGCTGGCCGTGTTCCGGTCGCCGGAACTGCACGAACGGCTGAAGCGCTTTCCGGAACGCTCCACCTACCGCGTCATGGACCCGGCCCTGAACGGCTATTGGCAGTTCTTCGGCCGTATCGACGTCGGCAATGGCTTCTTCTTCCATTCGCCGGTGCCGGCGGAGGCCGCGCAAAGGAAGGATTTCGATTTCCAGGGCGTGTTGGAAAAGGCCACCGGCTTCAAGTTCAAGGCCGAGTTCGACCATCTCGGCTTCTGGGACCTGCGCGTCGCCGTCGCCGACAAATATCAGGTCGGCCGCGTGCTGATCGCCGGCGACGCCGCGCACAGCCACCCGCCCTATGGCGGCTTCGGGCTCAACAACGGTCTGGAAGACGCACGCAATCTCGGCTGGAAACTGTGGGGCGCGCTTGCCGGCTGGGGCGGCGCGGGCCTCGTGCCCTCCTATAGCGAGGAGCGGCGCCCGGTGTTCAAGGAGACCGGCGAGGATTTCATCGCTTCGCGCATCGAGGCCGAAGGCAAATTCTTGAACACCTATGATCCGGCGATCGATCGCGAAGCCTTCGAGGCTGCCTGGAAGCAGAAGGAAATCGAGGACGGCCGCATGGCCGCGCGTTACGAGCCAAATTTCGAAGGCTCGTCCGTCATCTTCGGACCGCCTGATGGCAAATGCAGCGCCCATGGCGCGCATATGCTGAAAGCTCGTCCCGGCCACCACTTGACGCCGCAACCGCTCTCCAACGGTCGCGATGTCTATGAGGAGCTGTGCGAAGGCTTCACTCTGCTCGCCTTCGATGTCGACGACAAAACCGTCGCCGCGTTCGAAGCGGCCGCGAAGACGCTCGGTATTCCCTTCAAAGCCATCCGCGATACCTATGCGGATGGGCGGCAGGACTATGAGAGCAAGCTCGTGCTGGTGCGGCCTGACCAATATGTGGTCTGGACGGCGAACGAAGCGCCGGCCAGTGCCGAGACGGTGCTGCGCAAAGTAGTCGGCAAGAGCTGAGTGCTCTTGCCTCTCTTCACTGCTTGACCCAGCCGGAGGCCTCGACCAGAGGCCCCCAATATTTCATGTCGGCTGCGATTTCCTCGGTCATGCCGGCCGGCGGCTTGGGGCGTGGTTCGAAGGCGAGCGCCTTCATGCGCTCAATCACCATCGGCTGCGCCAGGGCTTTCAGCATGGATGCCGACAATGCCGCCATCACCGCACCCGGCGTCTTGGCAGGCGCGAACATACCGAGCCAGAAATTCAGCTTCATCGGATAGCCCTGCTCCACCGCCGTCGGCACATTGGGCAGTTGCGGCACGCGCTTCTCGTCGGTGACAGCGATAATGCGCAGCTGGCCGCCGGCATGCTGCTCGAGGAAGTCGCCGAGCGCCGTGATGCCTGACGGCAGATGGCCGCCGACGAGATCCTGCACCATCGGCACGGAACCGCGATAAGGCACCGGATTGAGCGAAACTTTCTTTTCGCGCGAGATCGCCAGCAGGGCGAACTGCGGCTTGCTGCCGGCGGCCGCGATGCCGACGCTGCCGAGCTTCGGATCGGCCTGGACCTTCTTAAGAAAGCCATCGAGGTCCTTGACATCGCTGCCGGCGCCCACAGCCATGGCGCCGGAATAATCGGCGATCTGGCCGACGGCGGCGAAATCCGCCAGCGGATCGAAGCCGGGATTGATCATGGTAAGAGGTATCACCACCATGGTGTGATCGGGCGCCACCATCAGCGTGTGACCATCGGGCGCTGAGCGCTTCAGCGCCTGCGCGGCGATCTGACCACCGGCACCCGTCATGTTCTCGACGACGATCTGCGTGCCGAGATCGACGCGCATCTGCTCGGCCAGGAGCCGCGCGACGACATCGATCGTGCCACCGGCTGGAAAGCCCACAAGCAAGCGGACGGGGCCTGAAGAGAAGGATGGTGCCTGAGCAGCTACCGGCCCCGCGGCCAGAAACAAACCCGCAATAAGGCCTGCCATACGCATTCTGATTGAACTTGGCATGCATATCCCCTTTCGTCGTGAGGGCGATAAATGACTCTGTGTTCGGCGCTCGTGTTACGGCAGCACGAGTTCACGGCGCACGGCACGCGCATCAACTTCAATCTCGATGTCCTGAACGGGCGGGCGCACGAAATGCCAGTTCAGCCCGCCTGCCAAAGCGCCACGGCGGCCGAACTCTTCGGCCATCACGTGATGCAGGTCATGCACCGTATAGAGGCTGACGTTCAGCACATCGGCCCAGGACACGCCCATCGGCGCGAAGCGCGTTTCGAGATCGCCGAGTGCGAAATGCACCTTGTCGCGCAACGCATCAGGCGAGGTCTCGCCAAGACGGGTGATGCTATCGCGATAGTTCGGCCGATCTGGACATTCGGCCGCCCCAGATGTGATGAAGCTCGCGGCCTTCGATGCCGATGGCACCGTGTAGCTGAACGCATAGAAGCTCGGCCCGGTGAGGCCACCCAGCTCGGGACAGAGATTGCAGCGCGCCACCGGATTGGCCTCGTCGCGATAAAGCCCCCAGCGTTCGAGGGGCTGCACATAGCCGCGATTGAAGGCCACGAAGGCGGCTTCGACCAAAGGCTCGGGCGAGCGCAACTCGCAAGCGCAGAGCGCCGTCGGCGCGCGGCCGATCGAAGCGAGATGCGCTTCGATGCGGGCGAACCCCTCTGCCAGCGGCACCGGCTGGGCGAAACGGGCGCGCTCGATCTCCCAGCCAGGATTGGCGATCACAGCGGCGGAATATTGGAAGCCACCGGGCAGATAGCGGTAATTGCCAGGATCAAACGCCACCAACCCGCTCATCTTTCGCCACCCATCTCTTGCCTCTCTCGCGTTGGTCGACAAATTACTACGTATTCGTAGTTTAATCTGGCAAAAGCCCGAATGGCTGTCAATCAACCGATTGCTGGAATGTGCGGCAGGTGCTGCCTAAAGTTTCGAACTTTCAAGCCCAAGAAGGCGGCGCAGCAGCACCACAAGCCGCTCGTGCTCGGCTGGCGACAGGCGGCGTGCGACGGATTCGCGATAGGCGGCCGCCTTCTCGATGCCTTCCTCGAACGCGCGCGCCCCCTTGGGCGCGAGATGCAGCGCATAGGTGCGCCCGTCGATCTGCGAGCGCTCGCGACGCAGCAGTTTCTTGGCAACGAGGCGCGCGACCAGATCGCTGCAGGTGTTGAGGTCGATCCCGATCTGCTGAGCGACGGCGCTCTGCGACAAGCCAGGGCGTTGGCCAACGACCGTCAGCAACGCCAATTGGCGTGACGTGACTTCTTCGCCATAGACCAAGGGAAAGAGTGCCTCCGCCTCGAAATGAGCGCGACGCAGCAGATGCGGCAGATGCCGGAACAGTTCAAAGTCGCCGGACGCAAGGTCGCCGACGCGATCAGATTCTGTGTCCTCGCGTCGCACCATGGCTCCGTCTCGTTCATCGCTTATCCTACCCATAGGCAGGATCGCGGCGATGCTCAATATGGATTAAGTAAATTTCTTTGGTCTTTCAGGCGTGAAGCCATAGTCGAAGAGCAGCTCTTCGCCAGGCGCGACATCACGCAGCGTCTCGAACGAAATCTTCGAGCGGCAGGCATAAGCGGCCATGTTGGGGCGTTTCGAGTGGTTGATGTAGATCGACTCGTTGCCACCGACCAGCGCATCGATGTCATATTTTTCATTGAAATTAAAAAGCGGGCAGTAGCCGATCGAATCGTAGAAGCGAGCGCGGCGCGCGCCTTCCTTCTTAGAAATCTTCTGACCTGCGTAGTGGATAACGACGGTGCCCTTTGGAATGAGTTCGTCTGCGAAAAGTCCACGACCGTGCTTCTTCGACTTGCGCACGCTTACCTTAATCCGCGACATCGGCCCCTCTATCAAGAATCAATCGCGGGGTCTTACGCTGATGCTTGTCATGGTTCAACAGTGCAGATGATTTTCTGCACGATGAAAATGATCGTATCGAGATGTTCGGCTATCGATGGGCAAGGATGTTGACGAGTGTGCCCATCGGATCACGCACGTAGAAGCGCCGCACGCCCCAAGGCTCATCGACAGGGCCATATTCGATCGCGATGCCTGCCTCACGCATACGCTTGTGCGCTTCTTCGACATCATCGACTTCGATGGACAAAGCCGGCACGGGCGTGCCCGAACCACCTTCGGTCATCAGGCTGACTTGCGTTCGCATCGTTTCATCTGATGTGAGCGTTGCGATCCAGCCGAGGTCCATGGCTGGATCGAGGCCGAGCAGCGTCTCGTAGAAATACCGCACGGCCGTCATGTCCGAGACCGCGATATTGCTGACGATGCGCTTCACTCGCATGGAAATTCTCAGCTTGCCTGTCGATGCTTGGCCGCTTGGATGGCTTGCCAGATTTTATGCGGCGTCGCAGGCATTTCGATATGCGTGACGCCAAGATCGGCCAAGGCATCGACGATCGCATTGATCGTCAAGCCCAGCGCCGGCGTCGTGCCCCCTTCCCCGCCCGGCCGCATGCCATGGGGATGGCTGTTGGCCGCCACTTCACTCAAATCAGTGGTAAAACTCGGCAGATCGCTGGCGCGCAGCATGGCATAGTCCATGAACGAGGCCGACAGGTTCTGCCCGTCCTTGGCATCGTACCAGCATTGTTCCATCAGCGCCTGGCCGACGCCCTGGGCGATGCCGCCATGGGTCTGGCCATGCAGGATCATCGGATTGACCGCGACGCCGACGTCATCGACGGACGTATAGCGCACGAAGCTCAAAGAGCCGGTCTCCGGGTCGACATCGAGTTCGCAGACCGCCGCGCCATAGGGAAAGGCAAGGCCCGGCGTGACCCGATCGCAAGCCCCCTTCAAGGGTCCGCGTAAATCCTCGGGCAGCGCCGAGGTCTGAATGGTGAAAGCGGTCATCTCGGCCAGGGTGACGGACCGGTCCGTCCGCTTCACCCGACAGGCGCCGTCGGCGAATTCAATGTCCTCGGCCCGCGCCTGAAACATGATGGCGGCCACACGCTGGGCTTTTTCGACGATCTGCTTCACGGACTCGCCGATGACGATGCTGGCATGGCGCATGGAACGACCGGAGTGGGAGCCACCGCCGGCCAACACGAAATCCGTATCGCCCGAGCGCACCCGCACCTTCTCAAACGGCACGCCCAGCCAATCGGCAGCCACCTGGCTGAAGCTCGTCTCGTGTCCCTGGCCCGAAGCCTGGGTGCCGATGATGACATCGACCGTACCGTCTTCGAGGATCGTCACTTCGGCACGCTCGCGCGGCGCACCGCTGGTCGTTTCGATATAATTGGCGATCGATATGCCGCGATAGAGCCCGCGCTTGCGCGCTTCACGACGGCGCTTTTCGAAGCCCTTCCAATCCGCCAGTTCCAACGCCCGGCGCATGACGCCGAGATAGTCGCCGTTGTCATAAACCACGCCGAAGGGATTGCGATACGGCTGCTGGCTCGGCGGAATGAGATTGCGCCGCCGCAGTTCCACCCGATCGAACCCGCATTGGCGCGCCGCCAGATCGATGATGCGCTCGACCGCATACATGGCCTCCGGCCGGCCGGCACTGCGATAGGGAATGGTCGACGGCGTGTTGCTGAGAGCGGCGCGGGCACGCACATAGGCGGCCGGCACCCGGTACAGGCTCGTCATCAATTGCGAGCCTTTGTTCAAAGGCACGAAAGATGCCGTATGCGCGCCGATATTGCCCGTATTGACCGAGCGGACGGCCAGGAAATTGCCCTTGGCGTCGAGCGCCAGCTCCATGTCGATATCGAGATCGCGGCCCTGAAAATCCGACAGCAGCGCATCCTGCCGCTCGGCAACATATTTGACCGGGCGACCGACGAGGCGCGCCGCATGGGCCACCAGCACGAATTCCGGATAGGTGGCGTTGCGCGTGCCGAAATTGCCGCCGACATCGCCGGGCGCGATGACGCGAACCTGTTCCGGCGCGACATTCAGCGCATGGGCGACGTCGGAACGCATCTGCACGACGCCGATGCCGTGCGAGGCATGGAGCGTATATTTGTTCGCTTTCGCATCCCATTCGCCGATGCAGGCACGGGGCTCCATATGCACGCCGGTGACGCGCTGGATCGCCGATTTGAACGACACCCTATGCGCCGCCTTGGCGAAGGCCGCGTCGGTGGCAGCCTTGTCGCCGATCTCGGAATCGAGCGGCAGATTGGCCGGCACCTCGTTCCACAGTGCCGGCGCATCGGTCCCGATCGCCTGAGTGCCGCGCACCACGGCCGGCAAGACATCCCAATCGATCTCGATGGCTTCGGCCGCGTCACGCGCCGCCAGCAAAGTCTCGGCGACCACCATGGCCACCGCCTCGCCGGCATAGCGGGCGCGATCGACCGGCAAGGGCATCTGGCGGGTGATCAGCCGTTCCGAGCCGTCGAGGTTGCGCAGCGGAACGTCGTAACCGACTTTCGACCCGCCGGTGCCGTGGGGAATGTGTTTTAAACCCTGTTCGACCAGATCGGCGCCCGTGACCACGGCGAGGACGCCCGGCATGGCGCGGGCCGCCGCCGTATCTATCTTGCGGATCGCGGCATGGGCGTGCGGCGAGCGCAGGACATAGGCCTGTGCCAATTTGGGGAATGTGATATCGTCGGCAAATTGCCCCTGGCCGGTGATGAGCCGCTCGTCTTCCTTGCGGCGCGCCGGTTCACCGATATGCTTCACCATGGCGTGTCCCTCGACCCTTTTCCGCGCGACCTTCGATCCGCTGTATCGCGGCGGGTCGCGTCTGCCTCAATTCGGTTGCGTTGTTTCAGGGCGCCGGACAAATTTCAATAGTGGATTGCGGTTTCTACAGGTGTTCCCGGGCACCTGCACAGATTGAGGCGCGACGCCAGGCCGCAACAGGACCAGGGCCAGCCCGTTTCAACTGGAATCTAATTTGCTCCCCTTTTAAAGTGGGCAGGTTTGGGCGGCCGTCGGCGGCCTTGGCGCGTGCCGATCGTTCGTGACACAGTTGCAGACAGCAGGATGAGGCGTGAAAAAGTGTTGAGCAGCCCTGGCCAGCCCCAAAGCCACCCCCGTGCGGCGATCCGCTTCACCTTTCGCGGTGCGCCTGTCGAGATATCGGACTTCGCACCGCACACGACCCTGCTCGATTGGCTGCGGCTCGACGCGCGGGCCACCGGCACCAAGGAAGGCTGCGCCGAAGGCGATTGCGGCGCCTGCACGGTCGCTCTCAGCCGGCAGCGCAACGGCATGACCGAATATCTGCCGGTGAATGCCTGCATCCTGCTGCTCGGGCAGGTGGACGGCGCCGAAGTCGTCACCGTCGAGGATCTCGCCGCCAACGGCACGCTGCATCCCGTGCAACAGGCGATGGTCGACCATCACGGCTCACAATGCGGCTTCTGCACGCCGGGCATCGTCATGAGCCTGTTCACGCTCTATCGGCAGAGCGACGCACCAGTCACGCGCGGCAGCATCTGCGACGCGCTCGCCGGCAACCTCTGCCGCTGTACCGGCTACCGGCCGATCATCGATGCGATGATGGATGCCTGCGCCACGACGGAACGGTCCGCCCTGCCCGCTCCGGCCCCGGTGCTCGAAGCCGACGCCGAAGACATCTTTATTGGCGATGAAAACGCTTTCTTCGCCGCGCCGGCGCGTGAATCCACCCTGTCGCGGCTCTATGCCAACAATCCCGAAGCACATCTCGTCGGCGGTGCCACCGATTTTGGGCTGAGCATCACCAAGGGCCTCGCCGCGCCGAAAAAGGTGATCTGGCTCGGCCGCGTGCAAGGCTTCGACGAAATCCGCGCAACGTCGGGCGAGCTTTCGCTCGGTGCCGGCGTCAAGCTCGCCGATGCCACGCCGCTCTTGGGCGAACTGAATGCCGATCTTGGCGAAGTCATGCGCCGCTTTGGCTCGGCACAGGTGCGCGCGTCCGGCACGGTGGGCGGCAATATCGCCAATGGCTCGCCGATCGGCGATCTCGCGCCCAGCCTCATCGCGCTCGGCGCCACCATCGAGCTGCAGCGCCGTGACGTGCGCCGCACCTTGCCGCTGGAAGACTTCTTTCTCGCCTATAAGAAGCAGGATCGGCAGGTCGGCGAATATGTCCGCCGCATCATCGTCAAGCGGCCAGCGACCGATGACAGCGTGCATATCTACAAGGTCAGCAAACGGTTCGACGAGGACATTTCCGCCGTGCTAGCCGCGTTCAAATTCACGCTTGACGGCAAGCGCATCGTCGCCGCGCGTACGGGCTTTGGCGGCATGGCCGGCATTCCGGCACGCGCTCGCAAGACCGAGGCCGCTTGCCTGCGCGTAGTGCTCGACGACGAACGGACTTGGAACGCGGTGCTCAATGCGCTGGCCGACGATCTGCAACCGATCAGCGACATGCGCGCCAGCGCTGCCTATCGCCAGCTCGTCGCGCGCAATCTGCTGCGTAAGGCTTTCATCGAGGCTGGCGGCGGCGGCGCGACGCGCCTTCTCGCCTCCAACTCAGATTTGGGATTGATCGATGCTGCCGAATGAACATATGGCCCCGGAAGCCAGCGGCGAGCGCCTGTCGATCGTGCGCAAACCCTCCCCGCATGATTCCGCGCGCCTGCACGTGCGCGGCGTCGCGCCCTATATCGACGACATACTCGAACCCACAGGCACGCTGCATGTGGCGCCAGGTCTTGCCAACGTTGCCAGCGGCACCATCACCAAGATCGATCTCGACGCGGTGCGGACCGCGCCCGGTGTGATCGCGGTTCTCACCCCCGCCGACATTCCCGGCAAGAACGACGTCGCGCCGGCTTTTGGTGACGATCCGCTGTTCGCCGAGAAAGAGATCGTCTTCGCTGGCCAGGTGATCTTCGCGGTGGTGGCGCGCACGCGCGACGAAGCGCGACGCGCCGCCAAACTGGCGCGCGTCGAGATCACGCCCAGCAAACCGCTCCTCACCATCGAGGATGCATTGGCAGCCAATGCGAAGGTGCTGCCGGATTACGATTTCAATCGCGGCGATCCGGCGGCAGCTGTCAAAGCCGCGCCGCTGAAGCTCGAAGGGCAATTGCGGATCGGCGGCCAGGAACATTTCTATCTTGAAGGCCAGGCGGCTCTCGCCGTTCCCGGTGAAGCCGGCGAAATTCTCGTCCACTCGTCGACGCAGGATCCGACGGAAGTGCAGCATGTGGTGGCGCGCGTACTCGCCATGCCGGATGCTTTCGTCACCGTCGAGACCCGTCGCATGGGCGGCGGCTTCGGTGGCAAGGAGAGCCAGGCAGCGCAGACCGCCGTGATGGCGGCGCTCGCGGCGCGCGTCACCGGCAAGCCCTGCAAGGTGCGCCTCGATCGCGACGATGATTTCGCCATCACCGGCAAGCGCCATGATTTTCGCGCCGATTGGGCCATTGGCTTCGACGCGCGTGGCCAGGTCAGCGCCTATGACGTGACCTTGCATGCGCGCTGCGGCTGCTCGGTCGATCTGTCGCCTGGTGTGTGCGATCGTGCCATGTTCCATGCCGGCAATTGCTATTGGCTGCCGCAGGTGAAAATCCTGTCGACGCGGCTGCGCACCAACACCGTTTCGAATACCGCCTTTCGCGGCTTCGGCGGACCGCAGGGCATGCTGGCGATCGAACGCGCGATGGACGGCATCGCTCATGCCACCGGGCTCGATCCACTCGACGTGCGCAAGGCCAACCTCCTGCGGCCCGGCGGCGACCTGACGCCCTATGGCCAGAAAGCCGAGGATGCGGACGTTCTCGTCGCGCTGCTCGACAAGCTCGAAGCCTCTAGCGACTATCGCCGGCGCAAGGCTGCCATCGCCGCGTTCAACGCCACGTCGCCGATCCTCAAGAAAGGCCTGGCGCTGACGCCCGTGCAGTTCGGTATTTCCTTCACCCTGATCGCCATGAACCAGGCCGGCGCCTTGGTCCATGTCTATCAGGACGGCTCGGTGCATCTGAACCACGGCGGCACGGAAATGGGCCAGGGCCTGTTCACCAAAGTGGCGCAGGTGGTGGCCGAGGAGTTCGGCATTCCCCTTGATTGGGTGCGCGTCACCGCCACCAATACGGCGAAAGTGCCCAATACATCGCCCACCGCTGCCAGCTCCGGCTCCGATCTCAACGGCATGGCGGCGCAGATTGCCGCTGCCGCCATCAAGGCGCGGATGATCGCGCATGCGGTCGAGGCCTATGGCGTGCCGGAGAACAGCATCGCCTTCCGCGACGGCGTGGTCTACATCGGCAACGCGACCGTGCCCTTCCCCGACTTCGCCAAGCAATGCCGGCAGGCGCGCGTGCAGCTCTCGCATGCGGGCTTCTACAAGACACCGAAGATCGAATGGGATCGCGAAGCCCGCAAAGGCCGTCCGTTCCTTTACTATGCCTATGGCGCGGCCTGTTCCGAAGTCATCATCGATACCCTTACGGGCGAGATGAAAGTGACCCGCGTCGACGTGCTGCACGACGTCGGCAATTCGCTGAATCCAGCGCTCGACAAAGGCCAGATCGAAGGCGGCTTCGTGCAGGGCATGGGCTGGCTGACGACGGAAGAACTGGTCTTCAACGACAAGGGCATTCTGACCACCCACGCGCCTTCGACCTATAAAATTCCCGTCGCTTCCGACGTGCCGAAGGATTTCCGCATCGATCTGCTCGACCATCCCAATCGCGAGGTCACGATCTATCGTTCCAAGGCGGTCGGCGAACCGCCGTTCATGCTGGCGATCTCGGTCTTCTCGGCCATTCTCGACGCGCTGCATAGCCTTGCGCCTGGACGACAAGTGCCGCTCGATGCGCCGGCGACGCCGGAGCGCATCCTGATGGCGGCCGAGGCGCTCACCAATACGCTCGCCAAACGACCATGACACCGTTCAAGCTGCTGCTTGACGCCATTGCCGGCGAAGGCAGCGCCGCGCTGGTCAGCCTGCCGCGCACCGCCGGCTCCAGCCCGCGCGATGCCGGCGCCTGGATGGTGGTGCGCCCCTCAGGCGCCTTCAACGGCACGATCGGCGGCGGCGCGCTCGAATATGAAGCCATCGCCCATGCGCGCGAAGCACTCGCCCGCGCCAAGGAGCCGGTGATCGAACGGTCGCAGGCGCTGGGGCCAGACCTCGGCCAATGCTGCGGCGGCCGCGTCTGGGTGCGGATCGAAACCTTCGACCGCAACCATCTCGCGGAACTGCGCGCGCTCGCCGATGTTACGCACCGGCAATATATCGTCGCGAGCGTCGGTGCCGACGGCCGCATGAAGCGGCGCATCGCGCCGATCGGCGAGGACAGCGCCATGGGCGCCGGCGAATATGTCGAGAATTTCGAGGAGGTGCCGACAAGCCTTCTGCTCTTCGGTGCCGGCCATGTCGGCCGCGCCTTGGTGCTGGCGCTCGCGCCCCTGCCCTTCACGGTGCGCTGGATCGATCCACGCCGCGAGATGTTTCCTGCTGCCATGCCAGCCAATGTGACGCCGGTCGCCAGTACCAATCCGGTCGAGGAAATCGCTGCGGCCGACAAGGACGCCTTCATCCTGATCATGACCCATTCGCATGCGCTCGATTTTGATATCGTCGCACGGGCGCTCGCGGCGCGGCGCTTTCCCTATGTCGGGCTCATCGGATCGGCCACCAAACGGGCTCGCTTCGAACATCGCCTGGCCGATCTCGGTCTGGCCACGGACACGATTGCACGGCTCGTCTGCCCGATCGGTATCGAAGCGATCGAAGGCAAGCTGCCGGCGGTCATCGCCGCATCGACCGCCGCGCAATTGCTCATCGCCCGCGAACACGCGCGCATCGCGAGCTAGGTCTCAGCCGGCCCGCAGCGCGCGCACGATGCGGATCGCGCGCAGAAGCGTCGTGACGATGGCCCCGATGACAATCAGCCAGAGCGCCACCGTGAGGACTTGATTGTGGCCACCCCAGAGCGGCTCGAACAATGACAGAAGTCCCGCCGCACTGATCGTCGCCATGCGATGCTGTTTGGCCATCGGGCCGGAGAAATCGGCCGGCAGGCCGCAGGCACGGCCCAGTTCGCGGGTATAAGCCGTCAGGATCGCGAAACTGGCTCCGGCCCAACCGAGCGCCGGCTCGCCGACGCTGTACCCAGCGCCGACAAAGATCAACAGATCAGCGATACGATCAGGAAACTCGTTCCAAAACGCGCCATCGGCACTGCGCTTGCCGCCTTCGATGGCGACCATGCCATCGAACAGATTGCAGAGCAGCCGGAGCTGACAGAACAGGACCGCCACGATGAGGAGAAGCGCGCGCGGAGCAGCATCCGCCAGACCAGCGCGCCAGAAGGCAATGCTGGCCGCTGCCGCCATGACCATGCTGGCGACGGAGATTTGATTGGGCGAAAGTCCCGAGGCTGTCAGGAAACGGGCGGTTGCATGAGCCCAGCCCGTGTCACGGCTCGACAGAGGGCGGCGGTCAGGATCGTTGGTCATTGGAGTTTCTGGCTCGCCAAAGAGAGAGATTATAAAAAGCCGCGTAGCTGGTCGCGACCGTCAACGGCACCGCAATCGTCCGGCCGATCTCAGGTGTGCCAGCAATCGCATGGATAGCGGTCAGCAGACTTGCCGAAATCAGTCCGGCGATCACGGGCGGAAAGATGAGCCCGGCCAAGCCTTCGAAGCGCTTGGCGAGATATTCTATTCCACGTTTCAAAACCAAGGTGATACAGGCGGAAATCGTTCCTTGAATCAGCCCGGCATAAAGCGGTGCCGGCATCGGGTGCAGATGGTTGGCGAAGGCGGCCCAGCTTCCCATCAGCAGGAACGCGACGGCGACGTGAGTCATGCTGCTGCGCGCGAAGCGGGTGAAGAGCGCGCTCATGTCGCCGACCAGCCGTAGCGCACCAGATGGAAAAAGATCGGTGCCGAAAAAATCACCGAATCGAGGCGGTCGATAAAGCCGCCATGACCGGCGATCAGATGGCCCCAATCCTTGACGCCCCGATCGCGCTTAATCGCCGACATCACAAGGCCCCCGAAGAAGCCCATCACAACGATCACAAATGACAGGAATGCGGCTTGCAGGGGCGTGAAGGGCGTGATCCATGACAAGCCGGCACCGACGGCCATGGCCGAGAGCGCCCCGCCGATTAAGCCCTCGACCGTCTTGGAGGGCGACAATCTCGGCGCGATCTTGGTGCGGCCCAGGAGCTTGCCCCAGACATACTGCAGGACGTCGCTCGCTTGCACGACGATGACGAGAAAGGCGATCAGCAGGACGTTGCGCCCCTGATAATCAGCGATATCGAGACTGAGCAAGGCCGGGACGTGAGACACGCAAAAAACGCAGATCATCAACGCCCATTGCACCTCGGCGATGCGCACCAGAAAACGATCGGTGTCGCCACGCAAGGCCGCGATGATCGGCATCAGCAGGAAGGCGTAGACGGGAATGAAGATCGAATAGAGCCCGTACCAGTCGATCCAGATGAGATAATACTGCACCGGCAGAACGATGAAAAAGGCGGCCGCCAGCGCCCAGTGATCGGCCCGGCGCGTATTGATGAGCGTGACGAATTCGCGCAAGGCCGCGAAGGAGCAGAACGCAAAGAGAAGCGTCACACCGGTCTTGCCACCGATCAACGCAAGTCCCATCAATACGACCATCATCCACCAGGCGCGGATGCGGTCGTTCAGGTTCTCGATGACCGCATTCGTCCCGTCGGGGGAAAGCTTGCGTTGCAGTCCATAACCGACACCTGAGGCGACGATCAGGATGACGAGCAGTCCGGACAGAACGATCACGAGATTGGGCGGTGGCGCCGTCATAGCGTGTTTGCCTTGGGAGAGAGGGCTAGCAGCGCTGCTTCGGCCCTGGTCAAAAACGCCTGTTTCGCTTCGCCTTCGCCGAGATGCAGGGCCGCGCCGAAGGTGACGGTGCAGATCAGCGGTATCGGCACGAATTCGCCCTTCGGCATGACGCGGTTGAGGTTGTCGATCCACACCGGCACCAGAGCAACGCTGCGGCGGGCGGTCGCCAGATGGTACAAACCGCTCTTGAAGGCCAACAGCGGTGCCTCCGTCGTGTTGCGCGTGCCCTCGGGAAACACGATCAGGGATTCGCCGGCATCGAGAGCATCGCTCATCTGGACGATCGGATCGTCCGCACGCGTGTCTCGATTGCGATCGATGAGAACGGCGTTGAAGACATCGCGGCCAATGAAACGCCGCAGGCTGCTTTTCAGCCAGTAATCAGACCCGGCAACGGGGCGCGTGCGGCTTCGCAACCGCCGCGGCAGCGCGGTCCAGATCAGAACGAAATCACCGTGGCTGACATGATTGGCGAAATAGATGCGTTGCTCGTCGATCGGCGCGACACCCTCCCATCGACCGCGCGTGGCGGTGATGAAACGCGCAAAGACGATCACCACCGCTTGCACTATTCGTCCGGCAAAAGAGGGCCTGGCTTGCGGTCCGCTCATGTTGTCTGCCCGCCGCTTCCATCTGTCGACGATATTTCCGCTCGTCGCTTTGAGTGACCCACTTACGCCGAAACACGCTCGCGTTCGAGCCGGAAGAACTGGACCGAGCGTGTGGCGCCACGGCCAACATGCGCCGCACTGGGAAGTTGGCTTGTGCGTGGGCGCACATCGGGCGGCGGTGGGAATAGGACACGACGCGCCGAATAGGTCCTATCGGCCCGCGCGGCCCCCGCAAGACCGGCTCCGGCCGATTCTCGGCCGTGCCGACCGACAAAGCGGAACATTTCCGGACAGGGTGCGTTTCACGTCATGATGTCGTGAAACCGTCGCAGCCGTTTGACAGGGCCTATCATGCCGATAGGCCTTGTCGATGGCGGCCCAACGCCCAAGTGTTTAGTCCAGGTGTTTGCGCCCATCATCAGCGGAGGCCGTCGCGCGTTCCTTGACGGGAACCTGCTTCCTTTCTAACTAGTAGGCCTCGCCCAACCGCCTCGGCACTTCGCCAGGACCTGTCGCAATTGCCTGAACTGGCAGGAAAATCGGTTTAAAGCTGGAGAAAACGACAATGGCATTCGAACTTCCCTCCCTGCCCTATTCCCAAAACGCCCTGGCTGATAAGGGCATGTGCCAGGAGACCCTCGAACTCCACCACGGCAAGCATCATCAGGCTTACGTGACCGCGCTCAACGGCTTCGTCGAAAAGAACGACGCGCTAAAGGGCAAATCCCTCGAAGAGATCGTCAAATTGTCCTTCGGTAAGGACGATATGGCCCCGGTGTTCAACAATGCCGGCCAGCATTGGAATCACATTCTGTTCTGGAAGGCGCTGTCGCCGAAGGGCGGCGCCATCCCGGGCGCGCTCGAAAAGAAGATCAAGGAAGACCTCGGCGGCGTCGACGCATTCAAGGAAGCCTTCAAGGCGGCGGCCATCAGCCAGTTCGGCTCGGGCTGGGCCTGGCTCATCGTCGGCAAGGACGGCAAGCTGAAGGTCACCAAGACCCCGAATGGCTCCAACCCGCTCGCCACCGGCGAAGGCAAGGCCATTCTCGGCCTCGACGTGTGGGAACACAGCTACTATCTCGACTTCCGCAACCGTCGCCCCGACTATGTGACGAACTTCCTCGACAAGCTCGCCAACTACGAGTTCGCCGAAGCGGAACTGAAGTCCGCCTAATTCGCATTACGCGAAAAGATTTCGAACCCCGGACGAAAGTCCGGGGTTTTTCTTTATGTGAGGCCGCGCACCGGAATGGCCGCGCCGTGCAGAGCCCGCGCCCGATCGGAGACGAGGAAGGCGCAGACATCGGCGACATCTTCCAACGGCACCATCGAGGCCTGTCCCATGGTGGCGCGGTTCTGCGGTGTCGCCATGGCCGAAGGCATGATGCAATTGACGTTGATGCCTTGCTGCCGCACCTCGTCCGACATGGCTTCGGTCAAACGCGCCACGGCGCTCTTGGCCGCCACATAAGCACCCATGCGGGCGACGCCGTGGCCGGCAGCGAGCGCTGATACGAAAACGATCTTGCCCCGCCCGGCTGCGATCATCGGCGGCGTCATCGCATGCGCCGTCGCCAGCACCGATTTGACGTTCATGCCCATCATCTTGTCGAGGTCGGCATCGCTCGTCTCGTAAACCGCGGGCCCCATGGCAAAGCCGCCGACCGTATGCACCAAAGCATCGATGCGGCCGAACCGCTGCAAAACCGTCGCGGCGACCTGCGCCATCGATGCCGCATCCGTCGCATCGCCTTGAATGTAGGAATAGGACGTTTCGGAGACGGGCTTGGCGGGCGCAGCCGATCCGCCAACGCCGATGATCTCGAAACCGTCCTCGATCAACCGCAACGACACGGCGCGGCCGAGATTGCCGGTGGCGCCCGTGACGATGGCGACGGGTTTTGTCTCAGACATGCGAAAACTCCTGATCAGGAATAGCAATTGATGTGTTGCCATGGACCCTGGCTGCGCCCACAATCGCGCGGATTGGCGAATTGATAAAGCCTGTTGGCCGTATTCATTCCTGGGAGGGGATCATGCCGCTCGACGCTTTGGACAAAGTGCAAACCCTTGATGATCTGACGAGCGCCGCCGCCAACCGCAATCTGACACCCGGCTGGATCAAGCGATCGACCCCTCTGCTCTGGCGGGAGCCTCGATCCGTTTTCGTGCCACATCAGTGGACCTGGCACGACGCCAAGGCCGGGCTCGACAGCGCTGCGCGGCTGATTGGCACGGATCTGGCCGAGCGTCGCAATCTGGTCATGCGCAATCCGGTCGACGGCAATGATTTCGCCACTTTGCGCACTTTGGTCTGCGCCTATCAGACCATTTTGCCGGGCGAAGTCGCCAGCTCACATCGGCATGCACCGCATGCCTTTCGCGTCATTCTCGACTCGCACGGCGCCTGGTCGATCGTCGATGGCGAGAAACATCCGATGGAAACCGGCGACGTGGTGCTGACGCCGGGTTGGAGCTGGCACGGCCATGGCCACGACGGCACGGCGCAGGCCTATTGGTTCGACGGGCTCGATGTGCCTCTTACCCATCTGCTCGAACCGATGTTCTTCGAGGAACATCCCGCCGGCCTTGAGCCTGTGAAGGCGGTGACGCCGGATTCACCGTTTCGTTTCACCTGGGCGGCAACGCAAAAAGCGCTCGATGCGGCGCGGCCGGACAACGAAGGCCATTTCGGCCGCCGCATCGTGCTCGACACACAAACGATGCCGACCATCACCATTCACATGCAGCGCTGGGACAGCGGCTTCCGCAGCAAACCCTATCGCTCAACGGCCAATCAGATCTTCATTGTCATGCAAGGCAAAGGCACATCGGAAGTCGGCGACAAGACGTTCAACTGGAGTTTTGGCGATACGATCGCCGCGCCCTGCTGGTCGGCGATCGAGCATCAGGTGAGCGAGGGCGCGGTGCTCGTCAGCATGAGCGACGAAGCGCTGCAACGCTTCGGCCGCATGTGGCGCTTCGAGGCGCTCGATTAGAGGTTCGGCAATTCCTTCGCTCTTGGGTCGTCGGTAAACTGAAACGCTTTCTTGAAGGCGGCCCTGCTGCTCAGGCGGCGATACCAATCGAGGAGATGGGTATAGGAACCTTCCGGAAGGAAATCGGGGCGCAGATTGCGAATGCGGTCGATGAAGGGGATCATCGCGATATCGGCCAGCGAATAAGTCTCGCCGGCCAGCCATGGCGCCGTCGCCAAAGTGGCTTCGGCGCGATCGAGGCAGGCCTTCATCTTGTCATAGGCCTCTTCCAGTTCCCGCTCGGAATAACCACCCTCCGCCATGCGCGCCCAGCGTTCGCGGCGCTCGGCCGATGGCACCCGCGATAGCGTGTCGTTGCGCGCGTCCTCAGACAGCCCTTCGGCCGCCCGATGACGCAGCTTGTGCCACGTCGGTGCATAGACGGCTTTGTAGGCAACCTCGTCGGAATATTTCGTCCACAGCCGCATGGCCGCCCGGCCATAGGAATCTTTCGGCTTGAGCGGCACGTCCGGAAATTCGTCGTCCAAATATTCGATGATGATGCTGGATTCGATGACGGGCCGGCCATGATGTACCAGCGTCGGCACGACGCCATTGGGGTTCAGCTTGAGGTACTCTGGCTGGTGTTGTTCGAACTTCTGCAGGTCGAGCAAGTGGCTTTTGAAAGCAATGCCCTTTTCATACAGACAGAGGCGCACCTTCTTCGAACATGTCGAAGCCAGACCATGGTAGAGATCGATGGCTACTTCCGTCATTTATGCCTCGCCTGTCGCGTGTTGACATATGTGGAACCCTGGCGTGATCGCCTCACTTGACGTGCGGCATCACTTCCTTGCTGAACAGACGTGCCGAGGTGATGGCCTGCTCATAAGGCAGGTTGTGGAAATTCACCTGCAATGAAGCGCTTTCGAAGCCGCCGACATCGGCATTGTATTGGGCGACCGTCTCGCGCAGCGTCTTCGGATCGCCGACCCAGATGGCGCTCTTTTCCACCTGCGTCTCGAAGGTTTCGGCGCGCAAGCTGGCGATGATCTTGCCGTAATTGGGATAGTCCTTGGAATCGAGTTCGCCATCCCATTCGCTGGCGGAATCGACCACTGCCTTGAGATATTTGTTGATCGGATCGCGGGCTATTTCATAGGCCGCCTGCTTCGATTCATGACAGTACATGTGAAAGGCCAGCATCACCCGGCCGATGCCGGGGTGGCCGGCGGCTTTCCAGGCTTCGCGATAGCGCGCCAATAGCGGCCGCAAGGTCTCGCCGACCAACGGGATCGCCATGATGCTGTAGCCCATGCGGCCGGCGAATTCGAAACTCTCAGGTGTCGCCAGCGCGGCGATCCAGAACGGCGGACGCGGCGTCTGGGTCGGACGCGGCAGCGAGGAGACGCGATCAAGCTTGTGAAACTTGCCGTCGTGGCTGACCGTCTCCTGTTCGAGCAGCAAGCGAATCTGTTCGATGCCTTCATCGAAACGGCCACGGCTCTCGTTGACCGAGATGCCGAAGCGAGCGAATTCGTGCGGCAGAAAAGCGCGGGCAAAGCCGACGTCGAGCCGCCCTCCGGAAATGGCATCGAGCATGCCGATCTCGCCGGCAAGCTTCATCGGATTGTTGAACACGGGCAGCACGGCGCCGGTCATCAGCCGGGCCTTTTTCGTGCGCATCGCCGCCGCCGACAGGAAGACGATCGGGTTGGGGCTATAGCCGCCATAGGGGCGAAAATAGTGTTCGACGATGCGGACCGACTTGAAATTCAGCGCGTCCGCCTCGTCGACGATGCGCAGGCTCTCGGCGAAATAGTCGCCGGCGCTTTTTTCATCCGGCCCGACGCTCGGAAAAAATTGCAATCCGAATTCCATGGTGCGCCCTCCCCGGGGTTTCCTCCAAAACCGTTATTCATCCGTATACGGATGATTTAGCTTCGCCCCTGCCCACCGGTTTGTCAAGACGCGAGTTCCCGAAGGGCCGCTGCCCCAATCGGTAAAGCCGATCGCGGTGGTTTTGATGTGGGTCAAGACGGTCATAAAATTAGTGTGTCTAGGTCGGAATCTGCTATCTGCGTCAGCAGACATTCCAGTCCGCTCGCCAGCATCGACGTTCCAGGCGAGGGACATCAGGGGAGAGCTGTCATGAAGGGTGCGGCGAAAGCCAAAAGGAAAGAAAAGGAATATTCCGATATTCCTGGCACGATCGTGTTCGATGCCGACCAGTCCCGCATGGGCTACAGCATCAACATGTTCTGCATGTCGCTGTTGAAGGCGGAAAACCGCGAAGCGTTCAAGGCCGACGAAAATAAATATCTCGACGGTTTCAAGCTCACCGCCGATCAGCGCGACGCCATCCTCAATCGCCAGTGGAACCGCATGCTGGAACTTGGCGGCAACATTTACTTCACTTCCAAACTGGGCGCGACCGACGGCCTGTCCTTCCAGCAGGTGGCGGCGAAGATGACCGGCTCCACCCAGCAGGAATATGCCGACATGATGCTCGCCGGCGGCCGTCCGGTGAAAGGCAATCGCAGGAAATCGGAGTGGGAAAAGAAAAATGGCTAAGATTGTAGCAGGCGTCTGCACGTCGCACGTGCCGGCCATCGGCGCGGCACTCGATCTCGGCAAGACCGAGGAACCCTATTGGAAGCGCGTCTTCTCCGGCTACGAGCGCTCGAAGCGCTGGATCGAAGAGGTCAAGCCGGATGTCTGCATCGTCGTATTCAACGACCATGCGACGGCGTTCTCGGTCGACGTGGTGCCGACCTTCGCACTCGGCTGCGCCGAGGAATTCATTCCCGCCGATGAAGGCTGGGGCCCGCGCCCGGTGCCCGTCGTCAAGGGGCATCCGGAACTCGCCGCCCATATCGCCCAATCGGTTATCCTCGACGAATTCGATCTCACCGTCGTCAACAAGATGGACGTCGACCACGGTCTGACCGTGCCGCTGAGCCTGATGTTCGGCCAGCCGGAAGAATGGCCGTGCAAGATCATCCCGCTGGCGGTGAACGTCGTGCTGTTCCCGCCGCCGACAGGCAATCGCTGCTTCCACCTCGGCGAAGCGATCCGCAAGGCCGTGGAATCCTTCCCCGAGGATCTCAAGGTCGTGGTGTTCGGCACCGGCGGCATGTCGCATCAGATTTCCGGCCCGCGCGCCGGCCTGATCAACAGCAAGTTCGACAAGAACTTCATGGACAACTTCTCCGATCATCCGGAAAAGCTGACCGCGCTGCGCCACGTCGAATATATGCGCGAGGCCGGTGCCGAAGGCATCGAAATGGTGATGTGGCTCGTCGCCCGCGGCGCGCTCAACAAGAACGTCGAGGAAGTCTATCGTTTCTACACGGTGCCGGCTTCCAACACCGCCGTCGGCCATCTCATCCTGGAAAACCGGCCAGAGAAGCGCGCGGCCAAGGCCAAATCCGCCAAGGCCAAATCTGCCAAGGCTAAGTCTGCCAAAACCAAGTCTTCAGCTCGCGCGAAACCGGCCAAGGCCAGCCGCACCAAGAAGGTGCTGGCGGTGCGCGGCAAGGCCGCTCCCGTCAAGGCGAAGAAGGCCGCCAAGAAGGCTGCGAAGAAAGCGGCCAAGAAGGCCCGTCGCTAAACCCTGGCTTTCGATGAAACATGATGCGCCGGCCGCCCCTCGCGGCCGGCGCATTGCTTTGGCGGCCCTGAGACGACATGCTGTCCCTACGACCGGGAGGGGACGTCATGAAGCAGTGGATTGCCGGCATCGCCGTGGCCATCGGCACCGTGGTTTCGACCATCGGCTCCGGGCAGGCGCAGGATTTTCCGACCCGCGAGATCCGGGTCGTCTGCGGTTTTCCGGCTGGCGGCGGCGCCGACATCATGTGCCGCTATTTCGCCAAGCAGTTGCAGACCATCTCCGGCAAGACGTTCATCGTCGAAAATCAACCCGGCGCCGCCGGTAATCTGGCACATGGCTATGTGGCGCGGCAGCGGCCCGATGGCTATGTGATCTATCCCGTCGGCGGCAGCACCTTGGCCGCGAGCCTTTCCCTGTTCAAGAAGCCGCAAGCCGATCCGCTGAAGGATTTCGACTATCTCGGCTCGCTGTTCAAACAGGCCTGGTTCATCACCGTCGACGCCAAGAGCCCGTATAAGACGCTGCCGGAGCTGACCGCCGCCCTCAAGCAGAAGGGCAGCAAGGCCTCGTTCGCCACATCGACCACCATCGGTAATGTGATGGGCGAAATGTACAAGCAGATCGCCGGCCTCGATGCGGTGCAGGTGCAATACAAAACCATGGGCGACAGCCTGAACGACCTGCTCGGCGGCAATATCGATTACATGGTCGCCGATGCGCCCTATCTGATCGGCCAGATGAAGGCCCGTCGACTGCGGCCGCTGGCCATCGGCAGCGGCGAGCGCATGAAGTCCGTCCCCGACGTGCCGACGATGACGGAAGGTGGCGTGCCGGGCATCGATCTGTTGACTTGGTGGGTCGTGGCGGTGCCAGCCGGGACGCCGCAGCCGGTCAAAGACAAGCTATCGGGCTGGATCAATGAAATGGTGCGGTTGAAGGAGACGGAAGAATTCTTCGCGGCGACCGGTTCCGACACCTTCATTCTGACGCCGAAGGAAATCGACGCCTATCTGCGTGCCGAGATCAAGAACTGGGCCGATTATATCCAGCGCGCCCGCATCGAGCCCATGTAGAATCGAACCGATGTGAAAAGGGAGCGCCACACGGGCGCTCCCTCCATGTCTTAGTCCCTTGCCTAGTTCTTGGTGACGATCAGCGCGTCGAGGGCGGTGACGCCCTGCCCGCGCGGATGCGCGAACACCGGATTGATGTCGATTTCCATGATCTCCGGCACGGTGCGCATCAGATTGCCGACCTTGACCGCGACTTCCGCCACGGCTTCGACATCGACTGCCGGCGAGCCACGGAAGCCGTCGAGCAGCTTGGCCGTCTTGAGCTTGTAGAGCTCCTTGACGATCGCTTCCTTGGAGAGATCGGGCGGCAGCAGGCGCACGTCGCCGATGGCTTCGATCAGAACGCCACCGATGCCGACGACAACCACCGGACCCCAGACCGGATCGCGGCGCGAGCCGACGATGAACTCGAGACCCTTCGACGACATTTTCTCGACCAGCACACCGTCGAGCTTCAAGCCCGGCTGATAGCGCTCGACGTTCTCGTGCAGAGTCGTCCAGGCTTTGCGCACGGCGGCTTCGTCGGCGAGATTGAGGAGCACGCCGCCGGCTTCCGTCTTATGCGCCAGCTTGGCGGCCTGCGCCTTCATCACCACCGGATAGCCGATCTTGCCGGCGATCTGCACCGCCTGATCGGCGGAGCGTGCCAGGTCACCCTCGGGGATGCGGATACCCGCGGCCTTCAGTGCCAGCTTGCCGACCCATTCCGCCTGGGTGCCTTTACCGAAGGACGGCAGGCCCGAGATCGGCTTGGCTTCGACGGTCATCTTGGCGCGCTCGACCGCGCGGCCGTGGAAGGTCACCTGCGCCATGGCGCGCATGGAGCGCTCCGCCGAACGGGAGATGATGATCTTCTTCTCTTTGGCCTTGTCGATGAACTCCTGCGGCAGCGGCGAACGCTCGCCGAGAATTGAGAACACCACCGGCTTTTTGCTGCTGTCGATCGCCTTGGTGATGCCGTCGAGATATTTCATCGCCAGCACCGGCGGGCCGATCGGAATCGAAATCACCATGCTGCCCATGGCCGGATCGTCGAGCAGCGCCTGCGCGCCCTGCCCGACCAGTTCCGGCTGCCACACGGGCTGGGTCGTCAGATCGAGCGGATTGCGCGGCGTGGCGAAGGACGGCATGACCTTGCGCAGTTCGGCTTCTTGCGCCGCCGACAGCGGCGGAATGTCGAGATCGAGCTTGTCCAGGAAGTCGTGCGCGAGGGCGCAGAACGCGCCGGAGAAGGTCAGGAAGCCCGGACCATTGACCGGCGACTTGGGATAACGCGTAGCAATCTCGGCGCTGTCGATCAGTTCGTCGATCGTATCGACGAACATGATGCCGGCATGGGTGACGAGCGTGCGCATGACCGCATGGTTGCCCGCCAAGGCGCCGGTGTGGGAATTGACGGCATCGCGGCCCTTGTCGCTTGAGCCCGGATGCACCATCAGCACCGGCTTGCCGGCCGCCATGGCGCGGCGTGCCGCCGCCAGGAAGGCTTCTGGCTGACGCACTTCCTCCACATAGATGATGATGGAAGCGGTGGTTTCGTCCTCGACGAAGAAGTCGACGAAATCCGCGAGGCCCACGCCCGCCTCGTTGCCCGACGACAGATTGTAGCTGACCGGAATGTCACGCTGATCCAGGCCCTGGCGGATGTGCGCCATCAAGCCACCGCTCTGCGAAATCACGGCCGCGGCTGAGCGCGGCTTGGCCTCGATCTTCTGAACGGTGGTCGCCGACACGAAGAAGGCGTTGAAGCCGGTGATGAAGTTGGAATAGCCGAGGCAGTTGGGGCCGAGCAGAGCGACATTGCCGTCGCGGGCGATCTTGGCCAGTTCGTCCTGCTTGGCGCGCTCGCCCACTTCGGCGAAGCCGGAGGCAAAAATCACCGTCGCCTTGACCTTGCGGCGAACGCAGCCCTCCATGGCCTCCTTCACGCCGGCCGCCGGCAAGGTGAAGATCGCCAGATCGACGCCCTCGGGCAGTTGGTCGATTTCGGTGAAGACTTTCCGGCCTTCAACCTCGCCGCCGCTGCGGCCGACAAGATAGATATCCCCGGCAAAATTATTGGTCGTCAGATTCGTGAGGGCATTCATGCCCGCCGAGCCCGGTTTTGACGAAAAGCCGATGACCGCCACCGATTTCGGCCGCATGTAGTATTCCATGACGGCGGCGCCACGTGTTGCTGTCCCGTTACCCAAAGCCGTTTCTCCCATCTGAGGTCTGCTGCCGGTTGATCGCAGCCAGAAGCTTGAAGTTGTTGGCGAAACTCACGCTTCAAAGAGCGGAAGGACAGCCCGTTAGCGGCCGATTCCTCGCCCTTGCAGCCTGAAATTCGTCGAAACCGGCTTCCATTTGCCGGGCCTCGACGCGCAAGTCAACTATATCAGCCTCCTTGCGATTGTCTCCAACTTGCGCAATTGTGCCGCCCACGGCCAAGGAGGAAATATGACCGACCAACTCGTCACCTATGAACTCGAAGACGACATTGCCCTGATTGGTTTGAACCGCCCGGATAAGCGCAATGCGATCAACGACGAGACAAACCGCCAACTGCGCGCTGCCCTGACCCAGGCGAATGAAGAGGCCAAGGCTGGCGTCATTTTCGGTCATGGCGACAATTTTTCCGCCGGTCTCGATCTGGCCGAAGCCCTGGAATGGATCAATGCCCCGCCGCAGGCGCGCCGCCGTCGTCGCGGCCACTGGCACCCCACCCTCGATCTCATGGCACGCGGCGGCGTGCCCTTCGTGGCCGCGCTCAAGGGCGCCTGCATTGGCGGTGGCCTGGAAGTGGCGTCGGCCGCGCATATCCGCGTTGCCGACGAGACAACCTTTTTCGCTCTGCCGGAAGGCCAGCGCGGCATTTTCGTCGGCGGCGGCGGTTCGGTGCGCATCCAGCGCCTGATGGGCTATGCCCGCATGGCCGACCTGATGCTGACCGGGCGCGTGTTGACCGCCGAAGAAGGCGAGAAATACAATCTCTGCCAGTATGTCACGCCGAAGGGTGAATCGCTCGAACGCGCCAAGTCGCTCGCCAAGCGCATCGCCAAGAACGCGCCGCTGACCAACTGGGCGATCTGCGCCTGCCTGCCGCGCGTCAACGACGCGTCGCATGAAGACGGCCTGTTCATGGAAACCCTCATCAGCCAGGCCGTGAGCAGCAACCGCAGCGAGGAAGGCCTGAAGGCTTTCGTCGAAAAGCGTGCAGCGCGCCTTGTCGAACCGGGTAAGTCCGGCGACCAAGGCTAAGACTGCCAATCGGCGGCGAGCCAGCAAGGCTCGCCGCGAGAATGTTTGAGGGAGTGAACCATGGGCATGCAGGACACTGCGATCGTCGGCTTTGCCGAAACCAAGATCGTCGAACAGTCCGATCGCGACGTCTGGGAATTGGGCGCCGAGATTCTCGAAGACCTACTCAACCGCACCGGCTTTGAAAAACAGGAAATCGACGGCCTGATCCTGTCGTCGTCGATGACCGGCGCCGGCAATTGCTTCTGGTCGCAGACGACAGCTGACCATCTCGCCTTGGAAGTCGACTTCTGCCAGACCGTCGACATCGGCGGCTGTTCGCCGACGGGCGCACTGGCCCGCGCGGCCATCGCCATCGATGCGGGCCTGTGCACCACGGTGCTGTGCCTCTTTGCCGATACGCAGAAGGCGGAGAGCAATCAGCGTCCGCGCAGCTTCCAGCAGGAATGGCAGGTGCCGCAGGGGCTGCTCGGCCCGCCGACCTCGTTCGGCTTCATCAGCAGCCGCTACGATCACCAGTTCGGCCTGGATCTGCGGGCGCTCGGCAAGCTTGCCGTGGCGCAACGCGACAGTGCCGTGCTGAACGATCTCGCCTGCGAGAAGCTGCGCAAGCCGATCACCGTCGACGACTACATCAACTCGCGTCTAATCGCCGATCCGGTGCGCCTGCTCGACAGCGTCATGGTGTGCGACGGCGCCAGCGGCCTGCTCATCACCAGCAAGAAGAATGCGGCGCGCAAGGGCCTGACCAAGATCGTCACGCCAATCGGCTATGGCGAACGTACCACCTATCGCGCCAGCGAAAGCATGGTCGATGTGACCGACACCGGCCATCGCGTCGCCGGTGCCAAGGCCTTTAAGCAAGCCGGACTTGCGCCGAAGGACATCGCCTCGATCCACCCCTATGACGATTTCATCATCGCCATCATGCTGCAGTTCGAGATGCTCGGCTTCTGCAAACAGGGTGAAGGCGCGGCCTTCATCCGCGAGCATGAGTTCAATCATCTCGGCGATCTGCCGTTGAACACGGGCGGCGGCCAGATTTCCGCCGGCCAGTGCGGTCTTGCCGGCGGCGGCACGAATCTGGTCGAAGCCGTGCGTCAGCTTTTCGGCGAAGGCGACAAACGCCAGGTGAAGAACACCAAGAACGCCCTCGTCACCGGGATCGGCGGCATTCCCTATGCCCGCAACTGGAACTCCAGCGTCGTCATGATCCTGACGCCCAACGGTTGAGGAAGCCCCCAATGAACACGATCAACGACACACTCAACATCGTGCGCGATCCGCCCAAGTGGCGCTCGTTCTCAAAACCGTTCTGGGATGCGACGCGCGAGAAGAAGCTCATCATCCAGTACGACAAGGAAGTAGGTAAATATCAGTTCTTCCCGCGCCCGACATCGATCTACACGGGCAAGAAGAGCAATCTCGAATGGCACGAGGTCAAAGGCCATGGCGAGGTCTATTCGTTCACGATCGCGCGGCGCGCCCGCCCGCCCTTCCAAGGCCATGAGCCGTTCTTCATCGCCGTGGTGAAATTGCCCGAGAACGTCAATGTGATGGGCAATATGGTCAATTGCTCGCTCGAGCAGATGAAGATCGGCCTGAAGGTGAAGCCCTATTGGGCACCGCTTTCCAACGGCACGCATCTTCTGATGTTCGAGCCGGAATAAGAGGCGGAGGAAGCGGGCTGGTTCCCTGCCCGCTTCCAACTAGAACGTGAAGCGCGCTTTGATCTGCGGTTCCAGCAGCCATTGCGAGAAACGCGCCCGGCTCAGGCTGCTCTTGGAAAACTGGTAGCTCAGCTCGCTGCCGATATTGAACCCTTTCGTCACCTCGTAATCGAAGCCGCCGCCAAGAGCGAAGATCGTATCGACGCGATGCAAGGGATAGGACGTATAGACACGCACTTCGGCGCGCGGGCCGAAACTCACACTCAGCTGGTCCGTGAGATTATATCCGAACGCGCCTTCCAGCGAATATTTCAAGCGGTTGAGCAAACGGTCGTTCGCTTGCTGGAAGGCCACGCTGGCGATCGGTGTGAAATTCCAGCCGCTTTCGCCGAGCGCGAATTCCCGCGACAGGCCCGTTGAAACGACCAGCGCCGCATAGTCCTTCGGTCCATAGAAATTGACGAAGGTCTGCTTCACGTCGATCTGATTGCGCCAGTTGAACTCGCCGATGCGGAGCGAGGCCCGCACGGCCGCCGACACGTTGGTGCCGCGCACCACCATCGGCGGCTCAAGGCCCGCATGTTTGTGGCGCACCATGAAATCGAGCGAAAAATCGGAATTGACGCGATAGCGCACGCCGGCCCGCACGGAGGGCGAGAAGATGAAACGCGGCGTGTGGCCAAGACCGGGATTCAGCGTTTCATCGTAATTGTCGTCGTAGTCGCTATCCGAACCGCCATCGCTATCCTGCGCCAAGGCCGCGCCCGCCCCAAAGGCCGATAGCGCGGAGATCAGGTAGATGGCCCCTCGCCGAAGTGGGGAAGCGGATTGCTTGCTCGTGAGCACCACCATCCGCTTCGTCTCTCCGTCTAAATGGCGAACCGCTCCAGGTGATAATCCCTATCGCCCATCATCTTTTCAAGAGCGGTGAGGCGACGGAAGAAGTGACCGGCAACATATTCCATCGTCATGGCGATGCCGCCATGTAATTGGATCGCACCGCGACCGACTACTTGGCCGCAGGCATCGATCTGCGCCTTGGCGGCGGAGATGGCCTGAGCGCGGGCGGCGGGATCCTTGGCGTCGGCCTGTTCGATGGCCAGGAACAGCATGGAACGGGCCTGCTGTTCGGCCATCACCATGTCGGCCATGCGATGTTGCAGCACCTGGAACTTGCCGATCGGCCGACCGAACTGCGTACGCGTCTTCAGGTAGTCCAGCGTCAAGGCATTCAGCGCGCCCATGGCGCCCAATGCTTCGCAGCCGACGGCTGCGGCGCCCCGATCGATGGCGGCTTCGAGCGGAAGCAAACCATCGCCTTCGGCGCCGACAAGGGCACTCGCCTCGACCTTCACGCCGTCGAAGGTCACTTCCGCGGCGCGACGATCGTCAAGATTGGGAAAGGCGCGCATGCTGACGCCTTCAGCCTTCGGATCGACGAGAAAGAGCGAAATGCCACTCGCATCGTCGACCTCGCCGGAGGTGCGGGCGCTGACGATCAGTCTGTCCGCCGTGTCTGCGCCGAGAACGACCGCCTTGTGACCGTCGATCACATAACCGGCGCCATCCTTGCGCGCCTTGGTCGCCACGTGGTTCAGCGCGTAGCGGGAGTGCGCCTCGGTATAGGCCAATGCCAACAGCATATCGCCGGAGGCGACTTTCGGCAGAATGTCGTGCTTTTGCGCTTCCCAGCCGGCCGCCGCGATCAGTCCGGCGCCGAGAACCACCGTCGATAGATAAGGCTCGACCACCAAGCCCTTGCCGAAGCTTTCGAGCACGACGGCCACATCGGCGAAAGTGCCTCCGCTGCCGCCCTGCTCTTCCGGAATCTCGATGCCCAGCAGGCCGAGGTCAGCGAGTTCTTTCCACAATTTGCGTGAGAAGCCGTCGTCGGAAGCAACGATCTTCTTGCGCTCTTCAAAATCATAGCGGTCTCGCACGAGCCGGTCGGCCGTATCGCGCAGCATCGCCTGCGTGTCGGTTGCAACGAAGTCCATGTCGCTCAAAGCCCCAATGATTTTGCGATGATGTTGCGCTGGATTTCGTTCGATCCGCCATAGATCGTCACGACGCGCGTCGAAAGATAGGTCGGTCCCAAAGCGGCCGCTTCATCCGGGCCGATATAGTCCATATTGCCCAGGCCGACGCCGCGGTTCGGATCGAACGGCAGCGCGTAGGGACCAACGGCATCGATCAACAGCTCGGTCAGGGTCTGCTGGATTTCCGACCCCTTGATCTTGAGCAGATTGGCCTCGACACCGGGCGCGCCATCTTGCGCCAGAACGCGCAAAGCGGTGATTTCCAGTGCCAACAGCTCCATTTCCAGCTCCGCCACCTTGGTGCGGAAGGCCGGCTTGTCGAGCAGCGACGTGCCACCCGTGCCTTGATCGGCGGCAAGCGTCTTCAACATGCGCAATTCGCGCTTCGACTGGCCGATACGGGCAATGCTGGTGCGCTCGTGGCCGAGCAGCAGCTTGGCATAGGTCCAGCCCTTGTTGACCTCACCGATGAGGCTTGTGGCCGGCACGCGCACATTGTCGAAGAAGGTCTCGTTGACCGAATGGCCGCCGTCCATGGTGATGATCGGCCGCACGGTGATGCCGGGCAGCGACATCGGGAAGACCATCATGCTGATGCCCTCCTGCTGCTTGGCATCCGGATCGGTCCGCACGAGGCAGAACATCATGTTGGCGAACTGGGCATAGCTGGTCCAGGTCTTCTGGCCGTTGATGACCCATTCGTCGCCGTCCCGCACGGCGCGGGTTTTCAACGAGGCGAGGTCGGAGCCAGCGCCAGGCTCGGAAAAGCCCTGGCAGAACCAGTATTCGAGGGTGCGGATGCGCGGCAGGATTTCCTTCTTCTGCGCGTCGGAACCGACGTGGAAGAGAACCGGCGCGATCATGCTCTCGCCGAAGGGCACTGCCGGCGGCGCGCCCTCTTCCGACATCACATTATCGAAGACATGGCGCTGCAACGGGGTGAAACCCGGGCCACCATATTGCTTCGGCCAGCCGGGACAGGCCCAGCCGCGCTCGCACAGTTTGCGCTGCCAATAGATTTGAGCGTCCGGAGACATTTTAGCGTGGCGGGTCACCTTGTCCTTGATCGCCGCCGGCAATTCGGCGCGGGCGAACTCCCGTACCTCCTCAGCGAATTTCTGCGCTTCGTCCGGATATTTCAGGTCCATCCTCGTCCCCGTTCCCGTGAATGTTTTTCAGACAGACGCTGCCGAAATTTCGCCCTCAATGCAAGCCTCCCTGACATAGGTTTGGGCGCCTTTTTGTACGCCCGGCCTGCATGGCTGATAGACGTCAGCAACAAGAAGCCTGTCGAACGCCGACCAACTTGCGCCCTGCCTAACTCTGTAGCACCTTCGCCGCACAATGACCGACCGATCCCACGGCTCGGCAGAGGAAGGAAACGCACAATGCGCATGGCCGCCATCGGCTTGATCGTCTTCGCTTGCACAACCGGCATCGCACAGGCGCAATCGCCGGAAGAATTTTACCGCAACAAAACCATCGACTTCATCGTTCCGACATCGCCAGGCGGCGACTATGACCTGCGTTCGCGGCTGGTGGCCCGTCACTATCCTCGTCTGATGCCGGGCAATCCGCAGGTCGTCGTGCGTAACATGCCGGGCGGCCTTGGCGTGGCGGCGGCCAATTGGGTGGCGAAAGTGGCGCCGCGCGACGGCACCGTCCTGCACATGATCTTCCAGAACATGCCGACCCTGCAGGCCATCGGCGCCAAGGAAATTCAATTCGACGTGCGCCAGTTCGGCTGGATCGGCAATACGACCAATACGCCCAATGTCATCAACTCCTGGCACACGACCGGCATCACCAAAATCGAAGACGTTTACAACAAGGAGTTGGTGGTCGGCGCGCCGGGTGCCGCTTCCAGCTCCTACGTCTATCCTGCTGCCATGAACGCGCTGCTCGGCACGAAGTTCCGTATCGTCACCGGCTATCCCGGCGGCAACGACGTGAACCTCGCCATGGAGAAAGGTGAAGTGGGCGGGCGCGGCTCCAATTCCTGGGCGTCCTGGAAAAGCGGCCATCCGCATTGGCTGGCGGAAAAGAAAATCAACATCCTCGTTCAGATCGGCCTCGAACGCGCGCCCGACCTGCCCAATGTGCCGCTGATCTGGGAACTGGCGAAGAACGACGAGGATCGCGCGGTACTGAAATTCATCTCGTCGGACATCGGCATGTCGCGTTCGATCATCACCACGCCCGGCGTCTCGGCCGATCGGCTGGCGGCGCTGCGTGCAACCTTCGACACAATGATGAAGGATCAGGAATTCCTTGCCGAGGCCGCCAAGACGAAGATGGACATCAGCCCCTCTTCAGCGGCGCAGACGCAAGCGGCGGCGGAATCCATGCTCAACGCCTCGCCGCAGGTGATCGCCCGCGCCAAGGTTCTGATCGAAGGCCCGGCGACGAGGTAAAGGCCGCTGCGCGGCTGTCGGTGATGATACTGGAACCGCTCAGTCGCGCGCGAACTTGTCCATCGAGCGATGTTCGGAGGTGATCTTGCGTACCGTGCCGGTGACGGAGCGGTAGATCACGGTTTCGGTCTCGACGATATCGCCGGACCATTTGACGCCGCGCAGCAGCGCGCGATGGGTGACACCGGTGGCGCAGACGATGACATTGCCCGCCGCCAGTTCCGTCATGTCGTATTTTTTCTTGGGATCCTTGAAGCCCATCTTGAAGGCGCGCTGACGCTTCTCTTCATTGTCGATGACGAGGCGTCCCTGCATCTGACCACCGACGCAGCGCAAGGCGCCCGCCGCCAGCACGCCTTCCGGCGCCCCACCCGTGCCCATATACATGTCGACGCCGGTGCTTTCCGTCTGAGCGGTGAAGATCACGCCGGCCACGTCACCATCGGTGATCATGCGAATGCTAGCCCCGGCCTTGCGGCAGCCAGCGATGAGCTTTGCATGGCGCGGGCGATCGAGAATGAGCACGGTGATGTCGCCTGGCTTCACGCCCTTGGCTTTGGCCAGTGCCAACACGTTTTCTTCCGGCGTCCTGTCGAGATCGACGACGCCCGCAGGATAACCCGGGCCGATGGCGATCTTGTCCATATAGACGTCGGGCGCGTTGAGCAGCGAGCCCGCATTGGCGATGGCCATGACGGCGATCGAGCCCGGCATATCCTTGGCGCAGAGCGTCGTGCCCTCTAGCGGATCGACGGCGATGTCCACGGCCGGTCCCGTGCCGGTGCCGACCTTCTCGCCGATGAACAACATCGGCGCTTCGTCGCGTTCGCCCTCGCCAATCACGATGGTACCATTGATCGGCAGGCGATTGAGTTCGCGGCGCATGGCATCGACCGCCGCCTGGTCCGCCGCCTTTTCATCACCGCGCCCGCGCCATTCGGCGGCGGCGACGGCGGCGCGTTCGGTCACGCGGACGAACTCGAACGCCAGCATGCGATCGATGATGTCCTGTTCCTTGATAACAAGCTCAACCATCGCATGCTCCTTGCCGGTTCGGGCAGCGAGCTATTTGCGCTCGATCCGAATGACCTGCGGACGGCCGACAATGTAGCCGTCGCTCAAGGCCGCGTCCAAGGCGGCCCGGATGTTCGCCTCGCTCGTCGCATAGGTGAGCAACACCACGGTGACCGGATCGCCGCTCGCAGCGCCATGAGCGCCGCCGCGCGATTTCTGCATGATGCTTTCCAGCGAAATCTTGCGCTCGGCCATGCGCGTGGCAATGGCGGCTGCGGCACCTGTGAGATCGGCGACCGACAGGCGGATGTAATAGCCGCCTTCGTGGCGCTGCATCTCGCGCCGCGGCGCCTTCTGCAATTGCGCCACCGGTAGACCGAAAGGCGCCGAGCGAATGCCCCGCGCGACGTCGGCGATGTCGGCGACCACAGCCGAAGCGGTGGCATCGCCACCAGCGCCCGGGCCGACGAGCGTCAGTTCCTTCACCGCGTCCGCATCGATCGTCACCGCATTGGTGACGCCCATCACCTGGGCGATCGACGAGGTCTTCGGCACCATGGTCGGATGGACGCGCTGCTCGATACCCTCAGCGGTGCGCTGCGCCACGCCCAAAAGCTTGATGCGGTAGCCGAGATCGTCGGCCGCGTTGAGGTCTTCGAGCGTGATCTGCTCGATGCCTTCCACATGGATCGCCTCCGAATCGACGGCGACGCCGAAGGCGAGCGAGGTGAGAATGGCGAGCTTATGCGCCGTATCGAAACCGCCGATGTCAAAGGTCGGATCGGCCTCGGCATAGCCGAGGCGCTGCGCATCCTTCAGGCAGGCGTCGAAGGAGAGCTTTTCCAGCTCCATACGCGACAGGATGTAATTGCAGGTGCCGTTGAGAATGCCATAGACGCGGCTGATCTCATTGCCGGCCAGGCCCTCGCGCAAGGTCTTGACGATCGGAATGCCGCCGGCGACGGAGGCTTCGAAGGCGAGCGCCACTTTCTTGGCTTCGGCCAATTGCGCCAGTTCCATGCCGTGCTTGGCAAGCAAGGCCTTGTTGGCGGTGACGACCGGCTTGCCAGAATCGAGCGCCGCCGTAACAGCCTGGCGCGCCGGACCTTCATCGCCGCCGATCAATTCGACGAACAGATCGATCTCCGACGACGTGGCGAGCGCCACTGGATCGTCGAACCATTTGGCACCATTGAGATGAATGCCGCGGTCGCGCGACTTGTTGCGGGCGGAGACCGCCACCGGCGTGATCGTGCGCCCCGTGCTGGCGGCAAGGGAATTGGCCTGCCGTTCCAACAATCGGACGACGGAGGCGCCCACAGTGCCGAGGCCGGCAATGCCAACACGCAGGGGAGTGTTCATGAAATGATCCAGACAAACGGTGGACGAAACGGCCGAAAGTGGCGGAACAGCCAAGCGGCGTTGCGCTTGTGCCCCATTTCCCCCCGCCGATCAAGGAAACCGGGTCAGGCTCGCTCGGGACCGGGGCCGCCCCCGATCTCGTGCCTCTAGCCCCCTGATATCCAGACTGTTTCGGCGCGGAGCCTTGGAAAGAAAAAAGCGCGGGCGTCGGCGAGACGCCCGCGCTTGAACCCTGGCTCGAGCCCTGCTGGGCTGGGAGCGATCAGGCCGGTTTGCGCAGCGGCACGACGTTGTGCAGCGTCTGGTCGGCATTGTCGAAGAAACGGCGGATGCCGCGCGCCGCCTGACGGATGCGCTGTTCGTTCTCGACCACGGCGAGGCGCAGATATTGATCGCCGTGTTCGCCAAAGCCGATGCCCGGCGCCACGGCGACATCCGCCTTCTCGATCAGCAGTTTCGAGAATTCGAGCGAACCCAGATGCGCAAAGCGCTCGGGGATCGGCACCCAGGCGAACATGGAAGCGGTCGGCGGTTCGAAATGCCAGCCGGCTTGACCGAAGCTTTCCACCATCACGTCGCGCCGGCGCTTGTAGGTCTGGCGCATCTCCTCGATGCAGTCGTCCGGGCCGTTGAGCGCCGCGGCCGCCGCCACCTGGATCGGCGTATAGGCGCCGTAATCGAGGTAGGACTTCACGCGTCCCAGCGCCGCCAGCAGACGTTCGTTGCCAACGGCGAAGCCCATGCGCCAGCCGGCCATGGAATAGGTTTTCGACATCGAGGTGAACTCGACCGTCACGTCATTGGCGCCCGGCACCTGCAAGACGGACGGCGGCGGGTTGCCGTCGAAATACACCTCGGCATAGGCGAGATCGGAGAGAATGTAGATCTCGTGCTTCTTCGCGAAAGCGACGAGGTCCTTGTAGAAATCGAGGCTCGCGACCATGGCCGTCGGATTGGACGGATAGCAGACGACCACGGCGATCGGCTTGGGGGTCGAATGCTGGATCGCCTTTTCGAGCGCCACGAAATAGTCCGGCGTCGGTTCGGCGGGAACCGAGCGGACGACGCCGCCGGCGATCAGAAAGCCGAAGGCGTGGATCGGATAGGACGGGTTCGGGCACAGAACCACGTCGCCCGGCGCGGTGATCGCCTGGGCCATGTTGGCGAAGCCTTCCTTCGAGCCCAAGGTGGCGATGACCTGGGTGTCGGGGTTCAGCTTCACGCCGAAACGGCGCTCGTAATAACCGGCCTGGGCCCGGCGCAAGCCGGGGATGCCCTTGGATGCGGAATACCGGTCGGTGCGGGGCTTGCCCGCCGTTTCGACCAGTTTTTCGATGACATGTTTGGGGGCCGGCAGGTCCGGGTTACCCATGCCGAGGTCGATGATATCGGCGCCGGCGGCCCGGGCCTGTGCCTTCAGGCGATTCACCTGTTCGAAGACATAGGGCGGCAGCCGGCGTACGCGATAAAAATCCTCAGACATCAGAGTATTCCCGATTGGTGTGAATCCGGAGATGAGCAAATCATCGCCAGACCGTCTTAATTATCACTTTCTGGTAGGCGTGCCGAGACCCGTCTCGCAGGTCAGCACGCAAGGCATAGGCTTGGGCTTGACCCGTTTGATCGGCGGGGCCGAGGCCGTCCCGATCTTGCCCTTATAGCCCTTGCGGCCGGCGATCTGGTCGTGCCGGCGGGCGACGGCATCGAGCTCAGCCTCCTTGGCCTTGATCTGGTCCTCGGTAAGCACCGTCCGTTGCGGCTGGTTCGGCGGCGGCCCGATGGGCACGAATTCCTGCTCGCGGCCGGTGCGGCGGCGCTGCATCCACTCCGGCGCTTCCAGCGGCGTGGTGGTCAGACGAGGGCCTTCCATCAACGTGTCAAAAAAGCTGTTGTTTTTTTGCTGGCGGGCGGGCGCCTGTTGGCCCGTAGATTGCTGCGCGTAAGCGCCGACGCTCGCGGCGGCCAAAAGTAGCAGCGCCAAAAGGATCGAATGTGGTCGACGGTGGTTGTTCATGTCGCGAAGCTGTAGCACTTTGTCTGTCCATTGGAGCGTCGATGCGCATTCAACCCTATTGAGAATTGACTAAAGCATTCATTATTTCCGTATTGTGTTGCAATGACGGCTCATACCGTCATCTTTTCCGGTCATGGACATGACGACGCGTTCTAAAAGTAGAAAATCAGGGAAGAAAGAGAGCGAATCCACCCTTCTGCTGGTGGAGCCGGAGGCGGCAAGCCTGCCCCCTGCCGCGGTCCCCAGCCCAGCCCCGGCCGTCCCGCAAGTGAAGCCTGAGCCTCCTAAAGTCAAGCCTGAGGCAAAGCAAGACGGCCCGCAGGCTTCCTCGAAATCCGATTCAAGGAACGACGCCAAGGCCAACAATCCGCAGGATTTTCCGGTGCCCGATTTCGAGGCCCTGTCGCTCAATCTGGCGCGTGCCACCGAGCAGACCGGCAAGGCCCTCGCTGCCTGGCTCAAACCGTTCGAACAGGGCGAGACCGCGCCGGACACGTCCGGACAGGTGGCCGATGCCGTGCGCACCTTCGGCGCTGTCGCCGATTATTGGCTGGCCGACCCGCAGCGGGCGATGGAAGCCCAGCAGAAACTGACCGGCTCCCTGTTCGAATTGTGGGGCGCGACCTGGAAGCGCATGTCCGGCGAAGAGGCCGCCCCCGTGGCCGTGCCGGAGCCGGGCGACAAGCGTTTCGCCGACCCGTCCTGGCAGGCCATGCCGGCGTTCGATTTCCTGCGGCAGGCCTATCTAATCTCGACACGCTGGGCGAACGAGATGATCGACCAGGCCGACACGATCGACCCGGCGACCAAGGACAAGGCCACCTTCTATTTGAGGCAGATCACCGGCGCCCTGTCGCCGTCGAACTTCCTGGCCACCAATCCGGAGCTGATGCGCAAGACGCTGACCGAGAACGGCGCCAATCTCGTGCGCGGCCTGCAGATGTTCGCCGAGGATATCGAGGCCGGCAAAGGCAATCTGCGCATCCGTCAGGCCGACGCCTCGAAATTCCTGCTCGGCCGCGACATGGCGACGACGCCAGGCAAGGTGGTCTTTCAGAACGATCTCATCGAGCTGATCCAATACGCCCCGACAACACCGACCGTCTACAAGCGGCCGCTGCTGATCGTGCCGCCCTGGATCAACAAATTCTATGTGCTCGACCTCAACCCCGAGAAGAGCTTCGTGCGCTTTTGCGTCGAGCAGGGTTTGACAGTGTTCGTCATCTCCTGGGTCAATCCGGACGAGCGGCACGCAAGCAAGGGCTTCTCCGCCTATATCCACGAGGGCATATTCGCCGCGCTCGATGCGGTCGAGAAAGCCACCGGCGAACGGCATGTGACGACGATCGGCTATTGCGTCGGCGGCACGTTGCTCGCCATCGCTCTCGCATTGATGGCGCAACTGCGTGACGACCGCATCGACAGCGCCACGTTCTTCACCACGCAAGTGGACTTCACCGATGCGGGCGATCTGAAATGGTTCGCCGGCGCCGAGAATATCGCCGCCATCGAGAAGAAGATGATGGAGCGCGGCTATCTCGACAGCGCGCAGATGGCGACCGCCTTCAACATGCTGCGGCCGAACGAATTGATCTGGCAGTATGTGGTCAACAACTACATCAAGGGTGTCGATCCGGCGGCTTTCGATCTGCTCGCCTGGAATTCCGATTCAACCCGCATGCCGGCGGCCAATCACTCCTACTATCTGCGCAACTGCTATCTCGAAAACAATCTGACGCGCGGCAAGCTGGAACTCGACGGACGTCATCTCAGTCTCAAGGACGTGACGATCCCCGTCTACAATCTGGCGGCGAAGGAAGACCATATCGCGCCGGCGCGATCGGTGTTCAACGGCGCCAAATTCTTCGGCGGACCGATGCGCTATGTGATGGCCGGCTCCGGCCACATCGCCGGCGTGGTCAATCCGCCCAACAAGCCGAAATACCAGTTCTGGACCGGCGGACCGGTGCAAGGCGCCTTCGAAGACTGGGTCACCAAAGCCACCGAAACGGCAGGTTCCTGGTGGCTCGACTGGGTCAATTGGATCACGACGCAGGCGCCTGAAAAGGTCGAAGCGCGCGAACCGGGCACAGGGGCCCTGCCCGCGCTGCGCGAGGCGCCGGGCGACTATGTGCGCGTGAAATCCTAATAAGTTCCGCTTCGGCTGCAGCGCGATCCAGCGTCTTTATTTTGACGCGTCCGTATGGCGTTTGACGATGTCAAACAGGAAAACGCGATCGAATGAACGAGAAAGACAAAATGCTGGCGGGCGCGCTCTATGATGCGTCCGCTCCGGAAATTGAAGCCGATCAACTGGCGGCGCATGCCTGGCTTGCCCGCTACAATGCGACCACGGCGCTCTCTTCGACCGAACGGCTGCCGCTGCTGCGCGAGCGCTTCGCCTCAGTCGGCGAGCGCATCGACATCAGGCCGCCTTTTCATTGCGACTACGGATATAACATCAGCGTCGCCGATGGCGTCTTCATCAATTTCAACTGCATCATCCTCGACGTCGTCGCGGTGACCATTGGCGAAGCAACGCAGATCGGTCCATCGGTGCAGATCCTCACCGCCGATCATCCGCGCGACTCCATTCCCCGCAAGCAGGGGCTCGAATTCGGACGTCCCGTCCATATCGGCGCCAATGTCTGGATCGGCGGCGGCGCGATCATCGTGCCCGGTGTCACCATCGGTGATGACGCCATCATTGGTGCGGGCAGCGTTGTTACCCGCGATGTTCCCGCAGGCGCCACGGTCATGGGCAATCCAGCACGGATCAAGGCCTGACAAAACAAAAGAGCCGGGCAATGCCCGGCTCTTCCGTTCGTCAGCCAAGTTGTGAAATCAGTATTTCGCGACGACGGCCGCAGCCGGCGTATCCCAGCGGTACTTCACACCCACCGAGAGAATGTCGACATGGGCGCGGGTGTTCGCGGTGAACAGCAGCGGCGCGATGAAGCTCGGGTTGCCCGGTCCAAGGAAGATGTTGTCGGGCGTGCCAAAGATGTGGGTGTAGCCGACATCGAAGCTCAGACGCTCGCTGTACTTATAGCTGAAGCCCAGCGAAGCCCAGATACGGTTGGTGTCCGGCAAACGCACCGAGCGGACGGCCGTCGTGACCGGCGACCATTCGTAAGCGACGCCGCCGCGGAAGGTCCACTGCGGGCTGTAGCGATATTCGACGCCGCCCGAGAGGAACCAGCCATCGCGCCACATGTAGTTCTGCTTGGCGGCCGGGATGATGGCGCCGTTGAGGGCGAACACATCAGACGTCTTCAAACGCGACCAATTGGTCCATTCGAGGCCGAGGTTGGCCGTCCACGGACCGTAGTCCTGCGAGACACCCAACGTAACGATTTCAGGCAGGGTGACCTTGGTGCGGATCGGGATCACAGCCGGGCCACCCGCCTGCAAACCGCCTTCCAGCGCATGCGAAATCGCCGAGCGATAGCCGAGACCGATGCGGGTGCCCTGCCATGGCGTCAGCATGATACCGGCGGTGACACCGGCGCCGATGTTATTGCCGGCGAGAATGTTCGAGCCGCCCGGACCGAAGGCCGTGGTGGAGCCGCGCAGACGCACTTCGAAATATTGGATCTGCGGACCGATGGCGATCGCCAGCCAGTCATTGACCTTCCAGCCGACGACCGGGTTGACGTTGAAGCTGAAGACCTTCGACGTGGTGCCGTAAGCCTGGGCGCCCCAGATTTCCGAGGAACGGGTCGAGAGACCGAACGGCGCGCCCGTGCTCAAGCCGAGATACCAGCGATCATTGATCTGGTAGTTGGTATAGCCCGACGCCAGGAAGGCGGCCTCGCCCACCTGCGAGCCGACCAGCGGCGTGACGTTCGGCAGGGTCGGGTTGATCGAAGCGTAAGGCAGGATGCCCGTCGCCACCCATGCGCTGTTCCAGCCGGGCGTCTGCGTCACGGCAGCCGGGTTCCAGAACATCGACGACAGGCCCCCCGCGCCCGCGCCAACGCCCGCAAAGGACATGCCCTGCCCGGCTGCGCTCTGCTCGCGCAGGGCGAAACCGCCGGCCTGAGCGGCCGAGGCGGCACCCAAAAGCGCGGTTGCAGCAACCGTGATCTGTAGGGCTTTCCGGTAACTCTTGATCATCAACGTCCCTCCAAGGCCCGCAGCCCCCGCTGCTCAACCTGTCCGTCACACATAAGGCAGTAATCACAATTATGTCGTATTTTGCCGGCGGCTCAATGCGATCGGCGCCAGAATGGGCAAACCGCCGCTTAGAATGGCGCTAATTCGATCCGCAGTTGCTTTTCGGCAACATTTCCGTATCCCAAAAGCAGGCGTTCACGCCGCTTATAGCCATGATCATGGCTGAGGAAACCGCCCCGACGAATCACTGCAAGGAGAGGCTATGAAACTCGTTCGCTACGGCCAGCCCGGCCAGGAGAAGCCCGGTCTGATCGATGCCGCCGGCAAAATTCGCGACATCAGCAGCATTGTCCCCGATCTGATCGGCGACCATCTGGCGCCAAGTTCCATCGCCAAGATCGCCGCCGCCAATGTCGATCAGCTGCCGCTCGTTTCAGGCAATCCGCGCCTGGGCCCCTGCGTCGGCAAGCCCGGCAATTTCGTCGCCATCGGCCTCAACTATTCTGACCATGCGGCCGAAGCAGGTGCAAAAGTTCCCCCTGAGCCAGTGCTGTTCAACAAGGCGCCGAACTGCATCGTCGGCGCCAATGACGACATCATGTTTCCGCGCGACAGCGTGAAGCTCGATTGGGAGGCGGAGATCGCCTTCGTCATCGGCAAGACGGCTTCCTATGTCAGCGAGGCCGATGCCGGCAAACACATTGCCGGCTATTTCATCTGCAACGACGTGTCGGAACGCGAATTCCAGATCGAGCGTGCAGGCCAATGGACCAAGGGCAAAAGCGCGCCGACCTTCGGCCCGATCGGCCCCTGGCTGGTGACACCGGACGAGATCAAGGACGTCGGTAGTCTGGCGATCTGGCTCGACGTCAACGGCCAGCGGCAGCAATCGGGCAACACCAAGAATCTCGTCTTCAACGTCAACTCGATCGTCAGTTGGGTGAGCCGTTACATGACGCTCGATCCCGGCGACATCATCACCACCGGCACGCCGGCCGGCGTGGCGCTCGGCCGCAAGCCACCGAACTGGCTGAAGGCCGGCGACGTGGTCACGCTCGGCATCGACGGCCTGGGTGAGCAGAAGAGCAAAGTGGTGGCGTTCAAGGGCTGACCCACTGCCCACAAACACGAAGGCCGGGCGATTGCCCGGCCTTTTCATTTCAAGAAATCGCTGCGGCGCAAGGCTTCACAGCCCCAGCATCAATTCCATGTTCTGAACGGCGGCGCGCGAGGCGCCCTTGCCGAGATTGTCGAGCTTGGCGATCAGCACCACCTGGCCGTGCTGCTCGTTGGAGATGACGCGCAGTTCCATATCGTTGGTGTCGTTGAGGGCTTCTGCTTCCAGCTTGCCGCCCTCTTTGGCGACAGCCGCCGCTGGCACCACCTTGACGAAGCGCGCGCCGGCATAGTGCTTGGTCAAAGCCGCTTCGAGATCACCCGACTTCGGCTTGCCCGGCAGCGTGTCGAGATGCAGCGGGATCGACACCAGCATGCCTTGGCGGAAATCGGCCACTGAGGGCACGAAGATGGCGCGCCGCGACAGCCGGCTATAGGCCTGGATTTCCGGCATGTGCTTGTGCTGCAAGCCGAGACCGTAAAGCTCGAACTCAGGCGCGGTGCGCGCCTCATATTCGGCGATCATCGACTTGCCACCGCCGCTATAGCCGGAGACCGCGTTGATGGTGATCGGATGATCCGATGGCAGCAATTGCGCATCGACGAGCGGGCGCAGCAGCGCGATAGCGCCGGTGGCATAGCAGCCGGGATTGGCGACGAGCCGGCCGCCGGCGATCGCCGCCGCCTGCCCTTCCGCCAGTTCCGGAAAGCCGTACACCCAATTGGGCGCTACGCGATGCGCCGTCGAAGCGTCGAGCACTTTCGGGCCATTGCCGCCGAGCGACGTGGCAAGCGCGGCCGATTCCTTGGCCGCGTCATCGGGCAGACACAGGATCGTCAGGTCGACGCCTTCGAGCAGCTTGCGCTTGGCATCCACGTCCTTGCGCTTGGCCGGATCGATGGAGACGATGTCGACGTCGCGGCGCGCGCCGAGCAGATCCCTGATCAGGAGACCCGTCGTTCCGGCTTCGCCGTCGATGAAAACCTTCGCCGCCATGGCGCCCATTCCTTTGCTGTTCAGTCCCGCCTCAGATAGGCGCGGCGCAGCCATCGGCCAAGAGGACCGGCGTGTCAAGAAAAGACACGCCAGCTCAAATGCCTGGCCTCAAATGCCTGGCAGCGGCCTACTGGTTGGCCGTCGCCGTCACATTGACCTTCTGCATGAAGGTCGCCGGGTCCCGGATCTGCGCCGCTTCCATGAAGCGTACCGGGCCATTCTTACCCTTTAATGTGACAGTCAGACTTTTGGGGTCGCGCAGGAAGGTGGTGATCGCTTCGGCCAGCTTCAGCGCGGACGGGTCGCCGCCGAGCAGCATCGGCAGCATGCCGGTGGCGGCCACCGACCACTCGCCCTTGATGTCGGCCGGCGGGCGGTTCACCGAGGCGGCATAGTAAGCCAGCGCCTTGTCGAACAGGCCCTGGTTGACGAAGCGAATGGTGAATTCGCTGACGTCACCCTGCATGAGGCCGCTGATGCGGGTCATACGATCGCCGAGCAAAGCGTTGCGATCGATATTGCCGAACAGGCCGCTCAAGGTGAGCGCGCCAGCATCGACGCCTGTCATCGAATAGTCGGTCAGCGTATAGGCCTTCTTCGCCACGTCATAGGAACCGGAGATCGTCATGCCCATGTCGAGCTTGTCGTACCCGAACTTGACGAGGTTCTGCCCCATCTCGGAGTTCTTGGCGGGCTCGAACGTGAAGTTCTTCGCTTCGGCCTTCATGGTCACCGGCAGATCGCCATCATAGGTGTTGCTACCGACGAGCGAGGCAAGGGTGAACTTCATTTGACCGCCGGGAGGCGCCTTCGGATCGGGAACGACCAGTTCGAAACCCGTCCAGGAGAACTTGCCGAGCTGCGCCACGCCATTGGTGAAATCGCCATCCTTCACCGCATTGATGATGCGGCCGAAGTCGCCCTGCTCCAGGACGATCGGTCCCGATTTGATCGTGCCCGCGCCCGCCTTGTCGGTGGCCGCGCCATCAACGGAGGTGAGAGACACTTTGGCGAAGCGGCCGCGATCAAGATCGTTCACCTCATAGCCGCGCAGGGTGATCAGGCCGGTGCGCTCGCCCTTCGGCTCGATGACGATCTCAGGCACGAGCACGCGCTTGGCCTGCGCCTTGGCGACGAGCGCCGTCTGCTCGCCGCGCTCGGCGTCGAGGCTGAACAATTTCTGCGCCTCGGCGCGGGTCAGATTGGTATCGACGAATTCGACGCGCTTGAGCAGGATCGACGTCTTGTTCGCCGGCGTTTCGAGCCGCACGTCTTCCAAGACGTAGCTTTCGAGGGCAAAGGCGCTGATGGGCGCGGCCAGCACGATCGCGAAGGATATGGCAACGGGCCGCAGGTTGGATCGGATCACAGTCAGCTCCTTTGAAAATGGCAGCATGTCGATGGCATGGCACTTCGGCCAAAATTGTGGAGGCCAAGCCATCGGCCGAAAAATTTGTCAGATTTGAACGACCTGACCTGTGCGATAGCGCACCTATACCGGCTGCAGAGCGTTAGCATATTCCATGTGACAGGAGCCACACGACCAAGGCGGCGCGTCGCCTCGCCCTGCGAAGTGATCCAATCAAACCATTGTTTTATAAATAAATTAGCGAGACGCCGCCGATCGCCGTCTCGCCTCTAGCGTTGTGAATTGGGCCGCTATTCGACGGATTCGACCGCCGTATCCGTTTGGGCTCGCTGCGATTTGCCCAGGCCCGAGAGTTTCGGCGGCGCGTCGATCTCAGCCCGGGCCGCCTCGAGAATGTCCGCCTTGGAGCCGTTGCGCGGGGGATAGATTCGCTCGCAATTGATCCGCTGTTTGACCCGCTTGGCGCTCATGCCCTCGGCGGCAAGCTGGCGTTCCCACCCCCAGGTGTAGACGGCGCCCCAGGGACCCAGATCGAGAACGGTCGTGTACCAATCGATCTGCAACGGCAACATCTCCAGCCCCAAGAGATCGCAGACGACATTGTGGCCAGCGAAGCGGCCCATCGGGCGGCCGTGCTGACACGACATCATCGTCTCGTGCCGGCCATCGATCAAAAGGCTCGCGGCATCGCCGGCAGCAAAGACGTCCGCCACGCCTTTGACACGCAGGAAGGAATCGACGGGCAAGCGGCCTTGCTTGTCATGGACGACAGGAAACAGCTCGGTCATCGGATGCGCCTGCATGCCGCCACACCAGATCACCGTCGAGGCGAAGATGCGTTCGCCTGACATGAGGATCGCGCCCTGCTCGTCGACCTCGCGCAGAAAGAACGACGCCCGCAGCTCCACATCAAGCGCCGCCATCGCATGTTCGATGACCGGCCGGGCCTCGCCCATCTCCTGGGCGATGCCCGGCGTTCGATCGGCGAGGATGACTTTGACGTCGGCCGCGCCGCCGCCGGCCAACTTCCGTAGGCGCGCGGGAAGTTCGGCGGCGATCTCGACGCCGGTCAGGCCCGCGCCAATCACCAAAGCCGTGAAACGCCCAGGTGCGTGGCTCGACGCGAGCCCGGCGAGATGTGCTTCGAGCCGCTTGGCACCCTGATAGGTGTCGACATCGAAAGCATAGCTGCCGAGCCCTTTGATCGGCGGGCGCACCAGCTTGCTGCCCAGCGCGAACACCAGGCGATCATAGGACTGCCATGTCCGGCCGGTCGGCGTTTCAATGACGACCGCCTTGCCATCGAGATCGATGTCCGAAACATCGCCCTCGATCCAGCGCACGCCAACCGGATCGAGCACCTCCGACAAAGGCACGATCGTTTCCTCCAGGTGCTCTTCATAGTTGCGCACGCGAATATTGTGAAAGGGGTATTTGTTGATGACCACGACCTCCACATCATCGCGGGAGACATGCAACTCCTCGAGCTTACGTGCAGCACCGATGGCGCTCCACAATCCGGCGAAGCCCGCACCCAGAACAACAATTCGTTTCATGGATCTCTCCGTTCCTGGTTGACGTTAATCGATGGAATTTTGGCGCGTCTCGCGGATGAACAGCGCGCCGACGGTGAAGGACACGAACAGAACGATCACCGGATACCAGAGGCCGGCGTAGATGCTGCCGTAAGCTGCGTTGATGCTGGTCAACACGAAGGGCAGCATGCCGCCGAACCAGCCCGAGCCGATGTGAAACGGCAGCGACAGCGACGTGTAACGCAGGTGCGCCGGAAACAGTTCCACCATGAAGGAGACGATCGGCCCATAAACCATCGTCAGCAGCACGACGAGATACCACAGCAGCACAACGACAACCGGCTTGTTCACTTGCGACAAGTCCGCCGCCTCCGGCCAACCGGCCTGTTTCATCGCCGCTTTCATCGCGACCGGATCGAAGCCATCGATCTTCGCTCCCGCGACTTCAATACGCACGGAGCTGCCGACCGGCGTCTCCTTGAACGTGTAGGTGACACCGACACCGTTGAGGAAATTGCGGGTCTTGTCGCAGGCCGTCACCGCTGGCGAAAACAGCCGGAAGCTGCAATCGCTGCCCTCGACGACAATCGTGTTCTCGCTCTGGAATTTCTCCAGGGCCGGATTGGCGAAATGGGTGAGCGCCTTGAACACCGGCTGGGTCGTCACCGCGGCAAGCAGACAGGCCAACACCATGATCCACTTGCGGCCGATCTTGTCCGACAGCCAGCCGAAGAGAACATAGAACGGCGTCGCCAGCACCAGCGCGCAGGACATCAGGATGTTCGATGTCGTCGGCTCGACCTTCAGCACGTTGGCGAGGAAATAGGCCGAATAGAAATGGCCGGTGCCATAGAGAATGCCGACGCCGGAGGCGACGCTGAACAGCAGGATGAACATGTTCCTGACGTTGCGGCCGTTGGAGAGGCTGGCGGAAATGGGATTTTCGGAAATGCGGCCTTTCGACTTCATGCGCGCGAAGACCGGTGATTCCGCAAGACCCCGCCGTAAGTAGACCGACACGGCCAAAAGAACGATGGAGAGCACGAAGGGAATGCGCCAGCCCCAGGCGGTGAACGTCGCATTGTCCATGGACAGACGAACGACCGTCACCACGACGATCGACAGCAGAAGCCCGATCGTCGCCGTCGTCTGCAACCAGCTCGTGGCGAAACCGCGCCGGCCGGGCGCCGCGTTCTCCGTGAGATATGTGGCGGCACCGCCGACTTCGCCACCGAGCGCCAGACCTTGCGCCAGGCGGAGCGTCACCAGCAGCACCGGCGCCAGCACACCGATCTGCGCATAGGTCGGCAGCAGACCGATGCCAATGGTGGCCACGCCCATGAGCCAGATCGTGGCGAGAAAGGTGCGCTTGCGACCGTAGCGATCGCCGAAATAGCCAAACAGCAGCGCCCCGATGGGCCGCAAAATGAAAGCCGCGCCGAAGATGGCGAGGCTCGCCAGCATGGCCGCGACTTCATTGCCGGGCGGAAAGAACAGTTCGGCGAAGGTCGCCGTCAGTGCGGCGTAGATATAAAGATCATACCATTCGAGAAGCGCGCCGAACGACGAAGCGACGATCGTTCGCCGCTCATAGGATTTGCTTGGCAGGCTTTTGGCGGTGTCCAGCGCCACCGCATCGCCGGTTTCGACCAAGTTCGACATATCCCCCTCCTTGATTGTCTTTCGATTGTCTTGCCGGGATCAAACATCCGGCTGCTCTCAAGACGGGGAGCCTCACCGTTCGTGACAGAACGGCGGTGCATTTCGGCGATAAAAATAAAAATGATAGGCTGCTGTCACAAAAGACAGGGCCGGCCGTCTTAGGGAGGTGGGAGAAAACCAAGATGCCGGATCTGGTCGCCATCTTCGAGCAATATCGCAGGCATGTGAGGGGCTTGGCCTATCGCATGCTGGGCACGCTGACGGAAGCCGAGGACGTCGTGCAGGACGTGTTCCTGCGCTGGCTGCAATCCGACGTAGCGGAAATCCGATCCCCGAAAGCCTGGCTCACGTCGGTGACGACGCGGATCTGTATCGACCGGCTGCGCCATCTGGAGGTGGAGCGGGCCGCCTACCCCGGCGTCTGGCTGCCGGAACCGATCGTCGAGCCGGTCGACCGCGACGTCGAGCGGCGCATGGATCTCTCTTCCGATCTCTCGGTCGCTTTCATGATCGTGCTGGAGCGGCTGTCGCCGGACGAGCGCACCGTCTTCGTTTTGCGCGATGTCTTCGATGCCGGCTTTTCCGAGATCGCGGCCATCCTCAACAAGAGCGAGGTCGCCTGCCGGCAGATCGCCAGCCGTGCCCGCGCCAAGGTGCGGGAGGGGCGGCCGAAGTTTCAGGTGACGGCGCATATGCAGGAAAGCCTGGTGCGCCGCTTTCTCACCGCCATAGAGGCCGGCGACAAGACGGCGCTGCTCTCCCTGCTCGCCGACGATGCGGTGCTTAAGTCCGACGGCGGCGGCAAGGTGCGCGTGTCGACCTCGGGTATTTTCGGCGCCGAGAAGATCGTCCGGCTGATCCTGTCGCGTGGACTGATCCCGCGCGGTTCGATGAAGGACGACACGATCGTCGATCGCCGGCTTGGCGTGATCAACGGCGAGTCCGGCATCCTCGCCTTCGTCGACAAGGCATTGATCGCCACCTTGTCCTTCGAGACGCGTGGCGAACGCATCACAGCGATCTATCAGGTCTATAATCCCGACAAGCTCGCGCATGTGGGCCAGGCCGATCACGACATCCGCATCACTTAGAGTTTTTGATTTGATGCGTCTTTATGGCGTTTGATGTGCCCATCAAACGCTGAAATGCTATCGCAAAAAGAAAAACCCGACCGGCGCGAACCGATCGGGTTTGAAAGCTTGGAAAGCCGAAAGCGACTTAGCGCTTCGAGAACTGGAAGCTCTTACGGGCTTTCTTGTGGCCGTATTTCTTACGTTCGACCGTACGGGAGTCGCGGGTCAGGAAGCCGGCCTTCTTGAGAGCGGAACGCAGTTCCGGCTCGTAATAGGTCAGCGCCTTCGACACGCCATTGCGCACGGCACCCGCCTGGCCCGACAGACCGCCACCCGAGCAGGTGATGACCATGTCGTACTGGTCGACGCGGTTGGCGACGCCCATCGGCTGGTTGACGATCATGCGCAGCACGGGACGCGCGAAGTAAACTTCGAACTCACGGCCGTTGACGGTGATCTTGCCGGAGCCCGGCTTGATCCAGACGCGGGCGACCGCGTCCTTACGCTTGCCGGTGGCATAGGCGCGGCCGTACTTGTCGAGCTTCTGGACATGCACGGGCGCATCGGACGGAACGCCAGTGGCGGCCTTCAGGTCCTGGAGCGATGAAAGGGTCTCAGCCATGATCAGGCGCTCCTTGCGTTCTTGCGGTTCAGGCTGGCGATATCGAGGGTCGCCGGGGTCTGGGCGGCATGCGGATGCTCCTCGCCCTTATAGACACGCAGGTTGCCGAGCTGCTTGCGGCCGAGCGGACCACGCGGGAGCATACGCTCCACGGCCTTCTCGACGATACGCTCAGGGAAGCGGCCTTCCAGGATGAAGCGCGCCGAACGCTCCTTGATGCCACCGATGAAGCCGGTGTGGTGGTAGTACATCTTCTGGTCGCGCTTGCGGCCGGTGAGCACCACCTTGTCGGCGTTGATGACGATGACATTGTCGCCGTCGTCAACATGGGGCGTGAAGGACGGCTTGTGCTTGCCGCGAAGACGCATGGCGATGAGCGACGCAAGGCGGCCGACAACCAGGCCCTTGGCGTCGATCAACACCCATTTCTTCTCGACTTCGGCCACCTTCGTCGTGGTCGTTTTTGCGTACATGTGACTTGATCCGTAAATTGGCGGCGCGCCGGCAGAGCCGATGCGTCTGCGCCGGATGGATGCGGGCTTATAGGTGGGCGATCACGCGTCGTCAATCGTTAATCGCCGGAAAACCTTACGCAGCAATGGTTTTTATTATCTGGTATCATAATACCAGATTACCGGGCATTAACGGATTTTGCGCGCAATTTTCAGGGTCTTCATTTACCGCCGCGCCGCACAGTCCAGCCAGTACGAAACTGGACCTTGAGATGAGCTCCCCCCTTCGCAATCTGGCCGAAGCGCAGACGCGCCTGAGATCCGTTCCCGTGGTCGCCCCGGACCAGATCGTTTCCCAGCCGACCGTCATCGCCACCGTGCTCGCCCTCGACGCCGCTGCCCTGATCGGCGCCGGCCTAGTCGCGTTTCGGGCGGCACCGGTCGAAGCCTTCGCCGAGCCGCCGCATCTGGCGTTGGTGCTCTGCGCCGTGGCCCTGTTGGCCATCCTCATCCTGCGCCAGCGCTGGGGCTATACGATCCCGGCCCTGTCACGCCCGCTGCGCCAGGTGGTGAACTGCGCCTTCGCACTGTTTTTGGCGCTCGCCGCCCTCCTGGTGGGCTGCGTCATCGCCGACACGCCGATCACGCCGGTGCGCGATTTCGCCGGCCATTGGTGGCTGTTCGGCTGGCTTGGCTGCGCGGCGGTGCGCGTCGGCGCCGGGCTTGTTCTGTCGGCCTGGCGCAAGGCCGGGCGGCTGGCCCGCCGTACCGTCATCGTCGGTGGCGGTGATGCGGCCGAAGAACTCATCGCCCGTCTCGACCGTTCCGCCGGCGACACCATCCAGATTCTCGGCCTGTTCGACGACCGCGACAAGGAACGCTCGCCGGAGCGGATCGGCGCCTATGTCAAACTCGGCCGCTTCGACGATCTCGTCAGCTTCTGCCGCGAGCAGCGGGTCGACCTGCTGATCATCGCCCTGCCCCTGACCGCCGAAACCCGCATTCTGCAATTGCTGAAAATGCTCTGGGTGCTGCCGGTCGACGTGCGCATCAGCGCGCTCTCGAGTAAGCTGAAGCTGCGCGGCCGCGCCTATAACTACATCGGCGACGTGCCGTTCCTGCCGCTGTTCGACAAACCCATGTCGGATGTGGCGGTGGCCATGAAAGTGATTGAGGACCGCGTGATCTCGGGCCTGGCGCTCGTCGTCCTCTCGCCTCTGCTGGCCCTCATCGCCTTGGCGGTGAAACTCGACTCCCGCGGGCCGGTGTTCTTCCGGCAAGTGCGCTATGGCTTCAACAACGAGCGCATCGACGTCTACAAATTCCGCTCCATGTATGTCGACATGGCGGACGCGGCCGGCATCAAGCAGGCGACGCGCGATGATCCGCGTGTCACCCGCGTCGGCCGTTTCCTGCGCCGCTCCTCGCTCGACGAATTGCCGCAACTGTTCAACGTGCTACTCGGAGATCTCTCGCTCGTCGGCCCGCGCCCGCATGCACTGCAGGCCCAGGCCGAAGGACAGATCTACGATCAGGTGGTCGAAGGCTATTTCGCCCGTCACAAGGTGAAGCCCGGCATCACCGGCTGGGCACAGATCAGCGGCTGGCGCGGCGAGACAGATACGCTGGAGAAGATCGAACAGCGCGTCGCGCACGATCTGTTCTACATCGAGAACTGGTCTCTGATGTTCGATCTGCGCATCCTGCTGCAGACGCCGCTGTCGCTGATCACGACCAAAAATGCCTACTGAACGGCGTGGAACTGGCTTTCATCCTGATGGATGTTAAAGTGCGGCATGCCATGCGGTTCCGCTCTTCGCACCGTTCAGAGCTTTGGCCTTGTCGCGGCTCTGGCCACATCCTGTCTTCCGGCTTTCGGACAGTCGGCAGACGACGACACCTGCCATAAAGGCGCGGGGCAGCCGGCCATCGAGGCCTGCACGCGGCTCATCGACGCCAAGCGGGCCAGCGGCCGCGAATACGCGGTTCTGCTCAACGATCGCGGCTTACTGTTTCACAAAGCGGGAGATAGCACGCGCGCCATCGCCGATCTCGACGAGGCCATCAAAACCGATGCGACCCTGGCCCCCGCCTGGTTCAATCGCGGGCTTGCCAAAACCAGCCTCGGCCGCTTCGATCAGGCGATTGCCGATTTCACGCGCGCCGGCATCATCGCGCCCCAGCGCGCCATCATCTGGCAAAGCCGTGGCGGCGCCTATAGCCGCAAAGGCGACGATGCCCAAGCGATCGCGGATTACAGCCGCGCGATCGAACTTGATCCGAAACTCGCCATCGCCTGGGCCAGCCGCGGCCTTGCCCAGGCACGCAACGACAAGCTCGATCAGTCCGTGGCCGATCTTACTGAAGCCGTCAGACTGGAGCCCGACAACAAGGCCTATGCTCAATATCTGCAAGAGGCGAAAGCGTTGCGCGACAAGAAGTAACTATGCTTCTTGCTTCTCGTCGTCTTCCGTCCGGCGCTTCTCGATCATCTGCACCGAATAGATCGACAGTTCGTAGAGCGCGCAGCCCGGCACCGCCAAGGCCAGCATGCTGAACACGTCGGGAGGCGTCAGCACCGCGGCCATCACGAAAACCAGGAACCAGGCGATACGGCGCTTGTCGCGCAAGAATCCCGACGTGACGATGCCGATGCGCCCAAGCAAGGTAAGGATGACAGGCATCTGGAAGGTAATGCCGAAGGCGAAGATCAGTGTCATGATCAGCGACAGATATTCGCTGACGCGCGGCAACAGTTCGATCTGCGCCCGCCCCGGTTCCTTCGCCTGCTGCATAGCCAAGAAGAAATGCAGCAAGTTCGGCATGACGAGAAAATAGACGACGAGCGCGCCGAGCAGGAAGAAGACCGGCGTGGCGACGAGATAAGGCGCAAAGGCCGCGCGCTCGTGGCGATAGAGCCCCGGCGCGACGAAGGCATAGATCTGACCGAAGATCACCGGACAGGCGGCGAAGGCAGCAGCGAACATCGCCACCTTGATCTGGGTGAAGAAGAATTCCTGCGGTGCCGTATAGATCAGCTTGACGCCATCGGGGCCGGCCGCATGCTCGAACGGGATGACGAGCAGGTTGTAGATGTCCTTGGCGAAGTAGAAGAACACCACGAACATCACGATGAAGGCGAGCAAAGCCTTGATGATGCGCGAGCGCAGTTCGATGAGATGCTCCATCAACGGCGCTTTGGTCGCCTCGATGGCGGCCTCGTCCGGTGTCAGCTCCTTCTCGTCGTGGGCGACGACCTGAGTGTTGGTCATGGTCTCTGCGCTACCTTCTGCGGCTGCCGCTTCATCCGGGCTCCGCGCCTCGTTCTCTTTGACCTGTGTATCCGTCGTGCCTTGCGCGGCTGCGGCTTCATTTGGCCCGCGCGCGTCCTCACGGTGCGGATCGCTCATGATCCGTGCGCCACCTTCTGCGGTTGCGCTTCGGCGGCGGGCTTGTCGGCGACTTCCGCCGTCGCTACCGACTTTGCGACGTCCGGCGTTTCCGGCGGTGGCGGCACATCGACGTTGAACGTCGGGCTATCGGGATCGATGGGCACCGGCACGGAGGATGCGGCGGTCTGCGGCGCGTCCGGCTTTTTCTCGAGCGCTTCGCGCAATTCGCGTTCGGTCTCGCGGCCGGGGTCGAAGGCAATGTCAGTCTTCGCCTGGTCGGCGATCTTCTGCATGTCCTTCTTCAATTCCTCCATCTCGGATTCTTTCATCGCCTCCATGAACTGGCCCTGAAACTCAGAAGCCATACGGCGCATTTTGGCGACGAAACCGCCGACCTGGCGCATGACACGCGGCAAGTCCTTCGGGCCGATGAAAACCAGCGCGGCGATACCGATGATAATTAGTTTAGTGGCGTCGAAATCGAACATGGCGTCCGCCGGGGATTTTCAGGAGCGGCCTTACGATCAGGCGCGAGCAAAGGCAAGATTGCAAACGCAAGATCGCATCAGACGATTGCCGCCCCGGGACACGATCGCCCGGGGTGAGTCATTCAGCGAATGGCTCAGCCCACCTTCGCGGGCTCGTTATTGGCCGAGGTCGAGCCCGGCTGCGCGGTGGCGGCGGGCTGCGCCGTCGTCGCGTTCGGCGCCGGCTGAGCCGGAGCGTGGTCGATCGTGCGCGGCTGCTCTGTCGCCGGTTTCTCGGCGTCTTCCTCAGCCATGCCCTTCTTGAAGGACTTAATGCCCTTAGCGACATCGCCCATCAGATCGGAAATCTTGCCCTTGCCGCCGAACAGCAGCAGCGCGAGAGCACCGACGATAAGCCAATGCCAGAGAGACATGCTTCCCATAATTGCCTCCAGTTGACGACGATCCGTATGGTCCGCCGCCGAATTGGCCGAAGTTAGGCAAGGCGGCCTCCAAATACAAGGATTTAGCCCCACCCTTTTGGAATATGGTGCGTAGAATCGGCGCGGCCAGCGGAATTCCAGGCCGCGATGCGATTAATTTTCCGTCATGTTTTGTCGGAGGACGGATTTTTGTCCTCGGACACCGCATCGGGAGCGGGTTCCTCGTCGGAATCGCTGGAATCCAGCTCTTCGCCGGTTTCGTCGCCGCTCTCGTCGTCGGCTTCCTCGGCCGGTTCCTCCAGCAGGGCCTCGTCGGCCTCTTCTTCGGATTCCTGTTCAGATTCGTGCTCGGAACTCTCCGCAACCGGCTCTTCAAGCTTGGCCTCGGCTGTCTGCTCCGTGATCTCGTCGACCTCGACCACTTCGGCGCCGATTTCCTCGACTTCGCCGACGGGCTCCACCACGGTCGCCTCGACGACATCGCCCGTCTCGACGACCTCAGCCGAAGCTTCGGTCTCGGTTTCGGCCCGCGCTTCGGTGTCCGCTTCGCCAGCACCTTCGGCCGGGGCCGGCTCGGTGAAGAGATCGCTCTCGCCGCCTTCCAGCGGGTCCTCGTCCTCGGTGAGCGCACTGTCGTCGCTCGGCTTGGGCACGCCAAAACCTTCCGGCAGGCGGCCATCGAACAGGCCGGCCGAACGCAGATCCTCGAGGCCCGGCAGATCAGTGATCTGTTCGAGGCCGAACTGAAGCAGGAAGGCTTCCGTCGTACCGTAAGTGACCGGACGGCCCGGCGCCTTACGGCGGCCGCGCAGACGCACCCAGCCGGTTTCCAGCAGCACGTCGAGCGTGCCCTTGGAAATGGCGACGCCACGAATGTCTTCCACCTCGGCGCGGGTCACCGGCTGGTGATAGGCAACGATCGCAAGAGTTTCGAGAGCGGCCTTCGAAAGCTTTTTCTGCTCGCTGACGTCGCGCGACAACAGCCAGCCGAGATCGGTGGCGGTGCGAAACAGCCATTTGCGGGCGACGCGCACGAGATTGACGCCGCGCTGGGAATATTCCTCGCGCAGTTGCTGCATGACCGCTTCGACGTCGGCGCCTTCCGGCAGACGGCGGGCGATTTCCGCCTCCTCCATGGGCTCGGTGGCGGCGAACAGCAACGCCTCCGCGATACGCATGGCTTCCCGGTGCGCTTCCGCAGCGGCGTTCATGGCATCCTCGCCTTCAAACGGCAGTTGTTCGGCTGCTTCTCCCACGACGTCCTCTCGAATGCTTCAACTCGGCTACAAACTCAATGGCAAGATCTCGACACCGGTATTTTGGGCGAGATCAGTTTTCGACCACGCTGAGCTTTGGCGCCAACGGATCATGATTGCTGGCGCGAACCCAGATCGGGGCAAAGGCGCGTTCCTGGCGCAATTCCAACTTGCCTTCGCGCACCAGTTCCAGCGACGCCGAAAAGGTCGAGGCGCGCACGGTGCGGCGGGTTTCAGGCGTCGTGAAATACTGCCCGAGATAGGAATCCATGGACGTCCAGTCGATCGCACGCCCGGCTAGGCGCTCCAACGCCTCGCGTGCTTCGGCGAGCGACCAGACGACCCGCTGTTTCAGGGTCACCCGTGACAGAACGTGTTTCTGCCGCTGGCGCGCATAGGCCGACAGTAGATCGTAGAGATTGGCCTGAAATTCCGATGTTTTGAGGATCGTCACCCCTTCCGGCGAGCCGCGCGTGAAAAGATCGCGGCCAAGACGGGGGCGATTGACCAGCTTTTCGGCGGCATCGCGGATGGCCTCGAGGCGCTTCAGGCGGTAAGCCAGCGCGGCGGCGAGATCGGCGGCGGCTGGTTCCTCACCCTTCGGCTGTTCGGGCAGCAGCAGGCGCGACTTCAGATAGGCGAGCCAGGCGGCCATGACCAGATAGTCGGCGGCAAGCTCAAGCCTGACTTTGCGAGCTTCGTCGATGAATTCCAGATATTGTTCGGCCAAAGCCAGAACGGAAATCTTGGCGAGATCGACTTTTTGGCGGCGCGCCAGTTCGAGCAGCAGGTCGAGCGGACCCTCGAACCCGTCCACGTCGACGAGGAACGACGGTTCAGTGTCGCCCTTATCGAGTTGTACGCTGTCTTCGAATGGCAGATCGGCCACCGCGAATCACTCCGTTTCGGCCGCAAAACAACTTGGCCGGCGCGGAATTTGATCGCTCTAGGCGGTCATCGCAAGTCCGGATTGGACCCTTGCCCATGCGTCCACAGGATCAAACGCCTGCGGGGCTTCCGCAATGGCCGCCAAAGCCCGCTCCGCCCGATCCAGGCGGATTCCGTCGAGGATCGGGGAGGCTTCGGCCACCGCATAGCCGTCGGCGATCTCGCCCTGGCAATGCAGCGCCATATCGAGGCCGGCCGCGAATAATGCCCGGGTTTTTTCCGAAAACGAGCCTTTGAGTGCTTTCATCGACAAATCGTCGCTCATGATCAGCCCGTCGAAGCCGAGCACCCCGCGCATGATCCGCGACACGACCTTGGCCGAGACGGTGGCCGGCTGGTCGGGGTCGATGGCCGTGTAGACGACATGGGCCGACATGGCGAGCGGCATATCCGCCAGAGCCTTGAACGGCACGAAGTCCGACTTCTCCAAGTCGGCGAGCGAAGCCTCCACCACCGGCAGTTCAAGATGGCTGTCGGCACGGGCGCGGCCGTGGCCGGGCATATGTTTGATCACCGGCAGGACGCCAGCCGTCAGCAGGCCCTCGCAGGCAGCCCGACCATAGGCGGCGACGGTGGCAGGATCGGCGGCATAGGCGCGATCGCCGATGACGTTATGGGCGCCCTCGCCCGGCACGTCGACAACCGGCAGGCAATCGACAGTGATGCCGACCTCGCGCAGATCGGCCGCCAAGACGCGCGTGCTGGTGCGGATCAGATCGGCCGTCTCGGTCGCATCGTGCCCGGCCGCGGCGAAGGCGCCGGCCGGCGGATATTTGCGCCACACGGGCGGCCCCATACGCTGCACGCGGCCGCCTTCCTGATCGATCAGCACCGGCGCATCGGCGCGGCCGACGATTTCGCGGAATTGCTGAGTCAGTCGAGTCAGTTGTGCGCGGTCCTCAACGTTGCGCTTGAAGAGGATGAGGCCCCATGGCCGCGTCTTGGCGAACAAAGTCCGCTCATCGGCGGACAGTTCCGTGCTGGCGCAGCCACAGATGAAGGCGCGTGCCTCGTTGCTCATTCGATCCTCTTCAACAAACGAAAAGCGCGCGGACACCGAATCCGCGCGCTCCACACTTTACTCGAAATCCTGACCTGAAATCCTGGCTCGTCAGTTTTTAGCAACGAAGCAATTGCCGCCCTTGGCCTGGAGCTTCGTGCAGAGGCCCGTGGCATTTTCGTGCGACAGGCCGGAGACCCGCACCCGATAGACCGACTTGTCACCGACCGTCGCCTTCTTGAAGGTCAGTTTGCGGCCACCGAGTTCACCGCCAAAGCGCTGTGTCAGACGGCTCATCACCTGGCGGGCTTCCGCTTCCGAACCGGGCGCGGCGAGCTGAACCGCATAGTCACCGCTAGCAGCGGCCGACGCGGTGCGTTCGGCCTGCGGCCGTGGCGCAGCCGCCTCGGCTTGCGGCCGCTCTGCGGCGGGCGCCGGCGCGGCCGGAGCCGCGGCGGTGGCGCGCGCCGTGGTTTTCGGCGCGGCGGAAGCTGGCGCAGCAGCGGCAGGCGCTGACGGGCGCGTCGCGGGCATCGGCGGCGGATTGTTGGCAAGCGACGGCGTCACCGAAGCGATCGGTGCGGCGGCCGGCCGGGCAGCGGCTGGATCGCCGGTGATGACGCTGCCGTCCGGGCGGACGGAAACGGTCTTGACCGGACGCGGATCAGGGAAGAGGCCATTGCCGGACGTCGCGCCCGAGGACGGCGCAGCCGGCAGAGCGACGACACCCGGCGTCGAAGTGCCGTTGGCGCGCGTTTGCGCGCGAATGTCGACGGGCTGTTCCTCACGGGTGACGACGCGGCTTGCCGCCAGACGTTCCGTATTGGCCTTGTCGAGCACCGACACCTGTTGCGTCTGATCGGGCGTGTCGGGTGCGGCCGGCGCAACCTTCACCGGCGCGTTGGACGCCTGAATGGTCGGTGTGCCGGAGGGGCCGTGGCTGTTGCGGCTGACGACAACCGCACCGACGCCACCGATCAGCACCACCAGAGCGGCCCCCATCAGCAACAGCGGGCGGCGCGACTTTTGCGGTTCTTCATAAGACTGACGATAGCCGGACTCACCGAGAGACGGCTCGTCATATTCGGGAGCAAAGGACGGTTCTTGGTAATGATCCTGCGGCGCGTGGGCGGCCGGCGGTGGCGCCGCGGCGAAACGCGCGGCGGCATCGGGAAACTGGCTGAGCAGCGCCGAAATGTCGGCGGGGTCTTCAAGCGGCGCATGCGCCTGGGGTGCGGGCGCTTGCGGCGCGGCCGGACGGAACAGGCGCTCATCGATATGCGCGACATCGATACGCGGCGCAGCAGCGGGTTTGGCGGCAGGCGCGACGGGCGCCTTCGCTTCGGCGGCGAAGATCTGATCGAGCGAGTCCTTCTGGACCCCGATGAGGCGAGACAGCTCCTGCAGTGGGTCGCCGCCCTGCTTCGGGTCGGGGGCCGCACTCCTGAGCTTGCGCTCAAACTCTTCGAGATCGACAGGGTCGCGAAGTCGGACAGCAGCTTGACTCATAGGCACACCTCACACGTCAACGCGGACGGACGCCTCGACGATTTGACACTCGCCGAAAGACCCGTACCGCGAGAATGGCGGTGCCTTTCAGCGCATTTCCTGCGGAGCGCTCACGCCGAGAAGAGCGAGCCCCGCGGCGATAACCCTGGTTAACGAAGCAACCAGCGCAACGCGTGCTATGGTTAAATCTCGCGTTTCTTCATTAACAAAGCGTAATTGCGGCTTATCTTTGCCGCTGTTCCAGTGAGAATGGAACGCCGAGGCTAAGTCATGCAGGTAAAAAGCGATCCGGTGCGGCTCATGTGCTGCGGCCGCCGCTTCCACCTGACGGGGGAACTGGGCGATCAGCCGCATCAAGCCTTGCTCGCCCTCATCCTGCAGCAAAGCTAAAGGTGCCTGCGCCAGGGCCGCGCCCTCAAGCGCCAGATCCGGGAAAGCCGCCTTGGCCTGGCGCAGCACCGACGATCCGCGCGCATGGGCATACTGGACATAGAAGACCGGATTGTCCTTCGACTGCTCCAGCACCTTGGCCAGATCGAATTCGAGCGGCGCGTCGTTCTTGCGGAACAGCATCATGAAGCGCACCGCATCGACGCCGACCTCGTCGACGACTTCGCGCAAGGTGACGAACGTCCCTGCCCGCTTCGACATGGTGACGGGCTGGCCATCGCGCATCAGCTTGACGAGCTGGCACAGGCGCACGTCGAGCACGGCCTTGCCTTGCGAGACCGCCTTCACCGCCGCCTGCATACGCTTGACGTAGCCGCCGTGATCGGCGCCCCACACATCGATCATGTCGAGGAAGCCGCGATCGACCTTCGACTTGTGATAGGCGATGTCGGCGGCGAAATAGGTATAGGCCCCGTCCGACTTGACCAGCGGGCGATCGACATCGTCGCCAAATTCAGTGGCGCGAAACAAAGTCTGTTCGCGGTCTTCCCAATCGTCCGGCAACTGCCCCTTCGGCGGCGGCAAGCGGCCTTCATAGATCAGGCCGCGCGCGCGCAAATCCGCCACCGCCTTGGCGATGGGCGAGTCCGCGCCACCGTGCAAAGTACGCTCGGAGAAGAAGACTTCGTGGCTGATGTTCATGGCCGCAAGATCGGCGCGGATCATGTCCATCATCGCGTCGATCGTCGCCTGACGCACCTGCGGCAGCCATTCGCTCTCGGGCTTGCCGAGAAGCGTGTCGCCGAACTGCTGCTTCAGCTTCTCGCCAACCGGCTTGAGATAGTCGCCCGGGTAAAGCCCCTCGGGGATCTCGCCGATGTTTTCGCCGAGCGCCTCGCGGTAGCGCAGAAAAGCCGAGCGGGCCAAGACGTCGACCTGAACGCCGGCATCGTTGATGTAATATTCGCGCGTGACGTCACGGCCGGAGAAGGCGATGAGATTGGCGAGCGCGTCGCCAAACACGGCGCCACGGCCATGGCCGACATGCATCGGCCCGGTCGGATTGGCCGAGACATATTCGACATTGACCTTGCCGCCGCTCGCCTGACCTCGGCCAAAGCTGGCGTCGGTGAGGACAGCGCGCACCACATCGGCAAAGATCGCCGGATCGAGGCGGATATTGATGAAACCGGGGCCGGCGATCTCGACCGCCGCCACACCCGGCATGGCGCCGATGGCTTCCGCCAGAGCAGCCGCAAGCGCGCGCGGATTGCCGAAATGCTCCTTGGCCTCGCGGGCGTAGACCATGGCGGCATTGGTCGCCAGATCGCCGTGCGAGGGATCGCGCGGCGGCTCGACCACGAAACGGGTCAGGTCAAGATCCTGTGGCAACCGCCCCTGCCCGACCAGCGCCTGCAACGCGCCGGCGACCCGTGCCTGGAAATCAGCAAAAATGTTCATCAATTCAATCCGAATGTCTCTCTGGCGGGCGGCCTATCGCAAATCACCGGCAGGGTCAAAAAAGGCGGGCAAAAAGGCGGGGTTGAAGCCCGTCTGACCCCTATTCTGGGCTTGGCTCGGGCCGCCCCATGGTCTATCAGGGGACAAAACCATAGGGAGGCTTTGTCCATGCCGCAGTTTGATCTTTACCGTGAAATGACGTTCGTTGGCCTCGCCATTGTCGGCACGCTGGGCTTTTCGGCGATCTATGCCGTGCTCGAAAACGTCATTCCGTTCCTGCGCGGCGGCCTCGGCCGAGTCTGATCCCGGATCGTCTAATCCCGGACTATTTCTTTTTTCGCGATTGCACCAATTCCTGCCGGCGGCGCATGACATCCTCTGTCGCCGCCGCATAATCGCGTTCGCGCTCCCAGCGCAAAGTACGCTGTTCCAGCTCGGCATTGAGTTCAATGCCGATCAGAACGACCAGGGCTGACAGCCACAGCCACATCATCAAACCAGCGATGGTGGCGAGAGAGCCGTAGGTCGCGGCGTAATTGGCGAAGTGGCCAAGGTAGTAAGCAAACAGGATCGACATGGCGATCCAGGTGGCCGCGCCGAATACGCTGCCCCAGATGGCCCAGCGCGCCGCGTCCGGCGAGCGGCTCGGCCCGTAGCGATTGAGCAAAGTCAGAAAGACCGCCGTCACCACGAACAGCACCGGCCATCGCAAGATCTGGAAGCTCGCCGAAAACTTGTCCTGCAGTTCGACGAAGCTGAGGATGAAGGGCACGACCAGCAGAATGACCATCATGGCGACGAACAGCCCCAAGACGCCGACGGTGAAAAGAAAGGATTGCAGGTTGAGCTGTAGAAAACTGCGCTTTTCGTCCTCGCCATAGATCAGGTTCATGGCGTCGAACATCGACTTCATACCGGCGTTGGCGCTCCAAAAAGCAATCAAGAGTGAGACGATCGCCACCACGCTCAGACTGCGGCTCGACCCGCCAGCGATGGCCTCCGCCTGGCCGCGCACGATGTCAACGGCGCCCGGCGGCAGGATGAAGGCCAGTTCGCTCATCTGATCGATAATGGTCTTGGTGTCGGCGAACAGACCGTAGACGGAGACCAGAGCCGAGATCGCCGGAAAGATTGATAACAAGGCGTAGAAAGCGACGCCGGCCGCAATCAGAAACAGCCGGTCACGACCGATGTCGGTATAGATGACCTGAACCACCTCCCACCAGCCACGCCGCGTGAGCTGCTGCGGCCGCTCGGCCACATGTATCCTCTCGGGATCGGGGGCCAGCGGTGCCGGCAGTGGAATGACGTCCGGATCGGAAGGCTCGTCGCGGCGCCAGCGGCCGGCGAAAGCCCGGCCGCGCGCCAGGGCCACCACGCCGGCCGTGGCCGCCGCCCCCGCTACGCCCGCCAGCGCTTTCTTGAAGCCTAGCGCCAAATCCGCTCTCCGTCATCGCCCCAACGGCGACTCGACTTACTTTAACGCAATGTCGGCGCATGGCCGAACAGCCGCACATGTTCCGACACCGCGTAGCGATCGGTCATGCCGGCAATATAGTCGCAAACCAGCCGCGCCCGACGCTCCTCGCTGACGCCTTGCGCCGCCTGCGCCCATTCGGACGGCATGTCGGCGGGTGTTTTGAAGAAGCGCAGGAACAATGCCAGCACCACCGACGTCGCCTCGTCGCGCACCTTCATCACCTTGGGGTGGCGATACATATGCGCGAAGAGAAACTTCTTCAGAGCGCGTTCGGTTTCAGCCATCGCGGCGGAGAAACGCACCAGAGTGCGGCCTTGCCGGCGCACGTCCTCGCTGCTCGCCGCGCCGGAAGATTCAAGCAGGCGCGTGCTCTCGGTGATCACATCCTCGATGAAGCGCGTGATCACCCGACGCACCAGTTCGTGCACGAGGCGGGCGCGTTCGAGGCCTGGGTGGAGCGCTTCGATCTCCGCCAGCAGTTCGGCGATGAAGGGCACCTGTGACAGCGCGGTCAGATCGAACAGGCCGGCGCGCAAGCCGTCATCGATGTCATGGGCGTTGTAGGCGATGTCGTCGGCAACGGCCGCCGCCTGCGCTTCCGCCGAAGCGTAGTGCGACAGATCGAGCGGAAACTGCTGGTCGAATTCGAGGATCGCCAGCGGCACACCGCGCTTGGCATAACGCGGCACCGGCGCGCCCTGCGCATCGAGCAGCGGGCCATTGTGCTTGACCAAGCCCTCAAGCGTTTCCCAAGTGAGGTTGAGGCCATCGTGGGCGGCGTAGCGATGCTCCAGGCGGGTGACGATGCGCAGCGCCTGTGCGTTGTGATCGAAACCGCTGTAGTCGGCCATGGCGGCTTCAAGGGCGTCCTCGCCCGTATGGCCGAAAGGCGTGTGACCCAGATCGTGCGCCAGCGCCAGCGCCTCGGCGAGATCGTCGTCGAGGCCCAACGCGCGCGCCAGGGCGCGGGCGATCTGGGCCACCTCGATCGTATGGGTCAGGCGCGTGCGATAGTGGTCGCCCTCGTGCGGGACGAAGACCTGGGTCTTATGGGCAAGGCGCCGGAAAGCCGTGGAATGGACGATCCGGTCCCGGTCGCGCTGGAACTCGCTGCGCGTCGGAGACATTTTTTCGGGAAAAAGCCGGCCTCGGCTGTGGCTCGACAGGGCCGCCCAGGGGGCCCGTTCCTGTTCCACATCCACCATCCGGTTCGCAGTCCATTGAATCGCCATCAGTCTGGACCTATATCTTGTGTCCGATCAGGCGCAAGGGGCGGTATGCCCGCCTAACGTGCTGAAAGCAGGCCCATGTCCGCAACACAGAACGCCGAATCCACCCTAGCCGACACCGCGCTCCCCATTGTGACGGACCGCGCGGCGAAACGCGTCTCGCAAATCCTCAGCAAGGAACCCGACGGTGCGATGCTGCGGGTGGCGGTCAAAGGCGGCGGCTGCTCCGGCTTCCAATATGCGTTCGAAATCGAAACCGCCAAGGCCGACGACGATCTGGTCATCGAAAAAAATGGCGTGCGCGTGCTGGTCGACCCGGTCTCGGTGGACTTCCTCAAGGGCGCGCGGATCGATTTCGTCGACGACCTGATCGGCCAGTCCTTCAAGATCGACAACCCCAACGTCAGCGCCAGCTGCGGCTGCGGCGTCAGCTTCTCGATCTAAGGCAAATCGCGTTTCGCTAGAAACGTGATTTTGCCGAAGCGCTTTAAACTTCCCGTCCTACTCAGCAGCAAGCCGGCGCGAACTAGCGATGAGATCGACGGTTGCCTGCGTGTCGATCACTTCGGCAAACAGCATCGCCATGTTCGACAAAGTGCCGTTATGAGCCGCGTCGGTCAGCGCCGCATTGGCGTCCGACACGAAGACCAGCTTGTAGTTCATCTGCATGGCATCGCGCGCCGTCGACTCGCAGCAGCAATTGGTCAGCGTGCCGGTGATGATCAGCGTGTCGATGCCGCGCTTCTGCAAAATTTCATGCAGGTCGGACGCGCCGGGCACGAAGGCGCCGAAGCGAGTCTTGCTGACCTTGAAATCCTGCGCCGCCACGTCGAGCTTCGGCCACAGCTCCCAGAAATGCGCGCCGGTCGCGAAGGCCTGCCCTGTTCCGGGCGCACCGACCTTGGTGTTCAGATAGGCCCAGTTCGACCAGGATTTCTGCGATTCCGGCGTCACCGTCATCTGCAGGAACACGTTGAGGCCCCCACCCGCTCGCACGGCGCGGCTGATGGCATTGACGTTGTCGATGATCTCGCGCGCCGCCGGCACTTCCACCGGCGCGCCCGGTTCGACGAAACCATTTTGCAGATCGACGATGATGTGAGCGGTGCGCTGGAGATCGAGGCTATCGAAAACGCGCTCGCGCCCGTCGCGCAAACTCCTCCCGTAAGCCAATGCGTCGGCATCGATGGCGATTTTGTGCATCCGACCTGCTCCCTGTTGCTCGGGTCATGACGCGAGCATGCCGCGAGACGCGGCGGAAGCCAAGAACGGCATTCAGAAATTTGGCGGACGGGCGATCGCCCATCCGCCACTTACATTTTAGGAGGCGGATTTCGCTGCGGCTTCCTGCTTGGCGGCGAGTTCATTGTCGGCGGCAGTCGCACGTTGCACCGCCGGACGGTTTTTGATCCGCTCGATATAGGACATGACGACGGGCGTTTCGGGCACCAGCTTGAACCCTGTCGTCCATTGCAAGGCCGTGCCCCACAGCAGATCGGCCGCGGTGATCTTCTCACCGGTCAGATAAGGCCCTTTGTCCAACTGATCGTTCACGGTCTTCATCATCGTGTCGTAATCGCCATAGGGACACATGGAAGGGCGCGCCGGCTCGCGCTGCATGGCGCGGTCAACGACCGCCGGCTCGAAACAGGAGCCATAGAAGAACAGCCAGCGCAGATAAGGTCCGCGCCGCGGATCGCCCATCGACGGCGCGAGGCCGGCTTCCGGATAGAGATCGGCGAGATAGAGAAAGACGGCGCCCTGCTCCGTCACCAGCGCGCCGTTATGCGCGATGGCCGGCACCTTACCCATGGGATTGATCGCCAGATAGTCGGCCTGGCGTGTTTCACCGGCCCGCAGGCTCAGCAGATGCATGTCGTAGTCCGCGCCAAGCTCTTCGAGCAGAACGCGCGTGCCGCCCGAACGGGTGTGCGGCGAATGATAAAAAATGATTTTGCGATCCATAGGGCACTCCTCCGAGCTTATGGCGGCACGTTACGACTAGCCGACGGCGACTGCCAATTTATGGCAGTTGCCCTAGGAAGGCCGGCTTTCGCGCAAATAGTTTTGGATCTGGCTCCACTGAGCCTGTTCGAACCAATCCGAAATACGATCGCCTTTTAGATGATAGGCCCGCTCCGCATAGGGCATGGCCGCCGCGGGATCGCCCAATTTGAAATAACATTTGGCTATGGTCAGCGATGGCAACGGCTGCTTGATCTTGGCGCACCACTCCAGCGCCAGTTGCGAAACGGCAATGCTTTTCTGAAATTCACCGGTTTCCAACAGCGCCGCGCCCAATCCGCTCTTGATCCAATACCAGATGTCGGCGCCGTGTAGATGCTGATCGGCATAATCCGATGCCGCCTGCCAGTGCGCGACGGCCTGCACCGTTTCACCGCGCGCATCGCAAGCAATGCCCTTATTGGCCAAAGCTAAGGCTTGCGCGGTCGATGGATCGTCGACTTTCTTCATCGCCATGAAACCACTCACCGGCTGAAGGTCATCTGCGGCGACGGTTAGTATCCCAGCAGGACGAGAATACGCGTCCAGCGCATGAAGGCCACGGCCACTGAGAGAATGAAGCCGTAGAAGCCGCCGAAAACATGGCCGCGCACGAAATAGAATTTGAAGAACTGCCAGGGAATTTCGGTGAAGACGCGCAGAACCAGAAGCGCCTTGTTCTTGGTCTTCTCCTGCTTCTGCAATTCGTAGTAGCCGATTTCCTTGCGCACCAGATGGGCGATGGAGCGGAACGACTGGTGATAGGCCGGCGCCTTGAGCTGGATGACGTCAGCGGTCGGCTCGACCGTGTCATGCACCATGGAGGCAGCGAAACGCGTCTTGGTGCGATCGTAGAGGCGGATGTAATTATGGCTGTCGGCCATCAGATGCGGCCGGTCGTGATGCGGATAGACCATGGTCATGCGCATACGGAAGGACGAGGCCGGGATGGACGCCTGGCTCAGAATGCCGCGCAGCTCGGCGCGCAAGGCTTCCGACAGCCATTCGTCGGCATCGAGATTCAAGACGAAATCGTTGTGCGCCTGTTCTTCTGCGAAGCGCTTCTGCGGCCCATAGCCTTCCCAATCGCGATGCACCACGCGCGCGCCGAGACTTTCGGCCAGCGCCTGCGTGCCGTCGGTCGAACCAGAATCGACGACGATCACTTCATCGACGAGGCCGCGCACGGACTCAATCGTGCGCGCGATGCGATCGGCCTCGTTCAAGGCGATGATGCAGCAGGAAACCCGCGTCCGAATTGAGGCATCGGGCGGGGACCAGGGTGCCATGGCTCAAGCCGGCTTGGTGGCGATGTGGATGGCGTCGTCAAAGCCCAGCGACATACGCATCTCGTCCAAGGGCTCCGGCCGGTAGGTCTCGACCGCAAAGCCAGCAAGGCGCAGCTTGTCGGCGAAGTCGCGGCCGTAATAGCGCAGATGATCGATGGCGCCATAAGCGGCGGCCCGTTCACGGCGGCCGGTGATGGAAGGCTCCTGCACCGTCGTCTCACGCGCCCAGTTCTGCGGCACCGACAGGATGGCACGTCCATTTGGCTTCAGCACGCGGCGGATTTCCGAGAATGCCTTGGCATCGTCAGGCACGTGTTCCAGCACGTGATGGGCGATGACGAGATCGAACGTTTCGTCACCGAAGGAGATCGCCTGAATGTCCTCGTTCAGTTTGGCGTAGGACATTTTCGGATCGCTGGTCACATAGCCCGGATCGTCCTTCATGCGCTCGATCATGAAGACTTCCGGCGCGAAATGCAGGACCGACAGTTTTTGGCCGGGACCGATGCCGAGTTTCTGATAGAGCAGATGCGCTAGGCGATGGCGCTCGCGGCTATCGCAAGACGGGCAGCGGCTGTTCCAACGCGGCGGCCGCGCGGCGGCGACGAAAATGCCGTGGAAGCCGCAGATCGGGCAATCGCGTTCGAGCTGGCGCGAGCCGAACTGGCGATAGTCGCGCAAGGCCGCGATCGCATAACGCGTCGCGACCTTGAACGAGAGCGGTTTCGCGCTCACGCGCCCTTCTCCGGCAGGTTGAGGCGAATGTGCAATTCGCGCAATTGCTTGGTCGTCGCTTCCGACGGCGCACCCATGAGAATGTCCTCGGCGCGCTGGTTCATCGGGAACAGCGCCACTTCGCGCAAGTTCTGTTCGCCGGCGAGCAGCATGATGATGCGGTCGACACCGGCCGCCATGCCGCCGTGCGGCGGGGCGCCATACTGGAACGCGCGATACATGCCGCCGAAGCGGTCGAGCACTGTCTGCTCGCTGTAGCCGGCGATTTCGAACGCCTTCACCATCGCTTCAGGGCGATGGTTGCGGATGCCGCCCGAGGCCAGCTCATAGCCGTTACAGGCGATGTCATATTGGAACGCCTTGATGGTCAGCGGATCCTGACCTTGCAGCGTTTCCAGGCCGCCCTGTGGCATGGAGAACGGGTTGTGCGAGAAGTCGACCTTCTTCTCGTCCTCATTCCACTCATACATCGGGAAGTCGACGATCCATGCCAGTTCGAAGCGGTTTTCGTCGATCAGGTTGAGGTCCTTGCCGACGCGCGTGCGCGCATCGCCGGCGAAGCGCACGAATTTCGCGGGATCGCCCGCAACGAAGAAGGCCGCATCGCCCGCCTTCAGACCAAGCTGCTGGCGGATCGCTTCGGTGCGCTCGGGACCGATGTTGTTGGCGATCGGTCCGGCTGGCTCCGTCTTGCCTTCGTTGTCGCGCCAGAAGATGTAGCCGAGGCCCGGCTGGCCTTCGCTCTGCGCCCAGGAGTTCATGCGATCGCAGAACGTGCGCTGGCCGCCGCCCGGTGCCGGAATGGCACGCACTTCGTTCTTAGCGTCTTCGAGCATGCGCGCGAAGACCTTGAAGTTCGAACCGCGGAAATGCTCGCTGACGTTCTGCATGATGATCGGGTTGCGCAGGTCCGGCTTGTCGGAGCCGTATTTCTGCATCGCCTCGGCGAAGGGAATGCGCGGGAATTTCGCCGTGACGGGCTTGCCTTCGCCGAACTCTTCGAACACGCCACGGATCACCGGCTCCATCGCCGCGAACACGTCTTCCTGGGTGACGAAACTCATCTCGATGTCGAGCTGGTAGAACTCGCCCGGCAGACGATCGGCGCGCGGGTCTTCGTCGCGGAAACAAGGCGCGATCTGGAAGTAACGGTCGAAGCCCGCCATCATCAGCAATTGCTTGTACTGCTGCGGCGCCTGCGGCAGCGCATAGAACGTGCCGGGATGGATGCGCGAGGGCACCAGGAAGTCGCGCGCGCCTTCCGGCGAGGAGGCGGTGAGGATCGGCGTCTGGAATTCGTTGAACCCCTGCCCCTTCATGCGCTGGCGGATGCTGTCGATCACCCGGCCGCGCAGCATGATGTTGCGATGCAGGCGCTCGCGGCGCAGATCGAGGAAGCGGTATTTCAGCCGCGTCTCTTCCGGATAATCGACATCGCCGAACACCGGCAGCGGCAGTTCCGCCGCCTGGCCCAAAACCTCGGCAGCCGTCACGTAGAGCTCGACGAGGCCCGTCGGCATATCGGGATTTTCGGTGCCGGCCGGGCGCTTGCGCACCTTGCCGTCGAGGCGCACGACCCATTCGGACCGGAAGGTTTCGACCAGTTTGAAAACAGGGGAATCCGGATCGACCACGCATTGGGTGATGCCGTAATGGTCGCGCAGGTCGACGAACAGCACGCCGCCATGGTCGCGGATGCGGTGGCACCAGCCGGAAACGCGGGCCTCGGCACCATCGTCGGTGACGCGGAGCTGGCCGCAGGTATGCGTGCGATAACGATGCATTTTCAAGGATCTCGGCACGAAAAGGAGCGCCCAACGGCTGCCGGGCGGCAAATCAGCGGGCTGTTTAGGGGAAAAAGCCTGCCGGGGAAAGGGCATCGGCCGAAACCGAGGCCCGCCCCCACAGCTAGGCCGAAGCCGGCACCGTGGCCAGGGTGCGCAGGTGCGGCATGATTTCGGCCTGAAACAGCCCGATGGTTCTCTCCACCTCAGCGAAGCTCTGGTCGCCGAAAGCCGACTGGAGCACGCAGTAATTGCTGGCCGTCGCCTGTAATTCTTCCGCCAGATAGGCCCGCACCGTGGCCGGCGAGCCGGCAATGCCCCGGCCCTGCTCGACCAGGCCGTCCCAGGTCGGCGGGCGGGCATGGTTCATGCTGCGGCCGAGCTTGCGGAACAGGAAGGTGAAGCCGTCGTGCCACCGCAGGTAAGCACGCCGGGCGGTGGCCAGCGCCTGTTCGTCGGTCTCGGCGACGACGACGAAACGGCCGAGACCCATCAGCGGCAGCGGCTTGCCCGCCTGTTCGCGCGCCCAGACCTCGCGGAAGATGCGATTGCAGGCCTGCACGTCGGCTTTCACATCGAGATTGAGGATGGTCCAGCCGTTGCGGGCGGCGCGTTCGGCGCTGGCTTCCGTATGGACGCCATACCAGACCGGCGGATGCGGCTTTTGCAGCGACAATACGCGCAGATCGATGTCGCGATATTCTTCGTCGAGCTCGGGCACGTGCATGCGGCCGGTGGCGAGCGCTTCGAGCACGCGCGGCAGGTTGCGCCGATAGATCGCCTCGGTCTCCTGCGCCGGCACGCCGAAATATTCGATCTCGACCGGCGAAGAGCCACGGCCGAAGCCCATATCGAGACGGCCGCCCGACAATTGGTCGAGCATGGCGATTTCTTCGGCCAATCGCAGCGGGTGATACAGCGGCAGGGCGTAGACCATGGGACCGAAGCGCAGCCGCTTGGTGCGCTGCGAGGCGGCGGCCAGAAACAGATTGGGGGATGGTGCCATGCCGAGCGCCGTGGCGTGATGCTCAGCCACATGCCAGCAATAGAAGCCGGCGCGGTCGTAGAGTTCCAGCAATCGCAGCCGTTCTTCGTAGAAGGCGCCGACCGGCAGATGGTCATTGTCGAGATGGTCGAATATGCCGAACTGCATGATGGGTTCGTTGCCTCCCGTTTGACACCATCCTGCCACGGTTAGCGGCGACAAAGCGAGCTTCGCAGGATTTCGCCGTTTGACTTCCGTCAAATGGCGAAAATGACGGTGCTTTCCCCCTTCCCTTGGGCGCGGTATAATATCGAGATGAGCATTCCCGCACATTCGCGTCTGTCCGCCGCGCTGGGTTCGGCGTCGCTTGCCGCCTTTTTCGGCCTCCTGGCCGTCCCGGCCCAGGCGCAGACCTTCACGGGTTACAGCCCTTTGCCCTTTTTCGCCTGGCCAAAATACGAGCCTCTCGACGCCAGCCCCTTCGAAGGCTCCTATGCGCGCATGTCGGCGGGCTATCAGGTGACGTCGTCCAAGGGCTTCGGCACCTTGTCGGGGCCGACGATTGGCCTCGAAGGCGGCAAAATGTGGCGCGAGGGCCGGTTCGTTTATGGGGTGGTCGGCGCGCTCGACTATATGCCGGCCATCGGCGGATATCCGACACCGGGCCTCGGCTCGGCCTATTACTCGCGCGATTTCGCCGGCGGCTTTCAGTTCAAAGCCGGCTTCCTGGCGGCCAACAACGTGCTTGTCTACACCAAGCTTGGCGCGACCGCATTCAACGAGACGCTGCATTTCGGCGCCACTAATTTCACGGCGCCGTTCAATCGCAATGCCTTCACGGTGCGGCCCGACGCGCGCGTCGGCGTCGAATGGGCGGTCAGCGACAAGGTGACCATCGGGATCGAAGCCGGCGTCACCGGTTCCCCGCTCCGTTAACAGGAGAACGGCGACGCCAGAGTTCACCTCGGCGCCGCCTCGGCTTGCACCTCAATATTCGGAGATGTCCGGATTGGTTTCGAAGAAGCTGCGCTTCATCTTTTCCATCCGCTTCTGCTGCATGGCGCGCTCGACCAGCAATTCGTAGTTGCGCTCCCATTGCAGGCGCAGTTTGGCCTGCAACGAAAAGCTCTTCATCGCCGCGATGTCAGGATCGAGCGTACGGCTGCGCTTGGCATCGATGCGCAGGTCCTGCTCCTTCCAGTCCGGCACGCCGATGTCCATGATCGCATCCCACAGGCTGCGCTGCGGCGCCGAAATGTGGGACGAGGCGATGCCGGTGTAGATCGTGTCGGAATAGGTCGACATGCCGGCCGCCTGCATGGCGGCAGCCTGCATCTTGGCGGCCTCCTCGACGACGGTCTTGGCGGCTTCCTTGGCGGCGAAAGGCGAAGCGGCGGCGGCGGCGAAGAAGCCACGCCGGTTCAGATTGATCTTCATGGTCATAAAAACTCCCCACGGTCACGAGCATCCGGCCGCGTTGGCGGCGGACGGTTTCGCACCCCGGGGGACGGTTTGCCTCGAAGGCTGTCGATTCCCGCCCCGGAACGACTGACCCATATTTAGGAAAGCGCCGCTGAATGGCAAGTGAATGTCTCACGTGAATGTCTTGTCAGGACGCTTTCCAGGCCGGCTCCGGCATGGCTATATTTGCACTCTAAGAAAAACAGGAAACGCTTAGGAGACTGCCGTGCCTCTCTCCGTTCGCCCGCTTTCCGCCCATATCGGCGCCGAAATTCGCGGTCTCGACCTCTCCACACCGCCCGCTCCGGACACGATGGCGGACCTGCGCCAAGCCTGGCTCGACCACATCGTCCTCATCTATCGCGGCCAGACGCTCCACCCTGACCAGCAGCGCGCTTTCGTCTCGCTGTGGGGCGAGATCGGCGGACGGGCGAACCGCCTGCCCGCCAACAAGCCGCGCCAGCAGCAGGGGCCGGACTACAATGCGGCCGCGATGCTCGTCTCCAACATTCGCGAGAACGGCAAGCCGATCGGCGTGCTGCCGGACGGCGAACTGTGGTTCCACCATGACATGTGCTACGCGGCGCAGCCAAACCGAGCGAGCTTCCTCTACGCCATCAAAGTGCCAAGCGAGGGCGGCAACACCAAATTCGCCAATATGTACCAGGCCTATGACAACCTACCCCAACGCCTGAAGGACCGGATCGAAGGCCGCACCGTTCTGCAGGCCTTCGATGAAATTCAGGATTCGCGGCTCGATCTCAGTTCAATAGATATCGCCGATATTAAACATTGCCATCAGCCTATCGTTCTGCGCCACCCGGAGACCGGCCGGCGTGCGCTCTATGTCAACCGGCTGATGAGCCATCGCGTCGAAGGTCTGAGCGACGCGGAGAGCGACGATCTGCTCGAAGAACTCTACACTTTTACGGAAGATCCGGCATTGACCTACGAGCATGTCTGGCAGCCGGGCGATCTTTTGATGTGGGACAATCTGTGTTCGATCCACGCACGCACCGATTTTCCCAAGGACCAGCATCGCCTGATGCGGCGGATGACCATCGCGGGCAGTACCGTCATTCCGGCCTGGGACAATCAAACTGCGGCTGAATAGCACGCAAAGGGCGCGCTTGGGTTGCAAGCGTCGCCGGCCGCCATATATGCTCTGAGGCAGGCACAGGAACCCTTTGTCCGCCAACGCATTAACCGAATATTCTTGGGACCGAATATTCTTGGACTGGATATTCTCGAACCACATGTTTTCGCACAGCGGGGTGAGCGCATGAGTACGAACAGTTTCGTGACCGACATCAAGAGCAACGTTCGCAACCAGATGATCGAGCTGCTCAACGCGCGGCTCGCCGATGCGATCGATCTCAAACTCGCGGTCAAACAGGCCCATTGGAACGTCAAGGGTGAGAACTTCATCGCCTTGCATGAACTGTTCGATCAGATCGCGACCCGCGTCGACGATCACGTCGACACAATCGCCGAACGCGCCGTGCAGCTCGGCGGCATGGCGCTGGGCACGACGCAGATCGTCGCCGAAGGCACGACGCTTTCGGCCTATCCGACGAAGGCCACCGCCGCATCCGATCATGTGAAGGCGCTGAGCGATCGTCTCTCGGCTTTCGCCGGTTCGGTGCGTAAAGCCATCGACGATGCGGATGAAGCCGGCGATGCCGACACGGCCGATATCTTCACCGGCATTTCACGCGCCGTCGACAAGGATCTGTGGTTCGTCGCCGCCCACAAGGGATGAGTGAGCGCAGGTTTCAAACAAAAAAGGCGGCCCGCAAGGTGCCGCCTTTTTTGTTGATCGCTAACGCTGCACGTTGGCGAGCAGAGAGGGCAACGGCGCGTAGGCCGACAGGCCTGTCGGGAGAATGGGCGCGGCGCCGATGATGACCGCCGGCAGTTCGATCGGCCGCGTATAGGTGCCGAGCGCCACGTGTGCGGGACGGCGTGGCGGCGTCGGCACGCTGGCCTCGACGCTCGCCACTTGCACGCCCTGCTGTTCGCTGGTGGTTTCGGGCGCGGCCGCATCGGCCGGCGTTTCAGCCGGCGGTTGCAGATCGGACGGGCGGCGCGGCGGCAGCGGGATCTCGGGCGACGGTTTGAGCGAAGCCACTTCCACCTGCGGCCATTGTTGCGTCGCCGTTGTCGCCGAAGGCGGCGGCTGCTGAGATCCGAAGAGCGAGGCGACGCCGCGCACCAGACCGGAGATCGGATCGACACCCTGCCCGGCGGCTGTATTCTGTTCCGGCGCGTTGGTGGCCACCACCGTCCGCTGTTGCGGTTGCGTTCTCGCCCGGGCGATCTGCACGTCCGTTCCCTTGCGGCAATCGCGCACGCCAAGGTCGATCAGCTCCTCGCCGCGCAAATTGCGATAATTGCGGGTGAGATAGCCGAGGCGTTCGCGCACCGGCTGCGGATAGGAATTGAACAGTTCGGCGGTGATGCCCTGGTCGATTTCCTTGGTGTTCTGATTATAGGCGGTGTGGAATTTGAGCACGCTCCACGGATAGACGCAGACATTCGGCAGGCTCAACGCCAAGGTGCAGGCGGAGCGACATTCGAGCAGCCGCACTTCGCGACCCTCGGAGCGATAGACAGCCGTCTGCGCGCGATAATCCGACACCAATCCGCCGACGTCCTTGACGACGACGACCGGTGCAGGCGCCGGAGGCGGAGACAAATAACCCAAACGCAAACCCTCGCAGACGATCGAAACCAAATCGCGTTTCTGCCGAAACGCCAAATTGCGGTAGGCGCCGTGAAACACCGCCCGATCATTTCAGCGGCTTATGGTTAATCAACTCATAACGGCATCCATCACCGGTCGCCTGCAAAAGCGGCGATTTTGCGCCTGACGGGCCAGACGCCCGTTTTCGCCGCCTCACGCCCTTTCCGGCTTGTGAGAACGTCATGGAAAATGCCCTTGCATGGGGTTGTTCCTCGAAATCTCGCGACACCCCCCTTCGATGTCCTCGCCACCCCTCCAACAGCCATGTGTCTTTCCCTCCGTGCAGCCCTTGCCGCGATAAAATCCGGCGCAAAATACGAAGACAGAGCGGCAGATTTTTGTTCTTGTTATGTTTTTCGCTCGCGCTTCCGGAATCTTGTTTTGAGGCCTTTTCTTCACGCGAACCGGTGTCCGCTTCGTTCGAAAACGCTATAGCCAGCACGACTCCGTTCTTCCCTGCTTCTTCCGCTTCCGGCCATGGCCACTTTCGCCAATCGCAACATCAATCGCCTCAACCTGCACAGCGGGCTGGTGCAGCTCTCCTTCCAGATCGGCGGCACTTTCACCGGTGCCTTTTTTCTGAAGAACGGGCTCGATCTGCCGCACGTCTTCCTGGTGCTTGCGGCCGTGCTGGCCCTGCGCTTCGTGCTGCGGCCGATCCTGCTGGCGATCAGCCCGGCAATCGGGCTGAAATTCACCTTGATGATCGGCACTGCTCTGGTCGCCCTGCAATATCTGGCCATTCCGCAAGTGCGCGGGCTCGATGCGGCGCTGGTGATCTACATTCTGGTTTCGGGCATCGGCAACGTCTTCTACTGGACCGCCTATCACGCCGTCTTCGCCTCGCTCGGCGATGCCCATGCGCGCGGACGGCAGGTGGCCTTTCGGCAAATCCTCGGCGCCGTCGCCAGCATCATCGGCCCGGCCGCTGGTGGCTTCATGCTCGCCCTGGTCGGACCATGGGCGGCCTTCGGCACGGCGGCGCTGGCTGCGATGATTTCCATCCTGCCGCTGCTCATGATCCAGAACGACCCGGTGGCGCGGCTCGCCCCGCCCGGGGCCTATGCGGCGGCGCGCAAAGGCACGGTGATCTTTCTTGTCGATGGCTGGATCATCTCCACCGCCAATACGGCCTGGGCGCTGGTGATCTTCCTGGCGTTCGGCCAGGTCTATGACGTCTTTGGATCGGTGCTCGCCGCCGCCGCGCTTGCCGGCGCCGCCGGCGGCTTCGTGCTTGGCCGGTTCATCGATGCCGGCAATGGCCGCAAGGCAGCCGCTCTGTTCGGCATCGTCACCTGCCTCGTGCTTTCCGCGCAGGCGCTCGCCGGCTTCGATGCGACGCGCGTCGTCATCGTCACGATTTTGAGCGCTGTCTTCGGCGGCCTCTACATTCCCGCGATGATGACCGCGATCTACAACGATGCCAAACAGGCGCCCTGCCCGCTGCGCTATCAGATCGCCGCCGAAGGCGGCTGGGATGTCGGCGGCATTTCGGCCAATCTCGCAGCGGCTTTATTGCTGCGGTCGGGCCTGCCGCTGCAAGCGGTCTTGCTGATCGCCATTCCCGCCGTCATCGCGCAAGCGCTGTTGCTGCGCGCGCGCTACAATTGACGATCAGGTGGCTCGAATGGCAACAAAACCGACACTAACCGTCCAACAACGACAAGCACTACTAAGTAGCTTGACTGATGTCGGCCCATCTAAGCTCATCGGCTACTTACCGCTCTATACCATCAAAGATTTTCTTCAGATGGTACCTGAGACGATTGCCACCTCCTTCACCAATCAGGGATTAGCAGCCGCACAGTTTGGTCCCGAGAAATGCTGTATCAAAAGTGGTGCCCTCTATATCTATGATCGGACAAGACTGAGAGAGTTCTTACAAGCACAAGTTAACGCAATCTCCGCGGCAGGACTTCCTCTCGATCCAGATCAATTCGTGGAACATATTGCCCTGGTCTGGTTCGAAGAGGATCATCCCGCCCATTCAATTATTGCGGCTACGTTCAATCGCAAGGCTGATTGAGGCACACCCTATACATTGAAGCTCAAGCAGCAGCGCGATCCGTTTTGACAACGCCCATCGCTGCGGCAATCGCTTCATAGTCCGCCGGCGTGATCTGAAAATAACCGCGCCGAAAGGCATAGCCCCAATTGCGCTGGCCTCGCGTGAACGACAGCACGTTCAACAGCGGTGCGATCGGCGCGATGCCGCTCGGCAGAAAGCGCGTGTTGCGCCGATAGGGCGTGAAGCCGTTGCCCATATCGGCGAGATAAACGGGCTCCGGCCGCATCTCGCACACCGCCGTGAAGGCCTGCACCGGCGCACCGGCATTCATGCTCTGGCGCGGCGAATAGAAGATGATCCGATCGCCCGCCGCGATGCGGCGCAGCGGCGCTTCCTTGCCGTGACAGAGCTGAATGAAACCGCCGGCACGGCCGACTTCGATATGATCGCGCGAAACGACACCGATCCAATATTTCATGTCCGCCTCCTGCTTGATGACAGAAGGCTATCCCCGGCCGTTGTCAGCTTGTGGCAGCAGGCCGGCGATCTCCGCCACCAGCTTGCGCACGATCGCTTCGGCGAACTGGTCATAGTCGTTGATGGCGATCATGAAGGCGCCCGGACCGCCGATGACTTCGTCCCGGTAATGCAGATCGAGCATCGGCTCGACCGAGAGAATGGGCAGGCCGTTGATGGTGATGCCCTGGCCCAGGGCTTCGTCCCGGGCCTGGGCCACCGGGCGACCGCTGGTGTTGGCGCCATCCCCCGATATGTCGATCACCCGCCGGGCGCCTTTATAAGCCCCCTGGCCGAACCGGCCGGCCGCATGGTCGATCGCGCCGCTGATCGAGGTGCCGCCGCCATAGAGCTTGCGCGGCACGGCGGCGATGGTATCGGCGAGCGCCGCCGCCGAGGTCTCGTCGGAAACCAGCATCCAGGGCGTCACCTCGGCCTGCATATGCGGACCGGTCCACTGAAACATGGACACGGCAATGCGCGCGGTCACCCCTGAGCGCACGGCCCGGAGCACGCGCGGATCCCTAAATGCTCGCTCATATCCTTGTTTTTGCAAAATAAATCGCTGCTGACTGACGGAACCGGAGGCATCCACCGCCAAGACAAGCTCAAGATCGACATCGATCACATCGGCGAAAGCCGGGTGGCTTATCGCGGCCCAAGCCAAGCCGCCGGCCAGCACGCCACGCCGCGTCACGGCCGCAAGCGGCCCGTCTCCTGGCGTCATTCCCCCTCCCCGGCTTTTTATATTTTGCCGTGCGGCCATTGTGCACAGACCGGAAGGTCGGGCACAAGTTGGACCAAAGCCGCAAATTTCCGTCATAATTCCGGCCAACACCCGCTCGCCACTCACCGATGTTTCCGCTATAGCGCGCCCAATGAGCCTTATCACAACCACCAGCGAACTCGCCGAAACTTGTGCCCGCCTTGCCAGGCATCCTTTCGTGACGGTCGATACCGAATTCCTGCGAGAGACGACCTTCTGGCCGAAGGTCTGCGTCATCCAGCTCGCCAGCGACGACGAAGCCGTGGCCGTCGATGCCCTAGCCGAGGGGATCGACCTGACGCCGTTTCTCGAGCTGATGGCCAATCCGAACGTGGTGAAAGTGTTCCACGCCGCGCGGCAGGATCTCGAAATCGTCTGGAACCTCGGCAAGCTGGTGCCAGCGCCTTTGTTCGATACGCAAGTGGCGGCCATGGTCTGCGGCTTCGGCGATCAGGTCGCCTATGGCGAACTGGCGCAGACAATCTGCAAGGTCGCGATCGACAAGTCCTCGCGCTTCACCGACTGGTCGCGTCGCCCGCTCACCGAGGCGCAGATCCAATATGCCCTCGCCGACGTGACCCATCTGCGCGACATCTATCGCGCCTTGCGCGAGAAGCTCGAACGTTCCGGCCGCATGGCTTGGCTCGACGATGAAATGCAATCGCTGACCAATCCGGCGACCTATGCGCAGGACCCCGCGAATGCGTGGGAACGCTTCCGCCACCGGGCGCGCAAGCCGCGCGACATCGGCGTGCTGATGGAAGTGGCCGCCTGGCGCGAGCGCGAGGCGCAGACGCGCGACGTGCCGCGCTCCCGCGTCCTGAAAGATGACGCCATGGTCGAAGTGGCGCTGGCGGCGCCGCGCACGGCGGAGGCGCTTGGCAACCTGCGGGCCTTCCCGCGCGGCATGGAACGCTCGCGCGGTGGCGCCGAACTGCTGGCGGCCATCGAGCGCGGCCTGGCGCGCGATCCCAAGACCTTGCCGAAGATCGAACGCGAACGGCGCAGCGGCGGCAATGGCGCAACGGTCGAACTGTTGAAAGTGCTGCTGCGGCAGGTGAGCGAACGCCACGGCGTGGCGCCCAAGATGATCGCTACCGTGGACGATCTCGAAGCCATATCAGCGGATGACAATGCGCCGGTTGCCGCCCTCACCGGGTGGCGGCGGGAGTTGTTCGGCGTCCGCGCGCTCGAGCTGAAACATGGGAAGCTGGCGCTGACCATCGAACGCGGCCGGGTCATTACCCTGGCCTGGCAGGATGCGCCCGCCGACGAGCCAGCGGTTGCCTAATTAACAAGCAAAAGCCTTTCAAGTGACCAAAGTCACTTTGACGAATCGAGCCGAATAACTAAGCTTGGCAAATCGCTTAAGCCTTGGGGGCTCCGATGCAGAAGAAATTAGCAGCAGAATTCTTTGGTACGTTCTGGCTGGTCTTGGGGGGCTGCGGTAGCGCCGTCCTGGCCGCCGCCTTTCCACAACTCGGCATTGCCTTCGCGGGCGTTGCACTTGCCTTCGGTCTCACGGTTCTGACCATGGCCTATGCGGTCGGTCCGATCTCGGGCGGCCATTTCAATCCGGCTGTTTCCGTCGGTCTCGCGGTCGCCGGCCGCTTCTCCTGGGGCGAACTCATCCCCTACATCATCGCCCAGGTTGTCGGCGCCATCGCCGCCGCCGGCGTGCTCTATCTCATCGCTTCCGGCAAATCCGACTTCTCGCTCGCCGGCGGCTTCGCTGCCAACGGCTATGACGATCATTCGCCGGGCAAGTACACGATGGTGTCGGCACTCATCTGCGAAGTGGTGATGACCGCGATGTTCCTGCTCGTCATCCTCGGCGCCACCGGCAAGAAAGCCCCTCCGGGTTTCGCGCCGATCGCCATCGGCCTCTGCCTGACCCTGATCCATCTGATCTCGATCCCGGTGACCAACACGTCGGTCAATCCGGCGCGCTCGACCGGTCAGGCGATCTTCGTGGGCGGCTGGGCCTTGCAGCAGCTCTGGCTGTTCTGGCTCGCGCCGATCGTTGGCGCTGCCATCGGTGGCATCCTGCACAACGCCCTGCTGTCGCACGACGACTGACAGCTAAATAGCAACACGTCAGACGCCGTCGCTTCCTTGAAGCGGCGGCGTTTTTATTTGCGCTTCATTCGATGATGATGTCGGGCTCGCGGCCGATCAGGCGGCCGAGCTGGCGCAGACGATTGGCCAAGCGTTCGCTCGCCAATGGCGCGAATTCGCGCGGCAGTTTCAAAACCACCTTGCCGCGCCGGCAGACGAGTGGCGTCTTGGGCAGAACATCAGGCATGGCGGCGGAGACCGCATAGCCGACGCGCATGGCGGCGCCGAGAAGCTGCGCGCGATCGAGCAGACGTGGCGTCGCCAGCATGCGCAATTGCGGGCTGACATCATGTTCGAAGCCCATGTGGCGATACGAGGTCGCCAAAGCCAGATAGGCGCGGCCGCTATGGTCGATGGACACGAAAGCCGCGTTGGCGATGATGTTGAACGACTGTTCGCCGCGATAATCAGGATGGGCACGCCAGCCGATATCGGCGAGCAGACAGGCGGCATGGCGCAGGCGCTGTTCGTTCTTGGTCTCGTCGATATGGGTCGAGCGCATGAAGGCGTCGGTCCAGGCGCAGAGATCCCAGCCATGGCGTGGCGCGCGTGAACGCAGAATGTTGAGATCGCTCGCCGCCTGGATCAGCGGATCGATCTTGCGCTCCTGCGCATCGAGACGTTCGTAAAGCAGGCCTTCGCGCAAGCCCAAAGCGGAAACGACGATCTGGTTCGGCCGGGCGCGACGAATGATCTCTTCCAGCACGACGGCGCCATAAGCCAGCAGCGGACGGCGGGCGGCCGCGACGCTTTCGATCGCCACCAGGGCCTCGGCATTGACCCGTTCGACCAGCGAGACGAAATCCTCGGCATCGCGGCGGGGAATGATATAGCCGTGCATGACGTTCAGCGGATAGTTGCGCTGATGCATGTGCAAACGCGCCAAAGCGCGCCACGTCCCGCCGACGGCGTAGAAAGTGCGGCCCTTCAACTGGTCGAGGCCTTTGATCTGAGCGATGGCATCGCGCACGAGCTTGCTCGCCTTTTTCGGCGAGCGTCCGGTCATGTCCATCAGCGAGAGGCCGCCCAGCGGCAGGGACACGCCCTTGCCCAGCCGGCCGCCATGCACTTCGTTGAGTTCCAGCGAGCCGCCGCCAAGGTCGCCGACCACCCCATCGGGGGCATAGAATCCCGACACCACTCCCAGGGCTGCCAGCCGCGATTCCCGTTCGCCCGACAGCAAATCCACGGGCGCGCCGAGGGTCTTTTCAGCCGCGGCAAGAAATTCACGGCCGTTCTTAGCGTCCCGCGCGGCCGCGGTCGCCAGCACGTGGACATCTTTGATTTTCAGCAGGTCGCAGAGTACGCGGAAGCGCGACAATGCCGACAGCGCCCGCTCGACCCCCTCCTCGTTAAGCTTTCCCGTGGTGGCGACACCGCGACCGATGCCGCACAACACTTTGTCGTTGTAAATCGGCGTCAGCGCGCGCGTCAGCCCTTCATAGGCGACCAGCCGGACCGAATTTGAACCGATATCGACGACCGCGAGGGGCTTGAGCGCTTCGAGTCTGCCGGGAGCCTTATTACCGGGTGGAACCATTCGACTTGCGCGTGTCCTTGCGTCTTGAAAGCGAACGCGGGCTGGACTCCCTCAACGACTTTCCACGACCCGACAGCGACGGGTTGGTCATGAAATAATTGTGGGCGTTGAACGGTTCCTCGCCAGCGCGCGGGACTATGCGCTCGCTCGATCCATCGGGCAAGACCCGGTAGCTCTGCTGGTTGTCGATAAGGTTAGCCACCAGAATCTGGTCAAGCACCTGCTCGTGCACCGTCGGATTGGTCATCGGCGTCATGACCTCGACGCGGCGGTCCAGATTGCGCGGCATCAGATCGGCCGAGGAAATATAGACATGGGCGTTCTTGTGCGGCAGGCCGTGGCCGTTGCCGAACGCATAGATGCGCGCATGTTCGAGGAAGCGGCCGATGATCGACTTGACGCGGATATTGTCGGACAGACCTGGGACACCTGGCCGCAGGCAGCAGATGCCGCGCACGACCAGATCGATCGACACGCCCGCCTGGCTCGCCCGGTAGAAGGCATCGATGATGACCGGATCGACCAGCGCATTGCACTTGGCCCAGATCGCCGCCGGGCGACCGTTCTTGGCGTGCTCTATCTCTTCGTCGATATGGGTCAGCAGCCGCCGCTTGAGACTGATCGGCGACACCGCCATGCGCTCGAGATCGTCGGGCTCGGCATAGCCGGTGATGAAATTGAAGATGCGCCCGACATCGCGGCCGATCACCGGATCGGCGGTGAAATAGGACACGTCCGTGTAGATGCGGGCCGTCTGCGGGTGATAGTTGCCGGTGCCGACATGGCAATAGGTGGTGAGCCCCGCGCCTTCGCGACGCACGACCATCGACAGCTTGCCGTGGGTCTTCAATTCAATGAAGCCGAAGACGACCTGTGCACCGGCGCGCTCCAGATCGCGCGCCCAGCGGATATTCGCCTCTTCGTCAAAGCGCGCTTTCAACTCGACGAGCGCCGTCACCGACTTGCCGCCCTCCGCCGCTTCAACGAGCGCGCGAACGATCGGGCTGTCAGCGGAGGTGCGATAGAGCGTCTGCTTGATGGCGATGACATTGGGATCGCGCGCCGCCTGCGCGATGAACTGCACCACCACGTCGAAGGATTCATACGGGTGGTGAACGACGAGATCCTTTTGCTTGATGGCGGCGAAGCAATCGCCGCCGTTCTCGCGCACGCGTTCGGGGAAGCGCGGATTGTAAGGCGTGAACTTCAGCTCCGGCCGGTCGAGCGAAACGACTTCGCTGAGTTCGTTCAGTGCCAGCATGCCTGAGTTGATGAACACTTCATCGGCGGCCGCATCGAGTTCGTCGGCCACGAATTGTTGCAGATCGTCTGGTGTCATCGCATCGAATTCAAGACGGATGACGCGACCGCGACGACGGCGCTTCAGCGCCGTCTCGAAGAAGCGCACGAGATCTTCGGCCTCTTCCTCGATTTCGATATCGCTGTCGCGGATGACGCGGAAATAGCCACGGCCGATGATCTTATAGCCCGGGAACAGCCGCGCCGCCTGCGCCGCGATGACGCTTTCGAGCGGCACGAATTTCGTCTCGCTGCCACCAAGCGCCGCCGGAATGCGGACGAAACGCTCGACCTTGTTGGGCAAGCGCACCAGCGCATTAAGACGATTGCCCTCGCGCACGCCGGAGAGTTGCAGAACGACGCTGAAGCCGAAATTTGGAATGAACGGAAACGGATGCGCCGGATCGACGGCCAGCGGCGTCAACACCGGGAAAATATGCAGGTTGAAATGGTCGTCGAGCCACTGCGCTTCGCCAGTTTCGAGATCGGCCGGTTCGACGATGCGAATGCCGACACCGGCCAATTCCTCGCGCAGTTCGATCCAACGCCTCTGCTGGGCATCGGTGAGCGTCATCACCCGTTCGCGCAGCTTCGCCAGTTGTTCGGCCGGAGGCAGGCCGTCGTCGGAGCGCGTGGTGACGCCGGAGCGCACCTGGCCGCGCAGGCCCGCCACGCGGACCATGAAGAATTCATCGAGATTGTTGGCCGAGATCGACAGGAAGCGGAGCTGTTCGAGCAACGGATGGTTGCGGTTCGAGGCTTCCGCCAGAACCCGATTGTTGAATTCGAGCCAGGACAGTTCCCGGTTGATGAAACGGCTTTCGCCTTCGGCCAGTTCGACCTGCACGGGACCGAGATGCTGGGTGTCCGCAATCTGATCCTGAGCGGCGTTTGTCAGGCTCGCGGCAATTTCACTCGGCACGGGAAAGGCCCTTTCTAGCGTGTGGTAAATGCTGGTCCTTCATCAAACAGATGACAGTACGATGACAGAATTGCGTCAATGGTCGGCTTCCAGCCGTTTCAACACTTCGCTGGCCATGGGACGGGTCACCGCCCGGCCCCGCGCCAGCGCCTCCCGGTCGAGAATGGCGACGACGGAACGGGCGGCGGCGAGCGAGCGCTCGATCCGAGCGGCCAGAAATTCGATCACGGTGGCATCGACCTGCAATTGCCGGTCCATGAACAGTTTCACCAGAACCGCCCGCACCAGGGCATCGTCCGGCTCGCCAATTTCCACGGCGGGCGCGCGGCGCAGGCGGGACAGCAGGTCCTTGGTCTTCAATCCCCAGGAATCCGGCCATTGGCGAGCCGTCACGGCGAGCGATGTGCCGCTTTCGGTGGCCAGATTGATCAGGTGAAACAGCTCTTTTTCCACGCCGCCGGCGCGATCCGCATCCTCGACCAGAACGGCGGGATTTTGGGCCAAGGCCTGGAGGTCGGTGTTGGCCAGGGCGGCTGCGGGCAGAATGCGGGCGCCGGCGGTTTCAGCCCAAATGGCGCCGAGATGGCTCTTGCCCGCCCCGGTCGGCCCCAGAAGGAGCAGCATACGGCCCGGCCAGTTCGGCCAGGCCTCGAAATGGGCCCAGGCCGCCTCGTTGGACGGAGAAACGAGAAAATTCTCGCGGCTGAAACTCGGCTCCAACGGCAGGTCGAAGGCCAGTTGCCCACTCACGGCTCCACCCCACGGTAGAGCGCGCTCTCACGGTAGCGCTCGATGCCGAAGCGGATCAGTACGCCGATGGCGGCGGCCACGGGCACGGCGACGATCAAACCTGTGAAACCGAACAGGGAGCCGAAGGCGAGCAGCGCGAACATCAACCAAACCGGATGCAGGCCGATCGACGCACCGACGAGGCGCGGCGTCAGCACATTGCCTTCCAAGAATTGCCCGGTGCCGACCACGACCAAAACCATGACCAGCAGCCAGGGACTCGGCCAGCCCTGAACGATGGCGAGGATGGCGGAAATCACCAGAACCGTCAGCGAGCCGACATAGGGAATGAAGCTGAGGAGCCCGCCGGTCAGGCCGATGACGAAGCCGAAATTGAGACCGATCAACAGCAGGCCGAAGCCATACCAAGCGGCCAGGAACAGACAGACCAACGACTGGCCGCGCAGGAAGCCACCGATGGCGGTGTCGATCTCGCGCGCCAGTCGATGGACGGTGTCGCGATGGGCGACCGGCACCAGGCCATCGAGGGTGCGGATCATCCGCTCCCAGTCGACCAGCATGTAGAAGGCGACGACGGGGGTGATGACCAGGAGCGAGGCGATGCCGATCAAGGTCGAACCGCCCGAAATGATCGAGCCGAGAAGCCCCGTCAGCCAGCTCACGCCCTTGCCGACGAGATTGCCCACGGGCCCTGACACATCCGCCGGCTTGCCGTCACCCAATCCGAGCTTCTGGAAAATGTCGATGCCGATCCAGTTGGATAAAAGATTGCCCTGTTCGCTGGCGAGCGTGCGCGCCAGATCCTGCAGCCGGTTGATGTAGCCCGGCACGTTCTCGGCGAAATGCGACAATTGCGTCACCACCAGCGGCACGATCGCCACCAGCACGACGACGAAGAAAATGACCGAAACCGCTAAAATGACGATGCAGGCGACGAGGCGGTTGATGCCCATGCGCTGCAGGCGATTGGCCACGGGATTCAGCAGATAGGCGAGCGCCATGCCGGCGACGAACGGCATCAGCACGCCGCTGAACAGCCACAGCGCCAGCACGGCGACCGCAAGCGCCGCGAGCCAGAAGGCCAATTGCCGTTCGATCCGCATGCCGGTTTCCCGCGCCCTCTACGATTCCATGTGCCGGAGCCATTGCCTGACATAGGCTCCGGCGGAAAGCAGCGTCAGCGCCGCGACGATCCACACCGATCCTTCAAACCACAGACTGAGTGGCAGGTCGAAGGCTTTCGCTGCCAGCACGGCGCTGGCAAAGGCGATTTGGACGGTGGTGTTAATTTTCGACACCCAGAGCGGCTTGATCGGCAGCGGCCGGTCGAGCAGCACGGCGACCAGGACGCCGGCGATGATCATGATATCGCGGGAAACAACGAGAATGGCGATGAAGGCGGGAATGACGCCGGTGATCGCCAAAGCGATGTAGATCGAGACCAGAAGCGCCTTGTCGGCCAGGGGGTCGAGCCAGGCGCCGAGTTCCGAGCGCAGATCGAGGCGCTTGGCGAGCCAGCCGTCGATGGCATCCGACACCCCGGCGATGACGAACAAAACGAAGGCCAGCCCCCACTTCGGCTGCACGATCAAGGTGATGACCACGGGGACGAGCGCCAGGCGCAGCAGGGTAATCAGGTTTGGCAGGTTCGCCAGAAGTGTATGGGCGCTCATTGCAGGCAGAATAACATGCGGGAACGGGACCCGGACAGGCCGGTTATGGACGATTCAAGCGGTTTTAGCATGCCCGCCCCCGTCTTTTCGAGACCAGACGACGGCGGCGGGCCCTTCCCCTTGAATCTACTGAGTGCCTTCAAGGCCCAGATGGCGCACCAGCGCGCCCCACTTTTCCCGCTCGCTGCGCATATAGGCGCGCATGCCCGCCTCGTCGGGCGTATCGAAGGGAATCAGGCCAAGGCCGGCGATCCGGCTCTTGACCTCTGGATCGGCCATGATCGTCTTCATGGCGCCATGCAGGCGCGCCGTCACCTCCTTCGGCGTGGCGGCCGGCGCCAGCAGCATGTGCCAGGAGACCGCCTCGAAATCCTTGACGCCCGCCGCTTCGGCGAAGGTCGGCGTGTCGCTGATCGCATCGAGGCGCTGCGCCGATGACACGGCGATGGCGCGCAGCTTGCCGTCCTTGATCAGCGGCACCGAGGCGCCGGCCTCGGCGAAGCCAAGATTCACGTGGCCCGAGACGATGTCCATGATCGACTGCGGCGTGTTGCGATAGGGCACGTGAGTGCCGGCCAAGGCGAACCGCTGTTTGACATATTCCATCGCCAGATGCTGCGACGTGCCGATCCCGGGCGACGAATAGTTCAACGGCCGCTCGCCCGCCTTCATGAAGGCGATCAGTTCCGGCGCGGTCTTGGGCGGCAGCGACGGATCGATGACCAGCACGAACGGCGATTTGGCATAGAGCGCCAGCGGCACGAAATCCTTCTCGGGATCATAGGGCATCTGCTTGAACAGCACCGGATTGACCGCCACGGGCGTCGCCGTCACCACGCCCAGCGTATGGCCATCAGGCGCGGCGGAGGCGACGGCCTGCGCCGCCAGCATGAAGGAAGCGCCCGGCCTGTTGTCGACGACCACGGGACGCCCCAGCGCCTGTTGCAGCTTTTCGCCATACAGACGGACGATCGTGTCCATACCGGTGCCAGCCGCCAGCGGCAGAACGATGGTGATGTTTTTGGAGGGCCACCCCTGGGCCCAAACGGCGCTGGAACCTGCCCAGCCGCCCAAAAGCGCGCACGCGGCCGCGAATGCCCGTAAAGCTCGCATCGTCCCCTCCCCCGATCAGCTTTCAGCACTGGAAAGTGTAACTTTGGGCTTTGGGAATGCAAGCTAGGCCAGGCTTTCCCGAGATCTGCCGGCGATCCGGCCCTGCACCCCTTGCAAAACCCTCTCGTGACCCTCTCTTGGCCTTGCCTCAGACGGCGGCGGGCGCTAACCCCCCTGTATGAGCCAGCCCCCCAAAACCGGCCTGACCTATGCGCAGGCGGGCGTCGACATCGACGCCGGCAATTCGATGGTAGACAAGATCAAGCCGCTGGTGCGTGCCACGCGCCGGCGCGGAGCCGATGCGGAAATCGGTGGCTTTGGCGGCCTTTTCGACCTGAAAGCGGCAGGCTTCAGCGATCCGATCCTGGTCGCCGCCAATGACGGCGTCGGCACCAAGGTGAAAATCGCCATCGACAGCGGCATTCACGACACGGTCGGCATCGACCTCGTCGCCATGTGCGTCAACGATCTCATCGTCCAGGGCGCCGAACCGCTGTTCTTCCTTGACTATTACGCCACCGGCAAACTCGATCCGGAAGCCGGCGCCGCCGTCGTCAAGGGCATCGCCGAAGGCTGTATCGATGCGGGCTGCGCCTTGATCGGCGGCGAGACCGCCGAAATGCCCGGCCTCTATGCCAAGGGCGACTACGATCTCGCGGGCTTCTCCGTGGGCGCCGCCGAACGCGGCGCGCTGTTGCCGAAGGCTGGCGTGACCGCCGGCGACGTTCTGTTCGGCCTGCCCTCCTCGGGCGTGCATTCGAACGGCTTTTCGCTGGTGCGCCGTATCGTCGAACATGCCGGTTTGAAATGGACCGACGACGCGCCCTTCAAGCCGGGCACGGCCCTGGCGCAAGCACTGCTGACGCCGACGCGCATCTATGTGAAGCCGCTGCTGAAGGCTTTGAAGGCAACCGACGGCATCAAAGCGCTGGCGCATATCACCGGCGGCGGTTTTCCCGACAACATTCCCCGCGTGCTGCCCGACGGCACCGGCGTGATGCTCGATCTCGACGCCATTCCCGTTCTGCCTGTCTTCCGATGGCTGGCGAAAGCCGGCGGCGTGGCGGAAGCGGAAATGCTGCGCACGTTCAACTGCGGCATCGGCATGATCGTTGTCGCCGAAGCCGCCAAGGCGGCCGATGTCGAACGCGCACTGCGCGACGCCGGTGAAGCGCCGGTGCGCATCGGCGAGATCACCCAGCATGCGAGCGGCGAGCGCGTCGCGACACGCGGACGGCTGGCGCTATGACGATGCGCCGGCGCACGGCGATCTTCATCTCGGGGCGTGGTTCCAACATGACCTCGCTGATCGAAGCCGCGCGCGTGCCGGAATTTCCCGCCGAAATCGCGCTCGTCCTGTCGAACCGCCCAGATGCGCCGGGGCTCGCCACCGCCAAAGCGCGCGGCATCGCCACCGCCGCCGTCGACCACAAAATCTATGCCGGCCGCGAAGCCTTCGAAGCCTCGCTGCAACAAGTACTCGAGATCAATCGCATCGAGTTCATCTGCCTCGCCGGCTTCATGCGGCTGCTGACGCCGTCGTTCACGACCCATTGGGCCGGGCGGATGCTGAACATTCACCCCGCCCTGCTGCCCTCCTACAAAGGCCTGCACACGCATGAGCGGGCGCTGGCCGATGGCGTGAAGATCCACGGCTGCACGGTGCATTTCGTCGTGCCGGAAATGGATGCGGGCCCGATCATCGCCCAGGCGGCGGTGCCCGTGCTCGACACCGATACACCGGAGACCTTGGGCGCCCGCGTGTTGGCGCAAGAGCACATCATCTATCCACGCGCCCTGGAACTGGCCGCCTCCGGCCGGCTGCGGATCGAGAACAACCGGGTTGTCGGCGCCTGCTGGAACGTCAACCACACGGCGCTGGTGGTTCCCGAGCGCGAAGACGAAGACGGCTGATCTGTCCGCTTAACTGCGCTATCATGGCGCCATGAGCGCGCCGCGGCCCAGTACAGTTCGCCAATATGACGATGGCGTGGATCGCTGGTCGATCGTCACGGCACCGGCCGCGAAAGCTTTGACCGGTCTCGTCAGCAGTTACGGCAGCTACACCGAGAAAACCCAGTCCTTCGCGGCGCGACGGGAACTTGCCTCGACATCGGGCGTGCTGATCTTCGCTCTCGACGAACCACTGTCGATCATCGGCGCTGATGGTGTGGAGATCATTCTCAAGGCGGGCGAAGCTTTCATCGGTGGGGCCGCCGATGCCACATCGATTTCCCGTGCGCTTGGCCCGCAACGCGGCTTGCACGTCTTTCTCTCACCGGCGGGCCTCGCTGCCGTCTGCAAGGCGCCCCTGGCCGAGATCGCCAATCGCGTCGTGCCCTTGAGCGAATTTCGAGGTGTTGCCGCGCGTGAGCTCGGCGCACGATTGGTCGAAGCGCGAAATGCCGACGCACATTTCGACCTCGCCGATCAGGCCTTGATGCATTGGTTCACAGATGCGCCGGCCTTCGACAAGACGATGCATTGGGCGATGGAGCAATTCGGCGCCGCCGAACCGGCCGCCGTCGCCGACATCGCCAAGGAGATCGGCTGGAGCCGCAAACATCTGAGCCGGCGCTTCACAACCCTCACCGCCCATTCGCCGCAGACCTATCGGCGACTGGCCCGGTTCGCCCGGTTCACGACGCGCTTGATGGCAATGCCCAACGATAGCTTGGCGGAACTCGCCGCCGAGACGGGCTATTATGACCAGTCGCATCTGACGCGCGATGTGCAGGCGCTGAGCGCCATGACGCCGGGCGAATTGCGCGCCAGCCTGCTGCCGGGGCTCGGCGGCTTTCGCGATGACTAGCCCCTACCCTCCAATGATTTCGCTGATCTGCACGATCGGCGTGATGTCCGTATAGTTGGCGACATCAGCGACGATCTCCGCGCGGTGGGGACCGAACGCCTCCTGGAATGTCCCCAGGCTCGGCGCGTAGATGTGGCACGCCGCGACGAACTCCGGCGCGCTTCCAGGTGCGCCACCCGCAAGGCCCTTATCGATCTCGTAGCGCAGGCAGGCATCGCCGAGCCGTTCCTGGATCAGTGGCAGGTGACGGGTGCGGTAGTAGTCGTGATCGAACTTCGAGCCGCCATCGGCCGGATAGTAGACACTCATCTTGATCATGGTCCGGCGGCTCCTGCCTGAACGCCTCTGCGAGCGTCCAAGACGTCTTAGAGCAAATTGCACTTCGATAGAAACGCAATTTGTCTAACATCTTTGTTTTGACGCGCCTTTGTGCCTTTTGCCTAAGTCAAACGGCAAAACGCCTTAACGCGGAACCCGAACAGGAGCCGCAGGTTACATCCGTACAAGACGCCGTGTTGAACGCACGGCACAATAAGAACGGAAACCAGCAAGGAGCATTCATGGTTCGCCCCGCTCTCATCCCCTGCCTGCGCTACAAAGACGCTCCGGCGGCCATCGATTTCCTCTGCCGTGCTTTCGGCTTCAAGGAACACGCGGTCTATCGCGACGAGGCCGATCCCAAGATCGTCGTCCACGCGCAACTGACGCTGCACGACAACATGATCATGCTCGGCAGCGATCGCCCGAATGAAACCACCGATCTCTACGGTTGGAAGACGGTGAAAGAGGCCGGCTGCATCACCATGTGCGTCTATGCGGTGATCGACAATCCGGATGCCCATGCGGCGCAGGCCAAAGCTGTCGGCGCTCATATTCTCAGAGGGCCTTACGACAACCAAGGCTATCCCGGCCGCGCCTATGACGTGGCCGACCCGGAAGGCAATGTGTGGAGTTTCGGCAGTTACGACCCCTTCGCCACACACGCGTGATCACACCTGCGCAATCTCACACTTGCAAAGTATGGCCTGTCAGCACCTTCCAGCGCTTCAGGAGATCGGCGCGACGGGCCGGATATTTCTGGCCGATCTCATAGCCGCCGATACGATCGGTGCGGAAGGAACGGAAATCCTGCCGCCATTCGCACCAGGCCAAGACGACACGCACCGAGTCATAGTAAGCCAGACCGAACGGCCAGATGGTGCGGCTCGTCTTGGCTCCCACCGCATCGGCATAATCGATGGTGACGCGCAGGCCCTTGCGGATCGCCTCGCGCACCGGCGCCACGTCGATGTTCTCGGCGACGATGCGCTCCTCCATCGCTGGCGCGAACAAAGAGGATTCCATCAGCACGGGTTTAAGGGCATCGGGCAGGATAGTGGCGATCTTGGCTTCGACATCGTCGGCGGCGCGCGCCAGCGAGGCGTCGGCGCGGGCGCGCAGCCAACGCAGACCGACCAGGATCGCCTCGACCTCATCGGCGGTGAACATCACCGGCGGCAGGTCGTAGCCCGGCTCCAGCACATAGCCGACGCCGGCCTCGCCCCGGATCGGCACCCGGTTGGACTGGAGGGTCGCAATATCGCGATAGACGGTGCGCAGGGAGACTTCGAGCTCCCGTGACACAGCTTCGGCGGTTACTGGCCGCCGGTGGCGCCGCAAAAGTTGCACAATGTCGAGAAGGCGAGACGATCTGGTCATGGGGGCTAGAATGCAACGCGCTGCTGACAGGCTTTGTCAGGAGCGTGTCAGTAGAGCCTCGATGCTCTTAAAACGCAACGGAGGGGTGTCATGGTTAAACTGCAGGTGTTTGGACCCGGTTTCGGACTGGTCGATCCGAGCCCCTTTGTCATGAAGGCTCATATGCTGCTGCGGATCGCCGGCATCCCCTACGAGCCGGTGCGCGGCGATGTGCGCAAGGCGCCGAAGGGCAAGTTTCCGGTGATCGAGGACGACGGCGAAATCATCGCCGACTCGACTTTCATCCGCCTCCATATCGAAAAGAAATATGGCTTCGACTATGACGCGGGCCTCACGCCGGAACAGCGCGGCTGCGCCTGGGCGGTCGAGAAAATGCTCGAAGACCATGTCTATTGGACGGTGTTGCACGAACGCTGGCTGGAACCTGAAAATTTTGCCCGTGGCCCGGCGCATTTCTTCGACGGCATGCCCGCGCCGCTGCGCCCGCTCATCCGTCACATGGTGGTGAAGGAAGTGCGCAAGAACGCGCATGGCCATGGCATGGGCCGCCATACGAAGGATCAGCGCACCTACTTGGCGAGCCGCGCCATCACGGCGGTGGCGCAGGTGCTCGGCGACAAGCGCTATCTCATGGGCGACAAGCCCTGTGGCGCAGACGCAACGGTCTATGCCTTTCTTACCGCCTCGCTCTGCGAAGTTTTCGACAGCGACATCCGCGGCGAAGTGAAGAAACACGCGAACCTGATCGCCTATGCGCAACGGATGGAAGAACAATATTTCCCCAAGGGCGAAAAGCGCGCCGCCTGATTGGCCGATCCGGCTCCGATCATGTCCGCGATCATGAAGCGTTGATCGTGGGCGGCGAGAGTGATCCAATGAACGTGGGTTTACGGGATCACCTCGCGGGACATGCTTTTTGAAAACAACCCGGACATTTTATCGATCGCTGCTCAAACTCTGCCTGTTGGTCGCGGCCGTTTTGGCCGCGCTCACACCGAGCATGGCGCAACACACTCCCTCCGCTCGCTCCGAGCGTTATCAATTTCGAGACGCCACTTTGCGCCACATTCCCGACTATGACGTGCTCTCGCTGACCTTTCCGCCTGATCTGTGGCAACTCGCCATCGAACAGCGCGACGACTACCTCGCCAAGATCAATCGGGATCCCCTGCCCCTGCAACATCTGCGTCTTCTGCTCGGCCTCGGCGAATTCGTGCACGAAACGTCGACGGAGAATCTCAGCGCCTATTTCGACAATCCCGCCGCCACCCTGGCGCCCGACGTGCTGAAGGCGCTCAATGCCGCGGAACTGTCGGATCGGGCACGCGTGATGGCCGAGGCGATCGCCGTCTTCGGCCCGAATTATCCGATCGAAAACAGAAAGCGCGCCGATTTCTTCTCGAAGAGTTTTTTGCGTGTCGGTGAAGGCATTCTGCCCGATCTCTTCAAACCACCGACGGCCACTGAAACCAAACTACTGGAGTTGGGCAAGCAATTCGTCGGCAAAAAGAAGTTTCGCGACGAAGTGGAGGGTTATGCGGCGCGCGATCCTGTCGTCTCAGCAGCCCTCAAACAAGCCCGTGAAAATCTGTCCGACGACAACCGTCTTTCCTATCTGCAAGAGCAATTGCTGCCGGGCCCCTCCGGCTTCGGCAATGCCGCGACGATCCAAGCGGAGATCGAGCAGATGCCGGGGCCCTATCGCACCGTCTATGTCCTGACACTGCTGATGGGGGAATTGTTCAACGGCGGCATGCATCAGTTCTTCAGCAATTCCAGCGGGGCGTTTGCTCTCCACGCGGCCCAGGCCCTGCGCGATGTCGGCCAGGAAGCCCTTGGCACGACCATCGATCAGGCCATCGCCATGTTCCCCAAGCCCTATCCGATCTCGACGGAAGAACGCCGACGCGTGTCATTCCAACATGAGTGGAATGCCTGGGATGACCAGCTCGATGCTTTGACCAGCTCTGTGGATGGCGAAGACATTCGCAAGGCACTCACCACCTATGCGCGGCGGCAGGACATTCTGCCGCGCTAGCGCAGCCTTTCCAATTGCTCGCTCTCTGCACGCTGCTACACTGCGGGCCATGCCGTCTCCCGCTCGCTCCCTGTTCTGGCCCATTGCGATCCCGATGACGATTGGCGTTCTCTTTCTTTTGGCTGCGGCGGCAAATCTCGCACCCACTCTCGCATTTCTGGCGCGTGCCAAAACGACCGAGGGGATCTTTATCGGCGCCGTCTCCCGCCCTGGCGGCAATCACGGCGGCGTCTTCCTTTACCCGCAGTTTAGTTTCCTGACAGACGCCAACGCAGCCGCCCGCGTCGTGACATCATCGAGCGGCTCGACAAATCCGCCCTATGCGGACGGCGATACGGTGCGCATCTGGTATGATCCAGCTCATCCCGATCAAGCCGTCATCTCGTCCTTCTGGACGCTTTGGGCCGGGCCAACCTTTCTGGCCATTCCCGGCCTGCTTTTCACCCTGATCCCGCTCATCGTTCTCGTGTTCAAGCGCAGGCCGAAAAGCGGCGGAAAAATCGTTCAATCCTGATCAAGGAGCTGATGTCCGATGAAACTCGAAGGTGGTTGTTACTGCGGCAAGGTCCGCTATGTCGCCGAGGGCACGCCACGCTTGCAGGCCGAATGCTATTGCCGCGCCTGCCAGCACATCAGCGGCGGGTCACCGCACATGTTCATGCTCCTGCCGCCCGATGGCTTCCGCTACGTCCAGGGGCAGCCGAAGACTTTCGCGCGCAGCGATCTGGAAAAGCCGGTCACCCGCGAATTCTGCGAAGAGTGCGGCACGCATATGGTCACGCGGCGCCAAGACCTGCCCTTCGTCATCTTGAAGGTCGGCACGCTTGACGATCCAACGGCCTTCGCGCCGCAAATGGCCATTTACACGGCAGAGAAGCAGGCGTTCCACCGCCTGGCGGAAGGTCTGCCGGCTTTCCCCGGCATGCCGCCGCGTTAATTGGTGCGCCTGATCCAAACGTGATTGTCGTGGAAGGCGGCGCCGCCGAAGGGCGCCGGCGTTTCGGCCCGTGTCAGCGTGTTGATGCCCTTGCCATCCTCGAACGCGTGGTTCGGCCAGATGCCTTCCGAGATCAGCACGCCACGCTGCAGGCCAGGGAAAATCCTGGCATGCAGCCGCACTTCGCCGCGCACATTGCCGAGCACGACTTTGTCACCCTCGACAATGGTCAGCGCCGCTGCGTCCTCAGGATGGATCAGCACCGTCGGCCGGCCCTCACGTGCCAGGGATGACGGCGTTTCGTTGAAGGACGAGTTGAGGAAAGAGCGCGACGGACTGGTCGCCAGTTTGAACGGATGCGCTGCGTCTGTCTTCTCGTTGACATCCCAATGGTCAGGCAAGACCGGCATCCGCCGCCACTCTTCCGACAGCTCGCCGCCAAAGGGCACGCGCGACCAATCGGCCTTGAAATGATATTTGCGGTCGGGCCAGCCAAAGCCGTTGAGGAAATGCGCCGTCTCGAAATCCGTCTGCACGTCGCGCCAGTTGATCTTTTCCAACTCTTCGAGCGAACCCCAGCCTGATGAGCGCAGGCCCGCGTCGATATGTTCACGCGGCGTCATGGCAAAGCCTGGATGCTCAGCACCGACCCGCGCCGCGATGGCACAGATCACGTCATGATTGGTGCGGCATTCACCCGGCGGATCGACGAGCTTTTGCGCCAGTTCGATATATTGATGGCCGCCGCCGGTGTAGATGTCGTCATGCTCGAGGAACATGGTGGCCGGCAGAACGATGTCAGCCATCAAAGCCGTTTCGGTCATGAACTGCTCGTGCACCACCAGGAACAGATCCTCGCGGGCAAAGCCCTGTTTGACGCGGGTTTGATCGGGCGCCACCGACACCGGATTGGTGTTCTGGATCAGCATGGCTTTGACCGGCGGGCCGTCCTTCAGCGCATCCTCGTCACCGCAGAGAATGGCACCGACACGTGACTGATCGAGCCAGCGGGTAGAAGGGTCCATCACATCGGCGCCGGTGACCAGAGGCAGTTTCAGCCGATAGATGCCGCCGTTGTTGTGAAAGGCGCCGCCGCCCTCATATTGCCAGGAACCGGCGACGGCCGCGATGCTGGCGGCCGCATGCATGTTGGACGCGCCATTGCGCTGGCGCGAGAAGCCATAGCCGAGACGGAAATACGTCTTCTTCGTCGTGCCGACGAGTTTGGCGAAGGCTTCGATCTCGTCCACCGACAGACCAGTGATGGCGGAGGCCCAATCGGGCCCGCGCGTCGCCAGATGCGCCTCAAGCTCTCCGGGTGCATCGGTGTATTTGTCGAGATAGGCGCGATCCGCCAGGCCATCGCGAAACAGAATGTGCATGACCGCGCAGGCGAGCGCGCCATCGCTGCCCGGCCGCAGGCAGAGCGCCATGTCGGCCTGTTTCATCGTGTCGTTTTGATAGATATCGATGACGACGATCTTCGCCTTGCGCTCCTTGCGGGCGCGCAGGGCATGGGTCATGACATTGACCTGCGTCGAAACCGCATTGGTGCCCCAGATGACGACGCAATCGGATTTCGCCATCTCGCGCGGATCGGGACCGGCAAGAAAGCCAGTGCCGGCGAGAAACCCCGGCCAGGCAAGATTGACGCAGATCGTGCCATTGTGGCGCGAATATTTCTTGGCATGGGCGAGACGGTTGATGCCGTCCTTCATCACCTTGCCCATGGTGCCGGCGTAATAGTTGAGCCAGATGCTTTCAGGTCCGAACGTCTGCTCCGCCTGATTGAAGCGGCGGCCGATTTCATCGAGCGCCTCGTCCCAGGTGATACGCTGGAAGCGCCCCTCGCCTTTCGCACCGATGCGCTTCAACGGATGAAGCAGCCGTTCAGGATGATGGACACGCTCGGCATAGCGCGCCACCTTGGCGCAGATGACACCCGCCGTATAGCTCTGGTCCTTGGCACCGTGGATGCGACCGATCCGCTGGCCGTCGATCACCTCCACGTCGAGCGCGCAGGCCGACGGGCAATCGTGCGGGCAGACGGAGGGACGGCGTTCGATCTTTGGTTCCATCTTGGCCGATGCGTTCATGGTCATGGTTTAAACGCCGTCGCTCGGATTAGCTAGCGGAGCCTCATCGCACCAATGCCTCCGGATTGTCAGCTTCACCGTCGGTCTCGAAGGAAAGCACCCGGTTCATCCGCTCGACGTCGAGCGTACCCTCCCATTTCGACACGACGATGGTGGCGACGCCATTGCCGACCAGATTGGTCAGCGCCCGGCATTCCGACATGAATTTGTCGATGCCCTGAATGGTGGTGATGCCGACTACGGGGATCGTCGGGATCACCGACAGCGTGGCCACGAGCGTGGTGAAGCCGGCCCCTGTCACACCTGCCGCGCCCTTCGAGGTCAGGATCAGCACGGCCATGATGGCGAGCTGGTCGCCGATCGACAGCGAGGTGTTGGTCGCCTGCGCGACGAAGATCGCCGAGAGCGCCAGATACAGGGTGGTGCCGTCGAGGTTGAAGGAATAGCCGGTGGGCACGACGAGACCGACGACGGACTTTTCGCAGCCGAGATTTTCCAGCTTTGCCATCAGGCGCGGCAGCGCCGATTCCGACGACGAGGTGCCAAGCACCAGCAGCAGCTCTTCCTTGATGTAACGCACGAAGGCGATGATGCTGAAACCGGCCCAGCGCGCGACGAGACCCAGGATGATCAGCACGAAGAGGATCGAGGTCACGTAAAAGATGATCAGCAGATAGATCGGATACCACAGGCTGCCGATGCCGAATTTGGACACGACATAAGCCATGGCGCCGAACGCGCCGATGGGCGCCGCCCGCATGATGATGCCGACGATGCCGAACATCACTTTGCCGGCGCGGTCGATCAGATCCAGCACGGGCTTGCCCGGCTCGCCGAGGCGAAACAAAGCAAAGCCGAACAGCACGGCGAGAAACAGCACCGGCAGAATTTCGCCCTTGGCGAACGCTCCGAAGAAACTTTCCGGAATGATGTCGAGAAGGAATTGGGTGGTCGTGCTGTGCTCGGCCGCGACGGTGAACGTTGCAATCGCATGCGGATCGATCGTCTTTGGATCGATGTTGGCGCCGACGCCCGGATGCAACACGTTGATGACCACCAGGCCGACCACGAGGGCGACCGTCGTCATGATCTCGAAATAGATGATAGCGGTGAGACCGACACGTCCCACCTTCTTCATGCTCTCCATGCCGGCAATGCCGACCACGACCGTGCAGAAGATGATCGGCGCGATGATCATGCGGATCAGCTTGACGAAGCCGTCGCCCAGCGCCTTGACCGCATCGGTGCCGGCGATGTCGGGCCGGAAATAGCCGAGCGCAACGCCCAGCGCGATGGCGATCAGCACCTGAGCATACAGATGCGACCACCAGGCTTTGCCTGGGGATGCGGGCTCATGGGTTGCGGAAATGGATGAAGATGACATCGCTGCACCTCTCGGCTGCGAGACAGTTCGTCTTCGCATTGCCGAGGCGGACCGTCACCTTACGGTTATCTGGCCTCGTCATCGGTGAGGCAAATCACGAGATGTTGCTTGCCGGAGCGGCGTTTGACGATGCGCTGCAACAAGACCGAAAGCAAAACAGCCAGGCCACGCGACGGTGACCTGGCTGCCGTAATCTGTGGAACGCTATAAAATCGTTAGCCGACGATTTCGTTGCCGGAGAAGAACTGGGCGATCTCGATCGCCGCTGTTTCGGCAGCGTCGGAACCATGCGCGGTGTTCTCGCCGACCGATTCAGCGAATTCCTTGCGGATCGTGCCCGGCGCGGCATTGGCCGGATTGGTGGCGCCCATCACTTCGCGATATTTGGCGATGGCGTTGTCGGCTTCCAGCACCTGAACGACGACGGGGCCCGAGGTCATGAACTCGACCAGCTCACCGAAGAACGGGCGTTCCTTGTGAACGGCGTAGAAGGTTTCGGCCTGCGCGCGGGTCATCTGAATGCGCTTCTGAGCGACGATGCGCAGTCCCGCCTTTTCGATCAGCGCATTGACGGCGCCGGTCAGGTTGCGGCGGGTCGCATCGGGCTTGAGGATCGAAAAGGTACGTTCGAGGGCCATCTGGCTGGGCTTTCCTGAAAATCAGTGGAAGGAGCGGCGCTTATAGACGGAGGATTTAACAGGTTCAAGGAACGCCCAAGCAGGCGATTTTGCAGGCGATTTCGGCTTGTTTTAAATATTGATATTCCCGATCAAATATCATAGATGCATCGGTAATATCAATTAAAGATCGATCCATGAATCTCCGCGACCTCCAATACATCATCGCTTTGTCCGAACACGGCCATTTCGGCAAGGCCGCCGCCGCCTGCAATGTCAGCCAGCCGACACTGAGCGGCCAGATCGCCAAGCTCGAGGAGGAACTCGGCATCGCGGTGTTTCACCGGGTCGGTCGTTCGGTGCGGCCGACCGAGGCCGGCGAGGAAATCCTCGCCCATGCCCGGCGCGCCGTCTCCGCCTCGCAGGATATCGTCGATATCGCGCGCGCCAATCGCGACCCCCTGTCGGGCCGTCTGCGGCTCGGCGTCATCCCGACGCTCGGCCCCTATCTGATGCCCTATGTGCTGCCGGCGGCGGCCGAGAAACTGCCCAATGCGCCGCTCGTCATCGTCGAGGACCTGACGGGCAATCTCGTGCCCCTGGTGGCGCAGGGCAAGCTGGACGCGGCGATCATCGCCACACCGCCGGAACCGGCAGAACTCACGTCGATGGAGCTGTTCGACGAGCCGTTCTGGGTGGCGACGCCGGCCAATCATCCCCTGCTCGCCCTGAAGACCGTCAAAGCTTCCGACATCGATCCGAAGTCGCTGCTGCTGCTCGCCGATGGCCATTGCCTGCGCGACCAGGTGGTCGATCTCTGCCGCCAGCAGGAGGCGAGCGTCGCCGGCCATGCGGATATTCGCGCCACGTCGCTTGAAACGCTCCTGCATCTCACTGGCGCGGGTTTTGGCGTGACGCTCGTGCCGCAGATGGCAATCGAGAGCGGCCGCGCCTCTGGCGTGCAGATGTCGATCCGCCCGCTCGCCGGCGATGATGCGACGCGGCGCATTCGCCTGATCTATCGCCGCAACAGCCCACGCCTGAAGGCGCTCGTCGAATTGGCGCGCCTGATCCGCGCCGCTTTGCCCGAGCCGATGCGCAAACTGCAAAAATAGAGTCACACGATTGGCCGCGTCGATGATTTTCATCGGCACGGCCGATGCGGCGCGGCTTCACCACAACGATGGATGCGGCGCTTTGCCTCACCTCCTTAGCCCTGCGCGATCAGTCACGTTGACAGTCACCTTCGAATAATTCCAAAAACAATTCCAATCTGGAGCTTGAGGCTGTCAGCAGCCGCCAAAACGCATCCGGAGAGACCGGCAACCGAATTGAGTGAGAGGCAAAATGGCTCTTAAGGGCAGCAAAACTGAAGACAACCTGAAGGAAGCATTTTCGGGTGAATCCCAGGCCAACCGTCGCTACCTGTATTTCGCTCAAAAGGCCGACGTCGAAGGCTACAATGATGTCGCCGCCGTGTTCCGCTCCACCGCGGAAGGCGAAACCGGCCACGCCCATGGCCATCTCGAATTCCTGGAAGCTTGCGGCGACCCGGCCACCGGCCTGCCGATCGGCGCCACCAACCTGAACCTCGCCGCCGCCGTCGCTGGCGAAACGCACGAATACACCGACATGTATCCGGGCATGGCGCGCACGGCCCGCGAAGAAGGCCACGAAGAAATCGCCGACTGGTTCGAAACGCTGGCCAAGGCCGAGCGTTCGCACGCTGGCCGCTTCCAGCGCGCCCTTGACGAACTCAAGTAAGCACGCCGCAACGTTGAACTGATCCACAGCTGGGTCAGGTTTCAGCACGCATGTACTATTTGCGGCCGGAGTTCTCGCTCCGGCCGCTTTCGTCTCACGCCCTGAAGGAACAGAGAAAGCCATGAGAGAGGGAAGTCTCGAAGCGCCGACCCGACATCCAATCGACTGGCAGAATCCTGAGTTCTATGACGAGGAGAAGCTCGACGCCGAACTGCGGCGCGTCTTCGACATCTGTCACGGCTGTCGCCGCTGCTTCAATCTGTGCGACTCCTTCCCTCGCCTGTTCGACCTCGTCGACGCGGCTCCCTCGGAAGAGCTCGACACCGTCGCCAGCAGCGATTTCAAATCGGTCGTCGATGCCTGCACGCTCTGCGATCTGTGCTTCATGACGAAGTGCCCTTATGTGCCGCCGCATTCGTTCGATCTCGATTTCCCGCATCTGATGCTGCGCTACCGCGCCGTCGAAGCGAAAAAAGGCGAAGCCCCCCTCATCGACAAGCAGCTCGCCGAAACCGATCGCAACGGCAAGCTCGTCGGCCTCGTCGCCCCGATCGCCAATGCCGTCACTGCGACGAACAACAAGTTCTCGCGCGCCGTTCTGGAGAAGGTCACCGGGCTCGACGCCCGCGCTGAGCTGCCGACCTATGTCCGTTCGCCGCTGACCAGCACGGTGCGTGCGACGACGCCGGAAATCAACCGCGAGGCCCCGGGCTTCGGCCGCAAGGCCGTGCTCTATGCCACCTGCTTCAACAACTACAACGATCCCGGCCCCGGCCTCGCCGCGCGCGCCGTGCTGGCGCGCAACGGCGTCGAGACCGAAGTGGTGCATCCGCATTGCTGCGGCATGCCGATGCTCGAACAAGGGCATATCGCCGAAGTGGCGAAATCGGCCGAGATCGTCGCCAAGGCGCTCGGCGAATGGATCGACAAGGGCTATGACGTGATCGCGCTGGTGCCCTCCTGCGCGCTGATGCTGAAATTCGAATGGCCGCTGATCGTGCCCAGCAACGAGGCGGTGAAGAAACTGTCGAAGGCGACGTTTGACCTCAGCGAATATGTCGTCGACATCGCCAAGAAGAACGGCATCGCGCCGGGCATGGAGCCGATCGCCGGCGGCGTGTCGTTGCACATCTCCTGCCATTCGCGCGCTCAGAACATGGGCCAGAAGGCCAGCGAGATGTTGAAGCTGCTGCCGCAGGCCGACGTGCAGGTGATCGAGCGTTGCTCGGGCCACGGCGGCGCCTGGGGCTTCAAGAAAGGCAATTTCGACGTCGCCAAAAAGGTCGGCAGGCCGGTGGCGCGCACGGCGCGCGATGGCGGCAAGGCTTTCGTGACATCGGAATGCCCGCTGGCCGGCGTCCACATCACCCAGGGCATCGACGCGCTGGGCACGGACAAGCCGAAACCGCAACTGGTGAAACATCCGATCCAGTTGCTCGCCCGCGCCTACGGACTCGATTTCTGACGCCAAGTGAATACAACTCGCGTTCCAGTTTCATCAATGAGCAGAACCATGGCCGCCAAACGCGCAATCACCGCCGCCGACATCCTGCCCTTGGCCGAATATGCCAAGGACCGGATGGAAACCCGCCGTCGCATCACCCAGACGAAGCGTCATCGCCGGATCGACGTCGGCCCCAACGTCACTTTCTATTTCGAAAACTTCGAAACCATGTGGCTGCAGGTGCAGGAGATGCTGCACATCGAGCGTGGCGGCGAAGCACAATTGAAGGACGAACTGGCGGCCTATAATCCGCTGATCCCGCAAGGTCAGGAGCTGGTCGCCACCTTCATGATCGAGATCGACGAGCCAGAGCGCCGCAAGCGCATCCTCGGCCGCCTCGGCGGCATCGAGGAAATGGCGTTCATGATGATCAATGGCGAGAAGATCATCGGCAAGCCGGAAGAAGATCAGGACCGAACCACCGCCGCGGGCAAAGCCTCGTCGGTGCAGTTCGTCCACTTCCCGTTCAGCGCGGCGCAGATCGAAGCTTTCAAAAAGCCCGGTGCCCAGGTGATCGTCGGCCTCGGCCACGAGAACTACAATCACATGGCCGTGCTGACCGAGACGAGCCGCGCCGAATTGGCGAAGGATTTCGACTAAGCGCTATCCGCAGGCGGACGGGTTTTATCCGTACCGGCTGAAGACGAGCGCCGCGTTGACGCCGCCGAAGCCGAAGGCGTTGGACAAGACGTGGTCGACCCGAGCCGGCCGCGCGCCATCGGACAGCAGATCGAAGGCCTGCGCTTCCGGCATCGGCGTTTCGATATTGAGGCTTGGTGGCAGGATTTGGTTCTGCAGGGCGAGAACCGAAAACACCGCCTCGATCGCGCCGGCGGCGCCCAGCATGTGGCCCGTTGCCGATTTGGTCGATCCGACAGGCGTGCGCTTCCCGCTCGATCCGAAAACTTTTTCCAGGGCCGCCAACTCGGCCGCGTCGCCCACGGGCGTCGAGGTGGCGTGGGCATTGACGTAGCCGATGGCTTCCGCCTCAACGCCGGCCATGGCGAGCGCCATCTGCATGGCGCGCGCGGCCTCACGACCATCGGACCATCCTGCCGTCACATGGTGGGCATCGGTGGTGGTGCCGTAGCCTGAGAGGACCGCCAGCGGGCGCGCCCCGCGCCGCTGCGCATGGCTCAACCGTTCGATGACCAGCATCGCCGCCCCTTCGGAGAGCACGAAGCCATCGTGATCAATATCAAACGGACGCGAGGCGCGATGCGGCTCAGCGTTGAAATTGAACGACAGCGCCTTGGCCGCCGTGAAACCGCCGATGGCCACGGGATCGACGCAGCCTTCCGTGCCACCACAGAGAGCGATATCGACCTCGCCGGTGCGGATCATGCGCAGCGCATCGCCGATCGCCTGCGCCGAGGCCGCGCAGGCTGTGACGGGCGCACCAGCCGGCCCATGAAAACCGAAGCGGATGGACACCTGCCCGGCGGCAAGGTTCGGCAAGAACGACGGCACGACGAACGGCGAAAGGCGACGCACACCCAGTGTTTTCACCGTCTCGGCCGCACCCGTAATCGCGGGAACGCCGCCGACGCCGGTGCCGACGATCGTGGCGGTGCGTGCCCTCTCCTCAAAATTTTCCGGGTGCCAGCCGGCTTGATCCAAAGCTTCCTGGGCCGCGGCCATCGCATAATGAATGAACAAATCGGTGCGGCGCAGATCTTTCGGATCCATGGCCGCTTCCGGATCAAAACCCTCGGGATCTTCCGCACGGGTTGGCACGAGACCGGCGATGGTGCACTTCCACCCTTGCGTATCGAAGCGTGTGTTCTGGCCGATGCCGCTCTGTCCGGCGATCAGCCTCTTCCAATTCGTGGCGACGCCAGCTCCCAAAGGAGACACGGCGCCAAGACCCGTAACGACAATAGGTTCCTGCACTGACTGGGATTCCTGCTTCGCTGACTACTGTGTATATACACAGTATATAGCACACGAGGGGCGTCAGGCAAACCCGGAGATATCCTCACTCTTGCGACAGATGTTTGGCGACCTGGAGATAGGTCTTCGCGTCTCGATCCGATACGCGTTGTCTGAGTTCCGTGTTGGACCGCTGCCATTCCGTCAAAAGCCGATCGAGCAAGGTGTTACCGGCCTTCGTGAGTTCACACAGTCGGGCATTGCCGGCGGCGCCCGCAACCCGCCGCACGAGCCCTTTGCGTTCAAGAAGATCGAGGTTTCGGGTCAGGCTCGTGCGGTCCAAATACACGCGCTGCGCCAAAGTCGCGACCGGCTCACCGGGAAGAAAACGGATGGCCGCCAGGAGCGAGAATTGCTGCACCGTGACGCCCAGAGGCTTCAGTTGAGCGTCGTATCGCCGCAACAAGGTTCGGGCGGCGGCAACTGTGTTCAGCACGAGGCATTTTGCAAGATCGTCAGGTAAAACCATGGCGAACGCTACCATAAGCGCTGCCCAATCCGTCAATACAGGGGTTGCATCGGCGGCCAAGTCCGCGCATGTGAGCGCCATGTTGCAGATCAACGATCTCACCTACCGCCTCGGACCGCGGGTTCTCTTCGACGACGCCAGCGCCTTCCTGCCGGAACGGGCGCGGATCGGCTTTGTCGGCCGCAATGGCGCGGGCAAGACGACCCTGTTCCGGCTGATCGCCGACGAGATCGCGCCCGAGAGCGGCACCCTGTCCCTGCCCAGCCGCGCACGGCTCGGCCGCGTCGAGCAGGAAGCCCCCGGTGGCCCGCAGAGCCTGATTTCCTTCGTGCTCGATGCGGACAAGGAGCGCGCCGCTTTGCTGGTGGAAGCTGAGACCGCCACCGATGCGCATCGCATCGCCGACATCCAGACCCGGCTCGTCGATATCGAGGCCCATGCGGCCCCAGCGCGGGCGGCGGAAATTCTCGCCGGTCTCGGCTTCAACCATGAGGCGCAACAGAGGCCGCTGTCGGAATTTTCCGGCGGCTGGCGCATGCGCGTGGCACTGGCGGCGGTTCTGTTCTCGCGGCCCGATCTGCTGCTGCTCGACGAGCCGACCAACTATCTCGATCTCGAAGGTACATTGTGGCTGGTCGAATATCTGCGGACGTATCCGGCGACCATCCTGGTCATCAGCCATGATCGCGACCTGCTCGATGCGGTGGCCGACCATATCCTGCATCTGGAACGCGCCAAGCTCACCGTCTGGCGCGGCAATTATACGAGCTTCGAGAAGCAGCGCCGCGAACAGCAAGCCATTCAAGCCAAGCACATCAAGAAGCAGGACGAGAAACGCAAGCATCTGCAATCCTTCGTCGATCGCTTCCGGGCCAAGGCGACCAAGGCACGCCAGGCGCAATCGCGCCTGAAGATGCTCGAAAAGATGGAGCCTATGACGGCCATCGTCGACGAGGACGTGCTGCCGTTCAACTTCCCCTCGCCTGAAAAGCCCCTGTCACCGCCGATCGTCGCCATGGACAATGTCAACGCCGGCTACGACGAACGGGTTGTGCTGTCGCGGCTGAGCCTGTCGATCTCCAACGACGATCGCATCGGCCTGCTCGGCGCCAACGGCAACGGCAAATCGACCTTCGCCAAACTGGTGGCCGGTCGGCTTGAAGCGATGAAGGGCGAGGTCAAGCGTTCGTCGCGGCTCGACGTCGGCTTCTTCGCCCAGCATCAGATCGACGATCTCGACCCCAATGGCACGCCCTACTCCCATATCGCGCGGCTGATGCCGGGCGCGACCCAAGCGCAGATCCGCGCCCGCTGCGCCCGCGCCGGCTTTTCCGGCGGCAAGGCCGATACGCGCGTCACGGAACTGTCGGGTGGCGAGAAGGCGCGCCTATTGATGGCGCTCGCCACCTTCGGCGGCCCGCACCTCATCATCATGGACGAGCCGACCAACCATCTCGACATCGACAGCCGCGCCGCCCTGATCGAGGCGATCAACGAATATGAAGGCGCGATCATTCTGGTCTCGCATGATCGCTATCTGCTCGAAGCCTGCGCCGACCGGCTCTGGCTTGTCACTGAGGGTTCGGTGAAACCGTTCGACGGCGACATGGACGATTATGTTCGCTATGTCCTGGGCAAAGCGGAGCCCCCCAAAAGCGAAGGCAAGCGCGAGACGCCGACACCGGAGAAACGCGACGCGTCGCTCAGCCGCAAGGATGTCTCGCAACTGCGCAAGCGCATCGATGCGGCCGAGCAGAAGATGCACAAATTCGAGGATCTGCTGCGTCGCATTGATGCCATGCTCGCCGATCCCGATGCCTTCAGCCGCGACCCGGCGAAGGCCGGCGAACTGGCGCGCCAGCGCAGCGAAGTCGAAGCCGCCTTGATGAACGCGGAAGAGGAATGGCTGTCGCTCTCAGGCGAGCTTGAAGCGGCTCAGGGATGATCGGCAACCGCTGGCATCGCCACATACGGTGCCAGCAATGCCCGTAATCTTTCCGGGATCGCCCTGCTCTGAATCTTGCCGCCGGGCTCGAACTCGACCCAGACCCGCACGTCCTCGGCTTTAGCCAGGATTTTTTCGCCTTGGCTGATCGTATGCGCGAAGGTCAGGGACTTGGCGCCCAGAGACTTCACTTCGATGGCATGAACGACACGGGCATGCAGGTAGGCCGGTGCGCTATATTCGAATGTCGAGCGAACGGCCGGGAGCCCGCCGATCGACATTTCGGATATGCCACCGTGCGGATCGAAGCCGAGATCGAGCAGGAAAGCATTCAGGCCTTCGACCATCCAGCGCGCGTAATTGGGAAAGAAAATGATCCCGGCCGGATCGCATTCGCCCCAATGGACCAGCCGCTCATAGGAATATCGCTTCGACATCGACATTTAACTCCCTCTCGCGATCGGCAACCAATTCATGTTGCCTCGCCTATTCATTTTGGTGATATTCGATCGTTCAGCGCGTTGAACGCCGACGGAAGAGCACAGACGATCATGCCAAGGGACAAAGTCGCCGGTGGGCGACGGGAACAGAACAAGGCGGAGAAGCTGAAGCGCATCAAAGAGGTGGCCTACTCTCTGTTTGCGACCCGTGGCTACGACCAGACGACGACTGCGCAGATCGCGCACGAAGCCGGCATCGGCATTGCCACCTTGTTCTTCTATGCCGATGATAAGCGCGACCTTCTGTTCCTCATCTTCAACGAGTGGTTCGACACCGTCCTGAACGAGATGGAACGGACGGATTTCAGCGAAAGCAAAATGGTCGACGCTCTGATCAAACTGCTTCGCCCGATGTATGTGCATCATCGGCGGTCTCCGAAGCTTTCGCGCGCGACATTGCGAGAACTCAATTTCTTTTCCAGCGGCAAGCACAGCGATGCTTTCAACGAAAATAACAGGCGCATTCACAAGCTGATCGAGAAGATCATTCGCATCTGCATCGATCGTGGCGAAGTCGCGTCCGACATCAATGTCGAATTCGCAGTGGAGATTGTCTTCGCCACCTATCAAGCTGAAATTCGCCGTTTCATGGCGGAGGATACGGGCAGTATCGAGGGCGCCCTCGATCGGTTGGCACGCATGTTCGCCCTCGTCGTGAGCGGGCTTGGCATGCCCTCAAGCGCGAAGGCACGCAAGGCCAAATAAGCTACCTCACGCGTTCAAAATCGCGACAGCGCGTGTCCATCCGGCCGATGCCTTGTGGATTTTCACCGGAAAGCACGACACCGTGAAACCATGGGACGGCAAAGCTTCGAGATTGCTCAGCTTTTCCATGTGGCAATAGCCGATTTCGACGCTGGCCTTATGGCCTTCCCAGATGATCGATGGATCACCGGTCTCAGTGAAGCGTTTCGCCGTGGCACCGAAGGGCGCATCCCAGCTCCAGCCGTCCGTACCGGTGACGCGAACGCCCTGCCGCGTGAGAAACAAAGTGGCCTCACGCCCCATGCCGCAGCCCTTGTCCAGGAAATCATCCCGGCCATAAGCTCCGCCGGCGGCGGTGTTGACCAGGACGATATCGAGTGGCTTCAGCGCATAGCCAATGCGATCGAGTTCGCGCCTGACGTCATCGGCCGTGCAGACATAGCCGTCCGGCTTATCGCGGAAGTCCAGTTTCACGCCATCGGAGAGACACCATTCGAGCGGCACTTCGTCGATGGTGATGGCGCGCTCGCCATTGTTCATCGTTGGATGGAAATGCCATGGTGCATCGAGATGCGTGCCGTTATGCGTTGAGATCGTTAACGTCTCGACCGCAGCGCCGGCGGCGCCAGGCAGTTGCTCGACGCGCAAGCCGGGAAACATGCGCACGAAATCCGCCGCCCCCTCGCGATGCTGCACGTAGTTGATTTTCGGCAGCATGGAGGGGGGATCGGATGCGATCCCCGCTTTCAGGCCCGCGGAAATATCGATCAAACGCCTCACGATGCGCCTCCAGTTCATTAATTCAGCGGAATCTTCGCCATACGCACATATTCGCCCCACTGCTGAATGGCGGCATGGAACATGGCATTGGCTTCTTCAGGCGTGCGGAACAGCGGATCGCCGCCGCCGATGGCGAGAAACTTCCGTGCGTCCTCGGTCTTGACGATCTGCGTGAACCAATCGCCGATCTTCTGCGCGATCGGCCGTGGCATGCCGACCGGCACCATCACCCCCCACCAGCTGGTGAGATCAATGGGCACACCAGATTCTTTCATGGTCGGAATGTCAGGGACGACCTGCGAGCGTTCACCCGAGCTGACGGCAAGAATGCGCATGCTGCCCTGGCGCATCTGCGCGAGAGCAAAAACCGAGTCAAACAAGCCGTAGTCAATCCGGCCGCTTTCCATCTCTCCGAGCGCATCAGCCGGATTGCGATAGGCAATCTCCACCGCCTCAAGGCCGGCAGCCTGATTGTAGAGGGCGCCCATGATCGTGCCGACCGTGGTCGACGTAGCAAAGGACGCGCCGGCGCCCTTCTTCTTCATCGCCTGCGTCAATTCGGCCACGGTTTTATAGGGGCTTTTGGCATCAACCGCGAGCGTGAAGGGCAAGGTATTGATGGTCGCGATGACCTCCAACGCCTTGCCGACATCGACGGGCGGACTTTTGTAGAGATGCTGCGACGCGGCGACCGTTGTCGCCGAGAAGGGATAGATCGTATAGCCGTCAGGCTTCGAACGCGCGACATATTCGGTCGCCACATTGCTGTTCGCGCCCGGCTTGTTTTCGACGACGATGGTCTTGCCGGCGAGAACACGAAGCTTTTCGGCGAAGTAGCGAACGTTGACATCGGCACCCGTCCCCGGCGGAAAGCCGACGATCAAACGTATCTCGCGATTGGGATAGTCCTGCGCTTGCAGGTATGGCGTTGACAGGCCGGTCAACAACAAGACCGACAAACACGAAAGCACGGAACGACGCGCAAACATTGAGACCCCTCCAAGTCTTATCGTGAGCTTCTGCTTTCCCTTCACCGCCTGGCCGGCAAACCGATCATCTCTCGCGCCTCGGCCGGGCTCGCGGGCTCCATACCCAGTTCCCGAATGATGCGAACCTGCCGTTCGACAAGCATTTCGTTGGTGGCATGGACGCCGCGCGCATACATCAGATTGTCTTCGAGGCCGACGCGCACATGGCCGCCCAGCAAAATCGCCTGCGTCGTCGCGGGAAGCTGCGCATTGCCGATGGCCGAGACACAGAAGACGGATTGCGGCGGCAGCAGGCTGACCATCGATGAGAGAACGTCGGTCGAATAAGGCATAGACCCCTGGAAGCCGCGCTCGGCGCCAAGGACGATGTTGACGTAATAAGGCGGCTTGTCGAAGCCGGCTTTGATGAGCCTCGTCAGGTCTTGCAGAATATGGGCTGGGTTAAAGACCTCCCACTCCGGCTTGATCCCCTTCTCCTGAAGGGCCGTCGCCAAGCGGTTGCACTGGGACGGCGTCGTCGGAACGATGATCTCGCGGCCATCGAATGTGGCGGCGACCGTGAAGCCGTCAAAGGTCGCCATCTCGGCATCGGCCTCGATGCCGAGCATGCGATGTTCGAAATCCGACTCCCAAAGACCATCGGAACGTTGGACCACGACATCCCCGTCGATGCCGCCACCCGTCGAATTGTTGATGATGATGTCGCAACGCTCTTTGACGAGATCATTGATCTTTTTATAGATCGCCGGATCGCACGTGGCTTGATCGTCCGCCCGCCGGGCGTGAATCGCCGCGATGGAAGCGCCGGCCTTGGTACAATTCTTCAAGGTTTCGGCAATTTCTTCCGGCTGGGTCGGCAGGTGTGGATTCTGCGACTTCTTCGCCATTCCTCCCGTCGGCGCAACGGTGACCATAACTTTCCTGGACATGCCTCTCTCCGACTCTTCTGCGTTCAATCATCATTTGATCGAGAGACCGCACTTCACCGTCCGCCGGCTCATGCGAGCCGCGGTTCAGAAAGCGCATGACACGAGCTGTAAAGCAGCCGGTGTCAGCGCCGCTTGACGAGAAAGCGGAACAATCGAGATCAACCGTATCGGTCACGATAAGCGCCGCGCCTGGAACGGCCGCGCTTCCAACAGGCCCTTCTCCCTATCCTGATGTGCCTTAGCCGCGTGAAGCAGCTCACGCCCAAAAATTATCGACTATACTCGAATTGTCAATACGACAGTTGCGTATGGCCATGGATAGGCTTGATGCCGCCGGCAATGAAACAAGGGTAATTATATCCATGATATTGCGACTATCGGCAGGACAATGAATTGCCGACAGCCCAACGAAAGGGACTTCAAGTGGCGCAAATAAATTTTGATTATAGTCTGTTTTATGCCGTGGGCACTCAAACGTTCGTTCGCGCCGGGCGCAGGACGAAGCCCGCGACAACCATCATCATCGCGACAGCGATCGCCGCGATGATCCATTCGGTCGCGATGTAACCGACGCCGGCGATGAGATGGGCGATCGGCCACGGCGTCGCATAAAGACCGAAGTAGAACGAGGAGATGTTAACGGACTGCGGACCGGAGCGATCCTGCGGCTCAAGCCCTTCGACCACCCATGCGGCGACCACCGGTAGCATGATGCTGTTGCCGATGCCATAAGCGAGCGCGCCGACGATCATCAGCAGCGGCCCGTTCGCCAGAGCGATCAGCGCAAAACCCGCAGCATAAGTGCCGAGGCTCGCGATCACGAGAACCGGCAGTGCCATCGACGCCAGCACGCGCATGGCCACGAAACGCATCGCCACCAAAGCGATGGATGAGGGCACATAGAAAGCGGCCAGAGCAATGGCGCGCTGATGCAGGTCTGCGGCGAGATAGCTGGTCGAATAGCCATAGAGCATGCCGCCGATGAAGATCGTCGCATAGGGCAACAGCAGCCGCTTCTGCAAACCAGCACCGAGATTGAGACCGCCGCTGTCGCTCGGCCGCGCCGCTGCACGCAACAGATAGGTGATGGCGATGGCAAAAGCCGAGGGCAGCGCGGCTTCCGCGAAAAGCGTAGCGAAGCCATAGTGCTCCAGCGTCCAGGCACCGATGGGCGGCGCAATAGCGGCCAGCGGGATGACGGCGGAAAAGACGGTGATGAAATAGACGAAGCGTTTGCGATTGATCCGGCTCTGCGAATAGACCATCGCCGCCGGCAGAAACAGGCCCACTCCCGCCCCCTGTATCAGGCGCGCCAGCAGCGACAGCCAAAAGCTTTCGCGCGTGAAAGCGATGCTTCCCATGCCGATCATGGTCAGGAAGATCGCCAGCCGCACGGTCGGCAGGATACCGATGCGCGCGCAGATCATGCTCGACAGCAAAGCCGCCAGCATGGCGGGAATGGCGAACAGGCTCAGCAGCAGGCCCGCGTCCTGCAGCGAATGGCCGGAGCGTTCGAAGACGATCGCCAGCAGCGACGAGTAGTTGTTGGTGAAAGAGAAGAAAAAGCCGACGAGACAGATGGCGATGAATTCGCCGCGGGCCCGCGCATCGATAAAACCGGCCGCTACCGCCGCATCGTCCCTCTGGCCTCCCACTCTGTTTCGCTCCGCTTAATGCGTCAGGCTTTCTTGTCCCAACCGCCTGTTTCGGCCTGCTGCCAGTAAGAGACCGCGAGACCGGCGTCCTTCAGCCGCTTCCAATTGGCGCGCGCTGCGGCCAATTGATCGTCGTCGTTGCCGTCGAAAAGGATCAGAACACGCTCATAGGTGCTGTCGGCGCCAATAGCAGCTACATCGGCGCCATCGACCATGAAACGCGCCTGTGCGCCATTGGGATTTGCGGCATCGACGGTGAGAAACACCGGCATCATCTCGGCGTCGCCATCGCGCGCCGTACCATGCGCCAGGAAACTCGAATCCGCATAGGTCCATAAGAGATCGTCGAGGAAGGCGATCCGCTCCTCGCTGCCCGACTGCACCACGGCCCGCCAGCCTCGCTGCAAGGTCTTTTCCAGCAGCGCCGGCAAGACCCGCTCCAGCGGCTGACGGGTGAGATGGTAGAACCAAACCTCCGTCATGACCCTGGCTAGTCGTAAGCGAGGACGATGAAGGTACGATCGGTTTTTGTCCACATCGCCGCGAGATCGCCCGCCGCTCCCGCGTGGCGTTCGACCTTGCCGGAGACCGAGACGTCGCCGCGCTCTTCGGAAGCACGCAGATAATCCGCCGCCTCGCTGCTCATGCCGATGATGTTCTGGGTGGCGCGATTGCGCGACCATTTCAGCCCGGCCATAGCGGCGGCGAGCTGCACGCGGAAGAAGGCATCGCGGCCGGCAGGTGTCGAGGGCATCTGCAACTGCACCTCGAAGCGCACGAAACGCGTGCCGTCGCAGGTCAAGCGACCTTCCACGGCCGAATTGGTGGTCAGTTCGCGCGTGTCGCCGCGCGCACCGCGCGAGACCACCACGGAGCGACCGAATTGCGGCGACAATTCCGGCACCGCATGGGTGAAAGTGTCCTGAAATTCAGCACAGGTCAGCGCAGCGGCGGAAACAGGCGATGCGGCGGCGAGACTCGCCGCCAGCATCGTCAAACCCGCGAACTGCACTCTCAACATCCCAGACATGATGTCAGGCCTCGTAGTGACTAGCGACGAGATGGTTGAGCAGGCGCACGCCCCAGCCCGAACCCCAGCTCTGGTTGATGTCATTGGCCGGCGACGACATGCCGGTGCCGGCAATATCAAGATGCGCCCATGGCACTTTGTTGACAAAGCGCTGCAAAAATTGCGCGGCAGTGATGGAACCGGCAAACCGGCCGCCGACATTCTTCATATCGGCGAATTTCGAATCGATCAGCTTGTCATAAGCCGGGCCCAGCGGCATGCGCCAGACGCGCTCGCCAGTCTCGGTGCCGGATGCGGCGAGCCGCGTGCTCAACTGATCGTTGTTGCTGAACAGGCCGGCATATTCATTGCCGAGCGCCACCAGGATGGCGCCGGTCAAGGTCGCCAGATTGACCATGAACTGCGGCTTGTACTTGTCCTGAATGTACCAGAGCACGTCGGCCAGCACGAGGCGGCCTTCCGCGTCGGTATTGATGACTTCGATCGTCTGCCCCGACATGGAGGTGACGATGTCGCCCGGACGCTGAGCATTGCCGTCGGGCATATTCTCGACGAGGCCGATGGCGCCGATGGCATTGACTTTCGCCTTGCGGGCGGCGAGCGCATGCATCAGACCGACGACGCAAGCCGCGCCCGCCATATCGCCCTTCATGTCTTCCATGCCGCCGGCCGGTTTGATCGAAATGCCGCCGGTGTCGAAGGTCACGCCCTTGCCGATGAAGGCAACGGGTTTGCTCTTGGCGTTGCGCGCGCCATTCCAGCGCATCACGACCATGCGGCTTTCGCGCACCGAGCCCTGGCCGACGCCGAGCAGCGCGCCCATGCCGAGCTTCTTCATCTGCTTCACGTCGAGCACATCGACCTGCACGCCGAGCTTCTTGAGCTGCTGCGCGCGACGGGCGAATTCTTCCGGATAGAGAATGTTGGCCGGCTCGTTGACGAGATTGCGCGCCACATAAGTGCCGTCGGCAATGGCATCGCGCGCGACAGCCTCGCGTTTGGCTTCGGCGACATTGGCGACACCGACGCTGATGTTCAGGCTGTCGTCCTTGGCGCCGTTCTCGGGCTTCTTGGTCTTATAGGTATCGAACTTATAGGCGCGCAGACGCAGACCGAGCACGAAGTCCGCCGCCGCGCCGCCATCGGCGCCATTCGGCGGATCGAGCTGAATGTTCACCGCGCCCTTGCCGAGCTTGCCCATGGTGAAACCGCCGAGGGTGACGAAATCGAGCTTCGACGCCTCATCGCCATCGGCTTTGGCATTGTCCGATTTGGCACTATCCGATTTGGTTTGCGCAGTGCCGATCACCAACAGCCGTTCGGCGTCGAGCCCCTCGGGCGCCAGAATTTCCAGCGACGACGACTTGCGTCCGGTGAAACCCGCCGTCTTGGCGGCACGCTTCAGCACTTCGCCTGCCGCGCCCAGCAGTTTCTCGGTGGTCGCCGAAAGTTTCAGGTCCTCGCCGGCGAAGACAACCAGAGTCTGGGCGCCGCCACGGCCCTTGGCGGCCTTCTTGGTGGCAGGCGACAGGGGCGCAAATTCGATGGTCACATTCCGCGGCATGAAATCCTCGCGTTTCGTCGCGCCGGGCGCATTTCACTGATGTGTCGCTTTTGGGCGCAATTCCGGTTGCAAGCAATATAAGTTTTGCAACATGGGCTTGCAGACGGCGCGACGCAACCGGCCTCGTGCGCTGCTCTAGCCCAGCGGCCGCGCGAAGAAAAATGCCGTCGGCGAGATAGCGACAGCTTTTGCGCCACGCGTTAGAACAGATTTCACTTTGGTTGGAGGTGTGGCCATCAGGCCACGCCGATTTTGAAACGAGGGCGAACGTGTCGAACGCAGGCGAAAATGCAGACGGTTTCTTCCCAGGATTCCGCCTGTTCGATATCAAGACGGCGGGGGCCACCATCCACGGGCGCATTGGCGGTTCCGGCCCGCCCCTGCTGCTGCTGCATGGTTCTCCACAAACCCACGTCATGTGGCACAAGGTGGCGCCGATCCTGGCCGAGCGATTCACCGTGGTCGTCGCCGATCTGCGCGGCTATGGCGACAGTTCCAAGCCGGAAAGCGCTGCGGATCACGGTCCTTACACCAAGCGAGCCATGGCCCAGGACATGGCCGAAGTGATGAGCGCGCACGGCTTCGATCAGTTCATGGTCGCCGGCCACGACCGGGGCGGCCGGGTGGCGCATCGGCTTGCCCTCGACCATGCGGCACGGGTCCAGAAAATCGCCGTCCTCGACATCGCGCCGACCCGGGAAATGTATGCTGGCACCAACGACGCCTTCGCCCGTGCCTATTGGCACTGGTTTTTCCTGATTCAGCCGGCGCCATTTCCAGAGAAGCTGATTGGCGCGGATCCGGACGCCTATTTCCTGCGCGGTCGCAGCGTCCAGTCGGCATCCACCCCGTTCGATCCCGCGGCGCTGGCCGAATATATGCGCTGTTTCCGTAATCCACAGACAATTCACGCCAACTGCGAGGACTATCGCGCGGCCGCGACCACCGACATCGCCCATGACAACGCAGACGGAGGCAAGCTGGTGGAGGCGCCGTTTCTAGTGATCTGGGGCAAGCAGGGCGTGATGGAGAGCTGTTTCGACACGCTGGCCCTGTGGCGGCAGCGGGTCCGGCATGTGGAGGGCTATGCCCTGCCCGGCGGCCATTATCTTGCCGAACAATTGCCGAAAGAGACAGCGCAGGCGCTGCTGCGATTCTTTTCGACCTAAAAACAGTGCCTCACTGCCGCCTTACACCAGTTATAGTGGGCAGAAGTGGCGGCCTAGTTGATGTTCCGAACCGAACGATCTAGGCCTGCAGTCTTTGAAGCGGGAAGCGAAAAAGTGGATGCCGGTTTTTCGCGAAAATCCCGTGAGATAAAAGGTCGGGGGCACAAGCACGTTTCCAGCGAAACGCGGTTTGCTCTAGGGGCGGCATGAACATCGTCGAACGGTATATCCTGCGCAATTGCGCACTTGCCTTCGTGGCCTGCCTGGGCCTGCTGACGCTTGTCGTGTGGATTTCCCAGGCTCTGCGAGAGATCGACCTCGTTGCCTCCAAGGGCCAGACGCTGGCGGTGTTCTTTCTCATCACCGGCCTGACCATCCCCTCCCTGGTGGCGATTATCGCACCGCTGGCCCTGTTCGGGGCCGTTCTCTACACGCTCAACAAGCTCAACGCCGACAGCGAATTGATCGTCATGAGCGCCTCGGGTCTGTCGCAGTGGAAGCTGCTGCGACCCTTCGCCGTGGTCTCGCTGGCCGTGCTGGTTCTGGTCGGCAGCATGTCGATTTGGGCGATGCCGGCCAGTTTTCGCGATATTCGCGACATTTTGAGCAAGGTCCGCGCCGATTTCGTCACCTTCCTGGTGCGCGAGGGTCAATTCGTTCCCCTCACCAACGGCATCGTGTTCCATTATCGGGAACGCGGCCCCGGCGGCACGCTGCTCGGCATTTTCATCCAGGACCGCAGCGACCCAGAAATCGTCAACACCTATATCGCCGAGAGCGGCGGCACGGTGGAGGTCGACGGCCGCAATTTCCTGACCCTCAACAAAGCCTTCGTGCAGCGCCAAACGCGCAAGGACAGCGAGCCGGCCCTCGTCTCCTTCGAAAGCTATGCCCTTGATCTTGCTCAGTTCAGCGCCAAGGAAGATGGCATCATCCTGAAGCCGCGCGAGCGCTCGACCTGGGATCTCCTCACTTTCGACGTCGGCAAGGCGGACGTCTACACCCAGACTTTCTACGGCCGCTACCGGGCCGAGCTGCACGACCGCTTCGCCGGGCCGCTCTATGTGCTGACCTTCGCCATGATCGCCTTCCTGGCGCTCGGCCAGGCCCGCACGACGCGACAAGGACGCGGTGTGGCCATCGCCGCCGCGGTGGTGGCGGTTCTGCTGATCCGTCTGGCCGGATTCGGCGCCTCCGCCGTGTTCCAGCGCTCCGGCTGGGCCATCGTCCTCGTTTACGGGATACCGATCGGCGCCTTCCTCGGCGCAACTTGGCTGATGATCAAACAAACAGGTGCATGGCGGGGTAGTGCCAAACTGGTGCGCCAGCCGGCCATCCGGGGCTATGCCCGATGATCCTGTTTTCGACACTCGGACGCTATCTGTCGCGCCGGTTCATCAAGACCATCACCTTGGTTTTCTTGGCGCTTTTCGTCATCATCTATATTGCCGACTTCGTCGAGATGATGCGTCGCGGCAGCGATGCACCCGGGGTTTCGTCGGCTTTTCTGGCCCTTCTGACCCTGTTGCGGGTGCCCTCGATCGCCGAGCAGATCCTGCCCTTCGCCGTGCTTGGTGGCACGATGATCGCCTTCGTCGCCCTGTCGCGGCGGCTGGAACTGGTGATCATCCGCTCGGCCGGCGTCTCCGTCTGGCAATTCCTGACGCCACCGGCCCTGATCGTCTTCGCCATCGGGGCTCTGTCGGTTGTGCTTTACAACCCGCTGGCCGCCGACCTGAAACAGCGCGCCGACCGTATCGAAACCCGGATTTTCGGCAAAACCGCCCAGGATGCCGACACCAGCCTGTGGATTCGCCAGCGCAGCATCGACGGCCAGTCGATCATCCGCGCCGAACGGTCGAGCGATGGCGGGCGGACGCTGGGCGGCGTGTCCGCCTTCGTCTACGAGCCGGACGGCAGCTTCATGGAACGAGTCGAGGCGGCCCACGCCACCCTGCTCCCCGGCTTCTGGACCATGACCGAGGCCCGGATCACCGCGCCCGGCGAAGAACCGCAGACGGTCGGCACCTACCTTCTGGCCACGAATCTGACCGCCGAACAGGTCACCCAATCCTTCGTCGCCCCCTCCGCCGTGCCGTTCTGGGATCTGGCCGACGTGAGCGCGCGAACCGAGGCCGCAGGCCTCGACGCCAGCGGCTACAGATTGCGATTCCAGTCGCTCCTGGCGCGTCCTCTTTTGCTGGTTGCAATGGTTTTCATAGCGGCTTCCTTTTCCTTAAGATTTTTCAGGTTTGGTGGTGTTTCCCGAATGGTTTCAGGTGGCGTCGCCTCAGGCTTCGTGCTTTATGTGGCGACGAAACTAGCAACGGATTTGGGCGGCGCGGGCGTGCTAAGCGCACCCGTGGCGGCCTGGCTGCCAGCGGTAGTCGGGAGCATGTTGGGTATACTTGTACTTTTGTACCAGGAGGATGGTTAATGGGGCGGCGTAACGGCCCCGAGCAGGCCCGCCCCCGCCGTCCGTTTCCTGGATTGGTGGCGATTGCGTTTGGCTTGGCGACCGCCTTCTCGTTTCTGACGATTCCCGCTGCCCAGCCGAGCCTGGCGCAGACGTTGAACGATCGTCTGACGCAGCGCGCCCAATCGCCGAACGCCGACGGCAAAAAGGACCGCCTGCTCGTCGATGCCAACGAACTGACCTACGATCGCGACAAGGACATCATTGGCGCGCGCGGCAACGTGCAGCTCTATTACCAGGGCCGCGTTCTCCAGGCCGACCGGGTCACCTACAACCGTAAGACGAATCGGGTGTTCGCCGAGGGCCGCGCCAAGCTGACCGAGCGGGACGGCACGATCTCCTACGCCGACCGATTCGAACTCACCGACGACTTCAAGAACGGCTTCATCGACAGCCTGCGCGCCGATACCGCCGACAACACCCATTTCAGCGCCGCCCGGGCCGAACGGATCGACGGCGAACAGACGCGTTTTGAGTCGGGCACCTACACGGCCTGCGAACCGTGCAAAGAAGACAACAGCAAGCCGCCGTTCTGGCAGATTCGTGCCAAGAAGATCATTCACAACAATTCCGAACAGACGATCTACTACGAAGACGCGACGTTCGAGCTCTATGGCCACCCGATCGCCTGGCTGCCGTTCTTCTCGACGCCCGACCCGACGGTCGAGCGCAAGAGCGGCATTCTGGCGCCGACCTATGTCTATCGTTCCTACACGGGCGTCGGCGTCGGCATTCCGCTCTATTGGGCGATCTCACCGACCTATGACCTCACCGTGACGCCGACGTTCCTGACCAAGCAGGGCGTGCTGGGCGAGGCGGTGTGGCGGCAGCAATTCGTCAACGGCTCCTATCAGATCCGTGGCGTCGGCATTTTCCAGAACGATCCGAGCGCCTTTCTGCCGGCGCCCTACGGACCCGGCAAGCGCGACTTCCGCGGCTCGCTGGAATCGCGTGGCGAGTTCTACATCAACGACAAGTGGAAGTTCGGCTGGGACGCGACGCTGCTGAGCGATCGCTGGTTCCTGCAGCACTATGCCATGCCGCAGTCGACGCTGGCGGCGAACTACTTCCAGGAAACGGTCTCGACGATCTACCTCAACGGCAAGGGCGATCGCGGCTATTTCGATCTGCGTGGCTACTACTTCCAGGCGCTCGGCCGTTCCGACCTACAGTCGCAGCAGCCGCTCGTCGCGCCGGTTCTCGACTATAACAAGACCATCGACATCGATCCGAAGAAGACGGCCGGCATCGGCGGCCAGCTCGAGATCGACTTCAACTTCACCCGCATCTCGCGCGAACTCGCCTCGTTCGAAGCGATCGGCGGCCAGCGCCTCGACCGCGCTTTCGGCCTCTACAATGTCTGCGAGACGCTGACGGGCGCGCGCACTTATGTTCCAGGCGCCTGTCTCTTGAACGGCATCGGCGGCGATTATACGCGCGCCACTTTGAACGTGTCGTGGAAGCGCAAGTTCATCGATCCGCTCGGCCAGGTGTGGCAGCCGTTCGTCTTCGCCCATGTCAACACGGCCTGGGCCAACACCAATCTGACGAGCACCACCGGCTGGTCCAACCCGAGCTGCGCCTCTCCGCCCTGCGTCTCCTACATCACCAACGCCAGCCAGACGGCTTTCCTGGGTGGCGCGCAGCAGCAGAGCGCCGCCAGCGTGACGCCCGGCGTCGGCCTCGAATACCGCTATCCCCTGCTCTACAGCGGCAGCCTCGTCGATCAGGTGTTCGAGCCGATCGCGCAGATCATCGTGCGCCCGAACACGGGCACGAGCAGCCTGCGCATCAACGAAGATTCGCAAAGCCTGGTGTTCGACACCTCGAACCTGTTCGACTGGTCGAAATATTCCGGCTACGACCGCTTCGAGACCGGCACGCGCGCCAACTACGGCTTCCAGTACACGGCGAGCTTCCACAAGGGCGGCTACATCAACTTCATGTTCGGCCAGTCGCGGCAGATCGCCGGCGTCAATTCCTACGCCACGCCGGACGCCGCCAACATCGGCCTGAGCTCGGGCCTCGACCGCCGCGCCTCCGACTATGTCGCCAGCGCCACCTTCGCGCCGACGACGATGTTCAACTTCGTCGCCAAGGCGCGTTTCGACGAGCGTAACTTCTCGCTGCGCCGCCTCGATCTGATGGCCAATTTCAACTACGGCCCGCTGGAAGCCAGCCTGCAATATGCGCGCTACAGCGCCCAGCCGCTGATCGGCTACAACGTGCCGCGCGAAGGCTTGGCCGCCAACGCCAAATACAAGCTGACCGACAATGTCTTCGCCACCGGCAGCGTGATCTTCGACCTGTCGCGGCACTACTACAACAACACGCCGGCCGGCACCGGTTATGTCGGCCGTGCGCCGGTCTTCTCCGTGGCCGGCCTGGGAGCGGGCATCGGCTATACGGACGATTGCACCACGCTGATGCTCAATTATACCTCAATCTACCAGGACAATGGCTATCTGACGCCGACCCGCAACCAGACCGTGATGCTGCGGCTGGAACTGCGCACCATCGGCGACACGAGCCTGCGGTCGTCTCTGGGCAACGTTCGCGTTCAAGACGGACTGAGCAGCGCCGCGCTGCGCTAAAGCAAGAGATCGCGGCGCGCTGCGCCGGATCACAGATTGGAGTCTTCATGCTGTCAGCACTTATTCCGGGCCGGAATGCACTTCACCTGAGCTTCGCCGCCATGCTGCTCGCCGCCGGAACAACTGCTCTTCCGTTGCCTGGTCTCGCCCCTGCCGCCCATGCGCAGGCCCTCGTCGCGACCGTCAACGACAGCCCCATCACCAACCAGGATGTCGAACAGCGCATGCGCATTCTGCGCGTCATGCGCAAGCCCGCGACCAATGCGGCGGCGCTGGAAAGCATTTACGAAAGCCGCCTGAAGCTGGCCGAGACAGGCAAGTACAGCCTGAAACCGAGCGAGCAAGACGCGATCAACGAGCTGGCGCGCGTGGCGACGGAAATGAAGTTGCGACCGCAGGCGCTGCTCGCCAGCATTCAGGGCGCGCGCGTCGACAAGCAGGCGATCCAGGAATATTTCGGCGCGATGATGGCTTGGCGCTCGCTCGTTGGGGCCTTGAACAAGAATGTCAGCGTGCCGGAAAGCGAAGTCCGGGCCGAACTGGCCAAGCAAGGCGCCAAGGCAGCGGGCGATTATCGGCTGCGGCAGGTGATCTTCGTCGTTCCCCGGAATGCCTCGGGCGATTATATTCAAAGCCGTAGCCAGATGGCGCAGCAGTTGCGCGGCCGCTTCAACGATTGCCAGTCTGGCATCCAGCTTGCCCGCAGCATGAACGAAGTGGTCGTGCGCGAGCAGATGACCCGCGGCGCTGCTGGCCTGTCGCCGGAACTGATGGAAATTCTGGACAAGACTCCAGTCGGCCAGCTCACGCCGCCGCAACGTGGCGCGGAAGGCATCGAAATGATCGCCGTCTGCGGCAAGTCGCAAGCGGGCAGCGATTCCGGCGCGGCCGAGAACATTCGCCAGACCCTGTTGTCGAAGCGCCTCGAAGGCGTGGCGGACCGTCTCTACAAGCCGCTGCGCGATCGCGCCATCATCGTGCAACGGTAACGACCGTGAACCGCTCATCGCCCTCGCCGCGACAGTCAGCCTCGCGTCCGGCGATGGCGATGACGATGGGCGATCCCTCCGGCATCGGCCCCGAGATCGCGCTCAAGGCATGGGCGCAGGCACACGATGGCCAAGCACACGACGGCGACATCGCGCCGTTCTTCGTTCTGGCTGATCCCGCTCACCTGAAACGTCTCGGCCGCAGCATCGGACTCGATCTACCCATCACAACGGTCGAGCCGCAGAACGCCGCGGCGGTCTTCGCCGACGCTCTGCCGGTCGTGCCTCTTTCCGCTGCCGTCAGCGGCGAGCCGGGCCGGCCGTCGGCGACGGATGCGCCGCTCACCATCGAAGCCATCGAGCGGGCGGTGGCCTATGTCTATGCGGGCGCCGCCAGCGCGGTCGTCACCAATCCGATTTCGAAAGACAATCTCTACAAGGCCGGTTTCAAACATCCGGGCCATACGGAATTTCTCGGCGAGCTGGCGGAGCGTCTGTTCGGCCAGCCGGCGCTGCCGGTGATGATGCTGTGGTCGCCTGAGCTCGCGGTCGTGCCCGTCACCATCCATATCGCTTTGGCGCGCGTGCTCGAAACCTTGACGAGCGAGCTGATCGTCAAAACCGCCCGGATCACCGCGCACGATCTCAAACAGCATTTCGGCTTGGCGCGACCGCGCCTCGCCATCTCCGGCCTTAATCCACATGCCGGCGAAAACGGCAGCATGGGGCGCGAGGATATCGACATCATCAAGCCGGCCATCGCGACATTGAACGCCGAAGGCATCGTGGTGAGCGGACCGCATCCCGCCGATACGTTATTCCACGCGGAAGCGCGCGCGCGCTATGACGCGGCGATCTGCATGTATCACGATCAGGCCCTGATCCCGATCAAGACATTGGCATTCGACAGCGCCGTCAACGTCACTCTCGGCCTGCCTTTCATCCGCACGTCACCCGATCATGGCACGGCCTATGACATCGCCGGCACCGGCAAGGCGAGCGCTGCGAGCCTGATCGCCGCACTCGATCTGGCCGCGCGCATGGCACGAACGCCCGCAGGTGCCGCCGCGTGAGCACGATCGACGACCTGCCGCCGTTACGCGACGTGGTGCGCACCCACGATCTCATCGCGCGCAAATCACTCGGCCAGAACTTCCTGTTCGATCTCAACCTGACTTCGCGCATCGCCCGTGCCGCCGGTGCGCTCGACAACACCACCGTTATCGAAGTCGGTCCTGGCCCGGGCGGTTTGACGCGCGCGCTGCTCGCCCATGGCGCCGCCAAGGTCGTCGCCATCGAACGAGATGAGCGGTGTCTCGCGGCCTTGGCGGAAATCGCGGCACGTTATCCTGGCCGCCTTGAGGTGATCGCCGACGACGCGCTGGCCGTGAACTACGGTGCGTTGGCGACGCAGTACAGCGAAGGCCGCGACGTGCGCGTTGTCGCCAACCTGCCCTACAACATCGCCACGCCGCTGCTCACCGGCTGGATCGAAGGCAAGCAATGGCCGCCGTTCTGGACACGGCTGGTGCTGATGTTCCAGCGCGAAGTCGCCGAGCGGATCGTCGCGACGCCGCAGCAGCGTGCCGACTATGGCCGGCTTGGCGTGCTCTGCGGTTGGCGGACGCAGGCCAAAATCCTGTTTGACGTCCCGCCCTCCGCCTTCACGCCGCCGCCCAAGGTCACTTCGTCCATCGTCGAGCTGGTTCCACAGCAGAACCCGGCTGAATGTACCAGCAATGCATTGGCGGACGTGACGCGGGCCGCTTTCGGCCAACGGCGCAAGATGTTGCGGCAATCGCTGAAACCTCTGGGCGACGCCGAAGCCCTCCTCGACGCGGCCGGCCTCGTGCCTACCGCCCGGGCGGAAGAGGTCGATATTGACGGTTTTGCGGCCCTGGCGCGCGCCTATGAGGCGCAGCGGCGGCGGCCATCCGCCGCGTGATCGCCCCGCCTCAATCTGATATAGTCAAGCCATGATCGAGAGTCCCACCAGCCAACTGACCGCCTCCCCAAGGCTGTTCAAGAACGACCTGCTCGACAAGCTGTCGCGGGTCGATCCACGCCTGCCGCTGGTCGTCTATGGCCCGATCGTCCTGGCTCTCGTCGTCTGGGCCGCCTGGCATGGCACGCCGGCCTGGATCATCGCCGGCTGTTTCGTGCTCGGCTATGCGATCTGGACGCTCACCGAATATCTCGGCCACCGCTTCCTGTTCCACACGGTCTTCCCCGGCAAGATCGGCGAGCGGCTGCACTTTCTGCTGCATGGCGTGCATCACGATCATCCCAACGATCCGCTGCGGCTCGTCATGCCCTTGTTGATGAGCGGCCCGATCATGGCCATCGCCGTGCTCGTCACCTGGACGATCTTTCCTGAAATCATGCGGGTGACGGCGCTGGCGGGCTTCATCGCCGGCTATGTCGTCTATGACACGATGCATTATCTGCTGCACCACAGCCGCTCGCAGAACCCGACGTTCCTGTGGCTGAAGCGGCTGCACATGCTGCATCACTTCACCGATCATTCGCGCTGTTTCGGTGTCGCCGCGCCATGGTGGGATTATGTGTTCCGCACCGAATGGCGCAAACCGTCGCGTTCGTAAACGCGCGTCTCAGCCCTCGCTCAGCAGCTTTCCGACGAAGCCTTCGATATTCTCGTGCTGACGCGCCCGGCGCAGACGTTCAGCCTGCAAAATGGCCTTCACGTCGGCCAGCGCTTCCTGGATGTCGCGATTGACGATGACATAATCGTACATCGGCCAGCGCTCGATCTCGTGACGGGCGTTGTCGAGGCGGTTGGCGATGACATCGGCGGGATCTTCGGCGCGGCGTTCGAGACGCGCGCGCAATTCCTTCATCGACGGCGGCAGGATGAAGATGGTGACGACATCGCGCGGCGCGCTCTTTTGCACCTGCTTGGTGCCCTGCCAATCGATATCGAAGAGCATGTCGCCACCAGACGCCAGACGCTCTTCCACCGGGCCTCTGGGCGTGCCGTAGAAATTGCCGTGGACCTGCGCCCATTCAAGCAATTCCTTGTCCGCCAGCATCTTTTCAAATTCGGCCTTGCTGACGAAATAATAATGCACGCCTTCGAGTTCGCTGGTGCGGCGCGTGCGGGTGGTGACCGAAATCGACAGTTTGAGATCGAGCGCCGCATCCTGCAGCAAAAGACGCGTCAGCGTGGTCTTGCCGGCGCCCGACGGCGACGACAGGATCAGCATCAAGCCGCGCTGCTTGGTGGCGCCCGTCGATGCAGACTTGTCTTTGGCTTGCGCGCGCATGACTTCTTTCACTCGGCTTCTCTCATTCGATGTTCTGGACTTGCTCGCGCATCTGCTCGATCTCGACGCGAAGGTCCATACCGATGGTCGTGAGCGTACTGTCGTTTGATTTGGCGCAGAGCGTATTGGCTTCGCGCGCGAATTCCTGAGCCAGGAAATCAAGCTTGCGGCCAACGGGCTGATCGGAACGCAACAGCGTGCGCGCCGCCGCGACATGGGCATTGAGACGATCGAGCTCTTCGCGCACGTCGGCCTTCGCCGCCAACAGAATGGCTTCCTGATGCAGGCGCGCCGGATCGAGCGCGGGCGCGGCCTCGGAGAGTTCGGCGATCGATCGCGACAGGCGCTCACGCACAGCCTGCGGCGTGCGGCCGGGGCACGTCTCAGCCGCCTGCACCAGATCAGCAATGGTATCGACACGGCGTGTCAACACTTCCTGCAAGGCAGCACCTTCGCGCGCCCGCATGTCGACCAGAGCGGTCAAAGCTGTTTGCAAGGAAGCCAGGGCTTCGGCCTGAACACGCTTCATCGTCTCTTCATCGTCGCCGGCTTCGACGACATCGACGACGCCGCGCAATCCCAGCAATCCGTCCAGGGACGCGGGACGCAGATTCGAGGTGGCCGGCAATTCGGCAAGCGCCGTCTGCAAGGCGCCGAGTGCGGCGCGATTGATGCGGATTTCCGGTTGTGCCGCGTCGCGCTGCGCCGACAAAGTGGCGTAGCACGTGCCCCGCGCGAGCTTATCGGCTACGGCGGCGCGCGCCTGCTGTTCGATGGCGTCGAAGGCTTGCGGCACACGCACGCGCACGTCGAGCCCTTTGGCGTTGACCGCTTTGATCTCCCAAACGAAGCGCCAGGCGCCGCTGGCGCCAGCGGCTCTGGAAAACCCGGTCATGCTCTTGAGCGTCATCGAAGTCCGTTCGTGATCACGAATGCCGGATCAAAGCACCGGCGACGGCGCGACCATACAGATCACGGTGGTCCGTCTCAATGGCCCCGATCAGGGCATCGTCTTCATGGACGGAACGGTCTTGGTGGAATTCAGATCCCACGAGGTGTTGCGCAGCGGATCGAGCTTGGTGCCTTCCGATGCATCGATGGCACGGGCGCGCAGCGGTGCGGCCCGCGGCGGCGGCGCGTCCTGCACCTGTTCCGGATTGTTCACGAGGGTCGGCGCATCGTCAGGATGGCCATAGCGCGCCATCCGCGCTTCCTGATCGGCACGGCGAGCGGCCGACAGGGGAACGACGCTCATATCGGCGGCACTGACGCCAGCGGGTTCATCGACCGGGCCGTCAAGAAGCGGTGCCGGCGGACGGTCGTTGACGCCACGGATCACGAGCTGATCGACGCCCTGCCCCATGGCGAAACCAGAGAAGGCTGAAGCGCCGTTCGGCACGGCGGCTTGTTGTGCGGGCTGAGGCGCCGGTTGTGGTGCCGGCGGGGCCGCCGGTTGCTCACGCACCGCCTGCTGGCGCTGATTCCGCGCCGGCGCAGGCTGAGCATCGGTCTGCGGCAGCAGCGAGACCACCGGGCCCGATTCCATCGACGATTTCGGCATGGCCGTCGCGGCAATGGAGAGGCCACCGAAAATCGGATCGACAGGCGCATCGCTGCGCCGTGCCGGCGCGGGTTGCGCGGGATCCGGCGCCACAGGCGTGTCGTCTGGATCGACGCGATCGACATCGGCCGGCGGCGTCACGCCCGGTACAGCCTTCGCCTTCATCTCGCGTTCAATCTCGCGCCAACGCGCCACGCTGCGATTATGCTGATCGAGCGTTTCCGAGAACGTATGGCCACCGGTGCCATTGGCGACGAAGAACAGATCGCGGGTCTTGGACGGATTGGCCACGGCTTCCATGGCCGCACGGCCCGGATTGGCGATGGGTCCCGGCGGCAGACCGTCGATGACATAGGTGTTGTACGGTGTCGGCCGGGTGATCTCGCCGCGCTGAATGGGGCGGCCGAGACTGCCCTTGCCGCCGACGATGCCGTAGACGATCGTCGGATCGGATTGCAGCTTCATGCGACGCTGCAGGCGGTTGTGGAAGACGGAGGCGACGCGGGTGCGCTCATCGGCGCGGCCAGTCTCCTTCTCGACGATGGAAGCCAGCGTCACCAGTTCGTATTTCGAGCGCAGCGACAGACCGCTGACGCGACGCTCCCAAATCTGATCGAGCAAGCGGTTTTGATCGGCCTGCATCTTGGCGACCAAAGCACTGCGCGCCATGCCGCGCGTCACCCGATAGGTGTCGGGCATGAGCGTGCCTTCGCGCGGAATCTCGCGGATGTCGCCGGCGAGAATGTCATTTTCGCGCAAGCGCTGAACGATCTGCTCGCTGGTCAGACCTTCGGGAATGGTGATCGAATGCAGGATCTGCTTGCCCGACACCAGAATGTCGATGACCTGCTGCAGGCTGACGCGCTGCGGGAAAAGATATTCGCCGGCTTTGACGTCACGCCATTTGCGCTCGACCAGGAGCGCGGCCTGCATCAACGTCGGCTCATCGATGACATTGGCCTTTTCAAGCTGATCGATGATCTCGCGCACTTCGCTGCGCGGCGGAATGTAAACGGCGCGGTCGACCTCGAGCGGTCCCGGCGTGTCCAAGCGTTTGCTGATCGTCGCCATGCCGCCAATGCCGATCAGCGACGCCAGCAACAGGAACGACAGAAAGCCGCTCATGCGCGACAGGATCGGGCGACGCTGGCTCTGCGGCTTGCCTACCGGCGGTGGCGGCGGCGCGGCCTCGGGCTGCAGCGCCTCGGTCGGCGTCTGCAAGCCACGGCGGCGCCCGAAGAATCGGGCGCGTTCTCGCTCCGGTTGCCCGTCGGCACCGCCTTCGGTCGGTTGCCCTTCCGACATCTTCACTCCGATCCACGCTTACGACCTGCAACCGCGGAAGGATGTCCGCATGATCGCCAGGGCGAGCCTACCTTAGAACCGATTGTGGCGAAATAAGGTATCCACAGCTCAGATGCTCGTTTTTCGTCATGGCCTTAACGGCCACAACCGGCCGTTTAGCTTAATGCATCCGGCGGAAAATCACCGAGGCATTGGTGCCACCAAAGCCAAACGAGTTCGACAACGCGATGTTGATCTCCCGCTGCCGCGGCTTGTGCGGCACCAGATCGATCGGCGTGTCGACCGACGGATTATCCAGGTTCAGTGTCGGCGGTGCGACATTGTCGCGGATCGCCAGCACGCTGAAAATGGCTTCGACCGCGCCGGCGGCGCCCAAAAGATGGCCGATCGCCGATTTCGTCGACGACATCGACACCTTGCTGGCCGCATTGCCGACGAGGCGCTGAACCGCACCGAGCTCGATCTCGTCGCCGAGAGGCGTCGAGGTGCCGTGGGCGTTGATGTAATCGAGATCCGAAGCGGAAATGCCGGCCCGCTTGATCGCCATCGACATGCAGCGAAAGGCGCCATCGCCATCCTCCGCCGGAGCGGTGATGTGATAGGCGTCGCCCGAAAGGCCGTAGCCGATGAGTTCGGCATAGATTTTGGCGCCACGCGCCTTGGCATGCTCGTATTCCTCGAGGACGACGCAACCGGCGCCCTCGCCCATCACGAAGCCGTCGCGGTCCTTGTCGTAGGGGCGAGAGCCCTTCTCGGGCTGGTCGTTAAAACCGGTGGATAACGCGCGGCAGGCGGCAAAACCGGCCATGCCGATGCGGCAGACGGCCGACTCGGCGCCACCCGCCACCATCACGTCGGCATCGCCGAGCGCGATCAGGCGGCCGGCATCGCCAATGGCATGGGCGCCGGTCGAACAGGCGGTGACGACCGAATGGTTCGGCCCCTTGAGGCCGTGCTGGATCGAAACATAGCCCGAAACGAGATTGATGAGGCGGCCGGGAATGAAGAACGGCGAGACGCGGCGCGGACCGCGCTCCTTGAGCACCAGCGACGTCTCGTAAATGCCGCTGAGGCCGCCGATGCCCGAACCGATCAACACGCCGGTGGCGATCTGGTCCTCATAGGTCTGCGGCGCCCAATTGGCGTCGGCCAAAGCCTGGGTCGCGGCGGCAATGCCGTACAGGATGTAATCGTCGACCTTGCGCTGCTCCTTCGGCTCCATCCACTGGTCGGGATTGAAGCTGCCATCGGAGCCATCGCCGCGCGGCACTTCGCAAGCGATCTGACAGGGCAGATCGGCGACCTCGAATTTTTCAATCCGAGCCGCACCGCTCTTGGACGCCAGAATGCGCTGCCAAGTTTCTTCCGCACCGTTTGCCAACGGCGAAACCATTCCGATGCCGGTTACGACGACGCGCCTCAAGCCATATCTCCCAAAATATTCAACACGTTTGGCCGGGATATCATGCCCAAACGTGAACAGAGCCAAAACAATACAAAAGGGCCGGAAAGCCCGGCCCTTTCATGTGAATCGCCGAGACGGCAGTCACGTGCCCGATCGCTCGAGCGAAGCGAGACTTAGGCCGACTGGGCCTTATCCAGGAACTTGATGGCGTCGCCGACCGTGACGATCGTCTCAGCGGCATCGTCCGGAATCTCAACGCCGAACTCTTCCTCGAAGGCCATCACGAGTTCGACAGTGTCGAGTGAGTCAGCGCCGAGGTCATCGATGAAATTGGCATTGTCGACCACCTTGTCGGCATCGACGCCCAGATGCTCCACCACAATCTTCTTCACGCGCTCGGCGACATCGCTCATTTTCAAACTTCCCCGTTAATTTCAGAAACAGTCAGGCGATCTGCCCATCATCCGACCCGCGAAACCAAAACGCGCTGTCAGCCAATCCGATCCGCCATTACCCTTACCGGCCTTCAATCTGTCCGCGCGGGACGATCCTTCTAACAAAAGTCACGGCGCCTGTCTTGAGCGGACAATGCACCAGCGACCAAGACCGGCGGAATTGGGCGCTCGTAGCATACTTCGTTTTCCAAGGCGAGAGGCGCCGAAATTTTGCCGAATAGCTCGACAATATCCGATTATTTTCAATCAAATCATAGCCATACCACCATTTACATGGAGGGTCTGGCCGGTCACGTAGGAGGCTTCGCGGCTCGCCAAATAAGCCACGGCAGCCCCAATATCCTCACCTTCGCCGAGTCGGCCGGCCGGAATGTTGGCCATGATCGTCTCTTTCTGCTTGTCGTTCAGCACATCGGTCATGGGGCTGCGAATGAAGCCCGGGGCGACGCAATTGACCGTCACGGTGCGGCTCGCGACTTCGGCGGCGAGTGATTTGGTCATGCCGATCATGCCGGCCTTGGAGGCGGCGTAATTGCCCTGGCCGGCATTGCCGGTGACGCCGACGATCGAGGTGATGGAAATGATGCGGCCGAAGCGGCGCTTCATCATGCCCCGCAGAGCGGCGCGCGACAGCCGGAACGCGGACGTCAGATTGACGGCGAGAACCGTGTCCCAGTCCTCGTCCTTCATGCGCATGAACAGACCGTCGCGGGTGATACCGGCATTGTTGACCAGAATATCGACCTGCCCCATCGCCTTTTCAGCCGCCGGCACCAGCGCTTCGACCTGATCCTTGTCGCCGAGATTGCAGGGCAGCACGTGGGCGCGCTCGCCAAGCTCCTTGGCCAAGGCTTCAAGCGCCTCGGTGCGCGTGCCCGACAGGCCCACCACCGCGCCCTGGGCGTGAAGCGTCTTGGCGATGGCGCCGCCGAGACCGCCGGTGGCACCGGTCACCAACGCGTTCATGCCGGACAGGTCGAACATGGAAAACTCCTCGATAAAGTAATGATCAGGGACGCGACTTGAAGGTCTCGATATCGACGGGCTGGCCGATGGCAATGCCCGACGCGCCTTCGGCGATACGCTTGACGAGGCCGGACAAAACCTTGCCAGCGCCCAGTTCATAGAAAGTGGTCACGCCTTCGCTGGCCATATAGGCCACCGATTCACGCCACCGGACCGTGCCCGTCACCTGTTCGACGAGCCGCTTGCGGATCTCGTCCGGCTCGCTGATCGGCGCGGCCAGGACGTTGGCGACGAGCGGCACTTTCGGCGCGCGGATGGTGACGCTGGCGAGCGCCTCGCGCATGGCATCGGCCGCCGGCTGCATCAAGGCGCAATGGAAGGGCGCGGAGACCGGCAGCATCAAGGCGCGGCGCGCGCCCTTGGCCTTGGCGATTTCGACGGCGCGCTCGACAGCCGCCTTATGGCCCGAGGCCACGACCTGACCGCCGCCGTTGTCATTGGCGATCTGGCAGACGTCGCTCGGCCCGGCCGCCTCGGCTGCCACGGCCACGCCGGTCTCGTAATCGAGGCCCAGGAGAGCCGCCATGGCGCCCTGCCCGACCGGCACAGCCTTTTGCATGGCCTCGCCGCGCTGACGCAGCAGACGCGCCGTATCGGCCAGGGAGAAGCTGCCGGCGGCGGCCAGCGCCGAATATTCGCCGAGCGAATGGCCGGCGACGAATTGCGCGTCACGCGCCAGGTCGAGGCCGGCCTCGGCCTCCAGCACCCGCACGACGGCCAGGCTGACCGCCATCAGCGCCGGCTGGGCGTTGGCGGTCAAAGTCAGATCCGCCTCCGGCCCCTCGAACATCAGGGTCGACAATTTCTGCGACAGAGCTTCGTCGACCTCGGCGAAAACAGCGGCGGCCTGGGGGAAGGCATCGGCGAGCGCCTTGCCCATACCGACGGCCTGCGATCCCTGACCGGGAAAGGTAAATGCTATGCTCATGCTTTGCCCCTCAAAAGTTCGCTGCGAGTGGCATCGCAGGACGGGTCAAGTCAAGGCGGACCGCCGGGGCGGCGTCAATGCCCTGTGATTTGGCCCTGTGATTTGGCCCTGCAATTCGGGCCATGCCTGCACGAATAATTTTGCCCTACCTAGTTTACTTTTAAAAATACCCTCGCTAGTCTCAGACCGTCGGCGTGGGGAGGACAAGCCGCCGGCGGAGGGACGCAACCATGCACTTGAAAGTCGCCAGCATCGCGGATGCGACAGCGCGGATTAAGGCCATCGAACTGGTCGATCCAACGGGTTCAACCCTGCCTGCCTTCTCGGCCGGCGCCCATCTCGACATCGATCTGCCTGCGATCGGCGACGGCGAGGCCCGTTCCTATTCGCTGCTCAACGATCCGCGGGAAACCCATCGCTACATCATCGCCGTGCAGCGCGAGGAAAACAGCCGCGGCGGTTCGGAATGGATTCACGCCCATCTGAAAGAAGGCGACGTTCTCGAATCATCGGAGCCGCTCAACAATTTCGCGCTCAACGAAGCGGGCGAGCATCATCTGCTGATCGCCGGCGGCATCGGCGTAACGCCGATCCTCGCCATGGCGCGGCGGCTTTCGGCGATGCAGACGCCCTTCCATATTCATTACTGTGCCCGCAGCCGCGACATGGCCGCCTTCGTCGATCTGTTCGAGGCCGAATTTCCCGATCGCTTCACGCTGCATCTCGATGGTGGCGATCCGGCGCGCGGGCTTAACGTCGCGCAATTGCTGCAAGAGAGACCGTCCGGCGGCCATACCTATGTCTGCGGCCCGGTAGGCCTCATCCGCGCGGTGCGCGAAACCACGAGCCATTGGCCCAAAGGCAGCGTGCATTATGAATTGTTCCGGGGGGCCGAAGACGAGACGGCGCCGCGCAACACCGACGCGCCCTTCGACATCGTCCTGCAGCGCAGCGGCAAACAGTTCACGGTGCCCGCCGACAAGTCGATCCTCGATGTGCTGAAAGCCGAAGGCTTCCGCATCAAGACCCTCTGTCGGGAAGGCGTGTGTGGCACGTGCCGCACAGCCGTCGTCAGCGGCGGCGTCGATCATCGCGACGACGTGCTGACCGACGAGGAACGCGAAACCGAGATGCAGATCTGCGTTTCCCGCGCCCTGCCCGGGCAAACGCTGGTGCTCGACCTGTAGCCTTCGTTCAACCGCATAGATCGTTTGGCGCATAGATCATTTCGAGGAGGGAACCATGACAGCCGTACAGCAAGTCGCCGATATTTCAGTTGAACCGATCATCCAGCCGACATCCATCGTCTGCGGCACCTTCGTCACCAAGGATCTCACGCGCGCACGGAGCATGTGCGAGAACGTCCTCGGCCTTGAATGCGTGAGCCCCGAGCCCGGCGTCTTCCTGGCCCGCGAGCGCGGTCACAAACCGGGCGAAGCGCTGCACGGCAAACCCTATTGGGTGCTGGAGGCACGCCAGGCCGAGACGATCGACGTCCCGCAGGAAATGCTCAATCACTGGGGCGTATTCGTCGACAGCCAGGCGGCGGTGGACGAGGCGCATAAGCGGGTCGATGCGGCGAAGGCCGAATATGGTCTGGGCCGCGTGCAGAAGCCGCGCTTCCGCCATGGCTCCTATGCCTTCTATTTCGTCGATGCCGACAGCAATTGGTGGGAGGTCGAATACCGGACCCCCGACCTGCTCTACACCACGATCCGCGAGCGCGGCGACCAAGTCCACGATGAACAGGCCTGAGGAGACAGAGATGACCGCCACACAACCGCTTGTCGCCACCCAATCCTTCTCGCACGGCACGATCGAATGTTCCGACATGGCCAAGACGCGCCGTTTCCTCGGCGAGTTCCTGGGCGTCGACGTGGTGCGCCCGCTGCCGGAAGCGCAATATCTGTGGAAGGGCGGCCCTTGGTCCGTCGTCTGCGTCTGCGTGGAAGGCGATGCCAAGATTCAGGGTCAGCAGAACCACTTCAAACTGTCGGTACGCACGGCCGCCGAGGTGGACGATGCCCATGAGGCGGCGCAAGTCCATCGCGACGACTTCGGCATCCGCGAGATCACGCCGGTCAAGGATGACGGGCCTTTCCGCGCCTTCCGGCTGCTCGACCAGGATGGCTCCTGGTGGGAGATCACCACCTTGAACCAAGCCCATTACGATCGGCTGTTCGAGCAAGGCGATCATAAGCCAGCTTAACGCTGAGGCCGCTATCTATCGTTTTGGCCCGATATATGCCTTGAATCGCCATGGATGGCATTGCATGGCCTTGCATCAGCACGGCACAATGCCATCTTGTGCGAGAGATTCGCGCATGAGCGCGCGCCTATGGGCGCGAGGACAATCAGGACTGAACGATGGGCGACATACCGGGAAAAGGCTGCGGCGCCTGCAACCTGTGCTGCAAGATCTTGGTGATTGATCACTTCGAGAAGGATGCCGGCATTCTGTGCAGCAATTGCGTGCTCGGGGTTGGCTGTAAGATCTATGCCAAGCGCCCCGAGGTCTGCCAGGACTTCGAATGCGACTGGAAGATGGAACGCTCGATCGGCGCCAACCTGCGGCCCGATAAGGTCGGCACCATCCTGATGGACGACGACGAATCCGGCGAATACCAGGCTGTGGTCGATCCTTCGACGCCCTTCGCCTGGCGCAATCCGCAGATGTTCAAGTTCCTGGTCATGAAGGCCAAGGAAGGCCGCACGGTGATTGCCAAGTCCGGCCTGAAATCCTGGCGCATCTATCCGTCGGGTGAGATCGGCATCTGGGCCGGCTAAGCCAGCCGGCCCCTGTCCCATGGGCTCTAGTTGATCTTAAGGGCCTGCCGGATGGCGGGAACCCATTTCTCGTATTCCGACTTCATGAGCTGCGTCACCTGTGCGGGGGACATGAGCTGGATGTCGAATGCATCGCGCTTGAGATGTTCCTCCAACGGACGGGTCTGAATAATGCGGTTGAGTTCCGCATTCAGCTTCTTGGTGATGTCGTCAGGAAGACCGCGCGGACCAGACAGCGAAAGCCAGACCGTGGTGACGACATCGGGATAACCCTTCTCCTTGAAGGTCGGGATATTCGGGAAGTCGGAAATCCGCTCACCCGAGGAGACCGCGATGGGGATGAGCGATCCTGAATTGATATGTTCACGCACGGTCGACCAGGTCAGACTGCCCATCTTGATATGACCGGCGATGAGATCGGCAACGGCGGTGTTGCCGCCGCGATGCGGCACATGGGCGAGCTTCATGCCGGCCTTGGCGGCAAAGAATTCGGCCACCGAACCACTGCCCGAGCCGACGCCCGGCGAAACATATTGAACGCCTTCCGGTTGGTTTTTGCCCCAGGTCATGAAGTCCTCGAAGGTCTTCACGCCCGTGGAAGGATGAACCACGAAGGCGCTGGGCGAGCCGCCGATATAGGCGATGTGAGTAAAATCGCCGACCGGATCGAAGCCGATATCCTTCTGCAAGGCCGGCGCCAGGACATTGGTCGCCATGCCGGTGATCATCAGCGTGTGCCCATCGGGCTCGGCGCGCACCACCGACCGCGACGCGATGATACCGCCACCACCGCCCTGGTTCTCGACGAAGAATTGCTGCTTGAACGTATCGCTGAACGATTGCGCGATGATGCGCGCGACAATGTCCGACTGACCGCCGGCGCCGAACGGCACGACGATCTTGACCGGGCGCGAGGGCCAGTCCGCCGCCGCCGTGGTGATCGCGACCATCGTGGTGAATGCCGCAACAAGCAGCGCCCTTCCGCCTCTCATCGTTTCCCCTCCTCTTGCCGACCTCCTCATGGGGATCGGGACAATGTTGAGCGGGGTGTTCTCGACCCCGCCATCGTGTCTTTCCGGAAAGGTGGCCGCGAGGCCTATAAATGTAAAATATTCTTTTCATTCCAGTCTGGAATGTCAGAAGTCTCAAACTTGCTACACTGCCCAAGGCGGTGTGAAAGGCGCGGCATCCCCCACTTGCGCCATGCCGCCGACGGGCAGAATGGCCACCGCCTCGAAAGGCTCCGCGCTCTCATTCGCCAAAGCGAAATCCGTATCGGGCGGCACGATCACCGCGGCGCCGGCTGAAAAATCGAATCGTTCGCCCGCGAGCGTCACCTGCGCCCTGCCCGACAAGGCCACCAGAACCTCTTCACGCGTCAGCCGATGGGTGACCGCCGGCGTGCCGGCTGCGATGCGCACGCGCCAGACGCTGGTCTCGCGGGCGCCGCGACTGGGCGCAGCCAAGCCGGTGAATTCGGCGCCGTGCATTTCAAAACGCGGGGCGGCTTCGGCTGAGATGAGACCCATGACACGGCTCCTGAAGGTTGGGATTTGCCCGCCCGATCGCTTCGGGATAGACAGGACAAATAATCAAGCTCCTTGACCAATTAGGGCTCGATGCGGAATTAGTCAAGATGGTTGACGAAAAACTCCCTGAACTGATCGATCATCTCGGCTGGCGCCTCTGGCGGGCGGCGCGCCTGTGGAAAGCCGAATTCGACAGCCGTATGAGTGCGCGCGATCTGGCCTGGTATACGGAAGGGCGCGCGTCGCTGATCGCCCAGATTGGCGACGCGGGCATCCGTCAAAGCGCCCTGGTTCACCGTTTGGGCCTGACAAAACAGGCGGTTCAGCAGATCGTCGATGAACTGGCAGCCGAAGAGATCGTCACCCGCCGCCCCGACCCGGCCGACAACCGGGGCCGCATTATCACCCTCACGCCCAAAGGCATCGCCGCCGCCCACGTCGCCAATGAGGTGAAGCGCGAAATTGACGCCGCCCAGCGCCTTCGGCTCGGGGCCGCCCGTTTCGAGGCGCTGATGGACACGCTGCGCACCCTGGCGCCCGATGCGCAGACGCCGGAAAATTCAGGCTAATCGCGCTGTTTTACCCCGTGTCTGGCTTGCATCGGCGGCAAATCCGTGTAGAAAGCCGGCTCGCAAAGCTTCCGGCCGGGGGCTGAACGGAAGGCTGCATCCGCAGCAGGAGGTTTCCCTCCGTCTTCCCGTGTCTCCGCCTTCGATTGCGTTCCGTCGGGCCTTTCTCCGGGCTCGAAGGGCTCCGCGCCGGAAATTGCGAGTAGACAAGAGAAAGGCAATCAGATGGCTCTGTACGAGCACATTTTCCTTGCCCGGCAGGACGTGACGGCCCAGCAGGTCGAAGGGTTCACCGAGCAATTCAAGTCGATCATCACCACCGCTGGCGGCACCGTCGGCAAGGTCGAATACTGGGGCGTCAAGTCCCTGACCTACCGCATCAAGAAGAACCGCAAGGCGCACTTCACGCTGTTGAACCTCGACGCGCCGGCCGCTGCCATCGCCGAGATGGAACGCCAGATGAGCATCAACGAAGACATCCTTCGCTTCATGACCATCCGCGTCGAAGAGCTCGAGGATGGTCCGTCCGCGATGATGCGCAAGCGCGAGGACAGCGATCGTGACGATCGCGGCGATCGCCGTGGTCCGCGTCCCGACCGTCCACCCCGCCGTCCGCGTGACGACGCCTCTAGCGAAGGAGCCTCGTTCTAATGGCCACCGCACCCCGCCGTCCGTTCTTCCGTCGTCGCAAGACCTGCCCGTTCTCGGGCCCGAACGCGCCGAAGATCGACTACAAGGACACCCGTCTGCTGTCGCGCTACATTTCCGAGCGCGGCAAGATCGTCCCGTCGCGCATCACGGCCGTGTCGGCCAAGAAGCAGCGTGAACTGGCCCAGGCCATCAAGCGCGCCCGCTTCCTCGGCCTCCTGCCCTACGTGATCAAGTAAGAAACCCAGCGGCCGCCGGTCACAACCTGCGGCCGCCAGTTGGGCGCGACGGCAAATTGCTGATCGCACCCTAACCGCTCAAAGGATGCGGGACAGCGCAGTTCATGATTTCTCGTATTGCCATAGCCATCGGCGCCGGCTTCGCGGCCGCTCTGCTCTTTTACATTCCGGTAAAAGGCACGGCTTTGGCCATGATCCTGGCGATCTTCGCGGCTCTGCCGATCATGATCGCCGGCCTGTCCTTCAGTCCCGCCGTCGCTTTCGGTGCCGCCATTGCCGGCAGCGCCGCGCTGATGCTGGCGCTGGACGAAATCTTCGCCGCCACGTTCGCTCTCACCTCCGCCCTGCCCGCCTGGTGGCTGACGCGCCTGGCCTGGCTCGCTCGTCCCGCCGCCACGGGCGAAACCGGCGCCGGCCCCGATGGGCTCGTCTGGTATCCGCTCGGCCAGCTTCTGGCCTGGATCACTGCGCTCGCCGCCGCCATGTCGATCGCCGGCATTGTGATGGCCTGGTATCGCTTCGGCTCCTACGACGCCTTCCTCGAGGAAGCGACGCGGCGCATGCGGCCGCTGATCGAAGCGCTGTTCAGCCGCGGCGGCACGACCACCATTCCCGCCGGGCTCGATGCCGACGGATTGGCTCGCATCTTCGTTCTGGCCATGACACCGATCTTCGCCGGCTGGACCGTGGTGACGACGGCACTCAATCTCTGGCTCGCCGGGCGCATTGCCCGCGTCTCGGAACGGCTGGGGCGCCCCTGGTTCGACCTGCCGGAAAATCTGGTGATGCCGCGCACCATGCTGCTCGCCCTGGTGGCCGGCGCCGTGCTGATCCTGCCGGAAGGCTTTCTGCGCGTGACCGGTTACGTCATCCTGGCCGCGCTCGGCATGGCGCTGGTGCTGCAGGGACTGGCGTCCTTGCACTATGCCTCGCGGCCGTCGCGGGTGCGCTCGACCATGCTCACCCTGCTCTACGTTTCGCTTTTCATCCTCTTCCCGCTACCGCTCCCGCTTCTCGCGGTGGTCGGGCTTGTTGACATGCTCATGAGCATCAGAAACCGAAGCACCATTTCGCCGGCCCCCGGCGCCTGACATCACGAAGGAGTATCGATTATGGAAGTCATTCTGCTGGAACGTATCGCAAAGCTCGGCCAGATGGGCGAGCAGGTTCGCGTCAAGGACGGCTATGCCCGTAACTTCCTGCTGCCGCGCGGCAAGGCTCTGCGCGCCACGGAAGCCAACAAGAAGCGCTTTGAATCGCAGCGCGCTCAGCTCGAGGCCCGTAACCTCGAACAGAAGAGCGAAGCCGAAAAGATCAAGGAAAAGCTCGACGGCAAGACCTTCGTCATCATCCGCCAGGCGGGTGAAACCGGCCAGCTCTACGGCTCGGTCGCGACGCGCGACGTGGCCGAAGTGGTCACCGCCGACGGCATCAGCCTCAACCGCAATCAGGTCGTGCTGACGACGCCGATCAAGGCGATCGGCCTGCACGCCGTGCCGGTTCACCTGCATCCGGAAGTCGAAGCTTCGATCACCCTTAACGTCGCCCGTTCGCCGGAAGAAGCCGAGCGTCAGGCCCGTGGCGAGGAACTCGTCACCCGCGAAGAGACCAGCATGGAATCGCTGGGCCTCGAAGTCGGCGCCGCGCTTGCCGAAGCTGGCGGCGACGACGCTTAATTCTTGACTCATTTCAAAGACAACGCCCGCGCTTCGGCGCGGGCGTTTTACGTTGAAGGGGCACCTGATCGAGAGTCAAGGACACGGTCTGCTTATATTTTTGTCCTGTGAGAATCGGGCACTGAAGCCAGACGGCAGGGAATCATTTATGCTTGCTCTCGCGCCCCTGCCGGAAGTGTGTCACTCCTAATGCTATCGGCAGAACGGCGCTTTAGATCGTCGCGCCGGTGCGTGGCGTCTCTTTCAAATTGCAGGAATGAATGGCTGCCGTCGGTCAATTGGCGGTCCGCTTCGATGCGTCGACGGACCAAGCAGATACAGGGAACTTCCGCACCGCTCCGCACAATGTGGAGGCCGAACAGGCCCTTCTGGGCGCCATTCTGGTCAACAACGATGCCTTCGATCGGGTATCGGATTTTCTACGCGCCGAACATTTTTCCGAAGAGTTGCATCGTCGCGTGTTCGAGGTCTCGGCGCAGCTCATTCGCGCCGGCAAGCTCGCCTCGCCCGTCACGCTGAAAACCTTTCTTGGCGATCACGATCTCGGCGGCCTCACCGTGCCGCAATATCTCGCTCGCCTCGCGGCCGAAGCGACGACCATCATCAATGCCGAAGACTATGGCCGCACGATCTACGATCTGGCGATCCGTCGCAATCTGATCAACATCGGCGAGGATATCGTCAACGTCGCCTATGACTCGCCTGTCGATGCATCGCCGCGTACGCAGATCGAAGAAGCCGAACGCCGGCTCTACGAAATTGCCGAACAGGGCCGCTATGACGGCGGCTTCCAGAAATTTTCCGATGCGCTCACGCAAGCCATCGACGTTGCCGCCAAGGCCTATGAACGCGACGGCAAACTATCGGGCATTTCGACCGGCCTCGTCGATCTCGATCACAAGATGGGCGGTCTGCAATCGTCCGACTTGATCGTCCTCGCCGGTCGTCCGGCCATGGGCAAGACGTCGCTGGCCACCAACATCGCCTTCAACGTGGCGAAGGCCTACGAATATGATGTGAAGCCCGACGGCTCGCATGTGCCCCGCAACGGTGGCATCGTCGGCTTCTTCTCTCTCGAAATGTCGTCGGAACAGCTCGCCACCCGTATCATCGCCGAGCAATCGGGCGTGGCGTCCTACAAGATCCGCCGTGGCGACATTCAAGATCATGAATTCCATCGCATTTCGGAAGCGGCGCGCGAAATGCAGTCGGTGCCCTTCTATATCGACCAGACCGGTGGCATCTCCATCGCCCAGCTCACCGCACGCGCGCGCCGCTTGAAGCGCCAGAAGGGTCTCGATCTTCTGATCGTCGACTACCTGCAATTGTTGTCGGGCTCGAAGTCGAGCAGCAGCAACCGCGTGCAGGAACTCACCGAAATCACCACCGGCCTGAAAGCCCTGGCCAAGGAACTGGCCGTTCCGATCATCGCGCTGTCGCAGCTCTCGCGTCAGGTCGAAAACCGTGACGACAAGCGGCCGCAACTTTCGGACTTGCGTGAATCCGGCTCCATCGAACAGGACGCCGACGTCGTCATCTTCGTCTATCGCGAGGAATATTATCTCAAGAACCGCGAGCCGCGCGCCGGCACGGAAGAGCACATCAATTGGATGGCCGAGATGGAACGGGCGCACGGCAAGGCCGAAGTGATCATCGGCAAGCAGCGTCACGGTCCCACGGGCACTGTCGAACTCTCCTTCGAGGCAGAACTGACGCGCTTCGGCAATCTGGCCCGCGACGATTCTCTTCCGACCCAGATGTGATATGGCTGCGGCGATGACCCGCTTGCCTCCATTGACCCAATCGATTCCCACGCCGCAGGCGCTGGCCACCTTGCATGTCGATCTCGACGCTCTGGTCGCCAACTGGCGCCTGCTCGCGGCGCGTGCCGCGCCGGCCGCCTGCGCCGCCGTCATCAAGGCCGATGCCTATGGCACGGGCATCGCGCCGGCCGCGCAAGCTCTGGCTGCTGCCGGCTGCAACACCTTCTTCGTCGCCCATCTCAGCGAAGCCTTGCGCGTGCGCGAAGCCGCTGGCCCTGCCCCGGCGATCTATCTCCTCAACGGTCTCATCGATCATGTCGACACGCTGGCGGCGCTGACCCATGGCGATATCCGCCCCGTCCTCGTCTCGCCGGAGCAAGTGCGCGCGTGGACGAACTATCGCCCGCGCCATGGCACGCGTCCGAGCTGCGCCGTGCAGATCGATACCGGCATGAACCGCTTCGGCCTTGGCGTGATCCAAACCGAAACCCTGGCGGAGACTATCCGCGAGGTATCGCCTTCTCTGCTGATGACCCATTTCGTCTCATCGGAATATCGCGACGATCCGTTGAACGAGCGGCAGATCGAGCGTTTCGAACGAGCGACCGCGCGGCTACCCGGCATTCCCCGCAGCATGGCCAATTCGTCGGGGATCTTTCTGCCGCAGCAGCCCTTCTTCGATCTGGTTCGGCCGGGCTATGCGCTTTACGGCGGCAATCCCTTCCCCGATCAGCCCAATCCGATGCGGCCGGTGGTTCGCCTGACGGCGCCAATCCTGCAATTGCGCGAGGTCGAGGCGGGCGAGACCGTCGGCTATAATGCGCAATGGACGGCGAAACGCCGTTCGCGCCTTGCCGTGATCGGCGTCGGCTATGCGGACGGCATCCCGCGCAATGCGATGGCGACGGAAACCCAACCGGGCGGCGAAGCCATCGTGCTTGGCACACGTTGCCCCTTCGCCGGCCGAGTGTCGATGGACATCATCGTCATCGACGTCACCGATGTGACAGATGCCGCGCTCGCGCCCGGCGTCGAGGTGGAACTCTTGAACGATGTCATCACCGTCGACGATCTTGCTTCGAGATCAAAGACCATCGGCTATGAAATCCTGACCTCGCTCGGCCGGCGCTACCATCGCGTTTATGTGAGCCAGGGGCGCCCGACGCCCCCTTGACGGTCGGCACCGCCGACCGCCAGACTTACCCAAAAGACCGGCAGCAAAACCGGCCCGTGATGACATCACACGCGGGAGGATTCGCATGCACGCTTTGCGTTCGCTGATGCTGGCAGTCGCCGCAATCGCAATCGGCTCATCCTTTGCCTTAGCCCAGGTAGACATCGGCCCCACCAACATTGGCGGTACGGTAACAGGACCCAAAGGTCCTGAAGCGGGCGTCTGGGTGATCGCCGAGACGCGCGATCTGCCGATCCGTTTCATCCGCATCGTCGTCACCGACGATCAGGGCCGTTATCTCGTGCCCGATCTGCCGCAAGCCAGTTACGATGTTTGGGTACGCGGCTATGGCCTCGTCGATTCCAATAAGGTCAGGTCGGCACCGGGCCAGACCATAAATCATACTGCGGTGATCGCCCCGACACCGCAAGCGGCAGCGCAATATTATCCGGCGATCTATTGGTATACGATGATGCGCCTGCCGCCGGCCGACGCGTTCAACGGCAAGTCGGAAGAGATTCCTGCCAGCGTCTCGCTGGGCCAATGGCTCAATGGCATCAAAAACAACGGCTGTATCGGTTGCCACCAGATCGGCCAATTGTCGACGCGCACGATCCCGACGGAATTCGGCACGGGCGCAGATGGTTGGCTGCGCCGCATTCAATCGGGCCAGGCCGGTGAGCTGATGGTCAACATTATCGCCGGCGAATTGGGCGGCGCACCCTTGAAATATTTCGGCGACTGGACCGACCGGGTCGCGAAGGGCGAATTGCCGGCGACGCAGCCGCCACGGCCGCAAGGCGTCGAGCGCAATATCGTCGTGACGTTGCGCGACTGGATGAACGAGAAACAATATCTGCACGATCTGATCGCCAGCGACCGCCGCAACCCGACCGTCAATGCCTATGGCCCGCTCTACGGCTCGCCGGAATATAGCTCCGACGACATGCCGATCCTGGATCCGGTGCGCAATACAGCAACCTCCTTCCATCTGCCGACGGCGCCCGGCACGCCTGAGGCACTCGGGCCAGGACACGCGGCGATGAAGGAACCGCTGCAAGCCTCGCATTATTGGGGCATGGAAAAGATCTGGAACACCAAGGCCAACAATCACAACAGCATGTTCGATGAAAAAGGCAGGCTGTGGCTGTCGGCGACCGGACAAGGCCCGGACAATCCGGATTTCTGCAAGAAAGGTTCGGACCATCCGTCGGCGAAAATCTTCCCGCTCGAACGCAGCAATCGCCGCGTCACCATGTTCGACCCGAAGACGCAAGAGTACAAAGCCATCGCCACCTGCTTTGGCACGCACCATCTGCAATTCGGCTATGACGCCAACAACACGTTGTGGACGTCGGGCGGCGGCCCGGTGGTGGGCTGGATCAACACCAAGATGTTGGATGAGACCGGCGATCAGGTGAAGTCGCAAGGCTGGACGCCGCTCATCCTCGACACCAACGGCAACGGCAAGCGCGACGATTATGTCGAGCCGAACCAGCCGGTCGATCCGACCAAGGACAAGCGCATCGTTGCCGGCTTCTATGCGGTGATGCCCAATGTCACCGACGGTTCGGTGTGGGGCACCTATCGCGCCTATCCCGGCGCCATCGTGCGTCTCAATCCGGGTTCCGATCCGAACACGACGCTGGCTGAAATCTACAATGTGCCGGCGCCAGGCTTTGGAGCGCGCGGCGGCGACATCGACAAGAAAGGCGTCGTCTGGGTGTCGCTGGCCAGCGGCCATCTCGGCGCCTTCGACCGCAGCAAGTGCAAGGCGCCGCTCAATGGCCCCAACGCGACCGGCAATCATTGTCCCGAAGGCTGGACCCTCTATCAATATCCAGGCCCCGGCTTCGAAGGCATCGGCCGCAACAGCGCCGAGTCGAGCTATTATTCCTGGGTCGATCAGCACAACACCTTCGGCCTGGGCGAAGACGTGCCGATGTCGACAGGCAATCTCAACGACGGCATCCTCGCCTTGAAAGACGAGACGTGGATCACGCTGCGCGTGCCCTACCCGCTCGGCTTTTATGCGAAAGGATTTGACGGACGCATCGACGATCCGAAAGCCGGCTGGAAAGGCCGCGGCCTTTGGGCGGCGAACGGCGACCGCACGCCCTGGCTGATCGAAGGCGGCAAAGGCTCACGCCCCCTGGCGGCGCATTTCCAGCTGCGGCCCGATCCGCTGGCACGGTGATCAGGCCGCAGACTTGGCCGCCACGGCGTTCAATTCGATGCGCATGCCGGGCGCAACGAGGCCCGCGACGATGAGGCTGGCCCGCACCGGATAGGGCGGCTTGAAATAGCTGCGATAAACCTCATCGACCTTCGCCATGTCGGCGACATCGAGCAGGTAGATGGTGACCTGCAAGACATCGGCGAAGGTGCAACCGCCAGCCGCGAGCGCGCGACCGAGATTGTCCAAGGTCAAGCGCGTCTGCGCTTCGATGCCTTCTTGCAGGATCTTGCCAGCGGAATCGACCGGGCCGTGGGTGGTGAACAGAAGTCCGCCGTGCTGCATCGCCCATGAGAAGGGCTGGGGCGGCGTCGGCAATCCAGTTTCCACATGCCGGCTCACGCGTCGCTCTCCATCGTCATCATCAGGTTTTTGACAGCGGTCGATGTCGCTTCGAGATGTTCGCGCATCAGTTCGATCGCACGGTTGGGATCGCGCGCCAACACGGCTTCCATGATCGCGCGATGCTCGCCGTTGATATCACGCACGGCGGCCTCGCTTTTGGCGTGGCGGAAGAGCCGGATCGAACGGTACCGCTCGGATTGATCGGTCAAAATATTCCAGAAGCGCAGCAGCCATTGCGAGCCGCAAGCGGCGACAAGAGCGAAATGAAAGCGGCGATGGCAGGTCTCCCATTCGACGACGACATCGCGATCGTGAAGTCCCGTGGGAAGCGGCGCTTTTGAAAGGAGATGCATCGCGGCAATGATCTCGGCTTCCCAGGCTGCGTCGCCGCGCGCGATCGAACGGCGCAGGCACGAGGCCTCCACGTCCATGCGCACTTCAAGCAGGTCGGCCAGTTCTTCCAGCGACACGCGGGAGACGCGCGAGCCGCGATGGGATTCGGCCTCGACCAATCCCTCGCCCGACAAGCGCGTCAGCGCTTCGCGGATCGGGGTCAGGCCCAGCCCAAACCGCTCCTGCAGATCAGCGGCCCGGAGCCGATCGCCCGGCTGCAGGTCGCCCCGCAAAATGCCAAGGCGAAGCTGTTTGTAGGCATTGTCCGTCTGCGATTCAGGCAATGTGCTCACAGAATCAGCCTTTACATATGAAGGTTTTCATATTTTATATAATCCTGTCGATTTCATGACAAGACGTTTTCGGGAGTGGTCAATGATGCAGACACGCAGAACTTTCGCCGCCGGGCTGGCCTCGGCCGCATGCGCCGCTCCCTTCATCACAGCCGCGGTGGCACAGTCCGCGACGACCATCCGCGTTTCGACCGCCGCGCCGCCGAGCGACTTCCTCAATCGGGCGTTGGAACGGATGAAGGCCGATCTCGAAGCCGCCAATGTCGGCATTCAGTTCAGCGTCCATCCCGCCTCGACCCTTTTCCGGCAGGGCACGGAAGTTCCGGCGCTCCAGCGCGGCAACCTTGAAATGTGCAGCATGACCACGTTCGAGGTGGCGCAGCAGATCCCCGAACTCGGCTATTTCAATCGCGGCTATCTGTTCAACGATCACGCGCATCTGCGTCGCGCCTTCGACGGGCCGATCGGCGAGGACTATCGCAAAGCCGTGTCGAGCCGCATGGGCATCGAAATTCTCGCCACCCATTATCTGGGCACGCGGCAGGTCAGCCTGCGGCAGAAGCGCAACGTCAAGGGACCGGCCGATCTCGCCGGCACCAAACTGCGCATGCCGGCGGGGCCGGAATGGCTGCTGCTTGGGCGCACCCTGGGCGTGGCGCCCATCCCGCTCGGCATGCCCGAAGTCTATCTCGCCTTGAAGACGGGCACGATCGATGGCCAGGAAAACCCGCTGTCGATCTTCAGCGCCGCCAAGCTCTTCGAAGTCTCCGAACAGGTGGTGCTGACCTCCCATGTGGTTCAGCCGGTGTTCCTGGCGATGGCCAAGCCCGTCTGGGACAAGCTCAACCCCGATCAGAAGAAGGCTGTCGAAACGGCGGCGAAGGCCGCCGCGACCTGGGGCGACACCGCCCGTCTCGACGACGAGAAGACCATCGTCGAAACGATCAAGGGCCGTGGCCTGACGGTCGAGACGCCCGATCTCAAACTGTTCCGAGAGGCTGCCGACCGCGCCTATACGGGTGCCGACGCGACCAAGGCCTGGGACCTCCAGGGCCTGAAGCGCGTGCAATCCGCCTGAACGCGCTGTGACCCCGTCCGACGCTCCGGCAGCCTTCCCGCTGCCGCCGACCGCAGCCGCTGTTCTCTCGTGGCTGCGCATGCTCGCCAGTTGGATCGCGAACATCATGTTCGCGCTCGTCTTCCTGATCTTCAATTACAAGATCATCACCCGCTATATCGGCCATGAGGAAGCGGTGTGGGCCGATGAAGTCTCGGTGATCCTGTTCATCTGGATCATCTTCTGGGTGAGCGCTTTCCTGGTCCGCGAACAGGAACAGATCAATTTCGATTTGCTCTATCGATGGTTCGGCGATCGCGGCAAGCGTGTCGTCGCCATCATCAGGCATCTGCTGGTCGGCGGCCTCGTCATTTGGTCACTGCCCGGCTCGATCGATTACATCCTGTTCCTATGGCGCGAACGCACGCCCGTCCTCGATCTGCGGCTCGACTATGTCTACGCCTGTTTCGGCATCTTCCTGATCGCCGTCGCGATCCGCTCGGTCACCAGCCTCTTCATCTTGTGCACGCCTTACTGGCGCAGCCGCATCTGATCGCATCCCATGTCGCACGGTCTTTGGATTCTCATCGGCGTTTTCACCGTCGCGGCCGCGCTCGGCGCACCGCTCGGCCTCTCGATGCTCGTCTCGGGCTTCGCCTATCTGATCGTCACCCATCAGGACGTCGGCCTGGTCGTCGATCAGACGATGAACGGGCTCTATAACAGCTATCTCCTGATCGCCGTGCCGCTGTTCCTGTTCGTCGCCAACGTGATGAACGCCAGCGGCGTGATCGAGCGCCTGCTGCGCTTCGGCGCCGCGATGGTCGGCCACCTGCCCGGCGGTCTTGGCCAGGTCAACGTCATTTCCAACCTGATCTTCTCGGGGATGAGCGGTAGCGCCGTCGCCGACGCGTCGGGACCCGGCCTCGTCATCGCGCGCATGATGTCCAAGAACGGCCGCTATCCCAGAGGTTTCGCGGCGGCGACCTCGGTCGTCTCGGCAACGCTCGGCCCGCTGATGCCGACCTCCATTCCGATGATCTTCTATGCCCTCATCGCCAATGCCTCGGTCGGCGCGATGTTTCTGGGCGGCCTCATCCCGGCCATTCTGCTGGCCGGATCGTTGATGATCGTCATCGCCATCATCGCGCGGATCCGCAACTTTCCGCGCGAGGAGCGCGTCAGTTGGTCGGCGATGCCGCGCATCTTCGGCGACGCCGCGGCGCCCTTGGCCTTGCCTGGCATCCTGCTCGGATTGATCTATTCAGGAGTGACGACGCCGACGGAAGCCGCCGCCATCGCCGCCAGCTATGCGCTGATCCTCGCCTTCGTCGTCTATCGCACCCTGCGCCTGCGCCAGCTCTTCACGGTGATCTCCGACACGATCCGCGCCACGTCGATGATCGCGCTCATCATGGCCGGCGCCTTCGTGTTCAACTATGCCGTCGCCAACGAGGGTGTGCCGCAGCTCATCCAATCAACCTTGATGAAGTGGAACTTCTCGCCGACGGTTTTCCTGCTGTGCGTCGATGTCCTCTTGTTCATGCTCTGCGTCGTGCTCGACGAAGTGACCATTCTCTTGGTGATCGTGCCGCTGCTGGTGCCGATCGCCCAGAGCATGGGCATCGATCTCGTGCATTTCGGCATCGTCGTGGTGCTCAACATGATGGTCGGCCTCACCCTGCCGCCGCACGGGCTTTTGCTCTTCGTCATGAGTGGACTGACCGGCACGCCGTTGGCGGAAATTTTCCGCGAGGTGCCGCCGTTCATCGTCGCGACGCTCGGCGTCGTGGTGCTGGTGACGCTCTTTCCCGAAATCGCATTGTGGCTGCCGCGCATGGCCGGCTTGATCCACAATTGAGGCCTGTTTTGGATACGATCAAGCTGCATGGCTTCACGCTCGAGCGTCAGCCGGCTCCCCCCGTCAAATTGGCCGAAGCTTATTCGGACACAGCGTTACGTCTTTCGTCCGCCCCGATGCCGGGCATCGTCGCCCATCGCGATGTCGCCTGGGGGCCGGAGCGATGGCAGCGCTTCGATGTCTTCGCGCCGACGGGTGCGAAGGAAGCCCTGCCCGTCCTGATCTTCCTGCACGGTGGCGGCTGGGTCGTCGGCTGGAAGGAATGGGGGGGCTTCATGGCTCCTGCCGTCGCGGCAGCCGGCGCCATTCTCGTCTGCCCCACCTATCGCCTGGCGCCGACCCATCGCTTTCCCACCTTTCTCGAGGATTGTCTCGATGCGGTGGCGGCGGTGAAGCAGCGGATCGGCGAACTCGGCGGCGATGCGCGACAAATCTATATCGGCGGACATTCGGCCGGCGGACACCTCGCGGCCATGGTCGGCTTTCGCCGTGATCTGTGGCGTGGCCGCATCGGCAAGGAATTGCGCGGCCTCCTGCCCGTCAGCGGCATCCTCGATCTCGTGCACGAGAATCCCACGCCGGAGAGCCTGGAGGCTGCCGTCTACAGCACGGTGCTCGCCAGCCCCGGCGATGATGTCGGCGCCAGTCCCGTGACCTATGCGGCGAGCCTGCGCATGAAAATGCTGCTCGCCTGGGGCGAAAACGATTCACAACGCGTCAAAGACTCGAACGACAGGATGGCGGTGGCCCTGAGCCAGGCTGGCCGGCCGTTCGAGGAGATGAAACTGGCCGGGCTCGACCATTTCGGCACCCATCTGGCGCTCCAGGATGCCGCCCATCCCTGGTACGGCGTCCTCTCGCGCTGGATTGCCGAGGACGCCTGATCACGGGAACGCATTTTGCCGCAGCTTCATTAGAATGCGAATATACGAACCATATATGATTCGTATATTGCCGCACTGAGATCAGGTTTCGATGGGCATTGTGAAAATTGACGACGAGCTTCACGAGGAAGTTCGGCGGGCCAGCACGGTCATGTGCCGGTCCATCAATGCTCAGGCCGAGTTCTGGATGAAGATAGGCATGCTTGCCGAGGCGCGTCCGACCCTGTCCTTCAACGACATCGTGAAGATGCAGTTTGAAGCTGCACAAGTTCAGGCCGCGCAAGTCGGCATGGCGACTGCGACGGCCGGCTGACATGGTCAAGACCGCCGACGAACTGACGCTCATGCGAACATCCGGCAAATTGCTGGCGTCCGTTTTCGAGATGCTGGATCGGCAAAATCTTGCCGGTATGTCGACCATGCAAGTCAACGATCTGGTCGATCGTTTCATCACGGTCGATCTCGCTGCACGGCCGGCGAGCAAGGGGCAATACGGTTTCAAATATGTCCTGAACTGCTCAATCAACCATGTCGTGTGCCACGGCGTGCCTGACCCAAACGAGATCATCCGAGACGGCGACATCATCAATCTCGACATCACGCTGGAAAAGAACGGCTTCATCGCGGACTCGAGCAAGACCTATCTGGTGGGCAATGCCCCACCGGCGGCGCGGCGGTTGGTGCGGGTCGCGCAAGAGGCGATGTGGCAAGGGATCAAACAGGTGCGACCCGGCGCACATCTGGGAGATATCGGTTTCGCGATCGAACGGCATGCCAAGAAGAACGGCTACGCCATCGTGCGGGACTATTGTGGGCACGGGATCGGCCGGGAAATGCACGAGGACCCCCAGGTGCTCAATTTCGGTCGTCCCAGAACCGGCCTGAAGTTGAGGGAGGGCATGGTGTTCACCATCGAGCCGATGGTGAACCAGGGCTCCGGCCTGGTCGCCACCGAACAGGACGGATGGACGGTTGTCACGAAGGACCGGAAGCTGTCCGCACAGTTCGAGCATACCGTCGCGGTGACGGGAAACGGCGTCGAGGTGCTCACCTTGCGCAGCGATGGGACCTGATCCCGGTTGTGACCTTTGACGATTCCGTCAAACCGCAAAACGCGATAGGGTCCAGATCGCAAAACGAGAGGGACCATGAAATACGGATCAGGAATTGCCGCCGTCGACCATTATGTGAACCACGACTACGACAGCGTGTTCGGCATGTCGTCGCAGTTCGCGGCCATTATCGCCGCCCATGTGATGAAACGGCAGAGCCAACTCGGCATCGCCGGCCATATGGCGGAGATCGGCACGTTCGAGGGGCGTTTCTTCATCGCCATGGCGCTGGCGCTGCAACCGGGCGAACGGGGCGTTGGCATCGACACGTTCGAATGGCCGAGCCCAAAGGTGCGCGACAAGCTCCTGAGCCACATGCAGCGGCTCGGCGTCCGCACAGCGGACATGACCGTGCTGACGGCCAACAGTGCCGACCTCACCAGCGCCGATATCGCCGGCCCACTCGGCGGACCGGTGCGCTTCTTTCACATCGACGGCGATCACACGCCGAAGGCGCTGACCCACGATCTCGACCTGGCCTATGCGATCATGCATCCCAAGGGCGTCATCTGCCTCGACGACATGCTGCACCCCGGCTTTCCGCTACTCACGGTCGCGGTTTACGAATGGCTGCAGAAACATCCCGACATGCGGGTGTTCTGCGTGATCGACCGGGAAGATATTGTCGCGGCACCGAAATTCATGCTGTGCCGACATGAAGCCGCCGCGCTTTACGAGCAGGATCTGCTCGACAATTTCCCGGAGTGGCATTTCGAAGCCGCCTCGCAATGGGAGCAATGGGTGGCCATCGTGCTCACGCCGCATCCCCGCTTCGCCGTTGTCGAATAGGCAACGGAACCGGGGAGGAAGCGGCTGGCCGGCAGTCTGGAATTGCGCTAAAACTGGACAATAAAATCTGAACGGGTGGAACCATGCAGAACACCGCAAAGCTTGAGTCGCAGGACGAAGTTGTCGCCGAGGCGGGCAAGATCGCCACTGCCAAAGCGAAGCCGGGCATGAGCCACGACGACAAGGATGAGTTGCTCGAAAACGCCATGATGGGCGTGCTCGACCGCAATGTCGCCATTCCCTGGTTCGGCAATGTGGAAGAATTCGCCAAAGGCGGCCCGCCGCCGGCCGGCGGCAAATTCCTGATGCATTACGAGCCGCGGCTGCCGCAGATGCCGGAAAAGCCGACCTTAATGGACTATCTGAAAAAGCGCCTGCTCTTGAGCAAGCGCGGCGGCAACCATCTCCTGCAAAGCGCCAATCTGGCCAAGAAGAACGGCCTGCCGGACAAGCTCGTTCTCGCCTGCCTGCTGCACGACATCGCCGTCGTCGCTCATATCCGTACCGACCACGGCTATTACGGCGCGCAGATGATCGAGCCTTATGTCGACGAGGAGACCTCCTGGTCGATCCGCTATCACCAGGCGCTGCGCTTCTTCCCCGATCCCAGCGTCGGCTATGAATATCCGGAGCTTTACACGCGCGTGTTCGGCGAAGACTACGTGCCGCCGAACTATGTGAAACAGGCTTACGAGGAAGCGCGCAATCACAAGTGGTATATGTCCGCGCGCCTAGTGACGATGAACGACCTCTATTCGTTCGATCCCAACGTCAAGGTCGACGTGGATGACTTCACCGACATCATCGGCCGCACGTTCCGGCAACCGGAAGACGGTCTGGGCTTCGACAACAGCCCGTCGTCGCATATGTGGCGCAGCCTGATCTGGCCGAACAACTTCCTGTAAAGTTCGTTCGGCCTCAACGGTCGCGCACAACAACATTCAGGTTCCTCGCAAGCGCGGCATCTTCCGCAGGTGTCGCGCTTTGTCATAAGCATATGGGAAAGCCATCGGGCAAAAACATCGGGAGAGAGACATGCAGAACGCAGCACCGATCACCTCACAAGACGACCTTACGACCGAGGCCGGCAAGATTGCCGCGGCGAAAGTCACGCCGGGCATGAGCCATGACGCCAAGGACGAACTGCTCGAACACGCGATGATGGGCGTGCTCGATCGCCATGTCGCCATTCCCTGGTTCGGCAATATCGATGCCTTTTCGAAAGGCGGCTTGCCGCGCTCGCAGGGCCTCCACCTCATGCATGACGAACCGCGCCTGCCACGGATGCCGGAAAAGCCGACGCTGATGGACTATCTGAAAAAGCGGGTCATGCTGAACAACCCGCACAACAACCATCTGCTGCAGAGCGCCAATCTGGCGCGCAAGAACGGCCTGCCGGAAAAGCTGGTCCTCGCCTGCCTGCTGCATGACATCGCCGTCACCTGCTATATCCGCACCGATCACGGCTATCACGGCGCGCAGATGATCGAACCCTATGTGGACGAGGAGATGTCCTGGGCGATCCGCTATCATCAGGCGCTGCGTTTCTTCCCTGATCCCAGCGTCGGCTACGAATATCCAGAACTCTACACGCGCACCTTCGGCGAGGACTACGAGCCGCCGGCCTATGTGAAGCGTGCGGCGGAACAGGCCCGCAATCACAAATGGTATATGTCGGCACGGCTGGTGACGATGAACGATCTTTATTCGTTCGATCCGAATGCCAAGGTCGATCTCGACGACTTCACCGACATCATCGGCCGTCATTTCCGCCAGCCGGAGGAAGGTCTCGGCTTCGACGACAGCCCGTCATCGCATATGTGGCGCAGCCTGATCTGGCCGAACAATTTTCTTTAAGCAACGCCGCCGCTAGCCCTCCGCATCGATCCGCCGGGCCTCAGCTACCTTGCCCGCATAGGCGCGGGCGAGCAGCAGACAGATCAGGACTGTTGGGACATAGGGCGTCATGATGACAAGGGTCAGCTCACGCAACGGGAGCGACTGGGCCAGCAGATAGCCCGCCAGCACCGGTCCCACGATGAACGCCGCGCGCCCGAAGCCCGTGGCAATGCCGACCGCGGTAGCGCGGAAAGCCGTCGGATAGAGGTTTCCGACCAGACCGACGAGCGCGCTGTGAGTGGCGCCTGATGCGGAAACCAGGATCACCGTCACGATCATCAGGCCGGTCTTGTCCAGCCCGTGCGCGCCGAAGGCAACGAAGCCCGCCACCGTGACTAGCGCGGCCGCCAGCATCGCCAGAAAATGATAGCGATCGAGAAACATCGCGATCAGCAACTGCGAAACGAGATTGCCGAGACCGACATAGGCAAAGGTTAGCGATGCCTCGGCCGGCGACAATCCAGCCGTTTCGAGAATGACCGGCAGCCAGCTCACGAGAATGATGAATGTCAGCGATTCCAGCAGGCAGCATATCCACAGCAACATGTTCACCGCGATATTGTCACGATGCAGCAGCGCGCCGAGCACTTGGCGGGCCCGGCTCGCCTTGCCGTGGGGCCTGACCGATATCAGCCGTCCCTCCGTCGCATCGGCGCCCATGGCCTTGAGCGCCTTTGCAAGGCGTGGCGAGCCCGGCTTGGTGATGACGAGAAACCGGATCGATTCCGTCAGCCAGACGACCAGCACCGCGCAGACGATGAGTCCCGACACGCCGGGTATGAGGAATACCGCGGGCCAACCGAAACGGGGGATAAACGCCGCAGCGATACCGCCGATCGCCGCAGCGCCAAGACCGATGCCGATGAACGGGATCATCACCATGCGCGACTTCAGCCCCTTGGGAGCGACTTCGGTGAGCAGCGCGATCGCGTTCGGCATCACGCCGCCCATGCCGAGCCCAGCGACAAACCGCAGCGCGTATAATTCCCACAGCGAGCCGGCGAAAGCGGTGCACAGGGTCGGTATGCTGTAGATCAGCACGCCGAGGATGATGCCGATGCGGCGCCCGTAGCGGTCGCCGATCGCGCTGAACGACAAAGCTCCCAGCAGGACGGCGAGATTGCTGATCGCGAAAGCAAGACCAATGTCGCTCTGCGACACCGACCAGTCGCGGATCAGCGCCGGGGCCGCCACGGCCAGCGCATTATAGTCCATCCCCTCGACGAACAGCATCAGGAAGCAGAGGAACATGATCTTCGCATGCCATCCGCCGAACCGCTGATTTTCCAGCAGCGATCCGACATCGATCGCAGCTCTTGTATCCGCGGGTCTTGCATCCATGTCCGATCCCCCGCCCGGTTCCTACCTGCGATATGGTGTTATTTTTCGCCACTCATGTAGCGATCATACTCGGCATGGAAATGGCGGAGACGCTGTTCCTGCTCGCCCCATAGCGGCCCTTTGAACCCGCGCGATTTCACGCCCAGCATCGTCTTCTCGATGATGTCGACATCCTGCTCGATCAGCGGACCCAGTTTGAAGCCATCCTCGATCATGTAGCGGCGGGTCGCCGGTATGCTCTTCGGATCGAGGTCCATTCCCGGCACGCTCAGATAAGGCGGCAGGCCGGTGCCGGACACAGAGCCCGGCCTATAGAGAACGATCGGCGTCATGAAATATCGCTCGGGATCCTTGGGATGCGGCTGCAGCCGCTGCAACAACACCACCTCGAAGTTCATCGCAAGCAGTGTCGCTGGAAAAGCGCTGACGCCCCAGGCGTCGGTGAACTGCTCTTCGATGAAACCCGACACATCGAAACCGGCACGCACGGCATGATCGCGCTTCCGCTTCTGGACGGCCGGACGCACGTCCTGTGCCGTGCCCTCAAAACGATCCGGATCGATGCCCGCATTGCGCAGGAAACCCTTCAGCGATTCATTCAGCGCATGCGGATCCCCCTTGGCTGTCGGCTGTCCGAAGGGCGCAAACCAGCTGCTCGCCCCATTGGCGTGGAGGTCATATTGTATCCCGAGCGGGTTGACGAACTCGGGCATGCGAAACGGCTCGTGGACAACGTCGAAATGATAGCCCTCGATCACATTCTCAAGTGCGAGCTTCCAGTTTCCGGTGACTTCCTGCACTTGTCGGCTCACGGTCACCATCTCTTCGAGACGGTAGGATTCGAGCAGACCTTCAGGCAGGCCCAGCGCTTCCTTCACCGGTCGTGCGCTGTCATCCATGTTGATCCACACGAGCCCCGCATGGACTTCGCAGCGAACCGCATTCAGGCAGGCAGCGCGTGAGGTATCGACCCCCGCGAAGCTTTCCGGATCCTTGATCGTCAGCCGGCGTCCGTCATTGGCAAAGGTCCAAGCGTGGTAAAGGCAACTGAAGACATCCATCGAACCATGTTCGGTGTAGACCAGCCTGTTCCCGCGATGCGGACAGACATTGTAGAAAGCCTTGACCGACCGATCGGCCTGCATGGTGATCAGGAAGCTCTCGTGCATGAATTCGTAGGTGAAGAAGTCTCCAGGCTTCTTGAGGTCGCAGAGCGGGCCCGCCAGGTGCCAGGTCCTCGTCCAAATCCGTTCCCACTCCTGCTCGAATATATCCTTGCGGTAATAGCGATCGCCGGTAATCGTCACTCCACTATTGTCCACCGCGGGACGCTTCGCAGCGAGCGAGCCTAAGGGCGCATCCGGATACAGAACCGTCGGCTGTTTGACTGGAACGTTCATTGCTTTCACCTCCTGATCGGATGACGGTCCGCGCCGCCATTCACCATTCGAAGCCCGGTTCCGGCGTCGCAGCCTGCGGCACCGCGACTTCGAGGACGCCGCCCCGGACACGGACCGGATATGTCTCGATCGGCCGCCGCGCCGGTTCGCACAGCGGAGCGCCATCGCGAATGTCGAAAGCGCCGCCGTGCAGCGGGCAAGCCAGCCGGTGGCCGACCAGGCTCCCGGTGTGAAGCGGCGCTCGCAGGTGGGAACAGAGATCCGACATGGCGAACCATTCGCCGCCGACGCGCGCGATCAGCACCGAAAATCCTTGTCCACCATCGACGGCGATCATCTGCCCTTCGTCGACCTGTGAAACCGGCACTAACGGGCGGAACTCTGATGTCGTCATGGCCGACTGCTGCCCAGCCTTTTGCCGTCTCCGATCACGATCGATCGAACCTTGCGCATCCTGCCCTCCGCGCGGCGCGTTAAGCCGCTCCTTCTTGACAGAAAGCTGTCATATATGAATTTTTTTGTCAAATGGAAATATACTTGTCAACTTTGCACCCCGCGACATCGCAGGGTCTGCGAGTTTTCGCGCGCGAACGTCCAGGACATGATGATTTGACGGCCTAATGGGACGGCCCCGTGAGAGGCCGTCGTGCGGCGACCGCTAGAAAACGCTCTAGTCGGCGTCCTGTTCGGGCGCGAAGGCTGCGGCGAGCTTCAGCAACAGCGTGGCGGCCGCCTGCATGTCCGCGATCTCAAACGGTTCCGCCAGTTCGCTCGCCCATCTGCGCTGCCGGCGAGAGACTTCCACGAACAGGCTTCTGCCATCGTCGGTCGGTCGAACCAGCTTCGCCCGACGATGATCGGGATTGTGGATCAGCTCGACCAGGCCGTCACGCACCATACCCTGCACGGCCAACAACACGCCTTGGCGAGTCAGTTCGAGATGCCTGGCAATCTGCGCGACCGTGCGTGGCTGGGCATCGAGCCCCCCGAGGATCTGCCACCGCACGGCTGAAAGCTTCAGATCGCGCGACAGCGCCTCGCCGCCGCGGATCAGGCGGCCATTGACGCGAAAGATCGCGAGAATGAGGGCATCGAGCGCATCGCCCTTGGGCGTCCGTGCCATCAGCGGTTCCGTTTCGCGGGACTTGGCCTGCTGGATGTCGGTCGGGTTCGAAATCTGCTCTGGCCTTGCTGATGGACGGCACGCGTTGCCGGTCAATCATCGCACAAGGTTCGGTGGATGACGAGTATCTCGACGCTGAACGATCTCTACGCGTTCGATCCGATGCGATCTCGACTATTTCACCGACAGGCGAAACGCCCCCTCGCCGACGGCTTTGATCACCGCGCTGAATGTGTCCTGCCGGTTGAGTCCCCGGGTGTTCAGTGCATGCCGCTCAAAATCGCCCAACGCGGCGAGTTGGCCATACAGCGCCGTGATCGTCTGCGGATCGCTCAGCGTGTCCCCGCCCCGCGCGCCGCAACGGGCGATGGCTTCTTCGAGGGCCGGCTGCAGAACGACGTAATGAAGCGGCACGTTCAGCGCCTGGAACGGTTTCAGGAACCAGGGACCGATGATGCCATCGACCACGACGAAATAGCCGCCCTGCGCATAGGCTTGTGCCGCCCGGGCCAAAGCGGCGACGACCACTTCATTCTGCGGATGGGCTGCCGGCAGATAGGGCGCAACCGCGCCATGCTTGATGAAGCGCCAGAAATCGTCGGCATGCAGATGCACTTTTGGCGCACCCGGCTCGGCCGCGAGGGCCTGCGCCGTCGTCGTCTTGCCCGCGCCCGGCGGGCCGGTCAGGATCAGCACTTCGCCTGCTCGCATGGCCAAGATCTCCGCCATCTTGTCCCGTAGCGCGCCAAGATCAGTTTTCCAAAGCGCGCAGTAGCCGAATCGATTTTGTTCCTGTATTGTTCTCATCAGTTCAGAGAGCCGTTGAGGACATCCGATGACCCATCCCGAGACCCGCCCCGCCGCCGAACAGCGTTTCACCCAGCGGCTTGCGCCGGCCGGTTCATTCGAGGATGCCACCGCCTCCATCCAAGCGGCCTTGGCCCAGTTGGAAAGGGCCGAGAATGCGCTCGAGCGGCAATTGCGCGACCTGCGTATCTATATCGGCAAAGACAGCGCCCGCGCGGCTTCGTAAGAGTTTCCCCGTTCCATGGCCAAACCCCACAGCACCTTTGTCTGCCAGAACTGCGGCGCGATCAGCCAACGCTGGCAGGGCCGCTGCGAAGCCTGCGAGGAATGGAACACGATCGTCGAGGAGGCACCCTCCTCCGGCATCGGCGCCCGTGCCGCCGCCGGCAAGGGCCGCGTCTTCGCCCTCGAAGGCCTCGACGGCCAGAGCAAGGAAGCGCCGCGCATCATCTCCGGCATTACCGAATTCGACCGGGTGGCGGGCGGCGGTCTGGTGCCGGGCTCGGTGATCCTGATCGGCGGTGAGCCGGGCATCGGCAAATCGACCCTGCTGATCCAGGCCTGCGCCACACTGGCGATGAAGAAACATCGCGTCGTCTATATTTCCGGCGAAGAGGCCGTGGCGCAGGTGCGTCTGCGCGCCGCCCGTCTGGGGCTGGCGTCGGCTCCCGTCGAACTCGCGGCCGAGACCAGCGTCGAGGACATTCTCGCGACCTTGAAACAGGGCAAACAACCGGCCCTGGTCATCATCGATTCCATCCAGACCATGTGGACCAGCACGGTTGAAGCCGCGCCCGGCACCGTCACGCAAGTTCGCGGTGCGGCGCAGGCGCTTATTCGCTTCGCCAAGACCACGGGCGCCTGCGTCATTCTGGTCGGCCATGTCACCAAGGACGGGCAGATCGCCGGGCCGCGCGTCGTCGAACATATGGTCGATGCGGTGGTTTCCTTCGAAGGCGACGGCGGCCATCAGTTCCGCATTCTGCGCGCGGTGAAGAACCGCTTCGGACCGACCGACGAAATCGGCGTTTTCGAAATGACCGGCTCCGGCTTGAGCGAAGTGGCCAATCCGTCCGCTCTGTTTCTCTCGGGCCGCGACGCCTCGGCGCCGGGTGCGGCAGTGTTCGCCGGCATGGAAGGCACGCGGCCGGTGCTGGTCGAGGTTCAGGCGCTGGTGGCGCCGACCTCACTCGGCACGCCGCGGCGTGCCGTCGTCGGCTGGGATCCGGCGCGTCTGTCCATGGTCCTGGCGGTGCTGGAGGCCCATGGCGGCCTGCGGCTTGGCCAATATGACGTCTATCTCAATGTCGCCGGTGGTCTGCGGGTAAACGAGCCGGCAGCGGACCTTGCCGCCGCTGCGGCCCTTGTCTCCTCGCTGACCGGCGCGCCGCTACCGGCGGAAACGGTCTATTTCGGCGAATTGGGCCTGTCCGGAGCGGTGCGGCCGGTCACCCATGCCGGGCAGCGAATCAAGGAGGCGGCGAAGCTTGGCTTCAAGGCCGCCGTCGGCCCGGATCAGAGCGGCGAGGCCGGCCCGCTCAGCCTGCGCGCCTGCGGCCATATCACCGCCTTGGTCGCTGATATCGCTGCTTCTGGCGCCGGTCGGCGCGCTCCGGCGCCCCAACGACCACGAGCTGTGGGCACTGCCTAACTGTTATTAACAAGAGGTGACGCCCTTAAGCTTCTTCGCTATAAGCGAGGCGCGCGGCGGAAACCATTCCTCATTGAGGGAGTGGTGTCCTGGCCTGCGCATCATTGGTTCCTTGGCGTGGCGGACGCCAATAGCGAGACGATTTTCGATGCCCTCTTATCTTGATCTTGGCGTTATTGCGGTCGTCCTTCTGTCTGCATTTCTGGCCATGTTGCGCGGGTTCACGCGCGAGGTTCTGGCCATCGCCTCCTGGGCCGCCGCCGCCGTCGCCGCCTATTATTTCTACCCGCTCGGCCTGCCCTATCTAAAGCCCTATATCAGCAAGGAAAACATCGCGATCGGCGTGTCCGCCGCGGCGATCTTCTTTGCCTCGCTGGTGATCGTGTCGATCTTCACGGTGAAGATTTCCGACATGATCCTCGATTCCAAAATCGGTGCCCTCGACCGTTCGCTGGGCTTCCTCTACGGCGCCGCGCGCGGCCTGCTGCTGTGCGTCGTCGCCTTCCTGTTCTTCAACTGGCTGGTGCCGGAAAAGACCCAGCCGGAATGGGCCCGCACGGCCCGCACCAAGGCGCTGCTGCAAGCCACGGGCGACCAGCTCATGGCGCTGCTGCCCGCCGACCCCGAAAGCGCCATCCTCAAGAGCCTGAAGCGCCCCGGCAGCGACGAACAGCCGGCCCCGGAGAGCGATCAGCCGCCCGCCGCCAATCCGGCCCCGGCCGCCCCCGGCCAGCGCACCGATGCAGCTCCGTCGCAGTCCGACCGGAATCGCATCCAATCGCTGATTACCCAGGGAAACCCGCAAGTTTCTGGCCAGCGCCCCTGACAAAACGGCTCGATGTGATTATGTAGGCTTCGTGACGACGCCCGCGAGTCGCATTCTGCCGCGGCCGGACCGTTCCAACCGAGCCGAATCGGGGAATTTGCCATGACGCACGCCGCGCAATCCGGGCTGAGCGAGAGCTTGGGCGTTGACGCCGCTGACGATGATAGTCCTTCCGGGGATCATTCCGCCGGAGACCAGCACGACTTCGATTTGGACGGCGATCAGCTCCGCGAGGAATGCGGCGTCTTTGGCATTTTCGGCCATCCGGACGCTGCCGCCATCACGGCGCTCGGCCTGCACGCCCTGCAGCATCGCGGCCAGGAAGCCGCCGGTATCGTTACCTTCGACGGCAAGCGCTTCTCCTCCGAGCGTCGCCTCGGTCTGGTTGGCGAGCATTTCTCCAAACAGTCGACCATCGACCGCCTGCCCGGCCATTCCGCCGTCGGCCATGTCCGCTATTCCACCACCGGCGAAACCATTCTGCGCAACGTGCAGCCGCTGTTCGCCGAACTCGATTCCGGCGGTTTCGCCGTCGGCCATAACGGCAATCTGACCAATGCGCTGACCTTGCGGCGCGAACTGATCCGCTCGGGCGCCATCTATCAGTCGACCTCCGACACCGAGGTCATCCTGCATCTGGTCGCCAAGAGCCGGCATCCCCGCATTCTCGAACGCTTCATCGAAGCGATCCGCCAGATCGAAGGCGCCTATTCGCTCGTCGCGCTCACCAACAAGAAGCTGATCGGCGCGCGCGATCCGCTCGGCATCCGCCCCCTCGTGCTGGGCGAGCTCGATGGCCGCTATATCCTGGCGTCCGAGACCTGTGCGCTCGACATCATCGGCGCCAAATTCATCCGCGACATCGAGAATGGCGAGATCGTCGTCATTTCCGAACAGGAAGACGGCAAGATCACGTTGGAGAGCCACAAGCCGTTCCCGACGCAGCCCGCCCGCCCCTGCATCTTCGAATATATCTATTTCTCGCGGCCGGACTCCATCGTTCATGGGCGCTCTGTCTATGACGTGCGCAAGAGCATGGGCGCCCAGCTCGCCATCGAAGCGCCCATCAATGCCGATGTGGTCGTGCCGGTGCCTGATTCCGGCGTGCCGGCGGCAATCGGCTATGCCCGGCAATCGGGTCTGCCTTTCGAACTCGGCATCATCCGCAACCATTATGTCGGACGCACCTTCATTCAGCCGACGCAATCGGTACGCGAGCTTGGCGTCCGCCTCAAGCACAGCGCCAATCGCGGCGTGGTGAAGGGCAAGAGCATCGTCCTCATCGACGATTCCATCGTGCGCGGCACGACGTCCGTGAAGATCGTGCAGATGATGCGCGATGCCGGCGCGCGCGAAGTGCATATGCGGATTTCCTCGCCGCCGATCACCCATCCCGATTACTACGGCATCGACACGCCGCAGCAGGACAAGCTGCTCGCCGCACGGATGCGCCATCGCGATGGTTCGATCGATCTCGACGGCATCTGCAAATATATTGGCGCGGATTCGCTGGCCTTCCTGTCCGTCGACGGCATCTATCGCGCCACCGGTTTCCCGGGCCGCGACAATGCCCGGCCGCAATTCACCGATCACTGCTTCACCGGCGACTATCCGACCTCGCTCACCGATCTCGGTGCCGAGAAGCAGCGCACGCAATTGTCGCTGCTCGCTGAAGTCGACTGAGCCTGCCATTCATGTTTGGAGTCCTGGCGCATGTCGGCGCTTGAAAATCGTGTTGCCCTCGTCACCGGCGCGTCGCGCGGAATCGGTCGCGCCGTCGCGCTCGAACTCGCCAAGCGCGGCGCCCATATCATTGCGCTCGCCCGCACCCAGGGCGCGCTCGAAGAGCTGGACGATGCGATCCGTGCGGTTGGCAGCAGCGCCACTCTGGTGCCCTGCGACCTGAAGGATTTCGATGCGATCGACCGGCTCGGCCTGGCGGTTTTCGAGCGCTGGGGCAAGCTCGACATCCTGGTCGGCAACGCTGGCCTGCTGGGGCCGACGACGCCCCTCTCCCACCTCGACCCACCGCAGTGGAACGACGTCATGGCGGTGAACGTGACGGCGAACTACCGCCTCATCCGCTCCTTCGACGCCTTGCTACGTCAGTCGGATGCCGGCCGTGCCGTGTTCATTTCGTCGGGCGCCGGCAACAAGGCCGACCTCTCGCCCTATCGCGGTCTCTATGCGACGTCGAAGGCGGCGCTGGACGCAGTCGCGAGAACATTCGCGGCGGAAACGCAAAACACCTCCAAGGTCAAAGTGATGCTGGTCAATCCCGGCTATGTGCGCACGAAAATGCGCGCGCAGCTCATGCCCGGCGAAGATCCGATGAGTCTGCCCGCGCCGGAAGAGATCGCGCCCAAGATCGTCGATTTGTGCATGCCCGACTGGACCGAGACGGGCGGCATCCTCGACATCCCCAAGGGTGCGGTGCAGCGTTTTCGCGAGCCGGTCTGAAGGCGCGCGCACGCCGCAACTTTGCCATCCGGGCAACCATCTTGCACGCTTTGCGTTTTTCCGTTCAAATCGGTTGCCGCGACCTTCGGCAGTGATCTGGACGGCCATACCGGACGTTGACTCTGAAGGCGCAGCAGGACGCAACGGCAGATTTGGCGCTGCCGTCGTGTCCAAGGGCTGACAAACGCCAGAGGAACGCGCCTTGGCGCGTCAACGAGGGCATGAGCGAAACGAACTCTGTACCGGCCCGCCGGGATGTGATCGCGGTTACTCCGGCCAACGCCGCCAACTTTGGCAAAAGCTATCCCTTCGCCGTCCGTCAGGCGATCAACCTCTGTTCCCATCTGGTTTATGGCACGCTCGACATCGAGATGCCCGACGGCAAAACCTTCCGTTTCGGCGGCGTTGAAGACGGCCCCTATGCGCGCATGATCGTGCATGACGTCGCGTTCGCCGAGAAGGTGGCGCGCGGCGGCGAGGTCGGCGTGGCCGATGCCTATCTGTCGGGCATGTGGTCGGCCGAGGATCTCGAAAAATTCCTCGAGCTGTTCTGCTACAATCAGCCGGTCATCCAAAAGCTTCTCGCCGACAAGCCGATCATCCGCTTCGTACAGATGGTCCGCCACTGGATGAATCGCAACACCAAATGGGGCTCGAAGCGCAACATCCATGCGCACTACGACCTCGGCAATAAATTCTATTCGCAATGGCTCGACCGCACGATGACCTATTCGTCGGCGATCTATGCGGACGGCGACAACGACCTCGCCTCGGCGCAGACGCGCAAATATCGCGAGCTGGCGCGGCAGATGAACATCCAGCCGGAACATCACGTGCTGGAGATCGGCTGCGGCTGGGGCGGCTTTGCCGAATATGTGGCGCGCGAGATCGGCTGCAAGGTCACCGGCCTGACGATTTCGCAGGAGCAGTTCGACTTCGCCACCAAGCGCATGGCCGATGCCGGCCTGTCCGACAAAGTCGAGATCAAATATCTCGACTATCGCGACGAGAAAGGTGTTTACGACCGGATCGCCTCGATCGAAATGTTCGAAGCGGTCGGCGAGGAATATTGGACGACCTATTTCAGCCAGTTGCGCGACCGGTTGAAACCAGACGGCGTCGCCGGCCTGCAAGTCATCACCATCCAGGAAGCGCTGTTTCCAAATTACAGGCGCGAACTGGATTTCATCCGCCGTTATATCTTCCCCGGCGGCATGCTGCCGACGGCGACGATCATGCGCGAGCTCGGCGACCGCTACGGCCTGAAGCTGGCAACAGATCGGATGTTCGGCATCGACTATGCCCGCACACTGTCGCAGTGGCGCGACACTTTCCTGGAAAAGTGGCCGTCCCTGACGACATTGGGCTTCGACGAGCGCTTCCGCCGCATGTGGGAATTTTATCTGTCCTACTGCGAAGCGGGCTTCCGCGCCGGGACCATCGACGTTCGCCAGATGGTCTACCGCAAGTCGTAACCGCACGGATTGCGCCGCGGCTCGGCACAGCCTAGACAAGATCAGCGCACAAAGAGGAAGGCGGGGGAACACCCCGCCGGAAGCCCTGGCGCGGATTAAGGAGCCGTTTCGATGAGTTTTGTTCCGGATGTGATCGGCGCGATCGGAAATACGCCGCTGATCAAGCTGAAACGCGCTTCCGAGCTAACCGGCTGCACCATTCTGGGCAAAGCGGAATTCGTCAATCCGGGTGGGTCGGTGAAGGACCGTGCCGGCCTCGCGATCATCAAGGACGCGGTGGCCAAGGGCCAGTTGAAACCGGGCGGCATCATCGTCGAGGGCACCGCCGGCAATACCGGCATCGGCATCGCGCTGGTCGCCAATGCGATGGGCTTCCGCACCGTGATCGTGATCCCCGAGACCCAGTCGCAGGAAAAGAAGGACATGCTGCGGCTGCAGGGCGCCGAGCTGATCGAAGTGCCAGCCGTGCCCTACTCCAATCCCAACAACTACGTGAAAGTCTCGGGCCGCATTGCCGAGAAACTGGCCAAGGAACATCCGCAAGGCGCGATCTGGGCCAATCAGTTCGACAACGTCGCTAACCGGCAGGGCCATATCGACACGACGGGCCCTGAGATCTATGTGCAGACCGACGGCAAGGTGGACGGTTTCACCTGCGCGGTCGGCACCGGCGGCTCGCTCGCCGGCGTCGGCATGGCGCTGAAGGCGCGCAACAAGGACATCAAGATCGCCATCACCGATCCGATGGGCGCGGCGCTCTATTCCTACTACACCACCGGCACGCTGAAGTCCGAGGGATCGTCGATCACCGAAGGCATCGGCCAGGGCCGCATCACCGCCAATCTGGTCGATGCGCCGATCGACATGGCTTTCCAGGTGCCGGACGAGGAAGCGCTGCCGATCGTCTTCGAACTCGCCGAACACGAGGGCCTGCTGCTCGGCGGCTCCTCGGGCATCAATGTCGCCGGCGCCATTCGCATGGCCAAGGAGATGGGTCCCGGCCATACGATCGTGACGCTGCTCGCCGATTCCGGCGTGCGCTATGCATCGAAGCTGTTCAACCCGGCTTTCCTGCGCGAGAAGAAACTGCCGGTGCCCGATTGGATGGAACGCACCAGCACCGTCGACAAGTGCCTGGTGTAGGCATCGCTCTCAGCGACGATATTGCTCGCCGCTGACTTTTTCTAGCGCCGCCGCCTCGGCCGCTGGACATTTTCCGCCAGCCACAGCGCGAAATCAGGCCCGGCCTTGTCAGCGTCACCGCGCGTCAAGGTGGCGAAGGCCTTGAAGCCCGGCGCCTTCGAGGGAAAGGCAAAGACGATCTTCCATTGGCCGCGCGCCCGCAGCCATTGCTTTGCCAGGCTTTCGAGCGGGCGCTCCTCCGGACCGACCAGATCGCGGCAGCGGCCGCGCGGCGGCCCGAGTGCGAGATCCGCCAGGCGATCGGCCACCGTGCGGATATCGACCGGGCGTAGCACGACGCCACGCGGCACATACATCAGCATCGGCGCGGTGTTCAGCCGCGTCAGCACGGCGTGGACGAGATTGTGAAACTGCGCCGCGCGCAAGATCGAATAAGGAATGCCGCTCGCTGCGATGCGCCGCTCTTCTTCAAGCTTGACGGCGTAATAGGGAAAATCGGCGGAGGTTTCGATACCGGCGATACCGATATAAACGAAATGACCGACACCGGCCGCCTTGCAGGCTTCGAGCAGATTTGTGGTGCCTGCGATGCTGTTGTCGGGCGTCGAGGAATCGTGCGCGCAATGGATGACGGTCGTCACGCCAGCCAAAGCCGCCGTGAGATCGTCTTTCGACAGAAGATCGGCCTCGACGCCGATATGATCTTGAAGCGGCGCACGCTTGCCGCGGCTGAGAGAACGAACCTCGGCGCCCGTCTGTTCCAGCGCGTCGACGACGCGCCGACCGAGAGTGCCGGTTCCACCTGTAACGAGAATGGTCATGGAGGGAGGTATTGGACATTCGCGCGCCGCGCGCAATGCCTGTGGTCCGACCAGATGCTAATCGGCCACGCCGTCTCGCCCTTCGATCGCCATCAATGTCGCGGTCAGTAGAGCTACCAGCCGTTCTTTCCCTTGCATTTCGGCGAAGACCTCGGCTTGCGCCAAGGTCAGCGTCCGCCCGGCCTTGATGACGCGCCCGCGCGCGATGATGCGTTCGCCGGCAGCCGGTGCAACGAGGTTGATCTTGAACTCGGTGGTGAGCACGCCGACGCCAGGCGGCATGAGGCTCAACGCCGCATAGCCGGCGGCGGAATCGGCGATCGAGGACACAGCGCCGGCATGCACAAAGCCATGCTGCTGCGAGATGGCGGGATTTGGAGAGAGCGCGATGTCGACGGCGCCGGGGGCAATGTGGAGGATCGAGGCACCCAGGGTGCGCATCAGCCCCTGTTTATCGAAACTTGTTTGGACGCGGGCGTGGAAGGCTGGATCTTTCGGAACGGGTGCGTCCACCGCTTTGCCTCCCTCAAAACGCTTGCCTCATCGGGATAGGCAAACTTCTCAGGGTGGGCAAGCTGGGCGATCAGCCGACGACGGCGATGAACCAGATGAATGCGCCGGCCCACAGGCCGAAGGCCACCAAACCACCGATGTTGCTCTGGCTGTGCGTGCGTCCCATAACGACCTCCTCAAGTCCGATGAGGTCACTCTAGCTGGCCGGCCGATGGCCGATGTGCGAGGGTGCACATGGCAAATGTTTCGTTAAAATCCGACGAGGAACGTTCATGAATGATTCAGCATCGCAGGCTGGCGCCCCCATCGTTTCGACCGCCTGGCTGGCGGATCGGCTGGGGACGGCGGGCCTGAGCGTCGTCGATGCCTCCTGGTATCTGCCGACCGCCAACCGCGACGGAAAAGCCGAATTTCTCGACGGTCATATCCCTGGCGCGGTGTTTTTCGACATCGATGCGGTTTCCGATCATTCGAGCGACCTGCCGCACATGCTGCCCGATCCGACCGGCTTCGCGGAAGCCGCCGCCGGCCTTGGCGTGAATACGGATGACGATATCGTCGTCTACGATGGCGGTGGCCTGTTTTCGGCGCCGCGCGTCTGGTGGATGTTCCGCCTGTTCGGCGCCCGCAAGGTGCACGTGCTCGATGGCGGCCTGCCGCGCTGGAAGACGGAAGGGCGGCCGCTCGAACAGGGCGCGGGCCAGCGGACGGCCGGCCAGTTCAGTGCCCAGTTCAACAAGGACGGCGTCGCCTCGATGGCCGATGTGGCGGCAGCACTCCAGGACAAATCGGCGCAGGTGCTCGACGTGCGCGCCGCCGGGCGGTTCACCGGCGAGGCCGTCGAGCCCCGCCCCAACCTGCCCTCCGGCCATATGCCCGGCGCACGCAATCTGCCGACCACCGAACTCGTTGCCAATGGCGCGCTAAAATCGAAGGACGAGCTGCTGAAAGCCTTCAAAGATGCGGGAATCGACCCGGATCAGGCCCTGATCACCAGTTGTGGCTCAGGCGTTTCGGCCGCCATCGCCAATCTGGCGCTGGCCGTTGCCGGCAAGCCGCAGCCGAAACTCTATGATGGATCGTGGACCGAATGGGCCTCGCGCGGCCAGCCGGTCGTCAAAGGCAAAGCTTGACGGCCTACGACTGATCAATTTGGCGGCACGTATCTGATCAATAATTAGGCAATATCTGCGCAAGCTTTAAGCAGGGCTTGCGCGAAGCCGTGGAAGCCGAATAAATCCAGCCATAAACCCGTTATTTGCCGGGGGTGGCTGGATAGAATCTTGGCACAGCAGGTGCTAATAGCCCGTCGGAATGCGGTCATTGGGCCGACCCACGGACCATCACCGGGAGCAGCGGGAGCGCATGAAAAAGATCGAGGCGATTATCAAGCCCTTCAAACTGGATGAGGTGAAGGAAGCCCTCCAGGAAGCCGGCTTGCAGGGCATTACCGTCACCGAAGCCAAGGGTTTCGGCCGTCAAAAGGGCCACACTGAGCTCTATCGGGGTGCCGAATATGTCGTCGACTTCCTGCCGAAAGTGAAAATCGAGATCGTCCTCGCCGACGAAATGCTCGACCGTGCCGTTGAAGCCATCCGCAAGGCCGCCCAGACCGGCCGGATCGGCGATGGCAAGATTTTTGTATCCAATATCGAGGGGGCTGTCCGCATCCGCACCGGTGAAACCGGCACGGATGCGATTTGACATCTTCCTAGATCCCTCCAGCACCCTACCAGAACGACCCTAGCAAGCGTAGAAAGGCCCTGACATGAAGACCGCCAAGGACGTCCTCAAGGCGATCAAAGACAACGACGTAAAATTCGTCGATCTTCGTTTTACCGACCCGCGCGGCAAGTGGCAGCACGTCACTTTCGACCCGGGCCTCGTCGATGAGGACATGTTCTCGGAAGGCACGATGTTCGACGGTTCGTCGATCGCCGGCTGGAAGGCGATCAATGAGTCCGACATGACCCTGATGCCCGATCCGACTTCCGCGACGATGGACCCGTTCTTCGCCGCCCCGACGATGGTCATCACCTGCGACGTTCTGGAACCGTCGACCGGCGAACCCTACAACCGCGACCCGCGCGGCATCGCCAAGAAGGCGATGGCCCACATGAAGTCGCAGGGCGTTGGTGACACCTGCTACTTCGGCCCGGAAGCCGAATTCTTCGTGTTCGACGACGTGCGCTTCGCGTCCGAGCCCTACAACACGGGCTTCAAGCTCGACTCGTCGGAACTGCCCTCCAACGGCGACACCGACTATGAAGGCGGCAACCTCGGCCACCGCATCCGCACCAAGGGCGGCTATTTCCCCGTCCCGCCGCAAGACTCGGCGCAGGACATGCGCGGCGAAATGCTCTCCGCCATGGCCCAGATGGGCGTCAAGGTTGAGAAGCATCATCATGAGGTGGCTTCGGCTCAGCACGAACTCGGTATGAAGTTCGACACGCTGATCACCATGGCCGACCACATGCAGATCTATAAGTACTGCATCCATCAGGTGGCGCAGAGCTACGGCAAGACGGCGACGTTCATGCCGAAGCCGATCTTCGGCGACAACGGCTCGGGCATGCACGTGCATCAGTCGATCTGGAAGGCCGGCAAGCCGGTGTTCGCGGGCGATAAGTACGCTGGCCTGTCGCAGGAATGCCTCTACTACATCGGCGGCATCATCAAGCACGCCAAGGCGCTGAACGCCTTCACCAACCCGTCGACCAACTCCTACAAGCGTCTGGTCCCGGGCTATGAAGCGCCGGTGTTGCTCGCCTATTCGGCGCGTAACCGCTCGGCTTCGTGCCGTATTCCGTGGACGACCAACCCGAAGGCCAAGCGCGTCGAAGTGCGCTTCCCCGATCCGATGGCCAACCCCTATCTCGCCTTCGCGGCGATGCTGATGGCGGGCCTCGACGGTATCGCCAACAAGATCGATCCGGGCGCGGCCATGGACAAGGATCTCTACGATCTGCCGCCGAAGGAACTGAAGAAGATCCCGACCGTGTGCGGCTCGCTGCGCGAAGCGCTCGAGAACCTCAACAAGGATCGCAGCTTCCTCAAGACCGGCAACGTCTTCAACGACGACTTCATCGACAGCTACATCGAGCTGAAGATGCAGGACGTGATGCGCTTCGAAATGACGCCGCATCCGGTCGAGTTCGACATGTACTATTCGTACTGATCGCTGCGATCAGATCGACGGATAAAGTTGGGGCCGGTTCGCAAGAACCGGCCCTTTCGTTTGAGATACGTTCGATGCTTTCAGATCAGGCGACGAAGAAAGAGGCCGCGACGACGCCGGTTATGATGACGCCCGCGGCGATCACCAAACCGCGCTGCCACAGCGGCCGCTCGGAGCGCCATTCCGGCAGCTCGAAATCCGGTCCACAGACAAGCGCGTAGCCGGCGGCTATTTCCGCTCTCTGCATGACAATGGAAGAGGCGCGCTTTTTCATGAAGGTCATTCTCGCGCGCACCCCTTAACGCCGGCTGAACGATCGAAAGCGGGTGTCTTCGTCGACGAAACCTCAATCCAACCGGGAGCTTAAGAATGGCGTTGCACAAGCCTGTCCAGTCCCGATTTATTCATCCCGCTGTCACAAGCGAAAACTAGAAGCGCTCCAAAGTGTCAAAGTATTCTCTGCCATGGAGTGCTGAATGTCCCATCTCAAATCTCTCCTCTCGTCGACCGCCCGCCTGCGGGAGAGCGAGGACATCGGGTCCAATTCGTCTGAAAATCCGACCATCGGCGACATGATCGCGGCGCGTCTCAACCGTCGTGATCTGATGCGCGGCGCGCTGGCTGTCGGCGCCGTCAGCGCCACCCTGCCGATCCCGGCTTTCGCCCAGGCGCCCGCCTCCGCCGCCAAGAGCTCGTTCAACTTCGTCGAGATCGAAGCCGGCTCTGACGAAAAGCATCATGTCGCCGAAGGCTATGATGCCGACATCCTGATCCGCTGGGGCGATCCGGTGCTACCCGGCGCGCCGGCCTTCGACCCGACCAAGCAGACCGCCGCCGGCCAGAAACTGCAGTTCGGCTACAACAACGATTACGTCGGCTTTCTGCCGATGCCCGGCGCCGCCGATCCCTCGTCCCACGGCCTGCTCGTGGTGAACCACGAATATACCAACGAGGAACTGATGTTCCCCGGCATCGGCGGCCGCCAGGAACTCAAGCAAGCCAATTTCGCCAATATGACGAAGGATCTCGTCGACATCGAAATGGCCGCCCACGGCGGTTCGGTGCTGGAGATCAAGCGTGAAAACGGCAAGTGGCAGATCGTGCCCGGCTCGAAATATGCGCGCCGCATTACCGCCGAAACGCCGATCGCTCTCTCCGGTCCGGCCGCTGGTGACGCGCGCCTGAAAACCTCCGCCGATCCGGATGGCAAGACCGTGCATGGCATGGTCAACAATTGCTCGGGCGGCGTAACGCCGTGGGGCACGTGGCTGACCTGCGAGGAAAACTTCAACGGCTATTTCTGGGGCGCCGCCGACGGCCATCCGGATGAGAAAGTGCTGAAGCGCTATGGCGCGCCGGCCAATCAATATGCCTGGGGCAAATATTACGACCGTTTCGACATCGCCAAGGAGCGCAACGAGATCAACCGTTTCGGCTGGATCGTCGAAATCGATCCGTTCGATCCGACCTCAACGCCGAAGAAGCGCACGGCGCTTGGCCGCGTCAAGCATGAAGCCGCCGCCGGCATCACGGCGCGCGATGGCCGCTATGTCGTCTATACCGGCGACGACGAGCGCTTCGACTATGTCTACAAATTCGTCACCGAAGGCCGTGTCGACTCTCAGAACCGCGCCGCCAACATGGATCTGCTCGACCGCGGCACGCTCTACGTCGCCAAATACAATGCGGACGGCAGCGGCGAATGGCTGCCGCTCGTTCAGGGCCACGGCAAGCTGACGGCCGAGAACGGCTTTGCCAGCCAGGCCGACGTGCTCATCCATCTGCGCCTCGCCGGCGACGCGGTCGGCGCCACCAAGATGGACCGGCCGGAAGACGTGGAAGCCAACCCGAAGACCGGCAAGGTCTATGTGATGCTGACCAACAACACCCGGCGCACCGAGGCTCAGATCGATGCCGCCAATCCGCGCGCCAACAACCGTTTCGGCCATATCGTCGAAATGACGCCGGCCGATGGCGACCATGCCGCCACCGCCTTCCGCTGGGACATTCTGGTGAAGGCCGGCGACCACACCGTCGCCTCGACCAATGCCAGCTTCAATCCGGCGACCACCAAGAACGGCTGGTTCGGCATGCCCGACAATCTCGCGGTCGATAACCAGGGCCGCGTCTGGATCGCCACCGACGGCAATTCGCCGGCCAAGACCGGCCGCGCCGACGGCCTGTGGGCGATCGAGACCGAGGGTCCGCTGCGCGGCACTTCGAAACACTTCTTCCGCGTACCGGCGGGTGCCGAAATGTGCGGCCCCTTCTTCACGCCGAACGACGAAACCTTGTTCTTGGCTGTTCAGCACCCTGGCGAAGCCGACGAGGACGATCCGAAGGCGCCGCCCGCCACCTTCGAACAGCCGGCCACCCGCTGGCCCGATTTCAAGGACGGCGTGCCGCCGCGCCCCTCCCTGGTGGTCGTGACGAAGACGGGTGGTGGCAAAATCGCCGTCTGATCCCTAAATTTTAGAAGATGATAGCGGATGGCCGCCCCCGGGCGGCCATTTGTTTTTGTTTTGTTCACTCGCATTGGCTTGCGGTGGCTTATATTGACGGCAATCGAATCGGACATTGCGAAGCTCAGGTACAGCACATGGCAGGCGGCGATCTGTTCGGAAACGCGGCACGTAAGATTAAGGCAGAAAAACCCGTGGCGAAGACGCCGAAGGCACCCCCACCCGAAAAACCCCGCAATAACGGCACTCCCGGCGAAGCGGACTACAACGCCTCCTCGATCGAGGTTCTCGAAGGGCTCGAACCGGTCCGTCGCCGGCCCGGCATGTATATCGGCGGCACCGACGAGACCGCCCTGCACCATCTCTTCGCCGAGGTGATCGACAACTGTATGGACGAGGCCGTCGCCGGCCACGCCACCTGGATCGATGTCACGGTGGAAGAGGACGACTGGATCAGCGTGACCGACAACGGCCGCGGCATCCCGGTCGATCCGCATCCGAAGTTCCCGAAGAAGTCGGCGCTGGAGGTCATCATGACCACCTTGCATGCCGGCGGTAAGTTCGACAGCGGTGCCTATCAGACGTCAGGCGGCCTGCACGGCGTCGGCGTCTCGGTGGTCAACGCCCTCTCCGAGCGGCTCGACGTCGAGGTGGCAAAGAACAAGCAGCTCTATACCCAGTCGTTCGAACGCGGCCATGCGGTGACGAAGCTGGTCAACGTCGGGCCGACCAACAATCGGCGCGGCACGAGAATTCGATTCAAGCCCGACCCGCAGATCTTTGGAAAGGCGGCACATTTCCGTCCGGCCCGACTGTTCCGGATGACCCGTTCGAAAGCCTATCTGTTCGGCGGCGTGGAAATCCGCTGGCACTGCGCGCCGTCGCTCTTGAAGGACGACTCGACCGTCCCTGCCGAGGCGACCTTCCACTTCCCCGGCGGCCTGCGCGACTATCTCGCCTCCGACATCGAGGGCAAGGAACTCGTCTCCGACCAGGTCTTCACCGGCAAGGTGGAAAAGCCCGGCGGTCACGGTTCGGTCGAATGGGCGGTGGCCTGGATGGCGGCCGAAGACGGCTTCGTCCATTCCTATTGTAACACCATCCCGACACCAGACGGCGGCACCCATGAAGCCGGCCTGCGCACCGCTTTGCTGCGCGCATTGAAAGACCATGCGGAGCGTATCGGCCAGTCTAAGCGTGCTGCCAACGTCACCGCCGACGACGTGATGAACACGGCCGCCGCTTTGATCTCGGTCTTCATCCGCGAACCGGAATTCCAAGGCCAGAACAAAAGCCGCCTGATGACGACCGAGGCTTCGCGCCTCGTCGAAGGCGTGGTGCGCGATGCGTTCGACCATTGGCTGGCAGCCGCGCCGACCCAAGCGCTCAAGCTGCTCGATTGGGCGGTGGAGCGTTCCGAGGATCGCTTGCGCCGACGCGCCGAAAAGGACGTCGCCCGCAAAACCGCCGTGCGCAAACTGCGCCTGCCGGGCAAACTGGCCGATTGTTCCAACACGTCGCTCGACAATACCGAACTGTTCATCGTCGAAGGTGACTCGGCCGGTGGCTCGGCGAAACAGGCGCGCGATCGCGCCAGCCAGGCAATCCTGCCCCTGCGCGGCAAGATCCTCAACGTCGCCTCGGCGACGAAGGACAAGCTGTCGCAAAACCAGCAGCTCGCCGATCTCGTGCAGGCGCTGGGCTGCGGCACCGGTACCCACTACAAGCACACCGATCTGCGCTACGGCAAAGTGATCGTGATGACCGACGCCGACGTCGACGGCGCCCACATCGCCTCGCTGCTGATCACTTTCTTCTGGCGGCAGATGCCGAAGCTGATCGAGAGCGGCCACCTCTTCCTGGCGGTGCCGCCGCTCTACAAGCTGACGCAGGGCGCCAAGACCACCTATGCCCGCAACGACAAGCACCGCGAAGAGCTGACCAAGAGCTTCTTCACCGGCAAGGGCAAGATCGAGGTCAGCCGCTTCAAAGGTCTCGGCGAAATGCTGCCGGCGCAGCTCAAGGAAACCACCATGGACCCGAAGAAGCGCATGCTGCTGAAGGTGATGGTGCAGCCGGAAGAAAAGGACGAGACTTCGCAGTCGGTCGAGCGCCTGATGGGCAACAAGCCGGAAGCGCGCTTCACCTTCATCACGGAACGGGCCGAGTTCGCTTCGACGGATGCGCTCGACATTTAAGAGAGTGATTCAAGCGGTTTAGAATTTGATTCCGCTTGTCCGTCGAAGTGGCTGACGTGGAATCGAATTTTGGAAATCAGGAGAAAGTCTAGGTGTCATCCCGGACGCGCCAACGGCGCGATCCGGGAACCAGGGGCGAGCGGTAAAGAACCTGCAACCGGTGCGGTGAAACGGCGTTCGCAACCAAATTTCGTCACGCGCCCCTGGTTCCCGGATCACGCTGCGCGTGTCCGGGATGACACGAAGGCCGCGGCAAATTCAACTGACGTAATGACAGGGAGCCCGAACTAAAACTGCCCCGCGATGGTCAGGCGCACCGCCAGCGGTTCGACCGGATGGAAATGCCGGTCGCCGATGCCGTCGGCAGGCTCGCCGGGCAGACGCGACGTATAATAGTAGTCGATCTGACTCGCCTTGGCGTTGAACAGGTTGAAGGCGTCGAGCTGCACGGAAATGCCGTTGTCGAAGCGATAGCCGACGCGGGCATTGACCAGCGTGGTCGGGCGCGACGCCACGGAATTGTCCTCGATCAGCGGACGCGGGCCGAAATAGCGCAGACGCAAACCACCGAACCAGCCCTTCTCCTCGCCGAAGTTGACACCTGCCGCCGCGATGATGCCCGGCGCGCCGGGGATGTAGGGACCGACCGGATCGTAGTTGCGGAAGCGGGCATGGGACCAGGTGAAGTCGAAGTCGAACGACAGCCAGGAACTGAATTTGTAGCGGTTGGTGAACTCGACGCCGTAGCGCCGGCTCGGCCGGCTCGCCTCCGTGGTGCCGGCATCGCCAACGAAGAGGTTTTCCGAGGCATAGTCGAGACCGAACAGGCTGACGGAAGAATCGAGCCCCTCGATCAGCCGGGTGCGCAGGCCGATCTCCACCCCATTGGCGCGCACCAGAAGCGGCGTGCGCGCCACCGGCGTCACCTTGTCGGCTGGATCGACGGTGATGGTGGAACCGCGCGCATCGTTGCTGTGGAAGCCGCGACCGGCGTTGAAGAAGAACTCGGTCTTCGCCCAAGGCCCCAGCACGAGACCGAACTTCGGGCTGACGATGCCGTCACGCACATGGCCGGAATTGACCAGCGTGTCGGAGCGGACGCGGGCGTCATAAAGATCGCCGCGCAGACCGATGGAGGTGCGCAGCCAATCGGTCCAGCGAACCCGGTTCTCACCGTAGAAGGCAATGCTGCCTTCACGCACAGCGTCATGCCGAACCACATTGGTGGTGACGCGCTGGATGGTGTTTTCGAGCCCGACATTGATCTGATCGAGCCGGCCCTGGATGCCGAATTCATTCTCCATCGGCAGGCCAGCGATGGTCGATTTGAACGTGTGGCTGGCATTGAAGCCGGTCACCGTACGGCGATCGAATTGGCGGAATTGATCCCCGTTTACAGGGTCATCGAGAAAGTAGGTGAAGTTATTGTAGAGATTCAGATTTGAGCGAATGACATAGGCGTTGATGCGGGTGTCGCTATAAGCGTCCGAACGGCTCCAACGTCCCGACAGCGACAGCCGGCTGGCATTGCCGCCGTCGGTCGGATCAAGCGTGCCGAAGCGGCCGATCAGGCCCTGCGCCACCGCTCGCTCGGGGATCTGATCGGTGGAGTTCCAGCGGTTGGAATAGGCCATGCCGGTGACGGAAAAGCCGTTGCTCTCGTCGCCCTGGCTGTAGCGGATGACGCCGTTGAACTTGCGGAGCCGGTCGGGCACCACCCAGGGGCCGTTGTAGATGTTGGCGTCGGCAGCGACGAGCAGATTGCCCTGCCCGACCTTGGTCGAGGTGATCCCCAACGCCCTGAAGTACCCAAAACTTCCGATCGTCTTCTGGATCAGCGTCTTGTCGACCTTATCGATGTAAGTCAGGTGAACCGCACCGGCGGAGGAAAAGTCGCCCTCCTGGGCGAAGTAAGGCCCTTTGCGCACCTGCATCAGCCCGACCAGTTCAGGAATGATGAAGTTCGTGTCGGCATAACCCTGGCCGTGGCCATGGGTGCGCATATTGGCGGGCATGCCGTCGACCGTGATGGCGACGTCGGTGCCATGGTCGAGATTGAAGCCGCGCAGGAAATATTGGTTGGCTTTACCCTCGCCCGAATGCTGGGTGACGATCAGACCAGGGGCGGCTTCGAGGATTTCGCCGGGCCGGGAAATGGGACGTGCCTGCAAGGTTTCGGCGGTGAAAGTGCGCTCGCTCGAGGCCGTCGGCTGTTCGAAAGCGCCGCCGCCGGCGACGCCTGCGCCGGCGCGTCCGCCCGCGTTCTCAGCAATGACTTCGATGGTGGGAAGAGGAATCTCGGCCGGCTGTTGAGCCTGCGCGGTAACGGTAGAAACGGTGGCCCCCGCCACCAAACAAACAATACGCAGCCCCGACACGTAAATTCCTCCAAGTATTCTCTATTGTTGAATTGTTCATACTTGCGACTCGTATGAAGTCAACTCCGTAACTTCATACATAGCTTGAGGATGTGGCTTGAGGTGTGAACGGGCGCGCCGATCGGCAGCGTGAACGCGACGTTTACCTTAACCGGCCACAAAGGCTCTGGTCTCATGAGCCCGGATTCGCCATGGCAGAGGAAGCGCGTCTCACATCGTTCCGCCGCACGCTGATGGCCTCGGCTGCCGCCGTCGCCGTCGTTGCCACGGGCATGACCCTTTATCTGGATCAGGCGACCCAGCATTTTGCTGAAGCCGGCTCCGGCGGCTCCCTCGCGGTTCCCGCGACGCCCTCACCGCGGATCGCGACGCGCGACGGCGCGAGCGAAGGACCTTGGGCCTCGCCACGGGCGATGCGAATCGACATGACCCCTACGGGATCGATCGCCCGGCCGGAAGAACAGCCGCGTTTCAAGAATGTGGTCACCGATCCGTCGGCGGGAATGCCGCAATAACTGGCAAGTCAAGCGCTTGCCTAAATTGCACATTGACATCCCAGTAAAATTCCCTATGTGAGGGGCGAGCGTAGAGAAGCCCGCGCGTGCCCTCCGCCGGTTCCGCCGCAACGAGTGCGGCGAAATAAATCCTATCAGAACGCGCTCTATGCCGGCCTCCGGGATCGAATCGCGCCATACTGCGCCCGATCCTCATATGGACACAGCCCGTCTGATGGACATCGCACGTGACCTTGACAGTTTCGGCCGACAAGCACCAATAGGCCCTTATTACCAATGACATTCAAAGATACCGGACTTACCGAAAAGGTCCTCGCGGCGGTCGAAGCCGCCGGTTACACAGAGCCCACGCCGATCCAGGCCAAAGCCATCCCGCAAGCCCTCGCCGGCCGTGACATTCTGGGTATCGCCCAGACCGGCACCGGCAAGACCGCCGCCTTCACGCTCCCGATGCTGAGCCGGTTGGAATCGGGCCGCGCCCGGGCGCGCATGCCGCGCACCCTCATCCTCGAACCGACCCGCGAATTGGCGGCTCAAGTCGAGGAAAGCTTCGTCAAATATGGCGCCAACCACAAATTGAACGTCGCCCTGCTCATCGGCGGCGTTTCCTTCGGCGATCAGGAAGCCAAAATCATGCGCGGCGCCGACGTGCTGATCGCTACGCCAGGCCGGCTCCTCGATTTCCATGAACGCGGCAAGCTGCTGCTGACCGGCATCGAAATCCTCGTCATCGACGAAGCCGATCGCATGCTCGACATGGGCTTCATTCCCGACATCGAGAAGATCTGCAAGCTGGTGCCCTTCACGCGGCAGACGTTGTTCTTCTCCGCCACCATGCCGCCGGAAATCACCCGGCTCACCGAACAATTCCTGCAAAACCCCGTGCGCATCGAAGTGGCGCGGGTCGGCACCACCGCCGCGACGATCACCCAAGGGCTCGTCGCTTCTCATGGCGGCGGCGCCAAGCGCGAAACGCTGCGGCAGTTGCTGCGGGGCGCCGAGAACTTCAAGAACGCCATCATCTTCGCCAACCGCAAGCGCGACGTGGCGATCCTGCACAAATCCCTCACCAAGCACGGCTTCTCGGCCGGCGCCCTGCATGGCGACATGGATCAACCGGCGCGTATGGCTTCGCTCGATGCCTTCAAGCGCGGCGACGTCAGCCTGCTCGTCTGCTCCGACGTGGCAGCGCGCGGTCTCGACATTCCCGACGTGAGCCATGTGTTCAACTTCGACGTGCCGATGCATCCCGACGATTACGTCCACCGCATCGGCCGCACCGGCCGCGCCGGCAAGTCGGGCACGGCGATCTCGATCGTCACCAATTCCGACGACAAATATATCGACGACATCCGCAAGCTCATCAAAATGGACCTGAACTGGATCGGTCCGAAGCTCGACGAGCTTGGCGAAGCCCCCCTCGATGACGAACGTCCGCGTCGCGGCCGTGAACGCGGCCGTGGCCGTGGCGAAGGTCGCGGCGAAGGCCGTGACCGCCGTCGTGGCGAACGCAGCGAGCGGCCGCGCCGCGAAGCCCGCACTGAGAGCGGCGAACAGGTCGAGACCGTTCAGACGAACGAAGCTGCCGCCGAGGCAGCGCCGCGCCGGCAGCGCGAAGACGGACGCCGCAATGGCCGGGGCGAGCGCGGACCGCGTCGCGAACAGCCAGCACGCGAAGAGCGTCGCGATGAACGTCCGGTTGAACGCTCGGCCCAGCACGCTGAAAAGCGCAACCACGAACGCTCCGAGCGGCGCCCGCGCCGTGACGATGATCTCGGTCCGTCCTTCGTCGGCCTCGGCGATCACGTTCCCTCGTTCCTGCTGCGCCCCGTGCGGCGCCCGGCCCGGCCGCAAGCGCAGGCCGCGGCTCCGGCGACCGCCGAAGAGTAAGCAGCAAGATATGCAGTCAACGAAGGGGCCCGCTGGGCCCCTTTTTATTATGTGCCATCGCGCACAGATCGCCTGCCCCGCTCCCATCAATGATACGCGCCCAAGCCCTCCGACTGGCGCTGGGCTGAAAGGGGTTGAGCCATGAAACTCTTATCGACGATCGTGTTTGCGGCGGCTCTGACACAGCTTGCACCGGCCTTCGCCCAGGCGCCCAAGAAAGCTGTCGCCTCCCCTGCCTTGCAGCAGGAGTTCAATGGCTTCATCGCGAAGTTTCGCGCGGCCTTGAAAGCCAATGACTCCGCCGCCGTCGGCGGCATGACCCGCCTGCCGTTCGAGGATAGCCGGGATATGGCGCATTTCCGTGCCAAGGCCTATCCGGCGACCTTCACATCCAAGAACCGCCCCTGCCTGCAACGCGGCAAAGCCGTCTACGATCGCGACCAGCTCAACAACGACAATTATTTCATCTTCTGCGGCGAGCAGATCTTCGTCTTCACGAAGACGCCGACAGGCTTCCTGTTCACGGAAGTCGGCGCCAACGACTGATCAGGCGGCCGCATTCATCGGCCGCCTGTCCACGGTCTAGAAGCTTGCGGTCAGGAACGCGCGGACGCTGCGTCCTGGCATCAACACTTCGTCCTTGCGGAACGAGACGTGATTGCGCATCTGCACATTCAGAAGATTGCTGCCGACCAACCCCAAAGTTATCTCGCGCAGCCATGTCGATTGCGGTTTGTAGCGATAGGTCAATTCGGCATTGAGGAGATTGTAGCCGGGCGTCGGCGTTTCGTTGGCGGCGATGGCGTTTTGCGCGAAAGCGCGAATGAAATTCGTCCGCGCGAACCAGGTCTCCGAGCGCCAGAAGATGCCGCCGCCAAGGCGCTGCGGCGGAATGCGCGGCACCGCGGCGCCGTTGGCGAAACGCGCGCGTAAAACATCATACTGACCTTCGACGCCCCATAGGCCCGAGCCAAGTTCGCCGACATCATATTGCGCCTTCACTTCAAAGCCACGGAAAGTCGCATCCTGCTGGCCGTAGGCGATCTGCTTCAAGTCGCCTGGAATGATGCCCGGCACGCAGGTCGCGAATGTATCGACACAGCTATTGCCGGTGAGCCGCTTGTAGATGAAACCTTTGAAGGAGGTCTGATAGAACGACGCGTCGAAGCGGAGCGGACCGACGGCGCGGCGCAACCCGACCTCGATCGTCTGCCCGATTTCCTTGGTCAAATTCGGATTGCCGATGTCGAACGTGCCGGGCGCATCATGCGCGCCCTTGGAGGCGAGCTCGTTGATGCGCGGCGCGCGCTGCGCGTAAGTCGCGGTGGCGGAGGCCACGAAATCCCAGGGCAGATCCTGCAGAATGCCGAAGCTCACACTCATCGGCGTGAACTGTTTGGCGATGCCATATTCGCTCGGGGCGCCAGAGGCACCGAGATAATCACCAGGGAAAGTCGCGGCCGTGCCGCGAATGGACACATGTTCCATGCGGCCGGCCAGTTGCAGGCGCGTCGATGGTGTCACCGTCAACGTTCCAAACGCATAGGCGGCGAGCGATTTCGTCGTGGACGGCGCGAGCAACGCCGCATCGCCGGTGGCGGAAACCTCCTGCATGCCGGCTTGCACGCCGGTGGCGATCGACAGTTCGCCAAACGCCGTCTGCAAGGGCTGGAACAACACTTCGGTCCGTGTCTCGATCTCGCGATTGCGGAACGTCAGATTGGTGCCGAAGCCGCCGAACGGTTGCAAGCCATTTTCGTCATGGCTGTAGAGCGAGCCACCAGCCCAGAAACGGATGGCCTCGACGATCGAGTCTTGCGGCCGCACTTCGCCACGCAGCGAGAATTTCGTCTGTTCCATGTCGATGCGCGAGCGATCGACCAAGGATGACAATCCCGGAATGCCATAGAGACTTTTGGTGCGGCTGACATTGGCGCCGACAAAGCCATTGTCGAAGAAATAAGAGCCACCGAGCGAGAAGCCGTGGGTGTTGGTGAAGCTGTTGTATTGCGTGCCTAAGGGCGTCTGGTAGTCCTGCGTGCGACGCGTGAAGCCGTCGTAATGGACGGCATATTGCCCCTGCCTCATGGTGACGCTTTGACCAGCCTCGATGCCGCGATCGACCGAGGTGACGCCCAAACGGGTCTGGCCGGAAACGCCTTCCGGCGTCGAGGGCGAGGGAATGCGATTGTTGACGGCGCTGACGACACCGCCGATCGCGCCGGAGCCAAAGCGCAATGAGGCTGGACCGCGAATGACCTCGATCTGCTGGGCCGCCATCGGGTCGATGGGAACGGCATGGTCCTCGCCGAGGTCGGAAGCATCCTGCACACCGACGCCATTTTCCTGAATGCGAACGCGATAGGTGTCCATGCCGCGAATGATCGGCCGCGACGCGCTGCCCGGCGCGAAACCCGATGTGGTGATGCCCGGTTGATATTGCAGTTGATCGCCGAGGGTGCGCCCTGCATTACGCTCGACCTCATCCTGGCTGACCACGGTCACCGGCACGAAGGCCCGATCGATGACGGTCTGCCGGCCTTGCCCGTTGCCTTCCGAGGCTTCGCGAGAGGAAAGCCGTCCGGCTTCGATGACGATTTCGGGCAGCAGCATCTCCTGCGCCGCGCTCTCGGGCACCATCACCGGGCTCATCAGGGTGGAAATCAGCAGGGCCTTCTGCGGCCTGAAACTGCGATGAAAACGCGAAAAACCCTTCGCACGAACACGATCCAGCGCCACGCCCCTCACACATTTCTCCTTTTGCTCGTCTCCCGATCTGTAGCCTTAGCTACATTTAAGTGTCAATGCATCAAATTACAGTTTTTACACTATTTTGGTGTCAATGGTTCAGGCTGGAGGCACAAAAAAGGGGCCCAGCAGGCCCCTTTTCGATTGAACCGAGATAGCGCTTTTCAGCGCAACGCCGCTTTTGCTTTCTCGATATCCGCCTTCGGCGTCGCGTAAATGTCCTCGACCAGTTTCTGCACACGCTCGCCCGAGACCGCATCGATATCGAGCTGAAGCTTCTTAGCCTCGGCCAGGAACTCCTGGTCCTGCACGGTTGCATCAAAAGCCGCACGGTAAGCAACGATGAGATCGGCCGGCACGCCCGGCGGCAGCACATAGGGGCGGCCGAATTCCAACTGGCTGAAGATGACCGAGAGCACGCGCCGGTCGGCATCGTTCTTCACGAACGTCCACATGTTAGGCACGCCGCGACGATTCAACTCCGGATCGCCATCGGGCGACGACAATTGCGCCAGGATGCGAACCTGATCCTTTTCCAACCAACTCGGATAGTTGGTGATGAAGCTCGACCACTGGATGCCGCAAAGCCCCTGGGTCTCGCCCCGCTCCATCGCCAGCGCCGCATCCTGCGAACCAGGATAGCCGGTGATGAGCTTAAATTTGGTCCCGAGCACATTGTTGAGCACGGTCGGATATTGGCGGATCGACGAGGTGATGCCTGACATGCCGATGATCAGTTCCTTGCTAAACATATCCTCGAACGTCTTCACGTCGGCCGTATGCCAGGCGACGCAAATGCTCGTCTCCTTATTGGCGCTGCCGATGAAGCTGAATTTGCGTGGATCGAAACGCGCCTGCGCTTCTTCGCCGATCAGCGGGTCCATGACCGCGCCCATGAACAAGGCACCGAAGGTGGAGCCGTCCTTCGGCGCCTTCGTGTAAAGATAGTTGGCGGCAATCAAACTGCCGGCGCCATCCATGTTGCGCGCCACCACATTAGGTTTGCCGGGCAGATGTTTGCCGAAGTAGCGGCTGAGGAGGCTGGCGTAAATGTTATAGCCACCGCCGGCGCGCGAGCCGACGATGAAATCGAGATGGCGGCCGGTGAAGAATTTCTCCGCCGCCGATTGCGCGGAAGCCGGCTGTACGGCGATGGCCGCAAACAGAATGGCAATAGCGCCGAATAATCTTCGGTTCCCAAACATATGCGTTCTCCCCTGGCGCGCTATTGCACGCTCGTCTCGTTGGTCATCTGCGCCAAGGCGCGCTGGTAGTAAGTTTCGTCGACATAGGCGTCGGTCTTTTCGAGCCGAGCGTCGCGCCCTTCCGTCGCGGCCCGCACATCCAGCATGGCGCGAAAGCCAGCCCAATTGAGCCGTGCCTGCGGGGCGAAACCGAAGGTTGGATCGATCACCTGTCGATAAGTGGCCTCGGCGACATCATCGGCAATGGCGAGCCGTTCGCGCAGCAAACGCTGCGCCGTCGGCGCATGGTCCGGCACGCGCAACCAATCGAGCGCCGCGACATAGCCCTGAATATAGCGTTCGATGAGCGGCCCCGACTTTTGCGCGAAAGAACGCAGCGCAAAGGCACCGCCCGCCTGATAAGGCCCAACGAGCTCATCCAGACGGCCGAGACTATGGAAGCCGGCCAGAATGGCTTCCGCCGAGAACGGCGGATTGAGGATAGCGCCGGCAAGCCGCGGATCGGCGGCCAGGGCACGCAGGCGTTTGGCGCCATTGCCAACGGCGCGAAGCTGATAGTCCTTGTCCTTCTGCAGGCCATGGGCGGTCAGCACCTTGCGCAACAACAGAGCATAAGCCGTGTCGGGCGAGTCGACGGCCAGGATGCGTCCCTTCAGATCACGTGGGGAACGAATGTCCTTGCGGACGATGAAATCGTTCATGCCGCCTTCGCCACCCATCAGAATGATGACGTCGTGGCCAGCCCTGATCATCGCGAGCGCATTGTCGATCGCCGCCTGCACCACGTCGATCTCACCCTTCGCCAGAAGCTCGCGCTGTTCGCGCGAGCTGCCTGTTTCATGCACGACGAGATCGAGCCCTCTGGCCGCGAATATCCCCTGCTCCACGCCCGCCCAGAGCGGGAGAGCCTTGGCATTCGGAAACGTGCTGACGACCAAACGGTCCAAGGCCATTCTCCTCACCGCTGCCGGGGATCGACGAGTTTTGGGCCAGTCTTGATGTTGAGGCGCTTGGCTTCGGCTTCCGAAAAATCCTCGTCCGACTTCAGGCCTGCGGCGCGGATGCCGGCAATGGCGCAGATATCGTCGACTTCATTGACATCGCCGGTGACGCCGATGGCGCCGATGACTTCGCCGAACTCATCGCGGATCAACTGACCGCCCGCCTCCAGAAAGATCGGCCCGTCGGCGAGATCGCGCAGCGTGTCCATGAAGGGCGGCTTTTCGCGCGACTTCTGCAACACCATGCGCGACGAGCGATTGAGTGCCAGAGCGCCGAAGGCTTTGCCGCGCGCGATCTCGAAACGCATCAGCGACGCACCGTCCTGTTTCAGGAAAGCCTTCACCCGTCCGCCGGCGTCGAGCACGATGGCCGCCAGCGCATAGGCTTCCATCTCTTCGGCTTTCTTGAAGGTGTTCAAAATGATGGACAGCGACTGGTCCATGGTGATGCCGCGCATCAGGCCTCCCGCAATAGTCTGGCTGGATTGAAATCGGGGGCACAATCGGTGTCGCAACAACATGAATCAAATGGTTTATTTTAAGCAGTGAATGAATTACTTTCATGCTTGAGAGCATCCCAGGAATGCTCCTGGAACCGCCCATGAAAATCGATCTTCTTGGCCTGGAAGCCTTTGTCGGCGTGGCGGAACTCGCCTCCTTCACGCGCGCGGCCGAACATCTCAATCTCTCGCAGACGGCGATCAGCCACCGGGTGAAGAAGCTTGAGGGCAGCCTGGGCGTGCAGTTGTTTCGGCGCTCGCATCGCGATGTCGTGCTGACGGACGACGGCATGGCGCTTCTGCCCAAGATCAAGAGCATGCTCGCGGGCATGGACGCCGAACTCGAGCGCGTCCGGACGCAGGCCGTCGCCAAGCGGCAGAAACTGACCCTGGCCTGCCTGCCGACGATCGCCATGGATCTGCTGCCACAGGCGCTGAGGATTTTTGACGCCAAGCATACCGACGTCACCGTCAGCGTCGTCGATACCTCAGCCAGCGAGATCGGCGCTCTGGTCGCCAGCGGCAGCGTCGAATTCGGCCTGACCATCGTCGCCGCCGGCAACCATGATCTGGTGACCGAAACCCTGTTCAGCGAGGACTATGTGGCGGTCTGTCCGGCCGATCATGCTTTCGCCAAGCGCCGGCAGATCACCTGGGGCGATCTCGTCAAGGAGAAGCTCATTCGCGTCAATCCGCAGACGGCCAATCGCTTCATCGTCGACCAGGCGCTCGGCAACCGCAGCGAGACGCCGAACTGGGCCTATGAGGTGCAACACACCCTCACCGCCTTCCGGCTGGTGCGCGAAGGGCTCGGTCTGACGATCATGCCGCGCAGCGCCGTCGATGCGCTCAACGATCCTGCCGTCGCCATCTTGCCACTCAGTCGTCCACGCATATCTCGGACGATCGGCATCTTGTCCCGCCGCAATGTCGCGCTGTCGCCGCTGGCGCGCGATCTGTGCGCCGCTTTCAAGCGCAAGCGCCGCTAGCGCTTCTTCGGCGAGGCTTTCTTGGCGGGTGCTTTCTTGGAAACCGCCTTCTTGGCAGGGGCTTTTTTGGTGGGTGCCTTCTTGCCTGCCTTGGCGCTCGCAGCGCGATGGGCGGCATCGAGAGCGAGCCTGGCCCAAAGCTTCAAGACGTCATCATCGTCATAAGCCGCCGCCGGCAACAGATGATAGGACATCGAGTGCTTCTGGCCGTGCTTGGTTTCGTAAGCAAAGGGCCGCAGCTTCTCCGCCTCGAAACGCGGCAGGCTTTCGGCATCGACCTTGAGATAGACCTCGCCGTCGGCTTCCAGTGCGAACATCAGGCCATCCGCATAGATGCCGTGCCCACCAAACATGCGCTTGATGGCGACCGGGCCAAAGGGACGGAACAGGTCTTCGAGTTCCGTCCGATCAGGCATTGCAGCGTTTTCTCGGTTGGGCCTGAGCCTCAACAAATCACGTTTCTATCGAAACGTGATTTGCCTCAATCTTCGAGCTTGGCGGGGGTCAAGGCGACGCTCTCGCCGCAGCCGCAGGCGGAGGTCTGGTTGGGATTGTTGAAGACGAAGCCGGACGACAGCTTGTCGACCTTGAAATCCATTTCGGTGCCGAGCAGGAACAGCACCGCCTTGGGATCGACGATGACCTTGACGCCCTTGGCTTCGACCACTTCGTCGAAGCGGCCGATCTCGTTGGTCCAGTCCATCGTGTAGGACATGCCGGCGCAGCCGCCGTTCTTGACGCCGACGCGCAAAGCGGCCACCGGCGTTTCAGCCTGGGTCATGATCTCGCGAACGCGCTCGGCGGCGGCGTCCGTCAATGTCATCACCTTGGGTCTCGGCCTCGCGGCCGCAGTCACATTCGCCATCTCATCCTCCGACCGGGTTCAAGGCCCGGGGAAAGAATCTCCCTCAACAATATAGGGAGCCATTGGGACGATGTCAGGGCCTATGATTTTGACCTTTCATCGTTCCAAACTGTTGTTTCACCACATATCGAGGGCGACTTTCGCCTCGTCCGACATGCGGCTCTGGTCCCAAGCCGGCTCGAAAACCATGCTGACGTTGACGGCGGAGACGCCGTTCACCGCCGAAACCGCGTCCTCGACCCATTTCGGCATCTCGCCCGCCACCGGGCAGCCAGGCGCCGTCAGGGTCATTTCGATGTCGACCGCGCGGTTCTCGCCGACGGCCACCTTGTAGATGAGGCCGAGCTCATAGATGTCGACCGGGATTTCCGGATCGAACACGGTTTTCAGGGCCGCGACGATATCCTCGGTGAGCCGTTCCAGCTCCTCGGGCGGAATGCCGGGATCGAGCGTCAGATCCGGCCGGTTCGGCTGCTCTTCGCCGTCCTGCTTCTGGGCGGGCAAGGTATTGGTCATCGGACTACCTTCTACAAAACGAGACTTGTTACAAAACAAGCCCCGCTACGAAAACAGGGACTGCGCCTTCAACAGCGCTTCAGCCAAAGCGTCGACTTCGTCCATGGTGTTGTACAGGCCAAATGAGGCACGGCAAGTGGAGGTCACGCCATAGCGGCTCAGAAGCGGCATGGCGCAATGGGTGCCGGCGCGCACCGCGACCCCTGCCCGGTCGATCACCGTGGCGACGTCATGGGCATGGGCGCCCTTCATCTCGAAGGAAATGATGGCGCCCCGGTCCCGGGCCTTGCCGAAAATGCGCAGCGAATTGATGCGCGACAGGCGCTCCAGCGCATAGTCGCGCAAAGCATCCTCATGGGCGCGGATGGCATCGCGGCCGAGCGTATCCATGTAATCGAGCGCGGCGCCGAGCCCAATCGCCTGGACGATCGGCGGCGTGCCGGCCTCGAAGCGATGCGGCGGCTCGTTATAGGTGACCGTGTCCATGGTCACCGTCTCGATCATCTCGCCGCCGCCTTCGAACGGCGGCAGGGTTTCGAGCCATTTGCGCTTGCCATAGAGCGCGCCGATGCCGGTCGGGCCATACAGCTTGTGGCCGGTGACGATGTAGAAATCGACATCGAGGTCGCGCACATCGACATTCAGGTGAACGGCGCCCTGCGAACCATCGACGAGCACGGGAATGCCGCGCGCATGGGCGATCTCGACCACCTTCTTGATCGGCACGATGGTGCCGAGCACGTTCGACATATGGGTGAGCGCCACGATCTTGGTGCGCGGCGTCAGCGCCTTCTCGAACTCGTCGAGCGGGAAATTGCCGTCGTCGTCGATCCCCACCCATTTCAACACCGCGCCATTGCGCTCGCGATGGAAATGCCAGGGTACGATGTTGGAGTGGTGCTCCATGATCGACAGAACGATCTCGTCGCCCGGGCCGATATGGGCGCGGCCGAAGGAGCTGGCGACCAGGTTCAGCGCCTCGGTGGCACCGCGCGCGAAGATGATCTCTTCGGTCGAACCGGCATTGAGGAAGGCACGGACGCGCTCGCGCGCCGTCTCATAGGCTTCCGTCGCCGCATTGGCGAGGTAATGCAGGCCGCGATGCACATTGGCATATTCATGCTCATAGGCATGGGTCATGCGGTCGAGCACTTGACGCGGCTTCTGGGCCGAGGCGCCATTGTCGAGATAGACAAGCGGCTTGCCATAGGGCTTTTCGTTCAGGATGGGAAAATCCTGCCGCACTTTCATAACGTCATAAGGCTGAACCCGCGTATTCATGATTTCACGCGCTGCGCGAGCCAGTCGCGCACCTTATCCATGAGCTGTTCGCGAATCTGTTCGTCGCCGACCCGGTCAACGGCCTCGCCCGCAAAAGCTTCGAGCAGCAACGCCTCGGCCTCGGCCGGCGGAATGCCGCGGGCGTGGGCATAGAAGAGCTGGTTCTCGTTCAAGGAGCCGCAGGTGGCGCCATGGCCGCAGATCACGTCGTCGGCGAAGATTTCCAGTTCCGGCTTATTGTTCATCGCCGCCGTATCGGACAGCAGGATGGTCTGCGATTTCATGCCGCCGTCGGTCTTCTGCGCATTGGGCGCGACGACGATCTTGCCCTGGAAGACGCCGGTCGCCATGTCGTCGACAATGTAACGATAGAATTCGCGGCTCTGACAACGCGGCGCGGTGTGATCGACCACCAGCGTCGTGTCGGCATGCTGGCGGCCGCGCAGCAGGCTGGCGCCGGCAAGACCGATCTTGGCATGTTCGCCAAGGCTGCGCAGAAAAATCTGATGGCGCGCCACATTGGCGCCCAACGACAGCGAGAACGACTGGAAAGCCGCGCGGGCGGCGAGGTCGACACCCAGCGTCGACAGGCTCAGCGCCTTGTTGCCCGCTTCATTGACGCGCACGTGCTCGACCTTCGCCGACGATGCGACGTGGAATTCGATCAACGCATGGGTCTGATAGCCGATCTCGTTGGGACCACGATGGGTTTCGAGGATTAGCACATCGGCGCCCTCGACCACTTCGATCACCAGATGCGGAAAGGTCGAGAAAGCGTCCGTACCGATCTCGCGGAAATCGAGATGAACGATGCTGCGATGGGACGGCGGCACGCGCAGCGTCGTGGTACGGCCGGCAAAAGCGCGATGCAGAGCTACCGCACCGTCGTCGCCATAGGCATCGCCGGCGGCGGCGGCCTGATCGCCCGTGTCGGCATCGACCACTTCCAATGCACCGGCGTGGCGCACGAAGCGGCCGTTGACGAACAGAACATGCGCCGCATCCTTCAGCGACAAAGCCGCGGACTGGCCCATCGCCTGAGCGACGAGATCGTCGGTGAAGGCTTCGAACGGCGGCGGCGCGTCGCGCATCAAGGTGCGCAGATCGGTATAGTGCCAGGCTTCGACCCGGCGGTTCGGCAGACCATTGGCACGCAGCCGCGCGACCGCCTTCTCGCGGGTCTGCGTATGGCGACGGCCGCCTTCGGCGAGGCGTGCCAGAATGGCTTCCTCGGCCGGCGTCCTTACTGTCTGCAGTTGCACAGCCATGACAACCTCACGCCGCGTCGGCGACGAAGTCGCGGTAGCCGTTCTTTTCCAGTTCGAGCGCCAGTTCCGGCCCACCCGTCTTGATGATGCGGCCTTGCGCCATGACATGCACCGTATCCGGCTTGATGTGATCGAGCAGGCGCTGATAGTGCGTGATGACGAGGAAGCCGCGATCGGGCGCGCGCAAATCGTTGACGCCGTCGGAGACGACGCGCAGCGCATCGATGTCGAGGCCGGAGTCGGTTTCGTCGAGAATGCCGAATTTCGGCGCGAGTAAAGTCATCTGCAAGATTTCGAGACGCTTCTTCTCGCCGCCCGAAAAGCCGACGTTGAGCGGACGGCGCAGCATTTCCTGGGTCACCGACAGTTTGTCGGCGGCGGCGCGCATCAGCTTCATGAATTCTGCCGTCTTCAACTCGGCTTCACCGCGTGCCTTGCGCTGCGCATTCAAAGCCGTGCGCAGGAACACGTGCGTGGTGACTCCGGGAATTTCGACCGGATACTGGAACGCCAAGAACAGGCCGCGCGCCGCGCGCTCATGCGGCGGCAGTTCGAGGATGTTCTCGCCGTTGAGGAACACTTCACCAGCGGTCACCGTATAGTCGCTGCGGCCAGCAACGACGTAAGACAAGGTCGATTTGCCGGAACCGTTCGGCCCCATGATCGCCGCCACTTCGCCGTCCTTTACGGTCAGCGTCAGGCCGTTCAATATCTTCTTGCCGTCGATTTCGGCGTGGAGGTTTCTGATCTCAAGCATCATCCAATTCCATTCGATCGTGCCGTTAAAGGCCGGGGCGATCAGCCCACGCTGCCTTCAAGACTAACGGCGATGAGTTTTTGCGCTTCGACGGCGAATTCCATCGGCAGTTGCTGCAATACGTCGCGAACGAAACCGTTGACGATCAGGGCCGTCGCCTCTTCGGCGCTCAACCCGCGCTGCATGCAGTAGAACAGTTGATCCTCGGAAATCTTCGAGGTGGTGGCTTCATGTTCGAAGACGGCGCCGGAGTTGCGCGACTCGATATAAGGCACGGTGTGGGCGCCGCAGGCATTGCCGATCAGAAGCGAGTCGCAATTGGTGAAGTTGCGGGCGCCGTCGGCCTTGCGATGAGCGAAGACCTGGCCACGATAGGTGTTGCTGGAACGGCCGGCGGAAATGCCCTTGGAGATGATACGGCTCGTCGTGTTGCGGCCGAGATGCAGCATCTTGGTACCGCTATCGACCTGCTGGCGACCGTTGGAAATGGCGATCGAATAGAACTCGCCACGGGAGTGATCGCCGCGCAGGATGCAGGACGGATATTTCCAGGTGATGGCCGAACCGGTCTCCACCTGCGTCCAGGAAATCTTCGAGCGATCGCCGCGGCAGTCGCCGCGCTTGGTGACGAAGTTGTAGATGCCACCCCGGCCCTGGCTGTCGCCTGGATACCAGTTCTGCACCGTCGAATATTTGATCTCGGCATCGTCGAGCGCGATGAGTTCGACCACGGCCGCATGGAGCTGGTTCTCGTCGCGCTTGGGCGCCGTGCAGCCTTCGAGATAGCTGACGTAAGAACCTTTGTCGGCGATGATCAGCGTGCGCTCGAACTGGCCGGTGTTCTGCTCATTGATGCGGAAGTAAGTCGACAGTTCCATCGGGCAGCGCACGCCCGGCGGAATGTAGACGAAGGAGCCGTCGGAGAAGACGGCGCTGTTGAGCGTGGCGAAATAGTTGTCGGTCACCGGCACGACGGAGCCGAGATATTTCTGCACCAGTTCGGGGTGGCTGTGCACCGCTTCCGAGATCGGGCAGAAGATGACGCCGGCCTTGGACAGTTCCTCGCGGAACGTGGTGGCGACGGAAACGCTGTCGAACACCGCATCGACGGCCACCTTGGCGCCCTGCACGCCCGCCAGGATTTCGCGCTCACGCAGCGGGATGCCAAGCTTCTCATAGGTCTTGAGCAGCTCGGGATCGACCTCATCCAATGACTTCGGGCCGGCATGGGTCTTCGGCGCCGAATAATAATAGAGGTCTTGATAGTCGATCTTGGGATAATCGACGCGCGCCCATTTCGGCTCGGTCATGGTGAGCCAACGGCGATAGGCATCGAGCCGCCACTCGGTCAGCCAAGCGGGCTCGTTCTTCTTCGCTGAAATGAAGCGGACGATATCTTCGTTCAGGCCTTTGGGGGCCTTGTCGGATTCGATGTCGGTGACGAAGCCATACTTATAGGCATCAACATCGACAGACTTCACCGTTTCGAGAGTCTCGAGGACGGCTGCCATTTCACTTCTCCACCGTGGGCGGTTTCAAGGACCGCTGGTAGGACACGTCATCACCGGTCGCCCGGTGCACTTATGCCGCCCGCTTGCGGCGGGCGCGTATTCCGTTGGCGACTTTGCCGAACGCCGTAACGAAGCGGTCGACATCGTCGATCGTATTGCCCGGCCCCAGACTCACGCGCAGCGCGCCTTTGGCCAGATCCCCTGCGACACCCATCGCCGCAAGCACGTGCGAGGGCTGCACCTTGCCCGACGAACAGGCCGAGCCCGACGACACCGCGAAACCTTCCAGATCCAAGGCGATCAGGAGAGTTTCGGCCGGCGCATCCGCCAAAGCGAATGCGCTGGTGTTCCCAAGGCGCGGCGCGGCAGCGCCGAACACCACAAGGTCCGGAAACATCGCGGTCAGCCCGGATTCGAGCCGATCGCGCCATTGGCCAAAGCTCGCCATCTGCGCATCGCGATCCGCCAGGGCTGATACAACGGCAGCACCGAAGCCGGCAATCGCTGCGATATTTTCCGTGCCGGCACGAAGACCGCGCTCCTGACCGCCGCCTCGCACCAATGCAGGGCTGATATGGGTGGAAGCGGCGGCAAAGGCAAGCATTCCGACGCCCTTTGGGCCGCCAAGCTTGTGTGCCGAGGCAAATATAATGTCCGCACCCAAGGCATCGGCCGAAATATCGACACGACCGGCCGCCTGAACGGCATCGCAGATCAAAATACCGTTATGGGCTTGCATCAGCCGAGCGGCTTCGCGCACCGGTTGCAGGACGCCCGTTTCATTATTGGCCGCTTGCAGCGCCAGCATGGCGCGGGCTTCACCGAGACTGTCGAGCTCGCGCTCCAAAGCGGCGAGATCGAGCACGCCGTCGGCGGTCAGCGGCACGAGGCGCACGCGATCGGCTGGGAAACGATGGCCCTGCAAGACACAGGGGTGTTCGCCGGCCGCAACTAGCAGCCAGTCGAAGGGGCGCGAATCGCCACGCAGCGACACATGGGGCGTCAGCACCGTATTGGCGGCTTCCGTGCCGCCGGCGGTGAAGGTCAGCTGAGCCGGCGGAACGCCAACCAAAGCCGCGACCTCACCCCGCGCCTTTTCAATGAGCGCACGGGCGGTTCGGCCCTCGCTGTGCACGGAGGAGGCATTGCCCGGCAAATCGAGCGCCGCGAGCATGGCTTGCCGCGCCGGCGCGCTCAGCGGCGCGGTGGCGTTGTAGTCCATATAGCTACGCAACAAGGACATGCGGTTCGGGCCCTAAATAGGCGGTCGTCGGCTTCTTTACGCCGTCAGCCACCCTATATCTCGTATTAATACTTGCATTCCGAACCACCGGGCATGCTAGAAGCGCCCAGGGTTAAACCGGAGGTTCAACCTGACTTGCACCACCGACGCCTCGCCTAATACGTGTATCGCACGGATCAGGTTGTAGTTTAGAACTTTTCTAACACTATTTTGATGCGTTGCGGCGTCCAAGTCAAGGAAACGGCCCGGTTTCGCAGGATTTTCAGCCGGACAGGCGGGAGCGGCCCCCGCGACCGGCACAGAGTTGGAGCGACGATGCCTGAAGTCATTTTCACCGGTCCGGCTGGACGGCTTGAGGGACGGTTCCACCCGTCCAAGCAACGCGGCGCCCCCATCGCGGTGATTCTGCATCCGCACCCGCAGTTCGGCGGGACGATGAACAATCAGATCGTCTACAACCTCTATTATACGTTCGCTGAGCGCGGCTTCTCGGTGCTGCGGTTCAACTTCCGCGGTGTCGGTCGTAGCCAGGGCAATTTCGACCATGGCCAGGGTGAACTGTCGGATGCGGCGGCCGCCCTCGACTGGGCGCAGTCGATCAATCCGGAAGCGCGCGCCTGCTGGATCGCTGGCGTCTCCTTCGGGTCGTGGATCGGCATGCAGCTCCTGATGCGCCGTCCGGAGATCGAGGGCTTCATTTCGATCGCGCCGCCGGCTAATCGTTTCGACTATTCCTTCCTCGCGCCCTGCCCATCGTCAGGCCTGTTCGTCCATGGCGATCAGGACCGGGTGGCGCCGCTGAAGGAGGTGATGGCGCTGATCGAGAAGCTGAAGACCCAAAAGGGCATTCTCATCGAGCATGCCGTCATTCCGGGAGCCAACCACTTCTTCGAAAATTGCGTCGACCCGCTGATCGCCGAAGTCGGCACCTATCTCGACAAGCGCCTCGACAATCCGACCAAGCGCCCGACACCGACGCGGGCGCTGAAAGGCCCGGCCCCGAGCGCTTAAAAAAATCAAACCCGGTTCGCATCGAACCGGGTTTCTTTTTATGCAGCGATGCTTTCTTAAGCTGGGCGCGACAGCACGCCGCCCGTCAATGGCGTAGCGACTCCCGTCGTGCCGGGAAAGGTCAGCGGCAGGCCGTTGAGCGAACGCACGGCCAGATAAGCGAAGGCTTGTGCTTCCATCGCATCGGCGCTCCAGCCCATATCGTCGGCCGTCGCGACCTCACAGCCACAACGGTCCTTCAACATGTCGAGCAACACCGGATTGCGCGCGCCACCACCGCTGACGATGAGACGGCGCGGACGTTGCGGCAATAATGCGAAAGAGTCCGCCACGGTCTGCGCGGTGAAGGCCACCAATGTTGCGGCCGCATCCGGCGTCGACAGATCCGCGACGGCGGCGCGCGTGAAATCATTGCGATCCACCGACTTCGGCGGCGGCGCCTTGAAATAGGGATTGTCGAGGAGTTGCGTCAGTGCTTGCGCATTGATCTTGCCGGCGCTGGCCGTCTTGCCATCGCGATCCATCGCCTGCCCGGTGCGTTCCAGCATCAGATCGTCGAGGAGCGCATTGCCAGGCCCCGTATCGAAGGCGATGGGATCGCCGTCACCAGGCAAGAAGGTGATGTTGGCGACCCCGCCGACATTCAACACGGCAACGGGAAATTCGAGATGGGCCGCGCCGGCGAGCGCGCGGTGATAGGCTGGCACCAGAGGCGCCCCCTGGCCGCCGGCGGCCACGTCAGCCGCCCGCATGTCCCATACGACCGGAATACCGAGCGAAGCGGCAAGCGCCGCACCATCGCCGATCTGCACGGTGAGGTGACGCTCGGGGCGATGCAGCACGGTCTGGCCGTGAAAGCCGACGACATCGACATGGCCTCTATCGAGACCATTGGCCTTAAGAAAATCAACGACGGCGGAACGATGGCGATCGGTGACGATGGCATGGGCCTGCGCCAACACGCCGGGACGCGCCGTGCGATCGGTGAGCCGCACCGCTTCATCCAGCGCAGCGCGCAAGGTGCGGCGTTCCTCATCGCTATAAGAGAATGACGCACGCGGCCCTTGGCGCACGTCGCCCTTGCCGTCGGTCTCGATGAAGGCGACGTCGACACCATCCATCGATGTGCCCGACATCAAGCCGATCGCTCTGAACCAGGTCATGAAATCCTCCACCAACAGGATGCGGAGTATCTGGCAGGCTGTTTAATAAATTGGTCGCGAACGGGATCGCCCGGCCATCAGACGTCCGGCCTCGCCTTCCGTCAAGCCGACGAAAAGAAAGCGGGTGACAAGCTTAGCCTGCCACCCGCTTCCCATCTTGGTCCTATGCCGCCCGGCCCTCTTCCAGGCCGGCGGCCTGGAGTTCGAACAGGCCGCGATAGACGCCATCGGGCCGGCGCAGGAGGGTGGCGTGATCGCCCTCCTCGATGATCCGTCCCCGCTCGAAGACGAGGATGCGGTCCATCGCCTTCACGGTGGACAGACGGTGGGCGATGACGATGGTCGTGCGACCGGCCATCAACCGCTCCATCGCCTCCTGGATCAGATGCTCGGATTCGGAATCGAGGCTTGCCGTTGCCTCGTCCAGAATCAAGATCGGCGCATCGGCCAGGAAGGCCCGTGCCAGCGCCACGCGCTGACGCTCGCCACCCGACAGCTTGATGCCGCGCTCACCCACCAAAGTGGCATAGCCTTTCGGCAGGGCCATGATGAAGTCGTGAGCGTTGGCGAGCTTCGCCGCGCGTTCGATCTCGGCCTGGCTTGCCTGCGGGCGGCCATAGCCGATGTTCTCGGCGAGCGAGCGGTGAAACAGGATCGGCTCCTGCTGCACGATGGCGATGTTGGCGCGCAGGCTCGTCTGCGTCACCGCGGCGATATCCTGCCCGTCGATCGTGATCTGTCCTCCATTGAGATCGTAAAGCCGTTGGATGAGCTTGACGAAGGTCGTCTTGCCCGAGCCGGAATGGCCGACGAGGCCAACCCGTTCACCGGCTTTGATCTTCATGGAGAAATCGCGATAGAGCGGCGTCACATGACCACCGTAGTGGAAGGTGACGTGATCGAACGCGATGGCTCCGTCTGAGATCACGATGTCGCGCGCGCCGGGCCTGTCCTCGACACCGGGAGCTTCGTCATAGAAGGCGACGAGTTCCTCCATGTCGTTGACGGATCGTTGCAGGTTGTGGATGTGCTGGCCGATATCGCGCAAATAGCCATGCACGATCGTGTAGCTCGTCAGCACCAACGCGACATCGCCGGCGCTGGCTTCGCCACGCAGCCACAGCAGCAACACACCACCCAGCACGGCCGCGCGCAGTCCCAGCAGAAAGATCTGCTGCGCCGTGCCCGACCAGGTGCCACGCAACCAGGCACGCGTGGTGCGCTTGCGCCATTTCCACAAGACGCCGCCAAGCCTTCTGTCCTCGCGCGCTTCCGCACCGAAGGCTTTGACGACACCGTTGCAGGTAATGGCATCGGCCAATGCACCGCCCATGCGCGTATCCCAGCGATTGGCCAGGCGCGCGGCGGGCGCCGCGTAATAGACCGACAGCACCACCGTCATCGCCACGAAGCCGATCGAGCCGACCAAGACGACAAGGCCAAGCACGGGCCATTGATGCGCCAAGATGATTGTCGTGCCGATCAACACGAAGATCGACGGCAGGATCGCCACCAACAGCGTGTCGAACAACAGATCGAGCGCCCACATGCCACGCGTGATCTTACGCACGGTGGAACCGGCGAAGTTATTGGCGTGCCAATCGGTCGAGAAGCGCTGCAGCCGCGCAAAAGCATCCTGCGCCACCCGGCTCATGATCGCGGTCGTGAGATAGGTGATGCCGGTGAAGAACAACTGGCGGCAGACGACGCCGAAGGCGGCGAGGACGAGCATCACCGCCAGCGCCCGCCAAGCCAGATTGGCTTGTTCCGGCCCAGCCGTGATGGCGTCGATCATCTGACCGGCGAAAATCGGAATGGCGATTTCAGCCAGTGTCGCAACGCCGACGCCGAAAGCGATCGCGGCGACCAGCAAACGATGGTTCGCCCAATGGCGAAATGTGAAGGCAAGAACCGCAGCAATAGGGTTCCGGCCCGCTTGACGGGCTTGACGAGTCATGACGGCAACGCGGCGCGCAAAGCGCCGTCTCCATGGCAATGCCAACGCAAAACTGCGCGGCGTAAAATTGGGAATTTAAGAGAGAGGCCCGAAGGCCCTACGGCGAGAAGCGGGACCTAGTTGGTCGAGACGACCATGGTCGACTGCATCCCAGCGAGGAGATTCAGAAAATTTGTCATTCAATCTCTCCTCTAGGCGCAAGTGCGCGGTTGCCGATGCGATGCAAAATAAAAGAGCAACGTTGAAAAGGCAACCCTGAATCGTCGCGTGCGCGATGCGATCTTCGAGAAGAGCTGTTGTTGAAGGATCAGTTGTCGCCGCGAAAGCCCGTTGCCAGAACATAAAGCTCAGCGGAATCAGCACGGCTTGCTTTCGGCTTGACGTGGCGCACGGTGGTGAAATCGCGCTTGAGGATGGAAAGCAAACTGCCTTCCGTGCCGCCCTGCAACACTTTCGCCACAAAGAAGCCACCGGGCTTCAACACTTCGCGCGCGAACTCAACGGCAAGTTCTGCCAAGTGAACGATGCGCAAGTGATCGGTCTGGCGATGGCCCGTGGCATTGGCCGCCATGTCCGACAACACGCCATCGACACGACCATCGCTGCCATCGGCCGACATCATGGCGCGCAGGCGCTCGGGCGCGTCTTCTTCGAGAAAATCCATGACCGCGAATTCGACGCCGGCCAGCGGCTCGATTTCCAACAGATCGATGCCGATGACTTGGCCGCGCGCCGCGCCCTTGCCTTCCAGCACGCCGACCTGCTTGGCCGCATATTGCGCCCAGCCGCCGGGCGCGGCGCCAAGATCGACGATCTTCTGACCCGGCTTCAGCAGCTTGTAGCGTTCGTCGATCTCGATGAGCTTGTAGGCAGCGCGGGTGCGCCAGCCCTCGGCACGGGCGCGCGCGACATAGGGATCGTTGAGCTGGCGCTCGAGCCAGAGCGTCGACGAGTGCGAGCGCTTATGCGCCGTCTTCACATGCACTTTCAGCGAGCTGTCGCGGCCGGCGCTCTTGCCGCCTGAGCGGCCAGGCACTTTCGGGCCGCCCGATCCCTTTTTCGGCGTGGTCATTCACTCTTTCCGTTCTGGCTGCCATTCTGACCGCCGCGCCACACGCCGTCGAAACTCATCATCTGCATCAACAGGCCCTCGCGCAGGCCGCGATCGGCTATACGAACGCCGCAGCTCGGGAAGGCCTGCCGAATGGCATCAAAAATAGCGCAGCCGGCCAATACCAGATCGGCGCGCTCGGCGCCAATGCAGCCATTGGCGGCCCGCTCGTCATAGGTCATGTCGCGCAAATGGGTGATGGCGTCGTTCACTTCCGCATTGCGCATCCACAAACCATCGACACGACGCCGGTCATAGCGCTGAAGACCAAGATGCACGCCAGCCACGGTTGTCACCGTGCCGGATGTGCCGAGCAGATGAAAATGTTCGCAGCACAGTTCCGAGCGCGCCTCCTCGGCGAAATCGGCCAGTTCGGCGGCGACATGATCGACCATGGCCTGATAGGTTTGCGGCGTCACTTCATGGCCGCCAAATTGCTCGGCCAGGGAGACGACGCCCAACGGCAGCGACGTCCACAAGCGCACGCGATCATGCAGTTTCTTGCGGCCGGTCTCGGGGCAGCAGTCGGCGAGCCAGACGATTTCCGTCGAGCCGCCACCAATGTCGAAGAGCAGGATGGCGCGGGCTCTGGGATCCGCCAGCGAAGCGCAGCCTGCGGCGGCAAGAAAAGCTTCCGTCTCGCGATCGACCACTTCGAGCTGCAAGCCAAGGCGCTCATGCACCTGCGACAGGAAGGCCGGGCCGTTCTCGGCCGCGCGGCAGGCTTCGGTGGCGATGAGCCGCGTGCGCGCAACGCCGCGCGCCTCCATCTTCTCGCGGCAGACGGCCAGCGCCGCCAAGGTGCGGGCGATCGCCGGCTCGCCGAGGCGGCCGGTATGGCTCAGCCTTTCGCCCAGACGGACGATGCGCGAGAAGGCATCGAGAATCTTGAAACCGTCGGGCGACGGACGGGCGATCAGCAGACGGCAATTGTTGGTGCCGAGGTCGAGCGCCGCGTAAACGGGGGCCTGCGGACGCCCCGCGGGCGTGAGCCCGGCGGGTCCGGCATAAACAGTGTCGCGCCCGGCATCATCGGGCCGCGGCAGCGGGTGGCCTTCGTTCGTCAAAACCTTGCTCCAACACGCTTCCTAGGAAGCGGAGCGATTCAAACCAATGTAAAGCGCGTCGGATCAAACGCCAAGGCGCCTGACGACAGGCGCCCTGACGTCTTGCTGCCCGGCGATCAGAACCAGTCCGGGGCGTAGGGACAGGTCACGTTCGGGACCCAGACCAGCCGGCCGCCCCGCAACACCTGTTCCCGGCCGCCATAACAGCCATTTACCGCCTGAAAAGCATCCGGCCGGCCATTCGGCACATTGCGATAATGGCCGGGGTCGCCGCCATAGCTGCGCGGCGCCCGGGCGTAGGTATTGGGGCCATAACCGCCCCCGACCCGCACTGAATGGGGCACATACGGCCGGTACATCTGGCTGTGATAGGCCTGATGTCGGTGGCTCTTGCGCTTCGTTTTGGCCTCGGCCGGCAGAGCCAGCGCCACCACCGCGGCCATAGCCGAAGCGATTGCAATCACGCGAAATATCGACATGGGAGCCTCCTCTCGACGAACGCCCGCAGCCGCGATTGTCCTGCACCGTCCGTAAGATAGGAATGCGTGTCGATAACGTCGATATGGGCTCACGAGGTGTGGCAAGCGCGCCACCCACCAAGTGGCGGCGAAAATGCAATTAAGTGTTTGTTTTTTCTAAAAATACCCTACAGAAGGGCAACAAAGTGCCGGACTATCCTCTTTTTGGGGCTCGCTCACCATCCGGTGGACCTGCATCAGCTCCGCCAACGTTTCCGGTTTCCGCCGTCCGCATCCGCATTCCGTCGCCACACCGAAGGACGCGGCATATTTCCGGGCGGCCGCGATGCGCTTCTGCGTTCCTTCCACGCCGTCGGTCGTGTGTACGAGACCCAGATAGAGTTCCGTGCCTGGCTGCAACTTCAGGCCGGCCAGCGCCTCGTAATATTTTTCGTCGGCCCGCTCCTTCGGCACCGGCAGATGCAGCCAGTCAAGTGGACGCGTCAGTCCGCGCACGATGCCATTGGCGACACACACCAGTTTCGATGTGTCTTCCGGTTCCTTGAAATGGCGGCCGCCACTGTCGCCGTAGCAGAGATGAAAACCGAGTTCGACGCCGCTGGGCACATGATTGCCGAGGCGCACCAGCCGCGACACCATATCCGCCTCCGGCTTCTCGAAGGCATGGGGCAGCACGCCTTCGAGAATGGCGAATTCGATGGCCGTGTCCCACTGGATCGCCAGATCGGCAGCAGGAATGGCGGCGACGATCGCGTCGAGCTCGGCCAGCATCGCCGCCTCATACAGCGGCTCCAGTTTGAGCTGATCTTCCGGAAAAACGAAAATGGTCGTCGGCGCAATCGGCGTCGGCAAACAGACTTGGAATTTCATGCCGGGCGGGATCTCGCCGGCTTTCTTGAGCGCCTTGAACGCGCCATAGGAGGCCTCGGCCGCAGCGGCATAGCCGAGCGGCGGAAATTTCACGTCGCCGACCGTCGCACCGGTTTTCAGCCGAAACTTTGGCCGCTTGATATATCCCGCATCGAAAATTTCCGAGGCCAGAGCCGGAACGGCGCTGAACACGCTCTGTTGCCATTGCGTCCAATTGATCCGCGCGCCGGTTTCGCCGTCAGGCATGCGCTTGAGGTGGCGACCGAGATGTTCGCTGGCAAATCGAAACACCGCTTCGGCATCGGCCAGCGGCATGCTGCCAACCAGCAGCGCGCCGACAACGTTGTCTTGAACGTTATCTTCGGCGCTGCCCGCCGCTTTCGCTTCCGCCACGGCGACCTCCCCTGTCCGCTCCGCGCTGTCGCAAGTCTCCGCCAAGTCGTAGCGCACAAGCCAGTCCTAAATAGGAATGGAAAGAATTCCATGTTGGAATGCAAGGTCATTAGTCCTTTGAGCCGAACAAGCTGCGCAGCGTCGCGCGAAACCAGCGATGCCCGGCGTCCTGCTGCACACGCTCGTGCCAGAACTGGCAAATTTCGATGCGTGGCAGCGGCAGCGGCGTTGCAAACGGCATCAGCTTGAGATCGTCAGCCAAATATTGGGCCAAGCGCGCTGGCAGTGTGCCGACCGCGTCGGTCTTGCTCGCCACCATGGCGCTCGTCACGAAACTGGGAACACGCACATGCACGCGATCCGGATCGAGCTTGGTGGCGAAGATGCGCTCCAGCGCTTGATGCACGCCGTGCCCCGTCGGAGATGACGTGACGACCACATGTCGCTCGCGCAGGAAAGCCTCGGACTTCGTCAATTTTCCCGCGCGCGGATGAGCTTTGCGCACCACGCTCATATAGCTGTCGGTGTAAAGTCTTTGACGGCGCATATTGGCGGAAACGCTGGGAAATACGCCCAACACCACATCCGCTTCTCCCGCTTGCAGGCGCGCTTCGATCGGCCGCGAGTCAAGCGGCATGGCCTTGAGCCGCAGGCCTGGCCCCTGCTTTTCCAGATGGGCAATGATCGGCGGCACCAATTGCGCCAGGCCGACTTCGGTGACGATCATCGCAAACTCGCGCGCCGACGATCTGGGATCGAAGGCCACGCTGGACGATCGCATGACATCCGAAGTGGTCAGCAGATCCTTCAACGGCTGCGCGAGGTCGAGCGCACGCGGCGTCGGATGCATCGCCAAGCCAACGCGCACGAACAGGGGGTCGCCAAAATGCGCGCGCAGCTTCGTCAGCGCCTTGCTGATCGTCGGCTGCGTCGTATCCAGAATTTGCGCGGCGCGCGTCAGGCTGCGCACTTCAAGCAACAGAGCAAGAACGCGCAGATGCCGCAAGCTGATATTGCTTTCATCCATGATCCGCCCCTCCCCGGTTCCGATCAGGAATGAAGACTATTCCATATCGCCGCTACGCCGTCGACACGATCCGGGTGACGCTTGCCAGACAGTATGCCTGTCTGGAGGGAGACATGACCGTACTCAAGAAGCATCTGCGCCGTCTGAGCGCCGCCATTCTCATGGCATTGCCGTTCATTTTACCTCACGGCGCAAAAGCACAGGGCATAACCTACCCGGCGGAAAACATTCATTTCATCTGCGGTTTCGCGGCTGGCAGCGGTGCCGACATCATCGTCCGCTTCTTCGCCAATAAGATGCAGCCGATCCTCGGCAAGACCGTGATCGTCGAAAACAAGCCCGGCGCCATCGGCAATATCGCGACCGAATATGTCGCGCGCGCCAAGCCGGATGGTTACACGATCTATGTCACCAGCGGCGACGCCCTTGCGACCAACATGCATATCTTCAAGAAACCGTCGGTCGATGTGATCAAGCAGTTGCAAATGGTCACCACCATCAACCGCATGCCGATGATGATCGCCGTCAGCGCGTCCTCGCCGCACAAAACCATCGACGAACTGACCAAAGCAATGAAGGACAAGGGCGACAGGGGCAGCTATTCCACCACCAATCCGCCGGCTCGCGTCGTCGGCGCCATGTACAAGGAAGCTGCCGGCCTCTCCACCCTCGAGGTTCAGTACAAAACCACCGCCGACACCATCAACGATGTAGCCAGTGGTGTCGTCGACTATGCGATCTACGATCCGGTGTTCGCGACCATCCAGGCCAGGCAGGGCAAAATCCGCATTCTCGCCGTGGCGACCGGCGAGCGCCTGAAGTCCGCGCCCGAATATCCGACCATGACCGAACTTGGCTACAAGATGAACCTCGTGAGCTGGTGGGGCGCCATGGTGCCGATGGGAACGCCCCGGCCGATCGTCGAAAAGCTGCGCGAGGCGTTTGGCCAGGTGATTGCCAGCGAGGAAGGCAAAGCCTTTCTGGCCTCGATCGCGAGCGATCCATGGACCATCGGCCCGGACGATGCCCAGCAATACTGGCGCAAGGAAGTGGACGACTGGCGTGATTATGCGCGCCTCGCCAAGATCGAGCCGCAATGACTGGGGGACTGATATTCAGCGGTTCGAGAACTGCTCCGGGTCCAGGTCGGCACGGATGAGTGGCTTCGAAATACCTCCTTACGAATAGATCGAAAGCCGATCAAAAACCTATCAGAAACAGGCTCATAGGCGACATTTTTGTAACAATTCCGCCACATCTGCGGAGAAAAGGCGGTCGCCAGCCGGCGGAAAACCATTCGGCTGTGGCGGCCTGTCACGATTCCGATACATTCGCCTTATCCGTAGAATCACGGGTGTGAAAATACTCGCAATTCGAGGAAACGGGCGCCGGCGCAAGCTGGAGGCAGACTTGGACAGGTCTGGCGCTTCACGCGGTTCCGGTAGTTTTCGGAGGGTGAACGAATGAAGTTTAGCAAGAATATCCTGCTCGGCTCCGCGGCGACTGTGCTCGCAGCGGCCAGCGCGCAGGCCGCGGATCTGCCGTCGCGCAAGTCCGCCCCTGTTGAATATGTACGGGTCTGCGACGCCTATGGCGCGGGCTTTTACTGGATTCCCGGCACCGACACCTGCTTGAAGGTCGGCGGCCGTATCCGCGTCGATATGTGGTACACGCCGGCCAAGAACGCGGTTTCTGGTCGTTCGACCGGCGGCGGCACCGGCACGTTCATCAGCTCCAACGGTGTCGACCAGAACGGCTGGCTGGCGCGCGGTGTCGTCAATATGGATGCCCGCACCCAATCCGCCTGGGGCACCGTGCAGACCGTCTTCTCGCTGCGTCTGATGGCGGCATCGGGTCTCGCCAATACCCCGCCGGGATATTCGGCCGGCGTCTTCGCGGCGGGCAATGCCAATACCGCGACGATCGAAGCGGCCTATATCCGTTTCGCCGGCTTCACCGTCGGTCAGGCCGCGTCGAACTTCACGTTCCTGCCGCCGTACCAATATCAGTCGCTATATAATGCGGGCTTCCCGAACGGCGTCCGCCAGTTGGCTTACACGGTGACCTTCGGCAGCGGTTTCTCTGCCACCCTGGCCCTCGAAAACAAGGGCGACCTGATCGTGGCCTCGGCCGTCAACACGCTCGGCGCCAACCCGTTCACCGCCACGGCGGCAACGGCTGGACCGGTCGCGCAGCGTCTGCCGTCGCTCGTCGGCAACCTGCGCGTCGACCAGGCGTGGGGTTCGTTGATGGTGTCCGGGATGGTGATGCAAAACACCGGCACCTTCGCCAATCCAGCCCTCGCCGTGGTTGGCAATGCTGGTCCGCAGATCAATCGCACTGGTTGGGCTGTCGGTGGCGGCGGCCGCATCAACCTGCCGATGATCGCGCCGGGCGATCACTTCCAGTTCTGGGCTAACTATGGTGTCGGCGCGCTCGACTACCTCTACGGCCTGGGCTTGAACGGCAACTTCGCCGTGCAGACCAATTTCCTCGGCGGCTTCCTGCGCGTCGATCGCAACCTGACCTTGTACTGTCTGAACGCGGCCTGCACGGCCGGCGGTGCGGAGCAGACCAAGGCCTTCAGCGCCACGGCGATCTTCACCCACTACTGGACACCGTCGCTGCGTTCGAACCTGATCGGCACTTATGTGCAGATCACACCGGGCAGCGTCAGCCAGAACACGGCATGGGCGCAGGGCGGCCTGTCGAAGGCGCATCTGTGGAACGTCGCGGGTGACCTGATCTGGTCGCCGGTGCGCAACTTCGACATCGGTGTCGAACTCTCCTACGCCAAACTGAACCAGAGCTTGCCGCTCTCGGTGCCGGCTGGCCTGGGCGTTCTCGCCAATGTCAATCCAAGCAACTGGACCGGTCGCGTGCGCGTCGAGCGCACCTTCTAAGAGCGAAGAATTTCGCTAATCCAGCAGACTTTCCGGCCGGGGTCCGCAATACCCCGGCCGGACCAGCCGCACCTCGTGGCACCCGGGCATCCGGTGAGATTGAAATCGGCCTCCGTTTCAATCCGCTCCCTCTGAGCAACAGATCCGGGACAATGGGGATTTGGGCGGACCTTTCGCCCCGACGTCGAGCAGCGTCGGGGCTTTTTTCTTGAGCATTCCGCGCTCAGCGCGTCGCGGTCTCAGCCGCGTTTTCGCCATCCTTCGGCCGCCTCTTTCCGCCATCCTACAAGCGATATGTACGATTGGGCCGCGAGGGGATTTATTCCTAGTGAATCAATGTTTTGCAGCGGCAAATCGCCCAAGAAACGAGCGTATGCCGATCTATCCGTTGCTGCGCTGCCACATCCGCTCAGCAAACAGGCAAGCTCAAGTGTTCGTGAACACTGGTCAGGCTAGATTGCGGTATTTTCCGGTCGAGCTGGATCGCGAGGACATATTTACGGCAAGTTCGTGGGAATTATGCCCGCCTATTGGCGAGATCCAGGCTTTTCCCACGTCGATAAGAGTTCAGAGTTTTTCTGACGGAGCATAATAATGAGGTTCACCAAGAGTCTTCTGCTTGGTTCTTCGGCGGCTTTGCTCGCCGTCGCTGGGGCGCAGGCGGCTGATCTGCCGTCGCGCAAGGCGGCACCCGTGGAATATGTCCGCGTGTGCGACGCCTATGGCGAAGGTTTCTACTGGATTCCCGGGACGGACACCTGCCTGCGCGTTGGCGGTCGTGTTCGTGTCGATGGCTGGTATACGCCCTCCAAGAATGCGGTTTCCGGTCGTTCGACTGGTGGCGGCACCGGCACGTTCATCTCGTCGAACGCTGTTGATTCAACCGGCTGGTATGCGCGCGGCATCGTCAATATGGACGCCCGCACGCAATCGGCCTGGGGCACGGTGCAGACCGTGTTCTCGCTGCGCCTGCAAGCGGCGAGCGGCCTCGGCGTCGCCTCGCCCGGTTACACCGGCGGCGTGTTCTCCGGCGGCAATGCCAATACGGCGACGATCGAAGCGGCTTATATCCGCTTCGCCGGCTTCACCGTCGGTCAGGCCACCTCGAACTTCACGTTCCTGCCGAACCTGCCCTACGGCTCGATGCTGAACGCGGCCTTCCCGAGCGGCATCCGCCAGCTCGCTTATACCGCGACCTTCGGCGGCGGCTTCTCGGCCACGCTGGCGATCGAAAACCGCGGCGACCTGCCGATGTCGATGACCGCCAATACGCTGGGTGCCAATCCGTTCACCGCGACCGGCGCGCTCGCCGGTCCGGTGGCGCAGCGCCTGCCCGCCCTCGTCGCCAACCTGCGCATCGATCAGGGCTGGGGCTCGGCGATGGTGTCGGGCGCCGTGCTCGAAAACTCGGCGACCTTCGGTAACGCCAACCTCGCGGTTGTCGGCAATGCCGGCCCGGCAATCCGTCGCACGGGCTGGGCTGTCGCCGGCGGCCTGAAAGTCAACCTTCCAATGCTCGCCCAAGGCGACAACGTGCAGGTGTGGGCGGCTTACGGTGTCGGCGCGCTCGACTACGTGGCCTCGAATGGCGCAAGCGCCAACACGCTGCTCACCAGCAACTACCTCGGCGGCTATCTGCGCGCCGATCGTAACCTCACCTTGTTCTGCGTGAACGCCGCCTGTTCGGCCGGCGGTTCGGAACAGACCAAGGCGTTCAGCGTCACCGGTATCCTGACCCACTACTGGACCCCGTCCCTGCGTTCGAACCTCATAGGTTCTTACCTGCGGATCGATCCGGGTAGCGTGACCCAGAATACCGCCTGGTCGCAGGGCGGTCTGTCGCGGGCCAATGTGTGGACCGCGGTGGGTCAGCTCATCTGGTCGCCGGTGCGTAACTTCGATATCGGCGTCGAACTGTCTTATGCGCGTCTCAATCAGAACCTGCCGCTGTCGGTTCCCGCGGGCCTTGGCGTTCTCGCCAACGTCAACCCGAACAACTGGACCGGCCGCATGCGCGTCGAGCGCCAGTTCTGATTTGACAAACGATTTCGGCCGGGGGGCGCAATACCCCGGCCGGAACCACCGCACCTCGCGGCACCTGGACATATCGGTGCGATTGAAATCAACCTCCGTTTCAATCCGCTCCCTCTGAGCAACAGATCCAGGGACATGGGGAATTGGGCGGATCTCCAGCCCCGACGTCGAGCAGCGTCGGGGCTTTTTCATACGGCGCATCGGGCGCCGCCGCGGCCAAGACAGCGGAAAACAAGCGTGCGCGACGCGCGGAACGGTTGACAGGAACGGGTGGAACACCGTAGGTACGCGCCATTGTCATAGCCGTTCGATTTGGCGCGCGGTCTCGACAATCGCCAAATCAAGTAGCTGACTTTACTTGGTTTCTTGGTGGGGAATAGTTCAACGGTAGAACGACGGACTCTGACTCCGTTAATCTTGGTTCGAATCCAGGTTCCCCAGCCATTTCAGCTCGCTCGATCGCCATTAGCTCAGTTTTGTAGCGAGACCCTTGCCGCAAGTTATCTGGCAAAGCCCGCCTTCCATTAAGCCAAAATTCTCGGTCGCCACCCCCAGGGCTGTCCCTTGCTTTTGCTGCCTGTGCGCTCTCGCACCTCTCCAAATGCATTCGCGGCTACTGTGCTACAGCCGCCCTCTACCGGCGGGATGGAGGAAGACATGCCAAATACGTTAGCGGCAACAGCGTTCCGCAACGCGGCAGTCGCCGTCACGGCTCTGACGTTTGTGATGGTTGGCCAGACCGTAGAAGCTCGTCAGGGTGGTAGCTATGGTCATGGCTTCGGTGGCTCCGCATCGAACCATCCCAGACCAGCCCCTGGTCATTATCAGGACCATCGGGGAGATAGCGCGACTACCTCTCGTCCTGGCGGCGGTTTCCACGGCTATGGCAATGGCCAAAGCATCGGCGGACGGCCATCAAACCATCCGCGACCTGCGCCTGGCCACTATCAGGATCATCGGCACGGCGGAGCAGCGAGTTCCGGAACACGGATCAGATGCGTTCTGCCATTTTGCGGCCATACGTTCTCGCCACGAGGAGCGCCCCACTATCAAGATCATCGCAATGACGCCCCACACTATCAAGATCATCGCGGCAGCCCACCACGCGGCGGCACCTACACTAGCGATGGCAGACCGGGCGGTCGCCGCTGAACCCGCTTTTTCGATGAGCTAAGGGACAATCAAACGGCTGGCGTTCCACCGTTTGATTGTCGCATCGCAACGCATTCAAACCGCTGTTATCCGGGCCTCTCCTGTTTCCCCACTGAGCGCTCTGCGAAGCCTTCATTTTGTCGGTCGGCTGATTGCCCGCTGGACGATTGATCGCGCAGACGGCATAAGGCATCCCAACAAAATACAATACTGGGAGTGAAACATGGCGCCTGCCTCCATCGTCGAGGACACCGACGTGCTTGTCGTTGGCGCAGGCATGGCGGGCTTGAGTGCCGCCATCGCGGCGCGCGACATCGGCGCCTCGGTCGTCGTTTTGGAGAAAGCGCCGGAAACTGAGCGCGGCGGCAATACGCGCTTTTCCAATGGCGCCATTCGCGCCGTCTATCATGGCGTCGAGGATATCGATGCGCTCGTCGGCGGCCTGAGCGCGGCGGAACGTGAGCGCTGCGAATTCGGCTCCTATTCGCGCGAGCAATATTATGACGATCTGGCCCGCGTCACCCAATATCGCAGCCATCCCGACATGGCCGACATGCTGGTCGAGAACAGCCGCGACACCTTGTTCTGGCTGCAGCAGCAGGGCCTGCGCTTTCTGCCGCTCTACGAATGGCAGTTCAAACTGCCCAACGGCCGCATCCGCTTTTCCGGCGGCTCGGCGCTGGAAGTTTATGGCGCGGGCGAAGGGGCGTCGGAAGCTCTGTTCCGCACCGCCGAGCGGCGCGGCGCGCGCGTGTTCTATCAAACCAAGGCGCTTTCGCTGATCGATGAAGGCGGTCGCATCGCCGGCGTCATCGCGCGGCGCGACGGCGAAGATGTCGCCATCCGCGCGCGGCGCGTGATCCTGGCCTGTGGTGGCTTTGAAGCGAACACCGAATGGCGCACGCGCTATCTCGGCCCCTCGTGGGATCTCGCCAAGGTGCGCGGCTCGCGCTTCAACACGGGCGATGGCCTGCGCATGGCGCTCGAACGCGGGGCGCTCCCCTTCGGCAATTGGTCGGGCTGCCATTCGGCCAGTTGGGATCTCAACGCGCCCGACGTCAACGAACTGGAATACGGCACTATCTTCAAACGCGACGACTATCTCGAAGGCATCGTCGTCAATGCCGATGGCGAACGCTTCTTCGACGAAGGCGCCGATATCAGAGCCCTTACCTATGCCAAACTCGGACGCGCCATTCTGGCTCAGCCGGGCCAGGTCGCCTGGCAGATTTACGACAAGCAGGGCGCCACGCGCCTGCATGGCGAATATCGCGTCAAGCAATCGGCGCGCTTCAAGGCCGAGACATTGGAAGCGCTGATCGATCAGTTCGACGGCATCAAGCGCGAAGCTTGCCTTGCCACCATCGAGGCTTTCAACGCCGCCGTGCGCACGGACATTCCCTACGATCCCGGCAAGAAGGATGGCCGCTGCACGGAAGGGCTTGCGATCCCCAAATCCAATTGGGCGCTCGCCATCGCCGAGCCGCCGTTCGAAGCCTATGCGGTGACTTGCGGCATCACCTTTACGTTCGGTGGGCTGCGCGTCGATGGCGACTGCTGCGTGCTTGACGAAGGTGGGCAGCGTGTCACGGGTTTGCATGCGGCGGGCGAAATGGTGGGCGGCTTGTTTTACTTCAACTATCCCGGCGGTTCCGGCCTCATGTCGGCTGCCGTGTTTGGACGGATCGCCGGCCGCGCGGCGGCGCAAGCGGCATTGGGCACTTAACGTTCTCTTTTGCCCACCGTTGAAAGCCACGCCATAACCTGATTTTCTATCGTCAACCGCTGACTTCGCGTTCGACTCGCCTGAGTTCGGACCTGACCACCACAAAAGCGGTATCGAGGGAGGAAATAATGAGAAAGGGCGTATTGGCGCTGGCGGCTCTCGTGGCCTTGGCGGGCACAGCGCAAGCGCAAAGTGATTTCTATCGCGGCAAGCAGATCAGAATCGTCGTCGGCAGCGAGGTCGGCGGCGGCTTCAGCAGCTATGCGCAATTGCTGTCCTCCCATTTCGGTAAATATGTGCCGGGCAATCCGGCTGTCGTCATCGAACATCGGCCGGGTTCGGGGGGCGTTAATGCCATCGACTATGTGGCCAATGCTGGGCCCAAGGATGGGACCATCATTGCCGTGGCGATGCCGAATTTCTTCGTCACGCCTTTCGTCGAGCCGAAGGCGGCGAAATTCGATCCCGCGAAATTCCATTTCATCGGCCGCATGAGCGATTTCGGACGCGCCCTGGTCGCCTGGCACACGAGCGGCATGAAGACGTTGGACGATCTGAAAACCAAGGAAACCGTTCTGGCGACATCGGCCCGCCGTTCCACGACGACAATCCAGCCGGTTCTGATCAACGAAATTTTCGGCACTAAGATGAAGATCGTGACCGGCTTCATGGGCTCAGGCCCCACCGCCGTGGCGCTGGAACAGGGAGAGGTGCAGGTCAGCACCATCGCCTATTCGACCTTGGTCAGCCTGCATCCGGACTGGCTGCGCGACAAGAAAATCAACATCATCGCCGGGCTCGACTTTGCCGACATTCCCGGCGTCACGAAAATCCGCGATCTGATCGACGATCCGCAGAAGAAAGCGATGTGGGATTTCGTCGCCCTGCCGTCCGAATTCGGTACTGCCTATGTGACGGCGCCGGGCGTGCCCGAGGACCGACTGCGCATCCTGCGTCAAGCCTTCGACGAAACCATGAAAAGCGAAGAGATGATCACCGACGCCAAACGGCGCAATCTCGATCTCAATCCGAAATCGGGTGAAGACCTCGATCAATTGTTCGCCAAAGCCGGCACACCGACGCCCGAGATCATCAAACATGTCGGCGGCATCATGGGCGTCAACTAAGATTCTCTCCGTGTCATTCCCGACGCACCGCAGGTGCGAGCGGGAATCCAGAGCAAGTGGCCAGCCCATGCGTCATTGCCCTGAATAGCACTCTGCAGGGGGCTCTGGATTCCCGCTCGCGCTTCGCGCGTCGGGAATGACACCGAGGATCTTTTTCAAGAGCCTGCCGGAGAGTCAACGATCCGTTGCAGCCACGGCTGGCGCATGGCTGCTTCTTTCTCCCAGGCTTCGATCCGCGATCGGTGCCCCATCGTCATGGCGACATCATCAAGGCCTTCGAGCAAAGCGGTACGCTCGCCTGGATCGATCGCGAAGGAAAAGGCCTTGCCGTCGGGACAGACGATCGTGTTGCGGACCAGATCAACCTCGAACGGCAGGCGACCATCGACATCAACGACACACCGCTCAAACGCCGTCCCTGATGGCGGATCGAGCACGATCGGCAACATCCCGTTCTTGATGAGGCTCTCGCGATAGACTTCGGAAAAGCTGCGCGCGACGATGCAGCGCACGCCATGGGCGGCCAGGGCCCATACGGCCACTTCGCGTGCGCTGCCGCAGCCAAAATTGCCGCCGGTGACCAGGATAGGGGCACGATGGAAACGCGGCCGATCGAGCACGAAGGGCGTGGTGGGATCGGTGCGCCAGCGTGCGAAGAGCCCCGCCTGATAATCGGGCTCCAGGGCGCGCATGAATTGCACGGGGGTGATCTGATCGGTATTGATGTTGTCGATCAGCAGGGGAGCGGCCGCGCCGCGAACGCTGGTGAACTTGTCCATGCGGTCAACCTTTCGCCAGCAAGGCGCGTGGATCGCAGATCTGCCCCAGGACAGCCGCTGCGGCGGCACTCGCCGGGCTTGCCAGATGGGTGCGTACGCCGGGGCCCTGGCGGTTTTCGAAATTGCGATTGGTCGTCGAGACGATGCGCTCGCCAGGCGCAACTTTTTCGCCGCCGCCTCCTGCGCACATGGAACAACCGGGTTCGCCCCAGAGGAAGCCGGCGCGCTCGAAGAGATCCCGCAAACCCTGTTCTTGCGCCTGTCGCGCCACAGCGCGCGAACCGGGGACGACAACCGCCGTGACGTGATCGGCAATATGGTGGCCGGCCAGAACCTGCGCCGCGCTCTCAAGATCGCTCAAGCGGGCGTTGGTGCAGGAGCCGATGAAGACGCGATCGATCTTCGTTCCCGCGAGCGCCGCGCCGGGCGCCAGATCGATATAGCTTATGGCGCGCCGCCAGCTTGCCTCATCGAGCCCCGCCTCCGCGGCCGTTGGCACATGACCGGAAATCGAGGCGACCTGCGCCGGCGACGTGCCCCAGGTGATCTGCGGCGCAAGCGCCGTGCAGTCGATCGTCAGATCGGCCTCGAACCGCGCATCCGGATCGGATCGCATACTCAGCCAATCATGCTGTGCCTGGTGCCAGAGATCGCCGCGGGGCGCGAGAGGGCGCTGCGCCAGCCAGGCGAGTGTCGTCTCGTCGGGCGACACGAGACAGGTGCGCGCGCCAAGCTCCACCGCCATGTTGCACAGCGTGAAGCGTGCTTCGACCGGCATCGTTGTCACGACACGACCGGCAAATTCCAATGCCGTACCGCGTGCCGCCTCCAGGCCGAGCCGGCCGATCACATGCAAAATGACATCCTTGGCGCAAACGCCAATGCCAAGTGTCCCTTCGAGATGGATCCGCATCTGGCGCGGCTTGCGCACCCACATGGCCTGCGTGGCGAGCACATGCTCCAGCTCAGAACTGCCGCAGGCCAGGCCCAAGGCGCCGAGACCACCAACGGTCGGCGCATGGCTGTCGACACAGAGATAGGTCGAGCCCGGCAGGACGAAACCCAATTCCGGCGCCGCCACATGGGAAATCCCCTGCTCCGCATCGCCGACATCGAGCAATCGCAAATCATGCTGGCGCGCCACCACGCGGGCGGCATCGATGAAAGCGCTGCTGCCGGCGGACAATTTTGGGAAGGATGGCACCGAATGGTCCATCACCACCACGGCAAGGTCAGGCCGGCGGATACTGAGCCCACGCCGATCCAGATTTTTCAACACCTGCGGCGCGCGCACGTCATCGACGACAAGACGGTCGATATAGAGCAGCGTCTTGTCGCCCTCCTCGGCCAGGCTATGGCGCGCCCAGATCTTGTCGAACAGGCTCTCGCCCATCGCGTCTATCCTCCCGCCGGCCCGATATGATTGTTTTAAGCTCAGCCGTGCGAGGGTAAGTTCTACAAGCGATTGGAGGTCTCGCCAATGCCGGCCTCACGCCACTAGGCCGACAGGCTGCGCATCACCGCCAACCCCATGACGATCATTGCGATCGACAGCACCAGGCTGAAGGCGAGATAGAGCGCCAGCGCTCCATACTGCTGGCGCTCCCACAACAGGATCGTGTCGAGCGAAAAAGCCGAGAACGTGGTGAACCCACCGAGAATGCCCGTGGTGAGAAACAGCCGCCAATGCTGGGAGGCTTCGCCCTGAAAGGCGAAATAGCCGGCGAACAGCCCCATGACGAGCGAGCCGATGACATTGACCAGCAAAGTGCCGAACGGAAAACCAATGCCTAGAAAACGCGCGGCAGCGAGATTCACTCCATGCCGCAACGAAGAGCCGATGCCGCCGCCAATGAAAACGATCAAATACGTCATAGGATTGCCCTCAATTCATTTGGGGCAATAAAAAACCCGCCATCGGCGGGTCTTCATCGAGTCCCACCACGGCAGAGCCCTTTACGGCCCAGGTCGCAGTAGGAGTCATCAGCCTTCGCGGCAGGTATCGGGGAACTCCATCCCCATCGGTGTTCAAGATAGGAATGCGGCGGGGACCTGTAAAGACGGCCGCACGCAAAAACCCCGCTGCCTTGCGGGGCAACGGGGCCGTAGTCCGTTGGCGATTACATTAGGGACTGCTTTCGCCGCTGCTCAAGCTAGGCTGATGACCTGACATGAAACTGACAGCCAAGCTTTAAGCAAAAGCCCCGCTGTCTTGGGGAGACAACGGGGCTCGTGTGCAGTGTGCGGCGAACCACAATTGGGGACTGCTTATCGCCAGGAACGAGGCTAGGAAAGCCGGCTGACAGGAAGCTGACTTTCGCGCAAGATTTTCGCCCCCTCGGACATCCGCCAAACCCCTGTTTTAGAAGAATTTTAAGCTGGCAGCCGGGTGATCAGTTTATCGAGCGTCACCGGATAGTCGCGCACGCGCACGCCAGTGGCATTGTAGACCGCGTTGGCGATCGCCGCGCTGACGCCGCACAGGCCCAGTTCGCCGACGCCCTTGGCCTTCATCGGCGAGGACATGGGATCGACCTCGTCGAGGAAGATCACCTCCTGGTTGTGGATGTCGGCATGCACCGGCACTTCATAGCCCGCGAGATCGTGATTGACGAAGAAGCCTTGGCGCTTATCGACGGCCAGCTCCTCCATCAGCGCGCCGCCCACGCCCATGGTCATCGCGCCGATCATCTGGCTGCGTGCCGATTTGGGGTTGAGAATGCGGCCGGCGGCGGCGACCGCCAGCATGCGGCGCATACGCACTTCCGCCGTCGCCGCATCGACGCCCACTTCGACGAAATGCGCGGCGAAGGTCGATTGCTGATAGCGTCGGCTGAGATCGCCGAACTCGATCGTATCTTCCGCCGACAGACCGGCCTCTCCCGCTGCCTCGCCCAACGAAACACGGCGATTGCCCTGCTGCACATAGCCGTCGCGGAAAGCCGCATCGCTGGAATTGAAGCCCAGCTTCTGCGCCACCGCTTCGCGCAGCTTGACGCAGGCAGCATAGACGCCCGAGGTCGCCATATTGGCACCCCACTGTCCACCGGAGCCGGCGGAGATGGGAAACCTGGAATCGCCCAGGCGCACCACCACCTTCTCGATGTCGACGCCCATCATCTCGGCGGCCGTCTGCGCGATGATCGTATAGCTGCCGGTGCCGATGTCGGTCATATCGGTTTCCACCGTCACCACGCCACGCCCATCAAGGCGCACGCGCGCGCCTGATGGGGTCACCAGATTATTGCGGAAGCCGGCAGCGACGCCCATGCCGACGAGCCAGCGGCCATCGCGCACCTGCGCTGGTTGCGCCTTGCGCTCGGCCCAGCCGAAACGCTCAGCACCAAGGCGCAGACATTCGACCAATTGCCGTTGGCTGAAGCGCCGCTCGGGATGTTCCGGATCGACCTGCGTGTCGTTGAGGATGCGGAACTCAACCGGATCCATGTTGAGTTTTTCCGCCATCTCATCCATGGCGATCTCCAGCGCCATGAGGCCCGGCGCTTCGCCCGGCGCGCGCATGGCATTGCCCTCCGGCAGATCGAGCACGGCGAGCCGGACCGCCGTCAATCGGTTAGCACCAGCATAGAGCAGCCGCGTCTGCTGAATGGCGTTTTCCGGGGAGCCGCCGCGCAGATTGCCGGACCAGCTCTCATGGCCGATCGCCGTGATCTTGCCGTCCGCCGTCGCGCCGATGCGGATACGCTGGATGGTGGCCGGACGATGGGTGGTGTTGTTGGCGATCAACGGCCGCGTCAGCGCCACTTTCACCGGGCGCCTGGCGATGCGCGCGCCAAGCGATGCCAGAAGCAAATCGCTGCGCGGGAACAATTTGCCGCCGAAGCCGCCCCCAATATAGGGCGAAACCAGGCGCACGTTTTCGCGCGGAACTCCCAGAGTGATGGCGAGATCGCGCACGCCCCAGGCGATCATCTGGTTCGATGTCCAGACCGTCAGCTTGTCTCCGTCCCAGGCGGCAATCGAAGCGTGCGGCTCCATCATCGCATGGGACTGATCGGGCGTTGTATAGGTCGCGTCCTGCTGCACAGGCGCGGCCGCGAAGGCGCCGGGAAAATCGCCAATCGACGCACCACCGCTCTCGCCTCGTCGTAGTGGCGCCGTATCGCGCGCGGCGGCGAGATCGAAGGCGCCGTTTTCCCGCGCATAGGTGACACGCACCAGGCTCGCGGCGGCGCGCGCCTGCTCGAACGTCTCAGCAACCACCAAAGCGACCGCCTGATGGTAATGCTGGATCTGCGGGCCACCCAGCAGCATGGCGGTGTTCAAACTGCCCTTGCTGAGCTTGCCGGCATTCTCGGCCGTGACGATCGCCACGACACCTGGCGCTGCTTGAGCAGCAGCCAGGTCCATCGAAACGATGCGCCCCTTGGCGATCGCCGCACCGACGACATAGCCATAGGCCTGATTGGCCACGACATCGTGCTGCTCGTAAGCATAGCGCGCCGTGCCCGTGGTCTTGAATGGCCCATCGATCCGGTCGAGCGGCTGGCCGACGACCTTCAATTGATCAATGGGATTGGTGGTGGAAGGGCTGTCAAAGCGCATGTCACGACCTCGCTTGCGTCAACACCGCCTGGAGCGTGCGCTCGACCAGCGGCAGTTTGAATTCGTTCTCGTGGGTTGGCTTGGCGCCGGCAAGCAATTGCTCGCTCACCGCCTTGGCGCCGCGCGGCAAAGCGCGCTCCGCCACCTCCATGCGCCAGGGCTTGTGCGCGATACCGCCCAGCGCCACCCGACCGCTGCCGTCAGGCTGGACGATGGCGCCGACCGAGACCAGCGCGAAGGCATAGGAGGCACGATCGCGCACCTTGCGATAAACATGCACGCCGCCGACCGGTTTGGGCAGGACCACGGCCGTGATCAGTTCGCCCGGCACCAAAGCGGTTTCGAGATGCGGCGTGTTGCCCGGCGCACGATAGAAATCGGCGATCGGGATACGCCGCGCCGTGCCATCGGCCCGCACCGTTTCGATCACCGCGTCGAGCGCGCGCATGGCCACCGCCATATCGCTGGGATGGGTGGCGATACAGGCCTCGCTGCCGCCGATCACCGCATGCTGGCGGCTGAAACCGGCGAGCGCGCCGCAACCGCTGCCGGGCTGGCGTTTGTTGCAGGGCTGATTGGTGTCGTAAAAATACGGGCAGCGCGTCCGTTGCAGCAGATTGCCCGCCGTCGTCGCCTTGTTGCGCAACTGGCCCGAAGCCCCGGCGAGCAAAGCGCGCGACAGCACGCCATAATCGCGCCGCACGCGCGCGTCGGCGGCGAGATCGGTGTTGCGCACCAGGGCGCCAATCCGCAGACCACCCTCCGCTGTCGGCTCGATCTTGTCGAGCGCCAGACCGTTGACATCGATGAGATGAACCGGCGTTTCGATCTCAAGCTTCATCAGATCGAGAAGATTGGTGCCACCGGCGATGAATTTCGCGCCTTGAACCCGCTCGACCGCAGCCGCGGCTTCGCGCGGCGACTGCGCGCGCTCATAAGTGAAGGACTTCATGCCTTTCTCCCCGCAACTTCGGTGATGGCGTCGACGATGTTTTGATAGGCACCGCAGCGGCAGATGTTGCCGCTCATGCGTTCGCGCAGCTCTTCCGGCGTAAGCTGGGGCGTGGCGATCAGATCGGCCGTCACATGGCTGGGAACGCCGGCCTCGATCTCGTTCAGCACGCCGATGGCCGAACAGATCTGACCGGGGGTACAGTAACCGCATTGATAGCCGTCGTGCTTGACGAACGCCGCCTGCATGGCATGCAGATTGCCAGGTTGCCCCAAGCCTTCGATCGTCGTGATCGTATCGGCCTCATGCATGACCGCCAGCGACAGGCAGGCATTGATGCGGCGGCCATCGACCAGCACCGTGCAAGCGCCGCACTGACCATGATCGCAGCCCTTTTTTGTGCCGGTGAAATGCAGATGCTCGCGCAGGGCATCGAGCAAGGTCGTGCGCGTGTCGAGCTCCAGCTCTTCGCGCTTGCCGTTGACGGTGAAAGAGACCTTCGTCAGCGCGGTGCCAGCCACGGCGGCCGCGGCCACGCGACTGGTGCTGGCGCCGCCGATCTGGGCGCTCGCCGCGACCGGCGCGGCCGTGGCGACGACCGATGCGGCACCAGCTTGCAAAAGCTGCCGCCGTGTTGCCTCGAAATCGCAAGGAGGATGCATGTCGAACTCCGTTTCAGGGGCTAATTCGAAATTTCTTCGGACGGGCGTTTCTTGGAGCATTTTCTTGAGGCGTTTCTTGGAGGTTGTTGGAATAACGTCGTCGTCGAGGGAGCTGCTGCCCTACCGCGCTACACGAATTCGTGAACGCCCGACGATGCCAAATCGGCAGCCGTCGTCACGACGCCTCTACAGGCGATGCCAACAGGTCCATCGTTGAATTCTCCGCATTTGGCCGGCGTGCCTGACCGTGCGAACAGTCAAATAGGCCGATCCACGAACCTGTGGGGTACGCGGTTGCGGATCACGGGCAGCTAGCGGAGTTAGAATAATGCGCGGGCGCGCCCTTCATTAGAGGTGCAAACCCGCATGCGCTTATGCGCCTCATTCATGAATGGTCGCATGAATGGTCGGAAACCCCATTTCAGGCGAGATAGGCCGGCAGCGGCGAACGGTCCTGCAGTTGGATCAGGCGCCGCGCCAATTCCTCGAAAAGTTCGGCCTTGCGCGCCAAAGTCGCCGGGCTGTTCCAGAGATTGACGCTCTCCTGCGGATCATTCTCGAGATCGTAAAGCTCGCCCCAATCCTCGCCATCGCGCACGCTCATCCGCCACTTTCTCGTCACCAAGGTGCGGACGCGCTGCGGCTTGTCAAAGCCCGTCATGGGCCGCTGGCTGTCTTCTTCGATCACCAGGGAGCTCGGCTCCGCATCCTGAAGGAGGTTACGCCCCTGGATTCCGTTGTAGGGCTGAATACCTGCGCGCCGCAGAATGGTCGGCGCGATATCGATCGACTGGGCCAGATCGGAACGGATGTCGGCCTTGCGGCCCGGTTCGTTCCAGATGAAAGGCACGCGGATCAAGCCACGATAGTGCAGCAGCAGTTTCAGCATGATGCCGTGGTCGCCCATGAAGTCGCCGTGGTCGGACGTGAAAATGACGATCGTGTCCTGATCCAAGGCCAGCTCGGCGAGCTTGCCGCGCACCCGGGCGATGGCATCGTCGATCATCGAGATCGAACCATAGGTCAGGGCGATGATATCGCGGGTCTCGTTCGCCGTCACTGCGAACGGGCTTTGCCTGTTGCGTGCATCGCTGCCTTTCGCCAAAGCTTCGCGCATCCGCACGATCGGCGGCAAATCGCCATCGTCGAAAGATGCCGGCACAGGAATGTCGGCGGGATCGTACATATCCCAATATTTGCCAGGTGGCGTGAACGGGTGATGCGGATCTGGAAACGACATCTGGATGAAGAAAGGTTTCGACGGCTCGCGCGCGCACTGCTCCAGAGCCTCGATGGTGCGTTCCTCGATGAAGCGGGTCGAATAAAGGTCCTCGGGCACGGCGGTGCGCCAGGCCTGCGGCGCGTTGATGCGTTGATCCGGCAGAGCGTTGTCGGGCCCGACCAATTTGTCGAAGTTCGGCTCGCGCGCCAGCGCCCAGAGGCGATAGTCGCCGCAGGCGCGGTCACCGTGGTCGGCGACGAGTTCGAAATGGTCGAAGCCGTAGAAACTGTCTTCCCTGTGCCGCGATTGCGCGCTGGCCGGCCAATGCATGATGTTTTCATATTCATAGGCCGCACCGGTGCGATGATCCTTGTGCGCATCCCGCAACGCCTCCGGCGGCGTTACCAGACCGGGTTCGGCCTCGAAGCGATTGACGGCCGGCTCGCCGGTGAACGATTGCAGATGCGACTTGCCGATCAATGCGGTGGCATAGCCGCTGTCGCGCAGCAGTTCGACGAAATTGGCATGGTTGCGCGATAAAGCGATGCCGTTGTGGCGCACGCCGGTGAGCGACGGCATGCGACCCGTCATGATCGACGCCCGGTTCGGCATGCAGATCGGATTGGCGACGAAGAAATTGTCGAACCTGAGGCCTTGCTGGCTCAAGCCATCGATGGCCGGCGTGCGGACAATGGGATTGCCGTAACAGCCCAGATGATCGGCCCGGTGCTGATCGGTCATGATCAGCAGGAAATTCGGCCGACGTTTCGCTCCCATCATTTTACTCCGATAGCTTGATGCCCGCTCCGGCGATCACCTCGCCCCAGCGCGCTGTTTCATCGCGGATCAGTTGGACAAATTCGCCCGAGGGCAGGAAATGCACACGCAGGCCTTGCGCGGTCAGACTGTCGCCGAAGCCCGGCTGATCGATGACATGCTGGATCGATGTCGCGAGCCTGCGCGCGATTTCGGGCGACATGTTCGCCGGCGCGATGACGCCGGCCCAGAAATCCATTTCGAGGCCTTTGAAACCGGCTTCCGCCGTCGTCGGCACATCGGGAAGCGCGGGGCTGCGCACCTTATCCATGGTGGCGAGAACGCGCAGGCTCCCTTCCCTGTGATAGACCGCCGTCACATTGGGCATTTCAAAGGTGGCGTCGATGCGGCCTGCCAGCAGATCCACCATCGAGGCCGCGCCGCCGCGATACGGCACGTGGCGCAGCTTGGTGCCCGTCGCCCGTTGAAACAATTCAGCCGCCATATGCGGCAGCGACCCGACCCCGACGGAGCCATAGGAAATTTCATCCGGGCGCGCCTTCGCCATCGCGACGAATTCGCCCAAAGTTTGAGCGGGCACCGATTTGTTGACGGTGACGGTCAGCGTGCCAGACGTCACCAGGCCAATGTGGGTGAAGGACTTAATCGGATCGTAGGGCGCCGTGTGGACGAGCTGCGGCCCGATGGCAAGAGAAGCGACGACACCGAGACCGATCGTGTAACCATCAGGCTCAGCCTTAGCGACCGCCGCCGTGCCGACGCGCCCGCCCGCGCCCGCGATATTTTCGACGACCACCGTTCCGTTCAAATCGCCGCTCATGCCATTGGCAAGCAGACGGCCGAGGACATCGAGGGGGCCGCCGGCGACATAGGGCACGATCAATCGGATCGGCCGCGTGGGATAATCCAGCGCTTGTGCGGCTGACACGGACGCCGTGGCTCCCAAGGACAGAGCGACGGTTAAGACGAAGGCATGAAAGCGCAGTCGCATGATACCCCCTGCCAATCTATTCCTCTTTGAAGGACATCTTTACAGACCGACTGGGGGTCGAAAAAATCAGATGATTAGAATCAATCATCAGGAAAAGTGATGATTCTCGATCCGCGCCATCTGGTTCAATTGGCGACCATCGTGGAACTGGGCACGTTCCAGGCGGCGGCCGATGCGCTGGGCGTCACGCAGCCGGCGCTGACGCGCACGATTCAAATCCTGGAGAAGCGGGTTGGCAGCGCCTTGTTCGACCGCACGACCCGCCGGGCCGTTCCCACCACAGTCGGGCTGGAACTGGCGGCGATCGGTCAATCGATCCGCTCCGCCACCTTGCGGGCACGCGACATTTCGCAAAGTTTCAGCCGTGGCCAGGCCGGACGCCTGCGCATCGGCGCGACACCCCTCGTCGCGGGCGTCTTCCTCGCCCCCATCATCCGCGACTTTCTGACAACCCATGAAAGCGTCTCTATCGCACTGTCGATGGGTCTCGTTGGCGAGTTGAACGATACGCTACGCAAAGGCGACATCGATCTGATCGTCGGCCCGATCGGCCTGTTCGAGCGCAGCGACGACCTGATTTACGAAACGCTGTTCGACGATGAAATCGGCTTCTTCTGTCGCGCCGGTCATCCCCTGCTTCGGCGCAAAACGATCGGCGCGGCCGAGCTAAACAAGATGCGCTGGATCATGCCGCTGCGCGGCAATCTCTTCCGCTTTCAGACCGACAGCGCGCTGGAGGAAATGGGCGTGGAACAGGTGCGCGTCGCGCTGGAAACGCTTTCGACGGAAGCCTCGATTGAAATCGCCAAAATGACCGATTTCCTGACGCCTCTCTCCGCCCTGACGATATCGTCAAACGCCATATCCGGCCTGGCGCGCTTGCCCATCCATTCGGATCGCCTGCGACGGCCGCTTGGCGCGATCAGCCGCAAATCGGCGCTGCAACCCTTGGTGCGCGTGTTCATCAACGCGATCGTTGAAGCAAGAGGCAAGAAGAAGCGTTAGATTCGCTGGATGCCCGCTTTGTCGACGACGCCCTTCCAGCGCGTGATTTCCGACGCGATGAAGCTGCGCATGGCCTCCGGCGGCGTGGCTTCCGGCTGAACGCCGAGGAAGCCCAATTGCTCACGAACCTTTGGCACCTGCAGCGCTTTCGCGATCGCGCCATTAAGGCGCGCCACCACATCGGGCGGCGTGCCGGCGGGTGCCGCGATACCGTTCCAGGAACGCACTTCAAATCCGGGTAGCGTCGCGGCGATCGGCGTGACCTGCGTCAATCCCGGCCAGGGCTCGCGGCTGGTGACACCCAATCCACGGATGGTTCCTGAGCGGATGGCTTCGCCCGTGACCGTAATGCTATCCACCATCAGATCGATGCGCCCACCCATCAAATCGGATAGCGGTTCCATGCCGCCGCGATACGGCACATGGGTGAGTTTGATGCCGGCCAATTCGGCGAACAATTCACCCGTGAGGTGCTGCGTCGAGCCGACACCGACCGACGAGAAGGTGAACTTGCCCGGCTCCTTCTTCGCCGCCGCGATCAGATCGCCGATGGATTTGATCGGGCTCTGTAAGTGGGTGGCGATGACGAAAGGAAAGGTCGCGACGAGCGAGACGAAGGCAAAATCGTCAACCGGGTTGAAACGCAGGCTTTTATAGAGCGCGGCCGAGACCGCATGGCCGCCAGTCAACATGATGATGCGATAGCCGTCCGGCTCGGAACGCGCGACATTTTCCGAGGCGATATTGCCGCCAGCGCCGGGTTTGGCTTCGACGACCACCTGCTGGCCGAGCGCGGTAGACAGCTCGCCCGCCATCACGCGGGCGATGGAATCCGCATTGCCACCGGCGCCAAATCCATGCACCAGCACGATCGGCTTGCGCGGCCAGTCTTGCGCCAAAAGCGACTGGCTGCCTGCGGCGGACGCGAGAAGACCCGCGACGACGGAACGGCGCGTAGGCATGGAAAACTCCCTCCAGATTTCCAGATTCAAAGATGCCGGCCGCTGTCGACGACGATCGAACTGCCGGTGGTCAGGCGCAGATGAGTCACGGCCGATATGATCGCCAAAGCGACATCGTCCGGTTCGGCGACGAGTTTGAGCGGCGTCGAAGCCGCCTGCTTCTCGACGCCTTCGCGGCCGCGCCCTGGCACGAAATCGGTGGCGACCGCCGCCGGCGAGATCGTGATCACCCGTACTTCCGGCGCCAGAACACGCGCCAAGGACACGCCCATCGTGTCGAGTGCCGCCTTCGAGGCGCAATAGGCGATCGAACTGCCGAGGCCGGTGAAGCCGGATATCGACGAAATGTTGATGACGATGCCGTCGCCACTGGCGCGTAGCAGCGGCGCGAACGCCCGGATGGTGGCGAACGGTCCACGCACATTGGTCATCAGGATGCGATCGAACGTCGCGTCGTCGAGCCCGTCGAGATCGGCATGCGGCACCGCGCGGGTGACACCAGCGGAATTCACCAGCACATGCACCTTGCCGAAAGTCTGCTGCACCATCGCCGCGGCTGCCGCGATGGCAGCGCTGTCCTCCATGGGAATACGAAGCGCGATGTGTTGACCGCCACCAAGGCCGGCGATGATCTCCTCGGCGCGTTCGCGGCCGGAATTATAGCCAACGACGACGGTGGCACCGGCACGAGCCAGACGGCGAACCGTCGCGGCACCAATGCCATTGCTGCCCCCGGTCACCACCGCGATACGGCCGCGAAGATCATATTCTCCCCGCCCCGCTGGACGACTCTCTGTCACTACCAATTCCTTCCACTTGCCCGACGGGCCGTTTTCCGATCCCGCTGCGAAGGCGCGGAAGGTAACAGTATCGGCTCCTTGCCTCTGTCACACGATCTGGTGACAGAGCCTTATGACATGAGGCGCCGCATCAGCTCATTCTGCGAGCTGATCCCCAAGCGGGCATAGGCGCGTTTGCGGTAGGTGAGAACCGTGTTGAGGCCGATGTTGAGACGCAGGCTGATGCCTTCCGACGTCAGGCCAAGGGCGACCAGGGCGCAAACCTGTCGCTCGCGCGCGGTCAAGGCGGGTGCCACGGCCGCCAGCCGTTCGCTGAACTGCCATTCGAGATCATGGACGGGCTTGGGGCGGCTCTCGCAATCGTGCCGCCAGACCAGCGCCAACAGCAATTCGGCCATCTCCGCCAGGCAATCGATGTCCTCATCGCGGAAATCGTGGCCGCACCGACGATAGAAATTCAACCGCATCACATGGTCGTCGCGGACTTCGACGATCGACAGGCGATGATTGAGATTGACGGCGCCATAGCATTCGTTGCGATAGGCGCGATCGTCGACATCCCTCGCATTGATGTCGACGATGAGGTTCGCCGACGCGGCTCGCCGCTCCGGCGGCGCTTCGGCCAGCAACCGCATCACCGGATCGCTCATCCAATGGGTCCGCACATAGCGCTCGGCCACCGCGCGCGCGACCGGGCGCGGCCCTTTGTTCTCGGCGACCACGGTGCGGATGATCCCCTCCGGCGCGGCGCAGAAGGCCGTCACATGATCAACCGCCAGCAGGTCATGGGACAAGCTGAACAAGGTGCCGCCAAAGTCCGGCTGGCCAATTTGGGCGACCAAGGCGGCCATGGCCCGCAGACCGTGGCGGCCGGCGCCAGATTGTCCAAGGTCATGCACCCGCATCACATTCCTCCCTCGGGTCTTTCCCCACCCAGAAGCCAAACGCCCCCGCCTGTCCAGGCACAGGCGGCGGTCGGCGATCAACTCTACGCCAATTGGGCTCAAGGCTCTATGCCGTGCGGTCCTTATAGGCCCCGGTATCGAACCAGGCCTCGAATGTGGGGGCAATGGCGGCCCCGGTGACGAGCCCCGCCTGCCAGTCCCCAGGGGCGGGCCGCACGATCAGCATCCAGCCCTCGCCATAGGCGTCCTGGTTGAGGAGTTCTGGCTTTTTCTCCAGACGTTCGTTGTGGGCGACGACGACCCCCGCGAAAGCGGCCCGGGCCGAGCCGACCCATTTGCCGCCCTCGACCACGGCGAAAGACTTGTCTCTCTCGAAATCGCGGCCAATTCGCTTGGGCGTGAACACCAGCACGTCACCCATGAGATTGGCGGCCCAGCGGGTGAAGCCCGTGCGCACGGTGCCGTCGGCCAGCGGCTCATACCAGATCTGGTTTTCGACGTCGTAATGGAGATGTTCGGGAAAATCGCAATCCTGGATGGTGACCATCGCCCGCCTCAGTAAGTGAGAACGCGGCAGGAGCCGTCCATCACGTCCTGAATCATGGCAGCCGCCCCCATCAAGCCACTGCATTCAGGAATGAGGTCGCTCTCCTCGATATCGAAGAGATCGAGATTGGCTGGACAGGCCCAAAGCTTGGCACCATGGTCGTGCGCCTCCTTGATCCAGTCATAGACGGTCTTGGGATGGCCGGGCTTGATGTGTATCTTCTCGGCGACGCCTTTGATCATCAGCTTGCCCGCGGCCGCCGTGCAGACGATATCGACCTTATAGTCCATCGCTGCCGCGACCGCCGCATGATAGAAAGGCGCGCCCAATTCCTCAGCGTTGCGCGGATCGGTGTTGAGCAAAACGACGAGCAGCCGCGTGCTCATGGCGATGCGTGTCTCTGCGGTTTCATTGCGTCACCTCATCGATGCGCATGCGTCGGCCCCATTTGTCGAAGAAGTGGCCTTCGTTCAGCACCAATCGATCGTCATCGACACGCGCTTCGAGTTCGCGCAGCCGGACACGCGCGGTTGGATTGTCCAGTGGGCCGCCTTGGCTGGCGGTGGTGGGAAAGAAAGCCGCGCCATCCCAATCGGCGCCAGAACCGGCGAACATCACGACGATCTCACCCCATGTGATCTCATCGCCGATGACGTTGAAATAGGTCGAGCAGAGCGGTGTCACTTTCGCCGTGCCCGTATCGACGAGAATGACCAGCGCGGTGAATTCGCCGGTCGCTGCGAATTCACGCACGATCCAAGATTCAAAATCGCTTGCGGGGACGTCAGAAGTCGACAACGGGTGTCTCCGGAATGTAGTGCTCGAACAGGATCCAGAAAGCCGAGCCATGCTTGTCATGATACCAGCTTTCGAACCGGTCGAGGGCGGCGATCACGTCCGCTTCCGGATCGCCCGCCGGATCGCGGCAGGCGAAAATGGCTTGCGCGACGGGTGCGAAACTCTCGCAAATCGCCTGTCGAACCTCGCTGTCGCTTGACCAGCCGAGCTTGGTACGCAGAACGCCGACGGCGCGGGCCATGGCGATGTCCTCGCCATCGGCGCTTTGCATGCCCTCGGCCACAGCACGCATGAAGTTGAAACGACGATAGGCGAATTTGCGGTCTTCCTCGATTTTCTTCAAGCGTGCCGACATTTCCTGGCGCAAGGCCGCTTCGGCCTCGTCGCTGCGGTGGGTGGCTTGCTGGAGATGATCGAGAAAGGACGGCGTTGCGATGGTCACAGCGCACTCCTGGATGATGGCGGAAGAGAGAGGGAGTCGAACCCACCAAGGACCGTCTCGCGGCCCCTCCCGGATTTGAAGTCCGGACGCCCCACCGGGAACGCTTCTCTTCCATCTGTTGGCCTGTCGTTCGATGAACGAAACAGGTCGACCCGATGACGGTTCATATGGCGTAGATCGCCACGCCGCAATGTCACGCCATGGCGATCGAAAAATTCGAGAATCTGAATTGCCACCTTGCGGCCGTTATCAAGCCGGTCACGCAATTGCGCGGCGCTGAACTCACCTTTCGGCACCTGGCTCGCCACGTCGGCGGCGATGTCGACCATTTCGGCGACGGTGTCGCGCAGAAAGAAATGATCATGCGCCACTTCATCGACCTGACCCATGCGGCCGAGCAATTTGAACAAGCGGCGGATTTCATTTTCGTGCATACCCATGACGCCGGCGATGTCGCGGACGCGCGGCGGTCGAAAGCGCTCTGTATCGGCGATCATCGGCCGCACTTTGTTCCACACCTGCTCGTCCACCGACGTCAGGCGAACCTCATGCCCTGGCAGGCGCACCCAGGCGCCCTGCAGGCCAACCTCGCCACTTTTCGCCAATCCTTGCAGAAAGGACAGAAAAGATGGTGCCGGCAGGCGCGGCAAAAGTTGCAGCCGTAGCCGCTCAAGGCCGATACCCGGCAGATCGGGATTGTCGGCATGAAAGGTTTCGAGCGTCGCCAACAAATCGCGCTTGAGCTTCACCCAGGTCGCGGGCGACAGGCCAAGTTCGGCTGTCTGCGTGCGAATGCGCAGCACGCCTTGCCGGTCAATCAGCGCCTCCATGGCCGTGGCATTGAGCGCGTGATCGCGGCCGAAGACGATCAGGTCAATGGAGAAAGGAGCGCGCGCCAACAAAGCCGCCAATACGCCTGCGGGCTCGCCGAGCGCCATAGCCTCGAGTTGTCCCAGGCGCTCCGGCGTGCGGCGCTTACGCGCCGGAGCGCGCAGATCGAGGAACGCGCCGCCGCCGATGGTGCGCTGGCCGGTCGTATCGCGCAGGACGAACCGATCGCCGACAGCCGCGGCGATCGGATGTTCCAGAACCAATTGCACGAAGGCCTCGGCGCCGGGCTGCACCGGCTCGTCGTCGAGCAGAACGATGCGGGCACCCACTTCGGCGGCGGCATGATGCAGACGCACCGGCATCCACTGCGCCAAAGGCTTGCTTTCACCGGCGAGCAGCCGGACCTTGGCATCAATGCGATCGGTCGGCGCATGCAGATGTGGATCAAGCACCACATCGCCGCGCCGGATCGCATCCTTGGCTATGCCCTCGCCCGCTAGATTGAGCGCGCACCGCTCGCCGGCGAGCCCGCGCTCGCGCGGCTGGTTCTGCGCGTGAATGGAACGCACGCGCGCTGAAAGGCCGGAAGGGCTGATCGTGACGTGATCGCCGACCGCCACCTGACCGGAGAGAACCGTACCCGTCACCACCGTGCCAGCACCCTGCAACACGAAACAGCGATCGACGGCGAGCCGAAAGCGGCCCTCGTCGGCCTGCCGTTTCAGCCGCTTCTGCCAATCGAACAGGCGCGCGCGCAGCTCGTCGACGCCCTCGCCACTGACTACAGAGACGGGCATGATCTCGGCTTGCGCCAAGCCGGTTCCGCTTAAAGCCTGGTGGATTTCGGCGATCACCCGGCCGCGGTCTTCGGGCGCCAGCAGGTCGGCCTTGGTCAGAGCGACGATGCCATGGCGGATGCCCAGCAGATCGACGATCATCAGATGTTCGCGTGTCTGCGGCATCACGCCATCGTCGGCGGCCACGACCAGCAAGGCGAGATCGATGCCGGTGGCGCCGGCCAACATGTTGCGGACGAAGGCCTCATGGCCCGGCACATCGATGAAACCGACGATGGAGCCATCGGGCGCCGGCAGATAGGCGAAGCCCAGATCGATGGAAATGCCGCGTTTCTTTTCTTCCTTCAGGCGGTCGGTGTCGACGCCAGTCAACGCCTGAACCAGCGAAGTCTTGCCGTGATCAATATGACCGGCGGTGCCGACGATCATGCGACGGCCTCCACATCCGGCCTGTTGGCGCGTTGCTCGGCTTCGGCAATCTCGGTGCTGTTCAGAAATTGTCGGGCGGCCGGCAGGAACGGATCGGCGAGCGCGCTGCCATTAGCCTTGGCGCGCAACAGCAAGGCGAGTGCCTGGACCGGATCGCGCGGCACGCCTGCGCCCAGATGATGCGCCGCGCCCAGCATGGCCTGACCATCGGCATCGCCGGCAGCCGCAGCCTTGCGCCACCAAGCGGCGGCTTCCACCGGATCACGCTCCACGCCCAGCGCATTGTGATAGATCATGCCAAGCCGTGTCATCGACGCAGCGACACCCTGCTCCGCGGCCGCCAAGGCCCAGCGCCGCGCCTCGACAGGATCGGGCGCGATGGTCTCGCCTTCGAGCAGCATCCAGCTCAGCATGTCCTGCGCCGGCCCATCGCCCGCATCGGCGGCCAGCCGATAGAGTTCGGCGGCACGATCGAAATCGGCTTCGATGCCTTGTCCAAGGGAATCCTGTCCCTTGAAATAGAGCGCCGCCAGATTACGGCGTCCGACCGGATCGCCCGCATCGGCGGAGAGCGTCAGCCATTTGAACGCCAGAGCGTCATCACGCTCGACGCCAAGCCCTTCCGCAAAACAGGCGCCGATATTGTTCTGAGCGCGCGGGACGCCAGCATGCGCAAGCGGTCCCCAAAGATCGAGGGCCCCAGCATAATCGCCCTGGCTCGACGCCTGATAGGCGGCCGCCATGGTGGCGGCGACATCCACATCGTCAGCCTTCGACTTGCCGAACAGGCGCTCAAGCCATTGCATCGGCTCCGCCCTTGAGATCGAGTTTCGATAGATTGGCAATGAAGCCGGCTTCATCGTCGAGGCAGCGCAGATCGAGCACCAGACTTTGGTCGGCGATATGGCCGATCACGGGAACAGGCAGACTGCGCAGAGCCGCCGAGAGCTGGTTCAACGCGCGGCCGCTGTCATCGACCGGGCGCAGGGCGAGACCAGCGCTGGCTATGGCTTCGAGCGGCAAGGCACCGGACCCGATCTGGCTCGCGCAAGCCGCGATTTCGACGGCAAAACCCTGCCCGACGCTTTTGGTCAGAACGGGCACGAGCCGTTTCGCCTGCGCTTCGATATCGGCGCGGGACCGCGCCAGCAGGCGCATGGTCGGCAGACGCTCGGCCAGGCGATCAGGATCGCGATAGAGTTTGAGGGTTGCCTCCAGCATCGCCAGCCGGACCTTGTCGACCCGCAGCGCGCGCTTCATCGGATTGCGGTTCACCTGCGCCAGCAGATCCTTGCGCCCGACGATGAAGCCGGCCTGCGGACCACCAAGCAGCTTATCGCCGGAGAAGGTGACGAGATCGGCGCCGTCGGCGACGGCTTCCGCCACCGTCGGCTCGTGTTTCAGGCCGAAACGACGCAGATCGACCAGAGTGCCGGAGCCAAGATCGTGTACGACGGGCACTTTGCGCTCGCGCGCGATCTCGACCAGTTCACGCGCTTCGACTTCGGCGGTGAAACCTTCGATGCGATAGTTGGACGTGTGGACTTTCAGCACCAAACCGGTTTCCGGACCAATCGCGCCGACGTAGTCCTTGCGATGGGTGCGGTTCGTGGTGCCGATTTCCACCAAACGCGCGCCGGCGCGGGCCATGATGTCGGGCATGCGAAAGGCGCCGCCGATCTCAATCAATTCGCCACGCGAGACGATGGCGTCGCGGCCCTGGCCAAGGGTGTTGAGGGCCAGCAGAACGGCGGAAGCATTGTTGTTGACGACCGTCGCATCTTCCGCGCCTGTGAGTTCGCACAACAGCGCGCGTACATGATCGTCGCGCTCGCCGCGTTTGCCGTCATCGATATCGAATTCGAGAGAGACCGCGTTGCGCATCGCCTGCACCGCCGCCTCGATCGCAACGTCGGCGATCAGAGCGCGGCCGAGATTGGTGTGCAGAACAGTGCCCGTGAGATTGAACACGGGGCGCAAACTCGAACGATCCTGTGCTTCCAACCGCTGCGTGGCCATATCCGCCACTTCGGCACTGGTGCCGGGCATCTTGCTTGCGCGCAATGTGGCGAGCGTTTCGCGCACCGCCTCGACCGCAGCCGGACGGCCGAAACGCGTAATGGCAGCCAAAGCAACGTCGGTTTTCAGGACTTCATCAACCGAAGGGAGGCGGCGCGGATTGTGGATTTCAGCCTGCGACATCGCCCCCTCCTCAATAACCAAGCAGATAGGGATTGAAGGCGCCGCGTCGATAACCGGCCTCGCGCACCAAAAGATCGAGCCCAAGAGTCGCGACGTCGTCGGCGACCGGTTCGAGCGAAGGCTCCTTATGCTGGTGCAGAATTTTCACATAGCTGTGGCATTCCTCGCAGGTCTCGGCCTGGACGTTCGACGGTACGCCGTCGATCTCCTTGTAACCGATGCCCTTGGTGGTGCCGCAGACGGTGCAGCGAATGCGGACATAGTGCCACCAAGTTTCGCAGAGCGCGCAGACACAGAAGCGCGTATTGGCCGCGCTCTGCCAGCCGACGACAACGGACGAGACGGGAGGCCCGCCGCAGACCGGGCACAAAGCGTCACCCACGGGCACCAGCCGCTCCGCATCAAGCCGTGCGGCAACGCGGGCGAAATGCACCTGCATGGCAGCCGCGACAAAGACATGGCTCGCCAGGCTCTCCATGGGAATGGCATTGGCCAGAACGGCGCGCACCATATCGTCCCGTGTCGAGGGGCTGGCACGTCTGATGGCATCGAGTGCACCGCGTGCCGCCTCTGGCATGTCGATGGCGACGGCCTGATCGAACAACCGATCGAGCGTGGTTTCGAGCGCCGGTTCGGTGACGAAACGGGCGCGATCAAGGGGCGGCATGTCGAACTGCCGTGCGCGTTCGCGCGCGTCCAACGGCGGCACATCCGGCTCCGGCAGACCGTCCTGAATGCGATGCTGCGCATCGGCGAGGCTCGCCAGAAAAGTCAGGTAAGGCCCGAGCTGATGCGACGGCGCCAGCGCGCGCAAACGTTCGGCGCGGACTGCGAACAGGCTGGTCGGATCGGGTAGTCGGGCGAAGGGCGGCTTGGCAACCGCCCCGATGGGAACAGGATCATGGCGCGGTGCGCCGGCATTACTCATCTGTCAACCTCACGAACCCTCCGGGCCACGTGCAGTGTGGCGCCCCGCCGGCCGGACAGCCGGCGGCGCGTCTACCTCAATGTTTCGCCACCAAATTGCGCAACCATTTGCGATGGTGCCGCCAAGCCCAACCGCCGGTCACCTGGCCGCTGGTCATGGCACCGATGGTGCCACGCACCCAGATCGCCGCATAGACATGGACGATCCAGACACTGATCGCGACCACCGCCGTAACGGCGTGAACGAGCACGGCGACGCGCTTCTGCGTGATCGTGAAATAAGGACCGAAATATTGGTCCCAGATCACGATGCCGCTGGTGATCAGCACCAGGATCAGAAGCGACATAGACCAGAACACCAGTTTTTGGCCGGCGTTATATTTGCCAACCTCAGGCAGTTTTTCTTCATGTCCGGCGACCACGTCACGCACGCGCGCCAGCCACGTACCATCCTCGCGCTTCCACAGATTGAGCTTCCAGAAGCGGAAGAACAGGCCGAGGAAGCTGAAGAACAGAACCACGCCAATCCAGGGATGGATGGTGCGGGTCCATTCGCCACCGCCGAAGAAGACCGTCAGGAAAAACAGGCTTGGATGGAAGAGAGCCAGGCCGGACAGAGCGAGCAGCACGAGGCTGACCGCCGTGATCCAGTGGTTGATCCGCGCGCCGACCGTATAACGGTCGACGGTGACAGGGTTGCCAGGATGGACTGCGTCGCCGGGGTCGATTTCTGAATTGCTCATTGTCCCCTCTCAGCCAACCGTTTCGCCGCTTCTTCATCTTCGGGAGAGACCCGGTTGGGGCCCGCCACGATATGATGCAGCAAACCGACCGCGGCGACGGCACCCATCACCGCCAGACCCGCGTATTTGGTCATGCCCTTCCAGATTTCGACGATCGGGCTGATCGTCGGATCCTTCGGGAGGTTCGCATAGAGCTGGGGCTGATCGGCGTGATGCAGCACGTACATGACGTGCGTGCCGCCGACACCCGGCGGATCGTAAAGCCCGGCGTTCTTGAAGCCGCGCGATTGCAGATCCTTGATACGCTCCTCGGCGTGTTTCTTCATGTCCTCCTTGGGACCGAAGACGATCGCCTGGGTCGGACAGGCCTTGGCGCAAGCCGGCCCCTGCCCGACGGCCACACGATCGGAGCACAGCGTACATTTATACGCCTTGCCTTCCGTCTTGGAGATGCGCGGAATGTTGAAAGGACAGCCCTTCACGCAATAGCCGCAGCCGATGCAATTTTCCTTCACGAAATCGACGATGCCGTTGGAATATTGCACGATGGCGCCCGGCGACGGACAGGCCTTGAGACATCCGGGGTCGGAGCAATGCATGCACCCGTCCTTGCGGATCAGCCATTCAAGGTTCTGCGTCTCCGGATTCACCCATTCGGTGAAACGCATCAAGGTCCAGGTTGCCGTGGTCAGATCATGCGGATTGTCGTAGGTGCCGGTGTTGAAGCCGACTTCCTCGCGCAGATTGTTCCACTCGAGACACGCCGTCTGACAGGCTTTGCAGCCGATGCATTTCGACGTGTCGATGAGTTTCGCGACCGCCTGGAGAGGTTCGGCCGCCGGCACGCTCGAGGCGGACCGACGGACCAGATTTTTGTCGCTCAGCTTGGGCGCCGAGGGCGTGGTCGTGGGGTTGGGAAGCGGAGGATACATCTTCGTCTCCCTTATGCCACCGGCCCGGAGATGGGCTCGATATCGACCAGAAACGCCTTGTATTCGGGCGTTTCGATGTTGGCGTCGCCGACATAGGGCGTCAGGCTGTTGGGCCCGAAGCCTTTCCTGGCGACACCGGTGAAGCCCCAGTGCAGCGGCACACCGACGACATGGACGGTCTTGCCGTCACAGGTCAGCGGCGTGATGCGCTTGGTCACCACGGCCTTGGCCTTTACCGAGCCGCGTTTCGACCAGACGCGGACCCAGCCACCGGAGGTGATGCCCTTTTCCTTCGCCAGTTGTTCCGAAATCTCGACAAAGAATTCGGGCTGGACGACGGCATTGGGCCGCACGTGTTTGGTCCAGAAATGGAAGTGCTCGGTCAAACGGTAGGAGGTCGCCGCATAAGGGAACTCCTTCGATTCACCAAACTGTTCCATGTCGCCACGGAAGACGCGCGCCACCGGATTGCCGCGCACCTTCGGCGCTACGACGTTTTGCACCGGCGACTCGAACGGCTCGTAATGAACCGGGAACGGTCCGTCGCGCATCAGTCCACGAGCGAACAGGCGTGCCGTGCCTTCCTGGTTCATGATGAACGGGCCGACTTCGCTCGGCTTGGCGTTCACCGCGATATCTGGCACGTCATAGCCCGCCCATTTCGTGCCATCCCACTCGATGAGCTTACGCGTCGGATCCCAAGCCTTGCCTTCAAGGTCGGCGGAGGCCCTGTTGTAGAGGATGCGGCGGTTGGCCGGCCAGGAGAACGCCCAGTTGGAATAGGCGCCCGTCTCGTCCGGATCCTTGTTGTCGCGCCGGGCCATATTGTTGCCCGCCTCGGTGAAGGAACCGGAATAGATCCAGTTGCCGCACGCGGTGGTGCCGTCGTCACGCAGGACGCCGAAGGCCGCCACCTGTTTGCCCTTCTCGAGCAGAACCTTGGTCGGGTCGCTCGGGTCGGTCACCGTCTCCACCACATAGCCGTTCATTTCCTTCGCGAGTTCCTCGGGCAGAGGATCGTTCGGGTCCTTGTAGGGCCAGTAGAGATTGGTGATCGGATCAGCGAAAGCGCCGCCCTCCTTCTGGTAGAGCGCTTTCACGCGCAGGAAAATCTGCGCCATGATCCAGGCGTCGGTCTTGGCTTCACCCGGCGGGGTGCCGCCCGCCCAGTGCCATTGCAGCCAGCGACCTGAATTGACCAGCGCGCCCTCGTCCTCGGCGAAGCAGGTCGAGGGAAGCTGGATCACTTCCGTCTGGATCTTCGACGGATCGACATCGTTATGCTCGCCGTGGTTCTCCCAGAACCGCGCCGTCTCCGTCTCAAGCGGATCCATGGTGACCAGGAACTTGAGCTTGGAGAGCGCCGCCGTGATCTTCTTCCGGTTAGGGAAGGACAGCAACGGATTGAAGCCCTGGCAGAAGTAGCCGTTCATCTTGCCTTGATGCATCAGATCGAAGGCACGCAGAACGTCATAGGCCGGCACGTCGAGCTTCGGCAGGTAATCATAGGCCCAGTTGTTATCGGCGGTGGCCGCCGGTCCCCACATGGACTTCTGGAAACTGACGAAGAACTTCTTGTAGTTCTGCCAGAAGCTCATCTGGTTGGGCCGCTGCGGTTTGAAGCCGCGCGTCGACATATAGGTGTCGAGCGTCGTCTCCCGCTCCGTCGGTATCGTCAGATAGCCGGGGATGAGGTTCGACATGAGGCCGATGTCGGTCAGACCTTGAATGTTGGAATGACCGCGCAAGGCATTCATGCCGCCGCCGCGCACACCGATATTGCCCAGAATGAGCTGCAACATCGCCATAGTGCGGATGTTCTGCGATCCCTTGGAGTGTTGCGTCCAACCGAGCGCATACATCGACGTCATGGTTTTGTTTTTCGCCGACGTCTCGGCGATCATCTCGCAGACCTTGACGAACTTGTCCTTTGGCGTGCCGCAGATGCGCGAGACCAGGTCTGGCGTGTATTGGGCGACATGCGCCTTCAACATGTTCCAGACGCAACGCGGGTGCTGCAGCGTGTCGTCGACGACCACATAGCCGTCCGGACCGATTTCCAGATCCCAGGTCGAGCGATTGTAGTCGCGCCGTCCCTCGTCATAGCCGGTGAACAGACCGTCCTGATACTGGAAGCCCTCCTTGACCAGATAGGTCGCGTTGGTGAAGGCCTTGACGTAATCCCACTGCACCTTGTCGTTGGCCATGCAGTAGTTGATCACGCCAAGCAGGAAGGCGATGTCGGTGCCCTGCCGGATCGGAGCATAGTAATCCGCCACCGAGGCCGAGCGCGTGAAGCGCGGATCGACGACGACGAGCTTCGCACCGCGATTGGCCTTCGCTTCCGTCACCCATTTGAAACCACACGGGTGCGCCTCAGCGGCATTGCCACCCATGATGACAACCAGATCCGTGTTGCGGATATCCGTCCACGAATTCGTCATCGCACCGCGACCAAACGTTGGGCCCAAACTGGACACCGTGGGGCCGTGTCAGACCCGCGCTTGATTGTCGAATACGAGCATCCCGGCGCTGCGCACCACCTTATAGGTCGCGAAGGCCGTTTCGTTGGTGGTCGCCGAGGCCGCGAGGAAGCCGGTGGTGACCCACCGATTCACAGTCGTGCCATCATTGTTCTTGGCGACGAAATTCTGATCGCGATCGTCCTTCCACAGACGGGCGATGCGATCGAGCGCCTGATCCCAGCTCACCCGCTCGAACTTGTCCGAACCGGGCTTGCGGATCATCGGATATTTCAGGCGCGTGTCCGAATGGACGAAATCGAGCAACGCCGAACCCTTCGGGCAGAGCGTGCCACGATTGGTCGGATGGTCGGCATCGCCTTCGATATGGACGATGTCGGCCTTTTCGCCTTTCTTCAAATCGCCCTTCGAATACATGATGATGCCGCATGCCACCGAGCAATACGGACAGGTGTTTCGCGTCTCTGTCAGGTTGGCGAGCTTGAAGGGACGAATAGCGGCCGCGTAAGCAGCTTCAACATCCCCAAATCCAAATGCGCCGATTGTCGTACCTGCGAGACCCGCACCGGCGCCTTGTAGAAAGCGGCGCCGCGAGAGCTCCATGTTCATCGCGGGGTCCTCCTTCGCGTGTCCGGGGGGACACGACACCAATCCAGCAGCGCGGCCCCTCGGCGGCGACCACTGAATTCGTTCTGATAACGAGCCTATGAGCGAAGCATTTAGCTGTCAAACAGCTTAGAAAGAGAACAAACAAACTTTCGTCCTACTTGCAGCGTTCGAATCGTCTTTCTTACCGTAGACTTACGGTGAGTTTGCAGGCCGCTAAGCGACACCTCGACCATGCCTGCAAGTCCTTGCAGGCATGCGGTCGTCTCGATCCCTTTTTATCGCACTGCACACGACTCAGTTGGCCTCACATTTCCATTGACCGTCGCGCGCATTGCCCGGCACACTGTTGCCGTGGCGCAAGCAACGGCTCCCGAGGTTCGGGGCGCACAAGTTTGGACGCAACGGGCCTTGCCGATCGCTGCGGCAGTGGCGCTAAATGTTCTTGGCGTCAGCGCTTTCGCACAAAGTGAAAGCCCACCTCGCCTCATCGCCGCGCCCCAGGATCTCAAGCCCGCCTTCACGCTGGAAGACAGCGATCGCGTTGCGACGGCCCTGAACGACCTGCATGGCCGCCCCGTGATCGTTCACTTTTTCGCGACATGGTGCGAACCCTGCCGTGTAGAACTGCCCGCGCTGCAACGGCTGGCCGAACGCGCCGGCACGCTCCGCGTCCTGACGATTTCCGTCGCCGAACCGGAAGCGCGCGTCCGCACCTTCCTCGACAAGATGCCGCTGCACTTCCCGGTCCTGCTCGATCGCGACCGCAGCGTCGCCCGCTCCTGGAACGTTTGGGCTTTACCGACGACCTACATTCTCGACGCCAGGCTGCAACCGCGCCTGCTCGTCGAGAGCGACTATCCATGGGACGAGGTCGATGTTCCAGCACTTGAGACTTCGCTGTCGAATGGAGGAGAGCAACATGCAGTACCATCGCCGTGATCTGTTGAAAGCCGGTGGCGCGTTGACGGCCGTCGCCGCCCTGCCCGGCTTTGCGCGCGCGCAGAGCTTCGCGCCCAAGCCCGGCACATGGCGAAAATTCGAGATCGTCACCAAGCTCGAAATCGCCAAACCGGAAGGCAAGGTGCAGGCTTGGATTCCCGTGCCGTCCGTCAACGAGGCCGACTGGTTCAAATCCGGCGGCAGCAAATGGACGACCAACGGCACGGCCTCTTTGCAGCACGACGCGAAATACAAGGCAGGTTTCGTTCACGTGACCTGGGACGCTGGCCAATCGCCCGCCATCCAGATCGTCAGCACGGCCACCACGCAGGATCGCGCCATCGATCTGAGCAAGCCCGGCCAGGCGGCTGCCCTCTCCGACAGCGATCGAAAGCTCTATACCGGGCCAACGGCCCTCATTCCGACCGACGGCATCGTCAAGCAGACCTCCAACAAGATCGTCGGCAATGCGACAAACGACATCGACAAGGCGCGGCGCATTTTCGAGTGGGTGGTCGAGAATACCGCGCGCAATGCCTCGACGCGCGGCTGTGGCATCGGCGATGTTGCCGCCATGCTGACCAGTGGCAATCTCACCGGCAAATGCGCCGACCTCAATGCACTCTACGTCGGCTTGGCGCGGGCCGCCGGCCTGCCGTCGCGGGATGTCTACGGCATTCGCGCGGCTCCTTCGCAGTTTGGCTACAAGAGCCTTGGCGCCGGTTCGGCCAATATCACCAAGGCGCAGCATTGCCGCGCCGAAGTCTATCTGGAGGGGCTTGGCTGGGTGCCTGTCGATCCGGCCGACGTACGCAAGGTCGCCCTGGAAGAGCCGCCGGCCAATCTGCCGCTCAGCGACCCCAAGGTTGCCGCGGCGCGCGCCACCCTGTTTGGCGCCTGGGAGGGCAATTGGCTCGCCTATAACTTCGGACACGACATCGCTTTGCCTGGCGCCCAGGGGCCGGCGGTGGAATTCCTGATGTATCCGCAGGCGGAAACCGTGGCGGGGCGGCTCGATTGCCTCGATCCCGACACGTTCCGCTATTCGATCACGGCGCGGGAAGTGAGCGTTTGACAAGAGACGGCGGGTATCACCTGATACCCGCCGTGCGGCTTTCGTGATCCTGATGAACGATCAAGGCGACATGGTACTCGATCTGCGCGGCGTGCGTTGCCCGCAGCCGGTGCTGCGCGCCAAGAAAGCCTTGCGCAACGTGCCCGTCGGCGGTGCCCTGGTGCTCGAATGCACCGATCCGCTGACGGTCATCGACATTCCTCATTTCGTCAATCAGACCGGCCATCATCTGTCGGACCAAAGCCAGCACGAACGGCTTTATATTTTCCGCATCGTCAAACAGCGTTGAGAGCATCGGATGAAAGCCGTCTATCTCGACTATAATGCCACCACCCCCGTCGATCCCGACGTGCTGGAAGCGATGCTTCCCTATTTGCGCGGCGACTACGGCAACCCATCTTCATCCTACGCGCTCGGGCAAAGGGCCCGCATCGCTATCGAAACGGCGCGCGCGCATGTTGCAAGCCTGATCGGTGCCAAGCCCGATGAAATCATCTTTACCAGCGGCGGCACGGAGGCGAGCAATATCGCTCTGCGCTCCGGCGCGCGGCATGACCAGACGCGGCATGCGGTGGTCACTACCAATATCGAGCATCCGGCCACCGATGCCTGCTGCACCCTGTTAGCTCAGGACGGCTACGACATCCGCCGCGTCGATGCCGAAGCGGATGGCCTGGTCGATCTCCAGCAGTTCGCTTCCATAGTCGATAGCCACACCGCACTGGTGAGCGTCATCCATGCCCAGAACGAAATCGGCACGATCCAACCTATCGCCGAGATCGCTGCTGTCGCCCACGGGCAAGGCGCGCTGATGCATGCCGATGCGGCGCAATCGGTCGGCAAGGTCGTCGTGGATGTGAATGCCATGGACGTCGATCTGCTGTCGATTGCCGGGCATAAACTCTATGCGCCGAAGGGCATCGGTGTTCTCTATGTCCGGCGCGGCATCGATGTGCGCTCGGTCCTCGTTGGCGCCGGGCAGGAACATGGCCGGCGGCCGGGAACGGAGAATGTCGCCTTCATCGTTGCCCTTGGCGAAGCCTGTCGCCTCGCCCGGGCCAAACTCTCCGCGACGACGCTTCACATGACGCAGATGAGAGACCGATTGCTGGCGCAATTGCATGCCGACATTCCCGACCTCCTCCTCGCCGGGCATCCGACGCAACGCCTGCCCAATACGTTGAACGTGCTGTTTCCCGATGTCTCCGGCCGCCTGCTGCTGGAAGCCTGCCCGCAGGTTTTCGCGTCCACCGGTTCGGCCTGTCATGCCGACCGCGAAGATCCGTCCGCCATCCTGCTCGCCTTGGGCCTTGCGCCCGAACAGGCGCTCGGCGCCGTCAGACTGTCCGTCGGCCGCCTGACCACCCTCAGCGATATCGACGCCGCCGCGGCGCATCTGACCGCGGCCTGGCAGCAGGTGCGCCAAACCGCGCCTGCCCGCCTCACATCCGTTCCATAGGAGAGAATGATGAATGTTCCCCAGGTGCGACTGACCAGCCTGGCCCATGGCGGCGGATGCGGTTGCAAGCTCGCGCCCTCGGTGCTCCAGCAATTGCTGTCGTCGGCGCCCAAGCACAACCCCTATCAGCAGCTCCTCGTCGGCATCGAGACCGGCGATGATGCCGCCGTCTGGCAGGTCGACGACAACACCTGCATCATCGCCACCACGGACTTCTTCATGCCGATGGTCGATGATCCGCATGACTTTGGCCGCATCGCCGCCACCAATGCGATTTCCGACGTCTATGCCATGGGCGGCACGCCGGTGATGGCTTTGGCCATTCTCGGCATGCCCGTCGACAAGATCGCACCGGAAACCGTGCGCAAGATTCTCGAAGGCGGCTCGGCGGTGTGCGCTTCGGCGGGCATTCCGGTGGCCGGCGGCCATTCGATCGACTGTCCGGAGCCGGTCTACGGTTTGGCGGTGATCGGCACCTGCCGGCCGGAACATGTGCGTCGCAATGCCGATGCCAAAGCCGGCGATGCGATCATCCTTACCAAACCGCTCGGCGTCGGCATCTATTCGGCGGCGATCAAGAAGGATCGGCTGCCGCGCGGCGGTTATACCGACATGATCGCCACGACCACCCTGCTCAACCGCATCGGCAGCGAACTGGCGCGCCATCAGGCGGTCCACGCGATCACCGATGTCACGGGTTTCGGCCTGCTCGGCCATGGGCTGGAAATGGCGCGCGGCTCAAAGCTGAGCCTGACGATCCGCGCCAGCGACCTGCCCTTCCTGGCCGCAGCGCCGGCGCTGGCGCAGGAAGGCTGCATCACCGGCGCGTCTCATCGCAATTGGGCAAGCTATGGTCACGAGGTCAATCTGCCCGTCGGCTATGCCGATTGGCAGCGGCATCTGCTGACGGACCCGCAAACATCCGGCGGGCTCCTGGTCGCCTGCGCGCCGGATGCTGCATCGGATGTGCTGCAACAGATCCAGACGGCCGGCTACCCACTCGCCAAGATTATCGGTCGGGCAGAAGCAGGAGCGCCGTCGATCACCATTGTGGCGTGACCAGCGCCTTCCTTCAAGGCAATCGGTCGCCGTCATTGAGCGCCTTGTTGATGTTTTCGGCGGCGCCAGGTGCGTTCATCGCGCCAAGGCCTTGGGCCGCCATGCGGCGCACCCAAAGGCCGCAGAGAAACATGAACGTGCCCAGGCCGGTCAGCATCAAAGCGACCGAGCTTGGCCCCGGTTCGAGATAGGCGATCGCCGGGTCCTTTGGATCGTAGACTATATCCGCCGTCGAACCGACGGGATGGCGCTCCCGCATCTTCGCCGCGCCCGCCGAGTTCTGCATGCCGAAGTCATGCGGCTCGACGCCACCGGCCACATAATCCTGATCGTCGACACGATAGCGGTAGAGAACGTGGAACGTGTTCCAGCTCTCTTCCTGCAAGCCGCGATCGCGGCGCGTCGAGCGCATGGTCTGGCGCAAAAGGTTGGCATCGGTGATCGTCGCGGTGGCCCGCGGCCACCACAAGGTCATGGCACCGCGCACGGTACCGTAAGCGCCGAGGAGGAAGATCGCCGCCGCCAAAACCATCAGATTGCGCCCGAAAGCCATACCGCCCCGATTGGGTGGCCTTACTTTTTTCGCTCGCGCCACGACCAGCGCCCCTTCCGATCAGCCCCGCTCATCCTATCAGGACGGCAAAGCGATCGAAAAGACGCGGAAGGAAAGTTTCGGAGCTGTCGCGCTAATGCTTATGGCCACAAGCGCCCGTGGCGCAATCATGATCCAGTTTCTCGCGCAGCGCCTTCATATGTTCGAAGTAGGGAATCGGATCGCGGCCGCCCTGGTGGCCGCCGAAATCGTCATAGAGCGTCTGAACATTGACCACGAGCCGCTCGGCATCGCCCCAATGGGCATAGTCGCCAAGCGCGATATCGAAAGCCGCTTCGATCACGCTCATGCCTTTGTCGTAGCGTTTGCGTGTCTCCTCGGTCACGAAAGTCAAATATCCGCGCATGTCACGCACGGCGCCCTTGTCGGCAATGCCGCCATGGCCTGGAACGACGATATCGACATCGAGTTCGAGAATCTTGTCGAGTGCTTTCACCCAATTCGACATCGGGCCTGCCCAGGAAATCGGTGTCCCGCCGTGGAAGAGAATGTCGCCGGTGTAGAGGATTTTCTCTGACGGAATGTAGACCAGCGTATCGCCCTTGGTATGGGCGGGGCCCACTTCGATCAGCCGCACTTTCTTCGAGCCGACCGTCACTTCCATCTCACCGGAGAAGGTCTCATCCGGGGGCGTCAGAGTGATGCCGGAAAAATCGAAGGGGCGGAAACATTCGAGCACGAATTCGCCGGCTTTTCCGAACTGATGGACGTTGTCCATGATCGTCTTGAACGCCGCGGGCGTGACGTGGCTGAATTCATCGTTGGTGCCCTTGGACGCGATGATCTTGGCGCCCTTCACCAGTTCATTGCCGAAGGTGTGATCGCCATTGGCATGAGTGTTGACCAAAGTGCCGATGTGCTTGGCCTGCGGCACCGCATCGCGCATCGTCTTGAGCATGTCGGCGGTCAGCTTGAGATCGAACAGCGTGTCCACCAGCAGGCTCGCCTCGCCATCGGTGATCAGGCCCGCATTGCTCCAACCCCAGCCACCATCAGGTTGCAGATAAGCGAAACAGCCATGGCCGATGTCGTGAAGTCCCTTGCTGTACTGCCATTTGGCCATCGCTCTCTCCCTGAAATCACGTGCGCGACCGGCGCTTCCATCCCTCGGTCCGAGGACGCTAACAGATTTGAACAAGTTGACAAGATTTTTGATATCTAGTTCAATTTCGAGAAATCGCAGGAACGGCCGCCTTCATGAGCCCTCGCGCACGCACCGCCAGAACCAAAGAAGATCAAGGGCATGAGGCCACGGGCCAAGCGCCGCGCGCAGCCGACCTGACGCGTGCGAAAATTCTGCACAGCGCCGAAGACCTGTTTGGTGAGCATGGATTCGACGGCGTCTCGGTGCGCCAGATCGCGCTGGCCGCCGGCGTGCCGGTCGCACTCGTCAACTATCATTTCGGCGGCAAGGAAGGGCTTTATCGCGCCATCTTCGAAATGCGCTCGCCCGCGATCGTCGATGATCGACTGGCCGGCCTGCGGCTGGCGGAGCTTGAGCCCAATCCGGACCGCAAACTGGAATTGATCATTCGGGCTCTGATCGTGCCGATGATCCATCTGCGCAATACGGAAAAGAACTCGAGCTATGCCCGCATTCTGGCGCGCGAGACGTCCAGTCCCAGCCGGCACAGTAAGGAAATCATCGGCGAATTCTTCGATCCGGTGGCGCGCAAAGTCACCGAAGCCATGATGCAGGCTTTGCCTGATCGACGGCCGGAAGAGATTCACTGGGCCTATCACACGATGATCGGGGCGATGGTTTTTATCATGGCCGACACCGGCCGCATCAATCGTTTGAGCGACGGCACATGCGATCCCGATGACGAAATGTCGACGGCGACCCATCTGGTCGCCCTGCTCCACGCAGCGCTGAAACATGGCCGCGTGCCTGAGCCGCCACGGAAAGGCGATCTGTAGCCGAACATTTGTCGATGGGGAGGAACCTATGAAGCTTGTCACCTATGAGCGGAAGGGAAAGCAGCGCGCCGGCGCTTTGATCGACGGCGACAAGAAAATCATCGATCTCGCCGATGCGCATCACGAAACCTTCGACGATAAATACAAAGCTTTCGCTTCGGTTCTGAGCATGATCGAAGCCGGCGACGATGCACTCGATCGCGCTTACGAGACCTTGAAGAAAGTAAAAAAGAAAGGTGCCATCGATCGCAAATCGGTGAAACTCCTGGCGCCGATCCAGCCGCCGCCGCAGATTCGCGACTGCCTGTGTTTCGAACAGCATCTGAAACAGGCTTTCGCCGCCGCGCGGCAGGTGCGCGCCAATGCCATGCCGGACCCGAAAAAGGCACTGGCCGAATTCGAGCGCAACGGCACTTTGCAAGTGCCCAAGACCTTCTATGAAATGCCGATCTACTACAAAGCCAACCGCTTCTCGGTGATCGGTACCGACCAGGACGTGCTCTGGCCGGCCTATTCCAAGCTGATGGATTTCGAACTCGAGTTCGGTTTCTACATCCGCAAGAAAGGCGTCGACATCAGCCGCGACAAGGCGCGCGACTATATCTACGGCTATACGATCTTCAACGACTTCTCGGCGCGCGATGCGCAGACCGCCGAGATGGGCGGGCAGCTCGGGCCATCCAAGGGCAAGGATTTCGACAACGGCAATGCCATGGGGCCCTGCCTCGTCACCGCCGACGAACTGAAAGACCCCTATAAACTTACCATGATCTGCCGGGTGAACGGCGAGGAATGGGGTCGCGGCAGCTCATCCACCATGCATTGGAAGTTCGAAGACCTGATCGCTCATGTCTCGCGCTCTGAGACGCTCTATCCCGGCGAATTTTTCGGCTCGGGCACGGTCGGCAATGGCTGCGGCCTGGAGCAGATGCGTTTCCTCAAACATGGCGATGTCGTCGAATTGGAGGTCGAAGGCATCGGCATTCTGCGCAACCGGGTGCTTACGCATAAATAGGAGGGAGAGGGAAATGATTCAAAAGATCAAACGCTATGTCACCGGACACGACAAGGATGGCACTGCCATCGTCACCTATGACGACCATGCGCCAAACGCGGTGCCCCTGAAAGGTTGGCCTGGCGCTGGCGTCACCGAGATCTGGGTGACGGGCGAAATGCCGGTCGACAACATGGGCGCAAGCGATCAATCGCTGCGGCCTCTGCAACATGACCCGGTTCCGTCAGGCACGATCTTCCGCGTGGTCGAAATACCGCCGGAAGGCAAGTCCAAGATCGACACGGCCGCCACCTTCTCCCAACTCGGGTCCGGCAATCAACCGACTGAAAAGGACCAGTCGAAACATCCGACGATGCACAAAACCAATTCGGTCGATTACCTCGTGGTGATCTCGGGCGAGATGTGGATGGTGATGGAAAAGGGCGAGGTGCTGCTGAAAGCCGGCGACTGCATCGTCCAGCGCGGCACCAACCATGCCTGGAAGAATGTCAGCGACAAGCCCTGCCTGATCGCCGCCGTTCTCGTCGACGCTCATCCGGCGCCTTAAATCTTTCTATCCCATTTGAACGGCCGCGGGAAAAACCCGCGGCCGTCTTTTGTTAGGCGTTTCCCCAAACTTTATCGGCCGTTGCCATCAGCGACTCGAACTTGCGCCACTGCACGTCTTCCGGCAGTTGGATCAATTCGATATCGCTGCTGAAGCCACATTGCGGGCTGATGGCCATTTGATCTATGGGCAGATATTTCGCGGCTTCGTCGATCCGCCGCCGTAGAAAGTCAGGCTGCTCGACTTCCGTCGACTTGGTCGTCACGAGCCCCAGCACCGCGGTCGTCCCTGAAGACACGTAGCGCAGCGGCGTGAAATCTCCTGCCCGCGGGCTGTCATATTCCAGCAGCAGGCGTTGATGCTTGACGCTGGAGAAGAGCTGTTCGGCGATCGCATCATAGTGGCCTTCGCGATGCCACTGCGCCACCATTTGTCCGGTCTTCGGGTCAATGGAGCGCGTGTTGCCACGGCACAGGTGCAGTCCGAAAGTGACGTCATCGAAGCCGGCGATGACGTCATTCTCCGCCTTGATCGCCCGTTCCAGATTCTTCTGCGGGTCTTCACCGCGCGAGCGCATACGCTCTAACGACACCTGATCCATATAGGCGGTGAAGCCAGGCGCATCCATGTGGATGTAACGACAGCCCGCCGCCACCAGTTCGGTGATCATCTGTCGCTCGATGGCGACGACATCGGCGATGAAGTCGTCGAGACCCTTGTAGACCCCTTGCGATTGCTCCCAGGCAAAGCGCTGCGAAATGCGGTCAGGCCCAAGCAGCGCGACTTTGACCGGCGCTTTCGTTGCCAGAGGAGCCACCTGCTTATATTCGTCAAGAACGACATTGCGCTTCAGCGCCAATCTCGCAATAGCTGGCCGGCGCGTACGAATGGCCGGACCCGCCAGCTCAAATTTCTGCTCCGTGCGGCCGTGCGGATTGACGGCTTCGCGCCAGTCGGTCCGCGCCTCAGCATTCTCCGGCACGTCATAGCCTGAAACGGCCGCTGCAAAACTGTCCTGAAAATTGCTGCGCCGAAACTCACCATCGGTAAGAATGGGCAAGCCAATGTCTTCCTGCCGGCGAATGCTCTCGGCCACCGCTTTGTCCTGTACCGCATGCAGTTGCTCGGCACTGATTTCGCCCATGACGAACTTGCGATGCGCCTGCTTCAATGCATCCGGCGGCACCAGGCTTCCGACCTGATCGACCCGCAACTTATCGAGCGTAGTGGCCCGGTTTTCCAAAATGGTATCATTCATGGCTCTATCCTATTGGCTCTCTCTTGAGGCTTCCCACCCTCTGCCCGTGTTTATTGTTTCGTCAGTCCCGCCTGTTTCGATGCCTTCTCGTATTTGTCGATGTCGTTGATGATGAAAGTGCGATAGGCGGCGGCGCCTTGTTCCGGCGCAAACGACATGCCCAGAGAATCCAGGCGCGCGACCATGTCCGGTTCGCGCAGGGCTGTCGCGACCGCTTTCTCGAGCTTGCCGACGACGGCGGGCGGAATGCCAGCCGGCCCAACCAAGCCCATCATGGTGGCGATGTCGAACTGGCCAAGCCCTTTCTCCGCCAAGGTCGGAACATTCGGCAAAGTCGGCTGACGTTCGGCCGTGCTGACAGCCAGCGGCTGCAATTTGCCGAGACGGATCGGCTCCATTACATTGGGAATGCCTGACCATGCGGCCTGAACCTCGCGACGCAGCAGCGCATCGACCATCGGCGTGCCACCGCGATAAGCGATGTGTTCGAGCTGAATTTTCGTCTGCGCCAGAAACACCGCCATGGTGATGTGATGGACCGAGCCGATCCCCGGCGAACCATAATTGACCTTGTTGGGTGCCTCGCGCATCGCGGCGATGAAGGATTTCAGATCTTTGAAGCCAAGTTCCGGATTGACGACGAGCACGGTCGGCACACTGGCCAAAGCGGTGATCGGCGTGAAATCCTTACGCGGGTCATAAGCAAGACCGGCAGTGGTCGACAGCGCGATGGCGAGGCTGCCGGAATCGGCGACGAAGAGCGTATAGCCGTCCGGCGGCGACTTGACGGTGGACTGCGCCGCGACGACGCCGCCCGCGCCTGGCGCATTCTCGACGACGAAAGGCGCGTTGAGCGCGACCGTCAGTTTCTGCGCCAAGGCGCGTGCCATGATGTCAGGGTTGCCGCCGGGCGCCGCCGGCACGAGCATTTTCACAGCTCGCGTCGGATAAGCGACATCCTGGCCTAAGGTGGGCGAGGCGCAGGCGAAAGCCGCCCCGAGCGCCAAAGCCCCTCGTGTTGAAATGTGAAGAACCGGCACCTGTCCCTCCCCGTTGCCTGTTTCCTCGCCTCGATCTTTCGATTGACGGACCGAGAAGGGAAGCCTCAATATTGCAATTGTCTTTTTCACTTTTTGCAAAAATGAGCCATGGATCGTTTTCTCGCCATGCAGACCTTCGTGCGGGCCGCGCGCAGCCGCAGCTTTACCCGGACGGCCACGCAGCTTGGCATTTCACGTTCGCTGGTGACGCGGCACATCGCGGCGCTGGAGCAAAGCCTCGGCGTCACGCTGTTCAACCGCTCGACGCGCAGCGTATTGCTCACCGAAGATGGCGCTTCCTATCTGCAATCCTGCGAACGCATTCTGCTCGATGTCGAAAGTACCGAGCGTGCCTTGACGCAGGGACGCGGCAAGCCGACAGGCATGCTGAGCATCACCGCGCCGAAATCCTTCGGCACCCTGCACCTCGCCGATGCCATCATCGATTTCGCCAAGGCACAGCCCGACATCCGTGTGTCGCTGACCTTGGGTGATTTCACCTTCCGCGCGCAGGATTTCGTCGCCAGCGGCCATGACGTTGCCATCCGCACGGTCGACATTCGCGACTCCTCCATCATCGCCCGGCGGATCGGCACGTTTCAATTCGTGCTCTGCGCCACGCCCCTCTATATCGCTGAGATGGGGCAGCCAAAGGATCTCGACGATCTCGCCACGCACCGCTGTCTCGTGCACTCCAACTCCGCCGAATACGATCGGCGCTGGAATTTTACCGGGCCGCATGGCGCCACCACCGTGAAGATCACCGGGGACTATCTGTCCAATTCGAGCCTCGCCTTGCGCAAGGCCGCCCTTGCCCATCTCGGCATTGGGCTCGTGCCACACTATTGCGTCGCCGACGATCTGGCATCGGGCGCGCTCGTCGAAGTGCTGCCGGCCTATCGGCCCCAGATCCACCCGATCCTCGTTGCCTATCCACATGGCGTGGCGCCGCCCGCGAAAGTGCGGGTGTTCGTTGCTTTTCTGGCAAAATGGTTCGCGCAACGGCCAGAATGGGCGCAGCCGAAGGTGCGCGTGAGGGACAATCGCCGTAAACGATAGGCTTCCGCCCTCGCTTTGTGGGCTTGTCACGGCTATGGTCGCGGCTGAATTAGTGAATAATCCAATCAGTGAATAATGATGGGGATGGAAATGGACGACGCACGGCAGCCGGCAGCACCGGTACAGACGCTTTCCGCCAAACAGGCGGAAGAGCGGCTCGCGCTGTTGCGTCAGTATCCCACCGCCTTCGATCTGCGCGAGCGCGCCCGCAAGCGCATGCCGAATTTCGCCTTCGAATATATGGACGGTGGTGCTGGCGAAGATACCAACATCAAGCGCAACTGGGCAGCGCTCGATGCGGTGGAACTGGCGCCGCGCTATGGCCGCGTGATCTCGCCGCCGCCGGCCGATACGAAACTGTTCGGCCGCTCCTACGCGGCGCCGATCGGCATCGCCCCCATCGGTGGCCCCGGCACGGCTTTCCCCGGCGCCGAAGCGCATCTTGCCCGTGCGGCGCAGGCGGCGCGCATTCCCTATACGCTCGGTGTCCTCTCCGGCATTGAAGTGGAAAAGGCCGCCGAACTCGCGCCCGACGTGTTGTGGTATCAGCTCTACCGCTTCTCCAACAACGATCACAAAATCGGCCTCGATCTGGTGCGCCGGGCGCAAGTGGCGGGCGTGCAGGCCTTGGTGCTGACCATCGATACGCCCGTGCGCACGATCCGCCCGCGCGAAGTGCGCAGCGGTATCGTCAATCCGTTCAAGCTGACCATGCGATTGCGGCTCGACGCGATGACGTCGCCGTCATGGCTTTACGCGCTGTCGCAGGCCGGCATTCCGCGCTTCGTCTCACTCAAGCAGTATATGCCCGCCAATATATCGTTGGCTGACGCAGCGGCCTTCATTCGCCGCGAACAGGGTGGTGCCTTCACCTGGGAAGAAATCGCCAAATATCGCGATCACTGGAAAGGCCCGCTGGTGCTCAAGGGCGTGTTGCATCCAGCCGATGCGGAGCGCGCGGTGGCGATGGGCGTCGATGGTCTCTTCGTCACCAATCACGGCGGCCGTCAGATCGAGGCCCTGCCGACGAGCATCGATGCCCTGCCCGCCATTCGCGCGGCGGTCGGCAAAAAAGCCACGCTCATCTTCGATAGCGGCATCCGCTCAGGGATCGACGTGGCCCGCGCCATCGCCTGCGGCGCCGATGCGGCTTTCGCCGGCAAGTCTTTCCTGTGGAGCCTTGGCGCGCTTGGCGCCAAGGGACCGGGCCATCTGATCAATGTTTATTCGGATGACCTGCGCGCCACATTGGGACAGCTCGGTTGCGCCAATGTCGATGATCTCGCCCGCATCACCACGCGCCATCCGGGCGCGTGGAAACGCGAGGATTTCGGCGAATAGGACGCCTTACTTATTGGTGTCCTCGCTCGCCACCTTCTCAAGGATGGGGCGCCAAGTTTCCTGTTCTTTCTTGACGAACTCACCAGCGTCGGCGAGCGCGGTCTTGTTGGTATAAAGACCGAGTTTGGAGAAGCGCGCGAGCAGATCAGGCGATTCAAGCGCCTTGTTCAGATCGGCACTGACCTTCTTCAGGATTTCGTCTGGCGTGCCGACCGGCGCGATCAGGATCGTCCAGCCGCTGGCGTAGAAACCCGGCAGGGTCTCGGCAATCGCCGGCAGATTGGGAAATTCCTTCAGGCGTTCGCTCGAACCGACACCGAGCCCCTTGATGAGATCGCCCTCAATGGCGCCGCCAATGCCGGGATAACCATCGACGATGATGCCAACGCGCCCGGAAGTGACGTCATTCATCGCCGCCGCGGGTCCGCCGGTGTAAGGCACGAAGGTGAGCTTCACGTCGGCACGTGCCTGAAACAATTCCATCGTCAGATGAGTGAAGCGGCCTCGGCCGGTCGCGGCGAAGGCGATCTCGCCCGGCTTCTGTTTCGCCAGCGCGACCAGTTCAGCGACGCTGTTGACGTTGAGCTTCGGCGATACGCCGATCAGCATCGGCTGCACCGAGATGAAGCCGACGGGCAGAAAGTCGCGCGGCATTTCGATGGGCAGATTGGGGGCCACGCCGGGCGCGCCCTTCAACTGCAGGAAGGTGGAATTCGACGGCGTGTAGAACGTGTAACCGTCAGGGGCGGCGCGCGAGGCAGCACGGGCAGAAATGCTGCCGCCACCGCCCGGCTGGTTGAGGACGACCACCTGCTGCTTCCACAAGGTGCTCAATTGCTCGGCGACGATACGGGTGGCCACGTCGCTCGACAGCCCCGGCGGCGCATCGGAGATGAAGGTGACCGGCCGATCCGGATAGGTCTGCGCCTGCGTGGCGCTGGCGGCCAGCGACAGTCCGATGGCGGCAAACAACGGGGCACCGCGCCCTTTCAAAAGCAGTCTCAACGCTATGTCCTTTCCGGAATAATTTCCCTACTAAATCGGTAGCCTATATCGGATTTACTCCGACCGATTCAAGTCCCTGACTTGCTTGCATTTCCCGCGCCAATTGACGCGGGAAATGCACCGGAAATAGTCAAGCTTGAGGTTACTTGCTGTCTTCCCTGGCCACCTTTTCGAGGATCGGACGCCAGACATCCTGTTCGCGCTTCACGAAAGCGCCGACTTCTTCGGACGACATTTTGCGCGGATAGGTGCCGAGCTTCTCGAACTTCTGAATGACCTCGGGATTGTCGAGGATCTTGTTCACGTCCTCGCTGACCTTTTTCACGATATCGGCCGGCGTTCCCAACGGCGCGACGATGATGTTCCAGCCGCCGGCAAAGAAACCTGGAAGGGCTTCGGAGACAGTCGGCAAATTGGGGAATTGTGGCAGGCGTTCGGGCGCTGCAACGCCGATGCTCTTGATCATGTTGCCGTCGATGGCGCCAGCGAGGCTGGAATAGCCATCCAGCACGATACCGACGCGCCCCGTGGCCACATCGTTCATCGCGGCGGCCGGCCCACCCGCATAAGGCACGAAGGTCAGCTTGATCCCCGCCCGCTCCTGAAAGAGCTCCATCGTCAGATGAGTGATGCGGCCCTTGCCGGTCGCCGCGAAAGAAATCTCGCCCGGCTTTTGCTTGGCCAGAGCGATCAACTCAGAAAAGGAGCTGACGTTAAGCTTCGGCGAAACCGCGATGAAGATCGGCTGTAGCGAGACGAAAGCAACCGGGATGAAATCACGCGGCAGTTCGACCGGCAGATTGGGCGCCGTTCCCGGCGCGCCCTTCAGCGCCAGGAACACGGAAGCGGCGGGCATATAGAAATTATATCCATCCGGCGTGGCCTGAGAGGCCGTGCGCGCCGAGATGCCGCCGCCGGCCCCCGGATAGTTCATGACGACAACCTGCTGCCGCCACAGATTGCCCAACTGCTCGGCGACGATGCGAACGGACACGTCGTTCGAGCTTCCCGGTGCCGAATCGGAAATCAGATTGACCGGCCGGTTCGGAAAATTGCTCTGCGCCGATACGGTGGTCGCAGCCGCAAACGTAAGCCCCATCGCTGCGGCCAGCGAGACGCCACGATATCTAAAATCAACTCTCAACATATTCCCCCCTGTTCAATCGAATGCCAGCGTTATCGCAACCGTCGCTCAACACACAAGGTCCAATTGCTGCCGTATTAGGCAGACAAGAAACCTCGAGGCCTCGCATGATCTTCGCCGGCCCGCTGTCGGCGACAGCATCCGCCGATCGTCCTTGAAGCAGACACCGGCGAATTTTCGTATCAGAGGCTGACGTGACCCAATCGATTGCTGCATCCAAAGCCGGCCGGCGTGAATGGCTGGGCCTCGCCGTCCTGGCATTGCCCTGCTTAGTTTACTCCATGGACCTGACGGTCCTCAACCTGGCTTTGCCGCATTTGACCGCCGGTCTGCGTCCGTCGCCGACACAGCTTTTGTGGATCGTCGACATCTACGGCTTCCTGTTAGCAGGAGCCCTGATCACCATGGGCACGCTTGGCGACCGCATCGGCCGGCGCCGCCTCCTGCTCATCGGCGCCACAGCCTTCGGCTTTGCTTCATTGCTCGCCGCCTTCTCGACCAGCGCCGAAATGCTGGTCTTCTCGCGCGCGGTGCTGGGCCTGGCGGCGGCGACTCTGGCGCCTTCCACGCTCTCGCTCATTCACAACATGTTTCGCGACCCGCGCGAGCGCACCTTCGCGATCAGCGTCTGGATCGCCAGCTTTTCCGCCGGCGGCGCCATCGGCCCCGTGGTCGGCGGTTTCATGCTGGCCTATTTCTGGTGGGGATCGGTGTTTCTGATCGCGCTGCCGGTGATGGCGCTGCTGCTGATCGCTGGCCCCTTCCTGCTGCCGGAGTTTCGCGATCCCCATGCAGGCCGGCTCGATGTTCTCAGCGCCGCGTTGTCGCTGTGTGCCATCCTGCCGGTCATCTATGGCGTCAAGGTGCTGGCCGACAGCGGCATCGCCCTCCTGCCGTTTGCGGCCATCCTCGTGGGGGTCGCCTTTGGCGCGCTCTTCTGCCTGCGGCAGTTGAAACTCGATGAACCGCTCGTCGATCTGTCGCTCTTCGGCAATCGCGCTTTTAGCACGGCGCTGGCGATCAACATCATCGGCTTCTCGACGAGCTTCGCCTCCTTTCTGTTCATCGCGCAATATTTCCAGCTCGTGCTGGGGCTATCGACGCTGGAGGCAGGCATCTGGTCCGCGCCCTCGGGCCTTGGCTTCGTCGTCTCTTCACTCATCACGGCACGACTGACGCGGCTTGCTGGCATTCCTGCGGTGATGGCGCTTGGCCTGTTCGTCGGCGGGCTCAGCTTTCTGCTGCTCGCCTATGCGGGCGCCGAGCGCAGTTTGGTGTTGATGATGATCGCTGGTCTTCTGCTCGCCTTCGGCTATGGACCAGCGGTCACGCTGACCACCGACATCATCGTCGGTTCGGTACCGCCGGAGCGGGCGGGCATGGCTTCCGGCATGGCCGAGACCAGCACCGAACTTGGCGGCGCGCTCGGCATCGCCACCGTCGGCAGCCTGATCAATTTCCTCTACCGTCGCGCGATGGACGGCAGCACGCTCGCCGACGGCTCGACGATCCCGCTGCTGGCGCGCGAAACGCTGGCCGGTGCGCAAACGATCGCCAACAGCCTCACCAAAGCCGATGGTACTCTGTTACTGGAAACGGCGCGGGCGGCATTTTCCAGCGGCTTTGTCGTCGCGGCCCTGATTTCAGCCGTCGGCGCAGGCTGCGCGGCGCTGGTGGCGTTACGGTTGCCCCGCCCCCGGCCGCAGATGACGCCGACAGCCTCAACGCATTGAATGCAACCATTTGACGGTGTTGATCGTTAATCCCCGGCAACATAGGGGGCAACGATGGCGACGCAGACGGTTGAAGCGATCGGCACGCATGGGGCCAAGACTCTCCCTTCGGTGATCGTCGACAGCTACAATGCCGAAATCAAGGATGCGGACGGCTTTGTCGGCGATCGTGCCAGCCGTCGTGCGTTTCACGAGCTTTTGGACAAATGGCGCAAGCCGCTGCGCAAGCTGGACGCCGATCCGTTTGGCGAGGATGCAAGCGACGACATCAGCCGCAAACAGCTCGATGAGATTCTTGCCAGTGGCGATCTCGACGCGAGCGGCGTGGTGCAGAGCGCCGTGGAGGAATTCGCCCAGGAATTCGCGGGCGTGGCGCAGAGATTTCTCAAGCTGAAAGCCTGGAGCGACACGGAGCGTATAGTGATCGGCGGCGGCTTTCGCCAAAGCCGCATCGGCGAGCTGGCGATTGCGCGGGCCGGTCTCATCCTAAAGGCTGAGAAGTTCAACGTCGATCTTGTGCCGATCCGCAACCACCCCGATGAAGCCGCCTTGATCGGCTGCGCGCATCTGGCGCCCGCCTGGATTTTCGAAGGCCATGACGCCATTTTGACCGTCGACATCGGCGGCACGAACATGCGCGCCGGCGTGGTCGAGCCCAACGTCAAAAAGGCCAAGGACCTCTCCAAAGCACGCGTGTGGAAGTCGAAACTCTGGCGACATGCCGACGACGATCCCAAGCGCGACGAAGCGGTCGGCGAGTTGATCGGCATGCTCCAGGATCTCGCGGCGCGCGCGACCAAGGAAGGCTACAAGCTGGCGCCGTTTATCGGCATCGCCTGCCCGGGAAAGATCGAAGAGGATGGGTCGATCGCCAAGGGCGCGCAAAATCTGCCGGGCAATTGGGAGAGCAGCCGATTCAATCTGCCGCAGGCGGTGGCCGAAGCGATCCCGACGATCGCCGATCACGACACCATGGTGATCATGCACAATGATGCGGTCGTGCAAGGCCTCAGCGAAGTGCCTTTCATGCAGGATGTGGCGCGCTGGGGGGCTTTCACTATTGGCACGGGGCTCGGCAATGCCCATTTCACCAATCGTTCCGCCGGGGAAAAGAACGGCAAATAAAGCGGCACAGCCCGTATAAATACAGGCCTTGATTAAATTGGTCGTACCCCCCATATTCATGGTTCGAGCTTTCGGCCGAACGACTTGGCCTTGCCGCTTCCGCGGACCTGTCTGACGACATTCTTACCTAAATCTCGAATACACCGGTTGCAGCTCTCAAATTTGCGACCATCTGCACTTGTAAACTACGGAATGATACCTATGTCACAGGGAACCGTGAAATGGTTCAACGATCAAAAGGGCTACGGATTTATCCAGCCCGATGATGGCGGCAAGGACGTGTTCGTTCACATCAGCGCCGTCGAACGCGCTGGGTTGCGCGGCCTGAACGAAGGACAGAAGATTTCCTACGAAATCGTCGTCGACAAGCGTTCGGGCAAGTCCTCTGCGGACAACCTGAAGACTGCCTGATCAACAGACTTCTAAAAATCTAACGCCTTGACCACGGATGTACTGGCAAGGCTCGCGATTTTTCGGCCCCGCAGCGGCTCAGCCGCGCGGGGCCTTTTGCGTTTTGATGCCCGATTTGCCACCCAAAAGACGCCGAATTGGGTCGGAACTTTGGTTCCCGCAGTGCGTTAAGCCTTTGGTGTCACGGAACGTTTGACTTTCGGCAAGTGTGTCGCGGCACCCCGGGCGGGGGTCGTCGCATTCTTCCCATGTCCCGGCTGCGTTGCTGCGTTGTCCTTGATCCCGGCAGGCTATGGCGACAGTCTCGTCACCGTCTTCCTCCGCCCTTCCGATCGACCTCAATGAGGAGACCTGACCGATGCATTCTCTCGACCTTGCTGTGATCGGGAACTGTTCGATCGCAACATTGATCGACAAGCGCGCCCGCATGGTCTGGTCGTGCTTTCCCCGGCTCGATGGCGATCCGGTGTTCTGCAATCTGCTGATGGGGAACGATGCCGATCAGCAAGGCGGCATGTTCGAGATCGAACTCGTCGGCGGCGTCTCCTGCACGCAATCCTATATCGAGAACACCGCGGTCCTTGTGACGGTCCTGTCCGACACGGCCGGCAACTCCCTCGAGATCACCGATTACGCACCCCGCTTCATGCAGTTCGACCGCATCTACCGGCCGCCGATGGTGGTGCGCCGCGTGCGCCCCTTGAAGGGGCGGCCGCGCATCCGGGTGCGCGCGACGCCGAAATTCAATTGGGGCGCCGACGAACCGGAAGTGACACGCGGCAACAGCCACATTCGCTTCGTCGGCTCGACCATGAGCCTGCGCCTGACCACCGACGCACCGGTTGCTTATCTGCTCGACACGACGCCCTTTGTCGTCGACCGCCCCCTCGCCTTCTTCTTCGGGGCCGACGAACCGTTGCGCGCCGGCATCGATGTCATGGGCCGCGAATTCCTCGAAAAGACGATCGCCCATTGGCAGGATTGGGTGCGCTCGCTGTCGATCCCCTTCGACTGGCAGGAGGCGGTGATCCGCTCGGCCATCACCCTCAAAATGTGCAATTTCGAAGAGACCGGCGCCATCGTTGCGGCGCTGACCACCTCCATTCCCGAAGCACCTTCCACCGGCCGCAACTGGGATTATCGCTATTGCTGGGTGCGCGATGCTTATTTCGTCATCCAGGCGCTGAACCGGCTCGGCACGACGCGCACGATGGAAACCTATATCGGCTACATCACCGACATCGTCGACGACGAGAACTCGCGTGGCGCCAAGGATATCGGCCCGCTGTTCAGCGTCTCGCGCCTTTCCGACCGCGAGGAGCGCATCGCCGAAAAGCTTGCCGGCTATCGCGGCATGGGGCCCGTGCGCACCGGTAACGGCGCTTACACGCAGGTGCAAAACGACGTCTATGGCAGCATCGTACTCGCCTCCATGCACGCCTTCTTCGACCATCGCCTGGTGCGCGACGGCAATGAAATTCTGTTCGAGCGGCTCGAAGGTTTGGGCCATCGTGCTACGGAAGTGTTCGATCAGCCCGATGCCGGTCCGTGGGAATTGCGCACGATCGCTTCGATCCACACATTTTCCAGCGTCATGTGCTGGGCCGCCTGCGATCGGCTGGCGCGCATCGCCAAACGGATCGGTCGTGACGACCGTAGCAAATTCTGGCGCCAACGCGCCGAAACCATTCACGCGGAAATCGACCGTCGCGCGTTCAGCAGCAAGCTGGGAACATTCGTTTCGACCTTCGATGGCGAGGATCTCGATGCCACCTTGCTGCTGCTTGCCGAACTCGGCTTCGTCAAAGCCAAGGATCCGCGGTTCATCGCCACGGTCGAGGCTATCGGCAAATCGCTGCGCCGTGGCGACCTCTTGCTGCGTTATGCCTCCCAGGACGACTTCGGCCATATGAGCAATGGCTTTCTCATCTGCGGCTTCTGGTATGTCGATGCCCTAGCGGCCATCGGCCGGCGCGAGGAGGCCGTGGCGCAATTCGAACGGCTGCTCGGCATCCGCAATACTTTCGGCCTGCTCTCGGAAGACGCCGATCATATCACCGGCGAACTCTGGGGGAATTTCCCGCAAACCTATTCGATGGTCGGGCTGATCAATTCAGCCGTTCGGCTCAGTCGGCCTTGGGAGTGAAAAAGGGACAACGCCGGTTGTCCCATTGGTAAGGAGCACAAGGTGTGAATTCGTATTACCGCTACGGAGCGCTCATCATTGGCGTGATCGTCGTCCTCGTGATCGGCTTTCTGCCTCTCACCTCCGTCGTCGTCGACCAATGGTCGCGGCGCGATGTCGAGTTGCGCTCTCGCCTTGTCTTCAATTCCATCCAGGATCAGATTCAATCCGACATCCTTCGTAAAGACGACAGCGCCGTGTCGAAACTGTTCGACCGTCTGGCCGATGACGAACGGCTGGTCGGCATCATGTATTGCGACGACAGCGACAATCTGCTCATCCAAACCAAGAGCCTGGGCAATGATGTCGCCTGCAAGGCCCTGGCGCGCAGTGACCGGCCCAATTTCTCCACCATCAATCACGCGGGCCGCCGGCTCTATATCGCGACCTTCCCCATTTCGGCCGGCGATACCAAGGGCCATGTCGCCATCCTGCACGACCTGAGCTTCATCGAAGCGCGCGCCGCGGAAGTGCGCTTCTATTGGGTGCTCGGCATCGTCGGTGTCGGCCTCGCCATCAGTCTGCTTGCCGCCGCCTTGATGTTCTTCCTGTTGCGGCAATGGTTGGCTTCGGCGCGCCAAACCATTCTCGATGCGCGCAAGGGCGGCACGCTGCGCGACAGCAACGGTACGCCTCCCATTCTCGGCGCCGAGATTCAGAAACTCGTGCGCGATCTGAAATCCGACGCGGCGACAGGTGGCGAGGCGCCGATCCAGGTCGACTGGTCGCCGGAGACCTTACGCAAGCTCATCGAGGAGGAACTGCCCGACGTTCAGGTGATCGCGGTTTCCAATCGCGAACCCTATATCCACAACAAGAACGGTGACACTATCACCGTTCAGACGCCCGCCAGCGGCTTGGTGACGGCGCTGGAGCCTGTCATGCGCGCGTGCGGCGGCACTTGGGTGGCGCATGGCAGCGGCACGGCCGATCGCGAAACGGTCGATCGGCATGATCGCGTGCAGGTGCCGCCCGACGATCCCGCCTATCTCCTGCGCCGCATCTGGCTGTCGGACGATGAACAGGACGGCTACTACTACGGCATGGCCAATGAAGGCCTCTGGCCGCTGTGCCATATCTCCTTCGTGCGCCCGTCCTTCCGCGAGGCCAACTGGGTCACCTATCAGGAGGTCAACGAACGGTTCGCCGATGCGGTCGAGCAGGAAGCACGGGTGCCCGATCCGATCGTCCTGGTGCAGGACTATCATTTCGCCACCCTGCCGGCGATGATCCGCAAGCGCCTGCCGCGCGCCACCATCATCACCTTCTGGCATATCCCCTGGCCAAATTCCGAGACCTTCGGCATTTGCCCGTGGCGCGAGGAGATCATTCGCGGCCTGCTCGGCAGTTCCATTCTCGGCTTCCACACGCGCTTTCACTGCAACAACTTCCTCGAAACCGTGGATCGTTTCATCGAAAGCCGTATCGACCGCGAAAACGCTTCGGTCACGCTGGAAGAGCATGAATGCTTGATCCGGCCCTATCCGATCTCAATCGACTGGCCGCCGGCCGCCATGAAGGCGCAGAAGCCAGTGCCCGAATGCCGGCGCATCGTGCGCGAACGGCTCGGCATCGATCAAAACGCTCATCTCGCCATCGGCGTCGAGCGTTTCGACTATACCAAGGGTGTTGTCGACCGCATGCATGCGGTGGACGACTTCCTGACGCGCCATCCGGAATGGATCGGCCGCTTCGTCCTCGTTCAGGTGGCGGCACCGACGCGCACCAAACTCGATTCCTACCGCAAACTGCAGGACGAAGCCGTGCTTCTCGCCGAAGCCATCAACGAGAAGCACGGTTCCGACACCTATAAGCCGATCATTCTCGTCATCCGACATCATGAACCGGCGGAAGTGTTCGAACTGTTCCGCGCGGCCGATGTTTGCGTCGTCTCCAGCCTGCACGACGGCATGAATCTGGTGGCCAAGGAATTCGTCGCCGCACGCGACGACGATCAGGGCGTGCTGATCCTCTCGCAATTCGCCGGCGCGTCGCGCGAATTGCAGGCAGCGCTCCTGATCAATCCCTATGATGCCTATGGCACGGCCGAGGCCTTCCAGCAGGCGCTGACCATGCCGGAAGACCAGCAGCGCGAGCGCATGCAGCTCATGCGCACTCTGGTGCGCGAACGCAATGTCTATCGCTGGGCGGCGCAGATGCTGGTGGAAGCTTCGCGCCTGCGCAACCGCCAGCGCATTCTCGAGCCGATGCAGGAAGGTCGGCCAGGGAGCGGCGCATGACGACGCAGACCTGGTCCCTTTTCCTCGATTTCGACGGCACGCTGGTCGACATCGCCTCGCGGCCGGACAATGTCGTGATCGACAGCACTCTGGTGCCGACCTTGCAGGAATTGCAGCTCATTCTCGAGGGCCGCTTTGCCATCGTCAGCGGCCGCTCGCTGCACGTGCTCGACGGTTTCCTGCGTCCTCTCATGTTCGACGCGGCCGGCCTGCACGGGCTTGAAACGCGCGCCGGTGACATCACCACGCAATGCGACGTCGCCGGCCGGCCGGAACTGACGCTGGCACTGGAGAAAGTGAAACGCGCGATGGACCCCATCCAAGGCGTCATCATCGAGGACAAAGGCTGTTCGTTCTCCATCCATTGGCGCAAGGCGGTGGAAGCCGAAAAGCTCTGCCGCCATGCTCTCAGCGAAGCCTTGAAGGAGCTGGGCTCGGACTACCGCTTGCAACTCGGCAAATGCGTCGGCGAAATCCTGCCGACGGAAGCCAGTAAGGGCCATGCCATCGCCGACTTCCTCAAACATCCGCACTATCGCAACAGCCGCCCGATTTTCATCGGCGACGACCTGACCGACGAGGATGGTTTTCGCGTCGTCAACGACAATGACGGCGTGTCGATTCACGTCGGCAATCTCGATACGGTCGCCCAACATCGGCTGGCCTCACCCGCGGCGGTGCTCGACACCCTCAAATATTGGGGACAGACGGGCCAGTTCGGTTCGCTGTTCAAGCTGCAAACGAGCTAGTCCGCCATCAAAATAAAGATTCCAGGCAAAATCGCCTTTCTGTTGAAACGCGATTTCGCCTGGGGCATCGTCACTCCCAAGGGAGAGATCAGCTCCAGGAGACGGTGCACAATGGATTTCGGAATAAAGGGGAAAACGGCCCTGGTTTTGGGCGCCAGCAGCGGCCTTGGCCGGGCGATCGCCGTATCGCTCGCCGGTGAAGGCGCCCATGTGGCTGTCGCCGGGCGCCGTGCCGACAAGCTCGATGAGACCGTGGCCCTGATCAACGCGGCCGGCGGCAAGGGTTTCGCCCTCCCCTGGGATTTGGCCGACCTTTCGGTGATTGACGCCAATGTCGCCCGCGTCGAACAGGCTTTGGGGCCGATCGACATTCTGGTCAACAATACCGGCGGACCGCCGCCGACCACCGCCGCCGGCCAAAAGCCGGAGCTGTGGGCGCAGCAGTTTCAAAGTCTCGTCCTCAGCGTCATCACCCTCACCGACCGGGTGCTGCCGGGCATGCGCCAACGCAAATGGGGCCGCATCATCACCAGCGCCACGTCGGGCGTCGTGTCGCCGATTCCCAATCTCGGCATTTCCAACACGCTGCGGGCTTCTCTCGTCACCTTCTCGAAGACGCTGTCGCAGGAAGTGGCGCGCGACGGCGTGACGGTGAACGTGGTGCTGCCCGGCCGCATCATGACCGATCGCATCACCCAGATCGACGGCAATACGGCGCAGAAGCAGGGCCGCAGCATTGAAGAGGTGACGCGCGACAGCGCCAATTCCATCCCCATGGGTCGCCTGGGCGATGCGCGGGAATATGGCGATGCGGTCGCCTTCCTCGCCAGCGCGCGCGCTTCCTATATCACCGGCTCGATCTTGCGCGTCGACGGCGGCGCCATCGCGAGCATTTGACGAGGACCAATGTCCCACACCGACGTCATCATCAGCGAATGCGGCCCACGCGACGGGCTACAAAGCATTTCGCAGGTGATGGCGACGGCCGACAAATTGCGCTGGATCGACGCGCTCTATGCGGCCGGTCTGCGCGAGATCGAGGTCACCTCCTTCGTGCCGGCCAAACTGCTGCCGCAGATGGCCGACGCGGCGGAGGTGGTTCGCCACGCCCGCACCCTGCCCGGCCTGAAAGTGCTGGGCTTGGTGCCCAATCTGCGCGGCGCGGAAGCCGCCATTGCCGCCGGCGTTCACGTTCTCACCATTCCGGTTTCTGCCAGCGAAGCGCATTCGCTCGCCAATGTGCGCAAGACCCCCGCCGAAATGGTCGAGGAGGTGAAACGCATCGTCGCGCTGCGCGATGCGCAGGCGCCGGAGATCGGGATCGAAGCCAATATTTCGACTGCCTTCGGCTGCACCCTGCAAGGCGTGGTACCGGAAGACGACGTGATCCGGCTCGCCAGCCAATTGACGGAAGCCGGCGCCAACGAGACGGGTCTGTCCGATACGGTCGGCTATGCCAATCCGGCACAGGTGACGCGGCTGTTTACCCGCGCCTTCGCCGAGATCGGCAGCAAGACCGGCGCAGCCCATATGCACAACACCCGGGGTCTTGGCATCGCCAATTGCCTGGCCGCCTATGAAGCGGGCGTGCGCACCTTCGACAGTTCGCTGTGCGGCCTCGGCGGCTGCCCCTATGCGCCGGGCGCCTCGGGCAATGTGGTGACGGAGGATCTGGTCTTCATGTTCGAGGCCATGGGGCTTTCCACCGGCATCGATCTCGCCAGACTGATCGCGGCGCGCGAGGCGGTCATCGCCGGCCTGCCCGGCGTCGAAGTCTATGGCATGACGGCGGAAGCCGGTCTGCCGAAAGGGTTTGAACAGGCGCATCATGGCTGAGGCTGAGGCTTCGCGCCCTTTGCCCCTGGCTGGCGTCCGCGTCGTCGAATTCACCCATATGGTCATGGGCCCGACCTGCGGCTTGATCCTTGCCGATCTCGGCGCTGAAGTGATCAAGATCGAACCTGTCACGGGCGATAACACGCGCAAGCTCATCGGCTCCGGTGCAGGATTCTTTCCGACATTCAATCGCAACAAGCAGAGCCTAGCCATCGATACGAAGGACCCCCTTGGGCGCGAGATCGTGTTGAAGCTGGTGGCGGCGGCCGACGTGTTCAGCGAGAATTTCAAGGCCGGCGCCATGGCCCGGCTTGGCTTCGATGCCGAAACCCTGCGCAAGCTCAATCCACGTCTGGTCTACGTTTCGCACAAAGGTTTTCTGCCCGGCCCCTACGAACAGCGCACGGCACTCGACGAAGTGGTGCAGATGATGGGCGGCCTCGCCTATATGACCGGGCCGGAAGGGCGGCCATTGCGCGCCGGCACCAGCGTCAACGACATCATGGGCGGCATGTTCGGCGCCATCGGGGCGCTGGCGGCCCTGCTGCAACGCGACCGTGCCGGCACGGGGACCGGCCAAGGCGCCGAGGTGCAAAGCGCGCTCTTTGAGAACAACGTCTTCCTCGTCGCGCAGCACATGATGCAATATGCGGTGACGGGCCAGAAGCCGGCGCCTATGCCAAGCCGCATTTCCGCCTGGGCCGTCTATGACGTCTTCACGGTCGCCGGCGACGAACAGATTTTCCTCGCCGTCGTCTCCGACACGCAATGGGCGCTGTTCTGCAAGGCCTTCGACTACGACGATCTCATCGCCGACGCGCGGCTGAGTAGCAACAATGCGCGGGTGCGTGCTCGCGACTGGATGATGCCGCTGTTGCGCGAACGCTTGGCCCTGCTCGATGCCGGCATCATCGCCCAGACGTTCGAGGCGAACGGCCTGCCCTATGCGCCGATCACCAAACCGCAGGATCTGTTCGACGACGATCATCTGACGGCAACCGGCGGGCTCGCCCCCGTCACCATCTCCGCCGATTGCAGCGGCGCCGAACGGGCTGTGACGACCCAGACGCCGCTACTGCCGCTCACCTTCGACGGCGACCGGCTGCCGCTGCGCAGCCCGCCGCCGGCACTCGGACAGGATAACGCCCGCATTCTCGGCGAACTTGGCTACAGCGCCACCGAAATCGCCAGCCTGGAAAGCAAGGGAATCATTCGCGGAACCGGCTGACGCGCCGCCGATGTCCTGCCATAACGTTTCTCGGTTTAGCTTAGTCAAACGCCTGGGCAAAATTGCGTTTCTATCGAAACGCAATTTGCTTTAGGCTCCGCCCGTCTCGTTTCCCATCAGGAGGACGTTATGGCCGGCAAGTTCGTGCTGAAAAAATCTTCCAACGACAAATTTTATTTTGGTCTTTTAGCCGGTAACGGCGAAAACATTCTGAAAAGCGAAATGTACGAAGCTCATGCTTCAGCCATCAAGGGCATCGAATCCGTCAAGGCCAATGCGGCCAAGGACGAACGCTATGAACGCAAGACCGCCAAGAACGGTCAGGAGATGTTCAACCTGAAAGCCGCCAACGGCCAGATCGTCGGCACCAGCGAAACCTATTCCTCGGCCTCGGCGCGCGATAACGGCATCGAGTCGGTGAAGAAGAATGCGCCGGATGCGGCGATCGACGATCAGACCAAATCATAACGACAGACCGCGCCGTTTTCGCATGACAGCGGCGCGGTTTTTTCCATGCAAAGTCATTTCACCGCCGTCGCCCGGTAAGTGGCAACGTTATGCGCCATAGGCGCTAACCATAAATGCCATCGCGACGGCCTTTCGACCTACACGTCATTTTGAGACAGGCCGAAAGGCGCTCTTGACGTGTTCCTTCAAACTATCAAGCTTAAGGATGTACGGCACGTCATTGCGTGACGTGATCAAGTTGAGTTTTCAATTCGACACGGAGAGGATCGTCATGACCAACGGGACTCCGACCATCCGCGCCAACGGCAAGCCCTTTAAAGTCGAAGCCGATACCACAGCCGCCTATTGGCATAACAGCGCCGACAATACCCTGCCGCCGCCCGACATGATGGGCGCCTATATGCGCAACCGGCCCGTTCCCTCCGGAGCGGTTGAAGGGCGCAAGGCCTGGATCATCGGCAGCGGCATCGCTGGCCTTGCCGCTGCCTTCTACCTGATCCGCGATGGCGGTCTGGCGGGCAAGGACATCACCATCCTCGACACGGTGCACATCGAGGGTGGTTCGCTCGATGGCGCGGGCAATCCCGAGGATGGATACATCATCCGCGGCGGCCGCGAGATGAATTGGAACTATGACAATCTGTGGGACATGTTCCAGGACGTGCAGGCGCTCGAACTGCCTGAGGGATTCAGCGTTCTGGACGAATATCGGCTGGTCAACGACAACGATTCAAATTTCTCCAAAGCGCGGCTCATGCACAAGCGTGGTCAGATCCGCGATTTCTCGACCCTCGGTCTGTCCAAGCCGCAGCAATGGGAACTCATCCGTCTTTTGCTGAAGCGCAAGGAAGACCTCGACGACATCACCATCGAGCAATATTTCAGCCCGGGCTTCCTCGAAACCAATTTCTGGTATCTGTGGCGTTCGATGTTCGCTTTCGAGAATTGGCAGAGCCTTCTCGAAATGAAGCTCTACATGCACCGTTTCCTCGACGCGCTCGACGGACTGACGGATATGTCGGCGCTGATCTTCCCCAAATATAACCAGTACGACAGTTTCGTCCGTCCCCTCGTAGAGCACCTGCGCCAACAAGGCGTGAAGGTGCAATTTGACACGCGCGCCTATGACCTCGACATGACCGTGGAAGGCGAGACACGTCGTGTAACCGCGATCAAGGCCAAAGTGGGCGGCGCCGATACGACGATCGCGGTCGGCCCGAAAGATGTCGTCTTCGCGTTGACTGGCTCCATGACCGAAGGCACCGCTTACGGCGACATGGATCATGCGCCCATCCTCGAACGGGGCAAGAATGATCCAGGCGATGCCAGTGACTGGGCGCTCTGGAAGAACCTTGCCAAGAAGTCGCCTGTCTTCGGCAAGCCGGAAAAATTCTATGGCGATGTCGATCGCTCGATGTGGGAGTCGGTGACCTTAACCTGCAAGCCCTCTCCCTTCGTCGATAAGCTGAAAGAGCTTTCGGTCAACGATCCTTATTCAGGCAAGACGGTGACGGGCGGCATCATCACCTTCACCGATTCCAATTGGGTGATGAGCTTTACATGTAACCGCCAACCCCATTTCCCAACCCAGCCCAAGGACGTTCTGGTAATCTGGGTCTATGCCCTGCTGATGGACAAGGAAGGCAACTACGTCAAAAAGCCGATGCCGGCCTGCACCGGGCGCGAGATCATCGCCGAGCTTTGTTATCATCTGAGCATCGAGAGCAAGCTCGACGAAGTCGTCGCGAACACCAAGGCCCGCCTCGCGCTCATGCCCTACATCACATCGATGTTCATGCCGCGCGCCGCGGGGGATCGCCCGCATGTGGTGCCTGCGGGCTGCACCAATCTTGGCTTAATGGGTCAGTTCGTCGAAACCTCGAACGACATCATTTTCACGATGGACAGTTCGATCCGCACGGCGCGGGTCGGTGTCTATACGCTTTTGAACCTGAACAAGCAGGTGCCTGACATCAGCCCGACTCAGTATGACATCCGCTCCATCCTGAAAGCCGCGCGAGCCCTGAACAATGGCGAGCCCTTTCCCGGCGAGCGCCTGCTCCATCGGCTCTTGGACAAAACCTATTACGCGCACATCCTGCCGCCGTTGCCGGAACCGGATTCCTCAAAGCGCGAAGCCATCGAAAACGAGCTGGCGGGACTTCTCGGCAAGGGCAGCCAAGCCCTCAACATGGTTTCGAGTTGGCTCGAACAGGTTCGACAAAACCTGACGACGCGCAAGAATTAGAACCGCAGAACAGCGCCAGCGAGGGCAAGCAGAACGACGACAATCCACGGTGGCGCTTTCCACACCGTCAGCAAAAGGAAACCGGCCAGCGCCACCGTAAAGTCGCGCGGTGTCAGCACCGCGCTTGTCCATACCGGGCTATAAAGCGCGGCACCCAAAATGCCGACGACGGCGGCATTGGTGCCCCGCATGGCCGCCTGCGCCGTGGGGCGCAGCCGCAGCGCATCCCAAAACGGCAAGGTGCCGTAAACGAGCAGAAGCCCCGGCAGGAAGACGGCGACAAGAGCGATGATGGCGCCGGCCAGACCATTCGGTACCGGCCCAACGGCTGCGCCGAGATAGGCGGCAAAAGTGAAAAGCGGTCCGGGAACCGCCTGCGCCAAACCATAGCCGGCAAGAAAAGTTTCGTTGCTCAGCCAGCCTGATGTCACCACCTCGGCCTGCAACAGCGGCAGCACCACATGCCCGCCGCCGAACACGAACGCGCCGGAGCGGTAGAAAGCATCGAACAAAGCGATGGCCTGCTGGCCCATGGTAGCAACCATGAGCGGCGGCAGCACCAGGAGAGCCGCAAACAGCACAAGAGCGATCGCCCCCGCCGTCTTCGAAACGGGGAAATGCAAATGTCCAACGGCAGAGGAATCGGTGCCGTTGCCGCGACACAGCCAAAGACCGATCAGCGCACCGAAGGCAATGGTAACGATTTGCCCGAAGGAACCGCCGACAAAAGTCACGAGTGCGACCGCGATCAGGGCGATCGCCGCGCGCTCCTTGTCCGGCGTCAGGCTTTTCGCCATGCCCCAGATCGCCTGCGCGACGACGGCGACGGCCACCAGCTTCAATCCGTGCAGAATGCCTTCGGCCACGGGACCTGTGAAAGACGCGGCACCGAGCGCGAAGGCGAAGAGGAGGATGGCCGACGGCATGGTGAAAGCAAACCAAGCCGCCAGCCCGCCCAGCAGCCCATTGCCGCGCAGGACACCGAGGGAAAAACCAACCTGGCTCGACGCGGGCCCCGGCAGAAACTGGCAAAGCGCGACCAGATCAGCGTAGGCGGCCTCATCGATCCAACGGCGGCGCACGACGATCTCGTCTCGGAAATAGCCCAAGTGAGCGATGGGGCCGCCAAACGACGTCAACCCAAGTTTCAAGAACGTAAGAAAAACCTCGCCGACCGAGCCCTGCGCCGCCAACGTCCCCTTCGTTGTCGAATCAACCCGGTCAGCCATCAAAATAATCTCCGTTCGCCGTGGAGGCTATAAGCCCCGGCGGAACCTTCTGCATGGGGATTTTATTGCCACTGTGACACTTCTCGAAACGTCGGGATACGATTGCCGCACCGCTTCTTCATGATAAACCTTTTGCTTGATTCATTATCAGAAAGGCGGGTCATTCGCCGCCCGTCCTCCGCCGATATTTGATGTGTCGAAATCAACGACCCGCGAACGCGGGCGACACCGTTGCTCCCGGAGTTTTTTGCAGATGACGCAGCCTCAATGGTTATCGGTGGGTCTCATCATCGTAATGATGGGGGCGTTTCTGTGGGGCCGGCTGCGCTATGACGTGGTGGCACTGCTAGCCCTGCTGACGGGCCTTGCTCTCGGCATTATTCCGCTGAAAGAGGCTTTCACGGGCTTCTCCGACGATATCGTCATCATCGTCGGCAGCGCTTTGATCTTGAGCGGCGCGGTCGCGCGCTCGCGTCTGATCGAACGGGCCATGTCGGGGCTCTCTCCCGCACAGGGCTCGACGCAGGTGCAGGTCTTCGTGCTGGTGATCAGCGTCGCCGTCCTCTCCGCCTTCATCAAGAATATCGGCGCTCTGGCGATGATGCTGCCGATCGCTTATCAGCTCGCGCGCAAGGGCGGGAAATCCCCATCTGTCTTCCTGATGCCGATGGCCTTCGGCTCGCTGCTCGGCGGCATCGTCACTTTGGTGGGCACGTCGCCGAACGTGATCGTCTCGCGCGTTCGCGGCGAATTGACAGGCACGCCGTTCAGCATGTTCGACTTCACGCCCGTCGGCATCGTCATCGCCGTTGCCGGCTGTGCCTTCCTGGCCGTGGGCTATCGTCTGCTGCCGCGCGATCGCCGTGGCGCCACCTCCCTGGAAGCAGCCCTCGATATCGAGGATTATGTCACCGAGGCTCGCGTCGCGGATGGCTCCAAACTGAAAGACAAGACCGTCGCCGATCTGCGCAATCTCGGCGGCGGCGAAGTGGAAATCGTCACGATCCTGCGCGCCAAACGCCAGATCGCCGCGCCTCTGCCCGACGCCCGGCTGAAGGTCGACGACATCCTGCTGTTGCGCGGCGAAGGCGACGCGCTCGAAAAGGTCGTAGCCGAAGGCGGGCTCGATCTGGTCGGCCGGGACCACAAGGAACGCGTGCCTGGCAATGGCGAAACGTCTGTTGAGCGGGTCAGTGAGGCGGTGATCGCGCCGGGCTCGCTGCTTATCGATCAGACGGCGGCGGAGCTTGATCTCTACACCCATCATGGCGTCAATCTGCTGGCCATCAGCCGCGCCGGCGAACGCCTGTCGGAACGGCTGCGTGACGTGCGGCTGCGCTCCGGCGATGTGGTGCTGGTCCAGGGCGGCGAAGACGTGCTGCCCGAGCGCATGGTGGAACTTGGACTGCTGCCGCTGGCCGATCGGCCCGTCGCGCTGGGCAGCACGCGCCGCGCCCTTGTGACGGGCGGCGTGCTGGTCCTCACCATCGCGGCGCTGGCGTTCAGCCTGGCGCCGGTCCCGGTCGTATTTTTCGCCGCGGCGGTTCTGCTCGTCGCGTTCAAGGCCCTGCCGCTACGCGAGGCCTATAGCAATGTCGATGCACCGATCTTGCTGATGCTCGCGGCCCTCATCCCGGTCAGCGACTCCTTGCGCTCGACCGGCGCGACCGAGGTTTTCGCCACATGGCTGGCATCGGTCGGCAGCGGCCTTCCCGGCTGGGCCTCCCTCGGGCTCATCCTCGTTGCCGCCATGGCCGTGACGCCCTTCCTCAACAACGCGGCGACGGTTCTGGTGATGGCGCCGATCGGCGCGGGCTTCGCCACCCAATTGGGCTATAAGCCGGATGCCTTCCTGATGGCGGTGGCGATCGGTGCGGCTTGCGATTTCCTCACGCCCATCGGCCACCAGTGCAACACGCTGGTGATGGGCCCCGGCGGCTATAAATTTACCGACTATGCCCGCCTTGGTGCGCCGCTTTCCCTGCTGGTCATTGCGATCGGCGTGCCGGCAATCCTGATTTTCTGGCCGCTGCGCTGAGGCTTCCGGCCTTTCCGACCGCCCCTCTTGCGGAACACATCGCGAACGATTATCGTTTGTTCATGGTTTGTTTATCGATTCGCCACAGGGTGGTGCGCCCGATGAGGGGCGAATCGGCAGAGCGGCTTTCAAAGCGCCTTGGCTGGTGGCGTGAGCCCAGCGTGCGTGGGCGGAGAGGAACATTATGCTGACGAAGAAGCAGAGCGAACTCCTGCGCTTCATCAACGAACGGCTCAAGGAAGCCGGCGTACCCCCGTCCTTCGACGAGATGAAGGATGCGCTCGACTTGCGTTCGAAGTCGGGCATTCATCGCCTGATCATGGCGCTGGAGGAGCGTGGCTTCATCCGCCGCCTGCCCAATCGCGCCCGTGCGCTCGAAGTGCTGAAACTGCCGGAAGCCTCCGTGCCGGTCGGTCCGCGCGGCGGCCGCTTCTCGCCAGCGGTGATCGAAGGCAATCTCGGCAAGGTCCGGGCGCCTGTGACACCTGTTTCCGATGACTTCGTACCGCCGATTTCGATCCCCGTCATGGGCCGCATCGCCGCCGGTACGCCGATCTCGGCGATCCAGTCGCGCAGTCACACTATTTCCGTGCCGCCGGATTTTCTTTCCACAGGCGATCACTTCGCCCTGGAAGTGCGCGGCGACTCGATGATCGAGGCCGGCATCCTCGACACCGATACGGTGATCATCCGCAAGCAGGACTCCGCCGATTCCGGCGACATCGTCGTGGCCTTGATCGACGACGAGGAAGCAACGTTGAAGCGGCTGCGCCGGCGTGGCGCCTCGATCGCGCTCGAAGCGGCCAATCCAGCCTATGAAACCCGGATTTTCGGCCCCGACCGTGTGCGCATCCAAGGCAAGCTGGTGAGCCTGATCCGCCGCTACTGAACGGCAGGTTCATTGCGGCTCGTCGGTCTCCTCCTGCGGCGATGAAGCCGCGACGGGCGGATCGTTCTGCGCGAGAATGCGGGGTGCCGGCGACGATGGCCGATCGAGCTGTGGGGCGCGGGCGCTACGCAAAGATGCGGCACCATCGCCGGAAAAGCGAAATTCGCTGGCGCCATATTTCAACAGATGTTCGCCATCGACGATGAGCGATGGCCCCGTGCAGGTGCCGTTGAGCCAAAAGCGTGTGACGACGATATCGGCACGCGGGCAGTCCTCGGCGACATTGCGAGGATCGAGGATGAGGGCGATGACGCGACCGTCCCGCAATGTGCCCGTGCAACCACCGACATCGCACAAACCATTGCCCTGCAAGGCCGCATCGCGCGCCGGACGCGCATCGGCATCGGCGGTCAGCCATTGCGACACGCCGAAGAAATTGCCGCGCGCATTCAGGACAGCGAGGCGGCCGTCGGCCGCGCGATAAGCCAGGGTGCCGCCTTGTCTGTCGATCATCAGGTCTGGGCGCGCGCCTGTCAGCGCCAAAGCCACGCCGGCCACGGCAAACGGCACGCCCAGCCAGCGCAGCGGTGTCTGCCATAAGGTGATCCACAACAGACCGAGCGTCATCAGCAGCAGAGCGCCGGCGCCAAAAGCCGGGATCATGCGCGTCGAGCCGGCCAGACCCGCGACCCATTCGGCGACGACCATCATGCCGCTCACGCCCAGTCCCATGATCCACCAGCAGGGACCGTCGAGCCCGAAAGCCGAAGCTATCAACCCCAGTGCCCCGAACGGCATGACGACAAATTCGACCAAGGGGATCGCCAAAACGTTGCCGATGAGCCCGTAACTGGAAATCCTGTGGAAGTGAAAAGTCGCGTAGGGATCGGTGGCGAGCGAGGCGATCAAGGTCGTCAACACAGCAGCCCAGACCATGAAACCGGCGCGGTTCAACAATCCCGGCGGTCCATCATGCTTCAGGCCAAAGAAGCCGGCGGCGCCGCGCTTTTCAAACGCGGCGATCATTGCCGCCACCGCCGCAAAGGACATCTGGAAAGAGGGGCCGAGCACGGTGACCGGCTCGCGCAGCATGACGACCAAAGCGGCGATGGCGAGATTGCGCATCGAGAACGCCGGCCGGCCAAACAGCACGGCACCCAGCATGATCAGCACCATGACCAGCGCCCGCTCCGTCGCCACTTCCGAGCCGGAGAAGACATCGTAGGCGACCGCGCCGATCATGGCGAAGGCCGCCGCCCAGCGCTTGATCGGCTGGGTCAGCGCCATCGTCGGCGACAAGGCCAGCAGCGCACGCAAAATCCACAGCATCAGCCCCGCCGCTAGCACCATGTGCAGGCCGGAAATCGAGACGACGTGATAAATGCCCGCCGCCCGCAGCGCCTCGTTGGTGGCCTCCGGGATCAGCCCACGCTTGCCAGTGACGAGTGCTGCGGCAACGGCACCATTAGCGCCGCCGATGGCCGTGGCGATCCGCGCGGTCAGGGCATTGCGGCCACGATCGACCCACGCGTTGAAGCGCGCCACCCAAGCCACATCGAGCGCCGCCACCGTCAGCGGCCGCGACACCCCGTTGCCCACCGCGCCGATCCGCTGGAACCAGGCATCGCGGGCAAAATCATAGCCGCCCGGCTCCGAGGCCCGGGGCGGCGGCAGCAGCCGCGCGGTCAGGCCGATAGAAGCGCCGGAGGTAAAATCAGGCCGGCCACGCAGGATAATGCGCACTCGCTGCGGCCGCGCCGCCTCGGCCAGCCCTTCGGCGCTCGCCAGGCGCAACACCAGCCGCGCCGAACCCTCGCGCAAATCCATGGTCTCGACGAAGCCTGTGACCTTACCGCTCCAGGGCCGTTCGATGACCGGAGCCGCCACCCAAAGCGTGCGCAGCCCGGCGACCGAGAAACCGGCGAAGAGAAAGGCCAGAGCCAAGGCGGTGCGATAGGCCGCCAGACGCTCGCCCCGGAGCGCCCACGCCGCCAAGCCGATGCAAACCACAGTGGCGAAAAGCGGCGCCGGCAGCCAAGGCTCCCGCTCGGCGGCGAAATAAAGCACGACGCCGGCCCCGAAAGCCACGGCAGTCCACGGAAACAGCCGCCGCCCAGCCACTTCCTCGGCGAACCAGGCGGAGAGCCGTGTCGACAGCCAAGCTGGGCTCGACGCGATGCGCCCGGCGCGCGCGCCGGCCGTATCCGCAATGGCAATGGTGCCAGCCCTCGGCATCTCGTCTCAGCCCCTGTGCCCAATCCCTTTCCCCTGGACCATTGCACAGTTTAAACGCCCCGCCGTCTACCTCCCGCCGCAAGTTGTGTGATAGATGCCCGCATTTGGCGGCGGACGAGATGTCCCCGCGCCCGATCAGAAGCATACGAGTACAGCCATGTCCGATCCCGTCGTCACCCGGTTCGCCCCCTCCCCGACCGGCTTCCTCCACATCGGCGGAGCGCGCACGGCTTTGTTCAATTGGCTCTTTGCGCGCCATTTCGGCGGCAAGATGCTGCTGCGGATCGAAGATACGGATCGCGAACGTTCGACCGAGACGGCCATCACGGCCATTATCGACGGCCTGTCCTGGCTTGGTCTTTCTTGGGACGGCGACGTGATCTATCAGTTCGCGCGCGCCAACCGCCACGCTGAGGTGGCGCACCAGCTCCTGCGCGAAGGCAAAGCCTACAAATGCTTCGCCACCCAGCAGGAGCTTGAGGAGATGCGCGAGAAGGCGCGCGCCGAGAAACGCCAGACCCGCTACGATGGGCGCTGGCGCGATCGTGCGGCTGGCGATGTCGCGGCCATGGAAGCGGCCGGCGTCAAGCCGGTGATCCGCCTCAAGGCGCCGACCGATGGCGACACGGTCATCGACGATAAGGTGCAAGGCCGAGTGGTCTTCCCCAACAAGGATCTCGACGATCTGGTGCTGCTGCGCTCCGACGGCACGCCGACCTATATGCTTGCCGTCGTCGTCGATGACCACGATGCGGGCATAACCCATGTGATCCGTGGCGACGATCACCTCACCAATGCGGCCCGGCAGGCGCATATCTATCAGGCCATGGGATGGCAGACGCCGATCTTCGCGCACATTCCGCTGATCCACGGCCCGGACGGCGCCAAATTGTCGAAGCGCCACGGCGCACTCGGCGTCGATGCCTATCGCGCCATGGGTTATCTGCCGGCGGCGCTGCGCAATTATCTCGTGCGCCTCGGCTGGAGCCACGGCGACCAGGAGATTTTCTCCACCGACGAAATGATCCAGACATTCGACCTGCCGCAGATCGGTCGTTCGCCGGCGCGTTTCGACTACGCCAAGCTGGAAAATCTCAACGGCCACTACCTGCGTGCCATGCCCGATGCGGAATTGCTCGACACGCTGATCGCCACTCTGCCCTTCCTCAAGGATGGTCCGGCGCTGGCTGCGCGTCTCGATGCACCGCTACGCGCGCGCTTGCTGGCGGCCATGCCCGGCTTGAAGGAGCGTGCCAAAACGCTCAACGATCTGATCGACGGCGGCGGTTTCCTGTTCGCGCAGCGCCCGCTTGCGACCGACGAGAAAGCGACCGTCGCACTGGAGAATGGCGGACGCGCACATCTCGCCGCGCTCACACCGCGCCTCGCGCAGGTGAGCGAATGGACGGCACAGGCGACGGAAGCGATCGTGCGCGCCTATGCGGAAGAAACCGGCGCCAAGCTCGGTCAGATTGCACAACCGTTGCGCGCAGCGCTCACCGGGCGGCTGACGTCACCCGGCATTTTCGACGTTCTGGTGGTGCTGGGACGCGAGGAAGCCCTCGGCCGCCTCGATGATCAGGCACGCCTGGCGGCGCTCAACTAGAGCAAACTGCGCTTCGACCGAAACGCAATTTTGCCCAGGACCTTGGTTCTGACGCGTCTTTCCAGCGTTTGACCAAAGTCAAATCGCGAAACGCTATATGGCGCGATCGCCTCAAAATAAGGCAGCGCTTTGCACCCGCTAAACCGTCCGGTGCAAAGCGGGCCATTCACATTGGCGATAACAGCCATTCGGTGGCCTAGGTCGAGCCGTTTAAAACTGTAACATATCGCTGCTTTTATTGAATTTTCTGACCGCCCCGCGCCATCTTTTGGTCAGACTTGAATGCTGCCCGCCGATGCGTTAGCACACGCCCGGTTGTGGAAAACCTTCCCTCACGCTGGCGCCCTATTCCGGGCCTCCGGCACACATCATGAAGGCCGTAAATATGAGCAAGACCGCGACGATCACAATCGGCAATAATACCTATGATATGCCCATGCGCGGCGGCACTGAGGGACCGGAAGTCGTCGACATCGCCAAGCTCTACGGACAGGCTAACGTCTTCACCTACGATCCGGGTTTCATGTCGACCGCGAGCTGCGAGTCGAAGATCACCTATATCGATGGCGACGCCGGCATTCTGCGGTATCGCGGCTATCCGATCGAACAGCTTGCCGAACATGGCGACTTCCTCGAAACCTGCTACCTGCTGCTGTACGGGGAACTGCCGACCGCAGCGCAGAAATCCGATTTCGACTATCGCGTGACCCGTCACACGATGGTGCATGAGCAGATGTCGCGCTTCTTCTCCGGCTTCCGCCGCGACGCGCATCCGATGGCCGTCATGGTCGGCACGGTGGGTGCCATGGCCGCGTTCTATCCGGACTCCGCCGATATCACCGATCCGCATCAGCGCATGATCGCTTCGATGCGTCTGGTCGCCAAGATCCCGACGATCGCGGCGATGGCCTATAAATATTCGATCGGCCAGCCGTTCGTGTTCCCGAAGAACGACCTCGATTACACGTCGAACTTCCTGCACATGTGCTACGCCGTTCCCTGCGAAGACTATAAGGTCAACCCGATCATCGCGCGCGCGCTCGACCGTATCTTCATCCTGCATGCGGACCATGAGCAGAACGCTTCGACTTCGACAGTGCGCCTCGCCGGCTCTTCCGGCGCCAATCCGTTCGCCTGTATCGCCGCCGGCATCGCCTGCCTGTGGGGTCCCGCGCATGGTGGCGCCAACGAAGCGGCGCTCGCCATGCTCGCCGAAATCGGCACGGTCGATAAGATCCCCGAATTCGTCCAGCGCGTGAAAGACAAGAAGGACCACACCCGCCTGATGGGCTTCGGTCATCGCGTCTACAAGAACTACGATCCGCGCGCCAAGATCATGCAGAAGACCTGCCATGAAGTGCTGCGCGAACTCGGCATCAAGGACGATCCGCTGCTCGACGTCGCCATGGAACTTGAGCGCATCGCGCTCAGCGACGAATATTTCATCGAGCGCAAGCTCTATCCGAACGTCGACTTCTATTCGGGCATTACCCTGAAGGCGATGGGCTTCCCGGTGTCGATGTTCACCGTGCTCTTCGCTGTCGCCCGCACCGTGGGCTGGGTCGCCCAGTGGAAGGAAATGATCGAGGATCCGAGCTCCAAGATCGGCCGTCCGCGCCAGCTCTATACCGGCGCCGCCAAGCGCGACTACACGCCGATCGGCAAGCGTTGATCGCTTATCCATCGCAACGGATCAGGGCCGCCCGCAAGGCGGCCCTTTTCTTTTGCGCCTTATACGGCGATGGTGCTGGCAACGAGAGGAAACGTACGACCATGCCGACGGATGATGCTGGGCATCTGATCGATTTCGCCCTGCACTTCGCCCTGCAACAGGCCAGCGATACCGCGCGCGAGCGTGCCCGTCTGCTCGTCCTCGACACCTGCGGCGCAATGCTTGCGGCCATGCCGCATGCCATCGGCAAGATCGCATACGCCCAAGCGTTGCGCACGCAAGCCCTCAACGAAGCGAGCCTCGCCGGCAGCGATATACGCGTCGGCATGCTGGAAGCCGCTCAGGCCAATGGCATTCTCGCCAATGCGGTGGATTTCGACGAAGGCAGCCATGTGGCAACGGTGGCTTTGCCCGCGGCCCTCGCCATGGCTGAGAAAATGTCGCTCTCCGGCGGAGATTTTCTGGTGGCTTTCATGGTCGCCTTCGAAATCGCATCGCGCTTGCGCGAAGCGATCGCTCCGGCACTTGGTCAGCGCGGCCTCTGGCATATCGGTCATGTCGGGCCGCTGGCCGCAGCACTTTGCGGTGCGCGCCTGCTCAATCTCGACGCAGGTAGAGCCCGCATGGCGCTGAGTATCGCCACCGCGTCGAGCGGCGGCTATCGCCGCCATCTCGGCACGATGACGAAGGCGCTTCATTCCGGCCATGCAGCGCGCGCCGGTCTCGAAGCGGCGCTCCTGGCGCGTGACGGCTTTACCGCCGATGCCGATATGTTCGATGCCAACGATGGCTGGCTGGCATCGCTCACGACGCCGCAGGAGCCCGCGCGCGCGGCGCTGCGCGATCTCATGAAACGCCCGCTCTTTCTCGACCAACCAACGAAGATCAAAGTCATGCCGGTGTGCACACCGATCGCGCCGGCGCTCGATGCTCTCATGACCTGTCTGCGCCGGAATAATATCGCTGTCTCGGACATCGCGCGCCTGTCCGCCGACTTGAAGCGCGGCTCGCTCGTTCGTGATCGACCTGGTGATCTTGACGCAGCGCCTTTCTCGGGCCGCTTTCTGATCGCGCTCGCTGTCACTCGTGGCGTCACGCTGCACACGATCAGCGAAGAAGCGCTGGTCGATCCAACGATCACCGATCTCATGGAGCGTATTGATGATGCACCCGGTGCGACATCAGCCCGCCTCACGCTGACAAATGGGCAAGAGCTGGAAGAACCGCTCGGCCCGGTCCGCCGCCTCACGACGCGTGACGAAATCACCGCGAAATTCCGCGTCTGCGCCGGCGCCGTCTGGCCAGAACCGCGTATCACGGCGTTCATCGACAAAGTGCTGGCGGTGGACACGCTGGCCGACATCAACCAGCTCTTCGCGCCTTAAGCGCGTTTGCTCACGACATCGAGAATGGTCTGCGCCGCCGCTTCGCTCGGCCGCTGACGCCCCGGCAATTGCATGGCCGCGGCCAGGCGTTCCAATCCATCCAATTGCCGCTGACGTGACGGACCGTCCTGCATAATGTCGGCCACGTCCATGGCGAGCGCTGACGCGGTCGCCACGCTCTGGATCAGTTCCGGCATCAGGCGCTCGCCGAGAATGATGTTCGGCAGCGCGATATGATCGGTGGTGACGAGCTGGCGCGCGATCACCTCTTCGATCTTCGAGACTTTATAGGCCACGACTGTCGGCACTTGCGCCAGCGCCAGCTCCAAAGTGACAGTGCCGGAGGCCGCCAGCGCCGCGCGCGCGCTGCGGAAGGCCGCGAATTTTTCCGCTTCGTCCATGACGATGCGCGGCACGATCGGCCAGTTCGCCACCCCTACCCGCACCATGGCCTCGACATGGGCCACCGTCGGCAAGACGATCTGCAGATCGGGCTTGTCCTGCACCAGCAGGCCGACGGTCTCGCCAAACAGTTTCAGCAGATTGCCGATCTCCGATCTGCGCGACCCTGGCAGAACGACCAGCATGGGGGGTGGCGCGGCCCTGCGGCGCACATCGTCCGCGCTCGGCAACAGATCGTCCAGACGCTCGATCAGCGGATGGCCGACATAAGTACAGGCCGGACCGCCCAGGCGCTCATGCGCCTGCGGCTCAAACGGCAGCAATGCCAGCACGTGATCGACGTAGGCGCGCATGGCCGGAGCGCGGCCTGGCCGCCAGGCCCAGACGGTGGGGCTGACATAATCGATAATAGGCAAATGCGGCAGCGCCTTGCGCACGCGCCGCGCCACGCGATGGGTAAAGTCCGGGCTGTCGATGATGACGAGCACGTCCGGCCGCGCCGCGATGACCGCCTTCGCCGTTTCATCGATACGCCGCAGAAGCGTCGGCAGATGCGCGATCACGGGCAAAAAGCCCATCACCGCAATATCGGCCATCGGGAACAGGCTCGGCAGACCTGCCTTGCTCATGGCAAAGCCGCCGACACCCTGAAAGGTCGTGCCTGGGTTGAGGCGTGCGAGCGCGCGGATAAGCTCGGCGCCGAGCATGTCGCCGGACTGCTCGCCGGCGATCATGAACACATCGAGCGGCCGCGCCGCCAAAACTCTAAGCCTCGCCGTTGGTCGACAGGCGCGGCATGCAGATCGAGCGGTCGCCGCCGTCGCGAATGAAGTCGAGGATTTCGTGCACCTGCGGATGACTGGCGAATTCCGCCGCCACATCCTCGACCCGCTCCTTCAACGTGCCTTCGGCCGCGAACAGCAGGCGATAGGCGCGCCGCAGATCGTGGATTTCCTCGCGCGAGAAACCGCGACGCCGCAGGCCGACCAGATTGAGGCCAGCGAGATAAGCGCGATTGCCCATGGCCAGGCCATAAGGAATGAGATCGTTCTCGACGCCCGACAGACCGCCGACGAAAGCATGCGAGCCGATGCGCGAGAATTGAATGATCGCTGCGCCACCGCCGCAAATCACGAAATCGCCCATGCGCACGTGGCCGGCCAGCATGACGTTGTTCGACAGAACGATCGAATTGCCGAGCCGGCAATCATGGCCGACGTGCGAATTGGCGAGGAACGCGCATTTGTCGCCGATGACCGTTTCCATCCCGCCGCCCTTGGTACCGGGATTCATCGTCACGCCTTCACGGATCAGGCAATCGCTGCCGATGGTCAGCGTCGAGGGCTCGCCTTCATATTTGAGATCCTGCGGCTGATGGCCGATGGAGGCAAAGGGGAACAGGCGCGTGCGCGCGCCAATCTTGGTGCGACCATGCACGACCACATGGGAGACGAGTTCGACACCGTCGCCCAATTCGACATTCGGACCAACATGGCAGAAGGGGCCGACGCGCACGTCCGCGCCAAGCTTTGCGCCATCTTCAACGACGGCGCTCGGATGAATTTTCATTCGTCGTCGTCCTGCCCATCAGCAACCATCATGGCGCCGAGTTCGGCCTCGCAGACGACCTGACCATCGACCTTCGCTTCGCCGCGATACCACCACATATTGCGGCGGCGGTTGAGCTTCTTCATATGGAATTCGACGCGATCGCCCGGCACGACCGGCTTGCGGAACTTCACTTTGTCGATCGTCATGAAATAGACGATGCGCGGGCGCTTCGACTTCGACGCCTGCACGCACAAGGCGCCCGCCGTCTGCGCCATGCCTTCGACCAGCAACACGCCAGGCATGATCGGCTTGCCGGGGAAATGGCCCTGGAATTGCGGCTCGTTGATTGTGACGTTCTTGATGCCGATGCAGGATTCATCGGCGTTGCAGTCGATGATGCGGTCAACCAGCAGGAATGGATAACGGTGCGGCAGAAAATCCAGCAGCTTCTGGATATCAACTGTCGTTAGTTCGGTCATGACCGGCTGATCCATCTTTCCTTGTCCTGGCTGTTCGTTCACGTTGTCCGGACTTCTTTCGAATTTGGCTTTTTGAGTGATCTTCTGGGAGTTGTCTCTTTTAAGAGTTGTCCTGGCCAGCGCCCGCCCGTTCGCGCGACTGGGCCACGAGGCGGTCAAGCTCCAAGCGAGCGCGCCATGTCTCCCTGATCGGCCGTGCCGGCGAACCGCCCCACTTCTGCCCCGCTGGAACGTCGTTGGCAACGCCGGATTGCGCCGCGATCTGCGCGCCCATGCCTATTTTCAGATGGCCCGTGACGCCAGCCTGCCCGCCGAGCGCAACGAAGTCACCAAGCTCGGTGGAGCCGGAGATGCCCACCTGTGAAACGATGATGCAATGGCGCCCAACCACCACGTTATGAGCGATCTGCACCAGGTTATCGATCTTGGTGCCCTCGCCGATGATCGTATCGCGGTTCGCCCCCCGATCGATCGTCGTGTTGGCGCCGATCTCGACGTCGTTTTGAACGATCACCCGGCCGATCTGCGGCACTTTCTGGTGGCCCCGCGGCCCCATGGCAAAGCCAAAGCCGTCCTGGCCGATCCGTACGCCGCCGTGCACCAGCACCCGATCGCCGATCAGCGCATAAAGGACGCTGGCGCCGGGGCCAATGGAACAATCCCGGCCGATGCAGACATCCGGCCCGATCACCGCATTGGCGGCGATATGGGTGCCGGCTCCGATCTGACAGCGTGGCCCCACCACGGCGCCAGGATCGACGGTGACGCCATTTTCGAGCCGAGCCTCGGCATGGACGTGTGCCGCCGGCGACACCCCTGTACCGCCAAAGAGGGCCAATGGCCGGTTCGCGCTCGGATAAAGCTTGGAGACCACCGCGGCAAAGGCGCGATAGGGATCGGCCGTCACCAGGGCCACCGTGCCCGCCGGGACACCGGCGGCATATTTGGCGCCGATCAGGCAGGCGGCGGCGCGGGTGGCGGCGAGCTGGTCGGCATATTTGGGGTTGTCGAGAAAGACGAGCGCGCCAGGGCGGCCCTGGTCCAGCGGGGCCACGCTGGTGATGACGACCGAAAGGTCGCTGCCGTCAGCCGCCCGCGCCCCGGTCCATTCCACGATCTCGCCAAGCGTCGGCGCGGCGGCACGGGGAAAAAACACTGGATCGCTCATTGAAAAACCCAAAATCCTCGAATCCGGCAGGCTGAGCCGCCAAATTCAAAACAGGCAGCGGCATCGCATGCCACCGCCTGTCCTGCAAGTGCAAGTGGGGGGAGAAGACCGAACAGCCAAGCTGTTCGGTCGATAGACCCTTAGAAGGTGCCGCCGCCGGAGAAGCGGAAGTACTGGGTGACGTCGCCACCGCGGTAGACGCCGCCGATGTATTCGCTCTTCACGCGAGCGAACGGAATGGCGTAGTCGAAGCGGATCGGGCCCAGCGGCGATTGCCAGATCAAGCTGGCGCCGACCGACGCACGGATCTTACGATCGTCGCGAACGTTCATGCAGTTCGACTGGGTGTAGGCCACGCCCGTGGTGGTGAACAGCGTCGGCTGGCACGGCGTATTGGCCGGCAGGCCGAGTGCCGTGTTGAACACCGTCTTGCCCTCGTAGCCAAACAGCGTACCGGCGTCGGCGAACAAGGCGCCGCGCATGCCCACTTCCTTCGGCAGGCCCCAGATCGGGAACTGCACTTCGGCGGTGGCGCCGAAGTAGGTGGTGCCGCCGAGGCCGGCCGAGCGGTTGTCGATACCCGGCGAGGCGTCACGCGGGCCGATACCACCCGGGGCGAAGCCACGCACCAGGCTCGGGCCGAGGTTGAAGTTGTCGAGCAGGTTGACCTTCTGGCCACCGATGCCCGCGATGTTACCCGCCTGCAACTTCACGAAGCCGACGACGTCATCGTAGATCGGATAGTAGTAGCGCAGTTCACCGGTGGTGCGCAGGAAGCGCGCGTTGCCGCCAAGGCCCGCGACGTCCTGCTTGAATTCAGCATAGAGGCCGGCGGTCGGGTTCTTGACGTTGTCGAGCGAGTTATAGATCAGCGAATAACCCGGCATCGAGATCAGGCGGCTCTTCAGAGCGGCATCCTTCATCGCCACCGACGCTTCACCATTGGACACGCAGGTCAGGTAGGTGCCAGCCGGCGGAATGTTATTCGTGCCATTGAAACCGGACACACCGTTCCAACCCGGCGTATAGCCTGGGATCGGGAACTGACAGTCGTTGTAAGGACGCTGCAGCGTGTTCGGGATGCTGATGCTGGTGGTGTACAGCGAATAACGCAGACCGACCGAGAACTCGTCGGTGATCGGCAGACCTAGGCGCAGCGCGCCACCGGTCGTGCGGCTCTCATAGACCGAGTAAATCGAGTTCAACGTCTGCTTATGATAGAGGTCGAAGCCCGCCGACATCCGATAGCCCATGAAATAGGGCTCGGTGAAGGAGAAGTCGATGCCGCGGGTACGCTGGCCGAGGGTCAGCGCGACGCGGACGAACTGGCCGCGACCCTGGAAGTTGGATTCCGACACCGACACTTCGCCGATGATACCGTCGGTGGTCGAGTAACCGCCCGAGATACCGAACGAACCGGTGGGCTGATCTTCAACGTCGACGATGACGACCACGCGGTCGGGGGAAGAACCCGGCTCGTTGGTGATGCGCACTTTCTTGAAGAAGCCGAGGTTGTTGAGGCGGCGTTCGGCGCGCTCAACGAGCACGCGATTATAGGCGTCGCCTTCACCGATATCGAACTCGCGGCGAATCACGTAGTCGCGCGTGCGGGTGTTGCCGCGTACGACGATGCGCTCGATGTAGACGCGCGGGCCTTCCTCGATGACGAAGTTCAGCGCGATGGTCTGAGCGGCCGGGTTGCGATCACCCTGCGGACGCGCCGACGAGAAGGCATAGCCCTTGCGCGAAACTTCGCGCGTCAGATTCTCGACCGACTTCTCGACCAGATCGCCATTGTAGACGTCGCCCGGCGACAGCCGCACCTGACGGCGCAGCGCATCCGGATCGACATCGGCGATGCGCGAGTCAACATTCACGGAGCTGACGCGATATTGCGCGCCTTCGTCGACCGTGACGGTGATGACCCAGCCTTCGCGGGCTTCATCATAGCGGGCGTCGTTGCCGACGATGCGGAAATCGGCATAGCCGTTCTTCAGATAGAAGCGGCGGATGACTTCGAGATCCGACGAAATCTTATCCGGATCATAGACGTCGGTGTTCTTGAAGAACGACAGCCAGTTCATTTCCGTCGTCTGCATCAGGTTGCGCAGACGGTAACCGGAATAGGCTTGGTTGCCGACGAAAACGATGTCGCGAACGCCGGTCTTGCCACCTTCGTTGATGGTGAAGACGACGTCGATGCGGCCGTTCGGCAGGGCGACGGTGCGCGACGTAACCTGGGCGGCGCCACGGCCGGCGCGACGATAGAGGTCCTTGATGCGCTCGATATCGGCCTGAACGGTGGACGGATTATAAGCGCCGCGGGATTTGGTCTGAATTTCGGGGAGGAGCTGCTCGCTCTTGACCTTGCTGTTTCCCTCGAAGGCAACGCGGTTGATGACGTTGTTTTCGACCACGGAAACGACGATGCGGCCACCTTCGTGGCGAACCTTCACGTCGGAGAACAGGCCCGTGGCGTAAAGGTCCTTCACACCCTGATTGATGCGGCCCTGGTCGGTGCCACCAAAATAGGAACGAATGGTCTCGGCATCGACACGCTGGCTGCCTTGAACCACGATCTGCTGGGCTTGGGCCGGAACGCTGACGGAGACAGCAACCGGAACCCCTACCGCGAGAGCAAAGGCCAACCGGTAGAGATAAGCTCTAATGAACCGCATCTTTGAATAGTTCCCCGTCAAAACCCATACGCCTTAAGGCGCTCTGCAATCCGGCTTGCCCCACCGGTATGGTAAACGCCCTGTTAATACGCTTACGCTACAGTATGCCCATCACGGCCATAGGTTCTACAAGGTTTACACTTTCGTGCAAATGCGAAATTCCTGATTTTTGCGGTTTTCAGAGACATAGTGGCACTCACGACACGATTTACGGTAAGCAATCACTTAACCGCCGCCACTGCCCAGCCAACTGGCTAGTTTTGGGCCTACGTGCAGCAGATCGTTCATGGTCGCAAACAACATCAACGCCATGACAAGACCAAGACCGACACGGAATCCCCACTCCTGTTTCTGTTCGCTCATCGGGCGGCCCTTCACCGCTTCGATGGCGTAATAGAGCAGATGACCGCCGTCGAGCATCGGAATCGGCATCAAATTCAGCAAACCGATGGAGATCGATAGAATCGCGGCCAGATTGAGCAGCGCACCGAAGCTGACTTTGGCAACGACTCCAGAGATTTCGGCGATGCGGATCGGACCGGAAATCTGTTCCGCCGATTCGCGCCCGACAAACACGCCGCCGATGAACGAGACCGTGCGTTCGATGATGAAGCCCGTTTCGTGGACCGACATAACCGCGGCTTGCGGCAGGCTGAACCGCTGCTCGCGCCAGTTTTCAGGCTTGGTCACCGGATCGACGCCGATCAACCCCATCCGGTTCTTGCCGAACGGCGTGGAGACATCCCTCAGACGCGGCGTAACAGTCAAGCTGATGTCTTTATTGCCACGCTGAACGACGAAGGCGAGCGGAACGTCCGGGGAAATCTGGACGATTCGCTGCATCTGCCCCCAATTCTCGATCGGCTGACCATTCACAGAGACAATCAGGTCGCCCGACTGGATACCCGCCGCCTCGGCCGCCTGGCCTGGCTGAACGCGGTTGATCTGGGCCAGAAAGTCGCCCCGCCCCTGCAGCCAGAAGCTGCCGGTGAAAATCACCAGGCCGAGCAGAAAGCTGGCGGCCGGTCCGGCAAAGACGATGGCCGCGCGCTTCCACACCGGCTGTGCGAAAAAGCTGATCTTACGTTCCTCCGCGGGCATGCTCGCCTGGAGTTCGCTCGATCCCATGCTGGTGCCATTGGGATCGCCATGGAATTTCACGTAGCCACCCAGGGGAATCCAGGAGAAGCGCCAACGGGTGCCCTTCTTGTCGGTGAAGGCGACGATCTCGCGGCCAAAGCCGATGGAAAAGACATCCGCTTTCACGCCGCACCAGCGACCGACCAGAAAATGGCCAAGCTCATGGAAGAAGACGACGATGGTGAGGACGAACAAGAACGGAACGAGATAACTCGCCATACCCCACAGATATTGCACTAACGCCATGCCGGTTCGCCTCCAGCCGGAACCGCCATGCTTCAGGGGCGCCCGGCCGCGTGGTTAATAAATCCTTACTATGGCGGCACTTTGCCGAACTGCGGTCACGGCGCCAAGAGGATCCGGCATCTTTCTCTGGAAATATGGTCAACAGCGAGGGCTTCGTCGATCGTCGCCGGCTCGCGCGCCTCGCCGGCCGCGACCGCCTGATCGCAAATTTTCGCAACGATTCGAGCAATTTCCTGGAAACCGATACGGCGGCCCAGGAATAGATCCACCGCCACTTCATTGGCGGCATTGAGCACCGTCGGCAGCCCCTGCCCGTGGCGCAAAGCATCGATAGCGACGCCCAAGGCGGGAAATTTTTCGAGATCGGGACGCTCGAACGTCAGACTGCCGATCTCGGCCAGATCGAGCCTGCGGGTCCGCGTCGTCATACGGGCCGGAAAGCCCAGACAATGGGCTATTGGCACAGCCATGTCCGGCTGACCGAGGCCAGCCGTCACCGCACCGTCAGCGAAAGCGACGAGGCCGTGGACGATCGATTGCGGATGAACGAGCACGTCCAGCCGCTCGGCCTCGACGCCGAACAGATAATGCGCCTCGATCAGTTCGAGACCTTTGTTCATCAGGCCGGCGGAATCGATCGTCACTTTCGGCCCCATCGCCCAATTGGGATGAGCGAGCGCCTGTTCGGGCGTTGCCGCGGCGATCTGCTCGCGCGACCAATTGCGGAACGGTCCACCGGAGGCCGTGAGAATCATCTTCTCAATGGTCGCAGGATCGGCACCACCGAGAGCTTGGAAGATCGCGTTGTGCTCGCTGTCCATGGGCAGCACGTCGCCGTTGGCGCGTTGCACCGTGCGCATGAACGGCGCGCCGGCGCAAACGAGACATTCCTTGTTGGCCAATGCGATGGTGCGGCCCGCTGAAGCTGCCGCATGGGTGGGACGCACACCGGCTGTGCCAGCGATGCCGGCGACAACCAGGTCGGAGGGCAAAGCGGCCGCTTCGCACATCGCGTCGATGCCGGCCGAAACGATGATCCCCGTCCCCGCCAGCGCGTCACGCAAAGCCTCATAGCGATCGGCGCGCGCAATGACGGCGCGTTGTGCCTTCAGCGCGATCGCCATTTCAGCGAGCGCCGCCACGTCTTGGCCGCCAACAACGGCTTCGACGAGAAACTGATCCGGCGCTTCCAGGATCACATCACGCGTCGTGCGGCCGATCGAGCCGGTGGCGCCCAGAATGACGAGCCGCCGCGGCGCCGTTTGCGCCGTTGCCGCGGGAGTTGAGAAAGCGTTCGCTGATCGCATCACAGACCGCTCACCACCAGACCAGCAGACCGCGCGCCGGCGCATAGAAACCATTGCGGGCAAGACCGATGATCGCCGCCAGGGTGACAGCCACGATGAAACCGTCAAGCCGGTCCATCGCGCCGCCATGTCCGGGAATGAGCTGGCTCGAATCCTTGACGCCGAAATGCCGCTTCATGCCGGATTCAAACAGATCGCCGCCCTGCGCCGCGAGCCCCGCGAGAATGCCGACCAGGAACACCGGCAGCAGATTGATCTCACCCGCCGTGCGCCAATATTGCACGACGCTGACACCGAGGCCCGCGCCACAGACGACGCCGCAGATCAGGCCCGACCATGTCTTGCCCGGCGAAATGCGCGACCACAGTTTCGGCCCACCGATCAGCCGGCCGCCGAAATAGGCCATCACATCGGTGCCCCACACGACGGCGAAGGCCCATAAGATCGATGTCAGCCCTTCAAAGAAAGACGAACGCAACACGCACACCGAAATGACCAAGGCGCCCGCGTAAACGAGGCCAGGCCCGGCCCACAGGGCTTTCTCGCGTCCAGCCAGAAGGGCAACGATGACGGCGCCGACGAGGATGACGAGAACGGCGATATCAGCCTTCAACGTGAGCGAGAGCTGCGCGGCGACCGCCAGCGCCAGTGCGCCAACGATAAGCCGATAGCGTTCCTGCGCACCGCCGACCATGCGCTGCCATTCCCAGAAGACGGCGAAACCGGCGATCATCCAGAAGAGCGCGAACACATGTCCGCCGAGCCAGGCGCTACCGAGCGCCAGAGCGACCATGACGATGGCCGACAAGAGGCGCGGCCCAAGATCGCGCAATGCGCCCGTCTTTTGCGGTTCCGCCGGCGACACGTCTGATTGGCCATTCGACACGATTACGCACCACTCAGGGCGATGCGGCCAGGCTCGTCGACGGCGGTCACGCCACCGAAGCGCCGCTCGCGGCTGGAATATTCACGCAGCGCCATTTCCAACGCCGCCTTGTCGAAATCCGGCCAATGCAGCGGCAGGAAAACGAATTCCGCATAAGCGGCCTGCCACAGCAGAAAGTTCGACAGACGCTGTTCGCCCGACGTGCGGATGATGAGATCGGGATCGGGAATGCCTGACGTGTCGAGTTCGGCATCGAGCGCATTGGCATCGATGGACGATACATCAATTTCGCCACGCAAGGCGCGCTGGGCCAGACGTTGCGCCGCCGCCGCGATCTCCTGACGGCTGCCATAATTGAAGGCCACCACCAGCGTCATATTGGTGTTGTTCTTGGTCAGCTCTTCGGCTTCGAGCAGCAAAGCTCTGATGTCGCCGGCCAGTTTGTCGCGCGAGCCGATGACACGCACGCGTACGCCGCTGCGATGCAGTTCGGCCAGATCGTTGCGGATGAAGCGCTTAAGAAGTCCCATCAGATCGGAGACTTCTTGCTGCGGCCGCGACCAGTTCTCCGACGAGAAGGAATAGATGGTCACATAGGAAATTCTGAGATCGCCAGCGGCGCGGATCGTGCGGCGCAGTGCTTCGACACCACGACGATGGCCTTCGAAACGCGGCAGACCGCGTGACGCGGCCCAACGTCCGTTGCCATCCATGATGATACCGATGTGGCGCGGAATCCGGAGCGCATCAGCGGGCTTGCCGCCGTCGGTCGCTCCCGCCGTTTCGTTCCGCATCGCCTGCTCCGCGCTCATGGCGCCCCGACCGCCAGGGCTAAACCTGCATGATTTCTTTTTCCTTGGCTGCGAGAACCTGATCGACCTCGGCGACGGCCTTATCGGTCGCCTTCTGCACATCATTGCTGAAGCGCTTCTCGTCGTCCTCGCTGATCGCCTTGTCCTTCAGCATTTTCTTGAGCTGATCGATGCCATCGCGACGGATATGGCGCACCGCAACGCGCGCTTCTTCCGCGTATTTATGCGCGATCTTGGCGAGCTCCTTGCGGCGCTGCTCGTTGAGCTCGGGAATGCGGATGCGCAGCGTCTGCCCTTCGGTCGTCGGATTGAGACCGAGATTGGCATCGCGGACCGCCTTGTCGACAGCACCGACCATGCCCTTGTCCCAGACCTGCACGGCCAGCAAACGCGGCTCCGGCACCGACACCGTCGCCACCTGGTTGAGCGGCATGCTTTGGCCATAGGCCACCACCTGCACCGGGTCGAGCAGAGCGGCCGAGGCGCGGCCGGTGCGCAGACCGGAGTATTCGTGTTTCAGCGACTGGATCGAACTCTGCATCCGCCGCTGAAGATCAGCGATATCATATGCCATGATCTATTTCCGTCATCCCTTCGGGCCATGGGCCCGCCACTACGCCTTTCCGCCGGAGCGGGTCTTACGGCGCCACGAGCGTGAACTTGCCCTCACCGCGCAGGGCTTTACTGATCGCCTCGGGTTCGGCGATCGAGAATACGATTATCGGAATTAGGTTCTCACGGGCAAGGGCAAAGGCCGCCGTGTCCATGATGGCCAGATTCTTTGAAATGGCTTCGTCCTGGCTCAGCTTTTCATAGCGGGTGGCGGTTTTGTCCTTCTTGGGGTCGGCCGAATAGACCCCGTCGACCTGGGTCGCCTTCATGACCGCATCGGCCGACAGTTCCGCCGCGCGCAGCACGGCGCCGGTGTCGGTGGTGAAGAACGGGTTGCCGGTGCCGCCGGCCAAAACCGTCACCCGGCCCTTGCCGAGATGATTCAAAGCCGCCTGGCGCGAATAGGGCTGGCAGACATAGGGCATCGGCACCGCCGACAGGGCGCGGGCCGCGTGACCCGCCTTTTCGATGGCATGCTCAAGGGCCAGCGCGTTCATCACCGTTGCCAGCATGCCAATGGAATCAGCGCGGGCCCGGTCGATCCCCTTGTCAGCGCCCTGAATGCCGCGGAAGAAATTGCCGCCGCCGACGACGACGGCGATCTCAATGCCGGCATCGGCGGATTTGGCGAGGTCGCCGGCGATCCGCTCCAGGGTGGGCTGATCCAAGCCATGGCTGCCCGAGCCCATCAGGGCCTCGCCCGACAATTTCACCACGACACGTTTCAACGACCCCATTTTTACACCTCAACGCCAGCCAAATTTCGGCCAAACACTGTTCGCTAGCGCGATTCGAGGGTTGTATGCCAGTAGCCGGCGCCTATGTTCACTGGGAAATGGTCAAGCAGATGGCCGATATCCGGACAATCGGATTTCGGCGGAATGTCGGAACCCTCGATTTTTCAGAAAGGTTCTAAACTGGCCGGAAAGTTGCATCGGGCCTCTTTGTTTTTTGATTCAGATCAAATTCTGATGACAAAAACCTCGTCATAATACATAAGTGAACGTGCAAATTTTCGGGCCCGCCCAAAATGCTACAAAAGGAACTGGGAAAAGTGGCGTCTGTTAGCTCTCGTCCGACCCCTGGAGGGATTGGTTGTGTTCCGCGCATGGTCAGCGAAAAGCTGCGCAAGGCGGGACTTCGTCCGACTCGGCAACGCCTGGCTCTCGGCTGGCTGTTGTTCGGCAAGGGTGACCGTCACCTGACCGCCGAGCAGCTCTACGAGGAAGCCCGGGGCGCGCGCGTGAACATGTCGCTGGCGACCGTCTACAATACGCTGCGCCAGTTCACCGAAAGCGGCCTGCTGCGTGAAGTGGCCCTGTTCGGTTCCAAGGTCTGGTACGACACCAACACCGGCCCACACTATCATTACTATGTCGAGGAGCAGGACGAGCTGTTCGACATTCCCGACATGATGGTGCCGCAGCTCGCCGTTCCAGGCGCGCCGGAAGGCATGATCATCGCCGGCGTCGACGTCATCGTCCGCCTGAAGAAGGCCCCGACGGCCACTTCCTGATCGATCCAGATTTCCTGCCAAGTTTCCTGAACGACAAACGGCCCCTTTCGGGGCCGTTTTCTTTTCGTGTCCTGGTTGCAGAGGCTTCCGCGCCCCTGCCCCGTTATCGGCGCTCGAGGTTCGGCAGGAACCAGGCAACGACCCCGATCAGCGGCAGGAAGGCGCAGATCTGGAACACGAAGTTCAGGCTGGTGACGTCAGCCAGATGCCCCAGTGCCGCCGCGGCGATCCCCGACATGCCGAAGGAGAAGCCCAGGAACAGGCCCGACAGCATGCCCGTGCGACCAGGCACCAGTTCCAACGCATAGACGACGATCTGCGACATGGACGAAGCGGTGATGAAACCGATCAGCACCGTCAGCACCGCCGACCAGAAGAGGTTGGCATAGGGCAGCATCAGGGTGAACGGCAACGCGCCCAGGATCGAGAACCAGATGATGTATTTGCGCCCGAAGCGATCACCCAACGGGCCGCCGAGATAAACGCCCGACGCCGTGGCCGCCATGAACAGGAACAGATAGAGCTGCGAATCCCGCAGACTGATCTGGAACTTGTCCATCAGGTAGAAGGTGTAGAACGTATTGAGGCTCGAGCTGTAGAAGGCCTTCGAGAACATCAGCAGCAGAAGCAGCGTGATGATGGTGAAAACCTTGCTGCTGGTGAAGCCATGGACCGAACCACCGCCGGAACGGCGCTTGATGCCGCCCTCCCGCTTGATGGCCGCCGCATACCAGCGACCGACCCAGGCCAGAACCGCCATCGCCACGAGGGCCACGGCCGCGAACCAGACGAGACCGCGCTGGCCGAGGGGAACGACGACGAAGGCCGCCAGCAGCGGACCCGCCGCCTGACCAAAATTGCCGCCAACCTGGAACGTCGCCTGAGCCGTGCCCATACGGCCGCCAGCGGCCATGCGCACGACACGCGAGCCTTCCGGATGAAAGATCGACGAACCGATACCGACGGTCGCCGCCGCGATCAGCAATGTCCAATAGGTGCCCGCGAAGGCCAGCATGAGCAGGCCGGTCAGCGTCGCGCCCATGCCCACCGCCAGCCCCCAGGGCGTCGGCCGCTTGTCGGTGTACATGCCAATGAACGGCTGCAGGATCGACGCGGTGATCTGAAACGCCAGGGCGATATAGCCGATCTGGGAGAAGTCGAGGCTGTAGGTATCCTTCAGCATCGGAAAGACGGCAGACAGAAGCGATTGCAGGAGATCGTTGAGGAAATGCGCGAAGCACATGATCCAAAGGATCGCGTGCACAGGCCCCACCGCATCAAGAGCGCCCGACGGCGCGGCTCCAACCTTGACTTCGGCATTGGCGCTCATGGCGACACAGTCCTTACTGATCTTGTCTGAATGATCCCGAAAAGGAGAAAGGTGGCGTCGGGGAGAACCCGTACGCCACCCTCCAAACGGTGCCGGCAAAATAATCCAAGCGCCGGCTTGCGGCAATCGCGAAGCCTGCGCCCCAGTCATGCACAAGAGGCATGCAAAGGCGCGTTCCAAGCCAGGATTAGATCAGCCTTTGGTCATGCTCGCGACTTCAGCGGCGAAGTCCGGGGCGTCAGCCTTCTCGATGCCCTCGCCCAGCGCATAGCGCACGAAGCCCTTCAGGGCGACGGGCGCGCCGGCGGCCTTGGCGGCTTCGTTGACGATCTGCGAGACCGTCTTGGCGGGATCGTGGATGAAGGCCTGCTCGACCAGCGTCACTTCCTTGTAATAGGTCTTGATGCCGGACTCGACGATCTTCTCGAGCACATTGGCCGGCTTGCCGGCATTCTTCTCGCGCAGCACGTTCTTCTCGCGCTCGACGGTCGCCGGGTCGAGACCGTTGGCATCCAGCGCCAGCGGCGAAGCGGCGGCGATGTGCATAGCGATCTTGCGGCCGAGGTCGGCAAGTGCCGCAGCGTTGCCGGTCGATTCGAGGCCGACGATGACGCCGATCTTGCCCTGGCCTTCGGCGACGGCGTTGTGGACGTAATGGCCGACAACACCGTGCGCGACGCTCACCAAAGCGGCGCGACGCAAGGTCATGTTCTCACCGATGGTGGCGATGGCATTCGAGATCGCATCGGCAACGGTGCCGCCGCCGGGATAATGCTGATCGCGCAGCTTCTCCACGTCGACGATGCCCTTTTCCAGGGCGACGAGCGCGATCGAACGGGCGAGCGCCTGGAATTCTTCGTTGCGGGCGACGAAGTCGGTTTCGGAGTTCACTTCGACGGCAACGCCCTGGTGGCCGTTGACGGCAACGGTGACGAGACCTTCGGCCGCGACGCGATCGGACTTCTTGGCCGCCTTCGACAGACCCTTCTTACGCAGCCAGTCGATGGCCGCTTCGATGTCGCCATTGGTTTCGTTGAGCGCGGTCTTGCAGTCCATCATACCCGCGCCAGTCTTTTCGCGCAGGTCTTTCACCATCGCAGCGGTAATGTTCGCCATGAGCAATTTCCTTGCTGATTTCCTTCGGATCGGAACGTCTTCGCCTCAGCGTGCGGCTGAGGCGAAGGATTGAGCAACAATCGCGACGATTGAATGTCGCTCTTTGAAGTCAGTGCGAGCTGGCGCTCAGCCGGCAGCCAGCGTGCGGGCCTGCTCGACCCACTTGTCGCGCGCGATGCGGCCGTTCAGCTTGAGATCGGCGTCGACCTTGGCGATATCGGCGTCGGTCATCGCACCGATCTGCCAGTAGTGGAAAATGCCGCCGTCGTTGAGCTTCTTGACGATCTGCGGGCCAACGCCCTGCAGCTTGGCGAGATCGTCCGGCGCGCCGCGCGGAGCAGCGAGCAGTTCGAAGGCCTCTGTCGGCACGTCATCGGCTTCGACGGGTGCGGCCGGAATCTCATGATCGACCGGCGCTTCCGAAGCACCCAGATCAACGCCAGACGAACCCTGGCTGCGCGAAATGCCGTCGATGGCGGCACGGGCGATCAGATCGCAATAGAGCGCGATGGCGCGGCCCGCATCGTCATTGCCCGGCACCGGGAAGGCGATGCCATCGGGATCGCAATTGGTGTCGAGGATGGCGGCCACCGGAATGCCCAGGCGGTTGGCTTCCTTGATCGCCAGTTGTTCCTTGTTGGTGTCGATGACGAAGATCAGGTCGGGCGTGCCGCCCATGTCCTTGATGCCGCCCAGAGCCTTCTCAAGCTTGTCGCGCTCGCGCGACAGCATCAGGCGTTCCTTCTTGGTCAAGCCTTGGGCGCCGGAGTTCAGCTCCTCATCGACCTTGCGCAGGCGCTGGATCGAGCCGGAAATGGTCTTCCAGTTGGTCAGCATGCCGCCGAGCCAGCGGGAGTTGACGTAATACTGGGCCGAACGCTTGGCGGCGTCGGAGATGGCATCGGACGCCTGGCGCTTGGTGCCGACGAGGAGAACGCGGCCGCCCTTGGCGACGGTGTCGGACACGGCCTTCAGAGCCTGGTGCAGCAGCGGCACGGTCTGGGCGAGATCGATGATATGGATGTTGTTGCGCGCGCCGAAAATATAGGGACCCATTTTCGGGTTCCAGCGGTGCGATTGATGGCCGAAGTGAGCGCCGGCTTCGAGGAGCTGACGCATGGAAAAATCGGGCAATGACATAACTGTACTTCTCCGGTTGAACCTCAGCGGACAGCGGGCCGGAATTTCCGACCACCGGAGCGGCCCTTGGATCAGGGTCGCGATAGATCCGCCTGTGGAATGGCGCGCTGTTACCCGACCAGCGGCAAAAACGCAAGCTGAAAGCGCCCTCCCCGTGAAATGTTCCTGTCATCAAGGGGATAGGATTGTCGGGTAACTCAATACCTATCAGTTGATCAAACGCAGGCTGCCGCTGCCGATCCCCGCCGAAATCTGCTGGAAGGCACTGACCAGGCCGGTCGAGGAATTGGTGAAGAAGGCGCGTCGGGAATCGCCCGCGCAATCGGTCAGCAATTGCTTGCCGGCATCGTCGATCGGATCCGATTTGCCGGAGAAACCGACCGTATAGATCGTGATCCCCTGGGCTCGGGCATTGGCGCAGGCTTCGCGCGTCAACTGATCCATGGCCGCGCGTGCGTCGGTTTCCGAGCCAACGTTCTGATTAGTCGCCGACAGCCGCGTATTGGCGTTCTTATAGTAGCCATAGGCCGAATAGCTCGACTTATCGACCACGTTGGATGCCGAATTCCAGGTGTTCTCGCCGTCCGTCATCAGCACGATCACCTTCATATTGTTGGACGCGCCATAGGCTTTGCCATCGGTGAACGGCGCGTTCGGCGAGATCGTGTGCCAGCCCCACATGAAACCCTGATGGATATTGGTCTGGCCATTGGCGGCGAGCGCCGAGATCTTGGTCTGCAAGGTCGTCTTGCCCGTCTGCATGCGCACCAGGGATGCGGAATTGCAATAACGGTTCGGCCCTTTGGTCGAAGAGTTGGAAACACTCGATGAGCCATTTGAATATTTGCACAGGCGCGATTGCTTCGTCGTTTCATCGGCGAGCGTCTCACCGCTTGGGCTCGAAGTACATGTGCCGCCGTTGTCGTTAAGATAGCTGTTGTCGTAGCTGTTCGAATTGTTGACCGTGCCGGTCGTCGTCGTCGTAACGTAACGCCCCTTCGACCAGTCGTAATAGGTCTGCGTGATGGTGCCGGTATATTGGGCGTCCGGTTCATCGGGCGCCAGCAAAGGTACGAAATAGCTGTCGGGCGTTCCCACGACCGGCGCAGCGTCCGTGACATTATAGGGATATGTCCGCGCTTCGACGCAGCCCGTCCAGTCCCAGGACGAACGGATCGCTTTCAATTTGGTGAACAGACCGAAGCGGCTGGAAGCGACAGACGAGTCGCGTGCGAAAGCAGGACTGCGGAAAGATTCATCCGAGGCCCCCGTCAGATCGAACCACGCGGAACCAGCATAATCCGTCCCAATATTGACCGTAGGCGCGAAAGGCACCACCGACATCTTCATGCCCGTCTTAAGAGGGCTCGTGTCGAACATATAGTCGACGAAGGAATTGGCGGCCGTTTGCATGGCGGAAAGCTTGGTCACGCCATCGCTGGTCTTGTTGGTCATCGATCCCGTCGTGTCGAGCACGAGAGCGACTTCCACGGTGCCAACACCATTGACGGTGCTGCAAGCGGAGGCGCGGATCGTCACCGTATCGACATTCGCGATGCGCATCAGCGTCGTCGGCAGAGCCTTGCTCGCCTTGACGCAAATGGCATTGCCGGCCGCATTGAGCGAGGGATATCCGGTGTCGAGCGAGATCGAAGCATCATGGGTGAGTGCCGTCAAATAGGTGGCGGCACTCGTGGTCAGCGCGGGATCACGCACGCCATTGGAATAATCTTGCATGGCTTTCAAGGCGACGGCATCGACGGCGGTTTGCAGCGACGTGTTCGACGTGACCGCGCGACCATAGTCGACCGCCGCTGCCACGGTGAGCATGGCGACGGACGCACTCAGAGCGAAGGTCATCGAGACCGAACCGCGCCGATGCGCCAGAAAGCGCATCGCGCGACGAGCCATAGACCGCTTCAGCCAAGCGGAGGAAAGGAAGTCCATACGGGTGAGCCCCAGCACAATCCCGAACGCAATACGTCGTTTCAGGTGGTCGGATTCATGGCTGATCAACCATCAAGCGAACCTGAAAATCGCCGTTCAAGTTTGAATGAAAAGGCCGCATATCCTTGAAAAAAGCCGAGGTTCAGCCATCGGTTCCATCCGCCTACGATATAATTGCCGGCGTCCGCATGGCGAAAAATCGCGACTTCGGCCCATTTTCGGAGAGGATTGGCGCGCTTACAGGATCAACACGGCGATTTTAATGATGAATCCGAATTCGTGGGAAGTTTCCACGCCTTACAGGGGAAAAGCCGAAAATAGGCTGAAGAAATTCTCTTAGCGTCCATGATCCCTTAAGATGTCGGCGTGAACGACAACAAGGGGGAACGTCATGAGAAGCACGCGCTGGCGCGCGGCTGCAGCCGCCATTATTGCATGCGCCGCGATCGCAACCACAGCCCAGGCCCAGGACTATCCGACGCGCCCCATCAAGGCCGTCGTGTCCTATACGGCCGGTAGTGGCGCCGACATTCTCGCGCGTTATTTCACCGAGGAATTGGCGAGACTGATCGGCCAGCCACTGGTCGTCGAAAACCGGCCAGGCGCGGGCGGCAATATTGGCGGCAATGTCGTCGCCAAGGCGCCACCCGATGGCTACACCCTGTTCGTCACGCCCTCGGCTCCAGTCACCGGCAATTTCGTGCTCTATAAGGAAATGCCGTACCGGTTCGAGGATTTCGCGCCGGTCACCACCCTGGTCAACGTGCCCTTCACCATCGTCGTCAAAGGCGACAGCCCGGTGAAGACCATGGCCGATCTGACCGCCTTGATCCGCGCGAAACACGGCAAGGCCACCTATGGCGCACCGACCACTTCGTCGATCGCCATCACCGGCATGTATCTCGACGAGATCCAGGCAACGGCCACGCAAGTGCCCTACAAAGCCGCGCAGGAGGCACTGCGCGATATCGAAACCGGCAATGTCGATTTCCTGATCCTCGACCTCACCGGCGCGCTCGGCGCTTTGAACCGCGGCAGCGTGCGCGCGATCGCCATGCTCGGCGACGAGCGTTTCCCAAGCTTCCCGGACGTGCCGACCGCGCGCGAACAGGGATCGAAAAACGTGCACTGGATCGCCGAATTCTATGCGCTGATGCCAGCCGGGACGCCGCCAGCTTATGTGGCGAAGGTCGAAGGCCTGCTCAACGAGATCCTCAAGCGCGACGAAACGCGGGCCTTTCTCTTAAAGGCCGGCGGCATGCCCTACCCCGGCACGAGCCAGCTTCTGCACGAGCGCATGCTGGCGACGATCGAGAAATGGAAACGCGCGGCGACGATCGGAAAAATCCCGCAGCTCTAGTTTCATCGGCATCACCGTATTTCCACGGTGCCCATCGCGGTTTCGGCGCTCCCCGCAAATGTGGCGAGAGTTTTGCTTTAGCAATGCAACCTTATCGAAGGAGACAGGCCTGATGCTCAACCGCCGTTCATTCGCCAAATTGCTTGGCGCAACCTCTCTTGCCGGCTGCGCCTGTACGCTGCCCAGCGGCTTCGTCGCCGAGGCCGTGGCGCAGACGCCAGCAGCGCCTGTTGGCCGAGGCGCCTATCTCATCAAGAATGGCGCGGTGATCACCGTCGATCCGAAACTCGGCGTGCTGCCGCGTGCCGACGTGCTCGTCCGCAACGGCGTTATTGAAGCGGTCGGCGAGAATCTGAACGGCGCCGGTGTCGAGACCATCGATGCCGAAGACATGATCGTCATGCCAGGCTTCATCGATAGCCACTATCACATGTGGAGCGCACTCGGCCGCAATTACCTCGCCGACGGCGGCTTCGAATATTTTCCGGCGAAGAACGCCACGTCGGCACTCTATACGCCGGACGATTTCTACAACAGCATCATGCTGGCGATGGCCGAACTCGCCAACAACGGCGTCACCACCGTCCACAATTGGGCGCATAACGTGCGCTCCCCCGCCCATGCCGATGCGGAACTGCGCGCCCATAAGGACTCATTGCTGCGCGCCCGCTATGCCTATGGCCATATCGACATGCTGGCGCGCGACAAGCCGCTCGACTTCACCGACATCGAGCGCGTGCGCAAAGACTATTTCTCCTCCGGAACCGCCTTCGACGGGCTGGTGCATTTCGGCGTCAATCTGCGCGGCATTGGCCAGGCGACGGAAGCCGTGTTCCACGAGGACGTTGGCCAGGCGCTGGCCCGCAAACTGCCCATCGCGGTTCATGCGGGCCAGGCGCCGCCGAATAACTTCAATGCGGTCGACTACGAGAAGCGCGGCTATCTCGGGCCGAACTTCCTCGTCTGCCATTATTTGCCGGGATCGGATGAAGATTATGCCGCCATGGTGCGGGCCGGCTCGCCGCTGAGTTTCGCCACCCATTCGGAACACCGCTTGGGGCTTGCGGGCGATGCCCGCGAAGCCTTCATGCGCATGCGCAAGGCCGGCCTGTCGATCTCACTGTCCTGCGATGCCAGCTCGATCACGCCGCCGAACATGCTCGAGATCATGCGCTTCACATGGAACATGGCGATCCCCTGGCGCGGCACGAAATCGGAAAAGGATCCGTTCCTCGGCTTCAAGGAAGTGATCGAGATGGGCACGATCAACGGTGCCAAGGCGCTCGGCCTTGGCGATGTCACCGGCTCACTGACGCCCGGCAAGCGCGCCGACATCATCCTGATCAACGCCAATGACGTGAACACCGCGCCCTTGGCCAATATCGAGGCAACCGTGGTGATGTCGGCGACACCGGCCAATGTCGACACGGTCCTCATCGACGGTAAGATCGTCAAGCGCGGCGGCAAGCTCGTCGCCTACGACGTGCCACGTATCGTGCGGGCGGCGAAAGAATCCTCGCTACGCATCCGCAAGAGCGCCGGCGGCCGGCTGACGCCTCCGGCCTGCTGCGGCGGTTAGTCATCACAGCAGGCGTTTTACAGACGCCTGCTTTTTTGCTTTGCTCGACGGAGCCGAGGATCATCGGAGATCCCGCATGGTCAGCACCGTTGTCTTGCGAAGATATTATGCCAATCTGGTCGCCGGAGGACTTGACGAACGTTTGACCGAAGCCTTTGCGAAGGTCGCGCGCGAACGTTTCGTCGGCCCTGGACCATGGCACGTGTCCACGGGCACGGGTTATGTCGAGACCCCATCCGACGATCTGTGCTTTCTTTACACCAATGCGGTGGTTGCGCTGCGCGCCGATCGCGCCATCAACAATGGCGAGCCGCGCCTGCATGCCCGCTGCCTGGCGGCTTTGGAAATTGCCTCCGGAGAACGCATCGCGCATATCGGAGCTGGAACGGGCTATTATACCGCCATTCTCGCCGAGCTGACTGGACCGACGGGGTCGGTCGCAGCCTTCGAAATCGATCCGAAGCTCGCAAGCCGCGCGGCCATCAATCTCGCCGGTTCTTCCCAGGTCACGATCTATGCCCAATCGGGCACCGAGCCTTTGGGCGCCAAATTCGACGTCATCTATGTCAATGCCGGCGCGACGCGGCCGTTGGATGCGTGGCTCGACGCATTGGACATCGGCGGACGGCTGCTTTTTCCGCTCACGCCGGATCGATCGATCACCGGCATGATGCTGCGCGTCATGCGCCGCGCCGACGAAACTTTCGATGCGCGCTTCGCGGTGGGGCCTGTCGCTTTCATCGGCTGCGAAGGAGCGCGCACGGAGGAGGAAGCCGAGCGCCTGCATCAGGCCTTCACGCGCGGCGATGGACATCGCGTCCGCTCGCTCCACCGTTACAGCACGCCCGACGATACGAGCTGGTGCGCCGGCGACGGCTGGTGGCTCTCCACCCGCCCCAATGTTTAAATATGCTCCACCGCGACGATGCCGGGGATCGCCTTGATGGCGCCGGCGATCTGCGGCGAAACATGGAAGCGGCCCGGCAGGCGGATTTCCACCTCGCTGCGTTCGCGCTCCAGCATCAGCACGAAGGACACTTCGCCCTCGCCCTTGGTGCCAAGGCGTTGCGCCACGGAAGCCAGCGGTTCGCCGTCGCGCATGAAGATGCGCAGACCTTTCTGCACCTTGCTCGCGGCCCGATCGAGCGGTTCCACCGTGGCGATGCGAGCGCGCACGTCTTCGCCCTCGAGCGAAGCCTGCACCGCCACCATCACGACCGAACCCTTTTCGAGAAAGTCGCGATATTGATTGAGACCTTCCTGGAACAGGATCGCCTCATATTGTCCGGAGGGGTCGGACAAGGTGACGATGCCCATTTTCGAACCGGACTTGGTGCGCCGTTCCTGGCGATCGAGCACGGTGGCCGCGAGGCGGCCGGCGGACGCGCCGCGCTTCACCGCGCGGGCGAAATCGGCCCAGCGTTGCACCTGCAGGCGGCCCAGCACCTGCTGATAATCGTCGAGCGGATGGCCTGAGAGGAAAAAGCCGATGGCGTCGAACTCACGCCGCAACCGCTCCGACGGCGGCCAGGGCTGCGCTTTCGGGATGATGAAGGAAGCGGCGCTATCGCCAAAGAGCGCCGACTGGCCGGCAAGAGCTTCGGCCTGGGTGCGGTTGGCTTGCGCCAGCACGGTATCGATCGCAGCGATGGCGCGGGCGCGTTCTTTCTCGAAGACATCGAAAGCACCGGCGGCGCCAAGATTTTCCAGAACCTTGCGGTTGATGGCACGCGGATCGATGCGGTTGGCGAAGTCACCGAAATCGCGGAACGGCGTCTCGCCGCGCGCATCGACAATCGCCTGGGCCTGGCCTTCGCCGACACCCTTCACCGCCGAAAGCGCGTAACGGATGTAAAGTTCGCCATTGCCATCGCGGCGCACGGCGAAATCGGATTCCGATTCATTGATCGACGGTGGTTCGACCTTGATGCCGAGGCGCTGCGCCTCGTTGCGGAATTCAGCCAGTTTGTCCGTGTTGGCTTTATCCAGCGTCATCGACGCGGCCAGGAATTCGACCGGATAATTCGCTTTGAACCAGCCGGTTTGATAGGCGATCAAAGCATAGGCGGCAGCGTGGCTCTTGTTGAAGCCGTAGTCGGCGAATTTGGCCAGAAGATCGAAAATCTCATTGGCCTTCGGCTTAGGAATCTCGCGCTCAACCGCGCCGCGCACGAAACGATCGCGCTGCGCGTCCATCTCCGCCTTGATCTTCTTACCCATGGCGCGGCGCAGCATATCGGCTTCGCCGAGCGAATAGCCCGACAGAATCTGCGCGATCTGCATCACCTGCTCTTGGTAGATGATGACGCCGAACGTCTCCTTCAGGATCGGCTCGATCTTCGGATGGATGTAATCGGCTTCCTGTTCGCCGAGCTTCACGGCGCAATAGGTCGGGATATTCGCCATCGGGCCTGGGCGATACAGCGCCACGAGCGCGATGATGTCTTCCAGCCGGTCGGCGTGCATTTCCGTCAACGCTTTGCGCATGCCGGCGCTTTCCACCTGGAACACGCCGACCGTTTCGCCGCGCCCCAGCATTTCGTAGGTCTTCTTGTCGTCGAGCGGCAATTTGGCGATGTCGACCTCGACGCCGCGTTTGCGCAGCAATTCGACGGTGATCGCCAAGGTCGTCAGCGTCTTGAGGCCGAGGAAGTCGAATTTGACCAGGCCCGCCGGCTCGACCCATTTCATGTTGAACTGGGTCGCTGGCATATCCGATTTCGGATCGCGATAAAGCGGCACGAGTTCGACCAACGGCCGGTCGCCAATGACGATACCGGCGGCGTGGGTCGAGGCGTTGGAATAGAGCCCTTCGAGCTTCTGCGCGATGTCGAGCATGGTGGCGACGCGCTCGTCCTGCTCCATGGCTTCGAGCAGGCGCGGCTCGGACTCGATCGCCTGTTTCAGGCTGACGGGCGCGGCGGGGTTCTGCGGCACCAGTTTGGCGAGCTTATCCACCTGCCCCAGTGGCATTTCGAGAACGCGGCCGACGTTGCGCATCACGCCGCGCGCCAGGAACGAACCGAAGGTGATGATCTGCGCCACGCGATCGACGCCATAGCGCTCGCGCACATAGCGGATCACTTCGTCGCGGCGATACTGGCAGAAGTCGATGTCGAAGTCGGGCATCGACACGCGTTCGGGATTGAGGAAGCGCTCGAACAGCAGGCCGAACCGCATCGGATCGAGATCGGTGATGGTCAGCGACCAGGCGACCAGGGAGCCGGCGCCCGAACCACGGCCCGGGCCGACCGGAATGTCATGCGCCTTAGCCCATTTGATGAAGTCGGCGACGATAAGGAAGTAGCCGGGGAACTTCATCTTAATGATAACGCTGAGCTCGAATTCGAGCCGTTCCTGATAGTCGCTTTCGCCGAAGCCGTCGGCCATGCCGTGAACGGCGAGCCGGGCTGCCAGACCTTCGCGCGCCTGGCGCTGCAATTCCTCGACCTCGTCGCGCTGTTCGCCCGTCTCGGTAGTGAAGCGCGGCAAGATCGGCCCGCGCGTCGTCGGGCGATAATTGCAGCGCAGCGCTATCTCGACGGAATGATTGAGCGCTTCCGGCAGATCGGCGAACAGGCCGCGCATTTCAGCGCGCGTCTTGAAGCGATGATCGGCGGTGAGTTGGCGCCGGCCGGCCTGGCTGGTGGTCGAGCCATCGGCGATGCACAGCAGCGCATCGTGCGCCTCGTGATCGGACAGGGCGGCGAAATAAGGTTCGTTGGTGGCGACGAGCGGCAGCGAGCGGCGAAAAGCGAAATCGAGCAGGACCGGCTCGACGCGCTTTTCCATCGGTGTGCCGTGGCGCTGCAATTCGACATAGAAGCGGCCGTCGAAAATCCGTTCAAGTTCGGCGATGCGCAGACCGGCATGTTCGGCGCGGCCATCACCGATGAGGCCGTCGATGGCACCCGTCGGGCCACCGCTCAAAGCGATGAGCCCTTGCGCCTGCGCCGCCAGCTTTTCCAGCTGCACATGCGGTAGATCGCCGGCGGAGGGATCGATCCACGCCGCCGAGACGATGCGCATCAAATTGGCGTAGCCCTCGGCATCGCGCGCCAGCACGACGATGGAGCCGCGCCCAGCACGCGGATCGTCGGCACGCCCACCAAGATTGCGGGCATCGCCGAAATCGACGGTGAGGTGGCAGCCGATGATCGGCTGGATACCTTCCTTGTAGAGCTTCTCGGAAAATTCGAGCGCGCCGAAGAGATTGTTCGTGTCGGTGATCGCCAGCGCCGGCATGGCATCGGCCTTGGCGAAGTCGATCAGTTTGGGGATCGTCAGCGCGCCTTCGCGCAGGGAGAAGGAGGTGTGCACATGCAGGTGCACGAAACCCACTTTCTCGATGATCTTCTGCATGTTCTCGGGCTGCATATGCGACGACGATCCAGATGCTTGGCGACTCACTAGGGAGGCGTCGCGCATGATCGGGGAAGGCCGCGGCCGCGTCGAGCAGGAAGGCCATATCCCTCCCGCCATCAACAGCGGCATTTGCCCTCATACCTGCGCCGCCGCGCGGGTCAGCAGCAGGATGAGAGCGACAAAGGTACCAAGGGCTGCGAGTTCGAAAGTGTCGGCCAGAAATGTACGCATGACCATGTCCTTTCTTGTTTCGATCACTGTAAGTTCATTATTTGTTCTCAATCTCGTAAATGCAACCCGCGAAATTCCCAGAGGGCGATTCAGCGAAACTTATGGTTAATCAATGTTTAAGGACGTGTGCCCGGCTCAGTCGAGTTCGACGAGCAAGCCGTCACGCAAGGTGACGCGGCGATCCATGCGGCGGGCCAGTTCCATGTTGTGGGTGGCGACCAGAGCCGCGAGGCCGGAGGCGCGGACGATTTCCGACAGTGCGCCGAACACCAGATCGGCGGTGCGCGGATCGAGATTGCCTGTCGGCTCATCGGCCAGCAGAACGCGCGGCGTGTTGGCGACGGCACGCGCGATGGCGACGCGCTGCTGCTCGCCGCCCGACAAAGCGCCCGGCCGATGGTCGAGACGCTTGCCTAGCCCCAGGAACGTCAGCAGTTCGGTGGAGCGGCTGCGCGCTTCGGCGCGATCGAGGCCACGGATCATCTGCGGCAGCATGACGTTCTCGACCGCCGAGAATTCCGGCAGCAGATGGTGGAACTGATAGACGAAGCCGATCTCGACGCGGCGCAGCGCCGTGCGCTCGGTATCGTCCATATGGGCCGTCGGGAGATTGCCGACATAGATTTCGCCGGCGTCCGGATGCTCCAGAAGGCCGGCAAGATGCAGCAGGGTCGATTTACCAGCGCCCGAGGGCGCGATCAGCGCCACCGACTGGCCGGGCCACAGACCAAGATCGGCCCCGCGCAGAATGTCCAGCGTCGCCTCGCCTTGGGCGTAGCGCCGTTCGACCTTGTGCAGTTGCATGGCGGGCGTGGTGGTCACAGCGTCACTCGTAGCGCAAAGCTTCAACAGGATCCGTCTTGGCAGCGCTCCAGGACGGCAGAATGGTCGCCAGCAAAGACAGGCTGAGCGACAGTGTGACGATGGTGATCACGTCCGACGGCACTACGACGGAGGGCAGCCGGCTCAGGAAATAATAGGTCGGATCGAAGATGTTGAGATTGAACATGGTGTTCAATCCGGTGCGGATCGCCTCGAGATTGTGCGCGACCAGGAGACCTAGCAGGAAGCCGGCCAAAGTGCCGACGATACCGATCGCCGAACCGGTGATGAGGAATATCCTGAGAATGGCGCCGCGCGTCGCGCCCATGGTGCGCAGAATGGCGATGGCCCTGCCCTTGTCTTTCACCAGCATGGTGAGGCCCGAGATGATATTGAGGGCAGCAACGATCACGATGAGCGTGAGAATGAAGAACATCACCGTGCGCTCGACCTTCAGTGCCTCGAAGAAAGAGCGGTTGCGCTGGCGCCAATCGGTCATGATCATCGGGCGCCCGACCGCGGCGTCGAGCTTCTTGCGCATATTGTCCATGTCGTCGGGATTGTCGACGAAGGCCTCGATGACCGTCGCCTCATCCTCGCGATTGAAGAACTCCTGCGCCTCGGCAAGCGGCATGTAGACGAAAATGCCGTCGAATTCCGATACGCCGATCTGGAAAATCGCGACGACCGGATAGGATTTGATGCGCGGCGCGACGCCGAACGGCGTCTGCGCGCCACGGGCGGTGAGAATGGAGACCTTGTCACCGACGCGGACGCTGAGGTTTTCGGCGAGCTTTTGGCCGATGGCGACACCCTCGCTGGTGTCGAAATTGTCCAATGTGCCGAGCTTCACATTGCCGGCGATACCCGGCAGTTGCTTGATGTCCTTCTCGCGGATGCCGCGCACCAGTGCGCCCGATTGCTGATAGGGCGAGGAAACGCCGGCGGCGCTTTCCACCATCGGCAGCGCGACCTTGACGCCTGGCACTTTCGAGACCCGCTCGATCACCTCGTCATAATCGGTGAGCGGCGTGTCGGCGCCCTGCATGAAGACATGGCCGTTGATGCCAATGATCTTGCTCATCAGCTCGATATGGAAGCCGTTCATCACCGACATGACGACGATGAGGGTGGCGACACCGAGCATGATGCCGAGAAAGGAAAAGCCGGCAATGACCGAAACGAAACCGTTGGCCCGGCGCGAGCGCAGATAACGAAGCGCCAGCATCCATTCGAACGCGGCGAAGGCCCGCGTTCCGGATTCCGGCACCTGATTGCTATCAGCCTGAGCTACAACGGGTGCGTTCATGCAGAGAACCGTGCGGTGAGCTTGTTGAAGGCTTCGTCGGGCGACAGGGTCTCGCGCGCGCCGCTGCGCCGATCCTTCAGCTCCACCTTGCCCTCGGCCAGGCCCTTGGGGCCAACGATGAGCTGCTGCGGCAGACCGATCAGATCGAAGGTGGCGAATTTCGCACCGGGACGTTCGTCGCGGTCATCATAGAGCGTGTCGACACCGGCCTTGGTGAGGCGCTCGTAGAGGTCGGCACAAGCCGCATCGACGGCCTTGTCTCCGACCTTCAGATTGGCGAGGCCGACGTGGAACGGCGCCACCGTGTCGGGCCAGATCATGCCCGCATCATCGTGATTGGCCTCGATGATGGCAGCGGCGAGGCGCGATGGACCGATGCCATAGGAACCACCGTGCACGGCCACTTCCTTGCCATCGGGGCCGTTCACCACGGCGCGCATGGGCTGCGAATATTTGGTGCCGAAATAGAAGATATGGCCGACTTCGATACCGCGTGCCGACACTTTCGCGGCCTCGGGCAGCGCGTCGAAAGCGGCGGCGTCATGCATCTCGGAGGTCGCCGCATAGAGCGAGCGCCATTTGTCGACCATCGCCTGGATGCTGGCCCTGTCGTCGAAATCGATATCGACCGGCGGCGGATCGAACGACAGATAGTCCTTATGGCAGAACACTTCGCTCTCGCCGGTCGAGGCCAGAATGATGAATTCGTGGCTGAGGTCGCCGCCGATAGGGCCGGTGTCGGCGACCATCGGAATGGCGGTCAGGCCCATGCGCGCGAAGGTGCGCAGATAGGCGACAAACATCTTGTTGTAGGAGTGCCGGGCGCTCTCGACGTCGATGTCGAAGGAATAGGCATCCTTCATCAGGAACTCACGCGAACGCATGACGCCGAAGCGTGGCCGCACCTCGTCGCGGAACTTCCACTGGATGTGATAGAGGTTGAGCGGCAGATCCTTGTAGGAGCGGACATAGCCGCGGAAGATCTCGGTGATCATTTCCTCGTTGGTCGGCCCAAACAGCATGTCGCGCTCGTGCCGGTCCTTGATGCGCAGCATCTCCTTGCCGTAGTCGTCATAGCGGCCGGACTCGCGCCACAGTTCCGCCGGCTGGATCGTCGGCATCAACAGCTCGACTGCTCCGGCGCGGTTCTGCTCCTCACGGATGATGGCGGTGATCTTGTTGAGAACGCGCAGACCGATCGGCAGCCAGGCATAGATGCCTGCCTGTTCCTGTCGGATCATGCCGGCACGCAGCATCAGACGATGCGAAACGATTTCCGCTTCCTTGGGTGTTTCGCGCAGGATCGGCAGAAAATATCGGGACAGGCGCATTCGGCATTCCAGTTGTGGCGTTTCGAGGCCCTGAAGCGCAGCGACGAATCGAGCGGAAATCCGCTGTCAGTTCAGGTTTTGCTACCAATCGCACTGCGGAAAAAATTACAAGCACGGCAGCTCTTTTCCAGGCAATCCAACGGGCAGCGACAGGAGGCGCACACGGTATCGGCAGCAGAGCGATGCGACACGGGCGAATTGTTGGCGCATTCCCAAAAAATTTTCTCGATTTAATGTTGGGCGACGTTCCACGCCAGGACAGACCAAAAGCCAGACGCTATTTATATCAAAGACTTACGAATATTTTCCGAGTTGTTGGGCGGCTCGAAAAAATCGATAGGTAACTACTGAATTCACGTGACACGTGGTCGCAGTTTGGTTAGCTTCGCGGCGCCAATCCAAAAGGAGGCCGCTGCCGGAAAAACCGGTAGTCGCAATTACCGAGTCTCGGGAGGGAGCCTGCTGCAAAGCCCGCGCTGGTAAAACGCGCTGCGACCTCCTCCGGGGCCGCATGATGGATACGGCAGGTCCAAAAAGGAACTGAACAGCAAGGTTTCGCGGGCTGGCCCCTGTGAACCTTGCTTTTGTTTTTAGGGAACCCGGTAACGTTACCCTCAGCGCCTCAGGCCTCCGTACCCCGCACCCATCCCTCGCGAACGCCATCGCAATAATCGGCCAGATCGCCGGTAGCGATCGCCGCGCGCATGCCCGCCATCAATTGCTGGTAATAGGCGAGGTTGTTCCAGGTCAGCAGCATCATGGCGAGGATTTCCTCGGATTTCACCAGATGGTGCAGATAGGCGCGCGTGTAATCGCGCCCGGCGGAGCTGGGCGAATTTTCATCGAGCGGCCGCTGGTCGGTCGCATATTTGGCGTTGCGCAGATTGAGCTTGCCGAAGCTCGTGAACGCCTGACCATGGCGGCCGGCTCTTGTCGGCATGACGCAATCGAACATATCGACGCCGCGCGCCACGCTCTTCATCAGGTCGTCAGGCGTGCCGACGCCCATCAGATAGCGCGGCTTGGCGCTCGGCAGATGCGGCTCGACCGTTTCGATCATGTCCAGCATCACATCCTGCGGCTCGCCGACTGCCAGCCCGCCGATGGCCAGGCCATGGAAATCCATGTCCGCCAGTGCCCGCGCGCTTTCGATGCGCAACGCCTTGTTGGCACCGCCCTGCACGATACCGAAGGCGGCATGGCCCACGCCGCCGCGAAAGGCTTTCCGGGAGCGTTCAGCCCAGCGCAGCGACAGACGCATGGCGCGCTCGGTCTCTTCATCGGAAGCCGGCAGTTTGACGCATTCGTCGAATTGCATCTGGATGTTGGAGCCCAGCAGATGCTGGATTTCCATCGACCGTTCCGGCGTCAGCAAATGCCGCGAGCCATCGATATGCGACTGGAAGGTGACGCCGTTCTCGTCGAGCTTGCGCAGCTTGGCGAGCGACATCACCTGGAAGCCGCCGGAATCGGTGAGGATCGGATAAGGCCAATTCATGAAGCGATGCAGGCCGCCGAATTCGGCGACGCGCTCGGCACCCGGCCGCAACATCAGGTGATAGACATTGCCGAGCACGATGTCGGCGCCCAGTTCGCGCACCTGCTGCGGATACATCGCCTTGACGGTGGCGGCCGTGCCGACCGGCATGAAGGCCGGCGTGCGGATTTCGCCGCGCGGCATGATGATCCGGCCGGTGCGGGCCGCGCCTTGCGTCTTGGCGATGACGAAAGAAAAACCGTTGCTCATGAGAGCATGGTCTTGGTCGGATCGGCCGCGCGCGTCAACAGGCAGCAGTCGCCATAGCTGTAGAAGCGATAGCCCGTCGCGATGGCATGGGCATAAGCGGCCTTCATCGCCGCCAGGCCGCCGAAAGCGGAGACCAGCATGAACAGGGTCGAGCGCGGCAAGTGGAAATTGGTCAGCAGCATGTCGATGGCGCGGAAGCGATAGCCTGGCGTGATGAAGATCGACGTATCCTTGCCGATCGGGTGGATGATGCCCTGCTCGTCCACCGCCGTTTCGAGAATGCGCAGGCTGGTCGTGCCGATCGCCAGCAGGCGGCCACCGGCACGGCGGGCCTTGTTGAGGGCCTCAGCCACTTCAGCGGTGATGACGCCATATTCGGCATGCATCCGGTGTTCGCTGGTGTCATCGGCCTTCACGGGCAGGAAGGTCCCTGCCCCCACGTGCAAGGTCACCTTGTGGATCGTCACGCCGCGTGCTTCGAGCGCCGCGACAAGCGCAGGCGTAAAATGCAACCCTGCCGTAGGCGCCGCCACGGCACCGCTCTCACGCGCAAACAAAGTTTGATAGTCGCCGGCATCATGCGCGTCTTCGCCACGTTTGGAGGCGATATAAGGCGGCAGCGGCATGGTGCCGAGATTGACGATCGCATCGTCGAGCGCCGCGCCCGTCAGCGCGAATTCCAACAGCGCCTCGCCACCCTCGCCTTTCTCGATCACTTCGGCATCGAGACTGGCAAGCAGGCAGGCCATGCTTTCGGAACTGTCGCCGAAACGGATGCGTTCGCCGACATTGAGTTTCTTGGCCGGACGAACGAAGGCGCGCCAGCGGTTGTCGCCTTCGCGTTTGTGCAAGGTCGCCTCTATCCGCGCGACCGCCTCGCCGCGCACGCGGATGCCACTCAGGCGCGCCGGAATAACCTTCGTATCGTTGACGACCACAACGTCGCCGGGTCGCAGAAAGGTCGGCAGATCACGGACGATATAATCGCTCAGCGGCGCATCCGGTTCGACGACGAGCATCCGCGCACTATCGCGCGGCTCGGCCGGACGCAGAGCGATGCGATCTTCGGGAAGATCGAAGTCGAACAGATCGACACGCAAGAGACGCTTCCTTAAACGGATCACGGCCGGATGCGGACATCCGGCCGATCAGACTAATCCAAAAGTTCGGACTAAATTCAGCTCATCTTGGCCGAGATGATCTTGTCGGGATCGCGCACAGGCTCGCCGCGCTTGATCTTATCGACATTCTCCATGCCGGAGGTGACCTCGCCCCACACCGTGTATTGACGGTCGAGGAAGCGGGCATCGTCGAACACGATGAAGAACTGCGAATTGGCCGAATCCGGATTCTGCGCACGCGCCATCGAGCAGATGCCGCGCACGTGCGGCTCGCTGTTGAACTCGGCTTTCAGGTTCGGATATTTCGAACCGCCGGTGCCGGTGCCGTGCGGGCAGCCGGTCTGCGCCATGAAGCCATCGATGACGCGATGGAAAACGATGCCGTCATAGAAGCCTTCGCCGACGAGCTTCTTGATGTGCTCGACATGGTTGGGCGCGAGATCGGGACGCATGCGGATGACGACCGGGCCTTTGGTCGTTTCAAGCGTCAGGGTATTTCCTTCGTCAGACATACTGTCTCCTCGGTGGGCTTAAATGGAATTCACAGGCTTCTTGGCGGCCGGCGCAATGAAGCGAATGGCGAAACTGCGCCCCGCAATAGCCTTTCCAAAGGCGGGGGTAAACCTCAGCGGTGTGCAAGCGCGCACCGCCGTCAGGATCGAGGAGCGCACGGCATCGCGCAGCACCTCGTCCCTGCCCGCCTTCACATAGGTAATGCGGGGTTCGCCAATAATCGAGCCGCTGCGCGAAAAGCTCATGCGGACAGTCACTTCCAGGTCGCTGAGCGGGTTGGCGGGCGGCGTCCAGCAAGACAGAATACGGTCGGGAATTTCACGCGCCGTATGCAGTCCATCCTGGTCGTCCGGCGCGACCGGCATCCCCTGCTGCGGCTTTTGCGCCTGCATGACGAAACCGCCGCCGACAGGCGGGATGACGGTCGAAACCGGCGGGGTGAGATAGCCCTGCGGTCCGCGCAGCTTGCCGAGCCATTTCTGGTTCGGACGGATTTCGCCCAGATGTTTGCTGGGCGAAGGAATCTGACCGTAGTGACGCTGATAATAATATTGGGCCGACAGCTCTTGCGTCGGCACCATGGCGAGCGCCGCGATAGCTCCCGTGAAGGCCATGCGACGCCACACCATGACACTCTCCTACTCGGACGACGTACCCTATTCGGACTATTTGGCGTCCGAAGCCATGCGCATGCGCACAATCTTGTCCGGGCTCGTCACTTGACCGTTTTGCGACGAAGATCCCTTCTTGATCTTGTCGACGAATTCCATGCCGGACACCACTTCGCCGAACACAGTATATTGGTTGTTCAAGAACGAGGCGTCGCCGAAGCAGATGAAGAACTGCGAATTGGCCGAATCCGGCAGTTGCGAGCGGGCCATGCCAAGTGTGCCACGCTTGAACGGCGTCGCGGTGAATTCGGCGGGGATGTTGGGCAGGCTGGACTTGCCGGTGCCTGTGCCTGTCGGATCGCCGGTCTGCGCCATGAAGCCGTCGATGACGCGATGGAAAACGATACCGTCGTAGAAGCCTTGCTTCACCAGGGTCTTGATCTGCGCCACGTGTTTGGGCGCGAGATCGGGACGCAGACGAATGACGACGCGCCCGTCCTTCAAATCCAGGAACACCGTATTGTCAGGATCGCTCGCTTGGGCCGAAGCTGCTTGCGCAAAGGCCGAGGAAGCCGTGGCCGTGGCCAGCGTGGCGAGCGTAAATTGACGACGATCGATCTTCATGAATGTTCCCTTGTGAACGAAACGGAGCGGCCGGGCGATCAGCGCGCGGCGAATTTGGCCTTCAGCGCTTCGGCGACCGCGGGCGGCGTGAAGCTTGAGATATCACCGCCCATGGAAGCGATCTGACGCACCAATGTCGCGGTAATATGGCGGACTGCGGGCGAAGCCGGCAGGAATACGGTCTGAACGTCAGGGGCCATTTGGGCATTCATGCCCGCCATCTGCATTTCATAGTCCAGATCGGTGCCGTCACGCAGGCCGCGCAGCAGAATGGTGGCGCCCTTGTCCCGCGCCGCCGTCACGGCCAGGCCGGTGAACGTGGCGGTTTCAATCTGGCACCCGGTTTTGGCAGCGATATCACGGGTCGTCTCGATAATCAGCGCGGCCTTTTCCTCGACCGAGAAAAGCGGCGTTTTGCCGGGATTGATGCCGATGGCGACAATGATCTTGTCGCAGCAGACGGCGCCGGCGCGCAGCACGTCGAGATGGCCATTCGTGATAGGATCGAAGGATCCGGTGTAGAGCGCTATGCGAGTCATGGCCGGCAGACTACCTTGCTGCCCAGAGGGCGCAAGGGTGGATGCGACGCTTTACGGGGCGATTTTCGGGGGGATTCATGCGGATTTGGCTGATCATCGTCGCTAGCCTGCTCGGTGGGGCGGCCCAGGCCCAGATCCCGCCCAGTGAGCAGGAATTACTTGGCTATCGCGGGCTCATGGCTGCCGCCGCCCAGGGCGATACCGGCGCCATCAGCCAACTGGCCGGCAATCCGGAGCAACGGGAGCTGCGCGACAGTAACGGCCGCACGGCGCTGATTGTCGCGACGTTCCGCAAACAGCACGCCGCCATCAAAGCCTTGCTGGCGGCGGGGGCCAACACCGCCGCATTGGACCAACAGAAATATGATGCCGTGACCGTCGCGGCCGTCGCCGACGATCCGCAGACCTTGAAAATCCTGCTCGACGGCGGCGCCTCGGCAAAACTGATCACCAGCGTCTATGACGGCACGGCATTGATCGCCGCCGCTCACCTCGGCCACGAAGAGGTCGTACGTCTGCTGATCGCAGCCGGCGCGCCGCTCGACCACGTTAACAATCTCGGCTGGACCGCCTTGATGGAATCGATCGTGCTCGGCAACGGCGGCCCGCGCCATCAAGCGACGCTGCGCGCGCTCATGCAGGCGGGCGCCAACCCCGATATCGCCGATCAACAGGGCGTCACCCCGCTCGCTCATGCGCGGCGGCGCGGCTATACAGCCATGGTCGATATTCTGACGAAAGCCGGCGCGCGCTAGAGCAAATCACGTTTCGGTAGAAACGTGATGTTGCCTAAATCCCCTTATTTGGACGCGTCTTCACGACGCTCGATTCAGTCGAGCTGTGAAACGCTATGGAAGATCAATTGAGCCCGGCTGCGATCTTGTCGATTCCGGTTTGGGCGCAGACCTCATCCTTGTCGCCCCCCGGCGCCCCGGAAACACCGATGGAACCGACGATATCGGCGCCGGCCTTGATCGGCAGCGCGCCTTGGGCCGAGGTCACTTTGTCTAATAGCAACGGGCTTGTCGCCGTCGCATTGGCCGCGATGCGCTTGCCCATATCGCCAGATGGGATGCGGAAAATCAGCGACGTGTAGGCTTTGCGCAGGCTGTTCTCCAAAGTATGCGGGCTGACATTGTCATCGTGCAGAACGACGCGCGTGCGGCCGCTGCGATCGAGCACGGTGACCGTGACGCGAAAGCCATTCTTGCGGCAGGTTTCGAGAGCCGTCGTCGCAGCTTGCAGCGCGGCATCGAAGGACAAATTGCGTTGGCTGATCAGCACCGAAGTCTGCGCCTGGGCGCTGCCTGCCAACGCACAGAGTGAAATGGCAGCCGACGTTGCCGCGATTTTGAAGTCCATGATAGCCCCTCCGTCGCCCTCCCCAGGACGAATGAAACAAGCCTATCGTCCCTCGCGGGGTCAACAAGCGCCGCGCGGTGCTCACACGTGAATGTGATGATCAGGCCAGGAAAGACCTGAGGACGCCAGCATTCGCTGCGATGCGGCGGGCGCCGGCTTGTTCCAGCGAGGCCTTGATAGAAGGCGAGGAATGGCCACCGCCCATGAAGCCGATCACCTCCATGCCGGCCCGCCGGCCGGCGGTGACACCAGCAACGGAATCCTCGACCACGATGCAGCGCGAGGGATCGGCACCCATCTGTGAGGCGGCATAAAGAAACACGTCCGGCGCCGGCTTGCCGCGCTTCACTTGCGTGATCGAGAAAACGCCGGGCGCGAAGAAATCGATCAGGCCCGTCTTGGTCAGGTTCTTTTGCAACAGCGGCAAACGGGTCGACGAAGCAACGCAGCGCGGATGCGGGCTCTCGCGCAAAACGTCCGCCATGCCGTCGATCGCCGCCAGCTCGATATCGAAGCGGCGGCGGATTTCCGTGTCGACCCTATCGCGAAAACCTTCCGGCAGCGGCCTGCCGCTGTCGGCTTCGACACGGCGCCAGGCTTCCGCCACCGGCATGCCAGCATAGCGGCTGGCATAATCGTAGGGCGTCATGATCAGGCCGAGTTCGGCTACCGCCTCGGCGCAGACCTGGCTGGCGATCTCTTCCGAATTGATCAGCACGCCATCGCAGTCGAAGATGACGAGATCGAATCCAGCATCCGCGACAGCCATTATTCCGAACCGGCGTCCGCGTCGGCAGCGCCCGCTTCGCCCTCGTCCTCGCCGTCTTCGCCGATACGCTCGACCGAGACGACTTTCTCGCTCTCGTCGGTGCGGAAGACGATGACGCCTTGGGTGGCGCGACCGGCGATGCGAATGCCTTCGACCGGACAGCGAATGAGCTGACCGCCGTCGGTGACGAGCATGATCTGATCGCTTTCGGCGACGGTGAGCGAGGCAACGAGATCGCCGTTACGGGCATTGACCGCCATGGCGGCGATGCCCTTACCGCCGCGTCCCGCCGTACGATATTCATAGGACGAGGTGCGCTTGCCATAACCGCGCGACGAAACGGTCAGGATGACCTCTTCGAGCGCTGACAGTTCCACGTAGCGTTCTTGCGACAGAGTGAGCGCGCCGGTGGTTTCTTCGGCCTCGCCGTTCTCCGCCGGCTCGACCGCTTCCGCAGCCTCCTCGGTTTCGCCGGCAACAGCGCGACGCATGCGCAGGAAGGCCGCGCGCTCGTCGGCACTGACATCGACGTGGCGCAGGATCTCCAGCGAGATGACGACATCGCCATCGGCCAGATTGATGCCGCGCACGCCCATGGAGTCACGGCCCTTGAACACGCGCACGTCGCCCACCTGGAAGCGGATGCACTGGCCCTTGGCGGTGGTCAGCAGAACGTCGTCGTCCTCCGAACAGATCTTCACGTCGACGATGGCCTCGCCCTCGTCGATCTTCATGGCGATCTTGCCGGCGCGATTGACCTGGGCGAAGTCGCTGAGCTTGTTGCGACGGACGGTGCCACGGGTGGTGGCGAACATGACGTCGTACTTGTCCCAGCTGTCCTCATCCTCGGGGAGCGGCATGATGGTGGTGATGCGTTCGCCCTGATCGAGCGGCAGGATGTTGACCAGAGCCTTGCCGCGCGCCTGCGGCGCCGATAGCGGCAGACGCCACACCTTTTCCTTGTAGGCCTGACCGAGCGAGGAGAAGAATAGCACCGGCTGATGGGTCGAGGAGACGAACATGCGATGCACGAAATCTTCTTCGCGTGTCTGCATGCCCGAACGGCCCTTGCCGCCGCGCCGTTGTGCCCGATAGGCCGACAGCGGCACGCGCTTGACATAACCGGCGTGGGAAACGGTGACGACCATCTCCTCGCGCTGGATCAGGTCTTCATCCTCCATGTCGGCATCGGTTTCGAGGATGTTGGTGCGGCGCGGCGTGGCAAAGTTCTTGCGGACTTCCTCAAGCTCCTCGCGGATGATGGTCATCACGCGGCCGCGTGAACGCAGGATGTCGAGATAATCGGCGATTTCCACCGCCAACTTGTTCAAGGCCTCGGCGATTTCGTCGCGACCCAGAGCCGTCAGGCGTTGCAGGCGCAATTCGAGAATGGCGCGCGCTTGCGTTTCCGACAGGCGATAAGTGCCATCGGCATTCATCGCATGGTTGGGATCGGCGATCAGCTCGATCAACGGCGCCATGTCTTTCGCCGGCCAATCGCGGCCCATCAAAGCTTCGCGCGCCGTCGCCGCATCGGGCGAGGTGCGGATAAGGCGGATGACCTCGTCGATATTGGCGACCGCGATAGCGAGACCGACCTGCACATGGGCGCTGTCGCGCGCCTTGCCGAGCAGGAACTTCGTGCGGCGGGTGACGACCTCCTCGCGGAAGTCGAGGAAGGCGCGCAGAAAGTCGGAGAGGTTGAGCGTCTCCGGGCGACCGCCATTCAAAGCGATCATGTTGGCGCCGAAGGTCGACTGCAATTGCGTGTAGCGCCAGAGCTGGTTCAGCACCACCTCGGCCACCGCATCGCGCTTGATCTCGATGACGACGCGCATGCCGTCGCGGTCGGATTCGTCGCGCAGATCGGAAATACCTTCGATGCGCTTCTCGCGCACCAGTTCGGCGATCTTCTCGATCAGCGCCGCCTTGTTCACCTGATAGGGAATCTCGGTGAAGATGATGGCTTCGCGTTCGCGGCGCAGTTCCTCGACGTGATATTTGCCGCGCACCAGGATCGAACCGCGACCGAGGTGATAGGCCGAGCGGATGCCTCCACGCCCGAGGATCGAACCGCCGGTCGGGAAATCGGGACCGGGAATGATTTCGATCAGCTCGTCGATGGTGATCTGCGGCTTTTCCATCATCGCCAGCACGCCGTCGATGACTTCGCCAAGATTGTGCGGCGGAATGTTCGTCGCCATGCCGACGGCGATACCGCCAGCACCATTGACGAGCAGATTGGGATATTTGGCCGGCAGAACCACCGGCTCTTCGAATTCGCCCGAATAGTTCAGGGTGAAGTCGACCGTGTCCTTGTCGAGATCGTCGAGCAGCGGCAGCGCCGACTTGTCGAGGCGCGCTTCGGTGTAACGTTCGGCCGCCGCCTTGTCGCCGTCGACCGAGCCGAAATTGCCCTGGCCGTCGATGAGAGGCAGACGCATCGAGAACGGCTGCGCCAGGCGCACCAAGGCATCGTAGATCGCGAGGTTGCCGTGCGGATGGTATTTACCCATCGTGTCGCCGGTGACGCGCGCCGATTTCTTGTGCGGTTTATCGGGCGTGAAGCCATTCTCATACATCGTGTAGAGAATGCGGCGATGCACGGGCTTCAAGCCGTCGCGCACGTCGGGCAACGCGCGACTGACGATCACGCTCATGGCGTAATCGAGATAGCTGCGCTGCATCTCGTCGACGATGGAAACGGGACGAATGTCTGAACCGGGCTGGTCGGCGCCGGTCGGATCTTGCGGGTCGGTAGGATCGGCCAAAGCGGTGTTGGTCCAAGGACTGAGAATCGAATAGCGCAATCTATCCGAAACGGCCGCGAAAAGCCAATTTCAAGCCTCGCTTTCGGCTCGATTTATATCAAATAATTCAATGCGTTACAGCCGACAAAAATGAGGGCGAAAAAGCCGCGCCCGGAAGCCTCTAACGGGCGAGGAATTCCGCGATTTGAGGGCCCAATTTGCCTAAGCCCAGAACGCCGTTCAGATGCCCAAAATCGCCCTCGATCTGAGCCGTTTCGACGGACGTGCCGTTGGCGGCGATGGTCTTGGCCGTGCGCTCGACCCACTCGGCGGCGAAGACCTGATCGCTGGGCGCATAGAGTACCAAGGCGCGGGCCTTGATGCGCTTGAGGCCTTCTGCGGCGCTCGTGGCGCCCGCACCACGGCCCGGAATGAAGCTCTGGTTGGCCTTGACCAGATAGAGGAAGTGGTTCGCGTCGGAAACAGCGACACGGCCAGCCGCGGCCTCCTCCAGCACCTCTTCGATGCGATAGCGATTGTCGAGGGCGGCCAGGGGATCGCGCGCCTCCTGCGCCCAGCGTGGGCCGATGTATTTCTCAGCCCAGTGCCAGTGATTGGCATGCAGGGTGACGATCTTCAGCGCCTGGGTGAGGCCCTGAAGCGGCGGCTGGCGGCCATAATAGTCGCCGCCGTTCCAGTTCGGGTCGACACGGATGGGCGAGGCCCAGACATCGAGCCAGGCGGTCAACCACGGGCCGGAATCGGCGGCCGCGATCACCGGGATGATGCGGTCCATCATGTCCGGGAAGCTCGCCGCCCACTCATAGGTCTGCAAACCGCCCATGGACGGCCCCATCACCGCGTGCAGATGAGCGATACCGAGATGGTCGAGCAGCGCTTTCTGCACCCGCACGAAGTCGGCGATCGTGACGAAGGGAAACGACAGGCCATAGGGCTTGCCGGTGGCCGGATCGGTGCTCGCCGGCCCTGTCGTCGTCACCGTCGGATCATAGGCGCTGAGATTGACCAGCGTGTCGCTGGAAACGACGAAATAGCGATCGGTGTCGATCGCTTTGCCGGGACCGATCAGATAGTCCCAATAGCCGGGCAGAACATCGCTTTCGCGGTAGCGCCCGGCGGCATGGCTGGTGCCGGAGAAATAATGGCAGACGAGGATCGCATTGGAGCGATCGGCGTTCAGCGTGCCATAGGTCTCATAGCCGACCCGCACGTCGAAGATCGTGGCGCCACCGACCGTCTCGAGGCGCGGCAGTTCAAAGACGCGTTTCTCGACGATCATGGGGGCGCGGCGCCGCGATCGAGCGGGCGACTAGAACGGAATGTCGTCGTCGATCGGCGCCGGAGCGCGGCTGCCGCCACCACCGCCACCGCCGCCCGAGGAGACGCGGCGCTGTTCCATCGGCGAGGAACGGCCGAAATCGCCGCCGCTGCCGCCGCCATAAGAACCGCCGCCTTCGCTGTCGCGACGGCTGTCGAGCAAGGTCAACTCACCGCGAAAACGTTGCAGCACGACTTCTGTCGACTTGCGCTGATTGCCGTCCTTGTCGGTGTATTCGCGGGTCTGCAATTGGCCCTCGAGATAAACCTTCGTGCCCTTCTTGCAATATTGCTCGGCGATCTTGCCCAGGGCCTCATTGAAAATGACGATGTTGTGCCATTCGGTCCGATCCTTGCGCTCGCCGGTGGCTTTGTCGCGCCAGGATTCCGTCGTGGCGATGGAAAAATTGACGACCGGATCTCCATTGCCGGTGCGCCGCACTTCCGGATCACGGCCAAGATTGCCGATCAGAATGACCTTATTGACGCTGCCCGCCATAACGCTCTCCATTGCCTAGGTCACGACGATTTGGATCTCGGGCGATCCAAAGTCATGAAACTCATCTGCTCGTATCATCGGAACGGGGCATCAATCGGCTTGAGCCTTCGCATCCCACTCCCGGCGGCGCCGTTCAACGGCCCGCCACAAACCCCTGTCGTAAACTGTCCGGGGGCCGGCCGTGAGCGCCGCCTGGATGCCAGAGCCCGTTGTCCACAGCGCTCGACAGTTCCGGATCAATGTTCTATATTTGTTCTAGTCTATTCGTATCCGCGTTGCAAGCACTGACAGAAACGAGCACCTATATAGGGAAGCTTGTGAATATCTGGGCCGCGACTTTGGATGCGACATGGCATTGCCCAAGCTGCAGCCTACATTCACGGAACCCTATCCGCCGGACCGCCCCATGAAAGACGCTAAGCCGCGCGCCAAAACCGCGCGCAGCCCGAAATCCCAATCGGCTGCCCCTGCTGCCAAAACACCGTCCCTGCCCGGCCTCGGCCGAACAGTGGCCGCTCCCGTCGACATGCGCTCGATCACCGTGCGCGGCGCGCGCGAGCACAATCTCAAGAACGTCGATTTGACCATTCCGCGCGACAAGCTGGTGGTATTCACCGGCCTGTCGGGCTCGGGCAAGTCGTCGCTCGCCTTCGACACGATCTATGCCGAGGGCCAGCGTCGCTATGTCGAATCGCTGTCGGCCTATGCCCGGCAGTTCCTGGAGATGATGCAGAAGCCGGACGTCGACCAGATCGACGGCCTGTCGCCCGCCATTTCCATCGAACAGAAGACCACGTCGAAGAATCCGCGCTCCACCGTCGGCACGGTGACCGAGATTCACGACTATATGCGCCTGCTCTGGGCGCGCGTCGGCATTCCCTATTCGCCGGCGACGGGCCTGCCGATCGAAAGCCAGACGGTGAGCCAGATGGTCGACCGGGTGCTGGCGCTGCCGGAGAAATCGCGGCTCTATCTGCTGGCGCCGGTGGTGCGGGGACGCAAGGGCGAATTCCGCAAGGAAATCGCCGAATATATGAAGCGCGGTTTCCAGCGCCTCAAGGTCAACGGCACCTATTACGAGATCGCCGACGCGCCGACGCTCGACAAGAAGTTCAAGCACGAGATCGACGTGGTGGTGGACCGTATCGTCGTCCGGCCGGACATTGCCGCGCGGCTGGCGGAATCCATCGAGACGGCGCTGGAATTGGCCGATGGCATTGCCGTGGTCGAATTCGCCGACGAGAAGGACGCCAAGGGCGAGCCGAAGCGCATTCTATTCTCCTCGAAATTCGCTTGTCCGGTCTCCGGCTTCACCATCCCGGAGATCGAACCGCGTCTGTTCTCGTTCAACAATCCGTTCGGCGCCTGCCCGGTCTGTTCCGGCCTTGGCTTCGAACAGAAAATCGATTCCGATCTGGTTGTACCCGATGGCAAAGTGACCTTGCGCAAGGGCGCCATCGCGCCCTGGGCCAAGTCGTCATCGCCTTATTATCTCCAGACCCTGGAAGCGCTGAGCAAGCACTACAAGTTCCGCCTCGACGAGCCGTGGGACAATCTGTCGAAGAAGGCGCGCGACGTCATCTTGTTCGGCTCAGGCGAAGACGAGGTCAAATTCGCCTATGACGACGGGCTGCGTTCCTATCAGGTGAAGAAGCCGTTCGAAGGCGTGGTGCGCAATCTGGAACGGCGCTATCTCGAAACGGAAAGCGAATGGGCGCGCGAGGAAATCGGCCGTTACATGGCCGACACGCCGTGCGCCGCCTGCGAAGGCCATCGCCTGAAACCGGAAGCGCTCGCCGTGAAGATCGACGGCAAGCATATTGGCGAGATCGCCCAGCTCTCCGTGCGCCATGCGGCGCAATGGGCCATGGACCTGCCGCAGCATCTCGACAAGAAGCGCAACGAGATCGCCGGGCGTATCCTCAAGGAAATCCGCGAACGCCTGATCTTCCTGGTCGACGTCGGCCTCGACTATCTGACTTTGGCGCGCAACGCGGGCTCGCTATCGGGCGGCGAGAGCCAACGCATTCGCCTGGCCTCGCAGATCGGCTCAGGCCTGACGGGCGTGCTCTATGTGCTCGACGAACCGTCGATCGGCCTGCATCAGCGCGACAATGCACGACTGCTCGACACGTTGCGCCGACTGCGCGACCTCGGCAATACGGTCATCGTCGTCGAACATGACGAGGACGCCATTCTGACGGCCGACTATGTGGTCGATGTCGGCCCAGGCGCTGGCATCCATGGCGGCCGCATCGTCTCGGAAGGCACGCCCGAGCACATCCTCAACGACCCGAAATCGCTGACCGGCGATTATCTCACCGGCCGCAAATCGGTGATGGTGCCCCGCGCAAGGCGTAAGCCGCAGCCGGGACGCAAGCTGAAAGTGGTCGGCGCGCGCGGCAACAATCTGAAGAATGTCGATGCGGAAATCCCGCTCGGCACCTTCACCTGCATCACCGGCGTGTCCGGCGGCGGCAAGTCGACTTTGATCATCGACACGCTGTACAAAGCCGTGGCGCGCAAGCTCAACGGCGCGCTGGAACATCCGGCGCCGCATGACAAAATCGAGGGCATCGAACATCTCGACAAGGTAATCGACATCGACCAGTCGCCGATCGGACGCACGCCGCGCTCCAATCCGGCGACCTATACGGGCGCCTTCACGCCGACCCGCGAATGGTTCGCCGGCCTGCCGGAAGCCAAGGCGCGCGGCTATCAGCCGGGCCGCTTCTCCTTCAACGTCAAGGGCGGGCGCTGCGAAGCCTGCCAGGGCGACGGCGTCATCAAGATCGAAATGCACTTCCTGCCCGACGTCTACGTCACTTGCGACGTGTGCAAGGGCAAGCGCTACGATCGCGAGACCCTGGAAGTGAAATATCGCGAACGTAGCATCGCCGACGTGCTCGACATGACCGTCGAGGAAGCCCGCCAGGTGTTCAAGGCGGTGCCGACGATCCGCGAGAAGATGGAGACCTTGGCACGCGTCGGCCTCGATTATATTAAGGTCGGCCAGCAGGCGACGACGCTCTCGGGCGGCGAAGCGCAACGCGTCAAACTATCGAAGGAATTGTCGCGCCGCTCGACCGGACGCACGCTCTATATCCTCGACGAGCCGACCACCGGCCTGCATTTCCACGACGTCAAGAAACTTCTGGAAGTGCTGCACGAGCTGGTCGATCAGGGCAATACGGTTGTCGTCATCGAGCACAATCTCGAAGTGATCAAGACGGCCGACTGGGTGATCGACCTTGGTCCCGAGGGCGGCGACGGCGGCGGCGAAATCGTCGCCACCGGCACGCCCGAGGATATCGTCAAGAATCCGCGTTCGCACACCGGCCGGTTCCTCAAGGAGGTGCTGGCGCGCCGGCCCATCGCGGCCGCTGAGAAGAACGAGAAGGTGAGCAAGCAGGCGGCGGAGTAAGCGCCGCCTGCCCTTCTCGTGGGCCACGCCCAACATTGAAATGCCGCGTGAAACAGCGCAGGTTCCGACTCAAAAAGACGCGTCTTCGGTCGCGCCACGAAGAGTTGGGAGGACAGCATGTTTGCCGGCACGTTCAAATCTGGCCTGATCGGCCTCGTCGCAACCTTTACCGCGCCCTTGGGTGCCAGTGTCGCGTTGGCGCAGAGCCATCCGGTCTATTATCCCCTCGGCCCGGCCAAGGGCGTCTACTACAAGCCCGATCAGGGCACCGCGCGCGTCGGCGTGCTGGTGATGCATCGCACGGTCAATTTCCTTTCGCACCCCGCCTGCACCGAACTCCCCAAGCGCGGCTTTGCCGTGCTGTGCATGAACTCGCGGTTCGACAACAATGAAGTGCGTGTCGTCTGGGAACAGACGGCGCTCGATGTCAAAGCCGGCGTCGAATTTCTCAAGCGCCAGCCGGGCATCGAAAAAGTGATCTTGTTCGGCCACAGCGGCGGCGCGCCGACAATGGCGTTCTATCAGGCGGTCGCCGAGAACGGCGTCGGTTTCTGCAAGGACCCGCAGCGGCTGACAAAATGTGGTGACGAACTCGCCAGCCTGCCGCCAGCCGATGGCCTCGTCTTCGCCGATGCCCACCCCGGCTATCCGATGACGACCTTGCGCGGCTTCAACGGCTCGGTCATCAACGAGGAGACCGGCGAGATCGACCCTTCGCTCGATCCCTTCGATCCCAAGAACGGCTACAATCCCAACGGCCGCTCGATCTATTCGGAAGATTTCCAGAAGCGCTATTTCATGGCCCAATCAACGCGCATGAACAAGCTCATCGACAAGGCGCTGGCAATCAAAGCGCGCATGGCCGAAGGCAAATATCTCACCCGCGACAATGATATTTTCGTCGTGCCCATGGCCGGCAATCCGGTGGGCGGACCAGGCGGCACGGGCTCGCTGCATGTGCTCGATCCGCACATCGCCAGCATCATGAGCACGGCGCGGCCGGAGAAACTGCTTCGCAACGACGGGACGATCGAAACCAGGGTGATCGCCTCGGTGGCAGCACCCGATCCGCGCTCGCGCGAAACCAACCGTGCTTTCGATACCGGCACGAAGGTCTACAGCGTCAATTCCTTCCTCAGCGCCAATGCCATCCGCTCGACCAATTCGCTTGACGGCATCGATCAGTGTTCGAGCAACAATTCGACAGTCTGCGCGGTGCGGGTGATCAGCGTACCGCAGATGTATGCGGCGATGGGCGCCGCCAATTTCGTGCGCGACAACGAAATGACCTTCGACGAGGCCAAGACCAAGGACAAGGATTATGTGATCATCGAGGGCGCGACGCACGGGTTCACGCCCTGCACGGCCTGCGAGCCCACCAAGGGCCAGTATTCGAATACGATGAGAAACCTGTTCGACTATGTGGCGAATTGGATCAATGCGCGTTTCTAGCGAACGTAGTCGGGATCACCGGGCTGCGCATAGGCGCTCGAACCGAAAAAAGCGACCGGCCCGTAGTGCGCGTGCGCCGGCTTCGGCCGGGACGGACGTGGCGTATCGCGGATGACGATATATCGGCTTTGCGCGTCCTGGCCCTGGGCCGTCACGCGGGGGATGGGATGCGTGGCAAGAGCGGTCGACGTGCCAGCCAGGCACAATACCGCTGCCGTGACAAGAGCATTCATGTCCAGATGCCTTCAACCATTTGGAACAACAAACAGCTAAGCTGTCGTCCAATTGTCAAAAATCTGACATGAAATCGTAGCTAAAAGATGGAAACCAGCCCCTTATCGGCGGAATCTTCTATCGCAGCCCCGCGTTGATCTTGTCCAGCGCCGCGCTGCCCGGCACCAGATCGGTATCGTTCAGGCGGTTCAACGGCTTCAATACCGTGTTGAGATTGGCGTGCAGATCATCCGGCTCGTCGTCGAGGAAGATGAGACCAGTGGCGATCTCGCCGCGCGACTGCACCCGGTGCAGCGCGTTGATGGCAGCGCCCCGGTCGCGCACGTCGTGGTCCGCGGCAAGCTTGTGCAGCTTGATCGTCGAGCCGTCGTGCAGTTTCACCTCTTCCACCGTGCCCGGCGCATAATCGGCAGTGATCGGCGCCTGGCCGGTGATGAAATCGAGCGTGTTGAGCGCCGCATTATGGGCGCGCACATAGTCGAAACTCTTGGTCGAGCCGTCGTGATTGTTGAAGGCAACACAGGGCGAGATGCAATCGATGAAGGCCGCGCCCTTATGTTCGATGGCCGCCTTGATCAGCGGTACGAGCTGGCCCTTGTCACCGGAGAAAGAGCGCGCCACGAAAGTCGCACCTAGCTGCAGCGCCATCGCGACGAGATCGATCGGCGAATCCGTATTGGCGACACCCTTTTTGCTCTTCGAACCCTTGTCGGAGGTCGCCGAGAACTGGCCTTTGGTGAGGCCGTAAACGCCATTGTTCTCGACGATATAGACCATGTTGACGCCGCGCCTGATGGCGTGGGCGAACTGGCCGAAGCCGATGGAGGCGCTGTCACCGTCGCCCGACACGCCAAGATAAAGCAATTCACGATTCGCCATATTGGCGCCGGTGAGCACCGAGGGCATGCGCCCGTGCACGGTGTTGAAGCCATGCGACTGGCCAAGAAAATAGGTCGGCGTCTTCGACGAACAGCCGATGCCTGAGAGCTTGGCAACCCGGTGCGGCTCGATGGCGAGTTCGAAACAGGCCTTGATGATCGCACCAGAGATCGAGTCATGGCCGCAACCAGCGCAGAGTGTCGAAATCGGCCCTTCATAATCGCGATGGGTGAAGCCCAGCGAATTGGTCTCGATATCGGGATGATGAAATTTCGGCTTGGGCAGATAGGTCACGGGATCGCCCTCTCCTTGATCTGATTGACGGCTTCGCCGATCGCCTTGTCGATGAAGCGGGCGGTGATCGGATTGCCGTCGTAATGCACGATGGGCATGAGCTGCGCCGGATCGATGCCGCATTCGACCAGGAGCAAGGTGCGCAATTGCCCATCCTTGTTCTGCTCGACCACGAAGACGCGTTCATGGGCGGCGATAAAGTCGGTCACCTCGCGCGAGAACGGGAAACCGCGCACGCGCAGAAGATCGAGATGGATGCCGCGCGCCGCCAGCATGGCGGCCGCCTCATTCATCGCTGGCGCTGTGGAGCCATAATAAATGACGCCGAGATCCGTCTTGCGGCTGGCCGGCCGCGCTACGGGCGCCGGCACGAGCCCTTTCGCCGTGTCGAACTTTTTGGCCAGTCGCTCCATATTGTCGATATAATCTGGTCCCTCTTCCGAATAGCGCGCATAGCGATCCTTGGTGGTGCCGCGCGTGAAGTAGGCGCCGCGCTTGGGATGGGTGCCGGGCAAGGTGCGATAAGGAATGCCGTCGCCATCGACATCGAGATAACGGCCGAATTCCTTGCCGGCTTCCAGCTCCTGCGCGGTCATCACCTTGCCGCGATCGAGCTGGCGTTTGTCGTCCCATTTGAAAGGCGCGCACAAGCGATGGTTGGAGCCGATATCGAGATCGAGCATGACGAAGATCGGCGTCTGCAATCGATCGGAGAGATCGAAGGCGAGAGCGCCGAATTCGAAGGCCTCATAGGGGTCTTCGGGGAACAGCAACACGTGCTTGGTGTCGCCATGGGAGGCATAGGCGCAGGATAAGACGTCCGATTGCTGCGTGCGCGTCGGAATGCCTGTCGAAGGCCCGCCACGCTGCACGTCGAACAGGACGACAGGGATTTCGGCGAAATAGGCCAACCCCAAAAATTCCTGCATCAGCGAAATGCCGGGACCGGACGTAGCGGTAAAGGCGCGCGCGCCGTTCCAGCCCGCGCCCACCACCATGCCGATGGAGGCAAGCTCATCCTCCGCCTGGACGATGGCGAATTTGTTCTGGCCGGTGTCCTTATCGACACGCAGGCGCTTGCAATAGCCCATGAAGAACTCGGCCAAAGAGGTCGAGGGCGTGATCGGATACCAGGCGCACACACTGGCGCCGCCATAGACCGCGCCAAGCGCCGCCGCCTGATTGCCTTCCACGAAAATGCGATCGCCGACATTGTCCGCCCGGCGCACCCGCAAGCCGATCGGGCATTCGAAATGCGCCAGCGCGTAATCTCGGCCCAGATGCAGGGCCTCATGATTGGGCGCGATCAGCTTTTCCTTGCCCTTGAACTGTTCGTCGATCAGCTTCTCGACCTCGGCGAAATCGATATCGAGCAAAGCCGCCAGTGCGCCGACATAAACGATGTTCTTGAACAATTGGCGCTGGCGCGCGTCGGTGTAGCGCTTGTTGCAGATTTCCGTGAGGGGCACGCCGATGATGGTGAGGTCGTCGCGGAATTGCGACTTCGGGATCGGACGCGAGGAATCGTAGAAAATATAGCCGCCTGGTTCGATGCCGGCGATATCGTCGGCCCAGGTCTGCGGGTTCATCGCGACGAGCAGATCGGTGCCGCCGCGTGCGCCCAGATTGCCGGCTTCGCTGACCCGAACCTCATACCAGGTCGGCAGCCCCTGGATGTTGGAAGGGAAGATGTTGCGCGGCGTGACCGGCACACCCATGCGGATGATGGAACGGGCAAAGAGCTGGTTGGCGCTTGCCGATCCCGAACCGTTGACGTTGGCAAAACGGACGACGAAATCGTTTACGCTCTGGATCGGCATGATGGCCCTGCGTGTGTCATTTCAAGATAGAATTTCTGCATATCCCACGCGCCGGTGGGGCAGCGCTCGGCGCATAGGCCACAATGCAGACAGACGTCTTCGTCCTTCACCATCACACGATGGGTCTTAAGCGAACCGGAGACGTAGAGATCCTGCGACGTATTGGGCGCCGGCGCGTTGAGCCTGTGGCGAAGCTCGCCTTCCTCACCATTGGTGGTGAAGGTGATGCAGTCCATCGGGCAAATATCGACGCAGGCATCGCACTCGATGCAGAGCTTGTCGGTGAACACCGTCTGTGCGTCGCAATTGAGGCAGCGCTGTGCTTCGGCAAAGCCGAGTTTCACATCGAAGCCAAGTTCGACCTCGGTGCGAATGTCCTTCAGCGCAATCTCGGCATCCTTCAGCGGCACTTTGTAGCGCAGGTCGTTGGCGACCGCGTTGTCATAGCTCCACTCATGGATGCCCATTTTCTGACTGACGAGGTTGGTCAGCGGTGACGGCCGCTGCTCGATGTCCTCGTCATGGAGCATCTTGTCGATCGACACCGCCGCCTCATGGCCATGGGCCACGGCGGTGATGATGTTCTTCGGGCCGAAAGCCGCATCGCCACCGAAGAACAGGCCTTTCACCGTCGATTGATAGGTGACGGGATCGACCACTGGCATGCCCCAGTGATCGAAAGCAATGCCGATGTCCTTTTCGATCCAGGGGAAGGCATTCTCCTGCCCCACAGCCATCAGTACGTCATCGCACTCGATCACCACGTCCGGCTCGCCGGTCGCCACCAGATCGCGGCGGCCCTTGGCATCACGCACCGCCTTCACCTTCTCGAAGACGACGCCGGTGAGCCGGCCGCCCGCATGGTTGAAGGCTTTCGGCACCAGATAGTTCATGATGGGGATGCCTTCATGCATGGCATCCTCCTTCTCCCAGGGCGAGGCTTTCATCTCCTCGAAGCCCGAGCGCACGACGACCTTCACATCCTCGCCGCCGAGACGACGGGACGAGCGGCAGCAGTCCATGGCGGTGTTGCCGCCACCGAGCACGATGACCCGCTTGCCGATCTTGTCGATATGGCCGAAGGAGACGCTCGATAGCCAGTCGATGCCGATATGGATATTGGCTGCGGCCTCCTGGCGGCCGGGCACGTCGAGATCACGCCCGCGCGGCGCGCCGGTGCCGACGAAAACGGCGTCATAGCCCTCGTCCAGGATCGCCTTGAGGCTGTCGATCCGCCTGTGGCGGAAGGTGACGCCGAGATCGAGCACATAGCCGACCTCCTCGTCGATCACCGTTTCCGGCAGACGGAATTTCGGGATCTGCGTGCGCATGAAACCGCCAGCCTTCGGGTCCTGATCGAAGACCGTCACGTCATAGCCGAGCGGCACGAGATCGCGCGCCACCGTCAGCGATGCTGGGCCGGCGCCGATGCAGGCGATGCGCTTGCCATTCCTCTTCGCTGGCTGGGGCATCAGCCCGCGCACGTCGCTTTTATAGTCGGCGGCGACGCGCTTGAGCCGGCAGATGGCGACCGGCTCTTCCTCGACACGGCCGCGGCGGCAGGCCGGCTCGCAGGGCCGGTCGCAGGTGCGTCCCAAAATGCCGGGGAAGACGTTCGACTTCCAGTTGATCATATAGGCGTCGGAGTAACGGCCTGCGGCAATCAACCGAATATATTCGGGGACTGGCGTGTGGGCTGGACAGGCCCATTGGCAATCGACGACCTTGTGAAAGTAGGCGGGATCCGTGATTTCGGTAGGCTTCACGCTTCACCTTTTATCGCCGTCCCCAGCCGCTTTTGTTAGTTGTTTAAATTGTCATCAAAACGGTCACGGCGCAGTTTTTGTTTGAGAATCTTTCCCGCCGAACAGGTGCGCGACGGGTTGTCGCAGGGTGTTCCAAGCCCTGGGCACAGTCAAGGCAAGGGGTTGGACAAGGCCCATCCAGGGCGCCCCTCCACGATCACATTTGCTTCAAGAGTCTCGATTGTTCGTGATGTTGCGATGCGGGATGAAGCGCGATTGACGGGTGCCCTGCCCCGGTAGCGTTTCACAAGACGCATCCAAATAAGAGGATCTAAGCAAAATCACGTTTCTACCGAAACGTGATTTGCTCTAGTAATCATCGTCGCAGGTGGAAGAACCACCGCATCATAACGAGGGAGGAAACATGTCATCCGCGCGCCTGACGAAACGCGTCTTTGCCTTCGCCGCCAGCCTGGTCGGCTTTGCCGCCATGGGCTTCCTGCCGGCGGCTGCCCAACCAGCCGCCTGGCCGCAGCGCGCGGTCAAATTCATCGTTCCCTTCGGCGGCGGCGCTGGCGCTGACATCAGCGCCCGATTGGTGGCAGAGCGACTGCAACAGCGCTGGGGCAAGCCGGTCATCATCGAGAACCGGCCCGGCGGCGATGGCCTGGTGGCGATCAGCGCTTTCATGAGCGCCAATGACGATCACGTGCTGATGTACGCGTCCGCCGGTTCGTTCACGGTGCATCCGTTCCAGTACGACAAGCTGCCCTACGATTTCAAAGCCGACATGCTGCCCATCGCGCAGGTCACCAATACGATCCTGGCCATCGGCGTGCCGGCGGAGTCGAAGATCACCAGCCTGAAAGAGATGGTCGCCCAGATGAAGGCCGCGCCCGGCAAGTTCAACGTGGCACTGGTCCCGGGCATCACCGAGCTGGTCTTCGACGGCTTCGTCAAAAAGGAAGACGTGTCGGTGACGAAAGTGCCGTATCGCAACATCGTCGAAGGGGTCAACGATCTGTCCGTCGGCCGCCTGCAGATGATGATGGCCGCCTATGCCATCCTGCAACCGGGCATCGAGGGCAAGACCGTGCGTCCGCTGGCGGTTGCCGGCCGCGATCGCTTCTCCGGAGCGCCGGATCTGCCGACGGCGCGCGAAGCCGGCGTGCCCTCGCTGGAGATGGAAGGTCTGGTCGGTCTCTTGGGCCCGAAGATGATGCCGCTCGAGCTGCGCGAGCGGATCGGCAATGAAGTGGTGGATGTGATCAAGGATCCGGCCATCGCGGCGAAACTGGTGGCGACCGGCCAGGCCGTCAATCCAGGTGGCGCCCGGGCCTTCGCGGCTTCCATCCAGCAGCAGATCGATCAGGTGACGGAAATCGCGAATCTGGTCGGCATGAAGCGCAGATAACCGCGTTTATTCGGCATCGTCCTCGCCGGCCGCGTCGGTCTTCCGCCGCCGCGGTTTCGGCTTGGACAGCTCCGCTGGCTGTTCGGACAAGACGGTCAGAGCCTTGATGAACCCGGCTCTGAGGTCAGCCGGCAGAAGCTGCATGACCCGGCGATGCACGTTGTAGGCGCCGGGAATCGCCCGGCGGACGGTGGCCGTACCTTTCGGCGTAATGAACAAAGCATCGACGCGCTGGTCATGATGCGCGCGCTCGCGGGTGAGCATGCCGCGCTTGACCAGACGATCGACCATGGCGCTCAAGGTGCTGCGGTCGATCCCGACCTTCTGCACGAAATCGATCTGCGCGCAGCCAGGTTCCTGCAAAATCGCAAGCAGAAGCGAGAACTGCGGCGAGGACATTTCGCGGCCGATCTCTTCCACATAGATCGCCGCCGTCCGCTGCTGGGCGCGACGCAGCAGATGGCCGACATTGTAGGACAGGTCGATCTCCTCGTCCTCGATGGACGTTTCACTGGCCCGTCGTTTCATGCGCCGCTCAACCTCATCTGTCTGGCGCCCCCTCTGCCCTGTCGATACTCGCGCCGCGCCAGCGCCAAGGCAAGAATACCCTTGTTGCGGGCACTTCCCATAAGACGTTGCAAACGCGCCGCCTGATCAATCCCAGATGCTGGTATCGCCTGCGGCGATGAAATCACCATTGGCGAATTTGGCGTCGCGCTTGCCATAGAGAAAGGCTGCACCGTCGGGTTCGCGCACGTCGCCACCGGCGGCGCGCAGGATCGCATGTCCCGCCGCCGTATCCCATTCCATGGTGCGGCCGGCGCGGACATAGACATCAGCCAAGCCTTCGGCGATCTCGCAGAATTTAAGCGAGGAACCGACCGGCCGGCGCTCGGCGATCGGCAGAGCACTCAACAGCCGTTCCGTCTCCGCGTTCATATGCGACCGGCTGGCCATGGCCACCAGCCCTTTAGCCGGTCGTTGGCGCGCCTTGATGTCACGACGGTGGCGCGCTTGCGCCAGCTTGGCTCCGGCCAGTACATCGGCCGTAACCGCCTTATCGGCGCCCAGCCAAATCTTCCCAAGCGCTGGAGCGAAGATCACACCCAGAACCGGCACGCGCGCTTCGATAAGCGCGATATTGACGGTGAACTGGCCGTTGCGGGCAATGAAATCCTTCGTGCCGTCAAGCGGATCGACCAGGAGGAACGCCCCATCCACCTGCGGCAGACGGCCGGCAGAACAGGCCTCCTCGGCGGCGATCGGGACGCCCGGCAGCAAGGTCGCCAGCGCTTTCTCGATCAGCGCTTCCGCCTCTACGTCGGCCTGCGTTACCGGGCTGCCGTCGTCCTTGTGCGCGGTGTCAGGCTTTTCGTAGTGGGCGAGGATACAAATCCCGGCCTGCAAGGCGATGTCGGCCATCGCCTCCACCAGCGCCCAATCCCCCGCTCTTCCCCCAACGCTTGCCACCGTCTTGACCCTGTCTTCGGCGCCTCGATTCGCCGATTATGACAGAACATCAGAGCGGCAACACCGGCTCATTGGTCGCAATCAATGACAATTGTTCGGCATCGAAACGGACGATCTTGCCGCACAACCCCGCCGTCAGGCAGCCGAACCAGACCGCTTCGTTGAGGCCGGTATCGCTGCGGCGAATGTCGAGCGCGCCATCGAATTCGACAAAGCGATAGCTACCGCGCACCGGATGCACGGTGACGTTGGGCGCACGGCCCGCCGCTGCGACGAGCGGCGCGAACTCGGGCACGTCAAGAACAAAGAAGCCGGTCATGCCGGATGCAACTCCTGATGAGCGATGACGTGCTCGGCCTTGGCGCGCCAGAGCTGTTCGATATTGCTCCAGCGGCCGGTGTCCTCAAGCTGCATGGCCGTTTCAATCGTCAGACCGGCATCGACGGCATCGGGCGTTTCGACGTCGCGCAGAGTGCGCGCGATTTCCAGCGGGTAGAAATTCGGATCGCGGAAATATATCGACTCGATGACCTCGTGGGTCACCGACTGGCTGACGCGCACGCCATGATCTTCCAACCGCTTCTGCCACGCCAGCAATTCCGTTTCGCTTTCGACACGCCAGGCCGTGTGATTGGCCATGGCCATATAGCCGCGCGGCACCACCAGTTCCGGCGGCTGCTGCGTGCCGATGTAGTAGAAGAAGGCGATCGTGCTTTCGTTGCCGCTGTCGAAGAAGAAATGCAGGAAGTCGGCATGTTCTTCCTTCTCGCGGCCCCAGCCCTTGGCGGTGATGGCATGCACCAGCGGCAGGCCCAGGATGTCGCGATAGAAATGCACGGTCTCGCGCAATTTCCATGTCGGACGGGCGGTGTGATCGACACCATGCAGGCGCGGCGCCGATTGCAGGGACAGGGACATGCGGACCTCCTTGAGTGGTGGCTTCACATCCTTCTTTACATCATCGAAGATTATTTTACAATAGCGTCAAATCACTCCCCTGGACCAACACAGGATGATCGCCGTGCCCCGCAACGCCCAGCCTGCCGCTCCCGCCTCGGTTCCTGCCAGCAAAGCCTTGCTGCGGCAGGCCATTCTGACCGCCGCCTCGCGGCTGTTCGCGGCCAACGGCTTTGCCGGCACAAGTCTGCAGAACATCGCCGACGAGATCGGCGTCACCCGGCCGGCGCTTTATTATTACTTCCGCAGCAAGGACGAGATTCTGGCCTCGCTTGTCGAGGATATCACCATCGGCGCCTTGAAGCGCTCGGCGCAGATCGAGGCGCGCTCCAGCAATTCGCCGACCGCCAGCCTGCGGCAAATGGTGATGGCGCAAGCGCGCTGGATCATGCAGCATCCGCTCGAATTCCGCGTGTTGCTGCGAACGGAAAACTATCTCTCCGACAAGGCCAAAGCGGTTCAGGATACGGCCAAGCGCGGCATTCTCACCGCTTTCGCCCGCATCATCGAGGCAGGTGTCGCCAAAGGCGAATTCCGCCCGGTCGATCCCCATATGGCGGCACTGGCCCTGCTCGGCATGTGCAATTGGTCGGCCTTCTGGTTTTCCAGCGACGGCCGCAAGAGCGCCGATGAGATCGCCGAGACCATGGCGGAGATGGCGGTGAACTCCATCCGCCCCGCGCGCGAGAACGGCAAGGATGCCGGCAATCTCTCCGCCCTCCTCGCGCAATGGCGTGAAGACATCGACATTTTCGAGAAGGTTGCGGCCAAGCCGTAAGAAAGAAGTAGAGGGACTCTCATGTCAGAACAAGAAACCGCAGGCTTTCGCAACGCCGGCTGGACGATGCCGCATCTGCCGCCCGGAGCCAGCGTCAGCGTCCATCCGCTCGCCACCGCCGATGGCGCTGCCATCAATGGCTTTCTGTTCCGCGCCGGTCAGTCGGACGTGGTGTTGTGCATCATGCACCCGCGCGAATTCCTGGCGACCCATTATCTGGTGCCGGAACTGCTGGAAGGCGGCTACAACGTTTGGACGCAGACGTCGCGTTCGGTCGGCAACGATCTGCGGCTCGAACATGAAGTGGCGCTAATCGATGTCGCCGCCGGGCTGAACTTTCTACGCGAGAGCGGCTTCAAGAAAATCATCTTGATCGGCAATTCCGGTGGCTCGAGCCTCTATGCCTTCTACAATCAGCAATCGCTGCTGGCGCCGGACCAACGCCTGGCGAAGACCCCTGGCGGACGGCCGGTCAAGCTCGCCAATCTGTCCATGCCTCTGGCCGATGGCGTTATCCTGGTGTCGCCTCACCCGGGCCAGGGCATGTTGCTGATGAACGCCATCGACCCGGCCGTCGTCGACGAACGCGATCCCTTGCGCAGTGATCCGACGCTGGATTTCCTCAATCCGGAGAACGGCTATCGCGACGGCCCGAAGGGCTCGCATTATGCGCCGGAATTCGTGACCCGTTACCGCGCCGCCCAGCGTGCGCGCGTGCAGCGACTGGATGAAACGGCGAAAGGCCTGATCGAAGAGCGGCTCGCGGCGCGCAAGCGCGCCAAGGACGGCGGCACGATGGCCGACCGTGTGCGCGGCGCTCATTCCGAGGTGATGACCATTTGGCGCACCGACGCAGAGCTGCGCTGCTGGGATATTTCGCTCGATCCATCTGAACGCGTCGTCGGATCGCTCTGGGGCAAGGACCCGTTCGCGTCCAATTACGGCGCGATGGGCTTTGCCCGCTTCTGCACGCCCGAGGCCTGGCTCTCAACCTGGTCGGGCCTATCATCGCGCGCCAATGTCTATGAGACGGCGAAATCCATCGAGCAGCCCTGCCTGCAGATCGAATATACCGCCGACAATGCGCTGTTTCCGGCCGACGGCGACGCCATCTTCAAAGCCATCCCGTCAAGCACCAAGGAGAAGCTGCGTTTCCACGGCGATCATCACGGCCGCGCGCTCAAGGACGGCGAAACGCCCGGCCGAAAGCTAGCCGGGCGCACCATTCGCCATTGGACGGCCGATCATTTCGGCCGATAGACGGCGAAAAACTCTAGGCGTTATACCAAGCGGCAAAACCCAGGCCGATGCCGGTGCCCGCCGGCGTCCGCCGGGCCGGCACATATTCCGACCATTGGTGCTTGAGGCCCCGGAAGGCACCGCCAGCGGCGATCCAGCAGCGGATTTCCGATGAACCGCTCTTAAGCGCATTGACGGGGATGTTGCGCAGCACCTCTTCGTCGTGGTTTTCCAGCGCGGTGAGAATCTGCCGGTCGAGTTCTTCCTCGACGATGAAATGCGACAGGCCGCCCGAGCCGATGACTGCGACGCGCAGATCCATCGGAATGGCTTCCAAGCTCTCCTTCAGCGCCATGCCGAAGTTATAGCAGCGGCGCGGCGTCGGTGCGTTGGGCGGGAAATATGTGTTGAGCATGACCGGCACGATCGGCACTTCCCGTCCGCGGAAGATGCGCTCGGCGACAAAACCATAGGCATGACCGAACCCTAGGGTCTTGGGATCGTCGACGCGCGCCGACGAACCAATGTCGAAATCACGCTCTATCAATTGCTCGATCAGCTTTTCACCCAGCTCCGGATGCGCCGGATAGGAATGCACTTCATCCATCGCATACATAGCAGCGACCGTGTTGCGCCAATGGCCTTCGTCATGCTTGTCGGCTTCATGGGTGAGGATTTCCTTGCCATGGTAGATGGCGATCGCCGGCATGTTGGCTGGTGAGAACAGTTCATAGTGATCATCACCGACGACAATCGCCACATCTGGTTTGATGCGGGCGAAATCATCGGCCAGCCGATCGAGCGCATCCTGCGCTTCCTTGTCCTGACGAACAAAGGTTTCGGTGACGGCGACATCGGCATAGCGATCCTTCACCGTGGCATTGACGGTATTGTAGTCAACGAAACGGCCATCGATCGTGTTGAGGCCTTTGTTGGCGCGATCGTCGTTGCCGCGCTCGACCCAGCGTTCGCCCGGCAGAGCCAGCAGCGGGCTGTGCGACATGCCGATTCCCAGAACAACTCTTGCCATCGTGACGTCTCCCTAGATTGTCCGCCGTGCGGACCTATCCTTGACCGCAAGACTAACTTTGGCGCTGCCCTGGTTCAAGCTACGCGTTGCGCTTTGGAATCCTTCAAATCGCGGGCAAATCATCGGGCGTCGGGATCGAAATCATCGCGCGTTACTATTGAAAGGCGGCCAGGGCCTCGCTCACCGTGGCGATTTGGGCCACCGGCCGCAAGGCCTCAATCGACATCTCGTGCACCTGCGGTGAGAATGCCGCGCAGCCATCGGCCAGCACGGTGACGGGAATGTCGCGGACATGGGCATCGCGCACGGTCGAGGCAACGCCGCCATTGGTGACGATGCCGCCAACGATGAGATGTTCGATGCCGATCTTGCGCAGCACCCATTCGAGCCGCGTCATGTAAAAGGCCGAATAGGCGACCTTCTCGATCAAGACATCGATGGGCTGCAGTTCGTCAACGACTGCCTGCCCCCAGCCGCCGGGCTGAAAATCGCCCTTGGCGAGGAAGGGACGGATCGCCTTGAGATGGGGCGAGATGATTGGGTCGCCACCGCGCCCGGGCACCAAGGTAAACTGGGTGGCGGCAATGACGCCGCCTTTCGCCCGCAGCGCGGTAGTGAGCGGCGCGAGGCGGGCCGGCAAGGCGGCAATTTCCGGCGACGACTGCCCGCCACGGCCATAGGCTCCCTTTGGATGCAGAAAATCGTTTTGCAAATCGACGATCAACAGAGCCGTCTTGGCCGGGTCCGCGAATGCTGTTGTCATGGAATGTCCGCCTTGGAGTAACTACATAGAAATTTCGAGTCGTTGACAGCTTAGCGCGAAGCGCGTTTCCGCGTCCTCCATGTCGTGCTAAGGGAGCCCCATGAAAAGCCGCGCGCCCCGCACCATTATCGACAAAATCTGGGATGCCCACACCATCGTCCAGCGCGACGACGGCGATTGCCTGCTTTGGGTGGATCGTCATTTCGTCCACGAAGGCTCCCATCACGGTTTCGGCTATACGAAAGCGCGCGGCGCGCAGGTCGCCCGGCCGGACCTGACATTCGCCATGGCCGATCATTATGTGCCGACGCGCTCGGGCGCCGTGCAGCCTGACGATACGCGCCGGATGATCCGGCAGTTGCAGGAGAATGCAGCGCAACACGGCATCACCTGTTTCGGCGAGGGCCATGCCCGGCAAGGCATCGCCCATGTGGTGGCACCAGAACTCGGCATTACCCTGCCCGGCCTGCTGATCGTCTGCGGCGACAGCCACACCTCGACCCACGGCGCGCTGGGCGCCTATGCCTTCGGCATCGGCGCGTCCGAAGTGGCGCATGTGCTGATGACCCAGACGATCTGGCAATCGCGCCCGAAACGCATGCGGCTGCGGATCGACGGCGCGCTGGCCTCCGGTCTTTCGGCGAAGGATATGGCGCTGTCGATCATCTCTCGCATTGGCACCGGCTATGCGCAGGGCTGCGCCATCGAATATGCCGGCAGCGCCGTGCGCGGCTTGTCGGTCGAGGGGCGGCTGACCCTGTGCAACATGTCGATCGAATCCGGCTCACGCCTGGGTCTGATCGCGCCTGATGAGACCACCTTTGCGTGGCTGCGCGGCCGGCCCTATGCGCCGCAAGGGGAGGCTTTTGACGCGGCTGTCGCCGATTGGCGTCAACTTGCCAGCGAAGATGAAGCGGTCTTCGATCGCGAGATCGTGCTCGATGCGCAAGAGATCGCACCGACAGCGACCTGGGGCACGAGCCCGGAACATGCGGCTGCCATCACGGCACGCATTCCCGATCCGGCTTCGGAAGCTGATCCGACCAAAGCGGAAGCGCTGCGTGACGCGCTCGCCTATATGGATCTGAAGCCCGGCATGGCGCTCACCGAAATTCCGATCGATCGGGTTTTCATCGGCTCCTGCACCAACAGCCGGATCGAGGATTTGCGCGCCGCCGCCGCCGTTCTCGCCGGCCGTCATGCCATTGTGCCTGGCCTCGTCTCGCCAGGCTCGGGCACGGTCAAACGGCAGGCCGAGGAAGAAGGGCTCGATCGCATCTTCACCGCTGCCGGCCTCGAATGGGGCGGCCCCGGCTGTTCCATGTGCGTCGGCATGAACGGCGACGTGGTGCCGGCCGGCGAGCGCTGCGCTTCCACCACCAACCGCAATTTCAAAGGCCGCCAGGGCAAGGGCAGCCGCACCCATCTGATGTCGCCCGCCATGGTGGCCGCCGCTGCCGTGACTGGCCACCTGACCGATCCAAGGCTGTTGACGGAGGGGCGCCAGCTATGAAGCCGTTCACCACGCTTGATGCCACGGCCTGCCCGCTGGGTCTCACCAATGTCGATACCGATCAGTTGATCCCGGCGCGCTTCATGCAGACGCCGCGTTCAAAGGGTTATGGCCAGTTTCTGTTTCACGATCTGCGCCGCGACGGCGATGGCAAACTGCGGGACGACTTCCCACTCAACGAACCGCGCTATGCCACCTGCGGCATCGTCATCGCGCGTAAGAATTTCGGCTGCGGCTCCTCGCGCGAGGCTGGCGTTTATGTGCTGGTGGATCAAGGCATCACCTGCGTCATCGCGCCAAGCTTCGGCGACATCTTCGCCGCCAATTCGATTAAGAACGGCCTGCTGCCGGCAGTGCTGAGCGAAGCCGACATCGAACTTCTGTTGAGCGAACCAAGCGTGGTCGAAGGACGTGGCATCCGCGTCGATCTCGAACGCCAGCAAATCGTCGCCGGCAACCGCGTCTTCGATTTTGCCATTCGCGCCGACTGGAAGAAGCAATTGCTCAACGGCTGGGACGATGTCGACATGACCCGGTCCTATGCGGCGCAGATCAAGGCGTTCAACGCCGCCGACAGCCAAACGCGCCCTTGGGCGCAGCCGGCGAAACAGGGTTAGAGCGTTTTGCAGTTTGGCGGAATCGCCAAACACCACAAAGACGCGTCAAAACAAAGGTCCTAGGCAAAATTGCGTTTCTGTCGAAACGCAATTTGCTCTAGATCGCCGGCGCGTTCATTCGCTCGCGCCACCATGTGCCGTTAAGCCATTTCAGCAAATCGTCGCCCGACGGTTTGCGGCCATCGAGCGCCACCATGTTCGCCCAGATCAATGCGAACATGCAGGACAGCACCGGCGTGCGACCGAGAAACGGCGTGCGTGCAATGGGGCCCAGCGTCGGCATGCCCGTGCCGAGCATGACGATGGCGTCGAGAGAGTCATCCGCGATCGCATCGAGCGCCTGTTGTGCCGCGCCCGAAGGCAGACTGTAGATGGGATGGAAGTTCTCGCCCGCCGCGGCTTGGGACGCCTTGGTTTTAGCCGCCACCGTATAGCCGCGCGACTCCCAATAAGGCGTCGACGCCGCATCGAGATTGCCGTCATAAGGCGAGATCAAGCCGATGCGCTTGGCGCCCAACGCATCGAGCGCCATGCAGACGGAGGTCGCGGCGGTCATCACCGGAATGCCGAGCTTCGCCGACATGTCGCCGAGCTTTTTATCTTCCGCTTCCTTGCCGACCAGATAGGACATGCCCGTCGTGGCGACAGCGAGAGCGCCGATCGGCGCATTGGCGAACTGGTTCGTATAATTCTGCACAGTAGCAAAGTAATCGACCAGCCGGTCTTCGATCGTCTTTTGCGGGCTGAGCAGACGGGCGTTGAGAAAGGCATAGCCCGGCGGAGTCAGGATCGTGTATTCCGGCTCAACGGTGGTGTTGGCTTGCGGCGTCAACACACCGACGACGCCCTTGGGACCATATTCCACGCTCATAGGCCTACTCCGCATACTTTCAGTTGATGGCCGCTGACTGGCGCAAGCTGTCGATCATCGACGACTTAAGAAGGTAATCGAGGAGCTGCTCGCGATCGGCGACGATCTTCTGCAAACCGTGCAGCATTTCGAGGCGTCGATCCTGATCCTTCTCGCGCATGCGAGCACGGTTGCGATCGGCCTGAGCCAAAATCTGATCGCGCGCGATCGGCCGGCGCCGACGATCATAGAGATCGAGACGCTCGAGCGGCGCACCCTTGTGCAGCATCTCTTTCAAGGCCTGCACCAGTTCGAAGGCATCATGCAGGCCGCCATTCAAACCCATACCGCCGGACGGCGAATTGAGATGGGCCGCATCGCCAGCGAGCGCCAACCGGCCGCCGAAATAACGCGGCACGATGCGCTGATGAACGCGATAGTCCCGCTTCTCCCCCAACTCCCAAGCATCGCCACGCGGCAGAATGTCGTCCATGCTTTGGCGCAGGAGCTCGTCGCCGAGCTGTTCCTCAATCGGCAGATCTTCGCGCGGATAGATGGAAACGCGCCAGCGGCCCGGCACTTTGAGCAGACTGAAATTCCCGTCCTTCTTCCAGCAGTAGCTGACGTTGGACAGACCTTCGAGATGATCCTCGAATGGAAACTGCGTCGTTACCAACAGAGTGATCTCAGGGTATGTTTCACCCTCGAAACTCAAACCCAATGTCCGACGGACAAGACTGCGCGAACCATCGGCGCCAACGGCGAAACGGGCGCGGAAACTCTCGCTGCCTTTGTCCGTGATCACCTGCACGTCGACATGATCGCCGTTATCAACGACATTTTCGACGCGAGCGCCGAATTCGATTTTCGCCTTCGGCTCGGCCAACAGCTTTGCCAGCAGCACCTGCGACAGCTTCCATTGCTCAACTTGCAGGCGATAAGGATGGCCCGTGTAAGGTGCAAGGACCGACAGATCGAAGACCGCGCGTTCTCCTGTCGGATGCAGGCGGATCTGCCAATCGGGACAAATCAAGCCCTGCGCCAGAAGCTCTTTCGTAACGTCGAGCTGTTCAAGCATGTCCAACGTCGGCGGATGAAACGTCGACGCGCGCAGATCCTGATTGATCTGCGCTTCTGCCTCAAAAACCCGCACGGTGATGCCGGAACGGGCAAGCAGCAGAGCCGTGCACAATCCGACCGGTCCGCCCCCCACGACAATGACTTCGCAATCAACTTCCACGATTTAAACCGGCTCCAGGCGATTGACCTTGTCCTATGATTAGGACAACTTGCCATGGGACGTCAAAGCGCCATTGCCGGCGAATTCACACCGGAGATCAGATGACCAATCGTCGCCAATTGATCCAGGCTTCCGCAGCGCTCGCGGCCACCGCCGTGACCGGCTTTCCGGCCATTGTGCGCGCTCAAGCACGTGAATCTCTCACCATCATGACGCCGTTCGGTTTCATTCCCGATTTCATCGAGCTGATGAATGGGGTTTCGGGCGGTCACTTCGCCGCACAAGGGCTCGACGCCAAACTGCTCGGCGGCCAGGGCACGGCGCAGCCGATCCAACAGCTCATCACCCGGCAGGTCGATTTCATTCGCGCTTCTGGCATCGATATCATGCGCGCCATCGCGACGACGAAAGTGCCGCTGGTCTCGATCGCCACCATGTATCAGGGCTCGACCTTTCACATGATCAGCCTCAAATCGAAGCCGATCGAAAAGGCCGAGGATTTGAAGGGCAAGACCGTCGGCATCGTCTCCGTCTCAGGCACGACCGATGTGTTTCTCGATCTCATCCTGGCGAAAGCCGGCTTGAAGAAGGACGACGTGAAGCGTGAAGTCTCGGGCAACAGCCCTGGCGCCCTGCAGCTTATCAAACAAGGTCGTATCGACTGTTTCATTGCCTCGATCCAGGTGGTCGTGGCGCTGGAGCGGATGAAGGAAGACGTGCTCGCCTGGTCGACCGACCGCTACGCGCCGATGCCAGGCCAGTGCTACATCAGCACCCGCCAGATCGTTGAAGCCCGGCCCGACGTCCTCAAGCGGGCGATGACCGCCATGCGCGCCTCGGTGGACGAGATCATGACCCAGCCGCTGCGGCCGATCTTCGAACGGGCGGCCAAGGATTTCGAAATCCCCGGTATCCGCGACGTCGAAGCCCTGGTTGCCGTGGAAAAGGTGACGGCGGACCGGCTCTGGCTCTCGGAGGGCCGGGAGAACCTGCTGCGCAACGTGCCGAAGCTTTGGAAGAGCGGCGTCGATGCTCTTCGGGCCAATAATATTGGCGATCCGGGCGAGCCGGAGACGCTCTACACGAACCAGTTCGTTTCCTAATTATATCGTTCAACGATATAGTTAGCGCCACTGAGTCGGCCCGCGAAAGGCCGTGAACCGTCGAGGTTCACGGATCCCAACCGGATTATAGAAAAGTTGAGACGCATCGGCCGGACGCGTTTTCGTGCCCGGCGACTGGCAGCGCGAACGTATGATCATAGCAGCCCGCCGCCCGAAAGGAGCGTCATCGTTCTTGAGTAATTTATTATTTATCAATATGATAAGCTGATAGTCCGATCATATCGATTGGCTTGGACGAGCAGCCGCTCCTGAGGCCCATCCTGGCCTTTGGCGCGACATCCTCGGAAGCGCGCCCCGAGACGATTTCAACCGTAGGAGTTGTCCGGTAGACGACATATGGGAGTTACGTTTAAGTCGATCAGTGTTTTGAGAATTAGCCGCATTTCGGTTCGCTTTCGTATCTATGCGTGCTGATCCTGCCTCGAACTAGAGACCCCTATATGGATTCGGTAAGTTCCGACCTGGAAGAATATGCCCGCCGTCGCATGAAACTGGCCGGATTTTCGGTCATCGGATACGACCATCCCTATTTCGCCCCATTGGACCGTCTGCGGTCCGACTTTCGCGCGCGTGGCGACGAGCTGACCACGTTCGCCAATTATGACTATCTTGGCCTGTCCGAGGACGAACGCATCCGCAAGGCGGCGATCCAGTCGATCAACGAATTCGGGGTCGGCGTCGGCGGCTCCCGCCTGGTCGGTGGTGAGCGCACCTGCCACCGGGCTCTCGAATACGATCTGGCGGCCTTCATCGGCGTCGACGACACGATCGCCATGGTCAGCGGCTACGGCACCAATATCTCGCTCGTCGGCCATCTGCTGACCAAGGGTGATCTGATCCTGGTCGACGACCTGGCCCATAACAGCCTGGTCATGGGCACCCGCCTGTCGCGTGCCACCATCGTCGAATTCCCGCACAACGACATGGAACGCCTCGAGGAGATCCTCAAAGAGAAGCGCAGCCATTTCCGCCGTGTGCTCATTCTCATCGAGGGGCTCTACAGCATGGACGGCGACGTGCCGGACCTGCCGAAATTCCTCGAACTGCGCAATCGCTACAACACTTGGTTGATGATTGACGAGGCGCACTCGATCGGCGTGCTCGGCAAGACCGGCCGGGGCATCACCGAACATTTCGGCCTCGACATGAGCGATGTCGATATCGTCGTCGGTACCATGTCCAAGGCTTTCGTAAGCTGCGGTGGTTTCATCGGCGGCAAGCAGATCGTCATCGACTGGCTGCGCTTCACTCTGCCCGGCTTCGTCTACAGCGTCGGCCTGACACCGTCGGTCACCGCAGCGGTGCGCGAGGCCCTCGACATCATTTCGCGCGAACCCTGGCGCATCGATAAGCTGCGCGAGAACAGCCGCTATTTCGCTGAGCGCGCCCGTTCGCTGGGCCTCAACATTGGCGATGCCATCGCCGAGGGTGTCATCCCGATCATCTTCGACACGTCGGAAAAGACGATGATCGCCGGGCGAGCCCTGCTGCGTGCTGGTTATTACGTGCCGCCGATCGTTCAGATCGGCGTACCGAAGAACAAGCCACGGCTGCGTTTCTTCCTCAATGCCTCGCATACCAAGGCGCAGATCGACGGTGTTCTGGAGGCCCTGGTGGCCGCCATGGATCCGTCCCGCCAGCGGGCTCAGTTCTCGTCCAAGCACGGCGGCCCGGCCACGACGCCGAAGAATGTGGTGCGTCTGGTCGATACGGACGCGGACACAAGCACGGGCACGGCCCGCGCCCGTTGATCGGGATTTCTTACATCCTCAAAGCCCTCGCCTAACGGCGAGGGCTTTTTTATTGAGCGATCTCTTCCAGCCGCCGCCCGCGTGTTTCGATCATACCGAGTGCGGCGACAGCACCAATGGCCGCAACGATCGCAAACATCGCGAAGACCCAGCGCACGCCACCTTGCGCCATGATCATGCCGACCAAGGTCGGCGCCACGGCGGAGGCGATGCGAAGCCATGAGGTCGCAAGCCCCGTACCGATCGCGCGCAAGCGTGTCGGATAGATTTCGGGCGTGTAGAGATAGAGCACCGCATTGTTGGAAGCGACGGCGCCATAGGCCAAAGTCGCCATGACGATCACCACCGCGACGCTCGTCGCGCCACTGAAGGCCAAAGCAACCAACAGAACGGTGCTGAGGATAAAGAAACCCGTCGTCCAATTGCGCCGGCCGATCCGATCGATACAGAAGGCGCACACCAGCAGCACCGCGACCTGCGCGACATTTGTGAGGGAGGCCGCACGCAGCGCGTCCTTCAGCGGCAAATTGTAGACCGTGTGGTAGAGCGTCGGCATCCAGTTGTTGAGGCCGTTGGCGACGAAAAAAGCCGATGCCCAAAGCAACCAGGCAATGAGCGTGCGCGTGCGATAGACCGGCGACAGCAGTTCGCGCCAGCGCGTTTCGCCCACTGCCCCGCTGGGCGCCAAGGCGGCTGCTGGAATCGCATCGCCCTTCAAAGGCTCGAAACTGGGGAAGCGGCGCGCGGCGCTGGCTTCCGCCTGTTCGATGATTGTCCGCGCCTCGTCGAGACGACCACGGTTGATCAGCCAGCGGGGTGATTCCGGCAGGCGCCACAGCGCCGCCGTCACGATCAGTCCGGGTATGGCCCCGACCAGGAAAAGTGTCTCCCAACCGAAAGCCGGCACCAGCAGGGTCGCGATCTGTCCGGTGGCCATCAAGCCCAGCGGAAACAGCAATTCGTAGAGGATGAAAAAGCGGCCGCGGCCGCGCGCCCGCGAAAGTTCGCTGATATAGGCGGCAGCGACCGGCATCTCGCCGCCGACACCGATGCCCTGCACCAGACGACAGACGAACAGCCACTGCAGGCTGCCGGCAAAGACACACACGATGCCCATGACCGACATGATCGCGGTGGCAATGCCGGCGCTTGGAATGCGGCCGCGACTTTCCGCCAACCGGCTGAAGAAGAGCGCGCCGACGAGCTGGCCGATGTAGCTCGCGCCGATCAGCCAGCCGACATTGACGGGCGTAAGATGCCAAAGTCCGACCAAGATCGGCATGGCGAAGGCCAGCGACAGCGCGTCGAAGGCGTCGAGGAAGGTCGCCGAGCCCATGACGATGCGCGCGCGCCGATGCCATGCGGAAAATGGAATATGCTCAAACCGCGCGATCAGCCGCGCCGCTTCCGGCGATCGATCGAGGCTCACGGCCTGGTCGCCATCGATTGTCGCCGCAGCGCTATCCGACGCCATGGCTTGAGCCGGCATTGTTTCGCTCCCGTCTGATGAGATCGAGAGAGGCGCTTCCACACGGATTCTCACGTTCCGCTTGCTGAAAGCGCCTCCCGCCCTGCGGGCGTTCCTCACATCGATATAGCGCCCCTACACGCTGGCATTGCGTCGACAGCGCTCAGTTCGCCATCGTCAATTGATCGGCGGGCACCAACGGCACCGTCCAGGCGTCATAGCCATAGAGCCAGGACGTGTCGTCGTTACCGGCAGACATCCAGGTGTTGGCGCTGGAAATCGCCTGAATGCGCGAGGTGCGCGGCTTGCGATTGGCCTCATAAAGACGGAACGCGCCTTCAATGTCGTCATTGTTGGTTTCAGCGAAACAGCGCGCGAGAACGGCTGCGTCTTCGATCGATGTCGCTGCTCCCTGCGCCATGTAGGGCGTCATCGGATGACAGGCATCGCCCATCAAAGCGATGCGGCCGATACTCCAATGAGGCAAAGGCTCGCGTTCGAGGATCGCCCATTTATGGCAATCCGGGCAAGCTTCCAGCACCATGCGGACTTCCGGATGAAAGCCTTCGTAAGCCGCCCGCAATTCATGCACGTCGCCTTTGGTCGACCAGCTTTCCTGGGTCATCCACTCGGTCGATTCCGGCACGCTGGTGACGAAGTAAAGTTGGCTGCGATCGGCGGCCGTATAATAGATCACGATATGACGATCCGGCCCCCACCATTTGGTACGTGACGGCGCGATCTGTCCGCCGTTCATCAAGCTGCTGTCGAAGACGGCGCGATAAGCGATGCGGCCCTTATGCAGAGGCGCATCCGGCCCGACGATCAGGCTGCGCACCAGGGAGTGGACGCCGTCAGCGCCGATCACTGCATCGGCCTGTGCTTTGGTGCCATCGGCAAAGGACAGCGTCACGCCCTTGTCCGACTGATCGAGGCCGACCAGCTTCTTGTTGAGATGGATGATGTCCGGCGGGAGAACGGAAACCAAGGCCTCGTGCAGATCGGCGCGATGCATGCAGAGAAACGGCGCGCCATAAAGGCTTTCCGGCATCGGCAGTTCGCGCTTGATTTCGCCCGTGTCCCACACCCGGTTGAGATGCGAATAGGGTTCGAAGGCGATCTTGCGCAGGCCCTTTTCGATACCAATGCCGCGCAACACCCGCGAAGCGTTCGGCAACATCTGAATGCCCGCGCCGACGCGCAGGAATTGATGGGCCTGTTCGTAAACCTGAACCTCTATGCCGACCTGGCGCAGCGTTGCCGCCGCAGCGAGGCCGCCCATGCCGGCACCGACGATGGCGATGGTGGGACGGCTGCGTGCCATTGGGGAGCTCCTCTCTAGACTTGATGTCGGTGAGGATGCTCTGGCCTTCCATAAATGTAAAATATATATATTATTCCACTCTGAAACTTAAAACATATCGTAGGGCGGATCATGGATCTTCGTCATTTGCGCTATTTTGTGGCGGTCGCCGAGGAAGGCAGCATGACGCGCGCGGCCGAGCGGCTCGGTATTCAGCAACCCCCACTCGGCCAGCAAATCCGCAATCTCGAGGACGAGCTTGGCGTCCAACTGTTCGAGCGGCGGCCACGGCAAATCGCGCTGAGCCCGACCGGTACGTTTTTCGTCGAGGAAGCGCGCGCCGTGCTGCGCCATGCGGCGGAGGCGGCGCAACGGGTGCGCCGTTTCGATCGCGGCGAAATCGGCCATCTCAATATCGGACTGACCAGTTCGGCTTCCCTGCATCCCCTGACGCCAAAAATCCTGCGCGGCTTTCACGACACCTATCCGCTTGCCGAAGTCTCGGTGCGTGAAAGCGAGACCTATGAGCTGATCCTCGCCCTGCGCGAAGGACGGATCGATGCCGCCTTCCTGCACATCTCGACCGATCGCTATCCAGACCTGCAAAGCCACGTACTCACTCGCGAGAAGATGATGGCCGTCGTGCCGATCGATCATCCGCTGACGCGAACCAAAAAACCGCTCGACTGGCCGCGCCTGCTCGAAGAGGATTTCGTGATCTATCGGCGCACCGATGGTCCCGGCATTTTCGATGGCATTCTGGACGCCGTCGCGGCGTTCGGCGGGCGTATGAAGATCGTCGGAGAAGTGAGCCGGTTGATCGGCGCCATCAATCTCGTCGCGGCCGGACGCGGCATTTCCATCGTGCCCGCGACCATGCGCGCGTTACACCCGGAAACAGTGGCCTATCTACCACTCGCGGCCGGCGCACTCCAGCCGCTGCCCTTTTATATGGCTCACAAGAAACAGCTCGACCTGGCGATCGTCGCCAATTTCGTGGCGAAGACGCAGGCGATCTCGGCGCAAGCCGGCTGATCGGTCTACGCGAGTGCCATGCCGTAGATGCGATAGGTCTTGGCGGGCTTGCCGGCCGCGAGTTCGGCCAAGGCTTTCATCGGTCTATTGACGTCGAGCACCCAGGAAAACTCGACCCAATCCATCGGATGCTCGCGCTCTTCCTGGAGGAAGTCCGATGTCATCAGCGCCAGCATGCTGGAGGCCAATGGTGTGCCCTGCACTTCGCGCCGCAGTCCCATCAGGGGAATGCGCGCGGTCCGTCCGTTTTCCCGCCACAGCCACCAAATCAGTTTCGCCCAGTTGAACGGCAACAAGCGGCCGTTAAAGGAGGCGGCGACTTCATTGATGTTAGGCAATGCGATGATCACGCCGACCGGCTTGTCGTGGTACATGACCATGCGGCCGTATTTGGAGCGGAAGAACAGCTTCATTTCACCGATCATCGCATCGATCTCGGCATCGCTGAACGGCACGAAACCCCAATTGTCGTGCCAGGCATCGTTGAAAATATCGATCAAGGTCAACACTTCCTGGCGGAAGTTCTTGGTGTCGATGGGACGCACGGTGACTTCAGGGGACTTCTTCGCCATCGCCGCCAGACGCAACAGCCGATCCGGCATTTTTGCTGGCTCAAACCGATAGGCGTGTGTATCCATAACCTTGGTCATGCCGGCCTTTTCCAGCAAGCCCGGCATCCAGGAGGTGGCATGGGTCATCATGATGGCGGGCGGCGAGTCGAAGCCCGCGATCAGCAGTCCGCACTCCTGATTGATGGAGAAGTTGAAAGGACCTTCCATGCGCTGCATCCCGCGCGCCTTGAGCCATTCGGCGGCCGTCGCAACGAGCGCATCCGCCGCTTCCTGATCGTCGAGGCAATCGAAAAAGCCGAAGTGGCCGGTGCTATTGGGATGGCTTTCGAGATAGCGGCGGTTCACCTGGGCGGTGATGCGACCCACGGGCTTGGCGCCGCGATAGGCCACGAAAAGCTGCACGTCGGCGAAACCGAAGAAAGGATTGGTCTTGGGTGTGATGCGTTGCTTCTCGATGAAGTGAATCGGCGCCACCCAGGCCGGATCGTCGCGGTAGATCGTGTGCGGCAACATCAGCCAATCGTTGCGTTGCGCGGACGTGGTAACCGGAACCACTCGCACCGGATCGGCTGTCGTCATGATCAAAGTCCTTTGGAATACGCGTTCCTGAAGCTGCTCTACCAAACATGCTCTACCAGACATCCTTGGCACGGAAGCGCATGAGGATGAGGTCCACCACCCGCGTCGGCAGAACCCGGGCCAAGCGAATGGCGAACCGGAACTGCCAGGGAAAAATCAACTCGCCGCGCCCCTTGGCGATGGCCGCCTGAATGACGCGCGCGGCCTTTTCGGCACTCCACAGAAACGGCCGATGGAACGGCAAGGATGCGCTCATGGCCGTTTCGACATAGCCGGGGCTGACCACCGTCACGTTGATGCCGCGCGGCTTCAATAATCGCCGCAGCGCCTCACCATAGGTGGTCGTCGCCGCCTTCGAGGCTGAATAGGAGGGTGAGTCTGGGAGGCCGAGAAAACCAGCGACCGAACTGATGATGGCGATCGACCCAGTCTTGCGCGCGATGAAACGCGGTAGCAGCGGCGTCAGTGTGTTGACGACACCGATCGTATTGACCTCGATCACCTGCCGCGCCACGGCGCCCGGCTCCGCCTGATCCTTGGTCAGCGTGCCAGCACCACCGATGCCGGCGTTGGCGATCAGCAGATCCACAGGGCGTTCGTCGTCGATCGTTTCCAACCAGCGCTGCAGCACGTCGGCTTCCGTCACATCACAGATGCCGATCGCAACCTCGGCGCCGGCCGCCCGGCAGGCCTCAGCTATAATGTCCAATCGGGCCGAATTACGACCGCATAGGCTGAGACGCACGCCGGACTGGGCATAGGCGTGAGCCAATGCCGCCCCGATGCCGCTCCCGGCTCCGGTGATGACCACATGGCGGAAGGACATGAGCGATCAGGCCTCAGCCTTGCGCACGGGCAAAGGCGAGGGAGACATTGAGGCCGCCGAAAGCAAAAGAATTGGACAAGGCCATTTCGATTTCGCGTTGGCGAGGCTCGTTGGGGGTCGCATCGACGTCGCATTCCGGGTCGGCCGAGGTGAAATTGACGGTCGGCGGGATCATGCCGGTCTGCAACGCGGCGATCGTCGCCATGGCTTCCAGCGCGCCCGAGGCGCCCATGGCATGGCCGATGATCGATTTGGTGGCGGACACCGAAATGCGCTCGCGATTGCCGCCAAAAATCTCGTTGATGGCGCTCGACTCGGACCGATCGTTGGCGACCGTGCCAGTGCCGTGGGCGTTGACATAGCCAATCTGATCGGGCGCGACGCCGGCATCGGCCACGGCGGCACGCATGGCCATCGCCATGCCGCTGCTATCAGGCGCGATCAGGTCGCCGGCATCGCTCGACATACCGCCGCCGGCGAGATGAGCCACCGGCTTCACGCCGCGCGCCGCTGCCTGCCCGGCCCGCTCCAGTACCAGAACGCCGGCCCCTTCGCCGATGATCAGGCCTTTGCGGCCCGTCGAGAACGGCCGGCAGGTTTCCGGCGAAACGGCGCGCAGAACGTCCCAAACCTTGAAATAGGAGGCATAGCCGCAAGAATCCGTGCCGCCGACAATGGCCACATCGACCAGGCCGGAGCGGATCATCATCAGCCCCATCATGACCGCGTGATTGGTCGAGGCGCAGGCGCTCGACACACCGAAAACCGGGCCCCGCGCGCCAATTTCCTTGGCGATGCGGCTCGCCGGCGCGTTCGACATCGACATGGGGATGGTCAGCGGGCGCGGCTTGCGCTGCTCTTCGTAAATCCGCTGATATCCCTCTTCGAGAATATCGCCGCCGCCGTTCGCCGTGCCGATGATCACTGCGATACGGGCTGGGTCGATGCCGGCATCGGCCAGCTTCGCTTCGGCCACCGCCTGCCGGCCAGCGACGGCGGCAAACTGCGAGAAGCGATCCAAATTGCCGAGCGTGCGCTCGTCGAAATGGGCATTGGCGTCGAAATTGCGGATCACCGCCCCATTGGTGAAACGTACGTCACTGCAGATGTCGGTGATGTCACCGATCATCGTACGTCCCGACATGATGGTCGAAGTAAAATCGGCGATCGAAAAACCGGCGCTGCTAATCACGCCCCGGCCGGTCACATCGACCCAATGAGGGTTCATGCGTCGACCTTCTTGTCGGCTGGAATGAAATCAATCAAAGCATTCACAAATTCACCAACGGTCGCAAATTTAGAATCCGGCGCCATGTCCACGGTTGCGCCATATTCTTCCTCGACCTTGAAAATGACGTGGATCACGTCGATCGAGTCGATCTTGACCCCTTCGAGCGGCGTATCCATCGAGAATTCTATGGACTTGTCCTGCATTTCGGAGCGCATGAAGCCCATAATGCGCTCTGCTATTTCTGCACGAGTTTCGGGCAAGTCTAACCTCCTGATTCCGCCGCCGCAGGCCAGCTTGGGTGCGTCCGACGGACGCATCCCGCCTGTTCTATAACCCTTATCAAATCAAATCTCCAAGGGCTCAACCCCACAGCCGCCTGGGCCACAAGAGATAACGAATTTTCAACGGAATCTCCTCCTAAAATACGGAAATGGATCGCATTCCAGGCCTGCGAACGGGCTGGACGGGATACCTTCAGGATGGGGAACCTTGCGTTGGACCCGCGGGGAATCGGAGCCCGCCGCCGCCATCGGGAACGAGGTCGGATACAGCCGGCTTGAGGCGCCTGCGAAATTGCGACGTTTTCCGATAGCTTGACCGAGGCCGCAGGCATATATCTCGTATAACGAAAAACATATACCGCGCGCCGGCACCGCCACCCGCATGTGCAACTGCACAAAATTCACACGATGGCTGCGCTGAATTTGCGAGGATTGGCCACGGAAGATGCGGCCTGTTTGCCCTCGCCGGGTCAGCCGTTTGTTTCTGCTCAACCTTTGCTGTTGGCACGCGACATGCTCCCGCATCGCGGCGGCACACACGCCGCATGACAAGCGAGGTGTGGATTGAGCCAGCCGAAGCTCACGATCGATAACGTCTCCATGGTGTTCAACACCAACGGCCAAGAATTCGTGGCCCTCGCGCCGGTCAACCTTGAAGTACCGGCCGGTCGTTTCATCTCTCTCATCGGCCCTTCGGGCTGCGGCAAGAGCACGCTCTTCAACGTCATCGCTGGCTTGCAGGCGCCGACCGAAGGGCGTGTGCTGATCGACGGTCAGGATGCGACCGGTCTCATCGGCCAGGTCGGCTACATGCTGCAAAAGGATTTGCTGCTGCCGTGGCGGACGGTTCTCGACAACGTCATTCTCGGCATGGAAATCCGGGGCGTGCCGACCAAGGAAGCGCGCGATCGCGCCATGCCGATGCTGCAACGCTATGGCCTGGCCGGCTTCGAACATGCCTTTCCGTCCTCGCTTTCGGGCGGCATGCGCCAGCGCGCCGCCCTGTTGCGCACCCTGCTGATCGACATGGATGTCATTCTGCTCGACGAACCTTTCGGCGCGCTCGATGCGCAGACGAAAGCCAAGATGCAGGAATGGTTGCTCACTTTGTTCAACGATTTCGGACGCACCGTGATCTTCGTCACCCATGACGTCGAGGAAGCGATCTTCTTGTCGGACGACGTCTATGTGATGGCGAGCCGGCCCGGACGGATCATCGACAAAATGCCCGTCGATCTGCCACGCCCGCGTGATCGCGCCATCGTCAGCACCCCCCGTTTCGTCGCCATGAAAAAATATTGCCTGGACCTTCTGCACGGCGCCGCCGTTCCGGAAGCCGCTTGATAAACAGAAAGGGATCTCGATGACGACGAGAACGACGACGCTTCCCGGCCTGAACGTCGGGCAGGCCGCCACCGGCTCGACGAAGCCGATGCGCCGCGTCAAACGGCGGCTGCCCGTGCAGCGACTCTGGCCCACTTGGGCCATCGTCGCCACGCAATTCGGCATTCTCGCGGTTTTCGTCGCACTGTGGGAACTGGGCGCAGACGTCGGGATCGTCGACCCATTCTTCTGGTCGCGCCCCAGCCTGATCTGGACGACGATGATTGAGTTCTTCTCGCAGGGGAACGCTTTCGTCGATATCGCCTACACGTTCCGCTCGACGATCCTCGGCTTCATTATCGGCACGAGCGCTGGCGCCCTGCTCGGCCTGTCGTTCTGGTGGTCGCGCAATTACGCGCTGATCATGCAGCCCTATATCATCTGCCTGGAGTCGATCCCCAAACTGGCTCTGGCGCCGCTCATCATTCTCGTCTTCGGCATGGGCCTCGCCTCAAAGGTCGCCATCGCGACAGCACTGACCTTGATCGTCTCGACGCTCACCGCCTATTCGGGCGTGCAATCAGTCGATAAGGACCAGGAGAAACTGTTCTATTCGCTGGGCGCCAGCCGCTGGCAGATCTTCACCAAACTGGTCGTCCCCTCCTGCATACCCTGGATCATCTCGATCCTGCGGGTGAACATCGGCCTGGCGCTCACCGGCTCGATCGTCGGCGAATTCGTCGCCTCGCAGCACGGTCTCGGCCGCACCATCCTCTATGCCGGCTCGACTTATGAAATCTCGCTGGTTTGGGTGGCCGTCCTCGTGCTCTCGGCTCTGTCGGTCGTCATGTACGCCGGCGTGACCTGGCTCGAAAGAATCCTGCGCAAGGGCGTCGTGCGCTGAGCGCCGCCGTCATCGATATGAACAATAACAAGGAGAATAAGATGTCGTTCGCGTTCAGAACTGTCGTCCTGGCTTCCATGGTCGCGCTTGGCGCGAGCGGTGCGATGGCGCAGGAGAAGAAAACCCTCATCGTCGCCGAGCCGCTGCACAGCACCGGCTATCTGCCACTCTATGTCGCCATTCAGAAAGGTTTCTTGGCAGAAGAGAATCTCGACGTCAAAATCCTCACGGTGGAGAGCGGTGCCGGCCATACCAACGCGACCCTGAGCGGCCAGGCCTTCGCCTTCATCGGCGGACCGGAACACAATGCCTTCGCCAAGATCAAGGGCGGCGAGTTGCGTGGCATCGTCAACGTGGTCAACCGCGGCAACGTCTATTACGTCGCCAAGAAAGGCATGGAGCCGAAGCCGGGCGAAGATCTGGCGAGCTATTTCAAAGGCAAATCCGTCGCGCTCAACTTTTATGGCGGCACGCCCTATTCGATCACGCTCTACATGCTGAACAAATGGAAGCTCAATCCAAAGAGCGACGTGACCTTGAAGGAGATGGCGACGGGCGCGATCATCGCCACGGTGAAGGCTGGCGCCGCTCAAATCGCCGTCACCACCGAGCCCGTGTTGACGCGCGGTGTCAACGAAGGCATTTGGAGCGAACCGATCCTCAACGTGCCGCAAGATCTTGGCCCCTATGCCTATTCGACGCTGAATGTGCGTCTCGCCTCGATCAAGGAAGACCCGAAGACGGTGGCGGCGTTCGTGCGCGGCATCATCAAGGGCCTCAAATTCACCGATACACACCACGAAGAAACCCTGGCCATCGCCAAGAAGGAATTTCCGACGATGTCGCTTGAAGACCTCAAAGCGACGATCGACCGTTCCTTCGCCGACTCCATCTGGAGCAAGGATGGCATGATTTCTCCGGAATCCTGGAAGACCGGCGAAGCCGTCGTGCTCGAAGCCGGCATTTTGAAAAAGCCCGTCGCTTATGACGAAATCATCGACATGCAGTTCGTCAAATCGACCCAGGCTTCGATCGCTCAATAACCTCGCACAAGGAGAAAGCTCATGTCCGACGAACCGATTTGGAATCAGTTTCTGACCGAACGCGACAAGGCGGTGTTCGCCGCCTCCGGCTATGGCGCACGCGGCGGCTTCGGCAAGCGACCGGCTCTGCTGGTGATCGACGTGAACTATGCCTTCTGCGGCGACAAGCCTGAGCCGATCCTGGAATCGATCAAGCGCTGGCGCAACTCTTGCGGCGAGGAAAGCTGGCCGGCGGTCGCCGCCATCAAATCTCTCTGCGACAAGGCGCATGAGAAAGGCGTTCCGGTCATTTACACCACCGGTATTCGCCGTGCCGACAATTGGGACAGCGGCTCGTGGAGCTGGAAGAACAGCCGTGGTGGTGAGCACCCGGTGGTGCCGGTGAGCAATATCGATGGCAATGAAATCGTCGAGGAGATCGCGCCCGCCTCGCAAGACATCGTCATCTACAAGCAGAAGCCGTCAGGCTTTTTTGGCACCAATATGGCGAGCTATCTGACCTTGCTCGGCTGCGACAGCGTGATCGTCACGGGTACGACGACTTCGGGCTGCGTGCGCGCTACAGTGCTCGATGCCTTCAGCCTCAATTATCGCGTCGCTCTGGCCGAGGAAGGCTGTTTCGATCGCTCGCAGGCGAGCCATGCCATCAATCTCTGCGACATGAACGCCAAATATGCCGACGTGGTGAAGACCGCCGAAGTTCTCTCCTTCTTCGACACCCTACCCGCCGGTCTCTTCGACCTGCCGAAGGGCGAAGCGCCCAAGATGGCGAAGGCCGCCAACTTTTAGGAGGTCGGCATGAACGACGGTAAAACGACGGAAAGGATTTGGGACAAATTCCTCACCGATCGCGACAAGGCAGTGTTCAAGGCCTCCGGCTTCGGCGCCAAGGGCGGCTACGGTAAACGCCCAGCTCTGCTCGTCATCGATGTGAGCTGGGCTTTCGCCGGCGACAAGCCGGAACCCATTCTCGACTCGATCAAGCGCTGGAGCACATCCTGCGGCGCGGAAAGCTGGGATGCGATCGCCAAGATCAAAGTTCTGGCCGAGACGTTCCGCGCCCGCAAACTGCCGGTGATCTACACCACCGGCGTGGCGCGCGACGATGGCTGGGACATGGGAAGCTGGAGCTGGAAGAACCCACGCATGAACGAGGCGTTCGACCGGCCGCAGGTGCTCGACGGCAATGAGATCGTCAGCGAGATCGCGCCGCAACCGCAAGACCTCATGGTCCTGAAACAGAAGCCATCCGGCTTCTTCGGCACCAATCTCTCCGCTTATCTGACGTTGCTCGGCGCCGACAGCGTCATCGTCACCGGTACGACGACGTCAGGCTGCGTGCGCGCGACGGTGATCGATGCCTTCAGCCTCAACTATCGCGTCGCGGTGGCTGAAGACGCCTGCTTCGATCGCGCCCAGGCGAGCCATGCGATCAATCTCTGCGACATGCACGCGAAATATGCCGACGTGCTGCCGACGGCCGACATCATCGCTCATATCAAAACACTGCCGGACGGTCTGTTCCCGAATTTGCCGAAAGGGGTTCCTGCGCATGCCCCTGTGTCCGGTACGCCAGACCTCCGACTGGTGTCTTCGGCGTAGTCGTCCGGTTACGGGCGATCAATCCCTCAGGCAAATCCTCGGCGCGCACTCACGTGCGCGCCGTGTGTTTATCGGGCCAGGCGCAATTGCTGGTCGAGCAACGCGCCGCCGTTGAGATCGTCGAGCAGATTGAAATGATGCCTGCCTTCAACGACGAGGGAAGGACCGGCGTTCCACAATTCAGCGATTTCGGCTGACTGGCGCTTGAACTCGTTGCTTTCGCCGCCGCCCACCGCCACAGCGATGCGCGTGCCCGGGCGCGGTTTGCGCCGGTTGGGCGACAACCGCTCGGCGATCTCGCGGCTGGTGATGCCGAGCACAGGCCCCATCGAGATCGGCCGCAGCGATTCCAAGTCGAAAATGCCGGAAAGCAGATGGGCGCTGCGGATCGGCGGCATGCCCTCGTCGCAGGCGCACATCGCCGACAGATAGCCGCCGGCCGAGTGTCCCGCAACGTGGATATTACCGGCATCGATGTCGAGCCGATCGGCTTCGCGCACCAGGAAATGCAAAGCTTCGCGAATCTGCCCGACGATGGCTTCGAGCGGCGTTTCCGGCGCCAGGCCATATTCGATATTGGCGCCGGCAAAACCCACCTTCAGCATGCCGTCGAAAAATTGCGCGTGCTGATCCTTGGTCGAGGCCTGCCAATAACCGCCATGAATGAACACGAAGACGGGCGGACGCACCGCTCCGGCAGGCCGATAGAGGTCGAGCCGCTGATCGGGGTGAGCGCCATAAGCGAGATCGAGCGCCGTGTGTTTGGCACGCGCCGCCGCCCCGTCCCTGGTCCACATGCGAAACATCGCGCCCATGTCGGGCACTTGGTTGCGCGGACTCATCTCCCGGGCGAGATCGATGACACCATAGTCCCGGAAAACGGGCGTCGCCGGCGGCGGCGATGTCGGGATGCGTGCGGTGGCGCGCACATGGATCTGGCCATCGGTCGAGCGCGTAATGGTCGGCTGCGGCCGGAAGCCGGCGAAGACCATGCGCCACTGCTGGTCGATGACCCGACGGGACGGATGGATCGCGGCGGGATCGGGCGCCGACCAATGCATGGCGGTGAGTAGCGGCGGGCCGCCACCTGCCTTCACCAGAGCGGCGAGTGCCGCTTCGAGCGCCTGCGTCAGACCGGTTTCGGGCGAAGTCGCCGGTGCCGCACCTTCGACTTCGACAATGCGAGGTTCAGAGTCCGACATAAGTGTGCACCTTTTCCAGATCGCGATCGAGCGCGGCGCCATCGCCGGACCAGACCGTGCGGCCCTTTTCAATGACCACATGACGATCCGCGAGACGGCGCAGCACCGAGACATTCTTATCGACGACGAGAATCGACTGGCCTTCCGCCTTCAAGGTTTCCAGGCACTTCCAGATTTCGGCGCGGATGACCGGCGCCAAACCTTCGGTCGCCTCATCGAGGATCATGAGGCGCGGATTGGTCAGCAGCGCGCGGCCGATGGCAAGCATCTGCTGCTCGCCGCCCGACAGCGTGCGAGCCCATTGCTGCTGACGCTCATGCAGGCGCGGAAACAGATCGAACACCCGTTGCAAGGTCCAGGGCTTGGCACTGTTGCGGCGATCGGCACTGGTGGCGACGAGATTTTCGCGCACCGTCAAGGTCGAGAAGATCTGCCGTCCTTCCGGCACGAGGCCAATGCCCCGGCGGGCAATGACTTCCGGCGCCAGACCCGTGATGGGCTGCCCCAGAAAGGCGATACCGCCCGCCTTGGCTTCAAGCAGGCCCATGATGGTGCGGATGGTGGTCGTCTTGCCCATGCCGTTGCGGCCCATGAGCGACACGCATTCGCCTTCGCCGACCTGCAGCGAGATATCGAACAACACCTGGCTGGCGCCATAGGCGGCCTGAAGGCCTTGAACATCGAGCATCATGCGTCGCCCTCGCCGAGATAAGCGGCACGCACCTGCGGATCGGCCTGGATCTCCTGCGCCGTGCCGGTGGCGATCACCTTGCCGTAAACGAGCACCGAAATGCGATCAGCCAATGCGAAAACGGCATCCATATCGTGTTCGACCAGAAGAATGGCGATACGTCCCTTCAAAGTCTTCAGCGCGTCGATCATCTGCCGGCTTTCGGATACGCCAAGGCCCGCCATCGGTTCATCGAGCAACAGCAGGCGCGGCTCGCTGGCCAGCGCCATAGCCAGTTCGAGCTGCTTGTGTTCGCCGTGAGACATATCGCGCACCTGAACGTTGCGGCGTGCCGCCAGTCCGGCATCGGCGAGCAGCCGCCGCGCCGGTTCGTTCAGGCTCGGATCGGTGGCGGCATTCTTCCAGAAGCGAAAGGAATGGCCCTGATGAGCTTGGATGGTGAGGGCGACATTGGCCTGCGCCGTCTCCTCATCCAGCGTCTGCGTGATCTGGAAGGTACGGGCGATGCCAAGGCGCACGCGCGCCGCCGTATCGAGGCCTTCGAGCGACTGGCCGGCAAAGCGCACCGACCCCGCATCGGGCGTGAGCTCGCCCATGAGCTGGGTGATGAACGTGGTCTTGCCGGCGCCATTGGGACCGATCAACGCGTGAACCTCGCCCGCGCGTACGTCGAGCGTGAGATTGTCTGTCGCGGCGACGCCGCCGAAGCGTTTGCGCAGGCCCTCAACCTGGAGCAGCACGTCAGTCATCGCGCCCTCCCCGCACCATACGCACGAGGCCGGACAGGCCGCCACGGGTAAACAGGATCGCCAGCACCAGGATCGGGCCGAGGATCACCTGCCAATGTTCGGTCCACGCGGCCAAAACGGTTTCAAGACCAATCAGCACCGCCGCGCCGAAGGCTGGGCCGAGCAGCGTACCGGCACCGCCGAGAATGACCATGAACATGAATTCGCCGGACTGGGTCCAATGCAGCATGTCAGGGCTGACGAAGCGCATGTGATTGGCCATCAGCGCGCCGGCCAGGCCACCGCCCATGCCAGCGATAACGAAGGCGACGAGTTTATAGGGATAGGTGCGCACGCCCATGGCGGCCATGCGCCGCTCGCTCTGACGCACGCCGACGAGAATGCGGCCAAAACGCGAAGCGACGATACGCGACAGCAAAGCATACCAGAGGATCGCCACCCCGAGACAGATCCAGTACCAGACCATGGCATCGCGGGTATCGAGCCCCGGCAAGGCATTGCGGCGGCGGATGATCAGGCCGTCGTCGCCGCCATAGGCTTTCAAGGCGACGAAGAAGAAGAAGATCATCTGCGCGAAAGCCAAGGTGATCATGATGAACTGCACGCCGGACGTGCGCAGCGACAGGGAGCCGAAAATCGCCGCAAAGAGACCGGCGATCAGGATCGCCGCCGGCACGGTGATCAGCATCTGATCGGTGCCGATCGGCAGGCCGAACAGCGGATCCCCGGTGACGGAATGGCGATAGAGAATGCCCACTACATAACCGCCAAGGCCATACCAGGCGGCATGGCCAAAACTGGCAAGGCCCGCATAGCCCATGATCAGATTGAGGCTGGCCGCGGCAATGGCGAGGATGATGATGCGGGTCGCCAACGAGACCAGCGCCGGCTGGCCGAACAGATTGGCGAGATAGGGCAGAACGGCCAGGAGCACGATGAGCTGCGCGATCAGCAGACGCGAACGCACATTCTTCGGTTTGGCCGGCGAGGTGTCTTGAATGTCAGCCATGGGCAGGCAACAGACCCTTGGGCTTGATGAGGAGAACGATAGCCATCAGCAGATAAACGCCCATGGCGGAGATACCACCGGCCAGCGCGTCGGCTTCCGAGCCGCTGGTCATCAGATGGCGCATCAAGGCCGGCAGGAAGGCGCGCATCATGGTGTCGACGACACCGACGATGAGCGCGCCAGCGAAAGCGCCCTTGATGGAGCCGACACCGCCAATGATGATGACGACGAAGGTGAGGATCAAAACGTGCTCGCCCATACCGACCTGAACGGCGCTGATCGGCCCGGTCATGATGCCGGCGAGACCGGCCAGCATGGCGCCGAGGCCGAAGACGATCGTGTAGAGCAGTTTGATGTCGACGCCGAGCGCCCGCACCATATCGCGATTGGTGGCGCCAGCGCGGATGAGCATGCCAATGCGCGTACGCGCGATCAGGAAATAGAGACCGACCGCCGTCAGCAGCCCCACCAGGATGATGACGAAGCGGTAGAGCGGATACTGCACGCCCGCGACGATGGGGATCGAGCCTTCGAGCCAGGATGGGATTTCAACGAACAGCGGCTGCCGCCCGAAGAGAATGATGGTCATCTGGTTGAAGAACAGGATGAGGCCGAAGGTGGCGAGCACCTGGTCGAGATGATCGCGGGCATAGAGACGGCGCACGACCAGGAATTCGATCACCATGCCGGCGATGGCAGCGCAGATGAGCCCGATCGGAAAAGCGATCAGGAACGAACCTGTCTTGGCCGCGGTCAAGGCCGCCGCATAGGCACCGATCATGAAGAGAGAGCCATGGGCGAGATTGATCACGCCCATGATGCCGAAGATGAGGGTGAGGCCCGCGGCCAGAAGGAACAGCGTGAAGCCAAGCTGCACGCCATTCAAGGCCTGTTCGATTAGAAGCGCCATGACACTCGCCAAGACGCTTCTGCGTCGTTTCGGGAGTTACAAACAAAACGCGGACGCGACATCTGCGGATCAATTCGTCCGTTCAGCCGCGCCAGCACGAAACCTGCCTCAGAGCTTGCAGTCTTTGGCATAGAAGTCGGCATGATTGGTCAGCACCTTGCCCTTGGTGACGAGCACGACGTTGCCGCCAGCGTCCTTCTCGACCTTCAGAGCATACCAATCCTGGATCGGATGCTGGTTGTTGTTGAACTTGAAGGCACCGCGAACGGACGCGAAATCGGCCTTCAGCATCGCCGTGCGGAACGCCTTGAGATCGTCGACCTTACCGCCGGCATTCTTCAGAGCAGCGCCGATGGCGAGCGCCGCGTCATAGGCCTGGGCGCCGTAAGCCGACGGCAGGCGGTTATACTTCTTCTGGAAGGCGGCGACGAATTCCTTGTTCGCCGCATTGTCGAGGTCCGAGTTCCAGTGCGACGACACGTTGACGCCGACTGCCGCCTCACCCAGCGCCTTCATGATGCCGAGATCCATCGAGGGCGCGGCAACGACCATCGGGATGGTGCTGAGCAGACCAGCCTGTTGATACTGACGGGCGAAGGCAATGCCGAGACCACCGGGGTGGAACTGGAACACCGCGTCCGGCTTGGCAGCGCGGATCTGCGCCATTTCGGCAGCGAAGTCGGTCTGGTCGAGACGGGTGTAGATTTCGCCGGCGATTTCACCCTTGAAATAACGCTTGAAGCCGGCGATCGCATCCTTGCCCGCCTGGTAGTTCGGCGCCAGCACGAAAACCTTCTTGAAGCCGAGATTGGTGGCATATTGGCCGGCGCTCTCGTGCAGGGTGTCGTTCTGCCAGGACAGAACGAAATAGTTGGGATGACATTCCTTGCCAGCGAAGTTCGACGGCGCGGCATTGGAGCTGACATAGACGCCGTCATTGTCGAGCACTTCCGGCGCCACCGCGGCCAGCACGTTGGAGAAGATGACGCCGGTGAACAGCTTCACCTTTTCGTTCTTCATCAGGCGTTCGACGATTTCCTTGCCCTGGCCGGGCTTCAGCGCGTCGTCTTCGACCATCACCTGGACCGGTACGCCGCCGAGCTTGCCACCGCCCATTTCAACGGCGAGCTGGAAGGCGTCGCGGGTGTCCTCACCCAGATAGCCGCCAGGACCGGACAAAGTGGTGATCAGGCCGATCTTGACCGGCGCTTGCGCCAGCGCCGGAACAGCAAGACAGGTGGCGACAAGCGCCGCCGCAAACGACTTCACCAAACGCATATGGGACCCCTCCAGAAAGGTTTTTATGGGTATTGCAGTATCATAGGCGTAGATGCACGCAAAATGGAACTTAGATTTTTACCCAACCCTCCGGCGGCGTGCGGCCGGGATGAAGGGTGCCGCATTTCGGGCAGGTGCGCACTTTTTCATCGGCCCAGAATGCTTCGAAAAGCGGCGGCAGATCGCGCACGATACTGGTGAGCAAAACCTCGACCCGATGCACCTTCTCACCGCAATTGAAGCAGAACCATTCAAAGGCGTCTTTCTCACCGGTCGGCCGCTTGTTCTCGACGACGAGACCGACCGAGCCTTCCTGCGGACGTTGCGGCGAATGGCGCACGTGCGGCGGCAACATGAAGATTTCGCCCTGACGGATCGGCACGTCGTAAAACTTGCCTTCGTCGAACACCTTCAAAACCATGTCGCCCTTGAGCTGGTAGAAGAACTCTTCCACCGGATCGTCATGATAGTCCGTGCGCCGATTCGGGCCGCCGACGACAGTGACCATCATGTCGGCATCTTCCCAGATCTGCCGGTTGCCAACCGGCGGCTTCAGCAGATGCTGATGTTCGTCGATCCATTTCTGGAAATTGAAAGCGCGCAGGCGACCCTCGGACATCACCCTCTCCTCTTTATTCGGCTGCGGATTTGGACGCGGAGAGTTGCAAGCCACAGGAGGCGAAGGCTTCGCGCATGGCCTGCTTTTCGGCGTCGGTCAATTCAAGCATCGGCCGGCGGACACGTCCCTCGCCGCCCTGCTGACCCAGAAGCTGCTGCCAATATTTGCCATGCGCCGGCGGCTTCTCTTTCGGCTGGGTGCCGCGCAGCGCCTTACGCACCGGGTCGAGGCTATTGCGCACCGCGCGCGCCTTCTCGACTTCGCCGGCAAAGGCGAGATCGGTATATTCGCGCATGCGGCGGTCATATTTCGTCTGCAGCAGATAGGGCGGCGACGAGCAGAGATAGAGCCGCCAACCGAGCTCGACGATGTTGTCGAACCATTCCTCCTCGGACGACGTCGACACGATCAGCTTGTCGCCGACCATATGCGTCAGCTTGACGTACATCTCGCGCGGCACGCTGTATTTGATGGCGACGATGTTCGGCAGTTCGGCGATGCGCGCGCACAGCTCCGGGCTCATCAGATAGCCGGAATCAGGATGGCTCCACATCGCGATGCCGATGTTCACCTGCTCGCTGATGTATTTGTAATATTCGTAGAGCGTCTCGTCCTGCGCCTTGAGGAAGCTCAGTACCGGAGCGTGAACGACGATGCTGGTGGCGCCGATGCTCTCGGCATATTTCGCCAGTTCGATCACCGTGTCGATGTTCTGGTCAGAGCAGGACATGATCGTGCCGGCCTTCTTGCCGGCCTCTTCGACCGAGATCGCCATGAGGCGCTTGCGCTCTTCCAGCGAGAGGGACCAGAACTCGCCCTGCTTGCCAGCCATGAACACGCCGTCGATGCCCAGATCATCGAACCAATGGCGCAGATTGGCACGCAGTGCCTTCTCATCAATCGACAGATCGGGAGCAAAAGGGGTGAGCGCCGCCGCCCAGATGCCGCGCATGTTTTCGCGGGCGAAAGCCTTGGCGTCCTTGCGAGAATAAGCCATCGTCAATCTCCATCAGATGACGGCATTGCTGCGCCTGATTTCCCGCTCCGTCAATGGCCTAGACCAATGACGCCGGGCCACGAAGATGCCTCCGCGCGGCAGAGAGGTGCATGCGAGCGCGCCGCGGTGCGCCGCGCAGAAATCCTTGGGATGCAAGGATAATTAACATGACCATGGTGTTTCCGCCGTCCGTTTGACGCCCGCGCTCAGTGCCGCAAACGGCGCGAACCGGCCCTCGGACGGAACCCGTTATAAATCTATAAGGAATGCGGCTATTGACCGCGCGGGGTCAGGTCAACGACCTTGGCACCTTGCCGGCGCTCCAACCCGTCACGGCCACCGATCGAGGGCGCCGCATGGGCTTCGAGACCCGCCCGGCGGCTGGCGATGAGGCGATTGAACAGGGTGATCCACGGTGTCGGATCAGGTGTATCCGCTCCCGGGCCCGACCGCTTGCTGGTGTCCATCAGGGTGCTGACGACAAGAGCGTCGAAATCCCGCTGCACCTCGTCCACGTCCTCAAGCGAATTCGCCGCCGCCAGCTTTTCGGTCAATTGCGGCAACAGCGCCTGAAACGACACTTCCTCCTCGCGGCGACGGCCGGAGGCCCAGCCCATGAAGCCCGTGACCGAAGACCCGAGCAAACTAAGCCCGAAGAGCGACAGCCAGATGGCATCGCTATATTTTTCCAGGAAGGTTTCCGCATCGTCATTGACCAGCGCCGCTGTGCCGTCGTGAGGCAGGAAGCGACGCGGCTCGTCCACCGGTGGCGTTTCGATGCTGAATGACATTTCCTGATCGCGGCGCAGGCGTGTGCGCAGATCGAGCAGGCTCTTGGTCAACGCCGTCGCCGTCGTTTCGGACATGCGCTCCGTCGAGATCAGTTCGTAGCTGATCGCCACCGTATTGATCGCGGCCTCCGGACGGGGTGGCGTGCCACCGAAAATACCGGCAGGAATTTCCGTGGTGATCAAATCGCGAAAACGAAAGGCCAAGGCCTCGGACGCCGGCATGCCCATGAAGGTAAGCGGGATTTTCAGCTTCTCGGTGATCTCGGCTAAGACGCGGCGTGGCATACGAGCGTTGGGATCGATCACCAGAATGAAAGCGTCGAGCATGCCGTCAGCCATGGCATTCGCCACGTCAGCCGGCCGCATTTCCTTAAGCTTCACCTCGTCGGGCTCGATCTCGTAATGGGCGAAAATGCGTTCGATAAGCGACAGGTTGGAATCGGATTCTCCGAGAAGCGCGACGTTGCGTCCGCGCAAATCCGTCACGCCATCGATGCCGCTCTCCTTTCGAGCAACGACGATGATCGACCGCTTCTGCAAAACGGCAACGGAGCGCCCCTCGTTCGAGGTCGGATCGTCACTGCGCGCCACGGCAAGATCGACGGTTTTCTTGTCGAGGAGCTTGCTGGCTTCGGCGGAATTCATGACGGGGCGGATATCGAGGCGGAATGGTTGGCGCGTGTCGATCATCGCACGCTGCACGGCGTGGACGAAGCGCGCCTGTTCCGTGCCCTCCGGCCCGACGGCGATGCGCAAGGTGGTCGGCATCGACAGGTAAAGACCGATCGCAATGCCCAAAGCCAGAACCGTGAAGACCGCGGCCAGCAATCGCAGGAGGACTCGCTTCTCCATCACCTCTTCCAGGCCGCAGTCCGTCTTGTCCCTGAATCGAAGCGGCACGGTCGATTCGGGACATCCTCGCCATCCTACAGACGGTCAGGGCCTTGCAATTCGGATTCCATCAGACCCGGTACCCGGCTTTGCTCTGTCGCCATTCCTTACGCGACCGGAATCCGCTTGATTCAAAAGCTCCAACAAGCTGCCAAGCGATTCAAGTTAAAAAAAGGCAATACCGTGCCCTCTCGCTCGATTGTGAGCGGCTGTTTGGAATGACGAAAATCTGTTCGACCCAAATGCTAGGCGAGTGCGCGCCGGAGCGTTTTGCCTTCGGGATCGGCCAAAGCCGCAGCTATGGCCTGGCGCAATTTCGGCGCCACGGCGTCCAATTGCCCGTTGGACAAGGCTGGCATCACGATGCCGTCCCAAATCGCTGCGTAATTGGCGCGGCCACGCAGATGGGTGTCGCCATAACCCTTGAGCAAGCGTGGCAGTTCCGCCAGCGCCCCGGCAAAAGTGGGCGAGCCCTGAAGGGCCTGGCGCATGGCGGCGAGCCAGCGCTCGATCGCCGCCGTTTCCTCGGCGAAGCGCAAGGACGAGCGACGGATCCGGCCGAAGCCCGCCAGCGCCCGCATCGTCCAATAGCCGGTGACGCCGGTGGTCGAGATGTTGACGCCGCGACCGAATGGCCAAGTTTCCTTACCTGAGGCCGCCCGGCGCATCAGCACATTGCCGAGCTTGGGCGGCAGCATGGCCGCGATCTCCTCGATCCCCGGCTTAAGATATTCGACGACATGCAGGATCTGGTCGTCGCGCATTTCGGCATCGCGACGAATGCGGGTGAAACGCTCCTTGCGGGTTTTCAGATCGGCCACGCGTGGGATGTCCTCATAGGCCATCCATAGCGCCAGGCGGCGCACGCCCTCTTCCAGCGCGTGAGCCTGACGTGGATCGTCTGTCGATCCCGCCGCCTCGCGCAGAAGGCGCACGCGATCGAGGAACAATTCGGCATAGGCCTCGTCCTGATACTCGGCACAACGCCCCTGCCCGAGCGCCACGACCTTTTTCAAGGCATCGGATGGCGGCGCGGGCTCCTGCGTCTTTGCCGGCTCGGCCATCGGCTGATCGAGCGCCGCGCGGGTGGCGGTGAAAGCGGCGGCAAAGCCTTTCAGGCTCGCCTCGGCGCCACGCCCGCCCGAGCGGATCGCCGCCTCACAGGTCTCGCGCGAAAATGGAAACGCGCCAGCCGCTGCCAAAGCGCCAAACATCGGCGCGCTGACCACCGTGCCATTGTCCAGCGCCAGGCGTTCCAGATCGAGCGCGATATAGGCGCGCGATAGATCGTGGCACAGCCGATCGAGACGTTCAGGATCAAAACGGCCGTCGCCCATCTGCATCTTCTCGGCAGTGGTATAGACGCGGCTGGTCGAGGAAATCAGTATCGTTCGCTCGGGCGAAGCAAAGCCACGTTCGAGCAGACGGGCGGTTTCGAGATGCTCGCTCGAGATCATGTAATCAATGCGGCCCGGTACGGGCACGAGGGCGAGAACGGGCGTGAGCCCCTCTGGTGCCGGCTCGTCCATCATCTCGATGTAGTAGCTGGTGGCGCCGGTGCGCTGAGCGACACCCGGCACCGACGTCGCCTGCACCGGCAGTTTCGCCTGCAGCGCCGCCGACACGATCCATTCGGCGAGAACGCCGCCGCCTTCGCCACCGAGCGCGGCAATGAGCAAAGTCCGCGGACGCAGGCTCATCACGCGGCTCCCGCCGTCAGCGCCCGGCGAAGGCCCGCCTTGGCGCGATCGATCCAATTGGGATTGGAGACGATTTCGGCGCGGAAGAAAGACGGGCACAGCGTCGCCGCATGGGCATTGGCACCGCACAGACCGCAACCGACGCAGCCATTGGTGACATGGGCGACAGGATCGGTCTTCAGCGGATCGCTCGACGGCTTCACCGTCAAGGTCGGACAGCCGGACAGACGGATGCAGGAGTGGTCGCCCGTGCAGGTGTCTTCATCGACGCCGAAACGCTCGCGCACGACGCGCTTGCCTTCGCCCAGCAGTTTCGCCCGGATCGGCCGCAAGCGGCGCTGCCGCTCGAGCTGACACTCGCCTTCCGCAATGATGACCTTGAGGCCGTCGAAAGGCGTGCGCATCGCCTCGACGATGGTCTTGCGCATATCGCCGACGCGATAGTTGTTGACCGTGCGCAGCCATTTCACACCCATGCCCTTGAGGGTGTTTTCGATGGTCAGATCGCTGTCGACTGTCGAAGCACCGGCCGCCTTCTCGCGCGCGTCCGCCTGTGGCGTCGAGATCACATCCTGCGTACCCGTAGCCGACGTATAGCCGTTCTTCATGATGACCAGGATCTGGTCGCCATGATTGAGCAGGGACGAGGTGACGCCGGAGAGCAGGCCGTTATGCCAGAAGCCCCCATCGCCCATGATGGCGATCGGCCGCTTTTGCGAAAAGCCTTGCACGCCGGCGCTCGACGCGAGGCTCATGCCATAGCCGAGAATGGAATTGCCGAAAGAGAATGGCTCGAAGGTCGCCAGCGCATGGCAACCGATATCGGCCGACACATGCACCTTGCCGACTTCGCGCTCGGCGAGCTTCAAGGCCGCGAACACCGGGCGTTCGGGACAGCCGATGCAAAAGCCCGGCGGGCGTGCGGGTAGAGGACCAGCCAGGATCGCCTGCGCCTTGCCACGCAGCACCGACAATTCGCGCGCGAACCCAGCGCCATTAGACGTGTCGATGGAAGGCAGATGCTGAGCCAGGAGTTTGACGAGGCCGCTGACCAGCACTTCCGTGGTGTATTCGCCGGCTTGCAGGAACATATCCTTGCCGTGCAGAACCGTATTGAGATCGGCCCGGCGCAAGATCGCGCCGATTTCATGTTCTATATATTCGGGCTGGCCTTCCTCGATCACCGCGATGGCTTTGCGGCCGGCGGCAAAGGCCGTGATCTCTTCCGGTACCAGCGGATAGACGACATTGAGCGCCAGGATGGGAATGTCGGTACGGCCATAGGCATCGGCGAGACCGATCTCCTGCAAGGCGCGGATGAGACCGTTGTAGAGCCCCCCCTGCACTATCAAGCCGACATCCTTGTGACCGCCGTCAAAGATTTCGTTGAGCTTGTGATCGCGGATGAATTGACGCGCCGCCGGCATGCGCACGTCGAATTTCAGTTTCTCGTGCTTGTAGGTGACGGGCGGATGGGCGAGCCGGTCGTACAAAAACTCCGCCGGCATCTTCTGCAACTCGCGGGCGGAAATTTTCGGCGCGATATTGTCGCTTGCCGTGAAGGAACCGCGCACATGGCAGGCGCGAATGCGCAGTTCCATGATCACCGGGGCATTGGAGGCTTCCGAAAGCTCAAAGCTTTTTTCGACCATGCGCACGATAGTCGGCAGATTGGGCCTAGGATCCATGAGCCACATGGTCGACTTCATGGCGAAGGCATGGGTGCGCTCCTGAATGACGCTGGCGCCCTCGCCATAATCTTCGCCGACGACGATCAGTGCGCCGCCCATGACGCCGGGTGACGACAGGTTCGACAGCGCATCGGCCGCCACATTGGTGCCGACGATGGATTTCCATGTCACGGCGCCACGCACCGGATACATGATCGAGGCACCCAGCATGGCGGCCGCGGATGCCTCATTGGTGCAGGCCTGGACGTGGACGCCAAGCTCGCCCATCAAATCCTTGGCTTCGACCATGACATCGAGCAGATGCGAGACGGGCGCGCCCTGATAGCCGCCGACATAAGTAACGCCCGATTGCAGCAGGGCCTTCGTGACAGCGAGGATACCCTCGCCATGAAAGGTCTCACCCTGCCCCAGTTTCAGCAGCTTGATTTCCTTGCTGAATGAAACCTCGGCCATGGCACCCCTCTTTACTGTCGCCCCTCGCGACCTGAGCATTTCACGGCAGTTGAGAATTATTTCAAGCGGCATGGCCGTTTCGCACAGCTTGGCCCGCACGCGTCCCATCTCCATAACTATCTGATAAACATGATTTTTATAGAAACTCTGGCGCTATGTCTTTCCGTGGCTCCCTTGCTAATTGGACAACTTCAAACCGATCGCCAGCCCCCCTCTGACACCCATGCCAGCCCGTAAGAGTTTGAAGGGATTTCACGATTGGCCGTGGGGCGTCAGACAAGCTCCAGCTCGAAACGCTACGGCACCGTCAAATTACAAAACTAGACAATTATTAGCTATTTAGGCTAGAACCCGCGCCAATCCGTTCCGTGCTGGGGTGCATGAGCGGGCTCAAACAATTTTGTCAGTATTTTACGGGAGGTTCCCCATGTCGAAGGCCGTTGCCACCGCATTTGCGTGCGTGGCGTTTCTGGCATCGCCGGCCTTGGCGCAGAAAGCGCAGGATACGTTGCGGGTCGCCTATAAGGCGCCAATTGCCACCACGGACATCTATATCGACCCACAGCCGGAAACGACACTGACCTCCGTGGCGGTCTACGACACGTTGATCGTCTTCGACGCCCAAAGCAAAACTTTCCGCCCGTCGCTGGCTGAAAGCTGGAAGCAGGTCTCGCCGACCCAATTGGACATGAAGCTGCGCGAAGGCATCAAGTTCCACGACGGCTCGCCCTTCACCGCCGACGACGTGGTCTACACGCTCATGTATATCTCGGATCCGAAGTCGGGCCTGCGCTTCAGCGCCAATTGGGGCTTCATCGACAAGGTCGAGAAGGTCGACGACTACAACATCCGCATCATCACCAAGAGCCCGACGCCCTATGCGTTGGCGCGTCTGGCCACCACCACGCCGATCTATCCGAAGGCCGTCCATTCCAAGCTGGAAACCAAGGCTGATTTCGGTCGTCGCTCGCCGGTCGGCACGGGCCCCTACAAAGTGATCTCCATCGACGCCTCGAACGGCATCAAGCTGGTGCGCAACGAGGACTACAAGCCCGCCGGCCCGTGGAACTCAAAGGCAAAAATCAAGAACGTGCAGTTGATGCCGATCCCTGATCCGCAGACGCAGATCGCGCAACTGTTGACCGGCGGCCTCGACATCATCCTCGAGTCGCCGAAGGACCAATCCGAACAGCTCACCTCGATGCCGAACATCACGTCGACGGCGATCGAGAACACGGTCTACACCTATCTGAACTTCGACGCAGCCGGCCGCTCCGGCCTTGAACCCCTGACTAAGCCCGACGTGCGCCGCGCCCTCTCCATGGCGATCGATCGCCCCACCCTCGCCAAGGCCATCATGGCCGGCGGCGATATGGTGAAAGTGATCGACGCGCCATGCAATGCGGCCACGCAGGTCGGCTGCGTCGTCGACCCGATGAACCTCAAATACGATCCGAAAGCGGCACGCGACCTGCTCGCCAAGGCCGGTTATCCTAACGGTTTCGACGTCGAGATCACGACGATTCCGGGCGTCGAGAAAATGGGCGAGGCCATCGCCGGCCAACTCCGTGCCATCGGCGTGCGTGCAAAGCTCGAGAATACGACCTTCGTCGCTTTCCGCACAAAGCAGACGTCCGGCAAACTGCAATTGCTGGTCGCGCACTACAGCTCGGGCGGCCTGTCCGACGTCAATTCGGCGGTCGAATATTATGTCGGTTCCGAACCGCGCGACTATTGGCGCGAAAAGGACATCACGCAGATGGCCAATGCGGCGTCGGCAGAAATGGACCCGGCCAAGCGCAACGAATTGCTGCGCAAGGTTTTCAATGCAGTCAACGACAAGTCGCTGCTGCTCTCGCTGACCACTTTCCCGGCCGTCGTCGTGCACACGACCGACCTCGTGCTGCCCAAGGTCTCGACGATCTTCACGGCGCCGGAGCTCAATAATATCGGCTGGAAATAATCCGGCTGAATTGCGGACGCTGTTTCGCAGCGTGGCCAGGCGCTACGGGACAGCATTCGAACTCGTAAGGGGACATTCGTTATGAATGTCCCCTTTTTCATTTACAGAATTCGCCTCGTTACTGCGGGGAGCTCGCACCGTCCGATGAATCTGGTTCCGAACTTTGCGGCTTGCGACTGTGTTTCGCGGGTGCCTTTTTATGTTTCACGAGCTTGGCGTGCTGTTGGCGTTTTGGGCGGTGGACGGCGGTTCCACTTGCATCGGCTGGTGCTTGCGCTCCGGAACTTGTAGCTGCATCCGATGGCTGCATGCCGCCTGACGCCGGAGCCTGAGCCAAAGCCGGCAGGCTCATCATGGCCACACATGCGGCAGTCATCATCATTTTCTTGATCATTGCGATCTCTCCTTGCAAACCCCGGGGGATCAATCCGCTTTGCCGATGATCGTTCCGCTGCCGGCACCGCACGCTTTCGGTTCTCACGAAAAAGTGCGACCTGTGGCGATACGGCGACTTCTGGCTGCGACTTTTTGCGGGTTGGGCATCGACCAATAAAATGGCAACATCCGACACATCTTGATCGTGAAGCGACTCTTGGTGAAGCGATGAAAGGACGACCGGCGCCGACGCGCGCCATGACCATCGATGGTCGGCTCATTCCCGATGCGCTCGACGAGGCGATGATCCACGCCGTCGTGCATGGTTTCTATGACAAGATCCGTTCGGACGATCTGCTGGGGCCGATCTTCAATGGCGCCATCGCGCCGGGCGACTGGTCGCATCATCTTGCAAAAATGTGCGACTTCTGGTCGTCGACACTCTTGCGCACGGGCCGCTACGAAGGACATCCGCTACGCCCGCATCTTGTTCTGCCCGGCCTCGGCGAAGAGCATTTCCGGCGCTGGCTGACCTTGTTCCGCGCGACCGTGCAAAACCTATGTCCGCCTGATGTCGCCGCCCTCTTTCTCGACCGAGCCCTGCGCATCGGCCATTCCTTCCGTCTCGCCATCGCCTTCCACCGCGGCGAGAATGCGACGCAGCTACAACCTATCCTTGAAGAAAGCCTGTAGCGGCGCCTGAACCAATCAAATCACCACGTCGCCGTTAGGCTTTCATTGACCTCGTTCCCACGCCCTCCAACCATCGAGGGAACGCGCCCTTACCTTCCCCATTGACGGTATCATATGGGATTTCGTGCGGAGGTCCGGGCCATGGCTGTCGATCTTCCTGCCGACGAGCGCCTGCTCCAGGCCGCCATCATGGCGGCCGCCCTTGTCGCGGACCCGACGACGGCTGCCAATATCGCTAAACTTATAGAGATCGAGCATCTCTCGGCCCATCCGGACTGGGAGATCGTTCCCAATGATGGTTCGGGAACGCCGAACGAAGCCCCCCCTGCCCCGCAATCGGAGCCGTCCCCAACGGCTTCAGTGGAGCCCGCTGATCAAACCCCACATGGCCCAGGCGTAGAGACCCCGCTGCCGTCCCTTAGCGACACGAGCGTCAACCACGATCTATCGTTTACCACTCAACCCGATGTCATAGCCGAAACATCGGCGCCCCCAGATCAGCACAATGACTCTGCTTCCGCCAGCCTCGCGACCAACGGCGGCGGCATAGCTGTTACGCCGGCCATCGTCTCGACGCATGAGCCCGAGACACCGCAGACATCCAACGCGGAACAGCCGGCATCAGATATCATCCCGCATGACGATCTGGTGCGTTTGCCGCACAACGATGATCTCATTCCCCAACCAGCCGATCATTCAGGCACGTTGATCTCCGATCTAACGGACAGTTTGAATCTGAAACTGGTGGATCACGTCCTGGATGTTGCGACCGGCCTTGTGGGAAATATCGTTCACGACGTGGCCATCGACACTCAGCATCTGGTCGGCTCGGCATTGCAAGCGGTTGGCGACATTGTTGACCTCTTGCCATTGCCAATCCTGCATAATGACGGCTCCATTGAGGTCCCCTCTTTGCAGGGCGCATTGCACGATACTTTGGACGGGCTCGCCGCCGCTGTCGGAGGCTCGCCAATACCCGATCTGATTTCCGACATTCTGCCTCCGGCGAACCATGACCACGATCCAGGCCTCGTGCCGCTGATCGTCGATCATGTTCTCGATAGTTTGACACACCATCTGCATCTTCTTTGACGACTCCATTCATCCTGATGATTGAACGGGAGACATATGAAGGGCTGGGCTAAACTCTCCTCGCAATGGGAGTCCGACGAACTCCTCGGTGTCGTGAAGAAATTCCGGCGCCCGCTCATCGGCGTGGCCGGCATCAGTGCGTTGATCAACCTTCTGATGCTGGCCGCGCCGATCTTCATGCTTCAAGTTTATGATCGGGTACTGCCGAGCCGCAGCGTGCCGACATTGATCAGCCTGTTTTTGCTGGTCGTGGCCTTGTTTGTCTTTCAAGGCTATTTCGATCGTCAGCGCAGCCGGATCATGTTGCATCTTGGCCGTCGTATCGAAGATGAGATCGGCCCCAGGGCCTTCGATATCCTATTGCGTTCGCATGAACGCGGTACCGATGGTCAGGATGGCCTGCAAGCCCAGCGCGATGTCGACACTCTGCGCGAGTTCATCGCCAGCCCCGCCCTCGTGGCGCTTTTCGATCTGCCCTGGATGATCCTGTACATCGGCATCTGTTTCGCAATGCACCCCCTTATTGGCGCAACGGTTCTGGTCGCGGTGATCGTCTTTGTGGGACTGACGGCGACTGGCGAAATTTTGCTTCGCCGCAAAACGCAGGAAGCGACACTCGCCCATGCAGACCGGCGTCGGTTCTCCGAGGTCATGCGGCGCAATGCCGGCATCGTTCAAGCCCTCGGCCTGCAATCGGCCATGACACGCCGTTGGAACGAGGAAAACGATCGGGCCCTTGACCGCCAGGAAATCGGTGTCGAGATCACCAGCAATTTCGCCGCCTTGCAGAGAGCCCTGCGGACGACCCTGCAATCGGGCCTTTTGGCGCTGGGCGCCTGGCTCGTAATCCATCAAGAGGCCACGGCCGGCGTGATGCTGGCATCAACTATTCTTGCCGCGCGCGCCTTGGCTCCCGTCGACATGCTGATCGCCCATTGGAAATCGTTCATCGCGGCGCGGCAAAGCTGGATGCGGCTTTCGCGCATTTTCAACGATACCCCCATCCGCCAGAAGCGCACCGCCCTTGGCGCGCCAAAGCAGAACTTGCGCGTCACGGGCCTCGGCCTCGCGACACCCGCCACCGGCCGGGCGGTTCTCCATGACGTGAGTTTCCAGGTCGAAGCCGGCAGCGCATTGGCCATCATCGGGCCCAGCGGTTCGGGCAAGTCATCTCTCGCACGCGCCGTCGTCGGCATCTGGAAGGCCCGACATGGCGCGATCCGTCTCGACGGCGCGCGTATCGATGACTGGCCGCAAGATGCCTTGAGTGCCCATATCGGTTACATGCCGCAGGATGTGGAGCTGTTTCCTGGCACCGTGGCGCAGAACATCGCGCGATTTCAAACGCGCGTCGATCACGAAGCGCTGATGTCAGCCGCCAAGGCAGCCGGAGTCCACGATCTCATTCTTCGCCTGCCCCTCGCCTATGAAACCCCCGTCGGGGAAGGCGGCGAACAATTGTCCGGCGGTCAGCGCCAACGCATTGGCCTTGCCCGAGCGCTTTACGGCAATCCGTTTCTAGTCGTTCTCGACGAGCCGAACTCCAATCTCGATTCCCACGGCGAGGCGGCGCTGACCGCAGCCATTCGGGAAGTGCGTCAACGGCAAGGCATCGCCATCGTCATCGCCCATCGCTCCAGCGCGCTTGCGTCAGTCGATAAAGTCCTCGTCCTCAATGAAGGGCGCAAACAGGCTTTCGGCGATCGCGACAAACTTTTCCCGCAACTGGTGCAGGCCGCACCTGCCGGGCGCGCAAATGCGCCGGCTTCTCGTGCGAAAGCCAAGCCACCCAAGGAGGGCGCGGCATGAGCAAGCGACCATCCCAAATTTCGTTGGAACGCCATTTGCGCAACAGTTCCATCGCTGCGATCTTCCTCGTCGGCGGCATGGGCTATGTCGGTGCGACGAGTGAATTGTCGGGCGCCGTCGTCGCCATCGGTTCGCTCGTCGTCGAAACCAATATCAAGAAAATTCAACATCCCACTGGCGGCATCGTCGCGGAGTTATATGTGCGCGAAGGCGATCGGGTCGAAGCCAATCAGATCTTGATCAAGCTCGATGAAACCGTTGCTCGCGCCAGTCTGGCCACGGTCGAGAAAGATCTGCGCGAGCTGCGGGCAAGGCAGGCGCGCCTGGAAACCGAGCGAGACCAGCGTCCGGACATTCTTTTTCCCCCCGATATGGATACGTCACCAGAGACGGAAACCGGCCGAATTATCGAAGGCGAGATCAAACTGTTCAATTTTCGTCGCGATGCATCGGACGGACAGAAGCGGCAGTTGCGCGAGCGCATCACCCAGTTGAACGAGAAGATCACCGGCCTAAAAGTTCAATACGATGCCAAGCTGGCGGAATCACGACTCATTCGCAAGGAACTGGAGGGCGTGCAAGACCTTTGGGACAAGAAGCTCGTTCCCCTCACCCGTCTCGTCGCGCTCGAGCGCAATCAGGCGCGACTGGATGGTGAGAGCGGGCAGTTGACCGCTTCGATCGCGGAGTCCCGCGGCCGTATCGCCGAAACCGAACTGCAGATCATCCAGGTCGATCAGGACATGCGCAGCGACGTAGCTCGTCAGCTCGCCGACATCCGCGCCAAAATCGCAGAACTCAACGAGCGTTACGTCACAGCACAGGACCAATTGAAGCGGATCGACATCCGCTCACCGCAATCGGGCATCGTCCATCAGCTCACCGTCCACACTCAAGGTGGCGTCATCGCCGCCGGCGAGCCAATCATGCTGATTGTTCCCGATGCCGACAATCTCGCCGTCGAGGTGAAAGTGCCGCCCTCCAATGTCGATCAGGTTCATGTCGGTCAGGATGCGGTCTTGCGCTTTTCCAGCTTCAATCAGCGCTCGACACCGGAGATCGGCGGCAAGGTGACCCTGGTATCGGCAAGCACCAGCAAGGACGACAAGGCCGAGACGAGTTTCTATACGGTTCGCATCGCCATGGACGCCAAATCCATTCCGGCTTTGGGCGATGTGCGGTTGATCCCCGGCATGCCTGTCGATGCCTATTTGCGCACCAGCGAACGCACCATTCTCTCCTATCTGGTCAAACCGCTGAGCGACCAAATGTACCGAGCCTTCCGAGAGCGATAAAAAAGCTGCCGCTGAAAACAGCGGCAGCTCTTGCTTCTGGCTCCCAGCCTATGACAGCAGGAAATGGCCGTTGTTATGATCGAGAATATCGGGCAGCAATTGCGTGATGCCGCCGATGTCCGGCAAAGCGCCGCCGCCGACATCACCGATGTCGAGCACCTGCGCCAACGGTCCGTTCTGTACCAGACCGCTGAGCGCATCCGCATGTAGCCCATCGACCAAAGGTACTTGGATCGATCCGCCGTCGAGCACATTCAGCTCGCCCAGTGAAAGCCCGGTGCCAAGATCGCCGACATTCACATCCAGGAGATGGTTGTGGCCATCATCGCCACCATGAGCATTGGTGTTGACGATGTTTTCCAGCAATCCGCCTTCGCCGGGGCCGCCTTCGCCATCCAATAGACCGTTGACGAGACCGGCGACGCCGAGAATGCCGTTTGGCGACGAAAGGTCATCGCCAACGCCGTTCACCAGGTTTCCCGTGGCTTCGACAGTATTGCCAACGTCGTGGACCAGATCGGTAAGCAAGGTTCCCGTGTTGCCGCTTAGAATGGCGGACGGCGCATCGAGAACATCGGTCAGCAGATTATCGCCGCCGAGATCACCCAAACCGATGGTCTCGCCCAGATGCGTGATCCCATGAACCGTTCCGCCGAGCCCCAAATCATGGCTCGCGGTTTCGATCGATGCATGGAAATTATCGATGACGCCGTTGAGGAGATTGGCAAGGCCGCCCGAAAGCAAACCTCCACCCGTGCCTCCATCGCCGCCGCCATCCCCTCCGCCATTCGCCGGCGGTGTGTTAGGATCACCGCCCGCATTGTTCGGCGGCGGTTGCTGAGGATTGCCTGCTCCGCCGCCATCCTGAGGTGGGGCCGTTCCCAGTGGCGGAGGCGTCGATCCCTGGCCTGCATCTTGTCCAGGCGCAGGACCCGTGGACTGCGGCGGCCACGTCATCGTGGTCGCACCGTTATCGGAAGTTCCGTAATAGTATTGAACCATCGCGAATCTCCTTCTTCTCGCCTTAAGCGAACGAAGAGAACGGATTAGTGGTTCAGTGGATCCGGAACCTTCCGGCATTCATGGTGGAGAATTGGTGCCCGTTTCGAGACGCATTTTTCTCAATTGCGCTCGATCCACTCGGGTTGGCGCATGAAAAATATAACGCCGGGCAGAAGCATCGTGATGCTTCATACCCGGCGCCTGTTTTTGCTTCCTCCCTAAGCTCTTGCTTTAGCCCTTGAAGGCCAAGGCCGCTTTTTCGACGATCTCCGGCGGCGTCTTGACGATCGCATCCGAATAGCCCTGCACCACCGTACCGGGTGTGGGTTCAAGTTCGAGGCCACGCTTCGCCGCCATCTCCTTCATCGCGGGATCGGCGACCATTTTGTCGAAGAGCGCGCGCAGATAGGCGATCCGCTCTTCGGGAATGCGCGGTGGCGCCACGAGCGCTCGACCGATCATGGCGCCGGCCGAAGCGAATTCGATGACCTTCTTGGCGGTGGGATCGTCGACCAGCTCCTGCATCAGCGGCACGTCGGGCAGTTCGTGATTGCGCTTCAGGCCAGTCTGGATCACGGCGACAAGGTCGCCTTCCTTGAGCTGCTTGGCGTGGGTGACGCGCCAGGAATTCCAAGCCGAGGAGACGAGATCGATTTCGCCCCGTTCAAGCGCGATGGAATATTCGCCCGCGCCCGGATAACCGCAGATCATCTTGAACTTGAAGCCGCCGAGCACTTTCAGCAAAGCCGGATATTGAAAGGATTGCGCCGTGGTGCCCGTGCAGCCGACGATCGTCTCCTGCTTTTTCATATCCTCGGGCGTCTTCGACGGTGAATTCTTACGACGCACGAAAGCCGTGTTCACCGGCGAGAAGGAGCCGATGTAGTTCATCTCCTGAACTTTCCACTTGCCGATCTCTGGCTCGAGCACCTGGGTGTTGCCTATTGTCTCGGGCAGAACGGCCAGCACGGTGCCGTCGCGTGGCGCCTGATTGTAGAGATAGCTTGTTGCGATAAGCCCACCGCCGCCGGGCTTGTTCTCGACGATCACGGCGGCCGCCTGCGGCAGGTTGGCTTTCAGCATGTCGGCGGCGAGGCGCGCGTAGAAATCATAGGAGCCGCCCGGCGGATGGCCGACCATGACCCGCACGGTCTGGCCCTTCAGGAAATCGCCTGACGGTTGCGCCTGCGCGGCACAAACCGCGCCGAAGAAGAAGAGAGGAGAGATCGTCCGTAGCCAATTGGCAGTCCCAGAAAACATGGCGGTTTCTCCAAAGGGCTGACGAGCTGACGCCAGCCGGGTTGAACACAAGTCAAGCAAGGTCGTCGAGAACGGTACGGCTTTCGGCAAATAATTCATCGACAGTGAAGCGGCGCGGAATAATCTGCTGCTCATAAGCGAGCTGGATCGCCAATTCGAGCGACGGCGTCACCTTGTCATAGCCGATCGGCCGCATATCGATCGCTCCCGGTGCGACGGGGGCTGCTTCCTTCGCCTGTTTGAACGTCTGATAGACGTTGCGCACCAGATCCGGCCGGAAGCGCAACAGATCGCGCTTGACGACCAGCATATGGTTGATCGGGATCAGCCCCGTCTTATCGTGCCAGGCGCGGCCGGCATTGGCCGCATCGGGAATAACCGCCTTGATCTTCGGATCGTTCGGCAGATCATTGCCGAGGATGCCAGCATCGATTTCACCGGCCATCAACATGGGCAGGAGCTTGACGCCTGGCGCAGCCCGTTTGACGAAAGACGGCTCCGTATATTCGGCGAGATGGGAGCCCTCGAAAATGATCCATTCGACGGATTCGAAATCGAGCGCGTGCTCCTGAGACAGAATGTTGCGCACCCAGGCACCGGTGGTCTGGGTATAGGCACGCACGCCGATCTTCTTGCCGGGCAACATCTCCGGCGTCAGTTCCTTGTTGTAGTCGGTATTGTAGACGATGCAGCCATGTTGGAAACGGGACGCCAACACCACGGGTAGAAGCACGATCGGCTTGTTGTAGGCATAGGCTTGCAGAAAGGTGAAGATCGCCAGTTCCGACACGTCATAACGTTGTTCCCGCGCCATCGGCTTGAACACGTCATGAATGGGCTCGACTTCGTGGAAGTCGAAATTGAAAGCCGGCGATGTCAGCTTGCCGGAGAGCAGCGCTTCCGTCGTCGGATAGCGTTTCAGCGCGGTCGCGAGCGTAGGGATTGAGTTCGTCATCGGCATTCTCACTGCAGAACCGGGTAAAGACGCTGGGCTGTGCCGGCCAAAATATTGGCGCGATCGGTCTCAGAAACAGACGCCAGAACATGCAGCGTCTCCTTGACGATGTTCGGCAACGTATCGTCGTGAGCGGGAAAATTGGATCCCCATAACAGACGCTCCGAGCCAAAAGTCGAAACGAGTTTCGGCATGAAGGTTTCAGGTGTCGCTTTGCCCACCTGGCAATGTTCGACCGTGCGGCTGGTGATTTTCAGATAGATGTTCTTGTAGTCCGCCAGCCCCCACAGGCTCTCGGCGGCAGCATAGGGCGGACCATCGTTGATGACGGGACGCGCCAGGTGATCGAGCAGGAAATTCGTGTTCGGGAATGCCTTGACGATCTTGAGCAGCAGCGGAATGCCCTGCGCCGTCATCTGCATGGCGACCGGCAGATTAAGTTCGCCCGCCTTTTGCCACACTGGATAAGCACGCTCGTCGTCAAGCCAAGTCTGCTGGCCAGGCATGGTCGAACCGGTGGTGAAGACGCGCATGCCGGTCATGCCCTGACCGTGCCAATGATCGATCTGTTCGGGCGCCTGCGGATCCCGGGGATCGATGGAAAAGACGCCGGTGAAGCGCGCCGGAAAACGTTTGATCGAATCCGCAAGATAGGACGAGTCATGTCCGTAAGCGGTCGAGGCCTGCACCACAGCCGCCTGAGCGACGCCTGCGGCATCCATCGCGGCGATGAGCTGTTCGGGCGTGGTCGGACGTTCCGACGACCAGTCCGACTGTTTGCCGCCGAGCGGCGCCAAGGGATATTTCGCGCGATCCGGCGAAACCACGTGGCAATGCACGTCAATGATCATCTGGCTGTTTGTGGCCGCCATGGGTCCTCCGTCTTGGCCTTTTCTTGAAACGCGGTTCGTCAGAGCGCCGCGTCCTTGATGTTTTGGCCTTATAGGCGGCCGCATTGCCGCACCCCCTATTCAATCGGCCCCGAGGGGTCTAAATTTTTCCTAATTTCGATTTTCGAGGATGCATGCGCGATCGCAATACCGTTCCGAGCCTGCGGCGCCTGCGCGCCTTTGATGCGGCGGCGCAGACGAACTCCCTGTCGCGCGCGGCACAGATGCTGCGTTTGACCCAACCGGCCTTGACGCATTCCATTGCCCAGCTTGAGGCGGAACTTGGCACGCGGCTGTTTGCGCGTGGACCGGAAGGCGCCTTCCTGAGTGAAGCCGGGCAGATTTTTCAACGCCGTTCGCTGCGCTTCTTCGAACAGATCCGCAAGGCGTTGAACGGTGTGGCCAATCGCAAGACCGATGGCGCTATCGTCGAACAGCAGGTGTCGAAACTTGCCAGCGCGCAGGTGCGCAGCCTGCTGGCGATCTGGCGCACCGGTTCGTTTCGGGCCGCGGCGCGCGATCTCGGCATCGCCGAGCCGAGCCTACAGCGCCCGGCGCGCGATCTCGAACAGATCGTCGGCGCATCGCTTTATCGGCGCTCGGCGACGGGCCTGACGGTGAACGAAACAGGCGCCGAACTCGCCCGACGGCTGGCACTGGCGATCGGCGAAATCCGCTCCGGCGCCGAGGAAATCGGCACGGCGTCGGATGCGCGCGCCAGCCTGCGCATCGGCGTGCTGGCGCTCGCACCACGTCTGCTGCTGGCCAAGGCATCCACCGCCGTGCTTGCCGAGGACGAGAGCCATCGTATCGAAGTGATCGAAGCGCCTTATATTCAGATTTCCCGAGAACTGAACGATGGCGCGCTTGATCTCGTGTTCGGCGCCTTGCGCGCGCCGCCCCCCTTCGCCGATCTCATCGAGGAGCCCTTTTTCGAGGATCCCTATGCCATTGTCTGCCGGCGCGGCCATCCCCTCGCGGGCGTAAAGAAGGTGACGCCCGCGGCGCTTGCCCGGTTCGATTGGCTGCACCCGACACCCGGCCTGCCCCGCCGCGATGTGCTCGATCAGCTCGCGGCCGATTGGCACCTGCCGATGAAAGTGCAGTTCGAGACCAATTGCCTGACGACCATCACCTCTTTGCTGGCCTCAAGCGACCGTCTGTCGATCCTGTCGCGTTGGCACATCGAGCTCGACGACCGGCTGGTCTCCATCGATCATCCGCCGATCCCCCATGCGCCGCGCCAAGTGGGCCTCACTCTGCGGCGCAACTGGTTACCGACACCGTTCCAGGCGCGGTTTCTGGAGTGCTTGCGACATGAGGCGAAGGCGCGAGCGTTGCCGCGTTCGGGCCGAAGCGCGTCAGGAGCTCGCCCAACAAAGCTGCCGGGCGCGCTGGGCTGAACAGGAAGCCCTGCACTTCGGTGCAGCCCTCCATCCGCAACCGATCAAGCTGTTCGGTGGTCTCGACGCCCTCGGCCGTCGTCGCGATACTGAGGCTCTGCGCCATGCCTGAGATGGCGCGCACGATGGCTACGCAGTCCGCCCGGTCCGGCAAATCGCGAATGAACGACCGGTCGATTTTGATCTTGTCGAACGGAAAACTGCGCAGATAACTCAAGCTCGAATAACCGGTTCCGAAATCGTCCATGGAGATGCGCACGCCCAGGCCACGGAGCTGATGCAACGTCTGTAAATTGGCATCGGTCTCAGCCAGCAGCACGGATTCGGTAATCTCGATCTCCAGCCGATCGGCCGACAGGCCTGAATGGCCCAAAGCCGTCATTACGGCAGGCACAAGATTGCGGCTCTTGAATTGTGCCGGCGACAGATTGACTGCCACCTTGATGTCGGCCGGCCAGGTCGCGGCATCGCTACAAGCCGTACGTAACACCCACTCGCCGATCGGCACGATCAGGCCGATGTCTTCCGCGACGGGAATGAATTCTTCGGGCGACACCATGCCCCGCTCCGGATGATGCCAGCGCAACAGAGCTTCGAACGATGTAATGCGGCCCGCCGCCAGATTGACCAGCGGCTGATAGTGCAGCTCGAACTCGCCGCAAATCATCGCACGCCGCAGATCCGCCTCGAGTGCACGGCGCGCCTGAGCCTGCCGATCCATCTCCATCTCGAAGAAGCGATGCGCTCCACCGCCGTCCGCCTTCGCCCGGTACAGCGCCATGTCGGCATTGCGCAACAGGGCCTCGGAAGTATCGCCATCAAGCGGTGCGATGGCGATACCGACACTCGCCCCGATCATCAGTTCGCGGCCATCGATATCGTAAGGGACACTCAAGGCACTGATCAGCCGCGCGGCCCGATCACCAGCTTCCGCCGGCCCCGTGACAGGATCGAGGACCAGCGCGAATTCGTCGCCACCGAAACGGGCGGCCAGATCGTTGATGCCGAGCGAGGCCCTGAGCCGCTGCGCCACCTGTTGCAGCAGCCGGTCTCCGACCGGATGGCCGAAGGAATCGTTGACGTTCTTGAACATGTCGAGATCGACGCATAACACCGCCGCTTTGCGGTCGAGCCGGGCGCATTGATCGAGCGTCTGTTGCAATCGCTGCTGGAGCATGACGCGGTTCGGCAGGTCCGTCAGCGCATCATGGTGCGCCATGTAGGAAATCTTCGCCTCTGCCTTACGGCGTTCGGTGACATCAATGATGGAAACCAAGCAGGCGCTGCGCTCGCCGAAACCCACCGAACGACCGAAGGTCAAAACCTCGATATCGCTCCCGTCGGCTCTGATATGTCGCCAGCTCCGCCGCGATTGATAGCTCTGCACGTCCTGCAAGGCCTTGAAATAGCCGTCGCGCTCGTCATTCGGCCAGATATCGCCGATCTTCATGCTCAGAAACTGTTCGCGGCTGTAGCCATAATGCGCGATCGCCGCATCGTTGATGTTGAGGAATTCGAACGTCTCCTCGTCGAACACCCACATCGGCATGGGATTGTTTTCAAACAACAGCCGGAACGATTGCTCGCGCCGCTTCAGATCGGTGACGTCAGTCAAAGTCGCCGACAGCAGATCGCCGATCGGGGCGACGCTGATGCGAATGTGGGTGCCATTCGATGCCACCACTTCGAACCGATCCGGCGCACCGCTTTCGATCACCGCGCTGAATCGCTTCAGCACGTCCGGCGAGGCCAGGTCATGGCTCCCCTCGCTCAGTTTGCGCCAGCACAGCGCCTGCGTCGAACAACGCAAAAGATGCGACGCGCCCTGGTTCAAATCGACGATCTGAAAGTCGACGGTGGCATGATTGGCGTCACGACAGGCGGCAAGTGCCAGAAAGCCATCTTCCGTGGCGCGAAAGATGCTGTCCACCAGGCTATAGCCTTCGCCGCGTCGGTTGACATAAGCGGAGACCAGCGGGGCGCCCCAGCGACAGGCGATCGGCATGGCATAGATATCGAAGGTACGGACGATGCCGTTCACCACGTGATAGGTCGACGTGGAATAAGGCCGACCGCTGGCCAGCGCATTGGCGGCAATCTCCGACAGAATACCTGCATATTCAGGTGCGAGCTGGCTGACTCGGGTATCCCATGCATCCTGACCGAGCCATTGCCGCAGCGCCCGCCCGGTGCGCAGGATCGTCAACGTCTCGCCGCTGCCTTGTAGGAGCACCATGTGATTGGCGAGCCTGCCCATACTGCCGAGCACGACCTCCTCATAGGCTGGAAGCTGCTCGCCGGGCCGCAGCGCGGCAAACCATTTACGTCGCAGAGTGGAAACGTCGCCCAATGTGTCGGGGAAGATTTCTTCCTCGACCGTCTTTCCGATAGCGCCCACGGCTTCTCCTTGAACTCTGCGCGCGAAACAGATGGGCGATAATGCAGACGTGATTGACGAACGGTAAAAACTCTTTGTCTTCAAGCTATTATGACGCTTTTAAGACAAACAATGGTTAGCGTGTAGAAATCGTTGCACAGATTGTATGGGCCGCGACCTGAGACGGTCACGCCGTCCGCCCGTCGCACCGACTATCGTAATCTGGTCTGCCGATCGGCGTAGACGATCAATCCCGCAAGCGTCACGAACACCGCCACTGCGCCAAACAGATAGAACTGCTCGATCAGCGTCCAAGCCATTGTCTTTCTCCATTCTCGATGACGGAGATTTTCAATGACCCGTGGTCGACGGCATTGATGTGGATCAAGCGGATCTGCGCCAGCGATCTCATGGCGCTTGCGAACCCGCTCCATAAATGGTGTTTTTAACGAATTATCAGCCCTATACTGGCAGATGTTCCGCCGACCGGCGATTGCTGGTTATGATGACGTCCATCGTCCTGCCGCCCCCCTGTCTCGGCCAATGCTCCTCGATCAATATTCCATTCTCGTTGCTATCGGCTTCTCGGGAGCCTCCCTAGGGCTTACCCTTTTTATGATGTGGGCGGTCGCCCGATCCCATGCTCATCTGCTCATCTGGTCCATTGGCCTCGTTTTTATTGTTGCGGGCGTCATCTTTTTTGGCTGGATCATCGAACGTTACAGCGACGCTTATCTGTTCTGGTCCTTCATATTCCTGACGATCGGCTTTGGACTGCTCTATTCAGGTTCGTCGAAATTCTGCTCGGGCCGAACGAATTCGACTTTGGTTCTCCTGATTTGCGCGACGGGGTCCATCGCTCTGTCGGTCAGTTTCGGCTTTGGCTATTCCGGTATCGGGACGATCATCGGCAACATGATCATCGGCGTGTTGCTCGCGCTGACAGGCTATCAATATTGGGGAGCCCGAACCGAATCTCCGATCCTGATGAGCGTGAATGCCGCGCTCTTCCTCCTGGCCGCAGTGTCGTTCTTTGCCTGCGCTTATGTTCTGCTCGCGCAAGGCCAGTACGTCCTGCATGCACGCCCTTCAAACTGGGCGGAGGATCTCAACTCCATCGTCGTCATCATGGGGCTTACCGGCATCGGCACCCTATCCCTCACGTTGCATCAGGCCCGTATCGCGAACCGGCACAAAGTCAATGCGATGACGGATGCCCTGACCGGCCTGATGAATCGGCGCGTGCTCTTCGAAGTCTGGCCCGATGTCGTGCCGCCGAGCACCGCCGTCGTGCTCCTCGACCTGGATCATTTCAAGACGATCAACGATCGCTTTGGCCACGATGCCGGCGATCAAGTGTTGCGGCGCTTCAGTCAGCTCATTCTCGACAACGTCCGCTCGACGGATATCGTCGTACGCCTAGGCGGAGAGGAATTCTGCATAGTCCTCTCGAATGCATCTCTGGAATTGGCGACGACTGTCGCCAACCGCATCCGCCTGCAGATGGAAACGACAGTGATGCGCATCGGATCAAGAAGCGTTCACGCGACCGTCAGCGTCGGGCTTGCCTTTTCCGAAGAATCCGAGGTCGTTCAAACACTCATGAGCCGCGCCGATGCCGCGCTCTATGAGGCGAAAAGCTCAGGACGAAACCGTGTCAAAATCGACCACCTGAGTTTCGTCGCCTGAAGTCTCTCACCGTTTCACTGAAACGGTGAGAGACTTCAGGCTTATGTTTTGACGCGTTTTCTTCACGCGAACCGGGCGTCCACTTCGCTTGAAAACGCTCAAGGCGATAAGGCTATTGGGCCAATGCCACGCGCCGACCGTCATCCGTCAACGAATAAATAACCTGCCCATCCGCCGGTTGCCCTGCCCGAATGAAATGCGATTTCTCCAAGTCGACGACGAACTCGGCGGGCACTTCGATCTGGCGCGCGAAAAGTCCAACCGAAGTCGATCGTCCGCTGGCCTCTTCTCGTGCCAGTGAGAAAACGTCCTGCCGCAGATCACCACAGGGTTGAGACAGATGTCGCCGGATCACGACATCGTTCTTGGCCATAAGCTGCAGAAGTTGCGTGATGGAGATGTTGCTGCCGAGATGCATGACATTCCCTCGAATCAAAGCCGCGTTGGGAAAATTTAAAGCATTCAATGTGGCGGAAGATTGGGACGACTGAATTTTAAGAGTGAGCCTTGGTTTCAAGCTTCAAGAAGCAGAACGCATCGCCATGGCCGCGTCACAGCCGGAGTAAGCCGGCTGTGACGATATCAATTAGGAGGCAGTCACGCCGCCTTCTTGTCGGTGTCGAAGGGAATTTCGATATCCACGGCCAACGTCGAGACCTTCGCGCCGCGCTCCATGCGAACGCTGACCTTGTCGTCGTCGATCTGCATGTGTTTCGAGATGGCGCGCAGAATCTCGTCACGCAGCTTCGTGACGAGATCGGAATCGCCGACAGCGGCGCGTTCGTGGGCCAGCAGAACCTGCAGCCTTTCGCGTGCTGCCGGAGCTGACTGTGAGCGGGAGAAAAGACGGAGCAGGTTCATGCCACTTTCCTTCCGAAGAACTTGCCGAAGAAGCCACGCTTCTCGCCAGGAATGGCAATGGGCAGGGTCTCACCTCTGAGCCGACGGGCCGCATCGAAGTAAGCGACCGCGGGCGCGCTGCGTTCGTCCGCCAAAGTAACGGGCGATCCGACATTGGAGGCGCGCAGCACGTCCATGCTTTCAGGAACGATGCCGAGCAGCGGAATCGACAAGATCTCAAGAACGTCGTCGACCTTCAGCATGTCACCACGCTGCGCCCGGACGGGATCGTATCGGGTGAGGAGCAGATGCTTTTCCATCCGATCGCCAGCTTCGGCTTTGAGCGTCTTGGAATCGAGCAGGCCGATGATGCGATCGGAATCGCGCACCGAGGAAACTTCCGGATTGGTGACAACGATGGCAATATCCGCATGGCGCATCGCCAAGGTGGCACCACGCTCGATGCCGGCGGGGCTGTCGCAAATGACCCAATCGAATGCCTGTTTCAACGCGCCGATGACCGTCTCCACGCCTTCAGCGGTCAGGTTGTCCTTGTCGCGCGTCTGTGAGGCCGGCAGCAGATAAAGCGTCTCGAGCCGCTTGTCGCGGATCAACGCCTGCGTCAGTTTGGCCTCGCCCTGGATGACATTGACGAGATCGTAAACCACGCGCCGTTCGGCGCCCATGACGAGATCGAGATTGCGCAAGCCGACATCGAAATCGACGACCACGACCTTCTCACCGTCGCGCGCAAGGGCCGCGCCCAATGCCGCCGAGGAGGTCGTCTTGCCGACGCCGCCTTTGCCCGATGTGACCACGATGACCTTGCCCATTGAACTCTCCTGTTTGTGTGGACGCGCCGTCGAGTCAGGCGAGTGATCCAACTTTGAATGTGTCGCCTTCCAGCCAGAACTGGACGGCCTTTCCGCGCAGCTCAGGTTTGATGTCCTCGGCTGTCTGGTAGTAGCCGTCGATGGCGATCAGTTCGGCTTCGAGCTTGCTGCAAAAGATGCGTGCCGACGCATGGCCCATCGTGCCGGCCATCACTCGCCCTCGCAGCGCGCCATAGACGTGGACAGAGCCGCCAGCGATGATCTCCGCGCCCGAAGCGACCGAACCAACGACCGTGACATCGCCTTCCGGGAAGATCAGCGACTGGCCTGAGCGAACCGGCTGCGTCACGAGCATGGACGGCGAGGCTTTGGGAGGCAGCGGCACAGCGGGAATGGCTGCTTCCGGCGGCTTCGCTTCGACGCCCTGATCGTCGCTCGGCACTTCGATGTCGGATGCGGGACGGCCATCCGCCATCGCCGGCGGAAGATCCGCGCCGAGCATGGACGGTCGCGCGCCCTCGATGCCCATGATCCGCACATTGCGCTCGCCGAGCTTGTCGATCAGTTCGCGCAGCTGCGACCGGTCGATGTCGAGCCCGTTGATATCGAGAACCACCGGACGCCGCCGGAAGAAACCGGTGGACCGCGAGGCCAGATGGTCGAGCCGCGTCAGCCAATCCTCGAAAGGCTGTTCGGGCGTGAGGGCGAGAGCAAGAAAACTGCGCCCCTTGAGGCGGATAGGCCGAGCTTGGGTTAACACGTTGGTCATCTTGGTAAATATTCGGTTGCTTCGGTCTACCTAGCGAATGGTTAATCGTTGGTAAATTTCGACAGGGAACCCACGTTCATCTGCACGCAGCGGATGAAACGGCGACGTGAGGCTCGCGCTGAGGGCTCTCAAGGCCTGAAAGCGACGATCATGCGCAACTGGTGGTTGGATACGGAGGTGCGACCGGCATCATGGCGCGCAAGAAATTTGCGCGCGCTTCAGCTTCCGCGGCGCTCTGTGAAAAGAATCAGGGCTCGCTCGATGACAGCGATTCGGCCAGAACGTTTTATGCCGCGGTTCTTGCAGGTGTCATGGCATCGACACCGTCATGAAAAGATCCGACGATCTCCGCGAATATCTCCGGCTGCTCTCGAAAAGCGAAACTGCCGGCGCGATTGATGATGTGAAAATAGGTTGCATATTGCTTCTCCGCCAAAATGCGGAAGAGCATATTGCCGCCATCGCGCGCCGCCAGCGGATCGTTGTCGCTCCAAACCAGTTGGGTCGGCACACCAATGCCTTTGTCCCGCAGAATGGCCCACATCTTTCCTTTCACGGCCGGAATGCCGAAATTCCGCATCCCCATCGCCTCCTCGCGCAGGGCGGCGACAGCGGCGCGATGGGAGGCGCCGGTGGCGGCAGCAACGCAAGCATCGAGCAGCCCGTCGTCGATATGAGCATGGGAATGAGACAGCCGATCGAACGCCCAGAATTGCGATTCGCGGCTCCAGAGCGGCGTCGGCACCGATTGGTAAACGATATCGTCCAGCCCATCGCCCATGGGCGGCGCCATGGCGCTGGCGACGATGGAAAGGGACGCAATCTTTCGAGGCGACGACAATGCAAGCCATAAGCCAGCCAGGCCGCCAATATCATGACCGACCAGATGAACCTTTTCGAATCCGAGCGCCACGATCACCTGATCGAGATGTTCGCGCAAACCATCGACCGTGAGTTGGTTCGGCGAAGCAAGATCGCTCCCGCCGGCCCCTGGCAGATCGAGCGCCACGACGGGGCGATCAGTCCCGAGAAGCGACAGTGCCCTGCCCCAGAGATGGCTGCCATAAGCAATCGGGGACTGGCCTGCCCGGCCGCCGTGGAGAAGCAGAGCGGGCGTCGCCCCGGTAGGCCCGGCTTGCAGCATGGACACTTGCGAGCTGTTGACAGTGATTGATCGGGTTGTCGGTTTCATCGTCGGCCTCAAGCGCTGGCGTTACGGACGAAATGGGCAAGCAAGGCGTTGAACCGCTCCGGCTGCTCGCGATATGAAAAATGTCCGGCGTGATTGAACAGGCTGAACGATGTGCGTCGATTGTGCGCGGCGATCATATCGAAGACCTCGAAACCGCCCTCGACTTGCACGGTCGGATCATTCTGTCCCCAGATGACCTGGGTTGGCCGCTGCAAGCGCCCTTCGCGCAGCCAATTCAATGTCTCGCGCTTCTGCTTCGCCAGCTCCGGCAGGAAATAGCGCGCTCCCGCTCCCTCTTCGACCATTTTCTGGACGCTAACTTTGTATTTCGGCTGTTCGAACACTTCCATCACCGCATCGATCCATTCATCGGTGACTTTCTTTGGATCGTAGGAATAACCTTCGTAGATCCAACGGGCGCTTTCGCGGCTGTAGGGCGCATAGGGTGAGTTCGAGAGGATGACTTCTTTCGGGCTGACGCGGGGACTGAGCGTGCCGCTGCTGACGATGGTGACCGAACGAACGAGATGCGGATATTCAAGGGCGATGCGCGTAACGCCGAAACCGCCCCGGGAATGACCGACCAGATGAACCGGAGGCAGTTTCAGCGCTTCGATGAACGCCGCCGCATGACGGATCACCGAGGCCATCGTATAATCCTCATTGCGGACCGGATTGTCGGTAAAGCCTTGCCCAATCTTGTCGAAGGCGATGACTTTGAAGCCGTCGGAGAGCGGCAGGAAATTGAGGCTCCACACAGGCGCGCTGGAAGCTGAATCCGACGAGCCGAAATTGCCGCCGTACATGAAGACGATCGGTTCGCCCTGGCCAGCCTCATAGTAGCGGGTCTTCAGACCTTGCACATCGATCTGTTTCGGCGCCGGGAGCTTCCTGCCCTCGATCGGAGCAAAATTCATCTGGGACACGGCATTTTCCTCTCTTCAATTTTCTCTGCCTGCGCTGGCCCCTAGCCGCGCCCGACGGTCGGCGTGACCAGTATTTCCGGGCTTTGATGCCCCTTTTTGGCGCGCTTCGATTCCATTTTTGGCTGGAACAACTGCGTCAACGGACGCAGTATCAGCGCATCACCGATCGCGACGAAGAAGACGATAGCAAGGCAGATGGCGATGATGCTGTCGACGCTGCCGAAGTCGCGTGCCCATTGCATCATGTAGCCAAGACCGGAGCGGCCGCCGAAAAGTTCGGCGATCAGGCTGATCTTCCAGCAGACGCCGTAGGAAATACGCGCTCCGGAAATAATGAAGGGGGCGAGCAAAGGCAGTTCGATACGCCAAAAGATCGACCACGGGCGACGGCCGAAGCTGCGCCCCATTTCGATTTCCTCGCGACCAATCTCCTTGCCGCCTTCTGTCACGTTCACCAGGCAGAAGGGAAAGATGATCAACACTTGGACGATGAGAATCGCAGTACCCGTGAGGCCGAACCAAACCGTGCCGAGAATGGCCCAGACGATCGCCGGGAATGACGTGAAGAACGGCACCAGCACGTCATCGACGATGCCGCCAATCCATGGAAAATAGCGTGGCAAGATGCCCAGTGCGCTGCCGAAAACCGTCGCCAGAATGACGGCCAGGACGACGCGGAGGCCGGTGGCTGCCGCATGGCCCCAGAACTCGGCATCGGTGCTGAGGCGCACGAGCTCCCAGAAGACCTGAATGGGACTGGGGAAGACATTCGGCGGAAACTGCGCCGAGGACAGCCACCAAACAGCGATGGCCGCGACCACAAAGGTTTCGGCAACGAGACGTTGCCCGATCCCGTTAGGAGAGCTCATAACGCCTCCGCAAACGTTGCTGGATCGCAGCGAAGATGACGCGGTCGGTGAGATAAACCACCAGCAAGATCAGCGCGGCTACCGCAAAGACCATATCGGTCCAATAGCGTTGGCGCGCCAGGTTGATAAGCATGCCAAGCCCGGACGAACCGCACAGCAGTTCAGCCGTCAGCACCACTTGCCAGCCGATGCCGAAACACAATCGAATGGTGGCAAAAAGATAGGGAAACATCATCGGCAGAATGATCCAGAAGGTCTGCCTGATAGCACCGCGCCCGAAACTGCGGCCCATCTCCACCACTTCGCGATCAAGCTCCCGTAAGCCAGTGCCGGCATTGATGATGGCGAACGGCAGCAGCACGATGGTGGTGGCAAAAATCACCGAACCTTCGTTGACGCCGAACCAGATCATCGCCAGGAAAGCCCAGCCGATGCTGGAGAAGGAATTCAGAAACGGTGTCAGCCTGCTGTAGATCGCCAGGTCAAGAACGTTGAAATAATAGCCCAGCAACGCGATGGCGACTCCGAGAACGAAGGCAAGCACCACCGACACTGTCACGTGTATCAGCGAGGAAATCGCATAAGCGAGGTTTCTCGGATCGGTCCATAATTCGACAAACCGATCCCACACCCGCGCCGGGCTCGGAATGAGCACCGGCGGCATGTGGGCCGAATACAATTGCCAGGCGACGAACACCAGGAGCACGAAGGCAATCGTGATCAACCGTCGCGTCGTGAGAAACGCCATCGGCAATCGTCGATCAGGGGGGAGCGATGGACTCGATATCGACATCAGATGGCAATTCGTCGCGATTTACGGAGGTATGAAAAGATGATCGCTATTGCGCGATCGCTTTCGGCCAGATCAGCTCATCGGCGCTTGCGGGAACCTTTTTCAGCATCCCCATTTTCGCGCCAGACTGCCAAGCCCTCATCATCACCTGTTTATCGGTGGGTCCAAGCGACAGCGGCATTTGGGCATAGGTCAGGAACCAGGTCTGAAGGTCATCCTTGGAAATCTTGTATTTGGGCGCGACAGCCGCAAACACTTCGTCGGGATTCTTGAGGACGTATTCGGCCGAGGCCTTGAGGAGCTTACCCGCCGCCACATAGGCATCCGGGCGCTTGTTCATGTCGCCCTCGTAGCCGAAGAGAAAGAGCGACGGCATTGGGCCGCCGTACATCTTCTCTAGTTCCTTGGAACCGTGCAGGACCGAACGATACTTGCCGTCTTTCGTCGCCGCATAGGATGGCACATTGCTGAACGACGCAGCGTCGACACGGCCTGCCTGAAGAGCGGCTTCGAACTGCGCCTGCGGCATCTCCACCCAGCGGAAATCGCCACCCACGAGATCGGCATTCATGCCGAAATGCTCGCTGATGACCCAGCGTACGGAGATCACATTCTGAGCCTCGCCGGAAACCACGGCAATGGTCTTGCCTTTCAGGTCCTGAATGGTCTTGTAAGGCGAGTTCGGCATCACCCAGACATCGGCACTATGGCCCTCGGGATGGTAGCGCAGCAGCGTGCTGAGCACTTTGATCGGCAGGCCGCTCTCGCGCATCTGCGGCAGCGACAGAACGCCATTCGGCATCAGGTTGAACTGCTGGGTCATCGCCGCCTGCATCAACGCGGGAATCGATGACACGCGCTCCACTTTGATCGTGACATTCGCATCGCTGACCTTGCCATTCTCGATCGCCCAGACCACCGCGTCATAACCGGGGTCCGGCAAGGAGCCATAGGTGATGGTTTCCGCGGCAAGCGCCGCGTTCAATCCGAAAGCGAAAGCTAAGCCGGTTATGGCACTTCTGATGATTGGCATGTTCATAGCAAAGCCCTTCCTGTCGTGTTGCTCTTTTTCCGTATGAACCAGTCGCCTATTGCATGATCGCCTTCGACCACATCAGCTCGTCGGCGCTATCGGGAATTTTCTTCAACATCCCAGTCTTGAGGCCGATCTGCCAGGCTTTCATCATGACGCTTTTGTCGGTCGGCCCAACCGACATCGGCATCTGCGCATAGGTCAGGAACCAGGTCTGCAGATCGTCCTTGGACATTTTGTATTTCGGCGCCACGGCGGCGAAGACTTCGTCGGGATGTTTCAGCACATATTCGGCTGAAGCTTTCAGTAGCTTTCCCACCGCCACATAGGCCTCGGGCCTCTTGTTCATGTCGTCCTCATAGCCAAAGAGCAAATTCGACGGCATCGGCCCACCGAACATTCTGTCGAGCTCTTTCGATCCCTGGAGCACGGAACGATATTTGCCATCCTTGGTTGCGGAATAGGACGGCACGAGATTGAACTGAGCCGCGTCGACGCGGCCAGATTGCAACGCCGCCTCGAACTGCGCCTGCGGCATCTCCACCCAGCGGAAATCGCCGCCAACCAGATCGGCATTCATGCCAAATCGCTCACTGATCGCCCAGCGGACGGAGATAACGACTTGCGATTCACCCGAAACGACCGCGATCGTCTTGCCTTTAAGATCCTGGATCGTCTTGTACGGCGAGTTGGGCATGACCCAGATATCGGCACTGTGGCCTTCCGGGTGATAACGGAGCAGCGTGCTCAGAACTTTGACCTTCAACCCGCTCTCACGCATTTGCGGCAGCGACAGCACGCCATTCGGCATCAGGTTGAACTGCTGCGTCATCGCCGCCTGCATCAACGCGGGAATGGAGGAAACGCGCTCGATTTTCAGCGTAACATTTGGATCGCTGACTTTGCCATTCTCAATGGCCCAGACCACGGCGTCATAGCCAGGATCGGGCAGAGAACCATATGTAATGGTCTCCGCCGCCGTGGCAGCATTCAGACCGCACATGAACGCGAAAGCCGTCACTAGTCTTCGTATGATCGGCATCTTCATAACTCGTCCCTTCCTGTCGCGGTTTCCGCTGTTTTTATTCTTCCGCCTGTTCTGGAACACCGAGCAGATGCGTAAGGCGCATGCGCGCGGCGTTCATTTCCGGCGACGCGAGATTGCGCGGGCGCGGCATCGACAAGCTTACCGTCTCCAGAACGCGCGTCGGCTTGACCGACAGGACGACAACCCGATCCGCCAGCTCAAGAGCTTCATCGACCTCATGCGTGACGAAGACAATCGTCTTGCCGGTCTTCTTCCAGATTTCAATGATCTCCGAGCGCATGCGCCGGCGTGTCGTCACGTCAAGCGCCGAGAACGGCTCGTCCATGAGCACGATGCGTGGGTCGACGGCAAGCGCACGCGCGATCGACACGCGTTGACGTTCGCCACCCGACATCATGGCCGGATATTTGTGGGTGTCGCGGCCAAGGCCCACGAGGTCAAGGAGCGCGCGCGCCTTCTGACGCATCTCGTCGGCGCCACGTTCGCGGCCAAAGCGCAGTTGTTGGCCGAGGATGACATTGGCTTCCGCATCGCGCCAGGGCAGCAGCCGGGGCGATTGAAAGACGTAAGCAATCTCCTGCCAGCCTTGCGCGGCCGGCGCGCCGGCAACCGTCACACTGCCCGTATCGACACCGAGCAAATCGCCGATCACCCGCAGCAGTGTGGATTTTCCGCAGCCGCTGGGACCAAGAATACAGAGGAATTCGCCGTCGTTCACCGAGAACGACAATTGATCGTAGATCACCTCTTTCTGGAAGGCGATGCTGACACGATCAAGCTCGATGATTGCCGTCATCGCGTCCCTCGTCTTACAAACCTGCTCATTCGCGTCATGGTTGCAGTTCCGACCAAAATCTTCATCAAGTCGATCACGCAGTGTGTTCGGCAACAACAGAAAAGAAGTCGGCACAGCCTCAACCAGCCGTTAAACGCCCTGCCTCTTTTTCACGCTTCAATGCCCACTCGGCGATATCGCGACTGCGCGTATAGTAGACACCGTCGTGCTGGCGCACGTAATCGAGACAGCGCCGAATGGTATTCGCCATGGTGGGGCGGCCGGCCATGTGGCTGTGCAATGTGATGCTCAGCCATTTTGGCGCGCCCTCCTGCCCTTCCCGATAGAGCTGATCGAAGGTTTCTTTGAAGTTTTCCAAAAAGACCGACGTGGGGTTACTCGGGAAAATCCACGCAGCAATGTCATTGGTGAAAATATTGGTGCGCGGCAGCGTAACAAAGGGGCCGGACTTGGTCTGTTGCACGAACGGCAAGTCATCGCTGGCATCGTCGCCGACCCAGATATAGCCCTGCTCCGCCAAAAGCTCATTGGTCACATCCGACCCGCTGGAGCCCGGACTGGTCCAACCGACCGGGCGAATGCCGCCGGTGGTTTCGGTGAGAATGGCCGTGCAGCGGGCAATCTCCGCCCGCTCCTGATCCGCCGTCGCATCCTTGGCATAGACGTCGTTGGCCCAGCCATGCCCCAGGACTTCGTGGCCATCCTGCGCGAAAGTGCGGATGATGTCGGGATGCCGTTCGGCCGCCAGACCATTGGCCGAGATCGACGACTTCAGGCAGAACTCGTCCAGAATGTTCATGATACGCCAGATGCCGGCCTTCCAGCCGTAATCGCCATAAGACAGGGAGAAGCGATCGAGCTGACCACGGCTGGCGACGAAATTGACCTGACTTTGCTTCTCGAAGGCTTCGAACGGAACGCCGATGGAGAAGGCGATCTTCTCCTGACCGGGCCAGCTCCATTCGCGCGGATATCGGGGACGCTTTGCCATGAATACTCCTGGAATTAGAACGTCGGTGGCGTGCAGGCGCTGATCACCTCGCACGGTTCAGCGCCAACGCAGCGAAACCGATGCGGTCGACGGCTTTCGAAAGAATAGGCATCGCCGGGGCCGAGCACGCAGCGCTCGCCATCGACGGTCACTTCGAGCTGCCCGCGAATGACAACCCCGCCCTCTTCGCCATCATGCTGCAAGGGCACCGACCCGGTATCGGCACCCGGCTGATAGGTCTCCTTTAGGATCTGCAGCATGTTGCCGTTCGAATAGGAGCCGACCTGCCGGTAGGAAATATCGCCTTTGCCGATTTCGACCAGCTCACTGGCACGATAGAATGCCTGGTGCTCGTCGGCGGGAGCCGTCACGGAAAAAAACTCGGCAAGCCCCATGGGAATGCCGTCGAGCACCCGCTTCAGCGCGCCCACCGAGGGGTTGACCTCATTGGATTCAATCATCGCAATGGTTGAGCTCGTCACTCCCGCGCGCTTCGCCAGAAGGCGTTGCGACATTTTCTTTTGGGTGCGGACGAACCGAAGGCGTTCGCCGACATCGACTGTCATTGTTTCGCTCCCTGCGCCCTCAGCCTTCCCGCTTCAGCGTCCATTCCGCGATGTCGCGCTTGCGGGCAAACCAGACATTTTCATGCTGCTTGGCATGGGCGATGCATTTACGGATGGTCGGGATCAGGGTTGGTCGCCCGGCCATATGAGCGTGCAATACGATCTCGATCCATTTCGAATGACCGCGCTGGCCTTCCGCATAAAGCTCGTCGAACGTGTCTTTGAACTGCTCCCAGATCACCGACGGCGGGTTCTTGCCGGCAATCCAGATGCTGAGATCATTGGTCGGCGTATTGACGCGCGGCAGCAGCACCATCGGGCCGCCGGTGGTGGTCTTTACATAAGGCAGATCGTCGTCGGCCTCATCGCCATTCCACAGATAGCCCTCGGCAGCGAGGAAATTGAGTGTATTGCTGGAGCCGGCACTCCCCGGGCTTGTCCAGCCGACAGGGCGCACGCCAGCGGCATCGGTGATCGCCTTCGTCACGCGACGGATTTCTTCCAGCTCCTGTTCAGGGTCGCTGTCATTAGTGAGCATGTCGTTTTCCCAGCCATGACCGACGGGTTCGTGGCCGGCGTCGGCGACAGCGCGGATCTGATCGGGGTAAAGCTCGGCGGCCTTGCCGTTGATCGACATGCTCGCCTTCAGACCCGTCTCATCCAGAAGATCGAGAATGCGATAGACGCCTGCCTTGGCGCCGTAACGGGCGTAGGAGAGCGAAAAATGATCGACCTGTCCCGGTCGGCCTTCCTGCGTATATTGGCTTTTGAAACGAAAGGCCTCGAGCGCCAGGTTGATGCTCATCGCAATCCTTGCCTGGTTCGGCCATTCCCACTTTCTGGGATAACGCATGGGATTGGACGACATCGATATTCCTCTCACGTTTATAGAGTGAAGACAGGCTCTAGCCTGAGGTAGTGAGCTTCCATCTCCGGACGAAATTTCTCCATCAGGGCGCGGTTGAGATCAGCCGGCGCACGCTGTCCGGACGGAAGCAGCGGCGCATAGACTGTGTCGCCAATCTCCTGCTTGAAACTGCGCTTGGTCTGAGCCACGAGATCGCGGTCTTGCAGATAGTCGATGACCGCGCCCGACAGGGCTTTCGCGCCGGCAAGTCCGCCCTTATGGGCGATGGAGGTGGCCAGAGCCGCACCAGCACTCCAATGATGAAACGGCAAATACGGCACGTTGCCCGGAAACCAGATGCGTCCCATCGGCACTTTCCAGGAGACGTCGCCGCAATCGTTGGAGGCCGCGATCTGAACCGCCGGTCCTTTGAACGACGTCACCGCGGGGCGCAGGCCCATTTCCGCGACTTTCGCCTGACGCTGCAAGGCCCGAGCAAAATCCTGCTCCGTCTCGGTCCAGACCGGCATACCGACCGCTTCGACATTGCGCTGGATCACCTCGGCAATCGTCTGATTGAGCCGAACCGGCCAGACAGCGGCGCGAACATCGACGCTCAGTTCGCAATTGGCCATGAGCGCCGCGCCCTGCGCGATCTGCTGAGCGCGCTCGAAGAGTAGTCGAGCACCCTCCGCCGTCGGATCGCGAAAATACCACCAGCAGGCGGCAATTGCAGGAATGACATTGGGCTGTTCGCCGCCCTTGGTGATGACGCGATGGGCCGTCATCGTCGGCTTCATATGTTCGCGGTGTTGCGCTAGCCCCATATCCATCAGAACGACTGCATCCAGCGCGTCGCGTCCCTTCCAGGGCGCAACCGCGGCATGGGCGGCCTCGCCACGAAAGGTGAATTCAGCCGAGACGGCGGCACTCTGCATCATGCCGTAGTCGGTACCGAACTCATCGAGGATATGATCGTGAAAGGCCAGATCGACATCGTCGAAAAGACCGTCGCGCACGAAATAGGGCCGGCTCAGCAATTGCTCCTCGGCCGACGCACCGAAGATTTTCAGAGTGCCCGGCAGATCGAACTTTTCCATGGCATAGCGGATCGCCAGGGCCGAGGCGACCATGACAGCGGCGTTGGTATTGTGCCCTTCGCAATGTCCAGGCGCGCCCGCGACGATCTCCGCCCGTTCCGTCACGCCGGACTTCTGGCTGTTCGACGGATTGGCGTCATATTCCGTGTGGATGGCGATGACCGGCTCACCCTTGCCATAGGTGGCCAGAAACGAGGTCGCGAAACCGGATATGCCCTTCTGGACGTGAAAACCGTGCTGTTCGAGTAGCGACGTCATCAGCCCGGCGGTGCGCGTTTCCTGCACACCAAGCTCACCGAAATAAAAGATGGAATCATTCAGGGTGATGAAGGCACGCTCGTTGCGAGCCACGAAATCGATTGCGAATTCTTTTGCCGATCCGGATGTCGCAACAGGCACCACGCCGCCCTCTTGAACCATTGCCCTGGTTCAATCACGGCACCTCCAGCGCAACAATGGAAAAGAAGTTTCGAGCGGCCTAACCAAATGTCATGCAAAGCCGCTCAGGGACCTGAAAGTGTCAGGCAGATTCACTGAGTGCGGTCTTGCGCTGACGACCACGACGAGTGGCGGCCGGCGCGGCATGAGCCTGCTGGCGAACGCCCTGCACGGCCTCGAAACGCCAGGCCTCACCGCGCAATGGCTTCAGCAAGCCTTCTTCCTCCTCCTGGCGCTGCAATTCATCGGCCCGAAGCAGTTCCAAAGCCATATCGCGGAAGCGCCGCGCGGCGGGCGGCATGGCGGTGTTCGCCCGCCACATCAAACAGACGGAATCAGGCGCGCCGATCGGCGGCGTGTTGAGAACCCGGGCGATGCCGCGAATTTCAAGCTGCGCCGCCACGCCTTCCGGCAGGATCGTCAGGAAATCGCCCGACTGGAACAGGCTCATCGTCAGCAACAGACATTGCGTCTCGATCAGATTGGTTGGGAAGGGAAGCTGATGGCGCGACAATTCAGCCGCCAAATGCTCGCGACCGTAGCGGCCGACAAACCCTTCAGGAATCAGCACCCAGGCCTGCTTCGCCAGCTCGGCCCATGAGGGCTTGCGTTCATTGGCCAGGGGATGATTGGGGCTAGCGACAATCAGCATGCGATCGCTCAACACCTGATGCGCTTCAAAACCCGCGCCCGCCGCCGTCGCATCGAAACGCCCATAAAGCAGCGAGATCGTGCCTTTCGACAAACGCTCCATCAAGGTCTCGAGATCGGTGTCGACCAGTTGCACGGTCACGTTGGGATGCGCTTTCTTGAAAGCGGCGGTGACGCGCGACAGAAACGGCTGACCGGAGATGGTGCGCGTGCCGAGGGTCAACACGCCGCCCATGCCGGACTTCATCAGCGCGAATTCCTCGCTGAGGCATTCGAGTTCGGCCACGATACGGCGGGCCGATTGCAGCACGCATTGGCCGACTTCGGTCACTTCCAGGCGGTGGCCATGCCATTCGAACAATGGCGTGCCAATGCCCTTCTCGATTTCACTGCGGGTCTTGGAAACAGCCGCCTGGCTGATGCACAGTCGATCGGCCGTGCGGGTAATGCTGCGCTCCTCGTCCAGCGCCAGGATCAGCCGCAAATGACGCAGGCTGACGCGCTGACGCAAGAACTTCATCGCCATCGGGGGGACTTCGGCCATCTGGACCACCTTCTTATGACGGGGGAAATGTTAACCCGTTGTAGGTTCCAGTCCAGCCCGATTTTACTTTTGGTCATGCCCGGATTTGATGCATCTGCCCGCGAAGCAGCCAAGTCCGAGCTGACCTGCCCCGGACTAGCGGCCGCCATCGACCAGAATGACTTGGCCGGTCAGCCAGGAGGCGTGATCGGACGCCAGGAAAAGGGTCGTGCTGGCGATGTCATCGGGCCGGCCGATGCGCCGCATGAAGGTTTTCTCGACATGGGCTTTTTGCGCTTCGGGGCTGTAGCGCTCCCAATCGGCCTTGGTAAAAGCGTTGGAGAGAACGAAGCCCGGCGCGACACTGTTGACGGTGATGCCGAATGGCCCAAGCTCCATGGCCATCTGGCGCGTCAGGCCGACGATCGCATGTTTGGCCGCCGTGTAAGGATGCAGCTTGGTGCGCGAAGCCGCCACCCCGGCGCCCGAACTCATATTGACGATACGGCCGGAACCGGCCCGCTTCATCGCGGGAACCACGGCGCGGCTGACGGCAAAGGCGATGCGCGGATTGCGCGCCATCACCGCATCCCATTCGCTGTCGGTCACTTCCTCCAGCGGGCGCGGCACGGCATGGGCGAAGCCGCCGGCATTGTTGACCAAAATATCGATGGCGCGGCCGGTTTCCTGTTCGATGTCGCTGATCCAGGCCCGCAACGCTTTATCGTCGGTCAGATCCACTGTGCGGATGTGGGCGCCCTTCGCGGCAATGCTTTCCAATCCATCTGGATCGATATCGCAGCAATAGAGATTTGCGCCGCTTTCAATGAACCGTTCGGAGATACAACGTCCAAGCCCATCGCGGGCGCCCGTCACAACCACCGTCTTGTTATCGAACCGAATTTCCATTGGCGTTCCTTCAACCGATCTACGGCAGCCATCACTATGCACGCCGGCGCGTCGAAGTGATTTGAATTTTGGTCGCGAGGGCCGCAACCAAAGATCAAATCACTTTCCAGCGCATCTCCGGCATAAGGGCGACGGTACGAACGACTGGAGTCCGCCGATGCGTGTGATGCCGAACGATCTTGACGCTTACTGGATGCCGTTCACGGCCAACCGTCAGTTTAAACAAGCGCCGCGCATGCTCGTCTCGGCCAAGGGCATGTACTACCGCTCGGATGATGACCGGCCAATTCTCGACGGTACATCGGGGTTGTGGTGCGTCAACGCCGGCCATGGCCGGCTTGAGATCGCCGAGGCCGTGAAGGCGCAATTGGCGCGTCTTGACTATGCGCCATCGTTTCAGATGGGTCATCCGATTGCGTTCGAGGCCGCCGCAAAGCTACGGCAAATTCTGCCGGAAGAACTGAGCCACGTTTTCTTCGCCAATTCCGGATCCGAGTCCGTCGACAGCGCGTTGAAGATCGCGCTCGCCTATCATCAGCTCCGTGGCGAGGGACGCCGCACTAGGCTGATTGGCCGTGAACGCGGCTATCATGGCGTCGGCTTCGGCGGTATTTCGGTGGGCGGCCTTGCTAGCAATCGCCGGCAGTTCGCGCTTCTGCCGAATGTCGATCACCTGCCCCACACGCATGATCTGGAGAGGAATGCCTTCAGCCGCGGCCTGCCCGCATGGGGTGGGCATCTGGCCGACGATCTCGAGCGACTTGTCGCCCTGCATGATCCTTCGACCATCGCCGCTGTGATTGTCGAACCCATGGCGGGATCGGCCGGCGTTCTCCTGCCCCCGAAAGGCTATCTGGAGCGGCTGCGGGCGATCTGCTCGAAATACGGCATTCTTCTCATCTTCGATGAAGTGATCACCGGCTTCGGCCGCCTGGGCGGCCACGCATTTGCCGCCGAAAAATTCGGTGTCAAACCCGATATGATCACCATGGCCAAGGGCCTGACCAATGGCACGATCCCCATGGGCGCTGTCGCCACGAGCGATGACATCTACCGCACCTTCATGGATCAGAAAGATAATCCCGCCGCCATCGAATTGGCGCACGGCTATACCTATTCCGGTCATCCGGTCGCCTGTGCCGCGGCCATCGCGACGATCGATGCCTATCAACGAGAGAAGCTCTTCGAGCGGGCAGAAACCATGGCACCGGCTTTCGAGAAGGCGGCCCATGGCTTGCGCGATGCGCCGCATGTCATCGACATCCGCAATATGGGCCTTGTCACCGGCATCGAACTGGCACCACGTTCTGGTCAGCCTGGCGCACGCGCTTACGAAACCTTCGTGCACTGCTTCGAAAACGGCACGCTGATCCGCGTCACCGGCGATATCATCGCCTTGTCGCCGCCATTGATCATTTCAGAAAGCCAGATCGACGATCTTTTCGGGGCCGTCCGCGCAGCGCTGAACACCGTGGCGTGAAGTGGGCCACCTTTGGTTAAACGAGCATAACTAACGGCAAATAGGCGCGCGCAGTCGTCTCTTGTAGCTTTCCTTTCTCAGCAAATGAGGGTGAGACTGGTATGGAGTGGACCGCGCGATCTGCCACGGCAGGACAACGGAAACAGCGCCGCCGCGACGGCACGCTGAGAATCGGCGCCTTCTGGCCCTATTCCAGAACGCTTCTACCTTCGCTGGAAATCGCGCGACAGAATCCAGACGTCTTGGAGCTGGACAGCCATATCCTTTTTGCGCAAACCATCGAGAATATCGGCCTGGATTTCGCTTTGATCGCTGACGGTTATGCACCGGCATCGGAAGCCGTCTCGCGGACCGGCTTTCAGGATCCGTCGACCAATGCGACGATCCTCTCCGTGCCGTTGTTTCTCGCTACTCAGCATCTCGGCATCATTTCGACGATGCACACGACTTTCCTGCATCCCGTGGTGATCGCCCGGCTCGGCTCTCACCTGGATTGGATCAGCGGCGGCCGCTGGGGCTGGAACATCGTCAACGGCTTCCGCGATCACGAAGCTCGCCTCTTCGGCTTCGACAAGAAGGTAGACGGCTATGCTCTGGCGCAAGAGGCCGTCGATATCGCCGGCGCCTTGTGGCAGCGCACGCCCGAGGCCGTCTCCTATGAAGGCAAATATTTCAAGGTTGACGGCAAGATGCGCCGGCCTGTCCCGCAGATGCTGCCGTTGCTCGTCAGCGCCGCGGCCTCCACTCAAGGGCTCGCCTTCGCGGCCGCGAATTGCGACTATCTGTTTACATCGTCCTTGACTAAGCCCGTCGTCCAGGAGACAGCGGGCACCCTGCGCAAGAATGCGGAACAAACCGGCAGAGAGCCACCGCGCATACTTATTCTCTGCGACTTGCTTATTCGCGATACGCCGGGCACCGCACAGCAGACCTTCGCCGATCTACTCGGCTCGACCGATCCGGAAGCGCAGAAGACCTGGGCCTCGCATCTCTCGAAGATCGGCGATACACGCCCCAACGCAGCCGAGATCATGTCGCTCGTTGGAACGCCCGACGAAATCGCCGAACAAATCATCGAGCTGCATCGCGACTGCGATCTGATGGGCGGATTCGCGTTCCGCATGCTGTTGTGGGGACCGGAGGAGGCGAAACGCCTCGCACCGGTACTCTCGCAATTGCAGAAGGCCGGCATCTGGACGCCGCCCGCCAGCCGCGATCATTCATGGTAGCGGCGTAAAGCAGCTAATTTGCGCGGATGTTGAGTGGTTTCACCAAGGCGCCCCAGCGCTCATATTCGGACCGATAATATCGCGCGAAGTCATCACCGAACTTGTCGCCGACGATGAGCGCCAACGGGTCATAACGTTTCTTCACGTTCGGGCTTTGGATCGCCACTTTGAGGTCGCTGGCCAGCCTCTTGACGATTGGCCCTGGCGTATTGGAGCGGACGAAGAAACCATACCAGAGCGAGACCTCGATATTATAGCCCGCTTCCTTGAAGGTCGGGACATTCGGCAGCATGTCGAGCCGCTTCGCCGTCGTGACCGCCAGAGCGCGCAGTTTGCCACTTTCGATCTGTGACCGCACGAGGCCGACGTCGGGCACCATGACCGTCAGCTCCCCCGCCTGCACATCGCTCACGGCTGGCGCAGTTCCTTTATAGGGAACGTGGGTGAACTGCACGCCGGCTTCCTTGCCGAGGAGAAACATCGTGATCGCGTAAGAAGAGCCGATGCCGGCCGAGCCAAATGTCACCTTGCCTGGATGGCTCTTCGCGTAGGTAATCAATTCCGCCAGATCCTTGACGGGTGTCTTTTCGGGATTGACCACTAGAACGAGCGGCATCGACCCCGCCTCGGCGATCGGCGTCCAGGCTTTCAGGGAATCAAACGGCATGTCGTCCATGACGAACGGATTGATCGTCGTCGTGCCCATCGTCCCGAACCACAAAGTATGACCATCCGCCGGTTGGCCCAGCGCCGAATTGGCCGAGACCAATCCGCTACCGCCCGACCGGTTCTCAACCACCACGGGCTTTCCAAGGCGCGGCGTAAGTTCATCGGCGATGACACGCGGCATCAGATCGGACGTGCTCCCCGGCGTGCCCGGAGTGATGATCGTTACCTGCTTGGTTGGATAGTCTTGTGCCTGTCCTTGCGCTTGTCCGTAGGCCGCCGCGATCAAAGCGAAGAGCCCTACATAAATACATGTCTTCATCGTCTCTTCCTCCCCAGGACAACGATGCCGCTAAGACCTCCGCACCTCGGGCATCACCCGTGGAGAAGGCGTAACGCATCGAGATGCTGCTGACGGATCGCCGGCAATTGCGAGGGATTGAGGCGACCGAATCCGCAATAAGCGGCGACGCCGAAATCAGGCACCAATTTCCTCACGATCGCGAGGCGGGCCGGATAGCTCTCCATGCTGTGCACCATGCCAAGGAAAACACGTGCGCCATTCGGTTGGAGCTCGCGCAAGGGCGCGTAGAAGGCCTCGTCCGTGCGTGCCAGGAGTGGGATATGTATCCAGCCGACCGGACGAGCGGCCGCGCGAATGAAAGCATTCGCCATCATAACGGCGCCCGAAATGTCCTCCGGCTCGAAACGCGGCCAGCCTCCAAGGGTACCGAAGCACATATGGAAGCCCACCATGACCTCATGCGGGATCCAGGATAGCAAGGCTTGGATCTGCGGCGTGTTGCGATCGATGGCGGTTGCCGCCGGCTGCCCGGCGATAGCGCCATAGGCATCCTGCACTTCGCTCGCGCAATCGAGCTGAATGGCCAGATCATGCGCTGGAATGTGGCGGACGATGGTCTCCAATTCGGCTTTCAAGGCTTCGACATAGCCGCGCCGCACTTTCTCGACGTCATCCTGATCGGGAAATATTCGGTAAGGCACCGCGCTGTTGACCGAAGGCACCGACACCTGAAAGCGCATACCGGCGGGATATAGCCCTTCCGCGCGCAGAGCCTTGAAGATGAAATAGGAGTTGATCGCATCGCGGGCATAACCCAGACGCCATCCCTTGTCGCCGAACGCGACTGTCTCGATCCCATCGCGCACCTTGAATTGCCAGCTGTCGCCAGCATCGCGGGGATGAAGACGTTCAACGCCGCCTTCCTTCGCAGGCTGTCGCACGGTTTCGAGATCGGGATGGTTGGCAAACACCGCATAATGAACGCGGCTGATCCAATGGCTGCGCGGACCGACTTCACCGTCCGGCATCGCCACCAGAGACGAGGCCAGCGCCGGGCCGAATTCCCTGAACACCTTTTCGTTCGTGTCATAGGGAATGCTTCCGACCAGCAATATCTCCGCAGCCATGAACGTCCTCCACTTGAATAGGCTTTTCACATATAGTAAAATTGATTTATCTAAAGGTGAAATAAAACAGATAGGATGTCAAACCGTATGGCGAACGACGAGGCGCGAGGGATCGGGTCACTGGAGAACGGTCTCGCCATCCTGCGTCTGCTGCGGGATGAGCCCGGCCCGATTGCGCTGGGTGATCTGTCCGACAAATGCGGGATGGCGCCGAGCAAATTGCATCGCTATTGCATCAGCCTGGTGCGCGCGGGCTTTGCTGTACAAGAAGGCCGCGGTTCCTATCGCTACGCGGACGGATCGAGCGCACAGGTCTCGGCCAAAGCGATCGCGCTTGAAGTCATTCGAGAACGTCTCCCGCAGTTCGTGAAAGAGGTTGGCCACACGACCTTCGTTTCCGAATGGCAAGAAGCCGGGCCGAAGATTCTGCATGTGGAAGAATCGGATGAGCCGATCTCCGTCCGGCCGAAGCAGGCCGGGCATCTCGCCGCCCTCACGTCGTCGACGGGCAAGCTGTTCCTCTCGCGCCTGCCGGAAGAGAAAATGCTGGCCTTCATCGCGAAAGAGCAGAAGCGGTTACGCACGTTGGGCCTTGCCCCCCGCGCGCTTTCAGCCATGCGAACAAATTTTCTCAATCGACTCGATAGCCTTCAGCGTTCGCCGCTCGCCTTCACCGACGGCGATCACATCAAGGGCATCAGTTCAATGACGGGAATGGTGGACAGCGGTGGTCTGGCGCCGCCTCTTGCGGTGACCGTCTTCGGGATATCGGAAACCTTCACGACGCAGCCCGAGAGCAAGGGCGCGAAAGCCTTGCTTCGCTTTGTTCATGACAATGCTCAGAGGATTCGAGCCAAGATAACAAGATAAAATGAGGCGCCTATCCAGGGCCGTTCACGAACTGCGATTGCGGGCCGTCGTAGCTCTCCTTCTGGCGCGCCTGATGTTTTGGTTCTGGCTCGGAGAGCTTGGCGCTGGCCTGACGCAGGTCGACAGGCCTGAAAGCATCACGCAAGCCCTCGAAGAGCGTTTTAACTCGGGAAACGACAGGTTTTCTTGCGTGCGCAACCTGTTGCGCTTTTCGATTGGACGCAGGATCGCGTGAACCGGCTGAAAATATTCCCCGGAGCGCTGCGCCGCGGCGCGATAGTGGTGCGTTTATAGGGCAGCGTTCCACTTGCGAGGACGGTCGGCATGAGCGGACCCAATTTGAAGCGGCCCCCCGTTCTGTTGGGATCGGCATCCTCGGGGGGAACGATCGCGGCCATGCGCCACCTCGCCCGTTTCGGCGTTGGCGTCAACGTGATCGTCGACCACCCTTTTTGCGCGGCTGGTTGGTCGCGCTACGCCGGGCGCCGTTACGCCGGGCCGGTCGAAAGCGACAATATACGCTATCTCGATGGGCTGCTCGCGATCGGAAAGCGCGATCCCGGCCAGGTGCTGCTGCCGACTTCAGATGAATTGGTCTGGCTTTACACCTTCAACGCACCGCTCCTCGATCGCTATTTCCGCCTGTATCAGCCTCCGGTCGAGACAATCAAACGCATCCTCGACAAGGCGCTGCTTGAAAAGGCTGCAACAATCGCCGGCGTCGCGGTCCTGCCGAGCTGGGATCCGCAGAATACCGACGAACTCGCCGAATTGGCGCCGCATCTGCCTTATCCGGTGTTGATCAAGCCCCGCACCCATGTCCATCGCCTGCGAAACGACAAGGGCATGGTCGTACATTCTCCGGACGAGCTCGCTGCGGAATATCCACGATTTCTGGCTCGCGAGCGGCACGGCTTCGACGACACGGCGCGCGCGCCCAGCGCGGTGCGTCCGGTGATTCAGAAATTCGTCGATGTCGGGCGCGAAGGCGTGGTTTCCATCTCCGGCTTCATCGGACGGAGCGCCGATGTGTTCGTGACGCGACGTTCGACCAAAATCCTTCAGCGGTCGCGACCGGTGGGGGTGGGCGTCTGCTACGAGGCGTGCGCGGCCGATCCCGCACTGTCGCAGGCCGTCTACCGCCTGTGTCGAGAACTCGGCTATTTTGGATTGTTCGAGGTCGAGTTCATCCTGTATGACGGCGCCTGGACGGTCATCGATTTCAATCCGCGCCTGTTCAACCAGATCGGCCTCGACCTGCGCCGTGGGCTGCCACTGCCCATGCTGGCGTATCTGGACGCCCTCGGCGAGACCGACGCGGTGCAAGCGCTTGCGGCCGAGGCGCAGCACGAGGACCCAACCGAAAAAACCGCTTTCTGTGACAATTTCACCCTTCATGCGATCCTGCTCGCGCAGACGCTCTGCATGCGGACACGTCTCGAGGATCTGGCGCACTGGCGACGCTGGGCTCGGCAGAACCGCGCACACATGGTCCATTTCGCTTCCAATCGCCACGATCCGATGCCGGGCATCGTCCATATCCTGTCCGAGATTTATCTAGGCTTTCGGGCGGCGCCGCGTTTCGTGCGGACCATGCTTCCGTCCGCTCCCCCGATCGCGCGCGGGCTGTAACCATGAGCAGGCCATGCGTCGCGATCATAGGCGGCGGCCCTTACGGGCTGTCGCTCGCGAGCCATCTCGCAGCTCGCAATGTCGCGCACCGGATTTTCGGCCGGCCCATGGCCTTCTGGAGTCAGATCGCCCGTGCTGGGTCGCGACGCTATCTCAAGTCCTACTGCTTCGGCACGAACATCTCGTCGCCGCACCCGGGTTCGACATTCGCCGACTACAACGGACCGCGTGGCCTGGAGACATTCGAGCCGTGTTCCATCGAAAATTTTGCCTCATACGGCCTTTGGTTTCAGGAGCACAACGTCGATTGGACCGAGCCCGTGGACGTCGCGAACGTGTCCTGGCGGCGTCAGGGCTTCGTCCTGACGCTCGACAATGGTGAGGAGGTCGAGGCGTCGGATGTCATCGTCGCCACGGGACTCGCAAACTTCGCGAGGATGCCGCAGGCCTTGCAGGCGCTGCCTGGAACAGCCGCCATGCACAGCGCCTGGATCGAGAGTTTCGCTGCCTTCCAAGGCCTCGAAGTTGCAGTCATCGGTTCCGGCCAGTCCGCGCTCGAAGCGGCTGCCTTGCTCCGTGAAGCCGGTGCTGCGCCGCGATTGCTGATCCGCAAACCGTCGACCCTATGGATGATCCAGGGCAGCCGCACGCGGACGCCCTGGCAGCGGATCCGTTGGCCAATTTCCGCCCTGGGCGGCAGTCCGAAGGCATGGGCGTTGTCGCAGTTGCCCGGTGCGTTCCACCGGCTGCCACCATGCTTGCGCGCGCGCTTCATTGAAAACCTGCTGCCACCAGAAGGGGCATGGTGGCTTCGTGAGCGGGTCGAGACACTCGTACCGGTCGAACATGACACAACCGTCGTCGAGGCCCGGGAGAACGGCCATCGCGTATCGCTGCGCTTGCGGCAGAGCGGAAACAAGAGCGATCGCGAGTTGCTTGTGGATCGTGTGATCGCCGGCACGGGCTACGAGGTGAACGTCGAACGCATCCCGTTTCTGGAGCCCGATCTGCGTCGTGCCATTGCCCGGCAAGGCACCGCGCCACGGCTCGATGCGTCCTTCCAGTCCTCCGTCCCGGGCCTGCGCTTCGTCGGCCCCGCCTCGTCGATGAGCTTCGGCCCGGTGTTCCGGTTCGTCGCCGGCGCCGAGTACACCGCTCGCACGATCGCCACGGCGTTGTCCCGCACCACCACGGCCTACACATGAACGCCGTGCGCCCGCCGATCATCGTCCTGCCGGGCGCGAGCGGCCATGCGCCAGATGGTGCATTGTTCTCTGCCGACGAGGCGGACCGGGATCGTGTGGTCGCGCTTCGCTATCCACCTTGGCAGAACCATGTCGACGCCGGCCTCTCCGGAGAAGCACTGGTCGAAACTCTCACGGCGGAGATCCTGCGCCGTGCTCCTCAGATGCCGGTCGTACTCGTCGGTGTTTCGATCGGCGGCCATTTCGCCCATGCGGCCGCTCTTCGTCTCGAAAGCCTAGGCCACGGTGTCGCGGGCTTGTGCATCATCGACGCCGGAACCATTACAGCAGCGCGATCAGCACAGTGGAAGGCGCGGCTGACCTCCCACGCGCTAGACCTCCTGCGGCGCGGACGTCCCGGCGCACTTGCACTCCACGCCCGGCATCTCGCCTGGCGCGGTTTGTTTCGCCTTGCCGGAGATGGATTGCCCGCGCTGGCGCGCGGTCACGCCGCGCCGCTTCATCGGATTGGCATGATCGATCCGACCTTTGCGGAAGAGTTGAGCATGCGGCTGCGAATCCGCATGGCGGCCACGTGGATGGGAAGCCTCGATGATCACCCCGTCGTTCTGCGAGCACCGACCGTTCTGTTGCGCACGCGCGTGACAACGTCGGCCGACAGCCTTTGGCGTAGACGCTGCCCCGACCTTCGCATCATCGATATTCCGGGCAATCACGAGACGCTGTTCGAGCCCGAGAATGCCGCTGCGTTGCGCACGGCCTTTCTTGCGGCAAGCGTGAATTGGACGAGGTGACGAACGGCGGGAATCCGCAGCGCGATCCGGCCTCCATGCCCCCGAAGCATCTAGTCGATTTCTATAATGAAACTAGCACCACGGAGGTGGTGAGCGCGCTGGGACTCGAACCCAGGACCTCCTGATTAAAAGAATCAATTCGGCCATTCCTTGGGTTTCTTCCAACATCTCCCCATTTCACTAAGTATTTGATTTTAATATTTTTTCTATCTGGCGTCGTCCCTCGCTTCCCGTTAAACTCTCTCCCAGTTGGTCACCATTTGGTCACCACGGAGGTACGGAACAGGGAAATGCGCTCAACTGTTAAGCTTACGAAACGTATCGTAGAGGCGGCCTCGACAACCGGCCGCCGCTCGCTCCTTTGGGATAATGAATTGCGCGGGTTCGGCGTCCGGATCGCGAATAGCGGTACGAAGACCTATTTCGTTCGCTACCGGAGTAAAGCGCCTGGGGCGGCCTCGGCCAGACGGTTCGTTGTCATCGGCCGACATGGCGTCGTAACGACCGAAGATGCCCGGAACAAAGCCCGAGCCCTCCTCAGCCAGGCGGCCATAGGCGAAGATCCGGTCATCGAGCGCGAGAAGCAGAAGGCCGTAACAACCCTGCACGCGCTGGTCGAGCTGTTCCTCACCCAACATGTCGAGGCAAAGAGAAAGCCGGGCACATATCGTGGCTATCGATCCCTTTTCGAGAAACACATCGTTCCGGCGATTGGATCGCTCAGCGCCGAGCACGTAACGCCACAGAAGATATCCGAGCTTCATCTGAAAATGCGCAATACACCGCATCAGGCCAATAGAGTGCTGACCGTTCTGAAGAGCATGTACACGTTTGCAGGCAAGCGTGGCCTTATCCCTAGGCTGTGCAACCCAGCACGCGATATCGAGCAATATCGCGAGCAGGCGCGCGAACGATTTCTTAATGCGGAGGAACTGGCGCGGATCGGCGAGGCGCTCCGCCTGGCCGAAACCACCGGCATTCCCTGGAAGCCGGCCGTTGGCACGCCGAGCAAGCATCGCGTAAAGCCTGAGAACCAACGGACGCTCCTCCCTGCCCCCGCCATACTGGCAATTCGCCTTCTGATTTTTACAGGCGCCCGCAAGAATGAGATTCTAACCTTGGAGTGGTCACATGTAGACCTCGACCGAGGCCTCCTACTACTTCCCGACAGTAAGACTGGCCGTAAGACGATCGTCTTGAACTCTGCAGCCCTAGACCTTCTGCGCAACGCACCACGCGGCAGCCGCTTCGTTGTTCCGGGCGATATCGACGGTGCCAAGCGGACCGACCTGAAGAAGCCTTGGGCAACGATCTTACGACACACCGGCCTGGAAGGTGTTAGGATCCACGATCTACGCCACACATTCGCGTCCTTCGGCGCGGGATCGAATCTCGGCTTGCCCGTCGTTGGGAAGCTCTTGGGTCATAAATCACCGGCCACGACAGCACGTTATGCTCATCTTGATGTTGACCCGCTGCGGAGAGGAACAGAAACAATTGGTAACGAGTTGCAATTCGCTCTTTCCGGACAACGTTCCAACGATCTCGGTCTGATAGGAGCCGAGACCAAAAGGGCTACGTCTGCCATCACGGGCCCATCGGATAGACAAACTAGCGAAGCTAAAACATTACTATCCGAAGCGTGACGTCCATCTCAGTAAAAACTTCAATCGACCACGAGCAAGAAGCTAAGGCAGATCGTCACATACCGACGCATCGTTTTCTATCCAATAAACGCAATGATGCGCGCCCCTCAAATCCGGCGCGCGCGAACGGTATATGCGACCAGTCGGTGAATATTACGGTTGTCGAAATTCTTAATTGGCCTGCATGGCGACCAAACTCAACTAAATGGTCCTTTTAGCTTAAAGCGACTTGTTTGGAGGCGCCGATAAGGCGTCACTTGCTCATAAGCGTAGGTGAAGCGGATCATCTTCCAAGAAATGGAATACCGGCAGGAAGGTGTCGCGCGTCAAGCCTAATGGGACGACGATCCGTCGCATGATTCCAAATAGGTATGAGGGATGACGCACCGTTCTGATCGGCGATTGAAACGTGCATAGCCTGCAAGAATAACGATACTCAAAAGTGGGAACATAGATGCCGAAGGCGATGAACTCACATCTGCCTGATCGATGGCCTGGAAGTGAAGGTATTTTTCTTTCAGACGGTATCACTCGTGATTTAAAGTAGATAGTGATCTTATCCGAACGGCGACTTGAACACGGAATACGCTCCAGCTGCGATCAGCAAAAAGCCGATGCCATAAATCAGCGTGAATCTCTCGCCTAGATAGAGGGTCGAGAACGCCGCGAATACAATGAGTGTAATCACCTCCTGAATGGTTTTGAGTTGTGCCGTGGAATATGCGGCGCTTCCAATTCGATTAGCCGGAACAGCCAACCAATATTCGAAGAACGCTATACTCCAGCTCGTGAACACTGCGATCCATAGTGCTGTGCTCTTGTGTTTAAGATGGCCATACCATGCGAACGTCATAAATACGTTGGACGCAACCCGCACCGCGATCGGCAGGACTCTGTCAGCCATATAGTCCTCTCACTCCAATCGCTTTCTGCTTAAGCTGCCTCGGCTATTTGAGACCCGCTGTCGGATTCCTCCGAGTATGTTTCGGGCATGGCCAGCCAAAAAAGTGTAAGCGCTGTGGTTGCTATGACTGCAAGAAATAGAAACGCAGAATTGTATCCCGCCCTTACGACGATAAAACCCGCGAAGCTGGTACTCAGTGCCCCGCCAATACCTATGGCGGTCGATATTGCGCCTTGGCTTACGTTGAAATGTCCCGTCCCCCGCGTCAGGTCCGACACGACGAGAGGGAAAAGAGCACCAAAGATGCCAGCGCCGATGCCATCGAGAGCTTGTACCGCGATAAGCCACATGGCGTCGTCCGACAGCGTATAGAGAAAGCCTCGCAAGGGCAGAATTAGAAACCCAGCTAGGAAAATTGGCTTTCGACCCCACTGGTCTGCCTTGGCACCGACCAAAATCGCCATCGGGATCATGACGAGTTGAGCGGCTACAATGCAACCCGACATATAGGTTGTGCCGAGCTCTTCATTTTGGAGCGACAGTTTCTGGCCAACCAGTGGGAGCATGGCAGCGTTAGCGAAGTGAAATAAAGTGACAGAGATAGCGAAGATAAGGAGGGGCCTGTTGGTCAGCAAGATCGACCAAGCGGATGGATGATGCTTCGATTCGTTAGCATCTATCAACCCGCGTGCAACGTCATGGTCGATGCTGCTAGCCGGAATCATCATTACCGAAATGAGGCTCGCCACCGCAAAGATCGACATCACATAAAAAACAACGATAGGTCCAAAACAATATGCTGTCGCTCCTGCTAGGATGGCTGCCGTAGCGTTGCCGGCATGGTTGAAAGCCTCATTGCGGCCCGTGCGCTTCGTGAAAGCTCGAGGGCCGACGATACCCAACGTGATGGCGGCAATTGCAGGCTGAAAAATCGACCCGGCGGCTCCGCTAACTGCTTGCAGACCGGCTACCATGGAGAAAGACGGAAACAGGGGCAGAACGAGGGTGCTTATCATCACCGAGATGGCACCCGCTACGACAAGTCCGCGCTTGAATTGGCTGGAATCGATTAAAGCGCCAGCGGGAGTCTGTGCCAAAATTGCAGCAACTCCTGCGATCGACATGACTATGCCGATGCTGGCTTCATCCCACTTCTGCACGGTCAAAAGATATACGGCGAGATAGGTCCCCAGTCCGTCGCGCACGTCGGCTAGAAAGAAATTCAACGCATCGAGAGGTCGCCGCATTTTAACCGATTTAGGAGCCACTAAAGTCGCTTCTTGATGATGCGAAGCCATGTCACGATCCGTCGTTTCAAAAGTGGGCGCAGCTCAGCTGCGCCCACGCCGTAGTTATAACTTAGTGCACATGCACACCATCGTGATGGATGTGAATGTCATAGGTCCGGCCACTTTTGGTGGCTGTCGCTTCAAAATGTTTTTTCCTGGCGCGCAAATCGCCAACAATTCGATAGCCCTCAGCCTCGGCCATTTTTGTAGCAGCGGTGGCTGTGAAATCCGGATGATGATGCTTGTCGGGGTGATGAGCTAGCTGGAAATCTCCATCGCCTATGGCGATGCGCGCGACCTTGATCTCGCTCGGTTTGCGCTCGCCCTCGAGCCGAACTTTTAAGCCCGTTTTTAGAACAATTTGTTCTGCCGCTTTCGGACCGATATCGGCGAGGAAACGACCATCACGTGTCTCGATCACGAAGCGATGCGCGAAGACGTCGGTAATGGTGCCGGTGAATTTGGAATGACTCATATGAACTCCTATATTTTGGTTGCTAATAAGTGGATCAGTCTCTTGGGCCGACTCCGGGACCTCTTGGCATTGGCCGATCAACGTCAGTCATGACTCCTGAGTTCGAACCGAAGCTGGTGACGTCGACGACTTTGCCAAATGGTGTTTGCGTCGCGACGCCGGATAGAGTGAGGAAGTTACCCTTGCTGAGAAGGTCAGCACGTTGCTCGGCTACGTGGGGCGGTAAACGAATAATCGTACCGTCATCGAGTAAAGCGCCGTTGATCTCGCCACGCTTCCCGTAAAGAGGCTGAGCCACGCGTCCGCCGATCGTCATGATCCGGGCATCTGGCCTAACAGGCGGGCCATTGTCGATGATCGTTGCTCCGCTCACTTCATTGCGAATTTCCATAGCGTCGATCATCGGAACCGAACGCGCTTTCAAGCCGCGCACAGCAATTGTGTCGTTGGGCTTAATCGCGAATACGACCTGCACGCCGAGATGCGGCAGGAATTGCACCTGCGTACCGTCCTGAAGGATGAGGCCATCAACGTCGCCGCGCGGCGTTAGGGAATATTGTTTCACAATGCCCCTCGTTTCGGGCAGTTGCGAAAGATCGTAGCCCGGTCGTGGTGGCGCTTGAGCAATGGCGGTTCCTGCCAAGCCAATAACGAGAAGCGACGCGGGAATTGCTTTTGTGCTTAGAAAGCGATCGATAAACCGGGGCATGGCTTACTCCTTGCCGAATGACACAAGCGTGTCGATACGGCTAGTGAGCAAGCGGTGCGCCAACTCTTATTATATGTCTTAACAATGGGTTAGATGACGTTCTAGATGATTAGCTGTCATCATCGGCGACGTCGGGCGTCAGTTTATCTGACGCCGCCATGAGCCCGTAGCGCTGCATTTTTGTATAAAGCAGTTGGCGGTTGATACCGAGCCGCCTCGCCGCTTCGGTCCGATTGCCATGCGTGTCGGCAAGCGTTCTTTCGATCATCCTGCGCTCGAGCTCAGCAACAGCCTGCGATAGATCATTGCCATGGCTGTCTTTATCCGAGCTCGGTGATGAGGCAGGCAATTCAAGATCACTGGGCTCGATGATTGGGCCACGGACCAGCGCGGATGCTCTCTCAATGACGTTGCGAAGCTGACGGATGTTACCTGGCCAACTATAAGTTTCGAGTTTGGCCAAGGCATCTGACGAAAGCCGCTTTGGCAGAGTCGATTTAAGCGCCAGAAAGTGTTGTGCCAAAAGCGGTATATCAGCGCGACGCTCGCGCAGGGGAGGGAGCGTTATAGGGACGACGTTGAGGCGATAGTATAGATCTTCGCGAAAAAGCTTATTCGCGACGAGTTGCCCAAGATCGTGATGCGTCGCTGCGATCACCCGCACGTCGACCGATGTTGGTTTGCCTCCGACAGGCGTGATCACGCGCTCTTCGAGGGCACGGAGCATCTTAGCCTGCATGGCGAGAGGCATATCGCCGATTTCATCCAGGAACAACGTACCTTTATCCGCTTCTCGGAAGGCGCCTCGACGATCAGATATCGCCCCTGTGAACGAACCTTTCGTGTGGCCAAAGAGCTCGCTCTCAAGCAAGTCTGCTGGAATGGCAGCGCAGTTCACAGGTATGAATGCGGCAGCGGCGCGTCGACCATGGGCGTGAAGTGCAGTTGCAATCAGCTCTTTACCTGTACCTGTTTCGCCTAGAATAAGGACGGTGGTATCCTTATCTGCGAGCATTCCGATTGATTTTTGTACGGCCCGCATGCCGGCACTTGTGCCGATCAAGGTATCGGTCTGAGGCCCTATTTCTGTCGACGAAAGCTTTCTATCGGCCAGCATCCGATTCACGACGTCGGCCAGTTCTTGGCGACCGATCGGCTTCATCAAGTGATCGTAGGCGCCGAGCCGCATGGCTTCTATTGTGTTCGCTGCCGTGGCAAAGGCAGTCAGCACCACGACGGGCAACGCGGGAAAGCGCTCGCGGATTTTAGTCAGGACCTCAATGCCGTCCATTTTTGGCATTCGGAGGTCAAGAAGAGCAGCATCGACCTGGGATCGATCCATAATGGCGAGGGCTTCAGGACCGGACGCTGCAGCTAGCACATTGACGTATCCCAGATCCGTCAAGGTTTCGGTCAAGCTTTCGCGCATGCCGTCATCATCGTCAACGATCAGGATGCGTGGCATGGGACCTCAATCTCAAAATTGCAGCCTTGAGATGATGCTACTAGCCGGGCTTCTCCGCCGTGGGCACGAGCGATTTCCCGCACAATGGCTAGCCCGAGGCCTGTTCCGTCGTTGCGCCCGGTGACAAAAGGTTCGAAAAGGCGCGTCACTATAGCTGGATCGACACCGGGCCCATTGTCTTTGACGCTAAAGACGGCTGTTCTACCATCCGATCTTACTGAAAGCTCGATCTTTCCATCTGATCCGACTGCGCTAAGCGCGTTGACGAGAAGATTGTCAAGAGCTCGCCGCAGCTGTTCGCGATCGCCCGATAGGGGAAGGACGCCAGAAACAGTCATAGCCGTGAGATGGACGCCCTTGCGAATGGCCGCGTCGCGGTGTGTGTCCAAGATGTCGTCCATAAGTGCGGCGGGATCGATTTTTTCGTGTATTATGGGCTTTTGATGGGTGGTCGCCAGTAGATCGCTCAGCAATTTGTCCAGCCGAGTCACCTGTTGCAGCACGGCCTGCAGAGCAGCGTTGGCGCGCATGGGATCAGGAGAAGCCAGGGCATTCTCTGCCTTAAGTCGCATAGCAGCCAAGGGATTGCGAACCTCATGAGCCAAGCTTGCCGACAGGCGCCCCACGGCGGCAAGTCGTTCGACGCTTTCCGCGTGTTGGCGGGCCTCTCCGAGCCGCTGGCCTGCCTGGTTCAGCGCTACAACGAGACGATCCATATCGGGATCGCCTGTTTCTTTGAGCTGCGGTAGATCGATCGTATGATGCTGGCTAAGGATCGAGGCAATGTGTGTCGCTCGTCGCGCAGAGCTGATGATTACGGCTGCCAGCCATAGCGCAGCGCCGAGAACGGTTGCCGCCAATAAACCCATTCCGGCGAATAGTCGATTATAAGCTGGTCCCGACCAATTATAGACGCGTGACATCGTCCAAGCGGTCAATTGAGGAATAGGGCCGGATAACGGACAAGCGTGCAGTATGATCGTCTGAGCCTGTCCGCGAAAACTGGTCTGCGCCGGGCCATCAGCGCTCAAAGCACGCCGGTTAATCTCGGCAATAGCGGAAAGCTCGGCGCTGGGTAGATCCGTCTTTGGCCCCGATCCTTCATAGGTCGGATAAGCATAGGCCAGAGAGCCGCTTGGTCCGTACCAAATTCCGCCTTCCACACCAGATATGTGGGCAAGCGCGACAGAGACCACACTGGTTAGTCCATCCCGGAACTCTTTGTCGTTAATGCCTGATGCATTGGGTGCCCAACCGGTGGTGAAGTAGAGGTAACGATCCCCAATGGTGCGACAGGCGCGATCGGCCACCTCTTTCGCTTCGGACACCTGGCGGGCTGTGGTCTGTGAATAGAACTGTGCGAACAAATAGGCGGTGATTGATGCCGAGACGGCCAACAGAAGCCATAGCCCGATGAGTTGCCAACGTACCGAAAGGCGTAGCTTCGCGGGGGCGAGCTTCACTGTTTTGATCCCATGAAAACGCGATGCAGTTCTGATATCTCAACAGCAACGGATGTGCCACTGGGCGGCTAAAAGCTAACTTGTTGTTTTATGTAAAAGCTCAAGTTCTATGTGTCCTGAATGCTGACAGCGCGTCAGAAATGCGGACTCAACATGAGTGAAGACGACAGCCTCAGACAGATCCGGAAATTAATCGTGTATCGATATAGTTGTGAGAGGTGTCGCAGGATTGGCGAGTGAAGAGGCAACTACGGGGATGATCAATGAGTTGCGTAATCGCTCCCTTCATAATCGGGATCAGCCGAGCCTCTACTTCTTAATGATGAAGGTGACACGCCGGTTTAACTGCCGTCCGTCGGGATTATCAGTTCCATCGGCATTTCGATTGGGTGCGACGGGATCGCGGGCACCTAATCCTTTGACCGACAAGTTGGTCGCCGCAAGCTTCTCGTTCGAGACCATCCAGGACTTGACCGAATTAGCCCGACGTTCGGATAGTTTTTGATTATAGGCATCGCTTCCGAGCGCATCAGTATAGCCTTGGATGGCCACCGGTCCGCGCGCCTTGGTGCGCACCAGATTGGCCACCTCGTGCAAGGCGCTTTGCGCCGTCGGTCGGATGTCTGCTTTGTCGAAATCGAACAGAATGTCGGCCGGCAAGGTGAGTTCGATGGTTCCGCCTTTCTCCGTCAGGATTGCCTGACTGGGAAAGGAGATACCCATGCTTGGGAACGCTATCTCTTGCGATGAAAATTTGATCTCATCGCTTCGGAAATTGATGGCGTCCGATCGGGCATCAGCGGCCCGCGAAACAGTGGGGAGAGCCAGCAAAAAGAGCAGGCTCAAGCGAAAGTGCGTCATGGTGGTTTTCGCGCTCCGCGGTTACTCGCTGATCGGAACACCGGTGATCAAGTCCATTTTCTCGTAGAACTGGACATTGATCTTCTGGGTGCTAGCGGGCGGTGCGCCGAAAATGGCATAACACGCCGATTTTTGCCCAACCGGGGTGCTGCAACTCGGCGATGTGACGCCAGGCGAATAACTGCGGCGGCCAACAATATCGAGCAGGTAGATGTTACCCGTCGTCACGCCGTAGGAAGCATTGCTTTCGTTTGCCACCTGAAATCGCAACGTGAGCGTATCGCCTTCGGTGCGCTTGAGAGAGATGATGTCGATGCGAACTTTCCCGTCTGGGCTGGTCCCGGACCCGATCGAAGGCGATTGTGCCAATGCAGACGAAATGGCTACGACAATCGCTGCCAGACTCAATAACGCTTTTCTCATGGTCAGAACTCCTTGGGTGCCACTTTGGCATTGGCTTGAGTTAGTCAATTGTAGCCATAAGGAACGTGCACCAACACACCTCAGAACGGCTTAGGTTCCATAATCTACGTATGCTAATCAAACATGTAGATACTCGACGCCGATGACGGTGATCGTGATGAGCCGCTTTATCTAATAGAACCATCGACATTGATGGCGCTCATGCCGTGCTCGCTACCTTGGGATACTCAAAATAGCTCTCGTACCCCGCAAAACCGGTACGTAGTCAATCTGCGTGGACAATACTCTTGCCATTGCAGAAATAATTTTCGACCCAAGACCCGTCCCTTGAGTTGATGCGTCGCCGTGCCAGCCAATGCCGTCATCTTCGACTTCAAGATGGATGTTCGCATCGTCCGCATACATCCTGACGCGGACTTCCCCGGGGGTCTGCGGATATGCATATTTGACCGCATTGGTAATTAATTCCAAGACGATCATGCCAATGGAAACCACTCTATCTGTCTTTACCTGAACGGAAGCAGCTTGGATCGAGATCGTAGATACTCGTCCGGCAATTGAAAACGATTGATCAAACTGATTAACGAGAGAAGTCAGATAAGTGCCAAGTTCAACATGTTGAACATCATCGGACGTGTATAAGCTCCGATGCAAATTGGAGATCGTTATAATCCTTGCATTCGTTTCCTCAAGCGCAGCCTTGCATGCAGCGTCGCGCATACTGTTGCTTTGCAGGCGCACCATTGAGCTGACAAGCGCGAGACTGTTAGCAACACGATGATTCACTTCAGCGAGGAGAACAATAGCGTGGTCTCTCGCCGCCCTGATTTCCTTGTCCGCCAATTCTTTCGCTCGCATCAGCCGCAACTTTTCAATGGAGCGATCGACAGCCGATACAAGCAGAACCTCAAAGTCGGTGCTTACTGTTTTAACGACATAGTCTACAGCCCCTTCCCGCAAAGCGGACACAGCGACTGAAAGCTCTGATGAAGCTGTTACATAGACGACTGGCGGCGATGGATCATGCCGGTTGATCTCCCGCAAAAGATCTAGTCCCGTAGTAGTCCCGAGGTCGTGATCAAGAATTACAACGTCGATATTGCCTTGTGACAGGCGATCAATGCCAGATTCAGCATCATTAATATGTTCGCAAAGATAACCTCGACGTTCAAGAATCTTCTGAACAAGCCGGCCCAAAGCTGGATCGTCATCAATGTACAGAATTCTTATTTCGCGGGTAGGCATCAAACAATCCGCTCTTAGTTTGTTTCAGGAACTTGCATGACGGAGAAGAACAATCCCAACTGACGGATGGCATTGGCGAAACCTTCGTAGGCAACAGGTTTCGTAATATACACGTTGGCGCCCAGGTCGTAGCATCTCTGAATTTCTCGGCTGTCGTCAGTGGTAGTCAAAACGACGACCGGCGATCGCCTAGTATGAGGGTTAGCCTTGATTTTCTCGAGAATATCCACGCCGCTCATGTCGGGTAGATTGAGATCCAAAAGGATCAAAAGGTAACGCCCGGAACTGACCTGCCCGCTACCATCCTGGCCAAGAAGATAATTCAGCGCGTCGGAGCCGTTTACAAATGGAACGACCTCGTTGTTTACGCCAGCGCGACGAATGTTCTTCTCAATCAGCCGGGCATGACCTTCGTCATCCTCAACCATAACGATGATTACGGGTTTTGCATCATTCGGCACTGTTTAGCTCCAATGTTAAATCGAGAAAGCTGGTGGCAACAGAACCGTGAAAGTACTTCCGTGACCAAGCTGCGATTTTAATGTGATATCTCCGCCGAGCTTGCGTACAATTGTTCTTACATGAGCGAGGCCAATTCCTTCGCCGGAGATGTTTTGTTGGCCCGAGCGGCGGAAAAGCTCGAATATGCGTTCATGGTCATTTTCCGCGATCCCGCGCCCATTGTCTGCCACATCGATTCTGATCCAACCCGACCGCTCTCGGTAAGCACGGACCACGATTTTGATAGGACGATCTGATGCTTTGTATTTGATCGCATTATCGAGGAGATTTCCCAGAACCTGGTCTAGCGAAAGTCGATCACAGATAACGCTTTCGATATTGCTTTCGACAATAATCTCGCCACCGTCGACCGTGGCTTGGTGATGTACGGCGTTTGCGCTTGTCGAGAGGAGCTCAGCAATTTTGATATGCTCCGGCTTAACGACCCGACTGCCCTCGCGAGATATCTTTAAAATAGCATTGATTAGGGCGTCCATTTTGCGCGTCGACGATCTTATAAATTCGATCGCCTCAGGCAAATCCTCATTAACCGCTGTCTCTGCCTCGGAGCGCTTTGGTTGTAATGGCTCTGTTTCAGTAAAGTACGAGCGGATCGATTGAGCCGACGTCTCCAGTTCACTGGTGAAGCCCATAATGTTTACCAGCGGCGCGCGCAGATCATGGGTCACAATATAGGCAAATCTCTGAATCTCGTTGTTGGCTCTGATTAGAGCTTCGGTTCGCTGATTGACACGCTGCTCAAGATCTCGATTTAGAATGTCGACCTCTTGACGTGCCTTAGTCAGTTCGCGAACGAACGTTATTATCGTTAAGCCGGCTATGGCAGACAGACATATAATTGCTAGCGCACCGAGAATCGTTACCCAAAGAAGCCGACTTAAAGTCGCATCCTGATTTGCAATCGCGGCGTTCAACTCTTGATCGGAGCGATTGAGGATTAGGCTTAGCCGGCTCCGTATCTCGTCCATCGCCTTCTTGCCGGTGCCCTCGCGGACAATGAGCAAAGCATCCTCAAAGCGGCCGCTTTCGCCCAACTCAACCGTCGTTTGAAGCTCGGAGAGTTTTGATCTGAGAAGGTTTGCTAAAGCTGCCATATCGCTAGCGATTTCGGGCAGATTTCTGATGGCTTCGTCAAAACGATTGATATCGGAATCTAAGCGCGCCTTCGCGGTTAGGTATGGCTCTAGGTAAGAGGTCTCTTTTGTGAGTAGAAACCCACGCTGGCCAGTCTCGGCATCCTGTATCCGCGTAATGAGATCTACTGCCGCGCTCCGCGCGGCTTTAGCTGCGACGGCCTCGCTCAAATATTGGCGGGTGGCGGTAGATAAGGCGAGCGAGGTTGCAACGATTGCTAGAAGAATCAGAAGGCCGGTGGCGAGCAGAATTAAGTTTATGCGTCGAAACGATACGTGTGAGATCGGCATCTAAGTCCTCTAAGAATGCGCGACCTTATAATGCATTATTTACTCTAGCAATATGATTTAATGGGCTTTTTGGCATTGCTGACCCGCGCCCTCAGTTAATAGTCAAGGATGCTGATGCATCAGATATTTTAATGCAAAAGCACTAGTTGCCGAACGTCCGTGGCTTCGACATTCATTCGGAAAATCAACCTGCCTACTTGAACGAAGCATCCTCGACTTTATGACCACTTTGCATCGGACGAATAAGCAGGCCTAAATCAAACCCCTGCAAAACCGCTCCTTGCAAATAGATTTGCTCGATTTCGGGAGCCAGATGTGCCTGGTGTCTGGCATTCCCTCGGCATTTGAAATGCCCGAGCGGTAGACGAGCAACTCATATGATCCCGCGACGAACTGCTTCGATGGCGGCTTCTGCCCGCGATGAAATGTTGAGCTTACGATAGACGTTCTTGACATAGCTTGCCACTGTATGTGGCGTTAGTCCGAGTGTTCGGGCTACCTCCGGTATGCGTAAACCTTTTCCGATCAGGGCTAATACGTCTTGCTCCCGCGGTGTTAGCACCTCTTGCTCTGCTATTGGACCTAGTGAGGTACGCGCGAAATGAGACATGATTCGTCGGGCTACCGAGGGCGACAATGGCGGCTCGCCGGCATCGATGCGGTGCAGGTAGCGCAACATCGTGTCTTGGTGTTGGTCCTTCAGAAGGTAGCCTTGAGCGCCGGCGGCGATGGCTTCGAACAGATGCTGATCATCGTCGTAGATTGTGGTTACGATCGGGCTTAGTCCAGGATGATGGATAGCAATTTCTCGTACCAGATCGATTCCTGATCCGTCCGGCAGACCAAGGTCGATGAGCGCAATATCAAGGGATCCACCGTCTATCGAGCGCCTCATTTGGCCGCGCAGGTGAGAGCGAGCGACCGAGAGCGAGGCAGCCTCGCGCACCACAATTCCTGGGAATGCGGCTTTCAGCATGCCTACAAGCCAGCGCCGGTTATCTGGCCTGTCTTCGACGACAAGGCCCATTCGATCGGCCGGAGGGTGCGGAAGTGAATCGTCCGTCATGGGATCAGGAAGTAAGAACACGAGTTTTGCACGATAGGTCGCTGTAGGTTGGGCCGCCACCTTGTGATCGCGGAAATATTTCCGACCATCTCAGCTTCCCTGCTCGGCCCGCGTGGGAGCCCGTAGGGGCAGTAGCACATCGATGCTTGTACCTCGGTTGGTCGTCTCAAAATGGATCGTGCCGCTCAACTCGGCAATACGCCTGCGCATGCCGGCAAGTCCATTGCCCGTCTCGGCCTCCTCATCGAGCGAGGTTATGCCGATCCCATCGTCGCTGACACGCATAGTCAAAGTCCCTTCCGAAAGCGATAGATGAACCTGAGCTGTGCTCGCCCGTGCGTGGCGGATAATGTTCGTGATCATTTCGCGGTGGAGGGAAATGAGGCTCCGATAGACAGGATAGTCGAGCAAAACCTCTGTTTCACTTTCATTTTCGAAATGCCACGACAATTCGATGTCGGCCATGTCGAGCCGGTCCCCGGTCTCGTGACGAAGCGCCGCCACGATCTGTGACAGTGGGAGGCATTCGGCTGATAGCCCGCCGACGATGGAACGAATGTCGGCCAGGGCATCGCGCAAGACATGCTGTACGTCTTCGACGTTGCGCTTGTGCAGCCCCGAGAGGAGGCGGGCGCCGACGTCGTCATGCAGATCGCGGGCGATGCGCAGGCGCTCTTCCATACGTCCTCGCTCATATCCGTTGCGGCTCGCTTCTGAGTAGCGCATCATGCGTATGAGCTGGTCGGCGAGCTTGCCGTCGCGAGAACCGAACAGTCGCCGCCCACCCCAACCGTAACGCAACAGGAGTGCTGGTGTGTCGGCGACCGGCGGTAATGCGAGATCGAGGCCATCGCGCAGAATTTCGGTGCCGACTCGTGTCTCTTCGGCGACTGCCAACTCAACAGGCTCGAACAATCGTGCCAGGAGCGATCGCCACAACCGCGATCGTTCATCCGGCTCTGGATTGAAGGAAATATCGACCACCGCTTCGAACAATTCGTGCCGCTCTACATTGCGGCGCTCAACCAGGCGCTCCCAAAGCCACATCCGCAACGGTAGATAGGCAAAGCCGACAAACAACAGAGAAAGACCGAGCGAAGTTGCGGCTTGCAGTTGAAGCAGAACAATCAGCAGCGCGTCCGCCGCCACAAGCAAGATAAGTCCGCCTGCGTAAAATAAAATGCGGAAGGCCCACTCGTCGAGATCGAATAGCCGATAGCGTGACACGCCGAGCGCCAGTCCTGCATAAATCAGTAAGAAGAAACCAAAGGCATGACCTTGCTGTAGAGCAGGTGCGACGTCGAAGAGAACCGGGCTGATGATCAGAAGAATAAAGGGTAGTGAACCGATAACGACGGATAGACCTAGCCAACGCAACACGGTGCGCGCTCGAGCATCTTGCCGCACAGCGAAACGTTGTGCGATAGCGAGCGCAATAATGGCAAGCATTTCAAGCGCTGTTGGCAGTTGGGCACCCATCTGTGGGCTCGGCAAAGCATGAATTAGATTCAGGAAACTCCATGACGCCACGATGCCGCAAACCAGCCACAACACCCAGTAAGGCGCGAGCCGTCGCGGATAGATCAGAAATAGGCAGATCATTGAGGCGCCAAAGCCGACCGCTCCGATATGATTGAGAGCGCTGAGAACGCGAAATAGCGAGCCGTCGATGGCCAGTTCCCGCGATGAATAAATCGCGGCCGGAAACGCCGATAGCATGATCATGGCGCCCGACAGGGCAAAAAATCGCGTAGGAACGTCTTGGGGGCGCATCGCCACCACCCAGGCGCCGATTAATAAGGAACCGAGTCCGGTCGCCAGTTGTACCCAAAAGGCCGACGGCAGGCTCGTCACCGGACGTGGCATCGGAACGAGCGTAACAACCGCGGGTTCGGCGGCCTCGCGAGTAAGATACAGCACCACCGCACCGGATTTAAGGAGGTCCGCCAGTTGCGTTTGTTTGGCGAAGAACGCTCGGACCGCACCATAGCTGTCGATCACGTCGGGCTCTTCGATGATGTCGCCCGCGCGAAGCGCGATCGAGGCATCAGTTGAGGCTGCCGATGCGATGGCCACGAGACGGTCCCCCGGCTTCGCCTTCTTGCTCGCCGGTCCCCTGGAATAAACTTCGTTGATCTGAACGGTATCGCCGGCAGAATCGTCCGACAGCGTCAACCCTATCCATGGCTCACGCAGAACGATCGTCAGCACGACAAAAGTTGCCGCCAGACAAATGACAATCGCCGCTTGTAATATGCGGCTTGGAACCCAGAAACTCATCATTGCGCGTTAGTCGTCACTCAGGAGCCCATCGCCAAGTGACAATCCCCCTTCAGCCGAACGCAATATTGTAACGATTTCTGACCTTGTCGAGTGGATATTTGCTGTGATCGCGTGGTGCCTGGGTTTGCACGTGCCAATGTTAGTGCTCGCTCAGGACGATGCACAGATCCAGGCACGAACGCCGCTTTACGCGCGCTCCGTCGCGCCAGCAAGCCGCAGAATGCTGTTCATACGAACGGTTACGCTGTCGCTATGGGTAATGGCGAGGATAGCGGCGCCAACATGAAGACTCAAAAGCGCACCGAATACGCGCTGTGAGGTTGAAAAAGCGTTGCCCGCAATAAACCAAGGCGCTGCTTCTGCTCAGCCGACAGCTCGACGCCGCGTTGCCCTAACAATCTCTCGAAGCCATCCGGCAGAACCGCGATCTGGTCGGCCAGACCTGCCAGCACTGCCGCTGGGACGACCTCCGTCTGACTGACGTTGGGCCGCGAGAACACTATTCTGGCGATGCCGGCGTTAAATACATCGATTTCGCGTGGAAGCACGACGATACGTTGGTGCCATTCGCCGAGCAGCATGTCGCCGGGAGGGTGTGCGCCAAACAGGATGTCGCTTTCATGAAGTCGGCCCGACAGTAGATTTACCGATGTATCTTTACAATGACGCAGAGATAGCTACTTCTCGCGAGCCAAAAAGCGTGAAGGGCAGGTTTGCCTGAAGGCGGCCCCGCCTAGGCTCATTTCACCACGACTGTTTCTTTAACGCGCGTCGCCCGTCTCTTACTGGTGATCGCAGTCGTGCCTTGGCTCACGATAATTGTGACGCTTGCTCTGATTGTTGATCTGATCAAACGCTCAGACCATGAAATGAAAAATCCCCGCCCCCGGCGAGCCGGAGACGGGGCAAAATGATCGTTCTATTTCTAATGGTACATAGCCGCTCGATTGAGCTTAGCGACGGCCCGTCTGCTGGTTGTAATGCTGCTGCGATTTCTGCGCAGCCTGAGAGTTGTTGTAGGCCTTCTGGTTCCACGACTGCGCCATGGCACCGGCTGGGACCGCGAAAAGCAACGCCATCGTAGTTGCAAAGGCAAGAGCGTACTTCATATAACCTCACAGTTGTTATGGACATTTTTTTATAAAATGGAAGCAGAGCAGAGGAACCCCCCGAAATTGGGGGTGGCTTCTACAGCAAGTTAGGCACGCTGCGGCATGACGAAGATCGCGCAAGTGCTTCGAGTGCTCATGGCGACGCGCCGTCCATTCCCGTTGCCGTTAGATTGCTGGAAGCTGCCAGCGCGCGTTAGCTTCTGATCAACCCTGAGTGTCTCAGCCCAGCTTGCAGCTCGGCCAGCGCAAAATCCATCCGGAAGGGGCTTGAAAATCAGAAAAGTCGCACCAAAATTGCTGGCGCCCGGATCACTTGGTCTGGCCATGTGTCACCTAGAGGATAAGGCCATGGAAAACGCACACGACTACGAACGTATTGATGATATTTTGATTCCAGCTCTCGCGTTCGACCACCCAATGGACGTGGTCAACGATCCCGATCTGACCACGGGGGAAAAGAAATCCCTCCTGGCTGCGTGGGCCTCCGATGCCCAGGCTTTGGAAGACCAACCGGCGCTCAGACGAAGCGATCCACACAGAAAGCCCGTACCGATTGACGACATTCTCGCTGCACTGCGAAAGCTCGATCGATTTCCAGATGTTGGGCGTAAAGCCGCGCGGGAAGCTCGCCGCATGTCGATTGAGCTGAGCCGAGCCTGCCGATCATGAACGACGCAAAACTTGTCGTTTCACTCTGCGGAGCAAGCGCTGCGGAGAACGCTCTGGCGACTCTTGCCGCGAACGGCTCGCTACTGTCCGCTGGCCTTTCCCCGTTGGAGGCGGCAGCGGCCTTCGAGCAAGCAGAAAGAGCCGGCCTAGATGGCCGGCTCCATGAACTAACGGAAATGCAGCGACAATTGGCGAGCGCATGGATTAACGCCCAACGTGCCGCCTATGACAAGATCATGACTGGTCGTGGCCAACCGTCCAATGGACCATTACCGAACAGCTTCGACATGCGTGTAGTCTATCGAGACACACGATCTTGAACGAAATGGCGCGGGGATACCGCCTGCGCATTGAAAGACCAGCATCACCGGTAGCCGAGAAGCATGCACCGCCCAATTCCTGATATTCATTGCAACGATTGCAGAATGACAACTGGCGAAGACACGTCCACAGGCTGTTCGTCGTCCGAAGAAGCGGCGCGATACGAAGTGCTCGCCGGCGCGCCACTCCGGCACGGACCGTTGCATGTACAACTCGAAGCTGTTCATGCGGGTTGGTCAGGATTTGGGCTTACCTCCCAATGGACCGAGGCGCACTACAGAGTCACCGCGAAGGTGGGAACGACTACATATGCGTGCCGCTATCAGCGCTTCGAGGACGCTGAGGCCCACTTCAAACGCATCACGCAGAAGCAGCACGCGTTCGATTAGTGAGGTCCGGTTGCTGGTAAGAAGCAACCGGAGCCATTTGTAATGTCAGTCCGTCATTTTTGAGTTCGATACGTCGGCCTTGAGGCCCCGCGTCTGCAGCTTCGGCACAGCTATACTGAGAACACCGTTGGACTAGGTGGCGGAGATCAACCAAAATCAATGCAATCGAAACTCTCCCGAAACGGCCTTAAGTTCTGCAGGCCGAATTAGATCCTGATGACTGACAGTTATTCGAAATAGCGTACCTTCCAGCTTCGCCCGCCAAAACTGAAGGAATCGATTGAGCTCAGGAAAGAGCGGAGCCACATCGTAATCCTGCCATACGTATTCTTGCAAAATCGAAGGATGATCGGGCAGTCGATATAGGATGCCCGCGGTGGTCAGTCCGTAGCCGTTCAATTGCCTTATAAACTCTCGCTCTGACATTCCTTTCACCTCCTTGAGCTTCAATCAAAATTCTAAGGAATTTCTTTCGTCACTCGCAAGAAAAAAAGTGCTTTTTTATTTGAACTATCAGCGCTTTAGCACTCACCGTAAAAAAGTGCTGACAGCCCCTTGACGTCAAAAAAGAGGCAACCCAAATTTTCGCGCGGATGCACGTGAGGGAGCTTTGAGGCTCTGGCCGATAAGCCACCGACCGACATCTGTTTAACATTGTGACCGACATTGAACCTGGAGGAACTCATGAAGTTTCGGCCACTACATGATCGTGTGCTTGTGAAACGTATCGATGCGGAGGAGAAAACCAAGGGCGGGATTATCATTCCCGACACCGCAAAGGAAAAGCCGCAAGAGGGCGAGGTCGTCGCGGTAGGTCCTGGCGCGCGTGATGAGGCAGGGAAGTTGATCCCCCTCGACCTAAAAGTCGGAGACCGAGTGCTATTCGGCAAATGGAGTGGCACGGAGGTCAAGATGGAAGGGGTCGATCTCCTAATCATGAAAGAAAGCGACATCATGGGCGTCATCGAAACCACAACGACGCTCAAGAAGGCCGCTTAAGATCGTGAACCCTCAAGTCTAAGAAGGAGTGAGGAATCATGGCAGCGAAAGACGTTAAGTTTTCGCAAGACGCACGCGAGCGCATGCTGCGGGGCGTCGACACACTTGCAAATGCTGTAAAAGTCACACTTGGCCCGAAAGGCCGCAACGTCGTAATCGACAAATCGTTTGGCGCCCCGCGAATTACCAAAGACGGCGTAACGGTCGCCAAGGAAATCGAGCTTGCAGACAAATTCGAGAACATGGGCGCTCAGATGGTACGCGAAGTCGCCTCAAAGCAGAATGACGCGGCTGGCGATGGCACTACAACTGCGACCGTGCTTGCCCAAGCGATCGTTCGAGAGGGTGCAAAAGCGGTCGTTGCCGGAATCAATCCGATGGACCTGAAGCGGGGCATCGATTTAGCAGTCGAGAAGATTGCCGAGTCGCTCCGAGAGCGGTCGAAGAAGGTCACCAATTCCGACGAGATCGCGCAGGTCGGCACCATTTCCGCAAACGGCGATCAGACGATCGGCCGCATGATCGCGGAAGCAATGCAAAAGGTAGGTAACGAAGGCGTCATCACTGTCGAGGAAGCCAAGACAGCCGAGACGGAACTCGATGTCGTTGAGGGCATGCAGTTCGATCGCGGTTACCTCTCGCCTTACTTCGTCACCAATTCCGAGAAAATGGTCGCGGAGCTCGAAGATCCATACATCCTTATCCATGAGAAGAAGCTTTCGGGCCTGCAAGCTATGCTTCCGCTATTGGAAGCAGTCGTTCAGACCGGCAAGCCACTTCTGATCGTGGCTGAAGACGTCGAGGGCGAGGCTTTGGCGACCCTCGTCGTGAACAAGCTTCGCGGCGGTCTTAAGATCGCGGCAGTGAAAGCTCCCGGCTTCGGCGATCGTCGGAAGGCAATGTTGGAAGATATTGCTATCCTGACCGGAGGCACTGCAATCAGCGAAGATCTCGGCATCAAGCTCGAGAACGTTACGATCAATATGCTCGGACGTGCCAAGAAGGTCAGAATCGAAAAGGAGAATACCACGATCGTGGATGGAGCGGGGTCGCGCAAAGATATCGACGCGCGAGTTGCTCAGATCAAGGCTCAGATCGAGGAAACGACATCTGATTATGATCGCGAGAAACTTCAGGAGCGCCTTGCAAAACTTGCCGGCGGCGTCGCTGTCATCCGTATCGGCGGTGCGACTGAAGTCGAAGTCAAGGAGAAGAAAGATCGAGTCGACGATGCACTAAACGCTACGCGAGCCGCCGTCGAGGAAGGTATCTTACCTGGCGGAGGGGTGGCGCTATTGCGCGCAGCCAAGGCGCTCGATGGGCTCAAACCCGCAAACGATGATCAAAAGACCGGTATTGAGATTGTTCGTAGAGCAATCGCTGCGCCAGCTCGGCAAATTGTCGAAAATGCAGGCGTCGATGGCTCGGTGGTTATCGGTAAGATCCTCGAAGCGGATGACTACGCTTTAGGATACGACGCCCAGAGCGGAGAGTACTGCGATTTGGTCAAGTCGGGGATCATCGATCCTACCAAAGTGGTGCGTACAGCTATCCAAGACGCAGCCTCCGTCGCTGGCCTCCTGATTACAACCGAGGCTATGGTTGCCGAGATTCCTAAGAAAGAAAATGCTCCGCCGATACCGGCTGGAGGTATGGACTACTGAGACGTCAAACACGTCCGTTAGATCGAGGCATGGGGTACGCCCCGTGCCTTTTGTTAGCGAGCATTAAACAGACCGCAGGATAAATCGTAGCGGATGTGAAAGATGAACCATTTTGGTGATCTCGCCATTTGGGGAATTATCTTGGCCACGTCGGCGCTGCTGATGCTCACGGCGTACGGATGGCTCATTGAACCCTGGCGCTAGCACGCAGAAACGGCGGCACCTGCGAACCAGGAGCAGATGATGGGAAGTGCCTTAAACAGGCTTGTGTTGTCATGTTTCAAATGTCAGGTGCCGGTCGAAGAAGTCCAGTCATCCGGCGTAGAGCCCAAAGTTCAATGTCCTGTGTGCGGACTCAGAGCCGTCAAATTTTCTGCCTCGCACGAGGCTACACGGCATAGCATTCGGTCGGCTGGCAATCAGGCACTCGATAAAATGGATGAATTGCGCGCGAAAGTAGGCCTACCACAGCGAAACATACCGCGAGAGGAGGTACACACCACATTTTACTTTCTCAATAGCTCAGAGTGAAGGTTAAGATACTTAGAGCTTCACGCGCGTGCGACTGTAGGAATGCATTTATCCCTGCCGCCATCTGCTTCTTTGGCCAGGACGGTGTTTCTCGCGAACACAAAAAGCGAGAAGGCAAAAATTCGCTTAACAGCTACCAGCTGAGTTCGGCTCATGACGACCGTTTAACGTGTGTCGCCCGCATGCTGCTGGTGATTGCCGTCATTCCTTGCTGACGCTCTGGTTCCGCCGGCAGCTGGCAAATGTCTGAATGCCGGATCGGCGCGCATGCGGCACGGCAACTGCCCTGCGGCGCCCCGAAGACGCCGAGAACATCCCGGCGGTTATCGACCTGTGGCAGGGCTGTTTGGAAGCACGGCGGCGGTTGGCGCGCGGGGTGGCTCACGGGAGACAGCAGGCTGCCTTGCGGGGGGTGTGTCTGGCGCTTTCGGCCCGCTGGCAGACAGGTTGACCGAAAGGCCGAATATGCGCCATTCGCGATTGACCGGTTCGTAGAGCAGCTCGAAATTGACCTGCATCGGCGTGGACGGAAAGAAGCCGGCCAGGCGCATTTTTCCGTCGGTCTCGATCTGCGGTAGAAGGGTGAGTTGGGGATCGAGGACGACGAGGCCGGCGAGATCCAGCCTTTGCTGCCGCTGCGAGGCGAATATCTCCGCCAGCCTGGCCGGATTGTTCACCTGGAAATTGGGCGAACCGAGATCGCGCAGGACCGAATAGTTTCCGGTCTTGTTGGCCTGGTCGAGCGCCAGCAACGCCGATTTGACGAGGATCAGGACACCGTTGCGATCGACGTCGGCGCGCCGCGGCTGGGGCGCTTCCGGCGCGGGGACCGCGCGCGAAGGCTTCGGCGGGGAAGCGGGTTCGCGCTGGCCCTGGGCGAGCGCGGCGTTCGAGGACATCGTCGTCAGAATGCCTATTGCCACCGCGATGACGAACCATGTGGCGGCCTTGCGACCGCAGGTCGAATGTCTCTGCAACGTATGTCGTCTCTTCCTGAAGGATCGACTCCGGGCGTCTGCATTACCCTGCATCGGCGAAGGCGGCCGGGCGCCTGGTCGCAGCGTTCAAGAGGCCCCCGGGGGGAAAGCCGCTCGACATGGCGGATCAGAACTCGCCCTGCAGGCCGACACGAGCGCCGAAATTGCCGCCGCCGCTGTAGGCGGCTCCGGCCGTGACGGCGAGGGGTACGTCCAGGTTGAGGCGATGAGCAAACGAGAAACCACCCGCATATTCTCCCCTGAATGTCGCGACATTGGTGGCCCAGGTCGTCCGCCCCGGCACCGAAGGCATGGGCGCGCTCGTCATCGCCATGGCCGCCGCGATGCCCTGACGCGCTTCGCGCCGCGTCTCCATGGTGAAGCGGCTGAGATTGCCGATGGCGGTCTCCAGGCCGCTCACCCGCCCGTCCAGAGCTGCGATCGAGGCCGGCCCGTAGTTGGACACGGCGAGATTGCCGCGGCTGTCGGTCGTCACGAAACCGGTCGGGCCGACCTGGGCAGCGGCGCTGGCCGCCGACGTGATGCCGGAAAGCGTATAGGTATTGCGTGAATTGCCGATCGCGACCTGATTGGCACGGGTTGTCGCAACGCCCTGCCCAATCGCCGTGGAATTGTCATGCGCAGCGCTCGAACCCTGACCGATAGCGGTCGCATTAACGCCGGTTGCGCTGGCGCCTTGCCCGAAGGCCGCGGAAGAAGCACCGGCCGCCGTCGCTCCGGTTCCGATTGCCGTTGCATTGTTCGCTGACGCCACCGAGCCGGCGCCGTAAGCCGAAGCGGCACCGCCATTGGCGGCGCTATCGACGCCCGTGGCAGTGCTGTAGCCGCCGCTCGCCTGACTCCGCGCGCCCGTTGCAATGCTGTTGAGCCCGTCGGCAGTGCTTCCCATCCCCGTTGCCGTGCTGTTCTGCCCGCTTGCCGTACTGCCGACGCCCGTTGCGGTGCTGTTCGTTCCGCTCGCGGTGCTGCTCATGCCAGTCGCGGTGCTGTAGTCTCCGCTCGCGCTGCTCCGTGCGCCCGTCGCGGTGCTGCTCGACCCGCTGGCCGTGCTCTGTGCGCCTGTCGCCGTCCCGTTCGTTCCGCTGGCAGTGCTTTCCGCTCCCGTAGCCGTGCCATTGGCGCCGCTCGCAGTGCTCGCTGCTCCGGCTGCGGTGCTGTAGCCGCCGCTCGCCTGGCTCCGCACGCCCGTGGCAGTGCTGTTGAGCCCGTCGGCAGTGCTTCCCATCCCCGTTGCCGTGCTGTCCTGCCCACTTGCCGTACTGCCGACGCCCGTTGCGGTGCTGTTCGTTCCGCTCGCGGTGCTGCTCATGCCAGTCGCGGTGCTGTAGTCTCCGCTCGCGCTGCTCCGTGCGCCCGTCGCGGTGCTGGAGGCCCCGCTCGCTGTGCTTTCCACGCCCGACGCGGTGCTGCTCGACCCGCTGGCCGTGCTCTGTGCGCCTGTCGCCGTGCTGTTCGTTCCGCTGGCAGTGCTTTCCGCTCCCATAGCCGTGCCATTGGCGCCGCTCGCAGTGCTCGCCGCTCCGGCTGCGGTGCTGTAGGCTCCGCTTGCAGTGCTCTCCGTCCCGTTGGCAGTGCTATATAACCCGGTTGCAGAGCTCCCCGTACCAGCCGCGGTGCTGTAGTCTCCGCTCGCGGTGCTCTGCACGCCCGTCGCTGTTCCCCAAATTCCGGTCGCCAAAGCACCCGCACCCGTAGCAGTGCTGTAGCCACCGGTCGAAACGCTTCCCGCCCCCGTGGCAGTAGTGCTGATCTCGGTCGCCTGGCTATCGACACCAATTGCGGTACTGAACGAAGCCGATGCAGTGCTGCCGGTGCCGCAGGCAACCGAGTTGGTGCCGGTTGCGGAACCCGATCCGCAGGTCTGGGCAATCGCGGGCGCCCAGCAGAGCGCCCCGCCCAAGCCGGCGAGCAAGGCGAAAGCTGCACGCTGCCGCAGCATTGTCAGGCGCTGGAGCCCTCGACTTTCCGAACCCGCCTTGTTCTTCGCCATCCACTTGTCCCCTCGGAGCCTATCGTGGCGGGAAGTTGCGGGGCCCGGGGAAATCGCGCAGTCCTCATTTGATGACTGGGCAGGACAAAATTGGATTCGTCTGCCGCAGGCATCGCCTCATGTGGACTCGGAAGACCCGAGCGACCCGGCGCTGCGCAGCAGGGCGACCAGTTGGTGCTGGCTATGGGTTCCCGTCTTAGAGAAGATGCGCGAGAGATAGGTACGTGCCGAAGCGATGCTCAGGCCGCAATCCCGCGCGGCCTCAGTAAGCGATACGCCTATCGCAAGCCGCAACGCCAGCCGCGCCTCGGCGGGGGACAGATCGAACAGCGCCATGACCAGGGCGTTGGACGGGATACCGGTCGATGTGCCAATGGCGACTTCACGGATCATGACGGCGGCGCAATGCTGGGTGCCCAATCCATATTTGCAGCTGGCGGCCATTGGCGCCACCGAGACAAGCAGGCGCGGGCCACGTGTGTCTTTCCGATGCCTGGGCAGGATGATGGTGCCGCCCGGAGCAGACGCGTCTTCGAGGGGAGACCGGCAGCAATCGTCAACCAGCCTCGACAGGCTCAGAAGGTCAGAGCGATAGAGCGCCGCGAGTCGGCCCCCCTTCAAGGTAAGAGGTGCAGAGGCGCGGCCGAGCAGCGCTTCGGCACTTTCGTTCAGGTGCAACACGCGTAGGTTGGTGTCCGCCACCAGTATGCCGAAAGGCATGCCGGCATAGACGGAGTTGATGGCCACCGACCGATCCAGCGCTTCTCCAATCTGTCCCGCCCGCGCAATATGCGGCACGATCTTCTGTAGGAGATTGACCTCGCCATGTCCAAACGCGCCGAACTTTGTCATGCGCGAAATATCGAGCGACCAGGATGACGCGCCGGATATATGCAGATTGCAGCTAATGGCCTCGTCCATTTCTCGGGGTTTAAACCAGCGCAGCCACATTTCGCGATGCCGGAAGGCATCCTCATCAATGATATCGCGGCGGCGATACACCGAGCCGGCAGGCTGCGCGATCATTGCGAAAGTCAGGGGATCTTCGGCTGCGGCATGGTGGACGACCAAAGTTTCGAATTCGGGATCAGCATAAGAGCCCGTAGCTTTGTTAAAGCGTGTGCCATCGGGATTGGGGAGTATTCGGACGATGCAGGCTCTGGATGCGCCAAACAGGTCACCAAGGGTCCGCATGGCACCGGACCAGCGCTCCTGCTCGTAGGCGGCCTCATAGATTTCCCCGATAGCTGCTGTAATAGATTCGACCGTTATTCTGTTCACCCAGCCTCCACGTATTCGCGCTGTCGATGACCCTATATTGGATGAGACGGTTCCACCAAAGAACTGTCGACGGCCATCTTGGAGGGGTGCGACCGCCAAGGATACATATGCCGACGATCGGGGTTCGGAACCGAATTGTACCCATTTTGTCCAATGAGAAGTGGGTCATGCATCTTGCTTCCAAACTCACGACCCCAGCGACCCGGCGCTGCGCAGCAGGGCGACCAGTTGATGCTGGCTATGGGTTCCCGTCTTAGAGAAGATGCGCGAGAGATAGGTACGTGCCGAAGCGATGCTCAGGCCGCAATCTCGCGCGGCCTCAGTAAGCGATACGCCTATCGCAAGCCGCAGCGCTAACCGCGCCTCGGCCGGGGACAGATCGAATAGCGCCGTGACCATAGCGTTGGATGGAACGCCGGTCGATACGCCGACTTGGGTGACCACTAACAGCAGGTCGGCGCTGGTGAAAATGTCCTTCGCCGAACGGCGCAGCGGCACGACATGAACGACATGGGGCGGCAAACCGACCTGCGATGCGATGGGGATAGATGCCACGAGCGGCGGCAGATCGGGCTTTTGCATGTTCCCGATCGCTGTCTGGAGCAGAGCATTGGAACTGCGATCCACGATGGACACGCCGCCGAAGGCGCGCGCAATGAACAGGGCGTCAAGCGCTTCGAACTGCGCGTTCACCGCCAGCACATTGCCGCCGGGACGCAGGACGGCGGCAGGCAGGCCGAAGTTTTCCATGATCGCGACGGAATTCTGCGCGCGTTCCAGCCCAAGCCGTTCCGATACGAGACTTGCCCGCGCAAGATGAGGGCGCAAAGCGTCGAGCGTGCCGAGCAACTCGGTATCGTAGCCGCCATCCGCGATCCAGCGGTTGAAGAGGAACATGGCAACCGCTCCCTTGGGCAGAGTGACGACCGAACAGGCATTCACTCCGATACCCAGACTTCTCAACAGGATGCGTCCCGCATCGGCCTGGAGTTCCTCCGGGGACAGGAAATCGTCCACCTGCACAAAACTGGTTGGCTGTTCGCCCATCATTCGTTGGACGCATGGCTCTTCGGCCGGATTCGGACCGCTCAAAAAGCGTTCGAAGAACTCATGCACATCTTTGGTGCTTCGGCCTCTCAGCGGCATATCCTGCGAGCACACAAAAAGCGCGCCCGTTGCCGACCGGGACCGCCGAGCGATCTCCTCAAGCACATCGTCCCATATTTCTGGCACGAAGGCGGCTTCATAGATGTGGTCGATCAGATCGTTCGAAGATCGCCTCACGCCCGCTCACCTGCATCCATATGGCAGACCATGGTCCAGGTTTGCATCAGGGCGAGGCTCCGCCATCGATCCGACTCGCGCCGGATAAAGGCGCCACCGGTCAAGCACGGAAAGCCAGAGATCGAGCGTGAAGGCGACTTCATAGATTCGGTCCGGGGCGACGGGAGGGATATCCAGAGTCGTCAGGGTCTGCCTCCTTCTATTCTGGCCGCAACGTCGCGGACGGCGCCAAGCTGCGGCGCCTGTGCTTCCCTGCCATATTCGGGCAGATTGTTCTTTGCATCAACCTATTTCTAAACGTTGCACCAAACAGCATGTCGCGGCAGATACAATTTATGCCTATCGATGGGAAGCTTTGCGGCGAGCAAATATTCTCAACGCAGAAAACTTCCATCCAGAGAGTAACAACTCTTCTCTTTTCCAAAACTCATGATTGTGTCGGCCGCGCCTTCTGCCGCGAATGATTTTTCACCTTTCCGGCCCACAGCGCCAACGCCTTTTCGTGTTCATCGCTTTTAAGCTTTTCGGCCATCCAGAGGAGCGCACCAAAGATGGTGGCGCGGTCGTCGCCGGTCATGTCCACGATGCCTGCCTTGACGACGGGGCCACCGAGTTCGATGAGGTGGTGAGTGAGCTTGCGGCGTTTGACCTGCCACGTCCGCATGTCATATTGCGCCTGATGTCGGTTGCGCGCCGCCCGGCTTCACCTGAGCGCCACCATGATCGCGGTCGCGGTCAGACGACGATGCAGATCGCCTTGCTCGTCCCTGAAAGAAAGCGACCCCGCCTCCCGCTTTCCGGCGTCCGTGGTCTCCGCCAGCACGATCAGCGCGCCGGCCCGTTCATCGGCGGAGAGGCTGTCCGCCCCAGTGGCGATGACCAATTCCCCGAGTTGCTGCACCTTCCGGTTCTTCAGGACAAACGTACTGTTAGACTCTCCGATTTTCCTTCGTGCGCATTACAGATCCGCCGCTACCATCGCAAAAACGTAGACAAAACGTCACGGCCTAGACATCAGATTCATCTGATCTTCAGTGGCGCAGCTCAATCTCTTCGCATCCAGGGCACGAGAGAACGTTCCAGATAATTCAAGCTGATCGCCGTCAAAAACCCTAGGATCGCGGACACAGCAAGACCGACATACATTTTCTCGACCTCGAACACTTGCCAGGACGTCCAAATCAGATAGCCGATGCCACTGCGCGCACCGACGAACTCTGCCGAGACGATGACAAGCAGCGCGACCCCCATACCGAGCTTGAGTCCGGTTAGAATCAGCGGCATGGCGCCCGGTAGTGCGATGTCGGTAAAGATCAGCCATCGGCTAGCACCAAAATTATCGCCTACTTCTCGGTAGATTTTAGGAATATTGCGGACGCCGGCGGCCGTGTTGATCAGCACCATGTAGATGACCGCCACTGCGATGATCGCATATTTGCTTTCCTCACCGAGGCCAAAGATCATGATGAACAACGGTAAGATAGCGATCTTCGGAATCGGAAAGGTCGCGTCGATCAAGGGTTCAATCATGGCGCGAACCGGGCTCCATAGCCCCATCGCCAAACCGATTAAAATGCCAGGGATTGCGCCAACGATGAAGCCAATGACGATGCGCTGAGCGCTTGCACCAAGATGAACCCATAATTCGCCAGTCTCGATCATGTCGATCGCCGCACGGAAGATCGAGATCGGATCAGGAAACAAACGCCGGTCGATCCAGCCGATCAAGGAAAAGCCCTGCCAGAGCAGTAGTAAGGCGATAGGCGATCCAATGCTAAGAATACGGTCGACTGTCTTCTTTTTCAATCGCCTCGACGACAGCCGTGTGCGTTCCTCTCCTATGGCGACCCAGGTCATCGGGCGTCTCCCTTCACCGTACCAAATTCATGCTTCAGGTTGGACCAGATGTGTCCAAAAAGATCGCCGAAGGCTGGCGTCGATTTCAACTCCTCGACTTTGCGTGGACGTGGGAAATGCGCCGATACGTCGACAATTTCTTTGATACGGCCTGGCCGGGCGCTCATGATCATGATCCGGTCGCCGAGATTGATCGCCTCGTCGATACTGTGCGTGACGTAGATCACGGTCTTTCTCGTCTCTTCCCAGATGCGGACCAATTCCTGCTGAAGAATGAACTTCGTCTGCTCGTCGAGCGCCGCGAAAGGCTCGTCCATGAGAAGGATTTCAGGATCGTTCGCAAAAGCACGAGCAATCGAGACCCGCTGCTTCATGCCGCCGGAGAGCTGATGCGGATAGGCTTCCGCGAACGCCTCCAGACCGACTTTACGTATGAATGGCTCGACCCGGGCGTATCGCTCGTCCTTCTTGATACCGCGCGCCTTGAGGCCGAAGGCGACGTTGTCGCGGACATTCATCCAGGGAAAGATGCTTTGCTCTTGAAACACCATGTTATTGAGAGGCTTCGAAGGGTCGTTGCGCAGGAGCTGGATGGTGCCTGCAGATTTAGTCTCTAGGCCAGCGATGATACGCAGAAGCGTGCTCTTGCCGCATCCAGACGGGCCGACGATGCAAAAGAACTCCCCGTCTCGTATATCGAGGTCCATATTGTCGATAGCATCGACGCGTCGGGAACCCAGCGCAAAACGCTTCTGCAATTCGCGAATTTGAATCTTCACAACATTTGTCTGTGGGAGGTGGACGACATCGGCCGTGTGTTGACGCATTCCTGCGGCACTGTTTCCCATGGTCTCACCGCCTCCCGAGGACATCAGCCGCTGCTTTGGCAAAGCTCTGATCGACATATTTTTCGATATCGGGAACCGGGCCGGAAATGTCACCCAACTGCTTGTAGGCCGCCGCCTGCCGCTTGAGGTCCGCTACATCGACCGTACCGTTGAGATCGGTATATTGGGCTGGCATCTTCCGCCACACCTCTGGATCCTTGACGGAAAGAGTGTGCGTCAGAATTTCAATGGCCTCATCCTGGTTCTTCTTTTCGGCAAAGGCTTCGTGATAGGCACGCACCCCTTGGAGATAAGCGGTCATGAAGCGTGTCGCGACGTCGCGCCGCTTGGCGAATTCAGCGGAGTAAAGCAGCACCGCCATGTGTGCGCCGCTCTCGACATCACCGCCCTTGATCAAAGGCTTGGCGATTCCCTTGGCTGCTGCCGTGGTGATAAGCGGTTCGATCATGAAGGCGGCATCGATCCTTTTGTTGGTCATCGCCACCAACATGTCGGAGAAGCCGAGATTTTGCACCTTGATGTCGGACCATGCCATGCCGTTCTTCTTCAACATGCTGTCAACCAGAAGATACGACATCTGCCCTCGCCCGGGCAGCAGTCCGATCGTCTTGTTCTTCAGGTCGGACGGCGCATTTATGGTATTCGACTGGAGAAGGTCGTCGCGCACGACGATAGAGATCGTGCCGTCATTGGCATCACGCAGCCGGGCATAATCGGCAACGATGCGCAGATCTATGCCGCGGTTAAGTGCGTTGAACAGCGCCGCATTCGGGGAGCCACTTGCAACCTGCAATTGGTTAAGCGCGAGAGGAGGAATGAAGTCATTACCCGAGCCCGAGGGAACACGTTCGATCTCGATGCCCTGTTGGCGAAAATAGTTGCGCGCAATGGCTAGTTCTTGAATAGCCTGGTCAGGGCGGGCTGTAATCCCGACTCGGACTTTCGTCAGTGGCCCGGTCCAGGCAGGCGTCGGCGTCTGGGCAGCGGCAGGAGCCATCCCAATGAGTTCCACAAGCGCCAGTGCGTAGACAAACCGGTTCAATTTCCCAGGCATCAAGTTCCCTCCCCCTCAATGTAGTTCTAGAGTGCGTTTTGCTCTCGATAATACTGCTCGGCCCCCGGGTGCAATGGAATCGGCACGTGGCGGGCCAAGCGTTGCAGGTCCACAGGCCCGGTCATCGGTGCAAAAGGCTGCGGGAATAAGCGCTCGATCTCTCGCGCCTGTTCATGAATGGCCGCGATCGTCATGTAGGCCAGATCCGGGTCCATGTCGGTGTGGCAGAACAACAACCAGTCGCTGAAATCGATGGCCGGTACGTCGGCGTCCACTCCACGGAACTGACCAGCCTTAATCGTCCCCCTGGGCCAGCCCTTCTCCTCCAAACGCTCCATGACATCGTCGTCGATCGGTAGGAAGATCATGTCGTTTTCATCTGTGATCTTCTTCCACCGACGGGTCATCAGCGCTTCGTCGAAAACTGCGTCGGATTCGTCGCTCATGGGCTTTGACTCCACCGCGTTTACAAAACGCGGCCGGTCGGACAGAAGCTTACCGCCCCAGCCCGCCACGGCCTCAAGTGAATAGCCGTATTCGGCGAGAACGGCATTAGCGCCCCAATAACCGGGATGCCAGCTGTTGGGCGGCGCCGAAGAGATGCGCAGCGGAATCTTTTCGTCGACGATCTGCCTCAGACTGGTGATCCCCAGGCTGCGTTTGACAGCGAACGCCATACGGTCGTCATGAGGAAAGGCCGCCAGAGCCCGTAGGGGCAAAGGCTTGTCGAAAGGGGGGACACCGTTGAGCGCGAGACGCGCGAACCATCCTGGCGTTGTGATCGCCATATGATAGGTACCGTCGGCGACCCGCAACGGACCAAGATAGGGCGCCATGGCAGGATCGAGCGTGATTGCCGCCACCGTGCTACCGGCAGGCAGGCGGCTATAATAGCCGCTCAAGCCCAGAGCGATGCGCGCGCTAAGGCCGGTCCAGTTGTTTCCGGCTCCGAGGATTTTAACGTCGATGCGTTCCATTAGCACCTCACGCCGTCTGTGGCATAAGGCCGGCCGCCTGCGAAAGATCGACCTTCACCGTTCCGTCGACAATCTCGATCGGATAGGTGACGAGACGATCGCGAACCGGCGCCGCGATGCAGGTGCCATCCTTGAGACTGTAGCGGAAGCGATGCAACGGGCAAATGATCTCGTGGCGTTTTGTCGAAATCTCACCGCGGGAGATAATGGCATTAAAGTGGGGGCAGCGGGGCTCGAACGCATAGACCGCATCGTCGATGCGCACCACCCCCACCATTTTGCCATTGACGCGGACGTTCTTGACGACGGCCTCAGACAATTCTTCGAAAGCACAGAGAGTTTCAGTCATGCGATCCTACCAATAGCCACTTTGATCGCTCTGGATCGTGCGTTGAAAGGAATAAGCGGGGGGATGTTCGTGGTGGCAGGACGGACATATCCGCTGCGCAGTGGATGCATTGAAGCGGTTGACGACTTCGACTTCTTCCGCCCAGAACTTACCCTTCTTCTTAGCTTCGCGAGCCACGCTGTGCGGACTTAGGCGGGTCGCGCATTTGGGGCAAATCCAGAGGATCGTATCGGCCAGATAGGCCGGGGGGCAGCCGCCCAGGACCATCGTGTAATAAACCATGCCGTGACGGCGCGCACGAAACCAGATAATGTCGGCTTCGCAGACGCGCCAGTAGCCGAACAAATGTTCGACATGATGGGGCGTTCCTGCCGTGATGATGTGCATCAGACTGTCGGAGTCCGGAATTTTCAGGACGCCGTTGCCAAGGGCTTCCCACAAGGTCAGCGGCGCCTGCTCTTCCGGCAGGCATTGCGACCACACATCATAGTCGCGGGTCGACCGCCACTGACCCATTGCCGGATTGGCCGGATTGACGACAAAAACATTCTTGGGCTCAATAAAGCTCATGGATATTGCCCCTACCAGCACAACCGCGCAGCGGCTTCTTCGGGCGTATCCTTGGCCTTATTCCAGCAATAGCCATGTGGATTGAGGTGACCGCATTCTGGGCATGTCCGCAGGTGGATATCGTCGTTATAGGTCCGAACGGCGAGCTGTTCGCCTTTCCAGAATCCAGCGAGGCCAACCTTCGACGTGTCGATCACGTGCTCGTAGAGAATCGTAGAGCATTTCTCACAATACCAGGCAAAGGAATCCACCTCGCGCCCCTTCGGCAGTCCCATGATAACGACATAATGGCCAAGTTCACCGGCGAGCTCAGCCGGGATCGGCAGGAAAAGCTCATCCTTGTCGTTGATATGCCAGTAGCCGAAGCTGTGCATGACCCGATGGGGGTCTCCCGCCGGCGTGATAGTAAGATTGAACTGTTCGTTTCGACGCTCTTGAATCCCTTCGCCATCCATGACGATGACCCGGCTGGTATTGCCTTTCTTAGGGTCGAAAATTCCATCCGGTCCGATGATACGACGGCGCAGGCCGAGGATGTTGTGGCCCCAGGCCTTGAACCCCGAGAAGTGGGACATAACCTTGTCGTTGAGGAAGTCCCAGTCATCGATAATGCGATCGATCGGCTCGGATATCTGTATCTCCGTGAACATCACATCCTCCCTTCGGATCTCGCCAAGCCCGGTTAGCCCGATCTACAAAGGGTAGATGCGTCCCCTATCCTTTGGAACGACCCAAAATCGAAATGTTACCTTTCCATTTTTGAAGCAGCCGAGCCACCGCGTTCGGAAAGATAAGATTTCCGTTTCTCCGACTTTCGCCGCTATGGAGCGGTGACTATCCTAATCGACGTGATTCAGATCATCGCCGACTTTCGGCAGCTGGGTTGCCATGAAGGCGAGGAAATTGCGGACATTCAATGGAATATGCGCTGCGCGCGGATAAAAGGCGCGGATCGTCCGAGTGAAATTGACTTGCTTGTGCAACACGGCACGCAACCGGCCGGCCTTGATCTCGTCGTAGACAACGTAAAGGGGCAAGAGGGCGATGCCACGACCTGCAAGAACCAGTTTGCAAATGGCGGCGCCATCGTTCGACGAAAAGTCGCCGCGTACGGGAATGTCCGTGAGCTTGCCGGATTTGACGAACGGCCATTTATCAGTCGTGCGGTTTTCTCTCTCATCGATATAGAGTAGGCAGTTATGAGCGGAGATATCCTGCGGGCGACTAATACGCGGATGGGCGGAAAGATAATCCGGCGAAGCGCAGACCACATAATGGCTGACGCCGATATCCTGACGTACATACATTTTCTGGTGCGGTTCGCTGCTGCCAAAAATGAGGTCTGGATTGCCGGTCGGCACACTGCCAAGGCCGCGGATCGTCAGCTCGACTGCGACGTCGGGGAACTGTGCCTGGAACAGGGCGATGCGCGGCGCCAACAGGTTGATGCCGATGCCGCCGGTGGCCAGAATTCGCAGGCGCCCGCCAGGATTAGCGTAGATATCCTGAATTTTCTGGGTCGACGCCTCGATGATGGGGAAGAAGCCGGAGCAATCCTGAAACAGGATTTCACCGGCCGGCGTCAGCGAGATGTTACGGCTGGTGCGCACAACGAGTTGGGCTCGCAAGTCAGCTTCGAGGCGAGCCAGTTTTTTGCTGACCGACGGAGCGGAAATATTCAACCGGCGGGCGACTGCTGACAGAGATCGTTCCTGTGCCAGAACAACAAAAACGAAAATGTCTTCCAGATGCACGCCTAACTCCCTCGCCAGCTTCCTTCCCGCCTCACCTTAGCAGGAAGTCGCCGATGCCGCACCGCTCTTTTGAAACCCTGAAACCGCCGAGTGGAATGCGTCTGCTCCGAACCAAGGACTGAACGGCCATGACCTATGTCGTTACCGAAAACTGCATCCGCTGCAAATATATGGATTGCGTGGAAGTCTGCCCGGTCAACTGCTTCTATGAAGGCGCAAACATGTTGGTCATTCATCCCGATGAATGCATCGATTGCGGCGTCTGCGAGCCGGAATGCCCGGCCGAGGCCATCAAGCCGGATACGACAGCAGAGATCGCGTCATGGGCCGTCCTGAATGCGAAAATGTCGACACAATGGCCCAACGTCACGATCAAGCGTCCTGCCCCGGACGATGCCAAGATCTTTGACGGCGTAAAGAACAAATATCCTAACCTCTTTTCGGTGGATCCTGGCGCGGGAGACTGAACGGAAGCCAAAGTGCAAACTTGGTCCTTACTCTCGAGCAAAGAAGAAACAGCATGTCGGATGTGATCAAGACCGATGTCGTGATCGTGGGGGCGGGGCCGGTCGGTCTGTTCGCCGTGTTCGAACTGGGCCTGCTCGACATCAAATGCCATCTCATCGACATTCTGCCGAAGCCGGGTGGCCAATGCGCCGAGCTTTATCCGGAAAAGCCGATCTATGACATTCCGGGCTTTCCGGTGATCACCGGGCAAGGCCTCACCGACAATCTGATGAAACAGATCGAACCGTTCGGGCCGCAGTTTCATTTCAACGAAATGGTGGAGAAGGTCGAGCGCATCGGCAGCGATGCGGCGCCGCTGTTTCGCCTCACCACCGATGCCGGCCAGGTTTTCGAAGCCAAGGTGATCATGATCGCTGCCGGCGGCGGTTCCTTCCAGCCGAAGAAACCGCCGATCGCCGGCATCGATGCCTATGAAGGCAAGTCGATCCATTATGCCGTGCGCCAGATGGAAGCGGTGCGCGGCAAGCGCGTGCTCATCGTCGGTGGCGGCGATTCAGCGCTCGACTGGACGTTGAACCTGCAGCCGGTGGCCGAGCGCATCATTCTTTTGCATCGGCGCGATGACTTTCGCGCGGCGCCGCATTCGGTCAACGGCATGCGCGAGCTGGTCGCCAACGGCAAGATGGATCTGATGATCGGCCAGGTGATGAGCTTGAAGGGCGAGGACGGCGTGCTCACCCATGCCGTCGTGCGCGGCAACGACAATCAGACGGTCGACGTTGCCGCCGATGTGATGATGCCGTTCTTCGGATTGACGATGAAGCTTGGCCCCATCGCCCATTGGGGCATCCATCTGCATGAAAATCTCATCCCCGTCGGCACCGAGACATTCGAGACCGACGTGCCGGGCATTTTCGCCATCGGCGACATCAACAGCTATCCCGGCAAGTTGAAACTCATTCTGTCGGGCTTTCATGAAGTGGCTTTGGCGGCGCAGAAGGCGCACCGCTACGTCTATCCCGACAAGAAGCTCACCTTCCAATACACGACGTCATCGACGAGCCTGCAAAAGAAGCTGGGCGTAAATTGAGACTTCTTCTGAACTAGAAAGTACGTTTGTCGAGATCTTAACTATTGGTCGATTGGAATTGATTGCGTCTACGGCTCTGCACTTCTGATGAGTGCGGCTGGTGTCTTGTGTGATACCGGAAAAGCCAGTCGATATTCCATAACATTGGCCCGTTTATCGGTCTGTCACGGTTATATCCGCGATACTTTCCGCCTTTGCCCACCAGAGTCCGTCAATCGCGGCGAGTGGCGCAAGTGCCTTTTCAAGGTAACGTATGCGATGTGGCGCACCGAACACCCAGGGATGAACGGCAAGTGGGAGGACGCGGGGACGTTGCAACCCTTCCTTATACAGGGTTGCAAAAGCATCACGGATTAAGTCCGGGTAGATCCAGGCTTGCATCCGCCGTTCGATGAACAGCCTTAAATCGTCACACTCATAGGCGATCGGCACACTGACAAGGTTGCTTGCGCCATCCATGACGCGCGGCTCATCATCGTTCGGCCAGTCTGCGAGATAAGAAAGGCCAGCAGCAGCGAGCAGAGACGGTGTGTTGAGCGACTCTCTAAAATCTTGACCTATCCAACCCTTTGGTTTTCGTCCTGTCACTCCTGCAATGCGCGTCAGTGTTTGTTCTATTTCCTCCTTTTCCTGTTCCATCGTTAATTTATCGGACATCATGCGGTTGACAGCGATCCCATGCGCCGCGATCTCGTACCCGCGGCAGATGAACGACTCAACAATATTGGGATAACGCTCACAGGCGAGAGCGTTGGCCGCAACCGTTACGGAAAGACCAAGACGGTCGAACAGATCTAAGAGGCGAAAGATTGCGACGCGAGCGCCATATTCATAGAAACTATTGTAGCGCAAGTCTGGCGAGCGACGTTCCCGCCAACGGGGCGTGGATGCTCGTTCGGGCGGACTATCGACGTCCATGCATTCGAAGTACAAAGTAATTGAGACAGCGACTGTCACCCCGTATGGCCAACGTAGCGGCGGACGCGTGCCAGAGGAGGTGAAAGATTCCTGCTCGCTACGGCCCACGCCCCTCATGCGACATGGTCCTGAATCGATGTGCGCCACCAGTTCGCGATCTCGCTGCCGGTCGCAAACCAGACGCCTGGCTTAGCCGCGATATGGTCAAGCAAACGCCTAAGCGCGATAATACGATGGGGTTGCCCGAACACGAACGGATGCAACGGCAGGCTCATGACGCGGCCGTGGTCACTGCCATCGGCGTAAAGCTGCTCGAACTGGTCGATGGTCGCCCGCACGAAGTCATTGGCCTCCACGGCGAAGCGGAAGTTCCAGCCATCGTTGAGATCCATCGTATACGGTAGACAAACGATCCGTCCGTTCGCAATCAACGTCGGTTGGTCATCATGAAAATAGTCGACAATATAGCTGAGACCTTCGTCGGCGGCTGCGCTTGCCGTCTCTGCATTCGCAGTGTTTGCGGGCGAAAACCAGCCGACGAAACGACGGCGGGTGAGAGATTCGAATTTGGCTTGGCAAGCAGCTATATAGGCGCTCTGTTCCGCTCTATCCATCTCGCCGACGTCGTCCGTATTGAACTGACCGTGGCACATGATTTCGAACTTTTCCGCTTCACACCAGTCGAGAATCTCCGGAAAAAGTTCATAGACGGCAATGTTGAGCGATAGCGTCGTCTTGAAACCATATTCTTTCAGTATGGGCATCATCCGCTGGAATCCGACACGATTACCATAATCTCGTAGGCCATACGCGCCGACGTCGGATGATGGAATGATCGTCGACTGTGGCCGACCACGCGGCACAGGCGGCGCGAGCGGATAATGTTCGATGTTTGGAACGACCCAAAGCGCCAATCGCGAACCACCCGGCCACGCTAGCGGCGGACGGTCAATGATTGCAGAATAGCGCAAGCTCAATGGCATTGTTTAGCCATGGTCATAATGGAACCATTCGCGACACTCGTCCCTGCCCTGGTTCAGCAAGATAGATGATGCCAGTGGCATCGCCGCAGATACCATGCGCTCCGTCGGTGACTGGCCGGCATCGGCCTACGACGTTCAATTCGACGTCGATCAAGGTGAGGCTCGGTCCAGAATCTGAGACATACATCTGGCCTTTCTGGTCGCCCCAAATTCCCATCGGCTGCACGAAATCATTAATGTTCGCGAGATGCCTACCGGTTTGACTGAATATTTGGACACGATCATTGCCTCGATCGACAACCGCGACCTGGCCGTTCGGTAAAACCCAAACGCAATGCGGATTGCGGAACTGGCCGTCGCCGCGACCATGAGAACCCCACTTGGCTACCGATGCAAAAGAGGAATCGTAGCGATGGATGAAACCGTGGGCGTAGCCGTCCGCGATCAAGGTCGTTCCGTCCGGCGCGAAAGCGACGGCCGTTGGATGGTTGAACGGCTGCGCAGGCGCGTCGCGCACGCCAATTGTCGCTTCTAGCCGTTTGTCGCGGTACACTGCGACGCAATGGGCGTCGCGATCAATCACGAATATGCGATTGTCCGGAGCGACACGCAGCATATGTCCATCGCTGATTTCTCCCGTTCCCCAGCGCGCATGCACCTGTCCGCTAGAGTCAAGTGTGACAATCGCTGGTCCACTCTCGTCCATGAGCGGATCGTGACGGATCAGCACATGAATCATTCCGTCTGGTGCTACGGCGACGTCGGAGACGCGACCGGCGCCGTCATGCCGATAAAACGGCCGCTCGACGCGGTAGTGCTTCGATCCCAATGCAACGTAGAGCGCCTTCACTGTTGTTCGCCGACTGAGACGATTACGGCGATAGGTGCCTTGCCGAGAGGACATTGATGCTCAGTGCCGCCGGAAATGAACACCGCGGTGCGGCCGGTTGCCGCGCCGATCATGCCGCTCAGAGCGGCGCGGGCATGTCGTTCAGCATGAATATCCGCGTCGCTTAGTTGGGTTGTGCGGTGGTCAAATATCTGAGCCGTGGGCTCCGCTTTGGCGAAGATCGCTACGACGTCCCCCGCTCCCGCAGCCGCCACGGTCGAATGCAGCCCTGCTATATCGCAAACATGGTTTAGCACACCGTGACCGATAGCCAGAGAACCGCCGGCGCCCGCACGATTGCCCATCAAGACTATCTCGCAAGCTTGTACCTCGCCCCCGACAGACGTTGAGGCAACGGAAGAAAACAATGAATAGTCACAGCAAACTGCCTCTTCGGTGATGGCAGAGCGATCGATCTCTCCGAGCCCTGCTGCGACACCAAGTGCTAGAATTCCACGGCCGATGGGTTTTGAGCCATTGGGGTCACGTGAGAAGACCTTCGCATGACGCGCGTCTGCGTCGGCGATGCGCGCTGGTGTCAGCAACGGACCTTTCACTTGTACGTAATGAACATCTGTTGGATCGGATATGCGTGCGTCCCGCATTGCTTCTACGACTGCGTCCGCGACAAGCAGTGCTTGCGTTGGCCGGCCGATTTCTTCTGGGAGGATTGGGCGCGTGCGGGCCACGCCAACCACGAGCCTCTTCTCTGTATTGCCGGCGGAGGTGTCACGCGAAATGACCGTCATATGCGGCGAGAGGACACCTTCGCAGCCGCCAGACCAGATGAGTGGCACATCGTCGATAATTTGTGCACTCGTCCGGCTGGTTGCAGTTGCCAACACGCCGGCGACAGCCCGTGTCGCAAGAGCTCGCGTAAAATCGTTAGCGCCGCCGTTACCTTCTGTTTTACCGATCACAGCGATGATCTCGTTTGCTTTCGCGGTATCAGAACGTAACAACGTTTCGAGCGCGGATACGTCATCGGGCGCTGCCATTGTTAGGACATTGATATTCGCAGCCATTGCAGCATCCCTTAAGTGTCGAGTCGCGATAGATCAGACTGCTGCCAGAGGGCGAGTCCGGCAAGATATGCAGCCTTATCATCCTTGAACAACCGGCTCCTGACGCCATGCACTAACCGCTCGATGCCAAACTTGATACCCGAGAGGCCAATCGGCATCGTGCCCATGGAGAGCTGAGCGCCACGCGCGAAATCGTAGACGCGCGATAGCCATGGCGCTGAGCCTGGCTCACGTTCATTGAATTCGAAATGAGCTCCAAGATATGGCGCGCGCGCTAGAACTGGATCTTCTTCGCCGGCGGGCGGTTGGAAGCGGTGCTCCCATAGCGCAATGCGCGAGATGTGGTCGGCCAGCTCCGGGCACGCGCTGAGATCAATGCGATATCCGGTACCGAGGATAAGGAAGTCGGCAGTGATAGGGCCGTCTGTCGCACTAATGATCATGCGTTTATCGGCCGTCATTTCAACACTGCGCCAACCATGACCTGCGTGGATTGTCAGATTTGGCAATTCAAGCGCCCGAGCCAACGTGCGCTTCGGTGGTCCACCTTTAAGTTTGTTGGCTTGTCGCGTGAAGCGCCATTTGTCGAGAGGATCTAGATCTGGATAGGCGGCGAGGTAGCCATTGAATTCGCTCCATGTGCCTGGATTAATCGAATGAAGTTTCGGTGATCGATGATATATGTCGACCCGCGCGCCGGCCTCCGCCGCTACGATGGCATTATCGTAAGCCGATGCGCCGCCGCCGATCACCGCGACATTCTTCCCGGCCAGTGCCGCAAAATCGATTGGATCGTGTGTATGCGCCCAGTTTGCTTGCGGCAGCATATTGGCAATGAACGAAGGTTCCAGTTTGGCTCCGTTTCCGGTGATGCCGGAGGCAAGTACAATGGTACGAGTGTAAATACGCTCGATACCATTGTTTCCTTTCAGTTCCGCGAACAGCAGTTCAGATCCGTCCTCGACCGGGCCAAAGCGCATGAGCCGTGTCTCGTTGCGCATAGGTAGCTGCGCTGTTTCGCGAAACCAACCGAGATAAGCATGCCAGTCGGATGTGCCGATCTTGTGCAAACTATGAAACGAACCATATCCGTTTTGCACTTCGTACCAAGCTCGGAACGACAGGCTTGGTACTCCAAGCTCGATGCCACCATTCTCTTTGTGCGTGCGCAGGACAGGCATCCGCGCGTATGTATTCCACGGACCTTCCTTGCCGCGAGGGTTTTCATCGACAATGAGAATTTTGTCTATGTGATTGAGTTTTAAGCCGTGGGCGGCGGCGAGGCCGGCTTGTCCGCCGCCTGCGATCAGCACGTCAAGTGCGGGCTTGCCGTCTGGTCCCTCGTGCGGCAACGTCCACGTCGGCGGTGCGAAGCGACCGATATTCATTTCGCGTCGCGCCAGACGTGTAAGCTCTTCAAAAGAACGCGGCAACGGCGCATCCGCAGCGTCGAGGCCCGTTTCGTCTTTTTCAGTAGGCCAAGGAAGATCGGACGCGGTAGTCGTCTTTGCATCCACCTTGGCATCGAATTGTTCGGAAAGATATTGTTTCATTTGCCGGCCCAATGAACAAAACGTTTTTCGATGAGAAGAAGGATCAGGTTAAAGCCATATCCCAGTGCTCCCGCACAGAAAATGCCAGCATACATTCCTGGCATGCTGAACATTTGCTGTTCTTCAAAGATGCGCAGACCCAAGCCGTCAGTTGACCCGATCAGCATTTCCGCCGAAATCATGATGACGAGAGCGAGTGAAGCACCGGAACGCAAGCCGATAAAAGTCTGCGGCAGCGATTCGAGCATAATAACGGTCATCCGATCGAATGGCCGCGCACCCATAACGCGGGCTGCAAGTACCCGAGTCTTGCGCGCATTCATCACGCCGTAAGCAGTATTGAAGACGATGACCAGCGTAGCCGCGAATGCCGAGATATAAATCTTGGAGCGGTCGCCAACACCGAATAGCAACAAGAACAATGGAAATAGTGCGGATGTGGGCGTTGACCGGAAGAAGTCGATGATGAATTCGACCGAGCGATATAGCCGCTCGGAGGCGCCCAACAACACCCCGGCCGGGAGACCGACGACTGTCGCGATGACGATGCCCTGTAGCACCCGAATGATTGTCTTATTGAAGTCGTGGACGAGTGGACCGCCCGTGGAGATGGATTGCCAGAGCGCAGAGAATGTCGCGCTAGGTCCAGGCAGCAGAACCGGATCGACGAGGCGTAGCGACACCGTTAATTGCCAGACAGCGAGTAGAATGAACAAGCCGGCGAAGCGAAGATATCGATTTCCAAAGGCACGCAGCTTAGTCATTTGCGCACCTCGCGCTGGAACACGTCGAGGCAATGGCTCTTAGCTTGTACGAAAGCTGGGTCGGCTAATGTCTTGAAACTGCGCGGACGTTCCACTTTGATGATCGGAAAGTCTGCGACCTGCGTGGGCGCGCGGGTTAGCAACAGTACGCGATCGGCGAGATATACAGCCTCGTCGAGGTCATGCGAGACGATAATTGTTGTAGTGCGCGTTTCCTCAAATACTTTCTGCATTTGGTCGCGCATGAAAAGCGTCATCTCATAATCGAGCGCCGAGAATGGCTCATCGAGAAAGAGGATTTCCGGCTCCACGACGAGTGCGCGCAGAATCGAAATGAGTTGTTGTTGGCCGCCTGACATCTGGTACGGGTATTTGTTAAGATCAAGGCGTATCGCGAAGCGTTCGATTACTTTATCGACCTTTTCACGTTGTAATGCTTTACTGACACCCATGAAGCGAAGTGGATAAGCGATATTGTCGCGCGCGCTCATCCATGGGAAAAGTGCATCGCGATAGTTTTGGAAGACGTAGCCAAACTTGATCTGATCGATCGTTGCCCCATCGAATAAAACGGTTCCAGCATCGCGGGGCAACAACCCAGCGATAAGGTTGAGTAGCGTGCTCTTACCGCATCCATTTGGACCGAAGATCGAAATGAATTCGGATCTCGGCAGCTCTAGGTTGAAGTTGTCGTAGATGACGTGCTTTTCGAAGCTCTTCCGAAGTCCCTGGACTGTGACGTGTGGTCGCTTTAAACGACCGGAAGCGAGCGGTTTGCTTAGAGAGGTGACGGTCATGGCGCCGATCAGAACCTCACGAGGTAGGGCTTTACGTCGATAGCAGACTTCATGGCGCCGATCTTAGCGGCGAAGTTGATATAGGCCTGAAGATTGGCTTTATCCTTCTCCGTCAGATCCGAGACCATCGTAAATTTGATGATAGGCATTTTTGGTACGATATCATCAGCGATGGCCGTGTTGCCGATCAGCGTCTTGCGGGCTTCGACCGGATTTGCTTCGATGAAGGCGATGGCCTTGCTGAAGGCTTTCGCGAAGCGCGCGGCTACATCGCGACGCTCCTTGAGGAATTTTTCTGAATAGGCCGAGCCTGAGACATAGGCGTTTGCTTCGGGATCGCCGAGGATCGTCTTGGCGATAACACCAGCCATGATCGTGCGTCCGATCCCCTTTTCGTTGATCATCGTACCACCCGGCTCAAGCGTATAGGCGCCGTCGAACTGGCCTGACATCAGTACGTTGATGTGCTGCGTGGGATCGAGCTGGTCGAGCGTGTAATCGCCGTCCTTCAGTCCGGCCTGCGCGAGCGCCGCCTTGGCCAGTGCTACATTGCCAATGCCGGGAGCGGATACGAGCTTCGCTCCCTTGAAGTCTGCGATTGTTTTTGCGGGAAAATCCTTGCGGGCGACGAACTGCTCCATTCGATGTGTGCTGGTCTGGGCATTCAACGCAAAATAATTGATGGAGCCAGGCTTCGCGATATTGCCGGTCATACCTTCGACGGCTAACAAGCCGATAGCCGCGTCAATCTGATTGGCAATCAACGAGGTTTGCATCAGGGTATTGACGGCAATGACAACGGGCTCCAGTTCAATGCCCGCTTCTTTGAAATATCCTTTTTGGACCGCCACGAAATATGGCATCGCATTGCTTGACTTACTGAAGCCCACCTTGACGACGTCCGCGGCAAGGGCTGGTGTGGCAGCAAAAAGCGCGACTGCGGCGGCCAATACCGTTCGTTTCATGTTCTTCGTCCTGTTGATGACGGCAGGAACCGACCGTGCCCAGCTCGTCCGATGAGCTTGAGCCTAGATGCTGCACTGCAAGAGGCAAACGCGCTTTTCTTAATCGCTATTAGGTAATCTAATGCGCCTAGATTAGACGTGTGAAGGCGGCGCCGTGCTCCCGATACATCGTGCCGATCGCATCCGTGGCATCGGCAAGGCACGAAATAAACTTGACCATAGCCCTGGACATCGGTCGTCGCCGCGAAAAAAGGAGGCCGACTGAAACGTCAAGCTGCGGATCGAACGGCTTCAACAAGACACCCCCCATATCTGGCAATGGTGCGATTAGCGGATGGATTACGGCGACGCCAATTCCCGCGCGAACCATATGTAGGCTTGCAAGTGATTGATTGGTACTGAGAATCGTGCGGATAGCCCCTTCACCGCCCAGCGCCTGAATCACCAGCGAGGAAATGTCCGTTTCCTGTTTCAGGAGGACCAGCGTCTCATCCTGTAGATCGCGCGGTGTTATGAGGCTTTTGGCAGCGAGCCGGTGGCCCTGAGGTAGGGCGACCATCATAGACATAGAAAAGAGCGGCTGCATACCGATTGAGGGGTCACGTACCGGCAACATGACCATACCGAGGTCGACGTATTCATCGCGCACGCGTCGCGCAAGACTCTCGCGAGTTGAAACCTCAACATGTACTTGCACCAGAGGGCGCTGCTTCCGGAACTGCAAGATGGCTTGCGGCAGGAGGTCGACAGAATGGGATGGGCGGCAGATGATAGAGATGGCGCCGGCGCGTGCGTCACGCAGCTCTCCTACCTTGGTCTGGAGGGTAGCGTAGGTGAATAGGACGCGCTCGGCGTCCGGCAATACCTGCCTGGCCTCCGCAGTCACGTGAATCCGATTGTTAACACGCACATAAATGCTGAAGCCGAGCTGTCCTTCGAGCTCCTTCAGAGTCTGTGAAACCGCCGATTGGGTGACGTTCAGAAGCCGCGCTGTCTCCGTCATGCTGCTGGTCAGAATGAATGTTCTGAGCGTTTCAAGTTGACGCAGCGTAGCGTTCATTAGCTGTCCTCATGTCCCCTTAGAACTTCTGGATTGCGTCACTTTCGCCTTGGACGCAAGGCTATGTGCCATGGTTGAAAAGCTCCTCATCCCGTCGCTACCGTCCTGCGCCGACCTGCGCAGCGGAAAAATCACCTCCGTTGCTTTCACAAAGCTCTGCCTTGACCGTATTGAGGCCCGCAATCCGGAGCTCAACGCCTTTATTGCGCTTGATCCCACCGCGCTGGACCAAGCGGCCGAGAGCGATCGCCGGCTACAGGCTGGCGCGCCCCGCAGTCCCATCGAAGGTATGCCCGTCGGCGTGAAGGACAATATGCTCGTTGCCGGGCTACCCGCGACATGGGGCGACGAACTTCTTCGGAACCATGTTCCGGATCACGACGAATTGCCGATCCGCACACTACGGGCGGCTGGGGCTGTGATCATCGGCAAGACCAATACGCCGCCTATCGCCATGATGGGGATCACCGACAACATCCTCTTCGGCCCCACCCGTAATCCGTGGGATGTCTCGCTTACTCCTGGCGGTTCCAGCGGCGGCAGTGCCGCTGCCGTGGCGGCCGGCCTCGTCCCTTTGGCGCTAGGAACCGACGGCGGTGGTTCGACACGTCGCCCGGCCGCTCACACAGGCTTATGGGGGCTGAAGCCTTCCATCGGTCGCATCGCTCGCGGGGATGGCTTTCCGGCCATACTTGGTGATCTTGAGGTCGTGGGTCTGTTCGCGCCAACGCTGCCAGACCTCTCGGATTTTATTCGCGCGTTGGCGCGGCCTGATCCACGCGATCCGGCTTCGCGATTTTTATCACCAATGACGGATGCTCTCGCGGCACCCTCAAAATTGCTGCGCATTGCGGTGATGACGCAGATCGAAAACGAACCGGTCGATCCGTATATTCGACGTAAGTTTGAAGCCGCCGTTGAACGCATGCGTGGGCTCGGTCACGCGATTATCCCGACGCAACTGCCCGTACCGATTGCTCAGTTTAACGAGGCTTTCGCGGCCATGGGGCGCGCCGGAATGGCAACCGTGGCGCGCCTATATCCACATTTCCATGACGTTTCAGACGCCTCAATGCGCGCCCTCGCCCGGGAGGGAGAGGCGATGGATGCAGCATCGCTAATGGAAGTGTTGGAGAATATCGCGCGCTTACGCGCCCTCGCCGCCGATTGGTTTTCTGGTTTCGATGTCCTGCTCACGCCCGCGACCGCTGCCCAGCCGTGGCCGATTGGCTTGACCCATCCGCCTGAAATCGACGGCAAGTCAGTGGGCGCGCGCGGACACGCTGTTTTCACAAGCTGGGTTAATGTTATTGGCCACCCTTCTCTGGCCATTCCATTGGGGCTTGACGAAGCCGGCCTACCCGTCGGTCTACAGATTGTCGGTGATCGCGGTGCAGATGAACGTGTGCTTCAGATCGGTACACTGTTTCAAACGAGCTGAAACCGATTCTCAGAATTCCCCGCACTCTTTATCATCTCCTTCCCGCGATCTCCCATAGACTTAGCGCGTCGATCAAATTTGGAGCGGCTCATGCCCCCACGCTCATCGCGATCCCAAAGCTGCCCTCTGCTTCATCACACGCTCGATCAATTCGGGCACCGAGAAGAATTCTTTCTCCCTGAAATTTTTCTCACCAATCCATCTCGCGTGACAGAACAAGCATGATCGGCGATAAGCGACCAACCATCTTTTCTTTCGATCCCCAGCGTCAGTAGCTTGGACGTAACCAAGAAAACCCACGTTCTGCCAAAACGCACTATTGTTAGCTTTTACTGAAGCCCTCCCTACCTTCTGAAGTGGCGGAATGCCCTCTGCTCGCAGGTATGGTTCGTAGGTATCCGCAACGTCACGGCGGGTACGGCCCTACCAGATGCGGACAATGGTCGGCTTTGTCGTCATCACGGGCGTCCATGGTCTCGACCACCTGAACGCGCTCAGACTGCCGCCTGCTCCAAGAAATTCGCGTGCCAGAATTCTGGAACAACCAGGACCAGCAACTAACTTCTGGCGCCCGAGGAACGGAGGAACCGGCACCCGGAGAAACACGTTGTCCTGACGCCGCGCCGGTATTGGACGTCGCGCGTGCCCAAAAGGAAAAAGCAATGCGTTCATCGATGCTGGCTAAGTCCGTTGGCTCGGGAGGAACGGCCGGGCACGAGGAAGACTGGTTCCGAACGCTAGCGGTCAAAACTTCACACTGGTCGGGGAAGCCGGCCGCGTTCACATTAGCCGCTGCCATTGTCTTAGTCTGGGCAATTACCGGCCCGACTTTTCATTACAGCGATACGTGGCAGCTCGTGATCAATACCGGTACCACCGTCGTCACCTTCCTCATGGTATTCCTGATTCAGGCAACCCAAAACCGCGACGCTGCAGCGATGCAACTGAAACTCGATGAACTGATCAGGGCAATTTCCACAGCCCACAACGAGGTGATTGATGCGGAGGATATGCAAGACAGAGAAATAGATCGGCTCAAGGCAAACATCGAAAATAGCGGCGGCCAGGATTAAGGCCCTTCTGGAACAATCATATCTCCATATGCATTGACTTGAATAGGGGCGAAAACTTACTGGAGTGCGTTGATGAAGACACTCTTGCTCGGCATCATGCTGATTGTGTCGTCAGCCTCTTACGCCCAGGGTCCACAACCAGATACAGCTCCTGGTGGCCCCGCAGCGGGATCTACCGGCCAACTTGGGGCGCCTAATTGGCAACCAGGTGCAGGCGGAACGGAAGGCGGGAGCGCCACCGGCGATCTGACCAATAAGTCGGGAACGCGGTTATCCGCCGATGATCACAAGGCTCTGCGAGCAAGACTGGCGGCGCAAAAAATTCAGAGCGTTACACTGTCGGAGGTTTTCTCTCGCGGTAAGGTTCTGCCGAAAGACATTCCAACTCATGCGATCGGCGACGACCCACGTTACGCCACACTCCGCTTCGCGCATGTAAACAGCCAGTTCTTGCTGATCGACGATCGAGACACTATTGTCGACGTGCTGGATTAACTTTCATAGATGTACGTTCAATTGCCGAACAACTCACTTCGGAGCGAAGAGGTAACTGTCGCCATCCCTGCGATCCAAAATCGATGATGTCACGATTTCGGCAGCTATTCGCGCAAATGTAATCCCGTTACCGCCATAGCCCATGACGGAGTGTATCCTGGGGTGTTTCTGTATTTTACAAATAATAGGTAATCCTGTCGGAGTTATTCCAAACGAGCCGGCCCAAGCGAATTCGGGTGTCACCTCGAGTTGAGGTAGCAGCTTGGCCAGCTTTTGCGAGATGCGTTGGGCCTTGAGGCCAATTAATTCATCCCGCGCTTGCTCATCGCTGAAAGCCTCATCCTCGCCACCGCATATGACGCGCCCATCTGGTGTCGCACGTACATAAAGATAGGGATCGGAAGCTTCCCAAATGAAGGCTTCCCGGGGCCAAAGATTTCGCGATTGACGCTTGGTGGCGATCGCCCAGGTGGAGACGACGGACTGCGCCTTCGTCGGTGCTAGATCCGTAAGTTCATAACCTGTAGATAAAACGACATATTGCGCAGAGATGGTTGGGCCCTGTTTCGTCCCAACATTCACCACATCCGATAGGCTCTGGAACAAACGGGCCTCGACCGGGGAAAATACCTTTGCGCCTCTTTTTATGGCCTTGTTCAAAAGTCCCGAGGTGAGTTTTCGCGGATCGACCGCAATGTTCTCGGGATTGAGAATCGCCGCAGATCGCGAAATGCCGAACTGGCTCTCCAACTGCGCCTTCGCCAGATAATCAGCATACAATCCAGCTTCACGGCGCAACCCGACTTCCGACTGAAGGGCTTCGGCATCGAGGCTGTTACCTGCCAAAAACAATGATGGCCGCTCGGCCAAAGCACATTTGATCTGGAGTTCCTGTATGCGCGCCTTCAAGTTTGAAACTGCCAAGCGTGAGCGACGCCAGGCAGCCTGAGCATTTCCTTTGCCAATTTTTTTGATCAACTCCTGTAAGGGAACATCGATCTCATTCTGAATTAGCGCCGTGGACGCCGCGGTCGAGCCTTTCATCGGTCCTCGCCGATCTATCAAGACCACGTCTAAGCCATGATCTGTAAGCATTTCCGCTAACATCGCGCCAGAAATACCGGCTCCGACAATAAGCACTTGCGTGCGAATATCTTTTGCTATTGATGAGTTTGCGACTGTCGGGGATCGATAAGCCATCCAGACAGAGCGGCCGGTTCTCAGATCAAGTTTCCGCTTCATGCTTCCTCCGGCGGCTCAAACAAAGCAGACAAACGACATCGCCGCCGCCGCACCGCTCAATGGCGTGATCTATGCCGCCTTGCGTCGAGTGCTTTTGCGGCCAGGCTTACGCCGGTTGGTTGGCTGAGCTGGCTTTTTCCGTCCGGCTTTCTGGACATTATGGCCAACGCTCTGGCGCAAGGCCTCCATCAGATCAATGACATTGCTTCGATCTTCCGCCGCCTCCTCCTTGGCGACGATCGTTTTACCGGCCGCTTTTCGCTTCACCAACGACCGCAGCGCACTCTCGTAACGATCTTTGAATTTGGAGGGATCGAACGAGGCCTCTTTCGACTTCAAGATATGCTCTGCGATTTTCACCATATCCTTGGTGATCCGCGGTTTGGTGATCTTGCCGATCACCTCGGCGGCATCCCGGACCTCATAGGGATAGCGCAGCGTCGTTCCCATCAGAACATCGCCATAGGGCTCGATCGCCATGACGTGTTCTCGACTAGTGAGGACAATTCGGGCAAGCGCTACCCGATCTTTATCTTTCATTGCATCGCGGATTACCGCGAATGCGTCGGCACCGACCTTACCCTGGGGAGCCAAATAATACGGCCGATCACGATAAAGGTCCTCGACCTGCCCGGCAGGCACAAAGCTATCGATGTCGATTGTCTTGGTGCTCTCGATCTTAAGCGCGTCTAAATCCTCCTCGTCGATCTCCACATATCGTCCCTTCCCCACTTCATAACCGCGGCCTTTGTTTTCTTTTTCGACGGCGCGCCCGGTGACCTCATCCACCATCTGCTGCCGCAGGCGGTGCTTGGTCTTGCGATTGATCTGGTGGAAATGGGTTTTTTCGGCTAAGGTTGTGGCCGGGAAAAGAGCAACTGGGCAGCTCACGAGGGAAAGTTTGAGCGTACCCTTCCAATAGGGGCGGATAGGCATATTGGGTCTCCTGGTGGCCTAACTTCCCTATACCAATGCCGAAAAATAAAATCGGTTGCTGATGCGCAACTTAGGTAGCGTTATCGCTGGTGTTGGGGCCGCCAGCGGCCGAGTCCTGCTTGACTCTTTTGTTCTTCTAATGTTCTCGTCTCTCCGGGGATCGTATCGAGAGCATGAGAGTAAAAACCATGGGCGTGTCTGCGCTTCCCGATGAGTTGGTTGTCGACGCAAAACCAGGGAAAGAATTCGCGATCGTCGGATTGTTTATCGACGGTGAGCGGTTTCTGGAATTTGCCGCGAACCAAGCCCAGCACACCTCATCGAGTCCTTCGGCAAGGCGCGCGCCGTCTTGGCTAAGAGCAACACGGTTTTGAGCAAGCACTACAAGAACTTATGACCGCCGGCCTCGGCAATGTCGGACAAGCTATCGAACTATCCGTTCGTGATCGTGCGGCTGCGGTGCGATTCCTGCGGCCGTGAAGGCCGATATCGACTTGCGCGGCTCGCACATAAGTTTGGCCCCGAGATCCACATGCAAAGCGTGCTGGAGCTGCTGACGGAGGATTGCGGCTATCAGGATGAGCGCCGGCGCGGACGCCGCCGGCATCATGCCTGTCACGCCTATCTGTCCGATCTACGCGGCCCGCCAAGGCCGCCTGATCTACCTCCAGGTCACGCCAAACTTCGCTTGATCAAGGGCGGCAAGAGCGACAAAGCCGAAGATGTCCCAGCACGAAGAACCCGCAAGGCCACATCCTGAGATGCCATCGATGAAAACCAAATTGCCGCGTTTCGTTATTGAATTTTCCTGGTCCGGCCGGCCGATTGAGTTAGGCGCCCTCGAGGCGCGCGATCCACAATGTGCCCTGATACTGGCCATGCACCGCTCGCGCCCTGATATCGCCGACGAGATCAGCATTCAAAATGTAGAGGGGAAAGAGCTGCTGCGAAAGCGGGTGCAGCCAGTGCGCCCCGGCGGGGAACCGCTGCCGTGACTGAGCGTGCCGATCCAGAACTACCGCGGCGCGAATTTTCAGTTGAGCGTGAGAACGATCTTGTGGCCATCAACATAGACGGCCCGACACCGGAGCGGCTTTTATTCGCGAAGGAGGAAGCGCGCAAGCTCCTCTTGGAGATCGAACGCGCCCTAAACTTAGGCTATGGCCGCGATATGGATGCAATAATGGGGAAGCGAACATGAGCCGATACAGAAAGCCTGTTCGATGACACCCGATCAGGCGAGGGCTATGCTGTCTTCCGTGAAGGCGTTGCATGCTTCGGTGCGGACCTGGATAGCTGTCGTGCCCGTGAGATCGCCGATGTACATGTTGCTCAGCGTTCTCAACTCCGTGCTGATCATGTTCCTTTGCGAGATACAGGGCGACGTCGACGCCATCCCAAGGCTCAACAATGATGGCGGACCGCGCTGATGAGCCGCCTGACGCGCCTCTACTCCCCTGAGCGGTTTTTGTTCTGAGCTGTCATTGTGGCGATCATCGCCGTGATCGTGACGGTCTCGAAATTTCTCTCGTCATAGTGGAACCGCCGGGATACCGTTTAGTTGACCTGATGGAGCCGTTATCCCCTCCCATGTCCCGGCGGCTCCCTCTCAGCCCACCTTCCCGCCGGTGACATTGGCGTGCCACTGGCGGGCTCTTTGCGTCCGTCCGTACGCGCGTCCCCAATCCGGCAGATATTATGAGCTCTAATCGTACAAATGTTCCGGATCGCCAAATGAAGACTCGCTCGAACACCTACCTAGTCCTCGTTGTGTTTGTGATCTTGGTCATGGGCGGCGGTTGGATGATTGGCCTGATCGCTAGGCCAGGGGAATGGTATGAAGCCCTCAACAAACCATCGTTCAATCCCCCCAATTGGGTTTTCGCCCCGGCATGGACTCTTTTGTACATGCTTATTGCCTTCGTCGGCTGGCGCTTATGGCTTCGCCGTGAAATGGAATTATTGACGCTTTGGGGCGCTCAACTCATTCTGAATTTTGCTTGGTCGCCAGTATTCTTCCTTGCCAACAGGGTTGGTCTTGCATTGGCGATTCTTTCTGTCCTGCTGCTCGTCGTTCTATCGCTGGCATATTTCTGCCGAAACCGTGATCGTGTTGCAGCAATCGCCCTCCTTCCCTATGTGCTCTGGTTGGCGTTCGCTTGGCTTCTCAATGCGGCAATCTATCGGTTGAATTGAAATTTCATGGGGACCTAGTTGATTGGACCAGACAGAATTGGTCACCACCTTGCAACTCGCGGCAGCTTTCTTTCTAACTGCACCTCCACCGGTATCTCCCGAACTGGTGGAAGTCTGCCTCCTGTGAGGCAAGAGTTCATGCCGGCGGCGAGCTTTGCGCAGTAGACGAGGATGGATTGCCCAACTTCAATCTGATGCCGAACGCCCATGCCGTCGATGCAAACTCTAATCAACATTCCCAAGCAGTTAAAACCTCTTGCGGTGCAGAAGATGCCATTGGCGAAGCTGCCGAAGATCATAGGCCGCGGCCAACCGTTGCGACCCGCAACAACGCATTGGATAAAGCCGATGCTCGTCACAGAGATCAACTATAAGACGTGGGACAGTGAAAGCTTATTGAGAGCAGCCAGTTATGTAGGCCCCCGGGAAGACAAGCCTGTGATGACCATCCATAGAAAATAGCTGATGCACTTGTATCAAGCTCTCATAGTGTAGCAGCATCTCTAACCGTTAGCTTGAAAGGTTTTTTGAGAATTGATTGGACACGACATCAGATGCGTATACCGTGTAGTGCATCGTCGGATGGAAATTTCCAGGCCCTGACGACTGTAAGCGGTGGCTCGCTTTCGCCTGTTCTTAACAGCGGAGAGAGACCATGCTGAAAACTCCCCCTGTCTATTCGCTTTACTTCACCAACGAACTTGGTCTCGAACTTAAAAGCGAGACAATCATCGATGCATCCACCGATGATGCTGCGTGCGAAGCGGCCGAAACGATTGTGGCGGCTCGTGGCGGTGCCGCATCACTCTGGGCAGACATGGTGATGATCCGTCAATTCCCCGCAGAAGCCCTGTCAGAAAGCGAGGAAGCTGTTAAGCATCACTCTCGTGCTCTGCGTGTACCCATTCGGCGCGTCCCCGAAACTACCGACTGACGCCTTCGACTTTGCAACTAGAATCACCGATGGTGAGCAGGACACCCTTGTGTGTTGCTTGCGGCCGTTCTCTTTGCAATGAACTTTTCTCAAGCCGTATCGTTGGGAGGTTGTCGCAACAGAGGAGGTTTCCATGCCCAACTCAAAGAAACACTCGCCTGCCGAAATGAACATGAATGCCGATGATGACCTCATGGACCTATTTCACGAGACCCTACGAGACATCTATTTTGCCGAGAAGCAGATTCTTAAGGCCTTGCCCAAGATGGCAAAGGCCGCACATAGCCCCGACCTGCAAGCGGCATTTGAAAAGCACTACGAACAAACCGAAGGGCAAGTCGAACGGCTTGAATCAGTCTTCGAGATAATCGACAAGTCGCCACGCGGAAAAACCTGCGAAGCCATCCTCGGCATCATCGAGGAAGGTAGGTCGGTGATGACGGACTTCAAGGAAAGCGACGCCTTGGATGCTGGTTTGCTTGCAGCGGCGCAAGCCGTCGAACACTACGAGATTTCGAGGTACGGCACGCTGAAATCTTGGGCACAGCATCTGGGCTTGGAACAGGCGGTCAAATTGCTCGACGAAACCCTGACGGAAGAAGAAGAAACCGATGTTCTCCTGACCAAGATTGCAGAAACCTGCGTTAACGATCTGGGCCAGCGAAAAGCGGCATAGCGAACGCAACGAGGTCGACGCCATGGATTCAGATAAGCGAGAAAAGCGCACCGATGGCGATCAATCATCAAGGGTTGACCGAAACGAATCGACCCCAGCGGCGAACATTTCGGCGCTGGGGTCCGCATTCTTGGAGCCAGCAACCGTAACTCTCACACTACTGGCCTTAGTCGTCACGGCACTTGGCGTATGGTTCGCCTTGCGCTGAGCAGGCGACTATTTTGCAGCGGACAGACACTAAGCTTGCTGGACATCTGCCATATTCTCGGGAGTACGTACGGGATCATTCCAGCCGCCATCGAGAGGCGCCTTCAATATGCAAAGCACCCCGTCTGGTGCGAATTCGAGAACTACATCGCCACTGAATTCAGCGGATAGCACTTTCTGAACCAGCTTCGACCCAAATCCTCTTTTAGTCGGCTGACTGACCTGCGGACCACCACTCTCCTTCCAGCGTAATTCAACAATCCGTGGTGATGTACTGCAGAATTGCCAAGTAATTGAGACCATGCCACTCGGCATCAAGAGAGAGCCATACTTTACTGCATTCGTCGCCAGTTCGTGCAGCGCCATTGAAAGAGCGAGCGCAACTCGTGACGGTAGCCGCGCCTCGGGTCCAGAAACCTGAAAGCGTTCCTTCTCGTACGGCGCAATGGCTTGCTCCACGATTTCCAAAAGCCTCGCCCCATCCCAAGAGTCACGATGCAGCAGCTCGTGCGCTCTTGTCATTGACAACAAACGCCCTTCGAAGACTTCCATTGCGGCAAATGGATCTGAGGCTTTATTGAACGTTTGACGAGCGACTGCCAACACGGTCGCAAAGATATTTTTAACCCGGTGCCGAATTTCGTCGGCAAGAATCTTTTGTAGGCGCTCCGCCTCCTTTCGATCGCCGATATCACGAGCAATCTTCGAGGCCCCAATCACTCGACCGTACTCTTCGACAATTGGGGAAACCGAGATCGAAACATCGATCAAGCGACCGGTTTTATGGAGCCGCTTGGTTTCGAACGGGGCAACGCGCTCACCAGCACGAATCCGGCTCAAGATCTCGTGCTCTTCGTTGCGTCGGTCCTCCGGAATCATGAAGGTGACTGATCGGCCAATCACCTCCTCGGCAACGTAGCCATAGAGGTTCTCCGCGCCCGTATTCCAACTCGTGATACGCAAGGCATCATCCGTCGAAAGTATGGCGTCTTGGGAGGTAGCAACGATTGCCGCGAGCTTCCGTTCAACTTCTACAGCGAGCCTACGCTCAGTGGTTTCGCTGACGATGCAAAAAACACCCCGAACCACCTCGCTGTCATCTCGGATGGGTGAATACGAGATATCGAAATAGACTATTTCCGGGTAGCCGTGACGCTCTATGTAGAAGGGACGATCCTTCGCAGAAACTGTTTCGCCGCTATCAAGAACCGATTGCAGCAACGGTCCAAGATCAGACCAAAGTTCAGCCCAATTCTCCTGTGCCGGCCGACCTAGCGCGCGAGGGTGTTTATCACCGATGGTAGGAGCGTAAGCATCATTATAGAAAGCAATAAATTCCGGACCCCAGAACATTACAATCTGTGCTTGCGCAGGCAACATCACTTGCAACGCGGATCGCAGGCAGAGCGGCCATTCGCTGATTGGCCCCATATCTGTTGAAGCCCAATCTAAACTCCGAATGAGTTCCCCCATTTCGCCTTTTACCGCTAGGAACTCCTCCCCATTGCTCACTAGCCGTCTCCACGATTGCCCAGAACTGGGTCAATTTAGATGGGATGGGTTACGAGTCAACTTAATGCGCTGTTATAATTGTCTAATCCGGTCGGGCTGCAGCCCGCCGATCGACCACGGCCGGCCATGTTTTCGTACCTCCAACGGCTCGACCTGGCCATGGATCAACCCAGCGACCAGTCTCAGCGGAACTGTATCTTCGTCCCTAAGTTGTCTGGGTATCCATCACGGCGCGATAGCTCAGCGAGGTCGATTCCGATGGCTAAGAGAGCGGCTAGCACTAAACGCTCAAAAAGCGGACAGTCCAAACGATCAGTAGCCAAAAGCACGACGCGCAGGAAAGCTAGTAAACGTCGCTATAGCCGCGGCGCAAGCGACGAGGTTGGAAGTGAGCTTCACCGTGAGAAACGCGGCACAGCACGAACGAAATCTGGCGCCAAGGTAAAAAGCCGCAAGCAAGCGATTGCTATTGGCCTATCGAAAGCTCGCAAAAAGGGCAAAAAGGTTCCTGCACGCAAGCGCTAGGTGACGGAAACAGCCTGCGAGTCGAACCAGCCCTACTCGGCAAGTGGGCTACTCAGGAGATTGCCGCCCGCGCGAAAAGCTCGATCCAATCTGCAGTTCACTAGGCGGAAGGCCAAGACGCCCGCTTAACCTGTAGCCTGCAGGTCGACGCCGACAGCTCTTTACCATCTTGGGAGGTCGCATAGCCCTTGGCTTCAAGGGCTATGCGTTGTCCTAGCTACGATTCCAGATAGCGCGCGCGCGAAGCTTTGATTTGATCGCTGGTCATGGGCGGTTCCTTGGGATCAAAGCGTTGCCATCCTTCCTTGCGCCAAGCATCAGCCCTCGTTCGAGTATCGATGCTGTTTTGATCAAGGATGCGTTCAACTTCGGCATTGGACGCATTGGCAGTTCGAACGGTTACGATTGATCCGCCACGTCTAACGCCTTCGGAATAAATGTTGGCATCCTCTTCCGACACGCCACCTTGCGTGAGCGCGCCGAGCAGTCCGCCAGCGACGCCACCTGCCGCAGCCACAGTCGCGGTGGATGCGAGCCAACCCGCAGCAACGATCGGGCCCAGGCCGGGGATTGCCATAATGCCCAACCCTGTCAACAGCCCGGCTACGCCGCCAACACCGACGCCGATGCTCGCGCCAGCGGCGGCACCTTCAGCTCTGTCGTCGGTCCCGTCGTGGTCTTTGTCGGGCTTGCCGAACCAATCATCGGCGTTGCTGGCGACAATCGAGATATCCGACTGAGGAACACCATGCTTCTCCAGAGCGGCTACAGCGTTCAGAGCAGAGCCGTAATCGCTGTACATACGTGTGATGGTAGCCATTTGTTTTCTCCCTAGCGCGCGTTGACGTTACCTTGAAAATCCACACTCACGTTGACGGAACTTCCGCCCTTGGTTGCCGTTCCGCGCCAGATCCCCTTGTCATCCTTGGTCAACGGACCGATTGAACCATACCCTTGAGCTTCAAGGCGTGATTTTGCCTGAGCTTCGGTGAAGCTATTGGCTCCTTCGACGGGGTTTGATGAGTTGTTTGTGCCAGAGCTATTCACAGCATTGTTGCCTGGCTGTTGGACGGGCGCCGGGCTTTGAGCGAGCGCAGGCGAGAGTGCAAGCGCAAACGCGCCTGCAATGGCGATCTTCAACATTTTGGATTCTCCGCATATGGCTTTGTAGCGATACCTGAAATCAATCGGATCTATGCTGATTGGTTCCGCCCGCTTACGCGACCGACGTGCGAAACTTTCGCGTCGCAGCAGTGTGCAGGCAGCCGACAATAGAAGAAGGCGCGGTCCAGTTTGTACCAGGGAACGTTCTTCATAGTCGGTTGTTGATCTTCGCTAATCCTCGATTCCAAAGCTCTTCTCAGGGATTGGGGCCAATCGACATTCCGGGAGCTAACCATGGCTAAGAAAGCGAAGCCTCGTACCGTCGTCGCTCAGGTCGGGAAGGGCGGCGAATTGCATCAGACTTCTGCGGACGGGGATCGGTTGACGACCAATCACGGCGTTCCAGTCAGCGACAATCAAAACTCGCTCAAAGCCGGACCGCGAGGGCCGAGCCTCCTTGAGGACTTCGTTTTACGCGAAAAAATCCAGCACTTCGATCACGAACGTATCCCGGAAAGGATTGTTCATGCCCGCGGCTCCGCCGCCCACGGCTATTTTGAGCTGACCAAGTCGTTGGCTCGCCACACACGCGCTAAAATCCTTACCGAGGTGGGCGAACGGACGGAAGTCTTTGTCCGTTTCTCGACCGTCGCCGGCGGCGCCGGATCGGTGGACACGCCTCGCGATGTCCGAGGCTTTGCGGTGAAGCTTTACACCAAAGAAGGCAATTGGGACCTCGTAGGCAATAACATTCCCGTTTTCTTCATTCAGGATGCGATGAAATTCCCGGACCTTGTTCATGCCGTCAAAATGGAGGCGGATCGTGGCTACCCCCAGGCGGCCAGTGCCCATGACACATTCTGGGATTTCATCGGGCTGATGCCTGAATCAACGCACATGATCATGTGGGCGATGTCGGATCGAGCCATTCCTCGTTCCTTTCGGATGATGGAAGGATTCGGCGTGAATACATTCCGGCTGCTGAATGCCAAGGAAGAAGCGACGTTCGTCAAATTTCACTGGCGGCCGAAATTGGGTCTTCAGTCAACCGTTTGGGACGAAGCTGTCAAAATCGCTGGCGCTGATCCTGACTATCATCGCCGCGATCTCTTTGAGGCTATCGAGGCCGGTTCGTTTCCCGAGTGGGAGTTCGGCGTCCAGCTCCTAAGCCAGGCAGAAGCTGATGCCTTGCCCTTCGATATTCTCGATGCGACCAAAGTCATTCCGGAAGAACTTTGCCCGATCCAGATCGTCGGGCGCCTCGTTCTGAACCGCAATCCCGATAATTTCTTTGCGGAAACGGAACAAGCTGCGTTCCTGCCCACCAACATGCCGCCTGGGATAGACGTATCCGAAGACCCTCTTCTGCAGGGCCGGTTGTTCTCATATCAAGACACGCAGCTATCGCGGTTGGGAACCGTGAATTTTCATCAAATCCCGATCAACTCGCCAAAAGGCTGCCCGTTTCACAATATGCAGCGCGATGGCAAGATGCAGACGATGGTGTTTACCGGCCGAGCCAACTACGAGCCAAATAGCTTGGCCGAAAACGGCGAGGAAGCAGGCCCGCGCGAAGACCCAAAAAGTGGATTCCGCAGCTTCGCGCGCGAGACGGACGGCGCGAAAGTCCGGCTTCGTTCCGAGTCTTTTGCGGACCATTACAGCCATGCTCGCCTGTTCTTTCGTTCGCAAAGTGAGATCGAACAGGCTCATCTCGCCAGTGCGCTCGTATTCGAGCTCTCCAAGGTCTCGCTACCGCACATCCGGGAAAGAGTGCTGGGTAACCTCGGCAATGTCGACGAGGAACTAGCCAAGCGAGTGGCGGACGGCCTTGGCGTCGCGCTATCGCCCAAATCGAAAGCGGTCGTTGAGCCGGTCGATATGAAGAAATCGGACGGACTGAGGCTTATCGACAAGTATTCGGCCACGTTGAACGGTCGAAAGGTCGCAATTCTCATCTCGGATGGAGCCGATGGGCGGTCGATTAACGCCGTGCGCAAAGCTGTCGAGGATGAAGGCGCGACTGTGCAAATCATCGCTCCACGAATTGGCGGGGCATCGCTGAAGAACGGAAAGACGCTCGAGGCAGATGGCCAGCTTGCCGGTTCTCCGTCCTGCCTTTTCGACGCGGTCGCAATCGTTGCTTCCCAGGAAGGAAGCGAAATACTGCAAAACGACGCTGCTGCCGTTGCCTTCGTCAGTGACGCCTTCGGCCATTTGAAGGCTATTGGCTATTCGGAGGAAGCTTGGCCCCTGTTGGAAAAAGCGGGGGTTGTCAAAGATGCTTCTGTCATAGACGTCGCCGATCCTGCCGCATTCGCCGAGCGTGCCAAGTCTCGACAATGGGACCGTGAACCAAAACTACGGCTCTTGGCGTAGATAAAACCGGAAGGTCGGAGTCCTCGCCGACTTTCCGACCACTTTAAATGATTGGCTTGCCACCAGTTACCGCAATGGTAGCGCCAGACGTGTAGCTCGAGGCATCCTCTGCGAGCATGACATAGGCGCTCGCCAACTCTGCGGGTTGGCCTGGCCTCTTCATCGGAACCTGCAGTCCGAATTTGCTCACCGCAGATTCCGGTAGCGTCGGCGGAATTAGCGGGGTCCAGATTGGGCCGGGCGCTACCGCATTTACGCGGATTCCTTGCTCAGCGAGGAGCTGAGCTAACCCACCGGTAAAATTCTGAATGGCACCTTTTGTCGTTGCATAGGCCAGCAAAGTCGGATTGGGCATGTCGGAATTGACCGACGCTGTGTTTATGATACTGCTACCGGCCTTCATATGCGGAATTGCCGCTTTGACGAGATAGAACATCGAATGGATGTTTGTGCGAAACGTCAACTCCCATTCTTCATCCGAAATATCCTCCAGTTTTTGGAAGGAACGTTGCCGGGCAGCGTTGTTGACGAGAATATCTAGGCCTCCAAGGTCGGAGACTGAACGAGAGACAAAAAGTTGACAGTGATCAGAATCGCTGACATCGCTAGGGATGGTGATCACTTTACGTCCTTCTGCTTCAATCAGATCGGCCGTCGCTTTCGCATCCTCGTGTTCATCCAAATAGGATATCGCTGGATCAGCGCCCTCTCTGGCAAAAGCAATCGCGATGGCGCGACCAATCCCACTATCTCCCCCAGTGATGATGGCGCGTTTGCCTTTTAGTCTGCCGCTTCCGCTATAGGTTGTTTCGCCATGGTCGGGCGCCGGATTCATGTCGGACATCTTGCCTGGAGGATTCTGCGGCTGGGATTCGAACGGTGGTTTTGCATGCTCGGTCATAATGCCTCTCCAACATTCTGTTCAACGGAAGTTACAGTGCGGCATAGTTTGCCGGCGCATAGGAGGTGCTTTTGGATATTCGCGGTACGGATTTGGATAGCTACTTTCGAAACTCCAGAGCCGGAGCCGGGTTCCAAATAAGGCTAAAGCTCGCCCTCTGCTCTAAAATTAGGTAATGGCGGCATTCGGGAAAGGCGAGCGGGCTGGCTTCGATGGCGGCTTCCATCAATTGAAGGCTTGACTACGGCCTCGTCAGCGTCGGCTTGTCGTGGCCAGCGAAGGAGATAGTTCATTTGTCCGATTCTTAACTATTAGCCCCAGCGTCGTGACACACGATATCTTTGCTGCTCATCGACAGCATCTCTCCGCTCTCTATTTCGCGTCAAGTTGATGGCCAGCGGCCGGTCGTCGGTTGATACGACAACGTTAAAAGGCACGTAGCCTACATAACTTAGAGATAGTACTGAATTCCCCAATTTTTAAAGTGCCTGTACGAGGCATTATCCCGGCCGCCCTTCGGTGCTGATGGAGCCATTGCCGAGCACCCGAACCGTACCGTCGGAATCGTAGTTCAATCGATTAATCCTATCTCTTTTCCCGGCGGCAATCTCGATATCATCCAGGCAGGTAGACATCTGGCAATTCACGAGCGCCGTACAGAAGTAACGCGGCCGAGGGACGAGAGGGTGAGAACCGAAATCCTCTTGATCAACGAGGCGTGTGACCTGATCGAGATAGTGCTTGCGCGCTACCGGCTTGAAGCTCAAACAAGAATGATTATAAACTATTGATCTCCAAGAGATATTTATTGACTCTTTAAGAGTAGTCCTGTCACGTCTTCACGTTGCCGGAATCCGAACCCTTGCCGACATCGACAAACGGATAGGCCGGCGTAAGAGACGGATTTATGGCCTTATGTCTGCTCGATATCAAACGAGCCGGATGCATGAAGAACGTTCTCCGCAAGTGCGCGGGACGGTGCAGACGCTCGATTGCGTCGGTGGCCTTTCCATTCATCACTCCAATGCGATCGAACTTTCCGACAGCCGTCTCTCGGCTGCTCTCGAACCCGAGCTTCATATCACGTTGTTCGCCCAAGGCTCGCTTGAAGCGAGAATAGGCGGGCTAGCCTTGCCGATGGCACGCAAAAGTGCCTGCGGAACCATGTGGACACCGATCGCAACAGTCGTATCGCTGGCGCGCAGCGACGAGTTCGTGCGCATCAGCAGGGCTGGCACGCATATGCGCAAAGTCGGCATCACCATCTCACCGGAATGGCTCGACCGTCATATCCAGCCAGGCTACGCCGGCCATCGCGAACTCTCGGGCTTCATGAGCAATCATCTGCGTTTTCAAAGCTGGACACCCAGCGCCCGAGCGCTGGCGGCTGTCGAAGCCATTGGAGCCACCAATGCCGCGGCTGGCGGCATCGAGCAGTTTGTCATGGAGTCGGAAGCTTTGCTGATTGTACAAGAAGCGCTTCGTCAAGTGATCGGACCGCCGATCCTCGATACGTCGCAGCCTTTGTCGAGCCGGGAAACGCTATGGCTTCGCCGGATAGACGATTATGTCGACCATCATGATTGGGCCGATATAACTTTGGACCGTTTGGCGCGCGAAGCCGGTGCCAGCGTTAGTACGCTGCAACGTTTCTTCCGCCTAACCATGGGCTCGAGCGTTTTCACCTATATCCGCATGCGCAGGCTCGAGCAGGCTCGGCAAGAACTGATCCGTAATCGGATCAGCGTGACACAGGCGGCGCATCTTGCCGGCTATACCGGCCTCGCGAGCTTCTCGACAGCCTTCAAACGAGCCTATGGTGCGGCACCGAGCTGTTTACGGTGATACCCACTGACGCAGTCAGATCGGCATTCCGTCACGACTCCAGGCCGGCTTCACGTCTTCGCGCCAAGCAAACCGTGCGAAATGATCATCGAACACTTCCCTGATCAGCGGCAGGTCGGTCTCGGTTGCCACCTCGCAACGCACCGACAACTGCTCCAATTCCGCTGTCATCAAGCACAGGCCGAAAGGAAATTCGACAGTTCCATTCGATTGGTCGAAGCGGGCTGGCACCTTGTGCGCGAAATGTTTGCACAAAGCCTGAAGATAATGGGAGGCCCGCAACGTTGGCACGACGGCATAAACGATAATTACTTCAGATCTCATGTTGTTCATTTAGAGGCGTCCGCCCTTTTTGCGAAAGCCTTCGAGTTTCGCTTGGCGGTCAAAAGCTTTCGCAAGCCGACCAAAGTCACGCGACCCGCTTTCGAAATAGCCAGTACTCCTGCCAGAAGAAGCTGCGGTACAGGCGTGAACAATCATACGCGCCTGATGTGCCGCTCTTTTATGGACTCGAAGGAAAAGCTGATGCCCTCTCCCATGACCCGGCGCCTGTCGCGCAGTGTCAGCCTCATTCCCCTCATGACCGTCGCCGTCGCGCCATCCTGGGCGCAGGAGCCGGCGCGATCCGGTAGTATTCAGCTTGAAGAAATCGTCATCACCGGCGAGAAGGTCGAACGCGAACTGAAGGACACGGCTTCTTCCGTTACGGTCATCACGCCGAAGGAAATCGAGAAAGAAAAAACAGGCGCTCCCACCGTCTCGACGGTCATCAATGGCACACCAAACGTATTTTATACGGATTCGGTCAGCACACCGATCATTCGTGGCCAGGATACGCAGGGGCCATTGACCGGCCAGAACTCCTTCTGGGGCGGTACCGTGCCACGTGCCACGATCAATCTCGATGGCCATTACCTGAATTACAACGAAAGTTATTTCGGTGGGACGTCCGTGTGGGACGTCAAGAGCATCGAAATCTTCCGCGGACCACAAACGACCTCCCAAGGCGCAAACGCGATCGCCGGCGCGATCATCGTCAACACGAAAGATCCGACATTCAAGCCGGAAGGCGCCTTTCTCACCGAAATCGGCAATTACAACACGCGCCGAGCGGCTTTCGCGGTATCGGCTCCCATCATCAAGGACGAACTCGCCGCGCGCGCTGCGCTGGACTACTCAGGGCGCGACACCTTCATCGACTATATCAGCCCCAACTTTCAGCACGGCGACACGGATCAAAACTTCAAGAATCTGAATGCGCGGTTCAAGCTGCTATGGGTACCATCAGCCCTGCCTGGTTTCGAAGCAAAGCTCACCTATTCCTATACGTCGAGCAATCGACCAAGCCAGGAGGCAGCTTCCGCCCCATACAGCCGACTCAAGCATATCACCACAACGATGCCGAGCTTCAACCAAGACAGCAATACCGGCATTCTCGATCTGCGCTATGATCTCGGCAACAAATTCAAAATCCTCAATCAGGCTCAGTACACAAACTCCTCAGTCCATCGTAAGACTGGCCTCGTGAACAATGGCTATGCCGATATCGAGCAGCGCAATATCTCCAACGAGATGCGGGTCCTTTACGGCGAGCAAAGCGACGTCCTGAGCGGCGTCGCCGGTATCTATTATGCACACACCAAGACAGACGAGATTTTGTATCTCAGCGGCACGTCGACTTTCAAAGATACAAAACAGAATCTTGGCTTGTTCAGCGAAATCAGCTACCGCCTGGCCGACAGATGGACGCTCACTGGCTCGCTGCGCTTCCAACAGGATCACATCGAGCGCTTGGGCAGGTCCGTTTTCGCGCGGCTCCCCGTCAACTATGACCAGACGTTCTCCGCCGTTTTGCCGAAGGTCTCGCTTGCCTATGCGGTGACGTCGAACTGGACCGTCGGCGCGATGGTTAATCGTGGCTACAATCCCGGCGGCGTCTCCCTCAATCTCACGTCTGGCCAATGGCTGCCCTTCAAAGAGGAAACGCTCTGGAACTATGAGCTGTTCACACGGGCGAAACTCCTGAACGATCGACTGACCGTAAACGGCAATCTGTTCTACATGGATTTCAAGAACGCCCAGTACAATATCCCAGTGGTGATCTCGACTGGCGTAGTTCAAACCTACACGATCAACGCCGACAAGGCGCACGCTTATGGTCTCGAATTCAGTGGCGATTATCGACTGCTCGACAATCTGACCATAAAAGCCAGCGCCGGCTTGCTCCATACGCGGATCGACAGAATTTCCAGTAATGTCAGCTATACCGGCAAAGAATTCGCTAAGTCGCCGGGCTATATGTTGAGTTTCGGTGCGAGCTGGGACGTGACCGACAAATTCAATGTCAATGGCAACGTTCGCCATCTCGACGGCTATTATTCGGACATCGCCAATACGCCGATCTATGTCATCAAGCCATACACGATTGCCGACGTCCGCATAAGCTACCAGATCAACGACAATTTCCAACTCTATGGCTACGTCAAGAATATTTTCGATACGCGCGCACCCACCTACATGCAGCAAAATCGCGGCATCGGCGGCACCGAGGCCAGCATGACGGAGCCTCGGATGTTCGGTGTCGGGGTGAGAGGTACATTCTGATCGCCAATGGAACCGGACAAGGCATTGCCCAAAGTGAAAGGCATGCACTGCAAGGTATCGGCCGGAATGCACGGCTGATGCTTGCCTCTGGTTGCGCCTGTGTCGTCGGAGAGGACCATGAACGTGCTTGAACTGACAAATGTCAGCGCCGGCCATGGCGCGACGATGGTTCTGCACCATGCGTCTCATCGTTTCGCACCACATCGGCTCACGGCGCTGATCGGCCCCAATGGCTGCGGTAAGTCAACGCTTTTACGCGCGGTGATGGGGCGCTTACCGACGGTACAGGGGACGATCGCGCTCGATGGCGCCCCGGTGGCGCGGATCGGGCGGCGCGCACTGGCGCGGCGCATCGCCTATCTGCCGCAGGAAAATTACTGCCCGGACTATATGACGCTCGGCGAATTGATCGAACTCGCCGGCTATGCCCGTTATCGCCTGCTGGGCGGTCCCTCTGAGCACGACCGGACGTTATTTCGTCAAGCGCTTGAAACAGTCGGCTTGATGGATATGGCCGGACGGCCCATCAATGCTTTGTCGGGCGGTCAAAGACAGCGCGCCTGGATCGCCCTGGCAATAGCACAGGATACCGAGATCATCCTGCTCGACGAGCCGGTCAATCATCTCGATCCAAAATACCAATACGCAATTCTTGGATTGCTCCGCGATCTAACGCATATCCACGGTAAGACCGTGATTGCCGTTCTGCACGATATCAATCTAACGAACACGTTCGCCGACGAAGTCGTTCTGTTGCAGGCCGGTTCGGTCCTGGCCGCTGGGCCGGTCCACAAAACCATGACGGCGGCCAACATAGCGAGAGGCTTTGATATCGAGACGGATGTTTTCGAATATGACGGCCGTCTTGTTTGCCTGCCGCATCCGCCCGGAGGCCCGCGATGAGCCGTCGGGCAACCTATCTCCTTTGCGCCAGCTTACTGCTGCTCATTTGCGTGGGGCTGAGCTTGTCGGTTGGCCGCGGTTCGATGCGCCCGTTGCTCACACTCGAAGCCTTGCTGCGTTTCGATCCCGGCAACTACGAACATCATGTCGTCGTCTATCAGCGGCTGCCGCGAGCGCTGATCGCCATCCATGTCGGTGCATTGATGGCCTGCGGCGGGGCGGTGCTGCAGACGTTGACGACGAATCCGCTCGCCTCACCCTCGACCCTGGGTATCAACGCTGGCGCAACGGCCTTTGTCGTCGCCGGCGCCTATCTCTTTGGCTTCGACCTCGAAGCACAAGGGCTTGCAGCTCTCGTCGGCGCGATCGTCGGCTTCCTGAGCTGTCTCGCCGTGGCACGCCTTGCCGGACTATCGCGAGATCCTCGGCGGCTGTCGTTGATCCTGTCTGGCGCGTTGATGTCGATGCTGTTCATGGGTATTGCCCATGCGCTCCTCCTGTCCGATCCGGCGCGACGTAGCGATTTCCTCGACTGGATCACCGGCAACATCAATCACGTCTACGTCGATCGGCTGGCCACATTCTGGTGGATCGGCGCGGGGTCGTTCGCTGGACTTTTGGTGCTATCGCGGCCGCTGACTCTCATCATGCTGGGGCCGGACAAGGCGGCCTCAGCCGGCGTCCCCGTCGACACGGTGGTACGGCTCTCGTTGTTGACGGTGGCGGTGGGATCGGGATCGGCCGTCGCGATTTGCGGCCCAATCGGCTTCGTCGGCATTGTCGTGCCGCATCTCGTCCGGCCTCTCGTCGGCGCGGGGCTTGGCGCCTTGCTGCCAACTTGCGCCCTCATCGGCGCCAGCATCTGCCTGCTGGCGGACCTCTGCGCCCGTTCGCTATTCCAGCCTTATCAGCTTCACACAGGTGTTCTCCTCGATCTCCTTGGCGGCTTAGTTTTCGCCTTGATCGTCAAGCGCTTCTATCTGACGCGGGAGCGGCCGGCATGAGATTGTCGCGCGCCACCGATGGAAGCAACGTGCTGTGCTGGCGCTCCGGGCTCGAAGTGCGGCTGAGCGACCTTTGGACCGGCGTTGCCTTGCTTGCCACTGCGATGGTCCTGGCGGGATGGGCGATGAGCATCGGTACGACCCGCACGGGGTTCGGTGATCTCATCAACGCGGCCACGGGAACCGTACTGACGCGCGATGAAACCTACGCGCTATGGAAAGTCAGATTGCCGCGCATCCTCGTCGGCTTCATGGCCGGATGGAGCGTCGCGATCGCCGGAGCGATGCTGCAATCTCTGGCGCGCAATCCCCTGGCCGATCCGGGGCTGCTCGGCCTGAACCAGGGCGCGATGGTCGCCATCCTGTTGCTTTTGGTCTTCGCGCCCACCGTTCCGCACGCACTCATGCCGCTCGTCGCCCTGGCTGGCGGGATTGCCGTTGCGCTGCTGCTGATCCGGCTCACAGGGGGCGATCAAGCGAGCGGGCTTGCCATTTTGCTGATGGGCATCGCGATTGAAACGATACTATCGTCGGTCAGTTCCATTCTTCTGCTTTATGCATCGCGGGAAACCTCTCAGGCGTTGGCGGAATGGATGGCGGGTTCATTGTTTCACGCAAGCCGAGCAGTCATGGTCGGTTTCGCGCCCTGGTTCGCGCTGTCCTTACTCGGCATCATCGTCACCGGACGTTCGCTGGCACGTTACGAACTAGGCGAGGAACTGGCGGCCGCTCTGGGCGAGCCCATCGCACGCTCGCGACCTCTCGTCCTGGTCGTTGCGGTCCTTCTCAGTTCAGCCAGCGTGGCGATGGTTGGCCCCTTGACCTTTCTGGGCGTTCTGGCGCCGCAGATCGTCCGCTTCATCACGCCCGCAACGGCACGAACGCGCCTCGTCCTGTGCGGACTGGTTGGCGGAACCATGGTCATTGCCGCTGACGGCCTGACGCGTGGCCTAACCAGCGAAATGGCGCTGCCAATCGGTCTCGCCTTAACGATCATCGGTGTACCGCTTTTCATCATCACTCTGCGCTTGCAGGCGCTGCGAACCATGCTCAAAGATCGGGGAAAGCTGTGATGAGACACTGGTGGATCGCCCTCCCCCTGCTGCTCGTCGCTCACGCAGCATCCGCCGACGAGCGTTCTGTTACCGACGATACGGGCCGCTCCGTTCAGATTCCCGCTGCCCCGCAACGGATCGTTGTCCTGCACGAACCGTTGCTCGGCCTACCCCTGCTTGATCTCGGGGTCGAGATCGTCGGCAGTTACGGTCGCTTGAATGATGGCAAAATGCCAACAGCCGTCGATTTCATTGAAACGGTGCTAGGCCCATCGGTACATAAGCCTCCGTTGGGCATCGGCCCAGTCGGCAATATCGATCTGGAGCGGCTGCGCGAACTCAACCCCGATCTGATCCTGGGAACGGAGCGCGACGCCAACAAAGTGGCGCAACTGACGGGCGTGGCGCCGATCTACCTGCAAAATGTCGGTGAAGGCCGGGCGCGCGGCTTCAGCATCGAGGAAAGCCTAGCGAAACTTCTCGGCCGCCAGCACGTATTCGAACACAGGCATAAAACTTATCGCGAACATCTTACCGCACTGCGCGCGAGTCTGCCGGCGGAGCCAGCGGGCCGAAGCTATCTCATGGTCATGATTCACGATCAGATCAGGCTCGTCGGTGAAGTGTCCGGTGCCATACAGGCGCTCGAAGATCTCGGCTACCGGCGAGCATCATTCGACAAGGCGGGTCGCGACAATGGCCTTGGGTCCGGCTTCGCCATTCCCCTCGATGCCGAGCTGTTCGGACAGATCAATCCCGACCTCCTGGTCATCATGAGCAGCTATGCCAATCGCGATCGCTCGGAAGCGACAATCCGCGGTCAACTCGACCGGATCGTGCCGGGGTGGGAGAAGTTCCTGGCCCCTGCGCGCGAAAAGCGCATCCTCTATGTCGATTCCGCCAAGATGGCGACGCCAACGATCGCCAGCGCCGAACATATGCTCGCTGCCTATGCGGCCTGGGCCAAACGCTGATGCCCGGGAACAGACGATGACGGAACGCAAAACGCTGCATATCGGCTTGTCTCTTTCGGCGACTTGGCTGAGCGGCGACGCTTGGCGGCGACCCGACAGTAACATCGAGGCCACTCACTCGATCGACTTTCCCATCACTATCGCCAAGCAGGCGGAAGCGGCTAAGCTTGACTTCGTTTTCCGCCCCGACGCGCTTTTCCTCGACACGGAGCGGCTGCGCCATGGGCCGGCTTTCACCAGCCTCGACGCAACATTGGTGATGGCCGCAATCGCTCGCGAAACCTCACGGATCGGCTTGCTCACCACCATCTCGACGACATTCCTGCCGCCTTACGTCGTGGCGCGCCAGTTGCTGACGCTGCATCGCATCAGTCAAGGCCGCGCAGGCTGGAACATTGTCACTGCACTTGACGGCCATCAGAATTTCGGCCTCGACAAGATGCCCTCCGCCGATGAGCGTTACCAGCGTGCCGCTGAATTTACCGAGGTCGTGCGCCGCCTATGGGCGAGCTTCCCTGAGGCCGCACTGAAAATCGACAGGGAAAGAGGATTCTATGCTGACCCTGCCCTAGTACAACCGATCGATCATCGCGGGCCGAACTTTACGGTGAAAGGCCCCTTGAATCTCGTCGGCTGGGATGCCGCGCCACTCCCCCTCGTGCAAGCTGGCGCTTCGCCAGCCGGACGCGCTTTCGCGGCTTCGGTTGCGGATGCTGTCTTTGCCTCGACGCCTGATATCGATGCCGCGCGCGAGTTACGGCAAGACCTGCGGCAAAGGGCCGTCAGCCATGGCCGCAAAGCCAGTGATATTCGGCTCCTCCCCGGGCTCAGTCTGTATCTGGCAGCGACGCGCCGCGAAGCCCAAGATCTGTTTCGAGCTACCCATGCCTCTTCTGGCAGAGCTCGCAGACTGGCCCGCGTGCGCGAACTCGTCGGCCTCGATCTTTCTGACTGGCCAACAGACCGTCCTGTCACCTCGGCCGATCTTCCGGTACAGGCGACACCTCGCAGCCGCACCCATTCGGACCTGCTGCGTCGCCTGATCATCAACAGAAGACCGTCCGTTGAAGAACTTCTGCTTGCGCCTGAGGTTATTGGCTCAGCACATTGGCAAGTGATCGGCACGGCCGACGATGCGGCGGCTGAGATTGGAGCATGGGCCCAAGCCGGCGCGATTGATGGTTTCGTTGCCGCACCTGGTGGCTCGAACGACTCGTTACATAGAGTGCTCGCCGAACTAATACCTCTCCTGGTGGAGAGAAAGCTATTCCGCCGAGACTATCTGGGAGACAGCTTTTTTGCCCATTTACAGGCGTGATCAAAGCGTCAATGCTTAGAGACTGTGTCGTCATTTTCGAGGTTTGCCTGCGGAAGCGACCCGCGGAGGAGAATTTTGAGCTGTTCTTTGAGTAGATGCTTGATGCAGCGGCTTCGCGAAGCTGGTTGACCAACGCGGTAAACAGGTGGGTGACTTGATCGCATCAACAACCTGTTCGCCTTTCTCCGAAAACAGCGTAGCCATTGGCTTACCAAAGTTATCGAGCGAGCCAACGGGATCGGATGTCACGATCTCGACCAGCGGCCAGCAGGCTGCTAAGAACGACAATTTTTCCAAACGACCCGTGATGGACCCCCTGCTTACACGTCTAAGTCCACATAGATAGAGACCAGCACTCAGCCACGAATTTGATCGCAGCAACCTTGGTACTTAAGAATCCGACAAGCGAGCTATCGCGTCGAGCAACATCTGCGTCCGACAGATCGTCAACGCATATCCCGCTCCCAATTCCAAAATCCAGCGAGCCGTGCTGTCACTGCTGCAAATTTCCCGCCTTAATTACCGCGGACCACTTATCCATTTCGCTGCGCCAGAATATGTCGGCCTCTGCTGCGTTCATCAGCATCGGGTCGAGCCCCTGCTCGCTGATAGCTTTCTTAAAAGTGGGCTTTGCAACAATAGATTGAAGTGTTGCGTCCAAAAAAGAAATCACTTCTGACGGCGTGCCTTTTGGGGCCATTAATCCGAACCATGATAGCACTTCGACGCCTTCTACCCCGCATTCTGCAAGCGTTGGAACGTCAGACAGTGGCTCGAATCGCTTGGGACCTGCAATTGCAAAGGCCCGAATTTTTCCCTCCTTTACATTCGCAACATGTATCGACGCAGTGTCGAACATCATGTCGGTTTCACCCGACAATAGCGCATTCATCGCCTCGGGCTGGCCCCTATAAGCGATATGCGTCAGTTGAACGCCTGTGCGCTGTTTGAAAAGTTCAGCCGTGAGATGGATTGTGGTTCCAAGTCCGTTAGAACCGACGTTATATTTTCCGGGGTTTGCTGTCGCATCTGCGAACAGTTCCGCAAAGGATCGAGCTTTCACCTTCGGGCTAACGATGAGCATGTTCGGCGTTCCGCCGAAAACCGCGATAGGGATCAGGTCGCGCGGATTGTATGAGGGAGCCTTCTGTAAAGCCGCAGTTATCGTTGAGAAAGCACCCAGTATGGCCAAGGTGTACCCATCTGGCGCGGCTTTGGAAAGTTGTTCGGTGCCAAGGTACCCACCACCGCCACCGCGATTTTCGACAATGAAGTTTTGTTTCAACGCGTCTTGAAGTTGTGGCGCGACGATACGCGCGACGATGTCGACCATGCCACCGGGTGGGGCTGGCGCAATTACGCGAATGAGTTTGCTTGGATATGACTGAGCTACTGCCAATCCAGAAACACTGAGAGAACCAATAGCGACGGTGGCCGATCCTAGCACCATTTTTCGACGATCTAACATCAATCCTCCCATGGGAATTTTTTGTCGGAGCCAAGCTAATAAACTTGATCCCTAGGTTTGATAAAATGTTGGATAGAGAGACTCACGTCAATTTTCTCGTATAACCAGACGGAGTATTTTCAACTCTGACGATTCTCGCCGCACGTACCCAGTCAGGATAGCCCATGTTTCGGCGAGCTGACATTGGGCAAGTTTAAACATGGCTTGACCGAAAGTTATTGTCCTAGCCGCGGCGAGGCCTTGGCACGTTGGCGCTCTCCCTTGTTAATGTTGCACGGCTTTGATTATTTCCGAATCCTACATGACGTACGGCGAATTTTGCAAAAGCTCGATGCCACCATCGCCGTCCAAACCGGGCATCCAAGTCTTCTCCGAAGCATTCGGTTACAAGTGACTATCACGTCGGGCGCATGGCTAAGGCGCGTTCACGCTCTTGACGTATCCACCGCAAAACGTCGGAAGATTTCCCGTTGGTGAGCTTCAGCCATTTGGGGCTATGAATACTCGCGCCTGAGGAATTCCGCCAAAACTCGGTAACGATAAACACCTCCCAGCCATCACGTTTGGTATCCGTCCGAATCTGTAGGACGTCGTGATCGAAACTATAAAGCGACGAGGCGTAACTGTGCCGTTCAAGCCTACAGCTAACACCTTTGATCGACCATTCATGCCGGCCCGTCGGCGGACCGGGAGGCGTCACTAAGAACTCAATATCGCTGATGACACTCGCTCGCGATAATCTCAACATTTTTGGCGCTTCCTCCCGGCAAGCCAATCGAGGACAGGGCTAACGAAACAGATTTGCGAGGTACTCGGCAATCATTTTTTGGCGCTTATCGGTACCACCGAAGCCGCCGCCTTAGTTTGATCGCAGAATAGATCGGCCTCAGGGGCAGCGGCTCTTTGACCTGCATCGTCTGCACCGTCAGCGACGATGAGCGTGCCGATTTGCCTTCACCACCGAAAAACTTGATGGAATAGGTGCCATTGGCGCGCCATTTCGCCGGCCCGAGCAAATGGCGAACCAGTTACTAGGCCGATCGATCAGATCGCCGCCGCCGTGAATACGATAGGTCTGCCGCCAGACTTACTGCCTGTGTTCAAGCGGCTTACGCAACTCACCTATAGTTAAGAAGTAGACAAACGTACTAAAGCCCCATGGAGCTCTCCGACAGCACAGTACCATCCACCATGATGACGTGCTGCCAAGGGCCCCTGCCATCTATCGGTAACGATCGCCGGCTCGAAAGAGCGCTCGGAGAGCGAAATCGGCCGAGTATGATGAGATCCAGCGGCACTTGGCTTGCCGAGCGGCGTAAAACTCCCGTCGGCAATGCAAGCTATCCGAAATGGACCTCTATTCTTCCGGGACGAAGCCCGAGCTTTTGGCGATAGGCCCCCAACGTTCCATGTCGGCTTTGACCTGTTCGGCAAACTGTGACGGCGGCATGAAGTACGTTTCATTGGCTAGCTTGGACAGCGCCTCGATCATCGCCGGGAGCTTTACCGCCTTTTCCAATGCCTCGCTCAGTGCCGCCACAACTTTCGGATCGGCCTTAGCCGGCAGGAACATGCCGGTCCAAGCATTGACCGCGACATCAAACCCGGCTTCCCGCATCGTGGGCGTATCGGGCAGAAAGCGCGACCGTTGTGGATTTGCCACTGCCAACATACGGATTCGGCCCGCTTGACCAAGCGCCATTGCCTCCCCGACCGGATTGATACTGGCCGCCACGTGGCCACCAACCAAGTCCTGCAATGCCGGCGCTCCGCCGCGGTAATGCACCGGCGTCATAGGCACCTGACTCGCATTCGACAGCATCACACCGACGAAATGCGGCGTACCGCCGGCACCTGTCGTTCCGTAGCTCGCCTTATCCGGATTGGCTTTGCACCACTCGACAAATGCCTGAAAAGTCTTAACGCCTTCGGGAACCAAGGAACCGACGCTGAGCACCGTTCCTGATCTGGTCAACGGCGCGACCGGTGTCAGATCGCGGATCGGATCGTAATTGAGTTTCTTGAAGATGTGAGGATAAAGCGTCAACGGAGAATCGACCGTGTAAAGCAACGTGCTGCCGTCCGGTGCCGTGTTCTTCACATAATCGACTGCAATGCGGCCAGCTGCGCCCACCTTGTTTTCGACAATGATAGTCGAAGCGTAAGAACGCAATTGCTCGGCAAACAACCTTGCTATTGCATCCGTAGCGCCGCCCGCGGCATAACCGACGATCATCGTCACTTGTTTGCCGATCGTTTGCGCAACAGCTTGATGAAAGCCCAAAATGGCAGTGCTCGCGAGCGAGCCACTCAAAGTCTGGCGGCGTGTCAGCATAATCCCCCCTTTGATAAGCGTATGCTGGCTTCATTATTGCCGCGCGAACAAGTCGTCAGCAAGGTCGAGACCGCGATATGTCTCAGTGTGGTCACGTTCTTTGTGCATATACCCGTTGTCAACCTTTCAACGTCTAATTGCCTATCATTAAATCAATTGATCAGGAGAACTATAATTGGCTCGTCCATCCACTAACGACGACGCAAAGGTGTTCTTGAGCACCCTCAAGCGCTGTAAAGCCACCGTCGGCAACGGCTTTTTACGTACGAAGCTCAATTGGAGCGAGGATCGTTACTGGAAAGCCCATAGTCTTTTGTTGGAGAAGGGACGCATTGTCCGTGGTCGCGGCCGGGGTGGGTCGATCACAGCGACTTAGCATAAGCGAGCAGCTGGAACCGTTGGAACTTGCTGTCAGGAGATGTTGATCAACTCAATCCTGGCATCTCGTAAAGCAAATCGATCTCTGAATTTCCCAGATCGGCCTCCCCCAGTTCGAGGTTCCAGAAGTTCCAGCAAATAGACCGTGCCGAAACACCTAAACATGACAGGCCAAGCAGAAAGCCTGCCGCGGTCAGCGCGGCAGGCTAAGATATCGTAGAGGAGTCCGGCCTAAGCGCTGCGGCGGCCTATTTCCGGCGTTTACGGTCTTCCGGCCATGGATCCTTGAAAACCACGGCTTGCGCTTTGCCACCCAAAGGCCATCGTTCGGAGTTCGTCATTCGAAGGAGGGCCGACTTACCTGTATGCCGACGGCCCACGACAAGCTTCGCATCGGAAAGATAGTCAGCCAGAAGATCGCCCGCTTGATCACCACCCAGGAGATCGCACAGGCTGACCTTGTGGCAGACGATGAGGCCCTTCTTACGGAAAAAGATCGGATTATCCTCCGCCGACGGCGACCTCACGTCGTCGGCGTGCGGTGCATCCCGGAGCGCCTCACGAAGCGTCGTCAACACATACTCTAGTTGCTCCTCCGCGATCTCCACCGGATTTTCCACCCGATCCAGACATGCTTGCAAGGAGGACAGGAGCTTCTTGTGCGTAGCCGGAATCAGGCCAGCGTCAACGGCGATGCAGCCAGCAGCATACAAGGACGCAAAAGACTTAACACCGTGATTAAACGCTTCGTCGCCCTTCGACGTGCATTTGTGCTGCAGAAAGTCATTCCAGTACTGTTTCAGTCGCGTCACCTTCTCATCGTGATCATCCAGCATATATCTGATGAAGACACCCAGCGTCCTGCCGTGATTTTGCGCGATGCGTTCCCGCAGTAACACCGGATAGTTTCGGGCCAATTTCTGCTGTTCTTCCAGAGGCTGCGGGTCAGGATGGTCGACGAGTGATCTCCTTTTCGGATTCCGAAGGACGGGAATTTGGATAACGCGTGCCGCTTCACCGTCATCGAGATTCATACCGCATTCCGCGGCATATTCGGAAAGCGACTTCCGACCGCTCATGACGACAATGTTGTCGAGGGGCTCGCCGCTGCGGCCATTGTTGAAGGACGAATGGGTGACTCTCGTGGTACCACTTGCGACCGTCATAGCCACTTGGCTCACGGCGTCGAAGATTTGACGCGGGTCTGGGCTCTTTCCCTTAACCTCATCGATCGGAAATACACGGCCCAAGAAATATGCTGCGTGCTCCATCAATCCCGCTACAGAATCTCCTAACTTAAACATCTGGTCGTCATCGAACGTGCCGGATATCGAGGCGGCCAACAGCTGCAACGCCGATTTGCCGATCTTGGAGCGACCATGCAAATAGATGACAAACGGCTTCAGGCCAAGGAAGCGCAGGATTAGGGCGGCATAGCCGGCGCAAAGCGTAGCTGTCGCGGCGTCGCTCTTCAGCGCGAAGTCCGCCAGCTCTTTTGCACCCTTCAGAGTGCCTTTCCGATAATGCTTGAGACGAAGATTCTTCTTGAGCTCATCGGATAGACGGAAGTTGCCGGCACCATACCGATAGCGCGTGGTCAAGTACGTCAGGTTATTCGTACTGCTTTGGCCGTTCCAGCCGTGCTTGCCCTCTTCAAACATCGCTTTGGGCTTGAGATCGGTCCATTCCTTGATTTGCGGACCCCATAGGTATTTGTCCGCGGAAGGGAGATCAGCACCCGCCGCCAAGAGCTTATTCAACACCGACTTATAGTCTTCGCCACGCACAACGGAGATGCGAACGGTATTGCCGGCGTCATCCTTCGCAGATAAGGTGCAAATGATCTTTCCGGTCCGAGGATTTTTGACCGCATAGGGCATGTGGATGTACAGTTTTTTCGACGATTTCATTTTCAATTTTCCTACATAGGTTGTAGCTGATTTACGGCTCCTCAAGCCTGTGTGGGCGCGCGAAAGCACTCGCTAGGCGACGTTCGTCACCCGCTCACAAGCGATGGAAATGTCTGTGCTAGAAGGGCGGCTTCCGACTACATGACATCCTCCTCCCGTTCGAACCAGAACACGCGTCCGCCTGCCCCAAGCTCATCCAAGAAGAGATCGAGTTCGGTGAGATGTGCGGTGCGAAGGCGCTTGTGTTGGGCTCGTCCTCCGTCGGGAGGGTAGAACTGAAGTTTGTTACGATGGTGGTCGAGAGCGTAGGCTAAGCAACGTACATCGCCATTGAACGTCGATAGGCGGATCGGTATTTCGCAGTTGAACTTCCGCGACGGAAACTTCGTGAGGAGACGCTTCCGCAAACCTTTTTTGTCCGGGACCTTGATCAAGAGATGCGCGTGCGGCTGCCAAAACGAGACGGCTCGACGACAATGCCCTTCGACCAGGTCGAAGTGAAAGGCGCCAATCGCGTACTCGACGCCACCCTCAGCCAAGACACTGTCGAGATCGGTGCGAAAGCGCGTCAGAACATCGACTTCACGAAGATGGCCAACATTGACGGCAGCATAATACGGCACGACGGAGAGATAATGCGTGGCATCGCTTCTCAACCGATAGAATTCGACGGTAGCCAGTTGCAGCGCGTGCTCACTCACAAGGCAAGCGTCGCTATGGCATTCTCTACCGGCTACGCACCCTGCAAGTTTATCCGCCAGAACATCTGCTCCAGCACGACGTAGCCGAGCGATTTTCTTGTTGTTGGCCTTGATCGCGTCTGCACGCGATGGCGGCCGTTGGTTCTTTTTACCCACGCGCCAAGAGCCGCGCTGGTCGGCGGCAGCACGATGACGCTTGCGGATGATGACGGGAAACGGACGCCTCATGGCTGCTCGCCTCCCGTCGTGGAGCGGCGGACACAGGTTTTCAGCCACAGCTCGATTTCGGCCGGCGAATAGCGCACGGCGCGACCGAGGCGAAGAAAACGTGGTCCCCTCCCTTGCCAGCGCCAATTGCGCAAGGTTTTGACGCTTATGGAAAGGCGGGCGGCGACGACCTCTTCCGTCAGGAGGTCGTGCGTCGTTGCCACAAGACTGGGCGCGAATGCATCAGGAAAGTTTTCGGGCAACATCAAATGCGTTCTCCGGCGGCAAAGCGCCGCGACGGATGAACAGGTGCCAGAAAAGATATCTCGCTGTTATCGTGGGGGGCCTTAGAATATTCTAAGACCCCCCTTAGAAGTGCGCTCTTGATTATAGAAAATAATCAATTAAAACAAAATCTTACCGAAAGCCTCCGCGGGGAAAAATAAGCTTCAATTTGCGTGATTTTGGGGACAGTATCCGGCTACAAAAAGTTGTAACAAGCAGCCGAATCCTCGGCGTGATTCGAAGAAGCTTCCGCCGCGTGCTTGGCGATAAATGGTGGGCTGGAGTTACCATTGCGAACGATACCGGATCAGCTAGCGCAGCGACTTCACTTCCTCGTCGATCCTGATGCAAGCACACTCGTCAAGACAAACGTTCTGCTTTCACTCATGGCTTGGTCCGACATTCTACCATCCCGGGGCTGGCAGGATACCGCACGCCTCCACTTCGCGAGGTGTTTTGATCACGAGCTAGAAAAGACTGGTAAGTCATCCGCCGCTACTTTTGCGGAAACATTCCTCCAAGAAGACATCCAAGCATTATTCGCAGTCACGAATATCAGCAGCTTTTCGGATCTTCTCGATAACGTATGGAGCTGGGATCAAGTCTGCGAGCAGTACGTTAGAGATGATGATCGCATTGGCACTCTTCGCGAAATCGCGGACATCTATTTTTGTTTGAAATGTACACCTGAAGCCAAGAGCACTTTCGAGCATGCATTTCGCATCTATGAAGCCGCGCTCGGCAAGAAAGGCGTCGTTAGCTCGACATGGAACAACTTGAAGGGAAAGTGGGGCGCAAAAATAGTGGTGCATTGGGCATTCTGGCAAGCGGACATAATTTCATTCGATTATTTCAGTGGCTTTGGCATACTCTCGAAGGAAGATAGACGGCTATTAGAGAACGGAATGAGCTTTAATGATCCAGAACTTTTCCGCGAGTTACCCTTAGATATGTATAGTCCGGAATTCGAGGAACACGTGGTTGAAGAGCAAGTTCACGAAATGCTTGCGTTGATAAATTGGGCTGCGCCGCTATGGGATAATACGCTAACCCAAAGAGAATTTTTTAAAGGCTTCAAACCGCCAATATTGGAGGATGAAAGCCTTCTTCCTCATCCAATTCCGAAAGAAGAATGGCAGCCGACATAACCGTCTGCAGATCGGACTGAACGGAACTTCTGGAACTTGGTGTCAGGAGATGTTGATCAACTGTGCAACTGGCTTCAGCATCAGGCCGCGTTCAACAACATATGCCGTCACCTCGAGATTGGCCGCCTTGAAACAGGTTTCAGAGGTTCCAACGTTCCTCTGAACGTCGATAGTTGACGAACCGACCACTGATCTGGTTCTGGAACTTTTGGAACCTGTTTTAAGGCTGGGGTATCTCTTACCGGCTCGATCGGGGAGTTGATAAACGTGCGCGGCGAAGAGGGCGCATGAGTCAGAGCGTTGCCGTTCCCATAGTCGATTATCGACGTTCCAAAAGTTCCAACGACCATAGCGTATTCATTGCTCCTGCTGGAGCCGATCTCGTTTAGCTATTCCGGCACGTCTGAAGCAGGTTGCGACGCCAGTGGTCAAACGATGCGGCGAGTATCGTTGGCGACGTCCCATGGGATAGGTCGCGCGATTGCGCAGGAACGCTTCCATCTTGGCGAAAATGTTCTAATCGCAATGAAGTCGTATTGGGCGGCAGATAGAGGCGCATTGCGCCAGCGGCTTCGATGATGGCTCGGACGCTCTTTCACCGCTTTAGGTCGCCAAAGGACCTATGAATTCCGCCAAACTGGGCTCAATTGACTCCAAAACGCCCATAACGGCGCCAAATAAGTCGTGCGAGGCCCTGGCAACCTATTGATTTCCTGGATATATTGACCTTAGGGCGCTTCCGATCCGCCGAAAATTCGATCCTTCGGCCGCTCGGAATCCGTCCTCTTTCCCTCAAATCCGGAGACTCCAATGGCGGGACGCCAAGCCCAGCCCATTACGGCTGGCATGCTACGTCACATGATTGCCTATGCTAGGCGATCCTCGACCCCAGATCGCGATATTGTCCTTGTCCTCCTCTCGGCCAAAGCCGGTCTGCGCGCCTGCGAGATGGCCCGTTTGACCTGGCCCATGGTCATCGATGGACATGGACAAATCGCCAAAATTCTCGAAGTCCACGACCGCATCGCCAAGAAGCGCGGCGGGCGGCGTATTCCCGTCCACCCGGTCCTGCGCGCAGCCCTAAGGCGGCTACAGCGGTGTACCGAGAATATGGAAGGCCCCGTTATCGTCTCTAAACGAGGCGGCACGATGCGCCCCACCAGCCTCGTCAATTGGTTCGCCGTGATGTTCAGCGCATTGGGTTACGCCGGCTGCTCTTCCCATTCCGGACGACGCACTTTCATCACCGCCGCCGCGCGCCAATTGGCGCGGACCGGCGGCAGCCTGCGCGATGTCCAGCTTCTTGCCGGCCATCAATCCATCGAAACGACCCAGCGGTATATCGATGGCGACACCAAGATTCAGCGCCGCCTCGTTGCGCTGATCTGACCCTCGCCGGCTCCTGAGAGCCAGGCGCACCACCTTTCCCACAATCGAACCTTTTGGAGAACGCTGATGACCTCGGCGCGAGAACGCATACGCGCACTCAATGATGAGCTGCGCATTCACCGCAAGGGCGGCAAAGTCGTGATCACCTCCGGCGTCGCCGCCTTACCCGCTGCCACCATTCTTAAGCTCGATACGGCCGTCGCCACATTCACCGATTTCGACGCGTCAAACGATCCCTATGAGGAACACGACTTTGGCGCCCTAGAGGTGGATGGGACCGACTTCTTCTTCAAGATCGACACCTACGACCTCTCCGGCCAATTCGCCTCGCCCGACCCCGGTGATCCCACCGTCACGGTGCGCGTCATGACCATCATGCGCGCCGACGAATACTGATGCCCTGCCCTTCCAAAACACCGGAGTTCTTCCTTGAAAACACAGATCAAGCCCATGCGGCAGGGCGCCTGCGATCGCCTTTGTGGCGCCTACGCCGTCCTCAATGCCGTGTCCGCCCTCTCCCCGGACATGACCGTATCCGACAAGAACATTCTGTTTCAGGCGATGCTTCACGGCATCGCCTCCAAGCGACAGCTCTCTATCGATCACCTTTGGGCCGGTCTCAACGGCGATGACATCGACTTTCTGCTCGATCTGGCCGGAGGCTTTCTCAAACGCCGCTACGAATATCTGACGCACCATCGGCTCCGCAGACGACGAAGCGCCTCGGTATCCGAAGTCTTCTCCGGACTCCGAGGGAGCTTAGATAAGTCGAGCGTGGCGATCCTGCGCGTCGAGCTTCTCGACAGTAAGCACTGGACCGTCGCCTATAAGGTCGGAAAGCACCGCATCCGCCTGCTCGACTCGGCCGGATTGGGCGACCTGACGCGCGACCGGTGCAGTCTGAAGCGGGACAATTTCAAGACCCGTCTGCTGCCCGGTTATTTCCGGATCGTTCAGATGGTTGACGACGAGCCGGAGCCCTCGAGCTCGGCCTCGCCGCCGCCGGCCGGCAAATCCGCCTCATAAGCCTCAACGATCGGTTCGCCCGCTTCTTCCGCGCGACTGCCTTCTCGCGCCGAAGGCCTTCAGCCTCCAAACTCGAGGATACCTCCATGAATATGAACGATCTCCACGCCCTCACCGGCCCCTGGCGCCTCAAACACCGGATGATCGAACTGGCCGTCCGCTACAACCTCGCCCATAGCGAGATTTGGAGCACCTGGCACCGGTTGCTGCGCTACGGCGCTATCAGTTGGTCACCGGAGAACACGCTGCGGATCGACTATACGAACCAGACGCACGCCGACGAGATCGGCGAGCTCCTCGTGCTCGTCGAGCAAATGGCGCTCAAGCGATCCATGCAATACAGCAACAAGAACTGGCACTATCTGGTGGTTCTCGCCAGCCGGACCTTTTCAGCCTTTCTGAACGCCCAAGGCGGTCTCTGCTCGACCGCCTCGATCGACTTCCAGACGCAGCATAAGCTCCTCCATCACGCCGCGATCTCGAACTGCCGATCAACGGCGCTGATATCGGCTCATTCCCTCCTGATGGACGCCATCGCCCGGCTTCAGATGCAAGGCGAGCCGATCGCCCTCGATACCGCCAATATCCGCAACGACCACATGCACCTGGTTCAGCGGATCCTGATGGACGACCGGCGCGGGGTCCTTGCCTGGTCAGAACGGCACTTTGCCTAGCGGAAATCGGGATTGGGCGGCAGGCTTTCCTCCATTGGGAACGCCAGCCACCCTTATTATCGAGTTCTTTCAAGGGGTTTTGGCAGGGGCCACTTGATGGATTGTTGAGCACCGCTTATAAACATCAGTGCGTGTGGAAGCGCTGAAAAATCCAAGGGACGCCCCTGTCGGGCGTCCTGTCAAATACAACACCCCGGCCTCGGCCAGGGGTGAACGTTCGCGTTCGCCTCAGTGGGGAATAGACAGGGCGTGTTTTGCCCCTTGGGTTTTCCACGCTTCCAACCGCCCGGCACCAGCGGTCGCCGGTTGCACGACCGCGTCTGCAATTGGGGTGAAAGCAATGGTCAAAGTTCCGCGAATTACGCGTCAGTCAACACGTCGCATCAAAAATAAGAAGACGGGCGCAGTACGGTCGATCACCGTCAGAAGCCACGTCCGTAAAGTGAAGAAGAAATAGGGGTATGGCGCGCAAGCTCTATCCCGACCAATACGAAGACAGCAGCATTCCCAAAAAGCGATCCACCCTCGGTTGGATCGCATGGCTGCTCTTCTTCGCTCCAGGCATCGTCATCATGTGGTGGGAATATATGTTCCCACCACGCGGCCAAGTCTATGCGACCGGCCGGCGCTATCGAAACCGCATCGTGCAGGTCATCTACACCATCGGTTTCTACGTCGTCGTCTTGCTTTTTCTCTTCTTCATCCTCCTTCCTCCTCACAAAAAATGAGCTCCACAGATGAGCAGTCCTCTGTTTCGCGTGCTCGCGTTCCGAGCATACGCGGCCGCGTCCACGATCCTCCTCGTTCCGCTTACACTCTATCTCCTTTGGGTCGCGCCCCTGTTCGGCTTCGCCCTCATCATTGCCGCGCTCGTCGCTCAACGGATATACGGTCGCTATCGTCTGCCCGAGGAGGCCTTTTCCGAGGTCAAGCCGGAGTATCTCAAAGCCGGCAAGGCACTCGCCAAGGCGGAGCTCGCCTACGCCAACGTCCACAAGAGGTCTGAGGCCTCTTCGGACGAGCATACCACCAAGATCAAGTTCAAAAGGTCGACGAGAGGCATCCGTGCGAAGAAGCCGTTCCTCTACGTCAAATGTGACTCATCCAGATTTATCGCCACCAACAAGACCTATTGGCTCAAATCCGGTGACAATACGTTCTCCGGCGACGCCGCCGATATTACGATGGTCGAGTTCGATTACGACGCCGTCGTCGAGGACGACCGGCCGGATGACGAGGTTGTCGGCTCCGTCTGGAAATATGCTACAAAAAATGGTGAGCGCGACTGGCGGTTCAAGGATAACCAAGAAATGTATCGCGTGCGCCGCAAAGGGCTAACGCTCCAAATCGGCAAATTCGACCTGGACTTCTATCTGTTCTCGGTGGGCGCGCAGGAAGAATTCGAAGATGCCTTCCAAGCGGTCCTCAACGGCCCTGTCGCACTGGAGAGCCCCAGCGTTGAGGTCGAGAACGAGGATGAGGACGAGGACGAAATCGACCAAGCCGGAGACTTTGACGAGCAGGCCTACTACGATGACGCTTGGCCCGCAGTGCTGAATGTCGAGCCCACCGCCACGATCGACGACATCACAGCCTCCTATCTGGCCCTGATGGAACAATATAACCCTGACCACGTCGCCCATCTGGGTGAGAAACTTCAATCAACCGCAAATGAGGAACGTGAAGCTATCAAGGCAGCTTATCGGGCTGCGCTGCGCTCGCGAGGCGTATTTGTGAATCACTAAAGGCTGGTGATCGATTGGCCGAGCGCTACGGCTAACGCTCCCACTCGAATTCCTTGTCGTCATTACGGTCAGGTTTCGATCGATATATAGACATTAAAACCACCCTCCCCCCCGGTCACGGCAGCAGTGGTCATATTGAAGCTGAGTGTCGCCTTCCTTGGCAGTGACGGACTCAGCAAATTCTGCCGTTTACTTTTCCACAGGATCTAATTCCCGCTCTCGTATCGCCGTGCAAATATGCGCGCGCGGCAATTCTTGTAAATTAAGAGACCACACTTATGGCCAGGGACGTTATTGTTAAGGGCATACGCGCCGAGAAGGGAACCAAAATGACAAAGGGACACGGTTGGCGACTAGCTACAACAAAAGGCACCAAACGTGTGTTTGTCGGCACTCTCGTCGAAACAATAAACGTTGGCCGCACACGGCTCGCTATATTCAAGGTACCAAAATAGCGCTCTTCAAGCTGGCGAATCTAGATCGCCGCCAGCAAACCAAGATATTGGCAACACGCCAATCGCTAGTAGTTAGGAATACGACAAATGCACTATTGGCTGCGCAATCAGCCAATAGTTAAGAAGGGGACAAATGCACTATCGTCTCCGGCGATTGATAGTGACGGCCAGAATCTCCCAGTCCGCTTCCGATGCTGCCTAGGGCTTCCGATTACAACCTACGCTCTCACAATTGAGAAAATGAGTAAGCGTCTCACAAAATTGAGTCGGATCATCGAGCATAGGTAGATGCCCTGCTTTGGGAAGCACCTTGAGTTTTGCGCCCGCTATAGCCTGCTCCAACATCTGCGACACGATCACCGGCGCGCGCCGATCTTCGTTTCCGGCGATCATCAAAGCCGGAACCTTGATCTGCCCCAGTAATGGCGAGACGTCAGCGAGGAGGATCTCCTCTAAAGTCGCCAAATAAGCCGAGGGTTGCATGCTGGCGATCGCTTCTACCAAGAAATCACGGGCTGCGAGATCGGCGGTCGGCATTAGCGTATCGGCCGTGTAACTTTCGGCGAACCGACGCATCGACGTATGCTGCAAGAGTTCGCGTGTAGCCGCCAGACGTGGTGGCCCTGCCGGACCGGCAGAAGCATACCCACCAACCATTGTAAGAGACATAAGACGTTGTGGCTGTCGTGCATTGAGCGCTACTGCAAACAAGCCGCCCATGGAACTACCGACAACGTGATAGCGCTCAAATCCCAGTTCTTCCATCAAGGTCAAAGCATCAGAAGCAATTGCTTCCACTGAAAATGTTCCATTGAGGGTGCTCGCACCATGACCCCGACAATCGAAGGCAATCGTCGTGTATCGATTGGCCAAAGCATCCTGAGTGGCCTTCCACAGACCCGAATGCGTGCCAAGGCTATGCAAAAGCAGAACCGGATCGCCAGAGCCCGAACGCCTGAAAGCAATCCTCTCTCCGTTCAGCGAGCGATAGTCCATGCTAACGTTCCGCGGACGAAAGGACGGCCGCGAGCAGATTGCCGGCGAAGTCCCGGTTTTGCCGTGCCGGTAGCCCCGGTGCAGCGCGCAGATAATCCTTCACGGCCACGAGCGCCGGGCGTGATCGCGCGAGCATCGTCTCGATCAGATGTTCTACTTGTAAATCAAGCTCGGCATCGGGCACCGTGCGGCTGACGAGCCCGATCGCCGCTGCCGTGACGGAATCGATTTCCTCCATACCGTAGATCAGCAATGCCAGCGCCTTAAGGCCGATGCGCGGAACGAGCACCGACATCGCCAGAGTGGGCGGCAGGTCTTTCTCCATTTCCGGCAGGCGAAAACCAGCTGTGCCGGCGATGGTAATGTCGCAAGCCCCGGCCAGAGCCGCTCCCAGACCATGGGCACGACCGCGAACGCCACAGACGATCGGGACCGGGCATTCGGCGAGGGCCTCGTAGAAATCCAGGATCGGATCGACAAGCGCGGCCCGCATATCGAGAGCATTGGCAGTCTGCGGATTGCCTTGCGGGTCGCGACCACAACAGAAATCGGGACCAGTGGCTACCAGATGCACAAGCTTGGCATCGCGCGGCAACGACCGCAGATGTCGGCTCAACTGTCCGATCATCGGCAGGGTCAGCATGTTGCCGCGCTCGGCTCGGTCGATCGTCAAGGTAACCCGAGGTCCCTCGACCATCGAACGGACGGAAGAATTTTCCAGGATCGCCATTTAAACCTCCGCTACCGCCGGCTTGCGTCGCGGTCCGATCACGCCTTGTTGTTGCAAAGCCTCGATCCGCTCGCGCGAGAGGCCAAGCACGGATCGCAGGATATGATCTCCATCCGCCGCCAAAGCTGGCGGATAACTGGGTTGACTTTCGATTTCGCCGGCGAACTTGATCGGATTTCCGGCCACCCGAAGCTTTTCGCCGACGGCATTTTCCATGGTCGCAACCATGTTGCGATGAAGCACCTGCGGATCCTTGAGGCTGCGATCAAGCGTATTGACGACGGCTGCCGGGATTTCCGCCGCCACCATGTCTCTCACCCATACTGCCGCGTCGCGGGTGCGAAAAATCGGCTCGATGATTTCCCATAGCGCTCGCCGATGGTGGTGACGCTCGACGACCGTGCGAAAGCGCTCGTCAGAGACCAGATCTGGCCGGCCAAGCACAGTGCACAGCGCCTGCCACATGCGCTCCGTATTGGCCGTGGTGACGAGGTCAACGCCATCGCCACAGGTGAACGAGCGATAGGTCGGAATGGAATCGTGGCCACTACCCTGTCGTTCCGGCACATTGCCGGAAGCCAGATAATAAGCTGCCTGATAGCTGAGCATGGCGATCTGACAATCGAGCATGGCCACGTCGACCTGCCGTCCGCGGCCAGACCGTCGGCTATCGTCGAGTGCGGCCAGCGTCCCGATCACCGCATAGAGGCCGGCTGAGATGTCGCCAAGGGGAATACCCGAGCGAACCGGGCGACCCTGCGGCTCCCCGGTCATCGACATACCACCCGACATGGCCTGCACGATCATGTCGTAGGCGGGCCGGTCGCGATAGGGACCATTCTGACCAAATCCGCTAATCGAACACCAGATCATCGCAGGCTTTTCCTTAGCGATATCGTTATAAGATAGGCCAAGGCGTGCAAGCACGCCGGGGCGGAAATTCTCGACAACGATATCGCTCTGCAGCGCAAGCGAACGCAGCAAATTCTTGCCGTCGTCCGTCTTCAGATCGAGTGCAATACTGTGCTTGTTACGGTTGACACTGAGATAATAGGCGCTGTCGTCGCCGACGAAGTACGGCGGAAGGTGACGCGTCATGTCTCCGTCCAAGGTTTCCACTTTGATGACGTCGGCGCCAAGATCGCCAAACACCTGCGTGGCGTAAGGGCCAGACAGAAATGTAGTTAGGTCGAGCACACGCAGTCCCGCCAACGGCAAGGGGCGTTGCCTCTTCTCAGATTCGACGGTTTCTGCGATCATGCGAGGTCATCTCTGTGTCGATTGATATCCTGATCGGAAGCACCGAGCAGGCGGGAAAGGGCTTTCGCCTGATCGACGATTAAGACGCCGAACCGCGTTTCGTCCTGCGCCGTGGCGCGCTGTTGTGGAACCGTCAGGCCAAGACTGCCCAGAACCTGACCGCCTGCCCGAAAAACGGGCGCGCTAATACCAACGGCACCGGCGATTTTCTCACCCTTGGATGCGGCGAAGCCGCGCCGCCGAATGGCTAGAAGCTCCTGATCGAGGGCCTGGCGCGACGGCCGCTTTGCGCCGGAGGCCGGCGCCGCCGTGGCCGCGGCATAGATGCGATCGATGTCCGCTTTCGGCAGAAAAGCAAGGATCGACTTGCCGCTGGCGCCCCAAAACACCGAAAGCGGACTGTTCATCGGCAGCTGATAGCGCAAAATCTGGCTTGAATCGGCTTTCTCTGCAAAGATCATTTCACCTTCGGCCGGCATGTAGAGACCGAGAACGCAGGTTTCATCGCACACATCGACGATATGCTGCAGCAGAGGGCGTGCGAGCTCACGAATATCATAATGCGCCTGGATGAGCGCCGACAGTCGATAGAGACCGGGACCGATCCTGTAACTACGCTGCGCCGCGTTACGTTCGACCAGATCCTCCTTGACCATCAGATCGAGCATGCGGTGACATGTGCTTGGGGACAGTCCAAGAGCCGCTGAGACATCTTTGATGGTCGTCTCGCCGCGCTCCGCGACATGGCGCAAGATTTCGATCACCCGTTGAACGGTGCCCAGACCCTCGCTCGCCGATTTGTCGTTCATGCCAACATGTTCCGATAGTCCTGCGTTTGCTGTAGTGTCGCCACGATACGCTCGGGTGTTAGCGGTGTTTCGGCGAAGCGTACGCCGAAGTCAGACAGGGCGTTCTCAATGGCAGAGACGATGGCGGCCGCTGCCGGAATCGTCCCCCCCTCCCCCGCTCCTTTGACGCCGATCGGGTTGAGCGGGCTCGGCGTCTCGACATGGGCGATTTTACAAGTAGGAACGTCAGTCGCCATCGGCAGCAGATAGTCGGCGAACGTCGTTGTCAGCGGTTGGCCGTTGTCGTCATAGTGCATGTGCTCGAGCAGCGCGTTGCCAATACCGTGAGCGACACCACCTTGTACCTGCCCATCAACCACGAGCGGATTGATGATTGTGCCGCTGTCATGAGCCACCGTGTAATCGACAATACGCACGCCGCCGGTCATGATATCCACTTCCACTTCAGCAACGTGGGTACCACTGCAATAGGCGGCCTGCGGCGGCGTGAAATAGGAGGTTTGCTCAAGTCCCGGCTCATCGCCCTCCGGTAACGAGAACCCGGGCATGCCTTGCGACATACGCGCGAGATCGCCAAAGCTGATTTCAGGCTTGTTGCCTGCTTGGGTGGAGGCCCGGCCGTTCTCGATAACGATCTCCGCCTCGGCCACGCCGAGCGCCCGCGCCGCCAGCCTGATCACCTTGGTGCGCACCGCGACGGCGGCCAGGGCCGCCGACGAGCCGGCGTTGACCGCCTGCCGGCTGGCGAATGCTCCTACCCCGTTGGCGATCGCCTTGGTGTCGCCGATCTTCATATCGATATCTTCGATGGCGCAACCCAGACGATCGGCGACGATCTGTGACAATGTTGTCCGCGTGCTCTGCCCTTGATTGGTCGCTCCTGTCGCCACAAGGACTTTGCCATTGGGCTGGATGCGAACCGTCACGCCCTCGAAGGGTCCAAGGCCGGTGCCCTCAACATAGTTGGCAAGGCCGATACCGAGATAGCGTCCCTCGCGCGCGGCCGCGGCTCGGCGCAACGGAAAATCGTCGTAGCGGGCAAGCGCCAGTGCCGCGTCCTGACCCTTTGGATAGTCGCCGCTGTCGTAGATCAGCGGCTTGCCGTCACGGAACGTCAGCCCAACCGAATAGGGCATCTGTGCTGGCTGGATGAAATTGCGACTTCGGACATCGACAGGATCGAGCTTCAGTTCGCGAGCCACGCGATCCATCAGCCGTTCCATGGCGAAGACCGCTTGCGGGCGGCCGGCACCACGCACCGGGCTGGTCGCCACCTTATTGGTGAGAACAACAGTCACATCCAGCTGGTAGGCGGGAATGACGTAAGGCCCTGGCATCGTCACCGAGGCGATATAGGGCATGATGATGCCCCAGGGCACGAAGGCACCAGTGTCGTGCAACAGCGTGCCTCGCACACCCAGAATGCGGCCTTGGCCATCCACCGCGACCTCAACGTCCCAGTGCTGATCGCGTTCCTGGGTGGCGCACATGAAATGCTCGCGCCGATCCTCGGACCACTTGACCGGGACACCGAGTTTCAGAGCCGCAGCCGCGATCACTGCCTCCTCGGCATAGAACAGGGCTTTCGGGCCGAAACCACCGCCAACATCCGGCGCCACCACGCGGATGTTCTCGACGTCCCGGCCGAGCAGATCGGCCAACATGCGGCGGCCGATATGCGGTGTCTGTGTTGCCGACCAGACCGTCAGCAGGTCGTTGAGCTTGTCATATTGAGCGACGACATTGCGCGTCTCCATCGCCATGCCACCACCGCGATGCTGAAACAGCTTTTCGCGGAATACATGCCCGGCCTGGCTAAAGGCGGCCTCGATGTCGCCATAGGCCGAGACGAAGGCGGAGACGATGTTGTTCGGCAGATCGGCATGTGCGGGCGGAGCGTCTTTGTGCACCGCCTTGACGCAATCACTGATCGCCGGCAACGGATCGAAATCGGCGAAGACCATATTCGCGGCGTCCTCCGCCATCGGTCGACTGTCGGCAATGACAACAGCGATCGTCTGGCCGACATAACAAACCTCATCGCGGGCCAGACTGTGCTGGGTGCGCATGGCTGCGATCGACGGATTGGGAACCAACATCGGCATGCGCTCGCAACGCATGGGATCGGGCAGGTCCTCGGCGGTGAGAATGGCGCGGACACCGGGCATTTGTCGGGCGGTCTCCAGATCCATGCCACGTAGCATGGCATGGGCATGAGGCGAGCGCACGAAACAGGCATGCAACATGCCAGGCAGTTTGATGTCGTCGGTGAACAGACCGCGCCCTGTCAGAAGGGCTGGATCTTCCAGGCGAGCGACCCGTGCGCCGAAATGCTTGACGCCCATCTCAATGTTCCCCGGATTTCAAACGTTGCGCAGTCGCAAGCGTCGCGGCGACGATGCCGGCGTAACCCGTACAACGGCACAAGTTCCCAGTGATGACGTCGCGCACCTCGGCTTCGGTCGGGTCGGGATTGTCGCGCAGCAATTCTGTGATCGTCGTCAGCATGCCCGGCGTGCAGAAGCCGCACTGCAGCGCATGATGCTCCCGGAAAGCTTCCTGGAGTAGGCTCAACTGCCCGCTAAGGGGCGTCAATCCTTCGACGGTCGTCACGCTCCTGCCGTTCGCCTGCACTGCAAACATCAGACAAGATCGCGCCGAGCGACCATCGATCAAAACAGTACAGGCACCGCACACGCCATGTTCGCAACCCAGATGGGTGCCGGTCAGATTCAGCTCATTGCGTAGGCAATCGGCCAGCGTCATCCGAGGCTCTACGGTTGCCTGGCAAGAAACGCCATTCACCTCGATCTTAATGGGTAAGGTTTTCATTACGCGTCCTTCTATCGCGCCCGATGCGCTGCATCGGTCAACGCCCGCTCGGCAAGAACGCGCGCGAGATGACGGCGATAATCGCCGCTGGCATGGATATCGGTGATCGGCTCGATCTCAGCGGCGAGTTTCGCGGCCGCGCGCAACGTCGCTGCCTCAGCCAGTTGACCGACCAGAAGCTCCTCCGCCGCCGCTACGCGCAACGGTTTCGTCGCCACGCCCGCCAAGGTCAACGAAGCACGCGTGATGACACGCTCTTTCGACAATTCTAGGAGTGCCGCACATCCAACGATGGCGAAATCACCCCGGCGACGGGCGAATTCGTGAAAGCCATAACCGTGCCCTTGGCTCCAGAGGGGAATTTCAATGGAGGACAAAATTTCGTCCGCTTCCAACGTCGTCGCCATGAAACCGGCGCCGAAATCAGCGAAGGGAAGACGACGGGTACCCCGTGCGGAATGTAATTCGATCGTTGCATCATAGGCGGCACAGACGCAGGGCTGTTCCGCCGACGGATCGGCGTGGGAGAGGCTGCCGCCGATGGTGCCGCGATTGCGCGTCTGGCGATGGCCAACGTGACCGAGAGCTTCACGCAGCAATGGCAGCCGCTCGGCAATCACATCCGAGAATTCAAGATCGCGCTGCCGCGTGACACCGCCAATGCGCACCACATCGCCGTCGAGAGAGATACCCGCCAGCTCCGGTACGGCATTGAGATCGACTAGGTGATCAATGATCACATAGCGAAAGTTCATCATCGGCACGAGCGACTGACCGCCAGCCAGAATTTTGACATTGTCGAGCGAGGCTAAGAGACCGACCGCTTCCGCGAGCGTAGCAGGCGCGTGATAATCGAACGGAGCCGGCTTCATCGCGCGAACACATGAATTGAACAGGCACCATGGTCGAGCCCAGCGATACCGCCGCCAGTCGCATGAGTGACGCCGATCTTGGCATTCTCCACCTGATGAGCGCCGGCACGCCCCTGGAGTTGCCGCACGACCTCCACCGCTTGCGCCACGCCCGTGGCGCCGACCGGATGGCCGCGCGACAGAAGGCCACCGGACGGGTTGACGGGTGTGCGCCCGCCCAAGGAGGTGCTGCCATCGGAAAGCAATCGGTAGGCGCCCCCCTTTTCACACAGGCCGAAAGCCTCATAGTACATGAGTTCGGCAATGGTGAAGGCATCGTGCAATTCGACGACGTCAATATCGCGCGGTCCAATTCCAGCCATTTCATAAGCCTCGGCGGCGCCACGCGCCGTCAGCTCCGGCCAGGTCATATCGCGAAAACCATTGGTATAGAGACCGGATGTCACGTCGGAAGCCAGGATGCGCACGGGCTTGCTCGTCTTGCCCTGGGCAACGTTGCGGCTGCACAGAACCACCGCCGCTGCGCCATCGCCCGTCGGACAACAGTGCCAAAGCGTGAAGGGCTCGGCTACTGGCCGCGAAGTCATGACCTCGTCGATCGTCACACGCTTTCGGATCTGAGCATTGGGATTAAGCGCACCATGCTCATGAGCTTTGACGGCGACTTCACCCAGTTGCCGTTCGGTAAGGCCATATTCATGCATATAGCGGCGGGCGCGCATGGCGTAAACTGCCGGCATCACCATGCCCTGATTGACTTCCCAATCTTCCTTTTCGAGCGGCAATGTGCCGCCACCGAATTTGGTCAATTTCTCGACGCCGATCACAACGACGACATCGCTTTGACCGCTGGCGATCGAGAGCCATCCGGCAGCAAGCGCCGACGAACTGGAAGAACAGGCGTTCTCAATATTGATGATCGGCATACCAGTGGTGCCGAGGGCTTTCATCACCCGCTGGCCCGCCATCATGCCGCCAAGCGCGGTGCCGCAGAAGACGGCGTTGATCTGCTTCGGCTTGACATCGGCCTCGCGAAGCGCCGCCTTGACCACCGGCCAACCGAGCTCTGCAAGCGTCTTATCGGGATATTTTCCAAACGGGATCAGTCCCGTACCAATGACGCAAACATCACGAAACGCGCTCGGTTTCATGGCCGTTCTCCGTCGATCGGAGTGAATACGTAGCTTTGGACTTCGCTGCCATCCCGATCGGCGACGATGGCTGCTGACAGACGCATCTCGCCATCTATTTTCAAACGCTCCACCGGACCCGTGATATGTGCAAGTATGCGCGTACCATCGACCAAATCGACATAGCCAAGCGTGAAGGGCGTGCGCCACCCCTTCGGTGCTTGATGGATCACTGAATAGGAATAGAGCTTGCCGGACGACGGCAGATGAACGGCTTCGATCTGCTCTTCCAGACATTCCGTGCATACCTGCGCGCGGGGAAAGCTGTGCGCGCCGCAGGCTCGGCAGACGCCGCCGATCAAGCTGACGTCATCGCCGCGGATTTCCATGAGACCTGGGGCGATCAGGGGAGGCTGTAGCGTCTCAACGGTCATCGGCTCACCCCCAGAAGGTTGGAGAGCCTGCCACGCAAATAAGCGAGGAACAGGCCAAGAGCGGAAATCTCGCTCGCCGCCGCCTTCGGCGCGGGCGGCGACGACGGAGCCGCACCAGCCAAAACCGGTTCCACCGGGCGAATGGCATCCAAATGCTGTCGCAGATTGGCCGCGAACTGATCGATCAACACCTGCGCGACACCCGCGATCACACCCTGCGCACGGCCATATTGAGCAACCGCGCCGGCGAGATTGACATCCGTGACAATGTCGACGCGGGTGTTGGCGCCTGCTTCCGTGAGTTTGAACGCTACGTCGGCGCTGGCATTGCCGCGTCCCTGCATCTCATTGCCCGAAGCCTTGACCCGAACGGTTCGCGACGCTTCATCCACATCAACGAACTGGGCGCGGCCTTGAAACGTCACCGCGACCGGCCCCAGTTTCGCTTTGACCTGCCCCTTGTAGGTCCGATCGTCCTCGACGGCGAGGAGCGTAGCACCGGGCATGCAATGCACGATCGACGGGATGTCGAGGAGCGTGCGCCACGCGTCCGGCAGCGGCAAATTCACGAGAAAACTATTTTCAATCTTCATCATGCTTTTCCGATCGGCGATGTCTCAATCGCTAAGAGGGACACCGCGCGTTTCAGGTCCAAACCAGATCGCGACAAGGCCGATGGCAAAGAAGCCAACGGTCGAAGCGGCAGCGGCCGGAAACGATCCGAACGTGCCAACCAATACGCCACCGATCAGCGGCCCTATGGCAGTCACCAACCGGGCGAAGTTCCAACAGAAGCCTTGGCCGCTGGCGCGCACCCGCGTCGGATAAAGTTCTGGCAGATAGGCAGCGAAGGTTCCGAAACCGCCGATGACGAAGAAACCGTAGACCGGCATGGTCCACATCATGGCGGTCAGATCTTTGACCATGGTGAACAGATAGAGCGAGGTCAGGATGCTACCGAGACAGAAAATGAAATAAGACATCCGCCGCCCGACACCGTCTGTCAGGAAGATCAGACTGAGATAGCCGAGGACCGCACCTGCCATCATCAGCATGAAAGCATAGCTGATGGCGTTGACGCCAGTGAGCGTCGTGCCGCCAGCAGCGTGAACAAGCTGCTGAATCCAACTCGGCAGCAATGTCAGGCCACCCCAGCTTCCGATCATCATCGCAGCCGAAACCAGCACACCAACGATAGTGCGACGGCGCAACTGCGGCGAAAAGATCGTCGCGAAGGTCTGGGATGCCGTCATCTGAGCCACAGTCGCATCGTTGCGAACCTGCACCCAGCGTTCCGGCTCCGGCACGAACCAACGGATGGCCAGAGCAATCAATGCGGGCACCGCGCCCATGGCGATGACCCACCGCCAGCTGAATTGACCCAAGATCAGATTATCGAGAGCCGCAGCAAAGAAGCCGAAAGCAAACGCCATCTGCATGATCTGCATGGCCCGTGCGCGATGCTTCTCCGGCCAGGTTTCCGCGACAAGCGCCGCACCCGCCGCCCATTCACCACCGATACCGAAGCCGGCAATGGCTTGCAAGATCGCTAGCTGATGCCAAGTCTGCGCCAAACCGCTGAGCCCGGTGAAAATTGCATAGATGAGGATGGTGATCACCATCGTCTTCGTGCGACCGATACGATCGGCCGCAACGCCAAAGGCGATACCGCCAAGGCCCCAGCAGAACAGTTTGAGGGCGATGATATAGCCCCCGATCTGCGCCACATAGGCCGGATCACGAGAGCCCGTCAGCTCCGCCACACTGGGAAACAGCACCAGCGTAAACAGATTGAGGTCCATGGAATCGAACAGCCAACCAAGAAAGGCTGACCACAGAACCAGCCATTGCAGCCGTGTTATGCCCTGCTGCTCCTGCTGCGATTGCGCTTGCGCATAAGTCTGATCGTTCAGCGCGGTCATTTCCTCCCCCGCTCTCAAGCCTGGGTCTGACGCCTGTCGATCTGACGCACGTCAAAGCCGTCCCCTCCGGACAGTTTCAGAAATGACATGCTCAAAAATTCTATTCAACAAAAAAAGATTCTATTGAATAGAATTTTTAAAACCCTTTGGCAGTTTCCACCGCCCGACAACGCTCCGGCGCGCATCGATGCGTTCCCAATGAATAGGATTGTTTCTTGCGCATCGCTGCCCTAGCGATCGCACCGGTGCTTTGTCGATCCTCGTGGGAGAATTCCTCGGCTTCAGCCTTTCGCGTCAGGCCACGCAGATAACACCCACGCTGAATTGATGTTGGCGCTGGGACTGCTCCCAGCACGAAGCCGCTATGGTTATTGCAACAGAACCGCTCTGATTAGCGATTTATCGAGTTGAACGCGGCAGGCCCATTGTCTCCATTGGTCGACAAAAGGGGCGACGGCCTCGAGTTCAGAGCCCAAAATTAGGAATCCGGACAACGCACCATTGCGCCCTTCCCGGCTTCGACAAGCACGGTACGTTTGTCCAGTTCTTCACTATTGGCGGTTGCCGAGAGCTATCTGATGATTTCTCACTCTAAGGCATTAGTGGCGCACCCCATATCGCGCTGCGCTTGATAAGCGCGCCGAGCCTGAAGCTGTGCTATCCTGTCAAGCCTAACCGGAATAGCTACGCACGAACGTCTGCTCTTGAGGAAGGGAAATGGCCAGCCAAACAGCCGGCTTTGGGAGCTGCTATCGTTCGGCGACCTGAACGAACGGCAGCTTCCGGACGTCCCGGCGGATGCGCGGTACGTCCGTGTGGGGCGCCGAGCCATCGGCCGGTCAGTGACCGATAGACCTCGCCTTTACGGCCGAAAGGGCGCCTCGATGATGCGGACGGCAGGCAGCTCCTTCGCAAGAAATTCGCGAACGCCTTGGGAATGCGGCTGCATCACAAGTGCTATGTCACGTTCAATCACGCTCCGTGTCCGAAGCGCTGCAGCTAGATTGTAGAGGTCACTATAGGACAGAATACCAAACTTGGGGCGTAAGAATATTGTCCCGCATCCTGGGTGCGACTCGATGAAGTCTACGGCGGCACCTACGGAGTCCCTCCCCCCATAAATAGCAGTCGAGCAAGGATGGTCACGCACCGCCGTTGCCGCGCGGCTTGGCGGTATGGCTATCATTGATGAACGAAAGGCGCGTCGTATGTGCGCGGCGCATTTTCCTGCGGTCGTTCAGGGATCCACGGCAAAATGGCTGCTGTCGGCTGTCGCCCTGGGCGGGACCTCCACGCTGAGGCAATGCTCAACGCACTGCAAAAGGGCCGGATGCGTGTGCCATTCGAGTATCTGAGCGACGTTATTGCACTAATTGGCGCAGAGGCAGCTGGTGCGTGTCCCAGCCTGCCGCGAATCGTGCGACGGGCTGAGGTTTGAGCGAGCGTGGAAAGCTCGCTATGCGCACATGCTCAGACTCGAATGCCACGAGCGTGGGCCGTTTCGTCTGCATACTCGGCTAGGGTCTTGGTCGCCGCAAAGTGTACGTCGCGCTCCACCGGGAGCCTCAGGCGGCCCCTTAGGCTAGCAATCTCCGCAAGGATTCCGAGGTCGCAGAGACCGAACGCGATATCTTCATCATCGGGATCGATCTCGGTCAGAAGCCAGGTGCATCCCGCGTCAGACGTGAACAACTTCACGACCGGAAAGAAGCCCGGCTCGGCCCTGTGCGTCGGCCAGTCGCGGCGAAGGCCGCCGTTTGCCAGCAAGCGCTCTCGGATTTCAGGTGTAAAAAAGTCCATGTTCTCTCCTTTGTTGAGGTTTCTCGACGCGGGAGAGAAAGCCAGGAAGACACGCAGCCAGGTCAGCGCCAGCACGATGGCCAACACGGTCCCGCCAGCGGCGGGAGTGGTGCGGGCAGGCCATTGATCAGGCGGCATTCCCGGCTACGACGCGGAACAGGAGAAACCGGCAAGGAGGAAGCCGTGGACCAGAGGCACGGCGCTGCGAAGGCGAAAGCTGCAGCTTAGGAACGGGTCACTTTGCCATCGGCAAATACCGTGATGACGGGCGCAACGAGGTCATAATATGTCGTGATACGAGCAAATGATGCGAGCCGCTGCTGCGAGAGGTCAAAGCTCATCAGATGCATATCCGTCGTCTGGTGAGCGCCCTCGGCAGAAAAGCCTGCATCGATACCGATCCCGCCCCTATCGGTGAGCAGGTATCGCGCATGGAAATCAGCTCCGCCTGTCTTCTGACGCCAGCAGTAGATCGTGACAGACATTCCGGCAGGGATGATGCCGACAAATAGCTTGACCGCCTCACGTTCAAGATGGGTGTTGTCTGGCTTGTCGTGATGGTAGCGGTAGTGAATTTCGCAGGCAGCGCCTGGGTTCGCAGCGAGCACGCGAGATAGGCATTCTCGAAGCGTGCTCTTGTACGCAGCCCTGTAGGGATCGAAAAAGGGATCGATGAAGAGGATGCGGGAGCCGTGCCACAGCAGCTGCTGTAGCGCAGTGGCAATGGAAGCCGCATCGCGCACAACCGCGCTATCCTGCGGCGCTGTCATCAGCGGCAGAAGCTCATCGAGCTCATCCGCAAGCAATACGGCGGCGCTGCCTACGGGATTCTGAGCCGCGATGATGGCGCGAAAAGGGGAGCGCGCATGCTCCGCCAACGCATTGTGCAGCCAATCACCGGCCGCAGGGTTGTAAGGCCGCTGAGATCGGACGACCTTGTTCTTCTTGGCCTGATTGAGAGCTTCCTCAATGCGCTTCTTTTGTAATGGCGGCAGGCCGTCTGCGGCCTGATAAACTTCCTTGAACCAGTGCTTGGGAAACTGCGAGATCAGCCGCCCGCGATCGAAGCCGAACTTCTCGATTACGTATCGGAAAATCTCCCAGCTTGATCCTATAGCCTGCGGCTCCACCGCATACTCGTGGAGCATCAGAAGAGCTCCTCGGCGCGCTCCTCAAAGAAGCCCTGCGGCCACTGATCGCGGAACTCACCGGTCTGATCTACGGCGAGAGAACGGAACCGCACACCGGCATCATCACCTTCGACATAGATGACCGAGAGCTGCTCTGCCGTAAGACCGCGGACGCCTGGCGGGAGTTCACCCTCCGTCGTCTCACGGATGCGCCGCAGCAAGCGCAGCATGATATGTTCGCTATGCGTTTCGACAAGAACGGTCTTGGCCGAAGGAAGGCCCGAGTCATCCTGCGCAGCTGCACGAATAAGAAGATCACCAAGGCCGACCTGTATTGCTGGATGTATGTGCAATTCAGGTTGCTCGATTGCGAGAATGCCATTCTGATCACGTAGCGCCGCAACAACGACCGGCAGCATCTGAGAGATGCCCACGCCGACATCGCCAGGCGCTACCAGAACCCCCTTTTGAAAATCGCGCAGCGCGATTTCAGAGCGGGTTGGCAATCCACGATAAAGCTCTTCAAGATCGGAGATGTCGTCTTCGGTTAGGCCGCGTTCAAAAAGCTGATTGAACGCGCCGGGAACGGGAATCTCCTTAAATTCAACCTTCTCCAGACGATAACCTGTGCGAAGGCGCGCCTCATCCCATAACCACTCATTGACCTCTTTCATCAGGCCGCCGCCACGATCTGAATAAAGAAGGTCCCACGCGGCAAGACCTGTCGCCCATCGCCCCTCGTCGGGCGTGACCTGCGGCCTGTAGCTGCGCGTAGGAATTTCGCGCAGCGGTCCGATGTAGGTCATCTGGCGAAGATAATCGCGCGCGATACGCGCCGGCCCCAGCATTATTTCAGAGAGCAGCGAACGCAGACCGTTTACACGAGGCGTTCGTTCTTCCAGCTCGGCCTTTTTCACGTCCGGATCGCGCAGCGCCAGGGCGAGCTCGCGATTGAGATCAGGAAGTGCGCCCCTGATCGTACCGACAGCTATGCGCAGCTGATCGTCCGGCGTGTCACTAGTCATCCTATCCGCAGCTGCCTCCCGCGCGAGGCTGAAAATCTCGTCTTCAAGAGGCGACGCCGATTCTAGTTCGCTGGCGCCAACCTCCTCACGCTCATCCGGCCGCAACGCACGCCGCAGCAGCGGATGCCTAAAGTTAAATTCTGTGAGTTGCGCGCGCCCAGCCTGTGGAGGTGAAACGATTGCTGCGATGTGCTCTCCATCGAGCGCCACCGCAAACCGAGAGACGTAAGGAGCACGGTCGAGGTCGCTCCAGCGGACTTCCATCTCGATAGCAACTTCCTGCACGACCGCGTAGTCGCGATATTCTTCACTCTCACTCACGAGGTAGCGAACAGGCAATTCTGCAAATTCGGCCGCGTCCAGGGATCGGCCGTCATTGAGCGGCAGCCCCTCAGCGCCCCGCTCGTCGCTAATATCCAGAACAAGCTTCAAAACTACGGGACGATCAAGCTCGTGCTTGTGGACCAGCGTAGCGAAGCCACCAAGATCGATTAGTCCGCCCGCAATGGTCACATCAGGATCGACATTGCCGCGATCGAGAACCTCACGGACGTAGTGCAAAGCTTGCAAGATGGTGCTCTTGCCAACGCTGTTGGGGCCAAACAGCAGTGTGACAGAGCTTAGCGCTATGTATTGACGGCCACCTATTCCCTTGAACCCCTCTATTTCGATTCGCACCGGACGCATCAGGCCCCTCGAAGTTGGCCGTTAAAGGCGCGCTGCGATAGAGATGAGAAGAGGTTCTCTGCATCAAAGAGCTGCCTGTCGGCCTTCCCCCGCATCGCTTCCACCTGTTCGACAATTCTCCGAAATTGCCGCTGTGTATTTACTGGCGGGATCGGCACCCGGATATTCTGCAGTTCCTGAGCATTGATATTCGCCATCCCGATGATGCTCTTGCACATTTCCCGAAGCGTTTTCTTGCCATAGTCCGAATTCAAGAAATGCGACAGATAGTACGGATCGGCCATATCATCGCGTACACGCGCCCTGATAAGGTATCCTGCGTACACGTACACGCCCTCCAGATCAAACACGGCCGTCTTGCCGACTAACTCCGGGCTGTTTGTTCGATTAAAGAGCAGGTCACCGCGTCGCAGGCTGTATTTTTCTAGGTCGGAATCAGCCAAATCCACAAATTTCAGGTCAGTCGTTTCAATACGACCTGCATAGGTAAGATTCCCCATTCGCAGCATCGGGTACTTACCACTGGACGCGTTGGCCTTCTGTGCAGTGCCATACTTTGCGTCATTGAGGAGATCACGGATCGTGCCAATGGGCCAATTCTTGGGATTCGTTCCCGGATCGCCAAAGAGAGTTAGAAACGCAGACTTCAACAGTTCTTCAGCCAGTCCACGCAATTGGATGAGCTTGGAGCGGACAATACTCGCGCTATCAAGAATAGCCGCGATTCGGTGCTGTTCCTCGATCGGTGGCAAAAGCAGTTCTGTCTGCCGCAGGTCCTTCGCCGATAGATGTTTCACCGTAACAAAAGGCGTTTGATCCTCGATCCGCTTTAGAATCTGAGGAAGTATGTGGAACAGGTATCGTTCGCTAAGTCGGCCGTTGGAAGAGCTTATCTTACATACCCGCTGATTCAGGAGGCTTCGGCCACCCCGCCATTGGGCCCGGTTGAATTCGCCGTCCATCCCAATGAGGACATCTCCATCTGATACCAAATACCGATCCTCGTAGGGCCCGTCGTAGAAGGTATCGCTTTGTCCTGAGACGACATCTCGGATACGGACAAGAGGCAGACCTCGCCCTTCGTCGTTGAAGCGGTCCGACTTGAAGGCATATCCCGATAGGATGTCCACGCAGTCGCCCAAAATTGCGTTCTGCCAAGTCATCCGAGCATTGCCTCCAAGCCATTTACGTCAGAAGCTATTTCTTCATTAAGAGCCTTTATGCGTTCTAGAATATCCTGCGGTTCGTCGTATGCTTGCTCTCGATAGATCGATTTCTTGTAACGACTGAGGGACAAATCATAGTTGGTGTCGCGGATTTCACTGGCCGGTACGAAAAATGCCTTGGCCGTTCTATCCGTATCCGCGCGCGAGTCTCGCGAGCGCCACCTAGCGATACAATCCGGCAGGTCGTTCTTAGTTACTCGTTCACGCTTGTCGTCGAGCGAGAATCCGTCCGCCTGGACATCGTAGAAGAAGACGTTGTCGGTGCGGCCGCCTTTGGTGAAGACAAGGATGCCGGTAGACACGCCAGCATAGGGCTTGAACACGCCGCTCGGCAATGAAATCACCGCTTCGAGCTGGTTGTTATCAACGAGCAGCTTGCGCAGCGCCTGATGTGCTCCGGACGAGCCAAACAGGACGCCGTCCGGAACGATCGTCGCCGAACGACCCCCTGTCTTCAGCATCCGCAGGATCAACGTCACAAAGAGAAGTTCAGTCTTCTTCGTCTTCACCTGCCGCAGCAGCGACGCATGGACATCCTCGAAATCGAGACTTCCCTTGAACGGCGGATTGGCAAGAATAACGTCGAATCCCTCGGTCGCCGCTTTGGGAAAGCGATCCGTGAAGCTGGCGCTCAGCGTGTCCTGATAATGGATGTCGGGGTCATCGACCCCGTGCAGCATTAGGTTCATCGCCGCGATGCGCAGCATCGTCGCATCGAAATCAAAACCGTGGAACATCTCGCTGCGGATATGGTCGCGGTGCTCTTCCAGCAGGTCACCCGTGTAGATTTTTTCTTCCGCGCCGGTCTCTGCGTCCGTCTCGACGATGACGCCCTCCGGGGAGGTGTAGGTCTCAAGAAGATATTGCATCACGCTGACAAGGAAGCCGCCCGTGCCGCAGGCCGGATCGCCGACAACATCGGTCGGCTTAGGCTCCAGCATGTCCACCATCAGCCGAATTATGTGACGCGGCGTGCGGAACTGGCCGTTGATGCCGGCGGTCGTCAATTTACTGAGGAGGTACTCGTAGAGATCGCCCTTGGTATCGCCTTCGGTCAGGGGCAGTTCGTGGATCATGTTGACGGCTTTGACCAGAAGCCCAGGTTTCTGGATCATTAGCTGCGCGTCTTTCATAAACTCAGCAAATGCTGAACCGCTGGCCGCGGTCGTCTTGAAATGAGGGAAGGCCTGATCGCGCACCAAGGGCAGCATCTGGTCCGCGCCGAGGTGCCGGAAATGCGACCAGCGCAGGTGCTGCTCGTCATCCTTGAAACGGCGCTGAAACGGCTTGGCCGTTCGCCTGGCGCGATTTTCGTCGCGCGTCTCGTTAATATCTAGCAGCCGCGCATACATCAGGAACGTGACCTGCTCGATCACGGTCAAGGGATTAGTGATCCCGCCTTGCCAGAATTCTGTCCAAAGCGCGTCCATCCCTCTCTTTAGTTCTCCCGTGACCATTCTTTTTCTGACCTCTCGTTAGGGTGTGATTTATCAGCGTCCGCGGCACCAAAGGTCCGAAGGACCTGAAGCAGATCGCTGACTTCGTTTTCGTCCTCGAAGACACCGTCCAGACCGTCCGCGTCCACGACGGTGAATGGAGCTTCATAGAGTTTGTCTACGGTGATCGTGCCGTACCGCGCGATGTGGTTTTGCAGCAGCGCCAGGAAGCGGGTCTGCTTGGCGGTGAGCTTCGGGTGCTTGCGGGCGAATGCCTCGAACTTCGCGTGAACAGCTTCCGCGTCCATGCCGATGACGGTGCGGATCGCAAGCTGCAGCGGCTCTGCCGTCGCGCTGAAGAATTCCGCCAGGATCGCGCGGCTTGCATTCGGGCTTTGCGTCAGGATGAGCGACACGAGCGCCTCAAGGTCGGCTTCGGACACAGGCTCGCCTGCTCTAATCTTCTTAAGAGTCGGATTGGTCTCGAAATGCTTCTTGAGCTCTACCTCTACGACTTGTTGATAGGCTTTCATGTCGACGGTCGGCAGGCTTGCTGAACGGCGCTTGAAGATGATCCCCGACTCGCTCTCGGTAATATCGACGATCTTCGCGGGGAGCGCGTGGCCGCCGCCACGGTCGCGGTGATGCATAATCTCGCGCAGCGGAAGACGCACCTCCTCGAGCGCATCGACCGATACAACACTCCAGAACTCGTCGGACTTCGCCTGCTTGATGATCTCCGCCTTCTCGCGCACCGGGTTGAGGTGCATTTGAAGGGAGCCGAGCTGGTCCATCAGCTCGATCTTGAGGTCTGCAAGCCTTGCGGAGCCTTGCAGCAGGGCATTCTCCATCCGTGCTATCAGTAGGTCGAGCACGTAGGCGTCGCTACGCCCGCGGATATTGCGCCACTGCATCAGAGGCGCGATGTCCTGGCGCAGCCGCGCAACTGTGGCCGGCGCAAAAGCCTTGAGCGTCGCCAGCTGCGACAGCATGCGCTTTTCTTTCCACTTCTCGCGGATCGCGATCGACTCTTCCGGCAGGGCCTCGACGTCCGCCGCGATCAGTGTGATGACGCGGTCAAAGACGGCGATCTCGCTTTTCTGGAGAGCGGTCGCTGCCAGAAGAAGACGTTCCTCGAACAAGGATTGCAGAATCGACTTGCTGTGCGTGGGCTCAGCCGGGCGGTAGCCCATCGCAAAGCGCTCGAAGTTCCCCCAATGGTCGAAGATGCGGAATACGGTCTTGTCCTTACCGGGTCCAAACAGGTCCTTGCACAGACGGGTGCCGCGTCCGATCATCTGCCAAAACTTAACAGGCGACTTGACGGGCTTTGCGAAGACGAGATTCAGAATCTCGGGGATGTCGATGCCGGTATCCAGCATGTCCACGGAGATCGCGATCGTCAGCTCGCTATTGGTCCCGTCGCCCTTGAAGTCGTCGATCAGCTGTTCTGCGCGGGGATCGTAGTTATCGATAACCTGGCAAAATCTCCCGCCATATTGCGGGTACATCTCGTCGAACAGCTGGCGCAGCAGGACAGCGTGCTGGTGATTGCGCGCGAAGATGATGCTCTTACCGGGCAGCTGACCCGTCGCCTCGCGCAGCCCGTTCTCCATCAGGTTGCGCAGGATGGCCCGGTTTGTATCCTTATTGTAGATGACCTTATCGACCTGCTCTGACGAGAAGTCGTACTGCGCAGGGTCTTCTCCCTGCTCCTCCAGCTGCTCGATCTGCTCCTTCGTGAGGCTATCAAGCCTGATGCCGTCACGGAGAAACTGCGTCGTATGCTCAAAGACCTCGAACGGCGTCAGATAACCGTCGCTCACCGCCTGGTCGAGGTCGTAGTTGGCGGTGGGCAGCTGACCCTCGCACCCGAACAGGCGGAAGGTGCTCTTTGTGACGAAGTCAACGGGAGTTGCGGTGAGGCCGACCTGGTGACAGTCGAAATAATGGAAGATGTCGCCATAGACGTTGTAAATGCTGCGATGCGACTCATCGGCGATGATGAGATCGAAGAAGCCCGGATCAAAGGACTGGAAGACCTTCTGCATGGCGGGATACGTGGCGAGAAAAACGCGCTCGCTTGCATTCGCGCGCACGCGTGACGTGATGATGCGAATGGGTTCGGATAGGAAGTCGCCGAAGGCGTTCTTGGCTTGCTTTCTCAGTTCGCGGCGGTCGCACAGAAACAGCACGCGCTTGACCCATCCCGCCCGGATCAGAAGATCGGTGAGCGCGATAGCGACACGCGTCTTGCCTGTGCCCGTCGCTAGGACGATCAGCGCCTTGCGGTGCTTGGTGGAAAAGCGTTCGGACACGCGCTTGATGGCCTCTACCTGATAGAGGCGATTGACGATGCCGTCGTTGATTTCAATCGTATCGAGGGCCTTGCGCTCGCGCCGCTGATAGTTGGCAAGATGCTGCAGGCTATCCTTGGAATAAAATCCGAAGAGCTTGCGCGGTGGGAATCCCTGCGCGTCATCCCAAATCCAGATGTCAAATCCGTTCGTGTAGAAGATGACAGGGCGGTGACCGTGCATCTTCTCAAGACCATCCGCATAGAGCTTCGCCTGATGACGGCCAAACTCGGGATCGACGGCCGTCTTTTTGGCTTCGATGACCGCCAGCGGATTGCCGTTATCGTCCCAAAGGACGTAGTCGGCATAACCGATGCCTGAGTCTGTCGGCTGGTCAGCAACTTCGATTTCTTTCCCGACTGCGCTCGTGCTCTTTGGCCCGACCGCCACATCCCAGCCGGCGCTCGCCAGCAAGCTGTCGATAAGGCGGGTTCGTGTTGTCGCCTCATCGAACGCGAGCGCGTCGGCAGCCTCCCGGCCTTGCGCTGCGAGCGCATCAAGCTCTTCGGCCTTTTTCTCGGCAGCGGCAGCGGCCTGGCGCGCCGTATCGAGCTCGCGAAGAAGCTGCTCCATCTGCGCTTCCTGCGCAGCAAGCTTCTCCAGAATCTCGCGGCGGTCCCGCGCAGCCGCTGCGTGCGGTGCCTCAGGCTGACGGAAGGCAGGAATGTCCGCAGGCTTAGCCTGGCCCTGGCGGACCAGCAGCCAGCGCGCCAGATCATGCGCCTCTTTCAGCAGCCATAGCGCGCTTTGGCTCGTCGCCTGCTCGCCGTGCGCGGCTTTATTGCCGTGGATGCGCAGCGCGTGAAGCTTGTCGAGAACGACCTTAGGCGTGATCGCCACAAAGGCGTCGTTCTTGAGAAGGTCAACAAAAGTGGGCTGATCGGGCTTCGGTAGACGAAGATCCCTGTAGATGTCCTTCGTAAGGTTTTCGGCGAAGAGCCGAAGCTTGACGAGCGCGCTTGGCGGATCGGCGTGCGCGTACGCCTCGGCGAAGCCGCCGAGCTGCGCTAGTTCAGGCCACCGCGTACGGAGGATGTCGAAATTGGGCGACGTCACGATGTCGCCTCCGCCAGCGCGCGCGCAAACGCTTCCTGGTTCTCAATGATGACGGGCGTCTCGTGCGGACCATCCAGGGCGCTGATCCCGTCAAGGCGCAGCCGTTTCTGGAAATAGTACAGCAGAGCTTTGCGGATAGGGACCACGACGCGATGACCGTCCATATTGTAATCCTTGGCGATCACGTCCCGCTGGCTCTTGCTCAGCTTGGGATTGGGCGAGAGGACGACCTCGAAAATCTCCTGCCAGAAAATATCGTTATCCGGCGATGCGCCAGGCTTGCCTTCGTTGCTCGTATCCAGGCACCGCGACAGGATGAAGTCCTTGAACTTCTCATCGATGTGGCAGAAGGCGCGCACATGCCACCGTAGCCCGTCATGCCCGAAGGCGTGCGGCGACATGCGCCGCCATGTCGGCTCAGGCCGTTCGGCGTTCATCGACTGATAGCAGACTTCAATGGAGTGCTGCTGACGGATGCTCCGGAGGAGCGCGCGCAGGACGTCGGCATCCACGCTCCGATGAGGGATCGGCATCGAGTCCGCTTCCGGCATATCGGAGAGCCAGGTCTCATTTACAGAGACGACGTCATCAGACACCGACCGCAACTGCGCCAGATAGCGGTCCGCCTCGGGTTTCAGGAAGCGCGGCCGGAAGGCGGCAGAGGGGAAATAGCGCTTCTCCCGCTTGTCGTACTGCAGGTTTCCCGGCGCTTTCTCTTCATACAGACTGAGGTCCTTCGAGGCTTGCGGCACCGAAACGCCGAACGCCGCCATAATGTCAGCGCGATTGATCCCGCCCTCCCAGAGAAGGCGAAAGTCAATAAACTCAAGGCGTTGCTCGACACCCCAGCGCATTACAAGCGGCTCCATTCTACCTATCCGCGCGTCAGTATAGTTTCTATCTTGACATCGTTACGATACCCGTATAATTTATATACTGATCTGAGCAATGTCAATAGCGATGTGGCGGGTTCAAGCGATTGATCCACATCGCAGAAGGGGCTGAAAATGTCTGATCCGATAATCTCCTGTCCGTCCTGTTCCACCGAAATCAAGCTGACCGAGCAGCTTGCCGCGCCGTTGATCCGCGCCACGCGCGAGGAGTTTGAGGGACGCATCGCCCGCAAGGATGCGGAAATGGCCCGCCGTGAAAAGGAGCTGGAAGGACAACAGACGGCGATGAATGCGGCGCGGGAATCCTTGGAGCAGCAGGTGGCAGAACGCGTACTGGCAGAGCGCGCCGCCATCGTGGCAGAAGAAACAAAGAAGGCGCGGGCGCTTGCCGCTCAGGATATCGAGGCGCACGCGAAGGAGATTGGCGAGCTGAAAGAGCTCCTGTCCAGCCAGAATGACAAGCTGGCGGTGGCGCAGAAAGAACAAGCAGAGCTCCTGCGCAAACAGCGCGCGCTCGACGACGCCAAGCGCGAGCTCGATCTCACAATCGAGAATCGCGTGCGGGAGTCGCTAACGGAGGTCCGGGAGAAAGCCAAAGCGGAGGCCGAAGATGGTCTTCGCCTTAAGCTAACCGAGAAGGAGCAGCAGCTCGTATCTATGCAGCGCCAAATCGACGAGTTGCGCCGCAAAGCCGAACAAGGATCGCAGCAGCTGCAAGGCGAGGTGCTTGAGCTTGAGCTGGAATCTACCCTCCGCGCGCGCTTCCCGCACGACCTCATTGACCCTGTGGCAAAGGGCGAGTTTGGCGGCGACGTGCTTCACCGCGTCATGACCGCCGGCGGGCAGGCTTGTGGCGGCATGTTGTGGGAGACCAAGCGCACCAAGAACTGGAGCGAAAGCTGGCTCACCAAATTACGGGCCGATCAGCGCGCCGCCGGCGCTGCCATTGCCGTACTTGTGACGACAGCGCTTCCCAAGGAAATCCAGTCGTTCGGTTTTGTCGATGGGGTTTGGGTAACTGACTTCGCATCGGCGGTGCCGCTTGCAATCGCCCTGCGTCGCTCGCTGATCGACATCGCGGCCGCCCAGCAGGTGCGCGAAGGCCAGGAAAACAAGATGGCGCTCGTCTACCAGTATCTGACAGGGCCGCGTTTCAGGCATCGCGTTGAAGCGATTGTCGAGAAGTTCTCTGAAATGCAGGCAGACCTTGACCGTGAACGCAAGACGATGACCCGGCTATGGGCGAAGCGCGAGGCGCAGATTCACGGTGTCGTAGACTCGACCGTCGGCATGTACGGCGATCTCCAGGGCATCGCCGGCAAGGCTTTGCAGGAGATTGAAGGACTCGATCTGCCCCTGCTTGAGAACGCAAGCGAAGTGGAGCTTTCGTCTTAGCCTATCTGCCTGCTTCGTCTGGAGCCGTCCGTCGCCCTCACAAGGGACGGGCGCGGCGGAAACAGCGAAGCCAGGGCCGGCCTGCTTTGGTGGTGGGCTCCTGAGCCCATCCTTCTTTTCCTTGCGCGAAGGATCGTCACCCGGCTGGGCCGAGAGTCTGTGCAGCCCTGGCGGAGCAGAGGCTCGGGGCGTCAGCGTAGAACCTGACCCTCCGGCGCTTCAGCGCAGGAGGGACGCGCCCTCGTCACGAATAATGCGCCGCCCCTGCATGCTGATAGGCACTCGACAGCAGGTCCTGTGCCTTCTGCACCAGCTCATACCAGTGAGGATCAAGAAGGACCTCGCTGTGCGAGCCGAGCTCCCGCTCGATCAACTCCAGGATCAGGTGATTGACGTGCAGCGCTTCGTGATAACCGAAGCTCCCCGGCCCGAAACGGTCCTCAAGCGTTTTCATCACCGTCGTCCCCGCCCATTCCCGCCGGCGCTCCGCCTCCAACTCGCTCTCCATAGACATTTCCCCTGATAATGCGCCCGCGCAATTCACCATGCTCGGTAGCAGAGGACCAGTACCGTTCAGCAATCAGCGCTCGCCCTCGAAATCATCATCGCGGCGGCGACGCTCCCGCCCGCGCTCTGAGGATCGGGAAGCACGCGACACCGGCTTGTCCGGGATGCCGCCCGCGTCCCCGCTGCTCTCCCCGCACTCGTATCTTCAGCCGCCCGCGCAAATGTTGCCGTCAGATCGACCGGCCGCCTGATCGACGTATCTGCGGCGAGGGCCTCTTCATGGGCGGCCCGCAGATCAACCTGTCTCAGTGGCTCCGCCCGTGTCTGGCGCTCCTCCGGCGTGCGCAGCGAATCCTGATAGCGGTTCTTTGCCTTTCGCACCGACGCGCCGCGCCCTTTGGGCTTCAGCTCAAATGACAGGGCCGGCATATGATCCGCCCCCTCGCGCTGCGCCGTACGGTACGCGCGCATTCTCTTGCTCGAGCGCGCGCATCTCACGGGCATCGATTTTGTCGAGCGCTGAAATCTTCCGCGCTACCTCCGTCGCCTGCAACTCGTGCCGGCGCTGCAGGAGGTCGGCCTCGGTCCTTTGCGTATCTGCCAGTGCCGCCAGTTCCCCGCGAAACTCCCGGTAACGCCGCAAGTCGCGCCTCCTGTGCAGCGCTGCGATGATCGCGCTCACGCCGGTCACGCGCCCGAGGAACGCCGCAAGACCCGCCGGCCTTGCCGCCTCCCGTTCCGCGCGCGTGCGCGGAAGATCGTCGCTGATGCGGACCAATATCCTGTCAGGCGATACCGCCTTCCGCCGCGCTTACCTGCGCGCGGTTATCGACCGGGTTGAGGTGGACGACGCAGAAATCCGTATCCGTGGCCGCAGAACCGTCCTCGAACGCCTAGTGATGGGCGGCGGGGCTACTCCGGCGGGAGCGCCCAGTTTTGTTCGTGAATGGCGCACCGGGAAGGATTCGAACTCTTACGTTTGCAAAATTTTCGGTTAGCTTTCGAAAAGTCTTTAGGTTGCTCCGGCGATTAGCCGAACGGCGGCTTATCCTTGAGAGCCAGTAAGCCAAGACCGCCTTTTGACTGATGGCGAAAGGAGCAAGCCAACATCTTCGGGCTAAACGTCTCAACGCTCGTCACAGGTAAGCGAGGCACTCTTCCGCTAACGGACATCGCGATGTCCCCCCAACTCCCGCTCGGTTGGACACCATTTGGTCACCACGCACGATTGGGCAACCGCGCACTTTCAGCGCCGATTCATTTTCTCTAATTATATCGGTGGTTTAGGTGGTGAGCGCGCTGGGACTCGAACCCAGGACCTCCTGATTAAAAGTGCGTAGAAAGGCGTTGATTTTACTCGGTTTGATCCAGGTGATCGTGCGAAATTGCGAGAAATCTCCGGGAAAGTCGGACGAATTAACCCAAGCAAATGCCGCCGTTAGGTTCCGGTAAATCACGCCGGCTCAAATGCTAAGACGAATTCAGATAATCTTGACAGCTCCCCCAGCAGAGCCATCTCGCCACAACTTGCCGGCATTGAGACCCGTCGAGCTTAGCGGTATGCCGGTCATCGCACCCGGACCACGCGACATAATGTATTGCGATGTCGCGTTGATCTGCTGTGGGCCAGTTTTAAAGTAATTGCCGATACCTACTGTCTCATTGCCGGTAACCTCGTAGACTCCGCTCGCTGCGCTCTCAAACCGGTTGTACATCAACGCGCCGCGTGAATAGGCCATCAACAAATCGCAGCCATTATTGAAGAACTTGACCCCCTCGAACAGATTTCCGTCTTGATCGGCGACGCCTGGGGTGCCGTTCCAAACAGCGCCATAGGACGGAAATCCACAGACCGACCCGCCGCGCGCCTGGATATTTCGCGCTACACCGGCGACCGAAAACCCAATGGTCGACGGATCAGGACTTGCGCCGCCACCGCACCAAATCCCAAAAATCTGGATGTCGTCGACCGGACTAGCTGCCGTGCCGATGATCCGCACGCCGAAGCCTCGATAGATTTGGTCGCACAACAGCCCAAAGAAACGTAAGGCCAACCCGGCCTCGATCAAAACCCCCGCTGTGGTTGCCGTGTCACTAGGTAGAATGCGAATTCCGTGAAAGTCCGTACCCTCCATCTGAAACGGCACAGGCGCCGAAGCGTTCCTGCTAATCTTCAATCCCATGCCGCCAAGAGCATAGAGGCCTCGGATCGTGCCATTCATTCCGTTATTATAGAAGTTGAGGGCCACCGGAACGTTCACGGTGCGAATATCCGTAAAGATCGGCATATCGCCGTCTATCCAGGCGATGCCATCTTGCGTCATCTTGACGATATCAAGCCGCGACAGTTTCACATCCAAATTGTCGTGTCCCTTCTCAACCCGGATCCCGGCTTGAGCCAGATTACTTCCGTCGCAATAGAAATTATCGACCTGAGCTGCACCCGAGGTGACGTTGAAAAACGATCGCATGGCGGCAGTTGCAGTCAGCGTTGCCCGCACTCCATCCGCTCCGGAGATTTTCACAATACCATTGACCAGCTTTTCACTCGTAAACTTGAATGGACGAGAGATAAGCAACGCCTTGTTCTGCGCAATCGCTGTTGCAAGAGCCACCGTCAAAGCCGCATCATCATTCGCTGCAGCGCCACTACCGTCCGAATAGTCGTTAGCGATGACGTAACCTGGGCTTTTGTTTTTGTTAGCGGCATACCATTGCTCGGTCCGCAGGGGTGTCATGGTCTCAGTGTTATTACTTCCTCCTTCAGCGCTTGCTCTGCCTGATAGGGGCCGCATATAACCCACAAGATCGACCGCTTCTTCGGGCTTTAAGGGCTTCTTCGTGGCCGGATCACCAGCACGCGCTTCGTCCCGGTTGGCGTAGTCGAGTGACCTACTAACGACTTTGCCATTTATCCCATTTATCCCCGGATAAATTATGCCCATGGCTACGTCATCTCCTGAATGATGACCGTTGCGCCGGTGGCCGACACGGCGTTGACTTCCTGGCTTGGAATTTCGCCATCCTCATAGACGATGCCACCGCCCTGTCCGCCAAAGGCGACGGGCGGATCAAGCGGCCAACCGGCATTGACGACAGCCGGCACGCCGACGCCGAGATGTACGACACCAGTGCCCAGATTGATGATGCCGAGATATTTACGCGAGTTCTTCTTGCTGCTGATCTGCGTCGGCGTATTGGCCGCCAGCGTAATTGTTTTCTGGATCATCGATCCCATGGGCGGCCTCTATCGTTGCAAGGTCTGCGGCGCGGCGGGCACGCGCGCGCGCAGGTCCGCCAGCATTTCACGAATGGTCACGAGCTGCTGTTCAACCCGCGAATTGGCCTGGCGGCCGTCGCGCGCCGCTTCCTTCAATTCCGTGATCTGATTGGCCTGCAGCAACTGCGAGGATTTGAGGGCTTCGAGCGCCTGCGCGTTGATCTTCTCGTTACCCTGCATCAATGTGATGGCCGTCTGCGCGTTGACGATATCGCGCTTGATATCGCCAGCCCACGACATGCCGGTGAGGATCATCGCGCCAGCCGACAGAAGGACGGAACATGCTTTGATCACGTCGCCCGGTCCTACCTGCATCACCCACGACTTGATGGCAGTGGTCTGCATGTCACCCTCCATCCTTGCCCCCAGGCGGCAGCCAGCCGCATTGCTTGGCCCCGAAACGATTGTGACTGAGCACCTGATCGGCCGTGCCGTCGGTCAGCGCGTCCTGCCGCGAGGGATTGATCGGCCGCCAGCCGGCGCAAGGGTCAGTTGCGCATCCATTCATCAAGCTGGCGCTTGCGATCAGCAGTGCTAAGGCGAGATATTTCATCGTCGACCTCACGCCGCTTTTGCGCGGCTTTTTCCGCGCGCTCTCTTTGCCGGCTTCTTTCGCGGCGCGCGCCGCTGTTTCTGCCGATCAGATACGCGGCTACGACTGACAACAAACCCAGGATCAGGGTTTGCAAGGGTAGCGGCAGCGCCCGCCAGATCGGCCACAGCATCGGCACCCACCACGGCGCCGACGCCGCCAGCGCCATCGCCGTCAGCCCCAGCCAGATCGTCCACGGCACCAGATCCACGATTGACCACAACATCGGGAGCCCTCCGATTGATCTGCAAGCGGCCGCTCATGATCAGATAGCCGAAGATGCAGCCAGCAATGAGTAGCAGGACGAAGACGGCCAGCGCATAGCCGTTGTTCACATCGCCGATGAACGGAATGCTGAACGTGCCGCCAAAGAAGGTCGTCACGATCGTCCACAGCGATTTGCTCTGCGATACCGGCACGTCGTCGGCTTCGGCCTCGCGCTTCGAAACATCGGCGGGGATCGTCGGCGTATGCTCCTTGTCGGCCGCCTTCAGAGCGTCAAGGAAGTTGCGGTAAAAGCCCGCGATGAGATGGGCCTTATCCGAACCGTTGACGATGGCGCGCGCGGCGACAGGATCATCGCGGCGCGAATTGAAGTAGTTCGACAGCTTCTTGCCGGTAAACCAGCCGTCACGCATGCCTTGCACGATGATCCGCGCCGAAATGGCCGGATCAAGCGCCTTGTCGGGATTGTTCACCAGATCGACACCGATGATCATCCCGACTTTGAAGTAAAGGTCCTCATGCGTCAGTTGCGTGTCGCCGCGCCCGAATTTGCCCGTGCGCCAGTATGGCTTTGACACGCGACCAAGCTTGCCGGCTGCCCAGGCGCGATCCAGACGCGCGATCGTATCGGCGGTGCTGCGGCCGTTGGCCTCGCGCACCGGCTGCATCCTGCGGCCGGTCTCCCAATAAGCATCCGCCAGAATGTAAGCTCGGTGACGCAAATCGGTGACACCCCAGCGATCACATTCCGCCAGGATACGCTTGATACCGTCGATCTGCTTTTGATAGAGCACCTCGCCGAACGGGGCGCGCCGCAGATAGGAAAAAAGAACCTCTTCGTTCATCGGTTGCCTCGTCCGCATTGCGTTTGACCATCCGCACTCATGCCGCCGCCGCCATCTTCGCCTGCCACATGATGCCGAGGCCGGTCACACTCGCCACATTGCTGTTGTCGCTGCTCTTCTTCACTCTGATGGTCAGGTTCGAACTATCCATCGAGATCGTTTGAGCTTCCCAATCGCTGCTGCCGAGGAAGCTGACGAAGCCTGAGACCGGCGCGCCGCCAAGCCCGTGCGCGATCGTCGCCTGTCCGTTGGCGTCGGTGTTGATGGTCGCAAGTCCGCCGTTCGAGGTCCGATAGCCCCGGCAGTTCAAGATGCGGGCTGTGCCACCGCTGCCGTCGCTGATCTTGGCGGCACAGGCCGTGACATCCACATTGTCGAGCGTGACCTCACAGCCAAGACCGATCGAAACGCCAATGTCGGGATGATTGGGGCCGGCCCCGAAATTGACGCCGATATAGCCATTCGTCACGGTGCCTGAAGCGCCTGCGTCAAACTTGATGGCGGCCACGCCAGCCGTATTGGAGGCGTTCGTGTCGCCGATGGTGAAATCATCGATAATCGTGATGATCGCATTGCCGGCGACGGCAATCGCGGACTTGTTGGAATAGGTCCACTGGCAGCCGATAAACCGGATGCTGGCGGTGCCATCCAGATACACATCTTGATTGCAAGGCGCGAACGACGAGAACCAGCAGCCCGTGAACACCATATCGACGGCATAGCCGATCGCCACGGCGCCCGTCTTGACGCTGTCGAAAAAGCAATTGGTGAACTTGCCCGACATGCTCTTGTCGGTGAACGACGAAGACAGGCCCGCGATATTAAGCGCGTAGAGACCGCCCGACACTTCTTCACCGAAGAACACCGCCGCGTGGCAACGCTGATGAAGCTTGATGCCGCCGTCTTGATGGCCGTCGATGACCGACGTGAGGCTGGCCGTCGCGCCGCTCGTGGCTCCGTTGATCGCCACCGGATAGACTGAAGGTGTCGGCGACGCGTCGAAAATGACTTTGTAATTGCCGTTTCCATCAGGATAGATGCGCCCCTGCGCGCCACCGGCAACGTTGATGACCTCATCATATTGAAAGGTTCCCGCGACGCCTGACAGGGTGGCCCAGGAACTGTTGGCCGCAATCACCCCGTTTGTACCTTGGCATTCGTTGCAGTTGGCAACGAGGATGCCGTTTTGGCGGCTGTCCTGTAGGAACACATTCGTGATCGTCGTCGCCAGGCTCTCCGTCGCGATCGGAATGTAGCAATTGCTCGCATAGACGAAGTTCGCGAAATTATATTCGCTATTGACAAAACTCACGCACCGGCCTGCGGTCGGCGCCGTGTAAGGCAGGCGCCGTTCGAACCCCACGTGTTCGATGCCGGAGCCTCGAATAGGCCCAGCGCCGCTGAATTCAAAGCCGCGCGTCTCCGTGCCCGAAAACATGATCCGGCTGGCCGTGCGTCCCAGGCCGATAATGTGTTGGCCGTTCGAGCAGGCGATCGCCGCCGTGCCGTCAGACGTGAAATAGCCTCGGGGAATACGGCCGACACCGCCGGCCGCGAGCGACGAAACCCATTTCTGCAGGCCGGCACGAACATTGATGTTTGCGTTGATGCCGTCGCCGGCAAACCATCCCGCCTGCGCCTCGTCCAGGCCAATGACGGAGCCAGATGCATCGCCCCCAAAGTAGAACCGTTGCTTTTTCGGCGCGTGGATCTCCGGCTGCTGCTGGCTGAAATCGACCGTCACGCCAGGAGCGACGATGAATTTCGTTTCCGACGAGAACCGCAGCGTCTTCGTCGGCGTGAAGTTGCTGCCGATGTAGTACGATCCGTTTTTCAGGCGCACGACTTCCTCGGCCACGGCCGCGAGCGCGGTCAGAGCCGGAACCGCGTTCATCGCACCATCGGCAACAACACTGCTGGCGAACGATGCCTGATATCCCGCGATCGAACCGGAGCCGTTGTCGTCCACCCAGATGCTGCCGGTGTAGTAGCGTTTGCGGTTCTCCGCCGTGTTGAAATACGAAACACCCGCCACCAAGGGGATGACAGGCACATGCGCGGCGGCATAGGCTTCGGCCGCCGCGTCGCTGGGAAACGCCGGCAAAAGCAGGTTCACGATTTCATTGCGCGCCGCTTCCGTTTCCGCCGCGACGGCCTGCGCATCCGCCAGAATGGCGGCGACAGTCTCGGCAGACAGAACCCGATCGTCGACGCTGTCGATATCGCGCCGCAATTCCTGCTGAACGGCGGCACTGGACGATAGCTCTGTTTCCAACGCCGCCGATTGCACGACGCCGTTATTGACCACGCCATAGCTGCGATACGGAACGCGGACGCCTTTCCGGCGCACCAAGGTGCCGGCGACCGGTGGCGTGTTGAACGTGACCGTGGCCGAATTGGCGGCCAGGGTCACGGTGTAATCTGCCGGATAGTCCACCAGGGAGAAGTCGCTGGCGCCCGGCGGCCTCACGAAGACATAGACATCGCGAGGGTCGTAGAGGACGAATGGCACCGAGAAATCGAATTGCGTCCCGTCGGCGATCACGTCGTCGGCTTGGCGAACGCCGCGCGGAATGGGATAATTAAAGGCCATGCTGCCTGCCGACGCGGTTGAAGTCAGCGGGCAGGATACGGGCGCCTAGGGGTGGTCAAATGAGGGTTTGGCTTTTGATAGGGTTGATCGCGATACCGTCGGCGATCGACGCACAACCGGCGGATTGCACAGTTGAACGGCATCCTTTGGATACCCTGCTCGATAGCCACGAGACGGCGCTGCCGAAACGATATGTCCTGAAATGCCCAGGACGCACGACCGGAGAATTTCGGGAGTATGGCGGCCGCAGGCAGTATCGCGGCACGCTGGACGGCGAACCGATCGAAGGCCGATCGGTCGGCCCCTACGGAAACAGTTTCGAATTTCGCCGCTCCCCGGATCCGATCGACGACATGATCGGCGGCCTGCGTTCTGGTCGCCGTGGTCGCTCGGCGCCCTTGGAGGACGACGACTAAGGCGCGTCTGCCACTCCCGGGCCACGCTCCGGCGCGATCTCCCCCGGTCGCCACCAATAGCCCTGCCCGGTTTCGCGCCGCAGCGTCTGCTCGCGCTGGCGCAGCGCCTTGTGCCCATCCGGCCGCGCCATGTAATCGAGCTGGTCGAACAGCACGCGATCGAAGGCCGGCCCCAACATCCACATTTGTCCGCCCGGGGCGTTGTCGCGCAGGAATTTGACCGCAGGCGCGCCGACACTGTTCTTGCCCGTATAGGCCGATTTGATGGCGCTCTGGCCGATGCGCAGCACATCGCCGCCGGTTTGCACCAATGGCCCGGCGAAGGTTTCCGCGATCGAATGGCCGAACCGCGTCTGATCGGCGAACAGGAAATCGGAATAGATGCCGAGGCCGCCGCCGGTGGCGAGGCCCGCCAGCCAAAATTTCGGGTCCTTCGGGTCCATCACGTCCTTGCCGGCGACGATCTGTTTCGCCTGATAAGCGATGCCGCCGGTGACGGCGCCCGCGATCAGCATCGGCGCCACATAGGCCGCGCCGCGCGCGATGCGCGGCAGGCCGGTCGCCGGCCCCAGCTCATGCGCCAAGGCATTGCCCCATGTCAGCATGTAAGAGGCAGTGAAGCTCTTGAACATCGTGCCGGAGCGCACCAGTTCGCCGACGAAGGTTCCCTCGCGCGTGCCGGCGGACATGATCGCCTTGCCGCGATGCGTCGAGGTCGGCACCGCCCGTTCCGTTTCCTGCAGGATCATTTCGGTATATTTCAGCGCCGCGTCGCGCGCCAACGGATCGTCGGCCTGGGCGATGTCGCGGGCCAGCAGATAACGCGCCCCGCTCTCCGGCTCGTCGACCGCCGCTTTCTGCATCGCGCGCCAATGATCGGCGGAGATGCCATAGCCTTCCATCGTGCCGCGCAGGCGCGCCGGCAAATCGGCAAAGGCCGTGCCATGATGATCCGCCGCATAGCCCATGAAGTCGAGCCCGAAGGCCGCCTTGCCGGCGCGGGTCCACGGCTCGAGCCCCGTCCAGTTCAACACCCGATCAGGCAGCCACCGCGTCCACTCCGGGCCGCCGACGCTGCCGGCAAAGCGCGCCTCCTGATGCATGACATGCATCGCCGCCTCGATATTAAGGCCGGCCCGCAGCGCATAGGCTTTGCCGTCCTGCGTCATGTTCTGGACGATCGACCGCGCCATATTGGCGACGGGCATCCCCGTGAGCATACGCGCTTGCACCTGCAAACGCGGGTCGTCGAAAAAGGCGGTGATAGCGGCTTTGTCGAGCCGCGCCGACACGATGATGTTGCGCATGCCCGCCAGCCCGTTTGCCAGCATGGAATTGACCGGGCCGGCCGAACCGCGGATTTGCCGCCACGTGTTATCAATCAGATAGTCGGCGGCATTCTCGCGCACGAAAGCCGAGATGGCGGCCGCCGCGCCGTCCTTGCCCGAATACCATAGCGACGGCTTGCCGGTGATGGCCTTCGCCCGCTCCTGTTCGACCACCTGTTTCAACCAGGTAATCGTCGCCTCCGGGTTCGGCCCGAGGATCTGCATCGACGCCACGTCGCGCGCCATCGAGCGCAGATGCGATGTCATCACGGCGAAGGTGTCGCCGGCGCCGAAATCGCGGTTATAGGCGCGCCATTCGTCAGGCCCCTTGAAGACGAGAAAGCGATGATCCTGCCGGCGATTGGCGAGCGCACCCTGCCCGATGGGCTGGCGGCTCGCTTCCCGCGTCGACCAGCCATCCGTCACCACGCTTTCCCACACGTGATCCAGCACCTCATCCAGCCGCTCGCGGCCGATGCCGGGCGCTTGCGTCAAGGGATCGCGCATCTTCGCCGTGTCGAGCATCGGCGCGATGGCACGTTTCCATTCCTCGCGGCCGGCCCGCAGCAAAGCGGAGGCGTCATGAATTTGCGGCAGGCCCCAACTTTCGAGCTTGGCGATATTGCCGCCGGCCTCGTTGAACATCTGCCGGAATTTTTCCGCCTGTTCGGAAAACGCCGCATGGAACGCCCGCGCCTGCTCGCTGGTCTCACGGCCGAAAGCCGCGTCGACCACACCATCGATCGCCGATCGCGCGCGATATTGCCCGGTCAGATAGGTGCGCCGCGTCTCATACAGCATCCGCTCCATGGTGGCCGTGCTGTCCGACATCAGCGCATGAAAGCGCCCGACAACGCTCGAATAGCCGGCATGGCCCCAATGTTCGAGCAGATTGACGACACCCGACAGAATGTCCGCCTGGCCACGACTGTTGCGGAAGGCTTTCAGGTCGGCGCCGATCCGCTCGGCGCTCGCTTTCGCCAGGAGAGCCTGCCGCTGTTTCAGGGCGGCCTCGGCGCGCAATTCCGCTTCGAGCGCGGTCTTGGCCGCAGCAGTATTGCCGGCGTTCTCGCGCGTCAATCGATCGAACCGCGCCAGAAAGCGGTCATGTTCGTTCTTGGTGATGCCGCCCACTTCCAGGGCCTCGGCCATACAATCGCGAAAGCTCATGCCGCACACACCTTGATGATGTCGGCCGAACGCGCCTCGCGCTCGCCGATCTGCACCGCGCCGTCGGCCGTCAACTTACCGGCCTGCCCCATGTCATCGACAAAAGGCGTCAATTCGAACATATCGCCGCCGCGCGACCCATCGCCCATCAATTCATGAACAGTCGGCGGCGCCTTCTCAACTTTGGCGGCTGGTGCAGTCCCCTCGCCGGCGGGCTTTTCCACGACCGGCTGCAATGCCTCGATCTGCGCTCGCGCTTCCGGCCCGGTCGGAACCTCCGGCGCCTGGCGCGGCGCATCGAGAAAGCGTGGGCGATCCAGCCCGACGATGCCCTCACGTTCGACCAGATCGGCGACCTGATCGACGAAACGCCGCGCCGGTCCCTGCAGGTCGCGCGGGTTTTGCTGCAAGGCGCGAGCGGCATCGTTCAAGGCATCGCTGATCGGGCCGGCGCGGCGCGCCAGCCGATCGATGATATCGCCGATCAATCGAGCCTGGTCGGCCTTGCCCGCGTTCGCATCGATCAGGCGATTGCCGGCGCCTTCGATCCGCTGCGCTTCCTTCACCAGCAGGCCGAAAATGCGGGCGTCGTCGGTCAATAGCTTCTGGGCAGCACTCAGCGTCTTGATCCTCTCGCGCATCAAGGTGCGCGTCGTTTCCATCTGGCCGAACAGCGCCATCTGCGTTTCATGTGAAACGCCCGCCGACATGGCTTCGCCGATGACGATACGCGCCTCGGCTTCGTTCTGCGGCGCGAACTTGATCAGATCGTCCATCAAAGCCGCATGCATGGTCGGGTTCGGCGCCATCGTGCCGACGTGCTGCGCCCAATTGGGCGGCACGACGTTGTTCAGCACCATGCCCCAGGCGTCATCCGACAACATCGCCAGCCCGCGCGCCTGCCTGATTTTCGGATCGGTGACGGGCAAGGTGCCGTCCCACAGGTCCGGCCGCTCGCGCAAAATGCGCGCGGTGTCGATCGCATCGCCGCTGCCTTCCTGAATGTTCTTGCGGGCGGCGATGGCGCGCACGTCCTGCGGTGTCCACCCATCAGCCTCGCGGAAGCGGAAGGCGTCCAGCATGATGTCGGCGCCCGGGTCCTCCTGGCGTAGGCGACGCGCGAGGCCCAGGCGCTGATGGCCGTCGGCGATAACCAGATCGCCGCTGCCCCGCTCGAACACCATCGCCTTGCCGGAGGCGAGCGGGTCCCATCGTTCGATGAATTTCAGCCGATCGGTGACGCCAGCATGATCGCCGCCACCCTTGTATTGAAAGGCCGCGGCGTCTGTCCCGATCGTCAGCGGATCGAACCGGCCGGCGCCGACCGGCTTGCCGAGATAGGTCACGGGCGCCGACGGGTCGGCATCGTCGGCGAACAGGCTGAATTGTTCCTCGCGCGCCACGGGCGGTGGCTCCGGCGGCGGATTGTTCACCGGATCGTCGGCGAAGCGCACCGCCTCTCGGAACGCCTGGGCATGATCGGCCTCGGAAACGCCCGGCGGCGGCTTGCCCATGGCACGCCGATCCGACCGTTCGCTGGCGATGGCGGCGCGAAGGATATCCGCTTCCTCCGGCGGCAGGTGTTTGGCGATGGTGCTGGCGGACTCCAGATCGCCGCTGGCGGCCTTCTGCACCATTTCCGGGGTGACGGCACCCCTGCCGCGCATAGCCGCCCTGGCGCCCTCAAAACCGCCGCCGAACGCCGCCCCGAACAGGAAGGCCATGCCCACGTCCTCGGCCGCCGGCAGGATGCCGTTTTCGCGGCCGCGATCGGCGCGCCATTGCTGCACCGCCGGCTCGGAGAGGATTTGCAGACCGGCATTGACAGCGCCCTGGCGAAAGGCCCCTTCCACGACCTTGCCGAAGACGCTGACCGCCTTGGACTGCCCTCCGCCCGCCAGCAGCCCCACCAATTGGATCGGATCACGGAACGACCCGGCCATGCCGCCCGCCAGCTGCGCCACGAACGGCCCGGCGCTGCCCTTCGAGCCGGCATAGGCGCGGTCAGCGTCGTCGATCGCCTGCTGTGCCAGAAGCTTCGCCCGGGTGTTCACCGACGTGCCGCTGTCGGCAATTTGATGCTGGTCCTTCAGCGCCTGCATCTTTTCCTCGAACACGGCGAGGCGCAGTTGCGACAGCGCATAGCGGTCCTCGGCATTGGTCCCGTCGGGGTAATGCCCTTTGGTGTCGCGAAAACGCTGCCGCGCTTCCACGTCATAGCCGCCACTGAATGGATCTTCGAGTTCCTGGCCGGTGATGGTTTTCAAGGTGCGGATGTTATCCGACACCACATCCGCCATCGCGGCCTCGCGCCCGTTGAAATTCTGGTCGTATTGAGCGCGGCGCCGCGCCGTCTGAAACACGTTGACGAGGCCGGGCGTGCCGCCTTCCTCATAGATTTTCGCCAGCACGTCGACACCGCCATCATCCTCGCTGGCAGCGGTCGACAGGATTGACGGTTCCTCGATCCCTTCAAGGATTGGCATTTTTGAGCGTTCCAAATGGGCTGGGTGCGGCCGCCGGTTTGTCATCCGCTTTCACTTCGGCCTTCGTCGGCGGCCGCGCCACAGGAGCGCTGTCCCGCCACGCGCCAGGCACGCGCTGGCGCAGGGTCTCCCCCATGGCTTCGATATCGAGCACGAACGTTTTGCCACCCGGCGCCATCACCCATTGCGGGTCCGGCCCTTTCGGATCGCCCAAGGCGACGCGATATTGACCATGACCGATGGACACCAGATTTCCCGTCCTGATCTGTTTGGCGCTGATCGGCTTGCCGTCGATCGTCGTCGGCGGGCTCGGAAGCTTTTTCAAATCGTCGTCGCGGATGGCATTGATCACCTGTGTGAAGCCGTCGGCACGGACGCCCGGTGGCAAGGCCACGCGCTGCGGGCGCCACCAATTGTTGACGGTGCCGTTTTTGAAATCGCCGACGCCGCCATATTGCACACCGTCGACATAGCTCGCGCCAGCCGCGATCTGCGCATCTCGCTTCAAGGCCGGGCCGCTATCGCCCGATAGATCGCCATTGTAATTCCGGCTCATGCCCTGCGCCTGCCACATGGCGACGGCGGCGGCGCGCGCCTGTTCGCCGAACTGCGGCATGGTGGCGAACGCCTCGCCATATTCGCTCTCGAACATCTTATCGGCGGTCGCTTTCTGCGGCGTGCGGTTCGGCTCGCGCAACATCCGCGTGGCCTTTTCGTCCGAATGCAGGCGCTTGCGCTCGGCATAATCGCGCAGGCCCTGCGGATCGGCGCCCAGCATGGCGAGCTTGCCGACATGGGCGAAGTCGGGCGCATCGCCGCCGATCTCTCGGAACACGCGGCCGGCATCAGGCCCCATCGCCTGCACGATATCGCCGGCCACCTCGATCATGCGCGGGCCGCCGGTCGCCGCGATGCTGCGGAATAGATCGCGCTCGCCCGGCAGCAGGAAATTGCCACGCTGGCCGTAATGATCCTCAGCAGTTTTCAACTCTGCGGCCCGCTGCACCAGGCCACCCCGGAACATGCCGCGATCGGCAACGGACAGCGAGACGAACTGACCGTTATCGCCGACGACACCCTCACGCGCTGCGCGAGACAGCATGTTGTCCTTCAGGTCCGTGCGCAGGCGCTTTGCGTAATTCTCGGCCGATTGAACCATCAGCCGCTGATCGGCCGTTGCGCCGTCCTTCGCCGCTGCAGCCCGCAGACTGGCAACCTCCGCCTCGATCGCCTCCGGCCGCATGCCCTTGAAGCGCTGGAACATGGCTTGCGTGGTATCGAGCCGGTCGATCTGCGCCGTCACCTCCGGGTCCGGCGAATTGCCATAGGTGTTGCGGATGCGCGCCGTTTCCTGTTGCGGCAGCGTGTCACCCTGTTCGAGCACCTTCTGCGCCGAATTGACTTCACGCTTGGCGAGGTTGACATTGCGCGTCGCCTGTCGATCGCGCGTGCTGATGACGCTGCGCATCTGATCAAGCGTGTTCTCATAGGTCTTTTCATCCATGCCACGCGTCGCTTTACGCGCGCCGCCCCAATCGGCTTCGAAGCTTTTGATATAAGCCGCCTGCTGTGCCGCTGGCAGCGTCTTGAAATTGGCGAGTGCCTGATTGCCAAGCGCCATCTGGCGCGTGTCATTTTTGATCTTGTCGCGCTGCACGGCCGTGATCGTGCCCGCGTTATAGGCACCATCGGCCGTGGCATCGATATCATCTTGGTTTTTCTGCAGCGCCTCGCCGCTGTCACCGGGCAGCGACGACAATCGAGCCTGCGAATTCTGCAACGACTGAATGCCCTGGATGAACGACGCCCGGGCATTGTCAGCCTGCCGCTTTTCCATCTCGCCGCGCGCGTAACGCACATAGCCTTGGCGGATAGCCGAGAAACGATCCTCGAAATGCGCCTGCACCGCCGGAAACACATCGGCGGTTTTAGGATCACCGTCGACGCCACGCAGCATCGTGTTATAGAGCTTGTCCAAGCCGCCGTTGAGCCGATCGACAGTGCGTTCGCCCGGCGGCAGCTTTTCCCACTCCGCATAAACCGCCTCGGTGCCGTCGCGAATTTTCGCGTTAAGCCGGTTCTGATAGGTGGCCATGCCGGCGGCATCATAGGCTTTGCCGCGCGCCGTCCAGTCGTTCGTCGGGCGCCAGCCGTCCTCCAAGGCCGCCAAGGTGCCGGCCTCGCGCCCTTCGATCTTCGCCTGATCCTCGGCGATGGAAAAAAACCGATCGGAAATGCCGGCGAAGACACTGGCCGCCTTGTCGTCGGCAAGGCCGGCGCCGGTCGCCGATCGATAGTCCGTATTGCCCGGTCGCGCCGCAGCCATATCGAAGGTCGGCAGGCTACCCTTAATGTCCGGGGATGATGCGCGATTGTTAGCCATCAACCAATACCCATCAGGCTAGAGATACCTTTGAACGCATAGCCGATGGCACCCAGCGTGCCGGCGGCCTGTTCTTCGCGGCTCTTCTGGATCGCAGCAAACGAGTTGATGATGTGACGACGAGAGCGCATGGAGCCCGCCAGTTGCGCCACGTTGCCACTCGCCACTTCGCTCTGCGTCATCGATCGCCGCGTGTCGGCTGCGACGCCGGACCCGATGTCGACGCCCGACGCCGCATAGGCGCTGTCGCGCTGCGCCAACTGTCCCAGCAACTGCTGTTTGAGCCCAAGCTGTTGCTGCTCGGTATCCACCTTGACGATCTCGGCCTGGTTCCATTCGTCAATGGCCTGGACGCGCGCCGCCTGTGCTTTGGCGCGCCCGGCCGCGATCGCCGATATGGCACTGATCGTCGACGCCGCCATACCAAGGCCGCCAGAAATGCGCGAACCGGAAAGGCCCATGCGCTTTCCGAAGCCGCTCACATCATCCATCATGCCGGACAACATATCGAGGTCTATCATAGGTCGATTTCCGGAATGATGGCGGTGACGGTGAGGCGGCCGGGACGCAATTGACTGATCGTCACCGTCCCGTCCGATTTCGGATCGAATTCATTGAACTCGCTATCGAGCCCATCGACCAATATTTGTCCGGTGTAAGGCCGGTCCAACATCGGCACATCCGCCAACTGACCGAGCCGGACAAGCGGCACATCCTGCAATGGCCGGCCATTGGCGCTGATCGCCACCGACGTCGTGTCGACGACAAACAGGCGCACGCTATGCACGCGCGCCGGCCCCATCTTCACCGTGCCCGGCGCGATGTCGCGACGCGGCGGCAAGGTGATCACCAAGGGCGGCGACCACCGGCCGGCGGTGACATTCGTCGCCGGCACCGGCAAATCGACCGCGCCGCCACTGACGATGAACGGCCCGTAGATTTCCCGATCGGCCTCGATCCAGATTTCCTCGCCCTCGAAGTCCGCCAGCCCGGTGATGTGCCTTTGTGCCGGCGCGAACACCTGCGTTATGGCCTGGTCGAACAGCAGACCTTGCTCCATCCGTTCGACAAATTGCCGCGTCTGCCCGGCGACGGTGCGGCGGGCAATCCATGTCGTCTCCAATCGCCCATTGACGTTGACCGCTTCGAGCTGGCCGCGCGTCGTCATCCGCGCGAAAGCGATGATCTCCTGTTCCTGCAGCAAGGAGGCAATGACGCCCTGCCCGTCCTCTCGCACCATGAACAGCCTGTTGACATCCGTATCGCCGCGAAAGGTGCGAACCGACATATCGGTGATGTCGTCGATCAGCGATGATGCTGAAGTTGAAATAGGCTTCGAGAGATAATTCTGTTCGGACAGATCGAATTTGAAATCGAGCAGCGTGCCGCGCGCGCGGTGCATGTATTGGGACGAATTTCCAGACGCGACCGGGCGAACCAGATCGGAGGCGCCGTTGCGCGATGCCTCGACGATGACCGGCGTTTGCGTGCGCGCCAGCACGTTGCCTTGCAGCCAGTGTTCGGCCTCCGACGTGAAGAAGGTGAGCGCCCGCGTCTTGATGATATGCAGGATCGCCTCCGCGCCCTCCGTATCGATCGGAATAAGCATGGGCGCGGTGGCAGAACTCAACCGCGTGTCGAGCTGGTAGGGATCGCCCTCCTGTGAGGCCAGGACCGCGTTCGGCACACCTTTGAAGCCACCGAGCAACAAGCGCTGCTGGTAGAAAACGCCGCAGCGCGGCCAGCCGCGCGACGGCGACATGATCGGCTCCCCGCCGACGACACCCGCCACGGTGCGCGCGGCCGTCACGGCGGCATCGCCCTTGTTGATGCTCTTGCCGGCAACGGCCCATCCGTCCCCCTCATTGCCGGCGCCAGAGAAAGTAATTTTGTACCGCTTGAAATCAGCCGGGTCTTGAACCACAACGAGGCCCGGACTGACGCCCGGCAGCGCCTCGATCGCTGCTTTGATCTTAGGCGCCAACACCGCAGATGCGCCGGTGACATAAGTTGGATCGATTTGAATAGCGATCGTATCGCTGCCGTTGACCGTCAGAACGCAACTCGCGCCACCGGCCGGCATCGGGAACGACGGCGAAAGAGCAACATCGAAATTGAAGAATTGAATGGTCCACTCTGCCGGCGTCCCATTCGTATAGCTCGCGCCATAGTCGTAATCGGGAATGTTGCGCCAGATGACATCGCGCACGTTCCATTCCCATGCGGCGCCCTGATTGGAAATGATCTGCGGTGCCTGGTCGACGGAGAACAGAAGCATCGTATCGAGCTTCTGCGCGATGCCGACCCGGGCAATATGGTCGGGAACATAAGGCACAAAAATGCCGTCGATCCAGCCGGCTTGAACGATGACATCGACATTCAAGCCGGTCATCACGAAATCATAGCTCTCATCGATCGATTTTTTAAACGATCGAATGCGAACCGGCCCAACGGTGTTTTGCTCCGCGAAGAAACGCATCATAGCGAAACGGAAAACCGTGTTCGGCAGGTTTGATGTCACATAGACCCGGACGCCATAAATCCGCACATGCGATCCCGGCCGCAGCGGGAGCCGTCGCACGCGCAACGTGTCGTGGATCGCTTTATTGCCATAGATCTGCTGCCATCCCGCGTCTGTGAGAATATGCACCACGAGAGCGCCGAAAATGCCGGACGGCACCGGCGGCGCCTGCCATGTCGGCGGCGCTTGGCCGTCGATATTGGCGCCAAACGCGGAGATGTCGACGGCGCACACCGTGAGGTCAATATTGGTCAGCTCGAAAACGAGCGTGTCCGGCGCGCTGAAAGGGTTGGTGACGAGACTTGTCCCCGGATCGCCGTCAACGGCGTTCGCGGCTGTGCCGCCAGCCGGCGCCGACGCGGTAAACCCGGGGGATAGACTAAGCTCGATAAGGGGACGCCGCACATAGGAAATCATCCGCGTACCGTCGCGCAGCGTAAAGCCGCCCTGCGGCAGGTTCACGACATTCTCGAAACGCTGCGCGCCCTTGTCGTAGAGCTTAAGATCGTTGTTCTGCCATAGCAATTCGTCGAGTTCGCCAGCGGTAAACCGGACCTGCGGGCGACCGGGGCGAGCGGTCATGATTGACCTCGCGCGTCAACCAGCGGATTGCTCATCGGGATGCGGATCGGCCCCGATGCGAAACTGTCGGCATTGATCGCCGCGCCCAGCATGCCGCCACGCCGCTTCTCGCTCGGCGTGCCGTAGGCATTAAGTTGCAGGCGATCATACTGACTTGCATTGCCCGAAATCGGCATGATCAGTTCGGCAGACAACGCGGCGACGATCGCCGAATGAAAATATGGCGGCCACTCATCGGGATTGACCATGAAGCGCCCGAGTGCCCAGAGCTTTTCATAATCCGCGTAGACCTTGCCGCCCTCGATCGCGAAATGCCGCAACGGCCGATCTGGATTTCGCGGGTCGGTTAGAAAGCGTTGCGGATTGCTGAGGCGCTCGGTAGGAAGCCCAAACGCACATCGCCAGCCATTGGCGAGCAGCCCGTCCTCTTCCAGGGGCTCATCGAGCCGTTCCAGCTTTTTCGTAAGCTTGGTAAAGCTCCAGGGATATTCCGAGAAGATGCCGGGAACGACCCGCATGTAAACGGTCTTCACCTTGGCGACATTGGGCGCGTCGGCGACGAAGCTCGATATGGGCGTCGCGCCGAAAGCCATCAGCCCCTCGTTGGCAATATCGACCTCGGTCGTCATGGGTCACCCGTCGCTGGATGTGGAAAGGCGCCCGGCGGGAGGGAGGGAACCGCCGGACGCCGCTCTAACGCGGGAGCCTGAAATCCCGCGTCGAAGCTGTTAGCCGGCGGCCGTGGTCAGCAGCGCCACGGTGACGCCGCCTGCAGAGGAGGCCGTCACCTGATAGATTTTCGCTTTGAGCGTGCCGCCGATGCCCATCGACGCGATGATAATGTCGCCGGGCGCAAGTTCCTGCCAGGCAGCGTTGAAATAGCTCGCGCCTTCCACGGTGGCGGGCGTATCGTCGGTCAGGTAGCTGTTCTGGAAGCGAACGGAATTGGCACCATTGCCGATGCTGCCCATGCTCTGTTGACGACGCAGGTTGTTCTTGTTGAAGGCCATTGCAATCTCCTACTGGCCAATGCGTTGACCCGGCGGCACCGTGCCGCCGGGCGAATTCGATTAGTTGAGGGTGATCGCGCTGTTCGACGCGAAGCGGAACCGGATGATGCCTTCCGGCAGCAAAACGGCCGACGCCTGGGAGATGCGGCTGTTCATGTACCAGCCGGAATAGAGGTTTTCCCAGGTGACATTCATCTTGACTTCGTAGCCGTCGAACATGCCGACAGAGCTGCGATGCCACAGGAAGAAGTCATATTGGTTCGCGGTCGGCACCGGCGAATAGCTGTCCGGCCAACGGAACCAATTGACGCCGTTCCACAGCACGTGCTGCGTGTTGGTGTTGTAGGGCAGCTGCGCGTTGTGACCGCGCCAGTCGGCGTTGTTCACCTGCTTATAGGAGGTGAACTGCGCCCAAGCCTTCGATGGCAAGCCGCAATACCACTGATTGTCGAACGGCACTTCGGCGGACTGCAGCAACTGAATGCCGGTGAGCGCATCGATCAGCGTGAACGCGGTGGAACCGTCGCCCACGGTGGTGAGCGAGGCCGCATTCATGGCGTTGATCGGGATCAGATCGCAACGGCGACCCAGCGCCATGCCGGCGGTTTCCGAGATGACCGCCATTTCGTTGGCATTGATGCGCGCAAGGTCATCGTGCCAAACCCAATCGGCGGCTTGCCAGGACTGAAGCTGCGCCGAAATTTCGGAGCGGCTGGCGTTCATTTCGTGGCCACGGGCGCCGCGCTGCAGCGGCTTGGCCTCGGCGCGGCCGGCGATCTTCCATTTCACCGTATCCGCTTCGGCGCGAACCGGCGGCTGGAACATGCCGCGCAGAAGATGGCCCTTGTTCTGGAACTTATGAGTGACGGTGGGGAGCTGTTCGGTAACGAACCAGTTGATGGTTTCCTGGGACATGACGACTTCCTGAGAGAGAACGGGGAAAATCCGGTCTCGGTCGGAAGGCGTCGGGCTGGGCGGGTCGCGGCGTGCCGCAAGTGCGCTTGCCCCAACAGGTCCCTACGAGTTGGATGGCGCATGATCGCGCCATCCGAAGGGGGTCAAATGAGACGCCCCGTGATCAGGTCGGCAGGCCGTGCAAGGCCTTGCCCATGCGATACGTCTCTTCCTGGAAGGCCTTGTCGTAGGCCGCGTCATTGGGATCATTGCGCGGATCGTTGCGCCGCGCCTCCAAGACCTGCCTCGCGTCGCCCGCGGCCGCCGGTGCCACGCCGCCGGGCGTGAAGCCTTTCGATGTCGCGAACGCCTGCAGCGATTGCAGGGCCTTCATGCCGGCCGGCGTGTCGAGCAGTTCCTTCAGGGCCTCATCTTGCCCATCGCCGATGATCTTCTGATTTTTCAGACCGTCGACGAAGCTTTCGAGCCCCTGCATGACAGGCCGGATCGCTTCAAGCGTCTGCTTATCGTCCATGGCTTTCGCGGCGTCGCCCAAAAATTCACGGCGGGCCGCGCCGGCATCGAACGGCTTCTGCAGCGCGCCCTGATCGGCCAGCGTGTCATAGAGCCCACCGACGAATTCGCTGAACATTTTGGCCGGCACACCGGCTTTCAAAGCCGATGCCCGGGCCGCCGCATACACCGGGTCCTTGGCGAGATCGCTTACGAAGGGCGCAGCTTTCTCGCTGGGTTTATAGTCATAGCCCGCAACTTCCTTCGGCGCGGCGAAACGCTCGCCCATCTCGCGATTGGCATTACGTTGTTTGCCGAGTTCTTCGAAAACCTTCGTCGAGAAGTCGACCGGATTATCGGCCTTCAAGTGATCGGGCACACCATCCGGCATCGTCCAGGCCGGCGGATCAGCGGAAGTGGTGGACGACGGCGATCCCAACGGCCCGGAGTTATCGCCGCCGTCCGTTCCTGCCGCGCCCCCCTCGGGCGCGCGCAAGAAACTCTCGAAGAAGAAAAACCTAAGTGCTCGCATGTTTTTGCTCCGGGCTAGTCGAGGCCGGCGGTTTGCCACCCTCTGAAATCAATTTGCAGGCATAGGCGAACAGCGAGTTCTGCCCCTCGCGAAACGCGCCGACGACGGCGATCTGATCGGCAGGAATGCCAAGCTCGGTTGTGAAGGCGAAACGGCCGACCGTGACGGATTTGAGATGTTCAAGCACGAGGCGGAAGTCATCCGAGCTTTCGAATAACCGATGCGCGGCCATCGCCGCTTTCCGTCCCTCATCGCTCGCCGATGTGTCGGCCATCCGCTTTTGATCCGCCGGCAGCGGCGACACGGATTTGAAATCGGAACCCGTCAGTTCTTCGATCAGCGATTTCAACTGAGGATGAACGTTCACGCCGACATCTCCGCATTGGCTGGATCGCCGTTCGGCGCGGGCGGCGGCAAGGTCGATTGACGCTGCGCCTCCGCCGCCTGGGCGAGCGCCATCTGCACCAGCTCTTGAACCGTCTGATCGATTTCCTCGCGGGTGGACGGCCGCCGCACATGTTTGCTGGGGACGCCCATATCGGCCGCCATGTCCGCAAAAGTGGTATCCTCCGGCATCAGACGCTTGAGCTTGTCCGCGCCACCGAGCGACAGCACGATCTGCGCCCAATCGACGACACGCTTGACGCGCTGCATCTTGAACGCCTGCGCTAGCGGCGATGTCACTTCGATCTGCATCAACATGGGATGGCTGAAGCGCATCGGCAGCGCGCCCTTGCGCCACAGAATTTCCATCACGCGACGCACCACCGGCTGCGCGCATTCATGGATCAGCCGCCCCGCCGCCCCGGCATTGTCGCGAGACAGACGCTTGATGCGCTCGACGATCTCCGCCGCCGATCGCGGCGACTGCCCGTCCGGCGGCAATTGATCGTCGTTCATGCCGGCATGGATTTGCTGGCGCAGATCCTGCAGCACGATATGACCGATGTTGAAATTGCCCGGGATGTCGAGACGCGAGATGGACGGACCCAGCGCGCCGCCGTTGCGCGCGACCTTCCAGATTTCGCCGGGGCCGATGCGCGCATTGTCGGGATTGAACACGCCATCGTCGACCTGGGTGAAGATGCCGCCCAAGGCGAGCGCCGCCGCCATCAGCGACGCCTCCAAGGTCTTGTTCAAGGTCTTAGCCGTCGGCAGTTGCAACAAGGTCGGGCCGAAACCGTAAGCCTGGTTCGGCATGCGGAAGTAGCGCGGCACCACCCACGGACACTCGAAGCTTTCCTCGGTGTGGAAGAATTTCGAGCACTTCACCGTATAGGCGCGAAACTCCCAGATGCGCCGAGCCGAATTCCACACCACGTCCTGACATAGCTCGACTTCCGTGTCGGGATTGTTAGTCAACTGCACCACGAAATCGGCATCGAACTGGCCGCGCGGCCAGTTGTCCTTGATGTTGCGATAGGTCCACTTGCGCCGGAACGTCAGCAGGGTGAAGCGGCCATAAGGGCCGCTATCGAGCGCCACTTCCTCGATCGCCGCCGTGATGAAGCGCACTGGCTCGTAGTCATCGCCGTCGATGATCATCATGAAGCCGGTGGAGATGTTGGCATCGCCCAACATCTCGAAATTTTGAGCGTCCCATTCGCCATTCAGGAAAATGGGCTGCATCTGATCGGTGACGGTTTCGAGCTGGTAGCGGGCTTCCTCGCGATCGATGTTGAAGCCTTCAACCGCCGGCCCCGGCTGCAGGCTGAAAAACATCTCGCCCGACGGAAACAAATCTTGCTGCAGCCGGCCGGTGGAGCGCACCCACGATTGCGCCAGGGTGTTGTCGAAGACGCGCAGGTTCTGCGTGCCCGGTGCGTCCTTGGTGTAATCGGTCGACTTCCGATAGGGCGCCACATAGTCGTAGCAGGAGCGCACCACATCGCGCCATTCGTTGCGATCGGTCCAGATTTTATCCGATCGCTTCTTGTGCGCGGTAAAGGCTTGCGAGGGACCCGGCGCCTGGGCCGGTGGTTTTTCGTCAGCCATGGGCGGCCCCGTGCGCCTGCACGCGCGTAGCAATCGTCATGCCAGTCAATCCGTCATTCCGAGTGCGGTCAGGTAGAGGTCAAGGATTTCGGCTTCCTCGCGACGCCGATCAGGATCGAGGCGACGCATCGCGACGATCCGCTTGATGATTTTCACGTCGAAGCCCGTGCCCTTGGCCTCGGCATAGATTTCCTTCTTGTCGTCGTTCATCGAGCGGATTTCTTCCTCAATCCGCTCGATGCGTTCGATGAAGGCGCGAAGATGCTGGCCGCTGATGACGCTCGCATCCACGATCAACCTCCCAGCGTCGCGCCGGAGCTGTCGTCATAGGACAGCATGCGGCGGCCGCGTCGCGGCTTGTTGAGGTCCGCCGTCTCCATGTCCGTCTTGGCCTGCTCGCCGGCAACCTGGGCCATCATGCGGCCGGCATCCGATCGCTGTTCCAGCGTCTGCTGGATCATTTGGAGGCTGGCAGCCTTGTTTGATCCCCGGACAGCTCCTGCCATGGCAACACCCATTGTTCGGGCGCGCCCCCCATCGACCGAAAGCCGATCAGCCGCGCCATGCGCGCGCCCGACGGTGTAACCGTGAACGTGCGAATTTCGACCTGGGCATTTTGGCGGACGTTATCGAGGGTCCAATGAGCCAGCCGCAGCAATCCGGCCATGTGGCGACGCGCATCGTCGGCGAAGCAACACCACATCTCGTAGCGCGGCGGCTTGTCGAGTTCGTCGAGCGCACGCGGCAAGGGAAAGAGGCCCATGCAGGCCAACGCCTCGCCGGCACCGTCCCGCGCCGTCCAGGCCGCGCCCTTCTGCTGTATCCGCGCGACCCTGATCGGATTGTCGCCGGTTTCATGGCTCCGTTCGAGCATGGCCGCCAGCTCGAACAACCGCACGCCGCGTTCCACCCTCACAGTTGAAACCCGCCCTGCAGGCGCGTGGACCCGGGCGGCCGGCGTGGCCCTCCCGCCCCTGCCGAGCCGCGCGCCGCCTGGTCGATGGCGCCGACACGACCGACGAGCGCCATGCAGATGTACTGCAAGGCATCGTGAGGGTTGGAATGCTCGTTCTTCTCCGGCCGCGGGTGTTCGGCATTGGCGACAGTGCCATCAGGATTTTTGCGGAAACGATACATGCTCGAAAAGCCGTCGATCAGCATCGGGCACCGCGTCGGCGACACCTGCAGGCCATAGACGCCGGGCGCCGCCGGATACATCAGAAGATTGCGGACGGTTTCGATGCGCGGCTTGATTTCGTTCGTATAGGCCGGCAGCAGCGGCACGGCATCGTAGCCCGGGCGCTGCAGCGCCTTGCGAATGATGTCGATGGCGGTCTGTTCGCCACCCTCCTTATCGGCGCCATAGTCGTTCGACGGATCGTAGCAGCCGAGCGATATCGGGTTCTCCGCATAGCGATCGACCAAGGCGGCTTTCAGCAGCTCGAGGAAGTGCGTCAGGCCGGTGCGGCCGCCATAGATTTCCTCGAGCACGCGGATCTGCAGGTTCGGCGCCCGTTGCACGATGACGACCGCCGGATGCAGACCAGAGATATCAAGGCCGATGGCGATCGACGCGCCAGGGATCGGCTTGATCTCCTGCACCGCGATATGGTGCGAGATGTTGAATTCGGGATAGACCGGGAAGCCGGAGCGATCCCAGCCGACTTGTCCATGCACGAAGCGATGCACATCCCATTCCGGCAACGATGCCGCCAGCGTCTGATAATAGGTCTTCGTGAGGTTTTTCGTGTTCTCGGCCTGCGGCGACAAGCCCGACGGCTGCAGATAGATTTTATGGCCCGGCTTCGGATTTTTGATGAAACGCTCGACGATCCAATGCGACGGTGAGCCCGGCGGATTGAGCGCGCCGAACACGCACGGTTCGAGATCGATGCCGATGTCGTTGCGCGGTGGATAGCGCGTGGTGCGCTGAAGCATGAAGTTCAAGGCTTCTTCTTCGAGCAGATCGAACTCATCACCGAGCGCGAACGTGCCTTCCCAGCCGCGCATCACGTCTTCGATGCGCTTGTCGCCCAGCGCCTGGAACTGCATCGTGATTTCCATCTTGCGGCCGCGCGGCGTCCGAAAGCGCACGATGTGGACTGCCGGCCGGTCTGCGCCGCCTTCCCAATGCGAACCGGGATAATCTTTGGGGAACCAGTTTGCCCAGCTTGCCAAGGTCGTTTTGTAGAGCGTACGATAATCGGTGCGCACTACAGCGCCCTTGGCCCGGATCACACCATCACGCATCGGCGGCAGCGAAGCCGCATAGCGCAGCGCCTTGAAGAACGAGGCGTTGGTTTTTCCGGAACCGACGGGGCCCATGATCAGGCATGCCGGGTGCGCGAAGTCGTGGATGTAAGCATTCGCGACCGGGCCGGGTGGCACATAGTCGCTGATGCTGAATTGCGGTGTCTCCAAACCCCAGCCCTCACGTTGCGGTGGCGCGATCCCCGCACCCCCGCCCTTGCGGACTTTGCAACCGTTTCGGTCCGGTCAAATCAGCACCCGTGCTGGCGTCAGCACGAATACCCCGGGAGGGGGGTCGAATTTTTCGTTTTGGAAATGGCTAAGCTATAGGTCGGGGAAAAATCGAGGGGGCATGGGGGGCTCGCCGCCCTATGCGGTCAGGCCGCCTGCGGCGGAGGCCCGGAGCGCCGGCCCACTGATCCGTGGTCAGAGGCACGGCCAAGCTATTCGCCTTCGATATCAGGCGCTTGTCGCATTTCATCCGACGCCAGCCTATCCGACGCGGCGCGCGCGATGACGGTAAGTGTCTGTTTTTCCATCGCATCGATCATGTCGTCATCGATCGCGAGCGCGCCCTCGCGCCGCGTCGCCCGCAGGCTCTCGGCCGCCGCCTGCACGTCGCCGAACACGAGCACCGGCAAGCCGCTGCCATCGGTCTTGATCGCCGTCGGCATCTTGCTTTCCAGATATTCCAGCACCTTCTCGGCCACCTTGCGCCATTCGCTGAACGCTTCGAGCTTGTCGCATTCGAGCTGCCGCGCCAGGCCGTCGACGCCCATCGCCAGCACCTGCCCCATGGCGAGCAGCGGATGCGGCAGGCCCATTTTCAGATAGGTGTCGCGCATCGCCGTGGTGCGCTTGTTCGGCACGCCCTTGCGCGATCGCCGGCCCATGGTCGACGGCATGATGCGGAACGGCGCCGACGCCGCCAGTTGATCCTCATCGTCATCGAACGGCAGCACGTCCTGAGATTTTTCAGAACCCGCCTGTGCGCCCGCCGACACCCATAGATCGTCTTTTTCGCCCGTCATTTCAGCACTTTGCCTTACTTTAACGTGCCGCGCGGCGCGGCGGAAAGCGAGACGGCTGTCTCACCCGTGTCTCACCCACTGTCACAGGACAAATCTCTGTTTCCATGAGGAATTGATGCTTTTGAGACAGTGAGACACTAAGACAGCCCTCACACACGCGTGCGCGCGCATATGCGTATACGCGCGCGCGTCACGCGCGCGAGGCGTCTGTCTCACTGTCTCAATGGCGCTTTTCATCGATCTTTCCGCTAGTTAGGCGAGACAGCCAGGGCTGTTTCAGTGTCTCGCTTGGTGGCTCACTGTCTCACCCCGAACCCTCCGGGGCGGAAATGCAGAACCGGCCGCCACGCTGGCACGGCTGGCACAGGGTCAAATGAGCGCCGCCATTAGAATATTCCTGCCGGCCGGCCCGCGCCGTGCGCCGTAGGCCCTGGCAGGGCGCGGGCCGGCCGGCAGTCCACATAAATCAACCCCAAGGGGCCGGGGTGCGGGCTGACTGCGCAGAGAGGTCGGGATAAAGATGCTGGCTCCGGTGGGGACCGGAAAGCGATGAGGTATGGAGAAAATCGAGATCACCGCCACCGATCAGGCGGAGCGGACAGCGCAATGGCGCGATTACATGCTGGCGCTGATCGCGAGAATTGAGCGCAGGGCCTTCTCAGGCAAAACATGCATCCTGACGCCCGAGACGGCGCTGACGGCCACCAGAGGACTCAGGATCGCCGTTTATACCCCGACGCGGGAAGAGCTGGTGAACGCGGTGTTTTGCGGCTGCAAGCCGAAATGCGACACGCCCTGCACTACATGCCTCGGCCGCGCCAACCAGGTGATCAATCTCTATCAGGAACGATAGCCACGCTGCAGCGCCCGCCGCGAGACGAGCGGTGTCACGCCGAAGGCCGCTTCCTCGGCGATGATGCCCTCAACTAGCGGCGTGCGCTGATCGGGCTTGGTGATGACGGTCGATCCTATGCGCGTCACGCCCCCCCGGAGAGGCGCGGCCGAGCTGCGCGGCCGACCAGTCAAGCACGCTGTAATTCAGCAGTTCGCGCAGCTCCGGCGGCAGAGTGTCGAAATGGCGCATTTCCTCGATCGACGTGGCGTTGTCGCCCTCGCCGAACTGCGCGCCATTAGAGCCGGGCATTCGTCCATCTCCCCGCGCTACAGACGCTTCGGGCGGCCGTAATCATCATCCCCGGGCAGACGAATACCCTCTGCGCCATATTCGACAGCCTCTTCGATCGCGTCATCGAGCATCCGATGGACGACAGTGGTGCCGTCTTCCTCTTCGGCACGCAGCTGACGATAGATCGCTTCAGCAAATGCCCCCGCATCGACAATTTTAGGAAGCAACACACACCCCATCTTTTCGTCGAAACGCTCCAAAGCAGGCAAATGCTGAGCTGCATATTTAAGATCAGCTTTGTTCAACCTAATGCTAATTACCCCGCCTTTTGTTATTTTAACGGTGAGAGCCATCTCACTTTCTCCCCTGCATCCGACGCACCGCGTCATTGATGATCTTGCTGCGCTCGCGGTTGAGCGCAGCAAGGATTGCCTTCCGCTGCTCGATGATCTTCTCCATCGCCGCCAGCGAGGCCTGCTCGTCGACCGTCAGCCAATTGCGCCACGGCTGCGGCCGAGGCGGCACGTGCCAACCGTTCATTGTGGCGCGATGCTTTTTCGCATCTCGCAATAACCGCCACTTTCCCATGACCAACGAAAAGCGCCGCCAGTCCGAGAGCAAATCTCATCTCTGGCCACGCTTAGATAGTTGAGGATCAAGACCCCTAAAACCATGATCAGAAACATCAGAACATGCTTGGTATTGTCCGCCATATTGACCTCCTACAGCTTCTCGAACGCATCGAGACGGATGAGCGCGCAGCGCAACTGCACGCCTGAAATGCGCACGCGGTTCAGCGCCGGATCGGTGCAGATCACGCTCGACGGCCCTTGCCGCAGCGCCGATTTCCACACCGATGCGCCGGGCACGCCGGCCCACTCGGTTTCTCGAAACAGCTTGAACAGCAGCGGGCTTTCGTTCGGCACCGCCAGCGCATAGCCCGGCCCGATCTCGCCCGGCACCAAGAGGCCAAGGCCAATCTGCTTCAGATCGGTGCGCACCTTCCGCAAATCCTCGGCATAGCTCTGCTCGCCCTGCTCTTTCAGCCAGTCGATCAGATCGCCGACCGTGTGCTGGCGGCCGCCGCGCCACGCTTCCACCTGGCCGGTGAGGATGTGGATGACGCATTTGCGCCAATTGTCGCTGGCTTCCTCATATTCAAGCATGGTGTTGGGCGCGAGCCATTCGCCCCAGCGATTGATATCGTCGACCATAGGCACGCCCAGCTCGTCGGCCTTTTGTGCGCCCAGCGCCAGGTCAGCGCAGGCCAGGAGCGTGCCGAGCGTGTCTTGCGCGCGGCCGTCGTGCCCAGCCTCACGCAACACGGTGCGATAGGCATCGAACGCGCTGTCAAAGCGCGGCCATTCATCCATCAGCCGGCGCAGCAGCATCGGCCCCCAGGTGTCGGCATCGACCACCGGCGCTTTCTCGGCCGATTGTTCCACCGTGCGCCGATGCACGCGCAAGATCGCCATGCGGCTGACATCCTGCGGCTTCAAGGGCGGCGGATTGATCGACGAGAAGAAGAACGACGATTGCGCGCGAAACTGCGACGCCACATGATCCGATCCGCCGCGAAACCGCTGGCCGCCCGATGCCGCAAGCCGCGCCAGATGGATCACCGCCATGGCCTTGCGGTTGTCGACATCGGCCTCAAGCTCGTCGACCGACACCGGCAGACTGTCCTGTTTCACCGTCTGGAAAATGCCGGCTTCCGTCGTGTCCTCGGCGCGCAGCAAAGCGCCACCCAAAATGCCTTTCACCAGATCCTGCAGCGTCGATTTGCCGACGGCCTTATCGCCGACCGCGAACACCGTCGGCCGCCATTTCAGCGCACCGCCCAGGATGGCGGAGGCGATCCAGCCGAGCATCAACACCGGATCGACCTCCGGCCGCGTCCAGTTCCACGAGCGCAGCAGTTTCAGGATATCGCCGGCCGGATTGATCTTGTCGCTCACCGGCTCTGACCATGGCGTCATGATCGCCGGCCGTGCCTGATAGAGCGTCGACGAGACGAAGCCCGTCGGTTGTTCCTCGAAATTGCCTTTGCGGTCGCGCTTATCGGTGCGCCACAGCGCATCGCCCGAATGCCAGATCAATTCGCCATTCTGGCCGCGCCACGCGCCACGCCCGCGCACGCGATCGACGGCGGAGAACAGGCCACGAATGGCCGCCTGGGTGTAGAAGGCGCGGCGCACCATTTCGGCGCGCCAGCCGTCGATACCGCCGCCCTTGGCGAAGCGCGGCCATGCCCAATAGAGATAATCCTGATGCTGGCCGAACACGCTTTCGATCCAGCCCTGCCCGATCTTGCCGGGCTCGCCGGCCCGCAACTGCCCGAGCGCGTCGACCACATAGAGAATGTCGCCATCCATACCCAACGCCTGCACTGGGCAATCCGGCGGCATGCCATAGCGATCGGCTTTCCACTGGCCAGCCTCGACAGCAACACTTTGGCCATCGATCGTGAACGTGCGCGGCGCGCCAATCGTCGTGACGACCGGCGCGCTGCGGGCGGCCTTCTTGCGGCGCGGTTCGGCGGCCGTAATGGCCGCGCGAACGCCCTCGATATCCGGCTCGAACGGCCGTTCTTGTCCCTGTGCCACGGTGTCGGATCGCGCTCGCTCTTATTTCCGGCGCGATGGCGTGGGCGTCTTCGGCGGCCGCTTGCCCGTTTTTTTCGGGATCACCTTTTCCGTCTGCACGGGTGCGGGCGTGCCGGTGATGAAAGGCGCTGGCGGCGGATCGACATCATCGCCGACCTGAATGTAAGGCGCGTCCTTCTTCGGGGCCGCCCCGTGGTTCTTGATATAGGGTTCCGGCATTTCGACATCGGCGCCAGTTTTGACGTTTGACATGACAGGTCTCCTGAAAGGGGAAATACGCAACGCGCGACGCAACCAATCGATCAGCGCGGGTGGCGCATTCAGTCCTGCGGCTTGGAGACCATGGCGGAGCCCGTGAGCTTTTCGCCATCGACATCGGCCGAAACCGAGACCTGTTCATGCGGCGGCAAATGTGGCGCGGGGGACATCGGCCGTCTCCAGCTCATCGGCACGCCGCCGCTTTCCGACGGAAAGCCCATGCGTGAGGCATAGGCGGCGCGCTGATCAGGCGGCAGATCGGCGATTTCACCCGGCGATAACTGCTGGCGCATCGCGTCAACCTCATCGGCGCTATAGGGCGGCGCGGCGGGCTCTGGCTCCTGCGGCTCCGGCGCTGTCGGCCGCGTGACGACAACCTGTTTGCTGGAAACAGCACGCGACCGCCCCTTGCGGTTGAACGCATCGTCCTCATCGGCATAGAGGCGAGCGCCGACACCGTCGGATTGCTCGAAAATCGTATCGCGCAAGCTGACGCGCGGGCGCTTCGGCATGACAGTGTCATGATCCACCAGCGGCCGCGAAACGCTTTCGCGAGCCGCATTGATGAGCAGCCCGAATGCCAACCACCATCGCTGTTCAAGCGGCGAACAACGATACCATTGGAGCGGCTTGACCAGGCCAGCCATGGCAGCCCTCTGTCGGATCAAGTCCGGCGGCGAACTGGAAGCATCCCACACAAATGCCGCCAGATCGGCGAAAAGGTCTTCGTCGCCTTTTTGCGAAACATCCGCTGGCAGCTCGCAAATCATATCCGCAAAGGATTGGGCCACGACGCCGAGGGTCTTAAAATCAGGCGCACTCATGCTTTTCTCCGCAGTTGATCGTTGAAATCCTTGCCGACCTTGGCGCTGGCGATGCCGATCGGCAGGCCGTGTTTTTCAATTTTTTCGATGGCGCGATCGAAGGAGGCCACCGCCTGCGGCTTGGCCCAATCGTTATCGCGGCCGATGATGTAGCTGTCGACGCAGGCGAGCTGCGGCAGGTTGCCGAGATTGCCCAGCGATCCCGCTGCCCAGCAGCGCAGATCGGGCCGCGCCAGGCCCGCCGTATAGGCATCCTCCGCGCCTTCACCGACGAACAGCGGCCCGCGTACGCCCTGTGCCGCAGCCTCTTCCGGCGTCAGCCCGCTTTCGCCGCGCGTCAGGCGCATCACGCCGCCTCTGATATCACCGATCATCAGGCGCGGTTTCACGTTCACGCCAATGCCGCTGCCATCGTTGAGCGGCATGCCTTCCAGATCGGCCTTGTCATCACCGCGCACGCTGATCCACGTGACATGCACGCCACCGAATGCGCCGGCCGGATCGACCACTTTGATGACCATGGCCGGCCCGGAATGTTTCACGTGAAAATGCGCAGCCGCCGGATGGAAGCGCAGCGAATATTCCTTATGCGGGATAGCCGACAGATCGACGCCGCGATGCCACATGTAGCTTTCGACATAGGTGCGGGTCGGCGAAACGGCCTCCGTCCACAGATTGATGGCGAGCTGGCGCTTGAATTCGGCGATCCGCACCGCCTCTTTCTCGGCTTTAAGCTGCGCGGCTTTCGCGTGCTGCCGCATCTCCGCCAGCCGATCGCTCGACATGCGTTCGATGCCGAGCCAGTCTTTAGCCCACTGGATCGCCTCGATACGCTGTTCGCGCGTCGGCGGCATGCGACATTTGAAGCGCACATAGGCTATAAAGTCGATTGCGTCACCGCGACAGTCGACCTCCGCATATTCGACGAAACCGCCCGCTTTTGGACCGCTGATATAAACCGTGAACGAGCCCGGTTTGCGATCAGGCCGCGTCGGGTTCCTCGGCTTATAAAGCCCGCCGACCACATGGCCGCCGGGCGCCAAGGTGCGCGCCAACGATGCAGCGCGATCCTGTAGCATGCTCTTGATGTCGGCGACGGGAACGCGATCGTTCACGCGAGATGCACCGGCTTAGCGAACTTTTTCGAGAGTTTTTGCTCATAGCCGTCGACCTCTCGCTGCATGCCAGCAACCAAAGCCTCGACATATTCTTCCTCGGTAAAAATCCCTTTCGCGATCAAAAGCCCGGCTAACGCCCCCTGATCGGCCATCGCCGCATTCACGCCGACGCGGAGATGCTTGGGCTCTCGATCGGACGTGTCAGGATCGAAGGCGACGCCCGTTTGCATGGCGTGCAGCAGGCGCAAATATTCCTCGCGCAGTTCTTTCACCCGGTCCAGCATGCTAGTTCTCCGTTGCAATGTTCTCCGCCGCCGCCCGCCCTTCCGGGCTCAAGATGATCTCGCCCTGCGCCTCGCCAAGATCGAGGAATTGCGCGCGGTTCAATTCCGCCACGGCCTCGCCGGCATGCAGCGGCGCGTCGTCGCCGCCATCGCTGCGCGTGTAGAGAAACACCTGCCGGCGCGTGCCGTCGGTCGCCCAACGCGGCTTGTTCGACAGGAAAATCGGGCCTTTCAGCATGTCGAGCAGCAGCGCCCGCGCTTCGCCGGAGAGCGTCATGACAATATCCCCTTGATGAAATCCCACGTGCCGCCGATCAACATGGACAGCAGCGCCCAAACGACGCCCGACGCCGCGCAGGCGACGACAACGAACAGGGTGACAAGCCAGCCGTCGGTCATGACGTCAGCCTGTCGTAGGCACTCAGCCACTCGGAAAGCGCCCAAAAGCAGAAGGTGGCGACGGCGACGAACAGTGCCAGGCCATAGAAGGCGAGGCCGGTAAGACCATTCGCCACCAACTCACGAAGCACAGCGCCACCCAATGCCAGGACAAGGCTGCCGTAAAACCCTGCCACGATGAGCCAAAACGCGGCGACCACCGCGCGCGAGAAACGGAACATCTTCATTCCACCCTCCCCGAAATCAGCCGCGAGACGCGTTCGACGAGCGCATCGATCGCGGGATCGTCGCGCAGGTCTTCCACCCGCTTGAGGCATTCGCTGACGGCCTGTTTGGTCATGCCGGCGGCTTCGGCGACACGGCGCCCGGGCACGCCCAGCTCGACATGGGTGCAATAGACCGCCAGCGCGCGCACCCGCGCAGCCGCCAGCCATGCCGGGTCCGACACTTTCGAGAGCGACGGCTGCGAGGCCGCCACCGCTTCCGGATCAAGCCCCTGCTCGCGCGCGATCAGGGCGAGGAAGCCGCGATAGGTGCCCACCAGCAGGGATTTAGGCGCCGCAGCCTGCCTATCCCCCTTCCGGGCGACTTTGATTGCATCTTGCAAACGCCAGAGCGTGGCTGGCCGGGGCCGCGCCCGACCCGTGGCAATGCGCCAATAGGTTGTGATCGGAACGCCCGCAAACTTGCAAACGGCCCGCACAGACAGATTGTTAGCGACGCGCTCTTGGTCGATCGATTGAAAATTTAGCAAGGTACAACCCTGACGTGCCAAATCACTTTGCAACATTGGACTTGCAATATTGCAATTCGTCAAGGATGATGATGTTGCCGCCTTTCAAGCTGCGGTGCTTATCCACGGTGTGCATTGTGTTGCGTATGATTGACACCCGGGATCAACAGCGCGCGTGGCTGAACGCGGTGCTGGCGAGGACTGGACTGAATGCGACCCAGCTCGCATCCAAGTCCGGCCTCGCCATTACGACGCTGACCCGCTTCCTAAACAATCCACAGCACAGTTCCGCCCTTTCGATGCGGACGATCTCCGCCATCGAGCGGGAAACCGGCATACGATACGGCGAGAACGGTCCGCCGGCCGGGTTTCGAGAGACAGAAGCCGAGCCATTCACGCCCGGCGAGCAGGACCCAGTGGCCGCCGTTGTCGACCATTTACGGACCATCGCGAACGGGATGGACCCCTGGGTGATGAAGTCGCGAGCCCTTGAAAGCGCAGGCATTCAGCCCGGCGACATCCTCTTAGTGAACCTCAATCGCCAACCGGCGGCAGGCGATATCGTTTGCGCCCAAGTCTATGATTGGACACGCGGAAAGGCCGAAACAGTCTTTCGCATTTGGGAGCCGCCCTATCTGGTCGCGGCGACCATGGAGCCGAAACTCCGCCGGCCCATGATCGTCGATAACGAGCACATCTTGATCAAGGGCGTGATGGAATTTTCCATGCGGCCAAGGCTCGGCCGAACCGCTGCCGCCGCATGATGGAGCGCTACCGGCGCTGGATCGAGGGCGCAATCCGTCTCACGGTCTTCATAGCCGTCGGCATCGGTTTCAATTACCTAGGGCTTGACCGATCGATAGCCTTTGGTTTGGGATCAATTTTCAAAGCTGTGATCCTACTTGCCCTGTTCGGCGCTCTCCTATGGGTCCTTTTTACCGACTACTTCGACGAGTGGAGCTGGTCCCAAAAGCTGACCGCCATCATCGCGGCCGCCCTCGGCCTGTGGATATTAGCTTCTCCCATTATCAAACCGTACGATTTTGCACGTGGCTTAGAGCACGAAGAAACCGACTAGCATTTTTGCTATTGTCATTGGACTTGCAATATTGCAAATTCTGCAAATCAGCACCGACGCTGATTTGGAGGACGCAATATGCAGGACCCCAGCTCGCCAGCGGCGAACGACGACGCTCTCATTGGACAATGCACTAGTACACGCGCGGCGGAGGCCGACCCCGCCGCGCTGACACCCGAGGAAGCCCTTAAGGCGCTCGAGCAGCAAATCCTTGAAGATCTGAACCGCGACAAGGATCGGAACGATTTGCCCGGCGTCGCCGCGCGTTACGGCCTGCAGGTGCAAGTGCCGTTCGTCGAATGGATGACCAACGAAGTCCACGACCGCAACAGCACGCCGGCCGACGTGCTGAACACCGCCGTCAATGGCCTCGTCTCGATGATCGACGCGCTGGCCTCGAAACATTCCGATCCGATTTACGCGCAACAGATGATCATCGGGCGCATCGGCCAGCTGACGAAGGCGCGCAACCGGCAGCGCATCGCCGTGGCGCGCAAGCACATCATCATGCCGGGGGCGTGACATGGATCAGCAGCCCCCCGCCTGCCTCACGGCAGAAGAAACCGCGCGCGAGCTGCAACTGTCGCCGGATTATTTCCGGCGCAGGGTCGGCACGCTGATCAAGGAACACGGCTTCCCGCGCCAACTGCCGGGCCTCGGCCTGCGCTGGTCGCGTGCGCAAGTGTTGAGCTGGTGCGCCGGCCATGCCGAGAGCGATCGGCTTCCGATGCCGCCGCATTTTCCCGGCGCCGCCAATGTCACCCTGATCGAAGAAGCGCGCGGCCGCCTCGCCGATCGCTATGCGGGAGGCGGACGATGAGCGTCGAGAAAATTAAACGCGGTGCGATCGGCACCTATCGGACCGATGTTGGAACCGTCATCAGCGGCATCGTCCGCTCGATCCATCGCGACGACACGATCACTGTCGAAGCACGTTTCGAAATCGTCAAAGGCCAACGGAACGGTTGCTACATCGGCCATCGATATCGAATGCCGGTTTCCCGCTTCGCTATTCCGAAGGTTCCCCAATGAGCACGAAACTCAAAGCCCTCGGCTATCGCCAACCCGACGCCTTCGATTTCGATATCCTGCGCGTCGCCAAGGAGCATTGCCTGCGGCCGTTCAAGCGCGGCTGGGCCACGGCCTACAATGAACGCCACTTCCCCGCCGATCGCCTCAATGCGCTCGTGCGCATGGGCCTCGGCGCTTTCGATGCCGATGAGGTCGGACAGATTTTCATCGTCACCCATGAAGGCCGCGCCGCGTTGAAACAGGAAGCGCTCAATCAGCGCGCCCATGACGACACGATCACGCGGATGTTCGGCGACGAAGGCGTCACCGATTGGTTCAGGCAGTTCCTATGACCGCGCCCGCCTCGATCGACGACGAGCGCAAGACGCTGCAGGCGCTGCGCGATGCGATGGAGAAGGAAGGCCAGCGGCTCGATCGCGCCATCGTCAAACTCGCCAAGGGCATGTCGGTGATGACCGAGCTGCTCGAAGACATGCCCGACGGTGAAGCCGTCGCGCGCGTTAAATCCGCGCAAAGCCGCTGCGCCGATGCCGTCTGCGATGTGCTGCAGGCCGGTCAACACATGCGGTCGCACGTCAGCACGCATTTCATTTTTCTGGAATTTAAGGAGGGGTTTTGATGATCGTGAAAATAGACGTTTCAGCGGAAAAGCTCGCCGATCTGTTCACGAGCGCAATAGAAGGTGGCGACCCGGTGACCACCGCCGCCCGTGGCGGCTGGTGTGACGGAATATACTGGAAGCGGCGCAAGAGCAGCGGCGATATCTGGTACTGCGAACCCAGCAATTTTGCGAACGGATTCCTGATCGACATCGTTGAGGTCGATGACGAACGCACGGGCCACATAACAACCCATCGGATACATCAGGGCCACGTCGCCACCGGCCTTAAATTGATGGCGGAGAAATTTCCTCACCAGTTCGGCCAGATCATGCAGGACAACATCGACGCCCCTTGTGCCGATATCTTCCTGCAGTGCTGTCTTTTCGGCGCGGAGAAGTACGCATGAGCAGCAACCCCATGCAGAAGTACGCGCCCACGCTGCGCAGCGCCAGCCAGTCGCTTGACGACACCCTGCCGGTGAACCTCTCCCACATCATCGTCATCGGCGCCTATGATCAGAGCGACACGTTTCAATCGGCCTGTCATGGCAACGCCAGTCTCAGCGCGCTCTATGAATTCAGTCTGTCGATGCTGCGCAACGCCGCCAGCGCGGCCGAAAAGCATATGGCCGACTGCACCTGCGGCGAAGCGCGGCTGATCCTGCGCGGCGCCCAAGCGGCCATTGCAGCCATGCAGCAAAGCGCCGACGCGCCCGAAGCCACCCAATAAAACGCCTGATCCGCCCGTGGCTTGCGCGCCTTATCAACGGGCGCGTTTGACAGCCACGGGCGATCCAGCCCACCTATAGGGGTTCCCCATGCCAGCGTCCTGCCCGGAGACCGCTGTGAAAATCGAGGTCCATATTCCCTATGTCGTCTGGCGTGACGGCCGGCCGCGCTTCGAGCCCGGCCCCGCCATGCGCGCGCTCGGCTTCAAGGGCGTCGACCTACGCCATGGCCCGCAAGATGCGCGCGGCCGCCTCACGGGCGCCTGGTTCACCCTCGACGAGTGCAAGGCGTTCGCCGAACGGCGCTTGAAGGAAGTCGACGACGCGCGCACCAGGGTTGCGCGCGGCAAATCGCCCAAGGCTATCGTCGCCAAGGCACAACGGCAGGCCCCGCTCTACTCCGTCGCCGATATGTTTGGCGAGTTGTGGACCGAACAGCGCTTCAATGTGCCACGCGATCAAGGCGGCCTCTCGCCGCGCACGATCAGCGACTATCAGGACAACGCCAAAATTCTGCAGGCGTTCGACCCGGAGCTGTTCGCCAGCCCGGCGGAGGCGATCACGCCCGGCATCGTGCGCGGCCTGCATCAGGCCCTGTGGGAGGATCGCGGGCTGACGATGGCCGGCCGCATCATCAGCGTGTTGTCGGTCGCCTATACCCATTCGATCAGCTTCGAGAAGCCGGCGCGGCGGCCGCTGCGCTTCAATCCCTGTCTCAAGCTCGATTTGCAGAAGCCCGCCCCGCGGCTGCGCGTCGCCCTGCCGAAGGAAGTCGCGGCGCTGATGCAGGCCGCCGACGAGATTGAGCCGGAAGTCGGCGACGCCTATATGCTCGGCCTCTACACGGCGCAGCGTCTGGGCGACGTGCTGCACCTTGCCGAACAGTGGATCGGCGAGAAAGAGGACAAGCTGCGCTTTCTGCAGAGCAAGACCGGCGCCCGGGTGCGCGTGCGCGCCACGCCGCAATTGCGCGATCGGCTTATCCAGGCCAAGGCTCGGCGCGAGGCCACGCTGGTCCGCCTGCGGGCGCAATTGAAGCCCGGCCAGAACTATCTGCCGGAGCCAAAGACCATCGTCATAGATCCCCGCAACGGCGAGCCCTACAGCATCCGCTGGTTCAACGACCGCCATCGCGCCGTCCGCGCCCGCGCGGCCGAAATTTGCCCGTCCGTGGCCGACTTCCTGTTTCTGGACTGGCGTGACACCTCGATCACCCGCATGGCCCTGGCGGGCAGCACATTGGCCGAGATCGCCGGTGTCAGCGGCCACTCCCTGCAGTCGATCCACCAGATCATGAAACATTATCTGGAAATCGGCGAAGCCCATGCCGACGCGGCGATCGACAAGCTGGTCGCCTGGATGGAGAGAGAGGGGATCGCGGTATGAGCCCCTCTGGATTGAGAACACAAGTCGGACATCCGACGTATCCGACGCGTCGGATGGATCGGATGTTCTCTAAGCGTTCAGGGTCTCTATGCACCAACCTATTGAAATCGTTGGTGAGCGCGCTGGGACTCGAACCCAGGACCTCCTGATTAAAAGTCAGATGCTCTACCGGCTGAGCTACGCGCTCCCGTGGCCAAAGGCCGAGGCGGGGCCTCGAATGAACGAGGCGGGGCCTGAGTATCCGCCGGGGCCCCTGGGGTCAATAGCCTGAGGTGCCCCATCCCCGTTTCAGGCAGGTAAATTCAGGACCTCTTGATTAAAAGTCAGATGCGCTCAGGCATATTCGACATAGGCCAGAAAGCCGCAGAAAATGATCGCCGAAATGACGGTGGTCCAAAGCGCCTTGATCAGCAGGCGGGGCGCCACCGGGGCGCCGGGGTCGGTTCCGGCGACCATATCGCCCTGCTCGTGCTGGGAACGCACGCCAAAGGGCAGTACGGCAAACAGAACCGTCCACCAGATGGTGATGAAGAGCGCGATTGAGAGCGGTATCGACATAACGGGCTTTCGTGTCCTTCTTTCTTGACCTTAACTGTTTAGACCTGGGGGCGCGGCGGCCGCCACCGGCCCGGCCTTGCCCCCCGAATAGCGCGACAGATTGCTTTCCAGCCGGCGCACCATCAGGCGGACCAGATAAAGGCCGAATTGCGGATTCTGGAAATAATGCTGCTCAAAATCGCGATAGGCCATGCGGTAAGCCCGTACCGGCCCCATGGCCCGGGCTCCGGACAGGCGGCGGTTACCCACCGAGAACAGGCCCATTTCGCCAATCATGGCGCCGGGGCCGATGATAATGCCCAGTTCCGGCAGATTGAGCTGGCCTTCGGCGACCACATAGACCGCATCGGCCTCGTCGCCCTTGTTGAACAGGGTTTCACCGGCCTCGAACGAGACCGCCTGCATATGCGGTGTGAGCCAATCGAAATTCAGCTCCTCGCGATTGGCCTTTTCGGCATCGGCGATCAGCTTGCGCATTTCCTGCAGGCGCCACAGGTTGAGGAGCAGGATCAGCACATTAGCGCCAAGAGGCAGCCAGTTCCGCTCCCAGGCGAAATAGACGATCGCGAACAGGCTGGCGGCCACCATCAGCCAGCGCAACGGCATGATCGTCTTCGGCCAGAACGCCGCGACGGCGAGTGCCGTACCGGCCCAACCGCATGCCACAGCCACACTATCCATGTCCGCCCCTCGCTGACTTCAAGCCAAGAGGTGACACGACCTGGCCGGCGCATCAAGGCGGCGGGTTGTCCCGCTAAACCTGCTCGATCTCGACCAGGGTGCCGCAGAAGTCCTTGGGATGCAGGAAGAGCACCGGCTTGCCGTGGGCGCCGATCTTGGGCTCGCCATCCCCCAGCACGCGGGCGCCCGCCGCCTTCAAGCGGTCGCGGGCCGCGAGAATGTCATCCACCTCGTAGCAGACGTGATGCATGCCCCCGGATGGATTGTTCTCAAGAAATTTGGCGATGGGCGACGACGCGCCGAGCGGCTCAAGCAATTCGATCTTGGTATTCGGCAGTTCGACGAAGACGACCGTGACGCCATGTTCCGGCAAAGCTTGCGGCTCCGACACCTTGGCGCCGAGCGTGTCGCGATAGGTCCGCGCGGCGGCTGTGAGATCGGGCACCGCGATGGCGACATGGTTGAGCCGTCCGATCACCTACACCTCCATCACCAGCACATGCACCGTCGGCCGTTTGCCCCAGACCGCGCGTACGGCGCTGCGTACGGCCCGTTCCACCGCCGACTCCACCGCATCGGGATCGCGCCGGCGCGCACGCGGCAGGCCCTCCAAAACTTCGAACACCGCTTTGTCGATGATCGCATCCATGGCGCGGCCATCGCGCGTGCGCTGGGGAATGCCCGAGATCACCACATCGGGATCACCAGCCAGTTCGCCCTTGGCCGTCATGGCCACACCGACCGAAATAATGCCGGCGAAGGAGAGACCGCGACGTTCGCGCAGCGCCTCGTCATCCGAGGGGACGATCAGATCGCCGTCGGTATAGAGACGGCCGTGATCGACCTGATCGATGATACCGGCAACGCCTGGTGCCAGATGAACGAGATCGCCATTGTTGACGACGAGCGTTTCGGCGACGCCCTGCGCGCGGGCAAAGCGCGCGTGTTCGCTCAGATGCAAGGCCTCGCCATGAGCCGGAATAGCGATGCGGGGGCGGATCCATTCGTAAAGATGTTTCACTTCGCTGCGGCGCGGATGGCCGGAGACGTGGACGAGATCGGTACGGTCGGTGATGACCTCGATGCCCTGGCGCACCAGGCCGTTGATAATGTCGTTGATGGCGCGCTCGTTGCCAGGGATCGGCCGCGACGAAAAGATGACGCGATCGCCGGACGCCAGATGCACCTGCGGATGATCGTCGTTGGCGATGCGGGCCATGGCCGCCCTGCCCTCGCCCTGGCTGCCGGTCGCCATGATGACGATCTTGTTGCGCGGCAGATTGGCAAAGCTCTCGGCCGGCAGGAAATCCGGCACACCATCGAGATAGCCGCATTCGCGCGCCACTTCCGACACCCGGTCCATGGCACGCCCGGCGACGACCACATGGCGCCCGGCCCGCGCGGCGGCCAGTGCCACGGCACGCATGCGCGCAACATTGGAGGCAAAGGTCGTCACCAAAACGCGGTTCGGCGCGTCGGCGATGAGGTTTTCAAGATTGGCGGCGACATCGGCTTCGGACGGGCTTTCGCCGTCGCGCAGGATGTTGGTGGAATCGCTGATCAGCGCCAGCACGCCTTCATCGCCGATGGCGCGCAGGCGTGCTTCGTCGGTCGCCCAACCAGCGACCGGGGTGGGATCGATCTTCCAGTCGCCCGAATGCAGAACCGTGCCGAGCGGTGTGCGGATGGCGAGCGCGGTGCTCTCGGGAATCGAATGGGCGACGGGAATCATCTCGACCGTGAAGGGCGCGAGATCGATGCGCTCGCCAGGAGCAACGATGTGGATCGGCACTTTTGGCGCGCCGTCTTCTCCCAGCCGACGCACTTCGAGCAGGCCGGCGGCAAAGCGCGTGGCGTAGAGCGGGCAGCCGATGCGAGGCCACAGGCGCGCCACCGCGCCGATATGATCCTCGTGGGCATGGGTGATGACCAGACCGACCAGATCCTTGCGGTTCCGTTCGATGAAGGCGAGGTCCGGCAAGATGAGATCGATGCCCGGCAACTCTGGGCCGGCGAAGGCGACGCCGAGATCGACCATCAGCCATTTGCGCCGCCCCTTGGGGCCAAAGCCGTAGAGCGCTGCATTCATGCCGATCTCGCCAAGGCCGCCAAGCGGGGCGAAAACCAGATCGGTGTTGCTGTCGGTCATCTGCCGGGCGCTCCTATGGCTGTCCGTTTACATGTGGCGGCCGATTGACCGATCCCAGGAATACATCGCCCGCGTCGATTGTCACGCGCCCATCCGGCTTATCGAGAATAAGACGGCCGGCCGCATCCATATCGGCGAAGCGGCCTTCGTGCATTTGCCCACCGAGATTGACCCGCACGGGACCGCCAAAGCCCGCGGCCCGTTCGAGCCAGGCTGCACGGATGAAGGCAAACCCCTCCCCCGCCGCCCACACATCGAGCCAGCGCGCGAAGGTGATCGCAAAGGCCTGGAGAAGCATGGAGGGCGCCACTTCGAGGCCCAATGCTTTCAGATCGGTAGCGGCATAGGCAAGGCCGTCGGGATGGTTGACGCAATTGACGCCGCAACCAAGCACGCAAGCAAATCGCCGATCGGGCAAGGACGAGCCTTCGAGCAGAATGCCGGCGAGCTTCGCCTGGCCGACGAGAAGGTCGTTTGGCCATTTCAGAGCGAATTTAATGTCGGGCGCGAAGTCGCGCAGCGCATCGACGAGCGCGACACCGGCAACGAAACCAAGCTGCGGCGCCTTGGCTGGAACCGAAGGATCGATCAGCAGCAGGCTGGCGTAGAGATTGCCCGACGGCGAGGTCCAGGGCCGATTGTGACGGCCGCGGCCGGACGTCTGCACATCGGCCGAGAGCCAAAGGTGGCCGGCATCGCCGCTGCGTGCCCGCGCCATCGCCGCATCATTCGTCGAAGCGATTTCGGAGAAATGTTCGAAACGGAATGCGGCGATGGACAATGATGAGCTTTAGATCAGAACAGGGATTTGGCGGCGAGGCTCGCGGCATTCACCAACGGCGCCGGATAGACCCAGAAGAGGACAACGAACAGGCCGCCGAGCGCCACGATGGCGCTGACTTCCCAGTTGGCTTTTTCGAAGGGCTGCGCCGGCTCGTCGAGATACATGATCTTGATGACGCGCAGATAGTAGAACGCCGAAACGACGCTGGCGAGCATGCCGATGACAGCGAGCCAGTAGAGATTCGCCTTGATGGCGGCCAGGAAGACGTACCATTTGGCGAAGAAGCCCGCGAGCGGCGGAATGCCGGCCAGCGAGAACATCATCATCGCCATCACGAAGGCCATGAACTTGTGATTGCGCGACAAGCCCGCGAGATCACCGATGTTCTCGACATAGGTGTTGCCGACCCGCATCGACAGGATGACGGCGAAAGTGCCGAGCGTCATGGCGAGATAGATCGCCATATAAACCAGCACGCCGAACACGCCCTGCTCCGTACCGGCGGCGAGGCCAACCAGTGCGAAGCCCATGTGACCGATCGACGAATAGGCCATAAGTCGCTTGATGTTGGTCTGGCCGATGGCGCCGAAAGCACCGATGGCCATGGACAGGATCGAGATGAAGACAACGATCTGCTGCCATTGCAGCTTCATGCCCGGAAAAGCGGTCATGACGATGCGCACGGTGATGGCGACAGCGGCCATTTTTGCCGCCGAGGCGAAGAAGGTCGTCACCGGGGTCGGCGCGCCCTCATAAACGTCCGGCGTCCACATATGGAACGGCACGACCGACATTTTGAAAGCGAGGCCGGCCATCACGAAGACAAGGCCGAAGACGACGCCGATCGACGGGCCGCCCTTAAGTGCCTCGCCAATGCCGGTGAAGGATACGGTGCCGGCGAAACCATAGAGCAGCGAGGCGCCATAGAGCAGCATGCCCGACGACAGCGCACCAAGGACGAAATATTTCAGGCCGGCTTCCGACGCCCGCAGATTGGTGCGGTGGAAAGCGGCGATGACATAAAGCGCCAAGCTCATCAGCTCGAGGCCGAGATAGAGCGCGATCAGGCTCTGGGCCGAGATCAGCATCAGCATGCCGAGCGTGGCGAGGAGGATCAGCACCGGAAACTCAAAGAAGTCGATGCGCTCACGTGCCATGAATTCGCGCGACAGGATGAGCGACACCATGGCGCCGCCCAGCGCCAGGAATTTCATGAACCGGGCGAAGGCATCGTCGATGAAGGCGCCATCCCAGATGATGGCCGTCGGACCGACCTGGAAGAGCATGCTGAGCGCAGCGAGGCCGAGAAGCACGATGGCGCATTCGCTGATGATCCAATCGCCTGACAGGCGGCGCAGAGCGCCGAGCATCAACAGAACGAGCGCGCCGATCGCCAGAACGATCTCCGGCAGCGAGTGAGCCAGCGCGAAGGAAAGCGGGGTCATGTCCATATCCTCAGTGCAGCGCCAGCGTGGCGGCCTTGGTCAGGCCGAGCGCCGTCTGATAGTTCTTGATGAGCAGGTCAACAGAGGCCGCGCATGCGCTCAGGATCGGCCCCGGCTGGACTCCATAATAGATGACCAGCAGCGCGAGCGGCGCGAGACAGGCGATCTCGCGGGCGTTCAGATCCTGCATCTTCATCAGCGACGGCTTATCAAGCACGCCGAAAATCACCCGGCGATAGAGATAAAGCGCGTAAGCGGCCGAAAGGATAACGCCGGTGGTGGCGATGAGACCGACCCAGGCATTGGCGAAGAAGGTGCCAATCAACGTCAGGAACTCACCGACGAAGCCCGAGGTGCCCGGCAGGCCGACATTGGCCATGGTGAAAATCATGAAGGCCACTGCATAGAGCGGCATGTTGCGCACCAGACCACCGTAAGCGGCGATCTCGCGGGTATGCAGCCGGTCATAGACGACGCCGACACAAAGGAAGAGCGCACCCGAGACCAGGCCGTGGCTGATCATCTGATAGATGGCACCCTGCACGCCCTGCTGGTTCATGGCGAAGAGGCCCATGGTGACGAAGCCCATATGCGCCACGGACGAATAGGCGATGAGCTTCTTCATGTCCTCCTGCACCAGCGCCACGAGCGACGTGTAGACGATGGCGATGACCGACAAGGTCCACACGAACGGCGCGAAATATTGCGACGCTTCCGGGAACATCGGCAGCGAGAAACGGATGAAACCGTAACCGCCCATCTTCAGAAGGATGCCGGCCAGAATGACCGAACCCGCCGTCGGCGCCTCGACGTGCGCATCGGGCAACCAGGTGTGCACCGGCCACATCGGCATCTTCACCGCGAAAGAGGCGAAGAAGGCGAGCCACAGCCACTTCTGCATCGACGACGGGAATGTCGTCTTCAGCAGAACTGTGATGTCGGTCGTGCCGGCGACACCATACATCGCCATGATGGCGAGCAGCATCAGGAGCGAACCGAGCAGCGTGTACAGGAAGAACTTGAAGCTCGCGTAGATGCGGCGCTTGCCCCCCCAGATGCCGATGATGAGGAACATCGGGATCAGGCCGCCTTCAAAGAACAGATAGAACAGCACCAGATCGAGGGCGCAGAAGACGCCGATCATCAGCGTTTCGAGCACCAGGAAGGCGATCATATATTCTTTGACGCGGAAGGTAATCGATTCCCACGACGCCAGGATGCAGAACGGCATCAGGAAGGTGGTCAGCAGGACGAAGGGCATGGACATGCCATCGACGCCGAGCTTGTAGATCAGACCGCTGCCAAGCCAGCTCTTTTCCTCGACGAGCTGGAAGGCCGACGAATTTGTATCGAACAGGCTCCAGGCATAGAGCGACAGAAGGAAGGTGACGACCGTCGTCAGCAGCGCCGCCCAGCGGACGTTGCTGAGCGTCGCTTCACTTTCGCCACGCAGCAGCAAAATGAAGGCCGCGCCGACGAGCGGCAGGAAAATCAGGCCGGAGAGAAGACCGAAGCCGAACATCAGTTGTGCACTCCGCCCAGCAAATACCAGGTGATGAACGCGGCGACGCCGATGAGCATGGCGAAGGCGTAGTGGTAGACATAACCGGTCTGCAATTTGACGACCCGGCCGGCGGCGTCGATGACGCGTGCCGAAATGCCATCGGGTCCGAGACCGTCGATGATCCGTCCATCGCCCTCCTTCCAGAAGACGCGGCCGAGCCAGAAGGCCGGGCGAACGAAGATCCGGTCATAGAGCTCGTCGAAGTACCACTTGTTGAGCAGGAACCGGTAGAGCATGCCATGGCGCTCAGCCAGTTTGCGCGGTGCGTCGGTGTAGAAGACATACATGAGCGTCGCGACGATAAAGCCGCCAAGCATCATATAGGTCGCCACATGCGCGACGAATTCCGGCACATTGTGCATGTCGTGCAGGATGTGGTTGTCGGGTCCGAAGAACAGCGCCTTCTTCCAGAAGCCTTCGAAGCCCTCGCCCATGAAGGCATCGCGGAACAGAAGACCCGCGAACAGCGCGCCGGCGGCGAGCACGTAGAGCGGGATCAGCATGATCTGCGGCGATTCATGAGGCTGCAGCGGACCATGACCGTGATCGTCATGACCATGATCGTCGTGGCCATGAGCGGCGGCCGGCGCGTGACCGTGGTCATCGTGCGCATCAGCAGCCCAGCGCTCCTTGCCAAAGAAGGTCATGAACACCAGACGCCAGGAATAGAAGGAGGTCAGGCCAGCGGCGATGACGACCAGCAGGAAGGCATAGAGCGCGCCCGGGCGCTGCGACGCGAAGGCCGCTTCGATGATCGCGTCCTTCGAGAAGAAGCCGGCGGTCAGCGGCAAGCCGGTCAGCGCGAAGGTGCCGATGGTCATCATCCAGAAGGTGACGGGGATGTGCTTGGCCAAGCCGCCCATCTTCCGCATGTCCTGCTCATGGTGCATCGCGTGGATGACCGAGCCCGCGCCCAAGAAGAGCAGCGCCTTGAAGAAGGCGTGGGTGAACAGGTGGAAGATCGCCAGATTATAGGCGCCGACACCGAGCGCCACGAACATATAGCCGAGCTGCGAACAGGTCGAATAGGCGATGACGCGCTTGATGTCGTTTTGCACGAGGCCGACCGTGGCGGCGAAAAACGCCGTGGTCGCGCCGATAATGGTGACGACCGACAGGGCCACCGGCGCATATTCGAACAGCGGTGACATGCGGGCGATCATGAAGACGCCGGCGGTGACCATGGTGGCGGCATGGATGAGCGCCGACACCGGCGTCGGACCTTCCATCGCGTCCGGCAACCAGGTGTGCAGCAGGAACTGGGCCGACTTGCCGCAGGCGCCCACGAACAAGAGCAGGCAGACCAGCGTCATCGGATCGACGTTAAGACCGAAGATATGCAGCGTCTTGCCAGCAAGGCCCGGCGCGGCGGCGAAAACCTGATCAAGCGCGACGGAGCCGGTCAGCGCGAACAGGAGGAAGATACCGAGCGAGAAACCGAAGTCGCCGACGCGGTTGACGACGAAGGCCTTGATGGCGGCGGCATTGGCCGACGGCCTCTCATACCAGAAGCCGATCAGCAGATAGGAGGCGAGACCGACACCTTCCCAGCCAAAGAACATCTGCACCAGGTTGTCCGCGGTCACCAGCATCAGCATGGCGAAGGTGAACAGCGACAGATAGGCGAAGAACCGCGGGCGATGCGGATCCTCGTTCATGTAGCCCATGGAATAGAGATGGACGAGCGCCGACACGGTGTTGACGACCACCAGCATGACGACAGTGAGCGTGTCGATCCGCAGCGCCCAATCGATCTTCAGCCCGCCGGAGGTGATCCAGTTGCCGAGAACGGGCACGCTGGTGCCGGCGTTGTTGAAACCGACGCTGATGAAAGCGATCCACGATAGGATGGCTGCCACGAACAGGAGGATCGTGGTGACAAGTTCGGACGGGCGCGGACCGAGCTGCCGGCCGAATATGCCAGCAATCAAGAACCCGACGAGGGGCAGAAAGACGATCGCGGTATACATGCGCCCTCAGCCCTTCATCATATTGATGTCTTCAACCGCGATGGAGCCGCGGTTGCGGAAATAGGTCACCAGAATGGCCAGACCGATCGCCGCCTCGGCGGCAGCGACCGTCAGGATGAACAGGGAGAACACCTGGCCGGTGAGATCACCCAGGAAGGTCGAAAAAGCGACCAGGTTGATGTTCACCGACAGGAGGATCAACTCCACCGACATCAGGATGATGATGATGTTCTTGCGGTTGAGGATGATGCCGGCGATCCCGATGGTGAACAGGATCGCAGCGACGATCAGATAGTGGGTGAGACCGATTTCCATGCGATCCTCTGTCAGACGCCGGTCCGCGAGGGAACCTTGCGGACCTCGACGGCTTCCTCGCGCGTGCGCGCATTCTGTTGTGAAATGTCCTGGCGCTTGACGCCGGGCTTGTGCTGCAGGGTCAGGACGATCGCGCCGATCATCGCCGTCAGCAGGACAAGGCCAGCCGCCTGGAAGAAGTAGACATGGCGCGTGTAGAGCACGAGGCCGAGCGCCTCGGTATTGCTCAGTGCGGTGATCTGCGGCGCGTTGGTCGCCTTGATGCCCGGCGCGGCCGTCCAACCGCCCAGCACCATGATCAGCTCGATGGCGACGACGATGCCGATGAGCGCGCCCAGCGGCAGATATTGCAGGAAGCCCTGCTTCAATTCGGCAAAATCGACGTCGAGCATCATGACGACGAAGAGGAAGAGCACCGCCACCGCGCCGACATAGACGACCACCAGGATCATCGCCAGGAATTCTGCGCCGGCCAGAATGAACAGGCCCGCCGCATTGACGAAGGCCAGAATGAGAAACAGCACCGAGTGAACGGGATTGCGCGCCGCGATCACCATGAACGCGGAGGCGAGCATGATAATCGAGAACAGGTAGAAAAAGGCGGCGGCCACGGTCATCGTTTCGTCCTCATCAATCTTTCCGCGAACGGAAAGAGCAATTACCTATAGGGTGCGTCCATCGCGATATTGCGCGCGATCTCGCGTTCCCAGCGCGCGCCGTTATCCAGCAGGCGCTGCTTGTCGTAGTAGAGCTCTTCGCGGGTTTCGACGGCGAATTCGGCGTTCGGTCCCTCGACGATGGCGTCCACCGGGCAGGCTTCCTGACAGAAGCCGCAGTAGATGCATTTCACCATGTCGATGTCGTAACGGGTGGTGCGGCGGGTGCCGTCGTTGCCGCGCGGGCCAGCCTCGATGGTAATGGCCTGCGCCGGGCAGATGGCTTCGCAGAGCTTGCAGGCGATGCAACGCTCCTCGCCGTTGGGATAGCGGCGCAGCGCATGTTCGCCGCGATAACGCGGCGATTGCGGATTGCGCTCGTGTGGGTAGTTGAGCGTCGCCTTCGGCTTGAAGAAATAGCGCATCGACAGCACGAAGGCTCCGACGAACTCGGAGAGGAATAGGGCTTTTGCGGCGCGATCGAGTTTCATGACTTAACTCATCTGCTTTGCGTGGCGTAGGGCGCGCCCACGATATAGCCGGCCAGGGGATAGATGATGAGCGCGGCGACCAGCAGGGCGTAGCGGATCGGCTTCATCAAGCGTTCGACATGAGCGATAGCTTCCGGTGCCGGCTGTTCCTGCTTCGCCTCGTTCGTCAGCATGCGTCTGATGACGCGCTGGATCAGCGAGAACTGAAACAGACCGAAAGCGAGGCCGAGCAGCGCGCCGACCAGACCGGCATTGGAAAGATCGACGTTCATACGCGCCCTCCCCATCCGGTGAACTGCAAGACGGCGGCAACCAGGACCACCATGAACAGCGAGATCGGCAGGAACACTTTCCAGCCCAGACGCATGAGCTGGTCATAGCGGTAGCGCGGCACGAACGCCTTCACCATGGCGAACATGAAGAAGACCAGAGTGGCCTTGAGGATGAACCAGATGATGCCCGGCACCCAGGTGAAGGGCGCGAACGGCAACGGCGACAGCCAGCCACCGAGGAACAGTACGGTCGTCATCGCGCACATGCCGACGATGGCGACATATTCGCCGAGCATGAACAACAGATACGGCGTCGAGGAATATTCGACCATGAAGCCGGCGACGAGTTCGGATTCAGCTTCCACCAGATCGAACGGCGGGCGGTTGGTTTCCGCCAGAGCCGAAATGAAGAAGATGATGAACATCGGGAACAGCGGCAGCCAATACCAGCCGAGCAGGCCGTAGGACGTATCCTGCGCCTTGACGATGTCGTTGAGATTGAGCGAACCGGCGCAGAGCAGCACGGTGATGATAACGAAGCCGATCGAGACTTCGTAGCTCACCATCTGCGCGGCCGAGCGCAGCGCCGAGAGAAACGGGTATTTCGAGTTCGATGCCCAGCCACCCATGATGATGCCGTAGACACCGAGCGAAGAGATGGCGAAGACGTAGAGAATGCCGACGTTCAGGTCGGCAATGGCCCAGCCATCGGCCAAAGGAATGACCGCCCAGGTCGACAGGGCCAGAAGGCCGGTGACGAAGGGCGCCAGCAGGAACACGCCTTTGTTGGCGCCCGCCGGAATGACCGGCTCCTTGAAGACGAACTTCAGCAAGTCGGCGAAGGACTGCAGTAGCCCCCATGGACCCACGACGTTGGGGCCGCGACGCAACTGCACAGCCGCCCACACCTTACGATCACCATAGAGGACGAAAGCGACATAGATCAGCAGCGCGACGGCCAGCAGCAGGCTTTTGCCGACGATGATGAGAAGAGGCAGAACCCAATCCATATCCCTACTCCGCCGCCTGCTGCATGCGCCCGCGCGCCAGGGCTGAACATTCAGCCATGACCGAGGAAGCGCGCGCGATCGGGTTCGTCATATAAAAATCCGTGATGGTGGAGGCGAAGGCCTCCTTGCCGGCATTGCCCGTCGCGGTGACGTTCAACGTCGCGCCCGGCGCGATCTGCTCGATGCGGGCGAAATGCGGATATTCGCCGTAGAGCGCCTTGCGCAGTGCCGCGAATGAGTCGAACGGCAGGCGCTGGCCGAGCACATCCGACAACGCCCGCAGAATCGCCCAGTCCTCGCGGGCATCGCCCGGCGGGAATGCGGCGCGCGCGCCCATCTGCACACGGCCTTCCGTGTTCACATAGGTACCGAACTTTTCGGTATAGGCCGCGCCCGGCAGGATGACGTCCGCGCGATGGGCGCCACGATCACCGTGCGACCCCTGATAGATCACGAACGCACCCGGCTTGATGTCGATTTCATCGGCACCGAGGTTGAACAGCACGTCGACGCCGCCATTAGCCATGGTTGCTGCATCGAGACCGCCCTCACCAGGCACGAAACCGAGATCGAGACCGCCGACACGCGCGGCCGCCGTATGCAGCACGCAGAAGCCGTTCCAACCGTCCTTCACCGCACCAACAGCCTGCGCATATTTTGCGGCCATGGCGAGGATGGCCCCGCCATCAGGACGCGCCAAGGCGCCCTGCCCGATGATGATCATCGGCTTCTCGCCAGCCTGCGGCGGATATTCGACCAGATTGGCCAGGGATTCCGGACCGGCGCCCTGATAGTCGTAGACGTAAGTCAGATCGGCGCGCTCGCCGATGACGCTGATCTTGAGACCGCCCCGCAGCCAGCGCTTGCGGATGCGGGCGTTGAGCACCGGCGCTTCCTTGCGCGGGTTGGCGCCGACGATGAGGATTGAATCCGCTTCCTCGATGCCAGCAACCGTCGCGTTGAACAGATAGGAGCCACGACCGAACTTCGGATCGAGCTTGGCGCCGTCCTGGCGGCAGTCGATGTTGCCCGAGCCGAGCTTCTGCATCAGCGCTTTGAGCGCATAGATTTCCTCGACGGCAGCGAGATCGCCGGCGATGGCGCCGATCTTCGCGGGGCTGGTCGCTTTCACTTTCGCGGCGATCGCGGCGAAGGCTTCCTGCCAGCTCGCCGGACGCAGCTTGCCATTCTCGCGCAGATAGGGGCGGTCAAGACGCTGGGTGCGCAGACCGTCGACGATCTGGCGCGTCTTGTCGGAAATCCATTCCTCGTTCACCGCGTCATTGACGCGCGGCAGAATGCGCATGACCTCGCGGCCGCGCGTATCGACGCGGATCGCCGAACCCAGCGCGTCCATCACGTCGACCGATTCCGTCTTCTGCATTTCCCACGGCCGCGCCTTGAAATTCTGCGGCTTGGGCAGCAACGCGCCGACCGGGCAAAGGTCAGCGACATTGCCTTGCAATTCGGACGTCATCGCCGTTTCGAGATAGGTGGTGATCTCCATATCCTCGCCGCGGCCGATGGCGCCCATGTCGCCGGTGCCGGCCACTTCCGCCGTGAAGCGGACGCAGCGCGTGCAATGGATGCAGCGGTTCATCGAGGTCTTGACCAGCGGACCGATGTATTTGTCCTCGACGGCTCGCTTGTTCTCGGCATAGCGCGAGGAATCGAGACCGAAGCCCATGGCCTGGTCCTGCAGATCGCATTCACCGCCCTGATCGCAGATCGGGCAATCGAGCGGATGGTTGATGAGAAGGAATTCCATCACGCCTTCGCGCGCCTTCTTCACCATCGGAGTATTGGTGAAAACCTGCGGCGGTTCGCCATTCGGGCCCGGGCGCAGATCGCGCACCGCCATGGCGCAGGAGGCCGCAGGCTTAGGCGGGCCGCCCTTCACCTCGACCAGGCACATGCGGCAGTTGCCGGCGATCGACAAACGTTCGTGGAAGCAGAAACGCGGCACTTCCGCGCCCGCAGCTTCGCACGCCTGCAGGAGTGTGTACTCCGCCGGGACGTCGACTTCCGAACCGTCAACGATGATCTTGGTCATCGTGTCTTCCTGTCTCTTTCAAGTTTCACGCCGCGGTCATCCACGGTGCGAATGCCAAAACCCGTTTCTTATTCCGCTGCCATGCGCACAGGGTCGCTGTGCGGATTGGCGGAATAATCGTCGATGCGCTTTTCGATCTCATGCCGGAAATGGGTGATGAGACCCTGGATCGGCCAAGCCGCCGCGTCGCCGAGCGCGCAGATGGTATGGCCTTCGATCTGTTTCGACACATCGAGCAACATGTCGATTTCGCGCTTCTGGGCGCGGCCTTCAGCCATGCGGTTGACAACGCGCCACATCCAGCCGGTGCCTTCACGGCACGGCGTGCACTGGCCGCAGCTCTCGTGCTTGTAAAAATAGGAGATGCGGGCGATGGCACGGACGATGTCGGTCGACTTGTCCATCACGATCACCGCCGCGGTGCCGAGGCCGGAGCGCAGCTTCGACAGGCTGTCGAAGTCCATCGGGCAATCGATGATCTGATCGGCCGGCACGCACCGCACCGACGAGCCGCCGGGGATGACCGCCAGGAGATTGTCCCAGCCGCCACGGATGCCGCCGCAATGCTTATCGATGAGTTCGCGGAACGGAATGCTCATCGCCTCTTCGACGTTACACGGCTTGTTGACGTGGCCGGAGACGCAGAACAGCTTGGTGCCGGCATTGTTCTTCTGGCCGAAGCCGAGGAACCAGTTGGCACCACGACGCAGAATGGTCGGCGCGACGGCAATCGACTCGACGTTGTTCACCGTCGTCGGGCAGCCATAGAGACCCATGTTCGCCGGGAACGGCGGCTTCATGCGCGGCATGCCCTTCTTGCCTTCGAGGCTTTCGAGCAGCGCGGTTTCTTCGCCGCAGATATAAGCGCCGGCGCCGTGATGGACGTAGAGGTCGAACGGCCAGCCGTGAACGTTGTTCGGTCCAATCAGATTGGCCGCATAGGCCTCATCGACGGCACGCTGGAGCGCTTCGCGCTCGGCAATATATTCGCCGCGAATGTAGATGTAGCAGGCGTGCGCGCCCATGGCGAAGGAGGCGATCAGGCAGCCCTCGATCAGCAGATGCGGATCGTTGCGCATGATCTCGCGATCCTTGCAGGTGCCAGGCTCCGACTCGTCGGCATTGACGACGAGATAGGAGGGGCGCATCGGATCGGGCTTGGGCATGAACGACCATTTCAGACCGGTCGGGAAGCCGGCGCCGCCACGCCCACGCAGGCCCGAGGCTTTCATCTCGTTGATGATCCAGCCAGCGCCCTGATCGATGAGTGTCTTGGTGCCATCCCATGCGCCGCGCATCCGCGCCTCTTTCAAAGAGGGCGAATGGAAGCCGAAAAGATTGGTGAAGATGCGATCCTTGTCAGCGAGCATGGTTCACCTTCAACTCTTGTTCGCCGCTTCGGCGGCAGCTTTCTCGGCGGCAGCCTTTTCGGCAGCAAGCTTCTCGGCAGCTCTTGCTTCGTCGAAACGCGCCTTCCAGCTCCCGACGACCGAGCCGTCATACAATGTCGCGTCCGTCAGCGTGTCGCTCTTGCCGGGTTCCGGCTCGGAGCCGATACGGCCGATCTGCGATCCGGTCTTCACCGGACGGCCGGCGGCGAGATCGTCGAGCAGCTTTTCCATCAATTCCGGCGTCAGATCCTCGAAATAATCATCGTTGATCTGCACCATCGGCGCGTTGCAGCAGGCGCCCAGGCATTCGACTTCCAGCCAGGCGAACTTGCCATCGGCGGAGACGTGACGTTGCTCGCCGATGCGCTTTTCAAGCACAGCCTTGATGTCGTTGGCGCCGCGCAGGGCACATGGCGTCGTGCCGCAGAGCTGAACGAAATGACGGCCGACCGGTTCGAGATTGAACATCGAATAGAAGGTGGCGATTTCGAGCACGCGGATATAAGGCATGGCCAGCATGTCAGCGACCTTTTCGATCGCTTTCTGCGGCAGCCAGTAATTGTTCTGCGCCTGCGCCTTCCACAAAAGCGGAATGACGGCCGAAGCCTGGCGACCAAGCGGGTATTTGGAAATCTGAGCGTCGCACCACGCGCGGTTTTCCGGCGTGAATTCGAAGCTGTCGGGTTGCTGTTCTGCGAGACGGCGGACTGTCATGGCTTTTCTGGACCGATCAGCGGTCCACCTCCCCGAACACGATGTCGAGAGACCCAAGGATGGCGCTGACGTCGGCCAGCATGTGCTTGCGGCACATGAAGTCCATCGCCTGCAGGTGGGCAAAACCCGGTGCGCGGATCTTGCAGCGGTAAGGCTTGTTGGTACCGTCGGCGACGAGATAGACGCCGAATTCGCCCTTCGGCGCTTCGACGGCGGCATAGACTTCGCCGGCCGGCACATGGAAGCCTTCGGTGAAGAGCTTGAAATGATGGATCAGCGATTCCATCGAGCGCTTCATTTCGGGGCGCGTCGGCGCGACGATCTTGTGATCGACGGCCGCAATCGGCCCTTGCCCTTGCGGGCTCATCAGCCGCTCGACGCATTGCTTCATGATGCGGACCGACTGGCGCATCTCTTCCATGCGGATGACCTGGCGATCGTAGTTGTCGCCGTTGCGCCCGATGGGAATGTCGAATTCCATCTCCTCGTAGCATTCATAGGGCTGCGACTTGCGCAGATCCCACGGCGCGCCCGAGCCGCGCACCATCACGCCGGAGAAACCCCACTTCCAGCACTCTTCCAGAGTGACGACGCCGATGTCGACGTTGCGCTGCTTGAAGATGCGGTTGTCGAGGAAGAGCGCCGTCAGGTCGTCGCAGACCTTCAGGAACGGATCGCAGAATTTGCCGATATCCTCGATCAATTCCGGCGGGCAATCGCGGGCGATGCCGCCCGGACGGAAGTAGTTGGCATGCATGCGCGCGCCGGATGCGCGCTCATAGAACACCATCAGCTTCTCGCGCTCTTCGAAGCCCCACAGCGGCGGGGTGAGCGCGCCGACGTCCATCGCCTGGGTCGTCAGATTAAGCAGATGCGAAAGCAGACGGCCGATTTCGCTGAAGAGCACGCGGATAAGCTGCGCACGATACGGCACTTCGATGCCGAGCAGCTTCTCGATCGCCAGACAGAAGGCGTGCTCCTGGTTCATCGGCGCGACATAGTCGAGCCGATCGAAGTAAGGCACGTTCTGCAGATAGGTGCGCGCTTCCATCAGCTTTTCGGTGCCGCGATGCAGCAGGCCGATATGCGGATCGACACGCTCGACGATTTCGCCGTCGAGCTCCAGCACGAGGCGCAGCACGCCGTGGGCGGCTGGATGCTGCGGACCGAAGTTGATGGAGAAGTTGCGGACGGCCGGGTCGTTCGCCGTCACCTGATCGTTCATAGTCTGATCGCTCATGGCGCCGCTCATCCCTTCGCCTTTTCGTCGCCGGGCAGCACATAGTCCGGCTGGCCTTCCCAAGGCGACAGGAAGTCAAACTGGCGGAATTCCTGGGTCAGTTTGACCGGCTCGTTGACCACGCGCTTCTGCGCATCGTCGTAGCGAACCTCGACATAGCCGGTCATCGGAAAATCCTTGCGCAGCGGATGACCGTCGAAACCATAGTCGGTCAACAGGCGGCGCAGATCCGGATGATCGGCAAAGAGAATGCCGAACATGTCGTAGGCTTCGCGCTCGAACCAATTGGCCGACGGCCAGACCGGAATGGCGGAGGCGATCGTTTCGTCCTCGCCGACGGCGGCCTTGACGCGGATGCGCTTGTTATGGCGCGGCGACAGTGCGTGATAGACGACATCGAAACGCTTCTCGCGCTGCGGATAGTCGACGCCGGTGATGTCGATCAGATTGACGAACAGGCAGTCGGGCGCATCACGCAGATGTTTCAAGACATCGAGAATCCGCGCCGCATTGGCAACCACGTTCAACTCACCGAAATCGACCGAGACATGCTCGACGGCGCCAGGCAGCGCGGCGGCGATGCTGTCGCCGAGAGATTTCAAACCATCGTCCATAACCAGCTCCGGTTTACGCCCGCAGGGGCAGGCGCAGCCTCAGCGTTCAATCGTTCCGACGCGCCGGATCTTCTTTTGCAGAAGCAGCACGCCATAGAGCAGTGCCTCGGCCGAGGGCGGGCAGCCGGGAACATAGATGTCCACCGGCACCACACGGTCGCAGCCGCGCACAACTGAATAAGAATAATGATAATAGCCGCCGCCGTTTGCGCACGATCCCATAGAGATAACGTAACGCGGCTCCGGCATCTGGTCGTAGACCTTGCGCAGCGCTGGGGCCATTTTGTTGGTCAGCGTACCGGCCACGATCATCACGTCGGACTGACGCGGGCTGGCGCGGGGCGCAAAGCCGAAGCGCTCGACGTCGTAGCGCGGCATCGACACCTGCATCATCTCGACGGCGCAGCAGGCCAGGCCAAAAGTCATCCACATCAACGAGCCGGTGCGGGCCCATTGGATGAGGTCATCGCTCGCCGTGACGATGAAGCCTTTATCGGCGAGCTGATCGTTGATTTCAGTGAAGAACGGATCGCGCGAGCCGACGGGCTGGCCGGTCGCGGGGTCGATAATGCCCTTAGGGCTTTGTGCAACGAGGGTCTGGTTGGCCATTAATCCCACTCCAACGCGCCCTTGGTCCATTCGTAGACGAAGCCGATCGTCAGGACGCCCAAGAAGATCATCATCGACCAGAAGCCGAATACGCCGACTTCCTTGAAGGCGACCGCCCAGGGAAACAGGAAGGCGACTTCCAGATCGAAGACGATGAACAGCAGCGAGACGAGATAGAAGCGGACGTCGAATTTCATACGAGCGTCGTCGAAGGCGTTGAACCCGCATTCGTAAGCCGACAGCTTTTCCGGGTCCGGCGACTTATAGGCCACCAGGAACGGCGCGATCAGCAGCGCACCGGCGATCACGGCCGCGACGGCGATGAAAACGACCAAGGGTAGATAGGCGTTGATCAGTTCAGACATCGGTCTGTCCAGGGGCGCCAGGGGCCGGCGCGACGCTTGCCGCATCGCCCGACGTGCGGCCCCACGCACGCCTCACCGGTAATACGGGCGGAGGACTATCCCAGCCTTCGTTGCGGCGCAAGATGAACATGACATTCAAACAGCGGCAAATCGGTGCGCAACCCGCTGGATTTCCATCAGACAATGGACATGACTCCCAGGCGATGAGCGGCAATTCCGGCCAGGGCGCCGCCGGCGATGACCCACAAAGGATTGCGCTTCAGGAAAAACATGAACATGGCCGCTGCGGCAGTGATCAAAATACCCACCCAATCGTGGTCCGCCACTTGGGCCGTGATGAGACCCGACGCGAGTGTCAAACCGACGACACAAGGCGCCAGCGCCCGTTTGACGGCCCCCAGCCACTGGGTCTCACGCAGCCGCTCGGCCATGCGGCCAACGAACAGGGCCAGGACGCTGGGCGGCCCGACAATGGCCACCGTGGAGGCTAAAAGCCCACTGATTCCAGCGATTTTCAGCCCCAGAAGGCTGACAACCAGCATGTTCGGCCCGGGCGCGATCTGCGCCAAAGTGACCACATGGGCGAAATCGGCATTGCTGAGCCAGCCATGCACTTCGACGATCTGGCGGTGAAACTCGGGAATCAGGGTGCTGCCGCCGCCAATCGACAGAAAGGCGACACTGACGAAGGTGAAAGCAACCTGCCAGACGAGCCCCGCGCTCATGGCCGCCTCCCTGACTGGTTCCGGCGCAGCATATAAAGCGCCGTCGCCACCGATAGCGGCACGATGGTGAGCACCACGCTCGCCAGGGGCAGACGGAAAATGCCGATGGCCAGGAACGTAGCCAGACCGAAGATCGCCGCCGCCACGGTGCGATCGACGGAACGCGCCATTTTCAGGCCCGTGCCAATGATCAGGCCGGCCACTGCTGAGGCGCCGCCGGCGATCGCCGCCTGCACGTCGGGCAGGTAAGAGAAATGATCGTAAGTCGTTGCAATTATGAGAAGAATGATCAGCGGCATCAACAGCAGCGAAAACAAGCACACCGCTGAGCCCAGAATGCCGTGGTGACGGTCGCCGACCATCACCGAGGCATTGAGAATATTGCCGCCGGGCAGAATCGAGGAAATGCCGAACAATTCCACGAATTCTTTCTGGGTCATCCAGCGGTTACGCTCGACGATCACATAATTGGCGCTGGCGGCGATGCCGCCGAAGCCCAAAAGACCGATGAGCATGAAGCCGACGAACAATTCCCCCAGAGGAATGATGCGGTCGGACGGGGGCTGATCGGGCTGCACGGGAGGAATCCAGTTCGGCGGGTGCGCTTCCTCTAGCCCAGATTCGCGGGAAGTCGAATCCCACTCCGCCCGCCGGTTAACGCCCATTCGCGTCAGGCGGATACAGCGTTCCGGTAGTAGCTTTCGTCGATAAACTTGCCGTGATCACTGATCTGCTTCGGCGGCATGGCGAATTTGCTGCGCAATCTCAGCACCATATCCATGCCTTGCGGATCGAGCTTGGCACAGCGCTCAAAGCCGCCATCATCAGCCAGAAGCTTGCCGCAGGTCGCAGCAGCAATGGCTGCGGGCATTTGCGGCAGGCGCGATTGTAACAAGCCATGCGCGCCTTGCATGCCACCTTCGCCAAACAACCAATCCAGGGCCTCCCGATAGCCCGCGATGAACAGCTCAAGCTCGGTGCGATGCGCGCTGGCCCAGGCCCGGCCGGCGCAGCCGACCACGCCCTGATAGTGGGGAATCAGCGAAGCGGCGCTTTGCAGGACGCGGCAGCCGGCGGCTTGCGCCATCAGATCGAAGGGCGTCAGCACCAGAGTGGCGGCGAAGCGGCCTTCCTTGAGCCCCTGGAAGCGCTCCACCACGCCTCCGGCCCGCTCGAAGGTCACGTCGGAGGCGGCAATGCCGTTGCGCTCGAGCATTTCGCGCAAGACGAAAGCAAAGCCCGTGGTCATCGCGTCGACAGCGATCTTGCGCCCCTTGAGATCGGCATAGGTGGCGATGTCACCCGATGCCACCAGACTCAGGAATGCATTGTCACCGCCCATGAAGGCGAAGAGATCAGGCGCCCCATCGAGTTGCGCCTCGCCCTGCCCTTCCTGATAGGCGACGATATTGTCGAAGCCGGTCAGGCCGATCTGGCATTTGCCGGCGACCAGAGCCGTCACCTGCTCCACCGAACTGGCCGTGTAATGCAGACGCACATCGAGATCGCGCTTGGCAAAGTTGCCGTTGTCGATCGCCGCCCAGATCGGCAGGTTGAACCCGCCTGGAAAGGCGATGACATCAATCACATCGGCCATGACCGGTTCCCTTATGCGCCGAGGTAAAGCCGGCGGATCAATTCGCTGTTGTTGAGTTCGTCCCGGCTGCGCCCGGTGAAGGCGATCTGACCGTGGACGATGACATAGCCAGTATCGGCAACACGGATCGCCTGATTGAAGTTTTGTTCCGCCATCAAGACGGTGAGATTTTTCACGCGTTTGAGCTGATCGATCACATCGATGGTGCGCGCGACGAAGATCGGCGCCAATCCCACCGAGGGTTCATCGACGATGAGGATTTTCGGCTCCAGCATCAAAGCGCGGCCGAGCGCCACCATCTGTTGCTCGCCACCGCTCATCAAGGCGACCGGCTGACGGCGCCGCTCAGCCAGGCGCGGAAAAGTCTCGAAAACGAATTCGAGGTTGGCGAGACGTTTGACGCGGGCGGCCGGACGATAGGCGCCAAGCAGCAGATTTTCCTCGACCGTCAGCTTCGGGAACAGCCGGCGGCCTTCCGGCACCAGACCTATGCCGAGATCGACGATCTCCTCCGTCGTCAGTTTCAAGAGATCATGCGACTGGCCGTCGACATGGGCTTCAATCGCACCGGCGCTCGGCTTGCACATGCCCATGATGCATTTGATGAGCGTGCTCTTGCCGTTGCCATTGACGCCAAGCAGAACCGCCGTCTGCCCGGAGGCAACATCCAACGATACGTCCTCCAGGACACGGACCGCGCCGTATCCTGCGAAAAGATTTCGAATGGCGATCCTATTGTCCAAGGTAAGCACTCTCTACAATCGGATCCTTCACCACCACCTGCGGATCGCCATCGGCCACTTTCTTGCCGGAGACGAGGACGACCAGGCGATTGGAAAAGCTCATCACCGCCGACATGATGTGTTCGATCATGATGATCGTCACACCATCATCGCTGAGCTGACGCAGGAAGGCGACGATCTCGGCGACCTCGGAGCCGGACAGGCCCGCCATGGCTTCGTCCGCCAGCAAGAGCTCGGGTTCCGTCGCCACGGCGCGAATGAGTTCGAGCTTGCGCAATTCCACCTGCGTCAGCGCCGCGGGCAACCAGTCCGCCTTGTCGTGCAGCGCCACGCGCGTCAAAAGATCGTAGCACCGCTCGTCGATCGCCTTGGATCGGCCGCGCCCCGCATAGAGCAGCGGCACGCGGACATTTTCGGCCACGGTCAGCGAGCGAAATGGTTTTGGCAGTTGGAAGCTGCGGGCGATGCCGAGGCGCGTGCGTTCGAAGGCCCGCAATCCCCGCAGATCTTGATCGCGAAAACGGATCGCGCCCAGTTCCGGCGTGAAGACGCCGCTCAGGCAATTGACCACCGTGCTCTTGCCCGAGCCATTGGGACCGATAAGGCCGACGCGCTCGCCCCGACCCACCGAAATGGTGATGTTGTCGAGCGCCGTGAAGCCGCCGAATTTTTTGGTGATGGCGTCGATTTCGAGAAAGACCGTCATCAGTGCCCTCCTCCGGCGGCCACCATGCCCCTGCGCCGTGGGCGCAAGCGATCGAACCAACCCAGCATGCCGCGTGGCGCCAGCACGACGAAGGCGACGAGGATCACGCCGATCAACAGCAGGCTTGCTTCCGACGAGATGGTCACCGACGCGATCTGCTGCAGCGTGCCAAGCGTCAGGCTGCCGAGCAGCGGCCCCAGCCAACCGGCAGTGCCACCGACCATCGGCATAGCGATGGCATTGACCGCGTATATCAGGCTGAAGGCCGAATTGGGCTCGACATAGCCGACATAATAGGGGAACGGCGCGCCAGCCATGCCCATCAAGGCGCCGCTGATTGCCGTGCAAGCCAGTTTGAGACGCAAGGTCGGCACGCCGGCGGCTTCCGCCGCCAGTTCATCGTCGCGAATGCTCGCCAGTCCATAGCCGAAAGTGGAGCGTTCAATACCGCGCGCGATGATGATGCCGATCGCCGCCAGCAACAGCATGAGGCCGAAGAGATAGTGGATATAGTCCATACCGAAGAGGCCGGTCGTCGGCGGCCGCAAAATGGTGGCGCCGCGCGAGCCGCCGACATAATCCCAATTGACCACCAGGGTCTGCAACACCACCGCCAGCGCCAAAGTGGCGATGGCGAAGAAAACGCCACGCAGACGCAGGGTCAGATAGCCCATCAACAGACCGATAATGCCCGACAGCAGACCGCCAACGAGAATCAATATGGGAATGGGCAGCGGAAAAATCGCCGCGATCATCTCCGCCACGACGGGCGGAAAATTGTTCTCACTATAGTTCGGCAATTTATGCAGCGCCACGGTTGCATAGGCACCGACGGCAAAAAAAGCGCCGGTGCCGAAATTCACATAGCCGCAATAGCCGCCCAAAATATTCCAGGCGGTGGCGATGACCACATATTGCACGACGACATAACCGGCGAAGAACAGATATTCATTGCCAATGGCTAGAAAGGCCGCGAACAGCGCGGCGGCAACGATTAGCGCCAGAAGCGAGAAGAGCGGCATCCGCATATCAGCGCCCCAACAGGCCGCGCGGGCGCAGCGTCAGCGTCGCCAGCAGGAAAGTAAAAGAAACCGCCGGCGCCCAAGCAGGACCATAATAGGAGGATGTCAGGCTTTCGATGACGCCGAGCAGCAAAGCCGCGATCAACGTGCCCGGTAGACTGCCCATACCGCCGAGCACGCAGATGGCGAAGACACGACCAATATATTCGCGCCCGATCGACGGCTCGACGGGCTGGATCATGATGAGCAAGGCGCCCGCGAGCCCGGCACTCGCGACCGACAGACCGAATGCCAGCCGCTTGATCCGGCGCGGCCGGATGCTCAGCAGCGACAAAGCGGACGGATCCTGCGAGACGGCGATGATGGCGCGGCCTTGAAACGTCGTCGACAGGAAGAGCTGCAGCGCGACGAAGAGCAGAACGGCGACGAGACTTGGGATCAGAAGCCGTAACGGCAGATCGAGAAAGCCCAGGCGCCATGTCGAATTGAGATAGCCGGCTTCAACATAACGGAAGTCGACGCCGAAGATCATGATCAGCACCACTTCGATGATGAACATCAGACCGAAGAAGAAGGCGAGGCCGCTCAAACCTTCACGTCCATGCTGTTCGAAGGCGTGGAAATAGATGTCGTAGAACAGGCAGCCGAGCAGGAAGAACGGGATCGTCAGCAACAGGCCGCTGAGCAGCGGATCGATCCCAGCGCCCTGGTTCAGCAGGTAAGCGGCATAGGATCCGGCAATGACAAAGGCCGGGTGCGAGATATTAGCAATGTCGAGAAAGCCGAAAGAGATCGAAATCCCGATCGTCACCGCCGCGTAGAAACAGCCAATCAACAGGCCCGCAGCCAGGGCATTGACCAGGAATTCGACGCTCATGTGCCGATCGCCCTCCCCTGCGCCGGACCATCGCGGAAACCGCGATGCCTCCCTCCGGAATCGTTAAGCTTTGGAATTAATCTTTTAATTTCCAAAATCTGGATTTAAGATATTTGAATTCGGGCAGGCGTCAAGCGCCGTTCGTTGAAGGACTGGGGACCATGAAGCGCGCGCTGGGCACGGAGGCGATTGGCGATTATCGACGCCCGACACCGCGCACAGTGGCCGAACAGGCCTATTGGATGATCCGCGACGACATTCAGTGGGGTCGCCTACCTCCCGATCTACCGCTGCGGTTCGATGAATTGCGCAAGCGCTATGACATCGGCATCAGCCCGCTGCGCGAGGCGCTGACGCGCCTGGCGAGCGAGCGTCTCGTCACCTCCGTCGGCCAGAAGGGTTTCCGGGTCGCCAGCCTCACCAATGCAGATGTTCTCGACACGGCCGCGACGCGGCTGGTGATCGAGCGGGAGGCGCTGCGCCAATCGATCGAAAAAGGCGATGTCCACTGGGAAATGGCCGTCGTCGCTGCCTTCCATGGACTGGCGCGCCATTCTCTGCCCTCTCCCGCCGACGATGGCGCGAGTTGGCAATATTTCCATCGCGAATTTCACATGACTCTGCTTTCGGCCTGCGGCTCGCGCTGGCAACTTGAATTCGCTGGCCTCTTGTTCGACCAGGCCGAACGCCATCGCATCGTGCGCACGAGCATCACGCCGGAAGACACCTTGGTGCGCGACATTCAGGCCGAACATCAGACGATTTTCGATGCGGTGATGGCACGCGATGCCGAGCGCGCTGTCGCGGCTTTGACCGAACATTACGAGAAGACGGCTCGCGCCGTGGACGCCGCGCTGACGCATGGCTTCCGCTTCGCCGAGCCAGCAGGGAGCGCCCTAACGAAGAGCTGAAGAGATCAGTGTCCGACGAGGCACTGCATAGAGGAGGGAGAGGACATGATAGTGCAAGGCATTGCATATGCCCGGCGCATGGCCAGAACACTGGTCGCAGCCGCTGCTTTCGCAGCCGTCGCGACGACAGCCATGGCCGCCGACCCGATCAAAGTCGGCTTCAGCATCGCCCTGACCGGCGCCAACGGTCCCAACGGCAAACAACTCCTGGTCGCGCTGGAAATCTGGCGTGACGACATCAATGCCAAGGGCGGCTTGCTCGGACGCCCGGTGGAACTGGTCTATTACGACGATCAGACCTCGCCGCCGAACGAAGCGCCGATCTACACCAAGCTGATCAACGTCGATAAGGTCGATCTTTTGCTTGGTCCTTATGGCACCAATCAGATCACCGCCGCCCTGCCCGTCCTGGCGCAGCGTAATCTGACGACCATCGGCATTCTCGGCACCGCCGCCAATCACGAAGTTCAATACAAAAACTATTTCTCGATGATTTCGCTCGGCGAGAATCCAATCCGCGAATTCTCGCGCGGCTTCTTCGAAGTGGCCATGGCGCAAAATCCCAAGCCGCAGACCATCGCCATCGTCGGCGCCGATGCCGAATTCGGCAAGAACTCCACCGACGGCGCCCGCGCCAATGCCAAGGCGGCTGGCCTCAAGATTGTCTATGACCAACGCTATCCGCCGACCACCGCGGATCTGACGCCCGTCGTGCGCGCCATCAAGGCGCTCAATCCCGACATCGTCTATGTGGCCTCCTACCCGACCGACACGGTGCTGTTCGTGCGCGCTGCGGCGGAAGCCGGGCTATCGGCGAAAATGATGGGCGGTGCGATGATCGGCCTGTTGGCGACACCGCTCAAAATGCAGATGGGGCCGCTGATGAACGGCTACGTCAACAATGCGGAAATGTTCATCCCGGCACCGAGCTTCAACTTCCCCGGCGTCGATGCATTGCTGAAGGAATATCAGAAGCGCGCCAAGGGCCAGGGTATCGACCCGTTCGGCTATGGCTTCGTGCCCTTCGGCTATGCGGCCGGCCAGGTGTTGGCCCAGGCAGTCGAAGGCACGAAATCCCTCGATCACGCCAAGATCGCCGACTACATGCGCAACAACAGCTTTTCGACCGTCGTCGGCGAGTTCCGTTTCGGCAAGAATGGCGAATGGGCGAAACCGCGCTCCATTATGACGCAATGGCGCAATCTCACGGGCAATTCGCTCGATCAGCTCAATAATCTCGCCAATTGGACGATCGTCTGGCCGCCGGAGCACAAATCTGCTGATATCATCTATCCGTATCAGAAGCAGTAAGGGTCGAGCGACGCGGGCTCAGGCCCGCATCGCCTAAAGCGTTTTCGAGCGGGTGGATACCTGTTCGCGTGAAGAAAACGCGTCGAGACAAGAGTCTGAAGTCTCTCACCATTTCAATGAAGCGGTGAGAGACTCTAGGGAGCGAGCCATCCGCCATGAAACACACGGTCACATTGCAGCCCAGCGGCCATACGTTCGAAGTCGAGCCCGGTGAATCGATCTTGCGTGCCGGCCAGGCGGCGGGGTTCGCCATTCCTTTTAGCTGCCGCCAGGGCGTGTGCAGCACCTGTCGCGGCAAGATCGTCGAAGGCCAGGTCGATCTTGGTGAAGTTCATCCCGCTTATTTGAACGAAGCCGATCGCGCAGCCGGTTATGCGCATTTGTGTCAAGCCAGTGCCTTGTCGGATGTCACGGTCGAGATCCGCGAACTCGAAGGGCTTGCCGGCGTCAAGGTGCGCAAGGTGCCATGCCGCATTTCACGGCTCGAACAAGCAGCACCCGATGTCACTATCGTGCATCTGCGCTTGCCGATGAACGAAAACATGATGTTCGTTGCCGGCCAGCATATCGAACTCATCCTGCCGGGTGATGTGCGCCGCTGTTATTCCATCGCCACCAAACCGAATGTCGACGGCGTCACCGCCCTTGAGCTGCATATTCGCCGCATGCAAGGCGGGCTTTTCACCGACGGCATGCTGCCCAAACTGAAAGAGCGCGAATTGATGCGCTTCGAGGGGCCATTGGGAACCTTTGCACTGCGCGAAGATTCGACTAAGCCGATCGTCTTCCTGGCCAGCGGTACGGGCTTTTCCGCCATCAAGGCCATGGCCGAACAGGCGTTCGGTCGCAACATCCACAGCAAGCGACCGATCCATCTATACTGGGGCGGGCGCACGCGCCAAGATCTCTATCACGCCGACTTGGCGGAGAGCTGGACCAAGGAATTCCCGGGCTTCCATTTCATCCCAGTGCTCTCGGAAGCGACGCCGGCCTGCGCCTGGAGCGGCCGCACCGGCTTCGTGCACCGCGCGGTGATGCAAGACTTCCCGTCGATGCAGGATATCGAAGTCTATGCCTGCGGCGCTCCTGTGATGGTGGAGGCGGCGCGCCGCGATTTCATCCAGGATTGCGGATTGGCGGAAGACAGTTTCTTCGCCGACGCCTTTTTGAGCCAGGCCGATCTCAACAATCCCCAGGCCAACGCCGCAACCGCCTGACTCACTTCGCACTCCCACCATAAGGGCCGGCCTATGCCGGCCCTTATTCATTGCGCTTGTCAAAAACCAAAGCGAATATGCGCGAAAGTCATAGTTGCGACGCGATTAGGCCGATAGTGTCGGCTATCTTGCCTGAATCCTTCAATCCTGGAGTCGTTCTCGATGCAGATAGGCGTCGTCGGTCTGGGCCGAATGGGCCTCAATATCACGCGTCGGCTGATGAAGGCCGGTCACCAATGTCTTGCTTTCGACGTGAATGCCGGTGCGGTGACGACCGCGCGCGGCGAAGGCGCCACGGGCGCTGCTTCACTCGCCGAGCTGGTCAAAACCTTCGATCAATCGCCGCGTGTCATCTGGCTGATGTTGCCAGCGGGACGCATCACCGATGCAGCGATCACGACACTGGCCGAACTGCTGTCCCCTGGCGACATTCTCATCGACGGTGGCAATACCCATTTCAAGGATGATATCCGCCGGGCCAACGAGCTGGCGCCCAAGCAGATCCGTTATGTCGACTGCGGCACATCCGGTGGCATCTGGGGCGCCGAGCGCGGTTATTGCCTGATGATCGGCGGACCGAAAGACGCCGTCACCCATCTCGATCCGATCTTTCGTGCGCTGGCGCCCGGCCTTGGCGATATTCCACGCACACCTGGCCGCGAGGGCGAACCGAGCCAGGCCGAACAAGGCTATATCCATGCGGGGCCGACGGGCGCCGGTCATTTCGTCAAGATGATTCACAACGGTATCGAATATGGTCTGATGCAGGCCTATGCTGAAGGGTTCGACATCCTGCGCGGCCGCGCCTCGTCGGATCTTCCGGAGGGCGAGCGCTACGACCTAAATCTGCCCGACATCGCCGAAGTGTGGCGTCGCGGCAGTGTCGTCACATCCTGGCTGCTCGATCTGAGCGCCACCGCTCTGATCCGCGATCCGGACCTTAAGAGCTTCAGCGGCGAAGTGGCCGATTCCGGCGAGGGACGATGGACCATCGAGACGGCCATCGAACAGGCCACGCCCGCCAACGTGCTGTCTGCTTCTCTGTTCGCGCGCTTCCGCTCGCGACACAAATCCTATGCCGACAAACTGCTCTCCGCCATGCGTCTCGGCTTCGGCGGACATGTGGAGACGAAACCAGCCGGCAAGAAGGAAGGCTGAAGGCATGAACATTTCGCAACAGCCGGTTCAGATCATCGAGGCGCCGCCACGGCGCCGTCCGATCCAGCCTGCGCCCTGCACGATGGTGATTTTCGGAGCGCGCGGCGACCTCACCCATCGCCTCGTCGTGCCGGCGCTCTACAATCTTTTCCGTGAGAAAATGCTGCCAGAAGATTTTCGTCTGATCGGCATCGATCACGGCGAAAACACCACGGACGGCTGGCGCGCTTCCCTGTTCGACAAGATCAAAAGCATGGCCAACGACAAGGCGGCCGCCTTCGAAGCGCACAGGATCAACGAAAACGCCTGGTCCTTTCTCAGCGAACGCATGTCCTACCTGCGCGGCGATTTCAATGATCCGGCGCTCTATCAACAGTTGGCCTCACAGTTGAAATCCTGTGAGCACGATGGCCAGACGCAGGGCAATGCGATCTTCTATCTCGCCGTTGCCGATCGTTTCTTCGGGCCCATCATCGACCGCCTCGGAGCGGCCGGTCTGGTCAAGCAGACACGAACCGATGAAGGTGTGCCCAAATGCTGGCGGCGCGTGGTGATAGAAAAGCCCTTCGGCCACGATCTCAAATCGGCGCGCGACCTGAATGAGCGGATTCTAACCTCACTCAACGAAGATCAGATCTTCCGCATCGATCATTTTCTCGGCAAGGACACGGTGCAGGCGATCACGGCTTTTCGCTTCGCCAACGGCCTGTTCGAACCGATCTGGAATCGCGATCGGATCGACCATGTTCAGATCACCGTGGCTGAGACGATCGGCGTCGAGGGGCGTGGCCGCTTCTACGAACAGACGGGCGCACTGCGCGACATGGTGCCCAACCATGTCTTCTCGCTGCTCTCCATGGTCGCTATGGAGGCGCCGACGGGCTTCGATGCCACATCGATCCGCAACAAGAAGGCCGATGTCTTCGCGGCCATGCCGCCGCTCGATCCCGCCTGGGCCCTACGCGGACAATATGGTGCCGGCACCGTGCTGGGCAAAGATGTCGTTGCTTATCGCAGCGAACCGAATGTCGATCCGGCCTCGAATATTGAAACCTTCGCCGCCATGAAACTGGAGATCGACAATTGGCGCTGGGCGGGCGTGCCGTTCTATTGCCGGACCGGCAAGCGCCTGTCGCGTCGCAATACGGAAATCGCCATTCAATTCAAACAAGCGCCCTATCTCGCCTTTCAGGATACACCGGTGGACGCGCTGCGGCCGAATTGGCTGGTGCTGTCGATTGCGCCAGAAGAAGGCATCTCGCTGCAATTCGAGGTCAAGCGCCCTGGCCCGGTGGTCGATCTGTCGGCGGTGCGGATGGAATTCAAATATGCCGATTGGTTCGCCAAGGAGCCGCATGTCGGCTATGAGACCCTGCTCTATGACGTGATGATCGGCGATCCGACCTTGTTCATGCGGGCAGACATGATCGAACATGCCTGGCGCATCGTGCAACCCGTTCTCGATGCCTGGGCGAGCCCGCCACCGGACTTCCCGAACTATGAGGCGGGCAGCGAAGGCCCGGCGGCTTCGGACGAGCTGATCGGCCGTGACGGTGGGCGCCAGTGGCGACCGGTCGAACCGCTGAAATCGCCGAAGGGCTAGCATGCCGACACCGACAAGGGCGCCGTTGCTCATCGTCGTCATGGGCGTGTCCGGCGCTGGCAAGACGACGGTTGGCCGTCTCCTCGCCGTTCATCTGCACTGTCCGTTCGCCGATGCGGACGATCTGCATGCGCCGGCCAGTGTCGAGAAGATGCGGCGCGGCCAACCACTGAGCGACGAGGATCGACAGCCCTGGCTCGCACGCGTGGCGGAAAAGATCGACGACTGGCGACGCCAAGGACAGGCTGGCGTCATCACCTGCTCGGCACTGAAGCGATCTTATCGCGATGTCATTCGAGGTGGACGAGATGACGTCACCTTCGTGTATCTTCAGGGCGCAAAGGCCGCCATCGCCGATCGGCTGGCGGTGCGATCTGGTCATTTCATGCCGGACCAATTGCTGGCGAGCCAGTTCGAGATTTTGGAAGAACCGGCGCCGAATGAGCGCGCGATTTGGGTCCCCATCTCAGGGGCGCCGCAGGAGATCGTCGCGGTTATTCTCACGGGCTTGAAGGAGAGAAGAATGGCGCAGGCGCTGTCCACAACCATCGCCGATGACCCACAGGCTTTGGCCCAAGCCTTGGCCGATTGGTTCGTGGAGACCCTGGAGACCAAAAGTGGACGGATTGTCGTGGCGGTAGCCGGCGGTTCGACGCCAAAGGCTTTTTACCACTGTCTTGCGACACCGCCCTATCAAGCCCGCCTGCCTTGGGAGTGCATCCATTGGTTCTTCGGCGACGAGCGGTTTGTGCCGCCGACGAGCCCGACCAGCAATTATCGGATGTTTGCCGAAGCGATCGAGGCAGCCCGTTTCATCCCACCGGAGAACCTCCATCCGGTGCCGACCGATGCAGCTAGCGCCGCACAGGCCGCTGCACGCTACGCAGGGGAATTGCAGGCTTTTTACGGATCCGATCACCTCGACCCGAGCCAACCATTTTTCGACGTGACATTGCTTGGCCTGGGCACCGACGGGCACACGGCATCGCTCTTTCCCGGCAGTCCGGCCCTGGACGAGCGGCACGCCTGGGCGTGGCCGAGCATGGCCCCTGACGGCTCCGACCGAATCACCCTGACTTATCCCCTGCTCGAAAGCAGCCGGGAGACGGTTTTTCTGGTGGCGGGCGCCGATAAGCGCCCGATCCTCGCCCGCGTGCTCAGCCACGACCAGGGCTTGCCCGCCGCACGGCTCAGGCCAAGCGGAACCGTGCGCCTATTCGCGGATCGGGCAGCCTTCGACGGTCCGCCCGATTAAGAGGCGTTCAGGTGATTGGCGATATTGTTGAACTGGGCGGAAATCTGCGAGCCCGTAAATGTCAGAGCGCCGATGAGCACGACGGCGATCAGACCCGCGATCAAGCCATATTCAATGGCGGTCGCACCTTTTTCATGACGCAGAAATTGAGACAGCTTTTTCATCAATGGTCCCCAGCGGTTTCGCCTTCGACGATCCGAAAGCGGTAAAACTACTAGGGTGAAAACCCTCTAAGAACTTTAAATGAAGTCAGAAAAACCGGATTAATTCTCAATACGATAAAATTCCTATCGCCCTTTCGAAGGACATTTCTGAGCATGGTTCAGCGATTGAAAGCCACCGCCTGCGAAATCGGTTCCCCAAACCCCGGGCCGTGGCCCAGATTCCACCGTCCAGCGCCCGTGGCCGCCGGAGGCAAAGTCTTAACTATGCCATTGAAGAAATGGCGAGAGTGACGGGACTCGAACCCGCGACCTTCGGCGTGACAGGCCGACGCTCTAACCAACTGAGCTACACCCCCGCAAACCGTCAGGCGCTAGGCGCCGCTGCGGAGAGCGTCCGGATAGGACACGGCCACATCTAAGTCAAGGACATCTCGCCACTTCTCAAAACTTCTCCGAAGCCAAATGCCAGCGGCGGATTTCCGAGGGTGTCAGAAGCCGGAAAGTCTCCGATGGCGTCTTCTCCGCCGTGTAGACCAGCTCGCGGCTCACGCCCATCATACCGGCGTAATCACCCAGTTTATTGACCATTTCGTTCTGCGCGAAGGTCTTCGTCAGCTTGGTCGTGCCGTCGAGCTGACCAACCCGCTCATAAAGAAACATGCGGTGGATACCGACCCGGCTCTGCGGCGGGACGACGCGCTTTTTCGCACCCATCAGGGCATAGACACATGCGGAATAGCAGCGCCCGGCGGCGAATCGCATTTCGCCACCCGCTTCGACCGGCTTGGCGACGATGACGGCAGCGCCGGCACGGCGCAGCAGGCGGCCGAATTCCATCGAAGCGACCACCCGCCCACCGGGCGAGTTGATCAAAACGACGGCGTAGACATTATTGCCAAGCTTTTGGGAGCGCAAAAAGTCGATAAAATCGCGGGGCGTCTGCTCGACGATCTCGCCTTCGGCAACGATGATCTGCGGACATTTCGCGCCGCAAGTCTGGGCATCGCCCGCTTGGGCGAAACGAAATGACATCGCGGCAGAAGCCGCGCCCGCTGTCATAAAAAAAGCACTGGCCACAGCACCGGCCAAGGCGACGACACGCAATACCGCTCGACCTACCATCTGCTTCTCCACTCCCACTCTGGATGCTCCGATCCATTTCGACACAAAGGCTACACATTTCCAACTGGCTTGGCGACGGCTATCGCGGCCGGTCGTTAAGGAATGCAAACAGCCTGCCAGGCTCCTCGACAGGGGGGAATAGCCCCTTTAAAACGCCCACCTGAAACCATCCTGACTATCCGGCAAGCAATTGCCAATTAAGAGATCGGCCGAGGCATCCATGACCAGCTTGTTCCTGAATCCCCTTCTCATCGACAAGGTCGTGCGTGCCGCCCTGGAGGAAGATTTCGGCCGCGCCGGCGACATCACCTCCCAGGCCTGTATCCCCGAGGGCACCCAAGCCCGCGCCGTCCTGGCGCCGCGCAAACCCGGCACGATCTGTGGCCTGTCGGTGGCGGAAGCCGCCTTCAAGATCACCGACCCCACGGTCAAATATGAATATCTGGCCAAGGACGGCGACGAGATCACCGTGCCGCGCACGCCGGTGGCGCGCATCACTGGCGATGCCCGCTCCATTCTCACCGCCGAACGGACGGCGCTCAATTTCATCTGCCACATGTCCGGCATCGCCACGATGACCGCCAAGCTCGTCGCGCTGACCAAGCACACCAAGGCGAAGGTGATCTGCACGCGCAAGACGATCCCGAACCTGCGAGCCTTCGGGAAATATGCCATCCGCTGCGGCGGTGGCATGAACCACCGCTTCGGCCTCGACGATGCCGTGCTGATCAAAGACAATCACATCGCCGTCTGCGGCGGCATCAAGCCGGCGCTGCGCGCCGCCAAAGCCTCCGTCGGTCATATGGTGAAGATCGAAATCGAAGTCGACAACCTGGATCAGCTCAAAGAGGTGATCGAGGAAGGCGCCGACGTGGTGTTGTTGGACAACATGACCCCGGCGCAAATGGCCGAGGGCGTGAAGATGATCGCTGGCCGCATGAAGACCGAAGCTTCCGGCGGCATTTCCGCCGATACCGCGAAGGCGGTCGCGGAAAGCGGCGTCGATATGCTGTCGTTGGGCGCCCTCACCAATTCGGCGCCGATCCTGGATCTCGGCCTCGACATCGAGATCGGTTGATAGGGCTGGCGCCATCGCCTTCCTGTGATTTGGGAAAGATAGCAGACAAATCGCGTTTCTATCGAACCGCGATCTGTCTTCAAATTCTACCGATCGCAACACCGGCATCCACCACGGGTGCCGGCTTCGCCCGCCGCGGAATGATCTTGAGCGTCGAGGCGCCCATGGCGTCGAGAACGGTACGGCGCATGTGCGCGAACTCTTCACTGGCACGATCACGCGGATATGGCAGATCGATCGCGATATCGGCGGCGATGCGACCGGGGTTCGGATGCATCACGATCACTCGGTTGCTCAGATAGATCGCTTCTTCGACATCGTGGGTGACGAGCACCATCGTCACCTGCTCCGCCTCCCATATGGTCAGCAACTCTTCCTGCAACCGTTGGCGCGTCAAAGCATCGAGAGCGCCAAGAGGTTCATCGAGCAACAGCACTTCCGGCTTGGTGACGAGCCCGCGCGCGATAGCGGCGCGCTGTGCCATGCCACCTGAAAGTTGATAGGGATAGACCGTCTCGAAGCCTTTCAGACCGACGAGATCGAGCAGACCCGCCACCGCCTCACGCCGTGCGGCCTTAGGCACATCGGAGTTCTCCAGCCCCAGCTCGATATTGCGCTCGAGCGTCAGCCACGGCAGCAGGCGATGGTCCTGAAAGACGATGCCGCGCTTCAGGCTCGTGCCGACGATCCGCTCGTCATCGAGCTGGATGTCGCCCTCATAATCGTCGTCGAGGCCGACGATCAGACGAAGCAATGTCGACTTTCCGCAACCGCTCGGCCCGACGATGCTGGTGAATTCGCCGGGCGCGATTGTCAGATCAACATTATCGAGAACCTTCAGTTCGCGGCCATCGACATCGTAAGATTTGCCGACGTACCGCAGGCTCAGTTTGCCGGCCTTGTTTGAAGTCATCACGCGTCCTCAGGCCGCGACATGCAGGTTGGGCTTGGCATGCGCCTCTTCCAGGAAGCTCGCATCGGCCCAATCGGCAACGGCGAAATCGTTCTGGATATAGCCCTCCTGCACAAGGAAGGCCTTCTGCACATCGACTGCCGCGAGATTGAGCGGCGACAGATTGGGCACCAAATCCACATGGCGGATCGCCGTCGCGATATCCTCGATCGTGGGATAATAGGTGACGCGTGCCAGAATGCTGGCGGCGGCATCGCGATTGGCATTGGCCCAATGGCCGGCCCGCACAGTCGCGCGCAGAAAGGCAACGATGATGTCGCGGTTCTTCTGGGCGAAATCGGCATTGACGGTGATCGCATAGGGGCTATTGGCCACCTGCAAGGTCCAGTCGGGATAGCGTGAGAGATCCTCGATCACCTTGAAGGCGCCGGTGCGCTGCAAACGCAAAGCGCGGCCCTCGCTGGTGTAGACCGCATCGACCTTGCCTTCCGCCAGGGCTTTCACTTCAGGGGTGAAGGCGATCTCGGCGCGACGGCTATCCGACCACAGCTCCGACGGACGGCGAGCCCCACCGACCGCTTGCTCCTGGGTTTCGATATCGACGACCTGGATATCCCTTTTCGACAGGCCCGCGAGATTCAGCGCCAGATCGAGGCCGCGATGGCTCGTGGCCCGCCACCAATCGACTTTGTATTTGTTGAGGCTGCGATAGAGGCCGAACTTCTTGCCGGCCAGATCGGCAACGCGATGGATGTCAGCATTCTGACGCACCAGGATGGAGCCGCCATGGTGGCCTGCCGTCAGACCGATCAACAAAGTGTCGGTCACATCCGCCCGCGCCGAAATCGATGGAATGTTGCCGCCGTCGCGGAAAAGATGATCGAGCGTATGATTGAAGTGCGGCAACCAACCGACGGACGGATCGAGGCCGCGCAGATACGACAATTTGGCGCCGATGCGGATGAACTCTTCCTCAAGCCAACCAAATTCGACCGCGATATGCGAAGCGACGAAGACTGGGCAGATGGTGTAGTAGGCTTCACGCGCACCAACTTTCACGCGCTTGGACGTACGAGCGGTGGGCAGACGGGTGGTCATGGCAAACTCCAGAGTTTGAATGGCGGTGGAATGCTGCGGCCTCAGCGCAAGGAATGAACGGCTTCCTCGAGGTAGCTGGCGTCGGCCCAGGCCCGCACGTCGAAGTCGTTCTCGATGTAACCGCGCTGCAGAAGGAAATCCTTTTCGACGGCGAGACCCGCGAGGTTCTGCGCCGAGAGATTGGCTTCCAGATCGTATTGGCGCAGGGCCTTGGCGATCGCCGCTTCATCCGGATAGATGGTCGTGCGATGAAAGATCGCCGCAGCCGCAGCCGGATTGGCATTGATCCAACGGCCGGCGCGCACCGCCGCACGCAGATAGGCGACGATCACATCGCGATTCTGCTCGGCGAAAGCTCTGGAGACCGAGATGGTGCGCGGCGCGTTCGCGATGCGCAAAGTCCAGTCGGGATAAAGATCGAGATCGTCGATGATCTTGAACTTGCCGGTCCGCTCCAATAGTTCGGCCGTGCCAATCGAGTAGTCGTAGATGGCATCGATGCGCCCTTCCAGAAGCGCCCGCGCCTCGATCGTGCGCACTTCGGGCTCATATTCGATCTGCGACCAGATACCTGCCGGCGTGCGGGCCGGATGTTCGTTATGCGCATCGCCTTCGGTGATGTCGACCCATTCGATATCGTCGCGCCACAGGCCGTGCAGGGCGAGAACTGCCAGGATGCCGTGTTCCGTCGTGGCGCGGCGATGATCGATCTTGCCGCTCTGCTGGCTGCGATAGATGCCGAAGCGGCGCCCTTTGAGATCGGCGACGCGATAGATCGGATCGCGGGCCCGCACGATGACCTTGCCGCCAGGCTGGGCCTGAGTGAGGCCAAGTAGAATTGTGTCTTGCAGATCGGCACGCGCCCAGATAGCCGGGCTGTTGCCGCCGTCACGGATCAACCGATCCGACCCATGATCATAGTGCCATTTCCACGCTGCCGGATCGTTGAGCGAGCGCAGGTAGGTCGCCGCGGCTCCGACGCGCTTCAACTCATCGTCGATCCAGCCCAGTTCGAGCGCGACATTGGACGCCACGAGAACCGGACAGATCGTATAAAGCAGTTCGCGCAGTGGCGTGGCATTCTTCAGATCATCAGCCAGCGATGTGACAACACCCATGTTGTTCTCCTTTCGCAGTTTGCGATTAAGCGATCAGCCTTCGAAGCCTTGTTTCCAGCGCAGCAGATAGCGCTGCAAGTAGTGCATGGATCGATCGATGAGGAAGCCCACGACACCGATCACAACCATGCAGACGAGCAATTGGTCGGTCATCAGCAGCGCTTGCGCACGGAAGATGAGGAAGCCGATCCCCTCCATGCCGCTCAGGCCTTCGGCGACGACAACCAGGGCCCAGGCGAGGCTCGCGCCATAGCGCAGGCCGACGAGGATGCTCGGCATGGCGCCGGGAATGATGACGCGGCGCACGAGCTGGCTGCGTGTCAACGTGAGAACCCGCGCCAGTTCGACATAGTTGCGATCGACACCGCGAATGCCCTGAAGCGTGTTCAGAAAGACCGGGAAGAAAACCGACTTGGCGATCACGACGATCTTGGCGGGCGAACCGATGCCGATCCACAGAACGATCAACGGCAGCCAAGCGATGCCGGGAATATGGCGAATGCCATCCAGGGTCGGCCCGAAAAAGCGCTCGACGGTCGGCGACAGACCGGCCGCGAGGCCAAGACCGACACCTGCGAGCGAGCCATAGAGAAAGGCTTGGCTGACGATCGAGATGCTGGACAGGAAATCTTTCTCGAAATCCTGACGCCACACCATGTCGAAGAAGGAATAGAAGGTCTTCAGCGGCAACGGCAGAAAAACCTCAGACACCCAGCGCTGTTGCGCGGCGAATTGCCAAAGCAGCAGAATCGATAGCGGCAGGATCAAACCCAAAGCGAGCCCGACGGCCGTTCGGCGATTGCCTTTCCCCTTGCCTTTTGATCCCCGGTTTTGGGCGCGCACGGGGGCCGCGCCGATTGGGTCGACGTTTGCGATGGTCATCGGATGATCCTGGGGAAGTGGGCGCAGCACTTGGGTGCCGCGCATCGTCGATCAGTTGTAGATGGAATATTCGCCGCCAGCGAAGAAGCGCTTGTCGACGAAGGCATTGATCATCTCGGGCGAAAGCGAACGCTCCTTCAGAATCTCGTCGCCATGGTCGACATAGTATTTCTGAAACTTCTCGATCGATTCCTTAGCTAGGCCCGCATTGGTCTCGCCGGCCATATATTCGAAGGACGACGGGTCGGTGATGCCGAATTTGGCGATGTTCACCGGCATGCGCAGTTCCTTGGCGACGATCTCGGCCGCTTCGTCGACGTTGTCCTTGATCCAGGCCTTGGTACGCTCATGCGCGACGAGAAAGGCGCGCACGGCGCTTGGATATTTGTCGACGAATTCACGCATGGCGAAATAGGAGACGCGGCCGGCCGCATTCACATAGACACCGTCTTTCGGGCTGCGGCCGATCACTTTGACTTGCCCCGTGGTGACGAGCGCGGCAGCGGCCGGAAGCGCGGTATGAGTGGCCGTCGCGGCGATGCGGCCGCTGAGCAGCGCGGCATTGACGGTGGCAGACGAGGTGATCGTCTCATGCCGGACCGCGCCTTCGCGGATGCGCGTCGCCAGCGGTACGCCAGCGGCATCCAAAGCTTCCTTCGGCGAGGTCCAGCCGCAGCCGACGCGGCTTGAGCCGAGCGCCTGCCCCTTTAGATCCTGCAAATTCTCGAAGGGCGAGTTCTTCAACGCCAGGATGGGCGTGCGGTTCTCATCGGAAGGAACCGACATCCAGACGATGACCGCATCGAGCCCATTGGCTCGGTGAACGGCCGCCGGATACATCATGCGCTGAGCAATTGCGAGGCCACCGCGATCGAGCATGGCCGCTTCGGCACCGGAGAGTTCGGACGTGCCCGGGTTGAGCAGGCGAATTTCCGTCGTGCCGATCTTGTCGAATTCTTCTTTCAGAATGCCTTTCTTGAGGGCGACGGTCGTCCAGGCCGCGAGCGGCAGATTGATGGCCTTCAAAACCTCTTCGGCCTGCGCTGGTGCGGCTGCCAGAACCGCGAGCGCCCCAAGCCCGAGGGCGGCATTGCGCCACGTAGCGCGGATTTTCTGAACAGGCATCGGCGTGTCTCCTTTGCGACTTGGCTCAAGACAGGTTGGCTTTTATTTACATATAATCTATAGATTTACTATTCTATGGAGAAGCCAATGTGGCCGTCAAGCGAATTGTTCCATCGCCATTGGATTTTGGCCGACCCACATGCCGTGCTCTTGGCGGATGCCCGCCCTGGCCGCGCGCTCGTGGTAGCGACGTTGGGAATTTTCTTGTTGGGAGCCGGAGCCGCCACTCTAACACTCTCGAATGAATGGACGGCCAATGCGCCAGGTGTGGAAGCGGCTGTTCCCGCGGCCATCCAAAAAGGTGTCCTCAAACTCGGTGTCGAGCGCCTTCCGCGCGCACCACGGCCCACCGATTACCAAACCCGTCGCGAGGAGGGCTTCGAGGTCGTGCTGCGAGACGATCTGCAGCGCCGCCTCAAGGTGCAGGTCGAATTGATCCCGCTGAAAGCCGAAGAACAGGAAACAGCACTGACGCAGCGGCGCGTCGATGCCCTGCTCGTCCATCGTCCAGCGTCAACCGACACAAGCGAGGCGATCGTGCGCACGGGCTATGAAAGCGGCCTCACCTATCTGATGCGCAGCGACACGACGATCCGTTCCTGGAATGATGCGGCGCGGCACTCAACCTGCGTCGTCACCGGCAATGACGCCGCGCGGGCTTTCATCCACCGCGCCGGTAGCACGCCCCTGACCTACGCCGACCCCGCTAAGGCGCTGGCGGCGATGCGGGCTGGCGAATGCGATGCAGCGATCGTCGATTCGACGCTGGCTACATATTTCGCGCCGCTGGAACGATGGAAGAAGTTCAATGCCACTTTGCCGGCGCGCGATCTCTCGCAACTGGTGTTCGTAGCGGCACCGGGAGATCGCTTATCGGCCCGTCAGTTGCAACGCATCGCCGACGGCTGGCAGCGCCAAAAAAACTGGCAATCGTGGGCCAAGGCCTGGGTGACGGAAGTCGATTTCGAGGCCTATCTCGAACAAGATGCACCCGACTGTCATTGACAGCCGCGTCAGTCGTCCTGTTGCGTCGTTTCGCTTTCTTCCCGCGCCATGTTCTCGATGATTGCCAGGAGAACTTTGCGAGCCGTCGCCACTTCGGCGCCGGTTACGCCGCGCACGGCGACGAGATTGATGTGCTCGGCTATGGGCACGAGCTTTTCCTTCAGCGCCCGCCCTTCTGGCGTGAGAAACACGTAAACGTTTTTGCGGCTGTGCGGCAGTTTGCGACGTTCGATATAGCCGAACTTCTCCATCGCGGTCAGCGCCGAGAAGGTGGTCGGCTCCATCAGCCCCGCTTCTTCGCTCAACTCGCGCTGGGTGAGCCCTTCGCGCTCCCACAGGATGCGCAGAAACACCCAGTGGCCGAAGGAGACGTTATGGCGCGCCAGACTGATCTGCATCATGCGGGTGAGGCCGCGCGCCGCATCGCGGACCAGATGGGCGAGGCGATCGTTGGGTACCGCATCGCGCCAGCGACGCAAGATGGCCTGGTTCTCGGATGCTCCTTGCCGGTTCGACATCATGCGCTCCGCGACAGGGCCGGCGTCGGCACTTGATAGCGCAACGTCACGTCCCGGCCTTCCCGGGCGGATTGCAGAATCGCGAAGCACACTTCCATCGTTGCCAGGCCCCACACTCCATCGTGAACCGGCGGCACGCCATCGACGACGGCCGCATACAGTTCGTCGATCACCTCCATGCGCGGCACCGCACGTACCGGCACATCCTCGAGACGACGTTCGTCATCGGCGTAGATCATCACGCCTTTTGAGGTCGGGCGCAAATCGGCATGGCTGCATGAGGCAACCAGGAGACCGAAATTCTGGTGCCAGCGTGTCTGCGGCTTGGTCGACAGCCGGCTATCCCCCTGTCCGTAACGTGCGCCGCCGTAGTTGGATTGGGCTTTGATCGCCAATTCGTCGGCCTCGCTGGCCCCCTTCAGCGTCCGCCGGACGGCACCATAATTATCCGGATTTTTGGGCAATCCGCCCTCGTTGATCCAATCGACCAATTCGTCCGAATCAAAATGGGCATAGCCGCTATAGATCATGGTCGCGACCACGCCGCTGTCGAAAGTCAGAAAGGCGGTATAGGCCCCCTCCGTCCGACGTGCAGGGTCGATGACCGCCGTCGCCGCGCGCACGGACTTGACCATGCCTCCCCCGATGAAGCGCAGGTTGTCGACCTGGTGCGGCGCCTGGTTGAAGATGACGCCGCCACCCTTTGACGTATCAAGTTCTTCGGGCCGGCGCGGCCGGTAGATGAAGTCGGTGTAGTTGAGTGCGCTCATCATATGCAGCGGCCCGAAAGCACCGCTTTCGATGAGCTCGCGCGTACGGCGCACCGGTGCATCGAAAGAATGGCTATGGCCGACGACGAGCGCCACGCCAGACTCGCGCGCCGCAGCGATCATCGCCAGGCTATCCTCCACCGACAATGCCATCGGCTTTTCGCAGAGGATATGGCGGCCAGCCTTCGCTGCCGCCAGAACATTGTCGCGATGATATTGATGCGGCGTCGAGACATAGACCGCCTCGACCGCCGGATCAGCGCACATCTGCTCGACGCTCTCATAAGCGCGTCCGGCAAAATCCTGGGCGAAACGTTCACGCGCTTCCGAGCGCGGATCGGCGCCCGCGACGATCTCGATCCGTTCGTCCTGCACCAAAGTCGGCAACATCAAACTGAAAGCCCGGCCGAGGCCGGCAATTCCTAGGCGCAGTTTACGAACGGTCATTGAGCACTCACAGATCGATCACCACTTCCCCGCCCCGCCCGCGCGAGACACACACCATGATGTTGGTCGCATATTCGTCGGGTGTCAGCACGAAATCACGATGTTCCACATCGCCGGAAACAAGTTTGGTACGGCAAGAGCCGCACGAACCGCTCTGACAGGAGAATGGCACCTCATGGCCTGCTTGGCGCAGGACTTCGAGAATACTCGTCCCAACGGGCACGTCGAGCACTTCATTCGTGTCCACGATACGGACAGTGAAAGGCTCATCATTGGGTTGCGGCTGCGAGCCATCGACGAAAGCTTCGAAATGCACGGCGCTCGACGACCAGTGGCCGGTCATGTCGCGCACAGCGTCCATGAGACCGCGTGGGCCGCAGCAATAGACGTGCCCCTTGGGCTTTTCGAGCACCGGCCAGAGATCATAACCCTTGTCCGGATCACCGCCGTCATGATGGATGATCACCTTGCCGGTGAACTCGGGCGTCTTGAGATCTTCGAGGAAAGCGGTCGAGCCGGCATCGCGTGTCAGATAGTAGAGACGGAAACCTTTGCCCTCGCTCAACAGATGGCGCGCCATGGACAGAACCGGCGTGATGCCGATGCCGCCGGCAATCAACACATAACCGGCCGAGGATGGCACCAGTGGAAAATCGTTGTGCGGCTCTGAGACCGAGATCGTACCGCCTTCGTGCAGTTGATCGGCCATGCTGATCGAGCCGCCACGGCCGTTGGCCTCGCGTTTGACGGCGATGACATAACGATCGCGTTCAGCCGGATCGTTGCTGAGCGAATATTTGCGCTCCTCGCCGCCAGGCGTGCGCACGATGATATGGCTGCCGCTGGTGAAGGGCGGCAGTTCACCACCGTCTGGTGCCCGCAGCTCGAACCCAAATATGCCATCGGCAATCTGCCCGGCGCTGGTGACGCGCAAATCCATCGTAAAGTCCCTGGCCTTTCCCCGGGGCGGCCGCCCCTCCCAAAATACTTAGACGTCTAATTATCTGATTTCAACCCGGTCCGGCGACATCTCCCTTCTCCCCTACCTGTTCGGAAACTTTTGGTCGATTTAGAATCCCTCCACCTCTCGACAAGAGGGGCGGAACGGTGTAAATTCTTAGAGACCTAATTAATTGGGAACTGGCCCCCGGAGCCGGTTGGAGGAGAAGGCGCCATGCTGACACCGGAAGAAAACGATCTCTTGTGCCGCGTCGAGGGCGACGCGCCGATGGGCCACATCATGCGCCAGCATTGGCTGCCCGCCTGCATGATCGAAGAAGTGGCCGAGCCCGATTGCGATCCCTTGAAGGTACGCCTGTGCGGCGAAGACTATGTGGTGTTCCGCGACACCAACGGTCAGGTCGGCATGCTCGACGAGCTGTGCCCGCACCGCCGTGCATCGCTGGCCTATGGCCGCAATGAAGACTGCGGCCTGCGCTGTCTTTATCACGGCTGGAAATTCGACGTGAATGGCAATGCCATGGAGATGAACTCCGAGCCCGTCGAGACCGGCCTGCTCAAGAAGATGAAGACGCGTTCCTATCCGGTGCGCGAAGCTGCGGGTTTCGTATGGTGCTATCTCGGCCCGATCGAGAGCATGCCCGAATTTGAACCGCCGGTGTGTCAACCAACGCCGGAGACACGCATCTCCATCGCCAAGTATAAAGTGCCGGTGAACTGGGCGCAGATTCTCGAAGGGGCGATCGACTCATCGCATTCTTCGACCCTGCATTCCTCCGACATGGTGCCGGCCCGCGTCGCCGGCGCCCAGGCCAATGAACAGCTCTGGCTGCGTCCTTCGACCGACAAATCGCCACGGCTGTATTCGCAGCGCACGCCGTTCGGCTTCCGTTATGCCGCCGTGCGTCGGCCGATCCAGAACGCGCAGAGTCACGACTATATCCGCACGACCCTGTTCGTCGCGCCCTATACGGTACTGATCCCGCCTAACAACAACTACAAAGTCGTCATCATGCATGTGCCGATCGATGACGAGAACACAGACTTCTATTTCCTGGCCTTCGGCGACAATGCGACGACGCCGGGCACGGAAGAATGGCGCAAGTTCCTGCACGCCCAGGTCGGCATAGATGTCGATGAGAATTATCGCAGCTACCGGACCTTCGAGAACAAGTTCAAGCAGGACCGGCAAGCGATGAAGCTCGGCAACTTCACCGGCATTCCTGGCATTCCCAACCAGGATTATGTGATGTGGCTCACCATGGGCAAGATCACCGACCGGACGAAGGAAGTTCTCGGCCAGAGCGATCTCGCCATCGTCGAGTTTCGCCGACAGATGGTCGAAGCCGCACGCACTTATCAAGCCGACGGAACGGTGATCGGACGGACCGCACCGCATATCCCCCTCAACAAGCTGCGCTCTTTCGAAGGCGTTGCGCCGAAGACGACCGATTGGCGCATTGCCGGGCTAACCCAGGAAGAGCTCGATCTGCGCGGTTTATCGGCGCCGACCACCACGGCCGCCGAATAACGCATCCAACGCACTGCGATCTGACGATTGCTTTAGCCACCATCTCACGATGGTGGCTAAACTCTTTCGGCAACCTCACGGGCGCTGAAAATGCCTCTCGGCTGAGGCGCCGAGGTTATGCGAAATCTGTTGCGCGACCTGCAACACGACCTCGGCGTTGCGCCCTTTGAGGCTGTCGTCGAAAGCGCGTGTATTCGCCATCACCGTCAGGGCGGCCACTGCAGCGCCTTCCGAATTCAAGATCGGTGAGGCAATGCTTGGGAAGCCTGGCACGACCGCGCCACTGCGCGGGCTCAAGCCCGTTCGGCGGATTTCTTTTAGGACATCGAGGATCTGACCGAGCGAAGAGCCGTACCATGGGTCTTCCGGCAGCGAAGCCTGCAATGCGCGCTCGACGATCTCCTTCTGCAGGGGCGCTGGAAAGTAAGCGAGGATGGCACGGCCCGCCGCGCTCAAGGGCGGCAACACGGCCCCGACCTGAAGCGCCCAATAGCTGGTGCGCAATCCCGGCAGATGCAGCACGATGATCGGCCCCTTGTCGGACCAGACCGACAGGCAGACCGGCGCGCCCAATTCGTCCCGCAGATATTGCATCGGTTCGCGCGCGGCCTGCACGACGTCGATATTCGCCAGAGCGGCAAGCCCAAGATGAATGGCGGTGGGGCCAAGCGCGAACGTGTTGCCGGTTTCGCTGCGGGCCAGGAGGCCGACGCGCACCAGGCTCACGAGATAGAAATGCAAGCTTGTCGGGCTCATCCCCGACTTCTCAGCCAAATAGCGCAAGGTGAAGGGGCCCGGAGAGACGAGAAACGGCTCGATCACCCGGAATGCCGTTTCGACGGATTGGATCCCTCGCACCTCGGCAGGCTTTTTTCTTTGCTTATCAGCCATCTACCCCTTCCTGATAGGTTGCGACGTTAGCTGAAACACAAGGCCGCCTCAACGTCAGGCTTTGTCGTTAATTTGCATATGGCAATTTATATTGACTAATGCAAATTAGCGCGCCTATGCTGCTGATCATCAAGATCAAGGGAGGGCACCGATGTTCCTGAAAGACGTTTGGCAGGTGGCGGCTTTCGCCAAGGAAGTCGGCCGCGAAATCCTGCCCCGCTCCTTGGCGGGCGAAGCGGTGATTTTGTACCGCAACAGCGCAGGCACGCCGGTCGCCATGCTCGACGCCTGCCCGCATCGCTTCCTGCCTCTATCCATGGGCAAGCTGTCAGGCGATGTCGTTCAGTGCGGCTATCACGGGCTGTGCTTCGATCATCACGGCGACTGCGTGAAAATTCCCGGCCAGGACCGCATTCCCTCGACGGCGAAGGTCAAGGTCTTTCCGGTGGTCGAGCGCTACGGCTTCATCTGGATCTGGCTCGGCGATGCCGCCAAGGCTGATGAGAGCAAGGTGCCCAACTTCCACTGGATGACCAATCCGGAATGGGCGGTAAGCGAGGGCTATCATCACATCGACGCGCACTATCAACTGATCAACGACAACCTGCTCGATCTCTCCCACGAAACCTTCGTGCATCCGCATACGATCGGCAATCACGCCGTGGCGGAATCACCCCTCACCGTCTCCGAAGGTGAAGGCACGGTGATCGCCCATCGCGATATTCTCGACTGCGAACCGCCGCCGTTTTACGTGCAGGCCGCCGGCTTTTCGACGCGGATCGACCGGTGGCACACGACCATCTTCACGCCGCCGGGTTTCCTCGTCATCAAGAACGGATCAGTGCCAGCGGGCATGCCGAAGGAGGAAGCGCGTGCTAAAGGCATCGCGCGCGAACGGCGCGTCCTCAATCTCATCACACCCGAAACAGAAACGTCCTCCCATTACTTCTGGGGTATCGCCCGCGGTTACGACATCGAGAATGTCGGTCTGACGGACTATATCCGCAGCGAAGTGGCGCGCACATTCGACGAAGACAAACTCGTGCTGGAAGCGCAGCAACGCAAGCTCGGCGACCATAAGATCACGCATTTCCCCATCACGCTGCGTGCCGATGCCGGCGCCGTCCGGGGAAGACGGTTGATCGAATCCATGCTGCGCGGCATCTCCGCGGCCGCGGCTGAATAGAGAGCATCATACGGGCGCGCTCGATGAGGGGTCGAGCGCGCCCGTCGCATTTCGAAACCGGGAGGGATATGTGCCTGTTCAATCTTGGACATCAAAGTGGCTTGGGAATAGGCCTCGCATCAGAACTGCGTTGATTGGCGCGACTCTGCTTTGGGGTTGCATCGGCCTCACATCGTTGGCGCAAGCTCAATCGACTTATCCAAACCAGCCGATACGCTTCATCGTCACCAATCCGGCGGGTGGCCTGCCCGATACGGTGGCGCGCATCTATGGCCGTCACTTGGAACTGCGTCTTGGCCAGCCGATTATCATCGAAAACCGCGGCGGCGGTAATGGTACGATCGGCATCAACAGCATGTTGTCCTATCCGCCGGATGGATATGCCTTCGTGGTTACCGATGGCGCCGTCTATTCGGTCAATCCACTTATTCAGGCCAATATTTCCTACAAGGAAAGCGACATCAAACCGGCGGGATTGCTCGCTATCTCGCCACTCTTTCTCGCGGCCCATCCGAAAGTCGGCGTCAAAACTCTGCCGGAACTGATCGCCTATGCACAGGCACACCAAGGGCAATTGAACTACGGCTCATCCGGCGTCGGCAGTGCCCATCATCTCTCCATGGTCGCTTTCCTGACGGCCCTCAAACTGAACATGACGCATGTCCCCTTCAAGGGAACCGGTGAATCCGTTCCCGCCCTGCTCGGCGGACATGTCGATCTTCTCTTCTCCGCCTATCCTTCTCTATCGGGGGCCGCCGAAGCCAAGCAGGTCAATCTGCTTGCGACGGCGAGCGGCACGCGTTCAAGCTTGGAACCCAACCTTCCTTCGATCAGCGAAGTCATTCCGGACTACGACTACAAAGCAATCATCGGCCTGTTCAGTCATGCGCAAACACCGCAGGCCGTCCTGGACAGAGTTGCCATGGAAATTGCCGCGATCGCCAAGGATCCCGATGTCGTTCAACGTTTGAAAGTCGTGGGCGCCGAAGCCGCCGGCTATGATGGAAAAGGCCATCTCGTGGAGCTTCAGAAAGAACGCAAGCGCTACGAACCACTGTTGGATGCCGTGGGCCTAAAGATTAGCGCACGCTGATCGCATCCCACCTATGTCCGTCAAAAGTGGGCAGTCTTTTCGCTTTTGCCTTTTGATGCAAATAACCTAGCATCCTCCCTCATCGGCTGCGGCTGAAAGGGAGGATGTCATGGTGGCAAGCGCGTCGGGAGGCCCGTTCAAGGCGGATGTGGTCGGCAGTCTTCTCAGGCCGGCAAAAATCCACGAAGCGCGCTCCAAGCTTGCCGCCGGCTCCGCCACACGCGACGATGTCTGGAAGGTCGAAACCGACAGCGTCGACGAAGCCGTGGGTTTGCAAAAGGAGGTTGGCCTCAAAGTCTGCACCGATGGCGAATATCATCGTCGTCATTGGTTCGTGGATTTCGTCGAGAAGATCGATGGCGTCGGCTTCGCCGGCGGCTTGCCGACACGCTTTCAGACCGAGGCGGGTTTCATCGAATTCTCGCCACCGAAAGTCATCACCACCGGCAAGCTGCGGCGCACGACATCACTCGCCGTCGATGACTTCAAAGACCTCAAACCATTAGCCGACAAAGCCGGGCTGACGCCGAAGCAACCGATCCCCTCGCCGACCCTTGTGCATTTCCGCAGCGGCGATCCCGGCGTCGACAAGAAAGCCTATCCCGACATTGCCGAATATTATCACGACCTCGCGCAGGTCTACCGCGATGAGATCAAGGCGCTTTATGATGCCGGCTGTCGTTACATCCAGATCGACGAGACAAATTTTCCGTTTCTCTGCGATCCCAATATGCACGACCACGTCCGCAGCATCGGCGAGGACCCGGTCAAACTGCAAGTGAAGTACAAAAATCTTATCAATGCCGTCACCAAAGACCGGCCTGATGACCTCACCATCGCCATGCATATGTGCCGGGGCAATCATGAAAGCGCCTGGGCGGCATCGGGCGCCTACGACTTCGTTGCGGAAGTGGCTTTCGGCGAGCTCGACATCGATGCCTTCTTCCTCGAATACGATACAGAACGCGCCGGCACGTTCGAGCCCTTGAAACATATGTCGAAGAACAAGACCGCCGTTCTCGGCCTCGTCACATCCAAGAAGCCGCAGCTCGAAAGCAAGGACCTGCTGAAACGACGGATCGATGAAGCATCCAAATACGTGCCACTCGAACGTCTCGCCCTATCGCCACAATGCGGCTTTGCTTCGACGATCGGCGGCAACAAGCTGACCGTCGATGAGGAGAAAGCGAAACTGCGCCTGGTGGTCGATACGGCAAGAGAGGTCTGGGGTTGAGCCTTTAAATGTCATTCCCGATGCGCGGGACGCGAGCGGGAATCCAGGACAACCACTTCTGTGCTAATCATTCTACCGCTAGCTCTGGCTCCCCGTTCACCTGCTGAGCAGATGTCGGGGATGACACGATGGGGTTTTCATGACGATCGAATTGCATGCTTGGGACACGCCGAACGGCCGCAAGATCAGCATTGCGCTGGAGGAAATGGGCCTGCCCTATGTGGTGAAGCCAATCGACATCAGCAACAAAGGCCAGTTCGATCCCGCCTTCCTGAAGATCAGTCCGAACAATCGTATTCCAGCCATCGTCGATCCCGAGGGGCCGGAAGGAAAGCCGGTGAGCGTTTTCGAATCCGGCGCGATCCTAATCTATCTCGGCGAGAAGACCGGCCAGTTTTTACCAAAGGCCGGCGCCGCGCGCATCGCAGCACTCGAATGGCTGATGTTCCAAATGGGCGGCTTCGGACCGATGCCTGGACAGGTGCATCACTTTCTTGCCGTCGCGAATGAAGCGGATCGGCGCTACGGCCTCGAACGCTACAGCAAGGAAACGGTACGGCTTTACGGCGTGATGGATCGGCGGCTGGCGCAGGTGTCTTATTTTGCCGGCGATGCGGTCTCGATCGCCGACTTCGCCATTCTCGGCTGGGCTTGGCGGCACGAGCGCCACAAGGTGGACCTCGCCACCTTCCCTCATGTCAAACGCTGGTATGAGACGATGATGGCGCGGCCGGGCGTGCAGCGGGGATTTGCCATCAGCCTGACAGGGAAATGATGGTGGGCGGTGACGGGCTCGAACCGCCGACATCCTGCGTGTAAAGCAGGCGCTCTACCAACTGAGCTAACCGCCCCAAAGCTTCAAGGCGCCCCTATCTACGGACCCGCGCGGTGTGACGCAAGGGTGCCTGCCCCTTAGCAAACGGGGTTCCCCCAACCCTCTGGAAAACAGCGGATAAAAAGAAACGGGCCGCCCGAAGGCGGCCCGAACCGTTAAGCGGAGGTCCGGTTAGTGGGCGACCAGGCCAGGCGAATCCTCGCCCTTGGCGCCCCGGGCAGCGGCGGCTGCCTTTTCCTCGTCCCATTCGATCGGCGTCGGCTGACGCACGAGCGCATGCTTGAGGACTTCGTCCATCCGCGACACTGGCACGATCTCCAGCGCGTTCTTCACGTTGTCCGGAATGTCCGCCAAGTCCTTGGCGTTCTCTTCCGGGATCAGCACCTTGGTGAGGCCACCGCGCAGAGCCGCGAGCAGCTTCTCCTTCAGACCACCGATCGGCAGCACGCGGCCGCGCAAGGTCACTTCGCCGGTCATGGCGATGTTGGCGCGCACCGGAATGCCGGTGAGGATCGAGACGATGGCCGTCGCCATGGCGATACCGGCAGACGGACCGTCCTTCGGTGTCGCACCTTCGGGCACGTGGACGTGGATGTCCTTACGCTCGAAGGTCGGTGGCTCGATGCCGAAATCGACAGCCCGCGAGCGGACGTAGGACGCCGCCGCCGAGATCGATTCCTTCATCACGTCCTTCAGGTTGCCGGTGACAGTCATGCGGCCCTTGCCGGGCATCATGACGCCTTCGATGGTCAGCAGTTCGCCGCCCACCTCGGTCCAGGCCAAGCCTGTGACGGCACCAACCTGATCCTCCGTCTCGGCCTGACCGAAGCGATACTTCGGCACGCCCAGGTAATCGGAGACCGTTGCGTCGGTGACGACAACCTTCTTCTTCTTGGTCTTGAGGATTTCCTTCACCGCCTTGCGGACGAGGTTGGAAATCTCGCGTTCAAGATTACGGACGCCAGCCTCGCGGGTGTAGCGCCGCACGAGAGTCAGCAGAGCCGCGTCATCGATCGACCATTCCTTATCCGTCAGGCCGTGCTTCTTCACGGCCGCCGGGATCAGGTGCTTGCGCGCGATCTCGACCTTCTCGTCCTCGGTGTAACCGGCGATACGGATGATCTCCATACGGTCCATCAGCGGACCGGGGATGTTCAGCGTATTGGCGGTCGTCACAAACATCACGTTCGAGAGATCGTAGTCGACCTCAAGATAGTGATCGTTGAAGGACGAGTTCTGTTCGGGGTCGAGAACCTCGAGCAGAGCCGAAGACGGATCGCCACGGAAGTCCTGGCCCATCTTGTCGATCTCATCGAGCAGGAAGAGCGGATTGGACGTCTTGGCTTTGCGCATCGACTGGATGATCTTGCCGGGCATCGAGCCGATGTAAGTGCGCCGGTGACCGCGGATCTCGGCCTCGTCACGCACGCCGCCCAGCGACATACGCACGAAGTCACGACCCGTCGCCTTGGCGATCGAACGGCCGAGCGAGGTCTTGCCGACGCCCGGAGGGCCGACGAGGCACAGGATCGGACCGGTCAGCTTATTGGCACGCTGCTGCACGGCGAGATATTCGACGATACGTTCCTTGACCTTATCGAGGCCGAAGTGATCGGCGTCGAGAATGTCCTCGGCGAGCTTCAGATCCTTCTTGACCTTGGACGGCTTCTTCCACGGGATCGACAGCAACCAATCGAGATAGTTGCGCACGACCGTGGCTTCCGCCGACATCGGCGACATCTGACGCAGCTTCTTGAGCTCCGCCATCGCCTTGTCACGGGCTTCCTTGGTCAGCTTGGTCTTCTTGATGCGCTCTTCCAGTTCGGCGGCTTCGTCACGGCCGTCTTCGCCGTCACCAAGCTCCTTCTGGATCGCCTTCATCTGCTCGTTGAGATAATACTCGCGCTGGGTCTTCTCCATCTGGCGCTTGACGCGCGAGCGGATGCGCTTCTCGACCTGAAGGACCGAGACTTCGCTTTCCATCAGACCCAGACACTTCTCAAGCCGCTTGGCGACCGAGGCCATCTCAAGGATTTCCTGCTTGTCGCTGATCTTCACCGCGAGATGCGAGGCGATCGTATCGGCGAGCTTGGAGAAATCCTCGATCTGCGTCACGGCAGCGACGACTTCCGAAGAGACCTTCTTGTTGAGCTTGACGTAGCCTTCGAACTCCGAGACGGCGGAGCGCGCGAGGGCTTCGACCTCGACCTTGCTGGAGATGTCATCCGCCAGCGCTTCGGCCTCGGCCTCATAATAATCTTGGGTGTGGGAGTAGGACTTCACGCGGGCGCGTGTCAGCCCCTCGACCAGAACCTTGACGGTACCGTCCGGCAATTTCAGCAACTGCAGCACGGTCGCCAGAGTACCCGTCGTGAAGATGGCGTCGGTCGCCGGGTCGTCATCGGCGGCGTTCTTTTGGGTCGCCAGCAGAATGAACCGCTCATTCTTCATCACTTCTTCGAGAGCGCGAATGGATTTTTCGCGACCCACGAAAAGCGGAACGATCATGTGCGGAAAGACGACGATGTCACGGAGAGGCAACACCGGATAGGTATGCACTTCGCCGGGCTTCGCGGGGGTACGCTTTTCTGAGCTCATTTCATCATTCCTTTCCTCGCATAAGCCACGCCTTACGGCCGCGGCCTCTGCAGGACCCTCTCCCGGTGAGAAGCAAGTTCGTTGCCGAACGCTTCATCGGGACCAAGTCCCCGCCTGGAGCCCTTCATTGGCGCTCCGGCTGTTCTTGCATCGGGAGAGAGGATGATTCGAAAATCGCCCTCCTCCGTTGTGTTAAGAGATGGCGCTTGTGGCGGCGACTTTCAAGCCGCCGCCGGGATCACGCCACAGCTCAATTGGCACACGCCAAAACGCCGGACGCAGGTACGAAACCACCGCGAAATCAGGCGGTGGCGCCCTTTTCCGCTCGGTCGGAATAGATGTAGAGCGGCCGCGCGCGACCATCCACGACCTCCGGTCCGATGACGACCTGCTCGACGCCTTCGAGGCCGGGCAATTCGTACATCGTGTCGAGCAAGATACCTTCCATGATCGAGCGCAGACCGCGCGCACCTGTCTTGCGCTCGATGGCCTTGCGGGCGATCACGTTCAACGCTTCGTCCTGGAACGTCAGATCGACATTCTCCATTTCGAACAGGCGCTGATACTGCTTGACCAAAGCATTGCGCGGTTCGGACAAGATTTTCTTCAGCGCTTCTTCGTCGAGGTCTTCGAGCGTCGCGATGACGGGCAGACGGCCGACGAATTCAGGGATCAGGCCGAAGCGCAGCAGATCTTCCGGCTCGACCTTGCGGAACACTTCGCCCGTGCGCCGCTCATCCGGCCCCTCGACACGCGCCGCAAAGCCGATCGAGGTGTTCTTGCCACGCTGCGAAATGATCTTCTCGAGGCCGGCGAAGGCGCCACCGCAGATGAACAGGATGTTCGTGGTGTCGACCTGCAGGAATTCCTGCTGCGGATGCTTGCGGCCGCCCTGCGGGGGAACGCTGGCAACCGTGCCTTCCATGATCTTCAGAAGCGCCTGCTGCACGCCCTCGCCCGACACGTCGCGGGTGATCGACGGATTGTCGGACTTGCGGCTAATCTTGTCGATTTCGTCGATGTAGACGATGCCGCGCTGCGCCCGCTCCACATTGTAGTCGGAGGCCTGCAGCAGCTTCAGGATGATGTTTTCGACATCCTCGCCGACATAGCCGGCTTCCGTCAGCGTCGTCGCATCGGCCATGGTGAACGGCACATCGAGGATGCGCGCCAGGGTCTGCGCCAACAGCGTCTTGCCGGAGCCGGTCGGGCCGATCAGCAGGATGTTCGACTTCGCCAACTCGACGTCGTTGTGCTTCGAGGAGTGGTTCAGCCGCTTGTAATGGTTGTGGACGGCCACCGACAGAACGCGCTTGGCCTGCACCTGGCCGATGACATAGTCATCAAGCACCTTGCAGATTTCGCGCGGCGTCGGAATGCCCTCGCGGCTCTTCACCAGGGAGGATTTCGATTCCTCGCGGATGATGTCCATGCACAGTTCGACGCATTCATCACAGATGAAGACGGTCGGGCCGGCGATCAGCTTGCGGACCTCGTGTTGGCTCTTACCGCAGAAAGAGCAGTAGAGCGTATTCTTCGAGTCGCTGCCGCTGACTTTGCTCATTTCGTTCTCCGTTAGGCCAGCGCCCGTTTCCGCGCGACTCGGCCAGTGTCAACGATATCTGCGCCGGTCCTAACAAAGCGTAGCCAGCAACTGGCTGAAACCGAGCACAATTCTTCATATATGACCGAAAATCCGGTCGAAAAGTCCACAAAATGCGGACTCAAAGCAGAAAACGTCGATTGCTGCGATGCAATCATGCGATTGCCCATCGATCAAGCGATGAAGCCACGATCACTGCCGGAACAAGGGGGGTGTCGCATGATTGCAACAATTTTCGCTCATTCTGGCTAATCTGGGGCCGAACCCGGCGCGATTATCGGAATAACCGCGCCAGGGGCAATTATTTGGCGTCGATCTCGTCCGGACGCTTGTCGAAGACCTGATCGATCAGACCGAAATTCTTGGCCTCTTCCGCCGACATGAAATTGTCACGGTCAAGCGCACGCTCGATCGCATCATAATCCTGGCCGGTGTGTTTGACGTAGATTTCATTCAACCGGCGCTTAACCTTGAGTATGTCTTCGGCGTGGCGCTGAATGTCCGAAGCCTGACCTTGGAAGCCACCGGACGGCTGGTGCACCATGATGCGGGAATTCGGCAGGCTGAAGCGCATGCCGGGCTCGCCGGCCGACAACAGCAGCGAGCCCATGGAGGCCGCCTGGCCGATGCACAGGGTCGAGACCTTCGGCTTGATGAACTGCATGGTGTCGTAGATCGACAGGCCAGCCGTCACCACCCCGCCGGGGGAATTGATATAGAAGGAAATGTCCTTCTTGGGATTGTCAGCTTCCAGATAAAGGAGCTGCGCCACCACCAGGGTAGCCACCTGATCCTCGACCGGACCGGCGAGGAAAATAATCCGCTCCTTCAGCAGGCGCGAAAAAATGTCGTAGCGATACGAACCGCGCGAGGTGACTTCCTCCACGCTCGGAATGACAAACGAATTATAGACGTCGACGGGATCGCGCAGCATGTGGCTCTCTGTCTGGGGGAATCAACTCAGGTTTCCAACATAGTCATCGAAACTGCTGGTGCAATGGGAAGGCCGGGGCCCGCGTTCGCAGGTCCCCGGCCTTTCTGATTCAGCGTGAATTTCCGGTTGCGGCCGCAGCCGCCGAGCCTGACGGCTTGAAGGCGTCAGGCCTTGGCGTCGTCCTCGATCGGCTTCAGCAGCTCTTCCTTGGACACGGTCTTGTCGGTGACCTTGGCCTTGGAAACGACCACGTCGATGACCTTTTCCTCGAACAGCGGCGCGCGAATCTGAGCGGCCACGGCATCCGGGTTCTTCTGGTAGTAGTCCCAAATCGCCTTTTCCTGGCCGCGGTACTGGCGGGCGCGCTCGATGATCGCCTGCGACAGTTCCTCGTTGGAAACCTCCACCTTGGCCTGTTCGCCGACTTCCGCCAACACCAGACCCAGGCGAACGCGGCGTTCGGCGATCCGCTGATAATCGGCCTTGGCCGCTTCTTCGGTCGTGCCTTCGTCCTCGAAGGTCTTCTTGGTGCGTTCCTGTTCGGACTTCACCTGGCCCCAGATGCCGTTGAATTCCTGTTCGACCAAGCCCGGCGGCAGTTCGAAGTTGTATTTCTTGTCGAGGGCGTCGAGCAGTTCGCGCTTCAGTTTCTCACGGGAAATCTGGTCGAATTCGCGCTTGATGTTGTCGCGAATGGCTTCCTTGAGCTTGTCGAGGCTCTCGAGGCCCAGGGTCTTGGCGAATTCGTCGTCGAGCTTCAGCTCGCCCGGCGCTTCGACACCCTTCACGGTGACGTCGAACACGGCTTCCTTGCCGGCGAGATGCGGCGCCTGATATTCGGCCGGGAACGTCACCGTCACGGCGCGTTCATCACCCTTGGCAGCGCCTTCGAGCTGATCCTCGAAGCCCGGAATGAACTGTCCCGAGCCCAAGGTCAGCGGCGTGTCGGTGCCAGCGCCACCTTCGAACGGCACGCCGTCGAGCTTGCCGACGAAATCGATGGTGACCTTGTCGCCCTTGGCGGCGGCGCCTTCCTTGGCGACGAACGGACGGCTCTGCTCGGCCATGCGGTTGAGGGCGTCGTTGACCTCGTCATCGCCCGGCTCGACCACCAGACGCTCGACGGCCACGTCGTCGAAGGAGCCGACTTCAAACTTCGGCAGCACTTCGAGATTGACCGTGAAAGCCAGGTCGCCCTGAACTTCGATGGCCTTTTTCACGCCCTCGTCGCCGCCTTCGATGTCGATCTTCGGCTCGCCGGCGAGGCGAATCTTATGGTCCTCGACGATCTTGCGGTTCACCTCGTTGACGGCGTCCTGCAACACGTCGGCCATGACCTGACGGCCATACATCTTCTTGAGGTGGTCCACAGGCACCTTGCCCGGACGGAATCCGTTGATGCGGACCTTGTCCTTCATCTCGACGAGCTGGCTGTCGAGCCGGCGGGCGAGATCGTCGACCGGAAGGACGACCTTGTAGGCGCGCTTCAGGCCTTCGGAGAGGGTTTCTGTCACCTGCATGTTCAAATACCTTCTTAACACTTCAACCTGGCCGGGATTGTCCTCCCGCGGTCGATGGAATTCTCTTGAAACGGCGACCAATCGGCTTGGTGCGGGCGGAGGGACTCGAACCCCCACGCCTTGCGGCGGTGGAACCTAAATCCACTGCGTCTACCAGTTCCGCCACGCCCGCCCCGGACGCGGATGCGCCCTCACGGCCCGAAAGTTTCGCCGTTCGGGTGGCGGCTCTATAGCAATGGGTCCGCCCGGAGGCGAGGGAAAAATCGCGGCCGATCAGCGCTCAAAGCCGCCCGGCTAAAACTGCCAAGCTAAAATCTCCGAGTTAAAATCTCATGGCCTGCCCCTCGATGGTCAAACGACGCATCAGGCGAGGCTCTTCCCGAGGAAAATCCTTGCGGGCGTGGATCGAGCACCAATTATCCCAGATCACCAGGTCGCCCAGCCGCCATTTATGCTCGTAAATGATCGACGGATCCTCGGAAATGTCGAAAAGAGTAGCCAAAGCCTCCTCGCTCTCCGCCCGACTCAATCCCTCGATCCGTGCCGACATCAGCCGGGACACATAGAGCGCTTTGCGCCCCGTGGCCGGATGGGTGATGAAAATCGGCTGCTCCATATGCCTGATCTTGGCAATATCGACCGCCTCGAGATCGAGCCGCTCGCGCCGCTTGTAATCGTGAATTTGCAGCACCTTACGCCCCTCCAGCCGGTCGCGCAGGGGCTGCGGGATCATCTCATAGGCCTGGTAGAGGTTGGAAAAGCTGGTCTCGCCGCCCCAGGAGGTGAGCTTGAGAGCATAAAGCAGGGTCGCCCGGTGCGGCTCGGGATAATAGCTGGTGTCGTGGTGGAACCACATTTCGCCATCGCCGAAGGCGCCGATTGCCTTGCCGTCCTCGACGATATTGGTGACGAGCATAAAGGGGGTATCGAAACTCCCTCCCGGCCCATCGCCGCTGATCGGGCGGCGGCGCATCGCGACCTTGCCGAAAAGCCCGGCGGCTGTGAGCTGCGCCGGTTCGTCAAGCTGCTGATCGCGGAAGACCAGGACCACGTGATCCTCGAAGGCCCGGCGAATCGCTGCCGCGGTTTCGCCATCCACCGGTTTCGACAGATCGACGCCCTGCACTTCCGCGCCGATCACCGGATGAAGTTTCTTGACTGAGATCGCCATGGTGTTTCCTCTCCTCATTTCTGTTTTGCGTTTTCATACTCCCGGATCAGGCCAACACAAAGACCGATAGCAACGGGCTCGCCGCATCGCGCCTGTTCTTCTATAGAGAACACATGACTCTCACTCGGCGACACGTTCTCCTCGGCGCCACGTCAAGCGCTCTCCTGCCTGTGTGCGCACGCGCGCAAGACGAGTTTCGCAGCCTAGAAGCGCGTACCGGCAAGCTGCGTCTCGCCGAGACAGCCGAAACGGACATTCTTGGCGGCGATGGGCAATCGCCTGGTCCGCTGCTGCGTCTCAAACGTGGCGATGAATTGCGCCTACGCCTCGTCAACAAACTGAACGCACCGACCTCGCTGCATTTTCGTGGCATGCGAGGACCCAATGCTTTCGATGGCGTGGCCCCGCTGACGCAAAAAGCTATCGCGCCGGGCGCGTCGTTCGACTATCGCTTCACGCCGCCCGACGCTGGCGTCTTTCTTTATCATGCGCATGCAGATGCGAATTTCGCCGAACAGACGGCGCGTGGCCTGCACGGACTCTTGATCGTCGACGAGCCCGATGCGCCCGAGCATGATCACGAGGTGGTCGCCGTCATCGCCGATTGGAAACTCGACAACACGGCGCAATTGTCGGCCTGTTCGACGACCAAGGGACGGGAAGCTTTCACGTCGATCGAAGAAGCCGGCGGTGTAGGCCGCATCGGCGCACTCATCACCATCAACGGCAAGCCAGCGCCGCAAGCACACAGTTTCGCGCCGGGAGAACGCGTCTGGCTGCGTCTTGCCGCCGCGACCACGGCGCGCCTGATGGCGCTGACTTTCGAAGGCGCGCAGCCTTTCATCACCGCCATCGATGGCCAGAACTGCGACGAATTCGAGCCGGTTCAACGCAGCATTCCGGTGGGCCCCGGCGCGCGCTTCGACATCATGTTCGACATGCCGCTCGAAGGCCAGGAGATGAAAGTCATCCTGCGCGGCGGCACTTTGGGCCTTGCGGGCGAGACCGATAGAGCCATCATCACCTTCGCGTCGAAGGGCGAAAAAGCGAAATCGCGCCCGCCGATCAAATCGGCGCCAGCCAATCCGCTGGTGCGCCCGGTGATCCCGCTGCAAAACGCCAAGCGGCTCGATCTCGTCATCGAACGGGTCCCCGCACCGCGCAACGCCCAATGCCTGACATCCGACATGACGCTGTGGAAACTCAACGGCAAAGTCATGCGCGCCAGCGATCCGCCGCTCTTTTCCGTCAAACGTGGCACGCCGGTGACGCTGGGCTTTCTCAACCAGTCCAGCGTCGCCCATGTGATGCGCCTCTATGGGCATGTGATGCGACAGTTGCATTTGCTTGACGATGGCTGGGAACCTTATTGGCGCGACAGCGTCATCGTCGCGCCCGGCCGCACGGTGCGGATCGCCTTCGTCGCCGACAATCCGGGCCGCTGGCGGCTCGGCAGCGGCATTCTCGATCATGCGGTGGCCGGCCTTGGCAGCTGGTTCGAAGTGACATAGCCACCGCAATCCGCACTCAACAGGGAGGACACATGCTCATCGTGAGACTTGCTTACAACGCGCCCGGCAAGGACCAGGAACGCGCGCAAAACCTTGCTGCCCATTCGGCGCACTTACGCTCTGGCAAGGCAAAGCTGCTGCAATCGGGACCGATCTATGCGGCGGACGGCGAGCGTGTCGGCGCATTGATCGTTTTCGATGCCAAAGACTTTGCCGAAGTGGAAGCCTTCAGCGCCGCCGATCCCTTTGTCATCAGCGGCGTCTACAACGACGTCCGCCTGGCGCGCTGGGAAAAGACCATCGGCTAAAGGCGGCCGAGCGCCTTCCACACAGCGGGCACGGCCTCGGGCAAATCCTCCGCGATCAGCCCTTGGCCCACCGTGCGCGCTGCAGCACCATGCAACCACACGGCCGCGCATGTCGCGTCGAATGGCGCCATCTCCTGCGCCAATAATCCACAGATCAAGCCGGCCAGCACATCGCCTGAGCCGGCGGTGGCGAGCGTCGAGGGCAGATCACAGGCAATGGCGGCACGTCCATTGGGATGCGCGACGACCGTATCTGCCCCTTTCAGAAGAACGACGGCGCTGCTTTGGCGTGCGGCGAACCGCGCCCGTTCCAGCTTGCTGCCACCGACATCGAACAAGCGTGCAAACTCGCCTTCGTGCGGCGTCAGCACGACCGGCCCATCGTGAGCGGCAATCGCTGCGAAGAGAATATCGGGTTCGCTCGCAAACACCGTGAGCGCATCCGCATCAAGAACGATGGCACGTCGGCCAGCGGCAGTGAGCGCCGTCAGCACGAGATCGCGTGTCAGCGGTGTCACGCCCATCGCCGGGCCCAGCACCATGGCATTGATGCGAGGGTCCGCCAGAATTTCGCGGCATTCCTGCACATTGTCACAAGGGGCCAGCATCACCGCCGTAAGATGCGCGGCATTCGCCGCGAGAGAGGCGCGCGGCGACAGCAAGGTGACAAGCCCTGCCCCGGCCCGCAGCGCTGCGCGCGCCGACAAACGCGCTGCGCCGGTGCGATGAGGCGCGCCCGAGAAAGCAATGGCATGGCCGCGCGTGTATTTATGGCCCGTCGCCTGCAATACCGGCAAAACCGCACGCCACAAGGCGGGCTGATTGACATAAGCGGCCGGTTTCACAGTCGCCAAGACCTGCGGCGCGATGCCGATCTGCGCCAGCACCACCTCGCCGCACAGCGTCCGCCCCGGCAATAACAGATGACCCGGCTTTAGCCGAAAGAATGTCACCGAGGCATCGGCTTCGACAGCGACGCCGCGCACCGCGCCTGTCGCGCCATCGATGCCGGAGGGGACGTCGACAGCAACCACCTTACGGCCATGCGCGCTACGCCAGGCGTTCAACCGCTCAACGACAGCTCGTGCGCGACCATCGAGATCCCGCGACAGACCGGCGCCGAACAAAGCATCGACGACGAGATCGGCTTCATCGAGCTTCACCAACGCAGCCGACATCAAGCGCCCGGTCCACGCTTCGGCGGCCAGGCGTGCATCGCCTGACAGCTTCTCGCGATCGCCCAGCAAACCGACGGTGACGTCGAGCCCGGCCTCACGCAGTACACGGGCGGCAACGAAACCGTCACCGCCATTGTTACCCGGCCCACAGAGGATGACGATGCGACATTCGCCCGCCGCCAACATCCGACCTACCTGATCGGCAACGGCGCGACCTGCCGCTTCCATCAAGACGATGCCTGCCGTGCCAGCTTCGATCGTCAGGCGATCGGCCTGTCCCATTTCGCTCGGCGTCAACAGTTCGAGCTGATCAGCCGCCATCGGAAACATGTCAGACGGCCCGCGCCGGTTTAGCGGCGGCGATCAAGACGACAGTGCCAAGAATGCCGGAAGCGATCGAACCGACAAGCACGCCAATCTTGACTGCCGCTTCAAGATCGCTCGCACCTGGGAAAGCCAGCAGGCCGATGAACAGGCTCATGGTGAACCCAATGCCGCACAGAATGCTCACACCGTAAACCTGCATCACTGTGGCATTCTGCGGCGGCTCGGCGAGTTTGAGCCAAACCGCCAGTTTGGTCGCGGCGAACACGCCTACCTGCTTGCCAACGAAGAGGCCCGCCGCAATGCCGATCGTGACCGGATGAAACAGTTGATCGAAACCGATGCCGCTCAACGATACGCCAGCGTTGGCAAAGCCGAACAAGGGTACGATGAAAAATGCCACCGGCACGTGGAGGCGATGTTCGAGTTCCTGCAACGGCGTGTGCTCTTCGCCTGCTTCACCGCCGCCGGGAATGGTCAGTGCCAGCAGGACGCCAGCCAAGGTCGCATGCACACCCGATTCATGCATGAACACCCAGAGGATGACGCCGAGCAACAGATAAGCCCACAATTGCTTGACGCCGAAATAATTCAGCGCCGCCAGCACAACCATCGTCACCGCAACGCCGGCCAGAGCCCACAGCGCCAACTGCGACGTATAGAACAGCGCGATGATGACCACGGCGCCGAGATCGTCGAGAATGGCGAGCGCAGCGAGAAAAATTTTCAAGGATGGCGGAGCGCGCGTGCCGAGCAAAGCCAACACGCCGAGCGCGAAGGCAATGTCGGTGGCCGCCGGAATGGCCCAACCGCGCAGCGTGGCCGGCGTATGCCAATTCAACGCCACATAGATCAGTGCCGGCACGATCATGCCGCCAGCCGCCGCCACGCCCGGCAAGGCACGTCGCGGCCACGTGGCCAACTCTCCACCGGCGAATTCGCGTTTGATTTCGAGGCCGACAAGCAGAAAGAACACGGCCATCAGTGCATCGTTGATCCAATGCAGAACCGAGAGACCGCCCAGCTTGCGCGCCAGCGTATCAAAATAGGTGGATGACAACGCCGAATTGGCGATGATCATGGCGAGCACGGCCGCGATCATCAAAATGACGCCACCCGCTGCTTCGCTTCGCAGAAACTGACGCAAGGCTTCGGCGCGTCTCGGACGCGATGACGGCACGTTTTCCTTGGTCAAAGCTTCACCCGCTGTTGATCTGACTCCTTTACGAGCCTGACAATCTAAACGAGTTTAGTGACGCGGCAACCCAAACACGACCGATTAGCCGTCTTCCTGTTCGCTCGGATCAGGCAATTTGGCGGCGAGAATCTTGTCGACGCGGCGGCCATCGAGATCGACGACTTCGAAACGCCAGCCATGCGCTTCGACGAATTCGCCCGTCGTCGGCAAACGTTGCAAAGCGCTGATGATGAGGCCGGCCACGGTCTCGTATTCGCGCCGCTCAGGCAGCCCGATATGCAGAAGCTCAGCCGCCTCGTCGGCCGGCATCCAGCCGGCGAGCAGCCAGGAACCATCCTCACGCAGCACCGCCTCGGGATCGTTCGAGCCCTCGTCGGAACGGAAAGCGCCGGCAATCGCATCCAGAATGTCGGCCGGCGTCACGATTCCGTCGAAGTGACCATGTTCGTCATGCACCAGCGCCATCGGCACTTCCGCCTGACGCAAGGCTTGCAAGGCATCGAGTGCATCGAGCACGTCGGGAAACTCCGGCGCCTTGCGCACATGGGCGCGCGGATCGAACGCGGCACCTGTCAGCATCGGCGCCAAAAGTTCGCGCACCTGCAACACACCGATCATGCGGTCGGGCGAGCCCTCGCCCACCGGCAAACGCGAATGTTTGGTATTGGCGAGGACGGTGCGGATTTCATCGTCGTCGAGTTCGAGATCGAGCCATTCGACGTCGGTGCGCGGCGTCATCACCGCGCTGACATGGCGATCGCCCAGCCGCAACACGCCGGTGATCATGCGCTGTTCATCGCTTTCGATGACACCCGCGTCAGCCGCTTCCTCGACCAGCGTCTTGATCTCTTCTTCGGTCGGCGCCGTCTCCTGCAATTCGGTGACACCGAACACTTTGAAGATGGCGCGTGTCGAAACATCGAGCAGGTAGACGAGCGGAGCGGCCAATTTCGACAGGCCATACATGACCGGCGCCATGGTGCAGGCAATGCCCTCGGCATTGCGCAGCGCGATCTGCTTGGGCACCAGTTCGCCGACGACGACCGATAAATACGTGATGGTGCCGATCACCAACCCGTAGCCGAGCGGTTCGACCAGCCCATCCCAGACGCCATGTTGACGCAGCCAGAACGTGGCCTCGGCGCCAAGAGCCGCGCCAGAAAAGGCACCCGCCAGGATGCCGACCAGCGTGATGCCGATCTGGACCGTCGAAAGAAAGCGCCCTGGATTTTCCGCCAGCTCCAGAGCCAGACTGGCGCCGGAACGGCCGATGTCCGCCAAGGTCTTCAAACGCGTCTTCCGCGCTGAGACAATAGCGAATTCCGATAAGGAAAACAGTGCGTTAAGGGCTATTAACCCCACCGCTATGATGAGTTCGAACACGAATTTAGTTTGGCCGGCGGCCTGTCGCGCCCGCACCCCTTCTGTGAACTTCGTCGATCCACCATGCGCTAACGGCGGGGCCGGGTCAATGATCGCCTGTGGGATATAAGGCCGTACCTCTGCCACGGTAAGGTGAACGGATTTCGCCAGAATTTCACATTATTGACAGGTTATCCGGCCGCGCGTACCCAGGCGCCCAGTTGAGAAGGACAAATGGCCACCCGCTACGCAAAATTTGGAATCGGCGACGTGGTCCGCCACCGGAAATATGCTTTCCGGGGGGTGGTGTTCGATATCGATCCCGTCTTCGCCAATACGGACGAATGGTGGATGTCGATCCCGGAAGAGGTCCGGCCCAGCAAGGACCAACCTTTCTACCACCTTTATGCGGAAAACGACGAAACCGAGTATGTCGCTTACGTCAGCGAGCAGAATCTGCTGCCCGACACGACGGGCGAACCCGCGCGCCATCCGCAAGTGGCGGAAATGTTCGTGCGCCGCGATGACGGCCACTACCAGATGAAAATCAGCCGCTCGAACTGAGCCGGCTCGCAATCCGCCCGCTAAGCTTTCAAAATCAGCGACCACAAACAAAAACGCGGAGCCGAAGCTCCGCGTTTTGTTCATCGTGTCCGCTTGTCTCAGCGCGGGGCCGCGGGGGCGGCTGGCGCCGGAGCCGCCGGCGCGGTCGCGCCGCCGGTGCCTTCCAGACGCTTGCGCTCTTCCTCGGCGCGCTTCTGCAGTTCGTCCTGGAGCTGCTTCTGCTGCTCTTCCAGAACCTTCGGATCGATCGCCGCACCGTCGAAAGCCTTGCCGAAATCGGTCATGGGCACGACGAACACGACTTCGTTGTTCATCTGGTTCTTGACGACGATGTTAAGGGTCGAAGCCTTCTTCATCGTGTCGAGCTGCGCCTTGCCGATGCGCGATTCAGCGAAACAGCCGTTCGGGAAGCAGATTTCATAAGTGCCTTCCAGCATCGCGCCCTTGTCGAGCGAGAAGCGGAAGCCCGGCTTCAACAGCAGGCCGACGGGCAGAAGCAGACGAACGATGCGCTGCTCGTCGCCCTTCACGTCGTAGACGGCCACAGCCAACACTGGCTGCTGATCGGCTTCCTGGCCAAAATCGCGGGTCGTGTAGCAGATTTCCTTGCCGGCGGCCTGATCCTTGCCGCAGACCTTGGTCCATTCCGGCTGGGTCGCCTTGAGTTCGACCCGGTTGCTCGCCGGCTGCTGGCCCTGCTGCGCCTGGGCAGGCTGCTGCTGTTGCTGCTGCGCGGGGGCCGGCTGGGCGGGACGCTGCGCCGGGCGCTGCTGCGGCTGACCTTGCGCCAGCGCTTGAGCGCCAGCGAACATCACGCAGACTGCCATCGCCGCCACACCGATGCGGCTGTTAAACATTGCCATAGAAGGTCCTTTCGCTAAACAGTCGCGCGTTCGGCCAGGCGTGCCGCTGTCGCGGCCTGATACCAACCGAACGCGAAACCCGCGTCCCGGTCGGCTCTTCGCCCGCGAATGCGGCGAGATGGTGACTGCGCCTCATAGCCGTTTCCGTTTGCCAAGGCCAGCGGCGAAATCCGCCAAACAGGGGATGGCCCAGAAAGGCCGCAATGCAGCCCAGAATGACGGCGAACGCCTGATTCAATAGATTGTTCCCATGAAACGGCAAACGATTCGGCCATCGGGCGCGCAATTGCGGCGCAGGGACGTTCTCGCCCTCGCGGCGGCGGCTGGATTTGCTCCTGTTTTGGGCAGACATTCGGCTCTCGCCGGCGCCAATGGACCCCAGCATGGTCTCGCCATGCACGGCGCCCCGGCTCTGCCGCCAGATTTCCCCAACCTGCCCTATGCCAACCCGGCAGCGCCCAAGGGCGGCCGCCTGGCGATGGGCTTCCAGGGCACATTCGACAGTCTCAATCCGTTCAATCTGAAGGCCGGTTCGACCGCCCAGGGTCTCAACACCAATATCTTCCAGACTCTGATGACCCGCTCAACCGACGAGCCCTTCACGCTCTACGGCCTGATCGCCGAGACGATCGAGACGGATGCCGACCGTTCCTTCGCCACCTTCCGACTCAATCCGCTGGCGCGCTTTTCTGACGGCCAGCCCATTACCTCGGCCGACCTCGCCTTTTCTTTCGACCTGCTGAAGCGCAAGGGCCGGCCGCAGCATCGCGCCGCCTTTTCGCTGGTCAAATCCGTCGACGTGCCGGACGAGCGCTCGATCCGCTACGATCTGACCGGCATCGGCGATCGCGAGCTGCCGCTGACCCTGGCTTTGATGCCGGTGCTCGCCAAGCATCGCACCGACGCGGATAAGTTCGACGACGCCAGTCTCGACATTCCCACCGGCTCCGGCCCCTATCGCATCGATCAATTGCGGCCGGGCGAACTGCTGCTCTTGAAGCGCAATCCCGACTATTGGGCGAAGGATCTGCCCATTCATCGCGGCCTGTATAATTTCGACGAAATCCGCATCGAATATTTTCGCGACGGCACCAGTTTCTATGAGGCGGTGAAAGCGGGCGTGCTCGACTATCGCGAGGAAACCAATCCGACGCGCTGGATCAGCGGCTATGATTTTCCCGCCATTCACAGCGGCCAGATCAAGAAGGCCAGCCTGCCGCTGGGCGGCGCCAAGGGTATGATCGGCTTTGCCTTCAATACGCGCCGCGAGATTTTCGGCGACGTACGCGTGCGCGAAGCGCTTGGCTATATGTTCGACTTCGAATGGATCAATGCCAATCTCTTCGGCGATCTCTATCGTCGCACCAAGAGCTTTTTCGACGAAAGCGAATTGAGCAGCAGCGGCGTACCGGCAAGCGCCGAAGAACGCGCTCTTCTGGCGCAATGGCCCGGCAGCGTGCGCGACGACATTCTCGAAGGCCGCTGGACGCCGCCGCGCAGCGACGGTTCCGGCCGCGACCGCGCCAATGCCCGTAAGGCACTCGATTTGTTCGCGCTGGCTGGATGGCGCATTCAAGATGGCGCACTGAAACGCGCCGGACGCCCCTTCATCTTCGAAATCATGGTCACCGACCGCAATCAGGAGCGGCTGTCCTTGAATTTCGCGCAGTCGCTGCAACGCATCGGCGTCGAGGCGCGGGTGCGCCAGGTCGACGAAGTGCAATATCAGCGGCGGCGGCAAAAATTCGACTTCGACATGATGATCGGTACGTGGACCGCATCGAACTCGCCGGGCAACGAACAGCGCAACCGCTGGTCCTCGGCCAGCGCCAAGATGGAATCGTCCTTCAATCTGGCCGGCGCGTCGCAACCAGCGCTCGACGGGTTGATCGGCAAAATCCTCGCCGCCCAAAGCAAGACCGATTTCATCGCCGCCGTGCGCGCTTTCGATCGCGTACTGCTGTCGGGTTTCTACATCATCCCGCTCTATCACGCGCCCGATCAATGGGTCGTCTATTCGCGGGACCTTGTTTATCCCGAACGTCTGCCGAAATTCGCTTCGCCGCTCTTCGGCGCCACCCTTGATACCTGGTGGAGGCCGGGCGCGTGACTTCAGACCTTTCACAGGCGAGGCCTGTCGCCGATGCGCTGGCCGGTTTCGACTTCGCCAAGCTCATCGCCAGCGCAGCCAAACTGCGTCCCGGTCGTCCGGCGCTCGGCGATAGCGCTCTGCCAGGTGGGTTGAATCTGACCTTCGCGCAGATGGAAAGTGCGGTGGCCCATTGCGCCGCGCTCTGGCGCGATCTTGCCATGCCGGAAGACGCGCGCGTGCTGATCGTTGCCGGCGCGCGCGTTGCGCCCGTGATCGCGACCTTAGGCGCCCTGCGTGCAGGCTTCGACGTGGTGCTGGCGCCCAGCCATCTCCTGGCCGCCGAACTCGTTGCCATCGCCGAAACGACGGGTGCGATCGCGCTCTGCGGCGAGGTCGCCGATGGCGGTATCGAGATCGCCGACATCATTTTTTCCGCAGCCGCATCTTCGGCAAAAATTCGCTACGTGGCGATGCTGACCGATGCGCCCATCGACGGTGCCGTGGCAATCGACGTCAAGGCGCTGGCCAATCGGCCGACCGATACCTCCATGCCCATGGTGGCGCGCAAGGGCGCGATCCTCACGCTCACGCCCAATGGCGACATCAACAGCCATTCGCAACATGCCCTGATGGCCGCGACGGTGGATTTCATCGCCGAAGCTCGCATCGGCATGCGCCAGCCGGTGGTCTCGACGCTGTCCATCGCCTCCTTGGCCGGGTTCGTCGCAGGACCGCTGGCGGGTTTCATGTCGGGTGCGCAAGCCTTTTTGCACGGACCTTTCGACAGCGGGACGTTCCGCGAACTTCTCTCCGCCACGCGCCAAGCCAATGTCGTCATTCCCGGCACTGTCGCCCAAGCCCTGATTGATGCCGGATATACCGATGGCCCGGAGATTGGCGCCCTCATCGCGCTGACGCGCTGCGAGGAGAACGAACACAAAGAAAATGTGAGCGGGCCGCCTTTGCAAATTGCGAGCAAGAATTCCCTTTCGCTCATCGATCTATTCGCCTTTGGCGAGCAAACCCTCGTCACCAAACGTCGCCCCGGCGAAACGTCGCCCTTGATCATGCCATCCACCGAGCGGCCATCGATCAAGCCGATTTCTTTTGCGCCCCTTGATTCAAAGCGCAGCAGCGCCATTTGAGGCTTTTTGCCAAGCGGGGATGGTTGCCATATCCTGCCCGCTTCTTGCCAACGCCCTGCGGGCACTATCTTCGTTGAAAGGGCTTATCATGACGTCAACAAACGGTACGGACGGCGACCGCAAGACCGTCACCATCGACGTCGTGGCCGATGTGGTCTGCCCCTGGTGCTTCGTCGGCCGTAAACGGCTGCAAGAAGCGCTGGAACAGGCGACCGATATCGACGCCGAAATCCGCTGGCGGCCGTTTCAGCTCGACGCGACGATCCCGAAAGGCGGCATCAGCCGCAAAGACTATATGGAGCGCAAATTCGGCGCCGATCGCGCCGAGAGCATGCATGAACGGCTTGAAGAGGTGGGCTACGAAGTCGGCATTCCTTTCGCGTTCGATAAGATCGAACGTTCGCCCAACACGCTCGACGCCCATCGTCTGCTGCATTGGGCGCAGACCGTCGGCACCCAGGACGCCGTCGATGAAGAACTGTTCCGCGGCTATTTCGTCGAGGGCAAGGACATCGGCGACCCGGATGTTCTCGCCGATATCGCGTCCCGACACGGGCTCGACCGTGAGGTGGTGAAACGCCTGCTCGCGGGCAACGCCGATGAAGCGGAAGTGCAAAGCGAGATCGAAGCGGCACAGCGTATCGGCGTCACCGGCGTGCCCTTCTTCATCTTCAACGGTCGCCTTGCCGTCTCTGGCGCGCAACCGGCCGAAGTCTTGGTCTCGGCCATGCGTCAGGCGACGCAGGAGCCTGAGGCCCAGGAATAGTCTCGGCTCTCCATTCAACGTGGGAGCCGTCCAACGCCTGCGGCGTTACGATTCATGTGAGCCGCGGCCCAAGGCATCCCACCATTCGCGCTATTCACAGCGCCGCAATCCTTGAAATAGAATGCTTCTTCGCGCTTGCGGAGCGGCACTCTTTTGGTCATATCGACCACGCTTTTAATTGAGGGGGCATTGATGCAGGTAACTCGACGGACGGTGCTGGCCAGCAGCGCGGCGGCTTTGATCGCACGTCCCGCTTTTGCGCAACAGGACGTGATCAAGGTCGGTGTCATTTCTTCGCAGACCGGCCCGTTCGCGGCGGTCGGTCGCCAGATGATGGCCGGTATTCGCCTCTATATGCAGGAACATGGCGATGTCGTCGCCGGCAAAAAGATCGAGATCGTTCTGCGCGACGACGCCGGCGTCGCCGATCAAGCACGACGGCAGGCGCAGGAATTGGCGGCGAGCGGACAGGTGCAGTTCCTGGCCGGCTTCACGCTGACGCCGGCGGCTTTGGCGGCGGCTCCTATCGCCACCCAGTCCAAGACGCCGATGGTGGTGATGGTCGGCGCGACATCGATCATTCCCGATCGCTCGCCGTTTATCGTGCGCTCGCATCTTTCCGTGCCGCAGTTCGCGGTGCCCTATGGCCGTTGGATCGCCGAACAGCAGGTCAAGACTTTGATCACGCTGGTAGCCGATTACGGGCCGGGACAAGACTATGAAGGGTTCTTGTCGCAAGGCTTTCAGGAGCGTGGCGGCAAGGTTGTCGCCAATTTGCGCGTGCCGCTTGCCAGTCCCGACTTCGCGCCATTCCTGCAACGCGTTGCCAATGAGAAGCCCGACGCCCTGTTCATCTTCGTGCCCGCTGGCGGTGTCGCCAACGTCCTGATGAAACAGATAAAGGAACGCGGCCTTGTCGAGAACGGCATAAAGCTGTTCGCGGAAACCAATATCGTCGATGACGAACTGGTCGACAGCATGGGCGACATCGCCATCGGTGCGGTGACGATCGGTGCCTATTCGTCGTCGCATGACAGCGACAAGAATAGAAAGTTCGTCGAGGCATTCCGCAAACAGAACAATGTTCGCCCCAACATCGTCGGCGTCGCCGGCTATGACGGCATGCATTTCATCTACGAAGCCTTGCGCAAAACCAATGGCTCGACGGATGGGACGAAAAATCTGCAGGCGATGATGGATCTCGAGTGGGAAAGCCCGCGCGGCCCGGTGAAGCTCGATCCGGCAACGCGCGATCTCATCCAGAACGCTTATGTCCGGCGTACCGAGCGCGCCGCGAATGGTGAGATGCAGAATATCGAGTTCGCGACCATTCCCATGGTCAAGGACCCGACGCGCCCGGCAAAGCCCTGAGCATTTGATTTTGTCATTGCGGGAGAACGACCGTTTCGCCCGCAATGACGCATTTTTTAAGCGGCCTTTTTGCCCTTTTCGGCAATGGCCACCAGGGTGCGCATGATGAGGCGCGTGCCCTCGAGACGCTCGCTGGCATTGTCGAAATCGCGCATGAAGACAATGCGCATGTCGGGCCGCACCTTCGCGTCTGAGCCCTGCTCCGCCACATAGCGTACCAACCCTTGCGGATTGGCGAAAGAATTGTCGCGGAAGGCGATGATGACGCCCTTCGGGCCCGCGTCGACCTTTTCCACATGAGCACGCCGGCACAGGGTCTTGATCGAGATGAGCTTCATGAGTTGCTCGACCTCTTCCGGCAACGGACCGAAGCGATCGATCATTTCGGCGGCGAAGGTCTCGATCTCCTCCTCGGTTTCAAGCCCGGTCAGGCGGCGATAGATGCCCAAACGCAAGGTGAGGTCGGCGATATAGTGCTCGGGAATGGTGACCGGCGTGCCGATACTGATGGTCGGCGACCAGGCTTCTTCCACGGGCGCCTCGATGCCAGCCTTGAGCGCGACGACCGCCTCTTCGAGCATTTGCTGATAGAGTTCGTAACCGACTTCCTTGATATGGCCGGACTGTTCGTCGCCGAGCAGATTGCCGGCGCCGCGAATGTCGAGATCGTGGCTGGCAAGCTGGAAGCCGGCGCCGAGCGTGTCGAGCGACTGCAACACCTTGAGCCGCCGCTCCGCCTGCACCGTCATCGTGCGGCGCGCCGGCACGGTGAACAGCGCGTAGGCGCGGGTTTTGGAACGACCGACACGGCCGCGAAGCTGATAGAGCTGCGCCAGGCCGAACATGTCGGCGCGGTGCACGATCAGCGTATTGGCGGTGGGAATATCGAGGCCGGATTCGACGATCGCCGTCGACACCAGGATATCGTATTTGCCGTCATAGAAGGCCGACATGCGTTCTTCGAGATCGGTCGCCGCCATCTGGCCATGGGCGATGACGAACTTGGCTTCTGGCACGTGCTGGCGCAGGAAGGCCGCCGCCTCGTCGAGGTCCTCGATGCGCGGACAGACGTAGAAGGACTGGCCGCCGCGATAGCGCTCGCGCAACAGGGCCTCGCGCACGATCAGTTCGTCGAACGGCGTGACGAAGGTGCGCACCGCCAGGCGATCGACCGGCGGCGAGGCAATGATCGAGAGTTCGCGCACGCCCGTCAGCGCGAGCTGCAAGGTGCGCGGAATCGGCGTCGCAGACAGTGTCAGCACATGCACTTCGGCGCGCATCGACTTCAACCGTTCCTTGTGATTGACGCCGAAATGCTGCTCCTCATCGATGATGACGAGACCCAGATCCTTGAACGACACGGTCTTGCCCAGCACCGCATGGGTGCCGACGATGATTTCAACCGTACCGTCGGCCAGGCCCTGTTTGGCGGTGCGCTGATCGGCGGTGGAAACCATGCGCGACAATTGCGCCACTTTGACCGGCAGGCCGGCGAAGCGCTGGCTGAAATTGCGATAGTGCTGACGGGCCAACAGGGTCGTCGGCACGACCACCGCCACCTGCTTGCCGTTGATCGCCGAAGCGAAAGCGGCGCGCAGCGCCACTTCCGTCTTGCCAAAACCGACGTCGCCGCAGACGAGTCGATCCATCGGCCGGCCGCGCGCCAAATCTTCCAGCACCGCATCGATGGCGTTCTGCTGATCCTCGGTCTCGTCATAAGGGAAGCGAGCACAGAATTCGTCGTAGACGCCTTCGGGCGGTGCCAGTTTCGGCGCTTCCTGCATCGTCCGCGCCGCCGCGATGCGGATCAGCTCGTGGGCGATCTCGCGGATGCGTTTCTTCATCCGCGCCTTGCGCGTCTGCCAGCCGACGCCGCCGAGCTTATCAAGCTGAACGTCGGTGCCTTCCGAGCCGTAGCGCGACAACAGTTCGAGGTTTTCGACCGGCAGGAACAGTTTGTCGCCGCCGGCGTAATGCAGCTCTAGGCAATCGTGCGGCGCACCGGCCGCTTCGATCACCTGCAGGCCGTGGAAGCGCGCGATGCCGTGATCGACGTGGACGACCAGATCGCCGGGCGTCAAAGCGGCGACTTCGGTAAGGAAGTCCTGGGCGCGTTTGGTGCGGCGGCGGTTGCGCACGAGGCGATCGCCAAGAATATCCTGTTCGCCGACGACGGCTATGTCACCGGCTTCGAAGCCGGCTTCGAGGCCGATCACCGCCAGTGCCACGCGTTCAGGCGGCAAAGCCATGGCTTGGCCGAGACTGGCGACAACCTCGGTCGCCTTCAAACCATGTTCCGCAAGAACGCCGGACAAACGCTCACGCGTCCCGTCCGACCAAGCCGCGACGATGACGCGGCGGCCCTGCCCTTGCAGTTCGCGAATGTGAGCAACCGCGATTTCAAAGACGTTGACGGCCTCATTGGCGCGCTCGGGCGCGAAATTCCGGCCGGCGTGACCAAAGCAGTCGATATTGTTCGTCGCGCCGCCTTCCGGACTGGCGAAGGGCGAAACATGGGCCACTGCCGATTTGTTCAAACGGCTGCGCCATTCCTCCGGCGTCATATAGAGCGCGTCTGGCGGCAGTGGCTTATAGAGCGATTCCTGCGGATTGAGATCGTGCTGCGCCTTGCGCGCGTCGTAATAATCCTTGATCTCGCCCAGCCGTTCTCCGGCGGCATCCTCGATCAGCGAATCGAGCATCAGCGGCGCGTCCGGCACATAGTCGAGCAAAGTGCTCGTTTCGCCATAGAAGAGCGGCATCCAATGCTCGATGCCTGGATGGCGCCGGCCCTCGCTCACCGCTTCATAAAGCGTATCACCGCGAGTCGCCGCGCCGAAGGCAGCGACATAGGCCTGACGGAAGGCCCGCATCGTATCGGTGGTGAGCTGCACCTCGCTCATCGGCACCAGATCGAGGGCGCGCAGCTGGCCCGTGGTGCGCTGGCTTTCCGCATCGAAAGCGCGGATCGATTCCAGCGTGTCGCCAAAGAAATCGAGACGCACCGGCAGGGGCTGGCCTGGCGGCCACATATCGAGAATGCCGCCACGCACCGCATATTCGCCCGTATCGCGCACCGTGGACGAGCGAACGAAACCGTTGATCTCAAGCCAATTGACCAACGAGTCCATAGGCACCGCATTGCCCGGCGCAGCGGAAAAACTCTGTGTGGCGAGCCAGCGCAGCGGCGGTACGCGCTGCAACAGGGCGTTGATCGTCGTGCAGATGACACGCGGATGCTCGTCCGACGAGCGGGTGCGGGTGAGACGCGACAGAACCGTCATCCGTCGTGCAGCGATGGCTGCGTTGGGCGACACCCGGTCATAGGGCTGGCAATCCCAGGCCGGGAATTCCAGCACTTCGATTTGCGGCGCGGCAAAGGCCAGAGCCTCCATGAAGGCCCTGGATCGCTGGCCGTCGCGCGCCACATGCACCAGCACCGCTGACGTATCGCCCGCCGTCGCTGCCAGGGCACGCGCCAGATCGGCGGCAACGAAGGCATCGAACCCGTCGGGGACGCTGGTGAGGGTAATGGATTTACCGCCGGCAAGCGCGGCAACGGCGCGGTTCAAACCGGCGATCGTGGGGGCAACGGACATATCAGTTCCAACAGACGGCGAGCAGACCAGCGATCACGAATGGATCGGCCGGTCGTGGGTGTGAAAGATTTTCATCTTGCGGAAGAGAGCGGTGTCGAGATTGGCAGGCACCGGGCGCTCGCCGACGAACCAGGCGAAAATATCCCGGTCGGGCAATTCCATCAGGGCTTCGAGATCGTCGAGTTCGGTCTCGTCCAGATCGGCGATATGGGCATCGGCGAAGCTGCCCATGAGAATGTCGACCTCGCGCATGCCCCGATGCCAACAACGGAAGAGGACCCGGCGGCGACGCGGGTCGAGATCGGCGCTGCTGCGCTGGGTCTCCGGCATGATCACTCCTCAAATAGTTTGCAAAACAAGCGGTTCGGCAAACGCAAGCACCCGCCGGTTCCAAAACGGACCGCGGGTCGGCTGCCGTCATATAAAGCCTCGGGGCGTGGATGTCAGTCCTAATCGCCTGGGGAAGCCAAGACTCCTGCCAACTTGTCGACGCTCAAGGGCGCGGCTACACCCGGAGGATGCGCCCCGCCCTGCTCAATCCGCTGTTCGTGCCGGTCCGCTCCCTGAGCGGCATCGGGCCGAAAACGGGCAAATTGTTCGACCGCCTCCTGGCCGACGACCAGGGCGAGGCGCGTATCGCCGATCTGCTGTTTCATTTGCCTCACAGTACGATCGACCGGCGCGCGCGGCCGAAGATCCGCGAGGCGGAACCTGGCAGCATCGTCACCCTCGAAGTGCGCGTGGCCGAGCACCGGGCGCCCGGCGGGCGCCATTCGAAAGCGCCCTATCGCCTCATCGTCGAGGACGAGACCGGCGATGTCGAACTCGTCTTCTTCCTTGCCAATCACCAATGGATCGAGCGCATGCTGCCGCTCGGCGAAACGCGTTGGGTGTCGGGCAAGCTCGAACTTTGGGAGGGCCATCTCCAGATGGTCCATCCCGACCGCGTGCTCGATGCGGCGGGGCTTGCCAAGCTGCCGCCGGTCGAGCCGGTCTACGGGCTGACCGAAGGGCTGTTCCAGCGCAATGTGCAGAAGGCTGTCGAAGGCGCCTTGAACCTCTTGCCGCCGCTGCCCGAGTGGAACGATCCGGAATGGATGAAGGCGCGCAAGTTTCCGTCCTTTGATACGGCACTGCGCAGTGTCCATCATCCGCAGAATCCGCAAGCCATCGAGCCGACCTCGCCGGCCCGCATGCGGCTTGCCTATGACGAACTGCTGGCGAGCCAGGTGGCGCTCGGTCTGGTGCGCTCGCGCATGCGCGAAACACGCGGCCGCGCCAGTGTCGGCGACGGACGACTTGCCAAGCGCATCATCGCGGCGCTGCCTTTCTCGCTGACACCATCCCAAGAGCGCAGCATCGAGGAAATCCGCGCCGATCTGTCGTCGGACAAAGGCATGCTGCGGCTGCTGCAAGGCGATGTCGGCGCCGGCAAGACCTTGGTCGCGCTGCTCTCCATGGCCCATGTGGTCGAAGCCGGCCGGCAGGCGGCGATGATGGCGCCGACTGAAATCCTCGCCCGCCAGCATTACGAGCGGCTGACGCCGCTGGCGGAAGCCGCCGGTTTACGGCTCGGCATTCTCACCGGCCGCGACAAGGCCTCCGAGCGCAACCGCACGCTGAAGGCGCTGGAAGCCGGCGAAATCGATATCGCCATCGGCACCCATGCGCTGTTCAGCGAGAATGTGGTGTTTCGCGATCTGGCGCTGGTTGTCATCGACGAGCAGCATCGTTTCGGCGTTCATCAGCGCCTGGCGATCGGCCGCAAGGGCGAGGCCGTCGACATGCTGGTGATGACGGCGACGCCGATCCCGCGCACGCTCGTGCTCACCTATTTCGGCGACATGGATACATCGACCCTGCGTGAGAAGCCGGCGGGCCGCTCGCCGATCGATACGCGCGCCTTGCCGCTCGATCGCATCGACGATGTGGTGAACGGCCTGCACCGGGCGCTGGCAAACGGCCAGCGCATCTATTGGATCTGCCCGCTGGTCGAAGAAAGCGAACAGCTCGACGTGGCGGCGGCACAGGATCGTTTCGAAACCCTGCAGCAGATTTTCGGCGATCGCGTCGGTCTCATCCACGGCAAGATGAAGCCGCGTGAAAAGGACGAAGCCATGGCGCGCTTCCAGAGCGGCGAAACGCAGGTTCTGGTGTCAACCACGGTGGTGGAAGTGGGCGTCGACGTGCCAGAAGCCAGTATCATGGTGATCGAACATGCGGAACGTTTCGGCCTGGCGCAGCTCCATCAATTGCGCGGCCGTGTCGGGCGCGGCAGCGCCAAATCCTCCTGCCTGCTGCTCTACAGGACGCCGCTCGGCGAAACCGCCAAGGCGCGCATCGAGATCATGCGCCAGACCGAGGATGGTTTTCTGATCGCCGAGGAGGATCTACGACTGCGCGGCGAAGGTGAAGTGCTCGGCACGCGCCAATCGGGCATGCCGGGATTTCGTCTCGCGCAGCCGGAGGTTCATGGCGAACTCCTGCAAGCGGCACGCGACGATGCGCGGCTCATCATCGCACGCGATCCGGAACTGACCTCACCGCGCGGCGAAGCCTTGCGCGTTCTGCTCTACCTGTTCGGTCGCGACGAAGCCATCGGCCTGATGAAGGCGGGTTGACGCATTGCTGCGCCGGCGGGGCCAATGCTAAAGCTTGGGTCAAGCGACAGCGCCAAAAACAAGGTTCAAGCCCATGCATCACGTGTCCATTCGTCAGGAAATCATCGACCGGGTTGTCGCGCGCCGCGGCCGTCTGCGCTGGTTCGACACGCTTGATGCGAAGCGCACCGCGCTGATCGTCATCGACATGCAGGACACGTTTTGCGCGCCCGGCAGCCCGGCGGAAGTCGCCGCATCGCGCGACATCGTTCCGCCGATCAACGTCGTGGCGAAGGGCTTGCGCGAACGCGGCGGCAAGGTGGTCTTCGTCCTCCATGCCAATTCGCAATTCGGCGAACGCAGCGATTGGGAGCTGTTCTTCAATCACGTGGTCGACGGCGCCGTGCGCCAGAAAACCATCGAGAGCCTGTCGCCCGGCCGTCAGCAGGTGTGGCGAGGCCTCGACCGCTCCAACGACGACGTCACCGTGTTCAAGAACCGTTACAGCGCATTGATCTCCAACGCCTCCAACCTGGAGCGGATCCTGCGCAATCTCGACATCGACACCGTGCTGATCGCCGGCACGAAGACCAATGTCTGCTGCGAGTCGACAGCGCGCGACGCGATGATGCTCGACTTCAAGGTAGTCATGCTGTCGGACTGCTGCGCAGCCCTTTCCGACGACGAACACCGCGCCACGCTTGAAACGATCATCCAGCAGTTCGGCGACGTGATGACCGGACTGGAAGCGCTGGAAGCAATGGATCGCGCCAGTTAGCCCGGCAGCGATTCCAACGTCTTGCCCTCGACGGCCAGCGCCGCCAGCTTGGCCTGGCCTTCGGGCTGGATCAGACCCGCGGACATGATCAGCTTCGCCGCCTCGTCAGGCGTCATCGGCACTTCGATCACTTCGCTCACCGGCAGATAGAAATAGAAGCCGGTGGTCGGGTTGGGCGTACAGGGCAGAAACACCGAAATATATTCCGTCTCCGGCGTCAGCTTGTCGGCGACCGAATGCGACGGCGGCGTGGAGATGAACACCACCGACCACATGCCCTTGGCCGGGAACTGCACCAGGCCCACTTTGCGGAACCCGGTTCCCGATTGCGAGAACACGGTTTCGAAAATCTGCTTCACGCTTTTATAGATGCCACGCACGACGGGCATGCGGTCGAGAATGTGCTCGCCCATGCGCAGCAAGGTGCGGCCAGCGAGGTTGGCGGTGAGAAAACCGAGCAAGGTCAGGCCGACGAAAGCCATGATGACGCCGACACCGGGAACTTCGACCGGCATATAGGTGTCGGGCCAGAAGGCCTGGGGAACTAGGGGCTTCACCCAGCCATCGATGGTGCGGACGAACCACCAGACGATCCATGCGGTAACGGCCAGGGGGCCGGCGATGATAAGGCCGGTGAGGAACCAGTTGCGAACCCGGGCGCCGAAGCCGGTGCGCACGATCGGTTGCGGCAAAGGCGGCGGAAAAACACTGGAATCAGGCGAAATAGTCGTCGGCGAGGCTTCTTCGGTCATCCGCATCACAATTTGGTTCCGGACCATCGGGTCTACGCGCCGGACCGCGGCGCGACCATGCCCCGGCGCCGATCAACGTTCAAGCTGCAAACATGGGCAAGGTGTCGTGATCGGCCCGGGGTTTGCCGAACCCGCCGCCGACAGTGTATGGATCACTGTCATAGGGGGGCCCGAAACGGGACGGCGCATGCAACGGATTTTACAACAGGTTTGATGGATGTCCGATCCCGCCCAAGCAGGACAGTCCAACCCTAATCCCGGGTTCGACCGGGCTACCGCTCTCCGCTTCACCCGTTTCTCCGGCGGCTTCTGGCGTGGCGCCACCGCGCGCACCGCCTGGATCTGGACGCTCGCACTGGGGCTTTGCCTCGTGCTCAAGCTTGGCGTCGACATCACCACCAATCGCTGGCACCGCTGGTTCTTCGATGCGCTGGAACATCGCGACGGCACTTCGGCTCTGCTGGCCGTGATGGCCTTCGTCGGCCTGATCGGCTGCGTCGCCGCCGTCGGTGTCGGCATCGTCATCACCCGCGAGACCTTGCAGGTGCGCTGGCGCGAATGGTGCACCAAGCGCCTGCTTGATCGCTGGATGCGCCGGCAGCGCTTCTACCGACTGGCGACGGGCACACGCATGCCCAATCCGGAATATCGCATTTCCGACGACGTGCGCATGGCGACCGAGCCGTTGACCGACTTCGCCATCGGCCTGTTCACGGCGATCCTCGCGGCGGCGGCTTTCTTCAGCATTCTCTGGTCGGTCGGCGGTTCTCTCGATGTCACGATCGCGGGCGAAAGCTATCGCATCCCCGCCTTCATGGTGCTCGGCGCCCTGCTCTATGGCATCACCGTCTCGACGCTCATTCCGATAGTCGGGCGTAAGCTCGCCGGCGTTGCCGCGGCAAAGAACGAAGCCGAAGCGCGTTTTCGCTTCGAAATGATCCGGCTGCGCGAGAATGCCGAAGGCGTGATCATGGCCGGCGGCGAAAAGGCCGCACGGGCACGGCTCGACACCACTTATGGCGGGCTGGTGCGGCAGTGGCTGCAGCTCGTGCGCCAGCACGGCAATGTCACTTGGGTGATGAACGCCAATAGCGCCCTCATTCCCGTGGTGCCACTGCTGCTGGCCGCGCCGAAATATCTGGCGGGCCAACTGAGCCTTGGCGAGGTGATGCAGCTTGCCTCGGCGTTCGCGCAGGTGCAGATCGCCATCGCCTGGCTGGTCGACAATTACCGCGCCATCGCCGAGTGGTTTGCCTCCGCCCGGCGCGTGATGGAGCTGGGCGATGCCTTCGACGATCAGGATCTTGTTACCGCCAACGGTATGCCGCTGGTCTCGCGCGGCGTCGGTGCCGACGGCGCTTTGCATCTCGCCGGCGTGCGGCTGACCGACCGCAACGGCCGCGTCGTCATCGAACAAGCGGAAACGGTCCTTCCGGCCGGCTCCAGAATCCTGCTGTCTGGCGAGGCAGGATCAGGCAAGAGCGTGCTGCTGCGCGCCATCGCCGGCCTCTGGCCCTGGGGTGCCGGCGCCATTCTCCTGCCCGAAAACGCCCGCGTGCAATTCCTGCCGGCCACGCCATTTCTGCCCACCGGTCCGCTGCGCGAGGCCATCGCTTTTCCAGCAACGGCCAGCGACATCAGCGCCGAAGCACTCGATGCGGCGCTGGCGAGCTGCGGCATCGAATATCTGCGTCTGCGGCTTGACGAGAGCGCGCGCTGGGATCAGGCGCTTTCGGCCAGCGAACGCCAACGCATCGCATTTACCCGCATCATTCTGCAGCAGCCCGACATCATCATTCTGGACGATACATTGTCGGTGTTCGATGAGGCCGGCCAGGTCGAAATCATCGATACTTTGATCGCATGCTGCCCTCGTACGACCATCATCAACACGGGCGGCCATGGCGGCGTCGCCCGCCGTTTCGAGCGGCATTTGTTCATCGGCAATTCAGGCGCCGGCATGATGCTACGCGAGACGACAGCCGAAACCGCCGTGCTATCCGTGGTCAGCAGCGGTGCGAGACAAATCTAAACCCGAAAAGCCAAAGGGAGTTTTGAATGGCGGGTGAAGCGAAACTGCATATATGGGACGCCTATTGGGATCTGCGGGTGGACGAATGCCCGTGCGACGTCCAATTCTGCGATTGGCTGGAGAAGGAAAAGATCACCAATGCGGCGATCTTCCACTTCGGCACTGGCGGTCACCATATCGTCGGCATCCGCACCGCCGAGAACGGCAGCAACAACGCCGTGATGGGCATCACCGCTTCGCCGCAGGAATATGAGACCTTCGTGCAACTCGCCATCGAGCGGCCGGATGTCGAGAAGACCTACAAGACCTTCTTCGGCGATATCTATCAGCTCGACGCGCGGCTACTGCCGCAATTCGAGGTCGTCACTCTGTTCCACCTCTGCGAGTTCCGCACCGAAAAGAACGACGCCTATGGCGCGCTGACCGATCGCCAGGTCCTCGACATGTTCACGCAGAAGACCAAATCCGGCGGCTATCTCCTGTTCTACAGCGGTTCTTTCGCTTACGACGCGGCCCTGCGCATCGTCGCCGACTGGGAAAAGGAAAGTCCGGTCGAGAAGGTCGGCATGTACGAGACCCTGCTCGTCTACCGGAAGAAATAACGGCTGAAGCACCAACGACGTTCGCGTCGTTGGTGCAAACAGCTATTCGACGGTGACGCTCTTGGCCAGATTGCGGGGCTGGTCGACGTCTTTGCCCATGAAGACCGCCGTATGATAGGCGAGCATCTGCACAGGCACCGCATAGACGATGGACGCGAATTCGCTCGGCATGGCCTGCATCGGCACCACCGCCTCGAAAGCGATGGCCGCCTCCTCGGCGGCGCGCTGATCGGCGATCAGAACGATGCGGCCGCCGCGCGCGGCGACTTCCTGCATGTTGGAGACGGTCTTTTCATAGACCGTGTCATGCGGCGCGATGACGATGACCGGCATGTCCTCGTCGATCAAAGCGATCGGACCATGCTTCAACTCGCCCGCCGCATAGCCTTCCGCATGAATGTAGGAAATTTCCTTGAGTTTGAGCGCCCCTTCGAGCGCCAGCGGGAAGCTGGTGCCGCGGCCGAGATAGAGAACGTCCTTGGCCTTCGACAAGGAGCCGGCGAGCTGTTCCAGCTTAACCTCGCGTTTGATCGCTTCCGCCATCAGGCCCGGCACGTTGATGAGATCGGCGACCAGCCTTTGCTCAAGCCCTTCGGGCAAGGTGCCGCGCGCCCGACCAAAGGCCAGCGCCAGACAGGCGAGGACCGACAACTGGCAGGTGAACGCTTTGGTCGAGGCAACGCCAATCTCAGGGCCAGCCAAGGTCAGAGCGGCGACATCACTCTCACGCGCGATGGTCGAAGTAGGGACGTTGACCACCGAGAGAACATGCTGGCCGTTGGCGCGGGCATAGCGTAGCGACGCCAGCGTATCGGCCGTCTCGCCCGATTGGGAGACAACGATCATGAGACCGCCCTCTTGCATCGGCGCGTCGCGATAGCGGAATTCCGACGCGACATCGATCTCGACGGGAATGCGGGCGAATTTCTCGAACCAGTATTTCGCGGTAAGGCCAGCATAGTAGGCGGTGCCGCAAGCGGTGATGGTGATGCGCGACAGATTCGCCGGATCGAACGGCAGATCGAACGGCAGGCGTACACGGCCAGCCGACATGTCGAGATAATGGGCGAGCGTCCGACCGACCACTTCCGGCTGCTCGTGAATTTCCTTCGCCATGAAGTGGCGATGGTTGCCCTTATCGATCAGGAAGGCCGAAGCTTGGCTCTTCTGCCGTGCCCGCTGCACCGGACGATTTTCGGCATCGAAGAATTCCGCGCCCGAGCGGGTCAGCACCGCCCAGTCGCCATCTTCCAGATAGGTGATCGTGTCGGTGAACGGCGCGAGCGCGAGGGCGTCCGAGCCCAGGAACATTTCGCCGTCGCCGAAGCCAACGGCCAGCGGCGCACCTTGGCGGGCGCCGATCAGGATGTCGTTCTCGCCATTGAAGAGAAAAGCCAGCGCGAAGGCGCCCCGCAGGCGCGGCAAGGCCGCCGCCACCGCCTCGCGTGGCGACTTGCCTTTATTCATTTCGTCGGTGACGAGATGAGCCACCACTTCCGTATCGGTTTCGGTGGCGAAGACATGGCCACGGGCGGCCAGCTCATCGCGCAGCTCACGAAAGTTTTCGATGATGCCGTTATGCACCACCGCCACTTTCGAAGTGGCATGGGGATGGGCGTTGTTTTCGGTGGGGCGGCCATGGGTGGCCCAGCGGGTGTGACCGATGCCGATCACGCCCTTGAGCGGCTGTTCGCCCAGACGCGTTTCCAGATTGCGCAATTTACCTTCGGCACGCCGGCGCTCGAGCTGACCGCCTTCCAGCGTGGCGATGCCAGCGGAATCGTAACCGCGATATTCGAGACGCTTGAGCGCCTCGACAATCTGCCCGGCGACGGGAGTTGTGCCAATAATACCCACAATGCCGCACATCGAGACTGATCCTCTGAAGCCCGTGCTTGAATAAGCAGGGAACGGGCCGCGCCGAAGTCACATTACGTGACCATTTATTGCCTGAGCCGGTCGAATGACGTTGAAATTAACGCTTTTTCGGCCGCCCGACCCGCGCGGCCCGGAATTTCGCCGCCCAGCCGGGCTTCACCGCCTGCCGGCCCCGGGCCACAGCCAGAGCGTCGGGCTCGACCTCATCGGTAATCACCGAACCCGACCCGACATAGGCTCCATCGCCGATCTTAACGGGCGCGACCAAAGCCGAATTCGAGCCGATGAAAGCACCGGCGCCAATCTCCGTGATCGCCTTGTCGAAGCCATCGTAATTGCAGGTGATCGTGCCCGCGCCGATGTTGGCTTCGGCGCCGACCTTAGCGTCGCCGATATAGCTGAGGTGACTGATCTTGGCGCCAGGCCCGACATCAGAGGCCTTCACCTCGACGAAATTGCCGACCTTGGCATCGGCACCCAATTTCGTGCCAGGCCGCAGTCGCGCAAATGGACCGACGTGAACGCCGCTTGCGATCTGCGCGCCTTCCAGATGAGAGAAGGCGTGAACGACGACGCCATCGGCGATGGAGACGCCGGGGCCAAACCAGACATTCGGCTCAACCAGCACATCCTTGCCCAGACGCGTATCGCTAGAAAAGAAAACGGTCTGTGGCGCCACCAAGGTCGCACCAGCGCGCATGGCGGCTTCACGCAGCCGATCCTGCATCACGGCTTCGGCGGCCGCGAGCTGAACGCGATCGTTGACGCCCATGACTTCATCGGCAGCCGCCATCACCACGGCGCAGTGCAGGCCTTGTGCACGGGCCACGGCCACGGCGTCGGTCAAGTAATATTCGTTCTGCGCGTTGTTGCAGCCGATCGCGTCGAGAAGGCCCAGGGCTTTGCGACCGTCGAGTGCCATGATGCCGCCATTGGCCAGACGGACCGCGAGCTCCGCTTCGCTGGCATCTTTCTGTTCGCGAATGGCGACCAGTTCGCCGTTCTCGACGATCAGCCGACCGTAGCCGTTCGGGTCCTGCGCCTCGAACCCCATGACGGCCACGGCGGCACCCTCGGCAAGCGCTGCCCGCATCCGGTCGATGGTCTCGGCCCGCACCAGCGGCGTATCGGCGAACATGACGATGAGATCGTCGAAGCCGCGCTCCAGGGCCGGCCGCGCGGCCAAAACCGCGTGGGCCGTGCCGCGCCGCTCGCTCTGGGTGAAGCTCTCCGCACCCTCGACGGAGCGGCGCACTTCGGCCGCCACGTCGTCACGACCAGGCCCAATCACCACCGCCAGGGCATTGCCCGGCTCGGCGCGGTGAACGGCTGAGATCGCATGACCCAGCATGGACCGCCCGGCAAGCCGATGCAGGACCTTCGGCAGGTCCGACTTCATCCGGGTTCCCTCACCCGCCGCCAGAACGACGGACAGGCAGGTTCGTTGGGCGCTGGCGGTTGCCATCGGCGGCACGTCTCCACACATTCTCGACAGATTCTGGGCAGATTTACCGCGGGAACCGCGTCCAGCCCAGCGGGAACCCTAATTCGAGGGTTCGCCGGTCAAAAGTCGTCGCATTGACGTAGCGATTTGATATATGGAGATCAAGGCGTGCAGGATCGCCAGACGACTAGGATAGAAGTGCATTCATGTATCGGCGTAGGGATTTTCTAAAACTGGCCGCCGGGGCCGCCCTCCCCGCCCATGCGCTTCTTCCCGCTTCCGCCACCGCCCAGACCCAGAACGGGGTTGAAGCCGCCGCCGCGCTGCTCGCTACCGGGCCGTTCGATCCCGCCAAGGTCATCGACCTAGCGCGGGCGATGTCGAAACAGCCGATGCGGCGCACGCCGATCGAACTGCCGGAAAACCTGCAGAACCTCACTTACGAACAATATGCCCAGATCCGGCGCCTGCCCGATTCCAACATCTGGGCCAATGCCCAGACCGGCTATGCCATTGAGCCCCTGCACCGCGGCTTCATTTTCACCGCGCCGATGCAAATCTTCGTCGTCGAAAACGGCAATTCGGTCCGCGTCAATTACGATCCGTCGGACTTCACCTTTGGCAAGAACACGGCGCCGACGGAGAAACGCGATCTCGGCTTCGCCGGTTTCCGTATTCTCCAGACCGGCAGCGACGGCACGCGTGAGGCCGCGATTTTCTATAGCGCCGGCTTCTATCAGACGATCGCCCGTGGCCAGATTCCCGGCGTCGCGGCGCGCGGCCTTTCGATCCGCACCTCCGAAACCAAGGCCGAGGAATTTCCCAATTTCGTCGCGACCTGGATCGAGCGGCCCGTGCTGGCCGCCAATCTGATCACCGTTCACGCCATCCTCGATTCAGACAGCATCGTCGGCGCCTACCGCTTCACGATCCGGCCGGGCGAGATGACGATCATCGATACGGAATGCACGCTCTTTCCCCGCGCCGCGGTCGATCACTATGGCCTGGCGACGATGCAGGGAACCTATCTTTACGGGCCTATCGACCGGCGGCGTGGCGACGACGTGCGTCCGGGCGTCTACGATATTTCCGGCCTGTCGATGCTTTCGGGCAAGGGCGAATGGATCTGGCGGCCGGCGTCCAACCGGCAGACCTTGCAGGTCTCGGCCTTCGTCGACGAGAATCCACGCGGGTTTGGCCTGTTGCAGCGCGACCGCGATTTCGACGCCTTCATGGATGACGATCAGCATTGGGAACGGCGTCCCTCCCTATGGATCGAACCGATCGGCGACTGGGGACCGGGCTTCGTCACCCTGCTGGAAATTCCGGCGGAAGCGCAGACCAATCAGAACATTGTCGCCTATTGGCGCTCCCGTAACAGCCTGGCGCCCGGCGCTGAACCCTCGTTCGCCTACCGCCAATATTGGTGCTGGACGCCGCCCGAACGGCCGCCCTTTGCCATTGCGGCACGTTCCCGCTCCGGCCGTTCGCCGGGAACTCCGGCCAATGCACGCCGGCGGCGGTTCCAAATCGAGTTCACTGGCGATATCCTCGGCGACGAAAAAGCCTCGCCGAACGTGACACCGCAGGCCACCGCCGCCACCGGCTCAATCGTCGCCGTTCGCCAAGTTCTCGCCCGCGATGAAAAAGCATCGCGTGTCACCATCGACGTGGACGCAGGCAGCGAACAATCGTGCGAACTGCGGCTGCTGCTTGAGTCCAACGGCAAGCCTGTCAGCGAAACCTGGTTATTCAGATGGACGCCGTGACCGAATCTCTTTCCACGACCACGGACCAAGTCAGTAGCAGCGTGCAAGATCCCCGGTTGCAACCGGCGATGCCGGCCGAAGCCCCCCTCGCCATGCCGCAACAGTCGCTGGCGACCTTCGATTCAACCACCGCGCACAAGCCGGCCCGGCAGGGCGAGGACTGGAGCACGTGGGCGGCACGTTTGTTGGTGTTCGGCGGCGGCCTGGCGCTCACCGCCTATGGCGCCAACGAAATGTACGGCGTCGTTAACGTCGGCTCGATCACCGCGTTGAAATGGGCGTTGCTGGTGCTGTTCACCATCAACTTCTCCTGGATCTCGCTCTCGTTCACGAGCGCGATCGGCGGCTTCATCTGGCTGTTCCTGCATAGCCGCAACAAGCCGGGCGTCGCGCCCACGCTGTCGACCCGCACCGCCGTCGTCATGCCGATCTACAACGAAGCGCCGGAGCGCGTTTTCGGCGCCTTGCAGGCGATGATCGAGGATGTGCAGCGCACCGGCCGCGGCGATCATTTCGACTGGTTCTTCCTGTCCGATACGACCAACCCCGATGTGTGGATCGCCGAGGAGCGGGCCTTCGAGGCGCTGCGCGCGCGGATCGGCACGATCTCCAACGTTTATTATCGGCACCGCCAGAACAATACGGCGCGCAAAGCCGGCAATATCGCCGACTTCGTCACCCGCTGGGGCGGCCATTACGAACATATGGTCGTGCTCGATGCCGACAGCCTGATGTCCGGTTCGACGATCGTCGCTCTGGCGGCGGCCATGGAAGCCGACCCCGATGCCGGCATCATCCAGACGCTGCCGCTGATCATGAACCGCAACACGTTTTTGGCACGGTTGCAGCAGTTCGCCGCCCGCATCTACGGCCCGATCATCGCCGCAGGTCTCGCGCTATGGTCCGGCCGCAAGGGCAATTACTGGGGCCACAACGCCATCATCCGCACCAAGGCCTTCGCCGCCAGCTGCTGCCTGCCCAATCTGCGCGGCAAGCCGCCCTTCGGCGGCCACATCCTGAGCCACGACTTCGTCGAGGCGGCTCTGCTGGTGCGCGCCGGCTATGCCGTCTACATGCTGCCGGCGCTCGGCGGCAGCTATGAAGAAAGCCCGCCGTCGCTGATCGACATCGCAGCACGCGACCGGCGCTGGGCCCAGGGCAATCTGCAGCACAGCCGCCTGCTTCTGACCAAGAAGCTCAAGCTCTCCAGCCGGCAACATTTCGCCACCGGCATCATGGGCTATCTGTCCTCGCCGGTCTGGATGGCACAACTGCTCGTCGGTATCGCGCTCGTTCTGCAAGCAAGCTTCATCCGCCCCGAATATTTCACCCATGAATTCGCCATGTTCCCGGATTGGCCGGTGTTCGACTACGAACGCGCCTTGAAGCTGTTCGGCGTGACCATGGCGGTGCTGTTGGCGCCGAAATTCATGGGGCTGCTCTACGCGCTTTTCCGCGCGCCGACGCGACGTGTAACGGGTGGCGTGATCGGTCTTACCGCTTCTTTCTTCATCGAGCTGATTTTCTCGGCGCTGATCGCGCCGATCATGATGGTCATCCAGACGGGCGCGGTCCTGCAGATCGTGTCCGGCCGCGACACCGGCTGGCAGCCGCAGCGTCGTGACGACGGCTCGATCCCGTTTCTGCATATCGTGCGGCGACACCGCTCCCATGTGGCGCTGGGCTTTCTGACTTTGATCGCCGGTTATCTGATTTCCCCCTCGCTCGTCGCCTGGATGTCGCCGACGATCGCCGGCTTGATCCTGGCGATCTTCATCTCCTGGGCCAGCGGCCAGCTGTGGATCGGCCTGGCTTTGCGCCGTCTCGGCATTCTGGTGACGCCGGAGGAGACGACGCCGCCTCGGGTCGCCACGCGCGCCGGTGAACTGACGGCGGAACTCACGCCCGATGAGACGGTCGAAGTCGATTCAATCAAAGCCGTGCACGGCGACAGCAAGTTCCGCGCCCTGCATGAATCGATGCTTCCCAGCCTCGATCGTCATAAACGCGGCGTGATCGATCCGCATCGCGCGGTTGCCGAAGCCAAGCTCAACGATGCGGAGACGATCTCGGAAGCGGCGGATTGGCTGAAGCCGCGCGAGCGCATGATCGTGCTACACGATCGCTCGCTGTTGAACCTGCTGAGCCGGCTACGGCCTGATGAAACCGCTCCGGCGCAAACTGGCAGCTAAACTTCAATAGCCTTCAGCGTCGATCTCGCCATTGGTGGTGGTGACCACCCACTGGCCGTTACGCCGCAGGATTGCCTGTACACGCCCTGCTCCAGGCAAAAAAGTGCCTGGTGCCACATCGACAGGACCGCGATGGCCGTGAACCACGGCGCTGCCTTCGCGCACCTCCCCCAACACATAGCCGCCCGGTGGCGGGCTTGGCCGTGACCGCGGCGCAGGAGCCGGCGAGCTGGCTTTAGCGGTCACCGATCGCGCGGCCTGCGGCGCGCTCGGCGCCTGCGCCTGAGGTGCCGTATGCGGGATGGTGCCAGTCGTCATCTGAGCGGCCTCGAGCTTTTCGAGCCGCTCGGTGAGCTGGGTCAGCTTCAGATTGGTTTCGTCGCGCTGGGCCTGGACGAGGCGCTGGCCGTTCCGCAAGGCCTCCATGTCCTTGCCGACCCCTTCGACCAGTTTGCGTACTGCGGCCAGATCCGTCGCGTGCTGCTGGCGCAAGGTCGCCTCGCGTTCGCGCGCTGCCTGTTCGAACGCGGCGAGGCGGGACCCCAATTGGGACACATCGGCCTCGGTGGCGATATGGGCGGGAACCTGGGCGCGGCCGCCGGCGGAATACCAACCAGCGGCGGCGGCCACCGCGATCGTCACCACCTGCAGGGATAGCCACAACCACGGCCGTGCCGCAGGGGGCTGCGCCAAGGAATAAGGCGGGATCTCGGCGCCTGGCGCACCGTCCATCCGCAGAAGCTTGGCCTTAAATGGGCCTTTCTGGCCCCGTGCGGCGCCCTCCGAGGCAAAAATCCGCATCAAATCGTCGTCCAGTACACCGCTCATGACCGCCTACTCGTGATCACCGTTCACAGGCGATCATCATTCGTTAGGCTTAATGAAGGCTAAACTGCCATTTTCTCCTGTAGATTCAGGGCAAATCATGCCAATTTAACAGGCAGCGGCAAAGTGTCGGTTTGCGTTTCCCATCGCGAGGGAAAGCATTTAGAAAGCCGCGTAACCCAGGGTGCGATAGGCGACCGGGACAAGGCTCGATTCTTTATGACTGACAAAACCGGCCCCGCCTCACGGAGCTATAACCGAATTCACGATAGCGCCGTGGGTCGCTGGGAAAAGCCTCTTTTACAGGCGATGGCAGCGCGAACGCCCGCCTGGATCATGCCCGATCACCTGACGGCGCTCGGCGTCGCTGGCGCGGCCTTCACCGGGGCCTGTTATGCCGCCACCGTCTTTTCGCCGTTGTTTCTGATCGGCGCCAGCCTCGGTCTGTTCATCAACTGGGTCGGCGACTCTCTCGACGGCAATCTGGCGCGCTATCGCGGGATCGAACGGCCGCGCTACGGTTTCTTCGTCGACCATACGTCCGATATCTTCTCGCAGATGGTCGTTTCTTTCGGCTTGGGCCTGTCGATCTACATGCGTTTCGACGTCGCCTGCCTGGTGCTGATCGCCTATCTGATGGTTTCCGTCTACACCTACATCCGCATGCAGGCGACGCGGGTGATGCAGATTTCCTATGCCGGCTTCGGCCCCACGGAACTGCGCATCCTGATGCTCGGCATGCATGTTGTGGCCTATACGGTCGGCCCGAAACAATATCAGGTGCCGATGATCGGCCCCCTGTCGATTTTCGACATGGGAGCTTTACTTCTGTTTGTTATTGGCGTGGTGTCGGTCTTCGTGGGCGCCATCAGCACGGCCAAGCAGATCGCCAACGAGGACCAACCACCGGTGCCCGCACCGGGAGAGTAGCGTTCACCCCACAACACTGGCCTGATCGGCCATTGTCCAAGGTTGCACCATGAAGGCTGTTTCGCCCGTCGCCAAACCGCAGGCGCCTGTTTCCTGGACTGACGATCTCTCCCAATTGCGTCGCGAGGCCACGGTCTCGCACGCCAACGGCAAATGGGCGGCGGCCAAGAAATCGTTCGAACAGCTCGTCCAGAAGGACGGCGACAATTTCAAGAACTGGCTGGGCCTCGGCGAATGCTGGCTCAATCTCGACGAGCCCGTGCGTGCGCAGGAGATGCTGCGCAAGGCGGTGGCCTTACGCCCCAGTGATGCCCGCGCCCGCCTGCAATTGGGGCGCGCGCTCGATCGCGATGGCCGCCGGCTCGGTGCGCTCTATCAATGGCGTACGGCCAGGACGCTGAAACCACGCATCGAACTGAGCACTGATGAACGCCTGCGCGTCGCCCACAGCATCGACAGTCTGCGCGCGGCGCTGAGCGACAATGGCGAGCACACGATCTTCCTCGACATTTCCGACGTGCTGCGGTTCCTGCGCCGCAATCTCAACCTGACGGGCATTCAGCGGGTTCAGGTCGGCATCATCGTCTCGGTGTTGCAATCGCATATGGCCGAAGGCGTGCAGATGGGCTTCTGCGGCCGCAAGATCGGCTCGGCCCATGCGGTGCCGCTCGATCTGCTCTCCGATCTCATCGACGAGATCAACCATCCAAAAATTTCCCGCAGCAAGCTCAACGAGCTGCTGCATGCGATCACCGAAAAGTCGCCCGAGACCAGCCTGAAGCCCGGCGACGTTTTCCTGACCCTCGGCGTATTCTGGATCTTCACCTCCTACGCCAAGACGATTGCCGAATTGAAGGCGCAGGGCGTCAAGGTCGGCGTGTTCGTCCACGACGTCATTCCTCTTACCCACCCCGACTATTTCGTCTTCGTTCATTCCATCGCCTATCGCGTGCAGTTCCATCGCGTCATGTCGATCATCGACTTCGCTTGCGCGACCTCGGGCTACGTGGCGAGCGAATTGAAAAAAGCGATGTCGAGCAAATTGAACCGCTCCGTCCCGGTGGTTTCTGTGCCGTTGGCGCAGGAATTGCCGCATGCCGTGGCGGATGCGGATGCGGAATTCATCGCCAAACTGCCGAAGGAATATGTGCTCAGCGTCGGCACCCTGGAGATTCGCAAGAATCACATGCTGCTGCTCGACGTGTGGACGGCGCTCAACCGCAAGTACAACGGCAAGGTTCCAACCCTCGTCCTCGTCGGCAAATGGGGCTGGAAGATCAAACCGTTTCGCCGGGCGCTGGAAAATTCGGGCTTCGTCGGTGGCAAGATCGTCGTCATGGGCGGCATTTCGGAAGCCCGCCTCGCCCATCTCTACCGCAACTGCCTGTTCACCGTGTTTCCGAGCTTCGTCGAGGGTTGGGGCCTTCCGGTGAGCGAAAGCCTGGCCTATGGCAAGCCCTGCATCACCTCGAAACAGAGTTCGATGCCGGAAGTCGGCGGTGCGCTGGCGCGCTATATCGATCCGTTCGACACCAAATCGGCGCAGACCACCATCGAGCGCGCCATCATGGATCGTGTCGATCTGGCGGAATGGACCAAGATGGTCCGCCGCAATTTCAAGGTGCGCAGCTGGGCGATGGTCACCGACGACCTGCTGGCTGGCGTGACGCGGGTGGCAGACAATCTGCGCCATAAGGGTAAAGCGGCACCCGGCAAAATCCCCAGCAAGACGCCCGACGTGCGTTCACGCGCCTTCAGCTAGCCGCCCAATCCATTCACAAAATAAAACGGCCGGCGAAAGCCGGCCGTTTTATTTTCGTAACAGGCGACCGGCCCAGGCCGGTCGCCACCACGCTTATCGGCGCGTGATGTTGTAGACCGCCGCACCGCTCGAGGCGACCGAGGCGATATTCGCCACCGGCGTCAGAGCCGCGTTGATCATATCCAGCGTCTTGCGGGTGTCGTAGTTCGGCGAGTTCGAGATGTACAACACGTCGCGATGGAACATGCGGAACCGCTGCGCCAGGAAGATGTTGTTGGCGTCGCTCATGTCGATTCGATAGACGATCGGCACCGCGCCCTGCCCCAGCAGCGGGCTGCCAGGACGGATGAGACGGGCAACGGCATCCGGCTCGTAGCGGAAGACGAACACGCCTTTCGGATCGGCGCGGAAGTCCTGAATGCCACCGACCTTGGCGATCGCCTGCGACAGGGTCACGCCACCGGCTTCGAACGGAACCTGCGCATTGGCGCCGGTCGCGCCGACCGCCATGAAGTATTGCGGCTCACGCAACACGGCCAGAACGTCGTCGGGGCGTAGATAAATGTTCTCGCGCGGATCGTTCATGACGCGCGTGAAGGGAACGCGCGCCGTGCGACTGCCGCGGGTCAACTGCACGAAGGTCTCGTAGGACGGGCCACGCAGACCGCCGGCAGTGGCGATCACGTCGAGAATCTTGTCGCCGCGCACGCTCAACGGCACGCGGGCGCCACCGGCAACTTCGCCGGTGATCGTCACGGAGCTGCTGACCGGCCGGGTAATGTTGACGATGACCTGCGGCTGGATCGCCTTGCCTTCAAGCGCCCGCTCGACGGTCTTTTCGACGTTTCGGGGGAACTGGCCGGCGACATGAATGCGCCCGGCATAGGGGACGGTGATCGAGCCGTCACGGCCAACCGGCTGATCCGGCATGGTGGCGCTCTTGGAGCCGGCATTGACCGGGCCCAGAACCGCAGGACCGGAGAACAGACCGCCGGGGGCCGCTTCCCAGATCGTCACGGAAATATAGTCGCCGACACCGATCGTCGGCTCGGCTGAGGGGCGATAATCGCCAAAACTGCTGCGCAGGTTGTCGGGACCCCGGCGCGCCAAGCTGGCGAGCACCGAGTCGCTGACGTCGACGAGTTCATAACGCGTCACTGGCCCAGAGACCTGCCCTTCGGCGGTCAACACGGGGGCCGTGGACTGTGCCATGACCTCCTCCGCGCTCGGGCCAGCGGTTGGATTCGAAGAAGAGCAGCCCGTCAGTGCGACGGCTACAACAAGCAGACCAAATACTCTCATGAGTCCCTTCAAACTAACCGCGCCTGCATTAACACTGACACTCGTCACGCGCCAGACGGGATTCGACGGTCCAGCGTCATTTCACTGTCGGATATTGCGGAAGAAATCTAGTTAATTTCGATACTTACCGAAATCCTAACTTGGACACACCGGATTAAAGGTAGCAAGTGTGGTTAATTTATCGCGTGGCTTGCACCCGGTTTTGTTAACTTTTGGCCGAGCCTGCGCTGGAAGGTCGCAGCTTTCCTGCGAAAGCCGGCCGCCACGCCTGCCGGCTACCATTTTAACCCCTCATTAAGATTGCCAAGTCTTAACGCCTCGCCCGAGGTCGACCCAACCGTCGCTTAGGTGGCCCCGTGCAAGGATGCCTCTGTCAGCGGGAACAACCCCGTCCCCAAAACCCGCTGACATAACACCGCCAAAGGGGCCGCGTGGTTCACCCGCCAACCAACGAACCCGCGGCCCCGCTTTGGGACCGCTTCTCCCCTCAGCTCCCGCGCCGACCGATTCGCCGTAGCGGATTGCCCGCCACGATCGTGTAGGCCTCGACCTCGCCGCGCACCAGGGAACCGGCGCCGATCACGGCACCCTGCCGAATCACCGTTCCGTCCAGCAAGACGCAATTGGCGCCGATCCAGACGTCGTCCTCGATGACGATGCCGCCCCGCGACGGCAGAAAGCCCTGCCGGTTAAACGGCACGTCGCGGCTGATATAGTTGTGATTGGTCGGCGCGAAGGTGCAATTGGCGGCTACCGCGCAATCGGCGCCAATGGTGATGCCGTTGCCGGTATAGAGCACGCAGCCGGAATTGATCACCGTGCGCGGCCCGATGACGAGATCGCCCGTCCCGCCGGCAGGCTTCACCTTCACAAAAGAATCGATGACCGCGTGATCGCCGATCACAATCCGCGTGCCGCGCACCGAATCCTCGATATCGGCGAGCGGCGAAACGCGGGCGGTGGCGGCGATCTCGATCATGGGCCTATCCGGCTTTACTTGCGACGCAGGAAACCGTCCGGCGCCGAGGTGAGCAGAACCTTATCCTCGATCGACTTGTCGATCTCGAATTCCGGATGGCTTTTCAGATAGGCGTGGATCGCCGTCTTCGGATTGTCGCCCTTGCTCCATGGCCGGTCGGTCCAGACGAAATCGTCGGGCATGTCTTCGATGAACGTGTCGAAGACGACGCAATAGCTGCCGCTGGTGACGAGCGGCGCGTAAAGCTCCAGCTCCTTCAAGACGTGATCATGGGTGTGGTTGGAGTCGAGGCAGACCAGCACCGTCTTCTTGCCGGCCACCCGCTCCTTCACCTTGGTAGCGGTCGACACATCGGTCGACGAGCCTTCGATCAAGGTGACGCGCTTGGCCATCGGATGACTCTCGATCGCCTGGCGGTTGTGAGCGCGGATTTCCACGTCGACGCCGACCACTTCGCCCTTGCCCAGCATTTCGAGGAGCGAGGCATACATCAGCACGGCGCCGCCATGGGCGATGCCGCATTCGACGATGATGTCAGGCTGAACCGCCAGCACGATCTCCTGCATGGCGACCATGTCGCCTGGAAGCTGGATCAGCGGACGCGACCACCAGGAGAAGTTGTTCATATATTTGCGGTCGAGCGCCATGGCCCGCCATTGGTTCGACAGGCGGCGGAATTCTTCATCCTTTGCAAGAGCGCCGATGCGCTGACGCTTCTCCTCGCGATAGTCGGCATGGGCGCCCGGCGTGGTTTCGAAATAGGTCATTGTTGATCCTTCCGGGACTGCAACGTCCGTTTGATATGATCCGAAAAATAAGCGGTGAAAGGAGCCGGCACAAATCCGAACTCGGTGGTGATCCGCGAGACATCGATCGGCGGGAAATCGGTAGGGGCCGCGCTGGTGTCGACTCTGATCGGCCAGCCGGTTTGGCGCGTGATCACGTCCAACACCTGGCGGTGGCTCGTCTGCACGCCACTGGCGACATTATAGATGGCGTGGCGGCCGCGTTCGGAAATGGCAGCGATCAAGCCCAGCGCATCGTCAAGAGCGATATAATCCTTGGCCGAGTCCGGATGGCTGCGCAAGGCGATGGCGCCGCTGTCCAATCCCTCGCGCAACAACTGGTCGAGAAACGAATCCTGCTTGCCATCTCCACCGATCACATTGGACAGGCGAACGATCCGCACTGCCGGATGGCCGCTGTTGAGACAGACGCTTTCGCCGGCAATCTTACTGATATTGTAAAGAGCGCTCGGCGACGCCGGGCTCACCGAGATCGCCGCCTCTTCGTTCGTCCGCTGGTTGCTTTCGTAAACGCGTGTCGATGACAGATAGGTCAGCGATGCGAACGTGCCTTGACGCAACAGTTTGAGGACCTGCGCCACATGGGCTTCCATCGTGTCGAAGGGGCGCGTGCGGAAATCGGCGGTGACCCCGATGGCGTAGATGACATGGCCAAGAGGTTCATCGAGCGGCAGTCCGTCACCGTGATCATGGCGTCCGACCGCCCGCACGCCATAGCCCTCATCGCTGAGATAGCGCACCAGGGCGCTGCCAATGAAGCCCGAAGCGCCAAGAACGGTAAAGTCGGCGGCGCTCATTGCGAAACCAGCCCGCCCTTTTCGGCGATCCCCAGCACATCACGCTTGAAGCGGCGGCGGATCACCTTGCGGAATTTGTAGACGCGCTTGCCCGTGTAGGCCCACAGCATCCAGCGATAGAACAGGCCGGACACGCCGCCGATCTTGCGCTCGGCCAGATCATCGCGCAGCACCGCGAGAAAGCGGCCGCGCAAATCTTCCATCAGCGCCAATTCGGCTTCGACACGTGGACGACGTTTTGCTCCACCGGGGCGGACGCGCCGCAGAACCTGATTGAAGGTCACCGTATCGACGCCCAGCGCCGTATTGTCGAAAAGATAGGGAAACAAAGTGAGATGATCGGCCGCCCACTGATGGCGATAGCGCGTCACCACCGTGCGCATGCGTTCCACCAAAGGCTCGCGACGGAACAGGCAGTAGATCCAGCTTGGGTGCGAGTGGAAGAGTAACTTCCAGCGCGTCAGCGGCCCTGTGCCCTGCCCGACCTGCGGCACGGGAAACGTACGCGGATGGGCGCCATCGAGATCGCAGGAAACGACACGCGCCCCCGCCATCAGCTTATCGGGGTTGGCTTCGAGCGCCGCATGGAGTTTGCCGACGAAATCAGGCTCGACCTGATCATCGCAGGCCCGCCATAGAAAATAAGGCGACGTTGCCGCGTTGAGCACGTCGTTGAAATTCAAAAGCGCGCCACGGTTTTCGGCCTGACGAAAATAGCGAAAACGCGAATCACTGATAACAAAACGCTGAGCGATTTCCGGCGTCGCATCGGTGGAGGCGTTGTCATAAATGAGGACTTCGATATCGGTGAACGGCTGGGTGCGCAGCGCTTCCAGCGCCCGCTCCAGCAGAACTTCCTCATTATAAACGGGAACGCCTATGGTGATTGCAGCCATGATCCATCAATCCGGCGGCGTTGCTGGGAATTTCGATCTTTGGGGCATCGCCGCTGCGGACGGTTCCTTACTCAACCCGCCCGCCGGAGGCAAACCGGCGAGAATCTGCCGGATTTCGGCCTGAAGGCGCACCGGATCGACGGAAAAAGCCTGCCAATAGTCGCCCTTGCCGCCGAAAACGGCGGAATATTCGAGCCCTAAACGCCGCGACAGCCAAAAATAAGGGCTCTTAATGAAGTTCTCGGGGAAGATTTCGACCACCCGCGTGCCCGGCCGGCAAAACAATAGATTGGTGAGCGCGGCGCCATGAACGGCGACGATGACGTCGGCATCCCGGAATGCCTCGATCTGGCCGCGCTGATCGTTGGCATCGGGCGCGAAACTTTCAAATCCCTCGGCCGCCAGCATGGCGGCAATCGCGTCCTCGTTGATCAGCCGCCGCAGCTTGCTGCCCTGCCGCCCAACAAAGAGCCGCTTGACGGCCGATGGCGTCGCACGTTGCGGATAATGTGCGAGGAGAATGTCGCGCCAACGGTCCGCCTGGGCCCGATCGACCGGCAGCCATTCATGGGTCGCGGCGATGCGGATGAGCCAGAGCACCGAACCGCCGGTGAGCTTTTCATCTCGTTCCATCTCGACGAGGCGCACATCAGGATAAGCGGCGGCCAAGGCGCGCAATCCCTCACGCTTGAAGGCCGCCTCGCCGCTGGAATGAACGACGTTGAGGATCTCGCTCTTGGGATGCCAATGATCGAGATAATGCAACAGCGGCAGCACATCATTCGCGATGAAATGGAAATAATGGCTGCCGCTCTCGCAGACGGTGTAGAGGCCAGGCGGAACATGGCGCTCGCGCAAACGCACGGGCTTGGCCAGATTCCAATCGGGCGTGCCATCGCGGAAATGCATCAAAGCCGTATCGGATCGGCGCAGGACCGTATTGGTGTGGCCGGCGATGTCGCAGCCCTCGAGAATCGCCGCCTGAGAGAACAGAGTCGAGCGGCCTTCGGGATAGGTGGAGGTGTCGCCCAGGTCGTTGGCCATGGCCGGTCGCAGGATGGTTTCCACCTCCACGGGGGTGGCCGAAAGACCGAAGGGTTCGGCGACATTCTCGATCAGACGCGCGGCATTGTCCACAGCAGCGCGGGAGACGAGCGGGAAGGACAGAGCCCGCCCCAAGGGCGGCACGATATGCACGAGCGCCCGTGTGCCAGCCCAACGGAGCCAGCGCGCATTCAGGGTGCGACGTAATACCGACTTTTTTCCGGCCATGAATTCAGACAGTTAGCTTAAGCTCTCGCGGCCGGCTTACGCCCTGCCCAGTTTGTAATGGCATGGGCAAGCCGCTATAGACAAACTCGAATTTCAAACGAGTTTTCGCACACATGAAGGCAGTCATACTCGCAGGCGGCATGGGCACCCGGATTTCCGAGGAATCCCACCTGCGCCCCAAGCCCATGATCGAGATCGGCGGACGGCCGATCTTGTGGCACATCATGAAGATCTATTCGCATCATGGCATCAATGATTTCATCATCTGCCTTGGCTACCGCGGCTATATGATCAAGGAATATTTCGCCAATTACGTGCTGCATAATTCCGACATCACCATCGACGCCCGAGCCAATACGATCACCCATCACTCGACCACGGCCGAGCCGTGGAGCGTGACGCTGGTCGATACGGGCGAGCAGACGATGACCGGCGGACGGCTGAAGCGGGTGGCACATTTCCTCGATCCGAACGAACCGTTCTGCTTCACCTATGGTGATGGCGTCGGCAATGTCGACATCGCCAAGACGGTGGCTTTCCATCGCCAGCACGGCAAGCGCGCGACGCTGACCGCCGTCGTGCCGCCGGGCCGCTACGGCGCGCTGCGCTTCAACGGCGATCAGGTGACCGAATTCGTCGAAAAGCCGCCGGGCGACAATGCCTTCATCAATGGCGGCTTCTTCGTGCTCAATCCTGATGTCGTCGATCTCGTCACCGAGGATTCCATGGCCTGGGAAGGCAAGCCGCTGGAAGCGCTCGCCGCGACCAACGAATTGATGGCCTGGCGCCATCACGGCTTCTGGCAGCCGATGGATACGCTGCGCGACAAGACGCAACTCGAGACGTTGTGGTCGAGCGGCAAGCCACCGTGGAAAGTGTGGGCGTGATGGCCGCCGATCGATCCGTGCTGCCCGATCCCGCCTTCTGGCGCAACAAACGCGTTCTGCTGACCGGCCACACCGGCTTCAAGGGAAGCTGGGCGGCGCTGTGGCTGACGAAGCTCGGCGCCAAGGTCACCGGCTTCGCGCTGCCGCCCGACACCGATCCATCCTTGTTCGATCTGGCCAAGGTCGGCGACGGGATCACCTCGATCATTGGTGATCTGCGAGACCGCTCCATGGTGGAAAGCGTCGTCGCCCGCGCGCAGCCGCAGATCGTTCTGCATCTGGCCGCGCAGCCCATCGTGCGGCGCGCCATCGCCGAGCCGGTCGACACGATCTCCACCAACGTTCTGGGCACCGCGATGGTGCTGGACGCCCTACGCGCCGTCGAAGGACTGGAAGCCGTTCTCGTCGTCACGTCCGACAAGGTCTATGCCAACGACGATCAAGGCCTGGCCTTCGGCGAGCAGGATGCGCTTGGCGGCAAGGACCCCTATTCGGCTTCGAAGGCGGCGGCAGAACTGATCACCCGGGCTTTCGCCAAGAGCTATTTCGAGAAGAATGGCGTCAAGGTCGCCACGGCGCGCGGCGGCAATGTGATCGGCGGCGGCGACTATGCGATGGATCGCATCGTGCCCGATATCGTGCGCGCGGCGACGCGCGGCGAAAAACTGGTTTTGCGCATGCCGCAAGCGACGCGGCCCTGGCAACACGTGCTCGACTGCCTGTGCGGCTACTTCGTCTACGCGCAACAATTAGTCGAAGAGCGCGACGCCCTACCCCGTGCCCTCAACTTCGGACCGAAAGCGGAACAGCACCTCACCGTCGGCGCGATCGCCGAGACGGTGCTGCGTTCGCTCACCGGCGAAGCGCGCTGGGAGCATGTGCCGCTCGATGGCAATATCGAAATGACGACGCTCGCTGTCGATTCCAGCAAGGCGCGCCAAGCGCTCGGCTGGTCCGACCGGCTGACCGGCGACAGACTGCTCGAATGGACGACCGCCTGGTATCGCGCCATCAGTCAGGATGCCGATGCGCGCGACATCACCCTGCAACAAATCGACCGCTATACGGACCTTTGATCATTCATGTCTGCTGATATTTCCTCCGTGCCGAACTGCCGCTTCTGCGCGACGCCCCTCACCCACACGTTTGTTGACCTGGGGCCGACGCCCTTGGCCAATTCCTATGTGACCCAGGCCGACGTCGATGCCGGCAAGGATCGCAAGTTCTCGCTGCATGCGCGCGTTTGCCCGTCCTGCTTTCTAGTGCAGGTCGATGATTCCGTGCCACCGGATGCGATCTTCTCCGACTATGCTTATTTCTCGTCCTATTCGGATTCCTGGGTCGAGCATGCCAAGCGCTATGCGCAGGCGATGACCGAGCGTTTCGGTCTCGGCAAGGATTCGCTCGTGGTCGAAGTCGCCTCCAACGATGGCTATCTCCTGAAGCACTTCGTTGCTGCCGGTATTCCGGTGCTCGGCGTCGAGCCTGCCGCCAATGTCGCCAAGGCTGCGATCGCCATCGGCGTGCCGACGGACGTCGCCTTCTTTGGCGAAGCTTGCGCGCAAGACTTGGTCCGGCGTGGCCACAGCGCCGACCTGACGGCCGCCAACAATGTGCTCGCGCACGTGCCCGACATTCTCGATTTCGCCAAGGGCTTCGCGAGCATCCTGAAGCCACAGGGTGTCTCGACCTTCGAATTTCCGCACGTGCTGAACTTGATCCGCGAGATCCAGTTCGACACGATCTATCACGAGCATTTCTCCTATCTCTCGCTTGTCGCGGTCGAGAAAGTCTTCGCCAAAGCGGGCCTGCGTGTCTTCGACGTGGAGAAGCTGCCGACCCATGGCGGGTCATTGCGCCTGTTCGCCTGCCGCGCCGATGCGCAGCATGAGGAAACGCAGCGCCTGCGCGATCTTCGAGCCGAGGAGAAGGCAGCCCATCTCGATAGCCTGGCCGGCTACGAGGGCTTCGCGCCGAAAGTCGCCGAGGTGAAACGCGGATTCCTGGCGTTCCTCGCCAAGGCGAAAGCCGAAGGCAAGAAGGTCGCCGCCTATGGCGCCGCCGCCAAGGGCAACACGTTCCTCAATCATTGCGGCGTCACCAACGCCGACATCGTCTGCGTCTATGATCGCAGCCGCGAGAAGCAGAATCATCTGCTGCCGGGCAGCCATATTCCGATCCTGGCGCCTGAGCGCATCGGCGAGACGCGCCCGGACTATCTCGTGATCTTGCCGTGGAATCTGGCGACGGAGATTTCCGGGCAGATGGCGAAGATCAGAGGATGGGGTGGCCAGTTCGTCACCGCCATTCCGCAAATCAGGATTTTCTGATGCGCTTTGCCGCGACGAAAATCGCCGGGGTCACGTTGATCACGCTCGAACCGCACGAGGACGAGCGCGGCTTTTTCGCCCGCATCTATTGCCCGGAAGAATTTTCCGCCGCCGGCATCGATTTCACATCAACGCAAATCAATCTGTCGCACAATGCCTCCCGCCACACCTTGCGCGGGCTGCACTATCAGGACGCGCCCTATGGGGAAGCGAAAGTGGTGCGGCCGATGACGGGGGCGATCTATGACGTGGCCGTCGATCTGCGCCGCGACAGCGCCACCTATGGCCAATGGGTGGCGGTCGAACTGTCGGCGGAACGCGGCGATGCGCTGTTCATCGCCGAAGGGCTCGCGCATGGCTTCCTGACCCTGGAGCCCGGCTCGAACGTTCTCTACCAGATGGGTCGCCCTTACGTGCCCGGCCAGGCACGCGGCTTGCGCTATGACGATCCAACGCTCGCCATCGACTGGCCGGCTGAGCCCGCCGTGATCGGCGCGCAAGACCTGAACTGGCCCGCTTTCGTCCGCTGATCAGGGGCCGGTTACGGCCTCTACGATCGATGCCAGGCGCGGAAATTCAAGTAGACAGTCGGCCCAGTGCTTTGCCCGCGAAGGCTCGCCAGCGCAGGTCATGAATTTCTCCAGCACGGTCTCCCGGCTCATCGGCCGTATTGGATGACCTATAATCGCAGCGATCTCCTCGCTGAATGTCCGACCCGCCGCGACAACGGTAAGCCGTGACGCCGTTTGTTTCGGCCAGACTTGGCTGAAATCAGGCGAAGCACGCACCGTGACCTTCTTGGCCAGAGCTCGTACATTAGGATCATGCAAAGTCCGCTCTATGCTGCCCGGCCCGTATTCGCCCGTCATCAGGACATGGGCGCTCAGAAACGGCAGGCTGTGATCGGCGGTCTCGACGTTCTCAGGAGCCCATTTGTCCGGCGCATCAGCGGCGTAGCGTAAAGCGAACTCATAAATATCGAGATGCGCGCTTTCGATCGTCGGCAACAACGTCTCGCCGAACGCCTCGATCATGCGCCGATGAATCTTCATCGCCGCTTCGATGGGGCCTTGGGCGTGGTAGACGGCGGGATAAAGCTTGAGATGGCTGTCACCGGTCCGATCCCGTCGCGGATCCAGTTCCAGATCGAGATCGCCCGAGATATGGCGCGTGAAACCGTAGGGTCCCTCGAAGACGGGATCAGGCGCCGTCATATTGTTCTTAGCCAGCAGGCCGTAGAACAGGCTGTTGCGCACGGCGACGGCCGACGACAAAGCCTTCCAGGACGAGACTTTGCCGGTGCGACCCATCAGAATGTTACCCGACACCACCGTCATGGAAATCGCCTGAGCAAGCTGCGCTTCGCTCAGATCAAGCGCGACACCGACAGCCACCGCCGAGGCCATGCCGAGATAGGTCGAGGGGTCCCAGCCACGCGCCAGGAGGTCTCCCGTGTCGCAAAGATCGAGCATGACATGCTGGCCAATGGCCATGGCGCGCAACACTTCGACACCGGATTTCCCCGTATACTCACCAGCGGCCAGCACACCACCGATCAGATCGGACGGATGCCCGCCGTTGCGGCCGATATAAGTGTCGTTCCAATCCTGCTGGCGTATGAGGAAGCTGTTCAGAAAGGCCGCATGTTCGAGCGAGGCCTGCACGCCGCCGATAATGTGGCACGGTTGCTGGGCATCGGAAAACGCGGCTTTCAGGCGCGCGAATTCGGTGCTGCCCGTAGCGATCACGGCGCAGGCCATGGCATCGATGAGGCGCGTGACCATGGCCTCGGTTTCAGGTTCGCTCAATGGCCGGTGGCGACAGGCTTCGCCAAAAGCAGCGAGGCGGCGCAACAGATTGTCGGAAACGGGAGACACCACACGCCCATCCATCATTGCGACTTGAAGATGGTGGCGAGACGGTCGGCGACCGGCTTTGGCGTTGCGACCAGATCATCGACAATCTTTTGTAATTCTTCACCGGACACAGGATTGATGTCGAGCTTTTCGCGCGCCGCTTCCTCGTTAAAGACTTTGTCCTGCACCATCGCCGTGAAAGCCTTGCGCAACGTCGCCACGACGGGCGCCGGCACGCCAGGCGCGGTGAACACCGGGCGCCCGATGGTCGCTGGTGCCGAGACGAGCTTGACGACGGCGCGGTCTCCGTCGTTGCCGGCGAGATCGGTCAGCAAGGGAACGTCTAGCAGATCGGGAGCCCGGCTCAGGCCGATCTGCGCGATGACGACGATTTTGCCGTCACGTACCCAATCGGGGCGTGTCGCCTTCCATGTCGCCCAGGGCGCGCTGGCGCGGCCGCCGACCTCGCCGTTTTCCATGGCGAGATTGATGTCATTGCCGCCAGGATAGCCGGTGACGATTTTGAATTTGGTGCCAAGCAGCGCGTTGGTGAGTTGCGCCATCTGCGACGACGTGTTCGGGCCCGTCGCGCCAATGACGACCTCGCGCCGCCGCGCATCCTCGAAAGTCTTCACCCCCGTACCGTGCCAGACCGCGATGGTATTGTTGTCTGCCGCCGGATTGCCGATCCAATTGAGCTTCGTCGTGTCGAAGAGAATGGTCGGATCGCCAATGGCTTGCTGCAGAACCAGGGACTGATCGGCCATGGCGAGCGCGGAGCCGTCGCGCGGCGCCGCATTGTAGATGAAACCCGCCAGGACCCGCCCGCCGCCGCCGGGCATGTTCTTTGGAATAAGCTTCGGCTTGCCGGGCAGGAAATCACCCAGGAAACGTGCGACCAGCCGGCCATAGGCATCATAGCCGCCACCGGCCGCATAGCCGATGTACATATCGAGCGAGCGCCCCGCTGGCACGTCCTGCGCGATGACCGGCGAGGCCAAGAACGAAACGACGACCGCTGGCCACCAGCGAGATTTCGCCAATGCTGTCGCTACGCCCATGCGTTCCTCTCCCCTTTATATCGTTGTTGGTGGCCTGCATGTGTCACGTCAGCCGTCACGCGTGCAAGCCCTAATCAGAGAGCCTTATTCCCTTAAGATTCAACAATGATTTCATCATCCTTGCACGAGTAAAAGACGGAGCAGCCCCCGCTTCAGCAATGGAAGTTCAGTTAAAAACAATGACAAACGACGTGTATGGCCGCAAAAAGCCATTGCTTGGGGAATAAAAACATGACTTTTCTCACCTGGATAAAATAACTTTGAGGGATGGGTGGTGATGTTTGGCCGCCCATCATCTCGGCGTCGCGCACGCGCGCTATTGATTTGAGTTCGGAGGCGGTATGGCGGTGAGAAAAGAGGCTCAGGGCGAGGCGTTGAACGGCGGCGCCGCTGCACCTGCTCCCACGACGATCGACCAGGTTCGTGAACTGCTGTTTGGCGAGAGCAACCGCGGCATCGACCAGCGGCTCACTCAGCTCGACGGCAAGTTGGAAGCGAAGGTCGATGCGCTTCACGCCGAAATTCTGGCGCGCTTGCAGCAGATCGAGTCACGGCTCGATGAATTGCAACGCGACACGGAAGAGCGTCGCCTGAGCACGATCGACGATATTGGCAAGGCGATCACCGACCTGGGCGCTACCGTCAGGAACCTCAGTGCCTCAAGAAAGTCCAGCTAACGCAGGCGCGGACGGACACCCCGAAACGGGTGATTTGGCACGCCTGAAAGCCTTGCTGCTGGAGCCGGAAACCAACCGGCTCGACCGGCTGGAGCAAGGCTACGAGCGTATCGATCGCCGAGTTGGCTCGCCTGAGCGGCTCGAACAAGCAACAGCGGATGTTCTGGTCGAAGCCCTTCGGCGTGCCGAAGTGGCGCGTCATCGCGAATTGGCGCAAGCGATCGCGCCGGTCGTCGTCGCCGCGATCCAATCGGAAATCCGCAATTCGCGCGACATGATGGTCGAGGCGCTCTATCCGATCACCGGCCGGCTGGTGTCGGCGGCGGTGGCGAACGCCTTCCGCGAACTTGTCGCTTCGATCAATCAACGTATCGACACGATGCTGTCCGCGCGCCAATGGCGCTGGCGGCTCAAATCCTGGACGAGCGGGCGGCCGATCAGTGAAATCGCGCTGGCTGAAACGGCGCGCCCCATGCTGCGCCGCTTGCTGCTGCTGGAGCGCAAAAGCGGCGTGCTGGTGGGAAGCTGGGCGCGCGATCCCGTCCAGATGCAGAATGCCGACCTGGTCAGCGGTCTGATCGCGGCCATTACCGAATTCGCTTCCAGCGTCTTCGAAGCGCAGCATGGCGAGTTGCGCACGCTTGATCTCGGCGTCAGCCAGATCATCATGCGGGCGTCGCCGAATTTCATCATCGCCGGTGAAGTCACGGGCGTCATGAGCCCCGCCGATGAGCGCGAGGCCGATGCCGCCTTCGTGCGCTACCTGAATGAACTGCGGCTGGGCGAGCCGACGACCGGCCGCCAGGTTGAACATGTCGCGTTGAGCATTCTCCACGACGATCCGTCGACACCCCGCAGGAATGGCTTCGGCTTCTGGGTTCTGGCGGCGGCGATCGGCGCTTTGCTGCTGTTTTTTGGCATGCGTTCGGTGATGCATTGGAATATCGAACGCGGCGCGCGAACGGCTTTTGAAGACAATATCGCTCGCAGGCCGCAATTAAGCGCTTTCCCGATCGATCTCACTTTCGATCACGCATCCGGCACGATGTCGCTGCGCGGCCTCTCCAATGATTCCCAAGCGACGAAGACACTGGCTGAAGCCGTGCAAGCCGCCGCGCCGAGTTACAAGCTGACGACTAACGTGCAGACCGTCACCACGCTGGCGCAGTCCGAACAACGTCAGGATACGATCGAACACCTGCGGGCTGAAGGCGTGAAAGCGGACGAACGTATCGCCGCGCTGCAGAAGCAACTGGCGGATGTGCAAGCGACTGTGCAGGAAGCCAGCCGCAACGCCAGCCAGACCAGCCAGTCGATCTCGCAGCGACTGGCCACCACCAGCGCGGCGACCGACAAGGAGCTGGAGGCAATCAAGGCGCAGCTCAATACGCCGCGTGCCCGGCTGTTTGCCGTCATCGCCGGCCGAGCGGTCTTCTTCCACACAGGTGAAGCGACCACGGACGATCCGAATGCCGCCAATGTCATCGCGGCAATCGCGCCGATCCTGCGCGAGACAGGGCTCGGCCTTCGCGTCGTCGGCTACGCCGATCAGACGGGAACGGTTGCGATCAACCGGCGCATCGCGCGGGAGCGGGCCGAGTTTGTCGCGAAACTCTTCCAGCAAGCGGGTATTCCCTCGCGCCAGTTGATCCTGGCGTCGCGTGCCTATAGCCCGATCGCGGCCGACAAAGCGCAGGATCAGGACCGGCGCGTTTCCTTCGAAATGCTGAACGCCAGCGACGAAGCTAGGTGAGCGCCGCGTGATTACCGCCAAAATCATGATGCTTGGAGATATCGGCGTCGGTAAATCGTCCGTGGCGCGGCGAATGGTATTTGGCCGTTTCGAGGCCGACTATAAGACGACGATCGGCGTCGACATCATGACCTACGAATTCGCGCTTTCGCCGGAGTGCGACAATTGCCCAGTGAAACTGATCATCTGGGATACGGATGGCGAATTCGGCCAGCGCATTTTCGACACCGCCTATATCGGCGGCGCATCGGGCGCCATCGTCGTCAGCGACGCGACGCGTCCGACCACAGTCACGAAAATGAACGGCCTCGTCGCATCCTTCAACGAACGCTTTCCAGGCCGCCCTGTCCGCGCCATCGTCAACAAGATCGACCTTGCGCCGGAGGTTGATGACGCAACCGTACCGGGCCTGGCCGACGGATCGGTGCTCGCGACCAGCGCCAAGACCGGTGCCGGTGTTATCGAACTCTTTCAGAGCCTCGGCACGGATCTATGGCGGCGCGCGCAACGATAATTGCCTAACGCACGGCGAAGCCAGCCCGCGCCGCATAGCCTCTGACGATGGCTTCCCTGTCTTTGAAGCTCAAGACGGTATCGATGTCGTCAAACCCTTTCGGCGCAAGCTCTTCGACTACATCGATCACGCCCTCGGGACCGCCGCGACGGTTGGACGCCACGATGTCGGCAGTCATGGGTACGCGCTGCGTCTCGTAGGCGACCAAAGCCTGCCGTGGATGTTCTGCCCGCACCAGAGCATCGCCCAGCGCCCGTGCATCGAGGATCGCCTGCGAAGCGCCGTTGGAACCGACCGGATACATCGGATGCGCGGCATCGCCGAGCAAAGTGACGCGACCGCTTGACCAATAGGGCAAGGGATCGCGATCGCAACAGGGATATTCCCAAAACTCCGGCGTAGCGTCGATTAAGGCGGCGAAATCAACCTGCGGGATGGCGAAACCGTCGATGAAAGGCTGTAGCTCCTCGCGCAGGCCGACACGCGACCAATCTTCGCGGCGTGGTGGCGGTTTCGAGCCATCGCCGATCCGCGCCATGATCGCCCAATTGGTGAGTTGCTGCCCGGAGCCGCCTTTCGCGATCGGATAAATGACAGCCTTGGCGTTCAAGCCGCCCGCGATGATCATCGAGCGGCCGGTGAGAAACGCCGGCCAGTCATGCGCGCCGCGCCAAAGCATCAAACCGTTCCAGCACGGCGGCCCTTCCTCCGGAAACAGCGTTTGACGGACCTTCGAATGGATGCCGTCGGCACCAATGAGAATATCTCCCTTCGTACTCGCCACGTGCACACCGGAGCGATTGAAGAAATAGGCCGTCACGCCGCCTTCGTCTTGATGGTAAGCGCCCAACCGACAGCCCGTGTGGACGGCGGCGGCGCCCACTCGCTCGATCACCGCGTCATGAATGACGCCCTGCAGCCGACCACGATGGATTGAAAACTGCGGTACGTCATGACCCGCGCTCAAGCCACGCTTCTCATGCCAGACCTGTTGCCCGTGACGCGTCAGGTAAAACAATTCCTCGGTGCGAATGGCGACCGCATCAAGGCGGTCCAGCAGATCAAGACCGGCGAGTTCCTTGATTGCGTGCGGCAACGTATTGATGCCAACACCAAGTTCCTGGATTTTCTCGGATTGCTCATAGATTTCGCAGGCGATACCGCGCGCATGCAGCATCAATGCGGTGGTCAGACCGCCGATCCCGCCGCCAACGATGATGGCCTTCATCGGCTCTCTCCTGGCTCGCTTTCATCGCCACCATCAACCCTGACGGCACGGAAGGCAACCGCCCTATTCCGCACGTGCTGATCCTCGGTTGACAAACTTTCGTGGCTGATGTGGCTTTGCCAGGTGAGCCGCGTTCATTTCGGTTTTTGGTCCGCCGACAGGAGATCAGGCCATGACGTTCCCGCTTGAAACCGCTGACATCACCCGCGCCAACGATGGTCTGCAGGATATTCGCTGGCATATTCTCGGCCAGACCTATGTGCCGAAATCCTACACGCAGGATTCCTTCTCCTGGCATGCAACCTTTCCGGACGGCACGTTCGTGCCGCCGCATATTCACCCCGACCAGGACGAATATCTCTATATTCTCGAAGGACGTCTCGACTTCATGCTGGATGGCCGCGATGCATTCGCGACGCCCGGCGACACCGTACGCCTGCCGCGCGGCAAGCCGCATGGCATTTTCAACAAATCAGGACAAACGGCGAAAACGCTGTTCTGGGTTACGCCGTCACAACGGCTTTACGATCTGTTCTGGGCCATTCACAACATGAAGGAACAGAAGCCCGAAGAAGTCATCGCCTTGGCAGCACAATACAACATCCACTTTCTGCCGCCACCGGCTTGACAGGTTGCGTTAACGTGTCGGCCGACGGAGCGAACGGGCGACCAGCTCCGTGCGGCTGCGCGCATCATGTTTGGAGAGGATGCGGCTGACATAATTCTTGATCGTCCCTTCCGCCAGGGACAATTCGTCGGCGATTTCGCGATTGCTCTTGCCGGCCACGAGCAGAGCCAGAATACCAGCCTCGCGATCAGTCAGATCGTTGCCGTCGGCCACGACCGGTTGATCCGGATCGGGCGCGTTCATCGTCTTGAAGGCGGTCAGCAGCTTATGGGCAATGCGCGGCGACAGCGCCGACGCGCCCTTCGCCGCTACGCGGATCGCTTCGATGATTTCCGCCTCGCGCGAATCCTTCAACAGATAGCCGGCGGCGCCGGCGTTGATCGCGTTGAAGATTTGCTCGTCATCTTCGAACGTCGTCAACACGATCACATGGGTGTCTGGCAAATCGGCGATGATCCGGCGGGTCGCCGCGATGCCATCGAGGCGCGGCATCTGCAGATCCATCAGAATGACGTCAGGCCGATGGGCACGCGCCATGCGAATGGCTTCTTCGCCATCGGCTGCTTCCGCTGCAATTTCGATGTCCTCTTCCAGCGACAGCAATTTCGCGAAGGCGCGCCGCAGCAAGGTTTGGTCCTCGACCAACATGACGCGGATGCGCGAGGTTTGGGCATTCATCTCAGCGTTCCATTTTGCTGTCGACTGGAATGGACAGGGTCAGACGCACGCCCTGCCCCGGTTTGCTCCAGATGTCGAATTCTCCGCCGCGCAGGGCGACCTGTTCCTTCATGCCAATGATACCGAAGTGCCGGGTCGGTACCAATGCCGGATCGAAGCCGATCCCGTCATCGGCGATCTCGACATGGATCCGTTCCGCCGCGTCCACCCCGTCATTCTCACGCCGTACCGCGATCCGCAGATTTCGGGCACAGGCGTGAATTTCCACGTTGCGCGCCGCTTCCTCCGCGATCCGAAAAATGGCTTCCGCGGAAGGGCCGGCCATATCCGCGCAGTCCGGATCGACCGCCAAAGCGAAGTCGAGGCCGGAGCGGCGCGCCACCCGCTCGCTCAGGCGCTGCAGGGCGCCGCCCAGGCGCTCCTCGTCGACGAGCTGCAGGCGGACCTGGGTGAGGGCATTGCGCGCCTCGTTCAGCCCCTTCTCGACGCCAGCCTCGGCGGTGGCCAGTTCCTCCGGCAGATCGTCCGGGCGGCTGGTCACGAGCCGGCGGGCGAGACGGAGCTGCGCCAGCACCGTCACCATCGATTGCACCAGGGTGTCGTGCAGATCGCGGGCGATGCGCAGCCGTTCGCGGACGATCGCCACCGACCGCGCCTCCTCGTGGGCCTTCTGCACATGGGCGCGCAACTGGCGCAGCAGCGTCACGTCGCGGCCAATCGCCTGAAATTCTCCCGGTGCCCCCTCCCCCGGCAGCCAATTGACGCTCCACCATATCCAGACGGATGCGGCCGCCGTGGAATGCGCCTCCGCTTCGAAAGACACGGCCTCGTCACGTGGACGCTCCGCTTCGAGGAGACGCGTCCATCCAGGCTCCTGCGCCCCGCCGAGCAGATGATCGATGGAACGGCCCAGCAGAGCGCCTTCATCGCGTCCGAGGAATTCGCGCAGACGCTGGTTGGCAAAGGTAACGGCCAGGGTGTCGTCGAGGCGGACGACGAAGTCGCTACTGGTTTCGACGATGTCGCGATAGCGCGCCTCGCCGCGACGGGCGGCTTGGCGTTCGGCGGCCATCTGCTCTTCGGCAACCTGCTTGCTGCGCCGTTCGCCTTCGAGCAATTGCTCGATCTGACCGGCGCCACGATCGGGGAAGGTCAACACGGTGTAAGCGCCGGCGCTGCCATCCCACAGGATCGAAATCGCCACCGGATTTTCGGTGCTCACTTCGTCGAGATGCAATGTCGGCAGAGACAGGATCGATCCCGTACGCTGCATGTCGAGCATCTCGTCCTTAAGACCGAAGAGCGGCATGCTTTGCAGACAAGAGCCGCCGACGGGCAGCCATGCGCTGAGATGACCGCGACGGGAGACGACATCGAGATCAGCCGAGAGTGTGGCGAGACCGATGAGATCTTCACGCAGCAGACTATCGATGGCGAGTGCGGTGGTGGCTTCGCTCATGCCTGCATTCACCTATCAAAGATGCGGCAAAGAACAACTGCAAATCATTGCATTTGCAAAACATTGCACCTCAAGTGACTTTGGTCACGCATGTATGTGACTTTTCGCACACGACGGCATCAGCTTCTCCCTGTATTTCAACCACATTTCCGAGCACCAGTTCTGTATTGGGAGCAATATTGGCGATCAATGCCCCGGCGCTCAGCCGGGGCATTTTTTATTCTCTCCACTCTTCCAAAGACTTCATCGCCGTGCGACCTTTGATATCGGGAGACCGGTATCCAGGGAGGGACATATGGTCCGCGCGCTGACGTTCAGCATCGGCATTGCAATGTGTGCATTCGCTGCAGCACCTGCTGCAGCTCAGGGAAGCGGAGCCTTCCCTAATCAACCGGTACGAATCGTCGTGCCGTTTAGCGCCGGCAGCAACACCGACCTTCTTGCGCGTGCGTTCGGCGCACAGCTCGAAGGCATGTGGAAGCAAGCCGTCGTCATCGAAAATCGTCCAGGCCTGCCTGGCACCGCCAGCGTCGCCAAGGCGCCGCCCGATGGCTACACGATCATGCTGACCTCGAATGGTCACTCGATCATCGGCAGTCTCAATCAATCGCTCAACTTCGATCCGATCAAGGATTTCGCCGGCATCACGCAAGTGGCTTCCCAGCCGGTCGTGATGCTCGCGCCGATCGAAGGCCCGAAGACGGTAAAAGACCTTGTTGACCTCGCCAAATCCAAACCTGGCCAACTCAACTATGCCTCGGCTGGCGTCGGCAGCGCCGGCAATATCGCCTCGGAATTGTTCAAACAGGTCGCCGGCGTCAATCTGGTGCATGTTCCCTATCGCGGCACGCCGGAAGCCAATATCAGTATCATGCGTGGCGACACGGCGATCTTCATGAGTTTCTACAATGCATCCGGCGATCTGGTGCAATCGGGCAAGATGCGCGCGCTCGCCGTCACCGCCCCCAAGCGCATGCCGGTGATGCCGGATGTGCCGACGATGAAAGAAGCCGGTTACGGGGATGTCGACTTCGACGGCTGGTTCGGCGTGTTCGCGCCGGTTCAGACGCCCAAGCCGATCATCGCCAAACTGAACAAGGATCTCGCGACGGTGATCGCCGATCCGGAGCAGAGGAAGCGCTTCACGACGCTCGGCGTTGACCTCGTGGGCAGCACGCCGGAAGCCCTCGATAAACTGCTGGCGAGCGATGCGGCCCGCTATGGGAAGTTCTTCACTCCGGCGGCCGCGGCGGCAAAATAAGCGGTAGCTCACGCCACCGCGCGGGTATCGCGGGCAAGCTCTCGTAGCACGCCAGGCAGATTTTCCGCGCGGATCGGCGGGCAGAAGAAATAGCCTTGCGCTTCGGCGCAGCCGCCTGCCCGCACCCGATCCAGTTGCTCCTGGGTCTCGATACCCTCAGCCGTCACGATCATGCCAAGGCTCGCCGCGACGCTCGTTGCGGCGCGCACGATGGCGATCGCATCTTCATGGCTGGCGACATCGCGGACGAACGACCTGTCGATCTTGATCCGGTCGAAGGGAAAACGCCGCAGATAGTTGAACGACGAATAGCCGACGCCAAAATCGTCCATCGAGATGCGCACGCCCAACGCATGCAGTTTGTGCAGGAGGGTCAGCGTTTGCTCGGTATCGGCCAGTAAGGCCGATTCGGTGATTTCGAGATCGAGCCGGCTGGCGGACAAGCCGCTCATCGCCAATGCGTCGCTGACGTCATGCAGAAAGTCGCGGCCTGTGAATTGCAGCGGTGACACGTTGACCGAAAGCTTGATGTCGCGCGGCCAATTTACGGCTGCCTGGCAGGCGCGGCGCAGAACCATGGCGCCGACTTCACCGATCGCACCGATCTCTTCCGCTACGGGAATGAAGTCGAGCGGGGAAATCAGCCCGAGCGAGGGATGGTGGATGCGCAGCAAGGCCTCGCAACCGGCGACGCCGCCCTGGCGGATGTTCATATAGGGCTGATAGTAGACCTCGAACAAATCCATCGCGATCGCTTCACGGATCGCGATTTCCATCTGCCGGCGTTTGTCGGCCGTCGTCGCCATCTGCGGTTCGAAAATGCGCAGCGTGCCCCGCCCTTCATCCTTGGCATGGCTGAGCGCCAGTTCGGCCATCTTGAAAAGATCATCCGCCTCGACGGCATCGATATCGGCGTGAGCGACCTTGAGATGGGCAATGCCGCAAGACGCCGTCATGCGCAGCACCGTATCGTCCAGCTCCAACGGCGCCGCGATACGCTCGCTCAACGTTTTGGCGACCGTCGAGATTCCCAACGGTTGCTCCGTGCCCACCTGCAACACGCCAAAAACATCAGGCGCGACGCGGGCGGCCGTGCAATTGTCGGGCAGAGCCGTTTTGATACGCCCGGCCAGCATGCACAACAACGCATCGCCGGCCAGATGCCCCTGCTCCTCATTGATCGCCTTGAAGCCATTGAGGTCCATGAACAGGACAGCAATTTCCGGTGCCACCGCTTGAGTATCCATCAAAGTGGCTTCGATCTTGTCGCGGAAAGCCCGGCGGTTCAGCAAGCCGGTCAGCATGTCGTGAGAGGCCAGGAAGCCGACGCGCAGATCGGCAAAGCGGCGCTCGGAGATGTCATGAAACGTCACGATCGCCCCGCCGCCTTCGGTCGGGCGATGGGTGATCGACAAGACACGCCCGTCGTCGCGGGTCTCGTAGGCGTAGTCGACATCCCCCGCCAACATGCGTTCACGCGTCCGGCGCAGAATGCCCAGCATGTTGAAATCGTCGGAGAGCCGCCGCTCCAACTCATTATAAGGGACGGCCGGTTGGTGGTGGCCATGGCGAAGGTCGAAAAACTCGGCAAATTCCCGGTTGGACACCGTCAGATTGCCGCCGGCATCAAACAGACCCAGAGCCTGGGGCATATCGTTGAACGCCGCGTCCAGGGGCCGATCCGCTGCGGGCTGCTCCCCCATGGCTGCCCGGCCCGTCCACCACACGGCCAGCAGAAGTAGGCAGCCCATCAAGATATGGGCGATAACCGGGACCGAAAGCTGCGATTCAGTGAAAAGGAGGTAGAGCGCGCCAAGCACGTAAAGTCCGATAACCGGAACGAAGATGCCCCTGGCAACTCTTGTCACGTCGCGCTCCCTGACCGGAGACAATCACGCTGTAGACGCCACTCGTTCTTCTTGTTCCCGTCCGTTGCTCAGCCAACCGGTATCCCGTGCAGACCAGGCCGCCGTCGTCGGAGGAAATTGGAACGATAAAACCCGGGATTAAACGCTAGGACCGATTCACTACCGGACGGTTACCGCACGGAAATTCGCTCTTACTGGCAACGGTTTGCTTGCTATCCCCTTGAGAAGCTCAAGCCGTTCGGAGGGGCATTGATCATACTGTATGATCAGGTGCTTATTGCTCAACATACGGACGGCATCTGTCAAGCCATCTTAATCGCCTGAACAAATCTAAATACCGCAGTATCCCACAACTAACCACATTTGCCGGATGTCCCGTCGATCTGCCAAGCTTATCGGCTGGAAAACCGAGGAAACCGATTGCAAAAAGCTATCAGAATCGCGGCTGCCGAACTGGAGACCATGACCGCTGCGATCTTTAAAGCGGCGGGCCTGCCGGGGGACTGGGCGCAGATGGAAGCCGAAGTTCTGGTCTGGGCCGATCTGCGCGGCCTTGGCTCGCACGGGGTTCTGCGCGTCCCGGGCTATGTCGCCGGCATGCGCCACGGGCTGCGCCGCCCCGATGCCGATATTCGGGTCCTTTTTCAGAAAGGCGCTCTGGCCGTCGTCGAGGGCGATCGCGGGCCAGGGCTCTATGCCATGCGCAAGACGATGGAAGAAGCCATCGCTTTGGCGCGCGACCATGCCATCGGCTGGGTGACGCTGCGCAACGGCACCCACACCGGGCCACTCGGCTTCTATGTGCGACAAGCAACCGAGGCCGGTTTGATCGGCATCGCCTTCTCGTCGTCCCGTCCCCTGATGGCCTATCACGGCACCCGCGCGGCAACCGTCGGCACCGCGCCGCTGGCAATCGGCGTGCCGCGCCTGGGCAACGGCGCCCTTGTCCTCGACATGGCTCACGCCGCCATCACCATTGGCAATTTGGCGCAGGCGCGCCTCTCCGGAACGCCCCTGGCCGCAGGCGTGGCGCTCGATGCCACCGGACATGTCACCACCGATCCGACGCGCGCCGTAACGCCTCTGCCCGTCGGTGGCCCGAAAGGTGCCGGCATGGCTTTGATGATCGAATGCCTGGCAAGCCTCCTGGCCGGCGCGCCGCTGTTGAGCACGGCCTTCGACGATCCAGCGCTCCGGCATGAGCACGTGCAGAACGGCGTCTGTATCGCGCTTGATCCCGAACTGTTTCTAGCGCCTGGCGCCTTCGCCGGGGAGGTCGAGCGGCTGGTGGACGGCGTGAAGGATCAACCGATCGCCGCCGGTTTCGCCGAGATTTTGATGCCAGGCGAGCGTGGCGATCGCGAAGCCATGCGGCGACAGCGCGACGGCATTCCGCTGCCAACAGCGCTTTGGGACGAATTGGCGGCGCTCGCCCGTCGGCTCGGCGTCGCTCTGCCCGAACCGCTCAACGACGGCTAGATTTGTTCGAGATCGGTGCGCGGGCGTGTTGGCGTAAAATATCGATAAAGCACTGTGCCAGAGGCGTCAGCGACCGGTCGGCGGCATAAGCGAGCCCGAGTGCACGCACGGTGCCGGCTTCCTTGAGGCCATTACGCTGGAGCGCGCCTGCCTTGATCTCAAGCTGCACGAGTTGTTGCGGCATGATGGCGATGCAATCGCTGTGCATGACGATCGTCTTGATGACGACCATGGAATCCGTCAGCACGGCACGCACGGGCCAAGGCACACCGCCGACGATGAACAAAGCTTCCAATTGATGGCGATAGGCACTCTGATCGCTTGGCAAAACCCACTGTGCTTCCGCCAGCGAGCGGAGAGACTGGCTGCGCTTCTGAAAGATGTCATTGCCGGCGCGAGCGATGAGACAGAACGTATCGCTCGACAATCGCTCCTCGATCACGCCTTTCCACGACGGATAGACACCGATCGGGCCGAGGCTGATGTCGAAACTGCCCTGCAAAAGCCCCTGCATGGCATCGGCAAAAACCGTTTCGCGAATATGGATCGCGGCGTCAGGCCATTCGGCTTTCACGGCGGCAATGGCACGCGGCAGCACATGGGCGGCGGCAACGGGCGTCACCGCCAAATTGAGCGGACCTTGCGCATCTGCGCGGCTGTGGATGGCCTCCTCGACAGCGCGTCGCATCTGCATGTCGATAATTTCGGCATGCCGCACCATCGCCGCGCCAAGGGTGGTCGCAACGGCGCCGTTGCGCCCACGCTCGAGCAGCTTGCCACCGATATTCGCTTCAAGCTGCGCGATACTGGCCGACAGAGCCGGTTGCGAAATCCGTAGCTCTCGCGCCGCCAGGCTGAACGAGCCGCTGCGGACGATGGCCAGAAGGTGACGAAGTTGGCGGTGCTCGATATTCATAGATTTTGGTTATGGAAATGGTGATTTTTCATATTTGACTTGGATAGATGAATTTCGTCAACCTCCGCCCATTCGATCCATGGCCGCTGAGGGGAAAGCCGCCCGACCGTTTGTCGCTTGGTTTGTCACTTGGGAGGGGGACAACATGCATTTTCGTTTCGCGCTTGCCGTGTTGCTCGCGCTGACCGGTACGGTCACGGCACAGACTTCACCTGCACAAACTTGGCCCGACCGCCCGGTGGGTCATCGTCACGCAGAGCGGCGGCAGCACGCCCGACATTATCGCGCGACTTATCGCCGATCGTTTGACCACACAGTTGAAACAGCAATTCGTCATCGAAAACCGACCTGGCGCTGCGAACATCCTCGGCACCCAGGCCGGCGCACGGTCAACGCCGGACGGCTATACGTTTCTGTTCGCGACAACCGCCGGCCTGGCCACCAATCCGCACACCTTCGCCACGCTGCCCTACGATCCGGTGAAGGATTTCGTGCCTGTCGCCATGATCGCGAAAGGCCCATTCTTCCTGCTGGTCAATCCATCGGTCCCTGCGAAAACCCTGCCAGAACTCATCAGCCTGCAGAAGGCCGCGCCTCGGACATTCTCCGTCGCCACCGATGGTCCGCGCTATTTCGGCGGTCTTCTCATTGCCTGGCTCGACAAGCTGGCCGGCACGCAAAGCGTGGAAGTGCCGTATCAATCGATCACGCAAGGTATTCAGGATACGATCGAAGGTCGCGTGCAGGTGATCGCGCTGCCGATCACTTCCGCCGTTCCCTTCATCGAATCCAAACAGCTCAGGCCACTGGCGGTGAGTTCGATCAAGCCGATGCCGAAATTCGAAACCATCGCTCCGATCGCCGAAACGCTTCCCGGCGTCGACATGATCGGCTGGTTCGCCATGATGGCACCCGCCGGCACGCCCAACGCCGTCGTGCAGAGCCTCAATCGCGAGATCGCGCGTATCCTCGACATGCCCGACATGAAAGACAGGCTCGTCGAACTGGGCTTCTTCACCGAAGGCGCTGGCACGCCGGCGACAACCGGCGACTATATCGCCGCCGAACGGGAAGCCTGGGGCCGCGTGGTCAAAGCGATCGAACTACCGCCCCTGGCGCAGCAATAAAGCGGAGCGTAACTATGTACATGTACAACAGCTGGTATGTGGCCGCCTGGTCGCGCGACATCGACAGGTCACTTAGCGCGTATACCCTGCTGGGCCAATCCATTCTGCTTTATCGCAAGTCCAATGGCGAGGTCGCCGCGCTTGAGAATCGTTGCGCCCATCGACATGTGCCGCTCTCCGCCGGGTTCATCTCCGGCGACGATGTGGAATGCGCCTATCATGGCCTGCGCTACAACAGCGACGGCATCTGCACGCGCGTGCCCTCGCAGGAGCGGGTTCCTGGCAAGGCGCGGGTGCGCGCCTATCCTATTGTCGAGCGCTACGGCTGGGTCTGGATCTGGATGGGCGCGGTGGAAGAGGCCGATGCCTCCAAAGTACCCGACTTCTCCCGCCTTTCCGACAAAGGCTTCGCGGCGACGGGTGGAACGAAACTGGTGCGCGCCAATTACGAATTGATCACCGACAACCTCATGGATCTCTCCCATGTCGGCTTCGTCCATCGCGAAACCATCGGCACCACCGAAATGGGCGAGAAAGGCGTGATCAAGGTGGATCGGTCTGAACACGGTGTGCGCGTCACCCGATGGGTGATCGACGTTCCTGCTCCGCCGACCCATGCGAAGACCGGCCTCGTGCCGACGGACAAAGGCGTCGACCGCTGGCAGATCATCGATTTCGAGCCGCCCTGTTACGTCAACATCTATGTCGGCAGTGTCGAGACGGGCACCGGCGCACCCCAGGGCCATCGGCAAGGCGGTGTCGGCCTCTGGATCATGAACGCGATGACGCCCATCGATGAGCATACGACCCATTATTTCTGGGGCGTCGGCCGTGATTTCAACGTCGACAGCGAGCAGGCGACGGCCTTCATCCATGACGAGATTTCACGCACCTTCGACGAAGATCTGGCGATTCTCGAATTGCAACAGAAAGCCATCGTGCAATTCAATCACCCTGCCAGCGTCGACATTCTCGCCGATGCCGGCGGCGTACAATCGCGCCGCCTGTTGCGAGGATTGATCGAAAACGAGCATGCCACCGAGAGCGGCAGCCGGATTCAGCAGGCAGAACTGGCAAACTGACGTCACGCCTTCATGGGTGGGCGGCTCCGCACCGGGTTCGAACCATCCCACCCCACGGAGGCTTGCTGCATCTGGGTGAACATACGCTCGGTGATCGGAGTCATCTCGATGACTTCCACCATGCCCCCGACCAACGACACCGTATCGAAATAGCCGACGCGAGCACCGCTCGGGACGGTGGCTTCATAAGCAAGGTCGAATCCCTCGGCCCGATATTTCGCCACGCCTGCCTCATAGTCCGGCGACGATATGCCGAAGTGGTGAAAGCCGTAGCCGCGCGCCGCGATGACCTCGGTATAAACCGACGGCGCGTCGTTCAACTGTTGCATGAGTTCATATTGCATGGAGCCGGAATAGCCCATGGCAATGGCGAGTTCGACATCGGTCGGCTGGCCGCGATAGGTCTGAACCGGAAACTTGCCGCCTTCGCGTAGAAACCAAGGACCTGCACCGGTCAGTCGTGTGAATTCGCGCATGGCAGCGTGAACATCCTCGACGACAAAAGCCATCTGGATAATGCCGTCCACCGGCTGGCCGAAATTCAACAGCATGATTTCCTCCGCTTTCGATGCCTCTATGAGCATCATTTCAAGCGAAGGTAGGCGAGCGCCACCGCTGGAGGCAAGCTGCTACTCGCTCTGCGCGGCGCGCGTGCGGCCCCAGGCGCGGATCAGCGCCCGCTCCTCATCCGTCATGCCGGTGAGATTGTTGGGCGGCATGGCACGAGTCATCCCAGCGAACATACGGATTTCCTCGCGATAACGCTCGACGAATTCCGGATGATCGAGACGGATGCCCTTGGGCGCGATGGAAATGCCCGGCCAGACAGGTTGCTGGGCATGGCACATGGCGCAGCGCGAGCTGACGATGTCGGCGATCTTTTCCGGCGCCTTGGGCAGGCCGGCGACCGGCGTATCGGGCTTCATCTCGGAGAGGCCCAACGTCTCGCGACCGGCGGAGGTCTGCGGCATGCTGATCCAGATCGCCGTCCACATGGCGAGCGCGGCGACGAGCCAAGCCCACCAGTGATTGCCACGACCGGCGTGACGCTCGTTGTAGAAATGACGCACGACCGCGCCGGCAACGAGCACGAGGCCGATGACCACATAGGCATGCGGGCTCGAGTAGGACAACGGATAATGCCCTGAGATCATCAGGAACAGCACCGGCAGGGTCAGGTAGTTGTTGTGGGTGGAGCGCTGCTTGCCGGTCTTGCCGAGCGCCGGATCGGGCTTCTCGCCTTTGATCAGCGAGTCGATCACCTTGTACTGATTGGGGATGATCACCAAAGCGACGTTGCCGGTCATCATCGTCGCCATCAAAGCGCCGGTGTGGATGAAGGCGCCGCGCGCCGAAAACACCTGCTGATAGAGAAACGCCATCAGGATGATGAAAGCGAAGCCGACGGCAGCCAGCGCCAGATCGCTCTTGGCGATCGCTGAGCGGCAGAGCTGATCGTAGACGATCCAGCCCAGCACCAGACCGCCGATACCATAGGTGGCGGCGAGCCAGGGCGAGATCTGCCGCACGGCCGGATCGATCAGATAGACGTCGGCTGAGACGTAGTAGACCCAGACCAGCAGGAAGAAGCCGGAGACCCAGGTCGAATAGGATTCCCATTTATGCCAGATCAGCTCGTCCGGCAGCTTCTCGGGTGCCACGAGATATTTGCGCACGTGGTAGAAGCCGCCGCCGTGGACTTCCCAGGCCTCGCCGCCCTTTTCCTTCGGGATTTCCGGCGTGGCGCGCAGCGCCGCATCGATATGCATGAAATAGAAGGATGAGCCGATCCAGGCGATGCCGGTGATGATGTGCACCCAACGGAGCAACATGCCGCCCCATTCCATGATGATCCCGTCCATACGCCCCAGGTCTCCCGAACAGCCAGCCTGCGCCATATCCAGCGAGGCAAATCCCACTTGCAAGTCTAGCAAGAAACCTGCCTTGCGATAGAATGAGAAAATTGCAATGATTTTCAAATCAGATTTGGAAGACTTCGACCCCTTTGGCGACACTCGAAAACATCTCGGTGTTCATCCGGTCGGTGGAGGCGGGCTCATTTTCCGCCGCCGGCCGTAGCCTCGGCCTGTCGGCGGCGGTGGTCAGCCACCGCATCAAGACCCTGGAGCGCCATCTCGGCTGCCGCCTCTTCCACCGCACCACCCGGCAGATGCGGCTGACCGAGCAGGGCCGCGTCTTCTACGAGCGCTGCATCGAAATCCGTGAGGCGGTGCAACGGGCGGAAAGCAGCGTCGCCGAAATGGGCGCGGCACCACGTGGGTCCTTGAAGATCACCGCCCCGCTCGGCCTCGGCCGCGAGGTCATCACCCCGGCCATCGTCAATTTCCGCTCGGCCTACCCGTTGATCGACGTGCGGCTGCGCCTGTCCGACTATCTGATCGATCTGTTGATGGAATCGGTCGATATCGCCTTGCGCATGGCGGTGATGGAGGATTCCTCCCTCACCATGCGGAAGATCGCCGATGTCGATCGGGTGCTGGTCGCTTCGCCTGCCTATCTCGCCCGGCGCGGCAAACCGCAGCAGATCGAGGATCTCTTCAACCACGAATGCCTGCTGCTGCGTTTTCCCGGCAGCCAGCAGGTGCGCTGGTCGCTGCTGGAGAACGGCACCGCGCGGCAGGTGCCAGTCTCAGGTTCGACCGATGCGGATGACGGCGACGTCCTCACCCAATGGGCGCTGGGCGGCCTGGGCATTGCGTTGAAACCGGCTTTCGAGGTGTCGGAACATTTGCGCTCGGGCGCCCTTGAGACGGTGCTGGACGATACGCCGCCGATGCCGGTGACCTTGAGCCTGCTCTATCCCTATCCGCGCGCCATGCCGAGCAAGGTGCGGGCCTTCGCCGATATGGTCATCCCGATGATCCGGGCGCATCTGGCCGAGCGGGCCCTGCCCAAGGCGGTTCGCCCGGCCCCGATCTTGCCTCGCACCGCCTGATCGCCATTGCCCACGCCGTGTGCGATCACTTTCAAATTCTTTTTTCAAATCTGACGATTTCTCTGCGCTAGCATAGAGTTGTGGAGCTGACGTATGGCCGGTCTTTCAACGCATATTCTCGACACCCATTCGGGCATCCCGGCCCAAGGGGTGAAAATCGAACTCTTCGCCATCGGCCCTGACGGCACAGCCGTCAGCCAGGGCAGCTTCACCACCAATGCGGATGGGCGCACCGACGGACTGCTCCTCAGCCCCGAGGCGATCCGGCCTGGCACCTTCGAGCTGCGCTTCCACATGGGCGCCTATTTCCGCGGCCGCGGTATCGCGCTTCCCGAGCCGCTGTTTCTCGACGTGATCCCGCTTCGCTTCGGCATTTCCGATCCGGCCAAGCACTATCACGTGCCGCTGCTCGCCTCGCCCTGGTCCTATTCCACCTATCGGGGGTCGTGATGAGTGATTATCCCCGCGACATGATCGGCTACGGCCGCAACGTGCCCAACGCGCGCTGGCCGGGCCAGGCGCGCATCGCCGTGCAATTCGTCATCAATTACGAGGAAGGCGGCGAGAACTGCATCCTGCATGGCGATGCGGCTTCGGAAGCGTTTCTCTCTGAAATCGTCGGCGCCGCGCCCTGGCCGGGCCAGCGGCACATGAACATGGAATCGATCTACGAATATGGATCGCGGTCCGGCTTCTGGCGGCTGCATCGCATGTTCACCGAACGGAACATGCCAGTCACCGTCTTCGCCATCGCCACCGCCTTGGCGCGCAATCTCGAAGCCGTTGCCGGTATGAAGGACGCCGGCTGGGAAATCGCCAGCCATGGCCTCAAATGGATCGACTATCGCGATGTCGATGCGGAGATCGAGCGCCGCCATATCCGCGAGGCGGTCGCGCTTCATACGCAAGTGACTGGCACGCCGCCGCTCGGCTTCTACCAGGGCCGCACGTCGGAACAAACGATCCCGCTCGGCACGGCCGAGGGCAGCTTCCTTTATTTCGCCGATTCCTATGCCGACGAACTGCCCTATTGGATCGAGGCGCATGGCCGCCACGAACTGGTTGTGCCCTATACGCTCGATGCCAACGATATGCGCTTCGCCACGCCGCAGGGTTTCAACAGCGGCGACCAGTTTTTCAGCTATCTGAAGGATAGCTTCGACACGCTGTATGCCGAGGGTGCCGACAGTCCGAAGATGATGTCGATCGGCCTGCATTGTCGGCTTGTCGGACGGCCGGGCCGCGCGGCTGCTTTGGCGCGCTTTCTCGATTATGTGCAATCGCATGAGCGCGTCTGGGTGGCGCGGCGTCTCGATATCGCGCGGCATTGGATCAAGGCCCATCCGCCAGAGGGTGGCTACAAGCCGAGCCGGATGGCGCTGCCGCTGTTCCTCGAGCTCTATGGCGACATTTTCGAACATACGCCTCAGATCGCCGAGCGCGCCCATCGCGCCGGCCTGACCAGCAGCGAAGACACGGCTGGCGGCCTGCACGCCGCACTGGTGAAAGCCATGCGCGCCATGGACAATGGCGAAAAGCTGAAACTCATCCGCGCCCATCCCGATCTTGCTGGCCGTCTCGCCGTGGCAAAACAGCTCACGGCGGATTCGACCAAGGAGCAGAGTTCCGCCGGCCTCGACAGGCTGACACCGGATGAGCTGAAACGCTTCACCGAGATCAACGACGCCTATCGCAGCAAATTCGGCTTTCCCTTCATTATGGCGGTGAAGGGGGCGAGCAAGGAGCAGATCCTTGCCGGCTTCGAACAGCGCATCGGCAATTCGGTGGAAGCCGAAACGGAAACGGCGCTCAGCCAGATCGAACGTATCGCCGCCCTGCGGCTCGCCGATCGGTTGCCGCAATGAGCACGATCGCGCCGCTCGTCCAGACCACGGGCCAGGCCTTGGTGGCGCGCATCGAGGCGCTGGCGCAATTCAGCGCCGATTCCGACATGCTGACCCGGCTCACCTTGACGCAAGCGCATCGCAACGCTGCCGACATGGTGACGGCCTGGATGATCCAGGCCGGCATGAAGGTGCATATCGATGCGCTCGGTACGGTGGTCGGCCGTATCGAGGCCCATCGGCAGGCGGGCAAGGCCGCCAAGACGCTGCTGCTCGGCTCCCATATCGACACGGTGCGCAACGCCGGCAAGTATGACGGCAATTTCGGCGTCATCGCGGCCATCGCCGCCGTCGACAGATTGAAGAGCGAGGGCGCCGCCCTGCCCTTCGCCATCGAAGTGCTGGCTTTTGGCGATGAAGAAGGCGTGCGCTATCCCTCGACCCTGACGGGATCGCGCTCGATCGCCGGCACGTTCGATCCCGCTGCGCTCGACCATCAAGATGCTGACGGCATCAGCCGCCGCGAAGCCCTGATCCGCTTCGGCGCCGATCCGGGCTATGCGACGAAACAGGCACGCGATCCGGCCAAGACCCTCGGCTATGTGGAAGTGCATATCGAACAAGGGCCGGTGCTCGAATCCGAGGGCCTGCCGATCGGTATCGTCACCGCCATCAACGGCGCCACACGCGGCACGATCTCGATCACCGGCAAGAGCGGCCATTCCGGCACCTTGCCGATGAGCCTGCGCCACGATGCCTTGACGGCGGCAGCGGAGATGATCCTTGCCATTGAAACCATCGGTCGCAGCCAACGCGGCCTGGTGGCGACGGTCGGACAGATCGAGACGCCTTATGGAGCGGTCAACATCGTGCCTGGTACCGTGACCATGTCGCTTGACGTGCGCAGCCCGTCCGACACGGAACGCAAAGCCGCGGTGGCGCGTATCGCCGAGGAGATCAGCCGGATCGCCCAGCGGCGTGGCGTCGAAGCGGTGTTCACGCCGAGCTACGACATGCCGGCGGCGCCGTGCGATGCCGCGCTGATGGATATGCTCGGCCGTAGCTTCCAGCATCTGGGCCATGCGGCTTACAGGCTTGCCAGCGGCGCCGGCCACGATGCCATGTCGTTCAACGGCCGCATCCCCATCGCCATGATTTTCGCGCGCTGCCGTGGCGGCGTCAGCCACAACCCGGCGGAGTTCACCTCGCCGGGCGACATGGAGGCGGCCACCGTCGCCCTCTACGAATTCCTCAAAACGCTTTCTGCTGAATTTGGAGCCGGATCATGAATGTCGTCATCGACGGGCACTCGCTCACCGCTGCGGATGTGGTGGCGGTCAGCCGGCGTGATGCGTCCGGTGCCTTTGCCAAAGTCAGCCTGTCGCCAGAAGCGCGCGCCAAGCTCGCGGCCACGCGCGACTGGCTCGATCAGAACTTCATGAACGACGAAGCGCCGCTCATGTATTCCTTCAACACCGGCGTCGGCCTGTTCAAGGATCAGCGCGTGCTGATGAAGGACATGGTCGAATATCAGCGCAAGTCGGTCTATGCGCATGCGACGGGCATCGGCGAACCCTTCGATGAAGACGTTGTGCGCGCCACCATGTTGCTGCGCGCCAATGCCTTCGCCTCCAACTATTCCGGTCCACGCGTCGAACTGGTGGAACGCCTGCTCGACTGTCTGAACGCTGGCCTTGTGCCCTATATTCCGCAAAAGGGGTCCGTCGGCGCCTCTGGCGATCTGGCGCCGCTCGCCCATATGTCGGGTGCGATCTGCGGTTTTGCTGAAGCGCAGATGTTCTGGCAGGGCAAATTGATGAGCGCGCAGGATGCGCTCGCCGCCGCCGGTCTGTCGAAGACATTCGATCTCTCGGCTAAGGATGCCTCCTGTCTGATCAACGGGTCCACCGTCTCGCTGGCGCTGGCAGCGCTGGTGATCGAGGATGGCAAGCGCATTCTCAAACATGCCGATATTTCGCTGTCTCTGTCGCTCGAATGCTTGCGCGGCGAACTCGCGGCTTTCCAGGCGCGCGTTCATGCGGCCCGCCCGCATCCAGGCCAGGCGGCGACGGCGCGCAATGTGCTGAAACTCGTCGGCGACTCGCAGCGCTGTTCGGAAGCGGCACGCCACACGGTCTATCCGGATGAAGGCCGCGATCCCTCGAAACCGCCGGCCCCGCGGGTGCAGGACGTCTATTCGCTGCGCTGTGGCCCGCAGGTGCATGGCCCGGTGCGCGAGGCGCTCGCCTATGCCGATCGCATCATCGCCACCGAAATCAATTCCGCCACCGACAACCCGCTGGTCTTCGACAACGGCAAAGGTGGTTATGAAATCATCTCCGGTGGCCATTTCCATGGGCAATATGTGGCGCAGGCCATGGACATCGTCGCCATGGTGCTGACCGATCTCGGCTCGATCTGCGAACGCCGGCTCGCGCGCCTGATCGACCCGACCATGAGCTATGGCCTGCCGCGCAACCTGCTCGCCGGCACGCGTGGCCTCAACACCGGCTATGCGACGGTGCAGTGCTCGATGTCGGCTTTGGTGATGGAGAACCGCACCCTGTCCACGCCGGGCTCGGTCGATTCCATTCCCGGCAAGTCGAATGCCGAGGACCATGTGTCGAACTCCACCTGGTGCGGCCGCAAGGCGCGCACCATCGCCGAGAATGTCGAACAGATCGTCGCCGGCGAACTTCTGCTGGCCACCCAAGCGCTGTCGCTGATCGACAAAGTCGCGGCCCAACATCCCATCGGCAGCGGCACGAAAGCCGCCCTCGGCGCCGTGCGCGCGGTGATCGCCCCGGCGCTCGACGGCGACCGCTGGTACGGCATCGAAATGGTACAGGCTCGCGATCTGGTTCAATCGAATGCCATCGTCACCGCCGTGGAGACGGCAGTCGGCGGGTTGGAATAGATCGCGGTCGCCACCGCTTTGACATGAAACCGGCGCGCCTCGCTGGAGGGCTTGGATGGCGCGCCGGTTGAGGAGGACTTTTGGCGCGCATCGAAGCACGCCAACTGAAGGGGGATGTCATGAGCGATTCAAATATAAGCAAAGTCGATCAAAAGCTGCCGCTCGGCATTTTGACGGCACTCGGCCTGCAGCATGTTCTGGTGATGTATGCGGGTGCGGTGGCCGTCCCCTTGATCATCGGCCGCGCTCTCAAACTGCCGCCCGAGGATGTCGCCTTTCTGATCAGCGCCGATCTCTTCGCCTGCGGCATTGCCACTTTGGTGCAAAGCTATGGCATCTGGGGCACGGGCATCCGCCTGCCAGTGATGATGGGCGTCACCTTCGCCTCCGTCGGGCCGATGCTGACCATGGCCAACATGCCCGAGATCGCCATTCTCGGTATTTTCGGCTCGGTGATCGCCGCCGGCATATTCGGCACGCTGGTCGCGCCGTTCATCTCTCGGCTGCTGCCGCTGTTTCCGCCCGTCGTCACCGGTACGATCATCATGATCATCGGCATTTCGCTGATGCGCGTCGGCATCAATTGGGCCGGCGGCGGCATCCCCACTCTCACGCGCGTCGTCGATGGGGTAGCCGGTCAGTTTCCCAATCCGGCTTATGGACAGGTGCAGGGGCTGGGGCTCGCCTTCTTCGTGCTGCTGGTGATCCTGGCCATCATCAAATGGACGGACGGCTTTCTGCGCAACATCTCGGTTCTGCTCGGCATCGTCATCGGCTGCATCATTGCTTCCCTGATGGGCGTGATGCATTTCGAGAAGGTGGTCGCCGCGCCGTGGTTCGATATCGTCACGCCGTTTCATTTCGGCATGCCGAAATTCCATCTCGTGCCTGTGCTCACCATGTGCATCGTCATGATCGTGGTGATGATCGAGTCGCTCGGCATGTTCCTGGCGCTGGGGGAAATGACCGGCGTCAAGGTCAAACAGAACGATCTGACACGCGGCCTGCGCGCCGACGGCGTCGGCACGCTCATCGGCGGCATCTTCAACACCTTCCCGTATACGTCGTTTTCGCAGAACGTCGGCCTCGTCGGGGTTACGGGCGTGCGCTCGCGCTGGGTGACGATCACCGGCGGTGTTATCCTGTTGCTGCTGGGCCTGTTGCCGAAAATGGCGGCGCTGGTCGAAGCGGTGCCGACCGTAGTGCTCGGTGGAGCCGGCCTCGTCATGTTCGGCATGGTGGCAGCGACCGGCGCGCGCATCCTCACCAGCGTCGACTTCAAGGGCAATGCCAACAACATGTTCATCGTGGCGATTTCGGTCGGCTTTGGCATGATCCCGCTGGCTGCGCCGAACTTCTTCAAGAACCTGCCGCACGATCTGCATCCGCTGCTCGAATCCGGCATCTTGCTGTGCGCGATCTCCGCCGTCGCCTTGAATGCCTTCTTCAACGGCATCAAGAGTATGGACGAGGCACAGGCCGAAGCGTCGACCTCGGCTGCTAAGATCGAGCACGCCTGACATACCCACGCAAAAAAGGGGCCGCCGGACACATCCGACGGCCCCTGTTCTTTTGCCTCGCGATCAGCCGCGCAGCTTGAGCAGCTTGATGGCGTTTTCCTTGAGGATCAGCGGCCGCACTTCCGGCTTGATGTCGATCGCTTCGAAATCCTTCAGCCAACGATCCGGCGTGATCGCCGGGAAGTCCGAACCGAACAGCACTTTGTGCTTCAGCAGCGAATTGGCGTATTGCACGAGGATCGGCGGAAAATATTTCGGCGACCAGCCGGAAAGGTCGATGTGGACGTTGGGCTTGTGCAAGGCGACAGCGCAGGCTTCTTCCTGCCAGGGGAAGGACGGATGCGCCATGATGATCGGCATATCCGGGAAGTCAGCCGCCACCGCATCGAGATACATCGGGTTGGAATATTCGAGCTTGATGCCGAAGCCGCCGCGCATGCCCGAACCGACGCCCGTCTGGCCGGTGTGAAACAGAGCCGGCTTGCCGGTCTCGGCGATCGCTTCGTAGAGCGGATAGCACATGCGGTCGCTGGGATGAAAACCCTGGGTCGAGGGATGGAATTTAAATCCCTGCACGCCGAAATCGCGCACCAGCCGCTTCGCCTCTCGCGCACCAAGCTTGCCCTTGTGCGGATCGATCGAGGCGAAGGGAATCATGATGTCGGAATTTTCGTTGGCCAAGGTCGCCACTTCCTCGTTGGGATAGCGGCGGTGGCCGAGATTGTGCTCGTGATCGACGGTGAAGATGACGACAGCGATCTTCCGCTTGCGATAGTATTCGGCGATCTCCGGAATGGTCGGCTGTTCGAATTCCTTCTTGAAATATTTCTTCATGCCCTCCTGCAGCTCGCGGGAATCTTCCCACGATGGGCAGCCGCACGGTCCCTCCGCATGGGTGTGAACGTCAATCGCCACCAGATTATCTAAATCGAGCATTGTCTCGCCTTGCCAAACCGTCTTGCCAAACCGCGCCCCTCGCGCGGCCGCATACTAACTATCATGGACCCTGATATGCAACCTCGCTCCGCTGCAAAGCTGGGGCGGATCAGGCAGCCAGGGTCGGCGAGGTATTTGGCGTGATCGTCTCATCCGGCTCGCCGACAGTCGACACCGGCAGTTGCTCAACATTGAGGATCGGCAGCACTTCGCCGAACCACAGCGCATTGACCAGATGGTCCTGGCGCGGGTGGCGGGTGTCGGGATGGACGAGAATGGTCAGGCCGGCCCGATTGATCATCAACCAAGGCACGAAAGCGGCGAATTGGTCGACCTCGAACGCCACCTGATACATCGGCCGCGCATGCGGGCCGACGAGCCGGTCATGCCAGCGGCCCAGCTGGACGCGAAAGCGCTCGCCGATCTGCGCCCGCAGGGTCTCGGCCACGGCCCGCTCGGCCGCGTCCTTGAAATAGATATGGGCGTGGTAGCCGATGATGGTGTCGAGCGCATGGGGTGTCTTCATCGTTCATTTCCGCTGCAATTTTCGAAGCTGAGCGATCCGCGCATATCTCCGCCGCAATCGCAAGCGATTGACAGACGACTTATTCAATTATACCTATTAAACAGGTGATATCAATATTTCTACATTAGAATAATGATAAATAGCAACTTGACAAGCGAACCCCGTCCCTGTCGTCTGCGGGGCCCTTCTTCAGCTTAGCTGTTAGGGTCGCGCCGGCCAAACCCGAAATCAACGAGCCAGTATGTCAGCCTTCAACAAGGAACAAGTCCTCTCGGTCCGCCACTGGACCGACACGCTGTTCAGCTTCACCACCACCCGCGATCCCGGCTTCCGCTTTTTGAACGGCCAGTTCACGATGATGGGCCTCGAAGTCGAGGGCCGGCCCTTGTTGCGCGCCTACAGCATGGCGAGCGCCAATTATGAAGAGAACCTCGAGTTCTTCTCCATCAAGGTGCCCGATGGTCCGCTGACCTCGCGCCTGCAGAAGATCAAGGAAGGCGACATCATTCTCGTCGGCCGCAAGGCGACCGGCACTCTGGTCACCGACAATCTGCATCCTGGCAAACGCCTGCTGCTGCTGTCGACGGGCACCGGCCTGGCGCCCTTCGCCAGCCTGATCAAGGATCCCGAGATCTATGATCTCTACGAGAAGGTCGTACTCGTGCACGGCTGCCGCCTCGTGTCGGAACTGACCTATGGCGAAAAGCTCGTTGCGCGCGTGCGCGAAGACGAAGTGCTGGCCGACTTCGTCAATGACAAGCTGATCTACTATCCGACGGTGACCCGCGAGCCCTTCCAAAATCGTGGCCGCGTCACCGATCTCATCGAATCCGGCAAGATGTTCGACGATATCGGCCTGCCGCATCTCGACCGCGAGACCGACCGCGTAATGCTGTGCGGCAATCCGAGCATGCTGGAAGATCTGCGGCGCCTCTTCGAGGAACGCGGCTTCGACGAAGGCAATCACAGCGAACCCGGCCATTTCGTCATCGAAAAGGCGTTCGTGGAACGCTGACCCTCATGCGGGGAGGCGGGCCATGCCCCTCCCCGCCTTTTCAAGCTCACATATGGCCCGGTTGCGCTTGCGGCAGGCTCGCCGCATCCGTTTCATTGGTCACGGGCTTGCGTCGCGAGCAGAAGCCGATGAGCAGCGGCAGATAAATCAGGATCAGGATCGGCGCCAATAAGATGCCGCCGACGACCACCATGGCCAAGGGCTTTTGCACCTGCGAGCCAATGCCGGTGGAGACCGCCGCCGGGAACAGGCCGACGCAGGCCGCGACGCATGTCATCATCACTGGCCGCATGCGGATCGTCGCCGCCTCATAGATCGCCTTTGCCCGCTCGACACCTTCATCGATCAATGCGTTGAAGGTCGTCAGCAGAATGACGCCCTCCATCACCGATATGCCGAACAGCGCGATGAATCCCATGGCCGCCGATACGCTGAAAGCCGTCCCCGTCAGGAACAGCGTGACGACTCCGCCCACCAATGCCATTGGGATGACGGACATCGCCAGAAACGTATCGATGAGGGATGAGAAGTTGAGATAGAGCAGCAAGGCGATCAGCAACAAAGTAAGTGGAACGACCACCTGGAGGCGTGCGATCGCATCCTTCAGATTGCCGAATTCGCCGACCCATTCGAGACGCATGCCCGGCGGCAGCTTGACCTCCTCGGCGATGCGCCGCTGCGCTTCCTCAATGGCGCCGCCAAGATCGCGATCGCGGACGCTGAACTTGATCGGCAGGTAGCGCTCCTGCTGCTCGCGATAGATATAGGAGGCGCCGGTGACGAGCTGGACGGTGGCGACATCGCTGAGCGGGATTTGCGAGATCGATCCATTGGCGCCCTGAACACCGATCGTCAGATTGCGAATGGCCTCGGCGCTCTGGCGGAATTCCGGTGCCAACCGCACCATGATCGGGAAATGGCGATCGCTGCCGTTCTCATAGAGATCGCCAGCGGATTGGCCGCCGATCGCCGCGTGGATCGCCGTGTTGATATCGCCCGGCGCCAGACCATAGCGAGAAGCACGCTCGCGATCGACGTCGATCTGGATCGTCGGCTGGCCAAGCGACGTGAAGACCGAAAGATCCTTGATGCCCGGCACGGTGGCCAGAACCGCCTTGATCTTATTGGCCGTGTCCGTCAGCACCGCCAGGTCGTTGCCGAACAGCTTGATCGAGTTCTCTCCTTTCACTCCGGACACCGCCTCGGCGACGTTGTCTTGCAGATATTGCGAGAAGTTGAACTCGATGCCGGGGAAACGGTTTTGCAGCCGTTCGAGAATTTCGGCGGTCAGTTTGTCCTTGTTCATGCCAGGCCGCCAGCTCCCGGCCGGCACCAGCGGCGCGAAGAATTCAGCGTTGAAGAAACCGGTCGCATCGGTGCCATCGTCGGGGCGCCCGTGCTGCGACACAACCGATTGCACTTCCGGCACGGCTTCGATGACCGCGCGGATCTGATTCACGTAGCCATTACCTTCGGTGAGCGAGATGGTCGCGGGCATAGTGGCACGGATCCACAGATTGCCTTCTTCAAGCTTCGGCAGGAATTCAAGACCGAGGCCGCGACCGGCCGCGAGAGCGCAGCCGAACAGCACGACGGCAGTGGCCACCGTGCGGCGTGGATTGTCCAACGCCTTGCGCAGCAACGGCCGGTAGATCCTGTCGAGCGTGCGCACCAGCCAGGTCTCGGTTTCACGCACGCGCTCCGGCAAGAGAAGAGCCGAGAGCGCCGGCGAAATGAGGAATGTGCCGAACAGACCGCCAGCCAGGGCATAGGCATAGGTCTTGGCCATGGGTCCGAAGATATGCGCCTCGACACCGCTCAACGTAAACAACGGCAGGAAAGCGGCGATGATGATTGCACCGGAAAACAGAATCGCCCGGCTCATGCTCACGGCCGAACCATAGATGATGTTGAGCTTACCGTTGCGGCCAAAAGGCCCGGCCGGATCGACACTTCCCGGTGACGAACGATGCGCCAGATGGCGGAAGATATTCTCCACCATGATGACCGTGGCATCGACGATCAAGCCAAAGTCTATGGCCCCGACAGAAAGCAGATTGGCGGATTCGCCGCGCATCACCATGATGCCGATGGCGATACATAGGGAGAAAGGAATCGTCGTGGCGACGATGATGGCGCTGCGGAGGTCGCCGAGAAACAGCCATTGGATGAGGAAGACGAGAAGAATGCCGACGATCATATTGTGCAGAACGGTATGGGTCGTCAGGTCGATCAGCTCCTTACGATCGTAAATCCGTTCGATCTTCACCCCAGGCGGCAGGACACCGGACGCGTTGATCTGCTCGACGGCGGCATGCACATTGAGAATCGTCGGCATGCTCTTTTCGCCGCGCCGCATCAGGACGATGCCTTGCACGATGTCGTTGTCATCGTCTTTCCCGGCAATGCCGAGACGTGGCTGATTGCTGATGATGACGTCGGCGATATCCTTGACCAAAACAGCGCTGCCGCCGGTCTGGGTCAGCATGGTGTTGCGGACATCGTCGACGGTGCGGATGGAACCGACACCGCGAATGACGGCCGATTGCGAGCCGATGTCGACCGTATTGCCGCCGACATTGATGTTGGCGTTGTTGATGGCCTGAATGACTTGCGGCAGCGTCAACCCGTAAGCCACCAGCTTGTCGAATTTGACCTGAACTTCGTAGGTTTTCGTCTTGCCACCCCACCCCGTCACGTCGATCACGCCCGGTATGGCGCGGAACCGGCGCTGCAACACCCAATCCTGCAAGGTCTTGAGGTCGAGAACGCTATAGCCCGGCGGTCCCGTAAGTTTGTAGCGGTAGATTTCGCCAATCGGCGAAACAGGCGAGATCGTCGGCTGCGCGCCATTAGGCAGATTGGGCAATTGCGAAAGGCGATTGAGAACCTGTTGCAAGGCCTGTTCATAGCTGTAGTCGAAGGTGAACTGAACTTTCACATCCGACAGCCCATAGAGAGAAATGGTCCGCATGACGCGTGAATTCGGGAGACCCGAAACCTGCGTTTCGATCGGAATGGTGATATAGCGCTCGACCTCTTCCGCCGACATGCCATCGCTTTGCGTGACGATATCGACCATCGGCGGCACCGGATCGGGATAAGCCTCGATATTGAGGTTCTGAAAGGCGACGAATCCGCCCAGTAATACGGTGCCAAGCAGCAGGATCACCAGGACGCGCTGACGCAGCGCGAATTCAATCAGCTTATGCACTGACTTACCCTCGAACAGAATTTAAAGACGTTCACCCGGCGCTGGCGACGCTGGCACGATCGATGAACAGGCCGCCGCGCGTCACCACGGTTTCGCCGGGGCGCAGGCCGCTTTTGATTTCGACGAAATCGCCGTTGACCAAGCCCGTCGTCACGTTACGCGGCGTGATCTCGCCATTGCGGTAAATCCAGAGGCGGATATTGTCGCCCTCATAGATCAAGGCATGGCGTGGAATGCCGACGGAAGAGGTTTCGCTGGCAACATCGATCGTCGCACTAGCGAACATTTCCGGCCGCAATTTGCGATCCGGGTTGGCGATGGTGCCGCGCACTTGCAAACGGCGTGAGGATGGATCGACCGAGGAAGAGATGTAATCGACGGTCGCCTGAAACCGCTGCCCGGAATAGGCCAACAGGGACACGCTGATCGGTTGACCGAGGCGGATCGCGCTGGCATCGCTTTCGCGCACATTGGCGACGACCCAGACGGATGAGAGGTCGCCAATTACGAACGCCGGATCGCTGCCGCCGCCCGAAATGAATTGGCCCGGTCCGATCTTGCGCTGCACCACCGTGCCGCTGAGTGGCGCATAAATGGGCGTCTCGGCGCTGATACGTCCTTCATTCTTGAAGCGTTCGATCTCCTGGTCCGTGCGGCCGAGCAGACGCAAACGATTGCTCGCGGCCTCGACCGCGACTTTGCCAGAGCGCACGTCATTCTGCGCGGCGGTCAGGTCGGCCTGAGCCTGCTGCCAATCCTTCTGCGCCAGCGCGTGAACGAGATAGAGATCATGCGAACGCTTTTCAGCGATCTTGGTGAGGTTTTCCTGCGAGAGCGCTTTGTTGAGCGTGGCGACGGCGGCAATGAAATCGGACTGCGCCTGAACCATATCGGCGGCTTCGACCGTGAACAGCACCTGTCCACGTTCGACCTGATCGCCAGGCTTGGCGAGAATCCGAATGACCCGGCCCGAATAGGCCGGATAGATCGGCGTGGCTTCATCTTCGTTGACCGCGATCTTGCCATCGGTGGTCAAGGTCGAACGAAAGCGCATTTCGATTGCCGGTTCCAGCGTGACGGAAGCGATTTGCGCTTCGGACATTTTGAAGGAAGAGGCGGCTGTCGTGGATATTTTGCGGCCACCCTCCGAGGTCTCGGGCTTCGGCGCGGTCTGCGACGGCAGCGCCCAGGCCAAAACCCCACCGACGGCGACGACGCCAGCGACATAAGGCAGCGCGCGCCAGACCGGTTTCCGGCTGCTGGAAGTATCAACCACGGCGATGCCTCGAAAATAATGTTGCGATCTGCTTTTGCGATAGGCGTGCAGACTGACAAAAGCCTGACCGCGAACTGACGCGAAGCTGACCGCAAGATTTTCGGCACAAATCGCCGATCAATTCGCCGCGACCCACGCGTTCTTTTCGGGCGGAACGATCGTCCTGCGAATTGATTGACCTCTTGTAAGGCAAAAGGAGAGGCCAATGATGAAGATAGCAACCGCTGTCGGTCTGGCAGCGATGCTGGCCGTGCCTGCCTTCGCGCAGGCACCGGCGCCCAGCAACACTAGACCAACCGACAGTACGACCGATTCCGGCACGAGGCCGGGCGCACGAGCGCCGTCAGGTGCTCCGGGTGTCGGCGTCGATCGGCAGGATCGCCGCGAACAGCGGACCGACGATGCCAAACAAAGCACGACAGGACAGGGCTCAACGGGCGCCGCCGGCATGGCACCTCCGGGCGTGCCCGGCGCAACGACACCTCAAGACAGGCGCGAACAGAGAAGCAATGATCTCAAACAGCAGAACAGTGATCCAGGTACATCGGGCGGCAGACCAACACGTTAATTCTCTGATGATGGGAACAAATGAATTATCTCGGCATTAAATGAAAGGAGAACCGCCCCATCGGCCGCCAGCCACGGTTCTCCCCCAACTTCCTCATCCGCCGGTACTTCACCGGCGGATTTTTTTGTCGCTGCCGCACGTGACGCGATCACACTACATGAAAAGGTATCGTTGCATTATCGACAAACCCAATTGGATCGATTTTGTTTTACGTGTCCTTTGGAAGGGCACATGAGAAATCGAATCCTGATCTCCATCATGCGCGACGGGATCGCAGTTCATCCTGCAATCGTCTTCGGTCTGGTTGCGCTCTCGGCTATTTTATTCGTGATCGCGACGACGCTCACGTTCGATGCCCTGTAGTCGTGCGGCGCGGGCCTTCAAAAGAAGCTGTCGAGAAACCTCGCCGTTGACACGGTAATGCCAACGATCTTGTCGGTAGCCTGACGATAAAGTTTGAAATTGAGTTCGGTCTGCGGTTGGCCATCATCCCATGTGGCGAACGCCTTCACGTCGGCTCGGCCCAGCGACGCTTTGGCTCTCGCCAGTCGCTTGATCCGCACACTGACGCGCGGGGTCTGGCGTTCGATACGGGGATTTCGTGCAACCGGCGTGGCCGCTTCCACGACACCGCGCGCGAAGAGCCCCTTGCCGCCCGCATTCTCGCTCGCGATCAGAAATATCTTATCGCCGGCGGCAATCAGCTTGCCGCCATACATCGTCTTTCGCGTCGTGAAGACGTATGTCGCGGCGTCGAGATCCTCGACCTCGGTTTTGATCACATAGGCTGTTTCAGCTTGCGGCGTCATGTCCAGAGCCCTTCCGCCCATGAGCGAGATAGGCCGATAAGATACCGAGAGAAGCGCCGGAGGGGACCGCTCTCACAACGTCACCTCGCAGCAGCACCGTTTGACCCGGCGAAACGAAATCAAATGCATGATTTTGGCAAACCAGTTTCGCAAACCGGCGATGCCCTGGCGAAATGAAGAGGCTAAGTGCTTGATTTTATGGTGCCCGGGGGCGGAATCGAACCACCGACACTGCGATTTTCAGTCGCATGCTCTACCAACTGAGCTACCCGGGCGTTTCGCGCTGAGAGCGGAAAGTGGGGCGCTTATAGGAAGCGCCTGAGAGCTTGTAAAGTCCGCAAGAGCGCCACGGGACAGATTGTCCTCATCCCTGTGCAAACAGATGTTTGGCCAAGGGTTTGACGAGTTGAATCCGGCCCTTTGCAACCATCTGATGACCAGCCACCACTTACAAACTCCGCCGAGCGGCCGCGATTGCCTCCACCTCGCTGGCCGCCACGGCCATGGGGTAAGGCGAGGCCTTGGCGCGGCCAGGCAGAGCGCGTTCCATTTCGGCACGCTCGGTGGCTTCCGCGACCACGTAAATGGTCTGTTTCACCAGACGGCCGAGATCGGCCTTGCGCGCCTTCATCCAGAGAATCATCGGCTTGCCCGCCGACGGCTGCGGCCGGTCCTCGGTGTGGGCGATGACGACCAGGGGCCGATCGCGGGCCAGCAGGCGGTCGTATTCGGCGACCCAGTCCTGCCCGTCCTGCTCGGTGATCAGTTGGCCGGTGGCGACGAAAATATCCGGTTCGGCTTCGCGGAAGAATTTCATGGTGTGCTCCTCGCAGTGTCGGATCGACGGGTTTTCAACAGCAAGGCGAGCGGCACCAGCAGACCGAACAGGCCGGCGCAGATGGTGGCGCTGGAGAAGCCTTGCGCGAAGGCACCAGCCAGCATGGGCTTGAAAAGGTCTGGTGCGAGCGTGAGGCCGGCGGGCATTTCATGGCGCCGGACCGCCGGACCCGCGAGTGTCGCTGCGTTGGCCACGCGAGCTTCCGACAAGGCACCGCTCATCGCCGAAATGGCGCGCGAGCCCATCACCGTACCCAACAGCGCGATGCCAATGGTCATGCCGCTTTGGCGCAAGGCGTTCAACGTCGCCGAAGCCGAACCGCTGACGGCTCGCGGCACGGCGGCCATGGCCGCGGCGCCTGTCGCCGGCACAGCGAGCCCAAGACCGATGCCGAGCATAGTGAAGAAGCCCGCCACGACCACATAGGACGTCTGTGGCGTGAACGATGCCAGCGCCAGCATCGACGCACCCAGCACCCCATAACCGCCCATCATCAGGCGGCGCATGCCATAGCGCTGCGCCAGAGGGCCAAATCTCGAGGCGGTTGCCGCCATGGCCAGAAACACCGGCACCATGCGCCAGCCGGCCTGGGTTGCCGACCATCCCTGCGCCTGCTGCAGAAAGATCGAGAACAGAAATAGGCTGCTGTAGCCGGAAAAACCCAGCACGAAGGAGGCAAAATTGACGCTGGCGTAGGTGCGATCGCGAAACAGATTAAGCGGCAGAAGCGGCCGCGCCACACGGCTCTCGACGACAAAGAGCAGCAATGCCACGACAGCAACGATTAAAGCCAACAGCGTTGACGGCGCCGTCCATCCCACCTGCCCCGCGCCAATCAGCGCATAGGCCAAAGCACCGAGGCAGAGCGCGCTTAACACCTGACCGATCGGATCGAACGAGGCCTGATCCGGATCGGCGCTTTCCTGCAATCCGCTCCATCCGATCAGCAACGTCAAAGCGCCCAGAGGTAGGTTGATGAGGAAGATGCTGCGCCAGCTGACGTGGTCGACCAACAGACCGCCAAGGATCGGACCGACGATGAGCGCGATACCACTGAAGGACGACCAGCCGCCGATAACATGGGCGCGCTCGTGCGGATCGGGAAAAGCCTGGGTGAGGATTGACAGCGAACCAGGGATGACCACCGCGCCGGCCATGCCCTGAAGCGCCGAGCCGGCGATGAGAACGGAAAGCGAGGGCGCGGCAGCGCAGACCGCCGAACCCAAAATGAACAGTGCCACACCGACGAGCCAGACCCGCTTGCGACCGTAGCGATCGCTGAGCGGGCCGGCCGACAGCATGAAAGCCGAAAGGCACAGAGCATAGGCGCCCACCACCCATTGCAGGCCCGAGAAATCGACCTTGAGAGCCGCCTGAATGGCCGGCAGCGCCACGGTGACGATGCTGATCGCCAGCGAGGCCATAAGCGTGCCGAGATAGACGGCGGTGAGAACCAGCTTCTTGCGCGAGGGGGACATGACGGCCTTCCCATTTGCTCGCCTATTTGCCGGCGATCCGCCCTCCATAGTTATAAACCGACCGTCGGTCAATTAAATTATCTATTTGAAAATAATTCTAAATATCGACTATTGACTATCAGTCGGATGGGAAAATAGGTTCGCTCGATGGCGATCAAAGCAGAATCAGCGACCCGACAGCCCCGCAAGCGGCGTGTCCTGCCCGCGGAAGTGCGGATCGACGATCTGCTGAGCGCCGCCGCCGATCTGTTCCTCAGCAAGGGCATCGAAGCAACGACCGTGGACGATATCGTCGGCCGCGCCGGCGTCGCTAAAGGCACGTTCTATCATTACTTCCCCACCAAGACCGACGTGATCCTAGCGCTGCGGGAGCGTTTCTCGCGCGGCTTCGTCGATCGGGTGGCGGCCGCGATCTCGGCCTGTCCGCCGCACGATCATCCGGCGCGGATCACCGCCTGGCTCCGTGGCGCGGTCGCCACTTATCTGGCCAACTACGAGCTGCATGACGTGGTCTTCCACGACTTCACCCACAGCCGTCGCCAATCGCAGGAAAAGGACACGGTGATCGCGCAGCTCGTCGCCCTGCTCGAAGCGGGCGAGAAAGCGGGCGCCTGGGCCCTGCCCGACACCCGCATGACCGCCCTGATCTTTTTCGACGGCATGCATGGCGCGGTGGACGATGCCATCGCCGCCGGCAGGCGCGATTCGGAAGCGATCGTGCGCCCCTTATCCGCGTTGTTCACACGGCTCTTGCGGGCCTGATCGGCGAACGCCAGCAACTGAGGCTGGATCAGGGCACCGAATTTCACAACAATGTCAGGATTGGCTGCCCTATGGCGGCGCTCCCTTTTCTGAAAGACTTCCTTTGGCCACCGCCACCTTCATTCTTCTGCTTCTCGTGCTGGTCGCTCTCTCGGGCGTGATCGTCCGTTTTCTGCCGATCCCGCTGCCGATCATTCAGATCGTTCTTGGCGTGCTGCTCGCCTGGCCGGCCGATGGTTTGCAGGTGCAGATGAACCCCGAAATCTTCATGCTAGTGTTCGTGCCGCCGCTGCTGTTCATCGACGGCGTTCTGGCACCCAAGCGGGAGTTCGACGAACTCAAGGGACCGATCCTCGGCCTCGCCTTCGGCTTGGTGTTTCTCACCATCCTGGTCTTCGGCTTCGCACTCAACTGGCTGGTCCCCGCCGTTCCCCTGCCCGTCGCCTTCGCGCTCGCTTCCGTTTTGGCGCCCACCGATGCGGTCGCCGTCGGTTCGATCATCAACAAGAACCTGGTGCCGAGCTACGTCATGCACGTGCTGGAAGGCGAGTCCCTGCTCAACGATGCAACGGGCCTAGTCATCTTCCGCTTCGCGGTCGCCGCCGCGCTGACCGGCCAATTCTCGGCCGCCGATACCGCGCTCTCCTTTCTCGCCGTGGTGATCGGCGGCGTGTTGTGCGGCGGCGTGATGCTGGTGGTGACGGCGAAACTGCTGCGGCTGGTCGCCAAGTTGGGCGACGTCCGCTCCGAAGTCGAAGTGCTGATCCTGATCCTGCTGCCCTTTGCCGCTTATCTGTTGGCCGAACACTTCCATGCTTCGGGTATTTTGGCCGCCGTGATCGCTGGGCTTTACATCAGCGCATCGGGCCTGTTCGGCTCGCTCAGCGTGCCTGCCCGCTTGCAGAACATGTCACTGATCGAGGTGATCTCCTTCGTCTTCAACGGCGGCGTGTTCTTGCTGCTCGGTTTGCAGCTCCCCGAGATTCTCCGCAAAACACCGGCGGAACTCTCGCTCTATGGTTCGGTCGCCGAGCCGATGGTGGCGGTCTTCCTCCTCACCCTCATCCTGCTGGCCATCCGCTTCGCCTGGATCAACTGGGGTTCGCTGATGCGCAGCCTGGTCGCGCGGTTGCGCGGCAAAACGCGGCGGCGAGCGAGCATGCGCATCAAGATCGTCATGTCGCTGGCGGGTGTGCGGGGCGCGATCACCTTGGCCGGTATTTTGTCGTTGCCGCTGACCCTACCCAACGGCTCGCCTTTTCCGGCGCGCGATCTCGTCATCTTCATCGCCGCCGGTGTCATCATCTGCTCCATCCTGATCGCCAGCGCCACCCTGCCGTTCGTGGCTCGCGGCATTCCATTGGACAGGGAGGATGTCGTTGCCAACGAAGAGCGGCTGGCGCGCGTCACGGCAGCGGAAGCCGCCATCGCGCGTATCGAACAAATGGTCGACGAGAGCCAGGGCGACAGCGAGAAAGCGGCCATTCGGCAAGCCGTCGCCAATCAATTGATCAACATCTATCGACAATATGTCATCGCCGGTGAGGCCGATGAACAACCCTCGCAGCACCTCATTCCTGTCATCACCGAAATGCGTGAGGCAGCGCTTGAGGCCGAAACCGCCGCGTTGACGCAATTGATGCGCGACAAGAAGATCAACGATAATACCATGCGCGCAATCATGACCGAGATCACCATGCAGCAGGCGTTGACCGTGCAGCGCAAGGCGAGATGAACGCCCCAGACATCGCGCCTATGCGATGAACGAAAGGTGACGACGAGGCCAAGCTCGGCTATTTATTTCCATTCCGCTTCGCCAGACTTCGTTTCATCCCTCATTGGAGGTCCGCCGATGCACCTTGGCCAGATCCTCGACTCCCTCGCGCAAGCGCCCGTGGGACCCGGCGCGCTCACGCAGTGGGAATTCGTCCTACGGCTGTTCATCGCCGCCATCCTTGGCAGTCTCATCGGCATCGAGCGGGAGCGGCTTGCCTGGGCTGCGGGGCTGCGCACCCATATGCTGGTTTCGGTCGGCTCGTGCCTGGTGATGATCGTTTCGGCTTTCGGCTTCGCCGACATCTTAGGCGGCCAGAACATCGTTCTTGATCCATCGCGTATTGCAGCGCAAGTCGTCTCCGGCATCGGCTTCGTTGGCGCCGGCTGCATATTGCTGCGAGGGGAGATCGTTCGCGGGCTGACCACAGCGGCCAGTCTATGGACCGTGGCGGCCATCGGTCTTGCGGTCGGCGGTGGGCTTTATATCGGCGCGACCGCTGCAACGCTTATCGTGCTGATCATCTTGGCCGGCGTCAAACCGCTGGAAGAGTGGCTACAACACCGCAACGAAGTGCATCAACTGGATATCTTCGCCGCGCCCCGCGCCCTCTCCTACGATGTAGTGCGCAATACCCTGGGTTATCGATCGACGCGAATGGTGAGCTTCGTTTCCGTGCCAAGCGAGGATGGCGCCAGCGATCAAATCCAGATCCGGTTGCACCGGATGCCGGCGGCGGACTTGCGTGAAGTTGTCCGCCTGCTCGCGGCCGTGCCGGATGTCCGCAGCGTCACGTCCGTGTGACGCCACGTTCAATTGTAGAGAGAATACCTCTTCCAGTCGTCTCGCTCGACCTTCTCGCCGATCTCATAGGTGAGGGTCTTGACCTCAACACGGGTCGGCGTCGTGCGGCACTGATAGGAGAGATGATACCAGTCGCCCCGGCTGCGGAACGAGGCGCCAGGCGCGTTGATGGAATCCCCTTTATAGGAGGGATCAGAAAAGGTGTAGGCAATCACCTTATCAACGCGGAACTGATTATGCTCCTTGTTGATCTGCGACATCAGCTGCGTATCGCAAGCTTGCTCCAGACGCGCGGTCGGCTCGAGGCGCAAAAGCTCCTTCTTGATCCGCTCGTCAAAGGAATAGGCGGGGCTGCTCACCAGCACCGCGGCCGTCAGCATCCATAGGCTATGTTTTGCAGTCCACACGATATGTCGCACCTTCATCTTTCTCCCCAGACCGTGTTACCCCGAACAAGGCAAAAATGCGACCGAAATTCAGCTCTTTAGGGCTGCCCGGCCAGCAAGCCGACGCGCCTGCGCATTTTCCCACGCCTTCACCACAAATTGATAGAGCGGCTAGGCCATCTTCGACCGCAGCACACATCTTTCGAACGAAACGCTCGTGCGTCGGAACGCACGAGCCATTCCCTGCGCAAAAGCTGGCTCAACTCAGCCGTCGTGGCGATCGCAGGATGAAGATATCGCGCGATCTCAACCGGTCTGTTCAATTGGCATCGCGTTCACAGGCCGGCCGCGCTCATTGAAACGTCAGATTGGCCGCCTTCACGATCTGACTGAAGCCAGCAATATCCGTATCGATCACCTTGCGAAATTCTTCCGGCGAAATGGCGCCCGGTTCAGCGCCCAGCAAGCGCAGCTTGCTGCTGACTTCTTTGTCCCGCACCGCTTGCTGAAACACCGCAACCAGTTTCTTGACGATCGCCGGAGATGTGCCGGCCGGCGCCAATACGCCCGACCACAGCATGGTGTTGACGCGCGGCACGCCGGCCTCCGCCGTCGTTGGAATGTCAGGTAGTTCCGGCGAGCGTTGCGGGCCGGTAACTGCGAGGGCGCGTACGCGACCGTCCTTGACCTGCGGCACGGCTGGCGGCGGATCGGTGATCGCCAACAGGCAGAACTCCTGGTTCACGCATTGCACCATTTCCGCACTGCTCTTCAGCGGCAGCGCGACGCCGGGCATGCCGGTCTCGAGCTTGAGAAGTTCCGTGGTGATCGTGAAGGCCGGAGACGTCGTTCCATAGGTCGACTTGTTCGGATTTGCTTTGGCATAAGCAACGAGGTCGGCGATCGATTTGATCGGCGATGTAGTGGGGACGATCAGCACCATCGGAAAGCTGGCGATCGTCGTCAAAGGTTCAAAATTCTTCGTCGGATGATAAGGAAGATTGGGATAGACGGCGGCGGCGATCGACATGTTGCCGCTGGCGCCAACGAACAACGTATAGCCATCGGCCGCCTGAGTGGCGACATATTCGGCGGCCATGCGGCCACCGGCGGCGGGCCGGTTCTCGATGATCAGTTGCTGGTTCATGATCTCGGAAGCCTTCGCGCCGACCAGACGCGCGAAGATGTCATTGCCGCCGCCTGCCGCGAACGGCACGATCATCCGGATCGGCTTGTTGGGATAATCGGCGGCTTCCGATTGTGCTCGAACCGATGTCGTCGTGCCCAACGCAACGGAGGCCAGTAAAACGCCCCCGCCCAATTGCCTCACGATGCTCGTGCAAAAGCCCACGAGCCTACCCTGCCCTGTCGCGGCCATGCGGACGTCCCTCCCTATTTTTTACAGTGAAAGCCTAGTCCGTTTCCGGGCAGGAAGCGAGGGCGAGCTTGGCGCGTTCTGGACAAATCCAACGACAGGAGCCATGACACATCATTCGGCTTCCATGGTTCTGGCATGAAACAACCCACTCCAAGACAAAGACGCACGCAAGCTGAACGACGCAGCGAAACACAGGCCGCCATTCTGGCCGCCGCCATGCAGATCCTCGCGGAAGACGGCTACGCTCATTTCAGCGCCAGCCGGGTCGCCGCCGTTGCCGGCGTCTCACGCGGCGCACAGGAACATTATTTTCCCCGCAAGGCCGACCTCATGGCCGCCGCCGTCAAACACGCCATGGCCGAAGCTGTCGATCATGCGGAACGGTTGTCGCGCACGGTCAATCACACCAGCGACCCGATCGAGAAGTTCCTCTTGGATTCCGAACATTTCTTCTTCAGCCCGATCTTTCTGGCGCTGATGGAAATCATGATCGCCTGTCGTTCCGATCGCGAACTGGCCGCCGTCGTCAATCCGGTGGTGAAAAAAGCGCGCGTCACGCTCAACCGCATTTGGACGGAAACATTGAGCGCCGCCGGCTATCCAGCGGACAATGCCCGGCAATTCGTCGAGATCAGCCATTATGCCATGCGCGGCTTCTTCGTGGTCAGCACATGGCTGCCCTACACCGTTGATCGGAAAGCCATGATCGCGGCCTTGCGCGATCTGGCACCGACCGCGCTACAGCTTGGAACGCAACCGCGCCTAACCGCGAGGAAAGCGCCCACGCGCCGCACGCTTAAAGGTTGAGCTGAAGCAGGTTCCCATTTCAGCCCAACGGGCACATCAAAATCAAAAACAAGGAGTGCTCCTTGTAAGTTGATTTCCATCTGCGTTTATGCCTATCGTTGCATCATGTCGCCGGTGGTGAGGGCATGCTCCGGCCGATCTGAACTTCTGGGAGGAACGCAGATGGCGTTGCAGCAAAATACCAATCGCATTCAGACCACCCACATCGGCAGCCTCCCGCGCCCCCATGACCTGCTTGATCTCATGCGACAGAAGTTCGCCGGCAAGCCTTACGATGAGAAGGCGCTCGACGGGTTGATCGCAAAATCGGTGGCGGATTCCGTACGCAAACAGGTGGATTGCGGCATCGACATCGTCACCGACGGCGAATTCTCCAAGCCCGGCTTCTTCACCTATATCCGCGAGCGGCTGGAGGGCTTCGAGGCGCGCCCCAATCAGAAACTGCTGATCTTCCAAAAGGAAGTGGCGGCCTTTCCGGCTTACTATGAGCAATATTTCAAGGAAGCGATGATGGGCGGCACCATCGTGCCGATCGTTCCTGTCGTTTGCACCGGACCAGTGAAATATCGTGGCGAAGCCGCCGTGCAGCGAGATATCAAGAACATCAAGGCCGCCGCAAAGGCTGCTGGCATTCCCGATGAACACGTCTTTCTGCCGGCCACGGCGCCGTCCGGCGTCGGCATCAATGAATATTACAAGACCGAGGAAGAGTATTTCCACGCGCTCGCGGCCGAACTGAACAAGGAATATAAGATCATCATCGACTCCGGCATTCTGTTGCAGGTCGACGATCCGTTCCTGCCCGATATTTTCGTCGAACCCGATCTCGACGAAAAGCAGATGAAGCGACGCGCGGAAATCTACATCGAGGCGGCAAATGCTGCACTGAAGGACATTCCAGCCGAACGCGTCCGCTATCACACCTGCTATGGTGTGAACGAAGGCCCGCGCCTTTACGAAGCGGCTTTGTCGGAAATCATCGGCTATGTGCTGAAGGTCAAAGCTGGTTCCGTCAGCTTCGAGGCGGCCAACCCGCGCCACGAACATGAATATCACCTGTTCGAAACGGTCAAAGTGCCCGATGGCATGGTGCTATGCCCCGGTGTCGTCACCCATGCCAGCAATATCGTCGAACATCCGGAACTGATCGCCGAGCGCATCATTCGTTTCGCCAAACTGGTCGGACGCGAGAATGTAATGGCCGGCGCCGACTGCGGCTTCTCCTCGCAAGCGCTCTACAAAACCGAGGTCCACGACACGGTGATCTGGGAGAAGTTCAAGGCCATGCGCGAGGGAGCGGATATCGCGACGAAGAAACTCTGGTCTTGAGGCTTTCGGTTCCGACGAACTCGGAACCGCGCTTAAGGTTTTTCAACGCTACGTTTTCGGGAGGGGAAAATGGATAAGCGTATTTTGCTGCTCGCCGCGGCCGGCCTTTTGGCTGTCCCGGCTCAAGCCGCCGATAAAATCACCTTGGGCTTCATGTCGACGCTCTCGGGGCCCAATGCGATCATTGGCACCGAGATCCGCGACGGTATGCAGCTTGCCGTGGAACAGCTCGGCGGCAAGATCGGCGGTCTGCCCGCCCGTGTCATCGTCGAGGATGACCAGCAGAAGGCCGATGTGGCGCGGCAACTGGCGGAAAAATTCGTTCAGTCCGATAAAGTGGACGCGGCGATCGGCTTCAGCTTTTCCAATCTGATGCTGGCGGTCTATAAGCCGCTCGTCGATGCCAAGACCGTCACCATCAGCTCCAATCCCGGGCCGTCGCAACTCGCCGGCAAGGATTGCTCGCCCTATTTCTTCTCGACCTCTTGGCAGGGCGACAACTGGGCCGAGGGTATGGGCGCTTATCTGCAGAAAAAGGGCCTGCAGAACATCTATCTGATCGCGCCGAATTATGCGGCAGGCAAGGACGTCATCGCCGGCCTGAAGCGCTTCTACAAGGGCTCGGTCGCCGCTGAAGTCTATACGCCGCTGACGCAGCTCGATTTCTCCGCCGAGCTGTCGCAGATCAAATCGAGCAATGCCAGCGCCGTCTTCGCCTTCTATCCCGGTGGCCTGGGCGTGCAATTCGTCAAGCAATATTCGCAGGCCGGCCTGAAAGAGAAATTCCCACTCTACAGCGCCTATACGGTGGACGAATCCACCCTGCCGGCCATTGGCGATGACGCGCTTGGCCTGATCGTCGCTACTTCCTGGGCGCCCGATCTCGACAATGCGACGAACAAGAAATTCGTCAGCGGCTTCGAGAAGAAATATGGCCGCGTGCCGGCGCCCTATGCGGTGCACGCCTATGACACGATCATGCTGCTCGACACCGCCGTGAAGGCCGTCAATGGCAAGATCGAGGATAAGCCGGCTTTCCTTGCCGCCCTGCGCAAGGCACAATTCGAATCGCCGCGCGGCGCTTTCAAATTCAACACCAATCAGTTCCCGATTCAGACCTTCTATCAGGGCGAGGTGAAGAAAGGTGCTGACGGCAAGCCGCGCATCGTGATCCAGGACAAGGCGCTGGAGAATTATGGCGATGCTTATGCGCAAACCTGTTCGATGAAATAGGATCGCGATACCGGATCAGGACCCGTCATGAGCGCGACCCTGCTGCTCGAACAATGCCTCAACGGCATGCAGCTCGGCATTATGCTGTTCTTGATGTCGGCCGGGCTGACGCTCGTGTTCGGCATCATGAACCTGGTCAATCTGGCGCACGGCTCGTTCTATATGGCCGGTGCCTATCTCGGTGCCTCCGTCTATGCCTGGAGCCAATCCTTCCTGCTCGGCGTGATCGCCGGGCTGGGCGGCGCGCTGCTCATCGGACTGATCGCCGAATTCCTGATCTTTCGGCGCATCTATAAGGGCGATCATCTCGACCATGTGCTGGTGACCTTCGGCCTCACCCTGATCTTCAACGATCTTGCACGCCTGATCTGGGGGCCGGCCGCGCTCTTTGCCCGCGTGCCGCCGTTCCTCGCCGGCCAGGTCAATATCTTTGGCCTGATCTCCTATCCTGCTTATCGCCTGGCGATCATCGTCGTCGGCCTGGCGGTCGCCGCCCTGCTCTACGGGCTCCTGCGTCACACGCGGCTCGGCATGCTGATCCGCGCCAGCGCGTCCAACCGCACCATGGCCAGCGCGCTCGGCGTCAACGTGGTCGTTCTCTATGCCCTGGTCTTCGCGCTGGGCGCCGGGTTGGCCGGTCTTGCCGGCCTCATGGCTGGACCGATCTTCACGGTCATTCCCGGCATGGGTGACAATGTTCTGATCCTCGCCTTCGTCGTCATCGTCGTCGGCGGGCTGGGCTCGGTCGAGGGCGCCTTCTGCGCCGCTCTCGTCATCGGCCTCATCGATACGCTCGGCCGCTCGTTCATGAAGCCGCTGTTTGGCCTGTTTCTCGAACGTGCCGCCGCCGACAACAGCGCGCCCGCCATCGCCTCTATGCTCATCTACATTCTGATGGCCGTCATCCTGTTCTTCCGGCCGCAGGGCCTCTTTCCTCCCAAGAGCCGCTGAGGCCCATCCGCGACATGACCAAAGAACGCATTGCTCTGGCCCTGGTCGTCGTTCTGGCGTTGCTGCCTCTGCTCTTCGCCGCCATGGGCGAAAGCTATTATCTCACCGTGGCGACGCGCATGATGATCTTCGGCATCGCCGCCCTGAGCCTCGATCTCATTCTGGGCTTCGGCGGCCTGATCAGCCTGGGACACGCGGTTTATCTCGGCGTCGGCGGCTATGCGGTCGGTATTCTTGATTTCTACGGCATCAACAATGGCTTCGTGCAATTGGGCGTGGCGACACTGGCCTCGGCGGGCGCGGCGCTGTTCATCGGTGCGGTATCGCTGCGCACCAGCGGCGTCTTCTTCCTGATGATCACGCTGGCCTTCAGCCAGATGGTCTATTTCCTGGCCATCAGCATCAACAGTTTCGGCGGCGACGACGGACTGACCTTGAACGCTCACAGCGATCTCGGCCTCAATTTCGGCAATACGCAGGTCTTTTATTATTTCGTGCTCGCCTGCCTGGCCTTCTTCCTGTGGCTGAGTTTCCGCGTGGTGCGTTCGCGTTTCGGCATGTTGTTGCGCGGCATGAAATTCAACGAGAGCCGCATGATCGCCATCGGTTTTCCGACCTTCCGCTACAAGCTGACTGCCTTTGTCATTTCCGGCGCCATCTGCGGCTTTGCCGGCGCCCTGCTTGCCAATCAGACGCTCTTCGTCTCGCCCTCGATCATGCAATGGACGCGCTCCGGCGATCTGCTCGTCATGGTGATCGCCGGCGGCATGGGCACGATCGTCGGCCCCGTCATCGGCGCCATTCTGTTCCTGCTGCTCGAAAAAGTCCTGGCCTCGTTCACGACCTATTGGGGGGCGCTGCTCGGCATGGTTCTCATCGCTCTGGTGCTGATGGGCAAGACCGGGCTGCTCGGCAGCATGACGAAAGGCGGGCGCTCCCATGGCTGAGCCGATGAGCCACGTCCTGCTCGAAACCCGCCAAATCCGTAAACGCTATGGCGGCATCGTCGCCAGCGACGGCATCGATCTCGACGTGCAACGCGGTTCTCTGCATGCCATCATCGGCCCCAATGGCGCCGGCAAGACGACATTGATCGCCCAGCTCGCCGGGCAGTTGCGGCCCGACAGCGGCTCCATTCTGTTCGATGGTCAGCCCGTCGATCGCCTGCCCGCTTATCAACGGGCACGTGCTGGCTTCGCCCGCTCCTTCCAGATCACCAATGTCATTTTGGAGCTGACGGTACTCGACAATCTGGCTCTCGCCGTGCAGGCGCGCGAGCCGCATAGCTTTCGCTTTTGGACGGACGCCAGCCGCGATCCCAGCCTGCGCGAGCCGGCGCGCCATGTCCTCGACACCATCGGCCTCAGCGCGCGAGCCGATGTGCCCGCCGGCCAATTGTCCCATGGCGAAAAGCGAGCACTCGAAATCGGCATCGCTTTGGCGACAGAGCCAAAACTGCTCCTGCTTGACGAACCGCTTGCCGGCACCGGCCCGGAGGAAGCAGCGCGTGTGGTCAAACTGCTGGCATCCATCAAAGGCCAACTGACCATTTTGATGATCGAGCATGACATGGACGCGGTGTTCGCCCTGGCCGATGTCATTTCGGTCTTGGTTTCGGGCCGCATCATCGCCAGCGGTTTGCCGGCCGCGATCCGCGCCAATGCGGATGTGCGCCGCGCTTATCTCGGTGACGAGGGCGCGGCATGAGCAGCGCTCTCCTCTCTGTGAACGGCCTGGAAGCCGGCTATGGCGAAAGCCGCGTGCTGTTCGGCCTGTCGCTTGATATTCACGAGGGTGAAGTCGTCACCTTGCTCGGCCGCAACGGCATGGGCAAGACCACTACGATCCATTCGATCATAGGCATCGTCACGCCGACCGCCGGCGACATCCGCTTTGCTGGCGCGGCGGTGGAGCGATTGCCAGCCTATGCCATCGCCCGGCGCGGCATAGGGCTCGTGCCGGAAGGACGACAGATCTTTCCCAACCTGTCGGTGCGTGAAAACCTCGTCGCCACGGCAACGCGAACCACATCGAATGGCTGGGATGTGGAGCGAGTGCTGAAACTGTTTCCGCCGTTACGTGAGCGGATGTCGAGCTGGGGCAATCTCCTGTCCGGCGGCGAACAGCAAATGCTCGCCATCGGCCGCGCGCTCCTGACCAATCCACGCCTGCTGATCCTGGACGAGGCGACCGAGGGGCTGGCGCCGCTGGTGCGCGCCCATATCTGGAACGTCATCGCGGAGATCAAGGCAACGGGCATGTCGATTCTGATCGTCGACAAGAATGTCGAAGCCCTCGCGCGCATCGCCGACCGCCATTATGTGCTGGAACGAGGCCGCGTGGTGTGGAGCGGCACGTCAGCGGCGCTTGCCGCCGACGGCGAGATCAAGACCCGCTATCTCGGCGTGTAGGCCGCCTCACTGCCTTCTTGCCGATCGCTTCGCCACAGGCTTTTCGATCGCGTTGTTCATCAGCAATTGCGCGAAATGTTCGGCGGCCGGCGTCAATGGCATGGCGGCGCGGCGGATCAGAACCAGGCGCGGGGCCGACAGACGCTCGCGAATGGGGATCATCTGCAAGGTCTCGCCCATCAGCTCGAACCGCTCCCATTGCCTGGGCACCATCGCCAGAAGATCGGAAGAGGCGAGAGCAACCAAAAGGCTGAGCGCCGATTGGGTGCGCATCGCCAGTCGCGGCGTGCCCAAACCATGCTCGGCGAATAAGGCGCTGAGTTCGCCATCAGCCGGTTGCGTGATGGTATTGTTGGCCCATTCGGCATCGCTCAATTCCTTCAGCGAACGGGCACCCGCCAGAGGATGGTTCTTACGGCCGATGACGATGCGTTCATTGGGAGAAAGCACGATCTGTTGCAGGCCGGGCGCGAAGGTCGGATCGGCCTCGGGACCGATATAGAAATCCATCGTGCCTTCGAGCAACGCTTTCTCGACCGTCGGATAGAAGCCTTCGATGATGTTCAGATCGACGCCCGGATAGCGCTGTCGGAAAATCCTGAGCGCGTTCGGCAGAAGTTGCATATGCGCGGCGATCGACAGGCCAGCGACGATCTGGCCGGCACCGCCACCCCGCATCTGCTCGGCCTCCTCGCGAATGCGGCGCACGTCCTCGATCACGGTGCGGGCGCGGCGCACGAAGGCTTCGCCGAGCGGCGTCAGCACCATGCCGCGCGCTTGGCGCTCGAACAGCGGCCCGCCGATCTCATGCTCCAGCTCCTGAAGACTGCGGGTGAGAGCCGGCTGGGCGAATTGTAGGCTGCGCGCCGCCGCCCGCAGGCTGCCCCGTTCGGCGATCTCCAGCACATTTCGGAACTGATTGAGCTTCATCGTGGCCTTTGATGCTATTTTGCTATCAGAAGAACACTTTTGGCATCTTCCTGCAATCGGAGGGATGGCGATAATGCCGGCAAAGCTGCAATCCGCGACACTGGGAAGGAAACATGGACCGCCAGCCCCCCGCCAACACCGAAGTTCTGATTATTGGAGCGGGTCCCGTCGGCCTGGCGCTCGCCATCGAATTGGGGTCGCGCGGCATCTCCTGCCTGGTCGTCGAGCGCAACGATCGGGTCGGCTACAACCCGCGCGCCAAGACCACCAATGCACGCACGCGCGAACACCTGCGCCGCTGGGGCATTGCCGACAAATTACGCGCGGCCTCTCCGGTGCCGGCTGATTATCCCGCCAATGTCGTCTTCGCCACGCGTCTCAACGGCCCCGAAATCTGCCGCTTCGAGAACGCGCTGCAAGCCTCACCCGACAAGAACAATCTCTATTCGGAAGGCGCGCAATGGGTGCCGCAATATGTGCTGGAGCAGGTGCTGCGCGATCATGCGGTGTCGCTGCCAGGTGTAACCGTGCGTTTTGAAACCGAATTCGAAGCGGCGCGCGATTTCGACGATCACGTCGAAGTTACGCTGCGCGACCTGCCGCAGAAGCGTTCGGACACGATCTCCTGCCGTTATCTCATCGGCGCCGACGGCGCGCGCAGCGCGGTGCGCGAACATATCGGCGCCAAGATGCATGGCCCAGGTGGCGCCTTGCGCAACATCAATCTGGTGATGCGCGCGCCAGGCCTCGATCGCATGCATCCGCATGGGCGCGCCATCCATTACTGGCTGCTCAACGAGGAAATACCAAGCCTCATGGGTCCGCTCGATGGCAGCGACCTCTGGTATTACATCGTCACCAAATTCGACGGCGATGGCGTGCCTGATGCCGAAACCTGCAAGGACATGATCCGTCGTTCCACCGCGATCGACTTCGATCCCGAGATCGTCGGCATCGACCCCTGGGTGGCGCGCAGCCTCGTTGCCGACCGCTATGCAAGAGGCCGCGTCTTCCTTGCCGGTGACGCCTGCCATCTGCACCCGCCCTTCGGCGGTTTCGGCATGAACATGGGTATCGGCGATGCTGTCGATCTCGGCTGGAAGCTTGCCGCGACGATCCAGGGCTGGGGCGGCCCTGCCCTGCTCGATTCCTACGCGATCGAGCGCCGGCCCGTGCATGAGCGCGTCATCGAGGAAGCGACCATCAACTATTCAGCCACCGGCAATCAGCTCATCCAGCCGGGGTTGGAAGACCCCGGCGAAATCGGCGAAGCCGTCCGTCGTGAAGTGGCCGAAACGATCCTGGCCACCAAAGTGCGTGAATTCAAGACGCTCGGCGTCGTACTCGGCTCGCATTATGCGCATTCGCCCATCGTCGCCGAAGAGAAAGGCGAACCGCCCCCGCAATCCGTCGGGCTTTACACGCCCTCAGCTTATCCGGGTTGCCTGGCACCTCATCAATGGCTGAAGGACGGACGCTCGCTCTATGATCTCTTCGGCAAGGGCTATACGCTGCTGGTCTTGTCCGATGAAGCTGAAGGCGCCGAGCGCTTCCAAACGGCAGCGGACAAATTGAATGTTCCGCTCACCATCGTGCGGCCGGGAGATGCCCGACTACCGCGACGTTACGAAGCCCGGCTGGCGCTCATTCGGCCTGACCAGCACGTCGCGTGGCGCGGTGATCGCGCACCCAGCGACCCTGTCGCCCTCTTCGCCAGAATGACCGGCCATGCGATGGCGGAAGCGCATTAGCGACAATCATCTTTGAAGGAGGGAACCATGACCGTTATTCGTCCCGCGTTGCATCACGTGACGTTCAAAACCAGCCGCCTGCAAGAAATGATCGACTGGTACGGCACGGTCGTCGGCGCGAAGGTGCAGTTCCAGGATGCCAATGCCGCCTGGATGACCAATGACGCGGCCAACCACCGCGTCGCCTTTCTCTCGGTGCCGAAGCTCGAGGACGATCCCGAGAAAGTCACGCACAACGGCATGCATCACAGCGCCTTCGAATATGACAGCTTTGACGATCTGATCGCTTCTTACGAGCGCCTGCGCGACGCCGGCATCCGCCCGGCCTTCTGCCTCGACCACGGCCTGACGATCTCGATCTATTATCGCGATCCGGAAGGCAATTTCGTCGAATTACAGAGCGATAATTTCGGCGATTGGGAGAAGTCTGCCGAATGGATGCGGACATCGCCGGATTTTAAGGCCAATCCAATCGGCACGTTCTTCGATCCCGACAAAGTGGCCGCCGCTTTCGCTTCCGGCCGGCCGTTCAAGGAATTGCAGAAGGCCATTCGCGGCGGCGACTATCTGCCGGCGGAAATCCCGAGCATCGGACTGCCCGTCTGATCGCTCTCCTCACGCCTTAGTGAGATAGCGGAAGTCCGGTTCGCGGCACGGCCAGAATTGGTAGCCGCCGATCGACTTCTGCATCGCCACATCGTGCAAGGGCTGCGCAATCGGAATGACCGGGGCGTCCTTGGCCGCGAGCGCAACGAAGGCTTCGATGTTACTTTTGTAGGCGCCCGCATCCTGCGTAAAGCGTGCGGCATCGATCAGCTTGTCCATCTCCGCGCTTTGATAGCTGGAGATGTTGAAGATCGAATTGTTGCCGTGGAAGTTCCAGAAGAAGTAGTAATCGGGAAAATCGAGCCAGCCGCCGAAGCGGTTGATCGCCATCGGGTGAATCTTCTTATTAAGTTCGCCGCGGAAATTGGCGCCAGGGATCTTGCTCAGCTCCACATCGATGCCGATCGGCGCCAAGGCCTCCTTGATGAGCACGGCCATCGGTTCGGCGATGGTGGCCGAGCCCGTGTCGAAGATCAAAGAAGTCTTTACCCCACCGGGCGCCGCTTCCGACACCAGCGCCTTCGCTTTCTCGACATTGGTATTGTATGGATAAGGCTGCGGCCACAACGTCGAAGGTTTTTCGGGGCCGCCCCACATGGCCACGCCACGCCCGAACATCGAGGCTTGCAGGATTTTGTCGTAAGGCATGGCCCAGGCGACGGCCTGGCGCAGGCGCCTGTCGACGAAAGGCCCGGTGGCCGCGTTCAACGCGAGATACCAGAGCGCGTTCGGCACAGGCACACCGACCACTTTGACCTTGCCCGCATCGGCCAGATCCTTGAAATCCTTCGGCGGCAGGCCATAGGAAATGTCGGCGTCACCGCGTTCGATCAACGCGCGCCGTGTCGAAGGGGAAGGAATATCGCGCGCGATGATGCGGCGCAGCGCTGGCAGCTTGCCGCCCTTCCAGGCCTCGTTGCGCACGTAGATCGTCTCGGTGCCGGGCTTCCAGCTCTCCACCTTGAAGGCGCCCGAGCCCGCGACATTGTTCTTCAGCCATTCCTTCGCCCACGGATCGTCACCGCCATTCTTGATCGCCAATTCGCTATCAATGACGAAGGGAATGGTGACCGCGAGATTGGGTAAGGTGAGTTTGTCGCGGCGCACGAAATCGACGCGGAAGGTTTTGTCGTCAACGGCGACGAATTGCTCCGGACTTTCGAGTGAGCCCGCCGCCATCTGGGTCTTGGCGAAGCCACCGATCGCCACCGCGCGATCGAGCGACCATTTCACGTCCTTGGCAGTGACCGGACGGCCGGAATGAAAAGTCGCATCCTTCAGTTTGAAAGTGACGCTCATGCCGTCCGACGCCTCCTGCCAGCTCTCCGCCAGTTCGGGCTCGAAGTCGGTCATGTTGAACGTGCCGCCCCCGCCATCGGGCAGAGGCACGGGTTTGAAGCGGATCAGACGATCATAGCAATTCAAGGCCACACCATTGACCGGCTGCGACGAGCCGATGCCCTGCATGTCCATGCTGTTGGGGCCATATTCCTGGACAAGCAACAGCGTTTCGCTGCGGCTCGGCGCCTGGGCCGCGGCCTTTGCGACGAAAGGCGCCGAGACAACCGCGCCGACCACCGTGCGACGACTGATCATGAAATCCCCTCTCCGTGCGGCGCCCAACGCGCGCAAAAGAACGAAGCAGGAGTCGTGCCAGACTGGGCTTGTCTGTCTTGGCTGGCGCTGCCATAGCTTCGGCATGACCGGGACATCTCCATGCTGATCGCCATTGCCGGATGTGGCATCGCAGGACTTGCCAGCGCGCTGCTCTTGGCGCGCGAGGGCCATCGCATTGTCATGTTCGAGCGGTTCGAGACGCCGCGACCGCTGGGCTCGGGATTGATCATCCAGCCGACGGGATTGGCCGTGCTGCGGCAGATGGGGCTCGATCGCGCCACCATCGCCGCAGGCAGCCGCATCGACCGGCTGTTCGGCAAGGCGATCCCCTCGGGCAAGACCGTGCTCGATGTCCGCTATGCGGCGCTCAAGGGCGATGAACACGGCATCAGCATTCATCGCGCCACGCTGTTCGCCCTTCTCTACGATGCGGCACGTGCCGCCGGCATCACCATCGAAACCGGACGCACGGTGATCGATGCGCCGGTGCAGGATGGTGGACGGCGGCTCGCCTTCGGCGATGGCCGCAGCGACGGGCCGTTCGACCTCATCATCGATACGCTCGGCACCTACAGCCCCCTGGCGCCACCGACAGGACGCGAACTTGCCTATGGCGCGCTCTGGGCGAGCCTGCCCTGGCCTGACGGCTTTGACGGCCACGCGCTGGAACAGCGCTATGTGCGGTCCAACAAGATGGCCGGCGTTCTGCCGATCGGCACGCCGCCTGGCACCAACACACCACAGGCCGCCTTCTTCTGGTCGCTGCGCGCCGACCGTCTGCAAGCGTGGCACGATGGCGGGTTGGAACGCTGGAAGGACGATGTGCGCGACCTTTGGCCCGAGACATCAGGCCTGCTTGAGGCGATCACCGCCCCCGATCAACTCACCTTCGCCCGCTATGCCCATCGCACCTTGATGCAACCCGTGGCCGACCGCCTGATCCACATCGGCGACTCCTGGCACTCGACCAGCCCGCAGCTCGGCCAGGGCGCCAATATGGCCTTGCTCGATGCCTATGCGCTGGCGACGGCGCTACGACGGCATAAGAACGTGAATGAGGCGACGGCGGCAGCGATCGCGCTGCGCCATCGGCATGTGCAGATCTATCAGGCGATGAGCTTGCTGTTCACGCCGGTCTATCAATCGGACAGCGCGATCCTGCCGTTCCTGCGCGACTGGGTTGCAGGGCCCCTGTCACGGCTGTGGCCGGCGCCAGCGCTGCTGGCGACCATCGTCACAGGCCTCATTGGCGCACCGCTGCGCGCGCTTGATCTTCAAGCGTCGCGATCGACGGCCTCGCCGTCTTCTTCGTCATCATCGTCGCGGCCCGCTGGAATGGCATAGGAGCCACGCAGCCAGCGGCCAAGATCGACGTCGGCGCAGCGACGGGTGCAGAAAGGTCGATATTCCGGCGTGGCCGGACGGCCGCAAATGGCGCAGGGACCGAGGTCGGTCGTGGCGGCATCATCGGCCATGAATTTGGCAACGAGATCGTCAGATCCCGGTTTCTTGCCCGATTTATTGTCGGACATGGGCAGCTCCGAAAATCAGATGCGGTTCAGCCAGAACATATGGGCAGGATAGCCCTCGCCCGCCAGCAGGGCCATGGTTTCGGCGAGCGGCAGGCCGACGACCGCCGAATAGGAGCCGACGATCTTGACCGGGAACACCCCCGCTAGGCCCTGAATGGCATAGCCGCCGGCCTTGCCGCGCCATTCGCCGGAGGCGAGATAGGCCTCCATCTCCTGGGCCGACAGCCGCTTGAAGCGAACGCGGGTTTCCACCAGCCGCCGCCGTTCCGCACCCTTCGGCGTGATCAGGCTAATGCTGGTCCAGACCCGGTGGGTGCGCCCTGACAGCAGCCGCAGGCAGGCGCCCGCTTCCTCGGCCAGTTCGCATTTCGGCAGAATGCGCCGCCCCACGGCCACCACCGTATCGGCGGCCAGCACGAAGCAATCGGCATAGCCATCGCGGGCGCCGGCGATCTTCGATGCGGCCTGCGCCTTTTCGCTGGCGAGCCGGGTCGCCAGAGTGCGGGGCAATTCGCTGCGTTTCGGGGTCTCGTCGAGATCGGCGGGAATGAGCGCGTCAGGCTCGATGCCGATCTGCTGCAGCAGCGCCAAGCGGCGTGGCGAGCTGGAGGCGAGCACCAGTTTCGGCCGCCAACCGGCCGTTTCGTGCCCGGTCATCCGCGGGCCTCCCTGCGGGCGGCGCCCCCCATCGGGCTTATTTGAACCGGTAGGTGATACGGCCCTTGGTCAGATCATAGGGCGTCATTTCAACCAGCACCTTGTCACCCGTCAGCACGCGGATGCGATTCTTGCGCATCTTGCCTGCCGTATGGGCGATGATTTCGTGGTCGTTCTCAAGCTTCACGCGAAACGTCGCGTTCGGCAGGAGTTCGGTCACGAACCCCGGAAATTCAAGTAGTTCTTCTTTCGCCATAAACCTCGTCCAATCTCGGCCAGACGGCCGACCGCAACCGACGGCTGCGGAAAATTGCGCGGAAATTACTGCAACGCTGCCGTTTTGTGAACAGCGGCGGCATGGTCATGCATGAAATTGTGACAAAATCCCGTTTTCGCAAGGATCAGGGGGAGTTCTCCACCGCCGCGGCCTCGATATCGGCACGCTGCAAGGCCCGATATCGCCGGTAAGCGAAGGGGATATGGGCCAGATAGAGGACGCTCAGCCCCGCCAAAACCTCCATCGGGAAGCTGTAGAGGAATAGAATGGCGACCACGACGCCAAACAGCACCACGATGAAATATTCGCGCGGCACCCGGCCCATTTCCTTGCCGGACAGGTGCGGAATGCGGCTGACCATCAGGAAAGCGATCAGCAGAGTGTAAATGATGAGGATCACCACCATCGCCTTGCCGCTGGCCAGGCCGAACAGGGAATGGGTGAGATAGACCGGCAGCAGCACGACGATGGCACCGGCGGGCGAAGGCATACCGATGAAGAAACGGGCGGCCCATTTCGGCTTGTTGGGATCATCGATCGCCACGTTGAAGCGGGCCAGGCGCAGGGCGCAGGCCACCGCATAGACCATGGCCGCGAACCAGCCGGCGGATTTGATGTCGTTGAGCGCCCACATATAGAGAATCATCGCCGGGGCGACGCCGAAATCGATGAAGTCAGCCAGAGAATCGAGCTCGGCGCCGAAGCGCGAAGTGGAATTCAGCGCCCGCGCCAGGCGGCCGTCGAGGCCGTCAAGCACCGCCGCGCCGGCAATGGCATAGACGGCGAGATCGAAGCGCGCCTCGATGGCGAAGCGAATCGCCGTCAGGCCGAGACAGAGGCCAAGCAAGGTCACCAGATTGGGCAGCACATAGCGCAGCGGAATGCGCGAGAAGCGCCGCCGCTGTCCTGTCTGCGTTTGCTCCGGTGTGGCCAATGGATCGTCCATCACGGCAACCTCAAGCGGAACGGAAGACGCGGCGGGGCGTGCGCGCCGCGAGATCCGCGATGACGGTTTCGCCGGCCACCGTCTTGGAACCGATATCGACCGTTGGGGTCGCGGTGTCGGGCATATAGACGTCGACACGCGAGCCGAAGCGGATGAGGCCGATGCGCTCGCCCGGCTGCACGCTGTCGCCCTCCTTGCTGAAGCTGACGATGCGCCGCGCGATCAGGCCGGCAATCTGCACCACGCCGAAAATCCCGGCCGGCGTTTCGATGACGAAGCCGTTGCGCTCGTTGTCCTCGCTCGCCTTGTCGAGATCGGCATTGACGAACAAGCCGGGCTTATAGGCGATGCGTTGGATGCGGCCGGACACCGGCGAACGGTTCACGTGGCAATCGAACACCGACATGAAGACCGAGACGCGCTTCATCGGCCGTTCGCCGAGACCCAATTCCGGCGGCGGCACGAAGGAGCCGACCGAACAGACGACGCCATCGGCGGGCGAAATCACCAGCGTCTCATCGATCGGCGTGACACGCACCGGATCGCGAAAGAAATAGATGCACCAGAGCGTCAGCACCAAGCCGATCCAGCCCAGCGGCGACCAGAGCCAATAGAGAATCAGGGACGCGATCGCGAAGCCGGCGATGAACAGATAGCCCTCCGGGTGAATGGGGGTGACCTGCCGGCGTACACTGTCCAAAATGCTCATGAATCTGCCTTTGTCCTATCTTGCCCCCGCGCGGGCGAGTGGAGCCGGTCTTTTGCCACCGAAACGGGTTAAAGTCACGGCCGAGGAGGGATTCAGGGGTAAATCCCCGGTTTTGACCTGAATCAAGACCCGGAGCATCGCGCCGCTGGACGCGATCGGGCGCACAAACCTACAGTCGGCACAGGGTCGCACTCGTTAACAGGCGGCACGCAAGACGGCCTGCAACAGGGCGGCCGGCGCCGAGCCGGTTGGGAGGAAGCGATCCATGACCGCGCTCGAGCGAACCTATGACGGCATCATCATCGGCGCCGGCCACCACGGACTGGTGCTCGGCAGCTATCTGGCGAAAGCCGGACTCGACATTCTCCTCGTCGATCGACGGCTCGATTATGGCGGCGGCCTGTGCACCAAGGAAGCGACCCTGCCCGGCTTCTATCACAACCTGCATTCGATCAATCATTTCCACATCAGCGAGACGCCCTGGTTCAAGGATCTTGGCCTCGCCGAGCGCGTCACCTACATCACGCCGCGCTATGAATTCGGCCAGCCGCATCTCGATGGATCGGCCTTGGTATTCGGCCGCGATCTCGAAGAAACCCTCGCCAATGTCGCCCGCTTTTCTGAGAAGGATGCGCGCACCTTTCGCGAGTGGAACCGCAAGGCCGAACAGATCACCCGCGATATCTTTCTGCCCGAGCGCTACAGCGAACCGCTGCCGCAGGCCGAGCGCGAGCGGCTGCTGGCCCGCACCGCTGGAGGACGCGACTTCCTGGTGATGACGCAGCGCCAGCCGCTCGATGTGGTCAACGAATTGTTCGAAAACGACCACGTCAAACTGCTTTTCCTGTTCAAGGTCTCGCTGTTCGGCACCTGGCTCGTCGACACGATGTCGAAGACGAGCCCGATGGGCTCGATCATCCGGGCTTTCGATCTGCAAAGCGGCTATCAATTGTGTCAGGGCGGTTCTTTCAATCTGGCACGCGGTCTGATGGAAACCTTCATCGCCGCCGGCGGACGTTTCCAGCCGCAAGTTGCCATCGACAGGATCGTCCTGGAAGGCGGACGCGCCACCGGCATCGCGCTGACCGATGGGCGCACCGTGCGGGCGCGCCAGTTCGTTTCTTCGACGCTTGACGTGCATCAGACCTTCGAGAAACTCATCGGGCGTACGCAACTGCCGCAGGCTTTCACGCGAAAACTCGATGACTTCCAATATACTGGCTGGACGCTCTTCGGCGTCCATCTGGCACTAGAGGAGTCGCCAAATTTCACCGCCGCGCAGTTCGACCCCAACGTCAATCGGGCGCTTAAATGGAGCCTGGGCGCGGAAACGATGGAGGATTTGTTTTCCGCCTTCGCCGACGTGCGCGCCAACAAGGCTCCCAAGGTCATCCAGTTCGGCTCCGGGCCGATGAGCCTGCTCGATCCGACCCAAGCGCCGTCGGGCAAACACACCACCTATGCCTGGCACGTGATGCCGCTTGATCCCGACATCGGCACGCAGAGCTGGGACGATTTCAAGGAAGAGTTCTCCGAGAAGATCATCGAGACCTTCGCTCGCTATGCGCCCAATGTCAGCGGCAAAAAGATTCTCGGCAAATATGTCTACACCGCCAAGGAATATGCGCAGGAGATGATCAACATGCGCGGTGGCGATATCTTCATGGGCGCCTTCAACGCCGAACAGGTGATGTTCAATCATTTCGGCTATCGCACACCTATTCCCAATCTCTATATGAGTGGATCGGCGGCGCATCCAGGCGGTGCCATCTCGGGCGGTGCCGGCTATATCAGCGCCGGCCTCATCGCCCGGGATATCGGCGCGAAACTGTGGTGGAAGCCCTGGGACGCGCATGAGGCTCTAGGCGCCATGCAGGAGGCGTAGGCTTCAAATCCACTGGACGTACCAGCGCCGCGTTCTATAGTCGCCTTCAACAAAGCGGCCGTCAGATGTCGCAGGGCTGGAGGGATGCACTACTCGCGATCGTTCGCGCATGCTCCTTCATGCCATGCAATAGCTTTCAGGAAGGAAACATATGCGTCGGTTCGTTCTCTCCGCTCTCTTCGCCACGACACTCGCCTGGAATGCCCAGGCGGCGGACAAGATCGTCGTCGGCACCGTGCCCAACACCAGCGATGGGCCGATCATCTGCGCCATCGAGAAGGGCTATTTCAAGGAGCAGAACATCGAGGTGGAATTGACCTCGTTCCGCACCGCTTCGGACATGACGCCGATGGTGGTGCGCGGCGATATTCCGATCATGGGCGGCGGCGTCAGCGTGTCCTATTTCAACGCGCTCGCCCAGGGCATGCCGCTACGCTATTTCCTCAGCCGGGCGCAGATCCGCTCGCATCACAAGATCATCCTGCGCAAAGGCCTGGACGCGAAGGTCAAGACCGTCGCCGATCTGAAAGGCCTGCGCATCGCCACCACGGCGGCCGGTGGCTTCTCGGAATATGAACTGGGCAAGGCCTTGGAGACGGTGGGGCTGACGCTCGACGATGTCGACACCAAGCCGCTCGCCATGCCGCAGACGCTGACCGCCATGGCCAATGGCGCCATCGACGCCGCCGTGCTGATCCCGCCCTTCGACGGCGGCGCCATGCGCGATGGCGCCACCATGCTGGTGCGCCTCGATCATATCGTCAAACCGGAGATGGAGGTCGCGGGCCTCATCTACAACACCGATTGGGCGGCCAAGAACCGCGACCTGCTCGACCGTTTCACCGCCGCCTATATCAAGGGCGCGCGCTATTTCCAGCAGGCAGTCGAGAACGGTCCCAACCGTGACGAAATCATCGACTATTTTCTGAAATATGCGCCGATCAAGAACCGCGCCATTTTCGCCGACACGTCCTGGTCGGACGTCAATCCGAACGGCAAGGTGGTCGTCGCCTCCCTGCTCGACCAGCAGGATTTCTACATCCGCCGCGGCTATCTGAAGACGAAAATCCCGGTCGAGAAACTGGTCGACGAAGAGACCGCCGTGCGGGCTTTGAAACTGCTGCAGGCCAAGGGAGAATGAGCGCGCTTATTTAGCGCTCTCATTCGCCGCGCTGCGCCGCACCGCTTTCTCGTCATCGCTCAATTCGTCGCTGTTCACGACGGCGGCGGTCTCCTGAATGAGTTCGGTGAGATCGCCGCTGATCGCCACGTGATTGGATTTGCCTTCGGCGGCTTCGGCGCGACGCAGGGTCTCCTGCGCCTCATCGACCTCACGCTGACGATTCCACATGGCACTATAGACGCCGCCCAAGGCCAGCAGATCCTCATGCCGGCCACGCTCGACGATCTCGCCGCTATCCAGCACGAGAATTTCGTCGGCGTTCACGATGGTCGACAGGCGGTGGGCGATCACCAAAGTGGTGCGATCCTTGACCACCCGTTCCAGTGCCTCTTGGATTTCCCGCTCGGTGAAGGAATCGAGCGCCGAAGTGGCCTCGTCCAGCATCAAAATCGGCGGCGCCTTGAGGATGGTGCGGGCAATGGCGACGCGCTGCTTCTCGCCGCCTGAAAGCTTCAAGCCGCGCTCGCCGACCTGAGCCTTGTAGCCGCCGGGAACGGTGCGAATGAACTCGTCGATCTGCGCCAGCTTGGCCGCCGCCTCGACCTCGTCCTGGGTCGCATCCCAGCGGCCATAGCGGATGTTGTAGGCGATGGTTTCGTTGAACAGCACCGTATCCTGCGGCACCATACCGATCTTCTCGCGCAGGGACTCCTGGGTGACATCGGCAATGTTCTGGCCGTCGATCAGGATGCGGCCGCTCTGCGGCTCATAGAAACGAAACAGCAGCCGTGACAGCGTCGACTTGCCGGCACCCGACGGCCCGACGACCGCAACGGTCTTGCCGGCCGGCACCTCGAACGAAATGCCCTTGAGAATCGGTCGCGCCGGATCATAGGCAAATTGGACTTTGTCGAACGTCACCGTGCCCTGAGCGATCTTCAGCGGCTGCGCATCAGGCCTGTCCTTGACCTCCGGCTTCTGCCCCAGCACGTCGAACATCTGCTCGATGTCGATGGTCGCCTGTTTGATCTCGCGATAGACCATGCCCATGAAATTGAGCGGCTGATAAAGCTGGATCATCAGCCCGTTCAGAAGAACGAAATCGCCGATCGTATTGGTGCCGTTGCGGATGCCGATGACGCATAGGATCATCACGATCGACAGCGCGGCGGCGAAGATGATGCCCTGGCCCGAGTTCAGCACGGCAAGCGAAACATAGCTCGAAATGCTGTTCTTCTCGTAACGCGCCATCGACTTGTCGTAGCGCGCGGCCTCGCGCTTCTCGGCGCTGAAATATTTCACGGTCTCGTAGTTCAGCAGCGAGTCGATCGCCTTCACATTGGCGTCGGTATCGCTTTCGTTCATGTCGCGGCGGATCGAAATGCGCCAGTCGGTGGCAACCTGCGTGAACCAGAGATAGACGACGATCATGATGCTGATCGTCAGCATGTAGCGCCAGTCGAAGGCGAAGTAGAACACGCCCAGGATAAGCGCGAATTCGACGACCGTCGGCACGCCCGTCAGCATGCTCATGCGCACGATCTGCTGGATCGCCTCGCGGCCGCGCTCGAGAATGCGCGTCAGGCCGCCGGTCTTGCGTTCAAGATGGAAGCGCAGCGACAGGTCGTGCAGATGGATGAAGACCTCATTGGCCAGACGGCGCACCGCATGCATGGCGACGGCGGCAAACAGCGCATCGCGCGCCTGGGTGAAGAGCTGCATGAAAATGCGCAGCAGACCGTAGATGATGCAGATGACGATCGGCCCGGCCAGAATGGCCGGCAGAGGTACGGTGGCGCTGCCCGGATGAGCCAAAGCATCCGTCGCCCATTTGAACGAATAGGGCACCAGAATCGTGACCACTTTCGCCGCGAGCAGCAGAACCATCGCGCCGAGGACGCGCATTTTCAGGTCGAGCCGGTCCGTCGGCCAGACATAGGGCCAAAGATGCCGGACGGTTTCAGCAAGCGTTGCCTCGCGGCGCGCATTGGTGCGCGGCGGCGGATTGGCTGGAGGGGTCATCGGTTCAGTCTGTACAGCCGGCGGCCAAGGGCGGCGAGCAAGGTCACGGTTTGATTGTTATGATTCTCATATAGGCGTTTCCCCGCCAAAAGGCACGGGTTCCAACGTCCATTTCAAAAATTGGCTTTCAATCAGGGCGTTGGATTGGGCACGACGAGAACCTGGCCTGGGTAAATCAGGTCCGGATCGCGGATTTGGTCGGTATTGGCGTCGTAAATCTGGGTGTAGCGCACGCCATGGCCGAGCATGCTCCGGCTGATCCGCCACAGGCTGTCGCCGCGCTCGACCCGGGCGGTGCGCAGTTCCGGCACGACGGTGGATTGGGGCGCGGCATCGGTGCGCTTCTCCGGCCCGGCGGCCGTCGTTGCCGGCGTGACCGCCTCGGCTTGCCGTTGCGCGGCGGATTCGGAGGCCGTAGATGCCCCTTCCCGCTTGCCCGACGTAGCGGCCATCGTGCCGGCAGCGGGATAGTCGAACGGCACTTCGGCGCGCGCCACGACACCGCCATCCTGGCCCAGAACATCGGCGCGAACCGCATATTTGCCCGACGACATGCCCTTTTCAACGCGCACCGACCAACGGCCATCGGGCCCGGCCTGGGCGGAGGCGATGAGAGCGCCATTCAGATAAAGCCGGATCTGAGCGCCGGCCGTCGCCAGACCGGAAAGGAAGAAGCCACCGCCTTCCTGCGCCTCGACCGCGCGAATCGCGACGGGAGGGCTGGCTGGCGGGGTACTTGCCGGCGCGGCTGCGGGCTTAACGTCGGCAGGCTTTGCATCAGCAGGTTTGGCATCGGCGGACTTGGTGGCATCCGAGAGAATGCGCGTCGGCTTGTCCGGCTCCGCCAAGGCGACCACCACGTCGCGCCCGCCTGGTTTCGGCACGGCAATGGCCACGGTCTGATCTGATGTCACCGCATCGGCCTGGAGCGACAGGAGATGATCGCCCGGCGGCAGCGCCGGTGGCAGAATCACGAACTGGCCTTCGCTGTTGGCCGTAACCTCGCCAACCGGTTTGCCCGCGGAGAAGAGAGTGATCTTGGCGTTGGGCGCCGCGCGACCGGCAACCACCGTTTCACCCGACGGCTCGACGCGCACCACGTCGAATTGCGGTTTCTGGCTGCTCGTCGCCGGCTTGCTGATTTCCGCTTCAGGTTTGGCGGAATCGGGTTTGACAGGATCAAGCTTAGCCTGGGGCTGCGCCGCAGCCGGCGCTTGGCTTTGCGTGGTCGGCGCGGGCATGGACCAGTTGCGCCACAGGTTCCAGCCGATGAAGACAGCCGCGATCAACGCCACCAGCACGGCAACCACGTAGACAACCCTATTCGACACACCCAACATTCCGCGTTCCATTTGCCTCGCGCCACCTGGCCGACATCGCCTGATTATTCAGGTGATTTAACCATTATGGCATTGAAAGGCCAATGATGGCGATTCGCGCGGCCAAGCTTGCTGGAACCGTGCCTTGACCCTGCCACAAGCGCACGTCAAAGCTGTGCCATGACTGAAATTCGCAATGTTTGTGTTTACTGTGGTTCCTCTCCTGGAACCGATCCGATTTTCGCAGATGCAGCCCGCAAGCTCGCCACCGAACTGGTGAATGCTGGCATGGGTCTCGTGTATGGCGGCGGCAGCCATGGGCTGATGGGCATTCTCGCCCGTTCGGTCTTCGAAGCCGGCGGCCATGTCACGGGCATCATTCCCGACTTCCTCGATGTCCGCGAACGGCGCTTCAAGGAAGCGCAGGAACTCGTCGTCGTCGCCGACATGCATACACGCAAGCGCATGATGTTCGAGAAGGCCGATGCCTTCGTCGCTCTGCCCGGCGGCATCGGCACGCTCGAGGAACTCGTCGAGCAGCTCACCTGGGTGCAGCTCGATCGTCATAACAAGCCTGTCGTGCTCGCCGATATCGGCGGCTTCTGGCGGCCGTTGCTCGATCTGTTCGCGCACATGCGCTACAAGGGCTTCATCCGCAGCGACCTTGAAGTGCGCTATCAGGTCGCCGAGAAAATCGAGGACGTGGTGCCGATCCTTCGTGCGGCGAAGGAACAAGGCAAGCGTGCCGGCATGGAATCCGCCGATTTGACGTCACGCCTCTAGTTGGCGATGGTGCGTTCAAATTCAGAGCCGATGTAGGAGAGGAGCAGCCATCATGACGTTGACCCGTCACACCCTCACGCGTTCCATGGTCGTGGCTGCGGCCGCGGTGACTTTGTCGCTGACAGCGACGTCGGGCTTCGCGCAATCGAAGCGTGGTCCATCGAGCCCAGGCCGCATCACCGTCGAGAACAAGCGCGACGCCGCGCTGGTGGAACTGAAACTCGTCGGCAAGGAAGGCGCTGCCGCAACCGAACGGGTGGTGGCGAAGAACCTGGCGCCGGGCAAACGCGTCACCTTCACCCTGCCGCCGCGCTCGGGCTGCACGTTCGATCTCGCTGGTACGTTCGAGGACGACAGCGTGATGGAAGCGGAAGACCGCAACCTGTGCCGAGACAAGGTGCTGCGCCTCGTCGAGTGAGGCATGGCCTGAATTCGAGGGCGTGAAATGCGAGGAAAGCGCCCTTGCATGGGGTTGTTCCTCAGAATCGCGTGACACCCCCTCCCCTCGGTCCCCGAGCCCTTCTCCTTGCCGCGCTCATCGCGGCAAAATCAGGCTGAAAGATACAAAGGGAGGGCGGCGGAATTATGCTCACCCCAAACGAGAGTGATCAGCCGCAACAGGGCTGCTTGCTATTGGAAGGAGAGCAGCTGGCGGACGCTTGCTTCTTTTCTTCCAACCAGCGATCACGTGGCTTGCAACTCGCAGCACGCGGCGCCAGAGCCACCGACAGCACGCCATCAGAGAAGACCGGTGCAGCAGCACAGTGAAGCTGCATCGGCGCAACGCCGTCGCTGACCTCGAAGGTGAGCCGCACGTTGGCGCCCAGCGCAAAATGCCTGGACACCTTACGAATGATGGCGGCGAACTTCCCCGCCGTCATATGGGTGCGGTCGCCGTCGATCACATCCCAAAGCTGGACGAAGATTTCCGACCACGCCTCGGGATTTCCGCCGCAATCCAGCCCAGCGAACTGACCCGTTTTCACTTCGGTGACATGATAGCCGCGCTGAATGGCGCGACCATCGTAGGAAAAGACAAGGGGTGTGTCCGGGCTCGCGTCACAGGCTGCGAGCAGATCGCCAAGCGTGATGTCATCGATGGCGGCGGGGGACGGTAAGGCAACGTCCATCTTGTCAATCTCGATCATCTTTGCTATCCTTATTTCAATAATCATATGAATATAGGATTATTGAATTATGGAAGAACGTCAAGCCCTCGCGGCCTTCGCGGCTCTTTCTCAGGAAACCCGCCTTCGCATTGTGAGGTTACTGGTTACCGCTGGCCCGGAAGGCATGGCGGCCGGAGCCATTGCTGAAGCCGCAGGCGTCTCAGCGTCGAACGTATCGTTTCACCTGAAAGAACTAACCCAAGCCGGACTGGCGACCGCAAAGCGGGAAGCGCGCTCGATCTTATACACGGCTGACTATTCCGCGCTGTCGGGACTGATCGCCTTCCTCATGCGCGACTGCTGCGCCGGACATCCTGAAATCTGCATACCCGCAGCCACCCAATCGTGCTGCGGCCTCGAAGTGAAGGAGCTTCCCCGTGCTTGATCGCGTCTACAATGTGCTGTTTCTCTGTACCGGCAATTCTGCTCGTTCGATCCTCGCGGAATCGATCCTGCGCAAGGATGGCGCGGGTCGCTTCAATGCCTTTTCAGCCGGAAGCCAGCCGAAAGGCGAGGTCAATCCGATTGCACTGACCACTCTCCGAAATTGGGATTATCCGGCGGACGGTTTTTACTCGAAAAGCTGGGATGTTTTCGCCGAGCCCAATGCACCAGTCATGGATTTCGTATTCACCGTCTGCGACAGCGCGGCCGGAGAAACCTGTCCGTTCTGGCCGGGCCAGCCGATGACGGCCCATTGGGGCATCGAAGATCCTGCGGCCGTCGAAGGCACCGATATCGAGAAGCAGCGCGCGTTCAACGACGCGTTCCGCTTCATGAAAAACCGGATTTCCGCCTTCATGGTTCTGCCGATCAAGAGCCTAGACGCTATGGCGCTCGGGACGAAGTTGCGTGAGATCGGTCAGTTAGAGGGGTCGACGAATAAGCGCGGGGACGTGGCATGAGCGAAGCGGTCGCAACGACCTCATCCGCCAAAGCGTCACCTATGGGCCTGTTCGAACGTTATCTGACGTTGTGGGTGGCACTCTGTATTGTCGTCGGCATTGTTCTCGGCCGAATGATGCCGAGCGTTTTCCACGTGATCGGCGCGACGGAAATTGCGCAAGTCAATCTGCCAGTGGCGGTTCTGGTCTGGCTCATGGTCATTCCCATGTTGCTGAAAATCGACCTCGCCGCACTTGGCCAAGTCGGAACCCATTGGCGGGGTATTGCCACGACCGTCGGCATCAACTGGCTGGTCAAACCCTTTTCGATGGCACTCCTCGCATGGATATTCATCGCGAATGTTTTCCGGCCTTATCTCCCAGCCGATCAGCTCGAAAGCTATACGGCAGGATTGATCCTGCTTGCCGCCGCTCCCTGCACAGCCATGGTCTTCGTGTGGTCGAATCTCGTGGACGGGGAACCGCATTTCACGCTCGGACAAGTCGCACTTAACGACACCATCATGGTGGTCGCTTTCGCACCGATCGTTGGTCTCCTGCTCGGCCTCTCCTCAATCGTCGTGCCGTGGGGAACGCTGCTGCTGTCCGTCCTGCTTTACATCGTCGTACCGGTAATCGTGGCGCAACTCTGGCGGCGGCGTTTGCTCAATGGTGGCGGGCAGGCTGCCTTGGATCGAACCCTCAAAACTTTGTCGCCGTTGTCTCTCGGCGCACTACTGCTGACACTCGTTCTGCTGTTTGGCTTGCAGGGCGAACAGATCACGCGGCAGCCAGCCATTATCGCCATGTTGGCGGTGCCGATCCTTATTCAGGTCTATTTCAACGCCGGGCTGGCCTACTGGCTCAACCGTCGTCTCGGCGTCGAATGGTGCGTGGCGGGTCCGTCTGCGCTCATCGGCGCCAGCAATTTCTTCGAACTGGCCGTGGCAACCGCCATTGCGTTGTTCGGTTTCCAGTCGGGAGCTGCGCTCGCAACTGTCGTCGGCGTTCTGATCGAAGTGCCGGTGATGCTGTCGGTCGTTCGAATCGTGAAGGCATCAAGAGGCTGGTACGAACGCGGGACCACGGTGTGACGTGACTGCCACCGAACCGCATTGGCGCGTCGTCTCAGCGATTGGAATCACGCAAACACTCGCATGGGGGTCCACCTATTACCTCCCCGCAGTGCTTGCCGATCCGATCTCGGACGGATTGAACCTCTCTCGAAGCTGGTTCTTCGGCATCTTTTCGGCAGCGTTGCTGTTATCTGGTCTTCTCGGTCCCCTTGCCGGTCGCCTGATCGATCGTCACGGAGGACGCGACGTACTGGCGGCCACGAACCTCGTTTTCGCCGCCGGGCTGGCGCTGCTCGCCACCGCGACGGGGCCGATCGGCCTTGTCGGCGGTTGGCTACTGCTTGGTGCCGGTATGGGCTTCGGCCTATACGAAGCAGCTTTCGCAACGGTCACCGGCCTCTACGGCAGCAAAGCACGCAGCGCGATTACCGGCATCACCTTGTTCGCCGGATTTGCCAGCACGGTCGGATGGCCGTTGAGTGCATTTTTCAACGACGCCTTCGGCTGGCGTGGAGCCTGTTTGGCTTGGGCCGGCCTGCATCTGCTGATCGGCTTGCCTCTAAACCGTTTCCTTGTGCCGAAGACGTTCCTCACAGTGCATGCGACCGTGGCAGCTCCTCCCAAAACGGGCAACGTGCCGTGGACCATGATCGTGTTGGCCGCCGTGTTCGGAGCGACCACGTTCATCGCAGCGGCCGTATCGGCCCATCTGCCGCGCATGCTCGAAGCCCTCGGCACGACGCCCACCGCGGCCGTCGCACTGGGTGCCTTGATCGGCCCGGCGCAAGTCACGGCCCGTGTCATCGAGTTCACATTGTTGCGGCAAGCCTCGCCGATGCTTTCAGCGCAACTGGCTGCGGCCATGCAACTCCTTGCGGCCATCTTGCTCGTGACGCTCGGCGCTCCCGTTGCGGCGGCGTTTGTCATCCTCTACGGCGGAGGCAATGGTCTGCTGACGATCGCGCGAGGGACGCTTCCGCTCGCGCTGTTCGGACCCGCAGGTTACGGGCTCAGAACAGGTATCTTGGCCGCCCCTGCCCGCATTTTACAGGGAGGCGCGCCCCTGGCATTCGGGTTGGTTCTTGATCATGGTGGCTCGGGCAGCGCACTCATTTTATTGGCTGCGCTTGCCGGCTCTTCTTTGGTGGCCTTGTTGCTGCTCCGCTCCTCGTCATGACGGCTAAAGGTGCCGCCATGGTGTGCTAAGCGAACCGCCTGCATCACCCCAAAACCATCAGGCCTCAGCCTTCATCAGCTTGTAGTTGATCGAGTCCAACAGCGCCTGGAACGAGGCGTCGATGATGTTGGCTGACACGCCGACCGTCGACCACCTGTTGCCCTGGCTGTCGCCGAATTCGATCAGCACGCGAGTCACCGCATCGGTGCCGCCCTGGAAGACGCGCACGCGATAGTCGAGCAGTTCGAGATCCTCGATATAGGGCTGGTATTTGCCGAGATCCTTGCGCAGTGCAAGATCGAGCGCATTCACCGGCCCCGCGCCTTCGGCGGCGGAGATCAAGGTGTCGCCGTCGACACGTACCTTGACGATCGCTTCCGACACGGTGACCAGTTCGCCGACCGCATTGTGGCGACGCTCGACATTGACGCTGAAACGCTCGACGTCGAAATAATCCGGTGCTTGGCCGAGAACGCGACGGGCGAGCAATTCGAAAGAAGCATCGGCACCTTCGTAGGCATAGCCCTGCGCCTCTTTCTCCTTCACCTCCTCCAACACGCGCATGACGCGCGGATCGTCCTTCGCGACGGTGATGCCGAGGCGTTCGAGCTCCGCCAACACGTTCGATTTGCCAGCCTGATCGGAGACCAGAACCTTACGGACATTGCCGACCGCATCCGGTTCGACATGTTCATAGGTCTTGGGGTCCTTCAGCACGGCGGAGGCATGGATGCCAGCCTTGGTGGCGAAGGCGGACGCGCCGACATAGGGTGCATGACGATTGGGCGCGCGGTTGATCAACTCGTCGAAGGCGTGGCTCAGCTTGGTCAGGCCACGCAACTTCTCGTGGCTGACGCCGATCTCGAAACGATCGGCAAACTCGCTCTTCAAGAGAAGCGTAGGGATGATCGAAACGAGATTGGCATTGCCGCAACGCTCGCCCAGGCCATTCAGCGTGCCCTGAATTTGCCGGGCCCCGGCGCGGATGGCGGCAAAGGAATTGGCCACCGCATTCTCGGTGTCGTTGTGGGTGTGGATGCCCAAATGGCTGCCGGGGATGTGGCGGGCCACTTCGCCGACGATCCGCTCGACTTCATCGGGCAAGGTGCCGCCATTGGTGTCGCAGAGCACGACCCAGCGGGCGCCGGCTTCATAAGCGGCGCGCGCACATTGCAGCGCATAAGTGGGATTGTTCTTGTAGCCATCGAAGAAGTGCTCGCAATCGAGCATGGCTTCGCGGCCGTTCTTCCCGGCATAGGCGATGGAATCGCTGATGCCTTCGAGATTTTCCTCAAGCGTGATGCCGAGCGCGACATGCACCTGGAAATCCCAGCTCTTGGCGACATAGACGATCGCATCGGCCTCAGCCTCCATGAGGCCAGCGATGCCCGGATCGTTGGAGGCGGAGCGGCCCGGCCGCTTGGTCATGCCGAAGGCCGCGAAACGCGCCTTCTTCACCGCCTTCTTGCGGAAGAATTCGGTGTCGAGCGGATTGGCGCCGGGATAGCCGCCTTCGACATAATCGAGGCCGAGATCGTCGAGCAGCGCGGCGATGCGGCGCTTGTCGTCGATGGAGAAATCGACACCGGTGGTCTGCGCGCCATCGCGCAAAGTGGTGTCGAAAAGATAAAGGCGTTCGCGGGTCATTGGGTGGTTTCCATCACCAGCGGCTTGGCCATCGTCGTATTGGCGAGCCAGACACCGGCCCGCTCGACGCTGTTGCGCTGGCGCGGCTCGTAGCCGCGTTGTTTGAAGAAAGGTTGCGCCGTGTCGCTGGCGTCGGTGGTCAATTCCGTGACGCCGCGCGCCGCTGCCAGCCGCTCAAGCCCGTCGCAAAGAGCGCTGGCGACACCCTGGCGGGCGAAGGCCGAATGGACATAGAGCATTTCGACCGCGGCACCGCGCAAGGTGGCGAAGCCGGCGATCTCGCCATCCACTTCGGCGAGAATGGTGAGACCGTTGGCGAGGTTTTCGCCAAACTTCTGTTCATTCTCGACGCTGGCGATCCAGGCGGTGCGCTGCTCCTCGTCGTAGTCGTCCTGCGTCAATTCCTCGATGCTGTCGACGAAGACATCGATCAAGGCCGGCAGGTCCTGCGGCAGCAGGATCGGGCGAAGGGCGGGCGCGCTCATCGTTTGATCTCCCAAGTGGTGACCATTTCGCCGGTCGCAGGATCCTTGCCGTCCATGAGCTGCAAGCCCATGGCGACAAGCTCGTCGCGGATTTCGTCTGAGCGTTTCCACTCCTTGTTCTTGCGTGCCTCGATGCGTTCACGGATGCGCGTGGCGATCAACTCTTCGTCGAGTTCCGCCGCAAGATGCTGCGTGCGCGGCTGATAGGCCTCAAGGTCGATGCCGAGCACTTGCAGGCCGGCCGCCAGCGTGTTTGCCTCGCCGGCACGCGCCAGACGATGCAGCTCGGTCAGCGCCAGAGACGTGTTGAGATCGTCGGCCAGCGCCTCGATGAACGCTTCCGACGGCGTTCCCGGCTTCACGCCCTTCGCCAGCGCGGCCCAATCGTCGAGCGTCGCTTCCGCTTCGTTCAAGCTGCGCACAGTCCAGTCGATCGGCTGGCGGTAATGGGTGCGCAACATCGACAGGCGCAACACCTGCCCCGGCCATTTGCGGCCGCCGAAATTTTCCGTCTCCAGCAATTCGTTGATGGTGACGAAATTGCCGAGGCTCTTCGACATTTTCTCGCCTTCGACCTGCAGGAAGCCGTTGTGCATCCAGACATTGGCCATGACCGGATGATCGAAGGCGCAGCGCGACTGGGCGATCTCGTTTTCATGGTGCGGGAACACCAGATCGATGCCGCCGCCGTGGATGTCGAACGTTTCGCCGAGATGTTTCCACGACATGGCCGAGCATTCGATATGCCAGCCCGGCCGGCCACGGCCCCAGGGCGATTCCCAACCGGGCTCTTCGTCCTTCGACGGCTTCCACAGCACGAAGTCCATGTCGCCCTTCTTATAGGGCGCGACATCGACGCGGGCACCGGCGATCATTTCGTCGAGCGGCCGGCGCGACAGACGGCCGTAGTCGGCCATGGACGGCACCGAGAACAGCGCATGGCCGTCGGCCACATAGGCATGGCCGCCGGCGATCAGCTTCTCGATGATGGTGATCATCTCGGCGATATGTTCGGTGGCGCGCGGCTGTACGTCGGGCGGCAAGGCGCCGAGCGCCGTCACATCGCTCTGGAAGATGGCGTTGGTTTGTTCGGTCAACTGGCGAATGGAAATGCCGCGCTCGGCGGCGCGCTCGTTAATCTTGTCGTCGACGTCGGTGATGTTGCGGACATATTTGACGTGGCCGACGCCGTAGATGTGGCGCAGCAGACGGTAGAGCACGTCGAAAACGATGATCGGCCGGGCATTGCCGATATGGGCATAGTCATAGACCGTGGGGCCGCAGACATACATGCGCACCTGGGCCGGATCGATCGGGCGGAAGTCCGCCTTCGTCCGGGTCAACGTATTGTAAAGGCGCAAGGACGGCACAGTGGACATAGATTCCCCTCTCCGGCCTGCTGGCGGGGGGCGATGTCGTTTTCAATGCGCGAAAAGACGGCTCCAGCCAGCGGGCGGGCTAGCTAATAATAATCCGGCAGAGGCAGTTGTGGAGCGACAAGCTGCGGAGCGACATGGCCGGCACCATGATGGAGAGCCGTCGCTGCGTCAAGCGCATTGCCCGGCTATTTATAACCGCGGTTAAACGAATTTTCACAGGATGGCGCCATCTTTCGGTCACCAAGACGACCGCGCCGGTGCCCCCCATGCGTAAGCTGTTCCCGTTTGAAGTCCCCGTCCCGCCGGTGATCATGCCGTTGGCCGCCGCTTTCCTGGCGTTGGCCGCCGCTTTCGGCCAGGTCCGAGCAGAACCCGTCCGCTCCTTCGTCATCGCGGCGGAGGATGGCTATGGCATCAGCGAGTGTGTCGCCAGCCGTCAGGCCTGCGGCCGTGTGGTGGCCGACGCCTGGTGCGAAGGCCATGGCTTCGGCAAGGCCTCGGCCTATGGTTCGGCCGACGATGTCACCGGCTCGGTCGCGGTCGCCCAGATGTCGGCGCCGCCGCGTGGCTCGGTGATCATCACCTGCGGCGACTGAGTCTTTTCTTAAAGTCCGAATTTCATCAGCAGCGCCCGCCATGGCGTGATGGCGAAGATGCGCGTGTTGTGGAAGGCCGCGAACCGCCAGTCCGTCCCTTCGCGCACCGCCACCAGGGTCTGGATGGAGCGGCGCGACGGCGGAAAGGTCTTTTGTCTTGCCAGCCGGCTATTGCCGATGCCGTGAACGAGGATCGTCGCGGTATCGACCGGCTTCAGATCGACGCTCTCGAAGATGATCCGCGAGCCTTTGAGGTGGGTGTCGAACAGAAGCTGATGGCTCTGCGCCACCGCCGCGCGCCCGCGCAACCGATCGCCATTGAAAGTGACGTAATCGCAGGTTTCGGTGAAGCCGGCGCCATAGGCCGCGCCGTCGCCGGCATTCCAGGCCTTCGTCAGTTGCGCGATCAGATCGCCGAGGGCTGTAGCATCCCCGGCTGCCACGCCGTCGCTTTGGCTGATGGCACCGCCCGTCTGGGTTTGCTTTCCCGTGTCGGTCACGTTAGCCTCACTCACGATGTATAATTCTTAGTTTCTAAGATATATTTCCTGTAAGATAAAGCAGAGGCGATGTCAACGAAACCGGGTGTGATGGACGGCGTGAACGGCTGGCGCGAACTGAGCGCGCGGACGATTTTTCTGCATCAGGCGATTGCCGATCATCTCGGCCTGAACATCACCGATCATAAATGCCTGGATCTCGTGCTGACCCATGGCCCGATGACCGCCGGCCGGCTGGCCGAGGACAGTGCCCTGACCACCGGCGCCATCACCGGCGTCGTCGACCGGCTGGAAAAGAAGGGGTTCGTGCGCCGCGTCGCCGATCCGCACGACCGGCGCAAAACCATGATCGAGGTGGTGCCCGAAAGCCTGACCGAGGTGGAACAGATTTTCGCCAGGCTGGCGCAGAAGACGGCGGAGATCACCACGCGCTACAGCGACGCCGAGCGCGCGGCGATCAATGATTTCGCCCACCGCGGCGCCGTCATGATCGATGCCTTCGTCCGTGAACTGCGCAACAAAGGCGCTTAATCCTTCAGGAAATCAGCGCATTTCGGGATGTCGCCGCTCGCGCCCCACGGCATGATCGGCACGCTGGAGGTCGAGTTCTTCGGGCTGCCGTCGATCAGCTTGTCCGAATAGACCATATAGACCAGGACGTTGCGTTTGGGGTCGCAGCCGCGCACGATCTGCATCTTCTTGAAGATCAGCGAGCGGCGCTCCGAAAACACCACGTCGCCCTGTTCGAATTTGGCCTTGAAACTGATCGGGCCGTATTGGCGGCAGGCCAATGAAATGTCCGACACTTCCTCGGCGACACCGAACATGCCTTTGAAGCCGCCCTTTTCAGGCACAGTGTAATGGCAGGCCACCCCGTCGACGACCGTGTCGTCGATCGCATAGGTCGCCAGCTTGTCGTTGGGCGTCAGCCATTTGAAGACTGTGGATTTGCGGAAGATCAATTCTGGTTCACCAGCCGCCTGAGCAGCGCTGCCGGCGGCCACGACCATGACGGCCAAGGCCCCGCAAAATCTGGCAAATCCCTTCAATCGTGACATTTCAGCCTCCGAAGCGAGCGCTTCTCATATGGGGTGTGAGCTTGGCGCTACAACGATTGCCATCAAGGGAACAAGAAGTTAACGAAAGTTCGCCGCGCGTCGCCCCCAAAATGGGTCGGCTTCCGAATCAATGGCCAGAGCCGATGAATCTTGGCCGACGAGTTTCAAACGCTTGATGCCAGTCTCAACACCCAGCCCTTTGCCGATCAAGGCTCCCGCCCGGGGCCTGCGCGCCGCACGGCGGATCGCCAGCGTGGCCTCCATCTGTCTTCTCTCCTGGCTGACGCCTGCCCTCTCTCCCGCCCTGGCACAGGTCGATTGCAGCGCCTTGCAGGCGCAGATCGCCCGCACGGGCCAAGGCGGCAGCGCCGGGCGCTATCTCACCGCGCTGAACCGTCAGCGCGGCGAACTCGCCCGCACCCAGGCCTATGCGCAATCGCTCGGCTGCGACCGCCGGCAGTTTCTCTTCTTCGGTTCGCCGCCGCCGGCGCAATGCGGGCCGCTGGAACAGCGCATCGGCGCCATGCAGGCCAATCTCGCCAATCTGCAGGCGCAGGTGCAGATGGCCAGCGGTGGCCGCACCCAGCTCATCGCGCAGTACAATACCTATTGCCGCAATAATCAGGTCGCCGTGCAGCAGCCGCGCTCCTTCTTCGAACAATTGTTCGGTGGCGGGCCGCAATATGAGCAGCTGCCGGTCAATCCCCTGCCCGACGACGATCTGGGCGGCGACGAACAGCGGCCGCGCGGCGGCGGCTCGACGGCGATCTGCGTACGCACCTGCGACGGCGGTTTCTTCCCGGTCAGCTACAGTGCCGGCAGCCGCGATCTCGACAGCTTCGCCGATCTCTGCAAAGCGCTGTGCCCGAATGCCGAAACGGAAGTCTATCGCTTCACCAATGGCGGCAATATCGAAGATGCCGTCAACAACGCCGGCATGAGCTACACGAGCCTGCCCAATGCCGGCAAGTTCAAGAAGAGCTATGATCCGACCTGCTCGTGCAAGCCGCCCGGCAAGTCCTGGGCGGAAGTGCTCGACGGCGCCGAGAAACTGCTCGGCTCGCGCCGCAACGATCTGATCGTCACGCCGGAGAAATCCGAAGAACTGTCACGCCCCCGCGCGCCGCGCGGCACGCAGGCTTCAGCCAATCCGCGCAACCAACCGCAACCGCAGACACAGCCGCCAGCTTCCACCCTGTCGGCCATTCAGGAAACGGAAAAGCAGGACGCGGCGAGCGGCGAAACCGTGCCGACCGCGGGGTCCGCCAGCGCCGGTATCGAAGGCGGACGCGCCACGCGCGGCAGCGTCTATGGCGTCACCGACGGCCAGCGCCAGGAGAGCAAGGATGCGCAAGGCCGCAACCGCCGCGTGCGGGTGATAGGCCCGTCGCAGTAGGCCTTAGTTCGACAGACGCAGTTGCGACAATGACGCGCCGATGGATTGGAAAGTCGTGATGATCTGATCGGCCGTGGTGAGCTTCACGAACTTCGAAGCATCGCTGGCGCAATATTGCAGAGCCTCGGCGGTATCCGCATTGTCGGTATTCACCTGGACCGCATAGATAATCACGCCAGCTTTCTTGATGTTGTCGCAGAGCGATTTCTGGCGCGTATCGACCGCCGGCGAAGGATCCCGGCCGTTGCCGTCCCAACGGTTCGCGGTGTTGAGACCATCGCTGAGAATGATGATGACATCCGAATATTTGTAATTTGCATCTTTCGCTGGCGCATTCAGCGGTGCGCCCGTGGTCAGCGACTGCCAGGCCCAGGCAAGGCCAATGCCTTGATTGGTGGCGCCATTCGGCTTCATCGTCTCGACCTTGGCATTCAATGCCGCCCAATCATAGGTCAGCCCAATCATGCTCACGGGTGAATCGCTGGCCTGCGAAGCCGGAAACAAAGTCGAACCGCTCGTCGGTGTCGTGTTCGAGAGATCGGAATCTTTATCGCGATCTGTGATCGAGCCATCCCATCGTGAGCGGCTTAGCGGCGTACAATTGTTTCCAAATATGTTGCATGTCTTGATGTTCGCGTCGAAATAGCTCCAAGAGAGCCACGATGACGAAGCGTTCGACGTCCCAACGTTGACGACCTTCGCGAAAGGAATGATGGACACATAGACGTCGCCATCCTTGCCGGCAGCGCTCTGCAGCGATGTCAGCAAATTCTTGGTCGCGGTTCTCAACGCGCCTATTTTGTTGAAGTCTTTCATCGAGCCCGTGTTATCGAGCGCCAGCGCGACGCGCAGCCGGGTGCTGCCCCAGGTCGACGTAGACGTTGCCGCCACGTCGTTGGTCCTGACACCGACCAGGTTCATGAACGTGGTCGGGACGGAAACTCTCGCCGTCACCGTGATGGTCGCGTTAGCCGTACCAACTGGCGTATAGGTCAGCGTCGTCGTGGGATCGCTCACACCAGAAACGCTGAAACCCGCCGCCACGGAGTTTTGCGCGATCGCCAGCATCTGAGCGCTCGTCAGCCCGGGCGATTGGCGGGCGGTGTTGAGCGCGGCGGCATCGACAGCCGCCTGCAAAGCCGTCTGCACGCGCAGATCGCGGCTGTAATCGACGGCCGCACCGATCATGATCAGCATCGGCAGGAGCGCGAAAGCGACCATGACCGCGACGTTGCCATCGGTGGCTCGCAACAAATTTCGGAAATGTTTAGTCGCCATAGTAGAGATCAGCCCCAATGGATCGCGGCCGTTCTTGTAGCGACATTCTGTTACACAACTGTTTTAACGCATCGGCCGCGGAGCTTTTTTCGATTTACCGATCGTTAAGGATAAGCGTCAGGTGCTGGCGCGTTTGGCAATCGCCTGCAATGCAATGCCAAGCGCGATCGCCACGGTGATCGCCAACAGCGCCGCCACGGCGACGACAGCGCCGGCGCCCGGCCAGCCAAGGGCTTCGAACGCGCCACTGACCAGGACAGGGCCAATCACCTGACCGAAGTTGACGCCGGAATTCATCAGGCCAACGACCACCGGTGCGAGAACCGCCGACGGAGCTAGGATCGGCACGGTCGAAAACAACGTCGCCGGGATCAAGCCACCGACGGCTGCGAAAAGCACGCAGAGCAGAAACGTCACCGTGTCGGGGAACACCGGCAGAAATACGCCAAGCCCGGCGATGCCCATCGTCGCCGCGGCGAAGACGATCAGTTTGGCGCGTCCGACGCCGCGCGCCAGGAGATGGCCGGCGGCAAGATTGCCGACGATATTAGCGCCGGTGGCGAGCGCGCTCAGGGGACCGGCCCAGCCATGGGCCACCTGCATGCGTTGGTTCAACAGCACCGGCAGGAAGTTGAACAGCGCGAGAAACATCAGGCTGTAGAGCGCGAAACAGACCGCCATCAGAACCGGACCACGGCTGCGCATCGTCAGCCATGTGTTGGCGACGAGCGACCGCCAAGACGATGACAGAGCCGGCGCCGCAGAAGCGGCGCGGGCCGGAACGATCAGAAAGACCGCATAAGCCGCCACGGCCGCCAAGGCCGCGCCGCCCCACCAAAGCATGTGCCAATCGGCAAAGAGGGGCCCGATCAACATCGCCAGCGCCATGCCGATCGGCATGAAACAACTCCACAGCCCAAAAGCGACATCGCGCCGGCTCGGATCGACCACCCGTTGCAGGATCGCCGGACCGGCGACGGCGATCAGCAGGATGCCGAGCCCCTCGACGGCGCGCGCCAGCAAAAGGACGGCGAAAGCCGGCGCGAGCGCACCGAGCGCCGATCCCAAGACGATGACGGCAAGACCAAGAATGAAGATGCGGCGATCGCCCACCCGCGAGACGATGGCGCCGGCGGGAATGCCGCCGAGAAATCCGAAGACGGCGAACATGCCGGTCAGCCATCCCAGCGCCGTGAGGCTGACGTTGAAATCGGCTTGCAACAGCGGGGCGGCGACGACGGCCTTGCCGATCTGCAGCGACGATACGACGCCCGATCCAACCAGCAAGGTCACGATGGTCCACTGCAAGGCGGCAGGCATCGCCTGAGATCGATCCGGCAAAACCATGCTCGTCATGTCCACTCCGTTTCGTCCAGTCGGCTTCACCTGGTCGGCCGGGTGGAAATGGTGGCTTTCTCTGATCTATAGAAGTGAGATAATTTAGATCAAACCGATCTATGGAGCAGATCATGTTGGAGACCGTCAGTCTCGACCAGATCCGCACCTTCGTGACGGTCGCCGATGCCGGCAGCTTTCGGGCCGGCGCCAAGCGGCTGTCGCGGGTGCAATCGGCGGTCAGCCACGCCATTGCCAATCTGGAAGCCGACCTCAGCGTGCAATTGTTCGATCGCTCCGGCCATCGCCCGGTGCTGACGCCCGAAGGCCAGGCCCTCCTGGTCAACGCCCGGGACATTCTGCTGCGCGTCGATACCTTGCGCGCTCGCGCCCGTGGCCTGGGCGAAGGGGTCGAACTGGAGCTGTCGCTGACCGTCGACACGCTCTTCCCCCTCGCCAAGGTGGGCGCGGCCTTGCGGGAGATGCACGCGGCCTATCCGTCGGTGGCGATCCGTCTGGCGGTCGAGCCCCTGGGCGGGCCCGTCGCGGCGCTACTGGAAGAGCGCAGCACCTTGGCGATCCGCGTCGGCGAGGATTTTCGCGATCCGCGCATCACGCTGGAAGCATTGTCGTCGATCGAGATGGTGGCGGTGATCGCCTCTCATCATGCCCTTGCGCAGACCACGGCTGATACAATCGGCCTGCCGGAATTGGCCGACCATTTGCAGATCGTCCAATCGGACCCTACCTCGCTGTCGGAAGGACGCAGCTTTGGCGTCCTCTCCCCGCAGATCGTTCGCGTCACCACGCAAGACACCAAACATGCATTGATCGTCGCCGGCCTCGGCTGGGGCCGATTGCCGTTTTGGCAGGTCGAGCGCGACCTCAAGGAAGGCCGCCTCAAACGTCTCAACACCACGGCGCTTGGCCGCAATGCGCAGGTGGTTTCGGAGGCCTATCTCGCCCATCGCGTCGATCAGCCGCTTGGGCCGGCGGCACGCGCTTTCAGCGCCGCCCTGCGGCGCCTCGCTACGGCCGGTTGACCAAAGGATTGTTCCGGAGCCGCTGCGCCGCCAGCTCGACGAAGGCCCTGACTTTCGCTGTAACCTTGCGGCCCTCCGGATGCACCACATGAATGGGCAAGGGCTCTTCTTCATCGTCGGTGAGAACGGCGATGAGTTTGCCTTCGGCGATCAGCGGCGCCACTTGATAGGACATCACCCGCGTCAGCCCCCAGCCCTGCACCGCCGCTTCGATCGCCGCATCATTGGTGCTGCAAAGGAGCCGCGGTGTGATGCGCACGCTGGTCTTCTGCCCCTGTCCGAAATGCCATTCCGACAGCGACCAGGTGCTGGTCGCGCCAACGATCCGGTGCGCCGATAAATCGGCAGGCACGCGCGGCGTGCCATGGCGGCGAAAATAATCGGGCGAACCGCAGACCACGCGCCGCACCGTTCCCACCCGCGTGGCCATGAGATTGGAGACGGGTAACGGTCCGAGGCGAACGGCGACATCGATCCCCTCTTCCAGCAGGTTCGTGACACGGTCGATGAGAAGAGCGCGCGCCGTGACACCCGGATAGCGATCGAGATAGTCCATGATGATCGGCAGGACATAGATGCGCCCGAACAGGGCCGGCGCCGAGACCGTCAACGTACCCGTCGGCGTCGCGAACGAGCCGGCGGCGGCGGCTTCCGCCTCCTGCACCTCGGCGAGGATGCGCCGGCAATCGTCGAGATAGCGAGTACCGGCCTCGGTCAGGGTGACGGTGCGCGTGGTGCGCACGAAGAGCCGTGTTCCAATCACGTCTTCCAGCGCCGCCACGGCCCGGGTCACCGCCGGCGGGCTGGACCGCAAAGCCTTGGCGGCCTGGGCGAAACTTCCAGTCTCCGCCACCTTGGCGAAGACCCGCATGGCTTGAAAGCGATCCATGGCTTCTATTCCTGAAAATGGAATAATGAGTTTCAAATTACGATTATTCAGCCCTATTACGCAATAGTTTAGAGCTTGCCGCCTGGTTCAGGAAAGGCCGTCTCATGAAGCTCTATCACCACCCCCTGTCTGGCCATTCGCATCGTGCGCGGTTGTTTTGCGCGCTGGCGGGGCTGCCGCTCGATCTCGTCGAACTCGACGTTCTGAAGGGCGCCCATAAGTCGACCGACTACCTCAAGCTCAATCGCTTCGGCCAGGTGCCGTTGCTGGATGACGATGGAACGCTGGTGCCGGATTCCAACGCCATCATGATCTATCTCGCCAAGAAATATGATCGCGGCGAATGGCTGCCGGAGGATCCCCTCGGCGCGGCCCGCGTGCAGCGCTGGCTGTCGGTTGCCGCCGGGCAGATTGCGTTTGGTCCGGCGGCCGCTCGCCTCGTCACCGTCTTCGGCGCCAAGTTCAATCCCGACGAAGTGATCCAACGCGCGCATGCGATCCTGCGTTTGCTCGATGCGGAACTTCAGGAGCGCGACTGGCTCGCGGCCGCGCAGCCAACCATCGCCGACATCGCGCTTTACAGCTATGTCGCCCGCGCGCCGGAAGGGAATGTCGATCTTTCCGCCTATGGCAACGTCAACGCCTGGCTGCGTCGCATCGAAAACCTGCCGGGTTTCGTGCCGTTTCAAGAAACCGTCGGCCTCGCCGCCGCACGTTGAGACCGATCCCATGCGCGATCATGAAATCCTGACACATCCGCCGGAGGGCTCGCCGTTTCATTGGGGTGAAACGGCGCTGCAGCAGCGGATGGGCATCGCCGAGCGCATGGCGGCGCTTGGCGGCAAGGTCGTGCGTCCCTTCATGCCCGAACAACATCGCGCGTTCTTCGCTCAACTGCCGTTCGTGCTGGTGGGCGCCGTGGATGCCATGGGCGATGCTTGGGCCGGCCTGGTGGCCGGCCAACCGGGCTTTATCACCTCGCCAACCTCGACATCGCTTGCCATACGCGCCGAGCGCAATGACGACGATCCTGTCGCGGCGGGGATGGAGGATGGTGCCAGCATCGGTTTGCTGGGCATCGAACTGCACACGCGGCGGCGCAATCGGATGAACGGCTGGCTGCGCCGCCATGATGGTCACGGCTTTAGCGTCGATGTCGAACACAGCTTCGGCAATTGTCCGAAATATATTCAACTGCGCGACTACGAAATCGCGCCCACCGACGGTGGATCGGCGCCGCTTTGGATGTCAGAGTTGAACGACCGCGCGCGCCAGATGATCGCGCGCGCGGATACGTTCTTCGTCGCGACCTATGTCGATCGCGACGACGGGCGGCGGCAGGTGGATGTCTCGCATCGCGGCGGCAAACCGGGCTTCGTGCGCCTGTCAGGCCATCGGCTGATCATTCCCGACTTTCTCGGCAATCACTATTTCAACACGCTCGGCAATATTCTGGCCAATGGCAGAGCCGGCCTGCTGTTCATCGACTTTGCGACCGGCGATCTGTTGCAACTGACGGGCGATGCAAAGGTCGATCTCGATGTCAATGCCGAGGCAACCTTTCACGGCAGCGAACATATTTGGTCCTTCGTGCCACGGCGCGCGGTTTACCGGGAACGGGCGGCTGGCTTGCGGTGGAGCTCACGGCTTGACGGGCAATCACCGTTCAATGCCACAACCGGCGCGTGGTGAGACGCATACGGAAGTTTGGAATCACTTTACCACGCGCCCCTGGATTCCCGCTCGCGCTTCGCGCGTCGGGAATGACACTGAGAGTTGCGCGACAGCCCGCTAAATCCAGATCTGCGCCGCGTCGGCGCCTGAGCGATAGGTGCCGGCCGTCTGCGAGGTGTTGCGATTGATCAGCGGGCGGCCGAACATCGGATGCGTCATGCTGCGCACTTCATGGTCGATGGTAAACAGCGTGCGGCCGTTTTCGAGATCGACGATGTTTTCGAAGCGATATTGCTGGCGATTGCTCTCCTCCGAGATCAAATCGCGTTCCCAGAGTTTTTCATAAGGGCCGGAAAAATCCGCCACGTAAATCTGGATGTGATGAGGCAGACAGATCACGGGTTCAGCTTCCGTTTCGCGGAAGATCAGGGCCTGCCCGGGGCCACAGGCGACGCGCAGGAAACTGCCCTGCCCGTCGGCATCCATGTGATGACGGGCACCGATCATCTCCTCATAGAAGCGGCCGATGCCAGCCAGGGATCCGCGCGGTACTTCGAATTCCACATAGGCCATGCCCAGCGACATCTGGCCGAAGCGTTGCGGATCGGGCGTATGGCAGCGGGCGCGATTGCCCCAAGGGCAGGTCAGTTCGATGGCATCGTTGGTCGCGGCCCAGGAAAAGCGCGTCCCGGCGAGATCGACGGAAACCTTCTGCAGGCGGGCCACGAGCGCGGCGCGATCCGGCACGACGAGGCCCGCCACGGTGCGCGGCGCATAGGCTGCCTCGCCGGTCGGCAGATGAAACTGACTTTGGCCGACATTGACCCACATATTGTCGACGCCGGTCATCAGAAAAGGATCACGCGTCAGGCCCAGGCCCGTGACGTAATAAAGTGTCGCCAGCCGCTGGTCCGGCACGCGCAGATTGATATGGCCGACATCGACAATATTGCCGAGATCTTCGCCGGCCCGATCGAGCATTTTTCTCGTCATGTTTCGCTCCCCTAGAGCAAATCACGTTTCGATAGAAACGCGATTTTGCTTAGGTCTCCCGTTTTGACGCGTCTTCTTTGCTTTTGATGGTTCCATCAAAAGCAGAAACGCTATAGGCACCCAAGCTAGCCCCGCCGTGCGAAGCCGGCAATGCCCTCCCTTGCTGCAAATCTCTAGCGCCGCGCTCCGCCCGATCGCGCAGGTCCAATCCCAATGATCATCGAAACCAGATAGCCGTCGCTGTCTTCCTTTACGTTCGCCAGCGAAGCTTGCCCGGCAGAGCGGGCGATGAAATCGCGCGTGTTCGACGTATCGCGCGGCAGCCTGCGACCGGCATAGGGCGATTTGCTCTTGTAGACGGCATCGCTGACCGTATCGGGAAAGAAAATCTGTCCGGTCAGCACGCTTCTGGAATCGATGAAGGCCTTGAAGTGAACATGCGGCGTCCGCCCCGGATACCAGCCGGGATAAATCGACTTGAAGTCGACGACACCGCGCTCGTCCGCCATCTGCGTGCCGCGTAGATAGGTCGTGCCCTTCGTGTTGACCGGATGGGCCCGGTCATCGCCCTGCCCGGCATAGTTCGAATAGAGGCCCAGAGCATCGCAATGCCAAATGTCCATGCGGGCACCCGGCAGCGGCTTGCAGGCCGCGTCGACCATTTGCAGACGCACGCTCATCGGCACGCCCGCCCGGCCTTCGGTGATATCCGAACGCACGAGCTTGGGATCGAAATAATAAGGCCCCTCGGTCGATGCAGGTGTCATGACGCAGACGTCCGCATGGGGCAGAAGCGGCGCTCCTGGTGCCGCTTGCGCGAAGGCGCCGCGCGGCACGAGCACGCCGCCGGCCACGCTGACGGCAAGATGCTGAAGGACTTGCCGGCGATGAACACTCAGATGAACACTCATGGGGCACGCCTCCTGAAAGCCCTGAAAGAAAGTGCCTTCTGGGTTCCATTACCATAGGGCGCCCTCTCGGCACGTCATCTGAAAAAACCGTAATGTCAGAACGGTCGGCGGCCCGAGGCCTGCCACAATCGATCGAGCGGCCTCCATCAAAAATCTTTCATTTTCGCCTGGGGTTTCAGCATGATTGCGGGAAAGACCGGCAATCTGGCGCTTATTCGCGCAAGCCGTGCATTCAGTTTTTAAGGATTTCGAGTACACTGAGTGAGTCGTTAACAGCCGAAAGGAGGTGGTCTAGTGTCTCATTGTCAGTTATCGCAGTTGTCGGTTACTGAGACCTGGACTCTCGCTCAAGCGGAGTTCTGCCCCGCGTGAGCGGCGCCAGTGTCATGTCAGTTTAATGTGACGTGGGTCCAACCGACCGCGGTCGCGACAATGGAAGGGCCATCGCAAGATGGCCCTTCTTGTTTCAGAAGCCTGTGATTTCACGCAACCGATGCCTGCGAGACAAACGGTTGCGCCAGTAGCGCTTTATCGCCGGCAACCGTGGTGCGATGCAGAAGGCGCCGCTCGTTCTGCATGTCATATTCCATCGCCCGGTGCATGGTGCAGCGGTTGTCCCACATGACGAGATCACCCAGGCGCCACTGATGGCGATAGGTGAATTGCGGCTGGATCGCGAATGCCGTCAGCTCGGCAATGAGCGCCTTGCTCTTCTCAGGATCCATACCTTCCACATAGGCGATGTGGGAACCGAGCAGCAGCGCCTTGCGGCCGTTCTCGAGCCGGCGCACCAGCGGCTGGCGCACGGGCGGCGTGGCTTTGCGAACCGCCTCCGGCCGCGACGGCAGATTGTTGCGCCGGCGCGTCTCCTCGAAATCATGAATGACGACGATGTCGTCGATCTCGGCTTTCTTCGCAGGCGGTAAGGCATCATAGGCCTTGCCGGTGTGAGCGAACATCGTGTCGCCACCGGCTTTGGGAATTTCGCGCGAGAACAGCAAGGAGGCTTTGCTCAACACCGGACGATAAGATGAATCGGTGTGCCAGTCGCTGGTGCCGAGCCAAAAGGATTTGTGGCCGGCATCGTCGATCGGCTTGATGCGATCGGTGTGCTTCTCGACATTGGAGACGCGCAACACGGTTTTAAAGCCATGGGCCTGATCCTTCGGATCGGGAAAATCCTCCAGCGGGCCGAACCAGCGGCTGAACGCAACCTGCTGTTCGTCCGTGCATGTCTGACCGCGCAGAACGACGACGCCATGTTCCTCGAAGGCCTCGTTCCAAAGGCCGAATGTCTTTTCATTCAAGGGCTGCGACAGATCGAGACCGACAATCTCGGCGCCGAAGCCCGTGGAAAACGGGCGCACCTGTGCTTGTACTTGCGACATCGATTGTTCCTCCCGCGCTGCTTTTAACACGAATTCGGGGATGATTGCAGCGACGAATGGCGTGGGCAGCGGCCTTCACCGGTCCATGGGCCTGAAAGACTGCGGCGTGGTGTTCGCCCCTCGAATCATTTTAGAACGGCGACAGATTTGCAACGCACGATGATTTTTACCCGGCCGGGCCGGAACCTGCGGGGACGGCTGGCGGTTGCGGCAGAGCGACTCAAACCAGCTTCGCCGCCCAGATTTTGCTCCTGATTTGGAGAAGGACGAGCACGATGAATTTCGAGATCTTGCATCAGCGCGCATTGGAAGCCTTGCAGACCACCCTGCAATGGCTGGTCAGTCCGCAATTCTATGCGCAGATCGGCGCCATCATCGTGGCGGTCGCAATCGCCTATTTCGTCGCGCAGAAAGTCCGCTCCCGTTCCGGCCTGTTCTCGGCGCAGCCCGATGATGGGCCGATGCTACGGTTGCGGCAGTGGCTTTACACCTGCCGCGATCTGCTCTTCCCCGTCTTCACCGTTCTTGCCCTCGCCATCGCCGCCGAACTGGTGCAATCGGCGGTGGGCGCGGCTTGGCTGGTACGCATCTTCCAGAGCCTCGCCGTCATCGGCGTGCTCTATACGGCGATCAATCGCTTCATCACCCATCCGATTATCAATTCAGTGGCACGATGGGTCGGCATTCCGATCGCCACGCTCTATGTGTTTGGCGTTCTCGGCGCCGTCGTCGGCTATCTCGATTCCATTTCGCTCGAAGTCGGCAACATCCGCTTGTCGGTTTACACCCTGGCCAAAGCCTTGCTCGCGGCCACCATCCTGTTCTGGCTCGGGCGGGCCTCGAACGATGCCGGCCAGAAGGTCATCCGCAAGCAGGAAGCCTTCGACATACCGACCCGCGAGCTGCTGGCGAAAGCCTTCCAGATCGCGCTGTTCCTTTTGATCTTCGTGCTGCTGCTGCAGGTCCTCGGCCTCGATCTGACGGCGCTCACCGTGTTCGGCGGCGCGCTCGGCGTCGGCCTCGGCTTCGGCATGCAGCAGATTTCGTCGAACTTCGTGTCCGGCATCATCCTGCTGATCGAACGGTCGATGAAGGTCGGCGATTATGTCGATCTCGGCGGCGACCGGGCCGGCGTCTTGCAGGAAATGAACATGCGCTCCAGCACGCTGCGCACCGACGATGGCCGCGACATCCTGGTGCCGAACGAAAAGTTCATCACCTCGGAGTTCATCAACTGGACGAAGAGCGACCTGCATCACCGCTGCGAGATCAAGTTCGCCGTCGGCTACGACGTCGACATCCATCAGGTGCCGGCGATCGTCGAAGCGGCCGTCAAACAATATCCACTGGTGCTGGACACGCCCGCGCCGCCGAGCTGCCGCCTGGTCAATTTCGGCGGCAACGTCAATTTCGCCGTCACCTATTGGGTGGCCGGCGTCGACACCCACAGCTCGCCGATTCAATTCCTGATCTGGGACGCGCTGAAAGCCGCCGAGATCAAGATCCAGGCAGCGTGAGCGCGGGATAAATCCCGCGCCTATTCCTCAAACCGCTCCGACACGCCCACCGGCTTGCGCGGTGCGATCGAGGGGTCGTGCGCGCGTTGCGGCGCGCCGGAATCGCGGAAGCGGTTGACGATCGGATAGCGGCGGTCGCGGCCGAAATTCTTTTTCGTCACCTTCACGCCCGGCGCCGACTGGCGGCGCTTGTATTCGGCGATATAAAGCAGGCGCTCAACCTTCTTCACCGTTTCGAGATCGTGGCCGCGCGCGACGATGTCGGATACGCGCATTTCCTTCTCGATGAGGCATTCGAGGACATCGTCGAGCACTTCGTATTCCGGCAGCGAGTCCTGATCCTTCTGGTTCTCGCGCAGTTCGGCGGTCGGCGGCTTGACGATGATGTTGTTGGGGATGACCTCGCCGTCCGGCCCCAAGGCACCGTCGGGCTTCCAGCGATTGCGCAGGTGACACAGGCGGAAGACCTGCATCTTGTAGAGGTCCTTGATCGGATTGAAGCCGCCGTTCATGTCGCCATAGATGGTGGCATAGCCAACCGACATTTCCGACTTGTTGCCGGTCGTCACCAGCATCGGACCGAACTTGTTCGAGACCGACATCAGCAAGGTGCCACGGGCCCGCGACTGCAGATTTTCCTCGGTGGTATCGCGCGGCTTGCCTTGGAAAAGCGGCTTCAGCACGCTTTCCAAGCCTTCGACGGCCGGCGCGATCGGCAGGATGTCGTAGCGCACGCCGAGCGCACTGGCACAGCCCTGCGCATCCGACAGCGATTCGTTGGAGGTGAAGCGATAGGGCAGCATGATGCAGTGAACGCGCTCAGCACCCAGCGCATCGACGGCGAGCGCGGCGCAGAGCGCCGAGTCGATGCCGCCCGACAGGCCCATGACGACGCCGGGGAAACGGTTCTTGTTCACATAGTCGCGCAAACCGACCATGCAGGCGGTGTAGTCGGCTTCATCGCCTTCCGGCACGATCACCTTTTCACCCGGCAGGCAATGCCAGCCCTTGGGGCCGCGCTCCCACACCGATACCGTCAGATCCTCGCGGAAGGCCGGCATCTGGAAGGCGAGCGAACGATCGGCATTGAGCGCGAAGGAGCCGCCGTCGAACACCAGTTCGTCCTGGCCGCCCACCTGATTGAGATAGAGCAGCGGCAGGCCCGACTCGGTGACGCGCGCCACCACGACGCCCATGCGTTCTTCATACTTGCCGTGCCAATAGGGCGAGCCATTGGGCGAGAGCAGGATTTCCGCGCCGGTCTCCACCAGGCATTCGACGATATCGGTGCCCCAGATGTCTTCGCAGATCGGCACGCCCAGGCGCACGCCGCGAAACACGATCGGCCCCGGCATCGGCCCCTGGGTGAAGACGCGCTTCTCGTCGAAGACGCCGTAGTTGGGCAGATCGACCTTGAAGCGCACGGCTTCGATGCGGCCGCCGTCGAGCAGCGCGTAAGCGTTGTAGAGCCCGCCATTCTCGGCCCACGGCAGACCGATCAGCACGGCCGGCCCGCCATCGGCGGTCTCGCGCGCCAGATCCTCGAGGGTGGCGCGGCAGGCCTCCTGAAAGGCCGGCTTCAGCACGAGGTCCTCGGGCGTATAGCCGGCGAGGTAGAGTTCCGAGAACAGCACCAGGTCCGCGCCCTGGGCCTTGGCCTTGGCGCGGGATTCGCGCACGCGGTCGGCATTGCCGGCGACGTCGCCGACGATACAATCGAGCTGCGCCAGGGCGATCGACAGGCGATCGGCGGGGCGGGAGGAAACTTTCGCGTTCATATCCGGCATGTAGCCCGGCGCGCCGGCAGCGGCAATGCGATGAGCGCATTTCACCTCACCGGCCAAGGCGGGTTCGTTTTTCGCCGCCAATCACGATATAGGGCCTTATCCTGGCATCGCTGTAGCCGACCAAGGAGTATTTTCGTGTCTTTCGCCACCCGACAGCCCAGCCCACCCCTCATTGCCGCGCCACCGACGCAGGCGGTCGTGGTCGGCGGCGCGGTGGTGCTGGCGGCGGCGCTGGGGCTGCATCTAGCGCTGGGCCAGGGCATCCGCATGGCCCTGCTCTATCTCACCGGCATTCTGCTGGGTCTGGCGCTCTACTATGCCTCCTTCGGTTTCACCGCCGCCTTCCGGGTGATGATCTCCGACCGGCGTAGCGCCGGCATCCGGGCGCAGATGATCATGTTCGCCCTCGCCTGCCTGTTGTTCTTCCCGGCGCTCGCGGCAGGTTCGGCCTTCGGCCAGCCGGTCAGCGGCTTCGTCTTCGGCATCGGCCCGGGCGTGGTGCTGGGGTCCTTCATGTTCGGCGTCGGCATGCAGTTGGGCGGCGGCTGCGGCTCAGGAACCTTGTTCACCACCGGCGGCGGCAATGCCCGCATGCTGCTGACCTTGATCTTCTTCATCGTCGGTTCGATGGCGGGTTTCGCCCATCTGCCGTGGTGGGAAAGCCAACCCGGCCTGCCGGCCCTGTCGCTGGTCAATCTGTTCGGCTGGCTGCCGGCGCTGATGCTCAATCTGGCGGTTTTCGCTGCGATCTATTTCGCCGCGCGTGCGCTGGAACAGCACCGGCACGGCAAGGTGGCGCCGATCACCGGCTGGCGCGGCTCGGAAACGCAGCGGCCCTTTCTGGCCCGGCACTGGCCGATGGTGGCCGGTGCGCTCGCCCTGGCGCTGCTCAACTTCGCCACCCTGCTGCTCGCCGGCCGGCCGTGGGGCATCACCGCCGCCTTTCCGCTGTGGGGCGCGGCCGCCCTGCAAACGCTTGGGGTCGACGTGGCACAATGGCCGTCCTGGTCCGACCCGTTCTATCGCGACTGGCTGGCCGCCGGCGTTTTAGGCGACGTCACCTCGGTCATGGACATCGGCCTGATGCTCGGCGCGGCGGCGGCGGCGGGCCTTTCCGGTGAATTCCGCCCGACTTTGCGCATCCCTCTCCGGCAGATCGCCGCCAGCATCATCGGCGGCCTCTTGATGGGATATGGCGCGCGCATCGCCTATGGCTGCAATATCGGCGCCTATTTCGGCGGTGTCGCCTCCGGCAGCCTGCATGGCTGGGCCTGGATCGTCTTTGCGCTAGCCGGCAACTGGCTCGGCACGTGGCTGCGCCCCAGCTTCGGCATGGCGGTCGAACGAACCGCGCCCACCGCCTCCTGCTGAAATCAGTCTCGCTCCGACACGTGTTGCCGAGAAGCAACGGGGAAGTTAACCCGATGCCTGTCAAGCACATGTGAACAGAAAATTTGTTGCACTGCTGCCAAGGTTGGCGAGAATGGGGCGTCATTACGGCGATTGATTCACAATTGCGCCGTAGCCTCTGGGAGAGCCCCTTGGGGAAAAGTTCCCGAGGGCCGCCAATCGGCGGAATGCCGGCTGGTGCTGATACGACCAATATTGATGCGACTTGATAGATGCGACTTGCACCGAGGAATGTCTAAATGACGAGAATTTTTTCCGCTGTCGCTGCCGCAATTCTGGGTGTAGCGATCTTTGCCCCTGGCGCCGTCCAAGCCCAGGAGACTCACGCGTCCTTCTTCTCACAGGTTTTCAGCGCCGACCCGGCTGGTGGCCGGCCGCAAGTCAGCGCCATCCCGCGCGAAGTCGTGTCCTTCACCGGCGGTTATGCCCCCGGCACCATTCTGATTTCGACCAAGGAGCGCCGGCTCTATTACGTCATGCCGAACGGCCAGGCGATCCGCTATGGCGTTGGCGTCGGCCGTCCGGGCTTCGAATGGGGCGGCACCAAGGTCGTTTCGCAGAAGCGCGAGTGGCCGGATTGGACACCGCCGGCGCAAATGCTGAAACGCCGCCCCGATCTGCCGCGCCACATGAAGGGCGGCATCGACAATCCGCTCGGCGCCCGCGCCATGTATCTGGGCTCGTCGCTCTACCGCATCCACGGTTCCAATGAGCCCAACACGATCGGCCAGGCGGTATCCTCCGGCTGCATCCGCATGACCAACGAGGACGTGACGGACCTCTACGAGCGCGTCCGCGTCGGCACGCGGGTCGTCGTCCTGCGTTAAACTGCGGTTTCACTGCGAAATCCGCTGAAAAGCCGGGGTAACCCGGCTTTTTTGCTGCCCAAAAGTCTTTATCCAAACACGACCATCGTCGCCCTTTCGAAACCGGCAAACGCTCTATATATGAGGGGGATGGCGCTGGATGCAGAAATCGCCAAGGTAAAGCCGGCGGCCCGCCCGATGGGAACGGCCCCTGCCCTGATCGATCCGTTCGGAAGAGCGGTGACCTATATACGCGTGTCCGTGACGGACCGCTGCGATTTCCGCTGCGTCTATTGCATGTCGGAAGACATGACCTTCCTGCCCAAGCGCGATCTGCTGACGCTCGAGGAACTCGACCGGCTGTGCACGGCTTTCGTCGACAAGGGCACGCGCAAGATCCGCATCACCGGCGGCGAGCCCCTGGTGCGGCGGGGCATAATGACCCTGTTCCAATCGCTGTCGCGCCATCTCGACAGCGGCGCGCTCGATGAAATCACAGTCACCACCAATGGCTCGCAGCTTGCCCGCTATGCGAAGGACCTCGCGGCCTGCGGCGTGCGGCGCATCAACGTTTCGCTCGACACGCTCGACGCCGACAAATTCCGCCGCATCACCCGCTGGGGCGATCTCAAGAAAGTGCTTGAGGGCATCGACGCGGCGCAGGCCGCCGGCCTGCACGTGAAGCTCAATGCGGTGGCGCTTGCCGGCGTCAACGAAGACGAATTCGTGCCGATGATCCGTTGGGCGCATGGCCGCGGCATCGACATCACCTTCATCGAAGTCATGCCATTGGGCGAAATCGAGGGCCAGCGCGCCGATCAATATCTGCCGCTCAGCAAAGTGCGCGCCGATCTGATGGACCATTTCACCCTGCGCGACAGCAGCTATCAGACCGGCGGTCCGGCGCGCTACGTCACGGCGGAAGAGACCGGCGGGCGCATCGGCTTCATCACGCCACTCACCCATAATTTCTGCGAAAGCTGCAACCGCGTGCGCCTCACCTGCACCGGCACCCTCTATATGTGCCTCGGCCAGGAAGACGCGGCCGATCTGCGGGCACCGCTGCGTGCCTCCGAATCCAACGACCTTCTGAACGCGGCCATTGAGCGTGCCATTCTGCGCAAGCCCAAAGGCCATGACTTCATCATCGACCGCACCACCCGGCAGCCGGCCGTCGGCCGGCATATGAGCGTCACGGGCGGCTGACGTTTTCTTTATTTTGGGTGTTTTCTTCAAGCGAACTGCTATGCACTTCGCTTGAAAACGCTATGGTTGTTTTGACGTATTTTTTTCGCGCGAGGTATCCGCTTCGCTCGAAAACGCTGTGAAAGCCCGGGGGGATATGGGCGAGGGCTATCGTAAGGGCATTGCCGCGATGTGCGCGGCCGTCGCCTGTTTCGCAACCACCGACGGCTTGATGAAACTGGCAACGGAAACCCTACCCGTTTCACAGGTCATTACGACGCGCGGCCTGATCGCGCTCACTCTCATGTGCGTCGTCGCCATTGGTGCCAAACTATGGCGCCACATCGCCGACCTGTTCCATCCGCTGGTCCTGCTGCGCACCGTCTTCGAAATGTCGATGATCGTCACTTACGTGACGGCGCTGAGCCGCCTGCCGCTCGCCAATGTGTTCAGCGTGCTGCAAGCGGCGCCCATCGTGATGACCGCCTTTGCGGCCTTCGTTTGGGGTGAACAAGTTCGCCTCGGCCGCTGGATCGCCATTCTCGTCGGCTTTGTCGGCGTCGCGCTGATCACCAAGCCGACACCAAGCACTTTTGAGCCGGCTATGGCGCTCGCCATCATCGCCAGCCTGTGCGTCGCCGGGCGCGATCTCACCACATCGCGCATTCCGCGCACCCTGCCCTCTCTTCTGATTACGTTTTCGGCCACCCTGGCCAGCACCCTGGCCGGCGGGCTGCTCTCAACCGTCGAGCCCTGGCATCCGGTCGGACTGCGGGAAGCCCTGCTGCTGGGCGGGGCGGCACTGGCCCTGGCGATCGGCAATTACGTGATCATCGTCGCCTATCGGAATGCCCCCGTCTCGGTCGTCTCGCCGTTCCGCTACATGGGTGTGGCTTTCGCCATCCAGCACGCGCCGCGCCATGCCGCCATGCAGCGGCCCCGAAAGCGCGGCAAGCCCGGCCATGACGCAAGCGGCAAGAGAGGCACGCGTCGACGCGGTGACACGCACGGCAAAAGTCGAGGCGTTCAATTCATGATCGGCGAGCAAGACGAGCGCGCGACGAATGAGATCGGCGCCCTGCGCATCGCATCCCCAAGCACGCGCCAGACGATCATGGATCGGCCCTTCGCCCGGCCCGCCCGCCACTGCATCGACCAAAGCATCGAGCACGGCGGCAGCTTCGAAATAAAGCGCCTTCGGCGTGCGCCCGGCGATGGCGGGATCGTTCGCGGCGCGCGCCGCGATGGTGGCGAACATGCGTTGCGAGGGCGTGCCGGGCCCAATGCGGTTGGTCTGCGGCGGAAAGCGCGCGTTGCCGCAGGCCCACAGCAGCCGCGCGACATCTTCAAGCCGCGCGGTTTGTGCGAGTTCTTCCACATCCTGTCCGCGATACCACAGGCGTCCTTGCGCCACCGTGGTGATGGCGGACGCCAGCACCGGCTCGCCCCAGGCGATGGCATCCTCGGCGATAACAGCATTCCTGCGGCCGCGCGTCTTGCGATAGCTCAGACGATCGACATCGGCGGCACGATAGAGCCTGCGACGCGGATCCTCGTCATCGGCCTTCGCTTCGATGCGGCCACGGCTGACATAGGCATAGAGCGTCTGCGGCCGCAGTTTCAGCCGTGTCATCACTTCTTGCGCGGTCAGCCAGTCAGTCATGGATTTGCACGCATGGGTTTGCACGCCGGGGGTCGCACGTGGATATATTGATTATATTGATTATATTTATCAATATTGATTCTATGCCCATCAAGGCCAATCCTCAAGCCATCATTCGATTTGCTTGATGGAGTTCAGCCATGTCCGACCTCATTCCTATTTCCGATGGTCTGGAAAATGTCGTGGCCGCCCAAACGGTTCTGTCCGAGGTTGATGGGGCCGCCGGCCGCCTGATCCTGCGCGGCCATGCGCTCGAAGACATCGCCGGCCATACGGACTTCGCGCAGGCGGTGCGCCTGATGTTCGATGGCTTCTTCCCCGATCTGCCTTCGGATGCAGATCTCGCCGCCGCGCTCGGCCGGGCGCGCGTCGAAGTGTTCGGCGAAGTCGCCGCGCTCGACAAAACGCTTGTCAGCCGTTCTCCCACCGAAGCTTTGCGGGCGCTCATGGCGCGGCTGGCGGATGGAGACGATCTCGCGACGGCGCTGCGGCTGCTGGCGGCCCCCGCCGTGTTCACGCCGGCGATCGTGCGCGCGCAGCGTGGCCTTGCGCCTCTGGCACCCGATGCCGCCCTGCCCCATGCCCAGGACATTCTGCGCATGATGGGCGGCAAAACGACTGGTACAACGCAGGCGGCGGCCCTCGATGCTTATCTCGTCACCGTGTGCGATCACGGCCTCAATGCCTCCACCTTCGCCGCGCGTGTCGTCGCTTCGACGCGTGCCGGCCTCACATCCGCGGTTCTCGCCGGCTTGAGCGCCTTGAAAGGCCCGTTGCATGGTGGCGCTCCCGGACCCGTCATCGACATGCTCGACGAGATCGGCGACGCCGCCCATGCGAAAGCCTGGCTCGAAGCGGCGCTTGAACGCGGCGATCGGCTGATGGGCTTCGGTCATCGCATCTATCGCGTCCGCGATCCGCGCGCTGACGCGCTGAAGCGCGCCATCCGCAAGCTCGACGCGACTGCCGGCCGCCTCGCCTATGCGGAAGCAGTTGAGGCGGCGGCTTTGGCCATCCTGCGCGAGCGCAAACCGAACCGCTCGCTGCAAACCAATGTGGAGTTCTACACGGCACTGCTGCTGGAAGCCCTGGCCTTCCCGCCCGATACGTTCACCTGCGTTTTCGCCATGGGGCGCACGATCGGCTGGCTCGCCCATGCGCGCGAACAGATCGCCGGCGGCAAGCTCGTGCGGCCGCAATCGATTTACATCGGCCCTATGCCGAAACAGGCGGCGTGAGCTTATAGCAGGCGAGAAACTCTCCGTGTCATTCCTGACGCGCCGTAGGCGCGAGCGGGAATCCAGAGGCGTGCGCTAAAGCGTTGCATCATCGCCGTAAAGAACATTCTACCACGCGCTCTGGATCCCCGCTCAGCCGCTCCGCGGCCGTCGGGGATGACACTGACGTTTTCAACATTCCTGCCAAACTCGCCCCTCTTGTCATGATCTGGCAGTAGGTTCTGCTTCAAGTCGCATCCTATAGTAACGTCGGCGCGTTCATAGCCAGGCCGGCCAGGGATGTGATTATGAATGATCAGCAGAGTAAACTTTTCGAACGTCTATGGTCCGGCGCGGCCACTTTGGAAGACTGGACCGCCAGTGTCGCTGGTGGCGTCACGCAGAGCATCGCCGACGATGTGGTTGCCATCCACACCAGCTATTTCTTCGGCAATGCAACGGCCGTGCGCACCGCCGAGGGGCTCGTTCTCATCGACAGCGGCAGCCGCGAAACCGCCGCGCAAACATTCGCCGCCCTGCGTCGCTGGAACGAGGCGCCCGTCCATACGATCATCTATACCCACGGCCATATCGACCACACGTGGGGCGCCCGGCTTTACGATCAAGAGGCTGATACCAAGGGTTTCAGCCGGCCACGCGTCATAGCTCATCGCAACGTGCTCAACCGTTTCAGACGTTATGACACGACGCACGGCCTCAACTCGCTGGTCATGGGCCGGCAGTTCAACCAGCCGGGCTATACGTTCCCCGACCATCATCGTCGCCCAGACGAGGTCTATGACGACACCCTGAGCCTCGACATCGGCGGCGTGACATTCGAGCTCTTGCACGGGCGCGGCGAAACGGACGATGCCACCTTCGTCTGGCTGCCGCAGCAACGCATTTTGGCGAGCGGCGATTTCGTCGTCTGGGTGTTTCCCAATGCCGGCAATCCGCGCAAGGTACAGCGCTATGCGCCGGACTGGGCGCGGGCGCTGCGCCAAATGCAAGCTTTATCGCCCGCTGTTCTCGTGCCGGGCCACGGCCCCGTGGTGCAGGGCGCGCCGCGCGTCAGCGAATTGCTCGGAAGCGGCGCCGACGCGCTGGAAAGCCTCGTCACGCAAACCGTGGCGCTGATGAACACCGGCGCATCCCTCGACGATATTCTGCATCAGGTGCGCCTGTCGCCGGAACTGCTGGCGCGGCCGTGGCTTCAGCCCAAATACGACGACCCGGAGTTCGTCGTGCGCAACATCTGGCATCTTTACGCGGGCTGGTTCGACGGCAATCCGGCGCATCTGAAGCCCGCGCCGGATGAGGAGCTGGCCACCGAGATCAGCGCGCTCGCCGGCGGCGCTGAACGGCTGGCGCGACGCGCGACAGAACTGGCGGAGAGCGGCCGCACGCGGCTGGCGGCGCATCTGATCGAATTCGCCAGCGATGCGATGCCGCAGTCACCGGAGATTCAGATGGCTCGCGCGCAGGTTTACGAGCACTGCATGGCGGCCGAAACATCGTTAATCGGCAAGGCAATCTTCGCCGTCTATCAGCGTGATGCGAAGGCGCGGTCCACCGTGCCAGTCCGCACCGTAGTATTTCCCCAAAACGACAACGCACATGAAACCGAAGAAATTCTTGCCGCCACCGAAGGCGGCCAAGAGATTCTGGATTGGCTTGCCAGTTTTCCTGGTTATCTCGACGCTGGGGCTGCCTTTGGCGATTTCGAAGTCGTTTCCTTCCACCTACGGCGTAAAAGTCCAAGCGAACTTGTCCTGAACTTGCCCATCTCTCCGCAAGCGGTGACGATAACTTTCACACTCGGCGATTGGATTGATACACGTCTCGAAGGCTTCAGCCATCAAAACGTCATCGGTGGCCTGCGCCTACGACGTGCCGGTCCACGCGACACGCGGCCCTGGGAACAAGGTGTCGGTATGACACCAGGCTTGATTGAAATCGAACTGGAGCCCTGTTTCGGAGCCAACGGCGTCATCCGGGGTACTTTACAGAAGGTGCATCTGCAATTCTCATGATCACTCCACGTTGGAATGTCAGTATTGCGACTGCTATGTGAGTGGGCTTGATATCGATTCATTTGAGCGCCCCATGAATCTGACCATCCGAAACGCCCTGCCCGATGACGAAACCGCTGTCGTGGCGCTGTGGCGCGCCTGCGACCTCGTCGTGAGCTACAACGATCCGAGTGCCGATTTTCGTTTCGCACGCGGCGGCGCATCCTCTGATGTTCTGGTCGGCATCAATGCCGACGGCGGCATCGTCGGCACGGTGATGGTCGGCCACGACGGCCATCGCGGCTGGCTCTATTATGTCGCCGCCGATCCGACGGCGCGCAGCAGCGGCATCGGCCGACAGATGGTGATGGCCGGGGAAGACTGGCTGCGCCGGCGCGGCATCGCCAAAGTGCAATTGATGGTGCGCGAGAGCAACACCAAGGTGATCGGCTTCTACGATCACCTTGGTTATGAGGAAACGCCGCGCGTCATCATGGCGAAATGGCTGGATCGGTGACGCCAGCGACGATCAGTTAGCCCGGCCCTCGTCCCCGGAGCGCGTGCCGTTCTTGATGTTGCGGTATTCGCGTGGCGTCGCGCCGACGATCTGCTTGAAGCGGGCGGCGAAGTGACTTTGCCCGCTGAAGCCCACTTCCAGCCCGATGTCGACGATCGACTGCCGTGTTGCGACCAACAGTTCGCAGGCCCGGTTGATCCGTTTGTTCGTCACATATTGATGCGGCGACATGTTCGTTCGCGCCTTGAGGCGACGCGAAAATTGCAGCGGGCCGAGGTTCAGCACCCCCGCCAGACGCGAGACATCGATGTCCTCGCCGAGATAGGTGTGGATGTATTCATCGACGATGACCATCTGCTTGCTGGTCAGCGGCGACACCGACAAGGTCGGAACGGTTTTGATGTCGGTGAATTGCTTCAGCAAACGAACGGCCAAAAGATTGGCGACCGATTCCGCATAGAGCGCCGACGCCAGCGGATTGGCCTCGGTGTCGCGATACAACATAAAAGCCAGATGCCAGATCGTGTCGTCGCGACCGCTCGGGGTGCCATGCAAACTGATATCGTCACGCAGACCAAGTTCACCGGCGATCCGCCGGAAGACCGCACAATTCAACTCGAGCATGATCCGCTCCAACGAACCTGTCCAATCAATGGAATGGCTCGCTTCAGCGGGATTGACGACGATGTTGCGATGTCCGGCCAGAACCTTGCGAAAGCCGGCGTCCTCGTTCCACCATGCCAGATTGGCGCCGCCTTTCAGACATACGCCAATCTGATGAAATTCGTGCCGGTGGCGCAGATGCGCCGGCCTGAAGGCCCGCTCATGCTTGACCTCCAGCCACAGGGACTGGGCAGCATCGGCAAGCGGCAGTGTTCCCAACGGCATCCGGCTACACCTGCGCTTTAAGGGATGGGCATTGTTTTTTTACCAGCAACGCTTGGCCCCAGCAATGTCCCGCGCCCTCCGCCTTCCGGGAACCGTCCGCTTCCAAAACTCAAAAATGACGGGAATCCGATAATTCGCCGCTTCGTGATAGACGCGCATTCAATGGCGACCTACAGCCCGGAGAGATAAATCAGACCGCGTGGGAGGCGGATATGGCTCTGCACAAGATGCCTTGGCACAAGATGACTTGGCGCAAGATCGTCTCGTGTTGCATCGCGATACTGGCGATGAACGTCTTCTCCGTTCCCGCCAAAGCGGCCTCCGACAAGACTGAGATGGCGCAAAACTTTCCCACGGAAACGGTCAAAATCGTCACGCCGATCGGCGCCGGCAGCGCCGTTGACGGGCTGGCGCGTGTGATCGCCTATAAATTGCAGGAAATCTGGAAGCAGTCCGTCATCGTCGAGAACAGGCCGGGCATGCCGGGAACCGCGAGCGTCGCGAAAAGCACCCCCGACGGCTATACGCTGATGATGATGTCGAATGGTCACGTCGTCGGCGGGCTCATCAATAAAAACCTGTCTTTCGATCCGATCACCGATTTCCAGGGCGTCATCAAACTCGCCTCGGTGCCGCTTGTGTTGGTGACGACGCCGACGCTTCCGCCGAACACACTACAGGACCTGATCACTCTCGCACGGGCGAAACCCGGCCAATTGAATTATGGCTCCGCTGGTCTCGCCAGCACCTCCTTCCTCTCCGCCGAGTTGTTCAAGAAAATAACCAAAACGAATTTCGTTCAAATCCCCTACACGGGCGGCACCGATGCGCTGATGAGCGTTCAGCGCGGCGATTCCCATATTTATTTCCTGGCGCTCAATCTGACCATCGAACAGGTCAAGAGCGGCATGCTCAAAGCGATCGCGATCGCGACGTCCCAGCGCAGCCCCGCGCTCCCCGATGTGCCGACTTTCGCCGAGGCCGGCCTGCCTGACTATCAATATGACGCCTGGTTCGGCGCCATGGCGCCGGCCAATACGCCGGTGCCCGTGTTGAACAAAATCAACGCCGACATTGCCCGCGTCTTACGGATGCCCGATGTCATCGAGCGATTGCACGCACAGGGCTTCGAGCTCACCAGCAGCACGCCCGATGAATTCAACGACCTCATGAAGTCTGACGAAAAGCTCTACCGAGAGCTTTTGAAGGACACCAAGGTCGGCTCGCCCTGACCGGCAAAATCAGAACCACGAAACACTCACATTCTCGATGGAGTAAACTTATGGCCGGCCAGACGATGCAAGCGACGCGCACGAACTCTTGGCAGGATATACGCGATCGTTTGGACCAATCGATCCCCTTCACCAACATGCGCGATACGCCCTATTATCGCGATGCGGTTTACGAGCAGTTTTCCGCGCAGGAATATGCGCGCCGCTACGAAGCTTTGCGAGCGAAGATGCGGGAGCATCGGCTTGATTGCATGATCGTGCCGGGCGGGCCGAGCCATTGGAGCTTCGGCGCTGGCATGGCCTGGCTCACCGGCCATTGGGAATGGCATGCTTTGTGTTGCTACATCCTGGTGCCGCTGCATGGCGAGCCGACCATGATCTATTCGATGGGCGGCACGCATGCGGAAGCCGTCCGCCGGTTGGTCGAAGTCGCTGTGACGGACGTTCGCCACAGTCGCGGCGGGCGCTATGCCGACGTGATGGTGGAACGGTTGCGCGAACTCAAGCTCGAACGCGGTCGCATCGGCCTGATGGAGATCGACCCGCGCCATGGCGATTATATGCCGGTCAACCAATACGAAGTTTTACGCCGTGGCCTGCCCGATGCGGAACTCGTCTTCACCAAGGATTTTTTGCACGAACTGCTCGTCATCCATAGCAAGGAGGAACTCGCCTGCGTGCGCAAGGCGGGCGTCCTGACCCAGCGCGCCATGGAAGCCCTTATCGCGCGCGCCAAACCAGGCGTGAAGGAATATGAACTGCGGGCGGCGGCGGCCAATGCGATCCTCGAAGGCGGCGGCGATATCGACTTTCTCATCATCGGCTCGACCCCGATGGCAAACCCGGCGATGGTTTTCGGTAATCCCCGCCCGTCCAATCGCGTGCTGCAGAAGGGCGACATCATCAATATGGAACTGGCCGCCGCCTATCGCGGCTATACCGCGCAGATCGGCTCACCCGTCTGCATCGGCGAGCCGACCGAGATGGTACGCCGGTTCTGGGAAGACATTACCGTGCCCGGCTACAAAAAAATCGTCGCCGAGATGCTGCCCGGCAAGCCGATCGCCAATATGTGGGAAGCCTCAAAATTTTTTCGCGAGAAGGGTGTGCAATCGCGGCCGATCCATTGCCATGGCATCGATCTCGTCACCGACGAGCCTCATGTCACCACGGAATATGATAAGCATCCTCATTCCGATACCGTACTGAAACCGGGGATGGTGATCATGGCCGAACCGAATCCGATCACCATGGACGGTCTCTTCGGCATTTTCCTCGGCCACACTTTCATTCTCAACGAACAGGGCCGCGAAGTCGTCGACAGCTTCCCCCTGGAGCTGGCGATCGCAAGCGCCTGAGCAAAGTCCGAAGAGTATCGGCGGGCGCGTGACTTGCCACGCTCCCGTCATTCGTCTTCGGCCTGCGCCTCCAGATTGCTGCGCAGCACTTTGAGAACGTTGCGCGCCGTTTCGATGTCTTTCAGCGTCAGGCCATCGGCCACGCTTTCAGCCCAGGGGCCCTGCAGCTTCAGCGCCCGGTCGTAAACGATCCTGCCGCGCTCGCTGAGATCGACCAGTTGGGCGCGGCGATGATGGGGGTTCGGCAGGAAAGCGACGAGCCCTTCCTGTTCCAGATCGTTGACGATGCGTTGGACGTTCTGCCGGTTGGCGCCCATGTCGCGCGCCAGCCATGCGACAGGCTGCGGCCGCTCGGCAGCGACAATGGCGCCTAGAACCTGCCAGCGGGCGCTCGTCAGGCGGAGTTCGGCGACGAGCCTGTCGCCAGCCGTCAGCATACGGTTATTGACCTGAAACAGCTCGAGAATGAGGTCGGTCACAGCCGTCCCCGCCGTGGCTTTCTTGGGCTTCACCATAAGCAATATACATCCTATTTGACATCATGATGTCAATATGCATTTATACGACACCATGATGTCAATATAGCTCTTTTGAGGAGTGTGTCATGCCCGTTCGGCGTTCGATGGACCCCACCTTTCCGATCGAGAAACAGATTGCCGTTGATGCTTCGCCCGTCGTTCTGGTGAACGTCTTCACCCTCGATCCTGCTGATGAGGCCACTTTCCTCGCCGCATGGCGCCACGACGCCGACTTCATGACGCGACAGCCCGGTTGCATCTCGACCCAGCTTCATCGCGCCGTCGGCGACAGCCCGACCTATCTCAATTACGCCGTCTGGGAATCGACGGCAGCTTTCCGAGCCGCCTTTACCCATCCCGAGTTTCACGCCCGACTGACGGCCTATCCGGCCAGCGCCGTCGCCTCGCCGCACCTGTTCCAGAAGATTGCGGTGCCTGGCATCTGCGTCGCGTAGGGAGGAGACCATGGCCCGTTTGCTCTTCAACATCGTGGCGATAGCGGGCTCGGCCGCGTTCGCCGGCGTCATGCTCGCCATCGGCATCATCCTCGGTGCCTATTGGAAAAGCCTCGCGCCCCAGGCGTTTCTCGACTGGTTCGCTCAGAACAATCATTTCGTGGCGCAAGCCATTCCGTTCGTCGTCGTTCCCGCTCTCATCGGGCTTGCCGGCTCGCTTTACATCGGCTGGAACGATGGAGGGCGCACGCTCTGGCTGGCGGCATCGGCCTGTATCATCGCGGTTCTGATCGTGACTTTCGCCTATCATCTGCCGAGCAATGCGCAATTCGCGGCCAAGACCGTGCCCTTGGATCAAGTCCCCGGTAAACTCGACACTTGGCTTTGGCTGCACGGCCTTCGCATTGGCCTGGCCTTCATCGCGTCGATCCTCGGCATCGTCGCGATCGCGCGCTAAGCCCCATCACGATTTCGGCAGCAGCGCCGCGATTTCGCCGGCGGCGATGCCCTTGGCCGCCGAAGCGATATCGCCGGCTTTCAGCGCTTGCGCCGCATCGACGAGATCGGCCATCACCCGGCGATAAAGCGCGCCGCCCAGGCTGACGCGCTTGACACCGGCCTCTTCCAGCTCGCTAAGCGGCACCGGGCCGCTGCGCGGGCCGACCACCACATTGACGGGCTTGGGCGCCACGGCACGCACGACCTTCTTGATCGCCTCGATATCCGGCAGGCCCGGCGCATAGAGCACGTCGGCACCGCATTCGGCGAAGGCGACGAGGCGACGGATGGTATCGTCGAGATCGGGGCGACCCTGCAGGAAATTGTCGGTGCGCGCGGTGAGCACGATGCGGCCGCGCGCCGCCTGCACCGCGCCTTTGATGCGCGCCACCGCCGCATCGAAATCATGGATCGGCTTTTGCGGATCGGCGGTCGTGTCCTCGATGCCGAGCCCGGCGAGACCAGCATCGATCGCCGCACGCACGGTGAGCGCGCAATCCTCGGGCGACGGCCCGAAGCCGTCTTCGAGATCGCCATTGACCGGCAAATCGGTCAGCCGGGCCAACATCGTGGCATTGTCCAATGCCAATTCGCGGCTCACCGCATGAGCGCCATCGTTGCGCCCCATCGCAAAAGCGATGGCCAGTGACGTGGAGCCCAAAGCCTCGAAGCCCGCGCGTTTCAGCAGAACGGCCGATGTACCATCCCAGGCATTCGGCATGATGAACGTGCGCCCGTGTAGTGCCAGGAAGCGCTCATAAGCTTGCGGCTGCGACATGAGTTTCCCCGCTTAAGGCTCTTCGCCTGGTTTGGTGGTGAACGCATCCGACCATTCGGGATGTTTCGCATATTGCGCGCGCACATAGGGGCAGCGCGGAATGATTTTGAAACCCGATTGGCGTGCGTCGTTGATCATATAGTCCACGAGGGCACCCGCCGCGCCCGTGCCGCGCATCGCCAGCGGCGCACCGGTATGATTGGCGCTGATGATGCCAGGGCCTGGAACGGTAAAGGTAATTTCCGATTCGGCATCGATGCCGGCGACGCGAGCGACGTAGCGGCCATTGCCGGCATCCAGCATTTCCTTGTTAACGGTGATCGCACTCATGGATTCGTTCACCTCGATCTCTACGTTGGTTTCGCTGTGGTTTGATAACATGAAAGTCAGACCAAAGGGATAAAACGATAGGGCTGGCTCCCGGAAAAACATCGCGCTACGATCGCGGCATCGGTGCCTTTCGGCGCCTTCCGATGCAAGCGGGGTTGCGATGAACATTGCCAACGGACGGCGCGCGGCTGCGATTCTTGCTCTTCTCCTCGCCACCTTGACCCATGCCACGCTCGCGATCGCCAAACCGCGCACCTTGAGCGGCACCGTGACCTATCGCGAGCGCATGGCGCTGCCCCCGTCCGCGGTTGTCGAAGTGCAATTGATCGATGTTTCGCTGGCCGACGCGCCGGCCCGGGTTTTGGCGCGCACGACGCTGTGGCCGCGCCGGCAGGTGCCGCTGCGCTATCGGCTGCGTTATGACGACGCGCAGATCAGGCCAAATTTCAGCTACGCTCTGCAAGCGCGCATCACGCTCAACGGCCAGCTTCTGTTCATCAATACGACGCGCCATAGCCTGTCGGCGGAAGGGCTGGCCGGCGGACGGGGCGGCTTCGGCAATACCGACATTCTGGTTGAACGGGTCAACGACGGGCCGCGCACGGACACACCGGCCGCCCCCGCCCGGCCCGAGGGGCGCTGGCTTGCCGAAGACATTGGCGGTGGCGGCGTGATCGATCGCCTGCAAACGGTGCTGGACATCGCGCCTGATGGCGCGGTGAGCGGCAGCGGCGGCTGCAACCGTATGGCTGGCCGCGCGACCATCAACGGCGAGCGGATCAACTTTGGTCGCATCGCCAGCACCAAAATGGCCTGCGTGCCCGCGGCGATGAACCAGGAAGCCAAGTTCTTCGCGGCCCTCGCCGATGTCCGCGCCTGGCGCGTCGATCCGCAGCGCGGCAAGCTGATGCTGCTCGATGCGCAAAGCCGAGCGATCGTGACGCTGGCGAGCATGTGAGCGCGTCAAGCCTTGTTTTGGCGCGCTTTCTTCACGCGAACCAGCGTCCACTTCGCTCGAAAACGCTCACCCATCCTTCTGATAGATCAGCCGTGCTTGGCTGAAATCGCGCGCGCGCAAATGTCGGCGCCGGATCCAGACGTAATAAAGGCCGTTAAAATCGTTGATGTCGTTGTCATAGGCGCCGATCTGCAGCAACATCACCCATTCCTGAGCGGCTTCTCCTAAGAGTTTGTAGATCTCGCGATATTTCAACGACGCAATGTTGATGCGCGCATCCTCGGCCGAAAGCGCGATCGTCATCTCGCGTCTGATGTTTTCAGGCCAGCCCCCCAAACGATTGGAGGCATCGAGATGGGTCGGCTGGCTGTCGCTCCAGTTTTCGTGCGGATAGGGCCGGTTGAGATAGTTCGGCGTGATCGGCGCGGCGCGCTGATCGGGCAAAGTATAAGTGAAAATCGGTTTGAACTGCGCCGACGGCAGGCAATTGCGATAGGCCTCCACGCCGCCGAATAAAGGAAAACCAAGATCGGGTGAGACATGCCGCGTCAGATCGCCTTCCACATGAATCAATTGGAACAGACGATTGCCGTTCGTTTCTCGGCCTGTTTCCGGATTGAAGACGAGATCGTAGAAAAGCAGAAAGTGACCCGTGCGCGGCATATCCGCATCGCATGGCCCAGCCGCGGCGCAAGCGGCCAAATCGATCTGCGCCATGAACGCTAAAGGCGCCACACGCTTGGCCAAATGTTCTTTCAGGGCGATCTGGCTCTTAAGGTCATCTTCCGCACTGTCGGCGGCGTAGCCTCGCAAGGTTTCGACGACCGACAAGCCAAAAGCCGTGGGCTGGCGCTCCGGCCAGACAAAGTCGCGCGGCACATCGGGTGAACCACCGATCTTGCTGGCACCAAGCGCGATCGTCGTATCGTCGGCGGCCGTGGATTGCAGAGCGATGGCGGGTTTCGCCAATGGCAAAAGAATCTTCGCCTCCTCGGCGGAAACGCCCGATGCGAGGAGTGAAGCCGACAATTCATCAAGCGTGCGATAAGGGCCCGGCCGAAAGCTGGCAGCGGTCTGGGCCAGGAGCTGACGCGGCAAGGCCAGGGCACAGAATGCCGACGCCCCCATCGCCTTCAGAACCTGCCGGCGCGGAAACCGCGCAAGACTATGACGCGTGAACCCCCTCATCGCGGAAGCGTCCATATTTTCCGAGAGATGATGCGATGATAGGCGGGTGCTTCACGCGGAGCAACAGCCTTGCACACGTATGCATCGTGTATTCGAATTTTCGCAAGAATGGGGCGATTCTTGCCTAAGAAACATCAATTAAGCCAATGCATCAGAGCCGACAGGTGCCCCAAAATGTAAGCTCACACATTATCACGCAGCTTCTGTCGCAACCCGTCCGGCATGTCGTCATCCGGCAAAACGTTGAACTGATTTTTGTCGAAGAAGATCATCCAATAGCCCGGCCGCTGCCAGACTTCGGTGAGCTGCGACCAAGGCACTTGGGCGCTGCCCAGATCAGACGTGAACGACAATGTCGTTGCGTCATAGGCGATCTCCGCGACCGGCTCTTTCATGCGCGAGAAGCGGCCCACAGTATTGGCGCTATGGGCACGCCAGCCGGCGATCAGCAACAGGACAGGCAAGACGGCGGCCGCGCCCACGATACCGGTGAGCCAATCGCGCTGCCCACTCCACAGCAACCAGATGAAAAACACGGCCATGGCCCCGGCGGCGATCCACAAGCCCTTTTGCTCGGCGAAAAGCCGGCGGCGCACATAGGTCTTCACCGCGTCGCGCACTATCTCAGGTGTTTAGCGCGCGCGATAGGAAACAGATGAAATTTGAGAAGAATCCATCATTGCAGAGCATTTTAAGGTCGGCAATGACGGTTTGTCACGACAGCCCTATCACCACTTCGCTCGCTTGAAGCGATGGCTCCCGACGTTCCGCCAACCCGCGCATTGAACCTCGGACATTTAATGCCATAATTAAAGTGGCCTTATGAAATGGATGCATAAATGAAACGGGACGATCTTAGCGATCTCGCCCTCTTTGCCGCCGTTGCCGAGCACAGAAGCTTTACGCGCGCCGCCGCCCGCCTCGGCATGTCGCAATCGGCGCTGAGCCACGCCTTGAAGGCTCTGGAAGAGCGGCTTGGCCTGCGGCTCCTGGCGCGCACGACCCGCAGTGTCGGCACGACGGAAGCCGGACAACGCCTGCTGCTGACGCTTCGGCCGGCCTTCGAAGAGATCACTCAGGAATTGGCGGCGCTCGGCGAATTGCGGGACCGGCCAAGCGGCCTGATCCGCATCACCGCCGGCCGCCATGCGGCCACCACTTATCTGTGGCCGGCGCTGCGGCGTTTCCTGCCGAAACATCCTGACGTGCAAGTGGAGGTTTCGGTCGATGCGGGGCTCACCGATATCGTCGCCGATCGTTTCGATGCCGGCATCCGGATCGGCGAGCAGATCGGAAAAGACATGATCGCCGCGCGCATCAGCCCGCCGCTGCGTTCCATCATCGTCGGCGCACCGGCCTACTTCAAGAAGCATGCCCCGCCGCGCCGGCCGCAGGATTTGGCCGAACACGATTGCCTCAACTATCGCTTCGCCACGTCCGGCAGTCTCTATGCCTGGGAATTCGAGAAGAACGGGCGACCGATGAAGGTGCGCGTCGAGGGTTCGCTGATTTTCAACGACGCCGAAATGATCATCGACGCCGCCCTCGATGGCCATGGCCTCGCCAATGTCTTCGAAGATCAGGTGAAGTCTCACCTTGCCGCAGGCCGCCTGCGGCAAGTGCTGGCGGAATGGTGCCCGCCCTATCCCGGCTATTATCTCTATTACCCCAGCCGCCGGCAGACGCCGGCGCTGAAGGCATTGATCGAAGCGATGCGGGTTTAGCGAGAAAGCCGCTGAGCCGTCGTCTGTGATATGCCGGTCTGCCCGGTCGTATAGGCCTGGGTCAACAGGCTGCGAATATAATCGCCGGCAATGACCGGATCATAGGCCGCCTGTGCGGTCTCGCAACTCGGCAAGGTCGCGATCGTGGCGCGCGGATTGGGATAGGCAAAGAAGGAAATCGACAAACGCGGGCGCGGGCTCAGATTGCGCACGCGGTGCAAGGTCGAGACATAGAGATTGTTGGTCCAGCGCGAAAGGAGATCGCCGACGTTGATCACGAAGGTGCCCGTCTTCGGCGGCACATCGATCCAATCGCCATCCGCATTCTGAGCCTGCAGACCACCGACATCGTCCTGCTGGAGGATGGTGAAGGTGCCGTAGTCGGTGTGGGGCGAGAAGCCCCACAGACGATCGGCGACGTCCGGATCAACCGCCGGATAATAATTGAACGAGTTGATACATCCGAGCCGATCGTGGAAATCTTCCAGATAGGTTTCCGGCAAGTCGACACTCAGAGAAAAAGCCCGTGCCAACTGGCGCGCAAGCCTCACCTTATTGGCGATAGCCGTCTCGATCGCATCCTTGAAGCCGGGAAGGACAGTTTCCGGCAACCATTGCGAGCGGCCCGCGGGAGATGTTTCATCGATCAGCTCGCCAGGATAGAGCGCGCGCGACGAATAAAGCCGTTCCTTGCGATCGGCCTTCGCCAGCTTTTCCGCATCGGGATCGAGGCCGCCGGTCTGAATGAAGCCGAGGTTGGCATCGTTATGGCGCGCGAGAATCAATTCCTTTTGCGCGATCGGCAGGGCAAAAAATTGCCGCCCGAGACTCACAGTCGATTCCATTTCGGCAACCGAAATGCCGTGGCCGGTGATGTAGAAGAAGCCGATATCGATACAGGCACGACGAATCTGCCGCGCCGTCTCCTGTCGCTGCGACAAGGATCCGCCGGCCGTGAAGGGCGACAGATCAATGACCGGCACGGCCGATAAACTGCTTCTCGTTTCGCTTCCGCCTGCTTGACCCATCACACCCTCACTCATGATGATTTTCTGATCCGCCGGCCCTCGCCAGACCGCCGCGACTTGGCGCCCTCGACAGCTTCCGCTTCAAGATCGACCTCGGCCAAAGCGTGATTGACGCTCTTGAGCATCGCGACGAGGTCCGCCAGATCGACATGGCGCAGCCGCGGCCAAACCGCCTTGCGATAATCCACCCCCGCCTCCGTCAGCGCGTCGAGCGTTTCCTGTCCGCGCGGCGTCAGCACAAGATGCGGCGAGGCCTTGTGATCCTGATTGAGCACCAATTGCACCAGCCGATCGGCGACGAGTTCATCAGTGATGCGCTGCACGTTTTGGCGGGTGACGCCGAGACGGCGCGCGATCTGCGGCACGGACAGCAATTCCATGGATGCCGCCCGCAAGACCTGCCAGCGCGGCTGCGTCTGTCCGGCTCTGGCCGCCAGCACGGTGCCGTGACGGCGGAACGTGGCTGAAAGCGCATAAGCCTCAATGGCCAATTGATCGATGATTTCGATATCCGATTTCAGCATCATATTTTCATATTGACAATAAATTGTCTGTTTGTCAATCTGTATTCACTGTTGAAGCGATGTGGGAGACGAGCGTGAGACTGCAAGGCAAAACGGCAATCGTGACGGGGGGCGGCCGCGGCATCGGCGCGGAATATTGCAAGGCGTTGGCCACGGCCGGCGCGGCGGTTCTCGTCGCCGATCTCGACATCGAGGGCGCGAAGCAGGTCGCCGCAGACATCGCCGAAGCCGGTGGCCGGGCCCATGCTTTCCGGCTCGACGTCTCCTCGCCGCAAGACACGCAGGCCATGGCCGAAGCCGCTCAAGAGCAGTTCGGCGGCATCGACATTCTCGTCAACAATGCCGCCATGTACGCCAATCTCACACGCAAGCGCTACGACGAGATCACGCCCGACGAGTTCGATCGCGTGATGGCCGTCAACGTCAAAGGTGTCTGGCTCTGCACCATGGCGGTCGTGCCCGCCATGACGCGGCGCGGCGGCGGCCATATCATCAACATCGGATCAGGCAGCGTTTTCGTCGGCGGCAATGGGCTCGTCCACTATGTCGCCTCGAAAATGGGCGTCATGGGCCTGAGCCGGGCCCTGGCGCGCGAACTCGGCCAACACAACATCTGCGTCAACACGCTGATCCCCGGCCTGACCGACAGCAGTTCGAACCGCGCCAATACGACGCCGGAATATCTCGAGAGCGAGGCCAAACAGCGTTCGATCCAGCGTGTGCAGACGCCGCACGACCTGATCGGCCCCCTGCTCTTCCTGGCTTCCGACGACAGCCATTTCGTCTCCGGCCAGAATCTCAACTGCGATGGCGGCCGTCTGTTCATCTGACAGGAGTCTTCATGGATCAGCCTTCCGACCGCATGCGCGAGCAGCTTGAGCAGCTCGCGCTCGCCTGCCGCATCCTGGAAATGGAGGGACACGGTGATCTGGCGCAGGGGCATCTGTCCCTGCGCGACGAGAGCGGTTCCTTCTTCTGGATGAAGCGCAACGATATCGGGCTCGGCGAAGTCATGGGTCCTGAGGATTTCGTCAGCCTCTCGTTTGAGGGGCAGAAGCTGTCGGGCAGCGGCCGCCCCCACTCCGAATGGCCCATCCATTCTGAAATCTTCAAGGCGCGCGACGATGTGCGCATTGTCGCCCATAGCCATCCGCAATTCGCCTGCCTGCTCACGGCAGCCGAGCCGATCTTCCATCCTTATACGATCGAAGCCGACAAGCTGACGCGCATCGGCTTCTTCAATGGCACATCCGCTTTGATCAACGACATCGAGGCGGGAGCCGAAGTGGCCAAAGCGCTTGGCGAAGCAGATTTTTTGTTTCTCGCCAATCATGGTGTCGTTTTCTGCGGCGCCACCATCGCCGAAACCGTATGTCGCGGCATCTTTCTGGAACGGGCGGCGCGCGTCGAAGTGATGGCGGCCAACACCAACCTGAAATGGCGCCGCTTCCCCGACGCGGACGAGCGGGCGCTTCGTCACCGGCAGATGATCAGCCCCGGTCATATCGATCAGACCTGGGCCTATTTCCAGCGCAAGCTCACCGCTCTCCATACCGGACACGATGGAGCGCCCAAGGTCGTTTTTGGCGAACGTATCTAAGCGACATCCTCATCGCGTTCAGTGTGCAAGTTCAGTATGAAGGAGAGTTGGCATGAAGGGTTTCCGCATCAGCCTGTTGATGGCCGCTCTGGCAATCGGCGCTTCATCCTCCAGCCAGGCGTTGGAGAAAATCAATTTCCTGCTGGCGGCGCCGGCCACCTTGCCGGCCTTCTCCCCTCTGATCATGGCGCAGGAAAACGGCTATTACAAAGACGCCGGCTATGATGTCGAATTCCATACCGCGCGCGGCGGCCTCGACATTGCCAAACAGGTGGGCGTCGGCAATGCCGAGTTCGGCCTGTCGCTGGGCGATGCGCCCATCGTCGTGCGCGGCAACGGCATCCCGATCAAGATCGTCGGCCTGCTCGGCGGCGGTGCTCTTGGCGTTCTGGTCGCCCGCAAGGATCGCGGCATCGCCAAGATCGAGGACCTGCGCGGCAAGAATATTTCGGTCATGTCTTTCCAGGAGGCGAATTTCTACGCCACCCTGGGCGCCCTCGCGCGACACGGCATCCGCCGGGACGACGCCAACATTCAGGCGGTAGGCCCAACCGGCGTGATCGGCCTCGTCATCGCCGGTGCAGTCGACGCCTGCATCTGCACGCCCGACTGGGAAGTGAGCGTTCAAGATGGCGTCGGTGAAACCCTCTCGATGCCGCTCAAGGATTATATCCCGACGACGGCCCAGGCGATCGTCGCCTCCGATGCGATGATCGCCAAACGGCCGGAGATGGTGCGGGCGATCGTCCAGGCCACCTTGAAGGGTATGAAATTCGTCATGGACGATCCGCAGGCGGCGACGAAAATCTACATCCGCGCCGTGCCGACCTTTGAAGGCAAGGAAGATGTTGTCCTGCGCATGTTCAAGAACTACATCGAACGCACCTACAAAGGTCAGAAGATTCTCGGCGAAACGGACCCTGACATTTTGGCGCAGATCCAGAAGCTCTATATGGATCTCGGCGTGATCGAAAAGCCGGCACCGGTCGAGAGTTTCTACACCAACGCTTTCGTCCAGCCGAAGTGAGGCCTTCTATCGGCTCTCGCTTGTTTTGCGCAGGGCGCTAGAGCAAATCACGTTTCGATAGAAACGTGATTTGCTTAGCTTCTCTTGTTTTGACGCGTCTTCATGGCGTTCGACGATTCCGCCGAACTGTGAAACGCTATAAGGATGAAGACCCCGAAGGCCCCGATCAGCGCGCCCGCCCAATAGGGCGCGCCAGAGCCGAGATTGAGCGCCAGGGCCGCGGCGAGCAGCGGACCAAAAATGCGGGCGATGGCCTGCTGTCCCTGATAAGCGCCCTGGACGCGGCCCTGCATCTCGTCGGGCGCCGCATTGGCCACGATGCCGTTCATCGCCGGCATGAACAGGCCATCGCCGAGGGTGAAAACGACGATGGCTACAATCAGCAGCCAGACCGACGGCAGCCAAACGATGGCGCCGATGAGCAGGAAGCCCACGGCGTTGATCATCAACCCGGCACGCGCCAACCGATATTCACCGAAGCGCGGTAGCAAGCGGCGTGTCAGAACCCCTTGCGCCAGAATGTCCATGATGCCCACGACGAACAGCGTCATGCCGATGCCGAGCGAGCCGAAGCGCAGCACTTCGATCAATAGAACGGAGATATTGCTCTGCATCATCGTGGCCGCGAAATAAAACAGAAACGACGTCGCAAAGGCGATGCGCAAGGTGGGATCGCTGAAAATGCCGGAAAACTGCGAGACGACATTGAGCTTACGCCAGTGCAAATCTTTCGCACGCCGTTCGACCGGCAAGGTCTCACCGAGCGCCAATTGCACCCAGACCATGTTGAGCAAAGACAGGACAGCGGCGGCAAACAACGGTGCAGTCGGCGAGATTTCGCCGAGAAGACCGCCAACCACCGGGCCGAACATGAACCCAACGCCGCCGGCAGCGCCCAGCAAACCATAGACGCGACCGCGCTCGGCGGGCGCCGTCACATCGGCGACGCTGGCATAGATCGCACTCAGATTGCCGGCAGTCAGGCCATCAATGATGCGCCCGGCAAAGAGCACCCAGAGGGCGCCGCCGATGCCGAAAATAACATAGCCGATGGCCGAACCGAAAAGGGACAGCAACAGCACGGGCCTGCGGCCGTAACGGTCGCTGAAAGCGCCCAGCAGCGGTGCTGCCAGAAAGGCGCAAGCGGCATAGACCGAAACAATCACGCCAACCGTGAGCGCGAGCTGAGATTCCGGCACATAGCTGCCGACCAGTAGCGGAACGACCGGATTGATGATGGTGAAACCGCTGACATTCAGAAAAACGGTCACCGCCAGAATGGCGGTGCGGTCAGTCAGCAGGTTTGCAACAGAGGAGGTAAGGCCTTGACGATGCATAGACTGGTCTCTCGTAGTGGGTCCAGCCGATGCGGGTCAAAAGAACAAGCACCCAGCCGAACCTGCGCGCCGAAGCGCTTGGATCGCCGTGGTGCCTCTGGTCCCGCGAACGGGACCGGACAGTGCTTCCCTCACGGGAAGGGTCTGGACCTACCATACCAGACCTGCCTTTTTCGACGCGGCCAATATAAGGGTGCCGCGCCCATTGCGCTAGCCCATGTTTCGTACCGTCAGATGGACCGAACCTTCATGGCCCCACAAGCCGCGCCACCTCATCACGCAAGCGCGGCAGAACATCCCGTTCGAACCAGAGATTTTTCTTCAGCCAGGCATTGTTGCGCCAAGAGGGATGCGGCAAGGCGATGATCTTCGGCGTAGCGGCGAAAGCCGTGCGCCAATCGCGCACGAGATCGGTCATGCCGCCGGAAGCGGGTACGGGCAGACCCAGGCGCTGGCGATGCCAAGCCTGCGCATAGATGCCGATGGCGAGAATGGTCTCGATCTGCGGCATGGCCTGCATCAGGTCTTCGTGCCAGTGGCGGGCGCATTCGCGGCGCGGCGGCAGATCGCCCTTCTTGGCATCGTGTCCGGGGAAACAAAAGCCCATCGGCACGATGGCGATGCGGGCCGTATCGTAAAATGTTTCCTTATCGATCCCCATCCACTGCCGCAGGCGGTCGCCCGAGGGATCGGTGAACGGCATGCCGGAGGCATGGACGCGCACACCCGGCGCCTGCCCCGCGATCAGCAGACGGGCCGTCGATGACGCTCGCACAACCGGTCTTGGTTCATGCGGCAGCGGCGTCTTGTCGGGCGTATCGATGCAGATGCGACAGGCTTCGATATCATGAACCAAAGCAGCAAGCCTTTTCTCTCGGCCCCTGCGCGCCATCTCCCCTATCGCCTGCCCGCTCAAGATCGATCGTCCTCTTTCCGCGACAGATATCCGATCAGGCGTCGTCGTTGGGATCTATCCTGTCAGCGACGGCATTTTTGATCCGTTGCGGCAAGATCGTCATGATCAGAATGAAAGCGGAGAGTAACAGATTGAAGCCGTTGCTCACCATAAGCGGCCATGCGTCTAGCAGCACGCCATAGGCGGTCCACAGGGCAAAGGCGAGAACCGTCAGGAAATAAGTCCCCGGCGAAATCCCTTCCGTATCCCGCGTCCGAATGATCCGCCAGGCCTGCGGCACGAAACTGGCCATGGAACAGAGCGCGGCCGAAGTTCCTAAAATGATGATGATCATCGCAGATTTCGAACGCCGCCTCCTTTGGAATGGTTCCAAGAGTTTAGCGAGATATTTCCGTTGGTTGCGACCAAGCGAAAAAATTCTGCCGCGACTCATTTTGACGCAGGAACCTTGGGCGTTGGAGGCCGTTACTGGAGCGTCGAGTGGAATATGCGCGTCGAACTGAAGAAGCACCTTCAACTGCTCCCTTATCGGTTCTAGCACCTGGAAATACCCCCGTGGGAATTCATCTGAAAACCAAGCTTCCCCTATCGCGCCGCCCAACCGGGCCACGCTGGCGATAACGCTTCCGCTTTATCCAGACGGGAGCATGCCCCCGCCCTGCGACTCGCGGCTCATTGCCGTGAGTCTTCCATCGAAAACGATCTTTGGCGCGACTGAGCAAAGCTGACGCGTCAATCCGCATCGCCCGCACTTGAGGCCCCGGACTTGGGGCCGTGACCGTTCCATTGAGGAGAAATCCATGACCGTTGTCACACGGCTTTACGACGACTTCACGCACGCGCAGGAGGCCGTGGCCCTGCTGGAGCGCAGTGGCGTGCCAAGCGTCGATATGTCCCTGGTCGCCACTACGGCCGACAGATGGCGCGCCTATCACGATCAAGATGAGCGAAGCGATAGCCATCTCCTGGCCATCGGCACGATGGCGGCTGGCGAGAACCATGAAGTCGCGTCCGGCCTGCTCACCGAGCTGAGCATCGTCGCCGTTCCAGGCCTTGGCCCGGTGGTCGCGGGCGGCTGGCTGATGGCGGGCGGTGCAGCCGGCAGCATGATGGGCTCGCTCATGGAGAGCGGCGTCAGCGAAGCCGAAGCCCATGCCTATGCGGAAGCCGTGCGGCGCGGCGGCACTTTGCTGGCGGTGCGCACCCAAGTGGCGACGCACGACAAGATCGAGATTCTGCTCGATGCCATGACGGACCATTGGTCGGAACAAACCAATGCGCTCGGCGCCAATGTTTGGCCGAAAGCCGGACGCGCACGCCTTGTCGCGGCGGCCAGCCACTGATTTCGATCAGACTCCGGTTTCGCCTTCTGCGGAACCGGAGTTTTCGTCATCAAAGATCGAGCGTGGCGCCGTCCTCAGCGACCAGGACGCCGGCGGCGATAATGTCCTGACGCAAAGCATAGGCGCTGGGATTCATATGGGTCGCCATGATCCGACGCGCCTTGAGACGCGGCAGGTTGGCTTTCAAGGTCGGCCAGTCGATGTGATAAGGCACGGTCTCCTGGCCTGAATAACATTCGACCATGAACAGATCGGCGCCGTCGCTGATCTCGACCAGATTGTCGACCCAGCAGGTATCGCCGGAAAAGGCGAAGGTTTTTCCGCCATTCTCGATGCGCAAAGCGCGCGACATGGCGCCTGACGGATGATCGACAGGCAGCACCGAAATCTTGCAGCCAGCCACCTCCGTCACAGGACCAGGCCGGTTTTCGATCAAGGTGAGCGGATAGCCCCAGCGGTTCGACCAACTGTCGGGGAACAGCGCTTCGCAGGCGGCGCGAAGGCGCCCTTCGAGCCCCTCGGGGCCGACGATCGTCAAAGGCTTCTTGCGGCGGCTGACGAACTGGCCTTCCAGGAGCAGCGACGGCAGGCCGCCGAAATGGTCACCATGCAGGTGGCTGAGAACCACCGCGTCGATCTCGTTGGTGTCAAAGCCAAGTTTATGCCAGGCGACCAGGGCTGACGAGCCAAAATCGACGACGAGCGTCTGGCCGCGCCCATCCTCCCCCGAACAGTCGAGCCTCAGACACGTGTTGGAACGGCCGCCGCTACCGAAAGCATCGCCGCTACCCACGATGGTCAGATGCATTCGCTGATCCTTATGTGCCTGATTTTCGGCTTCTCCCGCTCTTGAGTTGACGGGTGCGAGGGGGTGGGACGGGGACGTAGAAAACATAAAAAATCCTATACAATAGATGGCCTTCCGCCAAAACGGCGCACGGGAAAATCCTTCAAGAAACCATCGCATTTCATCTTAATTTGCGGTGATCAATGTGCGCTAGCGCACATCCAGGGGCACGAATCCTCTCGTACTGCCGGCATCCTGGGCCCGATGCGTCTTAACTCGACATTAACCCAAGTAACTTCGGAACCTGTCAGCCGATCGTTAAGCTTTTTGGCGGAATATGGCCGCGCCGCCGATCGCGGGCATTTTTCCAGTCCATTCGCGTTTTGAGTCCGGGTCTATTGTGTCCATGCGTGAGGTCACCGCCGAAATGATCGAGCGGGGTCGCGGCCCCGATCCGAGAACGGCTCAGCAGCGCCGTGACATGGCCACGCAGATTCGTGCCACGCGCGAACGCATCACCTCCTCCGGCACCGGCCATCGCGCTTTCGATCTCGAACTGATCCGCCAATTCGCTGAAGCGCGGAAGTCCGCCGCCCCCGTGGTCATGGCGCTGGCGTTCATCGTTGCCGGCAGCACGATCATCTGGACCACGCCTTTCCGGGCCTTGATCTGGCTGACCCTCATGACGAGCGCCAATGCCCTCGTCTATGGCTTCGCCACTCGTTTCCTGCAGGATGACGAACCGGAGCGGCGGCTGCGCGCCTGGCATCGCAAATTCATTTTCGCCGAAATCGTCCAAGGCTTCGCTTGGGCCAGTCTCGTCGCCATTCTCCTGCCCGTGGCTGACGAAAGCGCGCGGCTCTTCGTTCTGTTCGTTCTGCTCACCGTAGCGGCAATGAACGCGGTGCTCTCCGCCCCCATTCCCCTGGCCGTCTATTGCAGCCTGCTGCCGGTCACACTCGCCATCGTCATCTTCACCCAAGGCAATCACATGGCATCGGCGGCGGCTTTGCCGCTGACGATCATGGCGGCCGCAACGCCGATCTATTTCGCCGTTCTCGCCAAGCGGCTCTACGCGTCTACGCTCGATTCCTTGTCGCTGCGCATGGAGAAAGACGAACTGATCGCCGAGCTTGAAGCACAGAAGATGAATTCAGACGAGGCCCGGCGACGCGCCGAAGAGGCCAATCTCGCCAAATCAAGATTCCTGGCCACGATGAGCCACGAGCTGCGCACGCCGCTCAATGCCATTCTCGGTTTCTCCGAAGTGATGAAGAACGAATTGTTCGGCCAGCACGCGGTGCCGACCTATCGCGAATATGCCAGCGACATTCATTCCAGCGGCGAACATCTGCTGAAACTGATCAACGAAATCCTCGACCTGTCGCGCGTCGAAGCCGGACGCGTCGAGCTGCGCGAGGAATCAATTTCGATCGCTCACATCGTCGAGGACTGCCAGCATCTGCTCACCATGCGCGCGCAAAAGCGCGGCATCAATGTCGTCAACACGATCGAACCCGATCTGCCGCGTCTGTGGGCCGACGAGCGTGCCATTCGTCAGGTGACGCTGAATCTGCTGACCAATGCGATCAAGTTCACGCCGCAAGGCGGCACGGTGACCATCAAGGTCGGCTGGACGGCGGCGGGCGGACAATACATTTCCATCCGCGACACCGGACCCGGCATCCCGCCGGAAGAAATCCCGGTGGTGCTTTCCTCCTTCGGCCGCGGCTCGATGGCGCAGAAGAATGCCGACGAAGGTTCAGGCCTTGGTCTGCCCATCGTGAAAGGCCTCGTCGAACTGCACGGCGGCACATTCACGCTGAAATCGGAAGTGCGTGTCGGCACCGAAGTGATCGTCATCTTCCCGCCGGAGCGGGTGATGGACGCGCTGCCGCATATGGATGTGGTGGCCGAGGAAAAACGCACGCCGCGTCGCTTCGTGCGCCGTTCCGCCGCCTAGCAAGCTGCTGATTTTAGTTCAGCCTTCTGTTTTAGCTTTTTCCTGTTCTTGCAACCAGCCAGCGTAAGTCGGGCGGTCGATGCTGAACAGATCTGACGTGCGCGCATACCAGCCACCCCCGTGCATGCGGCCGATGAGCCGCAATGCCGGCGTATCGATGTGCCCGCGCGCACCGTCGATGATGAATTCATCCGCGACATGAGCGGCGACGATGCGACCGATGACGATGGTCTGCTGCGGCCCCGTCACCACCGCCGAGAGGCTGCGGCATTCGAGCGAGACCGGCGCGGCCTTGATGCGCGGCGGCGCGACGAGCGTGCTCGGCGCGGCTTCGAGGCCAGCGCAATCGAGTTCGCTAATCTCGCGCGGCGCATCCATGCAGGTGATGTTCATGGCCGAGGCGAGATTTTCCGAGACCAGATTCACGACGAATTCGCCCGTCGCCAGAATGTTTTCCGCCGTATCCTTGAAGCCTTTCACCGGATCGCGCAGGAGCCCCAGCACAAGCGTCGGCGGCTCGTGGCCCATCACGTTAAAGAAACTATAGGGCGCCGCATTGACGATTCCCGCCGGAGACTTGCTCGTCACCCAGGCGATCGGTCGCGGCGTCACCGTCGCGGTGAGCACTTTATAGCGGATGTCGGCGGCGGTGGCGTCCATCTCGTAATACATGGCGCTACCGCTGTTCGGCGAGAGAGGCGAGATTGGAAACCGGATGTTTCGGCCGATCGTCGACGATCAACTGGAAAATGTCGGGCCGCGCATAATGGCCGCTGACGTCGAAATCGAACTTGCCACGCGGCACGTCGTCGAGATCGAGATTGGCGTAAAGGATGGTTTCGCCCTCAAAATTCGGGCCGGCGAGCACGCGGCCCAGCGGATCGATGATAGCGCTGCCACCACGCATCATCACCGTTTCAGGTTTATCGCCGAGCGCGGACTCGTGGACCTTGCTGTAAGCGCCACGGGTGATGTGCTGACAGGCGGTGAGCACGAAGCAGCGGCCTTCGAGCGCGATGTGGCGCATGGTCGGGATCCAGGTCTCACGATCGTCCGCCGTCGGCGCGCAATAGATGGAGATGCCCTGCGCATACATATGCATGCGCAGCATCGGCATGTAGTTCTCCCAGCAGATCACCGCCCCGACCGTGCCCAGAGGGGTTTCGAACACCGGCATGGTCGAACCATCGCCAAAGCCCCAGATGAGCCGTTCGCCGGCGGTCGGCATCAGTTTGCGATGCTTGCCGATCTGGCCCTTGGCGCCATCGAAGAAGAGCACCGTGCAATAGAGCGTACCCTTGTCGCGCTCGATACAGCCGATCACCGCGAACATACCGGTTTCGGCCGTCGCCGCGGCGATCGTCGCGACCTCTTCGCCATCGAGTGAGATGGCGGCAGAATGATAAGCGCGGAAGGCTTCGCGACCTTCCGGCTTGCGCATGCCGATGGGCGCGCCGAAGGAAGCGCCCTTGGGATAGCCGCCGATGAAGGCTTCGGGGAAGACGATGAGACGTGCGCCATTTTGCGAGGCTTCACGGATCATCGTCGCCGCCTTCTCGGCGGAGGCACGAGGGTCTTCGGGAAAGGAAGCGGCCTGGGCGACCGCGGCTTTATATGTCGTCATGGCTGTCCTGTTCCCTTGCTTTCCCGCCGGTTCTTAGACCGCGACCACCGGATGGCGGATCTGACCGATCTTCTCCACATAGGCTTCGACCACGTCGCCGGGCCACAGCCATTCCTGCGGATTGCGGCCGGCGCCGACACCTTCCGGCGTGCCGGTGGCGATGATGTCGCCAGGCTCGAGCGTGATGCCAGCGGAAATGTCGGAGATCAGCGTCTTCACGTCAAACAGCATGTGCTTGGTGTTCGACTTCTGCTTGATCACGCCATTGACCGTCAGCCACAGATCGAGTGCCTGCGGATCGGGAATTTCGTCGGCGGTGACGATGCAGGGACCGAAGGGGCCATAGGTGTCCATGCCCTTGGAATAGATCCACTGGCCGGCGCGACGGTTGTCTCTCGCGCTAACGTCGATCATGACGCTGTAGCCGAACACGTAATCAAGCGCCTTGTCCTTCTCGACGCGCTTGGCGGTACGGCCGATGATGGCCGCCAGTTCCACCTCCCAGTCGAGCTGCTGGGTGATCGCTTTATTGTGCTCGATGGCATCGCCCGGGCCGATCACCGTGGTCGGCGGCTTGGAGAAAATTACCGGCTGCTTGGGCAGATCCTTCGACGTGTCGAGGGTGCGGCTCGATTCCGCGACATGTTCGACATAATTGAGACCAATGCCGAAGATGTTCTTGCGCGGACGCGGGATCGGCGCGAGCAGTTTGACATTGACGAGCGGCAGCGCCGCGCCGATCGGCCAAGACGGCCGCGTCTGATCGACGACATCCTGCAATTGCGTCACCGCCAGGGGCCCGAGATCGATGAGATCGAGCATGGTGTCCGGCAAATCAAGCCCGAGGGAATCTCCCAGCATGGCGACGTCGACGACATAATCGCCATCGATGAAGCCCAAACGCGCGGGCGCCTCGACCGAGGCGCGATAAGTCACAAGACGCATGGATGTTCTTTCGTTGGTTAGGTTAGTTCACCGATGGCTGATAGCCGCGGTTGTCGAGGAAGGCTTCCTCGCGATAGAGGCCCAAGGCCTGCATGACCGGCAGGTCATGGAAGGCGAAGAGACAGGCATCGTCCTTGTCGGAACCATTGGCATGTTCGTGCCAGGCCCAGGACGGCACGCAGAAGATATCGCGCTCCTGCCAGTCGAAGCGGCGGCCGCCGATGATCGAGAAACCGCTGCCCTTGGCCACCTGATAGATGAAACTGCCGGTGTGACGATGAGCCTTGGTGCGCTCGCCGGGACGCAGCATCTGCATGCTGGCACCAATGGTCTGCATGACCGGGCCGCCGGTGACCGGATTGACGTAATTCATCATCACGCCATCGAAGGGCGAGCCCTCGGTGGTCTGGGCAAAGCGCGTCAACGCTTCATAGGTCGGCGCCCATTCATATTTGAGCAGCGGCGAATAACCCTTCGACCAATCTCCGGTGGACGGGCGCAAACCCGGATTGCCCCAGGTCTTGCTCATATCGTCAACCGCATATCCCACAGCCTGTTGCAGATCGGGATGGACGACGTAGAAATTGGCTTCCAGCACATTGACGAGCGGAATATCGAGACCATCCTGCCAGATGCAGGGCGAACCGCTGGCTTCGACACCATGTTCATGCCAGGTGCCATTGGGCGTGAGCACGAAATCATTGGCGCCGAGCGTCATTTTGTGACCGTCGACGATCGTGTAGGCGCCCGTGCCTTCCATGATGAAGCGCAGCGCCGAAGCGGAATGGGCGTGGGCGGAAGCGACTTCGCCCGGATGCATGACCTGCAAGCCGGAATAGAGCCAGCCGACGGCGGCGGCATCGTCCTTGCGGCCGGGATTGTTGAGATAGATGACGCGACGGCCAGCCTTCTCCGGCGAGACCAGTTCGACCGAACGCAAGACGTGTTCGCGTAGGTCACGATAGCGCCACAACACCGGCACGGAGGCCGACTTCGGCTCCCACGGCTCGATCTTATTGGCGACGGTCCACAGCGCCGCCGTCTCGAGCCGTTCGAGATCCTTGTAATAGGCGATCAGCTCGGGCGTATCCTCGACATTGGCGCGACCGGCGACTTCCTCGCGATACTGGTCGTGCCGTCCTTGGCCTTGGTTGTTTTCGGCGCTCATAGCCTGATCCTCGCTCCGCTCATGGCCTGATCTTCGCTCCAGTCCCTGGTCTGATCAAAGGCTAAGAAGGATTTTCGAAAGAATCAATCTTTTTCGTTACGATTGACGATTTTAGGTGATTTTTTCAGCCAAGTGTCTATTCTAGTATCAGACCAGGAGGAAAATGTGCCGCCAAGACGCCTCGCCGCCACGGCCGCTGAAAATGACCGGACGGGATCGGAAACCCTGACTTTGGTGGACACCGCCTATCGGGATTTGCGCCGCGACATCATCGGCGGTGTCTTCGCGCCGGGTCAACCGCTGCGGCTTGAGGTCTTGCGCGCCCGCTACGGCCTGTCCTTCTCGCCGCTGCGCGAGGCGATGAACCGACTGCAGAGTGAGCGGCTGGTGCAATCGGCGCCGTTGCGCGGCTTCTCCGTCGCGCCCTTCTCGGCCGCGCAGATGTGGGATGCGGTGGAGACCCGCGTGCTCATCGAATGCGAAGCGCTGCGCCGCGCCATCGCCGCCGGCGATGATGCCTGGGAAGCCCGGATCGTCGCCGCCTTCCACGCCCTCAATCTCAAGACCAAGCGCTTCGCGACCCGGACGACGCCGCCCACGGCCGAGGAAGCGCAGGAAATTGAGACCAGCCACTACGAATTTCACCGCGCGCTCATCGACGTCTGTGGCTCGCCACGCCTGCTCGATCTCGCCGACAAGCTCTATGCCGAAACCGAACGCTATCGGCAACCGACCCTGACCGGCCGCACACCGAAGGGAACGCCGCGCGACGTGGCGCTCGAACATCGGGAAATCATGGATGCGACACTGGCGCGCGAGGAAGCCCGCGCCATCGAACTGCTGGCGGCGCATTATCGGCGCACCGCGACCTTGGTTGAGGAAAGCCTCGAAGCAGAATAAGAGCGTTACGCCTGCTCGGCCCAGCGCCAAGCGCGCCAAGCCAGAAGCACGGCGCAGACTTGCACGCCAGCGCCCAGAAGCATGGCGACGCGTAGGCCCGTCGCACCAGCCCCCGCCATCGCATGAATGGCCCCGAGCAGTGCGACGCCCATGCTGGCGCCGACCATACGCGCGACATTGAGCAGCGCACTCGCTGTTCCCGACCGCGCCGCCGGCACCGCGCCAACGGCCGCGCCGGTAAGCGGGCCCGTCGCGAAGCCCATGCCAAGCCCTGTGAGCGCGAGGCCAATCTCAGCCCCCAGGACGGACGGTGCACCTGCTGACAAAGCGATCAGGGCCAGGCCCGACGCGATGATGGCGACACCGCCCGTCGCCAGGGGGCGATTGCCGAAGCGCGCCGCCAACCCGCCGGAGAACGGTGATGTCGCAACGAACACCAGCGCCATGGGCATCAGCGCCAGGCCCGCGCCTGTCGCATCGAAACGGCCGGTCGCCTGCCAGGTCATCGGCATCAGGAACAAAGCGCCGTACATGCCGAAGGTCATCGCCGCGGTCGCAGCCAAAGCGCTCGTAAAGATTTTCGAGCGAAACAGATCGAGTGGCACCAACGCCGTTGCCCCGCGCCGGCTTTCGACCTTGATGAACAAGACGAGAGCGATGGACGCCACAACGAAAGCCATGCCGCCCATCAACGGCGCTTCGTGAAATTCGATCGCGGCAAAGGCAAGGCCAGCGATCGCGAGCGCGCCGAGGACCTGTGCCGTCACGTCGAAATCGCGCCCTTGCGGATCGGAGGTCTCGCGGATCGAGAGTGGCGCCAGCCCCATGACGACGAGGCCGAGCGGAATGACGACGAGAAAAATGCTGCGCCAGCCGAAATGATGGATCAGCACGCCGCCGAGCGTGGCGCCGATGGCCATCGCCAGGCCATTGCATGCGGCCCAGATGCCGAGCGTGCGGCCGCGTCGTGCCGGATCGGTCCAGGTGACGCGGATGATCGCCAATGAGGCTGGAATCATCAATGCCGCGCCCAGGCCCGTCACCGCACGTCCGGCAATCAGGACCGTCACCGAAGGTGCGAAAGCGCAGACCAAGGAGGCCAGGGTGAAAATGCCGACGCCGATCATGAACATGCGCCGACGGCCCCAGAGATCGGCGAGCAGGCCACCGGTCAGCAGTAGCACCGCATAGACCAGATTATAGCTGTCGATCACCCATTGCAGCGCGCCGGCGCGGGCCTGAAAAGCAGTGCCTATCGGTACGACGGCGAGATTGGCGACGGCGGTATCCACTTGCGCCACCAGAACCACCAAACAGAGCGTAATCAGCGCCAGCCTTTCACGCGGCGGTTGTGTCGCAAGCCGCAAATTATAAGAGGTTTCTTGCAAGTTTTGCATGCGATGACGGTCGTCGGGCATGGTCGGTCTCCAAACGGAGTGCGGACGTTAGACCTCACCGTGCTGACATGTTTCGACAGCAACCGAAGCATGATGACAGCATTGACCCTAGGATCAGTCTCCCCGTCCTTCCATTCGGGAGCAGGACCATGACATTTGCCGCTGGCTTTTCCACCGCTGCGGCGCTCATCGCCGATCCGGCGCGGGCGCGCATGCTGACATTTCTGCTCGACGGCCGCGCCTATCCGGCCGGCCAGTTGGCGGAGGTTTCGGGCGTGACGCCGCAGACGGCGAGCTCGCATCTGGCGCAATTGCTCACCGGCCACCTCGTGGCGTGCGAGGCGCAGGGGCGCCATCGTTATTATCGTCTTGCCGGACCGCGGGTGGCGCAGGCGCTGGAACATTTGGCAACGCTCGCCGGGCACCAGCCCGTGAAGCGCCCGGCTCTGAGCGCGGAAGGGCGCGAGCTACGCTTCTGCCGCTCCTGCTATGACCATCTCGCCGGCCAGATCGGCGTTGCCGTGACGCAGGCCCTGCAAAGCCGCCGTTGCATCGCCATGGCGGACGATCAGCGATTCCACCTGACGCCACAGGGCGTCCTTTGGTTCGAAACCATCGGCATCGACACGCAGAACCTGAAACCGACGCGACGGGGGATCGCCCGCCCCTGCCTCGATTGGACGGAGCGCACCTATCATCTGGCTGGACCGCTCGGCCGGGATCTGCTGGCCAATTTCATCGCGCGGGGCTGGCTGCGCCGGGCGAAGGATTCCCGTCGTCTGCTGGTCACACCCAGGGGTCAGTTGGAGTTGAAGCAGCGGCTCGACATCGACACCGATCTGCTCGCCCGGTTGCCACAACAACAACCGGCCACGGCCGCCCTCGCCATAAATCCAGCACAATCCTGAAATCTAGATTGTCTTGATTTTTACGATTGACTCAAAATCAAGCTATAATTTATAAATCATCCATGGCGACCTGCTCGATGGCCGGCGAACGCCATCGTCGATGTGTTCGAGAGGAACTTGTTGTGTCGCCCCCGGTTAAAGTCGAATTGCAGCCGCATGATCCCTCCTGGGCGCAAGACGCGGCGCGGGAAAGCGCGGCATTGACGGAGGCGCTCGGTCCGGTGCTCATCGGCGTTCATCACATCGGTTCGACGTCGATTCCGGGCATTCATGCCAAACCGATCATCGATTTGATTCCGGTGGCGACCGATCTCGCGGCGCTTGATGCGTGCCGCGAAACCGTCGAGGCCCTGGGCTATGAATGGTGGGGCGAATATGGCCTGCCGGGGCGGCGCTATTGCCGCAAGAGCGATCCCGTCACCGGACGCCGGCTCGTTCATCTGCACGGCTATGCACAGGGCTCGCCGGAAATCACCCGACATCTGGCGTTCCGCGACTATCTGACCGCTCGCCCCGCCCTCGCCCAGGCTTATGATCAGGAAAAAGCCCGCTGTCGCGATCTTCACCCGGACGATATGAACGCTTACAGCGATTGCAAGGATGCCTGGATCAAACGGGTCGAGGCGCAGGCTCTAGCCTGGGTTCGTGAGCGGACCGGGGAGAAACAGTGATGCGGCTGGTGGCCCTTGTCCTGACCTTGTTGGCCGGGTTCTTCGTTCTGACGCCGGGCGAGGCGCAGACGATCCGCGTCGGCGGGCAGCCCGTGCAGATCGATGCGCAAACCGTCGACCTGTCGGAACTGACCGTGCTCACCGATATTTCGGCGCTGGCGAAACTGACGGCGGTGAAGAAACTGCTGATCAACGGCACGGGCATTACCGATCTGTCGGCCCTGGCCGCTCTGCAGACGCTCGAAGAACTCGATATCTCCGACACCTCCATCGAAGACCTCTCGCCGCTGCGGAAACTGGCGAACCTGCGCGCCGTCTTCGCGGCCCGCAGCCGCGTCTACGACCTCGCGCCGCTCGCCGGCCTGCCGCGCCTGAACCAGCTCGATCTGCGCCAGACCCGTCTGGGCGATCTTGAGGGTTTGCGGCCGCTGACCAATCTCGAAACCCTGTGGCTCTCGGATCTGCCGCTAAAGGACATCGCCGCGCTGGCGGAGATGAAGAAACTGGTCTCGCTCGACCTATCGCACACCAAGGTCGCCGACCTCTCTCCCATCGCTGACACCAGCACGTTGACCACCCTGCTTTTGCAGAGCGCGCCGGTCGGCGACCTGATGCCGATCGCCAAACTGAGCAAGCTGATGCGGCTCGACGTCGGCTATACGCAGATCACCTCGCTCGAACCGCTGGCCGGCTTGCGCGCGCTCGAAGACCTGCGCGCTGATGCCACCCATGTGAGCGATCTGGCGCCACTGAAAGAGGCCACGAGCCTGATGGTCTTGTCGGTCGCCTTCACGCCGGTCAGCAACGTGACGCCCCTCGCCGGGCTCGTGCAATTGAAGAATCTCGTCCTGGCGCGAACCGACGTGCAAGACATCGGACCGCTGAAACAACTGACGCAATTGTGGTCGCTCGATATCCAAGGCACGCCGATCAGCGATTTTTCGCCGCTCCTTGGCCTCATCTCGCTGCGCCGGCTGGCGGTCGGCGAGCCATTGCCGAGAGAAAGATACAACGCGCGCACGCCGATCGATGTCTATGCGTTGAATCTCAACTGGCAGACGTTTGACGGGCAGAAGCAGATCCAGGACTTCCTTACCGGCCAGGCCAGACCCAGGCCACGGTAATCCCCTCTCAGCGCCTCAGAACAGATACGTAGGATGCCACTTCCGGTGCGCTGAAGATGGCCTTGGCTTGTGCGGCGGCGGCGACATAAGCCGACATGTCGCCCTCCTTCGGCAAGGCCAGCTTGCCGTCGCAATAGACGTAGATGTCCTTGACCTCACGGATCACCCGTGCGCCTGGAATGGCATAAGACGGCGCGGAAAAGGTCGCCTGGGTGCGTGTGATCGCATAGTGAGACGGCGTGACGATCAGCAGGCGCGTCTCGACCCAACCGCTCTCCGCCCCATCGCGACGGACGATTTGACGGAGCAGGCGTTTGCCGCGACCGGCATAGATTTTCCAGGTCGCCCCTTCCGACGATTGCATCTGCGAGGCATCGAACTGCGCGCTGGCCCGGTTCGGTAAAGGCTGGCGCAGCAATCGCTCGAGGCGCGCATCGTCACAGGCGAAGGCCGTCGTGGCGAAAAGGCAAAGACAGCCGGCCAAAACGGAAATTTTCATGGGGTTCGTTCTCCGAACATGGAACCGTCGTGGATCGAAGCGTATTCTATACGCAACGTGGGCCGAAAGCATTGATTGACGCTGCGACAAGATTCATTGTGAAATTCGGTTAAGGCCCGCGGTTCGAGAACAACAGATGATCCACCAGCGCAAGATTTTCGTCGCATCGTTGAGCATTACCCTCCTGGCAAACGCCAGCACGCAAGCTCAGGATGAGAACTATTGCTCCGCCTCTTTTGCTTCGCGCCAACCGACGTCAACCTTTGCGCTGCGTACGGTCAAGGAGGACGTCAAGCGCCTCCACTTCATCGACGGCCCCAGCAAGCCCGGTTGTCCATCGCTCGAGGAAAGCTGTCAGTTGCCCGGTTTCGTCGTGGGCGGTGACAAGCTCCTCGTTACGTCCATCAACAACAAGCGCATCGCCTGCGTCCATTATTTCTCCAAAGCCGGCAAGCTCAGCAGCGGCTTCGTCGATCTCGGCAGCCTCGGCATTCCCTCCTTTCCCGAGGACAAGCTCAACAGCCGCGCCGGTTATGGCTCCTGGAGCAATGGCTACACCGGACTGATCGAGATCAAGCCGGGATCGGATGATTATGTGATCGTCTCCGGTGACATCAATCGCGGGCCGCCTTCATATAACAGCGGGACACTCAACGGGCCGGCCTTTCTTTCACCGAACGGCGACGATAAAACGGCTGGCTATGTCGACGACCATTACAACGGTGACAAAGCGCCCACTGAAAAGCCAGATGCGAGTGCGGCGGCGGATACATGCCGGGCCCGGCTGCGCCTGATGGGTGATTTTCTCATCGTCGATGACAATGATCGCTGTGGCGGCAATGGCGTGATGTTCACGGGACTTTACAAGAAGAAGCCGTGAACTGGCTCTGAATCTTGCTTAGACGACAATGGAGATGGAATGGACTTCAAGACGCGACTGAGCGGCGCCTGGTCGCTGCTGACGGGACGAGGCAATAACACCGCCGTATGTTCTTTCTGCGGACAGAACCGCTTTCACGTCGAGCAGATCATTGCCGGCCCCGGCGCGACCGCCATCTGCAACCGCTGCGTCTTCCTCTGCAATCAGGTGTTGCTCGACCATGCGGGGCCGCCCGGCTTCCGACGCCAGGCCGACGGCCCGCACGTCCAGACCATCAGCATATCGCTGGCGCATAGCGAACCGCTGCTGGGCGCGGCCGAACGTGTCGCCGTGGAGGAATTGCTGCGCGTCCTCGTTGCCGCTTTGCCGGACAGTCAGTTGATGGGCTGGAGCTATCTGCACGGCAAGGATCGCTTCGATCTGTTGACAGTTGAAATTCAGACGACATCGGGACGATCGGCCGACGAAATGCGGGCGCTCGCCACCTCCCATTGGCAAAGCCTGCGTGATGCGAATCTCGCCGCACGGAAAGTGCCCGCCAACGAAGAAACCCCTGCCTTGATCGCCATTGGCGAAGCCGCGACGCGCGCGGCACAAAACTTCGCCGTTGCCGTGGCCCAGGCTGCCACAGCAGAGGAACAGAATTCCACGCCGGCTTAACCGTACCGTCCTGAACACGCGATTTTGACCGCCATAATCCGCGCACAGAAATTGCGCAGGATCGCCGCCTATGATGCGATGATGCTCCCTGGGAAACGGTAGGAACATGACCTTGCAGAAATCACTTCGGCAGAACTCCCCCCACCGCGCCTCCATTCTCTTCGCCCTCTTCGCAACATTCGCCAGCAGCCTTCTCGCCATCCCGGCCGCACATGCGCAGCCCGCCGAGAGCAACGTGCGCGAACGGCCAGCCGCCAACCGCGGCGGGCGGCCGGTGGAACAGGCCCAGCCGGCGAGCGAGGCGCGCTCCGAAGTCCGCCCTCTGCCCGCCGACCGCACGACGACGCATCGCGTCGACATCAACGGCAAGACCACCGAATTCACCGCCACGGCCGGGACGATCCGGCTCAACGATCTCGATAGCGGCCGGCCGATCGCCGACATCAGCTATATTGCCTTCCAGCTCGCGGGTGCCGACAAGCGCACGCGGCCTGTCACCTTCGCCTTCAACGGCGGTCCTGGTTATGCCTCGGGTTGGCTCAATCTCGGTGCGCTTGGCCCGTGGCGGCTGCGCATGGATGCGGATGCGGCCTTTCCGACCGCCGATCCGGCACCGCTCGACAATAATGAGAGCTGGCTCGAATTCACCGATCTCGTCTTCATAGACCCCGCCGGCACCGGTTATAGCCGCGTCATCGGCGGCGAGGACGTGCGCCGGCGTCTGTGGGGTGTCGATGGCGACATCTCTTCGCTCGCCACCACCATTCGGCGCTGGACCGAGGCCAACGGACGCAGTTTCTCGCCCAAATATATCGCTGGCGAGAGCTATGGCGGCTTTCGCGCGCCCAAGATCGGCCATCAGCTCACCACCGATCAGGGCGTCAGTGTCAACGGGCTGGTGCTGATCTCACCCGTGCTCGACTTCCGCCGCTTCAATGCGCGCAACAGCCCGCTGAGCCTGGCCGCCGGCCTGCCGTCAATGGCGGCAACGGCGCTGGAGCGCAAAGGCACGATCGAGCGCAGCAGCTTGAAAGCGGTCGAAGATTATGCGCGCGGGCCTTTCATCACCGATCTGATGCGCGGCCTGAAGGATGCGGACGCGCTGTCGCGATTGACGCGCAACGTCTCCGAATTTACCGGCCTCGACGTCGATCTCGTGGCGCGGCGCAATGGCCGCATCACCACCTCGACATTCGCAGCCGAAACGGCGCGCGCCAATGGCAAGATCGCGTCCCTCTATGATGGCGCGGTGCTCGGGCTCGATCCCTTCCCCGGCTCGCCACGTCCTGAAGCCGACGACCAGATGCGGCTTGGCCTGCATGCCCCGATCACGCAGGCCATGGTCGACATGTTCCACAATCGCCTGGGCTGGAATGTCGAGAATGGCCGCTATTTCTTCATCAACGACCAAGCTTCGCGGTCGTGGAACTGGGGCAACAGGCAGCAAGAGGCGGTGAACGATCTGTCGCAATCTCTGGCGCTCGATCCGCGCCTGCGCGTGCTCATCGCTCATGGCCTGACAGATCTCGTGACGCCTTATTTCGAAACCCAGATGGTGCTCGACCAAATGGCGCAGATCGGCCCGGCCGAACGGCTACGCTTCGAGGTCTATCCCGGCGGCCATATGTTTTATGCGCGCGATGAGTCTCGTCGACGGTTTCGCGACGCGGCGCGCGCAATGATGGCGGCGCCATAAGCTTCGCAGCGGCACATCCTACCCGTCGCAAGAATTTTATCGCGGCGGGTATCCCGTTCCACGATCGGCTTCCCTATCTTATAACCCTTGATCTTGTTCGCCGCGCTGAACGCGCGAGGGGAACGCAAGGGTTGATGGGATGAATCCGTCGCGACGCGATCTGACGTTGCTGCTGACCGCCGCGCCATGGCTTTTCACCAGTCATGTTTCGCCGGCGTTGGCACAGAGCCGGCGTGCAAGCGAAGCGAGGCAGCCGCAAAAGCCTGACGGCAAGGGGCGCGCGCCAACTGGCATGACGCAGATCGTCGAATTCCTGGCCTCGCCTTTTCCTTATAGCGGACGTGCACCTGGACGCGAGACGCCATTCCTCGATACCACGAAAGATGGGCGACGTGGCCGCCTCGCGCCCCGCGGCGGCTTCACGCCGGATAATGCTTATACGGACAAACGCGTGTTGCTGCATCTTGGCGCCGGATTCGACGCACAGCGGCCCGCGGCCCTCGTCGTCTTTCTGCATGGCCAACGCAGCCAGCTCACGCGCGATCTCCGCAATCGCCAACATATCCCCGCGCAATTCGACGCCTCCGGCTTGAACGGTGCGCTCGTCGCGCCGCAACTGGCCTTCGATGCGATCGACAGCGCCGCCGGGCGTTTCTGGGAGCCGGGTTTCTTCAACGACTTTCTCAACGAGGCCGCTTCGCGGCTCGGCGAATTGTCGAGAGATGGCGGCGCCGTGTTCCGCTCCATGCCGATCGTCCTCGTCGCTTATGGCAGCGGCGCGGAAGCCGCCGCCTACGCGTTACAAATTGGCGGCGCGGCGTCCCGCATTCATGGCGTCATCCTGCTCGATGCCTGGCTCGAAGAGCGCGCCCGTTTCGTCACCTGGCTGGCGACCAAGCGCAATGATGCCTTCCTGCTCAGTGCCTATGGTCCAGCGGCGCGCGCCGACAATGCAGCGTTCAGGAAAGAGCTGGCAGCCCATGGTCTCACCGGCCGCGATGGTCGCCCAAGCGTCTTGTCGCCTGGCAGTCTCTGGTTCGTCGATGCGGGCTCTGCCGATCATCGCGACTTCATGACCAAGGCGTGGACTGTCGATCCCCTGAAAGTGCTGCTCTCGCAAATTCCGGAGTTTCGGCGACAGACGCTCAATACGTCATCGCGCGGGGATCGATAAGGTCACGCGCAATCCGCCAAGCGGGGAACGGTCGAGCGTCAGCGTGCCACCGTAAGATTCAACCAGATCACGCGTGATGGCGAGACCAAAGCCTGTTCCCGGCGTCGTCTCGTCCCAACGGCGACCGCGTTCGATTTGCGCGGCCTGTTCGGCCTCCAAGCCAGGACCATCGTCCTCCACCGTGAAGACCGTGGCGCCGCCGATCATCGCAACCGTAAAGCGGATATGCCCACGCGCCCATTTGCGGGCATTGTCCAGCACATTGCCGAGCATTTCCATGAAGTCCGCTTCATCGCCGGCAAACACCGCGCCGGATGCCACCGACACGTCCCAATCCAGCGGCCGCTCGGACGGCAGGCGACGCAAGGCGCCGGCCAGTTTTTCGACCAAGGGTGCCGCGGGCATGGTCGCCCGGCGCAAAGCACTCACGAAGCCGGCGCGGGCGCGAGCCAGCGCGCGATTGACCTGCTGTTGCATCAAACTCGTCTGTTCGTTGATGGCGCCTGACAGTTCGGTGCGACCTTCGCTTTGCGCCTGACGCGACAGCGCATCGAGAACGGCGAGCGGTGTCTTCAAACCATGGGCGAGATCGCTGGCGCGCGCGCGGGCCTTCTCCGCCGCCGCATCCTGGAAGGCGATCAGGCGATTGAGATCATCCACCACCGGCTGCACTTCAGTGGGAAAAGCGCCCGGCAGGGCGCGCGCTTTGCCAAGATGGATCTGCTGTAAGCCTCGCGCGAGCCCCTGCAGCGGACGCAGCGCCAGGCGCAGGAACAGCCACATGGCGAGCGATAAACACAGGCCCAGCGCCACCAGCGACGGCACGAGCAGATTGCGGAACGAGCGCTGCGCCGAGGCCAGGTCGCTACGGTCGAGCGCCGCCGTCACCTGAACAGGGGTTTCGGCTTCACCATCGCGATCGCCTTTCGACACCGCGATGGTTTGCGTTACGGCAATCAAGCGGCTGCCATTCGGCCCACTCAGATCGATCGTTCGCCTTTCGCCGGGCGAGGCATCGGAGGGTACCGCCAATTCGAAATCCCACAGCGAACGGGAGCGCAGATGGCTGCCCGTCGCTGGCGCCACTTGCCAATAGACACCGCTATAGGGTTCGGAGAAACGCGGATCGGGCAAAGCCAGATTGCCGATCGGCACGCCATTCTGATCGAGGGTGACTTGTCCTGCCAGAATCCTGACGATCTGCGACAGTTCGCTTTCCGCTCGCCGATCGAGTTCGCGATCGAAAATGGTTGCAAGTCCCAGCCCGGCCAAAGTCAGAGCCAGAACGATCAAGGCGGCCGCGAGAGCCGCCAGGCGCACGACGAGCGAACGGCTTTTCATGGTCCATCCGCGGCAATGCAATAGCCATAGCCGCGCCGCGTCTCGATCACCGGCGCACCGAGCTTGCGGCGCAGCCGCGCGACGAGTGCTTCCACCGCATTGGTATCGCGGTCGCTATCGCCGGAATGAATATGATCGAGCAGTTCGGTCTGCGAAACCGCGCGGCCACGATGCAAAACGAGATAGGACAACAATCGATATTCCAGCGCCGACAGCGCCACGGCCTTGCCGTCAACGCTGACGCTTTGCGCGCGCGTATCGATTTCCAGAGGGCCGACACTGACGAGCGACGAGGCATGGCCGGCGGCACGACGCGTGATGGCGCGCAGGCGCGCGAGCAGTTCCTCGATGCGAAAGGGCTTGGTCAGATAATCGTCGGCGCCGGCATCGATGCCTTCGACCTTTTCGCGCCACCCGTCCCGCGCGGTTAAAATCAAAACCGGCGTCGTCACCGCCGCCGCGCGCAATCGCTTCAGCACCGACAGGCCATCGAGACGTGGCAGACCAAGATCAAGAACGATCGCATCGTAATTTTCGGTTTCGCCACGAAACCACGCGTCTTCGCCGTCGCGCGCGACTTCGGCGACATATCCGGCGGTCGTCAGACCGTCGCTGATATCCTTGGCAATGCGCGGTTCGTCTTCCACCACCAATATGCGCACGGTCAATCGCTCTTGTCGCTTTTGATAACTTCGAGCGTCTGCGCGTTGATCTCGATCTCACGCCGACGCCCCTTCGGGGTCAGGATCTTGATCTCATAGACCCACACGCCGTCTTCTCGATCAAGCTCGATCTTGATGACTTCGCCCGGCAGATGCTGCCGTGCCACCGCCAGCACTTCCGACAGCGGGCGGATTTCGCCCTGCTTGCGGGCATCGAGCGCGCAATTCTGCCCGCCGTCACAGTCCGAGCCCTGCACGTGCTGCACGGCCAGAAGGCTTGCTGCGACAATCAGACCGGCCGTCAGAAACTTAAGACCCATCGGGGGACCCGCTTCGAAACCAAAATTGCATCATGACCCCATCATGCGCTTTTTCCGGGCGCATGGAAGATCGGCTTGGGGGCCGCAAACTGCGACGATATGGCCGTCCCGACAGGAACGTTCATCCGCGCGGATTTGACTTTAACCGTATAGGCCGGCGGCACACGGCCGCCAAACGCCGCACTCCGACCCCTCTCTTGGCTCGCTTCGTCTTCCTCGTCCTGCGAGGTCGAGAGACCGGCGACCAAGGCCGCGAGCAGCAGGAAGACGACGAAGCCCTCCAAGCTCAGCGACATACCGGCGAGAATGGGCGCAGCCAGGAAGAGAATGACGATCGCCGCTTGCATGAAAGAACTCCATGGTCGAAAACAACTGTGCGCCAACAACCATATCGTGCCTGACAGTTCGCTGACGGTCCCTGTCAGCCTTCCAGCGGGTGGGCCGTGCAAAATCCCTCCCGCAACACGAAAGGAATATTCATATGCGCTCTATCGCCCTGATGATTTTGCCGGTTGTTCTCGTGAGCCAAGGCGCGCTCGCCGACAGCCCGTCTTGCGCGGCCGCCGCAAGCGGCAAGATGACGACGCTCGAGGCCGCGACACAGCAGGCGGAGACGCTCGGTTATGCGGTGAACAAAGCCAAACGCAGCAAGGGCTGCTGGAAGATCGAAGGCTTCGACCGTAACGGCGCCGAAATCGAGATCACCTTCGATCCCGGCTCCGGCGAAGTGGTCAAGCCGCGAGACTGGCACGCGCCGGCGCGCTGAGAACGACATAGAATCAGTAGATGATATTCGGATGCCCGACGTCTCAACGTCGGGCTTTTCTTTCGCAACAGTTCAATGACAAAGCGGCCATCGCATTGTTATATCTCGTCGCGACAGACATCTGCCAGATCATCCATTTTAGAAGACTTCTCAGATTGCGCTGCACAATCGTAGCCCGTTAAACTTCTGAGCAACAAGACAGCATTGCCGTCTTGAACACCTGCATAAATATCTCCATATGGGGGTCGCACTTCCGCCGCACGAACCGTGTGGAAGGGGCTCGGGAGGTTCTGGCATATCGCCCATGCGCGACGCCAACCACCACAGATTGATGTGTCAGAAGGTGCAGGGAAGCGATGGAAATCAGACTGGCCCAAGTCGAGGACGCGGCTGCCATCCTCGCCCTGCAGAAACTCGCCTATCAGAACACGGCCCGGCTCTATGACGGCCCTGTCATTTCGCCGATGACCCAGACGCTGGAAAACCTGGCCGCTGATTTCGAGCGCACCATTTTCCTTAAAATGCAGACGCCGCAACAACAGATCGTCGGCTCGGTCAGAGGCTTCCAGGTTGGATCGACGGTTTTCGTCGAACGTCTCATCGTCGATCCCAATTATCAGCGCCGTGGCATCGCCAGCGCACTGGTGCAACAGTTCGAAGCGCATTTCACCGATGCGCAACGCTTCGAGCTTTATGCCGGCGAGAAGAATGAACAGGCCGTGCGGCTGTGCCAGAAACTCGGCTATCGCGAATTGAAGCGCGAGCGCATGAACAACCGCCGCACGCTCATCTTCATGGAAAAGCTGGTCGGTGCCTTCGCCTATCCGCCGGCCGAACCGGCGAAAATGCGTTCCTTCTCTTAGCCGCTTCCGCTCTCAACTTCCTGATTTGACGCATTCGTCGCCTTGCGATGATTTCGGCTTGAGCCTGAACGCTCGAAGCCGCATGCACCGGCCGTGGTGAGGTGCTAGCCTCCGCAATCCAGCGGGGCTGGCAGCGGCGATCATGCGATCGCTGCCCCGTTGACGGGGGCGATCATGTTCAAAGCTTTCATCGGCATGTTTGCGCTGGGCGCAATCGTCGGGTCTGCGTTACCGGCCGGGGCGCAGGTGCCACCCTTCCCGTCTTCGTTTCGCATTCAAACGATAGAAACCAATGGTGCCAAACTGCATGTCCGCGTGGGCGGCAAAGGGCCGACGGTCGTGCTTTTGCATGGCTACGGCGAAACAGGCGACATGTGGGCGCCCTTGGCGGCGGATCTCGTCCGCGATCATACGGTCATTGTACCGGATCTGCGGGGCCTCGGCCTTTCGTCAAAGCCGGCTGGTGGTTTCGACAAGAAGACCCAGGCCGGCGACGTCTCCGGCGTGCTTGACGCTCTCAAGATCGAGCGCGCCGATCTGGTGACCCACGACATCGGCAACATGGTCGGCTTTGCCTTTGCGGCCCTCAATCCGACACGGGTCAATCGCTTCGTCCTCATCGACGCGCCGGTGCCTGGCGTCGGCCCGTGGGAGGAGATTCTCAAGAATCCCCTGCTCTGGCACTTCCGTTTCGGCGGCCAGGACATGGAGCGTCTGGTCGCTGGACGCGAACGCATCTACCTCGACCGCTTCTGGAACGAATTCTCCGCCAACCCGAAGAATTTCACCGAAGCGTCGCGCCAGCACTATGCCAAGCTCTACGCCTTGCCGGGCGCCATGCATTCCGGCTTCGCGCAATTCGCGGCCTTCGATCAAGACGCGATCGACAACCGTGCCTTCCTCGCCAAGGGCAAGCTCGCCATGCCAGTCCTTGCGCTCGGCGGCGAAAAGTCGTTCGGTCTCATGATGGCCACCGTGATGCGCGACGGCGCCAGCAATGTGAGCGAAGGCATCGTACCTGCCTCTGGCCACTGGATCATGGAAGAAAACCCCAAAGCGACCGTCACGCTTGTGCGAGAGTTTCTCGACAAAAAGTAAAGCTTCTTGTCACGATATCTCGCGACATCACGTGCCCCCTCCCTGTAAGGAGGCCGTGTTTCAGCAGCTCGGGCCGAGAACGCGCGATCCGGGCATGTAGGCCACGTCGAAATTCGGCCGCAGCCTGATCCGGTCGTACCAATCGGTGACCTTGGGCAGATCACTCCACATGGACGAGAGGCCCAGATCCTCCATGCGCACGATGGTCGGCGTGATGCTGACATCCGCCAGCGTATAGTCATCGCCGTTGAGCCAGGGGCCAAGCGTCAACGAACGCTCCATGCGCTCGAGCGTCTGGCGCAATTTCTCCAAAGCCTCGGCGATATCCTGTTCGCTAAAGCCGGTACGGCCCATCTTCTTGTAAAAATGCTTCCGCAGCGGCAGCCGATCAGCATAGGCCTCGAACTGCTCGTCGGTCATCTTGGCCCAGATCGGCACGAAATAGGCATTGAACGACGGCGGCCGGATCGCCGGGGTCGGCACTTCGTCGATATACTGGCGCCACGCGCGCATGCGTGCGCAGGCCTTGGCATCCTTCGGGCGAACGGAGATCTGCGGATAGACGTCTTCCAGATATTCGTTGATGACGGAACTATCGATGATCGGGTCGCCGCCATCGATCAAGGTCGGCACGACGCCATTGGGATTGAGCTTGAGATAGTCTCGCTTCACATGATCGCCGTTGGCGAAGACGATCGTGTGCCCCTTCCATGGCAGGTTCTTTTCCGCCAGGACCAGCCGCACCTTCTGACTGCACGTGGAAATAGGCGCATGATAAAGCTCGAGCACCGCGACGTCCTCCCATGTTGGTGAGACATAGTGAGGCCGCCGTATGCAGCTTTGTCAATCCGCTGCTTTTTGCGCTTCGGCGGAAGCTCTAATTCGGCTTCGACGCCACTTTCGCCTGTTCGAACGTCGCCATGTCGTTGTGGCAGGCGAGCGCCGCTTTGACGACCGCCACGGCCAGCGCCGCACCACTGCCTTCGCCCAGGCGCATGCCAAGATCGAGCAGAGGTTTCTTGCCGAGCCGGCGCAGCACTTCGGCATGAGCGCCTTCGGCCGACACGTGGCCAGCGATGCAATGATCGATCGAAGAAGGATCGAGCGCATGCAGGATGGCGGCGGCGGCCGTCACCACATAACCGTCGAGGATCACCGGAATGCGTTCCATGCGGGCCGCGATGATGGCGCCCGCCAAGGCGCAGATTTCGCGACCACCCAAGCGGCGCATCACCTCCAGCGGATCGCTCAGATGCGCCTTATGCAGCGCCACGGCGCGCTCGACGGCGCTGACCTTCCGGGCGAAGCCGGCATCGTCGACGCCGGTGCCGCGACCAACCCAGTCCTGCGCGCTGCCGCCATAGAGCGCATAGTAGATCGCCGCCGCGATGGTCGTATTGGCGATTCCCATTTCGCCTAGGCACAGAAGATCGGTGCCCCCGGCAATCGCCTCCATGCCGAAAGCGAACGTCGCCGCGGCCGCCTTTTCATCGAGCGCCGGCTCTTGCGTGATGTCGGCCGTCGGCAGATCGAGCGCCAGATCGAAAACCTTGAGGCCGATGTCGAAGGTCGCGCAGATCTGGTTGATCGCCGCGCCGCCGGCGGCGAAGGTGTCGAGCATCTGCCGCGTCACCGCCTGCGGATAAGCCGAGACGCCCTGGGCCGCGACACCATGATTGCCGGCAAAGACCGCCACCAGCGGGCGCAGGACCGCCGGCTGCGAGCGGCCCTGCCAAGCGGCCAGCCATTCGACGATGTCCTCCATACGCCCCAGCGCACCGGCCGGTTTCACCAGCTCCCGGTCCCGCGCCCGCACCAGATCGACGCATTCCTCGGCGGCCGGGGGCAATTGCGCCATCAGCGCGCGAATATCATCGAAAGGCAAAGCGGTGGGACTGAAGGTCATGGGAATACTGAGGTTGGAGACAGAACGTGCCGCACGGTGTAGCGGGCGCGCCGGCAATTGCAAAGAGGCTTGGCCGCGCTTCAGGTTCCGAAGGTATTGCCTTGAAATAACTGGACCATCGTCTCGCGGATCCAGATCGACCGCAAATTGCTGGCAAAACGCCGATGCCAAAATTGCTTGACCGGGATCAGGGGCGTCGGCATGGGCGGATCCAGCATTTTGAGCCTGTAGGAGACCAGCCGCAGCCCCATGACGCGCGGCACGGTGACGATCAAATCGGAAGAAGCCAGCATGAAAGGCACGCTGAGGAAGTGCGGAACCTGCACCGCCATGTGCCGCTTCAGGCCCAGTTTCTTCAAATTGTTCTCGAATATCTCCTGGCTGCGGCCTTCATGCGTGACGACGATATGATCGCAGTTCAGAAACTGCTCGAGCGACAATGAATCGCCAATCTGCGAATGATCATCGCCGACCAGGCAGACGAAGCCCTGTTCGAACAAGAGCTGCTGGTAAATGGTCGATTGGGTTATGTCGGGAAAATAGCCGACGGCGATATCGATCTTGGCCTCTCCCAAGGCTTCCTCTAATTCGGCCGGCTTTACGACAACTGAACGGATCGGCATGTGTGGCGCGACGATTTTCAGTTTGGCGATCAAATTCGGCAGCAGAATCATCTCGCCGACATCGGATGTCGCTATGATGAGCGGACGCGTCTCGAAAGACGGATCGAATTCCCCCTGCCCTATGATCTCCTCGTTCAGAACATTGAGAATCTGCTTGATGGCCGGCGCGATGCTCAGCAACCGCGGCGTCGGTAGAAACCCCGCGCCTGACTTGACGATCAGATCGTCCTTGAGCAGCGCCCGCAACTTGGCGAGCGAGGCACTGACTGTCGGCTGACTGATCTTCAGATTTTTTGCCACGCGCGATTGATTGGGATCCTGCACCAACGCGTCGAGCAGCAGCAGCAAATTGAGGTCGAGCCCCCTGAAATCCATCGGCCGCCTCCCGCATCGACCACGTGTTCGGCATCCACGCTCACGCGGTGCCAGTCATGATCTCATCGTCGGCCGGTTCTCGCAACAGCGCTGGCGGCTTCGCCCCGACCCGCGCATTCGCCGGAGCCGCTGCATCGTCACACCGCCGGCAACGGCCGATCGGCGCGCATTTCAGCGGGCATTACCGCCTCCTCGAAGACCTCAAGCCAATTCTTGTCGGTGGACGAGTTTGCGAAGCCGCCCCAGGCCCGGCGATAGGCATCCGGATTTTGCGCGCTTGGCGGCACCTTGCCCTGCTCCATCAGCTCCTTCGCAGCACGCAGCAGACATCGGCGCGTGCGCACGACCATGATATCGCTGGGCGCCAAATGCTCGCGATCGCGATCGACGATCGGCCCCATGCTTTCGCTGATAGCCATGTCCTGAATCTCGACCCCTTCGATACCGCTGTAACTGAGGTGCTTTTGCACCTCGCGATCGATCAGATAATCGTTGTCGATGTTTTGCTTCAATCGCCAGCGGCCGTACCAATCGGTGGTGTTGGGCAGATAATCATAGAGGAAAGAAATACCCGGGCCGCCGCCGAGAAGTGTCTTCTTGGCCGGATTGTCGATCGCCGACAGCGTATGCGCCTTACTGGTGATCGAGAAAAACATCGTATGCGTATCGTCCATCGGAACGAAAGCACGCAGTGCCGGTTCCTGACCGAGCGGAACGGGCGGAGGCTGCGTGAAGAACGGTAAATTGAATTGTCCGAAGCGCCAATTGCGATCGCCGGTCGGCGTATCGCGATAAGCGGCGTACATCACGCCGCATTCCGTATCGGTGACATGATATTCCGGCGCTCGATTGGCGACCGCGGGATCATCGCCCTCCACCTTGCCGCCGTGCAAAAAGCCCAGATGAGAAGTGTCGATATCGCCCTCAAGCGCCTGCAGATAGTTGCACGGCCGCAGCGCGCACCAGACACTGACATCGTTTGCATCAAGACCAAGCGCCGGCGCTTTTGGGAGATCGGGCGGATCCTTGCTATCACCCATATAGGCCCAGACGATGCCAAGATGTTCTCTTGTCGCATAGGCCCTGATGCGCACCTTCTCACGATAGGAGGAATCATCCGGCAGATTTGGCGCGTCGAGACATCTGCCGTTGGTATCGAACTTCCAGCCGTGATAGACGCAGCGTATGCCGTTTTCCTCGTTGCGCCCGAAGAAAAGCGACGCGCAGCGATGGGCGCATTGATGTTCGACGACCCCAACGTTTCCGGAGGTATCGCGAAAGGCCAGCAGGTCTTCGCCCAGAAGCCGCAGGCGAATGGGGGGACCATCAGCAATCGCCTCGCTGGAGAGGAGCGCAGGTACCCAGTATTGCCGCATGAGCCGGCCCATAGGCGTGCCGGGCCCCACCCGGGTGAGTGTTTCTCCGTTGGTCACGCGATCCTCCCTGTCGATTGCAGCCGTGGATCGCAGGTGTAGCGGGCGGAAATTTCGTCCAGAATAGAAAAGATCTAATTGTCGCTATTTGGAATTTTGACTATCCGCTGCGAGAGGTCGGCCAAGCCTGTAAAAGGCCGCACCAAATCTGCTATGAAATTCAATCGCAAACGGCCGTAGAAAGCTTCCCATGTCCCGCAATATCACGCTGTCCTTTCCCCATGGCATGAGCGCCCTGGAGGCCCAGCAGAAGGCCGATGCCGGCATCCGCAAGGTTTTCACGCAATATCAGGACAAACTCTCCAGCCACGATATCCGCTGGACCGGCTCGCACGCGGATATTTCGGTCGGCGCATTGGGGCAGAGCCTCAACGGCACGCTCGATATCGACGCGACCAATGCGGTGGTCACTGTCGCTCTGCCATGGCTGCTCGCGCCCCTGGCCGACAAGATCGAGGGCTTCCTGAAAAATCAGGGGCAGATTTTGCTGGAGAAGAAATAACGGGCATGGCGGCACTCCTTTCCGACCTGCTCTCTTGCCTGCGGTTTTATTCGCGCCTGCCGGTGCCGGCGCTGGCCTTTGAAACGTCACCGCATGCGATGCCGGATGTTTCGCGCATGGCGCGCGTGTTGCCCTTAGCGGGCCTCATCATCGCGCTGCCCGCCGCCGTGGTGGTGATGATAGCTCATGGCCTCGGCCTGCCGGCTGTGATCGTCGCTGGTCTCGCGCTGGTGGCTTTGGTGATGACGACGGGCGCGTTTCACGAAGACGGGCTTGCCGATACGGCCGATGGCTTTGGCGGCGGCGCTGAGCGCGCGCGCAAGCTCGAGATCATGAAAGACAGCCGCATCGGCACCTATGGCGGCGTGGCCTTGATCCTGTCGCTGGGCCTGCGCTGGGCCGCCTTGGCGATCCTCATCGAGCGCAGCAGTTTTGGGGCCGCCGGTTTGTTGATCGCCGCCGCCGCCCTCTCGCGCCCCCTCGGCCTGATGCCGCTGTTCGCTTTGCCGCCGGCGCGAACGGATGGCGCAGCCAGCGCCGCCGGCCGGCCGTCGACCGACGCCTTCATCACCGCGCTTGGCGGTGGCGCGGCGGTGGCCCTGCTCTTCGGTGTTCCGCAAGCCGGCCTGCATGTGGTGCTGGTAGCAAGTGTAGTGGCGGCGGCCGGCGCGCTCGCCGTCACCACACTGTCGCGGGCGCAGATCGGCGGCCAGACCGGCGATGTCGCGGGCGCGGCCCAGCAATTGGCCGAAATTGGATTTCTACTGGCTTTTCTGACACAAAATCCTGTCTGAAACCGATTATTCTCGCCGTTTTCATCTTAAACATTTGGTTCGATATGAAATTCGTGCTGATTGTCATTGCCGTCGCCATCGCTTTCGCCGTCGGCGGCACCATGATCGATGCAAAAATATTCGGCCTATCGCCCGGTGCTTTCGCCGCCGTGCTGGCCTTCAGCCTCGTCGCCCTCGCCAATGTCGGCTGGTATCTCAGCGAGCATCGCGGCCGGCTCTCCACCACCGTGCTGCAGGCGCTGGCCTGGGTGGCGATCTTCGGCATCGTCATCACCGGCTATACGTTCCGGCAGGAATTCGCCGGCGTCTCCTCACGGGTGATGGACGGATTGGTGCCGGGCCGCACGCCGAAAGCCGGGGCGGATGAGGCCATCGCGGTGCGCCGCCGCGACGGCCATTTCGGCTTCGAGGCCATTGCCGACGGCACCAAGGTAACGATGATGTTCGACACAGGGGCGTCCAGCGTGGTGCTGACATCGGAGGATGCGCAGCGCATGGGCGTCGATTTGTCGGGGCTGAATTACACGGTGCGCGTTTCGACCGCCAATGGCACCGCGATGGCGGCGCCCTATTATCTCGAAGCCCTGACGGTGGGAAACATCACGGTGCGCCGCGTGCGCGCGCTCGTTGCACGGCCGGGCGCCTTGAGTGAAAGCCTGCTCGGCCAATCCTTTCTCGACAGGCTGGCGGGCTTCAATGTCGAGAAAGACAGGCTTGTGCTGCGGGGCATATGAGCCATGACGCTCTGGCGACCACCATCGGCTATTCGCGTCAAAGTGCTCGGTCTCGTGTGGCGCGACAAGCGGCTGCTCGCCGCGGAAGTGGAAACCGACACCGGGCTCGTCAAAGGTGTGCGCCCGCTCGGTGGCTCCATTGAATATGGGGAAAGCCGCGAACAGGCCTTGCATCGCGAATTCAGGGAAGAACTCGGCACGGCCATCACCATTCACGGCCCCTGGCATGTGTTCGAGAATATTTACACGCACGAAGGCGCGCTCGGACACGAAATTGTTTTCGCCGCCGATGTCGCGCTGGCTGACCAGGCACTTTATCAGCAAGACGAAATCGTCTTTGCCGAAGACAATGGCCTGACTTGGAAGGCGAGATGGGTCAACCTTAACGAACTCAAAGCGTCCGGGCTGGCGCTTTATCCGGAGGGTTTGGCCGATTATCTTACTGCTTTGTCGCGCCGATTTAGGGCTTCCACATGAAGGCCGTGTCCATTGTCAAACCCGGTGGCAGTCTGATTGCGAGCGGTGAGAAAACGATTGAAGTTCGCCGCTGGCAGCCCGATCTCTCGCCAACCGAGGATTTGCTGATCGTCGAAAATGAGAAGTTTTTGCACCAAGACGGCGACAAGGATGACAACGGCAAAGCCGTTGCCGTCGTGCGGGTCAAGTTGGTACGACCATTCGTGCGCTCCGACATCAAAGCCGCCTGCGCAACGTCCTTCGAAGAGGGCTGGCTTGCCTGGGAACTGACCGACATACGTCCAGTGCGAGATGAATTCGCGGCTTTAGCCGCAAGACGCATTTACGAGGTAGCTTTCCCTAAATGATGAGGGGATCACCATGCCGGAACGAATAGTGTCAACTTCCCTCAAGGCGCAGATTATCAGTGCCGAACCGCAATTATTCGTCGCCGACATCAAAACCTCCTGCGATTTCTTCGTTGAAAAGCTCGGCTTCGCGGTGGCCTTTACCTATGGCACGCCACCCTTTTATGCGCAGGTCAAGCGCGACGGAGCGGCAGTAAACCTGCGTCACGTCGACGAGCCAGTGATCGACGTAGCACTGCGCCAGCGCGAGCAACTGCTTTCCGTATCTTTCACCGCGGCGGCGGCTGCCGACATCGAAGCGCTGTGCGCTGAATTTCAATCCAACAGCGCGACTTTCTTTCAGCCGTTAAAAACGCAGCCCTGGGGCACGCGGGACTTCATCGTCCAGGATCCAGATGGCAATCTGCTGCTCTTCGCCGCCCCTCTTTCTGCAACAGCGAGCACCCCATGACCAAGCGTTTTCTCGATGAAGCCATCGCGCTCGCCCGCGAGAACGTCCGCCAGGGCGGGCGCCCCTTCGGCGCCGTGGTGGTGAAAGACGGCGAGATCGTCGCGCGCGCCGTCAATCGCCTGCTTGCCGACAACGATCCCACCGCCCATGCCGAGCTTCTGGCGCTGCGCGCCGCCGGCAAAGCGCTGGGCTCGCCGCGCCTCGAAGGCTGCGCGGTCTATGCCAGCGGCCAGCCTTGCCCAATGTGTCTCGCCGCCATGCGCATGTCGGGCATTCGCGATGTCACCTTTGCCTATTCCAACGCCGAGGCCGAGCCTTTCGGCCTGTCGACGGCAGCCATTGCCGTCGAACTAATGAAGCCGCTCGATCAGCAGAGTGGATTGTCGATCAAGCACAGCCCGCCGGATGAGGCCGAAGAGGATCAGCTTTATCGGCTCTGGCAGAAACAATCCGGCTGACCGGTCCCTATCGCGCGAATTTTCTCGCACCGGCCACGCAGGCGACTACGGCAATCGTAACCAGCAGCATCCACGGGCTCACCGCCTCATGCAGCAGGGTTGCCGCCAGCGCCAGACCGAAGAAGGGTTGCAGCAATTGCAGCTGGCCGACAGCGGCGATGCCGCCCAACGCCAGGCCGCGATACCAGAAGATGAAGCCGATGAGCATGCTGAACAGCGACACATAAGCCAGGCCCAGCCACGCCGGTTCGCTCACATGGGTGAAGGAGCTCGGCCAAGTGAATGCCGCGAGCGCCAACATGATCGGCAACGACAGAACCAGCGCCCAGGAGATGACCTGCCAGCCGCCGAGCTTGCGCGACAGACGCGCGCCCTCCGCATAGCCGAGGCCGCAGACGACGATGGCCGCCAGCATCAGCGCATCGCCCAGCGGTGACGCAGTCACCCCTTGTGCCAGCGCAAAGCCCGCGACGAAGGCGCTGCCGAGCCCGGAGAACAGCCAGAAGGCGAGACGCGGACGTTCGCCGCCCCGCCACACGCCGAAAATTGCCGTCGCCAACGGCAGCAAGCCGACGAAGACCATGGAATGGGCCGACGTGACGTGACGCAGCGCTAAAGCCGTGAGCAGCGGAAAGCCGACGACGACGCCGAGAGAGACGATGAACAGCGACAGCAGGTCGCCGCGTTCGGGCCGCTTCTCGCGGAAAATCAGCAGGAGGCCAAGCGCCAGCACGCCCGCCAGAGCGGCACGAGCGACAGTGAGGAAGACCGGATCGAAATCAGCCACGGCCACCCGCGTTGCCGGCAGGGAGCCACTGAAAATCAGCACACCAAGAAAACCGTTGATCCAGGCCGTCGCCGTCTTGTCCATTGCACACCTCGTCGAGCCTCTATCGGCGCGACGGGCTGGAACAACCAGGGACAATGCAATACAATCCATCTAAACTGTTATGGTCTTTGGTACAGTACAGATGGACACATCAGTCGATATGGCACGCGATGGCGCGGGTACGCGGATATCAGCCGTGATGCAGGCGATCGCGCAGCGGATCGCCGTGCGCAGCCTGACCCCTGGCGCGCGCCTGCCCTCGGTGCGCGCTTTCGCCAAGACCATGGGCGTGTCGATCTCGACGGTGGTCGAGGCTTATGAACGTCTGGCGGCGGAAGGGGCCATCCGCTCGCGCCCAGGATCCGGTTTCTATGTCGCAGCGCCCCTGGCGCCGCTGTCCTTGGCCGAACTTGGCCCGAAGCTCGACCGCGAAATCGACCCGCTGTGGATTTCGCGCCAATCGCTTGATGCGGGCGATGATGTCCTTAAGCCTGGCTGTGGCTGGCTGCCGCCCGCATGGATGCCGGAAGAGGCGATCCGGCGCGCCTTGCGCAGCCTGTCGCGCGCGCCGCACGCGGCGCTGACCGACTATGGCGTGCCGCTTGGCCTGCCGCCGCTGCGCCAGCTTCTCGCGCGCCGCATGAGCGAACATGGCATCGTCGTCTCGCCCGATCAGATCATGCTTGCCGACTCCGGTACGCAGGCGATCGATCTTCTCTGCCGCTTTCTGATCGAGCCCGGCGATACGGTTTTGATCGACGATCCCTGCTATTTCAATTTTCATGCGCTGCTGCGCGCCCATCGCGCCAAGATCGTCAGCGTGCCCTATCGCCCCGATGGCCCCGATATCGATCTGTTCGCGCAAGCGCTGACGACCCATCGCCCCCGCCTCTACATCACCAATTCGGCCGTTCACAATCCGACCGGCGCGACGCTCTCGCCCGTGATCGCGCATCGGCTGCTGACCTTGGCCGATCAGGCGAGTTTGACCATTATCGAAGACGATATTTTCGCCGATTTCGAACAGACACCGGCGCCCAGGCTCGCCGCCTTCGACGGTTTGAACAAGGTCATCCATATCGGCAGTTTCTCGAAGACCCTGTCGGCCTCGGTGCGGTGCGGCTTCATCGCCGCGCGGCCCGACTGGATCGAGGGGCTGGTGGATCTGAAGATCGCCACCAGTTTCGGCGCCGGACGGCTCGCCTCCGAACTGGTGCTGGCTTTGCTCACCGACGGCAGCTACCGCAAACATGTGGACGGCCTGCGCACCCGCCTGGCCGCGGCCCGCGCCGAGACGGCGGCGCGGCTTAAACCCCTCGGCGTCACCCCCTGGCTACTGCCACAAGCTGGCATGTTTCTGTGGTGTATGTTGCCGGAAGGCGTCGATGCCGCGGAGGTCACGCGCATGTGTCTGCGGGACAATATCGTGCTGGCACCGGGCGATGCGTTCAGCCTGTCGCAAACCGCGCATCGCTTTCTGCGCTTCAACGTGGCGCAATCGAGCGATCCACGCCTCTATCGTTCCCTCGCCGCCGCTGTGAGACAGAAGTCATGAAGTCCACCAATTATGTGAACACCTTCATCCTCGCTTCATCTGACAGCACGGCCAAACACGGCATCGTGCCGGAGAAAGCGGGCACCATCGCCGCGATCCAGCATCGCCTGATGCACGACAAGCCCTATGGCCTGACCAGCGACGATGTGCTGTTTCTCACCCACGCGGAGCGCGCGCAAATTCCACGATCGGAATGGAAACAGGCGCGCCTCGAATTTTTCTCGAAGCCGAAAGCCTGCCTACGCTGCTCGCCGCTGGTCAAACAATTCGGCTGGGGCCTGCATCATGACGACAAGGGCCGCGTCGCGCTCTATGGCGTGGAAACACCGGCCTATCGCCAATTCACCAAGAAACCCGATGTGAAAACCGTCAACGGCATGCGCAGCAGCCGCGTCTAACCCGTCACCATACTGACGACGAAGCGCGCCGACACGGTCAAAAGAAACAGACCGAACGCAACTTCGAGCGTGCGCTTCGACATGGCATGCGCCAGCTTCACGCCGAGCGGCGCCGTCAAAACGCTGATCGGCGCCAACAAAAGAATGCCGAGAAACGAGACATAGCCGATCGAAAACGGCGGCAGACCTGTCTTGTCGTAGCCGGCGATGGCATAACCGATGGCACCCGGGATGGCGATCAGCACGCCCATGCCGGCGGATGTCGAGATCGCCTGATGGATCGGCCGGTTGTAGAGCGTCATGAACATCGAGGAGATCTGTCCGCCGCCAATGCCCATCAGCGCCGACAACACGCCGGTGACGAAACCGTAAACGCGCATCAGGATGCCCTTGGGAAAGTCATTGCCGAGGCGGAAGGGAAAACCGCTGAGCAGACGGATAGCCGACAAGCCCGCGACCACGATGAAGACGATCTTGAAGACGTTTGAAGGCACCCAACGCGCGGCGAGTGCGCCAAGGATCGTGCCGATCACCACCGGCACGGCCCAGACGCGCAGGACCGACATATCCACTTGGCCGCGTGCTTTATGACTGCGGAAGGAGGCGATCGACGTTGGCACGATGATGGCGAGCGACGTGCCGATCGTCAGCGGCATGCGTATATCATCGCCGACGCCGAGGATGCGGAAGATTTCATAAAGCACCGGCACGATGACGGCCCCGCCGCCGACGCCGAACACACCTGCCAAAAGCCCCGTAATCGCGCCTGCGGCAATCATTCCCGCCGCCATCAAAGCAAAATCGTGCAGCGGCATTCCCAAAATCGTCATTCTTGGACCTCGATTTTATTTTTGCGCTTGTTTTCAGGCCCGCTTGCCAGTCGACGGGTCAATGGGCGCGACCTTTGCGGCATTGCGGCAAGGGACGCAAGGCCAAGCTCGCTTCACGATGCACATTTATCGGGCCAAGTTAGGCAGCGTTTTGCGCCGGGTCGGCGCGGCTTACATGCGCGACGGCCGCTCTCAACACCTCGAGACCAGCGCCGCGCTTGACCGCCTCGGTCGCCAGATGGCGGCGGAAGGCACGCGCGCCTGGCATGCCGGCGAAGAGACCGAGCATGTGACGGGTGATGTCCGACAGACGAGCGCCTTTGGCCAGTTCATCAGCGATATAGGGCTCCATCAAAGCCACCGCTTCGAAGGCATCGGCAACGGGCGCGGCTTCACCGAACAGCTCCGGATCGACCTCAAGCAACAGGCCGGGGTTATGATAGGCTTCACGGCCGACCATCGCGCCATCGACTTCTTCGAGCTGCGCCTTGATGACATCCATGCTGCGCAGACCACCATTGATGGCGATCGGCATCTCCGGAAAGTCGCGCTTCAAAGCATGCACGAGGGGATAGTCGAGCGGCGGGATGTCGCGATTTTCCTTCGGCGAAAGGCCCTTCAGCCAGGCCTTGCGCGCATGGACGACCAGCGCATCGACACCAGCGGCGCGCAGCTTCTGCGCCATCGTCCACAAAGCCTCGCGCGGCTCCTGATCATCGACACCGATCCGGCATTTGACCGTGACGGGGATGTTCACGGCCGCCTTCATCGCAACCACGGATGCGGCGACGAGATCGGGCTCGCGCATCAGGCAGGCGCCAAAGGCGCCGTTCTGCACGCGATCGGACGGGCAGCCGCAATTGAGATTGATCTCGTCATAGCCGAAATCTTCGCCGATGCGCGCGCACTGCGCCAAAGCCTCGGGCTCGCTGCCGCCGAGCTGCAAGGCCACCGGATGTTCGGCCTGATGATAGCCAAGCAAGCGCTCGCGCGGCCCGAACAGGATCGCGCCGGTGGTCACCATTTCCGTATAGAGCAGCGCGCGGCGCGACAGCAGACGGTGGAGGAACCGGCAATGCCGGTCCGACCAGTCCATCATCGGGGCGACGGAAAATTTCCACTTGGATTGAGACACTTACACTTCTCTATCGATTTCGCTTCATATACGCCAATCCGGCAGCGTTTAGAAAGCCCCCTGCACATCGGGCAAAGAATGCCCATCAATCAAGCAGTTGCATGCTTTTGCAGCCACCGTAGCCACCGCGATACCGGCCGTAACGGAGCAGGCGAGCTGCCGGCTATATGCCATAGCAATAAATCTAGCACCTACACCTATAAGTCGGCATCGCCTTCGCGTTGCGTCTCCAATCGCGAAAGTGCGATGAATATTTTCAAAGAGGAGACGCTGGGAACAATGCAGCAGGTGGATTTCGACCACATCAATCATGTCGGCATGGCCGTGCGCGATCTGGCTTTGGCCACCGCCACTTTCGAAGCGATGGGCTTTCAACTGACGCCTTACTCGCCGCAGTCGGCGGCCTGGAAGCCGGGCGATGCGGTTAAGCCCCTGGCTTCCGGCAATCGCTGCATCATGTTCGCTGACAATTATCTCGAAGTTCTGGGCAGCGAGAATCCGAAACAGCAGGCGCCGCGCATCGCCAATTTCCTGGCTCGCCATCAAGGCGCGCATATCATCTGTTTCAACTCGGAAAACCCGCATGCCGTCGACCAGCGACTGCATGCCAGTCAGATCGAGACATCCGGCGTCATCCCATTGCAACGGGACATCGACACACCGGACGGCGTCAAAACCGCGAAGTTCGAGCGCGTGCAATTCGCGCCGAATGACTCTCCGGAAGGTTACATCCAGTCCGCGCGTCATCTGACACCGGAATACATCTATCAGCCGCGCTACATCGTTCATCCCAACGGCTGCACGAAACTCGTCGATACCATCGTCGTCGTCGACGATCTCGATCGCTTCATCGATCGCTATGCCCGCTATATTGGCGCACCGCTCGTACGAGAGGGCCATGTCGCCCGTTTCGACTTCGCACTCGGATCGCGCTTGACCCTGGTGCATTGGCGCGATGCCGCGGCACTGTTGCCCGGCACGCTCTTTGCTCCAGTGCCCTGTATCGCGGCCGTCAGCTTTCGCGCGCCAGACCTGCGCGCCGTGCGCGAGCGACTGCTGGCCAAGGGTTTCACGCCCGCTGAAGTTGGCGAACGTCTCGTCGTGCCCGCCGAACAGGCGAGCGGCGTCGCCGTTGTTTTTGAGGTTTGATCATGATGCTGTCTCGCCGTTCCCTGTTGCCGCTCGCCGCCCTTCTCCTGTCGCCGACGCTGACCATGGCGCAGGACTTTCCCAAGCAAATGGTCCGCATGATCGTGCCTTATCCGGCCGGCGGCGGTGTCGATGGCCTTGCGCGCGCGGTGGCCGACAGTCTGGGCCGGAAATGGGGTCAGTCGGTCATCATCGACAATCGGCCCGGTGCCAGCACGATGATCGGCGGCGAATATGTGGCGCGTGCGCCAGCCGATGGCACGACCCTGCTGTTCACCAGCGATTCCTCGATCACCAGCAACCCATTCCTGTTCCGCAAGATGTCGTTTGATCCGATCAAGGATCTGGCGCCGATCACGCAATTGGCCGATCTGCACCAGATGGTGCTGGTGCATCCTTCCGTTCAAGCCAACACGCTGCAAGAACTGGCGGCGCTCGCCAAAGCGAAACCTGGCGCGCTGAATTACGCCTCCTATGGCAATGGCAGCCAGCCGCATCTGCTGTTCGAGGCGCTGAAAAAGCAGGCTGACATTCAGATCGTCCAAGTGCCGTTCCGGGGCATTGCGCCGGCCCTGCAGGCGGTGATCGCCGGCGACGTACAGATGACGCTTGGCGGCCCGGCGGCGCTTGGCATGCTTGAAGCCAAGCAGCTCAAGGCACTGGCGATCGGACGCAAGCAGCGCCTGCCCGCCCTCCCCGACGTGCCGACACTGGCGGAGGCCGGTTATCCAGAAGTCGATCCGCTATCATGGTTCGGCCTGTTCGCACCGGCTGGCACGCCTCCTGCGATCATCGACAAGATTCAAAAGGACGTCGCTGCCACCCTCGCCGATCCGGACTTCAACAAACGTTTCGTCGCGGGATTGGGCTTTACCGGCGTCGCCAGCACGCCGCAGGCTTTCGCACAGTTCATCAAGGATGACCTGGCGATCAAAGAGCGTTTGATCGCGACGTCGGGCGCGACGGTCGAATGAGCTTTCTGCGCAGCTCTTGCGAAGTCGCACGCAATCTGTGAGCTTCGAACCATTCACGTATAGGAATCGATCATGGATCGTCGTCATTTCAATCTGATGTTGGGAGCCACGCTCGCTATGTCCACGCAGGCCTCGGCTGCCGGTGTTTTTCTGAATTACACGCAGCAAGAACTCGATGACGCCTATGACCAGGCGAAATGGGCGCCGAATTCGAAAGAGGTGATCGCGCGCTATGCCACCGACAGCGCCGCTGTCCGTCAAAAGTACCCGCCGAAGACCGAAAAATTTGGGCCTACCGAGGCGGAAACGTTGGATATTTTCGCGCCGCAGGGCGCGAAGGATCTGCCGGTCATGGTGTTCATTCATGGCGGCGCCTGGCGCGCTTTGACCAAGGATGATGCTTCGGCACCTGCGCCGACTTTCATCGAGAACGGCTGTATCTATGTGGCGCTGAACTTCGCCGTCATTCCGGCCGTGCGCCTGCCCGATATGGCGCAGCAGTGCCGCGCCGCGATGGTGTGGGTACATAAGAACATTGCCCGTTTCGGCGGCGACCCCAACCGCATCTTCGTCTCGGGCCATTCGTCCGGCGGGCATCTGTGCGGCGTCATCGCCACCACCGATTGGACGAAGTTTGGCGGCCCTGCCGATCTCTTGAAGGGCGCGGTGCCAATGAGCGGCATGTACGATCTCTATCCGGTGATGCTGTCGCAGCGCAGTTCCTATGTGAAACTATCGCCGGAGGAAGTGGTGGCATTGAGCCCGATGCGCCATCTCGAGCAGATCACTTTCCCAGTCCTCGTCGTTCACGGCGACAAGGAGACCCCGGAATTCCAGCGCCACTCCAGAGAATTCACGACGGTGCTCGCCGGCATGGGCAAACTTGCCGGCAGCATCGTACTGTCAGGCCGCAACCATTTTGAAGTGCCGGAAGAGCTGAACAAGGCCGACACCGAAGTGTCGAAAGCGGTGCTGAAATTGATGAAGGGGTGATTACGCCAACCGCGTCGCGTAAGGCGCCACCACCGGCAGGCGGTAGAAGCCGGGCGCGGCATCGCAGACGTCCGGAATGGCTCTGATCATCAGCGCCGCTGTCGCGTCCATCGTCGGGCGCGAGAGCGGCGCCGCCGGATCGGGGTCGGTGAGCGCCAGCGACAAACGCACGTTGGGGCGACCGTCGATTTCGACGCGCCAATGAGCCTCGTCGGTCTCGCCATGCAGAGCCGGCGACGAGGTCCACAGAATCGAATGGGTCATCTTCACGCCATTGGCGAAAGTGGCCTGCCAGCGCCAGGTGGTGGCGGCGACCGTGCCGCGCGGCAAGGTGCCGACTTTCACCTGAATGTCCTGCGGCGCAAGCGTTACTTCGTGATCCGGCGTCAAGGTCGCCAGCGTCGTGCCAAGCGCCTGCGCCACATAGGTGAGCGTCTCAGCAAAATAGATATCGTAGAGTTTGGCGATCGGCCCTTTGGTCACATCGACCTTCGTCGGATCGGAGCCGAAGCCCATCACATCGAAGACGAGTCCCGGCGAGGGCGCGGGCGAGGCGTCGACCACTTCGAAACATCTGATCGCATCGAGCTTGGCGACGATGCCCGTCACCATCACGGCCAACCGCTCGGCGATGAAGCCCGGGTTGAAGCCAATGCCCGCCAGCGTCGCCTTGCCGGCCAATGCCGCCTCGCGCAACGGACTAGCATAGGCCTCGCCCTGCACGTCAGGCAGAAAAAAGCCGTTCGGCGAAATGACATTCTTGCCGCTCGCCAGGAGTTTGGCGATCTTCTCATTCTGCTTCTCATAGGGAATGCTGATCAGCGAGGCATCGATCACCACATCGGCATCAAGCGCCAGAATGTCCTCGAATTTGTCGGTGGCGAGAACACCGGTTTTCGGCCGCTTGGCAATATCGCCTGCATCAAGGCCGGCTTTCTTGGGATCATGCACCAGGAGGCCGACGAGCTGCAGATCAGGATGATCGATGATGCGGCGCAATGCCGTTCTGCCAACCGATCCCGTGGCCCATTGCACGACCTTGCGCATGCGCTGCTCCCCTGACGTTGAAACTTAGGATTCCTTGGCCTTTCTGGCCGGACGCAACGCGATGTGAGCGGTGCCGAGAACGATGAGATTGCCTGCGCGATCGGTGACCTTGGCGTCACAGATCGCCTTGCGGGCGTCGTGATAGGTGACGACCGCGTTGGCCGTCAGCTCTTCAACCGCGAGCGGTGCCGGATTAAGATAACGGATGGACATGTCCACCGTGAGAATGGTTTCGCCTGGCCCGATCAAAGTCATGGCCGCCGTGCCGGCGGCCATATCGACCAAGGCCGCAGCCACGCCACCGTGCACCAGGCCGACGAAATTGGAATGCCGGCCTTCGACGGCGCAGGTAAAACGCGCCGCGCCCCGCTGCGCCCAAACCGGCTTGACGCGCAGCGCGCCGCTGAAGCCGGACACATAGCCTTGAGCGATCCAGTCCTGCGCGACCTCAAGGCCGCTCTTCGTTCGATCGAAGTGAAAAGCCGGCAGACCCGTGTGGTCGTCCATCAGGCCGGCTCGTAGGCATGCGCGCGAAAGCGATCGATGGCGGCGGCATATTCGTGATCGAGGCGATCGACGATCTCATCCACCGGCTCGACGGCACGCACTTTCCCCAGGCCCTGGCCTGCCGCCCAGGTGTCGCGCCAGCGCTTGAGCGAACTTTCGCCGGTCGTATAGCTGCGCGGCGGTGCGCCGGCCGGCGCGTTCGGGTCGATACCACAGGCGATCAGGCTCGGCTTCAGCCAGGAGGCCGGCGTGCCGCTGACCGCCGACGAGATGACGAGATCGTCAGGCCCGCAATCGACCACCATCTGCTTATAAGCATCGACCGCCATGCTTTCGCGCGCGGCAAGAAAACGGGTGCCGAGATAAGCGAAGTCGGCACCGGCGGCGATGGCGCCAGCCAGGCCAGCACCATCGGTGATGCCGCCACCGACGACGACGAAGCCATCGAAGAATTCGCGCACCGCCGAGACGAAGGAGAAAGGTGAGAGATGACCGGTGTGGCCCCCGGCCCCGGCGCAGATGCAGGCAAGACCATCAACGCCAGCCTGCACTGCCTTGCGCGCTAGGCGGATGTCCACCACATCGCCGATGACGATGCCGCCATAGCTTTTGACCACGTCCATCACCGGCAGCGGCGAGCCAAGCGCCGTGATGACAATCGGCGGCTTATGACGTGCAACCAGTTCCAGCTCGTCCTTCAGCCGGGCATTGGTGGAATGGGTGATGAGATTGAGCGCCCAAGGCGCGGCCGTGCGCGTGCCTGTCGTGGTGGCCAGTTGCGCGCGAATGTCCGATATCCACTGGTCGAGCTGTTCCACCGTGCGGCAGTTGGAACTGGGGAAGGAGCCGATCACACCGGCACGGCAAGCGGCTACCACGAGATCGACGCCGGACACTAGAAACATCGGCGCGGCAAAGACCGGCAGTCTGAGTTGAAAGGGGAAAGGCTTGCTCATGCGGCTTTCTCGCTTGCCAATTGCGCGCGCAGTTCGCGCTTGAGGAGCTTGCCGACGGGATTGCGCGGCAGAGCCGGGAAAATTTTCAGATGTTCGATCTGCTTGTAGATTGCCACCTGCTTGTCATTGAGCAGGAAGCGATTGATCTCTTCGAGCGACAGGGCTTCGTTGCCGCGCGGCGCGATACAGGCGCAGATGCGTTCGCCCATGATCTGATCTGGAATGCCGACGATCGCCACCTCAGCCACCTTCGGATGACCGGCGAGATGGCCCTCCAGCTCCTCGGCCGAAATATTCATGCCGCCACGGATGATGATGTCCTTCAGGCGGCCCATGAAGCGAAAGAACTGGCCACGCTCGCCGGCCAATTCGAAGAGATCGCCAGTGCGATACCAGCCCTGCGCATCGAAAGCGCGGGCATTCTGCTCGGCCGAACGCCAGTAACCGGAGAAGATCGGCGCGCCCTTGACGCGCAATTCGCCGAGACCGCCGATCTCCGTGATTTCCTCCTCGGTCGCCGGATCGACAAGCCGCGTCGCGACCTGATCGGCATAGGCGAAATCCCATTTGAATTGCGGCGCGAAGCGCGGAAAGAACACAGCCCGTTCGGCGGGATCTGGAATATCGGCCAGCGTGCCGGCGAAAGAGGCGCCTTCGTTGGAGCCGAAATAGTTGATCACTTCGACGCCATAACGCTCATGCCAGGTGCGCACCATCCATTCCGAGAGCGGCGCGGAACCGGAACCCAAGCGCGAGAGAATGTTGAAGTCGATGCCGGCCAGAAGCTGTTCGTTGTGCAGCAGACGGTTGAGAATGGCCGGCGGCGCCACCGTATATTCGATCTTCTCGTCGCGAATCTGCTGCAAGAAGACGTCGAGATCGAAAGGCTGATGCTGGACCATGGTGGCACCAAGCACCAGCCAGGCCGAGAAGCCGGTGGAAATGCCGGCCATGTTGATCATGGGGAAGGGATTGAGGAGACGCGCGCCGGGACGCAGATAAGCGGCGGCGATGACCATTTCGCCGACGACGAACCATTCGTTATGGCTGCGCGGCACGCCTTTTGGCGCAGCCTCGGTGCCGGACGTCCAGCAGATGGTGACAATGTCGTCGGCGCTGATCGCTGCGGCTTCCGCCGCCGCCAGGGCTTGCAGGCGGGCGGCGGCATCGACGCCAGCCAGCAATGCCCGCAGATCATGCGTGCCTTCGACGGCACCGCCATAGGTCAGGATAGCTTGGAGCTTCGGCAATTTCGCAGCCAGGCGCGCGAACATGTCACCATGCGCATGTTTGCCGATGCGCACCGATGTGATCACGGCCTTGGCGTCGGTCTTGTCCGCCACATGGGCGAGTTCATGCTCGCGATACTGGATCGCGACCGGCGTGGCGATCACACCCAGTTTCATGCACGCGAGATAGACGACGAACAATTCGACCGTATTGGCGAGTTGCACCAAAACGACATCGTCCTTCGCGATACCCCTGCCCCGCAGAACCGCCATGAGGCGCGTCACTTGGTCGTCGAGCATGGCCCAGGTCAGGCGCTGCGGCGTCTCGCCGGTGATGACAGCGACGTTAGGCGGATCGACGCAGGCTTCCGCTTCCGGACGCACGCGCACATGCTCGTCAAACAGGTCGAACAGGCGCCGTTCGCCCCACCAGCCTTTGGATTTAAAATCCTTGGCTCTTTCCTCCGACACGAGAATCATTGTTGGCCATCCATCCCATGAGCCTGAGCCATCGGTCGTCGCCGTTGCACGATCCGAAACCGCCCGGCGACGAAGGCGAGATCGGCGAGGCAGGCATTGCCGGCCGGGTTCAAGCCGGTCACGTGATAGTCGCTATAAGCGGCGGCGAAATTAATCCACATGGCGCCATGCAGATTGATCGACAGATTGGCGCCCGCCCTCTCATAGGCACCGACGGAGCGATCGATGAAGTCTTCATCCGTCGCATAGAGATAAGAGGAGATGGCGCCGCGCGCCCGCGCGAGGCCCGTGGCCTCCGCCACGGCTTTATCGCCATCTTCTGCCGCGATCAGGAACAGAATCGGCCCGAAATGCTCCTCCGCGTAAAGCGCCTGATGCGAAGGATCGACGGCGACAACGAGCGGTGTCAGTGTGCGTGCCTTGAGAAAGTCCGGATGGGCATAAGGTTGGGCCGAGCGCCGGACGCGAGCGCCCGGCGTGGCATCCAGGCTATGCTCCAATCTCTTGACGAGATCGACGCTCGCCTGCGCCTGAACCGCGCCCATGATGCCAGCGGCCATGGCAGGATCGTTCGCGATCTCATCGATTGCGGCAACCAAAGCCTGCGCGACGTCATCGAAGGACGCGTGAGCGCCATCAGCGACGATACCGTCCTTCGGGATATAGACCGTCTGCGGGCTCGTACACATCTGCGCCGAGAACAGGCTGGCGGCGCGGGCAATGGCGCGGGCGGTCTCGGCCAGATTCTGTGTCGACTGCAAGACGACCGAATTGACGCCGGCTGTTTCCGTGAACAGCAGCTTACCCGTCACCGTGCGCTCGAGATGGCTGCCATAGCGCGGGCTTCCGGTAAAATCGATGATCTGCACCGCCGGATGATCGATGAAACTCTGGGCCACCGGCGCGTCCAACGTATCCGTCGCCAAAGTTACCAGATTAGGATCAAGGCCATAGTCGGCGAGCACCTGACGACAGGTCCGGACGACGATGGCCATCGGCAGGATGGCAATCGGATGCGGTTTGACGATCACCGCATTGCCGGTGGCCAGGCTCGCGAACATCGCCGGATAGGCATTCCACGTGGGAAACGAAGCGCAGCAAATCACGAGGCCGATGCCGCGCGGCACCAGCCGATAGGTTTTCTCCAGGGCGACGTCCTCGCGGCCGAAGGTTCGGTGCCAGGTCGCGCTTTCGGGCACATCGGCCATGGCTTTCGCCGCATAGGCCAAAGCCTCGATGCCGCGATCGAGCGCATTCGGCCCGCTGCCGCTGAAGGCCTGGGTATAGCTCTGGCCGGTGACATGCATGATGCCATGGGCCATTTCGAAATTGCGCTCGTAAAGCCGATGGCTCATCTCGCAGCACAAAGCGATGCGCGCCCGTGGCGCCACCTCGCGCCAGTCGTCCATCGCTGTTTGCGCGGCGGCGATCAGCGCTTCCGGATCGCTTCGCGGATAATCGATCCCAAGGGCTTCGTTGGTATAGGGTGAAATCTCATTGCCAACGCGGCCAATGATACCCGGCTGATCGAGCCGGAACGGTTTTCCGCGCTGCGTCTCGAAAGCCTTGCGGCCAGCTTCGGGCTTTTCAGCCCCATGTATTTTGGAGCTCGGCGAATCCTTATACGGGCTCCAACTGCGGCGCGTTTGCACGGCCTCGATCGCCGCCGCCATCAGCGGTGCGTGGCGTTCCAGCAGAGCATCGAAAGCGGCCTTATGGGTTTGCACGTCCACGGTGGCGCCTTCCGTTTTCAAACCAAACGTTCAACGACCATGGCGGAGCCGACACCGGAAGCACCGGTGGTGACGACGAGGCCGTAACGTCCCTTCGCCGCATCGAGCGCATCCAGCAGCGACGACAGCAGGATCGCGCCGCTGGCGCCGAGCGGGTGACCGCGCGACATATGTCCGCCGGTGACATTCACCTTGTCGGGATCAACGTCGTAGTCGCGCAGGAATTTGACGATAGTGACGCCGAAGGCCTCCATGAATTCGATGCGATCCATGTCCTTGAGCGACAGATTGGCGCGCGCTAAGGCCTTATCCATCGCGGCAAAACCGGCCAGCAAGGAGGCCTGCGGATCACCGCCCGCGTCCGCATAAGCGACGATGCGCGCGCGCGGCGTCACATCGAAGGCATCGCGGCCCGCAACCACCGCCAGGGCAGCCGCGTCGCACATCGGCGGCGCATGGGCGATGGTGTGGCGATGATCGAGCACTTCGCCTTCCAGCGCGGCGCGATAGGCATCGGCAACAGGACCGAAGGCCGGCTGCAGACCGGCGAGGCTTTCTGATGTCTGCGCCCGCACGCATTCATCGCGCGCCAACACGGGCGCGCCCTGCGCATCCTTGATGGGGATGCGCGATTTCATCAGCACGGGATCGGCCTCCGCCACACCGGCCCGTTGATTGGAGCGCAGAGCCGCCGCGTCGAGATCGGCCCGCGAAATGTTCTCCACCGTCGCCAGCCGATCGGCGGCGAGCGCCACCGGCACATAGCGCGTGCGCAGCGGAAAATTCATATCGGTATAATAGTCGGCTTTGTCCGCCATGAAGGTGACGCGCGACATGCATTCGACGCCACCGGCCATGGCGACGGGCGTCGTGCCTGCCGAGACGAAGGCCGCTGCCTGACCGATCGCGCTCAGGCCGGACACGCAGTAATTGTTGATCACCTGAGCGCTGACACCATCGGGCAGACCGGCGTGCAGTTTCGAGATCAAGGCGATGTTGCCGCCCTGCGCGCCGATCTGGCCGACGCAGCCGAGAACCAGGGCTTCGGTGCTTTGCCGCGCACCAGGAATCCGCTCTTCAAGACCATCGACCAATTGCTTGACGAGTTCGTGCGGCGGAATGGCGGCGAGGCCGCCATCGGGCCGCGCCTTGCCGCGCGGCGTGCGCAGCGCGTCGTAGATATAGGCGTCCATGAGCCTTATGCCGCGATCTGGTCGCCACGCGCCCATGTCGCGTGGAAACCATTTGGGACGCGCACCGGCAGAACCACGCGGGCAACCGGCCCATCCTCAAAATTCTTGGCGTCGATGATCTGCACTTCCGAATGGCTGCGATCGGCGGCCTGGACGAAGGTCACGACGTAACCATCGTCTTCGTTCTTGGCGCCGATGCGCGGCGCGAAGGCGGCTTCGGAACCGAACCAGCCTGGTTCGAACTTATAGCCCTGCCGTGCGCCGGTCTCGAGATTGTATTTATAGAGACCGTCGAACAGCAGCAGTTCGCTCGGCGCCATCGACACGTGATAGGACCATTTCGACTTACGACCGGAATAATCCTGATTGATCGCCGGGAATTCGCCGAAGGCATCGTCGAGCTGACGGAATTTGACGGCGCCGGTGCGCATGTTCATGCGCCATTCCACGGGCACGGCATGCAGCTTCAACACCGCGACCATGGCGGCATAATCGCCATAGGCGGCATTGGGTCCATAGCCATGGGGCACCATTTTGCAGGCGTGCATGACGACGTCGTCGCCATCCTCCCAGCTATTGGTGACGTGATAGATGTAGCAAGGATCAGTCTCGAACCAACGGATGTCGCTGCCGCGCCCGTTGCGCGGCACCACGCCGAAGCGGGCCGGCTGATTGCGTTGCTGAATGCGCCAGAGGTTCTGCCGCAGACCCTGTTCTGTGAAGACGATCGGCAGGTCATGCAGAATGATATAGTTTTCGGTCAGGCCCATATCATGCGGCAGGCGTGGGCCCGGCAGTTCGACATGGTCGAAATTGGTCAGCACATTGTCCTTGCTGACGACGCCGAAGCTCATCCAGGGCTCGTACAGCGAATAGTCGAAGAAGGCGAATTCGCCGGTGACGTTGTCGACCTTGGAATGGGCCGAGACGTGACGCGGCAGCTTGCCGCCGAAGCTTTCGTCTCCAATCGTCTCCAACGTGCGCGGATGAACGCGAACGGGCGTGCCGGAGATGTACCACAGACCCATCAACTGGCCGTTGTGGATGACGACATCGGTATTGGCCGTGTCCTTGTAAACTTTCTCGCCACGCTCGCGATGCGCCGGCAGCAACACGCCGCCAGCACCGCAACCACCGTTCAGATCGGCGAGATGATCCTTCGAGCGGATGTAGCGGTTGCGATATTCCGCCTTGCCGTTTTCGAAATAGACGGCATGCAACATGCCGTCGCCATCGAACCAATGGTGCAGGTCCGTCGGCATATGAGTGGGGTTCGGTCCGTTGCGCACATAGGCGCCATGAAGATCGCGCGGGATTTCGCCGATGACTTTCGGCGACAGCACCGTGACCTCATCGCTGACCGGCGCGAAGAAGCCTTGGACGTAGGGATTGCGCGCGTTGACGTTATCCGAGTTATGGCCGAGTTCCGCCATCTCATCCCTCCTCCACTGATCGAGCCCCATCCCGGCTCTTGTTTCAGCTAACCACTTTTGGTCTGTTAACGCAAGTTATAAGAAACATGCGGTCGCAACTATTTTCCGGCAGGCAACTATTTTCCGGCGGGCCTGGGCCAAGGGAAGAAACGCGGCGTGCGCGCGACATAGGCCGCCCAGGCGTCCGGGCGCGTCCGGCTCATATGCATTTCCTTGAATCGCCCCGCCGAGCCATAGCCCATGAACCAGGTGACGTAAGCCGGGCAGACGATAGTGAGGAAGCCATAGGGATTGGCGAGGGCGAAGACGAAATAACCCCACCACATCACGGCTTCGCCAAAGTAATTCGGCTGGCGCATGACGCTCCACACGCCGGTTTGCAGCAAACCACCGCGATTGGCCGGGTTTTCCTTGAAACGGCGGAGCTGAAGATCGGCGAAGGATTGAAAGAGGAAGCCGACCAACCAAACGAGAACGCCCAGAACAGCCGGCCAGACCATCTGCGGGCTCGGCGTGCCGAACGCAAAGGCGAAGGGCGCACTCCATATCCAGATCAGGACGCCTTGCAACACATGGATTTGGAAGAAACTCCACCACAGCCAGGAGTTGCCGCCCCGCTTGCGCCAAGTGGCATAGGGCTGGCGCTCTTCACCGATATTGTCGTGATACGTTTGAAAGGCGAGCCGCAGCGACCACGCCGCCGCCATCGCCAGAAGCAGGCCCGACCACCAAGTGAAATTGGCGCGGAAGAGATAGGCCATGAAACAGGCGGCGCCGAACGGTAGCAGCGGATAGGCGACGTCCATGATGCCGTGATTGCGCAAGGCCGTGCCGATGGCCCATGTCACGACCAAACCCAACAGAATGAAAATGCCGGCGATCGCCCAAACGGTCAGCACATCGCGCAGGAGACCGTCGCTCAAGCCGTAGGCAACGAGCAGGACAATTAACGGTACGGCAGCATGAACGTAGTGCCAAGCTTTGCCGCGCGTGTCCTTCGGCATGACGAGTAACCAGATCGCCGCGATCACGCACCAGCCGATCAGCATTTGCAGAATCAGGTTCACGGCCAATCCTCCCCACTCGGATCGCGTTGTTCCCGCGGCCCGCAAGCGGCTTCAACAGAACCGCGTGCGAAAGACTTGCGAGAGTTGTGCAAGAGTTGCGAATGGGAGACTTGCAAAATTAGTCCATTAATGCAAGCTAATGCATGCGAACCCCTGGGAGGGATGGTTTTGCGTCAGGATAAGACGGATCTGTCAGCGGCGCGCGGCAGCGCGCATGTCTTCGCGTTCCCAGCGAATGCGCTTGGCGTCCGCCGGCACACCCGTCGCGACATTGCAGACGACCGGCGTGATGCGTTCACCGGTTTCGCGATCGATGAGTTTCATCGGCGGGTTGTCGAAGTCGCACAACCAGCGCTCGCTCCAGCCATAGAGCGCCAGGATCACGGGATAGAGACCAAGCCCTGCTGGCGTCAGCCGATATTCGAAGCGGATCGGTCCATCCTGATAGGGATGTTTCTCGAATATGCCATTGGCGACAAATCGGTTGAGCCGCTCAGTGAGAATGTTCGAGGAAATGTTCAGCACCTGGGTGAACTGATCGAACCTGCGCAGGCGGAAGAAGGCCGCCGACAAAATGGCGGCGCTCCAATAATCGCCGATGATTTCGACAGAACGCTCGATCGGCAGTTCGCCCCTGCCCGTTTCCAGCCGACGTCGCCTGGAACTCACCGGCAGGCGCCGCTCTTCAATGCCCGGACCGCGCGTATAGGTGATGCGGCGCGGATCGACCGGCTTGCCATGCGGCCGGTCGAGCACGGCAAAGCGCACACGCTTGCCACTTTCGCGGTCGAAAAAGGCCAGGGCATAGCGGTTGCGCAGCGGTTCGGGCGCATAGAGCCGATCCCACTGCCCCTGCATCACCGACACACCGAAAAGATCGAGCCCCATCGCCGTGAGGCCATATTCGGTGCGCACGCCGCCTTCGCGCGTGCGCAATTCGAGAAGGCCGGAGGAGACGAGGCGCGTCAGCCGATCGGACAGAACGCTGCGCGGCAGGCCGAGACTTTCGCGCCAATCGGAGAAGCGATGCACACCGAAAAAGGCATCGCGCAGAATCAACTGTGTCCAGGTGTCGCCCATGATGGCGAAAGCACGCGCGACCGGATTTCCCAAAATCGCATCTATCAATTTCTGATCCACGATTTCGGTTCCGCTCCGTGGGTTCGAGTGCAACGCAAGCGACGCGATGGTGGTCATGGACGCGCAAATCAACGGTGTCTCTTCAATCAAATGCACAGAAACGATGGCAACAACAAGAGCCTTTTGCAGCACGTCTTGGCGCGTTCGGACGGCGCGGCAAGATTGACAACCCGCAGGGCCACCGATACCCTGCTTCACTAATTGAAGTAATAAGCGGAGGGGACGACACGATGACGGACCTTTCAGGTCGTGTCGCGATTGTGACGGGAGCCGGTAAGAGCCTTGGCCGCGCCTATGCGCTGGGCCTGGCGGAACGCGGCGCCGCCGTCGTCGTCAACAACCGTCGCCATCAAGGCGAAAGCGACGAACAAACCTCGGCCGCGCAAGTCGTCGCCAGCATTCGCGCGCGTGGCGGCCGCGCCATCGCCAATTACGACGAAGTGGAACAGGCGCAGGCCGGCGAGAACATGGTCCAGGCCGCCCTTACCGCCTTCGGCCGGCTCGACATCGTCGTCGCCAACGCGGCCGTGCCGCAGGCCGCCGCCTTTCACAAGACATCGGCCGAGGACTTCCGCACCATTTTCGATGTCGGCTTCTACGGCACGCTGCATCTCTTGCAGGCGGCCTGGCCGATCCTGCGCGAGAACGGCTATGGCCGCATCGTCACCACCACGTCGAGCGCCGGCCGCTTCGGCAATCATGGCCTGACGGCTTATGGCGCCGCCAAGGGCGCCATCGAAAGCCTCACCCGCAGCCTCGCCGCCGAGGGCGCGGCACGCGGCATCAAAGCCAATGCCATTTCGCCCTATGCGCTGTCGCAAATGACGTCGGCCTATCTTTCCGGCGAGATCGCCGAACGCTTCAGCCCGGAACAGGTCGTGCCGATGGTGCTTTGGCTCGCCAGCGAAGACTGCACCGCCAATGGCGAAGTCATCATCGCCGGCGGGGGTCACTTCCGCCGCGGCTTTCCGGTCGAAACGCAAAGCGCCGACGGGGTGGGCCGCAACATGGCCGCCGTGTTCGACGAAATCCGCGACAAGGCAGGCGTCGCCTACAGTTCATCGAACGCGGCCTTCGATGGCTTGCTCAAGGATATGCATCTGGACGCGGCCAGCGCCCGCAAGAAACCGAACTAAGGGAATCGCCGATGGATGCCCAGGTCGTGCAGATCCTTCAGTTGACCCTCAACGGGATCTCCATCGGCTCGATCTACGCCTTGGTCGCTCTTGGCATCGTGTTGACCTACAAGGCAACTGAAGTTTTGAATTTCGCCTATGGCGACATTCTGATGATGTCGGCCTTCATCGGCTGGGGATTGATCGTCGTCGCCGGCATCCCGTTCTGGCCGGCCGCCCTCATCACCATCCTCATCGCTGCCCTGCTCGGCTATGTCCTCGATCGACATGTGATGCGCACGATCGTCGGGCAACCGCAGTTCGCCGGTGTGATGCTCACCATCGCGCTCGCCTTCATGTTGCGCGGCCTGGTCAGCATGGGCTTTGGGCCGACATCGCGCAGCTATCCGACACCATGGACCGGCCATATCACCCATATCGGCCCCATCGTCGTAACCGATCTCAATCTCGTCATTCTCGCGGCAGCGCTGATCGTCACCGCGCTGCTGTTTCTCTTTCTGCGCTACACCCAGCTTGGCGTCGCCATTCAAGCTTCCTCGCAAAATCAGCTCGCCGCCTATCTCTGCGGCATCCGCGTCAAGCGTCTGAACTCGTTTGTGTGGGCACTCACCGCCGCCATGGCCGCCGTAGCCGGCCTGCTACTGGCGCCCATCGCGCTCGTCGACATTAGCCTTTGGTTCGTCGTGCTCAAAGGCCTCGCCGCACTCGTGCTCGGCGGCTTCGGCAGCATTCCCGGCGCCATTCTCGGCGGCCTGCTGATCGGTCTGATCGAACAATTCGCCGGCGTCTATCTGCCAGACGGCGCCAAGGAAATGTCGGCGCAGTTGATATTGATCGCCGTTCTCATCCTCTGGCCACGCGGCCTCCTCGGCGAAGCACACGGACGGCGGGTGTAACATGCGGTTTGCTTACGACACCTCCTACAGCGACGCCCAGCAGCTGCTACGTTATCGTTCGCAATGGGTTTGCTACGGCGGGCTGGCCATCGCGCTCATCATCGCGCCCTGGCTACTGCCGGCCTACTACGTTGGCGAATTGAGCTATCTGTTCATCGTTTGCATCGCCAGCCTGGCGCTCATGGTACTGACCGGCTTCACCGGCCAGGTCTCGCTCGGCCACGCCGCCTTCATGGCGATCGGCGCCTATACCCACACCTTGCTGCTCGACCAGGGCATCGGCTTCATTCCTTCGATCCTTGGCGCCGCCACGCTCACCGGCTTCGTCGGCCTCATCATCGGCCTGCCGGCCATCCGCGTCTCTGGCCTCTATCTCGCCATGGTGACCCTGGCCTATGCCATGTTGACCGAGCAGATCATCGGCCGCTGGAAAGACGTGACCGGCGGGTTCACGGGCATTCCCGTGTCGCCGCCCTCGCTCTTTGGCTATGACTTGAGCTCGCTCAAGGGCTTTTACTTCCTCTGTCTCGTCATCCTGGTCGCGGTTCTACTCGGCCTGATCAATCTGATGCGCGGGCGCACCGGCCGGGCCTTCATTGGCGTGCGCGATTCCGAGGCCGCCGCCGCCACGCTCGGCATCTGGGTTGGCGGCTACAAGGTTCTGGCCTTCGTCATTTCCGCTTTCGTCACCGGCATCGCCGGCGCCCTGCTCGCCCATCACCTGCAATTCCTGACACCTGACGGCTTCAGCGTGATGCTGTCGATGGAACTGGTGCTGATGGTGGTGATCGGCGGCCTTGGCTCGTTGCGCGGCGCGATCTTCGGCGCGGTGCTGATCGGCATGCTGCCAACGCTGATCTCCAAGATCAAGCCGCTGCTGCCGACCAGCATCTCCTCGCAATTCGGCCTCGAAACCTTCGTCTTCGGCCTGATCCTCGCTCTCTTCGTTATGTTCGAACCCAATGGCCTCAACGGCCGCTGGCTGAAGCTGAAAACTCTCTTCGAGAATTTCCCGCTCTACCGCCGCAACACCTTCCGGCGCGGCAAGACCTATATGCATTCGGAGCGCTATCGATGAGCTACTTCTCAGTCGACAGCGTCTCTCTCTCCTTCGGTGGCGTGCGCGCGATTCGTGACCTCAGCTTCGATGTCGCGCAGGGAGAGGTGTTCGCGATTATCGGCCCTAACGGCGCCGGCAAAACGTCCGTATTCAACGTGATCACGCGGGTTTTCAACGCCAGTTCGGGGCGCATCAATTTCGACGGTAAGGACATCACCAACGTTCCCAGACATCGCATCGTCGATTATGGCATCGCCCGCACGTTCCAGAACATCGAATTGTTCGAAGGCGCGGCCGTCATCGACAATCTGCTGCTCGGCCGCCATCGCTTTCCCTATGGCAATCTGATTTCTGAAATCTGCTGGCTGCCCAACATTCGCCGGGCGGAGGCGGAATCGCGCGCCCGTGTCGAGGACATCATCGACTTCCTGGAACTGGCGCCGTATCGCAACAGCCTCGTCTCGGCCCTGCCCTATGGCGTGCGCAAAGTGGTCGAACTTGCCCGCGCGCTCGCCACCCAGCCCAAACTGCTGCTGCTCGACGAACCTGCTTCCGGCCTCAATCCCGAAGAAGCGCGCGACCTCGCCTTCTGGATCGACGATATCCGCAGCGACCTCGGCATGACCGTGATCATGATCGAACATGACATGTCGCTCGTTTCGCAAGCGGCCGATCGCGTCATGTGCATGAATGCCGGCCAAGTCCTTGCCATCGGCGCGGTGGACGAGGTGCAGTCCAACCCCACCGTCATCTCCGCTTATCTCGGGACGTGATCGACATGAGCGAACCCCTGATGAGCATCCGCAATATCGAGACCTGGTACGGTCCGATCAATGCCATTCGCGGCGTCAGTCTCGATGTCCATGAAGGGCGGATCGTCGCCGTCCTGGGCGCCAATGGTGCCGGCAAATCGACCCTGCTGCGCACCATCGCCGGCGTGATCGATCCGTTCAAAGGATCGGTGGTATTCGACGGCCAGACGATCCAGGGGCTCGATCCCGACGAAATCGCCCGGCGCGGCGTCGTGCTGGTGCCGGAAGGGCGGCAGGTGTTTCCCTTTCTCACGGTGCGCGAAAACCTGATGATGGGTGCTGTGGCGCGGCGCGACAAAGCCGGGCTCAACGACGATCTGGAGCAGATTTTCGACTGGTTTCCGCGCTTGCGCGAACGCACCGGCCAGAATGGCGGCCTACTTTCCGGCGGCGAACAACAAATGCTCGCCATCGGTCGGGCGCTGATGTCGCGGCCCCGCGTGCTCCTGCTCGACGAGCCGTCGCTCGGCCTGTCGCCGCTCATCACCAAGGATATTTTTTCCATCATCGGCCGCGTCAATGCCGAGACCAAGACGACCATCCTGGTCGTCGAACAGAATGCCGCCATCGCGCTGAAGAATGCGCAGGATGCCTATATCATGGAGCTTGGGAGGATCGTCGCTGCTGGTCTCAGCGAAGAGCTGATGCAGAAACAGGACGTCAAAGAGTTCTATCTTGGGACGGGCGCGGCGACGGGAGCGGACGGACGCATGCAGCGGTGGAAGAGGCGCAAGACATGGCGGTAGCAGCAGCCCGGCGCATCGAAACGGCACCAGCACCGCAAAGCCTCATCACAGTGGCGGGCGAGAACACGCCCACGCGGCTGTTTCGCGCCCGTTGCCGCGACTGGAAGGATCGGCCCGCCCTGCGGCAAAAGCGCAAAGGCATCTGGCATTCGCAGACCTGGGGCGAATATTATGCCGATGCGCGGGCCGTTGGCCTCGCTCTTCTGGACACGGGCTGTCGTCGTGGCGATGTCATCGCCGTCTTCGCCGAAAACCGTCCTGAATGGCTCTTCGCCGATATGGGCGCGCAGTGCGTCGGCATCATCGGCACGGGTATTTATCCGACCTCCTCGCCCGATCAGATCGAATATATCCTCACCAATTCCGGCGCCCGCACGATCTTCGTCGAAAACGAGGAACAGCTCGACAAGACCCTGGCGATCCGGCCGAAGTGCCCCGACCTGCTCACGATCGTGGTGATGGATTGGGACGGATTGCGCGATTTCTCCGACCCGCAGGTGGTGCCTTTCTCAACCTTCCTGGCGCGCGGCCGCGAACTGGCAAAAACGCAAGGGGCTATATTCGAGCAATCGATCGACGCCGCCGACCAGGCAGATACCGCCTTCCTAGTCTACACATCGGGAACGACCGGGGCGCCGAAAGGCGCGATGATTTCCAATCGCAACGTGATGTTCCAGCTCGAAGCGATCGCTCGGCATCTGCCCGTCGCCGAATTGGATCACTCCATTTCGTTCCTGCCGCTCTGCCATATCGCCGAGCGCATGGGCACTGTATTCAATCAGCTTCGCCTCGGCGTCATCGTGCATTTCCCGGAAAATTCCGGCACCGTGTTCAACGACATGCGCGAAGTCGTGCCGCATATGCTGTTCGCGCCACCACGCTTCTGGGAAAAAATGCATTCCCAGATCGAGCTGTTTCTGCGCGACGCCATGCCTTTGGCGCGCAAGATTTATGCGCTGGCCGTCGCTGACGGTGCTTCCATCGCCGAGGCGACCATGGCCAAACGTCCGGTCTCGGGCTGGCGGCGCTGGCGCTTCGCAGCCCTCCAATTCGTCGCCTTGCTGAACGTGCGCAAATTCCTCGGCCTGCAGAACATCAAGGTCGCGACGACGGGGGCCGCGCCCGTGCCGCCGGAACTGATCAAATGGTACATGGCCATGGGCATCAATCTGCTCGAAGCCTATGGCATGACCGAAACCACCGGCTATGCCACCGCCATGCCGGCCGATGGCATCCGCGTCGGCACTGCCGGCCTTGCCGTCGACAATACCGAACTCAAGATCGGCGCCGAGGATGAAATCCTGGTGCGCGGCGCGCATGTCTTCCAGGGCTATTGGCACATGCCGCAGAAGACCGCCGAGGCGATCGATGACGACGGCTGGCTGCACACGGGCGATTGCGGCGAGATCGACGCGGACGGCTATCTGAGGGTGAAAGACCGGCTGAAGGATATCATCATCACCTCGGGCGGCAAGAACATCACGCCGAGCCAGATCGAGAACGATCTCAAGTTCAGCCCTTATATCGTTGATGCCATGCTCGTCGGCGATGGCCGCAAATATCTCACCTGCCTGGTTATGATCGACCAGGACAATGTCGCGAAATTCGCACAGGATAAGCAGGTGCCCTACACGGATTTCAAGAGCCTGACGCAGACCGCCGAAGTGCAGACGCTGGTGCGCGCCGAGATCGAGAGCGTCAACGGCAAGCTGGCGCGCGTCGAGCAGATCAAGGATTTCCGCGTCATCGAGGATCTGCTGACGGCGGAAGATGAAGAGCTCACGCCGACGATGAAATTGAAGCGCCGCGCGGTCGCCAAGAAATATGCCACTTTGATCGAGACCATGTACCAGAATTGAGGGTTGAACATCGTAACGGAGGGGATGATGCGCTTGAAAACGGCAATACTGGCGGGCGCTTTGGCTGGCGCCCTGTTGACGGGACTGGGAGGCCTCGCGCGCGCGGCCGGCGTGACCGACACCGAGATCGTATTGGGCACCCATCTCGATCTTTCAGGCCCAGTGGCGGCGGCCATGCCGCAACTGCGCAACGGCATGCAGATGCGCTTCGATGAAGCCAATGAAGCTGGCGGCATCAACGGCCGGAAGGTTCGTCTCATCGTCGAGGACAACGGCAGCCAGCCGCAGCTCGCGGTGCGTGCCGTCGACAAGCTGATCCGCAGCGACGGCGTTTTCGCCATCGTCAATGCCTTCGGCTCCGGCACCAATGCCGCCGTGGTCAAACGCGCCGTCGATGCCGGCGTCGTTTATTTCTCGCCCTGGGCGGCAGCGGCCGTGTTGCAAAAGATTTCCGGCCGCAGCCCGCTGCTGTTCACGACGACGGCCGATTATGACACGACGGCCAAGGCCGGCCTCGGCTGGATGATCGACGAGAACAAAGCCAAGAAGGTTGGCTTCATCTTTCAGGAAGGCCCGCTGGGCGAATTGACCAAGATCGGCGTCGTCGCCGCCTTGGAAGCGCGCGGCATGAAGCTCGCCGCCGAAGCCTCCTACAAGGTCGGCGATATCGACTTTTCATCGCAAGTGGCGCGCATGAAGGCCGCCGATGTCGACGTAATCCTGGCTGCGACCCTGACGCGCGAGACGGTCGGCGTCATGTCGGAGGTGAAGAAACTCGGCTGGGACAGCGTCAAGGTCGTTACCACCATTCCGGGACGGACGATCGTCGTCGCCGAAATCGGCAAGGGCGCGGTGGAGAGCCTTTATGGCATCGGCACCTGGTATATCTGGCCGCCGGGCAGCGAACCGGCCGATGTCAAAGTCTGGCAGGAAAAATATCGCAAGCTGTTCAAGATCGAGCCGGACGAGAACGCCTTCCTGGCCTATGCCTATACGGATTGGTTCGTGAAATTCGGCCTGCAACCCGCCGGCCGCGATCTCACCGCCGACAAAGTGGTCAAGGGCCTGCAAGAGTCGACCTATAGCGGCAGCCCGATCTTCTATGGACCGAAGCGGTTCAAGAATAATCACATCGATCCGGAAACCGTGCAGGTCAGCCAGGTCAAGAACGGCGTCTGGATGCCGGTCAGCGGCATGATCGACCCGAAATAAGCATACTCCCGATTGCCGGCGCCGCGTTCCCTCGCGGCGCCGTTTTCTTGTCTATGTGGAGCTTGGAAAGCATGAGCGACCTACCCGCGATCGATTTTTCCCGCCTCGGCCCGGCCGCCGGCGCCCGTATCGCCGTCGTCGGCGGGTGCGGTGGGATGGGGCGTGCGCTCGTCCGTGCTTTGCTCGATACGGGCGTTGAGGTCGCAGTGCTCGACTTGCCGACATCGATCGAACAGCACGCGCCGCCGGCCGGCGTCATCGTCAGCGCCATCGACGGCAGCAAGGAAGACAGCGTCGTCAGCGCCTTCGCCGAACTCGACCGGCAATGGGGCCATCTCGACGGCTTCGTCAATCTCGCCGGTTTCATGAAGGGCTTCCATCCCATCGCCGAACTGCCGGTCGCAATCTTCGACGAGGTTCTGGCCGGCAATCTGCGCAACCAATTTCTCTGCGCCCGCGCCGCCTTGCCTCTCCTGCGCAAGGGCAAGCAGGCGGCGATGGTCAATGTCACCTCCACCCTCGGACTGGATGTCTATGGCGGTTATGTCCACTATTCGACCGCGAAAGCCGGGATCGTCGCGCTGACCAAAGGTCTGGCCCGCGAAAATGCGCCGCGCGTGCGCGTCAATGCGCTGGCTCCGGGACTGACGGACACGGCCTTTCTCGTCGGCGGCACGGGCCGCGAGAAAGTCTTCGATGACATGGACCCGACGCTCTACGCCAAACGCGTGCCGCTGAAGCGCGTCGCCGTGGCCGCCGACATGGTTGGGCCGATCCTGTTCATGCTGGGCGCGGCCTCGCGCTACATGACCGGCGAGACGATGATCGTCGACGGCGGCACTTACGTGCAGTGATCAAAGTCCGATTCAAAATCGTCTGCGGAGAAAGTCGAGGACGATGCCGTTGAAAGCCTCCGGCTGCTCGGCCCAGCCGAAGTGACCGACGCCTTTCATACAGACATATTCGGCGCCGGCGATCTTGGTGGTCATTTTCTCCATGACGGCAGCAGGCGCCGTGCGATCCCCCTCGCCCGCGATGCACAGGGTCGGCACGTCGATTTTCGGTAAGATGTCGCGGCCGTCGTAATGGACGATGGCCGTAACAGCGGCCCTGAAAGTCTCTTCCCGCATCGTGCCGACGGTGCCGATCACCAGATCGACGGCCGATCCATGCGCATTCGGCCCCATCATCTGGCGCAGCATGCCGGGCGTGTATTCGGCGATGCTTTGCCCCGCATCGAGCGGCGCGACACGATCGCGGACGAATTGCTGCTGCCACTCGCCGTCGGGCCGGCCGAAGGCAGCGCTCGTCGCCGATAGTATGAGACCGGCGACTTTATCCGGAAACAGGCCAAAGGCGCGTTGCGCGATCATGCCGCCCATGGAATGGCCGACAAGCACATTGCGCGTCCCGCCCGCGACATCGAGCAGGCGGCCAAGCGCCTCGGCGGCGACCTCGACCGAGAAAGGATGCGGCAAGGGGCTCAAACCATAGCCCGGTGCATCCCAGGCCAGCACGCGATAGCCGGCGGCCACCAAGGCCTGGATCTGCGCCCGCCAATAGTCCTTGGCGCCGAACGCGCCGTGCAGGAGGACAATGGTGATATCGCCTGCACCGGTGACGCTGTGATCGGGGATGGCCGGCTTGGTCATGCTGTACTCCAAGGGATTTCGCCTGAAACTTCATTTATTGAAGTGATAATTGCAAGCCCTTTGTCCGCAGATAATTGAACTCTTCAATTCTCATGCGGATGACGCTGCTTCATTCCCCGGCGGGACTCAGTTAAGAACTCAATGAGCTTTTCGGATCGCATGTGGTGAGCAAGGACAAGTCCGCACAATTGATAACCCCGGCCCGCCTGGCCCAGGCGGTCACTGGCGATGCTTGGACATTGCATATTTTGCGGCATGCCTTTCGCGGGGCGCGGCGCTATAGCCAATGGCGCGAGCTTTTCACCAGCGAGGGCATGCCGATTCCCGAGCCGGTTCTCAGCGATCGCCTGAGCCGCCTCGTCTCCTATCAGATCCTCGAACGGCAGCCGGCGGCGCCCCAGGGCATGCATCGCGAATATCGGCTGACCGACCGTGGCCTGGAACTCTGGACGCTGTTGATTTCGATCAGGGATTGGGAGGCCCGTTATGCCAAGGGGCGACGCGGCAAGACCACGTCGATGATCCTGCACACGAGCTGTGGCCATGCGACGCATCCCGTCCTGATCTGCACCCATTGCGGCGAAAAGGTCACGGCCCGCGATACGCGGCTGGAAATGATTGCAACGCGGTCCAGCGCTTTGGCCGCCAAACTGGTGAACGTGCCGAACACGCGCCGCTCCAATGCGGTGGGCCGTGGAGGGCGCAGCAAATTCCTGCAAAGTCAGACCTTGCAGATCATCGGCGACCGCTGGAGCAATATGCTGCTGGGCGCGCTGTTTCTCGGCAAGCACGGTTTTGACGAGCTGCGGCTCTTCTTGGCCATTCCGCCCGCCATCCTGTCGAACCGGCTGGCGAAATTCGTCACGCTCGGCATTTTGCGCAAAGAGAGCCACGACGAGACGCCACGCCGCAAATTCTACCGCCTGACCGAAAAAGGCCTGGAGCTGTTCTCCATCGTGATTTTCACGGTCGATTGGGGCAATCGCTGGCTGACCGCCCATCCAGAAAACTTCCGCATCTTGCACACCACATGCGGCGCGACGCTGCGTCCGAGCCTCAATTGCAGCCACTGCCACGAGCACCTGCAGCGCCAGACGGTGCAACTGATCCCCTGATCGCGCGATATGGACGTTATTTCTCTGTATGCACACGCCCGGCTTGTTTACTTCAATAAATGAAGTTACATTGTCGACGGAGGACGTGCCATGGATGCCTATCTCGTTGATGCAGTGCGCAGCCCGCGCGGTGTCGCCAAGCCGACCGGCGCCTTGGCTGGGGTGAAGCCCGTCCATCTGCTGGCGCAGACGCTGATCGCTTTGCAGGAACGGGTGGGTTTCGATCCTGAACGGCTCGACGATCTTATCGTCGGCTGCGTGACCCAGAGTGGCGACCAGGGCGCCAATGTCGGCAAGACGGCGGCGCTCTATGCCGGCTGGAGCCCCAATCTCTCAGGCATGACGCTCAATCGCTTCTGCGCGTCCGGCCTCTCGGCGGTCAATCTCGCGGCTGCGCAAGCTGCCGCCAATGACGTCGCTGTGGTTGCCGGCGGCGTCGAAATGATGTCGCGCGTGCCGATGTTTGGCGACAACGGTGCGCTGTTCACCGACAAGGACGTCGCCAAGCGCACCAATTTCGTTCATATCGGCCTGAGCGCCGATCTCGTCGCCACCCAACATGGATTCAGCCGCGAGCAATGCGACGATTACGCCTTTCTTTCCCATAGCCGCGCTGCTGAAGCCAAAGCCAACGGCCGGTTCAGCCGCGCGCTGACACCCATCAAGAATGCGGAAGGTGCGATCGTTCTCGAAGCCGACGAGACGGTGCGCAGCGACGTCACCCGTGAAAAACTGGCGGCCCGAGATGCGGCTTTCATCGAGGTTGGCGCCAAGGGTGGCGATGATCGTCTGCGCGCCCTCTTCCCTGAACTTGGCGAAATCAGCCACGTGCATCACGTCGGCAATTCGCCGCAAATGGCCGATGGCGCGGCGGCGGCGCTTGTCGTTTCAGAAAAAGCAATGAAAAATCTGGGCCTGAAGCCACGCGCCCGCATTCTCGGCTGGAGCGAGGCCTGCACCGCGATCACCCAGACCGGTGCCGTGGAAGCGACGCGCAAATGCCTGGATCGCACGGGTCTTCGGATCGAGGATATCGACCTTTTCGAGGTGCGCGATTCCTTCGCCGCCGTCACGCTGCATTACATCCATACGCTCGGCATTCCGCTGGAGCGGTTCAATGTCAACGGCTCGTCCATCGCGCTTGGCCATCCTATGGGAGCCACCGGCGTCATGCTGGTGAGCACGCTGCTCGACGAACTCGAGCGCCGCAACGGCCGCTATGGCCTCGTGGGCATCGCCGGCGCGGCCGGCGTCGCCGCCGTCATGCTCGTTGAAAATCTCGCCGTTTGACGCTTGGAGCTTGGAGTTCCGTCATGAAAACCTCGACCTTGTTTCCCAGCACCATCGTCTACCCCAATGAAAATCCTTATCTCAACGAAGCTTGGAAGCCCTGCGACACCGAATGGACTGTGACGACGCCCGATCTCGAAGTCGTCGGCGAGATTCCGCGCGATCTCCACGGCGTTTATCTGCGCAACGGCCACAACCAGGTGCATGAACCGATCGGCCGCTTTCATCCCTTCGATGGCGACAGCATGGTGCATGCCATTCATCTTGAAAACGGCAAGGCGGCCTATCGCAATCGCTATACGCGCACCGTCGGCTTTCTCGCCGAACAAGGCGCCGGCAAATCGCTCTGGCCCGGCATTATCGAGCCGCGCAAGGGCACGCGGCGCGGCTGGGGCAGCATCGGCAAGATGAAAGACAATGCGGGGACGGATATCCTCGTCCACGGCGGCAAGGTCATCGTCGCCATGTCCCAATGCAGCGAGCCCTACCGGCTCGATCCGATCACTTTGGACACGTTTGGGCCGGATGAGAATTGGGCACTGGACGTGCAGCCTTATGGCATCTGTTCGCATTTCAAACACGACCAGGCGACCGGCCATATGATGTTTTTCAACTATGGCGAACGTCATCCCTATATGAACTACGGCGTCGTCGACCGGGACAACAAGCTGGTCCATTACGTACCGATCGAACTGCCCGGTCCGCGCTGGCCGCATGATCTCGGCTTCACGAGCCATTATTCGATCCTGCACGACCTGCCGATGTTCTTCGACGAGAAGTTCCTGGCCAAAGGCGCGCATCGCCTGGCCTTCCACCGTAATGTGCCGGCGCGCTTCGGTATCATTCCGCGCTTTGGCACCAATGATGAGATCAAATGGTTCGAAGCCAAGCCCTGCTACATCTTGCACCTCGCCAACTGCTATGAAGAGGGCGACGACGTCGTCATGGAAGGCTGTATCCAGACCAATCCGGTGCCGGACCTCACGCCGTTCCCGAAAGAAGGCTATGCCCGCATGATGGCGATGCTCGACATGCATCTGCAGGAAACCCACATGCACCGCTGGCGCTTCAACATGAAGACTGGCCAGACGAAGGAAGAATATCTCGACGATCAGGTCACGGAATTTCCGATGACCAATGCGGACCTCGGCGGCCGTCCGTATCGCTACAGCTACAACGCCGTGCCGGCGAAAGGCTTCTGGCTGCTCGAAGGCTTGAAGAAATATGATTTTCAGACCGGCCAAACCCAGACCTATATGATGCCGAAGGGCTGCTACATCAGCGAAGCGCCTTTCGCGCCCCGGCCACACGGCAAGAGTGAGGACGACGGTTATCTCCTGACCTTCGTCACCAATCTCAACAGCGGCAAAGGCGAATGCGCCATCTTCGACGCCCAGGACATCACCAAGGGGCCAATCGCGCGCATCCTCCTGCCCCATCAAGTGCCGACCGGCGCCCATGCCTTCTGGGCGCCGGCCGAACTCCTCACCGCGTAAAGATGCAGGACGCCTCATGACCAACCGGCCATTGCCCGCCACCCTCACCGACGGGCTGCAACTGCCCTTGATCGTCGCGCCGATGTTCCTCGTCTCGGGCGTTGATCTCGTCGCGGCTGCGTGCCTGAACGGCGCCATCGGCGCCCTGCCTTCGTTGAATGCACGTTCGCCCGATATTCTCGACACTTGGCTTGCCGATCTGACGACACGCCTTGACGATGCCCGGCACGCCGGCCGACCGGCGGCGCCCTGGGCCGTCAATCTCGTTGTCCATTCCACCAACAAGCGGCTGGCGCCGGATCTCGATCTTTGCGTCAAATATCGTGCGCCGCTGATCATCACCGCGCTCGGCGGGCCGAAGGCGGTCGTCGATACGGTGCATGGTTATGGCGGCTTGGTTTTCGCCGACGTCAACACGCCGGCATATGCCCGCAAGGCGGCCGAAAGCGGTGTTGACGGACTGGTGCTCGTGTGCTCAGGCGCCGGCGGCCATACAGGACAGATGACGGCGCCGGCTTTCGTGGCAAGTGTCCGCTCTTTCTTCGATGGCATCATCGTCGTTGCCGGCGGCCTCACCTCCGGCCGGCATTTGCGCGCCGTTCAAGCGATGGGCGCCGATCTCGGCTATATGGGCACGCGCTTCATCGCCACCGACGAAAGCCTCGCGCAGCCGGGCTACAAGCAGATGGTGGTCGACAGCCAGTTCTCCGACATCATCTGCACCAATGCCATCACCGGCGCCTATGCAAACAAACTGCGCCCGAGCCTGGTGGCCGCGGGTCTCGATCCGGACAATCTCAAGGCGCGCAGCAAATTCGACATGACGACGGCGGCGGAGGACCAGAAAGCCTGGCGCGATCTGTGGTCGGCCGGGCACAGCGTCGAAGAGGTGAAAGCGATCCGCAGCACGGCCGAGGCCATCGCCGACATCGGCCGCGATTATGACGCGGCCCTCGCTGCCGAAGTGAACGACCCTTGGCGAGGTCTGCGCCAAGCTGCGGGACATGTCCTGAAAAAGGTCACGGCATGAAAATTTGCGATGCCGCAACAGCGCAACGCTTTCGCGACGCTGGCTGGTGGCCGGATACGACCCTCGACGCGCATCTCTTGCGCCATATGCGGGAGCGGCCCGATCAGGAGGCGATCGTCGATCCGCCCAATCGCCAGGAAATCGATGGCCTGACGCCGGCACGGCTGACCTGGGCCGATTTTGGCGCCGCCGTTGAACGGCTCGCGAGCGCGCTGGCGCGCAACGGCATCGGCGCGGATGACGTTCTCGTCGCGCAGATGGCCAATACCTGGGAAATCATCGCGCTTTACTTCGCCGCCGCTCGTCTCGGCGCCATCGTCTCGCCGGTGCCGACACAATATCGCGAACGCGACGTCGGCTATGTGGTCAACCACGTCCGCGCCCGCGCACTCGTCATCACGCCACGGATCGGCCGGCACGATTTCGGCGCGATGGCCTCGACCATTGCACAGGATGCTGCGATCACACTGTTCAGCATCGGCGCCTGCGCAAATGCGATCGATCTGACTGTCGAGATGGACAAGGCATCCGCACCGATTGTCAGCGTCGCGCAAGCCGACGATATCGTGTGTCTATGCTGGACATCGGGCAGCGAGGGCCGGCCCAAAGGCGTGGCGCGCAGCCATTCGCAGTGGCTCGCCATCGCCCCGATGATCGTCGAAACCGCCAATTTGCAGCCGGGCTGCCGCATTCTCAACGGCCGTCCCGTCGTCACCATCGGCGCGATGACGGCCACCTTGTCGCCCTGGTTGCAACTGGGCGGCACGCTGGTCAATCATCATCCGTTTTCACTGGATGTCTTCGTCGATCAGATTTTCAGCGAAGCCATCGATTTCACCGGCTGCGCCCCGGCCATGCTGGTGAAAATGGCGGAACATCCGGCGATCCAGAGCCGCCGCGATCTCGGCCGGCTGCGCACCATCAGTTCGGGCTCGGCGCAATTGCCCGCCCATCTGATCACCCTCTATCGCGATCGCTTCGGCGTCGATCTCCTCAACGTCTTCGGTTCGACCGAGGGTACGCTGCTTGCCAGCACGCCGCAGGATATGCCCAAGGCCGAAGATCGTGCCGCTTACTTTCCACGCTATGGCAACGGGCGCCAGTGGTGCCTGTCGATCACCCGCGGCATCGAAAGCAAGCTGAAAGATCCGGAAACTGGAGCCGTCATCGAAGCATCGGGGCGGCCGGGCGAGTTGCACCATCGCGGTCCGTTCACGTTTCTGGGCTATTTCAATGCGCCCGATCTGACAGCCTCCGCTTTCGACGACGAAGGTTTCGCGCGCACGGGCGATCTGTTCGAAATCGCCGGCAACGAACAGCAATATTATCGTTTCGTCGGACGCCTGAAGGATATCGTCGTGCGCGGCGGCATGAATATCTCGACGGCAGAGGTAGAAAGCCTCGCCGTCTCCCATCCGGCGGTGATGGAGGCTGCGGCGGTCGGCATTCCCGATGCGACGCTTGGCGAGAAGGTCGCTCTGGCTCTGGCGCTGCGCGATGGCGCGTCCCTTTCGCTTGCCGAGCTCAATGCGTTCCTGCGCGAAACCTGCGGCATCGCTTTGTTCAAACAGCCCGAACATCTTGTTATTCTCGAGGCCCTGCCACGCACGGCCGTCGGCAAGATCGACAAGACGGTTTTGCGCAAACTGATGGCCGAGAGGATCGGCGCAGAGACATGAGCCGGCAAACTCTCGTTCTCATTCCCGGCATGCTCAACAATGCCACGGTGTGGAGCGCCGTGGCGCGTGCCCTCACCGATGTGGCGGACCTCCATATTCCGCTTTTTCCGGACGACGACAGTATCGGTGCGATGGCCGATCGGGTGCTGGCTGGCATACCGGACGGCCCCTTCGCCGTCGCCGGGTTTTCCATGGGCGGCTGGGTGGCGCAGGCGGTCTTGCAACGCGCGCCGGATCGCGTGTCGCGGCTTGCCTTCATCAGCTCGGGCGCCTGTCCCGCCGATCAGAAAGAACACGAGACTTTCGCGCGCACCGGAAACAACGTCCCCAGTAACTTCGAGAGCCTGGTGGCCCGCATGTTTCCGGCCGCCACGCATCCGTCGCGCCACGGCGATGCGGCCTTGGAGGCGATCGCCACGCAGATGTGGCGCGAGGTCGGTCCGGTCACCTATGTGCGACAACGCCAGGCGGTTGTCGATCGGCCGGATTTGCGCCCGCTGCTGCGCGATCTCGATCGTCCCGTTCTCATCGCCTGCGGCCGCGAGGACGTGGTCTGCCCGCCTGCTTTCTCGGAAGAAATCGCCAGCTTGATTCCAACGGCGCACGTTGCCTTCGTCGAGCAATGCGGGCATCTTTTACCCTTCGAGCGTCCGGACGAACTTGCCAGCCTGATGCGGCAATGGCTGGCGACCGAGAAGAGCCAAACGCGGGGAGAGCAGCATGGCTGAGCCGATCTATATTCTCGGCGGACACCAGACCGATTTCGCCAAGGCATGGTCGCGCGAAGGCCAGGACATTTCCGACATGGTGCGCGTGGCAACCGAAAGCGCGCTCGCCGACGCAGCGCTCGATGCCTCCGCCATAGAAACCATCCATGTCGGCAATGCCTTTGGCGAAGTGCAGCGTCAACAGGCGCATCTGGGTGCTATGGTGGCGCAGGTCGTCCCTAACCTCTGGGGCGTGCCCGCGATGCGACATGAAGGCGCCTGCGCATCCAGTTCGCTCGCCGCGCTTGCCGCCATGGCCGAGATCGAAGCCGGCCGCTATGGCTGCGCCTTGGTGCTCGGCGTCGAGGAATTGAAAAATCTGCCCGGCGATGTCTCGTCACAAAACCAGAATGCCGCCGCGTGGCAAGGTCATGAGAATATCGACTGCCGCTTCATGTGGCCCGCCGTCTTCGGCCGACTGGCCGGCGAATACGATCGACGCTATGGGCTCGACCGACGCCATCTCAACCGTATCGCCGAGATCAACTATGGCAATGCCAAGCGCAATCCGAATGCGCAGACGCGACAATGGCAATTCAACGAATTGAGCTTTACCGATGACGACAATGCCAATCCGGTCATCGAGCCCGGCACGCGGCGCCAGGATTGCGGACAGATCACCGATGGTGCCACGGCGGTGATCCTCGCATCGGCTCGCGTCGCCAAGGACTATGCGGATCGCCGCGGCCTGCGCCTTGAAAGCCTGCCGCGTATTCTCGGCTGGGGCCATCGCAATGCCGGCCTCAAATTTCTCGACAAGATCGAGCGCAGCCGCGACAGCGATTATGTTTTTCCGCATGTGCGTGAAACCATCACCGATGCCTGGCGGCGCGCCGGCATCGGCAGCGCCGACGATCTCGACGGGATCGAGACCCACGATTGCTTCACCACCACGGAATATATGGCAATCGATCATTTCGGCTTGACGCCGCCCGGTCAGAGCTGGCGCGCCGTGGAAAGCGGAGACATCGAAATGGGCGGGCGTATCCCCATCAACGCATCGGGAGGATTGATCGGCGGCGGCCATCCGGTCGGCGCGACGGGTGCGCGCATGATCCTCGACACGGCGCGGCAAGTGACCGGCAAGGCCGGCGATTACCAGATCGACGATGCCAATACGCTCGCGACTTTGAACATCGGCGGGTCGTGCGCGACGGTGGTGAGCTTCGTCGTCGGCGTCCGCGATTAAGCCTTTCTACTCCGTCGAACAAAACGACATTTCGATGAAATTTTAGCGACGCGCCGAGGTCGTCCATCCACAACCTTGGCCACGCCCGCTTTACCTCTCGCAAATATCTGGCCTAGATTGACTGGCGGATGGTGAGAGGATGCACACGTGCCGAACTGGCCAGGGCCGACAGGCCGACGACTTCAGCCGGGAACACAACGTCTCTCAATCTTTTTGGCTGTCGCCGCGGCTCTGGCGCTGACGGGCTGCCAGGACCGGACGCCGACCACCCCCAAACCTCTCGTGCGGGTGCGGGCGGCCGATGTGGCCATCACCGACTACACCCCTGCGATTTCCCTCACGGGCGTCATCGCGGCGCGAATCGAGAGCCAGATTTCGTTTCGCACCAGCGGCCGCATGGCGGAACGGTTCGTCGAAGTCGGCGATCACGTGAATCCCGGCACGCTGCTCGCCCGTTTGGATCCGCAGGAACAACAATCGGACATTCGCTCCGCCCAGGCCGCCGTCGATTCCGCGCAGGCGCAAGTCACTCAGACCTCCACCACTTTTCAGCGCCAGCAGACCTTGTTGAACCAAGGGTTCACAACCCGCCGGGAATACGATCAGGCCGAGCAGGCCATGCGCGTGGCGCAAAGCTCGCTCCAGTCGGCCCGCACCCGGCTGCAAAATGCGAAGGATGCGCTGGGCTATACGGAATTGAAGGCTGAGAAAGCCGGAATCATCACCGCGCGCAGCGTCGAAACCGGACAAGTCGTCCAGGCGGCGCAAACCGTTTTCACCCTCGCCGAGGATGGCGATCGCGATGCGGTCTTCAACGTCGACGAAGCGCTCGTCGCCGCCTCGTCGCCCAATCCACAGGTCATCGTCACCCTGCTCAACGATCCCCGCATCAAGGCGCCGGGCACCGTGCGCGAAGTGGCCCCGGTGATCGACCCCACGTCCGGCACGATCCGCGTCAAAGTCACCATTCCCAACACGCCGCCGGAAATGACGCTCGGAGCGATCGTCGCCGGCTCGACCGTTTTGCATGGCACTCAAGCCGTGATCCTGCCATGGCAGGCCTTGTTTTCAGATAGAGGCAAACCAGCCGTCTGGACGATTGATCAAGGCACACGCGCCGTGACGCTGACGCCGGTCACCGTGCTCAATTATAACTTCGGCAACGTTGCGATCAGCAAAGGCTTGGCGAGCGGCCAGCAAGTGGTGACCGCCGGCGCTCAATTGCTGCGGCCGGGTCAGATCGTCGAGATCGCCCAGGGGAGCGCACCATGAGGACGAAGCTCCTGTCCCTGCTGGCGCTCAGCCTGGCGCTGCCGTTGGCCGCCTGCAACGATAAAAAGAAAGACGAACCGGAAATCGTGCGACCTGTTCTGTCCGTGGTCGTGCAGCCGCGCAGTGACAGCGAACAGGGCTTCGTCGGCTCCATCGAGCCGCGCATCAGCGCGCCCCTCTCCTTCCGCTTGCTCGGCCGCCTGATCGCCCGCAACGTCAATGTCAGCAGCGTAGTCACCAAAGGCGCGACGATCGCCTCGCTCGATCCGACAACTTTGCAATTGCAGGTCCAGGCCGCGCGCGCCGACCTGTCCAGCGCCGAAGCCCAGTTTTCCAATGCCGCGGGCAATGAGGAACGGCAGCGCACTCTGCTGCAATCGAAAAATACGCCGCAGTCGACTTATGACGCGGCCTTGCAGGTGCGCGATTCCGCCCAAGCGGGTGTCGAACAGGCACAAGCAGCCCTGGCCAAAGCGGAAGAGCAGCTCACCTATTCGCAGCTCTTTTCCGACTTCGATGGCGTCGTCACGTCCGTCGGCGCCGAAGTGGGCCAGGTCGTTTCGGCAGGCCAGATGGTGGTGACGGTGGCGCGATCGGACCAGCGGATTGCCGTGGTCGACATTCCCGATCAGTTGACGGCGGGCCTGACGACGGGCACCGAGTTCAACGTCGTGCTGCAATCGGCCCCTACGGTCCGAGCGGTTGGCTCCGTTTATGAAATCGCGCCCCAGGCCGATGCTGTCACTCGGACGCGCCGCGTCAAACTCAATCTGGCCAATCCGCCCGTAGGCCTACGCCTGGGCTCGACGGTCAATGTCACACGCGATGTCGCGGTCAAACCATCCATCTCGCTGCCGCTCACAGCCCTGGTTGAGAACGACGGCAAGGCATCGGTGTGGACCGTCGATCCCGCGAATTCAACTGTCGCCTTGCAGGCCATCACCGTCGCCAGCAAGGAGGACGGCACCATCATCGTCGGCGGCGGCCTCACAGCAGGAGCGCGCGTGGTCATCGCGGGTGTCCATAGTCTGCGACCAGGCCAGAAAGTGAAGATCAATGGGGAGGCTCAGCCGTGAAAGGGTTTAACCTCTCCGAATGGGCCCTCAACCACCGTTCGATGATCTGGTACTTCATGCTGGTCTTCACCCTGGCCGGCGTCTTCTCCTATTTGAATCTTGGCCGAGAGGAAGATCCGACCTTCACCATCAAGACGATGATCATTCAGGCCAATTGGCCGGGTGCTGCGATCAACGATCAGGTGACGCAGGTGACCGACCGGATCGAGAAGAAGCTCGAAGAACTCGATACGCTCGATTTCAGCCGCTCGATCACAACGCCCGGTCAGTCGATCGTCTTCGTCAATCTCAAAGCGGATACTCCGGCCGCCAAGGTGCGGCCGACCTGGGTCGAAATCCGCAATATGATCAACGATATCCGCGGCAACTTTCCGCAAGGCGTGCAAGGTCCGTTTTTCAATGACCGGTTTGGCGACGTCTACGGCAATATCTATGCCTTCACATCCGACGGGCTGACGCTGCGACAGCTGCGCGACTATGTTGAAATGGCGCGCTCGCGCATCCTGACCGTTCCCAACGCCGGCAAGGTCGATCTGATCGGCGCGCAGGACGAAGCCATCTATCTGGAATTTTCCACGCGGCAGACGGCGGCACTCGGTATCAACCAACAGCAGGTCATCCAGAGCCTGCAGGCGCAAAACGCGATCACGCCGTCGGGCGTCATCCAGGCCGGGCCGGAGCGGATCATCGTGCGTGTCTCCGGCCAGTTCACCTCGGAAGACAGCCTCAAAGACATCAATCTGCGCGTCAACAATCGTTTCTTCCGTTTGAGCGACGTGGCGACGATCCGGCGCGGTTATACGGATCCGCCAACCGCGCTGTTTCGTTATAACGGCCAGAACGCCATCGGTCTCGCCATCGGCATGAAGCCCGGCGCCAATCTGCTCAAATTCGGCGAAGGCCTGTCCGAGGAAATGAAAAAGATCACCGCCGAACTGCCGATTGGCGTCGGCGTGCATCTGGTGGCCGACCAGCCGCATGTGGTCGAAGAAGCGGTGTCAGGTTTCACGCGCGCGCTGTTCGAGGCGGTGATCATCGTCCTGGCGGTGAGCTTCGTCAGCCTGGGCATGCGCGCCGGCATGGTGGTCGCCCTCTCGATCCCGCTCGTGCTCGCCATCACCTTCGTGGTGATGGAATATATGGGCATTTCGCTGCAGCGCATTTCGCTGGGCGCTTTGATCATCGCGCTGGGGCTTCTGGTCGACGACGCGATGATCGCCGTGGAAATGATGGTCACGCGGCTCGAATTGGGGGATTCGCTGCGCAAGGCCGCGACGTTCGTCTACACCTCCACGGCCTTTCCGATGCTGACCGGCACGTTGGTCACGGTCGCCGGCTTCATCCCGATCGGTCTGAATTCGAGCAGCGCCGGCGAATACACGTTCACCCTGTTCGTGGTGCTCGCAGTGTCGCTTTTGGTTTCTTGGGTCGTCGCGGTGATTTTTTCGCCGCTCATCGGTGTCACCCTTCTGCCGGAAACGATGAAGAAACATTCCCAGGAACCCGGCCGGTTCCATAAACTCTTTTCCAACGTGCTGATCTGGTCGGTCCGCCATCATTGGATCACGATCGCCGTCACCGTTCTGCTCTTTCTGCTGTCGCTTGTCGGCATGCGGTTCGTGCAGCAGCAATTCTTCCCCTCTTCCGACCGGCCCGAACTGATCGTCGACTGGAACCTGCCGCAGAGCAGTTCGATCGCGGAAACGCGTGCCGAGATGGAGCGGTTCGAAGCGATGGCTCTGAAGGAGGCGTCGGAGATCGATCACTGGAGCACCTATATCGGCCAGGGTGCTGGACGTTTCGTGCTGTCCTTCGACGTGCAGCAGCCCAGCCCCTATTTCGGCCAGATCATCATCGTCGCCAAAAGCTATGAAGCACGGCGCCAATTGCAGCCCCGGTTGGAAAAGATCCTGCGCGAGCAATTCGTCGGCACCGACGCTCTGGTGAAGACGCTGGAACTTGGTCCTCCCGTCGGACGGCCGATCCAATACCGGGTCAGCGGGCCGGATGTGGAAACCGTGCGCTCGCTCGCCATGAGTTTTGCCGGCGCGATTGACGGCAATCCAAACCTTAGCCTTCTGACCTATGACTGGATGGAGCCGGCCCGGGTGGTGCGTGTCGACGTCATGCAGGACAAGGCGCGCCAGCTTGGGATTTCCTCCCAGGATATCGCCCAGTCGCTCAACAGCATCGTCGGCGGCGTGACGATCACGCAGGTGCTCGATTACACTTACCTCATCAATGTGATCGGCCGCTCCCAAGCCAGCGAGCGTGGTTCGGTCGAGACCCTGCAAAATCTGCAGATTCCCTCGGGCAACGGCGAGTCCATTCCGCTCGCCGCCATCGCGCGGCTGCAATACAGCCTCGAACAACCGACGATCATGCGGCGCGGCCGGTTGCCGACGATCACGGTCAAGGCCGGTGTGCTCGGCACGGTGCAGCCCGATACGGTGGTCAAGGAGCTCGAGCCGGCGGTGCAGGCCTTCCGCGCCAAACTGCCACCGGGCTATGCGGTCGATATCGCGGGCACCGCCGAGGAAAGCGGCAAGAGCCAGGGGCCGATCGCCGCCGTCGTACCGCTCATGCTCTTCGTCATGGCGACGATCCTGATGATCCAGCTGCAGAGCTTCCAGCGCCTGTTCCTGGTGGTCGCGGTGGCGCCACTCGGGCTGATCGGCGTCGTTGCCGCACTCGTGCCTTCAGGGGCGCCGCTCGGCTTCGTCGCCATCCTCGGCGTGCTGGCGCTGATCGGCATTCTGATCCGCAATTCGGTGATCCTGATCATGCAGATCGAGGAATTGATCTCCGAGGGCGTCGACAAATGGACGGCGGTCATCGAGGCATCGGAACACCGCATGCGGCCGATCGCCTTGACCGCGGCTGCCGCAAGCCTGGCGCTCATTCCCATCGCCCGTGAAGTGTTCTGGGGGCCGATGGCCTATGCGATGATGGGCGGCATCATCGCCGGTACAGCGATCACGCTGCTCTTCCTGCCCGCCCTCTATGTCACCTGGTTCCGCATCAAGGAGCCGCCGCGGCCGGCGGAAACGCAGGCGGCCCCTCCCCTCCCCGAAGGGCCGGTCAGCCACGCCCAAGTCTGATTTCAGCGTCTGATTCCGGCGCTTGAGTTCGGCCGCCATGAGCCAAAAAGAAACGGGCGAGATCGCTCTCGCCCGTTGCGTTAATATCTCTAATGTCTCGACGCTTCAGCGGACGCAGTTCCTGCCGGCGTCACGTTCCTCGCGACGCCAAAAGGCTTCCCCTTCGTCATCAAGAGCAGCCTCGACGATCAAGCGCAGGCCGGCAAGGACCGGCATTGGCGACCGTTTCATGGCCCGTTTCAGGCCGCGACGATCGCAATCGTCAAAAGTTTCCCCAAAGCTCCGCACCATCGAGGCCACGAATTCACCGTCCGACATACCCGCCGCCGCAGCCAGCAGGTTCATACGTTTGCTGAAGTCGCCTCCGATCGAGCGAACGGCCGCTGACGCGACCGGGGGAAGCGAGCATGTGGCGACGATCTCTTCGATCTCCATGTGCCTCTCCATTTCTCGTTCGGCCCCCACGGCCCCCGCCGGATCCAGTCAAAAGCACCGCATCCGTTGGTCTGAGCTTGGTGTTTAGAGACGAATGCTGACGTTAACATGACGCAAAACGCGTGGAATAAGGTCTTTTCGCGGCTATTGCGGTGCATCAAAGCCAATCGCGCTGCTACAGAAACGCGATTGGCCAGGATTTCTTTTTAGATCGCTATTTCTTTTAATGCTTCAAAAATGCTTCGGCGATCAGCCACCGTCAGCGACGAGGCCGGCGGCGGCGATGCCGGTCGCGGCAGCCAGTTCATCGTTGTCGGACGTGTCGCCGGAGACACCGACCGCGCCGAGAATGCGATTGTCCTTGTCGCGGATGAGCACGCCACCGCCGACCGGCAGGATACCGCCCTCGGCGAGATGGGCGACGCCGCCGAAGAAATGCGGGCGATCGGCCGCCAGCTTTTCGATGCGCTTGCTGCCGGCGCCCCAGGCCACCGCCCCATAAGCCTTGCCGAAGGCGACCTTCCAGCGCATCAGGCTCGTCCCATCTTCCGAGGCGCTGGCCTTGAGCGCGCCGCGTGCGTCGAGCACGACAATGGCAAGCGCATTGAACTTGCCCTTGCGGGCATGGGCGAGCGCGTCGCGAACGATGGTCTGGGCTTGATCGAGCGTAAGGTCGGACATCTGGTTCCCCCTGTTGGAATTGACCTGACGACGTTCTCGCACAATCGGACAGGGGCGTCGATTCTCGGACATGGCAATTGGGCGTGGCCATTTAAGCAAAGCCATTTCCATCGGGCCACGATCTCTCGAATACCCGTCGTGTTAACCTTCAGCCGCCTCTCGCTTTGCTCGACGATGTGCGCTGGCGCACATCTTTGACAAATTTCGTTGCCATTCTTGCCGCTCTAGGGGAACATTCATGTGCGGCGAAGCATATGTATGGGCGGGAAACCGCGAAAAGGAGATAGATATGGATCGCAGATATTTTCTGAGAGCGCTTTTCGCCGCTGGCGGCGCCGCCGTTCTGGTTCCCGTTTTGGGCGCCGGCAACGAGGCCTCCGCCGCGCCGCGCCCCGACGTGAAGCCGGAACAGGCTCCCGAAGTCGTCGCCGATGCCGATGTGCCGGCTGAAGGCGCACAGGACGCGCAGTTCTATTATTATCGCCGGCCGCGTTACTATTATTATCGGCGCCCGCGCTATTACTACCGGCCCCGCTATTATTATCGGCCGCGCTACTATCGGCGGCGGGTCTATCGCCGCTACTGGTAAATTGCAGCCACTCTAAAAAATGCCCCTCGCGACACCGTCGCGAGGGGCTTTTCTTTTTGACGTGTGGTGACGACTACCACACGCCGGTGTTGGGCATGGAAGCCCAGGGCTCGGCCGGCGGCAGTTCGGCCCCGCTCTGCAGAAGCTCGATCGAAATATTGTCGGGCGAACGGATGAACGCCATCCGACCGTCACGCGGCGGGCGATTGATCGTCACGCCGGCCTTCATCAGCTTGTCGCAGACGGCGTAAATATCGTCGACCTGATAGGCGAGATGGCCGAAGTTGCGCCCGCCGGTATAGGCCTCCGGATCCCAATTGTAGGTGAGCTCGACGAGTGGCGCCTGATTGGCCTTGGCGGCCTCGGCATCCTGCGGCGCTGCCAGGAAGATGAGGGTGAAGCGGCCGCGCTCGCTCTCGATCCGGCGCACTTCGACCAGCCCCAGCTTATTGCAGTAAAAATCGAGCGAGGCGTCGACGTCGGCAACGCGAACCATCGTGTGCAAATAGCGCATCCAATTCTCCAGAAGACCGCCGGCAGAATTCCCGGCCGGCGCAAAGTTGCGTATGAGGGTACTATGGAAGAAATAGGGTGCTGACGCCAGTATGACCGTCTCCGAAGCCACCAACGACGCCGCGGCGCGCAAACAGCGCGCGGCAGCGGCTTCCGTCGCCGCCAGCGCCCTCCTGACCCTGGGAAAACTCGTCGCCGGGCTGCTGTCCGGCTCCCTGGCGCTGCTGTCGGAGGCCCTGCACGGGCTGATCGACACCGGCGCCACCATCCTCACCCTTTTTGCCGTGCGCGCCGCCGACCGCCCGGCCGATGCGGAACACCACTACGGCCATGGCAAGGTGGAGGCGGTGGCTGCGCTGGCCGAAACCGGCCTGCTCATCGTGCTCGCCTGCGGCGTGCTCTATGAAGCCATCCAGCGGCTGATGGGCCATGCGAGCACGCCCGTCGAGGTGAGCTGGATCGTCTTCGCCGTGCTCGGCGTATCGATCGTGGTGGATGCGGTGCGCTGGCGCTCGCTCGCCAAAATCGCCCGCGAGACAAAGAGCGAAGCATTGGCCGCCGACGCCATGCATTTCTCCAGCGATCTCGTCGCTTCGATCTGCGTCAGTATCGGGCTGATCGCGGTGAGCTATGGCTTTCAGCGCGGCGATTCCTTCGCCGCCATCGGCGTTTCCCTCTTCATCTTCATCGCCGGCTATCGGCTGGGCCGGCGGACGATCGACACGCTGATGGACAAGGCACCGGACGGACTGACCGACCAGGTGCGGACGATTGTCGAACACGTGCCCGGCGTCGCCGATGTCGAGGATATCCGCCTGCGCCAGTCCGGCGCGATGCTGATCGGCGAAGTCGCCGTGGCGGTTGCCCGCACGCTGCCGGTCGAGCGCATCATGACGATCAAACAGGAGATCACCGACCGCATTACCGCCAGCCTGCCCGAAGCGGCTCTGGTGGTGATCGCCAATTCGCGCGCGCTTGACGACGAGACCGTGTTGGAGCGGGTGATGATCACGGCGGCGCGCAAGCGCCTGATGGTGCATCACGTCACCTTGCAGGCGGTCGACGGAATCCGCTCGATCAGCCTTGATCTCGAGGTCGATGGCCGCATGACCTTGGGCGCCGCCCATGACGTCGCCTCGCAGCTTGAAGCGGCGATCCGCGACGAACTCGGACCGGAGATCGAAGTCGACACCCATATCGAGCCGATGGAAGCCCGTGAACTGCATGGCGAGAACGCGCCCGCGGAACGCACCGCCGCCATCGCCGCCACGCTCCAAGAGGCGGCGAGCGCCTCGACGGTGATTTCCGACGTCCACGACGTGCGTGCCCGCCAGACGCCCGCCGGTCTCATCGTCAATTACCACTGCCGCGCCACGGCGGAGGCGAGCATTGAGGATGTGCACCAAGCGGTCGATCTGCTCGACCGGCGGGTCAAAACCCAATTCACGGACGTCGCCCGCATCGTTGGCCATGCCGAACCCTACGGCGCCTGATCCCCTCCCCGCTCCTGCCCAGGCCCATTGACAGGCGTCTCAAAATATGTGAGTGAATATTCACTTACTTTTTGGGAGCCTTTTTGAAACCCAGGGCGACCGAAATTTTGGGAGGCGGGCATGTTCGCGGAACTTTTGACCTCGCGCCGGTTCTGGCCGCTGTTCTGGTGTCAGTTCTTCTCTGCCTTCAACGACAATTTCGTCCGCAACATGCTGGCGATGCTGATCCTGTTCAAACTGGGCGCCGAGGAAACCGGCGCCCTTGTGACATTGGCGGTCGGCATTTTCGTCCTGCCCTCGATCTTCCTGTCGGCGCTCGGCGGCGAAATAGCCGATTCCCATAACAAGGCGTTGATCGCCCGGCGGCTGAAGTTCGCCGAGATCTTCGTGCAGATGGTCGCCGCCGCCGGCTTCTGGTTCTCGTCCCTGCCCCTGCTCTATGCGGCGCTCTTCGGCCTTGGCGTCATCGCCGCTCTGTTCGGGCCGATCAAATACGGCATCCTGCCCGATCATCTGGAAACCCACGAGCTGCCGGCCGGCAATGCGCTGATCGAAGGCGCGACCTTCGTTGCCATCCTGCTTGGCATCATCGTTGGCGGCTATGCCGCCTCGCACGGCCGCGATCCGTCCGGCGTCGTCGTGCAATTGATGATCGTCGCGCTCGCCTGCTGGCTGTCCAGCCGCGCCATTCCGCCGACTGAAGTTGCTGCGCCCAATCTGCGCGCCGACCGCAACATCCTGCGCTCCACATGGCGTCTCGCCAGCGAATTGCGCGACGATCGCCGCATCTGGATCGGCGGCCTGGCGGTGAGCTGGTTCTGGATGACGGGCGCCGTGTGTCTGTCGCTCGTGCCGGTGCTGATCAAACATCGCATCGGCGGCGGCATCGACGTGGAGACCACCATCAACGCGCTGTTCGCCATCGGCATCGCTGTCGGCTCGATCGGCGCCGCCATCGTCGCCCATGGCCGCATCGTCCTGCTGCCGGTGCCATTAGCGGCGCTTGCCATGGCCGCTTTTCTGATCGACCTCGGCTGGACCACCCTGTCGCTGCCCCATGCGGCAAGCGAGATCGACATGGTGACGTTCCTGACCAGCGCGATGGGCCTGCGCATCGCCATCGACGTGGCGGGCGTCGCCGTCGCCGGCGGTTTCTTCGTCGTGCCGGCCTTCGCCGCCGTGCAGGCCTGGGCTGGCGTTGATCGCCGCGCCCGCGTGGTCGCCGCCGTCAATATCGTCACGTCTCTGTTCATGGTCGGCGGCGCGCTTCTCACCGCGATCTTGCAGACAAGCCTGTTCGGCATCACCGAACCGGCTTTGCTGATTCTGCTCGGCGCGCTCAATGTCGGCGCCGCGATCTATCTCTTCGCCCGCCTGCCCGGCTCCTTCGTCGGCGATGTCCTGCGGCTGCTGTTCAAACTGGTGTTCCGTATCGAAGTCCGCGGCATGGAAAATGTCGCCAAGGCCGGCGACCGTTGCGTCATCGCCGTCAACCACCTGTCTTTCCTCGACGCGCCGGTGATGATGTCGCTGCTCGATGACAAGCCGGTCTTCGCCATCGACTGGCAGATCGCCAAGGCCTGGTGGGTGAAGCCATTCCTCGGCATCGCCCGCAGCTATCCGATGGACCCGACCAAGCCTTTGTCGACGCGCGGCCTGATCAACGAGGTGAAGGCTGGCCATCGGCTGGTGATTTTCCCGGAAGGCCGCCTCACCGTCACCGGCGCCTTGATGAAAATCTATGACGGTGCAGCGATGATCGCCGACAAGGCCGACGCCATGGTGGTGCCCGTGCGCCTGGAAGGGTTGGAGCGCACGCCCTTCACCCGCCTGCCGCGTGGCTTCGTGCGCCGCAGCCTGTTCCCGAAGGTGCGCGTCACCTCCTCGAGCCACGCAAGCTGACGCTGCCGGAAGATCTGCGCGGCCGCAAACGCCGCCAGGCCGCTGGCGCCGCCCTCTATGACGTGATGTCGGATTTGATCTTCCGCACCACCGACATCGACAAGACCTTGATGCAGGCCATTGTCGACTCCATCCGCGAGAGCGGCAAGTCGAAGGTGATGCTGGAAGATCCGCTGTCGGGCAAGCTCAACGGCCGCAATGTCCTGATCCGCACCGACATCCTGGGCCGCAAGCTGATGCCGCTGACCCAAAACGGGGAATGCGTCGGCGTGATGCTGCCCAATGCCAATGCGGTGGCTGTCACTTTCTTCGCCCTGCAATCGGCCGGCCGCGTCGCCGCCATGCTCAACTACACGGCCGGCGTCGCCAATCTTCAAGCCGCCTGCAAGGCCGCCGGCGTGCGCACCATCCTCACCTCGCGCGCCTTCCTCGAAAAGGCCAATCTTGGTGCGGTTGCCGCCGAACTGGCGAAAACGACCAAGGTGATCCACCTGGAGGATATCGCGACGACAGTCGGCACCGGCGACAAGCTGCGCTCGCTGTTCACCGCAGGCAAGGCGCTGGAACAGCGCTCGCCCAACGATCCGGCCGTGGTGCTCTTCACGTCCGGCTCGGAAGGCGCGCCGAAAGGTGTCGTGCTGTCGCATCGCAATTTCATGGCCAATATCGCGCAGATCGATGCGCGCTTCGACATCACGCCCGCTGACGTGATCTTCAACGTGCTGCCGGTGTTCCACTCCTTCGGCCTGCTCGGCGGCATGCTCCTGCCGATGCTGTCGGGCATGAAGTGCTATCTTTATCCCTCGCCCCTGCACTACCGGCAGATTCCCGAATTGGTCTATGGCAGCAATGCCACCGTCCTCTTCGGTACCGACACGTTCTTCAACGGTTATGCGCGCACGGCCAATCCTTACGACTTCCGCTCGCTGCGCTATCTCGTCGGTGGCGCTGAGCCGGTGAAGGAGACGACGCGCAAGGTCTATATGGAGAAGTTCGGCCTGCGCATTCTCGAAGGCTATGGCATCACCGAAACCGCGCCGGTGCTGGCGGTCAATACCGCCATGTTCAACCGCAACGGTACCGTCGGCCGCCTGCTGCCGGGCATCGACTATCGCCTCGAACAGGTGCCCGGCATCACCGAGGGCGGCCGCCTGCACGTCAAAGGTCCGAACGTCATGATGGGTTACTATCGCGCCGACAAGCCCGGCGTGCTGGAGCCGCCGCACGAAGGCTGGCACGACACGGGCGATATCGTCACCGTCGATCCGATGACCTTCGTGACGATCAAGGGCCGCGCCAAGCGCTTCGCCAAGATTGCCGGCGAGATGGTATCACTGGCGGCCATCGAACAGATGTGCGCGCCGATGTGGCCGGAGAATCCGCCCTGCGTCGTCGCCGTGCCCGATGCGCGCAAAGGTGAACGCCTCGTCATGGTGACGACCAAAGCCGACGCCTCTCGTACGGAGGTCCAGACCTTCATGAAAGCGCGTGGCGCCAACGAACTGATGTTTCCCTCCGAACTCCTGATCGTGCCGGCTTTGCCGCTGCTCGGCTCCGGCAAGACCGACTATGTCGAACTCGATCGGATGGTGAAGGCGAATATCACCGCCAATGCGGGAGCGGCCTGAGATGACAACGGCTTCCGCTCCCCTGCGCAAAGGCGCTGTCACCCGCAATCGCATCCTCGCCGAGGCGCTGAGCCTATTTGCCGAAAAAGGTGTCGAGGGCACGTCGATCCGCGACATCGCGCTGGCCGTCGGCATCGTCGATGCCGCGCTCTATCGCCATTTCCGCAGCAAGGATGAAATCGTCAGCGAGGTCTTCCTGCTGCACTATGGCGCGCTGGCCGAAGCCGTCACCGAGATCGGCGCGCGGCAACAGCCGTTCCGGCAGACGGTGCGCCAGCTCGTCGAACATTTCTGCACGTTGTTCGATGAGCAGCCGGCTGTGTTCTCTTTCATTCTGTTGAAACAGCACGACCATCTGGCCGGGGTGAGCGATGAGGCCAATGTGGTCGAAACCCTGCGTCAGATCATGCAGCGGGCCTATAAAATGGGCGACATTGTCGTCGATGACGCCAATGCGGCGGCCGCCATGGCCCTGGGAATGGTCATCCAACCTGCTGTTTTCAAGCTCTATGGCCGCATCGACAAGCCGATGAAAAGCTATGTCGGCGCATTGACCGATGCGGTCTGCCGCGCTCTTGGCATTCCCTCGGGCGTGCCCTGAATCGGCCCAACTTGCATTCTGCGGTTCAGACCCCATAAATGTTTTGAACCCTTGCAGAGCGAGTCCACATGCGTACCGATACCGCCCGCCCCGTCCGCCTTGCCGACTACCGCGCGCCTGACTACCTGATCGACAAAGTCGATCTCGTCGTCCGCCTCGACCGGCATGAAACGCTGGTCCGGGCGCGGCTGACCATGCGCCCCAATCCCAAGGGCAAGGCCGGTGCTCCGCTTCTGCTCGATGGCGACGGCCTCAACGGCAAACTTGTAGGGATCGACGGCATGCCGCCCGCGCAAGACAGCTTCCGCATCGGCCCCGATCAACTCGAATTGTTCGATCCGCCACGTCAGCCCTTCACGCTCGACATCGAAACCACGGTCGATCCGACCGCCAATACGCAGCTCATGGGCTTGTATCGCTCGGGGGCCGCCTATTGCACGCAATGCGAAGCGGAAGGCTTTCGCCGCATCACCTATTTCCTCGATCGGCCGGATGTTCTCTCCGTCTATTCGACGCGGATCGAGGCGCAGCGCAGCGACGCGCCCATCCTGCTCGGCAATGGCAATCTCGTCGAGACGGGCGATCTCGCGGACGGCTGGCATTATGCGGTGTGGAACGATCCGTTCCCAAAACCCTGCTATCTCTTCGCCATGGTCGGCGGTGACCTCGATGTGCTGAGCGACAGTTTCACCACCATGTCCGGGCGCAAGGTCGGGCTCGGCATCTATGTGGAACATGGCAAGCGCGACCGCGCCGCCTATGCGATGGACAGTTTGAAACGTTCCATGCGCTGGGATGAAGAACAGTTCGGCCGTGAATATGATCTCGACGTATTCAACATCGTCGCCGTGTCCGACTTCAACATGGGCGCGATGGAGAACAAAGGGCTCAATGTCTTCAACGACAAATATATCCTGGCCTCGCCGGACACGGCGACCGACACGGATTATGCCGGTATCGAGACCGTTGTGGCGCACGAATATTTCCACAACTGGACCGGCAATCGCATCACCTGCCGCGATTGGTTCCAGCTCTGCCTGAAGGAAGGCCTCACCGTCTTCCGCGATCACGAATTCAGCGCCGATCAGCGCTCGCGTCCCGTGCAGCGTATCGGTGCCGTACGCAATCTGCGCGCCACGCAGTTTCCGGAAGATGCCGGCCCGCTGGCCCATAACGTGCGGCCGGAGCTTTATCACGAGATCAACAATTTCTACACGCCGACCGTCTACGAGAAAGGCGCCGAGGTCATTCGCACGCTGAAGCAATTCATCGGCGCCGATGCCTTCCGCCGCGGCATGGATCTTTATTTCGAGCGCTATGACGGCACGGCGGCGATCGTCGAAGAATTCATCGCCTGTTTCGCCGAGGCAAGCGGCCGCGACCTGACGCAGTTCATGCGCTGGTACAGCCAGGCCGGCACGCCGGTTCTGACCGTGCGCGAAAAATACGACGAGAGCGCGCAGACCTATACACTGGAGCTCGAACAATCCTGCCCGCCGACGCCGGGCCAGCAGCTCAAACTGCCGCAGATCCTGCCCATTGCCATTGGTCTCGTCACTCCTGATGGCGAGGCGTCCCTCGATATGCCGGGCCCCAATGAGGCGAATGGCGCCAGCGCCGAGGAGATCGCGCGCGGCGTCTTCGAACTGTCGACACGCGCGCGCCGGCTTGTCTTCCGCAATCTCGCCCAGAAGCCAGTGCCTTCCATTCTGCGTGGCTTCTCCGCGCCAGTGCGGCTTGAATTCGACTGGAGCGAGGATGCCCTGCTGACGCTACTCGCCCATGACAGCGACAGTTTCAACCGCTGGCAGGCGGCGCAGACATCGGCCACCCGGCTGATGCAGGCGTCCGTGGCCGCCATTCGGGGGGGCGGCGCGCCGGCGGACCCGACCCGCTTCTGCCAGGCCCTCGGCCGCGTCATCGACGGCTGGAAGGCCGATCCGGCCTTTGCCGCGCTCGCCATCAATCTGCCGAGCGAACTGGATCTGGCCCGCGAGATCGCCAGCGATGTCGATCCCGATGCGATCCGCACCGCCCGCCAGCACATGCGCGGCACTTTGGGGCGGATGAACCTGCCAGCGCTCATGGCCATCCATGACGCACTCTCGGTGCCCGCGCCCTTCACGCCCGATGCGGCCGGTTCCGCCAACCGCAGCATGCGGCTGATGGCGCTCGATCTGATCGCCGCCGGCGATCCGGCCGAAGGCGCACGCCGCGCCAAGCACCAATTCGAAACCGCCGACAATATGACGGACATGTTCGGCAGCCTGAGCATTCTGGCGCTCAACGCCCCGGCCGAGCGCGAGGCGGCGCTGGCGGCTTTCTATCAGCGCTTCGCCAACGACCATCTCGTCATCGACAAATGGTTCGCCTTACAGGCGATGATCCCGGACGGCGAAGCTTTGGCGCGTGTGCGCGGGCTGATGGCCCATCCGGCTTTCTCGATGACCAATCCGAACCGGCTGCGTTCAGTCGTCGGCACTTTCGCCATGGCCAATCCGACCCAGTTCAACGCCGCCGACGGCTCCGGCCATGACTTCCTGGCCGAGGTGGTGCTGGATGTGGATCGCCGCAACGCCCAGGTGGCGGCGCGCCTGCTCGTCGCTTTCCGCTCCTGGAAGGGATTGGAGACGAAGCGCCGCGCGGCGGCCGAGGCCGCGCTGAAGCGGATCGCGGCGCACAACGACCTGTCCGCCGACGTTCGCGACATTGTCACGCGCTCACTCGCATAAGCCGATCGCGTTTCGACTGAAACGCGATTTAACTTGTTTTGACACGGCTTTGAGACGTTTGATCTTTTCGCTCAAACGGCTGAACACGATGAGTGCGGCAAAAATTTCGTAAATGAATCGTTAAAGGGCTGGACAAATCAGCCCGTCGGGATTCAACTGGCCCTGATTCGACGCGATGCGGCACATGGCGGCGGACAAAGTTTCAAGTCGAGGGGGCCATTCATGGCACGTGCAAGCGTGCTGGGGGAATCCGTTTACGCGGATTCATCCAGAACGGCAGCGCATGCGATTCCAAAAGCGAGTGGTGGACCAGATCGAAGCGGTCTGGAAAGCGCACTCCGCCTAATCGCCCCCGCAGCAGCCGCCCTTTTCTGTTTGATCCTTTTATCGGCCAGCTTTCTTTCTCTTCTTCAAATTCGCGGACAAGCCTTTCAAAGCACCACTTCGGACATCGAACTCACCGCCGCCGTCGTCGCTCTTTCCCTCGACCATACAGACGCCAATCCATCCAACGTAACGGACCTGCTTGCCGGCGCGCTGCGCACCCATGCACCGCTCAAGGGCACGATCGTTTTGATCAGCAATACGGCTGGGCAGATCATCGCCTCCACGCCGACGGTTCAGGGCACGACGAGCGATCTGTTGGGCGATGCGCAGCCGTTGTCGATCCTCGGCGAGCGCGCCGGCGTCGTGCGTACCCATCTCGCCGATGGACGCGAGGTCTTCGCGGGCGCCTACACATTGAAAAGTATTTCTGGCCAGGCCTTCGTGATCCGTCCCGTGACGGAAGCCGTTGCCGACTGGCGCCGCGCCGCTCTTTTGCCTGGCGTGCTTGGCGTTCTATCTGCCGTCGTCATCGGCGCGCTGGCCTTTGCCTATTTCTGGCAGGCGAACCGCGCGCGCCGCGCCTCCGCTCAATGCGAACAACTCGGCCGCAAGTTCGACATGGCCCTCAACCACGGCCATTGCGGCCTGTGGGATTGGGATTTGTCGCGCGGGCGGATCATGTGGTCGGACTCGATGTACGAGCTGATCGGCTTGCAGCCCGATGGCGGCTTCCTCTCCGTCGGCGACGTGGCCGCCCTGATCCATCCCGCCGACCTCAACCTCAGCCAGATCGCGAAAGTGCTGCTCACCTCGCGGCCGCGCACCATCGACCGGACGTTCCGCGTCCGTCACAGCGACGGCCGCTGGCTGTGGCTGCGGGCGCGCGCTGAAATCGTTCGCCAATCGCCAGAGGCGACGCCGCATCTGATCGGTGTCGCGCTCGACATGACCGAACATCGCAGCCTCGCCGAGAAATCGCGCACGGCCGGCGTGCGCTTGCAGGACGCGATTGAATCGATCTCCGAATCCTTCGTGCTCTGGGACGTGGATGACCGCCTCGTCGCCTGCAACGCGCGCTTCATGAAACTCTACGGCCTGCCACCGGACTATGCGCGCGAGGGGACAGCGGTCGAGGACATCCTGGCGCAAGCCGAAATTCCCATCGTCGCCGCGCAATCGCAACCGGGCGCCACGCCCGGTGCGCGTTCTTATGAGGCGCAGCTCGCCGACGGCCGCTGGTTGCAGATCAACGAACGGGCGACGAAGGACGGCGGCTATGTTTCGGTCGGCTCCGACATCACCGTGCACAAACAGCACGAGGAGAAGCTGCTCGATTCCGAACGTCGACTGATGGCCACCGTCGCCGATCTTCGAAAGTCACGCCAGACCCTGGAAGTGCAGGCGCGTCAGCTCGCCGACATGGCGGAACGCTACCTCGAACAGAAGGCCGAAGCCGAACTCGCCAGCCGTGTCAAATCGGAATTCCTCGCCAATATGAGCCATGAGCTGCGTACGCCGCTCAATGCCATCATCGGCTTCTCGCAGGTGATGGAGCATGAGACGTTCGGGCCATTAGGTTCGTCGAAATATCTCGATTACGCCTGCCACATCCGCGAAAGCGGCCAGCATCTTCTGAGCATCATCGCCGACGTTCTGGAAATGTCAGCGCTCGAAGCCGGCCATGTGGAACTGCGCAAGACCGAATTCGAAATCGCTCTCGCCATCACGGCGGCGGTCGAAAGCGTGGCCGATCACGCGCAACGCAAGAATGTCACGCTGACGAGCGAGACCTGCCCCGGTGTTCACGTCAGCGCCGACCGCAATGCCATCGAACGGGTGCTCGGCAAGCTGTTGCGCAATGCGATCCGCTTTACCCCCTCGGGCGGAAGCGTCGGCGTGCGCTGCCGGATGATCGACGGTGCCATCAACATCTATGTGGAAGACACGGGCTGCGGCATTTCGGCGGAAGCCTTGGTCCGAATCGGCCGCCCGTTCGAACAGATCAATGCGCCCCTGGAGAACGGCTCCAAAGGCTCGGGCCTTGGGCTGGCCATCGCCCGCTCGTTGGCGGAGCTGCATGGCGGCTCGATGCGCCTGCGCTCCACCGAGAATGTCGGCACGATCGTGCGCATCCGCCTGCCGCTGCCGCCGAATGCCTTGAAGGCCATGGCGCGCGTCACCCACGTTCCCGCGCCGCCGGCGGCGCAGTCCGAAAGCGCCTGATTCCTATTCCCTATTTCTTGGCCGATGCGGCTTTGCCCGGCGCTCCGATCAAACGCGTGAAAATTTTGCGCACTTCGCTGCGCGTCTCAGTCAGCATCAGTTCGACACGGCCGAAGTCCGGCAGGTTGACGCTCGAAGCGATGCGACGCAGCACGCTGGAGGCCACTTTGGTCGGATCGAAAGGACCTTCGATGGCAAGCCGCATCATCTGCGTCACCGCCTGATAGAACGTGCAAGCGGTGGTCAATTGCTCGCCATCGCCCGGCGGCAACAGGCCGGCCGCCGTCGCCTTGCGTAGCACGCCGATGGTCGAGGCATCGATGATCTCGGGATGCTCGGGCGCATGGGCCAGCACCAGATATTGGGCGATGAATTCGACATCGATGATGCCGCCCGCCGCCAGTTTCAAATCCCACGGATCGCTCTCGCCCTTCTCGCGGGCGATGAGCCCGCGCATGGCCGCGATATCCGTTCGCAAGGTCTTTTCTTCGGTCGGCTGCCGGATGATCGCCGTTTGCGCCGCTGTGATCGCCTCAGCGAGCGAGGAATCGCCGGCGATGACACGCGCCCGCACCAGGGCCATATGCTCCCAGGTTTCCGCCTCGTTCTGCTGATAGTCGACGAAGCTGGTGAAGCGCGTTGCCACCGGCCCCTGGCCGCCCGAGGGACGCAATCTGAGATCGACGTCGTAGAGCTTGCCGCGTCGGGTTGCCGAGGTCAGCACGGCCACGAGCCGCTTGGTCAGGCGGGCGTAATATTGCGCGGCATGCAACGGCCGCGCGCCATCGGACTCCGGCGTTTCATCGTCATAGTCATAGATCAAAATGAGATCGAGATCGGAAGCCGCCGTCATCTCGCGCGAGCCGAACTTGCCCATGCCGACGATGGCGCAACGCGCACCCGGCACGACACCATGATCGGCGGCGAAGGCGCTCTCCACATGCTGCAACGCCGCCCGCAGCAGCGCGTCCGCCAATGCGCTGTAGAAATTGCCCGCTTCCTCCGCCGAAATGGTGCCGGCCAGAAAGCGAATGCCGATCACGAACATTTCTTCCTGCGCCAGATCGCGGCAGTCGTCCATGAACTGTTCGCTGTCCCGCGCCGTATCGAGAATGCGCCGTGCGCGGGCCTCGAAACGGCTCTCGCCAGGTCGCGTCGCGCTATGGGCCGGATCGATCGCGGCGTCGAGCACGTGCGGGCGCAGAGACACCACCTGCGCAAGGCGCGGCGCGCCGCCAAGGATATCGGCGAACAGTTCGCGCACCTTGTCGTTCGATTTGAGGATCGAGAACAATTCGACGGCGGCGGGCATGCGCATCAGCGCATTGTCGAAGGCGAGCAATGCCGCATCGGGATCGCCGCTGCCAGCGAAGGCTTCGAGCAAAGCCGGCACCAAAGCCGTCAGCACTTCACGAGCGCGGGCGCTCTGCATGGCCGGACGACGGCCGAAATGCCAACCGCGCACGGTCTCGGCCGCCATTGCCGGATTGGCGAAGCCGAGCTTCGACAGGGTTTCGAGTGTTTCGGGATCGTCGGTGACGCCGGTGAACACGAGATTGCCGACGCTGGAAGACAATTCCGGCTCAGCTTCGAACAATCGTGCATAATGGCTCTCGACACAGGCCAGTTGCGCCAGCAGCGCGTCGCCGAAAGCCGCCGCGTCACGATAGCCGCAGAATTGCGCGAAGCCTTCCAGCTCCCCTGCCTCCGCCGGCAGACGCTGGGTCTGCTCATCGGCGACCATTTGCAACCGGTGCTCGATTTCGCGCAGTAAACGATAGGCGGCGCTCAGTTCCGTCACCGCATCCGGCGTGATCCAACCATCGGCGGCGAGCTCCTTGAGCATGTCGAGCGTGCGCGGACCGCGCAGTTGCGGGCGACGGCCGCCGAAAATCAATTGCTGGGTCTGAACGAAGAATTCCACTTCCCGGATGCCGCCGCGCCCCACCTTGATGTTGTGGCCTGCGACGGCGATCTCCGCGAAGCCGCGCACCGCGTGAATCTGCCGCTTCATCGCGTGAATGTCGGCGATGGCGGCATAGTCGAAATAGCGCCGCCACATGAAGGGCGTGAGGTCTTTCAGAAAGGCCTCGCCCAGGCCGATCTCGCCAGCCACGGGCCGCGCCTTGATGAAGGCGGCGCGCTCCCAATTCTGGCCGAGCAATTCGTAATAGGAGAAGGCTGCCGGCAGCGACACGGCGACGGGTGTCGAGCCGGGATCCGGCCGCAAGCGCAGATCGACCCGAAAAGCGTATCCGTCGCCCGTATGTTCTTGCAGCAGTTTGGCGATGTGCTGGGTGATGCGCACATAAATGCGCGTGCTCTCGGACGGATCGTCGAGCGCTGGCGTTTCCGGATCAAAAAAAGCGACGAGATCGATGTCACTCGAATAGTTCAATTCGCCGGCACCGTGCTTGCCGAGCGCCAGGAGCACGAGACCGCAGGCCTCATCCGGCTGCGCCGGATTGGCGAGCTTCAGGCGCCCGGCATGATGAGCCGTCCGCAAGGCATGGCGCGTGGCGGCGATCGTCGCCGTATCGGCAAGACGCGACACGGCGGCCATCACCGCATCGACCTGCCAGACGCCGCCGAGATCGCTGAGCGCGATCAGCAAATGGCCTTCCTGCTTGCCTTTGCGTAAAGCTTGCAGAACGACCTCGTCGTCATTAGCCAGATCGCAGGCAACCCGCATGCGCTCCAGGCAGTCGGCGAAGCGGTCTTCCGGATTGATCGTCAGAAGATCACGCAGCCGATCAGTGTCGCTGGCGATAAGGCCCCAGAGATAGGACGAATGCTCCGCCACGCCGAGCAGCAACGCCTGGATCTTGGCGGCGGTTTCCGCGCCGGTGCCGAAGGACAGATCACCGTCAAGATCGGCCAGTTTGCGTGTGGCCGTCTCGCCCTTGGCGAGCGGTGCGGTGACAAGGCGCCGCGCCAGAGCGCGGTCATCGATCCGAATCTGTTCGGCCGCGGGCTTGCGGCGTCGGCTATCTCGCGGTTTCGACGGTGGTTTTTTCGTTGCGCTCATTCGTTTTATCCACCTGCGTCCTGTCCGCTTGCGTCTTGTCCGTCTGGACAGGCGGGGCGGCGGCCGCTGGTATGACGAGCGTCACAAGCAATCCCGGCGCGTTGTCCTCGATTCTGATTTCGCCATTGTGCAGACGGGCGACCGCCGCCGCAAGCGATAGTCCAAGGCCAGATCCCGGCCGGGATCTTGACCCTTCGAGCCGGACGAAACGCCCCAGCACATGCTCGCGCTCGGAGGCGGCAATGCCGGGGCCACGATCGCCAACGCGCAGCAGCACCTGGCCGCCTTCGGCGGTGGCGCTGACACGGACGATCGAGGGGTGATCGGCATTGGGCGAGGCGCCATATTTCAAGGCATTGTCGATGAGATTGGCGAGCGCCTGGCCGATCAATTCGCGGCTGCCATGAACGGTCAAGCCGGACCCAATGTCGGTCTCGATGCGCATTTGCGCATCTTCGGCGGCGGGTTCGTAAAGCTCGACGAGATCGCGCGCCACATCGCCGGCGTCGAAATCGGTCTTGCCCTCGATCTCGCTACCCGCCTCCATCCGCGCGATCATCAAAAGCGCGTTGAAGATACGGATCAGCGTATCGGATTCCTCGATGGTCTTTTCCAGCGCACCACGGAATTCATCCGGTGTCTGCGCGATCCGCAACGCTTCCTCGGCGCGATTGCGCAGCCGGGTGAGCGGCGTTTTCAGATCATGGGCGATATTGTCGGAAACCTCGCGCAGGCCCTTCATCAGTTCGACGATGCGATCGAGCATGGAATTGAGGTTGATGGCGAGGCGTTCGAGTTCGTCGTTGGCGCGGCTCAGCGGCAGGCGGCGGGACAGATCGCCACTCATGATCGAGCGCACGCTGTCGTTCATGCCATCGACACGACGCAGAACGCGACGGGCGACCAATAGGCCACCGATCGTGCCGATGACGATCAGCCAGAACAGCGAGGTGAGCAGCGCCCGCGAGAACACGCGCCGCAGCGCTTCGCGATCTTCGAGGTCGCGGCCGACGAGCAGGCGGAAGCCGCCCGGCAGAAGGAAGATGCGGGCCAGCGCCCGGCGCTCGACCCCCAGTTCGCCCTGGCGCTCATAGGTGGTTTCACGCACGCCCGGCTGATCGAGCACGCCCGACGGCAATTGCGCGATATTGCCGGCGATGGCCTGGCCGGCGAAATTGGTGACGAGATAGAGCGAGGCACCGGGCTGGCGCGTGCGCCGTTCGATGACGTCGACGATGACGCGAATGCCGCCGCGGGCATATTGCTCGGACAGGCCGTTGATTTCGGCTTCGACGGTCGCTGCGATCTGCTCGTCAAGCAGACGGCGCACGTTCCAGCCGACCCAGCCGATGATGACGCCGGCACCGATCGAAAAAATCAGCAGATAGGCGAGCGACAGCTTGAACGCCGTCGTGCGGAATAGATTAGCGAGCGCCGTCACGGATCATATATCCCGCGCCGCGGATCGTGTGCAGGAGCGGCGGATCGAAGCCTTTGTCGATCTTGCTGCGCAGACGCGAAATATGCACGTCGATCACATTGGTCTGCGGATCGAAGTGATAATCCCAGACGTTTTCGAGCAGCATGGTGCGCGTCACCACCTGGCCGGCGTGGCGCATCAGATATTCGAGCAGGCGATATTCGCGCGGCTGCAGCGGAATGTCCTTGCCGTCGCGGGTGAGCGTGTGAGCGAGCCGATCGAGCTCGAGGCCGCCGACGCGCAATTGGGTGGTCTCGCCGGCCGCACCGGCGCGGCGACGGGCCAGCACTTCGACGCGGGCGAGCAATTCGGAAAAGGCATAGGGTTTGGCGAGATAGTCGTCGCCGCCGGCGCGCAGGCCCTTCACCCGGTCATCGACCTGACCGAGGGCCGAGAGAATCAGCACCGGCGTCTCGACCTTCTGTTCACGCAAGCCACCGATCAGGGAGAGACCGTCGAGCTTGGGCAACATGCGGTCGACGACCAGCACTTCATAGGCGCCCTCGCGCGCCATGGCATAGCCTTCCAGGCCATCCGCCGCATGGTCGGCCAGATGGCCAGCCTCGCGGAAGGATTTCACCAGATAGCCCGCCGCTTCGCGGTCGTCCTCGATCACAAGAATGCGCATGAGTGACATATAGCGGACTTTCACGGCGAACGGCAGGCCATTTGGCCTGCCGTCGAAGCAATCCCCCAGGGGGGATCAGGACGCCGGGTTGGTGACCAGCGCGACGAAACGAGTGTTGTCGCCTGACTTGACGCGCAGCAGGACCGCCTTGCGACCGTCCTTACGCGCCGCCGCGAGAGCCGCCGACACTTCCGACGGGCGGGTGACCGGCTGGCCGGCGGCTTCGAGGATCACGTCGCCCGAGCGTAGGCCCATGCGGGCACCGGCGCCATCGGGATCGACATCGGCCACCACGACACCTTCCTTACCGGCACCCGGCACGGCGCTGGCCGGCGCCAGCGAGAGACCGAACTTCTGGTCGAGCTGCTCGCTGCGGCCATTGTCGCGGCCCGGGCGGGCATCGGCGCGCTGCTGATCCGGCAGGGCTTCGAGAACCACGTTGGTGGTCATCTCCTTGCCGGAGCGCAGATAGGCGACACTCACCTTGTGCTCGGGACCATAAGCGGCGATCCGGCGCGACAGGTCGCGCGGACCATCGACATTCTGGCCATCGACCGAGATGATGACATCCCCCGACTTCAGGCCCGCCTTGGCGGCCGGCGTGTTGGGCTGCGTCTCGGCGATCAGCGCGCCATGGTTGTCCTTGAGGCCGAGCGAATCGGCGATCTCCGCCGTCACCGGCTGGATCTGCACGCCGATATAGCCACGGGCCACGACACCCTTGTCACGCAGGGCCGCGACGACGTCCTTCACCGTGCTCGACGGGATGGCGAAGCCGATGCCGACGCTGCCGCCCGACGGCGAGTAGATCGCCGTGTTGACGCCGACCACCTGACCGTTGGTGTCGAAGGTCGGACCACCGGAGTTACCACGGTTCACCGGCGCATCGATCTGCAGGAAGTCGTCATAGGGGCCGGCGCCGATGTCGCGGCCACGGGCCGAGACAATACCCGCAGTCACCGTGCCGCCGAGGCCGAACGGATTGCCGATGGCCACCACCCAGTCGCCGACCCGCGGCGCATTGGCGGCGAAATCGACGAACGGATAAGAGCCGGCTTCGTTGATCTTCAACAGGGCCAAGTCGGTCTTCTCGTCGGTGCCGATCACCTTGGCGGTGACGGTCTTGCCACCATCGAGCGTCAACGACACGTCGCCACGGGCGTTTTTCACCACGTGGTTGTTGGTGACGACATAACCGTCAGCCGAGATGATAAAGCCCGAACCCTGCGCGATGCCACGACGCTGCTGCTGACGCTGGTTCGGCATCTGGAAAGGCAGACCTTCCTCGCCGAAGCGACGGAAGAAACGTTCGAGCGGATCGCCCGGCTGCAGACGCGGCATGCCCTGCGGGGCCTGGCCCGGACCGGCTTCGTCATTGGCGGACTCAACGATGTTCACCTTGACCGACACGACGGCGCCACGGACGCGCTGAATGGTGTCGGCGAAGGACGGCATGGATGCATTGGCCAGCGGCGCCTCGGCATGGGCGCTGGTGGTGATTTGCGGTGCGATATTGACGGCGCCAAGAGCGCCACCGAGAGCCAGCACGGCCACGGCACCAAGGAGCGCCGCACGCACGGTCTTGTTCGGCTTCGGATTGAGGAGGGACTCAGACATTCACGCTTCTCCTGAATAGGGGCGCTGGTGGAGGGCCAGCGGTGATGGAGAAGATGGGGGACGACAGTTTTCACCGCCATTTCCGGCAGATGAATTCTTTGTAACGTCGACAAGCGCCTACTTTTCGCGCTTTTCCAGCAATTCAGCCAATTTTCGCGCCTCTTCCGGCGTCAGCTCATCGGCCAATTCGCGCACCGGACGACGGCGCCGCAGAAAGACCACAATCAAAGCCGCCGCCAGAATGGCCGGCGTGGCGGTCCACAGCAGAATCGTCCCGGTGTTGAGCGGCGGCTTCAAGAGAATGAATTCGCCATAGCGCGCGACCAGATAATCACGCACCGCATCGTCGCTATCGCCGGCGACAAGCCGTTCGCGCACGATGACGCGCAGATCCTTGGCGAGCGGCGCGTTGGAATCATCAATCGACTGGTTCTGACAGACAAGGCAGCGCAGGCCCGCCGAAATCACGCGTGCCCGCGCCTCCAGCTTCTGATCGGCGAGCATTTCTGAAGGCTCGACCGCATAAGCCGTGGAAGCCACGAACAGGCTGACGGCGAGAAGAAGATAGCGAAGCAGGTTCGCGGCGCGCATGATCTATTCCGCCGGCTGCATCGCCGCCTGACGCGCGCGGCGTGCGACGCCGACACGCAAGCGACGATCGGCGAGCGAGATGGCGCCGCCAAGAGCCATGATGATGGCGCCGATCCAGATCAGCGCCACATAGGGTTTCCAATAGAGACGCACGTCGATCTCGCCGTTGCTGTTCTGTTCGGTGACCACCGCATAGATCTGGCCGAGCGAGAAAGTGCGCAGACCGGCATCGGTCGTGGTCATTTGCCGCGCGCGATAGAATTTACGCGACGGCTCGATCGTGCTGATCGCGTTGCCGCCGCTGCGGATCGTCATATGGGCGACGGTTTCATCATAGTTCGGACCTGGGCGCGGCTCGACCTTGTCGAGGGTCAGCTCGTAGGGGCCGACCGTGACATGGTCGCCAGGGCGCATGGCGAGAATTTTCTCGACACCCCATCCCGTCGCGGCAAGACCCAGCAACGACACGCCGACGCCAGCGTGAGCGATGGCTGTGCCCCAGGCCGACCAGGGCAGGCCGGTGGCGCGCGCGAACATCACCGACGGCGACAATCCACCGCCGGAGATGCGGCCCCAGATTTCGACGAAGGCGCCAACGATGACGAACAGGCTAAGCCCGGCGAAGACGGCCGAGATCACCGGCTCGCCCTGCATGGCGGCCAGGATCAAACCGCCGCAGATCGCGACAATCAAGGCGACGACGAGACGTTGGGCGGCACCCAGCAGGTCGCCGCGCTTCCAGGCCAGCACCTGACCCAGCGGCATGGCGAGGAAGATCGGCACGAACAGCGGCACGAACGTGTAGTTGAAGAAAGGCGGCCCGACGGAAATCTTGTCGCCGGTGAGCGCTTCGAGCGCGAGCGGATAGAGCGTACCAACGAAGACCGTAGCGCAGCTCGTCGTCAGCAGGAGATTGTTGAGCACCAGGGCGCCCTCGCGCGACACCGGCGCGAAAATACCGCCCGCTTTCAGCAAAGGTCCGCGCAGGGCGAACAAGGCCAGCGATCCACCGATGAAGAAGACGAGAATGGCAAGGATGAAGACGCCGCGCTGCGGATCGGTGGCGAAGGCATGAACCGACGTCAACACACCGGAGCGCACGAGGAAGGTGCCGAGCAGAGACAACGAGAAGGCGAGGATGGCGAGGAAGATCGTCCAGATCTTCAGCGCATCGCGCTTTTCCATCACGGTCGCCGAATGCAGCAGCGCCGTGCCGGCAAGCCATGGCATGAGCGAAGCGTTTTCGACCGGGTCCCAGAACCAGAAACCGCCCCAGCCCAAGGTGTAATAGGCCCAGTAGGAGCCCATGGCGATGCCAAGCGTCAGGAATATCCAGGCGATCAACGTCCATGGCCGCACGTAGCGGGCCCATTGCGCATCGATGCGGCCGTTGATGAGCGCTGCGGCGGCGAAGGAGAAGGTGATCGAGAAGCCGACATAGCCGAGATAGAGCAGCGGCGGGTGAATGGCGAGACCAGGATCCTGCAAGATCGGATTGAGGTCGTTACCCTCGGCTGGCGGCGGCAGCACGCGGGCGAACGGATTCGACGTCAGCAGAATGAACAGCAGGAAAGCGCCGCTTATCCAGCCCTGCACCGCCAAAGTGGTGGCAAGCAAATTCTGCGGCGTGCGCCGCCCTCCCACCGCGACCAGCGCGCCGAAGAAGGCGAGGATCAGCACCCAGAGCAGCATGGAGCCTTCGTGATTGCCCCACACACCCGAGAGTTTGTAGATGAGCGGCTTCTGCGAATGAGAGTTCTGCACCACATTGGCGAGCGAGAAGTCCGACGTCAGATAGGCGTAGGTCAGCGCACCGAAGGCGATGGCGACGAGAACGAATTGGATGATCGCCGCCGACGGCGCCATGGCCATCAAAGCCGGATCGTTCTTGCGGCTGCCCCAGAGCGGCAAGGTCGCCTGCACGAGCGCCAAAGCAAGGGCCAGAACGAGAGCGTAGTGTCCGGTTTCGACGATCATCGCGGCGCGCTCATTTCTTCGGTTCGTTCGGCTGCCAGTGGCCCTGCTTCTTCAACGCATCGGCCACTTCGCGCGGCATATAGTTCTCGTCGTGCTTGGCGAGCACGGAGTCGGCACGGAAACTCGTCGGGCTGACCAGCACGCCTTCGGCGACGACGCCCTGCCCTTCGCGGAAAAGGTCCGGCAGCAGCCCCGTGTAAGACACGCTGACCTCGCGCTCCGCATCGGCGACAACAAAAGTGACGGAGCGGTTTTCGCCGCGTACGATCGAGCCTTGCTTGATGAGACCGCCCAGGCGCATGCGCGTGCCAGGGGGCGGCGCCTTGGAGGCGATCTCGGCCGGCGAATAGAAGAAAACGATATTGTCGCGCAGAGCGAACATGGTGAGACCGGCGGCGACGAAGAGGACGCCGAGCGCACTGCCGATCAAGATCAGCCGGCGTTGCTTGCGGGTCATCATCAGCCTCCCAATCCCAACTCGCTGGCCATGGCCTCGACGCGGGCGCGCGCCTCGTTGTCATCAGCCAAAGCCTTGCGGGCCTGCACCAGTGCCGCGCGGGCATCGTCGGGCTGTTTCAAAACCATATAGGCCCGGATCAACATCGCCCAGCCGTTACCGTCACGCCCGTCCTGGGCCAGCCGCGCGGCAAGATTGGCGACCATGCCACGAATGGCCGTGTCGCGATCGGCATCCGGCAGAGCGGCAATCGCGTGGCCGGCCTCGCTCGAAGGCCTGCCATCGGCCGATGCATCGGCTTCCGGAAGGCCCAGTTCGCGGATGCGCTCGCGCACGACACCAGCCCATTCGGCATCGACCGGTGCCTCGGCGACGAGCTTCGTCCAGATGTCGCGGGCGCGCGTCTTATCGCCCGCCTGCGCCGCGGCGAGGCCAATATAGAAACGCGCCTGCTGAAACTGCGGCGCCAGAGCCAAGGCCCGTTGAAAAGCCGCAAGGGCTTCCGGCGTGACATGCCCGTTGGCGGCGAAGACCAGGGCTTCGCCAAGCGACGTCTCGCGCATCGGACTCGCGCCTAGCGTCCGCACCACGTTGGCCCAAGCCTTGGCGGCGTCATCGTAACGGCCAAGGCGCAAATAAACCGGCGCGATCACTTCATAGCCGCGGCCGTCATCGGGATTCTTTGCCAGATGCGCTTCGATGCGGGCGATCGCCATCATCAAGTCTGGCGTATCCGGCGGCGCCTGTCGGCGCGCTTCAAGCGGCAGGTCGGGCACGTCGGGATTGCCGATGCGAGCGTAGAGGCCAAGCGACACGCCGCCGATGATCACGATGCTGGCCAGGGCCGCGATGCGCCGGCGCCAGGTGGTACCCGACGTGGCCACGTTGTCCTCGCGCGCGCCTTCGGTGCGCATCAGGCGGCGAGCCGCCTCAGCACGCATGGCCCTGGCGTCGGATTCACTGACAAGCCCACGCTGGAGGTCGGTGTCGATGCCCGCCAGTTCGCTGCGATAGAAAGCGGTGTCGCCGTCCGACGAGGCGCCGCGCGCGCGCGACAGCGGCCACAGAACGCCGATCGCGGCAAGCCCGGTCAGAACAGCGAAAACGACCCAGATCATGGCGCGGTTTCTGTCATGGCTTGATGGCGAATGAAAGCCGCCACAAGGTCACATCCTCATCAAGATGGGGCGATTTCAACCCGCCGGCAGGCGCAAAACCGCCCGTAGCCCGCCCATGGACGCCTCTTCCAGGCGCAAAGTGCCGCCATAGACCCTTGCCAGATCGGCAACGATGGAGAGGCCGAGGCCCGAGCCGGGCTTGGTTTCGTCCAGACGCCGGCCCCGGGTCATCGCCTCCTCGCGCCGTTCCGGCGGCAGGCCGGGGCCATCGTCCTCGACGCTGATTTCGATGAATTCGTCGGGACGCCGGAACGCCCGTACGGCGACCTGGCTCGCGGCCCATTTGCCGGCATTGTCGATGAGATTGCCGGCCATATCCTCGAAATCCTGCCGCTCGCCGCGAAAGCGCAGGCCGGGCGCACCGTCAAAGTCGAAATCTACCCGGCTGTGAAGTTTCTCGAAGGTGCGCATCAAGGCATCGAGCGACCGTTCCACCTCGGTAATGGCACCGATCACGCTGGAGCGGGCGGCCTGCCGCGCGCGGTCGAGATAATAGGTCACCTGATCGCGCATCACTTCGACCTGCTCGCGCACCTTGCCGCCCAATGGCGAAGCATCGGTGGTCGCTTCATTGGAGATGACGCTCAAGGGCGTTTTCAATGCATGGGCGAGATTGCCGACCTGGGTGCGGGCGCGCTCGACCACTTCGCGGTTCGAGGCGATGAGCAGATTGAGTTCGCCGGCCAGAGGCGCAAGATCCTGCGGATAAGACCCCGCGATCTTCTCGCCATCGCCACGCCGGATGGCGGCCACTTCGCCGCGCAGCAAGCGCAGAGGCCGCAGGCCGAAGCGCACCTGCAAAGCCGTCGTGCCGACGAGGGCCAGGGCCAGAATGCCAAAGGCCAGCGCCAAGGTGAGCGTGAACTTGCGGATTTCGAGTTCCACATCCTCGTTGGTCGCCGCGACCTGAACGAGATAGGTGCCGTCATCGCCGACATCGATGACCCGCTCGATCATCCGAAGATTGCGACCGTCAGGCCCTTCGATATAGCCCTTGCGCAGGCCGCTCTGATCGGCACGCACGCCAATGTCGGCGAGGCGCGGCAGGCGCGAGGCAAAGAGCGAGCGCGACGCCCGCATTTGCGGCGTCGCGCCATCCATGCGCGTCACCTGCCAGTACCAGCCGGAACGGGTGAGTTCGAACAGAGGTTCGCCAAGCTGGCCAGGGCTGGTCGGCGCTTCATCGCCGCTCAGCGCCACATCGGCGACCAAAGCTTTCAGATAAACCGACAGGCGATCGTCGAAAGCCTGTTCTGTCGTCTGCCGGAACGCGGCGACGAGGCCTGCGCCGGCGATGAGCAGCAGCAGCACGCTCCAGAACGCCGCGGACAGGAAAAGACGTGTCGGGATCGACAGCGCATCGCGGCGCGGCAGGGCCATCGCGCCTATCTGCTCGATTTGGCCGGAGAAGCCGGCGGCTCGCCCGGCGGCGCGATCAGATAACCCAGGCCACGGATGGTCTGCAGCACTTCGACACCAAGCTTCTTGCGCAGGCGGCCGACGAACACTTCGATCGTGTTCGAGTCGCGATCGAAATCCTGATCGTAAAGATGTTCGACCAGTTCGGTGCGCGAGACGATGCGCCCGGCATGATGCATCAGATAAGCGAGCAGACGATATTCGTGCGAGGTCAGTCGGATCGGATTGCCATCGACGACGACGCGCCCCGCCTTGGTATCGAGCCGCACCGGGCCACACACCAATTCGCTCGTCGCATGGCCGGCAGCGCGGCGCACCAGGGCGCGCAAACGCGCCAGCACTTCTTCCATATGGAAGGGCTTGGCGACATAATCGTCGGCGCCCGCATCGAAGCCTTCGACCTTGTCGCTCCAGCGATCGCGGGCGGTGAGCATCAACACCGGCGTCTTGCGGCCGGCGGAACGCCATTCCTCCAAAACGGTGATGCCGTCCTTCTTGGGCAGGCCGATGTCGAGAATGATCGCGTCATAAGGCTCGGTCTCGCCGAGGAAGTGCCCCTCCTCGCCGTCAAAAGCCGGGTCGACCGCATAGCCCGCCTGTTCCAAGGCGGTGACAAGCTGACGATTCAGATCCTTGTCATCCTCAATAACCAGCAGTCGCAACAGACCCGCTCCTTCAATTATCCAGGGCCGCCATCACCTAGCGCCGCCATTGCCTAGGGCTGCGAAATCGGCTTGCCGTCCACGGCATCAAGATAGATGCGGACGACCTTCCCATCGCGACGCAGCAGCGCCATCTCATATACGTATTTGTCGTCCCATCGACAAAGGCGCGACCGCAACGGTTCGCCACCGGCGGTGCGGGCAGCATTGCGGAGCATGGCAAAAGGATCGGCAAGCTTGCGCTCTTGCACGGCGGTGCGCGTCTCGGAGGGCGACAGACAGGTGTGCGCGGCCCGTTCAGCGCCCAGGGCGGGCGGCGCGGACATGTGACCCATCATTGCCAGTACGAGCAGGAGTTGCATCGCCCGATCCTGCCTCAATTCCTCTGAACCCTAGATGAACTCCCACACCATCACAAGAAATTCAAAGTGTTAGCCAAGGCCTCCGTCCACCACCTGGGGCAAATTTCAAACACAGACCGGCCGAAGATGGTGAATCGAGCGGCGACCGACCGAATCTTCGCCCTCGAATCAATATTTGGCGGCCGCGCGCCATCGGGCTACACAGCGCCTCAAGGAGTATTCGTTGATGAAATCCGTCCGCCTGCTGCTGGCCTCTTTGTGTCTCCTGTCGATCCCCGCAACGAGCTGGGCCCTGGTCGGTCCCTCGCAGGACGGTGGTGGACTGGGGGCGCATACGGTGATGCTGCTCAAACGCTCCGGCAAGGCCTCCGGCTTCTGTACCGGCGTGGTGCTGACCCGCGAGATCGTGCTCACGGCGGGCCATTGCGCCCATGGCGCCAGCGATCTCGCCGTCTATCTCAACGAAGGCGGCGCCCCGACCGTCATTCCCATCAACGGCTCGGTGATCCATCCGGAATTCCGCGCCGATGCGATCAAGACGCGGCAGCGCTCCATCGATCTGGCTTTGGTGCGCCTGTCGAAGCCCCTGCCCGCCTCCCTGTCGCCGGCACGCCTGTCGTCGCGCCAATCGGTTTCCACCGGCGATACGTTCCGCATCGCCGGTTTCGGTTTGACGCGCGAAGGTGATGGACGCTCGGCCGGCACCTTGCGCAGCGGCACCATTGCCGCGCGCGCACCGCTCTCCTCGATCCTGCTATGGGCCGAAGATCCCCGCCATGGCGGCTTTGGCGCCTGCACCGGCGATTCCGGTGGTCCGATCTTTTCGGAAGACGGCAGCGAAGTCGTCGCCGTCACCGTCTGGTCGCGCGGCAGCGGCGGCAAACAATGCGGCGAACTCACACAAGGCGCGCTGGTCGGCCCGCAGCGCGGCTGGATCGATCAAGCCCTGACCCGATTGACACGCTGAACATGACGATGAACGACAACGACCCTTCCAACGATCTCTCTCTCGCCGCCCTGACCATCCTCGATGCCGGCCCCATCGGGCAAGTGCGGGCTGCGGCGGAAGCCGGCTTCACCTCGGTGGGCCTGCGCCTGCAACCTTTGCTGCCGACCGATGTCGCCGTCGTCGGCGATGCAAGCGCCATGAACGAGCTGGCGCAGCTCATCGCGCAAACCAAAATGCGCGTGCTCGAAGTCGGCGTCTTTCCGCTCAAGGCTGGCATGGATCTGGAATCGCTCGGCCCGGTGCTGAGCTTCAGCCACAAGCTCGGCGCCCGTTACATCGTCTGTCCCGTGGAGGATGACGATAAGAAGCGCCGCGCCGAGACATTCGCTGAGTTGTGCGATCTGGCCGAAACCTGCGCTCTCGAAGCCCTGGTGGAATTCAATCCCTACAGCGCGTGCCGCTCTCTCAGTGAGGCTTACGAACTTGTCACAAAGGCCGATCGGCCGAATGGCAAGCTGCTGATCGACGCCTTTCATCTGTCGCGCTCTGGCGCCCATCCGCTCGATTTGCGGTCGGTTCCCAAAGATCTGCTGGCATTGGTGCATTTATGCGATGCCGAGCCGCTGCCGACGACGCCGCGCAGCGTCGAGGATTTGCGCCGTGAATCGCGCACGGCGCGCCTGCTGCCCGGCGAAGGCAGTCTGTGGCTTGACGCATTGCTCGATGCGCTGCCGCCCAGGATTCCCCTCAGCATCGAGGCGCCGGCGGCCAAGAATGCGCATTTGCCGGCGGCTGAGCGCGCGCGTCTCGCCTTGGTCGCGTCCCAACGCCTGCTGGCGAAGCATGGCCGGACAGAATAGATTTTAGAATTATTCTGATTTCCTGCTTTCCGCTTGACCTGCGAGGCCGCCACGACAAGGCTCGTCAGAGGCAAAGTTCATCAAAAGATTGCCTCAGCATCCTATCCATTCGTCACGACCGATGAGAGTTCCACACATCTGATGTCCGCCACCCTGCCGCCGCTGCCCAAGGAAATGGAAGTTTTGCGCCAGGTGCCGCTGTTCGCGGCCCTCCAGCCCGAAACATTCGCACGGCTGGCGCAAGCGGCACGCATCGAGCGGCACGCCAAAGGCGACATCATTTTCCGCCAGGGCGACACGGCCCAGTCGGCCATCGTCGTGGTCGATGGTTTCGTCAAAGTGTCGCGCCTGTCGGCCAATGGCGATGAAACGCTGATCCACATTTTCGGCCGTGGCGAAAGCGTCGGCGAATCCGCTGTCGTCGCCCGCGATCGCTATTCGACGACGGCGGAGGCTGTTGGCCCGACGGTGGTGGTGCGCGTGCCCGGCGCCTTGTTCATCCAGACGGCGCGTGAATTTCCCGATCTCGCCTTTGCCATCATCAATGAGGCGCAGGCCAAGGTCATCGCGCTGATGGATGAAATCGAAATCTTGAAAGTGCAGACCGCCGATCAGCGCGTGCTGCGCTTTCTGCTGTCGCTGTGTCCGCCCGATGTTGAGACCTGCACGGTGCGCCTGCCCTATACCAAGGGCGACATCGCCGCTTCGCTCGGCCTGAAGCAGGAAACACTTTCACGCTCCTTCGCACGGCTGAAAGCGATCGGCATCGAGATCGATGCACGCCAGGTGACGGTTGCCAGCTTGCGCCGCGTCGAGGAAGAAATCGCACGGCTCAATCAACTCGTCTAACTTTTCTCAATTCACGCGTTCGATAGCGATCGCCGTGGCTTCGCCGCCACCGATGCACAACGCCGCGACACCGCGCTTGAGATCGCGCGCCTTAAGCGCATGCAGCAAGGTAACGATCAGCCGCGCCCCAGTAGCGCCGATCGGATGACCGAGCGCGCAAGCACCGCCATTCACGTTCAATCGGTCGCGCGCGATGTTGAGGTCCTTGGCGGCGGCCATGGCCACCACGGCGAAAGCTTCGTTGATCTCGAAGAGATCGACATCCCCCACTGACCAGCCGGTCTTGTCGAGCAGTTTGCGAATGGCCGGGATGGGCGCGGTCGTATACCAGGCCGGTTCCTGACTGTGGGTCGCATGCGCTCTGATCTCGGCTAGCACGGGCAGATGGTGACGATCGGCATGGGAGCGGCACGTCAGGATCAGCGCAGCCGCGCCATCGGCATTGGCGGAGGCGCTGGCCGCCGTAATCGTTCCATCGGCGCGAAACGCCGGCTTGAGGGACGGAATCTTCTCCGGCGACACTTTAAGTGGATGTTCATCCGTATCGACGAGGCGCTCGCCGCCCTTGCCCGGCACGGCGACAGGCGTGATCTCCGATCTGAAAGCGCCGCTCTCCACCGCATGGCGGGCACGCGTCAAAGTCTCGGTGGCGTAAGCATCCTGATCGGCGCGGGTGAATTGATAGGCCTGTACGGCGGCCTCGCCGAAATCGCCCATGGGGCGGCCGCGTTCATAGGCATCTTCAAGCCCGTCGAGCATCATGTGATCGAAGATGCGATCATGACCGACGCGATAGCCGCTGCGGCCCTTGGCCAGGAGATAAGGCGCGTTGGACATGGATTCCATGCCGCCTGCCAGAGCGATCTCGGCCGATCCGGCCAGCAGAAGATCATGCGCCAGCATCGTGGCCTTCATACCTGAGCCGCAGACCTTATTGATGGTGGTGGCGCCAACTTGATCGGGCAGATGCGCGCCACGCGCCGCCTGCCGCGCCGGGGCTTGTCCTTGTCCGGCCGGCAGGACGCATCCCATCAGCACTTCATCGATCTGTTCGGGCGCCAGGGTCGCACGCTCCAGCGCTGCCTTGATGGCTTGGGCGCCAAGCGCCGGGGCTTCCACGGGAGAGAGATCGCCGAGAAAACGGCCAAGCGGCGTGCGGACGGCGGAAACGATGACGACCGGATCGGAAGCGGACATGGGGCTTCTCCGTGGGGCACTCGGCGGCCTCGATGGTCGCCTTGTGCAACGCAGCTAACATAAAATTATGGTCATAATATAATAAGTCAAGCGTTCCGGATCGTGGGCCGGCAGCCGCTGCCGCCCGGTGGTCAGAATGGCACGTCTGAAAGGGCTAAAATTTGCGCGGCGGCGGTACTTTGCCCGGCCAGCGCACGATGTGATCGAGCAGCTCATCCTCCGGAACATCGTCCTCGGACGGTCCGGCGCGGCCGCGCAGGGAGACGCCGGCCTTATGGACGGTCTCGCGCGAGCCGGAAATCAGGTGGTGCCAGGGATAAAGGTCCTTGCCTTCGTCGACCAGGCGATAGGCGCAGGTCGGCGGCAGCCATTTGATCTCGCGCACCCGCTTGGGGGTCAGCTTGATGCAATCAGGCACCTTGGCCTTGCGGCCGGGGTAGTCGGAACAACGGCAGGAGTTTGTCTCGAACAGCCGGCAGACGATATCGGTGAAGTGAATCTTGCCGGTTTCCTCGTCCTCCAGTTTGACGAGGCAGCAGCGGCCGCAGCCGTCGCACAGGGCTTCCCATTCCGCCCGGCTCAGGGCCTCCAGCCCCTTTTTCCAAAACGGTTTGCTTACCGCGGGCGCGGGTTTTGCAGCGACGGCAGGCTTGCGAACCGGTTTTGTTCCATTCTGGGGCATGGACCGGGCATGCGCCTCGGCAAGGCCATCGTCAAGGGGCTCGGCAACGTGGTATATAGAGAACCGATAATTTTACGGGACCGGATCGGGATCCCCGCACGTGTTTGATGATTTTCAGACAACCGGCCTTGGCCAGAAGATCGCCCGCGCGCTTCTCGCCTTCGACGCCTGGATCAATTCGAGCCTTTACGAGAGCGGACAGCAGGCCCGCCAGCGCTACGATGCCTTTGCCGCCTTCATGGATCGCTTCCATGTCTCCGGCTGGCGGAAGGCCGGTGTCGAACTCGCCTGCGAGACGCTGACGCTCGGCCTGGCCGGCGCCGTGCTGATGCTGGCGCTCGCCGTGCCCGCCTTCCAGGAAACCAGCGACGAGGACTGGCTGAAGAAGCAGGATCTCGCCGTCACCTTCCAGGACCGCTATGGCGAGGAAGTCGGCCGGCGCGGCATCAAGCACGACGATTCCCTGCCGCTCGAACAGGTGCCTGATTTCCTGATCCAGGCGGTGCTCGCCACCGAGGACCGGCGCTTCTTCGAACATTATGGCATCGATCCCGTCGGTACTTTACGCGCGTTCACCGTCAACGCCCGCTCCTCGGGCGTTGTCCAAGGCGGCTCGACCATCACCCAGCAGCTCGCCAAGAATCTCTTCCTCAGCAACGAACGTTCCATCGAGCGCAAGGTGAAGGAAGCCTTCCTGGCGCTATGGCTCGAGACCCGCCTCACCAAGAACGAAATCCTGAAACTCTATCTCGATCGCGCCTATATGGGCGGCGGCGCTTTTGGTGTGCAGGCGGCGGCGGATTTCTACTTCGGCAAGTCGCTGCGCGAGATCAATCTGGCGGAAGCGGCCATGCTGGCCGGCCTGTTCAAGGCGCCGACCAAATTCGCGCCGCACATCAATCTGCCGGCGGCGCGCGCCCGCGCCAATGACGTCTTACAAAATCTGGTCGATGCCGGTTTCATGACCGACGGCCAGGTGTTCATCGCCCGCAAGAATCCCGCCTCCCCCATCGACCGCCATCGCGCCACTTCGCCCGACTGGTATCTCGACTGGGCCTTCGAGGAAGTGAAGAAACTGGCGCAGGCGGGCAAGCTCGGCGACGACCGCGTGCTGACCGTGCGCACGGCACTCGACAGCGGCATTCAGCACCAGGCCGAGAAAGTGCTGGAAGACAATCTGCGCCAATACGGCAAGCAATATCGCGTCAAGCAAGGCGCCATCGTCGTGCTGGAACCCAATGGCGCGGTGCGCGCCATCATTGGCGGTCGCGACTATGGCGCGAGCCAGTTCAACCGCGCGACCGACGCGCTGCGCCAGCCCGGCTCTTCGTTCAAACCCTATGTCTATCTGGCGGCGCTACTGACCAATAAGTTCAAACCCTCGACCATCGTCACCGACGGACCTGTGTGCATCGGCAACTGGTGCCCGAAGAACTATGGCGGCGGCTATGCCGGCTCGATGCCGCTGATCTCGGCGCTTACCCGCTCGATCAATACGATCGCGGTGAAACTGTCGATCGCCATCGGCGATGGCTCTCCCAAGGCGGGGCGCGCCAAGATCGTCGAACTGGCGCGGCGCATGGGCATTACCTCGCCCTTGACCGATACGCCGTCGCTGCCGATCGGTGCCGGCGAAGTGACGCCGCTCGAACATGCCAATGCCTATGCGGTGTTCGCCAACGGCGGCAAGCGGGCGCCGGCGTTTGGCGTCGTCGACGTTCGTAATTCACGCGGCGATCTGATCTATCATCACGATGCAGAAGCAGCGATGACGCAGGTGGTGCCGCCGGCCAAGATCGCCGAGATGAACACCATGCTCATGTCCGTGGTGGAGAACGGCACGGGACGCCGCGCCATCCTTCCCGGCATCAAAGTGGGCGGCAAAACCGGCACGACCAACGGCTATAAGGACGCCTGGTTCATGGGCTTCACCGGCAATTATGTCGGCGCCGTCTGGTACGGCAATGATGATCCAAGCTCGATGAACAATATGACCGGCGGCACCTTGCCGGCACAGACTTGGCACGATGTCATGGAGTTCGCTCATCAAGGCATCGAACTGAAGCCGCTCTACAGCGCGCCGCCGCCGAGCCCAGAGGCGATTGCCGCGGCGCTTGCCAGCGGTGGTGGCCAGGGCACGAGCCTTGGCCAGCCGCAGCGCCCCGTCACCTTGTCGCGCAAATCCTCCGAAACGCTTGGCGCGTTGGAGAGCCTGCTGCGTTCCTCGGCCGAACGGCAGCGCAAGGTCGATGTAATATCGCCGCAAGGCACGATACTGCGTCTGGGTTCCGCCAAGCCGCCGGAAACACTCACGCGTTGAATGGGCCATAGCCCAGAATCAATTGCGTTTTAATGGCGGCCGATCCCGCATTGACTTGCGCGGCTTGGAATGTTGCGATCGTGCGCAAGATCAAGATCAACAGCGGGAGGATGAGCTATGACGGCCGCAAGCGGCGTCAGACAGGCGCTTATCATCGGCGCCGGCTTTGGCGGCGTCGGCATGGCGATCCGCCTCAAGCGCGCCGGCATCGACGATTTCATCATTCTCGAACGGGCTGATGGTGCTGGCGGTGTCTGGTACGCCAATCGTTATCCAGGCGCGGCCTGCGATGTGGAATCGCATCTCTATTCGTATTCCTTCGAGACCAATTTCGATTGGGAACGGCCGCATGGGACGCGCAGCGAGATCCTGCGCTATTTCGACCATTGCCTGCGCAAATACGCGATTGCGCCGCATATCCGCTTCAACACGCCCGTCGAGGCGGCGACGTTCGATGAAGACCAGGGCATCTGGACCGTACAGACGAAAACGGGCGAAACCCTGCGCGCCCGCGCGTTGATTTCTGCCATCGGCCTGTTCAATACGCCGGCCATTCCAAAGCTCGCCGGCATTGAGCAGTTCGAAGGGGAAGCTTTTCATTCAGCTGCCTGGGATGAGGATTTCGATCCACGCGGCCGCCGCATTGCCGTGATCGGCACCGGCTGCAGCGCCGCGCAATTCGTTCCCGAAATCGTTGAACGAGCGGCGCGCCTGGTGGTTTTCCAGCGCACGCCCGCCTTTGTCGGACCGAAAGCGGAAGCTGCGTTCACCCCTGCTCAACGTCGTCTCTATCGGTTGCTGCCGATCCTGCGGCGGTTCGACCGGTTGAGCATTTTTCGCCGCTACGAACAGCTTTTTCGTATCCACGAAGATCCGGCTTTTCGTGCCGCGCGTGGCGAAGATGCCCGCGCCTTCGTCGCCGCCCAAGTCAGCAATCCATATAAACGGCAGCAGCTCACCCCCACCTATGATGCCGGCTGCAAGAGAGGTGTGCGTTCAGGTCATTTCTTGAAGGCGCTGGATCGGGATTATGTCGACGTGGTCACGACGCCGATCGCCCGTGTCCACGCGGATGCCATCGAAACCACGGACGGTGTACGTCATCCCGTCGATACGATCATCTATGGCACGGGCTTCACACCCTCCGACTATCTTTCGACGTTTCGGCTGCAGGGTCTCGGCGGCATTACGTTGAGCGAGGCCTGGAAAGAGGGCCCGGAAGCCTATCTTGGCATGACGGTCAACGGCTTCCCGAATTTTTTCATGATCTACGGCCCCAACACCAATGCGCCGGCATCGATCATCTACATCATCGAATGTCAGATCGATTACATTCTCAAATGCGTTCAGGCTCTCGCGCGCGGCAAACTGCGTCAGATGAATGTCGCGGCGGAAACCCAAACGACATTCAATGTCGATTTGCAAAAGCAGCTCCGCTCCACTGCCTGGGCCAGCGGCTGCATGAGCTATTTCATGACCGCCGCCGGCAAGATCGTGACGCAATGGCCGGGGGCGAGCCGCAGCTATTGGCTGCGCACCCGCCGCCTCAACATGAAAGACTATCAGACGACGCCGTGAGCGTTACTGGCCCTTCATCACCACTTTGCGAATGCGCTCGCGCTGCTCGGGGGTTACCGTGCCAAGCGCCTTGACCGCCAGGTCGCGCGCCACCTCCGGCTCTTGAAAGGCAATGTAGCGCTGGCTCTTCTCGCCTTCGGCGATCAAAGCCGGATCGGTCAGCGCCCGTTTGACGGCGGCGCGCAACACGGCAAGCCTGGCCGGCGGAACGCCCTGGGTGGTGACGAGAATGCGGCCGAGATCATTGATGGAATTACGGAAATCGAGCCACCAAATCTGATCGTCGTCCAATTTGAAAGACTCAAACACCGTCGGCACGTTGGGCAGCAGTTCCGAACGTTTGCGACCCATCGACAGGAAAGCGCGGGCCTGGCCGGACTTGTCGATCTGCGCTGCGGAGGAATCAGAAACGTAAAGCGCATCCTGCTCGCCACGTTCCATCGCCAAAGCGATCTCGGCGCTGCCCTTATACCCTAAGATGATCTGGCAGTTGAGGCGCAGGGCCTCGCAGGTGATGGCGGCGCCATCGCCCGGCCCATCGTTGAGGCCGGTGCCGCCCCAGCGCACGCGCGCACCAGGCTTCAGGACATCGGCTGGCGCCTTGAATGGCGAATCCTTGGCGACGAGCCAGATCCACGGATAGGCGCTGACAATGCCGAGATGTTCCAGCTTGGTCAGATCGTAACGCGCGTTCTGATTGTCGACGATCTGGCCAAGCGCCGCCGGCGTGCCATTGGCGATATGCAGTTGCAGGCCGTCGGGCGGGGAGTTGGCGATGCGATTGAGAGCGACGATGCCACCGGCGCCGACCTGGTTTTCGACGACCACATTCGCGCCCAGCTCGCGCGCGAGATAAGGCGCGATCATCCGTGCATAGGTGTCGAACCCGCCACCGACACCAACGCCGACAACGAATTTGACGATCTTGCCTTTGTAGAAGGCGGCCTCGTCCTGGGCGGCGGCGGGTGCTGCCGCCAGCAAAAAAGCCGCGACGGCCACCGTGGTCGCTCCAGCAATCTTGGCACTGCTCATGATCCTGGCGATCATCAATATTACTCCTCCCTGGGAGCCGCTTATGGGGCTCTCGATGACCCGACGCGCCTTTGCGCGACCGGGCGTTTTCGGTCCTGCTCTTGCCATGGTTCGCGCCAGCATGGCAATCGTTACCTGGCAATCGTAACTTGGTCACGGCCGACTCAATCGGCGGCGCGAGCGGATTCTGCTTCTGGAGCAAGCGCATTGGCGACGTTTCTGAAATCGCTGCTGGCGGCTGCCATCGGCGTTGCGCTTGGCCTCACGGCGACGTGGTTGGCGGTCGAACGCGGTTATGGTTTCGGTGCCGTCAGCTCCGGCCCCTGGACCGGCTGGCCCAAAACCGGCTCAGACGGTGCCGATCCTTATGCGCGCGCCGTCCTGGCGCGCACTGGCGAGGTTCCGCTCGGCCTGGCCGAGGGCCTAAGCTTCACGGCGCGCACCGATGAAGCGGGCGCCAAGCTCGATCCGACCTGCGATTACATCGTCACCGGCCCCATTCCACCGGCCCGTTACTGGACACTCACCGCGCTGACGCCGCGCGGTCTCGTGATCGACAACGGTGCGGGGCGTACGGGCATCACCTCGGCCGAAATCGTGCGGGCCATGGATGGCTCGTTTGCGATCACCCTCTCGCGTCAGGCGCGGGCCGGCAATTGGCTGCCGCTCGGCAATACATCTGATTTCGTCCTGCTGCTGCGCCTCTATGACACGCCACTCAGTTCCGCCAGTTCGTCCATCGGCACGACACCCATGCCGACTCTGCGCAAGGAACGCTGCGCATGAAGTCGCTGACGAACCTGCGCGAAACCCTGATCGGCAATTCGCCTTGGATCGCCGGCGCCATCATCGTCGCCGGTATCGTCCACATCACGTCGATCTTGGCGATGCCCTATCTCGCGCCGAAAGACGCCTTTGCGCGACTGGAGCAAGCGGCCCCGCTCAACCAGATCACCGTTCTGCCGCAGCCCTCTTCCGCTTCGGCGCTGATGCCCTTCGAAGATCCGGCGACCGTGGTCGCCGTCTGCCGTTACGATCTCAATCAGGCGCCGTTGCGCATGCGAGGCCCCTTATCGGGCGATGGTCTGCTGCTGTTCTCCTTCCACAATCGCTTTGGCACGACGTTCTATTCGATGACCGACAAGGGCGCGCTGCGCGGGCGGCTCGACGTGCTCGTGCTCAATCAAACGCAGTTGGAAGCGGTGGAAGCTTTCGATCCGGAAGACGAACTGCCGCAAGAATTGCGCTTGCTCAGTCCGACGCAACGGGGATTTGTGATTGTCCGTTCATTGGCGCCGGAGCCTGGCAGCCGCCCGCAAGCGCGGGCTCGCATCGGACAGATTGCTTGCGAAGCGGAAGGCAATCGCCGCGATTAGACCCTCATGCGGCTCAACGACAACGCATATCGGCAAAATCGCATTTCTATCGAAACGCGATTGCCCTAAGCCCGGCGCTTGCGCTTACGCGAACGCTGGCTCGACGTGGATTGTCCTACCCCAGGGCGCGAAGCACCGGGATCGGGTGTAGGTTCATAACGGACACCGGTGAAGAACAAAATCTCAGCCGCTGTCCCAGAAGCATTCACGCCCCCAGCCGGCGGGCGTTTTGGAGTCGGAAATTGAATCACTATCGCCATTTCGCCAGCTCCGGGACCAAACCGTTCCTTCAAGCAAGCAGAAGCAGAACGATTTAATTAAAGGTTTCGGAAGTTAATAAATAGTCAACACCAGTTTCATTTCCGGACGAGTGCGCGGGCGCACATGCCGGGACATCAGCGGCATGCGCGAAACTCAACGAAACTGCGAGATTTTAGGCGCCGGAAGCGAGGTCGAGAAAGTTACGACCGGCCCGATCCTCGACGTCAATGATCCAAATATCGGGGTCGAAGGCGATCTCGCGCTGCAGACGGGCGCTGATCGACGACGGATCCAGCCAGTCTTCGACGTGCATGCGCGTCCACAGACGCTCCACGCCATCGTCGCCGATTTCACTTTGCGGCGCCGGACCGAACAAAGCTTGCTGTCCATCCAGGCGGTCGACGACGACAAAGATGGCGCCGGCTTCCTCGGCACCACGACGACGCAAGGTGGCATAAGCCCCTTCGACCGTACAACGGCGCAAATAGGCCGACACCCATATGCCAGCCTTGAGCCGCACGATCAGTTGATCTGAATGCCGGAGCGGGTCGCGAGTTCGCGCTGCGTGCGGCCGGCGATTTCGCCGGTGAGTGGCAGCTTGCGATCCTGCTCGAACTTTTGAATGGCCTGTTTGGTGCCGCTACCGAAAATGCCGTCAACGGTGACGGAATAGCCGAGTTTGGCCAGCGCCTTTTGCGCCGCCGTCACGCGTTTGGCAGCCGGGTCGCTCTGGGCCACGGTGGTCGTCGACGCACCCGGGGCCTGACCCGGCCCCACGGCACCCTTGAGAAGTGCCGCGATCGGGTCATTGCCCTTCGGCTCGCTCGCGACAGGCTTCGGCGGATCGATCAGATCGGAAATACCTCTCGGCGCGGCGACTGGCCGTTGCGGCGCAGCCGCAACTTCGACAGGGCGCGGCGCAGGTGTCGGCGTCTCGGTGGCTGGAACGACACGCGCGGCCGTGGACGCGGGCTGAGGCGCAGGCGTCGATGCACCGACATGGCCGCCGGAGAACAAGGGCGCGGGATGACGCGCCGTCTGGAAGAACAGCGCGTTGATCACGACGGCCCCCAGCAGCGCCGCCGACGTGAGGATGAGAAAGCGGCGCCAGTTCATCACCAGCAATCCGCGCATGGGCGAGGCGGAACGCGCCTGCGCCTTGGCGGTGGCACGGCCACGATTGCGGCTCGGCGGCGTGTCGAAATCGGGCTCTTCGCGAAGGGCAAGATTACGCAATTTTCTTCACCTGCTGATTGGAACTCGAATGGGCCCGCGCCGCGGTCTGGCCGGCTTCACGGGTCAACGGGCCGCGGGCAATCGTCGCAATCGTCGCGAGCTTGCCCTTACGCGCTTCCGGCTCCTGCCGACAATCGATCGGCAGTTTCACCGTGACGCGGGTGCCCTCACCCAGACCGCTTTCGATCGTCATTTCGCCGCCATGCAGACCAACGAGACCGCGCACAACCGACAAGCCAAGGCCCGTGCCTTCATAAGGACGATCGTAGCTGTCACGCGCCTGGAAGAAGGGATCGCCAAGACGCGCCAGATCCTTGGCCAGAATGCCAATGCCCGTATCGGCCACAGCGATGGTCAATGCATTGCCTTGCGGACGCACGGCGATCGTCACCGTGCCATTGTTGGGCGTGAACTTCACGGCGTTGGAAAGAAGATTGATGAGCACCTGCTTGATGGCGCGTTTGTCGGCGACGAGTTCGTCCAACCGCTGCGGCACATCCTGCACGATGGAAATATTCGCTTGCTGCGCCTTCAACATCACCATCTTGGTGCATTGATCGATGAGCGGCGCCAGATCGAAGGGCTCCGACACGATGTCGAAACTGCCGGCTTGAATCTTCGAAATATCGAGGATCGAGTTGACGACGGCGAGAAGATGCTCACCCGAGGAATGGATGATGTTGGCATATTCCTGCCGCTTCGCCGGATCCTGCGGTGCAAGTTCTTCAGTCCCGAGAATTTCGGAAAAGCCGATGATGGCGTTCAGCGGCGTGCGCAGCTCATGGCTGACATTGGCCAGGAAACGGTCTTTCCAATGGCTGGCGCGCTCGGCCTTCTGCAAGGCCTCGTCGAGCTGAACGGCATGCAGTTTGGCCAAGGAGACGTCGCGCAACACGGCGATCACGCCATGATCGCGTTTCAGGTCGAGCCGGCGCAGGCGCATTTCGATCCAGGCGAAAGACGGATCCGTCGGCTGCCCGCGATCGTCGACGACCGCGGCGGCGCGCAACCGCACTTCGATCGGCGCGATCGCGCCGAAAGCCGCGGCATCGGACACCGCCTTGAGAAAAGCCGGACGATCGGCGACGTGAATGCGTTCGAACAGGCCGCGCCCTATGACGTCACGCGCCGTCAGGCCCGGCCCTTCGAAACGTTCGCTGGAGACGAAGGTCACCGCGCCGGAGCGATCGAGGCGAATGACGAAATCGCCGATCGCCTGTGTCAGCGCTTGATATTGAATCTCGTTGTTGCGCTCGCTGTCGCGGCGCGCGCGGTGCAATTTCAATCCGGCCAGCGCCACGGCACCCGCATAAATGACGGCGACCACCAGCAGCAGCGCCGCGACATGATCCTGCGACGGGCTGGCCGCGGCCGTCCATTGCGTGACACGAGCGAAATGCAGACCAGCCAATGCCCCAATGGCGCCGATACAGGCCATGATGATCAGCCTGGCGTGCATCGAGAACATCGCTTCGAGCGGCACCAGAATGAGCCAGACGGCGGCCACGCTATGAAGCGAGCCGGATTTCAAACCGAGAAGCGTCGCGAAGGCCAGCATGGCCGCGGCTGAAATGCTCTGACACAGCAACAGCCGGCCAGTCGTCGATACGATCATGGCGGTGACGGGCGGCACCAGGAGCAGCGCCAGCAGAGCCGTATCCCAAAGCGAGGGCGCACCATAGAGCGCCAGATAGATCGGCACGAAAGCCAGGCCCACGGCACCGAGCAGAAGACGGCTGGCAATAAAGAGACGATGGCCGATGTGATCTATCGGCTGGGTCACACTCGCGTGCACCAGTCCACCGATCCGATCCCACAATCCGCTGAGGAAGGACACACCGTTACTCGTAAGCCATCTCCGCCCCAGTGGCGGGTACGGCTCACCTTCGCAGGGCGACCTTATTGAACCCTAAACCGCCATCGGCCGAAGCCACGAAAAGCCCTTTCCGGCAGCGGATTTAGGCCCGCGAAGAACCGAAAACTGCCTGCATGGTTTAGAAGACCTTGCCGATTTATGGCGCTTGCGCATCACCATGGTGAACGGATCGTTGCCAACACATGTCGGATTTGCGCGAAGGATTTGACGTCAATTTGAAGGGTCGTCGGCATCATCGCGATGTCCGCCAATTCCGGCGGCGCAGAGAGCCGACATGTTGTTTCTCGCTCGCAGTGTCTTCTGGCTTGGTCTCGTCTTCTCCTGGATTCCCTGGAGCGGCGGCGACGGTGCCGTGACCGGCCCGCGCGAGGCAGCGGCAACTCTGGTGCGCCAGGCGGCCGAGAGCATTCCCGGCGAGATCAGCCGCTTCTGCCAATCCTCCCCCCGCTCGTGCCTGGACGTGGCGGCCGAAGCCGGCAAGGTTCTGACCATCGAATCGCTGATCGAGGCGGATGCCGCCCAATTGCTGGCCGATCAAACTGGTCGGCGGCTGCAATAGGTATTTCCTAGCATTCATTTTGATGCCCACCCTGCGTCATAGTATTTTTACTATAGTATTTTTACTATCATCTCATTTACGCCGCTGGACAGCGCAGGCCCAATTTCAGCAAAAATATCGGAATTGCGTGCGATTTGTCGCTGGCGCCGGCGTGTCGGCTCTTCCATATAGGCCGGGAAAAGGACAACAAGTGCCCATGGCCGACCTGCAGAGCATCATCGACGATTTCGAACTGATCGACGATTGGGAAGATCGCTATCGCTATGTCATCGACCTCGGCCGGACGCTCGATCCCTTGCCGGAAGAGGCCCATAACGAAGCCAATAAGGTGCATGGCTGCGCCAGCCAGGTCTGGCTGCAGACCCACGTGGCCGATGGCGCCGACGGACCGGTCTTGAACTTCCTCGCCGACAGCGATGCTCATATCGTGCGCGGCCTGGTCGCCATCATCCTGTCGATCTATTCGGGCCACCGCGCCCGGGACATTCTGGAAACCGATGCTTTGGCGATCTTCCGGCAACTGGGTCTGATCGAACATCTGACGCCGCAGCGTTCCAACGGCGTACGCGCCATGGTGGAGCGTATCCGGCGGGAAGCAAGCGCCGCGCTGACAGCCGCTTGAAGAAGTAAAACTGTAAATAAAAAAGCCGCCGTGAACCACGGCGGCTTTTTTAATCTGAGTATAGCGAGGTTTTATCGGCCGCCGCGACGCTGCTGGCCCAGGCCCATTTCTTTGGCCAACTGGGAGCGTGCCTTGGCGTAATTAGGCGCCACCATCGGATAGTCCGTCGGCAGACCCCATTTCTCGCGGTATTGCTCGGGGCTCATGTTGTATTGCGAGCGCAGATGCCGGCGCAACGACTTGAAGCGCTTACCGTCTTCCAAACAAATGATATAGTCGTCGTGGACCGAGCGACGGGCCGATACTGCCGGCTTGGGCGGCTCGACAACCTTCGGGACCGAAGAAGAACTGCCAATTCGCTGCAGTGCGGAATGAACTTCCGCGATCAGATTCGGCAGCTCGGTCATCGGAACGGGGTTATTACCTACGTAGGCCGACACAATGTCCGCCGCGAGTTCGATGAAGTTGGAACCGTCGGTGTCATTCATGGATTTTTTCACCTAAACAATATTCTAAGAATCAATGCATGTCGTGCAATAAACTTACACTAACCAAGGCACAAAGCCACCTTTATAGCAATATACTTTCGCAACAAAGGGCAAAATGAAGTTGTCAAAGACAAACTTCACGCCTCATCTTCAATCGTCACACGATCAAACGTCTATTACTTAAATACATGGTTTCACTGCTGTCCGCGCCACAACCGTGGATTATCCTGCTGGATCGCCGCCGACATCGCGCACTTCTGCTATCAAAGACGGGACACAAGGGTGGCCCATGAAGAAACCGTCGCATTCCCAGCTCCGCCGCAAGCCGAAAACCGCCAAATCGGCTCCAAAAGCTGCCAAAAGCCAGCCGAAACGCCGGGCGGCGCCGACACCACCCGAGCGCATTCCGCTGACGAGAACCTTTCACGGCCAAGACATCAGTGATGATTTTGCTTGGTTGCGCGCCGACAATTGGAAACAAGTGCTGAAAACACCGGCCAAACTGCCGAAAAAGATCCGCGCTTTTCTCGAAGCCGAAAACAAATACGCCGATGCGGTGCTGGCGCCGGTGAAGACGCTGCGCAAACAGCTCGTCAAGGAGATGCGCGGACGCATCAAGGAGGACGACTCGCAAGTCCCTGCCCCCGATGGTGCATGGCTTTACTACGATCGATATCGCAAGGGTGGGCAACATCCCTTGGCCTGTCGCAAGCCGCGCGAGGGCGGAAAGGAACAAATTCTCATCGATGGCGAGAAGCTTGGCAAAGGCAAAGCCTTTTTCGACATCGAGGCCACGGCGCATTCGCCTGACCACAGCCGCATCGCCTGGTCGGCCGACACGAAAGGCTCGGAATATTTCACCATCCGCATTCGCGAGGCCGGCAAGGAGCGGGATCGGCGCGAACAGATCACCGATACCGATGGCTCCATCGTCTGGAGCGCCGATTCCAACGCGCTCTATTACGTGCGTATGGATGAGAACCATCGTCCCTATCGGGTCTATCGCCATCGGCTCGGCACATCCGTCGACAAAGACGAATTGGTATTCGAGGAGAAGAACCCGCGCTGGTTCATCCATCTGTCACAGACACAATCGGGTCGGTTCGGCGAAATCGAGGTGGCCGATCACGAGACGTCCGAAACACGTCTCATCGATCTGACACAGGACGCACCCAAGCCACGCCGGGTGGCGGAGCGGCGCGAACGGGTGCGCTTCGATGTCAGCGATCACGATGACACGCTATTCATCCTCACCAATGCGGATGGCGCGGTTGATTTCAAAATCGTGCAGGCGCCGCTCAAAAGCCGATCGTCCGAACAGTGGCGCGATTTGATCCCGCATAAGCCTGGTCGTCTGATCACCGGCATGACCGCCTTCGCACGCCATCTGGTGCGCACGGAACGAGAAGATGGCCTGCCGCGTATCGTCATCCGCGAGATCGCCAGCGGCGACGAACACGCCATTGCCTTCGACGAAGAAGCCTACGATCTCGATCTCGGCGAAGTGCTTGAATACGACACCGACGTTCTGCGCTTCAGCTATTCGTCGCTGACCACGCCCTGGGAGACGTGGGATTACAACATGGCGACGCGCGAGCGCACGCTGCGCAAACGCCAGGAAATCCCCTCCGGCCACGATCCCAAAAAATACGTCACGCGCCGCATCTATGCGACATCGCACGACGGCACCGAAGTGCCGATTTCAATACTGCATGCGCGTAAGACCAAGATCGACGGCAAGGCGCCGCTGTTTCTCAACGGCTATGGCTCTTACGGCTATTCGACCGATGCGGGGTTTCGCAGCAACATATTCTCGCTGGTCGACCGCGGCTTCGTTTACGCCATCGCGCATATCCGTGGCGGCACCGACAAAGGCTGGAACTGGTATCTCGACGGCAAGCTCGAGAAGAAGACCAATACGTTCCATGACTTCATTGCCAGCGCCCAACATCTGGCTCGCAAGAAGTTCACGGCGGAAGGCAATATCGTCGCCATTGGCGGCAGCGCCGGCGGCATGCTGATGGGCGCGGTCGCCAATATGGCGCCGCAGGTCTTCGCCGGCATCATCGCCGCCGTTCCCTTCGTCGACGTGTTGAACACCATGCTCGACGACACATTGCCGTTGACGCCGCCGGAATGGCTCGAATGGGGCAATCCGATCGCCGACAAGACGGCCTTCGATACGATCCGCGGTTACTCGCCCTATGATAATGTACGCGCACAATATTATCCGCCGATCCTGGCCGAGGGCGGCCTCACCGATCCGCGCGTGACCTATTGGGAGCCGGCGAAATGGGTGGCTAAACTGCGTAGCGAAATGACCAGCGGCGGTCCGATCCTGTTGCGCACCAATATGGGTGCCGGCCACGGCGGCTCACCCGGGCGCTTCACGCGGCTTGAGGAAGTCGCCATCGAATACGCCTTCGCCATCATGGCCGCCAAGCGTCAACTGAAGGCCTAGCGATGCTGCTCGAGCGTCATCAATCGCAACTGCTGATCGTCGATATCCAGGAACGATTGCTGCCGGCGATGACGGCGCCCGAAGGCTTGATTGCCCAGGTGCAAAAGCTCTGCGCTGGTGCGCGTGAACTCGCCGTGCCGATCACCATTTCGGAACAATATCCGAAAGGCATCGGCGCGACGGTCGCCGACATACGCGAAGCGGCGGGCAATGATGCGCTCGTGCTCGACAAGCTGCACTTCTCCTGCGCCCGCGACGCAAAGATCGCCATGCGCGTCAACGAACTTGGCCGCGTGCATCAGCGCCAGCAGCTCGTCGTCTGCGGCATCGAAAGCCATGTCTGCGTGCTGCAAAGCGCCGTCGATTTTCGGGCAGCGGGCTATCAGGTGGCGGTGGTCGCCGATGCGGTGTCATCGCGCAGCGACCACTCAAAAGTCATCGCGCTCGAACGCTTGCGCCAAAACGGCGTGACGATCGTGACGACCGAGATGGTTCTGTTCGAATGGCTGGAGGTTGCCGGCACCGATCAGTTTCGAACGGTCTCGAAACTGATCAAGTGAGGCATTCTCATCAAGCCGGCTTCGTCAGGAAGTCACGCAATTCGTCAAGCGAATTGAAGCGGAACACGCCGTTCGGCGTTTCGGCATCCACCGAACCGTTGTCGTAAAGCGTGTAGACAACGCCCTGCGATTCATAGCGACGCACGATGGTCGCCTCTGGCTCTGGCTCTGGCTCGGGTGCAGGCTCCGGTTCAGGCGCGGCTTCTGCCCCCGGTTCGGCGGCCGGCGCTTCGGCATGCGGCGGCGGCACGGGCTCGGAGACAGGTTCCGGCTCGCTCTCGGGTTCCGGCTGCGGTTCCGGCACAACAGGCGCTTGTTCTGACACGGCGGGTTCGGCCGGCAGATCGTCGAGCAGTTCGTGCTCGAGACGCTCCTCGATCGAACGCATGATCGCGGCATGATCGGGCGCGGCAGCGGCGGGCGGTGCGGTTGGAGCGGGCGCAGGTACGGGCTCTGGAGCCGGCGGCGGTGGTTCGGCCGCTTCCGGACGCGTCACCCACTCCGGCTCTTTCGGCAGTTCGATGCCGCGCAATGCGGCGTCGAGCCAAGCCAGCTCATCGACCTCAGTCGTTTCCGGCAGTGACGCGACGTCATCCTTCTCGGCCACCGGAGCTGGCGCTGGAGCGGGCTCTGCGCTGGCGGGAGCACTCACAACCTCGATCGTTTCGTGGGCCTCTTCGTGAATCTCCACGACGTCTAGAGCCGGCGGCGGTGTTTCGACGACGGGCTCGGGCGGCGGCTCCGTAGCTTTGGCCTCGGGCTCAGGTGGCGGCGGCGGTGCCGGCGGCGCCGAACCAAACAACTTGCCTTCGATTTCGGCTTCCAGACGCTTCAAGGTTTCCGTCGGATCAATCGACGGAGCGCGCGGCGGTTCGACAAGTGCGGGCTCAGCCGGGACACTGGCCGGCACGGGCGCCGGCGGCGGCTCGACAGGCCGCGCGGGTTCGGAGCGGCGACCGAAGAGAGAGCCCGCTGCAACGGCGCCGGCAGCCCCTGCCAATGCGCCGATGGAAATCCGGCTCTTACGGGCCGGCTCCGCCGGAGGCGGCGCCACAGGCTCGGGCCTGATGACCGGCGGCGGTGGGGGCTCATGCGCAACATAGGCTGGCGGAGAAACGGGCCGTGGTGCTTCCACCACCGGCTCGCGCGCGACAGGTTCGTGTAAAACAGGTTCATGCAAGACTGGTTCATGCAAGACTGGTTCTTGTGGCGCTGGCTCATGCGGTACCGGCTCATGAACCGCAGGTTCTTGCGGCGGAGCCTCATAGGCCACCACCGGTTCGTGAACGGGAGCCTCGACCGGCGCGTCCGGCAGGGAGATTTCGGGAAGCTTGGTTTCCTGAACGGCTGCTTCAGCCATCGCGGTCTCAGCGATTACCGGCGAGGGCACGAAGGGCGGCAGCGGCGCGGGAATGGCCGTTGGCATCGGCAGCGGCATGTCCTGCGGGCTGGGCAAGGCGCCAGGCACGCCTTGCGGCCGCCGATCGACGACGGGTGGACGGGCCAAGGACGGTGCCGAAGGACGACGCACCGGACGGGGACCACCCTGGATCACTACATCGAGCCGGGCCACGACGACGGAAATCGCGGCAAGAATGGCGCCAGCCGACAATAGCATCGAGCCCGCGATGAATTGCGCCCAGCCCCGCTCCACCTGAACGATCGACCAGCCATTCACCATCGCGGCGATGCCCAGAACGATCAGAAGGAGGCCGGCAGCAAGAATGGCACGCCGCATCAATTTCTGCCTTTCTTTCAGCGAAACCCGAATCAAGGGCCTAACGCTTGAAAAACTCACAAGGTCACAAAAAGAGGTGGAAATACTTAAAAATGCATCAAATGAGGCGCCACGGGCTTGGCCGTTAGGCGCACATGGCCCGACTCACTACTCAAATGTGGTGTATTTTCAATATATTAGGACAGCCACAGGTGTTACCGACCCTAGCCTCCAGAAACCGAATGGAGGAAGCCCTCGATCGTCTCGTTGAGCCGTTTGGCCTGCTGAGCGACGTCGGAAGCGGAACGGTGAACCTGCGCCGCCGCCTGGTCGGTCTCGCCCACGGCCGTTTTCAGCCCGTCCATATGGCTGGCCACAGACTTGGTTTCCTCGGCCGCTTCGGCGGCGCTGCGGGAAATTTCCTTGGTCGCCGCCGCCTGCTCCTCGACCGCGACGGCAATGCCGGCGGTGAAGCCCTCGGCCTGCTGCATGGTGGCGCCGATGGCGCCGATGGCTTCGACCGCGCCGGTGGTGGCATTCTGGATCGAGGCGACATGCTCAGCGATGCGATCGGTGGCCTGGGCGGTCTGATGCGCCAGGGATTTGACCTCCTGGGCGACGACGGCAAAGCCACGTCCGGCCTCGCCGGCGCGGGCGGCTTCGATCGTGGCGTTGAGCGCCAGCAGATTGGTCTGCGCCGCGATCGCCTGGATGATGCCGATGATCTCGCCGATCTTCTGCGCCTTCTCGGCCAGACCGTTGATCGTCTCGCTGGTGATCGCCGTGGTGCGCGAGGCCTCGATGACCATGTTGCGGGTGCGCACCACCTGATTTTCGATTTCGCGGATCGCCGTCGACAGTTCTTCGGACGCACGGGCCACCGTGGTCACGTAATTGGAAGCTTCCGAGGTCGAGCCCGAAGCCTGGCGTGAGCGACGCGCGCTCTCCGCAGCAATGGTCGACAGGCTGTCGGCCGCCACCGTCATATGCTCGCTATGGGACGACACTTGCCCAAGCAACGAGCCGACGGTCGAACGGAAATCCAAAATCAAAGTTTCAAGCCGGCTTTGACGCGCCTGCGAGGCAGCAGTGCCGGCCTCGATGGTCTGCAACAGCTCGTTGCGCTCGACCAGCCGCTGCTTCAATTGGCGGATGGCAAGGGCCATTTGCTTGAGTTCGTGGGTCGCCTTTTCTTCCGGCACATCCGCGTCGAGATTGCCAGCGGCAAGCTGCTTCAACGAGACCGTCAAATGCTCGATCGGCTCGGTGACCGAACGCAGCACCACGTTCAGCGAAACCGTCAGAACGGTGACGACGAGAAGCGCGGCGGCGCAGGCCCATAAGGCGTCCTGCACCAGATCATTGCCCGTCTGAGGGCGGGTGACAAAGGCAATCAGGAGAACGGCAAGGACCGCGAGGCCGCTGACCAGCGATGTCAATTTGACGATCGTATCGCGGATCATCTTTCTGCCGCGCACGCCCCCGTTGGTCGCGCTCGCCCTTGCTCGTCCGGCCATGTCCATGAATGCCTCGAAGGAATCGGTCGGCCGCATAACCTCCTGCGGCCTGTGCCGGCACTTTGAAGGAACAGGCTTAACGCGGGGTTAAGTCTTGATCTTGCTGGATTATTGGATGGAGGGATGCGCCAGGACGGCGCCTGCCACGGAAGTGCGGGCCACAAAATCATCGGAGAGAAGAAAAGCCAGTTCCTGAGGCCTGGTGCCAGTGACCGGATCGGCGGCGGTCAATTCTTCATCGACATAGCCTGGATGGCACATGACGAGATGGCGTGTGCCGGGCGCAACGAGATAACGCGAGAACGCCCGCGCATAATCGACCCGCTCATCGAAGGCCGAGAAACCGGCAAAGCCGTCGTTCACGGCAAAGCCATGACGACGAGCCGCCGATGCAAAACCGCGACCAAGCCAGGAGACCATCGTCGCCTTGGCAAGCGCGCTGCGCCGCAGGAGAATCCGCTCCCATCGATCGGCGCTGTCGCGCAACCAGAAGTCATGCGGCAGCGGGAAGCGACCAAGCTCGCCGAAGAGAATGTCGCTGATCGCAGGCAAGGCCTGCACATGCTGATGGCCATCGAGAAAATCCGGCATGCGGCCCATCGCCTGCGCGTAGGAATCGATCTGTGCATGGATTTCGGCCGCGATCTCGCGCTGAGGCAGATCTGCGGCCTTGGCCCGCGCAAGAGTGCCGATGCCCGGCAAGCGGCCGTTGCTGGCGAAGGCGGGCATGGGCGTCAGCGGCGTGCCCAGGGTGAGATTAAGATGAACGCCGAGCCAGGCCCGGCCGACATGGGGACCGAGATCATGGGCGGCGTCGCGCCAGGACGGCCGGTTGGTCATGGCGCCGGTTGCCGACAGGCGGCCGGCTTCCAGCGCCTCCAAAATGCCGCGGCTCACCGCCGGCGACAGCGCATAATCATCAGCGCACAGAATGAACTCGAATTTGGCCAATTTTCCTGCTCAAAGCCCGACAATCAACAGCCTGGACCTGTACAGCTTGCACAAATTGGCCGGCCCGCATAGGTCTTGGCTGACGCGGGCGGCAGGCGCCATCACCAAGGAACTTAAGTCAAGGCGATGACCCAGACCACGATCAGCGAGCGAGCGCCCGGTGCAACGGCCCGTCCCTCGCCACAGATTTCCGTCGTCGTGCCGATGTATAATGAAGCGGACAATCTGTCGCCGCTGATCGCGCAGCTCATCCCGGTGCTGGAACGCTGTACCGCATCCTTCGAAGTGGTCTTCGTCGACGACGGTTCGCGCGATAACACGCTCGACGTGCTGCGCGCCGCCCATGCCGCCGACCCACGCGTTACCGGCATTTCCTTCTCGCGCAATTTCGGCAAGGAGGTGGCGATCGCCGCCGGCCTTGATCATGCGCATGGCGATGCAGTCATCATCATGGATGCCGATCTGCAGCATCCGCCTGAGGTCATCGAGACCTTCGTCGAAAAATGGCATGCCGGCTTCCAGAACGTCTACGGCCAGCGGACCGATCGCGAAGGCGACAGTCCTTTGCGGCGCTGGCTGACGGAAAAATTCTACGAGATGTTCGCCATTTTCGGCGAGACGCGGCTGCCGCCCGGTGCCGGCGATTTCCGCCTGCTCGACCGCAAGGCCGTCAACGCCTTGCGCGGCATGCCGGAGCGCGCGCGCTTCTCCAAAGGGCTTTACGCCTGGATCGGGTTCCGCTCGATCGGCGTGCCGTTCGTCGTCGCCGATCGCGCCCATGGCGAATCGAAATTCAGCTACCGCAAGCTGACGCGCTTCGCCCTCGACGGCCTGATGTCGTTCACGACGGTGCCCCTGCGCATCTGGACCTTCATCGGCACTTTGGTTTCGACCGTCGCCCTCATCCTGGCCGCCTATTTCCTGATCAAGACCGCGGCCTATGGCGTCGACGTGCCAGGCTATGCCTCGTTGATCGTCTCGATCCTGTTCTTCGCCGGCATTCAGCTCATGTCGCTTGGCATTTTGGGCGAATATGTCGGGCGCATTTTCGCCGAAGTGAAACGACGGCCGCTCTATCTCGTCGCCGAACGCATCGGCACGAGCGCCATCGATCCGGCCAATGACGCCGCCGATTCTCCCTTGCCCGTGCGCCTCGTGGGCCGGTCCGTCCAGTGAGCGGTCTGGCGCGCAATCTGCTGTCGGTCGGCGGCTTCACGCTGCTGTCGCGCGTGACGGGTTTCGTCCGCGACGTCGCGCTCGGCGCCGTACTCGGCGCCAGCGCGCTGGCCGACGCCTTCTACATCGCCTTGCGCCTGCCCAATCATTTCCGCGCCATTTTCGGCGAAGGCGCTTTTAACGCCGCCTATGTGCCGGGCTATTCGCGGGCGCTGGAAGAGCGCGGCGAAGCGGCGGCGAAACTGTTCTCGGCGCGCATGTTCACCTTGCTGCTCGCCGTGCAGATCGTCGTTCTGCTGCTGGCCTGGACGTTCATGCCGCAGGTGATGGACATTCTGGCGCCGGGTCTGGAAAAAGATCCGGAACGGCTGATGCTCGCCGAGACCATGACGCGCATCACTTTCCCCTATCTTCTCTGCGTCACCCTGGTCACGCTCGTCGCCGGCACGCTCAACGCCAATGGCCGTTTCGCCGCCGCCGCCTTCGCACCGGTGCTGTTGAATCTCGCCATTCTCGCCTTCCTCGCCGTCGCCTTTCTGTTTCCCAACGCTGGCTATGCGGCCGCCGCCGGTGTTCTCGTCGCCGGTGCGCTCGAACTGGCGCTCGTTATCTATGCGGCGCGGCGTGCCGGCATTCTCGCGCTCTTCGCGCGGCCGCGCTGGGATGCCGACGTCAAGCGCTTCTTCAAGACCTTCCTGCCGGCTGTCATCGGCTCGGCCGGCGTGCAGATCGCGCTCTTCGTCGACACGATCATCGTGTCGATGCTCCCGACGGGCGGCGTGTCGTCGGTCTATTATGCCGATCGCATCTATCAATTGCCCGGTGGCGTCATTGCCATTGCCGCCGGCACGGTGCTGCTGCCGGAAATGAGCCGTCGCTTCGCCGCCGGCGACAACAAGAGCGCCTATGATGCGCAAAACCGTACCATGGCGCTGACGGCGGCTTTGAGCGCGCCCTTCTTCGTCGCCTTCGTCGTCATCGCCGACATCATCATGCGCGGCGTTTTCCTGCGCGGCGCTTTCGATGAAGCCGCCGCTTCGGCCGCCGCCCGCGTGCTCACCGCTTATGGCTGGGGCCTGCCCGCTGCGGTGCTGGTGCGCTCGGCCGTCGCCAGCTTCCAGGCGCGCGGCGACACGACGACGCCGATGATCGTTTCGCTGCTCGCGGTGGCGGCGAACGTCGGCCTCAAAATTCTGCTGTTTCGCCCCTATGGCGCGGCCGGCCTCGCCATCGCCACCTCCGTCGGCGCCTGGATCAACCTGCTCCTGCTCGTGGGCCTCGCCGTCAGGCGCGGCAGCATGCAGCCCGATGCGATCACCGGACGCGTTTTCGCGGCGGTCGTCGGCGCGACCGCGGTCCTGGCGGTCGTGGCCTTTGCCGCGCAGCCGCTCGCCGATGCTCTTGCCCTCCATGCCGGGCGCTGGGTGAACGAGACGCGTCTCATCGTCATGGGCCTCTGCGGCGCGCTTGCTTATGGGCTGGCGCTGGTCGCGGCGCTTTATGCCGTTGGCGTGCGGCCGGGCCGATTGCGGCCGTTGCGCCGAACGGCAGCCGACAAAGCATCCGCTCCGGAGCTCTGATCATGACCGCAGCGATCTATGTCTTCGATGCTTATGGCACGTTGTTCAACGTGCATGCGGCCGTGGCACGCCACCGCGATGCCGTCGGAGAGCATGCGGATCGCTTGTCCGATCTCTGGCGCAGCAAACAGCTCGAATACACCTGGACGCGCACGCTGATGGGTGCCTATCGCGATTTCCGGGTACTTACCGCCGACGCCCTCGACTTCGCCGCCGCGCGCTTTGGCGGCATCGACACCGCGACCCGCACGGCTTTGCTCGCGGCTTACGAAACGCTCGATGCCTATCCTGACACCAAGCCCTGTCTAGCGGCCTTGAAGGCGCAAGGCGCGCAACTGGCCATTCTCTCCAACGGCACGCCAGCCATGCTGGAGAGCGCCACCAGGGCGGCTGGCCTGAGCGACCTGTTCGACGCCCTGCTCTCGGTCGATGTCCTGCAAGCCTTCAAGACCGAGCCCCGGGCCTATGAACTCGTCACCCAGCGTTTCCAGGCCAAGCCTGACGCCGTGACCTTCCTGTCGTCGAACCGCTGGGACATAGCCGGAGCGCGCCGGTTCGGCTTCCGACCCGTCTGGGTCAACCGTACCAGCCAGCCTGACGAATACGCCGACCTGCCACCGGTCAAAACCATAAAATCCCTTGCCGAATTACCGGGCTTGGAGACAGAGCCGTCGCCCCTTACATAGGGCCGGCTTACAGAGGTCGCCCGCGAACCGGAAACCGTAATGAACAAGCCTGCCGTCATCAGTACCGTTGTCGACCTGCGCGCCGCGCTCGCCCCGTGGCGACGCGCCGGCGAAACGATCGCGCTCGTGCCGACCATGGGCGCCCTGCATGCCGGACATATCTCGCTGGCGCAGCTCGCCAAGCGCAAGGCGCGCCGGGCCGTGGCTTCGGTTTTCGTCAATCCGACCCAATTCGCCCCGCACGAGGATTTCGCCAAATATCCGCGCACCTTCGAGGCTGATCTCGAACGGCTGACGGCTGCTGGTATCGACGCTGTGTTTTCGCCAACACCGCAGATCATGTATCCGGCGGGCTTTGCCACCACGGTCTCGCTGGAGGGACCGGCCAAGGCCGATTTGGAAGATCGCTTCCGCCCCACTCATTTCGCCGGCGTCGCCACGGTCGTCGCCAAACTGCTGATCCAAAGCGCGGCCGACGTCGCCATTTTTGGCGAGAAGGATTTTCAGCAGCTCGCGGTGATCAGGCAGATGGCGAAGGATCTCGATCTGCCCGTCGAGATCATCGGTGCGCCCACTGTGCGCGAACATGACGGCCTCGCCATGTCATCGCGCAACGTTTACCTCGACACCGAGGAACGGCGCCGCGCGCCGCTGCTGCATGCGACCCTGCAAGATGTCGCCCGCCGCATTGCCGCCGGTGAAGAGGCCGACGCCGCGCTGGCCACCGGCCGGCAGGCTCTCGCCGATGCCGGCTTTGTGCTCGACTATCTCGAGCTGCGCGATGCCGCTTCGCTGGCCGTTGTCGCCAAACCATTTATGCAACCGTTGCGCTTGCTCGTCGCCGCCAAACTCGGCAAGACGCGCCTCATCGACAACATCGCCGTTTCGTTGTCTTAGAAAACATCAACAAGCTCCAGGATTCCGCCATGGCCTATCTCGCCGATGCCAAGCCTTCCGACATCAAGCCGTTGAAGCTGACCGACTTCGAGAAGATGCGCGCCAGCGGCGAGAAGATCGCTTCGCTCACCTGCTATGATTCCAGCTTCGCCTCATTGCTCGATCGTTGCGGCGTCGACATCCAGCTCGTCGGCGATTCCCTTGGCAATGTGCTGCAGGGCCATTCGTCCACCCTGCCCGTCACCATGGAACACATGGAATATCATACGAGCTGCGTCGCGCGCGGCGTGCGCCGCTCCTTCATCATGACCGACCTGCCGTTCGGCTCCTATCAGGAGAGCCCGTCGCAGGCGATGCGCAATGCCGCGAAACTGATGGCCGCTGGCGCGCAGATGGTGAAGTTGGAAGGCGGCGCCCATATGACCGAGACCGTGCACTTTCTGGTGCAGCGCGGCGTGCCGGTCTGCGCCCATATCGGCCTGACACCGCAATCGGTGCATGCTCTGGGCGGCTATCGCGTGCAGGGCGCCAATCAGCTTGCCGCGAAAATCCTGATGGACGATGCCAAGGCTTTGGCCGAAGCGGGCGCCGCCTTCATCTTGATCGAAATGGTGCCGGCGAAAGTGGCGGGCGAAGTCACCGCCGCCCTGACCACGGCGGGCACGATTGGCATCGGCGCCGGCGTCGATTGTTCCGGCCAGGTGCTGGTGCTGCACGACATGCTCGGCGTCTATCCCGGCAAGAAACCGCGCTTCACCAAGGATTTCATGGTCGGCGCTTCAAGCATCGACGATGCGGTGACGCGCTATGTGCAGGACGTAAAGGGTAAGAATTTTCCCGCCGCGGAGCATTCGTACTAACCGACCAGCCTGACGACCGCATAACCCATTCCGCCGATCAGCAGCATCGAAGCGAGGGCCGCGAGCGAAACGCGGCTGCCTGAACGGATTAGGACACGCGCATCGGCCGACAGGCCGAGCGCCGCCATGGCGACGAGCGTCAAGAGATTGGACGTGCCGAGCAGCCAGGCGCGCGGTTCATCGGGGATGAGGCCGAGCGAGCGCAGCGCGACAAGGCCGAGAAACGCATAGATGAACCACGGCAGGGTGACGCGGACGTTGCGGCTGCGCGCATTGGCCAATGACACAGCCAACAACACCGGCGCCAGCATCATCACCCGCACCAGTTTGGTGAATGTACCAATCTGCGTCGCCACCGCACCGATCGGCATGGTTGCGGCCAGCACCTGCGGCACCGAATAGATGGTCAATCCGGCAAAGGCACCGTACTGCACCGCCGTCAGCCCCAACGCATCGAAGAGAAACGGATAGAGGATGGCAAGCGGCAGCCCCCAGATCGCCGTGAAGGCGATGGTGGAGGTGACTTCCGGCGGTTCGGCGCGAATGGCCGGCGCAACAGCGGCGATAGCGGAATTGCCGCAGATCGAGCTGCCGCAAGCTACCATGATGGCGAGGTTTTTCGACAGGCCGAGTGCGCGCCCGATGGTGAAGCTGAGGCCCATGCCCATGGCGACGATGGCCATGGCGCCGAAGACGAGGCCAAGCGACAGGCCCGGCACCAGGCCATAGCCGATCGAGGCGCCGAGCAGCGCCACACCGATTTCAAGTAAGGTGCGCGCGGAAAAATCGATACCCTTATCGAAGCGGCGCCCAGGCTGCGCGAATGTGCGGATGGCGATACCGATCAGGATCGCGCCGACATAAGCGTCGATCACCTGATGGCCGAAAGCGCGCTGCGCGAGGCCTGCCAGATGCGCGGCCAGCGCGACGGCACAGCACAATAACAGGCCCGGCCATGGGCCGATGGCGCTGCCTGGCTGCAACGCGTGGCGTATCCTCTCTAGATTCATTTCGTATTTTTATGGGCTGGCGTTTTTATTGGCCCAACGCTTCCAGGACACGCACCCAGGAGCGCATGCCACCCTTGAAGGAGGACAGTTCGTATTTTTCGTTGGGAGAATGAATCTTATCGCTTTCGAGCGCGAAGCCGACCATCAGGGAATCAAGATTCAGCTCGCTCTTGAACAGACCGATGATGGGAATGGAGCCGCCAGAGCCGACGAGCACGGCCTCCTTGCCCCATTCGCTTTGCAGCGCCGCGCGCGCCTTGCTCAGTTCCGGCGAGGCGAAGGGCAGTTGCAGCGCAGGTGACGCGCCGTGCGAAATGAATTCCGCCTTGCAATCGGCCGGCAGGCCGGCGCGCACATGCGCTTCGAAGGCCTTGACGATTTTAGCTGGATCCTGCTGGCCAACGAGACGGAACGAAACCTTGGCGCGGGCTTCCGCCGGCAGCACGGTCTTGGCGCCTTCGCCCGTATAGCCGCCGATAATGCCATTCATCTCGCAGGTCGGCCGCGCCCAAATCTGTTCGAGCACGCTGCGGCCCTTCTCGCCCGCCGGCACCGACAGGCCGACATCGCCCAAGAAATGCTTGGCATCGAAAGGCAACGCCTGCCATTGCTTGGCGACATCGGCCGGCAATTCGCTCACGCCATCGTAAAACCCCGACAGGGTGACGCGGCCATCAGCATCGTGCAGGCCGGCGAGAATGTGGGACAGGATGCGAATGGGATTGGCAGCCGGACCGCCAAACATGCCGGAATGCAAATCCCGGCTCGCCGCCTTGATCACCACTTCATGGAAGACGAGACCGCGCAGCATGGTGGTGATGGCTGGTGTCTGCGTGTCCCACATATTGGTGTCGCAGACGAGCGCGATATCGGCCTTCAATTCGTCCTTGTTCGCCTTGAGGAAGGCCGGCAAGGAGGGCGAGCCGCATTCTTCCTCGCCCTCGAACAGGATGGTGACATCGCAAGGCAGGCCACCGTTCGCCTGCATGGCGCGACAGGCTTCGACGAAGGTCATCAACTGGCCCTTGTCGTCGGAGGAGCCGCGCGCCACGATCTGCTGGCCCTTCGGCGCATCGACCAGGCGCGGCGCGAACGGATCGGTCTCCCACAGATTCAGCGGATCGACCGGCTGCACGTCGTAATGGCCGTAGAACAGCACATGCGGCGCATTGGCCCGATTGGCCTTGGCATGGGCGACGACCATGGGATGGCCGGCCGTCGGCCGCACGGAAGCATCGAAGCCGATGCCTTTCAGCTCATCGGCGAGCCATTGCGCGGCGCGCTGACAGTCGCCCTTGAATTGCGGGTCCGTCGAGATGGACGAAATCTTCAGCAGATCGAAAAGCCGTGCCAGCGCGGCATCAGTGCTCTTGTCGAGAGTGGCGAGGGCCGAGGAAACGTCTGTCATGGGATGTCCGCAATTGTTCGATGCAACGAAGCCAACAAAATCCAGCGTTCGTGATTTATCGATGGCGCTCCGGGTCCAGAGGGCTGCTGCCAGCCCCAGTTTTTGTTTCCGGACGGTCGAGTGGGTTTTCCGCGACATTGTTCGCGGGCGGATTCGACGGCAAACCATCGGCGATGCCAAAGCGGCCGCCCTTGCCGCCTAGAATGCCACCCAAGACATTGCGCAGGATGGCGCGGCCGATTTGCGAGCCGATGGTGCGGCTAGCTGATTGGATGGCCGATTGCACGATCACCTGGGTCGTGGTTTTCGGCGTACGCATCGGCTTGCCGGTTTTCGGATTGATCTTCGGCGCGCCGCCGCCCAATGCGCCACCGATCGCATTGCCGATCTCGCTCAAGATGCCGCCACTGCCAGCTCCGGCCTCCACTTCCGGCGAGTCGGCGTCTTCCATCTGCCCGTTGGCCCGCTTGGCCAAAATCTCGAAGGCGGATTCGCGATCGATCGCGGTGTCGTATTTATCCTTGATCGGATCCTTCGCCATCACGCCCTTGAGTTCTTCGGGCGTGACCGTGCCGACACGGGCGGACGGCGGCGCGATGAAAGCGCGCGACACCATCGACGGCATGCCTTTTTCATCGAGCATCGAGACCAAAGCTTCGCCGACCTTCAACTCCATGATCGCCTTGACGGTATCGAGACCGGGCGTCTGGCGGAAGGTTTCGGCGGCGGCGCGCACGGCGCGCTGATCGCGCGGCGTGAAGGCGCGTAGTGCATGCTGGACGCGATTGCCAAGCTGGCCCAAGACGTTGTCTGGGATGTCGAGCGGGTTCTGCGTGACGAAATAGACGCCGACGCCTTTCGAACGGATGAGGCGCACGACGCGCTCGATCGCATCGAGCAACGCCTTCGGCGCGTCGTCGAACAACAGATGCGCCTCGTCGAAGAAGAACACCAGTTTCGGCTTCGGCAGATCGCCGACCTCAGGCAGTTTCTCGAACAGTTCCGACAGCATCCACAACAGAAAGGTCGCATAAAGACGCGGGCTCTCCATCAGCTTTTGCGCCGACAGAATGTTGATGACGCCGCGGCGTTCCTTATCGGTCTGGATGAAGTCGTTGAGATCGAGCGCCGGCTCACCGAAGAATTTTTCAGCGCCCTGGTTTTCCAACACCAGCAATTGCCGCTGAATGGCACCGATGGAAGACGGAACGATGTTGCCGTACTTCACCTTCAAATCGGCGGCATTGTCAGCAACATATTGCAGCAGCGCTTTCAGATCCTTGAGATCGAGCAGCAGCCAGCCCTTCTCGTCGGCGACGCGAAAGACGATGTTGATGATGCCTTCCTGTGCGTCGGTACACTGGAGCAGGCGCGACATGAGCAGCGGGCCCATTTCGGAAACCGTGGCGCGAATCGGATGACCGGCCTGGCCAAACAGATCCCAGAAGGTGACGGAGAACTCGTCGGCCTGATATTCGAAGCCCAATTCCTGAGCACGCTTGACAAACGGCGGCTTGGCATCGCCCGGCATGCAGATGCCGGAGAGATCGCCCTTGATGTCGGCGGCGAACACCGGCACGCCGTTGCTGGCGAAGCCTTCGGCCAGGGTTTGCAAGGTGACGGTCTTGCCGGTGCCGGTGGCGCCCGTGATCAGACCATGGCGGTTGCCGACGGAAAGCGTCAAATATTCGTATTTGTCGCTTTTGCCGACGAGGATCTTGCCGGGTTCGGTACGCGGATCGCCTGACATTTCAAGATTCCCACTTAATTCTGCCAATGGTGAAGTCTTATAAGACAGCCGCATGACGCTTTCCACCTTAACAGCGTCTGAATGGTGCTGGCGGCGCCTTAAAGATGCTGGCGGCACTCAAAATGCTGGCGGCGCCTGGAAAACGCTTTCGATCGCAGACAAGTTTCCCGTAGAGCAAAATATCCGCTTGATCGACGGGCCAAACGCAGCGCAAATGCGCCACAGATGCCCTCCCGCCCTTTCGGCGCGGGCGTAACTGGCAGGAAGGGAAAATCATGGAAGAACTGATCGCACGGCTCACCTCGAGCGTCGGCATCGACGCAGATACGGCCCGCAAGTCCGTCGGCGCTGTCCTCACCTTCCTCGAGAAGGAAGGCCCGGATGCGGAAGTCGGCACTCTGATCGAAAAACTGCCCGGCGCGCGCGACGCGATGAACGAAGCGGCGACCGCTGGCGGCGGTGGCGGCCTGATGGGCGCTCTCGGCGGCCTGATGGGCGGCGGCATCATGGGCCTTGCCGGCCAATTGCAAGGCTTTGGCCTCGGCATGGGGCAGATCCAGACCCTCGCCAAGGAATTGTTCGCCTATGGCCGCGAAGTGGCTGGCGAAGACACGATGGGTGCGATCGCCGGTGGCATTCCCGGCCTCAGCCAGTTCGTCTGATACGGAACGACGATGACCGGCCCGACGGACACAGCCTTCGCGCCGTTTGCTGCTCCCTTCGCCGGCCCCGGCGAAGGTGAATGGCACGCGTTGGTCGAAAAGGTCCTCAAAGGCAAGTCTTTCGACAAACTCGTTTCGCATACCGCCGACGGCATCGCTTACGGCCCGCTGATGCCGTGCGCCACGCAATCCGGCTCCCGCGCGCTGCGCGCGGATCACGGTCCATGGCGGGTGATGGTCCGGATCGAACATCCGGATGCGGATATCGCCAATGCGCAAGCGCTCGATGCTCTGCTGAACGGCGCCACCGGATTGCATCTGGTGATGGCCGGCGCCGCCGGAGCGCATGGCTTCGGTCTTTCGACCGACGATCTTCCACGTGTACTGAAGGATGTCGATCTCGCCGGCGCCGCGCTTGAGATCGATGCCGGCGCCGATGGCGAAGCGGTTGCGAAAGCCTTCGTCAAACTCGTCGCCGAACAAGGTTTGGAACCGTCGCTGACGCGGATCGCTTTCGGCATCGATCCGATCGGCCTCACCGCGCGAGGACAAGCGACGTCGAACACTCATTCTCTCGGCCGTCTCGCCAGCGATCTCGTGGCGCGCGGCTTTCGCGGGACCGTAAGCGTCGCTGACGGCCGCATCATCCATCAGGCCGGCGGTTCGGAAGCGCAGGAGCTCGCCTATGTGCTGGGCACCGGCATTGCCTATCTGCGCGCGCTGGAAGCAGCCGGCCTCGATCTTGAAACAGCACGGCGGCTGATCGGCTTTCGCCTCGCCGCCGACGCCGATGAATTCTTGACCATCGCCAAGCTGCGGGCGTTGCGCAGCCTGTGGGGACAGATTGAAAGCGCCTGCGGCCTGGAACCGCGACCCCTGTATCTGCATGCGGAAACCGCCTGGCGCATGATGACGCGGCGCGATCCCTGGGTGAACGTGTTGCGCACGACCACGGCGGTCTTTTCCGCCGCGGTCGCCGGCGCCGACGCGATCAGCGTGCTCCCTCATACGCAGGCGCTTGGCCTGCCCGATCAGGAAGCGCAGCGGCTGGCGCGCAATGCGCAACTGGTGCTGATGGAGGAATCCAACCTCGCCAAGGTCGACGATCCCGCTGCCGGCTCCGGCGCATTCGAGGAGATCGGTGCGGCGCTGACGCAGAAAGCCTGGGCGCTGATGCAGGAGATCGAAGGCGACGGCGGCATTGCCGCGGTGCTCGCTTCGGGCCGGCTCTGCCAAGCAGTGGTGCAGGTCCGTGCGCAACGCTTCAAGAACATCGCCCGGCGGCGCGAACAGATCACCGGCACCAACGAATTTCCCAACATCCATGAAGCATCAGCGCATGTGCTGATGCCGCTGAGCGCAGACGCTGCATCCGGCGATCTGGCGGCCGACACACTGGCGCCGATCCGTTTGGCCGTGCCGTTCGAGCGGTTGCGCGACACGGCCGAGGCTTTCAGGGCGAGCCACGGGCAGACGCCAAAAATCTTCCTGGCGACGCTCGGCTCGGTCGCCGCTTTCACGGCGCGCGCCACCTGGGCGCGCAACTTCTTCGAGACCGCCGGCATCGAGGCCATCGCCTCGCCCCTGCTGACGCAGGCCGCCGATGCGGTGCGCGCCCTTGTCGACAGCGGCGCGCAGATCGTCTGTCTGTGTTCAAGTGATACTGTCTATGCCGAACAGGCGGCAACGGTCGCCACGGCCCTTAAGCAGGCAGGCGCGCAGCAGATCTGGCTGGCGGGTCATCCGGGAGCTTTGGAAGACGAACTGCGCGCGGCGGGCGTCACGGATTTCGCCTTCGCCGGATGTGATGCGCTCGCGGCTTTGACGCGTGCGCTCGCGGCTGCCACGAGCCCGAAATAATATCTCTCTTGCGTCGTGCCTCGTCCAGCCCTAGGCGAAATCCGCTGGGCCGGTCGCGATTCTCCCAGGCGTGATCATGCGTGATCTCACGATGGACATCCCATGCGCCCTCACATCCTCTCTCGCACCTTCGTTTCTTGCACCTTCGTTCTGGCAATGGCCGGCCATGCCGTGGCCGCGCCCTTCGACGGCCAGTGGTCTTTCGATGTGTCCACCGAGGTCGGTAATTGCGAGCCGGTGCGCCAATATCCGGTAATTGTCGCCGACAGCCGCATGGCCTCGGGCGAAAATGCCGCCGCGACGACCGTGGGTACGATCGAGACGAACGGCTCCCTCTGGGGCCGCTTCTCCAGCGCTGAAGACGTGGTGCGCCTCCAGGGCAAACTGACCAAAACTGGCGGTTCCGGCACTTGGTCGTCGGGAAGTCGCTATTGCGGCGGCAAATGGCACGCCCATAAAGGCTAACGCCTGCCGCGTGGCCCTCGCGGCCATCGCCGGTTATACTGCGGCCCATGAGCCGTATTCCCGATTTCTCGGCCGTCGATTTCCGGCCGCAGGCCGCAACGACCGGCCGCCATTCCAGCCCATCGTCCGCTCCCTGGCTGACGCCTGAGGGCATCGCGGTCAAATCGCTGTACGGACCCGCCGATCTCGTCGGGATCGATTTTCTCGACACCTGGCCCGGCCTCGCCCCCTTCCTGCGCGGCCCCTACCCGACGATGTACGTCAACCAGCCGTGGACGATCCGGCAATATGCCGGCTTCTCGACGGCGGAGGATTCCAACGCCTTCTACCGGCGCAATCTGGCGGCCGGACAGATGGGCCTCTCCATCGCTTTCGATCTCGCCACCCATCGCGGCTATGATTCCGATCATCCGCGCGTCGCCGGCGACGTCGGCATGGCGGGCGTGGCGATCGATTCCATCTACGACATGCGGACCTTGTTCTCGGGTATTCCACTCGATCGCATGTCAGTATCGATGACGATGAACGGCGCGGTGCTGCCGGTGCTGGCGCTCTATATCGTCGCCGCCGAGGAACAGGGCGTGGCACAGGAGAAGCTCTCCGGCACGATCCAGAACGACATCCTCAAAGAATTCATGGTGCGCAACACCTATATCTATCCGCCAGCGGATTCGATGCGCATCATCTCGGACATCTTCGCCTATACGTCGAAGCATATGCCGAAGTTCAATTCGATCTCGATCTCCGGCTATCACATGCAGGAAGCCGGCGCGACGCAGGATCTTGAACTCGCTTACACGCTCGCCGACGGTGTCGAATATGTGCGCGCCGGTATCGCCGCCGGCATGCAGATCGATGATTTCGCGCCACGCCTGTCGTTCTTCTGGGCGATCGGCATGAACTTCTTCATGGAAGTGGCAAAGCTGCGCGCCGCCCGCCTGCTCTGGGCCAATCTGCTGCGACCATTCAATCCGAAATCGCAGAAGTCGCTGGCGCTACGCACCCATTGCCAAACATCGGGCTGGTCGCTCACCGCGCAGGACGTCTACAACAACGTCGTGCGCACGCAGATCGAGGCGATGGCTGCGACACAGGGACATACGCAATCCCTGCACACCAATGCGCTCGATGAAGCGCTGGCCCTGCCGAGCGATTTTTCCGCCCGCATCGCCCGCAACACGCAGATCTTCCTGCAACAGGAATCCGGCACCACGAAGGTCATCGATCCCTGGGGCGGCTCCTATTATGTCGAGCGGCTCACCGCGGAACTCGCGACCCGCGCCAAGGCGCATATCGACGAAATCGAATCCCTGGGCGGCATGGCCAAGGCGATCGACATGGGGTTGCCGAAACAGCGCATCGAGGAAGCCGCCGCGAAAACACAGGCACGTATCGATACCGGCCAGCAGTCGGTGATCGGCGTCAACAAGTTCCGCCGCGAAGACGAAAAGCCGATCGACGTTCTGGTGGTCGACAATTCCGCCGTGCGCGCGCAGCAGATCGACAAGTTGAAACGATTGCGCGTCGAGCGCAACGAAGGCGAAGTGACGCGCGCGCTCGTGGCGTTGACGCAAGGCGCACGCGGCAACGGCAATCTCCTGGCGCTGGCCATCGATGCCGCGCGGGCGAAAGCGACGGTGGGCGAAATCTCGCTGGCGCTGGAAAATGTCTTCAATCGCCATGTCGCCAAGATTTCGACGATCAGCGGCGTCTACGATCGCGAGGCAGGTCCTGAAGCCGACGCGGTCGATCGGGTGAAGCGCATGACACGCGCCTTCGCCGAGAACGAAGGCCGCAAGCCGAAGGTGCTCGTCGCCAAGGTCGGTCAGGACGGCCATGATCGCGGCCAGAAAGTCATCGCTTCGGCTTTCGCCGACATGGGCTTTTCAGTCGAGGTCGGGCCGCTGTTCGCAACGCCTAGCGAGGCCGCGCAACAGGCCGTCGACAACGATGTGCATGTCATCGGCATCTCGTCCTTGGCGGCCGGCCATCTGACTTTGGTGCCGGAAGTGCGCGACGCTCTTGCCAAGCTTGGACGAGACGACATCATGATCGTCGTCGGTGGCGTGATCCCGCCGCAGGACTTCGAAGCACTGCGGCGCGCCGGGGCCGCCGCCATCTTCCCGCCGGGCACGCCGGTGGCTGAATCGGCCGAAAAACTGCTCGAAGAGCTCAATGGCCGTCTCGGCTACGCGCAAAAACCGGCGGCAGAATAGACACTTAGCGACAAAAATCGGGCCTGCCTTGCTCTTGCCACGGACAGGCCGCACTCGGAGGCAGGTAAAAAAGGCCCGATCCAGCCCTTTTTTGCCGTCAGGCGCCGAGCAGGAGGCCCATTGATGCATCGAATTTTGTCAGGCCTGCTGGCCACCGGAACGCTGCTGGCCGTGATGCCCGCATATGCCCAAGACACGACGCGCTACAATCAAGACATCGCCGAACTGTCGAAACGCCATCAGGTTCCCGAGCGCCTGATCCATCGGATCATCGTCCGCGAAAGCCGTTACAATCCACGTGCCCTGCACGCCGGCAACTATGGCCTCATGCAGATCAAGCCGGCGACGGCGCGCGGCATGGGCTATCGCGGTTCGCCTGCGGGCCTGCTCGATGGCAGAACCAATCTCACCTATGCGGTGCCTTATCTCGCCAATGCCTATCGTGTTGCGGGCGGCAATGAGGATCGCGCCGTTCAGCTCTATGCAGGCGGCTATTATTACGTCGCCAAACGCCGGGGCATGCTCGGTAGCTTGCGCACAGCGCACGCCGATGGAGCGGCGCCGACACCAACGCTGGTAGCAGCGACAGCCGCGACGCCTGCGGTGATCACCGAGCAATCAGCGTCCGCGCCAGCGGTGCAGGCTTACGCTGCTCCCGCTTCCCCCTTCTCGGCACTCGCTTCCTTGTTCTCGCCGCAGCAGCCACAGCCGGCTGCGACGCCTGAGCCGGAACCGCAGGCCGAACAAGCCGCATTGGAAGAAAAGCCGACGCAGCGCAATCGGCGCAAACACCGCGCCGCCCATCGCGCTACTGTCCCGCTGCCGCCGACGCCGCCACAGGCGGTGGTGGAAGGGGCTGGCTCTCAATAGCCGGCGTGCGCGGGCGCTGATCGACGCTGACGCCGCCATCGATGACGGAAATCTCACGCGCATCTTCGGCGCGCGGCCGTGCGATCTGCGCACCGATCTGACGCACCACGTCGGGCGTACTGGCATAAGCGCCGTGATTGATCCATCCGTCCGAGAACGCGCTGAGGTCATAGACCTTGACGCCAAGACGATCGAGTTCGGCACGATCCTTGGCATCGGTCGGATTGATGGCGCCGACGCGCACCCGCTCGCCAACAAGACGGCTCGACAGATTGAGCGCGCGATCGCTGGTGGAAGAGAAAACCGACACATTGGCGCCCGGCAGCCGCGCCATCTGCTGACGGAACACGGCGACATCAATGTCGGGCGCAGCCAGCATGACATTGCCGAGACGGCCGTTGAGCAGGCTGCGACTGCCGATGGCCGATTCACGCAAGGCTTCCATGGCGAGCCACGCGCCCATGGAATGGGCCAGCACGTGAACACGCCCGACTGACGGCAAGGCCGAAATCTCATTGAGCAAGGTGGTCAGCGCATCGCGCGAGACGGTGGCGTTTTCCTTGGCCGAGGCATAGGCGAGCAGACCATCCTGCGCCGGCCAGGTGAAGAGGATCGGCACGCCGCCAAAGCGGCCGTCGGCGACGATCTGCGCTAGGCGGAAGCGCGCCTCCTCCAGCGAGGTGTTGAAACCGTGCACGAAGACGAGCACGTCGCGGTTGGAGCCGATGCGGCCTGACAGATGGGTCGCCACTTCCTGAGCCATGGACGGCTCGCCGAGACGGCGGCTGCGCACCAAGGTGAAGTGCTTTTCCGGATTGGGTCGGCCGAATGTCGGGGTTTCGATATTGCCGGCACGGTGATTGGGCGGCACGGAAACCGTGACCAGCGAAAAATGTGCCGCGCCATCCGACAAATCGCGCTCGGAAGCACTCCGGTCATTGCGCCTCGTTGAGGCGACGAACATATCCACAGGCAGCGGATCGCCGGCGGGTGTCGAGGAAAACATGCTGCCGGCGTTGCCGACCGCGCTCGCGGTCATATCGGTGACGGCGCCAACCGAGGTGCAACCGGCCAATCCCGCGCCCAGCAGGGCGAGGAGGGCCAAATGAGGCAGACGGAGGCTGTTCGACGGCGCGGTCATTCAGAATCGGAGCAGATTGCCAGGACGCGCCAAAGGCGCAGGATCGGCGCATTGGTGGAATGGCCGGATTAACGAAGGTTTAAGCCTGCGCAAAGCGTGAGTATCTTGGCGCGACTATCCTGCGGTTTGTCGCAGATGCCGGGCAAAGGTGACCAGAATGGGACCGGGCCATGGCGCCTAGAAGACACGGGAACGGCTGAGCGAACATGGTGCAGAATAGTCACAGTGCTCCCTCGAACCAGCGCCGCGTCCGCGTTCTGGTGACGGCTTTCGGGGCTTTTCCCGGTGCCCCGGCCAATCCGACCGAGGCGATCATCCGCAGGTTGCAGCGCGAGCCCCGGTTCGCGCTGGCCGATATCGATTTGCGCGTCGCGGTGATGCCGGTGCGGTTCGCGGGGGTCGAGGCGCGTGTGGCGGCGCTCCTGGAGGCGCATCGCCCCGACATCGTCATTCATCTGGGCCTCGCCGGGCGACGACAGGCGATCAGCATCGAAGCACGGGCGCGCAATCGCTTGACGGTACTGCATCCAGACGCCGATGGCGCGATCAACCGGCAGTTTACGGTGACGCCTGGCGGCCCGGCCCTTCGCTTCGCACGATGGAACCCCGTCCAGCTCGTCCATGCGGTTCATGACGCCGGAGTGCCCGTTGCCGTCTCGCAAGATGCCGGCGACTATCTCTGCAATCAAACCCTATATGTAACCCTGGACCTATTTGATGGGCCGGCCGGTTTCATTCACGTGCCGCGTTTGCGCCGACGGCGACCCATCCCGCGCCTTTCAGCCGGCAGGCGCCCCCTGTCAACGACGCTGCCAAGCTTATCGGAAGCAACCCAGGCCGTGGCTATTGCCGTCAGGCTTCTGGTGCGGACGCAAACATTTTCCCGTAAAGCCCAGTAGACACGCCCAAGTATACCCACTCCCGTAGAGCAATCTCCGTAGACAATCCCGCGTAGACAAACCTTCGTAGACTTGACCCCGTAAGGCCCCTCAATTAGGTCCCTGTAAACTCACGAGACATGGGAACGGCTGATGGATGTGGATACCGGCACCTTTCTGGTGCAGCTGCTTAAAATCATGTGGATCAACATTCTGCTGTCAGGCGACAACGCGGTGGTCATCGCGCTCGCCTGCCGCGGACTAACTCCCGCAAACCGCAAGTGGGGCATTATTCTTGGCGCCGGCGTCGCCATCCTGCTGCGTATCATTTTCACCGCTGTCGTCACCGAGCTGATGCAGTTGCCGTTCCTGAAGATCATCGGCGGCTTGCTGCTGCTGTGGATCGCGGTGCAATTGCTCATCGAAAATGCCGATGAGAAGGACATCAAGGAATCGAGCAACATCTGGGGTGCCGTGCGCGTCATCGCCGTGGCCGACCTGGTCATGTCGCTCGACAACGTGGTGGCCATCGCCGCGGCAGCGCACGGCAATTGGGCGCTCATCATCATCGGTCTCGGCATCTCCGTGCCATTGATCGTCTTCGGCGCCCAGCTCGTCATTCTCATGCTCGAGAAATGGCCGTGGCTGGTGTGGGCGGGCGCTGCCCTGCTCGGCTGGGTCGCCGGCGAACTGATCGCCGACGAACATGCGCTGGCCGATACGTTTGCCAACCTGCCTTCGGCGCTGGTCCACTATGGCCTGCCAGTGCTCGGCGCGGCTCTGGTGGTGCTCGTCGGCGTCATTTTGAAGAACCGCCACCAGGCGCGCGAAGTGGCGCAATAGCGTCCACCCGCTTCCAATCGAAACGCCCGCTGGCAACAGCGGGCGTTTTTGTTTCTAGGATGTGAAACGGTCAGCGCACGTATTGCACCAAGCCCTTCGGCGGAGCGGCGACGGGGATGCAGTCCTTGCGGCCGGAGTTGATGCAGCGCTGGCGCGTTTCATAGGCGTCGAAGGCGCGCACGGTCCAGATCGAGGCGAAGGCGAGCAGCAACAGAACGATCGTTGCGGTCAGATTGACGAAATGACGGTGCGCATAATCAACGGGCGCGTCGGCATTTTCGCCACGCTTGGGGGATTCGCCATCCTGTTTGGTCTGGCTATCGGCCGACATTCCGCTGCCCCAGAGCAAATCGCGCTGCTCGCGAAATTTGCCACCTCCGCCCTCCGACGTTTGACTTCGTCAAACGTCAAAGCCTTTCAGCTCACTGCCCTGACAATGATTAGCATGGCTGTTGGTTGCAAGCGCTTTCGCCTGCCGAAGCGAAATCTAACGGCTAAACATCCGATTGCGAACCGAGTTTGGCCTTAACCCGCTCGCCATTCAGTACCCAAAACTGACCGGACGCCTTGGCGACGATCTCCCCGGCCGCGTTGCGCACCTCGCCCTCGGCGAACATCAGTAACTTAGTTGCCTTGAGAAGCCGGCCCTCGGCCACCAGATGCCCCCGGCCCGGCGTCAGAAAGGCGACCTGCATATCGACGGTGGCGACCATCTGGGGCTCCGGCAAGGTCGACGTGCAGGCGCCGGCCAGGGCCGCATCGAGCAGGGTCATCAGCAAGCCACCATGGGCCGCCTGCACCCGATTGGTCTTCTCCGGCGTCGGATCGACCGCGACGCGGCACACGCCATCCTGCCGGAAAATCCGCTCGATGCCGCAATGATCGAGGAAGGGGACGCCGGTGCTCACGCGCAGCCCTAGACCGGCTCACGCCAGGAGGCGAGCGGCAGACCGGAATAGTTCTCGGCCAGGAAGGTCGAGCCTGCGCGGGAGGATGTCACCGCCTCCAGTTCGGCGATCTGGCGTTCGTTGTCGAAGGCACTGCCGGCGACCGGATGCATCATCGACGTCATCCACCAGGAGAAGTGCTGGGCACGCCAGACGCGCTGCAAGCAGGTGGCGCTATAGGCATCGAACAGATCGGTGCGGTTCTTCTTGTAATAAGCGATGAAGGCGCGCGCCAGCACGCTGACGTCGGCGATGGCGAGATTCATGCCCTTGGCGCCGGTCGGTGGCACGATATGAGCGGAATCCCCGGCCAGGAACATGCGCCCCACCCGCATCGGCTCCGTGACGAAACTGCGCATCGGCGTCACCGCTATCTGCGACAGCGGCCCCATGCTGACTTCGAGCCCGTCGTGCTGGCCGAGGCGGCGATGGAACGCGTCCCAAATGCGATCTTCCGACCAGTTCTTCGCATCCTCATCCACTTCCACCTGCAAATAGAGGCGCGACACGGTCGAGGAGCGCATGGTGAACAGCGCGAAGCCTTCCGGATGATGGCAATAAATCAGTTCGTCGGCGGTGGGCTTCGCTTGAACGAGCATGCCGAGCCAGGCGAAGGGATATTGCCGGTCATAGCCTTTAAAAATGTCGGCGGGGATCGCCTCGCGGCTGATGCCGTGGAAACCGTCGCAGCCGGCGATATAGTCGCAATCCAGCCGATGCTCGATGCCCTCGTGCACGTAGCGGATGAAGGGCTTGTCGCCCTCAAAACCGCCAACCTCTTTGGCCTGCGCCTCGAAAATGATCTTACCGCCGGCGGCGAGGCGCGCGGCGATGATGTCCTTGACGATTTCCTGCTGGCCGTAGATCGACACCTGCCGGCCGGTCAGTTCGTGAATGTCGATACGGCGGCGCTTGCCGTCGAAACAAAGCTCGATGCCATCATGAACCAGCGCTTCGCGGTTCATGCGGTCGCCCAGGCCGGTGTCGTTCAAAAGGTCGACCGAGCCTTGTTCCAGCAGCCCGGCCCGGACGCGCTGCTCGCAATATTGCCGGCTGCGCGATTCAAGGATGACGGAATCGATCCCCTCCAGATGCAGGAGGTGCGAGAGCAACAGGCCCGCCGGGCCCGCACCGATAATGCCAACCTGTGTACGCATGAGGCTTCCTCGAAATTCTTAGTCTTTCGCCATTTTGACCAAATGAGCGTCGATGACAATGTCAACTTATCGGCCGGCAGATAACAAAACGGGGCGGCGTCACCGCCGCCCCGCACATTCATGGCGAGGTGATCAGGCCTTGCCCCAAACCTCTTCGGCCACTTCGACGACCATGCGCAGCTTGTCCCACTGCTGCTGCTCGGTGATCGAATTGCCTTCCTCGGTGGAGGCGAAGCCGCACTGCGGCGACAGGCAGAGCTGCTCGATATCGGTGTATTTGCTGGCTTCCTCGAGACGGCGCTTGATCTGGTCCTTGCTTTCCATCTCGCCGGTCTTGGAGGTGACGAGGCCGACGACCACCGTCTTGTTCTTCGGCAGGTGGCGCAGCGGCGCCAGATCGCCCGAGCGATCATTGTCCCATTCGAGGAAATAGCCGTCGAGATCGATCTTGTTGAACATCAGATCGGCAATGTGCTCGTAGCCGCCCGAGGCGATGAAGGTCGAACGGAAGTTGCCGCGGCAGACGTGCATGGTGATGGCCATGTCGGAGGGACGGCCTTCGAGCGCGGTGTTGAGCGTCTGCGCGTAGAGCTTTTCGAGCTGGTCGGGATCATCGCCGCGCTCGATCAGCATCTGGCGCTGCTTGTCGTCGCAGAAATAGGCCATCGAGCAGTCGTCGATCTGCAGATAGCGGCAACCGGCGTCGTAGAAGCCCTTGATCGCTTCGCGATAAGCGAGGCCCAGGTCGTGCCAGAAGTCCTCGAACTTCGGATAGACCTTGGAATCGACCATCTTGCTGCCGCCGCGATAGTGCAGCATCGACGGCGAGGGGATCGACATCTTCGGCGTACGCTTGGTGTGTTCCTTCACGAACTTGAAATGTTCGATGTGGGGATGATGCTTCGAGCCGAGCTTGGCGTAGACGTAAGGCGCTTCCGCCTTGGTGGTGACGCCAGTGAACTTGATGCCGGTTTCGACCTCGGCGAGCTTGACGCCGTCAAGCTGGCTCAGGAAGTCGTAGTGCCACCAGGAGCGGCGGAACTCGCCATCGGTGATCGCGTGCAGGCCCACTTCTTCCTGCTTGGCGATGATCTTCTTGATCTCTTCGTCCTCGACGGCCTTGAGCTGATCGGCGGTGATCTCGCCCTTCAGCTTCTTGGCGCGCGCTTCCTTCAAAGGCGCGGTGCGCAGGATCGAACCGACATGATCTGCGCGAAAGGGCGGTATCTTACGTTGCATCGAATTCTCCTTCGAATCCCTCAAGTGAGAGCAGGTCGCAAAAACCTAATAGCCGCTTTTTAGCGTCCCGCTCCAGTCGACCTTCAGTGGCCGCCGCGTTCGGCGACACCCAGAAGGCGCGACATGGTGTCGGCGTCCTGGGCGAGAGCTTCGCTCTCCCCGTCATAGACGACAGCACCACGTTCCAAAATTACGACACTGTCCGTCAAGGGCAGTATCTTTTTGGCGCTCTGTTCGACCAATATAGCGGCCATCTGTTCCTCGCGGATGATCTTCCGCAGAGCCGCGAGCAGTTCATCGACGATGATGGGCGCCAGCCCTTCCAACGGCTCGTCGAGCAGCAGCAAGCGTGGGTTGAGTGCCAAGGCGCGGGCAACCGCCAACATCTGCTGTTCGCCACCCGACAATTGGTTGCCCATATTGCGTTTGCGTTCGGCCAGACGCGGGAACATCTCGTAGAGACGCTTCAGATTCCACGGACCCGGCCGCATGATGGCGGTGAGATTTTCGTCGACCGTCAGCGATTTGAAGATATTTCGCTCCTGCGGCACCCAACCGATGCCGCGATGGGCCCGTTGGTCGGAGCGCAAGCGCGTCATCTCATTGCCATCGAACAGGATCGACCCACCGCGCCAGCGCGTAGCGCCCACGATCGTGTTGATCAACGTGGTTTTGCCCGTGCCGTTGCGGCCCAACAGGGCCATGGCCCGGCCGGCCTCCAGACGTAGCGAAATGCCGTTGAGAACCAGCGCCTCGCCGTAGCCGGCGCGCAGGCCCTCGACTTTAAGGAGATCAGCCATGGGAGATCTCCTCCTCACCCAGATAGACTTGCCGCACGCGGGGATCCTTGGCGATCTCCTCGGCCGTGCCTTCGACGAACAAAGCGCCGTTGACCAGAACCGAAATGGTCTTGGCGAAACGGAACACGAGATCCATGTCGTGCTCGATCAGCACCAGCGAGACCGAGGCCGGCAAGGCCGCGACGACGTTGAGGATCTGATCGCGCTCGGATTCCGGCACGCCGGCCGCCGGCTCGTCGAGCAACAGCACGGTCGGCTTGGCGGCCAAAGCGATGGCGATCTCCAGCAGGCGTTGCTTGCCGTAGGCAAGCGAACCCACCCGTTCGTCGAGAACGTCGCCGAGATTGAGGCTTTCAGCCAGCTCGACGGCTTCGGCGACGAGATCCTTGCGCGTTCCGAACGGTAAGAACCAGCTGCGCGCCGCATTCTCACGCTCGTTGATCGCGATGATGATCGACTGCAACGGCGTCAGGTCGGCGAAGAGCTGATTGATCTGGAAGGTACGGGCGAGGCCGGCCCGCGAACGGGCACGCACCGTCCATTCCGTCACGTCCTGCCCGTTGAGGAAGATGCTGCCGGAGGTCGGCAACAACACGCCCGAGAGCTGGTTGACGAACGTGGTCTTGCCGGCCCCGTTCGGGCCGATCAACGCATGACGTGCGCCGGCCGGCAGTTTGAAGGTGACGTTATCGGTGGCGGTGATGCCACCGAACTTCTTGCACAGGGCGCGGGTTTCGAGAACGGTGGTCATTTGCCCGCTCCCTTCGAACGCGACACGGCAGCCGACAGGAGGCCGATGATGCCGTTGCGCACGAACAGCACCAGCAGCACCAGAACGACACCGACCCAGAACAGCCAGTATTGCGGCGTGATGTTGGAGAGGAAGTCCTGCATGATGCGGAAGACGACCGAGCCGATCAGTCCGCCGTAAAGATAGCCGGCCCCCCCGAAGATCACCATCAACAGGGAATCGGCCGAACGGTGGAAGGCCACCATGTCGGGCGAAGCGAACTGTGTCGTCTGCGCCAGCAATCCACCGGCGATGCCGGCTATGGCGGCGGCCAGCGTATAGACCTGGATCAGCCGGGCATTGACCGGCACGCCAATGGCGCGGGCGCGCAGGGCATTGCCCTTGATCGCGCGCAGCGAATAGCCATAGGACGAATTCACCAGGCGACGGCAGAACCAGAAACAGACGAACACGACGATCAGCGTGTACCAGAAGGCCGTCTTGCCGAAGAGGTCGAACTCCCAAATACCGAGGATCGGCGAGGACATGACACCTTGCAGACCATCGGAACCGCCGGTGATGTCTTTCAGCTTGTTGACCAGTTCCTCGACGATCAAGGCAACACCAAGCGTCACCATCAAACGGGTCAAATCGGAACCGCGCAGAACGAGGAAGCTGGTAGCGAAGCCAACAAAACCGGCAACGAGACCAGCCGCCAGCAGGCCGAGGATCGGATCGCTCAGCGGCGCGACGCCGGCGCCATGCTTGGCCAGCAGGCCAGCGGTGTAGGCGCCGATACCGAAGAATGCGCCCTGCCCGAGGGTGACGAGACCGGCATAGCCCAGGCACAGGTCGATCGACAGCGCCAACAAGCCGAGAATGAGAATCTCGCTCATCAGCATCATCTTCGAGGGGATGATGGGCACGTTGAAGCCCAGCATCGGCGCGAACATGCTGAGACCGCAGAGTATGGCGATGCCCCAGAACAGGAACTCGAACCAGCGCCAGCGGGCGGCGGCGACGAGCTGCTCGCTGGGCGTGCCGATGGGGCGGAGGTTTTCGCTGGTCACGGCGCTCATCGACGCGTGCTCCGCGTGAACAAGCCTTCAGGCTTGAAGATCAGCACCAGCACCATGATCGAATAGATGATGAAGCCACCGATCGAGGGCACGAAATATTTGCCCGCAACATCGGCGATGCCGAGCAGAATGGACGCGAAGAACGGACCGGTGATGGTCGTCGTGCCGCCGACTGAAATGACGATCAGGAAGTAGATCATGTATTTGAGAGGAAAGGTGGGATCCATGGACAGGATGCTCGCCCCCAGCGCGCCGCCGAGACCCGCAAGGCCGGAACCAACCGCGAAAGTGAGCGCGAAGATGCCGGTGACGTCGATGCCGAGGCCGCGCGCCACGCGCCGATCGTCGACCGAAGCGCGCAAGCGGCTGCCAAACCGGGTACGGCCAATAACATATTGCAACAGCACCGTCAGCAGGCCGCAAATGATGATGACGAACAACCGGTAGACGCCAATGCTGGCGCCAAGGAATTCGAAGCGACCGTTGAGTTCGGCCGGCAGGTTGATGATCTGCTGGCTGGCGCCCATCACATAGTCGACCGCCGCGGTGGCGATGAAGATCAGGCCTATCGAGAACAGCACTTGGTCGAGATGGGTCTTGTCATACAGGCGCGAATAGAGCGTGCGTTCCAACACGACGCCCAATACGGCGCTGACAATGAAGGCCGCCGGCAAGCACCAATAGAATGAGATGCCGTACCAGTTCATCATGACCACCGTCAGGTAGCCACCCGCCATGGCAAAGGCGCCGTGAGCGAGATTGATGAAGTTCATCAGTCCGAGCGTGACGCAAAGCCCCACGGACAAAACGAAGAGCAGCATGCCGTAGGCGATGCCGTCGAACAAAATTGTAAGCAAACGAGTCTCCCGCCCTCGGAGGTCGCCTCCGCGGCCAAGGCCGCGGAGGGTCCAGAGCCTTACTTGTGCGTCGGGTCTTTCACGTCCTTCACGACGTCGAACTCGATGTTGTAGAGCTCGCCGTCCTTACGCTCGACCTTGCGGATGTAGACGTCCTGCACGATATCGCGCGTCGCCGGGTCGATGCTGAACGTGCCGCGCGGGCTTTCCAGCTTCATGCCCTTCATCGCTTCGACCAGCGCCGTGCCGTCGGTGTTGCCGTTGGTCTTCTTCAGCGCCTCGTACATGAGGTGCATGCCGTCATAGCCGCTGACGCCGATGAAGTTCGGCCGCAGATTGTTGTTGGCGGCCTTGAAGTCGGCGACGAACTTCTTGTTCATCGGCGAGTCGTGCGCGGCGGAATAGAAGTGCGACGTCGTCAGGCCGATCACTGCATCGCCCATGCCGTTGAGCTGATCGTCATCGGTGATGTCGCCAGTGCCGATCACCTTGATGCCGGCCTGGCTGATGCCGCGATCGACGACCTGGCGCATCAGGGAACCAGCGGTCGGCGCCGGCACGAACAGGAACAGCGCATCGGGTTTCAGGTCCTTGGCGCGCTGCAGGAAGGCGGCGAATTCCGGATTGGCGAGCGGTGCCTTGATCTGCTCGACGACTTTGCCGCCGCGCGCCTCGAGGCCCATCTTGAACGCGTCCTGCGCGTCGATACCCGGACCATAATCGGAAACGAGGGACACCGCCGTCTTGATGCCGTTCTTGGCGGCCCATTCGGTGATCGGAATGGTCTGCTGCGGCAGGGTGAAGCTGGCGCGCACGAAATATGGCGAACGCTCGGTGATGACCGACGTGCCGGCGGTCATGATGATGGCCGGAACCTTGGCTTGGGTGATGACCGGGGCAACGGCCAGCGCCAGGGGCGTCAGGCTGAAGCCGGCGAGGAAGGCCACCTTGTCGTTGACGATCAATTCTTGAGCAATGCGGCGGGTCTGGTCGGCGACGCCGGTATCGTCCTTGATGATCAGTTCGATTTTCTTGCCGGCGATCGTGTCACCGTTCTGGGCCATGAAAAGACGGGCGCCAGCAACCTTTTGGCGACCGGACGAAGCTTGCGGGCCGGTCAAAGTGGCAATCAGACCGATCTTCACGACTTCCTGAGCGACGGCACTGGTCAGCATGCCAGCGAACGGTACGGCGAAGGCGCCGGCGGCAACGCCAGCGAGCAGAAGTCTGCGCTTCATCATTTTCATCCCCTCAGTGCATTGTAAAATGTTCTATAGGTGGGCGCTTGCCTCGACCAGATCAGAGACGTTGCTCCGATCATTTGGTCGGCCGGGACATTTGAACACTTTTCGTCCGCTCGCAAGTCCGTCGTTATCAAAACGATGGCAAAAAACCGCCCCCTGCGACGGTTTTGCGCTGCCCACAAAGTCTAAGAACATGCAACAAAGGCGGGGACCATTCTCCCCTCTCGCTTCAACGGCTGAACGAAGCTTACGTCGCAAGCGAGAATTTTCGGCCATTTACGGGCACTTCTGCCACTGTGCCGCAAAGCGATGCAGTGGGCCGTTGCTTCGAAGCCTATTCAACTGGCTGGTGGGAACTCATTCCAGCCTGCCGCACCGGGCCTGCACCAGCCTGGCGCCAAGGCCTTTCAAACACTGGCCGCGACTTCGATCTCGACCAGTTTTTCCGGCGCCGAATAGCCAATCACGCTTGAGATCGTCACGCTCGCCACCTCGGGAAAATACGTGGCGAGGCCGCGTGCGGCACGGCGCGGTCCGATGGTCTTGGAGACATGGGCGGTGAAATCGAACAGGCGGCTCCAATCGGTGCCCGCCGCCTTGAGACAAGCATCGATCTTCGCCCGGATGTTTTCCAACTGCTGTTCGAATTCAGGAGCCGTGTCGGTATTGCCGGAGAAGAACACCATGCCATCGAGCGCCACATACATCGGCGGCGCGATGATCGGATCATATTCGGCGACCTGCTTGGAGACTTCCGGCCGATGAACGCGCTGCGCCACCAGATCGACGGCGATGCTGGACCCCATCGGCAGCCGTTCCGGATCGATATAGCTTGAGCTCGCGGCGCGGCGATGGCCGCCGAGCATGCTGAGCCGCGCGTTGCTGGCGAGTTGGCGCGCTTCCGCGTCGCGCGCATAAAGCCGGCTGCGCACGATATGATCATCATGAAACCCAGCTTCGATAAGAGCCGAGAGCGCGCTTTCCATCGCTTCACGGCTTTCCCCTTCAATATCGCCATTGGCGATACCGTTAACCGACACTTTCAGGAGCTCCCGCCCCTCGTGCAAAACCCAGACCCGGGAGATCATGCGCGTTCCTCATGCGAATATATCTGCAGATCGCGTCTTCGGTCGTGATGTCGATCGTGTCTTGATCGATCTTGTCTCGATCGATCTTTCATGCCCGCCTCAATCCTGACCCAGGCCCGCCGCCGACGCAAATCCGATTTCTTTAACGTCGCTCCCCCCTGATCGGTTGCAACCAAGGTCGCATTTTCCAAGGTCGGATTTCTTGGCAATCCGACCTTTCCGCCTATTGAAAATCCGCTAACCTGCTGGCGGAGAGGGATTGAGAGGGAGGAATATCATGCTGGGCCTCATGCAAGACTGGCCGCTGCTGATTCCAAAGATCATTGATCATGCGGCGAAACAGCATGGTACGCGGGAGGTGGTGACGCGCTCAGTCGAAGGGCCGATCACGCGCACCGACTACGCCACCATCCGGTCGCGCGCCCTGAAAGTGGCGCAGCGCCTGACCCGGGAGGGCATCCGTGCCGGCGACCGCATTGCAACACTGGCCTGGAACACCGCCCGCCATCTCGAATCCTGGTACGGGATCACCGGTGCCGGCGCGATCTACCACACGGTTAACCCCCGCCTGTTTCCCGAGCAGATCGTCTGGATCGTCAACCATGCGGAAGACCGCATGGTCCTGGTCGACCTGACCTTCGTGCCTCTGCTCGAGGCGATCGCCGCACGCCTGCCATCGGTCGAACGTTACGTTGTCCTGACCGATACGGCGCATATGCCCAAGACGACGCTGAAGAATGCCGTCGCCTACGAGGATTGGATCGCCGAGGCCGACGGCGATTTCCGTTGGCTTGAGCTCGACGAACGCTCGGCTGCCGGCCTCTGCTACACGTCAGGCACGACGGGCGATCCCAAGGGCGTGCTCTATTCGCATCGCTCCAACGTGCTGCATGCGCTGGCGGCCAGTCAGATCGACTGCCTGGCGATCAGCGCCAATACGTCCATCCTGCCGATCGTGCCGCTGTTCCATGCCAATTCTTGGTCGATCGCCTTTTCGGCGCCGATGGCCGGCGCAAAAATGGTGATGCCGGGACCGAAGCTCGATGGTGCCTCGGTCTACGAACTTCTGGAAGCCGAACAGGTGACATGCACGGCCGGCGTGCCGACCGTCTGGGCCATGCTGCTGCAATATATCGAGAAGGAACAGAAGACGTTCTCCACGTTGAAGCGCCTGATCGTCGGCGGGTCGGCGGCGCCGCGCGCGATGATCGAGGCTTTCGAAAAACGCTATGGCGTCGAAGTGATCCACGCCTGGGGCATGACCGAAATGAGCCCACTCGGCACGGTCTGTTCGGTCAAACCCGTGGTCAGCGGGCTCAAGGGCGAGGCGCTTTACGACCTCAAGGTCAAACAGGGCTTCACACCCTTCCTGATCGAAATGAAGATCACCGATGACGACGGCAAAGAACTGCCCTGGGATGGCAAGACCTTCGGCCGCCTGAAAGTGGCGGGACCGGCAGTGGTGAAGGCTTACTATCGCGGCGAAGGCAGTGTCCTCGACGAGGAAGGCTTTTTCGATACCGGCGACGTCGCCACCATCGACAGCCACGGCTATATGGCCATCACCGACCGCTCGAAAGACGTGATCAAATCGGGCGGCGAATGGATTTCGTCGATCGACCTGGAGAATATCGCCTGCGGCCATCCCGACGTGGCCGAGGCCGCCGTCATCGGCATCCGCCATCCGAAGTGGGACGAACGGCCCTTGCTGGTCGTGGTGCAGAAGCCCGAACGAACAGTCGACAAGGCAGACCTGCTGGCTTTTCTATCCAGTCGAATTGCCAAATGGTGGCTGCCCGACGACGTGCAGATCGTCAGCGAAATCCCTCATACGGCCACGGGAAAGATCAATAAAGTGAGGCTGCGCGAGCAATTTGTCGACTATCGGCTGCCCACGGCGGTTTAGAGCCCGCACCCCTTAAGTTGCGCTGCAACACCTTCAAGGGCATGATGGCCTTCTCAAGGTACAGCCGCATTATCAGAGCCATGCGGCTGGCAATGGAGGCATCATGAGCCGACGTATTCGCGTGCTGATGATTTTCCCGCGCTTCAACCCGCACTCCTTCTGGAGTTACGAGGGCGCGGTTGAAGTGCTCGGCGCCAAATATCCGGCCGCCCCCCTTGGCATGATCACGCTGGCCGCCTTGCTACCGGCCGAATGGGATATCCGCCTCATCAATCGCAACACCGAAGCGCTGGAAGAGCACGACCTCGACTGGCCCGACATGGTGATGACAGGCGGCATGCTCTCGCAACAGAACGATGCCCTCGCCCTGATCGAGCGCTGCCGCGCACGCAACCTGCCCGTCGTCGTCGGCGGCCCGGACGCGACGTCAAGCCCGCACATTTACGATCGAGCAGACTTCCAGGTGCTCGGCGAGGTCGAGGACATCATCGTCGATTTCATCGCCGCCTGGGAACGCGGCGAACGGCATGGCCGCTTCACGGCACCGCGCTTCCAGGTCAATGTGACGAAGACACCGATCCCGCGCTTCGATCTCCTGAAGTTCAAGGACTATCTTTACATCGGACTGCAATTCTCGCGCGGCTGCCCGTTCACCTGCGAGTTCTGCGACATCATCGAACTCTACGGCCGCAATCCGCGCGCCAAGACGAACGATCAGATGTTGGCTGAACTCGACCGGCTTTATGAGCTCGGCTATCGCGGCCATCTCGATTTCGTCGATGACAATCTAATCGGCAACAAAAAGGCGGTAAAACTTTTCCTGCCGCATCTCATCGCTTGGCAGAAGCGCCATCGCTATCCTTTCACCTTCACGACCGAAGCCTCGCTCAACATCGCCGACGATCCGGCACTGATGACGATGATGCGGGACGCGAATTTCTTCGGCTTCTTCGTCGGCATAGAAAGTCCCGATCCCGAAACACTGGTTCAGACAGCGAAGAAGCAGAACATCAAGCACGAGATCTACGAGAGCGTGCATAAGATTTACGCCCACGGCATGATCCTGTTTCCGGGCTTCATCGTCGGCTTCGATTCCGAAAAGCAGGGCGTCGCCGACGGCATCATCCAATGCGTCGAGGACGCGGCGTTGCCGATGGGCATGCTGGGTCTGCTTTACGCCCTGCCCGGCACCCAGTTGACCCGACGGCTGACCAAGGAAGGCCGCCTGCATCCCGAGACCGGCCACGATCTCGATAATCGACAAGGTGATTTCGCTCTATCGGGATTGAATTTCGACACGTTACGGCCGCGCACCGACATCCTGCGCGACTTCGCTGGCGTCCTGCGCCGCCTCTATGAACCGAAGGCTTATTTCGGCCGACTGCGCCGCGCCGTTCTGCCAATGCAGCGGGTAAAACTGCCGGCCTGGATCGCCATCCGCGATTCATTGCGGGAAATCGACCGCTTTTTCAGGATCATGTGGGAAGTGACGCTGCACCGGCCCGACATGCGCTGGCCGGTCTGGAAACTGATCGTCGAATGTTTGCTCCGCAATCCGAACGCCGTCCGTAACATCATGGTCATGGTGGTGTTCTATCTGTATCTTGCGCCGCTCAGTCGATTCTGGATCGGCGAAACCGAACGGCAGATCGAGGCCATCGAATCCGGCCGCTGGCAACCGCCTCTCGCGACACGCGCGCCAGCCCTGGCTCCTGTCTGAGCGAAGCCGCTTCTTAGATCATTGCTGAATGTTTTTTTTCATTCATATAAAAGGGTGCAGGCTGGGTTTATGACCGATCACGTGATTTCAACGAACGGGGCTTCGCCACGGCGCGATGCGCCCGGCGATCGCATTGGCTTTATTCGTAACGGCGGCCGCTTTCTGCAACTGCTCGTGCGCGGCGCGTTCTTGCAGATCATTACTTTCGGCTTTTACCGCTTCTGGCTGACCACCGATCTGCGCCGCCATCTGTGGTCGCGCACGACGTTGAACGGCGAGAATTTCGAATATACCGGCCGTGGCCGCGAATTGCTGGTCGGCTTTCTGATCGCGCTGGCCATTCTGGTGCCAATCTATCTGGCCGTCTTCCTCGTCGGCATCTGGCTGGAGAACGTACGCGCTTTCTCCTCGCTCCTGCTTATCCTGTTCATGTTCCTATTCGGACAGTTCGCGCTTTACCGAGCCCGGCGCTACCGGCTGTCGCGTACCATCTGGCGCGGCGTGCGCTTCTGGATGACTGGCTCGGGCTGGGCCTATGCGCTGCGCGCCTTTGGCTGGCAGATCCTCGTCGTCTTGTCGCTGGGGCTCGTTTATCCCTGGTATGCGCGCTGGCGCGAAAGCTTCAAGATGCGCAACACCTATTATGGCGATGCGCCCGGGGCCTTCGAAGGCCGCGGCGGCCAGTTCTTCAAACGCGGTATTGGCTTGTGGCTGCTCACGGTCGGCGGGCTGCTCGCGCTTGGGGCGGCCGCCGCCAGCTTCGATTGGATCAGACTGGAAGGGAAGGAAGTCCCGCGCGCGGCTTCCATTGCGCTTGGTGCGGCGGTTACACTCTGGCTCCTCGCTTCAGCCATTGCCTATCCCTATTTCCGGGCCATCGAGTGGCGCTGGTGGGCGCAGGGTGTGCGCCTCGGCAATGTCTCGCTGCATTCGACACTGCGCGGCGGACAATTGCTGAAACTCTATCTGCGGATCGTCGGCTGGGTGCTGCTGCTTCTCATCGGCTGGCTGATCGTCGGCGCGATCCTCGCCTTGATCGTGCATCTGGGCCTGGGCGACCTCAAGCTTCTCTTGAGCGAAACCTCGGCACGAATGAAATCACCGGGCGTCTTCCACATTGCCGTCCTGGTCGTCGCAATCATCTTCTACCTGTTGATTCTGATGTCTTTCGGCGTGGTGCAGCGTTTCTTCACCATGCACGAACTGTGGCGGACCGTGGTCGAATCCCTCACCGTTGAAAACGTCGCCTCTCTCGAAGGGGTGATCCAGCGCGGCGATGCGACGAGCGCGCTAGGTGAAGGACTTGCCGACAGCCTGGATGTTGGTGGATTCTAATGGCCATTGAAGGCTCCGGCACATTCTACGACGGACTGTCGAACAAGCCGCACAAAGTGGTCGTGCGGCTTGGGCCGACGCTCGAGATCGTCGAGGACGGCCGTGTCTTGGCCGGCTGGCCCTATGAATGGGTGCGCCGCGCCGACTCGTCGGATGGCAGCTTTCGCCTGCGCACCTTGAACGGCGCCGAACTGGCGCGTCTGATCATGGCCGATGACATGTTCGCGGCACAGGTGCGCAAGGCCTGTCCGCGTCTCGATGTCGAGGACATCACGTCGCGCACGGCGACCGGCCGGATCGTCGTCTGGTCGCTCGCCGCCGCCGTGTCGCTGATCCTCACCGGGCTTTACGGCATTCCCTTTGCGGCCGAAAAGCTGACGCCCTTGGTGCCGCTGTCGTTTGAAAATTATCTCGGCGAGGCAACGGACAAGCAGGTCGGCACGATCTTCAACACGACGGCTTGCGACACTCCCGACGGTACGGCGGCGTTTCGCAAATTGATCGATAAGATCGTGGCGCCTGCCAATCTGCCTGTGGCCGTGCGCGCCAGCGTGGTGCGCTCGAACATCCCCAACGCCATCGCTTTGCCCGGCGGCAAGGTCTATCTGTTTCGCGGCCTGCTCGACAAAGCGCAAAGCCCGGACGAAGTCGCCGGCGTGCTGGCGCATGAACTCGGCCATGTGAAACATCGCGACAGCATGCGCATCCTCATCCAGGCCGGCGGCACGTCTTTCCTGCTCGGTCTGCTGTTCGGCGACGTCACGGGTTCGGGCGCGGCGATCTATGCGGCCAAAACCTTGACCAACGCCTCCTATACCCGCGATGCCGAGCGCAATGCCGATGGGCTGGCCATCGAAGTGCTGCAAAGCCTCGGCCGCTCCCCCAAACCCCTGGGTGAACTGCTGTTGCGGGTGACGGGTCCGGAGGACCGGGGCCTGATGAATCTTGTCGCCAGCCATCCTTTGTCGGAAGAACGGCTGCAACGGATGGCGGCCGCCGCCCCCGCAACGGCTGGACCGCCGATCCTCAGCGAGGCAGAGTGGCAGAGCCTGAAGCAGATTTGCGGCCCGGCGAAACCTGGCGACAAGACGAACGACAAGAAATGAGCAACGACAACGATTCCGACCTGACCGTACCCGGCCGCGCCTGCGGCACCTGCACCATGTGCTGCAAGGTTCTCTACATCACCGATTTCGCGAAGCCGGCCGGCCGCTGGTGCAGCCACGTCAAGCCGGGCCTCGGCTGCTCGATCTACGATCAGCGCCCGCAGACCTGCCGCACCTTCCTGTGCAAATGGCTGCAGGACGACCATATGGGCGACGAGTGGAAGCCGGAGCGGTCTAAATTCGTCATCTCGCAGATGACCGAGGGCGGCAATCTGCTGATCGCCGTCGATCCGAACTTCGCCAATGCCTGGCGCCGGCCGCCCTATTTCGCCGTCATCCATCGCTGGATTCTCGATGGCGCGGCGCAGGGTCGCTTCGTCTTCGTGCGCATCGGCGAGCGCTGCCTCGCGCTCCTGCCCGACGGCGAGCGCGATCTTGGCGCCGTCGGCCCGTTGGATCGCATTGCCGTGTCGCGCCAGGCCGGCCCTGCCGGGCCGGTTTTTACCGCGACGGTGCATCGAAATGCGGCCTGAGCGGCGGGCGTTGCCATAAGGATTGGCCGGATGCGGCGGCTCATTCTTGAAGAACCGATATCAGCCTCGGCGATCTGGGCCCGCCGGCTGGCGGTTTTCGCCATCGCCTTGGCCGCCATCGCGGTCATCCTGGTGCGCACGCGCGCGGCCGACGCCACCGCCGGCCTGTCGGTTCTCGGCGCGGCCATCTTTCTCGCCTGCACCGCCCTGCTGTTTGCGGGCGCCGCCGCCGTCACCATCTGGCGCCTCGGCGTGCGTGGGGTCGGCATCGCCGTCTCCGCGGTCTTTCTGTCGCTGATCGTGCTCGCCTATCCCGGATATCTGGCCGTGCAGGCGGTGCGGCTACCGGTCATCAAGGACATTTCGACCGATATCAACGATCCGCCAGCCTTCGCCCGTTCGGCGCGGGCGCTGCGCGGCCGCAACGGCTTCATTCCGCCCGAGGTGCCGCCCGAACAGCGCCTGGCGCAGCGGCGCGCCTATCCCAACGTGCAGCCGATCAATATCGATCTTGAGCCGGAGGAGGTCTATCAGCTCGTCTTGCGCGCGGCGGCGGCGCTGGGCTGGCAGGTGGTCGATCAGATTCCGCCCGGCGGCCGTGCCGGCATCGGCCGCATCGATGCCGTCGACCGTTCGATCATCATGGGCTTGCCCGATGACATCACCGTGCGCATCCGTCCGCTCGCCGCGCAAACGCGCATCGACATCCGCTCCGCTTCGCGCGCCGGCCGGCACGATTTCGGCGCCAATGCCAATCGCATTCAGCGCTTCAGCCAGGAAATGCAGACCCAGCTCGACGCTCGGTAACGCTATATCTATCTAAATATAGCGTTGCTATAGGAGCGTATTCGCTTCGGAGCTGGAATGAGCACGCCCACATCGACCTATGTCGCCACGAGCGGCGACGCCTATCACCGTTTTCTCGGCCGCTGGACGGAAGCGCTGGCCCAGGAATTTGCCGGCTTTGCCCCACCCACTGTCGCCGGGCCTTTGCTCGACGCCGGTTGCGGGACCGGCAGTCTGGCGCTGGAACTGGCGCAGCGCTTTCCCGATCGCGATGTCTTCGGCATCGACGTGGCGCAGCCCTACGTCGACTATGCCAGCGGACGCGCAACCGGAGGCCGCCCAGCCTTCAGCAAAGCCAGCGCCACCGCACTGCCATTCGCGGATGCGACTTTTGCCGCGAGCTATGCGCAGCTCGTCATCAACTTCATTCCACAACCGCAGCAAGCCCTCGCCGAGATGATCCGCGTGACCAAGCCGGGCGGCGCAGTCTCTGCGACGATCTGGGATTTTCGCGGCGGCCTCGTTTATCAGCGCCTGTTCTGGGACGCGGCTTCGGGCATCGAGCCTGGCGCTGGTGCGGCGCGCGACAAGCATTTTTCGACACCGCTCGCCAAACTCGATCCACTGCTGGACCTCTGGCGGCAGTCGCCTTTGCACGATGTGCGTTTCACCTCGCTGCATACGCGCATGGATTACGCCAGCTTCGATGACTATTGGGAGCCTTTGACCGGCGGACAGGGACCGGTCGGCGTCTATATCGATGCGCTCGCCCCGGCTCTGCGCGAGAATATCCGCACGCAGGTACGCCTGGCTTATCTCGCCGGCGATCCGGATGGACCGCGCTCCATGGTGGCAACGGCCTGGGCCGTTACCGGCACCAGGGCGGCGGACTGATTACTGTTCGAGCTTGACGCGTCCCGATTTCAGAAGATCGCGAAAAATTCCCTGCTCTTTCGCGATCACCGCCGGCATAGCGTCGGGCGCGCTGGCGACGACCGTATAGCCTTGCGCCGACAGCATGCTGAGCACTTCCGGGCGTTTCAGCGCCGACAGGAAAGCACCGTTGACCTTCGCGACAAGCTCTTTCGACATGCCGGGCGGTCCCATGAAACCGAGCCAGCCGGCGGCCACCGCCTGTTTGATCCCGACCGCATTCAGGCTCGGCGCACCAGGATAAATGTCCCACGCATCCTGCGCCGACACGGCCAGAATTTTGATCTTGCCGTCATCCGCCAGACCTTTGCCCGCGCCGGTGACGAGGGTGAAATCAACGATACCGGCCAGCAGATCGGTCGTCGCTGGCGCTTCGCCCCGATAGGGCACATGCAGCGCATTGATGCCGGCTTCCTTCAGGATCGCCTCGGACCAGAAGTGGTAAGAGGTGCCTGCACCCGCTGAGCTATAGGTGAGCTGCCCCGACCTCGCCTTCGTCGAACTCATCAGCTCCTGAAAGTTCTGCGCCGGGGTCTTCTGCGGATTGATGGCCAGACCGAAATAGGTTTCTACCGCGATGGTGATCGGCGTGAACTTCTTGTCGAGATCAACATATTTCGGATCGGTGATCGGCAGAAGCGAGAGCAATGCCGGCACGGCCAGAGCCAGCGTATAGCCATCGGGCTCGGCGCGGATGAGCTGATCGAGTGCGATGCGACCACTGGCGCCGGTACGATTTTCGACGACGAAAGATTGCTTCAACTCGGTCGTCGCCTGCGTCGCCACCGCACGCGCCACCGCATCGGCGACACCGCCTGCCGGATAAGGCACGAGAATGGTAACCGTACGCGCCGGCCACTCTTGCGCCGATAGAGGCACGGCGGAAAGCCCGACGAAGGCCAATGCAAGGCACAGTTTGCCCAGGTGTTTCATCTTATCCCCCTCCCGAGATCGATGGTGATGATTTAGCCGACGCGACGCTTCAAGAAATCGAGCAGGATGCGATTGAAAGCCTGCGGCTGTTCGGCCCAGGCGTAATGCCCCGCGTCTTCGATGACGGCAAATTCAGAGCCCGCGACAACGGAAGCCATCTGCTGCATGCCCTCCGGCTTACCGACCGGATCGTGCCGGCCGGCGATGCACAGGGTCGGGACGGCGATCTTCTGCAAGATCGGCAGACCGTCCCACGCCTGAATGGCATACATGGCGGCGCGAAACGTCGGCGTCGGCGTCGTAGCCGCGACCTCGATGACGAGATCGGCCAGCGGGCCGGACGATGTCGGTGCGAACATGGATTTCACCAGCGGCGTGGCGGCTGCCGCCAAGGTTGCGTGCTGGGTCAAAGGCGCGAGGCGTTTTTCCAGAAAGTCTTCGGCGAAATCCTTGCCGCCTTGTTGCAGCGACGACAACGTCGCGGAAAGCACCAGCGTATGCACGTTCTGCGGCGCCAATTCATAAACCTTCGGCGCGATCAATCCACCCATCGAATGACCGAAAACCACATTGCGCTGCGTGCCAACTTGCTTGATCAGCCGCACGCAGGCGGCCGCGAGGCTTTCGATGCTGAAATCATTTGGCAGTGGCGAGATGCCATAGCCCGGCGCATCCCAGGCGACGACACGATAGCCGGCCTTCACCAGCGCTTCGATCTCCGGCTTCCAATAGTCCTTCGAGCCGTAACCGCCGTGCAGCAGAAAGACGGTCGTCGCGCCGTTGCCGGCAACGAGATGATCGGGACATGCCTGTTCTGTCATGACACCCTCCCCTGGCGTTGCGTGGATTGCGATGGCTCGATCCAGTGCCTAAGCGCTTCCGCAAGCACGACGGGCTGTTCGATCGGCAGCAAATGGCCGGCGCGCGGCACGGAGACCCATCGCGCCCGCGGGGCCGACAGTTGCATGCGTCGCATGGTGTCGAGCGGAATGACACGATCGTCCTCCGCGGCGACAAGCAGGCACGGCATGGACGCGGTTGCAAGGAGCACCGTGCGATCCGGCCGCGCCTTGCTGGCGTATTGATGAGCGATAAAGCGCTTCTCGCCATAGTCGCGCGCGATGCGCAGGCGCAGCGCCGCGATCGCAGGATCGCCGGCCGCGTCAGGATGCAGCGCAATGGCACCCGGCCCTTCGACCAGTTTCATGTGCTCGCCACGTTCCGCCGCTGCGGCAGCGGCGTCGCGGGCGGCCCTCTGCTGCTCGGTATCGGCGAAGGACGACGTACAGATCAACGCGAGACCTTCGATACGTTCCGGCGCCTGTTCCAGCATGGCAAGCGCCACATAACCGCCAAAGGAGAAACCCGCGAGATGAAAGCGCGGCGGCGCGCGCTCAAGGAGATCAGCAGCGATTTCCTCGACGCTGGGCAGAGCAGCGCAATCGACCGGATGGCTCGTGATCGTCGCCGGCAAAGCGGTGATCACGCCCTTCCAGGTCTCGCGCGTGTTGTTGACGCCGGGAACGAGAACCAATTCGCTCATGCGGCAGCCGCCGGGCGCTCGCCATACAACCGATCCGCTTCGACCCAACAGGCGTGGGTGCCGACCTGGATGCGCTCGGGCAGAATGACCCGCGCGATCGGCCCGGCCGCCATGTCGTCGGCGCGCAGGATCAAGCACTCCGACAGATTTTCGTTCATATCGGTGACGAAGGTCAGCACATAGCCGTCGTCTTCGCGCGTCGCGCCGACCGCCCGTGCCATCTGCGGCTCGCTGCCATAACGGCCTTCGCCATATTCGTAGCGAACGGCCGTGCCCTGCTGCAGGTCGAAGCGTTTGAGGCCGGAGAACAGCCAGTCGCCCTTCTTGTAGAGCACGTTGTAGGAGTAGCGATACGGCAGACCGACGATCTCGTTGCTGACGGTCGGGAACTCCGTGATCTCGTCATCGAGCCGCTCCTCCCGCGTCTCGCCCGTGCGCATGTTGAAGCGCCAGCGATGCATGAAGGTGGGGTTATTGTGCTTGTCGAGATTGGCGCGAATACGCTCGAACATGTTGTTGTGTTCGTTGACCGGGATTTTCTTGAAGTCCGGCATAATGCAAGCGTCCATCACCACATCATCGCCGTCCTCGAAACAATTGGCGAGATGCAGGATGAAACAGGATGAAGCTTCGAACCAACGGATGCTCGTATTGTCGCCGTAGCGCGGCACGACGCCAAAGCGCGCCGGCATGTCGCGATTGAACACCAGATCATGCACGCCCTTCTTCAATGCCACCGGATCGAAATAGAGCGGCATATCGTGCAGAACGGTATAGTTCTTGGTGATGCCGAGATCGTGCGGCCAGCGCGCGCCCGGCAGTTCGATCGGCACATAATGCACCACTTCGCCTTTGGCATTGCAGACGCCATAGTTCATGTAAGGCGGATGTTCGGGATAGTTGAAGAACATCAGTTCGCCGGTGGCGTTGTCGACTTTGGCGTGTGATGACACGCCATCCTTCACCAGCGCCATGTTGATGTCGGGGCCGAGCGTTTCCAACGTGATCGGATCGAGCCGCCAGGGCTCGCCGCCCTGGGACATGGTGGCGAGCAGCTTGCCGTTGTGAATAAGGACATCGGTGCCAGCATTGTCCTTCATGGCGCCGATCGAACCCCATCCCCGGCGCTGATAGAGATTGGGGTTGAGAAGGCCCGGCCAAAGCGCCTTGCCGGCCGCCTGTTCGGCGAGGAAGCCGGTCGTACGGACGAAGCGGTTGCGATATTCCGCCTTGCCGTCGTGAAAATGCACCGCATGCATCATCGCGTCGCCGTCGAACGGATGATAGACGCCGATCGGCTCGTGCACCTGATTGTGGGTGTTGCGGACATAGATGCCGGCCAGATCCCTCGGGATTTCGCCGATGACTTTCAGGTCCGCACCGGTGACCGCGTATTCGGTGTCATTCGGCGTGAACGGCCCGCGCAGAAAAGGATTGCCGGCCTCGTTCTTGAGCGTCAGCTCAACCTTGTTCCTCTCCAGCATGGCATCGCTCCATATTTGATTTATCAATTATTGATAGATCAAATATTATCTGTCAAGAGGCCGACAGGCGGAGGCGAAGAATGAGATCATGCATGAGATCGTGGTTCTCTCGGGCGAATCGCGCCATGGTTCGCCGATGAAGCAGCGAACGCTTTCCCCTCAGACCGCTCAAGACGATACCGCGCTCTACCACGAGAGCACGATGGCGCTGGCGCGCATGCTGCGGGTCAGCAATCTGACGACGAGTGTGTTCGAACGGATGACGGGCGTCCATATCGCGCAATGGCGCATCCTGTCGTTTCTCGCGCACAATCCCGATTGCACGCAGAAGCAGCTCAAGGATGCGCATCAGGTCGATCCGGCCGCCATTACCCGTTCGGTGAAACTGCTGGAACGCGGCAAGCTGGTCGTGCGAAGGACCGATGCGGACGACAACCGTCTCACCCGCGTCATTCTCACGCCAGCTGGCGAAAAACTGGTGGCCGAAGTTTCGGAGCGCCGCCGCCTCTATTTGCGCCAAGCCCTAAAAGACATCGCGCCGAGCGACATCGACATCTTCGAGAAAGTCCTCATCAGCCTGGAAGCCAATACACAGAAAATGGCTGCAGCGCAGGGTGATTAAGGAGAATAGCGATTATGGCCAAGACCGATTATGCCGACGTCGACGCCTATATCGCCGCGCAACCTGAAACGTCACAAGCCCTCTTGCGTGACATGCGGCGCTTGATCCGCGAGGCCATGCCGGACGCGCAAGAAGTCATCTCCTATCAGATCCCGGCCTACAAGCTGCACGGCCGCGCGGCACTCTTCTTCGCCGGCTGGAAACAGCACGTCTCGCTTTATCCGGCGACGGATAAACTCGTTGCCGCCTTCCGCAATGAACTCGCGCCTTACGAGGTCGAGAAAGGCACGATCCGCTTTGCCTTCAAGAAAGGCGTACCGCTCGGTCTGATCAAACGGCTGGCGGCTTTCCGCGCCGAAGAGATGGCTGAGCCGCCGCGCAAGAAGGCCGCGGTCAAATCCAAATAAAGCGACCGCCCTCGAACACCAGCAGCCGCCCCTGCCAGATGTCAGTGACGGCCGCGCGCTCCGGAGCGAGGCTGGCAAGAATCACCATCAGCGCGCGCGCCACGCCGCCGTGCGAGACGACCACGCAATCCCCCGCGTAAGCGTCCAACCAAGGCCGCATGCGCTCGGTCAACATGGCGTAGCTTTCGCCCTCCGGCGGCAGGGTGTTCCATTTGTCGGCTTCGCGCGCCAAGGCGGCCTGCAATTCGATCTGGCGGACCTGGGGCCAGGTCTTCCCCTCCCAGGCGCCGAAGCTCAATTCGACCAGGCCTTCGTCGAGATCATAGGCGGCGGGATCAAGCCCGATGGTCGCCCGGGCGATTTCCATGGTGCGACGGGCGCGAACGAGCGGCGAGGAAATATAGGGCAAGGCCGGATCGGCGACGCGCTGCGGCCCGAGCAGGGACAGCAGTTTGCGGCCGGCGTTGGCGGCCTGATATTCGCCCCTGGCATTGAGGGCAATATCCTGGCGCCCCTGCAAACGCCCTTCGGCGTTCCAGTCGGTTTCTCCGTGGCGGATGAAGATGAGTCGTTGAGGCGCCATGTCCGTCGCTTAAAGCAATCGTGTTTCCATCGAAACACAATTTGCTTGTCGGGCGCTGGCGGATAAGTGAGGCCTTAGCCTCACTCCTTGCTGGCGACGGTGATGTCGGGCGCGGTCGGGTTCTTCATGCCGACGACATGATAGCCGGCATCGACATGGAGAATCTCGCCGGTGATGCCACGGCCCATGGGCGACAGCAGGAAAGCCGCCGTCTCGCCCACTTCCTCGATCGTCACCGTGCGACGCAACGGCGCGTTATATTCGTTCCACTTGAGGATGTAGCGGAAGTCGCCGATGCCGGAAGCAGCGAGCGTCTTGATCGGGCCGGCCGAGATGGCGTTGACACGAATGTTCTTCTCGCCGAGGTCGGCGGCGAGATAGCGAACGCTGGCTTCCAGAGCCGCCTTGGCAACGCCCATGACGTTGTAATGCGGCATCCACTTTTCGGCGCCGTAGTAGGTCAAGGTCAGCAACGAACCGCCGTCCTTCATCAGCTTCTCGGCGCGCTGCGCCACGGCCGTGAAGGAATAGCAGGAGATCTGCAGCGACTTGGAGAAATTGCCCGCCGTCGTATCGACGTAACGACCGGTGAGTTCGTCCTTGTCGGAAAAGGCGATGCAATGGACGACGAAATCGAGGCCGCCCCATTCCTTTTCGATGGCGGCGAACACCGCGTCCATCGAGGCTTCGTCGGTGACGTCGCAATGGCCGGCGACGAAAGCGCCGAGGTTTTCAGCCAGCGGCCGGACGCGCTTTTCCAGCGCTTCGCCCTGATAGGTGAAAGCCAGTTGCGCGCCCTGATCATGGGCAGCCTTGGCGATGCCCCAGGCAATCGACCGGTTGTTGGCGACGCCCATGACAAGGCCGCGCTTGCCGGCAAGAATGCCCGATTCCTGTGCCATATTCGCCTCGAGACTCGCTCCGATGGATGGCCGAATTCCATAAATGGCGGCCGCTACCCTCACTGTGGCGTTTAATTGTTCAAAGAAGCCAAGGCAAGCAGACCAAGGTGTGAATACCGCCCGGTTTCGTCCGGTGTGGGCTGAAATATGTGGACCACCCTCCAACCACCCAGGGATTAATGGCGAAATGAAGCCATGCCGCCTGCGAATGGCTGTTGTGACCGTTAAATTTCCCATGAAACGGGCCTGCGGCGGTATAGCGGTTGAAGGCCCTTTAAAGGACGTGACCCGACGCCCATGTTCGGCATAAACTCCGAAGACGGACAGGCGGCTAGACAGGGAAGACGCCAAAGTGAAGCGCAGCGTGGTGGAACGATTGACGGGGCGGTTGCGCCGGTTCGCGCGGGCGCTCTACGCCGGTTCGGAGGCCGAAACGGCCGATGAAATCGTGCGGCTGACGATCGAGGCAGCCCTGACCGCCGACGATACCGCCGGCCGATCCGACATCCGCATCTGCCTTTTCCAGCACATGATCGACAAGGCCCGCGCGGCCCATAAAGCCGCCGCGACCGAGCCGGTGCCGGCCGAACCGACCGAGGATGCGGATATGACCGTCGCCCTGACGGCGCTGCGCTTCGAGGAACGCGCCGCCTATCTCCTCGTCGCCCTGGAGGAATTCGGTTATGCCGACGCCGCTGCGGTGATGCGCGTGCCCTACGACGTTCTGGCGACGCGAGTGGCCCAGGCGCGCATCCGGCTGGACGAATTTTTTGAGGAAGCCGGACGCCGGGCCGCCAGCGGCTCGGCCCGCGGGACACCGCCCGGCCATTTACGCATCGTGAAGTGAGGCCAGTGGGACAGTCATGTTTTCCAGCAAACTGGTCAGCGCGGCGGAACTGAGCGCCTTTCTCGACGGCGAAACCGAACCGTCGCGGCGGGCGCTGCTGCGCGAACACCTGCGCTCCTCGCCCGGCGATGCGCAGCGGCTGGCACGCTGGCGCCAGCGCGAGGAAGCCCTGCGCGCCGCTTTTGCGCCGGCGATTCGTGAAGGCGCCGGCCCGATTGGCCCCCTCGCCCGTTCGCTCGATCAAAAGGTTTTTCCGCGCGAGCGCCGGCCGGCCATGCGCGTCTCGGGCGCCGAGAACCAGCGCGGCGACGAACCGATCCGCGACTTGCCGCTGACCAAGGCGGCCGCCACCCCCACTTCGACCCAGCGCCAGATGCTGGTCGTCGCCGTCTGCGCCTTCCTGGTCGGCGCGGCGGCAATGTTCGTCGGCCTGAAGCTCATCGACGAGCAACGCAGCCCGCAGCAGACGACGGCGCCGGAACGATCGAGCGATAGCACGCGCTGAGCGCGCCGTCTTGATCTCGCGCCCGAATAGGTAGAAGTTCCACCCTACAGCTACGAGTCGTTGGAGGGCAACGACATGTGGAACCAAACCTATAATCCGCTGAACAACGAGACTCTCTCGACGATCGCCGCGGCTCTACCGGCAGTCACCCTTCTCGTCCTGATTGCCAGCGGCAAGGTCAAAGCCCATATCGCGGCCGTGATCGCCCTGATCGTCGCCAACCTGGTCGCGATCTTCGTCTTCACCATGCCGGCCAATATGTCGGTACGCGCCTCGCTCCTGGGTGTGATCACGGGTTTCTTCCCGATCGGCTGGATCGTGCTCAACGTCATCTATCTCTACCGCATCACGGTGGAAAGCGGCCGTTTCGAACTGCTGCAACGGGCGATCGGCGGCGTCACCGAAGACCGACGGCTGCAGCTCCTGCTGATCGCTTTTTCCTTCGGGGCTTTCTTCGAAGGCGCCTCAGGATTTGGAACGCCGGTGGCGATCACCGGCGCTATTCTCATCGGCCTCGGCTTTTCACCACTTGCCGCCTCGGGCCTGTCGCTGATCGCCAATACGGCGCCCGTCGCCTTCGGCGCGCTCGGCACGCCGATCCAAGGCCTCTCTTCGGTGACGGGGCTTGATCCTTACGTGCTCGGCGCGATGGTCGGGCGGCAATTGCCGGTGTTTTCCCTGATCGTGCCGTTCTGGGTGGTCGGCGCTTTCGCCGGCTGGCGCGGCATGATGGCCGTTTGGCCCGCCATCCTCGTCACCGGCGTTTCCTTCGCGATCCCGCAATATGTGATCTCCAACTATATCAACCCATGGATCGTCGACATTGGCGCGTCGTTGATCTCGATGGGCTGTCTCATTCTGTTCCTGAAGGTTTGGCAACCACGGGAGATCTGGCTCTCGCCAGCACTGCGCGGCAAGGATGAATCGGCGGCCCTGGCCAAGCCAGGAACATTGGCCGACAAACCGCAACTGACACAGCAACAATTGTGGAGCGCCTTGCTGCCGTGGATCCTGGTCTGCGTGGTCATGCTGATCTGGGGCAACGGCGCGTTCAAGAGTTGGGCGAATACGATCTTCACCTGGAATTACGCGGTTCCCGAGCTGCACAACCTGATCAACAAGGTGGCGCCGGTCGTACCCAAGCCGACGCCGGAAGGCGCGGTCTTCGCCTTCACCTATCTCTCCTTCACCGGGACGGGCATGCTGCTGGCCGCCATCGTCTCCGGCCTGCTGATGGGGTTCTCGCCGGCCAAGCTCATCGCCGAATACGGCCGCACGCTGAAAGTCTGCGCCGTTTCGCTGATCACCATTTCGGCCATGCTGGCGATCGGGACATTGACGCGGCTATCGGGGCTGGACGCGACACTCGGCCTCGCCTTCGCGGCCACCGGCGTGCTCTATCCCTTCTTCGGCACTTTGCTTGGCTGGTTGGGCGTGGCGCTCACCGGCTCCGATACATCTTCCAATGTCCTGTTCGGCAATCTGCAAAAGATCACGTCGGAGCAATTGGGGCTTTCGCCGGTGCTGATGGCGGCCGCCAATTCCTCAGGCGGCGTGATGGGCAAGATGATCGACGCGCAATCCATCGTCGTCGCCTCCACCGCCACCAATTGGTATGGCCACGAGGGCACGATCCTGCGTTACGTATTCTGGCATTCCATCATTCTGGCCAGCCTCGTCGGTCTCTTCGTCACCCTGCAGGCCTATGTCTATCCGTTCACGGCCATGGTGCTGCATTGAACGAAAAAAGGCCGGGTAAGCCCGGCCTTCGTTATCCATCGACAATTTGGCGCTTTACGCCTTGCGCGGATTATAGGGCCGCTCGGACTGCATCTTGCGGGCGGTCGCTTCCAGATCCGGATCAGGCGTCTCCGGCAGAACGATCTTCAACGTGACCAGAAGATCGCCGAGCGGCTTGCCACCCTGTTCGGGAAGACCCTTGCCGCGCAGGCGCATGGTGCGGCCGGAATTGCTGTTCGGCGGAATTCTGAGTTCCACCGCCCCGGTCAGCGTCGGCACTTCTACGGTGGCGCCCAACACTGCTTCATAGATCGTCAGCGGCAGGTCGAGACGGATGTCTCGGCCATCGACCTTGAATTGCGGATGCGGCGCGATCTGCAAGGTCAACAGAATATCGCCCGGCTCGCCGCCGAAGGGCGCGGGGCCGCCTTGGCCCTTCAGGCGAATCTGCTGGCCAGGCTCGACGCCCGCCGGCACTTTCACATCGACCATGCGGCCGGTCGGCAGCGCGACCCGCACCTCGCCGCCGCGCACCGCTTCGCCGAGCGAGACGGTGACAACGGCGCTGATGTCCTCGCCACGACGCACCGGGCCGCCACGGCCACGCCGGCCGGCGCCGAAAATGTCGCTGAACAGATCGGACGGATCGAAGCCGGCACGTCCGCCGGCACCGCCAAATTCATATTCGAAATGCTGCGAACCATCGTAGGAGGTGTGGCGACGCCCGGTGCCCGGGTTGAACCCGCCACCGAAGCCTTCAAAACCGCGCGGCTTACCGTCGGCATCGATCTCGCCGCGATCGAAGCTGGCGCGCTTCTTCTCGTCGCCAAGGATCTCATAGGCCTGATTGGCCTCGGCGAATTTCTCCTGAGCCTTGGGATCGGATTTGTTCTGATCGGGGTGATATTTCTTCGCCAGGCGCCGAAACGCCTTCTTGATATCGTCCGCCGAGGCGGATTTCGACACCCCTAAAACTAAATAAGGATCACGCATTCAAAGAGCCCGTTCCGGCACCGCCCATGAATGGCGCGGCCACCTTTGTCTCGTCGATGATTTGGGGGCGGGACTGGCCGATTGCAAGCCAAACTAGCAAGTTGTGGGCCGTTTCCGTCAATTCCAGCCGTTTTCTTGCGATATCGGGCCGTCTGGGCAATGCTTGCCGGCCTTCGGAGCCGGAACGGATGGACGATTCCTTTTTTGTTGTGCTCGGCCTCGCCGCCCTGATCCTGGTCGTGCTCGGTCCGGTCACCTTTTTCCTGACGCTGGGGGCGCGCAGCCGCGTCAGCGACCTCGAACAGACCGTTCGCCGGCTCGAATACCGGCTGCGGCGCTTCGAGGAAGCCCCGGCCGAGGGACGCCCGGCCACGGCTGCGACCGAGGCCCTGCCTGCGACGCCGGCCGAACCGGTCGAGGTCGCCGCGCCCCCGCCGGCTGCGGCCGAGGTGGCCGAGCCGATCGAGACCCTGGCCGAGGCTGCTCCGCCGCCGGCCGCGCCGGTCGAAACTGGAACCGCCCCGCCGGCCCCTGCCCGGCCGTCCCGCAGCCTCGAAGAAAGTTTCGGCACCCGCTGGACCGTATGGGTCGGCGGTCTCGCTTTGGCGCTCGGCGCCCTGCTCTTGGTGCGCTATTCCATCGAAGCCGGACTGTTTGGACCGGCAGCCCGGGTGGCCTTCGGGCTCATCCTCGCCGCCGCGCTGATCGTCGCCGGCGAAGTGCTGCGCCGGCGCGAACCACCGGCGGAAGCCACCGTTTCCAGTTTCACCAAGCCCAGCATCCCGGCCATGCTGACGGCCGCCGGCACCGTTGCCGCCTTCGGCGCGATCTATGCCGCCCATGCGCTCTATGGCTTCATCGGTCCGGCCCCCGCCTTCATCGCCCTGGGCGTGGTCGGCGTCGCCTGCATGTTCGCCTCCGCCCCGCATGGTCCCTCGCTCGCCGGGCTCGGTCTGGTCGGCGCCTTCGTCGCGCCGCTCCTCGTTGACAGCGACAATCCCAATCCCTGGCCGGTGGTGCTCTATCTCGCGGTGCTCACCGCCGTGGCCTATGGCTTGGCGCGGCTGCGCCTGTGGCTCTGGCTCGCCATCGCGGCCGCCGTCGGCGCCGTGTTGTGGGGACTCGTCTTCGCCAGCCAGATCGGCGGCAGCAGCGCCGGCCAATTCTTCCCGGCGACGATGATCCACATCATCATCCAGATGGCACTGGCCGGCTATTTCCTCGCCTGGGATCCGTCACGCACGACCAGCGAGGAAGACGCCCGCCCCGATCTCATTGCCGTCGCGGCGCCTGTGGTGTTCGGCCTGCTCGCCATCGGCACTTTGATGGAAGGCAGTTTCGCCGGACAATTCGGCAATGGCTGGGTGCTGTTCGCCGCTCTCGCCGTTGCGGTCCTGGCGGCGACGGGCTTTCTCGTTGCGCCGGCCGCCGTGGTTTTCGCGGCCGCCGGCCTCTTGGCGATCGCAACCGCCCGTCTGTGGCCGGCGACCATCACACCGGACGCCCGCGCCACCCTGCCCGATTTCGCCGCCGACTTTTTCGTCGGCCCGGTCGAGCCCAATCTGTTCGTTGGTTTCTGCATCGTCGCGGCCCTGGGCCTGCTTGCGCTCGGCGGCTGGCGCATGCTGATCGCGCGGCGCCTGCCAGTGGTGACGCTCTCGATCTACAGCGCGACGGCGGCGCTGACGCCGCTCGCCCTGCTGATCGTCGCCTGGATGCGCATCGCCGAAGGCACGCGCAGTTTTGCATTCGCTGCGAGTGCCGCCGCGCTGGCGCTGATCTTCGTCGGCGCCGCCACCAAATTCCGCGATCTCGAAAGCCGTACGGATGAAACGCCGAACGCCCGCTTCGCTACCGGCATTTTCGCCTCGGCGGCCATCGCCGCGCTGGCGCTCGGCTTCACTTTCGCGCTCGAAGGCGGCGCGCTCGTCGTCGCGCTGGCAGCGGCCGCGCTAGGCGCCGCTTATGTCGGTGTGAAGCTTGAGATTCCAGCGCTGCGCTGGTGCGTCGCCGGCCTTGGCGTGATCATCGCGGCACGGCTCGCGTGGGAACCGCGCGTCATCGCTCAGCCCGGCACGACGCCGATCTTCAACTGGCTGCTCTATGGCTATGGCGCACCGGCCCTGGCCTTTGGCTACGCGGCTCGGCTGATGCGCCGCCATGGCGGCGAGGACACGCCGGTGCGCGTCGCCCAGGCTTTGACCATTCTCTTCGCCGCCTTCCTCGTATTTTTCGAGATCCGTCATCTCATCAACGGGGGTGATGCTTTCGCGGATTCCGCGCCGACGATCGAGCAAGGCCTGCATGCAGTGGCCGCCTTCTCCTTCGCCATCGTGCTGACGAAACTCGATGCGGCGCGATCGTCGATCGTCTTCCGCTTCGCCTCGCTCGGCTTTGGCGTGCTTTCCTTCGCCTATGCGGTGATCGGCCTGGGCGGCTTCGCCAATCCTTACTTCTCCTGGCAGCCGGTCGAGGGCGGCGCGATCTTCAACGCGCTGCTGATCGCTTATCTTCTGCCGGCGGTTCTCGCCTTCATCCTGTCGCTCGTCGCCAATGGCGTGCGGCCAGCCTGGTATGTGACCACGGCACGTATCGTCGCCATCCTTCTCACTTTCGGCTATCTGACGCTGGAAACCCGGCGGTTGTTCCAGGGGCCCTATCTTGGCCTGCTGCGCAACACGAGCGGCGCCGAATTCTATGCCTATTCGGCGGTATGGCTGGCCTTCGGCGTCGTGCTCTTGGCCTGGGGTCTGCTGCGCGGCTCGCGCGAGGCGCGGCTGGCGTCAGCGGTGTTCGTCGCCGTCAGCGTGCTGAAAGTGTTCATTTTCGATCTCGCGGGCCTGGAAGGCATCCTGCGGGCCTTGAGCTTCATCGGCCTCGGCGCCGTGCTGATCGGCATTGGCCTCGTCTACCAGAAACTGGTGTTCGCGCGGCCGGCGCACCGCCCAGAAAATCCCCCCTCCGATCGTCTTCCGGGCGCCGCCCCGTGATAGACTGATCGCAATGACGAATCCTGAAAGGTAAGGACGTGGCCCAAGACGATATTGCGAAACTGCCGTTCGAAGACGCGCTGAAGGAACTCGAATCCATCGTGTCGCAACTCGAAAGCGGACAGGTGTCGCTCGACAAGTCGATCGAACTCTACGAGCGCGGCGAGAAGCTTAAAGGACATTGCGAAGCACTGCTGAAGAGCGCCGAAGCGCGCATCGAGAAAATCTCGCTCGGCAATGACGGCAAGCTGAAGGGCTCGGAGCCGCTCGACGTCGAGCGGTAATCCCCGCAAGATCTAGGCGGGCGCTTTGCGCTCGCCGGCTTTCAGCGTTGTTTTGGCAAGCGCGATCGCCTGTGCCAGCACGGCGCTGTCGCCGATGTGATTGGCAAGGATGAGAATCAAAGCCGAGTTAAGCGCCGCACTGTCTTCGTCGCTCAGGCCGCGATGCGCATCAATGAGCAGGCGATAGGCGCTGTCAGGATCGGCGAAACGGCTGTCTATTTTCAGATCAGTCATGACGCCCTCAATGGCCTCGCAGGCGCCGGCGCGCCGCGGCGATGCCCGTTGCCTCGGGCTGGCGCCAGCGCGCCGTCAGATGTTGATCGGGACGGAAGAGGAAGGCAGCGCCGTCGCTTGCATCGAGCCGGCGGCGCAGCAGGCCGCGACGATCGTGAAAATCCCGGCCTTCTAGCAGCAGACGACACTCGACCTGTTGCACGGCGCCAAAAGCCACCAAGGTTTCCGCGCTGCCGAGCAGATCGAGAAACCAAATCGGCTTACCCTGCGCGTCCTCAACCGGCGCATCGGGTGCCGGCGCACCGAGCTGTGCGGTGCCGTTCCAGCGATCGGCATCGGGTGTCGAGAGCGACGTGTCATGCACGGTCGCAATCGACAAGCGCCCCGAATTGATCATGCGCTGAGCGAACGGCGCGCTGCGGGCCAAAGCCAAAGTGGCATCGCGGAAACGCACTTCCTGCGGGCTGCGAGGTGCGATGAAATCGGTCGAGCGGGTCGAATGGCGGATGTTTTCATCGGCCGCCTGCGAACGCTCGGCGTGATAGGTCTCGATGAGCGCCTCGGGCGCCTCGCCATTGAGCACCGTCGCCAGCTTCCAGGCGAGGTTTTCCGCATCCTGAATGCCGGAATTGGCGCCGCGCGCGCCGAAGGGCGAGACCTGATGGGCGCTGTCGCCGGCAAAGACCACGCGGCCATGCACGAAGCGATCGATGCGCCGGCACTGGAAGGAGTAGAGCGACACCCATTCCAGTTCGAAACGGTCGTGACCGAGCATCTGTTTGAGACGCGGCACGACTTTTTCCGGCCGCTGGTCCTCAGCTGGATCGGCCTCGGGACCGAGTTGCAGATCGATGCGCCAGACATCGTCGGGCTGCTTATGCAGCAGAGCCGAATGACCGCCGTGAAAAGGCGGCTCGAACCAGAACCACCGCTCCGGCGGAAAGTCTCCGCTCATCTTCACATCGGCGATCAGAAACCGATCCTCGAAAATCTCGCCGCGCCATTCGAGACCGAGAAGCCCGCGCAAGGTCGAGCGCGGCCCGTCAGCGGCGATCACCCAGGCGCCCGATAAACGGTATTCGCCTTCCGGTGTCATCACCCGCACGGTGGCACCATCATTACCCTGTTCGATGCCGACGACCTTGTTGCGCCAGCGCAGATCGATGCCGAGAGCGATCGCCCGTTCGACAAGAAAATGTTCGAGATAATATTGCTGCAGATTGATGAAGGCCGGCATGGCATGGCCGTCCTCGGGCAGGAGGTCGAATTGCCAGACCTGCGCCTCCTTGAAGAAGACCTTGCCGACTTTCCAGACCACGCCCTTGTCCAGACAGGGCTGCGCCACGCCAAGGCGACCGAGCACTTCCAAGGTGCGCTTGGCATAACAGATGCCGCGCGAGCCTTCGCCAATGCGATCGGCATCGTCGAGCAGCACCACTTTGACGCCGCGCAAAGTGAGATCGATGGCGGCCGCGAGCCCGACGGGTCCGGCGCCGACGATCACCACTGGATAACGGGTGGGCTCCGCCGCGTCCTGATCGGGCGAACGGCGGTAGCCGAATTGATAGAGCGTGCGATGGTCGGGAGTGGTTTCGGTGTGCGCTGCCATCTCCCTCCCCTTTTCAGCGCTACTTGGGCGCCGGCTTCGACGGATCGAAATGTTTCTTCAGCCCGTGCCAGCAGTCAATATAGGTTTTGTCCAAGGTCGAAAGTTCCGAGGCGAATTTGGTCAGGCGCTGCGGATAACGGGTCTCGAACATGAAGGCCATGGTGCCGGTGAGCTTCACCGGCTTCAGTTCATTTTGGGTGGCATGTTCGAATGCCGTATCATCGGGTCCGTGCGGCAGCATGCAATTGTGCAGGCTGATGCCGCCGGGCACGAAACCTTCGGGCTTGGCGTCGTAGACGCCGTAAATCAGGCCCATGAATTCCGACATGATGTTGCGGTGATACCAGGGCGGCCGAAACGTGTTCTCCATCACCAGCCACCGTTCGGGGAAGATGACGAAATCGACATTGGCTGTGCCGGGGCTTTCCGACGGCGCGGTCAGAACCGTGAAGATCGACGGATCAGGATGGTCAAAGGAAATCGAACCGATCGTCGCGAAACGGCGCAGATCATATTTATACGGCGCGTAATTGCCGTGCCAGGCGACGATATCGAGCGGCGATTGACCGATCTTGGTGCGGTAGAGTTCGCCGCCCCATTTCAGATAGAGCGTCGCATCTTCCTCGCGATCCTCATAAGCGGCGACAGGACTCAGAAAGTCGCGCGCATTGGCAAGGCAGTTGGCTCCGATCGGACCGCGCGGCGGCAAGGTGAAAGCGCCGCCATAGTTCTCGCAGATGTAGGCGCGCGCCGGACCATTGATCAGTTCGACCCGGAAAATGATGCCGCGCGGGATGACGCAGATTTCGCCGGGCTCGATCTCGATCACACCGAATTCGGTGGCCAAGCGCAGGGACTTCTCCTGGGCGACAAACAGCATTTCGCCGTCGGCGTTGAAGAAATATTCGCGCTCCATCGATTTCGTCACCAACGCCAGATGGGCGGCCATGCCGGCGCGCGTATCGCTGTCACCGGCTGTCGTCATCGTCCGCAAACCTTCGACGAAAGTCTGGGGCGTATCGGGCAGCGGCACCGGCCCCCAGCGCAACTGACCGACCGGCAAAGTGCTCTCCTCGCGCGCGGCGGGCGCCGAGCGCAGCAAGCCTTTGTCGATCTGTTCGTAGCGGCCGGAATGTTTGACGCTGGGGCGGATGCGATAGACCCAGGAGCGCTGGTTCTCGCCATGGGGGGCGGTGAAGGCCGTACCGGAAATCTGTTCGGCATAAAGGCCATAGGGGCATTTCTGCGGTGAATTGCGGCCGACAGGCAAAGCGCCCGGTAGCGCTTCTGTCTCGAAGGAATTGCCGAAGCCGGACATATAACGGAGGCTCATGATCCTCTCCCCGTGAATTTCTAGGTTGCCAAAATCAGTTGCATATGAAACTAATTTCGTCAACAGGAATACGTCATGGCTGCCCGTCGTCTCATTTTGTCGCAATTTCTGCCCTACCGGCTGAGCATCACCATGCAGGCGGTCTCCGAGGGCCTGGCGACGCGCTATTCACACGAATTCGGCATTACCGTGCCGGAATGGCGGGTGATTTCGGCGCTCGGCGAGCATCAGGAAATGACGGCGCGCGACATCGCCGCGCACGCGCGCATGAACAAGACCATGGTGTCCCGTGCGGTGGCGACATTGTTGGAGCGCAACATCATTCTGCGGCGCGAGAACAGCGGCGACCGGCGCGAAGCTTTTCTCAGGCTCGCGCGACGCGGCGACGACATTTATGCCGCCATCGTGCCGATGGCACTCGATTACGAACGCAAATTGCTGCGCGATCTGCCGAAAGCCGAAATAGCCGCCCTTGACAGGGCCTTGACGGTGCTGCTGCATCGCGCAGACGAAGAGGCGCTCGCCATCAACGACAAGATCAATGGAGACGCAGAATGAGCGGCAAAGCTTTCGCTTCCACCGGCGACATGGCCGCCAAGAAGGTGACGTTTGGTGAGATCGGTGCCGGACTCTATGCCTATACCGCAGAGGGTGATCCGAATTCTGGCATCATCGTCGGCGACGACTGCTGCATGGTGATCGACGCACAGGCAACCCCCGGCATGGCGCATCAGGTGATCGAGCGCGTGCGGCAGGTCACCGACAAGCCGATCCGTTATGTGGTGCTGTCGCATTATCATGCCGTGCGCGTTCTGGGCGCATCGGCCTACAACGATGCAACCATCGTCGCCTCGAACGAAACGCGGCGGCTGATCGTCGAACGCGGCCAGCAGGATTGGGATTCCGAATACGGCCGCTTTCCTCGTCTGTTTCAGGATGCGCAGAGCATTCCCGGCCTGACCTGGCCAAATGTCACGTTCCAGAACACTATGTCGGTGTGGCTCGGCAAGCGTGAGGTGCGCCTGATGCATCTCGGCGCCGGTCATACGTCAGGCGATATCGTCGCCTGGGTGCCCGATGCGAAGGCGATGTTCTCCGGCGATCTCGTCGAATATCACTCGGCCTGCTATTGCGGCGACGCGCATCTGCGGGCGTGGCCTCAAACCCTGAACGCCATAGCCGAATTCGCGCCGGAAGCGATCGTGCCGGGTCGCGGCGACGCCCTGAAAGGGCGCGGTACGGTGCGCGAAGCGCTGGCGATGACGCGAGATTTCATCAATGCTCTCTATGGTGCGGCGGAAATCTCCGTCGCCAAGGGCCGCAGCCTGAAGGACACCATGGCGGCGACGCGCGCGGCCATGGATCAGCGCTTCGGCCAGTTCGCCATCTATGAACACTGCCTGCCCTTCAACGTCTCGCGCGCTTTCGATGAAGCCTCGGGCATCGACGATCCGGTGATCTGGACGGCGGAACGCGACCGCGAGATGTGGGCGGCGCTGCAGGGTTAGCGCATAGCAGATTGATTGGACAGGCTGAGGGCAAGCAAGTTGCGCCAGCCATAGGCCAGTTCGATCAGGACGGCTCCGTCGCGCTCGTCTTCTTTCTCGCCCACCACTTCGCCTCCCAGCCTCTCATAGAAGCCACGCGCCTGGACGTTCTCACGCAGCACCCACAGGTTCGCGGCGCGATGTCCACGTGCGATGAGCCCCCTCGCCAACGTCGCCATCAAGGCGCGGCCCAGACCCTGCTTCTGCGCCGCACGCAAGAGATAGAGCGCCGTGATCTCGCCGCTGAAGCCCTTTGCCAACAGATCGGGGGCCCGCTGATCGCCATAAGAACCGAACCCGACGAGCCGCCCTTCGCATTCGATCAGGAAAACTACAGCGCCATTGTAAACGTCCGGGTGGCCGAGGACCGCCTGCCAACGCTGCGTCCGATCGGGAAGCGAAAGCCTGTTCAACACCGCTTCCGGCATAAGTCCAGGATAGGTCTCACGCCAGCACGCGATGTGCAGCTCGGCAAGCGGTACAGCGTCCGCCACGGCGGCAGTTCTGATCGTATAGGAAAATGACGGCTGCGACATGATAAGCGAGACTAAAGGCGGCTGCGACATTTGTCAGCGGCCGCATGAAAGACGCAATCCATCACCATCGTGCCATCACCATTGTGTAGAACTCCTATCGCTACCCAGTCTAACGAAAATGTAATCGAGCCGACGATTGACATGTCGTCCCCTCGGTCAAATCATTCGTCAAGCCAATCATCTTTCAGCTAGGGACTTGGATACGCTCAGAAGACCTTCCCGCCTGCTGCCCCAGCATCGCCCTTTGGCCTTTTGCAATTTTCTATCGCCGTATTCGAGATCCTGGCCAAGGGTTCTGGACGTTCAAAGGGAGGGAGAGATGACGTCTCTTCACAATGATCTGGCCGTTGATGCCGCGCCATCCGCCGCAGGCCTTTTCGCCAACCGATGGTGGGTCGTCTTCGGCTCGGTCCTCGGCATGATCGCCGGGCAAGGCGCGACGACCATTTTCATTTTCGGAACGTTCGTCGGGCCGGTCACATCGGGTCTCGGCATAAGCCAAAGCTCTTTCTCCGCCGCACTGCTCATTCTCACAATCGCCGCGGCGGTGGTGACGCCGTGGACCGGGCATATGATGGACAAATATGGCGTGCGGCCCGTCATGCTGCCACTCATCACGCTGTTTGCCGTGGCAACCGCGGCGCTCGCCTTCATGCAGCCATCGCTGCCGCTCATCTATGCCTTGTTCGCCCTTCAGGGCGCGTTCAGCGCTATCCAAGCGCCGACAGGCTATGTGAAAGTCATTTCGCGCCGTTTCGATCGGCAACGCGGCCTTGCCTGTGGCCTCGCCATGGCCGGCGTCGGCCTCGGCGTCGCCCTGCTGCCGCAATATGTCGCCGTGCTGATGACGCACTATGGCTGGCGCGGCGCTTATCTGGGGCTCGGCGCCTTTATCTTCGTTCTGGCTTTCATTCCCGTGGCGCTCTTCGTTCGCGATGCGCCCGGCTCGCAAGCCGCGCCGCAACAGGGATCGGAGGCGCTGCCGGGGCTCACCGTGGCGCAAGCGATCACGGGCACGCGGCAATTCTGGCTTTTGGTGGTCGGTCTTTCGCTGGCAGTGATGGCCATCAACGGCGTGCTGGCGCAATTGGTCGTCATTCTCATGAAGCGCGGCTTTTCAATTCAGGCCGCCGCAACGGTGATGTCGATCGCCGGTTTGGCAATGATTGTCGGCCGCGTTCTCGTTGGCTATTGCCTCGATAAATATCATGGCCCCTACGTCGCCATAGCCGTCTTCAGCTTCCCGGTGTTCGGCATTTTGTTGCTGCTGTCGGGCGCGAGCGGTCCGGTGCCTTACGTGGCAGCCATCCTGTGCGGATTGGGCATTGGGGCCGAACTCGATCTGATGGGCTTCCTCGTTAGCCGCTATTTTGGCTTACGCGCCATCGGCACCATCTATGGCGTTCTCTTCGCCATCTTCGTCATCGGCTCGGGCGTTGGCCCTTATCTGGTGAGCCTGTCGTTCGAACAGGCGCAGTCCTACACGCCGGTGCTCGAAGGTTTCATCGTCGCCCTGCTCGTCGTCATCGCGATGATGGCCTTCCTCGGCAAGTATCGCTATCCCGTCGCGCATGCGAGCAACTGACGGCGGCCCCTCCAAAATACGATCGCCGGCCCATGGCCGGCGATAAAAGCGGTGAGTGACGAAGAGCCTTACTCCGTCTTGAGATTACCAGCAGCGGCCTTGCCCGAACGCTTATCCGTGACGATTTCGAATGAGATCTTCTGACCTTCGTTCAAGCCATGCATGCCGGCTGCCTGCACCGCCGAGATATGCACGAAGACATCCTTGCCGCCGCTATCGGGCTGGATGAATCCATAGCCCTTCTGCTCGTTGAACCACTTCACGGTTCCAGTGTTCATTCTCAGTTCCTTTCACCAGACAGGCGTCCGGATCAGGAACTCACGCCCCTCCCCCGGACTTCGATATTGGTAGAGAACGCGCCTGCCGGATCGGCCAGACGGCCTTCATCCAGGCCAAAGTCGATACATCTTGTTACGATATATATACGAACATTTCAACCCATCACAAAAAACGTGATGTCATCCAGATTTGACGAAATCGTCAAAAGGCTCCGGGCCGCAATCAGGGAAAAGCCGGCGGCAAAAATACGTTTGCCGGATACGCGTTTGGCTCTAGCCGGCGAGAAAATAGTGCCAGGTTCCGTCTTCCCCGATGCCGGCGCGCTGCATGAGCGGCAGACCGATGTCATTGGTCAAAGCGAGATTGGCGAAGCGGACGCAGCGATACATGGCAAGACGCTCGTCCGCCGTCGGATCGGGTTTCTGCACGGCGGCAAAATGCGGCCAGATGTAACTGACCGTACTGCCGCGCGTGCTCTTCACATAATCGTTCTCAAACGCCGCCTGCAGCAGGGCGAGGATTTCGCGACCGTGCCCGTCGAAAGAATAGCGTTTGAGGAAATCGATCACCGTGGCGAAGGACCTCGGCCGATCGTCCCCACGCGCGAACAGCGGCAGCGTTTCGTTCCATTCGATCGCCGGCCGCAAACGTTCGATATCCCCAGAGCGCGTCGCCACCAGAATGCGCTCGCGAATTTCGGCGACGCGCGGCGGCAAGGCATCGAGATCGCCTGATGACGGGGAGAAGGTCTCGACCGGAGGCGGCGGCGGGCGGCGGGCAGGCTTCTGTCTTGCGTCCATGGGCACATGATAACGGTTCGCGTCCAGCGATCTAACGGGATGATGCCTTTTTTCGGGAATTCAGCTAACCAGGGCGGATGATCTCGCAGAAAGCCCGCTATTCCTTCAAAGCTCTGATTGCCCTGGCGCGTGCCGCGCCGGGCGAAACCGTGCAGACACGGCAGATCGCCGAGCAGGAAAACATCCCTCGTGCCTTTCTCGAGCAGATCCTGCTCGAGCTGAAGCGCAACCGCCTGGTGACCAGCCGGCGCGGCAAGGAGGGCGGCTATTTTCTGAGCCGGTCGCCGGAAGAAATCTCCATCGGCCAGGTTTTGCGCGTGACCGATGGTCCCATCGCGCCCCTCTCCTGCCTCTCGCGCCATTCCTACCGGCGTTGCGAGGATTGCCCCGACGAAATCGCCTGCGCGCTGCGCGCCGGTTTTGCCGAGGCTTTTACGGCGCAACTGGAAGTGCTTGAAAAGATTTCGCTTGCGAGCGCTATGCGGCATGCGGAAGAGGCGAAAGCAAACGGCGCCACCCAGGAGATGGAAATCTATATGGGCGCCGGCATTTAAGCAGAGAACGGGGCGTTAAAGGCGGATAAGAGGGTACGCCCCATTTCACATAACTATCGCGTTATTAAAAATAAAAAACAGACTTGCAAAGTTGATAGAATGGATCAACATTATCGGCATTAAAGACAAAGGGGTGCCGTCATGTCGTCCAGTCGTCCGCAAGCTACCGCTGTGCCGCCCGTCGGCCGGTTGCGACGGATCGTCGATATCGTCTCGATTATCGCTGCCTTCGCTTTCGTGTTTTTCGTCGCCTGGGGCGCGCGGGCGCAGGAGCTGCTCAACGTCTCCTACGATCCGACCCGCGAACTGTATCGCGCCATCAATACGGCCTTCATCGCGCAATGGAAGGCCAAGACCGGCCAGACGTTGACCATCCGCCAGTCGCATGGCGGTTCGGGCTCCCAGGCGCGCACGGTGATCGACGGTCTCAATGCCGATGTCGTCACCTTGGCGCTGGCTGGCGACATCGACGCGATAGCCGAGCGTTCGACCTTGATCCCCAAGGATTGGCAGAAGCGCCTGCCGCAGAATTCCGCGCCCTACACCTCGACCATCGTCTTCCTCGTCCGCAAGGGCAATCCGAAGGGTCTGAAGGATTGGGGCGATCTCGCCAAGCCCGGCGTTTCGGTCATCACCCCCAATCCGAAAACCTCGGGCGGCGCGCGCTGGAACTATCTCGCGGCCTGGGCCTGGGCGACCAAGAATCTGAAGGACGAAGCCAAGGTGCGCGAATATATCGCCGCCGTCCTACGCAACGTACCGGTATTGGACACAGGCGCGCGCGGCTCGACCACCACCTTCGCCCAGCGCGGTCTCGGCGACGTCCTCCTGTCGTGGGAAAACGAAGCCTTCCTCGCCTTCGACGAATTCGGCAAGGACAAGTTCGACATCGTCGTACCGAGCCTGTCGATTCTCGCTGAACCCTCGGTCAGCATCGTCGATGGCAATGTCGACAAGAAGGGCACCCGCGCCACGGCACAGGCCTATCTTGAATTCCTCTATACGCCGGAAGCGCAGAAGATCATCGCCAAGAACCATTATCGTCCGCGCAATGTCGAAGCGGCCGACCCGAAGGATGTCGAGCTCTTCCCCAAGCTTGATCTGGTGACGATCGACGGCGAATTCGGTGGTTGGGCCAAGGCGACCAAGACGCACTTCGACGATGGCGGCACGTTCGACCAGCTTTACAAGCCGGCCCGATGAGCCTCGCAGCCTCCACGAGATGGCGACAGCCGAGCATCCTTCCCGGGTTCGGCCTCGCCTTCGGCACAACGCTCACCGCGTTGTGCCTTATCGTTTTGATCCCCCTCACCGCTTTGATGCTGCGCGCCGCCGGCGCCGGCTGGACGGATATCGTCGCCATCGCCACCTCGCCGCGCACGCTCGCGGCCCTGCGCCTGTCCTTTGGCGCCGCTTTGATCGCCGCTTTGGTCAACACCGTCTTCGGCCTGCTGATCGCCTGGATCCTGGTGCGTTATGAATTTCCCGGCCGGCGTCTGATCGACGCGGCCGTCGATCTGCCGTTTGCCTTACCGACCGCCGTGGCGGGCATTTCGCTCTCGGCCATCTATGCGCCGAACGGCTGGGTCGGCTCCTTCGCCAATGAACTCGGCTTTCAGATCGCCTATACGCCGCTCGGCGTAATGGTGGCGCTGATCTTCATCGGCCTGCCCTTCGTCGTGCGCTCGGTGCAGCCGGTGCTGGCCGAAAGCGAACGCTCGATCGAGGAAGCCGCCGCTCTGCTCGGCGCCAGCCGCCTGCGCACAGTCTTTCGCGTCATCCTGCCGGCCGTCGCGCCGGCCGTGCTGACCGGCTTCGTCCTCGCCTTCGCCCGCGCCGTCGGCGAATATGGTTCGGTGATCTTCATCGCCGGCAATATTCCGATGGTATCGGAGATCGCGCCGCTGCTGATCGTCATCAAGCTCGAGCAGTTCGACTACGCCGGCGCCGCCGTGATCGGCATGATGATGCTGATCGTTTCCTTCGTCATGATCCTCGTCTTGAACCTGGTGCAGGCCTGGGGCCGCGAAAGGCTCGGTCATGTCTGACATCACGCTTGCGCCGCGCGCGCCCGATCGGGAGATTTCCGGCGAATCCCTTCCCACCCGCGTGGTGCTGATCGCCTGCGCACTTGTCTTTCTCGGGCTCTTTCTGTTTCTGCCGCTCATCTCCGTCTTCGCCGAGGCCTTCAAGCGCGGCTGGGAAGCCTATTTGACGGCGCTCGCCGATCCCGACGCGGCTTCAGCCATCCGGCTGACGCTTTACGTCGCCGCCATCGCCGTGCCGTTCAACATCGTCGTTGGCGTAGCCGCCGCCTGGGCGGTGGCGAAATTCGAATTCAAGGGGAAGAGCCTGCTGGTCAGCCTGATCGATCTGCCCTTCTCCGTGTCGCCAGTCGTCGCCGGTCTGAGCTATATGCTGCTGTTTGGCGCACAGGGCTATTTCGGCCCCTGGCTGAAGGCGCATGATCTCGCCATCGTCTTCGCGGTTCCCGGCATCGTCATCGCCACGATCTTCGTCACCTTCCCCTTCGTTGCGCGCGAGTTGATCCCGCACATGCAGGCGCTGGGCACAGATGATGAGGAAGCGGCGCTGACGTTGGGCGCCTCGGCTTGGCGCACCTTCTTCACCATCACGCTGCCGAATGTGAAGTGGAGCCTGCTCTACGGCGTGCTGCTCTGTAACGCCCGCGCCATGGGCGAATTCGGCGCGGTGGCCGTCGTCTCCGGCAAGATCCGTGGCGTGACGACGACCATCCCGACGCAGATCGAAATTCTCTACAACGAATATAACGGTGTCGCTGCCTTCGCCCTCGCCTCGCTGCTGGCCGGGCTGGCGCTCGTCACCCTCGTCCTCAAAACCTTCCTGGAATGGCGATACGCCGATGCGATCGCCGCATCTTCGCACCGTTGAGCAGGATCATGTCCGTCTCCATCACCATCGAACATGCCCACAAACAGTTCAGTGCCTATCCGGCGCTGCGCGACGTTTCGCTGCGGGTCAAACAACAAGAGCTGGTCGCTTTGCTTGGTCCTTCGGGCTCGGGCAAAACCACGTTGCTGCGCGCCATCGCCGGCCTGGAGGAACTCGATCAAGGCCGGGTGTTCTTCGACGCGACCGACATGCGCAGCCTGTCGCTGCGCGATCGCCGGATCGGCTTCGTGTTTCAGAGCTACGCTCTGTTCAAGCACATGACCGTCTTCGAGAATATCGCTTTCGGCCTGCGGGCGCGGCCGCGCCGCGAGCGCCCGAGCTCCGCCGAGATCCACAAGCGGGTCGGCCATCTGCTCGATCTGGTGCAATTGGCTGGCCTTGAAAAGCGCTTTCCGACCCAACTCTCCGGTGGCCAGCGTCAGCGTGTTGCCTTGGCGCGCGCGCTCGCCATCGAACCCAGCGTCTTGCTGCTCGACGAGCCGTTTGGCGCGCTCGATGCCAAAGTGCGCAAGGACCTGCGCGGCTGGCTGCGCGAACTGCATGAACGCACGGGCCAGACGACGGTGTTCGTCACCCACGATCAGGAAGAAGCGCTGGAACTTGCCGACAAGGTGGCGATCCTCAATCAGGGCGTCATCGAACAGATCGGTTCGCCCGATGCGGTCTACGACATGCCGGAAAATGCCTTCGTCTGCGAATTTCTCGGCGAAGCCAACAAGCTGCCTGTCCATGTCGCCGGCGGCCAGGCATTCTTCGATGATACACCTGTGTTTGGCGGCATCGGCTTGAACCGCAGCGGCCCCGCCTCGCTCTATGTGCGTCCGCAGCACATCAAGCTCGCCGACAACGGCCCGCTGGCGCTCCCAGGTATCGTCGAACGCATCCGCCGCAATGGCGCGGTGCGCCGGCTGGAAGTGGCAGTGCGAGGCTATGCCAAGCGGCTGGAACTCGACCTCGCCAGCACGGTGGCCCCGGCGATTGGCGAACGCGTGTCGATGAAATTCACCTCAGCGCATATTTTCTGATCGTTCATAGCGCGCCGCACATAATGCGGCGTGACTTGAACCTGTCATGGAATCGCGCCACCCTCGGCTTTCATTAAAGCGTTTTCGAGCGAAGTGGATTCCGGTTCGCGTAAAGAAAACGCGTCAAAACAAGAGCCTGAAGTCTTTCACCGTTTCAGTGAAACGGTGAAAGACTCTAGCCGAGGCAACATGTATTTCGCGAAATTTTTTCACAAAGCGCCGAGCGACGGCCGATTGCTGCTGTACACGCCCGATGTGCTGATGGGCATCTACGCGCGAAAGATCAATTACGCCGATTATCCGAACGGCCGGCCGAGCTACGAAGCCGACGGCAATCTGTTTGGCGAGTTCCTGCGCAAGGATTATCCGACGACGCATGAGGGGATTTCCGCGTACCGTGATGAGGCCGAAAAACTGCGCCAGTCCGGTTATGTGGAAACCCACCACACCGAATATACCTTGCGCGATCTCGAAGGCGACGACACGCCGAAGCCTGATTGGCAGAAGGCGCTAGATGAAGTGTTGCTGGCGATGTTCGCCGATCCCCTGCCCGTGCAAGCGCAATGTATCGCGGCCTTGAACGACACGCTCGCCGAGAATGAGCCCGTCGCCTTATGGGCACGCGCGCACTATGCTTCCGCAACAGGCGCCGCCGATGCGCTGGCGCTCTGCGAACAGGCGCGCGATGGCCTCTGGGCGCGCAAAGCCGCGGGTACTGGGTTTTACACCTGGTCGTTGCGTCCGCGGAAAGTCGAAGCCTATGTACTCGAACTGCTGTGCCGGCGCACGCTCATGGCCGGCGATGCCGCGGCCGCGCTCCAAGCGATCGAGCAGGCTCTGGAAGCGGAAATTGATACGGATCGCACGGTACTGTGGGCCAATATCCTCTGCGATCATTTTCCAGAGCGCGAGGACGACGCTTTCGACGACATCTATCGCTATATCCATTTCGGCCATTACACATCGATCACCTCACGCCCCTCCTTCGCGGCCTATGCGGCGCGACGGGCGGCCGATACGGCTGCGAAACGCGCGTCTTGGCGCTGGAGCCTGGGCAATACGCCAGCGAACGTGGCTGCGATCTCGGAAGCCGAACACGCTTTTGCCGGCCGTTTCCCCGACGACTATCGCGCCTTTCTGGAAACACGCGGCAAGAGCATCCTCTTCGTGCGCGCGCCGCACGAGGATGCCAGTCTGCATTTCCACGCGCCCGAACAACTCGCGCAACATCACGCCGATCTGCTGAATTTCCTCACCATAACCGAAAGCATCGAAGAAGCCGCAGACGCTTTCCGCGAGGACTATGGCGTTTCACTCGCCCATTTGATCCCCATCGCCGAACCCAGGAATGCCAGCAATGCCCTGCTGCTGCATATCGGACCCGGCGACAAATATGGGCACGTCTATGTGTGGAACCATGATGGCGCGTTCGAACTCGTCTATGAGCACAACAGTTTTGGCGAGATGATGGAGGCGCTTCTCAATGGCATCGAAGAGCAGGATGCGGGCGCGCTCGATCTTTTCAATATTCGTCCGGATACCCCGTAGCCCGGCTCATCTCTTGATGAAGTCGATGAAAGCGCGCAACGGTGCCGGCACGAGGCGGTGTCCGGGATAATAAAGGAAGGGGCCGGAGAAACTCTGCCACCAGTCTTCCAGCACGGGTTCGAGCGCGCCGCTTGCCATATAGGGCCGTAACCAATCCTCGAAGAGGGTGATGATGCCGCTGCCCGCCACGGCGGCATCCACGACCAGATAGGCGCCCGCGCCGATGCCCACAAGCAGCGGCCCTGTTGGATCAACACGTATGGTTTCTCCCTTTCGCTCGAACTCCCATTGCGCCGTCACGCCGCTGGCGAAGCGGCCGCGCAGACAGGCGTGGTTCAAAAGATCGCGCGGATGCACCGGCCGGCCGTAACGGGCGAGATAAGATGGCGCCGCCGCCGTGGCGAAACGCTGGATGCGCGGACCGATCGGCACAGCGATCATGGCCTGCTCCAGTTTTTCCTCATAGCGGATGCCGGCATCGCACCCAGCGGCGATCACGTCGACAAAGCCGTCCTCGACCGTGACCTCGAGACGAATATCGGGAAAAGCGGCCAGGAAGGGCGGCACGATTGCCGGCAACACCAGCCGCGCCGCGGCGGTCGGCACATTGAGCTTCAGCGTGCCCGCTGGCCGGTCGCGGAAATTGTTGACGACATCTAGCGCCGCTTCCACTTCGTTCAAGGCAGGGCTTAGACGCTCCAGCAGGCGTTCGCCGGCTTCGGTCGGCACGACGCTGCGGGTGGTGCGGTGAAGCAGCCTGACGCCAAGCTGTTCCTCGAGCCGGCGCACCGCCTCGCTGAGACCTGAGGGGCTCATGCCGCTGACGCGGGCGCCTTCGCGAAAGCCCTGGGCCTGCGCCACGGCCACGAAGGCGTTCAGATCACTGAGGTCGACCTTCATTGTTCGTATTTCCGCACAGCTTGTACCAATTATCCTATATTATCGCACGTGTGGCGAATGACTAGCTAGAGGCGGTCTGGCACGGAGCTCGATCATGTCTCTTGAACAATCTGGTACTTTCGCCCTCGGCAGCCGCAGCGTGAAGCGTCTCGGCTATGGCGCCATGCAGTTGGCCGGCCCTGGCGTTTTCGGCCCCCCCAAGGATCACGCCGGCGCGCTCGCCGTCCTGCGCGAAGCCATCGCCGCCCGGGTCAATCACATCGACACCAGCGATTTCTATGGTCCTTACGTGACCAACCGGCTGATCCGGGAAGCCTTGGCGCCCTATCCCAAGGACCTCGTCATCGTCACCAAGATCGGCGCGCGGCGCGGCGAGGATGCTTCGTGGCTGCCTGCCTTTTCGCCGGCCGAACTGACGCAGGCCGTGCATGACAATCTGCGCAATCTCCATCTCGACGTGATGGACGTGGTCAATCTGCGGATCATGTTCGATACGCATGGGCCGGCCGAAGGCTCGATCGAAGCGCCGCTCACCGTGCTCGCCGATTTGCAGCGACAAGGCCTCATCCGGCACATCGGCTTAAGCAATGTCACGCCCACGCAGATCGCCGAAGGGCGTCGCATCTGCGACATCGTCTGCGTGCAGAACCAATACAATCTGGCGCATCGCGACGACGACGGCTTGATCGACGATCTTGCCCGCGACGAGATTGCTTACGTGCCGTTCTTCCCGCTCGGCGGTTTCAGCCCGTTGCAATCCTCGACGCTCTCGGCGGTCGCGCAACGCCTCAGCGCCACGCCGATGCAGGTTGCCCTCGCCTGGCTGCTGCAGCGCTCGCCGAATATCCTGCCCGGCACGTCGTCGGTGGCCCATTTGCGACAGAACCTCGCGGTCGCCGACATGGCCTTGTCGGAAGACGTTCTGAAAGAATTGGATACGATCGGCGGCGCCGTTTCCGCGTGAATGTGCGAGGCCGGGCAAGCCCCGGCCTCACGCTCAATCTTGCAGCGGAATGTTGGCTTCCTTGATGACACGGGCGAAGCGCGCCCGGTCATCACGATACACCTTGTCGAATTCCTCCGGTGTGTTGCCCACCGGCTGCAATTCCATCGTAGCGAGACGCTGCTTCATATCCGAGGCTTCGAGCGCGGCTTTCGATTCCTTCCAATAGCGATCAACGATGGCGCGCGGCGTGCCCGTGGGCAGAAATAGACCCATCCATCCCGCGACGATGAAATTCGGCAGGCCCTGTTCGGCGATCGTCGGCACATCGGGCATGGAGGGCGTGCGTTGCGCCGTGGTGATGCCGATGGCGCGCACGGCGCCGGATTCGATATGCGGCTTGGTCGCCGATGTCGGCACCAGAGCGATTTCGATGTCGCCGGTCAGCAATGATTGAAAGAGCGGCGCGTCACCGCGAAACGGCACCATCTGGATGTCGGTGCCGGTTTCCTTCTTCAACAGCTCCATCGTCAGATGCAGCGAATTGCCGATGCCGGTCGAGCCATAGTTGAGAACGCCGGGCTTGGCTTTCGCCAAAGCCACCAGCTCCTGCAAATTCTTCGCGGGCACTTTCGGATGAACGACGATCACCGTCGATGTCGCGACAAGCTGCGTGACGCGGATGAAATCCTTGTCGGCATCGAAAGGCAGCGACTTATAAATCGACGGCGAAATCGCCTGGCCGTTGATGTTGAAGAGAATGGTGTAGCCATCGGGCGGGGACTTGGCGACGTTGTCTGTCCCGATATTGCCGCCTGCACCGGCACGGTTCTCGATGACGACCGCAACCTTCATCTGCTCCTGAAGCTTCGCTGCGAAGAGCCGCGCGGCCGCATCGGTCGCGCCGCCCGCCACATAAGGCACGATCATACGGATCGGTTTGTCGGGAAAAGTCTGGGCGACCGCGGTGCCGGCCATGATAGCCAAAACGCCCAAAGTCAGGAGCCCACGAGATAGGCTGAAGCGCATTATATTCCTCCCCATTGCCGCGCATATTTGCGTCGACCCGATCATGTCGGGGGGAATGAGCGCTGTCGAGACTGTCGGGCGTTAATGGCGGCGCGTCAGCGAGAATTCGCCGTGGCGAATGCGCTCGGGCAGACGCTCGGCGAATTTGGCGACCTGCTCCTCGCCGTGAATGCCGACGAGTTCGCGGAAGGCCGCGTCCAGCGCCGCATGGGCAAAGCAGCCGCTCTCGATTCCCGCCAGCACCGCTTCCGCGAAGGCTTCGGTGAAGTAGCCAAGGGCCTCGCGGCGCTGCTCGGCGGCGTTGAATTCATTGACGAGAGAGGTGTTCGGCGGCGTTGTCATCGTGGGGTCAATTTAGTCACCCCTGCCCGCGACTGCGACCATCGAATAAAAAAAAGGTTAACGCTAGCCACCGTAACGGTTGGCGACCTCGCGAACGATCTTTTGCCCCTCGTCGAGGTAGCGCGAGATGATCAATTGCGCGTTGGGCGTGCAGGACCGATAGGTCTGCTCATAGCCGCGAAAGCCCCGGTTGAAGGCCCCGGCCAGGCGCGCTTTGCGTGGTTCCGTCAGCCCTTCCGCCTCGATCAGGGCGGTCATGCGCCGGCGCCATTCGGCGCTGTCATTGGCGCCGCAGAGATCGCGCAGAAAGGCGAGCGCGCCGAGAATTTCGGAAAGCCGCAGCAGTTGCCGCTCATAAGGCGGCGCGGTATCCGGCGCGGGTGCCGCTGCCGCCGGCGGCTTTTGCTGCGCCAACGCGCCATTGGCCAGTGGCCCACTGAAAACCAGAGCCAAGCTTAGCAGAGCCATCGCAGGGAAGCGCGCCGATCGTTTCAAGGTTTGCCGCCTTACGCCGGTTTGTCGACCAACATGCGAGCACTGGCCAGGAGTTCGGCCAGCCCTTGCGTCAGCGAGAGCGAGGCGTAATGCGCTTCGTCCGCCCAGATGACTTGTCCCAGCTCATCGCCTGCGGTGCCTTCGCCCGACAGCCAGCGCGCCGCGAAAGAGGCGATGACATAGTGCCGTTTGACGCGGCCGTCATCGTCATGGGTGATCACTTCGCGCCAGCCGTTGAAGGCGACGATCTCGGCGCGTACGCCTGTCTCCTCCTCGACCTCACGCACGGCAGCCTGTTCCAAGGTCTCGCCGGTTTCGACGAGGCCACCGGGCAGGCTGAATACTTTGTCGAAGGGCGGCAGCCGGCGCGCGCCGAGCAGAACCTTGCCGCCGCGCCAGACGGCGGCGCTGGCGGCGAGGATGGGACGGGGCGGATAATCGCGATTGTCGGTCATGGTGCAGAAGCCTTACGGGAACAGCCGTTCCTTGCGCCAATCGCCTTCCGGCTTGTCGCGGCGGAAGGTGATGCGATCGTGCAAGCGGAAGGGACGATCGTGCCAGAATTCTATCTGCACGGGGCGGATGCGAAAGCCCACCCAGTAGGCCGGACGCGGCACCTCTCCGATACCGAACTTCAGCGTGTAAGCGGCAATCGCCTTCTCGAAAGCGAAGCGGGATTCGACCGGGCGCGACTGTTGGCTCGCCCAAGCGCCGATGCGGGCATCGCGCGGCCGCGAAGAAAAATAGGCGTCGGATTCGGCATCGGTGACCTGTTCCACCGGGCCGCGCACGCGCACCTGCCGGCGCAGGCTCTTCCAATGAAAATTGGCGGCCGCCTTCATACTGCCCGCGAGTTCGCCGCCCTTGGCGCTTTCGCGATTGGTATAGAAGACGAAACCGCGATCGTCCCAATCCTTCATCAACACCATGCGCACGTCGGGCAGGCCGGCGGGATCGACTGTCGCCAGAGCCATGGCGGACGGATCATTGGGCTCGGACTTGATCGCTTCGGCAAACCAGTCGCCAAACAGGGCGAAAGGCTCGGCGGCATCGGTGAAGTCACCCGCTGTTAACTGGTTCAATGTTTAACTTCCCTGGCAAGTTCTTTGTAATGGATTTCAGAGTTGCGCGTTTTTCCCTTTCCGAGCCTTGATATAGGCGAAAACCGCCAATTTGTCGTCGCGGGTTTGCGTTCCATCGCACCGATTGGCGTGCTGATCGGTCTCGCCCTCGGCCTCGGCGGCTGTGCCACGTCGATTCCGCTCCCCTCCTTCATCGCCAAGGAAGATCCGGACGTGACCGGATCGATCCGGCCAGCTTCTTCGTTGTCGCCCTCGCCGCTGTCGTCGTCACTCGACTCGGAGGACTGGCGCCGGGCCAAGGGCGCCATGGGCGTGGCGCTCGACCCGCAGGGCAACGGCCTGCCGGTCTCCTGGGACAATCCGAAATCTGGCGCCAAGGGGGTTTTCCGCCCCGTCGGCGAGGCCAAGCCGGTGGACGACAAGATCTGCCGGTCCTTCGTCGCCGACCTCTCCGGCTCCCATCCGGAACAGTCCCTGCAAGGCACCGCCTGCCGCGACAAATCCGGCGATTGGGCTCTCGGCCCCGTGACTCCCTGGAAAAAGGCCTGATCGGGCCAGAACGGGCAGCAATTTCCGTTCACCTTGCAGCGCAAAACCGTTCGCCTCTGCGTCTCTCAATTGATAAGAGAAAGCGCAAATTTGAGGATTTTACCGTGACTGCGCCGTCCAAGGGTCAGACCGCCAAGGACCAGACTGCCGAACGCGAGAGCGCGCTGATCGCCCGTCTCGTGGCGGCGGGCTATGTCCGTGCCGAGCCATCCATCCTGCAACCGGCCTCGGTCTTTCTCGACCAGTCGGGCGAGGACATCCGTGGCCGTATCTATCTGACGACCGACGCATCGGGCGCCGAATATTGCCTGCGGCCGGAATATACTATCCCGGTCTGCCGCGATTATCTGGCCTCGGCCGCCGGTAAGCCGGCCGCCTTCTCCTATCTCGGCCCTGTGTTCCGCTACCGGCCCACGGGCCCGGTGGAATTCAACCAGGCGGGGCTGGAAAGCTTCGGGCGCAGCGACCGGGAAGCGGCCGACGCGGAAATCTTTACCGTGGCTCTGGAGGCGGCACGCGCTGCCCATGGCGGACCGCTGGCGGTGCGCATCGGCGACACAGGCCTGTTCACCCGCCTGCTCGACATTCTAAACCTGCCGCCCGTGTGGCTGCGCCGCATCCGGCGCGGCCATGCCCGCGGCCAGTCGCTCGATGCCCTGTTCGCTCTGCCGGAGAACGGCAACGGCGGTGATCATTCAGGCGTGCTGGCGGCGCTCGAGGGCACCGACAAGCAGGGCGCCCGCGCGCTCGTCGAAGATCTTCTGTCGATCGCCGGCATTTCCTCGGTGAGCGGCCGCACGGCCGGCGAGATTGCGGAGCGTTTCCTCGAACAGGCTTCGCTGAAGGCTGGCAGTGCGCTAGCTGCCGAAAAGCGCGTCGTGATCGAGCGCTATCTCGCCATCGCCGGCAACCCGGACGATGCGGCCCAGCAATTGCGCGCTTTGGCGGACGACACCAAGCTCGATCTGGCGGCGGCGCTCGATGCGTTCGAGGCGCGGCTCGGCTTCATCGCGGCACGCGGCTTCGATATCGGCGAATTGCATTTCTCCGCCCGCTTCGGCCGCAATCTCGACTACTACACCGGCTTCGTCTTCGAGGCGCAGGATCGCTCGCGCAGCGACAACAGGCCGATCGTCGGTGGCGGCCGCTATGACGGATTGCTGAAGACCTTGGGCGCCGATGCCGACATTCCGGCTGTGGGTGCTGCCATTTGGTGCGACCGGCTCGACGTCGCGGGAGCCAAAGCATGAGCAACCTCGTCATCGCCGTGCCATCGAAAGGTCGGCTGCAAGAAAACACCGCGAAATTTTTCGGCCGCGCCGGCCTCACCTTGGTGCAGGGGCGTGGCGCGCGTGACTATCGCGGTCTGATCGCCGAAGTGAGCGGCGTCGAAATCGCTTTCCTCTCGGCCTCCGAAATCGTGTCGCAGCTTGCCTCCGGCAATGTCCACATGGGCGTCACCGGCGAAGACCTGGTGCGCGAAACCGTGGCCGATGCCGACGCGCGCATGGAACTGCTGCAACCGCTCGGCTTCGGCCACGCCAATGTGGTCGTCGCCGTGCCGCAAGCGTGGATCGACGTGAAGACCATGGCCGATCTCGACGACGTCGCCGCCAGCTATCGGGCGCGGCGCGGCGAACGCATGCGGGTGGCGACCAAATACATCCACCTGACGCAGCGCTATTTCGCCGAGATGGGCGTCACCGATTACCGCATCGTCGAATCACTCGGTGCCACCGAGGGCGCGCCGGCGGCGGGCCAGGCGGAACTGATCGTCGACATCACGACGACGGGCGCCACCTTGCGCGCCAATGCCCTTAAAGTGCTCGACGACGGCGTGATGCTGGAATCGCAGGCCAATCTCGTCGCCTCCGTGAAAGCCGATTGGAACGACGCCACCCGGAAAGCCGCCAGAAGCATTCTCGGCCGCATTTTCGCGGAAGAGGAAGCGCGGACGTCGCGTGAAGTGCGGGCACGCCTTACCGACAGCGCCACATATACGGAGCGGGCCGAAAGCCTGTTCCAGGCGCGTGCCATCTTCGGCAGTCATGCAGACATCGTTTCGCTGATTTGCCCGGTGGAGCGCACGCCAGCCCTCGCCGACTGGCTAATCGCGCAAGGTGCGCAGCACGTCACCGTCGGCTCGCTTGATTATGTGTTCAGCGCCGTCAATCCTCTCTACGAAAAGCTGGTCCGGCGAATCGGCTAAGTCGCGGCGGACCCGCCATAATCTCGACGCGACAGCCTCGCACGGTGCGGTGCTTCCCACGGGGTATGATTCATGAGCCTGTCTCGCCGCCATTTCCTTGCCGCTTCTTCCGCGCTGGCTGCGCCTTACGTGACACGCGCCAGCGCCGCCGCCGACGATCAGATGATCGGCCAGATGCTGATCCTCGGTTTCTCCGGCGCGGCAAGCGATGCGGGCGGCGCGCAGGGATTGGCGCGGCAGATCGCGGCGGGCCAAGCAGGCGGTGCCTGTTTCCTCGGCCACAACACGCGCTCGCGCCAGGGCATCGAAAGCCTGACGCGTCTCTTCGCTTCGTCTGGCCGTCAGTTCAAGCCGCTGATTGCCGTCGATCAGGAAGGCGGCGCCGTTCAACGGCTCGGAGCCAAGAGCGGCTATAATGCCGTGCAGCCGGCGCAGGCCATCGCGGCGCGCGGCGAGCCGACCAATGCCGAACGTATCTATGCCGCCATGGCGGGCGAACTGCGCGCCGCCGGCTTCAATCTCAACCTGGCGCCGGTCGTCGATCTCGGCTTCGAGCCGCGCAATCCGATCATCGCCAAATGGGGCCGCGCCTTCGGCAAGGATGGCGCCACCGTCGCGACCTATGGATCGGCCTTCGTCGAAGGTCATCGCAGCGCCGGCGTGCTGACCGCCCTGAAACATTTTCCCGGCCATGGCTCGACGCTGGTCGACAGCCACGAAAAACCCGTCGATCTGACGGGAACGTGGAAGCCCGATGAACTCGAACCCTATCGGCGCATGGCGCGCAGCGGCGATATCGACATCGTCATGAGCGGGCATCTCGCCCATGCGCGCATCACCGGCGGCGAGCCGGCGACCTTGTCGCGCACGGCCATCGAAGGCGTCCTGCGCCGCGACATCGGCTTTCAAGGCGTCGCCATGACCGACGACCTCGATATGGCGGCGATCCGCTCGTCCTATACGCTCAGCGAAGCGGTGATCCGCGCCATTTCGGCCGGCAACGACCTGCTGCTGCTGTCGAACTCGCGCACGCCCGATCCCAATCTACCCGCAGCGATGATCGCCTCGGTGAAAGACGCCGTCGCCAGCGGCCGCATTCCCGCCGGACGTATCGAAGCCTCGGCGGCGCGGCTTGCCCCGCTTAAAACCAACGTGGCCTAAAAACGTTCGCGACCCAACGAAAAAGCCCCGGTTCGGTTGAACCGGGGCTTTTTCGTTTCCAGCGCCTGAGCAAAATCGCGTTTCAATCGAAACGCGATTTACTTTACGAGTCGAGGCTGCCGATGTGCTTCTGGCTGTAGAGCTGGACGCCGACCTGGCGGATCAGTTCTTGCTGGGTTTCGAGGAAGTCGATGTGCTCTTCCTCATTCGAGGCCAGCTCTTCAAACAACAGCTTGCTGACGCGATCGTTGATCGAGGCGCAATACGCGGCGGCTTCCAAATAGAGCGCACGCGCGCTCATCTCGGAGGCCAGGTCGGACGAGATGATCTCCTCGACCGTCTGACCGATCTTCAGCGGGTCGAGAGACTGCATATTGGGGAAGCCCTCGAGGAACAGAATCCGGTCCACGAACTTGTCGGCGTGGCCCATTTCCTCGATCGATTCCTCACGCCACTTCTTGGCGAGATCGTTGAAACCCCAGTTCTTCAGCATGCGATAATGCAGCCAATACTGGTTGATGGCCGTCAGTTCGCTGCGGAGCCCCTTGTTCAAATAGTCGATGACTTTGCGGTCGCCCTGCATGCTTGATCCCCATGGCCGGATTCTTGGAAGAACCGGTCTGCCAGATCGGGATCAGAGCGAGAGCAACTCGGCCTCCGCCTCAACCGGCTTACCGTTGAGCGCAGGGATACGGCCTTCCTGTTCGACGATCAACGACTGAATGGTGATCGCGCAGCGTCCACACTGTGGAGAACAGCCAAGACAATCATAAACTTGTTTCGCGCAGCGAATGCCTTTCGCGCGGTCGCAAAGCACGCCGCGGACATCTTTGTCGGAGAATACGTTGCACGAACAGACGATCATTTTTTGGCCGCCCAGTTTAGAACTATTATAAATTTGCTTTGTTTACAGAGGGTTATGACTCCCTGCTTCGAGGCCTAACAGATGGGCATTCGTCACGTCAACGTCAAACTTTTGTTTAGAAGGCGACGAAACACCCCTGTGTATAAAAGGATGCCAACCGATACTCTCAAGCCCGATTGTTAAAGATTATTGCAGCTGATCACTTTTTATAACGATTCCAAATTAGAGAACTAAGATGGCGCTTTTCCCCACCCTATTTCAGGACAGCGAGCCACCTTCGACAGGAAAATCCGCACGCGAAGGACGGAATCGGACCCAATAACGGGCCCGCTCCGTCAGATCGGAGCCGGCACGAAGGCCCCTTGCGGCGTGGGCTGCATTTCGATGCGGCTGTCGTGCATGCCGATCAAGGTCGACCGGTGGCCGATGGAGATGATCGACGTGTTGGGCAGTTGCTCGCGCAGCATGGCGTAAATCTCCGCCTCTAGCTTTTCGTCGAGGGCGGAGGTGGCCTCGTCGAGGAACAGCCAGTCGGGCTTGTCGAGCAGCGCACGAGCGATGGCGAGCCGCTGTTGCTCGCCCCCCGACAGACGCTGGCCCCAGTTCTCCTCCTCGTGGATACGCTCGGCGAACGGCGCGAGCCGGGCCAGTTTCAGCGCGTCGCGGACCGCCTCGTCGGAATAGGCATCTTCCGTCGCAGGATAGGTCGCCGCCGTCTTCAACGTGCCGCTCGGCACATAGGGCCGCTGCGGCAGCAACAGCACCTTCGCCGTGTCTGGAATGTCGATGCGGCCCTGGCCATAGGGCCAGATGCCGGCAATGGCGCGGAACAGGGTCGATTTGCCCGAGCCCGACGGACCGGTGACGAGCACAGAGCTGCCGGCCTTCAGCGACAGCGCCTTGGCCTGCACGATTTCGCGGCCATCCGGCAATTTCAGGCTCAAGCCTTCGACCGCCAGATCCTTGCCCGATACGGGCACGACATCGATGTGCGGTGGCGTCGTGCCGAGTGCGCGCGCCTTGCGCAGCGCCTCGCCGAAGGTGGTGAGACGATCGACATTGGCTTTGTAACGGGCGATCAGGCGATAGCGATCGACGAAATAGCTCAACGCGTCCGCGACCCGGCCGAAGGCGCCGGCCACCTGGCTCATCTGGCCCAAGGTCACCTTATCGGCGAAATAGTAGGGCGCGATGATCACGTAAGGCAGGATTGGGCTGATCTGGCCATAGAAGGACGTGAACGTGCTGAGCTTCAAGACACGGCTGACGATGCGGAAATAATTGCCGACCAAGTCAGTGAAGCGGTTGGAGAGGATGGACAGTTCCGAGCGTTCGCCGCGCAGCAGCGCCACCTGTTCGGCATATTCGCGCAAACGCGCCAGCGAGAAGCGGAAGTTCGCTTCGTATCGCTCTTGCGCGAATTCCAGTTTGACCAGCGGACGACCGATCAGATGGGTGATCCAGGTGCCGAAGAACGAATAGGCCATGGCGACCCAGAACGGCAGACCCGGCACGACGATATCGGTTCCGGGAATGACGAACTCCGCCGGCATCGACCACAGGATCAGGGAGAACGACACCAAGGTCGAGACCTGCTGGATCAGCGTGATCGAATAGGAATAGGTGTCGGTGAGATAGCTTCTGATATCTTCGGCAATACGCTGGTCAGGGTTGTCGGCGCCGTCGCCGATCAGCCCCATGCGGTAGATGCCGCCCCGGCCGAGCCAGGAGGTGGAATACTGCTTCGTCAGCCATTGCCGCCAATAGATCAGCAGGGTTTGCTGGAAGAAATATTCGATCAGATTGCTGGCGATGGCGATGAACGCCCAGAACATGAAGACGGTGAACAGCAGCGTCCAGAACGTCGCCTGATCCTTATTCTGAATCGCATTGAACCAGTCGCGATTGAAGAAGCTCAGGCGCACTGAAATGCCGACCTGGAGCTGGTTGATGACCACCAGCAACATGATCAGGGCGGTGGCGACATGACGCTCGCGCCAGCGGCCGCGGCGCAGCCAGTGGACAGGAGCCACGACCGGATCATCGGTCTCGAAATAGGGATCGGCCAGGCGGGTGATCTGACCGATCACCGGAATATAGGACAGGCTGTAGATGATCAGGCCAAAGACGGCGATGGTGATGCACAGCGTCGACGGCGGCGCGGCGTCCGCCAGAAAGGCCGGCCAGAAGCCGCGGTTCGAAGCCGCGAAGGCCAGCGCCAGCACGACATATTCGAACGCGAACAGCCGCAGGAATATGCGCAGGAATGTCGAGATCGTATGGCCGCGCAGCGTCACATAGGCGAGCAGCAGGCCGACGACGCCAACGCCGATGGAAGCCGGATTGACGGCTATTCCTGAGATTTGAGAGGCACCCGAGCCGATACCGGCCGCTAGACAAAGAATCGCCGCGACTGCGACCGCACCACCCAGAACCTTCATACAGACACTCTCGCACGAAGAGAGCCGGCGAGCGCCGGCTCGCAAGCGAGAATCGAATGATTCAACGGTTGCAGGCTATCACAGGTCCGCGGGACGCGCAGATGACGTTGGCGTGTGGGGTATCGGGTCGCCATCGTCGTCGTCCCGGCCGGTGAATTCCTCGCCGTTGACGGCGGCAATCAGGCGCGGAGACGGCTTGAACGTCAAGACCCGGCGGGCCGTGATCGGATATTCCTGGCCGGTTTTGGGATTGCGGCCAACGCGCGGCCGTTTTGAACGGACGTGGAAGGTGCCGAAGGAGCGCAGCTTGACAGTTTCGCCCCCTTCCAGGGCACCGCAAATTTCTTCAATAGCCACTTCGACGATTTGCTTAGCTTCTACCCGCGAGAGCCCAGGGCCCGTCACATAAACCGCGTGCAGAAGGTCAGCACGGGTAAGTGTCTTGTTCGTCATGTCGTATCGCCGCCTTTGAAATGATGAGCAACCGCGAGCCAAACAGAACAACGCACATGCCGTCGCAAAGCGCGCCCTGCCTCAGTGACCGCCGCTACCCGGCCACCGCCCCCGGCGGTTCGTCTTCATTACCCCCTGAACTCAACGCCTTTAAATGTGCAGAGTCAAAGGGAAAAATACAATCTGCATATCGGAACCGCCGCAATCCACGACGCGTAGGCGCGAAGTCTCGCATTTGAGCGAAATGCCCCAATACCCACCAAGGACAGCCATCTTTAACGGCGAAGCCTGCGGCTGGTTCCGTCGCTCCGCGATTAAATTTTGTGGCCTGCAATAAAAAGGAGGCCGCGCGGGAGCGCGACCTCCAAATGGGAACCGAAGAGCGAGCCTGGATTTCTTTTAGAAATCCATGCCGCCATTCAGGTCGCGCCTGCGCGACCTGAACTTTATCCGGAGCGGGCGAGCCTGGATTTCTTTTAGAAATCCATGCCGCCCATGCCGCCGCCGCCCGGCATCGGGGGCATCGGGGTGTCCTTCTTCGGCTTGTCGGCGATCATGGCTTCCGTCGTGACGAGGAGGCCGGAGACCGAAGCCGCGTCCTGCAGAGCCGTGCGCACGACCTTGGCCGGATCGACGATACCTGCGCTGATCATGTCGACATACTCTTCGGACTGAGCGTTGAAGCCGAAGGTCTGCGACTTGTTCTCGCTGATCTTGCCGACAACGATCGAGCCTTCGACGCCCGAGTTCTCGACGATCTGGCGGATCGGCGCTTCCAGGGCCTTCAACACGATGTTGATGCCGGCCTGGACGTCCGAATTGTCGCTCTTCAGCTTGGCGATCGCGGTCTTGGCGCGCAGCAGAGCCACGCCACCACCCGGAACGATGCCTTCTTCCACCGCGGCGCGGGTGGCGTTCAGCGCATCATCAACGCGATCCTTCTTTTCCTTCACTTCGACTTCCGTCGCGCCGCCGACGCGGATCACCGCGACGCCGCCCGCGAGCTTCGCGAGACGCTCCTGGAGCTTCTCACGGTCGTAGTCGGAGGTGGTCTCTTCGATCTGGGCCTTGATCTGAGCGACGCGGCCTTCGATGTCCTTCTTCTTGCCAGCGCCGTCGACGATCGTGGTGTTTTCCTTGTCGATGCGCACCTTCTTGGCGCGACCGAGCATGGCGATCGTGACGTTTTCCAGCTTGATGCCGAGGTCTTCGGCGATCATCTGGCCGCCGGTCAGGATGGCGATGTCTTCGAGCATGGCCTTGCGGCGATCGCCGAAGCCCGGCGCCTTGACGGCCGCAACCTTGAGGCCACCGCGCAGCTTGTTGACGACGAGCGTGGCGAGGGCTTCGCCTTCGACGTCTTCAGCAACGATGATCAGCGGCTTGCCGGTCTGAACGACGGCTTCGAGCACCGGCAGCATCGGCTGCAGCGACGACAGCTTCTTCTCGTGGATGAGGATGTAGGGATCGTCGAGTTCGGCGATCATCTTCTCGGCGTTGGTGATGAAGTACGGCGAGAGATAGCCGCGGTCGAACTGCATGCCTTCGACGACGTCGAGTTCGGTCTCGGCGGTCTTGGCTTCTTCAACCGTGATGACGCCTTCGTTGCCGACCTTCTGCATCGCCTTGGCGATCATGGCGCCAATCGAGGCATCGCCGTTGGCCGAGATCGTGCCGACCTGAGCAACCTCGTCCGAGGACTTGATCTTCTTGGCGCGGCCCTGGATGTCCTTGACGCCTTCGGCGACCGCGAGGTCGATGCCGCGCTTCAGGTCCATCGGGTTCATGCCGGCGGCCACGTACTTGGCGCCTTCCTTGACGATCGCCTGGGCGAGAACCGTGGCGGTCGTGGTGCCGTCACCGGCGGTGTCGTTGGTCTTCGAGGCGACCTCGCGAACCATCTGGGCGCCCATGTTCTCGAACTTGTCGTCGAGTTCGATTTCCTTGGCGACGGTGACGCCGTCCTTGGTGATGCGCGGCGCGCCGAACGACTTGTCGATCACGACGTTGCGGCCCTTCGGGCCGAGGGTCACCTTCACCGCATTGGCGAGGATGTCGACACCACGGAGCATTTTCTCGCGTGCGTCTGCGGAAAAGCGGACTTCCTTAGCTGCCATAACTTCAGTCTCCTGGACTTAACTGGCTGGAATAACTGGAACTAGGTTCCGACAAATCAGGCGATAACGCCCATGATGTCGGATTCCTTCATGATCAGGAGGTCCTGACCGTCGATCTTCACTTCCGTGCCGGACCACTTGCCGAACAGGATCCGGTCGCCCTTCTTCACATCGAGGGGAACCAGCTTGCCGGCTTCGTCGCGAGCGCCCGAACCAACAGCGATGATCTCGCCTTCCTGGGGCTTCTCCTTGGCGGTGTCCGGAATGATGATGCCGCCCTTGGTCTTCTCTTCGCCGTCGAGGCGCTTGACGACGACCCGGTCGTGCAGGGGACGAAACTTCATGTGAGCATTTCCTGTAGCTTGCGGGTCAGGGCCACGCCGGCCTCCACCCGGTTTGCGTGACGTGGGAACGCTATTAGCACTCACCATCAACGAGTGCTAATAACGCTGCCGACCAGATAGGAGAGGCTTCAAAGGGAGTCAAGAACGCGCCGGCAAAGAAATCCGGCTCCGGCGCCGTCCCGGACAAGATGGTGAACCGCCTCGCTCCTTTCGCCAGCTTGCGACTGGACGGCGGCACAAAGAAGGAGGATGGTTCACTTCTCAACCATTTCGGAGCCAGCTCCCGTGTCCACCCCCGCCCCCGCCGCCTCGTCTCCCGCCGTTTTGCCGCCCGATCAGCTCACCGCACGACCGGGTCTCGACCTTCTGAAAGACATGATCGCCGGCAAAATTCCCGGCCCGCCGATCGCCCATACCCTCAATTTCACGCTGGTCGAGGTCGAGAATGGCCAGGTCGTCTTCGAGGGCGAGCCGCAATTCAGCTTCTATAATCCGCTCGGTACGGTGCATGGCGGCTGGACCGCCACCCTGCTCGACAGCGCCATGGCCTGCGCCGTCCATTCGACGCTCGCCGCCGGCCAGGGCTACACGACCCTCGAATTCAAGCTCAACTGCGTCCGCCCGATCACCAAGGACACCGGATTGGTGCGTTGCGAGGGCAAGGTCATCAATGTCGGGCGTACCATCGCCACCTCCGAGGGACGGCTGATCGACAGTAAGGGCCGCCTCCTCGCCCACGGCACGGAAACCTGCCTGATTTTCTCGGCGAAATAGGGAGCACCTCGGCCATTGCCACGGCGGCGACGGCGCGGGATCATGGCCCCGCTGCGGCTTTTAAAATGCCGCGCGGGGAGGAAACATGTTCAATCGCCCAAGGCGGACCACCGCCGGCCGTTTTGCCATCGCCATAGGTCTGATCACGCTTTTTGCCGCGCCGGCCGTTGCCGCCGACAAAGTGCGGGCCGGAACATCCGGTTTGGCCTTGCTGTGGACCTTCATCGACAGCGGCACCAAGGCCGGCATCTGGCAGAAATATGGGATCGAGGTCGAGCGCGTCGCGCTGGCCGGCGATGCGGTGATGCAGCAGGCGCTGACCTCGGGCGACATCCAGTTTGGCTTCGGCTCGGGTCCCGGCATGGGCTATCACTCCAAGGGCGTGCCGGCGATCGGCGTCGCGGCCGTCGCCGGGCCTCCCTATAGCTTCATGATCACCGTGGTGCCGAAATCACCCATCCGCAGCGCCGACGACCTGAAAGGCCGGCGCATCGGCGTCACCACCGCCGGCTCGATGACGCAATGGCTGGTGCGCGAACTGTCGCGCCAGAAAGGCTGGGGACCGAACGGCATCATCGACCTGCCGATGGGTGCGCCGCGCACCCAGCTCGTCGCCATGAAGGCCGGCGAGCTCGACGGCACCGTCACCACCGTCGAGACCACCGCCACCTATGAGGAACAGAACGAAGCGCGCGGCGTGCTGGAGCTCGGTGAACTGGTAAAGGATTTTCACACCCACGTTCTGTTCGCGCGCACGGAACTGATCGACAAGAATCCCGATCTGGTCGCGCGTTTCCTCAAGGGCTGGTTCGCCACCGTGGCCTATATGAAAGCGAACAAGGCTTTCGCGATCAAGGAATCGGCGGCGGCGATGAAATATTCGGAATCCTCCATCACCAAGGCGATGGACGCGCAATTCGAAATGCTGTCGGACGATGGACGCTGGAACCCGAAGGCGATCGACAAGATCAGCTCGTCGCTGGTCGAACTCGGCATTCTCGAAAAGGAGCCGCCGCGCGACAAGCTTTATACGGATCGCTTCGTGCCGGTGACGCCATAGACGGCTTTCGACAAACGAGAACGCCGTGGTGAGGACGACCGCCTAGCCGTCCTCACCATTTTCTGGATGACTATTTCTCTTTGACGTCAGCGACGTCGACGATCTCCTGCCAAAGCTTGATATCCTTAGCGATGGTATTGGCGAATTCGGCCGCTGAGCTGCCGACCGGATCGATCCCTTTATTGCTCAGCTGCTCGATCACGGTTGGCTGCTTGAATGAAACCATGATCGCCTTTTCAATCTGTTCGATGATCTCCTTGGGCGTGCCGGCGGGCGCCACCAGGCCATTCCAAGTGAGCGCTTCGTAGGTCGGATAGCCGGATTCCCTGATCGTCGGGACGTTCGGCAGTTCTCGTGCCCGTTCAAGCCCTGACACGGCGAGCAATTTGATCGCTCCGGCATCCGCCTGAGGAAGCGCGTCGGCGATACTGGCGAACATCGTCGGCACATGCCCGGCAATCAGATCGGCCATGGCCGGTGCGCCGCCTTTGTAAGGCACGTGGACGATGTCGAGACCGGCGAGCTTCTGGAAGTAGGCCATCGACAGATGGGTGACATTGCCTGCCCCGCCCGATGCATAAGACAAGACGCCAGGCCGTGCTTTGACGTAGCTGATGAACTCAGCCAGCGAATTGACCGGCACTTTGCTGTTGACGCACAGAACGAAAGCGTTGCTTCCGATAATGCTGATCGGCGCGAAATCTTTCGCAGCGTATCGGGTTTTCAAAATAGCCGGGATGATCGCCATCTGCGGCGTATTGGCCATCAAGAGCGTGTAGCCATCGGCCGGCGCCTGCGCAACGATCTCAGCCGAGATCGTCTGTGCCGCACCCGGCCGGTTTTCAATGAAAACGCTTTGGCCGATCTGATCCGATAGGGACTTTGCGATGATGCGCGCGATCGTATCGGTCGTGCCGCCCGCCGCCACACCCACCAGAATTTTGACAGGTTGCTTCTGCGGCCAGGTCTGTGCCTGACAGGCGCCGGTTGAGATCAGCAACGCTGCCGATACGCCCACAAGCGAAGGTGCAAGCGATGACAAAGAAGATTTCATTGTGTGAAGCATGACGAACAGCCCATCCATTGAAGCAAAGATTTAAAGCAAGGCGCCGACAGACCTTGATGAAGCTTCCCAGCGGGCTCGGCCGGCGGCAAGCCGAGCGAAATGCAGCAATGAAAAAGCCTCCCTAGACCTGGGGCGAGGCACCGTTCTCGATTTTGTTGTTGTTAGTGGCCTAACATGACCGTCGTATCGTTGACAAGATACTTACATCTGATATTATTTCATATGAAAGTAATTTCGCAATGAACAACGACTTCAAAAAACAATTCCAGGACGAGGATTTCATTCTGTACCGGCTTCCGCGCGTAGCGCGTGAAGTGTCACGCCTTTGCACGCATGAGTACGATGTCGCCTTCGGCATGAAGGTGCCGGATTGGCGGGTGCTGGCGATGATCGGCCGGTTCGGCAATATTTCCGCAAAGACCTTAAGCGACAAGATGGCCATCGATCAGGTCGCCGTCAGCCGCTCCGTGCACAGGTGCGTGACCTCCGGATTGGTCAAAGAAGATGTCAACCCACAGGATCGTCGCGGCAAAGTCTTGATGCTCACGCCATCTGGCGAAAAATTTCTCGACCGCTTCTATCCGCATGCTTGCGCTCTGGCTTTGCGCATCGAAAGCGGTCTGACGAAAGCCGAAGTCAAGACGCTGAAAAGCCTCCTCTACAAGCTGGACATACATCTGCAATCGGTTCCGCGCGCGACACCTGAAAAGCAAGGTACGCGGCGCAGCCGATAAGCGGGACAACTCACATCAAGAGAAAAGTCAGGAAGGAAACACCCATGTATCGGCTGATGGTCGCGGACGTTGATTCACCCTCGTATTTCGTTGCGACGGCAGCGGTGAAACTTGGGTTCTTCAAACAGGAAGGGGTCGATGTCGAGTTCGTCCCCGAATATGGTGCGAAACATGGCCCCGAACAGCTTCGTGACGGCGCCATTCATTTCTTCGGTGGGCCAGCTTTTGCCGCAACACGCGCCTTCCCCGCGTGGAAGGGTGCGAAACTGCTCTGCGCTCTGGCACAACACTCCTATTGGTTCATGGGCGTGCGCAAGGACATTGAGATTGCGCGCGGCGACATCAAGGCGTTGAAGGGTTTGCGCATCTCATCGTCCTTCGCGTTTCCGCGCACCGCATTGCGACACATGCTGGTCGAAGCGGGCCTCGACATGGACCATGACGACGTCCGCATTCTCCAAAGCCTGCCGACGGAATCGGAATGGCACAGCCGTGATGGCGTAAAGGCTATCCAGGAAAACTATGCCGATGGCTTCTGGGGAAACGGCATGCGGCTCGCGCTTGCCGAAAAGGCGGGGCTTGCCAAGGTCCATCTCGACCTGCGGCGCGGCGATGGACCGCCCGGCGCGCGCCACTATAACTTCGCGGCACTGACGACCACCGATGCGTTGATTGAGAAAGAACCTGAAGTCGCCGCCGCGGCGGTGCGGGCCATCGTCGCCACGCAAAAAGCGTTGCAAGCCGATCCCTCGCTCGCAAAGAAAGTCGGGGACGAACTTTTTCCCGGCGACGAGGCCGATCTCATGCCGACACTGGTCGCCCGCGATGCGCCGTTCTACGACGCCACCATCACGCCCGAGGCGGTGGATGGGTTGAACACATTCGCCATGGCCAACGGCTTGATTCAGCAGCCGCTCGCTTATGAACAGATTGTCAAGCGCAGCCCCCACTGGAAAGGCTGAACCGGCGGCGTGGCGATGAGCCTTACTCGAGCTTGATGCCGGCGTCTTTGATGATGCGGCCCCACAGGGCCGCTTCATCGGCAACGATCTTGCGCGCTTGCGCCGGCGTCGGATTCCAGGCGAGCAGATAATTCTCGTCGAAGCGCTTCTTGAAGTCAGGCTCGGCAATCATCTCGCGCATCAACCCGTTGATCCGCTCGATCACCGCTATGGGCGTGCCGGCTGGCGCGATCAGCCCGAACCACGTCGTCGATTCATAGCCGGGCGCCCCGGCTTCGGTCGCCGTCGGCAGATCGGGCAGCAACGGCATGCGTTTTTGCGTGGTCGCAGCCAGCAGGCGTAATTGCCCCGCCTCGACGAGACCGATCACTGGCGCAACGCCGACCGAGATCATCTGCACCTGATTGGTGGCAAGATCGGCGACGGCGGGCGCGGCGCCGCGATAAGGCACATGCACCATTTTGATGCCAGCGATACGCTCGAGCTGCAAGGCCGACAGATGATTGGTGGAGGCGACGCCGGCGGAGGCGTAATTGATCGTGCCGGGCTTGGCTTTCGCCAAGGCGATGAACTCCTGCAAGGTCTTGGCCGGCAAATCCTTGCTCACCACCACCACTTGCGGCGCCTCGGCGACGATTGCCACCGGCACGAGATCCTTTGCTGGATCGAAGGGCATGGAGCGATAGAGGAATTGATTGACGGTCATCACCCCATTGGTGACCATCGCCAGCGTGTAGCCATCCGGCGCGGCCTTCGCCACCTGATCGGCGCCGACATTGCCGCCGGCACCGGTACGATTGTCGACGGTCGCGGTCTGGCCGGTGCGCTTGCCGATATATTCGGCGACGACGCGGCCGAGATAATCGGTCGTCCCACCGGCGGAATAGGGAACGACGATGCGGACCTGTTTGGTGGGCCAGGTTTCGTTCGCTTGCGCCCTAGCCGCGCATGGGACGAGCGCCAGACAAGCTGCCAGACTCGCCGCCCAACTTGCCATTCTCCCCATGGCATCCTCCCGTGCTTTTTCTTGATTTGTGGCACGATCGACCACGAAACCGCAATCCTGCCATCGCGCCGCATTGACCGGCGCCCCAGGCCAATGACATGGTCCCTGCGAATTGTTTGGCAGAGGAAACGCTTATGCAGGTCAGGGCCGCGGTTTTTCGCGATGGCACACTCAATCCCTCTTTTGAAGAGCTGACGCTCGCTGGGCCGCGCGCCGGTGAGGTGCTCGTCAAGATCGTCGCCAGCGGCGTCTGCCATACCGATCTCAAATCGGCCGGTACGGTGAGCCCGGTGCCCAAACCCGTCGTGCTCGGGCACGAAGGCTCAGGGATCGTCGAAGCCGTCGGCCCCGGCGTCACCAAAGTGGCAAAAGGCGACCATGTGGTGCTGACCTTCGGCTTCTGCGGCCATTGCCCGAGCTGCACGGACGCCGAACCCGCCTATTGCTACAACCAGGGCAAGCTGAATTTCGAATGCTCCCCCGTCGACGGGCTGCGCTATGCCGATGCCAAGGGCAATCCGGTGCATGGCGATTTCTTCAGCCAATCGTCCTTCGCCACCTATGCGGTCGGCCATGAGCGCAATGTGGTGAAGGTGCGCAAGGATGCGCCGCTCGAACTGCTGGGACCGCTGGGCTGTGGCATCCAGACCGGCGCCGGCGCCATCCTCAACGATTTCAAATTGCAGCCGGGACAGAAACTCGCGGTGTTCGGCGTCGGCGCGCTCGGCCTCTCCGCCGTGATGGCGGCGCGGATCGCCGGCGCCAGCCGGATCGTCGCCATCGACCGCCACGCCCACCGTCTCGCGCTAGCCAAGGATCTCGGTGCCGACGTGGCGATCGTCGCCGGCAGCGAGCCGACTTCGGCGGAAGTGCTCAAGCAGGTTCCCGGCGGGGTCGACTTCGCGCTGGATACGACCGGCGTTCTGCCCGTGATGCGGCAGGCGATCGATAGCCTGGCGCCGCGCGGCATGGCCGGTTTCGTCACCAGCCCGTGGGATGGTTCGGAACTGTCGGTCTCGGTCCGCCATCTGCTGCTTGGCCGCAAGATCCGCGGCATCATCGAGGGCAACAGCAATCCGGATGTGTTCATTCCGATGCTGGTCGATTTTTTCATGCAGGGGCGGTTCCCCTTCGACCGGCTGGTGCAATTCTACAAATTCGACGACATCGCCAAGGCTTTCCACGACAGCGAGGACGGCAAGACGGTGAAACCGGTCCTGCGGATCGCGGCTTAGCCGGTTGGGGCGGCGGATCGGCCAGACGGTCGTTTTGTCGCCGCCCCCATATCTCCCCGGCCCGGCTCTTGGCATAAGGGGGGCCATGAGCGCCTGCCCGATTCGCCTTTTCCCGCGTGCCGCGCGCCTTGAGCGAGGCCGCCGATGCGCGTGATCGCGGCCTTCCTCGTCAATACCGCGATCAATTTCTTCATCGGGCTTCTGGTCGCCAAATTTCTTGGCCCCGATCAATTCGGCCGCTTCGCCCTGGCGCTCGCCATCGGCCTAGTGTTGCAGACGATCACGCTCGAATGGATTCGCCTGTCGACCATTCGCTTCTATTCCGAGAAGAGCCGCAGCCAGCAACCGGAGCTGCGTGCTACGCTCGATGCGGCCTTCGGCATCGTCTCCATCCTCGTCACCGCGCTGCTGATCGCCTATTTTCTCGCCGACATCGACGTGTCGCTGTCGCCGCCGCTGGTCGGCCTCGCGGTCGCCGCCGCCATCGCCAATGGTTTTTTCGACTATCACACGGCGGTGGTGCGGGCGCGGTTCCAAGATCGGCTCTACAGCCAACTCATCATCACCAAGAACATACTGGCTTTCACCCTGACCGTCGGCGGCGCCTTTATCACCGGCTCGGCCGTCGTCGCATTGACGGGTGCCTGCATCAGCATGGCGGGTTCGGTGGTGTTGGCACATCGCGCGCTGGCCGATCGGATGTCGCCGTTGCGCATCGCCAACCGTCCGCTGGTCGCGCAATTCGCGCGCTATGCCTTGCCTATTGTCACCGCCAATGTGTTTTATCTGACGATCCCGCTGGTCAATCGCTCGCTGGCTGCGTCGCATTTCGGCTTCGCCGAAACCGGGCAATTCTCGCTGGCCTATGACATCGGCACGCGCCTCATCGCCGCCATCGGTTCGGCGCTCGACGTGCTGCTCTTCCAGATCGCCGTGCGTGCCGAGGAACAACACGGGCGCGATCATGCCAAGGCGCAGGTCGCACAGAACATGGCCATCGTCTTCGCTTTGCTGACCCCGGCGGCGGTCGGCCTCTGGCTCGTGCTGCCGAGTCTGGAACAACTGATCGTGCCCACCGAATTCCGTGGTCCTTTCAGCCGCTATCTCACCTTGATGCTGCCGGGCCTCTATGTCTTCGGCCTGATGAACTTCGCCATCAACGCGGTCTTCCAGATCGAGAAGAAAACCTTGCCGCTTATCGCCGCCGCGCTGGCCGCCTGCGCGGCCGCAGCTCTGTTGCTGGTATTCATACCGCGCGGCGGCGATGCCGCGAGCCTTGCCATGGCGCAGACCGGCGCCTTCATCGTGGCCTTTGTCGTCCTGATCGGTTTCGCCGTCGCGGCCGGCGCGCAATGGCCGCGCGCCCGCGATCTGCTGTTGACCATCGCGGCGACCCTCATCATGGCGGCGGTGCTGTGGCCGCTGCATCGTATGGAGCCAGGCGTGCTCCTGCTCATCACGCAATGCCTCGCGGGCGTTATCATCTATGGGCTGGCGGTCGCCATCTTCGACATCGCCGGGCTACGCCGCGCCGCGACGGAAACAATCGCCAAATGGCGGCGCCGTGGTCTCTAGCACCTGTCAATAACTGCTTTTTAACCGTGAATATTTGCGATGGACTAACCCTAACAAAAGCTCAATTAACCTCTTCGAATTACGCCATAATACTTGCATAACCATCAACCCTGATGGTTCCCTTCGCGACGAATATTTACGTTACCATCGCTTCGTCAGTCCGATCCTGCCTGAGCAACAGGGCCGGAGCGGCCCCCTCCGGTGCCGCGACGATGGAGCGAAACAATGTCCGCACGATTTGGCGCAGTTTCCGCGCTGGCCTTGGCGTTGGCTAGCCAAGCCACGCCTTTTGCCATGTTCCCTGCCTTGGCCGGCAGCGTGAACGATATGGTCATTCGCGGCGTCGGCCCTGCCGGCGACCTGCCGGCGATCCAACCCTATCAAGAGCCCGTGGCGCCGCCGCAGATGCGCCGCACCTCCTCGATCTCGGCGCCGCGTCCGCCTCACGGCGTCGTCGCCAATCAGCCCTATGGCCCCAGCGCTGATCCCCGCCCCTATCAAGTCGCCACCTCGCGCGGCTACGGCGGCGGTTTCATCGAAATGCTGGTGACCGGGCGCGATCCGACGCCGCGTCGTTCGGCCTATTACAACGAGCCGCCGCCGATCGCGGCACCCATGCAGCCGGCCTATCGGCAGGCGCCGGTCTATCAGCAGCAGGCCTATGCGCCCGATCCAGGCGCCGCAGCGCCGGTGCGTCGCGTCGTGGATCCGATGTTTCTGAAGCAGGAAGTCGCCTATAGCGGGCCGCATGCGGCCGGTACGATCATCGTCGATACGCCAAAGCGCTTTCTGTTTCTCGTGCTGGGCAATGGGCGCGCCTTGCGCTACGGCATCGGCGTCGGTCGTCCGGGTTTTGAATGGGCGGGCACGAAAACGGTAACGCGCAAGGCCGAGTGGCCCAACTGGACGCCACCGCCGGAAATGCTCAAGCGCCGCCCTGATCTGCCGCGCTTCATGAAGGGCGGTGAGGATAATCCACTCGGTGCCCGCGCACTTTATCTGGGTTCATCGCTTTACCGCATCCACGGCACCAACGAACCCTACACGATCGGCACCAACGTCTCGTCCGGTTGCATCCGCATGATGAACGAGGATGTCGCCGACCTTTACGAACGCGTGCGCGTCGGCACCAAGGTCATCGTGATTTAAACGTTTCGGCAGTTTCCCGGCGCGCGTCAAACGCTGGGGGGACAGGAGAGAAGCCGTCGCACAAAGTGCGGCGGCTTCTTTCGTTTATGGTCTTGTTAAATATCAGTGGTGTCGTCGCCACCGCCCCAGTCACCGCCGTCATCGTCGTCGTCCCAATCATTGGCACCGGACGAGCTGTCGTTATCGGAACGATCGGTATCGCCGCGACTGTCGCTGTAGGCAGCGCGCTCGGTGTCGCCACGGCTGTCACTGGCGGCGGCTTTGCGATCCTCATCGTTCCAGCGCACGCTGTCACCGAACGACGAATTGTCGTCCTTCGGCAGGTCGGCGGCCTTCGCCGGGCTCGAGCCGAACGGATTGTTCGCCCCAAACAGGCCGCTCAATGAATTGGCGAGCAGCATGCCGCCGGCCACGCCGGCCGCCGCGCCCAAGGCGCCCTTGAGAAAGCCACCACCGCCAGCCTGTTGCTGCATCGGCGCATTCATTGGGGCATTCATCGGCGGCTGTTGCTGCCAGGAACCACCACCCTGCTGTTGTGGCGGCGCGATCGGCTCGCCACCGCGCGTCCAACGACTATCCGCCCCCGATTGAGGCTGGGGCTGACCGACACCGATGGACTTGCCAATGCCGCCAAGGAAACTGCCGGGCTTTGGCGCACTTTCAAGTTCACGCACACGCGCTTCGAGTTCCTCGATCTTGGCCGCTGCGGCTTTCAGTGTCTCTTCCTGAACGATAACGGATTGGGTGAGCAGATAGGGCGCATAAGGCTGCTGGCGCACCGCATCGGCGATGAAAGCCTCACCCTCAGCATCCCGCTGTCCGCTGGAAGCATTGCGGATACGGTCAAAAAGACCGGCGAGAAGCTGGCGTTCGTCGGGGGTCATGTCGTTCTCCCTGTGGCCCAACTGGATGATCCAAGTGATGATCCCGGTGGCCGGGCAGGAATATGGGAGCCAACAATGACCAATCCAAGACGGGTTTCCACGTCCCAGATGCGAAAAAAGCGCGCCGAAATGGCGCGCTTTCCAATTTGTAATGTTGGAACCCGGTGGCTGTTCCGAGTTACCCTGGAGAACTACTTGGCAGAATTACTTGGGCAGGAAGCCCACGTCCTTCGAACCGACCAGGTCGATGTTCAGGCTCGCCGCGAAGCGGTGACCGCACCAGTTCGAGCGCAGGCTCGGGATCTGGCCCGGCGCATTGCCCGACGGATCAGCCGAGGCCATGTAGCAGCCGTTCTTGTTGAGCGTCGAACCATGGTAGCGCAGGTCCAGCGTGAACTGGTTCCAGGTGTAGGAGGCGCCGACGTTCCAGGTCGTGTACTTCGGCAGCTTCACCGGCGTGGCGAAGAACGGGTTGAAATCGGTGCCCGCCTTCAACGAATGCAGGTTCATGTACCCCCATTCGCCGGAGATCGCGAAACCGGTCTCACCGAAGGTGTATTTCGCGGTCAGCGAGGTGTAGAGCGCCTTGGTCTTATAGTTCAGCCAGTTCGGGGCGTAGTACACGGTCGCGCCGACATTGAGTTCCGGCGTGATGTTGTACGACGGCTTGACGAACAGTTCCCAGTAGCTCGGGTCCTTCGGCGTGGTGGCGCAGAAGCCGCCGACGAAGGGGCAACGGGCGCCGAACGGCAAGGCCGCGAAGCTTGGGTTCTGGAACGTGAAGGTCGCGCTATCGGTCCAGTAGCGATCCTTGTTGCCCGGATAGAGGTAATACTGGGCGCCGAAATCGACGGCGAAATCACCATAGGTGAAGCGCACGCCCGGGATCAGGTCGACTTCCGCGAACGGGTTCGACGGCTGATTGATCTTCCACATCTGGCCGCGGGCGTAGAACTGGATATTCGGATTGATCTTGTACTGCAGTTCGGCATAGCCGGTGGCGCTCGGCTTGCCGTCCGACTGCGAAACGCCGCGGAAGACATAGTCCGACATCACGCCAATGCCGAAGGCATAGTCGAAACCAAGGGCGGGCGGCGGCGGAGGCGCCGGCGGGGCCTTAGCTACACCGAGATCGGCAGCGAAAGCCGTTCCGGAAAGGGCGGCAACCGTCGCTGCAGCGACCGCCAGGGACTTGAACCTCATCAACATGCTTCGTCAGCAAGAAAATTCCACGAGCACAGAAGAGTTCTAAGTGCCGTTCATCGCAAGGCGAACTGTTAAGCACCCTGCCTAGCATTTAGGCATTCAAGGGGTGAAACACAGGAATGATGAGCGATGTTGCAAGATTGCAACAAACTTAGATATCGCATTCGCATTATTATTCATTCGACGGCCGATGCAGTGTGACTCGTTTTCCTTCGCCCGATTTCTCGCGCAGGACCGCCGCTTCTTTGCCGCAATCTCCATGCGATCAGGCCGGTAGCTGAATTTTTCAGCAGCCTCGAAATGCGTCAGCCTGCTCACGCTTATGTTCTCGCGCAAAACCATTGGCAATTTGGTGCCGTAAAGGCATGATTCGAAAAAACAATGGGGGAGACGGCATGGCGGACACTCATCCGACTGATCACGATTTTGCGGCCTCGCGCGATGTGTGCGGCGAAGTTTTTCGACCGCGCCTGACGCGACGAAGCCTGTTTGGGGCGGCGGGCGCCCTGGCGGCCACGGGCTTGAGCGGAGATTTCACGCCGGACGCCGTGGCCCAGACGCCGACCGCCCTGCCCGTGCGCGGCGAATTCATCATCCGCAACGCCTATGTGCTCAGCGTCGATCCCGCCATCGGCGATCTCCCCCGTGGCGATATCCATGTGCGTGATGGCGACATCGTCGCCGTCGGCCCCTCGCTCAGCACGCCGCCGGGCACAATGGAAATCGACGCGGCCCGGATGATCGCCATGCCCGGCTTCGTCGAGACGCACTGGCACTGTTGGAACAGCCTGCAGCGCAACTGGCTGACGCCGGAAGCCGGCTATATGGCCACCAAGAACGCCACGGCGAAGTTCTATACGCCGATCGACTTCTACAACAGCGATCGGCTGGCCTTCGCCGAAGCGATCAACGCGGGCATCACCACCACCTATAACTACGCGCATAACGTCATCTCGGCCGAACACGCGGCCGCCGAGCTGAAGGCGCATACCGATTCCGGTATTCGTGGCATTTACGGCTATGGCTGTGCCGACCTCCTGCCGGCGGCTCAGGCGATGGATATCGCCAGCCTGCGGCAGGCGCATAAAGTGTGGGAAGCTGGTGCGGCGCGCGACAAGGAGCTGGTTCGTCTCGGCGTTTCACTGCGCGGTCCCCGCTCAACCACGCCGGACGTCTTCGATGAAGAAATGAAGGCGGCGAAAGACCTGGGGCTGCCGATCATCTTTCATGGCGGACAATCGCCTCAATCCACCGTCTCGACCGAAGCCCTAAAAGCCAAAGGCTATCTGACACCGGATTTGACCCTGGTGCATTTCGTGCTCGCGACCCAAGCCGACCGCGACAATCTCGCCGCCGCCGGCGTGTCGCTCAGTTATACGGTGCATGGCGAATTGCGCGTGCGCGCACGCGATCCCGCCGAGCAGTTTCTGCATATGGTGGCGGGCGGCGTGAACGTCTGCCTGTCCTTCGACGGCAATTCGATCTCGCCCGTTGATATGTTTTCATCAATGTGCCTGGCTTGGGACATGGGCGCGCCCAAGGATGGCAAGTCAACGGAGAAACTGACCGCCGTCGATTTCCGGCAGGTCATCAACATGGCGACGATCAACGGCGCCAAGGCGATGGGCTATGACAAGTTGATCGGCACTCTTGCGCCGGGCAAACGCGCCGACATCATCCTGGTGCGTGCCGACGATCTCAACATGGCGCCATTCGGCAATGTCGATTGCGCCGTGGTGCGATCGGCCAATGCCTCCAATGTCGACACGGTGATCGCCGACGGCCGGATCATGAAGCGTGGCGGCAAGCTCGTCGGCATCGACCAACAGGGCGTCATTCGCGCGGCGGCCGCCTCCGCTCACGCCATCCGCCAGCGCGCGGGCGGACGCTTCACGCCAAAGGAAACTGAACGACGCGACTATTGAGCCGTGGCGTTTTTTCAAGCGCCGGCGGCATGGGGCCGCCATGCGCCCAATCGAGCAATTCGACCGTGTGCACCACTGGAATGGCGGTGCCGCCGCCGATCTGGGTGATGCAGCCGATATTGCCGGTGGCGATGATATCGGGTCGCAGCCGCTCAATATTGCCGACTTTGCGATCTCGCAAACGGCCGGCGATCTCCGGTTGCAGGATGTTGTAGACACCGGCCGAGCCACAGCAGATATGGCCTTCCGGCACATCGCGCACGGTGAAGCCGGCGTTGCGCAGCAGGCGTTTCGGCTCATCGCGGATTTGCTGCCCGTGCTGCATCGAGCAGGCCGAGTGATAGGCGACGGCGCGCTTCGGCGCGCTCCGAATGGCAGGCAGATCGAGGCGATCGAGAAATTCGGTGATGTCGCACGCCAGCGCGCTAACGCGACGCGCCTTCTCCGCATAGAGCGGATCTTCGCGTAGCATGAAGCCATAATCCTTCACGGTCGTGCCGCAGCCAGACGCCGTGATGATAATGGCTTCAATGCCCTGCTTGTCGATGGCGGCGATCCAGGCATCGATATTGCGGCGGGCGAAATCGAGCGCCTGCGCCTCACGCCCCATATGATGGACGAGCGCCCCGCAACAGCCCTCCTCCGCCACCCGCACCACTTCGATATCGGCGCGCGCCAGCAAGCGGCGCGCGGCCGCATTGATGGCGGGCTGCAACACGGGCTGCGCACAGCCCTCCAGAATGGCGACGCGGCGACGGTCCGCACGCGTGACGGGCGCTGGCTCCGCCGTCACCGCCGGAGAGCGTGAAGGAGCTAGCGCCACCATGGCGGCGAGACGCTTGCCGACCAATGGCAGATGAGCCAGGAGTGGACGGAACGGCTTGGCGAACAAAGCCGCGCCGAGCGCCAGGCGGAAACGATTGCGATACGGCAGGATATTGGCAAGGAGCGCGCGCAACAGACGGTCGGTCGCATCGCGCTTATAGGTTTGCTCGATATGGGCGCGCGCATGATCGACCAGATGCATGTAGTGCACGCCCGAGGGGCACGTCGTCATGCAGGACAGGCACGAGAGGCAACGGTCGATATGTTTCACGACTTCCGGCGTCGCCGGCTTGCCACCTTCCAACATATCCTTGATGAGATAGATGCGGCCGCGCGGACTGTCGAGTTCATCGCCCAGCAGGAGATAGGTCGGACAGGTCGCCGTACAGAAACCGCAGTGGACGCAACTGCGCAATATCTTCTCCGATGCCGCCATATGCGGATCGGCCAGTTGCGCGGAAGTGAAATTCGTCTGCACCGTTCAGATCCCTATAGCGTTTTGCAGTTTGGCGGAATCGCCAAACGCCACAAAGACGCGTCAAAACAAAATCCTAAGCAAAATTGCGTTTCTGTCGAAACGCAATTTGCTCTAGTCAAAGTCCCGCATACATGCGGCCCGGATTGAGAATGCCGTCGGGATCGAAACTGGCTTTGATCCCGGCGGTAAGTTTCATCAAGGCGGCGTCTTGCGGTTGGAAGACATCGAGCGAAGCGCGCAAGCCATCGGACGCGCGCATCAAAGTGGCATGACCGTCGCGGCCAAGGGCTTCGCGAACCGCTGTGCTCGCTGCCGCGCTCTCAGCACTGGCGATCCAGATCAGGCCGCCGCCCCAGTCGAGCATGTAACGGAACGACAATCCGGCCTGCTTCAGCCGCGCCAGCAATGCCGGCGCGTGGGTCGGCGGCACGGAGACGCGCCAGAGCATGTCGCTGTTTGGTTGCGCCAGTCCCTCGACATCGCGAATGGCCCGCCACAAGGCACGTGATTCATCATCCTCTATTTCGTGGGCGCGGCCGAAGGCCCCCAAAACCTTGGCGAGCTCGCGGCCGCGATAGGCGATGGACTCGGCGAAATGTTCGAGCCGCAGCACCGTGCGGGCGCGCTCGCCCCCGCCCCCCGCCGGTAAATGCGCGGCAGCGCTGACGGAGAAGGGCGAACCCAGCGCCGCCGACATCGCCTTGACCGCACGTTCGTCGTCGAGATCCTCGAGGATCAAGGTCAACGTCCGTTCCGGCTTCGGCAGAACCTTGAAAATCACCTCGGTCAAAAAGCCCAAAGTGCCATGGGCACCGCAATTGACCTTCACCAGATCAAGCCCAGTGACATTCTTCATCACGCGACCGCCGGATTTGACGACCTCGCCACGGCCGTTGACGAAGCGCACACCGAGCAACAGATCGCGCGCCGCGCCGGCCTGAATGCGGCGCGGCCCGGAGGCACCTGTGGCCGCGATGCCGCCGATGGTCGGCGCGCCGCCAGTGCCATAGATCGCGCGATGATCCATCGGCTCGAACGGCAGCATCTGGCCTTTCTTGTCGAGCGCCGCTTCGATCTCGGCGACCGGCGTCCCGGCCCAGGCGGAGAAGACCAGTTCCGCCGGGTCATAGCGCGTGATGCCGGAAAGCCCGCGGGACGATAGGGTATCGTCAGTCTGAATCGGGCGGCCGAACGCCAATCGCGTACCGCCGCCCTCGATCGACAACGTACGACGTGACGACTGCGCGGCGCGGATGGCGTCGGCGGCCTCCGCTTCGTTTGTCGGAACGATGGTCACGCCGCGATCCGTCCGTCCAGGGGAAAGACTTTCGCTGGATTGAGCAGCCAGCGCCCATCGAAGACGGCTCGCACGCGCATCTGCTGAGCGAGATCGACCTCGCTGAACTGATGGCGCATCAAATCACGCTTCTCGATGCCGACACCGTGTTCGCCGGTGAGGCATCCCCCCGCATCGACGCAGAGCCGGAGAATGTCGTTGCCGGCCGCCTCCGCCTTGGCCTGTTCGGCCGGATCGTTGACGTTATAGAGGATCAGCGGATGCATGTTGCCGTCGCCGGCATGAAAAACATTGGCGACGCGCAGGCCGTAACTGGCGACGATCTCACCGGTGCGCTTCAACACATAGGGCAATTGGCTGGTCGGCACGGTGCCATCCATGCAGATGTAGTCAGCCACGCGGCCGGTCGCCCCGAAAGCGGATTTGCGGCCCTTCCAGATCAGTGCCGTCTCGGTGGCCGAGCGCGATTCTTTGACGACCTTGACGCCATAGCGCCGGGCGATGTCGCAGATGCGCGCGAGCTGTGCCTCCATCTCATCCTCGGAGCCTTCGACCTCGACGATGAGCATGGCTTCCACGTCGAGCGGATAGCCGGCCTTGGCGAAGGCCTCGCAGATTTCGATGGCCGGCTTGTCCATGAACTCCATCGCCACCGGCACGATGCCGGCGCCAATGATCGCCGCCACGCATTCGCCGGCCGCCTCGCTCGAATCAAAACCGAAAAGCACCGGCCGCGCGCCCTCCGCCAGGCGCAACAGACGCACCGTCGCCTCGGTGACGATGCCGAGCTGGCCTTCCGAGCCGACGATCAGACCCAGCAGATCAAGCCCCGCCGGATCGAGCGCCTGCCCACCGATTTCGACGACGGTGCCGTCGATCAGCACCATTTTGACGCCGAGAATATTATTGATGGTGACGCCATATTTCAGGCAGTGGGCGCCGCCGGAATTCATGCCGATATTGCCGGCGATCGTGCAGGCAAGCTGCGACGAGGGATCCGGCGCATAAAAAAAGCCATCGGGCATCACCGCGTCCGAGATCGACAGATTGGTGACGCCGGCTTCGACGCGTGCCGTGCGATTGGCATAGTCGACGGAGAGAATGCGATTGAGCTTGGAGACGCCGATGACGACCGCATCCTCCTGTGGGATGGCGCCGCCGGCGAGCGACGTGCCCGCACCACGCGGCACGATCTTGACGCCTTCGCGATGGCAGAAGGCCATCACAGCCGCCACTTCGGCGGTATTGCGTGGCAGCGCCACGGCCAACGGCAGACGGCGATAGGCGGTCAGCGCATCGGTTTCGAAGGCGCGCCGCTCATCCTCGCTCGTGACGAGGCATTCCGGCGGGAGCAACGTCGCGAGACCGGCGATGATCTCATCGCGGCGCGCGAGAATGGCCGGATCGGGCGTGGGGAAGGCGATGGAGCTCATAACGCGCCACCCAAGGTGCAAGACATCATGCGGCCATTGTAGCGCCCCGCCAGCCGTGCCACAAAGGGCTATGTTTGAGACCTTCGTCGCTGAGGTGCCCCAAAAGAGCCCGGCGACCCACCGTTGCGGACGCTGACGTGACCGAAACTTCGCAAATCCGTGCGACCGCGCCTAAAGTCGGCCTGTTCGTGACTTGTCTCGTCGATGCCATGCGCCCGAGCGTCGGCTTCGCCGCGGCGAAACTTTTGGAAGATGCCGGCTGCGAGGTCATCGTGCCGCCGCAGACCTGTTGCGGCCAACCGGCGTTCAATTCCGGCGACCGGGCGACGACGCGCGACATTGCCTTGCAGGTGATGGATGCTTTCGCCGGCTGCCGTTACGTCGTCGCGCCCTCCGGCTCGTGTGGCGGCATGATCGCGCGGCACTATCCGGAATTGTTTCAGGACGATCCCGGCCTATCGGCCAAGGCGCGCGCTTTCGCGGCGAAAACCTTCGAACTCGTCAGCTTTCTCACCGACGTGATGAAAATCGAGCGGGTCGATGCGCACTATGCCAAGCGCGTCACCTATCACGATTCCTGCTCCGGCCTGCGCGAACTCGGCGTGCAGGCGCAGCCGCGCAAGCTGCTCACCACGATCGACGGGCTCGACCTTGTTGAAATGCGCGAGAATGACGTGTGCTGCGGTTTCGGTGGCACGTTCGCCGTGAAATATGGGGAAATTTCCGGCGAGATCGTCGGCAAGAAGGCGGAGAATATCGAAGCGAGCGGCGCCGACGTCCTGCTGGCAGGCGATCTCGGTTGCCTGATGAACATGGCCGGCAAACTCTCGCGCGAAGGCAAGAGCCTGGAAGTGCGCCACGTCGCGGAAGTGCTGGCGGGCATGACCGACACACCAGGCATTGGTGCGCCGGAAAATCGCGAGGCTTAGCGCCAAACGAAGTCGTGGAGTTCCATCGGGCGCATTCTGGTCGCCATATGACCATGGAATGACCCGATCGCGCTCAGCATCTGAACCCATTCGCCCTGTCGAATTGCTCGCGCACCCACCGAGCGATGGAAGGACACATTATGCGCATGATCATGCTCGCGAGCAGCGCCGCCCTCATTTTGGCCGGCGCAGCCAATGCCCAGACTTCCTCCCCAGAACGATCTCCGCCGCCCTCGTCGTCACAGCAAGCACCAGCGCCCAAGCCCATGATCAAATCCATCAACGTGGTCGAACTCGACAATCTCCCTGAAACGGCAAAGGCGCAGGTGAACGAACTTGTCGCCAGTCGTTCGGCGGACGACATCCAGCGGCTTCACAAGGCGATCGAAGACGCACCGGCCGTAAAAACAGCCGTTGAAGCCAAAGGCTTCTCGTCTGGTGACGTATTGGTCGCCCAAATCGACGACAACGGCGAACTGGTCGTCATCGCCAAACGCCGCAGCTGATCCCGCGCTGCGGCGCAATCGGAGGCCGCCACTTTAACCATAGGAAAAAGCACGAACGGCTGCTAAGCCTAACCAGCTCCAGCCCTTGAAAGCCGCCGTTCGTGAACTGCCCCGTCGATCTTCCCGCCAGCGCGTTGCTCTCCGCCTTGGAGGGCCAACGGCCGTGAACGAACAATGGCATGTGGTCGCCATCCTGCTGGCCGGCCATTTTATCACGGTGGCGACGCCCGGCCCCAACAGCACCTTCATCTTGCAGATGGCGTTGCACAGCCGCCGTGCCGCTTTGATCGCAGCGCTCGGCATCTTTCCGGCAGGGGTACTGTGGGCGAGCGCCGGCCTCGCCGGCATGGGCCAGTTGATCGCCGCCGCGCCCATGCTGGAAACATTCTTGCGCATCGGCGGCGGTGCCTATCTCTGCTACATCGGCTGGCGGATGATCGCCCGCCATCGCAAGGGCACGGTCATCACCGCCGCGACAGAAACACCGAGCGTCTGGTCACTGCTCGGCATGGGCTTCACCACGAATTTTCTCAACCCCAAGGCCATCGCCTGGTACACGAGCGTTTTCGCCGCCACCGGCGCCTTCGATCTCACGGCGCCCTATCGCATTGGCGTCATCCTCGGCATGCCCGGCCTTGGCTTTCTGTGGTATCTGTTCATCACTCTCGTGGTGTCGAGCAAGGCCGTGCGCGCGGCATTGACGGGATCGACCCGCTGGATCGATATGGTATCGGGCATGATCATGATCGCCTTCGGCGGCAAGCTGCTTGCCTTCGGCTAGGGAGACCGGCTTTTCACCATGAGCGTTGTCGCAACTTCCTCACGGTTCAAGGACAATGCCCATCGCGCGTTGGGCGATGGGCAGTTGCAAAAGGCACTCGGCAACGTCCGGCATAATTTCATCGACCGCCGCGCGCAAGCGGCTGCGCGGCTGCCGGAATTCGAGGCGCTGCGCGACCAAGCGCGCGATCTGCGCGACCATGTGCTCGCCCATCTCGACATCTATCTCGATATCTACACGCAGAAGGTGACGGCGGCTGGCGGCCATGTGCATTTCGCGCGCACTTCGGAAGAGGCCTGCCGCATCATCACGGATCTCGCCAAGGCGCGCGGCGCCAGGACGGTGACCAAGGGCAAGTCGATGGTCTCCGAGGAGATCGGCCTCAACGCGGCGTTGGAACGAAACGGCATCGAGGCTGTAGAAACGGACCTCGGCGAATATATCATCCAGATCCGCGGCGAAGCACCCTCGCATATCATCGCACCGGCGGTGCATCTCAATCAGGAAGACATCGAGCATGACTTCCGCCGGCTGCATACCTGGCTGCCGAAAGATCGTGACTTAACGGCGCCCGAATCCCTGCTGGCGGAAGCGCGCGCGACCTTGCGGGCGAAGTTTCTTGCTTCAGACATCGGCATCACCGGCGCCAATTTTCTCGTCGCCGAGACCGGCACCTCGGTCATCGTCACCAATGAAGGCAATGGCGACCTGACGCAGATTCTGCCGAAAGTGCATGTGGTGGTCGCGTCGATCGAAAAGATCGCGCCGACCCTGGAAGACGTCTCCGGCATCATGCGCGTCTTGGCGCGCTCGGCCACGGGCCAAGACATGTCGGTCTATACGACCTTCTCAACCGGCCCGCGCCGTCCCGGCGACGTAGACGGGCCGGAAGAATATCATGTGGTGCTGGTCGACAACGGCCGCTCCAACATGCTGGGCACGGATTTTCAGGAGATGCTGCGCTGCATCCGCTGCGGCGCCTGCATGAACCATTGCCCGGTCTATCACGCGGTCGGCGGCCATGCTTATGGATGGGTCTATCCAGGCCCGATGGGCGCGGTGCTGACGCCCTCTCTGATCGGTGTCGCCGAGGCCGGCCATCTGCCCAATGCCTCGACCTTCTGCGGCCGCTGCGAAAGCGCCTGCCCTGTCCGCATCCCGCTGCCGAAACTGATGCGCCATTGGCGCGAGCGCGAATTCGAGCGCCATCTTTCGCCGGCAACCGTGCGCAGCGGCCTGGCGCTGTGGGCCTTCTTCGCTAAGCGACCGAAGCTCTACGGTCTTGCCGCGCGTGTCGGCGTGAAAATGCTGGCACTAGCCGGACGTTCGAAAGGCCGCTTCGCTTGGCTGCCATTCGCGGGCGGCTGGACCAAATATCGCGACATGCCCGCGCCGCAAGGGCAGACTTTCCAGGCGATGTGGAAGAGCCGTGGCGGAGCGGTGCGATGAGCGAAGCCCGCGACGACATTCTCGCCAATATCCGCCGCTCGCTCGGCGTGTCGGCCGATGACTCGAGCCGCCGTCAGATCGTAGCGACGCGCATAGCCGCCGCCGCCAAAGGCCTGCTGCCGGCGCGCGGTGAAGGCGATATCGAGAAACGCATCGCCACTTTCCGCGCGCAAGCCGAAAGTGTCTCCGCCACCATTGCACGTGTCGCGGCAACGGCCGACGTTCCCGGCGAGATCGCCCGTTTCCTGCGCACGAACAATCTGCCCGCCACCGTGCGTATGGGTGATGACGAGCGCCTGGCCGCCCTGCCCTGGGCTGCAACGGCGATCGACATCACCAACGGGCCTTCCGATGGCAACGATCTATCGTCCGTGAGCCATGCGGAAGCAGGCGTCGCGGAAACCGGCACGCTCGCGCTGTTTTCCGGCGCGCACAATCCGACCAATCTGAATTTTCTGCCCGACAATCACATCGTGATGATTCAAGCCGGCACCATCCTGCCGACTTATGAAGCGGTGTGGGAGATGGTGCGGGCGCGTTATGGCAAGGGTGTCATGCCTCGGACGGTGAATTTCATCACCGGCCCATCACGCTCCGCTGATATCGAACAGAAGATGCTGCTCGGCGCGCATGGACCGCGCCGGCTGCATATCGTCATCGTCGGATAACTAACGCGCGGCCCCCTGCGGCAATTCCTGCGGCTGGCTGCCGAAGCCACTGACTTTGATCGCCAGCGCGAACAGGCCGACCAAGGAGAGGCAAGCGGCAGGCACCAGCATGGCCGCCACCGGGCTGCCGGCAAGACCAGCGACCCATGGCATCAGGTTCTGCGCGAAGAAACCGCCGAGGCTGCCAATGGTGCTGATGGCGGCGATGGCCATCGCCGCGCGCTGGCCGGAAAAGAACAGCGACGGCAGGAACCAGAAGCACGGAAATAGCAGCGAGATGCAGGGCGTGCCGATCGACATGGCAATGAGACGCATCCAGTTCTGCGGCAAGGTTGTACTTAGATAGAAGCAGACTAGGCCGACGCAGCAGATCGCGATCATCGCCAGGAGAACGGTCTTCTCCTTGCGCAGGCGCGGCGGGATCGTCACCAAAGCGACGACGCCGACGATCCACGGGATCGAGCTCAAGATACCGTTCTGGGTACCCGTCACACCGAAGCCACGCACGACGGTCGGCAACCAGTAGATCACGCCATAAAGCGAGACGAGGATCAGCATATAGGCGACCGACAACAGCAGGACGCGCTTGTCCCAGATCACCGCGAGCGGATTGCCGTGCTGGCCGGGCGGCGTTTCCTTCGCCAGAGCCGACGTCAGCCAGTTGCGTTCGTTCGCCGAGAGGAATTTCGCCTCGGAGGGACCATTGGGCAGGCCCCACAGAACAAACGGCGTCAGGATGAGGGCCGGCAGGCCGGTGACGATGAACACCCACTGCCAGCCGGCGAGGCCGAACGTTCCGTCAAGATCGAGCAGGAAGCCGCTGACCAGCGAGCCGAACATATTGCCGAAAGCGCTACCGAGCGTCAGGAAGCCCAGCACTTTCGCCCGATGCGCTTTGGGGAACCAAAGCGTGAAATAATAGATGATGCCCGGATAAGCGCCGGCTTCCGCGCAGCCGACGAGAAAGCGCAGGGCCGCGAATACACTGCCGGACGTCACCCAGGCGGTGACGATGGTCAGCACGCCCCAGGTCAAAAGAATACGCGCCAGCCACAAACGGGCGCCGAACCGATTGACGGCAAAGGCGCTGGGAATTTCGAGCGACAGATAACCGATGAAGAAGAGCGAAGAGGCCAAACCGTAGAGCTGTTCGGTCATATGCAGCGCCGAGACCATCTGCAATTTGGCGAAGCCGACATTCGCCCGATCGATGATCGCGATCAGGTAAATGAGGACCGTGAGAGGAACTACGCGCCACATGACCTTGCGGAACAATTCCTGCTGGTCAACGGCTTGAACCTCATGGGCGAACGACATTTTCTTCTTCCCTCTCCGATACCAAATTCAATTGATGTAATGTTGTCAGTGCGGAATGTAGTTGCGCCAGTTGTCCTGACGCATCGTCATCTGGGCAAACGTCTTGCGGCTGTCGGCCGCCTTGCCGATGAGATCGGTCGCGCTCATCTGTTTGCGATCGAGATAGACGCCAAGTTCGGCGACCGCCTGTTCCAGCAGGCCGAAACCACGCAACATCACTTGCGAGGACATTTCCACGGCGGAAGCGCCGGCCAGCATCATGCGGGCGACGTCGAGGCCGGATTGCGCCCCATTCGTGCCGATCAACGCCTTATCCGGGCCAAGCTTGCTGCGCGTCAGCGCCAGCCATTGGCAGGTCATGGGCAGATGCCATGTGCCGCCGACGCCGAGCGTCGTCCCGAGAATGGGTTCGCAGGTTTCCAGATCGGGGATCAGACCAAGCAACCGCCCGGCCATCACCACGGCATCGGCGCGCGCGCCGAAAGCGGCGTCGGCGAGATCCGGCACGCGTTCGCTCTGGCCGGTGATCTTGACCCAGACGGGAATGGTCACCGCCGCGCGAACCGCGTTGACGATGCTGGCGACCCGTTCCGGCAGGAGTTCGGTGGACACCGCGCCCTTGGCGGACTGGCTCGCGTAAGGCGTGCCAATGTTGAGTTCGAGAACGCGAAGACCCGCCTGCTCGATCTGTCTGGCCATGGCAACGGCGCGATCAAGATCAGAGAGAATGACGCTGGCGACGACGATGGCATCGTTGGCGCGCGCTTCGCGATCAAGCCCTGCGGTCTGGTCAAGCCAGGCTTCGAACGGTTGCGGCGTCAGGCCCGAGCGACAGGCGATGAAGGCCGTGCGCGGCGCCGAGGCGTTCCAGGGAATGGGCTGCCATTGATCGTCGAGAACCGCATATTCGGCCTGCTGCAATTGATCGCGCGCTGCCTGCGACTCGTTGGTGGATTTCACCACCACAGCGCCGGCACCCGCCTTCAGAGCACGGCGCACGCCTTCGGCATCAATCAGATGTTCGGCGGAACCGGCGATCACGGGGTTTTTCAATCGGACGGAACCGATCCGCGTTTCCAGATTCGATTTGCTCATGATTTGATCTCGTACTTCGCGGACTGCTTCAGAGCGCCTTGCCGCGCGCGACATCGGCTTCGAGGCTATGAGCCCGCGCCGCATTGGTCGACACCATCTGATGCACTTCGTCATCGGTGAAGCCGAGATCGAGGCACATTTTGGCACCGAGCCGGAACCCTTCGAGCGGGCTGAAGACGCCCGGCTGGCCCAAATCCGAGCACATGATCGTTTGCTCGACACCGGCGGCATCGATCAGTTTGCGCATGTAGTCGGGACCGGCCACCTTGAACTTCGAACCTTCGAGGAACATGCAGAGCGAATGTTCGACGAAAGCACCCATGGCGGCAATGCCCTTCACGTCGTTCAAGGATGCGTCGACGATCTCTTCCGGATGGGTGAGGATCAGACGCTTGACGCCGCGCTTCTTCGCCTCTTCGAAGACCTTCCAGGTCTCGCTGATGTGAATGTGGCCGCTCGCCAAAGCCATATCGTTTTTGGCGATGACGTCGAGAACTTCTTTGACTTCGTCGAGGATATTGCCGGATGAATCGAGAACGGGAACGGCTGTAGCCGGACGCATTTTCTGCGTTGAAGCGGGATGAACCCAGGTGCCGCTCTTTTCCCAGCGCAAATGGTTTTCGGCCGCCAGGGTCGGCATATAGACGGTCTTGCCGCCCATCGCCGCCGTATGTTCGACCGCGTAAGGATTGAAGCCGCCGACGACATTGTTGAGGACGATGCTCGAATAGACCTTGGTGACCAGCTCTGGATGATGGCTGGCGATCATGGTGGCGGCGATCACGCCGCTATAATCATGATCCTTGGTGATCACCGCGGCGAAGCGCGCCGCCGACAGCATACGAGCCAGCTCAAGATGATCGATGGCGCGGGTCGCGATCGACGGTCCCGAATGCACATGCGGATCAATCGCACCGACCAGAATGTCGTCAATCCGGGCTTCGATGTCCTTGCTCACTTTTGTACTCATGCTTGCACCAATTTCGGCATCGGATAGTCGGCCTCATTGAGAACGAAGCCGGGCTTGGAGGAGAAATCGACGCGCGGTGGCCCGAAAATGTCGACGAGCCAGGTGATGCCGTCGCCAATGTCCTGCGTCGTGTGAATCACGCCAGCCGGAATGACCAGGATGGACGGGCTCGCCTCATAGGTGACGTGCTCGTCGTCTTCCCATTTGTTCATGTCCGGTCCCCACGGATAGCGTAGGTGATGGCGGAAGGCGCCGCGCAGGCCAAGCGACATCTGCTCGAAATCATCGTGCCAATGCGGGCTGAGCTTGGCGGGATCGCGACGGTTGGCCCAGGGCTCGAAGATGTTGATCATCAGATTGGTCGAGCGAAACACCCGCATCTTGAGCGGGCTCGGATCCGGGCTTTGAAAATCGGCCAGCCGATAGCTGCGAATGCCGAAACCGCCGACCGGATCGGGCCAGGGTGCGATTGGCGTTACTTCCGCAATCGCATCGGCGTAAATCTCGGCATTGGCCGCAGCCGCCGTTAAGTCGGTTGCCTTGTTCGAAAAGACACGCACCACCTCGCCACCGTCGGGCATGGTGAGGGTGCTGACGCCGGGCGGCACGATCACCAGGGTTTCCGGTTCGATGTCCTGGCGCTGCGATCCGGCTTCCACAATGGCGCGGCCGCTGACCACGAAGGCCATATATTCATCGGCCTGCTGCGTCCGCGCTAGGCGGGCACCGGCCTTGGCTTCGGTGACGTCGGCAACGAAATTGGCTGCACGAGTGATCCAATGTTTCGAACCGTCCGCGTCAATAGCTTGCGGCTGATCCTGATAGTGACGCGCATGGGTTGCTTTGCGCTTGGCGACCGGCATGGATGGACTCCTCACTTCAACGTTTTGAGATCGGCGAGCGCTTTGGCTGCGGCCTGACGCATCAAACCCTGATCGGACATGTAGATGAAGCCGCTGCCGCCGATGTCGCGCATGGCGGCAGCATCGGCGAGGCTTCCCACAAAAAACCAGACCGGCTTACCGGCTGCCTGCCCGGCTTTGGCGATCCGCTCGGAGGCAGCGCGAACGGCCGGCGCTTCGGATGAATTCTCCTCCATGGCAGCGGCGAGATCGCCGCGCCCGACGAAGAGCGCATCAACACCATCGACCCGTGCAATCTCTTCGACGACGGAGAGAGCCGAAGGATCTTCGATCTGCGCCACGACCGTGGTCGTTGCATCACCTTGTTCGATATGCTGGCTCAGGTTGAGGCCGCCATAGCGGCCGGCCCGCGGCGAATTCGAAAAGCCGCGACTGCCCTTGCGATAGCGACAGGCCGCAGCAATTTCTTTCGCGCGCTCGACCGACGCCACATGCGGAACCAGCACGCCGACGGCGCCGCAATCGAGAACCGACAGCAGGTTGGAAGGCGCGCTTGAGGCGACGCGCACCAGCGGCGCAATATGCGCGGCACGGGCGGAGACGATCGCATCGTCGATCGAGCGACGATCGAAGGGCGCGTGTTCTTCGTCGATGACGACGAAATCATAGCCGAGATCGCCGAAGATCTCCGTCGCGTGGCCGGTCGGCGTCTTGACGAAGGTTCCAGCCAGTAGTTCTCCCGCAGCGAGCCGCTTGCGAAACTGCGCGGCATCCGGCCTGGTCATGGGTCAGCGTTCCTCTGCAAAGCTCTCAATTCGGTGGAGCCGAGCGTTCCCGATCAAGCCTCGACAGCGAGGCCCCAAACGCCCCAACAGCGAACGACAGGATCTTTGACCGGTCCCGTTTGTTCGCGAGAGCGAAACTAGGTTTCAAAATATAAGAACCACGTTCCTTGTCAACTGCCTTACGAATCTTTCTTCCCCAGGCTTTTCAAGCCGTTATTCTCGAACTATTGTTCCGCCCTCGCGAACAGCAACAATTCGCGCATATGGCCGAAGTTCTCGGGAAGGCTCAGAATGTCGGATGGAATGGACGGCGGCGTACGCTCGGTCGGTCTCGCGCTCGACGTGTTGGAGACCGTCGCTTTCTCCCCTGAAGAGCTTGGCGTCACCCAGATCGCCGATCGGCTTGGCCTGACCAAGGGCTCGGTCCATCGCCACCTGTCGACGCTGGTCGAGCGGGGCTATCTGAAACAGAACATGCAGACCGCGCGCTATTCCATCGGCCCGAAAAGCCGCATCCTCGCGCGCGCCGCACCGGAGATCGATCTCATTCAGATCGCCGAAGGACCGATGCGGGATCTGCGCGACAGCATCGGCCAGACGGTGGTTCTGTCGTCCATGAGCCCGCGCGGCGCGCTGGTCCACTTCGCCGTTTCCAGCGCGTCGCCGATCGAAATCGGCGTACGTCCCGGCAGCGAACTGTCTTTCGTCTCCAGCGCGCAAGGACGCATCCTGTTGGCCTATTCGCCCCGCCCCTTTCAGGAGCGCATTCTGGCACGCCCGATCGAAAAGCTGACGGACAGGACGATCATCGCCCGCGATGAGTTGGAGACAGAGCTAGGGAAGATCGTAAAGCAAGGCTTTGCCTCCGCGCCCGAGGAAACCCTGCTCGGGATCAATGCCATCGCAAGCCCGATCTTTGACGAGCATGATACGATTGTGGGCTCGGTCGCGGTGGTCGGCTCGATCCAGTTTCTGCCCGCTGAACCGGGAGAGGCCATCATCAGCGCGCTCAAGGAATGTTCAGAGCAGATTTCGCGACGGCTGGGCCATGGCCGCTCGTCCGCGCAGCAAATGCGGTCTCCGGCAAATGGCGCCGTTTCTCGCAGAAGAAAAGTGTAGTCCGGGCCGCGTCAGACGCGGCCCGGTGCGCGTTTTGGTTATTTCCCCATCAGCAGTTTCACGCCGATAAGTGACACGTCGGGGATGTAGGTAATGATCGCCAGAGCGACCAGATAGACGAACAGGAAGGGAATGATCCCCCTGTAGAGCACCTTCAGCGGAATGCCCAGTACCGACTGGGCCACGAAGATGTTGATGCCAAACGGCGGATGGAACAGACCGATCGCCAGATTGACCGTCACCACAATGCCGAAGTGAACCGTGTCGATGCCGATCGCCTTCACCATCGGCACCAGAAGCGGCGTCAACAGCAGGATCGCCGACAGCGGATCGAGGAAGCAGCCGACCGCGAGCAGCAGGACGTTGATCGCGAGCAGGAACATCCATGGCGTCACGCTGTAGTGTTGCAGCCAAGCCGCCAGCATGGATGGCACCTGATTGGATGTCAGGATCCAGCTGAACACGCCGGCACAGGCGACGATGATAAGGATCTGCGCCGAGAACACCGCCGTCGCCGAGGCGGCTTCGACAATGTCCTTGAACGTCAGTTCGTGGAAGACGAAGCGCGTCACCAAGCCGGCATAGATGCAGGCAACCGCCGCCGCCTCGGTTGGCGAGAACACGCCGCCATAAATGCCGCCCAGGATGATGAACGGCGCGCCAAGCGCCCATAGACCCCGCTGAGTGGCATAGAGGAAACGCTTCCACTCGAACGGCGACCCGCGACCGATATCGTGCTTGCGGCAATACCAGATGACATAGGCGGCGAGCATGCCGGCGATCAGCAGACCCGGAATGATACCGGCAGCGTAGAGACGCGGCACGGATTCCTCAGCCGCCGCACCATAGACGATCATCGGAATGCTGGGCGGGATGATGATGTCGATCGCGCCAACGGCCGTTATGAGGCCGGCGGCGAAATGATCGGGATAGCCGGCCTTGCGCATGGCCGGATACATCACCTTGCCGATGGTGGCGACGGCGGCAGCGCTGACGCCGGAAATGGCGCCAAAGATCGTCGTCGTTCCCACGGTGGTGATGCCGAGACTGCCGCGCACCGGGCTCGCCGCGCTCTGGACGAAGTCGACGAGCCGCTGCGCGACGCTGCCGCGTCCCATCAGCTCGCCGGCATAGATGAAGAACGGCACGGCCAGCAGCGCGAACTGATTGATGGTGCCGAACAGATTTTGATGCAGCACCGCCGGCTGAATACCCATGACGAACATGAGCATCGCGGTGACGCTGGTGAGAAGGACAAGGAAGATCGGAAAGCCGAGGAGCAGGAGCACCAGCGGCACGACAACGAGAGGAAGGGTCATTGACGCTGCTCCAGGGCTGCCGATTCCGGATCTTCGATGGGTGGCGCACCAAATCCGGCCGCGCGCAGGATCAACATGATGATCACCAGCCCAAGGCCGATGAGCACGGCGGAGTGCGGAATCCACATCGGGATATGGGCGACGTCACTCTTCGAACCGAAGGCGAAGATGCGATTGACGTAGAACCAGGACGATTGGGTGATGGCATAGCCGACCACGGCGATGGCCAAGGCCGCCTCGATCCAACGCAACGCCGTTTTCACCGGTTGGGGAAAATTGATGGCGATGGCATCCATGCGCAGATGCATGTTGCGCCACGTCACGATGCCGGCGCCCAGGAAGGCGATCCATATCATCGTATAGACCTGCACTTCTTCGGCACCGAGCAGACTGTGGTTAAACACATAACGTCCGACGACATTGGCGAAATTCAAAAGAACGATGGCAATCAACGCAACCCCGAGGGTCACCTCCAATATGCGCATCAACGATCCGACAACTCTATTGACCATGGGAACCTGCTCTATCGCTTCCTTCCTGGTGGGAGTTCAAACTCCCGCTCATTTCCCGCGCAGCCGGTTGCTGGCCGCCTGCAGGACGTCATAGTCCTCCTTGGCGCCGGGCGTCGCAGCAAACACTTGCGGCAGCACGCCGCCGACTACTTCGAGATATTTCGCCTGATCGGCCGGGCTGAGATCGATCATCTCGCCGCCGTTCTTCTTCCAGACATTGGCGCTGTTGGTGAGATCTTGCTTGGCCCAGGTGAGCACCGCCGCTTCAGCCTTGCTCGCTTCCTCGCGGACGATCTTTTCGAGATCCGGACCGAGCGACTTCAGAAAGGCGCTGTTGGCGACGACAGGCGTGACGATGGTCGATGACGGAATGGCAGTCAGCGCCTTGGCCACATCGTAATATTTGAAGATCGTGAAGATCGAGAGACCGGCAATGAGGCCGTCGATGGTCTTGTTCTGCATCGCGGGCAATACTTCGCCCAATGGCATCGACAGAGGCGAGGCGCCGAGGCGGCGATAAGGTTCGAGATGCAAGGTGGCGCCGCCGGGCGTTCTGATCTTCTGGCCATTGAAATCGGCTATCGTGCGCACCGGCTTGTGCGACAACAGATAGAGCGGCGTCGAGGCGAAATAGGCGATCGGCTCGACACCTTTCGACTTGCCGAGTTGGTCGATGCGCGCACGCACGGTCGGATCGGCGAAGATTTTGGCGCTCAGATTGAAATTGTCGAACAGGCCAGGCGCGTCGAAGACGATGAAACGCGGCTCAAGCCCAACGAAAAACCCCGTCGCCACCGAGACCATTTCGATCGTGCCGAGCGCGGTGCCTTCGACGGTCGCCGGGATCGAGCCAAGCTGGTTCGACGGATAGAATTCAATCTTGATCTTGCCGCCGGCGCGCTGATCGACACCCGTCGTGAAGGCCTTCACCCATTCATGGATGCCGTCGTTGACGGTGGCTGACGAAATCTTGAGCTTGATTTGCGCATGCGCCTGCAGTGCGCTCATCGACATGAGCGGCAGTGCCAATGCGGCCAGCTTGATCCATGATCTCATCGCATCCCCTCCCCTGGACGTCGCTCAAGCGCAACGCCAATTCCGCACCCCTCCGGTGCGGATTGGCATGCTTGCGCGCGACCATCTGGCATGCAAGCTCGGCATTAGGGCACGTCGGTCTGATTGCAGATAAATGCCAAAAATGTCCCCTCGATACCTAGAGAGTATCTGCTACTTGCTCCGCGCCCGCTGGGCAGCGGCCGACAGAACATCGTAGTCCGCCTTGAAATTTGGGTTGGCGGCATAGACGACCGGCAGGATCGACACGACGTTGTCGATATATTTCTTTTCTTCCTCGGCCGGCATCTTGATGACCTCCCCGCCGTTTTTGCGCCAAGTGTCGAGGGCGGCGGCTTCGTCGGCCACACCCCACGGCACGATGGCGTTTTCGGCGTTGATCGCCTCTTCGCGCACCACCTTTTCGAGGTCCGGCCCCAGCGATTTGAGGAAGGCGCTATTGGCGACGATCGGCGCGATGATCACCGAGCCCGGCAGGGCCGTCATCCCCTTGGCGACATCGTAATATTTGAAGCCGGTATAGACGGTGAGACCCGAGATCGCGCCGTCGATGGTCTTGTTCTGCATGGCAGGCAGGACCTCCCCCAGGGGCATGGACAGCGGCGAAGCGCCCACCTTGCGGTAGGGTTCGAGATGCAGCGGTGCGCCGCCCGGCATGCGCAGCTTTTGACCGGCGAGATCGGCGACCTTGCGCACTGGCTTGTGGGACAGAAGATAGAGCGGCGAGTGGACGAAATAGGCGACCGGCTCAAGACCCTTGCTCTTGCCGAATTGCGACAGCACCGCGCGGGCTTCCGGATCGGAGAATACCTTGCGGCCATGCTCGGTATTGTCGAAAAGGCCCGGCATATCGAGCACAAGAAAACGCGGCTCGAGGCCGACGAGGAAACCGGAGGCCACCGAGATCATCTCGATCGTGCCCAAGGCCGTTCCCTCGACGGTGGCAGGAATCGGGCCAAGCTGATTGGACGGATAGAATTCGACCTTGATCTTGCCCGGCGCGCGCTTCTCAACGCCCGCGGTAAAGGCTTTCGCCCATTCCTGCGCCATGTCATTGACGGTCGGCGTCGAAATCTTGATCTTGATTTGAGCCTGCGCCATGCCCGCCGTCAGCAGCAAAGGCAGCCCGACGAGCGCGGCTTTGATCATAGATTTCATGAGTTCCCCTCCTCAACATCGTTCGTGCGCGTAAGCGGCTACACGATAGTGGCGAAGACGGCCCACGCCCTTCCCGCGCGAGCCGCTCACATCTTGTTATTGACCGCGGGCTTTCTGCGAAGCCGTTATAAGGACATCGTAGTCGCCCTTGAAGTTCGGATTGGCGCTATAGACCGCCGGCAGGATCGACACGACGTTGTCAATATATTTTTTCTCTTCCTCGGCCGGCATCTTGATCACTTCGCCGCCATTTTTGCGCCAGACATCGAGACCGGCGGTCTCATCGGCCACGCCCCACGGCACGATGGCGTTTTCGGCATTGATCGCTTCTTCACGCACGATCTTTTCCAGATCAGGACCCAGCGATTTCAGGAAAGCGCTATTGGCCAGCACCGGCGCGACGATCACCGAGCCCGGCACTGCCGTCAAAGCCTTGGCGACATCGTAATATTTGAAGCCGGTGAACACCGAGAGACCGGCGATGAAGCCGTCGATGGTCTTGTTCTGCATGGCCGGCAGCACTTCGCCCAACGGCAAGGACAGTGGCGAAGCATTGGCCTTGCGGAACGGTTCGAGATGCAGCGGCGCACCGCCAGGCGTGCGGATCTTCAAGCCGGCGATATCGGAGAACTTGCGCACCGGCTTGTGCGACAGGAGATAGAGCGGCGAGTGAATGAAATAGGCGATCGGCTCGACACCCTTGGTGTTGCCGAACTTCGACAGAACGGCGCGCGCGGCCGGATCAGACAAAACCTTGCGGCCATGTTCGGTGTTGTCGAACAGGCCCGGCATGTCGAGCACGAGGAAGCGCGGTTCAAGACCGACATAGAAACCAGAAGCGAGCACGACCATTTCAATCGTGCCGAGCGCGGTGCCTTCGACCGTCGCAGGGATGGGTCCCAACTGACCGGCGGGATAGAATTCCACCTTGATCTTGCCACCAGCGCGCTTTTCGACGGCCGCAGCAAAAGTCTTCGACCATTCCGCCGACATATCGTTGACGGTGGGCGACGAGATTTTCAATTTGATCTGCGCTTGCGCGGCGGTCGACAAACCAACCGCCATCGCCGCCGCGAAAGCGGCGCCCAAAACCTTGCGCATTTACGAAGCCTCCACTCCAGATTTGCAGGCGCTCAGGCCCTCCGCCAGCGCGTGCATTTGCACATATCCTGGCATGGACGGGCCCGTTTGTCACCGCATTCGCGGAGTTTTCGGCGATTTTTCTTTTAAATCCGCCTGTATCGGCAGGCGGCATGCTTGACCTGAGCTTCTTTCGTTAGCGTCAATTATCCGACTTCATCGTAAAAAAACTGTGTCGGGAAAAGCACATGGCTGAAACTGCGGAGGTCAGGCCCGCGCCGATGTCAACACAGGCTCGGCTATTGACTCAGGCTCCGTCTCACGGGGGCGCCGGGCATAACGTTGGGCCAAAGTGGCGCAAGCGAAGAGCTGTGCCTGGTGAAAAAGCATCAGCGGCAGGACGATCAAGCCGAGCGCCTGGCCGGGGAAGAGGATGTTGGCCATTGGAATGCCGCTGGCCATGCTTTTCTTCGAGCCGCAGAAGACGATGGCAATCTCATCTTCCTTGGAGAAGCCCAGGCGGCGGCTGACGATCATCGTGATCGCCAACACCAGTCCCAGAAGCACGACATCGAGCACGACGATCAAGATGAGATCGTTCGCCGTCACCTTCGACCAGATGCCAGCGACCATGCCTTCGCTAAACGCATCATAGACGACGAGCAGGATCGAGCCACGGTCGACCAGCGAGGTCACGGTTTTATGCCGCTGCAGGAAGGCGCCGATGAAGGGCCGCAGCAGTTGACCGGCCAGGAACGGCAGAAGCAGTTGCACGGCAATGCTTTCCAGCGCCTTGGTGCTGAAGCCGACGCCTTTCGAATCGAGCAGGAGCATCACCAACAGAGGTGTGACCACCATGCCGAACAGATTCGAGACCGAGGCACTGCACAGAGCGGCCGGAACATTGCCGCGCGCGATCGACGTGAAGGCGATGGACGATTGCACTGTCGACGGCAGCACGCAGACGAACATGAGACCCAGCACCAGATCATGCGGCAGCCAGGTGCCAAAGGCCCTGGTCAGACCCAGGCCCAGCAGGGGGAAGAGCACATAGGTGCTGGCAAAGACCAGGGATTGCAGCCGCCAATGCAACAGGCCGTCCCAGACGGCGCGTGGCGACAGCCGGGCGCCGTAAAGGAAGAAAAGGAGCGCGACGGCGATCGACACCGCATCATTGGTCAGTTCCGCGCCCACGCCTCGTGCTGGCAGGAGCGCGGCAAGGCCGACGGTGGCGACCAGGACGACGAGATAGGGGTCGATGCCCAAACGGGCCAGAAAGCGGCGGATCATGGGGTCAGGTCCTCAAAATGCTGACCTGCTTGTAATCCCGGATCGGCCCATTTTGATCCCCACTGGATATGATATCGATTATCATATATTATGATAATCATGGCTTCGGAACCGCCTCCGCTCGATCCCGTCCTACTGCGCAGCTTCCTGAAAGTCAGCGAAACGCGCAGTTTTACCGAGGCTGCCCGCCAGTTGGGCCTGCAGCAATCCTCGGTCAGCCAGCACGTGGCGCGCTTGGAAAAACGGGTTGGGCGACGGCTCCTGGCCCGCGACACCCATGAGGTCAGGACGACCCCGGATGGGGATGCGATCCTGCCACTTGCCCGGCAGGTGCTGGAAGCCAGCACCCGCATCGAGCGCTATCTCAAGGGCTCGACCCTGCGCGGGCGACTGCGGCTCGGCGTCTCGGAAGATTTCGCCTTCACCGTACTGCCGGACATTCTCGCCGAATTCGCCATGCAGCATCATGCCGTCGATCTGGAACTGACCGTCGGCCTCAGCGGCCTGCTCTATGAAAAATATGACGCGGGCGATCTCGACCTGATTTTCGTCAAGCGCCGCAAGGGTGACGACCGCGGCGAAGTCGCGTGGCGGGAGCGGCTTGTCTGGGTCGGACGTCCAGGCACGCTTCTGGCCGAGCAGCCGGTGGTGCCCCTGGTGCTCTATCCACCGCCGAGCATCACGCGCATCCATGCGATCGACACATTGGAGCGCGCCGGTCGCGCTTGGCGCATCACCTGCACTAGCGACAGTCTGGCGGGCTTGCGCGCGGCGACGGTCGCTGGCCTCGGCGTCACCGCTCATTCGGCGCGACTGCTGCCGCCCGGTCTCGTCGAAGTGGAGCCGCAAGAAGCTCTGCCGACACTGGGCTCGATCGAATTCGTCGTGGTCGGCGGCCAATCCCACCAGGAAGCAGCGCGCGCCCTGGCCACGAGCATTTTGTCGGATACGAGCCGCCTGCTGGCGGCCACGGGGCGGCGCTCATCCGGCGCGCCTTGAATCGCGATGTCGAGACATCGCGATTACCCCATGATCATCTGACTTGCTCGCTCCGTCAGTCCGCCTTCGACCAACCGAAAACCAGCCATTTGTACTGCGAAGCCTTATCGGGCTCAGCGGTATAGGTCATCTGGAGGTCGCCACCTTTGGCGTAGATATCGAGCCTGGGCGCGGTGTTCAGTTCGAGCCACAAGGAATTGTTCTTGAAGGACCAGGTTCCACACCAAACGCAAGGCCCGGATGCTGGGTCGCCCGGCTGGTGGAAATTATAGCGACCGTCAGCCTTGATCTCCAAGTAGTCGAAGGCCTCGTAAAACGTCGTCACGGTCTGCTGAAACTTGGTGGCGGCCGCCTTCTGTTTCTGCGTGGGCGTGCCTTTCAAATCCCGTGGTGGCCGGATCGCCGATCCGGTGATCTTCCACTTGCCAATGAAATCGTTTTGAGTCGGAAGATATTCGGTTTGAGCTTGTGCCGATGAAACTGGAATAAAAAAGGACAACCACGTGGCGATGAGTGCTGCCGCCACTGACTTTGCGCAATTCAAGATAACCTCCGAAGCGAGTCCAGCCAGATAAACATTGGCTACAAATCACCCTGGATGATTATCGGAGCTAGAGCAACGCCCGGTGTGTCGCGTCATCCAACCGTCATCGCCGCATCATACGCGTGGACATTGCTCATCTCATCAGAGACACGGCTCATGCTGCGCGCCACCATTGCCATTGCTTTTCTTGCTGCGGGGCTCGTCGCCGCTCGCGCGGAAGATCCCAAGACCCATGCTACCGAAGCCATCGCTTCCTTTCCCGCGCCTGAAGCCAGACAAGCAGTCGCCGTCGATGCGGACGCTTTCTATGCGATCACCGATCGCGCGATCGGGCGCTACGACAAAAAGACCGGCGCCAAGCTCGCCACCTGGAGCGATACGAAAGATGGCCCGTTCATTCATCTCGACAGCGGTGTCGTGATCGACGGCAAACTTTATGCCGCCCACTCCAATTATCCCGAATGGCCGATGACGAGTTCGATCGAGATTTGGGATGCCGCGACGTTGAAACATATCGGCACGCGCAGCTTCGGTATCGATCGCGGCTCCTTGACGTGGATCGACTATCGCGATGGTGTCTGGTGGGGCGCCTTCGCCAATTACAATCGCGTCTTCGGTCGCAGCCCCGTCGCCTATGGCAATAAGTACAACACGCAGATCGTGCGTTTCGATGCGGACTGGCGCATCGCCGAGGCTTGGGTTCTGCCGCCCCAGCTGATGGAAAAATTCCAGGACATGAGCAATTCCGGCGGATCGTGGGGACCGGATGGCCGGTTGTGGATCACCGGCCATGACCTGCCGGAACTCTATGCGTTGGAATTGCCGAAGGCAGGTTGTGTGCTGCGCTGGGTCGGCACCGCTCCGGCCCCTATCGCCGGTCAGGGCATTGCCTGGGACCGGACGCAAAAGGATGTGATCTGGGGCATCATTCGCGACAAGGTGAAAGGCGAAAACCGCGTCACCGCCACGCGCGTGCAATTGCCTTAAAGCTTCTGCTTAGAGCTTGGCGACCGCGCGTTTCAATTCGCGCAGATCGCGCCAGGCCAGCCGCTTGTGCGCCGGCTGGCGCAGCAGATAAGCGGGATGGAGCGTTGCCAGCGCGCGGATGCTGCGCTGGCCCTCGCCACCTTCAAGAGCGAAGTCGCGCCACACGCCGCGCGCGCGCATGATGCCTTCCTTCAAGCCCAGCAACGTCTGCGCCGCCGACCCGCCCAGGCAAACCACAATGGCCGGATCGACCAGGGCGATCTGCCTGTGGATAAACGGCAGGCAGATGGCCGTTTCCTGCGGTGACGGCGTGCGGTTGCCCGGCGGCCGCCAGGGCACGACATTGGCGATATAGACGTGGCTGCGATCCATATCGATGGCGCGCAGCATCATGTCGAGCAATTGGCCGGCCCGGCCGACAAAGGGCAGCCCTTGCCGGTCTTCATCGGCGCCCGGCGCCTCGCCCACCAGCATGATGCGTGCCTGCGGATTGCCGTCGGCGAAGACCAGGCGGTTGGCCGTGCGCTTCAGGGCGCAGCCATCGAAATTTTCCAGCGCGGCCCGCAACTCGTCCAACGACTGGGCGGCAGCCGCGAGTTCGCGCGCCGTGCGCGTCGCTTCGTCAGGTGGCGGCGCCGCCGTGGCGCTCGGCCGGGCGAGATCGCGCGGCGCCACCCGCCCCTGCGATTGCGGAACTGGCGCGCTCGCCTCCGCCGGCTGGCGCCGTTCCGCCCGCGCAGGCTCGGCGGCGACTTCGGCAAATCGGTCGCGCGGCTGCTCGCCCACCGCGAGATCGATGCCCATGTCGGCATACCACCTCGCGATCGCGACCAGTTCCTCGCGCGTCAGATTTTGAACGTCCATTGCGGCCATTGGGGGATTTTAGGGCTTTTGGCGGACCAGGACAAATCGGTCGCCAAATCGGCAAGACAAATGGCCACAAATCTGGTGCGGCCCGGTTCCAGCCCGTGTAGGTAAAGCCTGACAGGGAGAGAACAATGTCCAAGCCGAAGGTGCACATCTACAACCCGGTCGACGAAACCGGGGAGTCCTACCGCCGCATGCGCGAGGCCGGGCTCAATCTCATCAAGCCCGATGAGGTCTGGGGGACTGCCGCCAATCGCCGCGAAGTCGTGGAAATGACCTTCGCCTCTGACACCGCCGTGGGCGTCGGCGTCGCCAATCGTTCCACACAGGTCACGCGCAAATCGCTGGAAAGCGCCCCCGATCTGCGGGCAATCATCAAATACACCGTCGGCTTCGACAATGTGGATATCGACGCCGCCAATGAACTGGGCATCCTCGTCGTCCATTCGCCGACGGAGCCGAATTGGGCCGGTGTCGCCGAAGGCACGGTGGCCAATATCCTCACCATGCTGAAGAAGACGCGCGAAAAAGATCGCCATGTGAAGAATGGCGGCTGGCGCGATCCGTCCCTGCAGGGCATCTATCTCGGCGCCCGCCATATGGATAATTATCCGGGTCTTGCCATCGGCATCATCGGCCTTGGCCGCATTGGCTCGCGCGTCGCCGATCTCTTCGCGCCCTGGCGCGTGCGGCTGATGGCCTATGATCCTTATGTGGATGAATCGCAGTTCGTGCTGCACAATGCGCGCAGCGTCGATCTCGAAACCCTGTTGAAGGAATGTGACGTCGTCACCGTGCATTGCAATCTGACGCGCGAGACGACCAAGCTGATGAATGCCGAGCGCATCGCACTGATGAAGAAGTCGGCGATCCTGGTGAACGCGGCACGCGGTCCGATCGTCGATATCGACGCTCTGTTCGAAGCTCTGGAAAAGAAGCAATTGGCCGGCACCGCGCTCGACGTTCTGCCGGAAGAGCCGCCGAATCCGCAGACGCCGATCCTGGGCCTGGGCGATAACGTGCTGCTGTCGCCGCACATGATCGCCAACAATGTCGGCACCGGCTTGCAGAATGCGGTCGGCTGGGTCGAAAAAGCCGTCTTCGACGTGCTGCGCGGCGAGGTGCCCCGCCATGTGGCCAATGAAGAGGTTTTGCCTCTGTGGCAGCAGCGGTTTGGTGGGAAAAGCCTGATCTGAAGCCACGTGCATGTGAGCTATGCAAATTTGAATTTGGTTTAAGGGTGAACCAGCCCCTATGTTGCCGCGGCAATCGACCGCAGGGGGTCGCGGGAGGCATTTCAGTGAGCGCACAGGCAACGGCTCAGGCGGACAAGAAAATCGGCAACCGTTTCCCGCCGGAGGTCATCATCGCGGCCGGCTGCCTGATGTCGGTCATCACCTTCGGCCCCCGCTCGGCCGTCGGTCAGTTTCAATTGCCGATCCTGGGCGAATTCAATTTCGGCTCGGAAATCTTTTCCTTCGCCATGGCAGTGCAATATTTATTCTGGGGGATCGGCCAGCCGCTGGCCGGTGCCATCGCCGATAAATATGGCACGGCCCGCGTTCTGGTCGCCGGCTGTATCGTCTATGCCATCGGCATTGCTTTAGTGGTCTGGTCGTCCGATCCCCTGACCTTCACGCTGACGCAAGGCGTTCTCGTCGGCTTCGGCTTCTCGGCCTGTTCGTTCGGCTTGATCATCGGCGCCTTCGGCAAATTGCTGCCGCCGGAAAAGCGTTCCTTCGCCTTTGGTGTCGGCACCGCCGCCGGCTCCTTCGGACAATTCCTGTTCTCGCCGCTTTCGGGCGCGATGATCCAGGCTTACGGCTGGCACATGACCGCGTTCATCTTCTCGGCCACGGTCATCGCCTGTATTCCGCTCGCGCTCTTTCTCAGCAACCGCCCGACCGCGGCGCCCACGTCTGATCCGGGCCCGGCGCAAACCCAATCGTTCCGCCAGGCGCTGGCGGAAGCCTTCGGCCATCGTTCCTATGTGCTGCTGGTGATCGGCTTCTTCACCTGCGGCTTCCAACTCGCCTTCGTCACTGTGCATTTCCAGCGCTATGTCGTCGAAGCGGGCCTTGCACCCAGTATCGGCTACTGGGCTTTCGCGCTGGTTGGCATCTTCAACATCATCGGCTCATTGGCTTCGGGCTGGCTCAGCGACAAGCTGCCGCGCAACTGGATCCTGTCGTTCATTTACCTGTCGCGCTCGCTGGTGACGATCGCCTTCATCATGCTGCCGGTGACGCCGTTCAGCACCATGCTGTTTGGCGTACTCACCGGTCTGTTGTGGCTGTCGACCGTGCCGCCGACGTCGAGCCTCATCAGCATCATGTTCGGCATGAAATATTTCTCGACGCTCTACGGTCTCGCCTTCCTCAATCATCAGATCGGCGGCTTCATCGGTCTGATGCTGGCGGGATGGCTGCGCGAAGCCACCGGCTCCTATACGGTCGTCTGGTGGCTTTCGATCGCGCTCGGCATCATTTCGGCGGTCATCAACCTGCCGATCGTCGAAAAGCCCGTGTCCCGCCAGCCAGCGGCCGCCGCCGCGTAATCCGACTTTCGTTGGAGACTTGACCATGATCGGCGCCCTTGCGGTGCCGACTGGGGTGGTTTAGCGCAAACGGAGAGTTTTGTTTTACGCATTTTCTTCCCGCGAACCGGCATCCACTTCGCTTGAAAATGCTTTTGCTTCGGAGGGCTTCCCTATGCCGACATTCCGCGCCATCCGCATCGACAAGGCCGACAAAGGCACCCAGGCCTCCTATGTCGATTTCGACGAGAACGAGCTGATGGACGGCGATGTGACCGTGCGCGTCAGCCATTCGACGGTGAATTACAAGGATGGCCTGGCCATCACCGGCGCATCGCCGGTCGTGCGGCGCTTTCCGATGATACCCGGCATCGATTTCGCCGGCACGGTGGAAGCGTCTGACAGCCCGGCCTTCAAGGCCGGCGATGCGGTGGTTCTCACCGGCTTTGGCGTCGGCGAACAGCATATGGGCGGTTTCGCGCAGAAGGCGCGGGTGAAATCATCCTGGCTTGTGCCTCTGCCGGCGGGCCTCACGGCGGCGCAGGCGATGGCCATCGGCACAGCGGGCTTCACCGCTCAGCTCGCCCTTCTGGCCCTGGAGAAACATGGCGCCAAGCCCGCCGATGGCCCGCTGATCGTCACAGGCGCCGCCGGTGGCGTCGGCTCCATCGCGCTTGCCTTGGCGAAGCAGGCCGGCTGGCATGTGATCGCCTCGACCGGCCGGCCGGAAGAAGGCGACTATCTGAAAAAGATCGGCGCCACTGAGATCATCGCGCGCCAGGAATTGTCCGAGCCCGGTCGCCCGCTCGGCAAGGAACGCTGGGCCGCCGGCATCGATTCCGTCGGCTCGCACACGCTCGCCAACGTGCTGGCGCAGACGAAATATCGCGGTGCCATCGCCGCCTGCGGCTTGGCGCAAGGCATGGATTTGCCGGCCAGCGTCGCCCCCTTCATCCTGCGCGGCGTGTCCTTGCTTGGCATCGACAGTGTGCAATGCCCCATGCCGGAGCGACATGAAGCCTGGCAGCGACTGGCACGCGATCTCGACAAGGATCTGCTCGCCAGCATGACGCGGCACGTGCCCTTCGCCAATACGATCGATATCGCGCACGATATCCTCGCCGGCAAAGTGCGCGGACGCGTCGTCATCGACGTCGAACAGAAATAGAGTTACGCGCGGCCCATCTGGGTCGACAGCATGCTGAGGTCGACGCCGATCTTCTTCAGCGCGCGCTCATATTTGCTGTCGTGGTCGGCATCGAAAATGATCTCTTCGTCGCCTGGGCAGGTGAGCCAGCCGTTCTGCTGGATCTCGCCTTCGAGCTGGCCCTCGGCCCAGCCGGCATAACCCAAAGCCAGGACCGACCGGCTGGGTCCCTCGCCCTTGGCGATGGCCCGCAAGATGTCGACCGTCGCGGTCAGCGCCACGCCGTCGGCGATGTTGAGCGATGACGAAGGGGTGAAGAAATCCGGGGAGTGCAGGACGAAGCCACGGCCACGCTCGACCGGGCCGCCGCGCAGCACGGGAACCTGGGTCACTTTCTCCGGCAAGCGAATGGCGTCGTCAGCCGCGATCACTTCGAGCTGGACCAGCAGTTCGGGAAAACTGACCCTGCGCGATTGGCGGTTGATGCGGATGCCCATGGCGCCGCTGCGGGAATGGGCGCACAGATAAATCACCGACCGTTCGAAGCGCGGGTCGCCAATGGTCGGCGTTGCGATCAGCAGTTGGCCCTCGAGACTGAGATTCTCGCCGCCTTCCGCTTTGATCCGATCAATGCTCATACCTTCAATCTAGGCATCAATTCGGGCATGAACAAGGACACCCTCAGAGCCGCCTGTGGGTGAGAATGCCGGCCTGAAACTCCCGCAGGGCAGCGGCATCCAAGAGCGCGCGCTCCCCTGCTGCAAAAAGCCGCTCGGCGCCCTCTTTCCCGGCGATCGGCGCGGCAAGTGCCATGAATTTGCGCTGAAATGCCTCATTCTCCAGCGGCCGCCCCGGGTCGCCCAGTGCCTCGACCACCTCGATGGTTCGTGCCGTCGCCCCTGCGCGAAGATGCACGCGCGCCGGCCAGCGGCGCGGAAACACCGCGTCGAGTGCCGAATCATGTTCCACTGAAATTTTCGCCATCAGCGCTGCGATTCGCGGATCCTGACTGCGATCGACACGCTCGACATCGGTCAGCAGCGCCGGCTCATAGGCGGCCAGCGCGCATTGATAGGCAACCGATGTCATACGCCCCATGCGCGAGGCAACGCCACCACCGCCGCCGATCATCGCGACATAATCCTTTGGCACGCCCATGCGGACGCTCTCGATTGCAGTGGGATCGACGCCTTCGGCCAGAAACTGACGGAAGCCATCGACCGCCGCGATCGTCTGCTTGGCTGCGCAAATCGGCTTCAAACTCAGAGCGCCCATGTCGACGTCCGCATCTGAGAGCGCCACGTCACGATCGAAAGCCAGACCATGCACGCGTTGCAGCCAGTCACCATCGAGCAGACTGACATCAGCGGCAAAACCATCGGCGACGGCGCGGGCGGCTCGCACGCCTGCCGCTGCGGCCTGCCCCGCCAGCCACCACCGTGGTCCGAGCCCCGCCACATGACCACCGGCACCGCCCGATATCTGATTGAGCCCCAAGGCCATGGCCTTTGCCACATCGGCGCCGTTGCCGCCGAAGAGGACGCTGGCTGTGACAGCCGCGCCCACCGGCGCCAGCAGATAGGTCGGCCAGACGCCGCGATAGAGAATGCGCGGACCATCGACCGCCCGGCCAAGACGCATGATAATGCGATAGCCGGCCGCGATGGCCCGGGCCATGACTTCAGGAGAGGCACCGAGCTGCGCGCCTGCGATCAAGGCGACGGGAACCACGATCGAGCCCGGCGTCGTGCACGACGGCAGGTGAATGTCATCGACCTCGCTCAGCCGTGTCGTGGCCACGGCCAGTGCGACGCGATCGGGCACGGACGCGCCCCATGCGTCATCGACCAGATGCGCGCGAAGCTTGGCAGCCTCGCTGGTCGCACCGCCCGCCAGCATGGCGGCCGCGATATCCAAGAGCGACCGCGTTAGGAATTGTGGCGACGCGCGTTCGGCAAGAATTTTCTCTGCAATCTGTTGAACTACGGCCATAGGCTCGGTCTCGTTTCGCTGTCCCGTCGCCACATTGAGATACGGGCGTCCATTTGATAAAATACTTAAGTGAGTACCTCAGGCACGGAGTATCGTTGTGCCTCGCAAGAAGCGTAAGACGCCATCGGATCCGTTGATCCGCGCCCTCGTCCTCAGCATTCTGCTGTGCGGCGTATTGGCTTTGTTCATCGTCACCTGGCCTGATGCGCCGGGCAACGATAGAGCTAGCGTCGTCACGCCCGCGAACCCACCAGCGCCACCCGCCACCGCAGCACCAGCGGCGGCTGTCGCCGTACCGCCCGTGCTCGGCAGCGAGGCCATCGAAAACTCGACGGCGGGCCGCAGCGGCACGCCGCAGCGGGAAGGCTTCGCGGTGGTGCCACGCCGCGTTCCCAGCGTTGTCGTCGGCCCGGACGGCAAGATCATCTCGCGCTAATTTTCAAGCGGCGGCAGTCTCGGCGACACGCGCGGGAAAATAACGATCAAGCCAATCGAACACGACGCTGTGAACCCGCACATTGCTGTCGGCGAACATGAAGTGATCCGTCTCGGCAAACAGATGCAGATCGCACGGCTGCCCGGCCCGTTTGAACATTTCGACCGACTGTTCGGTTGGCGTTACCGTGTCGACGGAGCTGTGCAAGAGCAGCAGCGGCCGTGGCGCCATGCGATGTACCACATCATCGGCGCGGAAGTCGAACATGCTCTGCGCGGTCTCGGCGGTGAATTCAAGGATGGCGCCGGCGGCGAGATGGCCGCGCAGTTCAGGTGGGATCGGCACGATGTCGTAACGCGGCACCATCAAGGATTCGCCGGTCTGTTCGCGATGGCGCTTGCCTTCAGCCAGCATATTCATGAATTTATCCCAGGCCGCGCCGGGATGCTGGCCACGAAACTTGCGCTCGCCGTTGCCCCAGCCACCTGACGAGATGACGGCGCCAACGCGCTCATCGACACTGCCCGTATAGACCGCCACGGCGGCACCGAAGCTCGATCCGAGCAGGCCGATGCGGCCGCCATCGACCTCCGGCCGGCTTTGCAGGAACGTCACGGCGCTGCTGGTGTCGCGCACCTGTTCAAGACAGATCAGATTGGCGCGCTTGCCTTCGCTCTCGCCGCAGCCGCGCATGTCGAACCCCAAGGTGACATAGCCGCGCTTGCTCAACATGGCGCAGGGGCCGACGACATTGCCCGACGACTTGTTGCTGCCGAAACCATGCAGAACGATGATCGCCGGACGCTTCTCGCCGGGCTTGTAGTCAGGCGGCAGATTGAGCGTGCCCGACAGCGTCAAGCCATCCGACTCGAATGAAACCTTCTCCATGCGCTTTTTCTCCGCTTGTTATTTCGCCAGTTCGAGGACGTCTTTCGGCGCCTCGATGATCTGCCGGGAAATCTTGGCCAGCATATCGGCGCTCATCGGTTCGATATAGAGCTTCATTTTCACCGTATCGGCGAGAAAATCCTTGTCCTTCACCGTGTCCTCAAAGGCCTTGCGCAGAGCGGCGGCGCGCTCCGGCGGAACGCCGGGCGGCAGGAAAACGCTGCGGCCGAAATCGGATTCCGCCGATAGAAATTCCGCCACCCGCCGATGCAGCGGATCGGGCATCATTTCGGCCAGTGTCGGAACGCTAGGAGCCGAAGGATCGCGGGTGATCGAGGCGAAGACGATGGGAATGATTTTCCGATCGGCGATTTCTTGCGGCATGGTGAGCTGCACGCTGATCCAGGAGGCGCCACGCCCCTCCACTTCGCCACGCTGCATGGCAAGGTTGAGATCGGCCACGCCCTTATAGCCGGTGACGATCTTGAACTTGGTGCCGGCGAATTTGTTGAGCACATTGGGCACGATATAGGTCGGCGAACTCGGCCCCGTCGCGCCAATCACCACTTCGGTGCCTTTCGCCGCCTCGACGCTGTGCGCCTTCGCCGTATGCGAGACCGCGAGCATATTGCGCACCGGCGCCATATTGCCGAGCCAATACCAATCGCGCGCATCGTATTTGGCATATTCGGGCTGCAAGACCTGGTGCAAGACGATGGTCTGCTGGGTCATCGCCATGGTCAGCCCGTCGCGCGGCGCCGTGTTCTGCATCTGGTTGGCAACCTGCAATCCGCCCGACTGGCCACCGGCGAATTTCACCACGATCTTGGGATTGGCCGGAATATATTTGGGCATGTGATCGGCGAGCACCTGGGCATAAGGACCGAAGCTGCCGCCGGGGTCCGACCCGATGATGAAATTGATCGCCTTGCCTTTATAGAAATCGGCGACATCCTCGCTCGCCGCAGGCGCCACCTGCAGACCCAAGATCGTGGTGAAATTCGCCAAAGCCCAAACGGCTTTCTGCCATGCCATCGACGCCCTCCCCAGAGCTTGAGGGCGGACGCCGATTTGCCGATCGCTCCGCCCTATGTTGGATCGATCATAGCATTGCCGGAGGCGGCGTCACGCCGGCTTTTTCGGCGATTTCGACGAGCTGGCGGCGCAGCCGATCGGACAGCGGGATGCCACTTTGCGCGCGCTGCGCCGCCTCCTTCTCGGCCCGTTCGCCGGGGATGCGTATTGGCTCGTCGGGGTCGAGGCGCGGCAGCGCATGAATGACGGTGTCGAGCAGATCGATGTCGCTAACGAATTCTTCGACCGGACGGAATTTCGCGATGTTGATGGCAATGACCGTCTGACTTTGGGTGTGCCAAGTCTTTTTGCCCGGCCCCAGCATGGCCGTGAGCACTGGGGCGCCGGCCAAAACACTCGTCAGACATTCGAACATCAGCGCCAGCCCGGCGCCCTTGGGGCCACCGACCGGCAAAGGGATGACCGCCCTGGCGGGATCGGTGGTCGGCTCGCCTTGCGCATCGAGCGCCATGCCCGGCGGGATCTGTTCGTTGTTGCGCTGCGCCAGCCGCAAGCGACCGTTGGCGATGATCGAGCTTGCCATGTCGAGCATGGTCACGCCCGAAGGCCCGCCCGGCACGGCGATGGCCAGAGGACTGGTGGACAGACTGGCGGCCTTAGCGCCGTGATAGGCCATCAGCGGCATGCCTGAGCCCATGACGATCGCCGCCATGCCTTGCCGTGCGATCCATTGCGCATAGAAGCCGAGCGCGCCGCTATGGCCAAAGCGCCTTATGGTGCCAAGCGCGATGCCGCTGCGGCGTGCCCGCGCAACGGCCTCGCGCATGGCGAGCCCCATCGGCACCGCGCCGAACTGATTGCCGCCGTCGATCAGGAACAGGGCGTCGGCCACCGCCTGCATCTGCGGCTCGCCCTTCAGGTCGATGTCGCCGCGCGCCACGAGATCGAGATAGCGCGGGACGCGTTCGACCCCATGGCTGTCGATGCCGCGCAGATCAGCCCAGACGAGCACCTCCGCCAGGGTCGCGGCATAATCGGCCCGCATGCCATGCTTGACGAAGATCGCTGCCACGAAAGCGCTGAGATCTTCGCCGCCCAAAACCAGTCCAGTCATCGCCCGCCTATTTCCAGCTTATTTCATGGATGTTTTAGCCCCCTCGACGATATCAGGCGGTGTGTTGAGAATATCGTTGGCGATCTTCTGCACCTCGGCCCCGGACGTCGGGTCGATTTCGAGCTTACGCTTCTGCGCCGTCTCAAGGAACTCCTTGTCGCGAACGGTCTTGTCGAACGCATCGCGCAGGGCCGCCAGCCGATCGGCGGGAATCTGCGGCGGCGCCAGCAGCGCCCGGCCGATCGCCGCGCCAGCGGAAGCAAATTCGATGATCCGCTTGGCCTTGGGATCGCTGACGACCTCCTGCATCAGCGGCACATTGGGCAATTCCTTATTGCGCCGCAGTCCCGCCTGCAGAACGGGAATGAGTTCGCCCGACGCAATAGGCGCCGTATGGGTGACGCGCCAGGAGTTCCAGGCCGAGGAGACGAGATCGACCTCACCCTGCTCCATCGCGTGGATATATTCGGCCGAGCCCTTGTAGCCGCAGACCATTTTGAAATCGAAGCCACCGAGCACTTTCAGAAGCGCTGGATATTGATAGCTCTGCGAATTGACGCCGGAGCACCCGACGATGAGCTGCTTCTGCTTCATTTCCTCAATGGTCTTGGCCGGCGCGCCCTTGCGCAAAACGAAGCCCGTATTCACCGGCGCGAAGGAGCCGATGTAGGACATCTCCTGCACTTTCCATCGGCCGATCTCCGGCTCGAGGATCTGCGTGTGAACCAATGTTTCAGGGAACAGCGAAATCACCGTGCCGTCGCGCGGCGACTGCGCATAGAAGAAAGCGGCGGCGACGACGCCCGCGCCACCCGGCCTGTTCTCGATGATGATGTTGGGATTGCCGGGAATATATTTCCGCATGAATTCGGCCGCCATGCGGGCATAGAAATCATAGGAACCGCCCGGCGGATGGCCGAGCACGATGGTGAGATTGCGGCCTTTGTAAAATTGCTCGACCGATGACTGCGCGTGGCCCTGAGCCGTCATTGCCAGCAGTGCGATGGCCGCGCCAAACAAACCCTTTTTTATGTTCCTGTTCACGTCAATCTCCTCCCTTGCCGTGAGCTTCTGTCGAGTTCCGGCTTTTACCCTTTGCTTGATCCTTTACCTTCGACGTTGCGCACCGGCGTCTCCGGTTTCAAGCCGCCGCGGCGACGCGCAAAAGTGTTTTCGCCATTGGCCCGCCATTGGCCCGCTGTCGCCGCATCGGCGAAGGACTGCCATTCCGCGCTCCAATCGCCGAGATCGTAGCCATGCCAGGGCGCTTTGACGCTGAGGCGCGGCAGATCGAGATCCTTTGCCATCTCGTCCCAGAGATGTCGGGCATTTTCCATGTAGGACTTCGCCGGCAGAGCGAGCGGCGATGTCGGATGTTTCAAGGTCGCATCGATCAGCATGGTGGAATCGCCGCCGCCCGCGCCCGCTTTCGGCCCGTGGCCGCCCGCACGATGGGGAATGAGCTGCACATCCTCGATCGGATTGGAGCGATAGGCCAAGGACCAGAAGATCGCATCGGCATTCAGGGGATCGATATCCTGCGAGACCGCGATGACGATCTTGCCGCACTGCGCTTGCAGAGTGGCCGCGCCATGCAGGCCGCGCCAGACCTCCGTCTGCAACGCGCCCTGTTCGAACTGCAAGAAGATGACCTTGCGCAGATTGGTCAGCGGCTCGTGCATCGAGACCGCCTTGATGCCCTTGATATCGAGATGATGCTTGAGGTGCTGGAAGAACAAGGCCTCATAGGCGGATTTTTTCAGGATGCTCGACTCGCTCGGCGTCACTTCGCTCAGCACGGACGCGAACACGGGCTTGCGCTTCATGGTGATGGCCGTGACGCGCATCGACATGTTGAAATCTTCCAGCGCGATATGGCCATGGCTTTCGCCGAACGGTCCTTCCGGCTCGAGCAGATCGGTGTCGATCAAACCTTCCACGACGATCTCGGCATCCGCCGGAATTTCGAGATCGACGGTCTTGGCCCGCGTCACCCGCATGGGGCGCCCGGCCAGACCGCCAGCCACCGCCATTTCATCCTGATCGATGGCGAGCTTTTGCGGGCCCGTGAAGACGACCACCGGCGCGCAGCCGACAACGATCGCGCAAGGCATCGGCTGGCCGAGCTTTTTATATTTCTGCCAGTGCAGATAACCGCCGGCGCCGGAGAGCCGCGAGGCCATGCGCACGCCCAGGCGATCGTTGGCCTTCAGGCCGGCACGATAGGTGCCCATGTTGCGCACGCCAGTCTCAGGGTCCTTGGTGACGCACACGGTTGCCGTCAGATAAGGCGCGGCATCAAAGCCCGGTGTCGAGATCGGCACCGGCAGCAGCGCCAAGCCACCGCCTGGCTTGGTGAGATCATCGCCGGTGATCACAACTTCATGGCATGGCGCGTTGTCGACATGGATCGGTTCGATGGGATGATCGATGGCGCGCATCCAAACGTCGGCGAGTTCATCGACACCGACGCCCATCCCCATGGCATATATTTCATGTGTCGCGGCCAAGGCGCCGACAACAACGGGAATGTCGTATTTCTCGCCGCTAGAGCCCACAACATTGGTGAACATCATCGCTTTGCGCTGATCTTCCGGATAACCGCCAACGAACTGCCAGCGCATCAACGGATGTATCTCAGTGTCCTTGTTGATCGGCCGATCGACACGCACCAGCAAGCCGCGCTCTTCAAGCCGCTGCAAATGCTCCTGAAAGTCGGAAGGTGCCGCAGTGTTCTGCCCGCTCGGCTTAGAACTCGACATGGACGCGCAATCCTCCCTCAGTCTTCTACGACCAGTTTTCTGCCGCGTTTGGTTGCGTTCTTATAGACCTTCCTGTAGCGAGGCAACATAAGCAAAATATCTATACGGGGAGGTTCATGGCTTCGGTCACGCAGGACAGTTTCAGCGTCATCGGCCAGCCTTTGCAACGCAAGGAAGACCAGCGCCTCATCACCGGCCAGGGCCGTTTCACCGATGACTTCAACTGGCCGCGACAGGCCATCGCCGTTATGGTGCGTTCGCCCTACCCGCACGCCCGCATCCGTTCCATCGATACGAAGGCGGCGCGCGCCATGCCGGGTGTGCTTGGCGTCTTCACCGGCCAGGATGCGGCAACCGATGGGCTCGGTCCTATTCCGCACGATCCGGTTCCTAAAACCAAATTCGACATGAAGCTGACCGGCCCAAGCGGCAGCAAGATTTTCACCGATCCGCACCGATTACTGCCGGCCGACAAAGCGCGCCATGTCGGCGAAGCCGTCGCCATGGTCGTGGCCGAAACAGATGCGCAGGCACAGGACGCCGCCGCCGCCGTCATCGTCGACTACGAAGAACTGCCATTCGTGCTCGATCAACGCGATGCCGTCAAAAGCGATGCACCTGTCTTGTGGGATGAACACGGCAGCAATGTCTTCGTCGACACATGGTTCGGCGACAAGGCGGCCACCGATGCCGCTTTTGCCAAGGCCGATCACGTCGTTCGGATGGACTTTCATATCCCGCGCGTCACCGCCGTGACGATGGAACCGCGCTCGGCGCTCGGCGCCTACGACGCCAAATCGAACACCTATGAACTCGTCGTCGGCGGCGGCGGCGCCGTGCGGCAGAAGAACGAAATCTCCAAGGTTCTCGGCGTCGCGCCCGAAACCATCCGCGTGATGACCTATGACGTCGGCGGCAATTTCGGCGCCAAGAACCGAGTCTATGTCGAATATGGCCTGGTGCTCTGGGCCTCGCGTCACATCGGCCGCCCGGTCAAATTCACCGCCACGCGCAGCGAATGTTTCACCACCGATTATCAAGGCCGCGATCTCGTCACCTCGGTCGAATTGGCGCTGCGCAAAGACGGACGCTTCCTGGCGCTGCGCTGTGACAACATCAGCAATGTCGGTGCTCATTGCGTCTCGCTGTCGCCGCTGGGCAAAGGATCGGGCCTCATCACCGGCTCCTACGACATTCCGATCGCCACGCTGCACGCGCGCGCCGTGTTCACCAATACGATGTCGACGCAGGCCTATCGCAGCTCCGGACGGCCGGAAGTCAATTTCGCCATCGAGCGGATCATCGACACGGCGGCGCGCGAATTGGGGTTCGACCGCATCGCTCTGCGGCGCAAGAATCTCGTGCGCCGCAAAGCCATGCCCTATACCAATGCCGTAGGCGCCACTTATGACAGCGGCGATTATGAGGCGCAGCTCAATCTGTCGCTCGACATTTCCGATTGGAAAGGCTTCGCCAAGCGCAAGCGCGAGGCAGCCAAGCGGGGCAAGCTGCTGGGGCAAGGGCTCGGCCATTATGTCGAGTCCTCTATCGGCACGCCAAAGGAGCGCGCCGAAATTACCGTGCTGCCCGAGGGCCGTGTGCGGGTCGTCATCGGCACGCAGCCGAGCGGCCAAGGACACGAAACCAGTTTCTCGCAGGTCATCGCCGACCTGCTGCATGTTCCGGTCAACCTGATCGATATCGTGATGGGCGATACCAAGATCGTGCGCCTGGGCGGCGGCACACATTCCGGCCGCTCGATGCGCCACGCCGGCACGGTGATGTCGAAAGCTTCGGCCGAATTGATCGACAAGGCCGAGGCCGTTTTCGCTCATCTGCATGCGATCCCGGCTGAAACGGTTGCCTTCGAAGACGGACGCTTCGGCGCACCGGCAACGAACCAATCCTTGGACTTTCTCGAACTGGCGCGCGAAGCCGCCAAGCATAAATTGCCCGCGCCGCTCACCGACGGTCTCGCCGTCGTCACCGACAATGAGATGCACGAGCCAGTGTTTCCCAACGGCTGCGCCTCCTGCGAGGTGGAAGTCGATCCCGAAACCGGCTGGATCGACATCACGCGCTATTCGGCCGTGGACGATGTCGGACGCTGCATCAATCCGCTGATCGTTCATGGCCAGACCCATGGCGGCATCGCTCAGGGCGTCGGCCAGGCGATGTGGGAATTGTGTTATCTCGACCCGACGTCCGGGCAGCCGCTCGCCGGTTCGTTCATGGACTACGGCATGCCGCGCGCCGACAACATGCCTTCGTTCCGCACCGAGATCGCCGAGGTTCTGTCGCCGACCAACCCGCTCGGCATCAAGGCGGGCGGCGAAGGTGGCACCACGCCGGCCCTTTCGGTCATCGTCAACGCGCTGGTCGATGCGCTGAAAGACTATGGCGTGCGCGACATTCAGATGCCGACGACGCCCCAGCGCATCTGGCGCCTGATCCACGACGCCGCTTCAACACCGCACAAATCTGTCTAGGGAGTCCACAGTGAGCCTGCCAACCGTCGAACTGATCTGCTTTCCCGGCGCGCCGAACCTGCCGATTTTCGTCGCCCGCGACAAAGGCTGGTTCCGCGACAACGGCATCGATATCAACCTGACGACGACGCCCAATTCGGCCTTCCAGGCGGAAAATCTCGCCAACGGCAAGTTTCATATCGCCGGCACGGCTTTCGACAATGTGGTCGCCTATCAGGAAGGCCAGGGCGCGGTGCCGCTGAAGGACACGGATTTCTTCGCCTTCATGGGCGCGTCGCAGGTCGAACTCGCCTTCATCACCCAGGCCAACATCAAGAGCTACGCCGACGTCAAAGGCAAAAATCTGGCGCTCGACGCCTTGTCGACCGGCTTCGCTTTCGTCCTCTATGAGATGCTGGCGAAGAACGGACTTACCAAGGCCGACTATCAGATGCAGCCGGTCGGCGCGACGCCGGCCCGCTGGGAGGCGGTGAAGGCCGGCACCCATGCCGGCACCCTGACCATCGAGCCTTTCACCAGCATAGCCCGCAACCAGGGCTTTCATGTGCTGGATACGTCGAGCAACGTCTTCGCCGCCTATCAGGGCGGCGGCTTTGCGGCGCGCCGGTCCTGGGCGGCGGCCAATCCGGAGGCGCTGAAGGGCTTCATCCGCGGCTACCTGGCGGGCCTCGCCTGGACGCTCGATCCCGCCAACAAGGACGAAGCCACCAAGGTGCTGCTCGCCAACATGCCGGAGATCAAGCCGCCGGTGGCACCGGCCGTCATGGCCTCGCTGCTGTCGCCGCGCTCGGGGCTGACACCGAAGGCGGCGATGCTGATGGACGGGGTCGCCACCGTGCTCGACTTGCGCTCGCGCTACGGCGGCGGCGCCAAATTGACCGACGCGAGCAAATATATCGACCTGACTTATTACAATCAGGTCGTCTCGGGCTGAGCCGAATCAGCCGCGGCCCAAGAAGGGCTGGGCGATCGGCAGGATGGTGGTGTCGAGCATGTTGGTGGTGTCGGGCATCGAGGCCATCAACACGATGACGGCAGCCACCTCCTCGGCCTGGGCCATCTGCTCCGCCGGCCGCTCGGCCATGCCGGGGGCGAGTTCCGAGACCGTGGCGCCGGGATGGACGACCGAGGCGGTGATGCCGAATTCGCGCCCGTCCAGCGCCAGCGAACGGGTCATCCCCTCCACAGCGAACTTGGTCGCCGTATAGCCGATGGCGTTCGGGCGGGGCATTTTCGCCGAAATGCTGCCGATGTTGATGATACGGCCACGCTTCTGCGGCTTCATCAGCCGCAAGGCCTGTTTCGAGCACAGGAAAACCGACGACAGATTGGTGGCGACGATCTCCTGCCAGCGGGCGAAATCGAGCTGGTCGGTCGGCGTGTGGTCGGCGATGCCGGCGCAATTGACCAGGAGGTCGAGGCGGGCGAACTCATTGTTGACCGCGTGGAAGAGGCAATAGACGTCCTCCTCGTTGGTGATGTCGGTGGCGCAGATCCGGGCCTTACCGCCCGACGATTCAATGGTTTTCTGCAGTTCCTCCAGGCGGTCGCGGCGGCGGGCCGCCAGCATCACCGTCATACCCTCGGCCGCCAGGCCCTTGGCGATGGCGGCGCCGATTCCGGAACTCGAGCCCGTCACCACGCCGACCTTGCCGTCCAACCTTCCCATGGTTTCCTCCAGTGCGTTTCCTATCTTTGCCATAGCATGCGAAAAGCCGGCCGCCAGGGCAAAAAAGCGGCTGCTTGATCAATAGTAAAGCTTATGTTGGTTGCCTGTCGTCAAAACCGCCGCTTGCAGGCCAAAATCAGGCCAAATATATACGCGCTAGCCTTGCGGAATCAGACGGCAATCCCAATCTCCACCGCAACGGGGACCGGGCGGCCCGGATCATTTCCGGAGCCCGAAAAAACTCACCGCCCAAAACCGGATCGCTTCGGGGTCCGGCGGTCCTGCGTAGAAAGAAGGAAAGTACTATGGCTAAAGTGATCGGCATTGACCTCGGCACGACGAACTCATGCGTCGCGGTGATGGAAGGCACCTCGCCGAAGGTAATCGAGAATTCGGAAGGCGCACGCACGACCCCGTCGATTGTCGCTTTCACAGACGATGGCGAACGCCTCGTCGGCCAGCCGGCCAAGCGCCAGGCGGTCACCAATCCTGAGAAGACATTTTTCGCGATCAAGCGTCTCATCGGCCGCTCGTTCAGCGATCCCATGACCCAGAAGGACATGGGTCTGGTTCCCTATAAGATCATCAAGGGCGGCAACGGCGACGCTTGGGTCTCCGCTGACGGCAAGCAATATTCGCCGTCGCAGATTTCCGCCTTCACCCTGCAGAAGATGAAGGAAACCGCCGAGGCCTATCTCGGCCAGAACGTCACCCAGGCGGTCATCACCGTCCCGGCTTACTTCAACGACGCCCAGCGTCAGGCCACCAAGGATGCCGGCAAGATTGCCGGTCTCGAAGTGCTACGCATCATCAACGAGCCGACAGCGGCTGCGCTCGCCTATGGTCTCGACAAGAAGGGCGCCGGCACGATCGCCGTCTACGACTTGGGCGGTGGTACGTTCGACGTGTCGATCCTCGAGATCGGCGACGGCGTGTTCGAAGTGAAGTCGACCAACGGCGATACGTTCTTGGGCGGTGAAGACTTCGACATGCGTCTGGTCGAATATCTGGCGGACGAATTCAAGAAGGACCAGGGCATTGACCTGAAGAAGGACAAGCTCGCCCTGCAGCGCCTGAAGGAAGCCGCGGAAAAGGCCAAGATCGAACTGTCTTCGGCGACCCAGACCGAAATCAACCTGCCCTACATCACCGCCGACGCCTCGGGTCCGAAGCATCTGACCTTGAAGCTGACGCGCGCCAAGTTCGAGGCGCTGGTTGACGATCTGATCCAGAAGACGATCGAGCCCTGCCGCAAGGCGTTGAAGGATGCCGGCCTCACCGCTGGCGAGATCAACGAAGTGGTCCTCGTCGGCGGCATGACCCGCATGCCGAAGGTGCAGGAAGTCGTGAAGTCGTTCTTCGGCAAGGAGCCGCATAAGGGCGTGAACCCGGACGAAGTCGTCGCCATCGGCGCGGCGGTCCAGGCTGGCGTTCTGCAAGGCGACGTCAAGGACGTGCTGCTGCTCGACGTGACGCCGCTGTCCTTGGGCATCGAAACCCTGGGTGGCGTGTTCACGCGTCTCATCGACCGCAACACGACGATCCCGACGAAGAAGAGCCAGGTGTTCTCGACCGCCGAAGACAATCAGACGGCGGTGACCATCAACGTGTTCCAGGGCGAACGCGAGATGGCGCAGGACAACAAGAGCCTCGGCCGCTTCGACCTGCAAGGTATTCCGCCGGCCCCGCGCGGCATTCCGCAGATCGAAGTCACCTTCGACATCGACGCCAACGGCATCGTCAACGTGACGGCCAAGGACAAAGCCACCGGCAAGGAGCAGCAGATCCGCATCCAAGCCTCCGGCGGTCTGTCGGACGCCGACATCGAGAAGATGGTCAAGGACGCCGAGGCCCATGCGGCCGAGGACAAGGTGCGCCGCGAGCTGGTCGACGCCAAGAACCACGGCGAGGCCGCCATCCACCAGACCGAGAAATCGCTGGCGGACTATGGCGACAAGGTCTCCGGCGCCGACAAGGGTGCGATCGAGAGCGCCATTGCGACGCTCAAGACGGCTCTGGGCGGTGAAGACGCCGAAGCCATCAAGGCGGCGACCAACGAGGTCGTTCAGGCTTCGATGAAGCTTGGCGAGGCCATGTATAAGGCTCAGGCCGACGCTGCCGCGGCGGCCGGTGCCTCGGGCGCCGCCGATCAGGCGGCCGCGAAAGACGACGTCATCGACGCGGACTTCAAGGAAGTCGGCGGCGACGACAAGAAAAAGAACGCGTAAGGCGTGATTTCGTCGAGCTGACATGCGGGACCCGGGAGCAATCCGGGTCCCGTTTCGTTAACACTGAATTTGCGCCGAATCGGCGAGGAAGCGCTGAGAGCGCACAACTGGATCGGGGCCCATGGCCAAACGCGACTTTTACGAAGTGCTCGGTGTCACCAAAACCTGTACCGAGCAGGAATTGAAGATCGCGTTCCGTAAAGCGGCGATGCAGCATCACCCCGACCGCAATCCCGGCAGTGTCGAAGCTGAGATCAAGTTCAAGGAAGTCAACGAGGCCTATCAGTGCCTCTCCGACGGCCAGAAGCGCGCCGCCTATGACCGCTTCGGCCATGCCGCCTTCGAGAATGGCGGGGCCGGCCCCGGCGGCTTCGGCGCCGACGGCTTCGCCAGCTCGATGGCCGATATTTTCGAGGATCTGTTCGGCGGCGTGATGGGCGGCGGTGGCCGTGGCCGCCAAGGCGGCAAGGAACGCGGCGCCGACCTGCGCTACAATCTCGAAATCGGTCTCGAGGAAGCTTTCAAGGGCAAGACCGCCCAGATCAAAGTGCCGACCTCGGTCACCTGCGAAGCCTGTACGGGCACCGGCGCCAAGGCCGGCTCCAAACCGAAGACCTGCGCCACCTGCGGCGGCCAGGGCCGCGTGCGCGCGCAGCAGGGCTTCTTCGCCATCGAGCGGACCTGCCCGACCTGCCAGGGACGTGGCGAAATCATCGAAAACCCCTGTACCTCCTGCGCGGGCGCGGGCCGCGTGACGCGCGAGCGCACCCTGTCGGTCAACATTCCGCCGGGTGTGGAGGACGGCACGCGTATTCGCCTCGCTGGCGAAGGCGAGGCTGGTGTGCGTGGTGGCCCGACGGGCGACCTCTACATCTTCCTGGCGATGAAGCCGCATCCGTTCTTCCAGCGCGACGGAGCCGACCTCTATTGCCGCATGCCGATCTCTATGGTGCAGGCGGCGCTCGGCGGCGAATTCTCCGTGCATGGCATCGACGGTTCGGAAGCCCGGCTGAAGATTCCCGAAGGCACCCAGTCCGGCCGCCAGTTCAAGATCCGGGGCAAGGGCATGCCGGTGCTGCGCTCCCGCGACGTCGGCGACCTCTACATCCAGGTCGTGGTCGAGACGCCGCAAAACCTGACGCGCCGCCAGCGCGAACTGCTGATGGAATTCGAGAACGAATCTTCCAGCAAAACCAATCCGGAGGCCGCCGGCTTCTTTGCCCGGATGAAGGATTTCTTCGGCAACCTCAGCGGCGCTTAAAGCGAAGCTCATAGAAACACCGATGTGCGCCCGCGCACATCGGTCCTTGCGCCCTGCCGTATTTTGCTGCCTCATGGCCGGCAGTCGGCAGGGAGTTGACCCATGGGTGTGCTTCGTTCCGCCTCCAAACGCCCTCAGCAGCGGCGCTACATGCTGGCCATCGCCAGCACCTTTCTCGCTACCGCCATCGCGCAAAACGCGTCCGCCCAGACCTTGATCGGCGGCGCCACCGTGATCCAAAACGACGTGCGCGGCGACATTCTCGGCCGACATTCCAAGATGACCGTCGGCGATCGCATCTTCCAGGATCAGAGCGTCCAGACCGCCAACGACAGCCTGGCGAAATTCGTTTTCCTCGACCTTACCAACATGTCGCTGGGGCCGCAGAGCCAGGTGAAGCTCGACAAATTCGTCTATGACGGCGAGGGCAAGGCCAAGTCGGTTTCGGTGACGGCGCTGAAAGGCGCCTTCCGCTTCATCTCCGGCCAATCGCAGCATGACGCCTATGAAGTCACCACGCCGCAAGCGGTGATCGGCGTGCGCGGCACCACCTATGACGTGCAGGTGGCGGGCGCAGTGACGACCGTCGTGCTGCAGGAAGGCGAGGTGAACGTCTGCGTGCGCAACACGGCGAACTGCCGGACGCTGAATGAACCTGGCACTTCGGTCAACGTGACGCAGAACTCCATCGAAGGGCCGATCCCTGCCGCCAACAAGACGTGGGATTTCGGTTCGCTGTGCGCGCCGGGCGTGTCCTCCGATCTGTGCAATCGCACGACGCAACTTGCGACCTTGAACCCGCTGCCGCCCGCCGCGCCGCCCCCGACCTCGGTGCGGCCGCAACGGCGCCATGCACGCGCGCCCTTGGTGGCACCGCGCATTCGCCAGGTCGAGGCGCCGCCGCCGCGCGTGCGCCGGCCCGTGCGTGTGGCACGGCCTGTCATCTATGACGATTACCCGCCGCCCTATTACGGCCCGCGCCCGGTCTACATTCCGCCCGTCGTAGCGATCCCGCCCTATGGCGGCGGCTACTGGCCACGGCCGCCGCGCTATCCGCGCCCGGGCATGGGTCCGGGCGGCAGGCCGCCTTACGGTGGCGGCTATCCCGGCCGGCCGCCCGGCATGGGTGGCGGACGCGGCCCCGGCGGCCCAGTTCTCGGCATGCCCGGCCGTGGCGGCGGGGGTGGTGGCGGACCGATCCTACGTTCCGGACGTGGCTTCCGCTAACAACTGAAATCGGCGGCGGCGATCCAAAACACTTCGCCGTCGCTGTTCTCCGTATCGAGCCACATCAACGGCAGTTCCGGAAATTCGGCGTCGAGGATCTCGCGGCCGGTGCCAATCTCGCAGAGCAGTCCGCCGCCGTCGTGCAGGCGCTTGGGCGTCTCGCGCAGGATGTGGCGGACGATGTCGAGCCCGTCGGGCCCACCCGCCAAAGCCATTTTTGGCTCATACTCATATTCGGGCGGCAGAGCAGCCATGGCCTGCGCATCGACATAGGGCGGATTGGTGAGGATGAGATCGTAGCGGCGCTTGCCGAGCGGCGCAAAGAGATCGCCCTGGAACAGTTCGATCCGCGCTTCGAGATTAGCTTCCTTGACGTTACGACGCGCCACTTCGATGGCATCGGGCGACAGATCGACGGCATCGATCTGCGCATTGGGAAAGGCCTGCGCCGCCAGGATGGCGAGACAACCGGAGCCGGTGCACAGATCGAGCACGCTGCCGATATCGTCGGGATCGCTGACCAAGGCGCCCTCGCCGCCGCCGAACAGCCCCGAGAACAGAAGATCGCCGATGAAGGAGCGCGGCACGATCACGCGCTCGTCGACATAGAACGGCACGCCGCGAATATAAGCCTTGTTGAGCAGATAGGACGCCGGCTTGCGCGTCGAAATGCGCGTCTCGATCAGATCGACGAGACGGCGCCGCTCCTGCGGCAGCAGCCGCGCGTCAAGAAACGGATCGAGATTGTCGATCGGCAGATGCAGCGCCTCCAGAAGAATGAAGGCAGCCTCGTCGAGCGCATTGGCCGTGCCATGGCCATAGGCAAGTTTGGCAGCCTCAAACCGCGTGATGGCAAAGCGCAGGAAATCGCGCAGCGTCAGCAGGCCGTCGGCAGGGTCGTTATCGGCGGTCATCGAGGTTCTCCATCCGGAAACCTCTAAGGGGATGTGTCTGCCGGGGCAAGATGGTGCGCCATCCCCTCAATTACACCGTTTTCAAGTCCGCAACTGATTCGCAGAAAAGCCGGCAACGACCTTATAGGCATCCTGCCATTCCTGGATCTCACTCTGCGAAACAACTTCGTCAAGGCTCGTGAATGGCCGACCGCCGGTGCGGGCTTCGACCACGCCAAGAATAGCGTCGGGGGCGCGATCGCGGTTGACCAGAACGACGCGCGAAGTGGCTGGAAGACGTTCCGCTTCATAATTTTTCAAGACGGAGACGGGGTCGGTTCCCCGCGCAAACAGGCCAGCCAAGGTATTGGCATCAATAATCGCTTGTGCTGCCCCGTTGGAGCCACGTGGAAGCATCGGATGCGCCGCATCCCCCAGAAGCGAAACCCGCCCGGTCGTCCATTGCAGAATTGGATCCTGATCGACCACAGGATATTCATAGATCGCATCAGCGGCCCGGATCATAGCCGGCACATCGAGCCAATCGAACGACCAATCGGCAAAAAGATCGACGAAGTCGTTGGCGCTGGCCCGACGGTTCCAATCGCGGACGCCACAATCGTCCTTCTCGACCTCGACAACCCAATTGAGAAGCTGATGGCCATTGGGATCGGCAGCTTCGCGGATCGGATAGACGACAAGCTTGCCCGTCGTCGGCGTGCCGACATAAGCCATGCTTCTGCCGCTCAGAAAGGGCTTCCATCTCGTGACACCGCGATATTGCACCGTCCCATGGAAGCGATATGCGGTGTCGTTGGGATACAATTGTCGGCGAACGGCTGAGTGAACGCCGTCGCAACCGACCACGATATCACCCGACGCATTAGAGACCTCTCCTGAAGCGTCTACGAAACATGCGGTCGCCGAAGACGAATCCTGCGAGATCGAACGGCAGCGGCGATCGAGCACGACGGAATTGCTGTCCAGCCGAGAGCGCACCGCGTCGAGAAGAACGCCATGTAGATCGCCCCGGTGCATGGAAATCTGAGGCACGGGATAGCCAGCAAGACGGCCGCGTCGCTCCTTGTAAACAAGCTGACCATGAGCCGTATAGAAACTCACATCGCTGGTTTCGATCCCCCGCGCCAGGAGATCGTCAAGCAGGCCCAGCTTATCCAACTCCGTGACAGCATGAGGGAGCAGGTTCAATCCCACACCCAGCGGTTTAATCTCCGCAGCGGCCTCATACACGCGGCACCCGACACCTGCTTTATGCAGTGCAAGCGCGAGACTGAGCCCCCCGATTCCGCCGCCGACGATGACAACCGATGGATCGCCAGATTTCATTTCTGTTTCCTCGTTTATCGGCAGTTGTTTAGACAGCACCCGCGGCGACCGCATAGTCGGGTACGGACGCTTCAAACAACAGCAGCCGATCGCGCGAACCGCGATTACGGATTCGGACGGCTGCCTGATACTCCGCCGAGGCGTGCCATTCGCGCGCTGCCGCGAGCGTTGGGAATTCGATGAGCGAAAGCATGTCGGGAATGCGCTGCCCTTCGAGGAGAACGGCGTTGTGAGAAACGGTGATGTATTTTCCGCCAAATGCAGCCGTACTGGGCGCCGCCAAGGCTCGATAGTCATCTCGAAAACTGTGATCCCAGAGCTCGAGTCGTTCGGTGAACACAAACGCGACCATAACCGTCTCCTTGCTTCATCTGAGCGTGATCGTCACCGTCATTCAAAGCCCGGTTGTCCGCAAGCGTGCAAAGTGCAACGTATCGTTCCATCCGGGGGACGATGAAGGGCTGGTCGATCGACCTGCGGGGGGACGCGAATGATAGACCCAAAACTGCTTCTAATATTCGCCAAGGCCGTCGAATGCGGCAGCATCACCGCTGCGGCGCGGGTCCTTGGCATGCCAAAAGCCACGGTGAGCCGGGCGATCGCCCGCGTCGAAGCCCTTCTGGCCGTGCGACTTCTAGAACGCTCTTCGCGACGGTTCCGCGTCACTGAGGCAGGCGCTTTACTTTTTCAACATTGCCAACGGATTGCCGAGGAAATCGACGACGCGGAAGCGACGATGGCGACGTTGCAAGGCGCGGCCCGCGGCCGCTTGAGAGTGGCCGCGCCCTATACCTTCAGCCACTTTCTGTTATCGCCTGTTCTCGGCGAATTCCTTTCGGCCTATCCCGATATCCAGTTTGATCTCGAGTTGACCAACCGTCGCGTCGATCCCGTCGAGGAGGCGTTCGACTTCGTCGTTCGGGTCGGCGCGCTTGAGAACTCCGAGATGATTGTGAAGACGCTCGGGAATGTCGCCTATGGGCTCTTTGCCCATGTGCAATATTTGCGCACAGCGCCACCACTGCACGATCCGAGCGACCTGGCCAACCATCCACTGATCGGCTCCTTTGCTGGCGCTCAAAGTAACAGATGGGCTTTTACGAGAGGTGATCGCGAGATCAATCTTGATGTCGGACCGAGCCGGCTGAACGTCAATGATCCCATGGTTCGACTTGATGCCATGGCGGCCGGCCTCGGCATCGCATTACTGCCGGATTGGCTGGTCAGGACGCGCCACCCCGGTCGAAAGATCCGCCGGCTCTTGCCGGAATGGAAGCCGGTTATCGATGCGCGCGTCAGCGTTCTTTACCCAGACAGACGCAGTTTGACGCCGAGATCGCGGGCTTTCCTGACGTTTCTGAACCAGCGCATCGCGCCTGTTCTTGCCTAAAGTCAAGATCAAGCGCCCGTTACCGTTGCATCGCTGGAACGATCCGTTGCACGCGGCAGTCTATTGGCTGACCTCCATCTGTAACACCATGCGGATGGAGGAGGCGTTTCATGTCGGTCTATCTCATCTATCAGAGACTGGAGCTGTGGGACTCGTCGTTCCGCGATACCTATCGTGCGCTTGCGGAAGCCAGCGTTAAAAAACACGGTGGCACCTATCTCACCGTTAGCCGTGACAATGTACTGCTGGAAGGACGCGGCCTGCCGGAGGTTGTCGGCATTCTTGAGTTTCCATCGGCCGAGGCTGCACAGACTTGGTACCATTCCGAGGACTATCAGGAGGCCGTTAAACTGCGAAACACCGGTTCACGCGCCAGTTTCATGATCGTCGGGGCTTATCCCCGCCCCTAAAACATATCCGCATAGAGGGTTTAATCATGACGACTGCTGCATCTCTTGATAGCGACGATACCGCCCTCGTGGCTCTCCTGGAGAGCCATCACATCCAGCCATTGTGGAAACGTTTCCACAGCATCGCCTCACGCGAGCCTCAACCGACCGACAATGCCATGCATTGGAGCTGGGCGGAGATGCAGTCGTTGATCGAGCTCAGCATTCAAGGCGTGTCGATGGAACATGCCGAGCGGCGGGCTCTGGTCATGGCAAATCCCGATTTTGGCGGCGGGTTGATCACGACAGGCACGATGACCGGCGCTCTCCAAATCATTCAGCCGGGCGAAAGCGCCGATCCTCATCGTCACACGGCGGCAGCGATACGCTTCGTCATCGAATCCGAAGGTGCGATCACCAGCGTCAATGGCCAGGGCTGTGAAATGCGACCGGGCGACCTCATTCTAACGCCGGCCTGGACCTGGCACGGACATCGCAACGATACGCCGCACCGTGCCGTTTGGTTTGATGGACTTGATGTTCCGCTTGTGCGCTTCAACGCCGATGCATTCTTCTATGAGCCCGGCCGCAACGCCGCTCCGCCTAATGCGACCGAACACTCATCGGGCGAACAAGCCTGGGCCGAGGCTGGCATGATGGGAGTCGATACGGGTTCAATCCAGGCATTCTCGCCGAAGTTTCATTTTTCCTGGGACTCGGCACGGCGCACCGTGTCTCATTTACCCGCGCATTCAGATGGATCGCGGACAATGCGATACGCCAACCCGCTGACCGGCGGCGCCGTTATGCCGACGATGGACTGTTATCTGACTCGGCTTGAACCCGGCATCGAAACGCAGCCGCTGAGAAGTACTTTCAGCACGGTTTGCGTCGTCGCCGAAGGAGAAGGCCACTCAACGATCGGCGATCGACAGATCAACTGGAAAAAGAACGATGTGTTCAGCATTCCCCATTGGCGATGGGCGACACACAAAGCAACCAACCAATCGGCACACATTTTCCAAATGACCGATCGTGAGTTGTATGCCCGCCTCGATCTGCTGCGTCAGGAACGGGCTTAGGAAAATCGAACGTTAGACAGAACCATAACAATCGATGTTGCGAATGGAGGGCGCCTGTGGACACGATGATTCGCCTCGTAGCGACAGCTATTTGCTTTTCCGGCGTCGTTTTCTCGGCATCGGCACAGGATTGGCCGAAGCGCCGCAATATCGAGATCATTCTGCCTTCCGCCGCCGGTTCGGGCCCGGATGCCACGATGCGCAGTTATTCGGAGCGGTTGTCCCAAAATCTCGGACAAGTCGTCTTCATCACCAATCGCGCTGGCGGCTCCGGCACGATCGCGGCCTCCGCTGCCATGCGCGCCGAGCCGGACGGCTATACGTTCTTCCTCGCAAGCTCGTCACAGCTCATCGTCAACAAATACACGATCAAAAACCTGAATTATGATCCCGACATCGATTTCAAGCCGGTCTCGTTGCTGAATTCAGCCCCCTATATCGTGCTGACCAATTCAGACACGCCATTTCGGAATCTCGATCAACTGGTCAATTATGCCAAGGCCAATCCGCAGAAGGTGTTTGCCGCTTACGAAGGGGCTACCGCCAAAGCCGCAACGCTCTATCTGCTCAATGCGCTTGGCCTCACGCTCACGCTCGTGCCCTATGTCAATCCGAACCAAGCCATGCAGGATCTGATGGCCGGTAATGTGCAGATCCACTTGCAGGGCACCGCTTTGGGACTCCCCTTCGTCAAGGACGGTAGACTGCCAGCACTTGCCGTGACCGGCGCGGCGCGTTTTCCATCGCTGCCCGATGTGCCGACCGTGAGTGAAACCTATCCGGCCTTCGACGGCTTCGGCTCGTGGGTCATGCTCTTGGCGCCTGCTCGGACTCCCGACGAGATCGTGCTCCGCATGTCACAAGAAATTGGGAAAATTGCCAAAATTCCTGAGATTCAGCAGTTATTCGACAATCTCGGAATTATTGCCTCTGACGACACCAGTCCTGCAGCTGCCGTCGCGTTCCTGCGTGCACAGAATGAACAGTTTGCTAGAATGGCAAGAATCGCAGACTTAAAAGCAGAGTGAGGAACGCATGAGAATCTGCCGTTTCGACGCGGACAGACTGGGGGTTGTCATCGGTGACAAGGTCCACGACATCAGTGCGGTGCAGGACGAAATCCGTAAAGCCGCGCGCTACGACATGATGGGCGACGCGGTGATCGCCGCCCTGCCCGAGTGGCGGGACCGGCTGGAGGCGCTAGCCAAGACCGTGCCCGGCAAACCGATTTCCGAAGTCAAACTGCTGCCGCCGGTGGCGCGCTTCTCCAAAGTGATGGCCGCACCAACCAACTACCATGACCACATCAACGAAATGGCTGCCCGCCAGGGCATGGCCGTCGAAGCGCATCGCGGCATTCAGGCGGCTGGCATTTTTCTGAAGGCCAATTCATCGGTGGTCGGCCCGTCCGGCGTCATTTCGCTGCGCTTCCCCGAGCGGCTCAACGAACATGAGCTCGAAGTGGTGATGATCATCGGCAAGGCTGGCACCAATATTTCGATGGACAAGGCACTCGATCATGTCGCCGGCTATTGCATGGGCCTCGATATGACCGTGCGCGGCAAGGAAGATCGCAGCTTCCGTAAATCCGTCGACGGTTATTCGCCCATCGGTCCGTGGATGGTGACATCGGACGAGATCGCCGATCCCGACAATCTCGATATCGAACTCACCGTCAACGGCGTGACCAAGCAGAAGTCGAACACCAAACATCTCATCTACAATTGTCGCAAGCTGATCGAATTCGCTTCCTCTTATTACACCTTGCAGCCCGGCGATCTGTTCTTCACGGGCACGCCGGCCGGCGTGTCGCCGGTGAAGCCCGGCGATTGGGTGAGCGCTGCGAGCCCCAAGCTCGGCGAGTTACGCATTCAGGCGGTGGCGCAGGCTTGATCTTTTTTTGAAAGACACGATGAGAAAGGGATGCGGCTTCGTCGCATCCCCCCTATAAGGTTGCCCCATACAAACAAATCGAAATAGGGAGCCGCCTGCAAATGTTTGCGAACACCCAGGTCATCACCATCGAAGAACACTATTGGGACAAAGAGATCGTCGACCTGCATGTAAACGAGATGCCGACACGGCAGACCGACATCGTGCAGCGTCTTTACGATCTCGATGATCTGCGTATCGCCGAGATGGATGCTTCCGGCATCGATATACAGGTCGTGTCTCATGGTGCGCCGTCGACCCAGCGCCTGAAGGGCCAGCAGGCGGTCGACGTCGCCATGCGTGTGAACGACCGGCTAGCGGCGCATATCGCGCGCCATCCCACACGCCTCGCCGGCTTTGCCGCTTTGCCGACCGACGTACCGGAGGCGGCGGCACGAGAACTCGAACGCTGCGTCAAGACGCTCGGCTTCAAAGGCGCGATGACGCACGGCCTCTGCAACGGCGAGTTCCTCGACAGGCCGCGCTTCAAGCCGATCTTCCAGGCGGCCAACGATCTCGACGTGCCGCTCTATCTGCACCCAGCCGATCCGAGCCCGGTCGTCACCGAGGCGTATTACAGCGACTACGTGAAATCCTTCCCCATGGTGATCCGCCCGGCTTGGGGTTTTACGGTGGAGACGGCGACGCAGGCGATCCGCCTGATCCTGTCAGGCATTTTCAAGGAATGCTCGCGGCTGCAGATCATCCTCGGCCATTTCGGCGAAACCCTGCCCTTCCTGCTCTGGCGCATCAATCAGTCGCTACAGCGGCCGGGCCAGGAGGAAATCCGCTTCCGCGAGACGTTCTGCCGGCATTTCCACGTCACCACCAGCGGCCATTTCTCCACCCCGGCTCTGACCTGCACGATGATGGAAATGGGCATGGACCGGATCATGTTCTCGATCGACTGGCCCTTCGTGATGAACGACCCCGGCCTCGACTGGGTGAAATCGCTGCAGATCAGCGAGGCGGATATGGCCAAGTTTCTGGGCGGCAATGCCAAGCGGTTGTTGAAACTTTAGCGGGAAAAGCAGGAAACCTACGAAAATCAGGGACTGGTGACCGAATCAGCAGTTCCGTGCGATAAGCCGGCCATGGCTTCACGCTTTCCGATCTACGATCCCGGCTTCGGTGTCTATGTGCACTGGCCCTTCTGCCTGTCGAAATGCCCGTATTGCGACTTCAACAGTCACGTGCGGGCGCAGGCGATCGATGAAAAGCGCTTTGTCGCCGCCTTCCGGACGGAACTGGCCCATCGCGCCGCTTTGGCGCCGGGGCGCACGGTGCAGTCGATCTTCTTTGGCGGCGGCACGCCCTCGTTGATGAAGCCTGAGACCGTCGGCGCCATTCTTGACGAAATCGGCCGCAACTGGAGCGTCGCCAAGGACGCCGAGATCACGCTGGAGGCCAATCCGACCTCGGTCGAGGCCGGCCGTTTCAAGGGCTACCGTTCGGCGGGCGTCAATCGCGTGTCGCTCGGCGTCCAGGCGATGAACGATGCCGATCTCAAGGCACTGGGCCGCCTGCACACGGCCGCCGAAGCGATGACGGCAGTGGGGGTCGCCTCGGCGATTTTCGACCGCTTCTCCTTCGACCTGATCTATGCCCGCCCCGGCCAGACGCCGGACGCCTGGCGCACCGAACTCGGCGAAGCGGTGAAGCGCTCGGGTGGTCATCTGTCGCTCTACCAGCTCACGATCGAACCAGACACGATGTTCGAACGGCTGCGCAATGCCGGCCGGCTCAAACTGCCTGACGAGGAAACCTCGCGGGCGCTCTGGGACGTGACCCAGGACGTGACCAATACGGCCGGCATGCCGGCCTATGAAATTTCCAACCATGCCCGGCCCGGCGACGAGAGCCGGCACAATCTCATCTATTGGCGCTATGGCGAATATGCCGGCGTCGGCCCGGGCGCGCATGGCCGTTTAAACACGCCGCGCGGTCGCGTGGCGCAATCGACCGAAGCGCATCCGGAGATGTGGCTGACGGTGGTGGAGAGCGACGGCCATGGCCTGATCAGCGACGAGCTGCTGACCCAGGAAGAACAGGCCGACGAAATGCTGCTGATGGGCCTGCGGCTCACCGAGGGCATCGAGGCCCTGCGCTTCGAGGCAATCCGTGGCCAAAAGCTCGATCAGGAGCGCGTCGCCTCGCTGATCGAAGACGGCATGATCGAGATCACCGGCGATGGCCGTATTCGCGTCACGTCATCGGGCTTCCCGGTGCTCGACGCGGTGGTCGCCGATCTCGCGGCATAAGAATTTTCGCACGCTGCAGAAATGAAAAAAGCCCGGTCTGAACCGGGCTTTTTGATTTTTCGATCGAACCGCGATGGGTTTAAGTGCCCGGCGGCGACGTGAACTTCTGCGGCGCCGGGCTGATGACCGTGCTCGTGCCATTACGGATCTGCAGCACAGAGAGACCGCGCTCGTTCTGGCCATCGCCCCGGAAGCGAAACAGGCCATCGGCGCCTCTGAAGCCATCGCTGTTGGTGAGCGTCGCATCGGCGAAGCGGCCGCCACCTTGCTGCGACAGCGCAACCAGCAGCGACACCGCATCATAGGAGAGCGTCGCGATACGCACCGGATCGGCGTTAAACTTGGTGCGATATTTCTGCGCGAAAATGTTGAAGCCGGCATTGTCAGGCGCGGCGAACCAGCCGCCTTGCAGCGCCGGCAGACGCATGACGCGCGCATCGTTCCACACGCCCGTGCCCATCATTTGGACGCGTTTGATATCGATGCCCGCGGAGGTGATGGCACCAGCAACGGCGGTCATCTGATCGGCCTGTTCCGGCACGAAGAGCGCGTCGACCGCATCGCCAAGGCCGGCGATCTTTTGCGCTGCTGCTGCGGCACCGCCGGGACGATAACGTTCAACGGCGACGATGCGCGCGCCTTGAGCGGCCGCCACCGTCTGGAATTGCGCCAGCGCCACGTTGCCGTATTCGGTCTCCGGCGCCATGACGGCCATGCTCTTCTTGCCACGCGACGAGGCGAATTCGACCACGCGCGACACTTGCGTCTCGACCAGGAAAGAGAGTTCGTAGACGCCTCGGGCGGCGGCGCTGGTGTCGGTCGAGAAGCCGATGACTGGACGGTTGGCGCCACGGGCGATACGGCCGACTTCACGCATGTTGGCGGCATAGAGCGGGCCGATGAAGGCTTCGGCGCCTTCATTCAAAGCGGCCTGGGCCGCGGCACGCGCGCCATCGGCCGACGATTGATCGTCCTTGACCAGCAAGGTCACCGCGTCCATGCCGCGCTCGGACATGGCGAGCTCGGCGGCATTGCGCAGGGACAGGCCGACGTTGCTTGGCTGGCCGCCCTGGGTGAGCGGCAGAATCAGCGCGATCTTGACCGGCCCGTGGCCGATGGCGCTGCCCGTGTCCTGGGCCAGCGGGGTCGTGGGACCACCACCGGCCGGCCGGCTGTCACCGGAAAACGGACCGCCGACGCCAACCGAGCCGCAGCCGGCCAGCGCCAGCAGGCCAGTCAAAGCAGCGCCCATTTTCACGGCCGACAAGGTGCGGTTCAAACCGGTGCGGCCCAAACCTGCGTCAAAACATGCCATCATCACTTAAATCCCGCCGCCAATTGCCGCCTGGACTTCCTAGAGGTTCAAGCCAGGCTTTGAAAAAATAGGCCGTCTCGTCGAGCTTGCCCAGCGAAGATCATCGCCGGAGCGATATTGGTTCATGTAAAATGCTGCGCCAGAAAGGTTAACCTTCTTTTCCAGTTCGCCCCAACGAATTGCGCCCGTCCGAACAGAATGTTCTTTAAATCGAACATTTGACCTGTTTACAGAACGATCGTTCGCCGCTAGCTTCAGATCGAATTTTCAACGGAGTTTTTCCATGACCGCGCCAACCCGCGGGGGGCATGCGGCGGAGCAGCGGCCCCAACCTGCCTTTACTGCCTTCGGCCTGCGCGCCGAGGCCGAGAAGATCGCCCCCGGCCTGCATGTGGTGGCGACCCCCATCGGCAATCTCGGCGATATCTCGTTTCGCGCGCTGGCGACCCTGGCGGCGGCGGATGCGATCATCGCCGAGGATACGCGCGTCACCCGCAAGCTTCTGGCGCACTACGGCATCGCCACGCCGCTCGTCGCCTATCACGAACATAACGCGGCGGTGATGCGGCCGCATCTGGTGGCCAGGCTTGAGACTGGCGCGGCTTTGGCGCTCGTTTCCGATGCCGGCACGCCTTTGGTCTCCGATCCCGGTTTCAAACTCGTCGCAGACGCGGTGGAGCGCAACATTCCGGTGACATCGGTGCCCGGCGCTTCTGCAGTGTTGGCGGCTCTGGTCGTCGCCGGCCTGCCGACGGATCGCTTCTTCTTTGAAGGCTTTCTGCCGCAGAAAAGCGTGGCCCGACGGACGCGGATCGCCGAACTCTCGCAGATCCCCGGCACGCTGGTGTTTTTTGAATCGCCGCGACGCCTGGCTGAATCGCTTGCCGATCTGCATGCGGTGCTCGGCGATCGCGAGGCCGCCATCGCGCGCGAACTGACCAAGCATTTCGAAACCGTGCGGCGTGGGTCACTCGCGACGCTTGCGGCGCAGCTTGCCGGCGAAGAGCCACCGAAAGGCGAAATCGTGCTGCTGGTGGGGCCGCCTGGCGATGAGACCGTCATCGGCGATGCGGATATCGATGCGCGCCTCGAAGTCGCATTGCGCAGCCATTCCGTGAAGAATGCGGCGGCGCTGGTCGCCGCCGAAACGGGGCAACCGCGCCGGAAAATCTATGCGCGCGCCATCGAACTCGGGGCGTCCCTGACACGCGACAATCCTTGAGCGAGGCCCCTTGAACGACTTGCGCACCCGTGAGCGCCGTCGCAAGGCGCACGCCTTCGGCCTGCGCGCTGAAACGTGGGCCGGCGTCTATCTGCGCTGCAAAGGCTGGCGCGTGTTGACGACGCGCTACAAGGTGCCCGGCGGCGAGATCGACATCATCGCGCGCCGTGGCGATGTCGTCATTTTCGTCGAAGTGAAAGGACGCCCGACGCTCGACCTGGCTTCTGAGACCATCACCGCGCAGAAACAACGGCGTATTTCCCAATCGGTGCGGTTGTGGCTGTCGCGCAATCCGTGGGCGATGAACAAATCCCTGCGCGGCGATGCGCTGTTCATCGCGCCGCGCGCCTGGCCGCGGCACATCGCCGACGCCTTTCCCCTCGACCTCAGATAAAAAGCTGTTCTAAGATCACCGCAGCACAGCAACCAACAATGTGCGTGGGAGGGATTGCTCATGAATGGCCGCACAGCCATCGCGCGATTTGCATTTGTACTCTTAGCGACGATCAGCACCGGTAGCGCCTGGTCGCAAACGCAGATGTCGCCGGCTGAATGGGACAAAGTGGTTGCTGCCGGTAAGGCCGAGGGCAAAGTGGTTTTTTACACCGCCCATGTCGGCAACCCACTGCAAACCGCCATTCTGAAAGCCTTTACGGCGCGCACGGGCATTCCGGTCGAATCCTTGGAAGCGCGCGCCAGCGAATTGCGCGAGCGCACCCGCGCGGAACAGACGGCGGGACGCTTTACCGCTGACGTGACGTTCACCACCGATGGGCAGGCCGCCGTCATCGATCGCGACGACAAGGTGTTCGCACGTCATCCGATCACGCCCAATGCGCAGGCGCTGCGGGCGCCGTTCAAGGCCGACGATCTGTTTACGCCTTCGATGATCCTCAACTATGGCGTGCTGGTGAATACATCCCTGGTCAAGCCGGAGGATGAACCCAAGAGCTGGGCCGACCTCACCGATCCGAAATGGAAGGGCAAGATTCTCTCCGACGACACACGCGCCATCGGCGGCGGTTATCTGTGGTTCTTCACCACTTACAATGGCCTGGGCGAAAAATACCAAGAGGCCATGGCGGCGCAGAATCTCGTCTTCACCCGCGATCAAAGAGAAGCCGGCCGGCGCATTGCGCGGGGCGAATATGCCATGTTCATCCCCTTCATCTTTCCCGACATCAACAATCTCAAGGGTCTGCCGGTGAAGGTGCTGCCGATGGCGGAAGGCGCGCCCTACGTGCTTTACGGCGCGGTGCAGATGCGCAACGCGCCACGGCCGAACGCTGCCCTGATGCTGATCGACTTCATGATGTCGGAAGAAGCGCAATTGATCTGGGCACGTGGCGGCCACGGCTTCGTGCGCGAAGGCATCGAAGACAAAGTACCGCCGGAGCTGCGCCCGTTCGCCAATCCGAAACTGCTCGGCACCAACGATTGGCGGCGGCAGGATGAAGGGCTGGCGGCGGCCAAGAAGCTGTACAAGTGACTAAACAGGCTCTCCCTGTCATTCCCGACGCGCCCTAAGGGCGCGAGCGGGAATCCAGGAGCGAGTGGTAAGATGTTTGGTTTTCTAGTCGTACATAGTCAGCATTGAGAGACTGAAGCATCACCTCTGGATTCCCGCTCGCGCTGCGCGCGTCGGGAATGACACCGAGGTTTCAGCGCATGCTCTCAGTGCTTCGGCAGGTTCGGCGTGCCTTCATGTGCAATCAGGAGGTCATGCATATCATTGGCATGTTCCTCCTCATTGCCGAGGATGCCCTCCAGCATGACACGCGTGGTCGGATCCTTGTCGCCGAAATATTTGATCAACTCGCGATAGTGCTCGACCGCAATCCGTTCGGCGACGAGATTTTCGCGGATCATATCGACCAGATTATCGCCCTCGACATATTCCGACGCTGAGCGCGAAGCCAAACCTTCAGGATTGAAGTTCGGCGTGCCGCCAAGCTGATTGATCCGCTCGGCAACTTTCATCATATGCTCTTGCTCTTCGCGCGCGTGTTCGGCGAATTCTTTCTTTACCGCTTCGGACGAAATGCCGGTCGCCGAGACCGCATGCATCGTATAGCGCAACACGCAAACGATTTCGGTCGCCAGAACCGACTGCAAGATTTCGATCGTCTTGTCGACGTCAGCACCATAGGCAGGCGTCATCACGCCTTCGGACAGATGCGCCCGCGCCTGTTTGCGTAACATTCTGACGTCGCTCAGAAAGGGCTCTTTGACAGTCTCTTTGGCGGTTTTGGACGTATTCGCCGTATCTTTGGAAGGATGCGCTGTCGCCATGTGTCGTCTCCCGCGCAGGCCCAGCCAGGACGCGACCGGGCAATGTCGTTCAACGTGTCGGCGACAGCGAAGGTTCCAGGAATTCTAAAAAGCAAACCCGATCAGCGCCAGTCGTCGATGCAGACGACGGCGCGTTCATTGGCGCCCATGATCTGCCAATAGCCATTGGCTTCGCCACCAACGACTACGACATTGACGTCCTTTTCCTCGAAGATATTGATCTCTTCGGTTGCGGCCGCCTTGAGCTTCGTCGCCAAGGGCTCCTCGCCGTAAGTGGCGCGGGGATAGCGATAGTTTTGCACCAATTGCAGGTCCCAATAGCGGGCTGCCGGCATGGTGGCATTTTCCCAGATCCAGCGGATCAGTTTTTTCTTGGTGTCGAAACCACCGCGATCGATGAATTGATTGGCCGTAATCGGATCAAGCAGCAGCACGGGGCCAGTGATGGCATCGGTGCCGCGCAGCATGTCGCGCACATGCTCCTGCCAATATTTTTCCCGCAGGCCGAGCGAGAAGGTGGTCGAACGGCAGCCATAGAAAATCGTTACCGTGCTTTGTTCCGGCTTAAAACCTTTCTGCACATGCAGAGGTTCCCAGGGGCTGCGCTCCTCGTTCTCGGCGAAGGTGATGCTGTTATAGGTGTAATTGTTGCCGATGGAGCCCATGAAGGTCTCGCCTGGCACCGAGCCACCCTGCAGGTTTTGCGACAACAGGCCGTAGGCGCGGCCGATGGTGGCATTGGCGTGATTGTAGGGGCCCATCGCGCCGATGCCGCAGTTCATCTCGATCTCATGACGGATCGGACCGTTGACGACCACCATCGCGGAGGCCGAACTCGACGTCGAACCACGCGCCGAAACGCCCGACGCCGCCAGCGCCAGAATGACCGGGAAATATTCTGGCCGCGCGCCGGCCATCACCGCATTCACTGCCACTTTCTCAACCGTATATTCCCACAGGCCGCGATTGGCGGTGGGCTGCATACGGCCGACCACTTCATCAGGCTTGCGGCTGGTCTGCGCCAGCATGGCGGCGACGCGCTCCTGCGTCGGCAGCATGATCGGCAGCTTGTCCGTCCAATTGTTGTCGAGGAAAAGCTGGTGGAGATTTTCCTCGGTGTCGGGATCAACCAGGCGCGGTGTCGAACGATCGGCAACGACCGCTTCCGACGCCAGCCCTTGCGTCAGGCCCTCAATGATGCCCTGCATCACCGGCTGGCCGCCGATCGGGTCCTTACCATTCACATAGGCAGCCAATTCCGTCGCCGACTTGCCCATGACCGGTTGCGGCACGAATACGCAAGGCGCATTGGCGAGGCCGGCCATCTTGGCGACCGACTTCACCACCTTGTCGAATTTCTCGGTGTGGATGGCGACCGTCGGCACGCCGTATTTGGTATCAAGATTGATCGCATGGGTGGCGGTCGCCGGCGCGCAAGTGCTGCAATGACCGACGCCGATGATCGCTGCATCGCCATTGGCCTTGATCTCTTCCCAGGTCTTGGGATCATCGTGGCCGTAATAGTTCGACAGGCTGACCAGCTTGGTGGTGACACTAGGCATGTGCGTCGTGAACCAGGCCTGCACCTGTTTCAGCAATTCGATGGAATCATCGAAACGGCAATCGATCAGATAGATGGTCTTGCCATCGAGGGTTTCGAGACGGGCGGATGCAGTGCGACGCTGCACCTTCGGCGGATAGCCGACCGGATTGAGAACGGTGATCTTCTCGGCGCTGCGCGCCACAACTTTATCGAGCATTCACATCCTCCCGAAGTCGGGTTCTTATTGTCCGGGTTCTTGTTGTCTATGACGGAGCCTAGCGCATTTCACGCCGCGCATCTATGCGCCGGCTTTCAAGGATCGCCAGACCGCCGTGGCCGCAGTGGCGCCATCACCGGCGCAGGCGGCGAGCAGGCCAACCGACTGACTGCGAATGTCGCCCACCGCATAAATCGCCGGATGTGATGAGCGCATCATGACATCGGTCTCGATATGGCCATCGGCATCGACTTTCACCAACTCTCGTAAAAGGCTGCTGTTGGGCAATGTCCCAGCGCAGATGAACACGCCCTCGCAGGCAATCTCCTGCGCGCCACCAACTACCACATGGGTGACACCCGCATCGCCAGCGATCCGTTCGACCGATGTGTTCAGGCGAATGTCGATGTTCGATTTGGCCTGCGCCTGATCGATCAAAAAACGTTGCGCGCGCAGTTCCGAACCACGCGCGAGGACCAGCACCGAACTGCAACTGTCTGCCAGAACCAATGCTTCATCGAGGGCCGTGTCGCCACCACCGATCACCACCACGGGCTTGCCGCTGTAGAGCGGCGCATCGCACGAGGCGCAGTGGGAAATGCCACGGCCGGCGAATTCGGTCTCGCCCGGCACGCCAAGCGGACGCGGCGTGGAACCCAGGGCCACGATGACCGCGCGCGCTTCGATTGCATCCCCGCCGCAGGCGATCGACACGCCCGTCTGCGACGGCGTGACGGATTCGATGTCATCGATACGGAACTCGGCCCCGGCGGCCTCCGCCTGTTCGAAGGCCAGAGGCCCCAGATCGTAGCCGGAAATGCCCTGGGGCAGGCCTGTCAGATTGTCGATTCTGCTGGCGGTGACGATCTGGCCGCCGGCGCCCATCCGGTCGATCACAACCGTTTTGAGGCCGTAACGGGCGGTCCACATGGCCGCCGAAAGCCCGGCGATTCCAGCTCCAAGGACCGCAATGTCGTATTTTTCCATCAAATTCCTCCAGAATCACATTCTTTTCGCGCTTCCGCCCACCCACACCCACTCCCGCCGCATTTTTCCGGTCTTCTGGGATTAACCTCGGGACAACCGGAAGATGTGACGCTTTCTTGACGTTGCCATCGGAGTGCGCGAGTTATACCGCCGTTTAGGAACTGGGCAGGAAGCCTCGAGGTCGTTTTGCGTCACAATCATCACGATCAGGAACGCGCATCAAGGGCGCGCCCGAAGACGTCTCTTCATGAGCGCTTCTCGGATGAAGCCCGCTTCATCAAGGCCTGGCTCGAGAACCCCGGTTCCACCGGCGCCGTTTCACCGTCGGGCAAATATTTGGCGCGCACCATGGCGCGCTATGTCGACACGTCGATTCCCGGTAAGATCATCGAGCTTGGACCCGGCACTGGCCCAGTGACGCAGGCACTGATCCAACATGGCGTTCCCGCCGACCGGCTCATTCTCGTCGAATACGATCCGGCTTTCTGTCGCCTGTTGGAACGGCGCTTTCCGGGCGCCACCGTCATTCAGGGCGATGCCTACGATCTCGACACGACGCTCGCCGGCCTCATCAACGAGCCGATCGCGGCTGTCGTCTCCAGCCTGCCGCTGCTCAACCGTCCGGAGAAGGATCGCTGCACGCTGGTCAGCGATGCTTTCGCCCTTTTGAGCCCCGGCGGCCGTTTCATTCAATTCACCTATGGCATGGTCTCGCCGGTGCCGCGCCGGCCCAAGAGCTGCCGGCCCGTGGCCTTCGAGGCCGAGGCCTCGCAGCCGATCCTGCTCAACATTCCCCCGGCGCGCGTCTGGGTCTACCGCCCGGCCAGCGCCGGTGCGAAAGCCAAGCGCCCGCATCCTGCCGTCGCCATGATCTCGAAACTGCGCGAAGGCACCGGACGCGTGAAGGACGAGATTCTCGACACGCGCGACCGGATCGAGACGGAAATCCGCCTGGCCAAGGATCGGGTGCGACTCGATCTGCAACGCCGCACGGTGCAGATGCGCGACGAGCCCGCCCTGGCGCTGCTGCGGCGCCTCGGCGACGGCAAGCGCAAGTCGCGCAAATCCTAGCTTTTCCTTCTTAGGGCACCGTTATTTCGGCCTGAAGGCTAGCGTTTCCACGCATAAATGCGTATGGGACGGCGCATCCCATTCCCCGCTCGAACACCGCAGGAGGCCTTCGTGTCCGCCAGCAGCATCACGCCACGCGACCGCTTGATCGTCGCCCTCGATCTCCCCTCGGTCTCAGAAGCACGCGCCATGGTCGAGGCGCTCGGCGACACGGTGAGCTTCTATAAGATCGGTTTGGAACTCACCTACGGCGGGGGGCTGAGCCTGGCGCGGGAGCTTTCCGCGCAGGGCAAAAAAATCTTCCTCGACCTCAAACTGCACGACATTCCCAATACGGTCGCACGCGCCACGGCGCAGGTCGCGGAACTAGGCGCAAACCTGCTCACCATCCATGCCTATCCGCAGACGATGAAGGCCGCCCAGTCCGCGCTGAAAGGCGGGCCGCTGCGTCTGCTCGCCGTCACCGTCATGACCAGCTACGACGACAGCGATCTCGCCAATGCCGGCTATGCCTTCGGCGTCAAGGATCTGGTGCGGCGGCGCGCCGAACAGGCGCGTCAGGCTGGCATCGACGGCCTCATTCTGTCGGCTGAGGAGGTGCAGGAGCTGCGCGCCCAGCTCGGCCCGCAGATGCTGCTGGTGACGCCGGGCATCCGCCCGGCCGGCAGCGACATTGGCGACCAGAAGCGTGTCATGACGCCAGCTCAGGCAATCAAGGCCGGCGCCGACCATCTGGTGATCGGCCGTCCGGTGACGCAGGCGGCCGATCCACGCGCCGCAGCCAGCGCCATCGTCAAGGAAATCGAGGGCGCCGTCGCGTAGGCGCCCCCTGAAAATGATAACGCCGGGCGTACATCCGGCCCGGCGTCCCGCTGCAAAAAGCGACAAGCACGATCTGCAACTGTCGTGACCGTAGCGAGTGATTATTGCCGAATCATGACGGCTGACGATTCATTTTGAGGGTCAATGATCGGGGGCTCGAACAGCCGCCACAAAAAAAGCCGCCGGGCCATCGGCGTGCCCGGCGACAAGATTGCCGCTTGGGGAGACGCGCCGGGGGGACAATGGCGCTTGCGGCCCCAGAGGGCTAGCGCGGATGCATCACAGGGCGATGACAATTAAAAATCCCGCGAAATATGGCCTGAAAAATAGGGCTCGGAACGCCCGCTGCCGAGCCCATGGCTGGCCATTCGCGGCCCACCCCGCTATAGAGCCGCCAATAGTTTGACTTGCGAGGATTTCGATGAGCGACATGCGGCTGGTGGTCGCCGGCGCCGCCGGGCGTATGGGACGGACACTTGTTCAGATCATCCACGCCACCAAGGGCGCGCAATTGGTCGGGGCCCTGGAGCATGCCGGATCGAAGGCGCTCGGCCAGGATGCCGGCGTCCTTGCGGGGCTGGGCGAGATCGGCGTGCCGATCAGCGGCGAACCCCTTGAAACGCTTGTGAAAGCCGATGGCGTGATCGATTTCACCGGTCCTGCCTCGACCGTGCAACTGGCGGGTCTCGCGGCGCAGGCCCGGATCGTCCATGTGATTGGCACGACGGGGCTTTCGGACGAGGATATCGCCAAGATCGACGCCGCCGCGCGGCATGCGGTCGTCATCCGCTCTGGCAATATGAGCCTCGGCGTCAATCTGCTGGCGGGCCTGGTGAAGAAGGTCGCGGCGACCTTGGGCGAAGACTACGACATCGAGATCGTCGAAATGCACCACCGCGCCAAGGTCGACGCGCCCTCGGGCACGGCGCTCATGCTGGGCGAGGCGGCGGCGGCGGGACGCGGCGTCGCGCTCGCCGAACATTCGGCCCGTGGCCGCGACGGCCACACCGGCGCCCGCAAGGACGGCGATATTGGCTTTGCCTCGCTGCGCGGCGGTACGGTGGTCGGCGACCATGACGCGATTTTCGCCGGTCCCGGCGAGCGGCTCGTCCTCACCCACAAGGCCGAGGACCGGGGCATTTTCGCCCGTGGCGCGGTGCGCGCCGCCCTCTGGGGCCGCACCCAGAAGCCCGGACATTACACCATGGCCGACGTGCTCGGCCTTTCCGACCTCTGACATCAAGAAAATCTGCGAGGAAATCTGATGGATCGCATTCTCGTCCTCCTGCGCCACGGCCAGAGCGAATGGAACCTGAAAAACCTGTTCACCGGCTGGAAGGATCCGGCGCTGACCGAAGTCGGCGTGAAGGAAGCCATCTCCGCCGGCGAACGGCTGAAGGCCCATGGGGTGACCTTCCAGCACACGTTCACGTCCGCCCTGTCGCGCGCCCAGCACACAGCGCGCCTGGCGCTCGAAGCCATGGGCACGCCGAACCTGGCAATGACCAAGGACATGCGCCTCAACGAACGCGACTACGGCGATCTCGCCGGCCTCAACAAGGCCGAGGCGGCGCAGAAGTGGGGCGACGAGCAGGTGATGGTCTGGCGCCGTTCCTACGACACGCCGCCGCCGGGTGGCGAGAGCCTGCGCGATACGCTGGCGCGCGCCCTGCCCTACTACAACCAGGAAATTCTGCCCTGCGTGCTGCGCGGCGAGAACACGCTGGTGGTGGCGCATGGCAATTCGCTGCGCGCCTTGCTGATGGTGCTGGAAAAGGCGACGCCGGAAACGATTCCAGGCATCGAACTCGATACCGGCGTGCCGGTGGTCTATCGGCTGAAGGCGGATTCCACGGTGGATTCGAAGGTTGTTCTGAAGGCCTGACAGAATCTCGCAACCAAGGCGATCAGTCATGAACGAGATCGCCGACGGCCTCCATTACTTCCCCGACTTCTATAGCCGGGACGAACAGGTCGCGCTGGTGGAGCAATTGCGCCTCTGCCTGCGCGCCGCCCCGCTCTACACGCCCCGCATGCCGCGCACCGGCAAAGCCTTTTCGGTGCGCATGAGCAATTGCGGGACGTTGGGCTGGATGTCGGATGCGGAGCGCGGCTATCGCTACGAGCCGCACCATCCGGTGACGGGCGAACCCTGGCCCGCCATTCCCGATCTCGTCCTAAAAGCCTGGCGCGAGACCGCAGCCTATCCGGTGCCGCCGGAAGCCTGTCTGATCAATTTCTATGATGGAACCGCCCGCATGGGCCTGCACCAGGACCGGGACGAAGCGGCGCATGATGCGCCGGTCGTCTCGATTTCGCTGGGAGATTCGTGCCTGTTCCGCTTCGGCGGCGAGCAGCGCGGCGGGCGGACGAAGTCGCTCAAGCTGCACTCCGGCGACGTGCTCGTCATCGGCGGCGCGTCGCGCTTCATCTTTCACGGCGTCGACCGGATTCTTCCCGGCACATCGACCCTGCTCAGCGATGGCGGCCGCATCAATCTGACGATGCGGCGCGTCACGCAGCCGTTAGTCTGAAATAATTTGGCCCGAGATTACTTGGCTGAGGCGTCGCTCGGTTCCGCTGCAGCCGCTTTCGGGCCACCACGGGAGACGCCGACCTTGGCCGGGCGCAGGCAGCGCTCGCCGATCGAATAGCCGGCCTCCATCACCTGCACCACGGTGCCGGCGGGAACGGAGGGATCGGGCATTTCGAACAGGGCTTCATGCATGTTCGGATCGAACTTCTCACCCTTCGGGTCGATTTTCTTCACGCCGTACTTGGCGAGCCGCGACTGGAAATCGCGTTCCGTCACTTCGATGCCCTCGATCAAGGCCTTCCACGGCCCCTCGGCGGCGGCGCGCACTTCGGCTGGAACCGATTCGACGGCACGATGCAGATTGTCGGCGAAGGTCAGCATGTCGCGGGCGAAATTGGTGACGCCATAGACACGCGAATCGGCGACTTCCTTTTCGGTGCGGCGGCGGAGATTTTCCATCTCCGCGAGGGTGCGCAGGGTCCGGTCCTTCAGCTCGGCATTTTCCGCCGTCAGCTTTTCCAGCACGACGAACGGATCGGGCTGGCCGGCCTCTGGATTCGTCTGGTCCTGCGGTTCCTCGCCCGGCACAGCCGGGTTCGTCTGGGGATCGGTCATAGCTCTCTCAAAATAAGGGAATTACCCCCGATATCGGGGTCCTGAGCCGAAAAATCAAGCTCCTGCTGCTTCTGGAGCCGCCTTCCGTCCATTCGGCCGGCCGGTGGCCTCGGGAGCCCCCAGAATCTCAGTCAATTGTCGGCGAATCGCCGCCTGGCGGCTGGCATTGGTGATTTTCAGGCCGGTGAGATCGGTGACGTAGAAAGAATCGACCGCCTTCTCGCCAAAGGTGACGATATGAGCCGACCCGATATTGAGATTGAGCTTCGACAATTGCGACGTGAGCTCGAACAGCAGGCCCGGCCGGTCGAGACCCGAGACTTCCAGAACGGTGAACTGGTTCGACAAAGCGTTGTCGATGACGACTTCCGGCTCGATGCGGAAAGCCTTCTCGCGGCTCTTCGGCCCTTCGGTCTTTTCTGCGACCACCTGCCCCAGACGGATCTCGCCGCGCAGGGCCTTCTCGATGGTGGCGGCAACGCGCGCCGCGCGCCGCAGCTCATCGGTGTCGTCGTCGAAGGCACGGCGGATCGAAATGGAATCGAGCGCCAAGCCATCGGTCGTGGTGAAAATCTGCGCGTCGACAATGTTGGCACCCGACACGGCACAGGCGCCGGCGATGATCGAGAGCAGGCGCGGATGATCCGGCGCCACCACCGTCAGCTCGGTCACGCCGGTGAATGTGTCGGTGGCATATTCGGTGGCGAGCGAGCGCAGCTCGACCTCGCACAGACGCAAGAGATTGGCGTGGCGCACCATGTGCTTGAGATCGACCTTCAGCCAATAGGGCTGATAGTGGCGCGCCGCATAGGCTTCGAAATCGGGATCGGACCACAGCAACGCGCGCCGCAATTCTTCCTGCGCATGAATGACGCGTTGCTTGCGATCGATGGCCGAATGGCCGCCCGACAACACCAGCTCCGCTTCCCAATAGAGCGTGCGCAACAACTGGCCCTTCCAGCCGTTCCACACGCCGGGGCCGACGCCTCTGATGTCGCAGACGGTGAGCACCAGCAGCATGCGCAGACGCTCCAGAGTCTGGATCGGCTTAGCAAAACTTTCGATGGTGCCGCGATCGGAGAGATCGCGGCCCTGCGCCACGTTCGACATGTCGAGGTGATGTTCGATCAGCCAGGCGACATTGTCGGTCTCGGACGGGCTGAGGCCCAGACGCGGACAGAGTTTACGCGCCACTTCGGCGCCGGCGATGGAATGATCTTCCGGCCGGCCCTTGGCGATGTCGTGCAGGAACATCGCGACATAAAGCACTTTGCGATTGTGAATGAGCGGCAGGATTTCGCTGGCGACCGGATGGTCCTCGACCAGCTCGCCCGATTCAATGCGCGACAGGATGCCAATGCAGCGAATGAGATGTTCGTCGACCGTATAGTGATGATACATGTTGAACTGCATCATCGCGACGATGCGGCCGAAGTCGGGAATGAAACGGCCGAGCACGCCGGATTCATTCATCAGGCGCAGCACCGTTTCAGGCGCATGACGCGACATCAGGATTTCGACGAACAGCCGGTTGGCTTCCGGATTTTCGCGCACCGCCGCATCGATGCGCTTCAACGAGAGCGTCACCCGGCGCGTCGCATCGGGATGAATGGCGAGACGATGCTTGTCGGCCAGCCAGTAGAGGCGGATGAGGTTGACCGGATCGGTCTCGAAGACTTTGTCATTGGCAACGGTAACGCGATCAACTTCGATGGCGAAACCGGGAAATTCCAACGCATCGGCGCGGCGCCGGAATTTGCCCATGAAGCGATTGAGCGAAGCACGCGGCTTGGCTTGCCGTTCTTCAAGTGCGGCGCAGACGATGGCGGTGAGATCGCCGACATCCTTGGCGATGAGGAAGTAGTGCTTCATGAAGCGCTCAACATCGGACAGGCCGGCGTGGGTGACATAGCCCAGCCGCTCGGCGATGGTGCGCTGATAGTCGAACGTCAGGCGTTCTTCCGCCCGGCCCGAGACATAATGAAGATGGCAACGCACCCGCCACAGGAATTCTTCGCAGCGGCGGAAGGTGAGAATTTCGCGCTCGGTGAACACGCCAGCCGGAACAAGTTCGGCAATGTCGCGCACGCGATAGACGTATTTGGTGATCCAGAAGAGCGTGTTGAGATCGCGCAGGCCGCCCTTGCCTTCCTTGACGTTGGGCTCGACCACATAGCGCGAGGCGCCGCCAGAGCGCGACAGACGCGAATCACGCTCGGCCAATTTGGCGGCGACGAATTCGCGCGCTGTCTTGCTGACGATTTCCTTGTCGAAACGGGCGCGCAGATCCTCGAACAAAGCTTCATCGCCAAGGATGAAGCGTGCTTCATGCAAGGCAGTGCGAATGGTCATGTCGCCCATGGCCTGGCGCAGGCATTCGGTCACCGTACGGGTGGCATGGCCGACTTTCTGGCGCAGGTCCCAGAGCAGATAGAGCACCGCCTCGATGACGCTCTCGCTCCAGGCGGTCTGCTTGTAGGGCAGCAGGAACAGGAGATCGATGTCGGACCCCGGGGCCAGGGTGCCGCGGCCATAGCCGCCCACGGCGACAATGGCGATCCGCTCGGCGGTCGAGGGATTTTCGGCCGGATACATCCAGGTGGTGACGAAGTGGTGGATGGCGCGAATGATCTCGTCTTCAAGCCAGCCGAGATGATGGACGCATTTGAGCCCCTGCCCGTCGAGCTCGAACCAGCTCTGGACAACCGCCTGGCCGCCGGTGAGCGCCTGACGCAGTTCCTCCAGGGCAGCGGTGCGCATGGCGCCGCGATCGGCGCCCAAATCCGCCCCGATGGCGTCCAAACGGGCCTGCAGGGCCGTGCGATCCAGAATGGCCGAACGCGAATGGGCGAGTTTCGGCGGACGGGCGGGACGACGGGGTGTCTCGGTCGGAACAACGGTCAGGCTCATGGAAACCACCCATAGCACGGACGGCCTTGAAACGTCTCCAAAATGCCGGGCAAGATGGCGGGCAGGATGAAAAGTGGCCCTTGCATGGGGTTGTTCCTCAGAATTGCCCGCCACCCCCCTCCCGGGGCGAACCTGCGGGTGCGGCGGGCCACCCGGCGGCGCGCCGCCGGTCTCAAAGACCTGAACTGTTCTCCTTGGTTCTGCGTCCATCTGCGATGCCTTTGCCCACGATGCCTTGGCCTATACCTTGGCCATGGTGAATCGCGTTCAAAATACGAGGCAAGATTGGCGGAATAATGTTCTTGTTTTGTTCTAATCCCTCTGACGCTCCTCTTCCGTCGCTCAATTAGGCCGTAGACTCACCGGACCGCAGCACCCAGAAGATGCCGTTCAGCGCGCGGCGATCATCGGCACGCCTCGCGGCTTGTTGGGCAGCAGCGGCTCGATCACGCGCCACTCGAAGTCGGTCAGGTCATATCGGCTCATTCCGCTGATGAAACAGCTTTCGGTCCGGAATGGAAGCGAGCATCATTTGGCTAGAGGTGGGACGATGAAAGCGCGTGTAACCGGATTGAACCATATAACGCTGGCAGTTTCCGATGTTGGAAGGTCATTGACCTTCTACCGCGACCTGCTCGGATTAGCCGTTCGTGCTGTTTGGTCAGATGGCGCCTATCTCGAGGCTGGCTCGCTCTGGCTTTGCCTGTCTCATGACGATGAGGCGAGGACATCGCCACATCCGGATTATACTCACCTTGCCTTCAGCGTTTCCGAGACAGAATATGTTGATCTGAGCAAGCGCTTAGTTGCCGAGTGTGTCGTGTGGAAGGACGACAAGAGCGAAGGGGCGTCCACCTACTTCCTCGACCCAGACGGGCATAAGCTGGAAATCCACATTGGGTCACTTGAAACGAGACTTGCTAACTATCGCCAGAACCCATCCAAGGGAGTGACTGTATTCGATTGATTTAACTGGGACGGTTTATGAGTTCACGACCTAGGAGCTACGCGACAGACGACGAGCGGCAACAGCTTGCTCGATACTCGGCGCGGCATGATCGCCGAACCATCGAATCATTTTCTGGATGCCATCTCCGGCTGGAGTCATTTCGCCGGCGCCGATGAGCTCCGCGCTCGCCTGTGCGGTTGCAACGAGAACGCGGGCTGTCTCTGGCACATAAGGAAGGTCTGCCGCTTGGTCGTGGCGCTCGCGGATGATTTGATAACGAAGGTTCTCCGGCAGCGTCCAAGCACTGACAAGAAAATCATGGACGCTGACCTGCTGGCCACCAATATCTATGGCCGCGTCTCGATCGTTTTCTGTGTAGCCGGCCGCCTCAATCCGCTCACAGGCATCAATCGCCGCGCCCATCATTGCCCGGATCAGATTCCAATCGGTTTTCACCTGGCTCTCCATTTCGCAAATACACCTGAAATCCGCCACCGCGACTCACTCTTGCGACGGAACAGGTTTCAGTTCGCGACGCGCTCAACCGCCCCGCTTGCGCTCGATGGCGTCCCAGATGGCGGCGGCCAGATCAGGGCCGCCGAGCTTGCGGATGGCCCGCAGACCCGTCGGCGACGTGACGTTGATTTCGGTCAGATTGCCGTCGATCACATCGATGCCGACGAAAATCAGGCCTCGACGTTTCAACTCCGGTCCGATGGTCTGGCAAATTTCCCGTTCGCGCGGCGAAAGATCGGTTTCGCGCGCCGCGCCGCCACGCACCATGTTGGAGCGGATGTCATTTTCCGCCGGCACGCGATTGACGGCGCCGAGCGCTTCGCCATCGACCAGGATGATACGCTTGTCGCCTTCGGTGACGCGCGGCAGGAAGCGCTGCACCACCCACGGCTCGCGGAACGTTGCCGAAAAGAGATCGAACAGCGAACCGAAATTCGGATCCTTCTGCGCCATCTTGAAAACGGCGGCGCCGCCATTGCCGTAGAGCGGCTTCATGACGATGTCGCCGTGCTGGCGACGGAAGGCCTCGATCTCATCGCGCTCGCGGGTGATCAGCGTGTCCGGCATGAGCTGCGGAAACTGCATGACGAACAGTTTCTCCGGCGCATTGCGCACGCTCGCGGGATCGTTGACCACGAGGGTGCGCGGATGAATGCGCTCAAGCAGATGGGTCGTGGTGATATAGGCGAGATCGAAAGGCGGGTCCTGGCGCAAGAGCACGACATCCACCTCGCTGCCAAGATCGGTGCGGCGGCGATCGCCCAAAGTGAAATGATGGCCGACCTCGTCGCGCACCTGCAGCGGCTGGGCGTCGGCGACGATGCTCTGGCCGACCATGGAAAGACGATCGGGCGTGTAATAGAGCAGTTCGTGACCGCGGGCTTGCGCTTCCAGAAGCAAAGCGAATGTCGAATCGCCGGCAATATTGATGCGTTCGATCGGGTCCATCTGGACGGCGACGGTAAGCGGCATACGGTTCTCCGGCAGAGCAAAACAACAGACAGGCGCGGACCGACCGCGCCGGGAACAGAACGCATATCGGCGCACCAGGCGTCAACTGCAAGGCCCGCATGACTGAGCCCCGCCCTCGTGGCCCCATCTGAACAATTTCGCACTGGCCAGACCCTGGCGGCCCGGCCAGAATGGCGCCGCATCCCGCTTCGGAGGAAACGTATGACGACGCTTTATTATGCCCCCGGCACCTGCGCCACGGGCATCCACATCCTGCTCGAGGAGATCGGCAAGCCCTACGATCTGAAAAAGGTCGATTTTGCCGCCCAGGGGCAATACCAGCCCGATTACGTGGCCGTGAATCCGAAATCGAAAGTGCCGGTGCTGGTGCGCGACGACGGTTCCACGCTCACCGAATTTCCGGCCATCGCCGTGTGGCTCGCCCTGACCAATCCGGACAAGAAGCTGCTGTCGACCGACCCGGAAAAACTGGCGCGCACCCTGGAGACGATCGACTATATCGTCGCCACCTTGCATATGCAGGCCTGGACGCGCATCTGGCGCACCGCGCGCTACAGCAGCATTGAGGACGAGCATCCCAAGATCAAAGCGCAGGGCCGCGAGATGGTCGAGAAAGGTCTCGCCTTGCTCGACAAGCAGCTCGCCGGCAAGGACTGGCTGATGGGCGATTTCACCATCGCCGATTGCGCGCTCTACTTCTTCGAGTTCTGGGTGGCGGAATGGGCCAAATTGCCGATGCCCGCCAATGTCGCGGCCCATTATGCGCGCATGAACAAGCGCCCGTCGGTCCAGAACATGCTCAAGATGCAGGGCTTGGCGCAAGCCGCCTAACTAAGCAGCAGCGCGCGCCCGATTAAAGTCCGACAAGATGCGCGCGCTCGACTGCGCGAGTTCATCGAGCTTCCGCGGCAGGTCGCCATAGAGCAGCCTGCCGCCGCGCTTGTGCAGCACACCGCCGATCATCACCGTATCGACATTGGCGACACCAGCCTGCAACAGGATCGAAGCCGCCGGATCGACAACCGGATGCATGTTCGGATCGCGCGCCGACAACAATACGATATCGGCCTGCTTGCCCGGCGTGAGCGAGCCGGTGCGCCGATCGAGCCCCGCCATGCGCGCGCCATCGATCGTCGCCCAGCGCAAGGCCTCCCGGCAGGGAATGGTAATTTCCGCCAGCCCCTTGCCCTGCGCGGAGAAACTATCCAGCGCATCGATGAAACGTTGCGCCTGCAAGGTCATCCGCGCGACGGTGAACATGTCGCTCGCCATGCCGGACTCGATATCCGAGCCGATGCTGATATGGCCGCCGCGCCGACGCAGCCGTCCCGTCAGAGGCCGGCCGAAACTCATCTGCATTTCGACTTCGGCCGTAACCGAGAAACTGACACCCGCATCGACCAGAAGATCAAGCTGCGCATCGGTCAGCACATTGCCGTGGACGACATTGAGATGGGAGCCAAGCAGGCTCAACGCGGCGAGCCGCTCGAAGCCGTCAGGCGTCAGCATCGGGCCGCTGACATGCATGCTGGCGATCATGTCCAGTTCACGCGCCAGGCGGAAGTCATGATCGCAGACGTCATAGACCGACATACCGGGCCCGAGAATGGCGAGCCCCATGGTGACGAGCGCATCGTCGCTGGCCATCGGTCCGCGGCGCAGCCGCTCGACTTCGCCACGCGGCATCGGCACTTCGCTGAAATGTTTCTGGCCGGGTTTCGGATCGGGCTTGGGCGAGCCGTGCAAGAACAGGGCGCGGATGCCCGACTGTTGCAGGCCATCGAGTGCCGCGTCGGTATGACCAGGCGTTGGATTGTTGTGGCACCAATCGACCAAAGTGGTCGTACCGCAATTGATCTGATTGAGCGCGCCGGTGAGATTGGCGATGTAAATATCTTCGGCGCGAAAATGGGTGGCGAGGCCGGCATGGATGGCGCGCAGATATTGCGAGATCGTCCAATCGGCGGCGACACCACGCAAACCCGTCTGCCAGGTGTGCATATGGGCGTTGACGAAGCCCGGCATGACGATCATGCCCCGCGCATCGATGACGTCCGCATCGGCCGGCGCCTCCAGGGTCGGTGCGATCGCGGCGATCCGGCCGTCGCGGACCAGGATGTCGCCCTTCAGATCGCCGAGCCCCTCGTCCATCGATACGATGGTTCCGCCCCGGATCACCCATTCCCGCATCGACTCCTCCCAGAGCGCGGCCGCCGGCGCGGCCCAGGGCCGCAGAGATAGCAGAAGCCCTGTGACACCGGCAAACGTGGCGTCTCGTGGGATGACCTGCTAAGGACAGCCCGCAAACGACGGAGTGGGCCTGGCTGGCCCGCAGGATGGAACGAATGGCGAAAGCGAAGAAAATTGCCTACCAGGGCGAACCCGGTGCGAATTCCCACATTGCCTGCCGGGCGGTGTATCCGAATTTTGAACCGCTTCCCTGCAATACGTTTGAAGACGCCTTGGCCGCCATCGCCGACGGAACAGCCGAATTGGGCATGATCCCCATCGAGAATTCGATCGCCGGGCGCGTTGCCGACATCCATCATTTCCTGCCGGGCTCAGGCCTGCATATCGTCGGCGAATATTTCCTGCCGATCCGCTTCCAGCTCATGGCGCTGCCCGATGCGACCTTGGCGACGATCCGCACGGTCTACAGCCATACCCATGCGTTGGGGCAGTGCCGCAAGATCATCCGCAAGCTTGAATTGACGCCCGTGACGGCGGTCGACACGGCAGGCTCGGCGCGCGAAGTCTCGCAATCGGGCGATCTGACGCGCGCGTCGCTCGCGCCGGAGCTGGCCGCCGAAATCTATGGCTTGAAGATTTTGATGCGCGATGTGGAAGATGAGAAGCACAATACGACACGCTTCGTCGTGCTCTCGCGCGTCGCCGATTGGGCCCGGCCGAACAACGGCGACACGGTGACGACGTTCGTCTTCCGCGTGCGCAACGTGCCGGCGGCGCTCTATAAGGCGCTGGGCGGTTTCGCCACCAATGGCGTCAACATGACCAAGCTCGAAAGCTATATGGTCGACGGCGAATTCTCCGCCACCATGTTCCTGGCCGACGTGCAGGGCCATCCCGAAGATCTGCCGCTGAAGCGGGCGCTGGAAGAACTCACGTTCTTCACGACGGAGCTGCGCATTCTCGGCGTCTACCCGGCGCATGCGTTCCGCAACGAGCAGCAGAACGACTGATGACGATGTCGCCGCAGGACGGGAAGAGCATTCTCGTCATGGGCGAGGCCATTCTCGATCTCGTGGCCACGGCAGCCGATCCGAAGGTGTTTGACAGCGCCACGGGCGGCTCCTCATTCAACACGGCCCTGGCCCTGGGCCGGCTTGGCATCGCCACCGAATTCGCCGGCGCCTTGGCGCACGACGTCAACGGCGAAGCCTTCGCGCAGAAGCTTACAGAGGCCCATGTCGGTCTGCGCTGGTGCCAACGCAGTCGCCAGCCGATGCCAATCGCCCTGGCACGCTCCGACGCGGCGACGGGCGCGGTCGATTTCACGCTCTATCTGCAAGGCACGGCGCATGAAGAGCGCGACGCGCTGCCCGATCCTTTGCCGGACGACATCGCCCATCTGCATGCCGCCTCCTTCCGCTGCCTGCTCGGCCCGCAAGGCGAGCGCGCACTGGCGGCCATGCACGCGGCCCGCGAGCGGATGTCGGTGAGTTTCGATCCGAACATTCGCCCTTCGCTGATGCCGGAGCGAAGCGAGACCGTGCGATTGGTCGAAGCGCGCATTCAAGCCTGCACTCTCGCCAAGGCCAGCGACATGGACATCGCGTGGCTTTATCCCGATCAACCACTGGAACAGGTGGCGCGGCACTGGCTGGCGCTGGGTGCCGAACTCGTGGTCATCACCGGCGGCGCCACGGGCGCGACGGCAACCTGGACGGGTGGATCGATCACCTGCGTACCGCCGCACGTCACGGTAGTGGATACGGTTGGCGCCGGAGACAGTTTCACCGCGGGACTTCTTGCCGCACTGAGGGGCGAAAACCGGCTCGGTTCCTGCCGGCTGAACCCCGATCCCGACGCCGTCGGCCGCTGGCTCGCGCAGGCGAACAAGGTCGCGGCGCTCACCTGCACGCGGCGCGGCAGCGAACCGCCCTGGTCGCACGAGCTTTGAAAACGCCTTTTCCCGCCCGTCCGCATGGGTTAGGAAAGGCGCCGACCAGAGTGTTTTGCCGACAAAAAAGGCGTCAAAACAGACATAAACGGCGAAATCGACGTCTTGAGACGGGCGATTTGCTCGAAGGGGAATTCTTATGCGTCCATCCAAGCGTGCGCCTGATGAAATGCGGGCTGTGTCCATCGAGCGCGGTGTTGCGCGCTATGCGGAGGGCTCCTGCCTGATCAAGTTTGGCGAAACGCATGTGTTGTGCGCGGCCTCGCTCGAAGACAAGCCGCCGATGTGGCTGCGCGGCCAGGGTCGCGGCTGGGTGACGGCCGAATATGCCATGCTGCCGCGCGCGACGCACACGCGCACGCGCCGCGAAGTGACCTCGGGCAAGCAGTCCGGCCGGACGCAGGAAATCCAGCGCCTCGTTGGCCGCTCCTTGCGCGCCGTCGTCGATCTGCAAGCGCTCGGCGAACGCCAGATCACCATCGACTGCGACGTGCTGCAGGCCGATGGCGGCACGCGCACCGCTTCGATCACCGGCGCCTGGGTGGCGCTGCATGATTGCCTGAAATGGATGCATGGCCGCTCGATCATCCGCGACATGCCGCTGCGCGATCATGTCGCCGCTATTTCCTGCGGCGTCGCCAACGGCGTCTCGGTGCTCGATCTCGATTATGCGGAAGACTCGGCGGCGCAGACGGACGCCAATTTCGTCATGACCGGCAAGGGCCATCTGGTCGAAGTGCAGGCGACCGCCGAAGGCGCGCCCTTCGACGAGGCGCAATTGCAGCAGATGATGGCGCTCGCCAAGCAGGGCATCGCCAGCCTGATCGAAAAGCAGAAGCAGGCGATTGCCTGAATGAGCGACGATCATCGCAAGATCGCCGACAAGCTCGTCATCGCCACCCATAATGCTGGCAAGCTGAACGAGATGCGCGAACTGCTCGCGCTCTATGGCGTCGAAGTGGTCTCGGCGGGCGAGCTTGGACTACCGGAGCCGGATGAAACCGGCGACACCTTCATCGCCAATGCCATCATCAAGGCGCAAGCGGCGGCTGATGCGACCGGCCTGCCCGCCTTTGCTGACGATTCAGGCCTGTGCGTCGATGTGCTGGGCGGTGATCCCGGCATCTATTCGGCGCGCTGGGCGCGCGAAGCGGGCGACTTCAAGGCCGCCATGACGAAGATCGACGGGTTGATGCGCGACAAGGGTGCGACCCTGCCGCGCCAGAGACGCGCGCATTTCGTCTCAGCCCTGGCGGTCGCCTGGCCGAACCAGCATGTCGAAACCGTCGAAGGCAAAGTGTTCGGCGAAATCGTCTGGCCGCCGCGCGGCGAGCGCGGCTTCGGCTATGATCCGTTCTTCCTGCCCGATGGCCATTCGAGAACGTTCGGCGAGATGTCGTCGGAGGAGAAGCACGGCATTCCGGCCGATGGATCGCAAGCCCTTTCGCATCGGGCGCGCGCGTTTCAAGAGCTGGCGCGGATGTGCCTGAAATAGCCTTCCGGCACCGCTAAAATAATTAAGCCCCGGTTTTGCACCGGGGCTTTTGTTTTGGCTCAGTTATATTTGCCCGTGGCATTGATCGCGGCCCAAACGCGGTGCGGCGTATAGGGCATTTCCAGTGCATTGATGCCGAGCGGCCGCAGTGCGTCGATCACCGCATTGGTCACGGTGGGCACGGCACCGGTGGCGCCGGCTTCGCCAACGCCCTTGGCACCGAGCGGATTGGTCGGGCTCGGCACAGGCCGATCCACCAGTTCGAGCTGCGGCAAGAGATCGGCGCGCGGCATGAAGTAATCCATGAAGCTGCCCTGCACCGGCTGGCCGTCGCTCTCGCCATAGGTGATCACTTCACCCAGCACCTGCCCCATGCCTTGCATCAGGCCACCGTGCAATTGCGCTTCGGCCAAGGTGTGATTGATGATGACACCGGAGTCGTCGACAGCCACGTATTTCACCACCTCGATCATCCCCGTCGCCGGATCGATCTCCACTTCAGCGATATGCGCGCCCGTGGGGAAGGACAGGCTGACGGGAACACCATCGAGCGTGTCGAGGGGATTCTCATCCTTCTTTGCCGAAGTATTGGCCAAGGTCTTGGCCAATTCGACGAGACCGATCGACAGATCGGTGCCGCGCACCCGATAAGTGCCCTTGTCGAATTCGATATCCATTTCGGCGGCTTCCAGGTGCTTGGCGGCAAACTCCTTGCCCTTGCGCACCACCTCGCGCGCCGTGACCGTCAACGCTCCACCGTGGTTCATGACGCCGCGCGAGCCGATGCTGCCGGAGCCCTTCAGATCAGGACCATCGGGATCGCTGAAGCGCAGCGTGATCTGTTCCGGGTCGATGCCGAGTTCCGCGGCAACGATTTCCGGATAGACCGTTTCATGGCCTTGGCCCGACGGGCCCGACACCGTGTAGATGACCGGATTGCCGGATTCGCCGAATTTGATCGCCGCTTCTTCGCGCGGAACGCCGCCGCCACCCGACGGTTCGATGAACACCGACAGACCGACGCCGAAAAGCATGCCGCGCTTCTCCGCCGCCTTGCGGCGCTTGGCGATGCCCTTCCAGTCGGCGGTTTTCAGCGCATCGGCGAGCAGGCCCGGCGGATCGCCACTGTCGTAAGTGGCTCCTGTCGGCGTCTTATACGGAAAGGCCTTGCGCGGAATGAGGTTCTTGCGGCGCAGCTCGACCCGATCGATGCCTGTTTCGCGCGCCGCTTCCTCGATCAGCCGTTCGGCAAGATAGACGACATTCGGGCGCGCAGCACCGCGATAGGGGCAGGTCGGCGTCGCATTGGTGACGACGAGGCGATGCAAGCCATAGACCGCCGGAATCGCATAGACGCTCGTTGGATTGGAGCTTGGCCCCGCCGTATTGGTGAGCGGACCGGAGCCCGACAGATAGCCGCCGCAATCGACGATCCATTCGATACGCAGCCCCAAAAACTTGCCATCCTTGGCGAGCGCCAGTTCGCCCGACAGAATGGCGCCACGGCCGTGGTGATCGCTGAGGATCGTCTCGGCTCTCGTCGCCACCCATTTCACCGGCCGACCGATCTGCTTGGAAGCGAGCATGCAAGCGCAATATTCCGAATAGGCTTCACTGCGCACGCCAAAACCGCCGCCGACATCCCAGGCATGGAAGCGGATTTTTTCCTGCGGCACGCCCGTACCCGCCGACAAGCCCGGCCGCATCATGGTCAGGCCCTGCGACGGCGCATAGACATCGTACATGTCCTTCTTCGCGTCATAGCTGGCGAGACAGGCCTTGGGCTCCATCGGATTGCCGACGATACGCGGCGCTTCGACCGTGATCTTGGTGACGTGATCGGCCTTGGCGAAAGCCTCGTCGGTCTTGGCGTTGTCGCCATATTCGTAGTCGAACACCAGGTTGTTGGGGATGTGATCGTAAAGCTGCTGGGCATCGGGCTTGAGCGCTTCGCGGCCACCGACGACGACCGGCAGATCCTCATATTCGACCGCGATCAGTTCAGCCGCATCCATTGCCTGGAGCTGCGTCTCGGCGACGACGATGGCGACGCTATGGCCGACGAACAACACCCGATCAATGGCCAGGACGTCGCGCCCGGTCTCGATGAGCTTCATTCCGCCTTTGCCGGGATAACGCACCATGTTCGGGATCGGGCCGAGGCCCGCCTCCCGTGCGTCCTTACCAGTAATCACCGTCAGGACGCCGGGAGCGGCCAGAGCCGCCTCGACGTCGATCGACAGGATTTTGGCATGGGCCCGGTCGGCCCGCAGGAAACAGGCATGGGCTTCACGCGGGAGCGACCAATCGGACGTGTAACGCCCCTGCCCCGTCACCAGGCGAAAATCCTCGCGACGGCCATTAAACTTCGACGACATGCTGTCCCCTTATTAAACCCTCGGATTGTTGTTCAATCCTTTTGGCCTTTGCCTTTTGGCTATTCGATCAAACTTTTGGCCCGCTCCGCAAGAGGCTTGGGCGTGGCCAAAACGTCCGCGACAACTTTTTGCATATCGACGCCCCGTACCGGATCGACATCGACCCGGGACTGAGCCGCCTCCTTGAGGAAATCGGGGTCTTGCATCGTTTTGTCAAATGCCTCGCGCAAGGCCGCCACCCGGTCCGCCGGGACACCGCCATTGGTGGCGAGCGGCCGGCCGAGCTTGGTGCCGGAGGTGATGAGATCGACGATGCGGCGGGTATCAGGGTCCTTGACCAGATCGGAGGCGATCGGCACGTCCTTGAGATCAGCCTGGCGCGGGCCGGCGTAGACGAGCACTTTGATGTCGCCGTTCTTCAACCATTCCGGCTTGGTGACTTTCCAGCTCGACCACGTGTTGTTGCGCGCCTGCACTTCGCCGCGTTCCATGGCCAGATTGATATCGTTGCCGCCGGGATAGCCCGAGACGATCTTGAACTTGGTGCCGAGAAACTCGTTCAGCATGCCGGGAAACGTATAGGTGATCGCGCCCTTGCCCGTGGCACCTGCAATGATTTCCTTCGACTTGGCTTCTTCGATGGTGTTGACGCCGGCGGACTTCCAAACGGTCATCGTTTCGACGGTTGGTGAGATCGAGCCGATCCAGTTGAACTTGCCGAGATCGAAGCGGATGAGATCGACACCGGCGGCCTGCATGGCCGGAAAGTTATTGGCCATCATGCCGATGTTGGTGCCGTCCTTGGCGGCGACTTCCGCCAGATAGGCGCCCATTTTGGCACCGCCGCCACCGGTCATGTTTTGCGGCACGACAACCGGATTGCCCGGAATATAGCGACCGATGAAACGGGCGACGAGCCGCGCATGCAGATCATATTCACCGCCGACGCTGGTGCCGATCAGCACATTGACATTCTTGCCCTTGTAGAATTCCGCCGGCGATTGGGCCTGCGCAGCGCCCGCGGCCGTGGACAAAAAGATCAAAGCCAAGGTCCGGTAAGCGCATTTTCCACGCGTCATCCTTATTCCTCCCCTTTATGCGAAAGCCGTGATTTGGAATAGCTTTCAATGTTTTGCGACGCAATATAGGCAAGCAGATCGCTGCGTCAAAGCGTAGCTTCTTGCAATATCTGCATGATAATGCCGGGTTGCGGACGATATCGAAGCTGTCCTATAGCGCGTCATTCTCAATACCGCCGAATAAACGGCTTCTGAGGGGAAGAAAAATGAAATCTTTGGGTTTGGGAGGAATCCTTCTTGCCGGTCTCGTCGGCGTCAGCCCGGCAATGGCGCAATCGCCCGAGCAATTTTTTGCCGGTAAAACCATCACCGTCACCATCGGCTTTTCGCCCGGCGGCACCTACGATCTGTTCGGCCGCATGCTGTCGCGCTATCTCGGCAAATATGTGCCGGGCAAGCCGACGGTAATCGCTTCGAACATGCCGGGCGCTGGCTCCTTGACCGCCGCCAACTGGCTTTATCGCGTGGCGCCGAAGGACGGCACCGCCATGGCGATCGTGGCACAAACCATTGCGCAGGAAGAAGCGCTGAAGAACAAGGCCGTTCAATACAAGACGGCGGAGTTCAACTGGATCGGCCGCGCCACATCGAACATCGAAGTGCAAGTCGTCTCGACGCGCACCAAAGGCACGACGATGCAAGGCATGAAGGAGGTCGAAGTGCCGACCGCCAGCACCGGCCCAGGCTCGCCGTCGGAAAGCTATCCGAAGCTGCTCAATGCGTTGGCCGGCACGAAGTTCAAGATCATCCGCGGCTATCCGGGCTCGACCGACGGCCTGCTCGCCATGGAGCGGGGCGAAACCGACTCGGCGCTCACTTCGTGGAACACCATGAAGACAACGCGCATGGATTGGCTGACCGGCAAGAAAGCCGCCGTCTCCATTCAATATGTGCTGGAACGTTCGAAAGACCTGAAGGACGTACCGGCGGTGACGGAATTCGCCAGCAACGATGCCGACCGTGCCTTGCTCGCCTTCGCCGCGAGCAGCGCCGACATTGGCCGCGCGTTCATGGCGCCGCCGGGCGTGCCCGCCGATCGCATCAAGGCGCTGCGTGAAGCTTTCATGGCGGCGATGAAGGATCCCGACCTGCTCGCCGAAGTTGAAAAAGCCAAATTGGATTTCGATCCGGCCAGCGGCGAAGTGGTGCAGAAAATCGTCGCCGACGTGATTGGCGTTTCGCCAGACATCGTCGCGCGGATGGAGAAAATTCTGGCCGCCGAATAGGTGTGGAGAGCATGCACAATTGTGCAGAGAAAATGGCCGAAAACGGCAAAAGTTGACCTGCTATCGCTCCGCACCTAGATGCTGATCTTCGATGTCGACCCGCTGGGCCGACATCGCGCAGGACGACGCCGGCGAAGCCCTCGAATGCGCTTCTCCGGCGCGACCTGAGCCTAAAGATCAAGAGGTGCAATATGCCCACGATGGAAACGTCCAGAACCGAACCACGATCCTTCGTCGTCGACGATCCGCAGAAGGGTGTGTTCCTGCTCGACCGCGAAGCGCTCGTCTCCGAGGACGTGCTGCGCGCCGAGATCAAGAACATCTTTGCGAAATGCTGGATCTATGTCGGCCACGGATCGGAACTGAAAAAGAACGGCGACTTCCAATCCCGACGTGTCGCCGGCCGCCCCGTCATCTTCGCGCGCGACAGCAAGGGCCAGGTGCGCTGCTTCTTCAACACCTGCCGCCATCGCGGCGCGCTGGTGTGCACGGAACGCCATGGCAACGTCCGCCGCTTCAGCTGCGTCTATCATGGCTGGATCTACAACAACGACGGCTCGCTGGCCCGCATCCCGGGCGACGAAGCCTATATCGAAAATTTCGACACCAGCGGCCTCGGCCTGAAATCGCCGGCTCGTTTCGAACAGTATCGCGATTTCTGGTTCATGTGCCTGGATGCCGATGCGCCGGCGCTCACCGACTATCTCGGCAAGGCGACCGATTACATCGATCTCGTCATCGAGCAGTCGCCGTCCGGCAAAATGGAAGTTCTGCACGGCACGCAGGAATATGACGTGCAGGCGAACTGGAAGCTGATGGTCGAAAACAGCGTCGACGACTATCATCTGCCGACCACCCATTCGACCTGGCTGAACTTCATGGCCAATTCCGGCGTCAAGGTGGAACCGCCGAAAGACAAGGACCTGGTGCTGCCGACGCGCGGCTTTGCTTTCGATCTCGGCAACGGCCATTTCACCACCGATAACGTCAACTTCCGTGGCCGTCCCGTCGCCGCCTGGATCCCGCTCTATGGCGAGAGCGCCAAAGCCGAGATGACGGAGATCCGTGCCGAACTCGTCGAGCGCCTCGGTGAAGACCGGGCCCGACGCGTCGCCGACACCAACCGCAACCTCGTCATTTTCCCCAATCTGGTCATCAACGACGGCTCGTCCGTCACCATCCGCACCTTCTTCCCAGATGGGGCGAACAAGATGCAGGTGACCGCCTGGGCGCTCGGCCCCGTGGAAGAAAGCGAAAGCGCGCGGGCGCGCCGGCTCGATGCCTTCCTCACTTTCTATGGCCCCGGCGGCTTCGCCACGCCAGATGACGTCGAAGCGCTCGAACTGGTGCAGCAGGGCCTCGCCAACTGGTCGGACGATCGCTGGTCGGAAATGTCACGCGGTTTCGGCCGCGAGGGTGAGCAGCTCAACAGTGACGAGCATCACCTGCGCACCTTCTGGCGCCACTGGAACAAGCTGATGACGGGAGCGCAGGCATGAGCGCGCAAGCCGACACTCTTGCGGACGTGAAAGTCACCCGCGCGGAAGTCGAAGACTTCTTCTATCACGAAGCCGCCCTGCTCGATGAGTGGAAACTCAAGGAATGGGAAGCGCTGCTCGCTGACGATGCGACCTATTACGTGCCGCCGAACGACGATCTCGACGGCTCGCACAAGGATACGCTCTACATCATTTCCGATGATCGCGAGCGTATTCGCCAGCGCATCATCCGCGTGCTCGACCCGAACTGCCACGCGGAATTTCCGAAGTCGCGCACCTGTCGGCTGATCACCAACGTCCGCGTTCTCAAAGTCGAGGGCGACCTGGTGACGGCGACCGCTAATTTCGTGTGCTATCGCTATCGCCGCTTCCAGCGCGAATTCAGCTATGTCGGCACCTATCGCTATATTCTGCGCAAGGATGGCGATCAGTTCCGCATCAAGGAGCGGCGCGTATTCCTGCACGCCCACGAACTGGGACGGCTGGGCTCTGTGAGCTTCATTCTGTAAAAGAATGGTCGAAACCTCTGTGTCATCCCCGACAGCCGCCCAGCGGCTGAGCGGGGATCCAGAGCCAGTGCAAAATGCTGCTCGCGCGAGATGGAAGGTCATGCGCTACGGTGATGCAACGCTTCACCGCACGCTCTGGATTCCCGCTCGCGCCTGCGGCGCGTCGGGAATGACAACTGGACTCTCGTTTGTGGCGTTTGATATGTCCATCAAACGGAAAACGCCATAACGGGGCAAGACAACCACTATGACGACGATCGAACAGGCGAGCGCCAGTCTCGTTCCCTACAAGCTTGAACAGGCTGTCGGCGGCTCCGGCGTCGCGGCTGTCGATATGATCGTCGTCGAACTCGTCGACAGCGATGGCGCGACGGGCCTGGGATTTACCTATGTGCTGGGCGGTGGCGGCGAGCTGGCACTGCGCGCCGCCGATGCGCAACTGGCGCGCTTCGTACGCGGACAGCCCGCGCTGGCACCGCGCGCTTTGTGGAAGAAGATTTCCCAGAGTTTCAACCGTACGGGCCTTGGCCCCAATCTGGTCGGTCTGGCCGCCGTCGACGTCGCCGCCTGGGATCTCCATGCCCGGCGCCAGAATCTGCCGATGGGCGTTGCCATGGGCGGCCAGATCCGCGCCACGCCGGTCTATGGCAGCGGCGGGTTCAATGTCGTGCAATCGGCGGCTGAGGCGGCCGGTGTCGCCGAGGCGGCTGTGAAACGCGGCCTGGGTGCGGTCAAGCCCCGCATCGCCGGCGTGCGCAAGGATGTGGAGGTGATATCGGCCGTGCGCCAGGCGATCGGCAATCGCGCCCATGTCATGCTCGATGCCAATGAGAAATGCGATCTGGCGGCGGCGCAATGGCTGATGGCCCATGCGCGCGACAATGACGTGCTGTTCGTCGAAGAGCCGCTGCCGGCAAGCGCGCTGCATGGCTATAAAGTGCTCAGCCGCATGGCGGGTGCGCCCATCGCCACCGGCGAACATCTGCAAGGCTTGCGCGATTTCACAGCCCTCATCGCCGAGGGTATCGTCAGCGTCGTGCAGCCCGATCTCGCGATGATCGGCGGGCTGACGCCATCGCTCGATCTGGCTGTTCTCGCCGAGGCTTTCGACGTTTCGGTGAGCCCGCACTTCCTGCCCGGGCTCTTCGTCCATCTCGCCGCCGCATCTCCGGCCGTGCGCTGGTTGGAAGAGTTTCCGCTGCTCGAACCGATGTTCGACGGGCTGCCCGAGATCGCCAAGGACGGGACGATGAGCGCGGCAGCCGCGCCGGGCCACGGCCTGTCGCTGTCAAAAAAGGCGCTTGCGGTGCAAACGCCTTTCGCTGGTTGAAAATGCCTCGAAATATGAGGTTTTAGGCAAAACCGCGTTTCTATCGAAACGCGGTTTGCTTTAGATCACTCGACCTTGATTTTGGCCTTCTCGACGATCTCAGCCCAGCGTTTGGTTTCGCTGGAAATGATGTCGCGGAATTCCTGCGGCGTCGTCGGCCAAGCCTCGGCGCCGTCGCGCTCCAGCGCTTCCTGCATCGCCTTCGAACCCAAGGCGCCGTGAACTTCCTTGGTCAGTTTGGCGACGATGTCGTCGGGCGTTCCCGTCGGCGCCATCATGCCATACCACTGGGTCGCATCGAAGCCCGGCACACCCGCTTCCGCAATCGTCGGAATATCCGGATCCGACTTCAAGCGGTTGGGACCGGAAACGCCGAGCGCGCGCATGGTGCCCGCACGGGCGTGCGGCAGAACGGCGGGACCGCCAGTCATCATGAATTGGATCTGGCCGGAGAGAAGATCGGCCACCGCCGGCGATGTCCCACGATACGGGACATGCGTCATTTGCGTGCCGGTCGCGACCATGAAAGCGGCGGTAGCAATATGCGCCGCGCTGCCATTGCCGCCCGAGCCGTAGTTGAGCTTGCCGGGATTCTGGCGGGCATAGTCGATGAACTCGCGCACGTTCTTGATCGGCAGCGAGGGATGCACGACGAGCACGTTATAGACCCGCGCCAGCATGCTGATATGCGCGAAGCTCTTGATCGGATCGTATTGCAAATTCGAATAAAGCGAAGGATTGACGCTCAGCGTGCCGATATGGCCCATGCCGACCGTGTAACCATCGGCCGGCGAACGCGCCAGCGCAACACTGCCAACGGCACCGCCAGCGCCAGGGCGATTTTCAGTGACAACACCCTGCCCCCAGGCTTCCGTAAAGCGCTGGCCGATCAGCCGCGCCAGGATGTCGGTCGAGCCGCCCGGCGTGAACGGCACGATCATGGTGATGTTCTTCGTCGGCCATTGCGCTTGCGCCACTGAAGAAGCAATGCCGCTGCCTGACATGGCCAGCGAAGCCCCAGTCAATTGCAGAAAACGACGACGATCCATTTAAAACCCTCCCTAGTATCCTCGTGGACCTACTATGTCGTGATGCGTACGTCCAGCGTCGTTACGGTCTCAAGACCGCGCATGGCAACGACAAATCGAATGCAAGCCCGCGCATGCTTTGATGATTGGGCCGATAGACGGAGACTTAGAATTCCACAAAACACCTATGACCATTGTTACATAATCAAGCGGTCTCCACGGACGCCTGCTTGACCTGAAGAATGCGGCGCGCCCGTTCAACCACGGGCCGGTCGACCATTTGTCCTTGCACCGTGATCGCACCCAAACCCGCCTGTTCGGCACGCGCATAAGCCTCGACCACTTCGCGTGCCCATTCGCATTCTGCCTGCGTCGGCGCAAATCCGCGATTGAGGAGCGGCACGACGTTGGGATGAACGCAGGTCGCGCCATCGAAGCCATGTTGGCGCGCTTCAACGGTGGCTGCCCTGATCGCCTCGACATCACGGAAGTCGGCGACACTTCTCAACAGTCCCAGAGAGCGCAGACCGGCGGCCTTGGCCGCGAGATGAACCAGGAGTTTTGGCAACCGCAACATGTCGGGCGTCGGCGTGGCATTCATGCTCGTCGCCAAATCTTCGCCACCGGTGATGAGGCCCCAATTGCGTGGCGTTGCGGTTGCAATGACGGAGGCGTTGAGAACGGCGCCCGGCTCTTCGATCATCGGCACCAACCGCAGCTGATCGGTCCGCGCCATGCGCTGTTCAACACTGCCGAGATGCCTGTCGAGCGCCTGCAACATCTCCGGCTTGTTGGCCTTCGGCACCAGAATGCCATGGGCACCGGCGAGACAAGCAGCCGTCGCATCGTCGTCCTGCAAGCCGGTCTCTGCGGCATTCACGCGTACGAAGACCATGGCGCCATTCTGACCGACCGATGCGACGGACTGCGCCAACCGTTGCCGCGCACCAATCTTTTCGCTTGGCGGCACGGCGTCTTCGAGATCGAGAATGATGCCATCGGCATCGCGCTCATGCGCCTTGGCGATGAACTTGTCGGAATTGCCCGGAACATAAAGCAGCGAGCGGATCATTTCGAAGCCCTCCGCGTCTGTTCAGTTGTCTTGCCTCCGCCAATCACGCCGGATTGAAACAGGGCTTCGATATCGGCCTCGCCGAATCCAAGCTCCTGCAAGACGGCATGCGTATCCTGGCCCGAGGTCTGCGCCGAGAAACCCGTTGCCGATGCCTGTCCATCGAAACGCACGGCGGAAGCGACGTCGATGATCGGTCCCTCAACAGGATGATCGCGATGCTGAAGGAGGCCCGTCGTCACTAGATGGGGGTCTTCCAACAAGGATTCGATCGAATGACAGGGCATCACCGGCACGCCCGCTTCGGTCAGCACGCGCAACCAATATGCGGTCGGTTGATGCTTCAACGCGTCGGCCCGCATCGCGAACCAATCCTTCGACGCGGCGAAGCGCGCCGCTACGGTTTTGAAGCGCGGATCATCGAGCAGTTCCGGTCGCCCTACGGCCTTCAGAAAGGCATGCACTTGCGGATCGGTGTTGCAGGTCACGCTCACCCATCCATCCGCGGTCGCGATCGGCAGGTTATCGGGTGCCAGGATGCGGCTGTCACCGGATTCACCGCGCGCCGGACGGAAGGTGGCGCCGCCGAGATGTTCTTGCAGCACGAAGGCGGCCAAGGTTTCCATCATCGGGATTTCTAGCTCGCCGCCACGCCCCGTTCGGCTGCGCCGAAACAACATCGCCGTAATGGCACCGGCCGTGACTTCACCGACCACATGGTCGGCCAGCAGAAACGGCGCATAGCTTGGACGGCCGTCGCGCTTGATGAACAGTCCCGCCACGCCGGCGGCGCCCTGGATCACAGTGTCATAGGCTGGCCGGCCGCGATAAGGACCCGGGCCAAAGCCTGTGATGATGCAGTGGATCAATTTCGGATGCTTCGCCAGGCAAGTCGCCGCATCGAGCCCCAAGCGGCCCAGCGATTCAGGCCGTATATTGGTGATGAAAATATCGCTCTCGCCGAGCAGCCGCTCCAGCACCGGCCGGCATTGCGGATGTTTCAGATCGAGCGCCACCGATCGCTTCGAACGATTGAAGTGCATGAATTTCGGCGACATCGATCCCGATTTCGACGCGCCGCCCAAGGTGCGCAGCAGATCGCCATCGAGGGTTTCGATCTTGATGACCTCGGCGCCCATGTCCGCCAGGCGCAAAGTCGCCGAAGGACCGGCAACGACGCTGGTGAGATCGAGGACGCGAACGCCTTCCAGAGGTAAAGGTTCTGCCAGTGGCAAAGGCTCGGTCATTTCATCACCATTTCGATGGCGACGCGTCCTTCATCATCCTCGGCCCAGAGCTTCCAGCCGTCCGTCAGCGGAGCAGCACGGAGCCTGACGTCGCGATCGCAAAACAGAAGTCCCAAATTCTTAGCCTCATAGTAGGACGGTTCCTGCCCCGTCACGTCACGCAACAGTTGCAACAGGAACAAGGCCGTCAGTCCGCCGTTCACGACGAGCGCCGGATAGCCTTCGACCTCGGTCGCGTAAGGTTGATCGTAGTGAATGCGGTGCGCGTTGAAGGTCACCGCCGAAAAACGAAACAGCAGCGGCGCGGTCGGGCGGAATATCCGCTCGTGCAGCGCCTCGCGTCGTTCGAGATTTTTCGTCTTGGGACTCGCGGCTTCCGATGAGCTCTTCGCTTCCCGGTAGATGATGTCCTGTTCCTCGACGATCGCCGGCTCGTTCCGATCGGCACGAAAGATCGTGTGACGGACGGTCACGATCATCAGGGGACCGCTGCGGCCGTCCTTGTGTTGCACCGAGGCGATTTCGCTGAGACGCCGCACCGGGTCCCCGACATGGAGGGGAGAATGGCTCCAGACCCGCCGGCCGCCATGCACACGCCGTGGCAGAGGGGAGCTCGGCATGAAGCCGCTCGGCCCCGGATGACCGTCCGGGCCAAGCTCGTCCTGCCGCACTAAGGGCGGAAACAGGATGACCTGCCAGCCGAGCGGCAAAAGCTCGCCTTCGCCGCCTCGCGCAGGGTCCAGATTCAGCAGCGCAGCCAAACGCTTAACGTTCGTTTCCGCGCAGGTGTCCCAGGCTTCTTCCCGCCCGTTCAGGGTCTCAGTCGCGTTCATGGGGCAACGATAATCGGGCGGGTAATCCATTGACTATAGGTGTCGATCGGCTCAATTGATGCATTGAATGCAACTATCGTGGGAGCCGGCGGATGCTCGATACGCCTGCGCTCACCGCCTTCGTCGCGGTGGTCGATTCAGGAAGCGCCCATGCGGCGGCGCGGCGCTTGGGGCTTTCGCAAGCGGCACTGTCGCGCCGGCTGCAGCGCTTGGAGGCTTCTCTCGGCATCAAACTTTTCGTTCGTGCCGGCCGAGGTCTCGCCTTGAGCGAGCAAGGCTCCCTCCTGCTGCCAAAAGTGCGCGCGCATCTCGAAGGACTGTCCGGCGTCTTGAAGAGCGTGCGCGACACCGTGCGTTACGGCGTGCCGAGCGTCACACTGGGCTGTCTGCCGACGCTCTGCACGTCGGTGCTGCCGCAAGCCCTGATGGCGGTCAACAAACGCCACCCCGATATTCGCCTCAGGATCCACGATCTCTCGGCCACGGAAATTCGCCAGAACATCGCCGACGATTCGGCCGATGTTGCCATTACGTATCTTGGCATTGAAGAGCGCGGCTTCAGCCAGCAGGCCATTATCGAAGAGCCGATGGTTCTGGTCGTGGCGAAGGGACACGACCTCGCCCGACAAACCCACCTGCCCTGGCGCGCGCTGAGCGGTCTCGATCTGATCGGCATCGGGCCGCAGTCAGGCCTGCGCCGTTTGCTGGAAGACGCACGCCCGATCATCGGCTTTGATCTGAATTGGCGCCATGAGGTGCAGCACATCACGACAGCGTTGCAGCTCGTCGCGTCAGGCTATGCTGTGACCGTGGCGCCGCTGCTGGCGCTGCAAGGACGCATGGGTGAAAACCTGCATCCGATCCGCCTGGGAGAGGTGCCGCTCAACCGGCGGCTTGGCAGCTTGTGGCGCGCCGGAGAACGTCTGGCACCCGAAGCCGAGGCCGTCCGCCGGGCCATTGCCGCCGCCTTGCGCACCGAACTCGCCCTACGCATGAAAACATTGATTTAGTCGCATTAAAGCGGTTGCAATCATGGCTGGCGCTCGCCCTATCAGGCGCCTATCACAATACCGCCCCGATGGCGCGATCAGATCAAAGCCTACAGCAATAGCGGAGTTTGCAATGTCCAACCCGTCCCAACCGCCCGTCTATGGTCAGCGTACCGAGACTGATAGTTTCGGGCCGATCGAAGTCGAGGCGAGCCGCTATTGGGGCGCGCAAACCCAACGCTCACTGGAAAATTTCCGTATCGGCGGCGAGCGCATGCCATTGGCGCTCATTCATGCGCTGGCGCTGATCAAGCGCGTCGCCGCGGAAGCCAATCGTGATCGCGGCCTGCTCGATGCGCCACGCGCCACGGCCATCATCGCCGCCGCGCAGGAAGTGATGGACGGACGCTTCGACGAGCATTTTCCCTTGGTCGTCTGGCAGACCGGATCGGGCACGCAGACCAATATGAACGTCAATGAAGTGATCGCCAATCGCGCCAGCGAAATGATGGGCGGACAATTGGGCACCAAGTCTCCGGTGCATCCCAACGATCACGTCAACATGTGCCAGTCGTCGAACGATTGCGTGCCGACGGCGATGAACATCGCCGCCGCCGTCGAAGTGGCGCATCGGCTGCTGCCGGCGCTGGATGCGCTTGCCGGCGCCCTGACCGCGAAAGCCGAAAGCTTTTCCACCCTGGTGAAGATCGGCCGCACCCATCTGCAAGATGCGACGCCCGTGACCTTGGGCCAGGAATTCGGCGGCTATGCCGCGCAGGTGCGTTACGGCGCGCAACGCCTGCGTGAAGCGCTGGCTCATGTGATGCCTTTGGCACAGGGCGGCACAGCCGTCGGCACCGGCCTCAACGCGTGGAACGGTTTCGCCGAGCAGGTCGCCGAACGCGTGGCGCAAGCGACGCAACTGCCTTTCGTCAGCGCCGCCGACAAATTCGAAGCGCTCGCCAGCCACGATGGCTTGGTGTTCCTGCATGGTGCGCTGAATGCCTGCGCCACAGGCCTGTTCAAGATCGCCAACGACATCCGCCTGCTCGGCAGCGGCCCGCGCGCCGGCCTCGGCGAACTGGCCTTGCCGGAGAATGAACCGGGTTCCTCGATCATGCCGGGCAAGGTCAATCCGACCCAGGTCGAAGCGATGACCATGGTCTGCACCCGCGTGTTCGGCAATCAGACGACGGTGACGGTTGCGGGCTCCCAGGGCCACCTCGAACTGAATGTCTACAAGCCGGTGATCGCCCAGGCAGCCTTGCAATCCATCCGCCTGCTCGCCGATGCCGCCGCGAGCTTCCAAAGCCATTGCGTCGAAGGCTTGGAGCCGAACACGGCGCGGATTGCGGATCTGTTGTCGCGCTCGCTCATGCTGGTGACGGCGCTGGCGCCGAAGATCGGTTATGACGCCGCCGCCGCCATCGCCAAGGCCGCCCATCACAACGGCACGACCTTGCGCGAGGAAGCGCTCAAGTCAGGCCTCGTCACCGCCGACGAATTCGATGCGATCGTCCGGCCTGAATCGATGCTCAAGCCGGAGCGTTGATGTTTAGGGGCTGATCTCGGGATTGGCGCGGCGCACACATTGCTGGGTCAGCGCGTCGTAGGTGACGCGTTCGCCCGGCTCGAGAGTGTTGCGCAACACCTTATCCCACAGACCAGCGGTCTGCGCTTCCTTCACCACGCAGGAACAGGCAGCCGCGCAATATTGGCGGTTCGGCTGCACCTCGAGGCAGCGCGCCTCGCAGGCGTTCTGAAATGCCGCTGTCGGCGTGGTCTGCGGCAATTGCCGCTGCACGAAGAACAGCGACAGCAGAAAAGCGATGGCCAACAGCACCGGCTGATGCACGAGATAGACGAGCAGCGAATGACGCCCGCCCTGCACCAGCCAGCGGCTTAGCCGACTGCGCTCGCGCCACGACAAGAGCCCCGCTGGCCAGCGCTCGAAGGGAATGGCTTGCGCCAGCGCAAGCCCCACAAGCGCGAAGCCGCTCCACGGAAACACCGGTCGCCAATCGTTCGTGCGTGGTTCGTCGAACCCCAGCCCCAGCCACCAGTTGACCGGGTCGAACCTCTCGCTCGCCCATATCGGCCCGAGAATGATGGCAAGCCCGACGAGCGCCGTGATCGGCCATGGCACACGCGTGAACAGCAGCGCAAGCAGGCTGCCCACGACGATACAGTGCAGGATGCCGAAGAAAATATAGCTTTCGGGAAACAGGTAATACGTGACGAGCGTGATGAGCGCCGCCGCCGCAATGATCATCGACAGACGGAAGGCCCAAGGCTTCCACTTGATGCCATTGCGCGTCGCCAACGCGTGGCTGATGCCGACCAGAGCCAGAAAACTGCCGGCGATGATATGGCCGAAGAATTTGAAGCCTGGACTGGCCGGCATTTCCGGCGGGACGACACGGAAGAAACCGAGATCCCAAACGAAATGATAGACGAACATCGCCGCCAGCGCCGTGCCGCGGGCGGCATCGACGATGGAGAGACGGGAGGAAGGGCGCACCGCTTCGGTCATGGCCGACTTACACCACGACCGTCATTTGCCGGCGGTGCCGAGAAAGCGCTGGAACACCATATCCGGCGCCGACAGGTTGTGGCGCGACGGCACCGTGCGGCCGGCCCAGAATTCCTGCGCTTTCGCGCCCTTGAAATCCATGATCGTGCCCTCGCCCCAGGCATGCGCACCGGCCGAGCGCCACTGCACGCGCGCCACGTCCGAATTGGTCTCGGTGATATACATCGAGCGCAAAGAGGCGAACGGCAGCCCGTCGGGCATGGCGCGGTCGAGGCTGACATCGATCGCCAGATGATCGGGATCGACGGTCGCCACATGCAGTTTCGCCGAACCGCCACGCACGAAATTCAGATTGAACGTCATCGTTGCCGGATCGAAGGCCATGTCCTTCAAGGCGACGATGGGGCGTTCCTGCACTTCGACGGGACCGACGAGGAAGGACGAGCCATAGGCGGTCCAGCGCATGTCGCCGAAGGGCAACGGGCGCGCGCGCCAATAGCCATCGGGCGGATAGACGACCAGCACTTCCTCGGCCCGTTCGCGATGCAGCTTCCACAATTGGATCAGGTGAAACTTTTCGCTGCGCCCTTCCACCGTCAGCGGCACGCTGTTGGGCCGCCAGAATGTCGGGAAGATATAACCGGTCAGCCAGTATTCCGGCGTCTCCCAAATGGTGATGCGCTTGGGCTTGTCGGCGCCGCTGGTGAAGGCGCTATCGGCCGACATATCGCAACTGGTGAAATCGGGCGCCCAACGATCGGTAACGATCGTGCCGATGTAAGCGGGATGTTGTGCCTGGATGCGGAACGAGCGCACATTGGGCGAGGCGAAATCGACGCGGATATTGTCCTTCTCGGCGCATAGCACCGGCTCGCTCAGGTTGCGAATGTCGACCGTCAGTTCTTGCGGCTTCGCTTCAGGCTTGTCTTGCAGTTTCGTGACCGGCGCTTGGGCCAAGGCGGACACGGCAAGGACAGAGCTGGCGAGCGCGGCGTAGAACAGGCGAAGCGTCTTCATGGAACCTCGTGAGGAGCAAGCGCCGCAGGTGGCGCCGGGGGATTGGCCAAAGAACTGGCAAGAGAATTGGATTGTATACGCAGCAGAATTGTCGGCGGAGCAATCTCTTCCGGAATGGCGCAGAGGCCCCTTTGTTCGAGCCATCGGCCAAAAGCGGGAGCGCTCGTCAGAACGGCGAAGGGAATGGCGACAAAATAGCCGAGCGTCAATGGCAGCGACGGGCCGATGACGGCTGGGGCGAGATGCCAAGCGGCACCCCAGAGCAGAATGCCAAAAAGGGTTTGGCCCCAGAGCCCGCGCGCCGCCGTGGCCCAGGACAGGGCATGCGCGTCGCGTGCCTGACCGTTCCACAAAATGGTGCGGCCGAAAGCAAGGCCAAGCATGAAGAGGCCGGTACGGAAAGTGGTCGCCGCGCCGAGCAAAAAGGAAAAGACGATTTCGACCACTGCCCCCAAAGCAAATTTGCGAGCGCCGCCATAGCGAGCCAAGCCGCCGTTCGTCAGTGCGATATCGATAAAACCGGCCAATTTGGGGGCAAGAAACATCAACAGGAAGACGATATAGAAGCTTAACGCCGACAGGGCGGGGAAGGTTGCGAGATTTTCGCCGTCGAGCGGCTTGAGCGCCGCAAGCACGATGATCGCCGTCCAGGCTGGGATGCCAACGAACATCATGATCGCCCAGATCAGTTGAAAGCGGCTCATCGGCTGAAGGCCTTGAAGGCCGAGCAGGCGAAAATATTGCATATTGCCCTGGCACCAGCGCAGATCGCGCCGGGTGAACTCGAAGACAGTAGGCGGATTGTCTTCCCAGCTCTCGCCCTCCTGCGGCAAAACGCGCACCTCAAAACCGGCGCGGCGCATGAGAACGGCTTCGACCTGATCATGCGACAGGATCTGCCCGCCGAGCGGCGGCCCGCCCGGCAGGACGGGCAAATGGCAATGATCACGAAACGGCGCGATGCGCACCAGAGCATTGTGACCCCAGAACGGCCCGCAATCGCCGCCCCACCAGGCACTCCCCATCGTATAGGGCCGCATGCCATGCCGCATGCCGAACTGAAAGATGCGCGCAAAAGCCGACGACGTTGGCGCGCCGACAACGAGGCTTTGCAGAATGCCGAGCTTCGGCCAAGCCTCGCCGATGCGCACGAGACGCACGATCATCTCGCCCGACATTAGGGAATCCGCGTCGAGCGGCAGCATGAATTCAAACCCACTGCCCCAACGCTCGCAGAAGTCCCGGACATTGCCGGCCTTGAAGCCGCTGTTGTCGTCACGGCGACGATAGTGGAGATCGTCGGCACCGTTACCGACTTCGGCCTGCCAGGCAGTGAACGCTTGCTCTTCAGCCGCAGCCACTTGCAAATCGTCGCTGTCGCTCAACACGAAATAAGCGAACTGACGACCGAAGCCCGTGGCCTCGACGCTGTCGCGGATGGCGCGCAGCCGCACGAAGGCGCGCGACGGATCTTCATTGCGAACCGTCATGAGAATGGCGGTGCGGCTTGTGATCGGCACAAACCTGTCACCCGCCGCGGCAAAGGGCGCGACAACATCCATCGGATCGCGCCGGCCATGCAACAGCCAGACGCCGAGCAGCGCATTCCACACGCCCAGCACGCTCCAGGGCGCGGCAACGGCGAAACAGAGAAAGATCAAAACGTCGATCACGCTCCAGCCGCCGGCGCCGAGAATATCCGCCAACCACCACAGCATCGCCCCGTAGGTGAGAAGGTTGAGCAGAGTGGCGATGATCCGCCGCCGCGCCAGCCGCGCGCGGGGCTGGAGACCTGCCGGAGTCATTTCGGGCATTGCGGCAGGCATGAAAACAGGCTCTTGATTGATCGCAAGGTCGCGTAAGGTGGGGAAGCTTATTAGGAGCGGCAATGGCGGTCGATAGTAAAAGTGGGAACGCACAAGCGCTTTGGCACGTTTCGCCCGGCCTGGCGCAATTGCGTGACGCCGCCGTGACGTCGCCCGGCCCCGATGAAGCTCTTGTGAAAACCCTGTGGAGCGCGATCAGCCGGGGCACCGAGCGCCTGATCAGCCAGGGCCACGTGCCCGCCTCCGAATATGAGCGTATGCGCGCACCGTTGCAGGAGGGCGCGTTCCCCTTCCCGGTCAAATATGGCTATTGCGCCGTCGGCACCGTCGAGGCTGGGCCGGCCGATTGGATCGGCCGCAGGGTCTTCGCTTTGCATCCGCATCAGTCGCGCTTTGTCGCGCCCCTGCCCCTGCTGACGCCCCTGCCTGACGGCCTTGATCCCCGGCGCGCGGTGCTCGCCGCCAATATGGAGACGGCGCTCAACGCGCTGTGGGATTCGGGGGCCGGCCCTGGCGACCGCATCGCCGTGATCGGCGGCGGTCTCGTCGGACTGCTGGTGAGTTTTCTATGCGCACGCCTGCCTGGCGCCGAAGTGCATCTCATCGACGTGGACGAAAGCCGCCGTTCCCTCGCGCAAGCTTTGGGCGCACAGTTTTCTCGCCCTGACACAATGTCCTGCGCCGACTGCGACGTGGTGTTTCACACCAGCGCCACCGCCTCGGGATTGGAAACGGCCATCGAACTTGCCGGCCTTGAAGCGCGCGTTGTCGAGCTGAGCTGGTATGGCGCAGGCGCGATCGCCGCGCCGCTGGGCGGCGGTTTCCACAGCAAGCGTCTGCAGATCGTCTCGTCGCAAGTTGGCCAAGTCTCGCCCTCGCGGCGGCCGCGCTGGACTCATGGTCGCCGTATGGCGAAAGCGCTTGAACTCTTAGACGATGCTCGCCTGGATCAACTCATCACCCATGAATTCGCTTTCACGGATCTGCCACGCCTGTTGCCCGGCTTCCTCAACTCATCCGACGGTATTGCCGCCGTCGTCCGTTATTGACACTCTTGTTTGACGCGTCTTTGCGCGCAAAACGCTTTGGGAGAAACCCGCATGTATGCCATCGAAGTGCGCGACCACATCATGATCGCGCATTCGTTCAAAGGAGAGCTGTTCGGGCCGGCGCAGAAGCTGCACGGCGCCACGTTCGTGGTCGATGTCGCCTTCTTCCGCGAAAGCCTGACGGCGGATGGCGTGGTGGTCGATATCGGCCGCGCTCATGACGCGCTGAAAGCAACGCTTGCGCCTTTGAACTACAACAATCTCGACACGCTGCCGCAATTCGCCGGCCAGCAGACGACGACGGAATTTCTATCGAAACATATTTTCGATGCCATGGCGGAGGCCGCGCGCAAAGGCGCGTTGGGGCCTGGCGGAGAAGGCATCACGCGCATTCGCGTCACCCTGCATGAATCGCACGTGGCGCGTGCCTGGTTCGAAGGGCCGGTCTAGCCAGAAATGAAGCCGCTTTCCGTCGTCTTCGCCGTTCCCGGCGATATCAATACCCTCACCGGCGGCACGATTTACGACCGCCGCGTGCTGGAGCTTTTGCCGTCGCAGGGCATCGACGCGACGCTCTGCACCCTGCCCGCTTCCTTCCCCTTCCCGTCCGCCGCCGATCTCGCCCAGACCCAAAGCCTGCTGGCGCGCGCCGGTCCGGACACAATCCTGCTCGTCGACGGGCTGGCCTGGGGCGCACTGCCGCCCGATCTGGCCTTGAGCCTCGGCCCCGGTGTCGTGGCGCTTTGTCACCATCCGCTTGGGCTGGAAGCGGGGCTCAGCGCCGAACAGAGTGCGCATTTCATTGCCAATGAACAACAGACCCTGGCCGCGGCCGATCATGTGATCGTCACCAGCACGATGACGGCTGACACCTTGCGGCGCGACTTTGCCGTGGCGAGCGAGCGGATCACCGTCGCCGAGCCCGGCATCGATGCCGCGCCGAGGGCCCAGGGTTCGGACGGCACTCCACACCTGCTGGCGATCGGATCGATCATCCCACGCAAGGGCTATGACGTTCTGGTCGAAGCCCTGGCCAGCCTGAAAAACTGCGCCTGGCGCCTGACCATCGTCGGCTCACCCGACCGCGCACCAGACACGGCGCGCGCCCTGGTGGAACAGATCGCCAACGCCCGCCTCGAGGAACGGATCAGCTTCGCCGGCGAATTGGCCGATGGCGCGCTGGAAACCGCCTATCGCGGGGCGGACATTTTCGTCATGGCGTCACATTATGAAGGCTATGGCATGGCCCTGGCGGAAGCCATGGCGCATGGGCTGCCGATCGTCACGACGACAGGCGGCGCCGTTGAAAACACGGTGCCCGACGGCGCCGGGCTGAAAGTGCCGCCAGGAAAAGCCACCGCATTGGCCGATGCGCTGCGGACCGCTATCGTGGACCGGAAGCGCCGCAGTGAAATCGCCGAGGCGTCGTGGCAAGCCGGGCAAAAGCTGCGGCGCTGGGAAGAAACGACTAGGATCATTGCAGGCGTGCTGAGGAGGGTTGCCGAAAGAAGATGAATGGATTTTCCGCTGAATGGCTGGCGCTGCGTGAACCCATCGATCATCGCTCGATCAACGAAGAGCTTCGTGCCGAACTGCTGGCCTGGGTTGGCCAACGCGCGCATGTCCGCATCGCCGATCTCGGCAGCGGCTCCGGCTCGAACCTGCGCGGCCTGGCGCCGCTGCTGCCAAAGTCCCAACATTGGCGTCTGATGGATCATGACGAGGCCCTGCTCGATCATGCCAATCTGGCGATCACCGCCTGGGCCGACGAATTCGCCGGCGACGACGACCGCATCAGCGTGCGCATCAAGGACAAGAAGCTGACGCTCGATTTCGTTCAAGCCGACCTTGCGGAAGAACCGGCGGCGGTTTTCGATGAGCCGCTCGATCTCGTCACCGCTTCGGCTTTTTTCGATCTCGTCTCGGAAGAGTGGATCGACGATTTTTGCCGCGAACTCGCGGCCCGCAAACTGCCGCTCTATGCCGTGCTCACCTATGACGGCACGGAGACTTGGACGCCACCGCATGAGGCCGATGCCGCCATGCTGGCGGCTTTTCACGCTCATCAAGGACGCGACAAGGGCTTTGGAGCCGCCGCCGGCCCGCAGGCGGCCGCGATCCTGCGGCGCGCGCTTGAACGGCATGGCTATCGCGTGTCGACCGGCGACAGCCCGTGGCTGCTGGAGCGCCCCCACCGCGCGTTGATCGCGGAACTGGCGAAAGGCAGCGCCGCGGCCGTGCGCGAAACCGGTCAGGTCGCGCCGGAACAGGTCGAAGCGTGGCTTGCCGCGCGCCGCGAGGCGTCAGCCTGTGAGATCGGCCATATCGATCTGTTCGCGCTGCCAGCTTAAGGCGCTTTGCTCCACTCGGCCGCTTTGCGGCCGACCACCGGAGCGATGTTCGGCAATTGCTCCGTGGCCAGCCGGTCAACGATGCCGCGTTTGATGCCGTCGACCAGCGGCATGCCGCCATAGACGAGCGACGAATAGAGCTGCAGCAAAGTGGCGCCCGCTTCGAACTTGGCAAAGGCTGTCGCGGCATCCGTGATTCCGCCGCTGCCGATGATGGGAAATGCCCGCTCAGTGCGCTGAAACACCTGCGCCAGCACGCGCGTCGACAAGGCAAACAAGGGCCGGCCGGACAGGCCGCCCTGTTCGCCCTTCAACGCACTCGTCAGCGTCGCAGGGCGCGTCACGGTCGTATTGCCGACGATCATGCCGTCGACGGCACGGGCACGGGCGACGCGCACGATGTCGTCGAGATCGCCTTCGGTGAGATCAGGCGCGATCTTCAAGAGCACGGGCTTGCGGCCGAAGCGCTGGGTATTGCGGTCACGCGCCTCGATCACGCGCGCCAGGAGATCGTCGAGCACGGAGGCCTGTTGCAGATCGCGCAGTCCAGGCGTGTTCGGCGAGGAGATGTTGACGGTGAAATAGCCCGCCACATCGGCGAACGCGTCGATGCCGGTCACATAGTCTTCGACGCGATCGCTGGCATCCTTGTTGGCGCCGACATTGATGCCGACGACGCCGGCGCGCGCCTTGCGCCCCGCCAGGCGGCGATGCACGACCTCATGGCCTTCGCTGTTGAAGCCGAAGCGATTGATGACGCCTTCGTCCTCGACCAGACGAAACAGACGCGGACGCGGATTGCCCGGCTGCGGGCGCGGCGTGATCGTGCCGACTTCGGTGAAGCCGAAGCCGACGCGCAGCACCGCATCCGGCACATCGCCGCCCTTATCGAAACCGGCGGCCATGCCGATGGGATTGGGAAAGGACAGGCCAAAGGCCTCGACCTTAAGGCGCGGATCGTCCCGGCCCGCCGCCGGCAGCGGCAGCTTGCGCATGGCGGCGATGGTCAGGCCATGGGCTTGTTCGGAGTCGAGCTGGGCCAGAACAGGACGTGCCAGCGTCCAGAGGAGATTCATCACGGCAGCAGCCCCGCGAAATCATGGCTGCCGGAAGCCGCGAGCGGCAAGGGCTTGGCCCAGATCACCTCGGAGACGGCAAAAGGCCGATAGAGATGGGGGAACAACTGGCCGCCGCGCGACGGTTCCCACTTCAGATCCGCCCCGAGGGCGTCGGCGTCGAGCGCCGCCAGAACCAGACCGGCCTGGCCGGCGAAATGTTTCGCCGCCGTCTCGCGCGCCTGATCGGCGGTGGAGAAATGGATAAAGCCGTCGGCCAGATCGACCGGCGCACCGGCGAAGGAACCGCTCTTTTGCGCTATATCCCACTGTTCTTGCGTGGCAATCTTGTAAATGAACTGCACCTGCCGCTCCAGATTTTCGCCGACCTCAAGGCTTTCGCCGAAACGGTGAAAGACTTCAGGCTCTTGTTTTAATGCGTTTTCTTCACGCGAACCGGGGTCAACTTCGCTCGAAACGCTATAGGGGGCGGCGCGAGGCCGTGCAATCGATCCCGAAAAAGCTATAGTGGACAGGAATATTGTCACAGGGCTGCCACTGTTCCACGAGGGCATCTTGCTGACCCACGACCAAATCTGGAGCGCCATCGACGCGCTGGCCGTACGCCAGGGGCTCACCGCCTCGGCCCTGGCGCGCAAAGCCGGGCTCGACCCAACGACGTTCAACAAATCGAAACGTGTCACCGCCGATGGCCGGCTGCGCTGGCCCTCGACGGAATCGGTGGCGAAATGCTTGGCCGCGACGGAGACCTCGATCGAGGACTTCGTCGCGTTGCTGTTGCCCGAAAGCGAGCCGCCGCGTCTCTTCCTGCCCGTCATCGATCTGGCACAGGCCGGCACCAACGGTGCCTTCGACGAGAATGGCGCGCCGTCCGCCAACTCGTCAGATCACATTTGGCTTGATAGCGATGTCCCCGCCTTCACCGATGAGGCGGCCTATGTGCTCGATCTCTCCAGCGACGATCTGCTGCCGCTCTATCGCGCTGGCGAACGGCTCATCGTCTCCCCTGCCGCCGTGCCGCGCGCCGGCGACAAGATCATCTTGAAAACCCTATCCGGCACGCTGCACGTCGCCGAACTCTCGCATATCACCGATACGTCGGTGACGTTGAAAGCGACACATGCTGGCGCCGCCGATCACGTGATCGACATGGACGATATCCTCTGGATGTCGCGCATCGTCTGGGCCAGCCAATAGAAGCTTACAAGATCGCCGCGGCGCCGCTCGGAAAGGCCAACAGCCACAGGCCGCGCCCGGTATAGATCGCGCTCAAAGCCCAGATGAGCCATTGCGTCCATTTGCGGAAATTGGCGTCGCTCATCCGGTTGAGCACGCCGGTGGCCGCCGAACCGCCGGCAAACGTCAGCAGCACATAGATGACGAACAGCCAGATCGGCACATATTCGCTGGCCTCGAGCGCCAAGGCGCCGAAATAGAGAAAACGCATGGCCTGCGAGAACAATTGCGTCACCGCCTTGGTGGCGACGATGACGTGGCGGCTGAGCGGGCTCGCCTGGAAAAACATGTCGAGCACATTGCCGGCGCCGCCAATGGCGATTTGCAGCACGATGACGATGAAGCCACACACAGGCGCCATGCCGCGCTTGGTGATGTCGGGCGCCAGATGCTTCGGCAACAGACTGCCAATGAGCGGTGTCAACCCGAGGCCGAGATAGACGACGGGCTTCGACGGCACGAAGGCGATGAAGAGCATCAGCACATAGCCGATGATGGAGCCCGCGACATAGCGCCAAGTGAGCGGCCAATCGATATGACGGCGCCAGAGAATGCCGCGCCACAGGCCGGACATGAACATCAGCGCCGAGAACAAGGTCATCGCCGCGCTGACCGGCATATAGTAGAGCAGAACGGCCAGGATGAACTGGCCGCCAACCATGCCGAATATGCCCGACGTGAAGGCGCCGAGAAATGTCACGGCGCCGATCGCAAGACCGGCGGAGAGGGTTATCACCCGGCGTTTCCTCTTTCTTATAACGGGCGGTCTTTTTAAGGCTGGAGTTCGGTTCTCAGAACCAAACTCCAGTTTTCGTTTAGATGCATTTTCTTCGCGAACCGGTATCCACTTCGCTCGAAAATGCTTTAACGCCTCACGCCGCCCGGTTCTGCAAAAATATTTCGTGTTCTCTAACCAAAGCCCCCGACAACGCCTTGGCGATCAAGGCCCGCGTTTCGGGAATACCATAGAGCGCCGCAAACGAGCCGAAGCGCGGTCCACGGCTCTCACCCAATAGCACTTGATAGAGCATGTTGAACCAATCGTTCGACACGCCCGGCCGCTCCGGCGTCGCGCCCTTGGCCTTCATATCCTGATAGCGCGGGATGGGCCGCGCCACGTCATAGAGCATGGTCTGAATGTCTTCGGCGCTGGCATCGGCCGGCAGTTTCGCCAGTTCCGCATCGAGCGTTTCGAGCGCGGCGCGCTCGACATCGTCAGGCAGACGGTAGGTCTTGGCCGGGCGAACGAAATCGCGGAAGTAGGCCACCGCATAACCGACGAGCAGATCGAGACGCGGATGGGTCTCGCGCGACACGCCGGGCGCATAGCGGCGCAGGAAGGCCCAGAGCACCTGCGGGTCTTCGCTGTTGGCGACGGCCGCCAGGTTGAGCAGCATGACGAAGGAAATCGTCGTGCCGCTGCCGCTCTCGCCCGCCTGATGCAGCACTTCCGGCGCCGGTGGCTGACCGCTGTGAATGTGCCATACCGGATTGCCGAGGCGGTTCTTCCAGTCCTGCCGCTCATAGCCGTTGAGGAATTGCAGATACTCGTCGACGGCGCGCGGAATGGCGTCGAAATAGAGGCGCTTGGCTTCACGCGGCTTCTGAAACATGAACAGAGACAGCGATTCCGGGCTCGCATAGGTGAGCCATTGCTCGATCGTCAGGCCATTGCCCTTCGACTTGGAAATCTTCTGGCCCTTCTCGTCGAGGAAGAGTTCGTAGTTGAAGCCCTCCGGCGGCGTGCCGCCGAGCACGCGCACGATATTGCCGGAGAGTTTTACGGAATCGATCAGGTCCTTGCCGGCCATTTCGTAATCGACACCGAGCGCCGCCCAGCGCAGCGCCCAGTCGGCCTTCCACTGGCACTTGACCGCGCCGCCCGTGACCGTCGTCTCCACCTTCTCGCCGGTGTCGGGATCGACATAGACGACGGTGCCCTTCGACGCATTGCGCTCGATCATCGGCACCTGCAGCACGATGCCGGTGCGCGGCGAGACGGGCAGGAAGGGCGAATAGGTGGCGCGACGATCCGGCCCCAAGGTCGGCAGGATGATGTCCATCACCTTGTCGTAGACTTCGAGCATGCGCAGCAGCATCGCGTCGAAACGGCCCGACGTGTAATAGTCGGTCGAAGAGGCGAATTCGTAATCGAAGCCGAACTTGTCGAGGAAGGCGCGCAGACGCGCGTTGTTGGCGGCGCCGAACGACGGATATTCGTTGGAGAAAGGATCGGGCACGCGCGTCAGCGGCTTGCCGAGATATTGCGCCATCATCTCGCGATTGGGCACGTTATCGGGTACCTTGCGCAGGCCGTCCATATCGTCGGAGAAGGCGAGCAGGCGCGTGCCGATCTTGCCCTCGGTCAGGACAGTGAAGGCATGGCGCACCATGGTGGTGCGCGCCACTTCGCCGAACGTGCCGATGTGGGGCAGGCCCGACGGGCCGTAACCGGTTTCAAACAAAACCGCTTTCTGGCCGGTCCGCTCGACACGCTGAACGATCTTGCGGGCCTCCTCGAAGGGCCAGGCTGCGGAAACGCGCGCCGCATCGGCGAGCGAAAGAGGATCGGCGGTCATAGACATGTCCCGGGGATGAAGCGCCGGCCATCCAGCGGAGGCAGGCGCGAATTTCGGCCGCACCCTAAACACTTTCTGCCACAGTGAAAACCCATTCATTGGGCATCAGCCAACCCCGTTTTACTTGCGTCCGCCACAACATCGTGCGACCAGCGGACGCGGGGCGCCGCTGCGGCGCCGGAGATGGCGAATCGGCGGATGCTCCAAGCCAGACAGCGCAAAACGGCCTTTGGGCGGATCTTGCTCCGGACCATGCTGGCCGGTGCGCTCGGCTGGATGGCCGCGGCCATGCCGCTTCCGGCCTTCGCCCAGGCGCCAAACCAAGCGCAAAGCAACGCGTCCGGCGTGCCCCTATTCTGGGACCCGCAACGCCGCCTCGAACGCCCGGACACAACGGCGCTGCGCAACCTGCGGATCATCACCGACGACGAATATCCGCCCTTCGGCTTCACCACGGCGGACGGACAGCTGACCGGCTTCAATGTCGATCTGGCCCGGGCGATCTGCGACGAACTCAAGGTGAGCTGCACGATCCAGGCGCGGCGCTTCGACACGATTTTGGATACGCTCGACAAGAACGAGGCTGATGCGGCCATCGCCTCGATCGCCATCACGCCGCGCAATCTGGCGCGGGCCGACTTCACCCAGCCTTATTATCGCACGCCCGCTCGCTTCGTGACGCGCACCGGCACGGTGCTCGACGATCCACGGCCCGAGACACTGGCCGGCAAGGTGATCGGCGTCCAGGCCCGCACGGCGCATGAAGCTTATCTGCAAAAATTCTTCAGCGCGGCGGAGATCAAATCCTACGATTCCGCCTTGGCGTTACGTTCGGCGTTGAAGCGCGACGAAGTGCCGGTGATTTTCGGCGACGGCGTCTCCCTGGCGCTCTGGCTCAACGGCAGCGATGCGGAGGGCTGTTGTGCCTTTCGCGGCGGCCCGTTCCTGGAAAGCAGCTATTTCGGTGAAGGCGTTGGCATCGCGGTCAAGCGCGACAATGCCCCGATGCGCCGCATTCTCGATTTCGCGCTGGCGCGCCTGGCGCAGCGCGGCGTCTATGCGGAACTCTATCTGAAATATTTTCCGATCGGATTTTTCTAATCAGCTAGCTGCAATCTTGGTGTCATCCCGGACACTTGCGCAGCAAGTGATCCGGGACCCAGGGGCAACCGATAGAGCGCCGTATGATGCATTGTACCACACGCCCCTGGATCCCGGGTCACCTGCGGTGCCCGGGATGACACCGAGACTTCGGCACACGGCTCAAAGGTGGCGCCGCTTTCTCGCCAGTTCTTGCGGCATCTTCTGTGTGTTGAGCGCGGTGATCAAGCCTTCGGCGTGATCGTGACGATGCATTCGTCGTTGGTATCGAGCCCGGCCTTCCGGCACTGCGGGGCGGTCAGGTTGAAGAAAAAGACGTCCGAACCCTTTCCCCAAGGGTGAATCTTTCGGACGAACGGACCTGCATCGTTCAGCATGACATCGGCCGTAAAGGCCTGGGTGCGACCGCCAACATATTCCGGCTTGACGACGACATAGCGCGGCAAGAAATCCTGTTTGCGCAATATTCTCGCAGCGAATTTCACAAGTAACGCGCCAGTTCCTTCGCCAATTCCTGCGGCGTCTTCTGCGTGTTGAGCGCCGTGACGAAGCGGCCCTGCTTGTCCATCAGATAGACGATGGCGCTGTGATCCATCGTATATTCACTGCCCTCGCCCGGCACGCGACGCGCGAAGACGCGATAGGTCTTCATGACGCGATCGACGGATTCGCGCGGGCCGGTGCCGGCTTCGATGCGCGGGTCGAAATTGGAGAGATAGTCTTTCAGAACCTCAGGCGTATCGCGCTCGGGATCGACGGTGACGAACAGGCCGCCGATCTTCTTGTCCGCGCCCAGCGCCTTGAACGTTTCGGTGATGTCGAACAGTGTCGTCGGGCAGACGTCCGGGCAATGGGTATAGCCGAAGAAGACCAGGAACGGCTTGCCGAGCATATCGCGATCGGTGATCGCCTTGCCGTCCTTGCCGATGAGCGCGAACGGCCCGCCGATCGCCGCCGGCTGCGGCGCGCCGACGCCGCCGCCTGTCTGGCGCAAGGTCACGTAAGCGGTGGTCCCCAGCAAAGCGACGCCGAGAATGAGACAGATGATCGGGACTATCAGGCGACGCTGGGCGCTGGTCATCAAATTTTCCTAACGGTTCAACGAGCCTCAGAAACAGCTCGCCACCGCAGTCGCCAGATCCATGAAGATGGTCGGCCCGAAGTTGATCCACATGGCCATGGCCGCCACGAACATCAGACCGAAACCGGCCAGCACCAACCGCACGGCCAGACGGCCGGAACGGTCCTCGCTGTTGCCCGTATCGATATCGTGGCTCATGCCGGTCCCGCTTCGAAGACTGCAGTGCCTGTAATATAGGCGGTCCAGCCGACCGGCGCATCCCTCAAGAGGCCCCAGCGGCAATCGGACGCTTTATCTAGGATACTTCCAGCGTCAGTGCCCGCAGGAAGCCGAGACAGGCAGCCAATTCGCTTTCCTCGACGAATTCGTCGGGCTGATGCGCCTGGTCGATGCTGCCCGGCCCGCACACCACCGTCGGCACGCCGGCGGTCTGGAAACGTCCCGCCTCGGTGGCATAGGGCACGGCGATGGTGCGGTTCGATTTGGTCAGCTTCAGCGCCAGGGTTTCGGCGACCGAACCCGGCTCCGCCGCCAGGCCCGGCACCTCGACCTCGGTCACCGTCTCGATGCGTGCGTCCGGCGCGTAGCGGCGCAGACGCGGCAGAACGGTGGAGGCGGCATAGTCCTCCAGCCGGCGCAGCGCCCGGTTCTGGGCAACGCCCGGCAGGCCGCGAAACTCCCACAGGAACGTGCAGCTCTTGGCCAGGATGTTACGCGCCGTGCCGCCGCTGATCGTGCCGACGCTGAGTGAGGAAAAAGCCGGCTCGAAACGTCCGGACGGATCACCCTCCTCCGCCAGTTCGTCGGCCATTCTGTAAAGATCGGTCACCAGCATGGCAGCGCCTTCGATGGCATTGGCGCCCAGATATGGCTTGGAGGAATGGGCTTCGTGGCCATGCACGGTGGTGATGAAGGTGGCGATGCTTTTATGCGCATCGGCGACCTGCATCTGCGTCGGCTCGCCGACGATCACCGCACGCGGCCGCGGCAGATCAGCGCCAAACCGCGCGATCGTATCGACCGGGCCGAGACAAGTCGTCTCTTCGTCGTAGCTGAGCAGAATATGGATCGGCACCTTGAGATCGGCCGCCTGAAACTCCTCGACCATCGCGAGGCAGCAGGCATCGAAGCCTTTCATGTCGCAGGTGCCGCGACCGAAGAACCGGGCGCCGTCGCGGCGCACGGTGAACGGATCGCTCGTCCAGCTCTGGCCGACGACGGGCACCACGTCGGTATGGCCCGACAGAACGATGCCGCCATCGCGCATCGGCCCGATGGTGGCGAACACCGCCGCCTTGTCGCCGGCCTTGTTCGGCACGGTGACGTGAGCGACGCCGCGTTCGCGCAGATAGTCTTCGATGAAGGCCACGATCGGCAGGTTCGACTTCGAGCTTTCGGTGTCGAAGGCGATCAACCGCGCCATCAAATCAATGGTGCGGGAGAGACGATCGTCGGTCGCGGCAGACATGCCAACTCCGTGAGCGCGAAGCTCTAGTTGAGAACGCGTCGGGCGTGGGGGCTGTCGAGCGAAAAGGCCGGGATGTCGACCTCGAACTTTTCCGCTTCTTTGCCCGCTTCCTTATCGGCTTCGAGATCGACGAAGCTATAGGAGCCCACCATGATGCCTGACGGCGTGGTGAGCGGGCAGCCCGAGGTATAGCGGAACTTCTCGCCCGGCTGCAGGACCGGCTGTTCGCCGACCACGCCAGGACCGCGCACTTCCTCGCGCCGGCCATTGGCATCGGTAATCTGCCAGTGGCGGTGCATGAGCTGCACGGCATGGTCGCCCATGTTGATGATATCGACCGAGTAGGCCCAGAAGAACCGCCCGGCGTCAGGCTGCGACCGATCGGCCAGAAATTCCGGCTCGACGGTCACTTCAATGTTGTGGGTCGTTGATTTGTACATGGCGCCAGTTTGCCCCAAACCCATAGCCGTCGTCGAGCCCTTCGCATCTGCAAAAAAGATAGGCTATCGGGTGTTTTTTACAACTATTTGAAAAATCCAAGATTGGCGACCTCTATGCGCAGTTTCGCCAGGATCGCGGTCAGAACGGTCGAATAATCGTCCGTCCACAGTGGCGTTTGTGACGTCGTCTCGATTTTAGTCCATCCGCTGCTGCCTCCCAGCAATCCTCGCGCATCGGCGGGATCGCGAACAATCGCCGCAACGACGCTGGCCGAACGAAATTCGGGATGATTGTCGATGACCGCCAGATCACGCCGGACATAGGCGTGAAGGCCAAGGTCTGCTGCGACCCGGCCGATGATGTCCGTGAAGTCCATCGAATTGTTGGAAATGTGAACCGCAATCATGCCCTGCGGCGCGAGCTCACGCAAATAGAGTTCGAAGGCCTCGCGGGTGAGCAGATGGGTCGGGATCGCGTCGGACGAGAATGCGTCGACCACGATGATGTCGCTCCTGTTCTGCTGCTGAGCCAAGGTCAGGCGTGCATCGCCCAGAGCATAATGAGCGTGCGGAGCGCAGTCGGAAAGGAAACGAAACCGGCCGGAATCGCGCGCAAGCCAAACGACGAGCGGATCGATCTCGAAGAAGGTCACCGCCTCGCTTTCGCGAACATGGCAGGCGAGTGCGCCGGTCCCCAATCCGATGAATGAGGCCTGATTGAGCTTGCCGTTGCCGCTCGCTTGGCGCGCGGTGGCAATAGCCTCGCCAAGCGGGCCGTCGAAAGCATAGTAGGTCGTCGGCAGCGGCTTGCCGGTCGCCGTCGAACCGTCATCGTTGCGGATGCGGATGGCACCGTGCATGATCTTGCCATGGGACAGCGTACGGAACTTGCCGTCCCGCACTTCCTCGACACGATGAACGCCGAAAAAAGAGCGAAAAGATTCGCGACCAGGTGTGAACGTATGCAGCAACAGAATGGCGATCGTCGCAGCGACACCAAAGATGGCCGTGCGGCCAGCGGAACGCCAATTGAGCAGCAACACCGCGCCGATCATACCAGCAAGCAGTTTGTAACCGAGTTCGGCCGGAACGAAGACCGCCAGCGCGATCGCAGCGAACACCAAAACCACCGTGGCGGCCACGATCTTGGCCCAGGCCGAGGCAGCGAAAACCCGTATCTCGGCAACAGCGCCCGGTCGACAAAACAAGGCCAGCGCCAGCAGTAGAGGATATTCGATGACGCTGGAGAACAACAGCGGCGCAGCAAGGCTGGCAAAAGCACCGCCAAGTGCGCCACCCAGCGACATGGCGGCATAAAAGAGCGTCAGATGCCGCGAAGGCGGCCGCAGTCGATAGAGCGCTGCATGGCACACCAGGGCGTTGACGACGAACAAGGCCAGATGCGTGACAAAGCTGAGCGTTATCCATGCCAAAGTGCCGACACAGAGGACCATCAGCACGATCGCCGACAGCCACGGTTGCATGACCGAGAGCGTGTTCTCGAATGCCGCTTGCGCCTCCCTGGAACGGCCGCGGAATGTCATGACGAAGGTGAGAAGATACAAGCCCAGCGGCATGACCCAGAGCAAAGGTGCCGCCGCCACATCATGAGAAATGTGCGCCGTGACCGAAACCAGTAGTGCCGAGGGTACGAAGGCCAGCATCACCCAGGTCATCATCGTTGTGGGCGCGATGGCCGGACCGGCTTCTGCCGGCGATCCGATACCATCGGCGATGGTGGCACCGTCGTAACGCTGGAACGCGCTGAACGCGCAGACGATCATCATCACGGCCAGGAGCGTAAAGCCGACCGTCCATCCCTGGCTCTGCGCGCGCAAGCCAAACAGAGGTTCGATCACAAAGGGATAAGCGACAAGGGCAACAAACGAACCGATATTGGAAGCACCGTAAAGAAAATAGGGATCGCGCGCATGGCTATGGCCAGAGCGGGCGAACCAGACTTGAAGCAGAGGTCCGTGGGCAGAGAGAGCGAAGAAAGGCAGGCCGATCGATATGGTGAACAGAATGATCAGCCACGATGTCGGATCATGCTCGGTGGGTGGCGCGCCTGTGGCCCGCAGAGTCACGGGAAGGAACAGAAAGGCCGCGCCCAGCAGGGCCACATGAGCGAGCGCCCCCCAGCGCGGATCCATCCAACGGGTCAGGGCATGGGCATAGCAATACCCAGCGAACATCAGCGCCTGAAAGAAGACCACTGCCACGGACCATACGGAAGGGGAACCGCCCAGTACCGGCAACGCCATCTTGGCGAACATCGGCTCGAGCACGAACAGCAGCAGTGCCGATGTGAAGATCGTGACCACGAAAAAGGGCAATAGCGCCCGGCTGACGCCGGTTGTCGCATGACCCTGAGGCGGGATATCAAGGGTGGTCATGGGAACTCTCTTTTGATCCCGCGAGGCTAGCGGGCCGGCGTTAAGGAACCCTGCTACGCTCCCAGCCAGCCGTTCGCCACGGCAACGGCGACCTTCGTCCAGTTGGATCAAATCGTAATCGCGCTAGACTGCACCATGAGGAAGAGAGGGACCTCCATGGACAAGGCATTCGGGATTTCGCGCCGCCGGGCGCTTGCGGGTATCGGGGCGAGCATCGCGGCGCCTGCCATTCTGACGCATCCATCCTGGGCGCAATCGCCCTTCGCGGCCGGCAAGACCATCCGCATGGTGGTGCCATTCACCCCTGGCGGCGCCACTGACGTGATCGCCCGCATTGTTGCCGACAAGCTCGGGCAGATGTGGAACACATCCATCGTCGTCGAAAACAAGGCCGGCGCCGGCGGCAATATCGGCAATGAAATGGTGGCCCGCGCCGATCCCAATGGCGAGACCATGCTGATGAGCACCATCGGTCTCGCGCTCAACGCCTTCCTCTACAAAAAGCTGACGTACGATCCGATCGGCGATTTCACCCCGGTGTCGCTGATCACCATGATGCCGAACATGCTGATCGCGCCGGTGAATGCGCCGTTCAAATCGGTTGCCGAGCTCGTCGCTTATGGTCGCGCCAACCAGGGCAAGTTGTCCTATGCATCATCGGGCGTCGGCACATCGATCCATCTGTGCGGCGAATTGTTCAAGAAGCTCACCGGCATTCAGATGGCGCATGTGCCCTATCGCGGCAGCGCGCCGGCGGTACAGGACGTGATGGGCGGGCGCTGCGATCTGATGTTCGACAATATCACCTCCTCACTGCCGCAGGTGCAGGGCAAAACGCTGCAAGGTCTCGCGGTGACGACGGTGAAACGCTCGGCCTTCGTGCCCGATCTGCCGCCGGTGAACGAGACGGTGCCCGGCTTCGATGTCTCGGCCTGGTTCGGCACGCTGGTGCCGGCGAAGACACCGCCGGAGATCGTCGCGCGCCTGTCGCGCGATACGCAGCAGGCCCTGACCGATCCGAATGTGAAGCAACGGCTGGCGGCACTGGCGGCCGAGCCGCTGGGCGCCAGCGGCGAAGAGTTCGGCAAATTGATCCGCGGCGAGACCGATAAATGGGGCAAGCTGATCAAGGAGGCCGGCATCAGCGCCGAATAGAGCGGCGCTGAAGGATCAACGCGGCGCGGCGGCGCGGCGCAGCCGATCGTTGATTGCCTCGCCCAATCCATCATTGGGGATCGGCGCCACCGCGACCTGATCGACAGCGGCGGCATCGAGCTGATGCAGAGAGGCGAAGAGATTGGCCGCCGCCTCTTCGAGGAAGCCGTCCGGAGACAAATCGATATGAACGACACCGCCGGACAATTGCCCACCGAAATCGAGCACCGCTTCGCCAGGCTTCACATCGGTGGCATTGAGGCGCAGGCGCGCATGCGGCGCATAGTGCGACGTCAGCATGCCCGGCGCGATGACCTTGTCGTCGGCGGGGTCGGCCAATTCCGTATCGAGAATGACCTCCAGCTCCTCGCGCTGCGTGCCGCCCGGCCGCAATACCACGGGCGTGCCGCCGAGGCAGGCGATGATGGTCGACTCGACGCCGATGCGCGAAGCACCGCCATCGATGATGAGATCAACGCCGCTGCCGAGATCGTCGGCGACATGATCGGCGGTGGTCGGGCTGAGCCGGCCGGAGCTGTTGGCCGAGGGCGCCGCCACCGGCCGATCAAGCTGTTCGAGAATGGCAAGCGTCGTCGCATTGGCCGGCACACGCAGGCCGATCGTGTCGAGACCCGCGCGCGCCAGTTCGCAAACCGGACAATCGGGGCGGATCGGTACGACTATGGTCATCGGGCCCGGCCAGAAGGAGCGGGCGAGCGTCAGCGCATATTTGTCGAAAACGCCAATCCGCTCGGCCGCGACGATGTCGGCAACGTGTGCGATCAGCGGATTGAAGCTTGGCCGCCCCTTGATGGCGAAAATCTTGGCCACCGCCTCGCTGGAGGTGGCATCGGCGCCGAGGCCGTAGACCGTCTCGGTGGGCAGCGCGACGAGGCCGCCGGAGCGCAAAATTTCGACCGCCCGCTCGACCGCTTCCGGCCCTGCATTCATACGGTTAAGAGAGTGTCCCCGTTCGCCTTGGGCCGCCATTTCGCTCGCCAATTCCGCCGCCATGTCTTCCACCGTTTTGTCCGTTCACCCGGATTCGTGTTGCCAAGGGCTGGAAAGGGGCTGTATATAGTTTACATATAAACCAAATTCCGCCGCCCGTTGATGGCTTGTCGGCTGCACGGGCTTCTGCGTCAAGAAGGGCAGGATTGCTAAAGGAGCCACACGTGACTTACCGGGTTCCCCTCAACGACATTCTATTTTCCATGACCCATGCCGCCGGCATGGATCGTGGCGTCGCCGACGGCATTTACACGGATCTGGGCGACGGTTTTGCCGCGACGATCCTGGAACAGGCCGCTGCCTTCGCCGAAGGCGTGCTCGAGCCGATCAACCGGCAGGGCGACCAGAACGGCGCAAAACTGGCCGACGGTGTGGTCACGACCGCGCCCGGCTGGAAACAGGCCTATGGCCAGTGGATCGAAGGTGGCTGGGCCGGCGTGACCGCCTCGCAGGAAGCCGGCGGCATGGGCCTGCCGCATCTCCTTGATTCCGCCTGCCTGGAAATGTGGTCTTCGGCTAATATGGCCTTCATGCTCTGCCCGATGCTGAGCTCCGGCGCCATTCTGGCGCTTGAACGCCACGGTTCCGAGGCACTGCAGCAGACCTATCTGCCGAAAATCGTTTCCGGCGAATGGTCGGCGACGATGAACCTCACCGAGCCGCAGGCCGGCTCCGATCTCGCCGCTCTACGTACGCGGGCGGAGAAACAGGCCGACGGCACCTATCGCATCTTCGGCCAGAAGATTTTCATCACCTATGGCGAACATGACATGGCCGAGAACATCGTCCATCTCGTGCTGGCCCGCCTGCCCGACGCGCCCGCCGGCACGCGCGGCATTTCACTCTTCTTGGTGCCGAAATATCTGCCCGGCAGTGACGGCGCGCTCGGCGCATTGAACGACGTGCGCTGCCACAGCCTCGAACACAAGATGGGCATTCACGCTTCGCCGACCTGCACGATGATCTATGGCGATAAGGACGGTGCCGTCGGCTATCTCGTCGGCGAGGAAAACAAAGGCCTCGCCTGCATGTTCACGATGATGAACAATGCGCGCCTCGGCGTCGGCCTGCAGGGCGTGGCGCTCGCCGAACTCGCCACCCAGAAGGCCGTGGACTATGCCAATGAGCGCCGGCAGGGCCGTGCCACCGGCTTCACCGGCCAGGGCATGAGCCCCATCGCTCTGCATCCCGACGTGCGGCGCATGCTGCTGACCATGAAGTCCAGCACTGCGGCAGCGCGGGCCATCTGCTACATGACCGCCGAGGCGATCGACCGCTCGCATCGCGCCGAGGATGCCGGTGCGCGCAAGCAAGCGAACGAACGTGCCAGCCTGCTGACGCCGGTGGCCAAGGCTTTCTCCACCGACATCGGCAATGAAGTGACCTCGCTTGGCGTGCAGGTGCATGGCGGCATGGGCTTCATCGAGGAGACCGGCGCGGCGCAGTTTATGCGCGACGCGCGCATCGCCGCGATCTATGAAGGCACCAACGGCATCCAGGCCATCGATCTGGTACAACGCAAACTGCCGCTCTCCAATGGCGAGACGGTGGCGCGCGAGATCGCCGACATGCGCGCCGTCGTCGCCGATGTCGCGAAGGTCAATGATCCAGCCTTCGGCGCCAGTGCCGCCCGTCTTGGCGAATGTGTCGACGCTTTGGAGATAGCCACGCGCTACATGCTGGACGCGCTCGCGGCGCGCCCCGACGATGCGCTGGCCGGCGCCACGCCCTATCTGCGCCTCTTCGGCCTGGCGCGCGGCGGCACGGCTCTGGCCCGCATGGGCTTGGCCGCGCTGAATGCCAACGGCCATGAAGCCCATGTCGATATCGCCCGCTTCTTCGCCGAGAATCTCTGCGTCGGTGCCAAGGGACTCGAATGGACCGTGACTGGCGGCGCGGCCTCCGTCCACACCGCTGAACGGGCGCTCGCATCATGAACGATCATATCACCACAGCCGCGGCCGATGGCGTGCTCACCATCACGATGAACCGGCCTGACAAGAAGAACGCGCTCACCGGCGCCATGTATGAGGCGATGATCGCCGCCATCGATGCGGCGGAGGCCGACGGCAAGATCGGCGCCTTGCTGGTGCGCGGCAGCGGCGGCCTGTTTACCGCTGGCAATGACATCGCCGACTTCCTGTCCTCCACCAGCGCGATCGAGGATTTTCCGGCGCTGCGTTTCATTCGACGCTTCGCGATTTGTGACAAACCGATCGTCGCGGCGGTGGAAGGTGCAGCGATCGGCGTCGGCACGACGATCCTGTTCCATTGCGATCTCGTCTATGCAGCCCCGGATGCCGCTTTCCGCATGCCCTTCGTCGATCTCGGCCTTGTGCCCGAGGCCGCCGCCTCCCTCCTGGTGCCGGAACGCGTGGGCATCGCCAAGGCGAGCGAATGGCTGCTGCTGGGCGAAGGTTTCGACGCTGTAGAGGCGCAGCGAGTCGGCCTCGTCAACGCGGTCGTCGATAAGGATCGGTTGCATGCCCATGCGCTGGAGAAGGCGCGAACGCTGGCCGCCAAGCCGCGCAATGCGGTGGCGACGACGCGACGGCTGATGCGTGGCGATCGCGACACCATTCTCGATCGGATGGGCGTGGAGGCACGGGCTTTCGGCGCGGCGCTGAAATCCGACGAAGCGCGCGCCGCCTTCACGGCGTTCATGGCGAAATCCAAGAAATAGCATCCAAGAAATAACCAGATCGGTTTTGTTTTGACGCGTTTTCTTCACGCGAACCGGTGTCCACTTCGCTTGAAAACGCTATTGCAAGGAGCACCACGATGACGACGCCCACAGGCACGCTCGCCGGCAAGACCCTGTTCATCACCGGCGCCTCGCGCGGCATCGGCCTTGCCATCGCGCTGCGCGCCGCCCGCGATGGCGCCAATATCGCCATCGCCGCCAAGACCGCCGAGCCGCATCCGAAGCTGCCCGGCACGATCTACACGGCGGCGGAAGACATCGAGAAGGCTGGCGGCAAGGCCCTGCCGCTTCTCGTCGACGTCCGGGAAGACGCGCAGGTGCGCGAGGCGATCGAAAAGACCGCCGCGCATTTCGGCTCGCTCGACATCGTCGTCAACAATGCCAGCGCCATTTCTCTCACCGATTCCCAAGCCACCGACATGCGCCGCTACGATCTGATGCATCAGATCAATGCGCGCGGCACGTTCATGGTGTCGAAATTCGCCGTGCCTTTCCTGGCCCAGGCTGAGAATCCGCACATCCTCATGCTGTCGCCGCCGCTCGACATGAAGGAAAAATGGTTCGCGCCGCACACCGCCTATACGATGGCGAAATTCGGCATGAGCATGGTGGTGCTGGGACTGGCCGGCGAACTGCGCCGCAAAGGCATTGCCGTCAACGCGCTGTGGCCGCGCACGACCATCGCCACGTCGGCGATCAAGAACCTGCTCGGCGGCGATGCGCTGATGCAGGCCTCGCGCACGCCCGACATTCTCGCCGACGCGGCGCATATGATTTTCTGTTCGCCCGCGAAAACGCTCACCGGCCAGTTCATCATCGACGACACCTTCCTCTATGAGAACGGCGTGCGCGATTTCGACCAGTATCGGGTCAATCCGGCCCAGGCGCTGGCACAAGATTTCTTTGTGCCGGCGGATAGCGTTCCGCCGGTCAGCCTTGCCGCCTTGAAATAAAGCTTATCGCTTGTTGCCGAACAGCTGGCCGAGAATGTCGTTGAGATTGGCCTGCTGCTGCGGCGCCTGCTGGGTGCCGTGACCGAGAATCTTGCCCAGCATGTCGATGCCCGCCTGGATCGATTTCGGGTCGAAGCCGCCAGGGAAAGCCATCGGACTTGATCCCGGCGTCGCGCCTGGGGTCGCATTGGGTGACGGTGTTTGCGGTGTTGCGCCGCCCGCCTGCGGTGTCCGACCGGCCTGATCGAGAATGTCGCCGCCGCCGGGCGCACCGGCCTGCGGCGGCTGGCCGAACGTGCCTTGCAGGATTTGCCCGAGGATATCACCAAGACCGCCACCGGCTCCGCCTGGAAGACCGTTGCCGGGCATACCACCAGGGAGCCCGCCAGGAAGACCATTGCCCGGCAGGCCGCTACCGCTTTGCGGCGCGGTCTGCGGACCCGGCTGGCCGAAGGCGCCGCCGATCTGTTCCAAAATGCCGCCCAGGCCCTTGTCATTCATCGACTTGGTCAGGCCGCCCATGACAATGGCGATGATCGCCGGCATCAGCTTTTGCATGATGTCCTGGCTGACGTCGGCCGCTTGCGCCGCATGGGCGGCGAGCTGGCGGGAGGCATCGCGATCGCCGAACATCTGGCCCAGCATATCGCGGCCGAATTGTCGGGCGTCTCCTGATTGCGCCGCGGCGGGATTGGAGAAAGCAGCCATGCCCTGGCCGTTCATCATCGCCGAAAAGAGTTCGGCCATGCCTTGCGGGTCTTGCGCCTTGGCTTGCAGACGCTGCGACATCGCCGGCAAGATCGCGCCGACCGCCGCTTCCGCCTGCTGGTCGGACAGACCGTACATGCGCGCCAGGGTTTTGACGCCATCACCCCCCTGCGAAGCCTGCACGATTTCGTAGAGATTAAACATGTCCGTCCCTTTCTCTAACGCCACGCCAAATGCCACACCTGCGCCTTCTTATCCCATTTCGCGCACCCGGGCGAGACGGCCTGTGACATAGAAAGCGACGAAGATCGCAATCAGGCTAAACAGAGCCGCGCCAGCCGCCATGCCCATCATCGCGCCTTCCGGCCCCCAGAGCTTGGCACCGATGGTGACGAAGGGAATCGTGCCGAGCGTCGAGCGGCCCCAGTTGAAGACCATCGATAACACCGGGTAACCAAGATTGTTAAAAGCCGCATTGGCGACGAACATGCAGCCGAGAAACACCCAGGCTATCGCGCCAAAGCGGCACTAGAACATGATCAGCTCAGCCGTCATCGACGACGCGTCGAACAATTTGACGATCAACGGCGCCGCCAGGGCAAGGATGAGCCAGACCGCGAGGCTGTAGCCGCTCGAGAGCGTGAAACAGTCGATCAGCGTCCGGCGAATGCGCGGGAACAGCCGCGCCCCATAGTTCTGCCCGATGATCGGACCGACGGCGCCCGACAGAGCAAACAGCGGCCCGAAAGAGACGCCAATGATGCGGTCGACGATCGTATAGGCGGCGACCACGTCCTGGCCGAAGGTGGCAAACACGCTCAGCGCATAAGAGGTCGAGACTGGCGCGGCAAGCGTGGTCAGGATCGCCGGGATGGCGATCCGCATCATGATTTTCAGATCGGGCAGCAAGGCATGACGCTGTGGCCGGCTGACCATGCGATGCACGCGCATGCAGCCCCAGGCGCCGACAGCGAGAAAACACAGACGTGACAGAACAGTGACGATGGCAGCACCATTGACGCCCAATCCAAGCGCGAAAATGAAGATCGGATCGAGGACTGCCGTGGCGAGGCCGCCACCTAGTGTTACATACATGGCGCGGCGTGCGTCGCCGCGCGCCCGCAGCAGAGCCGCGAACGCCATGCCGACCGACATCAACGGCAACGACGGCAGGGAGATCAGCAGAAAAGTCGAAGAGACGTCGAGGACGTGATCGCGCGCACCGAGCAAATGCAGCAGATCGCGACGGAACGGCAGCATCGCCAGCGTCAAGACCACGGAGGCCACCGCGACATGGACGAGGCTGGAGGCGGCGAGACGGCCGGCGCGCGCCTTGTCGCCGGCACCGATCGCCTGCGCCACCAAAGCACCCACCGCGATCGAAAAGCCGATGCTGATCGAGATCAGAAAGAACGACACCTGCGTCGCATAGCCGACGGCCGCTGTCAGCGCGTGATCGCCGAGCCAAGACACATAGAGCAGCGACAGCAAATCGACGAAAAAAATCGCCATCAGGCCGATCGAGCCGGTCGTCGCCATGACGATCACATGGCGCATGATCGGGCCTTGCGTGAAGGCGGCGCGACTGCCGAGGGAAGGAACGGAAGACATCTGGACTCGATCCGGAAAAAACAGAAATGAACTCGAACCGAAAGCCGGACATCACGAAATCATCCACCGGCAGGTCGGATTCTGGCAGGAAGCCGACCAGTCATAGCATTTGATCGCGAAATTACGAGGAGCCCGTTCTCTTGTCCGCCAATCATGGCAATTGAGCGACGGGTGGACCGGAAAACCACCCGAACGCGACTGGCAATCTAAGAAAGAATAAATTGGAATATCAGCCCAGGTGATATCCCAGCAGTTTGCGGCACATCTGCTCGAACACCTGCTGTTCGTCCGAATTGAGCGGCGACAGGAAACGGGTTTGCACCCTTTCAACCGCCGATGTCGCCTGCGCCATGGCCTGTTCGCCCGCCGGCGTGATCGCGACGATATTCTGCCGGCGATCCTCGCGCGAAGGCGTGCGGCTGACCCAGCCCTTGGCTTCGAGCCGATCGATCACGCCGCCGATGGTGGCGCGATCGTAGCCGATCTGCGCGGCGAGATCCGCCTGCCCCAAGCCGCTGCGCTGGGCGATGGCGACAAGCGCAGCGAATTGCACCGGCGTCAGCTCCGAACCGACTTCCTCCGAGAACAGCCGCACCGCCACCTGTTGCAGGCGGCGAATGTAGTGGCCCGGCATGGCGTCCATATCGAGCGCCACGGAAGATTCGATATCGGCGCGCGTCGTACTCATGCGAGACACTTCTCGACCGACCAGCCGTAGAGCCATTCCAGCGCATCGTAGTAGCGCTCCTGGCTGCGGCCCTGCCAGAGCTGGTTGCGCACCAGCCGCTCGACGCCGCCGGCATGGAACAGCCGACCCATTTCGCGCGCCGAATAGACCACGCGCGCCGTGCGCGGAATGCGTTTCTCTTCGTAGAGCCGGAAGGCCTTTTGGAGGTCGCCCTTGTGGACACGTAGCGCCTCACGCAGCGTCACCGCATCTTCCAGCGCCATGCAGGCACCCTGCGCCATATATTGCAGCATCGGATGAGCGGCATCACCGAGCAAGGTGGCACGGCCCTCACCCCATTTCTCCACCGGATCGCGATCGGCGATCGACCAGCGCCGCCACGACGTCGGCTTGTCGATGAGCTGGCGCGGACGCGGCGCGATGTGCTGAAAGTAAGATTGCACTTCCTCGCGCGAACCTTCGCGCACGCCCCATTCTTCTTTCTCACGGCTGTGGAAGGTGACGACGATGTTGTATTGCTCGCCGCCGCGCATCGGATAGTGAACGAGATGGCAGTTGGGACCGACCCAGATGGTGGCCGCATTCCAACGCAGATCGGCGGGGAATTCGTCGCGCGGCGTCACGGCGCGATAAACCACATGGCCCGGCACGCGATGCCCGTCGCCAACGAGCTTCTCGCGCACGACGGACTTGACGCCGTCGCAGCCGATCAAAGCGATGCCGCGATATTCCTTGCCATTGGCATCGCGCACGCGCGCGCCCTTGTCGTCGATATCGATGCTCTCGATGCGCGAATTGGTGTGGAAGCGGACGTTCGACTTGGTCTGCACTTCCTCATAAACCGACAGATGAATGTCGGCGCGGTGGATCACCGCGTAAGGATTTTTGAAGCGCTCACGAAATTCTTCGCGCGCCGAAATCTTGCCGACGACGCTCTCGTCGACGGCGTCCATCATGATGAGATCGTCGGTATAGACGGCGCGCGCCCGGGCGCGCGGACCGCAGCCCAGCGCATCCATCGCCGCGAAAGCATTGGGACCTAACTGGATGCCGGCGCCGATTTCGCCGATTTCAGCGGCCTGTTCGATCAGCTCGACGTCAAAGCCGGCCTGGTTGAGCGCCAAAGCACAGCCCATACCGCCAATGCCCCCGCCAATGACCAGCACCGTATTGTCGTGAGAAGCAGCCATCACTCGTCCTCCCAGTAGCTTTTGCCTGCATCGTAATTGTATCTATACATATAATATGTATGCAGTCAATCGACGCGTGACCGGAATCGGCTATAAGGCCGCCCGGACGACAACGACGGAGAACGCATGCGTATTGCGATGATTGGGTCCGGCTATGTCGGGCTGGTTTCAGGCGCCTGTTTCGCGGATTTCGGCCATACGGTCGTCTGCGTCGACAAGAATGTCGACCGTATTGCCGCGCTCAAGCGGGGCGAAATACCGATTTTCGAGCCTGGCTTGGCGCCTCTCGTTGCCAGCAACGTCCGCCAGCAGCGCCTGTCGTTCACTACCGATCTTGCCCCGGCGGTTGCGGAAGCCGATGCGGTCTTCATCGCCGTCGGTACTCCGTCGCGGCGCGGCGATGGCCATGCGGACCTCGCCTATGTCTACGCCGCGGCGGCCGAGATTGCCGACGCCCTGAAAGGCTTCACCGTCGTCGTCAACAAATCCACCGTGCCGGTGGGCACCGGCGATGAGGTCGAGCGGATCATCCGCGAGCGGCGGCCGGATGCGGAATTCGCCGTGGTCTCCAATCCGGAATTCCTGCGCGAGGGCGCGGCCATTTCGGATTTCAAACGGCCCGATCGCATCGTCGTCGGCACCGACGATGCCAAAGCCCGCGACATCCTCACGGAAATCTATCGTCCGCTCTATCTCAATCAATCGCCTTTGGTCTTCATGGCGCGGCGGACGGCGGAGCTGACGAAATATGCCGCCAATGCCTTTCTCGCCACCAAGATCACCTTCATCAACGAGATCGCCGACCTGTGCGAGAAGGCCGGCGCCGACGTGCAAGACGTGGCGCGCGGCATCGGCCTCGACAATCGCATCGGCTCGAAGTTTCTGCATGCGGGGCCCGGCTATGGCGGCTCCTGTTTCCCCAAAGATACGATGGCCCTGATCCGCACGGGTCACGACTTCGGCGCGCCAGTGCGGATCGTCGAGACGGTCGCGGCCTCCAACGAAGCGCGCAAACAGCGGATGGCGGAGAAAATTCTCGATGCTTGCGGCGGCTCGGTCGTCGGCAAAACGCTGGCGGTTCTGGGACTGGCCTTCAAGCCGAATACAGACGACATGCGCGAGGCCCCGGCCCTCACCATCGTGCCGGCCTTGCAGCAACGCGGTGCTGCTGTTCGCGCTTACGATCCCGAAGCAATGGAGCAGGCGCGGCCGCTCCTTCCCGGCGTCACGTTCTGCGACGATGCTTATGAATGCGCGCGCGATGCCGACGTACTGGTCATCCTCACCGAATGGGATGCGTTCCGCGCGCTCGATCTCAAGCGCATTCGCGATCTGTTGGCCAAGCCGATCGTGGTCGATCTGCGCAACATCTATCGTCCCGAAGAAATGCTCCGGCACGACTTCACTTACATCAGCGTGGGGCGCGTTTAGGGCCTTTGTCTTGACGCCTCAAAAAAGCATGCCGTAGCCGCCGTCATCAGGCGGCGGCTTCTCATGCGTCGCCGGCATCTGCACCTCGGGTGAATCATTGGCGACTTTGTTGACGGCCGAGGAAACCTCGAACACTTCCAGGACATCCTCGCCGGCGGGTCGCATCAGAGCCGCGGCCTCCTCCGCATCGACCGCATCATTCTCGAGCCAGACATCGAAATCCTCGGGCTCGAGGATCACCGGCATGCGATCATGGATCGGCGCCATCACCGCATTGGCGGCGGTGGTGACAATGCAAGCGGTTTCCATTTCCTCGCCGTTCGGTCCCATCCAATTTTCCCACAGGCCGGCGAGCGCCATCGGCGCACCGTCACGACGGCGAATGAGATAGGGCACGAGCGTCTTGCTGCGTCCCTTGGCTTTCGACCCACGCTGCCATTCATAGAAGGCATCGGCGATGAAGATGCAGCGCCGGCGGCGCATGGCGTTGCGAAAGCTCGGTTTGTCGAAAATCGTTTCGGAACGCGCGTTGATGACCAAAGGAAAATCTTTTGGGTCCTTGACGAATCCCGGCAGAAAACCCCAACGCAGAAGCGTGAAATGCCGCGACTTGCCGCCCGGACCGTCGGCGACACGGACCACCGGCACCGGCTGCGTCGGCGCGATGTTGTAGCGCGGCGGAAAATTCGGCTGTTCGACGTAGCGGAAAAAAGCGCGAATGCTGTCGGGGGCCTGCGTCACCGCGAAACGACCGCACATGATCAAAAATCCAGATCGCTAAAAAGCAAAAGGCCGGCCGAATTTCAGATGATTTGGCAATCTCTTATTATCATTCGCCATCTAAATTACCCCAACTTTTGTGAGCGCGACCGAATCGGTGCGAACGGATGAACATGTCAAACGGGTCGAGTTCGGCCAGCAACAGCGTGTCTGCGATGGATGATACGGCGCCTTCCCTCGTCAACCCGGCGTCTGGTCTGGCCAACGATTACCTTAATCTTTTCAACGAGATTTTGATGATCATCGAGCAATTGCCGACGATGCCGGAATTGTTCGACGATCTTTTGGCCTGGAAGCCCGTCACCTATCAGGAATATTTCTCCCGTTCGATCTTGCCGGGAAGCCGGTCCGCGCTCGCCGACTACAACCGCCTCAATCCGAGCTTCCGCAGCCGTTTCGAGGCCATCGTCGACGACCTCGATCGGCTCGCAACCGGAACCGTCGCGTCGATCCGCCGACATATCAAGACCAAGGGCACGGACGATCCGCAGGCCCTGGCGGCGATTTGCGAGCGCGCGACGGCGGCGCTGCGCGAAAAGCTCAGTCGTGCGGTCGCGCTCGTCAATCATGGCACAGCCGACACGGCCGAGGACGCGCAAGCGCGTGCCGATCGGTTGATGGCGGTGCGGATCAAGGCGCTGGCTGATGTCCGCGACTTCTGGGCGAAGCCTCGTTTCCCGACATCCGAATAAGAACGGGCTGCTCGTAAGAACGGGGCCGCTCGCCGGCCCGCCGTCTCACCCCAGGGTCATGCTGTTGGCCACCGGGCTATAATATCTGTCGCGCATTTCCGATCCGATCAGCGTGGTCCCGGCGACGATCGCCAGTGCAATGGCGGTGGCGATGATTCCATATTCAACCGCGGTCGCTCCCTCGGTGTCTCGCAAGAATTTCAAAAACCATGACTTCGAAAACCATGACATGGGGCGCCCTCCCGGTAGTGCCCCCACTATGGCCATAAATGTTAATCGCCTGATTAACCGGGCAAATTTAATTCAGTTCACGGGCTTTAACCTTGTTTGGCCGGGGTGCTGCGCCCGCCCCTTTTCCCTTCAAATCACCGTGAAATCAGCACAGTGGCCGATCGCGCGTCCTGCCGTTGCATAGCTCCTCGCGCCCGCCTATGAAGACTCCGGCCCTGGGGGGCCGTTTTGCAACCCAACGTCTCAAAAACGAGTTTCATGGCGCGCGACACGTCCGACACCACACCAATCGAATCGCGCAACGAACTCGTCGCCTGGTTTGAACAGGGTATCAAGCAAAGCGGCGATCTGCTCGTGGGCACCGAACACGAGAAGTTCCCGTTCTACGTGGCTGACCAATCCCCCGTTCCCTATGACGGCGACCACGGCATTCGCGCCCTGCTCGAAGGCATACAGGCGGACTCCGGCTGGCAACCGATTTTCGATGGCGAAGCGCTGATCGGCCTTTTCGACGATCGCGGCGGCGCCATTTCTCTGGAACCTGGCGGCCAGTTCGAACTGTCGGGTGCACCGCTGGCCAGCGCGCACGACACGGCCGCGGAACTCAACGCCCATCTCGCGCTCGCCAATCAAGTGGCGGGACGGCACGACATCGGTTTTCTCGGCCTCGGCATGAGCCCGCTCTGGACGCTGGCCGAAACGCCGAAAATGCCGAAGAGCCGCTACAAGATCATGACCGGCTACATGCCGAAAGTCGGCACCCGTGGCCTCGACATGATGTATCGCACCTGCACGGTGCAGACCAATCTCGACTTCACCTCCGAAGCCGACATGGTCAAGAAGCTGCGCGTCTCGCTGGCCTTGCAACCGCTGACGACGGCGCTCTTCGCCAATTCACCCTTCACCGAAGGCAAGACCAACGGGCGCTTGTCGGAACGCTCCGAGATTTGGCGCGACACCGACAATCAACGCGCCGGCATGCTGCCCTTCGTCTTCGAAGAAGGCTTCGGCTTCGAGCGCTATGTCGACTATGCGCTGCAAGTGCCGATGTATTTCGTCAAGCGTGGCGATACGTATCACGACGTCGCCGGCGCCGACTTCCGCGATCTGATGGCCGGCTCGTTCGAAGCTTTGCCAGGCGAACGCGCCACGGTGTCGGACTGGGCCAACCATCTGTCGACCATCTTTCCGGAAGTGCGCTTGAAGCGCTTTCTAGAAATGCGTGGCGCCGACATGGGTTCGGCCGATCACGTGGTGGCGATGTCGGCGCTTTATTTCGGCTTGCTCTACGATGCGGCCGCGCTCGATGGCGCCTGGGAAATCGTCCGCCGCTGGAGCGCCACCGAACGGCAAAGATTGCGCGACGACGTTCCCCAGATCGGGCTCAATGCCCAGATCGCCGGGCGCAGTCTGCGCGACATCGGCCGGGATGTCCTGGCGCTGGCCCGCGAAGGTCTGCAGCGGCGCGCCAGGCGCGATACCCAGGGCCGCGACGAAGGGCATTTTCTCGATCTGCTCGACCATCGTGTCGAAACCGGCCGCACCGCGGCGCAGGACCTCATCGCCGAGTTCAACGGACCGTGGAAACATTCCGTCCTGCCAATTTTCGCCGAGGCGCGGCTTTAGGTAGATACTGACAATTTGAATGAATTGCCGAAGGCCATATTGAGCCTAGCGGCTGAAACCTGCGCATAGCGGCACGATTAACGGCCCTTAACCAGACCTGTTAGGCGATCTCCCGCCGTCGACGCCTAGGCTGACCTCAGAACCGGAAACCCGGACGAGGCAGTCAAATGGCGAATGAAGCACAGGATCTCAAATCGGAATGGCCGACGCTGGCTTGCGTCGACACGCGCGCCGACGGTGGCCAGCGCGAAGTGACGTTGCTGCGGCAGGGCATCGTCATCCGCCGGCGCCGCAATGGCGTGCGGATGAAAATCCGCGTGCCGGCACGCGCCTATCGTGGCGTCGTGTTCAAGGCGACCGGCGAAGCGGCCAATAGCCAACGTTATCTGGTGAGTCTCAGCCATAGCGATGCCGATCTGCGCATTCTGCTCGCCGATACCGGTGACGAACGCGAAGCTTTCGCTCATCTGCAATATTGGGGCGAGTATTTCGCGCTGCCGCTTTATGTCGAACGAGCCGGCGGCCAGATGGAATGCATCCGCCGGCGTCTCGGCGATATCGATTGTGCCAGGCCGCAAGACCATGCGCGCAAGGGAACGACGCTGCTCGCCCGCCGCGGCCGGTTCCTGCGTCGGCGCAAGCCCGGCGCGCTTGTTCGCATGGATGTGGTGCATCACGGCGAACGCGAGATCATCGCGCGGCACTGACAGCTGTTAAAATAACCCGCGCGACAACATGCCGTCGGCCGCAAGGCCGGCGAAGAAAAGCAGGCCCGCGTCGCGATTGGAGCGGAACAGCATCAACGCGACGCGCGTATCGGCACGCTCAATACGGCTGACCTGCCAGCCAAGGTGAGCGGCAAACGCAAGCCAGCCTGCCCAAGCGAGAATACCACCGTGCACGCCCGCGATCGCGAGAGCCGCGCAGATGAGCGCCAGCACGTAGCAGATCGCGACGCCAAGCCGAACATTTTGCGCGAACAGGCGCGCGGTCGATTTGACACCGACAATGGCATCATCACGCGCATCCTGCAGCGCGTAGATCGTGTCGTAGCCGATGGTCCAGAAGATCGCGCAGACATAGATCAGCACGGCCTGCCAGGAGAGCGAGCCAAAAGCCGCCGCCCAGCCCATGAGACCGCCCCAGGCAAAAGCAAGCCCGAGCACCGCCTGGGGCCAGGACGTCACCCGCTTCATGAATGGATAGATCGCGACGATGAGCAGCGAGGCGAGGCCGGTGACAATGGCAAAGCGGTTGAACGACAGAAGAACCGCGGCGCCAATCAGCGACAGCAGAACGAGAAAGACAACCGCTGCGGTCAATGAGACGCGGCCTGACGGCAACGGCCGTCCGCGCGTGCGTTCAACCCCCGCATCGATGTCGCGATCGACAATGTCGTTGTAGACGCAGCCGGCACCCCGCATGGAAACGGCGCCGATCAGAAACAGCAGCACGTGCCACCAGTTGGGTCCGCTGCCTTGCTGAATGCCGGCCAGAGCCGCCGACCACCAGCACGGCAACAGCACCAGCCACCAGCCGATCGGCCGGTCGATGCGCGCCAATTGAATGAAGGGAATCGCGGCGTCAGGCGCCCATCTCAGAACGAGGCTGCCCGAAACGGAATCGGGCAGCGACCGTGAAACATTGGAAGACGGTTCGCTCGCCAAGGCTTAGAGCGGGCCGGAGGGCAACCGCGGCGCCTGCGGCGCGCCTTGCCCGCCACCTTCACGAGCTTGTTCCTGCATCTTGCGCGCCATGGCAGCCGCCTTGCACGCTTGCGCGGCAAGATTGGCGGATTTGCCGCGACCGTCTTTGACCTGTCCCATCACATCGTCGGGAATACCGCACCAGCTTTGGTTCTTGGTCATATAAGCGAACATCTCGCCTTCGACGGCCACCAGACCGCGCAGACGCGGACAAGCGGCGATCGGATCGAGCTTGCCTTTGCCCTTCTTGCTGAGATTGTTCAGCGCAGCGATCTGAGCCTCACGCCGTTGTTGAAACTTGGCGATGTCCTCGTTGCACGACTGCGCGAATGCCGGCGCCGCCGCGGTGAGCAGCCCGGCAGCGACCAAGGTCGCGAGCACCGGTTTCAAACCAGCGCGGGGTGTCGGGTTCATGGCCATCCTCTACTTACCTTCGCTGCGCATCTGGCCCGCCGCATGATCACAGCGGGCCCCGGCTGAAACTGCTCCGCCGCATGAGGAGTCAGCCTCTCAATTGGCGGGCTTTTTAACAATCTAGTGTCACTTACGGCAAGAGCCTGGGAATTTCGCGATTTAGCCTTCAAAATAGGACGGATTCGTGGAAAACGGCCCTGATTGAGCCTGGCACCGCACAATCCACGCGTTTCCCGGGCTTTTCTCGACGGTCAAATCCTGGAATCTTCCTGCCGATGCCCCGCTACGATTTTGCCGCTACACGTCTTTTTGTTGCCCAGCCGCTTGCGGCTGGCGCTGTCGTCGATCTTGAGCGCGACCAATCGAACTACATTCTCAACGTGCTGCGGCTGCGCGAAGGCGACACGATTCTGGTGTTCAACGGCCGCGACGGCGAGTGGTCGGCCCGGATCGCACCGGGCACGCGCAAATCGGCGCGCCTCGAAATCAGCGAGCAGGCGCGCGCGCAACAGCCCGCATGCGACCTGCATTATCTGTTCGCCCCGATCAAACACGCCCGCCTCGATTATATGGCTCAAAAGGCCGTCGAAATGGGCGCCAGCAAGTTGCAGCCGGTGCTGACGCGTCGCACGCAGGTGCAGCGCGTCAATCTTGAGCGCTTGCAGGCCAATGCGATCGAAGCGGCGGAGCAATGCGGCATCATGACAATAGCGGACGTTGCGGAACCGATCGATCTTGAGCGGATCTTGCGCGATTGGCCCGCAGCGCGCCGGCTCGTCTTCTGCGACGAGGATGCCGCCATCGCCGAGCCCGTACAGATGCTGCGCCATGCGGTCGCCGACACGCCCGCCCCCGCACTCGCTGTGTTGATCGGCCCCGAGGGCGGTTTCGACGATGCCGAGCGCAAGATGATCAATGCCGTGCCCGGTGTCATCGGCATCTCGCTGGGACCACGCATTCTGCGCGCCGATACGGCGGCGGTCGCGGCCCTGGCCGTGGTCCAGGCTGCCATCGGCGATTGGCGTGGCTGACACAACACGGCGCGCGCAAAACCTCGGCCAAGATTGTGGAACCCGGGCATCAATGGCGACATCATCTTGATCTTGCCACGATCTTCGTATCAATCGATGGTCAGCCGATCCAATCGGCCTTATGCCTGCGTATCGGCATATCATCCTCGTTTCCGGCCCATCCAGCAGCTACGGCGGCACAGTTTGACGGATCATCGTCCTCTTCAGCCTATGGTGCTCTCCCGCCTCTCGCAGACGGGCGCATTGTGTCTGCTGCTGACCACGCCCGGATTTGCGGCCGATACGCAAGTCACGCGGCTGGCACAGGCCAATCGTTGCGCGATCTATGGTTCGGGCTTTGTCTCCACGACCGATGGCGGCTGTGCGCGGATCGGCGGGCGCGTGCGCGTGCAGCGCCGTGTCGATCAGCGTCCGCCGATGGGCCCGCCTCCGGCACCGTTGGGCAGACAGATGACCAACGGCTTTTACATGTCCGGCGAAGATCGTGATGGCCCGAGCCGCGCGCATCTGCGGCTGCCGAACGAGAACCCCATTTTCGCGCCGTCGTTCCGTTAGTTTTTTGCCGTTAGCCCGTTTGTGAACGGACAGCGTGTCGCCGCTTAATTTGCGGCGACGGCCTGCGGCGCTCCTTCGGCGGGCACGCCCTGCGGTACGAGCGGGCCTGGGCGGTTCCACCAGCCGCCGCCCAAAGCCTGGAACAGAGCGATCGTATCGGTGACGCGCTGGCCCTCCGCCTGCACCTTGGCCAGCGCGGTCTGCAGATAGGCCTGCTGGGCGGCCAGCAGCAGCGGCAGGCTGATCTGGCCCGCCTCCACCTGTTTGCGCACCAGATCGTTGTTCTGCGCCGCCGAGCGTTCCGCCGCGGTCGCCGCATTCAGTGCCCGTGCATCGCTCTGCAAGGCGCGCAGCGTGTCGGCGACATTCTGGAAGGCGATCAGAACCGTCGAGCGATATTGCGCCGCCGCCTGCAAGGTTGCCTCTTCGGCGCCCTTCTGCTTGGCCGCCAAGGCGCCCGCATCGAACACCGTCTGCGCCAGATTGCCGGCAATGCCCCACACGCCCATGCCCGGCGAGAACAATTGCGACATGGATGCCGCGCTCGAACCAGCACTCGCGGTCAAGGTCAGTTGCGGCAGCCGGTTGGCCACCGCGACACCGATCTGCGCATTGGCGGCCCGCAGGTTTTCTTCGGCGACGCGAATGTCGGGGCGGTTGCGGACGAGATCGGCCGGCAGGCTGAGCGGGATCTTGCGCGGCAGCCGGAACGCCTGCAGCGTAAACGTCTGTTTGACGCCATCGCCCGGCATCCGCCCGGTGAGATTGGCCAAGAGATTGCGCTGTTGCGCCAGGGCGCGCTCCAGCGGCGGCAGCAGCAGGCGCGCCTGGGCCACCGCGGTCTCCTGCGCCACCACATCGGTCAGAGCGATCTGGCCGGCGCCATGCTGGCGTCTGAGAATACCGAGCAACTGGTCCTGGCTATTGATGATGCGTGTCGTGGCGGCGATCTGGCCGCGCAGCGAGGCTTCCAGCACGGCGGCGGCGGCGATATTGGCGGTGAGGCTCAGGAACACGGCTTCGCGCTGGAAGGCGGCGGCCGTGGCCTGGGCCTGGGCGCTCTCGATCTGCCGGCGCGTGCCGCCCCAGATGTCGGGGGCGAAGGCCACCGTCACCTGGCCGGTATGCAGGGAATAGAGGAAATTGCCGGTGTCGGTGGGGGCCGACAGGGCGTTCGACGTCCTCTGGCGGGTCGGATTGAAATCCAGGCCGACGGTCGGGAACAGCGCGGCGCGCTGGACGGCGATATTGGTCTGGGCGAGGCGCAGCGCCGCCTCGGCGGCTTCCAGATCGGGATTGTTGGCGATGCCGGCCTCGATGAGGCTGTTGAGCTGAGGCGAGCCGAAGTGGCGCCACCATTGGGCGGACACATCGGCGCCCCAGACCACACCCGCGGCCGCTCCGGCGCGACCGTCACGGGCCGGGCGTTCATCGGGCAGATAGCGGCTGACATCCGGCGACGGTGGCGTCACGAAGTCCGGTCCCACCGTGCAGGCCGCCAATAGGCCCGACGTGGTCAGTGCCGTCACGACCAGCATGGAGCGGCGCAGACGGTTGTCTCTCCCAAAACGCATGAACATCCCGACGCTTTGTTGCAATTGCTTGTGAATCTGCCACCAACCCGGGGTCAACTTGCCCGCCGGGGAGGCGGAGTCAAGTAACTGATGCGTCAAGAGGAACTACCGGCGCGCAATTGCCGCAATCGTTACGCGATTGACACACGAAGGCCTTATCCCAGCGACCTGACGTGCATCTGACTAAGTAAAGAGTTCACCGTGACTTGCCCCAGGATTCGTGCGCTGCTGAAGGTCTGCCTCACAGCCGGCGCATTTCTCTCCGCCGCCGCGGCTCACGCGGAAGATTGGCGCAAGAGTCTCGAGGACAAGGGCATTACCCTCGGGCTGAGCGAACAGGCCGAAATCTGGACCAACTTTGCCGGCGGCGTGCGGCGCGGCGTCAGGTTCAACGGACTGCTGACCGGCTCCGTCGAACTCGACCTCGCGAAATTGGCAAACATTCCGAACACCCGTTTCTACGCCAGCATGTTTCAAATTCACGGGCGGCAGCCGTCGCTCGACATGGTCGGCACCTTGCAGCCGGTCAGCAATATCGAGGCGACCGGTGCTACGCGTCTCTATGCGGCCTGGTTCGAGACCTTGCTGTTCAACGAGCGTCTGTCACTGCGCATTGGCCAACAGGGCGCCAATGAAGAGTTCATGACCTCCAAATACAGCGGCTTCTTCCTCAATTCGAGTTTCGGTTATCCGGCGCTGGCAGCACTCAATCTGCCATCGGGCGGTGCCAACTATCCGCTCTCGACGCCGATGGCGCGCGCCAATCTGAAAGTGACGGACAACATTTCGCTGGTCGGCGCCGTTTTCAACGGCGATCCGGCCGGCCGCGGCGACGGCGACCCGCAGCGCCGCAACCGCACCGGCACATCCTTCCGCGTGCGCGACAACCCGCTCTACTTCCTCGAACTGTGGATCGACCGCAATCAAGGGCTGGCGGATACGGGGTTGCCCGGCACGCTCAAGCTCGGCGTCTGGCATCACACTGGCATTTTCACTGGCCAGCGTTTCGATGCGCAAGGCGGACTATTGGCCGTGACGGGCGGCACGCCGCATATCCATCACGGCAATACAGCCTTCTACGCGCTCTTCGATCAGATGATCTGGAAACGACCGGGCACGTCGGATCAGGGACTGGGCATCTATGCCCTGATCATGCGCGCGCCCAGCGACCGCAACCTGTCGGATCTCTATGCCGAATGGGGCGCTAGCATCAAAGGCCCGTTTGAAAGCCGGCCCGACGACCAATTCGGTCTGGGCTTCAGCTTCTTGAAAACCGGCAAGGGCCTACGCGCGTTCTATAATGACGGTTTCGTCGCCGGGATGGGACAGATCCCGATCAAGCCTTATGAACTATCCGTGGAGTTGTCTTACCGCTATGTCTATTCGGATATGCTGACCGTCCAGCCGTCCTTGCAATACACGGTCAATCCAGGGGCCGGCCTGCCGCTGCCGGCGACGTACAATCAACAACGTAATCTGCGTGACGCCTGGACCTTCGGTCTACGAACGACCCTGACATTTTGATCGGCTTTGTCAGATTAACGTAAGTGCCCAGTCAGCCGGGAGTCAGCGCTTCGTCAGCTATATGTAAGCTCAGTGTAAGCTGCGGCTTCTAAAAGACTGATAGCGCCCCCGGAATGAGACGGTCCTTTATCTGTTGATACCCGTTGGCGGACCGCCATACGGCCGCCGCCCGCAGAAAAGCTGCGGTGTGGCTGGAGGGGAATTCAGTTATGAACGGTTCAGGAAACCCTGTGGACGGCTCATCGACGGCCCGACGCCCCTTGCCTAGGGGCATCGTGGCGGCAGTGGCCGTCGTGGGCATCATTGGGGTCGCGGGATGGTATTGGCGTCCGCTCGCCAATTCAGCGCCTCCGGTCGGTGCGGCCCGGCCGCCGGCGGTCAAATCTGGCCTGCAACTGTCCGCGGAACAATTGGCCACGATCACCATCGAAACGGTCGGCGAGGCGCATTTCGCCGCCGAGACCGTCACCGAAGGCAAGATCAGCACCGATGAAGAGCGGGTCACGCCGGTCTTTTCGCAATTCGCCGGACGGGTGACGAAAATTTTCGCCCGACCGGGCCAACAGGTGAAGCAGGGCGAACCGCTCTTCACTCTGGAAGCCGTCGATGTCATCCAGAGCGAAAACGATTTGATGAGCGCTGTGAGCACGCTCAACAAGTCGCGCTCATCCTTGCGCCTCGCGCAGACGGCGGAGAAACGCCTGCGCGATCTCGTCGCCGCCAATGCGGTGGCGCAACGCGAGTTCCAACAAGCGCAGAATGACCTCAACTCCGCGCAGAATGATGTGCGAGCCGCCGAAATCGCGCTGGAAGCGGTGCGCAATCGCCTGCGCATCATGGGCAAGAGCGATGCCGAAATCACCAATTTCGAGCAGACCGGCAAGATCAGCACCGAAACCGTCGTCACCTCCCCGCTCGACGGCATCATCATTCAGCGCAAGATTGGCCCCGGCCAATTCCTTTCTACATCGTCGTCCGATCCAGCTTTCGTCCTGGGCGATCTGTCGAAGGTGTGGCTCGTCGCCAGCGTGCGCGAATCCGATGTGGCGCAAGTCTTCGTCGGTCAGAAGCTGGAATTCCGCGTCGTCGCTTATCCCGATCGCGTGTTCCGCGGCGAGATCGCCTTGATCGGCTCGTCCATCGACCCGACGAGCCGACGCATTCCCGTGCGCGCCAATATCGACAATGCCGCCGGCTTGCTGCGCCCGGAAATGTTCACCAGCGTACGGCTGATCGGACACAACGAAGGCGCCTCGCCCAGCGTGCCGCGCGAAGCGCTCATCTATGAGGGCGACAAGACCCGCGTCTGGGTGGTCGGCCAGAACGACAAACTCGAACTGCGGCAAATCCAGCCGGGGCTGATCGCGGGCAAACGCATCCAGGTCGTCGATGGCCTCAAGCCCGGCGAGCGGATCGTAACACGCGGCGCCCTTTTCATCGACAGAGCCGCAACACTGGCTGGGAGCTAGACCTTCGTATGCGCGATTCGCGGACGGCTTGAACGAATATGAACAACGTCGTTTCCTTCGCGCTGCGCCAGCGCACCATCATCCTCTTGATGTTCATCACGATGATGATTGGCGGCTTGCTGGCCTTTCGGCAGCTCAACATCGAAGCCTATCCCGATCCGACACCACCATCGGTGGAAGTCGTGACGCAGGTCGCGGGCCTTTCCGCCGAGGAAGTCGAGCGCTACATCACCATCCCAATCGAGGTGGCGACGTCCGGTCTGCCCAATCTCAAGACCGTACGCAGCATTTCGCTCTACGGCCTGTCGTCGGTGAAGCTGCAATTCACTTTTGATTTCACCTATCGCGAAGCCGAACAGCAGGTGCTCAATCGCCTGGCGCAATTGCAGTCGCTGCCCAATGGCGCCCAGCCCGGCATTTCGCCGGTGAGCCCGATCGGCGAAATCTATCGCTATCGCCTCGTCGGTCCGCCCGGCTACAGCGTGATGGATCTCAAGACCCTGAACGATTGGGTGTTGAAGCGCCGTTTCCGCGCCGTGCCCGGCGTCATCGACGTGACGAGCTGGGGCGGCAAGACCAAGACCTATGAGATCAAGGTCGACCTGGATCGCCTGGTCGCCTACGGCCTTACCCTGCCGCAGGTGGTGCAGAGCCTCAACAATTCCAACCTCAACGTCGGCGGCAACACGGTCAATATCGGCAGCCAGTCGGCTGTGGTGCGCGGCGTCGGCCTGATCCGCAGCGCCGGCGATATCGAATCGACCATGCTGACGCAGGTCAACGGCTCGCCGGTGCTGGTGCGTGACGTCGCCACCGTCGAGATCGGCCACCAGCCGCGCCTCGGCATCGCCGGCCTTCTCGACGATGACGACGTGGTGCAAGGCATCGTGCTGATGCGGCGCGGCGAACGTAGTATGCCCGTGCTCAATGCGGTCCATGACGAAGTGCAGCGGATCGAGCGGGAGAATGTCCTGCCGCCCGGCGTACACATCGAACGCATCTATGACCGGGAAGAACTGATCAATACGACCACCCATACGGTGCTGCACAATATGGTGGTCGGCATTCTGCTGATCGTGTTGATCCAGTGGCTCTTCCTGGGTGACCTGCGCAGCGCGCTCATCATCGCCACGACAATTCCCTTCGCGCTTTTCTTCGCCATAGGATTGATGGTGGCGCGTGGAGAATCGGCCAATCTGCTCTCTGTCGGCGCCATCGATTTCGGATTGATCGTCGATGCCACGGTCATCATGGTGGAGGCGATCTACCGACGTCTCGCCCATGGCGGCGAGGAAGGCGACGACCCTGCCGATACGATGGCCTATACGGGGCTCACCGGCCGCTTGAAGGAAATTGCCGCCGCCGCAGCCGGCGTCAACCGCTCGATCTTCTTTGCGGCCTGTATCATCGTTGCCGCCTTCATTCCGCTGTTCACCATGAGCGGCGTCGAGGGCCATATCTTCGGACCGATGGCCAAGACTTATGCTTACGCGTTGGCCGGCGGCCTGCTCGCCACCTTCACGGTGACGCCGGCGCTCAGCGCCCTCATCCTGCCCCGGCAGGTGAAAGAGACGGAAACGCCGCTCGTCCGCTTCCTGAGCCGCGTCTACGAACCGATCCTCGCGCGCATTCTGCTTTGGCGTGGCGCTGTCATCGCGGCGGCGCTCGTCATCGTCGCCACCACCTTCATCGTCGTGCGCATGCTCGGCCTGGAATTCCTGCCCAAGCTCGAAGAAGGCAATATGTGGATCCGCGCCACACTGCCGGCGACGATCTCGCTCGAGGAAGGCAATCAATACGTCAACAAAATGCGCCAGACGATCTCCGAACTGCCGGAGTTCCAGACCGTGCTGTCGCAACACGGCCGTCCCGACGACGGCACCGACGCCACCGGCTTCTTCAATGCGGAATTTTTCGCGCCGCTGCGGCCGGTTTCGCAATGGCGGCCAGGTGTCACCAAGGACTCCTTGACCGACGAAGTGCTGGCCAAACTGCAAGCCAAATTCCCCGGCGTCGAATTCAACTTCTCGCAATATCTGCAAGACAACGTCGCGGAAGCGGTGTCGGGCGTGAAGGGTGAGAATTCGATCAAAATCTATGGCAGCGACCTCAACACGCTGGCCGACCTCGCCCAGAAGATCAAAGCCACGCTGAGCAAGGTGCAGGGCGTCGAGGATCTCGCGGTCTTCGTCTCGCTCGGCCAGCCGACCGTGCAGATCGAAGTCGATCGCGCCAAGGCGGCACGCTATGGACTGGCACCGGGCGACATCAACACCACGGTGCAGATCGCCGTGGGTGGCCAATCGGCCGGCGATCTCTTCGAATCCGGCGGCGACCGGCATTTCCCGATCGTCGTGCGTCTGGCACCGCAGTTCCGCCAAAGCATCGAGGCGATCAACAATCTGCGGATCGGCGTCAGCACGCCGTCCGGCTCGGTCACGCAGATTCCGCTGAGCGAAGTAGCGAAAGTGTCGCTGATGTCGGGCGCCGCCTATATCTATCGCGAACAGCAGACCCGCTATCTGCCGGTGAAATTCAGCGTCCGCGACCGCGACCTCGGCAGCACCATCCTCGAAGCGCAGCAGCGCATCGCCAAGGAAGTGGTGTTGCCGCCAGGCTATCGGCTCGAATGGGTGGGCGAGTTCGGCAATCTGCAAGACGCGATCGCGCGTCTCGCGGTCGTCGTGCCGTTGAGCCTGCTGCTGATGGCCGCCCTGCTCTATTTCAACTTCGGTTCGCTGACCGACACGCTGCTGGCGCTCACCGTCATTCCCCTGGCGCTGGTCGGCGGTGTCGCGGCCCTGGCGGTCACCGGAACGGCGTTCAGCGTTTCGGCGGCGATTGGTTTCATCGCGCTGTTCGGCATCGCGGTGATGGATGGCATTCTCGTCATCACCCATTTCAACCATCTCATCGCGCAGGGCCACGAACGGTTCACGGCGATCCGCGAGACCTGCCACACGCAGATGCGTCCCGTCGTGATGACGTGCGTCGTCGCCGGCGTCGGCCTGCTCCCCGCCGCCTGGTCGACCGGCGTCGGCTCGCAAGTGCAAAAGCCGCTGGCGCTCGTCGTCGTCGGCGGCATGGCCTTGGCGCCGTTGCTGATCCTCTTCATCCTGCCGGTGCTGATCTACACCTTCTCGCAGCGTGGCCGCGCCCGCAGGACCGGCAGCGAACCGGCGAGCCCGCACAGCCCGTTGAGCGCGCCGACGCCTGGGGAGTAATTTAGGAGAGGCGCGGCGCCGTCAGGCCGCCGCGCCCTTGAGGAAGATCGCCACGGCGCGGGCAATGCGCTGGCGGATCTCGTCCGCCGACAGATGTTCTTCGCGCCCCAGCAGCAGCTTCTTGAAATGAATGGTGCCGACCGTCATGCCAAACAGCATGTCGGCCGCCTGATCCGGGTCAGCCACGGCGATGCGTCCGCCGGCGATCTGGCGGGCCATCCAGCGCGATAGAATGCCACGGCCCCGTTTCTCGGCTTCGTTGAAGAGATTTTGCGAGCGTTCCGGATCACGCATGTGTTCGGCGAAGACCACCCGCTGGAGCGCGATCTGCTTGGGCGCCATGATGTGCTGCGTCAGCTTGGTGAGGTAGTCGATCAGCTCTTCGTCAGGTGCATCGGTATCGTCGAGGCTGGTCGGCAGACCGGCGCGGCGCAGATCGAGCAGTTCGTCGAACAGCGCCTGCTTGTTGCCGAAGAGTTCGTAGACGGTGCGCTTCGACATGCCGGCACGCCGCGCGATATCGTCCATATTGGCGGCAGCGAAGCCCACTTCGAGAAAAATGCTCTCGGCGGCCTCGATGATCATCTCGCGGCGCTCGTCGCTGGGCACGCTCACCGGGCGGCCGCGTTTGCGACGCTCCGTCTCTCTCGCCGTTTCACTCGCTTCCGTCGTCGGCCGATGCTCCATGGTGAGCTGTTGTTTCCCCCTCGTTCATAGACCGGCTACCTTGCTCCCTGTAGAGCCCGGCATCCAGCCGCCACCGAGCACTTTATACAAAGTGGCGGCATTGGTCATGCGCGACAGACGCAGAGTAATGAGATTTTGCTGGGCGGCGTAAAGCGACTGCTGCGATTGCAGAACCGACAGATAATTGTCGATGCCTTCGCGAAACCGCGTCATGGAAAGATCGTAGCTGCGCTGATAGGCGCCAACCAAAGCGGTTTGCGAAGACACCCTTGGCCCGATGGTGCCGCGCGTGGCCAGCGCGTCCGCAACCTCCCGGAAGGCCGATTGGACGGCCTTCTCGTATTGCGCGACATATATTTCGCGATCGGTCTCCGCGCCGCGCAGATTGGCGAGGTTCATGCCGCCATCAAAAATCGGCAGATTGACGTTGGGTGAAAACACCCAGGCACCACTGCCGGTTTTGAACAAACGGCTCAACGCCTGGCTGGTTCCCGTATTGGCGGTCAGGGTGATGCTGGGGAAGAAGGCCGCGCGGGCGGCGCCGATATTGGCATTGGCGCCTTTCAGCTTATGTTCCGCCTCCAGAATATCCGGCCGGCGTAGCAGCACGTCCGACGGCAGGCCGACGGGAACCGGACGCGGCGCGGCGATGGCCGACAGCGAGCTTGGCATGAGTTCCGGCGGCACCGAAGCGCCCAAATAGAGCGCCAGTGCATTGACGTCCTGCGCCACCTGGGCGGTGTAGGTGGAAACATCCCCCCGCGCGCTCTCGACACTGGTCTGGGCTTGCGCCACGGCCAGATCGGTGGACGTGCCGGCGTTCAGGCTGCGCCGTGTCAGATCGAGCGAGGTCTGCTGGCTTTTCAAGGTGTTCTCGGCCAGGCGCAGGCGATCCTTGTCGGCAGCCAAAGTCGCATAGGCATTGGCGACATCGGAGACCAGCGTCAGATACGTGGTGCGCTGCGCCTCATCGGAGGCAAGATAGTTTTCAAGCTGCTGCTGCGACAGGCTCTGCAACCGGCCGAAGAAATCGATCTCGAACGAACTCGTACCGACGCCGAAACTGCCGGAGCGCGAGATCACGTTCTGCGTTCCGCCGCTGGTGCCCGGCTGGCGCTGGGCAGTCATCGAGCCGGAGAGATCGACGTGCGGCAGCAATTGCGCATTCTGCGCCTGATAGGTGGCGCGCGCCTTGGCGATATTGAGGGCGGAGACGCGCAGATCGCGATTGTTGTCGATCGCGAGGGCGATAAGTTTCTTCAGTTTCGCGTCGGTGAAAAACTCCGCCCAGCCGATGTCGGATGCGGTGGTCGCGGACGCAACCTTGGTGTTGGCGAAGGCAGGTCCTTGCGGCCAGGCCGAGGGTGCGGCCATGGCGGGCTGCACATAGTCGGGCGCCAGGGTCTGGCAGCCGCCAAGCGACACAGCCGTGAGCAGCGCGGCGAGCGAAGCCGCGGTGGTGGATTTGGTCAACATGTCAGTGGGCCTCTGAAGGAGCCGAATTGGGAGTTGCGGAAGGCGCATCGCGGCGGGGTTTCATCTTGAAGACCCGGCGCACGAGCACGAAGAACAGCGGCACGAAGAAAATGCCGAGCACGGTGGCCGAGATCATGCCGCCCATGACGCCGATGCCGATGGCATTCTGCGCGCCCGAGCCCGCGCCATTGCTGATCGCCAGCGGCAAGACGCCGAGAATGAAGGCGAGCGACGTCATCAGGATCGGCCGCAGGCGCTGCCGGGCGGCGATCAAGGTCGCTTCCATCAGCTCCATCCCCTGCTCCTGCAATTCCTTGGCGAATTCGACGATGAGAATCGCGTTTTTCGCGGCAAGGCCGATCGTGGTGAGCAGGCCAACCTGGAAATAGACGTCGTTGGAGAGCTTGGCCCAGCCCGCCGCTGCGAGCGCACCGATAATGCCCAGCGGCACCACCAGCATGACCGAGAACGGGATCGACCAGCTCTCATAGAGCGCCGCCAGACAGAGAAAGATGACCAGCATGGAGAGCGCGTAGAGCGCCGGCGCCTGCGAGCCTGATTGGCGTTCCTGATAGGAAAGACCGCTCCACTCATAGCCGATGCCCGGCGGCAGTTTGGCGGCGATCTCCGCCACTGCATTCATCGCTTCACCCGAGGACAAACCAGGGCGCGGCTGGCCGAGGATCTGCACCGACGGCAGGCCGTTATAGCGCTCAAGACGCGGCGAGCCGTAGGTCCAATGGGCCTGGGAGAAGGAGGAGAACGGCACCATCTCGCCGCTGGCATTGCGGACATACCAACGATAGAGGTCTTCCGGCTGCATGCGCGTCTCGGCATCGGCCTGCATATAGACCTTCTTGACGCGGCCACGGTCGATGAAATCGTCGACGTAAGAAGAACCCCAAGCCGTCGACAGGGTACTGTTGATGTCGGCGAGCGTCAGGCCGAGTGCGCCGGCGCGACCGCGATCGACATCGATCTGGAATTGCGGCGCATCTTCCTGGCCGTTGGGACGAACGGCGATGAGGCGCGGGTCCTGCGCCGCCATGCCGAGGAACTGATTGCGCGCGGCCATCAGCTTGTCGTGCCCGAGGCCACCGCGATCCTGCAATTGCACTTCAAAGCCCGTGGCATTGCCGAGTTCGACGACGGCCGGCGGCGCGAAGGCGAAGACCATGGCGTCGCGGATGCGGGAGAAGGCACCCATCGCACGGCCGGCAATGGCCTTCACCTTGAGCGCTTCGCTCTTGCGTTCGTTCCAATCCTTCAACTTCACGAAGGCGAGGCCCATGTTCTGGCCGGAGCCGGCGAAGCTGAAACCCGCCACGGTCAAAACGGACTCAACCGCATCCTTCTCATTCTTGAGATAGTGGTTCTCGACTTCCTTCAGAATGTTGAGCGTGCGCTCCTGGGTGGCGCCTGTCGGCGCTACGACCTGCGTGAACAGCACGCCCTGATCTTCATCGGGCAGAAAGCCGCCCGGGAGGCGCAGAAACAGAACCGCCATGCCGCCAACGAGCAGCAGATAGATGGCGCCGAAGCGCAGCCCGCGCTTGAGAATGCCCTGGACGGAAGATTCATAGCCATGGCTGGCGCGATCGAAATTGCGATTGAACCAGCCAAAGAAACCCCGGCGTGGCGCATGGCCGTGCGCGGCAGGTTTCAACAGAGTGGCGCACAGCGCGGGCGTGAGCACCACCGCCACCAGCACCGACAGGACCATGGCGGAAACGATGGTGATCGAGAATTGCCGATAGATGATGCCGGTGGAACCGCCGAAGAAGGCCATCGGCACGAACACCGCCGACAGCACCATGGCGATGCCGATCAAGGCGCCGGTGATCTGGTCCATCGATTTGCGCGTTGCTTCGACCGGCCCGAGCTTTTCCTCGCTCATCACCCGTTCGACGTTCTCGACCACGACGATGGCATCATCCACCAGAAGACCGATCGCCAGCACCATGGCGAACATGGTCAAGGTGTTGATGGAATAGCCGAAGGCGGCCAGCACGCCGAATGTGCCGAGCAGAACCACGGGAACCGCGATGGTTGGAATGAGCGTGGCGCGGAAATTCTGCAGGAAGACATACATCACCACGAAGACGAGGACGATGGCTTCGAGCAGCGTCTTGATCACCTCTTCGATGGAGATACGCACGAAGGGCGTGGTGTCGTAGGGATAAACGGTCTTCAAGCCGCGCGGATAAAACTGTTCCAACTCGGCGATACGGGCGCGCACCGCATCGGCGGTATTCAAGGCGTTGGCGCCGGTGGCCAGTTTGACGGCGAAAGCCGCCGAAGGTTGCCCGTTGTAGCGGGAGACGGCGGTGTAGCTTTCGCCGCCGAGTTCGACGCGGGCGACATCGCGCAGATGCACCATCGAGCCGTCGCTATTGGTGCGCAGGATGACGTTCTCGAATTCCGCCGGCGTCTTCAGGCGGCTTTGCGCGAGCACCGTGGCGTTGAGCTGCTGGCCATCGACGGCGGGCGTGCCGCCGAGCTGGCCGGCCGAGATCTGAGCGTTCTGCGCCGTGATGGCTGCCGACACGTCGGCGGGTGTCATGGCATAGTTGTTGAGTTTGCTCGGATCGAGCCAGATGCGCATGGCATATTGGGCACCGAAGAGCTGGGTATCGCCGACACCGGCGACGCGGCTCAACGGGTCCTGGATGTTCGAGGCCACATAGTCGGCGATGTCATAGGCATCCATGCTGCCGTCTTGCGAAACGAAACCGAGGATCACCAAAAAGTTCGCCGAGGATTTCGCGACGCGAATGCCTTGCTGCTGCACGACCTGCGGCAGCAGCGGCGTCGCCAGTTGCAGCTTGTTCTGCACCTGCACCTGGGCGATGTCGGGATTGGTGCCGTTGGCGAAGGTGAGCGTGAGCGTCAGGCTGCCGGTCGAATCGCTCGTCGAGGACATGTAGAGCAGATTGTCGATGCCCTGCATCTTCTGCTCGATGACCTGCGTTACCGTATCCTGCAACGTCTGCGCCGAAGCACCGGGATAGACCGCGGTGATCGCAACCGCTGGTGGAGCGATCGCCGGATATTGCGCGATCGGCAGGCTGCGGATGGCGAGCGCGCCAGCCACCATGATGATGATCGCTATGACCCATGCGAAAATGGGCCTGTCGATGAAGAAACGAGCCATCATTGATCTCGATGAAGGGCGCGATTATCGGGCGACGACAGGAGTGTCGGATGCGGAGGCTTGCTTACCTGCCCCTTCAAGCGCGACCGTTTGCACGGTGGCACCAGGGCGAATGCGCTGCACGCCGTCGAGGATCAGGCGGTCGCCGGCCTCGAGCCCCTTCGATATCCACCAATTGTTGCCGATGGCGCGATGGATGCCGACGGGACGCACTTCGACCTTATTGTCGCTGTTGACGACGAAGACCGTGGCATTGCCCTGCTGATCGCGGCTCACGCCTTGCTGCGGCACGAGAATGCCTTTCTCGTCGATGCCTTCCTCAACCACGGCGCGCACATACATACCGGGCAGAAGCTGTTCATGGGGATTGGGGAATACGGCCCGCAAGGTGACGGCGCCGGTGGTGGTCGAGACCGTCACGTCGGAAAACTCCAACCGGCCTTCGAGCGGATAGACCGTGCCATCAGGCAAGAGCAGTTTCACCTTGGTGCCGGCGGTGCCGGGATTCTGCAACGTTCCATCAGCGAATTGACGCTTGAGCCGCAACAGTTCGGTGCTCGATTGCGTCACGTCGACATAGATCGGATCGAGCTGCTGCACGGTGGCCAGGCTGTTGGTCTGGCTCGCCGTCACCAGGGCGCCGGCGGTGACGGACGATTTGCCGATGCGGCCGGAGATCGGTGACGTCAGCTTGGTGTAGGTCAGATTGATCTGCGCGCTTTCGAGAGCCGCCTTGGCCGAAGCAACGTCGGCGATGTTTTGCTTCAAGGTCGCGGCGGCGTCGTCGGCATCCTGCTGGCTGACGGCCTTCTGCTTGGCGAGATCGCCGTAGCGCTTCGCCTTGAGCTGCGAGCTCATGACATTGGCTTCCGCTTTTTCCAGCGCCGCCTTGGCGCTGTCATAGGAGGCCTGATAGGTCGCCGGGTCGATCTGGTAGAGCAGGTCGCCTGCCTTGACCTCGGCTCCTTCCTTGAAGACGCGGCTCTTGATGAGCCCGCCAACCTGCGGCCGCACCTCGGCGATCAGATAAGCATTCGTGCGACCCGGCAGTTCGTTGGAGACGGCGATCCGCTCCCGCTTGACCGTCATGACGCCAACTTGCGGCGCGCCGCCCGGCTGCGGCCCGGCCCCACCCGCATTTTTGTCGTTGCAGCCGGCCAGCACCGTCACCGCAGCCAAGACCAAGCCGATGCCGGAATTTCGGATCATTCGTTGAGAACGCATTCTGGGAACCTGTCGATTGCGGGCAGCGGTGCCGATCGGGGCGACGCGCCATGGGAAGCCGAATTACCAAACTATTGAGTTTTGTAAATGTCAAGAATCTTGCTGCGATGCACAAGATTTCGTGAACGGCGGCACTTTGCGCAGTTTTTCACCCGGGTCGTTGGCGAAACAGGCCTGATAAGGTGAAGGTGAAGTTATGGTCGCAATGACCGCCCGACAGGAGTTGCACCGAATGCTGGGCATGTCTTAAGGGAACGGGACAGTGGCTGCCGCGCACAGGCCAGCAGCCGATCAGGAGCCCCGTTGGCCGATTTTTCCCAAGCCCATCGCCTGCTTGCCCACCCCCTCCTTGCCGCGATGAGCGACATCGCGCGCGATGCGGGGGCAATTGCTATGACCTATTTCGCCGCCGGTTCCGAAACCTCGGCGCGCGTCGATTACAAGAACGGCGGTTCGCCAGTGAGCGAGGCCGATTTCGCCGTCGACAGGCTGTTGCGCGAACGGCTGCGCGCTCTGGTGCCGGACGCCGCCTGGCTGTCGGAAGAAACCGCCGACAATGCCGACCGCCTGAACAACAGCAAGCTTTTCATCGTCGATCCGATCGACGGCACGCGCGCCTTCATTCGGGGCGACGAGCGCTGGTCGATTTCCATCGCTCTGGTGGAAAATCAGCGGCCCGTGCTGGCCATCCTGCATCTGCCGGCCATCGGCGACACCTTCGCCGCGGCCAAGGGCCAAGGCGCATTCCGCTGCCGCGCCGGCGCCAGCGCCCGGCTCACGACCTCGGGCCGCGAGACCCTGATCGGCAGCACCGTCGGCGGCCCCCTCGGCTTCCTCGATGCTTTGGCCAAAAATCATATCGACCTGGTGTGCGAACCGCGCGTGCCCTCCCTCGCCTATCGCATGGCGCGGGTGGCGAGCGGCGATGTCGACGCCGGCATGGCCTCGGCCGATTCCTGGGATTGGGACGTCGCCGCCGCCGATCTCATCGTCAGCGAGGCCGGAGGGCTTTTCACGAGCCTCGACGGGCAGGTGCCGCTTTACAATCGCGAGCGGCCCCGGCATGGCATTCTCGCCGCCGGTCCCCCGGTGTTGCAGCGCCAACTTCTCGAAGCCATGCGTGCCGCCCTACCGCAAAAACCAAGTTAGCCGGTCATATCGTTGCCGCCAGGGCAGCATAGTCCTTGGCAGCATAGTTTTTGCACGCCAAACAATCGCCGATTTGCTATCCACCTTCCAATCAGAGATGGGACCCATGACCGACAAACCTTCCAGCGCCCGCGAATCCCAGCAATTGCTGCATCTCGTCTTCGGCGGCGAGCTTGAAAGCCTCAACAGCACCAATTTCAAGGACGTCAACGCGCTCGATATCGTCGGCATCTACCCGAACTATGCCAGCGCCGAGAAGGCTTGGCGCGCCAAGGCGCAGCAGACCGTCGATAATGCGCATATGCGCTATTACATCGTGCATATGCACCGCTTCCTCGATCCGTCCTGATCCAGAACGCCCAAAAGCAACGGGCCGATCATGTCGCTGATTAAAAAGCTCGGTCGCTCAGGCCCGGTGCAGAGCGCCGCCGCATGGCTCGCGGCGCGCTATCTGCGGCTGGTGTACGCGACGACCCGCTACCAGATCGATCCGCCCGATCTCGTGCAGCGCGCCCTCGCCGACCAGCCTGTGATCGGCACGATCTGGCACGGCCAGCACATGATGGCGCATTTCGCCTGGCCACCGGGCCTGCGCGTGGCCGCCCTCATCTCGCGCAATGCCGATGCGGAGATCAACGCCAAGCTGCTCGAACATCTCGGCGTCATTCCCATTCGTGGTTCCGGTGGCAAGGGCGCCGAAAAAGTGCGCAAGCGCGGCGGGGCGCTGGCGCTGCGCGAAATGCTGCGCCTGCTCGGTGAAAATGTATCGCTGGTGCTGACGGCCGACGTGCCAAAAGTGTCGCGCATCACCGGCAAGGGCGTCGTGACGCTGGCACGCCTGTCCGGCCGGCCGATCTATCCCTTCGCCGTGGTCAACCGGCGCAAAATCGATTTCTCGTCCTGGGACCGGGCGAGCCTGGGCCTGCCCTTCACTCGAGGCGCCATCGTCGTCGCGCCGGCGATCTGGGTTCCGCCCGATGCCTCAGAAGAGGACATGGAGCGCATCCGCCAGCAGGTGGAGGCCGAGCTCGACCGCGTTCACACACAAGCTTATGCCATGGTCGGCGGACGCGATCCCGGTGCAAAATCCGTGGCCAACGTCACGTCTTCGCCGCAACCAGCAGGCAGAGAACCGCGATGAGTTTTGCGTCCCTCTCCCTGCTTGGCCTCTATCGCGGCGCGACGACCGCCCTTCTGCCCCTCGCCCCTGCCCTGCTGGCCTGGCGCCAACGCCAAGGCAAGGAGGAGGCCGGACGCGTCGGCGAGCGCAGCGGCATCGCCCGCATGGCCCGGCCGCCCGGGCGGCTCGCCTGGCTGCATGGCGCCAGCGTCGGCGAAGCCATCGCTTTGTTGCCGCTGGTCGCCAAGTTGCGCCAGCAGGGCCTGCAGGTGCTGGTGACGACAGGCACCGTCACCTCGGCACGCATTCTCGACGAACGCCTGCCGGCCGGCGCCATCCATCAATATATCCCGCTCGACGTCTGCCGTTTCGTCCGCCGCTTTCTCGATCACTGGCGGCCCGATCTCGTTCTCTTCGCGGAATCGGAATTGTGGCCCAATGCGCTGGGCGAAGCGCATGCCCGGCGCATCCCCGTCATCCTGGTCAATGCACGCCTGTCGCAGCGCTCGTTCGAGCGCTGGAAGCGATTGCCGCATACGGCGATGCAACTGCTGTCGCATATCGATCTCTGCCTGGCGCAATCGAATGCCGATGCAGCAAGGTTTTCCGATCTCGGCGCACCGCGCGTGCTGGTCGGCGGCAATCTCAAATATGATGTCGCCGCCTTGCCCGCCGATCCCGCCGAAGTGGCGCGGATGCAGGCGATGATCGGCTCGCGGCCGCTGTGGCTCGCCGCTTCCACCCATGAAGGTGAAGAACGGATCGCGCTTGCCGTGCATCACGAACTCAGCCAGCGCATGCATGATCTCGTCACCATCATCGCGCCGCGCCATGCGGAGCGTGGCGGACAGATCGCCAATCTGGCCTTGCAGGAGGGTCTGACGCCCTATCAACGCTCGCGTGGCGACGACATTCCGCCGGGCGCACAAGTCTATGTCGCCGACACGATGGGCGAACTCGGCCTGCTCTACCGGCTGGCCAGCATCGTCTTCGTCGGCAAGTCGCTCGCCGCGACCGGCGGACAGAATCCGATCGAGCCCGCGAAGCTCGGCGGCGCAATCCTGCACGGTCCCCATGTCGGCAATTTCGTCGAGGTCTATGACGAACTCGATCGCTCCGGCGGCGCGCTGGAAGTGGGCGATCGCGACACGCTGGCCCGCACGCTTCTGGCGCTGATGGCCGACGGCCAGCGCCTGCGCACCATGGTGCGGCGTGCCGGCGAGACGGTGGCCCAGCTCGGCGGTGCGTCGGACCGAATCATGGTGGCGCTCGAGCCCTATCTTCTGCAATTGCGGGTCGGCCGACGCTAAGGCATGATCTGGAGATGGCGACTCGGCTGCGGACTGTTCCTCACCCGGATTTGACGACCGACCCAGTTCCGCATCGGATCTCGCAGAGTCGGATCGCGGACTGATGCGTGCCCCGGAATTCTGGTGGCTGGAGCGCCCCAGTGCGCTGGCCCGTGCTCTTTCCCCTCTCGGCCAAGCCTTCGGCGCCATCACCCGGCGGCGCATGCAGCGGCCTGGCACGCGCCTCAGCGTGCCGGTGATTTGTATCGGCAATTTCGTGGCCGGCGGTGCCGGCAAGACGCCGACCGCCATCGCCGTTGCCCGGCAGCTCGACGAGCGCGGCGAAGCGCCCTTTTTCCTGTCGCGCGGCTATGGCGCGACGGCGCGGCCGCAGGGCGGTCCTATCCGCGTCGATCCGGCCAAGCACAGCGCCCGCGAAGTCGGCGACGAACCCTTGCTGCTCGCCCGCCATGCCCCCACCATCGTCGCGGCCGACCGCGTGGCGGCGGCGCGCACCGCGATCAAGGCAGGCGCAAGCGTGCTGGTAATGGACGATGGTTTGCAGAATCCGGCTTTGCATAAGGACCTATCGATCGCCGTCGTCGACAGCGATATGGGCATCGGCAATGGCCTGTGCATTCCGGCTGGACCGCTGCGCGCGCCCCTCGCCGATCAATTCATCGGCGTCGATGCCCTGGTGACGATCGGAGACGGCGCCCGGGCCAAGGAACCGAGCCTGATGGCGCGTGAACGGGCTCTGCCTGTGATTGAGGCTGTGCTGGAGCCTGATGCTGCCGGCCGCGCGCGGTTGGCGCGCCAAAAGGTCGTGGCTTTCGCCGGCATCGGCCGGCCGGAGAAATTTTTCCGCACCTTGCGGGAGCTTGGCGCCAACGTGGCGCAGGCACTGCCGTTTCCCGATCACCACCCTTACGGCAGCGCCGACATTTCGATGCTGAAATCCGCTGCACGGCAGGCCGGGGCCATGCTGGTGACGACGGAAAAGGATTTTGTGCGCTTGCAGCATCTCAAGGATCTGCCGCCCATCGATACGTTGGCGGTGACCTTGGAAACCCGGCAGCGCGACGCCTTCGAGCCGCTGCTCGACGATCTGCTTAAAGCTTGACTTTGAGCTGCTTAAAGCTTGACCTTGAGACCCATGCGCTCAAGCTTGGCCTGAGGCGTGGCATAGGCTTCCTGAAGATCGACGTCCCAGTAGCGCAGTTCCTCGATGGGAATCGGTTCGCCCGTCACTTTGCAGCGCACGAACGTGCCGGGGCGCAGCACGCGAAAATCACCGTCGAGATAGCGGACTTCCGCTTCGACACCGGGCTGCGGGAAACGTTCCATTCGGTTCATCGGCATGGCTTCGGTTTGACTGCGTCTACACTACATAATCGCTTGGCCGGGAAACACCAAGCAACCCCAGATGGAGATCACTTCTTGCGCCAGACGATGCTTGAGCTCAGCGCGTAATTCCAGATCGCTCCCACCGCCGCACCGGCAATGCCGGCCAGCCACCAGGTCGGCTCGCGCATGAACAGCCAATTGGCCATGCCGACATTGGCCACCGCGCCAACACCGCACACCACGTAGAACAGCAACAGGCCGGAGATGAAGGCGCCGCCGCGCAGCCGGCTGTCGCGATAGGTGATCAGATTGTTGATGTAAAAATTCCACGTCATGGCGATCAAGGTCGCTAGTGATTGCGCCACCGCGAACGACAGGCCCATGGTGATCAATGCCAACCGCAGCACGATCAGATGCACGATCACGCCGCTGGCGCCAACCGTGGCGAAGAACACGAAACGCACCGGCAGCAGACCGCGTGACAATTTGTTGAGCAGCAGACCAGCGAAATCGAGCACCACACGCGAATCCAATTTTGACTCGCCGGCGTGACGCGGACGGAAATCGAAGCCGATTTCTTGCGTGCGCAGGCTGTCGCCGGCGGTGATGAGAATGTCGGCGAGAATCTTGAAGCCCGACTGTTCAAGCTCCGGCGCCAGCCGATCGAAGGCGTCGCGGCGCATCATGAAGAAGCCGCTCAATACGTCGTTGACGCCGCGCGGAAAGAAGCGCGCCACGATGGCCGCGACAATGCGGCTCGAGGCTTCCCGCTTGGCGGACAGGCCGCCGCCCGCGCTGCCATCGCTCGAAAGGCGCGAACCGACGATCAGATCGAGATTACCCGCTTCCAATCGCTCCAGCATGCGCGGCAGAACGGTTTCGTCATGCTGCAGATCCGCATCCATCACGGCTACGTAAGGCGCCGATGACGATAGCATGCCCTCGATACAGGCCCCCGAAAGACCGCGCCGATGCACCCGGCGCAGGCAGCGCAAGCGCGGATCGCTCTGGGCCAACTGCTTGACGAGTTCCGCCGTGGCATCGGGACTGTTGTCGTCGACGAACACCATCTCCCAGCCGCCGGCCGGGCCGAAAGCTGCGTCAACCCGACGCACGAGTTCGGCGATGTTGCCGCGCTCATTGAACGTCGGCACGACGATGGTCAGGCGGGGGGAGGACATGGGGGATCGATTAGCGGTTGCGTCCCGGCGGGGCAACCGGCAAATCGCCCCGTTTTCTGCGCCGTTGACTTCGCCGCGCGCAGCGTGTGGGGATCACCGCGCGATTTATTCCAAGGACGCCCCGTGTCGGACCCACAGCCCCTCAACCGCCAAACGACTGATTTTGCCCGGCTCGTTCTGGTTGTCCTCGCCGTTGCGGCGGTCTTCCGGCTGATCCTGGCCGCCAATCTGGGGCTCGGCATCGACGAGACCTATACGGTGGTCACCGCCCGCCATCTGGAGTGGAGCTATTTCGACCACCCACCGCTGGCCTGGTGGATTGCCGGCCTGACGGAGCGGCTGGCGGGCACCGAGTGGGCGCCCGTGGTGCGCCTGCCCTTCATCCTGCTCGGCTGCCTCACAGGCTGGATGCTGTTCCTGCTCACGCGCCTGCTGTTTGATGCTCGAGCCGGCTTTCTGGCCGTCCTGGCCTATGTCTGTGCGCCGGTGACCGGCGTCACCGCCGGCACGTTCGTCGTGCCGGATGCACCGCTGATGCTGGCCATGGTGGCAGGCGCCTACGCGCTGGCGCGGGCGCTGTTTGGGCCCACCGGCGAAGCCGGCCGCTGGTGGATCGCGGCGGGCATCTGCGGCGGCCTGGCGCTGCTGTCGAAATATCACGGCATTTTCCTGTTTGCCGGCGCCGGCCTGTTCCTTTTGACCAGTGCCAGCCAACGGCGTTGGTTTCTATCGCCCTGGCCCTATCTCGGCTTCCTGATCGCCGTCGCCATTTTCCTGCCCGTCCTCGTCTGGAACGCGGAACATGGCTGGGTGTCCTTCCTGTTCCAGGGCGGGCGCGGCGGCGAAGCTCGCTTGCGGCCGCTGGCACCACTCACTGTGCTGGGCGGCCAGGCCTTGTTCCTCCTGCCGTGGATCTGGTTCGGCCTGATGGCGACCGGCATCGGTGCGCTGCGACGCGGGCCGGCCGATGGTCGTTCCTGGCTGCTGCTGTGTTTGGGCGTCGGCCCCATTCTCGTCTTCACCCTCGTGGCCGCCTGGTCTTCGACGCGCGTGTTTCCGCATTGGGCGGCGCCTGGCTATCTGATGCTGTTCCCGCTGCTCGGCGCGGCGGTGTCGGCGCGCTGGGACAAGGCGGGTTCGCATATGCGGGGATGGGCGAAGGCAACGGCCATCGTCACCGGCGCGGCGATTATTCTGGCGTCCGTCTTCGCACGCATCGGCTGGCCGCCGATGGCCATCGCTGCTCTGGAGAAGATGCGTGATCCACTGATCGAAACGACCGACTGGCATGACCTGTCGGCGGCGCTGGCGCAGCGTGGCCTGCTCGGCAAGCCCAACACATTCGTCACCGGCCTGCGCTGGCTGCATGCGGCGAAGATCGACTACGGCCTGCGCGGCCAGATGCCGGTGCTTTGTCTGTGCGACGATCCGCGCGGCTATGGCATGCTGGCGCCGGCCGAACCGTTCGTCGGCCAGGATGCGGTGATCGTGCGGCCGTTGCCTGATATTCAGAGCATCGAGTCACTGATCGACAAAAATTTCGAGCGGATCGAACCGCTCGGCACCGTCGACATCACACGCGCCGGCAAACCTTCGTTGCAGGCCGAACTTTATCTCGGTCATCGGTTGAAGCCTGGCTGGCAGCCGCCGTGGAAGCAAACTGGCCAGCGTTGACGCCGCGCAGATGTGAGGACAATGAAGCGTCGCCGAAGCCTTCGTGTCATACCCGACATGCGCAGCATGATCGGGTATCCAGGGGCAAACGGTAGAGCCTTCAGCGCGCCTTCAGCGTCGATGCTCAAGCAGCTTTCGTCACACGCCCCTGGATTCCCGCTCGACCGCTTCGCGGTCGTCGGGAATGACACCAAGGCTTCGCTCTAACTCGATGTCGCAGTCGGTTCCGGTGCGCGTACCACCGTCACCGTGCAATGGGCGCGGGCAACCACTTCCGATGATACGGAGCCAAGGTAACGACGCAGATTGGAACGACCGCGGGCGCAGATGAGAATCTGATCGGCGTGGCTGGTGCGGGCGAAGTCCAACAAAGACTCGGCGATGTCCATGGCTTCCAGCACGTGGAAGGACAGCTTGCCTTGTTCGAGACCGAGCGGCCGCGCCCATTCCTTCAATTCGACCAGGCGCTGCACGTGTTTGTTCCGCCCTTCGGAATCGAAGGCTTCATGCATGAAGACGGCTGACAGTTTCATCACGTTGATGCAGGCGAGCCGCGCATCGGCAACCGATCCCACCACCCGTTGCGTCTCGATGAACAGCGCCTCGGCGAGATATTCGAAGCCTTCGGAAAGATCGACGCAAACGACGATGATCGGGTCCGACGTCGCCGAATAAGGCTGTGGCTCGGCCGGCGGCAGAGCACGCGCTTTGAGCCAGGCGCGCAACTGCTGAAACAGATTTGAACGCTTCAGCCGCTCGGCGCGTTCGGTCAGTTTCACCGCATCGGGATGTTGCAGATTGAAGGCGAGGCGCGCCGCCGTCTGATAGCGCTTGGCCGGATTGGGCTCGACGCAGCGCAGGATGATCTCCTGCAACCAGGGCGGAATGTCGGGCCTGATCTTGCGTGGAGGCACGGGATCGCGCCACAGCCGCGTGCGCAGAGCCTGGCGCGATTGCGGCAGACCGAACGGCCGTTCGCCGGTCGCTAGATGATAGAGCAATACGCCAAGCGAGAAGATGTCGGAGCGCGGATCGCCGCGGTTCTGCCGCACCTGCTCAGGCGAAATATAGGGTGCCGTGCCCATCGGCAGGCGGAACTCGGCCTCCAGCAGATCCGGCATTTCGAGATGGCGCGACAGGCCGAAATCGATGAAGACCGCTTCGCCAGTCTTCCGGATCATTATGTTCGACGGCTTGATGTCGTGATGGATGACCTTCTGCCGGTGCAGATCGACGAGCGCGGTCGCCACCTTCTCACCGATGGCCGCGACCTGTTCCGGCGGGATCGGCGATTTTTCGAACAGCGGATAGAGCGTCTCGCCGTCGATATATTCCATGGCGATATAGGGGCGCCGTGCGTAGTCACCGACCGCATAAACTTTCGGGACGTGGATGCCCGACAGGCGCGGCAGGATCATCATCTCCATCTCGAAACCGACGATCACCGTGGCATCGTCGGCATCGACGATCTTCGGCACTTTGAAGATGACGCGGCCTTCGATGTCGGGATGGCTGGCGCGATAGATGATCGCCATGCCGCCGACATGGATCTTTTCCTCGATCGTGAAGCCGTCGATGACCTCGCCGATGCGGACGTTGATCTGGCTCATCGTTCAACCCGCGGCTTATTTACCAATGAACAAGCGCGCGGCCAGAATTCTCGGCAGTTCGGCGGCATGGATCTTTCGGGCTGCCTCCTCGACGTCGTAGGGCACGCGCCAATATGTCAGTTCATTCTTGGTCGTGTCGAGAATGCTATAGGCGGCCGAGGGATTTTTATCGCGCGGCTGGCCGACGGAGCCTTGCACCGCCAGCCATTGGCGCTGACCGACCAGGGGGATGGGCGCGCCCGGTTTTGGCGCGAAGAACTTCGCCGGCTTGGTCGGGGTCATGTGATAGAGCTGCGGAATGTGGATATGACCGCAAAAGGTGATCCGCTGACGGGTGGCCTGCAGGCTGCGCTCGGCACTCTCTTCATCGCCGATATAGAGCCAGCGGGTGGGCGCCGAGGCGTCCGAATGGACGTAGAGGCGATCCTCGTCCTCGACCTTCATCAGCAGGCTTTCGAGAAAGGAGCGCCGGGCTTGATCGAGCTGGTTATAGGTCCATTCGATGGCGGCCTTGGCATAGTCGTTCATACCATCGGTGAGGCCCTTGGCGGCGGCATAATCGTGATTGCCCATCAGGGCGACGGCGCCATCGGCGCAGAGATCAGCCACGCGCTCGACGATATAAGCGGGGTCGGCGCCATAGCCGACGAGGTCCCCAAGGAAGACGAATTGGTCGATGTTCTGGCGCACCGCATGGGCAAAGCAGGCATCAAATGCCTCGCGATTGCCATGGATATCGGAAAAGAAAGCGATACGCATTACGGCCTTGCCCTCGACAACCTTCACTCCCGCCGGCGGCGGTTTTGGTCAAGCGCCGACCTGTAACTGAGCGCACATACCTTGACCGCGGCCAATTGCAAAGAAAAAACCCCGGAGAGTTCCCCGGGGTTTCATCAGAAGCTTGTGTTTGGGTGGGTTCAGTGAACCAGACGGCTCTTCAGCTCGCCGATGCCCTTGGTGATGAGATCGGCAGCGGCCTGACCCTTGGTTTCCGCCTTCAAAACCGTCTCAGCGGCCTTGGCAGCGACGTCGGCGACGATGGCGCGCACGTCATTGGCAGCCTGGGCCTCGGCCATGGCGATCTTCGCCTCGGCCTGTTTGGTGCGCCGGGCGACGAAGTCCTGCATGCGCTCGGCGGTTTCCTTGGCCATGGCTTCGGCTTCGGTCTTGGCCTGCGCCACGATTGCTTGCGCCTCGGCCTCGGCTTCGACCGCCTTCTTCTTGAAAGAGGCGAGCACGGCTTCCGCTTCCTCGCGCAGGCGGCGGGCCTGGTCGAGTTCGTCGGCGATCATTTTGCTGCGGCCGTCGAGCGCGCTCAGGATCGTGCGGTGCACGCCCAGATAGCCGAGCAGCAGCACGAAGAGAACGAAACCAACGGCGACGAAAAATTCGGCATCGAAATGCATGGACGAACTCCTAGCCGATCTTCTCGGCGGCGACCGCGCGGGCGATAGCCGCTGCGTCGGCACCCTTGCCGGTGATGTGCTTGATGATCTCGCCGGCCGTGTCGGTGGCGATGCCCGCGACCGAACCCATGGCCTGCGCCTTGGTGGAAGCGATCTGCGCTTCGGCCGCCGCGAGCTTATCGTTCAGACCGGCTTCGAGCGTCTTGCGATCGCTCTCGATCTGAGCGTTCAGCTTGTCGCGCATCTGCTGCACGGTGGTCTGCGCATTGCCCTTGGCGTCGGAGAGCGCCTTCTCATAGGCGACGGCGGCGTCATCGGCCTGCTTCTGCATGTCGGACGCAGACTTGAGATCGCCGGCGATGCGGTCTTCGCGGGTTTTGAGGATTTCCGCGACGCGCGGCAGCGCCACCCGCGACATCAGCCAGTAGAGCAGACCGAAGGTGATCGCGAGCCAGATGAGCTGCGAGGCGAACCATGTCGGATCGAACGGCGGAAATACCGCTTCACCGCCACCGGCGGCCGGCGTTGCTGCATAGGCGCTGGAGATGAGCATGCTGCTATCCCGAAAACTTTGTGGACCAAAACGAGCGAGAATGCCGCGCGCACTCGCGTGCGCGCGGCTTCAATTCTTACTTCACGAACAGCAGGATGATCGCGACGAGGAACGCGAAAATGCCGAGACCTTCCGCGAGCGCGGCGCCGATGAAGGCGCGGCCGAACTGACCGTCGGCAGCCGACGGGTTGCGCAGAGCGCCGGAGAGGAAGTTACCAAAAATGGTGCCGACGCCGACGGCGGCGACGCCCATGCCAATCGCCGCGAGACCTGCGCCGATCCATTTTGCTGCTACGGGATCCATATCGAACTCCTGTTCGTGTGTAAGGGCGACTATCTGTTGTTCAAATATTTATCAGTGGCCCGGGTGAATTGCGTCGTTCAGATAGACGCAAGTGAGGATGGCGAAAACATACGCCTGAAGGACGGCGACCAAGAGCTCGAACGCCGTCAAGCCAACGATGGCGAGAAGCGGCAGCGGCGCCAGAATGGAAGCGGCACCTGCACCCAGCAGCATGGTCACGAAGCCGGCGAACACTTTGAGCGTGATGTGACCGGCGAGCATGTTGGCGAAAAGACGAACCGAGAGTGAAATCGGCCGCGAGACGAAGGAGATCACTTCGATCAGCATCAGGAACGGCAGCAAGAACGGCGAGACGCCCGATGGCACGAACAACTTCAAGAAATGCAAGCCATGCTTGTAGAAGCCGTAAATGAGGACCGTGAGGATGACGAGCGCGGCGAGCGCGAAGGTCACGATGATCTGGCTGGTCACCGTATAGGTGTAGGGGATGAGGCCGAGCACGTTCGAGAAGACGACGAACATGAACAGCGAGAAGACCAGCGGGAAGAACTTCATGCCGTGATCGCCGGTGGTCGAGCGCACCGTCGAGGCGACGAATTCATAGGCCATTTCGGCGGCGGCTTGCAGGCGGCCCGGCACCAGGGCCTTGCCGCTCGTGCCCCAGATCATCAGGAGCGAGATGCAGGCCAGGATGATGACCATGAACAAAGAGGAATTGGTGAAGGAGGCATCGATGTTGCCGAGGCCGATCTTCACGATCGGCTGAATCTCGAACTGATGGATCGGATCGATCGCGTTTGCTTCAGCCGCCACTTCGTCACCCTTCTCATCCGCGCAAGAAGCGCATCAGGCCTTGTCTTTCGGCTTTGCCGGTCCGGTCGGACGCGCGGCAATGCGATAGACGTTATAGAAACCCGCCGCTGTCCCTAGCCCCAGAAAGAGGATGAGAAACAACGGCGTCGTAGAAAGCCACTCATCGAGCTGCCAGCCGATCAGAAAACCGACCACAACCCCCGCCACAAACTCAGACAGGACGCGAAAGCCTAAACTCAGCGCCCGCCCGGTTTCAGCCCCCGGGATATCCGTATTCGCCCCGGCCTTGCGCTCGCGCGCATCGAGATTCTGTTCCTTCAACGCACCCGACAACCGGTCGAGACGCGCCCGAAGTTCAAGATCCTCGCGGCTCCGACGATCCTCGTCACTTTCGTGCCCGGACATCTGCGGTCTCATGCGGCGCGGCCTGCGCTCGCGCAAGTGCGACGCCAGAAAAAATGAAGGAATCCCTTGCGAGCCGGGCGCAACATATTGACGCGGGTATGGACTGTCAATGCGTCAACGCCTCCGCTGGAAAACAAAAAATCCAAATATTTTCATATACTTGAAACCCACAAAAAGAGCTTTTCCCCGGCCCTCGTTTCTGTTCGGATGAAAAGACGCGACCGATAGCTTAAGGCAGCCAAACGAACGCGTTGCCCAGCCCAGGCGCGTGAGGGGATGAAACAGCTTGGAATCGAAGACGATGCGACCGCTCTATGACTTGCCCGGCCATCTGGTTCGGCGGCTGGTTCAGCTCACGCAAGGAATTTACGAGAGCGAGGCCAAATCCTTTGGCGTCACCCATGCACAATTCGCCATCCTGCAAACCGTGCATCTGGCGCCGGGGCTCGAACAGCGGGAAATCGCGGAGGCGGCCGGCTACGATTCGGTGACCGCCAGCCATATGATCCGCAAGCTCGAGGCCATGAACCTGCTGCGCCGCGACAAAGGCAGCCGTTCGCGACGCGGAAACTCGCTGCACCTCACGACGGCCGGTGCCGAGAAGCTCAAGGAGATGGAACCGGCCATCGCCCGCGTCCAGGAACGCTTGGTGGAACGTCTGTCGCCGGAGAAGCGCACGCTGTTTTTGCAGCTCTTGTCGGAAATAACCGGGGTCGAAAACGCCTATCGGAACGTCGACCTACAAAAATAAGTATACTAATTATTGACAGGTCGGTGCGGAGCCGGCACAGTCCGCCTCCATAACGACCAAGTCCGGGGAGGACAGGATGGACCTTGAAGCAGGGCGCATCGCCGCACGCCCAACTGCGCCCGCTTCATCGTTTCGTCTTTGGTACATGGCGGGGATCCTCTGCCTGACCAATGCGGTCTCTTTCGTCGATCGCCAGTCGCTGCCTCTGCTGATCAATCAGATCAAAGGCGATTTTCAGATCAACGACACGCAGGTGAGCCTGCTCGTCGGTTTCGCTTTCATTCTCACCTATGCGGGCCTGTCGATTCCCGCCGGCATACTGGTCGACCGGTTCAGCCGCCGCGCCGTGCTGTCAGCCGGCATCGGCTTCTGGTCGGCCTCGACGATGTTCTGCGCCTTCGCCACGAATTACTGGATGATGTTCGTCGGCCGCCTCGGCATTGGCGCGGGCGAATCGGTGGTCGGGCCTGGTGCGGCCTCGATCATTCGCGATGCCTTCGCCCCCGATCAACGCGGCCGCGCCGTCGCCATCTGGGCGATGGGCGCCAATATCGGCGCCGCCGCCGCTCTCCTGCTTGGCGGCCTCATCCTGCGCGCAGTCGGCGACGCGCCGTCCGCGACCGTGCCGCTGTTTGGCACCGTGCGCTCCTGGCAGGTGGTGCTGTTCGGATGCGCGTTGATCACTCTGCCTGTCGCGCTGCTGGTGCTGACGTTCCGCGAGCCCGCACGCACCGGCACACGGGCGCCCGAGCACAGTGGCATGAAGTCGGCGCTCGCTTTCATGGCGCGGCGCTGGAAGGTCTTCGCTCTGGTCTTCCTGGTCAACGGGCTCACCATCATCATGACCGTGCCGCATGGTATCTGGGCCCCGGCCATGTTCGAGCGCGTTTGGAAACTGTCGCGGCCGGAGATCGCCTTCACGCTGGGTATCATGACCTTGGTGTTCGGGGCGTCGAGCCAATTCATCGCCGGCACCGTGCTCGATCGGTTGGAGCGTGCCGGTATTGCCAATCCTGTGCCGCTCTTTGGTATCATCGTCTGCGTGCTGGCCTTTCTGCCCGGCGTTTACATGCCGCTTGCGCCTAATGTGACGGTCGCCTGGGTGCTGCAAGCGCTCTACATGCTGATCGCCACGTCGCTCTTCACGATCGGCACAGCCTTCGTCACGCGCCTCGCGCCGCCGGAAATGGCCGGCAAGATCACTTCGCTGCATTTCCTTTGGATGGGCCTGATCGGCACGCTCGTCGGCACGACGCTCTATGCGGTGGTGGCCGACACGGTTTACGGCCACGCCGGGCCGCTCGCCATTGCCTATTCTCTCTCGACCGTCGTCGGCATTCTCACCATCTTGTCGATCATCGTCTACGCCCTTCTCATGCTCATCACACGTCAAGAAAGCACGAAAAGCCCATGAAAGCTGCCCTCTTCTCCACCTGCAAATATAACGGGCCGGCGCTCGACAAAGGCTGGCCGGTATCCGGCGCCGTCTATTCGCGCCAAGCCGCGCAAGATTCGATGCAGCAAAGCCTCGACCAGTTTCAGTTGGCCGATGAACTCGGCTTCGATTGGGTGACGGTGGCCGAGCATCACTATGCGCCCTTTTCGCTGACACCCAATCCGATGGTGATGGCCGGCGCGCTGACGCAGGTCATCAAGCGCGCCAAGATCGCATTGCTTGGCGCCGACATTCCCATCCTCAATCCGGTGCGCGTGGCGGAAGAATTCGCCATGCTCGATACGATGACGGGCGGGCGCGTCGTCGCCGGCATGCTGCGCGGCACGCCGAACGAATATGTCACCTACAATATCAATCCGGCGGAATCGCGCGCGCGCTTCGAAGAAGCGCTGCATCTGATCAAGATGGCTTGGACGCAGACCGAACCGTTCGGCTGGCAAGGCCGCTATTACGAATACCGCACCGTTTCGATCTGGCCGCGCTGCGTGCAGGAGCCGCATCCGAAAATCTATATGTCCGGATCGAGCCCGGAAGCGGGCGAATTCGCCGCCAAGAACAAAGTCGGTCTCGGCTTCGCCGTCACCACCGTGCCGCTGGCTGCAAAGGCCGCCGCACATTACCGCACTCAGGCTGATCGCTTCGGCTGGGAGCCGGAACCGGAGGATGTGATCTATCGCGTCGCCGTGCATGTCGGCGAAAACGACGATCAGGCCCTGGAAGATTTCGTCGAAGCGACGAAGACCGGCGCACGCACGGGCCTCACCATGGCCAACCGGGGCCTCGAAAGCGCCATCGCCGAAACCGGCTACTATGGTCGCGACGCCGACATGCAACGCCAACGCCTGATGCCGCGCAGCCTGCAGGAGCGTATCGATCAAGGCCAGATCCTGCTCGGCGGCCCCGATACCGTGCTGAAGCAGATCGAGAACATCAAGCGCGAACTCGGCGCCGGCGTCATCGATTTCACCGTCGCGCATCAGATGGGCGACAAGACCGTCCGCAGCATCGAACTGCTCGGCGAAAAAGTGCTGCCGCGCATCCGGCATTGGTGAGAAATTGGGCAAGGAACTGACGATGAACACCACCGTGAACGCGACTTCATCCACCGCGCCGCTGCTCTGCTTCGGCTTTGCCGACGCCGATGCTTCCCCCGCCTTGAAACTGATCGCCGCCGGACGCGCCGTCGTTTCGGGCGCCGATCAGGCGGCGACCTCGGCGATCATCGCCAAGGGCGCGGCCTGCGGCGAAGCCCTGTCCTTCGCCGCGCAATATGCCGGCATCGTCGAATCGGTCATCCTGATCGCGCCCGATGAAGCCACCGCGAAGCGCGCGAGCGAAATCGGCGCCGAATGCCAGGCACAGGTTCTGGCCCTGGCGGGCACGCTGGATGCCGAGAGCGGCGCCGCCGCCACCGCGATCAAGCAGGCCCTGCCCTCCTGCCATCTCGTCTATGTTTTCGACACGAGCAAAGACATGGATATCGAACGGCCGGAAGCGCTGGCGAAAGTGGCGCGGGATTTTCTCGCCCGCCGCGACAAATTCCTGGTCAGCAATGCGGACGGCCGTATCACACCGTAGACGCCGCAAGATAGACAACGAAAAAAGCCGTCGCCCAAAAGCGACGGCTTTGTTTTTATCTGTGTCGGACGGCGTTGATTATTCCGCCGCCACCATCACTTCGGCCTGCGCCAGGTCGACGCTGACGAGCTGCGACACGCCGCGCTCGGCCATCGTCACACCGAACAGCCGATCCATGCGGGCCATGGTGATCGGGTTGTGGGTGATGGTGATGAAGCGCGTGTCGGTCTTGCCGCGCATTTCGGCGAGCAGGTTGCAGAAGCGTTCGACGTTGGAATCGTCTAATGGCGCATCCACTTCGTCGAGCACGCAGATCGGCGACGGGTTGGTCAAGAACACCGCGAAGATCAGCGACATCGCCGTCAGCGCCTGCTCACCGCCCGACAGCAGGGTCATGGTCGAAGGCTTCTTGCCCGGCGGACGGGCCATGATTTCGAGGCCAGCTTCCAGCGGATCGTCGGATTCGATCAGTTGCAATTCAGCCGAACCACCGCCGAACAGGCTGGTGAACAGCTCCTTGAAGTGGTTGTTGACCACATCGAAGGCGGCAACCAGACGCTCGCGACCTTCCTTGTTCAAGCTCTGGATGGCGGTGCGCAGCTTGCGGATCGCTTCCGTCAGATCGTCGCGCTCGGTGGTCAGCGCATCGCGACGGCCTTCGATGTCGCCCAGTTCGTCATCGGCGCGCAGGTTGACGGCACCGAGACGCTCGCGATCCTGCTTGAGCTCTTCGAGCCTGCGCTCGACATCGGCCCCCTCCGGCAATTCATCGTCGGGTTCGACGCCGGCCAGAGCCGCCACCGCGTGGGGTTCGCATTCGAGATCGGTGGCGATGCTGTGGATGATGTCCTGGTTGCGCTGGCGCAGAGCTTCGACGCGCGCTTCCGAACGCGCCCGTTCTTCACGCACCGCCGACATGGCATCGAGTGTCATGCGCGCGACGCGATCGCTTTCGGCGAGGCGCGTCTCGGCTTCCGTCCGCTTGTCGGAGGCGAGCTTGCGGGCCTCTTCCGCCTTGTCGACTTCGCCGATCAGGGCGCGACGACGTTCGAGGAACAATTCCGGCGCTTCCGCCAAACGCTCCAGCTCCTCGCGCGCTTCGGCGATACGCTCTTCGTAATCGGCGATCTGGCCGGTGGCGCGGCCGCGCCGCTCGTCCCAGGATTGGCGCTCATTGTTGATCGCCATCAGGCGCTGCTGGCGCACCTGAGCTTCGCGGCCAAGCGACTGCACGGCGGCGCGGGCTTCCGACGTCTCGGCGCGGGCGTGGGCGGCCGAAGCGCGGGCACGATCGAGCTTGCCGGTGAGCTGCGCGGTCGGTGCCAGCGTTTCGAGCGCGTTCTGCGCTTCGCCATGTTTGGCGCGGGCTTCGTCGCGGTTCTGGGTCAGCCGGTTGGAGGCTTCTTCCAGCGCCGATACGCGGGCGCCTGACTGGGCGCGCTTGCGTTCGGCCGCATTCAAAGCCTCGCGCGCTTCGCCGAGCAACCGCTGGGCGTTACGGGCGTCGTTGCGGGTCTGCGTCTCGGCCATGGCGGCGACACGCACGCGCTCGACCATCTGTTCGGCCTGCACCTTCAACGCGTCGGCGACGCGGCGGGCTTCCTCGGCCTCACGGGTGAGATCGCCCAGGCGATTGCGCTCGGCCAGACGTCGGGCGGCCGGTGTCGGCGCTTCGGCGGCGGCAACGAAACCGTCCCAACGCCACAGGTCGCCTTCCTTCGAAACCAGGCGCTGGCCGGGCTTCAACAGCTTTTGCAGATGCGCGCCTTCGGTGCGCACGACGACGCCGATCTGATTAAGGCGGCGGGCCAGCTGCTGCGGCGCGGTGACCAGTTTCGCCAGCGGCTCGACACCCGGCGGCAGCGGCGCGTCTTCGGCATGATCGCCAAGCAGCGACCAATGGGCCGGCGCCGAGGCATTGACGGAGGCGTCGAGATCGTCGCCGAGCGCGGCGCCAAGCGCGGCCTCATAGCCCTTCTCGACATTGATTTCATCGACCACCGGCGGCCACAGATCGCTCTCGGCGGTGGCCAGCAGTTTCGACAGGGTGCGCACTTCGGTCTCGAGCCGGTGCGCCTTGCGATCGGCATCGGCGAGCGGCGTGCGCGCTTCGCTTTCAGCGGCGCGCGCTTCACCATGCGCGCCTTCAGCTTCGAGCGCGGCTTCCTCAGCCGCCGACAGAGCTTCCTGCGCGGCTTCGAGCGCTTCCGCCAGCGCGGCGAATTCATCCTCGGCGACACCAGCGGCGCGCAGATTTTCGAGTTCGGCGGCGACCTGCGTCAGTTCGTTTTCGAAGCGCTGCAGGCGCTGCGTCTCGTCGTTCAAGGCCTGCTGCAGAGCATTGCGGCGGGCGTTGATGTCCGACAGGGCGGCCTGGGCCTCGGCCAGCGTCGCTTCCGTCTCGGCCAGACGGCCTTCGGCGTCGGCGAGCTTTTCCTTCGCCTCGTATTCGAGATCACCGGCGGCTTCCGTCGCCTGATCGAGATCGGCGACTTCCGCATCGAGACGATTCAGCACGCTGGCGGCATCGTCGATCAATGCCTTCTCGCGCGCCATGTCCTTTTCGAGCTGGGCCTGACGGCGCTCGAGTTCGACGACGCGCTGCTTGGCGCGCTCTTCCTCGCCCTCGAGCTGTTCGCGTGCCAGGATGAGGCGCTGCAAAGCCGCGCCGGCCTTGGCTTCCTCGTCACGAAGCGGCGGCAGTTCGTAGGCGGCGATGGCTTGCAGACGCGCCGATTCCGCCTGCTGACGGGTGCGCTCTTCGACTTCGCGGGTATCGGTGTCGAGCTTGCTTTCGGCCTCGGCCATCTGCCGGGTGACGTCGCGATAGGCGATGTGCAGGAGCAGCGCCTCGGCCTTGCGGATTTCAGCGGCCAGCCCCTTGTAACGGGTCGCCTGACGGGCCTGGCGCTTGAGGCTGTCGACTTGGGAGTCGAGCTGCTTCATCACGTCTTCAAGACGATTGAGATTGTCCTCGGCGCCCTTGAGGCGCAGTTCCGCCTCGTGGCGGCGGGAATGCAGACCGGCGACACCGGCGGCATCTTCGAGAATGCGGCGGCGCTGCTGCGGCTTGGCAGAAATGATTTCGCCGATCATGCCCTGGCGCACCATGGCGGGCGAACGGGCACCGGTGGCGGCATCGGCGAACAGCAATTGCACGTCGCGGGCGCGCACTTCCTTGCCGTTGAAGCGATAGGTCGAACCGGCTTCGCGCTCGATACGGCGCGAGATTTCAAGGAGATCGGCGTCGTTGAAGGCGGCGGGCGCCGAGCGGTCGGCGTTGTCGAGTACCAGCATGACTTCGGCCGCATTGCGCGACGGCCGGTTGCCGGAGCCCGAGAAAATGACGTCGTCCATGCCCGAGGCGCGCATGGATTTGTAGGAGTTTTCACCCATCACCCAGCGCAGGGCTTCGACAAGGTTGGACTTGCCGCAACCGTTCGGTCCGACCACGCCGGTCAGACCTGGCTCGATGATGAAATCCGTCGGCTCACAAAAGCTCTTGAAGCCTGTGAGCCGCAGCCGATTGAACTTCATACGCCTCGTTCCTTACGCAAATCCGGGTCTTCCTCCCGGTTCGGCCACCCTCCGCGAGGGTGGCATCACCAGGGTCGGATCACCCCCTGCCTGTCCGTTGAACGATTCGGCCGCAGGGCGCATCCCTGCCTCTAAGCCGTCATAAAGGCTCGTAACAGGCAAGACGCAGCCTCTGATTCTGGCCAATTTTCCTGTGAGAAAAGGCCGTTTGGAGGCTGCGGTGCAGGAACTTATGCGATTCTCAGCTCTTCAGGGAGGGCAGAATGAGCTTTTCCATCTCCTCCAGGGAGACCGCGCCGACCAGGCGAGTGCCGTTGATGAAGAAGGTCGGCGTCGAATTGACGGAGAATTTCTCCGCGCCCTGATCGCGCACCTTGCCGATATTATCATAGAGCGCCTGGTCCTTCAGGCAGCTCTCGAACGTCTCCTGCGACATGCCGGTCTGGCGCATCAAGGTCATCAGGCCCTGCAACGGCTTGTCCGACATCGCCCAGTTCTTCTGCTGCGCCAGCAGCAGGCCGACGACCGCATCGCGCTTATCGTCACCCGAGCAGCGCGCCAGCATGAAACCCGCCTGGGCCAGCGGATCGAACGGGAATTCGCGCATGGTGAAACGCACCTTGCCCGTGTCGATATATTTGGTTTTCAACTCTTTATATGTCGTCTCATGGAAATGCGCGCAATGCGAGCAGGTCGCCGACGCATATTCGATAATGGTGACCGGGGCCTTTTCATCGCCCTGCCAGATGTCCGGGAGCGCGCCGGGCTTCATCAGCTCAGCCGACGGCACATTTTGCGCGAAGGCCGCCGAGGGAAGCAGGCTCGCGGCGAGGAGCGCGGCCGAACCAACAGCGGCGCCCTCAAGAACCTGACGGCGGGTTTTGCGAAGTGTGACAGACATGAACTGAACCATTCCTGTGAAAACGGCCAAGGCGATAGGCGTTAAGCGGCGAATGTGGCAAGCCCGCGACCCGCCAGCAAGGCAAACTTACAGTCTTTTTCTCACGTTTTCGCGCGTTGCGGTTGAAAAACCCGGGCGCCAAGCCGATTCAGCGCCCCACGCAGACCATCGTCATCAATGCCTTGCGTTACCGCGGCCGCCCGCTGCTGTTCCACTGGCCCAGGCGGGAGGACCTTGCGACGCCCGGCGCCTTCCCGCCGGACAGGCCCCTGTTTCAGCACCACCCGGCCGACGCAGCGCCAACCGAGGCGGGCGTTAACCCGTTCGACCAGGAGCGGGCCGACATGCTGGAATTCGAGGGCGAAAGCCCCCTCCACCCGCAGAATCAGGCTGGCCGGCTCAGGCGGAGCATCGGGCGAGCGCCCTGGCGGGCGCACCGGCCATTGCAGCCGCAGCGGCTCGCTCACCGCCGCCAGGCGCGCGCCAGCGATCTCAGGCCAATGCAACAATATGTCCGCCTCGCCAAACCCCTGTTTGGCGACGACCGGATTGATCGCCTGCGGCACGAACTCGCCGAGCGATCGGGGAAAATTGCGTTTGCGAGGGGCGGAAACCATGGCCCTATCCTAACATGCCGGCCACGCAAAGTCGTGGGCCGAGCCACCGTCCCATCGCCGTCATTCCCGCTGTTCATCAAAAAATTCGAGAGAGCGCGGGAATAAACTTACCCTCCCGCGAGTCTCCTTCACGTCGCCCCTGATGTGAAGGAGATCACCATGGCGCAGGATAACAGTTCCATCGATCGGCGCCGCACGCTCGAATGCATGGTGTGGGCGGGCAGCGGCGTGTTGTGGACCCTGGTCGGCGGCGTGCCGCAGACCTCCGCCGTGCTGGGAATGGGAACCGCCCAGGCGCAGGCGGCGACCGGCTTCAGCTTCCTGCAAATCTCCGACAGCCATATCGGTTTCAAACAGGCGGCCAATCCCAATCCGCTCGCGACCTTGCAGGAGGCCATCGGCAAGGTCGGCGGCATGGCGACGAAACCCGCCTTCATGATCCACACCGGCGACATTTCCCATCTGTCGAAGCCGGAAGAATTCGACGACGCCGAAAAGATCATCGCTGGCGCACGGCTCGATGTTCATTACGTGCCCGGCGAGCACGATATCGTCGATGAAGGACGCGGCGCAGACTATATGAACCGCTTCGGCCGAAGGCAGAAAGCGCAAGGCAGCGGCTGGTATGCCTTCGATCACGACGGCGTGCATTTCGTCGGCCTCGTCAATGTCGCCGATCTCAAGGCGGGCGGCATGGGCTCGCTTGGCGCGGCCCAGATCGCCTGGCTGACGGAGGATTTGAAGGACAGAAGCGCTTCCACGCCGCTGGTGATCTTCGCGCATATTCCACTGTGGACCGTCTATGCGGATTGGGGCTGGGGCACCGATGACGCGGCGCAGGTTCTCGCCCTCGTCAAACGCTTCGGTTCGGTGACCGTGCTCAACGGCCATATTCACCAGATCATGCAGAAGGTCGAAGGCGCGGTGACATTCCATACCGCCCGCTCCACCGCCTTTCCGCAACCCGCACCCGGAACGGCGCCCTCGCCCGGCCCGATGAAAGTGGCGGATGAGCGGCTGGGCAGCGTGCTCGGTACCACAGCGATCACGGTCAAACGCGGCAGCGAACCGCTCGCCATCATCGACAGCGCGCTGAAAGCCTGACCGATCCGGATATTGGAGACATCTCATGACCATCGATTTGGATCGCCGCCGCCTGTGCGCAGCCACTGTTCTTTTGCCCTTGCTGACGCAACGCGTTCGGGCCGATGAGGCCACCGTGAAGATCGAAAACTTTTCCTTCACGTCGGACACGCTCAACGTCAAAGCCGGCACTGTGGTGATCTGGAGCAATGACGACGACATTCCCCATTCGGTGGTGACCACCGATGGCAAGGTGCATTCCCGCGCCCTCGACACCACGGACACGTTCCGTTTCACCTTCGCAACGCCTGGCACCTACGATTACTTTTGCGGGTTGCATCCCCATATGAAGGGGAGGATCATCGTGACACCGTGAGAGGTTCGCATGCCTCCTGTGCGCGCTTGACCGACGAGACCCGCAGCCGCTTGTTCCGCGAGGTGGTGATGCCCCATCTCGACGATGCCTTCGTGTTCGCGCGTTGGTTGACCGGCAATCCGACGGATGCCGAGGATGTGGTGCAAGACGCTTGTCTGCGCGCCTTGAACGGCATCGAGCACTATAGCGGTGGCAATGCACGCGCCTGGCTATTCTCGATCGTGCGCAACACGACATTCACTTGGCTGGCGCGCAATCGCCCAAAAACTTTGGTGCTCACCGATGATCTGGAAAGCGCCGCGCGTGACGCATCCACAGTGATGGAAACCCTGACACCGGAGGCCCAGATGATCGCCCAAGCCGATGCAGCGCTTCTCCAGGCCTCCATTGACGCCCTGCCCGCGCCCTTTCGAGAGGCGCTGGTCATGCGCGAATTCAACGGCCTCAGCTATCGCGAAATCGCCAGCATCGTCGACATTCCCGTCGGCACGGTGATGTCGCGTTTGGCCCGCGCCCGCGCTCTGTTGATTGAGCGGATCGGGAAGGAGATGTCATGAACGACAGGCCTCTTGATCCGCACCTGACGTTGCAGGCCGCTCTCGACGGCGAGCTCGATGCGGCCAGCCAAGCCGCCTTCGAACACCAGCTTGCGGGGGACCCCGCGCTCGCCGCGACCTATGAACGTCACCTCGCGCTGCGCCGCGCACTGCAAACGCGGATGCCCCGCACATCGGCGCCGCCCGCGCTGCGTGCCCGATTGCAGGCGGCCACAGGCGCAGCGATCGCGACACCCGCGCGGGCGCAGCGACGCGATTTTATGAAGATGGCGGCGGCCTTGGCCATCGGCATTGGCCTCGGTGGCAGCGCTACTTATCTCATCCTTCAGCGCCGCGCGCCGGGCGTCGATGAAGCCCTCATCGCCAACCATCGGCGTGCCCTTCTCGCCGGAACGCCCGTCGACGTCGCCTCGAACGACCGGCACAACGTCCGCCCCTGGTTCGATACGCGGATCGCCATTTCGCCACCGACGCCGGACCTTGCGACCCAAGGCTTCCCTCTTCTCGGTGCCCGCATCGACGTGGTGAATAGCGCCCCGGCGCCCGTCCTGGTCTATCGCGTCGGCGCCCATGTGGTGAGCGTGACCGCCCTTCCCGGCGACGTTACTTCACGCCAGGCGGATGATGATGCCGGCTTTCACGTTCTGCCCTGGCGCCATGCGGCCTTTACGTTCTTGATGGTCACCGACGCCGAGCGACAAGAACTCACCCGCTTCGCCGACGCTTTCAAGGCCGCACTTGCCAATGATGCGGCCGCCCCGCCCGCCCCCTAAGGTCTTTCACCGTTTCCCTGAAACGGTGAAAGACTTCGGACTCTTGTTTTGACGCGTTTTCTTCACCCGAACCGGTGCCCACTTCGCTTGAAAACGCTCTAGTCGGACCTGCCGGCGCGGCGATACATATCGTCGACGGTGAGGTTTTCAATGCGGCTGGCGATGATCCAGCGATGACCGAAAGGATCCTGTAATCGGGCAACCCGATCGCCATAGAATTCGTTGGCCACCGGCCGCAGCAGCGTCATGCCGGCGGCCACCGCGCGCTCGGCCACCTGATCGACATCGGGCACGTAAATGTGCAGCGACACGGGCGAGCCGCCGAGCGTTTTCGGGCTGACCACGCCGTATTCGGGAAATTCGTCGGAGACCGAGAAACGGGCCTTGCCGATCAGAAGTTCGGCATGGCCGAGACGGCCGTCCGGCTCGTCGAAGCGCATGGTCACATCAGCGCCAAATGCCTGCTTGTAAACTTCGACGGCCTGCGCGCCTCTATCGACGCACAGACCGGGCACGCCCCCCGCATAGTCCTCGGGCACCGGATTGACCGCCATTGCCGCCTCCCATGCGTTGTCGCACCGCCTCTTATTCGGCGGCGGTGCGGATGTTGCTGCGTTGTTTCAACAGATCGACCAACATGGCCGTATCCATCACGTCGCCAAAGGTCAGATAGATCGATCGCAAAGTGGCATTGTGTTCGTCATCGTTGTCGGCGGCATTGCCGTCGGACACCATGACGACCTTGTAGTTCATCATCATCGCGTCGCGCGCACTCGACTCGCAGCAGACATTCGTCACCGTTCCGGTGATCAACACCGTATCGACGCCCTGTTCGCGCAAAATCGCATCGAGATCGGACGAATTGTGGATGAAGGCGCTGAAACGATGCTTCTCGACATAAAGATCTTCGGGCTTGGCGTCCATTTCCGGCCACAGCGCATAGCCTTCCGAGCCGCGCTCGAGAGCCGAAAAGCGCATCAGGGCGCGCTCGTGCGTCACCATCTTGTGCGCATTGGACCAGGTGATCTTGTCGCCGGCCGTGCAGGCCGTCTGAATCCACACGACGATACCGCCGGTTTCGCGCACGGCTTGCGCCAATTTGTTGATCGCGGGAACAATTTTCGGCGCCATCTGGCAGGGCGCATGGGCCACCGGCAGCGGCATGAAAGCGTTCTGCATGTCGATGACGATGAGTGCCGTCTTCGACGGGATCAGATCGTCGTGAATATGTTCCTTCCCCCGCCGCTTGACCACACGGTCGATCACGGATTGTGGGATGTCGATCTTGTGCATGATTTTTCTTTCTCCGCTGGATTGCGCGTATGGTCGACTAGCCACTGTGCCTGGAAATGCTCTAAACAATGGCATGGTTCCTCCAGCAAGCCCATCGAAAAAAGGCAGCGCCAGCATCGCGGCTGATCTGCTCACTTGGTATGACGTGCATCGTCGGCGCTTGCCTTGGCGCGCACTGCCCGGCCAAAAGCCTGATCCCTATGCGGTCTGGCTGTCGGAAATCATGCTGCAACAGACCACCGTGACGGCAGTTAAGCCCTATTACGAGCGCTTTTTAGGCCTTTGGCCAACGGTCAAGGCACTCGCGGCCGCGCCGGTCGAAGAGGTGATGAAAGCCTGGGCAGGCCTGGGTTATTACAGCCGCGCGCGCAATCTGCACGCTTGCGCGATTGCCGTAGTCGAACGGCATGCCGGCGTCTTTCCCGACGGTGAAGACGCGCTACGCGCCCTACCCGGCATCGGCCCTTATACGGCAGCCGCCATTGCCGCGATCGCCTTCGGCCAACGCGCTGTTGTCGTCGACGGCAATGTCGAACGCGTGGTGACGCGGCTCTTCACCATCGACACGCCGATGCCTTCAGCCAAACCGCTCATTCGCGCCAGAGCCGACACGATCACGCCCGATGCGCGGGCCGGCGACTTTGCGCAGGCAATGATGGATCTTGGCGCGACGATCTGTACGCCGAAGACGCCGGCCTGCGTGCTCTGCCCATTGGCGGATCACTGCATCGCCCGTGCGGAAGGCACGCAACAGCGCTTTCCCGTGAAAACGCCGAAGGCGGAACGGCCGCATCGCACCGGCGCGATTTTTTATGTGCGGCGGGCTGATGGCAAAGTGCTGGTGCGCCGCCGTCCACCGAAAGGTCTGCTCGGCGGCATGCTGGAATTTCCCGGCAGCGAATGGCGTACCGACTTCGCGCAGAGTGAGGCGCTGGCCCATGCGCCGATCGAGACAAAATGGCGACGCAAGATCGGCAGCGCCGACCATGTGTTCACTCATTTCTCCCTGGCGCTGACGGTCTATACCGGCGAGGTGTCGCGTCAGACGGCGGCGCCGGAGGGTGCACAGTGGATCGACGAAGGCGAACTCGCCGGCGAAGCGCTCCCGAGCGTCATGCACAAGGTGATGCAGCACGCGCTCGGTATGTAAGCTAATAGTATTTATCCGCGATGACGTACTTCACTTCCTTCTGGCGCTCGGGCGTGAGGCCGACAAGACTGCGGCGCATCAATTCGGAGATTTCCTCGGGCTCGCCGAAAAACGCCGGCTGCTGCTGTTTCTCGAATTCCTTCAGCGCTTCCGGATCGGTCAGAACGTCCTTCGTGACCTTGCGCAGAAACGCGAGCTTTTCCTGATCCATGCCCGGCGGCACGATCAGGATGCGGCCGATCTTGCGAATGTCTTCGCGGAAATCGAGCCACCATTGCGCCTCCTGATCGAGCTTGGCGGCTTCGTAGATGGTCGGCACATCGGGCATCAGCCGCGAGCGCTCACGCGCGGTCACCAAGACGCCGCGCAATTGCCCGCCTTGGGCATAACGGGCAGACGAATCCTCCACCAGCACCGTGCCGTCGACTTCGCCCCGCACGGCGGCGAGCGCAAAATCGGCCGATGACTTGTAGCCGATCGTGATCTTGCATTGCAGCTTCAACGCATGGCACATCACCGCCGACGTGTCGGAAGCCGCATCTGTTTTGCCATTGGCGCCGATCTCCAAAGGTTTCGACTGCTTCAACAGATCGTCGACGGTGTAATAGCTGGACTTGGGATAGACGATCAGCACACGCGGCGCCGTGTTCACCCGCGCCAGCAGCCCGTATTTCATCAGATCGAAGCGCAAGGCCACGTCGTCGATGAGCTTGCCGAGAACGGCGCCTTCGCCCGGCGCCAGCATGATCGTCAGCCCGTCGGGCGGCTGGATCCACACGTGGTTCATCGCGATCATCATGCCGGCACCAGGTCGTGAATCGACGAGGACTTTTGCCCCAAGCTTCTGCTCGAGATAGGGCGCCAACATGCGCGAATAGAGATCGTAGCCAGACCCCGCCGCACCGCCATTGACCAGACGAACCGTCTTGCCCTTGTAAAATTCCAGCATCGCATCGGCCTTGGCTGGGATCGATACCCAGACACAGAGCGCGCACGCCATCACGATCCTGCGCGAAATTCCGCGAGCAACTTTCATCTCCCCTCCCACTGTTTGATGAATTCGCTTGGCTCCTAATCCTTGCGTCCGCTCGTGTGGCCGCGATTACCCTCGCCCGGCGCGCCGACGTCGACACGCGCGTCAATGACGTAGAGGCCGCCCGCGTTCACGATCGCCTCGCCACGTTTAAGCGCTTCGCGGAAGGCGGCAGCCGATTCCACTGGCCCTTCACCCTGAAGCCCCTGTGCCTTGGCCAAGCCGACGAGATCGATGGCCGGATGCACCATCTCCTGGCCGACGAATTTGTTCTCGACTGGACGGTCACGGACCACCGCCATCCGTTCCTGATGCGCCACGTCGTTGTAGTAGACGCGGTTGTTGGCGATCACCACGAGCAGCGGAATGCCCATATGTGCCGCCGTCCAGAAGGCGTTGCAGCCCATGGCGAAGTCGCCATCGCCCATGACGGCCATGGGAAAACGTCCGGAATTCTTGATCGCCAACGCCGTGCCGATCGCATTGGAAGGACCAGCGCCGACACCCCCGCCACCGTCGATCCCCATGTAATCGAGCGGATGACGGAAGTTGACCGTATCCGCCGGCCATCCCAGCGAATAGCCGGCCATCGTCACCTCGCGGGTATCGCAGAATTCGCGCACCACCAGCGCCAGGTCGCGCAGGCTCATCATGCCCTCAGTGCGCGGCGCCGACAGCGGCTTGGCCTGCCGCACCGGCCATTTCGGTTCGGTTTTGGCGCTGTTTCCGCGCAGTCTGCGCACCGCCTCGGTGAGCGGCCGGATCATCTGATCCGGTGTCGACAGGATTTTCAGGTCCACCGGCGGCAGGCCGAAGTGATCCATGCTCCAGCCGTTGTGCAGATAGTCGTCGACACTGCAATGGATGACCTTCGCTTCCACCGGCGCGTCCTTGCCGAGGGTGAGAACGAAATAACCGCGCAGGTCGATCCAGTCGAGCGACAGGATTATATCAGCCTCTTTGACGTAGCGTGCGCTCTCGGGCGAGGGCCGGTGCCGCGGCTCCATGACGTGCAACGGATGTTCGGTCGGAAAGGCCGCTGACGTCTTCATGTCGGTGAGCACGGCACCGCCGATGGCCTCGGCAAGATCGATGCGCGCCTGCCAATCGTCGAGGGTGCGCGACACGCGCCCCATCAGGATGAGGGGGCGCTTGGCTTCGGCGAGCAGTTTAGCGGCGCGTTCGATCGCCTCAGCCGAAGGTGCGGGCGGCTCGCCGGGCGCGAAGCGTTCGAGATCGGGAAATTGCATCTCCTTCTCGAGCTTCGATTCCTGAAGGCCAACGTCGAGGCAGACATAGGTCGGGCCATACGGCGGCGTCGCGGCGATTTGCCAGGCGCGCGTCAGCGATTCCACGCTGGCAACAGCCGAGCGCGGCTCGTCGTCCCATTTCGTATAGTGCCGGATCAGCGCGCCCTGATCCTTCGCCGTATGAATCCAATCGATCCACGGCCGCCGCTCGTCGGCGTCGCCCGGTCCCGTCGCGCCGAGAATGACGATCGGATTGCGCGCGCACCAGGCGTTGAAGATCGCCATGGTCGCGTGCATCAGGCCAACATTGGAGTGGACCGCGACCGCCATCGGCTTCTCGGTGACCTTGGCATAGCCCTGAGCGATGCCGACCGCATGTTCCTCATGCAGGCACACGAGCATTTGCGGATCGCGATTGCCGAGATAGTTGACGAGACTGTCGTGCAAACCGCGATAGGAAGCGCCCGGCGTCAATGCAATATAACGCAGGTCGAGACGCCGCAGCATCTCGGCCATCGCATCCGAGGCCCAGCCCATCTGCGCATTTGAAGGGCGCACCAATGTGTCTTTATCGTCGAAGCGCGCCGTCGCAAGGGCAACGCCGCTCTTATGCGATCCCGCCTTGGCGACGTCCTTCAGTGCCGGTCCCTTCTGGGCCATGCGTTAACCTCCCATCATTTTTGCTTTGCAGTTATCTGCTCCGGAATTAGCTACATCAGCCTCTCCCAGCGGCGCAAGCGGTGTGCGCATGTGTTATTGTTCAGGCCGCCTGCCATGTGCGCTCAACTCAATCATGTTCTCAGTCAGAACGTCGCTCGGAGCGCGCCTAATTCGAGGCGGGCTCCGCCAGCTCGCGTTCGATGGCGGCGATGATCTGCGGATCATCGGGCGCGACGTTGCTGGCAAAGGCCGCCACGATATGTCCGTCGCGGCCGATAAGGAATTTGTGGAAATTCCAGGCTGGCGTTTCCTTCGGCCGTTCGCTCGCCGCCCATCTGTAGAAGCGATGCGCCGATGGCCCTTTGACGACGGACTTTTCCGTCATCGGGAACTGCACCTTGAAGCTTTCCACCGTGGCGGTGATCTCCGGCGCGCCACCTGGTTCCTGCCCGCCGAAGTCATTGGACGGCACGCCGATCACCGTGAGGCCGCGATCGCGATAGCGTTCGTAGAGCGCCTCCAGCGCCGTGTATTGGTTGGTGTAGCCACAGAAGCTCGCCGTATTCACCACCAGCACTGGTTTGCCCGCATAGTCTACGAGCCGCACTTCGCCGCCGTTGAGACCGGCAAAGGAAAAGGCATAGGCGGTCATGCGGCTGAACTCCTGCGCCAGCGCCTGTGCCGGCAGTAGGCCGAGAGCGAGCAGACCGAGTAGTCCTCTGCGATCGACGGTCATGGCGAACCTCCTATCCAGCAAGCTTAGCCGATTTGGCCGCGTCTGTGCAGAGCTGGGGTTATGGGCTTGGCGCGCGCCGCCCGGCGTGCACAATCGCGGCACTATAACAAAACAGGAGGAAACCATGGGCTCGAGGGGGCGCACGTGTGCCATTGCCGCTGTTACGATCGGTTGGGGCCTCGCCGCCCCGCCCGCCGCGGCGCAAAGCGACGGCTATTTCAAGGGCAAGACCTTCACCATCAATGTCGGCGGCACGGCGGGCGGTGGCATCGACCTCGGCGCGCGGATGGTCTCGCGCTACATCGCGCAATATCTGCCGGGGCATCCGAGCGTACTGGTCCAGCTCGTGCCGGGCGCCGGCGGCGTACGGCTGGTCGAGCAATTGTTCTCGGTCGCCCCCCGGGATGGCACGACGATTGGCGCTTTCGCCACCGGGCCGTTGATCGAGCCGCTGATCTCCACCCGCAAGGTCGCCTATAAAATGAGCGACTTCACCGCCGTCGGCGCGCTGGAGCACGACGTCAATTTCTGCGCGACCTTCCACACGTCGCAGACGAAAACGCTGGAGGACGCCAAGAAGCGCGAGACGACCATGGCCGGCACAGGTGCGGCCTCTTCGACCGACATCTATCCGTTGGCGCTGAATGCCACGCTCGGCACGAAATTCCGGGTCATCACCGGTTATGTCGGCACCCAGGAAACCATCATGGCGATCGAACGCGGCGAAACCGACGGGCGCTGCGGCTGGGGCTATTCGAGCCTGAAATCCTCCAAACCGGACTGGCTGCGCGAGAAAAAGATCAATTTCCTGGTGCAACTGTCCCTGCAAAAGCACCCCGACGCCCAGGATGTGCCGCTGGCGCTCGATCTGATGCGCACCGATGAGGATCGCCAGATGATGCGCATCCTGGTGACGCCGCAAGAGGTCACCCGGCCCTATCTCGCCCCGCCGGGCCTACCGCCGGAGCGGGCACGGGAGGTGCGGGCCGCCTTCTGGTCTGTCATGCAGGACAAGGATTACCAGGCCGAATATACCAAGATCATGGGCGAGGCGCCGACCCCGACCAAGGGCGAGGACATGCAGAAGCTGCTGGAGAGCATCTATGCCACCCCGGAACCGGTGGTCGACAGGCTGCGGACGATTTTGAAGCCTTGAGGGCCATTTTGGCCCGAAATCAGGTCATTTTTGCCGCAGGCTTCCTTGCGAAAGCCTGGGCGAACTGTTAGATAAGCCACGTTTTCGGGGTTGGGCTCTTTTGAGGCTTGGCCCCGGAAACGGAACCGCTCTTTTGCGCTGGCACCTCGCCGGCCCGCCTGACAGGCGGAGGTTCACCCGGAAACGGGCGATCTCCGGCGCAAGACAGCAAACCGCAACACAAACCCAAGCCGGCGAATTCGGTCCGCTCATCCGCCAAAATCAAGACGCGATCCGGACCTCCCAGGAGAAACAATGGCAAATACGTCGTCTAGCTTTGCGCCGTCGCGCGAAGATTTCGCCGCCATGCTCGACTCGAGCTTTGGCGAGAGCGATGCCCTTGAAGGTTCGGTCATCAAGGGAATCGTGGTCGCCCTCGAAAAGGATGTGGCGGTCATCGATATCGGCCTCAAGACTGAAGGCCGTGTGGCTATCAAGGAATTCACCGGCCCCGGCCGCGACCAGGAACTGAAGGTCGGCGACGAGGTCGAAGTCTATCTCGAGCGTATCGAAAACGCGCTCGGCGAAGCGGTCATCTCGCGCGACAAGGCGCGCCGCGAAGAGAGCTGGGTCAAGCTCGAAAAGGCTTTCGAGGCCAAGGAAAAGGTCGAAGGCATCATCTTCAACCAGGTCAAGGGCGGCTTCACCGTCGACCTCGACGGCGCCGTGGCCTTCCTGCCGCGCTCGCAGGTGGACATCCGTCCGATCCGCGACGTCTCGCCCCTCATGGGCCAGCCGCAGCCGTTCGAAATCCTCAAGATGGATCGTCGCCGCGGCAACATCGTCGTGTCGCGCCGCACGGTCCTCGAAGAGAGCCGCGCCGAACAGCGCCACGAAATCGTCGGCAAGCTCGAGGAAGGCCAGATCATCGAAGGCACCGTCAAGAACATCACCGATTACGGTGCGTTCGTTGACCTCGGTGGCATCGACGGTCTGCTGCATGTCACCGACATTGCCTGGCGCCGCGTCAACCATCCGAGCGAAGTGCTCAACATCGGCCAGACGGTTCGCGTACGTATCGTGAAGATCAATCACGAAACGCACCGCATCTCGCTGGGCATGAAGCAGCTCCTCGACGATCCGTGGCAGGGCATCGAAGCGAAATACCCGCTCAACGCCCGCTTCCACGGCCGCGTCACCAACATCACCGACTACGGTGCGTTCGTCGAACTGGAGCCGGGCATCGAAGGCCTCATCCACGTCTCCGAAATGTCGTGGACGAAGAAGAACGTGCATCCGGGCAAGATCGTCGCGTCGAGCCAGGAAGTCGATGTACAGGTGCTCGAAGTCGATCCGGTCAAGCGCCGTATCTCGCTCGGCCTCAAGCAGACCCTGCAGAACCCGTGGGAAGCCTTCGCTGAGAAGTTCCCGAAGGGCTCGATCGTCGAAGGCGAAGTCAAGAACAAGACCGAGTTCGGTCTGTTCGTCGGCCTCGAAGGCGATGTGGACGGCATGGTCCACCTCTCCGACCTCGACTGGAAGCGCCCGGGCGAGCAGGTCATCGAAGAGTACAAGAAGGGCGATGTGGTCAAAGCCCAGGTGCTCGACGTCGACATCGAGAAGGAACGCATCTCGCTCGGCATCAAGCAGCTCGGCACCGACCCGTTCGTCGCCGCCACCAGCGCCTCGGAAGAGGGTGGTGAACTGCGCAAGAACGCCGTCGTCACCTGTGAAGTGCTGGAAGTGAAGGAAGGCGGTCTGGAAGTGCAGATCGTCGGTACTGATCTGCAGACTTTCATCAAGCGCAACGAACTCGCCCGCGATCGCGGCGATCAGCGTCCGGACCGCTTCACGGTCGGCCAGAAGTTCGATGCCCGCGTGACCGTGTTCGACCGCAAGGCGCGCAAGGTGACCGTCTCGATCAAGGCCCTGGAAATGGCCGAAGAGAAGGAAGCCATCGCCCAGTTCGGTTCGGCCGACTCGGGCGCGACGCTTGGCGACATCTTGGGCACCGCGCTCAAGGCTCGCGAGAACGCGCAGAAGAAGTAATCGGGCTTCCCCGAAGATAGAGGCCCGCGCGGAGACATCCGCGCGGGCCTTTTATTTGGTCTGAACCCGCCAGGATCTCCTGTGCGGGCTTTTTGTTTGTCCGGCTTCGTCCTACGATTTGCCGTATTTTACCGCCAGTCGAGGAGCATCTTGGGGCTCCATTGAGACGCCTCGTCTGGCGCGCGCCGCACGGAGAGTTGCATGGCTACCGAATATCCCGCCGACTATCTGATCGACCGCAGCCGGCTGCGCCGCAAGCTGTCCTTCTGGCGCATCGCCACCGTCGCCTTGTTCCTGGTCGCCGCCGCTGTCGGCGCCTACCGCTGGAGCAACGGCCTGCCGACCACCGGCAGCAGCCATATCGCGCGGCTGACCCTGGGCGGCGTGCTGACCGGCAATCAAGACACACTGAAGCTCATCGACGACATCGGCAAATCCAACGCCGCCGGCGTCATCGTCTCGATCGAAAGCCCCGGCGGCACGACGACCGGCGCCGAACGCATTTATGACGAGCTGCGCCGTCTGTCGCAGAAGAAGCCAACCGTCGCCGTTGTCGGCACGATGGCCGCCTCGGGCGGCTATATCGCCGCTTTAGGCACAGACCGTATTTTCGCGCGGGGAACTTCCCTGGTGGGCTCGATCGGCGTGCTCTTCCAATTTCCGAACGTCGCCAAAGTGCTCGACACGGTCGGCGTCAAAATGGAGACGATCAAATCCTCGCCGCTCAAGGCCTCGCCCGACGGATTCGAACCGACAAGCCCGGAAGCGCGCGCCGCCATCGCCTCCATCGTCAGTGATTCGTACGATTGGTTCAAAGGACTGGTGAAAGATCGCCGCCATCTGAGCGATCAGGAACTCACGACCGTGGCCGATGGGCGCGTGTTCACCGCGCGTCAGGGCCTGCCGCTGAAACTGGTCGACGAGATCGGCGGCGAGCGTGAAGCGATCGCCTGGATGGAGCGTGAACGCCATGTCGCCAAGGACTTGCCGGTGCGTGACTGGCGCCGCTCCTCGGCCACGAACTATCTCGGCCTGTTCGGATCGGCCGCCGATATGGCCGAAGCGCTCGGCTTTGGCGGCATCGCTCAGGCCATGCGTTCGGTCGGCAATACGGCCGAAGTGCGTATGCTTGACGGTCTGGTGGCCGTCTGGCATTCTTCGGACCTGTATTGACGATTGAAATGATTGCAATTATTGCCAATTTGCAAGCTCAAGCTAGACCGAGGGAAAGGCGCCCATGATCAAGTCCGAACTGGTCCAACGAATTGCCGATAAGAACCCGCATCTCTATCACCGGGACGTGGAGAATATCGTCAATGCGATCCTCGGCGAGATCACCAATGCGCTGTCGCGCGGTGATCGTGTCGAACTGCGTGGCTTCGGAGCCTTCTCGGTGAAGCGTCGCGACGCCCGCGTCGGCCGCAATCCGCGCACTGGTGAACACGTGTCCGTCGAACAGAAGTCGGTGCCCTTCTTCAAGACGGGCAAGGAAATGCGCGAGCGTCTCAACACTGACGGACACTAGATCTTGCTGCGCACGGAGTACGGGTCATGAAGCGCGCGCTGCGATGGCTCGTTTTTCTTCCTGTTGCCGCCATCGCCGTCGTCTTCGCGGTGGCCAATCGGCACAGTGTCCCCTTCGTCCTTGATCCAACCGGTCTGCTCGGCGACTGGGCGATGCAGATCCAAGCACCCTTGTTCCTGATCGTCTTCGTCTCGGTCATGATCGGCGTGGTGCTTGGCGGCTGCGCCACATGGTTTGGCCAGGGCAAGCATCGCCGCGCGGCCAAGGAAGCGCGCAGCGACGCGCGCCATGCGCGGGACGAAGCGGCGCAGGTGCGGGCGCAGTTCGCTGCTTTGCCGCTGATGTCGCCGCCCAAACACTGACGTCACCTGCCTCCAGCATTGCAATTTTTCCGCGCACGGGCTTCACTGAGCTCAACGCACGCCGCGATCAAGCTGGAGGATGCCATGCAAGCCCGGACATTCCGTAAGAAATCAAACGGCTGGCTGGCCGGCCTCGTCGTTTGCCTGCTGGCCTTGCTCGCCTCGCCCACGGCCATGGCGCAATCCACCGACCGTTTGGCTGAACTTATCGCCGGGCCGCAGCGCAGCCCCGCCAATACGGCGCGCGACCCATATCGCAAGCCCTATGAAGTGCTGAAGTTCTTCGGGCTGCGGCCAGACAGCATGGTGGTGGAAGTCTTGCCCGGCAGCGCCGGCTATTGGACCGAGATCATCGCGCCTTACGTGCGCGACAAGGGCCTCTACGTCACGGCTGGTCGCGACGAGCGCGCGCCGCCCGGCTATCAGCAAGATCATGCCCGCATGCTGAAGAAATATGCCGACGATCCCGCGACGTTCGGCAAAGTGCAGGTGACGAAGTTCTTTTCCGATCGCTACGACATCGCGCCGCCTCAGAGCGCCGATCTCGTCCTCACCTTCCGCAATCTGCACAACTGGCTCGACCGCAACGAGATCGATGGCGCGTTGAAGGCTTTCCATAAGGCTTTGAAGCCCGGCGGCATCCTTGGCGTCGCCGACCATCGCGGCCGCACCGACCTGTCGCAGGAGGCGCAGATGCGCACCGGCTATGTGCGCCAGGATTTCGCCATCGCCTTGATCGAGAAGGCGGGCTTCAAACTGATCGGCACGTCGGAAGTAAAGGCCAATCCTAAGGACACCAAGGACTATCCGGAAGGTGTCTGGTCGCTCCCACCCACCTATCGCGAAGGCGACAAGAATCGCGACAAATATGCCGCCATCGGCGAAAGCGACCGCTTCGTGTTGATGTTCGTCAAACAGTAGCCGGACGACGTCAAACCGGCTTCGGCTCGCGCACGTCGATGACCGTCAGCCGTTTGAGATCGCCGGCGCGCGTTTCCCAGGTGATCGAGTGTCCCGCACGCATGCCGATCAAGGCGGCACCAATCGGCGTGAGCACCGAGATCTTGCCCTGCGAAATATCGGCCTCGCCGGGATAGACCAATGTCACCGTCTGTACCTTGTCGGTCGTGTCGTCCCGAAACTCCACTTCGCATCCCATGAAAACCGTGTGCTCGGGATGACGCCCTTTGGCGAGAACATGGGCGCGATCCAGCTCGCTGGTGAGAACCGCGGCGGCATCCTGCACCGTACCATTCGTCGTGCGGGCTAAAATCGACAGGCGTTCATGGTCCTGCGCCGTCAACACGATACGGGGTTTACGTTCACTCGTCATAATGATGTCCTCTTCGCATAAAGCGACGCGTCAGCGCGCTGCGGGCCGTTCAGCGGCCAGCGGCGGCAAAGAATGAAAATGTTGGAAACGCGTCGTGTCAGAGGCCCAGAAGGCTGAAATTCATGAAGTCGATTTCAGCAGCTTGGCGCGTGTCAAACCCCGAGCTCGGAGCGACGACGCACACCCGAGCCCGAGGCTAGAAACCTGCGATGAGATTGCCGGAGCGCAGAAGACCTGCGCGAAGAGCTGCGAACTTCAACATGATGTCTGAAGACTTGGATATTCACGACGGAAAGTCAAATGCGACATTTCGCCGATCCGCCCCCTATTCCGCCGCCTGCTGGAGAACGCGCCATTGGCTGAGCAAGGCCCGCAACGCCGCCGGGCGCACGGGCTTGTTGAGCAGACGCACGTTTTGCTCGGTGCAGAGATCGCGCACCTCCGGCGAGCGATCGGCGGTGATCAAGACCGCAGGCACATATTTGCCGAGGCGCTTGCGGACCGCCGCGACGCAGGCCAGGCCATCGCCTTCATCGAGGTGATAATCGGCCAGCACCACATCCGGCGCCTCGCCGTATGCCAAAGCCTGCATGGCTTCCTTGGCATCGGCGGCCGTCATCACCGTGCAGCCCCAGCCCGACAGCAGGATTTGCAGACCGTCGAGAATGCGCGGCTCGTTGTCGATCGCCAGCACTTTCATGCCATGTAGAGGCAGATGCGGGCTTGGCGCTTGCGATGACGGCTCGGCGCGATGCAGAACCGGCGCACCCACGGCAACGGGCACCGGCACACGAAACACCGATCCTATGCCCGGCCGCGAGGCCAAGGAGATGGGATGATCGAGAACGCGGCTGATGCGCTCGACGATGGAAAGCCCGAGGCCCAAGCCGCGCGCCGTGCGGGCGGCGGCATCCAACCGCTCGAATTCGCGGAAAATATCGCCCTGCTTGCTTTCAGGGATGCCGATGCCCGTGTCCCAAACCTCGATCCGCAATTCGCCGCCGCGCCGGCGGCAGCCGACGATCACCCTGCCCTTCGGCGTATATTTGATCGCATTGGAGATCAGGTTCTGCAGCAGGCGGCGCAACAGGCGGCGATCGGAGAGAACGCTGAGCGCGCACGGCATGAAGGTCAGCTTCAAACCTTTTTCCGCCGCCAGCGGTGCGAATTCGACACGCAGTTGCGACAGCAGCTCCTCGATCGAAAAGACCGACCGTTCCGCTTTCATCGCGCCCGCATCGAGGCGTGAAATGTCGAGCAGCGCCGTCAGAATTTCCTCGACCGCCTCCAGCGACAGATCGAGATTGGAGGCCAAAGCCGCCGCGCCATTTTCGCCCGCCACTTCGACACCGCGCGTGCGCTCCAGCAGCGAAGTCGCATAAAGACGCGCCGCATTCAGCGGCTGCAAAATATCGTGGCTGGCGGCGGCGAGAAAACGCGTCTTCGACAGATTGGCTTCGTCGGCCAGGAGTTTCGCGCGTTCCAACTCACGGTTCAACCGCACCAGTTCTTCCGTCCGCTGGCGCACACGCTGTTCGAGCGTTTCATTGGTGCGCTCCAATGCCTCTTCCGCCGCCACCGCTTGGGTGACATCGGTGTAGGTCGTGACAATGCCGCCGTCGGGCATGCGGGCGGAACGGACCTCGATCGTGTCGCCGGAATGATACAAACGCAGGCGCACGGGATCGGCTTCGTTGACGAGCAGTTCGATGCGCGTGGCGACATGGCTATCGATGGGGCCTTCGCCATAAATGCCGCGCTCGGCATTGAAACGGACGACTTCTTCCAGACCCATGCCGGTGCGCATCCGTTCAGGCGGGATGTCGAAGATGTCGCGGAATTCACGATTCCAGCAGATCAGTCTGAGATCGCGGTCGAACACCGTAATGCCCTGGCGCGCGAAATCGAGCGCATGCTGCAACAGATCGCGATTGTATTGCAGCGTGGCGGACGCTTCGTCGATCAGTTTGAGCGCGGCATCACGCGACAGATTGCGCCGGCGCAACAGCAACGACAAAACGAGACGCGACGAGGATGCACCGATTGCCGACGCCAGCAGATGTTCCGCATAGCGCAAGAGATGGATGTCGGCTTCCTGCGTCGGCGTGAGGGTCGCGCCGCGCCCCACCATGAACTCTTCGAACGAGCGGCGGGTCTGCGGGCCACCGAGATAGCGGGCGACCGCGTCTTCCAACTCGCTGACCGTGACATTGGCGCCCCAGAGCCGCAAGGTTTGCGACATCGGCGCGGCCGGCGAAGCGCCGACAAAGATATTGGCCTGCAATCGTTCGATCGTCGTCGTATGCCGCGACAGGGAAAAGAAGACGAAGGCCACGATATTGGCGGCCAAACTCCACACCACGCCATGTACGAGCTGCGGTAGTTCGACGCCAAAGAGCGCCGTCGGCTTCAGCGGCACGAGGCCGAGCGGGCCGTTGGCGACGATGCTGGCAAGCCACGAGGTTTCGGTGGCGAGCGATGGCAGAAGCAGCGTGTAGGCCCAGATGAAAATGCCGGTCAGCAGGCCCGCGAGCGCGCCACGCGCCGTCGCCCGCGTCCAAAACAGACCACCGAAAAAGGCCGGTGCGATCTGGCTGATCGCAGCGAAGGAGAGCAGACCGATCGATGCCAATGCCGATGGCGCCGAATAGATGAAATAGATATAGGCCAGCAGCGTGATGACGACGATGGCACTGCGCCTTATCACCAGAATGAGCGACACCGGATCGCCCGCCTCGATGCGTTCGCGCGTCGAGCGACCGCGCAACAGGAGCGGCATCACCAGATCGTTGGAGATCATGATCGACAGGGCGATGGAGGCGACGATCACCATCGCGGTGGCGGCCGACAGCCCCCCCACCATGGTGATGACGGCGATGGTGCTGGCGCCAGAATGCAGCGGCAAAGCCAGAACCGTCATGTCGCGGTCGATCGAACCGTCGGCAAAGATCAATCGGCCGGCGATGGCGAGCGGAATGACGAAAAGATTGATCAGAACGAGATAGAGCGGAAAAAGCCAGGCCGCTGTCTTGACGTCCTTCTCGTCGCGGTTCTCGACCACGGTGACATGAAACTGGCGCGGCAGCAGAATGATCACGCAGGCCGACAGCAAAGTGGTGATGATCCACACCGGCGCATCAGGCTGTTTGCCGAGATCGGTTTTGATGGCGACATTCTCCGCCGCCCTCATGCTGAGATCGGCCAGACCGTCGAACATCCACCAGGTCACATAAATGCCGACCAGAAGGAAGGCGATCAGCTTGACCAGGGATTCCATGGCGATGGCGAGCACCAGACCGTCCTGGTGCTCGGTCGCATCGATGTTGCGCGTGCCGAAGGCCATGGCGAAACAGGCGAGCAAGAGCGCGACGATCAAAGCCAGCGGACCGGCGGTTGCGCCCGACGCCATTACATGTCCGGCATCGAGCGAGTCGAGCACCATGACGACGGAGCTGGAGATGGCTTTCAATTGCAGGGCGATATAAGGCACCGCGCCGATGACGCAGATGATCGTCACCACCCGGGCCACCTGATCGGACTTGCCGTAGCGGGAGGCGACGAAGTCGGCGACCGAGGTGATGTTCTGGGCCTTGGCCAGACGGACGATGCGCAGCACCAGGGGCGACAGCAGGCCGATGACGATGAACGGGCCGATGTAGATGGGCAGGAATTCCAGCCCGCTTTGCGACGCCAGACCGACGGAGCCGAAGAAGGTCCAGGAGGTGCAATAGACCGCTAATGTCAGCGCATAAATGATCGGACGGGCGCGAGAGGAAATGAAATGGCGCCCGGAGGTGTCGCCATAGTGAGCCACGGCAAAGAGGCCGCAAAGATAAAGCAGCCCCGTCAGAATGGCTGCGCCGCCCGCGCTCATGGTTCCCTTCGTGCTCCCACCCCAAGCCCAGCCGGAAATCTAGAGCAAATCGGGTTTGGTTAGAAACGTGATTTTGCCGAGAACCTCTTACAGGGACGGCTTTTCTCGGCGTTTGAGCCCAAGTTTAACACAGGCAGCGGCGGCGCATGGGTTTGCGAGGGTGACGACCGGTGGTAGCCTGCAACCTTCGCTGCCGGGACAGGCTGCGAATCCGTATGGGCAGAGACGGGGATTTCAGATGTTTGAGGAATTCAAAAAATTCATTATGCGCGGCAATGTCATCGATCTGGCGGTCGGTGTCATCATTGGCGCGGCTTTCAGCAAAATCGTCGACTCGCTGGTCGCCGACATTTTCATGCCGATTATCGCCGTGCTGACGGGCGGCGGGGTCGATTTTTCGAACCTGTTCATCCCCTTGTCCAAAGCGGTGACGGCTACGGCCCTGGAGGAAGCCCGCAAACAGGGGCCAGTCCTCGCCGTCGGCAATTTCATCACCATCGGCATCAACTTCATCCTGCTCGCCTTCGTAATCTTCCTCTTCATCAAGCTGGTGAACAAACTGAAGGGCCCGGAGCCGGAAGCCGCGCCCGCGGGCCCGCCCCGCTCGGAAGTTCTGCTTGAAGAAATCCGCGATGCGCTGACCAAGAAATAAGCAAAATAAAAGGGCTCCCTCGGGAGCCCTTTTTCATTCCGCTTTCAGCCTCTGATCACTCGCAACTGCCGATCACTCGGCCGCCACGACATTGCCGAAGCCGGTGGCCGAAACGTTGTGCGGCACCTTGCGCGGCAGGCCGAGGCGCTGCCAGACGTCGCGCAGGGCTTCGACCAGGTGTTCGATATGCGCTTCCGTGTGCAGCGGCGTCGGCGTGATGCGCAGACGCTCGGTGCCGCGCGCCACCGTCGGGTAGTTGATCGGCTGGATATAGATGTTGTGGCGCTCCAGCAGCATATCGCTCGCCGTCTTGCACAGTTCGGCGTCGCCGACGAACAGCGGCACGATGTGCGACGTGTTCTCCATCAGCGGCAGATTGGCAGCGCGCAGCGCCGCTTTGGTGAGACCGACCTGGCGCTGCTGGCGATGACGCTCGTCGCTGGACGCCTTCAGATGACGCACGGCGGCATGGGCGCCCGCAGCCACCGCCGGCGGCAGCGCCGTGGTGAAGATGAAGGACGGCGCATAGCTGCGCACGGCGTCGATGATGATGCTGTCGGAAGCGATATAACCACCGAGCGTGCCAAAGCCCTTGGCCAGCGTGCCCTCGATCACGTCGATCTGGTTCATCACGCCTTCGCGCTCGCAGATGCCGCCGCCGTGGTCGCCGTACATGCCGACCGCATGGACTTCGTCCACATAGGTCATGGCGCCATATTTCTTCGCCAGTTCAGCAATGCGGCCGACCGGGGCGATGTCGCCATCCATCGAGTAGAGGCTCTCGAAGATGATCAGCTTGGGCCGATCGGGACCTGCTTCGTCAAGAAGCTCTTCCAGATGCACGAGATCGTTGTGGCGGAAAATCTGCTTCTCGCAGCCCGAACGCTTGATGCCCTCAATCATCGAATTGTGGTTCAGCGCGTCGGAAATGATCAGGCAGTTCGGCAGCAGAGGTGCAATGGTGCCGATAGCGGCCAGATTGGAAATCCAACCGGAGGTGAAGGCGAGCGCCGCCTGCTTGCCGTGCAAGCCGGCGAGTTCCGCCTCGAGCCGCACCAGCGGATGATTGTTGCCGGAAATGTTGCGGGTGCCGCCGGCGCCGGCGCCGTGTTGAAGCACCGCCTCGGTAGTGGCAGCGACCACGACCGGGTGCTGGCCCATGCCCAGATAATCGTTGGAGCACCAGATGACGATGTCGCGGGCGGTACCGCTCAGATCGCCAACATTGGGATACCAGGTTGCGTGGGGAAAACGGCTCGCGTCACGCTCCAAATCGGCAAAAACGCGATAGCGGGCCTCGTCTCTCAATCTGCCGATCGCGGCCCCGAAAAAACGCCTGTAATCCATTTCAGAACAGTCCTCGCCCGTCCACGACTTGCGGCGTCCGGCCCGGTCTCGGTCGCACCAACCGAGGCCTGCAGTTTAGAACGTCTATTATTTGATCACATATATGTTTTGCCGTCGAGGCGCGAGGGACAGATGGTCTCACCTCGCGCCGTTTTGACCAGAATCGGTCCCTTTTTCCCGTGCCAAAGTGGCGCAAGCTCAACCGTTTACCGGCGGTCTCCGTCTTAAGTCTATTTCCAGCGCATCAGCGACAGTTCGCTGCCGAAGACGTTGAGGGAGCCGGTGGCAATCTCCAGATCCTGGCTGTGGACAAAGACATCCGGCTTGGTCGAAATCGGCAGGACATAGGCTTGGGTGTTGGCCCGGTCGAAAATCTGGGCATAGAGGCCGCGGCGGGTCGTTTCATCCAGGGTCGACAACGCCTCTTTGGCCCATTTGACGATCTCTGGATCGCGCCAATAGTCCCGGTCCCCATTGTTGAAATAGAAATCGGCGGTGCCCGAAACGTCCGGAAAGCCGCCGTTGGTCCATTGACCGACGAGGATTTGCTGTTTGCCGTCGCGCTGGCGCTGGCGATAGGCGCCGAAGGTCAGCCGGGCAACCGTGGCGCGCACGCCGACGCGCCGCAGCTCGCCGGCAATGGCTTCGCCCAAATCATGCGAGCCCGGCGTGGCGTTGATCTCGACCTCGAAACCATTGGAATAGCCGGCGCCAGCGAGCAGCTTTTTCGCCGCCTCAAGATCGTAAGCATAGGGCTTGTTGGTGAAGCCGCAGCCGCGCTGGATGGGAAAGCAGAAAGAGTCGACCGGCTTCACCGCCTCGCCGCCCGGCACGACGCTGGAGGCAATCCGGGCGCGATCGAGCGCCTGGATCAGCGCTTTGCGGACCTCGAACTTCTGCAAAGCGGCGTTGCCCGAGCGCCCCACCGCATCCATCGCCATGTAATGGAAGGTGATCGCTTGATTGGCGGTGACGGCGAAGGCTGGATTGCTGGCCAGCATCTCTGCCTGATCGCGGGTGGTGATGCGAATGAGATCGACGCCACCGGTCATCAATTGCGCGATCTGAGTTTGCGCATCGGGGATCGGCATCAACTGCACGCGCTCGATCGTCGGCTTTGGCGTGCAGGCGCCACCCTGCGGATAGTCGGGATTGCGCACCAACATGATGCCGCGGGTGGAATCGATATATTCGACGCGATAGCCGCCAGTGCCGATCGGCGACTTGCGACCGAAATCACCACTCTCGCCAAAGCCGCTGTGCCTGTCCGACGGCAGCATGGGCGCGCCGGAGGAGAGCCGCAGCATGGCCAAGGGGCTGGGGAATTTCTCGATGATGCGAATGGTGAAGCGGTCGATTTTCTCGGCCTTTTCCAGCCAGTCGAAATTGCTGCCGAAACGGATGTTGTTGCGCGGATCGACGAGCCAGTTGAGCGTGTAGACGGCGTCATCGGCGTCGAAAGGCGAGCCGTCATGAAACTTCACGTCTTCACGCAGTTTCATTTCGATGGTGCGGTCGTCGATCTGTTTCCACGATGACGCCAGCATCGGCTTCAATTCGCCATTGGTCCGATCGAAGCAGATCAGCGTGTCGAACACCGCCACCGAGGTGAGACCCGTTTCGGGCTTCGGATCATCGTGAAGCAGCGCCGAACTGATCGGATCGGTGAAAGCGATACGCAGCGTACCCTTCGCCTTCTGGGCGACCGCTGGCGACACCGACATGAGCGCTGCAAGACCGGCGGCTGCCAGCCAAAGTCGTGTCGACATGGTATTTCCTCCAGAACGGGTCCTGCTTGTGCAAGCCCTTATTGATTGGCGCGCAGACTAATCATGCGCGGCGCCAAGTCAAACCGGGAAGAAGTCAAACTGGGGAACTGATTTATAGGTGCGAGCTTATTCGTCTTCGCCGAAGCGATTGGCCACCAGTTCGGACAAGGCATCGATGGCTTCGCGAGCTTCATGGCCCTGGGCGGCGACGGTGATCGTGGTGCCGATGCCGGCGCCCAGCGTCAGAATGCCCATGATCGACGTGCCGCCAACGGTCTCGCCGCAGCGATAGACCGAGACGGTCGCATCGAACTGCTCGACACATTGGACGAACTTGGCCGTGGCGCGGGCGTGCAGGCCCTTGCGATTGATGATGGGCATTTCCCGAACGATGCAGCCGGGGAAATCTGGGGTCGGCGGACAATCTTCCAGGATGTCGTCTGTCATTTCCCGTTCAATATCCGGCTGGCGACGGAGATATATTTGCGTCCTGCATCCTGCGCCTGAATCACCGCATCCTCAAGCCGGGCATCGTCGCGAACGGACGCGAGCTTGATCAGCATCGGCAGGTTGATGCCCGCCACGACGTCGACCTTGGCGCCGTCCATGATCGAAATCGCCAGATTGGAGGGCGTGCCACCGAACATATCGGTCAGAACCACGACACCGTCACCGGTGTTCACGCCTTCGACGGCGGACACGATGTCCTTGCGCCGACGCTCCATGTCGTCGTCGGGACCAATGGTAATCGTTTCGAGCTGCTTTTGCGGACCGACCACGTGCTCAAGTGCAGCACGGAACTCCGTCGCAAGGTGACCATGCGTCACCAGGACCATTCCGATCATTGGGACTGACCGTCCATAAAAATTCCCGCCAATCCTGGCACAAACCAGCCAGACCTGAGGGCCGGCCGGCGGAAAGCGGGCAATAATGTGCATTGCAGCGATTTTATCAAGTGGCAAATTCTAGCCATTCTTGTTCGCCCCCCTGACATTTTGCCGCTGGACGAAGGATATCACTTGCGAGGCCGTTTCGGGCCCAAAACTGTGGCTTAACAGGGCCAAACGGGGCACCCGCACCCCACAGATGTCGGTAACCAGTTCTGTCTCCGATGGAATCCGGGCCGGTTTTGCTGTGCACAAATCAACCACGGCCGTTACCACGGCGGCCGGTTCCGCGGCCACGGCGTGAAGCCCTTCGCCGCGCTGCTCGACCAATCCGGCGATCGCCGGATGGCCGCGCACGACCAATCGCCCGCCGGCCGCAGCGAGAGCGACCCGATCATCGCCAACGAGACGCACGAAAAGCCCGGCCAGTGCGCCCTGATCCAACAGCATATGGGCGAGGGTCGATTTGCCTGAGCCGGACTCGCCACGGATCACCACGGCGCGCTCGCCGACGATCACCGCGGTGGCATGATGATAGGCCGGCGCCGCGCCGCTCATTTGCCGACCGGCACCCAGACGACGAACCGGGCGCCGCGCACCTCGCCGTCGCTGGAGGCGGTGCGATTGAGCGCGCGGATATGGCCGCCATGCGCTTCGACGATCTGACGCGAGATCGACAGGCCGAGACCGGAGTTCTGGCCGAAGCCCTGATTCGGACGGTCGGTATAGAAGCGCTCGAAAATGCGTTCGAACGCATGCGCGGGAATGCCAGGTCCGTCATCATCGACGATGATTTCGACACCGTCTTCCAGCGCCTTGGCGCGACCCATGTCGCGGACGCGACGCAAGGCGATGCGCACGTTGCCGCCGGGCGGCGAGAAGGAACGCGCATTGTCGATGAGATTGGTGACCACCTGCCCCAGGCGCGAGTCATGGCCGAGGATGTGATAGGCATTCGCCTCGTCGCTTGGCGCCACGTCGATAGTGAACTTCACTTTATCGGCACGATTGACTTCGTTGGCGACGCTAACGACCGCACGCACGAGCTGGACAAGATCGACATCCGCCATGTCGGCGCGTGCCAGTTCGGCATCCAGACGCGAGGCATCGGAAATATCGCTGATCAGCCGGTCGAGCCGCCGCACGTCGTGCTTGATGACGTCGAGCAGGCGCGCACGCGATTCATCGGTCTTGGCGATCGGCAAGGTCTCGACGGCGCTGCGCAGCGAGGTCAATGGATTCTTCAATTCATGCGCCACGTCGGCGGCAAAGCTCTCGATCGCATCGAGGCGGGCGTAGAGCGCCGTGGTCATATCGCGCAGCGAACCCGACAAATGGCCGATTTCGTCGGCGCGTTCGGTGAAGTCGGGAATCTCCTGTCGAGATTTGATGCCGCGCCGGACGCGCTGAGCCGCTTCGGCCAGCCGCCGCATGGGCTCGGCAATCTGTCGCGCGAGAAACAACGACAGCACCAGCATGACGGCGAAGAAGACGATGAACAGACGGATCATCGTCCAGCGTTCCGCCGTGATCACCTTGTCGATGTCACCGCCTTGGGTGGAGAGCAGCAGAGCGCCGCGTACCACGCGGAAACGCTGCACGGGAATAGCCACCGAGACGATGGTCTCGCCCGCCGAATTGACGCGCACGATCGAACGGCTCGACCCGCGCAACGCCGATTGCACCTCGGGATAGGCGCGACCGTTGTTGAGGCCGATGTCTTCATAGAGCGGCAGGCTCGGCTCGCCGAACCATCCCAGCACCGTCGCCCAGGCGCGTTTGAGGAAACTGACCGTCGCCTCTTCCTTGCCGCCATCGGGCAGATCGAAGCGCAGGATCGTCGAGCGATCGGTCATCGAACGGGAGTCGAGCAGCAGATAGCCGTCGCGGTCATAGATGCGGGCGCGGGTGCGGGTTGGCCCGACGAGGCGGCGCAGTACCGGGCCAACGCTGTCCGGATTGATGGAGAATTCCAGCGCGTCGCTGTCCTCGCCCGGGCCCGTGCTCTGGCCGGGCGCCAATTGCAGCAGCTTTTCCGGGTCGACAGTGATGCTGTCGGTTTCGACCGTGGCCGAAGCCGAGATCGCCGCGGCGATGATCTCGCCCTGGGTCTTCAGGGTTTCGATGCGGGCATCGATCAAGCCTTCGCGGAATTGATTGAGATAGAGAAAGCCGATCAGCAGGGCGACGAGGCCGCCCAGATTGAGGGCGACGATACGGCGGGTAAGCGACGAGGCGAAAGGCGCAGCCAAGGTCCGGCGCAGCAGCCGGGTACGCCCCGCCAGGCTGCGTCGGCGCGGGGCCGGCTCAGAGGCCGTTGCCGGAATCTGGCCATCCTGTGCTTCGACGCTCATCGCATCTTGTCCGGCAGTCCTTGTCCGCAGCGCGCTGACAGGATCAGATCAAATCAGATCGATCCTGAACCAGCGATCTGACTGCGTCCTTACGCTTCCTTGAAGCGGTAGCCAACGCCGTAAAGCGTTTCGATCATCTCAAAGTTGTCGTCCACAACCTTGAACTTCTTGCGCAGGCGCTTGATGTGGCTGTCGATCGTCCGGTCGTCCACATAGACCTGATCGTCATAGGCCGCGTCCATCAGGGCATTGCGGCTCTTCACCACACCCGGGCGCTGAGCCAGCGCCTGCAGGATGAGGAATTCGGTCACCGTCAGCGTCACCTGCTCGTTGTTCCAGGTGCAGGTGTGGCGTTCCGGATCCATCTTGAGCTGGCCGCGCTCGAGAATACGGGCTTCGGTCTCCTTGGCGGTCGCGGCTTCCTTCGGATTGAAGCGGCGCAGGATCGCCTTGACGCGCTCGACCAGCAGGCGCTGGGAAAACGGCTTACGAATGAAATCGTCGGCGCCCATTTTGAGACCGAACAGCTCGTCGATCTCTTCATCCTTGGAGGTGAGGAAGATCACCGGCAGATCCGACTTCTGGCGCAGGCGACGCAGCAGCTCCATCCCGTCCATGCGCGGCATCTTGATATCGAAGATGGCCAGATCAGGCGGGTTGGTGCGCAGGCCGTCGAGAGCGCTGGCGCCGTCGTTGTAGGTCTGGACCCGGTAGCCTTCGCCTTCCAGGGCGATGGACACGGAGGTCAGAATGTTGCGATCGTCGTCTACAAGCGCGATGGTCGGCATAGAATCCTCTGGTGGTGGCGCCGTACCAACGGCGAAAGGCCGTACGGCAGTGCATCTTCTTGACGCGGCGGCAAACTCCGCACGATTGCGGGCAGAATTGTGACGTTACCTTCAGTGCTGCCCGCAGTAGGGGGCAGACGGCCCGCGCGGAAACTCATCGCCACAATATAGGCCATTATTGGCAAAAATCACCCATCCAACTGGCATTGCAGCAGGAAAGCCTGTGCAGACAGGCGACAATCGCACCATTTGCCGCTAATTTTCCGCCAAAACGCGCGGTTTTCGGACCATTTGCTGAGGTGGATGAGCCAGCGCCGATGACATTAATGATTCGTCATGGAGCCCTCGCGGCGGCCTGTCCTGGCCCGATCGCCGCCGTTTCGGCGCAATCGCCGGCCGAGGAATCCGCTCAGGAAGCTCGCACGCACGCTCGAAATCGGTCTACGGACCTTATGCCGCGCTTACAAAGGACGGATGGTTTCGTACGCACCGACACAACAGCGGAAGCGTTTTTGAACGCCCCCGGAGGACCGAAGCCTTGACGCAAACCAAGCCGCCTGCAGATCCACTCGCCGAACCGCGCCCGAGCGTGCCAGAAGGTTACGATGCCATCGCCGTGTCGAAGGGGCTTCTGCGCAGCATCCGTGCCGGCGCCCTGGCGACGCTGGGTCAGGACGGCGCTCCGTTCTCGACACTCGTCAATGTTGCGACCGATCATGACGGTACGCCGATCCTGCTGCTCTCGGGGCTGGCGCTTCACACGCGCAATCTCGCCGCCGACGCGCGCGCCTCGCTTCTCCTCGCCGAGACCGGCAAGGGCGATCCGCTCGCCTATCCACGTCTCACGGTCAGCGGCCAGGTGCGCAAATGTGCGGACACCGAGCGCGACCGATTGAAGCAGCGCTTCCTGAGCCGTCATCCGAAGTCGGCGCTCTATGCCGATTTCGGCGATTTCGGTTTCTACCGGCTCGACATGGTTAATATCCATCTCAACGGCGGTTTCGCACGGGCCGCCGATTTCGACGGCGCGGCCCTGCGCACGCCGCTCGACGGCGCCGAATCGATGATCGCTGCCGAGGCCTCGGCCATCGCGCATATGAACAGCGATCACGCCGAGGCGGTGCGACTCTACGCCACAAAGCTCTGCCGTGCCGCCGATGGCCCCTGGCGGATCACCGGCATCGATCCCGAAGGCGTCGATCTTGCTTGGGGCGAAAGCACAGAACGAGTGACGTTTCAAAGCCCTGTCCTGACTGCGGACGCCCTTCACCATACCTTGGTTGCGCTCGCCGTTGCGGCGCGGAGCCAGAATTGATGCGCCGCACAATGGGTTATTGCGTGCGTCTTCTGCCAAAAATCGTTAATCCCAACGTCATATGAGGTCACGCTGAACCTTGCTCAGGGAGGCTGGGGCGACTAAAGGTGCGGCCCTCAATTTTCGGCAGAGCCCGCGATACGGGCATCGGAAACGCCGGCACGGCAAGTGCCGGGTGAATTTGTCGGATCAGTTCGGAGACAGCAATGAAACAGGTGGGCGCGTTCAACACCTCCTACGGGGTTGATAAATTTGGCCTCAAAAATCTCGGCACGGTTTTCTACAATCTGCACGCGCCGATGCTGTACGAAGAGTCGATCCGCCGCGATGAAGCGGTGATCATGCCAGGTGGGCCGATCAATGCCGAAACCGGCATTCACACGGGCCGCTCGCCGAAAGACAAACACACGGTCCGCGATGCCCTCACCGAGAACAAGGTATGGTGGGGCAACAATAATTCGATCACGCCCGATCAGTTCGACGTTCTCCTCAAAGATTTCCTCAAACATGCCGAAGGCAAGGACCTGTTCGTCCAGGACCTCTACGGCGGCGCCGATCCCTCCTTCCGGGTCAAATCGCGCGTCATCACCGAATTCGCCTGGCACTCGCTGTTCATCCGCAATCTGCTGATCCGCCCCGACAAGACCGAACTCGCCGCTTACGTCCCTGATCTGACGATCATCGACCTGCCGACCTTCAAAGCTGATCCGAAGCGTCACGGCTGCAAGAGCGAAACCGTCATCGCCCTCGACTTCACCCGCAAGATCGTCCTCATCGGCGGCACCAACTATGCCGGCGAGATGAAGAAGTCGGTTTTCACCTGGCTGAACTGGACCCTACCCGCTCAGAACGTCATGCCGATGCACGCCTCCGCCAATGTCGGCGACGATGGCGACGTAGCGATCTTCTTTGGCCTGTCGGGCACCGGCAAGACCACCCTGTCGCAGGACCCGGACCGCATCCTCATCGGCGACGACGAGCACGGCTGGGGCAAGGACGGCGTCTTCAACTTCGAAGGCGGCTGCTACGCCAAGGCGATCCGCCTGTCGCGCGAAGCCGAGCCTGAAATCTACGCCACGACCGAGCGTTTCGGCACGGTGCTGGAAAACGTCGTCTTCGATCCGCTGACCCGCGAGCCCGACTTCGACAGCGAAGCCAAGACCGAAAACACCCGCGTCGCCTATCCGCTCGACTTCATCTCGAATGCGTCGCGCACAGGCCGTGCCGGTCAGCCCAAGAACATCATCATGCTGACCTGCGACGCCTTCGGCGTGCTGCCGCCGATCGCCAAGCTCGATCCGGCCCAGGCCATGTATCACTTCCTCTCGGGCTACACCGCGAAAGTGGCCGGCACCGAAAAGGGCGTGACCGGTCCGGAAGCGACCTTCTCGACCTGCTTCGGCCATCCGTTCCTGCCGCTGCACCCCTCCGTCTACGGCAACATGCTGCGTGACCTGATCGCCAAGCACTCGGTCGACTGCTGGCTGGTCAACACCGGCTGGACCGGCGGCAAGGAAGGCGTCGGCCGTCGCATGCCGATCCGCGTCACCCGCCGCCTGCTGACCGCCGCCCTCGACGGTTCGCTGAGCAAGGCGACCTTCCGCACCGATCCCTATTTCGGCCTCGCCGTGCCGACGTCGGTGCCTGGCGTCGAGCCGCATATCCTCGAGCCGGTGAAGACCTGGTCGAACAAGGCCGAGTTCGCCTCGACCGCGAAGCACCTTGTCGAAATGTTCCGCAAGAACTTCGTCAGCTTCGAAAGCCATGTCGACGCCAAGGTGCGCGAAGCCGCGCCCTTCTCGCGCATCGCCGCTGAGTAAGACAAGCGATCCATTCAAAGCAGAAGGCCCGGAGCATCGCTCCGGGCCTTTTCATTTGGATCGCGTTCTGACGAGATCAGACGCCGCTTTAAAAGAAAGCCTGCAAACCCGTCTGCGCGCGGCCAAGGATCAGCGCGTGCACGTCATGCGCGCCTTCATAGGTGTTGACCGTCTCCAGATTCTGGAGATGCCGCATGACGTGGAATTCGCCATGGATGCCGTTGCCGCCGTGCATGTCGCGCGCGACGCGGGCGATGTCCAAAGCCTTGCCGGCGTTGTTGCGCTTGATGATCGAGATGGCTTCCGGCGCAGCACGGCCTTCGTCGAAGAGACGACCGACGCGCAGGCAGGCCTGCAGGCCGAGCGCGATTTCAGTCTGCATGTCGGCGAGCTTCTTCTGCACGAGCTGGGTGGCGGCGAGCGGACGGCCGAACTGCTTGCGGTCGAGCGTGTATTGGCGCGCACGCAGCCAGCAATCTTCCGCCGCGCCCATGGCGCCCCAGGCAATGCCGTAACGGGCGCGGTTGAGGCAGCCGAACGGACCGCTCAGGCCGGAGACATTCGGCAGCAGGTTTTCTTCCGGAATGACGACGCCGTCCATGACGACTTCGCCGGTGACCGAGGTGCGCAGCGACAGCTTGCCGTCGATCTTCGGGGCTGAGAGGCCCTTGGTGCCCTTCTCGATCAGGAAGCCCTTGATCTGGCCCTTATGCGCGTCCGACTTCGCCCAGACGACGAACAGATCGGCGACCGGCGCGTTGGAAATCCACATCTTCGTGCCGGTGAGGCGATAGCCGTCGGAGACCTTTTCAGCGCGCGTCTTCATGCCGCCCGGATCAGAACCGGCGTCGGGCTCGGTGAGGCCAAAACAGCCGATCATTTTGCCGCTGGCGAGCTTGGGCAGGTATTTCTGCTTCTGCTGCGCATCGCCATAGGCATAGATCGGGTGCATGACGAGCGAGGACTGGACGCTCAAGGTCGAACGGTAGCCGGAGTCGACCCGCTCGATTTCACGCGCCACGAGACCGTAGGAGACGTAGTTGGCGCCAGCCGCGCCATATTCTTCCGGGATCGTCACGCCGAGCAGGCCGAGTTCGCCCATTTCGGGGATCAGGTCGTGGTCGATCTTCTCTTTCGCATAGGCTTCCACCACGCGCGGCAGCAGTTTTTCCTGGGCATAGGCGCGGGCCGTGTCGCGGATCATCCGCTCCTCTTCCTGCAATTGGTCTTCGAGCAGGAACGGATCTTCCCAGGCGAACGCGGCACGATGGGTGTGCGAGGTCGCGGCGGCGGCGGATGCGGTTGAGGACACGACAGTCTCCAGTTCAGTTTCCCATACAGTCCCTGTATGGCCGTTTGGGCGGATAAGTGCGTTGGGCGGCGCACCATGTATTATATTACATGGTCTGGCAATATGCCGGGCGGGCCCGTTTGATCAATTCATCCCTATGCTGCGTTTCTTTTGCCACTCTCGCACGGCCTTTGCCAATGCAACGCCGGGAGGCAGAAAGATGCAATATATTACATGATCAGGTAGTCATTCCGATGGGTTAGCGCCTTGGGCCCGGCTTCCCACGGTCAGACCCCAGGATCTTTTCGATCATAATCTTCACAGCCCCTTCACGTCACCCTGAAAGCTTGTGATGTGCATGCGAGGGCCATCGGGCATAGGCTCCTGAAAACAGAGTTTTGGGAGGCAGGCCATGACCACGAGCACCGCAACCTTCTCAAACCCGCCGCTTCCCGGCGCCGCCACGCTGGGGCGGCTTTTTACCGGCGGCCTGGCCGGTCTCATCGTCTGGGAAATCTGGGCCAAGGTGCTCACCCCGCCGGTCGCCGGTTTTCCGCTCGAGCCCCCAGCGCTCGTCGCCACGCTCATCGCCCGCTGGACCGGCATAGAAGTGTCGTCCACAACCGCCACCGCCCTCCACTATGCGGTCGGCATCATCGGCTATCCGATCGCCTATTGGGTGATCTCGCGCGGGTTTCGCGCCTGGGCCGCCACCTTCGATATCTTCGTCTGGGTGCTCTTCACCCTGGCGGTGGCCTGGCTCGCCGCTTCCAGCAAGGCAACCTTGTTCATCGGGCTGTTCTGGCTGCTGGTGACGGTTCTGTCGGCCACCCGCCTGTTCAATCCCCATGCCCTGAGCGCCAACGCATTGAGCTGGGGCTCGTTCACCTGGTTCAATGCGCTGGGCATCATGGCGCCGCTCGCCGGCCAGCCCTTCCTGCTTTTGACCGATTATCCGGCACTCTCCTTCATGAGTTGGGCCGGCCACGTGATCTACGGAGCGATCGCCGTTTACGTCTTCGAACGATTGCAGAGCCGCGCACGCGGCTGACACTTGAACCCAGAGCCCCGCTTGGTCATTTTAGGGCTATGGCATCTTTTGACCGCCCGTCCGCCGACAACGCATCGCTCGCGAAGCTGAATGCCCGTTCGCGCGAGATTTTCCGGCATATCGTCGACAGCTACCTGGAAACCGGCGACCCGGTGGGATCGCGTCATCTATCGCGTATCCTGCCGATCACCCTGTCGCCGGCCTCAGTCCGCAACGTCATGCAGGACCTGGAGGACGCGGGCCTCGTCTATTCGCCGCACACCAGCGCCGGCCGGCTGCCGACCGAACTCGGTCTGCGCTTCTTCGTCGACGCCATGCTCGAAGTCGGCGATCTCTCGAACGAGGATCGCAGCAGTATCGAGGCGCAGGTGCGGGCGGCCTCCACGGGCCAGACGCTTGAGGGCGTGCTGACGGAGGCCTCCTCGCTGCTCTCCGGCCTGTCGCGCGGCGCCGCCGTCGTGCTGACATCCAAGGACAATGCGCGGCTGCGCCAGATCGAATTCGTCCGCCTCGATCCGGACCGGGCGCTGGCGGTGCTCGTCGCCGAGGACGGATCGGTGGAAAACCGCATCCTGCCGATCCCACGCGACCTGCCGAACTCTGCTCTTGTCGAAGCCGGCAATTATCTCAATGCGCGCCTGCGCGGGCGCACGCTCGCCGACCTGCGGGCGGAGATCGACGCATCGCGGCAGGCAGCGGAAGCCGAGCTCGATCAACTCACCGCGCGCCTGATCGACGCGGGCCTTGCGAGCTGGACCGGCCCCGGCGGCACGAACCAGCAATTGATCGTGCGCGGCCAGGCCAATCTGCTCGAAGATCTGAAAGCGGTGGAAGACCTGGAGCGCATCCGTCTTCTGTTCTCCGATCTCGAAACCAAGAAGGACGTGATCGACCTTCTGGCGCGGGCCGAAACCGGCGAAGGCGTGCGCATTTTCATCGGCTCGGAGAACAAGCTGTTCTCGCTCTCGGGCTCCTCGATGATCGCCGCCCCCTTCCGCGACGGATCGCAGAAGATCGTCGGCGTGGTCGGCGTCATCGGCCCGACGCGGCTCAATTATGCGCGCATCGTGCCGATGGTCGATTACACCGCGAAAGTCGTGTCGCGGATGATGGAACGGCGCTGATCTATCCCTTGGCCAGCGCGCGGCGATAACCGATCAAGCCCTCCGTCGAAGCATCGAGGCCATCCGTCGATTTCGACGGATCGGCGACGATGGGCGCTAGGCGATTGCACAATTCCTTGCCGAGCTCGACGCCCCATTGGTCGAAGGCGTTGATGTCCCACACCACCGATTGCACGAAGATCTTGTGCTCGTAGAGCGCGATCAGACGGCCCAAAGTGCGCGGATCAAGACGCTTGTACATGATGGTCGTGGTCGGACGATTGCCGGCGAAGACCTTGTGCGGTGCCAGTTTCGCGATATGAGCCGCATCGAGCCCCTGTTTCTGCAAAATGGCTTCGACCTCGGCACGCGAGCGCCCGCGCATCATCGCCTCGCTCTGCGCCAGACAATTGGCGACCAGCAGATCGTGATGATGCGCATCGGCATCGATGGGTTCGGCCGCGACCATGAAATCGACGGGAATGATGTCGGTGCCCTGATGCAGCATCTGGAAGAAGGCATGCTGGCCATTGGTGCCGGGCTCGCCCCAGATGACTGGCGCCGTCGGATGCGCCACCGGCGCCCCGGAGCGCGTCACCGACTTGCCGTTCGATTCCATATCGAGCTGTTGCAGATAAGCGGAAAAACGCCCCAGGCGCTGATCGTAGGGAATGACCGCCTGCGAGCCATAGCCCCACAGATCGCGATACCAGATGCCGATGAGCGCCATCAGCACGGGAATGTTGCGCTCCAGCGGCGTCTCGACGAAATGCGTATCGACGTCATGGGCGCCACGCAGGAAAGCTTCGAAGTGATCGCGGCCGATGGCGATGGCCAGCGACAGGCCGATAGCGGCCCAGATCGAATAGCGCCCGCCGACCCAATCCCAGAAACCGAACACGCGTTCCGGCTTGATGCCGAATTTGGCGACAAGATCGAGCTTGGTGGACACGGCGGCGAAGTGATCGCCGACGGCGGCTTCGCCGAGCGACTGCGCGATGACGGCACGCGCCGAAGCGGCATTGGTCATCGTCTCCTGGGTGGTGAAGGTTTTCGAAGAGATGATGAAGAGCGTGCGCGCGGGATCGAGCGTCTTCAACGTATCGGCAAGATCGGCGCCGTCGACGTTGGAAACGAAATGCGTGCGCGGGCCTTGGCCGCGAAAGGGCGACAAAGCGCGCGCCGCCATAGCGGGACCAAGATCGGAACCGCCAATGCCGATGTTCACCACATCGGTGAACGGTTTCCCGTTGGCGGCACGGATCGCGCCGCTGCGGATCTGTTCGGCGAAATTGAGAAGTTTCTCGCGTTCGGCGACCACGTCGCCCATGACATCGCGGCCATCGATCATCACCGGTCGGCCCGAGACGTTGCGCAGCGCCATATGCATGGCGGCACGGTCCTCGGTGAGATTGACATGCTCACCGGCAAAGAGCGCCTTGCGACGTCCCTCCACATCGGCGGCGCGCGCCAGAGCGAACAGCTTTTCCATGGTCTCGCCCGAGACCCGGTGCTTGGAATAATCGAACAGCAGGTCGTCGAGCCGCGCGTGGAAATTCTGGAAGCGCCCGGCGTCCTTGAACAGGTCGGCGATATGGACGTTCTCCATCCCACTTTTATGCGCCTTGAGGGCGGCGAAAGCGGCGGCGGTTGACTGCTCGGCCATAAACTCTTCTCCAGACACGCTTCTGCGGCGAATCGCGGCAGAGTAGAGACTACCGCCGCAACAATTGATGAACGAGGAACCGGCCAGAGGGCGCCAGGGTTCCCAAAGATAATGGAAGGGTTTCATCCCAGGCGAAAGCGCGCTACGGACTGCGCGGAATTCAATCCAGCAGATGAAATTATGGCCGCGCCCCCGCTTCTCCTCCTGCAAGACATCCGCCTGACGATCAGCGGCAAACCGCTGATCGAGGGGGCCGAACTGTCGGTGGCGCCGGGCGAGCGGCTGGCCCTGGTGGGGCGTAACGGCTCGGGCAAATCGACTTTGCTCCGCATCGCCGCCGGCGAATTGGAGCCCGATGGCGGCAACCGGTTCTTCCAGCCGGACGCCACGGTGCGCTATTTGCCGCAGGAGCCGGACCTGTCGGCCTTCGACACGGTGCTGGCCTATGCGGAAGCGGGCCTTGGCCCGGCCGACGATCCCTACCGCGCCCGCTATCTTCTCAACGAGCTAGGCCTGACGGGTGACGAAAACCCGGCGCATCTCTCCGGCGGCGAAGCCCGCCGCGCTGCGCTAGCGCGGGTGATCGCCGCCGAACCGGACATTCTGCTGCTCGACGAGCCGACCAACCATCTCGACCTTCCGGCGATCGAATGGCTGGAAAAGACCCTGCGCACCTCCCGCTCCGCGCTCGTGCTCATCAGCCATGATCGCCGCTTTCTCGAAACCCTGACGCGCGCCACCGTCTGGCTCGATCGCGGGCGCACGCGCCGGCTCGAAAAAGGGTTCGGCGCTTTCGAAGCCTGGCGCGACGAAATGCTCGAACAGGAAGAGCTCGAACTGCACAAACTCGACCGACGCATCGAGAACGAAGAACATTGGGTGCGCCACGGCGTATCGGCGCGGCGCAAGCGCAACGTACGCCGCATGGGCCGCCTGCAAGATCTGCGACAGGAGCGGCGCGACGCCCGCAAGGTCGTCGGCACGGTGAAGATGGAAGTCACCCAGGCGCAGCTTTCCGGCAAGCTCGTCATCGAGGCTGAGCGCATCGGCAAGAGTTTTGAAGAGCGCGTCATCGTGCGCGACTTTTCCACGCGCATCATGCGCGGCGACCGGCTCGGCGTCGTCGGTGCCAATGGTGCGGGCAAGACGACGCTGATCAAAATGCTGATCGGCGAACTGCCTCCCGACGAAGGCAAAGTGACACTCGGCGCCAATCTCGAAATCGCCACGCTCGACCAGCGCCGCGTCATGCTGCAACCGGACTGGACGGTGAAGGATGCGTTGACGGGCGGTGGCGGCGATTGGGTCGACGTCAACGGCCAGCGCAAGCATTTCGCCGGCTATATGAAGGACTTTCTGTTCCAGCCGGAACAGGCGCGCACGCCCGTGACGCGCCTGTCCGGCGGCGAACGCGGCCGCCTGATGCTGGCACGCGCCTTGTCGCTGCCCTCAAACCTGCTGGTGTTAGACGAACCGACCAACGATCTCGATCTCGAAACGCTCGACCTGCTGGAAGAGCTGGTTGCCGACTATCCCGGCACGGTCATCGTCGTCAGCCACGATCGCGATTTTCTCGATCGTGTCGCCACGTCGGTGGTGGTGAGCGAAGGCGACGGCCGTTGGCTCGAATATGCGGGCGGTTATTCCGACATGATCGCGCAACGCGGCTATGGCGTTGGCGGCGAAGCGCCGGTGGCGAAGGAAGCCAAGCCGAAAGCCGAAGTTGCGGCAGCCGCTGCGCCATCGGCTTCGAAGAAGCGCCTTTCCTTCAAGCAAAAACATGCGCTGGACACTTTGCCCAAACGCATGGACGAAAACCGTGCTTTGCAAGCGAAGCTGCAAAAGGAACTCGACGATCCCTCGCTCTATGCGCGCGATCCGAAACGCTTCGACCAGGCGTCACAGGCCTTCGCTAAAGCGGGCGAAGAACTGGCGGCGATGGAAGACGAATGGCTGGAGCTGGAAATGCTGCGCGAGGAGATCGAGGGCTAGTCAGTTTTTTCCAGCCACTCCGCCACCACGCCGGCAATCTCATCGGAATTCTTCTCGATCATGAACATGTGGCCGTTGCCCTTGATGCCACGGTCGGCAAGGTAGATGTGATCGAGCTTCACGCCGGCCTGGCGCAGGAAAATCGCCGTACAGTGATCGTAAGGCGCGTGATAGGACGCCTCCGCCGTCAGCATGAGGATTTTCACTTTCGCCAGATTGGGCAATTGCCGCGCAGGCGCCTGCTGGCTCCAGCAGCGCACGCAATCGGGCCGTGACGGCGCGGCCTCCTGCACATAGTCCAATCGCTCGTCGTCGCCCAACGGCGGCTCCCAGGTGAGCTGCACGTCGCCAAGCCCGGAAATCTTGTAACGCCCTTCATCGGCGAACCAATGCGGCGCACCGAGATTGGCGACGTCGCGCAGCGGCGGGCCGTTCGGCTCGAGCGCCACCAGCGCGGCGACGAGATCGGGCCGGCGATCCGCCACCACCCAGCCGAAGGCGCCGGACTGGGAATGCACCATCAGAACGGCCGGGCCGATGCGCTCGAACAGAGCGATCAGCGCGGCGCTGTTGAGACGCTGCTGCTCGGCATAGTCGGCAAGCGAGGGCGTCTGCGTGGCGATGAAGGCGTCATAATGCGCCTCGCCGGCCGCCGCCTCACCCGGCCACTGGCTGTGCAGGCGCGCCTGCGGCCAATGTTCGAATCGGCCGGGTGCGGCAAAACGCCGGTCGGCAAACTCCCGGTCGAGGGGCGCCAATGGCCCCTGGGCATCGGGGTGCCAGGGCGAACGTCCCCGCGCCACCTGATCGACCACGTAAACCGCGTGACCTCGGCGCAGAAAATACTGCGCCCAGCCCTCCCGACCGTCGGGCGTACCAGTCCAATTGGTGCCGTTCTGCTGGCCGCCATGCACCATCACGATCGGATGAGTCGCCTTAAGCTCTTGAGGAATCTGGTATTCGACATACATCTGGCCGACGAACGGGGCGCCGGCAGAGCCATCGCGATAAGCGCCGCCGGCATAAAAATAGCCTTGTTTGGCGATCACAAGCGGCTCTCTGTCCACCGTTTTCGGCCCTGCCATGGTTTCCTCCCATATGATTTGTGCGACATCCTACCCGGCCTGTTCCCGACGGGAAGCACTTGCTCCCTCAACCCCCAGCCGGTAACCCACGCCCATGTCTTCGACCGGCCCGATGAAATCCGCCGTGGATCCTTGGCTCCATTCCGACACCACGAGCATGCTGACGCGGCTGTTCCGCGATCACGGACGCCAGCACATCGGCTCCTATCTGCTGGCGGCGGTCCTGCTGTCGGTCGGCGCCGGTGCCACCGCGCTCTCCGCCTATCTGTTGAAGCCGGTGCTGAACGGCATCGTCGATGGCGAGAAATTCCATGAATTGCGGCTGCTCGCCTGGGCGGTGTTCGGCCTCTTCGCCGCGCGTGGCCTGGCCACCTATCTCTCGCTCATCGTTCTGTCGCGCACCGGCAATCGCATCATCGCCGAAGTGCAGGCGCGCCTGTTCAACCACCTGCTGTTGCAGGACATGCGCTTCTTCCATGACCGCCATTCGTCGGATTTCATGACGCGCATCGCGCAGGCGCCGAATTCCGTGCGCGACACGCTGCAAGCGCTGATCACCGCTTTCGGCCGCGAGCTTCTGACTTTGATCGGCCTGATCTGCGTGATGTTCGTGCAGGATCCGATGCTGGCCGCGTTGTCGCTTTTGACCTTGCCGGCCGCGGCGTTGCTGCTCGGGCGGATGATCGGCAAGGTGCGCAAATTCGCGCGCCGCTCCTTCATGGGCAATTCGCAAATTCTCGAGACGATGCAGGAGACCGTGCAAGGCAGCCGCATCGTCAAATCGTTCAATCTCGAAGACACGATGCGCGGCCGCATGGCGAAATCGATCCGCGAGGTCGAGCGCTCGATGAACCGCGTCGCCGCCGGCATGGCCGCATCGAGCCCGATCGCCGATGCGCTGGCGGGCTTTGCCATCGGCGCGGTGATTTTCTACGGCAGTTGGAAAGTGACGGTGCAAGGCGCCGACGCCGGCTCCTTCTTCTCCTTCGTCGCCGCCCTCCTGATGGCCTACGAGCCGGCGAAGCGGCTGGCGCGCCTGAAGCTCGAAATTCAGAACGGCCTCGTCGGCGCCAAGCTCGTTTATGAAGTGCTCGACCGGCCGGCGAACGAAACGCCACAACCGGGCCTGCCGAAACTGCAGGTCGGTGCCGGACGTATCGAAAGCCAGGACGTGCGCTTCAGCTATCGCGAAGACGAGGACGTGCTGAGCGGCCTCACTTTGACCGTCGAGCCCAATGCCACCACGGCACTGGTTGGTCCGTCCGGCGGCGGCAAGTCGACGATCATCGCCTTGCTGCAACGGTTCTACACGCCAAATTCAGGCCGCATCCTCATCGACGGCCAGGACATCGACAAGGTCGATCTGGCCTCGCTGCGCGCGCAGATCGCTTTCGTCTCGCAGGATGTCTTCCTGTTCCGCGGCACGATCCACGAGAATATCGCGCTGGGCCGCATCGGCGCGACCGAAGAGGAAATCCTCGCCGCCGCCAGGAAAGCCCATGCGCATGATTTCATCATGGGCTTCAGCAGCGGCTATCAGACCAATGTCGGCGAACATGGCGCACAATTGTCGGGCGGCCAGAAACAACGCATCGCCATCGCGCGGGCCATTCTCAAGAACGCGCCGATCATCCTGCTCGACGAACCGACGGCGGCGCTCGATTCCGAATCCGAACGCGAGGTGCAAAAGGCGCTGGAGGAAATGCGCATCGGCCGCACCACCTTGGTGGTAGCGCATCGCCTGCAAACGATCATCAATGCCGACCGCATCTATGTGATCGAAAAGGGCCAGGCGGTGGAGTCGGGCACCCACAGCCAGCTCATCAACGCCAATGGCACCTATCGCGCCTTCTTCGCCTCGCAGTTCGGTGAAGGTGTCGAAAGCTTCAAGGCGTTTTCCAGCGATGCAAACACCGCGCGCGAGGACAGTGCCTCCAAGCACAGGTCCAGATAAGATCGCTGTCGAAATACCTACGAATTATAGCGTTTCACAGCTTGACTGAGTCGAGCGCCATGAAGACGCGTCCGAATAAGAGGATCAAAGCAAAATCAGGTTTCTACCGAAACGTGATTTGCTCTAGACGCGTGGTCGTCCCGGTGCGTCCGGCATCACGCGTGCCGCAGGCCGTGCCAAGCGCGGATGGGCGTTGATCACGCAGGTGAAGCTGATCGTCGAAATGCAGATCAGCGTGATCCACCAGATCTGCATGGTCGCCAGGCCTGAAAAGGCCACCACCAGGATGCAGACGATGCCCGCCAGCATGAAAGAGGCGGCCGGCACAGGCAGGCGCCCGGCGGCCAAGAGACCAAGCGAAACGAACAGCGCCGTGGCGACCGCGCCGACGATGCCCAGGTCGTACCAGACTTCAAACAGCAGGCTGCGCGGCGTGAACACCGGCAGATAGCCCGACGCCAGGCCACGCACCGTCATGTCGAAGCCATGACCGGTCAGCACCCGCCAGCCTTCCATGCGGATCAGCTCCGCCCACAGGAAATAGGGCTGCGCCCAGATGGCAACGGCCGGTGGCAGGCGGCCGGCCAGGAAATGCTGGGCGAACAGCGCCAAGACCGGCGCCAATAGGATCAGACCGGCGCAGATGACGACGAGAATTTTCGAGACGCGGCGCGGATTGGACGAGCCGATCGAGAAAACCAGCGCCGACACGACCATGGCGGTTAGGGCCGCCGGCACCCATACGACCGTGGCCGCGCCCGCGGTGGCCACAGCGAGCGCACCGGCCGAGGCCCAGCGCTCACGCACCGCCAGGGCGCCCAGCGCCGGCCAGACCAGGACGACCAGGCCGAGCGCCGCCCGCTCGATGGACGTGCCTTCCGGATCGGGCAGTTCCCGCAGCTCCGGCGGCAGCGCGATGGCGACGGCGATGGTCGCCAGCGCGGCGATACCGACGCCGATCGGCATCAGATTGAGGTTGGAGGTGCGGGTGCGGCCCGGCAGCATGAAAATGGCCGCCACGGCGAGCGCCACCGTCGCCGCCGTCTTGCCATAGCGTTCGAGCGCCAGGGCTTGGAACGGCGTCCAGAGCAGCGAAAGGGCGGCCCAGGCCAGCAGCAGCACCAGCGCCTGGACCACGGGGGAGAACATCACCTGCCGGGACGGCAGGAGGGCATGGCGGCCGGGCGCCAGCAGCGCGCCGAGCAGAATCATCGCGACGCCGACCGGCACCAGCGTGAACAGCAGACGACGCGAATAGATGGCCCCCGTCGGCACGACGATGAGAATGATCGCCAACCCAAGCCTCAGCATCAATTGCGCGGCTTCGGCGGCAAAATCGGCCTGCTGGGGGCGGGCTGTGGCGGGCATGACGTCGACTGTCGGACCGTGTTCGGAATAAACTGCAGTTTCGCGACGCCGAAACGTCACATGGATGACTTTACACAGCTTGGTGGCCGGGCACTGTGCGATTGCGGCAACAGTCGTGGCAAAAGCGCAACGTGATCCGTGACTTCTGTCAATCGTCCTTAACTGGCGTGCGGCGCAGCGATTTTCGCCGCGAATCCAGTTTTTTGCCGTCAAGCCGACGGCGCTTGGACGCCAGAGTGGGCCGGGTCGCCCGCCGCGGGATGGGCGCGATGGAGGCTTCCCTGATCAGAGCGCAGAGCCGCTCCAACGCATCGGCACGATTAAGTTCCTGGGTGCGGAACCGATCGGCACTGAGCACCAGCACGCCATCACGGGTGATCCGGCGCCCGCCGAGGGTCACAAGGCGTTCCCTAACGTCGTCGCTCAGGCTTGGCGACTGGGCGACATTGAAGCGCAATTGGACGGCGCTCGCCACCTTGTTGACGTTCTGCCCACCCGGGCCGGAGGCACGGACGAAATTCAGCTCGATCTCGCTGTCGTCGAGAACGATGGAGCGGGTGACGCGGATCATGCCAGGCCCACTCCTCTGCTGATCAGGCCAAAACGGCGAACACCTCATCGCCGACGATCTTCACTTCATAGGTCTTCAGCGCGACGCTGCAAGGGGCCTGCCGGGGTTCGCCGGTGGGAATGTGGAACGTACCGAAATGCATGGCGCATTCGATCTCATCATCGACGATCTCGCCCTCCGAAAGGCTGGAGAGGCCATGGGTGCAGCGATCCGAGGTCGCGTAAAACTGCCCATTGAGGTTGTAGACGCAGATATCGCCGTCTTCGCCGGCCACCTGCTTCTTTTCGCCCGGCGCCAATTCATCCTGCCGGCACAGCAACACCAAATTCGGTTCAGACACTGTTTCCTCCGGTTATTGTGGGTTCCGCCCCGCTTAATGAGCGCCGCTGCCGCTGGCAAGCCTGCCTAGCCTCTGGCCTCGATGCTTCTTGCTTGCATGGTTCCCGCATGAACTTTCATGCAGATTGACGGGGCCAAATGTCCTCCCTATAGCCCTGTTACGCAGTTTTTGGCCGTTCCTCATAACATCGGACGGCCCGGTCCTGGGATGGAGACCACGGAAGATGACGTTGGCGACGAGCCCGACCAAAGGGATAGCCAGCCGGCTGGCAAGCGAGCCCAAGCACGGGCTGCGCCAGCGCCTCATTCTTCTCTACAGCGTACTCCTGACCGCCAATGTCGCCGCTTGGCTCTGGGCCTTCGCAGTTTTCCGCGATCAGCCTGTCATGCTCGGCACGGCCTTCCTGGCCTATGTGCTGGGCCTGCGCCACGCGGTGGACCCCGACCACATCGCCGCCATCGACAATGTCACCCGCAAACTGCTGCAAGAGGGCGGGCGGCCGGCCACCGTCGGCTTCTGGTTCGCGCTCGGCCATTCGACCGTCGTCATCCTCGCCTGTCTCGTCATCGCCTTCCTGGCGTCGGGCGCCAACGGGCTGATGGACGAATTCCGCGACATCGGCTCGCTGATCGGCACCACGGTCTCGTCGCTGTTCCTGCTCGTCATCGGCATCGCCAATCTCGCCATTTTCATCGGCGTGTGGCGGACCTTCCGCAATGCCAAGCGGACGGGTCGATACCGCGAAGAGGATCTCGACGCCATCGTTGGCCGGCACGGTTTCCTGTCGCGTCTGCTGCGGCCGCTGTTCTCGCGCATTTCCAAAAGCTGGCACATGTATCCGCTCGGCTTTCTGTTTGGCCTGGGCTTCGACACGGCAACCGAAATCGGCCTGTTCTCCTTGGCCGCGGCCAATGCCGCCAATGGCGTATCGCTCTCGACGGTGATGGTGTTTCCGGTGCTGTTCGCGGTGGGCATGGCGCTGGCCGATGCCACCGATGGCGCGCTGATGCTCGGCGCCTATGAATGGGCTTACGTCAATCCGATCCGCAAACTGTTCTACAATCTGGTGATCACCGGCCTCTCGGTCTTCATCGCTCTGGTGATCGGCCTGGTGCAAGGCGTCGGACTGATCGCCGAAAAGCTGGAATTGAGCGGCGCCTTCTGGAGCGATCTGGCGGCCCTGCGCGATCACTTCGACATTCTGGGCTTCATCATCGTCGGCCTCTTCATCGCCATCTGGGCGATTTCAGCGCTCGTCTACAAGCTCGGCGGCTACGACTCGATCGAGCTTGAAAAGGAAGCCTGAGCGGCTGCAATTTCGAACATCTTTCAGATCAGAGTGGGCGCCTGCCCCGTTCGTCTGCGATGTCCTCATGCGCGCTATGGTCCAGCGGCATGGACAAGCGCCGCCCGATTGACCATAAGTCCGTCAATATCAGCCAGACTGAAAAAGGCTGGCGGCGGGAGGACGTATGCAGAATTTCCAGGGCAAGACGGCTTTCATCACGGGTGCGGGATCAGGCATCGGCCTTGGCATGGCGCGCACCTTTGCCCGCAACGGCATGAACATTGTTCTGTGCGACATCCGCCGTGATGCGCTCGACGACGCCCTGGCGCAGGTGAACAAGCTTGGCGCGCAAGCCATCGCCATCGAAGTCGACACCTCCGTGCGTGCCTCCGTCGATGCCGCCACGCAGCAGGCCATCGACGCGTTCGGCAAGGTGCATATCCTGTGCAACAACGCCGGCATTTCCATGCATGGCGTGCCGATCGAAAAACTCCCCGTTCGCGACTGGGAATGGGTGATGGGCGTCAACATCAATGGCGTCATCCACGGCTTCCAGAATTTCATCCCGCACATGCGCGAGCATGGCGAGGAGTGCCATATCGTCAACACCGCCTCGATCGGCGGCTTCCGCATTCAGCCGGGCTGGGACACGGGCCCCTATTCGATGACGAAATATGCGGTCGTGGCTTTGTCGGAGGCGCTGGAGCAGGATCTCGACGGCAGCAATATCGGCGTCTCCGTGCTTTGCCCCGCCGCGGTCAAGACCGGCATCTTTCTCTCCGGCCGCGCCCGCCCCGACCGCATGGGGGGCTCATTCAAGCGGCAGGAGAGCGAACAGTTCTCGCATCTCCTCAACGAAGGTTTCGAGCCCGACGTGGTCGGACGGCGCGTGTTGCGGGCCATCCGCAAGGGCGAATTCTTCATCTTCACCCATCTGTGGCCGCGCGAACTGATCCAGGCGCGCCACGATCGGGTGCTACGGGCTTTCGACGACACGCAAGCGTGGATGGACGAGGAAGGCATCGTCAACGAAGAACAAGCCCCGAAACAGAGCTGAAACCCGCACTCCTTCAACAACGGACCCGACGATGCATTTCTCCTTCTTTCATCTCATGCCCTGGACCGAACTCGACGAAGCGCCAACGCAATGGCCGGCACGCAATGCGCCGTTCCGTCCGGAGCGGGGCACCGAGCTCTACGACACCTATCTCGGCACCATGGCGCATGCGGAAGCCTGCGGCTTCGACTGGGTCGGTGCCAACGAGCATCATTTCTCGCCCTATAGCCTGATGGCGAACTGCAATCTCGTCGGCGCGGCGATGACCCAGCGCACCAAATCGATCAAGCTCGCCATGCTCGGCAATCTCCTGCCTTTGCTCAATCCGGTTCGCGTCGCCGAAGAATATGCGATGCTCGACGTGATGAGCGGCGGCCGTCTGGTGGCTGGCTTCGTGCGCGGCATTCCGCATGAATATATCGCCTACAATGTCGCGCCCGATGAATCACGCGGACGCATGCGCGAAGCGCTCAACATCATTCTGCGCGCCTGGACGGAACCCGAGCCTTTCGGTTGGGAGGGCGAGTTCTATCAATATCGCGCCATTTCCATCTGGCCGAAGCCACGGCAGACGCCGCATCCCCGCATTCTGATGTCGGCGAGCAATCTCGAATCGGCGCAATTCGTCGGCGAGTTCCCTTCCATGGTGGGCCTCACGCTGGTCAGCGATCTCGATGTCGCCCGTTCCATCATCGACGGCTTTCTTGAAAGCGCCCGCGCCCATGGCCGCACACCTAGCCCGGAAGATATTCTCGTCGGCCAGCAGACCTGCATCGCCGAAACGGACGAAGAAGCCGAAGAGATCATGGCGAAAGCGCTCGCCTATTTCCATGGCGTGCTGATGCGCCCGCAGCAGGATGCGCAGCGCATTGTCATTCAGAAAACCCGCTTCTTCGGCCAGGAAGGCGCCGGCGACTATTTCATGAAGCGTCTGCAGACCTTGAAAGGCCGCACCATCAAGGAGCAGATTGAGGCGGGTTCGATTCTGTGCGGCAGCCCGCAAACCGTCGTGAAACAGATCAAGCGCCTGCGGCAGCATCTCGGCGCCGCGCACATCAATATGAACATGAAGCTCGGCAACATGCCCGACACAGCCGTCATCAAGGGCATGGAACTCTTCCGTGACAAAGTTTTGCCGGAAGTCCGTGCACTCTGAACCCATGATTTTGACAGTAAACAGAATTTGGAACAGGATTTCGAAGTGACCGATGTTTCCTTCACCGAACGCGATGCCGCCCTTTCGAGCGGCTCGCTGCACGTGCGCACCGCCGGCAAAGGCCGTCCGCTCGTTCATTTGCACAGCGCGGCCGGGCCGCGCGTCTCAGGCGTGATCGAAGCGCTTGCCGATCATCATCTGGTTCATGCGCCCACCCTGCCGGGCTTTGACGGCACGGCGAAACATGATTCGGTGACGACGATCGCCGACCTCGCCAATCTCGTCGCCGAGTTCATCGAAAAGGAATGCGATGGCGAAGCCGATATTGTCGGCGAAGGCCTCGGCGGTTGGGTCGGGCTGTGGGTCGCGGTGCGCCACCCTGGCCTCATCGGCCAATTGGTGCTCGAAGCTCCGGCCGGACTACGCCGCACCGATCTGATCGCTCTCCCGGCCAATATCGACGAGCGATTGAAGCTCCTTCATGCCGTCACCGCCAATATTCCAGCGGAGACGCGCGCACCGCAGATGCTGCAGGACAATCGCAAGGTGCTGCAGGATTATATGCAGGGCGTCGATTTCGACGAGGCCTTGGTGCAGCGGCTCGACGAGATCAAATCCCGCGCGCTCATTCTGATGGGCGCCCTCGACAAGATCATCCCGCGCGAAACCGGCCATATCCTCAAGGCTGGGCTGCCGCAGTCACATCTGACTTATATCTGGGGCGCAGCACATGCGATCGAATTCGATCAGCCGCAGCGCACCAGCGCGATCGTTCTCGACTTCCTCGATCGCGGCGAAAGCTTTTTGGTTCGTCAGGCGGCACCCGCCGCCTGACACCAACAAAGCGAGTTACTTAACAGCGACGTTCATCTCGCCGATCTTCTCGATCCAGCAGTGCATGACATTGCCAGACTTGACCTCGCTCACGCCTTCGGGCGTGCCGGTCATGATGATGTCGCCGGGATAGAGCGAGTAGATGGCCGAGGCTCGGACGATCAGATCGCGGACGTCGACGACCAGGTCCTTGGTATTGGCGCGCTGGCGCACTTCGCCGTCCACCTCGATGCCAAACTCCAGCGCATCGGGATCGGGAATTTCATCTGATGTCACGAGCCAGGGGCCGAGCACCGAATAGGTGTCGGCGGACTTGCGCCAACTGCGATCTTCCGTGCCGCGCACCACCATGTCGAGACCAATGGCATAGCCAGCGACATGATCGAGCGCCTTGTCGCGCGAAATGTTCTTGCCGCCCTTGCCGATGATCAAGGTCAGTTCGATCTCGTGGTCGTTGCGCCGATCAGGCCAATGCAATTCGACCTTTTCGCCAGCACCGATGAGGCCGGTTTGCGACTTGAGGAAGAGGCCCATTTTATCGATTGGCGTGGCAAAGCCTTCAAAGGTCGGCATGTGGACGCCGTGATGGATCGCCGGGTCGTGCGCTTCCTTCGCATGCAGCAGATAGTTGACTGGCGCGGCAATGACACGCGGCGGATTGGCCACGGGCGCGTCAAGCTTGATGGATTTCAGCGGGATCGACTTCGCCGTCTTCGCCGCTTCGCGCATGGCGGGCAGCAGCTTGTCGAGATTGGCGATGAACTGATCGCCGATCGGAACCGGCCAGCGCAGCGGCGGCAAAGCCTCCAGCACGCTCGTCACGTCACGAACGGTGTCGCCCTCGACGACACCCAGGCGGCCATTGTCAAAACGGCAGATTTTCATGGTTTCGCTCTTTCCCGAATAGGCGCGTCACGGCCTGCAAGACCCGGCGCCGATGTGCTGCCGGTAACGAATCGGTTCGACTTTTGCAAGGCAGGCACACACGAGAACAGCCTGCGGCACAGACGTCGGTGCAAAATGGGGAGGGTATTTTCCTCTGCCGTGTATACACGATGCCGCGATCGGGAAATGATCGCCGTGGGTCACGCGTGGCATCCATACCCTGCCTGTCCAAATCGCGATTGTCGCAGCGGCGGAAAAAATTTCGCCCTTATGCGCGATTCAGCCCAAAAAATCGGCTCTTAAAGTAAAGGTCAAGTCTCGATTCGCACGGAATTCGCGCTCCCGCGCCAACTGCACGCCGCAGCCTCTTTCCCGGCTGGTTAACGGGTGGTATCCCCCGCCCCATGACCACCCATAGAATCGAAAATATTCGCAACTTCTCGATTGTCGCGCATATCGACCATGGCAAATCGACCCTCGCCGACCGGCTGATTCAGACCACCGGGACGATGGCCGAGCGCGACATGGTCGAACAGGTGCTCGATTCCATGGATATCGAGCGCGAACGCGGCATCACCATCAAGGCGCAGACCGTGCGGCTCGAATATCGGGCCAAGGACGGCAAGGATTACGTCCTCAATCTGATGGACACGCCGGGCCACGTCGACTTCGCCTACGAAGTGTCACGCTCGCTCGCCGCCTGCGAGGGATCTCTGCTGGTGGTCGACGCCTCCCAGGGCGTCGAGGCGCAGACGCTTGCCAATGTCTATCACGCGCTTGATGCCGGCCATGAAATCGTGCCGGTGCTCAACAAGGTCGATCTGCCGGCGGCGGAACCCGATCGGATCAAGGAGCAGATCGAGGATGTCATCGGCCTCGATGCGTCCGACGCGGTGCCTATTTCAGCCAAGACCGGCCTCAACATCGATCTGGTGCTGGAAGCCATTGTCACCCGCCTGCCGCCGCCCAAAGGCGACGACAAGGCGCCGCTGAAAGCTTTGCTCGTCGACAGCTGGTATGACCCCTATCTCGGCGTCGTCGTGCTGGTTCGCATCATCGATGGCGTGATGAAGCGCCATCAGAAGATCAAGATGATGGGCACCGACGCCCATTACGAGATCGAAAAGATCGGCGTCTTCAGGCCGAAGATGCAGGACGTGGCCCAGCTCGGCCCGGGTGAGATCGGCTTCATCACGGCGCAGATCAAACAGGTCGCCGACACGCGTGTCGGCGACACGATCACCGAAGAACGGCGCGAGACGGCGGAAGCCCTGCCCGGCTTCAAGCCGGCGCAACCGGTGGTGTTCTGCGGTCTGTTCCCGGTCGATGCGGCCGACTTCGAAGATCTGCGTGCCGCCATGGGCCGCCTGCGGCTCAACGACGCCAGCTTCTCCTTCGAAATGGAATCCTCCGCCGCGCTCGGCTTCGGCTTTCGCTGCGGCTTCCTGGGCCTCTTGCATCTGGAGATCATCCAGGAGCGGCTGCACCGCGAGTTCAATCTCGATCTGATCGCGACGGCGCCAAGCGTCATCTACAAGATCCATATGAACGACGGTGAAGTGATCGAACTGCACAACCCCGTCGACATGCCCGACGTGGTGAAGATCGACACCATCCATGAGCCGTGGATCAAGGCGACGATCCTGACGCCCGACGATTATCTCGGCTCCGTGCTGAAACTGTGCCAGGAACGGCGCGGCGTGCAGGTCGATCTGTCCTACGTCGGCAAGCGCGCCATGGTCGTCTATGAGCTGCCGCTCAACGAAGTTGTGTTCGACTTCTACGACCGGCTGAAATCGATTTCGAAGGGCTATGCCAGCTTCGACTACCAGATCACCGACTATCGCGAGGGCGACCTCGTGAAAATGTCGATCCTGGTCAATGCCGAGCCGGTCGATGCGCTTTCGATGCTGGTGCACCGCAGCCGCGCCGAAATGCGCGGACGCGTGATGGTGGAGAAGCTGAAGGAGCTGATCCCGCCGCACATGTTCCAGATTCCGATCCAGGCAGCCATCGGCGGCAAGATCATCGCCCGCGAAACCGTGCGCGCGCTGCGCAAGGACGTGACGGCGAAATGCTACGGCGGCGACGTCACCCGCAAGCGCAAGCTGCTCGAAAAGCAGAAAGAGGGCAAGAAGCGCATGCGCCAGTTCGGCAAAGTGGAGATTCCGCAGGAAGCCTTCATCGCCGCCTTGAAGATGGATAGCTGATCGGCCTGTCATCCTTGGCGATGATCGTGTTAGCGTGTCCCTAACAGAAGGACACCACCCCATGATCATCCGCCCGCTCGGTTCCATCCCCTCCGTCCGCGCCCCGGCTTCCTATTTCACCGGCACGGTGTGGCAGGACCCGATCATCGAGGCACCGGAACCGGCGGCACAACGCGCCGTGCGCGTCGCCTTCGAGCCAGGCGCGCGCACCGCCTGGCACACCCATCCGCTTGGCCAGACCCTGTTCATCACTTCGGGCTTCGGCCTAGTGCAGGTGTGGGGCGGCGTGGTGCGCGAAGTGCGCGCCGGCGATGTCGTCTATTTCGCGCCGGAGGAAAAGCACTGGCACGGCGCTTCGCCCACGATCCGCATGGAACATATCGCCATGCAGGAAGCCAAGAACGGCAAGCATGTCGACTGGCTCGAACATGTCACCGACGAGCAATATGCGGTGAAGCCCAGCGTTTAGTTACCGTTGGCGCTTTTCTTCTCCTCGAACGGGAAATGCTCCTCGCGTTCGATCTTGATGCCCTTGATCACTTCCTTGGCCGTGCCGGTGAGCGGCAGGCTGACGCGCAGCCGGTCGGCCTCGGCCAAGGCAATCATCATGTCGCGTTCGGCCGAGGGCATGCCGTAGCGCTGCGCCTGCGTCTCCAGCGCCCAGTTCGAAGCGCTGCTGTCGAGCAGCATCTCGCGCATGATCACGCCATCGACACCGTACTGGTCGCCCAGTTTGAAGCCTTCATGATTGGCGGAGACGCAGCTCCACAGGATGAGATTGTTGACCATCTTGCCGACCTGGCCGGCGCCGACGTCACCCAGGCGATAGATCGAACTGGCGAAGGTGGAGAAGGCTTTCCGACAGGCGTCGAAGACGGCTTTTTCGCCGCCGCCGGTGATCAGCAGTTTGCCGGCCTCGGCCGGACGCTCACCACGGCAGATGGGGATATCGATGGGGATCAATCCGCTGTCGCGCAACCGCACGGCGAAGTGGATCATGCTCACGGGAGACGTGGTCGTGGCGATACCGACGATCGTTTCTGGTTTCGCCCGCGCGACTACGCCATCGGGTCCGAACAGAACCCTTTCGACATCGCTCTCTTCCGCCACCAGAACGATGACGAGATCGGCCTCGACGACAGCCTGTCCGGGCGTGGGCGCGATGGCGATCCCTTTGCAGGCCGCCGACTTGCAGGCCTTGGGATCCACATCGAAGCCAGAGACGACGAATCCGCCATTGAGCAAGTGGCGTGAAATTGGATTGCCCATCTTGCCCAGGCCGATCACCGCGACATTTTTGATGTTGCGTGGCGCCATGCGTATCGTTTCCACCCATTTGGCCAGTGCCCAATGCGCTGGCTTTCTTTGTTGGGCAATACTGTCGCCACGCCGCCGTGACCTTGTCAATGGATGGCAGCCCGGACAAATGGTTGATGCTGAGGCCAAACCGGCGATTGGCGGGCGCTTGCTTTACGGCGAGGCCGCCGCCATCCTGCCGCCGAATTCATGGGAGGCGAGATGGCCAGAGTTGAAAATCTCTTTGCGGTAGAGGGCAAATCCATCGTTGTGACGGGCGCGGCCAGCGGGATCGGGCTGGCGATCGCCGAAGCCATGGCGACGAACGGCGCCAAGGTGACGATGGCCGACCGCGACGAGGCGGCGGTGAACCGGGAAGCCATGCGCCTGCGCGATGCCGGATATGCGACGAGCGCCATGACCGCCGACATCACCCAAGACGCCGATGTTCGCCGCCTGTTCGACAGCGTGATCGCCCGCGATGGGCGGCTCGACGTGGTTTTCGCCAATGCCGGCATCAGCGGCGGTCCGGGTTTCCTGCGCACCGACAATTCGCGCAATCCCGACACGGCTTTCGAGGCGATCGCCGATGAGCTGTGGGACCGGGTGATCGATACCAATGTTCACGGCGTCATCCGCACCCTGCGGGCGGCCATCCCGCAGATGAAGAAACAGGGCGGCGGCAAGATCGTCGTGACGAGTTCCATCTCCTCGATGAAGATCGAGCAATATGTCGGCTCGAGCTACGTGGTGTCGAAAGCGGCCGTCGGGCAGATCGTGCGCCAGGTCGCAATCGAACTGGCAGGCTATAACATCAACGTCAACGCGATAGCGCCAGGCCCGGCCATCACCAATATCGGCGGCGGCCGGTTGAAAGACGCGGCGGCGCGTGCGCCGTTCGAAAAGGTCAATCCGATGCATCGGGTGGCGACGCCGGAGGACATGCAGGGCGCCGCGCTGTTCCTCGCCTCGCGCGCCTCCGATTACATTACCGGCATTCATATCGTCATCGACGGCGGCCTGCTGCTGGGACAAGCTGATTAAAACAACATCGGGGGGAAACGTGAAGATCGTCAAACTGGAGCAGTTCCACGCCGACATGGGATGGCGGCCGGCTTCCTTTCTCAAGATCACCACCGACGAAGGCCTCGTCGGCTGGGCCGAATATGCGGAGAATTTCGGAGCCGGCGGCGTCAGCGATCTGCTGCGACGCTTCGAGCCGATCATCCAGGGTCTTGATCCAAGAGAAGTGGGCAAGATCACCGCTTCGCTGCAGGCGATCACGCGACTGGCGGCCGGTGGCCTGAACAATCAGGCCATCGCCGCCATCGAGAATGCCTGTCTCGACCTCAAGGCGAAGGCGCTTGGCGTGCCTGTCTATGCGCTGTTCGGCGGACCGTTCCGCACGCGCCTGCCGGTCTATTGGTCTCATTGCGGCAGTTTTCGCGTCCGCTTCGCGGACCTCTTCGAAAAATGGGGCAAGCCACGGGTCGAAACCCTGGACGATCTCAAGACGCTTGGGCAAGAAGCGGTGGCGCGCGGCTTCAGCGCCATCAAGACCAATCCGCTGTTTGTCGAAAACGGCCGCCTGAAAATGTTCGAAGGCGGCTTCCGTCTCTATCCGAAACTGCTGGAACGCAACATCGACAGCGCTTTCATCGGTGCGATCACTGACATGCTCGCGGCCTTCCGCGAAGGCCTTGGCCCACAAACCGGACTGATGCTCGACATCAATTTCAGCCAGCGTACGGAGGGTTTCCTGCGCATCGCGCGCGCACTCGAACCGTTCGATCTCACCTGGTTCGAGATCGACATGCACGATCCGCAGGCGCTGGCGCATGTGCGCCGGTCGAGCCGGGTGCCCATCGCCTCGCTGGAATCGATCCATGGCTTAAGGGGATATCGACCCTATTTCGAAGAAGGCGCGGCGGATGTCGCCGTGGTCGACGTGCCATGGAATGGCTTGTGGGAATCCGTGCGCATCGCCACTTTGGCCGATGCCTATGAAGTGAACTGCGCGCCGCATAATTTTTATGGCACGCTCGCCAGCATCATGAGCGCGCATTTCTGCGCCGCCATCCCGAATTTCCGCATCATGGAACTTGAAGTGGACGACGTGCCGTGGCGGGATGAATTCGTCACCGTACCGCCCACGCTGGAAAAGGGCGAGTTCGTCCTGCCCACCGGGCCCGGCTGGGGCACGGAGGTGAACGAGGAGGCGCTGCGCGCCCGGCCCTGGCCGAAACGTTAGCGGGATGCAATTCGAGCGCGAACGCGCTAAAAGTATAAAAAAGCAGGTGCCGCGTCGCGCCCGGAGGAATGCGCCATGAATGTGAATGCGCCGAAAGCGCAGTTCAGGCCCAACAACAAGCTTGCACTGGTCGATTGCGACATCCATCCGCGCCTGCGCAAGCCGGAGGACCTGAAGCCCTATCTGTCGTCGCGCTGGTGGGACACGTGGCAGACCTATGGCCTGCGCAAGCGGCACGGTTTCGTCAAAGGCCACCCCTATCCAAAATCGCAACCGGGCGATGGCGCACGGCGCGATGCCTGGCCCACCAATGGCGATCCGGCCGGCAGCTCGCTGCCGCTGATGCAGGAGCAGCATCTCGATTATCACGGCGTCGACATCGGCATCATGAACCCGCTCTGGCCCGGGTCCGGCGACCAGAATCTCGATCTGTCCGCCGCGCTGGCCTCAGCGCACAACGATTGGCAGCTCGATCTGTGGCATGCCAAGGAGCCGCGCCTGCGCCCCTCCATCGTCGTGCCCTACGAACATATCGAGGCCTCGGTGGCGGAGATTCATAAGCGCGCAGCCAACAAGGCTTTCTGCCAGGTATTCCTCTTGAGCCGCACCAACGAGGCTCTGGGGCGCCGCAAATACTGGCCGATCTATGAAGCGGCCGTCGAACATAATCTGCCGATTGGCATTCACGTGTTCGGCTATTCCGGCATTCCGATTTCCAACTCTGGCTGGCCATCCTTCTATATCGAGGAAATGGCCGAGCATGGCACCGCCTGTTCGGCACTGATTTCCTCGATGATCATGGAAGGGCTGTTCGAGCGTTTCCCGACGTTGAAAGTGGTGATGATCGAAGCCGGTTTCGGCTGGGTGCCATCGCTTGGCTGGCGGCTCGACAAGCATTGGCAGAAGATGAGAGGCGAGGTCCCGCATCTGAAGCGGCCGCCGTCCGAATATCTGAAGCAGAACGTCTATGTGACGACGCAACCGATCGAAGAACCCGAGAAGCCGGAATATCTCGTCGATCTGATCGATTGGATCGGCTGGGACCGGGTGATGTTCGCCAGCGACTACGCCCATTGGGACTTCGACGATCCGGTTTTCGCCGTACCGCCGAACTGGAGCGAAGAACGCCGCCGCAAGCTGCGCTCGGAAAACGCCATGAGCGTGTTTCGCCTCTGACTTATTGCCCTTCCGGAGCCCATTCAGGTGAACCTGTCCGATATCCGCGCCATTGATTGCGACGTGCATCCCACCGTGCCGAGCATGCAGACACTGCTGCCTTATCTCAACGACCATTGGCGCGAAACGGTGATCGAACGCGAGATCACCACGCTCGATACGATCAGCTATCCACCCCTGGCGCCCCTCACGGCACGGGCCGACTTTCGCGATGAAAGGGGACGCGCCGGGCTCGATGCCGGTGAGGTCGGCCAGCAGGCGCTCGACAAATGGCAGGCGGATATCGCCATTCTGAACTGCCTTTATGGCGTGCAGCTCGTCTTCAACGAGGACATGGCGCAGGCGTTCGCGCGCGCGGTGAACGACTGGGTGGTGAAGGAATGGCTCGATCGCGATCCGCGCCTGCGTGCCTCCATCGTCGTGCCGCTCCAGAATGTCGAACATGCGGTCGATGAGATCGAGCGCTGCGCCGCCGACAAACGTTTCGTGCAAATCCTCGTGCTGTGCATGGGCGAGACGCCGCTGGGCCGCCGGCAATTCTGGCCGATCTATGCGGCGGCTGAGCGCCACAACCTGCCGCTCGGCATCCATGCCGGCAGCGCCTATCGCTATCCGGTGACGTCGCTCGGCTGGCCGACCTATTACGTCGAGGATTATGCGGCGCAGTCGCTCGGCTTTCAGTCGCAGCTCGCCAGCCTCGTCTGCGAAGGCGTCTTCGTCAAATTTCCGAAACTGAAAGCCGTGCTGATCGAATCCGGCGTCACCTGGCTGCCGGGTTTCGTCTGGCGACTGGCGAAGTTCTGGCGCGGCGTGCGCGCCGAAATTCCGTGGATCGACCGCTCGCCCAACGAGATCGTGCGTGATCACTTCCGCCTGACGATCCAGCCGCTCGATACACCCGACAACCCCGACATCGTGGCACGCGCGATCGAACATTTTCAGTCCGACGACATGCTGCTCTATTCTTCCGATTATCCGCATTGGCAATTCGACGGCGATGAGATCATGCCGCCTGGCATTCCCGCTAGCCTGCATCGGCGCATTCTCGTCGACAATCCGCTGGCCACCTATCCGCGACTAGGCCAAATCGCGTCTCGATAGAAACGCGATTTGGCCTAGTATTTCTTGTTTTGACGCGTCTTCTTAGCATTTGATGTATTCATCAAATGCAGAAACGCTATAGGGCTCTGACCATGGCCAAACATATCGTCGCCGCCGTGAAGGACCTGCCGCCGGGCAGTCGCAAACTGGTCGAGGTCAACAACCGCCAGATCGCCGTGTTCAACGTCAACGGCGAATTCCATGCGCTCGGCAATCGCTGCCCGCATGAGGGCGGCCATCTCATCGACGGCAAGCTTGTCGGTCTGGTGCAGTCGAAAATGCCGGGCGAATATTGCTATTCGCGCAAGGATGAACTGGTGAAATGCCCGTGGCATGGGTGGGAATTCGATCTACGCACGGGCCGCGCGCAATGCGACCCCAGCCGCGTGCGCGTCCGCCACTATGAAACGGCGGTCGTGCAAGGCGGCGAGATCGACCTCGATGCGCCACCGAAAGCGGCCGAGGTCTTCTCGGTGCGCGTCGAAGATGATTATGTCGTCGTGGAAGTCTGAGAGACGGCAGGCGTAATGCGGCTTCATTGCCGCTGGCCCCGGAACAGGGCCAGCGTGGGACCTCGCGTTCAACTTCAACTTGACAAATAAGAGATCAGACCGGCACGCCCGGATTTAAGGCGCCATATGTTTCGCCGCATCAAACGGATGCGGGGCGCGCTCAGCGGATTGCCGGCCGGCGGATCGCATCTACACTTCAATCCCAACTGAACCGCAGCTTCTGGGCGAAGGACGGATTGATGCGAAGTGTATTGTTGGCAGCCACTCTGCTCGCTGTAGTTTCAACGCCTTCAATCGCGCAAACGTATCCGGCCAAGCCGGTACGCATCATCGTGGGATATGCGCCTGGCGGTGGAAACGACGTCATTGCCCGTCTCGTCGCCAAGAAGTTCCAGGAAGAAACCGGACAGCCGTTCGTGGTTGAGAATAAGGTCGGCGCGGATACGATTGTCGCAACCAGTTATGTCGCGAAATCGGAAGCCGATGGCTACACTCTTCTCGTCACCGGCATGGGCGGTTTTACCATCACGCCGACCATATACGGCGATCGTGTCACATATGATCCCCTGAAGGATTTCATCGCGGTTGGCACGGTGGCGAGATTTGCTTATGTGCTCGCCGTCAATACGTCGATCAAGGCAAAAACCACGGCGGATTTGATCGCCTATGCCAAAGCGAATCCCGATAAAATCAACTACGGGGACGCCGCACCCCCCACCCGTTTGGCAACGGAAATTTTTGCGAAGCAATCAGGCATCGTAGTTCATCGGGTACCCTACAAAGGAAGCGCCGCCAGTGCGCAGGCTCTTCTGGCGAATGACGTCCAGATGGTCATATCGGACGCAACCGCCTTGATCGCGCATCAAGGCGGCGGAGCGATCGATATTCTGGCCGTCACGAGCCGCGATCGATTGAAAATGATGCCCGATATTCCCGCCCTGGCCGAAACCCCATCGCTTGCCAATTTCGACTTTGACGCCTGGGTCGGCTTGTTCGCGCCAGCGGGAACAAACCCCGCCATCGTCACGCGATTGAACGAGATGATCAAGAAGATCGTTAGCCAGAGCGAAGCCCGGGATCTCCTCACCAAGATTGGAGCCGAAGCCCTGACCGACACACCCGAGCAGGCCTTCGAGCGCGTTAAACGTGACACCACGCAGAATTCGCTCGCCGCCAAAGCGCTCAATCTGTCGGCAAATTAGCAAGGACGATATAACACCATCCATTGACTTATCATTGATAGGGAGAAGATGCCGTGTACGTGGTTGAGTTTCATAATCTGAAACCGAATGACGAGGTCGACGAGAACCTCGATGAACACCGTGCATTCTTGGCCAAGCATGCCGCAACGGGCGTGATCATCGCGGCCGGTCCCAAAATCCCCCGCACCGGCGGCATGATGATCATAGATAACATTTCGCGCGCGCAGTTGGATGAGCTTCTCAGCCAAGACCCCTTTCTCAAAAGAGGCTCCGCGCGTTGTGAGGTGATCGAGTTCAAATCGAACTTTCGATGCCCTGGTCTTGATCATTCCTGATCATCCAAGCCAAGCGATGCTCCCTCCGGCCGAAACTGTTTTGGTCAAGCTAGAGAGGTCGTGCGGTGGCCCGCGTCTAAACAATTCGGTTGTAACCGTTCGGCTTCATCATATTCTCAGCATTGGCGAAGGCAGTTACATCCGTATATGGGCTGCTTTTTGCTAAGCCTTTGTTCGGGTCGTTGCCACCGGAGATGACTTGGAGAGGAAGCTGACGTGACAGCCGTGCCGCTAGCCCGACATCTTTTGTTCGCTTCGCAAGAGCTGGAGGAGACGCGGGAGCGCGTTGCGCGGATCTTCTGTGACCACAAACTCAGTTACGCTGGGCGAGGTCGCAAACTTTCCGCACGTCAGAATTTAGCCAAGCTGGGGCGTTTGACGCTCAGTTATATCACCTATGGCGAACGTATTGATATCGATGCCGGCGAGCCGGGATCGTGCTTTCTCATTCATCGCGTTCAAACCGGGCGCTCCCGCATTCAGGTTGGAAGCCGATCCCTCGAAAATAACCGCGATATGGGATCCATCAGCTCCCCCTCTCGAACGCTGCGGATGCAGTGGAGCGAGAATTGCGCGCATCTGGTGCTGAAAGTGGATCGCGCCATGCTCGAGCGGCACCTGACCGAGCTCTTGGGCGAAAGCATCACGCAGCCAATCGAGTTTCAGCCGGAAGTCGCGATGGAGAGCGGCTATGGCGCGAGCTATTGCCGCTTTCTCGATTTTATGGCGACGGAGCTTGATCGAGACGATTCCTTAGTCACCTCGCGCTTGGGCATCGGCCACATCGAGCAAATGCTCATGACGACACTCCTGACCCAGCAGCCCAACAACTACAGCGCCGCACTCTCCACGCCGGAAAGCCCGGCTGCGCCACGCCATGTTATTCGGGCGGAAGAATATATTCGGGCCCATGCCGACCAGACCATTACCATTGGCGACTTGGCCGAAGCGGCAGGCGTGAAAGCGCGAACCTTGTTCGAAGGATTTCAACGCTTCCGGGGAACGACTCCTTTCGCCATGCTGAAAGCCGTTCGCCTCGAAAAAATACACGCCGAGCTGAAAGCAGCGAGCCCCGGGACGAATGTCACGGACATTGCTGGAAAATGGGGCGTCGTTCACCTGGGAAGGTTTGCCCGATCCTATCGCAACCGCTTCGGCGAATTGCCTTCTGAAACATTGCGAAATTAAAATCGCCTGATTTGAATTCGGGAGCCGACTCTAACCGGCTCCCATTCTTGCCCGGCTGTGCGACGCTCATTGATTTCCGATATAGGCGACCGCTTCGATTTCGACCAAGGCATCTCGCGGCAGGCGAGCCACCTCAACCGTTGATCGGGCGGGCGCACCATCTTTGAACGACGTCGCATAGACCTCGTTCATTCTTGCAAAGTCCTCCATATTTTTCAGGAACACCGTTGTCTTGACGACGGATGACAACGAGCCCCCACTCGCCCGCAGAATGGCTGCAAGGTTATCAAGGGATTGTTGGGTTTGCGCTTCCACACCATCGGGGAAAGCACCCGTCCCCGGATTGATGGGCAGTTGGCCCGATACGAAAACAAACCCGGCTACGCGTTTGGCTTGGACATACGGACCAATCGCCGGAGGCGCGTCAGCGGTCTCGATAACATCATTCTGCATCGTTTTTCCTACGTGTTCGCATTTGAGATAAGGAGAAAAGAACGGCTCTATGATTGAGGAACGGCAAAACCTGCCTTCGCCGCATAGCCTCGGACGATCGCTTGCCGCGCCTCGAAATCGAGAACAGTGTCGATATCGGAAAATCCCTGCGGAGCCAGTTCCTCCACGACATCGATCACCCCTTCGGGACCGCCACGGCGGTTCGAGGCGACGATATCGGCGGTCAACTGCAAGCGCTGCCGTTCATAGTTGGCCAGGGCCTGACACGGGTGTTCTGCCTGGACGAGACAGTCAGCGAGCGCGCGTGCATCCAGGATCGCCTGCGATGCGCCATTGGAGCCGACAGGATACATCGGATGCGCCGCATCACCGAGCAAAGTGACACGCCCACTCGACCAATAGGGGAGCGGATCGCGATCGCAGCATGGATATTCCCAGAACTCCGGCGTGGCCGCGATCAAAGCGGCGAAGTCGACCTGCGGGATATCAAAGCCCGCCACATAGGGTGCCAACTCATCACGCCGCCCGATGCGCGACCAATCTTCGCGTCGCGGCGGCGGTTTGGACCCATCGCCAACGCGCGCCAAGATCGCCCAATTGGTGAGCTGTTGTCCGCCTTCACCCGGCGCGATCGGATAGATGACCGCCTTCGCCCTCAATCCACCCGCGATAATCATCGACCGGCCGGTCAGAAACGCCGGCCAATCGGTGGCGCCGCGCCAAAGCATCAATCCGTTCCATTGCGGCGGACCTTCAGCTGGGAAAAAAGTTTGGCGCACCTTGGAATGAATGCCATCGGCGCCGATCAAGATATCGCCACGCGCGCTGGCCACATGAGCCCCCGACCGATCGAAAAAGTAAGCCTGGACGCCGCCTTCATCCTGATGAAAGGCGCCCAGTCGGCAACCGGTCCGCACCGCGTCCGCACCAAGCCGTTCAATCACGGCCTGATGGATAACGCTCTGCAATCGACCGCGATGAATGGAGAATTGCGGCACGTCGTGACCGGCGCTCAGACCGCGCTTCTCGTACCAGACCTGCTGACCGTGCTGGGTGAGATAAAATAATTCCTCGGTCCTGATCGCGACGGCATCCAATTGTTCAAGCAATCCCAAGCCCGCCAATTCCTTGATGGCGTGCGGCAAGGTGTTGATACCGACCCCGAGCTCCTGGATTTTTTCGGACTGCTCGTAGACCTCACAAGCGATGCCGCGTGCATGCAGCATCAACGCCGTGGACAGACCTCCTATTCCGCCGCCAACGATGATGGCTTTCACGAGCTTCTCCTCTCTCAAATCTTATTCACACCGCGCCCGGCCGCGATGCATGGCGCGATCCCTGCGCGATCAATGCAGCTCGACAATTCCATTGAAATCCACTTCAGGGCCGATCTCTATCCACCTAACGCGGATAGGATCCTGATGCCGCACGAAAGTGGGCATTCGCGAAAGAAGGGACTGGGCAGCCGTTTTCGGGTTGATAAAGGAGATTCCGACGGCGATGTTTGCTGATCCCTCGGCAATTCTCGGCTTCACATCAATAAGGTCTTCAACGCCTCGCAGCAGGGAGATATGATTGTGACGTTTCCAATCGAAACCGCGGATATCACGCGCGCCAATGAAGGTCTCCAAAACATCAACTGGCATATTCTCGGCCAGACTTATGTTCCAAAGTCCTACACGCAGGATTCCTTCTCCTGGCATGCGACGTTTCCCGACGGCACTTTCGTGCCACCGCACATTCATCCCGATCAAGACGAGTATCTTTATATTCTCGAAGGACGGCTTGATTTCATGCTGGACGGTCGCGATGAATTCGCCGCGCCAGGCGACACCGTTCGCCTGCCCAGAGGCAAACCGCACGGCATTTTCAACAAGTCAGGGCAGACCGTTAAAACGCTCTTTTGGGTTTCGCCCGCGCAGCGGCTCTATGATCTGTTCTGGGCTCTTCACAACATGAAGGAGCAAAAGCCAGAAGAGGTTATTGCCTTGTCAGCTCAGTACAACATTCATTTTCTACCACCACCGTGAGCCACGATGGTGATCAAGGCCGTCTCGATATCACCGCATGAAGGACACAGCGAAACCTATTCGGCCGCATTGCGCAGCGATGGTGCAGCCGAGGGCGCGGACTGGGGATCGAGTTCGAGCTGATCGATGCGGGAACCGCGGCGCACCAGTTTCTCGGTCGAGGTGGTGATCTGCGCCACGTCTTCCTGGGCCTGGCGGAAGTGCGCGTCGAGCTTGGCAACACGGTCGCCAAGGCGGCGCAGATCGTCGAGCAGGCTGCGCACTTCGCGCTGGATGAGATGGGTCTGTTCCTGCATGCGCCGGTCGCGCACCAGGCTCTGCATCACCTGGATCGCCATCATCAGCAACGACGGCGAGACGATGATGACGCGGGCGCGGTGAGCGCGCTGGATCACATCGTCAAAGTGGCTGTTCAGATCGGCATAGATCGATTCCGAGGGCACAAACAGCAACGCAAGATCCTGCGTCTCGCCGGACAGCAGGTATTTGTCGGCGATATCCTTGATGTGCTTGGCGAGATCGGTGCGGACACGACGGCCGGCATGTTCCCGCTCCATGTCGTTGGCCGCATCCTTGAGTGCCGTAAAGGCTTCCAGCGGAAACTTGGCGTCAACGGCCATGGCGCGCTCGTCGCCCGGCAGGCGGATGAGGCAGTCCGGCCGGCTGCCATTGGAAAGCGTCGCCTGAAACTCATAGGCCGAGGCGTGCAGACCGTCGCGGACGATGGCCTCCATGCGGCCCTGGCCGAAGGCGCCGCGCGACTGCTTGTTGGCGAGAATGTCTTTCAGGCTGACCACTTCCTGGGTCATGCCGGTCAGCTTCTCCTGGGCCTTGTCGATGACGGCGAGGCGTTCGGACAGTTTGGTCAATTGATCGGCGGTGAAGCGGCCGCTCGACTCGAGCCCCTGCCCGACCCGATGGCCGACGGCATCCAGCCGATCGGTCAGCAGCCGCGCCAGTTCGCCCTGGCGGCTGGTCAGCGCATCGCCCATGCCGCGCAAGCGGCCGGAGAGCTCGGCATTGATCTGGCTTAGCGCCGCCATCTTGTCATCGATCTCACGCTGACGCTCGGCCGCGAGCTCGGCTTCTAGCCGGCGGGCGCCGCCGGCGCGGATCAGGCCAATGGCCATGATGAAGAGAACGAGGGCACAAAAAGCCACGCCGCCTGCGGCAATTTCGAGCAGGCCGATCGGGTATCCGAACAATAGAAAAAGCGGGTGCGTCATCCTATATGCATACCGCGATTCGTCCCCGGTTCCGAACAGAATAAGAACAACAGGGCGATTGGCCCTCGAAACCCGGCATTCTTGCCTTTTGAATTGGAATAGTGTGCGTTGCACAAAAACATCTTGCTGCGCTGCACATTCCCTGTATACTGAGTCGTATAGATATGAACCAGAATGAGGCTGCCCCCATGAAGCGCGCCCCTGCGAAGAAGAAAATCGTCGATCCGAAGACGCTGCCGCCGATCCGGATCAAGAAGTGCCTGCCGACCATCGAAGAGGCCATCCTGGCTGCCCAGGGCCTCACCGACGACCTCGACCATCAGGCCGACATCGCCGCCGGCTTCATGGACGTGTCCGTCGACGAAGTACGCCCGCTCGTGGCCAAGGCTGCGGCTGAGGCCGCCTCGAAGGAGACCCGCGTGGTTGCCAGCCGCAATGGCGCCGAGCGCGCCGTGGTCGTCGAACGGGCCCGCACCCGCACTGCCATCCCGACCGGCACCGCCCGCCCGGCCATCAAGCTTGAGCCGCGCAGCCGCCCGGCCGGCGCTGTGGTCGTGGAACGGACCCGCCCGCGCATCCAGCTCGCCCCGCGCGTGCGCACTTTCGATCTGACCCGCCAGCCGGCCTGAGAATTTCACAGCCGCTGACGCCTTAAAATTGACCTCGCCCGCCGGGATGCATATCTCAGGCGGGCGTTTTCATATTCAAATGGTGCCTGTTTCCATGTCGCTGAAGCCCATCATCATTCTGCCCGATACGCGGTTGCGCGCGGTTTCCGCCCCCGTGACGGCTGTGGACGATGGCGTGCGCACCCTGCTCGACGACATGCTGGAGACCATGTACGACGCGCCCGGCATCGGCCTGGCCGCCATTCAGATCGCCGTGCCGAAGCGCGTCATCGTGGTCGACGTGGCCAAGCGCGAGGAAGAAGGCGAGGAAAACCCGGAGAAGAAGAACCCGATCTTCCTGATCAATCCGGAAATCGTGCTCGCCTCGGAAGAAACCTCGATCTACGAAGAAGGCTGCCTGTCGATCCCAGAATTCTATGCCGAGGTGGAACGGCCGGCGCGGGTGCGGGTGCGTTATCTCGACCGCATGGGCATCACCCAAGAGCTCGATGCCGACGGCCTGCTCGCCACCTGCCTGCAGCACGAGATCGACCATCTCAACGGCGTGCTGTTCATCGACCATATCTCGCGGCTGAAGCGCGACCGGGTGGTGAAGAAATTCGCCAAGGATGCCAAGCGCCGCGTCGACGAGACCGGCACCGACTAATCCCATCCGGCTTGCCGGCATTTCAGGTTGAGCGCATGCGTGTCGTCTTCATGGGAACGCCCGATTTCTCGGTGCCGGTTCTCACCGAAATCATCGGCCAGGGCCATGAAGTCGTCGCCTGCTATACGCGCGCGCCGAAGCCCGCCGGCCGGCGCGGTTTGGAGCTGACACGTTCGCCGGTTCATGAGACCGCCGATCGCTTCGGCATTCCGGTGCTGACGCCGAAGTCGCTGCGCAGCGAGGCCGAGGCGCAGGCCTTCGCCGCCTTCGATGCCGATGTCGCCGTCGTCGTCGCTTACGGTCTCATCCTGCCGACGCCGATCCTGGAAACGCCTGTCGAAGGCTGCCTCAACCTGCATGCGTCGCTCCTGCCGCGCTGGCGCGGCGCCGCACCGATCCAGCGTTCCATCATGGCCGGCGATCACGAGACCGGCGTCATGGTGATGCGCATGGACGAAGGGCTCGACACCGGCCCCGTCGCCATGGCGGAGCGCGTCGCCATCGGCGAGAACACCACTGCCGGCGAATTGCACGATGCGCTGATGGGCGTCGGCGCCGATCTGATGGTGCGCGCGCTCGCGGCTCTGTCGCGCGGCTCGTTGCAGTTTCATCCGCAGGCCGAGAACGGCACCGTCTATGCCAACAAGATCGAGAAGGCTGAATGCCGCATCGATTGGGCCAAGCCTGCGCAGGCCGTTCATAATCATATCCGCGGTCTCTCGCCTTTCCCCGGCGCCTTTTTCGAAGCCGATTTCGGCAAGGGGCCGGAGCGGGTGAAAGTGCTGCGCAGTGTATTGGCGAGCGGAAAAGGCGAGGCCGGCACCATTGTCGCCGATGATCTTACGATCGCCTGCGGTGACGGCGCCGTGCGTCTGATCGAAGTACAGCGCGCTGGCAAGTCGCCGATGAGCGCCAAGGATTTTTTGCGCGGCGCCGCTCTGCCATCCGGCACGCGGCTCACCTGATGCCGCGCTACAAGCTCACCATCGAATATGACGGCACACCTTTTGCGGGCTGGCAGCGGCAGGCCAATGCGCCTTCGGTGCAGCAGGCGCTGGAAGAGGCGGTCTTCGCCATGAGCAGCGAAACCATCGTCGTGCATGGCGCCGGGCGGACCGATGCGGGGGTTCATGCCATCGCACAAGTGGCGCATATTGATCTGTCGCGCGAATGGCGGACCGACAAGATCCGCGATGCGATGAATGCGCATCTGAAGCCGCAGCCGGTCGCCGTGCTGAAAGCGGAAGCCGTGGATGACACGTTCGAAGCGCGCTTTTCCGCCACGTCCCGGCACTATGTCTATCGCATCTTGAACCGCCGCGCGCCGCCGACGGTGATGCGCGATGGCGTGTGGCACGTGATGCGGCGCGTGGATGCCGAGGCCATGCACGACGCGGCGCAGGTACTGATCGGCAAACACGACTTCAGCACGTTCCGCGCCGCCGAATGCCAGGCCAATTCACCGCTGCGCACGCTCGACAAACTCGACGTCGTGCGCAACGGCGATATGATCGAAATCTTCGCCTCGGCGCGTTCGTTCCTGCATCACCAGGTGCGCTCGATCACCGGCTCGCTCGAACATGTCGGCTCGGGCAAATGGACCAAGCAGGATTTGAAGGACGCGCTAGAGGCGAAGGATCGTGCCCGCTGCGGCATGGTTGCGCCGCCGAACGGGCTCTATCTGCTGCGCGTCGATTATTGATCAGGCGAAATAGCTCGCCAGCACGCGCGCATAGATCGCCTGCAGCTTCTCGACATCGGCGACCGACGTGCGCTCATCGATGGCATGCATGGTCTGGCCAACGAGGCCGAATTCGACCACCTGCGCATAATTGCAGATGAAACGCGCATCGGACGTGCCGCCGGTGGTCGACAGGACCGGCCGCCGGCCGGTCTCTTCCTCGATCGCCTTCGACACCGCTTCGACGAACGGTCCAGGCTGGGTGACGAAAGCCAGCGCATTCGTCGGCTTGAAATCGAGCGTGACGCGCGCGCCTTGCGCCGCGCCTTCGACACGGCGGCGGACTTCGGCGGCCAGGGTGTCGGGCTGCCAGAGATCGTTGAAGCGGATGTTGAAGGCGGCGCGCGCTTCATCGGGGATTACATTGACCGCCGGATTGCCGGTGTCGATCGAAGTGATTTCCAAATTGGAGGCATCGAAATGCGGCGTGCCCTTGTCGAGCGGCTCGGCCCGCAGTGCCGCGCCGATGCGCAGAATGTGATGCACGGGATTGTCGGCCAGATGCGGATAGCCGACATGGCCCTGGCGTCCATGCACCACCAAAGTACCGGAGAGCGACCCGCGCCGGCCGATCTTGATCATGTCACCCAACGCATCGGGATTGGTTGGCTCGCCCAGGATACAGTGGTCGAACCGCTCGCCGCGCTCATGCGCCCATTGCAGCAGTTTTACCGTGCCGTTGACGGCGGGGCCTTCCTCGTCGCCGGTGATGAGAAAGGCGATCGATCCCTTCGGCACGCCGTGGGTTGCGATATGATTGAGCGTTGCGGCGATCGAGGCGGCGATGCCACCCTTCATGTCGACCGCGCCCCTGCCCCAGATCATGCCGTCGGCCACTTCGGCGGAGAACGGATCAAAGCGCCACTTGGCGGCATCGCCCGTCGGCACCACATCGGTGTGCCCGGCAAACACCAAGGACGGCGTGCCGCTGCCGATGCGGGCATAGAGATTGTCGGTGTCGGGATAGCCCGGCTCACTGAAGACGACGCGATGCGTTTCGAAGCCCGCCCCCTTCAAAGCGCGTTCGATGAGGCCCAACGCGCCCGCGTCCTCCGGCGTCACCGACGGACAGCGGATCAGATCGCGCAATAAAGTGACGGCGGAAACGGTCATGAACTGGTCACCAAGGGATCAGGGCCGAAGCGGTTCGGCCCGCGCGTGCCACGCCGCAAACCAAGTTCGATCACGAGCGCGAAGAGGAGAATGATCAGCGGGATCATGAGAACCCATCCGAGCGGCGTGAAACCGCTGTCGGTTTCGATAGGCGACACCACATTGACGCATTCAGCGACGATGTCGAGCACAATGAAGACGAAGGCGGCGGTGCCGGGGTGGTCGCGATCATAAAGCCGCTTCAGCATGATCGCATAGGTTGGATAGGCGAACACTACGGTGACGACGAGTTCGAGCACGCGATAATACAACGGCGCTGGATCGGTGGCCGGATCCCAGCGGAAAAACCCGGCGGGCACCAGGATCAACAGGGTGGCGGCCAACACCGCCAGCGAAGCAAGCCAAAACGGCAGTCGAGGCAGGCGACCTTCAAGAGCGAAGAAGATCGCCTTCCAGTTCACGGCGCCTCGCTCGCTCGAACACCGAGCAGATAGACCTGCCAAAGAATAACGCCAAGCGCCAACAGATCGATGACGACCAGCAGCGCGTATGGAAACACTTCGGCGACGCGCGGCTGCAGCCAATGCGCCGCGAGAGCCAGGAAGATCGCCAGCGGCGCCGCGCCCGCCAACCCCGGCAGCACGCCGCCATCGCGCAAGCGCTTCGCCGACAGATTGACGTAGCACACCGCGATCAGCAGCACCGCAAAGGCATACACCATGAGATAGGTGTAGCTGACCAAGGTCATCGTATCGAGGAGCTTGCGCTCATCGAGCGTGCGATGGGCATAGGGCGACAGAGCCAGCCAGCCCAAAGCCAGAACGATGACGATACTGACGAGCAGGATCGTGCCGAGCCACCACACCTGCCGGCCGATCCGCCCCTCGTCGGTGCGAAACAGGAATCTGAATCCTTGCGCCGACAGAACGGAAGCCATCAATCCCTCAGCAGTTCGTTGATGCCGGTCTTCGAGCGCGTCTGCGCATCGACCGTCTTGACGATCACGGCGCAGTAGAGCGACGGACCGGGCTCGTTGCCGATCATCGTCTTGCTGGGCAGCGAGCCCGGCACGACGACGGAATACGGCGGCACGTAACCGATGTGAATCTTGCCGGTCTGGCGATCGACGATCTTGGTCGACGAGCTGATGAACACGCCCATGGCGAGCACCGAGCCCTCGCCGACCACCACGCCCTCGACCACTTCGGAGCGGGCGCCGATGAAGCAATTGTCCTCGATAATGGTCGGGCCGGCCTGCAACGGCTCAAGCACGCCACCGATGCCGACGCCACCTGACAGATGGACGTTCTTGCCGATCTGGGCGCAGGAGCCGACCGTGGCCCAGGTGTCGACCATGGTGCCGCTATCGACATAAGCGCCGAGATTGACGAAGGACGGCATCAGCACCACGCCCGGCGCGATATAAGCGGAGCGGCGGACGACGCAGTTCGGCACCGAGCGGAAACCGGCGGCCGCATGTTCCTTGGCTGTCCAGCCGTCGAACTTGGAGGGCACCTTATCCCACCAGGACGAGCCGCCAGGGCCGCCGGAAATGGTCGTCATGTCGTTGAGGCGGAAGGACAGCAGCACCGCCTTTTTCAGCCACTGGTTGACCTTCCAGCTCTGCGGACCGCTCTCACCGGCGATTTTCTCGGCGACGCGGGCCTTGCCGCCGTCGAGCAGGGCCAGGGCTTCGTTGACGGCGTCACGCACCTCGCCCTTGGTGCTCGCATTGACCGACGCGGCGTCGGCGAAGGCGGCATCTATGATCTTTTCAAGCTGGGCGTGCGACATGACGGCTCCCGGTACGATAAGAGATTTGGCCGGAGGTTTCGACGCTCCCCCCAGCGATGTCAAGACCGGTCCGGCAGGCCCGTAGACAGCGCCGGCGCCCCGACGATATCGGTCAGGAAGCCGCTGAGATCATGGGTGAGAAAATCCACATGGACCGGCCGCTCCCGCTCGACCTCCCAGCCGTCGCGGAAATCGTGCGCGCCGGGCTTGGGCACCACCAGAACCGTCGTCATCTGCCGCTCCTTGGGCACGACGAGATTGCGGGCGATGTCCTCGAACATGGCGGTGCGCTCCGGCGCGATGCCGTGGCGGTCGAAAAAGCGGTCATAGGCGCGTGGATCGGGCTTGGGCACCAGATCGGCGGCGACGATGTCGAAGACGTCGTCGAAATAGTCGCCAATGCCGAGCCGCTCGCAGGTGCGCAGCGCATGGTCGCGCGAGCCATTGGTGAAAATGAGCTTGCGGCCAGGCAGCGCCGCAATGCCGGCGGCGAGCGCCACGTCGGGCTCGACCGAAGTCCGGTCGATATCATGGACGAAGCGCAGGAACTCGGCCGGGTCGATGCCGTACTCGTCGATCAGCCCGCGCAAGGTGGTGCCGTGCTGGCGGTAATAGAATTTCTGTAACGCGCGCGTCGACATGCCATCGAGGCCGAGCATGTCGGCCATAAAGGCCGTCATGCGATCGTCGATGCGCGGCCACAGATCGCAGTGCGGCGGATAGAGCGTGTTGTCGAGGTCAAACACCCATGTATCGACATGGGTGAAACGCTCGGACAGGCCTTCCGCCGCCGCCATCAGCGCTTGATCAGCGTGCCGGCGCCGTGATCGGTCAACAGTTCGACCAGCACCGCATGCGGCGTCTTGCCGTCGAGAATGACGACGCCTTCGACGCCCATTTCAATGGCGTAAATGCAGGTTTCCACCTTGGGGATCATGCCGCCGGTGATCGTACCGTCAGCAATGAGATCGTGGATCTGCGCCACCGTCAGCTCCTTGATGAGCTGCTTGTTCTTGTCGAGCACACCGGGCACGTCGGTCAGGAACAGAAGACGCTTGGCCTTCAACGCACCGGCGATGGCACCAGCGAAGGTGTCGGCGTTGACGTTATAGGTCTCGCCATCCGCCCCCTGCGCCACGGGTGCCAGCACGGGAATCAATTCGCGTCCCAGCACCTGGTCGAGAACGGTGGTGTCGACCTTCTTCGGTTCGCCGACGAACCCGAGATCGACGATCTTCTCGATATTGGAATCGGGATCGACCACCGTGCGCGTCATTTTCTCGGCGAGGACCATATTGCCGTCCTTGCCGCACAGGCCAATGGCGCGACCGCCCTCGCTGTTGATGAAGCCGACGATCTGCTTGTTGATCGAGCCGGCGAGCACCATTTCGACGATCTCGACGGTGGCCTTGTCGGTGATGCGCAAGCCGGCGGCGAACTCCGACTTGATGCCCAGCTTCGACAGCATGGCGCCGATCTGCGGGCCGCCGCCGTGCACGACCACGGGGTTCACACCCGACTGCTCGAGCAACACCATGTCGCGGGCGAATTCGCGCGCCACCTTCTCGTCGCCCATGGCATGGCCGCCGTATTTCACAACGACGATCGCCTCGTCATAGCGCAGCATGTGCGGCAGCGCCTGCATCAGGATTTCGGCTTGTTCTTGCGGGCTGGCTTTATCGGTCATCGATGGTCGTTCCGGCTCTGTCTTAAGCGGAGTTCTAGAGCAAATTACGCTTCAATAGAAACGCAATTTTGCTCACGCGCCGCGTTCGGCGAGCAGGCGGGCAATGCCGGCGCGCAGATCGGGAATTCCATCGCCGGTTTGCGACGAGGTGAAGACAACCTCCGGATGGGCGGCGGGATGGCGCGCAAGGGCCTGGCGCGTCGCCTCGATCCGGCTTTCGATCTCGGACTTCTTCACTTCGTCGCGCTTGGTCAGCACGATCTGGTAGGAAACCGCCGACGTGTCGAGCAGTTTCAGCATCGCGTCGTCGGTGTCTTTCAACCCATGGCGGCCGTCGACCAGGACGAAGACACGGATCAGGGGGGCGCGACCCCGCAGATAGCCGTGCATCAGTTTGGTCCAGCCGTCGATCTTTTGCTTCGACACCGCGGCATAGCCATATCCGGGCATATCGACGAGGCGCAGGGTCTCGGAACCCGGCTCGCCGCCCAAAGCGAAGAAATTGAGCTGCTGCGTGCGACCGGGCGTGTTCGACGTGCGCGCCAGGGTCTTGCGGTTGGTCAATGCGTTGAGCAGCGAGGACTTGCCGACGTTGGAACGGCCAGCGAAAGCGATCTCCGGTGCCCCCATCGGCGGCAGATCGTCGATCGCCGCCGACGCGAAGAAGAAGTCGCACGGGCCAGCAAACAGCTTGCGGCCCTTTTCTACGAATTCCTCGTCGCGTTCACTCTCGGTCATTGCTTCTCTGACGTCGCGGCAGCGCGTCAGCTCGCCTTCTTACCAAAGATGCCGAGCAGGTTATCCCAAAGCTCGATCTTCACGCCCTGCTTCTTCATGATGAAATACTGCTGGGCAACGGACAGCGCGTTGTTCCAGGTCCAGTAGATCACCAGACCGGCCGGGAACGAACCGAGCATGAAGGTGAAGATCACCGGCATCCAGGCGAACATCTGCTTCTGGATCGGATCGGTCGGTTCCGGATTCATCTTCATCTGGACGAACATGCTGACGCCCATGATGAGCGGCCAGATGCCGATCCACAGGAAGTGGCCGATGCCGGGAAGCTGCGTCGGGTCGAAGGGAATCAAGCCGAACAGATTGAACAGATTGGTCGGATCGGGCGCCGACAGGTCCTTGATCCAGCCGAAGAACGGCGCGTGCCGCATTTCGATGGTGATGAAGATGACCTTATAGAGCGCGAAGAACACCGGGATCTGGATGATGACCGGCAAACAGCCGGCGACCGGATTGATCTTCTCGCGCTTGTAAAGCTCCATCAGCTCCTGCTGCTGCTTCTGCTTGTCGTTGGCGAAGCGCTCCTGCAGCTCCTTCATCTGCGGCTGTACCGCCTTCATCTTCGCCATCGACTCGTAGGAGCGGTTGGCGAGCGGGAAGAACAGCAGCTTGATGAGAACCGTGGTGATGAGAATGGCGACGCCGAAGTTGCCGACGTAGCGGTAGATGAAGTCGATCAGCCAGAACAGCGGCTTGGTGATAAAATAGAACCAGCCCCAGTCGATCATCAGATCGAAGTTCTTGATGCCGAGGCTCGCCTGATAGCCGTCGATGACCTGGGTTTCCTTGGCGCCGGCGAAGAAGCGATGATCGGCTTCGGCGCTGGCGCCGGGTGCGACGACCTTTTCGGCGCCCAGATAATCGGACTGATAGATCTTGGTGGTGGTGCCGGTCGAGGAGAAACGGCCTTCGATGGCCAGGTTCTGATCGGGAATGACAGCGGCCGCCCAATATTTGTCGGTCATGCCGAGCCAGCCGCCGGTGCCCTTCAAGAGCTTGGTGGCCTTCGGTTCCTTCTCAATCGAATCGTAGGTGTATTCCTGAACGCGGGAATCGCCGACGACGCCGACAAAGCCCTCGTGCAGCACCGCATAGCCATCGGTCTTGGGCTTACCGACGCGGGTCAGCAGGCCATAGGGATAGACCGTCACCGGCGCGGCCGATTTGTTCTCCACCGAATCCTTGATGGTGAACATGAAATTGTCGTCGACGCTGAGCACGCGGCGGAACACCAGGCCTTGGCCGTTGTCATAGGTCAGCGTCAGAGGCTTGGAGGACGTCAGCACATCGCTGTCGGCGGTCCACAGAGTGTCGGGCTTGGGCAGCGCGACATTGCTGTTGGCAGCCGCGACGAAGCCGGTCTCGGCATAATAGGGATGAGCGGAACCCGACGGCGAGAGCAGTTCGATGGTCGGGCTCTTCGGGTCCGTCGTCTCGTGATACTTCTTCAGATGGATGTCATCGATGCGCGCACCGCGCAGCGCGATCGAGCCCGACAGGCTCGGCGTGTCGATCTTGACGCGCGGCGAAGCAGCGAGCGCGGCATTGCGATCAAGCGTGACGGCGACAGCGGGAGCCTGCGGCGCATTCGGCGCGGTGCTGGCGCCCGGCACGGGCGCTGCGCCCTGCTGTTGCTGCGGCGCGGGCTGAGCGCTCGGCGGCTGCGCGGCGCCGCTGTTGTTCTGCACCTGCGTATTGGTCTGGCGCGTCGCGTCCAGCTGTGGCTTGGCGTAGAAATAGTTCCAGCCGAGGATAACCACGAGCGACAGTGCCATGGCCAACAGGAGGTTTTTCTGGTCTTCGCGCATTCTTCGCCTGCTGATCCTTCACCAAGCTGCTTCTTGGCCGGCCTGTGTTCGCATTCCAACGGGTTTGCGAACGGGGGTTTGCGATCGGGTTGAGCTAGTCCGGTTTTTTATCCGGCGTTTTGCGCCGCGACTTACCGCCAACCGCGGATATGGCTGTCTGCATGTCGCGGATCAATTCCGGGAAAGGCAGATACAGCGCCTCGCGGCGCGCAACCAGCACATAATCATGTCCTGGCTTTGACGGAATGTCGCTGCTGGTCACAAGGGCCGCCCGCAAACGCCGGCGGATACGGTTACGCTCGACGGCGGTGCCGACCTTGCGGGTGATCGTCAATCCGAAGCGAGCGGTGGTTTCGGTGTCGTCGCGCGGCGCGCATTGCACCGTAAAGCCGGACACATGGTAGCGGCGCCCTTTGGCAACCCGCTGAAATTCCGGCCGCTTACGCAAACGCCCGATCGGAGAACCGGCCGGGCGCGATCCGTCGTGGTTTCCCGCGCCGTCGGTGAGGGAAACGCTCATGGTGACTACCTTTGATTGCCTTGCGAGGCGAGAAGCGTCCGGATCAGGCCGAAAGCTTCTTGCGGCCCTGCGCGCGGCGAGCGGCAAGAACCTTGCGTCCACCCACGGTCGCCATACGGGCGCGGAAGCCGTGACGGCGCTTGCGCACGATCTTGCTGGGTTGATAGGTCCGTTTCACCGTCGAACTCCAAATTCTGCGGGGGCTGCCATGGCCTTGACCATAGCCCCTCAAAGGTTGTGAATGCCGCTGCCGGCGGCCGGCATGCCGACGCACGCCTGCACGCGAAGTCGGCGCGGCCGAAATCGAGTGCGGCCTTATAGGTGGAAGCCTCTGGCCGAGTCAATCAGTATTGACTGATCCGTAAGCCCACAAGGCGCTCTTTCAGGCGGCAAATTTGTCCCCCGACCAGTGATTTGCCGCTCCTGATCCGCTATCGGAAAACGATGGCGAGGGATCAGGACACGACATTCAACCCGACGGGCGGCCCTGGCCGCCGGTTGCGGCGTTTTCTGCCGCTGCTTCTGCCCATTGTCGCCGTCGGCTTGCTGTTTGCCACGGGATTCAGCCGGTTTTTGTCCCTCGACATGCTGGTGGAGCATCGTGACATGCTAGCCGACTTCGTCGGGCGCCATTATTTCGCATCTATCATTCTGTTTTTTCTAGTTTTTGTCGCAACAGCCGCGGTTGGCATTCCCGGCGGCCCAATTCTCACCATGAGCGGCGGCTTCCTGTTCGGCGGGTTGATCGGCGCGGCTATCTCGGCCTGCGCCGTCACTTTAGGCGGAACGATATTCTTCCTCTTCGCCCGCTCTTCCTTTGGATATGGCTACGCCCACCGCCCCTGGCCGCTGGTACGCAGGCTGCGCGATGGCTTCCACGAAAACGCCGTATCTTACCTGTTGTTTCTGCGACTCACGCCCGCCTTTCCCTTTTTCGTCGTCAACTTGGCCATGGCTCTGACGAACCTCAGACCATTCACCTTCATGTGGGTCACCTTTCTGGGGGTGCTGCCCGCGACCTTGACCTATGGCCTCGCCGGGGACGGCATCGATGCGGTGCTGGCGCAGCAGAAGCAGGCCTTCGCCGCCTGCCTTGCCGCCGGTCAGACCGATTGTCGCATGCACGTGGAACTGCACCAGCTCGTGACCCCGCAGATGGTGACCGCCCTCATCTGTCTCGGCCTTTTGGCGCTCGCCCCGGTTGTCCTGCGGCGGTTGCGGCCTTTCCGTGAGATCGCCGGCCCATGAGCGAAACTCTGACGCCCGACATCTGCATCATCGGGGCTGGCGCCGGCGGGCTCGCGCTCGCCATGGGCGCCGCCGCCTTCGTCGTGCCGACCGTCGTCATCGAAAAGAGCGAGATGGGCGGCACACACCTCCATCACGGCAGCGTCGCCACGCGCAGCCTGGCGGAAGTGGCGCAAGCCGCGCATGACATGCGCAACGCCGGTCAACTCGGGTTGGCCGCAAGCGAACCGCGCGTCGATTATGGTGCCGTGCGGGCGCATATCCAGACAGCGATCACCGCCATCGCCCCTTCGCTAAGCGAAGCGCGGCTGCAGGCGATGAACCTGCGCGTGCTGCGCGGCAATGCCCATTTCGTCTCCGCGAAAGGCATTCAGGTCGGCGATACAAAAGTGGAAGCGCGACGCTTCGTGATCGCCACCGGCGCCGCGCCCGCACTGCCGCCGATTCCCGGCCTCGAGTATGTTCGCGCCCTCACCAGCGAAACGATTTTCGAGCTGACGGAACTACCGACGCATCTGCTCGTCATCGGTGCTTCAGTGCATGGACTTGAACTGGCACAGGCCTATCAGCGCCTGGGCAGCCGCGTGACGGTAATCGCGGACAGCGCATTGCTGCCCGAGATCGACGATGAATTGCGACAGCCGTTGTTCGATACGCTCGCGCGCGAAGGCGTCGTTCTGCAAGCGCCTGTCGAAGCCATCCGCATCGATCCCGATAGCGCCGGTCTGCGCGCCTCTTACCGGCATCAAGGACAGGACGAAACCTGCGTCGCAAGCCATGTGCTGATCGCCGGACATCGCGCGCCAAACGTTCACGGCATTGGTCTGGAACAGGCCGGCATCGCCTTCGACCACGACGGCATCAAGGTGAAGCGCAACTTCCGCACCAGCAATTGGCGCGCCCATGCAATCGGCGATGTCATCGGCGCCGGATCGGCTCAAGCCGCGCAAGTGCAGGCCAGCCTGTTGTTGCGTCATCTTCTATTCCGCCAGCCCGTTGCCTTCACGCCCGCCAGCGCAGCACGCGTGATCCAGACCGATCCTGCCATCGCCACCGCCGGCCTGAGCGAAACGGAAGCCCGCGCGAAGGATGCGGCCCTGCGCATCTATCGCCTGCCCCTGAGCGAGGCCGATGCCGCCCATACCGGCCTGCCCGTGCACGGCCTGGTCAAGGCCATGGTTGGCCGCGACGGCACGGTGCTTGGCGCCTCGATCGTCGGGCCCCAGGCCCAGGAACTGATCGCACCGTGGCAACTCGCCGCCATGAAAAGGCTGCGGATCGAGGATATGGCGGCGATGCCGATTCCCGCCATGAGTCTGGCCGACGCCTCGCGGCGGACAGCACTGCAACATTTTTCGGCAAAGTTTCGCAGTCCCTCGGTCCAGAGCCTGATTGGACTATTACGCAAGCTCGGATAGAGGCGGCGCGGAATACAAACCGCCGCGGATGCGATAAAAGGGGTGGTATGGACGCCAAAGTCGGACCTGGCGCTGCGACAGAAACCCTGCCGCTGGAGGTTCCCGTCGCTCGGGAGCGCCGGCGCACCGTGCGGGTTGGTCTGATCTCGCGCGTCCTTCTGGGCACTTTGGCCTTCATCCTTCTGGTGCAGGTCGTGGTGTTCGTGCCGTGGATGGCGACCTTCCGCAATTATCGGCTGCGCGATCAATTGAGCGCTGCTTACATCGCCGCTCTCGTGCTCGACGCCGCGCCCGATGAAATGGTGCCGGAGCCGCTGAAGAACGATCTGCTCACCAGCGTCGGCGCGCAATCGATCGCGCTGAAATTGCCGTCGTCGCGCCGGCTGCTGGCCTCCACCGATATGCCGCCCAGCGTCGACGAACGCTATGATCTGCGCACGGCCACGCCGATCGAATCGATGATGTCGGCGTTGCGTACTCTGTTCGGCCATCAGGGGCGCACGATCAGCGTTGTCGGCGACGCGCCGATGGGCGCCGAATATATCGACATCACCATCGACGAAACGGCGCTGCGCAATGCCATGTGGACACGCTCGATCAACGTGCTCCTGGTGTCGCTGACCTTGTCGGTTCTGCTCGCGGCGCTCGCCGTCGCGACCTTGCATATCTTCGTGCTACGACCGGTGCGCCGGCTCACCGACAATCTGAAGCGCTTCGGCGAAGACCCGGAAGATCCCACGCGCATCATCGAACCCTCGGGCCGCCTGCATGAGATCGGCGATGCGGAAACGGCGCTGGCCAGCATGCAGACGACGCTCGTCGACGAATTGCGGCAGAAGAAACATCTGGCGGCACTCGGCCTCGCCGTCGCCAAGATCAATCACGACTTGCGCAACATGCTGTCGACGGCGCAGCTGCTGTCGGACAGATTGGCGACGTCCTCCGATCCGCTTGTGCGTTCCATCGGCCCGAAACTGATCGCCACGCTCGACCGCGCCATCAGCTATTGCCAATCGACCCTGACCTATGGCCGCGCCGTGGAAAGCGCGCCGCAGTTTGGCCAGCTCGGCCTGCGCGCTCTGGTCGACGAGGCTTTCGAAACTGTCGCACCACACAGTCATCAGCGTGTCGCGCTCGAGAATAGTGTCGACGGCAATGCCAAAATCGTCGCCGACGGCGAACAGATGTTGCGCGTTCTCCTCAACATGTGCCGCAATTCGATCGAAGCGCTGGAAGCGGCGGGCGCCTTTAACGGCGAGGACCCCCGCGTCACCGTCACCTCGCGGCGCGAGGACAATAAAATCATCATCGAAATCACCGACAATGGTCCTGGCGTACCAGCCCGGGCACGGGCAGCAATGTTCGAGGCCTTTCGCGGCTCGGCGCGTTCGGGTGGCACGGGCCTCGGCCTCGCCATCGCCGCCGAGATCGTTCATGCGCATGGCGGCGATATCATTTTGCTGCCGCAAGACGACGGCCCCGGCGCGACATTCCGCATCATGCTGCCGCCACGCGGCATTTGACGACGGCTCTTGATCAGCATTCCTGAGATTGTCTAGGGTGCATGGACGGAAGAAGACCGTGCCCATCCGCGCGGTCGCACATAACAAGAGCCGTTTCCATGAGCGCCGAAACCACTTCGCAGCATGCCATCCAACGACTGTTGCGACCGCGATCGATCGCCATCGTCGGCGCTTCGCCGACGCCAGGTGCGCTCGGCAACAGCGTTTTGGGCAACCTCGATCGCTTCGGCTATCAAGGCGCTATTCATCTCATCAATCCGAACCGGACCGAAATCAACGGGCGGCCTTGTCTGAAATCGACACGCGATCTGCCCGAAGGCGTCGATTGCGCCGTGCTCGCGGTGCCGCAAGCCGCCGCGATGGATGCGGTGCAAGGCTGTATCGAACGCGGCGTCGGCGGCGTGGTGATTTTCGGTGCCGGCTTCGCCGAGCTCAATGCCGAAGGCCGGCAGGCGCAGGAACATCTGGCGCGGATCGCGCGCGACGCCGGCATGGCGATCGAAGGCCCCAATTGCCTGGGCTATATCAACTATGTCGATGGCGTGCCGATGACCTTCGCGCCGACCGACAATGTGCCGCTGGCAGGCCGCCGAGCGGTCGGCATCGTCTCGCAATCGGGCGCGATGGCGACGGTGCTGCGCACGGCGCTGCACGCGCATGACATCGCCGTATCGCTTTTTGTCTCGACCGGCAACGAAGCGTTGAACGGGCTTGAGGATTTTCTCGATCTGATGATCGAGGACGAGACGACCCATGTGCTGGCCCTCGTTGCCGAACAATTCCGCGATCCGCCCCGCTTCCGGGCGCTGATGCGTCGGGCGCGCGAACTGCACAAGCCGGTCGTGCTGCTGCATCCCGGTCGCAGCGCAGCGGCACGTGAATCGGCGCAGACCCACACCGGTGCCATGAGCGGCGATTGGGATGTGATGCGCGCCTTGACCGAACGTGAAGGCGTCGCCGTGGTCGAAACACTGGAACAGCTCATCGACGTCGCCGAACTGTTCATCCGTTTTCCCGAGCCCATTATCGGCGGTCCGGCTATCATTACCGACTCCGGCGCCTATAAAGGCATGTCGCTCGACTATTGCCAGCAGATCGGCCTCGATCTGCCGCAACCCTCGCCAGCAGCGCACGCTATTCTCGACGGACTGGCGCCAGGTCTCATTCACGGCACCAATCCGCTCGACCTCACCGCCCAGGCGCTGGTCGATCCCCTACTCTATCGCAAGGCGCTGGACCCGCTGCTCATCGACGATGCGTTCGGCAGCGTCATTTACGCCAGTATCGTCTCTTCGGGCGCGATGGCGCCGCGCAAATTCAAGCCCGTGGTCGATGCCGCCAAGGAAGCGCGGTTCGAAAAGCCAGTCATGATCGCCATGCTGGGCGACGACGGCGACATGCCGCGTGAAACGCTGAGCGAACTGCGCGCCTTGAACATCCCGTTCTTCCGATCGCCCGAGCGCTGCCTGCGCGCGCTAGCCTTTCTGCAACGCTACTATCGACGCAAACAGGCGCCGATCGCTCCCGTGGCGCGCAAACCCTACAAGCACAAGCTGCTCGCTGGCATCATTCCTGAACATGTCGCCAAGAAGATTCTCGAAGCCGAAGGCATTCCGGTGCCCCCGGCGGAATTCGTCACGACAATCGAGGATGCCCAAGCCGCCGCGCGACGCATGGGCTATCCTGTGGCGCTCAAAGCGCAGGCGAGCGAACTGGCGCACAAGAGCGATGTCGGCGGCGTCATCCTGGGGTTGAACGGCGACAAGGACCTCGCTGACGGTTGGTCGCGGCTTTATTCCAACGTCGCGCTGGGCAAACCCGATCTGGTGCTCGATGGCGTGCTCGTCGAGAAAATGGCGCCACGTGGCGTCGAGCTGATTTTCGGCGCCCGCAACGACAAGGACTGGGGCCCGGTTCTGGTGGTCGGTCTCGGCGGCGTGTTCACAGAAGCGCTGCATGACGTGGTGACATTGGCGCCCGACCTTGGCGCGGAGGCGATAGCCACGGAGCTGCGCCGCCTCAAAGGAGCGGCGCTGCTCGGCGCCTTTCGCGGATCGCCGGCGCGCGATGTCGATGCGGCGGCGGCGATCGCGGCGAAGCTCGGCGCCTTCATCATGGCCCATCCGGAAGTGGCGGAAGTCGACGTCAATCCGGTGATCGTCCACGGCGAAGGAGAAGGCGCATTGGCCCTCGATGCCCTCATCGTGGTGCGCTAGAGCAAATTGCGTTTCGACAGAAACGCAATTTTGCCTAGGATCTTTGTTTTGACGCGTCTTTGTGGCGTTTGACTAAGTCAAACTGCAAAACGCTATAGCGCTGGAAACGCGCTGTGTAGACGAATGACAGGTTTACTGCCTATCATCCGGCCAAGACGGCACACAGCCGTCAACAAGACCGGAGGGAGGAAACTATGGGCCGTCTGCGCGCAATGCTGCAACTTGGGCTGGTGGGCTTGACGCTGACAGGCTTGGTGCTTGCGGCGACACCCGTCTTCGCCGCTTATCCCGAACGACCCATCCGCATCATTCTCGGCTTTCCCGCCGGCAGCGGCGCCGACATCATGTGCCGCTGGTTCAGCCAGAAGCTTTCGGAAGTGTCCGGCGCCACCGTCGTCATCGAGAACAAGCCGGGTGCGGCCGGCAATATCGCCTCGGAAGCCATCGCCACGGCCAAACCGGACGGCTATTCCATTCTCTTCGGCGGCGCAGCCGGGCTGGCCGCAAGCCCCGCCATCTACAAAAACCTGCGCTTCGACACGCTCAAGGATATCGAGCCGGTGACGGCGGTCGCCGAACTCGTCTTCGCGCTCAGTGTCCATCCGCAGCTGCCGGTCAAAAGTGTCGCCGACCTCACCGCCTATCTGCGTAACAAGGGGCCGAAGGCGACCTATGGATGGGCGGTGACGTCAGCCATCGCCTCGACGGTGCTTTATCTCAAGGAAGCCAATCTCGACGTCACGCAAGTCACCTATAAGGCGACGGGCCAGGCGATTTCCGACGTGGCGGCGCAGCAGGTCGACTTCGCCTTCGGCGATGTGATGTATGTCTTGGGCCAGCAGCACGCAGGCAAGGTCAGGATTCTCGCTACAACAGGAACGCGCCGTCCGTCGGCCGCGCCCGATATTCCGACCATGCAGGAATCTGGCTACCAAAGCGTGGTCGTCGCCCCATGGTGGGCCGTCTTTGTGCCTGCTGGCGTGCCGCGCGAGATCAACGACCAACTGGCGGCATGGTTCGACAAGATCACCGCCATGCCTGAAACCAAAGAATTCCTGAAATCGCAAGGCGGCGATCCTCTGATCGGCGATCGCGAATATGTGCGCAAGCGCCTCGTCAGCGACATGGACTATTGGCGCAACATCACCAAACTCGCCAATCTCACCCCGCAATAATCGGAAAGGTTTGCATGAAAGCTGCTCTCAACGTGAAGGGCCCGAACGGCGCTTCACTCGCCATCCATGACGTGCCCGAACCCAAAGCCGGCGACAACGATCTGCTGATCGCCGTGAAAGCCATCGGCCTCAACCGTGCCGATCTCAGCCGGCCGGTTGGCAATCCCGACGTACCGCAAGCCAATATCGCCGGCATGGAAGTCGCAGGCGAAGTGATCGGCATCGGCGCGGCGGTGAAAGGTTTCGCGCTTGGCGATCGCGTGATGTCGATGACGACGAAGGCCTATGCCGAACTGGCCGTGGCCGACTGGCGCATCGCCTTTCGCGTGCCGGCGCATCTGAGTTTTACCGAGGCCGCCGCAATCCCTGTGTTTCTGTCCACCGGCCATGACGCTTTGGTCAGCAATGGCGAATTGAAGCGCGGCGACAATGTTCTCATCACCGGCGTCACTGCCGGTGTCGGCACCGTCATGATCCAGATCGCGCGGGCGCTCGGTGCCAGCGTGGTCGCAGGCACTTCGCGCGACGCCGACAAATTGGCACGTCTGAAGGCCGTCGGCCTCGATCTCGGTATCCTTGCCGGTCGCGATAATCTCGCCGAGGCCTGCATGGGCGCGACGGGCAAGAAAGGCATTGATGTGGCGGCCGACAATGTCGGTGCCGGCATGTTGGGCGACTTGATGGACGCCGCCGCCGTCAAGGGACGCATCGTCAGCATCGGCCGCCTGGGTGGCAAGATCGATCAGATCGATCTCGACAAGATCGCGCTCAAGCGGCTGAAGCTCATCGGCGTCACCTTCCGCACGCGCTCGGCAGAGGAAAAAATCGAGATTTCGCGGCGCGCCTGGGCCGACCTTGGCCCCGCCATCGAAAGCGGCGCGATGAAGCCCATCGTCGATCGGACCTTTCCGCTCGATGAAGCGCTGGCGGCGCAGGACTACATGCGCGCCAACAGCCACATCGGCAAGATCGTTTTGACGATTTAGAAAAAAGCGCCGCCCGATGCCGGGCGGCGCTCTATTTTGTCAGTCGCGCAGCTTGACGAGATCGTTCATCAACCCGCCCGTCCCGTTGTGGATGGTCAGACGCTCCACCTTGCCAGCAATGGCTTCAAGAGCCTCGAGCTCCTTCAGCCGCAGCATGACCGGGTTTTCGGCCATGACCTTCGCCGTGTTGAGCAGCGAACGGGTCGCGTTCGTCTCCTCGCGGCGGCGAATGACATTGGCCTCGGCCTGCTTTTCCGCCGTCACGACCTGGTTGAGAATCTCGCGCATCTCACCCGGCAGGATCACGTCCTTGAGTTCGATGTTCGCGATCTCGATCCCGATCGCCGCCATGTTCTCGCGAACCTTGCCGGCAGCCTCTTCGTTGATCGTCACCTTGCTCTCAAGGATCTGATCGAGCGTCAGGTTGCCAAGCGTACGACGGAAGACGACCTGCAGTGCGCGGTAGAGCGCGTCAGTGAAATCCTTCACCTCATTCACCGCCTTGACCGGGTCAGCGACACGGTATTCGGCGGCGATGTTGATGCGGATCGTCACACGGTCACGCGTCAGGAGTTCCTGTCCCGTGACATCAAGCGCCTGCCACTTCTGGTCGACCACCTTCACCTGCACGGTCTTGCCGACGTTCCAGAAGCCATGCATGCCGGCATTGAGCGGACCGACCTGCTTCCCGTCGATGAAGAGCAGACCAACCTGCCCGTCATTGACGAAATGCATGGCGACCGCCTCTGCCTTACGGACCTGAACGAGACGACGCATCAGTGCGAGATCAACCGCGAGGTTGTCCGACACATCGACCCGCGTTTCCGTCCACGGTCCCGCATCCTTCCAGACAATGAGCTTCTCGTTCGGCTTCATCACCGAGAAGATAGCCCCGTCACGCTCGACCACCGCGACTTCGGCCGCCGCCGTTCGGAAGACCGTCAGATGCTGGTTTGCGACATCCGAGAGCTTTTCGAAAAGGGCGTGCTCATAGACCGAAACGAACGCAGGGTTGGTCAAGTCATATCGCACGAACTCCAGGCTTTTCTGGCGGTTCGGGAGGCGATGAATGCCGGGACCATAAATGCCGAGCAGCTCGCCCTTGTGCAGAGCGATGATCCGTTCGTTTTCTTTCACCAGGACACGCTTGCGTCCCAGGATCATATCAAGAAGCTTTGCCATTTTCGTTACTCCATCGGTGCGCTAAGTCATCGACCGAATGTTCCTTTCGTTGTTTACGTTCATGCGTCCCGGCAGTGATCCGGGAGCCGGTGGCAGAGAGCGTTCGCGGACCCGCGGGAGCGGACGTTGCAGCATGCAGGCGGGCGTTTGGAGCGAAGCTCCTCCTGCCGACCAGCATGCGGCTTGATCATCACCGCGTTTCAAGCTTGCGCCTCAGGCTTCAGAACAGCCGGAGACCTTTCGGCCTCAGTCCGCCCTTCGGCATGCCGGCTCCCGAACCGTCAAGATCGAACACCGTGAAAGGGTGCCTGGGAGAAGGATTCGAACCTTCGACTTCAGATCCGTAGTCTGACGCTCTACCCACTGAGCTATCCAATGGTGCAAATCATGGGACTCGAACCCACGCCTCCGGTTCAACACCGGCGCTCTACCCCTGAGCTAGATCCGCATTCCGACCTTCGATGCAGCGTCCGCATACAGAACGGCAGAACCGACTGCACGGGAGGAGGTTTTGAACTCCATCCGTTGACATCCACATCGAGTTGACGACCGGGAGGGCGCGCTTAATCGCCTTCATGCGCAATCACAAGCGCGAATCTTTATCCGGCGCGAAACTGCAAAGCGATGTTGCGTAATGGCAACAGATGACTTCATCCGCCGACTGCTTGGCAGCCGACGAGTGAGAGTGCTGACATGTATGGATTGGGCATTTCTGTGTTGCTTGAAGCACGGCGAATGGCCTGCTCAAATTTGCAACGCCTTGAGAGAAAGGACAGCGGTGCAGGCCTTCGCTGTCCTTTCACCCAACTATTTATAGAGATCGTTGTAGGTCTGGCGCAGCGCCGCCTTCTGCACCTTGCCCATGGTGTTGCGCGGCAATTCGTCGACGAAAAGCACGCGCTTGGGCAGTTTGAACTTCGCCAGGCGCTGCTCCAGCGCGGAGATGATCTCTTTCTCGTCGAGCTTGGCGCCCTTTTGCGGCACGACCACCGCGGTGACGCCCTCGCCGAAATCGGCATGGGGCAAACCGACGACGGCGCTTTCGACGACACCCGGCATGCCGTCGATCTCGGTCTCGACTTCGATCGGATAGACGTTGAAACCGCCGGTGATGACGAGATCCTTGCCGCGACCGACGATGTGGACATAGCCCTTGTCGTCGATCTTGCCGAGATCGCCGGTGATGAAGAAGCCGTCCTCGCGGAATTCCGCCTTGGTCTTCTCCGGCATCTGCCAATAGCCCTTGAACACGTTGGGCCCTTTGACCTCGATCATGCCGATCTCGCCGCGCGGCAATGGCTTGCCAGTGTCGGGATCGGTGACGCGGGCGCTGACGCCCGGCAGCGGGAAGCCGACCGTGCCGGCAACACGATCGCCGTCATAAGGGTTCGATGTGTTCATATTGGTTTCGGTCATGCCGTAGCGTTCGAGAATGGCGTGGCCGGTGCGGTCGCGCCATTCGCGATGGGTTTCGGCCAACAGCGGTGCCGAGCCCGAGACGAACAGACGCATGTGTTTCGTCGCCTCCTTCGTAAGGCCGGCATGCTGCAACAAGCGAACGTAGAAGGTCGGCACGCCCATCATCGAGGTGGCGCGCGGCATCAGCTTCATGATCAGCTCGGCATCGAGCTTCGGCAGGAAGAACATCGAGCCGCCGGCGAGCAGCAGCGTATTCATCGCCACGAACAGGCCATGCGTGTGATAGATCGGCAATGCGTGGATGAGCACATCATCCTTGCTGAAGCGCCAATAATCGACCAGCGTCAGCGCGTTCGAGGCCAGATTGTCGTGGCTGAGCATGGCGCCCTTGGAGCGGCCCGTCGTGCCCGACGTGTAGAGAATGGCGGCCAGATCATCCTTGCCGCGTTCGACATCGGCGAAGGTCGCCGCCTGCTGGCGCGCCAAATCGAGCAGCGAACCGTCTTCCTTGACGCCTAAGGTCTCGATACGCGCGCCGGCCTTTTCGGCGACGGCCACGAGCTTGTCGCGGCTCGCGGGATCACAGACGAAGACGCGCGGCTTGGCGTCGCCCAGAAAATAGTCGATCTCGGCTGGCGTATAGGCGGTGTTGAGCGGCAGGAAGACGGCGCCCGCCCGCAGGCAGGCGAGATAGAGCAAAATGGCTTCCGGCGATTTCTCGACCTGCACGGCAACGCGGTCGCCCGCCACCACGCCAAGTTTGGCGAGCGCCTGGGCGAAGCGCGCGGACCCCGCGGCGAGATCGCCATAGGTCAGTTTGCGGCCTTCCGGCGTTTCGAGAAAAACCTTGTCAGCCGATGGCGCGCGGCGCGCGATCAGATCGTAAAGATAGGACGCCATATGTCTTCCCGGTTCGTTTCCGCTGGCTTTCAGCCTTTTGCAGAGGTGACGTTCGCCAGCCAGCGCCGGGACGATGAGGATTTCAGTAATTTCCGCACCGCCGAGGAAGCCGCGATTTCACCCTGATTGGCATAAGCCTCATGATTTTTCTCGATATCGTCGAGATCATAGAGGTAATTCACCATCAGGCCGGCGGATTCAAGCATTCCTTTGGTCGAGCGGTCGCCCAACCAGTTGATCCGCTCGAGCCGGGCGCCATTGCCCAGGTGAAACCGGGCGACCGGATCGAGGGGACGGTTGTTGGCCGCCTTTTCCTCCAGGAAATACTGCGCCGCAAGCTGCTCAAGCACGGCCTTGGCCCTGGTATTGAAGGGGCCGTGCTGCGGCCAGTCGAGATCGTGCAGGGTGTCGACGATGAGCCGGTCATCCTCCGACAAGTGCTCCTTCCCCTTGCTCGTCAGCCAGCTCATGAAGCCCGGCACCGGCGACAGGGTGACGAAATTCTCGATCTTCGCCAGTTCGCGGCGCAATTCCTCGACCACCTGTTTGATGAGAAAATTGCCGAAGGAAATGCCGGCCAGGCCCTGCTGGCAGTTGGAGATCGAATAGAAGACCGCCGTGCGCGCCTTTTTCAGCGGCACAATATCGCGCTTCTCCGCCAGCAGCGGCTGCACCGCGCCGGGAATGTCGGCCGTCAGCGCGACTTCGACGAAAATCAGCGGTTCATCGATCATCGCCGGATGGAAGAAGGCGTAGCAGCGCCGATCGATCGGATCGATGCGGCGGCGCAGGTCGTTCCAATCATGGATCGCATGCACGGCTTCATAGCGGATGATCTTGTCCAGCACATTGGCCGGCGTCGATGACCAGTCGATCCGCCGCAACACCAGGAAGCCGCGATTGAACCAGGAGCCGAGCAGGTGAACGAGATCCTTGTCGATCACCTTCATCTCGGGATTGCGGCGCAGCGCCAGGAGATGTTCGCGCATGACGACCAACGCGGCGGTGCCGCCCGGCGCACGGTTGAGCCGGCGCAGCAGCTCCTGCCGACGCGGTTCGGAGGCATAGTGCAAATCCGTCGCCGCCGCGTCGCTGTGCTCTTTTTCCCATTTTTCGACGGCGGGCGTCAGCCGCGCCGGATCGGGACCGAAATCGCGGGCGAGATGCAGGAAGAAGGTTTCGCGACCGGCATCGTCGAGCCGCGCGTAGCGATCGAGCACTTCGCGCGCCAGCGCCGTGCCGGACGCTTCGCCGCGACCGGACAGAAGCTGCTCGCACAGACCGACCAGATCGAGAGCCTGCGCCTGCGGATCGATGGGAGCACTTTCCAGCCGCAACAAGGTGCGGCCGCGGTCGGCAATCGTGGTCATGAGGTCGGAGAAAAACGCGTTGCTCATCATTCATCCCGATCGTCGGACAGCTCAATATCCTGCCCGGTGTCTTGCCAGCATAGCCGGCCTCTCCGCCAAACAATATGGGCGCAAAGTCGGATTTATGGCGATCGCCGCACATGGTTGTGAAACCGTCATCACGGCTTCATTCCACCGACCTCGACCTTGCGTCCCACCGGCCGGCGCCCCATTTTGAGGCGCCGGAGATTTGCCCCAGGGATTTGCCCATGTTCGAAGCCGCCGCATTGGCGCTACCGCAGATTTTTTCGCCACCCTATCGCCGGGTATTGGCCAAGGTGCTGGCCTTGACCCTGGTTCTGCTGGCGTTGGTCTGGTACGGGCTCGACCATCTCATCGTCGGCTATATCGCCGTGCCCTGGCCGTGGGTGGCGACCGTGCTTTCGGTGCTCACCGGCATCGGCCTGTTCGTCGGCATGGCGTTTCTGGTGGCGCCGGTCTCGTCGCTGGTCGCTGGCTTCTTTCTCGACGAATTGGCCGAACGGGCGGAACGGGAGAGCGATCCCAAGGGACCGCCCGGCATTGCCCTGCCCGCCGGCCAGTCGATCTGGCTGGCGTCGAAATTTGCTCTCGTCTCGCTGGTGGTCAACCTGTGCGCGCTGTTGCTGCTGCTCGTGCCGGGCGTCAATGTGATCGCGTTTTTTGTCGCCAATTCCTATCTGGCGGGGCGGGAATATTTCGAGCTGGCGGCGCTGCGCTATCATCCGCTGGAAGAGGTGCGCGCGCTGCGCAGCCGCCACGCGGTCTACCTCTTCATCTGCGGCTTCCCGATCGCCATGTTCCTGGCGGTGCCGATCGTCAACCTGCTGACACCGCTCTTCGGCACGGCCTATATGGTGCGCGTGCACAAACGGCTGATGCGCAGCTACGAAATCAAGCCGTGATCTTGCTTTCGAACTGGCCGGTGCGACGGAAGCGATAGAGATAGCTCGGCACGATGGTCTCGATCGTGTCAGGCGCGATGCCCATCGCCTCGATCGTCGTACCCGCTGATTTGGCCGCTTCGGAGACGACATTGTCGGTCTTGAGCAGTTTCACCTGATCGCGCGTCAGCAGCAGCGTCTTGGGATAAAGACCGAGGCTGAGCGAATTGACGAGTTCGATGCCGAAAGCCTTGAGATTGGCGAGCGCGAAAGGCACGGGCACGAGCAGACGCTTGCGACCGATCGTCGTGCAGACCGTCTGCATGAGTTCGCGATAGGTCTTCACTTCCGGGCCGCCGAGCTCCCAGGTGCGCCCATCCGGCACTTCACTGTCGAGCAGACGGGCGAAAGCCTGCGCCACGTCGCCGACATAAACCGGCTGAAACTTGGTGTCGCCACCGCCGATGAGCGGCAGCACCGGCGACATGCGCGCCAGGGCGGCGAAGCGATTGAAGAAATCATCCTCCGGCCCAAAAATCACCGACGGGCGCAGGATCGACGCATTGGGAACCAGTTCGCGCACATGGGCTTCGCCCTGCGCTTTCGAACGGGCATAGGCTGATTCCGAGTCCGCATCGGCGCCCAGCGCCGACATATGGACGAATTGCTTGATGCCGGCGTTCTTCACGGCCTGCGCCACGACACCCGCGCCGAAAGCATTGACCGAATCGAACTGCTGACGGCCGCTCTGGTGCATGATGCCCACCAGATTGACCGCCGCCTCGGCGCCATGGAGCGCCGCCGCCACCGAAGCCGGATAACGCAGATTGGCCTGAACGGCGTTGATCTGACCGACGCGGCCGAGCGGCTGCAGATGGAAGGCGAGATCCGGCCGCCGGCAGGCAACCCGCACGCGCCAGCCGCGCTCGGCCAGCGCACGCACGACATGGCGCCCAACGAAGCCCGAACCGCCAAAAACGGTGACCAGCCGGGTCGTCCTATCGAGGGGATTTGTCATGTCATTTCCGTCCTGTGCAGCCCGCGCAGGGGCGTCGGCGGGATGATTAGTCGAGCGCGCCGCCGCTGTACAGATCGGCCAGCCATCCTAGCGTCATCCTCTCACAAAATTGTGTTGTTCCTGCAACGAAAGCCGCCGATATGTCATTGGAATACTGGCCCATTCACATAATCTGGCCGGGTTGATTTTGCCGCAGCAGGGAGACCCCCATGGACGACGCCCATAAGCTTTCGCTCACCGCGCCGACACCGCTCGATGTTCACCGGCGCGGCTTTGTCTTCATGACGAGCTGTGTCGCCGGCTTCACCCTGGCGACGGGCCCGCTCAATGCCCAGACGATCACCACCCCGGCTGACGGCCTGACCGCAGGCGAAGTGAAAGTGCCGTCCGGCGGTGTCGAAATCCCGGCCTATCGCGCCTTTCCGGCCTCCGGCGGCCCCTTCCCGACCGTTCTGGTGATCCAGGAAATCTTCGGCGTCCACGAACATATCAAGGACGTCTGCCGGCGCCTCGCCAAGGCCGGCTATTACGCCATCGCGCCCGAGCTTTATGCCCGCCAGGGCAACCCGGCCACTTATACGGAAGTGCCGAAGCTGATCGCCGAAATCGTCTCGAAAGTGCCCGATGCCCAGGTGAAGGGCGATCTCGATGCCTGCGTCGCCTTCGCCAAGGCCAGCGGCAGCGCCAACACCGACCGCTTGGCGGTGATCGGCTTCTGCTGGGGCGGCCGCCAGACCTGGCTCTATGCCAAGAACAATCCGAGCGTGAAGGCAGCGGCGGCTTTCTACGGCCCGCTGACCAATCCGAAAAACGACCTGCAACCGCAGCAGGTGCTGGATTTCGCCGGCGACCTCAAAGTGCCCGTCATTGGCGCCTATGGCGGCAAGGACCCTGGTATTCCGCTCGAACAGGTCGAAACCGTGCAGGAAGAATTGAAGAAAGCCGGCAGCAAGTCGGTCATCTACGTCTATCCCGACGCACCGCACGGCTTCCATGCCGATTATCGCCCCAGCTATCGCAAGGCCGATGCCGAACTGGCGTTCAAACGGGCGCTCGACTTCTTCAAGGCGAACGGCGCCTGATCTGCCGCCCACATTTTGAATAGCTGACCTCCCACGATCCGGACTGTTCCTCGGTCCGGATCGTTTGCTATGAAACGTGCAACTTGGAGGGATGAATGGCACGCGAATTATTCGATCTGGCCGCCGGCGACGATACCGTTCGCTTCTCGCCCTATTGCTGGCGCATCCGCATGGCGCTCGCGCATAAGGGGCTCGATGTGAACATGGTGCCGGTGCGCTTCACCGAAAAAGACAAGATCGCCTTTTCCGGCCAGAAGCTGGTGCCGGTGCTGCGCGACGGCGACACGGTGGTGCACGATAGCTGGGATATCGCGCTCTATCTCGACCGCACCTATCCGGACCGCCCGCGCCTGATCGATATTCCGGGAATGGGCGTGACCAATTTTGTGCGCTCCTGGGCGCAGACGAGTCTGACCATTCCGGTGTTCAAGATCATTATCCTCGATCTGTTCAACGGCCTTGCGGAAAAGGACAAGGATTATTTCCGTACCTCGCGCGAACAGCGCTTCGGCATGCCGCTGGAAAAATTCGCCGTCCCGGTGGAAGAAGGCCGCGCGGCGCTGAAACCCGTGCTGACGCCGGCACGGGACGTTCTGAAACAACAGCCGTTCTTCTGCGGCTCGCAGCCGGCTTTCGCCGATTACATCGTCTTCGGCGTGTTCATGTGGGCGCGTAGCGCCTCCCCCATCGAGCTGCTCGACAGCGACGACCCGACCTATGCCTGGCGTGAGCGCATGCTCGATCTACACGGCGGCCTCGCCCGTCAGGCACCGCGCAACAAAGGCTAAAAAAAACCCTTCGGCCGGGGAGACCGAAGGGTCTTAGGTTTCGGAGGTCTGTCGACGAGCCGGACACTCTCGGCGGGATCAGGGGGGCCAATCCCATTCGCCGACCCTCATGTTCTAACCAGCGCCTGCCCACCGCGATGTGCGCCAACGCACATCGTGGACAATGGGCAAGACGGTGGGCGTTCCGCATTGACGGTGGCGGCGATTTCGTTTTCGTTGCTGATCGTGATGGGAGCTGAGCGATGAAGCCTGACATCGAGATCGCGCGCGATGCCCGGCTTGCGCCCATCGCCGACATCGCGGCCAAACTGGGTATCGACGAAGCCGATCTTCATCCTTACGGCAAATATATCGCCAAGATCGATCTCGATTATCTCGGCAAGACGGAAACGCGGCCGCTCGGCAAACTGGTGCTCGTCACCGCGATTTCGCCGACGCCGGCCGGCGAAGGCAAGACGACCACCACCGTCGGCCTCGGCGACGGTCTGTCGCGCCTCGGCAAGAAGGCCGCCATCTGTCTGCGCGAGCCCTCGCTCGGCCCCTGCTTCGGCATGAAGGGCGGCGCCGCCGGCGGCGGCTTCGCGCAAGTGGTGCCGATGGAAAGCATCAATCTGCATTTCACTGGCGATTTCCACGCCATCAGCTCCGCGCATAACCTGCTCGCGGCGCTGCTCGACAATCACATCTATTGGGGCAACGGCCTGGGCATCGACCAGCGCCGCGTCGTCCTGCGCCGGGTGATGGACATGAACGACCGCGCCTTGCGGCAGATCGTGTCGTCGCTCGGCGGCGTCGCCAATGGATTTCCACGCGAAGACGGGTTCGACATCACCGTCGCCTCGGAAGTGATGGCGATCTTCTGTCTCGCCAAGAATATCCACGATCTGGAAGCGCGGCTGGCGCGGATGATCGTCGCCTATACGCGCGAGCGCACGCCGATCACCTCGTCGGCGCTCAAGGCCGCGGGCGCGATGGCCGTGCTGCTCAAGGATGCCCTGGCACCCAATCTGGTGCAGTCGCTCGAGGGCACGCCGGCCTTTGTGCATGGCGGCCCTTTCGCCAATATCGCCCATGGCTGCAATTCGGTAATGGCGACGACGACGGCACTACGCCATGCCGACTACGTGGTGACGGAAGCCGGCTTCGGCGCCGATCTCGGCGCGGAGAAATTCTTTGACATCAAATGCCGTTCGGCTGGATTGAAACCGGCGGCGGCCGTCGTTGTCGCCACGGTACGGGCGCTGAAAATGCACGGCGGCGTGGCGCGCGCCGATCTCGCCCATGAGAATATCGGCGCCATCGATCGTGGCTTCGCCAATCTCGCCCGCCACATCACCAATCTCCGAGCCTTCGGCGTGCCGCCCGTCGTCTCGATCAATCGCTTCGCCACCGACACCGACGCCGAACTGCAATTCCTCGTCGCCGCATGCCGGGAGCGATTGGCTGTGGATGCGGAGATCGCCACCCATTTCGCCGATGGTTCGCGCGGCAGCGAGGCGGTAGCACGCGCGGTGGTGGCCCTGTGCGACAGCGGCGCCGCCGATTTCCATCCGCTCTATCCCGACAATATGCCGCTCGTCGAAAAGATTCGCACCATCGCGCGCAAGATCTATGGTGCCGCCGACATCGTGATCGATGCCAAAGTGGCGGACGATTTGAAAGCCTATGAGACGATGGGCTTCGGCAGCCTGCCCGTCTGCATCGCCAAGACGCAATATTCCTTCTCGACCGATCCCACCCTGCGCGGCGCGCCGAGCGGCCATGTGGTACCGGTGCGCGAAGTGCGCCTCTCAGCCGGTGCCGGTTTCGTCGTGGCGATCTGCGGCGACATCATGACCATGCCCGGCCTGCCGCGCGAACCGGCGGCCGAGCATATCAGCCTCGATGCGCACGGGCTGGTGCAAGGTCTCTTCTGATCATTTGCCGAAATACTTGCCCAGCCATTCCATGCCGACCATGCCGGGCGTGAGGGTCAGCGTCGCCCAGACGACCGCCGACGACCAGTTGGCGAGTTGGAATTGCAGGCGCGGCATGCGCACGGCACCGGCGATCAGCGGCACGATGGCGCGCAAGGGCCCGAAAAAGCGGCCGATGAAGACACCGGCAACGCCCCATTTCTCGAACAGTTCGTGTGTGCGCTTCACCAGATCGGGATGGCGCGACAGCGGCCAGAGTTTGACGATGCGATCGTGAAAATGAAAACCGAGCCAGTAGGACAGCCAGTCGCCCAGCGCCGCACCGATGGCGGCGGCGAACCAGATCGGCCAGAACGATAAACCGGCCAGGCCGACGAGACCGCCGATGCCCCAGAGCAGCACCGTCGCCGGTGCGATCAGCGAAACGAAAGCCAGGGATTCGGCGAAGGCCAGGGCGAAGACGATGGGCGCCGCCCATTGTTGATTGTGCCGCACGAAGTCGAGAACCGCCTGCACCCATTCCGGCATTCACTGTTCCTTCTTGAAAGGGACGAGACGTTTACACCACGACGGTCAGACGTTGCGCGGCGCGGGTGATGGCGGTGTAGAGCCAGCGGCTGCGATGTTCGCGAAAGGCATAGGACTCGTCAAACAGCACCACATCGTCCCATTGCGAGCCCTGTGCTTTATGTACGGTAAGGGCATAGCCGAAATCGAATTCGTCGCTGCCCTTGCGAATGGCGAAGGGCACTTCATCTTCGCTCAGGAAGAATTCCGGCGCCACGCCGATACGCTGCGGCTTGCGCACGCTGTCGTCTTCCGGCGTCACGGTCATGCGCAACTTCTTGCGGCTGATGCCAGCCGATGTCTTCACCCGCCAGATACCGCCGTTGAGCAGGCCCTTGGTGCGATCGTTACGCAAACAGACAAGCTTGTCGCCGGGTTCGGGCATAGTGCTGGTGTGGCCAAACAGCTCGCGGATGCGCTTGTTGTAAAGCCGGCGCGTGCGGTTAAGGCCGACGAGCACCTGATCGGCCTTGGTGACAGCCATGGCATCGATGGCATCGCGGCGGATGACGCGCGTATCGCCATAGTCACCCGGCGACAGACGCTCGCCTTCGCGCACCTGCATGGACAGACGGATGATCGGATTATCAGCTGCCTGGCGATGCACCTCGGTGAGCATGATGTCAGGCTCAGCCTCGGTGAAATAGCCGCCACCCTTCACCGGCGGCAATTGCGCCGGATCGCCCAGCACCAGAACCGGACGGTTGAACGACAGGAGATCGCGGCCAAGCTCTTCGTCGACCATCGAACATTCGTCGACGATGATCAGTTTGGCTTCGGCGGCGTCGCTGTCTTCGTTGATGACGAAGGACGGTTCCTCGCTGTCGACGTCCTTCGGCCGGTAGATCAGCGAGTGAATGGTGCGCGCATCGGTGCAGCCGCGGGCCCGCATGACGAGCGCCGCCTTGCCGGTGAATGCAGCGAAGACCACGTTGCCATCGACGCCTTCGGCGAGATGCCGGGCCAATGTCGTCTTGCCGGTGCCGGCGAAGCCGAACAGGCGAAAGACCTGGCGGCCATCACGGCCCTGGAGCCAGCGTCCGACATCCTTCAAGGCCTGGTCCTGTTGCGGCGACCAGCGACTGCTCACGTGACAAATCCCTTCACGAATCCTCGCCCGCTCAATGCGGCGCACGGGTATAGCAGGGCGAGCGGCGGGAAGGGAAAATCAAGAATCAGGCGGCGACGAGGCGCGCATGGGCGAGGCCGGAGGCGGCATCGACCAGGGTGAGGCTGTAATCGCAGGCGACCGTGGGCGAGCGGTTGAAGCGCGCCATCACCACCTGCATCAACTCGACCAGGACCAGTCGGTCGGCATCGTCGAGATCGCTTTCGGCGCAGCCGGCCAGTCGGGCGAGATTGACAAGCTCACGGCGCAGACTCGCCGCCTCGTCGGCGTGACCGTCGAGCAGGAATTTCCACATGCGGTAGTGATATTGCGCCAACGGGCGCGCCACGTCCGGATGCGCCCGGAGCAGCGTGAAATAGTGCTCGTTGATCCGATCGATAATAATGGGGGCGCCCCACTCGAGGAGGTCGCGGCTGGCATGACCGACTTCGGCCGACTGCATGGATGATGTCCCCGAATCGCTGCTGATTTTACGCGCGAATCACTGGACAAGAATCATCTCACACCGCGACACAACGGCAAGGTCAAAACCGCTTGCGGAGTCAATGTGACAGCAATTTTTTCGAAAGCTGGACTTCAGGGCTGGCGGGAGCATTTGAATGGTACCACCACCCCGGCTCGAACGGGGGACCTCCGGATCCACAATCCGGCGCTCTAACCAACTGAGCTATGGTGGCCCTGAAGCAGATCACCTTTCGATAGAAACGTGATTTTGCTTGGATTCCCTTACTTTGACGCGTCTTCATGGCGCTCGGCTCGGCCGAACTGTGAAACGCTCTAAAGCGCGCGGAACCTAGACTCGGCCCGCCGGGATTGCAAGCCACAGAAAGCGGGCAAAGTGTCCCCGCGCACAAGTGATCCTGCCTGTCTCTGGGGCTTCACAAGCAAACGGGCCACCCAGGGCGGCCCGTTGCAACCTTAACGACCAAAATCGCTGCCCTCAGGCGGCGAGATCGGGCTTGGAACCGAAGGTCCGCACGGCGGCGGCATTGAGCGGTGCGGCGGTGTCCGTCGCGACCTTTTGCACCAGGCCGGACATTTCCTTGGCTTGCGCGCTCAGGGTCTCGAACTGCGAGCGAGCGAACTGCGTCTGCAGAACCACCACTTCTGACAGGCTCTTCGCTTCGGTGAGCGACTTGGCCAGATCGAAGAAGGAGTTGGCATTGAGACGCCACAGGTCGATCGCCTTGTTGCTGATCGCGGTCTGTCCATCGGAAGCCACCTTGAAGGCGCTCTCGAGGGTTTCCGTCGTTTCTTCGGCGGAGCTGCGCAGGCGCTCGTAAGCAAGCTTCGAACGCTCGACGCTGCTTTCGGCGGCGAGGCGCAACATCTCCTGCAGATTGGCGACGGGAGCCGCCGCCGCATGCAGGATGTCGGACGCCGCTTCGGGCGGCGTCTCAGGCTTGGACGACTTGGTAGCGGACGATGGGACAGCGACCGTTTCTGGTACGGGCTTCGCTGCCACAGGCTTAACTTCCACTTTGGCTTCAGGCTTAGGTTCAGGCTTGGCTTCCATGGACTTTACCTCCACAGGCTTTGCCCCCACAGGCTTGGACGCAACGGAAGCGGGTTTAGCGGGCTTGCGCGAAACGGCCATGACAACGTCCCCTTCGTTCGAGGTTATTTCTTCAGCCCAGTGGCCTTTTGGAACGTCTCGCCCAATTCGCGGGTCTGCTCTTGCAGAGCTGCCATTTGGTTCTTCAAATACTCGCCTTGCAGCGTCAGCACTTCCTTCGGATCCTTGGCCTTCAGGAGTTGCTCGGCCAGATCGAAAGCCGCCGACACATTCTTCTCGGCGTAGCCGAGCGCCTTATCGGTCACGTCCTTGACGCTGGCGGTCGCATTGGCTGCTGCATCGTCAGCCGAACCGTGGGTCTTATGCACGGCGCCCATGAAGCCTTCGAATGCTTTGCGGGCCTGCGCAACGCTGCGCTCGGCGAAGTCTTTCATCTCGGTGGGAATTTCATACGGATTTGCCACTTTGAACCTCCGAAAAATGTGCGCAGTCGCGGAGATCGTCTCACAAAGCGATCTTACACGCGTGCCCCTGCGAAATTTGGGCTAACACAAATTTTGCTGCATCGCAACATATTCCCGTCACATATTTTGCAATGCAAAAATCAAAATTAAGCTTGTTTTGAATCTCCGGTGGGCGACGCACCCCTTTGCATGGACCCCCCTGATGCCCCAAGTTAATGCTCACTTAACTGCGCTTCTGGGGCAAAGGTTCAGAATGGAACATGCTCGGGAAGCCGGCGACGGAAGGATTTTGACCGCGCATGCCGCTCATACCCGAGCAAAATCCGATTGATGCGGAAACCTTGGCCCGTGTTCTGGCCGAGCCGCCGCTGGCTGGCCTGCAAGCTGGCAACGCCCCCTATTTCATCGTCGCTGGGTCGCGAATCATCCATGCGAGCGATACCGCGCTGGCCCTTTTCCGGGCCGCCGATCTCGCCGGGCTCGAAAAGCGCCTGTTCACCGGCCAGGAGCCAGGCAGCCGCCGGCTCGCCGATCTTTCCCGTAGCCTCGTTCCAGGCACGGCGACGCGGCTCGAACGCCTGCGCTTCTTCTTCGGTCGCGCCACACATACCGTGACCTTCGCCTGCCGGCGGCTGGCCGGCGCGACGCCATTTTTCGTCGCCGGCGCTCTCGATGCGCCAGCGGCCCTGCTGGCCGCGATGCCGACCAGGAGCGACGGCACCAAGGTTGAAGTCACAGCCCCCGCCGAGCCGGCCGCACCGACGCCCGCCACCGTCGAGCTGCCGGAGCAGGCGGCGATCGAAGAACCGACTGCTACGAGCGCGGCGGACACCTCACCGAAGCAGCCGGAAATCGAGACGGCGACCGCCGAAGAAGCCGCCCCTGTCGAACCCGTCGCAGCCTCAACTCCTGTAGCGCCTGCGGCCCGTCCGCCATCGACCAGCCCGGTGCGTTTCCTCTGGCAGACCGATGGCGAGCGCCGCTTCGTCAAGCTCACCGGCGCGCTGTGCGAAACCATGGGTTGCCAGACGGCGGATCTCATCGGCCAGGATTTCATCGCCGTGGCGGAGCGCTTTGGCGTCGACCGGATGGACGATCTCCGCACCGCCTTTGCCCGTCACGAGACTTGGAGCGGCCTGCGTGTGCTGTGGCCGATCAACGGCACGCAAGAGGCAGCCCCCGTCACGCTGGGCGGCCTGCCGACGTTCGACGAAGACCATGCCTTCAGCGGCTTCAGCGGATTCGGCGTCATCAATCTCGACAAGATCGTCGCGCGCCCAACACCTGTTGAGCCCATACAGCCGATCGTCGAGACGGAAGCCGAGCGCCAAGAGGCAAAGACCGAAGAGACAGAGAGCAGCGAAAGCCAGGGCACAGAAACCCAGGGCACAGAAACACAAGTCTCGGAAGACCGGGCTGTCGCTGTCTCATCAAGCGACGATGATGAGCATGACGCGCTCGACGATGCGCGTGAAAAAATGTTCGCGCCGCCGCTGCCGGAACCGGATTATCAGAATTACGCGCCGAACGTCGTGCCGTTGCGCGACTGGCGAGATCGCCAAGCGGCGAACACGGACGCAACCAACGGCGCATCGGAACCACCGGCTGAAGCATCGCCCGTGGAAACGACTGGTGGCGAGACACCCGCGCCGCCTGCCTCCGATGCGCCGCTGGTTGCGGCCGAGACACCGCCGAGCGACGCTCCGGAAGCGCAGAACTCTGCAGAAGACGAGCCTGCACAAGACAAGCCGGAACCCGACAACGACAACCTGATTGCCTTGTCGGCCAGCGAACGCCAGGCCTTTCGCGACATCGCGCGCAGCATCGTCGCTGACATCGAGCGCGGCGAAAAGCCAAGGCCTGTCTCACTGTCAGCGGCACCGGACAGCGAGACACCGCAGGATCACGCCGACGGGAAGCGCCCGAGCGAGGCTGCCCCCGCGACTTCGCACGACGTTGCCGTGCCGATCCCACCGACCGCGAGCGAACCTGAGACGATCCAACACGAGACTGTCGCGCAGCAGATCGTCGCGCACGACAATTCCGCATCGCCCCATGACGATGTCCCGGCCACGCCCGTGCAGGCTTCCGCCGAACAGATGCGCGAGATCGCCGCTGCGCTGGGCGTCGCCGGACCGGTCGCCGTCCCGGCTGCCGAGGCAGCGAAGCCGCTCGAAGACACGATGCCGGCCAATGCGGCGGCGATCCTCGATCGGCTCAACATGGGCATTCTGGTGATGCACGGCGGCGTGCCGGCCTTCATCAATCGTCATCTCCTCGACACGCTCGGCTTCGCCGACATCGACGCCTTCCACGATTGGGGTGGCCCCGAACGGATGATCCACGGGCAAGCGCTGAACGAGCAAGGCAGCGACGGCACGCCGTTGCAAGTCGAGACCCGTTCGGGCGAGTTGGTGAAACTCGACGGCCGCATGCAGAAGACCGAATGGAACGGCCAGCCGGCAACGCTGATGACCTTCCGCCCGGTCGAGACACCGGAGCCTGTCGAGAGCAAGCCCGCTGAGGTCAAGCCCGTTGTCACTGGAGAGCAGATCGCCAAACTGGAAAGCGACGCGCGGGCGCAGGACGCGGAAATCCGCGAACTGCATGCCATTCTCGATACGGCAACCGACGGTGTCGCCATTCTCGACGGCTCCGGTGCCATCCTCTCGATCAACCGCTCGGCGGAAGCGCTCTTCGGCTACGAGCGCGGCGAGATCACCGGCCAGTCGCTCACCACTTTATTCGTCAAGGACAGCCAGAAGGCGGCGCTCGATTATCTCGAAGGCCTCAAGAGCCACGGCGTGCGCAGCGTGCTCAACGACGGTCGCGAAGTCATCGGCCGTGCGCGCATGGGCGGCCAGATTCCGATCTTCATGACCATCGGACGTATCGGCTCCGAGACAGCGGAAAAATTCTGCGCCGTCATGCGCGACATGAGCGATTGGAAGAACGCCGAACGCGAGTTGAAGGACGCCCGCCGCGAGGCCGAACAGGCCAGCGCGCTGAAATCGGACTTTCTGGCCAAGATCAGCCATGAAATCCGCACACCGCTCAACGCCATTCTCGGTTTCGCCGAAGTGATCATCGACGAGCGCTTCGGCCCGGTCGGCAACGATCGCTACAAGGAATATCTGCGCGACATCCACGCGTCCGGCACGCATGTGATGAGCCTGGTCAACGATCTGCTCGACCTGTCGAAAATCGAGGCCGGTAAGCTGGACCTCAATTTCGGCGCCGTGGACGCCAACAAGATCGTCAACGAATGCGTGTCGATCATGCAGCCGCAATCGGTGCGGGAGCGGGTGATCATGCGGCTGGCCTTGGCGCCGCATCTGCCCAATATCGTCGCCGATGAACGCTCGTTGCGTCAGATCGTGCTCAACATTCTGTCGAATGCGGTGAAGTTCAATCAGCCGGGCGGCCAAGTGATCGTCTCGACGGCACTCACCGACAGCGGTCAGGCTGTGGTGCGCGTGCGCGACACCGGCATCGGCATGAGCGAGAAGGACCTGGAAGTGGCGCTGGAACCGTTCCGCCAGATCCAGACCGCACGGCAGACGAGCGGCACGGGCCTCGGCCTGCCGCTCACCAAGGCGCTCGTCGAAGCCAATCGCGCCGCCTTCTCAATCAAGAGCAAGCCGGGCGAAGGCACGCTGGTGGAAGTTACCTTCCCGTCGACGCGGGTGCTGGCGGAATAAGCTCGTTGGCCGAGGCATAAGTCATCTTGTCGAGGCCATAGACGTCGTCGCGGAAATGCACGATGCCGTCGGCGCTGGCCCAGCCGGTCATGTAGATCCACACGACCGGCACCGGCTGCGGCGGGCGCAGATCGACACGCTCGCCGGACTTCTGGTTTTCGAGCAACATATCCTTGGTGACGCGGCTGTTGCTGCCATCGAGAATCCAGGCCGCCAGATCATACACGCCTTCGACCCGCACGCAGCCGTGCGAGAGAAAGCGATAGTCGCGCGCGAAGGAATGTTTCGTCGGCGTGTCATGCATATAGACCGCATGGGCATTGGGCATGTTGATGCGGATCGCGCCCAAAGCGTTGTGCGCGCCTGAATCCTGGCGCAGGGTGAACCCTGCCGCGCGCTCGGTGTTCCAGTCGATCGTCGCCGGATCGATTTCCTGGCCGGCGCTGTCGAGAATCCTGATCTTGGCGCGCGACAGATAGCCCGGATCCTTGCGCATCTTCGGAATGATTTCCTTCTTGATGATCGAGGTCGGTACGGTCCAGGTCGGATTGAGATTGACGGCGACAACGCGTGTCGTCACTTCCGGCGACGGGTTCTTCACGTCACCGACAACCGCCACATAGCGGCGCACCACGCGATCATCCTCGACCGCCTCAACCGAGGCGGAAGGAATGTTGACGACGATATATTTCGGTCCGAAGGCGAAAGTAGAGGCCGCGATCCGCTCGGCACTCGAGGCGAGCTGGCGATGGCGCGTGGCGGCAGGCACGTTCAAGGCCTTCAAGGTGGCGCCACCGACGATGCCGCTTTGGCGCAGACCGAGCCGGGCCTGATAGAATTTGACGGCGGCCGTGAGCGCGTCGTCCCATTGTTCGCCGCTCTCCTGCCCCGCCGGCAGATCGCCTTCGATGGCAAGGCGCTGGCGCAAGAGCGTCACGGCCCGGCCGTTCGCGCCCGGCGCAACCGCCGTGACATTGGGCCAGCCGCCATTTTCGGCGATGACGCGATAGCGTTCGGCGGCCTTAGCCGTGGTGTAGAAGGTCTCGGGCTGGAGCGAGGGGCGCGGATCGCGCGATAAGGCGGTTTCACGCGGCGGCGCCGGTTTGGGCTTCGGCTTCGCCGCCACGGGCGCGGGTGCGGCGGACGAGGCGCCGGCCTGGGGCGCGGCACGAGGATCGACCAGAGGCGCCGGCCCCAGGGTCGTCGCCAACGGCGGATTGGTGGAAAAACCCGACGACGGGCCGGCTGACGGCGCCGATGTCACAGGCCCCGGCGCAGCGGGCGCCTGTGACGTCTGGGCCTGTGGCGTGTCAGCCAGGCAGACGAACGCGAAGCCCGCGAAAAGGGTCTGACGCCATGGAGAAGCAAAGAGAATCATGTCGGTTCACGCAGATATGCAGTGCAATGACTGTCCCCCAACATGGTGACCAGGGTCCTAACAGTCTGTGGCAAGAGCATGCCAGCAATGAGACATCGCGATCAGCCTGGTGTCAGCTTGACCGGATCAAACAAAAGGAAGAGTTTGCGGCAAAATTGTCGCAGCAAAAATACGGAGGAAGCGCTTCATGTCAGCGGTTGTCAGCCCCTCGGAAGCTCCCGCCGCGCGCTCGATGAGCGAAGTTTGGGTCATCACCATCGGGCACGCCTTAACTCATTGGTATCCAGCCACTTTTTACGTTCTTTTGCCGCTCATCGGCAATGAAATGGGGCTCAGCTACGGCCAGATCGGCATGATCCTGACGGCGCAATATCTGGCCGGCGCCATTTCCAATCTACCCGGCGGCATGTTCGTCGATTCGGTCGGCCGCAAGGGCCTCTTGATGGCGACCTCGCTGTTCTGGATCGGCGTGCCCTATCTGATCATGGGTTTTTCGAATGCCTATTGGGTGATGGTGACGTGTTCGGCGCTGATCGGCATCGGCAACAATCTTTGGCACCCCACCGCCATTCCCTGGCTCGGCCAGCGCTATCCCGAACGTAAGGGTCTCGTCATGGCCTGGCACGGCATGGGCGGCAATGTCGGCGATGCCCTGGCGCCGATCGCCGCCGGCGCGCTCGTCACCTATCTCACCTTCTCCTGGCGGCACGTGATGATCGTCAACATCCTGCCCGGCGTGGTGATGGCCATCATGATCCTCTGGTATCTGGGCAAGACGACCGCCGCCCCAAAGAAAGACCCGGTCGCGCCACAGCTTTCGGCCAAGGAAGTGCTGAAAGCCCTGCCCTCGCTGTTCCGCAATCGCACCTTGGTGTTCCTGTCCACCAGCTCGGCTTTCCGCTCGATGACGCAGAACGGCATCATGACCTTTCTGCCGCTCTATCTGGCCAAGGAAATGGGCTATTCGCCCTGGCTTGTGGGCCTGAGCATGTTCTCGCTGCAGGCCGCCGGTTTCATCGCCGCGCCGATCGCCGGCCATATGTCGGACAAGGTCGGCCGCCGCAATGTCATCATGAGTTCGATGATCATGACCGGCGCGGTCCTGGCCTTCATGGTCTTCGCTGGCCGTTCGCCGATGTTCGTCGGCTTCATCGCCCTGCTCGGCTTCTTCCTCTTCGCCATCCGCCCGGTGCTGCAGGCCTGGCTACTCGATGCCACGCCGAAGAATCTCGGCGGCAGTGCCATCGGCGCCATGTTCGGCATTCAGGCCCTGGGATCGGCCGTCGGCCCGCTGATTTGTGGCGCCATCGCCGATTCCTACGGCCTGCTGTCGACTTTCTGGTTCCTGGCCGTGACCATCATCCTGGCCAATCTGCTGGTCTTCGTCATGCCGACGACGCCGCAGGAGGCAGCGACGCAAAAGGCTTGAATTCCGGGCGGCAGCAATTTCCCTCCGGGCGCGTGACGCGTTAAACAGGCGCCAAACGTGACCCGGAGTATTCCTTGAATATCCTTCTGATCGGCTCGGGCGGCCGCGAGCACGCCCTCGCCCTCGCCCTTTCAAAGTCGCCCCTGCTCAGCCAGCTTTTCGTGGCCCCGGGCAATCCTGGCACGGAAGCCATCGCCCGCAACGTGGCGATCGACGTGACCGACCACGGCGCGGTGATCGACTTCTGCAAGCTGATGCACATCGACTTCGTCGTCGTCGGGCCCGAGGCACCTCTCGTCGCCGGTCTCGTCGATGACCTGGCGGAAGCCGGCATCCTGGCTTTCGGTCCGACGAAAGCCGCCGCACAATTGGAAGGCTCGAAGGGCTTCACCAAGGATCTGTGCCGCGACTTCAACATTCCCACCGCCGCCTATGAGCGCTTCACCGATGCGGCGGCCGCCAAAGCCTATATCCAGGCCCGAGGCGCCCCGATCGTGGTGAAAGCCGACGGTCTGGCCGCCGGCAAAGGCGTCATCGTCGCCACCACGCTTGATGAAGCCATCGCTGCCATCGACATGATTTTCGGCGGCGCTTTTGGCGCGGCCGGCGCGGAAGTCGTCGTGGAAGAATTTTTGGACGGCGAGGAAGCGTCGTTCTTTGCCTTGTGCGATGGCGAGCGCGCGCTCGCTTTCGGATCGGCCCAAGATCACAAGCGCGTGGGCGACCGCGATACCGGGCCGAACACCGGCGGCATGGGCGCCTATTCGCCTGCGCCGATCATGACCGACGCCATGAACGCTGAAGTGATGGACGCCTTCATCAAGCCGACGCTCGCCGGCATGAAAGCGCGTGGTGCGCCCTATCGCGGCGTGCTGTTTGCCGGCCTGATGATTGGCAAGAACGGGCCGAAGCTCATCGAGTTCAACGCGCGTTTCGGCGATCCTGAGACCCAGGTCATCCTGCCACGGCTCGACGAGGATCTACTGCCGCTGCTGCTGGAATGCGCGAAAGGAACGTTACGCGACAAGCCCGTGGCCCTGTCGCCGCGCGCGGCGCTCACCGTCGTCTTTGCGGCGCAAGGCTATCCGGACGCACCGCAACGCGGCAGTGAAATCCGCAACGTCGAGAAAGCCGCCAGCCTTCCTGATGTCACGGTCTATCACGCGGGCACGAAGCGTGAGGGCGACAAACTGCTGGCCAATGGCGGGCGCGTGCTGAATGTGACGGCCCTCGGCCAGGATGTCGCCGAAGCCCAGCGCAAAGCCTATGCGGCGATCGCCGAGATCGACTGGCCGCAAGGCTTCCACCGCAACGACATTGGCTGGCGCGCGATCGCCGGGAAGTAATAATTCAATATGCGGCGCAGACCGTGCCGCCGGTCACAGCGGTCGGCATGGCGATGAGCGTCTGATTGCGCGGACGCATATAAGTCGTCTGCCGCATGTTGATCGCGGCGTCCGTGGTGCTCCATTGCAGCACCGCTGTACCGAACGGCGGCTGGTAGGCATAAGAAACATCGGCGACGATGATCGAACCGGCGCCATACATACCATTGGGCATGTTGTTGCTCGCCGGCGCGGCCGTATTGGCCACCGGGGTGAGAACGGCACATTGCCGTGCCGTGCCGCCATTGCGCGTAATCGTCCAGCGTGGCTTGGCGTCATAGCCATTGGTCCTCGCGCTGTTGGCGACGAATTCGACACTGGTTATCGTCATCTTCAAAGTGGTGGTGGGAAACGGTGACATGATCGCCGTCGCCGCATTGAAAACGTTCGTGGTCTCGGTGTCGGTCATGTTGGAGCCAGCAGCCAACTGGGCGACAAGATCGGACAGCGCGCGCGCCACCAGGGTCGATTTGCGACTGGCCATGAGGCCCTGCGTCAATTCGGCCGTGCCAAGGTAAAGCAGCAGCATGAACGGCAGGATGAGGGCGAATTCGACCGCTGCGACACCCCGCTTGTCGCGATGCAAGCGCCGCAGAAGACCGCCAGAGAGCGTGCGAGAGCGGAGGGTCATGCGGCGCTCAGCACGAAGGCGCTGTGGAAGCGCCGAACGGTTCGTTCCGAAAAACCTGAGTGGCGAGCAACATATGTTTCCAACCGCCGCCATAGTTGGTCTGGCCGGTTCGATTGACGCCGGTCGGCGAGATGCCATCGGCCGTGGTCAGAAAGTTCAGAAAGACCGGCATAGGGTAGACGACGCGCAAAACGACGACGCAATTGGCGCCGCCGGTCTGGAAGACCGTATTGCCCGTATAGAAGCTGCCACTCAGGTTCACCCCGGCGAAGCCCGACTGGTTACGCGCGTCGATAATCAGCTTGGTGCAATCTATGAAGCTGGGCAGGCTCCTCAGGGTGCACATCACCTGCGTGCGAAAGGCATCGGAACTCGACAGCGTCGTTCCATTGATTGGTGTGCCCGATACGCGTTGCCCCGTCATGATCACGCGCGCCGCTTCCGCCGTCGCCGCCTCGAGACCTTGCTGGGTGAAGAACGTCAGCGCCGATTCAAAGATCACGAGCAGGAGCGAAAAGAAGGGAACGGCGATAAAGGCGAATTCGACCGCGGTGACACCGTCAGTGTCCTTTCGGAATCGCTTCAGAATCCTTCTCAATCGCCGGCTGAGAAGCCTGTGACTGATCCGTGCGGCTGTCTGGCGAAGCATGAAGAACTCCGGCGTGCGAAAACATTCAGCACGTAATTCAAATGTCCTGGGAAATGTTCATAATCGCAGCCGCTTTCCCAAACCCTTCATGTGCACGGGAAAGCCGGCGGTGGACTTTAACGTTTTGTTTACTTCTTGCCGCCCGGCGATGCGGTGGAGAGACGTTGCTGTGCCTGGCCCGAGGCTTCGGCCATGAACTTCGAATCATCGCCAAGGGTGACCGTCGGATTGCAGATCGGCGAACAATTGTAAGTTTCCCGTTGCAGACCGCGCTGCACCACGAGGCCGCCGCCCCCAGCCGGATTGATCACCACCACCGTCGACTCGCCGACCGACTTTCCGTCTACATCAAGCGCGATCAGATTGGTCCTGCCGAAGCTTTTACCAGTCAAAATCATTTGGTTATTGCGCTTCAACATCGACACGTCGGCGATGGCAGGATTGCCAAGAATGATCGTCGATGTATTGGGTGGCAGCAGCAGGACTTTCGCCTCATCAAGGACGACTGTGATCTGCTCGGCGGCTTTGGCCGGGGCAGCCGCGCAAACGGCAAGAACCGCGGCGATCGTCAGGCATCTCAGTCCCGACGGCAGGACGGCTCTTATCGAAACAGGCATTGTCCGCTCTCGTGGAAGGGGAATATTTCCAAGACATTACAAATGAAAATGGTGAAGGAACGATAAAGACCTGGAGCAAATCACGTTTCGGTAGAAACGTGATTTTGCTTAGATTCTCTTATTTTGGACGCGTCTTCATGGCGCTCGACTAGATCGAGCTGTGAAACGCCATGGGAGCTTGGTGCTACCTCGGATCGCTCTCGTTGAGAGAATTGCCCGCTGATTTCCCTCGCCCCGGGCTTGGATCACATGTGCGCCGCCATCACCGGCAGGTTAAGCTCTCGTCAATCCTGTCGATTTACCTTGCCGCTTCAACCGACGGGTTCCTCCATGATCGATATTGCCGCACTGCTCATATTTCCCCTGGCGATGACCTATGCGGCTTTCTCCGATCTGTTCACGATGACCATCTCGAACTGGATCTCGCTGCTGCTGGTGGTCGCTTATCTCATTCTCGCCTTTGCGCTTGGCCTCTCCTGGCAGGACATGGCCTGGGCCTTCGCCTGCGGCGCACTGGTTCTCATCATCACTTTCGGCATGTTCTGTGCCGGCTGGATGGGTGGCGGCGACGCAAAACTCGCGGCCGCATCGGCGATCTGGCTTGGATGGGCGCATATCATGAACTACGGCCTCGTCGCCTCCGTGTTCGGCGCCGTGCTGACGCTGGCCATCATCGCGATCCGTCGCTGGCCACTGCCGGCTTTCCTGACCCGCTACGATTGGGTCCTGCGCCTGCACGACCAGCGGGAAGGCATCCCTTACGGCATCGCACTCGCCCTGGCCGGCCTGTACATCTATCCGCAATCGCAGATCTGGCTTGCGACGAGCAATATGTAACCGTTCGGGACAGCCGATCAGTACATATGGATACAACCAGTTAACCTTAATTTGACGTTTCCTTGTTTGTATTCAGTCGGTCCCGGACTCGGTGGGGCCGTACGGATCAGACAATCATGAACGTTGCTCGTCTCGCAGTTCTCGGCGTCGCGCTCGCGGCCGGTGGCGTGGCCGCCATGTTGATGGGCGGGCAAAAGAGCGTGCCCACCATCATCCAGGCACCGCCGCCTCCGCCGCAGATCGAAACCGACGAGGTCCTTGTCAGCAGCAAGGAAATGCCGATGGGCACGGTTATCGCCGAAGGTGATCTCACCTGGGCGGTGTGGCCGAAGTCGTCCATCAGCGAAGGCGCGATCCGCAAGTCGGCCGATCCGAACAGCATCACCGACCTGAAAGGCGCCGTCGCCCGATCCAGTTTCCTGCAAGGCGAGCCGATCCGTCGCGAGAAGGTCGTCAAAGCTGCGAATGCCGGTTTTCTGTCCGCCATTCTCTCGACCGGCCAACGCGCCGTCGCAATCAACATCGACGCGACGGGTGCCACTTCCGCCGGTGGCTTCATCCTGCCCAATGATCGGGTCGATATCGTGCGTATCGTCCGCGATGAACAGGGCGGCGATGCCTATACCAGCGAAACGATCTTGAAGAACATGCGCGTTCTGGCCATCGGCCAGAACATCCAGGAGAAGAACGGCGAAAAGGTCGTCGTCGGCTCCAACGCAACCTTGGAAGTTTCGCAAGCCCAGGCGGAAAAGCTCATCCTGGCCCAGCGGGTCGGGCAGCTCTCGCTGGTGCTGCGCTCGATGTTTGACGCCAGCAAAACCGAAGACGAATCCGACAATCGGGACGACGGCGGCCTGACGATCGTCCGCTTCGGCATCCCCAGCACTGTGAGCAAAAAATGAAGCCGATTGTCCCTGAAGCCGTGGACGTGCGGAGTAGGTTCATGACATTCGGTCTTTCCAAGCACGGGTCACGCGCGGCCCTTCTCGGCGCGGCGCTGCTCGGCACTTGTGGGCTATTGCCGCAGGGCACGATGGCCCAGACCATTCAATCGCAAGCCATCGAGAACGAAGGTGTGGTGGCGCGCCGCCTCAATCTTGGTGTCGGCAAATCGATCATTCTCGACCTGCCACGGGATGCGTCGGAAATCTTCGTCGCCAACCCGAAAGTGGCCAATGCGATCGTTCGCTCGGCGCGCAAACTCTATATCATCGCCGCGGAAGGCGGCCAGACGTCGATCTTCGCCATGGACGCCCAGGGGCGGCAAATCGCGGTCATCGAAATTTCGGTGGGGCGCGATGTCGGCGAGCTGCAGCGCATTCTGCGCACCGCCATTCCCACGGCGAATATCACCGCGCGCACGGTCGATGAGACCATCATTCTGACCGGCGAAGTCGATTCCGCCGGTGACGCGCAGAAGGCCATGGATATCGCCAACGGCTTTCTGGGCAGCGGTCAGGCGGTGGCGAATGCCGCCACTGCGGCATCCGGTGTCGGCGGTGGCGGCAAGCTCATCAACTCTCTGGCAATCCGCGGGCGCGACCAAGTGATGCTGAAAGTCAGCGTCGCCGAAATCCAGCGTCAGGTCATGAAACAGTTGGGCGTCAGCACGGCAACAGCCAACGGAAGCTGGGGCAATTTTTCGATGACCAATCCCTTCGGCCTGCAAAGCTTCAACCAAAACGGAGTGACGCTCGGCAAATTGGCCACCAGCAATGCGATTGGGGCGCAGTTGCAAGCCTATGAACGCTACGGCGTCGCCCGCGTGCTTGCCGAACCCACGGTGACGGCCATCTCTGGCGAAACGGCGAAATTCACGGCCGGCGGCGAAATACCCGTTCCGCAGAGCCAGACTTGTACGCCCACCACCACGGGCACGACGCTGTGTACGACCGGCATCTCCTTCAAAAATTACGGCGTAACGCTCAACTTCACGCCGGTCGTGCTGGCGGAGGGACGCATTCTGCTGCGTGTCGCCACGGAAGTGACCGAAGTCGATCCGACCCAATCCTATGCCTTTAACGGCATCAGCGTTCCGGGCTTCCGCACGCGCAAGAATGAAACCAGCGTCGAACTGCCCTCCGGCGGTTCGATCGCTTCGGCGGGTCTGCTGCAATCCACCAGCATGCAGATCATCAACGGTCTGCCTGGGCTCATGAACCTGCCGGTGCTTGGCAGCCTGTTTCGCTCGCGCGACTACCAACGGCGCGAGACCGAGCTGATGATCATCGTCACGCCCTATATCGCCAAGGTCAGCAATCCGAACGATCTGAAGCGGCCAGACGAAGGCTATGCCGACGCGAGCGATCCGCAAAGCTGGTTCCTGGGCCGCGTCAATCGGCTGTATTCGACCACGTCCAACCCGCAGGCCATCAAAGGTTTCAGAGGCAGTTTCGGCTTCATCGCGGACTGAGTGCTCACCGCTTTTCTTGTATGGGACAGAGATTCATGTTGCCTACCTTCCCTCCGGGCCAGCTTGTATCGCGATCCGTCGCCGGCTGTCTCCTCGTTGCCACCATGGCGGCATCCCTGGCGGGATGCGCCACACCCGATCGACTTGCGACGGCGACCGCCTATCCCGAAGATTTCCGCGCCCGCTATCCGATCGTGCTGACGGAATCGCCGACCGCGCTCGACATTTTTCCGTCGGCGCGTGGGCTCGATAAAAGCAACGTGCAACGTATCCGCTCCTTCGCCGCCGATTACCTCGTCAACGGCCAGGGCCCGATCGTCATTCAAATGCCGAACAACGGGGGCGGCGGCTATTCTATCGGACGCTCGGCCGTCGATCAGATCCGCCAGCAACTGCACGCCTCCGGCGTCAAGGGATATGTGCAGGTCGGCACCTATCTCCCCAACGATCCCGTGCAAGCTTCCCCCATTCGCCTGAGCTACGTCGGCCTCAATGCCCGCACCGCACGACCCTGCGGCGAGTGGCCCCGTGATCTGGCTTCGGGTAGCAGCATGGAAGGCTGGGAAAACAAGGCCTACTGGAACTTCGGTTGCGCAACGCAGTCCAATTTTGCCAAGCAGGTGGCTGATCCGCGCGATCTCGCAGCACCGCGCGGCGAAACGCCGGGTGACGTTTCCATGCGGACACGCGCCATCGGCAGGGTGCGAATGGGCGACGATCCTTCCGTCAAATGGCAGGTGCGCAACAGTTCCATCGGTTCGGCAGGAGGCAATTAATGGACGCCGACGGTACGCTCGACGCTTTCGGCGATCAGACGGAGGCCACGCAGGGGCAGATCGCCCCTGTGCCACGCGTCTCGATCCAGGCGTTTTGCGAAATGCCCGACACCGCCGATACGATCACCGCGTCGATGAACGATCGACGCATGTTGAAGGCGCATGTGAAGATCCACATGGGTGGGGCGGCCGCCGCCATCGAAGCCTATCGCACCGCGCCGACCCCCAACGTCATCGTCATCGAATGCAATCAGCCGCGCCATGTGCTGCTGTCGCATCTCGATGAGCTCGCCGACTATTGCGATGCCGGAACGCGCGTCGTCGTCATCGGCCGTTCCAACGATATCAGTCTCTATCGCGAACTGATGGGACGCGGGGTCAGCGAATATATCGTCTCGCCTTTCGAGGTGCTGTCGTTCGTTCGCATCATTTCCGATCTTTATTCGTCGGTGGGCGCCACGCCCGTTGGCCGGCTTCTGGCTGTTACGGGCGTCAAAGGCGGTGTCGGCGCCTCCAGCATCGCCCATAACGTGGCCTGGGCCATTTCGCGCGAATTCGATTCATCGACGGTTCTCGTCGACATGGATCTGGGCTTCGGAACGGCCGGCCTCGATTTCAATCAGGATCCGCCACAAGGCATTGCCGAAATCGTCTTCGCGCCGGAGCGCCTGGACGCCAATTTCGTCGATCGCTTGCTGTCGAAATGCACCGAAAACCTCAGCCTGCTGGCGGCGCCCGCGACCCTGGAGCGCAACTACGATCTTCAGGAGCATGCCTTCGACGGCCTGATCGACATATTGCGTTCGACGATTCCCAATATCGTCCTCGACGTCCCGCACATCTGGACGGCCTGGAGCCGGCGCATTCTGGTTTCCGCCGACGAAATCCTCGTCGTCGCCTCGCCCGATCTCGCCAGCCTGCGCAATACGAAAAGCCTGCTCGATACTTTGCGGGCCGCCCGTCCGAACGATACGCCCCCTAAACTGGTGATGAATTTCGTCGGCGTGCCGAAACGGCCGGAAATTTCCGTGGCCGACTTCGCCAAGGCCATCGACCTCGAGCCACTGAGCAGCATTGCGTTCGATCCGAAATTGTTCGGGACCGCCGCCAACAACGGCCAGATGATCGCCGAGATCGATTCCTCCCATAATGTGACCGGCACAATCGAGGAAATCGCACGGATTCTGACCGGAAGGGCAGAAATGAAGCTGACGAAGAAACGATTCTCTAACCCGCTCAGTGCCCTTCTGGCACGCAAGCGGTCCTGACGGCGGCCTCTCCGCCCGCGTTGAAGAGCAAGGCGTAAACGATGTTCGGCAAGCGATCATCCACTGGAACGGCAGCGCCGGTGCGCGCGATCCCCGAGGCCAAGCCCGCGGCGGCGGCGCCGCGCCCCTCGCGCACGCCCATGCCCGCCGCCATGCCGAGCGTCGAAACCGCGCCGGTGCAGACCGAGGTTCGCCGGTCGGAGGAGTATTATCTTACCAAAAGCATGATCTTCGGCGCACTGATCGAAGCCATCGATCTGTCGCAGCTTTCCAAACTCGATGCCGAGAGCGCGCGCGAAGAAATTCGCGACATCGTCAACGAGATCATCTCCATCAAGAACATCGTCATGTCGATTTCCGAGCAGGAAGATCTGCTCGACGACATTTGTAACGACGTTCTTGGCTATGGCCCCCTTGAGCCGCTGCTCGGCCGCGACGACATCGCCGACATCATGGTGAACGGAGCCACCAGCACCTATATCGAAGTGGGCGGCAAGATTCAGCTCACCAGCATTCGCTTCCGCGACAATGCGCAATTGATGAATATCTGCCAGCGTATCGTCAGCCAGGTGGGCCGGCGTGTCGATGAAGCCTCTCCCATCTGCGACGCTCGTCTGCCTGACGGCTCCCGCGTCAACGTCATCGCTCCGCCTCTGGCCCTGGACGGCCCGGCCCTGACGATCCGCAAATTCCGCAAGGACAAACTCACCCTCGACCAGCTCACGCGCTACGGCTCGATCTCGCCGGAAGGCGCCGAAATCCTCAAGATCATCGGCCGCGTCCGCTGTAACGTGCTGATCTCCGGCGGTACGGGCTCCGGCAAGACGACGCTTCTCAACTGCCTGACCAATTACATCGACGCCGACGAGCGCGTGGTCACCTGCGAGGACGCGGCGGAACTGCAACTGCAGCAGCCCCATGTGGTGCGGCTGGAAACCCGCCCGCCCAATCTCGAAGGCAATGGCGCCGTTCATATGCGCGATCTGGTGCGCAACTGCCTGCGTATGCGCCCTGAACGCATCATCGTCGGCGAAGTCCGCGGACCCGAAGCCTTCGACCTGTTGCAGGCGATGAACACCGGTCACGATGGCTCGATGGGCACGTTGCACGCCAACTCTCCGCGCGAAGCGCTCGGACGTCTCGAATCGATGATCACCATGGGCGGCTTTTCGCTGCCGGCGCGGACGATCCGCGACATGATCGTGTCTTCGGTCGACGTGATCATCCAGGCAGCCCGCCTGCGCGACGGTTCGCGCCGCATCACCCACATCACCGAAGTGCTCGGCATGGAAGGCGAAGTGATCATCACCCAGGACCTCTTTGTCTACGACATCGTCGGCGAGGATGCCGCCGGGCGTCTCCTGGGACGGCATCGCTCGACCGGCATCGGCCGACCGCGCTTCTGGGATCGCGCCCGCTATTTCGGCGAGGAACAACGCCTCGCCGCCGCCCTCGACGCATCCGATACCGGCGAGGCCACCGCGTGATGGATCAGACAACGCTCATAGTTCCGGGCCTGGTGCTGTTGGCCGCCGGCTGTGTCTTCTACGCACTGGTCTATCCCTATCTGTCCGGCAGCATCAAAGCCGAGCGGCGCCAGCGCAGTTTGACGACCAAGGGTCGTGGTGGCCAAGCGAGTAACGAGCGCAACACGGATATCGCGGCTCGGCGGCAAAAAATCGCCGAAAGCCTTAAGGAACTGGAAGAAAAGTCCACCCGCAAAAAAGCCGCGCTGGAAGACCGCATCGCCCAGGCCGGCTTGGATTGGTCAAAAAGCAAATTCTACATGATCTCGGCCATCATTGGCATCATCTTTGGCGCCGGGTCGTTCCTTCTGACGGGCAATCCCTTCTATGGCCTCGCCTGCCTGATCATCGGCGGGCTCGGCTTGCCAAACTGGTTTATCAACTACAAGCGCAAGCGGCGCATCAACAAATTCATCGACGAATTTCCCAATGCCATCGATGTCATCATTCGCGGCGTCAAGGCAGGCTTGCCGCTTGCCGATTGTCTGCGCGTGATCGCATCGGAAGCCGCCGAGCCGGTGCGCGGCGAATTCCGCTATATTGTCGAAACGCAAAGCGTCGGCATGCCCCTCGGTGAAGCGATTGAGAAACTTGCCGTGCGCGTGCCTGTGCCCGAAGCCAATTTCTTCGCGCTTGTGATCGGCATTCAGCAAAAGTCAGGCGGTAATCTTTCCGAAGCGCTCGGCAATCTGTCCCGCGTCTTGCGCGATCGGAAAAAGATGAAAGCGAAGATCAAGGCCGTTTCCGCCGAAGCCAAGGCGTCCGCCAGCATTATCGCCTCATTGCCCTTCGCCGTCGGTGGCCTCGTTTATGCGACCGCGCCTGGTTACATCTCTCTGCTCTGGACTAACCCCACCGGGCGCATCGTCATGGGTGTCTGCGCGCTTTGGATGCTCGTCGGCGTGCTGTCGATGCGCAAAATGATCAACTTCGATATGTAGGTGCAACGACGATGATCGGCACCATCGTAGAGAGACTCAATGATCCGCAGGTCTTGTTGACCCTGGTGATCGCGGTCGCCTGCGCCGCTGCCGTCATCACGATCGGCTTGCCGCTGCTTGAAACCGATACGCTCAATCGCCGCATGAAAGCCGTCGGCACCGAACGCGAGCGCATTCGCGCGCGCGAGCGCGAGCGCATGAAGAACAGCCAAAAGGTCACCCTTCGGCAGCAGCCGAAGGCCTACATGAAGCAGATTGTCGACCAGTTCAATCTGTCAAAATGGCTGGGCACCGACAGCGCCAAAGAGCAGATGGCCATGGCAGGCTTTCGCGGCCCGCAAGCGGAAACCGCCTTCCTGTTCTTCCGTCTCGTCGCGCCGCTCCTGACCTTCTTTCTCACGCTGATCTACGTGTTCTTGATCATCAATTGGGAAGCGCCGCCGATCATCAAGCTCGGCGCAGCCCTTGCCATGGCCTATATCGGCATCAAGGGACCCGAACTTTACATCAGGAACACGATTCAGAAGCGCCAGCAGTCGATGCGCCGCGCGTTCCCCGACGCGCTCGATTTGCTGCTGATCTGCGTCGAATCAGGATCGTCGATCGAACAAGCCTTTCGGCGCGTATCGCAGGAAATCGGTGTGCAGAGCGTGCCGCTGGCCGAGGAATTCACTCTGGCGACCGCGGAACTTTCCTATCTGCAAGACAGGCGTGTCGCTTTTGACAATCTCGGCAAGCGCACCGGCCTTGAATCGATCCAGCAGATCGTCACCGTGCTCATTCAATCGGAAAAGTATGGCACGCCGCTCGGACAAGCCCTGCGGGTCGTCTCACAGGAAAGCCGTGAGAGCCGCATGACGGAAGCGGAAAAGAAAGCCGCCGCCCTGCCGCCGAAACTGACCGTGCCGATGATCCTGTTCTTTCTGCCGGTTCTGTTCGCCGTCATCATGACGCCGGCGATCATTCAGATCATGGCGATCCAATAAGCCGAACCTGAAGCAAATCACGTTTCGGTATAGCCCGAGATGATCGCGCTTGCGGCTTCGCCGCCGTCAACGCGACGGCAGGTCGAGCGCTGAAAGCTGCGGATCGGAGCTGACAGGGGAACGCTGCGGCTGGCGCGAACGCACCGTGGGCTTGCCCTGGGGCTTGCGATCATAGTTTTGAATGTCGCGCCAGGTGTTGGACTGGGCGATCATCTGGCGGATCTGCGCAATATTGGTCGCAGCTTCCTGCGGAGACAGCACCTGCCGCTCGACCTCTTCGGCTTCGGTGAACTTGCCCTGCAGGGCCAGGATGAGCGCGAGATTCTGGCGCACGCGGCCGTCGGCACGCGGGTTGGCCGACGCCCGCCGCAGCGTATCCTCGGCCAACGGGAGCTGGCGGGTAAGCGCATAGGACAAGCCGAGATTGGACATGACCGAGGGCTCTTCCGGCGCGATCTGCAAGGCAGCCCGATAATAGTTCTGCGCGGCCTGATGCTCGCCGAGCTTATCGGCGACAGAGCCCTGCGCCGAATAGATCGACCAGTTCGGCCGCTCCGGCGTATGCGCCTTTTCGAGGATGCTGGCGGCTTCCTGCAGACGCCCGACATCGGACAGGGATTTGCCGTAGGCGCCCAGGACATCCAGGTCGTTGGGCATGGCGGCGGCCGCCCGCTGCAGAACGGCGGTGGCTTGTTCCGCCTGGCCCGTGGCACGAAGCGCGCGGGCATAGCGCAGCGCCGTGCCCTTGTCGTTGGGCGCAGCATCGTAACGGCGCCCGAGATCTTCCGCATAACGGCGCATGGCCATGGGATCGTTGGGTGTCGGTTCGCTGCTGCGGGTGATCGATCCGGTGACGTCTGATATTTTCTGGCAACCGGCCAACAGGGTTCCGGCCGCCAGCACCGTCGCGATCGTCAGGACATGGGCCGAGACTTGGGCGCTGACGGTCTGTTTCAAGGCGCGGATCATAACCGCGGTTTGGACGGGAACATTCATACCAAACTCGCCATCTGGGGTTGCTTCGGGCCGTCAAAGAGGCATCAATAAAGCGTTAACCCTAATGAGGTGTTAACGTCCCAGACCTCTCCACCGCATGGGAATCAAGAATGCCCACTCTGTTTGCTGCCGCCTCGCCGAAATCGATTCCCGTCTGGTTCGTGACGACCGAGACCTGGAAAGGCCTGCAAGGAGATTTGCCCAAGGAGGCGGTCGCCTTTGCCGCCGCCAGCGGTTTCTCGCCGACGCCAGGCCGTCATCTGGTCTGCCCCGCCGCCTCGGGTGCGATCGGCTGTGTGCTGTTTGGCGTCGAGGCCCTGGACAAATCGGGCCGCGACGGACTGGCACCCGGTCGCCTGGCGAGCCTGCTGCCGCCCGGCGACTATCATTTCGCCAATGCGCCCGGCGCCACGGCGCAGAGCAGCGAACAGGCAGCCTTGTCCTGGGGTCTCTCGTCCTATCGCTTCGGCCGCTACGGCAAAAATGGGCAGCCCTTCGCGCGATTGGTGCCACCGGCCCAGTCGGACGCCTCAGGCCTTGCCCGCACGGTGGCGGCGATCCACGGCGCCCGCGATCTGATCAATACGCCGACCAACGACATGGGGCCGAGTGCGCTCGAGGCAGCGGCGCGGCAGGTTGCTACCCGCCACAAGGCGAAAATGCGGGTCATCAAGGGTGACGCCTTGCTGCGGCAAAATTTTCCGCTGATCCATGCGGTCGGTCGCGCCTCCGATGATCCGCCGCGTCTGGTCGACATCACCTGGGGACCGGCGCGCGCGCCGAAAATCACGCTGGTCGGCAAAGGCGTCTGCTTCGATACCGGCGGCCTCGACATCAAACCGTCGAGCGCCATGCTCTTGATGAAGAAGGACATGGCGGGCGCCGCGACGGCGCTGGCGCTCGGGGAGATGATCATGGGCGCCAAGCTCAACGTGCGCCTGCGCGTGCTGCTGCCGATCGTCGAGAACTCCATCTCCGGCAATGCCTTCCGCCCGGGTGACGTCTACAAGAGCCGCAAGGGACTGACGGTCGAGATCGGCAATACGGATGCCGAGGGGCGTTTGATCCTGTGCGATGCACTGGCGCTCGCCTGCGAGGAAAAACCGCAAGTGCTGTTCGACTTCGCCACGTTGACGGGCGCCGCCCGAGTAGCGCTCGGCCCCGATCTGCCGCCGTTCTACTGCAATGATGACGCGCTGGCCGACGCGATCACCACGACGGCTTTCGCGGAACAAGATCCGGTGTGGCGTCTGCCGCTGTGGGACGCTTACGATACGATGCTCGACAGCAAGATCGCCTCGCTCAACAATGTGTCGAGCGGCCCATTCGCCGGTTCCATCACCGCCGCGCTTTATCTGCGCCGCTTCATCGAAACCGGCATCTCCTGGGCGCATTTCGATATTTATGGCTGGACACCTTCGACCAAGCCTGGCCGGCCGGAAGGTGGCGAGCCGCAGACGGCACGTATGCTGTTCGCCTTGCTCAAGGCACGCTACGGCAATCCGCGCCGAAAAAACTGACCGGCGCAGCCCCCCTCACCCAGGGGCTGCTTCGGTCTTGACTTGCTTTCGCTCCGGTCTGATATGATCCGGAGCCGAAACGGTTATTGGTGATGTCATCTGCCTTGAAAGCTTCTCAATCGTTGCAGCTTCTGCACGACGTTTCGCTCGGCTTCGCGCTCGAATGCCGGCCGGACGGCGCGCCTGACTTCACGTTGCGTCAATTGACCGTGTTGCTGACCGTCTATCTCGAGCCGCCGCCGCATACGGTGCGCGGCCTCGCCGCCAAGCTCGATGTGACCAAACCGGTGATCACGCGCGCACTCGACAGTCTCGGCAAGATCGGGCTCGTCAGTCGCCGCCGTGATCCGGCCGATGGGCGCAACGTCATCGTACAGCGCACCGTCAAGGGTGCGCTTTATGTGGAATCGATCGGCGATCTCGTCATCCGCAAAATGCAGGCTCTGCGATGAGTGACGCGCGTTGGACCTTGCCCGCGGGATTCGATCGACGCACGACGCCGGCGCGCGCCGATCTTGCGGCACAGAGCCTGCGTGATCGCATCAGCAGCGCCCGTTATACGCAGGGACGGCCGATGCGTGTCGGTGTCGAAGCCGAAGCATTACGGGCATCGCCTTCATCCGAGACAGCCTTGGACACGCAAGCGCTCTTCGGCGAAGAGGTCACGGTCTACGACGAAAGCCAGGGCTGGGCCTGGGTGCAACTCAAAGCCGACCACTATGTCGGCTATCTGCCAGCCACGGCTCTGCTCTCTCCCGCTGAAGCCACCCACCGGGTCAGCGTGCCGCGCACGCTGGTTTATCCCATGGCCGACATCAAACGGCCGATCGTGATGGCATTGCCCATGCAGGCCCGCATCGCCGTTGCGCGTGGGACGGAGAAGTTCGTCGAGGTGGCAGGCTTGGGCTATATCTGGCGCGATCATGTCGCGACGCTGGCCGACACGGAAACGGATTTCATCACCGTCGCGCGTCGCTTTCTACAGGCGCCCTACCTGTGGGGCGGCAAAACATCTGACGGCATCGATTGCTCAGGTCTTGTGCAGGTTTCCCTGCAGGCCTGCGGCCTTTCCTGCCCGCGCGACAGCGACATGATTGCCCGCGATCTCGGCACGGGGGTCACGACCCAGGCAGACGGTGCCGATTGCCAGCGCGGCGATGTCGTCTGCTGGAAAGGGCATGTCGGCTTCGTCAGCGATCAAGGGCACCTGCTGCACGCCAATGGTCATCACATGCAAGTGATCGAAGAGCCCTTGGGCGGCGCCGTCGCCCGCATCCGCGCCAGCGGCGGCGGCGAAATCACCGCCGTGCGGCGGCTCAAGCTTCCTTGACGCGCAGGAAGGCCCGCCACAAGCGGCGCATGGAAATCACGCCCTGCAAACAGCCGGCGCGAAAACTGGCATGGGTGGGGTTGCCGTTCTGAAACCCGGCGCTGAAGCCGGCCACGGCGCCAAGCGCCAGAACGCGCAGGCCGATGCGACGCGCCACGATCAATTCGGGAATGAACGAATGGCCGATCACGTCCGCGCCGAGGCTGCGGGCGACGCGGGCTTCCGCCGGCGTGGCGAATACGGGGCCTGGAAACCACATTTGCACCGCATCCTGAAACGTCACGCCCGCGCTCACGGTGGCGCGCCGCAGGCGCCGCTGCAAGCGCCCGTCATAGGCCTCGGCCAGCGACATATAGCCTCCGGCGCTGGCAGCGCCGATCAGCGGATTGAGCCCGCTGAGATTGATGTGATCGACGATATTGACGAGATGCCCGGTCAGGAAATCCGCCTTCACCGACGTCACGCCATTGGCCATGATCAGGACCGTGCAGCCAAGCAAGGTGAGGGTTTCGAAGGGAAAGGCCATGGCGTTGAGATCGCCCGTATCGGCATAGGTGCCATAACCGGACAAGCAGGCAATGCGCGCGCCCTCCAGCGTGCCGATCGTCAACGTGCCGTCGTTGCTGGCATCATCCGCGGCAGCAGGAAAGCCGGGCAAATCGCGGAAATGGAGCGTCACGGCATCCTGAATGCCTTCGAGCAGGCCTTCCATGCCCCGGTCGAGCAATATTGCCATCGTCAGCGGCTCCGACCCGCCGATGTCCCTAATCCGATCGGCTGCCGCCTCTAGCTTGCCGTCCACGCCCCGCCCCCAAAGTGCAAATAGTCGGAAAATGGTGCTCGCAGGCCCGGATGCCCGCCGCGAAGCGACTCGTGGCAATCGACTTGGGAGCACCACCCGAATACAGCGAAATACCACAATCGCCAATTAGGAATGCAAATAGGAATGATTGTTGCCTTGCCCCAGGCAGCAGACCTGTCAAACTGTGGCAACTGGAGGCGATCGCATGACGACGCGAGTGAGTCGGGGCTTTGCCCGGATAGCAGCCACCAAACTGTCAGCGCTGGTTCTTGCCGGCACTGTCTTCCTCGGGCCGCCGGCCCAGGCGAAAGACGGCGCCACCGCCGTCCATGTCGAACTCGTCCTTGCTGTCGATGTTTCCTATTCGATGGATCCGGAGGAACAGCGCATCCAGCGTGACGGCTATGTGCAGGCACTGACCTCGCCGCAATTCCTCAACGCTCTGAAGTCGGGCACCCATCAACGCATCGCGGTCATCTATGTGCAATGGGCCTCGGCCCTCGACCAGGACGTGCTCGTACCGTGGACGATGATCGACAGCGCAGGGGCGGCACAGGCCTTCGCCGACAAGCTGACGGAAGCGCCCTATCGGCGGGCGCAACGCACCTCGATTTCCGGTGCCATCGATTTCGCCGCCCAGCAATTCGCCAACAACGGTTATAACGGCGAGCGGCAGGTGATCGACGTCTCGGGCGATGGCACCAACAACAACGGCCGGCCGGTGACCCAGGCGCGGGACGACGCCCTCCAGCAGGGCATCGTGATCAACGGACTGCCCTTGCTGATCCGTCCGTCCAACTATGGCTATTTCAACGATATCGCCAATCTCGATGAATATTATGAGGATTGCGTGATCGGCGGCCCCGGCGCCTTTTCCATTCCGATCAAGGACCGGGCCAATTTCATCGAGGCCACGCGCACCAAGCTTGTAATGGAAATCGCCTCAATCCTGCCCCAACCGCTGTTCAAGAACGGCGCCATCATTCCGGCGCAGGCTCGCGAACCGCGCGTCAATTGCCTGGTCGGCGAATCCATGTGGCGTAACCGTTGGGGCAATTGAAGGCATGAAAAGAACGACGGGTTGGGTGTTTGTCGCGGCACTCCTGATCGCGACGACGCAAGCGACAGCGCAAGTCAGAACCCTCGATCCGAAGCCTGCTGATCCGGCGGCCGCCCCTGCGCCACCGCCGATCATCGCCAATGATGCCCGCATTCTGCCGGCTCTCTCCACCCATGGCATGGTGGCGAGCCAGGAGGTGAAAGCCTCGCGCATCGGCGTCGAGGTAATGCGGCGTGGCGGCAATGCGGTCGATGCGGCCGTGGCTGTCGGCTTTGCATTGGCCGTGACCCTGCCTCGCGCCGGCAATCTCGGCGGCGGTGGTTTCATGATGGTCTATCTCGCCAAAGAGAAGAAGACGATCGCCATCGACTATCGCGAGACCGCGCCGGCGGACACGCCAACCGACGTGTTTCTCGACAAGAGCGGCGAATTCGTGCCGGAGCGATCGCAATCCTCCGGGCTCGGTGTCGGTGTTCCCGGCACCGTTGCCGGCCTGGCGCTGGCGCATCGCAAATATGGCTCCGGCAAGCTGACGCTGGCGCAACTGATCGCGCCGGCCATCGCGCTGGCGCGCCAGGGCCTCGTCGTCGATGACGATCTGGCGGATTCCCTGCCGCAGGCCGTTCGCCGGCTCAACCGCTATCCGTCGAGCCGCGCCATCTTCCTGCATCCCAACGGCACGGCGCTTGGCCGTGGCGATCGGCTGGTGCAGAGCGACCTGGCGCGCACGCTGGAGCGCATCGCGCGGCGCGGCGAAGCCGGCTTCTATCAGGGCGAGACGGCACGGAAGTTGGTCGCCAGCGTTCAGGGCCATGGCGGGCGCATGACGCTCGACGATCTGAAATCCTACCGCGTCGTCGAACGCGAACCGGTGCGCGGCACCTATCGCGGCCGTGAGATCGTCTCGATGCCGCCGCCCTCCTCAGGCGGCGTGCATCTGATCGAACTTCTGAACATTCTCGAAGGCTGGCCGATCGGCGACTATGGTCACAACTCGGCGCAAACGCTGCATCTCATGGCCGAAGCCATGAAGCATGTGTACGCCGACCGCACGCAATTCATGGGCGATCCCGATTTCGTCAAAATGCCGGTGAAGGGCCTCATGTCGAAGGCCTATGCCAAGAAGATACGCGACCAGATCTCGCCTGATAATGCGAAGCCCTCGATCGAGATCAAGGCCGCCGACCCGCTCCCTTATGAGAGCGATCAGACCACCCATTATTCCGTCGTCGACAAGGACGGCAATGCGGTTTCCAACACCTATACGCTCAACTTCTCCTACGGCCTCGGGCTCGTCGCGGCCGGCACAGGCGTACTGCTGAACAACGAACTCGACGATTTTGCCGCCAAGGCCGGCGCGATGAATGCGTATGGGCTGCTCGGCGGCGCCGCGAATGCGCCGGCGCCCAACAAACGGCCACTGTCATCAATGACGCCGACCTTCGTCTTCAAAGATGGTCAGTTGGAAATCGTCACCGGCTCGCCTGGCGGCTCGCGCATCATCACCATCGTCTTGCAGATCATCATGAACCTCATCGACCATCGCATGAATGCGGCGGAAGCGACGGAAGCCGTGCGCGTCCATCATCAATGGCAGCCGGACGAACTGCGCGTCGAACGCGGCCTCTCCATCGATACGATCAAACTGCTCGAAGCCAAGGGACACAATGTGCGGATCGGTTCGGTCTTCGGCTCGGCCCAGACGATCTACCGGGCCGACGGGGTGTTGATGGGCGCCAGCGATACGCGCCAGCGCGGCGCGGGCGCGGTTGGATATTAAGAGCAAATCGCGGTTCGTTAGAAACGCGATTTTGCTCCGTCTACGTCATCGGCGGATTAAGGCGCGCAAAGCCCTCCTGCCGGCGATAGGGAAAATGCGGATAGGGCGCGGTGACGGCACTGGCCTTATCCAGCTTCTGCACCTGTTCGGCGGTGAGGTTCCAACCGACGGCGCCGAGATTTTGCCGCAACTGCTGCTCATTGCGCGCGCCGATGATGACCGAAGAGACGGTCGGGCGTTGCAGCAGCCAATTCAATGCGATCTGCGGCACGGTCTTGCCCGTCTCCCGAGCGATCTCGTCCAAGGCATCGACGACACGGAACAGATAGTCATCGGCGATGGGTGGGCCGAAATCAGCTGTGTCATGCAAGCGGCTACCTTCCGGCAGGGGCGTGCCGCGCCTGATCTTGCCGGTGAGCCGGCCCCAGCCGAGCGGGCTCCAGACCAAGGCGCCAAGCCCTTGATCGGCCCCGAGCGGCATCAGATCCCATTCGTAATCGCGCCCGACGAGCGAGTAATAAACCTGGTGGGCGACATAGCGCGGCCAGCCATAGCGATCGGCTATTGCGAGCGATTTCATCACCTGCCAGCCGGAGAAATTGGACACGCCGACGTAACGCAATTTGCCTGAGCGCACCAAGGCATCAAGCGTGGAGAGCACTTCTTCCACCGGCGTCCCCGCGTCGAAGGCATGCAATTGCAGGAGATCGATATAGTCGGTGCCGAGCCGGCGCAGCGCATCATCGACGGCGCGGATCAGGCGGTAGCGCGAGGAGCCCGCCTCATTGGCACCCTCGCCCATTGGCAGGCTGGTCTTGGTGGACAGCAGAACCGCATCGCGGCGGCCCTTGATTGCCGCGCCGAGAATCTCCTCGGAGGCGCCGTTGGAATAGACATCGGCCGTATCGAAGAGATTGACGCCGGCCTCCAGGCAGATGTCGATCAGGCGGCGGGCTTCCGCCGCATCGGTCGTACCCCAGGCGCTGAAGAGCGGTCCCGTCCCTCCGAACGTGCCTGCCCCAAAACTCAGGACCGGGACTTTCAATCCCGACCGACCCAACGCCCGATAGTCCATGACAACCCCTTAAATCGCGAATGACGATGCGATTGCGAGATATGCCCTCAACGGGCAACGGCCAGTCTACGGTCGGGAATAGCATTTGTGACGTGAAGTCATAGCTCCGAGCCCTGCCTCTCCCCCACGCCTGGACGCCCAGAAAGCTTACGCTTGACCATTAGTTGCTATAGCAACCTTTTCTGTTGCTATAGCAACTAATTTGAATTACAAATTTGCCAAGCACTGAGGGAGAGCGCCGATGTTTCTGCGCAATGTTTGGTATGTCGCCGGCTTTTCGAACGATCTGCAGCCCGGCCAGCATATCGGCCGCAAGTTTCTGAACGAATCCATCGTCCTGTTTCGCGGCGCATCCGGAAAGGTCGGCGCCCTTGAGGATCGCTGCTGCCATCGCGCCATGCCGTTGAGCGAAGGCCATGTCGACAACGACATCCTGCGCTGCTGCTATCACGGCCTCGAATTCGATGCCTCCGGCGCCTGCACCAAAGTGCCGGGCCAGGATCGCGTGCCTTCAGGCGCCATCATCCGCTCCTATCCGCTCGTCGAGCGCGATGCGGTGATGTGGATCTGGATGGGCGACCCGGCAAAGGCCGATGAAGCGAAAATTCCCGCACATCCCTATCACGTCGACCCGAAATGGGGCTGGAAGAGCGCGCATTTCGACGTCAACGGCAATTGGGAACTGCTGGTCGAGAATCTGATGGATCTCTCGCATCTTGGCTATGTCCATGCACGCACCATCGGCGGCAATGCCAACATGCATTTCCGCACCAAGACGGAAGCCAAGCGGATCGACAACAAAGTCACCGTCACACGCCACATGCCGAACTCCGTCGCCCCGCCGACCTATGTCGATGCGGCCGGCTTCAAGGGCCCGATCGATCGCTGGCAGGAAATCGAATTCGAACCGATGATCATTCGCATTCACACCGGGGCTTGCGACGCGGGAACCGGCGCCTACGAAGGCAAGCGCGACCACGGTTTCTCGATGATGGGTTTCCACGGCATCACGCCGGAAACGGACACCACGACCCATTATTTCTGGTCAATCGCCACCAATATCGGCCTCGACCGGGGCGTGCCGGACGTCGTGTTCGAACAGACGGCTTTCACCTTCAAGGAAGATCAGGTCGTTCTGGAAGCCCAGCAGAAGCGCATCAACGAGACGCCGAACGGCAAATTCGTCAATATCGCTTCGGACGCCGGCAGTAATCTGACCAAGCGCCTGCTCAAATCGCTGCACGAAGAAGAAGCCTCGGATACGGTCGCGGCGGCCTGAGATGGCCAAAGCCGCGACCGCCGTAAAGAGCGATCCACACGGGCTTTCTCTAGGGGAGGCCCGTGAAACAGGGACGACCGCGCTCGATCTCAACATCTATGTTCCGCATCACCTTACGGTGATCGCGAACCGATGGTCGCGCGGCTCGTCCCGGATCTATCTGAAGCGGTTCGGCATCGGCGTGAACGAATGGCGGATCATTTCCATGGTCGCCGTCGAACCTGGGGTATCGGCGCAGCGGGCCGGCTTTCTCACCTCCGTCGACAAGGGCATCGTCAGCCGCGCCGTCAAGGAGATGGAATCGCAAGGCTTGATCAGCGCGACACAGGATAAGGACGACGCCCGCAAGACATCGCTGACGCTGACCAAGAAGGGCTATGCCCTGCACGATCGCGTGGTCTCTGTCGCGCTCGAACGACAGAAGCGTCTGCTGGATGGGCTTTCCCAGGAGGAGGTATTGCTGCTCGCGCGTCTTCTCGGGCGCATCCGCGAGAATCTACCCGCCGTCAATGCGCGCGAGCTCGAACGCGACGAGCAAGCCCCGAAGGGAAAGCGGGGCAAATAACACAATCCGTTTTCGTAGCAGTCCATAGTAGAGGAGAGGGTATATGGGTTCGAAGACAAGACGCACCGTGGTGGGTGCGGGCATCGGCATGGCTCTGTTCAGCTTCGTGCCGGCGCAAGCGCAAGAGCCGTTCAAGATCGGCGTCATTCTACCGATGAGCGGCCCGTTTGCCTCCACCGGCCGCCAGATCGATGCAGCGATCAAGCTCTATATCGCCCAGAAGAGCAGCACGGTCGCCGGCCGCAAGATCGAAGTGATCCTCAAGGACGACGCGGGCTCGGCCGATGGCGCCAAGCGCATCGCCCAGGAGATGATCGTCAACGACAAAGTGAGTGCGCTCGTCGGCATGGGCCTGACGCCGATCGCTTTCGCCGTGGCGCCGATCGCCAGCAAGGCGCAGGTGCCGCTGGTCGTGATGGCCGCGGCCACGTCGGCGATCATCAAGTCCTCGCCGCTGGTTCTGCGCACCAGCTATACGACGCCGCAAGTGACCACGCCGATCGCCGCCTGGGCAGCGAAGGAAGGCGTCAAGCGACCGATGACCATCGTCACCGACTATGGTCCGGGCGTCGATGCGGAGAACGCCTTCAAGGCGAGTTTTGAGCAAAGCGGCGGCAAGGTGCTCTCGGCGCTGCGCGTCCCGCTGATGAACCCCGACTTTTCGCCGTTCCTGCAACGGGTGGCGGATGAAGGCGCCGACGCCGTCTATGCCTTCATGCCGTCGGGCGCTGGCGCCGTGTTCATGAAGCAGTTCTCAGAGCGCGGTCTCGACAAGAAAGGCATCCGGATGATCGTCGAAGGTGGCGTCACCGACGACGATATCTTGAACCAGATGGGCGATGCAGCGCTCGGCGCGATCAGCGGTTATCACTATTCGGCCGCGCATGACTCAGGCATCAACAAGACGTTCGTCGAAGCCTTCAAGAAGGCCAATCCGGGCATGCGGCCAAACTTCATGGCCGTCGGCGGTTGGGATGGCATGGACGTGCTCTACCGCGCACTCGCCAAGACCGAAGGCAAAGGTGCCGGCGCGCAATTGGTCGAAGCCGCCAAGGGCCTTTCGTTTGAGAGCCCGCGCGGCCCGATCTCGATTGACCCGCAAACCCGCGAGATCGTGCAGAACGTCTATATGCGCAAGGTCGAACGCCAGGCCGACGGTGAACTCTACAATGTGGAATTCACCACCATCCCGAACGCGAAGGATCCGTCGAACTAAGCTTCCCGTGAGGCAGCATTCGTCAGGAGGGCCCTCATCGGCCCTCCTTTTTTATAGCCAGGAGATGCCGCTGGCGGTCGGCGTCAAACCGAGATGCCGGGCAACGCTCGCGCCGATGTCGGCAAAGGTTTCGCGGCGGCCGATCGGGCGCGGTGCGATATCCGGGCCGAAGGCCAGGATCGGCACGTGCTCGCGCGTATGGTCTGTGCCCGGCCAAGTCGGATCATTGCCGTGATCGGCCGTGACGATGCAGAGATCGCCGGGACGCAGACGCCCGCTGATCTCGCCGAGCCGGCGGTCGAAAATCTCAAGCCCGTGCGCATAGCCGGCGACATTGCGGCGATGGCCGAAATCCGTGTCGAGATCGACGTAATTGGCGAAGACCAGCCCGCCGTCGGGCAAAGTGTTGATTGTCGTCAGCGTCGCATCGAGAAGCGCCTGGTCGTCGGCGCCTTTGATGATCTCGCCGCTGTTGCGATGGGCGAAGATGTCGCCGATCTTGCCGATCGAGACGATCCCGCGCTCGGCCTCTGCCGCACGATCGAGAATATTGCCATGCGGCGGTTGAATGGAATAATCGCGCCGATAAGGCGTGCGATGGAAGTGGCCAGGCGTACCGACGAAGGGGCGCGCGATGACGCGGGCAATGTGCAGCGGATCGACCAGTTCGCGCACCAGTACGCAGAGATCGTAAAGCCGCTCACGCCCAAACGTTTCTTCATGCGCCGCAATCTGCAACACGGAATCGACCGACGTGTAGAGGATCGGCTTGCCGCTGCGCTGATGCTCCTCGCCTAATTCGTCGATGATGGCGATGCCCGAGGCATGGGTGTCGCCGAGAATGCCGGGCAGCTTGCCGCGCTTGACGATGTCGGCGACGAGCTCGGGCGGAAAGGCCGGATCGGTCGGCGGGAAATAGCCGAAGGCGAAGGCGGCCGGCGCGCCGGCGATCTCCCAATGGCCCGAGGGCGTATCCTTGCCCTTGGAGGTTTCGACGCCATAGCCCCAGGCACCTTCCGGGCGCAGAGCCACATCGAGCCCCGGCGGACACTGGCCGGTCGACGCTTGCGCGATATGGCCGAGACCCAACGCATTCATCACTGGCAGGCGCAAAGGCCCTTGCCGCAGCCCTTCGAGATCGGCACGGCCCTCGGCGCAGGCGCGCGCGATATGCCCCAGCGTATCGGCGCCGGCATCGCCGAACGCCGCCGCATCGGCCGCGCCACCGCAACCGAAGGAATCGAGCACGAGAATGAAGGCACGGGCCATAAGAGCCTCGGAAGCACGGGCCTCAAGACGACGCGGCGGCGCCTGTCGTGTGAAGAAAAGCGGCAGCGAAGAGCGTGCGCGTATAGTCGCTCTGCGGCGCGGCGAACACATCCGCCGCCGGCCCCTGCTCCACCACCTTGCCATGACGCATGACGATGATGTCGGAAGCCAGCGCCCGCACCACCTTCAAGTCATGGCTGATGAACATATAGGCGAGCTTGCGGCGCGATTGCAGCTCGCGCAGCAGTTCGACGATCTGCGCCTGCACCGACATATCAAGCGCCGAAGTCGGCTCATCGAGCACGACGAATTGCGGTTCCAGCGCCATGGCGCGGGCGATAGCGATGCGCTGGCGCTGGCCGCCGGAGAATTCATGCGGATAGCGGTCCATGGTCGCGGGATCGAGGCCGGTGTCAGCGAGCGCCTGGGCGACGATGGCGCGACGCTCCGCCGCTTTCATCTGCGGATGCTGGATGGTCAGGCCCTCGGCGACGATATCGCCAACCGACATGCGCGGCGACAGCGAGCCATAGGGATCCTGGAAGACAACCTGCATGTTCCTTCGCAGCGGCCGCATTTCGGCATTGCCCAGGCCATCAATGCGCTGGCCCAGAAAAACAATCGGCCCTTCCGAGCGGATCAACCGCAGCAAGGCCAAGCCCAGCGTCGTCTTGCCGGAACCGGATTCGCCGACTACGCCGAGCGTCTGCCCTTCGCGCACTTCCAGCGAAATGCCGTCCACCGCTTTCACGTGGCCGACGGTCCGGCGCAGAAAACCCTGTTTGATCGGAAACCAGACCTTGATGTCGTCGCCCTTGACCACCACAGGCGCATCGGTGGAGCGCGCGGGCGGTGCGCCTTTCGGCTCGGCGGCGAGCAGCATCTTGGTATAGGCATGCTGCGGCCGCTCGAAAACATCGGTGACGGAACCGCTCTCCACCACTTTGCCCTTCTGCATGACGCAGACGTCATCGGCGATGCGGCGGACGATGCCAAGATCATGGGTGATGAACAACATCGCCATGCCATGGCGGGTTTGCAGATCTTTCAACAGTTTCAGGATCTGCGCCTGCACGGTGACGTCGAGCGCCGTCGTCGGCTCATCGGCAATGAGCAGAGACGGACGGTTGGCGAGCGCCATGGCGATCATCACGCGCTGACGCTGGCCACCGGACAATTGGTGCGGATAGGCGCCCAGGCGCGAGGCGGGCTCGGGAATGCCGACTTCCGTCAAGAGTTCGACGATGCGGGTGCGGATTTTCTCCTTGCCGCGCGCACCATGCATTTGCAGGATCTCGCTGATCTGCATCTCGATCGTATGCAGCGGATTGAGCGAGGTCATCGGCTCCTGAAACACCATGGTGATTTCAGCACCACGGATTTTGCGAAGCTGATCTTCGTCGGCTTTCAGGAGATCCTTGCCCCGGAAGCGGATCTCGCCGCCCGGAAAAGTCGCCGACGTCGCGCCAAGCAGGCGCACGATCGACATGGCGGTGACCGATTTGCCCGAACCGGACTCGCCGACAATGGCAAGTGTCTTGCCTTCGCCCAAGGTGAACGACACGCCATCGACGGCATGCATCGCATTGCCGCCCTGGTGAAAGTCGACGCGGAGGCCGCGGACGTCGAGCAGAGGTGCTGGAGCGTTCATCGCGCGGGCCTCATGCGAAGGTCTTTCTCGGATCGAAGGCATCACGCACCGCTTCGCCGATGAAGATCAACAGCGACAACATCAGCGCGATCACGGCAAAGCCGGTGAGGCCGAGCCAGGGCGCCTGCAGATGCGACTTGCCCTGCAACAGCACTTCGCCGAGCGAGGGCGAACCGGGCGGCAAACCGAAGCCAAGGAAGTCGAGAGAAGTGAGCGTGGTGATGGAGGAGTTGAGCACGAACGGCAGGAAGGTCAGCGTCGCCACCATGGCATTGGGCAGAACGTGCCGATACATGATCTTGACGTTGGACAGCCCCAGCGCCCGCGCCGCATTGACATATTCGAAATTGCGGGCGCGCAGGAATTCCGCGCGCACGACGTGGACGAGCGACACCCAGGAAAACAGCAGGAGAATGCCCAACAGAATCCAGAAGCTCGGCACGATGAACGACGAGACGATGATCAGGAGATAGAGATGCGGCAGGGATGACCAGATTTCGATGAAGCGCTGGAAGATCAGATCGACCCAGCCGCCGAAATAGCCCTGCACCGCGCCCGCCGCGATGCCGATCACCGACGACACGACTGCCAGCGCCAGGCCGAACAGAACCGAAATGCGGAAGCCGTAAATCAATCGCGACAGCACATCGCGGCCCTGATCGTCCGTGCCGAACCAATTCCATTCGAGATCGCGACAGCCCTTGATGCCGCGCTCGGCGCCATTGCGAACCGTGCGGCAATCCTCATCGCTGAGCAGCCAGGTGGGCGCGGCCGGGGCGCCGAGTTTCTTGTCCGGCGTGCCTTGCGGCAAATCGAGATTGCGGGTGTTGTAGGAGAAACGCACTGGCGGCCAGATCATCCAGCCGTTCTTGTTGATCTCATCGGCGATTGCCGGGTCGCGATAGTCGGTCTGCGCCAGGAAGCCCCCGAACTTCTCTTCCGGATAATCGACGAAGACCGGCGTCAGCAGCTCACCCTTGTAGGAGGCGAGGATCGGCCGGTCGTTGGCGATGAATTCGGCAAAGAGCGACAGGACGAACAGAACGAGGAAAATCCAGAACGACCAATAGCCGCGACGATTGGCGCGGAAATTGTCGAGGCGGCGCCGATTGATCGGCGTCAGCGACCAGCGACGCGTGCCGGCTGTCTCGGTCTGGCGCGGTAGAGTCGCGAGAGCTGGCGAGGCCTGGTTCATCTCAGACCTGCCGCGTTTCGAAATCGATACGCGGATCGATCCATGTGTAGATCAAATCCGAGATAAGATTCACCACGAGGCCGAGCAGCGAGAAGATGAACAGATTGGCAAAGACCACCGGATAGTCGCGGTTCACGATCGACTCGAAGGACAGAAGCCCCAAGCCATCAAGGGTGAAGATATTTTCGATCAGCAGCGAGCCGGTGAAGAAGGCGCTGACGAAGGCGGCCGGAAAACCGGCGATGACGATCAGCATGGCATTGCGGAACACATGGCCGTAGAGCACTTGGTTCTCGCTCAGGCCTTTCATGCGCGCCGTCTGCACATATTGCTTGCGGATCTCGTCCAGGAACGAATTCTTGGTGAGAAAGGTCGATGTGGCGAAAGCGCCGATGGCCATCGCGGTGACAGGCAGCACCAGATGCCAGAAATAATCGGCGACCTTGCCCAGCATCGAAAGCTGATCGAAATTTTCCGACGTCAGTCCGCGCAGCGGGAAGATTTGCCAGAACGAACCGCCGGCAAAGAGCACGACCAAAAGAACGGCGAAGAGAAAGCTCGGAATGGCGTAGCCGACGATCACCACCGCCGACGTCCAGATGTCGAACCGGCTGCCGTCGCGAACCGCCTTGCGGATGCCGAGCGGAATGGAGATGGCGTAGGAGAGCAGCGTCATCCAGATGCCAAGCGACATGGAGACCGGCAGCTTTTCCTTGATCAGTTGCAGCACCGGCGTATCGCGGAAGAAACTCCTGCCGAAATCGAACAGCATGAAGTCCTTCACCATTTTGAAGAAGCGCTCATAGGCCGGCTTGTCGAAGCCAAACTGCCGATTGAGGTCCTCGATCAATTTGGCATCGAGCCCCTGGGCGCCTCGATAGCCCGTGTCGGAGGCCTGCATTTGCGACGCCATATCGCCGCCGCCACCGCTGAAACGGCCGGTGGCTCCCGAATCGAGCCCCTGCAACTGCGCCATGATGCGCTCGACGGGACCGCCGGGCGCGAATTGCACGATGACGAAGGAAATAAGCAGGATGCCGAACAGGGTCGGGATCATCAGAAGAAGACGGCGCGCGATATAAGCCAGCATGGAGGCTCCTTAACCGCTGCTGCGTTCTGAACGTCGCGCCATCAACCCGTCACCCCGATCTTCTTGGCCTTTTCATCGTCCCACCACCACAGGCCCGGCGCGCCGGTGCCGTATTTGGGCGTGTTCTCCGGTCGGCCGAAAATATCCCAATGAGCGATGAGCGAGTTTTCCTTGTACCACTGCGGAATCCAGTAACGGCCGGCGCGCAGCAATCGATCGAGCGCGCGCGCGGCGATGTTCAGCTCGTCGCGCGAGTGGGCGCGCGCGATGCGATCGACCATGGCGTCGATGGCAGGGCTCGAAATGCCGGCCATGTTGCGCGAGCCCGGCGTCTGCGCGGCCTTGGACGAATAGACATTGTAGAGCCCGTCGCCCGGCGTGAACGAGCCGCCGAGCGCGATGATCATCACATCGAAATCGAAATCATCGAGCCGGCGCTTGTATTGCGCTGCATCGACCTGACGGAAACTGGTCTCGATGCCAAGGCGGCGCAGATTGGCCTGGAAGGGCTCTGTGTGCGGTTTCAGGGCGCCGGACGAATCGAGAAACTCGAACTCGAGCGGCTCGCCGTTCGGCAATCGCAAACGGCTGCCGTCGCGCTTGCAGCCGGCGGCCAGCAGCAAATCATTGGCCTGGCGCAGCAGAGCGCGATCGGAGCCCGAGCCATCGGACTTCGGCGGCACCCACGGTTCGCCGAAGACTTCCTCGGGCACGGAGCCGCGGAACGGCTCCAGCAATTTCAACTCTTCCGGCCCCGGCTTGCCGGTGGCCTTCATGTCGGAATTTTCGAAGAAGGACGTCAGCCGCGTATAGGCCTCGTACATGATGGTGCGGTTGGTCCATTCGAAGTCGAAGGCGAGGCCGATGGCTTCGCGGATACGCGGATCGGCGAACTTCGGGCGGCGCGTGTTGAAGTACCAGCCCTGCGTGCCGACAGGCGCCCCGCTCGGCAATTCGATGCGCTTGATACGCCCGTCCTTCACCGCCGGGAAATCATAGGCCGTGGCCCAGAAGCGCGCTGTGAATTCCTCGTTGTAATTGGTCTCGCCGGTCTTGAAGCCTTCGAAGCCGATCTGGCGCTCGCGATAATATTCGTAGCGGATGCGATCGAAATTATTGGTGCCTATGTTCACCGGCAGATTGGCGCCCCAATAATCCTTCACCCGATCGAATTCGATGTAGCGGCCCTGTTCGAAACGCGCCACTTTATAGGCGCCGGACCCAAGCGGCGCTTCCAGGGTCGTGCCCTCGAAGTCGCGGCCCTTCCACCAGGCCTCGGAAAAGATCGGCAGGCCGCCGATCAGCAGATGCAGGTCGCGGCTGCGCTGCGGCGTGAATTTCACCACCACCGTCGCGTCATCCTCGGCGGTGGCGCCGACGAACTCGCGCAAGAGCGTGCGATAGAGTGGGTGGCCTTTCTCCTTCAGGATATTGAAGGAGAAGGCGACGTCTTTCGCCGTCAGGCGTGAACCATCGTGGAAACGCGCTTCCGGCCGCAGCAGGAATTTATAGGTGAGCTTGTCATCGGCGATGCGCACGCGCTGGGCGACGAGGCCATAGAGCGTGCTCGGCTCGTCGGCCGTGCCCGACATCAGCGTATCGAACGTGCCATCCATGCCGGCGGCGCCCGCACCACGCAGGACAAAGATGTTCAGCGTATCGAAGGTCTCGAAATTCTGGTTGCCGCTGGCGCTGCGAATTTGCAGGCGCAGAATGCCGCCTTTCGGGGCTTTCGGATTGACGTAGGAAAAATAGGGAAAGTCCGCCGGCTGCGCGAGTTCGCCAAAGGACGACAGACCGTGGGTCTCGGTCCAGCCGTCGGCGGCGAAAGCCTTGCCTGTGAAGGTTGCCGGCACGGTAGCGGCGGCGAGAGAAGCGGCGCCCAATTCAAGCGTTCTACGGCGCGTCAATTTCATGCAGATTCAACCCTGTGAGAAACGCGGGGAGAAGCGATGATTCGCGCCGATTATGTCGGTTTTTCGAGACAGGGCTAGCTTTCTCTCGCCGCAAAGCCGCCATCAAAGAAAAAGGCCGGACAAAGGCCGGCCTTTTTCAGAACAGTTTGATGAAAGAGCTGATGCTCTTGCTTGAAACGCTTACTTCTCACCCGGCTTCGGCAGATCAACCGGGCTGTCGGTGAGCGTATGCAGATAGTCGATCAGGTCGGCGCGCTGGGTGTCGCTCTTCAGGCCGCCGAAGGTCATCTTCGTGCCATTGGCGAAGCCGCGCGGATTGAAGATGAAGTGGTTCAGATCCTCGAAGGACCATTTCCCTTCAGCCTTGGCCTTGTCGAGAATGGCGTTGGAATAGGCGAAGCCCGGCGCGGCGGCCATCGGACGGTGGACGATGCCGTAGAGGCTCGGCCCCTGCTTCACCGGACCGCCCTTCTCGAAGGAGTGGCAGACGCCGCACTGGGCCTTGGCCACCTGTTCGCCCTTGACCGGATCGGCCTTGGCCAGGAGGTCGGCGATCGCCGGCAGCTGGGCTGCGGCCGGGGCGCCACCGGCGGGGGCGGCCGGTTCATCGGCCGGCAGGTCGTAACCTGCCGTCTTGGGCGCCGGGGCGTGATAAATGGCGTTGGAAACGATGCCCAAACCCATCAGGAACAGCAAAGTGCCCAGGACAGCACCGGCGATCTTGTTGAGCTCGAAGGAATCCATGGGCTGAAGGCTCCGCCAGGGTCGCAATTGAATAAGGTCCGCCGCCGGGGAACCGGCGCGGTTGCTGCGCTGGATAGCCGCTTTGCCGTCGGTTTGGCAACTCGTATAAGCGCACTTCCTTGCTACTTTTTGCCGCCCGACTCGCGGCCAAGCTCAAGAAAAGTGCGACAGCCGATGCCCTCCCCCGTCGTTCTCATTCCCGCCCGCATGTCTTCCACCCGCCTGCCCGGCAAGCCTTTGGCCGATATTGGCGGCGTGCCGATGATCGTTCAGGTCTGGCGGCGGGCCATGGAGGCCGAGGTGGGGCCGGTTATCGTGGCCGCCGACGCCCCGGAAATCGTCTCGGCGGTCGAATCAGCCGGCGGAAAGGCGGTTTTGACCAATCCTGGCCACCCGTCCGGGTCGGACCGGATTTTCGAGGCGATCAATGCCGGCGATCCGGACGGGCGCCACGACATCATCGTCAATGTGCAGGGCGACCTGCCGACGATCGAGCCCGCACTGATCCGTGCCGCCCTGGAACCGCTCGCCGATTCAGCGGTGGATATCTCGACCTTGGCGGCCGAAATCCGCCGCCAGGAAGAACGCACCGATTCCAACGTGGTGAAGCTGATCGGCACGGCGATCGGCCCCAGGCGCCAACGGGCGCTGTATTTCAGCCGCGCCACCGCCCCCTGGGGCGAGGGCCCGCTGTTCCATCACATCGGGCTCTATGCCTATCGCCGGACGGCGCTCGGCCGTTTCGTCGGCCTGCCGCCCTCGCCGCTGGAACAGCGCGAGCGGCTGGAGCAATTGCGGGCGCTGGAAGCCGGCATGCGTATCGACGCGATGATCGTCGATACGGTGCCGCTCGGCGTCGACACGCCGCACGATTTGGAGCGCGCGCGGCAGATGCTGAAATAACTATTCCGCGTCGGGCTGCTTTTCCGGCACGGCGGCGGCGAAGGCTGGATGTTTCAGGCTCGCGGCCTCGGCTTCAAGGATGCGTTTGAAGGCGGAAATGTCGGCACCGAAGCGACGCGCGTTGACGAGCTGCGGCACGAGGCAGATGTCCGCCATGGTCGGCTGATCGCCGAAGCAGAACGGTCCCTTCTCGTTGGCGATCAGCGCCTCGCAGGCTTTCAGGCCCTCGTAGTTCACTTCCTTGGCCCAGCGCGTCACTTCCGCCTGTTCGACGCCGAAAGCGGCAAGCTTATTGAGCGGCCCCAAATTCTGCACCGGATGAACGTCGCAGGCGATGGCCTCGGCGAAGGCGCGCACTTTGGCGCGGGCGATCGGGTCCTTCGGCAGCAGCGGCGGCTGCGGCACGGTTTCCTCGAGCCATTCCATGATGGCGAGAGACTGGGTGAGCACGGTGCCGTCATCGAGCACCAGCGCCGGCACGAGGCCCTGCGGATTGATCTTGAGATAGTCCTCGGCCTTCTGCTCGCCCTTGCGCAGGTGACGGAACGCATGTTCCACCTGAATGCCTTTGAGGTTGAGCGCGATGCGCACGCGATAGGACGCGCCGCTTCTGAAATAGCCGATGAGTTTCATAAAACCTCCCGCAATACGGAACGGATTGCCCCGCTTGGGCGGGATTGCGGCGCAAGATACAGCCGAAGGCGATGAGGTCAATTGCCGTCCTATCAATTGGAGAACGGCGCCTTGCAGGCTATCATGGGGCATGCCTGGAAGTGCCGAGAATCAAGGTTTCGCGCAATTCGACACACCGGTTGGCGTGTGCCTGATCGTTTGGACGCCAAACGGCATCGCGGCCTTGCGTTTGCCGGAGGCAAGCCCAGAGGTGGCGCGGACGCATATCCGCAAAAGCTTTCCCGATATCGAGGAAAAGGAGCCGTCGCCGGAGGCCGCGGCGGCCATCGCCGCCGTGCAGAAACTGCTGCGCGGCGAGAAAGTCGATCTTTCGATGATCCGCCTCGATCTCACCGGCGTGCCGGAGCTCAATCGCGCCGTCTACGACATCGCGCGTGCCATCCCGCCCGGCGAAACGCGGTCCTATGGCGACATCGCCAAACAGATCGGCGGCGATCCTCTGTTGGCGCAAGCGGTGGGCCAGGCACTTGGGCGCAATCCGGTGACGATCATCGTGCCCTGCCATCGCGTGCTGGCGGCGGGCGGCAAGGTCGGCGGCTTCTCGGCTTTCGGCAGCATTCACACCAAGCGCAAGCTGCTGGCGATCGAGAGCGTATTCAAGAGCGAGCCAGATCTGTTCAATCGGCAGCAATAGCTAAATTCGCTGAGAGTCTGATGACGAATAAATCCGTCGAAGAATTACTCGAAGAATATGCCAGAGCTCGCTCTATCGGCAGTAAGCAAAACATCCGCTTACGCCACTTTACTGCATACGCGGAAGAAGAAGCAAAAACTTCACTGCCCGACTCCGTATCTCATATTTTACGGAATTGGATAAATCTCTTTGACGAAGCTATCGGCTGGTTTGCCCTTGCAACAGCCGTTGTTCAGCGGATTCTGCGTGAATGGGACGATGTGCCTCTCGTCGAAACCAAACGTTTTACGGCCACTCAGATACTCATTCCAAGAGTTTTTCAAGATGGCCTGGCCATCCGCGCATTGATCCTAAATGGGTGCGAGCCGCAAGCTCGAGTATTACTGAGATCTTCCTTGGAGCACCTAGACTTGTTGTCAGTGATATCGAGCGACGAAGAAATTGCGGACCAATTTCTTTCTTGCAAAGACAACTCTGAAAGCAACCTGTTCTGGAACAAGCACATCAGAAGAGGGCGTTTGCTAGCCAGAGTTATCGACGTCGCTGACTTGCGTATCAATTTTGGGGCTATCTATTCTCGGCTTCGGAAAGAGGAAAACGACGTCCACTCTCTATTTGCCCATCCGAGCGTGCTAGCCGCTCTATGTGGTATTTTCCGCGATAACCAGGAGGATTCGTCTGTATTTTCTCGACAGGCAACTGAAGCTTCAATTCGGAGCATCCACATACTTCTGGCTGGCATGATGATAGCTGCATTTGAAACGGACGATCTCATTCAACAAGCTCTGTCAGAGCAAAACTTGCGCGTTACGGGTAGCGAAGGCTGGGGCGGTGTTGCCAAACAACAATTAGCAGATGGAAAACTGTCTCTCTTTGAATTAATCATCATTGCTAATGACCCTGAAAATAGTGAGCTTTTCGAAGGGACAGCGGGTCAACAATATGAGATTGATGAGGCCAAAGGCCGCCCTTAGAGGTATACTCTTCAACTGCGCGGCGCGAGCAGAATGATCGACGCGCCGACAAGACAGATGACGCCGCCGGTCATATCCCAGCGATCGGGGCGCTGACCTTCGACGAGCCAGATCCAGGCGATGGAGGCGGCAATATAGACGCCGCCATAGGCGGCATAAGCGCGGCCCGCCGTATCGCTTTCAATGCGCGTCAGCAGATAAGCAAAGGCGGCGAGCGCCACCAGGGCGGGTAGCAGCCAGATGACGGAAGCCGCGCGGCGCAGCCACATCCAGAAGGCGAAACAACCAGCGATCTCGGCCAAAGCCGCCGCCAGATAGATCGCGAGCGAGAAGCCGACCTGCGTCATCACGCGTTACATGTTCGGATAATTGGGGCCACCGCCGCCTTCCGGCACAACCCAATTGATGTTCTGCGCCGGGTCCTTGATATCGCAAGTTTTGCAGTGAACGCAGTTCTGCGCGTTGATGACGAAACGCGGATCGGTCTTCTTCACGTCATCCGCATAGAGCACTTCATAGACGCCGGCCGGACAATAGAGCCGCGCCGGCTCGCCATATTCGGGCAGGTTTTCGCGAATGGGAATCGACGGATCGGCGAGCTTGAGATGGACCGGCTGGTCCTCCTCATGATTGGTGCTCGACAGGAACACCGACGACAGTTTGTCGAACGACACCTTGCCGTCCGGTCGCGGATAGACGATGGGCTTGACCTGCGACAGCGGCTTCAACGTCGCGAAATCAGGCTTGCCATGCTTCAGCGTGCCGAACGGCGAGAAGCCGAATAGTTCGTTCATCCACATGTCGACGGCGCCAAGGCCGATGCCGATCATCGTGCCGAGCTTCGACCACAACGGCTTGACGTTGCGCACCTTGTAGAGATCGCGGCCGATGTCTGAAGTGCGCCACTCCTCTTCGTAGCCAAGAAGCTCGTCATGGCTGCGGCCGGCTTCCAGCGCCTTCGCCACATGTTCGGCGGCGAGCATGCCGGAGAGAATGGCGTTGTGCGAACCCTTGATGCGCGGCACGTTGACGAAGCCCGCGGCGCAACCGATGAGCGCGCCGCCAGGGAAACACAGTTTCGGCACGCTCTGATAACCGCCCTCGGTGATGGCGCGGGCGCCATAGGCAATACGCTTGGCGCCTTCGAAGGTCGGCGCGATCATCGGATGGGTCTTGAAGCGCTGGAATTCATCGAACGGCGACAGCGTTGGGTTCGAGTAATTCAGATGCACGACGAAACCGACGGACACCAGGCCATCCTCGAAATGATAGAGGAAGGAGCCACCGCCCGTATCGTTCGAAAGAGGCCAGCCGAAGGAATGCTGCACGAGGCCCGGCTGATGTTTCGCCGGATCGATCTGCCACAGCTCCTTCAAGCCGATGCCAAACTTTTGCGGCTCACGATCGGCCGCCAGCTCGAAACGGGCGATGGCCTGTTTGCTCAGCGAACCGCGCGCGCCTTCCGCCAGCAACGTATATTTGCCGCGCAGCTCCATGCCGCGGGTAAAACCGTCCTTGGGCTTGCCCTCGCGGTCGACGCCCATGTCGCCGGTGGCGATGCCGCGCACCGCACCATTGTCGTCGTAAAGCAGTTCGGCAGCGGCAAAGCCGGGATAGATTTCAACGCCCAGCGCCTCGGCGCGCGTGGCGAGATAGCGCGTCACATTGGCGAGCGAGCCGACGAAATTGCCGTGATTGTTCATCAGGCGCGGCATCAGGATATTGGGCAGACGCACGCCGCCTGAATGACCGAGCAGGTAGAAGCGATCGGCTTGGACCTCAGTGGTCAGCGGACGCGCCTCGTCCTCGCGCCAATCGGGCAACAGCCGGTCGAGGCCGATCGGATCGATCACCGCGCCAGACAGAATATGGGCGCCGACCTCGGAGCCCTTCTCCACGACCACGACGCTGGCGTCAGGCGCCACCTGTTTCAGGTGGATGGCGGCGGCGAGACCCGCCGGACCACCGCCGACCACGACAACGTCGTAATCCATGCCCTCGCGTTCGGGCAGTTCGGCAGCATCGGTCTCAGCCATGGTTCCTCGATCCCATCTTCCCCTGATGGTTTATATGTAAACCATCTATTTCACATTAGAAAGGATTTATCTGTTCGACGCGCCAGAGCAAATTGGGTTTCGACCAAAACGGCATTTTGTCTGGGGTTTTTAGTGAACGCCCGCTCAAAATGACGCGGCCTCTCCCTGCGATCGCAGGAAGAGGCCGGAAAAGTCGCGTGCCTGCGTTCTCAGGCCGTGCTGGCCGCTGCCTTGCCGAGCGCCGCTTGCGCCGCCGCAAGACGGGCGATCGGCACGCGATAGGGCGAGCAGGAAACGTAATCGAGACCGACCTTCTCGCAGAACTGGATCGAGGCCGGATCGCCGCCATGCTCGCCGCAGATACCCAGCTTGATGCCCGGGCGGGTCTTGTTGCCGCGTTCGGCCGCGATCTGCACCAGTTCGCCGACACCTTCCTGATCGATGGTGACGAAAGGATCGGCTGCCAGAATGCCCTTGGTCGTATAGGGGCCGAGGAAGGACGCCGCATCGTCACGGGAAATGCCGAGCGCCGTCTGCGTCAGGTCGTTGGTGCCGAAGGAGAAGAATTCGGCGCTTTCAGCAATCTCGCCGGCGCGCAGAGCGGCGCGCGGCAGTTCGATCATCGTGCCAACGATATAAGGCACTTTGACGCCGGTTTCCTTTTCAACCGCTTCCGCCATGGCATCGATACGCGCCTTGGTGAGATCGAGTTCGGCCTTGGTCATCACCAGAGGCACCATGACTTCGGCGGTCACCGGCTGGCCGGTCTTCTTGCTCGCTTCCACCGCGCCCTCGAAAATAGCGCGCGCCTGCATTTCAGCGATTTCCGGATAGGCGATGGCAATACGCACGCCACGGAAACCGAGCATCGGGTTGAACTCGTGCAGCTCGGCGGCGCGGCGCTTGAGCTTTTCAGCACTGGTGTTCATCGCCTTGGCTACTTCGTCGATCTCTTCCTCCGTATGAGGCAGGAATTCATGCAGCGGCGGATCGAGCAGACGGATCGTCACCGGTAGGCCCGACATGATTTCGAACAGTTCGGCGAAGTCCTGGCGCTGCATCGGCAGAAGCTTGGCGAGCGCGGCGCGACGGCCCTTTTCGTCGTCGGCGAGAATCATTTCGCGTACGGCGACGATACGATCGCCGTCGAAGAACATGTGTTCGGTGCGGCACAGGCCAATGCCATCGGCACCGAAGTTGCGCGCCACACGCGCATCGGCCGGCGTCTCCGCATTGGTGCGCACCTTCATGCGGCGGACCTTGTCGGCCCAGCCCATCAAAGTGGCGAATTCGCCCGACAGTTCCGGCTCCAGCATCGGCACGGCACCGTTGAGCACCTGGCCGGTCGAGCCATCGATGGTGATGATGTCGCCCTTGCGCAGGGTTTTGCCGGCGGCGACCAGTTCGCCCTTGTTATAGTCGACACGGATCGAGCCCGCGCCGGACACGCAAGGCTTGCCCATGCCGCGCGCCACGACAGCGGCGTGCGAGGTCATACCGCCACGGGTGGTGAGAATGCCTTGGGACGCATGCATGCCGTGAATGTCTTCCGGCGAAGTCTCGACGCGCACGAGGATGACCTTATGGCCAGCCGCCTTGAGCGTTTCGGCTTCATCGGAATTGAAAACGATCTCTCCGGACGCCGCGCCAGGCGATGCCGGCAGGCCGCTGGCGAGAATATCGCGCTTGGCCTTCGGATCGATGGTCGGATGCAGCAATTGATCGAGCGCCGCGGGCTCGACCTTGCCGACCGCCTCATCGCGGGTGATCAGACCTTCATTGGCCATGTCGACAGCGATACGCAGGGCCGCCTTGGCGGTGCGCTTGCCGTTGCGCGTCTGCAGCATCCACAGCTTGCCGCGCTCGACGGTGAATTCCATGTCCTGCATGTCGCGATAGTGCTTTTCCAGCAGCTGCGTCACGCGGACGAATTCGTTGTAGCACTCCGGCAGCGCCGTCTCCATCGACGGCTTGTCGGAGCCGGCGGCCTTGCGCGCCACTTCGGTGATGTTCTGCGGCGTGCGGATGCCAGCCACCACGTCCTCGCCCTGGGCGTTGATCAGGAACTCGCCGTAGAGTTCGTTCTCGCCGGTCGACGGGTTACGGGTGAAGGCAACGCCGGTGGCTGATGTATCGCCCATATTGCCGAAGACCATGGCCTGCACGTTGACCGCAGTGCCCCAGCTCTCCGGAATCGAATTGAGACGGCGATAGGTGATGGCGCGCTGGTTCATCCACGACGAGAAGACGGCGCCGATCGCACCCCACAATTGTTCGCGCGGATCCTGCGGGAAGGGCTTGCCGCTTTCGCGGGCGACGACCTCTTTGTATTGGCCAACGAGCACACGCCAATCCGCCTCGCCCAGATCGGTGTCGAGGGTGAAGCCCTTGCGGTCTTTATATTCGTCGAGCAGGTCTTCGAAATTGTGGTGATCGATATCGAGCACCACGTTCGAATACATCTGAATGAAGCGGCGATAGGAATCCCAGGCGAAACGCGTGTCGCCGGCATTCTTGGCAATGGCATCGACGGTGACATCGTTGAGGCCGAGATTGAGCACCGTGTCCATCATGCCGGGCATGGACGCACGCGCGCCCGAACGCACCGACACGAGCAGCGGGTTGGTGTTGTCGCCGAACGTGCGGCCGGCGATCTTGCCGATATGGGCCAGCGCGTCCTCGACCGCCGGCTTCAGTTCCGCCGGATAGGTTTTGCCGTTGGCGTAAAACCAGGTGCAGAGTTCGGTGGTAATGGTGAAACCGGGAGGGACCGGAAGGCCCAGGTTAGCCATTTCAGCGAGGTTTGCGCCCTTGCCACCCAGCAGATTGCGCATCTCGCCGGTGCCTTCAGCCTTACCGTCACCGAATGTATAGACCCATTTGCTCATAGATTCTGGCCTCTTAAGAGCTCACCACGGCCTCGCGTCCCAATCCAGCGGCGCGGCCTACGCGGGGCCGATGTTTGACGCAAAGCAGCAAAATGCGCAATCGACCGCGTGGCGGGTGGGCCCACAATCGTCAATTTGAGTAAAAGGCCAATGAATCTAGCCAGTTACGATATTATTGACGGGCAACGCGGTTCAAAGCGTGGCGCAAGGTCACGCCAAAGCCAACCCAAGCCCAACCGCGTACGATCATCTCGACGCCGAACAGAAGGCCGATCAGCACCAGATTCTCGCCCGGCCAACGGGTGACGATCAGCACCCCGATCAACGTGGTGACGACGGCCGAGATCGGCATGATGGCACTGCGATGGACGAGCGGCAAAGCAAAGTCGCAGCGCAAGCGGACGATGCCGGCGGCCAGGATACACATGCCCGCCAGTCCCGACAGCCAGGCGATAGACAGGAACGGAGCGGCGATGACGAACAGGCCGGCAAACATATTCAATACGGCGGCCCGCGCCCAGGGCGTGGTGCGGGCATCGTCGCCGCGCGCGCTATGGCCAATGCCGAGCTCAAAAAAGCTCGCCAGTGTCATCAATATGCCCGCGGGTATCAAGGAAACCACACGCGATTGAGTGACGATGGCGACCAAGGCCCCACCCAACAGGACGATGATGACCCCAGTGATAATGAGCGCGCGGGCACGTGGCACGAGACGGGCCACGGCCGTCACGAGATAGGCACGGAAGGCGTCGCGTTCAGCTGCATCGGCGGACTTGTCGCTCACGCCTGCAACTCCGCAATTCTGGCCGTGTATTTTTCCCGTGACGTATTTTGCATGATCCTCCCGGTCGTCGAACCATGCGCGAAGGCTCCGTCGACGACCACGTTCCCATAGGCGTTCGACGGGCCGCTGTCCACGACCGGGGCGCTTTCTGAAACTCGAAAAGACCGAGAGGCAGGTTCAGCAGACCGCGAGGCTTGGTTTGCGTTGGCACGCGACAAGATCCGGCGACAATTCGGCCGGAAGTCGCTTGTTTCTCAGATGAGCAACGAAATAGGCGGAGGCCCCCTGCACGAGCTGCGCCTTGATCACATCGCGGCCGGTGGTTGGCTCGGTGACAGCCATTTGCGCCGGCATGACGAAACCAAAGGGGCCACCTGGGGTAGCGCCACGTTCCAGCCAATAGGCATCATAGTTGCTGCTGCGGCGGTCGATCACGTGCTGGGCATTGCTGATCGCATGAATGGTTTCGATGCCGAAGGCGGTAGCGAGGCTGCGCACGGCCAACAGCAAAGCGTCCTTCGGACGCAGGCCATACATATCCCGCGTCGCTGTCACGACGGCCTGCTTGCCATCCTTGTTGCCTTGCAGGCCGCCGATGGCGATCACGGGCTTGCCGTCCATTTCCCCGAAAAGAAGCGCGATCTTGGCGAGCAGCAAACCGTCGTCCCGCTCCAGCATCAGACCGAGTTCGCCCTCCCGCGTCATGGCAAGGCGCGTGGTGTTGCAAATGATCAAGCGATAGCCGGCCCGTTTGCCGCGCAGAGCCGTCACAACCTGCGGCTGAAAGGCACAGGCGGCGCCGACCAGGCGATCGTCGGCCAGTTCGGCCAGGAGCCGGTAATGGGCCAGCATGAGCTTGACCCTGCGGCGCGGCGTCAGGCCATTGCGCCCGTAATTGCGCAGCGGCTTGTTGAGCACCCGGGTCGGCGGCAAACCGCCGGCATAGCGGCGGAAATAGCGGCAGATGAACGCGCTCCACAGCAGAGCCGAATGCGGCGCCAGGGGCGCGCGCACCAGCCACATCCTCTCCGCTTTGGTAAACCGCCCCCCGAGCAAAGCGCGGAAATGGGTGGCAATGTCAGCCACGGTCAGATTCTGCCCTAACGATTGACTGGACAACACGACGAAACCCTTCATGCCCCTCCCCGACCCATGGCGCAGCGCGCCGCCATCACAAAAACGTGATCGACTGACAACTACCTGACAGGTCCGGGAGAATCGCCATCATGGCGATGCTATGCATTACTTAACCTAGACCAAGAGAAGGACAATCATCATCCGGCTCAGCCGGCCGAAGCGCCGCCCGGATCGGCGGCACGACGGCCTGCCCAAAGAAAATGCATGCGTCGCATTACATGAACCTTACAGAACCGTAATGTTTTGATCGGGTACGGCGAATACAGGCGGCCGAGGCCTGTTCGTCCACGCGTTGGAGCGACGGCTAACCGGCTCAAACCCGACGCAAAATCGCCCCGCCCTGGTCATGCGACCTTAGACAACATGGCGGATGGCATGGGGGCTCGAACTGGTGTAAGTCGGCGGTACACGACGCCACCTTGGCCTTATTCGGCGCGACATTCGGGTCCGCAGTGACAAATACTTCGAAAACGCCGCTTCTCGACCGGGTTCCGACCCCTGACAAGTTGCGGGAACTTCCTTCCAGCGATCTGCCGCAACTGGCGGACGAGCTGCGCCAGGAGACAATCGACGCGGTTTCGGTGACCGGCGGCCATCTCGGCGCCGGCCTGGGCGTCGTCGAACTCACGGTCGCCCTGCATTATGTTTTCAACACACCGCAGGATCGGCTGATCTGGGACGTCGGCCACCAGGCCTATCCGCACAAAATCCTCACCGGCCGGCGGGACCGCATCCGCACGCTGCGTCAGGCGGGCGGCCTTTCCGGTTTCACTCGTCGGGCCGAAAGCGAATACGACCCGTTCGGTGCCGCCCATTCCTCGACATCGATTTCCGCCGGCCTCGGCATGGCCGTGGCGCGCGATCTGTCCGAAGGCGACAACAAAGTCATCTGCGTGATCGGCGACGGCGCCATGTCGGCTGGCATGGCCTATGAGGCGATGAACAACGCCGGCCATCTGCATTCGCGCCTGGTCGTCATCCTCAACGACAACGACATGTCGATCGCACCGCCGACCGGTGCCATGTCGGCTTATCTGGCGCGGCTCGTCTCGGGCGGCGCCTATCGCAGCATTCGCGAAGCCGCCAAGCAGCTCGCCACCCACCTGCCGAACTTCATCTACAAGAAGGCCAAGAAGGCAGAAGCGTTCTCGCGCGGCTATTGGATGGGCGGCACGCTATTCGAGGAACTCGGCTTCTATTATGTCGGCCCGATCGACGGACATAACCTCGATCATCTGCTGCCGGTACTCAAGAACGTGCGCGACAATGCCCACGGCCCGGTGCTGGTGCATGTGGTCACGAAGAAGGGCAAAGGCTATCCGCCCGCCGAAGCGTCCGACGACAAATATCATGGCGTCAACACGTTCGATGTCGTCACCGGCGCGCAATCGAAGCCCAAGGCCAACGCGCCGTCCTATACCAAGGTCTTCGCCGAAAGCCTGATCACCGAGGCGCAGCACGACGACAAGATCGTCGCCATCACCGCCGCCATGCCTTCCGGCACCGGGCTCGATCTGTTCGGCCAGGCCTTCCCGACGCGCACCTTCGATGTCGGCATTGCCGAACAACATGCGGTGACTTTCGCCGCCGGTCTTGCCACCGAGGGTTACAAACCGTTCTGCGCCATCTATTCCACCTTCCTGCAGCGCGGCTACGATCAGGTGGTGCATGACGTGGCGATCCAGAATCTGCCCGTGCGCTTCGCGCTCGATCGTGCCGGTCTGGTCGGCGCGGATGGCCCGACCCATGCGGGCGCCTTCGACGTCGCTTATCTCGCCTGCCTGCCTAATATGGTGGTGATGGCGGCGGCCGATGAGGCCGAACTCGTCCACATGGTGGCGACCGCCGCCGCGCATAATTCCGGTCCGATCGCGCTGCGCTATCCGCGCGGCGAAGGCGTCGGTGTCGACATGCCGGCGCGCGGCCAAGTGTTGGAAATTGGCAAGGGCCGCATCCTGCGCCAAGGCACGCAGATCGCACTCCTGTCGCTTGGCACGCGGCTCAAGGAAGCGCTGAAGGCGGCCGAGGATCTCGCCGCCCACGGGCTTTCGACCACCGTCGCCGATGCGCGCTTCGCCAAGCCGCTCGACATGGACCTGCTGCGCCAGCTCGCCACCCAGCACGATGTGCTCATGACCATCGAAGAGGGTTCGGTCGGCGGTTTCGGCTCGCATGTGCTGCAAGCCTTGAGCGACGACGGCCTGCTCGACAGCGGCCAGCTCAAAGTCCGCGCCATGGTGCTGCCCGACGCCTATCTGGAGCAGGACAAGCCCGACCGCTTGTATGCGCGTGCCGGGCTCGATGCCCAGGCCATCGTCACCAAGGTTCTCGACGTACTCGGCCGCGCCGATGAAGCACGCGGCATGATTGCATGAGCACGCCAAGTGACGAGAAGGCGGAGCCGCCGCAAGGCGGCTCGGACGCCTCGTCGCGGACGATGGCGCTGTGGTTCGCCTCCATGCCGGCACTGTTCGTCGTCTTCTGGTCGACGGGCTTCATCGCCGGCAAGCTCGGTCTTGCTTCGGCGGCACCGTTCACCATCCTGCTCTTCCGCTTCGTCATCGTGGTGGTGCTTTTGACCATCGTCGCGCTGGTGATGCGCGCGCCCTGGCCGCGCCGACAGGATCTGCTGACGATCGCCATCGGCGGCATTTTCGTTCATGCCGGCTATCTCGGCGCGACGTTCGCCGCCATTTCTGTCGGCGTGGAAGCCGGCGTCTCATCGCTGATGGCTGGCCTGCAACCGCTGCTTACCGCCGTGCTGGCGGCGCCCCTGCTTGGCGAGCGCACGACCGGTCGGCAATGGGCCGGACTTTTGATCGGTCTCGCCGGCACCGGCCTCGTGGTGTGGAACAAGCTGGGGCTCGGCCTCGGTACGCCGCTCGGCATGTTCTTCGCCTTCATGTCGGCGGTGTTCATCACCGGCGGCACGCTGTGGCAGAAGAAATTCGGCGGCCAAATGGACTTACGCACGGGATCGGTGGTGCAATTCGCAGCTTCCGCGCTCGTCACGCTGCCTTTGGCGGCGATGGAAGATTTCCGCCACACCTGGACGCCGGAACTGATCATTTCCTTGGCGTGGCTTTGCGTCGTGCTGTCGGTGGGCACCGTCACCTTGCTGTTCATCCTGATCCGGCGCGGTGCGGCGGCGACCGTGGCAAGCCTGTTCTTCCTGGTCCCGCCAACAACGGCGCTGATGGCCTATTTTCTCTTCCACGAGACGCTCGGCCCGCCGGCTTTCGTCGGCATGGCCCTGGTCGTCATTGCCGTGGCCATGGTGACTTGGAAGTCCAAATAAAAATCCCCCATACGGCAATCTAAGGCTCACTGATACTCTTGACGCCCTGCCCCTCGCTGGGTTGAATGCCGCCGGAGCCGCCGCCCCTTTGTGCGGCGCGTGAGGAGAGCAGGAATGAATCCGAAAGGTCTGGTTGCCGTCGTCACCGGCGGTGCGTCGGGGCTTGGCGAAGCCACCGCCCGGCGGCTCGCCGCCAGCGGCGCCAAGGTCGCCATCGTCGATCGCGATCTGGATCGCGGCAACAAGGTCGCGGGAGAAATCGGCGGCAAGGCGTTCCGCGTCGACGTGTCGAGCGCCAGCGAGGCCGAGGCTTTTTTCGCGGCTCTGCCGAAGGAGCTCGGCGACCCTCGCATCCTCGTCAATTGCGCCGGCATCGCCGTCGCCAAACGCATGGTCGGTCGCGACGGTCCGCATCCGCTCGACGAATTCGCCAAGGTGATTTCGGTCAATCTCAACGGTTCCTACAACATGATGCGCCTGGCGGGCGCGGCCATGTGCAAGCTTGAGCCGCTCGACACCAGCGAACGCGGCGTGATGATCTCGACCGCTTCGGTGGCGGCTTTCGACGGCCAGATCGGCCAGACCGCCTATGCGGCCTCGAAGGGCGGCATCGTGGCGCTGACTTTGCCGATCGCGCGCGAGATGGCGCAATTCGGCGTGCGCGCGTTGGCGATCGCACCGGGCCTGTTCCGCACGCCGCTGTTGGCGCAACTGCCGCAGGAAGCGCAGGACTCGCTTGCCTCCGCCATTCCCTTCCCGCATCGCCTGGGCTGGCCGGAAGAATATTCCTCGCTCGCCCTGCAGATGGTGGAAAACCCCTATCTCAACGGCGAAGTGGTGCGCCTCGACGGCTCGCTGCGCATGGCGCCGCGATAACAAGACCAGGCGTCGCGAAAGCGACGCCTATTTAATTTCTTGGGTGAAACGCAGCGCCGTCGCGAACATGCCCTGCCGATAATAGAAGCGGTGGCCCAGGAAATTCGACATCGGCGTATCGAGCAACAGTTTGCCGCAGCCCTGCTTGCGGCATTCCTCGCGCAGATAATCCATCAGCTTGCCGCCGAACCCGCTGGAACGCTCGCTTTCGGCCGTCACCAGATCGTCCACATAGATATGCTTGCCGTGGACGATGTTGTGATTGATGCGGAAGCCGGCGAGCGCACGCACCTCGCCATAGTCGGACAAAGCCACGAGCCGATACCCGGTGGCTGACAGCTCTTGCCACAACTGGACGAATTTCTCGGCATTCTCCAACTGCGGCCGCAGCGCATACATGACCGGATAGCAGGCTTCGACCTCTTCCGGCGTGGTGATCTCGCGGATCTCAATCGACATAAGCTGGCTCTCTCCCGGATTTCTTTAGGCGAACAAATGAGAACATCGCGCCAACAGCGATTCGTGCCGGTTCTGTACCGCGTTTGGCGCGCCATTCCCATTCTGGGCGTCCATGAGCGTCATCTGAAGCAAGAGATCGTCAACCATAGCGCGTCACGGCCTAGAGGCCTTCGACGATCCGCAGATCGCGCACGCAGGCGCCAGCGAGGATTTCGAGTGCCGCCTGATAGGCTGGGCTGTCGTAAGTCGCCTGCGCATCGGCGAGCGAATTGAATTCGACGATCACGACATTCTGCCTGATGCCGGCCTCATAGACTTTGGCAGGCATGTTGCCGGCCAGGACGTGGCCGCCGCCTGCCTTGATCACGGGCACCGCGAGCCGGGCATAGGCCGCGACTTTGCCGGCGTCGGACACCGAATGATACAGGCTGACCCAATAAGCCTTCGCCACGATCATCCTCCCCAGAGGCAGGCCCGGCATTCGCCAGACAGGCCAGCATCGCAAGGGCAGCGGGGAAGGACAAGCCGATAAAATGAAAAGCGGGACCTTGCGAAAGCGTTTCGGCGTTTGATGGAACATCAAACGCGACGAAGACGCGTCCTGATATGAGATTCAAAGCAAAATCGCGTTTCTTTCGAAACGCGATTTGCCTTGGGCCCCGCTCAAAAAACCGTCGAAATCCTGATCAGACGCCTTCGACAATCCGCATGTCGCGGATGCAACCGCCGTCGAGCGCCGCCAGCGCCGCCTTATAGCCGGGGCTGTCATGGGTCTTTTCGGCAGCCGCCACGCTGTCAAATTCGATCAGCACGGTGCGCTGAAGCAGGCCCGCCTCATAGGCTTTCGCGGCCTGACCGCGCGCCAGGAAACGGCCGCCGCCGGCCTCGATCGCGGGACCCGCGAGCTTCGCATAGGCGGCGAGCTTGTCGGCGTCGGTGACCGAATGATAGGCAGCGATCCAATAGGCCTTGGCCATTCTTTATCTCCCAGAGAGTGTATTGTCGCAAAAGGCCATCGCCTTTGTCGGCAAAATGGCAGGGTGGGCGCAACAGGGCAAGGGGACTGCCCGTGGTGCAGCCATGCGACGCTGAGACAGCCCCATCCGTAACATTCTGCCCTTGAATCCCCGTAATCTTGCGGCCATCTTGCCGCGCGGCGGCAGGATGGCTATCCGTGTCCCGCTGTCGGATGTCCTGCATCCGGTCCCACAACAGGCCAGTCCAAGGGGGAAATCATATGTCGCTCGTCGAGGCCCGCGGTCTCGTGAAACGCTTTGGTTCGTTCACTGCGGTGAACGACGTGTCGTTTTCGGTGCAGCGCGGCGAAGTCGTCGGCTTTCTCGGTCCCAATGGTGCCGGCAAATCCACAACCATGAAAATCATCGCCGGCTTCCTGGAGCCCAATGCGGGTGAAGCCTTTCTCGATGGCCACAATACCCGTACCGACCCGATGGCGGCGCGCAAAATCCTCGGCTATCTGCCGGAAGGTGCCCCCGCCTATCCGGACATGACAGTCGGCGCCTTCCTCGAATTCGTCGCCGGCATGCGCGGCCTCGATGCGGCAACGGCGCGCCAGCGCCTCGGCTTCCTGGTCGACCGGATCGATCTCTCGGAAGTGTGGAACAGGCGCATCGAAGCGCTGTCGAAAGGCTTCAAACGCCGCGTCGGCATCGCGCAAGCGCTGGTGCATGACCCCGCCATTCTCATTCTCGACGAGCCGACCGACGGCCTCGACCCGAACCAGAAGCATGAGATGCGCGAGCTGATCCGCGAACTGGCGCCAGAAAAGGCGATTGTCGTCTCGACCCACATTCTCGAAGAAGTCGAAGCGATCTGCACGCGCGCCCTGATCATCGCGCGCGGAAGCATTCTCGCCGACGGCACGCCGGCCGATCTGCTTGCCAAGGCCCCCGCCGCCGATCCCCGCCGATCGCAACTCGTCAAGACGACGAAGCTCGAAGACGCGTTCCGCGCCATCACCCTGGAACAGGCCGGAGCCTGACTTCATGAAAACAATCCTGCTCGTTTTCCGTCGCGAATTCGCCGGCTATTTCGCTACACCCATCGCGGGTGTGTTCCTGGTCGTTTTCCTCGGCATGGCGACCGGCCTCACCTTCTTCGTCGCCAGCTTCTTCGATCGCGGCCAGGCCGATCTTTCGGCCTTCTTCCTGTGGCATCCCTGGCTTTATCTGATCCTGATGCCGGCCATCGGCATGCGCCTATGGGCGGAAGAACGTCGGGCCGGCACCATCGAACTGTTGATGACCCTGCCCGTGCAGCCGTGGCAGATCGTCGTCGGCAAATGGCTCGCCGCCTGGGTTTTCGCCGGCCTCGCGCTGGTGCTGACCATGCCGCTGTGGATCACCGTCAATTATCTCGGCACGCCCGACAATGGCGTGATCCTCGCCTCCTATATCGGCTCCTGGCTGATGGCTGGCGCATTCCTCGCGATTTCCGCCGCCGTCTCGGCGCTGACCAAGAACCAGGTGCTGGCCTTCATCGGCGCGGTGGTCGTCGGCTTCCTGTTCGTCATGGCCGGCTTCGATCTGGTGCTGGCGGCCGTCAAGCCGTGGGCGCCGCAGGTGATCGTGCAGGCGATCTCGTCGATGTCCTTCATCGGCCATTTCCAGCGCATCACCGATGGCGTGTTGGAAATCCCGGCCCTCATCTTCTTCGTCACTCTCATCGTGTTTGCGCTGTGGCTCAACGTGCGCATCCTCGAAGTCAAGAAAGCCGCGTGAGACCATGACCGGCAACAAATCCTTCGGCACCGGCCGCCTCGTCCTCATCGCCGCCATTCTGGGCGCGATCATCTTCGGTTGCATCAATATCGTTTCGGGCCAGCTCTTCCGCAGCACCCGCATCGATCTGACCGACCAACATCTGTTCTCCCTGTCGCAAGGCACGCGCAACCTGATCGGCGACCTCAACGAGCCGGTCCGCTTCCGCTTCTTCATGTCGTCGGGACTGACCAAGGAAGCGCCGCAGCTCGCTGCCTTCGCCAGCCGCGTGCGCTCGATGCTCGATGCCTATGTGGCGGGCTCGAAAGGCCGCATCAGCCTGGAGACGATCGACGCCAAGCCTTATTCGGAAGATGAGGATCGCGCCGTTGCCTTCGGCATCAGCCCGATCCGCTCGTCGACCGGCGATCGGCTGTTCTTCGGCCTCGCCGCGACCAATTCCACCGACGGTAAATCGGTCATCGCCTCCTTCTCGCCGGAGCGCGAGGCTTTCCTCGAATATGATCTGACACGGCTCGTCGCCGAATTGGGCAAGCGCGGCAAGCCGGTCGTTGCTTTGTTCGATGGGCTTGGTCTTTCCGCCAATCCGCAGATGGGGCTGCGCGAAGCGCAGGTGCTGACGCAGATGAAACAGTTCTTCGACGTCAAGCCGGTGGAAGGCGACGTCGAGGAACTGCCCGACAACACCCGCGTCGTCATGGTCGTTCATCCGCAGCACTTGAGCGACAAGACGCAATATACGCTCGACCAATGGGCGATGAACGGCGGCGCCATGCTGATCTTCGTCGATCCCAATGCGGAAAATCAGATCGGCCCGCGCGGCGCGCCGCCGCCGGACGCTTCCTCCGACCTGCCGAAATTGTTCAAGGCCTGGGGCGTTACCTACGACGTCAAAAAGACGGTCGCCGACCCGAGTTTGGCGTTGCAAACCGAGCGCACCATCGACGGTCGGCCGACGCCGATGCTGAACCTGCCGTGGCTCGCCTTGCGCAACGACTCTTTGCGCAAGGATGAAGCCATTCTGGCGCAGCTTTCCGCCATCGTCGTAACGACGGCTGGCGCGTTTGACACCAACAAGGAAGGTGTGACGCTGCGGCCGCTGATGACGGCTTCCGCCGAAGGCGGCCTGCTGCCGGTGGCCGAGACCAAGGAACGCACCGCCGACATGCGCAAGCTCGCCGGCGAGATCGAGAAGGGCAAGACGCCGCCGGTTATCGCCGGCCGCCTCACCGGCACGCTCGACAGCGCCTTCACTGCCAAGCCCGAAGGCTCGACCCGCAAGGAAGAGCATATCGCCAAGGCAACCAAACCGGCCAATATCATCCTGGTCGGCGATGCCGACATGGTGATGGACCGCAACTGGGTGCAGCGGCGCAATCTGCTCGGCACGGAAGTGGCGCAGGCCTTCGCCAACAACGGCGATTTCGTCATCAATGCCATCGAGCAGATGTCGGGCGGCGTGGCGCTGGCGGATCTGCGCGGACGCGGCGTCTCCTGGCGGCCGTTCGAACGCATCCAGCAGATGGAAGCCGAAGCAAGCCGGCGCTACAGCGCCAAGGAACAGCAGTTGCAGGCACGCCTGAAAGAGGCCGAAACCAAACTGCAGGAACTTGGACGCGGTGGCCAGCAGGGCAATGAAGTGCTGACGCCGCAACAGATCGAGACGATCGAGAAGTTCAAGACGGAAGTGCTGGCGACGCGCGAGGAATTGCGCGCCACTCAGTTCGCCCTGCGCAGCGACGTCGATCGTCTCAAGTCATCGCTGACGGCGCTGAACGTAGCCGGCGTGCCGATCCTTGCCGGTCTGATCGCTTTGTTCTTCGCCCTGCGCCGCACGCGGCGCGAGCCCCCGAAACCCTCCGCCTGAGGACGCACAGATGAATTTCAAATCCGTCACCCTTCTGGGCGTGGTCGCGGCGCTGTGTGTCGCCGGCACCTGGGCAGCTCTGCGGACGGCGCCGCAAGGCATCGCCGCCGACCGGCGCGGCGAGCCGGTGTTTCCGCAATTGATCAACCAAGCCAACAACGTAGCGGCCATCACCATCCGCGACAATGACAAGCCGTTCACGGTGGAGCGGCGCGACAACGGCTTCTTCGACAAAGCGTCGGGCTATCCGGCGAAGCCGGAGGCCTTCCGCGACATCGTCGCCGGCATGATCAGCCTGGCCTATGAGGAGAGCAAAACCTCCGACCCGCAACGCTATGCCGACCTCGGACTTGCCGACGCGGGTCAGGCCGAGAAAACCGGCCGCCAGGTGACCCTGACCGACAGCAAGGGCGCGACACTCGCCGACATCATTGTCGGCAATCGCGACATGACCGTGGGTGGCGCGCGCGGTGGCACCTTCGTGCGCTTCCCGAAGGAGCCGCAGACCTGGCTGGTGCGCGGCGAAGTGCGCGTGCCGGTGCCCAACACCGCCTGGTTCGAGATCAATCTGCTCAACCTCAACAAGGATGCGCTGGCGAAGCTGGAATTGCGCGGCGGCGGCCTCGACGACGTCACGCTGGTGTCGGCGACCAAAGGCGCCGACCTGACGCTGCAAGCGCCCCCGGCCGGCCGCGAAGCTGAAGCCGGCAAGCTGATGCGCCTCTCCTTCATGGTCGACCCGATCAGCTTCCAGGACGTGCGCAAACCGGCGGGTGAGGTGAAAGCCGGCGGCCGCACGCTGACGGCTTACGGCCACAACGGATTGAAGCTCACCGTCACCAGTGTCGGCGACCTCGCCGATGGCTGGGTGCGCATCGCGGCCGAAGGCACGAACGAGGAGTCGAACAAGCAGGCGGAAACTTTGAAGCCGAAAATCGACGGTTTCGAATTCAAACTGTCGAAGAACGATTCCGACATGCTCGCCTGGGGCCTGAAAGACTTCACCCAGGAAGCCAAGCCAGAAGCCAAGACGGATCCGGCACCGCAGCCCAACGGTGAGGCCAAGCCGAACCAATAGGTCTTCGGATATCCAGAATCCTTTCAACACAAGGCGCGGTCTCCGCGCCTTGTTCTTTTTTGGCTTTGGCTTGACCTCTTCGGACGCCTCGCCCACAGTTGCCGGCAAGTCAAAACAGAAACGTAAAAAATAGAAACGGAGGAACGATGTCCAAGCCGAAGGTCTTCATTCATGCGCCACGCGAGGAGCCGGCGGATTTTCTCGAGCGTCTGACGGGCGCCGGCTACGACGTGGCGTTCGGCGACAAAGCCTGGCAACTGCCGCGTGGCGACCATGAACAGGATCTGATGGATGCAGCCCGCGATGCCGTGGCACTCATGGGCACGTCGATCCGCCACACGCCCATTTCCCGACGCGTGATGGAAGGCTCGCAGCGGCTACGCATCGTCGCGAAATACACTGTGGGTGTCGATGACGTCGATACGGACGCTGCCACGGATCTTGGCATTCTCGTCTGTCATGCGCCGACGGAAGCCAATTGCTTCGGCGTCGCCGAAACGACCGTGATGATGATCCTGGCCGGCCTGAAGAAGGCGATGGAGCGCGACGCGGCCGTCCGGGCGGGACTCTGGCGCGAGCCGCATCTCGGTACGACTTTTCTTGGCGCGCGCGCCGATGGCTATGCTGGCATCACCATTGGCCTTGTCGGCTTGGGGCGCATCGCCACGCGCGTGGCGCAATTGCTGGCGCCCTGGCGCGTGCGGCTGATCGCCTACGATCCTTATATTCCGCCGGCCAATTTCCTGCTCGCCAATGCGCAGAGTGTCAGCTACGAAACCCTGCTGAAAGAAGCCGATGTCGTCTCCTTCCATGTGGTGCTGACCAAGGAAACGCGCTTCATGCTGCGCGACGAACAAATCGCGCTGATGAAACCCAATGCCATCGTGGTCAATACGGCCCGCGGCAAGGTTATCGAGGAAGCCGCCGTGGCACGCGCCATCGCCGAGGGACGCCTGCAGGGCGCGGCGATCGATGCCTTCGAGGAAGAGCCGCTGCCGGTGGAATCGCCGCTGCGCCAGCTCGGCACCAAAGTGCTGCTGTCGCCCCACTCAGCCTCTTTCAACGAAGGTGGCGAACTGCGCCCCGGCATGCAATGGGCTTTGCGCTCCGTTCTGACCGCGCTGTCCGGCGGCATTCCCGACAATGTCTACAACAAGGAGGTCATACCTCGCTGGAAGGAACGCTTCGGCGGCGCCAGCGTCACGAGTTAACAAAAAAGGCCCGGTTTGATCGGGCCTTTTGCTCTGTTCCGCGCGGCTTTATTGCGGCTCAATCTTCGCCGCCTTCACCACCACGCCCCAGCGCACCATTTCGTCACGTATATATTGGCCGAGTTCCTTCGGCGTCGAGGTGCGAACCTCGATCATCTGGGCGGCCAGTTTGCTGACTACATCCGGTTCGTTCATGGCGGCGGCGGCCTGCTTATAGATTTCATCGAGCATGGCCGGCGGCGTGCCGGGCGGTGCGATCAAGGCATTCCAGGCGCTGGCCTCGACACCCTCGATACCGGCTTCAGCGAAGGTCGGTACATTAGGCAGGAACTTCGAACGCTTCGGCTCGGTCACGGCAAGGATTTTCATCTTGCCATCGGTGGCGAGCGGCACCACCGAGACCGCTGGCAGCACGGTCATCTGCACGTCGTTCTGCATCACGGCCTGAGCCGCCTGGGGCGAGCCGCCGTAGACCACGTGGACGACCTCGGTGCCGCTCTTGGCCGCGATCAGTTCCATCGACAGATGGGACAGCGAGCCACGGCCGATCGAGGCATAATTATACTTGCCGGGGTTCTTCTTCAGCAGCGCGATCAACTCGCCGACAGTGTTGACCCCCAGCGCATTGGACACGGCCAGCACGCTTGGCTGCGCGGTGAGCATGGTCACCGGCGCGATATCCTTGAACGGATCGTAAGTCATATTCTTCATCAGCACCGTGTTCATGCCCATGGGGCCGAACAGACTGATGCCGATGGTCAGACCGTCGCCCGGCGCCTTGGCCACCGCATCGGTGCCGGTATTGCCGCTGGCACCTGGGCGATTTTCGATGATGAAGGGCTTGCCGGTGCGCTGCTGCAGCTTTTCGCCGAGAATGCGGGCGATGATGTCAGGCGAGGCGCCAGCGGCGAAAGGCACGATGAACTTCACCGTGCCGGAGGGCCAGCTTTCCGTCTGAGCGGACAGGCTCGACGGCGCGACAAGCGCAAGCAGAGCGGCGAAAGTAACGGCAATCGATCGCATCAGGTTCCTCTCCCAGCGAGTTTCATCCCAGATTTCACGTCCTGCTACGCCTATCACAGCCCCCGTCAATGCGCCAAAGGACTGACTTCTGGACGCGCGGCGTCTCACGCGGTAGGGCTTAAGCAGAACAGTCGACAAAAAACAGACCTAGGGACGGAAATGGCCGCGAGCAATATGTACGATTACATCATCGTTGGTGCGGGATCCGCCGGCTGCGTGCTGGCGAACAGGCTGACGGCCGATCCGGCCGTGTCGGTCCTGCTGCTGGAAGCCGGACCGGCTGATCGGCATCCGCTGATCCACATTCCGCTCGGCATGGGCAAGATGCACGAGTATGAGATGTTCGACTGGGGCTATCACACCGAGCCCGAGCCGCAATTGAACGGCCGCCGCATCGAAGCCATGCGCGGCAAGGTTTTGGGTGGATCATCCTCCATCAATGTGATGGCCTACACGCGTGGCCATCGCGGCGATTACGATCGCTGGGCGCGCAACGGTGCAACCGGCTGGTCCTATGCCGAATGCCTGCCCTATTTCAAACGCAGCGAAACCTGGAATGGCGGCGCCGATCCGTGGCGCGGCGGCGAAGGTCCACTCGGAACCGAATTCGCGCGCACGACAGATCCTCTGTTCGAGGCCTGGATCGAGGCAGCCAAGCAACGCGGCCTGCCCTTTACCGAAGATTACAACGGCGCCGATGGCGAGGGCATCGGTCGCAGCCAATATACCATTCGCAATGGCCGACGCTCCTCGACCGCCAACGCCTATCTGAAGCCGGCACGCGGACGCCGCAATCTGCGCGTGGAGACCCATGCGCTGACAACGCGCATCATCATGGATGGCACGCGGGCGCGTGGCATCGAATATGTCAACAACGGTATGACGGTACGGGCGCAAGCCGGCCGCGAGGTCATTCTCAGCGCCGGCACGTTCAACACGCCACAGCTTCTGATGCTTTCCGGCATCGGGCCGGCGACACATCTGACCGAACTTGGCATCAAGCCGGTGGTTGATCTGCCTGTCGGTCGCAACCTGCAAGACCATCTGGCGGTGATGATCAGTTTCACCCGGCCGCAGAACGCCTCGCCGTTCCGCGACACGATGCGTTTCGACCGTATCGCCGTCGCCATGGTGCAAGCCTATCTCACCGGCACGGGCGCCGGCACCGTGGTGCCGGGCGGACTGCATGCCTTCTTCAAGACAAAGCCCGAGCTCGACGTGCCCGATATCGAATTCATGTTCCGCGGTCTGCCTGGGAATGCCGGCATCTGGTTTCCGGGCATCAAGAAGCCCTATCTCGACGGCTATGGCGTACGCCCCTGCCTGCTGCATCCCGAGAGCCGTGGCGAAGTGACGTTACGCAGTACCGACCCGACACACCCCCCCCGGATTTTCTACAATTTCTTCTCCGCGCCGAACGATCTGCCGCGTCTGCGCGAGGGTTTCAAACTGGCGCGTGATGTCGCCTCCCAGCCGGCGCTGGCCCCCTATCGCGGTGCGGAGGATTCGCCCGGCCCCAAGGTGCAAAGCGACGACGAGATCGATGCCTTCATCCGACGCGCGGCCTTGACCGCCCATCACCCGGCCGGCACCTGCAAAATGGGAACGAGCAGCGATTGCGTGCTCGACCCGCAATTGCACGTGCGCGGCATCGAGAACCTGCGCGTGGTCGATGCGTCGGCCATGCCGGATATGGTGGGCGCCCATATCAACGCCTGCGTCATCATGATGGCCGATAAGGCGGCGGACGTGATCAGAGGCGTCGAGCCTCTGCCGCCTTCGAACGCTTAAGCTTCTGCACGCAACATTTGACCGCGTGCGAAATCGCACATTTGATGAAAGCGAGGTTCCTTACGATCGCCAGCGGCCGGCTTCCTGACCGGGCGCCAGAAAGGTGAGCTGTTGATGAGTCCTCCCTCGCTTCGCAAACCGCTTCGCAAACATCTCAGCCTCACCTCAGCACTCGCGCTGCTCCTGGCGGCGAGCCTGCCCGGCGTTTCACGGGCGCAAGCGACGAGTGATCCGGACAAGATCGCCGCCGCTGAAGCCTGCGACAAGGGCGCGACTTCGCCGCTCGACCCGCAAGGCAAAGCACCGCCAGTGCCGCTCGGCGACATCAATCCGACGTTCCAAACCGACGTCACCGAACGCCTCGTCGCTGCCTGTCGGACGGCGGCCGTGGCCTTTCCTGACGAACAGCGCTTCGCCATTCAGCTCGCCCGCGCGATGTTCATGGAGGCCAAACCGCAGGACGAAGTGATCCTGCCGACGGTGCGGCGTTTCGCCGACAACGGTCACATTGAAGCGCAATATCTGATGTGGCGGATGCATTCGACCAAGATCGATCCTCTCCGTAATCCCCTCGAAGCCAACCGCATGCTGAATTATCTACGCAATGCGGCCGAGGCGGGTCATGCCGAAGCGGTCTTTGAGATGTATTCTCTGCGCCGCTTTGGCGGCGTCTTGAAACGCGATCTCACGGAAGCCGTACGCTGGGCCGATCGCATGGCCAATCTGCCGGTTCAGGGGCCGGCCGGCGATTGGAAAGAGAAGCCAGAACTTGAAGCGGTCGGGCGCATTCAGGGCGCTTCCTTGCGCCTGCGCCTGCCGGATCTGTCCGCGGCCGACAAAGCCAAGGCTTTCGCGCTGCTCAAGCAAAGCCACGAAGCCGGCGACGACATGGCGCTCATGCCCTATGCGAACGCCTTGCGGCTTGGGGCCGGCACCGACAAACAGCCGGCGGCGGCACGAGCCCTTCTTGAGAAGGCCCCGGCCAATGACAGCAATGCAAAAATGGCGCTGGCAGACATGCTTCTCGCCGGCGAAGGCGGACCGCGCGATGTCAAGCGGGCGCTGGCCATGCTCGATGAAAAGAATCTGCAATATTTTAGCGAACGCGCCCGCCTTCTCGCTGATACCTATCTGAAAGGCGAGCTGATCGGACGCGATCCGCGCCGCGCCATGGCGGCATTGCAGAACGGTTTTGGCGATCTCAACAATGCAATCACGCTCGCTGGTCTGCTGCGCGACTATCAAATGAAGGTCGACAAGGAACGCCTGTTGAAACTGCTGTCGCTTGCCGCGGTCGTTGGCGAGCCGGGCGCCGGCCTGGCGCTCGCCAAGCTGAAACTTTCGCAAAACCCCGACTTCCGCGACGAAGCGGGGGCGCGCGAAATTCTGGCGCTCATGACGCGCGACGGCGATCCAACCATGCAAGTGCTGCTCGCCCGCGCCCATTTCACCAATCTGGATTCGACCAGCTCTACCTTCGTGGCCAAAAGCCCGCTGGACGAAGCGCAGCTTCGCAAAGTGATCGCCGATGGCGTGGCCAGCGGACAAGCCGATGCGCTGCTGCTGCAAGGACAGTTGACGCGCAAGGGCGTGTTCTATCCGCAAGATGACCAGGCGGCCACCAAGCTGATCGTCAAAGCCGCCGAACTCGGCAGCGTGGATGCGATGCTGGCTGCGGGCAAAGCCTATGACGATGGCCTTGGCGTGCCAAAGAATCCGCGCGAGCGGCTGCGTTTCTGGCGCATGGCGGCGGATACGGGATCGATCGAGGCGAAGGAAACATTGTCATCCGCCTTCACCTTCGATTTTGGCTCGCGGCTGATGAATCTCAACGAAGGCATTGCCTATGCGGTGGCACTTTACGGCGACGGTGCCGGACGGCGCTACGGCGATCAGACCAATCTCGGCGGCTTCTCCATCGCCAACACGCGGATGTCCAGCCTGTTCTCCGGCGGACGGATCAGCGACTTCCCCCGCAAAGCCATCGCGGCGGCTATCATCGACGGCCTGCAAATGGCGCCGGCCGGCGCCACCGAAGACAAGCTGGTCGTCCTCGGCAAGGCCATGCCGCAGGACGTGCGCGCCGAAATCGAAAAAGTGCTCAAGGCCGAAGGCAAATTCTCCGGCGATGCCAATGGCTATTTCGGCCCCGAGGCGCGCGCCGGCCTGCGCGCCCTCGTCGAAGCACGCGGCCCCTGGCGGCAAGCGGCGCTTCAGCCCACTAAGCCTGTCGAGGCTCCTCAACCGGGCGCTGCGGCACAACCGCAGATCGCCCGCAGCGTCGTCGACAGCGTGCGCGAGAAAGCACTGCAACGCTCGCAGTCGATCAAAACCGACGCCGATCGTCTCGCGGCGTTGCGCATGTTCAACGCACTCGCACGTCTCGGCGATCTCCATTCCCGCTGGCTGATGATGAGCAATTATCATCAATCGAGCCTGGTGCGGCAGGTGGTCTCGCCAGCGGAATTGACCCGCTACAGTCTCGACATCCTGGTGGTGAAGCCGGATCAGGCGCCGAAAGCCAGTTTCGAATTCATTTTCGATCTGACGGCCATGTATAAGCAGGATCGCGGCAAGGCTTTTGGCGCAGCCTTCCTCACCACCGTGCGGGACGATCCGCGCTTGCAGGATTTGTCGATGCTCACGGAGATCGGCCAACATATGATGTTCGCGCCCGGTGCCTGCGATGCTGTGCTCGCCGCCGCGAAGCAGGAGAAAGTAGCCGGCCTCGATGGCGAAGGCTGCTCAGAGCAGTCGTTCGATGCCATCATCGCTTATGCCAAGAAGGCCGGGCCCGCCAATGTGGACAGCAAGGCGCGGGCGCAGGCCGCCGCCGATGTGACCAAACTGGCGCAGTAATCCGCGCCAGTCTTACTTGCCATAGGAAATGCGGTAGATGGCGCCGTTGAGATCGTCGGAGACGAGCAGCGCGCCGTCGGGCATCGGCAGAATGCCGACCAGGCGCGCGAGGTGTTCGTCGCGCCGCTCATCGAGCAGCCCCGTCATGAAGGGACGCACGGTCGCCTTGCCGGCGCTGTCGAACTGAACCACGGCGAGATCGGAGCCGAACTTGCGCGAACGGTTCCATGAGCCGTGGCGGGCAATGAAGGCGGCATTGCGATATTCCGGTGGGAACATCGAGCCCGTGTACCATTTGATGCCCAGCGAAGCCGAATGCGGCCCCGTCGTCGCAACCGGCAGGATCACATCGGCGCAGGGATCGGGCTTGCGGAATTGCGGATCGGCGATGCCGTTGGCGTGACAATAGGGAAAACCGAAATTGGCGCCCTCCTTGCCGCGCGGCAGCCGATTGAACTCGTCTTCGGGGATATCGTCACCCAGATTGTCGCGGCCATTGTCGGTGAACCAGAACTCCCCGGTGACCGGGTGCCAGTCAAAGCCGACGGAATTGCGCACGCCGCGCGCGACCACTTCCATGCGGCCACTGGCGAGATCATAGCGGCGGATACTGCCGTAGACGTTCGGATCGACCTCGCAGACATTGCAGGGCGCGCCGACGGCGATGTAGAGCTTGCCGTCGGGACCGAAGGCGGTGTAGCGCCAGCCGTGATGACGATCGGACGGCAGATTGAACTGCTGGGAAATATCGACCCGCTGCGCGCCATCGAGCCGATTCTCGATGTCATCGAAGCGATAGACGCGATTGATTGCGGCCACATAGAGTGCCCCATCCTTCATGGCGAGGCCATTGGGACTGGTGAGCGCCTGCGCGATGGTGCGTACCTGATGTTCGCCGTTCTGGCTGGTTACCGCATAGACACGGCCCGCGCCCGTCGTGCCGACGAAGACCGTGCCCTTGGGACCGAGCAGCAGCGTTCGCGCGCCGGGCAGACCCGCCTGCCAGACCTCGACTTTGAAACCCGGCGGCACTTGCAGGCGATCGATCGGCGGCCGCGATTGCGCCGATGCGCCATTCACTGAGATGGCCGCCATGCAGAGGGCGGAAACAAAAGTCAGCGACATAAATCGACCGACGACGGCGAGTTTTCCTGCGGACATGGCGAGCCTCGATCTTGCGTGGCAACGACTTTAACGCTCGAAAGCGACGCGACAACCACGGGCGCGATCAAATTCCCGCTAGAAAAGGTACCGCAATTCAGGGGGAACGATGGGAAGATTTGCTTCGTTGTTTTTTCTCCCCTTCGCGCGCCCCTTGCAGATCTTCGAAATGGCCCAGGGAACTCGATAATTCTCGCGCGCTCTCGGTGACCGCACGTATGGCCTGCTTTTCCCAGGCCTGATCCAAGCGCGCGGACGGCCCGAACACGCCAATGGAACCGATCACGCGATGGTTGTGATCGAAATAGGGTGCCGCGATCGCGATGGCGCCGGCAAAGACCTCGCCACGACTGATCGCATAGCCCTGTTGGCGAATGAGATCGAGGCTCGCGAGCAGGCTTTTGCGCGCGGCGGTCTTCGACGTGCCTTTTAGAAGCTCCTCGAGATTGTCCGGGTTGGTGAACGCGAGAATGGCCTTGCCGCTCGCTCCGCTCGTGACGGGTTGAGCCTCGCCGATGCCCCAGGAAATTCGAAGAATATGGGGTGCCGCCATTTCAAGCACGCAGAGACGCTGTTCACCGCGCAGCATGAACAGTGCCGCCGTCTCATTCGTTTTGGCGCGCAGATTCTCGACGATGGATCGGCCGATGACGATGGGATCGATGCCGGCCGTCCAATTATAAGCCAACCGGCCAACACCATAGTCGAGCGAGAAGCGCTGCGGCTCGCCGAATGCGCGGACCATGCCTTTCTGCGCGAGCGTATGCAGCAAGCGATAAAGCGTCGGACGGCTGAGCGGCACACGCTGCTGAATTTCCAGCACGCTCATCATCGGTTTGTCCGGCGTGAAACATTGCAGAATCTCGATGGCGCGATCGACGGCGCGCACGCCCTGCATGTTTGCATCACCCTCGCCACGCGCCACGTGTCTCTCCCGTTTCCGTTCGGTCAATCGAAATGAGCCTATGTCCATAGTACGGACAAGTCGACCGAAATTTGACGGCCTGCTTCCAGCTCGCTAGCTTAGAATGGATATTATGTCCGCTAGATGGACATACATCGACACCGGGCCAGCACGCTGCCCGGTGCGCACCGACAAAGACATCAACGATGGGAGGGGATGATGTTGATCGATCGACGTAAGGTTCTTACGACTCTCACTTGCACGGCCGCTGCGGCGCTATCTCATTCGGCCTGGGCTCAGGACAGCCGCGACATCATTAATTTCGTCAGCGCGTTTCCGCCCGGCAGCGGTGCGGACGTGCTGGTGCGCTTCTGGTCGCAGAAACTCACGCCCATCGTTCCCGGCCCGATCGTGGTGGCCAACAAGCCCGGCGCCATGGGCTTTTTGGCGGCCGAATATACCGCGCGCTCCAAGCCCGATGGCCGCACCATTTTCGTGCATGCCGGCACCAGCATCGCCGGCAACATGCATGTGTTCAAGAATCCGCCATTCGACGTCACCAAGGATCTCAAGGTCGCGGCAACCCTGAGCCGCCACTCCTATATTCTGGTTGTCGGCAAGGATGCGCCGTACAAGAACCTGCAAGAGCTGACGGCTGCGCTGCGCACCAAAGGCGACAAAGCGACCTATGGCACATCAAACACATCGTCCTTCCTGATTGGCGAACTCTACAAGCAGAAGGCCAATCTCAAGGTCGTCAACGTAAACTACCGGACGTCGGCCGATTGGATCAACGATCTCAACAGTGGCGCGCTCGATTTCGCCATCACCGATTCCATCGCCGGCCTCGGAGTCGCGCGGCAAGGCACCTGGCGGCTCATCGCCATCGGTTCCGGCACGCGGATGGCGTCAACGCCCGATCTGCCGACATTCGCCGAGAGCGGCTATTCCGGCATCGACGTCGTTTCCTGGTGGGGGGCGCTGGTGCCGAGCACGACGCCGCAGCCCATCGTCGAGACGATCAGAGGCTGGTTCGACAAAGCGATGCAATCGCCCGATACGGCGGAGTTTTTGAAAGCGTCAGGCAATGACGTCTATTCAGCCTCGCCGGAAGAGGCCGCCGGCCTTCTCGCCGCCACGGCCGCGCAATGGAAGACGTTCGTCGAGATTGCCAAAATCGAAAAAATCTAGCGGCGAAAAGTCCTGGCAGGAGGAGTTGATGGAAGCGATAATGGCGGAAAACAAGGGCAGGACCAAGGGCGAGACAATGCGCAACAGCTCCGAGTGGGTTCTCGAAGATCGCGATGCCGATCAGTTTCTTGTCAACCGCCAGGTGTTCATCTCCGACGACATTCTGCAGAAGGAGTGGGATGTCATCTTCCGCACCTGCTGGATCTACATCGGCCATGGGTCGGAAATCCGCAATCCCGGCGATTTTCGCACGCGCAAGGTGGCCGGCCGGCAGATGATCTTCTGTCGCGACAAGGATGGTGCGGTGCGCGCCATGCTCAATGTCTGTCCGCATCGCGGCGCGCTGGTGTGCCGCGAACGGGAGGGCAATGCGCGCGGCTTCTTCTGCATGTATCACGGCTGGACCTTCCAGACCGACGGCAGCCTGCGTTCAGGACCGGGCCTTGATGCCTATGGACCGAAGTTCGACAAGGCGTCGCACGGCCTCGTGCAGGCGCCGCGGCTCGAACACTATCGGGATTTCTATTTCATCAATTTCGATCCGAACGCCGTCTCCCTCAGCGATTATCTTGCCGGTGCCAAAGAATATATCGACATCGTCGTCGACCAATCGCCGAGCGGCCAGATGGAGATCGTCTCGGGCACGCAGGAATATGACATCAAGGCCAATTGGAAGCTTCTGGTCGAGAATTCGGTCGACGATTATCACATCATCACCACCCACTCGACCTGGATCAATTACATGAGCAATTCCGGCGTCGACATGCGCCGGCCGAAAGGCTCGCTTCTGCCTTCGCTGGGTGCCGGCAAGAATCTCGGCAATGGCCATCTGACGACCGACAATCCGAACTATCGCGGCCGGCCGGTGGCGCGCTGGATTTCCGTTTATGGCGAGGAGGCCAAGGAAGACATCGACAATATCCGCGCCGAACTGGTGGCGCGGCTTGGCGAAGCCCGGGCGGCGCGCGTCGCCGACACCAACCGCAATCTGGTCATCTTCCCCAATCTCGTCATCAACGACGGCTCCTCGGTAACCGTGCGCAATTTCACGCCGGTCTCGCCCGGTTTGATGAAGGTGACGTCCTGGGCGTTGGGGCCGGTGGAAGAAACAGAGGCGCAACGCGCCCGGCGGCTGCATGCCTTTCTCACCTTCTACGGCCCCGGCGGCTTCGCCACACCCGATGACGTGGCGGCGCTGGAAGCCGCGCAGGAAGGTTATGCCGCCTGGCGCGAGGCGCCGTGGAACGATCTGTCGCGTGGCATGTACAAGAGCGAGGACGATCAGCTTGATACGGACGAAGGCCATATCCGCACGTTTTGGCGGCGCTGGAAGGACTTGATGGAGACATCGGCATGAGTGCGCTGCGCATGGAAGTGGAAGATTTTTTGTTTCATGAAGCCGATCTGCTCGACCGCTGGCAGCTCGACGATTGGCTTGCCCTGCTCACCGACGATGCCGCCTATTTCGTACCGCCTAACGACAAGCCCGATGGCAATCACAACACCACTTTGTTCATCGTCGCCGACGATAGCGTGCGCCTGCGCGAACGCATCATCCGCCTGAAGGACCCGAGCTGCCATGCGGAATGGCCGCCGTCCCGCACGCGGCGGATAATCGGCAATGTGAAGGCCAGCGAAGCGGATGGCGAGATTACGGTGCGCGCCAATTTCACCCTCAACCGCCACCGGCGCGGCGGCGACATTCGCACCTTCAGCGGCGAATATCGCTATCGGCTGCGGCGCGAGAACGGCGCGCTCAAGATTGCCGAGCGGCGCGCCATTCTCGATGCCGAGGAACTCGGCCATATGGGATCGGTGAGTTTCTTGCTGTAAATCACACGCCCGCGAAGGAACCGCGCATCAGCAAATCCGGCCGATAGGTCGACGGCTTGTCGCCGACCGTCTCGCCGCCGGTGATGCCGCCCTGAATTTCCGACCCGAAGAAGGAATAGGGAAACGGCACGGGCGGCGCGCTCACCGCGTCGAGACGCGTGCGCAGTTCGGCCGGTATTTCGAAATCAAGGCTCCCAAGATTATCGACGAGCTGCTCGCGCTTGGTGGCGCCAACGATCACCGAGGCGATGCCGGGTTGTGTCATCGTCCAATTCACCGCCACCTGCGCCATGCTGCGGCCAAGTGCCTGAGCGACCTGTTCCAGTTCGGCGACGATTTTCCAGTTCCGTTCAGTGAACTTCTGAAAGCCGGGGTTGGCACTGTCGCGGAGATTGTCGAGACGCCCCACCCCCGCAGCGCTTGGCTTGTATTTGCCGCTCAGCAGACCGCTCGCCAGCGGGCTCCACACCATGATGCCCGCGCCATGGCGCGTGCCGAAGGGCACGAATTCGTGTTCGATGTTGCGTTCGACCAGAGAATATTCGAGCTGCAAGGCCGAGACAGGTTCATAGCCGCGCCATTCGGCAATGGTCTGCGCCCGGCTCGCATACCAGGCCGGCACGTCGGAGAGACCGACATGACGGACTTTGCCGCTGCGCACCAGATCGTCCATCGTGCGCATCACTTCTTCGGGCTGGGTCAGCCGATCCCAGCAATGCAGGATGTAGAGATCGATATAGTCGGTGCCGAGGCGTTTCAGTGAGCCTTCGACGGCGCGCAGAATATTCTTGCGGCCGTTGCCGCCGGCATTGGGATTGCCCGGCGTGAAATTCATCGTGAACTTGGTCGAGATCACCGCTTTATCACGCAGGCCACGTTCGGCGATGAACTCGCCGAGCCAGGTTTCCGACGTACCGCCCGTATAGGCATCGGCGGTGTCGAAGAAATTGCCGCCAGCTTCGACATAGGTATCGACCAGACCGCGCGCCGTCTCCTTGTCGGCGCCCCAGCCCCATTCGGTGCCGAAGGTCATCGTGCCCAGCGCCAATTGGCTCACCCGCAAGCCGCTGTTGCCCAGCGTGTAATAGGTCATGGTCATTTCAAGGCTCCATTGCGTTGGTTCCGCCACTCGGCGTTCACGGCCTGGACAATGGCCCTGTTTCGGCTCGTCGATTAGATTGTATTATTTCTACTCACTATACAGTAATATTCATGAATGGATCGCGACCTCATCAGTCATTTGCCGGTGATCATCGCCGTCGCCCGGCGCCGCAGTTTCGCCGCCGCGGCTAGCGAACTGGGTCTCACCCCTTCGGCAGTGAGCCATGCCATTCGCTTCGTCGAGGAGCGGATCGGCCAGCCCCTGTTCGCGCGCACCACCCGCAGCGTCTCGCTGACTGAAGCCGGCGAAGCCCTCGTCGCCACCGCGGGTCCTGCGTTGCAGGACATCGGCGACCGGCTGGAGCGCATCCGCGCCGCCAAGGGCCGGCCGAGCGGCCTGCTACGCATCAATGCGCCGCGTCTGGCGCTGCCGCTGGCTGTCACCCCGATCCTGACGGCCATGGCGCAACGCTATCCCGACGTGAGCGTTGAGATTTTTTCGGACGAGCGCATGACAGACATTGTCGGCGAAGGCTTTGACGCCGGTGTTCGTCTCGGCGAAATGATCGCGCAGGACATGGTGACGGTGCGCCTCACGCCGCCGTTCCGGGCCATCATCGTCGCCTCGCCCGACTATATCGGCCGGCACGGACGGCCGCGCACCCCGGCCGATCTCGCCAGCCATAATTGCATCGGCTATCGCCTGATCCGCTCCCAGGGGTTCTATCGCTGGGATCTGATGGAAAACGGCAAGGACATCTCGATCGAAACGCGCGGCAGCGCCATCGTCACCGAATCCCACTCAGCCTTGGAGCTGGCGCGGGCCGGCGTCGGCCTGGCCTATCTGTTCGAACCGTTGGCGCGCGAGGACATCGCCGCCGGGCGGCTGGTGCAGGTGCTGGCCCACCATGCCGTCGAGGAGCCTGGGCTGTTTCTCTATTTTCCGCGCCGTGCCGCCCTGGCGCCTAAACTGCGCGCTTTCATCGATACGGCGCAAGAGCTGACGCGAACCGCCTCGCGCAAGCGCAGGTGAATTTCAGCGCTTCGCGGAAACCAGTAGAAACATCGGCCGGTCAAGTTCTTCCTGCAAAGCGGGCTGCGCTTCGATCTGCGCCGGTGTCGGCGCGAATTCCTCGACGCGATCGATGGTGAAGGCGGCGCCGATCAGAAGGTTGAGCGTGGTGGCGAGGGTGCGATGATATTTCAACACCCCCTTGGCCAGCCAATCGGTGACGCGCGGGCCTTCCATGGCATAGCGATCGAGGGGCCAGATGCGCCGTCCTTCCGCATCCTGCGTCCAGCCCTGCCGGCTGGGCGCCATGAAGACCGGATGCTCCGTCGAGAACACGAACCGCCCACCAGGAACGAGCGCCTGATGCACGGTGGCAAACAGGCGGCCGGCATCTTTAAGATAATGCAGGGCCAGAGAAGAATAGACGAGATCGAAAGCGGCCGCTGACAGAGCCAGTTGTTCGAGATCGGCGCGCTCATAGACAATGGTCTCGCCAATGGCATCGTCCCGCGACATCTCCCGCGCCCGCGCCAGCATTTTCTCGGACAGGTCGAGACCCAACACGTGGGCTGCGCCCTGCTCTTGCGCCCAACGGCAGAACCAGCCGTAGCCGCAGCCGAGATCGACGACGCGCAGGCCTTTCATCGGTGGCAGCATGGCGCGCAGAACCGGCCATTCGGGTGCCGCGTCCAGTCCGCCGGTCGAGCGGGCGAGCCGGCTATAGCCCTCGAAAAACTGCGGTTGATCGTAGATGTTTTGCGCCATGGGAACTGCGTTCAAGGTTTGCTGTCGGGCATGATCCGATCGCTGCCCGTCGAAGAGGTTTCGGAATGCGGCGTGTCGGCACTGCGTTTGTCATCGCCAGGCAATTTGCAGTCGCCGGCGATCGGACAGGCATAGGGCAAGGGTTGCGGCACCTGCGCCTCGGTCAGCGGCACCGGGTCTGGGTTCAGATAACTGAATTGCCAGACGGTGATGGCGACGGCGCCCAGGCCGATCGCCAGGGCGATCGGTACCCGCAGCCAAAGCGAGCCCAGGATATTCCCGGACGGTTCCGACTTCCGATCAGACTCTTGCGTCATCGTACTACCTGCTGCTCTGCGCTGGTATCACCTTGTCGCCGGATCATGTCAAAAGTCGAATTTCGCATGCATTGGTCTCCACTCTATGCTTTGCTCGGACTGGGAGAGCGCGGGGGAGGACGTTTCATGCTTCGGAGTGTGCAAAAATTTGTTTGGGCCGGGTTGGCGATGGGCCTCGCCGTTTCCATGGCCCATGCTCAATCCTGGCCGAGCCGGCAAATCACCTTCATCGTTCCCTTCGCGCCTGGCGGCGGCACCGACGCTTTCGCGCGCCCGCTCGCGACCCAGCTCGACACGCAACTGGGACAGCGGGTGATCATCGAGAATCGCGCGGGCGCCGGCGGCACGGTTGGCGCTTCGGCGGCGGCGAAGGCGCCGCCTGATGGCTACACCTTCTTCATCGGCGCGGCGCATCACGCCATCGCTCCGGCCCTTTATCCGAAACTCGATTACGACATCGAGAAAGACCTGATCCCCGTTGGTCTGGTGTCACAGCCGCCGCAAGTGGTCGTGGTGCATCCAGGCCGGGTTTCAGCCAAGACCCTGCAAGAGCTGATCGACTATGCCAGGGCCAATCCCGACAAGATGAATTATGCCTCGGCGGGTGGCGGCACCACCCATCATTTGGCGGGCGAACTGTTCAAGGCGCTGACCAAGACGCGCATCACCCATGTGCCCTATCGCGGCGCGGGCCCGGCGATGCAGGATCTTGTCGCCGGCCATATCGAACTTGAGTTCGACGGGCTTGGCTCATCGGCACCGCATATCGCCTCGGGCGCGCTGCGCGCCCTGGCGGTGGCCGCGCCGCAACGCTCGCCGGCCTTTCCTGATGTTCCGACGGCAGCCGAAGCCGGCGTGCCCGGCTATGAGGTCTCGACCTGGTACGGCATGTTCGCCCCAAAGGGCACGCCGCCGGATGTGATCACGCATATGACCAAGGAACTGCGCACCGCTTTTGCGAAGCCGATGATCAAGGATGCCTGGGGGCGCAACGGCTCCGAAATCCCCAATCTCTACGGCGCCGAATTCGGCACGTTCGTCAGCGCCGAGGTGAAGCGCTGGGGCAAAGTGGTGCAGGACGCTGGCATCAAGCTCGACTGAACCTCACGCACAATTTGCTTGCCGCGCTCAAGCCGCGCAAGGAAGATCGGATCATCTTCCTTGCGAGAGGTGCCGCATGATCGAACTGCATTATTGGCCAACGCCCAACGGCCACAAGATCACGATCTTTCTCGAAGAGACCGGCCTGCCCTATAAGATCACGCCGGTGAACATCGGCACGGGCGAACAATTCAAGGCTGAATTCCTGGCGATTTCGCCCAACAACCGCATGCCGGCGATGGTCGATCACGATCCCAAGGGCGGTGGCGCACCGATCAGCGTGTTCGAATCCGGCGCCATTCTCGTCTATCTCGCCGAAAAGACCGGCCAATTCATCGGCACGGATCTGCGCTCGCGCACCAAAGCGTTGGAATGGCTGTTCTGGCAGATGGGCGGCCTTGGTCCGATGGCCGGGCAGAACGGCCATTTCAACAATTACGCGCCGGAAAAGATTCCCTATGCGCAAGAGCGCTATACCAAGGAGACCAATCGTCTCTATGGCGTGCTCGACAAGCAACTCTCTGAGAATGAATGGGTGGCCGGCAGCGCCTATTCCATCGCCGACATGGCGAGCTATCCGTGGATCGTGCCCTATGAGCGGCACCACCAGAAGATCGAAGATTTTCCGCATCTGAAGCGTTGGTTCGACGTCATGGCGAAACGCCCGGCTGTCGTTGCCGCTTATGCCAAAGGACCACTCTATCGCTCAGACAATACGATGACGGAAGAGGCCAAGAAGATTCTCTTCGGCCAGACGGCAGCAAGCGTTCAGGCGCGCTAGGCGCCAGGAAAAACCAAAAGAGAAACCGGCGGCCTTTCGACCGCCGGTTTCTTTTTGTCTGGAACTTTACGCCAAGCCCGCCTTGACGCGATCCGGCGTGAACGGCGCATGGCGCAGTCTCTTGCCAGTGAGCGTGAAGATGGCATTGGAGATCGCCGGGATTGTGCCGGAGATCGACAATTCGCCGACCGGCAGCGGAATGTCGCCGCTGCGGATGATCTCCACATGCATCTGCGGCACGTCCGACATGCGGATCAGTTCGTAGTCGTGGAAATTGCTCTGTTCCACGGCGCCATCCTTGATCGACACGCGCTCCTTGACCGCGCTGCCCAGCGCATAGAGCAACGAGCCCTCAATCTGCGCCACGACGTTTTGCGGCTGCACCGGCAGGCCGACGTCAACAGCGCACCACAGTTGATGCACCTTCACTTTGCCGCTCGCCGCATCGACGGAGACTTCGGCCACGGTGCCGGCCACCGAAAAGCCGATCGGCGGCAAGCCCAGCTTGGCGAAGGCGATGCCGAGAGCCCGTCCCTCGCGCTTGCGCTTCCACTCGGCCATTTCGGCAACGCGTTCGATGACCTTCTTGGCGCGCGGGTCTTTCAACACCGCCAGGCGATATTCGACCGGATCCTTACCGGCCAACTGAGCCAGTTCGTCGATTACGGCTTCGATGGCAAAGTTGTTGTGCCCCGAACCGATGCCGCGCCAGGCGGCCGTGCGAATGCCACGCTCTTCATAGATATGCTCGGCGGTCATCGCCGGGATATCGTAATGCGGCATTTCCGAACCGGCCATGACGATATGGTCGACGCCTTTCTGCGCCTCCATACGGGCCTGACCGTAGAGATAAGGCACCACCGTGTCGGCGGCGATGCGATGACGCCAGCCGGTGATCTTGCCCGTCCCATCAAGGGCAACATCGATCTTCTGCGCTGTCATCGGCCGCAGACGACCGGAAGCAATGTCGTCCTCGCGGCTCAACAGCATTTTCACCGGCTTGCCGACGGCTTTCGACAGCAGCACGGCATCGACAGCATATTCGACGAAGGCGCGCCGGCCGAAACCGCCGCCCATGGTCATGAGGTGGAATTTCACCTTGTCGGGCGCCACGCCCGCCGCCTTCGCCGCATCGTCGCGCGCCCGGGTCGGCCATTGCGTGCCGCACCAGATTTCGACGCCCTCCGCCGTCACCGAAGCGGTGCTGGTGTGGGGCTCCATCTGCGCATGATAGACATAGTCGGTCATATATTCGCTGGAATGCACTTTGGCGGCGCCCGCGAAAGCCGCGTTGGCATCGCCGACCGAACGTCCGATCACGCCTTGCGTCTTGGCATCGCGCACGTGCTCCAACGCCGTCCGCATGGCAGCGGCCGAATCCGTCTTCGAGCCCGGCGCGTCGCGCCACTGCGCTTTCAGCTTGTTGCGTGCGACGAAGACCGCTTCCACCGTCGAGCCGACGATGCCGACACCATGGTCGAGCGCGATGGCATCGACGATCCCCGTCACCGCTTTCAATTCATCGCGATTGAACGATGTGGGACCGGAGCCGCGCACCGGCGCACGCGCAATCGTGCCGTAGAGCAGGCCTGGCACGCGCACGTCGATGGCATAGGTCATCCGGCCGGTCGACTTCGCTTCCACGTCGCGGCGCGGCACGTCCTTGCCGATGAGACGGAAATTGGCGACGGGCTTGAGTTGTTCCGGCTTGATTTCCGGCAGCTTCTCCGGCGCTTTGGCGCCGGCGGCAATCTCGCCGTAGGAGAGTTTGCGCCCGCTACCCGCATGGACGACGGTATTGGGCTCGGTGGTGAGCTCGCTTGCTGGCACATTGAGGCGTGCCGCGGCCGCGTCGATCAACACCTGACGTGCCTGCGCGCCCGCCGTGCGCGCCGCCATCCAATAGCCGCGCAGAGTGGTGCTGCCGACGACCATCTGGGTGCGCAGGATCGGATGATTGTAGACCTCCGCCACCGGCGCGGTCTCGATTACCACTTTCGACCAATCGGCGTCGAGTTCTTCAGCGAAGATCAGCGGCAATGCGGTGCTGACGCCCTGCCCCATTTCGATCGCTGGCGAAACGATGGTGACCGTGCCGTCGGCGGTGATACGCACGAAAGCATTGAGCGCGGCGGGGCCGGCCTGCGCGGCCGCCTCTTGCGGCGCGAGCTTGAAGGCAAAGCCGAAGGAAAGGCCAGCGGCACCGGCCAGAACGCCGCGACGAGAGAGATTGAGATTATCGTGCATTGGTTCAGCCCTCCCGCGATGCGCGTTCGACGGCGCTGATGATGCGCGAATAGGTGCCGCAGCGGCAGATATTGCCGTCCATATGTTCGACGATCTGATCGCGCGTCGGTTTCGGCGTCTTGGCGAGCAAAGCGGCCGCCTGCATGATCTGACCGGACTGACAGTAGCCGCATTGCGGCGTCTGTTCGGCAATCCAGGCCTTCTGCATGGGATGAAGACCGTTGGCCGAAAGCCCTTCGATGGTCGTCACTTTCTTGCCGGCAAGTTGCGACACTTGCGTCTGGCAGGAGCGCACGGCTTCGCCATCGACATGCACGGTGCAGGCGCCGCACAGTCCCGCGCCGCAGCCGAATTTCGTACCCGTCAGCCCGACATGTTCGCGCACCACCCACAGCAATGGTGTGTCTGGCTGCACGTCGACCGTCGTCGACTGTCCGTTGATGGAAAGTTGGTAGGTTGCCATCGTATCCCCTCCGAGAATGGCTCTTCTTTCATTAGAACTATTCCCGTTAGCACTGACAAGACGATTTGTGCAGTGGGATCATTACGATGATTTGGTCTCTCATGATGTGAGTGGGCGATGCAAAAAGTTGCGGCCACGCAACCGCAACTTCGCTTTCTGTAGTGATCAGGCGGCGGCGGACACCGACACGGCATCGACGATGCCATCGCAAGATCGCCGCCGGGACCGGTCGGTTGATACGTTGTTACCAGGTAACAAAACTGAGACTTACTTACGCCATGGGCGAGCTTCGCCTTGGCGGGCTGCGCAGCCGCTACTGGCGCCCGCCTTCATCGATTTCACGGTCGCGAACGTGAAGCTCGCGACCCTTTGAGAGCGGATTATTTCGCCGCGGCCAGGGCCGGCTGCGCCTTGCGGATCGGCTCCATCACCTCATTGGCATAGATCGTCATGTTCTTGACGGCCAGCTCATGCGGCAGCGTGGCGAACTGCAACATGGTGAGCAGTTTGCCAAAGCCGATCTCCTTCTGGAAATGCAGGATCTTGTCGCGCACCGTGGCCGCGCTGCCGCACAGGAACATGCCGCTTTCCATCACCGCTTCCAGGGATTTTTCACCTGACTGCATTTGCGCCTTGGCACGCAAGACCCCCTGCATGGACGGCAGCGACAGATAACCCGGCGGCAGCAGCATTTCCGGCGGCATGCGCAGGAATTTTTGATAGAAGGCTTCCGCATGCGGACGGGCTTCGCGCATGGCGATCTCGTCGGTTTCGGCGACATAGCACGGCACCGACCAACCGAGATGATCGGAGGTCGCCTGCCAGCCCTGGCGTTCGGCGGAGTCGCGATATTGCTGCATATATTTGGCGAGCGCGGCGACGGGGGAGAACGTCTGTAGATAGGTGTAGCGCCGGCTCGGATGTGCTGCCCATTCGATCGTCTCGGTGGAGCCCTGCGAAGGAATCCAAACCGGCGGGTGCGGGTTCTGGAACGGCCTCGGCCACAGATTCACATAGTTGAAGTTGTAGTGCTTGCCTTCGAAGGCGAAGGGACCGGTCTTGGTCCAGGCCTGGATGATCAGATCATGCGCCTCGTGGAAGCGTTCGTGGGAGAAGGCCGGATTGACGTTCCAGGAGAAATATTCGGCGCCGATGCCGCGCACGAAGCCGGCGATGAAACGACCACCGGTGATGTTGTCGAGGATCGCGAACTCTTCGGCGATGGTCACCGGATTGTTGACCAGCGGCAAGGCACGGCCGAGCAGCGCGATCTTCACCTTCTTGGTGCGCCGCGATAAAGCGCCGGCCAGAACGCCCGGCTGCGGCATCAGGCCATAGGCATTGGAATGATGCTCGTTGACGCAGATACCGTCGAAGCCGAGCGGTTCGGCCATTTCGAGCTCGTCGAGATAGCGGTTGTACAGCTCGTGACCCTTGCGCGGATCATAGTAGCTGTTGGGCAAGGTCACCCAGGCCGATTTGTATTTGTCCGAGGCCGCTAGATCGAGGTCGGCATAGGGCATGAGATGGAAGAGAAAGAATTGCATCATGCCTCTCCTGCGAACTGGCGGATTGCGGCAACAAACTCAGGCGACTTTTCCGAATGCGGCAGGTGTCCGCAGTCTTCAAAAATCTGCACCTTGGCGCCCTTGATCGCCTCGCGGAAGCGTTCGGCATAGGCGACGGGAAGAAGAGCATCCTGCCGCCCCCACAACACCAGGGTCGGCAGATCGAGACGATGAATCCATTTTTCGAGATCGGGATTGTAGAGACGCGGATTCCAAGCGAGCCGTGCGGTCGTCACCCGGTTGCGCACGGCGATGTCGCTGTCCTCAGGGCTCACCGGCATGGCGAGCAGGCGCTCGGCCAGCGCCTTATCGTGGAACAGATTGCGGGTGAGTTCTTCCTGCGACCACAGGAACAGATCGGCCGGCGGCACGCCCTTGAGGCGCAGGCCGGCGGAGGCGACGAGGACGAGCTTGCGCAGCCGGCTCTGATCGCGCACGGCGATCTCCGAAGCGATCCAGCCGCCCATCGAGGTGCCGACGAGGGTGACGTCCTTCAGATCGAACTGCTTCATGAAGCTCAGATAGAAATTGGCCATGTCGCCGACATTGTCGAGCCAGTCGGGCATGTCGGAGCGGCCGAAACCTGGATGTTCCGGCACGATCACATCGAAGGACTTCGCCAGTTCGGCCATGAACGGCGCCCAGCGGCTGGCGCCATTGGCGCCATGGAGAAACAGCAGCGGCGCGCCGGAGCCAGCCCGCATGATGCTGGTCTTGCAGCCCTCCACCGTCTCGAAATAGATCTTCGGTTCACTCATGACATTTCCCTCATCCTACGCAGGGATTTCGGCGAAAAGGGCCTTCCCACACATCGCCGACCGGACGATCGGCTCTTTCCGAAAGCCGCCTAAGCGGCTTTCTCGCTTTTGAAATCCGATGTTCGGGGGAAGACCCTGGCATGCGTTCTCTCCCCGACCGTTGCTTTTTAAGTTGCATTTTTATTTCCATATGGAAAATATAAGTCAAGCTGATTTTCCATTTTATGGGCTATATCGGCATACAATGTGGCGTCTTCCTGATATTTATTTCCAATATGGAATTAAATTTGCCCTTCAATCCCGTGCCCGGACGGCTAGGCACGACGACCGGAAAGGACGTTGCGTTGAACTCCCCAAAACAGGAACCGCCCGTCGAGTTCGACGTCCGTCTGAACGTGCCCTATCTCCTCGGCCGTGCCGCCAATGGATTGCTGGGCCGCCTCACCGAAGTCCTCAAGCAGCAGGATCTATCACTCGGCATGTGGCGCATTCTGGCTTTGCTTTATGCGCAATCGCCGCTGCGTTTCAGCGCGCTGTTCACGCTCAGCTCCATGGAGCCTTCGACCGCCTCTCGCTTCATCAACGAACTGCTGCAACGCGGCCTTATCGCGAAAAAGAAGTCCAAGACCGACGCGCGCGGCGTTCTGCTCTCCATCACACGGGCCGGGCAACAGACGGTACGATCCCTTTTGCCTCAAGTCGCGGTGATGGAGAAAGATACTCTGGCCGGCTTCTCCGAAGATGAGGTCTATCTGGCGCGACGGCTGCTGCAACGTATGTGCGACAACGTATCTCCACTGATCGAATATCCGGAGTAACCCGAGGCGCACGGTGGCTTGCCATCTAGAAAAGCCGCCGACCGGCATCCCCTTCGCGCCAAAAATGCTTTAAGCTGCCTCCCAACGGACAAAACGATGGGAGGGAATTCAATGGCGTGGATACGCACGACCGGCCGCCTGATGGCTGGCATTCTTGCACTTCTGGCGGCGCAGACCGGCTTGGTAAAGACCGCCCTGGCGCAGAACAAGGTCAATCTCGGCTATACGCGGCTTGCCACCGACATCGGCCTCTATGTCGCCGACAAGCGCGGCTATTTCAAAGCCGAAGGTCTCGACGTCAATTTCGTGCTGTTTGATTCCGCCGCGCGGATGATCACGCCGGCGGCGACCGGCGATCTCGATGTGGTGGCGGGCGCGACCTCCGCCGGTTTCTACAATGCGGTGGCGCGCGGCATCGATCTGCGCGTCGTCGCCGACAAGGTTTCGACCCCGCCCGGCCGGACCAGCCAGACCCTGATCGTGCGCAAGGCACTGGTCGATTCCGGGCGCTTCAAGACCCTGGCCGACATCAAAGGGCTGAAGGTCGCCAATTCCGCGCCAGGCACGGCGGCGATGGCCTCGCTCTATAAAATGGTCGAACGCGCCGGATTGAAAATCAGCGATGTCGAACTCGTCAGCCTCGGCTTTCCGCAGCAGGTGCTGGCGCTGTCCAGCGGCGCCATCGATCTGGCGCTGCCGGCCGAGCCGATGACGACCGAAGCCGTCACCAAAGGCTATGGCGTCAAGGTGATCACCGACGATGAGGCCTATCCCTATCATCAGATCGCCGTGCTGTTTTACAGCGGCAAATTCGCCAAGGAACGGCCGGAGGTTGCCCGCAAATTCCTCAAGGCCTTCCTGCGTGGCGTGCGCGACCACAATGACGCGCTGGACGCGAAGGGCAATTTTACCGGGCCGAAGGGGGAAGCGATCATCGCCATTCTCAATGAATATACGACGATCAAGGACCCCGCCTTCTATCGCTCTTTCCCCCTCGCCTTCTGCAACCCGGACGGCACGATCCATCTCGACAGCCTGAAAAACGATTTCCAGGTTTACAAGGAAGCCGGCCTGCTCGAAGGCACCGTCGATCCGCTGAAACCGATCGACACATCCTTCCTAGATGCCGTGCTTAAAGAGATCGGCCCCTACAAGAAGGCCAATTGATCAAACGCGCTCGGCGACGAATGGATTGACGAGATGGCCGATGCCGGTGATCTCGATATCCACCTCGTCGCCGGCCTTGAGATTGGGTGATGTGCCGTCGGTGCCCATCCAAATTACGTCACCAGGATAGAGAGTGATGTAGCGGGTGATGGTGCTGATATAGCGAGCGACGCCAAACAGCATGGCATTGGTGCGAAAGCGCGTCGTTTCCTGGCCGTTGACCTTGACGATGGTTTCAAGCGCGTCGAGGTCGACGTCGGTCTCGATCCAAGGTCCCATCGGCTTCCAGGTGTCCGGCCCCTTGGCCCGCCAGAGCGTGCGATCCGATTTCTGCCAGCTCCGTTCGCTCACGTCATTGCCGATGGTGTAGCCAAGGACGCAGGACAGCGCCTCCGCCTCCGACAGATGCTTGGCCTGTTTGCCGATGACGACGACCAGTTCGCCTTCGTATTGGACCGCATCGGTCGCATCATGGGGAATGACCACGGCTTCGCCATGGGCGATCAGACCATTGTTGGTTCTTTGGCCGACATCAGGCTGCGTCGGCAGAGTCGGTGACTGGCCGGTGCGCGCTGCGACTTTCAGAATGTGCTCGGTGTAGTTGAAGCCGACAGCGTAAAACGTGGGCGGGATGACCGGCACTTCGATTTTCACGGCGGACAGATCGTGCCGGCGCGTGGTTTTCTGGTGGTCGCCAAAAGGCGTTCCGTCGACCTCGACGATCCGGTCGCCTTCGAGAATGCCATAGAATATTTTGCCGTCGCACGACGCTCTGATCCACCGCACACCATTCTCCTCTCAAGGGTCTGGCTTGGCGCCTGAGGCGCGCACCACGTCAGCCCATTTTTTCACTTCGGCGGCGACGAAAACCGGCATCGCGTCGGGCGGCCGCCAATGGGTGATTACGGCGTTGCGCTTGAACGTCTCCTGCACCGATGGCGCCGACAGAGCTTTCTCGATGCTGCCTGCCAGCCGCGTGATCCGCTCGGGCGGCGTACGCGCCGGCGCGAAATAGGCGAACCAGGCGTCGGCGTCCACATCGGCGACGCCAGCTTCCGCCAAGGTCGGCACGTCGGGCAGTTGCGGCATGCGCGTGGAGGAGGCAATGGCGATCGCCCGCACAAGACCGCCATCGATCTGGCCCAAGATATTGGCGACAGCGACAAAGCCGAAATCGACGATGCCATTGACGAGATCCTGCACCAGCGGCGCACCGCCACGATAGGGCACATGCGCGGCCTGCGTACCCGTCTTCAGCTTGAACAATTCAGCGGCCAGATGAGAAGACGACCCATTGCCCGTCGAACCGTAATTCAATTTGCCCGGCTCGGCGCGCAGCAGATCGACCAGCTCTTTCGCCGTCTGCGCCTTCAGCCCACGCTTGACGACGAGCGCGTGCGGCACGGTGCAGATGCCACAGATCGGCGCGAAGCTTTCGATGGTCTTGTAAGCCAGATTGGGGATCAGCGCGTCGTTGGTGCCATGGGTCTGCTGGGTGCCCAGCACGATGCGATAGCCATCGGGATCGGCCTGGGCAACGGCCAAAGCGCCGATCGCCCCACCGCCACCGCCCCGGTTTTCGATGACGATCGATTGGCCCAGGGACTGAGTCATCTGCTCGCCCAGCGCACGGGCGACGAGATCGACCGAACCGCCGCCCGGATAAGGTACGATCACCGTAATCGGACGATCGGGGAACCGTTCCTGCGCCATGGCGGGCGCCAGAGCCACAGCGGACGTTCCGACCAGAAAAGCCCGCCGGCTCAAAGACAATACCGTCACTCAATCCCCCAATTTGACGCCGGCCTGTTTGATGACGCCCGCCCAAAGTTTGACCTCGCTGGCAATGAAAGCCGCCGCCTCTTGCGGCGTATTGCCGATGGGTTGCGCCGCCTGATCGAGGAATTTTTTGCGAATTTCAGGCGAGCGGATCACTGCTACCGCATCTTTATTGATCTTGTCGATGATCGCATCAGGCGTTGCGGGCGGTGCCATCATGGCGAACCAGGCGATGGCAGAAAAGCCTTTCAAGCCGGATTCCGAAACCGTCGGCACATCAGGCAGTTCCGGCGTACGCTCGAGGGAACAGACGCCGATAATCTTCAGACTGCCGCCGCGATGCTGCGGCAGCGATTGCGAAATATTGTCGAAGAAAACGTCGACATGACCGGCGACCAGATCGTTCAGCGCCGGGGCCGTGCCGCGATAGGGAATATGATTGAATTTGACGCCGGCCATACTCTCGAACAGGGCCGCCGTTAGGTGCGACGTGCTGCCATTGCCTTGATTGGCGCAATTGATCTTACCTGGATTGGCTTTCGCCTTGGCGATCAGTTCGGCGATGGTGGAAACACCGAGCTTGTTGCTGACGTCAACCACATTGGTGGCGGAACCGATGATGGTGATCGGCTTGAACTTGCTCGCGTCATAAGCAAGCTTTGGATAGAGGCTCTGATTGATGGCGATCGGCGGCGGCGGCGCGGCGAGCAGCGTGTAGCCATCGGGTTCGGCAAAGGCCACGGCTTCGGCACCGACATTGCCGGCAGCACCCGTGCGGTTCTCAATCAAGACAGGCTGTTTCCAGACATTGGTCAGCACTTCCGCCAGCAAGCGCGGCAGTGCGTCGGCCGTGCCGCCAGCCGGAAACGGCACGATGATGCGCACGCTCTGGGTCGGCCAGTTGCCGGCGCCTTGCGCTCGCACTGAAGCCGGCAGCAGAGCAGCGGTGCTTGAAGCCAACAACGCCCTGTTGAATTGGCGACGATCCATATTTCCCTCCCTCACGCGACGATTTGTATCGTCTCATTCTTCTCGTTCTTGCCCTGGGCGCGATATTGCCCGATCTTCTGGATCAAGGGCGCATCCGACATGGTGTAGAGCACCGCGTCGGAGCTACCGGCGTTGACATGACGGCGCCACAGGAAGTTCGGCACAACGAAAATGTCGTTTTCTTCCCAGTCATAGATGGTGCCGGCAATTTCCGTCTGGCCCCGCCCCTGCATGACCACGTAAACCGTGCTGGCCGTTTCGCGCTTGAAGCGCGTTTCCTCGCCGGCACGCAGCAATTGCGCGCCATAGCCGACCGTCGGAAACAAGGAAGCGCCGTTCACCGGATTGACTATGTCGAGGTAAACGCCTTCATACGGATCGCCCGCTTCGCCGCGCAGCGCCGTCAATGCGGCCACAATATCCTTGCCACGATACTGAATATGCGGACTGGTTTCATGGCCGATGCCGCGTGCGGTGGTGGCGAAGCGCGGCACCAGACCGCCCTGGCCATAGAGGCGCTGCGAATAGCCGGCCGGCAGGCTTTGCTTCTGCACCCGCGCATTGGCTGGCGCGTCCGGCATGTCCTCGTCGAGCCAGATGAGATCGAGAAATTCGAGGACCGGCCAATCGAGCGTGTCGATCCAGGTGACTGGTTCGTTCGAATCGTTGCCGTGATCGTGCCATGTGCCATTGGGCGTGAGAATGATGTCGCCGCGCTCAGCCTCGCAACGCTCGCCTTCCACGGTGGTATAACCACCCTTGCGGGACAGGATCGTGCGGCTGGCATTGGGCGAGTGCATATGTGCCGGCGCCAGATCGCCGGAATTGTAGATGGAAACGGCGCAGCGCAATGTCGCCGTCACCTGTAGCCGGCCAGCGAGACCGGGATTGGTGAGGAGGAACTGCTGCCGGTCGGCGAATTCGATCGGCGAAATATTGGCCGTGCGGGCGACGTCGGCGATGCGGTCGAGATAGGGCGAAATTTCGCGCCACCTCCACAGATGCGGCAAGGCTTTCATCTGTGCGGCGGCAACACGGCCCTGCGCCAGCTTGCCCGAGGGAACCAATCCCGTCTCCTTAAACCAAGGTCGCTGCGCCGGTGCATTGGCCTGGGTGCGCAGCCAGATATTCAGCTTGCCGGCCTCGGCGTTGAGCGCTTCCATGGCGGCGCGCGCGTCGGTGGGAACGGCACGCGAGGGCTGTGGCTGGGTCATCACGCATCCTCCCGATTGTTTCCGGTCGTTTTACAGGCCGGCTTCCGCCAAGACATGAAGTCAGGGTTTCCACCTTGTCAACATGACCTTGAGGCCGCCGGCCAACATTGACTTGGCCGCATGGCAAAGGCTTATATGCGGTGGGGCGGCAACGCCAAGGCAAGGAAAAACAATGAGCCAACAAGCCGAGCTCGAACGCACCATGGAGGGAATGCCCAATTGGCCGGGAGACGGGTTCACCCGCGTTCCCTATTGGGTTTTCCAGCGCGATGATGTTTACGCGCGCGAACAGGAAGCGATTTTCCAAGGTCCTGTGTGGAACTATCTCTGCCTGGAAGCAGACATTGCCGAAGGCGGCGACTTTGTCACCACTTTCGTCGGCGACGCGCCTGTGGTCGTCACGCGCGACAGCGAGGGCGCAATCCATGCCTTCGAGAACCGCTGCGCCCATCGCGGCGCATTGATCTGCCTCGACGCCAAGGGCAAAGGCAAAAAGGATTTCGCCTGCGTCTACCATGCCTGGACCTATGACCTCACCGGCAAGCTCACCGGCGTTGCCTTCCAGAAAGGCGTGAAGGGCAAAGGCGGCATGCCGCCGGAGTTCAAAATCTCCGAGCACGGGCCGCGTCGCCTGAAGCTCACGACCCTGCACGGGCTCGTCTTCGGCTCATTCAGCGCCGATGCGCCCGATTTCAAGAGCTGGCTCGGCCCCGAGATCGAACCGAGAATCGGCCGCGTGCTCGCCGGCCGCAAGCCGGTGGTGCTGGGGCGCTATACCCAGGTGCTGCCCAACAACTGGAAGCTCTATGTGGAGAACGTCAAGGACTCCTACCACGCCAGCATCCTGCATCTGTTCTTCACCACATTCGAACTGAACCGCCTGTCGCAGAAAGGCGCCATCGTCGTCGACGAAACGGGCGGCCACCACATCAGCTATTCGGCCATCGACCGGAAGACGAACACCGCCAGCGCGGACTATGCGCAGCAGAAAATCCGCTCCGACAGCAAATATCGCCTCGCCGATCCCTCTTTGTTGCAGGGGTTCGACGAATTCAACGACGACGTGACCTTGCAGATCCTGTCGGTCTTCCCGACCTTCGTCCTGCAGCAGATTCAAAACAGCATCGCCATCCGTCAGGTGGTGCCGCGCGGACCCGATCGCACGGATCTGCACTGGACCTTGCTTGGCTTCGAGACCGATACGCCGGAACAGCGGCTGACGCGTCTGAAACAGGCCAATCTGATCGGGCCCGCCGGCTTCATCTCGATGGAAGACGGTTGTGTCGGCGGCTTCGTGCAGCGTGGCGTGCGCGCAGCGTCACGCGAACAGGCCATCCTGCAGATGGGTGGCTCGACCGCCGAGAGCAGCGAGAGCCGCGTTACCGAAGCCTCGATCCGCGGCTTCTGGAAAGCCTGGCGCGCCCACACCGGAATCTGAGTTTCACAAAGCCCATGTCCAATATCGATCACGATCATTTTTTCGCCATCGCGCACGCCCAATCGGACTATGCGCGCTGCATCGATGACGACCGGCTGGAGGAATGGCCGTCGTTCTTCGAGGAAGCCTGCCTGTATCGCATTACGTCGGCGGCCAGCCATCGCGATGGCTATGAAGCCTCCGTCGTCTTCGCCAATTCGCGCGGTATGTTGACGGACCGGATTTCGGCGCTGCGCGAAGCCAATATCTATGAGCGGCAGGCTTATCGTCATCTATTGGGCATGCCGGCTCTTTTGGAACAGGCCGCGAATGGGCTGCGCACGGAAACGTCGTTCATGGTAGCGCGCATCATGCAGGACGGCACGACCGATCTTTATGCGACGGGCCGCTATCTCGACATCTGGAACACCAAGGGCGAGACGCCCAAGATCGTCGAGCGCATCGTCGTCTGCGACAGTTCCCGTTTCGATACCCTGCTGGCGATCCCGCTATGAGTGCCCAGTTGCCCATAGCCGTCACCCTCGGCGATCCCAACGGCATCGGCCCTGAAATCGCCGTCAAAGCCGCCGCTCAGGCGCTTGAGACCAACGGTACGCCCGTCGTTCTGGTCGGCGACCGTTACGTGGTCGAACATTACGGCAAACTCGTCGCGCCGACGCTGTCGATCGTGGATGCGTCGTCGAACAAGGCCGGCATTCGCCTGCTCGCCGTCGAGGCGCTGCCGCCCAAGCATTTTGCGCCAGGACGCGTCGATCCCGAGGCCGGTCGCGCGACCGTTGCCTATCTCCGCGCCGCGATGGACGCGGTTGGCGCGGGACAGGCACGCGGTATCATCGGCTGCCCGCACAATGAAACCGCCATCAATGCCGCCGGCATCACCTTTTCCGGCTATCCCGGCCTCATCGCCGAACTCTCAGGCCTGACTGAGGACGAGGTGTTCCTGATGCTGATCGGCGGCGGCTTGCGCATCGTCCATGTGACCTTGCACGAACAGCTCTCCAAATCCTTAGGCCGCCTGACACCCGATCTCGTCGTGGCCGCTGCCAAAACTGCCGATGCGGCCTTACGTCAACTCGGCATCGCCAAGCCGCGCATCGGCGTTTTCGGCATCAATCCCCATGCGGGCGAAGATGGATTGTTCGGTGATGACGACGAGCGCATCACCAAACCAGCCGTCGCGCGTCTTCAGGCCGAGGGACTTCAAGCGGAAGGACCGGTTGGCGCCGACCTGATGCTCGGGCGCAAGGACATCGACTGTTTCGTCGCCATGTATCACGACCAAGGCCATGTGCCGGTGAAGCTAGTCGCCGGGCGCCATGCCTCCGCTTTATCGATCGGCGGCAAGGCGCTTTTCTCCAGCACGGGCCATGGCAGCGCCTTCGACATCGCCGGCCAAGGCGTCGCCGATCCCGAAGGCGTGCTGCGGGCCATCAACCTGATCAGCGGCGTCACTTATAGCGTTTCACAGCTCGACTTAGTCGAGCGCCATGAAGACGCGTCCAAATAAGAGAATCTGGGCAAAATCACGTTTCTACCGAAACGTGATTTGCTCTAGCGCTCAGGCGTTCTTGAAATTCGGCTTCCGCTTCTCGACGAAGGCGGTCATGCCCTCCTTCTGATCGGCCAATGAGAAGGTCGAGTGGAAGACGCGCTTCTCGAAGCGCAGACCATCCGCCAAGGGCACTTCCTGAGCGATGTTGACGCATTCCTTGACCATCATCGCCACCGGCATGGACATGGAGGCGATGGTTTGGGCCGTGGCGATGGCTTCATCGAGCAATTTGTCGGCCGGGATGATCCGCGCCACGAGGCCGGAGCGCTCGGCTTCGGCCGCATCCATCATGCGGCCGGTGAGGCACATGTCCATCGCCTTGGCTTTGCCGACAGCACGGGTGAACCGCTGCGTGCCGCCCATGCCGGGAACGACGCCGAGCTTGATTTCCGGTTGGCCGAATTTCGCCGTGTCGGCTGCGAGAATGAAATCGCACATCATCGCCAGTTCGCAGCCGCCACCGAGCGCGAAACCGGCCACCGCGGCGATGACGGGCTTCCGCGCCCGCACCAGAATGTCCCACGGACCGAATTTGTCGGTCTTGAAGACATCCATATAGTCGAGCACCTGCATTTCCTTGATGTCGGCGCCAGCCGCAAAAGCCTTGGCCGAACCGGTGATGACCATCGCGCCAATGCCATCGTCAGCCTCGAAAATGCTGACCGCATCGGTGACATCGAGCATGATCTGGCGGTTCAAGGCATTCAGCGCATCGGGCCGGTTGAGCGTGATCAGGCCAACGCGATCGCGGCGCTCGACCAAAATGGTTTCATAGGTTTTCGAAGCGGACATATTCACTCTCCGGAACGGGCACGAATGGCATTGATGATAGCCGAAAAATCCTTGTTGGCATGACCTTCGGCCTTGAACGTGTCGTAAATATCCTTGGCATGCGCGCCAAGGGCGCAATCAGCGTGAGCAGTGCGCGCCGCTTCCATCGCCAGGGACAGGTCCTTGAGCATCAGTTCGGCGGCAAAGCCCGGCTTATAGTCATTGTTGGCGGGGCTCGTCGGCACGGGGCCTGGCACCGGGCAATAGCTGTTCATCGACCAGCACTGGCCGGATGCCGTCGAGACCACATCGAACAGAGCCTGATGCGAAAGACCGAGCTTTTCGCCAAGCACGAAAGCCTCGCCGACGGCGATCATCGATATGCCCAGCACCATATTGTTGCAGATTTTCGCCGCCTGCCCGGCGCCATCGCCGCCGCAGTGAACGATCTTCTTGCCCATATGCGCCAGCACGGGCTGACCGACGCCGAAAGCCTTGTCCGATCCGCCGACCATGAAGGTCAACGTGCCAGCCGTCGCGCCACCGACACCGCCCGACACAGGTGCGTCGAGCGACAGCATGCCGGCTTTCTGCGCGGTCGCATGGGCCGTGCGCGAACTCGCCACGTCGATCGTCGAACAGTCCACGAAAAGCGTGCCGGCTTTGGCCTTGGCGAGCGGCCCTTGCGGATCGTTGTAGACGGAGAGCACGTGCTTGCCGGCCGGCAGCATGGTGATGATGACATCCGCACCCGCTGCCACATCGCCGGCGCTCTTGACGATCTGGCCGCCTGCGTTGGCCCCCGCCTTCTGCGCCTGTTCCGACAGGTCGAAAGCCGACACCCTATGCCCGGCCTTGACCAGATTGGCGAGCATAGGGGCGCCCATATTTCCCAAGCCGATGAAACCGATCGTCGCCATTCGCCCCTCCGGACCTTTAAGAACTGAAAACGAGATCGCCCGCCACGGGCGGTGCGAAAAAGGCGGCCACGTCGGCATCGCTGACGTCGGCCAACGTGCCCGGCTGCCACTGCGGCTTTTGATCCTTGTCGACGACGACAGCGCGAATGCCTTCGATCATATCGTGCCGGCGAATGCAGGCGGTGGCGACGCGAAATTCCATGCGCAGGCTTGCTTTGAGGTCATTGGCGGCCCGCGCTTCGCGCAGCGCACGCAAGGTCACCTTCAGCGAGGTCGGCGAATGGCGGCGCATGCGAACGGCAGCTTCCGTCAGAAAAGCATCGTTCGCTTTGTCGAGCGCCGCGAGGATTTCCTCGACGGTGTTTTTGGAAAAGCAGGCATCAATGGCGGAGCGATGAACCGCCAAAGCGCTATCCGGCGACTGAATAGCCACGGCACGAATGGCGCTTTCAACGTCGGCCGCCGGTTTTGCCTGCGCCAAGGCCTCGATCAGACCCGGCAGCGCGGCGCTCGGACAATAATAATCGGCCATGCCGCAGACGATCGCATCGGCGCCCGATATGGGAATGGCAGTGAGACCGGCCCAGGTGCCGAGTTCGCCTGGCGCACGAGCCAGCAGATAGCTGCCGCCCACATCCGGCGAGAAACCGATCGCCACCTCCGGCATGGCCAGCCGCGTGCGCTCGGTGACGATACGATGAGAGCCGTGGGCGGATATGCCGACCCCGCCGCCCATGACGATGCCATCCATTAAAGCGATGTAGGGCTTCGGATAGGTGCTGATGGCGGCGTTGACGATATATTCCTCGCGCCAGAAGTCGTCGGCCACATAGCGGCCGGCTTTCGCCTCGTCATAGATCGAGCGGATATCGCCGCCGGCGCAAAGGCCGCGTTCGCCCGCTCCATCAACCAGGACGGCGGCGATGGCCGGATCATGCGCCCAAATATCGAGCGCCTTGCCCATCTCCCGCACCATGTCACCGTTGAGCGCGTTGAGCGCCTTCGGTCGATTCAACGTCAGGCGGCCGATATGCCCCTGCCGCGCCACCACGATATCGTTCATTGCCCACGCCCGAGCAGCGCGCGCGACACGATCAGCCGCATGATCTCGTTCGTTCCTTCCAGAATTTGATGCACGCGCAGATCTCGCACGATTTTCTCGATGCCGTAATCGGCCAGATAGCCATAGCCGCCATGCAATTGCAGGGCATCGTTGGCGACATTGAAGCCGGTATCGGTGGCGAATTTCTTGGCGCTGGCGCAAAGCCGCGTCGCTTGCGGATCGTGCGCATCGAGCGCAGCCGCCGCGCGCCACAACAAGGTACGCGCCGCCTCCAGATCGATTTCCATATCGGCGAGGCGGAATTGCAGCGCCTGAAACTCCTCCAGGCGCTTGCCGAAGGCCTGGCGTTCCTTGACATAGGCGCAGGCCTTATCGAGCGCGCTCTGGGCACCGCCCAGGGAACAGGCACCGATATTGAGACGGCCGCCGTCGAGCCCCGTCATGGCGATGCGAAAGCCCATGCCTTCCTGACCCAGCATCTGGGCGGCGGGCACCCGTACATCCTCCATGATCACTTGTCGGGTCGGCTGGGTATGCCAGCCCATTTTCTTTTCATTGGCGCCGAAGGACAGTCCCTTCGTACCCTTCTCGATGATGAAGCAGGAAATGCCGCTCGGGCCGGACGCGCCAGTGCGCGCCATGACGAGATAAAGATCGGTCGCGCCGGCGCCAGAGATAAATTGCTTGACGCCGTTGAGAATGTAATCGCCGCCATCCTTGCGGGCGCTGCTGCGCAAAGCCGCCGCATCCGACCCGCAGGACGGCTCCGTCAGGCAATAGCTCGACAGCAGGCTGGCCTCGATCAGCGGCGGCAGCCACTGCTTGTGCTGTGCGTCGCTGCCGAAACGATCGATCATGCCGGCGACCATATTGTGGATCGACAGATAGGCAGCGCTCGACGGACACCCCGTCGCCAAAGCCTCGAAGATCAGCGCGGCATCGAGACGAGATAGGCCGCTGCCGCCATGGTCAGCACGCACATAAATGGAGGCCATGCCGAGGCCGGCGGCGGCGCGAAAGACTTCGACGGGGAAATGCTTTTCTTCATCCCAGCGCGCCGCATGCGGCGCGATCTCGTCGCGGGCGAAGGCGAGCGCCATATCGCGGATGGCCGTCTGCTGCTCATCGAGCGCGAATTGCGCTGTCGGCGCTTCGCCAGTTTGTGACGTACCGTCCATGGCGGTGCCTTTCCGATCAGGGCGCGGGCCGCTCGTCGGCGATGACTTTCCCGTCATTCGGCAACTGGCCGCGTTTCACCAGTTTGACCGTGCCGCGCAATTTGGTCACTTCCGCCAGCACCGAGGCAATGCCGTCGGCCGTCTCTTCGCCATCGGCCTCGACATGCAATTGCATGCTGTCCTGCTCGTTGTTGCGCTGGACCACCAGGCGCAAACGGCCAAGCTGCGGAAAACGCCGGCCGATCTCGGCAATCTGCCCGGGGTGGACGAACATGCCTTTGATCTTCGTCGTCTGATCGGCCCGGCCGAGCCAGCCGCGAATACGCGTATTGGTGCGTCCGCAAGGCGATTTGCCCGGCAACACGGCCGAGAGATCCCCGGTGGCGAAGCGCAACAGCGGATAGTCGCCACACAGGCGCGTCACCACCACTTCGCCAACCTCTCCCTCGGCCACCGGCTCGCCGGTGCCCGGCTTGACGATTTCGACGATGACGTTTTCGTTGACCATCATGCCTTCGACGATGCGGCCCTTGCCGGCGCTGGTCTCGAAGGCCACGACGCCCAGATCGGCGGTAGCATAGCACTGGCGCACATTGATGCCGCGCTTGACCAATTCCTCACGCAGGGAGGGCGGCAAGGCGGCGCCGGACACCAGACCGCGCTGGACCGACGCCGTGTCGCGTTTCAGCTCGGCGCCTTTATCGAGCAGAATTTTCAGATAGTCCGGCGTGCCGCAATAAACCCGGGGCCGATAATGCGCGATGGCAGCGACCACGGCTTCCGTATTGCCCGGCCCCGCCGGAATGACCGCGCAGCCCAGCGCACGCGCCGCGCTCTCCATCATGTGGCCGCCAGGCGTCAGATGATAGGAAAAGCAATTGAGGACGATATCGCCCTTCTTGGCGCCTGCGGCAAAGAGTGCCCGCGCGCCACCCCACCAATCCTTGCCATTGCCTTGCGGTTCGAAAATCGGTCCGGGTGAGGCAAACAGCCGTTCGAACCCCGCCGCCTTCGTCACCGCCAATCCACCGAACGGCGGGTCATCGCCCTGAAGCTCGATGAGGTTTGATTTGCGCATCACCGGAATGGTGGCGAGATCGGCAGGCGTCTTGATCCTTTCGATCACGACGCCCTTGAGCTGTGCCCGCAAACCAGGCGCGCGTGCCCGAGCGTGGGTCATGATCGCGCGGAGATCGCGCATCAACGCCCGTTCGCGCACATCGGGCGCTCTTATTTCGAAACGATCAAAATTCATTATCCTAACCCATCAACTCAATACGCGGCCATTAAGACCAAAGTAAAAAGACTAGCAAGTCTTCCACCGCGTGCTGTATCATGCAAGCCAACGTTTGCGACGTTTGTAATGCTTGACGTCCCGGAAGCTCTTGCGCTCGGCGCCTGAGATTCCGAGGTAGAATTCTTTTACGTCTTCGTTGTCACGCAATTGTTGCGCATCACCGTCAAGAACAACACGGCCATTTTCAAGGATGTAGCCCCAGCTCGCGTAACGCAGCGCGATGCTGGTGTTCTGTTCCGCCAAGAGAAACGACACGCCCTCTTTCGCATTGAGACTTTTTACAATCTCAAAAATCTCCTCGACGATCTGCGGCGCCAGTCCCATGGACGGCTCATCGAGCAGGATCATTTTCGGCCGCGACATCATCGCGCGGCCAATCGCGCACATTTGTTGTTCCCCGCCTGACGTATAGCCGGCCATGGAACTACGGCGCTGTTTGAGACGCGGAAAATAGTCGTAAATGGCTTCGAGATCGCGGGCGATAGCCGCTCGCCCATCTCTCCGGGTAAAAGCACCGGTGAGCAAATTCTCCTCGATGGACAAATGGCCGAAACAATGGCGGCCTTCCATCACCTGGATGCAGCCGCGGCGCACCAGTTCGTTCGCCGACAGGCGATCGACACGTGTGCCTTCGAATTCGATCGAGCCTTTCGTCACCTCGCCGCGTTCGGCACGCAGCAGATTGGAAATGGCTTTCAGCGTCGTGGTCTTTCCGGCGCCATTGGCGCCCAGCAGCGCGACGATGCCGCCGCGCGGCACGACCAGGGACACCCCTTTGAGCACGAGTATCACATGGTCATAAATGACCTCGATATTGTTGACCGCCAGAATGGCGTCTCTCTGGGTGTCGCCCGTCACAGTTCCTACCTCGCCGGATAAAACCCTCCCGACTTTCGCCGAGAGGGTCGATGATCAATCAGCTCGGGCTATCGCAAGCTTCCGTGCGTTTCGGCCAACCCGTATTGCCCGAAGCATATTCCTTCGCGGCGCTCTCGATCAGCGGGCGCACCTTATCCTTGATCGGTGATATCCAGTCCGACGCCTTCACATATTTGGTGCCATCCCATTCGGCCACAAAAGCCTTGTTATGGCCGTTGTGATCGGCGCAGGTGACGCGCACCGGCGCGGCAAAGCCCTCCATGCCCAGCTCTTTCAGGCGAGCTTCGGTAATGTTGAGGCTTTCCAGGCCGCGGCGCACATCGTTGCCATCCACCACTTTCTTGCCCGTGATTTGCTGAGCCGTGCGGATGGCTTCGGCTATGAGCACGGAGTTATAGACACCACGATTGTAAAGAGCTTCGCCGATACGATTGCGGTTCTCCACCTTCGACAGTTTCTTGTCGAAGACATGTTTGATGATGTCCTGCATGATCGGATAGTCGGTGCCGGTCTGGTTGAAGCTCAGGGCCTTATAGCCCTTGGCTTCAGCGGCGCCGCCACGGGCATCGTCGTCACCGCCGGCCCACCACACGCCGACCATCTTGCCGATGGGATAGTTGTTGCGAATCGCCTCCTTCACCGCCGTCGGGTTCATGGCACCGAAGCCCTGATTGTAGATAAAATCAGGCCTGTCGCGGCGGATCGCCAACCAGGTGCCCCCTTGGTTCTGCATGTCGGCGGCGGCAATGGGATAGAGCTTCAGCTCGAAGCCATACTCCTTGGCAAGATTTTCGAGCAGCGGGATCGGTTCCTTGCCGAACGGCGCGTCGAGGTGAATGAGGCCGAGCTTCTTGCCCCTCAGCTTGTCGAAGCCACCCAATTGCTGCGCCATATAAGTCACCATGACCGAGGCGCCGTCCCAATAGGTCGCCGGCGGATTGAATATCCACGGAAAGACCGACCCATCAGCGGAGGCGGACAGACCATAGGCCATGGACAGCATGGGGATCTTATCGACCGAAGCGCGCGGGATAAGCTGCAGGGTGATGCCCGTTGAATACGGGTTCGTCATCACCGGCTTCTTGTCCTTCACCGCCTCGTAGCATTCGACACCTTTCTTGGTGTCGTAACCGGTTTCGCATTCCTCGATGACGATCTTCACGCCGCCAATGCCGCCATCGCGCTGATTGAGCATCTCCAGATAGTCGCGCATGCCGTCGGCGATCGGAATGCCGGAACCGGCAAAGGGGCCGGTACGGTAAGTAAACAGCGGCACATAGACCGATTCTTGCGCCGATGCCTCGTGAACTGCCGGCGTCCCAACCAGGGCGCCGACCACGAGACCCAATGCCAATGCTGATTTTTTCATTGCATTCCCTCCTCGCTACACCCTTTGCATCCGGCCGCGCCGTCAATAAGGAAACGGCCAGACGCGCAGTTTCTGTTTTCCGATCTGCCACAACCGCGCCAATCCGTGCGGCTCGACGATCAGGAAGAAAAGGATCAAGACACCCAGAATGATATAGTTGAGATGCTCCGCGACAGGCCCGCTCAAGGCGATGCCCATCGCCGGCAGGCCGAATTTCAGCGCCGTCGGCAGGATCGAGATGAAAGCCGCGCCGAAGTAAGAGCCGATGATACTGCCCAGGCCGCCGATGATCACCATGAACAGAATGGTGAAACTCTGGTTGATGTTGAAGGCATCATTGGCTTCGCCGCCGCCATACCACAGAAACATCATGCAGGCGCCGGCGACGCCGCAATAGAAAGACGACACGGCGAAGGACAGAAGTTTTGCCGGCAGCAGACGGATACCCATCAGTTCAGCGGCAATGTCCATGTCACGCACCGCCATCCAACTGCGACCGATCCGGCCATGAACGAGATTGGAGGCAATCCAGGTGAGAAGAACGACAATGGACAGCAACACCAGATAGCGCGTCACCGGCGTGGCATTGGCGCCTGTCACCGTAATGCCGGCGAGCATACGTTGCGGCACTTCGATGGCGCCCGAGGCATTGTAGTTATAGAGCCAGGGGATCCGCACGAAGCTCCATTGCAGGAAAAACTGAGCGGCCAAGGTCGCGACCGTCAGATAGAAGCCCTTGATGCGCAACGACGGCAGACCGAAGACGACGCCGATGGCAGCTGCGAAGAAACCTGAGAAGAGAATCCAGACGATGATGTTCACGCCCGGGAAAATCGTCGTCAATTTGTAGCAGGCATAGGCGCCCACGCCCATGAAGGCGCCGGAACCGAGTGAAATAAGCCCCGTATAGCCGGTGAGGATGTTCAGCCCGATGGCGGCGAGCGAAAACACCAGGAAGGGGATCATCACCGTCTGGATCAGAAAATTGCTACCGAAGAGCGGAATAGCGATGAACGCAATGGCGAGAACGACGGCGAAGCCGATCCGATCCTGCAGGATCGGAAAGATCGCCATATCGGCGGCATAACTGGTCTTGAACTGTCCTGCTTCCCGATAGAACACCAGACACCTCAAATACGTTCGATAATGCGCTCGCCAAACAGGCCCTGTGGTCGGAACATGAGAAAGACGAGGGCAATGCAGTAGGCGAGCCAGCTTTCCGTGGCACCGCCGACCAAAGGCCCCCAATAGAATTCGCCAATTTTCTCGCCAATACCGATGATCAGACCGCCGACAATGGCGCCAGGCACCGACGTGAAACCGCCGAGGATCAACACAGGTAGCGCCTTGAGCGCTACGACCTGCAAAGCAAAGGACACGTCGGAGCGCGCGCCCCACATGATGCCGGTGATCAGAGCCACGACGCCGGCGATGAACCAGACGATGACCCAGATCTGATTCAAAGATATGCCGACGGACAGCGCCGCCTTGTGGCTGTCGGCGACGGCGCGCAGCGCGCGGCCAATCCGCGTATATTGGAAGAAGAGCGACAGAGCCGCGATCATGGCAATAGCGATGATCGCGGCGGCGATGTCGATCTTCTGCAAGGTGACGACACCGCCCAGAATCTTCAGATCGATCGCGCCCTTCGGCAGATAGAGCTGTTCGGCAATCATAACCTTGGGGTTACCGCCGAAAATCGCCTCGCCCAGACCGATCAAGAGATAGGTCAGCCCAAAGGTCGCCATGAAGAGAATGATGTCAGGCTGATTGACCAGCGGGCGCAAGACGGCACGTTCAATTGCATAGGCAAGCACGAACATGACGCCGATAGTGAGCGCCAGCGCCAGAAAAGCCGGAACGCCTTTTTCATAGAGGCCGACAAGGGTCAAAGCGGCGAAAACCACCATGATCCCCTGAGCGAAATTGAAGACGCCCGAAGCCTTGAAGATGAGCACGAAGCCAAGCGCGATCAGCGCATAGAGGATGCCGCCGACGAATCCTTCCCAAAGCGTCTGGGCAAGCAGATCGGGCGCGCTGCCCATCTGCACGAACGGATCGACGAAGATGCTGTAGAGAATGTCCATCAGTGCGACACGCCAAGATATGCATCGATCACGCGCTGGTCCGCCTTGACTTCATCCGGCGATCCATCAGCGATTTTATGGCCATATTCGAGAACGACGACCCGATCGGAAATGTCCATGACCACGCCCATGTCATGTTCGATCAAAGCGATCGTCGTGCTGAAATGGCGGTTCACGTCGAGAATGAAGCGGCACATATCCTCTTTCTCCTCGAGGTTCATGCCGGCCATCGGTTCGTCGAGCAGGAGAAGGTCGGGTTGCATGGCAAGCGCTCGCCCCAACTCAACCCGCTTCTGCAAACCGTAAGGCAGCCGCCCGACCGGCGTCTTGCGGATATGTTCGATCTCGAGGAAGTCGATGATCTCCTCGCAATATTTGCGGTGCTCGATCTCCTCGTTCATCGCCGGTCCGTGGCGGAAGAGATGCCAGAAGAAGCTGCGCTGCATCTTCAGGGTGCGGCCGGTGAGAATGTTGTCCAGCGTCGTCATCCCTTTGAACAGAGCGACGTTCTGGAACGTGCGGGCGATGCCCTGCCGAGCCGCATCATAGGGACGCATGCGTTGGCGCGTCTTGCCCTTGAAGGTGATGCGGCCGGCCTGCGGGTGATAGAAGCCGTTGATGCAGTTGAGCATCGAGGTCTTGCCGGCGCCGTTGGGACCGATGATGGCACGGATTTCACCTTTGCGGATGTCAAACGACACATCGCTCAACGCCCGGACACCACCAAAGGAGAGCGTCACATTCTCGACGGTCAGCAGTTTTTCCGGCGCCGAGGCCGACGCGACAACCGGCTGGAGCTGCTCCATCGTTTCGTTCATGCGGCCCGTCGTTCGGTTGGAGGCGCGACGACGGCATCGCGAATGGCGACGCGCGCCGAAATCATGCCCTTGCGCCCATCTTCAAAAGTCACTTCGGTGGAAATGTCTGCTTCCTGCGAGCCATCGTAGAGCGCCGTCACCAGAGGGCCGTAGCGCTCGGCGATGAAGCCGCGCCGCACCTTCTGCGTCCGCGTCAGCTCGCCATCATCGGCGTCCAATTCCTTGTGCAGGATCAGGAAGCGGCGGATCTGAGCACCGGCCATGATCGGCTCTTTCGCCAGCGCTTCGTTCACGCTGGCGACGTGACCGGCGATGATGTCGGAGACCTGCTTATGGCCGGCAAGCTCCTGATAGGAGCCATAGGAAATGTTGTTGCGCTCGGCCCAATTGCCGACCGCCGTCAGATCGATGTTGAGCATGACGGCGACGTGATCGCGGCCATCGCCGAACGCCACCGCTTCCTTGATGTTGGGAAAGAATTTCAGCTTGTTCTCGATATATTTCGGCGCGAACAATGAACCATCGACAAGCTTGCCGACATCCGCGGCCCGATCGATGATGCGCAGGTGGCCGTCGGGATCGAAAATGCCGGCGTCGCCGGTTTTCACATAGCCATCGTCCGTCATCGCCTCGGCTGTCTTCGCCGCTTCCTTGTAATAAGCGACGAACATGCCCGGCGAGCGGAATTGCACCTCGCCATTCTCGGCGATGCGAATGTCGACATTGGGCGCCGGCGGCCCGACGCTGTCGGCGCGAATGTCGCCGTCCTTCTGGCAGGTGACGTAAAGGAAGGCTTCCGTCTGGCCATAGAGCTGTTTCAGATTGAGGCCCAGCGAGCGATAGAAGGAAAAGAGATCCGAGCCGATGGCCTCGCCCGCCGTATAGGCGACGCGGATGCGCGAGAAACCGAGCACGTTCTTCAACGGCCCATAGATCAGGATCTCGCCGAGCCCGTAATGCAGGCGCGCCCAAAGCGGCACTTTTTCGCCGTTGAGGATCTTCTCGCCCCAGCGGCGTGCGACGCCGATGAAATGGTGGAACAGCCCCCGTTTCAGAGCGCCGGCATCCTCCATGCGGATCATCACGCGCGTCAGAAGCGATTCAAAGACGCGTGGCGGCGCGAAGTAAAAAGTTGGGCCTATCTCGCGGGAATCCTGCTGCGCCGTTTCGCTATTCTCCGGGCAGGCCATGCAAAAGCCAGCGACAAAGGACTGGGCGTAATTGAGATAGTGATCGCCGACCCATGCGAGCGGCAGATAAGCGAGGGTTTCGTCACGATCGGTCAGATTGTCGAAAGCCGCCGTGTCGCTGGCCGCGTCGATCGAGCCTTTGCCCGTCAGCATCACGCCCTTGGAGCGGCCCGTCGTGCCCGACGTATAGAGCATGATGGAAATGTCAGCACCGGCGCCGGCATCCACCTCGCTCTCGATCGCGGCGCGGACTGTCGCATCCCGATCGAACTCTTGCCGTGCCGCCTCCAGCAGCGCGGCCAGCGCATGTAAGCGACCGTGATCATAATCGCGCAGGCCACGCTCTTCGTCGTAGATGACGTGGCGCAGTTTCGGCAGGCGCGCGCGCTGTTCGATCAGTTTATCGACTTGTTCCTGGTCCTGCACGACGGCGACGACGACATCGGCATTGTCGATAACATGCGCCAGTTCGGTCGCCACCGCATCGGCATAGACGGGCACAGGCACCGCGCCGAGGGTCTGCGCCGCACAGATCGCCCAGTAGAGACGCGGCCTGTTAGCGCCGACAATGGCGATCTTATCGCCGCGATTGACGCCAAGCTTTTTCAGCCCATGGGCCAGCAACAGCACGTTGTCGTAAACGGCGGCCCAATCCCAGGTCTGCCAGATGCCGCGATCCTTGAACCGCATGGCCGGCCGTGCGCCGCGCAGCCGCGCATTGCGGCGCAGGAGTTTTGGAAACGTATCAGCCTCAGGTGCGGATCGCGCACCGGCGGTCGACGCGGTCACTCTGTCCCCTCCACGAGCAAACCCGGCGTGTCGCAACTATACACGATCCGCTCTCTTCAGGCTGCTTTGTTCACCCTAAAGAAAAGACGCCCGGTGCACCCTCCTGCACCGGGCGTCTCAATGGATTAACGCCTTGAAACGGGCAACAAGCCAGTTGTCTAAAAGTCGTAGACGCCGACCGTTTCCTCAATCGAACGGATAGGTTCCAGGCTCCCAGATCCGGGCTTCCTCAAGCCCCCTGATGCCGGAGCGCAGCATGGCTTCCCAGGAATCCCGGGTGGTGGCGCCAATATGCGGGGAAGCGAAGAAATTCGGCACGTCCAGCAACGGGTTGCCGTTGGCCGGTTCGATGGCGAAAACGTCGAAGGCGGCGCCGGAAATCTGGCCGTTTTCCAGCCGCTCCTTCAAGGCCACTTCGTCGACCATGCCGCCGCGTGCGCAATTGATGAGCACCGCACCCTTCTTCATCTTGTCGAGCACGGCGGCCGAATACATGCCGATGGTTTGCGCATTGCGCGACAGATGGATCGTCACCACGTCGGAACGGGCCCAAAGTTCATCGGCGCTGACATTCTCGACATTCCACTCCTTGCAGAAGTCGGAAATGTCGACCCGGTCGGACGCCAGGATCTTGACGCCATAGGGCTGCAGCAGTTTCACCACTTCTTTGCCGATGAAGCCGCAGCCGTGCACGCCGACGGTGTGACCGCGCAAGTCGGCACCAAAGCCGATCGGCCCCTTCCATTCGCCGCGCCGCAGGATCGACGAGAAGTAATGAATGCGCCGGAGCGTCAGCACCATGTAGCTGACGGCCAATTCCGACACGGAGATGCGGTTGATGCCCGGCGCCCACCACATCCTCTTGCCGTACTTCTTCAAGATCACCGGATCGATGTGATCGGCGCCCGCCGACATCAGCGAGATTACCTTCAGATCCGGCAAGGCGGCGCAGACTTTATCGGTGAAGCGGTCGAGGCCGATGATCGCCGCGTCATAGCCCTGCAGATATTCGATCAATGCGCTTTCGCTGAGCACCTTGCGATCGGACCGGAATTTCACATCCGGATATTTCTGTTTCATCTCCTCGACGAGATGCGGATAGAAATCGAAATAGGGCGTGGTGACTGCAACGCGGGTCATTAGGCGCAACCTCTCCATTTTTTTGCGGCCGTCACCGTATCAGCCTGCCTGTCGGACGCAACGGGGATCAGCCTAGCTTGCCCGGATAGCAACGCGAATGTGCTGCGCCGCAGCCCGCAGATGCGCGGATATTTCCGGCAGATGACGTTCCAGACGGTCAGTGGGACCGGGAATGCCCAACGCGAGCGGCCGATGGCCGGGGGGCGTGTCGATGAGGATGGAAGCCATGGCTCCGTCCCAATGGGCCGTGGGCGCTACCAAGTCCCGCGCCCGGGAGAGCGTGATTTCGAGATGGCGATGACTTTCGAGCTGCTGCAAAAAACGCTCGACGGGAAACGAAGCGCGATCCAACGCACCGGCGGCGATGGTCTGCCGGTAGACATCGAGCGCTTCAGCCTGGGGACGCAGACTGAGAAACTGCCAGCCCATGCCTGTCTGGATCAGCACGCGTCGCGTGCCGGTCGGGATGGAAAACTGCACCCCCTCGCTGACGCCGCGCAGGGAGCGGACATATTCCAGATGAATGCCGACGGGCGTGCCCAACACCACGCCTTCGTGCGATTGCGCCCAAAGCTGCTGCATCGCTTCAGCGACGACGCCTTCCTCGAAATCATCGTAGGAGATCCAATTGACCAGGCGCGGCAGGCGGGCTGTCGGCATATAGGCGCGCGATTTCGGATCGAAGGCGAGATAGCCCTGCTGGGTCATGGTTTTCAGCAGAGCGGCGGCGCTGGAGACAGGATGGCCGAGCCCGGCCGCCACATCCTTCAGCCGCAACGGCGCCCGCACTCGCGCGAACAGCTCGATCACTGCAAAGGCGCGCGACGCCGATTTGACCAGGCGCTCTCCCACCCTGTTTCTCCCGTTTTTAGTAAATTACACATATGTGTAAATCGAATCCAGGCGGCAGATTTCGATTGGAAACGCCTGAAACCACGTCGATCCTGCGCCCATTCGCGCCTCAGGCAGCGACCCGCCACGATCCCTGGGGAGGGAGCATAGGCGGAAGGACAGTGGGAGGATCAACGTGCAGCGCTCCGTCATGACGCTCGGAACGGTCGAGGTCGAGGTTCACGAGCAGGGTTCCGGAAAACCCATTCTGTTTCTGCATGGGGCGAGCGGCTTCAATCCCGCCGAGCCGCATGTGCCGCTGATCGCCGAAAGCCGGCGCCTGCTCTGCCCGTCCCATCCGGGCTTCGGCCGCTCGGCCCTGCCCGACTGGATCGACAATGTCGATGACGTCGCCCATCTCTATCTCGATCTGATGGATCGCTGCGGCTTCGCTACCGTCGACATCATCGGCTGTTCGATGGGTGGCTGGATCGCCGCCGAAATGCTGACCAAGGCGCCGGAGCGGTTCGGCAAGGCCGTGCTCGTCGGCCCGGTCGGCATCAAGATCGGACCGGAGGACAAGCTCGACATCCCCGACATCTATGTGATGCCGCCCAGCGATGTGCCGAAGCTCATCTATCACGATCCGTCGCGCTTTCCTTTCGATCCGGCGGCGCTCTCCGACGAAGAACTGTCGATCCTTATGCGTAACAGGGAGAGCACGGCGCTCTATGTTTGGGAGCCCTATATGCACAATCCAAAGCTGACGCATCGGCTCTATCGCGTCAGCAGCCCCACTCTGTTCGTCCGCGGCGCTAGCGACGGTCTCGTCAGCGCCGATTACGTCGACGGCTATGCCAAGCTGATCAAAGGCGCGAAGGTCATCACCATTCCCGATGCCGGGCATGTGCCGCATGTGGAACAGCCGGCGGCTTTCGCCAAAACCGTTCTCGCATTCCTGTCCTAACTTGCGCCCGGCATCGCCGGCCCCTCCGATCTTGGGAGCTCATCCATGCAAGCCTGGCATTTCACCGAAACCGCTTATCCCTATCTGCCGCCGCCCGACAGCTATCCGTCGATCCGCGTCACCCTGCCCAACAAGCACTATGATCCGCACAAAGGCGCGGCGCTCTACGACCGCTTCCTCATGGAATGGCAGATCGCCGAGGAGGAAGGTCTGAACCTCATGCTCAACGAGCATCATCAGACCGCCACCTGCGTCGATCCTGCCGCCCCACTGATGCTCGCCGCCTTGGCGCGGCTGACGTCAAAAGCGCGCCTGCTGATCCTCGGCAATCCGGCGGCCAACCGACGCCAGCCGGTACGCATCGCCGAGGAGATGGCGATGATCGACATTCTCTCGAAAGGCCGGCTGGAAGTCGGCTTCGTGCGCGGCGTGCCTTATGAAATCTCTCCTGCCAACAGCAATCCGGTGCGCATGAACGAACGCTTCTGGGAAGCGATCAATCTGGTCGTCAAGGCGTGGACCAACCATGACGGTCCCGTCAGCCACGAGGGCCGCTTCTTCCATCATCGCAACATCAACATCTGGCCGCGCGTCTATCAGACACCGCATCCGCCGATGTGGATCAGCACGACCAGTGCGAGCGGTGCGCGGCAAGTGGGCGAGAAAGGCTATGTGCAGGCGACCTTCCTCACCGGCTTTGGCGAAACCCGCAAGATCTACGAAGCCTATCGCGCTGGCTGGCGCGCCGCCGGCCGTGGCCAGGACGTGCCCATCGATCGTCTCGCCTATTGCGCCATCGTCTATGTCGGCAAGACGGAAGAGGAAGCTTATCGCGGTGCCGAGAAACTGCTCTGGTATGTCACCGCCAACAAGGTCGCGCCGCAATTCGTCAATCCGCCCGGCTATGTGCCGGTGGCGGCCAATGTGGCGATGCTGCGCGGCGCCACTCACCCTTTAAGCGAATTCGCCAAGAGTGCCAGCGTCGAAGCGGCTATTAAGGCGGGCTTTCTGATGGCCGGCACGCCGGAACAGGTCTACCAGCAGATCAAGCGTCACTATCAATATGTCGGCGGCTATGGACATCTGCTGATCATGGGGCAAGCTGGCTTCCTCGATCACGACGATACGGTGGAAGGCATTCGCAACTTCGCCCGCGAGGTTTATCCACGCTTGCAGGCTGAATTCCCCGATACGACGATCTCGGGCCAATTCGGTGACGTGCCGCCGGAGCCGCCAAAGGACTTTTTGATCGAACGGCCGGCGTCTTCGGAAGCGCCGGCCACCCTGGACGAGCGACCGATGACGCCGCTGGGCGTGGCGCGCGGCGCCTGATGAAAAAACCGCGCCGTCGAGGACGGCGCACGCACCCCGTCATTGCGAGCGAAGCGAAGCAATCCAGGATTCAAGGTGCAGATCTGGACGCGAATGTGCCTGCGTCACAGGCGTTTCTTGAGACTTTACCACACGCCCCTGGATTGCTTCGTCGCTACGCTTCTCGCAATGACGGTTGCAACCTATTCGGCGGCGGCCAGTTTCTTGTCCGCCACCGGGTCTTTGAGGCCCAGGATGCGACGGGCGTTGTCGTAGAACAGCTTCTGTTTGTCTTCTGCCGACAGATTGAGCTCTTCCAACAGCGCCAGGCAGGTGGCCGGATCCCAGCACGGATAGTCCGTGCCGTACATGACATTGTCGATGCCGTAATATTCGATCGCGAATTTCATGCCCGCCGAATGGGGCGACACCGTATCGGTGTACATGCGGTGCAGATATTCGCTTGCTGGGCGCGGCAGCTTGGCGGCCTTGGTGTTCTTGTCCATACGGCCGGACTGATAGGGCAGCGCGCCGCCCGTGTGCGACATCACCACTTTGAGGCCGGGATGACGCTCCATCAGGCCGGACAGAACGAGACGCGACGCCGCCACGCTGACCTCGATCACCCGGCCGAGGCTCAGATGCAGAGCGCCGTTATAGCCGTCGAGCATATCGGCGAAGATGGCGTCGGTCGGATGCAGGAACATCGGCAAGCCGAGTTCGGCGACCCGCGCGTAGAAGGGCTCGAGCCGTTCTGCATCGATGCGTGCATCGCTGCCGATACTGCCGGGAATATTGACGCCCATCAGGCCGAGCTTGCCGACCGCATGTTCCAGAACGTCGAGCGCGATCTTCGTATCGACCAGCGGAATAGCGGCGCTGGCCCAGACACGGCCGGGATAGCGGCGCTGCGCGCCGGCCATTTCCTCGTTCCAATGCATGGCCAAGTCGCGGCCTTCTTCGGCCGGAAGCTGCGAGAAGAAAACCGACATCGGACCGATGGAGCAGACGACGTCGACCTGATGGCCGAGCCCATCCATATGGGCGAGCTGATCGTCGAGATCGTGCCATTCCTTCCAGCTCGGCAGCGGATGCGCCTCGTCGGCATGGCGGCGCACGGTGTAGCCGCCGCGTTCGTTCACATGAGCGGAAGGGAAGCCTGTGCGCTTGCACAGCTTCTCGAAGACGGAGCGCGGCCACCAATGAAAATGGGAATCGATAATGTGCATGACAGTGACCCTGATGTTTCCGTCCAAGAACCAGCCCCTGTTATCCGGGGCCTTTGCCGTCATCTAACGCCAAACGGGAGGTCCGTCCACGGACAGAGCCATCAGATCAGCGTGATCTTGGCATTTTAACACAAAGGCATGGTGGAAGGAACAACCGACACAAGATCGGCACTTCGACTTGCATTCATTGGCTGCGGTGTGCATCCGGCGACTCCGCGCTCCGCACTGCCCAAGGCCGGCCTGAGCTGACTGCCGCCTCACCACTTCCAGCCGTTCGTCGGATGGGCGAGGCATCCGATGGAAAAATCCATTATGATCCTGCGCCACAGAGCTTAAACTGTAGCACAATCGATCGAGAGGAAGCCCAAGGCGTCATTGCTCAAGGCTCCGCTTCCCACATAGATCCTGCGCGATCAGGAGACGACCATGAGCCTTTCAGCGATCATCCTGCTCATCCTGGTGGTGTTCGTCGCGATCCTCGCCTACGCCTGGACCCGTCCCGATATGTTCGCGGTGCAGCGTTCGCTGACCATCGCCGCTTCGCCGGAAAAACTGTTTCCCTTCATCAATGACTTCAATAAGTGGCCGGATTGGTCGCCCTATGAGCACCGCGATCCCAATATGAAGCGGACGATCGGCGGCGCGCCCTATGGCAAGGGCGCCACTTATGCCTGGGAAGGCAATAAGAACGTCGGCAAGGGGCGCATGGAGATACTCGACTCGCAATCGCCTTCAGTTATCACGATCAAGCTTGATTTCGAGCAACCTTTCGAGGCGCATAATGTGGCCGAGTTCACGCTGCAGCCAGTTGCCGGCGGCACGAACGTCACCTGGGCCATGCGCGGCCCTGCACCGTTCATGACCAAGCTGATCGGTAGCTTCATCAACATGGACAGGATGGTCGGCAAAGACTTCGAAGCGGGCCTGGCCAAGCTGAAGGACGCGGTGAAAAGCTGACCGGAACCGCGTTATCAGCGCTCCGGACATAGCGTATTTCTACCGATACGTTTCAGACGCATGCCTGCCAACACAAGAAGGTGATGACGTGCGTATGCATCCTTATGCTAACTTGCCTGCACGATCTCTTCACGTAAAAATAACAGTCAGCGTCATATAGTTACCCGTCAGATCGGAAGCCCGGAGGCTTTCAAGATGCGACTGGCAACGCATTCTCTACACGCGACTTGGATGAACGCTTTCATCGCTTGAGACTCGTGCGGATGGAAAAATAATCTTCCCGCCGATCCCAGCCACATGATCATCATGGGCCGACCGTGGCGCATCAAAATGATGTGCAGCAACTGCGGCGTGACACACAACTACCTGCCCGACAAAGTCGCGCGGCCTTGTCCGAGCCGATCCAGAAGCAAAGTCTAACGGACGGAACAACCACGGCGCCTTCGCAGGTGGGCTGGAGGCTCGCGCGGCTACGGCTGTTGGTTGACGGACGTTAACCTCTTCCTGCAGGTCGGTCACACCCAGACTTAACCGCAGCGCCGCTCTTCCGGATTCGATTAGCGACTTGTTAGTCACGCCGTGGCTCAATGGGATACTGCTGAGTCCATAGGTGTTCCGCTTTCAATCGCAGAGAATCGCCATGCGCAAAGATCTCTGGTCGAACCAATCGGGAGTTACGGCCGTCGAATTTGCTCTCGTCGCGCCGATTTTCTTCATGATCCTCCTGGGCATTGTCTGCCTAGGCTATATCTTCGGCGTCCATCACGAATTGCGGCAGATCGCCTCCGAGGCGGCCCGCGCCTCCGTCGCCGGTCTTTCCAATGCCGAGCGCCAATCTCTGGCCTCCAGCTATGTGAACCGGGCGATGCCCAATTATGGGCTGCTCAGTTCGCAGCGCATGACCATGACGACCCAGGTCAGTCTGGCGCCCTCGCCAGCTTTTCACGTGATCTTGAACTACGATCTGAGCGGCACTTTCCCGTATCAGCTCGGGGCCCTGTTTCCGATGATGCCGTCGCCCACAATCCAAAAGCGCGCCGTCGTCGGGCTTGGGGGATATTGAAAGCTGGCGGTCGGTCAGCCCGCCAGAGGCAGTTTGCCTTTGCTTTCTTCCTCGACCAGCGCACGCACTCGGCTGGCGGTCGCATCCAGGTGCGCCGTGAGCAGCGCCACTGCGTTTTCCTCGGCGCGATCGAGCGTGGCTTCCATCAAGGCCCGGTGCTCCGCCGGGAGATCGCGCTCCTGACGCGGTGCTAGAACCGACAGGCGACGATAGCGTTCGGTCTGATCGAAGAGAAAGTCGCGCAGGCGCATCCGCCAGGGGCTTTCGCAAGCGGCGATCAAGGCGCCATGGAAGTCCTTGTGCGCGGCCGCCCAATCCTCGCTGACCCGTTCAAGATCATCGGCGATCCGCTCCGGCGTGCGTGAAAGCCGGTGATGGGCGGCGACGACCTGCGCCTCCCAATCGACGCCACCAGCCCGAATGGCGCGGCGCAGACACGCCGTTTCCAATTCGATCCGCGTGCTGGTGAGATCGAGCAGATCCGCTTCCGACACGCCCGCGACGCGAAAACCACGATTGGTTTCCGCCGTCACCAAACCATCCGAGGTGAGCCGGGACAAAGCCTCGCGCACAGCTCCCAGGCTGACGCCGAGCTGCGCTGACAGCGCCGCGATATTGAGCTTTTCATTGGGCCGCAGACGACAGGCCAAAAGGTCGGCCCGCAAGGTGGCATAGGCCCCCTTGGTCAGATTGGTCTCGTTTCCGGTCGGTCCGCTCAAGCAATTCTCCAAGTAGCTTCCTTGGCAAGGTCTTGTTCGTAGCCGAACTCTCCTTCCATTCAAAATAGATGACATAATGGATAATATATTATTTTTGACAAGCTTGCTCGCCCGTGGGATAGGACTCGCAGAAAAAGAAAGGGAGAGCCCATGCGCTTTACGGCCTATCAGGACGGCACCACCGAAGGATTAGCAACGCTGCGCGCGGATGGCGCCTGGATTGGGCGCAAGGCCGGCGACCCGCTTTATCCCGGCCCTCTCGACGACCTGATCGCCAAAGGCCCGAGCGCTCTGCGCGCCGCGCATGAGGCTCTGCTCGGCGGCGCACCCGTCGATCTGACCAAGGTGGCCATCAAGCCGCCGCTGCTGCGCTCCGGCAAAATCATCTGCGTCGGCCTCAACTATGCCGATCACTCGGCCGAGAGCGGTTTCAAGCAGCCCGATTATCCGACGCTCTTTTCGCGTTTCGCCACGGGCTTCATCGGCCACAACGAAGCGATGGTGCGACCGAAGGCTTCAACCCAGCTCGACTATGAAGGCGAGCTCGTCGCCGTCATCGGCAAGGGCGGCCGGCACATCGCCAAAGCCGCGGCGCTCGATCATGTCATCGGCTATTCGATCTTCAACGACGGTTCGATCCGCGACTATCAGATGAAGACGCCGCAATGGACCGTGGGCAAGAACTTCGACGGCACCGGCGCTTTCGGCCCCTGGTTCGTCACCGCCAACGAACTGCCGCCCGGATGCAAAGGTTTGCGCCTCCAAACGCGCCTCAACCGCACCGTGGTACAGAGTGCCATGATCGACGAAATGGTGTTTGATGTCGCGACTTTGATTGCGACGATCAGCGAAGCCATGACGCTGGAAGCTGGCGACCTGATCGTCACCGGTACACCCTCTGGCGTCGGCATGGCGCGCAAGCCGCCGCTCTATATGAAGGCTGGCGACGTCGTCGAAATCGAAATCGACAAGATCGGTGTTCTCAGCAACCCGGTTGTCGACGAAGTCTGAGGGGACTTAGGGCGAATTGCGTTTCGACAGGAACGCAATTTGCCCAGCACTTTTGTTGTGACGCGTCTTTGTGGCGTTTGGCCAAGCCAAAACTGCAAAACGCTATAGGGGCAGCATAACGAACACACGAAGGAGGACGTGAAATGACTGCCAACCATGGTTTCATCCAACCGTCGCGCCGGCCGGGAGAACTCGGCATTCATTCGCTCGACCGCTGTCACATCGTGGTGCCCGATCTGAAAACCGCGCAGGATTTTTACAGCGGCTTTGGCCTCGACGTGCGCGAAGAGGGCAACAGTCTCGGCCTCTATACCTATGGCTCGCCGCACAAATGGGTGAGCATTGGCGAGGGACCGCGCAAGAAATTCGGCTATTTCTCCTTCGGCCTGTTCGAAGAGGATTTCGCCCCCTTCGCCAAACGGTTGCAAGACCAGGGCGTGGCGCGCATCGATCCGCCGAAGGATCTAGAATCGAACGGCATCTGGTTTCGCGACCCCGACGGCAATCTCTTGGAAGCGAAGATCGCCGAGAAATCTTCGCCCGCCGCCAAGTCGGAATTCACCGCGGTTTCCGTGCCTGGCGGCCAGCGCGGCGCACCCTATCGCCGCGACGCCGGCCGCGTGCATCCGCGCCGCCTGTCGCATACCTTGCTGTTCACACCCGACGTGTCGCGCGCCATCGATTTCTACAGCCGCGTGATGGGGTTGCGCCTCTCCGACCGCTCCGGCGAAGGCATCGCCTTCATGCATGGCATTCACGGCAGCGACCATCATCTTGTCGCCTTCGCCAAATCGAACGCGCCCGGCCATCACCATTTTAGCTGGGATGTCGGCTCGATCATGGATGTGGGCCTCGGCGCGATGCTGATGCTGGAAAAGGGTTACGACCGTGGCTGGGGCCTGGGCCGCCACGTGCTCGGCTCCAATTATTTCCACTACATCCGCGATCCCTGGGGCAGCTACAGCGAATATTCCGCCGACATCGACTTCGTGCCGGTCGACCATGATTGGCAGGCTGGCGACCATCCGCCGGAAGATTCGCTTTACGTCTGGGGCCCCAATCTGCCGGAGGATTTCATCCACAATTACGAAGCTTGATCGCATAGCCGCTAAGGGAGGGAACGCATGAAAACATGGCTGAGGGGGCTTTTGGGAGGGCTCGCGGTCTGCGTTATGGCGCAGACCGCGCAAGCGCAACAGTTCACAATGAAACTGTCGTCGCCGACCATCAATGACGTGACGCATGAATGGATGAAGGCCTTCAAAGCCGGCGTCGAGGAACGCTCGAAAGGCAAAATCAAGGTCGAAATCTATCCGGCCAACCAACTCGGCCAGATCCCTGCGACCGTCGAAGGCGTCGCCATGGGAACGATCGAGATGACCTTCCCGGCGATCGGCTTCTATATAGGTCTCGAACCGCGCTTCCAGACGCTCGATGCCAACGGCCTGTTCGACAGCACCGAACATGGCCAGAAGGTTCTCGCCGATCCCGAGATTCGCAAGAGGCTGGCGAGCTTCGGCGAGGCGCAGGGCGTCGAACCGCTGGTCACCTTTCTCAGCGGCCAGATCGTTCTCGCGACGCATAAGCCGATCCGGACGATTGATGACTTCAAGGGCCTGAAGCTGCGCACCACCGGCGGCTCGCCCATGTATAACGAGCCTTTCCTGAAGCTCGGCGCCTCGCCTCTCTCGCTGCCTTTGGGCGAGGTTCTGCCCAATCTGCAAAACAAAGCCATCGACGGTGCCATGGCCAATATGGCTGTGATCGCCGCCTTCAAATATTTCGACATCACGAAATATGCCACTTACCTGCCCGGCTCGTTCACCATCGTGTCGGGCCTCACCAATCGGCGTTTCTTGAAATCGCTGGGGCCAGAGCTGGAAGCGATCGTACGCGATGAAGCGCGCAAGCACGAAACCTTGTTCACCAGCATGGCGCCGAAATTCCAGACTGAGCTCGAAGCCGCCTGGAAGAAAGGTGGCGGCGAGCTGATCACCTTCTCGCCCGACGAGACGAAGCGCTATCTCGATCAGGTGACATCGGTCATTCCCAAGATCGTCGGTGCTTCACCGAAGACCAAGGAAGACTATGACGCCTTCCTGGCGGCGGCGAAAAAATATCGCTGATCTCTATCGACAGGGTTTTTGACGCCGCGGCCCACGACCGCGGCGTTTTTCTTTGAGGCGGGCGACGAAATCATCGAAGCCTTCGCGAATGGGACAGGCTTGTGTACGAAATTTGGCATCTCGCCCCATTTTCTGCTTAAGTCTGCTCATGCCAGTCTCCTGACATTTCCTGTCAGGAGCGCTGGCCGACAAACATTGTGCCGGCGCTGCCCGGCCCCTATCTGACCGCAGACCGAAACTGGCCCGATTATCGGGCTCAGTGCCGTCATTTAGTGCATTTTCAGGCAACTAATCGTCCGAGTCTCCGTTAATCACACTGGACCGAACGATGAGCGACTGAAGTCGGAGGAAGCGAACTCATGAACTTTCATCGCCCGCCCGATACCCCTCTTTCGCCGCCAACTGGACTGGATGCCCGGATATTCGCGACACGACAGCAATCGGCGGCTCTCGCCGATCCGCTCTCGGCGGAGGATCAATGCGTCCAGGCCATGGATGATGCGAGCCCGACGAAATGGCATCTCGCCCACACCACCTGGTTCTTCGAAACCTTCGTGCTGAAGCCGCATCTCGACGGATACCGGCTGTTTGATGAGCGCTTCCCCTATTGCTTCAATTCCTATTACGAGGCTGAAGGCGAACGGCATCCGCGCGCGCGTCGCGGTATGCTGACGCGCCCCACGCACGACGAAGTGATGGACTATCGCGCCTATGTCGACGAGGGCCTGAAAAGGCTCTATGCCAGCGGCAAGGCGCAAGAGAAGCCGATCGCCACTCTTCTGGAGATCGGTCTCAATCACGAGCAACAACATCAGGAATTGTTGCTGACCGATATTCTGGCGCTGTTCGCCCAGAGCCCCTTACGCCCAGCCTATCGCACGCTCGCCGATCCGAAGCCGGCCGATGCGTCTCCCACCACGCAGTGGATGGCTTTTGACGGTGGCATCGCCGAAATAGGCCATGCTGGCGGATCCTTCTCCTTCGACAATGAATTGCCGCGCCATCGCGCCTTGATCCATCCGTTCAAAATGGCCGATCGCCTGGTGACGAACGGCGAATGGTTGGATTTCATGCAGGCCGACGGCTATCGCACGGCCAATCTCTGGCTGGCCGATGGCTGGGCCATGGCGCAGCGCGAAGGCTGGCGTGCGCCGCTCTACTACGTGGAGCAGGATGGCCAATGGCTGCAAATGGGACTGGGTGGTCTGCAAGCGATCGATCGCGAAGCGCCGGTCAGCCATGTCTCATACTATGAAGCGGACGCCTATGCCCGCTTCGCCGGCAAACGCCTGCCGACGGAATTCGAATGGGAAGTCGCCTCGGCGCAAGCGGCGCGCGACTGCAACGATCTCGGCAGCGATCTATTGCGGCCCATGCCGGCACGCCAACAGCAGGGCCTGCGGCAAATGTTCGGCGATTGCTGGGAATGGACGCAGAGCGCCTATCTGCAATATCCAGGCTATGTGCCGCCGGCCGGCGCCATCGGTGAATACAATGGCAAGTTCATGGTGAGCCAGATGGTGCTGCGCGGCGCCTCTTGCGCGACGCCGCGCGATCATTCGCGCTCCACCTATCGCAATTTCTTTTATCCCTGGCAGCGCTGGCAATTCATGGGCCTGCGCCTCGTGGAAGATGCATGATGACCTCCTCTCTCAAACACCGCTCCGCCATCGCGACCTCTCCGGACAAGATGGAATTCGCTGCCGACGTCATTCACGGCCTCTCGCAACCGAGCAAGAGCCTGTCATGCCGCTGGTTCTATGACGCCAAGGGCAGCGATCTGTTCGAACAGATCACCGAACTGCCAGAATATTATCCGACCCGCACCGAAACGCGCATTCTGCAGGACTGCGTGCCGGCAATCGTCGCGCGGACCGAGGCAGGCTCGGTGCTGGTCGAATATGGCTCGGGCTCCAGCCGCAAGACCGAGATTTTACTCTCGGCCTTGAATAAACTTGCAGCTTATGTGCCCATCGACGTATCGGAAGCGGCACTTGAAGACGCTCGCGCACGCCTCTCCGCCAAAATACCAGGGCTGCGCATCTTCCCCGTCATCGGCGACTTCCTCGCCGAGATCGATCTGCCAGCATCATTGCGCCAGAAGCCGCGCCTCGGCTTCTTCCCCGGTTCCACCATCGGCAATTTGACGCGCGATGCGGCGCAAGGTCTGCTGCGCACCATGGGCGAACGGCTCGGCCCGCACTCTCGGTTGATCGTCGGCGTCGATCTCATCAAGGATCCAACCGTTCTCGTGCCGGCTTATGACGATGCCGCCGGCGTCACCGCCGAGTTCAATCTCAACGTCCTCGAGCGCATCAATCGCGAGCTGTCAGGCACGTTCGACGTCGACGCTTTCGAGCATCGTGCGATCTGGAACGCGGCGCAATCCCGCATCGAGATGCATCTGGAGAGCCGCCGCCAACAGACAGCGCAGGTGCTCGACCGGACATTCGATTTTGCCGCTGGCGAGCGGATTCATACCGAGAATTCACATAAATATTCGCTCGATGGCTTCAGTGAACTGGCACGAAAAGCCGGTTTTGAGACGCTTGAGCGCTGGACGGACGCGAACTCGCTCTTCAGCGTGCATGACCTGCGCTTCAATCCGCGTTAGTCTGCGGCGACAGGCGGCTGAAGACAAAGCGGGAATTGAATGGATCAGGAAGGAGGCGCGTCTAGGCCTCTGATCGCGCTGACCGACATCAGCATTTCCTTCGACGGCGGGCAGTCGCTCGCCGTCAACGATGTTTCTTTGAACATTGACGCTGGAACCTTCGTCTCCCTGGTCGGCGCATCCGGCTCAGGCAAAACTTCCCTGCTCAAGACAATCAACGGGCTGAACACGCCGGATCGCGGCTCCGTCACCATCGACAACCATATATTGTCAAGAGACAATGCGATCGGCCTGCGGCGCAATATCGGCTATGTCATTCAGAACGTCGGCCTGTTTCCGCATATGAGCGTGGCCGAAAACATAGCAGTCACGCCACGCCTGCTGCACTGGCCTGAGCCACGCATCGCTTCACGTCTCGTCGAACTGATGGAACTGGTCGATCTGCCGACCGACTATCTCGATCGTTCCGTCAACATGCTCTCGGGCGGACAGAAGCAACGGGTGGGGATCGCTCGGGCGCTCGCCGCCGAGCCCGATATCGTTTTAATGGACGAACCGTTCGGCGCGCTCGATCCCCTGACCCGCGACGCCCTTGCGCGAGGTTATCGCGATCTCCACGACAAATTCGGCCTCACCACTGTCATGGTCACCCATGACATGCAGGAAGCGGCTTTGTTGAGCGATCGCATCGTCGTCATGCATGGCGGGCAGATCGTCTGCGACGGCACGCCAGGCGACCTGTTGAACGATACCAGCAATCCGATGGTCTTCGACCTGTTGAATCTGCCGCGACGACAGGCGGAGCGCATTCAAGCCATGATCGGCAATACGGACGCGGCGCGATGAACAGCCGTATCGCCGAAGCCTTCGCCCTTCTGCCGCAATATCTGTCGCAGCATATTCTACTGTCCCTCGCCGCGCTGGTCTTGGGTGGACTGATCAGCATTCCGCTGGCCGCCGCCGCTTTGCACTTTCCGCGCCTGCGCGGTGGGCTCTTGGCTGTTGCCAGCGTGATCCAGACCATCCCGGGCCTGGCGATGCTGGCCCTCTTCTATCCAGTGTTGCTCGCCGTTTCGGAATTGACGCAGGACAGTTTCGGCTTTTCCGTTCCAGCTCTGGGTTTTCTGCCTTCGGTCGCGGCGCTGACGCTCTATGCCATTCTGCCGATCCTGCGGAATACGGTGACAGGCCTCACCGGCATCGACCCGACGATCTCGGAAGCCGCGCAAGGCGTCGGCATGACGCGGCGTCAGCAATTGCTGCAGGTCGATTTGCCGCTCGCCGCCCCCGTGATCATGGCTGGCGTGCGGATGGCCGCCGTTTGGACGATCGGCGCGGCGACATTGGCGACGCCTGTGGGACAGACGAGCCTCGGCAATTATATCTTTTCCGGCTTGCAGACCGAGAACTGGGTGTTCGTTCTGTTTGGCTGCGCGGCCGCCGCGATCCTCGCCATTCTCGTCGATCTGTTGCTGGCCTTGGTCGAGAAGGCGACGGCGCTGCGCGACAGGCGACGCCTGTTCGCGGGTATCGCAGGCCTGGTGGCGCTGATCGGTATCTCCCTCGTGCCCCTGGCCCGCAGCCAAACCAGCACTTATGTGATCGGCGCCAAAAATTTTAGCGAGCAGTTCATTCTCGCCGAATTGATCGCCGCTCGCCTACGCCAGGCCGGCGCCACCGTGACGATCAAGGAAGGCCTGGGTTCGGCCGTCGCTTTCCGGGCTTTGGCCAACAGCGAACTCGATGCCTATGTCGATTATACAGGGACGTTGTGGACCAATGCGATGGGCCGCAGCGACATGCCGCCACGCGACCAGATGCTCAAAGAGCTCACGGCGTGGACGAAAGCCGAGTACGGCGTCACGCTTCTGGGGCGGCTCGGCTTCGAGAATGCTTATGTGCTGGCCATGCGCAAGCCGCGCGCCAGCGAATTGGGCATCACCCGGATCGACGATCTGGCGCGGCGCGCTGGCGAGCTGTCGCTCGGATCGGACATCGAATTTCTCGACCGGCCGGAATGGGCGGCACTCAAGCAAAGCTATGGGCTGCAATTCAGGCAGCAGTTTTCCTATAATCCGACCTTCATGTATCGCGCGCTGGCGGATGGGACTGTCGACGTCATCTCCGCCTATTCCAGCGACGGACGTATAGCGGCGGACGATCTGACGGTTTTGGCAGATCCGCATCATGCCGTGCCCAATTATGACGCCGTCGTGCTGATTGCCCCGAAACGGGCCGACGATCCCGTGTTGCGGCGCGCCTTGCAACCGCTGATCGGCGCCCTATCTGTCGAGAACATGCGGGCCGCCAATTACGAGGTCGATAAGGAAGTCGGCAAAATGAGCCCGGCTCAGGCGGCGGCCGGGCTGGCAAAAAGCATCGGACTATCCCCCTGAAGCGATGAAACCGGAGCCTCATGATGAAAGTACCCGGACCTGATCATCCCATTACCATCACCGCCAATCCCAAGCGGATCGTCGTCACGGTAGGCGGCAAGGTGATTGCCGACAGCACGCGCACGCTCACGCTGGTGGAAGCCAGCATTCCGCCCGTCCACTATATTCCACGCAGCGATGTCGACATGAACGCCCTGCGACGCACGGATCATACGACCTATTGCCCCTATAAGGGTGATTGCTCCTATTTCAGCATCAGCGAAAGCGGCCCGGCCGGCGCCAATGCGGTCTGGAGTTATGAAGCGCCCTATCCGGCCGTCGACAAGATCAAGGACCACCTGGCCTTTTATCCGAGCAAGGTCGATTCCATCGTCGAGCGCTGAATATCCTAACTGCGCTGCGACGCATGCCAGGACACCATCATTCGCTCGATCAGACCGACGGCAGAAAACAAGCAGCTTGCCACGACCGCGAGAATGATCACGACGGCAAACATGATCGTGGTGTCGAGCGTGCCGCTCGCCTGCACCAGAAGATAACCCCAGCCGCTGTCGGAAGCGACGAATTCGCCGATGATGCCGCCAATGACCGCGAGACTCGTGCCGACCTTGATGCCGGCAAAGATCGACGGCAGCGCGTGCGGCAAACGCATGCGCAGGAACACCTGAAACTTGTGCGCGCGCAGCACACGCGCCAGGCGCAGCAGATCGGGCTCGATTCCGACGAGGCCGGAAATGGTCGACACCAGGATGGGAAAGAAGGCGATCGAACTGGTGATCAAGACGCGCGGCAGAAAGCCATAGCCAAACCAGACGACGAAGAGCGGCGCCAAGGCAACCTTCGGGATCGCATTGAATGCGACGACGATCGGATAAAGCAATTTCTCGGCCGTGGGAACCGCGACAATGGCGATACCCAGCGGGATCGCGATGACGATGCTGATGAGTAGGCCCGCCAGAATCTCAGCCATCGTCACCAGACCATGACTGGCAAGCAATGAGCGGTCGGTCCAGATGCGGGCCAGGACATCCCACGGCGCCGGGAGAATGTAAGGGGCTGGCTTAGCCAGGATGACGATCAGCGCCCAGATCCCCAAGGCCAAAGCTGCCGAAGCCAGAGGCCAGAACAATCCCTTGAGGCGCGCCGCGCTGCCGAATGAACGCTCGGAGCGGTGCGAAAACGTGATGCCCGCATCAGCCACGGATCACCCCCAGGCTAGCGAAAAGGCCATGGATCTTGGTGATATAACGCGCGAAGGCTTCGGTTTCGCGCGTCTTCATGTTGCGGGGTCGCGGCAGATCGATGTCGATGATCTGCTGAATGCGGCTTGGCCGCGCCGTCATCACCGCGACTTTATCGGCCATGAAAACGGCTTCGCTGATCTCATGGGTGACGAGAATGGTCGTGCGCGGCTTGTCGAGAGACAGACGCTGCATATCGAGCTGCATCTGCTCGCGCGTGAAGGCATCGAGGGCGGCGAAAGGCTCATCGAGCAGAAAGATATCAGGATCGCCAATCAAGGCCCGGCAGATCGCCACGCGCTGACGCATGCCGCCGGACAATTCGTAAGGCCGCTTGTTTTCGAACCCGGCCAGGCCGACGCGCTCGAGAAGCAGCCGCGCGCGCTGTTCATGCCGTCTCGGATCTTGTCCGATAAGCGCAAAGGGCAAGAGGACATTGTCGAGAACCGTTCGCCAATCGAGCAGCAGATCGCGCTGAAAGACGAAGCCCAGCTCCGGGATCGGTCCGCTCAAAGGAGCGCCATTGACGACGATGCGGCCACAGCTCGGCTCGAGCAGACCGGCGATCATCATCAACAGCGTGCTCTTGCCGCAACCGCTTGGCCCCAAGAGCGCCAGGGTTTCGCCACGCGCCAAATCCAGACTGACGGCCTCGACCGCCACCACCGGACCGCTGCGGGTGTCGTAGGTTTTCCCGGCGTCCTTCAGAGAGATCAACGTGTCGCGCCGATCGAGGCCGGACGTCGCGTCGGGAACAACCAAAGCTACAGACACGTTGCTTCTCCGCTAGCTCGCTCTATCCGTTCGGAACCTCAGTAGACCGTCACCCGATGCATCAGGCGCGGATAGGGATGATAATCATTGACAGCATAGTGCTGGACCGCACGATTGTCCCACACCGCGACCGAGCCCGGCTGCCAACGGAAACGCACCTGCCATTCCGGCACCGACGACAAGCCGGACAGAAAGTTCGTCAGAGCGCTGCTTTCGGCGCGGGTCACGCCGACGATCCGGGTCGTGTAGAGCGTGTTCACATAGATCAGCCGCCGCCCGCTTTCCGGATGGACCTTGACGACCGGCTGCTCGATGGGAGGAAAGCGCTTGCGCATGTCGTTGTAGCGCTGTTGCGCATCGGGCGATGCGCGCACGCCGGCCATGAGTTCGGGCCCTTCCCAATCGTGAATGGCCGTCATGTCGTCGATATAGGCGCGGAACTTTTCATCCAGCGCATCATAGGCGGCGGTCATGCTCGCCCACATCGTATCGCCGCCGGCGGGAGGAACGTTGACGGCATAAAGGCAGGCGCCGATGGGCGGATCCTTTTGCCAGGTCAGGTCGGCGTGCCACACGTCCGTACCCGTTCGCGTGCCCTTGCTCTGCAAAATTTCCAGATGCGGATTGTCGGGATGAGAGGGAAAGGTCGACGAGACCGGCCGGACATCGCCGAACAGGCGCGAAAAAGCCACTTGCGCATGAGGATCGAGCTTCTGATCGCGAAAGAAAATGACCTGACGCTCGACAAAGACGCGGCGCAGTTCCTCGCCATATCGATCGATCGCCGCTTTATCCGCCAGATCGATGCCGTGGATGACAGACCCGATCGCTGGCGTCAGATGTTCGATATCGAGATTAGCCATGGCGCACCTGGAGCTATTTGCTTTGCGCTTCGATGAAGCGGTTGGTGACAAATTTCGATAGGTCGGCACCGGCCTCCATCAGCCCTGAGGCCATCAGGACATCAGCGCCCGCGGTAGCATCGGCCAAGGAAACCGTGCCGACCGGCTTACCCTTGGTGTTCTCCGAGTAGAGAAGCTGTAGCAAAAGCTGCGTTTCGCCCGCCGCACCCTGCCGGTCATAGCTTGGATACATGCGGCTGAAGGACTCCGCCGCCGCCTGCGGATTTTCCGCTGCCGCCTGGAGCGATTTCTGCGCGGCACTGACGAAGCGCTGCACCAGATCCGGCTTACTGTTCAGAAGCGTGTTCGAGACGATCATATACATGCCCGGCGTCACCACGCCGAAATCCGCATACATCAGCGAGTGAACTTTCAGGCCCTTCGCTTCGAGCGTCGCCTTCAAGGCATAATTGGTCGCCACGCCTTCGACGCGACCCGTCAGAAGGCTGGTCAGTTTTGGCCCGGGCTGCATGTTGATCTGCGTCACCTTGCCGGCATCGATGTTGTTGCGTTTCAGCAAGGCCGGCAGAAGCGCCGACGGGCCGTCGCCAGCCGTAATCGAAATCTTGACGCCAATCAGATCGGCCGGCGTCTTGAGCGGCTTATCGGCGGCGGAGAAGATCACCAGCGGGCTTTTGGCGGCATTGGCGAGAACGGCCGTTGCCGGCAATCCTTTGGCGGCAAGATTGAGAAAGGTGCCACCGTCGATGTCGACGCCGAAGTCGTCGGTTCCCGCCGCCACGGTCTGCGCCGTGATGGCCGAGCCCTTGCCCTCGCGCAGCTCCAACTCGATGCCATTGTCGCGAAAAAAGCCCTTCTCGATCCCATAGGTCCAGGGCGAATCGATGCCTGTCGCGACGAAGCCGAAGCGCAGAGACACTTTGTCGGCGGCGGAAGCCGACAAGGACTGCGCCAGCAGAGCGAGAAGGCTGACGCCGGCCGTAAGCCAGACTGGATGTTTCATGACACGCCTCCTGCATCCGGCCCTTCGAGCACGTTGGTCTTGGAGGTGATCAGTAACGGTGGCTTTCTGCGGGCTTGAACCATGACGGCACCTTCCACTTGAAGAGGCCCCAAGCGTCTGGCGACCCCGAACAGTTGTCAAACTGATATTTTGAATGTTTAATTATCCGTATGATGGATATTCTTAAGCGGCTCGACCTCAATCTGCTGATCGCTTTCGACATCCTGCTCGATGAAAGAAGCGTGACGCGCGCCGCCGCGCGCCTGTCACTCAGCCAGCCGGCGACCAGCGCCGCTCTGGCGCGATTGCGCGCCAGTTTTAACGATCAATTGCTCATTCGCAGCCGTGGCGAAATGTTTTTGACCGAGCGCGCCAGTGCGTTGCGTCAACCGATCAAGGATGCGCTGCGCGCCGTGGCGCAGGCGCTTGAAGCCCAGGACAGTTTTAGGCCGGAGGCGTTCGACGGCCGCTTTCGTCTGGCGATGACCGATATCGCCAGCTTCACCCTCGGCTCCGACATCGTCCAGGACCTGCGCCATAAAGCGCCGTCCGCCGCGGCGGAATTCATCGCGCTGGATCGCTCACGTCTCTATGACTGGTTCCGCAACGACATGATCGATGCCGCCGTTGTCGTCTATAGCGCCGATGAAGGGCTCTACGAATCCGAACATCTGTTCGACGATGAACTGATCTTCGTTGCGTCCAAGACGCATCCCTTGCGCCACAAGCGCGCGCAAGCTTTCTCGCGCCTGACGGCCTATCCGTTGATCGAAGTGTCGATCGCGACCACCATCATGCGACCTTTTTTTGAGGAACAGGAAGCGCTCGGGCATAAATGGTCGCCGATGGTCAGCGTGCCGCAATTCCTGATCGTGCCGTCGATGTTGCAGGACAACGACTGTATCGGCGTGATGGGGCGTCTCGCGGCCCGCAAGTTCGAGGACATGGGCGCGGCCGTTATTCTCGAAATATCGGAGCCGACGCCGGTCGTTCATTATCGCCTGATCTGGCACAAGCGCCGCACGCACGATCCCGCGCACCGCTGGATGCGCGATATGATCGGCACTATCGCCGCCAAAAAGCGATGACGCTTACTTCGCCGACAACCCGAGACGATCCGACATCCGGATCAGATCGGCTAATGTCGCCGCCTGCATCTTGCGCATCACTTGGCCGCGATGGACCTTGACGGTCACTTCGCTCAGCCCGAGTTCTCCGGCGATCTGCTTGTTGAGCAAACCCGTGGAGACGAGCGCCATCACTTCGCGTTCTCGCGCCGTCAGCGTGTTTAAACGCTGATGAAGCTCGCTGTCGACAGTCTCGTTCTGACGACGAGCCCTATCACGCTCGATCGCCAGGCGGATCGCATCAAGCAGATCCTGCTCACGGAATGGCTTGAGCAGAAACTCGACCGCGCCGGCCCGCATCGCCCGCACCGACATCGGCACATCGCCATGGCCGGTCAGAAAGATGATCGGTATGGCGTCATCGGCGTTGGCCAGTTCGACCTGGAAATCGAGACCGCTGGCACCCGGCATGCGCACGTCCAGCACGAGACAGCTTGGCATATCGGCGCGACGATGAAGCTGAAACTCGCGCGGCGAAGCGAAGCAGTGGGTCGCATAGCCAGCCGAGCGTAGAAGGCTGTCGAGCCCTTCACGCACGGACGGATCGTCATCGACGATATAGACGGTCTCATTCAACACGCGATTTATCCCCTGCCCCAGACTTGATCGGCAAGGTAAAGCCGAACGCGGCGCCATGGGGATAGTTCGGCGCGACATAAATGGCGCCGCCGTGAGCCTCGATGATCGACCGGCTGATGGCAAGCCCCATGCCGATGCCTGTCGATTTGGTTGTGTAGAAAGCCTCGAAGACTTGGTCGGCCACATCGGAGGGCACACCGATGCCGGTATCGCGCACGCTCACCGTGATCTTGCTTTCATCCGCCGCTGCGCTGACGAGGACTTCCTTCTCCTCGCTTTTATGGGTCGCCTCCATGGCGTTGACCACGAAATTCAGGATGACCTGCTGGAGCTGAACGCGATCGCCGACGACAGCCGGGAGATGATCGGCCAGATCAGTGCGTAGAACAATACCGTTGCGAACCATCTCGCCACGGGTGAGCGCCAAGGTCTCCTCGATCACGTCGATCATGTCGACCTCGACCTTGGAGGGCGGAACGCGGGCAACAAGCTGGCGCACGCGGCCGATCACTTCGCCGGCGCGTGCCGCATCGGCCACCACGCGATTGAGAGCTTGCTTGGCTTCATCCTGGCTCGGCGGTTCGGCCGCCAGCCAGCGCATGGCCGCATTGGCATTGGCAACGATGGCGGTCAGAGGCTGGCTCACTTCATGGGCGATCGAGGTCGCCAGTTCGCCGATCGAGGTGATGCGTGCCATGCGGGCGAGATCGGCCTGGGTCTCGCGAGTCGACGCTTCCGCCGTCTCGCTCTTGTAGGCAAGATAGGTCGTCGTGACGATGGCGAGCAGGCTCAAGGCGCCATTTGTCAATCCGGACTCCGGATTGCCGTAGCGCGTCAGAGCATAACTCAGGCCGGTCAAAAGTCCGCAAGAGATACCGACAGCAATGATCGCGCGAGGCCGGCCGGCGCGCGCCGACAGCAGAATGACCGCGACGTAAAGCACCGCGAAGGCGATCTCGAAATTCGTCAGAGTATCCGCGACGAAAATGAGCGCCGACGAAAGCACAATCCCCAGCCACAGCAGGGGCATGTCAACGGAATATCGGGCCAGCCAGCGCCTCATATCCCCCTTCTTATGCTTTTCCGCCGTCCGATGGTAGAGCCTATTCAGCGGGGTAAGAACCGGCGCCGCTCAATCGTCTCAGCCGACCGCCTCCGCGCTGGCGATGTCGATGTCGACGGCTTCAGCGCGCCAACGCGCGGCGGTGACGCTGGGCTCCAGGCTCAATCGGCCGACGATATGTTCGAGAGCAGTATCTTCCCGGCGGTCGGCGGTGACGATCGCGGTGACTTCCACCCGATCGGAATCCTCGATATCGCTGCTCCGGAGTTGATGCAGATGCAGCTTGGCGGAAGTGAAGCCTTGCAGCATGAGCGCGCGGATATTCGCCTCTCCATCATTGCGGCAGATCGCCGTGATGGTGTAGCGCACCGACAGCTCCGTCATTTCCATCGTATGACGTGAGAGAAACCAGATCAGTGGCCGAAGTGCCAAGTTGACCATGATGACGAAAGCCGTCGCCAACAAAGCATGTAAAGGATAACCGGCGCCGGCCACGAGGCCGACTGCGGCCGAACACCACAAGGTCGCGGCCGTGTTGAGCCCTCGGACATTGAGCCCTTCCTTGAAGATGACGCCAGCCCCCAGAAAGCCGATGCCGGACACCACCTGCGCGGCGACACGCGTCGGGCTGCCCTCGCCGGGAATCAGGCTGGCGAACATGACAAAGGTTGCGGCGCCCAGCGATACCAACGTATTGGTGCGCAAGCCCGCAAGGCGCTGACGCCATTGGCGCTCGAAACCGATCAACGCGCCCAAGGCAAAGGCGACAGCAAGATTGAGCGTTGCTTGTTCAAGTCCCATCAACATCTTTAACGTCCAGAATGAGAGCGGTTCTGCCGGCGGCGTGGCGAAATCGCCAGACCTGCCTCGGTGAAACGTCCCGCAATGCGCATCAACCGATAGGCCTGCGGTTTGGACAGAACGCCGAGAAAAAACAGTTTCGCCGTCACGCGCAGCAATTGGTCCCCCGTTCGCACGAACGTCCGCATCGCAAGCCATGACGCACGCGCCTCCTGAGGAGGCAGGTCGGTCAAAAGCCGTGCTGCAGCTTTTCGATCCGCGCGTTCGTCCTTCGTCTCACGCAAAGGCACGAACATGACAGGATCACGACAAGGGATTTCTTTATCTTTCAACATGGCAGCCTCTCTTGCGGCTGTGCCGCCGAGCAGGTCGCGATCGTTCAGCTCGGATTTTCGAGCGTGAAAAGATCGGCGTTCTCGTCATAGGCGAAATATTCGGCATAACGCGCCCAGGTGATCACCGCCTTCAGCGTGGTGTCGGCATAGTCTTCGGACATGTGATCCTCCAGCTCGTCGCGAAAGCGACGCGCCGGCGCCTGGTGACTGGGCCGCTCGTCGAGCACGCGCCGGATATGGGCGGCGAGCGGTACGTAGATCGCCAGATGCTGGGCGAAGAGCCGCTTGCGCTCATCGACGTCACCGCCGGCGAAGCGCAGGCCCGGCGCCGTCAGCTTGATGTCGCCACCTTCAAGCTCGGCGAAGCGCAGGAGCTGCAAGGTTTCCGCCACGGGGAAGAGATCGTCGATCTCCAGATGCAGTTCGGCGGCCAGCGGCGGCAGGTCGGCCTTGCCGCGATACGGCTCGGCCGCCACCGCTTCGATCAAACCGGCAAGCAGGTTGGTGGAAATATCCGGCAGCGAAATGCCGATACCCGTGCCGGGGAAATGACCATCGCGCGTCGGCGCGCCGGTTCTTGCCGTCATCCGCGCATAAATATCTTCCACCAGAGTGCGGAACGCCGGATCGAGGCGATTTCGCGGCTGCGGCATGTCGACCCGAATTTCCGCGATGATGCGGCCCGGATTGGAACCGAAGATCAGAATGCGATCGCACATCAACACCGCTTCCTCGATGTTGTGCGTGACCATGAGAATGGACTCGATCGGCATCCGCCCTTCGGTCCACAGATCGATGAGATCGGTGCGCAGGGTTTCTGCGGTCAGCACATCGAGCGCCGAAAACGGCTCGTCCATCAACAGGACGCGCGGATGAACCACGAGGGCTCGCGCGAGACCGACACGCTGGCGCATGCCACCGGACAGTTCCTTCGGATAGGCGCTTTCGAAGCCGTCGAGACCGATCAAGTCGATCGCGGCCAAAGCGCTTTTGCGCCGCTCGGCCGGCAGAACGCCCTGCGCCTCAAGCCCCAATTCGACATTCTGTAGAACGGTGAGCCAGGGAAACAGAGCGAAGCTCTGGAACACCACGGCAATGCCGGCGGTGGGGCCGACGAGCGGCGTGCCGGCGAAAGAAATCGTGCCTTTGCTGGGGCGGACGAGGCCGGCGATAGCGCGCAGTAGAGTGGATTTGCCCGAGCCCGAGCGGCCGAGCAGCCCGACGATTTCTCCGGCGCGCAGATCGAGATCGACATTTTCCAGAACGGCCAGGGAGCCGGCCGCGCCCTTGTCGTAGATCTGCGAGACCTCAGCGACAGAGACAAGCGGCGTGGCCGTATCAGGCTTGCGGGTGACGACGGTGCTCATGTTCAATTCTCCAGCAAGACGGTCAATCAAGACGTAGGCGACGCTCGGCAAAGACATAGAGCGGCCGCCACAAGGTGCGATTAAACAGAGTGACGAAGAGCGACATCACGGCGATGCCGAGAACAACACGGGGAAAGTCGCCGCCTTCCGTCGCCTTGGCGATGTAGGAGCCAAGACCGAAGGCTTCGAGCTTGGTATCGCCCCAGCTCGCGACTTCAGCGACGATGCTGGCATTCCACGAACCACCCGAGGCGGTGAGCGCGCCGGTGACGTAATAAGGGAAAATCCCCGGCAGAATGGCGCGGCGCCACCATGTCCAAGAGCGCAGCCGATAGACCGATGCGGCTTCGCGCAGATCTGTCGGAAAGGCGCTGGCGCCGGCAATGACATTGAACAGAATGTACCATTGTGTCCCTAAGATCATCAGCGGCGACAGCCAGACATTCGGGCTGGCGCCCGTGGCGACAATGGCCACCACGGCGAATGGAAACAGGACATTGGCCGGAAAGGCCGCCAGGAACTGCGCCAGCGGCTGTACCCGCTCGGCCAGCGCCGGACGCAGACCAATCCACACGCCGAGCGGCACCCAGATCAGGCTCGCCAGCGCGATCAACACCACAACGCGAAACAGGGTCGCGAAACCGCCGGCAACCGCTTCGCCGACATCGCCCCAAGACAGGGTCTGCCCGAGATAGCCGATCACGCTCCACACGCCCCAGGCGCCGACGGCAGCAATAAAGGCCAGCCAGAGATAATCGATAAACGTGCTCGCCGTCTTGTTTTCGCGCCGTTTGCTCAAGGCGAGCAGCGGCTTGTTCGAAAGGCGCAGCAACATCAGCCGGCCCCACAGGTAAGCGACGGGCTTCAGCACGCGGCGCAGCGCATGGGCGCGCGTGAGCAGCGCATAGACCCAGGACTCCGGCTTTTCCTGGCTCGCCGTCTGTTCGAAGCGGAATTTATCAGCCCAGGCGACGATGGGGCGGAACAGCAGTTGGTCGTACAAAGCAATGACGATGCCCATGGCGAGAACCGCCCAGCCCACCGCCGCGAAATCTTGTTTCTCGATGGCCAGAGACAACCAGGAACCGAGCCCCGGCAGACGCACAGTGGTATCGCCGACGGTGATCGCTTCCGAGGCGACGACGAAGAACCAGCCGCCTGACATGGACATCATCGTGTTCCAGATCAGCCCCGGCGTGGCGAAAGGCGCCTCGAGCCGCCAGAACCGCTGCCAGGCGGACAAGCCAAAGGAACGGCTCACTTCATCGAGATCGCGCGGCACGGTGCGCAGCGATTGATAGAAGGAGAACGCCATGTTCCAGGCCTGGCTGGTGAAAATGGCGAAGATCGCGGCGCATTCCGCGCCGAGCTGGTTGCCCTGGAAGAGCCCCATGAAAAAAGTCACCGTGAAGGTGAGGAAGCCCAGCACCGGCACCGATTGCAGAATGTCGAGCGCCGGAATGATCACCATTTCAGCGCGGCGGCTCTTGGCGGCGAGCGTCGCGACAACGAAGGTGAAGAGCAGCGAAGCGATGATCGCCGCGAACATGCGCAAGGTCGAACGCAGGGCATATTCGGGCAGCAGCCAGGGATCGAGCGTCACCGGCTGAACATCGAGAACGGCCAGCGGCGCACGCATCGCCTGCATGCCATGGGCGGCGAGCACGGCCAGTGCCAGGATCAGCGCAAAGGCGATGAGGTCATAACCATTGGGGAGAATACGAGCACGCGCCAGCGCAATGACAGCGCTCGGGCGGCGACGATCATCGGACAGCAGAGCCATGGACCGACCTCAGGCCAGAAACAGAAAGAAACAGAGGGAGGTCTGACCGCGCGGGCGCGCGGCCAGATATCAGGATGGATTTAAGCCGCGTGGCGATCCGGCGTGCCATGGCGAAGCCCTTCGCCATGGCCGGGCGCATGATCAGCGACCCAGTGGCATTCCAGCCGGCCGTTGACCGGGTTGCGATGCCAGACGGCGACCAGCACCGGCCGCGCTGTCTCTTTTGGGGCAAGGCCACATGCGGTGGCCGCAACCTTGCGGGGGAAGAAAATGATGTTGTTCATGGCTCACCTCCTTGACCGCGTCTCACGGGCCCGGATGTGAGCCGGCAGGACTAGGCCTGACCGAGGCTCAACCGGCGGGCGGCGCCAGCAGCAGTCGGAATGGGTTTTTGAGTCCGACCTGGGCCTGAAGGCGCGGCCGGACGACTACTCGGGTCGTTGTCCTTTTGCCTTTCCAGTCGATTGCCTCGATAAATCGAGGCCTTAACGCCGTCATGACATAATCCTTGTGAACGCCAGGACAAGGACCGTCAATGGCACCAGGGTGTAGCGAACCTATACGTTGGTATGGTTTTGCGGCTGCGGCAGCAGACCGATTTCGTGAATGTGATTGCAGACCATGGATTCCACGCCCGCCCCGCCTGACATGCCGCCCCATTGGCGCAGCGACCTTGCCGGCTATCGCTGGACAGCGCAAACCATCGGTCGCTCCACGGCCGCTGTTTATCGGCTTGAGGCCGAAGGGAAGCCGACACTTTTCGTCAAAACCGAGCTGACAGATGCATTCAGCGAACTGCCTGACGAGGCGATGCGCCTGCGCTGGCTGACAACCAGCGGCATCGCCTGCCCGGCTGTCCTGAGGGAAAGCCATGACGATGCCCGCAATTGGTTGCTGATGCAGGCCCTCCCCGGCCGGGACCTCGCATCATCGCCGCAGTTGACCGCACAACAGATTGTCACAATCGCTGCCGACGCCTTGCGCGGTCTGCATCGTCTCGATCCCTCAACCTGTCCGTTCGATCAGCGGCTCGAAAGCCGTATCGCGGACGCCGAAGCGCGGATGAAAGCCGGTGCGGTCGACGAGAGCGATTTCGATGACGAGCGTTCGGGCTGGCCAGTCTCGAAAGTGTTCGACGAGCTTGTGCGGCGCCGTCCCGCCCGCGAGGATCTGGTGGTGACCCACGGCGATGCTTGCTTGCCTAATCTGATGGCCGCCGCCGGTCACTTCAGCGGCTTCATCGATTGCGCGCGCCTGGGCGTGGCAGACCGTCATCAGGATTTGGCGCTGACGAGCTGGAGCATTCACTATAATCTGGGTGAGAATTGGGTTGCGCCCTTCCTGCACCGATACGGCATGCAGGTAGATCCCGATTTGTTGAGTTTCTATCGGCTCTTGGACGAATTTTTCTGATTTGCGCGATCACACACGCGACCATGCGGACAGTATTCGCCTTGACAATGAAACACGCCTTCGGGGAACATCCAGGCCAGACTTTTCGTTATTCAGTCGCCGGCAGGCGAAAGTTGGAGTCGAAAGGGAGGCGAGTATGGCGCAGCGCATGTGTGACATATGCGGGGTTCGCCCCGCCGCCATTCGGGTCGCGGTCCTTCAAAACAATCAAGAACGCGAACTCGATATCTGTGACTATCACTATGCGCAATTGATGCGCCATCAGCGGACTTTGTCGCCGCTGGAATCCCTGTTTCAGGGCGGCCTGCTCGACGACTTCATGCAAGGCGGCGGAAGCAACGCGCCGCGCATGGGCGGGCGGCGCGGCACTCCCGGCACGGATTCAGTCAATCTCCAGGATCATTTCAGCGAACAAGCGAAAGAGATTTTGCAACGCGCCGCCGAGCGCGCCGTGCAATCGGGTCGGCAGCTCGTCGATACGGAAGACCTGCTCTACGAACTGCCGGAAAGCGACGTGGTGCAGACACTGCTCAAACAGTTCAAGATTTCGGTCGACGAACTGCGCCATCAAATCGAGACCCATGCGCCCAAGAGCGAGGCTCCGGCACAGCCGCGCGAAGGCGGCATCGGCGTTTCACCGCGCGTCAAGAGCGCGCTCGATCGCGCCTTCATCGCGTCGCGCGAGCTGGGTCATTCCTATGTGGGGCCGGAGCATATTCTGCTGGGCCTCGCCGAAATCCCCGACAGTTTCGCCGGCAACCTGTTGCAACGCTATGGCCTGACGCCCCAGGCTCTGCGGCAGCAGACGGTGAAAGTGGTCGGCAAAGGCGCCGAGAAGGGCCATGTCGACACGCCCACCAACACGCCGCAGCTCGACAAATATAGCCGCGACCTGACCAAAATGGCGCGCGAGGGCAAGCTCGATCCGGTGATTGGCCGCTCCAAGGAGGTCGAGACAACGATCGAAATTCTGGCGCGCCGCAAGAAGAACAATCCCGTTCTCATCGGCGAGCCAGGCGTCGGCAAAACCGCTATCGTCGAAGGCCTGGCGCAGCGCATCGTCAATGGCGACATTCCCGAAGTTTTGCGCGACAAGCGGCTCGTCGAGCTCAACGTGAACTCGCTCGTCGCGGGCTCGAAATATCGCGGCGAGTTCGAGGAGCGCGTCAAGCAGGTGATGGATGAGATCGCAGGCAAACGCGACGAATTGCTGCTTTTTATCGACGAGGTCCACACCATCGTCGGCGCCGGTCAAGGCGGTGGCGAGGGCGGGCTCGACATCGCCAATGTGTTCAAGCCGGCGATGGCGCGCGGCGAAATGAATCTGATCGGTGCGACGACGCTCAGCGAATATCAAAAATATATCGAGAAGGATGCGGCGCTGGAACGACGCTTCCAGCCCGTGCTTGTCGCCGAGCCGACGGTAGAACAGACCATCGCCATCCTGCGCGGCCTGCGCGACCGCCTGGAAGCGCATCACAAGGTGACGATCCAGGATGAGGCTTTTGTCGCGGCAGCGGAACTGTCCGACCGCTATATCACCGGACGCTTCCTGCCGGACAAAGCCATCGACCTGATCGATCAGGCGGCGGCGCGCGTGCGCCTCTCGACCACATCGCGGCCGGCTGACATTCATGAGCTTGAAGCCGAGATCGCGCAATTGAAGCGCGAACATGATTACGCGGCCTCGCGCAAGCAATTCGATCGGGTGAAAGATTTTGATGCCCAGCTTGCGACCAAGGAAAAGGCGCTGACCGAGGCGACAGATGCGTGGACGCGAAAAGTCGGCTCCAGCACGGCGGGCGTCACGCCTGAGCAAGTGGCGGAAATCGTCTCGAAACTGACCGGCATTCCCGTCACCGAACTCACGGAAGAAGAAAAGGCGAAACTGCTGCGCATGGAAGAGCGGCTGCACCAACGCGTAATCGGCCAGGAGGAAGCTATCCGTGCGGTGAGCGATGCGGTCCGCCTGTCGCGCGCCGGCCTACAGCAAGGCCATCGCCCGATTGCCACCTTCCTCTTCCTCGGCCCCACCGGCGTCGGCAAGACGGAACTGGCCAAGGCTTTGGCCGAGGTGGTCTTCGGCGACGAGGACGCCGTCGTGCGCATCGACATGAGCGAATATATGGAGCGCCATGCGGTGGCCCGCCTGATCGGCGCGCCTCCGGGCTATGTCGGCTATGACGAAGGCGGCCAGCTCACCGAGCGTGTGCGCCGCCGGCCCTATTGCGTCATCCTGCTCGATGAGATCGAGAAGGCGCATGCGGACGTCTATAACGTGCTTCTGCAGGTCTTCGATGATGGCCGCTTGACAGACGGCAAAGGCCGGGTCGTCGATTTTTCCAACACGCTGATCATTGCGACCAGCAATCTCGCTTCCGACGTGGTGATGGGCCGCCGTGGACAGCTTGGTTTTCATCCGCCGTCCTCGTCAAGTTCCGTGCGCGACGACGTGATGAGCGTCCTGCGCTCGCATTTCCGGCCGGAATTCATCAACCGGATCGACGAAATCATCATCTTCCAATCGCTCGATCAGGAGCAGATCAAGCAGATCGTCCGGCTGCAATTGCAGCGGGTGCAGAAGATCGCGCAAGGACAGGAAATCGAACTGGTGTTCGACGAAAGCCTGGTCGATCACTTCGCCAAGGAAGGCTATCAGCCCGAATTCGGTGCGCGCGAGCTGCGCCGGCAGATCCGCCAACAGCTCGAGACCGAATTGGCGAAATCCATGCTGAAAGGCGACGTCAAGGAAGGCAATCGCGTCGTCTGCACCTTCGACGCGAAGACCGACAAAGTGGCCTTCACGATCGAACAGGCGGCCCCCGCCCTCAAAAACGGCGACGCAACCATCAAACCGACGCCGCCGGCGAAGCGCCCAAAGGCGCCTAAGACGGCCAGCAGCGACGGCAAGTCAAATCAGCAGGCCGCGCAATAACGGTTCTGGTGTCATCCCGGACGCCGCAGGCGATCCGGGAACCAGGGCGTCCGATAGAACTTAAAAAAGCGCCTGCAACACAGGGATAAGATGCAACGCGAGCGACCGTCGCTCGCCCCTGGATCCCGGATCGCGCCTTTGGCGCGTCCGGGATGACACCGGGGTCTCATCCCTACACGCCATCACCCCTGGGCAGTCAAGGCCTTGCCGTCGACGGTTACGGGCTTGGCGTCAATGAGGACGAAGGCGATCACGCAGGGTTCGGTGCCGCGATTGAACCAATTGTGAATGGTGCCGCGCTGCACCAGCACATCGCCGGCACGCAGAAGCACTTCTTCACCGTCGAGGTCCATGATGATCTCGCCGGAGATGACCACGGCGTAATCGATGGAATCGGTGCGGTGGTTACGCGGATGAACGCCGGGCGCGAAGCTGATGACGCGGAACACCGTGCCATTGGGATGCGCCGTCGCGGTCTTGCGCTTGGATTCGTCGGCATCGCCGTCGTTGCTGACCGGAAAGCCTTCGGAGGTCCAGATCACCGTCGGGTTGGCGCCCGGCCGACTTTCCGCTGAGCTCGTCACCACCTCGTCAATCATGACGGTGGCTTTGCCTTCCTTGGTGTGGCCTGTCACGACGCGGCGGACGGTGATCGACATGCGGGCTTTCCTCTCCAAATGAACGAATGCCCTTTGGTAAGTCCTCCCGCGGCAGCGCGCAACAGCCCGCTGGCCGCTGGCCTATGCCGACGACCAGCGAAAGCTCAAATTTCGTTCGAAAATCAGACGGTGCGGCCGCCATCGACGTTGAGCGTCGCGCCCGTCACCAGACGCGCGAGATCGGAGGCGAGATAAAGCGCGGCGCCGGCGATATCGTCAGGACGGATGATCTCGCCCATCGGAATCTGGCTTGCGAAAGAACCGACCACCTCTTGCACTTCTTTGCCGCCCGTAAAGCCGCTCAACATCGGTGTTTCAGTGGCGCCGGGATTGATGCCGTTGACGCGAATGCCATCTTTCGCCAGTTCCAGCGCCAGGGATTGCGTGGTCGCGACGGCGGCGGCCTTGGACGCCCCATAAGCAGCAAGACCGGGCTTCGCCCGCACGGCGATCACCGAACAGATGTTGACGATCGACGCATGACCGCTGGCGCGCAGCAGCGGCAGAAAATGTTTGGCCATCAGGAACAGCGAACGGGCGTTGACATTCATGATGCGATCCCACGCCTCGACCGTCATGGTCTCGATCGGCGTGTAGGATTGCGGCACGCCGGCGCAATTCACCAGAATATCGAGCGTGCTCTGCCCTGCCCCAATGCGCGAGGCCAAGCGCGCGACGCTGTTCTCGTCGGCGACATCCGCATGCCACAGCGGGCCGAATTCGCCTTCAACCGCCTGATCGCTATCCTTTGCGCCGATGTCGGCGACGATGATTTTGGCGCCGCTCGCCTGAAACAGCGCAGCGGTGGCGCGGCCGATGCCCGAGGCACCGCCCGTCACCAGAGCGGTCTTGCCGCGCAACAGGCCAGGGGTTTCGTCGGTGGGAAATGCGGGAAGCGCCATGGTCACACCTTATGGAAGTTCATCGCGTGAATTTCAGTGAATTCGGCGAGACCAAGCTCCGAATTCTCGGTGCCGATGCCGCTCTGCTTGATGCCGCCGAAGGGCATGTGGCGACGACCGAGACGCGATTGCGCGTTCTTGTTGATATAGGTCATGCCCGCTTCGAGACGACGGGCCAGGGCGACGCCGCGCTCGAAATCGCTGGTCCAGATGCTGGAGCCCAAACCATATTCGGTGCCATTGGCCAGAGCGACGACCTCGTCCTCGCTCGTGTAGCTCATCACCGGCAGAACCGGGCCGAACTGTTCGCAGGTGACGATATCGAAATCACCGGCCGGCTTTTTGACCAGAACGGGCAACATGTAATTGCCCTCGTCCCAGCTCTCCGGATCGACCTTGTGGCCCAGCTCAATCAATTCACCGCCGGCCGCGCGGGTCTTTTCGACCAGGCTTTTGAGAAAAGCGAGCTGCCCCGGATTGTTGATCGGGCCGAAGGTCGTGCGGGGGTCAAGAGGATGGCCGACGCGAAAGGCATCAATCTGAGCCTCCAGCTTTTCGAAGAAGGCGTCGTAGATTCTCTCATGCACATAGAGCCGCTTGATGGCGAAGCAGAACTGTCCCGAGCGATGGAAAGCGCCGGCGATCAGGGTCGGGATCGTCTTGTCCATATCGACATCGTCGAGCACGATGGCCGCATCATTGCCGCCGAGTTCAAACTGCACGTTCTTCAACGTATCGGCCGCCGTCTTCATGATCTGCTTGGCCGCGGCACCACCGCCGGTGAAGGAAATCAGGCGGACTTTCGGATGCGCGGAGAGCGCGGCACCCGTCTCGGCGCCGCCATGCACCACGTTGATGACGCCTTGCGGGAAGAGGCCGGCCAGCTTTTCCATCAGAATGGCGACACCAACAGGAGCCGTCGGCGGCGTCTTGATCACCAAGGTGTCGCCGGCCACCAGTGCCGGGGCGAATTTGCGGATGAGAAGGACGATCGGCGCATTCCACGGCACGATGGCGGCGACGACGCCGATCGGGCGATGTTCGATGCGCACGATGCTCGTCTTGTCTTCGACGATGACGGGTTCGAGCGCCACTTTGGCGGCTTCGACATTATCGCGGGCCGCATAGGCCGCGCCACGCAGCTCCATGATGATCTCGACCGGCAGCATGCCGGTTTCGCGCACGACGACGCCGGCCAGGCCCTCGATGCCATTTTCCGCCTCTTCTTCAATCAAATCGGCGGCGCGCAAGACGGCCGCGGCACGATCGTCGATCGATATGGCGCCCCAGGGCTTCAGTGCCTTATGAGCGGCTTCAACCGCCCGGTCGACCTGCGCTTGATCGGCCACGGCGACGCGCGCGATGACGTCATCGCGCCGGCCAGGATCTCTGACGTCGAAACGTTCGGTTGATCCGACCCAGGCGCCATCGATGAAATTGTCGACCGTCAGTGTGGCCGGCGTAACGAGAATGGTCATGACGGATGCCTCACTTATGGAAATTGATCGCGTGATATTCGACATATTCACGCAGGCCGATGGGAGAGCTTTCGCGGCCGATGCCGCTCTGCTTCACGCCGCCGAAGGGAATGTTCTTCTGGCCGAGCCGTGACGTGCCGGAATTGTTGATGAAGGTCATGCCGACTTCGAGCCTCTGCGCGAGCTTCAGCGCCTTTTCGAAATCGCGCGTCCAGATGCTGGAGCCGAGGCCCAGTTCCGAATCGTTGATGCTGTCGACCACCTGATCGAGGTCGTCGTAACGCACGACCGGCAGCAGCGGGCCGAACTGTTCGACCTGAACGAGCTCGGCTTCGAGATCGATGTCGGAAACAACGACCGGGCGCATGTAATAGCCCTGCTCCCAGGTTTCCGGCGCGACGACGCTGCCGAGCTCCTTGACCGTGTAGCCATCTTTGTGGGTGCGCTCGAGCAGGCCTTTCAGGAAATCGAACTGACCCTTGTTGTTGATCGGACCGAAGTTGACGCCCTTGGTCAGCGGATGGCCGACCTTGAACTTATCGACCTCGACCTCGATACGCTTGACGACCTCTTCATAGATCGACGCCGGCACATAGACGCGTTTGACCGCGAAGCAGAACTGGCCGGACCGACGGAAGGCGCCGCCGAGCAGTTTCGGCAGGGCATCGTCGAGATCGGCATCTTCCAGCAGGATCGCCGGATCGTTGCCACCGAGCTCGAACTGCACGCCTTTGATGCCGTCGGCCGCATCCTTCATGATCATGCGGGCCACAGCGCCACCGCCGGTGAAGGAGACCTTGCCGATCAGCGGATGGACGGTCAATGCATGGCCGACATCGCCCCCGCCATGCACGATGTTGATGACACCGGGTGGAAACAGCGCCGCCATTTTCTTGAGCAAGATCGACAAGCCCAAAGGCGCAGTCGGCGCCGGTTTGACGACGATCGTGTTGCCGCACACCAAAGCCGGCGAGACTTTGCGCATGGCCAGGATGATTGGCGCATTCCAGGGAATGATCGCGGCGATCACGCCGATCGGTCGCTTCTCGACGCTGACCCAGCTCTCGTTGTCCTCAACCTGTTTGGCATTGAGGAACGTCTCGGCTGCCTCGGCATTGTCGCGCACAATATTGGCGGCCATGCCGATCTCGGCCTTGTTGGTGGGCACCAGCATGCCGGATTCGCGCGCCATCAGTTCGACCACGGAATCCGCCTCGGCATCCAACAGGTCCGCCGCTTTGCGCAGCAGTTCGGCGCGCTCGGCATAAGTGGTTTTCTTCCAGCTCTGAAAGGCGCGATGGGCGGACTTGACCGCCGCATCGACTTCAGCAGCACCGCCACGCGCAACGCGCGCCACGACATCATCGAGACGACCGGGATCACGGAGATCATCGCGCGCGGGCGAAGCGACGTCCTGATTGTCGATGAGATGATCGAGTTCAAGGGCTGCCATGGTCGTTATTTTCCTTCGAACTTGTTTTGAACTTGAATTTGGAGATGAATTTTGACGTGCGTGCGCAACGGCAGGCGGCGGGAAAACGCCGTCTTGCTGTCAGTCGATGGTGCGCTCGATCTCGTAGTCTGACCTGGGCGCCAGCGCGGCAATGCGCGCGCGCAGCTCCGGCGGCATGTCGAAGGCAACGGCATCGACGTAATTGTCGATCTGCTCAACCGTTTCGGCGCCGATGATCGGCGTCGTCACCGCCGGATGCGAGGCCGCCCAGGCGACCGCCAGCATGGCCGGATCGACAGCGATCTCGGCGGCGATCTGGCAGAATGCGGCGGCGATCTCGAAATTGCGCTGATCCTCATAGCGCTTCAGATAGCGTGCTTCGGCGAGGCGGCCGGTGCGCGGCCCGTTCACATCCGCATTGGCCTTGGTCAACAGGCCGCTCGCCAAAGGCGAGAAGACCATGACGGCAAGGCCCATCTCCTGCGCCAGCGGAAACAGCTCATCTTCGGCCTGGCGTTTGACCAAATTGTACATGGGCTGCACGACATCGAAGCGGGCGAGCCCTTCGCGCTGCGAGATGCCAAGCGCCTGCGCGATCCGCCAAGCCGCCCAGTTCGAAACGCCGGCATAGAGGATCTTGCCCTGGCGCCGCAGGTCGTCGAAAGCGCGCAAGGTTTCTTCGGGCGGCGTGAACGGGTCGTAGTGATGGGCGAAGTAGACGTCGATATAGTCGGTCTTCAACCGCCGCAGGCTATTCTCGACCTCCTGCATGATATGGCGGCGTGACAGACCCGAGCCGTTGGGATCTTTCGACATCGGCCGGCAGACTTTTGTGGTGATCACCACGTCTTGGCGATCGGCCGCCATGCATTCGCCGAGAATGGCTTCGGCCTTGCCGCCGCCGGCATAGGAATTAGCGCAGTCGAAGAAGTTGATGCCCTTGTCGCGACAGGCATCATACATGGCGCGCGCCGTCTTCGCGTCGCTGTAGGAGCCGAAGGACATCGTGCCGAAGCAGATGTTGGAAACCCGGGTTCCTGTCCGTCCAAGCTGTACGAATTTCAAAACTCGACTCCGAGAGGCCGTTTCGACCCACGCAGCAAGTGTCGATGGGGCCCGACCACTCGCGTCACCTATCCAGAGTCTTTCACCGTTTCTTTGAAACGGTGAAAGACTTCAGGCTTTTGTTTTGACGCGTTTTCTTCACGCGAACCGGAATCCACTTCGCTCGAAAACGCTCTATGGTGCGGTGATCGCATGCACCCTTTCAAAAGTCAATAATATACCTTTTTGCTTAATTCTAAAGAAGCAATGGCCGGAAGCGTTTGAAAGCACTCGCAATCCGGCCGCTACCGTTCCGGGCACTCAATGCGGTCCACGCTACCGTCATCATAGAGTTTCGCCAGCGCTTCCACCCGCCGCGCCAACACAGCCCGCTGATTGATATAGCCCTTGTCAGTGATCTCGCCCTGATCGACCGAGGGCGGTTCGGACAACAACAGGGCATATCTGGCAAACATCGACGATCCACCGCCGCGCGCTTTCAGCGTCGCGAGACCTTGCGCGATCCGATCACGGATGGCGGGCGATGCAAGCACCTCCGCCACGGGCACGTCGTCGGCAAACCGCCCGATGGATCGACAGGTTGGCAGATTTGGAAAGATCAGAAAGCCGACGTCTTTTTTGTCATGTCCCGTGACGACGATGTCTTGCGCGACCGGCGCGAGCGCGGCAACGCCGTCGACGCGCAGCCGCCCCACGCTCACCCACGTGCCCGAAAGCAATTTGAAATCCTCAGAGACGCGGCCGTTGAAGAACAGCCCCTTTTCGGGATGGCCCGGATCGACCAATGCCAACGCATCGCCGATCATATAGAAGCCCTCTTCATCGAAGGCTTTCTGGGTCTGCTCTGGGGATTTCCAATAACCTGGCGTGACGTTGGGCCCGCGCACCCGAACCTCAAGCTTATCACCCGCCGGAACCAGTTTGAGTTCAGTTCCCGGTACTGGAACGCCGATGTTGCCAGAACGTGGTGCCTGGAAATGACAGTCGGTCGCCATGGGTGCGGTCTCGGTGGCACCCCAGGCGGAGACCAGCGGCACGACATGGCCAACCGTTTCGCGCGACATCGTCTCAAGGACCTCCCACGTGTTCTGAGGTAGCGCGGCGGCCGCATACAAGATGACACGGGTCTGCGAGAAGAAGCGCTGCCGCAACGATGCGTCTTTGGCGAGCGCTTGCACCAACATTTCAAATCCAAGAGGGACATTGAAATAGATGGTGGGGCTGGTTTCGCGCAGATTGGCGAGCGAAAGCTCGAACAGGCCAGGAACGGGTTTACCGCCATCAATGTAAAGCGTGCCGTGGTTTCGCAGCACGCAATTGAAATTGTGGTTGGCGCCGAAGGTGTGGCTCCAGGGCAGCCAGTCCAGGATGACGAGATCGTCGGTCGCCTCGAGGAACGGCCAGATTTGCGCCCTCGCCTCCTGGTTGGACGTCATCATACGTTGCGTATTGATCACCGCCTTGGGCGATCCGGTCGAGCCGGAGGTAAACAGCAATTTCGCCATCGTATCCGGCGTCACTTTCGCGAAGGCGCGCGCTACAGCGGCGTGGCTGTTCGAGCGCAGAGACGAGAACAGTTCTTCGCTTGGACCTGCGGGAACACTGGCGATCACCCGTGCGCGATGCAGATCCTTGATCGCCGTCAGCGCCGGTTGATAGGCGCTGGCGTTGGAGACAAAAATGACGCCGGGATCCAGAAGCGCGATCATGTCCTTCAGTTTCTCGCAGCTTTTCGAGATCAGCGAATAAGCCGGCGAGATGGAGGCGACGGGAATGCCGACATGCATGGCGGCCAGCATGAGTACGGCATGATCAACGGAGTTCTCGGACAGGATCGCAACGGACCGCGTGGCATCCAAGCCATTGTCCAAAAGCCAGCCGGCGACCGTGCGCACCTGACTGAGGGCCTCGCCATAAGTCAGTTGACGCCAGGGCGCATCGGCGCGCGGCCTTTCCGCCAGGAAGATGCGGTCTGGCACGCGCTTGGCCGCCTGCTCGAGCCAGTCGCCGACGCAGCGCGTGTAGTCCTTCAAGGGATCGGCGGAGGCCAATATGAGGCTGCCGTCGACAGCCTGGCGAGTGGTGATACGCGGCTGAGCGAAGAGATGTCGAACTGGGCTGTCGCCTGCTTCCACGGACACAGTCATCGCCGGCGGCCCTCCCTCGGCCTCGGAGACGCCACTCACGTCAATTCTGCATGATAGTGCAGAATTTCCCTCAACGCTCGGGCTGCCTTCATGCAAAATAATACACGGCCTTGGACGACCGTCAATGCACGCTGTTGTGCGGAAAGGCGTTGGGAGAGAGCCCTTTTGAGCGGCTTTAACGCAGCTTCAGATCGACGCGCACTTTGTCGCCACGATAGATACCATCGGCGACGATCACCAACTCGCCTTCACCATCGACGGCACAGCGCTCTACCTTGGCGATCGGATGGCTCAAGGGAATGTTGAGGAGATCGGAGGTCATCAGATCGGCGCTGCCGATGGTCAATGTCTGGGTGGCATCAGTGATCTCGATACCGGGAATGTCCGCCACGAGGCGCATCGCGGTCTTGGAGGTATACGCCTCTTCCGGAATCAGCGGGCAGACCCGCTCGGAGACATAGACATCGGCGAGGAGAAAAGCTTCGCCATCGCGGGTGTGGCGGCGGCGCAGATGGCGATAGGCCTCGGCCGGGCGGCCAAGCTGGCGGTGGCCCGGCGGCAATTTCACATTGCGCTCGTCGGAGAGCACTTCGATGCGCGCATTGTCGCGCGCGATCAGCATGCCGCTCCAATCGGTCTGAACCTGGCACCACAGATCCTGCGCCGGCCGCTCGCGCACGAACGTGCCCTTGGCGCGGTAGCGCTCGATGAGACCGTCGTTCTCCAAAATGTCCAGCGCCTGGCGAATCGTCATGGTGGCGACGCCACACTCCTGAGCGAGCTCCTCGACGGTCGGCATTTTCGAGCCGACACTCCATTCGCCGGTCTCAATCCGGCGGCGAAACAGGGTGGCGAGCTGAATATAGCGGGCAACCGCGCTTTTTTTCAGCGCTTCGACGGTCGAGGCGGATCGAATTGCGGTGCTGGACAAACGTTCCTCCTTGATGGCCCGCACCTATCCGATACTCAAAACGGCGGCCATGGCTAAACAGCAATTGTATAGCATATGCTGTTTTTGCATTCAAAAAGTCGGAGTGAACGTGCAGCACTCACTCCGCTAAGGGTGGTAAAACCGTAAAGCCCGCGGGAAAACGGCCTGACGGCAGCAGTTCCGCGTTCACGCCTGCCGGCAAGGGAATGCGATGGACGTTCAACGTCATCGCCACCATGCAATAGTAGCCAACGAGTGCGGTGAGTTCCATGACGCCGCCCTCGCCCCAGCGCGCGACGACGGCGCCATAAGCCGCGTCTTCCACATAGGCGCGCGTCAAAAGCTCGCTGACAAAGCGATAGACTTCCCGATCCGCCTCGTCCTTGAAGGGCGGAACACGGCCATCGCGCAGCGCGTCGATGATCTCGACCTCAAGCCCATGGCCTTCGGCGGCGCGGCGATGCACGCCCCATTCGAGATCGCTGTTCCAGGCGCGCGCCGTCATCAGCACGGCGAGTTCGCTCAGGCGTGGCGGAATGCGCGTCTGGAAGCGCAGGCTCTCGCCGAGCTTGCTCCAGCGCTCCGCCAATTCCGGATTATGCAGCGCCGCGCGCAGCGGTCCCACAAGTTCGCCGCGCTTGCCGTTGACGATGCCATCGAACACCCGACGTTGTGCTTCGTTCATGCCGTCGGTGTCGGGCAGGGAAATGCGTGCTCCGGTTTTCATGCGCGGCCTACTTCATCCATCTTTGTCGCGAGACCGAGCTCTTTCAGAATCTCAGCGGTATGCTGCCCCAGCAGCGGCGGTGCTTTTTCAAATTCAAGCGGTGCATTGGTGAAACGCATCGGGCTCACCACCTGCGGCACGGTGCCGGCAAGCGGATGCGGCAGATGACGCAGCATCTCGCGATGTTTCACCTGCGGCTCCTCGAACACCATCGGAATGGTGTTGATCGGACCGCACGGCACTTTCGCGGCACCCAGATGCTCCAGCCAATATGACAACGGCTGGGTGGCGAAACGCTCGCAGATCATCGGATGCAGAATATCGAGATGGGTGACGCGCGCCGCATTGGTGGAGAATCTGGGATCGTCGGCCCATTCGGGCCGGCCCTGCACTTCGGCGAAGCGACGGAATTGTTCGTCATTGCCGACGGCAAGAACGATATGGCCATCGGCCACCGGGAAAACATCCTGCGGCTGGATGTTGGGATGTTTGTTGCCACGCCGGATCGGCGTCTCACCCGACACCTGATAGTTCATCGCCTGATTGGCGAGCATCGCCACCGAAACATCGAGCATGGCGATGTCGACGAAATCGCCAACGCCGCTCTGGCTGCGACGCGCCAAAGCGGCGAGCACCGCTATGGTCGCATACATGCCGGTCATAATGTCGACGATCGGCACGCCGACCTTCTGCGGACCACCGCCGGGAACGCCATCGCGCTCTCCGGTGACGCTCATCAGGCCGCCCATGGCCTGGATCATGAAATCATAAGCGACATCGGCCTGTTTCGGCCCCGTGGTGCCGAAACCGGTGATCGAACAATAGATGAGGCCTGGATTGAGCGCCTTCAAATCCTCATAGCCGAGGCCATAGCGCGCCAAAGTGCCGGACTTGAAATTTTCGAGCAGAATATCGGAGGTCTTCGCCAGTGCGCGAATGACCTCCTGGCCCGCTGGTGTCGAGATATCGACCTCGACCGAGCGCTTGCCGCGGTTGACCGAAAGATAATAGCCGGACTCTTTCGTCGGGTTGCCATCGGCACCCTTGAGATACGGCGGCCCCCAGCGGCGAGTGTCGTCGCCTTCACCGGTGCGTTCCACCTTGATGACATCAGCGCCAAGGTCCGCCAGAATCTGGCCCGACCATGGCCCCGCCATGATACGGCTCAGATCGAGCACCCTGACGTGCGAAAGCGGTCCCGCCAAAATCAGTCCTCCCCAAAATTCAAATGCATGTCGGGGCCGGCATCGGCCTCTTGGTCATTGACAATAGGCAAAGCCTGAAGCGACGGCCGCTTGGCGACGCTGGCTTCCCATTGCGCCAGCGCCGGATGCGCTCGACGCCAGCCACACTGCGCGAAGCGGAAATCGAGCTGGCCCAAGGCGCAGAGAATAGCGATCTGGCCAAGTCCGAAAGACTCACGCAGGCGCGGCGCTTCGGCCTCAAGCGCTCGCATCGCGGCATAGACTTTGGCCCGATAGGACAAGATGGTTTCAAGATCGCCGCCCGACGCGCTCTGCCGCTCGATCCGCCACAGCAACAGATTGTCGGTGAGGCCATCGCCCAAAGCCTGCCAACGCAATTGCGCATAGCGTTCCGGCCCCGCCTCAGGCAGAAGGCGCACGCCTTCGCGCACGAGACCGAGGAGGTATTCGGCGATGACGGCGGAATCGAACAGCGGCGGCAAGCCATCGACGAACAGGACCGGAATCTTGCCCAGCGGATTCTCGGCGAGAATGACCGGATTGGGTGTCCCACGCGGCATCGCCACGGTGCGCACCAGCGTGACCTGGTCCGCCAAGCCCAGCTCATGAAGCACGATCATGACCTTCCGCACGAAGGGCGATTTGGGGGACCAATAGAGTTTCAAACCGACGAATCCGAACTGGTTGGGCGTACCGCCTGGTGAACCTGGGGCACTGTAGAAACAGCGCCGCCAAATAGTCAATAAGTTATGTTTATGATTTTTAAGCTGCGATCAGCTAACTTTCAGAAATGACAGAAGAATCTCGTTGAACAGATCTGGACGCTCATAATTGGGGAGATGACCAGCATCGGCGATCTCCTGGATGTTGGCGCCAGGGATCGCCGCCGCCATCGCCCGCATGGTCGCCGGCATGGCGCCGTCTTCCTGGCCCACCAGCAGCAGGGTCGGCACGGCCACACGCGCGAGCACCGCCACTTCGTCATAGTTCTGCAAAGCTGTGGCGCAGGCGATGAAACCCTTGAGCGGCGTCGCGGCGATCATCGCATGCAGACGCTCGCCGAGCAGCAGAGCGACCCGCTCCGGCCGCAGCCAACGCCGCACCGTCTGATCGGCCATCGCCACCATGCCATTGGCCGTGCCGAAGGCGATGCGTTCTTCCCAAGCCGCCTTGCTAGCAGCGGAACTGCTCGCCTGCCCGTCGACCAGAATAAGACGCTCGAACCGCGCCGGCGCCTTGCGATAAGCAGTTAGGCCCGTCGGCACGCCCATGGAGAGGCCGACATAGGTACAGGCGGCGATCTTGCAGTGATCCAGCAGAGCGATCAGATCATCCGACAATTGCTCGATCGTCTGCACTTCGTCCGGCACGGCTGAAGCGCCATGCCCGCGCTGATCGTAACGCAGAATATTGAAGCGACCCGCAAGGGCCGCGACTTGCGCGTCCCAAAGGCTCAGATCGGTCATCAACGAATTGCCGAAGACGATCCAGGGCGCGGTATCACCGCCGTGTTCGGGCGCGGCGCGTTCGATGCGATGATTAAGCATCAGCGTCCCACCCACACCGGCGCGCGCTTTTCCACGACGGCGCGTGTCGCCTCGCGCGCATCTTCCGTCGCCATCAGCTTGGTCGAATAGCTTTGTTCGAGTTCATAGCCTTCTTCGGTCTGCATGAACTCGACCTTATTCAGCGCATCCTTCGCCATGCGCAGGCCGATCGGCGCCTTCGAGCCGATGAGCGCGGCCAGTTCCTGCGCGGTGCGCGCGAGATCATCGAACGGCACGACATCCTGGACGAAACCGACGCGCCAGGCTTCGCGCGCATCGATCGGCCGGCCGGTGAAATACATTTTGCGCAGCAAGCCTTGCGGCAGATGGCGGGCCATGTGAGCCGCGCCGCCGCAACGGCCGACATTGATCTCGGGCATGCCGAAGGTGGCATTCTCCGAGGCGATGCGCACATCGCAGACCGATGCCAGCACGCAGCCCGCGCCCAGCGCCGGTCCATTGATGGCGCCGATCACCGGCACGGCGGCGTGCCGCACGGCGCTGAAACAGCGGCGAATGATTTTGGCCCGCGCCGGATCATCTTCCACCTTCGCAGCCAGAAACTCGTTGAGATCAAGCCCGGCGCAGAATGCCTTGCTGCCGGCAGCGGTAAAGACGATGCAATTGATGTCCTGCCAATTGGCGGATGCTTCGAACGTCTCGGCGATTTCTTCATAGATCGCCAAGGTGATGGCATTCACCGGCGGCCGGTCGATCGTCACCGTTGCCACCTTGTCCTTCTTGTCGACGATCAAAGCCATCACACGGTCTCCTTAACGCGACCGGCGCTCGTCGGCGCCAGGTCCTTGAGCGCGGACGCGATGTCGCCCGCACGAAATGTCGCCCCTTCGGCTTTGACCGTCTTCGCCAAAGCATCCGCCAAGACGTCTTGCGGCACATGCGCGGCCCACCATAGTGGCCCACCCGTCCAGCGCGGAAAACCATAGCCATGTACGAGCGTCACATCGATATCGGACGCACGTTGCGCCACGCCTTCCGCCAACAGCAGCGCCGCTTCATTGACCATGGCGCCCAGGCAGCGGGCGCGAATCTCGTCGTCATCGATGGCACGCGGCGTCACGCCGGCTTCTTTCCGTGATGTCGCGATGATTTCCGCCACGACCGGATCGCTCATCGGTTTGCCATCGACATAGGTGTAATAGCCGGCCCCGCTCTTGCGGCCGATGCGCCCCGATTCACACAGGCGATCGGCGATATCGACATACCGCGCCTTGGGATCGCGTGAAGCGACGGTGGCCTTGCGCATCCGATAGGCGATATCGAGGCCGGAAAGATCGGTGACGGCGAACGGGCCCATCGCCATGCCAAATGCCGTCATGGCGAGATCGACAGCCTCGGGCGTCGCGCCGTCCTGGATCAAGAATTCTGAATGTCGGCGATAGGCATTGTAGATGCGGTTGCCGATGAAGCCATAGGCGTTTCCGGCAACCACAGCCTGTTTGCCGAGCCGTTTGGCCAGCGCCAAACCGGTGGCCAAAGTGACGTCGCTGGTGGCTTTACCGCGCACCACTTCCAGCAGTTTCATGATGTGCGCCGGACTGAAGAAGTGCAGGCCCAGGAAACGCTCGGGATGCGGCAGGACCGCAGCCAGTTCGTCGATATCGAGATAGGACGTATTGGTGGCGACGATCGCATCGGATTTGACGATCTCGCCGAGGCGGCCGATCAATTGCTTCTTGACGGCCATGTCCTCGTAAACGGCCTCGATGACCAGATCGGCCGTCGCCACCGCCGTTAGATCGTCGGAGAACGTCAAGTGAGCACGCAATTGTTCCGCCCGCTCGGTCGTCAGGCGCTTGCGCTCGAGATCGCCGTCCAGCAATCCATTCAACCGCTCCTTACCGGCGGCAAGAGCGTCCTGCCCCTGCTCGACCACGGTGACGGCAAGCCCCGCATTCAATAGGGCGTAAGCAATGCCGGCACCCATCGTGCCGGCCCCGATAACGGCGCAACGTTCAAGCATCAGCTTGCTGTCGGTTACATGATCGATCTTGCTGGCTTTACGCTCGGCAAAGAACAGATGCCGGATCGCGAAGGCTTCCGGCGACACGCGAATCTCCTGGAAAGCCGCGCGCTCGATCGCCAGTGCTTCGCCGAAAGGCTTTTGCGACGCCATGAGAACGAGGTCGGCGGCCTGCACGGCGGCGGGGCGGCCTTTGGCCTTGGCGATGGCCTTTCTGGCGACTTCCTTGACCTGCGCGTCATCAAAGGACGGCACCGGTTCGTCGCCCAGACGCCGCTTGCGATTGAACTTGCGCAGTTCGGCGATCGTGTCCTGCGACAAGTCACCGTCGCTGATCGCGTCGATCATGCCGATTTTCAAGGCTTCTTGCGCCGGCACGCGACGGGAATCGCAGATGACCTCGATCGCCTTGGCGACGCCGGTGAGGCGCGGCAAGCGCTGCGTGCCGCCGGCGCCTGGAAACATGCCGAGGCTGACTTCCGGCAGGCCGACGACGGCTTTGCGGTTGGCGACGCGCAGATCACATCCCAAGGTCAGTTCATAACCGCCGCCAAGCGCCGCGCCATGAATAGCGGCAGCAACGGGAAGCGGTAGAGCCTCAATGGCGGCAATCACTGCCGGCAGTTGCGGCTCGCTGAGCGGCGCGCCGAATTCCTTGATGTCGGAGCCGGCAATAAAAGTCTTGCCCGCGCCGATGAGGACAACGCCTACAAGTCCCTGTGTCGCAGCGATCTCGGTGAGCGCCCGCAACAAACCCTGGCGCACCGCATGGGAACCGGCGTTCACCGGCGGATTGTCGATGGTGACGACGGCGATGTCTTCCGTCCGAGCCCAGGTGATCACGATTTGCCCTTCGAATGTATAACGAAAACGGTTCGACGAATCTCCGCCGGGTTTCAGCTTACTTCCAGCCAGGTGCTTCGCACGACATCATTCGCTTGGAACTCGCTAACGGAACCGGAGAAGACGATTTCGCCCCGGCCCATGACGAAAACCTTGTCGGTCAATCGCATGACCATGGAGAGTTTCTGTTCGAGCAGAAGAATCGCCAGGCCGCGCCGTTTCATCTCCAGAATGGCTTCCGCCAGCGCGTCGATCACTTTCGGCGCCAGACCTTCGGTCGGCTCGTCGATCAGCATGACATCGGGATTGCCGAGCAGGGAGCGGAAAAGGGTCAGCATCTGCTGCTCGCCGCCAGACAGGAAACCGGCCTTGATATTGCGCCGCTCGCGCAGACGCGGAAACACATCGTAGAGTTCATCCCGCGTCCAGGCCGGACGCGGCGAGACACCGGCCTTCACGCCGATGGTCATGTTTTCATCAACCGTGAGATTGCGGAAAATCTGCCGATCCTCGGGCACATAGCCGATGCCGGCATGAGCAATCTCGTGGGCCGGCATGCCGGCAAGTTCGCGGCCGCTGAGCTTCACCGTGCCGCGTGACGGCGGCAAGAGCCCCATCACCGCCTTACAGGTGGAGGAGCGGCCGGAGCCGTTGCGCCCCAGAATGGTGGCGATCGAACCGCCCGGCACCTGGAAGGTGACGCCGTTCAGCACTTTGATATGGCCATAGGCGGCGTGCAGATTGGCAATATCGAGCATCAGTGCGCCCCCTCGCCCAGATAGGCTTCCCTGACGCGCGCATCGGCGCGAATTTCGGCGGGCGTTCCCGTCATCAGAATGCGGCCGTTCACCAGAACCGACACGCGATCGGCGAGATTGAAGACCACGTCCATGTCATGTTCGACCATCACCAAGGTGCGGCCTTCGGTCATGCGGCGGATGAAGGTGATGACATGTTCGGTTTCCTCGCGCGACATGCCGGCGGTCGGCTCGTCGAGCAGGATGAGATCGGCACCCGTGCCGACGGTCATGCAGATTTCGACCGCGCGCTGTTCCGAATAGGCGAGATCGCCAGCGCGCTTATAGGCGCGCGCGGTGAGATTGGCACCTTCGAGGATCGCATCGGTCTCGCGGCCGATGTCGTTCCAGACCGGGCCACGGCGCAGCAGGCTCCAGCGTTTGCCGAAACGCCCCATCACGCTCAGCATAATGTTCTCGCGCACCGTCAGCTTGTCGAACACATGGGTGATCTGAAACGAACGGCCGAGACCCGCCCGATTGATCTTGTGGGGCACCAGACCGCCGATGGTCGAGCCGTTCAAGGTGATCGTGCCCGATGTCGGCGCGAAAGCTCCCGAAATCAAGTTGAACAGGGTCGACTTGCCGGCACCATTGGGGCCGATCAGGGCGTGGCGCTCGCCACGCGCGATCTCTAGATCGATCGCCTCCAGAACACGGACGATGCCGAAGCTCTTGGCGACGGAGGCGAGGCTCAGGGTGACGTCGGTCATTTCGTCTCTCCCGTGCCGACAGGCTGGGCAAGTTCGGCGCGACGTAGGAACGACGGCCATTTCGCCAGCCCCTGTTTCAGCAACACCCATGTGCCAAGCAGCAAGCCACCGACACCGGCGATCCACGTCAGCGGCGACAACGGATTGAACGAGAGCCCCATCAGTTTCACCGCCGGCCAGACGCCTTGGCCCGACGCCACGGCCGCACGATAAGACTCGGAACAGATCGTGCCGGTCACTTCGACGAGAATGATCAGACCGACGACGGCGAGAATCAAAGCCGCCAGATTGACGACATCGGAAGAATTGAGCGGCGCACGTTCGCCCGCGCGCACCTGGCGCACCCGCTCGACGATCGCACCGCCAATGCCCTCCGGCGCGAACAGCACCGTGGCGACGAAGGCGACGCCGAGATAGAACATCCAGAAATGCGAGAGGTTGGCGCCGAAATAGCCAAAGCAGGTCGTCAGCGCCGCGCCGATCACCGGACCGAAGAAGACATTGGCACCGCCGATGACCGTGTTGAGGACGACGAAGGCCGAACCGGCGCCCTGGAACAGAACCATGTTGGCGGATTCATCGGAGATGGCGAGCAGCGCGCCGGCGAGGCCCGACACGGCGGCCGAGACGGCGAAGACCAATGTCTTCACCTTGCGGGCATCGTAACCCAAAAACTTCACGCGCAGCTCACGCTCGCGAATGCCGCGAACGATGAGACCGAAGGGGCTGCCTTGCAACCAATAGAGAAACAACATCACCAAAATCGCCCACACCAAGGTCAGGTAATAGACTGACGTGGTGGTCTGAAAGGCGAAAGGCCCCCAATCGGAGCGGATCGAGCGCAGGCCCGATTCGCCACCGAACACGCCTTCCCATTTCACCGCGATGGCACTGACGAGCTCGGCCAGTGCCACTGTGATCATGGCGAAATAGACGCCGGTGCGAATGGTGGCGAACCAGCCGGCGATGAGGCCGAAAGCAAATCCCGCCGCGGCGCCAACAAGCGGCAGCAAGGGCGTCGGCAGAAACCCACCCTTGTCGATGGCTTCCATCGCATAGATCGTCGCGAAGGTGCCGATGCCATAGTAAGCGGCGTGGCCGAAGGACGGCAGACCCGCTTGCCCCCACAGAAGATTGAAGCCGAGCGCGAAGATCGCCGCGATCATCACCTTGATCGCCAGATTCTGGCTGGCGAGATCGCCGACATAGGGCAATACGATCAGAAAGCCGGCCAAGGCGGCTATGAGGATATAGAAGATGCTCTTCATGACTTAAGCTCTATCGTCGCCCGCAATGCCTTGCGGACGGAACATCAACACCAACAGCATGAGCAGGAAGGGCAGAACGCCGGCTGTGCTGGACAGCGGCACGGCGAGGAGATCGCTGGCGGTCTTTTGCGAGACGAGCCCGATCGTCGCCAGGATCTGGCCGAAGGTGATGTCCAAATAGACGACGGCGTTGACCAATATGCCGATCAGCAATGAGGCGATGAGTGCCCCGCCGACGGAACCCAGGCCGCCAACCACCACGACGACGAAGACGATGACGCCGAGTTCCGTCGCCATATTCGGGCTCGTGGTGTAGTAGGCGCCGCCCATGGCGCCCGCAAGACCGGCAAGGCCGGCACCAACGGCGAACATGGCCGAGAAAATGGCGGAGACATTATAACCGAGCGCCCGCACCATATCCGGATTGAGAACCGCCGCGCGTACGACGAGACCGATGTGCGTGAAGCGCAGCAGACAGAAGATCGCCGCGAACATCACGATCGCCGCGGCGCCGATGAGCACACGGAAGAACGGATAGGAGGCATCGCCAATAGTGAAGGCGGCGAAGCGCAGGCTTTCGGGCACCGAATAGGCGACCGCATAGGGTCCGTAGAACAGTTTCACCAGCTCTTCGAAAGCGAAGAACAGGCCGAACGTGAGCAGCAATTCCTGCACGTGGCCGAAGGAGCGCACATGGCGCAACAGATAGCGCTCGCAGACAAAGCCGATCAGCGCCACGCCGAGCGTGCCGATCAGAATGCCGCCCCAAAAACCGAAAATCGTCACTGCCGTGAAGGCGAGATAGGCACCCAACATATAGAACGACGCATGGGCGAAGTTCAAAATGCCCATCATGCCAAAGATCAGCGTGAGACCGGAGCTGATCATGAAAAGCAAAAGCCCGTAGATCACCCCGTTCAGCAACGCGACAACAACAGTTTCCATATTTTCAAGCTCCGGGAGCGCTCAGGCTGGGCATCGCCAAGGATGCCCAGCCGCTGTCGCTCCGGTCAGGGACGGACCATTTTGCATTCGGCACTGACGGGCACCGAGGTTTCCTCAGCGCTCAGCAGTTTGACCGGCTGGAAGCCCATGTCGGTGCCGTCGAGCTTGTGTCTGGCATCCTTCGACACGATGGAGACGACCAGCGGCAGTTGCAGCTGATGGTCCTGCGCGCGCATCGACAACGTGCCCATCGGCCATTCCACCTTGTTGTTTTCCAGCGCGGTGATGAGCTGCTTGATGTTGATCTTGCTTCCCGCCGGCAGCGACTTCACGGCGCTGGTCAGCATGGTCATGGTGATCAGGCCGTTGCTCATGAAGGCCACCGGATCGCGACCGGTCGCCGTGTTGAACGCGGCGCGATAGGCCTCGCCCGCTTCACCGCCCGCTTCGGCATTGAAGATCTGCGCGCTGTAGCCGCCAAGAGCGGCGGCGCCGGCGCTCGCCAGATTGCCCGGCTCGTCAAGGAACATGCCGGCGAATTTGGTCTTGAGTCCGGAGGCCGCGGCCGCCTGCAAGATCAACAGAAGATCGCTGCCGCTGCTGGCTGTGAACACCGTGTCGGGCTTGGCGCCGCGGGCCTTTTCGATGAAGGGCGAGAAATCGCGGATCTTGAAGACGTCGTGACGCGCCTTGCCGACCACTTCATAACCGTAGGTCTTGGCGTTTTCATCGGAAGCCGCTTCCATCTCGCGGCCCATCGTATAATCGGGCTGCAAGGAATAGATACGCTCGCCGAGCATGCCCTTGTCCTTCATCACCTTCGCCAGTGCGTTCTGGCGGATGTAGGGCGTCGTGGTGAAGCGGAAGGAATAGTTGTTGCAGTCCTTGCCGGTGAAGTTGAGGCCTTCGGCACCGACGATGAGCAGCACGGCCGGATCATCGGGATTGCGCTGGTTCCAGCGCTGAATGTCGGCGAGGTTCTGCGAGGCCAAGGGCGACGTGCCGGCGCCGATGAAAATGCGGGCGCCATCGGCAATGGCCTGTTTGAAGCGATCGGCCGCGCCCTGGGTGGTGCCGGCATCGTCATAGATGGTCACTTGCAGCGGATTGCCGTTCCAGCCGCCGGCGGCATTGAACGGTTTGGCGACGAAATCCACGGTCGGCTCGTACATCGCGCCGATGAACGCCAGCGGTCCGGTCTTCGGGGTCAGATAGGCGACCTTCACCGGATCGGCCTTGGCCGCGCCCGCTCCGAGAGCCAGGGCCGAAACGGCGGCCAAAGCGAATAGGCGTATGGATTTCATAGACATCCCTCCACTGGTTAGACGGGGGGCGAGTCCAATCCCCTTCGGAAAGCCAACCAGCGGTCCGGACCTTCAAGTCCGGCCAGGCTTTTCTCGAACCCCGGCAAAAACGCCGGCAAACTAGGAAGCGAGGGCCTTTATGTCAATAATATACTTTTTACATTTTTGGAAAATCTAAACTGCGGTTTTGTGGACTAAAAGCCAAGCCAGCGGCGGCAAAACCGGCTGGCTTGGCCTGATCTCGGGAGGTTCGCTTACGAAGTCGCGCCGACCAAGTTTTCTCCGGTGATCGATGCGATGCGCGCCGTCGATCCCTGCAAAGCCGTACGCTGCAAATAATGCATCATGCCGCGCAGGCCTCCGAGTTCTTCGCCGCCGCCGGCGCGGCCCGGGCCGCCATGCAAGAGATGCGGCATCGGCGATCCATGCCCAGTCTGCTCAGCGCCGCAGTCACGATCGATGAACAAGAGACGACCATGGAAGGAAGCGATGTCCTGCACGATGCGCGCGGCCGTCGCTCCGTCATACGTGTAGACGGAAGCGACGAGGCTGCCTTGGCCACGATTAACGAGGTCCATCGCCTGATCGAGATCGTCATAAGGCATGAGCGTCGAAACGGGGCCGAAGGCTTCCACGTCGTGAACGTATTTGGCGGACATGGGCGACGCGCAGCTCAGCAGAAGCGGCGGCAGGAAAGCGCCGGTCTGCGCATTGGCGCCGAGGACTTCGAAGGCTTGCGGATCGCCGAAAGCGAGTTCGCATTCTTGCCTGAGCTTGCCGACGAGATCGAGCACCTGCCCGCGCTGGGAAAGGCCCACCAATGGCCCCATGCGGACATTCTCAAGCGCGGGATCGCCAACCGCCACTTTGGCGAGGCGTGCCCGCAGGGCCTCCGTCGCCGCCGCCAGGGCACCGCGCGGCACGAAAGCACGGCGGATGGCCGTGCATTTCTGGCCGGCTTTCACCGTCATCTCGCGCGCCACTTCCTTGACGAAAAGATCGAACTCCGGTGTGCCGGGCACAGCATCAGGCGCCAGCAGTGCGGCATTGACGGAATCGCGCTCGGCGATAAAGCGCACGGCTTCACGCGCGATGACCGGATGGCGTTGCAGGATCTGCGCCGTCTCGGCCGAGCCCGTGAAGGAGACCACATCCTGACCGGTGAGATGATCGAAGAGATCGCCCGTCGATCCGATCACCGTCTGCAAGGCGCCGGCGGGCAATACACCGGAGGCCTCGATGAGACGCACAAGCCGTTCGGCCACATAGGCTGTGACCGTCGCCGGCTTGGTGATGACAGGAACGCCAGCGAGAAAGGCCGGCGCGAATTTTTCCAGCAGACCCCAACATGGAAAGTTGAAAGCGTTGATATGAACCGCGGCGCCTTGCAATGGCGTGCGCACATGGCGGCCGATGAAATTGCCGCTTTTCGTCAAGGGCTCGATATCGCCGTCGAGTAACAGGTTCGACGCCGGCAATTCCCGGCGCCCTTTCGACGCATAGACGAACAGCACGCCGATGCCGCCATCGACATCGAGCATGGCGTCCATCTTGGTGGCGCCGGCATGGCGCGAAAGCTCGTAGAGCTGCTCCTTGTGGGCATTCAGATATTCGGCAAGCTTCTTGAGCTGTTCCGCCCGTTCGCGAAACGTCGCCTTGCGTAAGGCCGGGCCACCAACCTTGCGCGCATAGGCCAGCACGTCCGCCATGGCCGCCGGCCCTGACGCCACCCGCGCGACGGGCTCACCCGTGACGGCGCTATGGATCTCCGCACCACCTGATGCCGGCGACAGCCAACGTCCCAACACATGACTGGAAAGCTCGATCATGATTCCTCACGCAATTTAAAACGCTGAATTTTGCCCGTCGCCGTCTTGGGCAGGTCGTCCCGCACTTCCATCCAGCGCGGATATTTCCAGGCGCCGGCATTGTTCTTGACGTGCGCCTTGAGATCTTCGAACAACGTCTCGCTGTTGGCTGCGCCGGGCTTCAAGACGACGAAAGCCTTCGGCTTGACGAGCCCGTCCGTGTCTTCCTTGCCTACAACTGCCGCTTCGAGAACGGACGCGTGGGTCAGCAGGACGCTCTCGATCTCGAAGGGCGAGACCCAGATGCCAGAGACTTTGAACATGTCGTCGGTGCGGCCACAGTAATAATAGAAGCCGTCCTCGCCGATCCGATATTTGTCGCCGGTATAGGTCCATTCGCCACAGAAGGTGCGGCGGGTTTTGGCGCGTTGCAGCCAATAGCCCTCGGCCGACGACGGCCCCTTGATGATGAGTTCGCCGATCTCGCCCTGCGGCACGAGATTGCCGGCATCGTCGATGAGCTTCGCCTCATAGCCGGGAACGGGCGTGCCCGATGAACCGTAACGCACCATGCCGGGACGATTGGAGACGAAGATGTGCAACATCTCCGTCGAGCCGATGCCGTCGATCACTTCGGTGCCGACCTTCTCCTGCCAGCGCAGACCGATTTCCTCCGGCAAGGCTTCGCCAGCCGACGTCGTCAGGCGCAGACGATCGGAACCGGCGCCCTTGCCGACGTCCTTGTTCGCCAGCATGGAGGCAAACAGGGTCGGTACGCCGCAGAAGATCGTCGGCTGATGATCGCGCATCACTTTCATGACGCTGTCGGGGGTCGGACGATCCGGCAGCAGGATCGCGGTCGCGCCCACCGACATGGGAAAAGACATGCTGTTGCCCAACCCATAGGCGAAGAACAGTTTCGCCGCCGAGAACACCACATCCTCGGACGAAAATTTCAAGACGTTCTGGGCAAAGAGCCGTGCTGTGTACATGGGGCTCGCATGTAAATGACGCGTGCCCTTCGGCGCTCCAGTGGAGCCCGACGAATAGAGCCAGAAGGCCACCTCATCGGCGCGGGTCGGCGCCGCCAAAGCTTCATCGGAACCTTCGCCCAGGAATGTTTCCAGACTGACCGCGCCGGGAAAGTCCCCCTTACCGCTAACGATCACATGCAGTGGCCGCTGTCGGCGGATCGCCTCGAGTACCGGGCCGACGCGATCGAGCAATTCGGCGGAGACGACGACGGCCGCCGCACGGGAATCCTCGATCATGTAGGTCCAGAATTCCGGCGTCAGCAGCGTGTTGATCGGGATCGGTACGATGCCGGCCTTGATCGCGCCCCAGAAGATCACCGGCATGTCCACCGTATCCAACGTGATCAGCGCAATGCGCTCTTCGCGGCGGATGCCGAGGCGGTGCAAACCGTTGGCGAATCGATTGCAGCGCTGTTGCAGCTCGCGATAGGTGATCTGCCGCGTCGGATCGATGAAGGCGGCTTTGTTGGCGAAGCCCGCCGCCACGGTGCGATCGACCAGATCGCTTGCCGCGTTATATTCGCCCGCCGGGGGCGCCCAAGTCAGATCCATCGTCATCGCATTCATCTGCAAGTCCTCCCTCTGGCCTCGCCTCTCACACGCCCAGATACTGGTGCATGAGATCCGGATCGGCCTTCAAAACGTCCGGCGTCGCATTGAACGCCACCTCGCCTTTCACCAGGATGGCGATACGGTCGGACACCGCCGCCACTTCCGAAACCGTCTTGTCGACGATCAAACTCGAAAGGCCGGCGCCCTTCACCAGGCGAATGATCTTCCAGATTTCCTCGCGAATCAGCGGTGCCAAACCTTCCGTCGCCTCGTCGAGAATGAGCACGCGTGGATTGGTCAGCAGCGCGCGGGCGATCGCCACCATTTGTTGCTCGCCACCAGACAATTGATCGCCGCGATGGCCGAGCCGTTCGCGCAGGCGCGGGAAGAGATCGAGCACGCGCTGCAATGTCCAATCCCGGCTGCCATCGACGCCAGTTCGTTCGGCGATCTGCAAATGCTCCAAAACGCTGAGCGTCGCAAAGATGCCGCGCCCTTCGGGCACATAAGCGAGGCCCTGTTGGGCGATGCGGAAGCTCGCTTCGCCTGTGACGTCTCGGCCGGCCACGCTGACGCGGCCCGAGCGCGGCTTCACCAGCCCCATGATCGTGCGCAACAAGGTCGTCTTGCCCATGCCGTTGCGGCCCATGAGGCCCAGGGTTTCACCTTCGCGGAGTTCCAGCGTGACGTCGCGCAGGATATGGCTCGCGTCGTAAAATGTGTTCAAGCCGTGCACGGCGATAAGCGGCTTAGTGGACATCACTGTCCCCCAGATAAGCGGCTTGCACCGCCGCATTGCGCCGGATTTCCTCAGGCGTTCCGGTCGCGAGGATTTTGCCCTCGACCAAAACCGTCATGCGATCAGCAACCTGAAAGACGAAATCCATGTCATGTTCGATCAAAAGAACCGCATGGTCTGTAGCCAGACCGCCCATCAGCGCCGCCATGCGCTCGCTCTCGTCCTGCCCCATGCCGGCCAAGGGTTCGTCGAGCAGGATAACCTGGGGTTCGATGGCCAACGTCATGGCGATCTCGAGTTGGCGTTGCGCGCCGTGGCTCAAAATGCCGGCGATCGTCTGACGCTGATCGGCCAGGCCGACGCGCTCGATCGCCCGATCGGCGACATCGTTCAAATGCGCCGTGCGACGCACGGTCGAAAACATGTCCTTGCCGAAGACCCGTGTCGCCTGAGCCGCGAGGCGGACGTTCTCGTGAACGGTGAAGGATTTGAAAATATTGGTGCGTTGAAACGACCGCGTCACGCCCAAATGCGGAAACCGCCAGGCCGGCAGGCCCGAGACATCCTGCCCGCGCAGCAGAATGCGCCCGGCCGAGGGCTGCACCTGACCGGAGAGCAGATTGACGAAGGTCGACTTGCCGGCGCCGTTCGGCCCGATCACCGCATGCAGGCCGCGCGCGGCGAGCGCGAAGGTGACGTTGCGAACGGCGAACAGACCGCCGAAGCGGCGCGAGACGTCTTCCGTTTGCAGGATCGGCTGATCAATCATTTTGACGCGCCTCCTGCACGGGCTTGCGGACGCTCAGGTTCGGCCACTTACCCGGTGATCTGAGGGCTTGCAGCCATCGGCGGGGATCGCGCAGGCGAATGCCGGCGATGCCATGGCGCAGGACGATCACCGCCAGCAGAACGACCAGGCCTTGCACCAACAGTTTGCGATCGGTGAGACTCAGCGCCGCCTCGCCCAGAGCGGTGAAGGCGAAAGCGCCGATGATGGCGCCGGCGAGCGAATTGATGCCGCCGAGCAAAATCATCAGCAAGGCTTCGGCCGACTTGTGCCAGGCCAGCAGTTCCGGATTAACGAAGCCCGACTGCAAGCTCCACATGTGGCCGGCCGCGCCCGCGAACACGCCGGCGATAACGAAGGCGCCGAGCTTGTAGAAGCCGGTATTATAACCCAGCGCCTCCATGCGATGTTCGTTCAACTTGATGCCATGCAACACGCGGCCGAACAGCGAGCGCAACAGGAAAGCCAGCACCAGATAGGTCACGACGAGCTGGCCGAACGCCACATAATAGGCCGGAAAAGAGCGCTGGCTGCGCGGCAGCGACATCGGATCGAACGTGTAACCGAACAGCGAGAGAATCGGCTTGGCGAGATAGGCGCCGTCGGTGCCGCCGCCGAGCTTGGTGTCATGCAGGACGGTGAACAGCATCTGGCCGAAAGCCAAGGTCACCATCAGAAAGAAGAAGCCTTTTGTGCGGATCGACAGCGCACCGACGACTAAAGCGCAGAGGCCGGAAACGAGCATAGCGACCGGCAAGGTGAGCCATGCCGGCTGGGGCGAGCCCTCCGGTGAGAGAAAGAAGACCGTATAGGCACCGACGCCATAGAAAGCGCCATGGCACAGGCTGACCATGCCGGCGCCGCCCACCAACAGATGCACGCTCAGCGCCAGCATGGCGGCGATCATCGCAACGGTGGTCAGGCCGACGTAATAGGACGGTACATAAAACGGCAGAATAGCGAGCACGAGCGCGCCCACGGCGAGCGCGCACCAGCCGATCCAGGACTGCGGCAACATATGCGATGAGCTCATGCCCGCCTCCCGAACAGCCCCGTGGGCCGGAACAGAAGAATGGCGACCATCACAATATAGACCGACATGGAGGCGAGCGCCGCAAGAACCTGACCAAGGGGCAGGCTGACGAGGGACGAGCCATAAGCTTTGCCTAATGTGTCGATGAGGCCGATGAGCAAAGCCGCCCAGAAGGCCCCGCTGACGGACCCCAGACCGCCGACCACGACGACGACGAAGGAGATGATGAGCAGGCCCGAGCCCATGTTGGGATAAACCGAGGTGAGCGGCGCGGCCAGGCCGCCGGCCATCACTGCCAAGGCGGCGCCGACCGCGAAAACGACGAGATGGACGCGGCGTGCATCGATGCCGAGGATGTCGACGATTTCCGGCTTTTCCGCTGCCGCCCGGATGATCGCGCCCATTTTGGTGCGCTCGATCCAGTAGAAAAGGACGGCAGCCACGGCGAGGCACACGGCGATGACGAAGAGCCTATAGGCCGCATAGCTGAACGTGCCGGTGATCGGCACGGAGAAATCGAGAATGGCCGGCACAGGCACGGAATGAAAATCGTTGCCGACGAGCAGCGAACGCACTTCCTCGAAGATCAGGATCAGCGCGAAAGTGAGCAGCACCTGATCGAGATGTTCGCGATCGTAGAAATGCCGAAACAAGAACCGTTCGAGAAGCGCGCCGAGGGCGAGACCGCAGATCACCGCCACCGGAATGGCGATCCACAATGAGCCGACCTTGCTGACGACGAAGAAGACGATATAGGCCCCGATCATGAACAGGCTGCCGTGCGCGAGATTGATGATCCCCAGCACGCCAAAAACCAGCGTCAGACCGCTGGCGATCAAAAAGAGCAACAGCCCATATTGCAGGCCGTTCAAAAGCTGCGAGAGCAAAGCGGCGCTCATGACAGTCCTTCATTCGAGCGAGGACAAGACCGGCTGCGGTGACCCGCAGCCGGTCGTTTCATTCACATTTTGCAGCCGGTACCGGGATCGGCGAGCGCTTCGACGGCGACACCGACAACTTTGTTCAGTCCGTTCTCGACGCGGCGCAGATAGATGTTCTGGATGACGTTCTGCGAATCCGAGAAGGAAATCGGCCCGCGTGGGCTCTCAAGCTTCGCGCCGCGCATCGCTTTATAAAGACCAGCCTCGTTGTCGAGGTCGCCCTTCACGGCATCGAGACCGACGGCGAGCAGTTGCGCGGCATCATAGCCCTGCACCGCATACACGTCAGCATCGCGGCCCGCCTTGGCACGGAAAGCCTTCATGAAGGCCTCGTTCTTGGCGCCGGTGAGGCTGTCGCCATAATGCAGCGCTGTCTCTATACCCTCGGCCGCCTTGCCCTGCGCCGGCAAGGTGCCTTCGGTGAGGAAGCCCGCGCCGCACAAAGCCGGCTTGAGCTGCGCCGCCGCATATTCCTTGACGAACTGCACCGCGCCACCGCCGGCAAAGAAAGCACCGACCGCATCGACATCGAGGCCCGGAACCTGCGCCAGCAGCGGCTGGAAATTGGTTTCGGGGAAGTTTAGGGTCAACATGCGCACGAAGGTGCCGCCGCCCTTTTCGAAACCTTCCTTGAAGGCTGCGCCAGATTCCTGACCGGCCGCATAATCCCAGGTGATGAAGGCGGCACGTTTGGCGCCCTTCTTCGCCAGCGCTACGCCCATGCCATAGGCCGGCTGCCAGTTGGTGAAGGACGTGCGGAAGACGTTGCGGGCGCACAGGCTGCGCGTTACGTCATTATTGCCGGCATTGGGAATGATCGTCAGCGTGCCGCTTTCGCGCACCACTTTGTGAATGCCCATTTGCACGCCGGAATGAACCGTGCCGATCAACACATCGACATTGTCCTTCTTGACCAGACGTTCGGCATTCTGCGGCCCGGCTTCGGGCTTTGATTCATCGTCGAGGCGCACAAACTGAACGGGACGGCCGCCCAAAGTGCCGCCCTTTTCGGCAATCAGCATTTCCACCGCATGGGTGATATTTTCGCCAAGCTGCGCGAACGTGCCCGAATAGGGCAGCATCAGGCCGACTTTGACGGGCTTCGCCTGCGCGATGGCCCAGGTCGTCGGAATCGTGGCCACGACAAGTGAACCGCCACCGACGCGAAGCAAGCGGCGACGATTGATAGACCCGTGATTGAGCATGCTTTCCCCTCCTCGATTGATCGTTACATGGTCTGTTTCAGATAGCCCTCAGTTCCGCCTCGGCAGCCGATCGAATACGTATATCGAGCGCGATCGGTTGCACCTCGACATCCTCCTCCAGTGAACTCACGCATACGCAGATGAAACGCCCTTCGAAATGCAACAGACCACGTTGGGCACCATGGCCTTGCACCGCGAACGTGATCGACGTCTTGCCGACGCGTTCGACGGAAACCGAAATATTGAGATTTTCACCCGGCCGCGCCGGCGCACGCAGATCGCATTCCGTATGGACGAAAGGCGTGCCGATCCCCCATGTGGTGTTCATCACATAGAAGCCGGCGCCAATGCGATCGATCATCCAGGCATCGATCGCACGGAGCGCATAATCGGTGAAGCGCGCCGTATAGACGATGCCAGCGGGATCAGCGTCAGCCCAATAAGGCGCGATGGCGTGGACGAAGGGGCGCGGCGGCGCGTCTTGCTCAATAGGTTTCAACATGGAACCTGCCTTGCGCGCGCATATCGGGTTTCAATGCCGTCCAATCGAGCCTGTGCTTGCGGCAGACATCGGCCAAAGCCTCGTCAACGCCGGCTTCCATGCCTTTCAGGCCGCAGATGAAAATATGGGTCTTCGGCGATTGCAGAAGCGCGCCCATGTCCACCGCTTCCCGGCGGATGCGGTCCTGCACATATTCCTTGTCGCTGCCCGGCACGCGGGAAAAGACAAGGTGCTTTTCCAAGAGCGAATCCGGCACCTTTTGCAGAGGACCGAAGTAAGGCAACTCCTGCGGCGTGCGCGCGCCGAAGAACAGGACGAATTTGCCGGTCACATTCTGGCCGGTGCGGCGGCGTTGTTCGGTGAAGGCGCGGAACGGCGCTGATCCCGTGCCCGTGCAGATCATGATGACATTGGCATCATGGGCATTCGGCATCAGGAAGGTGGCGCCGAACGGCCCCGTCACCTGCACTTTGTCGCCGATCTTCAGATCGCAGACGTAGTTGGAACCGACGCCGCCAGGAACGCGCTTCACCGTGAGTGCGAGATTGTTGGCGCTGCGCTTTTCGCCGTCGCGGGCCGAAGCAATGGAATAGAGACGCACGTCGTGCGGCTTGCCGTCGGCGCGGGTGCCCGGCGGGACGATGCCGATCGACTGGCCTTCGAGCACGGGAAACGGCGTATCGCCAAAGCCGAGCACGATGTGGCGGACGTCGCTTTCAGTGTCCGCCGCCGTGATGCGATAATTGCCCTGCACCACCGCGATGGCGGGTTTGGCACGCCGGAACAGATTGACCGCAGGCTTTGCCGCCGATGCCGGCGGGCCGACCTTGCCGCCAGCGCCGGCATGGGCGGTGGCAAGCAGCGCCTCGATCTCGTCCTCGACCGCATCACCGCTCAGCTGGCTGGTATCGCCGGCAATGTCTTCTTGCGCCGGCAGTTCATTCCAGCCCAACTGGTCCTCGATCGACCAGGCCGCGCGCACCACGCGCCAATTGTCGATGGAGCCGGTCGGACAGGGCGCTATGCAATCGAGGCAGAAATTGCACTTCTCCGCATCGACGACATAGTTGTTGTCGTCATGAGTGACGGCGCCCACCGGGCACGTGGCCTCGCAGGTGTTGCACCTGATGCAGATTTCAGGATCGATGAGGTGCTGCTTGCGCAGCTCCGACGAAACCACATCCTCTGGCATGCACGTTCCTCCTCCACGTGATCGGCCGCGGGTTTAACCCACGGCCTTGGCGGAGCCCTGTTCAGCCGCGATGGATCGCGACGTATTCGAAATCCCCTGGCTTGCCGTCGACACCGACCTTCGGCGCAGAAATCCAGGAGGCGTATTGACCCTTTTCCCAGCACGGCTTCATCAGCGTGTTGATGAAGGCACCGTCATCGGACGACGGCAGCCATTTGTCGCGGTTCTTCACCCATTCCTCCTCGCTCAAAATCTGAGCTTCCGGCGAGGTGTGAATGTTGCGGAATTCGCCGATGTGCCGATTGAAGGCGACGGACGGTAAGGTCAGCTTGAAATCGATGCCGTATTTCTCGATGACCTTGTTCCAGCGATTGACGCCGCCCTGGCAATCCTTGGCGTAGTCGTCGCGCAGACGCATGTTGAGCGCGGTCAGTGCCGGCTCGTCGACATAGCGGATCTGGCCATCGACATATTTCAAAACCGAATAGGTCGCGTTGGTCAGAACGTGATCGTCGTCGATCTTGGTTTCCATGAACCGGCCCTTCAAGCCCGCATTGTAGAAATTGGCGGCGTTGGTCGAAATTTCCGAGCCGAACAGATCGAGCGACAGCGAGAAGTGCAGATTGGCCTTCTTCTGAATGGTCGGCAGATCGATGACGCCGAGCGCACGCACCCGGTCGACGTCATAGGGATCATCGATTCCCGCCGCCTTCATGGCTTCGCAGGTACGCTCGATCACGCGACCGACGCCGGTCTCGCCGACGAACATGTGATGGGCTTCTTCCGTCAGCATGAAGCGGCAAGTGCGCGACAACGGATCGAAGCCCGATTGCGCCAGGCTTTCAAGCTGCATCTTGCCGTCACGATCGGTGAAGAAAGTGAACATGAAGAAGGACAGCCAGTCGGGCGTTGCCTCATTGAAGGCGCCGAGCATGCGCGGCTTGTCGGGATCGCCGGAGCGGCGCTGCAGCAGACCCTCGGCCTCCTCGCGACCATCGCGGCCGAAATATTTCTGCAGCAGATAGACCATCGCCCACAGATGACGGCCCTCTTCCACGTTGACCTGGAACAGATTGCGCATGTCATAGAGCGACGGCGCGGTCACGCCGAGATGGCGCTGCTGTTCGACGGAGGCCGGTTCGGTGTCGCCCTGGATCACGACGAGACGGCGCAGGCTGGCGCGATGTTCACCGGGGATATCCTGCCAGGCCTTCTCGCCTTTGTTGGAGCCGAAGTTGACGAGCCGGTTCTCTTCCTGTGGTGCCAGCAGAATACCCCAGCGATAGTCCGGCATTTTGACATAGCCGAACTGCGCCCACCCTTTCGGGTCGATCGACACGGCGGTGCGCAGATAGACGTCGGAGGTCTGGAAGCCCTCCGGTCCCATGTTCATCCACCAGTCGATGTAGCTTGGATACCATTGCTCCATCGCCTTGAGGACACGCGCGTCGTTGACGAGGCCGACATTGTTCGGAATCCGGGTCGAATAATCCACCGCGCCTTCGACAAATGCTGCTGAGGAACTCGACATGATATGCTCCCTGAATATGAGGCCGTTAACGCGTCAGACGCGCTTGATGTCGTATTCGGCTTTGAGGCCCGTGCCGTAGCGTTTCAGCGCACCATCGGCGCCGACGGCATTGGGACGCTGGAAGATCCAGTTCTGCCAGGCGGTGAGACGACCAAAGATTTTCGTTTCCATGGTCTCGGGGCCGGCGAAGCGCAGATTGGCTTCGAGGCCGACAAGGCCATCGGGCGAAAAGCTGGTGCGCTCTTCGAGGAAGATGCGGACTTCGTCGTCCCAATCGACCTCGTCGAAGGATTCGGTGACGAGACCGAGGAGTTCGGCATCGGACGAGTCGAGGGATTCGCCGATCTTCTCCTTGACCTTCTGCACCGTTTCCGGCTCACCGAGGAAACGGGTTTCGAGACGGGTCAAACCATTGGACATCGGATATTGTCCGAAGTTCAAAGGCGTCAGCGTCATATGCGCCATGGATTGATTGCCGCCGGTGACCGTGCCCGCAAACATATAAGAGCGATCGCAGGCGAAGGCGATTTCGGCGAGCGAGCCAGCAAAGCACGATCCGCTTTCGATCAGCGCCACCAGCGAACGCGAGGTGACGTCGATGCGCTTGAGCACCCGCTTCCAGAAATGCAGGGTCTCGCGGATGAACCAATCCTTGCTGTTCTGCTCCAGGAAGCGGTCATAGGCGCAGACCAGATCGGCGTCGCCTTCGGTGCGAAACACCCAGGTGCCGATCTCCGGTTCGTTGAGCCGCAGATGGACGATCGCATCATCAACTTCGCGTGCGACGCGCAGGCTGTAGAACTGCGCGCCCAGCGCCTTGGCATCGGCGACCAATGCAGGCGCCGGATCTTGCGGGCCCAACACTTTGATGGTGGCGCGGCGCGCGGCACGATCGAGATCGACCGTAACGAGGGAATAAGCGATGCGGTCAGCGCTGATGTCGCGCGATAGCGGCGTCAGTGTGATGCCTTTCTCGCCGGCTGGACGGTCGGATTTGGCAGCCAAGGCCGCCGCCGCCGATTGCACCGCAGCCTCAAACTTGGAATTCGGCACCACTTCATCGACGAGGCGCCATTCGACGGCGCGTTTGCCCTTGATGCCCTCTTCCACCGTACAGAAGATGTCGGCGCGATCGCGGCGCACCTTGCGCTTGTCGGTGACGCGGGTGAGACCGCCGGTGCCCGGCAGAACGGCCAGCAACGGCACTTCCGGCAGAGAGACCGAAGACGAGCCGTCGTCGGACAGAATGATGTGATCGCAGGAGAGTGCCAGTTCATAACCGCCGCCGGCAGCCGTGCCACGAATGGCGCAGAGGAATTTGAGCCCCGTATTCTCAGAGGAATCCTCCATGCTGTTGCGGGTCTCATTGGTGAACTTACAGAAGTTCACCTTATGCACGTGAGAGGCCGCCGCGAGCATGCGGATGTTGGCGCCGGCGCAGAACACTTTGTCCTTGCCCGACTTGAGCAGCACCACTTTCACGCCGGGATGCTCGAAACGCAGACGCTGCAACGCGTCCGACAGTTCGATATCGACACCCAGGTCATAGGAATTGAGCTTGAGCTGATAGCCCTGCATCAAGGGCGCGTTCTCGTTCACGTCCATGACGAGTTCGGCGATGTCGCCGTTCACCGTGAGCTTCCAGTGCCGATAGCGATCGGGCGACGTGAGGAAGTCGATCGTCGTCTCGGAAGGCTGGGCGGCGGCCGTCGGCCGATCTGCGCTATAGTTCATGAATTGACCCTCCCACCGACCTAAAACAGGTGATATAATGCATATTATCTACGCACCGAAGATCGTGAGAGTCAATACACATTGTTATTTTTCTCGTTCCAGCTCTCCATTGGCTCTTGCTAAGCCTTATTTTCTGAACTATCGTTCATGAATGTCAATAAAATCTGCGGAAACTTTCGATTCGGAAGACTTGGCTGTTCGCGTCGGGCGGAAGGTGCGGGCGCTGCGCGATCTGCGCGGGCTCTCCCGTCGCGAGGTGGTGGAGGCCGCCGGAATCTCCGAACGCTATCTCATCCAGCTCGAGGCGGCGGAATCGAACGTCAGCCTGCTGGTCCTGTCGCGCATCGCGACCGCGCTCGATGTCGAGCTGACGCAATTGCTAACTGACGGCAGCGACACCACCCTCCTCGCCCGTCCAACCGATCCCGCGATCGATGAAAATCTCGGCGCCTTGATCGGCAGCATGTCGCGCGCCGAGCAGCAGAGCTGCATTCCCACGCTGCAAACCTGGCTCGCCGAACGGCGGCGTGGCCAGCGCGGTGTGGCGCTGCTCGGTCTACGCGGCGCCGGCAAATCGACTCTCGGCCGTCAGCTTGCGGCGCGCCACAACGTGCCTTTCGTCAGCGTCACGCGCGAGATCGAACGGCGCACCGGCATTTCCCTCGACGATCTGTTCAATCTCGGTGGCCCGGACGCCTATCGCGCCATGGAGAACGAAGCGATCAACGCCCTTCTTAATCGCGGCGACTTCATCGTCGTCGAAACCGCCGGCGGCATCGTCGCCAACAAAGAAGCGATGGGAACGATCATTTCATCATTCCGCACCATCTGGTTGAAAGCGTCACCGGAAGCGCATCTCCAGCGCGTGATCAATCAAGGCGACATGCGCCCGATCAAGGCTGCGCCACGCGCCCTTGAACACGTGCGCAATCTGCTGATCTCGCGCGAGGACGAATATGCGCGCGCGGAATTCGTCGTCGACACCACGGATCTCTCACCGGACGCTTGCCTGAACGAGATCGACCGCATTCTGGATCTGCCGGCGACATTGATGCGGGCCTGAATCAAGCAAAACCACGCCATTTGGGCGTACGCTTTTCAAGGAATGCCAGCACGCCTTCGGGATAATCGGGATCGAAACCGGCCGCGCCCTGGCACTTCGCTTCGGTATCGAGATAGCTTTCCCAACCTGATACGCCCGACGCCGCCTCCACCGCTCGCTTCAATCCGGCCAACGCCGTCGCCGGACCGGCCGCAAGCGCCTGGACCATCGTTTCGACATGCGCATCGAAGGCGTCGTCGGCAACGCATTCACTGACGAGGCCTGAATGCGTGGCGTCGCGCGCCGTCAGTTCGCCGCCCAGCATCAACAACAGACTCGCTTTGGCCGGCCCTAACGCCTTAACCAGGCTCCAGCCCAATCCGGCATCGACGGACAGCCCGACTTTGACGAAGGAGAAAACCAGGCGGGCGCTCTCGCGCGTGACAACAATGTCGCCGGCGAGCGCCAACGCCACGCCAGCGCCCGCAGCAAGACCGTTCACCGCCGTGACGATGGGCTTGGGTGTCGAGCGCATGAGCCGCAGAATGGGATGATAGCTGCGACGCTGGATCGCCTCGAGATCGAAAGGTTCGCTGCGCTGGCGCGGATCGCGTTCAGACAAATCCTGACCGGCGCAGAACGCGCGGCCCGCCCCTGTCAGCACGATGGCACGAATGCTTGCATCGGCATCGAGATCGCGCAACGCCTCGTGCAAGGCGTCCAGCATGTCGGCGGTCAGAGCGTTCAGACGTTGCGGACGAGACAGGATTATCCGTCCGACAGGCCCGTCCTTTTGAAGGCGAATGCTGGGCTCCTGTTGTTCCGCCATTGATCGCTCCTGATGCAACCCGAGATGTCATATAATGCATTTCTTCTTGACTTTGAGAAATTCCAACACAAGAAATGTGCATTATTTTGCATAGATCGGAGGAGCGCCATGCCATCCACCGGAGAAGATCAATTCCGCCGAGCCGTTAGCCAGATCGCTGAAGCCATCGGCACGCGGCCGCTCAACGCCGATCTCGAAGCCTTTCTGCAGAGCACCTTTCCGCCCGGCGACGCGCCGTTCGATGATCTGGAAAAACTTGCCTTCACGGGCGTCAAGGACGGCTGGCTCTGCGCGCGCACGGCTGGCGGCATCGCTTATGGCCGCGCCGTCAAACCGGGACAGGACACCGGCACGTTCAGCGTCGACGTGGTTGTGATGGAAGACATCGCCGGGCCGCACCATGTGCACACCACCGGCGAAATCGGCATGATCATGCCGATCGCCGGGAAGCCCTTGTTCGATGGCAAGCCGCGCGGCTGGTATGTCTATCCGCCGGGCTCGTCGCATTTCCCCACCGTGACAGGCGGTAAAGCCTGTATTCTTTATCTGCTGCCTGAAGGCGCAATCGAATTCACGGGCCAGAAAGCGTGACCCATTCAACGACGATGACGAGCGCCGGTTTCGTTCAAGCCGGTGGCCATTCTCTCGAATATGCGTTCGAGCCGCCGCCCTCCGCCGACGCGCCTGTCATTCTTCTGCTGCATGAAGGGCTTGGCTGCGCGCAGCTTTGGGGTGGTTTCAAAGCTGCTCTGGCCGAGGCCACCGGCGCCGGCGTCTTCGCTTATTCGCGCGAAGGCTATGGCGCCTCCAGTCCCATTCAACTGCCGCGTCCGCTCGACTATATGCGTCAACACACACGCGACGTTCTGCCCGAAGTCATCGCTCAGATCGATGCAGCGCGTATTCTTCTCGTCGGCCATTCCGATGGCGCAACCATCGCCGCGCTCTATGCAACGGCAGCGCCCGATCCCAGAGTGTGTGGCGCGGTGCTGATCGCGCCGCACTTCTTCGTCGAAGACTTTTCAATTCGCGAGATCGCCCAAACCAAAGTCGCTTACGAGACGACGGACCTACGTGCGAAACTCGCGCGCTGGCACAAGGACGTCGACGGCGCCTTTCGCGGCTGGAACGACGTCTGGCTCAATCCCGATTTTGGCGCGGCGCTGGAGATGCGCGAAGAGCTGGAGGGCTTTCGCGTGCCGATTCTGGGCATGCAGGGCGATGCCGACCAATATGGCACGCTGGCCCAAATTGACGTGCTGGAATCGGCCGTCGGCACGGGCGGTGGCCATTTCGAGCGGGTCATTCTGCCGGGCATTCATCATTCGCCGCATCGGGAAGCTCCGCGCGAGACGATCTCGGCCATCAAGGATTTTCTCGATCGCCTGCCCTGAATGCGCTTAACGCGAGGACCGTCCCGAGCGCTTCGGGCGATCCACCTTGAGATTGTCGAGGACATAGTCCTTCATGATCTCAGCGGCCGGCAACAGATTGGTCTTCGACCAGATCAGGCCGATGGGCGTGCTGACGTCGATCGGCGGCAAAGGCAGAACGTGCATCGACAAACGTTCCGCCCAATGCTGTGCAACGGATTGCGGCGCGATCGAAACGAAGGAACCCGCACTCAAAAGCGATTGAATAAGGGATATCGACTTCGTGGCGATCCTGTTGGCTGGCAGATCGAACCCTTGCCGCGACAGATGGTCGGCGAGCGCTTCGCGCGTCGGCGTGCCTGTTGGCGGCAAGATCCAACCCGCCTCCACCACATCGGCCCAGGTGAGCTTGCGCTTTTTGCTCAACGGATGATGGGGGCTCGCCACAACCAGCGCCGACTCGTTGGCAATGCCGACACTGTCGAAGTCCCGATCCAAAGCCACCTGCCCGATCCGGCCGAAGACGAGATCGACCGTGCCGTTGCGGAGATCGTCGATCAGATCAGGCAGCACGCCTTCGATGACGCGAACGAATATGCCGGGATAATCGCGTTTGGCCTTCGCAAGGGTCTCGGCGATGAACAATTGGCCGGTGATGACGTGCAGACCGATGACCACCGTGCCCTGTACGCCGCTGCGCAAATCGCGCATGACACCATCGAAGGCATCGAATTCAGCAGTGACGCGCCGCGCGAAAGCGATCAGGCGAACGCCGGGTTCGGTCGGCACCCAGCGGGTCCGCTCGCGCCGAAAGACCGGCACGCCGACGATCGCCGTCACTTCCGCCAGGGATTTGGAGACGGCGGCCTCGCTGATGTGAAGGCGGTCGGCCGCCAGATTGAGACGGCCAAGCTCCGATACGGCGAGCACATGCCGCAAATGCCTGAGCGTCAACCGGTCGCGAATGCTCATGATCCTGACTTAACCAATTGGTTGATTTAAGCTCAGCATAATTCACTTGTCTGCAAGTTCAACTGCCGCCTCAATATCCAGTCATCGGAATGACGAATGGCGTGGCGCGAACGATGAGCAATATCCCTGACATCTGGACCCTGGTGGACGAGAAGCAAGAGCGCCTGACCGCGCTCTCCGATGAGATCTGGGACACGCCGGAATTGTGTTTCGCCGAAGTCCAATCGGCGGCCGCGCATGTGGCGGAGCTGGAAGCGCAGGGCTTTCGCGTGACCGCGGGCTGCGCCGGCATGCCCACCGCCTTGATGGGCGAAGCCGGATCGGGCGGCCCGATCATCGCCTTTCTCGGCGAATTCGATGCTTTGCCCGATCTCAGCCAGCAGGCCGGTGTCGCCAAGCCGATCCCGCTTGCCGATGGTGGCAAAGGCCATGGCTGCGGCCACAATCTGCTCGGCGCCGGCGCCATGCTGGCAGCGACTGCGGTGAAAGACTGGCTCGCCGCCAACGGCCTGCCTGGCACGGTGCGTTATTACGGCTGCCCGGCCGAGGAAGGCGGCGCCGCGAAAGTCTTCATGGTGAAGGCCGGTCTCTTCGACGATGTCGATATTGCCCTCTCCTGGCATCCGGGTTGCTTCGCCGATGTCATGACGCGCAGTTGGCTCGCCAATGCGAGGTTCGACTTCACCTTCCATGGCAAGGCCTCGCATGCCGGCGCCTCGGCTCATCTTGGCCGCAGCGCGCTTGACGCGGTGGAATTGATGAATGTCGGCGTCAACTATATGCGCGAACATATGCCAAGCGACGCACGCATTCACTACGCGATGATCGACGGTGGCGGCATCGCGCCCAATGTGGTGCAGCGGCGCGCCAAGGTGCGCTATGCCATTCGCGCCAGTTCGCTGGCCGATCTGCTGCCCTTGATCGCACGCGTCAAAGCCGTGGCACAGGGCGCAGCCTTGATGACGGAAACGCAGGTCAGCATTGAGGCTTTGAGCGGCGTCGCCAATCTGGTTCACACCGCCAGCCTCAATGAGGTGATGCGCCGCAATCTCGATGAAATCGGGCCGCCGCAGTTCGACGAGGCCGACCTGACTTTCGCGCGCGAGATTCAGGCGACGCTCGAAGACACGGATATCGCCAATACCTGCGCGCAATATGGGCTCGAGCCGGAAGCCAATCGGCCGCTCGGCGATATCCTGATCCCCAAGGGCCTTGCACCGGCTTCACCCCTCACCGTCTCCGGCGATATTTCCGATGTGAGTTGGGTTGTGCCGACGGCACAGCTCTTCGGCGCCACCTTTGCAGTGGGCACGCAATTCCACACCTGGCAGATGGTCGCGCAGGGGAAGAGCCCGGCCGCGCATAAGGGCATGGTCCATGCCGCCAAAGTGATGGCGGCCACCGCCATCGATCTGTTCAAGGATCGCAGTCTCATCGAACAGGCCAAGGCCGACCATGCCAAGCGCGCCGGCAAGGCCCGCTACCGCAGCCCGATGCCCGACGACATCAAGCCGCCGGTCGAGATGTCCGCGTCATAATGATTTGAAGCTTTCCAAAATCGTCTCAGGAGAGGACCCGAGAGGCAATAACCAGCGCGGCTTCGCACCGCGCATAGATGGAGACATGCGATGAAGCGTATCTTGGGGGCCTCAGCTTTGGCTTTGGCGGCGCTGACACAGCTCAGCACCGTCCATGCCAGCGACACCTATCCCGACCGGCCGATCCGTTGGGTCGTGCCTTATCCTGCCGGCGCGCCCACCGATACGGTGGCGCGCAAGCTCGCCGACGTGATGAGCAAGAAAACCGGCTGGAAGATTTACATCGAGAACAAGACGGGCGCGGCCGGCACGATCGGCGCCGCCGATGTCGCCCGTTCGCCTGGCGACGGTTATTCCTTTCTCGTCTCCACCGGCGATGCTCTGGTCTCCAATGCGGTTTCGATGAAATCGGTGACCTACGATCCGAAAAAGGATTTCGCCCTGGTCAGCCAGATCGGCTCTGCCGGCTATGTGATGCTGGTCGGCCCGCAACTCGGCGTGAATACGTTGAGCGAGCTGATCGCCAAGGTGCGCTCGACACCCGCTGGCTGGAATGTCGGCGTCACGGGCCCGGCTTCGCCGCAGAACCTGATCACCCGCGCGCTGGCGAAGAAGACCGGCATTTCGTTGAATACCGTGCCCTATCAGGGCTCGGCACCGGCGGTGCAGGATGTTTTGAGCGGCAATGTGGAGATCACCTATACGGGTGCCATTCTGGCCGCGCCGTTCGTCGAGACCAAGAAGCTCGTCGCCATCGCCACCAATGGGCCCAATCGTTCGGCGCTGCTGCCCGACGTACCGACCTTCGCCGAGCTTGGATATGCCGATCCGGTGTTCCTGGCGCCGACTTGGCTGGGTATGGCCGCGCCTGCCAAGACACCGCAAAACATCATCGAGCAGACAGCGCGCAGTGTCAGGGAGGCAATGGCCGATCCGGAACTCAACGCTTTCGTCAAAGGACAAGGCTTCGACGTGATCGCCAATACGCCGGAGGAATTCCGCGCCGCTTTCGAACGGGAATTCGAAACCATCCCGCTTCTCATCAAGGATGCACTGGGCACAAACTGAAATAGAAAGGCCGGCTGCTGAGCCGGCCTTTTGACTTGTTGGAGGGGAACGCTTCTCAGTGTCCCGTCGCGCGCGGCGGCAGCCAGCGGGCGATGGCGATTTCGACAAGCTCCACGACCGCATAGACGCCAAGGCCCAGGAACGAGAGTGCGAAAAGCGCGGCAAAGGCGAGCGGCGTGTTGAGCTGCGACGTGGCGCTCAACAGCAGGTAGCCAAGACCACTGCTCGAGCCCATGAACTCGCCGATCACCGCACCAATGACCGCCAGCGTGATCGCCACCTTGGCGCCGGTGAGCACGAAGGGCAGCGCCGCCGGGAATTGCACTTTGTAGAAAATCTGCCAGGGCGACGCCTTCAGGCTGTGCGCCAATTGAATGAGTTCGCGCGGTGTCGAACGCAGGCCCGCTGCCGTGTCGATGATGATCGGAAAGAAGGCCACCAGCCAGACGATGGCGAGTTTCGACTCCAGGCCCGTGCCGAGCCAGACGAGAACGATCGGCGCCAGAGCGACTTTCGGCACCGATTGCAGCGCCACCAGCAGCGGATAGAACATCAGATTCAGCGGTCGCGAATTGGCGATCGCCACGGCAAGCGGCAGGCCGACTGCCATGGCGAGCGCAAAGCCCAGCACCGTTTCCACCAGTGTGACCCAGCCTTCACGCATCAAAACGCCGAAACTGTCGACGAAAGCGATGGCGACTTGGCCCGGCGATGGCAGAACCACTTCGGGAACATTGAACAGCCAGCAGTAAGCGCCCCAGATGGCGATTAGAATGGCCACGCCAATCAGGGGATAAGCGATCTGGGTGGTCGTCGTATTGCTATTCATTCTCGTTGCTCTCAATGCTCTCAGTGCGCGCCGACCAGAAGGCCGAGGGCTTCGCTGGCGCGCTTTTCCGCCTCGATGAACTCGGGCGTGAAGCGGCAGGCCTGCGTGCGTGGAGCGGGAATGTTGATCTGGAATTCGGCGCTGACCCGCGCCGGGCGACGGGTAAAGACGACGACCTTGTCGGACAGATAGACCGCTTCCGAGATGGAATGGGTGACGAACAAGACAGAAGCACCGGTCTCGGCTTTGATCTTCAGCAGAAGGTCGTTCATGTCGAGGCGCGTGAATTCGTCGAGGGCGCCGAACGGTTCATCCATCAAGAGAAGTTTCGGCTTGTGGATCAAAGCACGACAAAGCGAAACGCGCTGCTGCATGCCGCCGGAAAGTTCGTGCGGGCGCGCATTGGCGAACGCATGCAGGCCGGTCATTTCGAGAAGCTGTTCGGCGCGCGCTTTTGCCTGCGCATCGTTGCGGCCGAGGATTTCCATGGGAAAGAGAACGTTCTGCAGCACCGAGCGCCACGGCATCAGGCTCGGTTGCTGGAAGACGAAGCCGTAGTCGGGATAAGGGCCGGTCACTTCCTTGCCGCCGACTTTCACCGATCCCGATGTTTTTGACGCCAGGCCAGCGACAATCGTCAAAAGTGTCGTTTTTCCGCAGCCGCTTGGCCCGATCAGGGCGACGAATTCCCCTTCATTGAACGTCAGGTTCGCCTCATCGAGGGCGACGACCTCTTTTCCCTTGCCCCCGAAAACCTTGCGGACGTTCGTGATCTCGACGAAGCCCATCCCATTCCTTTCTACACGCCCATTCCTGCTCGCCACGACAACCTGCGGACGGCACGGTGTTTTCGCACAACGCGATCAGCTTGAATGTCTACTGAAATATCTTATGATGTCTCTGTGGTCAATGAAAACCCGTAAGCCGCGCGGCACAAGCCCGGCAAACACCAGAGGAGTTCTCGATGTTAAAAAGAATGGCCGGCGTCATCACCACGCTCTCGTGCCTGGCTGCAGTGCCCACCGGCGCGGCTGCGGCCGATACCAATGTCAAATTCATGCTCGATTTCATCAGCCTCGGCCGCCATGCGCCCTGGTATGTCGCGCTGGAGAAGGGCTTCTTCAAAGAGGAAGGATTGAACGTCGAGATCATGCCGTCGAAAGGCACGGCCGATGCCATTCGCGGCGTCGTCACCGGCATCGCGCAGATGGGTTTCATCGACGTGCCGAGCCTGGTCGCCTCGGGCAAGGCCGGCGGCGAGGTCAAGATCGTCGCCTCCTCCTATGTGGAAGCGCCCTATTGCGTCTATTCGCTTAATCCCGGCGCCAATGTCACCAAGCCGGCGCAGTTGGAAGGCCTGAAGTTCGGTTCGAGCTCGGCCTCCTTCGTGCCACAGATCTGGCGCGCCTTCATGAAGATGAATGGCCTCGACGGTTCGAAGCTTGAAATCGTCAATGTGGATGCGGCTGCCCGCGTGCCCATGCTCGCCGCCGGCCAGGTGGGTGGCGTCGACCAGTTTCTGATGGCCGCCCCCGCCATTCGGCGCGCCGCGCCCGGCAAGGAGCCGGTATGCTTGTTCGCCGCCGACTATGGCCTCGATCTCTATGCCAATTCGATCGGCGTGAAGAAGAGCTTCCTCGACCAGAACCCGGAGGCGGTGCGTGGCTTCGTGCGCGCGGCGCTGCGCGGCTGGCAATATACTTTGGCCAATCGCGACGAAGCGACCGCGATCATCGTCAAGAGCGTGCCTGCGCTCGATCGCGGTATCGTGCGGGAGGAAATCGACCTGCTTGAGCGCATCGGCGTGAACGCCGACGTGAAAGCCAATGGGTTCGGCCATATCATTCCAGCCAAAATGGCGAAGACATTCGATTTCATCAATTCGAATGTCGAGGTCGCCGGCGGCAAGCTCGAAGCGGACCAGACCTATGTGCCGGGCTTCCTGCCGAAGACACCGATTCTGCCGACACAGAAGTAATTCAGCTTTCCGCAGCAGGCCGCGTAAAAGAATCCCCGGAGCCTGCTCCGGGGATTTTCGTTTCAGGCTTTCACGACCTGTTTGAATTCGATCAGGATGTTCGAATAGACGCCCTTGCTGGCGTTCTCCAGTTCATGGGGAATGCCAGGCTCGCGCCACATCACTTCGCCTGGTGTTTCCTTGGTCTCGCGCACGCGGCCATCGGAAAACCGCATGATGTTTTCACCTAGTGTCAGCGGCACGATCAAATAATGCATGTCGTGCTTGTGCCAGGGCTGGATACCGCCCGGCGGCAGGCTGAGCCGCCACACGCGGATGGTCTCATTCTCGAAAATGACTTCATCGCCAATGGCGCCAAGAACGGTGCCTTCCGGCATGCGAACTTCGCTCATGCTCATACCTCTTTGCAGTTGAAGCGCGCCCGCAGGCGCGCCGGGTTATCGGCCAGATATCGTTGACGCCGCTCCGCCGAGAAATCCGCCAGTTGCTGCTGCGGCTCGATCACGCCCATCGGAAACGGCCAGTCGGATCCAAAGACCACATTGTCGCGGCCAAACGTCTGATCGGCCAGTTCGGCCGCCGCATCACTATGGCAGATGCAATCGACGAGGATGCGTTTCATCAACGTCGATGGCCGGGCCAGTTTGGTATCGATATCGGGCCGCGCCGTGGCATGGCCGCGATCCCAGCGGGGGGCGACCATCGGCATCAGGCCGCCGCTATGGGCGAAGCATGGCGTGATGTTGGGATGGCGCTCCAGCACGCCCGAAAAGATCAGATGGGCCAGCGCCACCGTGCTCTCGTAAGGATTACCGAGAAGATTGGTGAGATAGTAGGACTGCAAGCGGCCATCGGCGCATTCGCCAGGATGAAAGAAGATGAAGGCGCCGGCCTGATCGAGCGCTTGCCACAAAGGCGCGAATTCCGCATCACCGAGCGTGCGATCGTCGCCCGTCCCCGTCGGCATGGCGAAGAGCACATGACCACGATCGATCCACTCTTGCGCAATCTCGGTGGCCACCGCCGGATCTTCGATCGGCAGATGCATGAGCGCTGAAAACTGGCCGTCGGAAGCGGCCGCCAGATCGCGCAGGCCCTCGTTGACATAGGTCGCCCATGCCCGCGCCTGCTCGCCGCGCAATTGCTGGCGATAGAGCGGCGGCGGCGCGGAAATCCAGGCATGCGCCACGCTTTGATCGTTCATCCATTGGCGCAGGGCCTGCGGCTTGAACAATGGCTTCATGCCGACGACATGGCCGTCGATCACCATCACGCCCTTGTCGGCGTCCCAGGAGACACCTTCAAGCGCCGCAAGCTTCTCCGGCGCCACGGGCGCCAGATGGGCGTGAACGTCGAGAGGAATAAGTTGTTTGCTCATTGAGCCTTTCCTCTGATCCGCTGATAGATGTCGGCGATCATGCGCGAGCCGATCGGCAGAATGGCGGCCACGTGATCGTCCGGCCGCAACAGCACCACCGTATCCTCGGCACAGCCAAGCCGCGTGCGCAGTCTGTTGCCGATATCCAGCAGAGCGCGATCGCGCAGGCCGGAATCGAGCGGTGCGTCCCAACGCGAAACGACAAAGCTCTTCAAGCCCGGTTGATCGTCCGCCGGCAGAGCCGGACGGCGACGCACGTCGGTGAAGTAAAGTGCGACAAAACTGTCGTCGCACAGATCATGCAGATGCACCTGGCTGCCCTGCCCGTTGAACAGCGGCATATCGGGCACGCGGTCGCCGACGCGAAGGGCCTCGCGCTCGGTCTTGACGATCGACCAGAGGCCGGAGCCATCGACATCGAGACGCACGCCCAGCATGGAACGCGTCATCGCATTGGCCCAATCGGAGCCGGACATGGCGCGGGCGCCTTCTTTTTCGCCACCCATCAGTTTGCGCGCCGCTTCCGCCATTTCGCCTGATCCATGCGCCGCCAAGGGCCGCTGCTCCCGCTCATAGCCATCGAGCAGGCTGTCTTCAGCCCAGCCACGCAAGACCCAGGCCAGACGCCAGGGCAGATTGATGGCATCGAGCACGCCGGTGTTCAACCCAAGCGCCCACATCGGCGTGATGAGATGCGCCGCATCGCCGGCCAGGAACACCCGGTCCTTGCGCCATTGCGAAGCGATACGGTGATGCACCCGGTAGGTCACCGTGTTGATGACTTCGAGCGATGTGACATCGCCGATGAAATGACGGACCTTGCTTTCGAGTTCCGCCGGGGTCGCCGCATCGGCGCCCGGCGCTAGCGGAAACAGGAAGCGCCAGCAATGGGGCTGACGCACGAGGATCATCCACTCGGTCGGATCGGCGAAATAAGCCAGATAGGGATAATCGCGCGGATTGGACTTATCGAGATCGACCAGGATGTCGACCAGCATGTAACGCACGTCGAACGACGTGCCTTCGACCTCAATGCCGAGCTGGCCACGCACCGTGCTGCGGCCGCCATCGCAGGCGATGAGATAGGATCCCTCGACGTCGCGCGGACCATCCGGCGTCTCGAAGCGCGCGACGACGCCATCCTCGGTTTGCGAAAACGACAGCAATTTATGGCGCAGATTGACCACGCCCGGTGGCAAATCGGACAGATTGTCGGCCAGGATCGGCTCGAGATGATGCTGCGGCATGTTGATGACGAAGGGGAAACGCGTCTCCTCGATCAGTGTTTCCGTCAACACCGAGGCACGGCGCGCATTGGTGGCGCGCTCGATCTCGCCAATCTCATCGAGCCGCAGCGCCTTCGACAGCACGGCGCGATCGACACCGTAGCGGCGAAAGGCCTCGATGGTGCGGGTCAGGATCGTCCCGGCCTTGGTGTCGCTCGAAAATTCGCGATCTTCCTCGAAGATGCGGAAATCCACGCCATAAAATTTGAGGGCGAGAGCCGTCATCAGCCCCACCGGGCCGGCTCCTACCACAAGAACCGGTTTCATCCGCTGTCGTCTCCTAGTCTTCGTCTCGCGTGTAAGCCATGTCGCGGCTGAGCAGCGATGCCGTCATGGTCGCTGCGTCCGACAAGAGGAACATCAGCGGGCCGATCACATCCTCCGGACTGCCGACGCCTGTCGATGTTTTCCAGCTCGCGTGATCGGCGCCGGCATTGGCCGCGCGATATTGCGGCGTGTCGATGACACCGGGTGCGATCAGATTGACGCGCACGCGATGTTCGGCAACTTCCTTGGCGGCGCTCTTGGCCCAGGCGATCAGCGCGCCTTTGGTCGCCGCATAGGCCGAAGCCTTCGGCCAGCCCTGATGGGCCAGCCCCGACGAAAAGGCGATGATCGACCCCTTGCGGCGCGCGATCATCGAACCGACGACCGACTGATAACACCACATGACGCCATTGAGATTGATGCCAATGACGCGCTGCCATTCGGCCGGGTCCATCTCGTGGATCAAAGTGCGCGGCTGGATCGCCGCCGCGCAGACCAGACCGTCGATCGGGCCGATCGACTGAGCAATCTCGGTAAAGCAGGTCACGACCGCCGCGCGATCGCTGACGTCGAGGCGACGCACCGCTATCGATGGCGCCTCGGTGTGCAGGCTGGCCAGCGCCTCTTCGTTCACATCGCAGACCACGACCCGCGCGCCAGCCTTGGCGCAGGCCAAAGCAAGTGCGCGCCCGATTCCATTGGCGCCGCCAGTGATGGCGATCACATCGCCGGTGGCATCGAAACTCGCCTTCATAGAGCCTCGCTCATGGATGGAATGTCGGTCGTGCCATGCAGGTTCGCCGACACGACGCGGTTGCGTAACTCGCCAAGGCCGGTGGCCGAAACGACCATTTCGTCACCGGCCCTGAGGAAGACCTGCGGCTCCCTTGCATTGCCGATGCCAGAGGGTGTGCCGGTGATCAGCACGTCGCCCGGTTCGAGCGTCATCCCAAAAGACAGTTCGGCGATCAGTTCAGCAATCGGAAACGCCATTTGCTTCACAAAGGCGCTCTGCATGACCTGGCCGTTCAGCCGCAATTCGAGCTGCGCTTCCGGCAGATCGAGTTCGTCCGGCGTGACAATCCATGGACCGATGGGCATGGTGCGATCGATGCTCTTGCCCTTCAGCCACTGGCCGCCGTGACGCCGTTGCAGATCGCGCTGCGAGACATCGTTGGCGAGGAAATAGCCGAAGACGCAATCGAGCGCTTCCGCTTTCGACACGCTGCGGCAGCGCTTGCCGATCACCAGAGCGACTTCCGCCTCATAGTCCCATTTGGCCGAGATGTGACCATCAAGGCCGATGTCATCATAAGGGCCGACGATGGTGCTCGGGCTTTTGGTGAAGAAGGTCGGCGCTTTCGGCCGATCGACATCCTGGCCCTCGCGCTTGCCGCGACTTTCCTCGAAATGGTCCCAATAGTTCCAGCCCGTGCAGAGCACATCGCGGCCGAAACGTTGGATCGGCGCCATCAGATCGGCTTGTGCCAGCAGCACCGTCTCGAGATCGTCGCGGGTGGCGAGACGATCGATCGCGGCACGCCCCTGCGTGATCAAGGCGACCATGTCGCCGGCCTCGGCCGGCAACAGGCTGATACGGTCGGCCTCGATGAGGCCGACACGCGGCGTACCGGATACTTTGACCGTACACAGACGCATGATCGCTCAGCCGTTCGGCAGGACGGCGATGGCGCTGATCTCGATCAGATAGTCGGGCGACACCATTTTGGCGACTTCGACCATGGTGGAGGCCGGCACCGGCGCCTTGAAATATTCCTGGCGGACTTTGTGAATGGCAGCGAAATGTTCGATGTTGCGCACATAAACGTCAACGCGCACGATATCATCGAGAGAACCGCCGGCCGCTTCCGCCGCCGCCTTAAGGTTCTCGCAAACCTGGCGCGTCTGTGCATTGATGTCGCCAACGCCAGCGATCGAGCCATCGGCGCGGCGGGCCGTCATGCCGGAGATGAAAACCAGCTTGCCCTTCGCTTCCACGGTGGTGGCCTGCGAGAAATGGCCGTTCGGCTTGGCGAGTTTGTCGCTGGTGATTTGTTGTTTCATGTTTTTGACTTTCAGTTGGAGAGAAGAGAGCTGATGTCGACACCAAGGCCACGCGCCGTCTCAATGAGGCTCGACAGAGCGGCCGGCGACACCTTGCAGCGGCCATCGGAGGCCGTGCGTGCCGCAAAGGCCAGTTCGCCCGGCGCATAGATGCGCTCGATGCCTGGCGCACGACGCGACGCGGCGACGCGGGCAAGCTCGGCTTGCGTCCGGGCCTTAAACGTATCGGCCGGCGCGAAATGGCCGACGTCGATCGCCAGGAAGAAACTGGCGCTGCCATAGGGTTTCTCGGGCGGACCATAGAGCGGCGCGACTTGCGCGCCGATGCCGCCACCGGAGAGGCCACCGCAGAGCAGATCGATGAGGAAGGCCAGACCAAAACCCTTGGGGCCTGCGGCCGGCAGCAACATGCCCTCGATCGCCGCCTTGGGATCGGTCGTCACCGCGCCGCTTTTGTCGGCGGCCCAGCCTTCGGGGATCGGCTGGCCGGCGGCCGCCGCATTGCGGATCTTGCCCATCGCCACGGCGCTGAGCGCCATGTCGATCTCAGGCGAGAACGGCGCATTGCTGGGCGCGACGATCGCCAAAGGATTATTGCCGGTCAGAGGTTCGGCGCCACCGGGAGCCGGCATCAGCGGGCGCGTATTGGCCATCACCATGCCAACGCAGCCTTGATCGGCCATCATGCGCGCATAGCGGCCGGCGGAGCCGAAGTGGAAGGCATTGCGCACGGTGACAGCCGCAAGGCCATAACGTTTGGCCCGCTCCACGGCGAGCGAGACGGCCTGACGCGCGGTCAACTGTCCCAGCACGTTCTGCGCATCGATCACCACTGCCGCCTCGCGATCGGAGACGATCTTGCCCGCCGATGCGGTAGAGACCGAACCCGCGCGCAAGCGATCGACATACATTGGAATCAGCATCACGCCATGGGATGCGACGCCCTCGACATCGGCAGCAACAAGATCTTCAGCGGCCATTGCCGCATCGGCAGGCAAAACGCCTGTAGCGATAAAGATCTTGGCGACAGCTTCCGTCAGGGCTGCAGCGGAAATTCCGCCGTCAACGCCCTTGGACATCAGCGCGCGTCCTCATCATTGGTGTACCATGACGGGCGCTCGGGATAATGCGGCCCGTCGTACATTTCGACGACGATCGTGTCCTCATGCGCCAGCGTCGGGCCATGCACATTGCCCTTCGGATTGCAGTAGAAGGAGCCGGCCCGCAGGGTCACACCCGTGTTGGTGTATTCGTAGTGGCCTTCCAGGCAGAACATGAACTGATTGGACGCATGCAGATGCGGCGTCGGAATGCTCGTGCCTTTGTCGAAGCGGATCAGAGCGATGGTGGCACCCGTTTCCTCATCGCGCCACAGCATCTTTTCGTGCACGCCTTTCAGCGATTTTTCACGCCAGGGCACATCGGCTGTCTGGATCAGAATTTCACTCAAGGAGGGCATGCCCGGCGGAGTCGGCGGCACTTTGCTGGTCATCTTGTCATCCAAATATCACTAAACAGATTAGATGATATTTCAGGTGATTCAAAAAGCAAGTGCTTTATCCCTAGGCACTCACAGAAACGCCTTAGGCGCAACGGTTTGACGCACGAGGGAAACGCCGCGCCATCAGCCACATGGCCTTGACCGCACGTTCTCTGCGAAAGCCCTGGAAAACCGCGTCAGATGGAGGGCGGCTGACGGAAAGCGTTGGGCGACATGCGCTGCAGTTTTTCAAGACGGGAGCGCAGCGCCGCGATGTGATCGAGCATGCGCTGCGCTGCCAGTTCGCCATCGCCGGCGATCACCGCCGCGGCGATTTCGGCATGCTGGCGATTGGTCAGCGGCACGTCGATCGTCTGCCACAGATTGAGATACCAGAAGCGGGTCGAGCGCTCATGCAGAAGGCGGGCGAAATCGCTCATGATCGCGTTGCCCGACATTTGCGCGACTTCGCGATGGAACCAGCGATCGTTGGCGGTGAAGGCCGCGATATCGGGCGGGTCTTCATCGGCGGTCGCCGTGGCGATTTCCATCACGCGCTTCAATTGATCGGCCGTGATCTCGCCGGCGGCGACCCGGCGCGCGGCGGAACGCGCAAGCTCGGGCTCCACGGTCACCCGGGAATCCAGGATCTTCATGATTTCGGCGAGACTGTCAGGCTGAACGATGATGCCTTTGCGCGGCAACACGTCCACGAGCCCTTCCATCTGCAACCGCTGCAAGGCTTGATGAACCGGCGTGCGGCCCAACTTAAGCTGCGCGCAGATCGCTGCTTCGTTCAAATACTGACCGGGCAAAAAGTGCAGATTGATGATCCGCTCTTTGATGCTTTCATAGGCCTGCTGAACGAGCGACTTCGCTTCCGATTTGGTTTCCAGCGGAGCCTCGACCTTCCGCTCCGTCGCCGGAGCGGATCGTCGTTTCGGCGCAGAGGCCGCTTTTTTCGGCTTCGGGGTCGCGGCCATCGGCCCAGCTCCTCATCAGCGACGGGAATCGTCCGCCGGGAAATAGCCCGATGACTATTCCTTACGCAGCGTGAGCGCAAGACTTAGTCATCACTAAAAATAACTGATGAAATATCTGCCGAAGCGCCTGCCCGGCGCTGTTTTCAATCATTCAATACTGATCTTGGCGCGTTGAATGACCTCGCGCCACACACGCGTTTCCGCATCGATGCGCTGAACCATGGCCGCGGAACCGTCGCCCAAAGCGGTGATGCCGACCTGCGCCAGCTTGCCGCGCAGTTCCGCATCGCCCAGCGCCTGCACGATGGCCTTTTCCAAATCGGCGCGCAGCGGCTCGGGCGTTCCCTTGGCGACGAGAACGGCGAACCAGGCGCTGGTTTCAAAACCGGCGACACCGGCTTCAGCCATCGTCGGCACATCGGGCAGCGTCTCGGCGCGTTGCGCCGTCGTCACCGCCAGCGCACGCAATTGACCGGCGCGGATCTGCTCGAGTACCGACGGCAGATTGTCGAACATCACCTGCACATGGCCGCTGATGAGATCGGCCACCGCCGGCGCGCTGCCTTTATACGGCACGTGGACCATGTCGGCGCCGGTCAACTGGCGAAACATTTCGCCATTGAGATGGCCGTTCGAGCCGTTGCCTTGCGAGGCATAATTGAGGCTGCTGGGCTTGGCTTTCGTCAAAGCCACCAATTCGCCGATCGTCTTGGCTGGAACTGAGGGATGAACGACGACCACATTGGGCACGGAGCCGGTGCGCGTCACCGGCGCCAGATCGCGGCTGACGTCATAGCCCAGCGAACGATAGAGCAATGGGTTGAGCGTCAAAGCGCTGGAAGCGACCGCGAGCAGCGTATGGCCATCCGCCGGCCCGCGCGCCACCGCCAGAACGCCGACACTGCCATTGGCGCCCGGGCGATTTTCGACGATGACCGACTGCTTCCAGAGATCGCCGAGCTTCTGCGCCAGCAGACGCGAGATGATATCGCTCGTCCCGCCGGCTTGATAGGGCGAGACGATGGTGACGCTGCGCGACGGGAAGGTCTGCGCCTGCGCCATGCTTGCGCCGACGATACCCAGCGCAACGAATGCCAGCCCGCGCAGCGCCCGCATCGTCCCGTTTCGCTGCTGCCTCGCATGCAATCGCTTTATCATCATTGTGCTCCGGTCCCTGAATGTTCGTGAGAGGCAGATACGGTTCAGCATCATGGTGCTTCAATCCGGGCCCGTTCGATGACGGATTTCCACCGCGCACCGTCGCCCGCGAGAAAAGCCGCAAAATCCTTGCCGGTTTTCAGATCGGCAGTGACGCCGAGGTCGGCGAGGCGCTTCACTTGCGAAGCGTCCGTGAGCCCGCTGTGCAGCGCCTGGGCAACACGCGTTGATATGTCCGCCGGCAGCCCAGCCGGGCCGAGCAGGCCGTACCAGGTACCGACACCGATGTTGCGCAAACCCGCTTCCTCGAGCGTCGGCACATCGGGTGCGGAGGGCAGCCGCGACGGCGCCGTCACGGCCAGCGCGCGCAAGGTTCCTCCCGTCACCTGCGGCAGGAGCTGCGGCACATTCTCGAACAGAAAATCGACATGGCCGCTAATGAGATCGCTCACGGCCGGCGCGCCGCCGCGATAAGGCACATGCGTGGCTTCAAAGCCCGCTTCCAGGCGAAACAGCTCGGCGAGGAGATGAACGGATGTGCCGACGCCGGGCGAAGCGAAGTTCAATTTCTTCGGCTGCGCTTTGCCTGTGGCGACAAGATCGGCAACGGTCTTCGCCGGATTGTTCGGATTGACGACGAGGAAGCTCGGCACTTCCGTCACCAAAGCCAGCGGCGTGAAATCGACTTCCGTGCGGTATTGCGCGTTCTTCGTCAGATGCGGGCCGATGGTAAGGGGACCGCCAGCGGTGAACAGCAAGGTGTAGCCATCCGGCGCGGCCTTGGCGACGACGTTGCAGCCGATCATGCCGGAGGCTCCAGGCTTGTTCTCGACGACGAAGCTTCTGCCAAGTTTTTCGCCGAGCACTTCGGCGGCAATGCGCGCCAGAATGTCGGCTGTACCGCCTGCGGCATAGGGCACGATCAAAGTGACGGTGCGCGTTGGATAGTCGGCGGCGCGCAGAGGGTTGCTCGCAAGGCCAGCCAGAGCAAGCGACATGGCGGTGCGCCGGGTGATGCCATTGCGAGAGTTGGACCGCACGAAAGCCCCTTTAGTGATGGCGCGCGCGAGTCCAGCGGCGGGCAAGCCTACCTGCCCGCACCTTCGGCCTCAGGCAGCGAGTGCCGCGGCGGCCATCTGCTCCCGCACGTGATATTTCATAAAAAATCTTACATACTTGCGCAACGGTGTAAATGGTCTGAGGACGAATTTTCCAGACAAACAAAAATGAAGCCCGGCGGGACCAGCCAGCCGGGCTTCTCGAAATGCGCGGTGAACGAAAATCAGCCGAACAGCTTCTTGGCCACTTCGGCGACCTGGCGGCCTTGATAACGGGCGCCTTCCAGTTCGACGTCGGAGGGCTGACGCGAACCGTCGCCGCCGGTGATCGTGGTGGCACCGTAAGGCGCGCCACCGACGACTTCGTCGAGCTTCATCTGGCCGGCATAGCCGTAGTTGAGACCGACGATCACCAGACCGAAGTGCAGAAGATTGGTGATGATGGAAAACAGCGTCGTCTCCTGGCCGCCATGCTGCGTGGCGGTCGAGGTGAAGGCCGCGCCGACCTTGCCGTTCAACGCGCCCTTGGCCCACAGGCCACCGGCCTGATCGAGGAAGTTCGCCATCTGCGAGGCCATGCGGCCGAAGCGCGTGCCCGTACCGACGATGATCGCATCGTAATTGGCGAGATCGTCGATGGTGGCGATCGGCGCTTTCTGATCGAGCTTGTAATAGGATTTCTTGGCGATCTCTTCCGGCACCAGTTCCGGTACGCGCTTGATGTCGACGGTCGCGCCGGCTGCACGCGCGCCTTCAGCGACGGCTTCCGCCATCTTCTCGATATGGCCATAAGCCGAATAATAAAGCACCAGAACTTTCGCCATGACAGGCTCCTTTTGACATTCAGAGGGTGAGAGGTAAGCAGACAAGCATCATGCGCGGGCATAACCCGCGCATGACCAGACCTTGTGTTAGGCAGCGTCGACGAGGACCAGTTCAGCATCCTCGAGCGCGGTGACGCGCACGACGTTCTCGTTGGCGATCGCCGCACCATCGCGGGTGCCGAGCTTGACGCCGTTGACTTCAACCGCGCCGCTGGCGGGCACGAGATAGCCGTTGCGACCGCGCAGATCGTATTCGGTGCTTTCGCCCTTCTTCAGCGTCGCGCCGAGGACGCGGGCATCGGCCCGGATCGGCAGTGCTTCGGCGTCACCAGCGATGCCGCTCGCCAGAGTGACGAACTTGCCGGCATTGTCGCCCTTCGGGAACCGCTTCGATCCCCAGGAAGGCTCGCCGCCTTCGCGCGTCGGGATGATCCAGATCTGGAAGATCTTCGTCGTCTCCGGCTCGAGATTATATTCGGCATGGCGAATGCCCGTGCCGGCGCTCATCACCTGAACGTCACCGGCTTGGGTGCGGCCCTTATTGCCCAGATTGTCCTGGTGCGTGATGGCGCCCTCGCGAACATAAGTGATGATTTCCATATTGGCGTGGGGATGCGGCGGAAAGCCCGAATTCGGCGCAATCTCGTCGTCATTCCAAACCCGCAGCGCGCCATGGTGGACGCGGTCAGGGTCGTAATGATCCCCAAAAGAAAAGTGATGTCTTGCCTTGAGCCAACCGTGGTCGGCGCTCATCAGGCGGTCGAACGGACGGGTCTCGATCATTTTGGCTTTCCTTCGGGCCCCGAAATGGCGCCCTCGTTGAGCAAAGACTTAAGCCATAATGTGTGGTATAAAAATAGAAACTCATGAAACTCATCGTTTCCGGAATTGCCCCATGCGCTTGCCCGATCTTGAAGCCCTGGCCATCTTTGCCCTGGTCGTCCGGAGCCGCTCCTTCGCCGGTGCCGCTGCCGAGCTAGGCGCCTCCAAAGCGACGGTATCAAAAGCCGTCAGCCGGCTGGAACAGAAGCTCGGCACCCGCCTGCTCAACCGCACCTCGCGGCGCCTGTCCCTCACCGACGCCGGGCGGCGGCTGGCGGAACGGGCCGAGCATATCCTCGTGTCCGGCGAGGCGGCGGAAAGCGACGCCCAGGCGGAATCCTCCTCGCCGCGCGGCCTGGTGCGGCTGGCCGCGCCGATGTCCTTTGGCATGCGCGCCATCGCGCCGCTGCTGCCGAAATTCTTCGAAACCTATCCGCATGTCGCGGTGGATTTGCAGCTCAGCGATACGATGGTCGATCTGATCGGCGAGGGTTTCGACCTCGCTTTACGCATCGCCGTGCTGCCGGATTCATCCTTGGTCGCGCGCCGTCTCGCCGACGTGCATCGCTATATCGTCGCGGCCCCGAGCTATCTGGAAAAGCACGGCCGGCCGACGCATCCGCTGCAATTGGCCGAGCATCAGTGTTTCGTCTACACGAACATCCCCAACCCGCGCACTTGGCGCTTCGAGAATACGCGTGGCGAGGAAGCCAGCGTGCGCATCAACGGCCCGCTCGTCAGCAATAGCGGCGAAGCGATGTTGGAGGCCGCGATCGCCGGCTGCGGCATCGCCGCCCTGCCGGATTTTTTGTTATATGAGGCCATCGACCAGAAGAAGCTCGAAGTGCTGTTGCCCGATTGGCCCTCGCCACCGGCCGGCCTGCATCTGGTGATGCCGCCGGGCGGCCCGCGCCCGGCGCGGGTTGAGGCTTTGATTGCGTTTCTGGTCGAATCCGCGCCGCTCTTTCCCGTCTGCCCGCGCGAGGATCAGCGTACGGCCCGCCCCTCGCGCCAGCGACAGTAACCATCACGCCGCGAGCAGGTTCCAGCCTTTGTCCACCGAGCCCGCCGCGAGGCCCTTGCGGATGTAGTAGTTCCACAATTTCGCGACGTGATGCGGGCGATCTTCCAGAGCGAGGATCTTGTCGATCTCCGCATCGCTCAGTGGCTCGGGAGCAGCGCCGGCCTGCATCACATCCATCTGCGCCTGGGCGTTCTCCTGGAAATGCACCGCATCGCTGAACAGCGCCGGCAGCGATTCCGCCACGAGCAACAGACCATGTGCCCGCATCAAGGCGACATGATGAGGCCCGAGTGTCGCCGCCAGTTCGCGGCCCTGCTGCGGATATTTGATGTGGCTCGGATCGGGATGGGTCGGGATGCCGCTTTTCCAGCGTGTGGCGCGGGCGCGCATCGGCAACAATTGCACGCCCTTCATCATGGTGAAGGCGATGGCGAGGTCCATATGGCTGTGCAGCGACGCATTGATGTCCGGACGCGTCCGGAAGGCTTCGATATGGATGGTGGTTTCGGAAGGTGGCTTGCCGTCGCCTTGAATCACCTTGCCATCGAAATCGACGAGCAACATGCGATCGGGCGTCAGTTCGGCGCGGCTATCGGTGCGCCGCTGAATCATCAGCGCATCACGATCCGGCACGCGGACGGCGATATGGCCGCTGTAACTCAGGATGTTCATGGTCTCAAGCATGCGCGAGACGGCGGCAAGTTCCGCCGCCAGGCGTGGCAAGCTTTTGGATTGCAATTCAACCGGCTTGGGCATCGATCCTCCAGATTGATCTTTTCTCTGACGAGCTGCGTCGTCTTTCGTGGTGAGGCCCTCAAGCGGCGATCGGATCACATCTATTTGCGATCCATCTCGGCGGAGGCTTCGGGGCCCAACATAACATCCCGCAGCGTCCTGACGAGGCCTTTCGGTGCATGGGAGATGCGCCGAATGCTGTCTTGAATACGCGCGCCATCGACGAAGGAGATTTCAAGCTGCTGCGCCTGGGCCATCGCGAGAAAATCGGGGTCTTTCGACACCGCCATAAAGGCTTCGCGCAGCGCCGCGACCCGCTCTTACGGCACCTTCGGCGGTGCCGCGAAGGGGCGCGCCATGGTCTGACTGGTGAGTACGAGATCGAGTATCTGCTTCTGCTCGGGCGTCTTGGCGAGATCGCCGACCAAGGGGACGTCCTGCAACTCCGGATGCTTTTCCTCGGCGAATTGCAGGATGATGTTGATCTTCTTGTCGCGCACCCAAGCCGGGCGTGTCGCGACGATCGACGACCAGGACCAATTGCAACGGCCCTGCACCTCATCCCGCTCCAAGGCGAGAACGACGTCGTTGCCGCCCTGATAGCCCAGGACCTGCCTCAATTTCGCGCCGAACAACGCATTGAGGAGATTGGCATGATAGACCGCCGATGAGCCGAGCACGACCTCACGCGTCATGAATTTTTCCAGCGTATCGATCCCGGTCGTATGCCAGGTGACACAGGTGCTGGTGTCGACATTGGCGCTGCCGATCCACGCCAGATCGGTCGCGACGAAACGTGCGGCCGGATTGCCCCAGATCGAATGAAGAGCCGCGTTACGGTCGAACATGCCGAGCGCCGTTCCGTCCTTTGGCAGGGATTTCGCCAATTGATTGGCGACCACCAGGCCATTGGCGCCGGGGACATTAGCGACGACGATGCTAGGCTTGCCCGGCAGGTGATTGCCGAGGAACTGGCCGATCACGCGACCGTAAGTGTCGGTTCCTCCGCTTGGTGAAGAACCAGCATAAATCGTAATCCGCTTGCCTTTATAAAAGTCTTCAACGGACTCCGCTCGCGGGGCATTTCCCCATGCGAACACGACCAACACTCCGGCCAGAAAGACCCTATACATCCGCTCCTCCCCAGGGTGATGTCATTGTCGTCGAACGTTGATCTTCTCATCCTCCGTGCTCGATTCCACCGGACTTGCTTTTCACTACGCGGAAAATCCATGCAGCCGCGCTGGATTGTCGACCAGGATTTTTTGGATGAGGTCGGCATCGTGATCGACATAGCGATACATCAATTCGACCAGTTCGGCGTCATTCGGCATCCGGCTCTTGCGCCAGCGCACATGCGGCCAATCCGATCCCCAAATCATCCGGTCGGGCCCCGCCTCGACAAAGGCCTGCCCGAACGGCACGGCATCGTCCCAGTCGTCCGTCATCCGCGACAGCCTGGCGCCATTGGAGAGCATCATCCACCAGCCGTGATGACGTAATGGCGAGCGTGCTGCTCAGGCTGAAAGGATCAGGCCTCCTGGAGGAACATCCCAACCTTTCAGCCTATCTTGCCCGTGCCGAGGCACGACCCGCCTTTCAACGTGCCTTCGCCGCTCAATTGGCGGTCTTCAAGGCCTCGTCGAACGACTGACAAGACCAGCTTCCGGTCAAATCAGATTTTTGGTCTCGTTCTCGCTCATCAATTGGGCACGGGCTCACGGTGCAGCTTCATCGCCATTGCAACGGCGGTATAATATCCCAGGAATGCCAGTAGTTCGGCCAAACCGTTGCGGCCGAGATGTTTGACCGCGTGGTCGAACACCTCGTCGGTCGCAACTTCCTTGCGATCGAACGCCTTAAAGATCGCGTAGATCGCCTTCTCTCGTTCCGTTTCCAGATGCGGAACCTGGCGTGCCTTCAATTCTTCGACGATCGGCGCCGGCATTCCCGCTTTCGATACGAAACGCAGATGAGCATCAATGACGAACGGCGATTCCCAGTGCTGCGCGATCAGCACGATGGCAAGTTCGAATTCCCGTTCTGAGAGGCTGGACTGGGTGTTGAGCATCGTGCCCAGATGCTCAATCGCATCCGATAGCTTTTCGCTGTGCAGCCAAACCTTGAAAGGTGTCGGAACACGACCTCTTCCCGCGACAGCACGCTTCAAAACATCCTGCAGCAAAGGCGAATGAGTGTTCGGATCAATCTCGGCATATCGAGCGGGACCGTCAGTCACGTTGAGCTCCTCCAACATTCAGTCATTGATTCAGTGGAATCGGTATATCACCTGGGTGCGTCGTCGCACCATGGGACCACTCAGCATCTATTGGAGGGTTCAGGATAGCGACAGCAAGGTCGCCGCTCTAATGACCGATGGTGAAGAATGCATTCGGGCAAGCGCGCGACCTTGTAGAAGAACATACACATGGCAACGTCGCCAATTCAGCCGCGGTCGCGATTCCGCAGGTTCCGTTCTCCGACCCGTGGCGATTTCAGCGCTGCCGCGAACGACAGCTCGACTCAAGTCCGCTCGTTCAAGGCTTCCGAACTGAGCAAACAACTTGCAATCACTGCGCGTATTGCAGCGCGCAATTGGCATCGGCTTCGCCGCCTGCCGCATATGCCGACCAAAACCGTTTCAAATTGGAGATTGAAACGGTGCGATAACGCTAAGTTTTTGAAAAGAATGGCGCGCCCGAAAGGATTCGAACCTCTGACCCCCAGATTCGTAGTCTGGTGCTCTATCCAGCTGAGCTACGGGCGCCTGCGTTCGGCGGGCTCAAGCTTGAACTTGTACCAGACGCCGTGTGCGAGGCTCGTTTAGCGAGTTCCTCGGGGTAATGCAACGCCCCAGTGACATCCGGACAGAGGATTTTCAACGCATTATTTGCGGAGGCGGCCATTGGCGCTGAAAAAAGCTTTCGGGTGGGACCGATCTCTTAAAATTCGCCCCTTCGTCGCCGCTCACGGTAGACGCGCCCGTCCTTTTTTGTCCCAACCAGCCGCCCCAGCGCGGCCGTTCGCCTACTCCAGCTTAACAAAATGGGGACATGGTCAAGCTATTGGCAGACAAGACAATTCTCGGTGCCAAATTGACTACGGGATCGTAGCCGGCCGATGCATCGGATGGCGTACGAATCATCATTAACCACTTCTTAACAAACCAAAAACAGGCATAAAATTTGTGTTAAAGTTTCCTTAATCCGCTTGGTGGGCGGCAGCGCGGCACTGACTTCACTTGCCGCAGAGGACATGGCCATGGCGCGGCAGGCCGGTGAGTTGGGAACAGATTTAGGAACGGCACAAACCAGCCTTCCAGACGGCGGCGGCTCCCCGGGGAGCAGCCAAGATTCAGCTCGCATCCATACGCTCAAGCCGACTGCACCTTTGCCCGTCAGCCTGCGGTTCGCGGCGCAGACGTTCGAGGAAACGCAGGTCGATTATGATCCGCTGCTGCGCGCACTGTGGTGCCGCATGCGGCTGAAACGATCGCCGAGCTTCACGCCGCAACTGCTGCAGGATCTGCACGCGGTGCATAACCTGATCAATGAAGCCAATGCGGCGGCGCCTGAGCCCGCCGCGCAACCCATCCGTTTCTATGTCGGTGGTTCGGTCTATCCAGGCACGTTCAATGCCGGCGGCGACCTGCCGCTGTTTCTCGATGCCATCCGCCATCGCGACCGCACGCTGTTGCGCGAATATGCCTATTCCTGCGTCGAGGCCATGTACAACAATGCCTGCGGCTTCAAGGCGCCCGTCATCTCCCTCGTCTGCCTGGAAGGCGATGCCTTGGGCGGCGGGCTTGAATGCGCCTTGAGCTTCGATGTCATCATCGCCGAAAAGGGCGTCAAACTCGGCTTGCCGGAAATCATGTTCGGCTCTTTCCCGGGCATGGGCGCGTTCAATTTCCTGGCGCGGCGGATCGGTCCGCGCCTCGCCGAACGCATGATGCTGAGCGGCCGCATCTATCGCGCCGAAGAAGGCTATGAAATGGGTCTCGTCGACATTCTTGTCGACAAAGGCACGGCGATCGAAGCGGCGCGCACCTTCATGAAAGAGAACCAGCGCAAGCACGCCGCGCGTTACGCGATCTCCAGCATCAACAAGAAGATGTTCCCGATGTCGCTGAGCGATCTGAAGGACATTACCGATCTTTGGATCGAACATACGCTGTCGCTCGATGCGATCGATCTGCGGCGCATGGAATATCTCGCCAATGCGCAGAATGCCCGGCGGCAGTCGGAAGCCAGCTAGAGCGTTGTAAAAGACTTTAGGCGGCTTTAAGCGCCGCCAGTTCGATCACGACACGGTTCAGCTCGTTTTCCAGTTCCCGCACATGGCGTTCGCCATCGACCGCCAGCTCGTGCGCGTCGATCTCCCGCCAATCCAGGCAGAGTTTGCGCATGCGTTGCGCACCGACATTGGCCGCGCAACTGCGCAGTGCATGAGCCTGATCGCGGAACGTCGCTTCGTCGCCCTTAGCCACGGCATCGCTGAGGCTGCGCAGGATGGCCACCGAGTCCGAGACGAACTGATCGACGATTTCGTTGACGAAGTCCTGGCCGCCGAGATTTCTCAGATCGTCGATTGCTTCATGATCGATGGGCGCGGCTGCGGAGACGACTTCTGAAACCGGCATGTCTTCGTCCACCGGCATATCTTCCGCCGGTTCTTTCCTTCGTGCCTGTTCCGAAGCCGGTTTTAGTTTGACCAGGCGCCGAATGGCCGCCAGCATTTGCTCGACCGCGACAGGCTTGGGCAAGCAATCGTCCATGCCGGCTTCAAGACATTTCTCGCGGATTTCGTCGCGCACGTCGGCCGTCAGAGCGACGATCGGAACATAGGGTTCCAGACCGGCGAAGCGGTAGAGCTTCGTCGCCTCGATGCCGTTCATCACCGGCATGTTGATGTCCATGAAGGCCAAATCGAAGGGCGTGGTCGAGAGCTTGTTGATGGCGGCTTCGCCATCGTCGGCGAATTCCACGATGATGCCGGAGCGTTCCAGCAGGCGCCCGATCACCTTCTGATTGGTCCGATTGTCCTCGGCGACCAGAATGCGGACACCGGAGAATGTCGTCTCCTCGGTCTTTTCCTCACCGGCCCCAAGCCGGTGACGGCCAGGTCCCGTCGAATGCGCGATGCGCATGATCTGCTGCAAATGCGCCAGCTTCACAGGCTCGGTCAGAACCGCCACGCAGGTGCCCGCGAGCGCCTCGCTTTCCCTATCGTTTTGTTCGCGACGCAGCAGGAACACCGGCGTCCGCCGCTCGGCAAGCTGCATCGACAAAGCGACCAGAGCCTCCGGTGTTTCGAGATCTATCATCATCGAATCGATCAGGACCGCGCCGGCGAGCGCATCCTTCATGTCGTCGGCGAAGATGTTTTGTGCGGTCGCGATACTGCCAGCCGGATGCAATTTAAACCCGGCTTCGACGCAGGCCCCCCTCAAATCGAGATCGGGGGACAGGAGAAGCAGGTCGCACTTATCGGCGCTGGCAGCGGTGGCGGCAATTTCCGTCGGGAACTGGAAGCTGAACGTGCTGCCCTGCCCCGGCTCGCTTTCAACGGCGATGCGGCCGCCCAACGCCTCGACAAGCTGTTTGGTGATCGCCAGACCGAGGCCTGTGCCACCGAAGCGATCGATGATCGTTTCATCAGCCTGGGTAAAGCTTTCGAAGATGCGCGCCTGCGCCTCCTTCGCGATGCCAATGCCGGTATCCGTCACCGCAATCCTGAGCGTCGGACGGCTGTCGCTGCGGTTCACCTCTTCCACCGCAATCGTCACCGAACCGGACGAGGTGAATTTGACGGCGTTGGCCATCAGGTTGGTCAAAATATCGCCGATCGCCCGTTCGCTCGATACGATCACCTGCGGCGCGGCGAGATCGATCCGCAGCCGCACGGCGACATCCTTGGCCGCCGCCTGGATCGACACCATATGCGCGACGCGCGCGATCAGCGCGAACAGATCGAAGGCCTCGCGGTTCATCGGCGTCTTGCCGGCCTCAAGACGGGAGAACTGCAGAATTGAATTGATCTGATCGAGCAAGGTGCTGCCCGATTCGCCGATCGACACCGTCATATCCATCTGTTCGGCATCGAGCTTGGTGCTGGCCAGCAGCTTACTGAAGCCGATGACCGCATTCAGCGGCGTGCGCAATTCATGGCTGACGCTGGCCATGAACAGGCTCTTGGCCTTGTTGGCCTCTTCCGCCTGGATGCGCGCCGCCGACAAGCGGCGGATCAGAACGGAGACGTAAGCCGGCAGAGCGATCAGGCCGATGAGCAGACTGATGCCGAAGGATGGATAGGAGATCCAGAACGGCGTGGTGAAGAGAACCGCAGTGAAGCCAACCACGGAAGCCGCCGTTGTGCCGAACAGATAAGACAGGCCAAAGCGAAAGCCGTTGCCGAAGATGATCCAGAGATAGACCGGATAGACCAGAGCCGTCGATGCGCCGCCGACATGGGCAAGCAAGGTCAAACTGCCGATGTCGAACAGGATGGCAAAGCTGCGCCGGACATGCGAGACGCCGGGAAAGGCCAGGATGTGAACGAAGATCAGCGTCGTGATGATGGGATAAGCGATGAGGGCCGGCTGCCACGATTCCAGAATTTCCCGCGCGCCGACGTAACCGGCGCTGTCACCGGCGAACAGGGCGGCGATCAGCACAAGATGCACCGCATAGCGGTTATAGCTCATCTCATGTTCGGTATCGGGCCGATCGGCCAGCCGCTGGCGAATCCAGGCGCATAAACGCCGGATTGGGCCGGGACTTACTTTCCGAGCAGACGACTGACGCGCACTCACACTTTACTCACGCACTGGAAGCAATGGCTGTTTCACCGACGAGATAGGCCAAGAATTCATGTTCCGGCATCGGCTTGGCGAAATAGAACCCTTGGACGTGATCGCACCCTTCCGCCCGCAGACGCTGCAACTGCTCCTCGGTCTCCACACCTTCGGCGAGTACCTGCATGTTGAGGCTCTTGCCCAAGGTCGTGATTGCCCGGACGATCGCCGCGTCGTTGGGATCGGTCGCGACGGTGCGCACGAAGCTCTGATCGATTTTCAGACGATCGAGCGGCAGTTGTTTCACATAGCCGAGCGAGGAATAGCCGGTGCCGAAGTCGTCGATGGAAATATGGACGCCCATATCCATCAACTGGCGCAAATCGTCAGCCACCGCGTCGATATTTTGCATCACGATGCTTTCGGTGAGCTCCAGCTCGAGGCGACGCGGATCGAGCCCAGTCTCGCCCAGCGCGCGCGTCACCAGTAAAGGAATGGTGCGCTTGCGGAACTGGATCGGCGATAAATTGATGGCGACCCGCAGATATTGATGGCCTTTTTCCTGCCAGCGCCGCGCCGCACGGCAGGCCTCGAACAAGACCCATTCGTTGATCGGCAGGATCATGCCGTTTTCTTCCGCCCGTGGCAGGAAGACACCCGGCGAAACGATGCCCTGGCCAGGACGATCCCAACGCAGCAGGGCTTCGGCACCGTCGACCTGCCCGGTCGCAAGATTGATTTGCGGCTGATAGTAGAGCTGAAATTCGCCGCGCTCGAGCGCCAATTGCAATTCATTGTCGAGCTGCGCGGCCACGCGTGCCCGCGTCTGCATGTCGGAAGCAAAATAGGCAAAGCTGTTGCCGTTGTCCGATTTGGCGCGATACATCGCCAGGCTGGCATTGATCAGCAATTGGTCGGCATCCGTCGCATCGGACGGATAAAGCGCCACGCCGATCGACGCCTTCATCGGCGCCAGATTATGCCCCGGCATTTCAAAGCCCGAGATCGTATCGAGAATGCGGTTGGCGTAATCGGCGGCTTCCGTCGTCGAAAGCATGTCCGATTGCAGCAAAGCGAATTCGTCGCCGCCGAGACGAGCGAAGACGTCGCCTTCGCGAATCTCCTTGCTGACATGCTCCGCCAGCGCCTTCAGATAACGATCGCCCGCCGCATGGCCGAGGAGATCGTTGATCTTCTTGAAACCGTCGAGATCGACCACATAGAGGCCGAACATGTGATCGCCGCGCCGCGAACGGGTGATCATCTTGCGCATGCTCTCGATGAGCGAGATGCGGTTGGGTAGATCCGTCAGCGCGTCGTGGTGGGCCACATGACGCAGATAGGCTTCCGAGCGCTTGCGCGCGGTAATGTCGAGCGAACTGGTGAGAACCGCCGTCACCTGCCGCTCGTCGTTGGTGAGCGGCGATTTGGTGGTGACGAAATGCCGGGTCGTGCCGGTCAGATCGGTCATTTCCTCTTCGTAGGCCGGCACGGCCTTGCCCGTCTGCAGAACCAGACGATCGAGCGCGAGATTGCGCGCCGACTGTTCCGGGCCATAGAGGGAGTTCATCGGCTTGCCGACGAATTTCGCCAGATCCTTGCCGGAGAATGCGGCCTGATAGGCATTGGCGAAGATCAGCGTGCCGTCCGATGCGGTGGCATTGATCATGACCGGCAACGTGTCGATCACCTGCGCCAGCCGCTCCGAAGAATCGCGCAAAGCCTGTTCGCGCGAGCGTTCGCTGCGCTCCAATTCACGCTCGAGCGTGGTGGCGCGATCGGCGAGCAGCTTTTGATGCTTGTGCAGCTTCAAGAGATTGCGCGCGCGGGTGACGAACTCATGGTGATCGACAGGCGAATGCAGGAAGTCGGTGGCACCTGCTTCCAACGCCCGCAGCCGGAAGCTGCGTTCCTCATAAATCGTCAGAACGATGATCGGGATTTCGGCGGCACCGGGAAACTGCCGATAGCGCCGGATGAACTCGGCGCCATCAATCGTCGGCATTTTGAAATCGGTGATGATCAGGTCAGGCTGTTGATCGACGAGCCAATCCAAGGCCTGCAGCGGATCGCCGAAGGTCTCGACCTGGACATTGGGTTCGATAGACGCCGCCAATTTCGCAAAGATATTGCGATTGGTGATCCGGTCGTCGACGATCACGATCAGCGACATACAAAAATCCTAAGTCTGGATTTCGCGATCGGCCAGCAACGCTCACGCTTGCGCGCGGGCGCAGCCCAGCCCATCGACCCCAGATTGTCCCTGAATTGGATTAACTAATTGCTATTATGGGCTTAATGGTCGCAGTCTTGAGATTCGACATAGCGCACCCACCTGACAAATGACCGGAGTATTCGCGCACCTGCCGTTTGCAGATTTCTTAGATAAATTGCCCATTTGTCAGTTCTTCTGTTATCAGAGAATGATCGATTCCTGGGCTTTGATCCCCAAAAGGCCAGATTCTATGAATTTCCTCGTATCAAGAAGCAAATACAAAGCTCTTCTTGAAATAACAACCAAATTTAGACTGTTCTTTTTCAAAAAAATACTTAGATCAAAGCGACATTTACCATCATCCGGATCGATGGTCTTTCTGGAGCATATTTTTAGCTTGGCAGCTCAGGAGGAGAGGCAAACACCTCTCGACAGATCATTTTCTAAACCTGCGCTCTCCTTTGTCGTGCCGGTGTACAACACGCCACCCGACTATCTGGAAGCCCTTCTGCGCTCCCTGCGGATGCAAATTCCCGAAGCCTGGGAACTTGTGCTTTCCGATGACGGCTCGACCCATCGCGCGACGATCGCCTGGCTGGACAAACACCGCACCGCGCCAGGCCTCACCGTTCTACGGAACAAGGACAATCGCGGCATTGCCGCGGCGACCAATGCCGGCATTGCCGCTGCGCATGCACCTTGGGTCGGGTTCATTGATCACGATGATGCCCTTGCGCCTTATGCCGTCGATCGCATTCTGCGTGCGCTCGCAGCCAGACCGGAATGCGAGTTCCTCTATACGGACGAAATCATCGCCGATGGCGATCTCAACCCGGTCGATGTGTTCCTGAAGCCGTCTTTTGACCCGGTGTTGCTCTCGGGTGTGAACTACATCAACCACCTCTCTCTTTATCGTCGCGAGCGGCTTCTCGACATCGGCGGTTTGCGTCTCGGATTTGATGGCTCGCAGGATTACGATTTGCTGCTGCGCTATACGAAGGATCTGAAGCCGCATCAGTGTGTGCACCTGGCCTATCCCGCCTATCTCTGGCGGCGCGATGGCGGCAGTTACAGCGCCAAATTTATGGAACAGGCGACCGCCAATGCACGGCGCGCCTTGGCCGAAGCCTACGCCCCCGCAGACCAGTCCATCGAGGTGAGCGAAGCGATCGATGGCAATTTGCATCGCGTCAGATTCGATCTGACCGATCGAAAGCAGCCGCTGGTTTCGATCATCATTCCGAGCCGCGATCAATATGAGATGATCAAGGCGCTCTTCGATGAACTGCGCGACAAAGTTCATTATCGCAACTTCGAAATCATCGTCATCGACAATGGATCGACCGATCCAAACGTCCTAGACCTGTATGAACGGATGCGCCAGTCCGGGCTCACGTTCAGAGCCGAGATCGAGCCCGAGGCTTTCAATTTCTCCCGCGCGATCAACAAAGGCATGGGACTGGCGCAAGGCGATCTCTTCTTGTTGCTCAACAACGACATCGAGCCGCTTGATCCCTATTGGCTCGACGAGATGGTCAGTTGCTTTGCCTATGACGGCGTCGGCATCGTTGGCGCGAAACTGCTTTATCCCGATCGCACGCTGCAACATGCCGGCGTCATCGTCGGCTTTGGCGGGCTGGCGGGCCATTGGTACATCCAGGAACCCGCCAATTTCCCCGGCCCCATGGGACGGCTGTGGGTGCGCCAATCGATGTCCTGCGTCACCGGCGCCTGCATGCTGGTATCTCGCAAGCTGATGGAGCAAGTCGGCCCTCTCAATGAAGAACTGTTTGCCGTTGCCTATAATGATGTCGATCTGTGTATCCGCGCCGTTGCGGCGAACAATCGCATCATTTGGACCCCCTTCGCCCAGTTGATCCATCACGAATCCCTCTCGCGCGGCAGCGATGAAAAGCCTGAGAATGTCGCGCGTTTCGAACGCGAGAAGAATAATCTCAGGACAACACATGCGACGGATCGTTATCGCGATCGGGCGATCAATCCGTGGTACTCAACCGACAGATCTCATCCTGTCCCTGTCCTGCTGCCTGAACTTCCTCGCCCGAGATAATGAGCATGCCCATGAAGAAAAAAATCGCGAACTGGCTGAGGAATATGGCGAGTGCCTTCGAACGCAATGAGCATGCGCCGACAGACCAGCTTGACGCAGAAAAGAAATCAGCGGCGAATTTGCTCGATGAATATGTCAGCGGCATGCCTCACGCGCAGCATGCGATCGACGCCCTTGCGGGTTGGAATACGGCGCTGCCGCCCAATATCGGTGTCGTTGCTGGAAACGTCGCTCTCTATAACGACCCCCGCATTCTCTGGGGCATCGAGCAGATGGGCTCCCTGGAAGGCAAGCGCGTGTTGGAGCTCGGGCCACTAGAGGCCTCTCACACTTACATGCTGGAGCAGCGAAAGCCCGCTGTGCTGCATGCGATCGAGGCTAACCGATTGTCGTTTCTGCGCTGCCTCGTCGTCAAAGAACTGCTGGGCCTTCACATCGCAAAGTTCTTCCTCGGCGACTTCATGACCTGGCTTGAAGAGCGACCTGAGACTTATGATTTCATCGTTGCCTCAGGCGTTCTCTATCACATGGAAGATCCCGTCAGCTTATTAGAGGTCATGGCGAAGAGAACGAAATCCGTTCTCATCTGGACGCATTATGTCAGCGATGCAGCCATGCCCAAGGGCGATCCGCGCCGCGAGGTCTTTGTCGGCGAGCCGGAAATCATCGAGCGCAACGGCATGAAATTGCGACAGTATCGCCGCAGCTATTGGGGCGCCTGGAAAGACAAATCGTTCTGCGGCGGCATGCATGACCTCCACCGCTGGCTCGAGAAGGACGACATCATCGCTTATCTCAAACATCTCGGCTTCGACGATGTCAGGATCACGATGGATGAGCCCAACCATCAGAACGGCCCGTCGTTCCTCGTGTTCGCGAGACAGACAACCGCAACGGCTTAAAGAGTGCGTCTATCGCTTCTGCGGAACCAACTTGGCGCGGCGATCACGACGCGCGAGCCACTTGCGGAACACGTCGTCCTTCAAATGTTCGAGCCATTTTTGATCCGATATCTGGCCAGAAAGCCAACAAGCTAAAAGAAGTTCATAGGTGTTCATCGAAAGCCCCCACTCCCAGCCCGAGGGGAGGCTTATCTAAAGCCGATGCCTGACGCAGACCTGACCGGCGATGGCCAACAAAAAGGCCCGGCAATGCCGGGCCTTAAAAGCTTCGACTTACGATCGATCAGTAACGGGCAAACACCGGGCCTGCAGCGCCACCGAACTTATAGTTGAGACCGACGCGCACGATGTTGTCGGTATTGGTATTGCGCAGGCGATAGTTCAATGCACCACCGCCGAAGGCATAGATCGACGTGGTCTTGCCCAGGTCGACGTGCAGATATTCCGCCTTGACCGTCAGGTTGTTGTTGATGGCGTATTCAACACCACCACCCAGCACCCAGCCTGCGCGCCAGCCGCGGCCACCGCCAACGTTGCCAAAGGGAACCGGCGGGAAGCCACCAGCGCCATTCACGACAACAGCGCCACCGCCATTGACTTCACCGTAAGCCAAACCGCCGGTGGCGTAGATGAGCGCGCGATCGAAGGTGACACCGGCGCGGGCGCGCAGGGTGCCGTACCAGCGACCGCGATCAAAGCCGCTCAGCGTATAGCTCGGGTAAGCCGCGCCGTAGCCGATCGGATTGGTCGGATAGGTTCCGTTCAGACGGTTGCCGCCGGCGCGGTAGTTGAGGTCCGTTTCAAGACCGTAGACGAACTGATTGACCTGCCAGTTGTAACCAGCCTGGATGCCGCCGGTGAAAGCCGCGTTACCGCCGCCCTTGCCCGGAACCAGATTGCTGTTCGGCGTCGGGAAGAGACCACCAGCTGTAAACACCGGAGAATTGTTGCCCCCGAAAGCCACGCCAAGGGTGCCACCGACATAAAAGCCAGTCCACGTGAAGATCGGAGCGGCAATGATCGGAGCCGGGGGCGGAGCCGCCGTACGGCGCGGCAAATCGGCCGCCATGGCGACTGTCGGCGCAGCAAGTGTCAGAAAAATCGCTGCATTTCGGGCAATGCGAATCATTGTAATACTCCTAACCCCTCAAGTTTAAAAATATTCGTACCCAGATATTATTGCCAAAATAATAACGCGACAATCCCAAAGTAGTTCCAAGCTACTGAACTCAACCGACTGTGTCTTGAAAAACACGGGTTCCATTTGGAAAGCCCAGAGTTCCATTGCGCTTCATCGAGTAATATTTAGCTGAATGCTCATCAACACTGGCGTGTTCAATGCGTAGAATGGTGGCCAGGACAGGATTTGTGGAATGATCAGATAGAACAGCCACCAGATCTATACCGATTCCCTCTGCCGGCTGTGCAGCACATTATCCAAGAGCGGCTTCGGTCGTCTCAATCGAGAGTGCTGGATGCAGATAGGGGTCATTGCGAATGACGGAAAACCAGCGCTGCTTGAAGTAAGCTGTCTCACCTCGGTAACGGATCTCACCAGGGATAGCGTTGCCGCGAGATGCTGATTCAAGATGAAGCAACTGCGCACGCGGCTCAATTAGATTGCTAAAACCGAGCTCTCGCAGCTTCAGGCAAAAATCAACATCACTGAATTCTACAGGCAGATTAATTTCATCAAAACCACCTACGAGTTCAAATTTGCGCTTTTCTACGGCAAGGCATGCGCCTGTAAGTGCCGATAACTCATGAGGCACTTTCAGCCGCCCAAAGTACCCAGAGGTATTTGACGGCGAACCAGCTTCAAAATGCGCAGCTGTTCCATGCAATCCGAGCGCCACACCGGCGTGTTGAACCTTTTCATTGGGGAAAAGCAATTTGGCGCCGACAGCGCCTATATCGGGGCAGTTAGCCCATGCCATTAACATCTGAAGCCAGCTTGCGCTTAAAACTTTGGTATCGTTATTTAGAAATACTAAAAAATCAAATTTAGCCTCACGCGCTCCAGCATTGCATAGTGCCGAGAAATTAAATGGGCCAGGAGCGTGCAGTACCCGAATTCTTGAATCCTGCGAAATGTCGGACAAATATCTCGCTGTTTCAGCATTAGAACTGTCATTATCAACGATTATAATCTCGTAGATGATACCTTGATCATTTGAGAGAATACTATCTAAGCATTGCCGCAATAAATGATGGTGGTCGCGAATAGGGATTACGATTGAACAAGCAACTGCGCTAGCTGTCATCGTAGGAGGATCTATACTTGCAATATTGAGGGGCTGAACGTGACAAGACACAAGTAATCGCCTAATATGTACAATTTTATCCCTAGAAGATAGCAAAATTGGCCTTAGCGCTCCAATCGCGCGAGCCCCAATATGCTGCTCCGCCCATTTGACACGATAAAAACAAGCTACGCCAAGGATATTAACGTTTAGGTTGAGTATCGGGCCCCAATCGGGTTTGAAACGCGGTAGACCCTGAGCCAAATCTTGTTCATCAGCATAGTATATATCTGCAGGATTCCGAGTAGATATTTCTGCAAAGATTGCTGGCGTTTCAGGAGCGAGCTGGTCACCTGCATTCAAAGCAACAACGAAATCGTTTGGTTGCAATCCTTTTAGTAGCTCACTGACCACTGTGTTGGACGATGCTCGTAGTGTTGACCACTCCCGTCGAGGCTGCTTCGTAAGAACATCCGCTATTTGGGCCTCTTGCTTATCATCGGCATCAAGCAGAATTATTCTCAGATGCGGCGCTATATTCGTACGAGGACTGTCTAGCCCGGTCCAATCAAAATCTCTCGTTCTACTATGAAGCCAGTGATTATGCGCACTGATCGGAGTAATCCCCAAAGCACGCTGTATTCGCCGCTGTGCTTTGCCTCGATAACCCGCCAGCCATATCAATATGGCCCAACTCACGCTGAAAGGGTGATACCGAAACGCTCGAAGGACCTTCTCCCGCTTTCCTATGAGTCGACACTGCAAAATTCGAAACCCAAAGACCCCAGAAGTATCCACCGGAGAAATTAAAATCTGTTGGACCCCCTTAGGGATTGGGCCAATCCAAACGCCCCTCCCTCTTATGGGAGCGGGAAGCATTATATCCTCAAATCTGTTCTGAAAAATGAATCGAATAATTGGGCGAGCTAAAACATCAAGTATGCTTGCTTCATAAATCATCTCTACGGAATAGCCTTGGATAACACTGAGATCTATATTCAGCTTTAACCAAGGCTGATCTGTCTGCGAAATCCAGAGATCTTTTTTTGACGGATAATCCGTGACATTTGCTAAAGGAAGCAAGTTAACAGTTGTCGGTTGGCTCAGCAAAGATTGCTGAGCCTCACTTTCTGTCCAATATGATTGCTGGCAGCGAAACTCTTTTTGGAGCAAAATGCTTTCACCCAAATGATCATAAAACCTGTAACTATTATTTACATGAGGAAATGGAGGTCAACGACGATTATCTGTGCGGCGTTTCATTTAGTTCCACAAGGACATGGGAGAGAACCATGTCCATCGACAACATATTTTGTTTTAGTACCAATCAATTTCATCTAAGACGATTTTCGCAGATAATGCATGCTCCGTATTTTTGGAAGTGCCCTGTATGGGCCTACAATCGGCATTCTAACTAATGCATAGACATTCTTAACATAAATATTGCACGTCGCTGTGGGATCTATACTCTCTAGTTTTGAGAAATTAATGGCGGCAAGCTGAGTAAGAATCCAAAAACCGAAACAACCGCTGGGAATTTATTGAGATGACAAGCGAGCCAAATCACCTGAATAAGGTGGTAGTTTTTAGGACATTACCAGACAAGTTGAATAGCAATAAAGCTATTCCAGGTTACGTCGCAGATGCCCTGGAGAGGAGAGTGGCAGCAGCGAAAATTATAAATGTTCCCTTGGAGTTCGCAGCAGAGACAATTGCGCAACACAAACCCCAATTTGCTATCGGAATAGGAAGCGTGGCGCTCACATCGGCATCGTTAGCGGCTGTCCATAGAAGCTGCAAGGATCAAGATATTCCCCTCATCTATTGGCTTCACGACGATCCCTACGAAATCGATTATCTTAGCCGCGCCACTGAAGCCGCAGACTGGGTTTTTACCAATGATAGAACCACCGCACTTTTCAGTAATTTCAATAATTTGTCCCATCTTCCATTAGCAGCTTCAATAGATCATCATTTCGCAAAATTCGTTCCTTTTAGCGAGCGAACCACAGAATGTTTTTTTTGCGGATACGCTTATCCCAATCGACAAGAAGTAGTTTATCGCTTACGTCACACTCTACGGTCTACTAACTCATATATTTGCGGTGACGGTTGGCCATTGGATTTTGATATGGCCAGCAATCAACGTCTCACCCCTGAAGAAATGAATTATTATTATGCCAACTCCAAGCTTACCCTAAACATCGGCCGGGATTTCAATCTCGCAAATGGAATAGCCGAACTCGCTCCCTCAACACCGGGCCCCAGAACATTTGAAGCTTCAGCTGCCGGAGCTCTCCAATGCATTTTTCTCGATAGCTGCGAGATCGAAGACATGTTTGAGCTTGGCAAAGAAATGCTTACCTTCAATTCAGCAGATGAATTCGATGAGCTCGTACAAAATATCAGAACAAATCCTGACATCTTCAATGCAATAGCTCAGGCAGCTCAAGAACGCACGCGGACACATCATACGTATGATCATCGTGTAGTGGTGATCTTAGAACAGCTTGCCCGGCTTAACTTGACTGCTCCTTTGTGGCAGACGCCAGAACGCTTCTAAGGAATAATTCCGCATGCTAGATAAATTTAAAGTAGGGGTTTTCATTACCGATCCCCAAACGAGAAATGGCTATATAGGAGTATCAATATTAGAAGCTCTCAAGAGAAGGGGCGACGTTCTTACCTCAGAATTACTCCGATATAACAATGTAGTTAATCGCTCGAGGGATTTAGATATTCTAATTGCGGTAGGTGGTGCCGGCGCTTCAGTGATACCGCTACTCCGGGCAGCGAAGGCAGCTGCTTGCTCAGTTCTTTGGACGACGGAAGACCCATACGAACTCAATAACAATATGTTGATTGCCCGTCACTTTGATCTCATTTTTTCGAATGATTATGAGGCAGCTAGCAAATACCCATCGGCTGAATTTCTCCCATTAGCAGCGTCGAGCGATTTCCATAATACAAGTGACATAAAAAAAGATAAAATATTTGATGTGCTTTTTGTCGGCACTGCTTGGCCTAATCGGGTTGAGCAGATAAACGACCTTCTTGCATACTTACCCACATCTATTCGCGTCAAGTTTGGCTTGTCTATCAATCCATTTCTTACTCGCCCGGAAATTTTAGATTCGTCAATCATCAGCAATTTCCGCGCTCCTCCACAAGAGCTCAATAAACTAGCCTCATTATCGAAAACTATATTGAGTATCGACCGCGAATTCAGCAGCTCTTCTGACCATAACGCGGGATCATCCCCTCCGCCTCGCGTATTTGAAGCTGGACTTTCCAAAACCCCTCAAATTTACTGGTCGACGAGCAAAATACTTGGCCGCTTCTATAATCCGCAAAAAGAAATAGTTCAGGCAAAAAGCGCAATAGAAGCGGCAAGGTGTATAATTGAATTAACGAGAGATGATGCACGCGCAAAAAACATTGGAGATGCAGCATACAATCGTACAAGATCTGAGCATCTTTATGACCATAGAATAGATAATATATTCAATAAAATAAGAAAATCAAAAAATCTCTCGATAAACAGCTCCTGTCATGGTGTACATCAGTATGAAAAACAGAGCTCCCGTACGAGGCGCCCGCGAATATTATTCATAACTCATAACATATTAGGAATCGCTCCCTATGGAGGGGTGGAGCATTATCAAGATACTTTGCGCAACCACCTTATCGGCTACGATATTTTTTTCATGTATCCTGCACGGTCAAATGACCGTATGGTTCTTGCTAATCGCGAAGGCACTGTTAGTTATTCAGTTCCTAAGCTCCATTCTTCCGCAGTATCAGACCATGCTCGCGAGCAGCTTTTTCAGCAAATAATTGTACAACATCAAATTGATCTTGTGCACATTCATCATCTAATCGGCGGCCATTCCTTCTTTTACGCACCCATAGCAAAATCTTATGGTATACCTGTTGTATTGACTGCGCACGATTATTTTCTCGAGTGTAGCCAGTTCAATTTGATCGATCACAGGGGCATTTACTGCGGCATCAACAGTCCAGATACACAGAAATGCGATATCTGCTTAAGCGTCCGCGGTATTGCTCCTCCCGGAGCGCAATCTCGGCGCCGCCATGCTATAGCAAGCATGCTTTCTTCTGTAGATAATATACTCCATAATACTGAATACACAAAGAACAAGCTGACGCAAATATACCCCCAACACAGCAAGAAAAATATGGTTGTTGGGATGACGGGCCTTCCTCAATTACTTCAGATGTTAGCCGACAAACGCGGTGACAAGATATCGCCCGACAAAATATCGAATATAGCTCCTTTGCGAGTGTCCATTCTGGGCAATTTTACGAAAGTAAAAGGCGCGGCTCTACTTACCGAAATGTTTCATCAAATGAATGATTGGAATGTCTTATTTTATATTGATGGCAGAATTGATGAAGATGTTGCAGTCGGACTTTCCGTCGGACGATTCAAGAACGTAATAGTCCGAGGAGCTTATAATAGCTCTGATGCGGTTCAAAGACTGACCGGTATCGACGTAAGCGTGCATTTTTCTATCTGGCCAGAAACCTATTGCATCTCATTAGATGAAGCACGGGCAGCGGGGATCGTACCGATCGTAGCTGGTTTAGGCGCTTTAGCCGAACGCGTAAAACATAACATGGACGGCTTCGTGGTCGATGCCGACGCTCCTTACGAACTCATGAATTTAATTGGCAAACTGATTAGCGATAGAGATGTGCTGGAACAGTTGAGAACACCCGCAGAAGATATTGTCCGGCAATCAGCAAAACATCTTCGTCGCATCCAGGATTGTTACCGATCACTTCTTTCAGCATCATCCTACGAACATATCGCTGCAGAAGGCTCCCAACGATTTCTTCATCCAAATGATCTTGGAATTCGTCTGAACCATCCACACTGGGACAGTGCAGATCTCATTTGGGATGAGAATCCTATATTTACCGTGGGACCCGTTTTGCGCCGAGAAGCGCGCCTACTGGCAGCCACGGGAGTACCCATCAGTAATATTGAATCCTTAGAGATTCACGATGGGCTTTCTCCGTCTCATATAAAAGCGGTACGCAGCGATGAGATAGTAATAGCTCGCCAGCGCTCCATTCGATTGAGAAAGTCAATTGGGGAGAAAAGTATACTTTTGTCGATTGAGATCGAGAGAACGAATGCGATCGATGAGGTAGAAATTATTCTCGCCAGTACAAAATCCTTTGCATTTAAAGCGGCGTCCTTCGATGACGAATGGGGCGTCACTACCTATTCTAGCAAATGTTCTGTAAACGAATTAGAATGTGGGACTTATGAGCTATTAGTGCGCTGGCGTGTGGGAAATGCGTGGATGGTGGAACGAACAGAACGCTTTTTACACCTGTCTTCATATAATTATATGAAGGAAGAGTATGAGCGCTTTTTATTGCACTTGGATAATTTAGAGCGCCGCAACAAATTTGAAAAAGCGATCGCCAAAAAAACAGATCACCGGGAAAGTTCGTTTCGGCACTTACGAAAAATGGTAGGTGCACTTAGTAGTGGACGATCAAAAGTCCTAGGGCATCTCGACCAACTCGGGCCAGAAAGTAATATTGTAAGCCGAACAATTAGCAGGTCTCACGAAAACATTGCGCGAGGCTGGGTAGTGGATGTCTCGACGAAATCATCTTTGAAAGACATGCGGATTATTATCCGCCAAGGAAAAACGGAAGTTGCAGCGGAAGTTGTAGTAGAACCCAGATCAGACATAGTGGCCCATATCGGATCAGACGATTGTCTGCTGTCAGGTTTTCACTGTGTGTTGGATCCAAGCCCATTTAGTGGGGAAGCCCAATTGACACTGTGTGGCGTCGGAAGAGACGGTACGATGCGACAACTGCCCCTGGGAACGTTAGAGATCGGATGAGCGAAAGCCGTCCCCTGGACTTTTGCGGGCCTCCTCATCAATATGTTTTCAATGAACTATTCTAAAAGCGTCAGCGAAGCGCTCACGCTATCGCGTGTCTTAATACTTATCACGCCGCTTTAATTCGCTAAAACACATCCGGTTCCTAAATTGTGTCTTTTGGAGCAATCTCGTGAATAAATATAAGATGTATACTACAGATTTTGGACCGATGTTCCACTTAGCAACTGATGAATGCATCGGACGCTCATTAGACGTATATGGACACTGGGCGTTAGACGAAATAGCCCTGATGCAAACACTGTTATTGCCGAATAGTAGAGGAAGTTTTCTAGATTTGGGTGCCAACATAGGCACTCATTCTATCGCCATCGCGCGTCTATTTCCCGGCATCAATGTACATTCTTTTGAAGCACAATTGGGTATTTTCCAAATCTTAGCTTCTAACGTGATGATTAATGGCTTATCCAACGTAATATCGCACTATAATCTCGTGGGGAGTAAAACTGAATTAGTAAAAGTCCGTCCATACTCCCCTATTCCCGGCAATATGGGGGCCGTGGGGTTTGAGTTCGTTACCAATAATGACGGAGAAACGCTGACACATTTAATGGCTTCGGTCGCCGTAGATGACATGATACCTCGTGGCGAACCAGTTGCCCTTCTCAAGGTCGACCTTGAGGGCATGGAGTTAATTGCCTTGGAAGGGTTACAACGAATTTTTACTCAAGACAGACCAATCATATACTTCGAACACAATGATAGATCGATTGATAATTCATTATTTTCCTATTTTCATTCAAGAAATTACAATCTTTACTGGCATGTCAACTATCCATTTTTTTTCTGAAAACTCCAAGCACTCTAACATAGATATTTTTGGGGGATCAGTTGAGGTTAGCATTGTCGGTGTTCCAAACGATAAAGTCGACAGCCATCCGGTATTGAGAGATTTTTTGCCTGTAAATATCGATATAAACCAGCGAATTAAACACTATAGTGAAATTAACGCGTCTTTGCGTAAGCATTTACGCAATACGATGCCGGATATTTCTCTTCATAATACTCTTGATAAAACCTTAAAAGACACGACAGCCGCATTCACCGCTCTCGTTGAAGATAGAGTAAAGGCTCAAGCAATAATGGAAAACCAATTGTCTAAAATAACGGACCTACAGAATAAAATTACCGCTTTGCAGGGCGCGCTTGATCGGATTGACGGAGGCCGTTAGTTTTAAAATATTCCCACGTCGGAAATAAAATTTCTCCTAAGGTCTATTGCCTGTAAGAGCTTAGATTGATATTTTTGAAATAGATATTTCAGAACGCTTATTTCGAAGATTTAATACGGTATAGACTTCGTCTTGATGAAATTAAACCTAGATAAATGCAAGAAATAGCTACCTACCATGGTCTAGTCCAACAACTGTCTGAGATATAATATGGATAAATTTAGCTTTGAAACTCTTTCTATTGAAGGCCCCCTATTAATCACAGCGAGACAATTCAAAGATTTTCGCGGCTATTTTATGGAAACTTATAGTTCCTCCCATTTTCGTGTAGGAGGCGTCTGTTCAACCTTCGTGCAAGATAATCAGTCGTTCTCTTCGGAGCGCGGAACAGTAAGAGGTTTACATTTTCAACGTCCGCCCAACGCGCAAGCGAAGTTAGTACGGGTTTTAAACGGTGCAATTTATGACGTCGTGGTCGATATCCGCTTGGGCTCTTCCTCTTATGGTTGTTGGTGTGCCGCAACGCTAACGGCGGAATCCGGGGATCAGCTATTCGTGCCCCACGGTTTTGCACACGGCTTTTGCACACTAGAGCCAGCAACTGTTGTCGCCTATAAAGTGGACAATCATTATTCCGCAGAAGACGATGGTGGCATCTTTTGGGCAGATCCAGCGCTCGCTATAGATTGGCCAATTACGCCAGCTACCGCGATCGTATCACCAAAGGACAGTGCATTGCCGTTGTTAACTGAGATCGTCAACCCATTTCAAATTAAGGAAATGCTTTGATGCGCGTTTTAGTTACTGGTGGAGCGGGCTTCATCGGCTCTGCTGTCGTTCGTGAACTCGTGCTCAATCAACAAGCCGAAGTCCTTGTGGTGGATGCGCTTACCTATGCCGGCAACCTTGAAAATCTATCGGTTGTTGCTTCCAATCCACGCCATCGCTTTCTCAAAGCTAATATTGCCGATGAAATGGCGATGCGAAAAGCTTTCGCCGGCTTCCAGCCTCATGCGGTGATGCACTTAGCTGCTGAGAGTCATGTCGATCGTTCGATCGACGGACCGAGCGCTTTCATTCAGACCAATGTGGTTGGAACGTTCACTCTTCTGCAGGCCGCCCTCGACTATTGGCGCAACCTCAACGCTTCTGAGCAAGCTGCTTTCCGCTTTCATCACATTTCGACAGACGAAGTCTTCGGCTCTCTCGGATCCGAAGGCTTGTTCTGCGAGACAACAGCCTACGATCCGCGCTCTCCCTATTCCGCCTCGAAAGCGGCTTCCGATCATCTCGTTCGCGCTTGGGGGCACACCTACGGCTTACCGACGTTGGTAACGAACTGCTCGAACAATTACGGCCCTTATCATTTCCCAGAGAAGCTCATCCCGCTCATGATTTTGAGCGCCTTCGAAGGGCGTGAACTACCGGTCTACGGCGACGGTGCGAACGTTCGCGATTGGTTGCATGTCGAAGATCATGCACGGGCTCTCGTCACAGTCATTCAGCGAGGCGTGCCAGGCGAAACTTATGCAGTTGGTGGCAGAGCTGAGCGAACCAATCTAGATGTGGTTAAAACCGTTTGCTCGCTCATCGATGAGCTTGCCTTTGATACGTCACGTGGGCCTGCGGAGAATTTGATCCGGTTTGTAAAGGATCGCCCAGGACATGATCGGCGCTACGCCATTGACTGCTCAAAAATCGAGGCGAAGCTCGGCTGGCGACCACAGGAGAGCTTCGAGAGCGGGCTGGCAAAAACCGTGCGCTGGTATCTCGACAATCAGGAGTGGTGGCAACGCATCCGCAGCGGCGTCTATCGTGGTGAACGTTTAGGCGTGGCGTAATGGCTGGCTCTATTCTGCTGCTTGGAGCAGAAGGACAGCTTGGTCGTGAGCTCACTGCGCTCGCTATCGCCCGCAATATTTCGCTCGTGCCGCTCGGCCGTGCCGCGTGCGATATTACCGATCAAGATGCTCTCCGATCGTCGATTGCAAGTCATCGTCCACATTTGATCGTCAATGCGGCCGCTTATACAGCCGTCGATCGTGCTGAATCGGAACCGGAAGCGGCATATGCCGTCAATGCCGTTGCTCCAGGCCTGATCGCGACCGCCGCCGCCGAGACCGATGTGCCTTTGCTTCATATCTCGACCGACTATGTTTTCGACGGCACGAAGATGGCGGCTTATGACGAAGAAGATCATGTCGCGCCGCTTGGCGTTTATGGCCATAGCAAAGAGGAGGGAGAACGGCGGATACGCCAAATTCATTCAAAGCATATTATTCTGCGCACTGCGTGGGTCTATGGCGTCCATGGCGCCAATTTCTTGAAGACCATGCTTCGGCTTGCCAACGAGCGAAGTGTGCTCAAGGTCGTTGCCGATCAACGTGGCTGCCCGACCGCCACGGCCGATCTCGCTGAAGCCGCCCTCGCCGTGCACAATGAACTCGCCCAAGGCAACGCAAGCTGGGGCACATATCATTTTGCGGGACAGGGCATTGCCACCTGGCACGAGTTTGCGCAGGCGATCATGAGCGAACGCGCGGCTCTATTGGGGACTGCGCCCAGTGTGGAGCCTATCACCACGATGGATTATCCAACGCCGGCCCGACGCCCTGCCAATTCAGCACTGGATTCCAGTCGTTTCGCCAAGACTTTCGGTCTCCGATCTAAGCCCTGGCAGGAACGTGTGCGCGAAGCCGTCGTGTCTTTAGTTAAGTGACGAGGAAATGATGAAGGGTATTATTCTAGCTGGGGGAACAGGCACCAGGTTGCATCCGGTTACGACGGTCGTCAGTAAGCAGCTTCTCCCCGTCTATGATAAACCGATGATCTATTATCCGTTGTCGACTTTGATGCTCGCGAACATACACGAGATTTTGATCATCACGACTCCTCACGACGGACCCGCTTTTCAGAGCTTGCTTGGAGACGGTTCGCAATTTGGCTTACGGATCTCTTATGCTGTTCAACCTGAACCACGTGGGCTCGCTGATGCTTTCATTATCGGGCGTGGCTTCGTTGGATCTGATTCTGTCGCACTCGTATTGGGAGACAACATCTTTTACGGCCACGGCCTTGCCAGCGAGCTTGCCAAAGCAACGATGAGATCCAAGGGTGCTACTGTATTCGGGTATGTCGTGAACGATCCCGAACGTTACGGTGTGGTGGAACTCGATACAAATGGAATGGCCATTTCGTTGGAAGAGAAACCTGAGAAGCCTAAATCTAATCTGGCTGTAACTGGTCTCTATTTCTACGATAATTCGGTTCTCGATATTGCCGCTGATGTAAAACCATCAGCACGCGGAGAGATAGAGATCACCGATATCAACCGCGCCTATCTCAGACGTGGCGAGCTTCACGTCCAAATCATGGGACGTGGGTTTGCATGGCTGGATACCGGCACCCACGATAGTTTGTTAGAAGCAGCGCAGTTTATCGAGGTACTAGAAAAACGACAGGGTCTTAAGATCGCCTGCCCTGAAGAAATCGCTTGGCGCAAAGGCTTAATCAACGACATGCAACTTCACACACTTGCAGTTCGCTATGGGAAATCAGGTTACGGACGTTATTTGGCAAAGCTATTAACTGCTCAACAATCGTCGGACCGACTTTGATCGATTGCTAGATGTTTTGGTGGCAACCGAGCAGCGATAGCCAAGTGGCGCCAGAACTATTTTTACTATCGAGGGCAGCCCTTTAAGCAACTGTGCATAAGCGCAAAGGCTTTAGTGGTGGCCTTAGCGTTCCTTTCAAATGAAGCAGCGTCTCGGTAGCTCGTCGATTGACAAAAGCGTCGATGAGATCGCCCGCTACTGGCTTAAAAGGCGTCTCAAAAGTTGCAGGCTCTGGCCGAAGTGCCAATGACCAGCGCCAAAGCAGCTAGGAATTCAATCTGTTACTTGCCGCCCTAACCGGCGGATTTTGCTTTGGAGATAGTGATCTAATCCGCCTTTTGAACGATCAACATAAATTTGACGCTAGCTAATGCAACAAGATCAGCGAATCTAAGCAACCTGACAGATATCTCGCGCCAATCTGATTACGCTTGTTACACTCCGCCGATGTGGACCAGCGGCAGGATGGATAAATGCTCGTATTTCAACTCAGATCTATCGTTATGAGGATGACCATGCGTGCGGCTCTTATTTTATTCTCTTTGATCTTCCCGGCGTTAGTGCTCGGACAAGCCCTCCCGGAGCCGCATGTTCAAACACAAGCGGTCAATGATAATTCGCCGAAAGCAGCCTCAACCGCGTTCGTGAAGAACGCATTGGACAGCTATGCGCCCATTACTTCGCCGCAACTCACCGGCTTTCCAACATTGATCGGTAATTCGAATACATTCACTACCGATTCCGCGAGGTTTACGTACCAGGCTAACTCTACGTCAGCATACAACATTTATTCTCCTGTCGTGCCGCCGGGATGGTATTTTTCCGACATCGTCCGCAGCACGCTCGTCGTGGGTAACAATTCGACGGTGCAGCAGGGCGCAGCTATTGGAGCCTATACACTTAACCAGGCCCCCCGAAATGTCAGCGGCGGAGAACGAAATGCTATTGGTCTTTACGTGCTTGGTATCAACGCGGTCGATAATTCGCGCACGTGGGGTATCAATACAACTTGCGGTGACAATAAGATCAATGGCGCTGCCACATTGGTCGGTCGGCAGTGCGTTGGGTGGGAAGCTGACTTTCAAATCAATGGCACTTCAATTGTTCAAGGAGCTGCCTTTATCATCCAAGGTCAAGGAACGCCCTCTGGCGCCAACGGCGTGCAAATATCGCACAAACCTGGCGAGGTAGCCCGGTGGACTAACGGTTTTATCACCGATAGCGGTTCGATTTCGAACGCTGCTGCCATATTCGGCGCCACAAAGGAAAGCGGCTCGAATATTCCAAGCCAGACGGTTAACTTTTCGGTCTTTGACTCTGGCGGCGTCGGGCACCACGTCAAGCTACAGGCAGTTCCGTTTGGAACCGACAGTGCATTTTCACTCCGAGACAATCTAAGAGCAAACGGTGTCACGATCACCAACGCAGCATCGGGCGGATCCCCACATATATTGCCCGGTGGTACCGATACGAATATCAATTTGACGCTTACAGGAAAGGGGTCAGGCGATGTTGTTGTCAGCAGTGGCTCGAGCTTTTCTCAATTCGCTCAATTCAATCGCGGTCTGAAAGTTACGGGAACAATGATCGTTCCGTTTAACACCCCAGCTACGTCAAGCAGCGCATGTACGACGGGCCAGATAAGCGTTGACTCAACGTATATCTATACCTGTGTAGCAACGAACACGTGGCATCGCGTCTCCAATGGCGAAACCTGGTAGAAATCCGTATCCAGAGGCAATGTCGAAAGTCGCCTTCACGCAAAATGGAGAAACTTGGGTCGCTTCTGCTACCCATTTTCCTTGGGCAGGTTTTCGCCAAACTGGCGAAAACCTTGCGACCGCCCTCGTCGTCTTTCGCTTGAGCGAAGCTGGAAAGGCCAAATTTAAGGCCCGCGATATTAGCAATGGCATGCAAAGTCGTAGTGCCCCCTCCCCCAAAAGCGTCGTCACGAGTTGGGCAAAGACCGAGATAAGCGGGATCGTAGAGGGCATTGACAGAGCGTTCAGCCAGCCTGTTAGGGCTGCACGCCAGCAAGACAAAAGAACTGATCTCCCGCTGACCCACATGCAACCAGCGTTGAACGGGGCAGTTTCTCCAAACGGCTGAGGGGAAAGGATCGCAGCGGAAGGGCTTGTCTTCCAGTCAGGCGGGTCTCTGCTGCTATGTTATCCGCTCTTCTGTGTCCTCTCCTAAGCCTCGGCGTCACAAAAGAAACAGGAGCGCTTCGGACAGGCCACAACTAGGTCAAACTACAAACACTCTTTGTCCATGTCTATTGTTCTGAAAATCAACATAACTATCATCAAGCTAATATTTTACCTCGAAAAGCTCGCTCTGCTAATAAGCCAATGAAAAGTAGTGCCCCTCCAAAAGCCACCGGATACCATTTAATTAATAGTGAAGAATTGTATCCCTCATAATATCCAGATCGAAGCCATTCAATTGTATGTAATACTGGATGAAATATAAGAAGTTTCTGTATTTCCTCGGGCATAGCACTTGGGACGAACATAATGCCAGAAGTCATCCATAAAGCCACTATTGCAAGCGAATACCCTGTTGCCCATGCCGGTGCAAAGGCCACAATTACTCCGTTTAACACACCAGCTCCAAGACCTAACAACGCCGAAGCCAATATCGCAGCAAGTGCTCCCGATAAATCCGACGGCATGACGTCTACGCCGTCGGCTACCAACGCGATAATAACAAAGATAATTACCAATGAAGCGCTAAGGATCTCTACGATAGCCCGCGCGAATAAAATATCCGTCACTGAGATAATTGGGAAATATAGAAGCGGTCTATTCTGAACGACGCTCAGCGCCATGAAACGGGACATATAAGAGAAAACCATAAAAGGGACAGCGCCGGTTGCAACCCAAAGCGGCATACTATCGCCGAAAGGCGCAATTCTATTTAGAGCCGAATAAAGGAATACGAGGATCAGTATATGTGAGAGAGGCCATGCAATTACGAATAGGAAGCCAAACGCAGAACCGAACATTCGCGTGCGAATATCTCTTAGCATTAGGGCGTTAAGCACATTTAGCTGTATCGCCAATGGCTGCCCAACAGACATATTAGGCATTGGTCAAACCACGTGATCTCTGATAGTTGCGACTACGAGAGCGAAAATCCCCCAAAGTATCACAACTACGAGGCTATATAGTAAACTCATGTTCAATCGCTCGGGGAACAATGCTAGTTGGGGCAATTCTGGCGGAATAAACAACGACAGATAGATGTTTTGCCATTCGGCTTTCTGACGCGCACGTTCTAAAGCGTCCTGAGACATGCCATAGAGCTTTTCGGCAAATTGCCGTTGCAACTCCAACTCTTCAAATCGACCAATAGCTGCCGAAATAGTTTGTCTGTTCCCTCCCCCCGCCATTCTCGATTTAAGCTGCTCAATTTGTTGATCAATAGCTTCCAAACCTGACTTTAGGGTCGCCACGGACGGTGCATTTGGAGACATCGCACGGGAAGCGACAAAATACTCATTTTGCAAGCGAATGCGCTCGCCCATCGCCTGCAGTAGGAGTGTAGTGGTCGAAGTAGCCTCCGTTCCTGGATCGATAAATCGCTCGCTATCCCTATACATCCGTAGATCTTCAAGTGCTTTTCTCACCAGTTTCTCGTTTCTACGCACCTCTTGTTCGGCTCGATCCACAGCATCGCCGCGCGCCCGCATCGACAAGCGATTTACCAACGTTTCGCTCGCCTCGACGATTGCCCTTGCAACGCGATACGAATCCTCAGGTCTAAAAGACTTAACAATTACAGTAACAACACCCGACATGTTGTTGACATTCACTTCGACCATGTTGCGCCAATACTGCAGCAAATCCTCACGAGTAGCGACCGGTTTCAGCCGAGCCCAAAAATCGCCCTCTGGACGAGTGAAAATATTTTGAAGGTCTACCTTCTGGGATAAATCCTCAAATATCGCAGCGCTTCGAATATAGGCTGCGACGATGTATGCCTCCTGAGAGGCAAGAGCAGGAGCACCAACTGGACTTGCTCCGGCTAAAGTAGCGCCTGGCTTAACCCTGTTTGCACTCTCTTGACCGAAATCAAATCGCGCCATCCTGATGGCAAATCTAGTTTCCACTGCAAACTGATCTGCCGCCATGAAAGCAAAATAAAATACGATAAGAAGGGTTGGAATAAACACACATAAGAAAAAACTCAGTTTGAATAGAAAGCCGGCTCTAACCGCATTAACTGAAACAACGGGAGGTAGGGCGAGTAATTTTTTTTTGAACGTATTTATCCCTTTGGATGTCCATAGCTGAACAAGGGGAAAATTCCGAAAAATACTCGCACGCTTTGCAGTGCTCGAGGAAAACTCTGCTAACGGAGAGTTTTGCTCATCCAGCGGCGACATTGGCATCCCCTCCGCCTTGGCGCACACGTTGCGCTGCGTCAACAACATACTGATAAAGCTCAATGTCTTTTTCAAGAAATGTGTCGGCGGAGCCGATATCACGCAACATCATTCCCAATTGCCATACGGAGGGAATCTGATTTTGGATATCGATACTCTCAGGATCAATTCCTATGGCGTTAGCGGCTGAAAATTTAATTGTAGTGGGATCGTCACGTAACCCAATCAGCTCGCAAGTTGAGAGCATATCAAGCGCGCTAGCGACGGAAAATCGATGCGGCATCTCATCCAGGGTAGAGGCTGTTAGCTGACGCACAACAGGGTTTGAAAGAATAGCGGCAACATCTCTTGGCATCGTAGCTATGCTGCGTTTCAGCGTCCCCATATCTGTCAACAAAAGATTTTCTACGTATGCAATCGCTGGAGCAAATAATATATTCTCACGTTCACTTAAGACCTCCCCACCTCTTTTGCTCAGTACCTTCATGGTTAAAATTCGCTCAGCTAACTCCACGTATGGATCCTGAACTATAATGAAAACATTAAACCGCTCGTCTATGTATTGCTGAAAAGAACGGTACATAATTCTTCCAGATAAAAAAATCGAATCTATACCGTTTAATAGAAATAGCTGATTAATAGTCTCCCCACCCCACCTCTCTATCCTTGCGTTATAGTAATGAAAAAAACGACTCAAAGATTGATCGAACTTTCTAAGTGGAAAAAAATGTGTATCAATCCGTAATATTTTCCTTTTTACGTTTTCTTTTGCACTTCTTCTATAGATTAGTATGCCCGTAGAGCTCTCAAATATTTCTAAATTTGAAATCTTCGAAATATCGGGCAAAATGCTGGCATCCAGAATAAAACCGCACCTGCCCGACTGGTGTCGACCAGCCGCAACCAGCGCCGGCCTAGGGTCACTGGTTTCGATTTCCAATACTGCACGGTGATTCACATAAATTTCGAGTTTGGCGGTACCAGTATAGCCATCAGGAACCACGTAACCGATTATACAATCTCCACGGTCACATTCTATATTAAATAGCATTGTTGACTTATGCCATATGGTTGCGCGCCAATGCTACCAAACCAACAATCGCTCCCCAAATTGCGAATGCTGCGGCTACAATGAGTGCGATAGACAAAAGCCTCTTAGGGTAAAGAGGATATTGCGGCTCAACTGGCCAAACGAATGTATTGAGGTACATAGCTTTTCTTTCCGCAGATATCCGCGCGATCTCCAAAGCTGCGGCCGCCCCACTGTATAAGCGCTCAGCAATTTGTCGCTCCAAATCAAGAGCCGCAAATCTAGTCATAGAACTAGATAGCACGTTTCCCTCACCAACCCTTGCTTGTGAAGCTGTCAATTTCGCTTCAAGCTCGAAAATCTGCGCGCGCGTTGCATCGATACGACTGGTTAATACCTGCATCTGAGGGGATGTCTCTCGCACGTATTTTAATTGAGTAGCCCGCTCTTGCTGAAGAGCCAACAGCGACGAACGCGCATCAGTGATGAGTTTATTTAAAACCTCCGCAGCTCGCGTAGCGTCCAGTACGCCTTCGTCATTTCTCGCCTTCTCTAAATTACTTCGAGCTTTAGAAAGACGCTCGTAGGCCCTATTAAGCTCGAATTGAGTATTCCTGACCATATCCGCATTTGTTCTAGAATTTAATTCGTTTATTAGCTTTTCACTTAACTCTACGATAGATTTACCAATACGCGCTGCAGACTCCGCAGTAAATGCACGTACTTGGACCTGCAGAATTCCTGATGGCATAGAGATTGAGACAGATACCATGCGTTTCCAATACCGGAGAATTTTCTCGACGGGTTGATTAGCAGGAAGCCGCGCAAACCAGTCTATCGTATTTGACTCGTAAGCTTGACGAATATCTGCAGTTCGTTCCAGTTCCTCAACAATAGCTCTGCTTAGTATGTAATTTGCAATTATTTGAGTATCTTGCACAATAGCCAGTATAGGAATTCCGGTGGTAGCCCCAAAACCATCATTTGTTTGTACTTCCCCGCCCATAACAGTAAATTGAGCTTCCGCCACATATTGATCCGATGCTAAAAATCCATAATATACGGCCGCAAAAGCGCTCGGTACAATAACCATCCCCAAAAAGCTGATTAGAATAAATATTTGTATAGCTCGCTGGCCTTTGCGAGCTTGAAAGCCACCGCCGTTTAGTGAGTTTTTATAGCGTGATAATCGGACCCGTCGCGCAGCATCCGCTAGCGCCTGCGACATTGCACGCGCACGGTCCGCAGGGGTTAAGTTTGCTCCACTGTTGAGATTTGGATCCATACTTAGGAGTGCCTTTAACGATTCAAGCGATTATAGGCTTCAATCGCTTTATCGACAGTCTCGAACATCAAAATCCGACCGTCTACCAAGACAGCCCCCTGATCGCAGTAAGCTTTGATGGTTTCCATAGAATGAGAAATTACGATCACATCAGCGTTGGCTCTTCTTTGCTCAAATATTGATCTGCAACGAGCTTGAAACCGAGCATCTCCAACCGCAGTAACTTCATCAATCAAATAACATTCAAACTCAATCGCCATAGAAAGCCCGAAAGCTAAGCGTGCCATCATTCCAGAAGAATAAGTCTTAAAAGGCACATCGATATAGTCACCCAACTCGGCAAACTCTTCAACAAAATCAAATACTCGCCGCACGTCCTCGCCGTATGCACGTGCGACGAATTTGACATTTTCTCTCCCAGTCATAGATGGATGAAATCCTCCCGAGAAACCAAGCGGCCAAGAAACACGTACCGACCTTCTTATTTTCCCAGAATTAGGTAATTCCGTACCGGCAATTAGGCGCATCGTGGTGGATTTCCCCGCACCATTTACACCTAGCAATGCGTATGAGCGCCCACTCAAGAATGTCGCGGATACATGGTCCAAGACAATCTTCGTGTATCCTCTATTTTTATAGAACTTAAATACGTTATCCAACTGTATCATGATCGGAGAACATTCCAGTTGAGGCTCCAGCAATCACAACAAGCACGATATTGATCAAATGGCGCAAGACTATGTTAAATCAAGGCATACAATAAGCATGGCTATATCAGGAGCAAAAATTTAGCAATTTAAGTCTATCCAGAAGCTGCGGCTCAAACGTTAAATATAAATGTTAAGCCCATGCCGACTTAAAAGTTTTTGATGCCCACCAGAGGTAAAATAACCTGTGACGCATACCTCAATTTACAATTGCACTTTAAGCCAGTTGATAACTCGCTCGGCTAACTGATCGGCGCTTTCGACCGTTGTGTCGAGTAGTATTTCTGGCGCCGGCGGTGTCTCATAAGGCTGATCAAGTCCTGTAAAGTTTTTGATTTTGCCTTCAAGGGCTCTCTTGTAGAGTCC